>Ga0207717_100001_pt1 | contig 2100267 bp, 1756 predicted proteins | sample TtanPargueraPR_2_FD_187745 | JGI IMG/M metagenome (GOLD analysis project Ga0207717, IMG submission 187745) | Aerobic enrichment media microbial communities from Bioluminiscent Bay, La Parguera, Puerto Rico - Tt and P2 (2) (SPAdes) | ecosystem: Environmental > Aquatic > Marine > Unclassified ... | reverse complement strand
CGGAGAATGCCCGTCATATCCGTAATCTGTTGACAGGTGGTCTCTATGTCCATGACCATCCGGTACACTTTTACCACCTGAGCGCCCTGGACTGGGTGGATATCGTCAGCGCCCTCTCGGCCAATGTCTCCGCCACCGAGTCCCTGGCCAACTCGCTGTCGCCAAATGCCCCGGCCATTGATTTTGCTGCCACCCAGCAGAGCCTGCAGAACTTTGTCGACAGCGGCAAGCTCGGCCCGTTTGCCGGCGGCTACTGGGGGCACTCGGCCTATACCCTCTCACCGGAGGAGAACCTGCTCTTTGCCGCCCATTACCTCTATGCCCTGCGCCAGCAGGTGAAGGCGGGCCGCATGCACGCCATCTTTGGCGGCAAGAACCCGCACATCCAGAGTCTCAGGGTGGGTGGCGTGACCTGTAAAAACGAGATCACCGGGACCCGCATCAACGAGTTCAGAAGCATCCTGAACGAGATGCGCAACTTCATCGATACCGTCTATCTGCCGGATGTCCAGCATCTCGCCTCCGCCTACCCAGAGTGGGGCGCCATCGGCGGCTTCAAGAACTACCTGGTCTTCGGTGAGTTCCAGATGAGCAACACCGACCAGGGCGACCTGTTCCTGCCTGCCGGTGTGATCATGGACAAAAACATCGGTCAGGTGAGCGATGTGATGCTGGGCGATATCAACGAGCATGTGCGTCACAGCTGGTACGAGGGTTCCACCGCCCGCTATCCGCAAAACGGCGAGACCCTGCCCAACTACACCGGCTACGATACCGCCGACCGCTACAGCTGGCTGAAGGCGCCGCGCTATAAGGGCGAGCCGATGGAAGTTGGTCCGCTGGCACGTATGCTGGTTGCCTACGGTATGGGGCACTCCAATGTGGTGAGTGCCGTGGACTCTTTTCTGGCCAATGCCGGCCTTGGAATCGAGGCCATGCACTCCACCCTGGGTCGTTCTGCCGCTAGAGCCATCGAAACCAAGATCATCGCCGATGAGATGGGCTACTGGCTTGATCAGCTGCAGCCGGGCGCCAGCGCCCGGGTCTCTGCCACCATGCCGAGCCAGGCCTCCGGTATCGGCCTCAACGAGGCGCCCCGTGGTGCCCTGGGACACTGGATCAACATCGAGAACCAGAAGATCGGCAACTACCAGATGGTGGTGCCGTCCACCTGGAACCTTGGCCCGCGCTGTGCTTCCGGCAGCCGTGGCCCGGTAGAGGAGGCGCTGATCGGCACCCCGGTGGTCAATCCGGAACAGCCGGTGGAGATCCTGCGTATCGTCCATTCCTATGACCCGTGTATCGCCTGTGCGGTGCATGTGACCGACAATAATCAGGGGAGTCATTACAAAATTAAGGCTCTCTAACTGTTTATTCCGTAAAAGGTCTCTCAGCTTTCCGGCCGTCAAAAGGCGGCCGGAAAAAATGAGCAAAAAAAAAGGGTGAAAAGTACACGTTTTGTTTCTGCTGCAACCATCTGAAACAAATTGGGTTTCTGCTACATTGTGGGATTTTTGGTGAAACTAAGTATGGTTACTTCCGTAAAAAAAAGAGTTGAATTGCTGCCGCTTCTGGGCTATTGCTGTGTTGCCAGCTTAATCCTGGCAGGAGTTAGACGTAAGCCTTGAGTTTTGTTAGGTTTACCTTTGCATTGGATGCATTCCTGTCATGGAGATGTGGTTGAGCTGAAAAGAAATGACACGGCCGATTTGCTGCCGTGATCTGTTTCATAGTGCAGGCAACCCATGGGGGGGGGGTCTCTCTATAATGACAGAGAATGATGTGGGAAAATTGAGTCTCATGGTTGTAGGTTTTCCCAATAATCTGTGCAAGGAGTACGTGTATGAAACCCAAATTCAGGCTAGAGCATGCCCAGTCGAACACTGGCGTTCATCGTAGAGATTTTATGAAGTTCTGTGGCGTTGTCGCTACAGCTCTCAGTCTCGACATCACCTTTGTTCCAAAGATTGCCGAGGCCTTGACCTCGGACAACAGACCTCCCGTGCTGTGGCTGCACTTCGCCGAGTGTACCGGCTGTACCGAATCTATCCTCAGGACTTCAAGCCCCTGGATGGACGAGTTGCTGTTCGACACCATTTCCCTGGATTACCATGAAACGCTTATGGCTGCCGCAGGTCACACTGTGGAAGCCCTTCTTACTCAGGCTGCAGATGTCCACAAGGGTGAGTTTTTCTGTGTTGTCGAGGGCGCCATTCCCACCGCTGACAACGGCATCTACGGCACCATCGGGGGGCGGACCATGCTGAGCATAGCGGAGGAGATTCTGCCCAAGGCCAGAGCGGTCATTGCCTGCGGTACCTGTGCCGCCTACGGCGGAGTGGCCGCGGCTTCACCAAACCCGACTGGTGCCAAAGGTGTTCAGGATGCGCTCCCGAACCTCAACGTGCCTGTGGTCAATCTGCCGGGTTGTCCGCCAAACCCAGTGAATTTTGTTGCGGTGATCGCAAATTACCTGCTCAATGACATGCTTCCGGCCATGGATTCTCTCCGTCGACCAACTTTTGCCTATGGTCGCACAGTCCACGACCGCTGTCCGTATGAAGAGGACAGTCTGGAGAGGTTCTGTCTTGAGAACCAGGGTTGTAAAGGACCTCGTACCCGCAACAACTGCTCGACCATCAAGTTCAACGACGGGACCAGCTTCCCGATGCAGGTCGGCCACCCTTGTATCGGCTGCAGTGAGCCGAATTTCTGGGACACCATGACCCCGGTCTACAGGGGCAGCGTCGAGGAATCAGAAGATGACTACCCTTCAGGTGGCACCGGTGATACTCCGCTGGAAGGTGGCGGTGGCGAAACTCCCCCGACCGACGGCGGTGGCGAAACTCCCCCGACTGATGGCGGTGGCGAAACTCCCCCGACCGACGGCGGCGGCGAAACTCCCCCGACCGATGGCGGCGGTGAAACTCCCCCGACCGATGGCGGCGGCGAAACTCCTCCGACCGACGGTGGTGATACCCCGACCGATAACCCAAACAAAGGGAACGGTCGTGACAAGAACGCTGACCGGGGCAACAAGAAGAAGTAGCAGCTAGTAACAAGGGAGTATTGAATCATGGTAGAACGTTTAGTTATAGATCCGGTGACCCGAATTGAAGGTCACCTGAAAATAGAAGTAGAGATCAACAACGGTGTAGTAACTGACGCCTGGAGTTCAGGTACCCTGTTCCGCGGCATCGAGACCATCCTCCAGGGCCGTGAGCCGGATGAAGCCTGGTTGATTACCCAGCGCCTCTGCGGTGTCTGCACCTATATTCACGGCGTCACTTCGGTGCGTTCGGTTGAGGATGCGGTAAATGTCACTGTGCCGGAGAATGCCCGTCATATCCGCAACCTGTTGACTGGTGGCCTCTTTGTCCATGACCACCCGGTACACTTTTATCACCTGAGCGCCCTGGATTGGGTTGATATCGTCAGCGCGCTTTCCGCGGACGTCTCGGCTACCGAGTCCCTGGCCAACTCGCTGTCACCCAACGCGCCGGCTATTGACTTTGCTGCGACCCAGCAGAGCCTGCAGAACTTTGTGGACAGCGGCAAGCTCGGCCCGTTCGCCGGCGGCTACTGGGGGCACTCCGCCTATACCCTGTCGCCGGAAGAGAACCTGCTCTTTGCCGCCCATTATCTCCTTGCCCTGCGCCAGCAGGTGAAGGCCGGCCGCATGCACGCCATCTTCGGCGGCAAGAACCCGCATGTGCAGAGTCTCAGGGTCGGTGGTGTAACCTGTCAGAACGAGATCAACAGTACCCGGATCAATGAGTTCAGGAGCCTCTTGAACGAGATGCGCGACTTCATCGATACCGTCTACCTGCCGGATGTCCAGCATCTTGCCTCCGCCTACCCGGAGTGGGGCGCAATTGGTGGTTTCAAGAACTACCTGGCCTTCGGTGAATTCCAGATGAGCAACACCGATCAGGGCGATCTGTTCCTGCCCGCCGGTGTGATCATGGATAAGAACATCAATCAGGTCAGCGACGTTATGCTCGGCGAGATCAACGAGCACGTCCGTCACAGCTGGTACGCCGGTTCCACCGCCCGCTATCCGCAAAACGGTGAAACGGTGCCCAACTATACCGGCTACGATACCACCGACCGCTACAGCTGGCTGAAGGCTCCCCGCTACCAGGGCGAGCCGATGGAAGTTGGCCCACTGGCCCGCGTGCTGGTGGCCTATGGCATGGGGCACTCGGCCTTCGTGAATGCTGTGGACTCTTTCCTGGCCAAGGCCGGTCTGGGTATCGAGGCCATGCATTCCACCATGGGCCGTTCTGCGGCAAGAGCTATCGAGACCAAGGTTATCGCCGATGAGATGGGCTACTGGCTCGATCAGCTGCAGCCTGGAGCAAGTGCCAGGGTATCGGTTTCCCTGCCGAGCCAGGCCTCCGGTATCGGCCTCAACGAGGCGCCGCGTGGTGCATTAGGTCATTGGATCAGTATCGAGAACCAGAAGATCGGCAACTACCAGATGGTGGTGCCGTCCACCTGGAACCTGGGGCCGCGCTGTGGTTCCGGACTGCGCGGACCGGTTGAGGAAGCGCTGATCGGTACCCCGGTGGCCAATCCCGAGCAGCCGGTGGAGATTCTGCGTATCGTTCATTCCTACGATCCGTGTCTCGCCTGTGCGGTACATGTGACCGACAATGATCAAGACACCCATTATACGGTAAAACTTGGCTGATTATCGGCATAAAGATCCGCAGAGCGTGGGGCGAGACGCGTTCTGCGGAGACTAAGGGGATTGATAAAAGTAATGCAGAATAAGAACAACATTCTGGTGCTGGGGGTGGGCAACATCCTGCTGCACGATGAGGGTATCGGGGTCCATGTGGTACGTGATCTCGAAGAGCACTACTCGTTCTCGGAGCAGGTGACCCTGCTTGACGGCGGTACCCTCGGTATGAGGCTGCTCAACGCCATAGGGCAGGCCGATTACATGATCGTGGCTGACACCCTCTGCTCCGGGAAAGCTCCCGGCACTGTTTCCAGGCTGACCGGTAGTGAGTTGAAGGGCCGTGTGGCGGCCAAGAACTCGCAACACCAGGTGTCTTTTCTGGAGACCATTGCCTATGCGGATTTTCTGGGAATGCTGCCGGAGACGGTTATGATCGGCTGCGAGCCCAAGGATCTCAGCGCCTGGGGTACTGAGTTATCCCTTGAAGTCGCCGAGGCCAGACCGCTGATGCTGGAAAAGGTGCTTGAGGAGATTCGCCTGGCTGGCGGAGAGGTTCGCCCGCTGGCCGACGCCTGAAACTGACAGCCTTATACTGTCGTTCTCTGATGATCCCGGACGGTGCAGTTTCTGCACCGTCCGGTTTTTTTTTGCCGGTCAGCCTTTAGCCCGCATTTCTCATCAAATGTACTGCCTTGGAATTATGGTTATTTGATAAGTTTTGGCAAAATGCTCATGAGAACAGCGGGTTAATGATCGTACTGCCTGGCATACTCGGCGTCGTTATACATAGGCTCGCCGTAGAGGTCCTTGCCATAGCTGCCGATGATATCCTGGCCCTCTTTTGAGGCGACAAAGTCAATGAACTGTGCGGCCAGCGGCTGGGCAGCGGTGGCGCCTTCCGGCTGGCAGAGGCCATGGTAGGTGTTGATCAGTACCGGATCGCCCTTGAACAGCACCTTCAGGTTCTTCATCTCTTTTTTGCCGGCTACCCAGGTGGAAGAGTCGGTCATGAAGTAGCCATTGATCTCATTGGCCTTTTTCAAGGTCGCCATCATGAAATCCTTGGTGATCACATACCAGTCGCCTGCAGGTGCGACTCCTGCGCTCTTCCAGATGGCCAGTTCCTTTTTGTTGGTGCCGGAGTTGTCGCCCCGGGAAAGAAAGGGCGCTTTGGCCGCCGCAATCCGGGCATAGGCGTCAGCCGCGCTGGCGGCACCATCAATTCCGGCCGGGTCGCTCTCTGGGCCGACGATATAGAATTCGTTGGAACCGATCAGGGAGCGCTTGATCGCCCAGCCATCCTTCACAGCCTGCTTTTCGGCGGCCGGGGCATGAACCAGCACCAGATCCACTTTCTTGTCCTTTAACAATGCAAGCGATTTGCCGGAGCCGGCCTTTTTCCAGCACATGGTGGAACCGTGCTTGGCGTTGAAGGTGTCGGCCAGCTTTTCCAGCAGACCGAGTTCACCGGGGCTGCCGGTTGCCAAGGTGAAGGTGTTGTCGCCGTTGCCGTAGACGGCCTTGCAGTCGTTGGCACCATGCGCCATGCTAACCGCAGCAATACCCAGGGCCATGGTGGCAGCTAGTACCAGCTTCTTGATATACATGATTTCTCCTCGTAAGTTTGATTGGGGAACGTGTCCTAGTGGTAGATAGTGGAACACGTTGTTTTCTACGAGGAGGGCAGATACCCTGCTTCGAAGGGTCCTGTCAATACGGTTCGCATGGATGACCAGAACGGACCAGGACAAACAGTGAAAACCAGGGAGCATGCTGAAATCACTACCTGTACAGCGCTGGTGATGGTATCGGCCGAAAAATCAACCTTGCAATCAGCTCCTGGTTCCCATGGTTTTCAGCGTCTCTTCCCGAATCGCCCCGATCAGCTCCTTCTTGGACTCGATAAAGAGTGAATCGGTCATGACCTCGTAGTTGCGGGGTCTGGGGATTACGATTCGTTTCTCCTGCTTGAGCCTGCCGGGTCGGGAGGACATCACGATCACCCGATCTGAAAGAAATATGGCCTCATCCACATCGTGGGTGATAAAGAGCACCGTGGTCTTGTGCTCACCCCACACCTTCAACAGCAGCTCCTGCATCATGCCCCTGGTCTGGGAGTCCAGGGCGCCGAACGGCTCGTCCATCAGCAGCACCGCGGGCTTGTAGACCAGCGCCCGGGCGATGGCAACCCGTTGCCTCATGCCGCCGGAAAGCTCTTTGGGATACGCCTTTTCAAAGCCAACCAGTCCCACCGATTCAATGTAGTGCTGGACCAGTTCGCGTTTTTCCCCGTCGCCCATGGCGGTCTTTTTCAGGGCAAAGAGGATGTTGTCGCTGACCGTCAGCCACTCAAAAAGGCTGTAAGACTGAAACACGAAGCCTCGATCCCGACCAGGTCCGGAGATCCGGCTGCCATCGATGAAGACCTGGCCTGTCGTGGGTTCGACCAGGCCGCCAACGATGTTGAGCAGGGTCGATTTTCCGCAACCGGATGTGCCGACTACGGTCACAAATTCATTCTGGGCGATATCCAGGTTGAAGTTGTCGAGCACCACGAAGGGCGCACCGTTTTTCTCATAGACCTGCGAGACGTTCTCGATTCTGATTTTGCTTGTTGTCATTCCTGTACGCCCCTTTATTGCCCCTGGTTCCACTTGAACAGCACCTTGCCGGAAAATTTGAAGATATAATCGGTGACCAGCCCCAAAAAGCCGATAAAGAGGATGCCGAAGATGATGGTGTCGGTGGCCAGGTACCGCTGGGCATCCATGATCCGCCGGCCAAGGCCGTTATTGGCCGCCACCAGCTCGGCCACAACCAGATAGGTCCAGGTCCAGCCCATGGTAATCCGGAAGGTATCCCAGATATTGGGCATGGCGGCGGGCAGCACGATGGATTTCAGGATCTCAAAGCGCGAGAGCCCCAGGGTCTGGCCCACCTTGATGAGGCTGATCGGGACCGATTTGACGTTGTCCATCACCATCAGCACCTGCTGGAAGAAGGTACCGATAAAAAGAATCAGGAATTTCTGGAAATCGCCGATGCCGGCCCAGAGAATGGTGAGCGGGATCAGGGCTACGACAGGCATGTAGCGGACGATGTCAATAAAGGGTTCGAACATCCCCTCGAAGAACTTGAAGTTGCCCATCAGGATGCCGATGGGCACCGCGAACAGGGTGGCGAACCCCCAGCCCATGAGGATGCGGTAGATGGAAGCGGAGGCGTCTGCCCAGAGAATGCCTTCCTGTACCTGACGCAACCCCTCGGCGACAATGCTCGCCGGCGGCGGCAGAAACAGCGGCCGGATCAGGCCGGCACCGGTGGCAAGTTGCCAGGTCACCAGGAGCAGCAGGATAAATCCAGCCCCCAGGGCGATATAGAGGTTTCTGGGAATATCTTCCCGAATAGCGAGGAAACGGGTTCGTCTCTTTTTCGGAACTGGGGTGTTGCTGTTTAAGGCGGATTGCTGCGGCTCTGTCATGGGGGAAATCCTGCGGAGGGTGGGGGGAGGGCAGAAACGCGGTAGTCCGGCAGCTCCTGCCCCATGAAAATACCTGCTGCTAGTTGGTCATGGATTTGATGACGTCGATGCCCAGGGTGTCCGCCGGGTCAGCGACGGTCTTGATAACTTCCGGGTTGGTGTCTTTCATGATGGTGTTAATATCCACCATGGTCTTCTGGAAGTCTCCAGCAAGAATTTCCTGGTTACCCTTGAGGTCATAGACGCGTACTCCCTGCATGGCGAGCTTGTACTCGTCCATAGGGCTTTTCACCGCATCGGCAATGATTTTTCCGCCCTCGTCTGGGTTGTCGTTGAGGAAGCGCACAGCATCGTCCCAGGCCTTGATCAGCGCCTCGATGGTTTTCGGGTTTTCCTTGATGTAGGTGCTGCTGGAAACGGCCACGTCACTGATCAGGCCTGGCTTTTCCGCACCGGTATAGAGAACCTTGTAGCCTTCGCCCTGTCTCAAGGCCGCGGAAATGTATGGCTCGTAGGTGACTGCGACATCAACCCTGCCGGCAATGAGCGCCAGACCAGCGTCTGCGGCGGCCATGTTGATTGGCTCGATATCCTTGATGGACATGCCGTTTTCCTTGAGCGCGTAGTTGATGAGCAGATCGCTGGTTGCCCCAGCTTCATAGGCGACTTTTTTGCCTTTCAGCTCGGCAATGGATTTTACGGAGTTTGGTGCCAGCACAGCGTCTGCCTCATAGGCTGAATCGAGGACTAAAAAGCCCTGCAGGTCAACGCCCTGATTTCGTATGGCAATCAAGGTGTTGGTCGCCGCAGCGATGACCTGTACCCGGCCACTGGCCACCGCGGCGCTCATGTCCGCATCCCAGGTGAAGTTGACCACTTCAGCGTCGACGCCATGCTTGGCAAAGAAACCTTTTTCGGCGGCAATCCACCAGGGACCGTAGCCAAGCCAGGGTTGAACACCTATTTTTACAGTACTTGCGGCAGCCGGTCCGGCCGATGCCAGAAAACCGGTGGAAAGGCAAATGGCGAGCATTGCCAGGGCCAATAACTTTTTCATAGCAACTCTCCTCAATGTGTTTTTGGGAATTGATTGGGAAAAATGACCCGGAATCCGGAAAAGCGCAGGAGCTGGCGATTCTGGCAGGGTCGGGAAGTAACTCAGCTGAAAACTGCGGGTGTGCTGTAACTGTTCAACGAAGTGAACGAATAGATTCTTAACCTGTTCGTCCTTTAGAGTAAAGAAAATAAAGCAAAAACTGTAATGCCCAGAGGTATGTAAGGCGGGAGGGTGGTGCAGGTTACAGGAGCGAGTCCCGGACTGAGGGACGTAGTTTGGTTCCGGCGGCGGAGGTGGAGCTTGAGCGGCGACTCTAAGGTTTGCTAGAATGCCATAAGGTTTGCTCTTGATTGTCCTTTTCTCTGTAGGTCATTCGGCTGAGCGGTGTCGGCTAAATATCATTTGCGAGGTGAACATGACAGCGGGTGTCACAACAACCCTGTGCGCATGGCTTTACTCTCTTTTCGTGTTCCTGCTCCTTTTTCCCCAGCCTGCAGCTTGGGCAGACCTGGCTCAATCGAGGGAGATTACCAAGGCAGCGATGGCGGACACCAGCAGCTGGCCATTGCCGCCAGAAGGACCAAGCGCTGCAAAAAACAAGATGATTGTCTTTATTGCCGAAGACCTCAGGCATGGTGGAACCCTGGGGGTGGGCACCGGGGTGTGCGAGGCTGCGGCGGCCATAGGCTGGCAGTGCCAGGTCGTTGACATCGGCAGTCTCGATGCCCGGCGGGAGGCGATTTTCGCAAAGGTTTTTGCTCTCAAGCCTGACGGGATAGTTCTTGGCGGGATTGAAAGCCGCTCCAACCTGAGATATCTGGAGCGCTTCAAGAGCGCCGACATTCCGATCGTGGGCTGGCATGTTGCCCCCTTTCCGGGCGAGGTGGCGGGAACTCCCATCGTCGTCAATGTCACCACGGATTCCCGCGAGGTGGCCAAGGTGGCGGCGCATTACGTGATCGCCGACTCGGATGGCAAGGCTTCGGTCATCCTGTTCAATGACAGCCGTTTTGCCATCGCCCAGAAAAAAACAGACATCATGGCGCAGATCATCGGCGAGTGCGAAGGCTGTAACGTGCTGGAAATCCTGGATGTCAGCCTGGATAGCGTCGGGGTGCAAATGCCTGAGATCATTTCAGCATTGCTCAGCAGATATGACGAACAATGGAACTACTCTCTGGGAATAAACGACTTATATTATGATAACTCGGTCACTTCCTTGGTGCTGGCTGGCAAAGAGCCCGCTGGCATGCCGTATAACGTCTCGGCAGGGGACGGCAGCGCCTCCGCCTTCATGCGAATTCGCAGCAACAGCTACCAGAAGGCAACGGTTCCGGAGCCCTTGCTTTTTCACGGCTGGCAGCTTGTTGATGAGTTGAACAGGATTTTCAGGAAGCAACCGCCAAGCGGGTATGTGACCCCGCCGCATATCGTGACAAGGGACAATATCTGGGAGCAGGATGGCGGGCTGAGCCTCTTTGATATACAAAATAATTACAGGGATCATTATACCAGAAGCTGGACTGGGGCCCGGTAGCTGATGAGAACATGGTTTTCTAGCATTCGGTCGAGATTGACAGCAACGATGATTGTTGCCGTACTGGTTATACTGGTTGGCGGCAGTCTGTCTTTTTACTATTCAAATCAATTGCTTTCCGCGACCGAAGCCTTTGTTGACAAGACCCTGCCCAGTATAGAGACGGCCAATTCGCTGGAGCAGACGGTGGTGGAGATCGGCAATCTCAGCAGAGCGCTGGTTGGCAGTGATACCGTTGAAGAGCTGAGCCTGATCAATGGCAGGCTCAACGTCCAGCTGCAAAGGCTGGAGGCCATCACCGCGCGGATCTCCCATGGCGAGGGGGGATTCGACTTGCTGAGGTTGAATTGGCTGAGTCAGGCGATCCGCACCCTGGTGCAGCAGATTTTCCAGCTTGAGGTTCACAGGCTGGAGATCAAGCTGCATGCAGAAGGTGTTCTTGGTGATATCCGTGCTCAGCTGCTCGCAGAGACAATGCCCTATACGGTGGCGGCCAAGGTTGAAGGCCCGACCGGAACCTTTACTGCCGATCCACAATTTGCCAGCGTTGAGTTGCTGCGCGGCAGCCTGTTGAAGATGGTGACTATCTCAAGTCAACTGCAGTTGGCGAACAACAGCACCGAGATTGATGAGCTGGAGGAAGCTTTTGGTGTCCTCAAAGAGGTGTACAAAAACAGGCTGGCCGCCGCTCCCCAGCTTGCGTCCACGGAGAGCCTTCACCAGACCTATATCTACGACATGGAAATGTTGTATGGTAAGTATAGGAAATATCAGCGTATTACAGGTGAAGTCGCCAGCTTTACGGTCGAACTCGATAAGCAGGTGAAAGACCTTGCGGAACTGGCCTCCGAGTCGGTGGACCATGTCTTCGGGCATTTTCATGAGGCTGCGGACAAGGTCATGGAGAAAGAGCGCATAGGTCTCTACCTCACCACCGTGCTGACTCTCGGGGCAATCCTGCTGCTGCATGTACTGTATCGCAGGTTTGTGGTGAGCGGCTTCAGCGACAGGCTCAACCTGATCAGCAGCGCCATGGTGGCGGAATCGGGCGGTGAACCGGTCAATATCCCGCAGAGACGCACCAACGACGTGGACGTGATGTCCAAAGCGGTGGATGATTTATTGGCCAAAGCGGTCCGGCTCAGGAACCTCGCGGCGGTTGACCAGTTGACCCAGGTCTGGAACAGGCGCCAGTTTCTGGACCTGGCCGCAATTGAGGCGGACAGGTCAACGCGCCGGGCCAGCACCTCGGTGATCATGATGCTCGATATCGACCATTTCAAGAACGTCAATGACACCTATGGCCATAGTTTTGGTGATCTGGCCCTGTATGAGGTGGCCCAGAACTGCAAGCACTCGATCCGCTCCATCGATATCTTTGCCCGCTACGGCGGTGAGGAGTTTAGTTTGCTGATGCCTGATACCTCACTGGGGGAGGGTGTTATCGCCGCTGAACGTATTCGCAATACCATTGCCTCCCGGCCTCTCCAGACCAAATCGGGCAAGGAGGTCTTTTTGACGGTCAGTATCGGGGTAGCTGAGATCCAGTTGAACGAAGTTGATATCCATGAAGCCTTGGGCCTTGCCGATCGAGCCCTCTATTTTGCCAAGAATATGGGCCGCAACCGGGTGGAGGTTTTCGGCACGGCCACCGGCTCTGTCGACGGGAAGGATGAAATGCCTTGAAGATAGCGGCTAATGCACTGTATCCTGACGCCATTGTACCGGTAGAGTTCGTAAGCGTTTTGTTAACAGATGGAATTGCTTTTTTATAGGTTATATGGCTTGGATATATCTTTTTGTGGCAGGGCTGTTTGAGTGCGGCTGGGCGATTGGCCTGAAATATACGGAGGGCTTCACCCGGTTGGTTCCCTCACTGTTCACCGTTGCCGCCATGGCGGTGAGTTTTTTTCTGCTTGCTGCGGCCATGAAGACCATCCCCGTCGGCACCGCCTATGCGGTGTGGACCGGCATAGGGGCGGTCGGGGTGGCTGTCATGGGCATGGTGCTGTTCGATGAGTCGCGTGATATCCTGAGGATACTCTGCTTGCTGCTGATCGTTGCCGGCATTATAGGCCTGAAAGTACTGTCGATGAATTCTGAGTGATATGCGTTCTGCTCCCGGTGAAATAGTCTATGCTTCGTCAAACGTCTCAGGCATTGAGGCGCTCTCCTGTGTCAGTAACTTTCATTTCGGCACCCACATCCACGACGGTCACGTGATCTGGCTGAATTCGGCCGGCGGCGAGCATTTCTCGGTGAAAGGGAACAGCGATATCCTGCAGCCGGGCAGTGTCAGCGTGATCGAGCCGGGAGTGGCCCATACCAACCGACCCTGCGCAGGGGGCGGCCGTCATCTGCGCAGTCTGTATCTGGAACCAGGCTTTTTCAGCCGAGTCGCCCAGATGTTCACCGGTATAGCCGAACCCATGAGCCTGCCGACGGTGACCTGCCATGACGAGAGCAGCTGGCATGGGTTGCTGAATCTCCACGAGGCGGTGGTCACCGGCCAGGAGCAGCTGGTGACCGAGCAGTTCATCGTGACCCTCTTCACCAGGCTCTGGCGAACCACCAGGGAAGTGCAGCGCAGCACGGCGCAAAGCACCGCGGCGACAAACCGGAAGTTTTCCCTGCTGGCTGACTTCCTGCACAGCGACCCGTCCGGGGCCCACAGCCTCGCCCAGCTGGCGGCGTTGGCGGATTGCACCGAGTATTATGTGATCAGGCTGTTTAAGAAACATACCGGCATGTCTCCCCACGCCTATCTGGTGCAGCTGCGGTTGGAGAAGGCGCGCAGGCTGCTTGGGGCCGGTGTGGCCATCGCCGATGCCGCTTTTTGTGCCGGCTTTACCGACCAGAGCCATCTCACCAGAAAATTCAAGGAGCGCTATGGCCTTACACCGGGGGATTATCAGCTGTTGCGCCATGGTGACGGCTGAGTCCGGCTCTGCTCCAGAGTGAAAATTCCGCATTAGGTCAATTTTGTTCAAGACGGGGAGCGATGTTGTTCGCTATTGTTGCTGATCAGTGCAATGTCACCAAAGATCAACAAGGAAGCGACAATGATTATCCCGTATCTCTATGCGCTGGGCGCAATTCTCTGCTGGGCCAGCCTGCCGGCGGCAACCGGCTCCGGCCTGGCGGAACTCTCCACCGAAGAGCTGATGTTTTTCAGCTTCACCGCCGCGGCGATCTATCTCTACCTGCAGGATGTGCTATTAAAGCGTACACCGAAGGTATTTTTGCCACGAGCTCCGGCTTCGTTGTTCGGGCTCACAGGCATTTTTGTCTACCATTACGTCTACTACCTGGCGCTTGAGCGGGCGCCGCTGGCGGAAGGGGCGATACTTGCCACCACCTGGTCGCTCTGGATCGTGGTCTTCTCCTCGATCCTGCGTCTCAAACGGCTGGCTCCGTCCATGATCGGTGCCGCCTTGCTTGGTTTTGCCGGCGCAGCCCTGGTCATAGGCGGCGGCAAGGAGCTTACGTTTCAGTCAACCCATATGAGCGGCTACCTGCTGGCCCTCTGCTGCGGCCTGATCTGGTCCAGTTTTTCGGTGGGGCTGCCCTACTTGAAAATACAGAAAGAGCCGATGACCGCCTTTACCATCTACGCGGCAATCGCTTCGGCAATCCTCTACCTCTTCACCGCGCCCCACGAGATGCCGTCGCCAAAGGCGCTTTTATCCGCCATCTATCTCGGCTGCGTGCCGCTTGGCCTCTCGTTTTTCCTGTGGAACAGGGCGGTTACCAGGGGCAATATGGTGATTATCGGCTTTTTGAGCTATCTCACGCCACCGCTTGCGGTGCTGCTGGTGGCGCTGGTGCATGGTGAGAAGATCGGCAGTTCGGTACTCTGGGGAATGAGCCTTATCATCGGGGCCTCACTGCTTGGCAGAGTACGGTTGAACATGCTGGAAAAAAAAGAAATATAAACAGGTAACCACAAAATAAGGTGCGAATATATGGAGCAGATAAGCTGGCAGGATTTTGAAAAGGTGGAGTTGCGGGTGGGCCGCATAATTGCGGCCGAGGTGTTTAAGGAAGCGCGCAATCCGGCCTATAAGTTGCAGATTGACTTCGGCGAAGAGATTGGCGTGAGAAAATCGAGCGCCCAGATTACCGAGAATTATGCGGTGGAGGAACTGGTCGGCAGGCTGGTGGTGGGGGTGGTGAATTTCCCCAAAAAGCAGATCGGCCCCTTCATGTCGGAGTGTCTCACCACCGGCTTTTATGATGCCAGCGGCAATGTGCTGCTCTGTACACCCGATGGCGAGGTGCCGCTGGGGGCAAAGTTATTATAGTCAGCTCGGTGGTATTCTATGCTCAAGCATATGAAGGCGTTGTAACACGTACTAAAAGTAGAGGTGTTTGAGTGCCGGCAGGGAGTGGGGGACACAAAAGACTATGCGCCTCACTCCCGACACCTCTTCCCTACCCGACTCAGTGCAGGGCCTTGCCGGTGCTGCTCATGGCCAGGTTGCCGTCACGGACCCCGCGCAGGGCGATCAGCCTGTCGGCCAGCTCCTGCACCTCCCTGGCCTTGCCCTTGACGATGATCACCTCCAGGCAGTTGTGATGGTCCATGTGCACATGGGTGGTGGAGACGATGTGATGGTGGTAGTCGTGCTGTACCTCCGTCACCTTCTCCTGCAGTTTGTGCTGGTGGTGGTCGTAGACCAGGCTGATGACGCCCATTACCTGCTTGTCCGCCTCCCACTCATCTTTCACAAAGGCCTTGCGGATCAGATCCCTGATCGCTTCTGAGCGGTTGCTGTAACTCCGTGCCTTGATGTGTTCATCAAAGATTTCGAGAAGATTGTCTTCAAGGGAGATGGAAAAACGTTTCAACATCGAGGCAACCCCTCCTTAAGGCGTTGATTTAAAGAACGTTTCAGGTTTGTAGGTTAGGCCTAATGCCGCATTAGGCCATGTTCCGCGACTTGGTAGTTTAGCATATCTTGTCCCAGGCTCCTAGCCTGAACGGGTTTCATACCCTTTGCCGAATCCATGAGTCTGTCGGGGGCTCCGCCGACTGGCGTTTAGCCCCGGCGCTTATGGTTGGAGACGCCTTTCAGGATGTGTCGCAGAAAAAGCAGCAGCAGGATGAAGAGTACGATGGTGTACCAGGGTGTCCAGCTTACAGAGGAAATAAAACTTTCGGCCTCCACCAGATCCTCAGTCCATTCCGGATGGAGCGCTCCGGTACGAGAACGCGTCTGCTGCATCAACAGCGCAAAGAACACCCCAATCAAGCCGTAACCCAGGTTGAACACCAGTCCCTTGAAGCTGAGTACCGTCGCCCTCTGCTCCGAGCTGGTCACGCGGTTCAGGTAATGGCTGGTGAAAAAGCCGACCATCATGATGCCGATGGAGACAAAGGCCACCGGAATCAGACCGAAGTAGGGCACGAAGAGTGACAGCAGAAAGAGCCCGACAATAGAGAAAGCAAAGAGGAAAAACACGTTTTGCTCGGGAGTGAAACGTTCCACCATCTTTTCGCAGATTTTCGGGACCACCAGACCCATGAGGGACATCGCCGCCGAGATCAGGCCGAAGCTTGCCTCCGGCAGCTGGATGAGCCTAAAGTACTGGCTGGTCATGGTGATCAGCAATCTCAGCACGTGGTCGTAGAACATGCCGCAGAGAATGACCGCCAGGGCAAAGGGCGTGTGTAAAATCCAGACGCCGGCCTTGCCGGTTATCTTCAGGGCTGCAGCCATGTTTTTGAGAAAACTGTCATGGTTGTTGTGTTGTTGGTACTCTTCCGAGGTCTCGGTGAACATCAGGGAGACGCCGGCAGCCATAAAGGCGAGTACCAGGGTCAGAAAGACCGGGTAGCGCATGGAATCCTGCTGGCTGACGGTTGCCGCAGAACCCCACCAGCTGAGCAGCTTGTTGATGACTGCCGGATCATAGACCAGGGCACCGGTGGTGGCGGTGAGAAGACCGGCCAGCGCTTTCAGCCGCATCTGCAGGCTGAGCACCTTGGGCCAGCAGTCTCTTAAGTTATGATTGGCCAGGGTGTCGTACGCCAGGGCTTCGTCGGCGCCGCTGGCCATGGCCTCGGCCAGGCCGCTCAATACCCGGTTGAACAAAAAGGCATAAAATACCAGGGTGACGTTGTGCAGCGGTACGAAGGCTATCACCCCCAGCTCAAAGATCATCAGAAAGGTGGTGGCCACGATCAGCCGCTTTCTGCCGATAATGTCGGCCAAGGCACCGGAAGGCACTTCTGCCGCCACGATGGTAATGGCCCAGACCGTATTCAACAGGGCGAACTGCTCGATAGTCAGCCCGTAATCGAGAAAGAGGATGGTGAAAACCGGGTAGTAAAAGCGGGCGTTGAAAAGGATCCGAAAAGCGATGAACAGCTGGATGTTTCGAAGGGCAAAGGGGGAGCCTGTCTGGCAACCGTCGGGCATGGTCGTTCTCTGCGAGCTAGGTTTTGCTGAAGTACTTCTACAATCAATCCAGCCATTACAATAATCTTTCAGTCCGGTTATTTCATGAAAAAAACAGCGGTGTTAGAGGTGAAGAACAACTCATCGGTATGAATCCGGTTTTACAGCTCTTTATGGAAATCAAAAGAGCTGTAGGAAAGAACTTTGTGGTGAAATAAAGCTTATGCGACCAAATCGCGTCAGTCCGGGGGAAGAGGACATAGGAGTGGACAAGACGCAATCAAGGCTCCCGGCAGGTACCACCAAAAGTTTACCTCCCATTTGAAGATCTGGAAGTGCGGATCCACAGATTGAGCAAAAGGATTTGTTATGCTGAGTTGGGGGTAAGTTGATTTCCACAACATTTACGGGCATTCGCGCCCACCAGCGAAGCGGGTCTGCAGCTGCCTTACATGAACAGCAGATATGCGATCGCCGAGATGCAGAGTAGGAGTGAAGGTAGAAAATGTATCAGTTTTAGTGGAAGTTTTTCGGGTAGAAGGCGGAGGACGATTCGCCTGGTGGCGTAAAGGGACGCCAGAAGGCCGCCGATAACGGTGATGGCCTGCAGGAGAAAGGTGGCATCGCTGCTGAGCAACGGGCCCGGTCCTGGTGGGGAACCCATGCCTACCAGTTCGATGACATTTGCAGGGAGCAGCCAGATGCCCTTAACGAATATGTCAAGGTGGACTGCCATGTAGGCCCCGAGCACAAGGGGGATCATCCCGTATCCAAGGACGGCGGTGACCCTCTTCCAACTGTTTTCTGTCACGGCCGCTATTATCCTTGAGAGAACAGCGTAGCCGGCAAGGTAGACAATGACGCAGGCAAAGAAGAGAAGACTCGCGGCCAGGGGGACGCTGTGCGGAAGACCCAAGTGGGCCAGAGCGGTGGCAGAGCGTTCCAGGAACAAGGGAAAATTAAGCCTGATGGCAAAAGGGAAGAAGATCGCCGCAAGACAGATGACAAGCACGCTGTCCGAATTGCGTGGGTTCTGCTGGTTCCACAACTCCTGGGGAGCAAGACGGACGTTGAGGTGGATGGAGTTCTTCCCGCAGTTCTTGACGCATTGCCCGCAGAGGATGCAGTCCCGGTTATTGTCGACGAGGAACGGGTGACGAAACATCGGACAGCCGGTTGCGCTTTCATCACCGGTATAACAGGCGTGATCACTGCAGCGGTTGAGGCACATTTGAGTGTTGGCGCGGAGTTCAAGGATGGAGGGCATGGAGAACAGCGCATTCACCGCTCCCAGAGGGCAGAGGTAGCGGCACCAGACCCTGCGTTGGAAGAAGGCGCTGAAAAAAAGGGAGGCCAGGGTGATCGACAGAATTATCGCGGCAGTAAGCCGTGATGATGCATAAGCATTCCAGGCTATCTCAATCCAGAACAGCAGCACGCAGAGCGCAGCCATTAACCAGCCTGAGTTCTGCCGGATGAATTTCGGCGTAGCCCGTTTGGGTTTAAGGATTCTCTGGGCGACCCAGCCCGGCACCGAAAGTCCACAGACACTGCACCATGTGCGGGCCAGAAAGAAGAAGGCGAAGATCATAAGCGGCCAGCCAACTACCCAGCTGAGGGTGAGCCCAATGTTGTGCTCCGGTTCGGTTGAGCCGAAAGCGAGCATAATAACGACCAGGAGAAAAAACAGTCCAACCGCGGCCCGGGGTAAAGCCGGGAAAAAACGGCTGGAGACAAACCTGCGCACAGGGTCGAGCCGCAGGAGGTTGTACTCCCACTTGCCTTCGCTACGGGGGAGACCAAGAAATATCTGGTCTGAGAGCGGCTCGCTACCTCTAGCAAGTACAACTGAACGTTGGATGATGCCTGCCAATTCAGTGAGATTGCCAGGCCATTCATAATTGATCAGCCTGCCCAGGGCCTGGTCGTCCACCCGGGTGATATTCTTTCCGTACTGCCGATTGTAGCGCCTGAGGTAAAAATGTATCAGGCGGGGGATGTCCCGACGGTGCTCGCGCAAGGGAGCGACCTGAAAATGGTTGCCTGCGACCAGTGTGTACAGTGCCGGCAGCAGCCTCTGGTGGCCGTCCTTGAGTTCGTACCTGTCCTTACAGATAAGGATGATCCTTGTCCTCAGGGGAAGAGCTTTTTCGCCTCCTGAGCGGGTGAAAAACTTTCTTTTCAAGATCCTGCTCAGCTGCCGTTGAATATCAGGCTCCATATAGTCGGCATTGTGAAGTACCAGCGTACCACTCTGTACCTGTTCGAGAATGCCGGGCTGCCCGATCCCGGAAAAGGCGAGGGGATCATAGCTGGAGCCAAACAATTCATCTTCCAGGGTTGATGGTTCCCGATCACGAATATCTATCTCGACATATGGGCCGTTTGCATACGCACTGGCTGCATGAACCTGATGGGCGACCATGCGCCGACCGGTTCCGTTTTCTCCTGTGATCAAAAGGGGTTCGAGATGGCCACTAAATATTTTAACGGCACGTTCGATCTGCCGATAAATGGTAGAGTCAGAAAGACGCGGACTACGTGATTGTCTATCGGTGGAGTGAGCGGGTTGCCTGAAGTCTGCAGGATATCCGATACTGAAGAACGAGGGGTCGAGCCAATGTTCGGATTGCTGTCTCCCGGTTTTTTGTTGAGCCAGAGCACCTGCATGATCAACAAAAGAAAGCCTCAGCCGGTGAGCAAGGGCGATATTCATCTGCTGCCTGATCGTCTGATTGGCAAGCAGGAGGGTGTTGAACGTGGTTTTTTCGTACACAAGGAGAGTGAGGTCGCTTAAGGCAAGAACGTTAAGGCTGTTCTCCCGGTCAGTGAGCAGGGAGGTTTCTCCAAAGTGGCCGCCCGGGCCTATCCGGCCTGCGAGCAGACGATCACCATTTGCCACGTTTCGGGTGAGTTCTACCTCGCCTGAGAGAATAATGAAGAATCTCTCCGTCTTCTCCCCTTGCCGGTAGACATAGTCGCCCTGGGATACTGCCATCTGCTGGCCGGCGCTCGTCAACTGTTCCAGCTCATTGTTGTCGAGACCTGAAAAAAGGACTGAAGTATGTCTGCTCTGCCTGTTTCTCATCTAGGTTCATGCGGGTGAGAGGTTGTGGATGACAGCCGGATTGTAGACCAGGGCACCGGTGTTGGCGGTGAGAAGGCCGGCCAGGGCTTTCCGTCGCATCTGCAAGCTGGGTTTTGCTGAAGTACCTCTACAATCAATCCAGCCCTTACAATAATCTTTCAGCCTGGATATTTCATGAAAAAACAGAGGTGTTAAAGGTAAAGAGCAACTCATCGGTATGAATCGGGTTTTCCAGGTCTTTATGGAAATCAAATGAGCTGGAGGCCAGGACTTTGTGGTGAAATAAAGCTTATGCAACCCAATCGCGTCAGTTCGGGGGGAGAGGACATAGGGACGGACAAGAAAGTCAGGTGGACTGGCCGAAAGCAGGATTGCTGTAGATCTCAAGGTGTTAGGGCCTCTGCACAACCAGTCGTTTTTGTACCGGTCACAGTGGTGACGTAGATGAGTAACCTGAGCTTGGGCCAATGGGTGCTCTTTCAAGAAGAGCCGATTGATAAAAAGGTGTTATCTAACACCCCAGTGGACTTGCTCGATCACGGTCGGGGGAACTGGCCAAACTGATTTGTGAGCAGGGTTTTCGGCGCGGCAACAGATTCGCAACCCTTTTTCGGATGTCTGGTACAGAAATGCGACAAGACGGTTTGTATGTGGCTTCTGCTCTGCCGGTAGCAAGGTATGAAAGCAGTATTATTCAGTGCCTCTGATCGAAAATGGAGCCATTTCCCAGAGAGAAGGACCTGAACATTATCCGGAATCATCGTAATTCTACATGGAGGTGTTCACTTTAGATAGTCAAGTTGAATCGCTTAATGAGGCCATTATACTGGTAGAAATTCCAAGTGAAAGAAGTAATGATCCCACTGTATATCCCTGATTAGGAATGAAATGCGCAGAGTTTTTTGCATTTATGTGATAAGGCTGATGTATATCTATGAAAGGGTAGCCAAGAATAAAGAGGCTACAATCCAATAATGGCTGTAGCTGTATACGGGGATTTTACTTTATATGCTTTTAGGCTGAGGAGTCGATAAAAAATGATTCTTGATATGAAGACCATCATGGTTGGCTTCATTCTAAGCATAGGTCTGCAATTATTTGTTTTTTTGTTGTTGTGGCGGCAGCACAAAGCTCGATATGAAGGGTTGAGTCATTGGGTGTTGGCCTTTTTTCTTTTATTTCTTAGCTTTAGCTCGATAGTTTTATTCGATATCTATAAATATAAGTTTCTTATAATATCAATAAATGTTTTCTCGATTAGTGGTCTGATCTTACTTTTGTTCGGGCTTGAAATATTCTTTAATAAGAAACGGTCTATCCTTATCAATTCTATACTTTTTGTAGCTGTTCTGGTTTCATTCCTGCAGTTTACCTACTTGACCCCCAGTCTTAGATGGAGAATGATTGCAACTGCTTCGGCCAACCTGGTTATCTGGCTTCAAATTGCTTGTCTTGTTTTGTATCGGGTCAATCCTGCTGATAGGAAACTCGGAGTGCAGGTTGGTGTTTTTTCTTTATTGCTTGCTGTAAATACACTTTTTAGAATGTCCTTGAACTTGCAGATCAACCCCGGAGAGTATTTCTATTCGATTCCATTGTTAATGTCCTGGTCGTTTCTTGCGGCACAAATACTATTCTTTGGACTTTCTTTTTCTATTTTTCTTCTTGTTAGTAAAAGGCTTAATCTCGATTTGAATAAAGATATTTCTCGGAGAGAGATATTGGAAGAAAAGCTGATGAAAAGTGAACGAACCGCAAGGGCAATTATTAATGCTTCAGCCGACTCAGTATTTCTGGTTGATATAAATGGTAATTTTATTGATATGAATACGGTTACTGCCAATTTGCTAAAAAATGAGATCGGCCCGTTAATCGGCAAGTCTGCATATGATATACTTCCAAGTGAAGTAGCTGTCTCGCAAAAGAAGAAAGTTGAGGAGACGATTCAAAGAAGAGAGCCTGTTAGGTATGTTGAGGATAGAAATGGTACTGTACTGGATAATATCATATATCCTATCAAGAACGAGGCGGGGGAGGTTGATTCTGTAGCAGTTTTTGCAAGAGACATAACAAAAGAACAAAGGGCTGAACTGAAACTTAGGGAGAATAAAATATTTCTTGATTCTGTTCTTGATTCTATCCAGGATGGGATTTGCGTCCTGGATCCGGATTTGAATATTGTGCATGTCAATAAAAGCATGGAAAATATATTCGAATCTCATCAACCATTTAAAGAAAGGAAATGTTTTGCTGTGCTTCGCGGCAACCAGTGTCCATGCGACGACTGCCCAGCCCAGAGAGCTATGAGAAGCCAAAAACTCGAAATGCAAGAAATGCCATTGATTAAGAATGGCATGGAGGTTGGGTTTCTAGAAGTATACGCTTTTCCTATGTTTGATGAGAATGGCACGTTAGTCAGAGTCGTAGAATACATTCGTAATATAACCTTGCGTAAGCAAGCAGAGGAAGCGTTAAAAGAAAACGAAAAACGTCTGAGAGCATTTTACACAGCAACTTTTGAAGGCATAGTGGTAACCGAGCATGGGATAATTAAGGACTATAATCGGCAGCTTGCAGAGTTGTTTGGCTACGAAGTGGATGAACTTCTTGGCAAAAAGGTGATGGAATTAGTTGTGGAGGAAGAGCGAGAGCTAGTATCCAAGAATATACGTGCCGGTTATGAGAAAAGTTATGACCACAGAGGACTGAAAAAAGATGGCTCCGTTATTTATATAGAGGTCCATGGTCAAAATATTCAATACCAGGGACGTCCGGCACGGGTGACGGCAATACACGATCTTACAGAAATAAAGCTTGCTGAGATGGCTTTAAAAGAAAGTGAGCGGAATATGTCGACAGTTTTGAACAATACCCAAGATGTAGTTGTAAGGATTGATTCTAATTATCGTCATGTTTTTGCTAATCCTGCACTGTTTAAGGCCACTGGATTATCTCCTGAACAATATTTAGGAAAAACCAATGAAGAAATAGGTATGCCTGCAGAGCTGTGTGACTTTTGGCATGAAAAACATGAAAGTGTATTTAGAAATGGAAAATCTGAAATATTTCAGTTTGTGTTTTCTACAGTAGATGAAGGTGAAAGAATCTTTCAGGCAGTTGTTAATCCTGAATTCAACAGGGAAGGGGCGGTGGAAACAATTATTAGCTTCATGCGTGATATCACCGAGTTGAAGAATGCTGAGTTGCAAAAGAATGCAGTGATTGATGAGCTGAAGCATGCATTGGATGAGATCAAAACTTTACGCGGTTTTATCCCTATTTGCGCTAATTGTAAGAACATCAGAAATGATGAGGGCTATTGGCAACAGGTCGAGGAATACATCAGTGACAGGACAGAGGCTGAATTCAGCCATAGTATCTGCCCAAAATGCGTTAAGGAATTATATCCAGATTTGGAAGTTAAATAGCTTTGGTGATTTTTTTCTTCACGTAATCATGATGTTATCGTGAACTCTTGTTTTACGAGAGGGACATCTCCGATGTTGTTAAGAGAAAAATATTGAAATATAATTTAAATCGAACACATTCGAGTGTCGTTTCGAGCTGCATATGGTCAAAAAAATGGAGTTGATTCATGCCGATTACTATAACATACCTTGAAGATAACGGTGTGTTCCTGAGAGGTCATGGGCGCATTTCGTTTGATGACGTGTTGGAACTGAACAGCATTCGTTATGCATCGCCTGCAATGATTAAAAATTTGAGATATCAATTGTGCGACCTTTCTGAGGTGACAGAAATAGCGTTGAATTCTCAGGAGGTTGCCAAAGTAGCTTGGCTGGATGTAGAAGCTGCAAAGCATAACCCTGAAATGTTGATGGCGGTTGTTGGAGAACAGGATCTTGTCTTTGGCTTAATTAGGATGTGGGAATTATATGCAGAATCTATCCATGTAAAATCAGGAAGTTTTCGCACCGTGGAAGATGCAAGAAAATGGCTCAATGAATCACAGACCCTTGAGTCTGATTAATTTAATGCCTCCAGCTCAGAATGCTTACAGTTGATGTAGAAATATTCACTATTTTGTAAACACTCCATCACATCTGATTTTTTATCCTCCTCTGCCTATTACATGTTACGCGGATCATAATCTGGTAGTTGCATAATGTAGGATAAGAAATCCCGCCATCCCTCCTCTATAGAACTGCCCGTCGGAAGCAGAATCCTTTTGAGCCAAGATAATTAAACGCTCGGTGGAATTATATTCAGTATTGAGCAAATGAAAAGCAGCAGGAATAACCTTAATTCAGTTTGGTCTCATTTGAGCTGGAGATTTGCTGAAGAACGCAAACAGTTGATTTTGATATCGATAATGGCATGCTTGCGCTGACCGACCCTGTTATGGTGAGTCGGTCAGCTTCATATTCCGCAGGCTGAACGTTGAATGGGGGCCAAATTACGCTCTGGATCCTACTGATTTCCCGCCGGGCTCGTGAGTTCTTCCATCACCCTGTCGAGATTGAAACTTCCCGGTTTCTGGCGCGGGGGGAACTCCTTGAAGCTCTGCAGCCATTGACCGACATAGGCTGCGGCAGGAGCAATGGCAAACATATGTTCGACGTACCAGCGCTGATAACCCATGGCATCCTCCTGCTCGGCCCGCTCAAAAGGATCGGCGCGTAAATCGGTGAGAAGGGGGGCCCGTAACTCCTCGAATGGCACTAACCATACTTTCAGACCGTGTGCGTTCTGCTTCAAGAATGTCACCTTGAAGCGATCATAGCGTAATGCAGCCACACTGCCATCATCAGTCCAATAGATGAACTCCTTGCGTGGCCATTCCTGGGTTTCTCCTTTGAGGTAGGGGAGAAGATTATAACCGTCGATATGTACCTTATACTCGCGGTTAATGGCCGAGACCCCTCCAGCCTTGAGTTTCTCCTTTATATCAGACTCGCCAACCGCGGCCATCAATGTCGGAAGCATGTCTTCGTGGGCGCCTATTCCGTTTATTTTCGTGCCGGGCTCGATAACCCCTGGCCATTTGATGAGGCAAGGAACTCGGTAGCCGCCTTCCCATTGAGTGTTTTTCTCACCGCGGAACGGTGTAGTCCCGCCGTCTGGCCAGGAGAACGTTTCAGCACCATTATCTGTTGAGTACATGATGATAGTATTGTCGGCGATTCCCAGCTCATCAATTTTGTCGAGCAACTGACCGATGTGACCATCGTGCTCGACCATGCCGTCTGGGTATACGCCAATACCAGTCTTTCCCTTGGACTCCTCTTTCAGATGAGTGAAAATGTGCATGCGGGTCGAGTTCCACCAAAGGAAAAAAGGTTTTTCGGCCTGATTTGCCCGCTCCATGAAATCAAGAGCAGCGGCGGTTACTTCCTCGTCCACCGTCTCCATCCGTTTGCGGGTAAGAGGGCCGGTATCTTCAATTTTCCCGTCTGCACTTGATTTAATTACACCGCGTGGTCCGAACCTCTTCTTAAACTCTGCACTTTGGGGATAATCGGGGTGTTCAGGCTCTTCTTCAGCATTGAGATGATAGAGGTTACCAAAGAATTCGTCGAAACCGTGGTTCGTTGGCAGGTGCTCATCAAGATCACCTAGATGGTTCTTGCCGAACTGACCGGTCATATAGCCGTGGTTCTTTAACAGGCCTGCCAACGTTGGGTCGGCCTCTGGCATACCTTCAGGGGCGCCGGGAAGACCAACCTTCGTCAGCCCCGTGCGAATTGGCGACTGGCCTGTGATAAAAGCGGCACGACCTGCGGTGCAGCTCTGCTGTCCATACCAGTCTGTGAATAAAGCTCCTTCTTTGGCAATACGATCCAGGTTCGGGGTTTCATAGCCCATCATGCCCTGGTTGTACGCACTGATGTTCCAATAGCCTATGTCATCACCCCAGATGATCAGTATGTTCGGTTTGTCAGCGGCCAATACCATACTGCTCAACAACGCAATTGCTCCTGCGAGCACAGTTCCGGCAAGAGTCCTCTTCACTTTGGTTACCATGTCCCCTCCTACAAAGGCAGAATTGGCTTGTTCTCTGTGATCTTCGAACGGTTGTGTTACAGGCTGTATGACTCAATCACCCACAACGAGTCGTGACTTCATTATGGCACCATAATGTCGTCAGGGTCCAACGGAGATGTGATAGAAAGCCTAAACTAACTCGTGAGGAGCCTGAGAATACTGCTTCCCCTTGCCAAAGAGCGTTTCTTCCTGTTAGCGCCAATCGAGGCATTCCCGAACCTGTCGACTGGCTCTGCCAGGGGCAACTCGAGCTGTTTCCTGTGAATCCTCGGCAGCGTACGCCAGCAACCAACAGTTGTGGTTTCTACGGCGTCAGGCAGCGTGAGAGAATCCACGATCCTATTCGCCACCAGGGCACGCTGCCAGGTTTCGATTTTAGTAATGGAGAATCTTCTAGTGTATAAGGTTGTCTCTTCAGGCCACAACTGAAAAGCGGATATTCCTTGCAGATCAGTAGGGGTGGCCGACCAAAAGGGGAGAGGGGGATCGTATCGTGGTATCTGCTACTCTGCTTGACGTTTTAGAAGATAAAAACGTTTACCTCCGAAGTTGGAGATATTGGAAAGAAATTAACTGACCGTATCTCGGCTTTGCACATGATTCTATTGAGTAACTTTTGGTTACAGTTTTCCTTATTTGGTTCAGAATCACGGCGGATTCATAAGGAGACTCTAATCTTGTGCTACGCTGTCGCATTGACTGAGTGTCTTTGCCTAACGTAAAATAATACTCTAGTCATAGAATGTTAAAAGAAAGATAAAGCCAAACCTGCAGGAAGATAGGGACAGAAATTTGCTGGTCTCAATAGAGAGCCGAGTCACCTTTGGAGATGGTAGTTCAACTATTTTATAATATTAACTTCATAAAAAAGGTGGGGAAAATGAAACGAGAAAAATATAGTTACTACATAGCTATAACCACCACTCTGGGTTTGGTATTGTTTTTGTCTTCCTGTGCGAATGTTGGCAAGAAAGAGTACCTTGAAGATATGGGTAATGGCATTTGCCGCCAACATCCTTCAGGGTTGATGTGGCAAGCTGGGAAAAGTCAAAATTTTACAAACTGGGAGGACGCTAATCAGTATGTGGAATCACTTAATTTAGGGGGGTATGATGACTGGCGGATGCCAACTCCAGACGAATGTCTTAAATTGTCGAATCTGCTTCAGCTGAAAAAGAGTGATTGCCCTATGGAAACAGGTGGAAGCCATTGGGTTAATAAAACGTATAATATTGAAGCTGGGCAATGGGAAAGTAATGTCTATTGTGATGGACCGGAATTTAGATGGATTAAAGATAAAAAAGGAAACGTTAAAGCTGTACGTCCTTGATCAGAACCCTGATATGAATTTCAGGATTTAAATTGGGTTAACTGGAAAAGTTGCATCTCAAATATTATAATTAATTTCTTAAGGCCACTGAAGATAGTCTTTACAGTGGCCTTAATTGTTTTGCACAACATAGAATATACACCGAGTTGGTCATGAATCGTTATCGTATTGATGTTTCTCGTTAGCCTCTTCAGATAATGTTATGTTTGATCAGCCAAGCCGCAGGCAAGTAAAAATAGTGTATGCATCATTGTTTCAAGGTTGGCAATGAGGTTGCTACAACAACATATACAAGTGGATTTTTTCTGAAGATTTGCACTGCCTAAGCAAGGTGATACGTAGATTAGCCCGGTTCTGGTGTTTCCTGGGCAGGTATTGTCAGAAATTAAAGCTTATGTTTCAACCTGGCAAATTGAAGGTAAACAGTTCTGTCTTCCCCTTCAGTTTGAGATGCTTCCTGTGGAGGTCAGGCTTCGCCGATCCGGTGAGCAGCATTTTCCAAGGACCAGGTGGTTCTGAAGAGATTCGGAAACAGTGCTAACTTGCAGAATTACCTAAATGTTTAACATTACCAGCATTAACCTCTACCATCTTGATGACGTCCATCCCTCTAAGCTCATTGTAGAAGTGGTTTATAACTCATAAGTGACAAACCTACATCAGCAGAGGCCCTCCCTCGTTTTGTATCCATATTCTGTGGTTTTGTTTATTGCCTCCTCCCTGCTTGCGGCATATGGTACTAGAAAAAATGAAAAGGATATGCCATGAAGCACTTTGTCTCGCTACAGGATTATCATGAATATCTTGGACTTCCAAGACCGATGCACCCGATGTTCAGTGTTGTAGTAATGGATCCGGGGCATCCGCTTGATATGCGCCAGAGCTCTCCTCTGATCAGCACTGACTTCTATATCATCAAGTTAAAAAGGGATCAGACCTGCGAACTGCTCTATGGTCGCACCAAATATGATTTTGCCAGCGGTTCACTTATTTTTGTCGCTCCCGGCCAGACTCTCAGTTGGGATAAGTCTGTCGGTGAGGTTGAACAGAACGGGGTTATGCTCATGATTCATAAGGATTATCTGCGTGGCTCCGAGATTGAGAAACGATTCAAGAAGGCTGCATTTTTCTCATATGCCGTTCATGAGGCCCTGCATCTATCTCCAAGGGAAGAGGACATCATTGAGCAGATTGTCGGATCCATCAATGACGAGTATCTCGGTAACACCGACGAGTACAGCAAGGATATTATTCTGGCCCACCTTGACTCCCTCCTTCGCTATGCGACCCGTTTTTATAACCGGCAGTTTATCAACCGAAAAGAGATCAACACGCATATTGCTTCCCGCTTTCAAGCAGTACTGGCAGACTATTTCGAATCAGGAACCTTCAAGGAAAAAGGTCTGCCGAATATCGATATGATTGCAGAGCAACTTGCACTATCTCCTCGATATTTAAGTGACTCGCTGAAAGCAGAGACCGGTAAAACAGCAATTGAGCATCTTCATCTCTACCTGGTGGAAGAAGCAAAAAGCCTGCTTTTGACCCCCTCGATCACGATCTCGGAGGTTGCGTATCAACTTGGCTTTGAGTATCCACAGTATTTTTCCCGCATGTTCAAAAAGAAAACAGGCATAAGTCCCAAAGAGTATCAGGCAACGAATTGAAGTCCCCCCTGAAATGTATCCATTTTGCGTAGTTCTGTTTATGGCTATTTCACTACCCGCTGTTTATGCTTCCCTCAGGAACAATCCAGAGAGTCCTGAACAACGGAGCAAGCAATGCAATATACAGTCATTACAGGCGCAAGTTCAGGCATAACAAAAGCATTTGCCTACAAGTTTGCAGCAAAAGGACTGACCTTCTCGATTCCGTTTTCCCGCTCTTTAGCTAGCACGGCTATCACTGCAAACGACTAACCGTCCCATCGACGACAAGGAGACACGAAGATGATTTATAGAAACGTACCGAAGAATGGGGATAAATTATCCATATTGGGTTTTGGTGCCATGCGTCTGCCGCTGAACGAAGACCAGACCATCAATGAAGAAGCAGCCATAGCCCAGATGCGCAAGGCCATTGATGCGGGCGTCAACTACCTTGACACTGCCTGGCCGTACCACGGCGGCGAAAGCGAAGTAGTGCTCGGCAAAGCCCTCAAGGACGGCTACCGGGAAAAGGTCAAAATTGCGGATAAACTCCCCGTGTGGATGTGTGACAACCGTGAGGACATGGACGCCATCCTGAACAGGCAGCTCGAAAAGCTCGGCGTGGAAACCATTGACTATTACCTGCTGCACGCCCTGGAAGGAGAGTCCTGGGACCGCATCGAGGCCCTTGGCGTCATCGCCTTCCTGGAAGACGCCAAGGCGGCGGGCAAGATCGCCAATATCGGCTTCTCCTTCCATGGTGCCAACGAGGATTTCAACCGCATCGTGGACGCCTATGACTGGGCCTTCTGCCAGATCCAGTACAACTTCCTGGACACCAAGAACCAGGCCGGTACCGCTGGACTCAAGTATGCCGCGTCCAAGGACATGGCAGTGATCGTCATGGAGCCCCTGCGCGGCGGCAACTTGAGCCGCCCTGACGCTCCGCCCCAGATCCAGGCCATGTGGGACACCGCTGAAACCAAGCGCACTCCCGTGGAATGGGCCCTGTGCTGGGTGTGGAACGCCCCTGAGGTCACCGTGGTCCTGTCCGGAATGAACGTGGATGAACATATCGAGCAGAACCTCGCCATTGCCGACCAGGCCGAGGCCGGTTCCCTGACCGATGCAGAGCTCACCCTCATCGACCAAGTGGCGGACAAGTACCGCGAACTCATGCCCGTGGGCTGTACAGGCTGCCAGTACTGCATGCCCTGCCCGGCCGGCGTGAACATTCCCGGTTGTTTCGAGCATTACAACACCGGCAAAATGTTTGAAGAGCCGCAGGAAATGACCCAGTTCAAGTACGCGGTGTTCAACGGATTCGTCTCCGGCAAGGAGACCCAGGCGTCCCTGTGCGTTGAGTGCGGCGAGTGCGTGGAGCACTGTCCCCAGCATATCGAGATTCCCGAACGCCTCAAGGAAGTGGCCGAATACTGTGAAACCGACGGCATCGAGCAGATCGTCAAGCAGTTCATGGCCGGTGACAAGAGCCATTAAACCGAATTCCTCCGGGTTAGCCGAACCTTGTGCGGACACCGGATTACTTCGGTGTCCGCACGACATAATACAATGAAAATGCTACACGACGATTGTTTTACCGGAATCAACGGTGACATGAACCTGGCCGCTCTGGTCGGTGGGCAGGAATAAAGGACAATGACTCTTACGCAAATGCAAAAAAATAAGTACAGCGAATTGATCGCTGAATTGCGGTCAATGGAGCGCGTTGCCCTTGCTCTCTCCGGTGGCGTGGACTCCACCTTGTTGCTCCATGCAGCGCATGAGGCCTTGGGTGATGTGGGCGATGGTGTGCTCGCGGTGACCTTTGTCACACCCTATTCCCCGAAATCTGAGATAGCGGAAGCCATCGGATTGACCGAAGCCATCGGTGTTCCACATAGGGTTATCAAACTGCCAATCCCGGATTCCATCCGCGACAATCCGCCCGAGAGGTGTTACCTCTGCAAACATTTTCTGTTTAGCGAGCTGGGGCGGATCGCAGAGGGAGAGGGCTTTCGTCACATCCTCGATGGCAGCAACCTCGATGATCTGGATGATCATCGCCCAGGGTTCAGGGCGGTGAAGGAATTGGGTGTGCGCAGCCCGCTGCTCGATGCCGGGTTGACCAAGCAGGATATCCGCGACCTGTCTGAGGAGTTGAACCTGCCCACCTGGAACAAACCGGCCGGAGCATGTCTGTTGACCCGTCTTCCCCACGGCACGATCATTGACGATCTTGAACTCGAACGTATCGATAAGGGCGAGGAATATCTGAAATCTCTCGGGTTTTCAAGTGTACGCCTGCGCAGTCACGGCACTTTAGCCCGGATCGAGTTGCCGGTTCAGTCCATCGCCTCTTGTGCGAGTCCTGAGTTCCGAGAGCGGATCAACAGGCGCCTCAAAGAACTTGGGTACCTTCATGTGGCCGTGGATCTTGCAGGCTATCAGATGGGAAGCCTTAACGAATTGGCAACCGGAGACGGTTCAAAGGAGCAATAATGACGAATGATTCACTGACCAAACTGCTGGAGGACATCCGGGAAGGCACGGTCTCCGTTGAAAACGGGGCCGCACAGTTGCGCGATCTTCCCTACATGGATCTTGGGCATACTAAATTCGACCTGCACCGTGGCATGCGCAACGGGTTCCCGGAAGTCATTTACGGTGAGGGCAAGACACCTGAGCAGGTCGGAGACATTATTTCCAGGATGGGGGATCACGTCAATATCCTGGCAACCCGCGTATCGGAAGAAATGGCCATCCATGTGCAGTCTGTCTGTCCGGATGTGGAATACAACGCCACCGGGCGTACGCTGACTCTTACCCGTCATCCCATCCAATATCGTGAAGGGGAGATCGCCATCGTTACGGCGGGGACCTCAGACCTTGACGTGGCGGAGGAAGCGCGAACCACGTGTGAAATGCTCGGCAGTCACGCCTCCATCATCTCCGACGTGGGCGTGGCCGGCATCCATCGCCTGCTGGATCGCCTCGACGCTATCCGTAAAGCTCGCGTCATCATAGTCATCGCGGGGATGGAAGGGGCCTTGGCCAGCGTCATCGGCGGCCTGGTTTCCCAACCAATCGTAGCCGTCCCCACCTCGGTGGGCTACGGGGCTTCCTTCTCCGGTCTTTCGGCTTTGCTCGGGATGCTTACCTCTTGCGCCAGCGGTGTGACAGTGGTCAACATTGACAACGGTTTCGGTGCTGCCTGTGCGGCATGCAAGATTAATAATTTATAGGAAAATATCCATTACGTTTACTGATACATTTCAACATAATTTTAAACTGTTGCCATCTGGGAGTCTTCATTTCGACATGAAAATTTGATACTCATACTGAGAGTATCAAACACCTGTCCGTTTTGCCCACTGGAGATGTTGCCCGGGCAGGACCCGGGCTGACGGGTAGGCCTTTCACCCCATCGTCCCGAAAATGTTGGTAACCCAAAGATGAAAATGAACTGAGATATGCTACATGTAGGACTCGGCCAGGCTGAAGGCATCGATACCAGGATCGTCGTTGAACGAGCCATAAATGACTGTATTCAACAGCTTAAGGGAATCAGGCCCCAGGCGGGGATAGTTTTTGCCGGTCCGCATTTCGACCATAGCCTGATGCTCGATATTATCATGAATACCTTTCCAGGTATTGGATTGGTGGGGTGTTCGACATCGGGTAACTTCTCTTCGTTTCATGGTGTCAGTGAAGATGCCGTCACCCTTACGCTTTTGGCTTCCGAGACACTTACCTTTGGGGTTGGGGCCGGAAACGGCTTGTCAACCGATTGGCAGGCAGCGGTGGATCAGGCGATTGGGTCGGCGACAGCACTCTTGCATGATCAGCCGACACTGTGCCTGACTTTTCCTCAGGGCTACAGTGCCCCTTTTGAACCCGTCCTGGAGAGACTGGATACCAAACTCGGCCCTGATTGTCCTGTGTTTGGAGGGGTTTCCGGCATGCTGTCCAGTGAACCATCCGAATTTTTGCAATTTCATGGCCGGGAAGTATTGAAAGACGGGCTGCCGATCCTGCTCATTACGGGACCGGTTGAATATCGTTTTGCAATTGCCAACAGCTGGAGGCCTATTGGTAAGAGAGCCCTTGTAACACGGTCTGATAATCGAACCATCCATAGTATAGGGGATTTCAGCGCAGTCGAATACTACCGCCACTACCTGGGCTATCATGAAGAAGCGGCCGGGGAGTTTCTCATGGCGGTTTATCAAAAATCTGGCCAGGAGTATTACATTGTCTCCCCAGTACAATATAACGACGACGGGAGCATTACTTGTACGGGGCCTGTACCTGAAGGTTCGGAGATTCAGCTTACCGAGGCTATTCGAGAGGACCTGATTGACGATACCCTCGAAACCAGCATGATTCTCAATGAAGCCGATTCATCATGGGTTCCTGCCCTCTCTTTGAATTTTTCCTGCAGTTATAGAAAAGCCCTCCTTGGCACCTCGGCGGAAAAGGAGTTGAACGCACTCAAACAGGCCAGCCAGCCAGGTCTGCCCATCGTAGGTTTTTTCAGTTATGGTGAGATCTCTCCACTTTCACCAGGCGGCCACAGCATCATACAGGGAGCGACACTGATTACCCTGCTTATTGGACCAGGTTCCAGGGAATCCCGATCAGAGGCAGGAAGTTCGCTGGTAGAATTGACCAACAGAGAAATTCAGGATGTCGACAATCCTGAATTTCTCAAACGCAGATTGATGAGATCTGAAGCCAATCGGCAACGCCTTGAGTCTCTGAAGGATTTCACTGTCCAGATGCATCATAAGATGATGGAAGAGCTGGAAGAGGCCCGTCAAGAGATGAAAAAAGGGCTGCTACTCGCCGGCGAAGTACAGAAAAGCTTGCTTCCCCAGGAAAACCCAAAGGTTTCCGGACTCGATATAGCCGGTCGAAACGTATCGTGTGAGGAGGTGGGGGGAGACTATTACGATTTCTTTCTTCAGCAGGATAAATCCGACAATGCATTCAGCGTTGCTGTAGGAGACATTACAGGCCACGGGGTGGACGCCGCTCTCTTGATGTCCTCCGCCAGGGCATTTCTGCGCATGCATGTCGGCAGAGATGAATCTATCGTCGATATCGTTGATAGCATAAACCGGCACCTGGCAGCAGATGTTCAGGAGTCAAGCAGGTTTATGACGCTTTTTTATCTCAGCATACACGCAGACCTGAAAAGCCTCGAGTGGGTGCGGGCAGGTCATGACCCTGCCATACTCTATGATCCAATCAGTGATACCTATGAAGATTTGAGAGGGCCGGGGCTGGCTCTCGGCATCGATCCCGAATATGGCTATCAGGCCATAAAAAAAGACGGGCTTACAAATGGGAGTATTATCGCTATCGGTACCGACGGCATCTGGGAGGCATTCAACCAGGAAGGTGAAATGTTCGGCCGCGAACGCTTCAGGCAGCTGTTGAAAACCCATGCCGAGCTACCGGCTGCTGAGCTTCTCAGTACCATTTTCACCGAAGTTGAGGATTTTCGCGGAGGAAGAAAGTCGGAGGACGATCTCACTCTGGTTATCATCAAAATAAACAATTGATAAAACCCCAAGAGTTGACATAGATCGACGGTCCATTCTGGTCACAACTCAATAGCTGCCACTACTTGTAGGCAGTTGCCAGCTTCTGCTCCAGCTTGCCCACCAGCAGGGATAACCCAAGACAGACCAGCAGGTACATGATGGTGATGGTCAGCCAGATCTCGATTGTTGCCTGGGTGGAGGCCATCACCTGCATGCCCTGGAAGGTGAGCTCCTGGATCGAGATGATGGAGACGATGGAGGAGTATTTGATGGTGTTGATGAACTCGTTGGCCAGCGGTGGCAGCATGATGCGGGTGGCCTGGGGCAGGATGATATGGCGCATCTGTTGGAACTTTGAGAGTCCCTGGGCGCTGGATGCCTCCCACTGGCCGATGTCGATGGATTGGATGCCGGCCCGGACAATCTCGGTGATATAGGCACCCTGAAACAGGCCGATGGTCAACACCCCGGAGAGAAACGGGGTGATCAACTCCGGCCTGGCGGTGAAAAAGGCCAGTTTATCCTGCAGCTCGGGGCCGGCGGCGCGGTAGAAATCCTCGATGCCCAGGAGCGGCAGCAGCTGGTCGCTGACAAAATAGTAGAAGATGAATATCAGCACCAGGGGCGGGGTGTTTCTGATCAGCTCCACATAGCTTAAGCCGATCAGTTTCAGTACCAGCCTTTTGGCTATCCGCATCAGGCCCATGACCACCCCCATGAACGTGGCCAGCAGCATGCCCCAGATGCTGAGCCTGATGGTGGTAAAGAAACCCTCCAGCAGCACATTGGCCGTCCAGCGGCCTGTCTCCTGGTCGATCCGGAACATATATGTGGGTATGATCGCCCAGTTCCACTTGTAATTCAGGCCGTAGAAGAGCCGGTAGGTGAGAAAAGCGGCAAAACCAACCACCATCAATATGGCGAGCCAGTCGAGCGGGGTAAGTCTTCGTGTTTCGTGCTGCATGTGCGATATCCAACTACAGGAGCTATTGGCGGTTTTGCGCTGATTACTTTTTGGGGAAATGATTGGAATCGGGCAACTGCCGGGAGTTGCCCGAATCCGTAAGTGACTGCTTATTCTATCAGGTCCTGCCAGTCCTTGGTGCCGAACCAGTACTGGTGCCGCTCCTTCAGCCAGCCCTCAAGCTCTACGCCGGTAATCCAGCTGTTGAAGTAGTTGAGGGTGTCCGGGTCGCCTTTGCGCATGGCAAAGCCGATGGGCTCCTTGGTGAAATTCTCCGTAAGCGGCAAAAACAGGCTGTCCGCATAATCGACCGCCTCGTAGGCCGGGCGCGGTGCGGAGCCAACCACGGCGTGTACCTTGCCGTTCCGCAACTCCTGGTAGGCCTGGGTCTCGTTGTCAAACATCCTGAGCTGGGCGTTTGGCAGGTACTTCTTGGCGGCAGCGGCGGCGGTGGTGCCAAGTTTTACCGCGATCTGCACATCGTTATTGTTGAACTGCTCCAGCGAGTTGAAGCCTGCGGCCAGTTCTTTATGCGCCACGATGGACATGCCGGAGTAATCGTATGGCTGAGAGAAGTTTACTTTCAGCGCCCGCTTGGGAGTAATGCCCATGCCGCCGATGATCACATCGAACTTGCCGGTCAAGAGCGCCGGGATGATGCCGGACCAGGCGGTGGGCACAAACTCCACCTTCACGCCCATGTCCTCGGCCAGACGGGTGGCGACGTCGATCTCAAAACCGATCAGTTCGCCGTTCTTATCCTTCATGGCCCAGGGCTGAAAAATATCCATACCCACGCGGAGCACGCCCCGCTTCATTACCTGCTCGACGGTGCTCTCTTTGGCCAACTGCTGCTGAATGGATGCACCAAAGGCTGTGCTGCCGATGGACAGCAGCACGGCCAGGCTGACGACCAGAGCGGCTAACGCTGTTTTCTTCATCTGTTTTCCTCCAGTGTAAAATTCACGGGTTAGGTGGTTGGTGTGATCTACAGTTATGTATCTACCATTGCATGACAACTTCGTGGGTCATGACAGTTTCATCCGTCGCTCAAGCAGGCTGACCACCATCGAGAGAATCAGGGTGATGATCAGGTACATGGCGGCGACGGTAAACCAAATCTCAAAGGTCAGGTAGGTTTCGGCGATAAGTGCCTGGGCCTGCATGGTCAGGTCGTAAATGGCTATGGTGCTCACCAGGGCGGAGTCCTTGATCAGGGAGATGGTCTGGCTGGTAAGTGGCGGCAACATGGTGCGTACTGCCTGGGGCAGGATAATATAGCGGTAGGTGTGGTAACTGCTGTGACCCAGACTGTAGGCAGCCTCATATTGGCCCTTGGAGACGGAAAGGATTCCGGAGCGGAAAATCTCGGAGGCGTAAGCTCCCTCGAAAAGACTCAAAGCCAGGATCGCTGCGGGAACTCTCTCGAGTCCCAGAACGGGACCTAGCACAAAATATATAAAGAAAATCTGGATGAGCAGCGGGGTGTTGCGGCTGGTTTCCAGATAGATCCGGGCGAGGGTGCTGGCGACAGGGGAGGAAGAGAGGCGGAAGATGGCGGTGACAAGACCTATGACCAGGGAGAAAAACAGGCTGATAACGGAGATCTTCATGGTGACCTGCAGCCCCTGGAGCAGTGGCCCGGCGGTAAAGCCGTTGTCGTCCCAGCTGTAAATGAGCCTTGGAATCTGGTACCACTGCCAGTTATAGCTGATATTTTCTATACTTATTGCCGCCAGCCAATACAGCCCCCACACCAGCAGCAGAAACTGCATCACGTCGATGAGCGGCGAGCGCATCACGCTCCGCATCTGGCTGAAATTGGGGAAAGAACTCGACAGTTTCCGCATGAACATCCAATGAAATAAAGGGCTGAAAAGTCTAGTAGGAATGAAATTTCTTCTCAATTATCAAAATCCTACATGAAATTCCGATTAATTTCCATCCTCAAGTTCCCGCGCCCAGGCTGCACCTCAGGGCCCGATACGTTGCCCGCCACTTTACGTAAAACCGGAGGGAAAAAGCAGCTATGTTGATAAGCTGACACAGTAGTCATTGGATTTGTTAAATAAAGGGGGGCGTCAATCTTTATTGGTCACTTCAATGGCGTTGGCCGGACAGATGGTGGAACAGTCGCCGCACACATCGCATCGGCTCGAGTCGATCACATACTTGCCTGCAGATTCTGAGATGGCCTTGAAAGAGCAGCCCTCATAACATTCCCCACAGCCGATGCAGTCATCTAAAATTCGGACTCCCCTGAATGGATACGCCATCCCGCCAATGGTGAAGCGGGTGCGTTTGAGCTTGTGGTCCCGTTTTTCCATGGCGAAATCGAAGTCGAAGACCTCGCCAGCCGCCTGGTAGAGACAGAAGGTGGTCATGGCCGGATACTTTTCAATGTCTTTGACGCCGAGTGCAAACATGCTGTTTTCGCCCGCCTTGGCCTTGAGCTGTTCCAGGTCGATCTCCCTGACATTTCCGGAAACACTGATGGTGTAACCCGGCTCGAAATAGGGCATGCCGTCTTGGTCATGGCTGTATGCGGTTGTGGGATAAATCCCGCAGATGGCCACCCTGCCGGATTCTTTCAGCTGCGAGTAAAAGGGCTTGACGGTCATGGTCCTGAAGTACAGCCCTTCGCTGTCGTGGGCGAAAAGGTGGGCGATGCGGGTGCGCGGTTCGCCATTTTCCACGGTTGCAAAGGTAAGGGAGCCGATCTGGTCAAACAGTTTGTAGATTTCCTCGATATTCATACATTCCCTCATGGATAAGATATTCATTACGTTGCCCGTTTTGCTCATGGCGTCGGCGACCGTCTTTGCCGGTGCAGGCCAGGTGCGGCACTCATGTGCTGTTTTCCTGGAACCGCTTTCTTGCCGGGCGGCACCAGGCGGATGGGAGGGTAAACCCAACAGGAAGATCCGCAAAGGTTGAGATGGGCCTTAAAATGGTAAAAATGAAACCGGAGGCAAATATCGCAAAATTCTCCTGCAAATCTGATCTGTTCTGTTCGGGGTAAGGAGCAGATCTGTCACCAGGGCGACCGGCATAAGGCGACCGGCATAAGGTGGTTGGCATGGTTGGTTGGCGTGGCGTCTGGTTGTTCCACTGGGATTTGCCGGGACGAGCAGCTGCAGCGGGGCTTTCTGCTTTGTCCGTTTTCTGATGTCAGCTCCTCGATTTGATTTCATTCTTTACCGATTATAAAATTAAATCAGGAGGCCATCATTGGGATGGTTTGTTTCGTGGAGACATTGCGCGGATTTTCCTCGAGAGCATTGAGTGGGAATAAGTGGAAGTGAGCCCAGGGAGGAAAAATGAGAATCGTGATTGTTGGCGGTGGCGCCATCGGCAGACTGTTCGGTTCATATCTGGCGCGAGGGGAAAATGAGGTGACCCTGCTCGATACCGATGAGCAGGTCGTCGGGGCGATGCGGGACCAGGGCATAGGGGTCGTTGCCAGTGCCATGGATGACCCGGATGAGGTCACTGCGGTACCGGTCAGCGCTGTAACGGATGGCCTGCTGATCGAAAAGTGTGATCTGGTCATGCTGATGGTGAAGTCGTTTGACACCAAAAAGGCGACTCGCTCGGTGGCGCATCTTGTTGGCAAAGACAGCCCCTTGCTCAGTATCCAGACAGGACTGGGGAATATCGAGATGGCGGAGAAGGTCGTGCCCAGGGAACACCTGATCGCGGGCTTTACCTTCAAGTCCGGCACTGCCCTGGGAGGCTCCAAGGTCAGGTACGGCAGGGAAGGGAAAACCTATATCGGTGAGTTGAATGGCCAGATAACCGAACGGGTGCAGAAGATCGCCAATGTTTTCGAGCAGTGCGGCATTGCCACCAAGGTCTCCGAGCGGATCATTGGCAGGCTGTGGTGCAAGGTGATCGTTTTTTCGGCGATCAACCCGCTCTCCTCACTGCTCAAGGTACCGAACGGCTGTTTGACCGGCAAGATGGAGTCCATCACCCTGATGAAACGGTTGATCGACGAGGGCAGGGCGGTGGCTGAGGCGCACGATATCGACTTGGTCTACCATGATCTCAATGAGTTGCTTTTTGAGGTCTGTCAGAAGAGCTCCAACAATCTCTCGTCGATGCTGCAGGATATCCTCAATGACCGGACCACGGAGATCGATGCCCAGAACGGGGCTATCTGCCGATATGCCGGGCAACGGGGGATACCCGTGCCGACCCACCAGACCATGGTGGAGCTGGTACGGCTGCTGGAGAAGTGGCGGCCGGGGATGGAGCAATTCTAATCCTGGACAGACCGGGCGATACCATCTTCAGCAGTTTCGCGGCAGTAAAGAGAGCAAGCTGCAGCTGGCGGTTAAAAGCTTTACAACTGATGCCGCCTGAACTGATGAAAATTCCGGTTTGGGCGCGGTCTGGAGGTATGGGAAAAAGTACCTCTGTCCTATGCCGGTGGGCATGGTGAGCTTATAAACTCAAGGCAAAGATCAAGGAGGGGAGTGGATGGCAAACTGGAAAAAGATCTTGCTGGCAGTGGATGGCAGTGAAAATTCCAGGCGGGCTGTGGTGTATCTCGGCAACATAGCTCCTCTCATTACGGATGTGGAGATTTGCCTGCTCAATGTCTACCCCCAGCCGCCGCCCGACTACTACACCGAAGGTGGTCGGCTTGACCGCTATCTGGAGATGCGCGCAAATCGGGCCAGGGAGATGTTTGCCGAGGCGGAGGAGATACTGGTGACTGCCGGTGTGGCCAAATCGTCCCTGAAATTCGAGGTGCTGATGGCCGAGGAATGCACCATCAGCGACGTGGTATTGAGGGTGCAGGACGAAGGTGACTACGGAACCGTGGTGGCAGGCAAACGAGGGGTCTCTAAGGCCGAGGAGTTTTTGTTTGGCTCCATTTCCAATGCCCTGGCCAGACACAGCAAGAAGTTCACTTCCTGGATCGTCGGGTGAACCCATGAACGACTGGAGCGACTTCCCCCACCATATTCTCAAACGTATGCAAGACCACGTCGCGGTCCGCTCCCAGCGCAGAAAGCCAAGGCTTTTCGCCGACACCAGTGATTTTGTCAATATCGATTATGGCGACGTCATCCATGTTGACGGCCGCTATCTGCTCATCGTCGGTTATACCCGGGAGGGGCGCTTCGGGGTGGATGAGCAGCCCAAACAGTGGGTGCCGAAGGTGTACGACCTGGAGAGCGGCGAGCGGCATATCGTCAAGCTGGTTTTTCATGAGCGCTACGCCATCAGGCTGGGCGGCCTGGAGGTGACCTGTTACCGCAGCCCGGAAAAGGAGGCCCAGGTCATCGAATTGACCAAAGGCAACCCCGCCTTTATGCAGGGCTATGCCGCGGTTGACGAGGTGGGCAACCTGGTGCGCATTCTGGAGATAGTCAACGGCAAGCGGCTGGACAAGGTGGTCTACCAGATGGGTGATGACCACCTCGATTACTTTGAAAACCATCTGCCCGGTGTGCTCGAGCGGTTCCTGATATCGGTTGAAGGCATCGCCCTGTTGCACAAACATGGTCTAAAGCACGGGGACATCCGCCGCGACCACATCTTTGTGGACCGTGCGGACGGCCATTTCTGCTGGATCGATTTCGACTACGATTTTTACCTGCCTGAACGGCCCTATGCCATGGATCTGTTCGGGCTGGGCAATGTGCTGCTGTTTTTGCTCGGCCAACAGACCTTCCGGCCTTCTGCAGTGCTGCAGGACCCGAAGTTTGGTGAGAGGGTGTTCAACACCCTGGTTGAAGGCGACCTCGCCCTGATCGCCCAGGACCGGGTGTTCAACCTCAAGAAAATTTATCCCTATATCCCTGAACCGCTCAATGACATCCTGCTCTTTTTCGCCACCGGCACCGATGTGATGTACGACACCGTGGAGGAGTTCCATGAGGATCTCTCCCGGGCCATGCACGCTGTGTGGAAGACGGCCTGATTGGCCCTCTTGAGTTTGGAAATGACACCTCAGTTGTGTTGGGTCACTCCCAAAAAGGTGTGCCAGACGCCATTCTGGGCCCAGCGTTTGAGCACCGAGACCGGTAGGTTCTTCAGGTGGGCGGCGATCTTTTCAGCCTCGCTGGCCAGCAGGCCGGAGAGCACAAACCATTTCTGCTGCAGAAAGCCCTCACTGGCGACGATATCTTTCATCACCGCGTAGTGGATATTGGCAACCATCAGATCGGTGGGGCGGGCGATGAGCTGTTCGGCCCGACCGCTGACCACCTGGATATTCTGCTCCAGTCCATTCAGCTCCACATTGGCCTGGGCGGTCCGGGCGGCGAGATGATTGAAATCCACGGCCAGACACTTCTCGCAGCCGAGTTTGGCGGCGGCGATTGCCAGGATGCCGGTGCCGGTGCCGAGATCGAGCATGCTCTTCACCTTGCCGCCCATGCAGGCGATCTCGATCGCCTCGAGGCAGTCCCGGGTGGTGGGGTGGGCGCCGTTGCCGAAGACCACGCCGGGGTTGAGCGAGATGGGGATCTGGCCGGGCTCGGGCTGCTGGCTGTTCCAGGAGGGCTGGAGCAGGAACCTGCCGATCTGCAGCGGCTCGATGGAGCCGCCCTGCCACTCGGCATAGCTCATCTGATACTGATCGACCAGCTGCAGGGAGTCATGGTGTTCGATGATGTCGGCGACGGTGGAGTCAGCGCTCTCCAGGAAAAACAGAAAGGAAAAACCATCCTCCTCCCAGTTGCCGAGAAAGGCTGGGTGGGTAATGGCGTAGCTGTGGCCGATGGTTCCTTCGAGATAGTAAATATGAAGGATCGACTCGGGGCGAAGTGATGCTGTTGCGCTGTTCATCTGCTTTTTTTCCTGACACGGGTTATCGGTTCAAAACTCCTGCACAACGAACTGCCTGGTCTCCACCTGAGTTGCTTGGGGTGAGATCAGGCTGACTATACTGCGTATGCAGTTGGGCAGAAAGGAGAATTTTGCCCAGTCTTTGCCCGTACCATTCAGCCGATACCATCTCCTGGTACCCAGCCGTTGTGGAAAGATATTGTCCGTCCGGCCTGAATGGGCTAGTTTGATTTACTGTGGGCGATCCGTAACCGAGCTGTTCTGTGTATAAATAGAGCCCCTGTGCATACCAGACAGGGGACAGGCGACAGGTGGTTGATTGTAGATGGATATTATTAAGTTTGCCATTCCCGAGATTATTTTTGGCAGGGGAAGCCTCAACTACGCGGGCCAGTGTGCTCTGCGTTTGGGAGGCAAAAAGGTTTTTCTGGTCAGCGACTCGGGCATTGAGGAGGCGGGCTGGCTGGAACGGCTGATGCACATCCTGAAAAAGGATGGCATCGAGTGGGTCTATTACCCCGGTGTAACCTCCAACCCCCGTGATCATGAGGTGGAGCAGGGGGCGGAGCTCTATATGAAAAATGGCGCCGATGTGATCATCGCCATCGGCGGCGGCAGCCCCATGGATACGGCCAAGGGCATCGCTATCTTGGCGAACAACGGCGGCCGCATCCGCGACTATGAAGGGGCCAACAAGGTGGAGCGACCCTTGCCGCCCATGGTATTGGTCACCACCACCGCCGGCAGCGGTTCCGACATCTCCCAGTTTGCGATCATCACCGACATGGAGCGGGCGGTGAAGATGTCCATTATCACAAGGACCCTGGTGCCCAACATCTCCATTGTCGATCCGCTGATTTTACGGACCAAGAGCGAGACGCTCATCATCCAGAGCGCCATAGATGCCCTGGCCCATGCCATCGAGGCGTACCTCTCGGTGATCGCCTCTCCTTTCACCTCCATGCATTCGCTAAAGGCGATTGAATTGATCCACAAAAACCTGAAGGCTGCGGTGGAGACCCGTTCGCTGGAGGCGCTGGAGCAGTTGAGCATTGCGGCGGTCTCCGCCTCCATCTCTTTTTCCAATGCAGGCCTTGGAGCCGAGCACGCCCTGGCACACTCACTCGGGGGCCAGTTTGATATTCCCCATGGGGTGGTGCATCCCATCCTGCTCACCTCGGTGATGCGTTTCAATCTCGACTCCTGCGAACGGAAGATGGCCGACATCGGCCGGGTGATTATGGACGGCCAGCGCGGCTCCGACAGACGCACGGCGCTGGAAGGCATTGATAAGCTGAGCGAGTTCTTCTCCTCCTTTGATGTCTCCCTGCGGCTGCGGGACGAAGTGGGCAAAGAGGGCAGAAAGATGCTTGAGCCGATTGCCAAGATGGCCATCAATGATGCATGCAACCTGACCAATCCCCGTCCCGCCACCAGCGAGGAGCTGCTCGCCATCTGTGAGGAGGTGTGGTAATGGCCGGCAAGACGACCCTTGAGGATTTGGTCGGGATAGAACACTGCAAGCTCGGTTTTTACCAGGAACTGCAGCAGAATGTCGCCCAGCTTCGCAAGTCGAACATGAAGCTTGATGAGAAGCGCAAGGAGAACCAGGCGCTATTGGACGGCATCACCGATATGATGATCGTGCTTTCCGAGGATCTGACCATCAAGCGGGTGAACCATGTCTTTCATCGCTGGTATCCGGGAGTGGACCCGGTGGGGATGAACTGCCATCAGGTCCTGCGGGGCAAATCCCAGCGTTGTGATGAGTGTCCGGCCCTGAAAGCCTTCGACTGCAATGAGGTGGTCAAGGATCTCTGTATCTACAAGGTGCACGGCAAGTACCGCCATTATGAAATCATCGCCTCGCCACTGAAGACCGATCCGGCAACCGAGCGCCAGGTGCTGCTGTTTAAACGCGATCTTACCCGGGAAAAGGAATACCAGGCCCAGTTCTACCAGGCCGAGAAAATGGCCACCGTGGGTACCCTGGCCGCCGGCGTGGCCCATGAAATCAACAATCCGCTCACGGCCATCAACGGCTTTGCCGAAGGTCTGCAGCGCAGGGTGAAACGACTGGAAGGGGTGGTGCCGGAGGAGATGCTGGGCGAGTTCAGGGAGTACACCCGCACCATCATTGACGAGGGCCTCAGGTGCCAGGACATTGTACGTACCCTGCTGACCTTCAGCAGGCCGGTGTGTACCAGTAAGGGCCCGGTGGATGTGAACGGCTGCGTGCGGGATACCCTGTTTTTACTCAAGCATCATTTCAAACGACAGCAACATCTTAAAATCACCACATCTCTTGCAGAAGATCTGCCTGCAATCTGCGGGGATGAATCGCAGTTGAAACAGGTGATACTCAACCTGCTCACCAACGCCTGCGATGCCATCGGCGAGAGGGGTGAAGTAACGATTTCCACCGTGGAGAGTGAGGCCATGGGGGTGAAGCTGGTGATCGAGGATACCGGCTGCGGCATCTCGCTGGAAAATCTCGACAAGCTCTTTGAACCGTTCTACACTACCAAACCGGTGGGGCAGGGAGTCGGCATCGGCCTGTCAACCTGCTATTCCATTGTCAGGAACCATGGCGGGGAGATCGTAGTGGACTCGACTCCGGGCATGGGGTCAGCCTTTGAGGTCCGGTTGCCCGGCATCGCTGAGGGCGGAACCTGTTCCGAGCAGACATTTTGTTTCTAGAGGATATGTTTTAGGGATGGATGAGAAGAAATACAATATCCTGGTCATAGATGATGAAGAGCCCATTCGCCGGCTGCTGCAGAACGAATTGAGCAGCTCGCGCCGTGCGGTGCATGTGGCGGGAAGCGGTGCCGAAGGGTTGCAAAAGGCGCGCGAGTTCTGGTTTGACGTCATTTTGCTCGACTTCAGGCTGCCCGATGTGCATGATCTGGAGCTGCTGATAACGATCCGTGAGTCGGTACCCGATTGTGAGGTAATCATGATCACCGGGCACGGCGATATTGACAGCGCCGTCGAGTCGATGAAGCTTGGTGCCTGCGACTTTATCCGTAAACCGTTCAATCTGGACCGTCTGGAGCTGATTGTGGAAAAAGCGCACCAGCGGGTGATGCTGGCCCGCGAAAACGCCATTTTGCGTCATAGCGCGGATTCCGGCAGTGTGGCGGTGAATTTCATTGGCAACTCCAAAGCGGTAAAGGATATCAAATTTTTGGTGGAAAAGGTCGCGCCGGCCAGGATACCGGTGCTGATCACCGGTGAGTCTGGGGTGGGAAAAGATGTTGTGGCCCGGCTGATCCACCAGCGCTCCGGCTGCGGCGCCAATCCGATGATCGCCAAGAACTGCGCCTCGCTGCAGAAGGAATTGGCCCGCAGCGAACTCTTTGGTCACATCAAGGGCGCCTTTACCGGAGCCACCGAGACCCGGGAGGGGCTGCTGGCCTTTGCCAACGACTCAACCCTGTTTCTCGACGAGATCGGTGAGTTGCCGTTGGCAGTGCAGGCCTCGCTGTTACGGGCGCTGGAGACCAGGAGCTATCGCCGGATCGGGGAAAAAGAGGAACGCACGGTGAATACCCGCTTTCTCTTCGCCACCAACCGGGTGCTGCATGAAGAGGTGGAAAATGGCCGGTTCAACGAAGCCTTTTACCACCGCATCAATGCCTTTACCATCGAGATCCCGCCGCTCAGGGAACGCAAGGAGGATCTGCCCCTGCTGGTGGACTACTTCCTGACGACCTTAAGCCCTGACGGCAGTGAATACAGGATCATAGACAGTGCCATGGACTGTGTGCTGCGCTATCAGTGGCCCGGCAATATCAGGGAACTGCGCAACGTGTTGGAACGCTCGATTATCCTCGCCGAAAATGGCTTGATCACCGAGCGCTGCCTGCCCCACGACCTGGTCAGCGGTGCTGAACAGGAGTGTTCTCCGCTTTCCCTGGAGACCGTGGAACGCCAGCATATCATGAAGATGCTCGACTATTTCTCCGGTAATCGCCAGAAGACCGCAGAGTCGCTTGGTATAAGCAGAAAGACGCTGTATCGGAAGCTTGCCCAGTACGCAGACTAGGGGGCGCTCGACGAAAGCCCGTTCCGGCTAGTCTCTCCCTGTTGGCGCTCGCCTGTCTGCTGAAAACAGCGTCTGCGATTCGTTGTAATATTCTGATCTCATTATAAAAAATATCCAGCAGCCCCTAAGGGCTGTCTTTTCAATGGCTGGTTCACCCACTCTTGCCTCTTTCGCTTCCCTGCTGAGCGAGCCAAGGCCGGTTCCTCGTTTGCCTTCCACCATATTGAACTGCAGTTCCTTGGTTTTCTGTGTTTCTTTTTGCCACGTGTCAAAATGACCCAAACAGCTTTCTTGCCGGGTCATTTTGTCCTTTGCCACTGTTGTTATAGGTTTATTTCAGTAATTTCAAGTAAATGAGCGGAATGACTGAGGGGGAGGAAGTGGTGACCGCTGGAGACAAATTTCCCTGACGGGGGCCAAACTGTACCCCGCGGGTACAAAATGGTTTATGTAAGTGCTTGAAAAATGGTGCTTGTTGTCCTGGCACGCCACTTGCTATGTATGTTACGGATTTTGTGCTGATGAGTATTTCGGCCCGTACAGGAGCAGTTTTCTGACCCATGAAACTGGTGAGAGAGAACTTCATATTCGTAACATCACAAAAAGGACGGTGTAATTATGGCTACACAGGAAATGGTTTACGGTTACTTTATTCCCAGCGTTACCCTGATCGGTATTGGTGCAAGTAAAGAGATTCCTGCCAAAATTAAGGCTCTTGGTGGAGCAAAGCCGCTGATTGTTGCAGATAAAGGTATCACAGCCGCAGGTATTACCAAGACCGTGACCGATATGCTGGAAGCTGCCGGCATGGAGTATGTCGTTTACGATGAGACTGTTCCTAACCCAACCGACAACAATGTTCATGAGGGTGTTGAGTCCTACAAGATGAACGGCTGCGACAGCCTGATCACCCTGGGCGGTGGTAGCGCCCATGACTGCGGCAAAGGCATTGGCCTGGTGGTCGCCAACGGCGGCACCATCCATGATTACGAGGGTGTGGATCAATCCGCCAACCCCATGCCTCCCTATGTGGCAGTAAACACCACCGCCGGTACCGCCTCCGAGATGACCCGCTTCTGTATCATCACCGACACCAAGAGAAAGGTGAAGATGGCCATCGTTGACTGGCGTGTGACCCCGGGTGTGGCAATCGATGATCCGATGTTGATGGTGGGAATGCCGCCGGCACTCACCGCCGCCACCGGTATGGATGCCCTGACCCACGCGGTGGAGGCCTACGTTTCCACCATCGCCAACCCGATGACCGACTCCGCGGCTGAGAAAGCCATTGAGCTGATCGCCAAGCACCTTCGCCCGGCGGTTGCCAATGGTGAGGATATTGAGGCCCGCGAGGGTATGTGTTTTGCCCAGTACCTGGCCGGTATGGCTTTCAACAACGCCAGCCTTGGCCATGTCCACGCCATGGCCCACCAGCTCGGCGGTTTTTATGATCTGCCCCATGGCGAGTGTAACGCCATCCTGCTGCCCCATGTCAGCCGTTTCAACCTGATTGCCAAGATGGATCGTTTCGTGAAAATCGCGGAACTGATGGGCGAGAATACCGAAGGGTTGTCACCGCGTGCAGCGGCAGAGCTGGCTCTTTCCGCTATCCAGAAGCTGTCCACCGATATCGGCATCCCTGCCGGTCTGGTTGAGTTGGGCAAGCGCTATGGCAAAGAGGTCAAGGCAGAAGATATCGACACCATGACCGGAAACGCCCAGAAGGATGCCTGCGGCCTGACCAACCCGCGCAGACCGACCGATGCCGATGTAAAAGCCATCTATACCGCAGCTTTATAAGTTGCAGAGTTTGGCAAAGAGATGAGCGGCTCAGTGTGCTGGGCCGCCATAAGATGAGATGCGGATGGGGAGTTCATAGGCCATGGGGTCGAAGGTATGCATCATCGCCCTGTCCAGCGAAGCGTACCGCTCTATCCGTCCCGTCTCTGTCTAGTTTCCATCAGAAAGGGTACCTCTCCTCTAGCTCTTTCATTGCTTGGTACAATTTTACCCGGACCATGCAGAGCTGTTTGCGGTGAAATTGTACCGAGCACCCCTTGGTTGAGCGAAAATCTACTCTGGAAGATGAAAACTACCAAAACAAAACGCCCCTGCAGATGACTTTCTGCAGGGGCGTTTTGTTGTTTTCTGATTTTGCCTGGAACTGGCTAATTTTTTTTCTTCTTGGGATCCAGGGTGAGTTCCTCCCGGGCCATTTCGGTAATGGTCTTGAAATCGATTTTTCCGCTGCCCATTTTGGGGAGGTTTTCCATGACGAGAAAAGTTTTGGGGATGGCGATCGCCGGCAGCTGCTCGGCCAGCTGTTTCATGATTGCTTTTCTTTCAAGCTCAACAGTGGTGACGGCGACAATCCTCGCCCCCTTGACCGCGTCGGGAACTTCAACTACGGAGCAAAGCGCATCATCGGGTAGCAGTTTTTCCAGGACGTCTTCGATTTTTACCAGGGAAACCATCTCACCGCCGATCTTCACGAACCGCTTGAGGCGGCCCACATGCCAGAGGTAGCCGTTGGCATCGATGTTCCCCATATCACCGGTATCATACCAGCCACGGCGGATGTGCAGGGAGGTCTGCTCGAAGTCATTAAAATACCCGCGCATAACGTTTTCGCCCTTGATCAGGATACGGCCATCCTCGCCGGGGGCGCACTCTTCGCCGGTTTCGTAGTTTTCGATGCGCACCTGTACCCCGGCAACTGGTTTGCCCACGCTTCCGGGGCAGTTGTCCTCGGGACAGTTGGCGGAAATAACCGGGGAACACTCGGTGGCGCCATAACCTTCCAGCAGGGTGATGCCATGCTTTTCCTGAAATGCATCGCGCAGGGAATCCGGGCACTTGTCGGCGCCGCAGAGGGCGATGCGCAGCGAGTCGAAGTCACCTGCTTCCGATTTACGCAGATAGCCCCAGAAAAAGCTGGGGGTACCGACCATCAGCGATGGTGAGTGTTTGCGGGCAATTTCGCAAACCTTGCTGTACTCCAGTGGGTTCGCATAGGTCAGGATGGTGTTGGCGTGGTAGAGCGGAATCCACATATTCACGGTCAGGCCGAATACATGGAAATAGGGCAGGGTGGAGAGAAAGACCTCGTCGTTGGTGAACTTGAACCGCTCGGTGCAGGACTCGATATTGGCCAGGATATTTCTGTGGGTCAGCTGAACCGCTTTGGGGTCTTTTTCACTGCCGCTGGTAAAGAGAATGGCGGCGTTTGATTGGTCTGAGCCACTGAAAACAAGCTTTTTCAACAGCTTGGCGGGCAGCTTGGAGAGCAGGGCGGCTTTCACTTTCTGCAGGCCGCTGATCTTGTCCATAATGTCCTCGATGTAGATCATGCCGTCTACATAGGGACACTCGATTTTCTCCAGCAGGGCCTTGGAGGTAATGATGGATTTGAAATCGCATTTACGCTGGGCGAATCGGGCATTCTGCTCGGCTCCGGTGGAGTAGTTGATCATTACCGGAGTGCGGCCGCTCATCAGTATGGCGATCTTGGCGAGTATACAACCGGCTGAGGTGGGCAACATCAATCCTATGTTGCCTTTTTCCAGCTTCTTGAAAATCCCAGCCAGGATGAGAGAGGCGATTAACGCTCTGTCATAATTTACCTTTTTACTTGTGGTAAAGTCGTGAATCGCGAGTTTGTCGCCAAACAACTTGGCAGAATCGATGAACTTTTGGTGTAGTAGCACAAAAACCTCCTAGTGACCTATGACCTGTTGATATCCGGTAACCAAGTACCATGTTTTGTTCTCTTTGGCAATGTCAGGGCAGGATGAAAATGTTCTATGTTTTGCCGTATATGGGCTGCAAAGCGTACTTTCGACGAAATTGTCGAGCTCCTTCGGCGATTGTCGTCCGGTAAGCAACAGCAAATCAAAGGGACTCCCCAAAAAGAACATATTTTCAGAGGGAAACGACATGTCGTGCGTAAATCTGCTGTTGGCACGATTCTTGATCTACGAACAGTAAAGATGCTGTTGATCCGTTAGATACATTTCACAAGGAGAGTTTCCATGAATATGCGAAAGATTACGTCCATGACCATGTTGGTGTCCCTGCTGCTTTTAATCGTTAACTCGGTGGTCCTCTATATCGTGCCGGAGGGCAGGGTTGCCTACTGGGCAGACTGGCACCTGGTCGGTCTCACCAAGACTCAGTGGGGCGATCAGCATATCACCGTCGGTGTACTGTTTCTGGTGGCCAGCGTTCTGCACATCATCTACAACTGGAACCCTATTGTCGCCTACATGAAGAACAAGGCCAGGGAGATCAAGGTGTTTACCGGTTCATTCAATGTTGCCCTGATTTTGACCATCCTGGTGGCGGTGGGTACCTATTATGAAATCCCGCCCATGAGCTCCATTATCGAGATCAGTGGGGCCATCAAGGACAACGGGGCCGACAAATACGGTGAGCCGCCATACGGCCATGCCGAACTCTCTTCCCTGAAATTTTTTGCCAAAAAGGAAGAGCTGGATGTGGAGCGGGCGATTGCCCTCCTGCAGGATGCCGGCTTGAAGGTGGAGGGTGAGAAGGAAACCCTGAAATCGGTTGCCAGTAACAACTCATTGACCCCGCAGGAAGTTTATGAGATCATCAAGCCTGCGAAAATTGTCAAAAAAGTTGAAGTAAAGCCTGCAGCACCTGCCACCGACGGTGCCAGTGTGCAGGTGAGTGCGGTCGAGTTACCGGATCATCCGCGTCCGGGCTTCGGCAGAAGAACCCTGGACGACGTCTGTGCCGAGTATGGTCTTGAATCCCAGAAGATCATTGATGGCCTGAAAAAGCTTGGGATCGAGTCTACCGGAGATATGGCGATCAAGGACATCAGCAAGGAAAGCGGCAAGGAACCCCTTGAGATTTTTGAAGCAATCCACGTTATCGTGAGCGCACAGTAGAGGTCGGCAATGAAACGGGCCGGAATTTTACTCCTCATCATACTTGCCCTGACAGCTGCTGATGTTCTGGCCGCCGAGGACTTCCTCCATGGGGAAGTTCTCACCATCGACCGGGAGGCAAGCCGGATGACGATCAGGACAGGCGCGGAAGGGGCAGAGGGAGTTGTTCAAAGCGTCGCCCTGACCGAGAAGCTGCTGATCGACAATAGATCCGGCGGGAAACGGTTGCCCGGCTGCATTGAGCTGGGGCGCCACGTGCGGGTCTGGGGTGAGGCGGCCGGAGAAGGCGAGGTGTTTCTTGCCGAGGAAGTTCGCGGCTGCGGCATGGGTGGCTGTACCGACCCCACCGGGGTGCGGCAGCGACTCAACAGAGGCCGCAAGAATGGCATGGCCGCCCCATGCTGCCGTTAGCCAGGACTGTTCATTACCATGGCAGGTCGTACGACCTGCTATGCTGCGTTTGTAGGGGAGTGGGAGACTGATCGTTATGCAGGGCAAGCCAATGTGGAAGACCAGCCTGGTGATCTGTGCGACAATAGTGGCGCTGGTGACCGGCTATTTTTCGTATCAGGTCCATTCGGCATCAAAGCAGTTTCGAAAGAATTCCAGAGAACACTCCAAAGTGCTGGCCGCGGCGGTAGAACTGAATATCCGCAACGCCATGCTCAGCAACAACGGCCTTGAACTCGTTATCACCGACTTTCTAAAAAACAGCGCCCGCTTTATCTCCTACCTCAACATCATCGAACCGTTCACCGGTGAGGAACTCTCCGCCTTTGCCAAGGAAAGCGGCCTGGCCGGGATAACCATTGTCTCCGGAGACGGGGAACTGAGGGGCTCGGGGCCGGCAGCCTGGGAGGACAAACCTGCCTGCGATTCCGCGGCAAGTCTTAGGCTGGACCCGGAAAAGCATCTCTATACCTATGCCTATAAGCAAGGTGAGGCGGAGGACTGCGTCATTGTCGGTTTCTCCGCTGAGGATGTCGAGCATATGCGGCAGAGCGTCTCGGTTGAGACCCTGCTTGAAAAACTGGGCGAGCTGCCAGGGATCGTCTCGGTACAACTGGAGGAAGCCGGGGGCGCTGAGCAAGCTGATGAAGAACAGCTGGCAAAGCTGGTGGAGCGTGACGGGCAGCGGGTCAGCGAAACCCGCATCCGCATCAACGACAGCGATCTCATCGTTACCCAGCGGGCGGGGCATTTTGCCAAGAGGCTGAAGCAGATGCGCACGGAGTTTCTGGTGTTTGTCGTCTTCCTGCTCGCCTTTGGCGTACTGTCCAGCTGGTGGCTCTATCACGCCGAAAAAAGGCGTCTGGCTGAGGCGCGGGCATATGAACAGGAGATGGCCCGGCAGCATGAAGAGGCGGTCCTGGGCCGGGCGGCCGGCACCATCGCCCACGAAATACGCAATCCGCTCAATGCCATCAATATGGGACTGCAGCGTCTGCAGCTTGAGACCGAAGGGCTTGACCGGGAACATCAAGACCTGCTGGTTTCCATGCGGGATGCGGTGGCCAGGTCCAACTCCATCATCACCAACCTTCAACAGTATGTGCGTTCGTTTGAAGTGGCGCGGGAACAGGTGGAGGTGGTACCGATGATTCGCTCGGTACTGGATCTGTACTCTGCAGCCTGCAGGCAGCAGGGAGTGGAGGTTGTGCTGGAAGCGGATGGGGAATATACTGTGCCGGGTGACACCAGGCTTTTGATGCAGCTGTTTGAAAATGTCATCAAAAACGGGGTGGAGGCCCAGCCCCAGGGCGGCTACTGCCGGATTTCCGTGACCGGCGAAGCCAGCCACTGCCGGGTGCGGCTGGAAAACGGCGGCTATCTGCTCTCGGAAGAGGAAGGCGATCAGCTCTTTGAGCCATACTTTACCTCGAAAACCCAGGGTACCGGCCTGGGATTGGCCATTTCCAGGAAGATTGTCGAAGCCCATGGCGGCACCATTGAGGCCGAACCGGACTCCGGCAGCAAGAGTCTTGCCCTGGTGATCGATCTACCCAGAATGTAGTTCCATTATTTGAAGGCAACGTTGCAACCACACAGCTAGGCGGTTGAAGGAACCTTATGCGTATTCTGATTGTCGATGATGAACAGATGCAGCGGGAAATGCTGCAGGGCTTTCTGGAGAAAAAAGGCTATTCGGTACTGACCGCTTCCGGCGGCGAGGAGGCGCTGCGCCTTTTCAGGACGGAGCCGGTGCAGCTGGTGCTGCTCGATCACCGCATGGAAGACATGAATGGTGATGAGGTGCTGGCCCGCATGCGTCAGGAGTCGCCGCTGGTGCGGGCGATTATGATCACCGCATTCGGCAGCGTGGCCACCGCGGTCAGGGTGATGCAGCTGGGGGCCGATGATTTCCTGGAAAAACCGGTGGACCTGCTGGAGCTGCTTGAAAAAATCGACCGGATAGAACAGGAGATGGTGGCAGCCGAAGAGGCGGAAGAGGTGACTGCTACCCTGGAGCTGCAGCAGCTGCCGGTGCATATCATCGGTTCCAGCCGGCAAATGCAGGAACTGCTTTCGTTGGTGCACCGGGCGGCGCCGGTGGAGTGGCCGACCCTTATTCGGGGAGAGACCGGTACCGGCAAGGAGCTGGTGGCCAAATGTATCCACCTGCTTGGCGAGCGAAAGGGTGCTCCTTTTATCGAAGTGAATTGCGCGGCGGTTCCGGAGTCCCTCTTTGAATCGGAGCTTTTCGGCCATGAAAAGGGGGCCTTTACCGGTGCATCGGCCATGCGGCGGGGGCGCTTTGAGCTTGCCGATACGGGAACGCTTTTTCTGGATGAGGTGGGTGAGCTGCCACTGCAGATGCAGGCCAAGCTGTTGCGTGCCCTGCAGGAAAAAACCATCAACCGGGTCGGCAGCGAGACCAACCTGAAGGTTGATGTCCGGGTGATCGCTGCCACCAACCGGGATCTGAAGAAGATGGTTGCCGAGGGCCGTTTCAGGGAAGATCTCTATTTCCGCTTAAACGTGCTGGAACTCTTTATCCCGCCCCTGCGGGAGAGAAGAGGGGACATCGTCGAGCTGGCCGAGCATTTTCTTGGTAAGTATGGCCGCGGCCTCAGCTTCGATCAGGAAGCCCTCAACGTGTTCGTTAAATATGATTTTCCTGGTAATGTCAGGGAACTTGAGCATATCATTCAAAGGCTGGTTACCTTTGTCCGCGGCCGGGTCATCAGGGTAAACGACCTGCCTGTGGAGATCCGGGAGCAGCCGGAAAGCGGCGGCCTGCTCAGCGAACGGCTGGCCCAGGTGGAGCGGCGAATGCTGCTTTCGGCCCTCAAGGAACACGACTGGGTCCAGACCAGGGCCGCGGATTCCCTGGGTATCAGCGAGCGTGTCCTGCGTTACAAGATGAAGAAGTACGGTATAGAAAACAGTACAAGCTGAGAGCAACCACCGCTTGTGCCCCTGTGTTGTATCCCACCCAATCACGGAGGCAGAAGTATGCGAACATTGCTGGATAATGTTTTCTCTTTTCTGGGGGACCGAGTCCCCAGTGATCCTCCTGCCCAAGATCAGGCGGCCGGGCCAACTTCCCACGGGCTGGCCAGCCAACTGCTGCTGCGCCATCCTGTTCCCCTCTATTCCCAAGCACATGACCTCTGCCTGTTCTGGTCGGCCAAATCGGGGTGTACCTTCGGGGTGAAATGGTTCCTGCACCACAGCGGCCAGCTGGAAAAAGCGCGGGCCCACAGTCGCTGGGTGCACGATTATCGCGAGGCGGTCCTCGAAACCTCACCGCAGGTTCGAGAAGGCATCACCTCTATCACCGCACCCGGTATGCGGGTGGTCAAGCTGGTGCGAAACCCTTACGCGCGGGCGGTCAGTTCCTACCTTATGGCGGTGCGGTCAGGTTATGAAAACGAGCAAATCGGCCGATTTCTGCAACGGGGTGTGGATAGCGACCATGGCTTTTCCTTTGCAGAATTTCTCGATTACCTGGCGACCATAGATCTGAGAAATTGCAATATTCATCACCGGCTGCAGCTGCATCCGGCAGAAGAGGCGGGGCTGGTGGAACCCGGCTTTATTATCCAGTTGGAGGACAGCTTGAGCCAGCTGGCCCAGTGCGAGATGAAACTGGGGCTTGAGCCAACGGATCTCGGCAGCTTCAGGAAGTCGGGGCACAATACCGCCAGGAAAGTGTGGCCGGAATTCTGGGGGGAGGTGAGGTTCTATCGTCACCTGGGTACCAAGATTCTGCCGCAGACCGCCAACTTTTACAATGATCGGCTCAAGACCAAGGTCGCGACCCTGTATGGAGCTGATTTCAATCGCTATGACTATGACATCGACCAGGTTCCCGGTGGCAATGGCCTTACGCTGGCCCAGGTCGCGCCGGAGAGGCTGCTTGAATTGATCCGCGAACAGTTGCCGGTGGTCGGTCCGGTCGAAATTGACAAAAGAGCAGAAGGGTACTGGCCGGATAGCTGGTGTGCCAGCCGTCTGAAGGTTCAGCTGACCGCCCTTGCGAAGACCCGTCTGGTTTCGTTGAGCGGCTGCCTGCCCGGCGGCTTACTCTCCAGAAATAGTCTGACGGTCAAAATCAACGGGGTCAGCCGGCAGGCGGAGATCGACGAACTCTCCGATTTTCGCGTTGAATTACCCGTGAAACTGCAAAGGGGAGAGACTTTACAGCTGCGCGTTGAGTCAGCGTTCAGTAGAAGCGGGGTGCAAGCTCAGTTAAACAGTGATACCAGACAGTTATCTTTTTACCTGAAAGAGATAGCCTTTCACGGGGATAATCGATAAGGGGTGATCCAGTGGCTTGGAAGCGAGGGAAATGACTATAAAAGAATTTAATAATTTAATTAAACTTGAAAATGGTTTTGCCCTGATGTACTATGCTCCTGGTTGCGAACACAGGAGGAACCATGAAAATCACCAGAAGAACCTTCCTAAAAGGGAGTGCCATGGCAGGCGCCATGACGGTGCTGCCCAAAGTCGATGCCTACGCCGCACCTGCTCCCCAATCCTATGCCACCCTCATCGATCTGACCAAGTGTGATGGTTGTGCGGGACAGGAGTCACCGCTCTGCGTCGCGGCCTGCCGCCGCGAGCGAGCCGCTTCCTTCCCGGAGCCGGCCCAAGACCAGCTCAGAGACTACTGGCCCCAGAAAAAACATGAGGACTGGTCGAACAAGAGACATCTCACCGATCGCTTTACCCCCTACAACTGGCTCTTTGTGCAGCAGGTGCAGGTCGGCGAGCATGTGCTTTCGTTGCCAAGGCGATGCATGCACTGCGATAACCCGCCCTGTGTGAAACTCTGTCCGTTCGGCATTAACCATAAATCCGAAGAAGGGCCGGTGCACATCAACCAGAACCTGTGTCTGGGCGGCGCGAAATGCCGCACGGTATGCCCCTGGAGCGTGCCGCAGCGGCAGGCGGGTGTCGGGCTCTACACCATGTGGCAGGAGTACCTGCCGGTGGGTGGCGGGGTGATGTATAAGTGCGATCTCTGCAAGGACGAACTGGCGGTCGGAGGTACACCCCATTGCATTTCCGCCTGTCCTAAGGATGCCATGGCTATCGGCAAGCGTGAGGAGATCTTCTCCCTGGCCCGGCAGCTTAAGAGCGACTACAACGGCGACATCTATGGCTTGGATGAAAACGGTGGCACCTCCACTATCTATGTCTCGCCGGTGCCTTTTGCCGAGATTGATGAAGCACTCCAGCAACAGGCACAAGAGACGGGGAACAAGCAGACCGTACGATTGAATAATCCTGAGAATATGCTGGACAAACAGAAAGGTCTGGCCCTGCTCAGTCTGGTGGCGCCTGTTGCCGGTGCGGCAGCAGCACTTGGTCTTACTGGCAGGAAAGATAGCGGGGAGGACCAGCGATGAAAATAGTACGACATTCCCTCACAGTGCGGATAACCCATTGGCTGATTGCTGTAAGCGGTATCCTGCTGCTCTTTTCAGGCTTTGGCCAGATGCCGATGTACAAGCGCTACAACATCGTGAAAATCCCGGGGCTGGCCTGGTCATCCAACTACGAGCTGACCCTGATCATGCACTACGTGTGTGCCGCAATTTTTACTGCGGCAGTAGTGTTTCACATACTCTACCACTTGCGGAGAAAGGAGTTTGGGATAGTTCCGCGGCGAGGTGATCTTGGCGTGTCGCTTCGGGGCTTTGCCGCCATGTTCGGTTTGGGGAAAGAACCGGAGCATGAAAAATTTCAGGCAAAGCAGCGGGTGATCTATGCCATAATCGGCTCTACCTCGCTGGTGCTGATTGCTACAGGTCTTCTGAAATCCTACAAGAACCTTGGCGCGATCATCCTCGACCCGATGCTGCTGCAGTGGAGTACCTACCTACATACCATTTTCGGCATGATCTTCATGCTGCTGTTTCTCGCCCATGTGGCGGCCTTGCTGCTCAAGAGTCACAGGCCGCTGATTCCCTCCATGTTCACCGGCAAAGTGGATCACCGCTATGTCCTGCATCATCATCGTAAATGGCTGACAGAGGGCGACAGCTGAGTTCAAGGGTGAAGACCCTGCCGGATGAATCGTCAAAGGATCCTCCGGCAGGGTTTTGCCACCTCACTCCTGTCTCTTCACGCCTCTCACATTCTCGCAGGTTTCTCTCCCATCGGCAGGCAAAATTTTCTGCCGGCGCGGCGGTTGAAGGGGGCAAAAAAGGCTAGTCAAGAGAGATGGGTGAGGGTGGAGGCGGAAATTATTCGAAGTTTACGACAGTACGCAAGAGCTTGACCTATGCGTTATGCGTACTGTCGAAACATGAAAGAGAAAACTGCTGCAGGGATCAGTCCTGATAGGCGCCGGCGGAGTAGGTGAGCTCATAGGAGTGCGAGTAGATCTCGATCAGGTTGCCGAAGGGGTCCTCGCAATAGACCATGCGGTACGGTTTTTCGCCCGGGTAATACTCGCGCACAGGCATCCGCTGTTTGCCGCCGTGTTCGACGATCTTTTGGGCAAGCCCTTCCACGTCCGGGTCCTGCACGCAGAAGTGAAAGACCCCGGTTTTCCAATACTCAAAATTGTTTTCCCGTCTTTCGGCATTGTTGAACTCAAACAGTTCCACGCCGATCTTGTCTCCGGTTGACAGGTGGGCAATCTTGAAGCTGCCCCAGCCTTCACCGAACACGTCGTTGCACATAATGCCGATGGCTGAGTCGTCTGCGACGATCTCTGTCGGCTCCATGATGACATACCAGCCGAGCACCTTGGTGTAGAACTCAACTGCTCGTTCCAGGTTAGTTACGGAAATGCCGATATGGGAAAAGGTTCTTGGGTAAATCATTATACTCTCCTGATAGGTGTAGTGGTGGTGGGGTATCCCCCGAATATGGGGAAAGTATAGGGAAATAATTGACAGAGACAAGAAGGCACTTATTGGTTTGGTACGCACCGAAAGGTCGGTTTTAGGAGAAACAGTGACGCGGTAGATACGTATTTTTTTTACAGGTGGGAGATGATTGAACATAACGGCAGGCGCTATCACTGTCCAGTGGAAGTGGCCATGGACACCCTGAGCGGCAAATGGAAATGTCTGATGCTCTGGCATCTGAATGATGGTGTAAAACGTTACAAGGAATTGGAACGGATTGTTCCTGGGGTAAGCCAAAAGATGTTGAGCCAGCAGCTCAAGGAGCTGGAACGGGACGGCCTTATTACCAGAAAGGTGTATCCCGAAGTGCCTCCCAGGGTCGAATACGCCCTCACCGAACTCGGCAAAAGCGCTTTTCCCATTCTCTCCATGATGCACCACTGGGCCACTGAGAAGCTGGAGCTTCGGCAGTGCGAAGAATAGTCGATGCCGGTCAAGGCTTAGGTGGCAGCAGGATATGACGTATGAACCGAAAGGTATCTCCTGCAACAGGGTTGGCAGACGGTGTCGAATAGGTGCGTTTACACTGGTAGGAAAGGTGAGTTGGACGTTAGACGTTGGACTTGAGGTGTGAGGCGTGAGGGGCCTAGAGCATTTGTTTAACGGTTCAGGAATGTGGTGAACTATATGGAAGATGCCGGGTATTGTTCTGAAGGTTGTAAAATATCTGCTTGCTAAATGTATAATTTATAAATTATACATTTAGTGATTGTCGAGATCAAAGCGTAGACGTGGATGATCAGATTATGTAAGCACACCTGAGATGAAAGGATAAGTTCATAATGGAATTCAAGAGCTTGAACGATGCGGCCTATTCGGTAATCCGGGAGAAGATCTTGCGGGGCGAATTCGAACTCGGCAGCCGGATACGGGAAGATGTCCTGGCCGAGCAGATCTCGATCAGTCGTACACCGGTTCGTGAGGCAATCAATCGGCTCGTTGCGGATGGAATACTCATCAAGAAGCCCCAGCGCGGGCTGTATCTCATCGATCCGGAGCCCGCGCAGATAGAAGAGCATATCGAAATCAGGATTTCCCTGGAAAAACTGGCAGTTGAAAAAAGTATCGAACACCTGACGGATGAAGGCTTGGCCGCCATTCATGACTCGCTGCAAGCATTTGAGGCGGCGCTGGAGCGGAAAGACTACATAACGTGTAATGAGCTTGATTCCGAGTTTCATCTGCTGATAGCGCGACTTTCTCAAAATGGTCGTTTGGTGAAGTTGCTCGACGAATTTTCAGCGTTTTTCCAACTCATCAGAAAAGAAGAGAAGAAAGATAGTCCGCAGCAGAAGAACGAAATCACCCTCAATGAGCACCGGCAAATAGCTGAGGCGATCAGCAACAGAGATGTCATGGCGGCTCAACAGGCGGTTGCGGCCAACATCCAGACCATGCGTGACACTCTACTCAAGGGTGCGGAAGGGGAGTGAGGTTGGACGTAACGAAAACGAAGTGGCTATCAGGATAGTTCCTGCTGTTGGTGTTTGTTGCAGAGGCCTTCCAAGCGATATTCCCTGAAGTACAAGAGTAACCTCTAAATTGATGGTTTTATGGAATCCTGTTTCTGGAGAGGTGTAATAGTAAATAATTTATAAATTATAAATTTGAGAGGGTTAAGTAAACGGCTCTCCAGGGAGAAAGCGTAATAAGTGGTGAGCGTACATTCTCTTCTTGCTCATGGGCTCTGTGGTAAAGCCATGACAGAGGGCAAAAGAAGATGAGATGGCTCGCAAGCTGACGTGAAGATGCAATGTTCTTGAATTTATGAGGAGTGTTATGCCTAGATTTACTGCGAATTTGTCAATGATGTTTCAGGAACTGAAGTTTCTCGATCGCTTTCAGGCGGCAGCAAAAGCCGGTTTCAAAGGTGTGGAATATCTCTTTCCATACGATTTTGAAGTGGCGCAACTAGTTGATCTCCTAAGAAGCAACAATCTTGAGCAGGTGTTGCACAACCTGCCTGCCGGCGACTGGGCAGCAGGAGAACGCGGCATCGCCATTTTGCCGGACCGCGTCGGTGAGTTTCAGGATGGTGTCGGCAAAGCGATCGAATATGCCCAGGTACTTGGTAACAAACAGGTCAATCTGCTGGTGGGAATCGCACCGAAAGGCGTCGATCATCGGAAACTGACGACGACCTTGATTGATAACGCAAGGTTCGCTGCTGCCGAACTGGCCAAACATGGTATCGGCCTGCTGATGGAACCGGTCAATACCAGGGATATTCCAGGCTTCTTCCTCAGTGGTACCCAGCAATGTCTTGATATCATCGCGGCAACCGGCTTAGACAATATCAAGCTGCAATATGACATCTACCATATGCAGATCATGGAAGGTGATCTCGCTCCGACAATGGAAAAGAACCTCGGTGCAATCGGCCATATCCAGTTGGCTGATAACCCCGGCCGCAATGAACCTGGAACAGGAGAAATCAATTATCCGTTCCTCTTCAGGTTTCTGGACCAAATCGGCTACCAAGGTTGGATTGGCTGTGAATATATCCCGGCCACGACAACGAAAAGAGGTCTGGGGTGGTTTGAACCCTACAAATAGGGGGAGATTGTTTAGCTGAATGTTCGTTGAACGCAGTATCTGCATTTTGACCTGCGTTATAAAAGATTTGAAAATTGAATGGAGAGAAGAATGCGCAAAATCGGATTTATCGGACTCGGCATAATGGGCACCCCAATGGCAGCAAATATACTCAAGGGTGGTTGCCAATTATATGCATGCAGTAGAAGCGGTGTGCCGCATCAGCTTGTGGATCTGGGGGCTGTTGTCTGCAAAAACGCGAAGGAAGTGGCGGAACAGGCGGATTGCATCATCACAATGGTGCCGGACACTCCCCACGTAGAAGAGGTGCTGTTTGGTGAAAATGGAGTAGCCCAAGGTGTAAGCCCAGGCAAAGCCGTGATTGATATGAGCTCAATCTCACCTATAGATACCAAGATTTTTGCCGAGCAAATCAAGGAGCTTGGCTGCGAATATCTCGATGCGCCGGTATCTGGCGGCGAGGTAGGGGCCAAAGCGGCGACGCTCACCATTATGGTCGGTGGCTCAGAAGAAGCCTTCGCCGCAGCAAAGCCGCTGTTTGAACTCATGGGCCAGAATATAACCCATGTGGGCGGTAATGGTGATGGTCAAACCTGTAAAGTTGCCAACCAGATCATTGTGGCCTTAAATATCGAAGCGGTTGCAGAGGCCCTTCTGTTCGCATCAAAAGCGGGCGCAGACCCGGCCAGGGTGCGAAAAGCGCTGATGGGTGGTTTTGCCTCTTCGAAAATTCTGGAGGTACATGGCGAACGCATGATCAACCGCAGCTTCGATCCGGGGTTTCGCATTGAACTGCACCAGAAAGATTTGAACCTGGCGCTTGCCAACGCCAGGGCAATGAGAGTGAGCCTGCCGAACACCGCAACGGCACAGGAACTCTTCAATGCCTGTGCCGCAAACGGAGGAGAGGGCTGGGACCATTCAGCAATGGTGCGTGCTCTTGAGCTTATGGCACATCATGATGTTTCCTGATACCCAATACACCAGTTCTCTCTGAAAGAGCACAGGTGAGATGAGATAGTCCGACTTGATCTGACTCTTCACTGGAAAAGGTGGGGGCGTTGTTTCTAGAGGGAGTGGAATGTGTCTGGATTTTACATAGTGTTCTGGGTAACTGAAATTATTGTGGGAACTTCCGGATCAAGTGAAACGGTTTGTCGCGCTAGAGGTCAATCTCATAATTATCCATTATGTAGAGCATGATCTCATCAACTTTCTTTTCGGGAAATATTTCCAAATGAACGTGTGACTCAAGGTAGGCTAAAATGAAATTGGCAGAGTAATTGAGCTTGTCGTCGGGTTCAATCTCAAAGCCTCTGATCCTTTCCTCTAGAGCAAGTTGTGTGACTTTCATTGCCTGGTGAACGTCGGTAATTCCCCTGTTTCTCAAACAAAATTCAGGTCCATATTGGTAAATATTCTCCAGGCTTTCTCTTGAAAGATACGGATCTTTGGTCACAGCTATCTCAACTGCCGTATTTAAGGAATCAATGGCTTCCTTGGCCCAGTTTTTGTTTGTCTTTGGCAGTTTCATATGTCTTCGAGGTCAAGGTGGAGTTGGGGATCTCGTCCGCTTCGATCACATTATTATCGATTGTCTATTATTCTTTGTGGCACATACCATTTAAATAAAAGGAATTCAAAAATTACCCTTAACTTTATCTTCAATTTATCCTTTTCCCTGATGTTGTGTCCTTCATTGTAAGAGTTTTCTATGTAAAAAGAGATCAACTCCTTTGCTCTTGCTTCATCCTTGAGGGAAACAAAAATAGTCTTCCTGTTAAAGAGTTCTATTGGTGGCCCAATTTTTAAGGAACCGAAATGATCATTATGTACATAGAATTCAATTCTCTCACCAAATAATATGCTTTTGATAAAGATTAAGTCAAATTCATTATCCGGAGAGTATATCTTTATCATGTTTGTCGATTTCCAATAACGTATTTGAGGGATACTCGTTAAGCCAAAAAGGTTATCTGAACTTTGTGGTACTCGATTGTTTTAAATAAAAATTTCTAGTTTATATGTCTGAAATAAAACAAGATTGTTAATTATTTTTACGGGGGGATATAATCAGCATAGAGCGATAAGGGCTCTATGGCATGATCCTGTTGTGCGCAAAAAATACAAATCATTGGTATAGGTGTATAATACGTAATTCCAATAATTCTCTGACCATGATCGTCTTTGAGTCACGGCTGATAGCTTTCGCGGCCCAAAGATATCAGCAACCCTGATCAGCTAGTTCAGCCTTGATTGCTATTCTGCAGCGGCAACAGGCGCAGCAGCAGCCTGCCCAGCCGCATGATTCCCCATAAAAAAAGCAGCGGCAGGATGATGGTGTTCAGCACAAAGACCACGATCAGGTCGACAATCTGGTCGATCAGCTCCAGTGACATCTGTTTAAGGGTTTCAATCTTGTCCTTGGCATCGAGGATCCGGTTGCCTTGATCCACAGTCCGGCTGACCAGTTCTTTGGTCTTGCCCCAGATTCCCGGGCTTTTCGCTTCGCCATTTTCCTCTCCGGCCTCTTCGCCGGTTGAATCCTCCAGCACGCTATCAAGCCCCTGTGCCTCCAGATCGGCCACGGTGCGGCCCAGGGCCTCTACCGAGACATCATGCTTTTCCTGGAGAAAGCTGACGTACACCTGCTCGTTCAGATAGGCCATGGCGGGGATGGCAAAGCGAAAGAGGATCGCGGTCACCAATAACACCACAGAACTTCTGCCCAGGGGGCTTTTATACTTATCCGGCAGCCAGAGAAAGAGCAGCATCAGCACCAGGGCCAGCGCCAGGATAATCTGGATGGAGATGAAGGGGGTGATCTCGATCAGGAACTTTTGCGAGCCCAGCGAGGTGAGGCTTACCAGCATTACCCAGGAAAATCGCTCAATCAAATCGTTTACCGGGTCGAGCGCTGCACCCAGGGCAAGCGACACGCCGACACCGCCCGGTTCAAGTTGCAGGGCGCTCTCCTGAAAGACGGAGATAACACCATTGAAGGTGCGAGCCATGGCAAAGGAGGCGGCGGCCCGGACCAGGGCCTGGTCAACGTAGTCGGTGGCGACGCTGTCGACCTTGGTGAACAGGGCGTTTTCAAAGAGGTAGCTTCGCGGCAGTTCAAAACTTGCGCAGAGCAAAATTATGACAAGGCCGGCGGTAAGAGCTGCCTTGCGGCTGTGGGGAGATTTGAACATGCAATCCTCCTGTTATACACTCCTGGCAGATGTTTTTATCGCATTACTTCAAATCTGCCTTAGTATATCGAAATAGTATGGAAAGTACAGCAGTTGCAAAGAATTTCCGGGCGTATGGCTTAAAAACCGAGATGCTGGCAGCGTGGTTCATGATCAATTTGGCAAGGAGACCGTTATGGAACTTACCGGTAAGAAAATCGCGATTCTTATTGAGGACATGTTCAACATCTACGAGTTCTGGTACCCCTATTACCGGCTGAAAGAGGCGGGAGCCGAGGTTGTGGTGGTCGGCTCCGGCCGTAAAAAGAGCTTTACCGGCAAGCCTGCCACTGAGGTAAAAGCGGATGTGGCGGCAGATAGTGTCTCAGCGGCGGATTTTGACGGGGTGGTGGTCCCCGGCGGATACGCTCCCGATATGATGCGGCGTTATCCGGCCATGGTGAAGCTGGTGGCCGAAGCGGTCAATTCGGGCAAAATGGTCGCCTCCATCTGCCATGCGGGATGGATGCTCTGTTCGGCCAAGGTGCTTGAGGGCAGAAAGGTTACCTCCTATTTTGCCATCAAGGATGACATGATCCACGCCGGTGGTGACTGGGTGGATGAACCGGTGGTGGTGGACGGCAAACTGGTGACCAGCAGAACGCCCGACGACCTGCCGGTGTTTTTGCCTGCGATAATTGAAGTGTTATCCAAATAGCGCTTTCTGATTACCACTGGTCCGCATTGGTGAAATGTTAAGTGTGAGGAGTGAGGTGGCAGGAGGAACGGCTCAAAACTCATCTGCTCTTCTTGAAAGGGGAAAGGCATTGTATCAGGCTATATCGCTTGCTAACCAGTTACACCTGACTCTTCACTCCTTCCACCTCACCTTGTCAAGATAGCTAGGCGCTTAATTCTTCAGTTCTTCAATGCCATTTACCTGCTCACTGATCTCGGCCTGCTCGAGAATGGTGCGCGGTAACTCCTTTTTGACCTTCACGCCCATCTCGGTGAGCTGCTGAGCCTGGCTGACCAGGTTGCCGCGTCCCCGGCAGAGCTTGTTCATGGCGTTGTCATGGGTCTGACGGCAGCTGTCCAGCTGTTTGCCGATCTTTTCCATATCCTCCATAAAGCCGCGGAATTTATCGTAGAGGCTGCCCGCCTTTCTGGCGATCTCCTGGGAGTTGCGGCTCTGGTGTTCATAGCGCCAGATATTTTCGATGGTACGCAGGGTTGCCAGCAAGGTGGTCGGAGTGACGATGATGATCTTCTGCTTGAAGGCATCGGTGTACAGGCTGTCGTCGTGGGTAAAAGCGGCGGAATATGCGGCCTCTACCGGCATGAACATCAACACAAAGTCGAGGGAGCGGATGCCTTTTAAATCCTCATAGCGCTTGGAACCAAGCGACTGGATATGGTTGCGGATGGCCAGGATCAGCTCACCAATAGCCTTGGCCTGCTCGCTTTCATCATCCGAGGCGCAGAACCGTTCCCAGGCGGAGAGCGAGACCTTGGAGTCGATGATGATGTCTTTTTCCTCCGGCAGGTGGATGATCACATCTGGCTTGAACAGTTTATTGTTCTCATCCCGATAACCCAGCTGGGTTTCATATTCCACCCCTCGCCTGAGGCCGGACTGCTCCAGCACCCGTTCCAGGATTAACTCGCCCCAGTTGCCCTGCAGTTTCTTGTCGCCTTTCAGGGCACGGGTAAGGTTGACCGTCTCCTCGCTCATCTGCCTGCTCAAGGTTTGCAGCTGGTGCAGCTCCTGCTTCAGTGAGGCCCGTTCCCGGGTATCGCTCAGGTATGTTTTCTGGATTTCCTGCTTGAGTGAGTCGAGTTGCAGATGAAAGGGTTTGAGCATCGACTCCAGTCGCTCTTTCGATTGGCTGGTGAAGGTGGAGTTCTTCTCCTCGAAGATCTCCTGGGCAAGGGTTACAAACTGCAGTCGCAACTCCTTTCTGGCATCTTCCAATAAAGCCAGCTTCTCAGCTGAATTTCTGCGCTCGGTCCTGATCAGTGCCACCATCCGTGCTTCCCGGATCTGTTGCTTTTGAGTCAGCTTCTCCAATTCCTCGACATTCTTGCTCGTTTCGTGAAGCTCTTTCTGGGCGGCGAAATACTTTTCCCGCAGATACGCAGCATTGTTGCGCGAGGAGATCAGCAGCACCAGCAGCACCAGTGCAGGAAAGAGAATGAGGAGAAGAAGGAGGATCGCCAACAAGGGTGATTGGGAAAGCTGCTGGAACAGTGGTTGGAGTTGTGCCTGAAAAGGTTGGATCATGAAGTCTTGAAAAATAGGTTCGTTGACGATCGCGGTTTGAAGCAGATTGTTATCAGTTGCTGACTGACATGTGCCTTACCCGCATTGCCTGATAATCTTTTGCGTAACAGGAACATAAAGGCTTCACGATAGCAAGTGGGAAGTTGTTTTAAAAGTGGTGATAGAGAAAACAGAGCTAACGATTATTTGGCGCAAATTTTCTTTGAAAAGAGGACGTGGAACGGTCATTTCAGCGATCTGGTGCTGCCGCCAGAGGTTGCGGAAATCCACACCGGAAAACACAGGGGGAGGGTATCCAGGTTGCCAAAATATGACAAATTCTGTGGTTGGCAATGGCCCCTTTCAGCATTCTTCTTCCTGGGCATTTACAGAAAATTGCCCTTTGTTTTTGGGCGCTCTATTTGTTTGTTATACAGGTGTTGCAATGATACACTTCAGAAACATAACTGGATCTTTACTTTCCTGATTCTATTTCTCTTCAAAAGGGCATCATGGTCGGTAGTTCGTGGGTGTAATGAGCTGATTGTGATGTCAAAACAGGATGAAAGGAGGATTGGTGATGAGAGCCAAGGTATCGTGTTTTTTGCTGATTTTCTTTTTGATTGCGGCATCAGGCATGGCCCAGAGTAAGGGCGGAGGGGACCTGGCCTCGAAAACCCAGAATCCGGTTGGGGCGATGTATAGCCTGCCGTTCAAGTTCTCCTTTGACTATGGTGCCGATAATGGTGAGGCAACCTTCCTCAATATCCAGCCAGTTCTCCCGGTCACGGTTGGTGAGTGGAATTTCATCAACCGCATAATCGTTCCACTCATCGATACACCAGGGCAAGTAACCGGACTGCCGTCAATTCCCTCACCGATTCAAGGAGGTGGCGCAACGGGTCTGGGTGACATCAACTATTCCGTTTTTCTCTCACCAGCTGAGCCGGATAAGTTGATTTGGGGCGTGGGGCCGTCACTCACCTTCGATTCCGCTACCGATGATGAGCTCGGCAGCGGCAAGTGGAGCGCCGGACCGACCGGAGTGGTCCTGATGCAGCCGAAACCCTGGACAATCGGTATGCTGGCCCGGCAACTCTGGTCATTTGAAGGCGATTCAGATCGCCGTTCCGTGAGCCAGCTGCTGCTGGAGCCCTTTGTCAATTACAACCTCGACAAAGGCTGGTACCTGATCAGCGACATGGTCATGACGGCCAATTGGAAGGCCGATTCCGGCAATGAATGGACAGTGCCCATTGGTGGAGGAGTCGGCAAGATGTTTGCGATCGGCGAGCAGAAGATGAACACCAAACTCGAAGCCTATTATAACGTTGAGGCTCCGAGTGGGGCTCCCGACTGGTCTTTTAGTTGGACGCTTCAGTTCCTGTTTCCTCGATAGCCTATCACGATATAGATTCACCATCACAGACCGGCAGAGCATCTGGAAAAGTCCACAATGAACCCTATAGCGGTAGTGGCCCCATGGGCAATATCATCCGGATTCCGGTGTTTGTACTTGTGGCGCAGCTGGTGACCCAGGCCATGGCCATGGATCTTTCATCCACAGTTTCATGCCGGTCTTCCCTGGGCATCCACAATAGCTGGTCTCCACTTTATTTGAGCAGAATTGTCGATTACATCATAACTCATTTATCAAGAGCTTAGAGTGAAGTGAATTTAAGGAGGGCATTATGAAAAGAATGCTAAAGTCAGTAGTTACAATCATTTGCGCTCTTGCCATCTTTGCGGGAGTTGAGGTGCTGGCCCAGGAAACTGTACCACCGCTGGTAAGACAGATTAACAATGGCAATTGGCTCAGCGAGGAAGAAGCCCAAGAGCTACGTGACGAGTTATTCTACCAGCGAGCCATTCACGCCTACATGACGATGCTGCCGGCGTTGAACGTCATCGGTATGCGCGACGGTTCCGAGTCGGCATTCGGAAAAGGCTATAATGTGCTGCCTATCTGGAAGGATCGCATGGATGCCCGTGCCTGGGTACCGACGCCCAATGCAGATGTGATCTACTCCATGAGCTATTTGGACCTCAAGGAGACCGGACCGTTAGTGGTGGCAGTACCGCCAGAAATCATCGGGATGTTCACCGACTTTTTCCAGCGTACCATCTCGGATGTCGGAGCCATCGGGCCTGACCGCGCACGCGGAGGGCTTTATCTCCTCTTGCCCCCGGGCTACCAGGGCCACGTGCCAGATAGTTATTTCACCTTCGAGTCTTCCACCTATAACGTCTTTTTGTTCTTTCGCACTGTTATGGCAAAAGGTCCGGACCCGGCACCTGCGGTGGCCATTGCAGAGCGCACGCGCATATATCCTCTCTGGGAAGAGGAGAAAAATATCAAGCCGATGGAATTCCCTAATGGTTCAGGAAAGCGCGTGGATATGATGTATCCGGTGGATTATTCATACTGGGAAAAACTCAAGAAATTCGTCGACTATGAGCCGATTGAGGCAATTACTCCGGAGCTGCGCGGTGTTCTCGCCTCAATCGGAATTATCAAGGACTGGCCCTTTGAACCCACAGAAGGGCAGAAAAAAATCCTGCAGAAGGCGGTGGAAACGGCCTCGAAAATGATTCTTGCGGTACGCATGCAGGCGCGTACCGACAAGCGAAATCTGTATTACAAGGATCGTCAATACCAGCGTGCCTGGGCCGGGGCAACAGCCGAATGGATGCAGGAGAGCTACCTGGACGTCAACCAACGCGCCGCATTTTTTCAATATGCCTACTCCTCAGCCCCGGCCATGGTGATGCGCACAATCGGGGCCGGATCGAAATACCCCATTGCCGCACGGGATGCGGACGGCAACTTCCTCAACGGCAGCAACCAGTACAAACTGCACCTGCCCGCGGGTATCCCCGCCAAAGCCTTCTGGGCGGTGACGCTGTACAACATTACCGATGGCACCATGCCTGAAACACCACAATTGCTACCCTCGAAAAACAGCCTTGATGAGAGTATCGCCAAGAATGAAGACGGCTCGGTCGACCTCTTCTTCGGCCCAACCCAGCCCGAGGGCATGGCCGAAACAAACTGGATTCAGACGGTCGACGGTCGGGACTTCATGGCAGTCATTCGCCTCTACGGGGCCGATATCGAGTTCTTTGACCAAACGTGGAAGCCCGATGATGTTGTCAAAGTGAAGTAGCACATTCATAAATCGTCCATAATACCTAAAGGGACCGGTATGATTGAGAAAACTCTAAAGACCAGTTTGCTTGCGATTTTCACAATTGCCCTGATCACGGCTACAGCGACAATGGCGCAGGCGGAGACCATTGACACACGCATAGGCGAATTGGAGTTCACCCAATCGTTTGCAGATGGCTATCCGACTGATGCGACAGTCGAAAAGCTCTTTAACGAAATGGACTTCCAGCGCGCCGTGCAGGTCTACCTCTGGTCGATCCCGTTTGTCAGCATGGCCCAATGGCAATACTCCCACGTTGAGGAGCTCGGCGCCGAAAACGGGCAGGCGGTCTTTCTGGAGAGCTACAGTGACCGCCTTGGCGGGCTCACCTACAACGCCACCACTCCCTATGTGATACCCTTCATAGACCTGTCCAAGGGGCCCTGGGTCGTAGTCATGCCCGAAGCTGAGGTGCGCGGCGCTGCCCACGACATGTGGCAGATCGCCATTACCCGGATGACTGAACCCGGCAAGTACCTCTTTGTCGGCCCGGGCCAGGAGGTGCCCAAGGATGCAGAGGCACAGGGGTACAAGGTCGCGAAATCACCTTCAATGAATCTGATGCTAGGCATACGGTTGATGGCAACCGATGAGGAGACACGTCTCAAGGATCTGGAGCAGATCCAGGTGTACCCGTATGCCGAGCGAGCGAACCCGAAGCCGAGGGGATACATGCGCCCTGAAGGCAAACCATGGATGGCTGCTGCCCCCAAGGGTTTTGCCTATTTCGAGCGAATGGCCCAGTGGCTGGAAAAGGAGCCTGTAGCTGAACGCGATCGTTTTTTCATGGCTATGCTCAAGCCCCTTGGCTTTGAAAAGGGCAAGCCCTTCAAGCCGACGGAGGAACAGAAGAAGATCTTGACCGAGGCGGCGCTGGTGGGCGAGGCCATGGCCAAGGCAAATGATTTTTTTAATCCGCGCCTTGAAGACTCCCATTACGTCGAAGGCTCGCGCTGGGAATTTGCCACCGTCTCCCCGCCTGACCAGCGGCGCGAATTCTATGATGAGTTGGATGGCCGCGCAGCCTGGTTTTATGAGGCGGTGACCAACGACCCGGCCATGCATGGGCAGAAGACAGGCAAGGGCCAGGTCTATCTGGCGACCTACAAGGACAAAGACGGTGATTGGCTGGACGGCGGCACCAACTATGTGCTGCACGTCCCGGCCGACGCCCCCGCCGAGACCTTCTGGTCGGTGACAGCCTATGAGGTCAGCACCCGGACCTTGATCAACAACAACTACGAGATTGCCGACCGTTCCTCATTGATGGATCTTGCCATGAACCAAGACGGTTCTGTCGATATCTATTTCGGACCGGACAAGCCGGAAGGGGATAAGGAGAAGAATTGGATACCGACGGAAGCTGGACGGGCGTGGTTCCCGTATTTCAGGCTCTATTCACCAAAACAACCATTCATGGATAGAAGCTGGGTGCTGCCTGATATTGAAAAGAGATGATGATTCTTACCAGTTTAAGGCCATAGACAGAGGCAGCTCATTCAGCGATATAGCCCGACAGCCTCTGGTTTGCGTGAAGGGGGGGAGTGTCCTGATCTCTTTGGAATACCCATAACTTCAGGGTAGGGGCGAAAAAAATGTTTTGACGTATGATAAGCGAAATTCACCAGATATGGCTTCGGTAGCCGTTGTTATCACAAGAGAACAGGATCGCCTGCCCCTGGTCTCCACCGGGTTGCCGACAGCGAGGATGCATCAGGCGGTTCTGCATGTGTTCTTTATCACTCAGGCCGAGCAGCACCCCACCTGGTTTGGTCTGCCTGCCGGATACGACTCGGATGATATCCAGATCCATACTATAAGCGGGGCCAAGAGCATCCAGCGACTTATTAAACAATTGGCAACTGTGAACCCATTGATTCTCGGTATGGCCATAAATGCAAAACAAGATGAGCGGTACCTGGCGGGGGATCAGATGGAGCCGGTTCTGCGTCACGTCAAGTGCCCTGTATACCTGGTGAAAAGTGCAGAGGGGTGGTCCCTTCCCGATTCCCTGTCCGCCTTCGTGCCATTCTGGGATGATGCAAATACCAGGTTCGCAATCAGGACGGCCCTGGAACTCAGCCCAAAGCTGAATATTACGGCGGCAAAAGTTGTCGCTCCAACCGCAGACCAGAATGAACGGCAGAGCCAGATAGAGGAGTTTCAAAGCCAGACCAGGGAGTGGGAGGAGAGTGGTAAGTTCCAGACAAAGCTGCTCTACAGTTTTGACGAGCAGCAGGCTTTGCTGCAGGAGGCATCCGGCTACGATTTTCTGTTAACGGGTGTTGGCAGGGGGAACCGTATTACCCGAACCATTCTTGGAGATTTCAGGAATAAACTGATAGGTAAGACAACTGGCCCGGCAATTATCGTGCGTGAATACCAGGGCAAAACCGGGGCGCTCCTGTTTAAAGGCTGGGCGGTTTTCGATAATCTGACTCCTACCCTAACCCGGGAAGATCGAATTGAGGCATACCGGATGATTCGGCGAGGCGGCAGGCCGACTCGCGACTTCTATTCGATGATAGTTCTCTCCGCCGCCATCGCTGCACTAGGGTTGATCCTGGATAGCGCGGCAGTAATTATCGGCGCCATGCTGGTTGCGCCGCTGATGTCAGCGATAATCGGCATGGGGATGGCGATCATTCATGGGGATATGAAATTCCTGAGCCTGACCTCAAAGGCTGCGGTCTTCGGTGCTAGTGCCGCTATCCTGACTGGATTTGTGCTCGGTCTGATTAATTTCTATGGAGAGACGACCTACCAGATGCTGCTGCGGACCAACCCCACGATACTGGATCTGGTGGTCGCGTTGATATCCGGTGTGGCGGCGGCCTATGCGCTGTGCCGGAAAAATGTCTCCAGTTCCTTGCCGGGCGTAGCCATAGCCGTCGCACTCGTTCCTCCGCTTGCCACCGTAGGGGTGTGTTTGTCCATCGGTTTTTGGGGGCTGGCATGGGGGGCATTTAAATTGTTCCTGAGCAATATGGTCGCCATTGTCTTTGCCAGCGCCCTGGTCTTTAGTTTGTTCGGGTTCAGGCCAAACGTGGATGCCCTGGACCAGGAAAGACGTATCAAGGTTTTTAAGCGCTCAATTATTGCGACCGGAACGCTGGTTGTTCTGGTCCTGGCCCTGTTGATTACCCAGACAGTCACGGATTTTACCAAGGCAGCTTTTGACGATGATGTTCAGAATGAGTTATCAAGCCTGGTCGAAGACCTTGGGATGGGAGCCAGCATTGATGACTGGCGGGTAACGGCGAAAAAGGATGGCGCCTTTCAGATCAGCGTCTTATTGAAATCAACCAAGCCGATCAGCAGGGAAGAAATTGAGGTGATGGAAGAAAAGCTGGGGCAGAGCCTCCGCAAACCCGTCTCGCTTGACCTTGATGTTATACCGCTGGCCGGGGAGGCGGCCAAGTCGGAATAGATATCTTACTCAAACTGGCTTGTTAACGTGATCGTTCCCCATCTCTGTTCAGTGCAAGAATTCCTCCCTTTTCCCCAAGAATAGCTCACACCCCGAGCGCAGTCCCGGTTCTGGTAGGATGCTGCAGTCTGTCCCACTATCACCATCGTACCTTTTATCACCATAAAGGGTTTCTCGAGACGTTAAGCTCGATAGCCCCGCATTCATCCATTCGCTTTTTACATCTCCCTTTCTGATTTCGCGTCATCATCAACGCTGATAAAGGGTAGGTGTTTTATAGGATAATACGATTTGTACTATAGAATATGTTTGTGTATATAGGGCTAGTTTGCATATGAACAAGAAAAAACAAGCCTTTGACAACACTGCAGATACACGAATTGCTATGGACGTTTTAGCCCTCAGGTTACACCCAGGCCAGGATCTCAAGGCAGAGCTTGATCGACTGGTCGAAAAGCATGAAATTGAGGCGGCCTGCATCCTCACCTGTGTGGGGAGTTTGACGACCGCCGTGCTGCGCTTTGCCAACCGGGACACCCCTGAAACGCTCGATGGCCATTTCGAGATCGTGTCGCTGACAGGGGTGCTGTCCAGGCATGGCTCCCACTACCACATGAGCATCGCCGATGGAGGCGGCACCACCTACGGTGCCCACCTGTTGGATGGCTGTACAATCTATACCACCGCGGAAATCGTCATTGGCATCATTCCGAATTATGCCTTTCTACGGACATTTGACCCAGCTACAGGATATCCCGAGTTGGAAATCGTTTCCCCACCACCACAAAAGGAGCATGAAGCATGAGCCTGAGTAAACGATTCAAAGAAGATTTTACCACCATGACCATTGTACTGATGTCCATTGCCATTGTGATCAATATCGTCGCCGGGCAGTTGGTTTCATTGCTGAAGCTTCCGATATTTCTTGATTCGATCGGTACCGTCCTGGTCGGCTTGCTGGCCGGGCCCTGGGCCGGTGGCTTGACCGGGCTGTTAACCAACCTGATCTGGGGCATGATCAGCTCGCCTGTGGCCGCGGCCTTCTCGCCTGTGGCGATGGCCATCGGTATTGCCGCCGGCCTGTGCGCCAAATACGGCCTGTTCAAGACCTGGTGGCTGGCGCTCATCAGCGGTGTGATCATTGCGGTTTTCAATGCGGTGGTGGCCGTACCGATCAGGCTCTACATGTTTGGCGGTATCACCGGGTCCGGTGCCGATTTCATTACTTCCTATATGCTGGCACTTGGCAAGGATCTGTTTGGTTCCGTGGTCGTTACCGTCTTTACCTCCAACCTGCTCGATAAAGTTGTCACCGCAGTGCTGGCCTGGGGTATAGTACAAGCCCTGCCGAAAAGAACCGTTGGCCGGCTGCACCGGGCAAAAAGCGTCGTTACGGCGGCGTAACATGATGTAGAAAATGCAGCCAAAGAGTACGACAACCACCCTGTTTATCAACAACGATTCGTGGCTTCAGCGATTACATCCCTTCACCAAGCTCTGCTATGTGCTGTTTACCGGGGTGACAGTGTATGCGGGACCTGTCGGCTGGACGTATGATGGCCTGCTGCTTTTGGTCAATGTCGCTGTTGCGCTAAGTGGTGGGGTACTGATGGGGACATGGCGGGCTTTCTGGCGGATTCTTCTGCCTTTGCTGCTGTTCATGATCCCCATCCACGCGTTCCTTTATCCGGATAACCAGACGGTTCTGCTGCATTGCTACGGGTTGACCATTTACCGGGAAGGTCTGCTCTATGCCCTCAATACCCTGCTGCAGCTGGCAGCGGTCCTGGCACCGTCCCTGCTTTTTGTCTTTACCACCCATCCCGCTGATCTCATTACCGCCATATCTCATTCGGCTCAATCACCAACCCTGGCCTACGTGCTCGGCAGCCCGCTGCTCATGATGTCGGCTATGCGGGAGAGGGTTGCAACCATTCAGGCGGCTCAAAGGGCAAGGGGATTGAAGACCGGTGGCACTGTCATTCACCGTTTCTTCAGCCTTGCTCCACTGGTCGTCCCTCTTGTTGTCGGGGCGCTTGTCGAAATAGAACAACGCGCTATCGCCCTGGAGGTCCGCGGCTTTAAGGCAGCTACTCCCAAAACCTCGCTGCGGAAACTCGCGGATCCGACGTGGCAGCGTGTGAGCAGGTGGCTGATGGGAGCGGTTGCTGCAGCTCTTGTCCTTTTCAGATTGTTCAGGTGATGTATGGCCCAGCTTGAAACAGATGCACTTACCTACCACTATCCCGGCTCGCGGCAGCCATCCCTTGCAGAGGTCTCGGTGAGGATCTCGCCAGGAGAGTTTGTTGCGGTCATAGGCGCCAACAATAGCGGCAAATCAACCTTGTGCTATGCCTTGGCGGGTGTGGTGCCTCACCTTTATCAGGGAAAAATGGAGGGCAGGGTTCTCATCGACGGGACCGACACTGGAGAAAGTACGGTGGCTGAGATTGCCAGGCAGGTCGGTCTCGTGCTGCAGGTGCCCTCCAGTCAGATGTCCGGGGTACGGTACACCGTTTTCGAAGAAGTCGCCTTTGGTCTTGAGAATCAGGGCGTAGCCAGAAAGGAGATGACCAGGCGGGTTGAGAAGGTGCTGGCTGTCATGGGGTTGGAAAAGTATGCAGCCTGCTCCCCCTACCACCTGTCTGGCGGCGAGCAGCAGCGGCTGGCCCTGGCAACTGTGCTGGCTGTAGATCCAGCCATTCTTGTGCTGGATGAGCCAACTACATTTCTTGATCCACAGGGCGCAAGGCTGACCTTTGACATCCTGCGCCGGTTGCAGCTTCAGGGCAAGACGGTAGTGATTGCGGAGCAGAAGTTGGATCTTATCGCCGAATACGCGGACAGGGTACTGGCCTTTGACAGGGGACGGCTGGTGCTGGACGGGCCTCCCCAGGAGGTGCTGACTTCGCCGTTGATCAAGAGTATCAAGCTTGACTGGACCAGGTACACCCAGGTCGCAGAACTGGCCCGGTTGAAAGGGTGCTGGCCGATGGAGCGTCCCTTGGCCGCATCGCTTTCCGAGACAATTGACGGACTTTTACAAGGCAGGAAGGTGCATGCACATCCAGGTTGATCATCTATCGTTTGCCTACCCCGGTTCCATACACGCATTACAGGAGGTGTCTTGTGATATCCGCTCGGGGGAACGGGTGGCGCTGACGGGCCATAACGGATCGGGGAAATCGACCCTGGTCAAGCACCTGAACGGCCTGCTCCGGCCTTCTGCCGGCACGGTTTGGCTGGACGGAAAAGATAGTGCAACGGCCGAGGTCGGTCAGCTGGCGGCTCAGGTGGCCCTGCTCTTTCAAAACCCGGACGACCAGATCTGCAAGAGAACTGTCTGGGATGAGGTAGCCTTTGGCCCAAGAAATCTCGGTTATCCTGAAGCGCGGATACAGTCGTTGGTAGAGAAGGCTTTAACCCTTTTTGAGTTGGCCTCCTTCAAGAAGAAAAACCCCCACGATTTTGGTTATAGCGAACGGAAACGAATTGCCATGGCCTCCATCGTGGCCATGGATACCCCCGCGCTTGTTTTTGATGAGCCGACGGCAGGACTGGATTATCACGAGATAACCCTTTTTATCAACACCTTGGCGGAATTGCAGGGTGAGGGAAAGACGGTCATTGTTATCACGCACGACATGGATTTTGTGGCTGAAAATATCTCCCGGGTAATATCTCTGACCGAGGGCAGAAAAATGTTTGACGGCAACGTCCGGGAACTGTTCAACTGGTCTGAACTCATGACGGGGTGCGGGTTGTTGCAGCCGCAGGTCGTGCAACTCGGCAACGCCTGCGGCCTGGGCTCTGTTGCATTGACCCCGGGTGAATGTGTTGATGAGCTGGAAAGGACTCCGGAGAGAAAACTGATTTGAGACGATGGAACTCTATTTCACCTGTCCCAAGAAACAGGCTGTTTTTGCCACAGCTGACTATTTCCTGCAGGATGGTTACCAGATAGTGGTAGCTGATTCCGGTGAAAAGAAGCTCGTCGGGGAGGTTTGCCTGGGTTCAGGATGCCCGTTATGCGGCGAATACCACACCTTCAGGGCTGAAGAGGTTATCTGTACATATGACTGACAAGAACAATGCTCTACGACTTACCAACTGTGTGAAAGGCGGCGGTTGAGCGTCCAAACTTGCTCCGGCGGATCTGGAGCGTGCCTTGACCCAGCTGTCATTTCCCGTTGACCAGAATGTACTGGTGGGAACAGCAACAGCCGATGATGCCGGAGTGTACAAGGTCTCCGAAGAGTTGGCCCTGATACAGACTGTCGATTTCTTCACCCCTGTGGTTGATGACCCGTACCAGTTTGGCCGCATTGCCGCAGCCAACAGCCTTTCGGATGTTTATGCCATGGGCGGCATTCCGAAAACGGCGATGAATATCGTCGCCTACCCCATGCAAACCCTGGGACCTGAGCCGTTGCGGGAAATCCTTGCCGGTGGCGCCGACACCCTGAAAGAGGCGGAGACCGTCCTGCTTGGCGGTCACAGCATTGAGGATGATGAACTGAAATACGGGCTGTCGGTTACCGGCTTTATCCATCCCGATCGTGTCTTGAAAAACCAGGGCCTCAACGTTGGAGATTGCCTTGTTCTGACCAAACCACTGGGCACCGGCATAATCAATACGGCAATAAAGGGCGGACTCGCCTCTGACCGGACCATTGGTGCCGTCACCGGGGTCATGGCCAGCCTGAACAAGACCGCGGCTGAAGTGATGAAGCACTTTCCCGTTTCAGCCTGCACCGATGTGACCGGCTTCGGCCTGCTCGGCCATCTGGCCGAAATGATACAGGGGGCCGGCATCACGGTCACCATAGATGCATCCAGGGTGCCCACGTTGGAGATGGCCTATGACTTTGCGGCAATGGGGTTCGTGCCGGTGGGTGCCCACAAAAACCGGAAGCATAGAGAGGATATGGTTTCCATGCCGGCTGAATTTGATCCGGTCCTGCGGGATATTCTCTTTGACCCGCAAACTTCGGGCGGCCTGCTCATCGGTTGTTGTGCAAAAGAGAGTGAACAGCTTGTCCGGCAGCTGAAGGATCAAGGGGTCGAAGAGGCCGCGGTTATAGGTGAAGTGGCAGGCTCGGCTGAAAATGAGATAGTGCTTAAAAAATAAGGATTGAGATATGGCAAAGAAAATTGATGCGTGCGGTTTGACCTGTCCGGCACCGGTATTGCTGGTGAAAGATATTGTAGAAAAGGAAGCGCTGGGCGAGTTGACCGTCGTGGTGGATAATGACGCCTCAAAAGAAAATGTAACCCGTTTTCTCAATTCCAGGGGATACTCGGTCACCCCTGTTGCCGATAACGGCAACTTCCTGCTCAAGGCACACCTCGACGCTGAGGCCCGGGCTGGAGAAGCGGAGACCGCTGCCGGTGAGACCGATCAGGAGGCCCAAAAAAATGTGGTTTTGATCATGACCGACCGCATGGGGCATGGAGCTGATGAACTTGGTCAGAAATTGATGATCAACTACATCAAGACCTTGAAAGAGATGGGGCCTGAGCTGTGGCAGATAATCTTTGTCAACAGCGGCGTGAAGCTCACTGTAGCATCGTCTCCTGTGATTGAAGAGTTACGAGACTACCAGAATGCAGGGGTAACCATTCTGGCCTGCGGGACCTGCCTGGAATATTATGACCTGCTTGCCCTCAAGGAGGTCGGGGATACCACCAATATGCTGGACATCGTAACAGCCACCCAACTGGCCGACAAGGTGATCACCTTGAGTTGAGATGCCGGGAGCATCTGCCACTGAGGCTTGATCGAGTCATCCTTTCCCACCGTAATGTTCCGGGGTTTTGCGAAACGGCAAGGTTGAGATTATTTTTGGAAATCTTACAATTGTCCCTGTGATGCTGTCAGACAATGTATAATCTTGCAGTTTGAGGGGGGCAGGTCGAATCTTGTTTTGCCCCGACTTTATGATCTGGCAGAAGTTGGGTAGGGTGAAAGGCAGGACCATGTTATGCGAAAAAGTGTTGTACTGATTTTGATACTTCTCGGCTGGCTCGGCTACAAGCTGGTAGGCGATGGAGCCGAATATGAAATCAGGAATATCCCCGTTTCCATCTCCCGTATCGTCTGCTTTGGCGATAGCCTGACCGCCGGCGTTGGCGCTTCAAAGGGGCTGGACTATCCTTCCCGGTTGGCGGAGCTGACCGGGATCGAGGTTATCAATTCTGGGGTCTCCGGGAACACCACAACAGACGGCCTGGCACGCCTGCAGGAGGATGTGCTGGATCATCAGCCGGATGTGGTGTTAATCACCCTCGGAGGCAACGATCTACGAAAACGGGTTGAGATTGGCTCAGTGGAGGCCAACCTCACCGCGATCGTTGAAGAGATCCAAGGCGCAGGGAGTATGGTTGTTCTCGGGGGACTGCAGATACCGTTATACGGCGGGGAATTGTCTGAGATGTATGAGTCTGTTGCCAGGCAGACCGGGGCGGTGCTTATCCCCAATATCTTTGCAGGGATCTTCACCGACAGAAAATTCATGAGCGATCCGATCCACCCCAATGATAGCGGCTATGAAATCATGACCGGTTATTTTTACGAGGCATTGCTGCCGTATATTGATTCCGGAGCATAAACTCCCACGCTGCCGTCACATCCTGTTCCTCCCATATCGTATCGGCAAATCTGGATGCCGTTGGCGTCCCATACCGATTTCTCCGGTCACCATTCCTCTACCACACCTCTCCAAGCGAAATGCTACAATGGCAGAAGAAGCTGCCATTGTCATGGGTAAGCGAGAATCACCACGTACTGCAAGGGAGGGCATATGTTAAATAGATTCGTTGCGTGTTCGTTTATTGTTGGCTGCCTGATGGCGTTTTCCCCCCTGTGTGTCACCGCGGAAGATGTCCAGCTTGAGGTTATTGCGGAGTGGAACAGTCTGCCTTACCGGCTTGAAGACCAACAGATCCGGGAGGCGTGGGAGAAGAGTGAGCTGTATGGCAAGGCGCTGATCCAGGGTATAAAGGTGGACAGTAGCGGAACCATCTACGTCTCGACCGCCAGGTGGGGCGGAAAGGAGATTCCTGCAACCCTCAGCCGGCTGGAAAAAGCCGGGGACAACTGGGTGCTGGTGCCTTTTCCCAGCGAAAAGATGAATGATGTTGAAAACCCGGAAGGACTCAAGGCAGTGCTCGGTTTTGAGATCGACCGCAATGACGTCATGTGGATTCTGGATCAAGGCCATATCGCCGGCGCCCCCTCAGGGCCAGGCGATGAGAAGTTAATTTTGTGGGATTTGAAGGAGAACAAGGAACTGCAGCGATACCTGTTTTCTGATGACGATTCGGATAAGACGTGTTCGTTTTTGAATGACCTGGTTGTTGATAACGATACAGGGTTTGCCTATATCGCTGACAGCGGTATTTTCTGCAATCCTCTGGCTGGCGGGCTCATTGTTTATGACAGTGGGAACAATCAGGCCAGAAGAATCCTCGATAGATCCCCGTATACCCGGAACGAACCACACTTCTTCTTTAACGTCGGCCCAAGACCGGCCCTGAAAAATGGCCCGATGCTTACCGGAGCGGACGGGATAGCACTGTCAGGGGATAAAAAGACCCTGTACTGGACCAATCTGACCGGCAATACCCTCTATTCTCTGCAGACGGAGACGCTCAGGGGTTTTTCAGTCCCCGAGGGCGATATCGAAGACAGCGTCGTCAAGGTAACCTCACTGCCCTCAAACACCGACGGCATCACTGCCGATCGGCGCGGGAATATCTACCTGACGGCCCTTACGTTAAACGGCCTGATGAAATGGGACGCGCAGGTAGGGGTACTCACCAGGTTTGCCTATCATCCGGAGATGTCGTGGCCGGACACCCTTGCTTGGGGAGCTGATAACTCACTGTTTATCGTCAGTAATCATCTCAATGTCTGGCTTGACGGGGATATGAACTTCAAGGATCCTGAGGTGCCGAATTTCCGGATCTGGCGGATAAAAAATGTCGGGGAGAGCTACACCAGGAAATAGCTTTGGCGGTAACTTTTGCCGCCGCCCGCATCAGGTGCTGGGATTTTTTAGGTGTCGGCCGATATGCCGGTTGTCTTCTGGAAGCTGAGATGGTCGCGACTTGCTAACTGTCATATCATACTTCTAGAAAAGGGGGGGGACGGCAGGCAAAAAGTACGGCAACTCAAATCACACCAGCTTCGCCCGGGAATCATTTCTTGTTTTCACTAAGCCGCCGCAGATCCTGAACTACACGGCCTCGTTGTAGCTACTCGTCACCAGGCTGGTTACTGCAGTTTGGCAATCACCAGGGTCATATCGTCAAAGCGGTTCATCTTATGGGTAAATTGTGCGTGAGACTCAAAAACGGCATCCAGGATTTCCTGGGAAGAGCAGGATGCCTTCTCACGGATAATCGCTTTGACACGACTACTCCCGAACATTTCTCCCTCAAGATTTTGACTGTCGCAGATGCCGTCAGTGCCGATGGCAACGACATTACCCGGCTGCAGCCCGGTTATCCTGTTAACCTCAAATTCCTGATCTTTGTCGACGCCCAAGGCCATACCTTTGCCCAGCAGTGTTGAGAATTCATCACGGGAAGGGTCATAGATGTAGGCTGCGTCGTGGCCGGCCCGCACCCATTCCACTGACCTCCTGTCCGCGGCAAATGTAAGGTGTATCAGTGTCAGGAAATGGCCTGTTTGGCCAAGATAGCATGCCAGGTCCCTGTTCATCAGGGATAGGGTTTCTGCTGCGGCAAACCTTTTGAGGCCCCCAAAACGAAGGTAGCCTGACGCCCTGGCCCCGATGATTGCCGAATCCAGGCCATGACCGGACACATCTCCTACGACGACGGAAACCGGACTTTGCGGATCATCAGGATTCCAGACAAAATCATAAAAATCACCTCCGGCGTGGTTGTATGGAATGCTTCTGGCTGCAATGTCCAGGCCGTGCACCACCGGGGAAGCGGCCGGCATAAGGGAGTTCTGGATCTCGCCTGCCCGATGTATTTCCAGGCAGGTATCCGTAATGTCGGTGAGCACTCCCTGATGCCTGAATCTGCCATTATCATTTGTTTTGGTAAGCGACATCCGACTCTCCACCCAACGGGCTTTCCCTGACCGGGTGATCAGGCGAAAGGCATGCCTGTATTCGGCATGGTTCTGGCGTTCGAATTCCGAGATCTCAGCCAGTACCCTCTTGCAATCATCAGGGTGGACTATGTCGGCAAAGTTCGTTGTCCCAGCTGTCAAATCATGGCTATCAAGGCCAAATTGCTCAATTCCTGGGGATACATAGTCAATGCTGAGCGTTTCCGAACTGTCATAATCAAGTGTAAGGAAAACCATCGTATTGCTGTTTGAGACGATAGCATTTTCAACGTTGTCGATCATATTTTCCATCAGAGGTGAAACTGCGATTGCAGCCGAAAGAGTCTATGCCTGGCAGGGCGGAAGCATCTCTTGCATATCAAGGGTATTACCTGATAATTCAAAGAGATTGCCCCACCAGGGCTATAAGAAAAAACTAGCGACTATGAGCGCTTTATCATCAGGCAATGTTATAGCCGCTACCTGATAAATCTCAGCTTGAGAGCTTGGTAAACTACAGCGCTTTTTCCGCTTAGATTGAAGAGCTCGAATCTCCTGTCTTGCGCTTTTACATCTTTCATCATTTCTGTAGTTCTTGGCATGCGCTTCAAACTGCTAGTTTTGTTGCCTTGTTGAGTATGCAACTGTTCGGTTCACTGAGCCAGCACTTGTTACAGGAGATACACCTCGGTTTATACTCCCTTGCCTCCTGCCATTTGTTGATCAGGTCGGGTTCAGAGAGCAGAGGCCGTGCAATGGAGAAGTATTGAATCTTCGTGGTGTTCAGTAATTCCTCCATCAAGTCGATACTGCGATTGCCGCCCATAAGAACTACAGGGGCTTTTACCGAGTCGGCAATTTGTGCTGTTGCCTCGCGAAAATACGATTCCTTGTCCTTGGTTGTCAGTTTGATCCGGGCTGGAGCCAAACCCTTACCGGAGGATTCGTTTGTTGCGCTTACCTCGAACAGATCCATGCCGAGCTCATCAAGCCGCTTGAACACTTCCCCGGCGTCTTCCGGGGTAAGCCCTTCGCCCTCATCCATGAAATCGTTGAAGTTGAGTTTGATCATGACCGGGAAGTCTTTGCCGACCCGGCTGCGGATCTCTTCATAGACTTCGTAGATGATGCGGGCCCGATTGTGGATATCGCCGTTATACTCATCGGTTCGCCTGTTGTAGTACGGGGTCAGGAACATGGAGAGGAAATATCCATGGGCCGCATGGATCTGCACACCGTCAAACCCTGCCTTTTTTACCCGTTCCGCCGCATCACCAAACAACTTGACGATTCTTTTGATATCCTCTCTGGTCGCCTCCTTGGGCATCAGTCCGGTTACTCTGTTTTTTACTGCGGATGGAGCCAGGATATTCATCGAGGCCGCATCGGGGTGATGGGACTGGGAACCGCCAAAAACAATCTGCATGGCGACTTTGCTGTCATGGGCATGAACCTTGGCCACCAGCTGCCTATACTCCTCGATAAAGGAGTCATCGTAGATACCCTTCATCCCCGGGTTTGGTTGTTCCTCTGCTGAGATATAAGCGTATCCCGTCAGGATCAGGCCGACGCCTCCTTTGGCCAGTGCCTCATAGGAATCGAGGATGAAGTCATTTATATGCCCGTCCTGTTCTGCCGCTTTCAGCCACAGGGCGGAGCGGATGAAACGGTTTTTTACAGCCAGGGTTCCAATATGTGTTCTTTCAAAAAGTTCCATGAAAATATTCCTTCACAGTTTCAAGTTCGTGCTGCCTGCTGATCGCTGAGAAGATCACACAGGCAGAAGCACATTCCCTTCCCGCCCCTTTTGCAGGTCGCGCGAGTTGAGAAGTTGCTGGTCAATTGTTTCCAGTCCATTTTTCAGGCGTGTCAGCATCGGTTGCTTGGCTTCGGGCAGCATTCCCTGGACGGGCACAACGTTGGATGTATGCAGCCCGTAAAACATGCAGCTGTCTACGGTGAGGTTTTCAAGAAATTCGATCTCTTCCTCGAGGGTTTGCCTGAGGGTGTTTTCGATGAACTCGCCACGCATTTTCTCCTCGTACAGCTCACTGCCTGGATCAACATGCAGGTTGGCGACAAAGACCAGATTCGGTTTGGTCGCGTTGACCAGGGCGGCGTTGGCGCGGCCATTTTCCAGATGACGTTCCGTTCCGGCCCCGCCGATGATGATGTTCAGGCTGAAATCGAACCCTGCTCGCTTGAGCCGGAGAAGCTGGGCCTTGGCGGTGGCGAGATCATATCCTTTGTTGAACCGTTCCATCATCCCGGGCAGCCCGGATTCCACACCGATATTGAGGTCGTTGAATTTCAGCGCGCGCAACTCCTGTAATTCCTCGTCCGTTTTGCTGATCACGTTGAGGATGGAGGCATACATGGCGATAGTCTGTACTTCCGGCAGAATCTCGTTGATCTTCTCGCCGATTGCTTTCAGCTTTGGGGCGCTAAGGGCAAAGGGGTCGGCGTTGACAAGAAAGATTCGTTCCACATAGGGGATAGCCGCCCGGGCTTCACGCAGGTCCTCTTCGATCTGCTCAAGGCTTTCCATGTGGAAGCCAACCTCTCGATACATCGTACAGAAACTGCATTTGTTGTGGCTGCAACCCACCGTGACCTGCAGCAGGAGGGAATCCGCCTCGAATGGCGGACGGAAAACGGGTTGGGTATAGTTCATTCTGCTCTCCCAGTTGCTCAACACATCGAAAAGGTAATTGGTGTTATCCCTGCCAGTGTTCCTGATGGACCCGTTCCTGCTTGAATCGCGCTTCGGATTTCGGCTGATGCGCCGGCTGCCCGATGGGGATAAAGGCCAGGGGGATGATATGTTCCGGCAGGTTGAACAGGTTGGTAAAACCTTCCACCCGATCCTGCAGAGGGTAAATACCGGTCCAGACGGTTCCAAGGCCTTCGGCGTGGGCCGCGAGCAGCAGGTTTTGCACAGCCGCGGCGCAATCCTGTACCCAGAATCCAGGGTGTTTTTCCAGGGAGAGATCCCCGTTTACCAGAATCCCGACCGGTGCTTTTTCCGCCATGCCGGCGTAAGGGTTGATTTCCTTGATTTTGGCAAGCCTTTCCCGGTCCCTGACCACGATAAACTGCCAGGGCTGGGCATTGCCGGCGGAAGGGGCCATCATGGCCGCCTCAAGAAGTCGGGTGATCTGCTCGTCGGTGACAGGAGTGTCTGTGTAGCTGCGGATGCTCCTGCGATGATAAATAGCGTCTTGAATATCCATTGTATAAAGATCCTTCAGGTTGTCTGCAATTCAACTCAATATAGAGGTGTTCACCGCTGGTTGAATCGCGTTATTTTGTTGTTTGTGCCCTTATGCTGCACCGCTGCGCCAGAGCTGCCGTAGGCGAGCCAAGCGAGACTGCGCAGAAAGGGCTTTGTCTGGCCGGCTCCTAGGCCGGTTCATTGTGATCGGCAAGAATCTTCAGTGTATAAATCTTGCCCTCCCCATCCAGAAGCCCCGGGATTTCTTTCTGAAAGATTCGGAGCTCATCGCTATTGAGGTGGTCCTCAAAGGCCTCACGGCTTGCGAACTGCTCGTAGAACACAAAGAGCGCCGGGTTTTCGGTGTCCTGATGCAGACGGTAGACCAAAAGGCCTTGATGGTCCCTGCAGTCCCTGACCAGTTGTTCGAGACGTGCCTTGAGCTTTTCTTCGCATCCGGGACGGGCTATAAGGTGGGCGTTGACCGCCAGAATGTCATTTTTCATCGTATTTTCCAGTTGGAGATTTTCTGAATCAGCCACTCTCAGGCTGCATAGGGGTAATCTGTGTATCCCTGCTCATTGCCGCCGAAAAAAGTGGTGGAATCTGCTTGATTCAAGGCAATACCTTCCTTCAGCCTCCGGGGCAGGTCGGGGTTGGCAATGGTTGCACGGCCAAAGCCGATTAAGTCAGCCTCACCTGAAGCGATAGCCGCCTCAGCTTTTTCCTTGTCGTAATACCCCGCATAGATGATGGCACCACCGTATGCTTGCCGCAGCTTCTGTTTCCAACCATCCGGCACTCCTGGAGCATCGTCCCAATCCGCCTCGGCAACGTGGATGTAGGCGACACCGATGGTGTTGAGCAGCTTTGCGGCCGCAATGTAGGTGTTTTCCGGGTCGTCATCCACTGTGCCGTTCAGCGAGGTAAAAGGAGCAAGACGAACGCCTACCTTTTCTGCGCCGATCTGGTCGGCGATGGCGGAGATAACCTCGCCGAGAAAGCGCAGACGGTTCTCAAGGCTGCCACCATATTCATCGGTTCGGGTGTTGGCCTGGGAGTCGATGAACTGATTGATGAGATAGCCGTTGGCGGCATGGACTTCCACCCCGTCGAAACCGGCGTCCATCGCATTTTGTGCCGCAGCAGCATACTGTTGAACAATGGCTTTTATCTCCGCTGTGGTGAGTGCCCGAGGTTTGCTGTGTTGGATCATCTCCCCGGCGCCGCCCTCCGGGCCTTTGTTTTCCGGGTCGACGAATACTTTCACACCCTCAGCTACCAGTTCGGAGGAGGAAACCGGAGCGGCGCCATTTGGCTGCAGATCGACATGGGAGATGCGGCCCACATGCCAGAGTTGGGCAAAAATGATTCCATCTCGGTCATGAACCGCCTCGGTCACCTTTTTCCAGCCGGCGATCTGTTCCGGACTGTAGATGCCAGGGGTCCAGGCATAACCTTGGCCCTGCGGCGATATTTGTGTCCCTTCGGTAATGATGAGCCCGGTGCTTGCCCTTTGGGCATAATATTTCGCCATCAGTTCGGTGGCCACATCTCCCTTACCAGCTCGGGAGCGAGTCATCGGTGGCATGACTATCCGGTTTTTGAGTGGCAGATTTCCCAGCTTGAATGTGCTGAACAGTTGTTGATTATCCATATGATCCATGTGCAGGCCTCGTAATGTTGTCTTTTCAGGGAACGCGGTCGCATACTCAGGGGCGACTTGCTTTCGGTTGACATAATGCAGCAGAGTGAGCAACTATTCAAATAGGACAAATCATGCATATGGATTATTTTTCTAATAGGTACAGCGATGCTTAATCTCGAATGGCTCAGAACCTTCAAGACAATCTATGAAAAAGGCAGCCTGACCGCTGCGGCCGAAGCTCTCTTTATCTCTCAGCCTGGCGCGAGCTTACACCTCAGCTCACTGGAGAGTTATGTCGGCTACAAGCTGTTTGAAAGAAGGCCGCGAAAGCTTCTCCCGACGGAACGTGGCAAAACCCTCTATAACGCCATTGCCGACCCTCTGATGCAACTGCAGGAGGTGGAGACCAATTTTCAGAAAACCACCCGCGAAGATATCCCGACTGTCACTGTCGGTATGTGTTTTGAAACGTTTCAGAATAGTCTTGAGAAATATCTGCCGGAGCTGGACTTTAACCTCATAGCGGAGTTCGGCGATTACAGGGAGTTATTGCAAAAACTCGCCCAGGGAGTGGTCGATTTTGTGGTCACTCCCCGAAAACAGGATGAAAAGGGAGTAGTTTATCATCCATTTTCCCAAGAAAATATCATCCTTGCCGCCGGAAAGGGGACAGATGTAAGCGGGTTCTATGCGGCCATGGAGAGCGGTGACAACGAGATCCTGAACGGCTGGCTGAGAACCCAGACATGGTATGGCATCGCTGGTGACAACGAGCATCTGCTCAACTTCTGGAAGCTCAACTTCGGCACCCATCCGGATTTTCGCCCCAATTATATTGTGCCAAATTTTCATTCGATTATCAGGAGTCTCAGGGTGTCTCCCGGGCTGGCTGTTCTGCCGGATTTTCTCTGTATAAAAGAATTTGAAAACAACTTGATAACGCTTCTTTGGAGTGGCTTTTCACCACTGCGGAATACCTTCTACTTTGCCAGTCGAAAGGATACGGTGCACCTGGAGCGGATCAGGCAGATCGAAACATACCTTGAGCAGGAAATGCCCGCCTTGGAGCCATGATTCATTCCTCAGGCGTCCTCTGGTAATGTATCAGTAGAGTGATTCATTATTACGCTTCTATTACTTGAATAGCATGATTTTTGCGCATATTGTTGCCAAGTACAGTGGCGACGTTGGAAGAGAGACCGGACTGTCATGGCCAGACATGTATGTCCTGCAGATGATATGGTTTATCGCGCGAAGAGATATTCGGCAATTGATCATTTATGAGCAATTTTTTCCACTCAAATGATAGCTGCTATGAGAACATGACCGGGTTTCTTTATGAGGCGTTGAGACCGTATATCAACTCTGGAACAGAGGTGGTTATTGAATCAGATTTAGAAGGTTTTTTTGTTGTATGAAGGGACTGTTTTTCAACATTCAGGACACGAAGACTGGCATGAGCAGCATGCTGATGCTCGCTGAAACAGAACCCCTCTTTTTTGTATGCGGCATGTTTTGTTAGGGGTGCTTGCTATCCCGTTGAGGCATGGGAACGATCTTGAAGTTGGTAAAGGAGATGTTCCCTGGCAAATGAAGCCGCAATTCTGCGTTCATGATGCCGGTGGCTTCCATGCCATTAATCACTTTGCTGTCCTTGACCACATCGTTGACAGTTGCAATTGCAGATTCGCAGCCCAACACGATCACGGCGTCATATTGTTCCGCACATTTTTGGAGTTTTCTCCTCTTGGCTGAAGTCCACATGCACATAAACCATTGATGATACATAATGCTCTTGAAAACTTGGGAGCTTACGCCATTTTCCCCTAATTTCAATTGCAAGGTCTGAAGGTATCGTTCGAAAGGATCAGACTTCAGAAAATGCCGGAAGAATTGAATGAAAGGTTTCTCTTCTCTCACGGCTACTGTGACTGCGGGGCACATTTTGCAGGGAACTATCAAGACAGAATTCAATCCCTTAACTTCAGAAACAACGTCCAGATCTTCGAAATGAATAGGCATCTGATTGCCCTCCACTATTCATCATTTTATGTCGTCTTGAACAATACAACTCAACAGCTCGTGGCGAAAGAAAGCCCGACAGGTGTCATACCCAGTTCCTCCTGGCCAACGAACTGCCTATAAGGCTTCTTAAGACCACAGTGCAACGTGTTGACGTGCGCCGCAATGTTCCGTCTCCTGTTACTTTTCTTATCTCACAGTCCTTCGGGCAAAGTCACTCGCATATTTTTTTCGCCATGTACGGCTTTGGTGACTGCTCATGGTTGGAGTCAGGTGCTTCAGCCTCTATGCTATAAGGCAGGAATTGCACTTAAAGTATCTATCCGAGGTGATATTGAAGCGCTGGGCATTACGGATGGGATAGAAACATTTGCTTCTTGGAACACATTTCCACGATTCGGCTAATCAACCTCTTTTCAAAACCCTATCGACGGTACTGACTGAGAGGACCTGTTCTGTTGGATAGTGTATGGGAAAGAGTAGCTGAAATTACTCTCCAACCCAGCGTGGGTGTGGTGTACGAAATTTGAGAATGGGGGATTTCAGGAGGTGCAGGGTAACTGGCGAGCTTCAGCAAGTCAGTGATAACCCGCTTGCTAACCCAATTGTATATTTTTGAGGATGTTTTTCAGCCACGTACTGCCACCTGGAGTTGTCAGCCAATACAGTACCCCACAATTAATGCAGACTGTGACCCAATACGTGATTCTGAACGGGATCTTCTTTGATTTATGGCGTAAAAAGCTCTGTGCTATCTTGGCTCCTGGCCAGCCACCAATCACGGAAAGGATATGGAGCGTACTCTCTGGCGTTCGCCATTTACCGCATTCGGCTGCATTTTTGTCCTTAGCATACATCAGGAACGTAAGTACGCTCGCGGCTAGGTACAGACAGGGTATTTCAAGCGGTAACTGGTTTGAAGAGTAGAGAAAATAGAGGGTTGCAGAAAAAAGAAGGAAAATACCTAACGAAAGACCCTTTTACCTTAACTCGTACCCATTGTTTTTATGACCACGGATAGGAGCAACATCAATTGCACATGCTCTACCTTGTCTATCAGTGGATATGAAATATTGAACTTTTAGATCTATTTTTGGTCTTTTATGGCGGTGGCTATAATCATTGATATGGAAAAAGAGCTTTTTACGACCAGCTTTGGGTAGTATAAAACCGAACTCTTTATCTTCTTTCCAATCTCTGGTTATGCAAAAATCATTTTTCAGTCCATTCCCTTAATACCGAATTGAAGCATGGGTGGTGTAGCTCAACTATTAAGATCCTTAGAGTTGAGCTACTTAGAACTTAATCATTTATAGGTTCCCTGAATTTCGTCGTTACAGGACAGGCCTATCTTTTACAATAGCGCAACTTGCCAGTAAAGGTAAGGCTGCCCCTATCGCCTTGCTGGTAACCTGAATGTCTTCTGGGAATGATTCGCCGTTATCGAGAAGGATCTGTTCAATGAGTTCTTCCATTAGCTGCTCAGTCTTGGGCGATGTTTTGATTACTATTCCTTTTTCTTTCATTTTTTCGACAAGCATCTCTGTAAGCTCTATCGTTGAGTCAGAGATCTCGATGTTATTTTTCTTCATAACAATCACCTATGGGATTTGATTAATCACTGTTAGTGGCAAAATGGCTTCCTGCGGACTGTTCATGGAGGTAAATTTTTACAGAAATTTTATAATCTTTTTCCAGTGAGCTAATATTTATTCTTCATAACAACCTCCTATCTGGATTTGATTAAGTACTATTGGTGGAAAAAATGGCTTCCTGTGGATCGCTCATAGAGGCGAATTTTCCCAGAAACTTTGCAATCGTTCTCCAGTGAACAATTAATGCAGTCTGGGCATCTTGGCAGTCGTATGTAGTTCAGGCTATCATTAACCTTACTGTCAATGCCAATGAGATTATCCAAAAAATCGTACTTGCTCGCATTTGGGTATTGGCGCTTGAGTTCCGCTAAGTTATCAAGTGCTTTTGGAAAGTTGCCGATTGAGTTCCATAAGAGCGTCAGGAGGTATGCTAAAGGAAGTTTTTCCCATACGCCATTGAATGTTTCTATTCTTGTTATCGAGTGAAGAGTTTCATCCTTAGGGATAGGTTCTAGCAAATTTGCAAGCTGAGTCCGAGAATTTAAACTTTCAAGGTTTGAAAAAAGAACATCTTCTATTTGATCAAAACTAATAGCACGATCAATATCATTTATCGGGTACATATTATTTCCTTCGGCACTTGCTAAAAGAAATCCAGGAATATACAGCCAAAATGCCGGGAAATTCATGTATGATGAATCGTGCATGTACACGGTAGTTCCCATTTTCTGAATTTTTTGAACCAGGTCATCAACTTCGGCTTCAAAAGATTCTAGTTCTCCAAAGGAATCCATAGAAAATGAGTATTGGGATTTACCTGCAAATAATGAAGAAGGAAACACCCCTTGACCATTAACGCAAAACTTTACAAACTCCTTTCTTCTTCTTTGAACCGAATATTCGTCATTGTCTCTAAACCATGATGCTTTGCGAGAAGGCATCGGCAACATGATGCTATGCATAGCTTCATTGTCTTCAACTCCTTGGTAAATCTCTGTCAAACACCTCCTCAAAGCTACAGAGAAGGATTTGTCGCAACCTACATTTAACCTGTAGAGGTTGTTAGTCCTGTCAGAGATGATTACCCCAAGAACGGGCAACCCAAAAGGTGTTTCAAATGATTTTACATCAACTTTGAAAGTACTGTTTCTCTCAATGTCATCGATGATATTTGCTGCTTCAGGAAAGGCACTAAGAACATCATTAGGTATACTTGGAGGGCATATTTGATTGAAGAAGATATAAGATGCAGCGTATCGCTCTATTAGTTCGCATAAGCCTTGATAGATTGCTTCAGAAGGTGAATTCCCAGCGCACATTCCATTAGAGCCAGTTAATCCTATAAGTAAATTATAAGGTAAATTAATTACTTTACCGGTTGATAGTTCTTTGAAGGGCAAAGATGTAACACCATCAAGTCCATTTTCTTTAAGTCGATTGAAGTATCGTTCGACGGCATTGTTTGGAAATTCATCACCAAATAAATCAGCTTTGATAGATGAGGGAATGCGATTGAAGTCAATTTTTGAAGAAACAGTTTCATCTCTGAAATAATAGAATCCAGTTTTAGTTTTGATTCTATTTAAATTTGCTCGCGAGAAAGGGGTTTGCGAAATAAGTCCATTTTGTAACCTTTCGAGGAACTCGGCGTATGCGCTGGCGAGGGCAAGGTCACGAGTCACGCCTTTGCCACTAGTGCTAAATTGTCCTAGTGTAGAATTGGTTTCAAGTAATACTGAAAACACATTCGGATGGGGATTGTACCAGCGTTTCTCAATTACTTCTATGTTGTAGCTATTCAATATTTTTTTTATGGTTGTAACTGTTTCTTTTGGGGCAACTGTTTTGTATGGCCTTGCCTGCATGGAGGATCCTTTGCGGTATTTTCAGTTAATCAAAATAAATCATGATTTTAGATATTGCATAACGTGAATTTGTGGGGCGCGCAGCTTTTGCGCATCCTTACCAACGTTTTGTTAGCTATGTTATTAATTTAGATTGTTAGTGGTTTCCTCCGGTAACCTTTTTACGTCTGATAACATTTCTTCGACACTATTTTTCGAAAAGTCTGGTAGTTTAGTCTCTATTTCACTTGGTGATTTTGAGGAAGGGAAAAATTTTAATCCTTTATCGATTAATTCAGAAATTTCGTTAATACAATATTTAATTCTTCTACTATATTCTTTGTCACTGTCCTTAACTCCAGCTTGATTTGCAATTTTGATTGCCTCTTCATCTAGCATTTGACGACTTTTGTTTAGCAATTCTTCACTTAGATTTTGATAAATATCGTTTGTTATCTTTCTGTTTTTAACAACTTCAAGCAATTCTTGATTTTTAATATGTTCACGCTTAAGTAAGATTGAAGCATAAATAACTGATACAACTACTCCTAATGCTTTACCAGTATTAAAAACAACTTCAATCCACTCAGATCCTGTATCAAAATTTTGTAATTTAGTTTCGCCTTCAATATAAGGATTTACCAACATTTGATCAAATATCTTATCTAGCTTGCTGGCGACGTTCGATAACTCTTTTAGGTTGTTGATTTTGGGCAACTTCAAGCAAATTGAATTTTTATCTTGCTCAGGCAAAATACTGTTTAGCACAGTATTTACCACATTGATTTTTCTTCTGAAGTTACCTAGCCATTTTACTGCCTTATCGCACTCCCTTACCGGTAACGCAACACTATCTTGTGTAGACTTGAATAAGCCCTCAATCTCTTTTAGTTCACTTATTTCTTTATCGAATACACCTGTTTTTTCTATGCTATGAATAGCAACCTTCAAAGACCTAACTCCAACTACCTTTCTATTGCTGTTATCGTTAGGTATTCCAGACACTGTGAGACTAACATCCTTAGAATATTCATCTAAAATCTGTATGATATCTCGTAATCTCATGTTTCATCCTTAAATGCTAACGTGTAATATAGGCGTACTCCCTTTTTGCGGAGATTAGCTACTTTTTGCCTCATTTTGACCACCACAACGGGTAGCTACCCGTTGTGGTGCTTCCCTATTGCAGTTCTTTCTTTATCACTCCTATGTTCCAGAAATGTCTACATTTATCGTGATAGTATGCGAACTCATAACAAGATGCAATGCTTAAAGACTCATTTTTGCGTAACTCCCATTATGCGCAAATAACCGTGTTATACCCATACGGGTATAATACGCGGTACTGATATTTATCTGACATAAGCCAAGTGTTCGGTATAGTAGGGACTACTAAACGAAGAAGCTAAAACTATTGGTATAAATGCAATGTGGCAAAGACATTCACAGACCATCACCTTGTCCAAGGTGAAAGACGCTCAAATATAGTCTCTTCAAAGGAGGGAATACAAAGCAGCACCTGAAAATAATTAATCAGGCGAGATGATCCATTTAGCGAAAGATCAGAAGGTGATTAAAGAGAACAGGCGTGGCAGCTGGGAATATTTTCCGTTGGTAATTTCAACAGAGATTTCAGGCAAGGTAATGAGAGCACCCCGACTATCATCAATCGGACGGGGCGCTCTATTTATACTGGTGCTATATCAAACCAAACATCTTCGGGATAAACAGCGACAACTGCGGAAATAGTATCACTACGACCAGCGCCACTAACATGGCCACAACCATGGGCCAAACCGCCTTAAAGGTTTCCTCAAGACGAATATTGGCAAGCTGGGTGGTCACATAGAGGTTGACCGCCACGGGCGGGGTGAACTGCCCGATAGCCAGGTTCAGTGTCATCACCACACCGAACCAGATCGGATCCCAGCCGAAATGGGACATGATCGGCAAAAAGATCGGAAGGAAGATATAGTAGATCGAGATTGCGTCGATCAGCATGCCGCCGATAAAGATCAGCAACTGAATGACAATCAGCACAATCCACTCGCTGTTGCTTACACCCATCAGCATATTGGCCAGACTGTCGAGGATACCAATGGTGGCACCCGCCCAGGAAAAGAGCCCGGCAAAAGCCACGATCAGCATGACGATGGCCGAAGCCTGGCTGGCGTCCACCAGGATCTGGTAGGCCGATTTCAGGCTCAGGCTGCGGTAGATCACAAAACCGAGCAAGAAGCTGTAAAACACCGCCACCACCGCCGCCTCAGTGGGGGTAAAGATACCGCCATAGAGGCCGCCCAGGATGATGACCGGGGCAAGCAGGCCCCAGAAAGCCTCCTTGAATGCCTTGAAAAGGCTCTCTTCTCCTGCCACTCCTTCCTGCTCCGAGCCGTAACCGTGTTTTCTGGCGATCCAGATAGCTGGGATAAGCAGGGAAAGCCCGGCTAGAAAACCGGGGATGGCGCCTGCAGCGAAAAGCGCCGGGACCGAGGTGTTGGTGATGGCCCCGTAGATAATGAGGGCGATACTGGGCGGCACGATAATGGCCGTGGAGCCGGCCGAGGCGATAAGCGCCGCGCTATAGCCCTTGCTGTATCCTTGCGCATACATCGCCGGAATCAGGATGGCGCCGATGGCCGCCGCATCAGCCGGGCCGGAGCCGGAGACACCGCCGAAAAAGACACAGACAAGAATGGCGACTATGGCCAATCCGCCGCGCCTTCTGCCCACCAACAGGTTGGCAAAGTGGATGATGCGCTGGGAGATGCCGCAGCGCTCCAAAATGAATCCCGCCAGGATAAAGAGCGGAATCGCCAGCAGTGGAAACTTGGCGATACCGGCAAAAAAGTTGGGAGCAATGACCGGGGTGCCGAGCTCGGCGGCCCAGATCACAAAAAAGGTTGGCACACCGATGGCGATGGCGATAGGTGCACCGAGCAGCAACAAGGCAAAAAATCCGAGAAAAAGTATGACACCCATTATGCCGCCTCCCCAGTTGTCTTGCTGGCCCTGACGGTGGCTTCAATGATGCGCACCACGATCAGTGCGCAGCCGATAGGGATGCAGACCGTGTAGATCCACTGGGGCAGGCCCAGTGATTCCGAGGTGATCTCCAGGAGCTTTTCATCGAGCAATTGCATGTAGCCGAGATAGCCGAGGCTGGTGAACAACCCGACGCCCAGGGCGGACATCAGCAGGTTGAGCCCTTTTTGTACTTTCGGCGGGAACTTGTCCAGAAAGAAGAGCATGCGCAGGTGACTGCCGCGCCTGAAGGCAGCGGCGGTGCCGAACAGAGTCAGCCAGACCAGCGCGTTGACTTCTATCTCTTCGGTGAAAGCCAGGGGATATTGAAAAATATACCGGGTGACCACATTGGCGAAGGCCAGGCAGGCCATACAACAGAGAAGGGAGGCACCGAGCACCTCCTCGAGGTGCCCGGCGATCCAGCGAAACTTCTGCACAGCAAACTCTCCTTACTTGGCTGCTTCGATTGCGGCTTCAGCTTTGGTGATGAGATCGGCACCGACAACCTCGGTCCACTTCTCGTAGACTGCCGCGGTCTTGGCCCGGAACTGGTCGCGGGTGGCGGCATCAAGCTCGGTAACCTCCATGCCGTTGGCGCGCAGGGTCTCGAGCGCGCTCAGGTCCGGTGCGATCAAGCCCTTACGAACGATACCGCGCTGCTTTTCGGCTGCCTCGATTGCCGCCTGACGGATGATCTCCTGATCTTCCGGGGTGAAGCTGGCCATGACCTTGTTGTTGACGGTCAACATGAGTGGGTCGATAACGTAGCGCCAGATGGTGGCGTACTGGTGGAACTGCCAGATTTTCACCGGGATCTCGATGGCTACAACCGGGTTCTCCTGGCCATCGACCACGCCCTGCTGGAAGGCGACCTGGGCATCACCCCAGTTCATGTTCACCGGGTTTGCGCCCAGCGCTTTCATGGTATCGATGAAGATCGGGGTGCCGACTACGCGGATCTTGAGGCCTTCCAGATCTTCCGGCTTGGTGATGGCGCGCTTGGAGTTGGTGATCTCGCGAAAGCCGTTCTCGCCCCAGGCCAGGACGGTAACGCCTTTTTTGTGGAGCATGTCGGACAGTTCCTGGCCTACCTCACCCTGGGTAACCGCATCCAGCGCGTCGTAATCGGGGAAGAAGAACGGCAGGTTGAACAGGTTGAGCGGCTTGATGGTGGTGGACCAGTTGATGGTGGAGGCAAAACAGAAGTCTGCCACACCCTGGCGATGGATCAGGAACTCGTTGGTCTGCTTACCCGCCATGAGTGAAGAGGAGGTGTAGACCTTGATGTTGATACGGCCATCGGTACGTTCGCGGACAAGATCGGCGAAATGGGTGGCGCCGGCACCCCAGGGGAGTTTGGGGCCAACGACGACGCTCATCTTGTACTCCTTCTTGTAGGAGCCGGCCAGCCCGACAGTGGGCAGCAGCAGCGCGAGAATGGCAACGGTCAGAACAGCAGAAATTCGTTGAAACATGTTACCTCCGATACATTGTTAAAAGGTGGTGGGGGAAATGCGAATAAAATACAGCCAAATTAATGACGAACCATCATAGATTAAATCTGCCGTTCGGTCAATATGTCTAGTGATTTCAGTCATAAGTGCCACAGTGTGGCTGTTAAGTGGGCTGGAGTGGCCCTGCTGCTTGACTTTTTTTTGCAGTTGGGACACTATGTGTGGGCCTGCGTGGCTCACTGTTTTGAGGTGGGCTGAGCGGAGGTAAATATGGCGTGCATTGCCGGTAAAAGAGATGGCAATGCGCAATCTATTCTCAGGGCGGGGTGAAATTCCCCACCGGCGGTAATTCCTCTATGGGAAGAGCCCGCGAGCGCCTGCACATTATGCAGGGTCAGCAGATCTGGTGAGACTCCAGAGCCGACGGTTATAGTCCGGATGGGAGAGGATAGTGCAACAGGCAGCCCCAGGCCAGAGCGGCCCGGGCAGTTTGTTGTTTCAGTCGTGTGTTCACATGGCTGTTCTGTACTCCTGTGTGCCCAGCTACTGGAAAAAGGAGAGTCGTAATGAGTGAGTCTTTATTGTCACAGTTCGGAAATTCGCACGAACGGGTGGAAAAGGCGCTTGCCGCCCTGCGGGCAGGTGAGGGTGTACTGGTTGTGGATGACGAGGACCGGGAGAATGAAGGTGATCTGATCTACTCGGTGGAGCATCTGACCAATGAGCAGATGGCCCTGATGATCCGTGAGTGCAGCGGCATTGTCTGTCTCTGCCTGACCGATGAAAAAATTCAATCCCTCAAGCTGCCGCCCATGGTGACCGATAACACCAGCGCCAACCAGACCGCATTTACCGTGTCAATCGAGGCCAAAAATGGCGTGACCACCGGTGTGTCCGCCGCTGACCGGGTAACCACCATCAAGACTGCAGCTGCAGCGGACGCCAAACCTGAGGATCTCTGTCATCCCGGCCATGTCTTTCCGCTCCGGGCTCAGCCGGATGGGGTGTTGGCGCGACGTGGCCACACCGAAGGAACCGTGGACCTGATGATGCTGGCCGGCCTGCAGCCGGCAGGTGTGCTCTGTGAGTTGACCAACATCGACGGCACCATGTCTAGGCTGCCTGAGATTGTGGAGTTCGCCAAGAAGCACGAGATGGTTGTGCTGTCCATTGAAGATATTGTGGCGTATAGAGAGGGGATGGCTCTAGCAGCCTAGCATCAGGCCATACGGTGCCATCTTCTTTAGTGTTTTTATAGTGTGCATAGAAAACCTATAGCACACTATAAAAAACTTCGAATATGACGCCGTCTGACCAAATGTGAGATGCCATTTGGTGATATTAGGCCGTTTACACTCACTCCTGGGGATTGAATGTAAACGGCTTTTTCTTTTTTAGATCCAGAAGGAACAGGTTGGAGGGGAGAGGTGTGGGGAGATTGAGTTTACAAGATGTTAAAAATAGTTGACGAAAATCCTTTCGCCCTACACTCAAGTGATCCGGATGCCCTGAGTTTTTGCCTCCTCACTCTCTTTTCGCCCAACGCAGATATTGGGCGAATGAACGGTTTTGGTCTATCGCGAGACCAGCGGGCCCAGCGGCTTGCCGCCCAGGATATGCATATGCAGGTGGAAGATCTCCTGGCCGGCCGGGGCGCCGTTGTTGATGATGGTGCGGTAGCCGTCGCCGATACCGTTATCAAGTGCGATCCTTGCTGCAGTCCGCATCATCTTACCCACCAGCGCGTCCTCGGCCTCGCCCATGTCCGAGAGGTTGATGATATGTTTTCTGGGTACGATCAGGATGTGCTGTGGTGCCTGGGGAGCGATATCCCGGAAGGCGATCAGCTCGTCATCTTCATATACCTTGTCCGCTGGAATATCTCCGGCGATGATTTTGCAAAACAGGCAGTCACTCATTTCAAGTCCTCCTGAGTGTATAGGGTTGACAGGTTGATAGTTTCGTTAGTTGTACCCCCATTGTGCACCACGATCAAGGTCTTCTGCACCCGTGCTGCGACAGAATCAACCAATGATCCGAGAAACATACGCTGCAGACCACTCCGTTCCCTGGCACTCATCACCACCAGGTCTGCATGCTCGGCTGCTTCGGCGATGACCTCGAGCCGGGAATCGGTGGGGACCGCCTGAACGACAGCATCGATGGGTGGACTCTGGTCGTTGAGCCAGTCCAGGACACATTCTTCCATGGCCAGAATCTCTTTGTCTTCCACGTCGGGGGCAAGCATATACAGCAGGTGCAGCCTGTGTGCGTCAGACCGCTCCCTAAGGCCTGTTTCGGCCAGGGATTTGATAAAATGTTGTAGACGCTCGAGTTCATCGAGATCAACCAGGGGAATGAGGGTCCTGGCGACCCGCAACTCACCGTAAAAACGAATGACCGCCAGGGGGCAGTTGACCTTGGGGACGATGTAGTCAAGCAACTCGTGGAATTCATCCTGCATTGCTTGCGGTGTGGTGTCGAGAGGGTAGGCGAGCAGTAATGAATGGGTGGGGTTGTACTCAACCCCGGCAATGATGCCGGCAGCCCTGTCGGGGCTGGGCACCAGCTCCGAGCTTAACGAGTACCCCATGCTCTCCACCTCGGTCTCTTCGGTGATCAGCAACTCGTCATGAACCGGCTCATCTTCCGGGCTGACCCGTATGGACATGGGGAGCGCCTCGTGACGGTGGGCAAAGAGGGTGGCGACCCGAGCCAAGGCTCTACCCGTGGCCTTCTCGGTGCTGTGAAAGATGACGAAGCCTTTGTGCTTTTCCGGCGGAGTCAGCGTGAATTCACCCTGAATGCCCCAGATCGGGATGCGGATGGTTTGCCCGAGGGCGCAGATCTTGCCATCCACTTCGCCAATCTCCGCCTCAGGCGTGGTTGCGGGGACTCGTACAGCCCTGGCTTCTCCTGCCCTGGTCAAGGCAAAACGCGAGGTCACCGGACCGATCAACTCCGAGATGAACACCCCGGTCAGGACGATCGGGGTGATAATCGCTGAATAGGGAAGGAGGAGTTGATCCGAGCTCAACAGAAAGATCAGACCGATGGCGACACCAGCCTGGGGAAACATGGTGAGGCCGAGATAACGGCGAACTGTTTCAGGCGCATCGGAGATTCTGCCGCCGATGTAGACGCCGGAAACTTTCCCGGTGACCGTGGCCAGAAAATAGGTGATGCCCAGGATGCCTGCGGTGCGCAGGGAGTCAAAGTCGAGGTGGGTGCCGGCCAGGGTGAAGAAGATGACATATATCGGCGGCTCGAACCGGTTCAGGGCTCGGAAGACACGGACGTCGCGTTCAGCCTTGTTGACCAGCAGGCAGCCCGCCGACATGCCGGCGAGCAGCGGCGAGAGGTGGAGCAGCAGGGCGACCTCGCCGCAGATCAGCAAAACCGCAAGGCCGGCTGTCACCAGTTCGCCGCCGTCACGCATGCGGTTGAGGACCACCAGCAGCACGGTGCCGGAGAGGATGCCCAGCAGGATGGAGCCAAAAATCTCCATCAGGCTGGCCCAAAGGGCGGCGACAACGGTGGCATCGGCCTGGCCCAGCACCTGGTGGGCTATGGAGACCACCAGCCCGAAAATGATGATGGCCAGGCCGTCATCGATGGCCACGATGGCCAAGAGGGTCGAGGTGACCGGGCCCCGGGCCCGGAGTTCACGTATCACCAGGAGCGTGGCGGCGGGAGCCGTGGCGACACCGATGGAGCCGAGCAGCAGCGACAGTATCACGTAATCACGGGGAATCCAGCCGTCGATGGTGAAGCCGGTGAGGAGAATGGTGGAATAGATGATCAGGCTCACCACCGTAAAGGCAGTCAGCGCTTCACAGATGCTGATCCATTTCAGGGAGCGGGTGAAATTTTTGAGCGTTCTGAACTCGATATGCTCGCCGATACCAAAGGCGATCAGCATCAGGGCGATCTGGGTAAAGTGAGAGAGATCGCCGCCGATGGTCTTATCCGTTATCAGGCCGAAACCGGTGGGCCCCAAGAGCAGGCCGGCGACGATATAGCCGGTGACGGACGGCAGGTGAAAGCGTTGGCTCACCTTGCTGGCAGCCAAACCCGCGGCAAGAAGGATGGCAAAACAGAAGGTGACGGTGATCATAAGCAACGGGCGTGAAATGATCTCCCTGTTTTCCACTTACCCTCAAAGCGGAAAAGGGGATACCTTTTTGTTGGGATACTCTCAGTATGAACAGGATATTGCGCACTGTCAACGCGGATGACGCGAAAAAGAAACCCGGCAGTTCCCTGTGATCATTGGGAGCTGCCGGGAGGTAGATGGGTTCAGATGATGGTAGCCGGGTCCTTACTGGGTGTAGCGGAAGATCAGCTTGTCATCCTTTAGGCCAACGCTGGCCTCGCCCCCTTTGGCAAGCTGCCCGAAAAGGATCTCCTCGGTCAGCACGTCCCCGATCTCTTTCATGATCAGGCGGCGCAGTGGTCTGGCGCCGAAGTCGGGATCATACCCTTTCTGGGCCAGCCAGCTGCGAGCGCGATCGCTTAAGTGGATACTCACTTTCTTTTCGGCGAGCTGGTCGGAGAGTTCGGCGATCAGCTTATCGACCACCTTCTCCACAACCTGGTCGCCCAGCTTGGAGAAGCTGACGATGGCGTCGAGCCTGTTGCGGAACTCCGGGGCGAACAGCCGGTTGATAACCGTCTTGTCCTTGCCGCCCTCGCTGGTGACGAAACCAATAGACTTGGTGGTCATCTCGCGGGCTCCGGCGTTGGTGGTCATGATGATGATCACATTCCTGAAATCAGCCTTTCTGCCGGAGTTGTCGGTGAGGGTGGAGTGATCCATCACCTGGAGCAGAATGGAGTAGATATCGGGGTGCGCCTTTTCAATCTCATCGAGCAGCAGTACCGAATATGGATGCTTGCGAATCGCCTCGGTGAGCAGGCCGCCCTGGTCAAAGCCAACGTAACCAGGTGGTGAGCCGATGAGGCGGGCCACGGCGTGCTTCTCCATGTATTCACTCATGTCGAACCGCTCGAAGTGCACGTTCAGCACCTGGGCCAGCTGCCTGGCCACCTCGGTCTTGCCGACACCCGTGGGGCCGGCGAAAAGGAAACTGCCGGTGGGTGAGTCCGGATTGCCGAGCCCTGCCCAGGACCGCTTGACCGCTGTTACCACCGCGTCGATGGCTTCATCCTGGCCGAAGATGACCTTGCGAAGCTTCGGCGGCAACTCTTTCAGCGAGTTGTAATCGGTGGTGGAGCCGCTCTTGGCCGGGATCCTGGCGATGCGGGAAACGACTTTTTCCACATCGCCTACCTTGACCATGGAATTCAGCCGGCCTTCCAGCCGGAACAGGGATCCCACCTCGTCCATCACGTCGATGGCTTTATCCGGCAGGAACCGCTCGTTGATGTAGCGCTTGCTGAGTTCCGCCATAGCCTTGACGGAGTTCTTCGAATACCTGATCTGGTGATGCTTCTCATATTTGGTCTGCAGTCCGCGCAGGATCAGGATGGTATCTTCGACAGACGGCTCTTCGATATCGATCTTCTGGAAGCGCCTGGAAAGAGCCCGATCCTTTTCGATCTGGTTCTTGTACTCCTCATAGGTGGTGGAGCCGATGCAGCGCAGGATGCCGGCCTGCAGTGCGGGCTTGAGCAGGTTGGAGGCATCCATCGAGCCGCCGGAGGTCGCTCCGGCCCCGACAATGGTGTGCATCTCGTCAATAAAGAGGATGGCGTTCTGCTTGTTTTCGATAGCGGAGACCACGCTCTTGAGACGTTTTTCAAAGTCACCGCGATACTTGGTGCCGGCCACCAGGGTCCCCATGTCGAGAAGGTGGATCTCCACATCCTGTAACAGATCGGGAACAGTGCCCTTCTCACCCTCCTGCCTGGCAACCTTGTCTTCATAAATGCGCAGCGCCAACCCCTCGGCCATGGCGGTCTTGCCCACACCGGGCTCGCCGACCAGCAGCGGATTGTTCTTCTTGCGCCGGCAGAGCACCTGCATGATGCGGCTGATCTCCAGCTCCCGGCCGATCAGCGGGTCCAGGCGGCCTTCTGCGGCGTAGCGGGCCAGGTTGACGGTGTATTCCTTGAGCGCCTTATCCTCCTTGACGTTGTCCTTGGGCTCGTTCTCCTCGGGGACGTGGGGCAGGGGCTCCTGCTGCAGGCCGTCCGGTATCTCATGGGAAATGAAATTCACCACCGCCATACGGCCGACGCCAACAGAGCTCAGGAAAAACACGGCGTGGGATTCAGCCTCTGAGAAGATGGAAACCAGCACATCGCCGCTGTCCACCTCCTTTTTGCCGCAACTCTGCACATGGGCCACAGCCCTCTGCAGGACACGGTTGAAGGCGAGGGTCTGGGTCGGCTCCTGCTGGCTTGACTGGGAGAGCGTCGGGACGTCTCCTTCAAAGAATTTCTCAAGCCGCTCTTTTAAGGTGTCAATGGAGCCGCCACACTCGTTTATTATGTAACTTGCCAGATCATCATGGAGCAGTCCGTACAGCAGGTGTTCCACCGTTACGTACTCGTGATGATAATTCTTGGCTTCACGGATGGCGCGAATCAGTGATTTTTCTAGTGTCTTGCTCAGCATATCGATCTTCTCTGTCCTGGGGTTGGCGCCCCGTATTCGTCACGCCTTTTCCATAGAGCAACGAAGGGGGAACTCGTTTTTTCGAGCCAGTTCATGGACGATGGCTATCTTGGTTTCACAGATTTCCCTGGTATAGATGCCCGCTATACCAATTCCCTGCTCGTGCACATTGAGCATAATGCGGGTGGCTTCTTCCTGGGATTTATGGAAAATGCTCTCCAGGATGGTAACCACAAACTCCATGGAGGTGTAATCGTCATTATGCAAAAGTGCCTTGTAGAGTGGTGGCTCCTGCACGTCAATTCTATCCTTTGTCGCCACCGAACTCTGATGGTCGTCTTTTCTTTCAGGCATGATTGGGGTTAATGTTATGGTAGATATTTTATAATGTTACTGGGTAGCTTGTTTGTTCTTCCCAATTACAGTAATTCATAACCGGACATTTTCAATAAGCAAAGACTCCGGTCGGTTCGGGCGATTGCCCCGGTCGTGAAACTGCCGTATCACGATGAGTTTTCCGCTGTCTGACGTGTTACAAAAACAACGTCTTGTGCAAAGAAAAGCCGCTTTTCACTGCGGTGTGGCGAACTGCAGGCAACCGATACCGGGCAGTTCCATTGCTTTCAGTCAATTTTACGTCATTTTTCTAAATGATTACAGCAAAATTCGTTGCCAGTAAAGGGTTCTGCCATGATTACACTTTTCCATTTCCTGGCAGGGAACTAAAAGGATTATAATACTAATGCTGTATACCGCTGTCAGGTGCTGGGAAGTGATGTTAAATGAGGAGATTAGCGGACCTGCCAGTTTCAAGCGCCTGGTGGGCCGGTTGGTCGGGCAATAGCAGGAAATGATAAAGGCGAGTGTTACCGGTATGATACGAAATATTACTTCGAAGCTGTATGCGGATATCCCTAAGGAGCGGCTCTACCACTACACCAGCTTTAACGGCTTGTTGGGGATCGTCCACAGCAGGTCGCTCTGGGCCAGTGATATCAGGTATATGAATGATTCTGCCGAACTGAAGCATACGGCGGATCTGATCAGCGCCGAGATTTCCCGCAGGATAGCTGCCGGACACGCCAGGCCTGACCTGTTAAATCAGTTCCTCGATTGGGTCACCCACAGGATAACCAACGGCCACATGCTCTTTGCCGCGTCCTTTCGCTCCAACGGTAACCTGCTGAGCCAGTGGCGCGGTTACAGCAGGCACGGTAAAGGGGTGAGTGTCGGCTTTGACCCCGAATACATCATGCGCTGCGCCGAGCAGCAGGCGTTCCAGATCGGCAAATGCATCTACAGCTGCAAACAGCAGGAACTATTGATCAGCCAGGTGGTGGAGGCGGTTGAGGAGCTGGCCCGGGAGTATGACAGCCAGCTCACCGAACGGGACGGCGCAGGTAATCGCCTGTATCACCGCATCTTTGAAATGATCGAAAGCGACCTGTTGCGCATTGCCGCAATCCTCAAGCACCCCTCCTTCCGTGAGGAGGAAGAGTGGCGGATCGTCTCGCCGGTGATCACCGATTATCACCAGGCGCCGGTCCAGTTTCGGGAAGGGGTCTCCATGCTGGTGCCTTATATAGAGTTCAGGTTGAGCTCCATGGGCAACGGCCCCATTGCCCTGGAACACCTGTTTCTCGGACCGACCCCGAATATCGGGATCTCCATGAACTCGCTGACCATGTTCCTCTCCCAAAACGGTATTCAGCCGCCCCGGGGCATCTCCTACTGTCAGATTCCCTTCCGCGGTAAGTAATCGCCGATACCTTCCCCGTCAGGTTTGCTCGGCTGAAAAGATCACCTTGCCGCTGGCATCCCCTGCCTGAACGGAGAGCAAACCACATTCTAACACTATCGTAAGCGACGCTAGATATATGTGTGCAAACTGAAAGGAACGGGGATGTGGTCAGGCCGCATCGACCTCGCCCTGTTGCAGCGTATTCAACTCTTACCTTCCGACCATTGATGAAGCAGGCACTATTTGCAGTGAGTTCCCTGGGCTTGGGGCATGCCACCCGGACCCTGCCGGTTATCTGGGAATATATCAACAGGGGCTACAAAATAACCGTTATCTCCAGCGGGAATGCACTGAGCATGCTTGAGAGTGAGCTGCACGGTGTCGAGCGGGTAACCTTTCGATCGATGTCTGACTATCCGGCTCTGGAACGGGGAGTCGGCTGGCGGCTGTACTGGTATCTGCTGGTTGATCTGTATGCGACCTGGAAGCTGATTCAAAAAGAGCACCGGGAACTGAAACAGATCGAGCAGGAGTATGACTTTATTTTCAGCGACGGCAAATACGGCTATTACAGCAGCCGGCGGCCAAGTTTCATCCTCACCCACCAGATCGCCTTTATGCCACCCAAGTTCTTCCGTCACTTTCTGCAGCTGACGGAGCGGGTGAACCTGTTCGCGCTGAAAAAATTCGATGTGATACTGATCCCGGATTTCCCGGATGCGGAGTATAACCTGAGTGGGCAACTGTCCCATTCCAGACATCTGCAGGGCTGTGAGCACAGTTTTGTGGGACTGCTCTCCTCCTACCAGAGGCTGTCGGTACCACGGGATATCGACTACCTCTTCATTATCAGCGGCTACCTCCTGGAGCACAAGGAGGCGTTTATCAGAAAGCTGGTTGACCAGGCTAGCAACCTGCCTGGGAAAAAGGTCTTCATACTGGGCCAGCAGGGAGCTGAGACGATTCCGAAAGATCTGGGCCATGGCGAGGATGTCGTCTTGCACCCCATGGTCGATGGCCAGGAGCGGCAAAAGCTGTTCAATAGGGCGAAAAGAGTTGTGTCACGCGCCGGTTACACCACCATCATGGATCTGGTGGAACATGACAAGAAGGGTTTGCTGATTCCGACCCCGAACCAGACCGAGCAGGAATATCTGGCTCAATACCTGGCTGCTGAAAGCTTTTTTGCCACAGCCAACCAAGATGACAGGCTGGAGCTGCTACCTGCTTTGACCCGATGCGAGGCGACCACCAGTTTTGTCCCACCCTGGCGAACTGTGGACTCAGTACGAAAAATACATAACAGCATGAAGCGTTATTTAAAAAAACAGTATATCTCCATCATCGTCCCAGCCCACAATGAAGAGGCGGAACTCGCCGGGACCTTGAATTGTCTGCTTCAGCAGAATTATCCAGCGAACCGCTATGAAATAATCGTGGTGGAAAACGGCTCAACCGATGCCACCTTGCAGATAGCACAGGATATCGGAATACGCGCAGCCGGCGACAGAAACATCCGGGTGCTGCAGAGCGCACGGGGAGTCTCCGTTGCCAAAAACGTGGGGCTTGCCGCCACGGATCCGCTGTCGGAGTGGGTGGTGTTGTGTGATGCCGACACCCATCTAGCTCCCGATTTTCTCAACCAGCTCAATCTCTTTCTGGTCCGCCAGCAGGGGGAGCCAACTGTCGGCACCTGCAGTATAGGGCCCCGGCCGGATGACAGCATCTACGCCAGGCTCTGGTTTCGCGCCTATGACTGTATTCATCGCTGGACCAAAACCTCCTATGCCCTGCAGATCGCCAAAACCTCCATCGCCAGAAGTGTCGGCTTTCACCCGGGGCTGCAGCTGGCCGAAGATCTCACGTTTATCCAGGAGTGTATGGAATACGGTAATTTTTTCTTTCACAATACCGACCAGGCATCCACCTCCACCCGGCGTTTCGAGGCCTTCGGTTATCTGCGGCTCAGTCTGCGCTGGGCCTTTGAGGCGCTGCTGCCCATGCGGGTAAAACGTTCACGGAGCTATCGTGTTGTTCGCTGATACCAACCTGTGGCAGGAGCTGCTGACCCAGCTCAGCCTGTATCAGGGCTATGCCTACCCGGTTCTCTTTCTTGGTGCTTTTTTCGAGACCCTGATCCCCTTTTCCTTCATCGTCTACGGCGAGGTGTTCTTTCTTGCAGGCGCAGTGCTGGCAGGCGCGGGAACACTTGATATCCGAGTGGTGGCGGCGGTGCTTTATGCGGGCGGGATTCTCGGAGACAGCTGCAGCTATCTTCTTGGAAGGCGCTATGGCATGGGGCTTTTTAGCAGGCTTTCCAGCCACCGAATCACCAGCTGCTTTATCAGGGCCGGGATGCGGGAGCGGGGAGAGGAGTTCTTCACCCGCTGGGGTGCCTCGGCGGTCTTCCTGGCCCGGCTCTGCGGGCCGTTTTCCTGGTTTGTGCCTGCGTTTGCCGGGGTTTTCAAGCTCGATTATCGCAAGTTTGTACTGTTCAACACCCTGGGGGTGATGATCGGTATTGGCCAGTTTCTGGTGGTAGGATACCTCTTGGGCAACAATCTGGATACGATGTATGCCTGGTTGAGCCGTCTTGGCTATATTCCCGCACTTATCCTCTGTATCGTGCTGCTGGTTCTTGTCCGGCGGCGTCTAACCGCCCAGCAGGCCAGGAAAAAGGCTCAAGCTCTCACGTGCTGATGTCGTATCAAGCAAAAGAACTGAAGGATTAGCGGCTTTTTTGCGGCTTCAGCATTGCCAGGAACAGTTCTTCCAGCACGATATGCTGGGGGATCGGTGAGCCTTTCAGCCTGAACTCGGCTTCCAGGAGCAGGGTGAGCCAGTATTTTAACTGGGGGCAGGAGAACTCCGCCGCCTTGGTGAAACTCATGAACAGGGCATATGGGTGACCTGTCAAGAGATCACTCCACTCCCCATGTTCTTTCAGAGCCGGCAGGTAGCTCCCCTGAAACTGCTTGGCGTTCATGCCGGAGTGCCAGGCGGGTGCCGGTTGCAGCTGTATCGAGCGAAAGATCAACAGTTTCCTGATGTAATTGCGGAGCGTGGCTAAAATAGCCAAACCGTGGGTGCCGTTATCCTGCAACCGGTTGAGGATGGTGAGCGTCCTGCCAAGCTGACGTTTGCCGAAGGCGTCGGTCAGCTCGAAGAGGGCATCCTCCCGGCTTCTGCCGACCATCTCTTCCAGGTCTTCGGCGACGATCTGTTGCCTGTCACCGACGTAATGGGCCAGCTTTTCCATCTCGGTAACCGCCGCCACCGGGTGAAAGCCGACCCGTTCAAAAAATATTTCCAAGGCCTTGGGTTCGATGGTCTTGTTGAACTCTGCCAGGGTTTTCTGCATCATCTCCCTGATCACGTCTTTTTGGGCATCCTGGGCGGCTTTACTGGCACCGGTGGCCACCGAACAATCGATAACCAACCCTTCCTTTTTGATAAAGGTGAACAGACGCTGGCGCTTGTCGACGGTTTCGGCGCTTAGCATGAGCACGTTCTGGCTCGGGATGCCACTGCTGAAAGCGTCGATATATTTCTCGGTTATGTTGCCTCCGCCCCTGGGGAGTTTACCCGTTCCCACAGCCTGAACCAAAAGGGAATCCGCCCAGTTCAGGTTACCGCTCGGTTTGGCGAACCCGAACAGCTTCTCCCATTGGCTGCCGGAGACCTCTGAGAAGGGTGTCTGGCTTTCGATATCTATATTGCCCAACCGGGCCAGGGCGCCGATATGCCGCATTGCCGGAGCGGGCTTGCCGGCCTCATTACTCTGCTGCGCCTTGTCCCAGATGGTTGAGGCGACTGTTTTACTGTGAAAGATCCGGGAGTCGGAAACCCGGTAGACTTGTCGTCCAGGCAGCAGGCTGAAACTGAGCAGTTTGGAGAGCGTCTGGCCCTGATCCTCCTGGTCGCCGTCGATCGGGTGCACCGCCCCCTTGCCGTCTCCTGTGAGCGCTTCCTGCAACTGGTCGGCAGCCTCCTTGCAGAGGTAACGTTCGCCAAAAAACAGCACAATGGAGAGCTCTTTCAGTTTGACGTCATCGTTTAACAGGGCTGGAAGTTCGTTGCGTTTGATGAGGGGCATAGCAGATTTTTGGTGACGGAGAGTTGTTGGCGTAAGGTGCAGCGAGTTTTACCAGCGAATGTATGCTCATGGTTGATGCGTAGACTGCCTCACCAGAGGACGCTGCGGTTAGCAGCAAGGTACCAGAGAAAATGCATTTGGTCACTGAAAGAGTCGTGGCAGTGGATCGGCGACGCTCTGGCTGAAACAGTATGGGAGAGTGGTTGAAGGAGGTAGGAAGCCCGGACGGAAGGAGGGTCCGTCCGGGCAAGGGGAGGTAGAGGCTCTGCTGTTACGGCTTGATGATTTCGCAATCACAGGCCGGGTCGGTGATGTCGAGCAGCAGAAACTTGACATCATAACCGTGGTTTTTCAGCTCCCGATATGCCAGGTCGGCTCTGGCACCAGTAGAGCAGTGGATAAATATCCTCTTGTCCTTCGGGATTGAGGCGAGCTGTTTGGGGATCTCATCCAGGGGGATGTTCACAGTGTTTTTGAATATCCCGAACTCGGCAATTTCGTCTTCCGTCCGGGCATCGATGACATATGTGTCGGGCAACTTGCCATCAACGGCCTGTTTGAACTCGGCGACGGAGACTTCTCCTTTGCCAAGCTTACGAACCCAGCTTATTTCGTTTGAGAAGATCGGCCCGGACTCAACTTCGCCGCCGGCCTTCACCCAACCGTCATAATTGCCATTGACCATTGAGACATGCTTGAAGCCCTCGTCCTTCAGGTCTTCATAGGCATCCATGACGCTCTCTTCACTGTCACTGTACAGGACCACCGGAGCGTTGCGTGGAATATCGTCGAGGCGACTCTCCAACTCTTCATAGGGTACGGTGACTGCGCGGGGAATTCTCCCCTTGGTTGGGCTGCCGTCTTCTCGCAGATCGAGCAGCACGATATTGCCCTTTTGAACAAACTCATTTGAGGCGTAGAGCGGGTAGCCTTCCTCGGACCAGGCAGGTTCGCCATCCAGAAAGACCCGAACATTGTTGTAGCCAAGTTTTTTCGCCAGACCGGCGTTTGAGGTGGACATGCCTCAGGTGGGGCCTCCACAATAGAACACCAGGAGCTTGTCTTTATCCTTCGGGAGTACTTCCGCCTTCTTTTCCTTGAGCTTGGGCACCGGGATCGAGATCGCACCGGGGATGTGCCCCTGGTCATAACGCATCAGGGGGCGGGCATCCACCAGGGTGAGCGGGGTGTCACCTTCGAGCAGCCCATGGAGTTCCTCCACCTTGATTTCGGTGACCCCATCGGGAAGCTTGGCGAGTTTTGGCTTGATCACTGTTGCAAACTTTTCATTACCACGCTGTTCCCAGGTGATGATGGCCGCTTCACCTTTTTTCGCAAATTCCATTCCCTTGGTTTGGTCGTCAAATCGTACCATCATGGTTTTGGCGGCATCGCCCTTGCCAACCTGGATGGAAATGGTTTGGGCCTTGTTGGATTTGCCGACCACTGGCCCCTTGTAGACGTTCTTGGTCTGTTGTTCTGCTGCGGCTGGTTGTTTGGCACTTTCTGCAAAACTGCTCATCGGGGCAAGGCCAGATGAGGCAAGTGCCAGCACAAATGCCGCGGCGACGAGCTTTGCACTGTTAGAGCTTCCCATTGCTGTTCCTCCGGTGGTGATGAGTAATGGTGCTGTTATCTCATTGTACCCTGGTAGGGGCTGATGAATGACCTGTGAAAGAAAATAGTTAATTAATTAAAAAATGCAATACCACAGAAGTCACTCTTTGGAGATTTTTGCCAAAGATCGAGTAGGGGCAATGTTGCCATCTTTGGTGCAACCGGGCCGAACGGCTACCCCGATTGCCACTGCCGGATGTTGTGAACAGCCAGGTGTGCGAATTGCTTAAAACACACCCTGCTGGTGCAGAATGTTCAGGCCGATCGCCCAGAGCACCGCCCCGCCGAGTATCTCGGCAAAGACGCTGAGCCTTTTGAATGTGGCAACTTTCTTGCCAAGATGCATGCCGGTGATGGTGAACGCGGCCGCCACCAGACCTATGATTAGAGCCGGAGTGGCGATTGAAATCTCCAGCATGGACATGCTGAATCCCACCGCCAATGCGTCGATGCTGGTGGCAACCGACAGCATGACCAGGGTCAGGCCGCGGGTGGAGTCTTTTTTCTCGCTCTCGCTTTCCTGCTCAAACTCGAAAGCCTCCCTGAGCATGTTGGTGCCGACAGCGGCCAGCAGGCCAAAGGCGATCCAGTGAGCCCAGCTTTCGACGAAGTTGTGGATGGCGCTGCCCAGCCACCAGCCGATGACCGGCATCATGGCCTGGAACAGACCGAAATGCCAGGAAAGCCGAAAAGTCTGCCTGGCGCTGATTGTCTTCAGGCTGATGCCCACCGCGATTGACACCGCGAAGGCATCCATGGCCAATGCGATGGCTATTCCAAGTATACTGACAAACGACATGATAAAATATGAACCCGGGGTAGTGAGGGCGGTGTGTTCCAGCTCACCTGAAAAGGAAATATTGGCCTTGGTTGGCTCCAGCTGTTGAGTACAAAGCCGATTATACTAAACAATCTGCAAAAATTCTCAAGCAACTGGATGCCGCAAAGACCGTTTATCGGTCGTGGGCGATTACCATGAACCCGCTCGGCTGGGCTGCCCGGGTGCTATCTCAGGCTGTTGTTGATTTTCTGCAGCGCCTCATTGCCGGGGCAGAGATCCTCCCTGTCGAGGCTGTTGAGCGGACGCGAAGTTGTTCCTATGATGTCGTGGGTGTCGCTGCTGTTCGGGTTGACGTAGATTACGCCGGTAAGTAACCGGCCCCGTTCCTTTGCCTCTTCCAGTTTGTCGACCGAGCGGCGCTGGTCGGTGACGTCAAACTCTTTTTCCAATTTTTCAAGCAGCAGGGTTGAGCCGTCGTGCATCACCACCGTCTGCGTCGCGCCTTCCTCATAACGGGTCAGGATCTCCCGCTGGAGCGGAATGAAGTCAAAAGTCCCTGTCGCCTCGCTGTGTTCGCGTACGTACTGGTAACTCTTGGTGGAGCGGTCGGTGTTATTGAAGGTAACGCAAGGCGAGATCACGTCAAGAAAGGCCAGGCCGTTATGGCTGATGGCGGCCTTGATCAGCGGCACAAGCTGCAGTTTGTCACCGGAGAAGCTCCGGGCAACAAAGCTTGCACCGAGCTGGATGGCGATTTCACAAAGGTCGATCGATTCGAATGGGTTGGGTTTGCCTTTTTTGCCGGCGCTGCCCTTGTCTGCAGTGGCGGAGTCCTGGCCTTTGGTGAGGCCGTAGCAGCCATTGTTCATGCAGATGTAATTCATATTCAGGTTACGTCGCAGGGCGTGGGCGAACTGGCCCATGCCGATGGAGGCGGTGTCACCGTCGCCTGAAACGCCGATATAGAGCAGTTCGCGGTTGGCCATGTTGGCTCCGGTGGCGATGGAGGGCATACGGCCGTGCACCGAGTTAAAACCATGGGATTTGCCGAGAAAGTAGGCCGGGGTTTTGGATGAGCAGCCTATGCCGGAGAGCTTCGCCACCCGGTGGGGTTCGATGGCCATCTCAAAACAGGCCTGGACGATGGCGTTGGAGATGGAGTCGTGACCGCAGCCGGCACAGAGGGTGGAAATAGCCCCCTCGTAATCTCGCCGGTGATATCCCTTGCTGTTTTTCTGTTGCTCGGGATGACGAAAGGTCGGTCGGGTATAGCTCATACGGTACCTCCGGTGGCGAGATGGGGGGTACGATCCATGCTGGATCTTGCGGTCAGTTCAGCTTTGAGGCGTTCGGTAATGAAGTTGGCGGTGATCGGCTTGCCGTCGAAGTTGAGGATGGAAACCAGCTTCTCCGGCTGAAAGCCGCACTCGGTCATGAGCAGCGTCCGCATCTGGGCGTCGCGGTTTTGTTCGATCACGAACACCAGGTCATGTTGGTCGATGAAATCCACGGCGCTCTGAGGGTAGGGAAAGGAGCGTAGTCGCATGCTGTCAATGACGATGTCTTCCGCCTCCAGCCTGTCGATCGCCTCGTAGGCCGAATGGGCCGTGGTGCCGAAAAAGATTGCGCCGACCCTGTTGCCTGGTTGCCCGGTCGGGCGTCGTATCTTGATGCGTGGTTCGGGCAGCATTGGTTTGGCTGTCTGCCATTTCCTGTTCAGCCGTTCCATGGCGCGCTGATAGGCGCCGCTGTCTTCGGAGTAGGCGGCATATTCGTCGTGGGACGAGCCCCTGGTAAAATAGGCGCCCCTGGTCGGGTGGGTGCCGGGGATGGTGCGGTAACAGATGCCGTCTCCATCGACATCCAGGTAGCGGCCCCATCTTTGTCTGTTGAGCTCAAACTCCTCCAGCTCTTTGGCATCAAGAACCTTGCCGCGGTCATATTCCCTCCTGTCATCCCAGGAAAAGGGACGGCTGACATGATCGTTCATGCCCAGGTCGAGGTCGGTCATGACCAGTACGGGGGTCTGGAGGCGCTCGGCCAGATCGAAGGCGTCAGCGGTGAGCTCAAAACATTCTGCCGGATCGCTGGGAATGAGCAGGATGTTCTTGGTGTCGCCATGGGAGGCGTAAGCCGCTGCGATTAAATCAGACTGCTGGGTCCTGGTGGGCATACCCGTGCTCGGCCCGGTTCTCTGCACATCAACCACCACCACCGGTACCTCGGCAAAATAGGCGAGACCCAGAAATTCCGCCATCAGGGAGATGCCGGGGCCTGAGGTTGCGGTAAAGGCGCGGGCCCCGTTCCAGGAGGCGCCGATGGCCATGCCCAGGGCCGCCAGTTCGTCTTCTGCCTGGATAATCGCTACTTTTTTCTGGCCGTTTTCATCGATCCGGTAGGAATTGCTGAACCGCTCAAACGATTCTATCACCGAGGTGGAAGGGGTTATCGGGTACCAGCCGGCGACGGTGGCTCCGCTGTAGAGCGCGCCAAGTGCGGTGGCGCTGTTGCCGTCCACCAGGATCGAGTCTTTCAAAAGATTTTCCCTGCGGGCGACGGAGAGTCTGCAGGTATCCGGAAAGTGCTTTCGGGCATACTCCCTGCCGATTTCAAGGGCCTGGATATTTGGTTCGGCAAGCTTGGGCTTTTTGGCGAACTGCTGGCCGATGGAGTCGGTGAGCACCGTGAATTCAAGATCGAGCAGGTGCGCCAGCGCCCCGACATAGATGATGTTCTTGAGCAGCTGGCGCAGCTTGGGATTGGTGAAGGCGTCGTTGCAGAGCTGGGTGAGCGGAATGCCGATCTCGATGATATCATCGCGATCGCACTCATCGAACAGCGGTCTGGTCGAGTCGTAGAGAAAGTAGCCGCCGGGCAGCAGCTCGTTGTAATCCTGCACCAGGGTCTGGCCGTTGGTGGCCACCATCATATCGGTGCCGCCGCGCCGGCCAAGATAGCCCCGGTCATTGACCCGCACCTCATACCAGGTGGGGAGTCCCTGGATATTGGAGGGGAAGATGTTTTTGGGGGTGACCGGGATGCCCATCCTGAACAGTGCGCGGGCAAAGAGGTTGTTGGCGCTCGCCGAGCCGGAGCCGTTGACATTGGCGAAGCGGATGACAAAGTCATTTATGCGTTCTATTGGTTCCATAAGCTTGTGGTCTCGTTTATTCCGCCTTAGGGGCTTCATATACGAATTTAATCATTTCCCAGGATGATGTGGGGCACCTCTCGGCACATAGCCCGCAGTGCAGACAGACATTTTCGTCCTTGACCATCACCCGGCCGGTGGGCAACTCGGAGGAGACATACAGATCGGTGTTGCGGTTATCGGCGGGAGCCAGGAGACGGCCCCGAAGGTCGTCTTCATCGCCGTTTTCCGTGAAGTTGATGCAGGAAACCGGACAAATATCGACGCAGGCGTCGCACTCGATGCAGGTCTCCACCTCAAAGACCGTCTGCACGTCGCAGTTGAGACAGCGCTTGGCCTCCCTCTGACCGAGATCGTAGTCGAAGCCAAGCTCAACCTCGATCAGCCGGTCCTGGATCGACTTGACCTTTTCCACTATGGGCACGACCTGGCGCTCGTCTTCGGTAACGTGACTTTCATAGAGCCAGTCGTGGATGCCCATCTTCTGGCCGACCAAGTTTACCTTGGGGTGTGGTCGGTCGAGCAGGTCTTTTCCCTGGCAGAAGAGATGGATGGAGATCGCCGCCTCATGGCCGTGGGCCACTGCGGAAATCACGTTTTTGGGGCCGAAGGCTGCGTCGCCGCCAAAGAACACCCGGGGGAGGCTGGACTGCAGGGTCTGGCTGTTGATATCCGGCAATCCCCACTGGTGAAAATCGATGCCGAGATCCCGTTCGATAAAGGGGAAGGCGTTTTGCTGGCCGACGGCGAGGATCACCTCGTCACACGCCAGAAAAACAGGCTCTTCGCCGGTGGAGACCAGGCTGCGTTTGCCGGTGTCATCATATTGGGCTTTCACCTTATCAAAGCGCATGCCGGTCAGTTTGCCATTTTCAACCACGAACTCCAGCGGCACATGGTTTTCCAGGATCTCGATGTCCTCGTGCTCGGCGTCTTCAATTTCCCAGGGGGAGGCCTTCATCTCCGCTTTGGGGCTGCGCACTACAACCTTGACCTCCTCACCACCGAGACGGCGGGCGGTGCGACAGCAATCCATGGCTGTGTTGCCACCGCCCAGTACCAGTACCCGCGGCCCGGAGCTGGTGACGTGGCGGTAGAGTACCGAGGCCAGCCACTCGATGCCGATGTGAATCGAGTCGTCACCTTCCTTTCTGCCGGGCAGATCCGGCAGGTCGCGGCCCCGGGGTGCGCCGGTGCCGACGAAGACCGCGTCATAATCTTTATCGAGGATCTCCTTGAGGCTCTTTACATACTGATTGAAAAAGGTGTTTACCCCATAATCGAGGATGTAATTCACCTCTTCGTCAAGCACCGTCTCCGGCAGCCGGAAGGACGGCACCTGGGTCCTGATAAAACCTCCGGCCTTGGCCTGGTCGTCATACAGGTCGATGGTATAACCCAGGAGGATCAGGTCGCGGGCGACAGTGAGCGAGGCGGGCCCTGCCCCGATCAGCGCGATCTTTTTGCCGTTTTTTTGCTCCGGCACCGTGGGCAGCCTGTCTTTGATGGCTCTCTTGTTGTCGGCGCAGACGCGCTTGAGCCGACAGATGGCCACCGGTTCCCCGTCAAGCCTGCCCCGTCGACAGGCGGGCTCGCAGGGCCTGTCGCAGATTCTGCCGAGAATCCCCGGGAAGACGTTTGAGACCCAGTTCACCATATAGGCGTCTTCGTAACGCTCGAAATCGATCATCCGGATATACTCGGCGCAGGCGGTATGGGCGGGACAGGCGTACTGGCAATCTATGACCTTATGGAAGTACTCGGGATCTTGAATGTTTGTCGGCTTCAAAATCGTTCCTCTGATGATGTATGAACAGTTCGGCACAGGGTGGGGTGAGAAGAGCTGCACCCACTTGTATCCTAGTATATTTATTCGATGAGATCTAGAAAAGATAAACTATTGGAAGAGAAAGATAATTCTTCTCATAAGCGGTCGAGCTGGAGGTTGGGCGCAGGGTGCGGGATGTCGGCTGGTTGCCTGTCGTGACACCAAAGAAGATGGAATCTGCAGGAGTAATAACAGCCTGTCAAGTAGAACCAGAAATTTCAGCGGCGCAACTGGTGTGTGATTGAAAGTTTTTGGCAGTGAAGCACAGGAGGCTCCACTGCCAAAATGATCAGCATAGTGATAAGGGCAGTCCCTTTCGTAGCGCTAGCTACTCAGTGGGCAATCGGCGAACGGCACCCTTGTCGGCTGATGAGGCCAGCATTGCGTACGCCTGAAGGGCCCTTGAGACCACCCGGTTGCGGTCAACCGGGGTAAAGGCGATCTCGCCTTTGGCCTCTTCTTTGGCCTTACGGTCAGCCAGCAGTTCGTCGGAAACTGCCACGTTGATGGTGCGGTTGGGGATATCGATCTCGATGGTGTCGCCGTCTTCCACCAGGGCGATGGCCCCGCCCGCCGCGGCTTCCGGACTGACATGGCCGATGGACAGCCCGGAGGTGCCTCCCGAGAAGCGTCCGTCGGTGATCAGTGCGCATTCGGCACCCAGGTGGACTGATTTCAGATAGGAGGTGGGATAGAGCATCTCCTGCATGCCCGGCCCGCCCTTGGGGCCTTCATACCGGATGATAACCGCATCGCGGGCCTGGATCTGGCCACTGAGAATTGCCTCGCAGGCTGCGTCCTGGGAGGAGAATACCCGGGCGGTACCGGTGAACTTGAGGATCGACTCATCAACCCCGGCGGTTTTCACGATGCAGCCGTTTTCGGCGATGTTGCCAAACAGCACCGCCAGACCGCCGTCCTTGCTGTAGCAATTTTCGAGATCGCGGATACAGCCGGCACCACGGTCAAGATCGGCCTCCTGGTACATGGTGCTCTGGGAGCCCATCACCAGGTTCAGGCCCCGTTGGGCAGGTGCCGCTTTATACAGTTCCCGGGCCTCTTCGCTGCAGCTCCCACGCATCAGATCGTGGCTGTCGAGGATTGCAGCCAGGCTTGGGCTGTCCACCCGGCTGACGCTGGCATCGATGAGTCCGGCCCGGTCCAGTTCACCCAGGATAGACATGATGCCGCCGGCCCGGTGCACATCTTCGATGTGATAGGAAGAGGAGGGGGAAACCTTACAGAGAACAGGCACTTTTCGGGAGAGCCCGTCGATGTCCTGCATGGTGAAATCGACCCCGGCCTCACTGGCGATGGCCAGCAGGTGCAATACGGTGTTGGTGGATCCGCCCATGGCAATATCAAGAGCCATGGAGTTCATAAACGCCGCCTTGGAGGCAATGGTGCGCGGCAAAACGGAGTCATCTTCATTTTCGTACCAGGCGCGGGCCATCTCCACAATGCGGTGGGCCGCTTGTTCAAAAAGTTTCTTGCGGCCGGCGTGGGTGGCGACCACGGTGCCGTTGCCCGGCAGGGCCAGCCCCAGCGCCTCGTTGAGGCAGTTCATGGAGTTGGCGGTGAACATGCCGGAGCAGGAGCCGCAGGTGGGGCAGGCGCTACGCTCGACCCGTTCAACATCAGCGTCGCTCACTGTCTGGTCGGCGGCCATAACCATGGCGTCCACCAGATCGTAGCGCTTGTCGCCATCGACGCCGGCCTCCATAGGGCCGCCGGAGACGAAGATGGTCGGGATATTCAGGCGCATTGCCGCCATCAGCATACCGGGGGTGATCTTGTCGCAGTTGCTGATGCAAACCAGCGCATCCACGGTGTGGGCGTTGCTCATGTACTCGACGCTGTCGGCAATGAGCTCGCGGGAAGGCAGCGAATAGAGCATGCCGTCATGCCCCATGGCGATACCGTCATCAATGGCGATGGTGTTGAATTCTGCGGCAAAACAGCCCTGATCGGCGATGATTTTTTTCATCTGCTGGCCGATCTCGTGCAGGTGCACGTGGCCTGGAACAAACTGGGTAAAGGAGTTGACGATGCCGATGATCGGCTTGCCGAAATGTTCTTCTTTCATGCCGTTGGCCCGCCAGAGGCTTCTGGCGCCAGCCATCCTGCGGCCCTGGGTCGTCGTCGCACTGCGCAGTGGAATTGCCATTTGGTTACACCTTCATTGTCGAGAAAAAGAAGCTGGAGAGGATCGCTTCGTTGGATTGTGTAGGAAAAAATGTTGAAATTCTTGTTACTTTGGAAACAATATACTATGAAAATAGGGGCCATTGCACATTTTTTCAGGAGACAGTCATGAAAAAGACAGAAATCGATTACTGGATTACAGCGATGCTGGAATCGCACCCAAATGTCTCCGACTTAAACCTTACGGTCGGAAAAACATTGCAGGTTGAGTCTGCCGGTCAGCTGATGCCTGTTTCGGTGCAGCCCCCGGTGACGGAATTGACTCCTTTTCAGGCGGAGGCCTTTGCCTTGAACCTGATCGGCAACAACCGTCGCTTATTGCGGGACTTGCTGGAGAATGGCTCCTGCGATATGTCCTATTCCCTGGGCGACAAGGCCCGCTTCAGGGTAAATATATTCACCCAGAAGGGCTACTATACAACAATTCTCCGTAAATTGGAAACCCAGGTGCCATCGATTGAGTCGATGCAGTTTCCGGACGCGTTTGGCAAGATGGCGGCCGAACTCAACGGTCTGGTACTGTTCACCGGCGCCACCGGCTCCGGTAAGACGACCTCCCTGGCGGCCCTGCTGGATCGCATCAACAGTACCCGGCCGGTCCATGTGGTAACCCTGGAAGACCCGATCGAATATGTGCACGGGCAGCGCAATGCGACCTTTAATCAGCGCGAGCTGGGCAACGATTTCAGCACCTTTGCCTCGGGAATGCGGGCTGCTCTTCGCCAGGCACCCAAGGTGATCCTGGTGGGTGAGATGCGAGACCGTGAAACCATGGAAATCGGTCTCACCGCTGCCGAGACCGGACATTTGGTGTTTTCCACCTTGCATACCATCGATGCGGGCCAGACCATCAATCGTATCCTGGGTATGTTCGAGCGGGAGGAGCAGCCCCAGGTCCGCCACCGCCTGGTGGATACCATCCGCTGGGTCGTCGGCCAGCGTCTATTGCCCAGGGTCGGCGGTGGCCGGGTGGCGGCCATGGAGATCCTCAGAACCAGCCTGCGGGTAAAAGACCTGATTTTAAACGGCGAGACCGAAGAAAAGACCTTCTATAACATTATCAAGGAAGGCGCCACCCGCGACATGCGCACCTTCGACCAGCACATCCTTGAGCTGTTCAGTCACGGCCTGATAACCGAGGAAACCGCCCTTACCTACTGTTCCCAGCGCAATGAGGTTACCCGGGGGCTGGATCGACTGAAGGCTGAGCGCGGCGAGGCGACTTCTACCCTGAAGGGGTTGCAGATGGAAGAAGAGGAAGAAGAGCATGGCTTCTTCCGGTAAGGAAGTTTTTGATGTCCGGCGCTGCTGAGAGAGTGTGAAATTTGAAATCCTATGCATAACAGACCGTGAGAGGCTGTCATGAATGTGAGCTGTCCCCATTGCGGAAGAACATTGAAGTTCGGTGAGAAGTTCCGGACAAGTCTGGAGCAGTTGAAGCAGGACCAGAAGGCACGGATCAAGTGCTCCCAGTGCCAGAAGCCATTTGCCGTCGACCGGTCCATTCTCGGCACGCCCTCCGCACCGCGACGACCACGGGGCAGAGGTGCAGCTGTCAAACCGCCATCCCCGCCTGACGTGTCCTGGCTGCAGGAGGGGGTGTTCGAGGATCAGGAGGTGGTTGAGGAGATTCCGCTGGCGCTCATCCTGATACCGGAGGAGGCTGGTCGTGAGGTTGTGGTTAAAGCCGTTGAGGGGCTGGGGTATCGGGCAGAAGTCGCGACCTCTGTTGACTTGGCCATGGAAAAGATGCAGTTTGTTAATTACTCCAGCGTCATTTTGCACACTGAGTTTGAAGCAAAGGGCATACGCGGCGGAGCTTTCCACAGCTTCATGTCCAAGATGAGCATGGCCAAGAGGCGCTATATCTTTTATACGCTGATAGGAAAAGATCTGAACACCCTCTATGATCTGGAAGCCCTTACCTATTCTGCCAATATTGTGGTGAATGAAAATGATATAGAACATTTTACTATCATTCTCAGAAAAGCTATTCCGGAATATGAAATGCTGTTCGGGCCGATCATAGAAGAGACGCGGCTGGTCGGGCGGTAAAGGGAGTTGACCATTTGCAGTGAATGCTGTAAAGACCATGCTGATTTCAACCCGCCTGAATTACTGCTGTATTGTTAAGCCTTGAAGTGTAATTCAGCTTTTCTGCCGTTGAACTGCAGGCACCGAGGCCGGGTTCACTCAAGCTGCGGTTATGAACATCGCAAAATACTAATCGACTCGGGTGCGAACTTTCCGGACACTTTGAAGGTCAGGCCGAAGAATTCAGGTCTTGCTGGTCAGGGTGGCCTGCTTAAGCTATGCGCTTAGTCCATCACGCTCAACTAAGGAGTTGAGTGACAGGCCCAAATACAGGTACTTCCTGCCGGGCGAAACAAACTCTATGCTAAAAGAATTCATAGCCCGCACCGGGCAACGACTACAGAAGCTGGCCCGCAGCGGAGTTCTGGGGCGGAACAAAAAGAAAAAGCCTGTTGAGGCAAACGAGAAAAAAGAGATCCGTGAGCCTGCTGCCTCCACCGTGAAGGTCAGTTCGGCCGAGGAAGGTAGGGGCAATAAACTTCAAGACGACCAGGGCGATGCTGGTGCGGGCGCTGCCGGAGCTGAGAAGAAAAAGCGACCGCCCAGAAAGAGAAAGCCCCGCTGGACACTCGATAAATTTGAGGTGCCGCCACGGGAAGGGCTGGCCCGGTTTCACGATTTCGACCTGCCGCTTTCGGTGATGCATGGTATTGCTGATCAGCAGTTTGAATACTGCACCCCAATCCAGGCCAAGGCCCTGCCGCTTGTGCTGGCAGGAAAGGACCTGATCGGTAAAGCCAATACCGGCACCGGCAAGAGTGCGGTGTTTCTGGTGGCGGTATTCAGCCGTCTGTTGAAAGAGAACAATCCTAAAAGGAAAAAGGGGTCGCCCCGGGCCCTGGTCATTGCCCCTACCCGTGAACTGGTGGTGCAGATCGCCAAAGACGGCAAAAAGCTCGGTCAGTACACCGGTCTCAGGGTCCATGCTGTTTACGGCGGCACCAGCTACGGCGCCCAGATGGATACCCTGCGTGACAAGAACGTGGATGTGGTTGTCGCCACGCCCGGCCGACTGCTCGATTTTGCCAACAAGAACGTCATCTCCTTTAAAGATTGCAAGATCATGGTGATAGATGAGGCGGATCGCATGTTGGACATGGGGTTTATCCCTGATGTTCGCCGCATCATAAGCCGTATTCCCGCCCGGGAGGAGCGGCAGACACTGCTGTTTTCGGCGACTGTCTCCGACGATGTCCGCCGCCTTGCCTACCAATGGTGTGTCAAACCGGAGTACGTTGAGGCTGAGCAGGAGCAGGTGAGCGTCGATCGCATCAACCAGCAGGTGTACCTCGCGACCACCGAAGAAAAGTATCTCATTCTCTATAACCTCATCCAGCAGAAGCCGGACGATCGCATCATGGTCTTTGCCAACATGAAGAGCCAGGTGCGGAAGTTGAGCGAGCGATTGCAGCGTGACGGTGTGGAATGCGTGGTGCTCTCCGGAGATGTGCCGCAAAACAAGCGCGAAAGCAGGTTGGAACGTTTCCGCGCCGGCAAGATCAAGGTGCTGGTGGCGACAGATGTGGCCGGAAGGGGAATTCACATTGAAGGTATCAGCTATGTGGTGAATTTCACCTTGCCCTATGAACCGGAGGATTATGTGCACCGTATTGGGCGAACGGGCCGTGCCGGTGCGGAAGGGGTCGCGGTCAGCTTTGCCTGTGAGGAGGGCGCCTTTGTTCTCCCGGACATTGAAGAATACATCGAGCGCTCCCTGGAGTGTCAGGTGCCACCGGAAGAGTTGCTGGTGCCGGTTCCGCCAAGGCCTGAGAAAAGCAATTCAGGTAAGAACGGTACCAAAAGCGCTCGCTCGGGCAGCCAGCGGAGAAGACGGCCCCGGAAAAAGAAACCCCGGCAGCCCACCCCGAGCTCATCGTCATAATTCGAGCGGACAGAGAAGGTGAGAAACTTATGTTGGAATTGCCAGGAGATAAGAAAATAGCAAAAAGAAAAAGGCTGTTGGTCGCCTTGATGCTGGTTCTGTTTTTGGGAGCTGTTTTCTTCTTTGTCACCAGGGATGAGGAAGTACCGGAAGAGGTGGTGGAGAAGGTGGTTCCGGAAAAGCAGGAAGTTGTGATTCCAAGTGAACCGGAATTCCTTTCCCTGTTGCCAGACGAGGCGCATAAGCTTGTCCAGGAGCGTAATGTGGTGATTGTCGATGTGCGCAGTGAGGCGGAGCGCGGTGAAACGGTTATCCCGGGCTCAATTTCCGTACCGCTCTCCAAGTTGGCGGCAGGGGAGTTTGACCTCCCAAAGGAGCAAGCTATCCTGCTGGTGTGTGCGGTGGGGGGGCGGAGCTACGGCGCCGGCCTCTATCTGATGCAGCAAGGTTACCTGCAGGTCTACAACCTGCGGGGAGGAATTGTTGCCTGGGCCAAGAACGGTTTGCCTCTTGAGGCGGGCCAGGCCGCGGTTAAGGCCGAGGCTGCAGAAAAGAACGGATCTCCCGCGAACTAGCCGGCCCATATTGTGTGTTGTGACCCTTGCGAATTTGTCACCAGGTATTATCAGTTATCCCATGCTTGGAGGACAACAGGCGCGAAATTCCGTACTTGCTGTAGGTGGCAGGAACCGGGTTAGATAAAAAAAAATAAAAATCATCCTGATTTTTCCAATCTCCTGAAGCGGATAGTACATCTTCGCTGAAAACCGTCCTTTTCCACTATTCACAGGCATTGGCGATCTTTCGTATACTAAAGTATCGCCTCATCGGGACCACCTCAAAGGCACAATGCGGGTCATTTTTTTTTCAACTCCGCAATGAAGTGCTTGTCGTAAGGTGGAATTGTTGGTATAAAGCAGGGTTCAGGGTTAGAAGGAGTCGACCTGCCCGAGGCGACTTAACTCATTAACGTGGCGGCGAAAATCGTCATCACACAACCACCTTAAATCGCGTAGCCTTTTGGTCTACTGCAACGAGCAAATCCAAATGACAGAAGAATTGAAATCAAATCAGAACAGCGGCGAAGAGTTGAGCTTTGCAGAACTCTTTGAGATGGAAGAAAACAGCACCGTAGTTGCTGTTGGTGATGTTGCCATCGGTACCATCATTGGCACCGAGGATGACTACTTTCTTGTCGATGTGGGTGACAAGGCAGAGAGCTATATCGCCAAGTCTGAATTCCGCCTGGAAGAAGATCAGGAAGTCAATGTCGGCGACACCTTCGAGGTGTTCGTTGAGCGCCGTAAAGACGAAGGCGGACTCCTGCTCTCCAGAGAAAAGGCTATTGCTATTAAGGTTTGGGAAGACATCGCCAAGATTCAGGAAGATGACGGAACCATCGAGGGTAAGATCGAAAGCCGCGTCAAGGGCGGTATGTCGGTTGATATCGGCGTTCCAGCCTTCCTGCCATACTCTCAGATCGATCTCCGTCCGGTCAAGGACCTGGATGCATTGATCGGGGAGTCCTACGAATTCAAGATCCTCAAGTTCAACAAGAAGAGAAACAACGTTGTTATCTCCCGCCGCGCGATCCTCGAGGAGGAGCGCAACAAGCTGCGCGAAGATATGCGTAACAAGCTCGAGGAAGGTCAGATTATCTCCGGTGCTATCACCAACATCACCGATTACGGTCTGTTCATCGACATGGGCGGTATGGACGGCCTCTGTCACATCACCGACCTTTCCTGGGGCCGCGTTTCCCATCCAGCCAAGATGTACAAGGTTGGCCAGGAGGTTGAGGTCAAGGTACTCAAGTACGACAAAGACAATGACCGCGTATCCCTCGGTATCAAGCAGCTTCGCGAAGATCCGTGGGCTACCGTTGTTGATCGTTACCCGCTCAACGAGAAGACCACCGGTAAAGTTGTATCCATCACCGATTACGGTGTCTTCGTCGAGCTGGAAGAGGGCGTAGAGGGTCTGATCCACGTTTCCGAGATGACCTGGTCCAAGAAGCCGCGTCACCCATCCAAGATGGTTTCCGTTGGCGACGAGGTAGAGGTAATGGTGCTCAACATCGAGCCGGAGACCAAGCGTATCTCCCTCGGTATGAAGCAGCTCCAGCCGAACCCATGGGATCTGGTAACCGAGAACTATCCTGTCGGTTCCATTATCGAAGGCAAGATCAAGAATATCACCGACTTCGGTGTGTTCATCGGTATCGAAGAGGGCATCGACGGCCTGATTCACGTCTCCGATCTCTCCTGGACCGAGCGTATCAAGCATCCGTCCGAGAAGTATGCCAAGGGCGAGACCATCCAGGCTGTTGTATTGAAAATCGATCGTGAGAATGAGAGATTCTCCCTCGGTGTCAAGCAGCTGGTGCCGGATCCGTGGCAGGCAGCGTACAACAACTACCCATCCGGTACTGTTGTAGAGGGTGAGATCACCAACGTGACCGACTTCGGTGTATTCGTGAAACTCGAGGAAGGTATCGAGGGTCTGGTGCACGTATCCGAGCTTAGCAAGGATAAGGTGAAGACTCCGGTCGGCATGTACCAGGTAGGCGACACCCTGAAGGCCATCGTGATCAACGTTTCCTCTAAAGATCGTAAGATCGGTCTGTCCGTGAAGACCCTCGAGGGTGACGGCGAGAAGGCTGCCGCTGATTCATACAGCCAGGCAGACTCCTCTGCAGGCGACAGCGCACCGTCCACCTTTGGCGATCTGCTGAAAGCTGCCGCTGAAAGCGGTGGAACCGGGACTGAAGAAGAATAATCGTTCCGGTACGTTATATATTTTGCTGTACCAAGGTTGTTTTGCCGGGACTACACCGGCAAAACAGCCTTTTTTTATACACAATCTAAACCGATACCCCATTGTGGCGGTGACGGCTTACAATCGAAGATGGAAAGATGTTAAAGAAAGATATTGTCAATAAGGTGAGCGATCAGCTCTCCATGCAGAAACAGGATGTAGGCGTAGCTGTTGATATAATTCTCGAGACCATGGCCGAGGCGCTGCAGGATGAGCGTCGCATCGAGCTGCGTGGTTACGGCAGCTTCTCTGTACGCCAGCGTAAGCCCCGCTGCACCAAGAATCCGCGTACCGGCAAGATGATGGATATTCCGGAGCGCAACACTCTGCATTTCACGATGAGCAAGTCTTTGAAAGAAGCCCTCATCGAAGAAAAGGAGTAACGTCTCCTTTTCCTTCACGGAGGACCTCGGGCACCTCGCCGGTCAGGTCAATGACTGACGAGGGGTCGGAATAGATAGGTCCTCCGTCTATCACCAGATCGACCCTGTTGCCCAGCAGCAGGTCAATCTCATATGGGTCTGATGGTGCTGGCTCGTCCTCTTCCGGCAGACTTGTATTGACGATGGGATTGCCGAGAGACTGGATAAGCAATTGGCTTATCTGGTTGTCGGGGACACGTATACCCACTGTTTTCTGTTTGGTGATCATCACCTTCGGGACGACCTTGGTCCCGGGCAGGACAAATGTATACGGACCCGGCAGTCGTTTTTTGAGCAGTCTGTAGGCGGTATTCGACACATGGGCGTAGTTGCTGATGTGTGTTAGGTCTGAACACATAAACGAGAACGGCTTTTGTTTGGGACGCTGTTTTATCTGAGCGATGCGTTTGATGGCCTTGGGGTTGAAAATGTCGCAGCCGATGCCGTAGCCGGTATCGGTGGGATAGCAGATCACAGCACCGTTCTTGAGCTGTTCAACAACCCGGTTTATGAGCCGGGGCTGCGGGTTGTATGGGTTGATTTCAAGTAGCATATCGAATGTTCCTTTAAAGGGGTGCGGGAGTCCATGCCCCGATCATCCCGGTCGCATGCCGGAGTATCTCCGGTGTAGTATACGAAAATTTACCTGTTTTCTGCACATTGACTTATCGGTAGTCAGCAGAATGTTTTACCATTATATTCTAAAACATTGGGCAAAAAAAGAATGTAACACGCGAGCAATGACGGGGAGTTGCACCATCCCGCTAAAGCCCGGATGCGTTGATGTACCTTTTTACCATGCCACAATCCTGACAAGGAGGGACTATGTTACCAGATAATATTGAAACAGCACTCACATTTGATGATTTACTTCTCGTACCGTCTGCATCCGAGGTCCTTCCGAACGAGGTGTCACTGGCGACCCAGTTGACCGATACAATCAGGCTGAACACACCGCTGGTCAGCTCGGCGATGGATACCGTAACCGAACACCGCACCGCCATTGCCATGGCCCGTGAGGGAGGTATCGGTATTATCCATAAAAACATGACCATCGAGCAGCAGGTGCTCGAAGTCGAGCGGGTGAAAAAGTCAGAATCAGGCATGATCATCGACCCCATCACCGTCAACAAGAACCAGTCTGTGCAGGAAGTGCAGGAGATCATGGCAATGTACAAGATTTCCGGCCTGCCGGTGCTACATGAAGGCAAGCTGGTGGGTATTGTCACCAACCGCGATCTTCGTTTTGTCTCCGACAATGACCTCAGGGTCTCGGACGTGATGACCAGCAAAAACCTGGTGACAGCCAAGGCCGGCATCACTCTTGAGCATTCCAAGGCGCTGCTGCATGAACATCGTATCGAAAAGCTGCTGGTGGTGGATGACAACGGCGCCTTAAAAGGACTGATCACCATCAAGGATCTGGAGAAGATCAAGAAATATCCGAACGCAGCCAAGGACAGCTACGGCAGGCTCTTGGTCGGTGCAGCACTCGGGGTTGGCGACAATATCGAGGCCAATGCGGAGGCGCTGATGAAGGTCGGTGTCGATGTGGTGGTGATCGATTCCGCCCACGGCCACTCCAAAGGTGTTATCCAGGGTGTCGAGCGCGTGCGCGGCGCTTTCCCGAATCTGTCCATCATCGCCGGAAACGTGGCCACGGAAGAGGCGGCGGAGGATCTGATCAAGGCCGGCGTCAATGCCGTAAAAGTCGGGGTTGGCCCGGGCTCCATCTGTACCACTCGTATCGTGGCTGGTATCGGTGTGCCCCAGATGACCGCCATCAGAAACTGCGTCAAGGCGGGCAACAGACACGGCATTCCCATTATCGCTGATGGTGGCATCAAACACTCCGGTGAGTTGACCAAGGCCATCGGCGCCGGTGCCAGCTCTATCATGATCGGTTCCCTCTTTGCCGGTACCGACGAAACTCCAGGTGAGACCTTCCTTTTCCAGGGCAGGACCTACAAGGGGTACCGTGGTATGGGTTCTCTTGGCGCAATGAGCCAGGGCTCTTCCGACAGGTACTTCCAGTCTGAGGTAAGTGCCACTTCCAAGCTGGTGCCGGAAGGTATTGAAGGCAAGGTTCCTTATCGCGGGCCTATCACCTCTGTCATTTACCAGCTGCTTGGAGGGCTTCGTTCCGGTATGGGGTATTGTGGGGCCGCCACCATCGAAGATCTGAAGAACAACGCCAAATTTGTTCGTATCTCGCCTGCTGGTCTGCGCGAATCCCATGTACACGATGTCATCATCACCAAGGAAGCACCGAACTACCGTACCGCATAATTGAAGGGAGGGCGGGATAAGCCCGCCCACCAAGTAAAACTGTTTCTGATAAAGAGCATATTATGGATATTCACAGCGAAAAAATACTCATTCTCGACTTCGGCTCACAGACCACTCAGCTGATTGCCAGGCGGATCAGGGAGCAGAAAGTCTACAGTGAGATTCACCCCTTCAACGTTTCCATCGATAAGATCAGGGAGCTGAAACCCACCGGTATCGTCTTGTCAGGCGGCCCTTGTTCCGTATATGACGAGGACGCTCCCCACTGCGACGATGCGGTGTTTGAGCTCGGTGTACCGGTACTCGGTATCTGCTACGGCGCCCAGCTGATGGTGCAGCAGCATGGCGGCACCGTGGAAAAAGCTGAAAAGCGCGAGTTCGGCAAGGCCGATCTGCATGTGAGCTACACCGAGGGCCTTTTTGCCGGTCTTGAAACCGGTGAGTGGTCCCATCAGGTCTGGATGAGCCATGGCGACCGCATCGAGGTGCTGCCAGAGGTCTTTGAGGTGACCGCGACCAGCGAACACTCACCCTATGCAGCCATCCGGCATACTGAAAAACCATTCGTCGCGGTCCAGTTCCACCCGGAGGTGGCTCATACCCTGATCGGAAACGACGTGCTGCGAAATTTCATTTTCGGTATCTGCGGCTGTTCCCCAAGCTGGACCATGCACTCCTTCATCGAGGCCAACGTGGAGGCCATTCGCGACAAGGTCGGGGACGGCAAGGTTATCTGCGCCCTCTCTGGTGGTGTTGATTCCTCCGTGGTGGCTGCGATCATCCACAAGGCGATCGGCGACCAGCTTACCTGCATCTATGTGAACAACGGCTTGATGCGTACCGGAGAGTCTGAATCGATCCTGAGATTTTTCCGGGAGAAGACCAAGCTCAATGTGGTCAACGTTGACGCCACCGAGTTCTTCTTAAGCGAGCTCGACGGGGTGCTTGACCCGGAGGTCAAGCGTAAGCGCATCGGCCTCGGCTTTATCAAGATTTTCGAGGAAGAGGCCCACAAGATCGGTGAGGTGCAGTATCTGGCCCAGGGAACTCTCTACCCGGATGTCATCGAGTCTGTCTCGTTCCGCGGTGAGGCGCCGATCAAGTCGCATCACAATGTCGGTGGCCTGCCCGAGGTGATGAAGCTGGATCTGATCGAACCGCTTCGCGAGCTGTTCAAGGATGAGGTTCGCGAGCTTGGTCTGGAGCTCGGCCTGCCGGAAGAGGCAATCTATCGTCAGCCGTTCCCGGGACCAGGCCTTGGCATCCGGATCATGGGCGAAGTTACCCGCGAACGTCTGGATATCCTCCGCCAGGCTGATGTGATCGTGCTTGAAGAAATGCGCAAGGCTGGCCTGTACCGCAAGGTATGGCAGTCCTTTGCGGTATTGTTGCCGATCCAGACCGTGGGCGTCATGGGGGATGGCCGTACCTATGAACACGTGATTGCCATTCGCGCGGTCGATTCCCGCGATGCCATGACCGCAGACTGGTCGAAGCTGCCGTATGATGTGCTGGGCGTTATCTCAAGTCGTATCATCAATGAGGTGCGCGGCGTAAACAGGGTATGTTACGATATCTCCTCCAAGCCTCCTGCAACCATCGAGTGGGAGTAATCACCACATCATTACCGTGGGGAAATAGAGAATGCTAAAAACTGGTATCTATGTCGATGCCGAGAATATCCGGCTCTGCGGCGGTTACGGCATGCGCTACGATGTGCTTGTCGATCTCGCCCAGGCCGGTGATTCCGTACTGCTCAGGGCGAATTCCTACCTGGCCGAAGATGGTGAGAGAACCAAGGACGATCCGGAGTATCGTCAGAAGCTCTACCGCTATCACGATGTGATCAGGCAATGTGGATTCAAGGTTATCAAGAAGTTTGTGAAACACTTCGTTGATGACGAGGGTATCATCACCACCAAGGCCAACGCGGATATGGACCTGGCCATTGACGCCCTGCTGCAAGCCAGAAACCTTGATCGGATTATCCTGCTCACCGGCGACAGCGATTTCATTCGCCTGGTATTGGCCCTGCAGAATATGGGCTGTCGGGTCGAGGTGATTGGTTTCAACCACGTCAGCCACGAACTGAAAGAGACTGCGGACTCGTTTTTGTCCGGTTTTCTGGTGCCGGGCCTGCTGCCCATCCAGAATAGCGGAGCCGAAGAGCGGCAGCGTGGCTTTCCCATGAACTACAATCCGGATCGCGGTTTTGGCTTCATGCGCTTTTTTACCCTCACTGAAGAAGGGCTGATACCGGAATCGGTATTTTTCCATTGCTCAAAGGCCCCCGAAATCACGGATAATCTATTTTTAGACTCTTCAAACATCTTTGAGTTTACAGTGGTTGCCAATCCGGACAACGGCGGCCGGACTGAGGCCTGGGATATTCGCCCACTGGAAGGGTAAGCGGTTTTTTTTCATAGCAGTACTGCGGTTCTGAGATATAAGAGCAAGCTGGCAATTCGATTATACGTCTGGCAAGTCATCACAACTCAGCATTTCACCCCGGGACCAGGCTTGGCCTCGGGGTGAAATGTCTTCAGAGGAGGAGAGTATGAATTTTGACTGGAGTTCGATTGATTTTGTGGCCCTGGAGAAGCTTCTGGTAAGCTGGGGAGGAAGAATCCTTTCGGCGCTGGTGGTGCTGGTCATTGGTATGTGGCTGGCAAAGAGATTCGCCGGAGCGTTTTCCAAAGTTCTTGAGAAACGCAAGATCGATGTTACCCTGACCAAATTTCTCAGCACCATCCTCTATTACATCATCCTGGTGGCGGTGATCATCGCTGCCGCCGCCCAGGTCGGGATAAACACGGCCTCGTTCCTGACCGTGGTCGGTGCCGCATCCCTGGCCGTGGGTCTCGCCTTGAAAGACTCTCTGGGCAATTTCGCCGCCGGGGTAATGCTTATTCTTTTTCGGCCGTTCAAGGTGGGAGACTACGTTACCGTAGGCGGCGAGAGTGGCACCGTGGAAGAGATCCATATTTTTAACACTATCCTGAACACTGCGGATAACCAGAAAAAGATCATTCCAAATTCCATGGTGAGCAGTAATACCATCACCAATGTGACTGCCAACCCCACCCGTCGCATAGACCTCGTGGTGGGCATCAGCTACAATGATGATATGAAGAGAGCCAAGGAGACCCTGGAGGCGATTTTAGCCGAGACAGAAGGGGTGATGGAAGAGCCTGCGCCGGTTGTCGCGGTTTCGAACCTTGGTGCTTCATCGGTGGATCTGGTGGCTCGTCCCTGGGTGAAGACCGGCGACTACTGGAATGTCCGCTTTGAACTCACCGAGAAAATCAAGCGTACTTTTGACGAGAAAAATATCAGCATTCCCTATCCGCAGACGGATGTGCATATGTACCGGGCGGAAGAAAACTGAAACCTGGCTCGTACAGGGGAAAGCCTTTTCCGGCTCCGGGGCATGCAGTTTGTTGTAGCTGATAGTGATAACGGAGTTTGAGATGACAGAGACCTTACTTGCTGTTGATATCGGTGGAACAAAATGCGAGTTGGCCGTTTTTCCCGGTAGAGATGGTCTGGCTTCCCTTGCCCGTAAACGTTTTGCCAGTGCAGACTACCCGAATCTGGAAGAGATCGTAGCCCAATTTTTGTCCGAGACAGGGGAGAGCCCCTCCCATGCCTGTATTGGCGTGGCTGGCGTGGTCAGCGATGGTTGCGGCAGGGTGACCAATCTGCCGTGGACGGTCCGCGAAGAAGAAGTGCAGACCCGTTTTGGTTTTACCAAAGTCCAGCTTATCAACGACCTGACATCGGTCTGTGCCTCCTTGCCGCTACTAAATGGTGACGATCTCCTGGAGATTCAGCCCGGTCAGCCACAGGAAGGGCAGTTAATTGGTGTGGTCGCTCCTGGTACAGGGCTCGGGGAAGGGCTGCTCGTGGAAAAAGATGGTCTGTTCTTCCCAAGGGGCTGTGAGGGTGGACATGCCGATTTTGCTCCGGTTGATGAACAGCAGACCGATTTGCTAAAGTGGATGCTTGGCCGGCGCGAGCGGGTCAGTTATGAGAGCCTCATAGCTGGCCCGGGTATTCCAAACCTCTACGATTTCCTCCACGAGCAGCAGGGTATTCCCGAGCTGGCGGAGATACGGAAGGAGTTTGACGCTTCGTCTGATCGTACTCCGGTAATTTTCAATCATGCTTTTAGCGGCAAGCAGTGCCTGCTTTGCCGAAAGACCGTCGAGCTGTTCCTGCAGATATTAGGAGCGGAGGCTGGCAATCTCGCTCTTAAACTCTATGCACGGGGCGGTATCTTTATAGGTGGCGGCATTGTGCCGAGAATAGCTGGCAAAGTCTCTTTTGATGGTTTTCGTGAAGCGTTTTTGGCCAAAGGCAAAATGAAAGACTTGATGCAGACAATTCCGGTTCACCTGATCACACGCAAAGATGCAGCATTACTTGGTGTTGCAAAATATGGGCGTGAAATCCTGATAGGTACTTCACCAAGAATCACAAAGCATTTTCATTAAGCAATTCTGGCATGTCCACCAAGTTCACCACTAAAGCAGCAATTCCCTCTGGCATTCTCAAAGCATACGGAATGAGAGAAGAATCGGTTGAAGTCGAAGTATTGGGTAAAGGCAATATTAATGACACCTTCCTTGCTAGCAGTTCAAACCAGAGGGCGGTTTTTCAGAAAATAAGCTCTGTTGTTTTCCCAAAACCCACAGAGGTTGCCGCCAATTTTCAATATGTTTCAACACACATCCACAGGCGGAAAAAGAAGATAGATCCAGATTACCAATGCGCCAGGTTGATTCCGACCCGGCAGGGAAAAGGATGGCATATTGATGAAGATGGCGAATGCTGGCGTGTGCAGGAATATGTTGACCACACACCGGTAGACGGTGCTCCCCTGAGCTACGATAAAGCTGTGCAGTTGGGCAGGGTGCTCGGTAGGTTTCACCGTCTTACAGAGGACCTGGATGTGAATAAGTTGTACGAGCCAATTCCAGGCTTTCACCGTACTCTTCGTTATCTTGAGAATTTTGATAAGGCTATTCAGGGTAGACAAGTCACTGATTCCACACTTCTTTCTCAATGTGTTGAGTATGTGGATAAATATCGTGGAACGGCAGAGATTCTGGAGCGTGAACGTGCTTCGGGAAACCTGGCGGTCAGGGTCATGCACGGCGATCCGAAAGTCGATAACATTATCTGGAGCAAAACGGGTAGGGCCGAAGGGCTCTTCGATCTTGATACAGTAGGGCCGGGGCTCAGGCTTTACGATCTGGGTGACTGCCTGAGATCAAGCTGCAACATCATAGGTGAGGAGGCCAAACCGGGTGAGGTCGCCTTTGCTGCTGAAGTGTTTCAAGCTCTGCTTGAGGGATATTTCAGTGTGGGCGATCACTTTTTAAGCAGGATCGAAAAACAGCTGATTGTTGATGCTGCGCTTACCATCACCTTGGAACTGGGCGTTCGCTTCCTGACAGATTATCTCAGTGGAGATGTCTATTTCAAAACCAGCAGAACAGCACAAAATCTTGATCGTGCTTTAGTGCAGTTTCACCTGGCAGATTCCATAAAATCTCAGGAAATACGACTCAGGGATCTGACCAACCCAACTGATAGCTGATTTTTCTCGCAACCTTCTGGCATTGCCACCCTGGTCGGGACTGGTGGAGGGGCAGCTTCAGCCCACACTGGAGACTGGCTCAGAATCCGTCTATTTATTTTTCCTCGAACATCATTCTATTGTTCCGGAACTGCAGAGAAAATAATTGCGTATCGAAAATAATTACACTGGATAAAGTGTAATTAATTTGTTAGGCTTTTGAGGTTCCTTTCCCACGTTGAAATTTCTGGAAGCGTATAACCAATATGGCAATCCAGGCGGTGTTTTGAATTTTCTTCCTGCAAAATGGATCCATTCTCCGATGCTAATCGCGGTCTGCGAAACCGTAAAAGAATATAGAGATATTTCTTGGTCGAAAAGGGGGATTGAGTTGTCGTCGGTTGATCAAGGCATGTCGGCGGATGAAAAGAGTCGGCATAAAGTTCAAATGGAGCAATTAATCAAAAAAGGAGAGAGTTATGCGTAAGAAGATGTATAAGGCTATCCTGTTTGGTGTATTGATAACCGGTTGTGCCACCATTGCCACGACTTCAACGGCCGCAGTGGGGGTAGATTCTGGAGATCTGTGTGATTTGATTGAATCTGGCAATATAATGACGACCCTGTCGGATCTGAGTGTAATTGGGGAAAGATTACCGGGAACTGCTGGCTATGACGCTGCGGCTGATTATATTGCGGACACTTTACTCGAATATGGCTACTCGGTCACCAAGCAGCCTTTCAGTTATCAATTCTGGGAAGAACTGTCTGACCCTGAGTTGATAAGAACAGATCCGAGCATGGTTACCTACCCTCCTTATGAGACAGCAGGATTTGCAACCATGGAATATTCTGGCAGTGGCGATGTTGCGGCCCCTGTGGTGAAAGCTGAAGTTTTTGGTTGTGACATAGCGGATTTTGATTCTGCAGACTTTGTGGGCAAGATCGCTTTGATCGAACGTGGTGTCTGCACGTTTTTCCAAAAAGCAGCAAATGCCGAAGCTGCTGGCGCAGCGGCGGCGGTTGTGTACAACGATGCGGCACGTCAGGATGCTTTCCTTGGCACCCTGGGTGGTGAAGGCGTGACAATACCTGTTCTTGGTGCGGCGTATGATGTAGGTATGGAGTTGCAGGAAGAGGGAAGTGAAGCCAAAGTGTATGTTGATGCAACTGTTACCACTGTGGATACCTACAATCTTATAGCAGAAACCCAGGGTGGACGTGATGACAGGGTTGTTGTTGTCGGTGCCCATCTTGACGGCGTTGCCGGAACAACGGCAATGAACGATAACGGTTCGGGTTCTGCAGCTATTCTGGAAATCGCCAAGCAGATAAGTGCGCTTGGGGTTGAGCCGGTAAACAAGGTACGATTCGCGTTTTGGAGTGCGGAGGAGTCTGGGCTTATTGGTTCAACTTATTATGTGGAGAATCTCACTGATCGCGGCATTAAAGATATAGCACTTAACCTCAATTTTGACATGCTCGCATCGCCGAATTACGTGCGTTTTGTGTATGATGGTGATGGCTCTGCAACAGAGCTTGCGGGACCAAACGGTTCTGCCAATATCGAGGCAGTATTCGCAGATTATTTTGATTCACAGGGGCTGCCGTTTGAAGAGACAGCTTTTGATGGGCGTTCAGATTACGGACCGTTTATCGAGGTCGGAATTCCTGCAGGAGGTCTCTTCACCGGCGCTGATGAACTCAAAACAGAAGAACAGGCGGCAACTTATGGTGGCGTTGTAGATGAGATGCTCGATGCCAATTACCATACCCCGGCTGACAACTATGGCAATCTCAATGAAGAAGCACTGGATGTGATGGCGGACGCTGCTGCTCACACTGTATTGACCTTTGCCATGACGAAGTCTGCAGTGAACGGTACCGGCAAAGCTTCACCAGTAGCTAAGGATAAGCTTACCTATAAAGGTTCTAAGGCCCAGAGATAATACTGGCACTTAAAGGAATTATGCCTGCCAAGCCAGGCTGGAACATGCCATATGTTCCAGCCTGATTCCCATTTGAATTGCTTCCAGATTTTGTACTACATCAATTCCCGCCTCTCGTCATAACCACTATCTAAACGAAAATAATCAATTTATAAGAATTCCTCTAAGCAATATATGGTTGCGGTAGAGGTGTATCAAGGTTAGGGTTGAGTGGTTTTCGTAGCTTTTGAAGGGTAAATAGCTATCTGGATAATGATTTTTGTGGCATGGTGTGAATTCGTGTCGAGCGAGCGCTCACTCGTATTCAGGTTGAAGGACTTTTAAAATTGCTTGAAAGGAGAACGTACATGGAAGGGCAAACCGTGAACAGAAGTGTATTGACCCCTGTAGAGTTTTTGACACGTAGCGAATATGTATACCCGGAGAAGACTGCTGTTGTTTATAAGGAGAAAAGATACACCTATAAACAATTCGCAGAGAGGGTTTATCGCCTTGCCAATGCCTTGAAAGCTCGAGGGGTAGGTAAGGGCGACAAGGTTGCCTTCCTGTGTCCTAATATTCCGCCTATGCTCGAAGCCCATTATGCGGTGCCGATGATTGGGGCAGCACTGGTCAGCGTCAACATCCGTTTATCAAAAGGGGAAGTATCCTATATCATAGGTCATTCCGATGCCAAGGTGGTGGTGGTTGATACGGAGTTCGCCTCAGTCATCGACCAGGATGATTTACCCAAGGTGAAAACATATGTCTCTGTCTGTGACGTTGAAGGATATCAGCCGATGGAAGGGAGTATTGATTATGAGGAGTTTCTCGCCTCAGCACCTGCTGACAAGCCTGCGCTGGATGTGGATTCAGAGGATCAGTTACTGGCAATAAATTATACCAGCGGCACCACCGGCAGGCCCAAGGGGGTAATGTATCATCACCGCGGCGGCTATCTCAACGCCATAGGGGAGATTCTGGAGTCACAACTGACCGCTCCCTCGGTGTATCTCTGGACGTTGCCGATGTTTCACTGCAATGGCTGGTGTTTCACCTGGGGCGTCACCGCCGCTGGTGGAACCCATGTCTGTCTGCGGGCGGTGGCGGCAGATGAGATCTACCGGCTCATCGAACAGGAGGGGGTGACGCATCTTTGTGCCGCGCCGACGGTTCTGATCATGATGAGCAGCTTTCCCGGCGCCGAAGACAAACGGATGAAAAGACCGTTGAAGATCATGACCGCCGGGGCTCCGCCGGCACCGGCCATCATCAGCAATATGGAGCGGATGGGGGCGGAGATTACCCATACCTATGGTCTGACCGAGGTCTATGGCCCACATAGTGTCTGTGCCTGGCAGCCGGAGTGGGAAAACCTCTCGGCGGCCGAGATGGCCCAGATCAAATCCCGTCAGGGTGTTCCCTACATCGTGACCCAGTATATGGATGTGGTAGACCCGCAGACCATGGAACCGGTTCCGCGCGATGGGCAGACCATGGGCGAGATAGTCATGCGGGGCAACAACGTGATGACCGGTTATTATAAAGACGCCGAGGCGACGGCGAAAGCTTTTGCCGGCGGCTGGTTCCACAGCGGCGACCTGGCCGTGATGCACCCAGATGGCTATGTGCAGATCATGGACCGTAAGAAGGATATCATTATCAGCGGCGGCGAAAATATCTCCACGGTGGAAGTGGAGAACATCATTTACGGTCACCCGGATGTGCAGGAAGTGGCGGTGATTCCGGTCCCGGATGGGAAGTGGGGCGAGGTGCCGAAAGCTTTTGTTGTCCCCAAGGCAGGGTGTACACCTTCGGCAGAGGACATTATCGAATTCACCAAACAGCACCTGGCCAGGTTTAAGGCCCCAAAGTTTGTTGAGTTTGGAGAGCTGCCTAAAACGGCAACGGGCAAGATCCAGAAGTTCAAGCTCCGGGAAAAGGAGTGGAAGGGCAAAAAGCGAGTGAACTGAAACTGGTCCTGGTTGGCAGCATGCGGTGATCGACACCCAAGGGCCCTGGATCGCTTTTGCGATTCAGGGCTCTGGCATTTGGAGTCTGCCACGGGGCATTGGGGGCACAGGGTAGAGAGCAGAAACGTCTCGACACTGGTGGTGCGGGTGATGATTGTGATTCATAAGGGATAAAGGAAAAAGCTTGCCTCCGGTGTCGGGAGCACGGGGCGACTACTCTTCGGCAAGCCGCTTTAGTCTGTGAAAAAGGTTTACGGCCAGGGGCGACTCCTGTATTATCAGGGGCTGTTTTTTTCCTGTCACGAAAGAGCAATTTTCTTGCAAGTTCTCCCGGTTAATCGGTCTTAGACAGTGCCGAGTGACTGGCTGGCCGGGTACATCAAGCAATAGACCTAGATTACACGATATATCATCATGCAGACCCAGACCCCATACACCCTGCACTGCAAATCGTCCGAATGTGCAGCCCGCAGAGGCCATGTCACGACCAGACAGGGCACCATCCAGACCCCGGTTTTCATGCCGGTAGGCACCCAGGCAACGGTCAAGGCCGTCACTCCGGAAAATCTCCAGCAGATGAACGCCGAGATTATACTTGGCAATACCTATCATCTCTTTATCCGCCCAGGGCATGAACTCATTGAGCGTTTCGGCGGGCTGCATGGATTTATGAACTGGAAAGGCTCTATTCTCACCGACAGCGGCGGGTTCCAGATCTTCAGCCTCAAGGATCTGGCCAAGATTAGCGAGGAGGGCGCCGCCTTTCGTTCCCATCTCGATGGTTCCAAGCTCTTTTTAAGCCCGGAGGATGCGGTCCATGTGCAGCAGAGCCTGGGATCTGACATCATGATGTGTCTGGATACCTGTATCCCGTACCCGGCCACGAAAAAAGAGGTGATTGATTCCACCGCCCTTACCACCCGTTGGGCGGAGCGGTGCAGAAAGGCGCATACCAAGCGCGAGCAGCTGCTGTTCGGCATCATCCAGGGCGGCATGCATGAAGAGCTTCGAAAAATGCATGCCGAGCAGCTGATTGAAATCGGTTTCGACGGCTATGCCATCGGCGGACTGAGCGTCGGTGAGGAACCGCAGGTCATGTACGATATCACCGAAGCCACCACCCCACATATGCCTGAAAACTATGCCCGCTACCTGATGGGAGTCGGTACCCCGCAGGACCTGGTCGAGGGCGTGTGGCGCGGAGTGGACATGTTCGATTGCGTAATGCCCACCAGAAACGCCCGTAACGGCATGCTCTTCACCTCCACCGGCAGGGTTGTTATCAAAAACTCAAGATATCGGGATGATATGCGGCCATTGGATGAGGCTTGCAGTTGTTATACCTGTCGCAACTACTCACGGGCCTATTTACGTCACCTCTTTGTCAGCCGTGAGATTTTGAGTTACCATTTAAATACCATTCATAACCTGCATTACTACCTTAACCTGATGGCGGGTATCAGAAAGTCCATTGAGGACGACAACTTTGCCGCCTTCCGCAAAGATTTTTATGGCAGGCTCGAGAGTGAATGAGTAGATTATTGAGGATTTTTAACTGAAGTATCCGGATTTTTTATGGTGTTTCCGTATAACGGGCGCCTTGCCGGATCGCACATCACATTTCTTAATCGATTCTCTGGAGGAGAGTATTATGACCAGCGTAGCATACGCGTCAGCTGCTGGCGGTGGAGCGGCTGGAGGTTTTGCCTCATTTATTCCGCTCATTCTGATATTTGTCGTTTTCTATTTCCTGCTGATCAGGCCGCAGCAAAAACAGGCCAAGCAGCACCAGCAGTTTCTTTCTGACCTGAAGAAGAATACCCGCATCATGACCAAAGGCGGTATTCACGGTGTTATCGTTGACCTGAGCGAGAATGTCGTGACCCTGGAGATCGCCAAAGATGTGACCATCAAGGTTGCCCGGGACGCAATTGCCGGGGCGATCAACAAGGATGGCACCTCCATAGCCAAAGATCCTAAGGCCGGCAAGGAAGCACCGAAATCCGGCGGCTGAGGCATCAAAGGCTGTTAATGCTCTGCAGGCTGTAGAACCCGTTAAAAACCGTTTTGTTCGCTCTGAACAAAACGGTTTTTTTGTGTGAATATGATAGAATGAGAAACATTCGGTTCGTTTTTCTCCATAATATTCCCAAGGGGAGGAGTTATGGCCATTTATCTGGTGCAGCATGGGTTATCTCTTTCAAAAGAAGAAGACCCGCAACGCGGGCTTGCGCAGGAGGGTGTTGAGAAGGTACGGCTGATAGCCGATGTAGCAGCGGCCTACTCGGTGAAGGTGGAGACCATCTTTCACAGCGGCAAGAACAGGGCCGAACAAACGGCCCAGCTTATGGCGGCCAAACTTGAACCGCCCGGTGGAGTTGTGGCCAGAGAAGGGCTCGCTCCCATGGATGATGTGGCGAGCCTGGCAATGGAACTTGATCCGGCAACAAATATAATGCTGGTGGGGCACCTGCCCTTTATGGAACGCTTGACATCCCTGCTGACGACCGGATCCGCTGCCTTCCGGGTCTTCAAGTTTCAAAATGGCGGCATTGTCTGCCTGGATAGGGACGCTGCCGACGAGAAGTGGTATATCAAGTGGGCGTTGATGCCCAAGGTAGGATAGCCTCATCGCTCCATGTGGCATCATTTTCTTCAGTTCTTGGGGGTGGATATAGCTCACTATTATCCACCTCCAAGAACTTCGAACCTGATGCCACCTGAAACGATGAGGAACGCGCTTGAGCTAATTTGTAATTTCTAATTAAGAATAGAGCCAAACAGGCTTTAGTATATAGATGGCGAAGAAGAAATTTTATGCGGTTGCGGTGGGAGGAAAGAAGAATATCTATACCGACTGGGCAACCACCGAGAAGCAGGTAAAAGGGGTTGCCGGGGCAAAGTACAAGAGCTTTCTCACCAGGCAGGAAGCGGAAAGCTGGTTGCAGAACCCGGTCTATTCGAAAAAACCGCAAACGGGCCCAGGCAGAAACGGTGCCGTAAAGAAACCCCAAACCAGTGCTGGCGCAAAACCCAAAGCAGCTGCTGGGATCCCGGCCGATGCCATCGTGGTCTACACCGACGGCGGGGCGATCAACAACCCGGGTCCGGGAGGCTACGGCATTGTTATCTGCGACGGCACCACCCGCCGGGAGATCTCCGGCGGGTACCGGCTGACGACCAACAACCGTATGGAGATGACCGCCTGCATCGTGGCGCTGCGGGAGGTTATCGGCCTGGGACGGCCGATCGTGTTGTTTTCTGACTCCAGTTACCTGGTCAACGGCGTGGAGAAGGGCTGGGCCCGCTCCTGGAGGAGACGTGGTTGGCGGAAGTCCGATGGCGCGCCGGCGTTGAATCCCGATCTCTGGTCGGAACTGCTCGATCTTCTGGAGGAGGGCAAGGTCGAGTTGCGTTGGGTGAAAGGGCATGCCGGTAACGAGCTAAACGAACGCTGTGATCAGCTGGCTGTCGCCGCGGCTCGCAGTACTGGCCTGCCTGCCGATCGTGCCTATGAAGAAAGTAGATAGTCTTCTTGAGCTGGAGCTGTTTTAAGGGGGAGGAGATGGGCGCGACTTTACGGAAGAAAATGATCGAACTGCTCGAGGAAGAGGAACTCGACGCCCTGGAACTCAGCGGCATGCTCTCCATCCGGGAAAAAGAGGTGTATGAACACCTGCCCCATATTGCCAGATCCCTGGCGGCTTCGGGCAGAAAGCTTATCATCAGCCCCTATCACTGCCTGGTCTGCGGCTATTCTTTCGGCAAGCGCGACCGCTTCGACAGGCCGGGGCGGTGTCCGAAATGCAAGGAGGGGCATATACGGATGGCAACCTATTGTATAAAGTGATCTTTAGTCCATGCGTGCCATCTTTCTTCAGTGTGTGGGTGCTGAGCATAGCAAACAATAACTCAGTACCCAAAACTTCGAACCTGACGCTGCCCGAGCAGAGGGAAATCCTTTTTTTTTGCTGCTCATTATATCAAGTTGAACTCCTAACTCCTATCTCCTCACACCTCACTATTATTCAAGCTCCGAAATAGCGACTCACCGCCACAATCGCCACCCCGATCACCATCGAGGCGAAGACATTGCCGGTGCGCAGGCTGCACAGAGCAGTTGCCGCGGTGGCAACCCAGCCCCAGAAGCCGGCGGCAATGGCTGCGGGCACGATTAATGAGAGCAGGATTGTTCCCGGCAGTGCGTCCATAAATCTTCTGAATTTTCCGGTTTTGGGCAGACGTCCTGCAAGCAGCAGTCCTCCCAGGCGCAAAGCGTAGGTAATGAGTGCGGCTGCCCCTATCACTGTATAGACCATAACTTGCTCAGACATCTTTGCCCCCTTCCTCAGCTTGCTTGGTAGCTTCTATTGTTGGCAGAAAAGCTGTCAGCAGGGCCCCGCCGACGCCGCCCACCAGAATGTACCATTTACCGGGAATCAATTTTTCGGCGATAAAGGCCAGTACCGCGGTAAGCAGCCAGGGGAGCAAGTCCTGTCGGCCCCGCCAGAAACTGAAGACCAGCGCGGTAAAGACTGCTACAAAGGCGAAATCGAGGCCAAACTGCTCCGGATTGCTGATCACAGTTCCCAGTCGGTGGCCGGCCATGGTGCCGGCGCACCAGGCGCTCTGTACACAGAGCCCTCCGCCCAGCAGAAACCAGATGGTGGTCCACTCTTTCCGGCGGAACCTGGCCATGGTCATGGCCCAGTTCTCATCGGCCACCAGGTGCATGAACAGCACTTTTTGCCTGAAGGATTTCCCGCGAAAAAGAGGCTCAAGGGAGGCACCGATCAGCAGGTACCGCATGTTGATCACCAATACCGCCAGAGTGATTTCGGCTATGGGCAGGGGCGGAAGCCACATGTCCACCATCACGAACTGGGCTGAGCCGGCAAAGACCGAGAGGTTCATCACCAGTAGTTCAAACCAGCTCAATCCTTTCTTGGCGGCAATCAGCCCCAACACGCTGCCGTATGCGGCAACGCTCGCTGCAACCACCAGATTGGCGACAAATCCGGCCCTGAGCTGGGCCAGGGATTCCGCTGCATCCATTTCCTTTGCAATTGATATTTCTGTTGTCGTTTTCATACCGGCCAGCATAGCAGGAGGAGGCTGGGAGAGTCTTGCACGATATTGCTCTTTTCCTTTCGGGTGGCTATTTTGAGCTCATACTGTCAATGAGATCGGGATCGTGCGTTATGAAAAAGTATCAAAGTGTAGTTCTGGTTGTTGCAGTACTGGTTCTGGTGTCGGCCTGTCTGCTTGACCCGAAGCCATTCGACGAGGCTGCCTGGCGCCGTAACGTTGACGCCATGCGGACGGCGGATCTCTACAAGGAACATGAGCATAATGGGGTGTTTTTTAATCCCTGGCTGGAAAATACCAGGGGCTTTGGCGGTCTGATTCGCTGGCAGCTTTCCATCAGAGAAACCTACAGCGAAGAAGCGGAAACACTTCTTCCGGAGAGTGTCCCGGATCTGATGAATCGGATCGGCCAGTTGCCTCCGGAGCAGGATTTTTTGGTCTGGATCGGGCACGGAACTTTCCTGCTGCGTATCGACTCCATCTATTTTCTCACCGACCCGATCCTCTCCCAGAGGGCGCTGGTGCCCAAACGGCGCACCCAGGCTGCGATGAACATGGCCGAACTGGCTGCATTTACCTCACCTTTGCATGTGGTCATCTCCCATAATCATTACGACCATCTGGATGTCAGCACCATCAAGCGCTTGCCATATCAGGCGCATATTCATGCCCCCTTGGGGTTGCAAAAGTATCTGCAACGGTACCACGACGGTAAGGTTGAAGAGTATGACTGGTGGGATGAGAAACAGTTCGGTAACTGGAAGCTGACCTGTTTGCCGGCCCAGCACTGGTCGCTTCGGTTCGGCCAGGGGCGGGACAAAACGCTCTGGGCCAGCTTTATGATCGAGGCGGGGGATAAGGTGATCTATTTCGGCGGGGACAGCGGCTATTTTGTCGGTTACAGGGAATTTGGCAGGCTCTACCCGCGGATTGACTATGCGCTGATGCCCACCACCGCCTACCATCCGCGCTGGTTTATGCATTATCCCCACATGAATGTGGAAGAGGCCGTCAAGGCGTTTCATGACCTGGGTGCCGAGTATTTTATTCCAAGCCAGTGGGGCACATTCAAGTTGGGTGATGATCCCCCAGGCCTCGCTGTGCTGGATCTACAGCGGATCATCCAACAACAGGGGCTGGAAGCGAAGCGTTATCTGCTGCCTGAGCTGGGGGAGATTGTGATGTTGCGTTGAGGGATTATAGTGCCTTCTGCTCAACCGATGGGGGCAATATAGTAGCGGTTTGAAACGCCTTCGATATCGTGGTGGTAGTAGAAACAGTCCTGATCGGCGTCCTCTATGGCTTCCAGTAATTGAGGCAGTTCTTCGTGGGTGATAATGGTTCTCACCATCCGGAATGATTCGCCGCTACGCCCGCCAAGCCCGGGCTGTACCGTAAAGGTGCGATGCGCAAATGCCGTGGTAATGGCCTTTCCCACGATCTTATCTTTTCTGGTTATTATTGCGACCATCCTGATCTTGAACTTCCGGTAGAGATTGTTCAGGGTCTGGGCTGAGATAAAAATGTAGATACAGGTGTACATCAAGGTGTTGACAGCTGCCTCGAAGTCGCCTGTTTTCATGAAGTCCATGATCAGGCCGAAGGTTGTGGAGCCTATGGCGGCAAAGACGGCTATTGACCCGACCGGCTTGAGGTATTTCATGGCAAAAAAAGCACCAAGTATATCTTCATCCCCTGTTGATCCCCTCTTTCGGAAGGCAATCGCCTTGGCCACACCAGCCAGCAAGCCACCGAATATCACCAGGATGATCCGTTCATTTTGGGGTTCAGGTTGTGCGAACCGCAATTCAGGCAAAAGCGCCAGAAAGAGGGTTACCGTCAGAACCACGATCAGGGAACGGGTGGCGAAAATCCTGCTGACCCGAGCAAAACCGAAGATGAGGAGAATTGATTGAAATACCAGGTATAAGGTGATGAACAGCAGATAGCTGTCGAAGTAATAGGAGAGGGCAGAGGCGATTCCCTCAGTGCCGGTTAAAATTACCTTGGAAGGCAACACAAAGTATTTCAAGGCAATTGCGTAAAGGGCGCCGGCGCCGACAATAAGGCTATATTCCATGAGCCAGCGGCCGATTGATTTCAGCTGTATTCTCTTTGCCATATGGAGTCAGTGCGATTGATATTCTCCTGCTATGTTACTACATGGCGGGCATGCAATTGAAAAAAATAATGCAGCACGTCCCCTCTGGAGCGTGTCAAACGGGAATCAAGGCTGTTGTTCATTGCATTGCCAACTCGCCCATAAAAGTTCATGCGGAAATGTATTTGGCATGAGAGTGGTACTTGGGACGGCGAGATGAGGTGATTCTAGCCCGGCTGTATTGGACAACTTTGGCCAATAGTGACTCGACAGCCGAAAAAGAGCTGAATTGATTGTTCAAGTGTATGTTTTTTCTGGATTAAAGGTCTCTGTTTGTTCTAGGATAAGAGGAATGTTGAATTTTGCCTGACTCTTGAATTGCTTTTTTATGAGAAAAATCTGATAGGTAGGTAGGGATTTTTTCAATGGCTCTTTGGGGGTGCAGACAACAGAGAAAACGGAGCCTATTGGTATGAGTCTATTGTCTCGATCCGTGGTTATGGCACGGTATTTGGTCCTGCCTGTGGTGTTGTTTAGCCTTCTAATGCCAGGTTGCCGGCATGATGAACCGGTAAAGATTGGTTTTATCGCAGGTACCTCGGGAAGGGTCGCGGACCTGGGTGTCTCCGGTCGCGACGCGGTCCAGATGCTCGTTGAAGAATACAATGATAACGGCGGAGTAAACGGACGCCGAATTGAATTGGTGATAAAAGACGATCAACAGGATCCGCAAATCGCCCAAAGCTCTGTGCGGCAGTTGATCGATGAAGGTGTTGCGGCAATAATCGGCCCCATGACCAGCGACATGGCCGTGGCGATCATGCCAACACTCGATCAGTCGCAGATCCCCGCCGTCAGCCCCACCGCTTCTTCCCAACTCCTTTCCGGTCGCGACGACTTTTTTTTCAGAGTAACCTCCACCACTCTGGAATATGCGACCAAAAGTGCCGCGTATCATATCAAGGCGACAGACATACGAAAGATTGCCGTGGTGTTTGATGAAGATAACAGGTCGTTCACCGAAAACTGGTTGAATACCTTCAAGGACTATTTCACAGGCCGCGGCGGGGAAATAGTCGCTGAAATCGGTTTTTCCGGTCGGCGGGGGAGGTCCTTTTCTGACCTGACCCGTGAACTTCTGGCCCACCAGGCGGACGGGGTCTTGATTTTAGCCAACTCCATGGATTCCGCCCTAATCTGCCAGCAGATACGGAAAACTGACAGTGACATACCAATCTCGCTTGCCGATTGGGGGGCCACGGAACGCCTCCTGGAACTGGGTGGCAGGACGGTTGAGGGTGTAGTGGTGGTGCAAACCTTTGTGAGGAATCACCCGGGTGAGAAGTACCAGGCCTTTAGACGGGAATTTGTCAACAGGTTCAAGCGTGAACCCGGATTTGCCGGGGTCTATGCATACGATGCGGCTCAGGTTGTGTTGACGGCGCTGAGTGAGCGGAAAAATGACCAAAGCCTGAGGGAAACCTTTCATGCAATCCAAAGGTTTCCCGGACTGCAGGGTGATTTCAGTTTTGATGAGTTTGGGGATGTGACACGAGCAAGGGCCAACATCAGCGTGGTTCGGAACCAAAAATTTATCGTTTTGGATTGATGTCTTGAGAGCATCCACCCCCCTTCATAAACACCTGTCGTTGAAGTTCGGTGCAGTGGCGATTCTGCCTATTCTGATCATCAGTTGGCTCACCTTGCATTATCTCGTTCCAGAAATGAAGCGACAGATCGCCAACCAGCATGCGGGACTGGCACGTTCGGTCGCCAGCCAGATATCTGCCCACCTGCAGGGGGGAGAACGACAACTTCTTGCGCTGTCAGACTTTCTCAACTCAAAACAAAATTGGAATTCTTTAGAGTTGATCCCATTGCTGGACGCCCAGTGCGGAGGCGGCGACTTGTTTGAGACCATCTATATCGCCTCGACTCGGGAACAGCGTATTCGTTACGTCGGACTGGCCGGCAAGTCGCCGGGAACAGAATATTTGAAACGAGAAGATCTGTTAGGACTCGATCTTTCCGGCAGAAAGTTTACCTTCACCCAGGGGGCGACCAGCAAGCCCTCCTGGTCGGAAACGTTTTTGTCGACAGTCAGCAGTCAACTGGCCGTGGCTCTGACGTTTCCTGTTTCGGACCATACCATAACCGGGGAAATCACCCTGGATCGACTCTCTGAACTGATCAGCGCCCTGACCCTGAAAGGAGACATCGTCACCATTGTACTGGATCGAAACGATCGTATCATCGCCGATTCACAACAGGAGCGTTGGGGACAGCAACTTGATATCGTAGCACTTTCGCAGTACGAAAGCGGGGAAACCATATCCCTGCCTTCAATGTGGTTTGAGATGGCTGGTGAGCAGATGCTTGGAACCATGGTTGAAGTTCATCATCTTGAATGGAATGTACTGGTCTATCAGCCGCTGAAGGCGGCTTATAAACCGCTGACCACTGCTTTTGTGACCCTTGCCTCCGGGTTGATTTGCGCCCTGCTGATGGCTTTGACGGTTGCTTATCTCCAGGCCTCGAAACTGTCGAGAACTTTTACCCAATATGCGGATGAAAAGCAAAAAAATCAGGACGATCTGTTGCAGGCAAAGCAGCAGGCAGAAACTGCAAGTCTGGCCAAATCTGAGTTCTTAGCCAATATGAGCCATGACCTGCGCACACCCTTAAATGGCATTGTGGGCATGCTCCAACTCCTTGGCCGGACCAAGGTAAATGTTGAACAGCATGAATACGTGCAAACGGCCTTGAAGTCATCGAGACGCTTAACTGGCCTGCTGTCCGATATCCTCGATTTATCCCGAGTAGAAGCGGGAAAAATGCCACTGCGTCAGAAACCATTCGACCTGGTTCAGACCATCGGCCAGGTGTGCGATCTGTTTCAGATCACCTTCAAGCAAAAGGGCGTGAAACTTGAGAGTTCACTTCATCCGTCAATCCCCGCAATGGTGATCGGGGATAGCTCAAGACTGCAGCAAATTCTCAATAATCTGCTGAGCAATGGTGCCAAGTTCACCAGGGCAGGTTGCGTACGGTTGGAGGTTTATCCCTTACCAGCAAGACGGCCAGGAACGCGCAGGATACTCTTTAATGTGGTTGATAGCGGTATTGGCATTGCCTCGGAACAAATGGATCTTCTTTTTGAGCCATTCCAACAGGCGGTTGATGATCAATTGCGGAAATCGGAAGGAGCGGGGCTGGGGCTTGCCATCTGTAAACGGCTGGTCAAACTGATGGATGGCGATATTGTTGTGGAGAGTGAGCCCGGGCATGGGACCACCGTCAGTTTCTGCGTCACTTTTGGAGAATGCCAGTCAGCACCCCAGCAGGTGCCTGCACCGAAACTCGAGGTCAAGCACAGTTTTGCCGACCTGCACATCCTGGTCGCCGAAGATGACAGCATAAACGCCACGACGGTGAAATGGCTGCTGGAGAAAGACGGTTGCCATGTGGAAGTTGCGGAAAACGGCCTCGAGGCCCTGCAGGCCCTGACCAGGCACAGATTCCATGCAGTGTTGCTGGATATCCAGATGCCGGTCATGGATGGGCTGGAGACAGTACAGGCCATTCGCCGGGGCGAGGCCGGGCTTGAGAACGCGGACATTCCCGCTATCGCGCTTACTGCCTATGCCATGAAGGGCAACAAAGAATCCTTTCTCGACAAAGGAATGGACAGATACCTGTCCAAGCCGATTGATCTCAAACGATTGCAGGCTGTCCTGCAATGGGTGGCGGACCTGAACCGGAACTGACAGAAATACTTCTGGCTGCCTTCATCAGGCCCCGTTCTTGGCGAAAGCTAGTCGGCACTCACTGAAGGTATACGTATCAGGCTCTCAATCTTCCCCGATTCCTCACGAAAATATTCTTGAAAACACTGTTCCGTGAAGGTCAGTTCCTTATTTTTCAAGCTGACGCAGGCTATGGTGTTCTTGAGCTTTTGCCGCGATGTTCCAAGAGGCACAATGGAGCCGTTTGCCAATTGGCCGCTGACAAAGTGGCTGACAATAATTCCCGCCCCCATCCCTTCTTCCAGGGCAGAGATGATTGTCCTGGCACTGTCTGCCACGAGCACCAGCTTCAGGGAATCGGGTTCTGTTCCATAGTGCAGATTGAACCAGCTTTGAAATAGGGCTATGTCGTTTTTGTAGCTGATATAGTTCAGCTGTAGCAGCTCCTCATATCCTGCGTCCGTCAGGTGCTCCTCATAGTACTGCCTGGAGCAGGCAAGAATGAACTCTTCCTCGATTAAAGGCTCGATCCTGTAGGTCGTCATCTGATCCCGCGTATTGAGGAAAATTGGCAGGATATCTATGTAGGCAAAATCCAGTTCACCGGACGAGACCATGCCAAACAGGCTCTGGGGATCTCCCAGCTCCAGGTGAAACGAGACGTCTTGAAACTTGCGAGTAAAGGAGGCCAGTATCTTCGGGAGATAGCTCTTTCCGAATTCCGATGGGGCGCCTATCCTGAGTAGACCGCAGGGAGCGTCCATGGACTGACCAAATTGGCGGACTCCGTTTTCAAGGGAGACCATAAAGCTTTTCACAATCCCGTACAGCTCATGTCCCGCTGTGGTCGGTACCAGTCGGCGGTTGACCCGGGTAAACAGGGAAACCTGCAGCTCATCCTCGAGTTTTTTCAAGTGCTGACTCACCCCGGACTGGGTGATGTGCAGAACCTTTGCCGCGGCTGTACTGCTTTGCTCATTGAAAATGTGATAGAACACCCTGAGCCGGTTCAGGTCTGGAAGCATGATTGACGATAAGTAAGTAAGAATGATTGGTTTGGTTATGATTGTTAATTTTACTTACCATGGATGTTTGGATTACGCTACACCGGTTACGTATGGCGGCAGCCATGCAAATTCTCATAAGTACTTCGACGTATATTCGAGTTACGGGATTGATCATGAAGATAGGAGTCGTGGCGGCAATGGCGGAAGAAGTTGCCTTGCTGTCTGAAAAGCTGAGCAGCTCAAATGAAATCAACATCGGGCGGTTTAGTTTCTGGAAAGGAGAGATCGGGGATATCGAGGTTGGAGTCACCCGTTGCGGCATCGGGAAGGTCAATGCAGCGGTGGGGACAACCATGCTGCTGGAAAAATTCATGCCGGATTACCTGATCAATATAGGGGTAGCCGGGGCTTTTGGCGATGAGGTGGAGGTGGGTGATGTTGTCATCTCTTCAGAGGTCAGGCACTATGATGCTGATGCCACGGCCTTTGCCTACGAGTTGGGGCAGATTCCCCAGATGCCTTCGGCCTACAAGGCTGACACCAGGCTGGTGGAGCTGGCACACAGTGCCTGTCAGACGCTGGGTGGGGTAGCGGTACATCAGGGGCAGATTCTCTCCGGAGACACCTTTGTCCATACTCCTGCGCAGGTGGCGGATATAACATTGAACTTTCCAGGTGCCATGGCAGTGGAAATGGAAGGGGCCGCGGTGGCGCAGACAGGCTATCTCTTCAAGACCCCTTTTGTCCTGATCCGTTCAATCTCCGATAAGGTGCAGGAGGCGGACAGCACCTGTACCTACAAGGCGTCGATGCAAAACGTTGCAGCAAACTCGGTCAAGACGGTGCTTCATATGCTAAAAAATATACATTGAGAAAGACAATGAAAAAGATAGAAAGTTTTCAAATTGATCATACCCGGTTGAAAAGGGGAGTGTATGTATCCCGCAGAGATCATGTCAGGGAACAGGTGGTGACAACTCTTGATCTGCGCTGGAAAGAACCGAACAATGAGCCGGCCCTGATTCCTGAAGCGTCGCATACCATCGAGCATATCGGGGCGACGTTTCTGCGAAGCCATCCCCAATTCGGGTCGGAAATTATTTATTTCGGGCCGATGGGTTGTCTGACCGGGTTTTACCTGATTGTACGCGGCGGGTATGATTCAGCCGAGATACTTCCCCTGATCAGGGAATTGGCGGCAGCCATAGCAGGAGCTGATACAATCCCCGGCGCAACCCCGGTGGAGTGCGGCAATTATCAATTAATGGATCTGCCAACGGCCAGGAGGGAAGCAAAAAGGTATCTGGATGAGGTCTTGGATAGAGCTGATACCCGCAACCTGGTCTACCCCGCGTCAACCTGACCATTACTGGGAAATCGCTTTGGTGAAAACAAGCCGATATCGAATTCTGGCGGGATGTCTGTCATGAGATCCGCTAGAATTTCCCCAAGAACAGGGGCAAACTTAAAACCGTGGCCGGCCAGCGCAACCGTGAAGACATGATGTGATCCGGGTGCCAGGCCGAGGTAGAAATGCCCGTCGGCTGTCATGGTGTACATGCACACCTCTGAGCATATTGGGGCGAATTGGAGGTCTGGCAAATATCTGGAAATGACCGTCTTTATTGCCTCAAACTCGGCTGGGGAGACATCTCGGTCAGGTTGGGCGGGATCGCAATCTTCCAGCCCATTGTGGAATGCGACCTTTAGCGCAGCCCCTGGGGAAACCGCAGGTAAAGAGTAAAATTCTGTATAGGTGTGCGGGGATTCCGGACTTTTTTCAACTGGAACCTGCCAGAAGTTGACAGGATACTGTCCAAGTTGCAGTCCTTTGTCATCTGGAACTTCAAGCCAGTGTACAGGAACACGTTTGGGCGTCAGTACCTTATCCGGCAGAAGGAGTAACCTGCTGGTCCAGGCTCCAGCCGATATCAGCACTCGGCCAGCTTCATAACTCCCGGAAGTGGTGTGGACGGTAACGTTGCCGAAGCCCTCTGTCCAGTTCACCACACGTTCACCCACGGCCAGTCTGGCTCCAGCCTTTTCAGCCTCGGCCAGAAAGGTACCTACGGACAACTCCGGGAAAACTATGCCAGCCTCTTTTTCCAGCCCCGCAACACAGGTATCAGGCGGCACAAGCTGTGGCCATCGTTTTCGGACATCAGCTGCGGTCAGGTACTCATGGGGGATATGGTATGACTGGGCACTGGCAAAAAAACCTGATACCGCAGGGCTTTCAGGAGGGCCAATGGTTAGATTTCCTGTGTGAACGAGCAGCTTCTGTCCGGAGTCCTTCTCCAGTTTTCGCCAGAGTTCCCAGGATTTTTGTGCCATTGGCACATACGAGGTGCCCTCCAGATAGGCACGCCGCACGCTCCGGGTGGCGCCATGATGACTGCCCTGGGTATGAGGGGGGCTGTATGTATCTATCCCCAGTACGTTGAATCCCCGCCTGGCCAGGGTCATGCAGGTTGCCGACCCGGATGTTCCCAAACCAACAATGATGAAATCGTATGCGGGCATAAGATGTGTCCGGGTCCTCCAGCCCAAGATAATTATACGGTGTTTTCCACTCCCACTCGCTTCTATTCAAGGACGCGATTTGCCCATGTACATAGCTTACCGCATTCTCCACCTTACAGGGGGGATAAAAGCGAATGGAGGAGTAAGGCCAAGCTGGCAGTACTTCATCGCTGGCGGGGGAGTCTTGGCAGCACATCTCTAATGTGACTGTGTCTAACCTGTGCCAGGTGAGGCTAAACCTCGGAAGATGCGGATGGGCTTTTCTGTGCTTTGGAGCGCAGCCCGAACCAGAAGATGGAAAACAGCGCCAGCCCGAAAAACAGCAGGGCCACCGGGTGGGCCAACAGTACCCGATAGTTGCCGTCGATAATATTCAGTGACTGGGACAGCGACAGCTCGAACCGTTCGCCGAGAAAAAAGGCGATCACGAAAACGATCACCGAAAAACCCATGCAGTTCATCAAAAAACCGAGAATGGCGAAGATAAACATCACCACCACACCGAACAGACCACCGGTCGCCAGGTAGACGCCGACGGTGCAGAGCAGCAGGGCTGCCGGGAATATGATCGATTCAGGAGCCTTGATGACCCGCACCCAGAGCCGCAATCCCAAAAGGCCTGAGAGCAGGTTCAGGACATTGGCCATGATCAGCAGCCCGAACAGGCCGTAGATCAACCTTCCCTGCTCCTCAAACAGCAAGGGGCCGGGCTGTATGCCATGAATCATCAGGGCGCTGATGATCAGCGCAGCGGCGATATTGCCTGGTATCCCCAGGGTGAGCAGTGGTATCAGGTTGGCCCCGGAAACGGAGCTGTTTGCCGACTCTGTGGCTGCAATACCGTGGATATTGCCCTTGCCAAAGCTCTCCGGTTCCTTCGAGGTCTGTTTGGCGGTGGCATAACTCATGAACGCCGCGGCCGAGGAATCCAGACCGGGGATGGCCCCCAGCACGGTGCCGATGACGGAGCCGCGCAGGATCGTATAGCGGCAGGACCAGAATTCGCGCCAGCTGACCCTCTTGTCCGCGGCTTTCCTGGTTTTGGGGATGGTTATGGCGGCGCCGATTGTCCCATGTATCATGGCCAGCCGGCGGAATATTTCGGCCACCGCCAGCATGCCCAGTGCCACAGCCACCAACGGCAGCCCATCGTACAATTCGAAATGACCGAAGATAAAACGGGGAGTGCTGTTTTCAGGGTCCAGGCCCACGGTTGCACAGAACAGGCCCATGGCCGCTGCGACGATGCCCTTGGCCATGGAGTCGCCAACCAGGCCGGCGATAATGGAAAAGGCAAAGACCATCAGCGCGAACACCTCGATAGGTCCCATCTTCAGGGCAACTGTGGCTATTATTGGGGCGATGGTGATCAACACCACGTCGCTGAAGGCATCTCCCGTCACCGAAGAGTAGAGCGCCATCTTGGTGGCCTTTTCCGGTTTTCCCTGCTGGGTCAACGGGTAACCGTCCAGGGTGGTGGCTGCCGCATCGGCGGTTCCCGGCGTGTTGATCAGGATAGCGGGGATGGCTCCGCCCACCAGTCCGCCTTTGCTGATCCCCATCAGGATGCCGATTGCGGGCAGGGGATTGAGCACGAAGGTGAACGGTATGGCAATGGCCATGGCCATCACCGGGCCGACGCCGGGGATGGCGCCAACCAGCTGACCGATGACGATGCCCAGCCAGACAAAACAGAAATTCTGCAGGGTCAGGGCGTCGGCAAATCCTGCTGCCAGAGTCGAAAAGTCAATCATCGCAAGTGGTACGTGTTATGGAAGCGGCCTGCCCAGCAGGAAATCAACGCAGAACCAGGTAAAGCATGGGAGCACGATGACGCCGATAACCAGCCAGCCCCATCTGCGCTCCCCGATTGCCAGCATCACCGTCAGCATCAACAGCGGTGCGGCGACCAGAAACCCGAGAACTTTCATCAGCCAAAGCCCCAGAAAGCCGATCCCAGAAAACAGAACAACGCGGCCCAGCACCATCGGCTCCATCTCGGCCTTGCCCTTGGGGAAGATACAATGGATGGCACCCGAGCCGGCAATGATGATTGCCGCAATAGCCGGCAGGGTTGCCGGTCGCAGCCAGCCGTAATCGGCCGGTTCGGTGTGGTTGGGAATAACCCAGAACACCAGGAACAGACCGAGCAGGGTAGCCAGGAGTCCGGATAATCGATTCAGCGTCATTGTCTCTTAGGGAGCGATCGTTGTGGCGGCATCAGGGAACACGTCGAGGGGGTGCTACCGGCGTGTTCCCTGATGCCAGACCAACAAGTGTATGCTCTTGTTATTTTTTACCGTTATTGACCAGGGCGAGAATATCCACCTCACCCTGCTGCATCATCTTAAGCGTACCTTCCGGGCCGAGGTTTCGGGCGGATGCGGTCAAGGTGTTTAACAACGCCTCTTTGACGGTGTCTGAATTGACCGCATCATCAATGGCCTTGGCAAGGGCGTCTTTAACCTCGGTCGGCAGCCCCTTGGGAGCAGCTATATAGAAATAGGGCTCAAGACTGAAGTTGTAGCCGCTTTCCATGAGGGTTTTGGCATCCGGCGCGTAGGAGTGACGATCTGTGCTCAGGGAGGCGATCATCTTCAGGTCGCCGCTTTTCACATACTTGATATGGCCGCCGGCGGTAAGAGCGATGGTGGCATGACCGCCCAGAATACTCTGGATCTGCTCGGCACCGCTCTTGTGTTTGACGAACTTGAACTTCACCCCGGCCTGCTGGGCCACAGGCTCCATGACCATCTGCTGCGGCTTGGCATCGAAGGCGACGGCGATGCCTGACTCCTGTTGCTTGGCGTAGGCCAGCAGTTCATCCAGGTTATTGAAGGGAGCATCGCTTTTGGCCACCATGGCGATTTCACCTCTCATGATGGTTCCCAGGTAGTCGAAGCTGTCGATTTTAAACGGCAGTTTGTCACCGCGGTGGGCAAGGTTCAAGAGAATCGGCATGTTGACGCCCAACCCCAGGGTCAGTCCGTCCGGCTTTTTCCTCATCAGGGTGGAAAACATGGCGACCCCACCGCCGCCCGGCTTGTTCTCCACGACCACGTTCCAGCCGGTGTTCTCCTCGATCTTGGCCGCGAGCAGGCGTCCCATGATATCGGTGGAGCCACCTGCACCAAAACCTATCTGCAAGGTGATGGAGTTCTTGGGAGACCATTCCTGGGCCTGTGCCAGCAGGGGCACGAGCATCAAACAGACGGCAGTGAAGAGTGTGAGTGTTTTTTTCATCCTGTTCTCCTTGGTTCGAGTATGGTGCTGCTGTATGTCCTTTTTTTAAGGGTTCCTGGATGAGAACCCGGAATCACCTTTGATCAATCATCCGTGTCCGACAGTACGCAGAGCGCCGGTGAGCTCTGGTAGGGGACAACCCCCTCCACGCTGGACTCGGATTTCGGACCTCTGGGGCTTGCCCCCTTTACCCTGAAATCCTTTACGTCCACCGGGGCGATCTCAATCTGTTCTGGCACCTCGGCCTGGGGAATGTAGTCGTAGGGGTAGCGGTAGGCCCGGTAGACCATGTTCATGTTGAAGCTTTTCCCCCAGTAGGGAGAGATATATTCCCACACCAGCTCATGGTCGGCGGTGACCTCGATCAGTCGGCCGCCACTGCCCTCGGTGATCAGGGTGTTACCGTTGGGCAGCCGCTGGGCGGAGCTGATAAAGGGGCTGTAGAAGCGGTTGCTGTCGGTGGGGTGCACCAGCCCGGCCTCCTGGGGGGTGTACTGCCAGACAATTCTCAGGGTGATCGGGTCAAACTCCAGGACCCTTGAGTAATCGCGCAGGGCGTTCTTGGTGCCGGTGGGGCTTGTCGGATGGCAGCCGCCATAGCCAGCCCAACCGCCGTTATCATAGACCAGGATGTTCCCCTCGCCGGGCAGTCCCTTGGGGATCATGTGGGCGTGATGCTGGCCGATGATCCAGCCGAGCTCTTTTTCCGGGGTGTAGTCATAGTAGGGACCGACCTTCCAGACAACTTCCCCGGTCTCTTTGCTGATAATGAAGATGAGGTTGGTTTCCCGGCCATCGACAATGATATTGTCCGGGTGAAAGCGCGAGTCGCCGGCTTCATACCATTTGTTCGGGCCAAGCAGGGACATGGAGTTGAGGTGCATCCAGTCACCCATGCCGCCGCCGCAGGGCCGCATATTCGGGTCGCGGGCCAGGACGTTTTTCGCTTCCTCCCGAAAACCGAATTCATCGAAATGCTCGCTGCAGACCCATTGCCAGAGGATCTCGCCGTCCCAGGAGATCTCATAGATGGTGTCGTCGAGCAGGGTTTTGTCGCTTATGTTCTTGCAGACCAGGTTCTTGTGACCAAGCAGCAGGGTGTTGCCCCCATCTGCCTGGGCCTCCATACCGGGAACATAGTAGCCGACGGGGTTGCCCTGGCGCTGGTAATCATGGTGCACCCGCGCCATCCACTGGGCCGGCTCACCGGGATCTTCGATATACTCATACTGGTTGAACTTCCAGACAATATTGCCGTCCCAGTCCACCTGGATCAGGTCACGGTAGTCCTGCATGCCGAACAGGGTCGAGCGCTCTCCGGTATGGCCGAGTATCTGCCCGCCCCGCAAAAGCTTGTTGGGAAAGCCGTGCAATCCCCGCCACAGTTTTACCTCGCCACCGTTCATGTCAATGACCAGGGCACCGAGCTCCTTGGCCTGGAAGACGGTGTAGCCGTTAAAGCACTTCTCGGGGTTATAAATGGTGGTTCCTGTCGGGTAAACGCTTGGATATGTCATTGTAAAGCGGACTCCTCCTATCTAACTTTTGCTACCGGTTCTCTACGTTATTTCTGGGTTTCTGTTTTCCTGATCAGCTCTTCCAGGGTATCGAAATGGTGCACCATAACGGCCTCTGCTTTCTCGCCGTCCCTGTTTTTGATGTGCTCGAAGAAGAGCTGGTTGTATTCAATGTCTACCTTGGCGGTTTCAAGATCCGGGACCTTGCCGAGAACCTTCTGGAAGACTTCGACGAGCGCTTCCATCAGGCTGCTGATGAATGGGTTGTGGCAGGCGTCGGCGATGAGGCGGTGAAAGCGTATGGCCTTGGTTTGGTCAGGGCAGCCTTTGTCGATGGAGAGCCTGATCTCCCTGATGCACTCCTCCATTGCTGCCAGATCCTCATCCGTGCGCTTTTCAGCGGCCAGCTTGGCCAGGCCCGGTTCCAGGATCTTCCTGAACTCGGAGAGGTCCCGGGCGGTGACGCCGCCGAACTGGTAGGAGTTGATGACCACATTCACCATTTTTTCAGCGCCGGGTTCGGCAACGAAGCTGCCGCCGAAGACTCCACGTTTTTTCAGAATCAGCCCCTCGGCTTCCATTTCCCGTAGGGCTTCCCGGGCCGAAACTTTGCTCACCTGGTATTGCTGGGCAATTTCCGCCTCCGGCGGCAGTTTATCCCCGGGTTTGAAGTGCCCGTCCAGAATGGCCTGCTTCAAGACAGCCTTGATCTGGTCGGAGACGCGGCCTTTCTGTATTTCCGCATTTTGCAATTTGTTGGTCATGGCGACCTCGGTGGAGAGCAAAAGTTAGTTTTTTAAAAGTTAGTTTTTTAATAGGGCAGAATTTTCCAGAAAAATGCCCCCTTGTCAAGCTGTGTGATACCGATACGGCTATTTGGGGCGGGCAGATTGCGAAATTTCAGAATGCGGGTCGTTGGAAGATAATCATTCCGGCAGAGCGGAGGTGAGCTGGAAAAATCGCGCCCCTGATCATAAAACCAACTGTTATCAAACGTGATTCGTGGTAAATAACCATTCCGGCTAGGAGTCTGTCGGACTATTGCGATTTTCACTCAAATCGAGGCATCGAAAGAAAATTAAGCGGAGCCATATGGTTAATATTGCGAGCATTAATTTTTTTCGATAACGATGAGTTGGCTGAAAAGGGCTTATTCCGACAAACTCCTAGTTACAATATACAGTTTTTACCACCTGGGATTCAGACCTGTATGAGGCAATCGACTTCACACTTACTGATTGGGGCCTTTCTGGCTGTCGCCACGGCCATCACGGTCAGTCTGGCAACGGCAGCCACCAAGTACACGGCAGCTTTTGTCACCATTGAGCAGATTGTATTTATTCAATACCTGTTCTGCACCCTGATCATGGCGCCGCTTTTGTTGCGCAGGGGAACTCAGGCTTTTCGGACCGATCATCCCTGGTTGCACCTGATGCGGGGCGCAGCCGGCTGGCTGTGCTTTTATACCTACTATCTGGCGCTTGAGAAAATACCACTGGTCGATGCCAGTCTGTTGAGAAATACAGCCCCGATCTGTGTGCCGGTGATCTTCTTTCTCTGGAAGGGAATTCGGTTGCCGTTCTTACGTTGGCTGCCGGTGTTTATCGGTTTTATCGGGATCGCCTCCGTGCTGAAACCCCAAGGCTCCCTGATCAGTTTCTGGCACCTCATCGGCTTGTTGTCAGGCATTACCCTGGCCGGCTCCATTGTGACCACCCGGACCCTGGCCCTCACTGAGCCGACCACCCGGATCATGTTCTACTATTTTGCCTTTTCTGCCATTTGCAGCCTGCCGCTGGCAATCAGCAAATGGCAGCCCATTCCCCTGTTCACCGTACCGCTCATCGCCGGCATCGGCCTTTCCATCTGGCTGACCATGTGGTTTTATACCCGCGCCTACAGCTACGCCAAGGCCACCGTTATCTCGCCGGTCAGTTACAGCGGCGTGCTGTTTACTGGCCTGCTGGGCTGGCTGTTCTGGGATCAGGTGCCGGCCGCCTCTGCCCTGTTCGGGGCGTTGCTGATCATCTCGGGCGGTATCTGGTCCGTTTACCTGGGCCGGGAACGCTCGTCTGCCTGAGCTTGTAGAAACCCGCACATACCGGCTTGAAGTACTAGCTCGTCATCAAGTATCTAATAGTTGTCACAAATATCGAATAATAAACGTTTTATTTGTAAGGTTTCTGGCGTGAAACCTTCGGGAGGAATTACCCGAAAAGATTAGCGCGCAATCGTATCTCATTAACCGGCAAAAGGTCAAATAAAGATGAGGCTGAAGTGAAATAGTAGCTGTATTTTTACCTTCTCCAGCTTGTTTGCCTTGAACTGCAATCAACACCTGACATACCCTGATGTATGTCGCTCAAGAGCGATCGAACGTGGGATTTCCTGACTGTTTGCTGTTCTGATCGCATGTCCAGGCACGTAATCCACTGGAATAGTGTGGACTTGCCGGACAATGCGGACATTGCTCAAGAGACAGCAATCAGCTCAAGGCAGTTGATTGAAGATGAGGTACCATGATAGCGAATTACCAAATAAATAGAATGACGTGCTTGATACTCTGTTCGTTGTTTGTCGTCTTAGGATTCAGTGGAGTGAGTAGTGCAGCAGATCAGCTGTCGCCAATGGAAAAACTCGGCAGCTTTTTATATTTTGATGAAAATCTCTCCAAGCCTGCCGGTAAATCATGTGCAAGTTGTCATCATCCTGATGTTGGTTTTGCCGATCCCGATTCCAACCATCCTGTTTCCGAGGGGAGCGTGCCCGGGCGATTCACCGGCAGGAACTCACCGAGTACAGCCTATGCCATGTATTCTCCAATGCGGTATTACGACGATGTCGATGGGTTATGGCGAGGTGGCCAGTTCTGGGACAGCAGGGCTGTGGGAGACGTTTTTGACGACCCGTTGGCAGATCAGGCCCTGGCGCCGTTCCTGAATCCGGCAAAAATGAACAATGGTTCGAAACAGGAGGTCATCGATGAGATCAAGGCTTCTGAATATGGTGCGCTTTTTGAGCAAGTCTGGGGGGCAGGCAGCCTGGAGAATGTTGAAATAGCCTACGATCAGGTGGCGCTGTCCATTGCGGCCTTTGAGCGGACAGCCCAGTTTGCCCCATTTAGTTCAAAGTATGATGTTTATTTGCAGGATTGTTTGGCTGCCGGTGGCGATAAGAACGACTGCGCCATGGGAATAGGTCCCCAGGCACAGGCTGCGGCAGAAATATTCTCTCTCAAGGAGTGGCAGGGGTTGCAGCTCTTTATGAGTGAGAACAACAACGATGGGACGCTGGAGCCAGGGGAGGGAGCCATGTGCGCCGCCTGCCACAGTGCATCGTGGACCCAGCCCTTAGGCAATGTTGTGGTTCCGGACTGGTCTCCTGACGGGACAGTGCCGCCGGTGTTCACCGATTTCACCTACGACAACCTGGGAATCCCCAAGAACGAAGAGTTTCCTTTGGACGGCAACCCAATTGACGAGGGATTGGGGACTATTCTTGGTGATCCCAATCAGAGCGGCAAATTCAAGGTGATGCCCCTGCGCAATGTTCAACTGACCGGGCCATATGGCCATAACGGCCTGTTTAAGGGGTTGAAGGAAATAATCCATTTTTATAATACCAGGGATGTTCCCGGATCACTTCCCCAAGGCCAGAGTTGGTTTGCACCGGAGTACCGCCCGAACATGAACACCGTGGAACTTGGCAATCTCGGCTTAAGTGATGATGACGAGGATGCCATTGTCGCATTCATGAAGACCCTCACCGATGGCTGGGCGCAATAAAAGATAAGAAGTAGCCGGTTGGAAATAGAGTGAAAATAGGCAGGACCAGTAAGCTGGTTCTGCCTGTTTTTTTTGGAGGGGTGGACCGGGAAAAATCGCCGGAAAAGATTAGTACGGAATACTATCTCTTTAGTCGGATGAAAAGGTGAAATAACAAAACAGGGCTATGCGGATTGTGCCTTTGATATTGGGCTCTCTGGCTTGTTTCGCCTTGATGCCTAGCTGGTAATTGCTGTACAGTAAAGTTACTCAGGAGCGATAAATGATAGTGCCAAACCAGTGGGAAGATCGTAGCGGGACGATCGGGTTGGAACGCCAGATAGGCAAAGGACAACACTGGGCAACATCTTCAAGGTGGCAACGGGAGTATGGAGTAGGTATGTGCCATATTTTGGCCTAACTCTTCACGTATTTCGGTGTGCATATTTTTTGCTGTTTAGGGGACGGTTCGGTCAGGTAGCCATTTATTCATTTCTTGCAGTCCAGCGATTGGCCGACTGGCCAGGGGCTGGGAATACTCATTCTTTACTTCTAATTGCAACACATTCTGGAAAGGTGATGGTCCCAGATGCGCAATCGATTCCTGATCTGCTCATCGACAGATTTCTCGAACGGAGGGAGGTGTATTGGACAGAGTTTGCCTGACAAGTGGTGGCTTTATTTCAGGTTCTAAGCGTGTAATCGGCCGGAACGTCGCGGCTGGTCCAAATGGTGCGGGTGTTGCTTAAGATTCAGCAATACGCTCAACACAAGTCAATTAAAGAGGAGGTACAATGAAAACGTATAAGAAGATGAAAAGAATTACGTGTGTGACCCTCTGTTCGGCTGTGATTGGTCTCGGGGTAGGTGCTGCAAATGCTCTGACGCCCCTGGAGGAGCTTGGTAGCTTCCTGTATTTTGATGAAAATCTTTCTGAACCTGCCGGTCAATCCTGCGCAAGCTGTCACCATCCAGATTTTGGTTTTGTAGATCCCGATTCCGGTTTACCTGTTTCCGAAGGTGTTATAGAGGGGAGGTTCGGCGGCAGGAACTCGCCGAGTTCAGCCTATGCCATGTATGCACCAATTCGTTATTTTGACGGTGAAGAAGGCTTATGGATAGGTGGCCAGTTTTGGGACAGCAGGGCTACGGGTGAGATTCTTGGTGATCCACTGGCCGATCAGGCCCTGGGACCGTTCCTGAACCCGGTTGAAATGAACAATGCTTCCAAGCAGGAGGTCATCGATGATGTGAAAGCGTCAGCATATGCTGCGCTTTTTGAGCAAGTTTGGGGGGCAGGTAGTCTGAATGATACGGAGGCAGCCTATAATCAGGTGGCACTTTCCATTGCGGCCTTTGAGCGGACAGCACTGTTTGCTCCATTTAGTTCTAAGTATGATGCCTACCTGCAGGATTGTCTCGCTCGGGGTGGTGATAAAACCGAGTGTGCCATGGGGGTTGGCAAGATAGCAAGCCAAGCGGGGAAAATTTTCTCAAAAGAGGAGTGGCAGGGACTGCAACTCTTCATGAATGAGAATAACAACGATGGAATCCTGGAGAGAGGGGAAGGGGCCATGTGCGCCGCCTGCCATGTCGCGGAGTGGACTGAGGCTTCTGGTAACGTGGTGGTTCCGGCCTGGTCTCCTGACGGGACAGTGCCGCCGGTATTTACCGATTTCACCTATGACAACCTGGGGGTACCCAAGAACGAAGAATTTCCTCTTGGCGATGACCCTGTGGATCTGGGACTGGGCGCCGTTGTCGGCAATTATGATGATAATGGTAAGCATAAGGTGATGACTGTTCGTAACATCAGGTTGACAGGGCCGTACGCCCACAACGGCTTGTTCAAAAGATTGAAAGATATTGTCCATTTTTATAATACCAGGGACGTTCCAGGGGCTCTTCAGAAAGGGCAGGATTGGCCAGCACCGGAATACCCGGCAACTAAGAACGTCACGGAACTTGGCAATCTCGGGCTGAGTGATGATGACGAAGATGCCATTGTCGAATTCATGAAGACACTGACTGATGGTTGGACGCCATAACAGCGAGAAGGTATCAGAACGAGAACAGGCAGAACCATTGTACCGGTTCTGCCTGTTCTTTTTAGAGAGAGTAGAATTGACGGTCAAGCCAGCTCATAACATTATGTGGAGTGTGTAGAGTTCTAAATGCCTTTTACTAGTACCCTTTCAAAAGATAGAATCCAGGTTGCAGGGATGACGTGTTGTTTTCAGCCTGATAATTGCACCAAGGACTTCATCGAGCTTTTGAACCATCATTTTCCATCTTTCAAATTCCCAACCGGCAACCGTGAGGAATTCTTCACCTCCCGGAGCGAGATACTTGTCTGGATTGACCTGACCCCGGGCAACTTGCGCAGCACGGTTCGCAAAAACAACTCGTAGGAGGCAAGGTCTCTCGCTACCACCTGTAAGAGGTAATCGGTTTCTCCGGTGACGTTGTAGCAGGAGAGAATTTCAGGGATTTCCTGGATTTTTTCTTCAAACTGCACTGGAGCCTCGTCGGTGGGGTCGGCAAAACTGATCTGCACCAGGGCCAGTACCCCGAAGCCAAGACGTTCCCTGTTCAGGTTTGCCTGGTAATTATCTATAATTCCTGCCTCCTCAAGGCGCTTCCGCCGCCTCCAGCATGGCGCCTCACTCAGTGACAGCTGTTCGGCAATCCTGGCGTTGGATATGCGCCCGTCCTGTTGAATCAGGGCGAGCAAGGCGAGGTCAGTCTCATCTAACTTGACTCCAGAATGATTCTTTTTCAAAAGAGTTCCTCCTGTAATTTTTCTTGCTTGATATGACCTGTTTTAGCAAGAGATAGCAAGAAAATTTCCGCTTGTTTGCGCTATGCTTACCTGAATCTAACAGGAATGCAAGGAGGGAAGTGTTTATGATCGACTCAGCGATATTATCACTGTATATCGGCACCTTGATTGTGGTGTATATAACCCCCGGCCCAGATATGGCCTTGATACTGGCTGTTTCAGCCGGCAAGGGCAGGAGGTCGGGCTTCAGTACCGCCAAAGGCTTTGCCATCGCCCGGGCCTTTCATGTTCTGGGGTCAGGGGCAGGGCTTGCGGTGTTGTTTACCACCTACCCGGGTCTTCAGACAGCGGTGCGCGTCTTGGGCGCCCTGTATTTACTTAATTGGGCATGGAAAATCTACAGGGATCCGGTAAAGCTGAACCAGTCGCCTCCGCCTGCTGCCCGGGAAGGGTCCGATCTGTGGCGCGGCTTTCTGACCAACCTGCTGAATCCCAAGGCGGTCCTGTTTTGCAGCATGCTGCTGCCCCAGTTTGTAGTCCCGGGACATGGCGCCCTTTTTTCGCAGTTTATGGTGCTGGGGCTGCTGTTGGTGGTGATAGGTTTGGTCTTTGACAGCAGTTTTGTGCTGTTGGCAGACTGGTTGACCCGGAGTTTGCACCGTAACATGCCTGGAAGTTCACGGCTGGGAGTAGGTGTGCAAAGATGCCGCAACTATCTCATGATTGGCGTGCTCGGGGGGATGGCGGTCTTTTTGTTGAAAGCATGATCGCAAATAATTCCACAGCCCCAAACATCTTTACCTGAAGCATCACATTCTTACCGGCAACAGATAGGCGCAACGGGCTGGCAAGCCTGTTGCGCCTTCACGTAATCGGACGCTGGCTGTTTACGATACACGCGTTTCAACAGAATGTCTGTTTTTGCTTGCATGCAAATATACCGATCGGTATATTTATTGGTATGAACGATTCTGTTACTTCAAAAGCTGAGCGCACCAGACGGTATATCATCGAGAGAGTCGCCCCGGTTTTTAATAAAAAGGGCTACGCGGCCACCAGCATGTCTGATCTGATCGCCGCCACCGGGCTGAGCAAGGGTTCGATTTACGGCAACTTCAAAAACAAGGATGAAGTGGCCCTGGCCGCCTTTGAGTTCAATGCCGATTTTATCAACGACTGCTTAAAGGAGCGTATCCGGGCTGCCCAAAGCCAGCAGCAGAAATTGCTCGCCTATGTTCAAACGTTCCAGGCAATTCACCGGGAGGTAATGGCTAACGGCGGCTGCCCGATCCTCAACACCGCAGTTGATAGCAGTGAGCTGAATTTTCTTTTGCAAAAGGCGGTGCAGTACCGTATCGGCGGCTGGCAGCGGGCCATTATTGCCATAGTAGAGGCAGGGATACAGGCGGGTGAGTTTTCACCGGACGTTGAGGCGCGGCAGGTGGCGCAGGTGATGATCTGCCTGATTGAAGGCGGTTATGCCATGAGCAAGGCAACCGGTGACCTGAGTTTTCTGGACAGTGCGCTCAAGCAGCTGGAGAGCATGATCCGTTCGCTCTGATTTTTTTTAAACCAAAATATACCGTTCGGTATTTTGTAGGTAGTATTTCACCAGGGAGGAACCCGTGTTGAAACCGAATCCTGAGTACATCGACTATATCCGCAAGCTGGTGCGAGAAAGCCCATTTCCCCAACTGATGACCATGCGGCTTGACGCCATGCATCTTGATACCGCCACGGTTGTCATCGACCTCAACTCCAGCCATCTCCAGCCCTTTGGTCTGGTGCATGGCGGGGTGATGGCGACCCTGATCGATACCGCGACGTTTTGGGCGGCGTATATGCGCATTCCCGAAGATGCCGGCCTGGTCAATGTGGATATCAAGCTGAACTATCTGAAGTCAATCACCAGTGGTGTTCTCAGGGCCGAGGGAGTGGCCATCAAGAGCGGCAGGTCGCTGAGCTATGCAGAGGCGCGGGTCTATGATGAGCAGGAGACCCTGCTGGTCCATGGAACTTCCACCCTCATGGCCCTGCCCGGCAAGGGCTTGAAAGCGCCGATGCCAAAATTTTTGCTGCCTGATTAATTGCATAACCCTGATAGAGTTTTCACACTGCAATCTTCGAGGTTCGTTATGAAACAGCAAATTGACAAAGATCTTCGGCGACGATGTGGAGTCGAACAAGAGTATGTTGAGGCGTTTCAGGATGGGGATTTCGAGACCAGGCTTGCCCTCTACCTGAACTACCGGGAATTGCGGAATCAGTTCGCCGAAATCGAGGAGCGTGAACTCTCGACAGGCGGTATGAAGGGCCGGTGTTGAACGAGGGGCAGCCGGCAGACCAGAGTTGTACTGGAATGATCGAGCGGTGGAGCGGCGCCTTTATGGATCATCTCTTTGCAGCTGCGATTGCTGGGCAGCTGGCTGATCGTTTGGTATTCGTTCACGGTTCATGATTGCGGTATACAAGCCGTAGATTACAACACAGAGCGAAACTCCCTGTTGGGCAGCGAGAACGTATTTGGTGTTCAAGATCATCAAGCTGGCCATGCTGCCGTTCATAAGCATGAACAACACCCACCCGGAAAGCCTGCCCTTTGCCAGTAGGTAGCTTCCCAGGAGAAAACCGCTGGCGGAGAGAATCTCAAGCAGCTGGGACAGCGAGGTCAGACCGCCGTAGTCAGAAATGGAGTAGCAGATACCAAATACCAGCGAAAAGTAGGTGGCAGAGGCTGCCAATCGATCAAGGAGGATTGGAGGGTTGGCGGACCTGCTCCAGACACAATAGAGCCCAAGAAACATTGCCGGTACCCCGCCCATCTCAAGTGATGCGGCTATCCAGTTCTGCTTTGTCAGCAGGATAATGATCCAGGCGGGTACCCCCAGGATGTATACCGACCAGCCGATCAGCCTGAGTTGCCGCATCTGGGCTGGCTCTTTGCCCTCAGCCAGGGCGAAAAAGACTTTATTGGCGAGGTAGAACACCCCTCCCCATATCTGCAGAGCAAGGTCCATGGAATTTCCTGACGTATCTTGGGCGGTGTGTAGAGGCTGCTGAGCTGGTTTCGGCAAGCTGCCAAAATATCTCTTCTACTCTAGCCTGAGTGGAAAACTCAACAGAAAATCTTGCAATATCTCTTCCCTGTCGGTGTATAGTGGCTGGTGTTTCTCTCCAGGGAACCCTGATTAACCGGATACAGCATGAATGTCGACACCATGGCGGATATTGAAAGATTTCTTCAGCGATTGCATAATGTAAAAAACAGCGACCGGGTCTACAATCCGTATCGGCAACCGCATCTCCTCAACAATTTACGGGTTTACCTGAATGGTGTGGTAAGCGCCCCAGGGGAGAGAGTGCTGCTTGTGGGGGAAGCACCAGGTTATAAAGGCTGCAGGATCACAGGCATTCCCTTCACCTCAAGTGAACAGATCACCCGTTCCAGCCATCCTTTTTTTCTGAAGATACGAAACGAACTGCAATTCGAAAAACTTGAGTCGGAAAACAGCGCTACCATTGTCTGGGAGTTTCTGCAGACCAGAACCGTGGTGCCGCTTTGCTGGAACTCTTTTCCTTTTCACCCCTTCAAGGTGGGCAAGCCCGACTCCAACCGGGCACCGAACAGGGAAGAGCTGACGCTTGGCCTTGGGTATCTGCAGGAATTGATGGATATGTATAAGCCGGCCAGAATTGCCGGCATAGGTCGCAAGGGAGAGGCGGCGATCAGGGCCCTGTCACCGCATGGGGAGGCAGTATACATCCGGCATCCGTCCCACGGAGGCAAAAATGAATTTATGCGTGGTATGGAACGGCTGCTTCCCCGATAATTGCCCCTGTTTCTGTGGCCCGGCTGAAAGGGAGGCGGCTCTGGTTTGCCGATTGCCTGCGGCTCATGTCAAGCTGAAGGGATATCGGGCAGGTGTGCGACCACATCTTCATACTTGTGGTATTTCTTCAGACAATCGATAACCGCCTTTCTTGGCTCTGGGAAGATTCCGGGCAAGTCCGCCTCGCCATCGTTGATTATGGGAAAGGCGAGGCGTTCAACGGGTGGACAGAAGTCGGCATCAACTCCTGGCTTGTTTCCCCGGGGATCCATCCGGTACCAGCCGAAATCCTCAAAATAGGCAGCAACCAGACCATGCAGGCAAAATGGTGGCACATTGCCTTCGATGGTGAGTCGCTGATAACACAATCCGGCGGGGATTGAGTTGGCCCTGAGCAGGGCGGCAAGCAGATGGCTCTTGGCATAGCACCAGCCATGGCCGGCGAGCAGCACCTCTGACGCTTGACAGGTGGTTGGGCTGAGTTGCCAGTCGCCGGCATGCTTGATTTCATCGCGCACAAAAAGGTAACAGGCTCGGGCGATATCCTGGTGGCTGTCGCCATCGCCGGCAAGTCGGGCAGCCTGGTCCATAACCTTCTGCTGTTGCCAGTCGATGTATTCGCTGACGGCCAGGTAGGGTTGCAGGTCAATTGTTATTTGATGCGTCATCTTTTTTCTTTGGGCGGGAGGATGTCAGCTGTCAGCGGTATTGCCGTTTCAACGGAATATCCATGTTCCTGAATCAGACTGTTGATTGCATCGATCCGGTCCTGGGGATGCGGGTGCGAGGCGAGGATATAGGCGATATGTTCGGCCTGGCTTGAAGCAGGGCCAACCAAACGGTTGAAAAAGTCGGTTGCACCACCCGCGTGGCCATAATGCTCGGCGAGCCGGTCGAGTGCGAAGCTGTCGGCGGCACTCTCCTGGTCCTGGGAATAGTCGGCCTGAAAACTGAGCAGGGTTTTTGCCACCAGGTCCGCGGCACCGCTATCGCTGCCAAAGAGCAGGGCGGTGCCCACTGTCAGCCCGAGTCCACGCCCCAGGCCGCGTAAATGATCGCGATGGGCGAAATGGCCAAGTTCGTGATAGAGCACCATGGCCAGCTCGTTCTCGGATTCCACCTTTTCAATGAGCCCTCGGAACACTGCTATCCGGCCACCGGGGATGGCCATGGCATTCACGGTATCACTGTTGATGAGTGAAACAGTAAACTCATATTCGTGCAGCGGTGAGTCTTCCGGCAGGGTGGCGAGCAACGCATCGAGCCGCCGCTGCAGGGCAGGATTGGCTTCGCCCTGCATATCAATGGCTAAATACTTTCCGAGCCAGGTTTCGATTTTGGGTGAAGTGCGGGATACAGCAAGGTCGGTGAGCAGGCCAAGGGTGAAGAAGACTATCCCCACCACAAGCACCAGTCCTCCGACCAGCCAGAAAAACTCAATCAGGGGGTGGGTTTTGGAAACGTTGACGTTGTCCGGTATCTCTTTCGGTGTGAATTTCATCGTTTAGCCAGACAAACAGCCGTGCCATAGGCAATGGCTTCGACGCTGCCCACTTGTCTTTTTTGGTTTGCGCTCTGGCCGATTGCGGAGGTTTCAAGCCGCAGGTTGATGACCAGATCGGCCCCTTTTGCCTGAGCTTGCTCTTTCATGCGTAAGATTGCTTCCCGGCGCGCCCGGTCAACCAGTGATTCGTACGACTTGACGTTGCCACCGAAGATATTGCGCAGGATGGCCAGCAACCGTTTGAAGTAGTCGATGGATACCACCACCGACCCGGTGACCAGTTCGCTTTGTTCAACCTCTCCCAGGATATAGCTTTCCCTGCCGGTTACCACCGGCAGATGAGCCAGCTCCTTTTCCCGCTTGTTGATCGAGGCGTAGTGGCTTTTTTCAGCCCAGCTACCGGCACCATACCCCAGGCAGAGCAATGTTAAAAAGAGGACCAGGTCTCCATGTTGCAGCAGGATTTCCATATGTGCTCCTGGTATTACTGATATAACTGATGAATAAGTACGATTACTCTACCCGTACAGCAGTGCCGTAGACAAAGAGTTCCGCCGCCCCCTGTGCCACGGATGAGGTGGCAAAACGAACGTTGACTACGGCGTTGGCCCCCATTTGCCGGGCCTGTTCCCCCATCCGCTGCATGGCCTCTTCACGGGAATCCTGCAGCAGTTCGGTATAGCCTTTCAACTCGCCGCCAACGATATTTTTCAGGCTGGCCATAAAGTCACGGCCCAGGTGTTTGGCACGTACCGTGGAGCCTTGCACGATACCGAAGTGTTCGACGATCTGCTTGCCGGGAATGGTTTCGACGTTGGTGTAAATCATAAGTTTCGCCAAATTAAAGTGGTGTTAAATTAAGTTGTTATAATGCATACCTTACTGAAAACAGGTAATTCTTAGCACTGTGAATTGACGGTGTCAATTAGAAAGGTTGTGAGAAAACTGTTCGGTGCAGAAGGGGCCTGGCAAAGGGCAAGATGTGGAGAGGAGTAATGCGCGGCAGCACGGAACAGGTTTTCGGGGAGGCGAAGAAGTGGTTGCGGGATACTGGGAGCGATCGCCACTCACCTGGCGGGTCGTTCCCAGATGAGTTCTCCATCCCTGTACACTTGCCTGATGCGATGGAGAGGGACCATGTGCAGCTCGGTTGACTCATCAAGCACTTCCAGGGAAAAATGATCACTCGACTCAAAACACACCTTTTTTATCGGGACGACGATAATCCGGTCTTCGACCCTGTCGTAATACCCAATCTTGAAATCGCTTTTACTATATTCGGAATCCCAGCGTATGCGACTCAACAGCTTGTGGATTGGTATCATGATCACTCTGGTGAAAGGTAACTTTTCTGATCGGCCAGGTATCATCTAAGGCCTGTCCTGATCTTCACGGGACTTTCTTCAGCAGACGATGGGAAGAGAGCTACAGGGAATCGGAATTGATGGTACCGCCTGGCACTGCCCGCTCCGAGAGGTAGTAATGCCAAAGCAACCGCGCCGCGACCGAGCGCCATGGCTGCCAACGGCTGCTTATCAGCTCCATCTCATCGTTTCCTGGGCGGGCGTCCAGGCCAGCCAGCTGCTGGTACGCTGCTGCCAGGGCGATGTCACCCCGGGGCCAGACATCGGGGCGCTGCATGGCCATGAGCAGGTAGATGTTGGCGGTCCAGACTCCTATGCCCTTTACCTTGGTCAACTGTTCTCGAACCTGTTCATCGTCGAGCCTGCGAAGCCCGGCAAGATCGAGGCCGCCCTCATCTTTTTCAGTTATTGCCAGGGCAAGATGGCGGCCATATCTGGTTTTCTGCCTGCTGAAGCCGATGGTTTTCAGCTCCTGGTCGGTAAATTTGAGAAACCGCATCGGGGTCAGCTCGCTGCAGGCGGCAAGGAGACGGTCATAGGCCGCCTTGGCGGAAGCGAGGCTTACCTGCTGCTCAAGGATAATGCGAATCAGGGTTGCAAAACCCTCCGGCCGCTGCCAGAGTGGTGGTGGGCCATGAAGCTGCACGACCTTAGTGAAAACCGGTTCCGCCCGGAACAGTTCGTCAATGGCCCGCTGCTGTTTGTCCTCGTTCGTAACCACCGTAATGGTAGAGCTGCTGGTGCTAGTGAAAGAGCAGTCGGTCATCAACCTGTTCCACTGGTACGGATGTGGTGAAAAAACTGTACAGCTCGTGGTCATAGGTGCGGGATTCGCAGATGGAGTTGTGATCCACGCCGCTGATGGTGATCACCCTGGTATGCTCGGGATTGAGTGCCTCCGCCAGCTTGTGACTGAGTTCCACCGGGATCAGCTCATCGTTTTCGGCGATCAGCAGCAGGGTGTTGGCGGTGAGCATTGTCGCTCTGGCCAGGGAGTCAAAACGGTCCTTTAGTAGACGCCGTACCGGCAGGAAAGGGTACTGATCCACTGCCACGCTGGTGATGGAGTCGTAGGGGGTGACCAGGGCCAGGTTCTGCACTTCTCTCTGGCTGGCCAGAAAGACTGCCACCCCGGTGCCGAGGCTCCTGCCGATCACATCTATGCTGCCATGGCGGGCAGCGAGATGATCGTAAAGGGCCAGGGCATCTGCGAACAAGCCCTCTTCGGTAGGCTTTCCCTCGCTGCCGCCATAGCCCCGATAGTTGTGCAGATACACGGTGTGGTCGGGAAACAGCTCCCGGTACTTTCGGATATTGGCGCTGACCTCTTCGTTGTTGCCGCCGAAATAGATCAGCGCCTTGTCGCTCTTCTCGATGGTTCTCCATACCTTGAGGGACAAGCCGTCGTTGACCAGTCGAAAGGCCGTGGCTTCATCGGAATGCACTTCCGGGGTAGGGAAGTAGAGCATGGATCTCTGCAGCGCATACATCAAACTGCAGAGAGCGACGTATCCTGCGCTGGTAAGGAGGAATATGGTAAATGTCAGTTTCAGCATGGGCCGGTGTTCGTAGAATTATTGCCAGTAATAGCAAACTCCTCAATCAAAGATAGTATACACTGAACAGGGGCGGGCAAGGGACAAAAAAGGGGCTGTCATCTCCTGAAAACGTCCTCTCGGACTCTTCGCCTGACCGCTGCGAAAGCGGGGCCGCTTGCAGATTACGGCGGCTCTTGGGCAACCAGGTGTGAAGACGGGTTATGGATCAGAAGCGTTTTCGATCCAGAGATGCCTCTTATTAGTTATCAGCGCAAATATGCCTGGCGGTACTGGCCGGGAGTAATTCCGTAAGTGGCCTTAAAGCGCCTGCTCATATGGCTTTGGTCGGAAAAGCCTGCATCCAGTGCGGCATCTGAGAGGGAGGCCCCCAGACGAATACTCGCCCGGGCCAGCTGCAATCTCTTTTGCAGCAGATAAGACCAGGGGGAGATGCTTTTTTCATCGCGAAAAAGTCTGAGGAAGTGGTACCTGGAGAGTCCTGCGGCGGTTGCGATATCATCGAGGCTGATCTCTTCTCTCACCATATCCTCGATGAATGTGCATGCTCGTTGCACCGGGCTGCAGGAGGACTGGCTGGCGACGAGGGTCCTGCGCTCGGTACCGTGGCGCTCCAGCATCAGCGCCAGCAGGTCAAAGAGTAAGCTCTGCATCTCCAGCAGGTCTGCGTTTTCGTGCCCAAGCAGTTGAAACAGGGAGCTGAGGGCTGTGGCGAGCTCGGGATCAGTGGTTACCGGATTTTTAAAGGCGTGGAAGGTGCGTGGGCGAACCATCTCGTTGCCGATATTTTGCAGCAGCTCTACCGGCAAGTAGAGTATTTTATAATGAAATTCACTTTCATCGGCGGACATTCCATCATGGACTTCATCCGGGTTAACGGAGATCAGGCTGCCGGGTGGAGCGTAGCGTGCTTCACCACGGTAGTAAAATTGTTGCACGCCGCGTTCCATCAACCCCAGAGCAAAGTCCTCGTGGGTATGGCGCTCGAATCTGAACTGCCGGTACCGGGCCTGAAAAACCAGGAGGTTTTCCAGTTTTTCAGCCCGGTAAATGGTTGCCTGCTCTCTGGGCATCTGCTGGTTTACAGTTACAGGGAAAAAGATTGGGCTTGAACGACCTCAATGGCCAACTGAGAGCGCGCCTCGCTGTTCATCGGCAGATTCTTTTCCTCACACCACTGCGGGAAGGTCTCAGGATCGATATGCACTTTCACTACCGTGTCACCTGCTCCTTCCACCTGGGCTTTCATGGCCTCGGCCCGCTGCAGCCAGTCCTCATATTTGGTTGGCAGCAGGTCGCTGTCCACAAACATTTCCCGTAAAGTCTCCCAGTGCTCTTTTTTGTACCAGACCAGGGCCTGTATTGATGGCTGGTGGTTGGGATCCGGTTGTGGTCCAGCTGCCGGCTGGTTTGTCTTGGCGGCCTTTTGCTGCGCACGTTTAAACTTTCTTTGTGACATGAAATTCTCCAATCTGAAATACGACGATAAAACTGCTGAAACTATTTAGAAGCTGAAACTGCGAATTTTCATTATTCTGTTATGAGAGAGAACCACTATACCTGAAGTGGCTTGAACCTTCAAAGGCTTGTTTCATCGGGGTTTCGGCTGTCGTTGGCCGCTGGTAATAGCGTTGGGTATGCTTATACTATAACCAGTTCAACGAATTCACCATTGTCAATTTATTGAATAATTCAAAAGAGACATGAGAGATTACCCGAAACGTTTGGCTTTTGGTTCCGAGCGGCAGCTCAGGCAGTCCGTAACCGATCAGTGTGATGAATGCGGTTGCGTCAGAGGTGACTATCATCAGGCGGGCTGTGCCGGTGAGGAGTGCCCGATCTGTGCCAAGGCTGTCATCGGCTGCTGTTGTGAGGCCCTTTCGCCACATGACAGTGAGAAAATTATCCAGGGATTGTATAACCAGTTTCACGATCTGGAAAGCGCTATACAGGCCGCAGGGGAGGAGAGTTGCCCGTCGGGAAATGGCTCGTCGTATCTCCAGCATGCTGTGATGCGTTTTATTTTCGACAACGTCCCTGAAGATGCGCGGGCGGAGGTCACCCAGGCATTCCATGTACGTTTTCCCGGGCTGGTACCAACCCTGCAGGATGAGGACGGTCGCAACTACTACACCGCCGAACAGCTTTCTGAGGCGCTGGACATCCCGGTGAGTGAGGTCAACGAGCGCATTGAGGCCATGGTTACGGCCGGTAAAACCATCCATTTTGGCAAGGGCAAGAAACTGCGCAAAGTCCACTGAGAACATCTGGGAAATTCCCTGTATGTATTTTCAGTGTCTTCAAACGAGTGTTGAAGTCACATTGTTTCGCCCGCTCCACAGCCGTCAGAACGTCACAAGCAATAACCTCAACCTCACCGGGAAAATGCCCACATTACCTATCGGGGCGTGCCTGTTAAATACCCATTGGTGTGTCAAATAAAGAAAGGAAGAACGAGTTTTGAATTCTGTAAGTATTATAAAGGGTCATGTAGTTTTTACAGACTCTGCGAGTGAATTTACCGTTATCGAAAACGGTTACATCATTTCCGAACAAGGCTGCATCAGCGATGTATGTCCCACGCTGCCTCAGAAGTATGCAGGGCTTGCAATAACCGACTATGGTGACAGCCTGATAATCCCCGGCTTCTACGACCTGCACAACCATGCCGGGCAGTACCTGCAATGCGGTACCGGCATGAACAAGCAACTGCTTGAATGGCTGCAGGATTATACCTACAAGTTGGAGAAGGATCTGGCTGATCCGACCTACGCCAGCCGAGTCTACAGGCGTTACGTCGAAGACCTGTACAGGTACGGTACCCTGGGTGCCTGCGCCTTTGCCACCTCTTCCACCGAGGGCACAGAGTGTTTATTCGAGGAGTTCAAGAATATTGGCCTCCGAGGTTTTGTCGGCAAGGTCAACATGGACTGCAACGCTCCGGAGTTCATTATTGAAGACGCCCAAAAGTCCTTGGCCGGAACCCGTTACCTGGTTGAGAAGTATAAGGATGAACCCTTGGTCAGGCCGATCGTTACCCCGCGTTTTGCCCCGACCAGCACCAGGGAGGCATTACAGCTTCTCGGTGATCTGGTCGTGGAAAACGGATTGCCCGTTCAGTCACATCTGAGTGAAAACCTGGCGGAGATTGAGTGGGTAAAAGAGTTGTTTCCGGAATATGACAATTACGCCTCGGTCTACGCCGGCAACCAGCTTTTCGGTGACACCCCGACCCTCATGGCCCACGCCGTCTACCTCACGGAAGAGGAGGTGGCAATGTGCAAACGGGAAAATATCTATCTGGTGCATTGTCCCGATTCCAATATCAATGTCCGGAGTGGTATTGCCCCGGTCAAGGAGTTCCTGGAACTCGGCCTGAAGGTGGGGTTGGGCAGCGATATCGCTGGAGGCCATAAAATCCAGATGAACGAGGCGATTGTTCGGGCGGTACAATCCTCCAAGGTACTGGCGGTGGAACGGCCCGAGGCGCAACTGAGTCTTTCTGAGGCCTTTTACATGGCGACGGTGACTGGCGGCGAGTTCTTTGGCCAGCTTGGTAAATTGAAGAGAGGGTATCAGCTCGATGCGCTGGTGATCGATGATGACCCCCTCTACAAGGAACGCTACTCCCTGGAAGACAGGCTGGAGAAGTTTCTCTATATCGGCGATGACAGGTGGATTGGTGCTCGCTATGTGGGCGGGGAACTGCTGGAACTGAAATAACTGCTGAGATGTCCTGATCTGGCAGTCGCCACGCACCGGGGCTAGTCGTTGTCCCGGTGTATTCTTGTCAACACCTTCATTATTTCCGAGCCGCTGGCACGCTGGGTGTAATCCCGCCGGGCGTGTTTATAGAGGATGCGCCCTTCACCTTTGCTGACAATGAAGGTGGCAGGTACGTTCAACTCGCTGGTATCGTAATAGCCTTCCACCTCTCCCTTAATACCGAGATTCCGATATATCTTGGTAATCTCCTGGGTGGCGTAGTAGGTCATGCCCAGCTGCCTGCCAAATTCATTGGTCAAATCACTCACCAGCACCAGTTTATCCGTTTTAAACGATGACTCCTCGGCTGTTTCCCTACTTATCACCACAATTTCACATCCTATTTCCCGAAATGTATCGGCCATACCGTCCAGCATCACCAACTGTGAGCGGCAGTAAGGTCACCAGGACGCCCGCATAAAGCAGAGCAGCAGCGGCTGTTTCTCAAGAAAGTGGTGGATTGGAAATTGGTCGCCGCCAAACGTGGTGACGGTCTGGTTGGGGAGTAACTCTCCCGCCGGGGTTATCTTTCTCTCGATATGCTCATCGAGTATCTCCACAGCCAGTAATTTCAGGTGTTCCTGGAAAGAGATCATAACTGTCTCCGGTGCGATTGAACTTGCCTGCCAACTCTGCTGAGAGGCAGGGAGCAGGAGGTTTCGGTATCAGTGCTCAAGGACAACTGTAGTCACTTTGCGGATAGCGTCGAGGCGGGCAGGGGGGAGGAGGACGTTGCCGATGTGTACGAAAGCAAAAAAAATACATTTTTTTTCGGCAGGGACCTTCTTGTGTCCTTTGCTCGAATAAAACCAAGCGGTTCGGCGGGAAATGCCATATCACGTCTGAGCGGCAAACATGTGTCAGGTGTTTTTTTGGGTTACTTAAGGTGATTTTAAGCAGATTCCTAACAGGTTTCTGTCTGATTAAGTGTCTGATTATACGCGGCAGTCATTTGTCATCCACTTCGTTTTGTGATAGCGTCGCTAGCCGGAGGGGGATTATGCCCTGTCTAGGGTAAACAATTGAAAACTGATCTGGAAAATAACCTGCCCTGGCTGCAACTCTCCAGGAGATCAGTTTTTTCCCGGAAGACAATAGAGCGCTGGCACGTATGGTCAGATAGGGAGTGGCGCTGCCAAAGTCTGAAATTCGGATATCTGCACCATTCAGGCCGAGGGGCTAAACCTGGTGCTCTGCCGTTTCGGGGACTGTATGCACTGCGTGTTTTCCTGTTTTTTTATCAATGCACTGTAACTGGTTACCAGTTTGTGGCCACCGTCCGGTAGCCAGTTACGGAGGTGAAATGAATGTTTCGCAGAAAAGAAATATGCCCCTTTATCTGCCTGGCCGTATTGTGGTCAGGGGTAAGCACCGGATTGGCAGGTGCGGCGGAAACGACGCCCGCCCAGGCGCACACCCGCTTGCTGCAGTCAATCGATGGAGCTGCTGTCACAGGCAAACGGACGCAGGCGTGGCAGAATGAACGTCAACAGCTACTCGATGAGATCCAGGCCCTTGAATTGCAGAGAGCCTGGGCCGAGTTTCAGCTGGAGAAAACTGAGCGTTGGCTGGCCGCTGAGTTGAAGAATACGACGGTCCTGGAGAAAAATCTGGCCAGTGCTGCAGCTACCCGGGAGCAACTGGAGCCATTTTTGGAAGTACTGTATGAAACCCTGGAACTGCATGTTCAGCGAGATATGCCTTTTAACCTCGTCGAGCGCAACAGGCGACTGGCTTTTATCCGTTCAGCCTTGGATGATCCGGGCAGGAGCCTCTCAGATAAGTTGGGGCGTCTCTTTGAGGCGATGCAGGTCGAGGTCGATTACGGCTACACCGTGGAAGCAGGTGAGGAACTGGTTGAGTTGGCAGGGGGGCAATTCTGCCGGGCAACACTTCTCAGACTTGGGCGATTGGCATTGTTTCGCATTCTTGATGGCGGCGACAGGCTGGAGCGTTTTGAGGTGCAGTCCGGGAAATGGGTTGAAATCTCAGCCAGCTATATTCCTGAAGTTGAAAAAGCCATAGACATTGCCCGCAAAAAGCGGGTGACGACACTACTGCATCTGCCAATAGGCAAATCAGGGACTGTGGAAAATACGGGCAATGTCGAGCAATCGGCGCAGGCACTGCAGGATGGAGGCAGCATACAGCAGGAGGGCATCTCGAATGGATAAAAGGGAGATAAAGGTGCTCAGAACCTGCCTGGCAGCCTGCCTGGTAGTTTGTTTTTTATCTGTACTCGCAAATTCACCAGCTGCAGCCGATGATGAAAAGTGGCAATCCGTTGCCCAAAAAGTTCTGCAACTCTCCGAAAACATTGATGACCGGACCAGGATGTCTCAGACATCGATGGGGCAGGACGAAGCAGCACTGAGGTCAAGATTGAAAGAACTGCAGCAGGAGACCGCAGCGCTGAATAGAAAACTGGCGGTAACGCGACAGCGATTACATACGGTTTCGGCCAGGCGCGCGGAACTTGCCCAGGAATATGAAAAAAACATGGCGGACATGAAGACCGTCGAGGGCATTTTCAGCTCGGCCCTGCGTCAAAGCGTGCAGCGGGCGGAACTCAGCCCTGTGACAGCGCTTCACCCTGAGGGGCTGAAAGCCCTGAGCGTATTGAGGAGCTCTGAAGAATTTCCCTCCATTGCCTCTATGCGGCGCTACAGCGAAGTGCTGTTTCAGGATATGGCCGCCACCGGTCGAGTTGAAGCCTCGTCCGCCACGGTAATAGATTTTGATGGCAGGAGCCGGGAGCACCTCGTTTATCGAGCTGGTGGCTTTTTTCTTGGGTTCTCCTCAGGTGACAAAGCCTTTTTTGCAGAGCCCCGGGGAGAGCTGCCGGCCCATGGCGTCCCAGGTGACAGGGGCTCGGAAAAGCAGATGCGATCATGGTTTTCCGGCAACTCGGAGCAGCTTCCAATCGATATCACCAACGGTTCGGCATTGCAGGCGATTCAGTACAGGCAGGGAGCGGCAGAGTGGTTTGCGGCCGGGGGACGGCTGCTGTACCCGATCCTCCTGGCCGGGTTTATCGGTGCATCTGTGGCGGCGATGAAATTCATCCAGCTCTTGGCCTATAGGAGGCTGTCCTCCAGCGAGAAAGCGGCAATCTACGCTGCGGTGAGAGGTGGCGACAATGTGGCGGCGGCTCTTCAGGGCATAAGGCTTCGCCCGGCTGTACAGGTGCTGCTTTCCTGCCTGCGATATAAGGAGGAAGGTCTTGACGCCATGGATAACGGAGTGGAAGAGGCAATTATGCGTGAACAATCGCGCCTGCAACGTTTTCTCTCCGTGGTGGGCATGCTGGCCACCATCGCGCCGCTACTCGGTTTGCTCGGAACCGTTACCGGCATGATCGAGACTTTCCAGGCTATAACCATTTTCGGTACCGGTGATCCGAAGGTAATGTCCACAGGTATTGCCGAGGCCCTGATAACCACCCAGGCCGGTTTGGGCATCGCCATTCCTCTGTTGTTGCTGCATCACTTTCTCAAACGGCGGGTGATTGCTCTGGTGGAGGATATGGAAGAGGCTGCAAGCGGTATGGTCGCACTCCTCTCTGGCCGAATGGCATAAGAAGCTGTGATGGAACTTATTTCCAGCCTTCAACATTACCTGCGGACTGGCGGCGTAACCATGTACCCGCTCCTGCTTTGCTGCTTTTGGATGTGGTTGCTGATCCTGTATCACCTGCCGGTGTGGCAGGAGACGGCTTATGCGGCAGGGAGGTCGCTGAGAAAGGTGTTTTTGGCTCAAAGGTGCGGTAATCGCAGACATGATCGCCGCCTCTATCAACAGCTGCTCGAAAAACAGTATCAACAACGGTTGGGCCGCGGTGTCTCCACGATAAAGGTACTGGCGGCGACAGCTCCACTGTTGGGGCTGTTCGGTACTGTGACCGGTATGATTCGGACCTTCCAAGCCGTTGCCGCTTATGGGCTGGGGAATCCTCGGTCGTTGGCTTCAGGGATTTCTGAGGCCATGATCACCACCCAGTTTGGTTTGTTGATCGCCCTGCCGGGGATTGTAGCGGTGTATTTTATGAGGAGGCGGGGGCTGAGGGATCACCGCACGGTTGAGCAGATGATGGCGGACTTGAACGGTACTTGCCAGGAGCGGAGTTACGATGCGAAGGCGTAGATACTCGGAGGATGATCATGAAATTGATATGACACCACTGATCGATATGGTGTTTATCCTGCTCATCTTTTTCATTGTTGCCACCAGCTTTGTCCGTGAAACTGGTGTCGAGGTGGAGCGGCCCCGGGCGGCCACTGCCGCAAGTAAGGAACAGGTTTCGCTGATGATCGGCATCAATAGCGCCGGTCGGGTCTATATCGAAGGCCATGAGATAGATATCCAGAATGTGAAGGCACGCATGGAGAGCTTTCTGGCAGAATCCCCGGGTGGGGCTGTGGTCATCGTGGCGGACAAGGCCTGCCCCACTGGCATTACGGTAAAGGTACTTGATTCGTGCCGTCTCGCCGGGGTGAAGAATCTGTCTGTGGCAGCCAGGGCTGGAGAGTCATGATGACTGTGGGCTCAACACTTCGGCTGGTGCAGGCATTCATCGGGGCTGTGGTGATCACGGTGGTACTGTGCCTGATTGCGCCCCGTATGGGCAGTAATCGAACGGTACACTTGTATGAACCGGTTTCCGCTGTGCAGTTGACCGCCTTCCGACAGCCCGAGTTTGAACAGAAGAGTCAAAGGATAGAACCGGAGAGAAAACCGCCTCCCATGGAGCTGAAAACTCCACCCCGGAAAAACATGATGGAACCGGAGAAACCGGAGCTGGTTTTGGCGCCGTTACAGCTGGAGATGCCGAAAATGCAGTCGGCTACATTACCCATAGCCGCGCCTGAACCTCGCAAGAATGAGGCGGGCGAGTTTGGGGTTTCGGGTGTATACGATGTTGGCGTGGTGGATACCCCTCCCCGAATCAAGAACTTTATGCCCCCCCATTACCCTGCCCGAGCCAAAGGAAGAGGTATCGAGGGTGAGGTTCTGCTACGGTTTGTAGTTACAGCTGGTGGGAGGGTGAGGGAGGTGCAGATCGTCTCCGCAGAACCTGCCGGTTATTTTGAAAACGCTGCCAGGGACGCAGTGGCGAGCTGGAGCTTTGTCGCAGCTCGCCACCATGGAAAGAACGTTGCCGTGACTGGGGAGTACCTTCTTACCTTCACCCTGGATAAATGATGAGATGAGGAAGGTAGCAATTTTTATCCTGTTTTGGGTGTTGTTGCTGTCCAGCCCGCTTGCTGCCGAGCAAGTCAGTCAACAGGAATATTCCGTATTGACCAAGGCGTATCAGTTCCTTGAAAAAGAGCAATATCGGGAGAGCCTCAAGCTGTTACAGCCCCTGCTGGGCAAAAGGAAACCCAGCTCATACGCCTTCTCCTATGGGGCTCTCTGTCATGTTTCCTTGTTTGAATTCGATAAGGCCCAATCCTTGCTGAAAAGGGCGGTGCAGCTCTATCCGGAGCAAGGCGGTCTCTGGCACAACCTGGGCAACTGCCAGATGCAGCTCAATGCTTTTGCCGCTGCGGTGAACAGCTACCGGACTGTAATTGCACTCGATGGCGATACGGTTGTACGGGATATCTATTACCAGCTTGGTTTTGCCCTGTACCGGTTGGGGAGGTACCGTGAGGCAATTCAGGCTGTAGCTGCTATTGTCGATGAGGAGCCCAAAAAGCATTGGTTGCAGCTCAAGGCCTACTGTTACCTCGAGCTCAAGGAGTGGGAAAAGGCAGAAACGGTTGCTTTGAAAATTATGGCGTTAACTCCTTCAGCTGCCGACATTTGGACTCTGCTTGCCCTGATCCGGATACATCAGGATGACTACCCCGCAGCAGCTGCCTATCTGGAGGTGGCCGGTTTTCTTGCTCCTGATCGGGTTCAGCATGCGACTCTTAGTAACCTCTACGGCTCTCGGTCGGCATGGAACGAGCAGGTACGTCATCTGGAGCAATTGAAAAGGAATCCGTACCAGGTAGCCAGGCGGCTCAAGGCAGCAAGCAACTATCTGCAGGCTCTTGAGCGACTTGGACAGCAGGGAGAGGCGGATATGGAATCCGCTCTTATGCAGGGCACGCTGCTGTTCGCCACAGGGCGGAACAGCGAGGCGGTAGTCTGTCTGCTGAAGGTGGCACGGCTTCCATGCACTTTCCGGGCTCTGTCGGGCCAAAAAACTGTCAGCCAGCAAGAGCGCAGACACTACAAGGACCGCCTGAGAGCACGGGCCTTGTTATTGGCCGGCCAGATTCTCTGGTTGGATCACCAGTGGCTCGCAGCCCGCGATGTTTTCAAGAAGCTGGAACTCCTCTCAGGCTACGAGGATGTTGGCAAAAGCCTTGCCTCCTGTATGCAGTCCCTGCTGCTGGAGAAGGGGGGGATGATTGAACTCCCCGGTTTGTTTGATCCCCCTCTGGCCGTGGAGAGCGCAGATGGCTGAAACCCAATATCGGGTGATCAGACGCTGAAGAGACTTTCTCTATTTTGCCTGACCGTCGGGTGGTACTGAACGGCTCGTCCTTCCTCATCAGTGGCGCAGATGCCTCGCCACCGGTGGCCAGAGTCGCCAATAGTCCATAAATACGGAGTATTTTTTTACTTCAATATCCTTGTCCAGATTCGAATCAACCAAGCCGCAATGGCGTAATAATATATCTGTTTTCGGCACAAGGTGTTGACTTTGAGTCGATCGGGTTTGCTGCAAGGAGGCTGTGTTTTCAGGCCTTTCATTGAATTTCATCAATTCCCTGGGCTATAATTTTCCTAATTGCTCTTTGTCTAGCTGACTGCAGCTTGCACCGTGGTCAATGGTGCCTGCAACGCAGGTCATTTTGTTCTTTTATTCTTGAACTCAAGGTAGTTGAGAGGAAAGATCCATGGCAAAAGGAAATTATTCCCTGAAAGCTATTGAACCGAATGTTTCCAGAAGAGCTCTGCTGAAGGGGATGGGGGCAGCAACTCTGGCGGCCGCCCTGAACCTTGGCGCCGACAAATCGGGACAGGCAAAATCCCAGTTTGAGGCAAGTCAGCAGCCCAGTGGTCCCCCCGAGATCAAGGGTGAGGTGGTGATGGGGGCCACACCCCATAACTGCGGCGGGCGCTGCGTGAGCAAATATTATCTGGAAGAAGGGGTGATTAAGCGTATCGTCACTGATGAGCGACCGGATAAGGGGCTGAAGCAAGGTCATGACCCCCAGCTCCGATCCTGCGTGCGTTGCCGTTCCCGGCGCGAGTGGTTTTACCGGGCCGACCGGTTGCAGCACCCCCTCAAACAGACCGGTAAGCGTGGCGATATCAACGGCTTTGTGAAAATATCCTGGGAGCAGGCCTTCAAGGAAATCGGCAACGGCCTGCAAAAGATCTACGACAAGTATGGCGGGGAACGGGTCTTTGTCTCCTATTCTTCAGGTGATTCCACCGGTTGGGCCAGGGATTCAGTCAAACACCTGCTCAATACGGTCTATTCAGGTTTTGCCGGCTACCGGGATGACTACAGTTGGGGGGCCATCGATCATGTCGCCTCGTTTGTCGAGGGGATTGGCTATACGCCCGCATGTAACTACCGGGATGACGCCGTTCATGCCGATCAGCTGGTGCTCTGGAGCTTGAACAACCTGGAATCGATCTGGGGCAGCCAGAGCGGCTGGCTGGTGACCCAGCTTCGGGAGCAGGGAATACCGATCACTGCCGTTGACGGCCGCGTATCGATGACCGTTGATACCGTGGCAGATACGTACCTTGCCGTCATGCCCGGCACCGACGCGGCGCTTATCTCCGGCATGCTGCATCATCTGCTCACCAAGCGGTTGAAAGACCTTGATATTGATTTCATCAAGTCCCATGTGCACGGCTTTTTCGATGACCCCGAAGCGATTTCCTATCACGATGATGTGCAGGACTATACCGTGCCGCCGGGCGGTTCCCTCAGCGCCTTTATCATGGGCAACGACGAATCCCTGGTCAAGGCGGGACTCAATAAGGCAACCTCCATTTATCCGGAGACCATAGGTTATCCTGTGACCAAGGAGGACGAGCTGTACGGCAAGCGCGCCCCGATCTACGGACAGCTGCCTAAAACGCCGGAGTGGGCCTCCGCCATAACCGGGGTGCCTGTGGATGCCATCCGCTCCTTTGCCGATCTCTACCTGGACAATACGGTGACCACCTGGATGGGAACCGGCCTGCAGCGCAACACGGAAGCGGAACAAGGGGTCTGGCTGGGGCGGATACTTGCCACAGTCACCAATAACATCGGCCGGCCCGGTGCAGCCTGGGGGATGCCGAGCTGGAGCTACGTGAAGGGACCCGGCAACAGTTTGCAAACAGCTGATTTGAACCTTTCTTTTTATGAGTACGCGGAGCTGTCCGTTCCCAGGGAGTATCTGAAAAACGGTACAGACAAGGATCTCGCCGCCTTCATCTGGCTCGATAATGTGGAGAATGACGTGGGCAAGTCCCGCTGGAATGATGGGCAGGTCAAGAAGATGGCCTCTTTCAAGGCGCTGATGAATTTTGGCGGCAATGTCCTGCTCAACCAGAATGGTGACGTCAACTTTGCCAAGACGATCATTGAAGACCGGGAAAAGGCCGAACTGATCGTGACCTGCGATCATTTTATGACCACCAGCGCAAAATACTCCGATTACGTATTGCCGGGCGCCATGCAGATGGAGAAACCGGGTGCCACCACCGGCTGGTTCGGCAATGAGGTGGTGGGGGTGAACCAGGCAGTTGCTCCGCCGGGGGAGGCGATGAACGAGTACGATATCTGTGCTGGCATTGCCGCAGCCATGGGCAAGAAGGAACTGTTTACCGAGGGCAAAACCATGGAGCAACGCCTTGCCGACAACTGGGCGAAGCTGCAGGAGGAGGGATACTACGATATCTCCTGGGAGGAGTTTAAGAAAGAAGGGGTGTGGAAAGCCCCTAAACCGCCCATGGTGGTGTATGAAGCTTTTTTGGCCGACCCCAAGAACAACCCCCTGCCCACACCTTCCGGAAAGATCGAAGCCTACTCCAAGTTGCTGATGGAGGACTTTCAGGGCAGGTTCCATGACAATTACGACCCGGATGACCGGCTGGTAGGTGGGCTAATCATGGATGCCAGGAACCCCCAGGGTACTGACTCGGCGAGGTTTGTCTATCCCATCCCGATGTATATCCCACTGGTGGAGGGCCGTCATGCCGCAGGCGGTGAGTTTCCGCATCCGGATCTGACCGGTTCGGCTGAAAAAGGCTACACCTTCAACCTCCATACCTGGCACCTGATGCAGCGCTCCCACTCCACCCTGAACAAGGTCGCCTGGCTCTGTCAGCAGTACAAAAAGGATGAAGAGGGTGAACCCGCCTTCATCAGCGGCAAATCCACCAGCCCCTATGTCTGGGAAAAGGGGGTGTATGAGTCGGTGATCATCAATGCAGATCATGCCGAAGAACTGGGGCTGCAGACCGGGGACAGGGTAAAGATCAGCAACGACCGTGGTGCACTGTATGCATCAGTTATCTTCAGTCAGCTGGTGCCGAAGGGCTATATCATGATCGGCCAGGGCGGCTGGCATGAGCTGGATGAAGATGGGGTGGATATCGGCGGTAACGCCAACACCCTGATCAGTCTCAGGCCGTCCAGGATTTCCAAGGCCATGACCCTGGCAAATGATTGTCGGGTAGCCATAGTCAAAGCGTAGGCAGAGGAGGTTACAGTGAGCCCACAACACGGATTTTATTACGATCAGACCCGCTGTTCCGGCTGCAAGGCCTGCATAGTTGCCTGCCAGGACTGGAACAGCGTCGCCCCGGGGCCCGCCGTCTGGCGAAAGGTCACCCACGTGGAACAGGGAAAGTTCCCCGAGGCCAGAAGCTACAACCTCTCCATGGCCTGCAACCACTGTGCGGATCCGGCCTGCCTGCCTGTGTGTCCCGTGGATGCGATCTCGAAAAGAGAGAGCGACGGGGCGGTGCTGGTGGACCGTTTGACCTGTATCGAGTGCCATGAGTGTGAGCGGGCCTGCCCCTTTGGCGCCCCCCAGTTCGGTGATGATGAGAGTGAGCCGGTTAAAGCCGAAGAATGGGAGGAGGCGCACCCCATGCAGAAGTGCACCAGCTGCTGGGACAGAAGGGAGGTGGGGTTGCCGCCCGCCTGCGTTGCTGCCTGTATCCAGCGGGCCCTTGATTTTGGCCCCTTGGAGGAGTTGGCGGCTAAATATGAAAATACGGTGAAGACGGTTCTGGGTTTTCCTGCCGACGATGTGTCGATGGAAGGAGAGAAGATCGATCCCACCGTTCCCTCGTTTATCTTCAGGAAAAAATAGTTCCTGGGCGGTGGGGAGTTTCGCCTCCCTGCCGACCCGTCCCGCCACATCCGAAAAGGGAGGCCGCTATCAACCTGTACACCTTTGACAATCCACTCTATCAGCAGTACTGCCAGCCGTTTCATAACAAACAGCAACGATTGCGCACCGCGGTGCATCAACTGGGACTTGAGTTCGGGCCGGACCGATCTGCAGAGATAGCGGAGCTGAAAGAAGAGTTGGCCGCTGTCACGATCAGTAGAAGGAATAACGGCCACAGCCTGTACCTGAACCGGCTCTCGCCCGCCTGCAGATACTGTAACAGGGCCGAAGGATCCACCACCTTTATCCTCAGCCTCGCCTGCAACAGGGAGTGCTTCTTCTGCACCAATCGTAATCAGCAGAATTATGAGCAGCTGCGCCGAACCACCAATGATGTCATTGGCCAGTTTGATCGATTTGCCGCCGGGCGGCAGGCGGTGCAGGCGGTTGCCCTGACCGGCGGGGAACCGCTGCTCTATCCCGAGAAATGCCTGGCGTTTTTTCGTCATGTAAAAGCCGCCGATCCGGGTATACATACCCGTCTGTACACCAACGGTGATCTGGCCACCGAGAGGGTGCTGTCGTCTCTGTCGTCCTGTCTGGACGAGATCCGGCTCGGGCTGAAAGCGGATGCGAGCGGTGCTTTTGACGAAGAACAGCTCGACGGACTGCTTACCCGCTGCAACAACCATATCCCCCAGTTGACCGTGGAGCTGCCGGTGCTGCCGGACAGTTTTCCCCAGATGGCGGCGCTTTTGGATCTTTGCAACGAGCACGGGGTATTCAGTGTCAACCTCCTGGAGTTTCTCTTTCCCTGGCACCATGCCGACTGGTACCGGAAACAGGGCTACCGTATCAAAAACCAGCCGTACCAGGTGATCTATAATTATGAGTATGCCGGGGGACTGCCTGTTGACGGCAGTGAGGTCGAAGCTCTTCGCTGCCTGCTGTACGCCGGGTATTACCAGCTCCCCTTCGGGGTGCAGTACTGCAGCCTCGAGAATAAGCTGACATCCCAGATCTACCAGCAGAACAAAAACATTGCTCCCGCCTGTACCGAACTGGTTTCGCAGCGGGATCACTTCCTCAAATCGGTACGCTTTTTAGGGGTAGATGCCGACACGGCGTACCGGCTGCTGAAGACCCATGGGGTCGATCGGTTCATCTGGGATACGGAGTACAAAATGCTCGAGTGTCATCCTGACGACCTGCACCACCTGAGAGGTGGTGATATCTCTGAAGCGGCGCTAACCTATGCGGTCGCCGAACGGACAGAAGGTCACACCATTATCCGCGAGGTCCATCTGGAGCGGATTGATCCGCGCACTTTTGACCCATCGCGTCTTTAGCGCGACGAGCAGCAACGGGGCGGAGGGTTGATATGAGCGAGAGCGCAAAGGGCAAAGACCTGCACCGGATCAGATCCCGGCTGGCCAGCTTGTTTTCGGATATTTTTTTACATCCTCCGTCGTTCGAACAGCTTGAATCGCTCATCGCCCTGCTTGAATTCTATTACCAGCACCAACTGGACGAAAACGGTTGTTTCGCCAGGGGGCTCAATGAGTTCGACGAGTGGCGCGGCGGCTTGGAGGAGATGTCGGAGCAGGAACAACAGCTCACCGTGCAGAGAAACTATACCACGCTGTTTTGTGTCGGGCAGGGAGTGGTGACCACCGCCTCGGCGGTGCTGTCTCCCCAGCGTATCCATAAATGGGAGCCCTGGACCAAGGTCCGGCGCTTTTATTATGAGTATGGTTTGCGGCTTGTTGAGGGCTCCCCCCTTTACGAGGACAGCATCGTCACGGAGCTGGCCTTCTATTCGCTCCTGATCGACCAGCTGGAGCGCCTCGGCGGTAGTAAGAGAAAGGAGACCCTCAAGATTCAGCAGCGGTTTCTCGAAAAACATCTGCTCATCTGGCTACCGCAATTCTGTGAAGAATTGCACAGCACAGCCGGCAAGGAGAGCGCCTATAGTTCCGTGGCCAGCTTTCTTACCGGGTTCATGCAGGCGGAACCGCGGCTGATACATCAAGTCCTCCAGGTCGAGTCGGTCTAAACAGCGTCTTCGCCGCAACGAAGATAGGCTTTGTCAAACCGCTTGTCAGAAAGAGGCGATCGGCAGTGAAATATTGAGCTAACTGACCTGAGTTTCGTCGCTAATTTTTGACATGGAAAGTCTGCTCAGTATAACCTTAAGTAGAGCTTCAATTATCTCAGAAGGTACCCTTGTAAAGGGATTTACCAGGAAAAAGCTACACAAGAGGATATAACCCTCCAGTTATTCAACTGAAACCTATCTCATTTATACCCGCACCAATGAGCACAGTGGCAGGTCGAGCAGCAATCACCTCGGGGATACTGCGGTTGTTACCTGCCATTTTTTATATTTACCGCATGAGCATATGAGAACTGATGGCCCTCTGGAACTGCTGGAAACTCGAGCAATCGTCCTTCTTGGACCAGCTGGGCCAAAAGCCTGTCATGGCTGTATGGAAAATGAAAAAGGTTAGCGCGATGGTTTCAGGGGTCCAGTTGATAGAGAAGGAGTCTGTGGCGATCACGGCGTATTGCCTGACCGGGAATAGACCAGACTTCAGTTATCTATAACCTGGGTGTACGAGAACTCTTATGTGTGGAGGAGACCGTGAAGAAAAATGTGATTTTGATCGGTGGCACACTGATTGCCTTTTTGGCAATGGGATTGTGTTCTTCGGCAATTGGTGACAGTCATGGAGGGGGTAAAGAAAAAACGACCGCAAAAGCAGGAGGTGTCAAGTCAAAGAACGAGGACTGGAAAGAGGAGTTTCCAGAGTATTATGAGTCCTGGAGGCAAACGATCAACAGCAATGAAATTGTCGATCTGCTCAAGAAAAATCCCCAGATGGTTATCCTCTGGGCAGGTTATGGTTTTGCCAAGGACTATAATCAGGCACGGGGTCATATGTATGGCTTGATCAGTAGCGTCAATTCATTACGTACCGGTGCTCCCACCGGTCCAGATGATGGCCCGATGCCCACCGCCTGCTGGACCTGCAAGTCTCCCGATGTTGAGCGTGTCATAGCCGAGGATGGTGAAAATGAATATTTCACCGGCAAATGGGCTCGCCTGGGGGATCGTATCGCCAATACGATAGGATGCGCCAACTGCCACGACAGCGAGACCTACGAGCTGACAGTGACCCGGGAGTATTTAAAGCGTGGGCTGGAAGCCAGCCCGGTGGATTATTCGAAAATCGATGACACCGAGATGCGCTCACTGGCGTGCGCACCATGTCACGTGGAGTACTATTTCTTGAAAACCGAATATAAGGATAAGGCTGGAGCGGAGAAAACGGCTGCCGTGGTAACCCTGCCATGGGCGGAAGGTTTCCTGGCGGAAGAGGCAGAGAGCTATTATGACGGCTACGGTTTCGCCGATTGGACCCATGGAATCAGCAAGGCCCCCATGCTGAAAGCCCAGCATCCTGATTATGAACTTTTCACCACCGGTGTCCACTACAAGCAAGGTGTCTCCTGTGCTGACTGTCATATGCCGGAAACAGAAGATGGGATGGTCGATCACGCAATCCGTGACCCGTTGACCAATATTGCCAACAGCTGCATGAAGTGCCATGAAAAGAGTGAGGAGGATTTCAAGGCAATCGTGGAAACCAAGCGCCAGCGGAAAGAGCAGCTCAACCAGATGGCCTTGAACACCCTTGCCTCCGCCCATCTTGAGGCCGGCAAAGCCTGGGAGCTCGGAGCCACTGAAGCTGAGATGGAAGAGGTGCTGCAGCTGATTCGTAGCGGTCAGTGGATGTGGGACTACGCGATGGCCAGTCACGGCGGTTTCTTCCACGCTCCGGAAGAGACCTTGCGGCTCCTCGGGGTAGCCATAGATACCGGCGGCCAAGCCAGGTTGAAGTTGGCTGGTATACTGGCCAAGTATGGCGTAATCAACTACGAGGTACCGGACTTCTCAACCAAGGAGAAGGCCCAGGCCCTGGCTGGGGTTGATCTGGAGAAACTGGTGAAGGCGAAGCAACAGTTCCGCGAAACACTTTTTAAAGAATGGACCGAGTCAGCAATCAAGAACGGTTATCTCGATCCCGATGCCAGAAAAGGGATGAGCGAGAGTACCTCGTACTCCAAGTAATTTCTCATCGCGGTTGATCATGAATAATCCCCCCGTCGGAGTTTTGTTTACCCTCCGACGGGGGGATTGCTGTTTGTACAGACCTTGTACAATCGGCTTACATTCCCGATTTTTTTGACATAACAAATATGTTGAGTATGACTGGGGGCAGCGTACTGAAACGTCATGAAATTCTTCAAAGCCAGGGCAGTATTGCACCGATAAGGTGTGCAGCATTTTCATCCAGTACAAAAGCAGTACAACCAATTTGTCCCACAGTTACTCAAAAACAGAAGCGGCAGCGCCTGAAAATACAATCCAGGTGGGCAATGCCTGTTGGTAAATTGTAAGGACTGACAATTACGAGGTGCCTGATTTCTCCACTAAGGAGGCGGCCTAGGCCCTGGCCGGGGGATTTTTCTTTCCCGGTTGTCCCGATATGGTGCTACTCCACGAATTGGCGAATGCGAATTTCAAGAGACTGGTGACTAATGAGAAAAACGAAGGGGATTGATTGCTCCTGTATTCATCAGGACTACTTTGTGTTGGCAGAAGAGCACACGTTTTCAAGGTGAAGTTTCTTGTCAGATAGTGATCCCCTGGTACCCAGAAGCTCAGCTTAGTAAATATGTGATCCATATGACACCCAGGGGGGATTGGTTCGACAGATGGAGGGCAATAATGAAACGAACTATGGCAGCAGCTGGCGCTGTAATTCTCATTGTGCTGGTGACGTATGGCATCAGCGCCTTGGCCCAGGAACACACCAAAGGCCCGTACTCACCATATCTGGGTGAGCATCCCAATCAGGTTTTTTTCGGCGATACCCATGTGCATACCAGCTTCTCAGCGGATGCGGGTTTTGCCGGGACGACGTTGGGACCTGAAGACGCTTATCGTTTTGCCCGTGGCGAAGAGCTGGTCTCTAGTACGGGAGTGCCGGCCAAGCTGCAGGTCCCCCTAGACTTCATTGTGGTCGCAGACCACGCAGAGAATCTGGGCCTGGCGCCTCTGGCGGCAGCAGGTGACCAGGCCGTGTTATCCACCGAGTACGGGCGGAGAATTCATGACATGCTGAAGGCTGGTCAGGGCGTTGAGGCGTTCGATCAGTGGCGCAAGTCGAAGGCCAGCGGCATAGACCCGATGGGGGGAGGTGAGGGAGGAGTACAGGCAGCCAGGACTGCCTGGGAAATCATCACCTCGGCAGCAGAAAAGTATAATGACCCCGGTCATTTTACCGCCTTTATCGGTTATGAATGGACTTCGGTGCCAGGCGGCAATAACCTGCACCGAAACGTTATTTTCCGTGACGGCAAGGAAGCGGCCGATCACATTCTCCCATTCAGCTCATACGACTCGGAGGACGCCGAGGATCTGTGGCAGTGGATGGCTGACTATGAAGAAAAGACCGGCGGCAGGCTGCTGGCTATCCCCCACAACGGAAATCTTTCCAACGGGCTGATGTTTGATGACGTCACTTTCAGATCGGAACAGCCGATGGACACCGATTATGCAACGCGCCGCGCCCGCTGGGAGCCGCTCGTCGAGGTGACACAGATGAAAGGAGATGGCGAGTCACATCCACTGCTTTCTCCAGATGATGAATTTGCTGATTTTGAGACCTGGGACAAGGGGGGCATTAACTCGCCAGAACCCAAAACACCGGGAATGTTGCCTCGTGAATACGCCAGGGCAGCCCTTAAGCGAGGTATGCAATACGAAAAGTGGCTTGGAGTAAATCCTTTTAAATTTGGCATGGTCGGTTCAACCGATACCCATACGGCCCTGGCGACCACCGATGAGTCACAATATTTCGGCAAGATCACCATTCTCGAGCCCGCAGCCAGCAAAGAACGTTTTTACGAATTGGTGGCAGGGCGTACCAATCCGAACAACCTCGATATCGGCATCGAGGCCTGGCAGGTCTCCAGTTCCGGCCTGCTAGGTGTTTGGGCGCGTGAGAATACCAGAGAGGCACTCTGGGATGCCATGAAGCGTAAGGAAGTATTTGCAACAACAGGCACCCGTCCCAGAGTGAGAGTGTTTGGGGGCTTTGACTTTCAGGATGGTGATCATCAACGTCATGATTTTGTTAACTATGGTTACTCGCAGGGGGTACCGATGGGGGGCGATTTGCGTTCTGCCCCGGAGGGAAAATCAGCCACCTTTCTTGTTCAGGCCATGAAAGACCCAAATAATGCCAACCTCGATCGTATTCAACTCATCAAAGGGTGGGTGGATGCCGAAGGTATGACCCACGAACGAGTTTGGGACCTGGCTGTTTCTGATGGGCGTACGATCGGTGATGATGGTCGTTGCCGGGTGCCGGTGGGAAATACCGTCGATGTCGCAAATGCCACCTATCGTAATAGTATTGGCGCCGCCTTTCTATCCGCCTATTGGAACGATCCGGATTTCGATCCTGCGCTACGGGCTTTCTATTACGTGCGCGTTCTTGAGATCCCCACGCCACGCTGGACAACGTATGATTCGAGGTATTTTGAGCGAGAGATCCCCGACGGTGCGCCCGCTGCAATCCAGGAGCGTGTCTACACCTCACCAATCTGGTACACGCCGTGAACTTGAGTGAGTACAACCTTAATAGATAAAAGAAGAAGTATGTAATCGAAAAGTGAGACTTCCTAACCACTAGCAGCCTGCTTTGGCAGCATAGACAAACACATCGGTCGTGGTCGTGCCATCCGGCTCGAGGTAATCTTCGGTCTGTTTTTCCAGGACCTTCATCCCGTTGGCTTGCAAAAGGTGCTCAATCTCCGTGTACTGGTAATAGTTGAAGAAGATCTTTTCATCAGAAAAACTGGTGGCTTCAAAGCCGGATCCTGCTCCTTCCATAAAACTCAGATAGAGCCTGCCGTTATCAGACAGACTTCTGGCGATGAAATTGATGAGTTTTCCTGTCTCCTCATGGTCTAGGTGCACGATACAAAAGGAGGCGAGTATGACATCATACTGGTGATTTGGTGTCAGTGAGCAGACATCCGCCTGGAGAAAGCTGGCAGTGGGATTATTGAGGCTGGCGATTCTTACAAACTCTTCCGACAGGTCGATACCGGTGGCGCGAATAGAATCATCGCACTCCAGCAGAGTCGTAATGTTCTGGCCTGGGCCGCAACCCAAATCCAGGAGTTGGGCTCCCTTGGCAATGTGTTTTCGCTGAAAATCGAGAACCTTGTTTGTATAGATTGCGTACTCGGTGAATTTTGCGGCGTACTTTTGGGCATTCTGGTCATATGCCTTGATGGTTTGCTCGGTTCTTGACGTTTTCATCTATGGTTGGGGATTGGAATGATGTACTTAGGGGGCAAGTGCTTTGGGATTAAAAAAAGACCACAACAGCCCTTGGAAACGATGTTATTCCGGTTGTGGTCTGCACAATTATTGTGTTGTGAGAAAGGTGAAGGGAAGTGATGAGTTTTTTTATACAACGTGTTCAAAAAGGAACTCTGACTATTGTCGCATATGTTTCTTTGATGATCTCCAATCCACTTTCAATATTGATGGCAATGGAACTTTTGAGCCCTTCGCGGTCCTGTTTCTTCAGGGATTCGATAATTTGATCATGCTCTCTATTAAATTTCACGGAGTGTTCTTTATCACGTCGATAAATATTGAGTAACCCCTCCACTGACCACCTCAATGTCTTGGCAATATTGCAGAGGTGTGGGAGGTTGGAGGCATCATAAATAATAAAATGAAAGTTGCTGTCCAGGTGATGATGATTCGTTGGGGTCTCCTTCATGGCGGCATGGAGTTCCTCAAGTTTGAGAATATCACTATCGGTTATGTTTTCCATTGCCTCAGCAGCAAGTTTGGCCTCTAAATCTATTCGCAGATCAAAAATGTGAAAGATTTCCTTCTGGGTGGGAGGCGTCCCGACAATAGCACCTTTATAGGGAATGTTTTTAATAAGTCCGGTTCGATCGAGCCGCATTAAAGCTTCCCTGATTGGACCACGCCCGATATTCAATTCCTCTTCAAGATCATATAAGATAAGACGGGAACCTGGGAGTTTTTCCCCTCTCAGGATCATGTCTCGTATAATCTCATACGCTTTCAATGATTTCATGGAAGACTTGGTGTTTTCCATTACGGTACCTTTTTTTTATTTTAGAGTAGTGTTTACTGCAGTTTTCAATACCCAATTCATGTCACTGCTCTTGAGGACAATGCAGGTGATTTCGTGTAGTGGGAAATCAAAGTGATTTCAACAGTAAATACATGGACAGCAGGTGGCTTTCATGTTGCGGTAAATATCGTGGGCAACTGGCGCATCAAAGCAATACAGTATGAGCGACACGTTTTATAATGTCGAGAATTTTTTCGCAATCCTCTTCACTGAAGGTGAGCGGAACACGCATATCACACATGGTGCTGAGAATACGATCTGTGTGAGGAAGAGAAGGGATTTCGTTAAAGTACTGCCAGCTTGAATAGGTACTGGTAAAGCCAACAGGCTCTTTGTTGCCGAACCATTTGAGTTCAACACCTCGATCCATACAGTCCTTAAGAAACGTCTGTATGGTCTCTTTATCTTTGACCTTTAAAGAAAACTGGATGGAACTTCCCACATACGATTCCCTTGGGTCTCGTCTCGGGCAGTCTATGCCGGCAATCCCATTGAGCCCTTTCTCGAGAATCCGGTAGCGCCTATTCCAACGTGCACATTGCTCATCCAGCTTCCGCAATTGAGGCCGTAGTATGGCCGCCCGAAGATTATCCATGCGGCATGAATAGTTAGGAACTGTATTTTTCAGGCTTTCAAAAACATCAAGGCTCGGTCGAGCAGTGTGACGCTCATAGAGCATATATGACCCGGAATGCATGATAGCCTGGGCAATAACCTTGGGATCATCGGTCACAAGCAGTCCGCCTTCCCCTGAGTTGATATGCTTATAGGTCTGGGTGGAAAAGCAGCCGACCTTGCCGAATGCACCAGATTTCTTGCCATTCCATGATGCACCCATGGTATGGGCACAATCCTCGATGAGGGTCAGGTCATAGGCCGTGCAGATCTCCATGACCCTGTCCATATTGGTAATGTGCCCCCTCATGTGAGAGAGCATAAACCACTTCGCTTCTCCGGCCTTTTTTTCCAGATCATCAAGGTCAACGGTGTAATTCTCTGTTATTTCGACAAGTTCTATTCCAGCTCCTGAGTTTTCTATTGCACCTGGAACAGGGGCGAGCGTATAGGCGTTGCACAGAACCTTATCGCCGGGGCGTACCCCTATGGATTTCAGCGCCAGATACATGGCACTTCCGCAGGATGCGCAGGCAAGACAATATTTCTTGCCCATATATGCTGCAAACTCTTCTTCCAGGAGTGCGGTATCGCCTTTTTTCCCGCCATCGACATTATACCTGTGGAGTCTGCCGCTCCTGAGAATGTCGAGAGCTTTTTCCATCCCTTCCTCGCAAATGGGCTCCTGTTGAGTAAAATCCTTGGTAAATACTTGCTCCGGCATTTTGGCTTGCCCCTTCTGGAAGGTTTAGAGGTAGAGTGTCTGTAGACTGTAAAAGCCCTGTCTATTTCTGGAACATGTATGCTCAGGTAATCCAGGCACTCCTGTACTTTTCATGTGTGCCATGCTGATGACAAGGCCCGGTGAACAGGTCCTGTCATCAGTAAACAGTAGTGTGTCCCTGGAAATCCGCGAGGTGAACACTACTGACAATCCCCGTTGGATAGCTGAACTATCTGGCTCAACGGAGATTGTACTTTTACCACCTTGCGGGCATGATCACTACGCTGAATATTTGCTGGCAAACCGCTGCATGAAATCAGCCAGGTAAGCGGCCTCCTCTTCAGTGATTGCGTTATACAGACTGGCCCTGAGATAGTCTCCCACCCCAAAGGGGGTGAGGGTGCGCAGCCCGACTATACCCTCGTTCCAGCTCTGGATGAGAAATTCGTTGGTTAATTCCTCGTCTCCGCCTTTGATGTTGAAGGGAATATTCATCCGGCTCCTCAGCGCCTTATCCTGCACTGGAGTGCCATAGAAGCCGCCGGAGTTATCAATGACATCGTAAAGCATGCTGCTCTTGGCGATGGAACGGCGCTCGTTCTCCGCCACACCACCTTCGCGCTCGAGCCAATCCAAAAGAATACCGACTACTTCGATGTTGAAGGTCGCGGCGGTGTTCCAGAGGTTGCCCGCTTCTGCGTTGGTCGTGTAGTTGAAAACCCCGGGGCAGAAGGGGGATGCCTTGTCTTTTCCAAGAAGATCCTTGCGCACGATGGTCATGGTGACGCCCGGGTGACCGATATTTTTTGAGGCGCAGGCAAAGAGCACTCCAACACCGTCGCCATGCCAGTCTATCGGCTTGGTGGTGAAATCAGAACTCGCATCGATGACCAGGGGGATGTGCCTGCGAGACGCAGGAAGTTTGGGAAGCCGGTGGAGTTCTATGCCATTTACCGTCTCGTTGGAGCAAAGAAAGACGAATTTGCTCTCGGGATCGATATCATCCTCTCTCAACTCTGGGAATGTGGTATAGCTTCCGGTGTCGGGATCCCTTCCGTCAATGGTTCGGACGGTGCAGTATCTCTGAGCTTCTTCGCTGGCCCTCTCGGTCCATGTACCGTTAACGACATATGTCGCAGTGTCGGAGGTGCTGTGGCAGAGGTTCAACGGTACGGCGGCGAACTGTCCGTGGCCTCCGCCATGGGTGAAGAGCACCTCGTAGTCGTCCGGTATATCCATGATTCGTCTGGCGGCCTTGGTGGTACGGTCGAGTATTTCCAGGAACTCAGGGGAGCGGTGCGATAATGCCAGGGAGGTGAGCCCTGGCTTTTGGAAGCAGGCGGCAATCTCGTCTTCGACGGGCTTTGGCAATGATGTAGGCCCAGGACTGAAATTGATCAGCTGTACGGATGGTGAGGCAGCGCTGAGCGACCCAACAAGGGCTGGGTGGGTATTCACATTCATTGTCGTTTTCCTTTTTTTATTCCGAATAGTCTTTATGGGTAAAAGTGGACCTATATTCAGTCCGAATAATTACGGGCTACAAATGGTTATTCCGACCCGGATGGTCGGAGTAACCTCTTGGACATTTCATACGCGCAGTCAAACTCCGGCAAGACAAGCCGGCAGATGCAGGGCGAGTTTGAATGGGCCTGCAACCAGCTTGTGGCAAAGGGGGATGATAATCCGGCCATCGCTTGGACCAAGCGTCGTATGATCTCCGAACATGTATCAATTACGTGCCTTGAAGCTGTAGATCCTCTCGCCCGGTAAAGAGCGAGTACATCATTCTCTCTAATCCCGAGGGTGTCCGGCTACATCTCATTGGAAAACCGTATTGAGAAGATTGGGCAGCCATAGGGTCAGCCCTGGCAGATATGCTATCAGGAAGACAACAAATACACTGACAAAGACAAACGGCAGGGCGTTGACAGAGATTTCTTCCAGGGTGGTTCGTGCAACTCCGGAGGCAATAAACATATTTTCGCCAAGTGGCGGGGTGGCAAATCCGATTTCACAGCAGCATACCAGCACAACACCAAAATGGATGGGGTCTACACCTAAAGACACCATTACGGGCATGAGAACAGGGGTGACCAGCATGATGGTTGCCAGGGTTTCCATGAACATCCCCATGAAAAGGAGGAAAAAGATGATCAATGCCCAGATCAAATAGAGGTTGTCGGTGAGATTGAGAAGTCCCTTGGCGATGAGGTCCGGAATGTTATTGAGAGTGAGAAGGTGGCCAAAGGCGAGGGCTGTGAACATGATGATCAGCACTCGGCCGGTGATCCATGTTGTGCTCTCCAGGGCCTTCATCACCCCGCCAAGCTCTATTTCCTTATAGATAAAAATACCGACGAAGAGGGTATAGAAAATCGAGACGATAGCCGCCTCTGTCGGTGTAAAGAAACCGGTGTAGATCCCGCCCAGGATGATGATCGGGGTGAGAAGCGCCCAGAACCCTTCTTTCATCGTCTTCAGAATTCCCTGGGGGGAAATCTTTTTGCCGTCTCCTTCGTACTGTCTGCGCCTGGATATGAAATAGTTCATGCCCATGAGGCCGACTGCCAGCATCACGCCGGGGATAAACCCTGCAATAAAGAGGTCTGCAATCGACTCCGATGCGGTGACGCCATAGATAACCATGGGGATGCTTGGGGGAATGACGACACCTAACCCTCCGGACGAGGAGGTGATAGCTCCGGAATAGCCCCTGTCGTAACCATGGCGGACCATAGCCGGAATCATCAGCATACCGACCGCGGCTGTCGTGGCAGGACCTGAACCGGAGATTGCGCCAAAGAACAGGCAGGACAAAACCGTGGAAGCGGCCATACCTCCCGTGAAGGGCCCAGCTAACGCTTCGGCGACTGCCACCAGTCGTTTTGAAATCCCCGCTGACTCCATCAGCGCCCCGGAGAGGATAAATGCGGGAAGCGCCATGATGGGAAAAGAATTGACGGATGTGTAGGCAATCTCAACAAGGCCCTCAAGGGGCTTGCCGCTGACAAGCATACCGCCCATTGCCGCGGCACCAAGGGACAAGGTAATGGGAGCACCGAGCAGCAGCAACCCAATAAATGAGACAAAAAGTACCGCTGTAACACTCATTGCCTCACCTCATCCTTTGAAGTCATGCTTTCATATGCTTCGGTTTCAATTTTATCCACGTCCGCAATTTCAATTTTCAGCACATATTTCATGATATTTACCTGAATAATCCGGAGGTTCATCAGGGTAAAGGCTATAGGGAAAATCAGGAATACATAGGCCATAACCCAGTCGAGCGTGGGTGAATATTCCGGATACTGAAATCCTTCCTTGATGACGTTGATACTGAAGAAAATCATGGTGGTGTTAAAAGCAAGCCAGATCAGGTCAGACAGCAACATCGAGATATTGCCGACGAATTCTGGAAAGAGCTTGAACTGGAAGGTGACCCGATTATGGGCCGCGAGTCGCGCCGCATAGGTTGCACCAAAATAGACAAACCACACAAAAGCGAATCGTGACAGCTCTTCACCCCAGGGAAGAGATGCCGGCAGATCATATTTCTCAAAAAAAACGATATAATGGGATAGAGTATCCATTAAGCCAAACACCAGCCTGAGAACTATCTGCAAAAAGAGCAGACATACAAAAAACACCAGCAGGATCTGACAGAGATAGCTCTCTAAATTGTCCAATATTTTCAATACTGTTTTGGCTCGCATACATGACTCCGATCTTTTTCAACAACCTGCCCGCAAAAAGCGGGCAGGTTATTAAAATCTAACGTCCAAGTGCTGTTACAACATCGTCGACGGCCGGCTTTCCGCCGACACTGTCATAAAACTTCGGCCAGACCTTCTCCATCGCGATTTTGGCCCACTGATCTTCATCTTCAATGTCGTTATATGCGACACCTTCTTTGATCATATTCTGTTTCGCTGTTTCAGCTCCGGTAAGGCTGAACATGAGGTTGTACTGCTGCGCCTCTATCCCGGCCCTGGTGAACATGGCCTGATCTTCCGGGGAGAGGGATTGAAAGAATTTCTCTCCGAAAACAAGTGGCTGCAGGGAAAAGAGATAATGACACTCAGAGGTGTAATTCTGTACTTCATAAAACTTCATGGTGTAGTTGACCACATGGGGGTTGTCCTGTCCGTCAACAACCTTCTGCTGCAGTGCGGTAAAGGTCTCCGGCCACGCCATGGGAACTGGTTCCGCATCAAGTGCTTTCCAGGTTTCAATCATGATCGCGTTTTTCGGAACCCTGATTTTCAGTCCTTTCAGATCAGCAAGGGTATTGACAGGTTTTTTGGAGTTGGTCAGAACACGGAAATTTGAATAGCCCCAGCCCAACGGACGGATGCCTGCTTCATTGACAAGAATGTCTCTCCACTTATTGCCAAGATCACCGGTAGTTGCTTTTACCGCATCATCGAAGCTCTGTAAGAGGTATGGCAGGGTCAGAACACCTAACTTCTTCGCAAATGGGGTGACGTTATTGATGGCTACAACCGCTCCATCGATGGAGCCTCTTCTGGCATCCTTGACCATTTTTTGCTCATCGCCCAGCTGCCCGCCCGGGAAAATATCGACTTTGTATCTTCCCCCACTGGCTTTTTCCACGATCTCTTTAAAACGCAACGCCAGCACGCCCTGATCGGAGTCAATAGGATCTCCCAACCCTATCTTTAAGGTCTTTTCTGCAAAGGCAGAAAGCGGCAATGTAAACGTTACCATCAACAGAGCCATCAAACACAACATCGTTAACCGTTTCATACATCCTCCAAATTTTTTTCAGTTTTTACAGCTCGTTGTCCGCAAGCAGCAGGCAACCTCCGAAAGCCCAGTTATATAAGACGGGCGCGTCCATATCGCCCAGGTACTGGTGATTTGATGTATGCCAATCAGTAGCAAGTGAATCCGAAATGACATATTTGTCATACTTTTCCAAAATTTTATAAAATGTTTTTTTTGCATTGTCAACATTTTATAAAATGTATTATAAAATGTCGGCATATGAGAGAGCTGTAAACAGTGGCGAACCCTGGTAAGCCGGAAGTCGGCGGGGATACGCACCCTGCAGATTTCTGCCATAGAGCGTCGCGAAATCAGCCCGGATGAGGCTGGCGACAAGCCTTTCGATATGAGATACGTAACGCAAGTGGCCTTTTGACCGAAGCCGGGGTATCTGGCCACAACGAGTTCACCATGACCAGCAACATTGTGGTTACAATGGTCAGTCGAAGATCAGTGTTGTGGTCGAATAAAGTTAATGACTGGAGTTTAACTGAATGAAAATCATCGATAAGTTGTTTGACCTTAACGGTCGTGTCGCACTTGTTACCGGCGGCAATTCAGGAATTGGCAGGGCGATTGCCTTCTGTCTTGCCGAAGCGGGTGCCGCAGTTATCCATGTGGCAAGAAGTGAAGAACCACTCAAGGAGGCCGTTCAGGATGTTGAAGGTATAAACGGCAAGGCAGCGTATCTGACCTGTGATGTCTCCGATATGGATGCTCTGGCCGAAATAGCAGAAAAGTCAGTCTCTTTTTTTGGGCCACCGGATATTCTGGTAAATGCTGCCGGCGTAAATATGCGCCAGTCCTGGGAAGACATCAGCTCTGATAGCTGGGACAAGCAAATTGCCATTAATTTGAAAGCACCCTTTTTTCTGGCGAGACACCTCATTCCAGGCATGAAGGAAAAAGGGTGGGGTAGAATCATCAATATCGCCTCCCTCCAATCAGAACGCGCGTTTCCCAACAGTGTGCCCTATGGCGCATCAAAAGGAGGGATAATGCAGTTGACCCGAGCGATGGCTGAGGCCTGGTCCGGGAACGAGAGTGGGATCACCTGTAACGCCATCGGACCCGGCTTTTTTAAAACAGGATTGACATCAAATCTTTATGATCAGCAGCAGGTTGTTGATGCCCTTGCCCGGCAGACCATCATTGGCCGAAATGGAGAACTCGATGACTTGAAAGGCGCTGCAATTTTTCTTGCTTCACCAGCTTCTGCCTATATCACCGGCCAGACACTTTATGTTGATGGTGGCTGGACCGCTAAATAGACTCCTGGGTAAACCACCTGATTCAGTATGTGAGTCGTGGTGCAGACCGATTTCAAGCCAAACCTACCGACATATCAGGTCCTGATATGTTGCCTGCCATGGTCGTGACCCATAACGAACGTCTCCTTTAGTTGTGGGTCACGATCTTTCGAAGACTTCTATTTTACTTTCCCCCAAGCTGCTCCAGGATGGGCCAATATACCTCCCCAAAACCCGATCATTCAAACTCCTCTTCGTTTGATTTACTTTCAATGGGATAGCTGAGTCTTTTGACCAATATCCTTTAATCTCTCCTCAAAAACTGATTAGTCGACCTCCGGAATACGTCACGGCATGGAGGTGCCTTCACGAGTAAATATAAACTATGGAGTAGTACTGCCAGCACTAGTCATTGAACGAATAGTTCATTGTTATGACTGGATACAGACCTTAAATGCGGAAATGCATTTTCAAGACAGGGTGTAATGAATCCATCCTTAGGTCGGCAATAAGTGGGTTTCCTCGGCCATATTTTAATTATTTACTGGCAAGGAAAGGGTGATGATTTTTGTGTGCTCAACTATTTGCACGAAGAGATAGACGAGTGTGGCACTCAACATGTAAGGTTAGGTTTATCTAACGAATAATGAGGCTTCGCATAATACGCATATCCCCATAACGCGGGTATTTGCGTATTATACGAAGTCGTTTAGATCGCCTGATTATCGCTTGCAACATGAAAAACAATCGCCTACTATGTAAGAAAATTGAGTATTTAAAGATGGATAGATGAGGTCAGGAAAGAAGCGCAAGAAATGTATGACGTTGTTATGCTACCTGTTGTGACACTCATTTTTTGTCAAAAAATAATCTTGATCCGCAAAAATAGAGTACTCCTATATTATATGACAAACCATCAAAAAAAAGAGGTATTATATAATATTATCCAAAGGGCATGTTTTTTCTTGATAGGAATTTTAATGGTATCGATACCATCTATTAGTTTCGTCACAGGCAAATCAGTAACATATTGGGGTAGTCCTATATCATCAATAGGGTTGGCGAGTGAGTTTGTCTTTGGTGTCGTACTTATCGCATATGCAGCCTTTAAACCACGTTATGAGCTAAAAATTTATTATATTTGTCCATCCTGTGAGGAAGTTGAAAAACTCAGGGGATTGGATAGTAAGCTATGTGAAAAATGTAATACCAATCTAGTACTTCTTGAAGGATTCTATAGTTGAAATAAGCGCATACAATCAGTTGTTTCACCACCGCATCACTACGTTCCGCTGGATTCGTTGAAGTCTGCCGATGAACTTAACGAAATGAATATGATGAGAAAAATAATAATAGTCTGCATTGGAATACTATGCAGTGCAATTTTGTTTTCCTTCGTTAATGCAAATGCAAATGAAAAAGAAAGGACGAAATTGTTTGAGGCTATCCGTGCAAAAGACCCAATAGCTGTTCAAGAGATTATTGAATTAGGTGGAGTCGATCTTGATCCTCCAACGCAACCATATCAAGTCAATAAAGCCCTTGCTTATGCCTCAATATACGGCAATCTGGATATTGTGAAGTATATACTTGCACAGGGTGTCAAGGTAGATGGAGTCGTCGCTTATGGTGGTACAGCTTTACTGCGAGCTGCTGAAGTTCAGCATAATGATATTGTTGAGTTTTTAATAGAGTCGGGCGCTAATGTTAATCACCCGAATAGTTTCGGAATATCAGCCATGACTGGGTTTGCTATAATTTGCAACACTAGATTGCTGGAAATGGCAATTGCCAATGGCGGCGATATTAACAAATCTTATAAAATACAGGTGTCAAAATCACACGGCCAACTTGCCTATAATCCCATTCAGTGGGCTGTGGTTAAAGGTAATACTGAGTGTGTAGAATTCTTGGCTAAAAACGGTGCCAACCTGGATGTATTAACAAGAGATGGAGAGACTTTGATTGAATTAGCTGGTATAAAAAATGATGAAAGGACTTTTGAGGAAATTAATAAATTAATAAAATAATAAGAAAGCATTAAGCGTGGACTGGAGACTTTCCGGTTAATTCTATATTATGTGTAAACGATGAAGTGCACTGAACAAGATGAATAAAATAGCAAATATCATTATTATCACAATATGCCTTGCAATGAATGGAATTGTTTAAGCAGAGGACCTGTACCTTGTTTCCTCAAAAGAAATGGGAGTTACAAGTTTTGATTATATGGTGAGAGAAATTGATAGAAAACCAAGGCATTCAAAAATAGTAATCCGCAATTTCGAGGCTAGAAGCGCTGTTGCATCCAGATGGATGATGTGCGCCTACAATGACCTCGCCATACAAAGAGGTTTTGATTTTTGGGCTGTATATTATCCTGATAAGGTAAAATATCAATTACTCATACTATTCCCAGAATCAGATAGTGAAAACGATCCCATTATCAGGGAAGTGGGTCAGGGAAAAAGTAAACCTATTATTGGGGATATCAGAACATTTTCCCACATGTGCGGCATGAAAATCAAATAAATATAAACGCTTAACAAGTCGTTTCGCACTGGCTGAAAGTTCCCCTGATTTAGTAGGCACCAATAATTAACTCAACTAAATGTTCACCGTAAGAAAAAACTATCGAGGTAAATAGATGATTCCTGCGCAAATCAAAGACGAAATCACCTTCGAGGATTTTGAGAAATTAGATATTCGGGTCGGTACAATACTCTCTGTACGTGAAGTAGAAAAATCAAACAAACTCATGAAACTGATCGTCGACTTTGGCGATCATACGAGATCAATCCTGGCAGGAATTAAGCAGGAACGAGAGAATCCAAAAGAAATAGAAAACAAACAGGCACTTTTTGTCGTAAACCTTCCTGAACGAAAAATGGCTGGCGAAGTGTCTCAGGGAATGCTTTTCGATATAGGATATGCAGATGGTGTCAAACCATGCCTTGCAATGCCGGAGAACCCAATTCCCAATGGGTCCAGAGCAGGCTGAGATTCCATAAAGCACGGCGCTTCATCTGACGAGAGTGTCCTCAGTATGGGCTGGATATATTGTTGACTGGTGCCTAGTGTCGTGAAGGCAGATGGTTCTTGAATACCATCTTGGTAATGTGCATTTAATGCGGTTTCTCTTCGTCTGGCACGTAATAATTCATCGCAACAAAAAGGGTATACCATGTCTGTTCAAGCTGTTTTCAATAAGTATGCGGGTCAATATGATGAGTCGCGGGCAAAACTGATTCCATGTTTTGACGACTACTACCGGACAGCCCTGGAGGCGATCCCGTTTGGTGCAGATCAGGAACTTGAGGTACTTGACCTTGGCGCCGGTACTGGCCTTATTGCAGGATTGGTCGCGGCCAGGTATGCAAAGGCCCGAATTACCCTTATTGATATCGCAGGTGAAATGCTGACTGAGGCGAGAAAGACCCTCTCGGTCTATCAAAACGACTTTGATTTTGTCACCGCCGATTATCTTGCCGGTGAGAGTTTTGGCAAGGAGTTTGATCTCATCATATCCTCGCTTTCCATTCACCACCTGGAAGATACGGCCAAGAGAAAGCTGTTTGCCAAGATTTTCGAAAATCTCAAGGTCGGCGGTATTTTTATAAATGCCGATCAGGCTCTCGGCGAGACTGCAAACATCGAAACAATCAATCACAACATGTGGCTGGAGCAGTCAAGAGCTGCTGGTGCCAGCGAAGAAGAGCTGGCCGCGTCGCTGGAGAGAATGCGGGAGGACCGGCTCGCTCCCCTGGCAGACCAGCTGCAGTGGCTAAAGGATGCTGGCTTTTCTGAAGTGGGTTGCTGGTATAAGAACTACAGCTTTGTAGTGTACAGCGGCATGAAGTAATTGATTTCGAATAACGACTTTCCGCTTGAGTACATACTTGTTCGTCGTGTCCCAGGCATAACTACGGCACCAGCTTACGTACCACCGGCACCCTTGCTAACAGGGCTGTAGTCCCCCAGGCCAGCAGCAGGGTGACTAAGGTGAGCGCGGGAATGGCCAAGGCCGGGTGGCCGAAGCTGAGAGGTGATGTTTCGATCCTGGTCCTGACCGGAATCAGGAAAATGGGATGCACCAGGTAGATTCCCAGGCTGTAGGTTGAGACAGAGACGATGAGTTTGTGCAGTCTGCCATGAATTTTCCCTCCATACTGCTGTGCCAGCACGAAGAGCATCGCCGCAATCACCGCCGTGTTCAGCGTCTTGTAGCCCATGAACATTGAGCTGTATTTTCCTTTCGCCTCCGCCGCCAGCCAACTGCCGACCAGATTGACCGCCATGGCGGCGATGCCCAGTGCTACCCAAACCTTCAGTTGTTTCCTGCTTGGATAATAAAAGAGATACCAGCCGAGTACCAGATAGCCGGAATAAAGAATGGTGCTTTGCCTGAGCGGGGTAGGGATCTTCAGCAGGTGAGCGAGGGTGAGTGTCAGCCAGGCAGCGATGAGGATGAGCAGCTGCTGCTCATTCATTTTCGCGATCAGCGGCGATAACAGCAGCACCACCAGATACAGCGGGATAAAGTCATAAAAGAACCAGAGGTGATACCAGACCGGTTCGCTTGGCGAGTGAAGAAGTGCGGTACGGGCTGCAGCACTGCCATCCTGCAGGCCGGTAATGCCAACATAAATAAGGCTCCAGGCCAGAAAAGGCACCAGGACCTTGAGCAGCCGCTTGCGAAAAAAAAGAGGTAGGTCGAGCTGCTGATCGGGTCGTATCAGCAAGGCACCGGTGATCATCATAAAGATCGGCACGGCCCACCTGCTGAGGCTGTTGATGGCCGTTGCCGAGTACCAGGCGTCAAAGGGGATCTGCTGGTACATGAAGCGGTAGGGGCCGAGTACGTGGATGGCGATTACGGCTGTGGCGGCAACGGCTCGCAAGAGGTGAATGTAGAAAATATCCGGCCGACTAACTCTACTCATTTTTTTCCACCTGTATCTGCAACTCCACCAGATAATAATCTGAGTCCCTTACAGCCATGGCATCGAGATACCATTTCTCCAGGGGCTTGCCGGTTATGATATAGCCGGAACGTTCGATATGGGAGAAGAGCCTTTGCCAGGAGTCGCCGATGGTGATGTAGGGCCCCTGGTGATTGTAGCAGGCGTACCAGCCTGGGGGGATGGTTTCGGCAGTGTCATCATGATCGGGCAGGTCCACAGGAAGCGGCAGTGAGACCTTGTCATACTGAATGTTTTTTTCAGCCACCTTTTTGGGAAAACCGTATAGGTAGAAATAGGCGCCTTCCTCATCTGCTATTTCCTTGCCGAGCAGATGGCGCACGGCCAGCTCCAGTTGATAATCGTCGTACGGGGGGGCGACCGTGGTGCTGAGAGCACGCCGCCCGGGCTGCTGTCTGACGCTAAACTCCTGTGGGACAACTTCCATCCGCTTGGTCAGGTTTTCAATCGTTGCGCCGATTCTCATCTTGTTTTTCTGTAGCTGGGCGATCTTGTCGTCCATCATCTTCAACTGCTCCTGCAAGAGCGCGATGCGCTCGCTGGTGTCGCCCTTGTCGAGAAAGCCCCGGATCTCCTTGAGCGGCATACCGAACTGCTTGAGGATCAGAATCACCTCCAGCACCTGCGCCTGTTCCAGGGAGTAGTAGCGGTAGCCGGTTTCCTCGTCGGTACTCTCCGGTCGGAAGAGGTCGATCTTGTCGTAATAGATCAGGGTTTGTTTGTTGATATTGTGTAGCCTGGCCATTTCTCCGGCCATAATCCGTATCTTCATTTGCCGCTCCGATTTTTTGCTTGACCATATAGTAGCTATATACCTTAGGGTCTCTTGCCGTAATAGCAAAATGTACGGCGCAGGAGGGCCGAAGGATGGAAAAAATGTTCAACAAGAGATGGTCGGTTGGTGACTTTGCCAGGTTCGTTACCCCGTCTATCCTCAGTATTATGTCAATTTCACTCTATTATGTGGTCGACTCAATCTTCATCTCCAGATTCGCAGGTCATCTGGCAATGGCTGCGGTCAATATCATCATGCCCTTTTTCGGGCTGATGCTCGGGGTGGGGTTGATGGTGGCGGCCGGATCCAGTGCTCTCATCGGCATAGAGCTTGGCGGGGGCAAAACGAAGCGGGCGCAGCAGCATTTCTCGCTGGTATTTGCTACCCTGATGATCTTCATGGTGACCATACTGGCGATCTGGCAGGTGTTTGGGGTTGAGAAACTGCCTGGACTGCTTGGGGCATCAGAGCTACTGGAGCCCTATTGCCATGCGTATCTCAATGTGCTGATGCTTGGGCTTGCGGCTATAGGTCTACAGCTGTTTTTTGAGTTCTTCATCCGCTTGGACGGCAGGCCTCTCTGGGCTTTATACCTTGCTTTGACAGGCGGTTTGGTAAACCTGCTGCTCGATTACCTGCTGATCGCCAGACTTGATATGGGCATTACGGGAGCCGGTATCGCCACCACGGCAGGAATTTTTGCCGCCATCTCGGTAGGCATCTACTATTTCCTGTTCAAGGCAGGGCAGCTGAAATTCAGAAAACCGAAGCTGGAGTGGCGTTTCTTGGGCAGGACACTCACCAACGGTTGCTCGGAGATGGTGACGGAACTCTCCTCCGGCGCCAAGGCGCTTGCCTTTAACATCGTGCTGCTGAGCTATGTGGGTGAGGCCGGAGTGGCGGCGGTGGCCATCTTGCTCTACAGTTACTGGCTGCTTTCCTCTTTTCAGATCGGACTCAGCATGGGCGTGGCTCCGGTAATCAGCTACTGTTTCGGTGCCAGGGATTTTGCCCAGATCCGCAGGGTGCTCTTTCTAACCTTCACCACGGCAGGCCTCGCCGGGCTGAGCTTTTTCGCGTTGGTCTGGTTTTACGGGCATCACCTGATAGATGTTTATGCCAAGGACCAGCTTGAAGTGGTTGCACTCGCCAATGCCGGTTTGCAGATATTTAAATGGGGCCTGCTCATTAACTGTGTCTCCATTCTCTCCTCGGCCTTTTTCACCGCGGTGGGCAATGGCAAGGTTTCGGCGCTGATCTCGTTTCTCAACTCCTTTGCTTTGTCGATAACCTTTATTGTGTTTCTGCCAAAAGTGTTTGGAGTCAGCGGCGTCTGGATGGCCGTACCGTTGGCGGAGCTGGGAGCTTCTTTGGTTGCGATCGCTTTGCTGTACAGGTTTCGCCATCGCTATTTCGGAGGCGATTCCGGTAGGAAAGCAGCCTTTTCCGGAGGGTTGTTGGCATCTTAGCAAGGCCGTTCCAGGTGGCTGCAAGGGATAGAGTAGCCAGAAGTACGCTTTACCTTCAGCAGAATGTCATTTTCAGTCATGCAATGGTCATGATTTGGTGGTATATCCGAATACCGTTTTGGGATTATCTTCTGAGCAATACACATAGGCGCGCGGGGTCAAAAGGTTCACTCCGCGTTCTTTAACGTTTTGGATATATCATGCCATTTCTGGGAGAGACGATTGCGATCGTCACCGTTCTTTGCTGGACCCTCAGCGTGCAATGTTTCGGGACCGCCTCAAAGGAGGTGGGGGCCACCGCGGTCAATATCGTCCGCATCAGCGTTGCACTGATAATTTTTGCCGTCTTCCTGACCATCAGAGACGGCTCGCCCGTGCCGTTGCATTTCCCTGCCGAAGCCTGGAACTACCTGATCCTCTCCGGAATAATCGGCTTTTTCATCGGTGATTTCTGTCTGTTTAAAGCGTTGGCGCTGATGGGACCGCGGATCGCCATGTTGTTGCACAGCCTCAATGCGCCAGCTGCGGCGGTTATTGGCTGGATGTTTCTTTCCGAGAACTACAACCCTCAGCAATGGGCGGGTATCCTGGTAACGCTGGCCGGTGTGGCCATCGTCATCTTAGAGCGGCAGCCAGCCCAGAGCCCGGCGGCAGTAAAACAAAACAAGGTGACACCCAAGGCCCTGTTGTTCAGTCTGGGAGGTTTTTTGGGGCAGGCTGTGGGATTTGTGTTGAGTAAGGCGGGAATGCAGACCGTAGACGGGTATCTGGATGCCTTTTCAGCCACCCAGATCCGGGCCATTGCCGGTTTTTTCTGTTTCCTGCTGTTCTTCACCCTAAGCGGCAAGTGGCGCGGCTTCAGCCGGGTGCTGCACAACAAGAGGGTGATGGCAATCATTGTGGCAGGCACCTTTGTCGGCCCGTTTCTCGGGGTCTCGTTGTCCCTGCTGACCCTGCATTATTTATCAACCGGCGTGGCTTCCACCCTGTTGTCACTGGTTCCGGTGACCATTATTCCTTTTGCGATCTTCCTGTATAAAGAACAGGTGTCGCTGAGGGCCATTGGCGGCGCTTTTATTGCTGTGGCCGGTATCGGCTTGCTCATGCTGTGAGAATCTGGGTCGAAAGGCCGTGAACCTGCAGCGCTCGGCGAACCTTACAGGGAGCGCAGAAAACGCTCCCATATCGGGTTCACCAGATCAGCCCGTGCTATGGGGGCCATATGCCCCCCTTCCACCCAGTGAAAGCTTGTTTGCGGTAAGGTGGCAAATAAATCCTGGGCTATTTTTTGGGTGGCAGCCCTGCTGGCTTTACCTGCAATAACACAGAGGGGCAGGGTGATTGAACTGTAGTCCTCCAGGCTCAGTGGCTCGTTCATTATGGCCTGAAAGTCGAGGCTTACCTTTTCAATGACTCTGTCGAAGGCACCCTGCCTTTTCCCATTCAGCTTGGCGTAGGTGCCGCTGCCACTCCAGAAGTCCACGAACTGCTCTGTGGCAGCCGAGGCATTATCTTGTTCAAGCTCCCTGTCAACACGTTCAGCAATGTCTTTGATCGGCGCATAGGAAGGGTGGCTTTTCGCGAGGAGGTGGAAGGCAACAGGCTCATACACGGAGAGGCTGAGCAACCGTTCCTGCTCCGCGTAGGCAAAGCGCAAAGCGGTCGCTCCTCCATAGGAATGGCCGATGAGGTGAAACTGTTGCTCTCCGATGAGTGAGGTGATGATTTCTAAAAAACGATTGGCTTCATCCAAAAGGGAAAAGGAGGCCGGGTCTGGCGGATATTCACTGGCACCGTAACCATACAGGTCAATGGCGATAACCTGATAATTCTTTTCCAGAAGTTGGATAAGTTTCAGCCACTGCTCCTTGCTGCTCATGGAACTATGCAATAAAACTACTGGTTCCCCTTGCCCGGCAATTATCGTTTTCAATTCAGGCCTCAACTGGTAGTAGGGTAATACAACGTGATCAACTGTCCGCGATCAGGGCTGTTTCGGTTGCCCCACCGGACATGAAAATTCGCACTTTCTACAAAATCTTGCCATTTTACCAGGTTCTTCCTGGCCTTCAATCTCAATCGGTTCGTAATTTTCACTTGCTTCATCCATAACGGCGCTGCACACCGGTCTGCTGTAGACTCCGGTACGGCCGGGAAGCTCACTGAATCCATACTCCTCGGGGTGGTAGAGTTGCCGGTCAAAAGCGCCTACAGGACAGGCGGTGCGGCAGGGGGCATCGCAGCCCGAACAGGGGTCGAATTCCGAAGGTCCGGTGGAGGACAGTTCCCGGTCGATGATCAGCGCCCGTAGCCGCTGACGGGGGCCAAACTCCGGGGTGACCAGCAGGTTGTTCTTACCGATGCAGCCCAGGCCGCTGAGCACCGCGGCATCCTTCATGTAGATCCCGCCGAGCTCGATATGATACGGCACAGGGAAACAGTTGACGCCCTGGCTCTCCAGCCACACCCGGAGTTCCTTCGTTATGGACATCAGCTTTCTGTTGCCCGGCGTGTTGCCGGCCTTTGATTTTCCGCCGAGAATCCACCAGTCAAGCTCGGGCTTATCCTCGGGGTGGGACAGACAGACCAGGATCACCGATCTGCCGCCCTCAGGCCAGTCGACCTGGCCCTTTTCTCGCCCTTCCACGTGTTTTGCTGCCACGTTGTCAAAGTCGGGCATCTTGTCACTGATGAGGTGGGAGGGGGATTGCTGCAGTTCGTTGACGCTGGCAATGCCCGCCAGGTCGGCTCCCAGCTCTTTTGCCTTAGCGATGATGGTATCGGCTAAGGCGGTGGTCATATGATCAGACATCTTCTCGCCTTGAAATAGAATTGAGCTCTTAAAGCCCCTTACTGAACGTTCCCTGAAACATTTTCCTTCAGTCCCATGGGGGGGAGCTGGAATATCCTGCTGTCCATCAGCCTGAGCTGGTCATCGATTCTGGGGGTGAAGCCCATCTGCTCGATGACGTCACGCTGCAGATCAACGCCCGGCGCGATCTCGGTGAGCACCAGCCCCTCTTTATCCAGCCGGAAAACGCAGCGTTCGGTGATAAAGAGTACCTTCTGATCGTTTTCGATGGCGTATCGACCACTGAACGTCACCTGCTCAACATGGTCAACAAACTTTTTCACCTTTCCTTCCTGGAGGATGGAAATTTTCCCATCCTCCACCTCGACGTTAAGGCCGCCTGCGGTAAAGGTGCCGGCGAATACCACTTTTTGCGCATTCTGGGATATGTCGATAAAACCACCGGGACCAACCAGTTTTGGGCCGAATCTGCTGACGTTGAGGTTGCCGTGCCGGTCCGCCTGGGCAAGCCCCAGAAAAGTGGCATCGAGTCCGCCGCCCTGATAGAAATCGAACTGGGGCGGTTGGTCGATAATTGCCTGTGGGTTATAGCTTGCGCCGAAACTGAGCCCGCTTGCCGGCATGCCGCCGATAATCCCCGGCTCAGCCGTCAGGGTGAGCTCCGCCAGGATTCCCTCCTCGTTGGCGATATTGGCAATTCCTTCAGGCACCCCTATACCCAGATTGATGAAATCGCCAGGAGTCAGCTCGAAGGCGGCGCGACGGGCCACAATCTTTCTGGCACTCATCTCCAGGGCCGGTACCATGGCCATGGGGATGCGGGCTTCACCGCTAAAGGAGGGGTTATAGCCCTGGTCGTAGGTCTGCAGGTGGTTGGAGACATCCTTGCAGACCACCACTGCATCGACCATCACCCCGGGGATCTTAACGTTCTTGGGGTTGAGGCTGCCGCGCTGGACGATCCGCTCAACCTGGACGATGACCAGGCCGCCTGAGTTCTTGGCGGCCATTGCCTGGGCCTGGGTGTCCAGGGTCAGCGCTTCACGCTCCATGGAGATATTGCCGTCCTCATCGGCGGTGGTGCCGCGCAATAGCGCAATATCTATAGGAAATGTCTTGTAGCCGAGATACTCCTCGTCATCAAAGCTAATCACCTCGACCAGCGACTCATCGCAGAGATGATTGACCTTGCCTCCCTCCAGGCGCGGATCGACAAAGGTGTGCAGGCCGACCTTGGTGATCGTTCGAGGCTTGCGGGCGGCGATATCCCTGAACAGGTGGGACATCACCCCCTGGGGCAGGCTGTATGCCGGTATTTTCTTCTCGTTGACGAACCGGGTCAGATTGGGGGAGGCGCCGAAGTGGGAGGCAATGATCTTGCCGACCAGCCCCTCTACCCCCAGCACACCCAGGCCCCTGGTCTTGAAATCGCCTATCCCGGCGCCATAGACCATGGTCAGGTTGCCCGGCGTGCCTTTCTGGAGATAGATCTCCCGCAGGTGTACGGCGATATCCTCGGCAAAGCAGGAGCCGCAAAAACCGCTGGCGGTCACCGTCGCACCGTCCGGGATGAGGTTGATCGCCTCCTCGGCGGTCATGATTTTCGAAACCCTCTGGGCAGGGATTTTTCCTGGATCTGTTGTAGACATAATCACTCACCTGTAACGTTTCATGAAAGCAGCCAGCGGCTTTGGGGTTACATATACATGCCGCCGTTTGAGGCGATGACCTGACCGGTTATATATGATGAAAGATCCGAGGCCAGAAAGAGGACCGCGTGGGCGATATCATCCGGTGAACCTGCCCGCCCCAGCGGGATCTGCTTCTTGAGGTAGTCCCTGACCTTCTCCGGGACGGCCTCGGTCATAGGGGTCTCGATAAACCCTGGGGCAACCGCATTGACGTTAATGCTGCAGCGTGCCAGCTCCTTGGCCAGGGTCTTGGTGATGGAGATGACGCCGCCCTTGCTGGCGGCATAGTTCACCTGGCCGATATTCCCCATTTGTCCTGACGCGGAGGAGATATTGACGATTTTCCCGTATCCCGTTTCAGACATCAGCAGCGCGGCGGAGCGGCAGCAGTTGAACACACCCTTCAGGTTGACGTCCATGACCAGGTCCCATTCTTCATCGGTCATCTTCATCAGGAAGTTGTCCCGGGTGACCCCAGCGTTATTGACCAAAATGTCCACCTTGCCGAATTTGTCTCTGGCCAGCGCAAACATCTCCTCAACCTCGATCCGAGAGGCGACGTTGGCGCAGCACAGCACTGCGGACCGGCCAAGATTCTCGATCTCTGCCACCGTGGTCTTGGCATTTTCTTCGGACACGTCGTTGACCACGATATCGGCGCCCCGGGCTGCGAACTGCAGGGCGATCGTTTTGCCAATTCCGCTGCCTGAACCGGTTACCAGGGCTGTTTTTCCAGTAAAATCCATATATACACCTACATCTTTTTCATATTGATTAGAGGAGTTCGATGGCACAGGCCATCGCCACGCCACCACCACCGCAGAGAGTCGCCAGACCAAGCGATTTGTCCTGCTTTTTAAGCGCGTGCAACAGGGAGACCACGATCCGGGCGCCGGTTGCGCCGACCGGATGGCCAAGGCCGATCCCCGAGCCATTGACGTTGGTTTTGTCTCTGTCGAGACCCAGTTCCTGTTCGCAGGCCAGGTATTGTCCGGCGAAGGCCTCGTTGACCTCGACCAGGTCAAAATCAGCAATCTTCAGACCGGATGATTTCAACAGGTTGTGCACCGCCGGTACCGGGGAAAGGCCCATAATGGAAGGGTGGCATCCCCCTGTGCCGGTGGCCCTGATCTTGGCCAACGGGGTGAGCTGGAGTTCTCTGGCCTTTTTGCCGGACATGATCACCAGGGCCGCTGCGCCATCATTCAGCCCGCTTGAGTTGCCGGCCGTCACTTTGCCGGTTTTCGGCACAAAGACCGGGGGGAGTTTTTCCAGCTGCTCCATGGTCAGCCCGGGCCGGAAATGTTCGTCCCGGTCAAAGATGATGGGAGGCTTTTTCCTCTGGGGGATTTCTATGGGCACGATCTCCTCTTGGAAGGTGCCATCATTGGTTGCCCGCTCGGCATTGAGGTTGCTTCTCAGGGCCACCTCATCCATTTCCTGCCTTGAAATGTCCTTGTACTGGGCAACGAATTCGGCAGTGTGGCCCATGATGTAGGGTTTGCCGGCAAAGTAGCTGAGTGGTGCCTCCTTTTCGTTGACAGGGCCGTCTTCGGGATTGGGCAGGAAATAGGAGCCGCAGTGGAGCGCATGGATCATGGAGTCGGCGAAAACCTGGTCCTGCAGCCGGCACCCCCAGCGTGCGTTGGGGACGATATACGGCACACTGGACATGTGCTCGACGCCACCGGCGAGGATGACCTCGGCCATGCCCGCCTTGATTAATGCCGTGCCGGAGATGACCGCCTCCATGCCGGAGATACAGACCCTGTTGATCGTCACCGCCGGTGTGGTATCCGGTACCCCGGCCACAAGCGCGCTGACCCGGGCCACGTTGCAGGCATCTGCCGGTTCCATACAGCAGCCCATTCTGATATCGTCGATGATCCCTGGCTCAATGCCGGCCCGGGCAACCGCCTCTTTGATAACTGTGCTGCCCAGGGCGACAGCGTTACTGTCTTTCAGGGTTCCGCCAAACGTACCGATGGCTGTTCGACAGGCGGAGACGATGACCACCTCGTTGTCCAGGGCGTCATCGCTATGGGTGCTCCAGAAATGGTCCAGTGCGTCCTTTGCGTCCTTTCCAATACTCATACTTCACCTTTACATACCCGCCGGAAAAAGGCGGGTAGTCGCTATTGATAATGTGCGGATTAAGAATATGGGTCAGTTGATAATTACTTGTCTGCAGGATAGTGCGGATGCGGTTGCCAGGCAGTGCATCCTAATGTTGATGCCGAAATCGACTGAGCCGATTTCGGCATCGTGTATAGTCGTTACATCTCGCCTTTATGGGCGCTGTCCAGCATTTTGAATACCGAGATGATGTAACCGATCATGACGAAGGTGAATGGGGCGCCGCACACGATGAACAGGGTCTTGACGCCTTCGAAATCACCGATGATCAGGAAGATCAGTGCAACCACACCGACGAAGGATCCCAGGGCTACCCTGATGCTCGTTTTGGGGGTCAGGTCACCTTTGGCAAACTGCATGGAAATGTAGTAGGTCGCAGAGTCATAGGTGGTAATGCCATACATGGTGGAGCTGCAGAAGACGACAAACATGGTGAGCGCAGTAAGAGGCAGGAACTTGAGAAGTTCAAATACCACGCCGCCCATATCGTTTTGCACCATGGCATAGACATCAAACAGGCCGGTGATCTGGGCATGGGCGGAGAGCGATCCCCAGGCGCCCCAGAAGAACAGGATCAAGAGCGAAGGCATGATGATGGTCCCAAACAGGTACTCGCGTACGGTGCGGCCCTTGGAGATGCGGGCAAAGAAGCCGCCGACGAAGGGAACCATGGCGATCCACCAGAGGATGTAGAAAACCAACCACCAGTTCTGCCAGCCGCGGGGCGCATAGGCGCCATCCTTGAAGGTCCCGGCATCACCCCAGAGGGAGAAATCGAAGAAGTAGGACATGTATCTGCCCAGGGATTCCATCATGGTGTTCATGATGTAGTTGGTGGGGCCTAAAACGATGATGAACAGGGTGATGCCCAGGCTGAGCCAGATGTTGATCAGGCTGAGTTTCTTGATCCCCTTGTCGATACCTGAAGCGGCTGATACCACAAAACCTGCGGTGAGCAAAATGACGATCAGAAAGCGACCGGCGGTGCCCAGTTCCAGGCCGAAGATCATCTTCAGTCCCGTAACCAGGGTCATGGAACCAAGGCCGATGGCGCCGACGTTTGCACCGATACCGGCGATGGCCCCGAGGATATCGGTTCCCCGCGACCAGCCGCTGTTATAGGAGCGTTCCCCCAGCAGACCGTAGAGGCCGACGCCAAGGTTCATGGGCTTGCCGAGTCGGAAGGCGGGCAGCGCCAGCGCCAAGCCGCCCATGGAGAACAGTACCCAACCGTGAATGCCATTGTCCATCAACACGCTCTGCATGGCCATGGCAACGCCCCTGGGGTCTCCTTTATACCCGGCGTCGATGATGAAATCAGATCCATACCAGTGCCAGATGATCTCGGTGGTGCTGAGCAGCCACATGGTCAGACCGAATCCGGAGGAGAAGAGCATCGCCAGCCAGGCGAGGTTGGAATATTCGGGAGTGTCATCGTCCTTGCCGAGCTTGATGCTTCCCCATTTGGAGACGGCAATTCCCAAAGCGAGCAGAACCACCACAAGATTGAACAGCTGAAATCCCCAGTTGACATTAAATATCAGCCAGTTGCGTATGCCTTTGAAAAAACCGTTGAAGGTCTCGGCATCGACGGCGATAAAGCCGATACAGAAGATGTATATGCCGATGACCGACAAGGTGACAACTGGATCCAGATCACACCAAAAACCCCTTGTACTCTTCTCCCTCTCCATACAACACTCCTTTTGTAAATCGAAATGATAGTACTGCTGTTTTTGATCTGCCCATATGCTCAGTGATATGGTCTTCTATTTCAGTCTGCCTCCAGGTTCAGGATCAGCCGCAGTCCTCCTGTATCCATGCGGTAGAACCTTTCCGTGCTCAGCCTGCAAACAGGTCATACCCCTCGATTCCATGATCGTGCCGCCCATAATACCGCTACATTTTCCAGATGAGTATGGGGAGTTCCCCCCATTTTCAGGGGAAGTCCTCCCCATTTGTAGCAGACGGAGATCGGCCCCTGCCGGTGGCATCCCGGATTGTCCCTGAGTGATGTGTGTAACTATTGGAAAAATAATAAAAAAAATCGATCCGGCTGTTGCCGGAGCATTCAGGGAGGTGGAGGGTAAGAGGAGTGTAGTGGTTACTGGCTGCTGCCGGAAATGGCGGGACAAGGACAACATACCTCTCATACAACCATCGAGACCTCAAGTCTTACCGGAGTCTATTCCGAGGAGTGGACAGGTGGCGGGCTGCAGCAGGGCGGGTATGGCAAATTTTTAAAAAAAACGTTTTCATATCAGACAGCTCAACACAATTTCCCAATCAATCGAACGACAATATCTGGAATTTCACTCATCCCATAGGTCAGGGTCGACGACGCCGATACGGATTGCGTATTTCAATAGTTCGAGGCGACCGTGTACTCCGAGCTTGGTGGTGACGCTTGTCCGGTGCTTTTCGATGGTTTTCGCGCTCACGCAGAGAATATCGGCTATCTCCTTGGTGGTGTTGCCCTCTACAACCATCCTGAATACCTGCTGCTCGCGTTCAGTCAGGAGGTCGTAACCCCTGACCACAGGAGTGCTCTGCTTTGACTGCAGGTAGGCGTCGATGACCCCTGCCCGTATCTTGGAGCTGAGAAAATATTCGTTTTTTCCTGCAGCCCGAATGGCGTTGAGGATGTCTGTACTGGGGGAGGCTTTGAGTACATAGCCCAGTGCACCGGCGCTCAAGGCCTGGTGGACGTAACTCTCCTTGGAGTGCATGGAGAGGATGACGATCTTGGTGTCGGGGTTGGCGTTTTTGATCAGGCCGACGGTTTCCAGGCCGGTCATACCCGGCATGGCGATGTCGAGCAGAACGACGTCGGGGCTGATCGACCTCACTTGTCTGAGCGCTTCGGCTCCGTCAGGCGCCTCACCGACAAGTTTCATATCCTGCTGGGAGGCTATCAGCTGGCGCATACCGTCGCGCACAATGGCGTGATCATCAACAATAAGGATCGTAATCGGTTCCATCTGTCCGCTACTCTCTCATTGGAATTTTAACCCGCAATACCGTACCCTTTCCAGGAGCGGAACGGATTGAAAACGAGCCGGACAGTGCTGCGACCCGCTCTTTCATGCTGAGCAGGCCGATACCGTTTCTCGGGTCATTTTCGGAGACACCTTCCTTGCCTACCTGAAAGCCGCAACCGTTATCCTTTATGATAAGTATTATGTCGGGATGGCTATAAGTTAGCTGTATATCCACAAGAGATGCATTAGCATGTTTCGCTATATTGTTCAAGCCCTCCTGAAATACACGGTAAAGTACCAGTTCCACCTCGCTGGGCAGTCGTTTTTTCAAGCCAACGGCCTGAAACGAGATAGTCTGTTCCGGCCGTGTCTGGGAAATGTCGTTCAGGTACCATTTCAGGGTGGGTTCCAGGCCGAGATGATCCAGCAAGTCAGGCCTGAGTTTTGAGGTGGTGTCGCGGACCTTTTCAGCCAGGTTCTGTATCTGCTCGGTTACCTTGGTGCAGATAGCGGCAGCATTTTCCCGATCTGCCGAGATTGCATTTTTCAGCGCCTCTATTTCAAACTGCAGTGAAGTGAGAGACTGGCCGAATTCGTCGTGAATGTCATTGGCCAGTGAGCGCCTCTCTTCCTCAATCCCTTCGATGAGTTGACGGGTGAGCAGTCGGACTTGCTCTTCTGCTTTCACCTCTTTGGTGATGTCGATAAAGTTGCCCACCGCGGCAGGTTTGCCCTGGTAGGAGGCATGGGAGGCCCGCATGTCTACCCATATCTCCTCTCCATTTTTTTTGAGCATTTTGTAGGTGTAGCGGCGGGGGAAGATTTCCTGACGTTCCCTCTCCAGACCCCGCAGCCGTACCATTTCCCGGTCATCCTCGGCAATCACCTCCCAAAAGGGTTTGCCGATGAGTTCCTCGGCTGAATCATAGCCCAGCACACTGACCATCCTGGGGTTGACGTAGCTGAAGTATCCCCCGTCCTGGAACATGTAGATGGCAGCCAGGGAGTTGTCCAGCACGGTCCTGTAACGTGTTTCGGATGCCGCGAGTCGTTTTTCGGTATTTTTCTGTTCTGTGACATCAATGGCAAAGCCTTCGTAACCAATAACCTTGCCGAGCAGGGATTTTCTTACGGTGGCGGATAATTGCACCGGTACCTGTCGGCCGTCACTTTGGTGCAATACGGCTTCGGTCTCTTTCAGGTCGGCAAGCGTGGCAAGAACGTTCGGATGTGATCCCGCCTTTTCACCACTCAAGGAAAAAAAGTCTTCGAAAGCCAGGTCCAGCACCTCTTCCGGGCTGGCAAGTCCAAGGAGGTCGGCTCCGGCCTGGTTGATGTGGGTAAACCGCCCATTGTTGCCAACCGCGTAGATCATGGCGGGGCTTTTCTCAAAGAATTGCCTGTAGTTCTTGTTGGACAGCTCTATTCTGGAGAATTTTGTCCGTAATTCGGCGAGTTGTTCGCGTAACCGCCTGGTCTCACGCGCTTCTTCCATATCCCTGTCAATGGCTCTGATGATTTGGTTCAGGGGCTGGCGGCATACCCTCTCAAAACAGAAAGTGAGCCACGACCTCTCCCTACTGTACATCTCTTGCAGTGTCCATAGATAGCACCGCTCCATTCCGGTGTCTATAAATTTACTCCTTCATCGGTTTTGCACATCACGCCAGATGGGCTTGGGGAGGTCGTCTGGTCCAGCTGGTCAGCGAACAAATCAGAGAAAAACAGCCTGGCACCAGTTGGCGCCCATAGGTTCAGAGGACGCGGTTGCAAGGTTTGATTCCCACACTAGCCGGCATGGCCCAGCCGATATTGTGAGGGGGGGGATACTGGGAGAGCTTGGGAAGGGCTCAAGGGTAAAGCAAGGTCTTTCCCCTTGAGCGCAAAGTGGGGATATCAGGCATCACGCATGTTTTTTTTGAGCTTTTTTTCCAGTTCGCTGAACATGTTCTTTTTCTTTGCATCGAGCTCAGCCTGGATCGATTCCACCTTCTTATCCATATCTTTTTTCTTGGTCATGAACTGTTCCAGTTCCTGAGCCAGGTTATTGCCGGCTTCTTCTTTTGGAAGGTTCTCGATTTCCAGATGATTGGCCACGGACACCTTGGTGGAAAAAGGATCTTTGTACAGTTCTACAATGCCCTTGTTTTCAAGCTTTCTGCAGAGGGAATGTCCTGCCTCATCCGATATGTTCAGCAGGCTGCAGATGTCTTCGAGAGCCGGGGCGCTTTGTTTCTGGTGGACGAGTATACGGGTGGCGGCGACAAAGAGGTGTGCCTCGTCATAAGGAGTCATAATATTTCCCTTGAGTAGTCCTTTTCTGCGTGTTGCAAAATCACCATGTGCCAGACGCAACAGGGTGGAGCACTGTTTGTTTTCTAATAGAAATAATCAGCGGGCCGGTTGTCAAAAGAATAATGCGGCTGCGGCCTGCTCCGAAGCCTGATGTATACTTTTGCTATACAAAAAAGCAGGAAGTGCATAATATACGACGTTGAGGTTTTCAACCCAGGCCTGGCAGGCAATTGCCTGGCCGAACCACATCAACTACAGATATGAAAGATTATTACCAGATACTCGAGGTCACACCGGAGTCGACTGACGACGAGATTCGTAAAAGTTACCGGAAGCTGGCCATGCAATATCATCCGGATCGCAATCCGGACAACGCCGATGCGGAGGAGCGGTTCAAAGAAGTCGCCGAAGCGTATGGGGTGCTGACAGACCCGGGCAAGCGAAAGCAGTATGATATGGCCCGAAAGATGGGCGGAGGCTTTTCGCCAAACGGTTCTGGGCAGGCGGGTGGCTTCAACTACTCCCAGGAGGATATTTTGCGCGACCTTTTTCAGGATCCGCGTTTTCAGCAGATGTTCAACAGCCTGCTGAAGGAGTTCGCCCGTAAAGGTTTTCGCTCCAACCAGCATTTTGTCAACAAGTCGTTTTTCGGTGGCCGGGGAGGGATGTTTTTAGGTGGGATTTTCATGATTGGTTCCATCGCCGGTCCGGCGATCATGCGGGAGGCCAAAAAGAGCCTGCCCCCGAAAAAGAGTATCCTGAAATCCCTTGGCAGCGCCGTCGGCTCATTGCTTGGCGGGGGCAAAAAGAAGAGCCAGGAGCCGGAGCAGGTCTCCCATCACCCGCCGCAGCTGGACATGACCTATACCGTGACCTTGAGCCCTGCCGAACTTCAGGCCGGGAAGACGCTGGATTTGGTTACAATGGGCCCGAACGGCCAGGAAAAGTTGCGGATCAAGGTACCCGCGGGCAGCCGGTCCGGGCAGAAACTTCGTCTTAAGGGCAGGGGCTTTGCCGACTCCCAAGGCCGGGGCGATTTATATGTACGGCTTGAAGAGAGGTAGAGTTCTTCTGGTCCTGATCAGCTTATTGTACAAGACCAAGGCCCTGTTTGTGACAGCACAAACAGGGCCTTTTTTTCATGCCTGAACAGTGTCTCGGCTCCGCTTTCAAAGAGATTGTATATACTCTTTCATGGTCGGGCCCAGTTCCGGGTGTTCCAGGGCAAAAGCCAGGTTGGCCATCTGAAAGCCAGCCTTGTCACCGCAGTCAAAACGCGTGCCGTCAAACCGGTAGCCGAATATGGGCTGTTCCTCAAGCAGGGTGACCATGGAGTCTGTGAGCTGGATTTCGCCGCCCGCACCTCTTTTATGGGCACCGAGAAAGTCGAATATCCGCGGGGTAAAAATATAGCGTCCAATGGCGGCCAGATTGGAAGGGGCGTCCTCCGGCTGGGGCTTTTCGATCATCGATTTGACCCGCACGGTGCCGTTGTGTTCGTCGGCGGCTTCCAGGATTCCGTATTTGGAGGTATCTTCTTTGGGTACCTCGATGACAGCGACCATCGAGGCCCTGAGTCTGTCAAATTCCTTGACCATCTGGTGCAGGACCGGCACCTCGCTTTGTATGAGGTCATCCGCCAGTAACACGGCAAACGGCTCATCACCGACGATATCGCGGGCACACCAGATGGCGTGACCAAGCCCTAGGGGTTCGCTCTGCCTGGTGTAGACGATGGTGCCGGAAGGCGGTACCAACGACTCGATGGTCTGCAGCAGGTCATCCTTGCCGCGTTTTCTCAGGGTGTCTTCCAGTTCGTAACTTCGGTCGAAGTGATTTTCCAGCGGCGTTTTGCCGCTTCCGGTCACAAAGATCAACTGCTCAATGCCGGAGGCCAAGGCTTCTTCAACCGCATATTGGATGATAGGCTTGTCCACCACCGGCAGCATCTCCTTGGGCATGGCCTTGGTGGCTGGAAGAAATCGTGTTCCTAATCCTGCTACGGGAAATATCGCTTTGGTAATTTTCATAGGCAGAGCCTTGTTGTTGTCTGTTGATTGTTTGGGTTGATCGTGGGAGCTGTTGAACGTCTTTTTGAGTGAAAAAAAATACTTGATTCAGCTCAGAGATTGCCTCGCAAAAAGAGCAGGTAGTATAGATGCCTGATGTGTATATGTAAATAGGTACCTGCATCCATTAGGAAAATTCTAATCTGTCCTTAACCGACCATGAATATTGGCTGTCGGCGGATAATACCCAAGCTCATTATTATCATTGCCGTATGTATTTGAAATGTCAAACTTGCCCGTACGCTTTTTTGGGTCTCCCAGAGTTGCTGGCCTGGGGACCGTGAGAAAAAAGTGTTAGCCGTCAGATAAGGAGGGCCAAGGACAAATTGCAATTCCTGCAGAATGTGATAATGATGACGAGGATTTTTTAGAGGTGTATAACATCTTACGGCGAATCAACTTTTATCAGTAGCAGACTTTATGACGGACGTTGCACAAACAGTTGCTGGGGCAGGGAGCGGACCCGACGGTTGCAACTATGCCCTGATCGGGAACATGAATGTCGGGAAAACTGTTATTTTCTCGAGTGTTTCAAATAAGAAGGTTAAATCGATCAACCTGCCCGGCTCGACGGTCACCATCGAGGGCGCGCCCATCCGCGGCGCCCAAGGGGTTATCTATGACACGCCGGGCAACGTTTCCATCTTTTCCAACAATGAGGATGAGAGCGCTGTCCGTGAGATTTTGCTTTCCAGCAAATATACCGGTGAGATAAACGGTATTGTGCTGGTGGCCGATGCCAAGAATCTTTCCCGATCCCTGGCCATTGCCCTGCAGTACAGCGAGTTTGGTCTACCCATGATCCTCAACATCAACATGATGGATGAGGCGGTCTCGCGCGGCATCGAGATAGATGCCAAGAAACTCTCGGAGATGCTGGGCATCGAGGTGACCACCACCATTGCCCCGGAAGGGATGGGATTGCGCGACCTGGTCGCCAGGTTTTCGCAGCTGCGTCCGGTCGATTTCACGATCAGCTACACTCCGGCCATGGACCAACTTCTGGCAGAGATAGGCCGGTTGCTCGGTGAAAGCAGGATCTCCGCCCGGGCCTTGGGGCTGCTTCTGATCCATGATGATCGCGATGCCAGGAAATATGTCCGTGACCTGAAGGGAGAGGATGTCCTGGCCTCGATTTTGCGGCTTGTGGAACGTTTCAGAACAGACAATCCCACCCATAACCGAGATATCCTGGTTGATCACTACAACGCCCTGGCCCGTGATCTGGCCGATGAGGTGCAGCGGCGCGAACCGGTTTCCCGCAATTCCCGGCTGGCGACATTCGGCGACATGTGTACCTCATACCTGACCGGTATCCCCATCGCCATGCTGGTGCTTGCGGCGATGTACTACTTTATCGGGGCTTTCGGCGCCACGTATCTGGTTGATACCATTAACGTCAGGCTCTTCCAGGGGATACTTCTGCCAGCGGTGGGACAGCTCACAGATCAGCTCTCCAACGTGTTCCTCCGCGATATGATCATGGATCCCGATTTCGGTATCTTGCCCACGGGGGTTTTCCTGGCCATGGGGCTGGTGTTGCCGGTAATCTTCTGCTTTTATATCGCCTTTGGCGTGCTGGAGGATTCGGGATATCTGCCGAGGATCTCCATACTGCTGGATAAGATCTTCCAAAAGCTCGGTTTGAACGGCAAGGGTGTGATTCCGCTGGTTATGGGCTTTTCCTGCGTGACCATGGCGCTCTTGACCACCAGGGTGCTGAATACGGAAAAAGAGAAGATTATCGCCTCATTCTTGCTTTATCTCTGCCTGCCCTGCGCACCGCTTATTGCGGTGATGCTGGTGATTTTGGATAAGATGCCGTTTTCCGCCACCCTGACGGTTTTCGGGGTGCTGGGTAGCCAGGTGCTGGTGGCAGGCTATCTGCTCAACAAGATTCTTCCCGGTCAGCGCTCACCGCTTTTTCTGGAAATCCCTCCCATGCGGTTGCCCCAGCCGCTGGCCGTGCTGAAGATGGCGCTGGCCAAGACCTGGTTCTTTATGCTCGAAGCCCTGCCGGTCTTCATCCTGGCCTCCATGGCCGTTTTTCTCTTTGAGCGGGCCGGGGGACTCAGGTTGCTGGAGCATACCCTGGGCCCCGTGATCCATCACCTGATGGGGTTGCCGGAAAAAAGCGTGCAGGTTTTCATCAAGACCATGATTCGTCGGGAGAGCGGGGCAGCGGAGCTGGAGCATCTGCATATGGTCTACACCAACCTGCAGCTAGTGGTGAATCTGCTGGTGATGACCTTTGTCGCCCCGTGCATCAATTCGTTTATCGTGCTGTTCAAGGAGCGAGGCTTCAAGGTCGGGTTGGCGATAAATGTGGCGGTGTTTCTCTATGCGGTACTGTTGGGTAGTATCGTCAATTACCTGTGCCTCACTTTTGGGGTCACCTTCACCTGACAGCGCATCGATACTACGGTAAAACGACATGCTTAATGAACGACTTGAGGAAATATTAGAGGCGATCTGGGTTGCCAGGGAAAAGAAGCAGAGTTCTCTTGCCGCCGTTCAGGATAATTGCGCGATCCAGTTCTCGGAGTCCGAGCTTGCCGCGCTGCAGCGGAACAAGATGATTTTGCTGAATGGTGACGAGGTGCACTTCACCCATGACGGTGAGAAACTCGGCAAGATCATTATACGCAGGCACCGTCTGGCGGAAGTGCTGGTTACCTCGATCCTGAAGGTGAAACAGCATAAGATGCATGAGATTGCCTGTGAGTTCGAGCACTCCCTCCAGGAGGAGGTGGAGGAGTCGATCTGCACGCTTTTAGGTCACCCCGAGATGTGCCCGGACGGAAAACCAATCCCTCCGGGGAATTGCTGTCAGAACAACTCCACCAGGGTAGAAAACACCGTCACCAGCCTGATCGAACTTTCCCCGGGGGAGCAGGGACGCATCACCTACATCAAGCCCGGCAGCCACTCCAATCTGCATCAGCTGCTGTCCTTCGGGCTCAGTCCTGGCGTGACGGTGACCGTTCACCGTACCTCGCCCGCCTTCTGTGTGAAATTTGAAAACACGGAGCTGGCGCTCGACCCGGAGATCGTGAAAAACATCTTCGTCTGGAGAACCAGCTGCCTGCTGAAATAGTTTTTCCTCTATCGCCAGCACCACTGCGCCCCGCTGTGGCTCGTGTAAAAATACCACGCTGTTGCAGTAGTTAGGGGCCCTGCAGCCCCTTGCGCAGCTGGTGTGCCGAGGTTGTGCAGAGCGGAGATATCAAGAAAATAATCGCGTTATTTTCACCATTTCTTGGCTGATTCGATTTTTTTGGTATAATGTCTGCTCTAACCCGATGAGTTGATGAGGCGTTGTACACGCCTTGAAATGGACCTGGGCGGCAAGCTGCCTGCCTCGGGTGATCGGGTCATCTCCAGATGTTGCTGGTATTTCGGCAACGGCTGGTGACAGGAGCATCCTGCCAACATGGTCGGGGATCGCCAGTTGAGTTTCCCGGATGTCCGCACAAAAAAAGGGTTGAACCCCTTCCTTTCGCCTTACCCGGAAATATGCAGATGATTCCTTCAGTAAATCGTCTTGCGTACATATTGTCTCTTATCGACAAACATCCCGCTCTGATCCCTTGCTGTGCAACTTCTTGTCTTTGTTGTTCGATTTTAGAGATATAGCTATTGAAGAAATTGAGAATGGAGGTCGTAGATGCAGAAAATTAAGGTAAAAAATCCAGTCGTTGAACTTGACGGCGATGAGATGACCAGGATTATCTGGGAGTTCATCAAAAACAAACTCATCCTGCCATACCTGGATATTGATCTGAAGTATTACGATCTTTCCATGGAACATCGTGATCAGACGGATGACCAGGTTACGGTCGAGGCGGCAAATGCCATAAAAGAGTACGGTGTGGGGGTGAAATGTGCCACCATCACTCCGGATGAAGCCCGCGTCGAGGAGTTTGGCCTGAAACAGATGTGGAAATCGCCCAATGGCACCATCCGCAACATCATCGGCGGCACCGTCTTCCGCCAGCCCATTATCTGTGACAACATTCCCCGCCTGGTGCCAGGCTGGAAAAAACCTATCGTTATCGGCCGTCACGCCTTTGGTGACCAGTATCGGGCCACCGACTTCCTGGTGCCGGGTGCGGGCAAGCTGACCATGAAGTTTGAGCCAGCGGATGGCGGCGAGCCCATCGAGTATGAAGTGTTCGAATTCCCCGGCAGCGGCTGCGCCATGGGAATGTACAACCTCGATGAGTCGATCCGCGGTTTTGCCAGATCATGTATGAACTATGGTCTGAACCTCGGCTGGCCGGTCTATCTCTCCACCAAAAATACCATCCTGAAAAAGTATGACGGCCGCTTCAAGGACCTCTTCCAGGAAGTGTACGACAATGAATTCGCGGAGAAGTTCCAGGAGGCCGGTATTACCTATGAGCATCGGCTGATCGATGATATGGTTGCCGCTGCGCTCAAGTGGGAGGGTGGTTTTGTCTGGGCCTGCAAGAACTACGATGGTGATGTGCAGTCCGACACCGTTGCCCAGGGCTTCGGTTCCCTGGGGCTGATGACCTCGGTGCTGATGACCGAGGACGGCAAGACCGTTGAGGCCGAGGCGGCCCACGGCACCGTAACCCGCCACTACCGCGAACACCAGAAGGGCAACAAGACCTCAACCAACCCGATTGCCTCCATCTTTGCCTGGACCCGGGGGCTTGCCTATCGCGGCAAATTTGATGGGACCCCGGAGGTGGTGCAGTTTGCCGAAACCCTGGAGAAGGTGTGTATCGAAACTGTTGAGTCAGGGTTCATGACCAAGGACCTGGCGCTGCTGGTCGGGGGCGGACAGTCCTTTCTGACCACAGAGGAGTTCCTGGCCAAACTGGACGAAAACCTGCAAAAAGCTCTCGCCTGATAGGTGAAGACTCTCTTTAGGCCACCGGGCTGCCTGGAATCTGGTTAGGGGCAGCCAGGTGGCAATCTCCTCCAGCGATGATGTGATGAAGTAACGATTATCGCTCGACATAGGGCGTCCGCCCGAAGTTTGCAACGTATTGATAATGAAGGAATTTATGATGCTTGAAGAATATAATAAACAGGCCAAGGAGCGACAGGTGGCGGGGCTTCCGCCACTTCCCCTGACAGCAGGCCAGACCGGTGAACTGGTTCGCTTGCTGGAGAGGGGAGAAGAGGTGGAGGTGCTTATCCAACTGCTGGCTGAGCGCGTTGAACCGGGGGTAAGCAAGGCGGCGAAGATAAAGGCCGATTGGTTGTTGAAAGTTGCCGACGGCACGGTCGCAGTGGATGGCTTTTCGCCGGAAGCGGCCATCGGACTACTGTCACGAATGGGCGGCGGGTACAATGTCGAGGCCCTGATTACGCTGCTCGGCATTGAGGAGACAGCCTCCCTTGCCGCTGAAGGCCTAAAAGGGCTGATCAAGGTGTACGAGGCCTTTGACAGGATAAAGGAATTGGCTGCGGCCAGCCCCCACGCCAGGGCGGTACTCGAGTCCTGGGCCAGGGCGGAGTGGTTCCATTGCAGCCCGGAAATTCCAGAGACACTGGAACTGACCATTTACAAGGTGGAAGGTGAGATCAACACCGATGATTTTTCACCCGGCAACCAGGCACAGTCGCGTGCCGACATTCCCCTGCACGCCACCCACTTTGGTACCAAGCGATTTCCGGGCGGTGTGGAGATGATCCGCGACTTTCGTAACTCTGGAAAAACGGTTGGTTTTGCCGGTGATGTGGTGGGAACAGGTTCTTCCAGGAAGTCGGCTATCAACTCCCTGGTCTGGCATGTGGGTGAAGATATCCCAGGGGTGCCCAACAAGCGGTGCGGCGGGGTGGTTATTGGCTCCATTATCGCCCCAATCTTTTATGCCACCGCACGGGATGCGGGGGTTCTGCCCATCCAGGCGAATGTGGGGCCTCTGGCAACGGGCGAGCAGGTCACGCTGAACCTGAAAACCTGGACCATGACCCGGGAAAATGGCGAGCAGCTTGAGCTGCAGCCGCCACCGGCAACCTTGTTGGATGAATATCGCGCTGGCGGCAGACTCAACCTCATCATCGGCCGTAATCTGACCAGGGCAGCCTGCGATGCACTGGGGCTGGAGTACCCAGAGTTCCAGGAGGTGGAGAATCCGCAACCGGCTACAGGCCAAGGTTACACCCTGGCCCAGAAAATGGTTGGCCGTGCCTGCGGACTGGAAGGTGTGTTGCCGGGCACCGTCTGTGAGCCAAGAATCACCACGGTGGGTTCCCAGGATACAACCGGTCCGATGACCATGCAGGAGATTGCCGAACTGGCCTGCCTGCGCTTCAAGGCCGATCTCTTCATGCAGTCCTTCTGCCATACCGCAGCCTATCCAAAGGCCTCCGATCCTGTACGCTGGCAGATTATGAAGGAGACCACCGAGGGCTGTGGCGGTGTCGCCTTAAAGCCGGGAGACGGGGTGATCCACTCCTGGTTGAACAGGATGCTGGTGCCAGATACCGTCGGCACCGGCGGCGACTCCCATACCCGCTTTCCGCTGGGGATTTCCTTTCCGGCCGGTTCCGGGCTGGTGGCTTTTGCCGGGGCTCTGGGGTTCATGCCGCTGGAGATGCCGCAATCGGTGCTGGTCAGGTTCTCCGGTACGCGTCAACCGGGTATCACCGTGCGCGATATGGTCAACGCCATCCCCTACCAGGCCTTAAAAGAAGGGTTGCTGACGGTGGACAAGAAGGGGAAGAAGAATATCTTCGCCGGCACCGTGCTGGAGATTGAGGGCATTGATGATCTGAGCGTGGAGGAGGCCTTCGAATTAAGTGATGCTTCGGCCGAGCGGAGCGCGGCGGCTTCCACCCTGAAGTTGCCTCTTGAGGCTGTGATCGAAAATGTACGCGAGAACCTAGAGCTGTTGAAATCGATGGTTGCCGATGGCTACTCCGACCGCGACTGCCTAGAGCGTCGCATCGCTGCGCTTGAAGAGTGGCTTGCCGCTCCAACCCTGCTTGAGGCAGACGATAATGCGGAGTACCTGGCTGTATTGGAGATCGATCTTAATGAATTGCAAGAGCCTCTGCTGGCCTGTCCCAATGATCCCGATGATGTCAGGCCACTGAGTGAGGTTGCCGGTACGGTTATCGATGAAGCCTTTGTTGGCTCCTGTATGGTCCATATTGGCCATCTGCGGACAGCTTCTAAGCTGGTGGCTGGGAAAGAGTATGCCAAAGGCCAGTTCTGGGTGGCGCCGCCGACCCGCATGGCCCGCGACACCTTGCTTGCCGAGGGAAGCCTGAGCAATTTTTCCCAGGTTGGCGGCCGGGTGGAGATACCAGGCTGCAGCCTCTGTATGGGCAATCAGGCCAGGGTGCGGCCGGGAGTTACGGTCATGTCCACTTCCACCCGCAATTTTGATAACCGCCTGGGGGATAACACCAGGGTGTTTCTCGGTTCCACCGAGTTGACCGTCTATGCCGCCCTGTACGGCCGGCTTCCGAGCTTGACCGAATATTTGCAATTTGTCCAACAGTAATCGTTCGTTGCAGGTACGTGTCTGGCAGGCAACAGAGCCGGTGCAGCTGAAGCTGTCACCGGCTTTTTCATGGCCTGCGTCTTTTTTCAAGCTGCTGGAATGTCTTTAAAAAGCGTTGGAATTTTTCGTGGTTGCCCTCCCAAAGCAGCAATTGCTGGTTTTGACATTCCGTAATTCATGGGAGTTGGTCTGCACAATCGCCCGCCAGCCGGGCAATACAGCAAGTATAAATTTGGCTGATTGAAAGTATCTGTGGTTCTTGTTTGTGCTTTGAATGAGAATTGGTATGGTCTTAGACGTCTTGAAGATATAAATATGAATTGGCAGGTCGTTCACCTGTTTGTTGTAATGCTTTGATATTGTTCGCATGGTGGTGCATAACCGAATCCGTCAGTGTGTGAGGGGTGTCAGGGTTGAACCTTGACAGGCATTGGGCTTGCCCGAACCAGAGGATTGTTATGAGAGAAGCCACGGACAAGTATAGTATCGATAATACCGACTATACGGTGGGACAGGACAACATCCAGAAATGGGGATTTGATGTCCATAATCCGGTTTTCGGTATCAGTGCAGGTCTCATCCTGCTCTTTCTCGTTGCCACGCTGGTCAGCGATTCCCATACCGCCAAGGTTGTACTTGACGGACTGAAGTGGAAAATCATCGGCAACTTTGACACGTTGTTCATCTGGACCGGCAATATCATGGTCCTTTTCTGTCTTGCGCTCATTGTCTCGCCCTACGGCAATATCCGGCTTGGTGGCAAGGACGCCGTAGCTGACCATTCGGTACTCAGCTGGCTGGCCATGCTTTTTGCCGCAGGTATGGGTATCGGCCTGATGTTCTGGAGTGTGGCTGAACCTGTCGCCTACTACACCGGCTGGTATGAGACACCGCTCAACGTCACGCCCAATACCCCGGAAGCAGCCAAACTGGCCATGGGAGCGACCATGTATCACTGGGGGCTCCACCCCTGGGCCATGTATGGGGTAGTGGCGCTCTCACTCTCCTTTTTTGCCTATAACAAGGGGCTGCCACTGTCAATCCGTTCGATTTTCTACCCCCTTCTGGGGGACAGAACCTGGGGCTGGGCGGGGCACGTCGTCGATATTCTGGCCGTGATCGCCACCCTCTTTGGTCTGGCCACCTCCCTGGGGCTGGGCGCACAGCAGGCGGCCAGCGGCATCAACCATGTATTCGGCATCGACAGCGGCATCGGCCTGCAGCTGGCAGTGATTGTCGGTGTTACAGCACTGGCGGTATTTTCCGTGGTGCGGGGTATCGAGGGCGGAGTGAAGGTGCTGAGCAACATCAACATGGTCTTTGCCTTCTCACTGCTCATTTTCGTGGCCTTTTTGGGGATAGCAGTGGTGTTGGGTACCATCCCGACAACTGTAGGTGCTTACCTGGAAAATATTATCCCGCTCTCCAACCCGCACGGTCGGGCTGATGAGGCGTGGTTTCAGGGCTGGACCGTGTTCTACTGGGCCTGGTGGATCTCCTGGTCACCATTTGTGGGGTTGTTCATCGCCCGTGTTTCAAAGGGACGTACCATCAGACAGTTTATTGCAGCGGTCCTGATCGTCCCCACCCTGGTGACGGTGGTCTGGATGTCCGTTTTCGGCGGGCTTGCCATCGAGCAGGTAACCAACAAGCTTGGCGCGCTCGGCGAAAAAGGCCTCACTGAGGTTCCGCTGGCGATGTACCAGATGTTTGAGCAGCTGCCCTTTGCCACTGTTCTGTCGGTGATCGCCGTGATACTGGTGCTGATCTTTTTTATCACCTCATCCGACTCCGGTTCACTGGTCATCGACAGTATCACCGCGGGTGGCAAGATGGATGCGCCGGTTCCCCAGCGCGTGTTCTGGGCGACTATCGAGGGAGCGATTGCGGCAGCGCTGCTCTATATCGGTGGTACCGAGGCTATCCAGGCACTCCAGGCGGGCGCAATCTCCACCGCTCTGCCGTTTACCATCGTCCTGCTGGCCATGTGCGTCAGCCTGCTGCTGGGCTTGAGGACGGAACGACAGTAAAACGTTGAAAGTTGGACGTTAGACGTTGGACGTAGGACGTCAAAAGTAGTCGTGATGTTGGGAGGCAGACTGGATGATCACTCTATTTGCCTCCCACCTTATCAGGTAAGAATATCTAAATTTTTAATTGAATTACTTCGATGGGTTAAGGGTAATTGCTTGACAGCAAATCCTTAAAAAAACATCTTTAAACGTCCCACGTCCCACGTCCCACGTCCCACGTCCCACGTCCCACGTCCCACGTCCCACGTCCCACGTCCCACGTCCCACGTCCCACGCCTCACGCACCACTATTTACACCCACAAATCCCCTAATCGAGTATCCGGCGAATAATGATAGGCGACCTGCGCCTGGAAGAGTTCAGCGGTTGCCACAGCGTCGCTCAGGGCGTGGTGCATCTGGTAGGGGGGCAGGCCGTAGCGGCTGCGGGAGTCGGCCAGGCGGATTGACAGCGGCTGTCTGCCGCGCAGGCGGTTGAGAAGACCGCCATATTCCCTGTGCTGGACTCTGGCTTCAATCTCCATGGTGTCAATAATTGGAAACCGGATCCCCTCACCGATCCGGGCTCTCAGGGCACTGTCGAAAAACTCGCGTTCGATACGGTGAAAGTGGGCAATGGTCACCTTGCCAGCCATGGCCTCGAGCACATCATCGAGGATGCGTTTGAGATCAGGTGCTTCATCGAGATCGGAGTGAGTAATACCGTGGATGATTACCGATTCCTCCACCAGCGGCTTGCGGGGACTGACCAGCCAGTAGCCTGCATCGCGGCAGAAGATGCGTCTGAGGGTAAAGGGCACCAGGCCGATACTGACGATATCGTTTCTACGGGGATTGAGACCGGTGGTCTCAAAGTCCAGGGCAACAAAGCTCACCTGTCCTAAAGGGGTGTCCGGGTCGAACACACTGCGGTGATAAAAATCGCGCAGCCGCTCATCTCGGGCCAGGTTTGCGCGCTGGTTGAGTAACTCCGGCCAGTCTCGCCCTTGCTTGTCTGACTTCCTGAAAAATACCATGGCAGCCCCGATTACCTGAACTGGTTGGCCTGATATCGATATTTCAGGAAATTCTGGGCGTTGCTGAGTATCTGGAAGGCATCTTTCAGGTGGCGTCGTTCAAATTCGGACATGTTCTCGGGTTCGATATTGTTGTCAGGCTCGATGTTCTCCTCGATGTCCTTGGCCTGATGCCTGATGCGAACCAGGGAGATGAACTCCATGGCATCCCTGAGGTCATGGCCTCTGCCCTGGGGGAGAATACCCGCTTCGATGATATCGTCCAGGCGCTCAAAAGAGTTCTGGGCGCGGGAGCCGACCGCCAGGGCATGGACCCTGATGATATCGGCCAGGGGGGCCGTACCCCTTCTTTTGAGATTTAAGGAGTTGCGGTGACGGCCATCCTTTTCCATCACGAAATTTTTGAAAAAGCCAAGCGGCGGCGTGCGATTTAAGGTGTTTCTGGCGAGGCAGGCCAGAAAACGGACATTGCGGCGCGCCCTGCGGTTGATGAAACTATTGAGTTGCTCGGCCCATTTGACCCGGCCCCAGACGCCGTCAAGATCGAAAAAGATACAGCTGTTTAAAAGGGCACGTGGTTTCGGGTTGTCGATCCAGTCGGCAAAGCACTCTTCCCACTCCCTCCTGGTCTTGCGCCATTCCGGATTGGTGGCCATGATCCCGCCGTCGCAACTGCTGTAGCCGCAGGCATCCAACCCCTCGCAGACGAATTTGGCAAGATTGGCAAAATATTCATCGTGTTCACGGCTATTGTAGCTTTCATCGAGGATCAGGGCATTATCCTGATCGGTGACGATCAACTGTTCATCCCTGGCCATGGAGCCGAGAGTGAGAAAGCAGTAGGGGATGGGCGGGGGGCCGAACTGTTCTTCCGCCAGTTCGGCCAGCCGTTGAATAAAGCTGCGGCCAATGACCGACATGGCACTGCCGATCATGTGGGAGTTGGCATCCTCATGGACCATGCGCACGAAACAGTCGCGCACCTCGTTGCCGAGGGTGATCAGCTCTTCGCAGGTGGACTGTTGGAAGATGCTGCTCACCAGCAGCAGGCTGTTTTGTGACTCATAGCGGACGATATCAGCCATCTCGATGATGCCGACCGGATATTTGTTTTTCAAAACCGGAAGATGCGCGACATTGTTCCTGAGCATCAACAGCATGGCCTCAAACACGTAGGCGTTGTGGTCAAGGGAGATCAGCTCCGTGGACATCACCTCCCCGACGGGGAGGTCAAAAGAGAGACCGTTGGCTGCCACTTTGGTACAGAGATCGCGGTCGGTAAGAATACCGACGAAATGGGCATGATCCTCCTCTTCCGCAGGATCTTTTTCAGAATCGGGGTCGGTAACCAGAATTGCCGTGACATTTTCCTCGGTCATGGTCCGGGCGGCGTCCTGAATGGTTTCGTGCCTGGTGAGCATCAACGGCTCACGGTAGAGCAGGGATCTGACCTTGGAGGTTGTGGGGTCGTTGGCGTCCGTACGGTTGGAAACCGCCTGATGCAGCCGGGTGGAGTCCTCCACTTCAACGAAGTCGGAAAACTCCTCGTCCAGCTGGCAGAGTTCGTTGAACACCTCCTCGGGCAGACAATAGATGAGACTGTCCTCGATCGCCTTGGCGGGAAAACGGACCTTGTTGTTCATCAGTAAGCCCATCTGGCCGAAGATATCCCCGTCATCCAGCCGGTTGTACAGATCTCCGTTTCGCCGGTATACTTCGACTGCGCCGCTGCGGATGATATGCAGGTCGTATACCGGTTCACCATAGTTGAGAATCATTGTCCCAGAGCGGAAATAGGAGATTTCGATTCCCTGGGCGGCTTTGGTCAGCAGCTCATCTGAAAGCGTCTTAAATGGTCGGTAGAGGGAGAGAAAATCCTGTATTTCACGTAATTCTGCCTGCATGTCGTTCGGGTGAAGGTGGCTGAAGGAATCTGCAAAGATAACGTTTAACTAATACGTTATGCATGAAAAGGAGTAAAGCGTACCAGAACAACAGTTGGATTGTACAGCAAATTGACAAGATCCCTACGGTAGCTGGCTGTTTTGGGCGATATTCCGGATGGACTGATCGCTACGTAACTCAAAATCCCGTGGCTCGAGGCTGTTCAGTGAATCCTGGCCGGTGCAGCTGATCTTGCCGATTCGCCCCACCGGCAGTTCCACATACAGCTCATTATTGCCTTTTTCCACATCGTGGACCATGGTCTCGATAATCTTGTCATTATGATCGAAAATCAGCAATTGCATTTGCCCTTTTTGTTGAGCGTGAACCTCAACCTTGGCGATCTGAACCTCCTGGGGATTGACCTGGTTGGTTTCCGGGAAAGAGATCTCATGGAATCGTTGTCTGGCCTTGAAGTGAACCATGAAGTCCTTGCTGCTTTTCCTGGTGACCACATTACCGGCGTTGTCAGCATATTTGCCTCTCAGGTAACTGCTGGCAAATTCCTTAGGGTTTTTCGGTGGCGATCTGAGCAGGTACAGGTTCAATAAGCCCTGAACCACGATATCGGGCTGCTCAAACTTGAAAATATACGATGGAAAATTGACGATGGTCCTGTAGTTCAAGACGCGTTTGGCGTTGCCGCTGAAATAGAGAACGCACATCTCCAGAAAAGAGTCCCCGAGCAGCAGAATCGAATCCACCGGCGCTTGGGGGTTCAGCACCAGCCGTATCTGTATGGTATCCCCATCGTCCGCCTGAAGAGTGTACTTTTTCGGGTAGACATCCTTGATACCGTCCCTGGGAATGTGTCTGGCCCCGTCGTAGGCCCCGCCTTTCTTGGGCTTCATCACCACGTAGTGCTCATTTCTGTGAAATTTGACTGGTAGACCAAGGAGTTCCATGAACTTCCGGTGGGCCCATTTTTTCCTGACCGACAGCTTGAAATCAGAAAGGTTGGGATAGAGCAGGTCATGGTGGGGCAGTTCATTCATCAGCTCGCCGACAATGGTCTGATAGGCGATAAACGCGCCGTAGTAATTCCAGTGCCAATCGGTCTTGTAGTACAGCAGCGGATACGCCCGCTGCTGTTTGGCCTCAAGCAGTGGCGGCAGGGTATCGATGAAGTGCACATCGGAGTACTCCTCCAGGTATTTCGACAGCTGCATATACCTGTTTCTGCTACTGTCTGTCATCTGCAGGGGAGTGGGGAGATACTCCTGATAAACCAAAGCCTTTGAAGGGGCGAGGACAAATGCATAGTCTATCCCTCTCTCCTGAAGCCAATATTTGCGTTCCTCAAGAATGCGTTTCCACTGGCGCAGATCTTTTTCGGTAAAGGGCATCTGCCCCAGATAGTCAGCTATATGGTCGAAATACTCACGGATATTTCGTTCAACTTTTCGTACGGCTGTTCCTTCGAAATAGAAACCATCCTTGCCGAGGGCGATGACGTTGTTGGGCGACACTCCCAGACCATAGATCTTGACATAGGAATTGAGGTGGATGAACAGGTTGTTCAACTGGGCGTTGCCGGCGACGTACTGTTGGTATTGGGCTGGAAACCGGGTGAAAATGGCGCGGATGGTTTTCGATACATCGTTATTGCCTGCCTTGATGAGAGATTTGGTGATATTGACCGCACCTCTCTGGAGATAGGAGGTCTGAGAAATCAGCGGGAAGAAGAGTACCGAGAAGAAAAGCAAAACGATAAAGAATCTGCCGTAACTCTGTGGCGCATAGGGTTTACCATGCTCGTTGATAAAGAGTGCTCTCACCCGGAAAGCGACTGCAGTGGCGACCAGCAGGATAATCCCCACCCTGGTGGCGATTGACTGCCAGTCACCATCTTTATAGTCAGCCAGGAGTTTGGCCCGGATACAGATCAGGCAAAAGAGCGCGATCATCAAGGCCAGGCCGATGACGATTTTCAACACTTCGGGTGATGATCTGGTGGGCTTTGGCATGAATCACCTCCTCAGAACCTGAAATACAGGAAAGGATTGTAATCGCCTCCAATGATTGAGGCGATGGCGTACAGGAAGGTGCAGCCGAGAAAGCCGGCGGTACAGGTGGAAGAGATTGAACGGAGCAGGGTGGCTGCATGCCGCGTATCGTTCTCCAGTTTTTCGTAAAATTGTCGCAGTCGGGTGATGACAGGAGTTGAGGCGATGATGGCGACCACCAGTACCAGATAAAATTCGTTATTGAGAAACATGTACAGTTGCGAGTCGAAGTAGGCGGGGGTGGAAAAGTCGACCATGGCCAGCAGGAAGCGGCCGGCATGGGGCAGCGATTCGGCCCGGAAGAGTACCCAGCCGCAGAGAACGACCACAACCACATAGAGATGGCGAAGGTATAGGGGTAAGCGCTTTAGCAGAAGTGCTACGGGCCGCTTGCGTTCTATCACGAGAAACAGTCCGTGGTAGAGCCCCCAGGCGAGAAAGGTCCAATTGGCGCCGTGCCAGAGGCCGCACAGCAGAAAGACCACCAGCAGGTTCCGGTATGTGGCCAGGGTACCCTTTTTACTGCCACCCATGGGGATGTAGAGGTAATCCCTGAACCAGGTGGAGAGGGAAATATGCCAGCGCCGCCAGAAATCGCGAATGGAGATAGCGCTATAGGGCAAGTTGAAGTTTTCTGCAAAGCGAAAGCCGAACATCAGGCCCAAACCGATGGCCATGTCCGAATATCCTGAAAAATCAAAATATATCTGGAGCATATAGCTCACTGCACCAAGCCAGGCGAGACCAGCTGGCAGGATATCAGGCGACAGTGAGAAGATATGATCCGCGGTTCGACCGAGCACGTTGGCAATCAATACCTTTTTGCCAAGACCGATAATAAAGCGCTGGATACCATTGGTCAGGTTATCCAGGTTTATCGCCCGGTTGGTGATCTGGCTGGCGATATCTTTATAGCGGATGATGGGGCCGGCAATGAGTTGGGGGAAAAGGGAAATATACAGGGCGATCCGGAGCAGGCTTTTCTGGGGTTGAGATTCAAGCCGGTAGACATCGACCAGGTACGAAATTGCCTGGAAGGTGAAAAAGGAAATGCCGATGGGCAGGTGCACCGCAGCCAACCCGATGGGGGGAAGTTGTAATTTCAGCAGCAGTGGGTTGAAGTTGTCCACCAGGAAATTTGCATATTTGAACAGGCCAAGAAAACCGAGGTTTACCGCTACCCCAAGCACGAGCAGCGGTCTGCCCGTTGAACCGCGTCGTTGGGAAGCAGCGATGAGCAGGCCGAAAAGCCAGTTCAGTACGATCGAGGTGAGCATCAACAGCACAAAGACATGCTCGCCCCAGGCGTAAAAGAGTAGACTTGCGATCAGCAGGACCATATTTCTCAGCCGTGGTCCCGCAAGCATGTAGACCGCAAGCACAATAGGGAGAAAAATAAAGAGGAAGATCGAAGTGCTAAAAACCATGTCTTCGGCAGATTATCTCTCTAATTTCTTTGTTGTTTGCAGCATTTACCCAGCAGTTGAACAACGAGATGGTTATTGATCCTAACATTTAAGTTGATTTAGAACAAGTTCTTTTTGAATCAGCGCTTACGCCATATACAAAAGCCATCAGAGGTTTTGGTGGGCCGTATGGGGTAACCATTACCAGAAAGGCCAGCAAGGTGTTGGCTGGAGTCGCCGGCAGGCCATCGGGATGCTGCTGCAGCTGCATCCGTAGTGTTGCACCATACTCCACCGGTGAAAACTGACAATTTTGGTTAAGGGTTTGATATAGCGTTTCTATTTTGAAGTGCAATGAAAGTGTTGCAGTCCGGGAGGGGGTGAGGGAAGTCCCGAGTTAACCAGTTAAGTAGCTGTAAATGTGTGAATGTTTGGTTTGGTACGGGTCTTGCCCGTTGGATATGCAACTTTTTCGTTGCTCTTGCGGGGATTATGGTTGGGTCATGAGGTGGTGATTGTTGGTCGACAATTTTAGCGAATAACCTGTTATTAACTGAAATAGCGAAGTATTTTTATTTTTTTCTGGAGTTGGAAGTAGAACAGGCACGCAAGATGCTATCAAAAACGGCAGGAAGGGAAAATGATGAGACAGAAAAAACACATACATACATCATATAACTGTCAGGTGCTCGGGTGCGGGGTGTTGGTCGGTTGCCTGCTGGTCCTGGCGCCGGAGAGCGGCTGGGCCCTGCAGACCCACGGTGCCCCTGAAGGGATTTACGTGCATCAGCTGGCCCATGTGCTGTTCATGGCAGCGCTCGGCTATCTCTACTGGCATACCAGAAAGACCCAGCACAGACAGTCCAGCGGTTGGCGGTACCTGCAGGTTTTCTGCGTATTGCTGTCCCTGTGGAATGGCGCAGCATTTCTGGGACATGAGATGCTGGGCCACCTGTCGGCCATGGATCTCATCAATCGGGGAACCTGGCAGGAGGAGCTGGCCCTGCCGTTTACCCCGACCAAGCTTGTCTACTATGTCACCAGGCTCGATCACCTGCTGTTTGTCCCGGCGTTGGCCGCGCTGGTCATAAGCCTTCGCACATTTTGCCGCGAGGCGGAGCGGGGAGGCAGCGTATGAACAGCATTTCTTTGCTTCCCACCGTGCTGGTCGATTTTCTCGGCTCTGCCCTGGCGATTGTCCTTGCCTTCATGGCGCTTGGCTATTCCAGGAAACTGGTGCGCCTGGAACCGGATAACTTCATCTGGGGCTTTCTCTGGTATCTCTGTATTGCCATGACGGTTTTTTCGCTCTCCAGGGGCGTTGGCCACATAGTGCGGATTGTTCTGGTTTACTTTGATCAGGGCCGCATCTGGCAGCAGTTGTCCCCCTTGTCCGGCGGCATCAACACCACCTTGATGATTTCCGTATCGGCGGTGATCATCTATTACCACAAGGGGCTTGAAGCGTATAAGGCTGTGCGGACCAAAGCCGAGAAGTTGGCGGACGCCAACCGCAGGCTTGAAGCGAGTAGCTCCGAACTGGTTGCTCTCAATACCAACCTGGAGGGGATTGTCGAGGACCGCACCCGTGACTTGTCCAAATCTGAGAAAAAATTTCGCAACTTTTTCGAAAATTCCCACGATCTCATCTACTTTTCGGATAGCGACGGCACTATCACCGATATCAACAAGAGCGGCCGTGCTGCGCTGAGGCTGGGGACAGAGGGGGAGAAGATCAATTTCCCTGAGCTGTTTGTCGATGCCACGAGTCGTGAGAAGTACTTGAGCGAGTTGCAGCATAGAGGTTTTGTCAGTGATCTCGAGATGGAATGCCGGGGCATGGACGGGTCATCCCGCTATATCCTTCTCACCGCCAATGCGGTCTATGATGGCAAGGGCAATATCGTCGGCTATGAGGGCATTGGTAAGGACATGACCAGGCTGCGTACTATGACCGAGCAGCTCATCAATCATGAAAAGATGGCCTCGGTGGGCGAGATGGCCGCGGGAGTGGCGCACGAGATCAACACTCCGCTGGGAGTCATCCTGGGCTATACCCAGCTGATGATGGACGATGTGGAAGAAGGCTCTGAATTCCATGACAGCCTGTTGGTGATTGAGCGCCAGAGCAAGGCCTGCCGGCGTATCGTTTCTGATCTGCTCAAGTTTTCCAGGCAGGCGGAAAGTGCCAAGAGCCATATCAACATGAATGAGGTCATCGAGGAGGTCCTGGCTGTGCTCGAGCATAGCCTGGGCTTGCACGGTGTCACCGTAGAACGGCAATTTGCCTGTGAACTTCCTCTGGTTTACGGGGATGCCGAGAAGCTGCGGCAGGTGTTTCTCAACCTGGTCAATAATTCCCAGTACGCCATGCCTGATGGCGGCAAAATTACCATTCGGACCGACTGTCGGGCGGCAGCGCTGGAGATCGATGTCATCGACACCGGCAGTGGCGTACCGGATGAGGTGAAGAACAGGATCTTCGATCCGTTTTTCACCACCAAGGAAGTGGGGAAGGGAACAGGGCTCGGTTTATCGGTTACCTACGGCATCATCCAGGAGCATGGAGGCACCATTGAGTTTGAGAGCCCTGTGGCTGGCAGCGGTGGCGCCGGTGAGAATCAGGGGACTGTATTTCATATCACTCTGCCTGTGGTGGGCGGTGCCCAGGCATCACCTGCCGAATCAGCGTGAGTAAATGAGAGAAGGTGATGATTATGGCAGAAATACTTGTGCTTGACGATATTCAGGATGCGGCCCAGCTGGTTCGCAAGATTCTTGAGCGGCGGGGGCATACGGTTCACGCCTTTACCGAGGAGCAGGAGGCTCTTGAATTTGCCAGAAAGAACAAAGTGGAGCTGGCTATCCTCGATATCAAATTAAAAAAGATGAGTGGTATTCAGGTGTTGAGGCAGCTCAAAGAGATCGATGCCTCCATCAAGGCGCTTATGCTGACGGGCTATCCGACCATTGATACAGCCAGGGAGGCGCTGGATCTGGGGGCGAGCGAATATTGCGTCAAGCCCATCGACAAGGATGAGCTGGAAAAGAAAGTTGATACAACCCTTGGCCTAGAGGGGAGTGGGGAATAGTTCGCAGTTCAACTATCAGAAAGGTAACGGGAGAAAAAAATGAAAAAGGCAGTTTACTCCATATGCGGCATGTGCACTGTGCGTTGCCCAATTTATGTGGAGTCAGAGAACGATCGGGTGACCTGGATCGAGGGTAACCCGCATCTGCTGGGAGGGGCTCTATGCGCGAAAGGTTCGGCTGGTCCCGCCTTACGGGAAGATCATGAACGGCCGCAGCAGCCGCTCATCCGTGTCGGAGCCAGAGGTGCAGGGCGCTGGCGCGAGGCAAGCTGGGAAGAGGCTCTCGATTATGTGGCTGAAAAGCTGGCCGACATCAAGGCCGAGCATGGAGCTGAGTCGGTGGTGCTCTCCTCCAGGGGCGGCCCATGGCAATCGATGTACAAGGCATTTATTCATGCTTTCGGTTCGCCCAACTACACCAACCATGACTGTACCTGTGGCAGGAACACCCATCACGCCAGTCTGTCTATCAACGGTGTCGGACGCAAAGGCTTTGCCTATGATATCAAGAACGCCAACCACCTGGTGCTCTTTGGCCGGGACATGTTCTCCTCCCTCAGGATAGCCGAGAACATCCAGACCCTGGATATGCTCGACAACGGCGGCAGGCTCACCTATGTGGATGTGCGTCAGACCAACACCGGCGTCAAGGCCACCAGGTTTTTCCAGGTGCGGCCGGGAACCGACTATGCCCTGGCCCTGGGCGTTATTCACCAGGTCATCGCCAAGGGGTACTACGACCAGCAGTTTGTGGATCGTTATGTCAGTGATTTCAGATCGCTGATGGATTTTGTCGAGCAGTACACCCCGGCCTGGGCGGCCGCCGAGTGCGGTGTCAAGGAAAAGGACATCATCGACTTTGTGGAGGAGATCGGCCAGGACAGGCCGAAGGTGATCTTTCATCCGGGCTGGAACCTTTCCAGGTACCGTGACTCGTTCTACGCCAGCCGGGCCCTGCATATCCTCAACATCCTGATGGGCAATATCGAGATCAAGGGCGGCCTCTTTATCCCCAAGGGGGCAGGTGATTGCGGCGTGAAAGGTATCCGCAATATCGACTGTGGCAAGCCGGACATCAAGCGAGGTGACGGAGTGGGCTGGAAATACACCCATTTCGACAAAGGACCGGGGCTTGCCCACCTCTTTTTCAACAATATGCTCAAGGGTGATCCGTACCCGATCAAGGCCTGGATAGCCATGCGCCATGACCCGCTGTCGGGCATGCCGGATCCGGAGGAGCAGAAAAAGGCTTTCGATACCTGTGATCTGCTGGTGGCGATTGATACCAACTACAGTGAATTCGGCTGGTATGCCGACGTGATTCTGCCTGAATCGACCTATCTGGAGCGGGATACGCCGATCTGTCAGCAGAAAGGGTTGAAGCCACGACTTGCCGTGCGGCGCAAGGCGGTGGAACCGAAATATGACACCAAGGCCTCCTGGGAAATCTTCAAGCAGTTGGCAGACCGGCTGGATATCGGCGAGCACTTTCCTTACAACACCATCGACGAACTCTGGGCCTGGCAGCTTGAACCAACCGGGATTACCATGGCCGACTTTGAGGAAAAAGGCTTTGTGGAGTTGACCGATTCCCCGATCTACTACGACCGCGACGCCCTGGACAGCCAGTTCAAGACCCCGAGCGGCAAGCTGGAGATGGTGAGTGAGAAGTTGAACGGCGTGGAACTGCCGTCCCTGAAACCGTACGTCTCGCCCGACAAACCGGAAAAGGGCATGTTCCGCCTGATTTACGGTCGCACCGCGATTCATACCCACGGCCATACCACCAACAACCCGCTGCTCTCTGAGTTGATGCCGACCAATACCCTTTGGCTGAATAAAAGAGAGGCGAAAAAGATGGACATCAACGATGGCGACTGGGTTGAGGTGGCTTCAAACGATGGTTTTTATCGCGCCACGGTACAGGCGACCTTGACCGATCACCTCCACCCGGAGGCGGTCTTCACCTTCCATGGTTTCGGCCGTGATATTCCCCGTCAGACCAGGAACTTTATGGCAGGCGTCAGCGATCAGAAGCTGATGCGCGGCAAACTCGACGACTGGGATCAGGCGGGAGGCGCGATCAATCTTTGTGAGGTTTTTGTTTCTGTGAAAAAGAGTATCCGCAACCGTACCGGGAGGGGCACGCTGTGAAAACATATATGATTCATCTCAACAGTCGCAGATGTATCGGCTGCCACGGCTGCGAGGTCCACTGCAAGACCAACAAGCAGCTGCCGGTGGGGCCGTTTCTCTGCGAGATTTCCCATGCACCGCTCAAGAAGGTGGGGGGCGTTCCCAAGACGGAATTCGTCTTTTCCAGCTGCCGGCACTGCGAGGAACCCCTCTGCGTTCCGGTCTGTCCCACCAACGCCATGATCCAGCGCCAAGACGGTATCGTCTATGTCGATCAAGAGCTCTGCATCGGCTGTATGGCCTGTAAAACCGCCTGTGCCTGGGATGTACCGGTCCAGAACCCGGGTGATGGTAAGGCGGTCAAATGCGACATGTGCATGGACCGGCTGGACCGCGGCCTGAAACCGGCCTGTGTCACCAAGTGCACGACCCATGCACTGAAGCTGGTCACGTTACAGGCAGCCTGACGATCTGATTCCCTCGACAAGATAAGTAGACGACAACTGCTGAACAGGTTTTTCAGCGGTAACCGGTGAAGTGTATGCACAACTCTGACGCTGCTAAATCACTAGACTTCCTAGGTGTATTCCAGGAAGTCTCACGCCTGATCAACATGGCCCGTGCCCCCCAGGAGGTGATGGACAGGGTGGTGGCTGAGCTGCCGGCGCTGCTGGGCGCTGACGCGGCCACCATCCGGCTGCTCGATGAGGGAACAGGCGACTTTGTGTTGGGAGCGGCCTGTGGTGTGTCCGACCAGTATCTGGCGAGACCGAGCATCGCCTCGGCAGAGGTGATGGAAGAACTCAGACGGGGCATGCCCGCGGTGTGTGACGACCTGGTGCAGACCGAATGCGGGGTCATAGATGTGGAGAGCTGTGATCAAATCCAGCGGGAGGGGGTGAAGAGTGTGGTTTCGCTCCCCATCCTCTATCAGCAGAGGACCATCGGAATTCTCAGGCTGCTCACCCGCAGTACCAGACACTTTAGTGAGGAGGAGGTCCGCTTCGCCATGTCGCTGGCGGAGCAGGTAGGGATAGCCATCTCCAAGACCAGATACTCCGAAGAAATGGGCAATCAGCTCAAGTTTTTCAAGGAGCTGCGGGAGATCTCCCGGCTGGTCAACTCCACCCTGGAGCTGGAAACTATTTTGACCGCTATTGTCGACAAGCTGCCGGAAATCATGGGAGTTACCGGCTGTACCATTCGTCTGGTCCAGCCGGCGACCAACAGGCTGGAGCTTGTTGCCGCCTCGGGGCTTTCCGCTAACTACTTAAGCCGCGGTTCCATAGGCCGGGAAGATTCGATCATCAGGGTTTTACAAGGGGAACCGGTGGCCATTTATGATGCCACCACAGATCCCCGGGTCGATTACCACCAGGCTATCGTGGCTGAAGGGATACGTTCGATCCTGGTGGTCCCTATCCGCAATGAGCTTGAGATCATTGGGGTGCTTCGGTTGCTGACCAGGGACCACCATGTCTTCACCCCGGGTGAGATCAATTTTGCCATGACCGTGGCGGAGGAGGGCGGCAATGCCATCGCCAAGGCCAGGACCTACCGCAAGATCACCCTGCTCTTCAACCAGCTGGAGGAGAGCGAGCGCTTTCTCCAGGCCATCATGGACTCGCTGCTGATGCAGGTGCTGGTCCTTGACCCGGACCGCAGGGTGGTACTGGTCAACCGGAGTTTTCTGGAGGAGAAATCGTACCGGGAGGAAGAGCTGCTGGGGCGTAAGTACAGGGAGATCTCCTCCTGGGGGGCGGCGGCAGAAGATGCCCAGGAGGATCTGGAGCGGGTGTATCGCGAAAAATGTGCGGTGAGAAATCAGCACCGGCTTGAGGAGGATGACAGTGCCCGCTGGTTTGAGCGTCAGCTGACTCCGATGCTGGATGACCGGCAGGAGGTGGAATTCGTGATCGAGACTGTCTGGGAGATTACTGAGCAGAAACAGCTTGAGCAGGCGGGACTGGAGAAGATGAAGCTGCAGGGCGTGGTGGAAATGGCGGGTGCTACGGCCCATGAACTGAATACCCCGCTGTTTGCCGCCTTGGGAACGGTTCAACTGCTGAAGGAGGATCTGCTCGAGGCAAAGAGTGATATCGCAAAAGTTGACCTGCAGTTACTGGGGAGTGCTGTGGGTGAGCTGGAGTTGATAGAAAACAATCTGCAGCGAATTGCTGCAATAACCAAGGAAATGGTCACGGCGACCGGCTTTAAGTCCGAAAGCTATGTCGGCAGTACCCACATAGCAAGGCTGACGCGCTGAACGCCGTGCAGGTGGAGGGTGGGGGACAGTCGTCTGTCACCTCTCCACATAAAGTTCTCAGAAACGACTGGGATGGGGAAATCATGTTTTTTTTAACCAATGGAGGAAGGAGAATGAAACGAATCAATTTGTTTACCACTGCGCTGTTGCTCAGCCTGATCGTGGCTGCCTCTTCAGCCTGGGGAGCGGTGGCCAAACTGTCCAGCGAGAGCATTGAGGCGGGTGAGGCGATAACGGTGACCGGTTCTGTACCGGCTGGTGAGGATGTCTTTGTGGTTGTCGCGATGGAAAAAATGTTCAAGCCTGACGATGCTGCCGGTACCAAGGAGCGCGTTGAACTTCGTGACGGCAAGAGGGGCAAGAATGCTTTTGGTACCACCGAAATCCCACCTGTGTACTATGTGGTGACCAGTAATCCTGAATCACTGGCTACCCCGACAACCACCTATAAGGGACAAACCAGCGGCCTCTTTGCTTTCCCGCCGTTCAAGTACCAGGTGAAGGTCAACAAGCTCAAGGGCTGGGATGAGATCCCTGCGGAGGTCAAGCCGATGCTCGGCCCCGTCCAGGAGAAGATGCAGTGGGACTTCGTGGTCTTCACCCACGAGAATAAGTTCGGCATCAACACCATATCCAAGGAAGCGCCGATCGGTGGCGGTAACGCCCGTATGGTACTGACCGACGAGACTGCCCAGCCCGAGGCGTGGAATAAAGGCGTAACCCTCAAGCTTGATAAAGCCAGCGGCGACTACACCGTTTCCATGGCACCGTATAAGAACATCGCTCCGGACACCACCATGAAGGTTTGGGTAAACGGTGCGGAAGCGGGCACCTTCACCATCGAAAAGCCTACCTTTTTCTTCAAGACCGCAAACATTTACATGAATCCGCTGGTGGTCTTTGTCGGCGCATTCATTATCGGCTGTCTGTTCGTCATCATGGGGGCGGCCGGTGGTCTCTTCACCGCGGCCTTCCAGGTGACCGTGCTGGGGACCAAAGGCCCGATCGGCATCAACGCCGCCAATACCATCAAGCCAACCAACCTCTTCCTTACTCTCTGTTCACCAATCACCGGTCTGATGAACTACTTCAAGGAGAAGCGTTTTGCCTGGCCGGTGGCTATTTTCTTTGCAGTTGGTATCGTGATCGGTGCCTTCTTCCTGGGACCGAACTTTTCTGCCAAGTACCTGCCGCTGAAGGCCTATAAGTTCTACCTTGGTATCATCTGCCTTATTCTTGGTATTAAACTGTTCATGGAGAGTATGCCGAGCGCCATCGAGAAGAAGAAGGCAATGAAGGCAATTATTCAGAAGTTCAACGCAGCGGTGAAAGAGGCCAAATCTTCGGGTAAGGCGATGGAACTTGGCAAGGTTGAGTTCGAGAAGTTCAACCTTGTTCAGTTCGATATGAAATTCTGGGGCGAGACCTTTGTTGCCCGTCCGCTGATCATGCTTGTTTCCGGTATCCTGATGGGTATGATCGCCTCTTCCTTCGGTGTCGGTGGCGGCTTCATGTTCATGCCGTTCATGACTACCGTGATGGGCTATCCGATGTACCTTGCCGTACCCATCGCCCTGGCCGGTACCTTCGCCACCTCTATCGGCGGTATCGCCAAGTACGCCCTGATGGGCTACTCTCCTGATTGGTTGATGGCGGCGGCGATCGCAGCCGGTGCCATCGTCGGTGGTATGGTCGGGCCGAAGATCCAGAAGCATCTGCCGGAGATTTTCCTCAAGAGAATGCTGGCGATCGCTTTGATTATCGTCTTTATGAATTACACTCAGCTGCTGTTCTTCCTGAGGTAATTGTTAAAAACTGGCTCTGCGGCGGCTGCCGGCGTTCTTGGGCGTCGGCAGCTGTATTGGATCCAATATGCCATTGAAGTGAGAAATGGAACAGATAACACAGTATTTTCTCGATCTATTCGATATTGTCTTTTTTTCGGTGATCAGTCCGGTATTCTTGGTCGTGGGCAGGGGGCTGGAGTTGCTTCTCATGGAGCCGCTCAGGCTGATTCAGCTGCCTGTGGCATTGCAGGTGGTGCTTGTTGCAGTGCTGGCTGCCTTGGTTTCCCTGCGGCTCAGAAAGTGGATGCAGGTTGAGGAGAAGGAACAAGCATTCAGGGTTCGCTTCGAGGCCAGCAGGGAGCAGCAGCAGGATCTCAAGCTGATTTCAGATTGGAAGAGCAGGGAAACCTATGCCAAGACCATCGACAATGAGATCGACCAGGAGTTTAATACCTATCTGGCGGGACGCTTTGTGCGTTACGGGGTGGTGTACCTGTTGCCGTTGTTTCTTACCCAGTTCTGGCTGGGGGAAGTGATTGACGAAACGTTTGTCCTGGCCGTGCCCTCGGCTTCTGGCCCTGTCGGTGTTTCCCAGATGGCTGTTTTTTTGCCGGTGTACTGTCTGAGCTTGTATCTTGCCTTCAGGCGGATGAAGCGAAAGAAAAAGGCTTTGGAAAAGGCGGTTGCCGGTGGCTGTACTTCCGCATGCTGACCATTTTGCACTTAGGGTATAAAGAGGACAAAAGGGAAGATAATTTTCAGTCGTTGCTCACATACCCTGTCAAGAGAGTTCCATGAAATTTTCGGGTTAGGGGAGAGTGTTTCATGCTGAATGTCTTGAAACAGATCGCCGATCAACTGCTCTCACCGGACAAACTGGTGCGTAAGCGGTATCGTGCTTTTCGCAAGCTGCTGGAGCAAGACCGCGCAGCCCATAGACTACTCACCGAACTCGAACATCTCCATTACCGGGGAAACGCAGTTGATATCAATACAATCCGGCGTCTTTTTGCAGACTACTCCGCTCAGGTAAAGGGCATGATCGACAGCCTGGATGTGCTCTCAGGCGGTGAATATCACGTTCTGCATGAATATCATAAGAAATTTGACTTCTATGGGCGATTCGCCCTGGCTCCCCCGGCACAAGACACCTCACCGCCGTATTCCGTCCCCCTTTCTCACGACCTGGCTGAACAACCATGTGACGAATCCTCTTTAGGCGGCAAGGGTCGCAATCTTGCCTTGTTGATCTCAAGGCTTAAAATGCCGGTGCCGCCTGCCTGCATAATCACCACCTCTGCCTGGAATTTTTTTATAGAACACAATGGATTACGACCATTGATCAGCCAGGAGCTGGCAGCAGTGAATGTGGAGTCCTATTCCTCGCTCCAGCGTTGTTCAACTCTATTGAAAAAGAGCATACTTGGGGCCGGGCTGCCGGATGAACTGCGCCGGGCGATCCGCAACGCCGCTGACCTGTTTGCGGCGGATGGGAAAGAACTGCACTTTGCGGTACGCTCGAGCAGCGTGGCGGAGGATTCCGCCTGCTCGTTTGCCGGTCAGTACGCCTCCTTGCTGCAGGTCGATGGTGACGGGCTCGAGGCGGCGTGGCTGGCAGTGGTCGCCAGTAAATATTCGGCGGAGGCCTTGCAATACCGCATTTTGAACGGCTTTGATGACGAGGCGACTTCCATGGCGGTGATTATTCAGCCTATGGTAGGCGGTTCTGTCAGCGGGGTGATCGTAACGGACAGTCAGGGCGACAACCGCATAGATTATGTATCGGGGTACGGGGACGGGCTGATGGGGGGAACCAGCGAGTCCCATTCGCTCAGGGTTTGCTGTGGCATACAGGAAGGTGTCGATGAACTGGAAAAGCATGATGAACTCACCGGAGAACAACTCCAACAGCTGAGCTGCTGGGCGGATACGATTGCTGGCTACTATCGGCAGACGGTGGAGATAGAGTGGACATCCGGCGCTGGAGTCTTCTGGATCCTGCAGGCAAGACCATACAGCGAGGAGGCCGAGACAGTTGCTGCTGCGGTTGAGCACCCTGAATTGCCCCTCCTGTTCCAGGGAGGAGAGACCGCTTCCCATGGCCGGGGCTGTGCCAGCGGAATTTCATACATCCTGCACAATTTCGGAATCATGGGCGAAATCCCGGATGGGGCCTTGTTGGTATGCGATGATATTCCGCCAGCCCTCGTTGCAGTGATTCCAAAACTGTGCGGTGTGATCGCCGGCAAAGGCAGCAGATCAGATCATTTCTCATCCGTGGCCAGGGAGTTCGGCCTGCCGGTACTGGTCAAGGCGGCCGAATACCTCGCCGCTGTCCCTGCCGGTGAAAAGATCACCCTGGTTGCTGCCAACTCCTCCGTATACTCCGGGGCATGGAAGAGCGGTGACTGGCGGGATCAGCACCTGCAACTGCCCAAGGACAGTCCGGTGGGCAGGGCGTTGAGGATGGTGATTGAGTTCTCCTCACCCCTGCAACTCACGGATGTACAGAGCGACGATTTCAGGCCGGAGGGATGCCGTTCACTGCACGACATCGTCCGTTTTGCCCATGAAAAATCGGTACAGGCCATGTTTCTCAGCAATCCGGATAGCTTTTTTCGTAAGCCGGGCAGCAGGCTGCTTGAGGTCGGGATACCTCTGATGATGCACATCATCGATCTGGCCGAGCTCGGCAAGACCCGCGGTGAGCAGCAAGGAAATATCTCCCTGGCAGATGTGCACTCCCCGCCATTTCAAGCTCTCTGGGACGGCCTCACCTGTCAGGGTACGGTATGGGGGGATAAAAGTCATTTTGACTGGAAGAGTTACGATGCGGTGGCGCTGGCCGGCGGCATCGCAGGCAAGAATGACGGTGCCTTGGCATCATATGCTATGCTTTCCAGCGAATACCTCAATGTCCATTTTCGTTTTGGTTATCATTTTACCTTGATAGATTGCCTCTGCAGTGAATTTAGTCAGGAGAACTATCTGCTGCTGCGATTTGCCGGAGGAGGCGGGACAGCAAGGGGCAGGGAACTGCGAATTGATTGCCTGGAGCAGATCATGACCAGACTTGGTTGTGTCTGCGAACGTTCCGGCGATCTGTTGGACTGTCGGCACAGTCGCCTTGAGCGGCGGGAAATGCTGCAGCTGCTGGATCAAGTAGGCCGGATGCTTGCCGCCAGCCGGGTACTCGATATGGTGCTGGCTGATACCAGTGAGGTGGAGGAGGTGGTCGAGGCCTTTTTTGCCGGCAGGTATAACTTTTCAAAGGGATAGGTGGAGCAATGAGTGACTATCAGCTCACCTGGATCACCGCCCAGCTGGCTGTCGGCCATGCGCCCATGTCCTATGGGGAGCTGGACAGTATCCGCGGCCAGGGCATTCACGCCATCGTCAACCTCTGTGGCGAGTTCAGCGATCTTCACCAGATTGAGGAATCTGCCGGTTTTGAGGTCTATTTCCTGCCTGTGCCAGATGAGTGCGCGCCGGAGCTCGGCAAGCTCGAGGCGGGTCTGGACTGGCTGGATGAGGCGGTTTATCTTGGTAAAAAAGTGTTGGTTCACTGTCGCCATGGAATCGGTCGGACAGGAACTTTTGTTACCGCCTATCTGCTTCGGCGCGGTTTTAGCCAGAAAAGAGCTGCAAAACTGCTGAAAGACTGCCGCGCCACTCCGACCAACTTTTCCCAGTGGTGGCTGCTCAGAAAGTTCGGCAAGAAGGAGGGATTACTCACCATCGACGAGCCGACCCTGGTGAATCGGGATGTGTCAGATTTCTCCGATATCTTCAAACGATATGAACAGCTACTGGAATCGCTGACGGGTCGGCAGGCTGACGAACGGTGCAGTTGCCTCGGGCGCCACTGCTCGCCTCGTCTTGAACTGATCGAGGCAATGTATATCCATACAATGGTTGGTATAATGCTGAGCGCGGAGCAGCGCCGGGAGTTGCTGGAACGCATCGCGGCAGAGGGGGAAAAACAGTTTGATCCGCCTGGGAAACAGGCTATAACTGGTTGTACCGTCTCTGAAAATAGCCAGACAGGAGACGGTTGCCCGATGCGGGTCGACGGAATATGCCTGATACATCGTTTTCGTCCCTTTAACTGCAGATTAAATGTCCTGGCGGAAAAAAACGATGGTGGAGGGCCCCTGTCGCAACAGGCAGGGACCGCATACACCATGCGTGAGCTTTCCCGGGAGATTTTCACCGATCTGTTTGGGATGGATGATGAACCGCCCGGTGGGTTCACCCTGGTTCAGGCGGTTTCCGGCAAGTTTATCGAACAATGTTTTCACTATATGGCGGCAAGTAAAAAACGCGGATCATGAGTGCTCTCGTTACCAAGAAAGCAGCTGCAAACAGTAGAATCCTGATCGTTGACGACGAGCCGGATATGCTCAGCATGTTGCGGCTGGTATTGAAAAAGGGCTGTGGGGGGGAGGTCGTCTCTGCCCGTTCCGGCAGGGAGGCTCTGCAGTTACTGCCGGAGATTCAGCCAGATGTGGTGGTTTCCGATATCAAGATGCCTGATCTTGACGGCTTGAGCCTGTTGCAGCAAATCGGGGAGCATGACGCCACCATCTCTGTTGTGATGATGACCGGTTACGGCACCATCGACATGGCCGTTCGGGCGATCAAGGACGGTGCCTATGATTTTCTGGAAAAACCGTTCGAGCGCGAAAACATTGTGCGGGTGGTGCAGAACGCGCTGGAGCGGACAACACTGCTGCGGATGAACTCCGAGCTGCAGAAGCGGTTGACGAACCTCGGGGCGGTGGAGGGCTTCGTGGGGCAGAGTGTTCCGTTGAAGCGGGCTCTGGAGTTGATGGGCCGGGTGGCGGACAGTGACGCCACGGTGTTGATCAGGGGCGAGAGCGGAACCGGCAAAGAGTTGGCTGCCCGGGCTCTGCATGCCATGAGCGCACGCAGCAAGCGTCCGATGGTGACGGTGAATTGTCCGGCACTTCCTGAGCATATCCTGGAAAGTGAGCTGTTTGGCTACGCCAAGGGGGCTTTCACAGGTGCCATGCAGGAAAAGAAAGGACTGTTTCTGGAGGCGGATCGCTCAACCATCTTGCTCGATGAGATCGCCGACATACCAGTGTCTTTGCAGACCAAACTCTTGAGGGTGCTTCAGGAAAAGGAGATCCACCCTCTCGGCCAGAACCGCTCGTTTACTGTCGATGTACGGGTGGTGGCCTCCACCAACCAGGACCTGGAAGCCAAGATCCGGGAAGGGACATTTCGTGAAGATCTGTTCTATCGGCTCAATGTGGTGACGATCACCATGCCGAGCCTGACAGAGATGGAAGAGGACATCCCCCTATTGATCCACCATTTCTTTAACATTTTCAAGGAACAATACCATAAGCCCGAACTCGGGTTATCAACCGCTGCGCTCGAACATCTCTGCCGCCGCAGCTGGCCTGGCAATGTCAGGGAGTTGCGCAATACCGTCAAGCGGCTTGTGCTGCTGGCAGACGGTGATTGGGTCGATCTCGGACAGCTGAATCAATCCCCCTCACCGCCGACACCACAGCCCAGGCAGGCTGAGTACAACTTCGGGGAGCTGGGCAGTTTGCCCTACAACGAGGCCAAGAGCAGGTTATTGGAAGAATTCTCCACCAAGTATCTGCAGGATCTGCTCACCCGTTGTGAGGGCAATGTCACCAGTGCTGCCGCTCAGTGTGGGCTGGAGCGTCAGGGATTACAGAGGGTGATGCGCCGTTACGGTATCCGCTCGGCTGATTTCAAAAAATAGAAGTGAAGCCTCGGTAACGTGAAAAGAGCAACTGATGGTGGGCAAGGTTTCATCGCTGGAGTGAAGTGATATATTTTCCAGACATTCTATCGGCGGCGCACAGCTGCCGCCTTCAATTTAGTGGTGGTCAATCATTGCAACAACAGCAAAAAAGCCTCCAGCAACGAAGTGTTGCTGGAGGCTTTTCTCTTTATTCTGCCAGTTTTTTCTTATGGCCTACATGCCGGTGATGATTCCCTGCACTCGCCTGTTCTTGGCGCGTCCCGCTTCAGTGTCGTTGGAAGCCACAGGGGTGCTGAAGCCAAAGCCGCTCAGGGTAATACGTGCCGGATCGACACCTTCTTCTTCAACCAGATAGTTCCTTACAGCTGTGGCGCGCCTGTGGGAGAGCTTCATGTTGTACTCGCGGGAACCGATATTATCGGTGTGGCCTTCAAGCACGATGCGGGTATCGGGGTTATCCCGCAGAAAAGCGCCCGCTTCCTGCAATGAGTTACGGAACTCAGTCTTGATGACAGCTTTATCAAAATCAAAGAGTGTGTTATCCCAGACATATCCCTTAATTGCATCTTCACCAAACTGATTGCCAATTTCCGTGCTCTCGCTTGATTCAACCTCCACCACCTCAAACAGGGCGTTGGTCATCCATTCCGGATTGCCGAGCAGGTTCTCAAATGGAACCTTGTATGAGCATTCGGAGGCGGAGGCCAGGGCATCGATGGTGTCGATTTCATCCTTGGAAGCCCCGGTATCCATGACGACGAAACAGACATCATGGCGGGCAGTGATTTTTCTGGTCAGCGCAACCGGGTTGGCCAGCGTCTCCTTGGGGGTGTACTGGCCGTCGGTGAACAAAAAGATAACAGTCTTGCCACTGAGCGTTCCTAAAATTTTGTCGAGTTCCATGAGGCCGGGCTGCAGCATGGTTGAGCCCGCCGGCTCAAGCGGCATCTTGATCAACCGCCAGCTGAACCACTTTTTGTCATACTGTTGCATCGGGTAGTGGACAACCAGGTTGCTGAGCTGCTGGTCCGGAGTGAAAGAGTAGATACCCGCCTGCCAGTCCATGTCCGGCAGCGTGGCGTTTTTCTCCAGGAGAATCTTACGCTCGGCCTGGAGTTTGGTCATGATGGTGTCACCGTATTTTTCGGCCATGGAACCTGATCTATCGTACAGAACGATAAAGTTATCGGCCTTTCTCACCAGATACACCTGTTTCCCGCCCTGGGTCCACTTGACCGGGGTAGCACTGGCGCTTGAGCAGAGGAAGGTGAGCAGGATTGTCCCCAGTATGGCGAGTTTAAATACTTGATTACGCATGCTTTTCTCCTAGGTGGCGTGGCGTTTTACACGGGTAATATACAAGCCCCCCTGATTACCCCGTGAAGCTCAGCAGGCCGACCCATAGTGTGACCATTCAAGATTGCCGCGATATTCATTCAAAAGCAGTTGACAGGGTCTGACTCGCTGTAAATACAGGGCAATTTTACAGGAAAAGACGGAGTTGGCAAACGCAATAAATAAAAAAAAGGTTTTTTTTCGATAAGATACGTGACCAGCAAAGGCCTCTCTCTGTGCCAGCCCGAGTTGTCCGGACGCAGAAACCTGGCGCCTTTTAATCAGGCCAGGGAGGAAATGTTTGTCAGAAAAATATATAAAAATCTATATGTTGTGACTTTGTCATGCTGTCACGACACCGTCTTTCCAGACCCGTCTGATCACCGGCAGACCTTCAACGATTTTTACCCGCAGCATGTCTGCGATTTTCCCTGGAGCAAGCTCGCCCCGGTCATGTAAACCAACCATATCGGCCACATTCGCTGAGACCATGGCCACGGTATTCTGCAGGGGGATGGTGAGTTGTTCACTCAGATGAAAAGCCGCATGGAGCAGGCTGTTTGGCACGTAATCGGATGAAAGGCCATCAAGCAGCCCCTGTTCCGCGAGAACGGAGGCCGAGACGTTGCCTGAGTGGGATATTCCCCTGAGGGCATTGGGGGCACCCATGATGGTGGTGAGCCCCAATTCACAGGCTTTTGCCGCTGCCTCCACCGTGGTGGGAAACTCTGAAATGCTCACACCCTGTGCCGCGGCATCCTCGGCGTCCTGGACTGTGGTGTCATCGTGGCTCGCCAGGGGCAGGTTCTGGTTGGCGGCAAAATTGGCGGCAACCTCCCTGTTGGAATCAGCATGGCCGCAGCGCATTTATCTCTTCCCGTTTCATCTCATTCCGATTCGTTTTGGTGAAATTCAGGTGATCGGCGGCAGCTTGATTGCTGACTCGGCGTCCGTGCTCACCTGCAACTGCGGCAAGATTACAGGGCCACTGTTATGGATGGGATTTGATCATGTCATTCTTCGATTATTTGAATTGTTAAGATGTGTAGTGACATGTTCCGGGGGGATTCGTTTGGAAAATGTTTCTGGCCACACGAGTGCTCAATGGTTCTGGGAAGGGGGCGCGTTACCTGCCGGGTAGAGTTCCTGTCTTTCCTATCTACCTGTAATGATGAGTTTGTTGGGCTGTCGGGCAGGTGCTGGCCGGTGGCGACGCTGGCAGGAGGCGGGGAGGGGGCGCTGACATTTCATGGAAAAATAATGATCTGCTAATATGCGCTGACTATCACTCTGATTCCAATGAAGGGATTCACTTTTACCGGAAATACACACTCTGGGTTAATGATATGAGAAACGACTGGATGGAAAAGAGTGCAGAAGAGCTCCCCAAATATATGCAGGTCAGCAAGATATTAAGTGAAGAGATCCAGAATCTCTATCGGCCCGGGGATGTTCTGCCCTCGGAGCATGAGCTGGCCAAGCGGTTCAACGTGAATCGCCACACCTTGCGAATGGCGGTCGAGTTGCTGGTGACCAGCGGCATGGTTGGCAAATACCAGGGCAAAGGGACGATCGTACAGCAGCAGGTTATCAATTACCCGATCCATGCCGGCACACGTTTTACGGAAACCCTGGAGGGGGCCGGCAGGAAGGCCGAAAACCAGGTGCTCAGGAAGCGGGGTATCCCGGCCCTGAAAGAGGTTGCCGAGGCACTTGAGATTGAGGAGGACGATCCAGTTATCCTGGTCGAGGCTCTGGGCAAGATGGACGGGGCACCATTTCTGGTTTCATCCCACTATTTTCCGCTAGAGACTATGTTTGAGGTGATGCGCAGGTACGAAAGCGGCTCGCTGCATGCTTTTGTCAGTGAGTGCTATAGCGTAAAGCTGAAGCGGACCATGAGCCTGATCAGCGCGATCCTGCCCGACCATGACGATTCCAGGATTCTGGAAATTTCCGCCAACTCCCCGGTGCTGAGGGTAAAAAGCGTCAATGTGGATGTCGAAACCGGAATTCCGGTGGAGTTTGTGGTGACCCGTTTCAAGGGGCTCTCCACCGAATTGTCAGTCCATCCCGGCTATCAGCAGGAGACCTGAGGCAGCGATGGCCTTAGGAGAATGAACCGGGTGTGTGTCATTGCGGCACACCCGGATGGCCACTCAGTGGTTGGCAGGAGGCGATCCGGGTGGGTATCGGCGAAACCGATGGGGAAAGCGGGTTAGGCAACAAGACCCAAATGACCGGAGATCTCCTTTAAGGCGGTTGCCTCGCTCTCGGTAACCCGCGTGCCGCCAAAGCCCAAGAAGCCACCTTCCTTGGCCGCATTGGCCGTTTTCACGCTCAGATCGTACAACCAGCTTTTTATTTCCACGCATTCTTCAGGGGTTGCCTTCTGGTCCAGAAGTCGGACTGCCTCGTCCAGGGAGCCGGTTATCTTACTCTTCATCGCCGCGATATCTTTTTGCTCAAACTTGATCTGGGCCTGTTTGATAGTCTCTGTGTGTTGCAGGTCCGCAAGAAGAGAGGACAGGAGTTCGCTGTTGTTGTCCCGTGCCTTTTTGAGGATACCCGAGGAAAGGGCAAAGGCTTCTTTCATGCTGCCGACCACGAAGCTTGGGTCAGCGATTATGATATACATTCCTGCTGCAAAGGGTGCCTGCAGTAATTGGCCCCATTCTTCATCCGAGAACATGCTTTTTGTGGTCATCTGTATTCCTCCGGCAATCGGTAGGCTGGGCATTTCCGGTTTATGCCAGCTCAGGCGTTCAGGCGATCATGTCGTCCAGTACCAGCGACCATCAGGATGCGAGGGGGATGCGAATTTTCTGGCCGACGTAGATCTTGTCCGGGTCTTTGATCACTTCCCGATTTGCCTCGAAAATCTGCATAAATTTTGAACCGTCGCCGTAGTATTTTTTGGCAATACCCGACAGCGTATCACCCGACACTATCTCGTAATACTCAACCTTCACCGTAGGTCTATCCCCCGCAATCTCTTCATATTGAACCTCGCTGACGCCTTCTACGTTGCCTGCCATCAGCACTGCTTTTTCAAGAGCCTCCTGGGAGGAAGGGTTGCCCTTGAGCGTGACAACGCCATTATCGTAACCCACTTCCAGATTGCTGATCCCCGGATTGTCTTCTTCGATATGTGAAGTAATTTTTGTCGGTGCTTCCTCAGGTTTGGAAAAGAGTTTACTGCCGATACTTTTTGCAAATGATAACAGTCCCATGTCTCCTCCTTTGGCGCGTTTTCTGGCACCTGCGTACTTTACGGGAAAATCGCTTTTGCTTTGTTCATCGCTACATCCCGAGCGACTTCTCAATGTTGGCTGTGACTTGTGGTGTTAGCCCCAAGCCCGCCGCCAACTGCTGCATGTATTGGATCTCAGCCGGGGTATCCACCTCGATGGCAAGCAGGGAGGCCGCGTAGATTTGAGCCGCCATTTGGGGCTGACCTCCGGCGGAGGCGACGACTTTGTCCAGATCAATCGGTTTTCTAGCCTCTTGCAGAAAGAGCTCCTTTTCGTCTTCTGTTAGACCGTCTTTCGAGAGTTTACCGAGGATTTTCTGGATCTCCTCCTCATCGATGTGTCCATCGGCCTTGGCCGCGTTGATCATGGCCTTGACGATGGTCTCCGCTTCCCGCTCCAGAGCGTACTGGTCCTCTGTGGTCTGTGGCTCTACTAAGGCGCGGGGAGTCTGCTGGGGAGCCTGCCCGGCTTTTGACAGTGCTGACATGGCCAGACCCGCCAGCATGGCCAGCCCGCCTCCTCCGACTGCACCCTTGGCAGAACTTTTCCCACCTCCCAGGAGGGCGCCGGCGAGGGCGCCCAGGCCACCGAGAGCCGCCTTGTTGTTGCTGAGGCTGCTGAGTAGGTCCCCCAGACCACCTCCACCGACGCCTCCTGCTCCAATCTGCGGAGTCTGGCTGGCAGTCCCACCCAGCATTTGGTTAAGACCGCTTAAAATATCATTTAAGGATCCGCCCGATGTGCCTGCCCCCATTCCGCTCGACATGCGGGACCCGCTTGATGATGACATACCCTGTTGCAGCATTGAACCAAGAATATCCATGAAGCCAGCCATGTTTGCCTCCCTAATGTCCGGGTAACATTTTGTAAGAGTTGAGTTCCGCTTCCCTGTGCCTGTGAGGGTGCTGAGATGCGGCGGTGGAGCACAATATCACAGGATCCGGTAGTATTTTCGCTTGCAGCAGATCCTGCCATGTATGCATTGGTTGCTTCCCTCGCTCCCCCCTGACTTCAATCTTGACCTGAACAGCGAAGCAGCAGGTACTACAGTCGAAAAGTTGCTGCAAATCAGGGGATTGAAGAAAACGGGCAGATAGTGCTATTGAGTAGAATGTGTCAGGAAAACCAGGGCCTTCAGGTCGCTGCGGAAAAACTATTTATTAACTGTCAGAGTGTCAATCTCGTAAGAATTGATTGATATGCAGGGGGGGGCACGAAGGAGGGAATTGATAGGCCTAAGGGATTCAGACCATGTCAGTTTATGCGGCATTGGAGGTGGTCAGAAAAACTTTCGAACAGAGCCTAGCAGGGGAAATTCAGGGGCTCCTGGGTATAGCTTGCTATGCTCCTGAACAGGTCGCAAGGAATATGCTTTGTTACTTTCAGCCATTACACCTGTTCTCGTTACACCGAGAATGTCCTTTGGGGGAACTGAATTTTCACATCCTTTGGTTAACAGTAGGTTCTGCCAACCCTTTTCAAAAGTATTTCCAGTCACAACACGTATCCAAGTAAGGGAAGTCGCCGGCACATATCTATCGCATTTGCATGGAGATACTAAAATTCAAGGGTAGTTCCCTTTTTATGCTATTCGCATTGTGCTAAAGTCAGATCAATAAGCCTAACAAGGAGGAATAGCGTATGACAGCACCGCCAACCGTATCACAGGAACTTAAGGATATGCTCAATGAGGCAATCGCCCGCGAACTCTCTGTCTCAGTCTCCTACATGTGGCAGCACGTGCTCATGACCGGTATACAGGGGCTGGCAGTGAAAGGGTTGATCAAGAAGATTTCCATCGTTGAGATGAAGCATGCTGAGGAGATCGCCGAACGCCTGGTCTACCTGGGCGGCAAACCCACAACTAAGCCAACCCCGATCCGGGTCGGTGATAATCTTGAGGAGATGCTCCAGATTAATAAGGAGCTGGAAGAGGGCGCCATCGCCCTGTACAGAACCATCATAACCAAGGCCGAAGAGGAAGGAGACACCGTTACGGCCGACATGTTCCACACTATACTGGCCGACGAGGAGGAACATCACGATGTCTTTTCCGGCCTGCTGGAGAGCTCGTAAAAGCTAAGCTGGGTTTATTCCAGCAAGCGTTCAGGCGCTTTCATGTTTAACCACAGGGGGAGTCTACTGAACTTCCCTGTGGTCTTTCCCGGTAAATTGTTGTCGCTTCTGATCGTTGTAGCCCACGAGACCTGACTCGAACGGGGAGCGGGCATTCATGCCTGCCCAGCCAGGGACAGTGCCACGGGATAATGCTGAGCTTGCGGGTAAAACAACGCTTGGTGATCAACTGAACAGCGGGAGCAGTAAAGCTGAAGTAGTAAAACGGGAGTCAAGCTGCAAGGTGGATTCCTCACCTGGCAGCGAAGGAGAGTAAGCAGTACCTGGCATTTCTGGGCGAGAAAGCAGGTACTGTATCGGTCAGTCTGTGCAACTCATACAAGGGAGAAGAGAGATGAGAAAATGTCAAACGGGAAGCTCCGCCACCCCGTGGCGGCTGGCAAGGATGGCGTTTTGGGGAACAGCGTGTGCCCTGCTTACTGCATCAACTGGCTCAGCTGCCGGACTGATCAGCAGTGAAGAGATCGAGGATGCCTTGAAAGGAGACTGGGGCCAGATAACCTTTGACCTGCGGTATCGTTTTGAGCATGTCGAGCAGGACGGCATCCAATCGACAAGCGGCGATCCCATCCGGTTGCGTCTCGGCTATCTCACACCGGAATTTTACACCATGCAGGCCTTTGCCGAGTTTGAAGGTAACACCCCGGTCTTTGAGGATGACTACAACGACACCACCAACGGCAAAACAGAGTACGCCGTCATTGCCGACCCATCCGAAGGGGAACTGAATCAGGGTTGGCTCCTGGTGACGGCGGTCCCCGATACCCCAATCAAAGGCGGACGCCAGAGGATAACCCTGGATAACCAGCGTTTTATCGGCGCCGTCGGCTGGAGGCAGATGGAGCAGACCTTCGATGCGGTGAATCTGCTCAACACCTCCCTTGAAAACTTCACGGTCAATGCCAGTTTTCTCTGGAATGTGCGCACAATTGCCAGCGAAGATGTGAATATGCTCTCGCCTCTCTTGAACCTGGCCTACTCTTTCGAGGATATCGGCACGCTCAGTGGCTATGGATACTGGCTCGACTACGATGATGCCGATGACTCGGGTCCTTTTCCGTTTGCCTTTTCCACCCAGACCTACGGCCTGCGTTTCAACGGCAGCAGGGCGGTTAGGGAAGAGACACTGTCCCTGCTCTACACTGCCGAATATGCCCATCAAAGCGATTATCAGGATAATCCGGAAGACTATTCCGCCGACTACTTCCACATCATCGGTGGCCTGTCGGCCCCAAACAGTGGATCGTTCCTGACCAATGTCACTGGCAAGATCGGTTATGAGTTCCTGGGATCTGACAGTGACGTTTCCTTCAAGACTCCCCTGGGCACCAATCATGGTTTCAACGGCTGGGCGGACCAGTTCCTGACCGTGCCGCCGGAAGGGTTGCAGGATTTCTACGGGATGCTGGGAGCGACCATTGCCGGCATCAAGGTGGATCTGATCTACCACGATTTCGAGTCCGATGCCGGCAGCAGTGACTACGGGAGCGAATTTGATGCCCAGCTGAGCAAGAAGTTTGGCAAGAACTACACCTTGCTGGCCAAATATGCAAACTACGATGCCGATGACTTCAAAGCCGATGTCGAGAAATTCTGGATCCAGTTCACCGTCGCCTATTAGAAAGCAGGTGCACCACGCTTGCGGCTTGAAGAGGAAAACTGACGCTGGGCTGGCAGCAGACACCATCCTCTTCCCTGTCATCTGGAAGAAACGAAAGAGGATAGATCTGCGCGTAATTGCGACTGACCCCAACATACCGCATGAAGGGCAGCCACAGTTACAAATCACGTGTCGAAAAGGGCAGGGGCTGTTCGCTCGACCTCTTCAGGGTCGAAAGGAAGCTTGTCAGTATCAACCTGAATGGAATAGATCTGCCTCGTTCCTCTAACAGATCTGCCAGTGGTTCCGGAGATCGCACTGTTAGCATCCCCTGACCCTGAAAAAGCATGGGCAGCCGCTGCACGCTTATACCGGGCTGCGAGGCTGTCGCGATCTGATCCCCGCCTCGACACCTCGCGGCTCTCCTCCCTTCGCCCTTCTTTTGAGATTTTGGGATAAATCTTCTTTTCAGTGAAGTTAAAGTATTAGCGTTTCTGCCCTATTCGTGCGAATAATTGGAGTTGAACGGGGTGTATCAGAAGGTTAGGATTAAGTATCGCTTTTCTCCCTGCAGCATGTGAGGCAAACCACGCCGCTGGAGTTCCTGCACCCAAGAAAATTCTGATGAGCCATCCACCAATAGAGGGGAAACCATGAACGTAACACCAATGCAATATCTGGATAAGGCTATGAGTACCGTCCGCGATATGGGGTTGTTGCCCGAAGAGCAGTCAACCCAGGACGATCCCATCGTGGCGCTTTTAAACCAGATCGCCACCATCGACGAGGACAGGGTGATCGCCATAACCAGAACATTGAGCCAGGCATCCGTTTTCAATGAAATTGTCAGAGAGCAGGTGCAGGCCATGGAAATAGGCGATCGCTACGAGGAAATCACTGAATCCTTCAACTCCATCAGAGACGACGCCAAGAGCATGGTGGATCAGCTTGAAGACGGTAAGATTTCAACCTTTGAGCGCGTCAACAATATCTGGATGAAGGCCACCAGGGGCGACATCGCCACCCGCTTTGATAAGATCAAGGATGTGTACATGAATGTATCGGATTCGACCAACGAGCAGATACAGCGTGAGCACCTCATACACAACGCCTATCAGGATTTTCGCTCGGCCCTGAAGCAGAGCGAGATCATGGCCCTGGAGATCCTCAACAAGGCAGACGGCATGCTGCAGGCCGCCAAGGAGGAGGTGGACAAGGCCATGGGAGCAGTGGAAGCCTATACCGGAGGGAATGCTGCGGAGCAGGCGAAACTGGAAATGGCCAGGGATGAGAAGATGCGAGCCCTGCAGGATGTGGACAAACGCTACCAGCTGGCCAAGGATCTCTCGGACAACCTGACCGTGAGCTACAATACCTCGGAGGTGATCATGGCCAGGCTGCACCAGACCAACCACGCCAAGGAACGGCTCTACTCCCAGGCGGTGACCTTCTTTAGTACCAATGAGACGGTACTCACGGCCCTTACCGCAAGTTTCACCGGCATGTTCGGGCTGCATGAGAGTACCCGTACGGTGGAGGCGATGAAGGAGGGAGTGAGCCAATCCCTCGAGGTGCTCGCTGATGTGGGCGGTGAGATCCAGGAGGCCGCCATCAAGACGGGCTATGGGCCCACCATTCGGGCAGATGCCGTGAAAAAATTGGTTGATTCGGTGGTCAACTTCCAGGTCAAGAGTCAGTCGATTATTGATGAGATGCGGACCAAAAGTACTGAAAATGCGAAGGAGATACGAGATGCTGTAGAGGACGGTAAGCGCAGAATGGCACGGCTCGCCGAGGAGGGCAAGGGGCTGATTGCTCCTGCGGCTCAGACATGAGTGAACAGGCGGCTTCAAGTAAACCCCTCGACGAGGTGATGCTGGCCATGGACGTGGTCGACACCCTCCGGTACCGCTCCCGTCTGGTGGAGCAGGAGCTGAATGCCGATGCCCGCGATGAGGAACTGAAAGACAAGCTCCGCAGGATCTATAAGGCACAGGGCATCGAGGTCTCGGACGAGGCCCTCGAAGAGGGCGTCAAGGCCCTTCGGGATGACCGCTTCAGCTATCAGCCGCCGCCCAAGAGTCTGCGAACGGGATTGGCCAGGCTCTATGTGAATCGCCATCGCTGGGGCAAAGTTGTGCTTGGCACCCTGGTCCTGGCAATTGTGCTGGCGGCCAGCTACTACTATCTGGTAGTTGCCCCAGGCGCGCGGCTGCCATCCAGGCTGGATTCCGCCTACAAGGAACTCAAGCAGACAGCCGAGTTTGACGAAAAAGAGGGCAGGAGAAAGGCTGAGGAGCTGTACCAGAGCGCGACAAATGCCCTGAAGGCAGGGGACAAGCAGCGAGCTGAACAGCTGGTTGAGTCCATGGAGGTAATGAACAGCAATCTCAGCAGTACCTATACCCTGCAGATAGTGAATAAACCTGGTGAGAAAACGGGGGTATGGCGCGTGCCGGACGCAAATCCGTCAGCCCGTAATTATTACATCGTGGTCGAAGCCATCGGACCAGACGGTTCACCGGTGCCGGTGGCGGTGCAGAGTGAAGAAAGCGGTCGGATCGAGACGGTGACGACCTGGGGGGTGAGGGTTGATAAGGAGGTGTTTGATTACGTTGCCCGGGATAAGCTGGACGATGGCATTATCCAGGACAACGTGTTCGGCGTCAAACGGCAAGGCTATCTTGAACCTGAGTACAGGATGAAGACCACAGGTGCGACCATAACTTCATGGTAGGGAAACTCTATGATAAGCGGGCGAGAGACATTGGCGTCGATTGAAAGGGCATTGGTGGCTGAGCGTGACAATGTCCAGAAGCTTGATCGACAGAATTCAGCATTGACGGAGAAAAAACTCAGGCTTGAGCAGGAGGATCTGGAGGACTACCGGCAACTGGCACGGCTGCGCGTGGACCTTATCAACAGGGATCTTGCTGACAGCAAGCTGGATGAGGCGGAGCGGTTGGTGTTCGGTGTTCTTGAAAAGCGTGAGCAGGATCTAGCCGGGATTGAAAGGGAAATTGCGGCGGTTGACGAGCAGCTGAGGCAACAGGGTGTCGAACGCGAATCGCAGGAAGCTGCCCTTGAAGAGCTCGCAGCAAAAATAGATCAGGCCGAGGAGCAGACACAGGCCAGGTTGAACAGCGACCAGAACTATTCGCAGCAGAACTCCGGCGCTGTTGAAGCGGAGCGGATCGCTGTGCATGCCGAGACCAAAGCCAGCCAGAGTGAAGAGGAGCTGGCAAGCAAAGGGCAGCCGTACCTGGATGATCAGCTGTTCATGTATCTGTGGAACCGGGGGTACGGCACACCAGAGTACAGGGCCGGTAAGATTACCAGGGCACTCGATGGCTGGGTTGCCCGCTTGATCGGCTACGGCGAGGCCAGAGCCAACTACACCCGGCTGCAGGAGATTCCCGTGCGGCTGCGGAATCATGCGGAGACACTTCGCAAGACGGCTGATGAAGAGTACGAAAAGCTCCACGACCTGGATCAGAGGGCCCGCGAGGAAGATGGTATCACCGCTTTGGACGAGGAACTGGCAGCAGGCCAGAAGAGGCTGGAGGCCTTGGATGAGGAATGCGACAGGATAGTGCAGCAAAGAGAGCAGCTGGAACAGCTAAAAGCGGGCTTTGCCTCCGGAGATGATGAACACTATCGCAATGCCGTTGAGTACATGAGTGGCGAGATGCGTGAAAAGGAGCTGGGACAGCTGCACCAAAAGGCACTTTCCACCCCCTATCCTGAAGATGACGAAGTGGTGGCCCGACTGCTGCAGCGGGAGCGGGAGAGGCAAGAATTGGCGGATACGGTCGCAGAGCTGAAAGAGCTGCGAAAAAGACATGAGGCCCGGCTGGCCGAGATGGAACAGGTGCGACGGGATTTCAAACGTCAACGCTACGATAGTGCGGGCTCCGGGTTTGCCAACAGCGAGGTGATTGCGCTGGCCTTGAATGAGTTTCTTCGCGGCATGGCCAGCCGCGATTCTTTTTGGCGAATTCTTGAGCAGCAGCGGCGCTACCAGAAAAGGCAGGCCGACCCTGGTTTTGGCTCAGGAGGCTTTGGCCGCGGCACCATGTGGGGTGGTGGCTTGAGGATGCCGGGAGGATTTTCCCGGGGTGGTATCTCATTTCCCCGTTCCGGCGGCGGACGCGCGGTGAGGCCCCGACCGTCAAGAGGGGGATTCCGTACCGGCGGCGGGTTCTAGGCTGAGTAATTCAATCCCCTCAGTGAGTATCGAAAATGTCAGGAGGGGTAAGGCCGTCAGCCGGGTTCGGCATTTTGGGGGCCAGCTCACCAAGTCAGCTTTCCTCTGTTTGGCATTACCAGCTATCCCGATTCTGGTCAAATCCTGTATCTGAAAATATTTGACTTGGATGTATTGGGGAAATAAAAAAGGGTTGCCTCGATAACGAGACAACCCTTTCTATCATTCTGGTAGCGGGGAGAGGATTTGAACCTCTGACCTTCGGGTTATGAGCCCGACGAGCTACCAAGCTGCTCCACCCCGCGTTGAGGTTGCCTACTATACACCTCTGAATTCCCCTGTCAACGCTATTTTGGTCGGCGAAGCTGAAAATATTGCCCCTTTGGCAACAACTGACTGATGCGATGTGATATTTGGGGGAAATGAAATGACCCTCCAGGCACCTGGCGGCTCGCATGACTCCGTGGTAGCAGCCTCACTCGTATCAATCCTGGACAACAGAGGGAGTGATATTGTTTTGAGCGGCGGTTACCGGATTGGGTTCGGCAGGGGCAGCAAAGAGGACAAAGATGAGCAGTACTGTTGCGGCATAGACGAGTACGGCGCTCATCAGGGATTTGGCGATCATTGGTTTGTTGAACGGCCTAAAAGCCGGTACTTCGGTTGGACGAGTAGCAGGGCCGAATCGATTTTATAGATTTCGGCCCCGCATCTTCTTGGCTTTCCTGACACTTGGGATCGGCTTACGCCGCCGCCTGTAATATGTCTCTGTTCTCCAGGATTTCTTCCGGCCAGCTGTGCAGGCCTACATGAACCATGGCCCTGGCCAACTCATCTGAGCGGATGGATGCATTGGGGCCAAAAAGTTTGAGAAGCGGGTAGAGGTTTCGCATGAGTCTGTAGGAAAAGTTCGGTTTGCTGCGGGGAGTGACCGGGTAGATATAGCCCGGCCTGAACGCATGGAAGCTGTTTTGGAAAATCCTGGAGAGGCGGTTTTCGATAATGCCCTTGTCCTTGGCAAACATCATCCGGCTGCGCTCTGAGCGATCGGCCCCTGCGCCACTGAGCAGGCAGAAACGGACATCGGGGCTGGTCTGGATGAGGATCCGGGCGAGTTGCTCCGGGTAATCAACGGTGATCTCCTTGAAACGCTGCCGGTCAACAGCACCGGTATAGACGCCGAGACAGAAAAAGGCGGTATCTATCTCGCGAAAGCAGTCTGCTTTGGCATCGAGATGGGCGAAATCTTCCACCAGCAACTCCGTGATCTTTACATGGCTTATGCCGCACAGGCGGCGGGCTATAATGATAATCTCATCAACCTCATCGCTTGCAAGGCAGTGGTTCAGTACCAGGCCGCCTATCATTCCCGTTGCGCCGGTGATCAGCACACGTTTTCCCATGGTAGTTATCCTTTTGCGAATGCATATTTTCGTTATCCTTGCCAATGAGCGGGGCATGACCAGATTTTTTAAGGTAAACTTGCCAGTGTACAGTACAGCGGCTCTAAGTAAAAGTAAACTGGATAGTGCAATTAAAGATGAAGACTTTGCCAATGTTTTGCAACGAGACTGCTCATGGCCCGTACCAGGGGAGACCGGCGCTACTCTGCTGGTAGATGCGGTGGAGATCCCGTATGCGCGACGTGGAAGGTTGATTAGCCCTGGGACCAGAGAAAATTAGAAAGCAAGAATCAGGGTGTTTTCAGGTAACACAGCCTCTATAATGCACCGAAAATTCAGTACTGCAGGAGGTGCATTATATGGAGTCCGGAGGTTGGACGATGAACCGGGGTGGATGGTTCATGCTGGTTGTGTTGTCTGTTTTGTGGGGCGGTTCGTTCTTTTTTATCGGCGTTGCTGTCCAAGGGCTGCCGCCCTTGACTATCGCCGCATTGCGGGTTTCCCTGGCGGCCATCACCTTACTGGTGATCCTCTATTTCTCGGGCGTGCTGCTGCCAAGAGATCAGGGCGTGTGGCGCTCTTTTTTAGTGATGGGGGTACTCAATAATGTGATTCCGTTCTGTTTGATTATCTGGGGGCAGACCCGTATCGCCAGTGGTCTGGCCTCCATTTTGAACGCCACCACGCCGTTGTTTGCTGTAGTGGCAGCCCATCTCTTGACCACTGATGAAAAAATAACACCGCAGAAGGTTGCTGGACTGCTCATCGGTTTTGGAGGAGTAATCGTTATTTTCGGTCAGGACGCCTTGCAGGGCGTCGGGCACTCAACCTTTGGTCAGCTGGCTGTGCTCGGCGCGGCCGTATCATACTCGTTGGCGGGGATTTACGGACGTCGTTTTGCAAGGCTTGGGGTACGCCCCGTGGTTACAGCCACCGGCCAGGTCACCGCCTCTTCGCTCCTGCTGATCCCGGCGGCGCTGGTCCTGGAACGACCGCTTGACCTCCCGATACCCGGACTGGAGGTGTGGCTTGCCGTCGTCAGTCTGGCGGTCGTCTCCACAGCCTTTGCCTATATCCTCTACTTTCGGATCCTGGCCATTGCCGGAGCCACCAACGTGTTGCTGGTAACCCTGCTGATTCCCCTCAGTGCCATTGTGCTTGGGGCGCTGTTTCTGGGCGAGCAGTTGGCGGCACGACAACTTGTCGGCATGGTATTGATTGGCCTGGGCCTTCTGGCAATCGATGGCAGGATCTTCATCTATGTGCAGCAAACGCTGAAGCTTGGAAGTAAGTGAGACTGTCTGACCATTGCGCCAATGAAAAAGCGTACAGTCAAGAGATAGTACGCCGTATTGCTCGTATTGGTCTTGTGGGTGGGATTCGCCAAAGCCTTTGGGGTATGAGTTCTAAGAGCCGCAGTAGTCCGCTGTTATCTGATATTGGCTAACGTTTTTTGAAGACAGAGAGTTTGACCTTGTACCTATTACTGAAATCTATTTGTTTTCCCAAATTTATCCATACGTAATCTTTTCCCATTTTGTCTGGTGGGATTTATGTTTATGTGAAATTGGGCTGAAAGGGTGGGAGGTGGAGATTTACTGAAAAACCTTCAGCAGACAGAAGCTGCGGAACTTTGATACGACTAGTGGAAATCTATGTCCGGGGATCAAGATTATCCAGGCGCTTAAAATAGATAAAACGAGGAGGGGCAGTCCGGCATCCTTAAAGGGATGTTGTTCACAAGATCAAGATTTATGAGGAGGATTACAAAGGATTGTACGTGTTTTCAACAATTCTCCTGTAGGTTGTGAATTACTACAACTCACTCAGAGTTAGAGACAATTTCTTATTATAACTTCCGTGGCATCCTCGAGTGAGGAGTAGGTTAGTGTGTAACTTTGTTTCGCTTCAACCCAATTGAAAAAGTTCCGGAAACTATTACCGCAAAGACTCCCCGTGTGGATGAGGGATAAAATCGCTTTTAGAGGGGATATAGGGGAAAGCTTGGTGGGAGCCTGAGGGAGGTATTCAGGAAAAATGATTGTCTCGACCGGCCATGGCTTCTTCCAATCAGCCATGCCCCCGACCTGCGGAGGCAGGTATCTGATTTCTTTTTGCCTGTCAATCATTGCGATCTGATTCTTGAAAGAAGGGATGCTTTTTTCCAGAAGTTCCCAACTCCCTTTTTTTATACTTTGACTTATCGGAACTGGGATAATCTCACCAGTATCCAGTGACAGAGGACAGACGTCGTCACTGAGGTAAGAAAATCCTGCCTGCTGGAGGGCGGCGACCAGAGTTGACTTGCCTGACCCGCTTGCACCGGCGACAACGATCCCTCTACCAGCATAACCAACAGCTCCTGAGTGGAGAACTGCCAGGCAACCTCGCTTGCGATATGTTTTATCTACAAATTCTGCAACAATCCATGAAAGGATCAGGTCAATAGAGCCTGTTGTACGCATTAACCTGTCGCCTATTACGGCACAAGTGGATCCATTCTCCCGCCAGAGCTTTACTGACAAGTCAGCTTGTATAGTTTTATCTGTTGTTAAAAGGTGTGGGAAAATATCCCGGAAAAATTGCTGCAGCTGTTCTTCTCTGTAATAGACCTGTAGGGTCTTCCCTGCCAGGCAGAAAGAATCACCGAGGGAGAAATGCAAGTGATTATGGGGAGAATGACTGTTGGTCCTTTCTGTGCAAAAAGGATAAGGCTGCGATTGCAGGGGGGGGATGGACTTAGGTTCTGCAAACAACCCTGCCTCTTTCCACTGATAAATGGTGGCTTGAACGTCCTGGCGGGCTTTGTCGGGTGAAACATCGTAACGGCGAGCAAGCCTTTCTGCAATGATGGTGGAATCTTGTCCTGATTCCAGTTCTCCCCAGATGAACTTTCCCGTGTTGTTCAGCAAGTACAAACTGCCAGTTGGAAGGTGATAAAGGAGGAGATCCTCTCCGTATGGGCATGTTTCTACAGTCTCGTGTTGGAGTTTGAGGGACATGCGGCTGTTTTTTGACCTGGGGCAGTAGAGGCTGTCGGGGAACAAGTGCGTTCTGGTTCTAGCGCCCTGTCGGGTCTGGCCCTTCGAGGGGCGAGGAAGGGTCAGGTGGCACGCTCCAGGCATATGCTTTATCGATAGGAGTTATAACACCCAGTGCCACCAGGGTCGGTGCCGTGTAGGCGGCCTTTTTGAGCAGATCCCTTCTCTCTTGGGAGACAACTTTATTATCTTCTTCGAGTGAATCTTTCTTCTCTGACATTTTAACTAACCAGCCTCTTGTTGAGATAGTTTATTTCTTTTTCCAGGTGAACCTTCTGCTTTCTCCGCCCATGGTAAATGTGTACTCGCTTTCCGACTTTGCCCTGATGATATCTCCTGTCTCTTCATCAATAAGGACAGATCGTTTCAGGATCTCCGGTAGGCCTTCCCATGAGAGTGTGATGACCCTTTGTGGATCATTGGTCCGGACCTCGAACTGCCATGAGTCCTTTCTGGTCTTTTTGGAGAGTAAATGGAAATCCGTTGTATAGTCACCAGATTGTTCACCCCAGTCAGTGTGGGGGAAGACGATGGTGAGGTAGTTTCCACTCATGGGCGGCAATTCTACCAGGTCATTGAGGTCATAGCCATAGATACTGTCTGTTGACTGACCCAGGACGTTGCCCTGATCGAGCAGGTTGTTAGCGGCATCCCGCGCTATGAGCCGGACGTACCAGCCAGTATCTGCAGCTGCCAGCGATTTATTTGTGGTATTCGCCGGCGAATTGTAAACCGCTGCTGAGGGGGGATCTGCCACCGGAATGTAGAGGCTGACTGTGTCGTAAGTATCCACTATGGGGCCGCCAAGAACCTTGACCAAACCGCCATCAAACTCTTCCAATGCTCCAAGCGTACCTGGAGTCGTATCGGTAAACACTTCCCAGGAACTGCCACTGTACTTGTACAGAATTCTAGAGAAATATCCTGCCAATTCTGCTGCCGACGGAGTGTAGAACGTGCTGACACCACCGCTTTCCACCTTGACCCGGACATCTCCCCAGTCAACAGTGTGGTCAAAGGGGTGGCCTATCAGATTGTATCGGTGGCTTCCTGTCACAGAGCTTGCCTTGATCAGGGGGATCTCAAAACAGCCGTTTGGACACTCCTGGCTATAGGTTGCTGTTGTCGGGAGCCCGGGGATGTCGAGAATAGCAGGATCGTAAGAGTAGATCCAGTAGCCTTCACCCATGTTAAGTGGGGAAGTTTCGCTCAGGGCTTCATAGGCATCGGTCACCTTATTCCTTTCAAAAACGATCCATCCGTTGTCGTAATCAGCAATATCGAGATCATCTCCGAATAAATCTGAAACCGTATCGGCACTACCGGGATCACGGGGCAGTCCAATGATCCGCCATTGCTCTGCTGGAAGGGCGTAGGTGTCACCTGTGTAACCGGCTTGAGAGAGGGGGCCTGATACCTCAATGTCGTCGACCTCCCACATATATGCTAACGCGTTATAATAATGGAAACGTATTTGGCACTGCGATTGCCCTGCGGTAAAGGGTGTAATTTCTATTGAGATATTTTCGCCAACCCGAGGCTGGGCATCAGTTTGATCCCAGATCGTTATCCAATCGCCGTCACAACGTATATCAGCATTTAACTCTTCTCCGGAATTATCATGCCAGTAAGACCTGAAACTCAAGTGGAGCTTTTCATGGTTTGATGGGTCAAATGCCGGTGAGATCAGCTCAGTGTCCATACCCCCATCTGTAATCCCTTCCTCAAAGTAATAGTAGTCAGAATCTGCATTTGCATAATTGCCAATTCCTCCTGTCATGTTCCAGAAAATACTCGCAGGATAAGGCTCAAAGGTCCATACCCTGCCATCCCCTTCATTGTCTATTACGCTCCAGCCCAAGTGCGGGGTTTTACCATCAAAATCCTCATACAGGAGGACACCATCCGGATAACAGTAATTCGCATCGGTGCCGAAAGTTGCGCTCATCGCCGGTCCGCTGACCGAAAGATCGGATACACTGACACTACTGGCACTGCCACTGTAGAGGTCACTGTTTGGTGTTGAGGTGACTGAGTCACCAAAGCCGTACTCATTGGCAGTCTGTCCATCAAACCAGAGTTTGGCGGCGGTTCCGTCCTCAGTGCCCATCTGGATGCCATCGGCCTCTTCAAGATCAACCCAGCGATGGGCGTCATTCGTGTTGTCTGTCTGCGTGTCATCCACATGGAAAATGGCAAGTCCGCCAAAGGCGTTCCCGAGCAGCCCTTCAAGACCTTGGTCGTAACCGGAATATTGCCGATTTTCGACCAGGAAGTACTCGCTTGGGTAATTATCTGTCTCGAGCCGAAAAACGGTGTTTGACGAGGTTGCTGCACTGTCACCCGCAGCCGTAATATTGTTTAACCCGCATACTGAAGCCGTATTTACCCAGCCCGCGCTCTGTTTGATCCAGGCTGAGGGAAGTACAGGTGTTTCACCAAACCAGGAGTCTCCGCTCTTCCTTCCCCATGAGCCACCGGACATAAGGCAAAAACTACCGATTCCGCTTGAGCTTCCGTCAGTGTCGTAGAGATCCGGAAAACCGAAGATAAGGTGCCCGAGCTCATGGACCATGATGCCCATGGTGGCTTGGTGGCCATTGGAGGCAGAATTCTGGTGGACCTCGCCAAACATGGCGTAGCCGCCTTTATTATTATGGTAACTCCCGACCGTTACTCCATCGACCCCGGCAGGTTCTAAAAGAGACCATTTGTGGCCCCAGACATTCGGGGTGTATGCGTCATCACCGCCATAGGCGTTTTCATAGCCAGCCACCACAATGGTGACGGCCAGTTCATCCGAGTCGACATAGCCGTCGTTGTTTATGTCATAAAGGGAGTAGTCGATATAAGGATCGGCCTCAACAATGGAGTCATAGGCAAGCTGCCTCATTTCTTCATATTCAAAATTTCCATCACTGCCCGGGTGGTTCTGATCAAGGCTCAGCCAGCCGATGACTCCATCGTCGGGAGTACCAGAGTTCTCCTGGGCTGGGCTGAGGTCTACCTGACCGTAGCTTGCGGTATTGAAAAAATTAGCGATGTTGTTGCTGAGAAAACCGGCCCATTCGCCTTCGCTATAGGTAGAGCCCTGATCGTTAAACTCCACGAGGATAAAAAGAAGTTTTCCGGAGACAACCTCTGATAACACGCTGGCGGAGGAGGGTGAGGCTGATTCGGCAAGGATATCTCCAGAGGAACTGCTGGCGGAATATGCTGCGTCATCTGAATCATCTTTTTTCCGAGAGGAGGGACGCTGCTGTTTTACCCTTTCCGGTTTGATATGTTTTTTCAGATGGCCGGGAGGCACTTTATCAGCAGGAGTTGTGCTCAGAACGGGAGACTTGCCCTTATAGCTTTCCACGTAGAACCATTTCTTGCTTATCTTGTCCCTGGCTATGGTATGCCCCTTTGGGGTTTCCATCCAATGTTGCCACTCATCTCCCTTCGCATACGCTTCAACTGCAGTGCCATCGGGTTGATACACGACAATAATATTGGGTGCCGCCGGTGCTGCCACTGCTGACTGAGGGATGAGAAATAGCAACAAAAAGAGAGGGAGAACTAAGAACAACAGTACAGATTGGTTAGTTTTCATAAGTGCAGGGAAGTTAGAAGATTCATGGAGTGGTAAAGAAAAGATACACTCTCAAAGAGTGTGACCCATTACTAGTAAAAGCCAAAATTAACGCACTTAAGACCTTAATAACACGGGAGATATACTACATGGCAAGGTCATGAATGTCTATAGGTGAAAATACCTGTTTTGTTCTTTTGTCTACCTTGTCATGTAGGCCCAGTATGAAAACGGGTTAGCCTCTGCTGGCGGGGATACAATACGGAACGGCCGCATGGAGCTCTCGCTGGAGCACCTTCAGCGAGATATGTGAAAAGGATAGAAGAAAAAGAATGAAAAGCTCCGTAGGAAGAAGGTAAACCCTAACTTTCAGACTGGCATAACAACCTTGGGCTGCTCAGAGTATCGTGCAACGAGGTCTTGAAGGTTAGCACTGGCAGAATCACACTCCATCCAGCCTTCCGCAGTTAGTGCTGTTCCTGTGTCTTTACAGTAAATACTCTAAATACTTGAAGTGGCGTTTTGTATTGGTTGGGCTTCAACCTGTGACTTTCGGGGTGTGAGCCCGACAAGCTACCAAAATGCTCTACCCCACGTTGAGGTTGTCTACTCTACACCTCTCACCAACTTCCCAGGACTAATCTGGGGACCGTCAACCTGTCCTTTGAGATTTCACCGCTAAGGCATCTACGTAAAACTTGATAGGTCCCCTTGCCATATCAACTGTCAATTGCGAGGTCCCTTCATTGCAATGCACTGCCAGGGCAAAGCCGTGCAGGTAATCGACCAGTAGGTCCAGGGCATCCTTCATATCGGAATCGGTCAAGTTGAGTGGCGATACCACTGCCTGGTACCTGGAGATGAATATTTCTGCAGGGCCTCCTTCTGACATCGATAACATGGTTTCCAGAAGACCTGTGTGATTGTGCAGCAATATGAGGTAACTGTTACACAGACGCAGTAACTCGACCTGCCATTCGCCCTGACCAGTCGGTTCATAGATTGACTCCATCAACTCAACAGTTGCCGCTTCAAGTACGGCTCTCTTATTTGGGAAATAGTGGTAGATAGCCATCGGATCTACCTTGAGTGCCGCAGCAATTTGACGGATACTCGGAACTTTTCCGTTTTGCTTGAGTAAGCTTATGGCTGACTTGATGATAGCCGCCGCTGAAAGTTTGCCACCCGCTTTAGAAGGCCTTCCTCTTTTTTTGTCCTTGACATGCATTTGATCACCAGTGTATTTATCGCAGGAATTTCTACGGTGTAGAATAATGTAGATATCTCAAACTGCAACCTAATTGTTTTTAATTGATATAGTCTTTCATAGGAGTGGACGCACAAGGGGGGGAGTATGCGAAATATTGTTTTCATCGGTACGAGTCTTGACGGATACATTGCAGATCAAGATGGAGGACTGGAGTTTCTCCAATCCGTTCCGAACCCGGATGACGATGAACTCGGCTTTCCGGAGTTCATGAACAGCATAGATGCCCTGCTTATCGGAAGAAGGACCTATGAAACCGTTCTCGGTTTTGGAGGGAAGTGGCCATACTCAAAGCCGGTGTTTGTTTTATCAGGTTCGCTCACGTCTCTGCCTGATTATCTGGAGGGTAGGGTAAGGGTGGTCAGCGGACCTGTAGAAGAAGTCGTGCAGCAACTCAACCAGAGGGGGTATGAAGATCTCTATATTGACGGCGGAAAACTTATTCAGAGCTTCCTGCAAAAGGACATGATTGATGAGCTCATCATTTCCCAAGTACCAATCTTGCTCGGAGGGGGTACTCCGTTATTTGGAAGACTTCAATTTCCCCTCATGTTTGAACATCTTGGTACAAAAGTCCTGCTCGATGCAATTGTACAATCACATTATAGACGTATGAGGTAGAGCTGCAGCTGCCAGGGACTTGAATTCTTAAGCATCAGAGGGAGGATTACCGCGGCGTTTGGGTCTCTTCCTGAACATCAACCGCTTGTGCGGGGGAGTATGTAGAAGCGAAAAGAATAACTGTTTCACCATCGGTTGTTTCACTATCGGTTGGTTGGATAAAGCATTTCTGAAGTGGCTGATTGTAGGTAAAATACAGGTGCCTTTTTAGCTCAGCTGCCGAACGACATTCCGCGCAATTCTTTCGCTGTATGGGGTCAATTTCCAGTGGCCGGGACTCCAGCCTTTCAGGAAACGGTGAAAATCAGTCCAGGCATAGGGGTAAAGCTTGCGCCACTCCACCTCTAGAGCCTGAAAGTCGATTTCTGGCTTGCACACGGCCAGCGCCCTCTGCAGGGCAGCGAAGTAGGTGTTGAGCAGCCAGTTTTCCAGGCGCTCGCAATCCTCCTCCCCAAGACAGCTGCCGATAAAATAGGCAACATCCTTGATCCCGCACCCACCGCCGACGTATTGGAAATCCACAGCAGCCACCTCGTCGCCATCATGGGAGAAACAAAAATTGGCAAGCTTGGCGTCTCCATGTACAAGTGTTTGATACCGACAATCCCGCAATACGCTATCAATCCTGCCGGCAGCATCTTTAAGTGCAGGATCATTCAGCGCCTCCAATTCGTCTGGCCGGGTTTCCAGGTGCCAGTAGGTGCCTTGAGGCCACAACCCTATAGGCTCGGCTCCCATCCAGGTTGCGTGAAACCAGGCAAGCCAGTCAAGGCAGGCGACAATCTCTTTTTCTCCCACTACCTCACGGCGATCTGGAAAACCTGCAGAATCCAGGTCTTCCAGAACTATCACGGTCTCGGAGTCACGTTGGTCTACAGCCAGGCAATGTGGAACACGACATTCATCGGAACAATGATGAGCCCAGTTGGTGTACCATGCAGTTTCCACTTGATACGACCGTAGCTTACGCTGATGGCCAAGGTCGGTATTCCATCCCCGTGGGTGGTTCCCCCCATCCTGAAGATTTACATGTTTCACGACAACGGTGGAAGTGGTGCCTCCTGTTAAGCGATAGCGCAGGATCGCACCGTAACCGCTCCATAACTCTTGAATACCTTCTACCAGTTCCACCTCAGTGGCGCCGGTCGCCTCAAGTACACAATGAAAAATATAGTTTTGCATAAATAGAAAAAGTCGCTTCAGGAATAGGAGTTACAGGATCAAGGCTCTTATGAGCGAATAGGTAATGGCAGGTTTTGTAAGAAAACAGATCCGCTCCTTTCTACCATTTTCAGTTTCAATAATCACTTTTTTCAGTCAACCGGGATCAAGAGGGGGAAGCCATGGTTTTTGGAAATGAAAGGTACGTTCCAATTATCTCGGAGCTTGCCAGAATCTGTTGAGAGGCGCCACGCTGCCCAATGGCAAGTTTGAACCTGAAATGAATCGAATACGTTGCCAGAGTTCCTGGCTATTCCATATGTGGGAGGGGATTCACCGTTGAAAACAGTGAGGATGGGGGCGAAACGATCGGTCAAAAAAAAAGCACTTATGGCAAAATGCTATAAGTGCTTTAAATATCTTGGTAGCGGGGGCAGGATTTGAACCTACGACCTTCGGGTTATGAGCCCGACGAGCTACCAAACTGCTCCACCCCGCGTTGAGGTTGCCCAATATACACCCTTCAGATTATGTGTCAATCAGTATTCTGGAGTTGACGGTTGATAATTGTCCTCTTGGCCATGCAGGTGTATGTTTCTAGATAGTTTTCGACATGAAAAATATATTTGGGTGTCAACGTTCGTCGGTGGGGATGGGGGAAAGGGCTCCCTTTTCTCGGCGAAGGCAAGGACAGGGGCTGGGTGGCTTTCTGGTGGCTCAATCTTGTCGCATCTATCGTGACATTACCCACGACAATCTGGGTACGCTGCAGGCCAGTCCTCTGACCTGCAGCTCACTGTGTTCATTATCTCAGATGCGGCAGTTCTATTTTCTTTTGCTCCATCAACTTTTTCGCCTGCTCGATCGTGCGGAACCGGCTGATTGACATTGGGCCAGCATAGGAGTCACTCTGCACCGGGCGCGGAGGGTATTTCACAAAGCTCTCCATGACTTTCTGTAATTGCTGGGTCATGATCGGTGCGGCCCAGGTTGTTTCAGTCTGGCTGTTCATGAAGATGTTGACCCGTTCCTGTGGATCCATCATCAGGTCATAAATCTCGGGCACCGTGGCCACATATTTCTCGGCACCAACCCAGCCCAGTTGTGGTGCGGATGAAGGAGCCCCCGGTATTGCACCATTGTCGCCGCGCATGTTGAAGACAAATTTCAATCGACCAACGCGAATAGCCCCGGGCGCAAGCTCTCTTTCGGTGAAGTAGTACCAGGTATTGCGTTCAGAGGGGCCGGTGCCAAACAGTATCGGCAACATATCATAGCTGTCAAAAACCATCGGCTTGCCCTCGCGATCCTGGGTTGGGAGTTCAACGCCAGCCAGCTTGGCGAAGGTTGCCATAAAGTCGAGGCCGCCAACGATGTCATGCGAGTGTGAGCCCGGCTTGATCTTGCCGGGCCATAGAGCTATTGCCGGCACCCGGCTGCCTGCTTCACGGTCTGTGCCCTTGGTGCCACGGAAAGGTGTATAGCCCGCGTCAGGCAAAACATCCTGCCAGGAACCGTTATCCACCGTGTAGAACACCAGGGTGTTTTCTTCGATACCCAGTTCTTTCACCTTGTCCAGTATCTGACCGACGTGGTGGTCGAGTTCCACGACGGCGTCGGCATAATCCCACTTGCCAGGGGATTTCCCTTTAAAGGCCTTGGCGGGCAGGTTGGGCTGGTGGTTCTTGCCGAAGTTGATACTCATGAAGAAGGGATTTTCCTCATTGGCATACTTCTCTAAATATTCCAGAGTGGTTTTGGTCATTTCAACATCGAGTTCGGCAATATTCTCCTTGTTGATTTTTGCGACCTCCCGTGCGGGTTCACCTGCTTCACCTTCAAGAAGGCCGGTTGTCACCTTTTGAAAGAAGGCCCGCAGTTCTGGACTCATTGTGGTGTGCCATCCATCCATGGCATAGGTGTAGGCATTGAGATGGTAGAGAAAGGTGTTGCGCATTACGTCGTAGCCGTGGGCAATGGGGAGGGCATAGTCGGACTCACCAAGATGCCATTTGCCGGCGAAGAAGGTGGTGTAGCCGCCTTTTTTGAGCACCGAGGCCAGGGTCCATTCCGCTGCCGGCAAGCCCCCGCCCTGTCCCTGGAATGCCACCGTGGTCATGCCACTGCGGTTTGGAAAACGGCCTGTCTGCATGGCGGCCCGGCCGGGAGTGCAGCTTGGCTGTCCATAAAAGGACCAGAATTGAATGCCATCTCTGGCCATCTTGTCAAGGTTGGGGGTTGGCATGCCCCGGCCCTCACCGCCTCCGTAGACGCCAAAATCTCCCCAGCCTGTGTCGTCGGAAACGAGCAGGATGATGTTCGGTTTTTCCGCAGCAAAAGCTGTCCCGAGACAGGCCAGGAAAGCAGCCATGATTGATGCAGTTAAGTATTTTGTAACGTGCAGATACATAAAGCTCCTCCTTTTTTTGAACGTGTCCATGTCGCTGAAATATCGTTGTTAGCCAACTGGTACAACATCATAAGTTGTTGGGCTGAATGGTAATACTGCGTTTGGATGTGATAAACGCTTCTGAATGATTGTCCCCTGAGGAGGGGGCACGGGGGGGAAGCCGTCGGTCGCGTCGATCTAAATGTTAGGTCTTGAAACAGGAGTAAGGCTAACTCGCAAGGCTGTCTATGAGGCTGGCTAAAGATTGGCGGAAGATGGATGCGGTTGGTTGAATAAACCGGGGTGAGCGCAGGAAAATGGCTCTGTTATTTTTTCGGGACAGCAAGCAGTGGAGGTGGGCGAGTCAGGCTTACCCGTTGCTGGAATAGTCTTGCGCCATCCTGATCTCCATCACCTGTGTTTTTTTCAGGGACGGGGGATTGTGAAAGGGGAGTATGACCAGGACACCCTGACTAAGCGGACTCTTTTTAAAAAAAGGGGGCTGAAAGAATCTCAGAAATAAAAAAAGGACCTACAGAAAATATCTGTAGGTCCTTTGTCCTGGCATTGGTAGCGGGGGAGGGATTTGAACCCCCGACCTTCGGGTTATGAGCCCGACGAGCTACCAAACTGCTCCACCCCGCGTTGCAACTATCCAATATAGCCCAGGCAGAAATTATGTCAATCGAAATCTTCCGAAAGGTCTTTCCTGCCGCCGCCCTGGCTTTGCTTTTACGGTGCATAGCGTGAGATTTTGGTGATTATCTCTTCAGGCAGCCTAGTCAGTTTTCCTGCCCTGTCCACCGCCACATGCACCGTGTACCCTTTCACCAGCAGTCTGCGCCTCCGATCTTCCTCGTCGCGGTAGATCCGATAGTTGAAGGCACACTTCAGCCTGTTCAGCTCCCGGATCTCCGTTTCGATGGTCAGCAGGTCGTCATAAAGCGCCGGAGCCTTATAACGGGTCCAGCATTCGGTGACCGGCAGTATAAACCCCATCTTCTCGATTTCGCTGTAAGCACACACCCAGTCACGCATCATTTCCGTGCGACCGTACTCAAAGTACCTGAGGTAATTGGCGTTGTAGACCACTCCGCCGGCGTCGGTATCACCATACAGCACCCTGACAGTGCTTCTGTGGATATGCTCGCTCATAATAACTTATTGTTCAAGCAGTTTTTCAATCATCTGATGACCGGCCTCAAGGCCATTGGCCAGTTCCTGATCGATGGCCTTGGCCTCATTTTCGTTGAAAGGACGGCCACAGCCAGGCTGCTGTCTGCGAGAGTCGTAGATGACGGTCGGCACGGCATCAGTGGTATGGGTCCGTATGGCCAGCGGCGTGAAGTGATCCATCGTGATCACCATCCTGAACTCTTCCTCCGCCTCGGTCAGATAATCGAAGATCGGTTTGACGATACGGGAGTCAAAGTCCTCGATGGCCTGCATCTTGTCCTCAAGACTGCCCTTGTGTCCTGCCTCGTCGGGGCCTTCCAGGTGCACAAAGGTGAAGTCCTGCACCTTCAGGCTTTCGATGGCCGCCTGGGCCTTACCTTCATAGTTGGTGTCGATATAGCCCGTGGCCCCTTCGATGTCCAGAACCGAGAGGCCGCCGACCACGCCAAGCCCTTTGAGCAGGTCCACGGCGCTGATCATGGAGCCGCTGATATCGAATCGGCGGGTCAGGGGAGGTGCGCTGGGCATTTTTCCTTCACCCCACAGCCAGACCATGTTGGCGGGCGCCTTGCCGGCCGCGATCCGTGCTTGGTTGACCGGATGGTCACCGAGAGTCTTCTCGACTTTCTCGAGCAACTCTTTCCACTCCGGATCCTCCAGGTAGCTGTTGAAGAATCCGGTAACATCCTGCTCGATATAGTCGTGCGGCGGCACGGTGGCAAAACCGGGGTGCTCACCTTTCAAGACCATCAGGTGGCGATAGCTCACTCCCGGATGAAAGGCAAACAGCTCGCTTCCGCACTCGTCATTTAAGGCGGAGATCAGCTGGTGCGACTCTTCGTTGGTGATGTGGCCGGCGCTGAAATCGACCATCTGGACCCGGCCGTCTGCGCCGCGCTCCAGGGTAACCATGTTACAGCGAAAGGCGGTCTCGTCATCGGCGAGTTCAACCCCCATGGCGGCCGCTTCAAGGGGAGATCTGCCGGTGTAGTAGAGCGCCGGGTCATAGCCGAGCAAAGACATGTTGGCCACGTCGCTGCCGGGCGGAAAGCCTTCGGGAACGGTTCTGTTCAAAAACAGCTCTCCATGCCTGCAGAGCTCGTCAATGGTCGGGATCTGGGCAGCTTCCAGCGGTGTTTTATCGCCGAGCTGGGCAACGGGATAGTCTCCCATCCCGTCGCCAACGAGGATGACATATTTCATAGGGTGTACTCTTATTCCGGGTTGAGCATGCGAATCTTGACGGTGGCAGTGGTGCACACCTCCAGGGCGTCGATCTCCTGGATGGCCTTCTCCACGGCTCCCTCGGTGGCGCGGTGAGTCCTGAAGACGATGTCCACAGGGCCGTTGGCATCACGATCCGGCTGGATCATGGAGCGGATGGAGATTCCGTGCTTGCCGAAGATGCCGGTGATGGTGGAAAGCACACCCGGCTGGTCGAGGACAGTGACGCGGAAGTAGAACGGACAGACCAATTCGCTCATCGGAGTGATGGTCGGCTGGCCAATGTGCTCGGGCAGGTAGGAGAGCGCGGGAACCCGGTTGACGGAGCCGGCAATGATGTTGCGGCTGATGTCCGCCACATCGGCGGCGACTGCGCTGCCGGTGGGCATCATGCCTGCGCCTTGGCCGTAGAGCAGTACGTCGCCTACGGTATCGCCGTTGACCAGGATACCGTTGAAGGCGCCGCCGATGGTGGCCAGCATATGATCTTCGGGTACCATGGTGGGGTGCACGCGCGCTTCCACGTTGTCGCCGTGGTTGCGGCTGATGGCCAGCAGCTTGATGCGACAGCCGATCTTCCTGGCGTATTCGATGTCGATGGGCTCGATCTTGGAGATTCCCTCCACGCTGATGTTATCGAGCTTGACGTCGAGACCGTAGGCGATGGTCATCATGATCGCCAGCTTATGGGCGGTATCGATACCTTCCACGTCGTAGGTGGGATCGGCCTCGGCAAAGCCGAGTTCCTGGGCGGTTTTCAGTACCTCGCCAAAGGGCAGGCCATGGTCGGTCATCTGGCTGAGGATATAGTTGGCGGTGCCGTTCATGATCCCCTTGATGGAGTTGATCCGGTTGGCAACCAGCCCTTCCTTCATCGACTTGATGATCGGGATGCCGCCACCGACGCTGGCCTCAAAGCCGACCTCAACGTTGTTTTGTACCGCTGCGTCAAAGATTTCCTTGCCGTGGATGGAGAGCAGCGCCTTATTGGCGGTTACCACGTGCTTGCCTTTGGCGATGGCCTCAAGCATGAAGGTCCTGGCCGGTTCCATGCCGCCGATCAGCTCCACCACGATGTCGATATCGGGGTCATTGAAGATGTCGCCGGCGTCCTGGCTGAGAGTGACGCCCGTGAACGGCTCGGGCAGCTCAGTGACATCGATGTCGGCAACGCGGGTCAGGACGATGTCCGCACCCATTCTCTGCTGGAGCCTCTCTCTCTGGTCGTGCAGCGCCTGGGCGAGGCCGCGGCCGACGGTACCAAAACCAATAAGACCTACTTGGATCTGTTTCATAATCTGTTGCTAAAATGTAGAAGTTTGCTTGTGACTAGCTGCGAAAACAGGGGAGTGCACAATCTGAAGGGCGTGGTGAATCGGAGCCCCCTGACGAACCCCGATGATCAATCATTCGGCAAAAATACCCGCTTTCAGGGTGAAAGTCAAAATGTTCAACCAGATATTTTTCTGGCCTCAGCGAGGAAATTAGGCTATATTTACGCCTTGCTTTGCTTCGGGTGATGCAATCATCTGCAGTATGGTGTGATTATTGACTTTCGCCCGTCCGACTCCACCGTCGAAGTTCTGGCGGGGTGTGGTCGAATGCAAGGATATTCCATCGATGTTTCACTGGGCGCAATGAGCGTACAGTTTTTATTTTTATATTTCTTATAAGGAGAGAAGCAATGGGTAAAAACATCCTGGTTTTCGGACCGAATGGAAGTGGTAAAGGCACTCAGGGCGCAATCGTTCAGAAAAAATACGACATTCCGCATATCGAGTCCGGTGCGATCTTTAGAGAGCACATCGGCGGCGGTACCGAGCTTGGCAAGAAAGCCAAGGAGTTCATCGAGCGCGGCGATCTGGTTCCTGATGATATCACCATCCCGATGATGATTGCCCGTCTGCAGAAAGAGGACTGTAAAGATGGTTGGATCCTCGACGGATTCCCACGTTCCAAGGATCAGGCGATCACCCTGGCCGAGACCCTTGAGAAAGAGGGCCTGGCGCTTGACTACGTCATCGAGATCGAGCTTGATCGCCAGATCGCCAAAGAGCGTATCATGGGTCGTCGTCTCTGCGTAAACGACAACAACCATCCGAACCATATCGCCTTCGACGCCATCAAGCCGGTGGAAAAAGATGGCAAGCTGGTTTGCCGCGTTTGTGGTGGCGATCTCAACACCCGCGCCGACGATCAGGACGAGGAAGCAATCGACAAGCGTCATGGCATCTACTACGACGACGTGACCGGCACCATGGCAGCGGTGAATTACTTCAAGAACGGCAGTGGCCCGAAAGTAATTTCCGTAGATGGTTCCAAGTCCATCGGTGAGGTTACCGAGTCCATCATGAGCGAGCTGTAAAAAGCTGCTCGGAAATCCTGATAGAATTGCTGGATTTCGTGTTTATAGTTCAGTCAAGGGCATACCCGAAGGTTTACGGTGTGCCCTTATTTTTTGCCTTTGAATAAGGGCAGATAACATGGCACCCCACGACGGGGAGACAGGTCAAAAGGGCGTTGGCAGTATGGCACTGTCCTGATGGCCTGTAATGCTTTATGGGCCGGGTGCTCAACAACTTTTCAGGTCGGAGAAACGACCAGTGATAGATTCCACGGTGTAAGGAGTTTATCGGTATTTCATTATGGAAGAACAGACGAAGAACAACAGAGTTGGAAAAGTTTATCTCGTAGGTGCTGGACCTGGTGATCCCGGACTCATTACAGTACGAGGAAAGTACCTGCTTGAAAAGGCCGAGGTACTGGTCTATGACTATCTGGCCAGCAAGAAGCTGCTCAAGCACGTCCCCAAGGACGCCAAGCTGGTTTATGCCGGAAAGCGTGGTGGTGTAAAGCACACCCATACCCAGGAAGAGATCAACCAGATGCTGGTTGACTACGCCAAAGAGGGCAAGGTGGTGGTTCGCCTCAAGGGAGGTGATCCGTTCATCTTCGGCCGTGGCGGCGAAGAGGTGCAGGAACTGTTCAACGCGGACGTCCCTTTCGAGGTCGTGCCGGGCGTAACCTCGGCAACCGCGGCGGCCACCTACGCCGGTATTCCCATCACCCATCGTGAATATACCGCCTCCGTCGCCTTTTTGACCGGTCACGAGGATCCCACCAAGGAAAATTCCAACATTGACTGGGCCAAGCTGGCTACCGGTGTCGGTACCCTGGTCGTTTACATGGGGATCAAGAACCTGCCGATCATCGTCAAGAACCTGATCAAGCATGGTCGGGATCCCAAGACCCCGGTTGCCGTAGTGCGCTGGGCATCAACCCCGGAGCAGCGCTCTGTGGTGGGCAATCTCGAGACCATCACCGATATCGTCCGTGATGCAGGGATTACCCCGCCTTCGCTCATTATCGTGGGAGATGTGGTCAGGCTGAAAGAGATCACCGACTGGTACGAAAAACGCCCATTGTTCGGCAAGAAGATCATCGTCACCCGCACCAGGGAGCAGGCCAGTGAATTGATGGCCGGCCTGGAGGAGGCGGGAGCCAACTGCCTTGAGTACTCCACCATCAATATCGAGCCTGTCGATGACTATGGGGTGCTTGACGGCGAGTTGGAGCGCCTCAATGAGTACCACTGGATCCTGTTCACCTCGCTCAACGGCGTCAAATACTTCTTTGACCGTCTCTTTGCCCGCGGCATGGATGCCCGTGACCTGAAGGGGCCGGATATTGGTGTGGTTGGCAAAGCCACCGCTGACTACCTGCTCCAATACGGCCTGAACGCCAACCTGATTCCCCGCATCTTTACCGGGGAGGGGCTCGCCGAGAGCCTGCTCGATCAGGGAGTCGAGGGCCGCAACATCCTGATTCCCAGGGCTGTACAGGCCAGGGAAGTCCTGCCCGAAACCCTGCGCGGAGCCGGCGCCCAGGTTACCGTGGCTCCGGTCTACCAGAACGTCCCGCCCCAGGGACGCAAGGAGGCGTTACGGGAGGACCTTGAAGCCGGTGATGTCGATATGATAACATTTACCAGCTCTTCCACTGTCCGTAATTTCCTGACCATGGTGGACGCCAAAGACGGTGAGGAGTTGCAGCAGTTGCTGGCAGGGGTGAAAATCGCGGCCATAGGCCCGATTACCGCCAAGACCGTCACCGATAATGGTCTGAAGGTGGACATCCAGCCGGATGAGTACACCATCCCCTCACTGGTGGATGGCATTACCCGCTATTTTACCGAACGCAACTAAAAGGTAGCACCGCAATCTGTACCACAGGGGCTGAGCTTTCAGCCCCTGTTTTCAACCAGTTCTGCATATTGTCCATAGCGCCGGTTGTCCAGTACCACCGTTTGGATCATGGAGCCTCTATGTCAGCAACACACCCCATTAGTCCAACCGCCCTGAATCCCTTCTGGCAGGTTGAACATCTCATGCATAATCACTGGCTCCTGCGTGGTTCCACTGAAGGTGCCGGCCAAAGTGTGGTCGAGGTTGAAGACCGGGACGAGGAAGAGGGTGAGGAGCACCGGGTGCTTCTCTGCCGGATGTGCAGTCACGCCATCACCTCCGAGAAACAGCGCCTGGAGATGAATGGCTCCCATCGTCATACCTTTTTCAACCCTGCCGGCATTGTCTTTGAGCTTGGTTGCTTTGGCGAGGCCAACGGGGTGTCCATTGTTGGCGAGTCGAGCTCGGAATTTTCCTGGTTTTCCGGTTACGTCTGGCGTGTCGCGGTCTGTGCACGATGCGGGACCCATCTGGGGTGGCGGTTTGCCGGAGCCCGCACCTTTTATGGGCTGATCCTCAAGAATCTGGCCCAGGGCTAAATGAGCGGGACCAGAAACCAGGTAGTATGACAAGCAGTCAGTCTGCCGACACCAAAATATCCTCAATACCAATGCTATCACCTCAAATCTACATCGTATAGTTGCCCCTATACCTTCATTTCTTCCCGTTTTTGATCTTTCGCCCATTCACTTTTTTGCCGCTGCGATTTTGCTTGGCGGAAACCTGGCTATCGGCTTGCATCAACTCTTTTTTTTGGCTCGATTGATTGACGTAAAATCTGCTGAAGTACTACATATTACACATTGTTTGCTCAAAAAAAGGATGTATTTTGGCAACCCCCTTCGCTAAAATATTTCCAAGGGACGTACCATGGTGCAACAACGAAAAACAGCACCTATCCAATGAGTGACCTTTGCGGGTTTCCCTTTCATTCCCTTCTCATTGTTAGGCGACGCCAATAACTCAACCGCCCAAGAGTTCGCTGGGCTTTGAGGTGGATGCGTATGCAACACTCCTAAATTCAACCAACCCATCTTCTGGTCCAACTGCTCTTGTACACGGTGTGTTGCTGTGGGCAAAGAACAGGGGACTTTCGCCCTTGGTTATTGCTACATGCCAAAACGATGCTGCTGTGCTCGCAAACGAGGAAGCAGGATCATGGCAGTGCAGTTCAACGAACAGGCTGCCGCTTCCTCTTTGGTTCTATTGGGGGACAGAGGCTCGGCCAAATGGTACGACACTGTCTCATTCAAGTACTATCAAACGTATTGAGGAGGTACCCATGAGAAACCGAACCTGCTACATTGTGGTGATTGTCCTAACCATCATTATGGCCCTGTCTGGAGGTGTACCCGTGATGGGAGCACCCGGTGGTGGAGGTGGAGGCGGAGGAGGCGGTGGGAATGAAGCGCCTGATTATGGAGACCAGGTGTTTCTCTACCGATACAGTGATGGCTTTCCTGTGCCCAGCGCTGCGGTCTGCCCTGATGACCTCGGTGAAGAGTGTGAGGCAAGTCAGGCAATCGGTGGTCTCTGTCTGCAACCCATTGCCTCCCAGGAGTTTGAGGGCTGTGAGTATACGGATCCAGCTCTTAGCGGCGAGGAGCCTGTCTGTCTGGTACCGGTTGACCCGGTTACCTGCGCTCCACAGGCCGGGTACGAATATCTCTTGATGGAGGTTGAGTTTGGTCGTATCAACCTGGTTCGCTCCCCGGAGGATGTGCTTGAGGAGCAGTTGCAGGAGGCGCTGTATAGCCTCACCACAGCGGGCTGCCTCTCAAGGGATGCAGCAGGCCGGTTTGTGTACAGCACACTGCTCAGCAGCGATAGCGAGTTGGAGAGTCATGCCAATTCGCCTGCACAGAGTGCAAGCAAGCTAGTGTATGATGCGCTGCTCAGTGTCGGTGAGGTGGAGAGCCACGCCATAGACTCACCTTTACAGAATCTGGCCATATTCTGGAAGATAATGAAGGACGGTGAGTTGGACGAGAACATAGACATCGGCGAAACAGCCTATGAGGTCGCCATGACAGCTGCCCGCGGGCTTGGCGCGTCCTCGGATAAAGAGGGCGAGATCAATGTGGATCTGCTTTCATACCTGAACGAAATTCTGGGCTTTACCCAGGAAGGCGGCAATGCTCTGTTCGATTTTGACTGCATCGAGATTCGGCAAGAGGTCAAGGGCGTGATGGCCGTTGTAGAGAAATGTTACCTGGTTTATGATGGCTTTTCCTATGACAGATCCAGCAATTTCAGCTCATTGCCTTCACCTGCCTACATCCCTGGAGATGTCCCCCTTGATGGCTATTTCGAATACCTCGCGCTGGATGGCTCGAGCCTCGTGGTGACTCAAGGGCCGATTCTGGGGGCCGTGCCTGAGTTGGTTGCAGCTCCCAGTTTGATCGCTGACGGCATAAAGGGCTTTGTCCAGGCCGCTGACGACACCCGCGCTACCATCGAGTTCATACACACCTGGGAGGTACCTGAGACTCTCGCCACGCCGGTAAGTTGCGATACTGCGGCCGGAGACTTTTTTGACGTCAGCATCAGTGAATATTCCGGGTTGCAGGTTCCTGTCCGGATGATCGTGGATTCTGAGGATCGTGAGGTCATCGTAACGGTCCATAACGCCGGGCCGGCTGACGCCAGTGGCACAGTCGTAGTCTATGCTGTCGATATAGATGCACCGGAAAATGTCTATTTCAGCGAGGAATACACCTTTGAAAACCTGCCGGCCGGGTTCAACGCGAGTTGGGAGGATGTTGTCTCAGTTGACAGACCTCTTACCTTAAAGTGGACGGCGGAAGCGGTGACGGAACTGGAGGATGGCACCAACCCGGACGTCAACCTGTCCAACAACACGGTGTCGGAGATAACCAGAGTGATTTCCAGTGGCGGCGGCGGTGGTGGCCCGGGCCACTGATCCCAGCGCTATGAGCCAGAATGAGAACAATACGTTAATATGAAAAGGATTTTCTCCCCACGTCCGTCACCGGATTTCCCAAGCTCTTGGTAAAGGGACAACAATGGTGTGAAGGCCATTGGGGTGACTGGGGAGAGAAAGTGAAAGGCCGGAAGATCAGGGCTGATCTTCCGGCCTTTTTGCTCTGTCGCAGGCGTAAGTAATTTTCTTTGGAGCTGGTTCAAACGGCGGATGGGTTAACTCTCTTTAATGAGATCCAGCAACTCCTCGGAACTCATCTTGGCGCTCATGTCGCTGCCCTCCAGGAGGCTGCCTGCCAGGTCCCGCTTCTCCTGGTGGAGCTTGACGATTTTCTCCTCGATGGTGTTCTTGCAGACCAGCCGGTAGATGGTGACCGGCCGGGTCTGGCCGATCCTGTGCGCCCTGTCTGAAGCCTGATCTTCAATGGCGGGGTTCCACCACGGATCCATGTGGATAACGTAGTCGGCCGCAGTGAGGTTCAGGCCAAGGCCGCCGGCTTTCAAGCTGATCAGGAACACATCCCCCTGGCCGGCCTGGAAGGCTTCCACCCGTTCTTTGCGCAGCCTGGAGTTGGTGGCACCATCCAGATACTGGTAGGAGATGCCTTTTTCCTCCAGATACTCGCGAATGATCTTCAGGTGACCGATGAACTGGCTGAAAACCAACACCTTGTGACGGCTCTCGATGAGTTCTTCCACCACTGAGGAGAAGACCTCCAGTTTGGCGCTGGCGATCGAGCTGTTCGCATCGAGCAGGCGAGGGTTGCAACAGGCCTGGCGGAGCTTCATGATCTCGGTCAGGATCTGCAGGTGACGTCCCTTCTTCTCCTTGCTGTTTTCCAGAATTTCGATGGCGTTCTGCCGCAACGCCTCGTAAAAATGTGACTCCTCCGGGCTCATCTCCACATTCAAGGTTACCTCGGTACGGGACGGCAGTTCGTCCAGAACCTGTGACTTGATACGGCGCAGGATAAAGGGGCGTATCAGCTTTTTCAGCTTCAGCCGTGCTTCACGATCCTGATATCGCTCGATGGGGATAGCAAAGCGCTCATTGAAGCTGTTGAGCGAACCGAGCAGGCCCGGGTTGATAAAGTGGAACAGGTTCCACAGCTCGCCGAGATGGTTCTCGATCGGGGTACCGGTGGTGATGAGGCGGAATTTGGCGTTGAGGGACATCGCCGCCCGGCTGCGCTTGGTGGCGGCATTCTTGATCGCCTGGGCCTCATCGAGGATCACCGTTTGCCACTGCACGTTCTTCAGCAGCTCCTCTTCCTGCTGCAGCAGGGTGTAGGTGGTGATCAGCAGGTCAAAGGGCCCCAGGCCCTCGATGATCGATTTGCGGTTTTTGCCGGCCAGCGTCTTGATGGTAAGAGTCGGCGTAAACTTGATCACCTCGCTCTGCCAGTTGGTGGAGACCGAGGTCGGGGCCACGACGAGCGATGGACCGTCGGTGGCGTTTTGCAAGATGATCGCCAGGGACTGCAGGGTCTTACCGAGGCCCATGTCGTCCGCCAGACAGCCGCCTACTCCCCAGTCGGCCAATCGGGCCAGCCAGGAATAGCCTTCAAACTGGTAATCGCGAAGCTCCGCCTGCAGGGTGGACGGTACCTTGGGCTGGAAATTCTGGGCGTTACGGATCTTTTCGAGTTGCCCATCCCAGCCTTTGTCGGCTTCGGTGTTGGCCCGTAAAGCGAGTTTTTCCAGCGGCATTGCCGCCAGAGGGTGGATGAGGATCTCGTTTTCATCTTCATCGCTCATACCCTCTGAGTAGATGTTCATCTCCTCCAGCCGACGCATGAACTCCTGGGTCAGGGCCAGGAACTGACCGTTGCCTATCTCGATAAACCGACCCGATGAGTTCTTCATTTTGGTCAGCAGGTCCTTGAGCTCGATAACCGTATCCTGGTCCAGCTGCAACTGGCCGCTCATGGCGAACCAGTTGTGGCGATTGGTGCGGATCTTCAGGTTCAGGTTCTCCATGGAGGCCTGGTGGGTGATGTTCAGTTTCTCCCCCTCAGGCCACTCGATCATAACCTTGTCGCGGATGGCCTGAAGTTCATGGAGAGCCTGGAGGCAGTCATCCGGGTCCTGCAGGTGCCACTCCCTGTCATTTTCCTGCTCCAGGTCCATGGCCAGGTCGAGGATGGGGCAAAGCTCTTCGATGTCTCTTGCCTTTTCCTCCTCAAGGGCGAGATTTCTCCTGGTCTGCAACCGTTTACCGTTGACTTCAGCCATGATGTTTTCAACGCCCTGGCCGGGTTTGAGGTAGTGGCCGCCTTCGGTGAAGGGTTTGACGAACATCTCCAGGCGAAAACCGGTGCCGTAGGGCAGCAGGTGCATGTAGATGGTGGAGTCAGCCTCGACGAAGGTGATGTCACTGCGCTCGCTGCTCAGCCGATCGGTAGCAATGGCGGAATGTACCGTCATGAATGACGAGATGTTGCCTATGGCGGTCAGGACATGCTCGCTGGCGGACTTGGGGACGGTAAGACCTTCCTTGCCGGTGATCTGGGCGATGCGGCGGTGGTTGTCGTTGATCTTGATGACCTTGATCCGGGTGGGGGTCTCTTTATAGAGCGCGATGTTGTCGGCGGTGATCGGCTGGGCAAAGCAGATATGCAGCAGTTCGCCGCGCTCTTCCACCAGTAGCTCGGGCTCTCCGGAGATCAGCTCCACCGGGGTGGTCGGTGAGTGCCCGAGAAAAAGCAGTGGATGGCCGATCATGGCCAGGAGCGCCTTGTCGATATCGACGTGGTAATTGACGCCCTGTGTTTCAGCGTTCTGGATCTTTTTGATCGCCCGACAGATTTTTCTGTCCTGCGGGGTCAGGAAATTGAGCTTGCTGCTCTGGTAGAGACGGGAAAGCGACACCGGTCGTCCCTTGGACCAGTTGCCAGTTGGCAGCAGTTTTTGCTCCCGGGGGTTGAGCTGGGCACTGTTGCCCTTCACGTCCACCAGCCAGACAAGCCGCACAGTTTTCTGCGGCTCTTCCGGTTCCACGGTGGTGGCATGGATCAGGGCCTCAAGGCTTCTCTTCCACGGTTCTTCCGGTTCCAGAATGGACAGCAGCGGGATGATGCCGAGTTCCTGCTCGATGGTGGCCCGGGTGTTCAGGTATTCCTCTTCGGCATGCAGGGTCTTGGAGAGCAGCTCGGCAAAGACGCTGGTAAAGAGCTGGTAGCCGTTCTCTTTGGCGTCGGCGTAGGAGTCGACGATGTATTTTTCAAGCTCGGGGTCGATGGAGCTGTTCAGCCAGTACTGGCAGAGGCCGGCGAAGAGCGTCGTGAGGCTGGAGAGCTGTTTGACGTCCTCGATTGGCGGCTCGGCATCAGGTGCCACCGCGTTCAGGTGGGAGCTCATCACAAAGGCGAGATGCTCATACGCCTCGCTCTCGGTGGAATTCTGGAACAGGGTGAGGGTGTTGCTGATCTGGTCGGCGATGGCTGCAAAATCCTCTTTGTCGGCATCCTTGAGCAGGGCCAGGATATAAAACAGGCCGGTGGGGCCGAAGAAGGCCACCAGCTCAGAACCGGTCAGCTCCTGCAAAAAGGCCCTGTCCGTATCAAAGGCAGCCAGGCCGTTATCGTCGGCGCCGAGCAGGAACTCAACCGTTCCGAGAGCGCCAGTTCCCTGGAAGGAGTCTGGTGAGGAGCTCACCAGTTGCCTGGCCCTTGCCAACTCGCCTTGAAAGAGGAGTTGGTTGAACAGGAGCCGGCGAAAGGGGATGATTTCGTCATCGGTCAGATGCTTGAATTCCTCTTCGTCGGCAAGGAAGTCGAGTATGGCAGAGGCCCCTTGCAGCCTGGACTGGCAATGCTGCATGACGCTGCTGAACAGGTAGAACTGAAACGAAGTTGGCAGGCTACGTATCCATTCGGCGTCAAAAGGTGCTGTGGTGACTTGAACCGTGGGCAGCATCTCTCCGACCAGTTCGCTGCACTGGGTGCTCAAAAAGTCTGCGGCCTCTTCGATCAGGTCAAAGTCCTGGGTGTATATACCGATACGCATCTCCCGCACAGCCCGCCAGCATCTGGTGGACCACTTGCCATAATAATAAGAGACCGGAGCCTCCTTGCGAATGGCGTCAGCGTATTCGGAAAAAGTTCCCTCTTTTACTGCGCGCTTGCTGAGCACCTCGACAATTTCCGGGATGACCTGACGTTCACTATTCAACAGTCCGAGCTGCTCAAACTTGGAGAAATAATGATTGAGATTGGCAGCGGTAGGGCGGTTTCCCCGTGGATTCTTGAAATCAAGCTTACGCAGGCAGTTCACCAGCAGGGTGGTGTGTGCAGGTTCGTAGACTATCGACAGAAATTGAAGGAGGGAGTGCTCAAAAGGTGGAAGTTTGTCTAGCTGTTCAAGGGGAGGGATATCGGTTGGCATGGTTATAGTTTTTATATTGATACTCCTGGTTATGGCTTCTGCCTTCCCCTCGAAAACGGTGGGGGAGAAGCATTACACTATATCATCCCCGCCCATGCAAGAGAACCAAAAAAAAAGGAATTTCCCCATTTAATAGGTGTCGCTGCGCGTATTCCGAGAGATTACGACCCGCTTGATACGACAAGCTGAAATGTTTCCGGAGAGGATATGAACCTGATGTGCGGTGTAGGCTGTTTACGGTGCAAAATGAAAACGTCCCTGCTACCAAAGTAAGTAACAGGGACGAAAATGGAATATGCTGGCTGGCTTCAGGTGGCACTTATGCCACTGTATGCCGTGAATCCATGGGCTTCATTACAGATTTTTATGTACAGTAATCTGTGCTTCCTTTTTTAAGTTATCGATGAATGCACCCAGCAGATCCTGCTGTTTGCTGCGAAGCAGTGCCTGGCGATACGGTTCAAGTTCATCCGAGTCGGCGATCCCAGGTGCCTGTCGCTCTTTCAGGTTCATGATGAAGTAATCGCTGCCGACCATCTCAGCCTCTTCACTGCTTGGGGCCGCGGTAGTCAACTTGAACGCCTTTTCGGTGAGAGCTCCCGGGAAATCGGTGTTTTGCTGTCCCTGGGCTCTCCGCTCAAGAAGTCCGGAGTTGAGGATGGTGGCACTTGCCTCTTTGGCCGCTTCCTCAAAAGAGGTCTCGGAGTTGAGTTTGGCTACAAAATCCGCGGCGGCCTGCTGGGTCATCTCTGCGGCCTTTTCAGCGACAAAATCTGCCGTTGCTCTCTCCCGTACCGCATCCAGTGCCGGGGTCTCAGGCTCCTTGACCTCCTCGGCGAAGACGATGGCATAACCGCTATCGGTTTTGATCAGTGAACTCAGTTCGCCTTTTTTAAGGGTAAAGGCGGTGGCCAGGGCCTGTGCGTCGAGGGTGACATCGGCAGGTGGTGCGGTCTGGGCAAAAAAGCCAGACTCTTTCAGCGGCTGGTCCGGGTTGTTCTCGGCATAAGCCTGGATGGAGCCGGCGCCGATGATGCCTTCATAGGCGCTGTTTGCCATCTGGAAGGCCAGCGGCTGCGCCTCCTTGTCCTGCAGGGCGGCGACAATCTCAGCGCGGGCCTCGTCGAGGGTTTTGGTAACTGCCGGCTGAATCTCTTCCAGCTTGATGATGTGGTAGCCAAAGGCGGTCTTGACCACTTCGCTCACCTCGCCAGGCTGCATGGCAAAGACCGCTTCACCAAATTCAGGAACCATCTGCTCCCGGGTGAAAAAGCCGAGATCTCCACCCTGGGGAGCGCTTGGGCCCTCTGAGTATTGGATGGCGAGGTCAGCAAAATCATCACTTGCCGCAGCCAGCTTGACGATCTCCTCAGCCCGCTGTGCCTTCTCTTTGTGGAGCTCCTCGCTGTCCTGATCGTTGGCGGTAAGCAGGATGTGCCTGGCGTGACGCTTCTCGGCGGTGGTGAACTGGTCGATATTGCTGTTGTAGTATTCAGCTACCCGGGCTTCGTCGATGTCGATCTTCTTGCCGACCTCAGCGTAGGAGAAATCAAAATATCTGAGCTTCATCATCGGCTCACTGCGGTAGTTGTCGCGCACACCCTCAAACCACTTTGCCAACTCGTCCTCATTCACCACGACGGCATCGGTGAACTGCTCGGGTGTGAAGCGGACAAAATCCACCGCAACTTTCTCATTTTCATAACTGTACAGCTGCTCCACCTCGTATTCGCTGGTCAGTGCCGCAAACTTGCTGATCTCCTGAATGGTTTTCTGAGCGAGCATATCGTGACGGAGGTTATTTTCGAACTTGACCGGGGTAAGGCGGTTGGCGGCAAGAATCGACTGGTATTTGTCCATATCAAAGACGCCATTCTCCTGGAACTGTGGCATGCTTCTCACCGTCTCCTGGATTTCCTCACCGCTGACCACTATACCCATTTCGGTCGCCCCCTGGCGCAGCAGGGCCGCCTGGACAAGCTGGTTGATTACCTGTTGCTTGATGCCAAACGATTCAGCAAGCCCCTTGGGCAGGGTGCCCCCAAACTGTGCAGCGAGATTCTGGTGGGCCCGGTCATACGCTACCTGGAAATCCTGAAAGGAGATTTCCTCACCATTGACGAGGATCGCCGATTCTCGGCTGCCATTCATGTTGGAGCCGACACCCCAGAAGATAAAAACGAGTGCTATGATGACGACAATCGCCTGGATGACGATGGATTGAGCTTTGTTACGAAGTATCTGCAGCATGAGAGTAGTCAGTTAGGCTTGGTTTGAATACGATGGACCGGGCCATGCGCCGGACACACCTCTTAATCATTCTTTATCCACAAAATAAATGTTCGATTTACTCTTTCTTTTTCTTCTTCGCAAGGAAAAACCAGCAAAGCCGGCAGCACCGGCGGGTGCTGAAAAATGGCAGCAATGCGGCCTTCTGATGCAGGGAAAAAGTGCTATAATAATTTTCTGAGAAAAACGTAAAAAGTTGTGGACATATGCCAGAAAGGCGGTACAATCCCGAATTGTTGTTTCGCGACAGGTACGTGTTAGTCTACCCCGAGGACATCTTTCCGTATTTGAGGCGGTTTGGAGTAGCGCAGCAAGACTCGTTCGCATCCCTACAAAGTAACGATTAGAGTCAATATTTCGCACGTTTGAACAAGATACGAATCAGGCGTAAGAAATGATTCTTCATTCACTTGACAAACCCTTTTTGCTATAGTAATAAGCCATATTAGTTTTCAGCAGAGCCTAATAACGGTGTAAGCCATAACATAAAATTTCAAGGAGGTTTGAAATGCCAACAATCGAACATAATGGAAGTAGCTTCACAGTAGACGAGGACGGCTTCCTGCTCAAAGGTATGGAAGAGTGGAACGACGACTGGGTCGACTACGTAAAAGCTTCCGAGGGTATTGGCGAGCTTACCGACGAGCACCAGAAGGTAATCGACGCTCTTCAGGAGTACTACAAGAAGAACGGTATCGCTCCTATGGTACGTATCCTCTCCAAGACCACCGGTTTCCCACTGAAGAGAATCTACGAGCTCTTCCCATCTGGACCAGGTAAGGGAGCTTGTAAGATGGCTGGTCTTCCTAAGCCTACCGGTTGTGTCTAATTCGTAAGAATTTAGATTGCGATTCGAAAGGGGGTGCCGTAAATGGCACTCCCTTTTTTTTTGCCTACATACTAGGGGGGCTTTGGCCTTGCTGGGTCGGGCCGGGCTGTTAACTGTTTGACTTGAGGTGCTCCAGAACCAGCCTGTCATGTATGGATTTGATCTGCAGCTGGTAGTCAGGTGCGCTTATTCTGGCCCCCCTCAGCCCTCCGCGAAGGTTGATCTCGGTAAGGTAGAACCGTTTTCCGTTCAGTTCCCGGTCAAAGAGCATCACGTCAATGTGGGCGTAGGGAAATCCCCCGCGTTCCATCACCTTGCTGCCGAATTCCCGCAGCTTTTGGGTGACTTCAACTGGCTCGGCAGAACCGCCGCAATGCAGATTGTGGCGAAAGTTGCCGCTGTTTTTCCGTTCGTAGGCCTCGGTATAGTCCCCGAGTGAAATGAGGCGAATGTCGCGAAAGCCCTGGGCAAGGGGCTGGATGACAAAGGGGAATTCGAGCCTGCCGAAGGAGGCCTGGTTGTAGACATCTTCGATGTTGGAGAACCTGTGAATGCCGATTCCGCTGTTTTTCCTGTCCCTTTTTACAACCACATCCCCTATGGCCTGACTGGTGAACAGCGAGGTGGCTTCCAGCAGACTGTTGGTGTCATATACCGCCACGGTGTTGGGCAGCATAAAATCACTGAAGATGCGGGCCTGATGGACCTTGGAGCGGCTGGTGATTTGCGAGGAGGCGGAAGGTATCAGCTGAATACCCCGGTGCAACAGGTCTATCAGCAGATGCTCCTCGCCAGGGATGAGACGGAGTCGGCAGTTAACGACGTGCCTGGGGGTTAACGATTGGTAATGTTGAAAGAAGTACTCGTTGTTTTCGATGACTCTGACAGCCTGGCCGGTCAAAAGATCATCTCCGCAAACCGCTGGTGATACGGGCTGAGATCTTCATCGCAGTTCCCGCAAAAGAGTTTGACATCGCCCATGGATTGTGAGCTTCTGTCTTCGATGGTGAAGCTGCCGTCCGGGTTTTGCACGTAATGGGTCGTGGTAATGACGTCATCGGTGATTTCGAAGAAATCCCTGTCATTACCACATACTGGACATTTGAAGCGATTCGCGACTTTGGTCTGAGCAAAAGGCATATGGGAAAAGAGTCTTTCTCTACGTATTGCCCGTTACTTCACGAACCTGGAAATACCGGGTCAGTTTTTCTTGGCCGGAACCTCAACTGTCGGTGCGGCCGGTTTTACGGCTGGAGCCGGTTTCTTGCCGATGGACTCGGCAAGGTCCTTGGTGGCTGCCTTGATCTCACCATCAATGCTGGCACCTGGTTCTACAGTCAGGCTGCCCGCCTCCAGTCTGCCATGGATGGCGCAGTTCTTGCGTGCAGTGATCAGGCCGGCTTTGACATTGCCCTCCAGGGTGCCGAAGCAGTTGAAGGAGGATGCTACAATGTCACCGGTAATTTTGCCAGTCTCACTTAAAACAAGGTGTTCGCCATTGATATCGCCAATAATGGTGCCATCAATTCTGGTTTTCCCCTGGAAGGAGATCTGACCGGTGATGGTCATGGTCTTGTCAATAATGGAGGCGATAGCCTCGCTTTCAGCTTTCTGCATTTCTTCCTGGGGATTACTCTTTTTAGAAAACATGGCAATGCTATTTCTTTTTCCCTGTTGCTGCAACAGAATTATTTTATGATTTTTTTGCTGGTGGTTGCTTTAACCAGCGGTCTCTTGGGCGCGATTGGTTTGAGCAGCTTCGCGATCTGTATATACTTCAGTGGGTTAATGGGCTTCCCTCGGTATTTCACCTCATAGTGGAGATGGGGACCTGTGGAGCGTCCTGTGTTGCCTACCTGGCCGATGAGCTGTCCCCGCTGGACACGGTCACCTTTTCGCACAATGTAGCTGTGCATATGGGCAAAAGCGGTCGTGTAGCCATTCTGGTGATCGATTTCGACGTATTTGCCATAGCTGCCGTTTGTCATTGCACGCTTGACGACACCGTCCGCGGTAGCGTATATCTTATCTCCGGTCTTCCCCCGGAAGTCGATCCCTTCATGGGAGCTGCGCTTTCCGTTAAAAGGATCCTGGCGGGTACCAAAACGGGAGGTGATAGGTCCTGTTCCGGGGCTTCCCAGGGGGATCCGTTTGATGATCTTGGTGTACTCGTCCGCCTTGAGCAGCAGTTCATCCTGAACCCCGGGGCTGGCCTCGATGAATGGGCCACCGCTGTTTTGAGAATTCTTGCCCTTATCCGCTGGCATCTTGACGCCGATATTGTGCATGATCGTCTCGATCAGGACACTGCGCTCTTCAAGTTCACTGACCGCGGTTGACAAGAGCAGCTCTTTCTCTTCCTTGAACGCTGCCTGCTGGTTGGCCTTGTCAAGGCGGAGGCTGGCGATTTTGAGGTTGAGCTCTTTGCGCTCGGTTTCGGCTTTGCGTTGAATTTCGCTGATCACTTCATCGCTCATATCCACCTTGGATTGCAGCTCGGCGAGCTGTTTATCCATGGAGCGATTACTGGTGAAGAGGGAGTAGGAGGAGATGGAGGCGGTGACGAGAATGACAACTGTTACTGCTGCGGATACGAGGTAGGTGAGAAGGCGCTTTGTCTCCACGGGGAGTTTGAGCACTTTCCCCTTTTCATCCATGATAATGATATGCAGCCGTTCGTTCATCGCAACTTCTAGTAAAAAAGGTTGTACATTGATGAGCCATTGGTACAATTTTCAACTACCTATGTCGTATAAATGGCTTAAATCCGCTACAAAACCCATATAGCTATACCCAGCACAGTACAATTTATCAAGCGCAAAAAAGGCCAAAAAACGATTATGTGGTGTGAGATATTAATTTTTTTACTTTTCTTGTGCAAAAAATTTAAAAATTAGCAAAGCAATAATCATTTTAGGTGCTTCGGACTTAGCGAAATTTTAACGAAGGTGAAATTTCAGAGTCAAGTATTTTATCCTTAAGTACAAATTCAATCACTGCCTTATGAGTCATCTGCTTAGCTGCAGCTCCATCAGCAAATCCTTTGGTGCCCAGCAGCTGTTTAAAGATATCAGTTTCACCCTGCAGGAAGGCGATCGAGTCGGCCTGATCGGCCCGAACGGGTCTGGAAAATCTACTCTGCTGCGGATCATCTCCGGCTTGGAGGAGCCGGATAGCGGCCAGATACAATACCAAAAGCATGTGCGCTTTGCCTATCTCGCCCAGTCGGATCTTTTCGACGATGAGTTAAGCCTTGTCGCAAACCTGCTTAAGGCCATGGAGGGCAGCGAACTCGATGAAACAGAGCGGCTGCATCGAGCCCATGAGTTGCTCAGCAGGGCGGAGTTCGCCGACAGTGAAGTGGCCGTGGGGCAGCTCTCCGGCGGCTGGCGCAAACGTCTGTCTATCTGCCGTGCCCTGCTGCTCAGTCCGGATGTGCTGGTGATGGATGAGCCCACCAACCACCTCGATATCGAAGGCATACTCTGGCTGGAAAAACTTCTCGGGGGCGGCCTGGCTGAAGGGCCAAAGGCCTGGCTCCTGGTCAGCCACGACAGGCGTTTTCTGGAAAACTGCACCAACCGGATCGTCGAGCTATCAGCGGTCTACCCTGAAGGCTCTTTTCAGGTCAACGGCAGGTATTCAGATTTCCTGGAGGAGCGGGCCACTTTTTTAGAAGCACAGATGGAGGAGGAGACTCGCCTTGCCAACAAGGTGCGCCGGGAGACCGAGTGGTTACGAAGAGGACCCAAGGCCAGAACCTCAAAGGCCAAGTACCGCATCGATGAAGCGCATAAGCTGCAGGGGGAACTGGCCAAGGTCAAGTCACGTAACCGTGCTTCCGGCGCTGTGCAGATCGATTTTGACGCAACCGGCAGGAAAACCAAAAAGCTCCTGGAGGGAAAAGGGCTGACCAAGGGCTACGACGGTCGCAACCTGTTCGCCGATCTCGATATCCTGCTTTCGCCGGGGAGCAGACTCGGGCTGTTGGGACGCAACGGCTGCGGTAAATCGACCCTGATGCAGATCCTGGCCGCGGCTGCCGACGACCACGGTTTCAAACCGGATTCGGGCAGCTTGAGGCTTGCCGATAATGTGCAGATCGTCAGCTTTGACCAGAGACGGGAAAACATCGACCCGGAAGTGACCCTGCGGCGGGCCCTGGCGCCGGAAGGTGATTCCATCGTCTTTCGCGGCCGCTCTTTGCATGTGGTCTCCTGGGCCAAGAAGTTTCTTTTTCGCACAGACCAGCTGGAAACCCCTGTAGGCCAGCTCTCCGGCGGCGAGCAGGCCCGTATCCTGATTGCTGATCTGATGCGCAGGCCGGCGGATATCCTGCTACTTGATGAGCCGACCAACGATCTCGATATTCCCTCACTCGACGTCCTGGAAGAGAGCCTGATCGATTTTCCAGGGGCCTTGGTGTTGGTGACCCATGACCGGTTCCTGCTCGACCGGGTCTGCGACAGGCTGCTTGGCTTTGACGGCAAGGGCGGAGTCGCCTACTATGCCGAGTACAGTCAATGGCTGGCCGACCTTGCCACTGCCGGCAAAAAAAGCGCCAGTGCAAACGAGGCACCCAAAAAGAAGAAGCCGGCCCAAAAGAAAAAGGGCAAATTGACCTACCTGGATCAGCGCGAGTATGATCAGATGGAAGAGCTGATCATGAATGCGGAAATGGAAGTGGAGGAGCTACAGCAGCGTATGGAGCTGCCGGAGGTATCCTCCAGTCCCAGCGAGGCTGCCGAGTGCTGGGCAAAGCTGGAAAAGGCCCAGCTGGAGGTGGAACGGCTCTATGCCCGCTGGGATGAACTGGAAGAGAAAAAGAACGCTGAGGGCTAAATGAAGATCGCCTTTTTGTCTGATATCCACGCCAACATGGAGGCATTGCAGGCGGTGCTGGCCGACCTGAAGGACCGCCGGGCTGTCGGGACCCAGGACCGGGTGGTCTGTCTCGGGGATCTGGTTGGCTACGGGCCGGAACCGCAGGAGGTGGTGGACCTGGTCCGTGAGCAGGGCTTTGCAGTGCTGGTGGGCAATCATGAGGCTGCACTCGCCAGCAAGAAGGCAAGAGGCTGGATGAACTTCCAGGCCAGAGAAAACAACGTCTCCACCGAGGCTCTGCTCTCCAGGGAAAACCTGGAGTATTGCAGCGGCCTGCCGAGAACGCTCAGTTTCGGCACCGCCCTCTGCGTGCACGGTTGTCCGCCCGACTCGGTGAACGGCTATCTCTACTCGATGAGTGACGAGGCGATACAGACAGTTTTTGCTGAGTCGAGCTACACCCGCTTTTTCGTCGGCCATACCCATGAGCTGCAGCTGGTGTTTGAGACTGGAGATGGTATAGAGCGTCAAGTGCCGAAGCCGGGCCAGTACCCGCTTGAGGCTGATACAAAGTACATCATCAACTGCGGCTCAGTGGGCCAGCCGCGGGATGGTAATAACCGGGCCAAGTACGTGATCTGGGACAGCGAGCAGGATATCCTTGAGGTGTGCGCGGTCGACTATGATATCGACTCGACATTCGAAAAGATCATCAGGCGCGGCTTTCCCAAAGCTTTTGCTCAACGACTGAAGTAGGGGACACGGATGAATCGTGCTGGCAGATATGAAATTATCGGTCGCCTGGGCCGTGGGGGCATGTCGACGGTGTACAAGGCACGGGCACCCATCACCGGCCGGATCGTCGCTTTAAAGATCCTGCGCCCCCGTGATGAGATCTTCGTCGATCTGGTGGGGGAGGAGCGTCTGAAGGAAATTTTCGTGGAGGAGGCCCGGATCATGGGGGAGATCTCCCACGATCATGTGGCCAAGATTATCGACTGCGATGAAGACAACGGGACCCCATTTATCGTGCTGGAGTATTTCTCCCACTCAATCGGTGATCTCATCGGGGAAGCATATGAAGTGGAATATGACTGTCGCGAGGTGAGCGTCTCCCGAGCGGTCCTGTATATGCAGCATGCCCTGCGCGGCCTGGAACGGTTGCATTTTGCCGGCATCATTCATCGCGATATCAAGCCCTTTAACCTGATGATCACCAACGATGACCGGGTGAAGATTATCGATTTTGGCCTGTCGCGGGTACGGGGTGAGGAAAAGATGTCCATCCCTGGTATGCAGGTGGGCTCCCCCTTCTACGCTGCGCCGGAACAGGAGCGTAACCCCAAAAAAGCCGACGCCCGTGCGGATCTCTATGCCATCGGGGTTTTGCTCTATCGCATGTTGACCGGCCGCCTTGTCGATGGCCGCGCTGAGATAGCTGTCCCCAGCAGCCTGAACCGCGAGCTGGATGAATCCTGGGACTATTTTCTTTTAAAAAGCATTGCCAAAGACCCGGAAAAGCGATTTCAGAGTGCCCTGGAAATGCGGCTGGCCCTGGAGCAACAATTTGCCAGCTGGCAGGATGGATCGCAGAACGGCTGCCAGATGCTGCCGGCGATCAACGGGGCGGCAACGCGACCTGCTCCGCTTGAACCGGTGGACAGTATCCCCCGCCGGATAATGTACAAGGAGGTCCGTCAGCGGTGCGGGCTGGATACGCTGTTTCGGCCGAGGACGTTTTTCGGCCACCAGCTGACGACCCTCAACCCGCATCTGCTGTTCGATCCGGTCACCGGGCTTCATTGGCAGCGGGCCGGCAGTGGCTTTGTCCTCGATTGGCAGCAGGCCCACGACTATGTGGAGCACCTTAATACGAGCGGTTTTGAGGGGAGAACCAACTGGCGGCTCCCCACCGTGGCGGAGCTGGTGACGATACTGAGAGCCCCCACCGCCTTTCGGGATTTTTGTTTGCCGCCGCAGTTTGACGCACGCCTGCACTGGCTCTGGTCGGCGGATCACTGCACCAAGAAGGCTGCCTGGATGGTAGACATCGTAGAGAGTTACGTCGGCAGGCTGGACAAGGATGGTACGGCCTCGGTGTGCGCGGTCGCGAACAGTTAGCAGTAAAGGTGCAGCGGGTGCAGCCGACAACGCAGGCTGACGCGATTCCCATCAGACAAGAACGGACTGCAGAGTAGTTCTTTGACTTTTCTTTTTCTGTGGTATCCTCCAAATCCTGGTACAGGAACCTGATGGCAGGAGTGAAAGCATTTTTACAAGCTCAGAGTGGGCTTACAGGGTTTGCTCCGTTAGCGGTCCATTCAATCATAAAAATCCAACTCTTCCAACGATGAAGCGAACAGGCCGGAGCAAATCAGTGTCGTGCGAATAGGAGAATTTCGGGGTATAGGCAGTTTCAAGGAGCTGGGAGTTTCCATCTCGGCATTCTTTCTCTTATTGCTCTTGTTCCAGCTTTTTTTTATGCCGGGCCTGTTGCGGCAAGGGGGGCATCTCTATGTGCCGTTCAAAAAGATTGTTGTTGGCGGAAGTCCGGATAACCCACCTTACGAATTTCTCGACGAAAATAACGAACCCGCAGGATATAACATCGATCTCATAAAAGCTGTTGGTGCGGAGATGAAGGTCGAGGTGGAGGTTGTGTTGGGGAAGCCTGCCGACCTTGAAGAGGACTTTCTGGCTGGTCACATAGATTTGCTCCAGGGCATCACCAGGGCGGACAATATGGCCGATGACTATACTTTTTTTCGGCACACGGCCTATCGGCAGAAACTTTTTGCCAACGTTGAATATCCCCAGCACATTACTTCGCTCGATCAGCTGCAAAGCGGCAACGTCTATCTCAATAGAAAAACACCGTTTCTGGAGCAACTCATAGCCCGTTACCCGCAACTTTCATTTTTTCCGGTGAGCTCCCATGCCGAGGCGCTCAGGCTGCTGGATCAGGGGGTTGCAGATTTTGCGCTCATTGTGCACCTGCCAGGATTTCAACTGGCCCGGCAGCTTGAATTTTTGAAAAATGAGCATCCCGGCATGAAGGTCATGCCGATCGGTGAACTCAAGCCCGGCCTTGGTTACGGTTACCTTTCCCGTAGCGATAACATGGAGCTCATTGACCATGTCCGGAAAAGCTTCGCCAACCTGCAGCTGAGCGGTCGCCAAAAGGAGATCAAGGAGCAGTGGCTTGGGAAAATCGACGGTTCCACGATCAGTAAGAGAGAAAAGAGCGTTCAGCTTGGAGGCATTATCTTTGGTCCGCTCTTGCTCATGGTCTGTGTGGCATTTTTCTGGAATCATTCCCTGAAAAAGGAAGTTGAGAGAAGGAGTAAGGAGCTGGCCGTTCAGCATCACCAGCTCATCCAGGCTGACAAGATGACCTCACTCGGTATCCTGGTTGCCGGTGTTGCCCACGAGATAAACAATCCTGCCGGAGTGGTGCTTCAGAACATGTCAGTTCTCAAGAGGCTATCCGAGACCTCCAATGAGGTGCTGGAGGAGCGATATCGGCAGGAAGGAGATTTTTTCATCGGTGGTCTGCCCTATTCGCTGCTCAGGGAGGAAGCTGATCAGATCTTTTCGGAGATGGAGGATGGAATGAGCCGGATCGTTCAGATTGTCAACGATCTGAAAGATTTTGCCAGAAAGGATTCCATGGTATTAAACGAATCCACCTCCTTAAATGAGGTTGTGGCGGCATCACTGCGACTGCTTGAGAGTTCCATGCCCAAACAGATTGCCGGAATCCGGGTTGATTTGGGGGCAGGTCTGCCGCCGTTTGCCGGTAACAGTTCAAGGATCCAGCAGGTGGTCATCAACCTCGTCATGAACGCCCTTCAGGCAGGCAGGGGGGACGGGTCGGATATTTGTCTTGCGACCGCATTTGATGAGACCTGGTCTGAACTGCGCCTCACCGTTGAAGATGACGGGGTAGGTATTGAGAAAGCTCAGCTCGCTCATCTTTGTGATCCCTTTTATACCACCAGGAGGGAATCCGGGGGCACTGGTCTGGGTTTATCAATTTCGGATCGAATTCTTAAGGAGCATGAGGGGCGGCTGCATTTTGACTCCGAGCTTGGAGTGGGCACCACGGTGACCATGTATCTGCCAGCGATAACAACAGAGAAAGCTGATTATGAAAGAGACACGTTATCCTGAGTTTGGCGTACTTCTGGTTGATGACGAGAACAGCTGGTTGCGGACTATGTCCATGACCCTCGCAATCGAGGCGGGTATCAATAATATCCATCGCTGCTCCGATAGCCGGGAGGTACTTGGGCTTTTGGCGGATCAGGATATTGGTCTGGTTCTCCTCGACTTGAATATGCCACATATCCCAGGGCTTGAGCTCTTGCCAATGATCGTAGAAGAGTTTCCTCAAGTAAGCGTTATCGTTGTCAGCGGTCTCAATCAGGTCGATAAAGCGGTGCAGTGCATGAAAAAGGGAGCTCTTGATTTTTATGTCAAGACCGTCGAGGTCGACAGGCTTATCAAGGGCGTGCAGAGGGCATTGCGATCCATCGAGCTGGAGAGGGAAAACCGGCAGATGCGCAGCCGCTTTTTTGGCGGTGGTCTGGAGCATCCTGACTGTTTTGAGGAAATACTCACCGCCAACAGGAGTATGCTCTCAGTCTTTCAATATATCGAGGCTATAGCCGTAAGTTCCCGCCCGGTTCTGATAACCGGTGAGAGCGGTGTCGGCAAGGAACTCATAGCCAGGGCTATCCACAGGTTGAGTGGTCGTAGTGGACCACTGGTGCCGGTAAACGTGGCCGGATTGGATGACAATGTGTTTTCCAGCACGCTTTTCGGGCATAAAAAGGGCGCCTATACGGGTGCAGATGAGAATCGGGGAGGCATGGTCGAACAGGCGGCCTATGGAACCCTCTTTCTCGACGAGATCGGTGATCTGAGTATTGCTTCCCAGGTCAAGCTTCTCCGCCTGTTGCAGGAGGGGGAATACTTCCCCTTAGGCAGTGATATGGTGAAGAGGATGAATGCCAGGGTGATCGTGGCGACGCATCAGGATCTGGCGGTAAGCCAGGCGGAGGGCAGACTCCGTAAAGACCTCTATTACCGGCTTTGTGGCCACCATGTACATATTCCCCCACTGAGGGAGCGAAAGGATGACATCTCATTGCTGTTGAATTCATTTCTGCAGCAGGCTGCCGAGGAACTTGGCAAGAAGAGTCCCTCTTATCCCAAAGAGCTGGTAGCACTCCTGGAAAACTACCCTTTTCCCGGTAATGTCCGGGAATTGAAGGGGATGGTTTTTGACGCAATGAGCATGCATAAAAGCAGAATGCTGTCCATGGATGCCTTTAAACGGGCCATGGATGGCCACTCAGTTGCCAAGGACAGCGGTGTGGTGCAGCACGATAGCCTTTTCAACAGCGATGCCCAGCTGCCGCCCCTCAAAGAGGTCAGTTCCCTCCTGGTACAGGAAGCCATGAAGAGAAGCAAGGGGAATCAATCTCTGGCGGCGCGCCTGCTTGGTATCTCTCAACCCGCATTGAGCAAAAGACTCAAAAAACTCTCAGCCTGATAGTGACATTTGCTACCGGCATTCCCTTCACTTCTTCGGCGTAATCAGCAATGTGCCTGACCTTCTGGTGGTGTTAGTGGCCGAATGTGTTCTGTTCCACTGAACCCCTATAACCTTGCGAATAGCTATAACTTGTAGCTATTCTGCTTAACTTGTTGAAATTGCAACCATAGAATAGTTGTGTTCCCCATGGAGTGCTCAAAGGTTATACCCCTTCGGTAGTTTGCGAATGTGTTACATAATTGTAAATTGCGTGCAATATCAATGTAATACGCGACAGTAATTCTCCTGGCATGAATGTTGCCAAATGATTCCGGAAGGTTCTTCTCACCAGCACTAGGCTGATCTGTGATCTCTTCTTTCCGCTTGGTTCCGGTGGATACCGGTAATTGGCTTATGTCGTGCCTGTGATCTCGGTTATGCGGGCATTGGCTCATTCATCTAAAGGAGAAAGAAAATGAAACGTCGTATTCTATTGAGTTGTTTGACCGCATTCTGCATTGTGGCAACCAGCATCACCATGGCAAATGCAAAGAAATATACCCTTACCTTTGCGACCAATGCCCCTGAAAACACCATGCGCGGTGTAGCTGAGAAACAGTTTATCGAAGAGCTTGAGAGCCTCAGTGATGGGCGTATCAAGGTCGTTTCCTACTGGGCGGAGTCGTTGGTCAAGGGAAAGGAGATTCTCAAAAGCGTACAGGACGGTGTCGTAGACCTCGGCTTTATCAATATCAACTACTACCCTAACCGGTTGTTGCTGAATGGCGCGACCGGCATGCTGGAAGAGGGGCCGACCAAATACGAGAACATGATCGGGGTGTACCAGGATATTTACGAGAATATCCCTGCACTCACCGAAGAGTTCCAGAAGTACAAGCAGCGTCCGGTCTATATCTACTCAGCCTTGCCCTATTCTTTCAGCTCCAGAAACGAAATCAGCAGCTTCGACGATCTCAAGGGGCTGAAGGCTCGCTCTTCCAGTCGCTGGAAGCTTGCTGATCTTGGTGCAATTGGTGCCGTTCCCACTTCTGTCGCGTTCAGTGAGTGTTACATGTCCCTGCAGACCGGTGTTATCGACACCGTACTCACCAACGTTGACGCACAGAGCCGCGCTAAGCTCTACGAGGTTGCCCCGAACATTATGGTTGTCAAGCAGATGTGGCTTGCCCTGCCGTTCATGATCACCATGAACGAGAAAAAATATCAGGCATTTCCGGAGGAACTGAAGCAGGTTGTGGCCCAGGCTCGCGAGAACGCAATGAAGCGTTTCACCGAATATTATCCGCAGACCCTTGAGGATGAGATCAAGGGTATGGAAGCCAAAGGCGTGAAATTCACCTACGCCACTGCGGAAGATATGAAGAAGTGGATGGGATTGCCGACCATCAAGAGCAATCAGGAAACCTGGCTCAAGGAGGTTCAGAAGCTCGGTGCGGAATCCCCTGAAAAGATCCTCGAGACAGTCTTTGAAATCAATAGCGCTTACCTCGCGAAGGAAATGTAATTGCCAGCGGCAATGTGGTTCTGCCGCATTGCCGCTACCAAATGAGGGTCAGAGAATTGGATAAGATTATTCGAACAATCAATAAAGTTTGTGCGGAGCTGTGCGGCTGGATGATGAGTGTGGTGATGCTCCTTCTTATCATCGACGTACTTTTCCGGACATTTTCCACCCCGCTCATGGGTGTGGCTGAGCTGGCGATGTTTGTCATGATCGGAACAGTGTATGCCGGACTGGGTAATTGTGAAATGGAACGGGGCCATGTGCGGGTTGGATCGGTGGTGGAGATGCTTTCGCCAAAAAATCAGAAGCTGGCGATGATTCTGACCTATGCCCTGGCAACTGTCACCATCGGTATAGCCACCTTTGCCATGTGTGAAAACGCATGGGCTTCATTCATAGATAGAGAGGCAATCGCAGGTGCGGTTTCCTATAAGCTTTACCCTGTCAAGTTTGTCATGGCCATAGGCATGATCGTCTACACCCTGCAACTTGCAATCAACCTCTGCGAGGAAATACGAAAGCCGGTGTAGACTGGGTTTTCATCCGTGGGAAAGGAGAGAGCCAGGGTAGTTTGCCGGAACGGAGATGAGTTTTACATGGATTTTACATTAATAGGTACACTGGGAATATTAGTTCTGCTCCTCTTGCTTTTCAGTGGGCTTCATATGGGAGTGGATTTCATCCTGGTCGGTATGATCGGCCTGACCATGATGATCAATTTCAACGCGGCGTTATCACTGCTTGGTGAAACATTGTATAATGCGATCGCTTCGCCGACATTTTGTGTTTTACCGCTATTCATCCTAATGGGGGCTTTTGCTTCACGAGGTGGATTTGCAGAACTGGCCTATGCCAACGTGCATAAGATCTTTGCCAGACTGCCGGGAGCCCTGGCGATTGCCACCTCTATTGGCTGTGCTGTATTTGCCTCCATTTGCGGTTCCACCATCGCCACCGCCACGATTTTCGGCAGGCTGGCGTACCCGGAAATGAAACGGTACAAATATGACACCAGTTACTCTCTCGGTGCCATTGCCTGTTCCGGCAGCTTTGCCTGTATGATACCGCCCAGCGGTATGTTTATTCTCTTTGCAATTTTTACCGAACAGTCGGTGGGCAAACTCTTTCTTGCGGGGATTATCCCGGGTGTTCTCACTGCAATCGTCTACGCCCTCAACATGTATCTGAGGGCCAAGTTCTACCCCAATCTTGCCCCGATTCACCCTGAAGAGCTGAAAATAAAACCTAAAGACCGGGCCAAGGCCTTTGTCTCCCTGTGGCCCATCATGCTGCTTGCTTCCCTGGTAATCGGTGGCATCTATACGGGGATCTTCACCGCCAACGAGGCAGGGGCGATCGGTGCCATGGGGGCACTGATTTTCGGACTTGTCTATGGCAAATTGCGCAGAATCGAGCCGATCAGAAGTTCGCTGAGAGAGACCGCCAGAACCACGGCAATGCTCTTTTTCATCATTGTTGCAGCGATGTATTTCAGCCGCTTTTTGGCAATGACCAGGGTCCCGACCGATCTGGCCAACTTTCTTGCCTCCTGGGAGGTGCACCGCCATATCGTCTTTGCCTGTGTCATTGCGGTCTGGTTCCTGCTCGGAACAGTCATCTACCAGGCGGCGGTATTTGCCTTGACCCTACCGATTATTTTTCCTGTGCTGGTCAACTTGGGGTACGAGCCGATCTGGATCTGTGTAATTGCCATGAAGCTCAATGAAATAGCGGGAATCACACCACCTGTGGGCGTGAACGCTTTTGCCCTGGCGGGAGTGACGGAGAGCAAGGTCGAGCAGGTGTTCAAGGGAGTGCTCCCCTTTATCTTCTGCGACATCCTGGTGGTGATCATGCTGTTCATGTGGCCGCAGATCGCCCTTTGGCTTCCGAACAACATGATGTAGCCAGGAGCGGATTTCAGGGATCATCTGAAGAATCTTTGGCGAAGGTGAGAAGAGTCCCTCCATACCACCAGAAATGTAAGCTCCGGCTGTATTTCTGGTGGGTATCCGGCTGAACGTTCCGGTGTGCTTGCTGGTCGATGCCTACACCCCTTCCATTGCTGGAAAGAGCAGGCGGAAATTTGCAAGCAGGCTGAACTTCTATGAGCAAAAGGAGGTGAAGTTCTGTATACCTCAATCTCTTGCGGCCCATGGTGAGTTCGGAGCTGAACGGTTGGCAGGCGTAGGCCGGGCCTGGCAAACAGCTTTTCATTGAAAAGGGGAACGGGGGCGTGCCGCAACTCCCGGGACCTTTCCGGAGGAGAAGAGGGGATGAATGTCGTTCTGGGGATCCTCATTGTTGTTGTAACCATCTACTTTCTCAGCAGGGAATATGATCCCAGGATTGTGCTGATAGGCTCTGGCCTGCTCATGGCGGGCATCGCCCTGGATCCGTTGACAGTGCTTGATGAGTTTGCCTCCAAGATGAGTTCAGACAGTCTCGTGCAGGCTATCTGTTCTTCTCTGGGGTTTGCCTTTGTCCTGAAAACAACCGGCTGTGACCGGCATCTGTTCCGGGCACTCTCCTGGATACGAGGCCATGGCCTGTTCATTATCCCCCTGGTGATCCTGGGGACTTTTGTGGTGAACGGGATGTTGATGAGTGCTGCCAATACTGCGGCGGCAATGGGCTGTATCTGTATTCCGCTCCTGATCAGGGCCGGGGTGCACCCGGCAGTTGCGGCCGCTGCGATCCTCACCGGAACCTTCGGGAGTATGCTCAACCCGCTCTTGCCGGTCAATACCTTCGTGGCTGAGATCGCAGCTGTGAAAGCCGAGACGGTGGTGGAGCTTCAGCGGCTCTTTCTGTTGCTGGCAATCGTGGCAGGTGCAGCCTGGCTGACCGTCTATGCCAGGTTGAAACATGAACACGCTGGCTACGGGGATGAGGCGGAGAATGAAACAGGGAACCAAAAAGAGGCTGTTGAACAGCTCAACTGGGGTGCTGTCGCGGCGCCACTTCTGCCGCTTACCATCCTGGTTCTTGGCTCCAGTGGCTTATTACCAGATCTTCGCATTGGAGTAGCCCAGGCAATGTGTATCGGCACTCTTTTTACCTTGCTGGTAACCCGCACCTCGCCTGCAGCGGTGTGCGAGAAGTTTTTCAAGGGAATGGGCTATGGTTTTGCCAATGCCATAGGGCTCATAATCGCTGTGGCTGTGTTCGTGCGTGGCATGAAGTCCATTGAGTTGGTGAGTTCGTTTATCAGCTGGATGACGACTACGCCGGATATAGCCAAGATCGGCGCGGTAATCGGCCCATTTCTGATGGGCGTTATGACAGGATCCGGTGATGCCGCAGCCTTTGCTTTCAGCGAACTGGTGGCCCCCCACGCCTTTCTTTACGGCACGGAGACCATAAATATGGGGAGTATGGCGGCCATTGCCGGGGCGATAGGGCGAACGGTGTCACCTTTCGCCGGTGCAACTATCGTTTGTGCCTGTATTGCCGGGGTCAACCCTGTGGCGCTGGTGAAACGAAACGCTCCAGGCCTGGTGCTTGCCCTGGCTTGTATCGGGTTCTTTTTATAGTCACGGTCGGTGAATTGTACGGCCGGCCGCATAATACAGCAGATACTGCTTCAACAGGTGATCCGACACGCACAAACTTCCACCATGAATAATGGTCGGGTCACTGCACTTCAGGAGTGAAGATGAAGACTGATATATCTCAGCTGGCAGCAGGGCTTGCCGAAAAAATCATAGCATACCGGAGGGATTTTCATCGTTATCCCGAAACCGGCTGGACCGAGTTTCGCACCAGTGCAAAGATTGCAACGATACTGAAAGAACTTGGTTATGACGTCCAACTTGGGGAGAAAATAATTAAAAAGAGCAGCATGATGGGAGTACCAGCCACGGAGGAGCTCGAACGCCATCAGGCTCGGGCCCTGGAAGAGGGTGCCGACCCTGAGATGCTGAGCCTAATGGCTGGCGGCCTGACCGGTGTCGTCGCCGAGATGGAGTGTGGTGCCGGACCTGTGTTCGCACTGCGCTTTGATATTGATGCGGTTGATATCTATGAAGCCGAGGACGACGCGCATCGTCCGTTCAGGGAAAAATTCCACTCCCGGCACCCGAATGCCATGCACTCCTGCGGGCATGACGGGCACGCAGCGGTCGGTCTGGGGGTGGCGGAAGTATTGGCCCATCATAAGCAATCGCTCAATGGTACTGTCCGGCTGATCTTCCAGCCTGCAGAAGAGGGCGTGCGCGGTGGTCGGGCCATGGTGGACGCAGGCGTTTTAGATGGAGTTGAATATATCATCGGTGCTCACCTGGGGTTCTTGTCCAGAAAGAACGGGCAACTCATTTGCGGTACCGAAAAATTCCTGGCAACGACCAAGTTTGATGTTCGCTTCACCGGACAACCGGCCCACGCGGGTGGCTCCCCGGAAGAGGGCGCAAATGCACTCTTGGCGGCCTCCGGCGCGGCACTGAATCTCCATGCCATTACCAGGCATAGCAAGGGCTCCTCCCGGGTAACTGTGGGTAAGCTTGAAGCCGGCCTGGGCCGTAATGTCATTCCACCCAATGCACTGTTAAAGGCGGAGACCAGGGGCGAAACTTCTGAGGTGGATGAGTTCATGTTTGAGAGCGCCAAGCGGGTGGTAGCCGGAGCCGCAGCGATGTACGGGGTCGATTTTGATATTACCCTGATGGGCAAGACCGGCAGTGGCACTTCGAGCAGGTCAATGATAGAGCGGGTCGCCAGGGTGTCTGAAGGGGTCAGTTATTTTTCCCAGGATGAACGTGTTGATATCGAGACCATGAGCGGAAGTGAGGATTTTGCCCAGATGATGACCGTGGTGCAGGAGCAGGGAGGTGAAGGGACCTATCTGGTAATCGGGACTGAAATATCCGCCGGCCACCATGATTTTTATTTTGACTTCGATGAGGCGTGTCTGGTGCCGGCGGTGGAACTGCTGGCGGCGACGGTTATGGACACGCTCTCCTGAAAACCATGGAGAAAGCGGTTACTGCTGGAGAAAATGGTATGTATGGAGAAAAAACTGAGCAAATGAGCCCTGCCGAAGCTGAAAAACGTTCGATGTTCGATTTTAGGGCCGAGGCGAGCAGGTTATTTGTCGATCTCGAGGCAACCTCGACCTCATCGGTTGGCATAACCCGGGAGCCTTTTGGTGCCGGGGAAGAGGCTGCCATGGAGCTGATCCGTCGTTTTGCGGAGCGGTTCGAGCTGGAATGGGGTTTTGATGGAGCGGCCAATCTGGAGATTGTGTTGCCCGGCAAAGATCGAGGCAAACCGGCCATTGTCTGTGGTTCGCATCTGGATAGTGTTCCCCATGGCGGCAATTATGACGGTGCCGCAGGGGTGGTCGCCGGCCTGCTCAGCATTGCCAGGATGAAGGCGGAGGGGTTTGTACCGGAGCAGGATATCAAGATCATGGCCTTTCGTTGCGAAGAGAGTGCCTGGTTCGGAAAACCGTATGTCGGCTCAAGTGCCCTGTTCGGCCAGCTCACGGAGCAGGACCTGATCATAACCAATCGAACCGGCGAGGAAACCCTGGCCGCGGCCATGGAACGCTCGGGGGCGGACATTTCCCGCATCCAAAAAGGTGACGTGCTGGTCGATCCGGGCTCGATTGCGGCCTATCTCGAGTTGCATATCGAGCAGGGACCGGTGATGGTGGCACGAAAACTCCCCACCGCCATCGTCACAGGTATCCGGGGTGCCATTCGCCACAAGGTCGTAACCTGCCGCGGGCAGGCGGGGCATTCCGGCGCCGTTCCCCGCTGGTTGAGAAAAGATGCGTTTTTTGCCACGGCAGAACTTATCAGCACGCTGGATGAGCATTGGCGGGTCTTGCTTGAAAGAGGGCTGGATCTTGTTGTCACCTCGGGTATAGTTGCAACCAATGCAAACGTTCATGCGATGACCAGGATTCCGGATGAGGTTTCTTTCTGTTTGGAAATTCGCAGTCAGAGTGTCGATGCCCTGGAGGCCTTCTATCACCTGATGCGGACTGAATGTGCCAATATCGAAAAGAGCAGGGGCGTCAGTTTTGATTTCGACAGAAAACTCTACACAGCCCCGGCCAAAATTGACGAAGGGTGGGTAAGCCGGCTGAAGGCCACGTCGGAAAAACTTGGTCTGCCTGCGGAGACGATCCCAAGCGGAGCAGGTCATGATGCGGCGGTGTTCTCCAACATGAATATTCCCACAGCGATGATCTTCGTCCGCAACGAAAACGGATCGCATAATCCGGAAGAGGCCATGGAACTCGATGATTTCCTGGCAGGCCTGGAGCTGCTGTACCACACTCTCAAGGAGCCGTTATGAAGCTGATTTTCCCACCGAAGGAAGTGATTGCGGAACTGACCGCCAAAATGTTGCTGGAAATAAACGCGGTCTGTTTCAGGTCCGATCAGCCGTTCAGGTTTACCTCGGGATGGGCCAGTCCGGTCTATATTGATTGCCGTAAACTCATCTCTTACCCCAGGATACGAAATACCATTACCGATTTCTCAGCTGCCACTGTAACCCGTGAAATCGGTTTTGAAGCGATCGATGCCATTACCGGCGGTGAGACCGCTGGGATTCCATTTGCCGCCTGGTTGGCGGACAGGTTGATGCTGCCGATGCACTACGTCAGGAAAAAGGCCAAAGGATTCGGACCGGCATCCCAGATTGAAGGGGATTTCCTGGAAGGGGCAAGAACCCTGCTGGTTGAAGATCTGACCACTGATGGTTTGAGTAAGCTCAGCTTCTGCAAGGCTCTCAGGGGGGCAGGCCTGAATGTGAATCATGCCTTTGTGGTTTTTCACTACAATATCTTCCCGGAGACGAAAGCACTGCTGGAAGAAAATGACCTGAAAATACTCCAGTTGGCCACCTGGTGGGATGTGCTTGAGCAGTGCAAGCAGACAGGCTATTTCAAGACAGCTGAGATTGATGAGGTAGAACGCTTCCTCCACGATCCGGTAACCTGGTCAACCGAGCACGGCGGTGCCAGCAGCCCGATCTCCTGACGGATTCAATTGCAACCGGCTCATGGCAGTACGTAGATCTTAAGGTACTGCCATGAGCCGGTTTGTCGGTTACGCTGGAAAGGTCATTTCGCCTGAAAAGTCCAACGCCAAATCTCCAACTTCCAGCCTCCAGCAGGGCCTTACCCTTTGCTGGCAAAATAGTCCTGAAACAACCCGACCACCTTGTCGATATCATGCCGGCTGATATCAAGATGGGTCACCAGCCGGGTCCGGGTTCCTGATGATGCGAGGATGTCGTTGGCCTTGAGCATTTCCCCAAGCGGCGCCACATCATCTTCGGGCAGGGTGATAAAGACCATGTTGGTCTGGGCCGGATCCTGCTGCACCTCGATCTGTGTGATCTGGCTCAAGCCGTTATTGAGCAGTCTGGCGTTCTCGTGGTCTTCGGCCAGCCGCTCCACGTTGTTTTTCAGCGCATAGAGCCCAGCGGCAGCAAGAATACCGGCCTGCCGCATACCACCCCCGGCGACCTTTCGCCACCTGCGGGCGCTCTCGATCAGCTCTTTTGAGCCACAGAGTACCGAGCCGACAGGCGCCCCCAATCCTTTGGAGAGACAGACCGAGACGGAATCGAAGTTGCTGCTGATCTCTTTGACGTCCACGGATTGCGCGACCACAGCGTTGAACAGTCGCGCGCCATCCAGATGCAGGGCAAGTCCATGCTCGTTGCAGAAGCTACGTGCCCTGGAAAAATAGTCGAGCGGTAAGCATCGGCCGTTCTGGGTGTTTTCCAGGCACAGCAATCGGGTTTGGGCAAAGTGAAAATCATCGGGTTTGATATGGGCCGCCACCAGTTCCAGATCAAGCGTACCGTCGGCGGCAAACTCCAGCGGCTGGGGCTGGATGGAACCGAGCACCGCTGCTCCGCCGCCCTCATAGCGGTAGGTATGGGCCTGCTGGCCGACGATGTACTCGTCTCCCCTGCCGCAGTGGCTCATGATTGCCACGAAGTTGGCTTGGGTCCCGCTGCAGGTGAACAGCGCGGCTTCAAAGCCAAGCTGTGCTGCGGCATAGTCCTCTAATTCGTTGACGGTGGGGTCGTCGCCATATACGTCATCGCCGACCTCGGCCTCAGCCATTGCCTGGCGCATGGCAGCACTTGGTTTGGTTACGGTATCACTGCGTAAGTCTATGATTTTCATCTGGGTCTCTACAATTGATTCTTGAAGTGGTAGGGTATAGGTAGTGAGTGTGCAAAAGTAGCCGATTCAGGTCATTTTGTCGATATGCCGGAGGCGATATGGAAAGCGGATACCTGAAACTCAACCGGAGCGGGGAACTCCAGGAGCGAATAGAAAAAAGCCATGAGCTGCTCGCGCAGTGCAGGTTGTGTCCCAGAAACTGCGGGGTGAACCGGCTTGACGGGGAGCGCGGTTTCTGCGGCGTCGGCGCCCGGGCAGAGATTGCCAGTTATGGCCCACATTTTGGCGAAGAGGCAGTACTGGTCGGCAACAATGGCTCGGGGACGATCTTTTTCTGCGGCTGCAATCTGCACTGTGTGTTCTGTCAGAATTACGATATCAGCCACCATGAAGAGGGAAGCTGTATTGAGGCCAGCGATGAACAACTTGCCGGGGTGATGCTGGAGTTGCAGAGACAGGGCTGTCACAACATCAACTTCGTCACTCCCAGCCATCTGGTGCCACAGCTGCTGGCGGCTCTGCCTGTTGCCGTCGAACATGGACTGACCGTGCCGCTGGTTTACAACAGCGGAGGGTATGACTCCCTTGAGACGCTGCACTTGCTCGAGGGGATCATCGATATCTATATGCCGGATTTCAAGTTCTGGCGGCCGGAGTCAGCTAAACGGTATATGAGGGCAAAAAACTACCCGGAAATTGCCAGGAGTGCCCTGGTTGAGATGCAGCGTCAGGTCGGAGATCTGCAGGTTGATGACCGGGGTATTGCCACCCGTGGTCTCTTGGTGCGGCATTTACTTATGCCGGCGGGGGAGGAGGAAACCGAGGATATCCTCACCTTTGTAGCCACGGAAGTATCCCTGAGCTGTTACCTGAATATCATGGATCAGTATCGTCCCTGCGGCCGGGCGGCGGAATTTGCCGAAATTTCCAGCGGAATCAGCCATGAACAATACCAGCGTGCAATTCAAAAAGCGAAATCCCTCGGTTTGACACGATTGGACACCAGGGATCTGGGCGGACTTTTGAAGATGCTGTTTGGTAAATGACCTCCGGTGGTGTTTCGATTCCTTGTCGCGAGCGCTCAGGACCGGGAAGAGATCTGGGTACCAGCATACTTGCCAAATAGTTTCAGTTGGTTATGATGTGAAACATCGCGATGGATTGGAGAACGGGAAGAGTTCCCGCCGGGCAGTCAGAGATGTTTCAACACAATTTCCCCATCAGGCCATGCTCAGCAAATTCAGCCCCAGGTCATTTAAGCGCCTACTCAATTTCTATCCGCCCTATCTCGGAGCAGGTGTAAAGGTCACCCACATCAGTGAGGACTGGCGCGAGTTGCATGTGTCCATGCCGATGCGCTGGTACAACAGGAACGCGGTCGGCACCCATTTCGGCGGCAATCTCTATTCGATGATCGATCCGCATCTGATGCTGTTGTTGATGCAACTGCTCGGCACGGAGTACATCGTCTGGGATAAATCGGCGAGCATCGAATTCATCAAGGCCACCAGAAAGCGGGTCAGCTCGGTTATCAGGGTGACCGAGGAGGAACTTACCACCATCCGTCAGCAGGTTGCCAAGCGAGGCAAATTTCTCCCCAGTTTTTCCCTGGAAATACGGGATACCGATGACGTGCTGGTCGCCAGGGTAAATAAGGAGCTGTACGTCCGGAAAAAACCGGCAAGGTTGAACAGCGCTCCAGGGCAGTGACCGTCAACACATCGTTTTTTTTCCGGCCTCGCCTGTACACAAGTACATGAGTGCAGGCTTGTCCATCCAGCAATAGCCTGTCCGCCCGAGATCTTTCAATTTCCCTCATTTTGCCTTGTTGTTCCATTCTCCTGCTGCCGCTGAGATCGTGGTAGCAGGATGGATTTCAATCCCTCCCGAGAGTCTTGAGATTCCCTAACCAATATTTGCCAACATCTCCTTGGTGCTGCTAAGCTGAAGTATGCAATTCCATTAGTGTTTGGTAGCTCTTGGAGGCATGTGAACTATATTCACGTACGTCTGTTTTTCTACCTCATCACCCTATTCGTATTTCGTAGAACGGCTACGGCGCTCCAATCGAGTCAGCCGTTTCTGACAACATCACAAGGGAGACCACACGTTATGAAAAAGCTGGTAGTGCCGATCATCGTACTGCTTTGTGTTACAGCAGGCTATTGGCTGGGGCATTTTGATGGCTCATCCGGAAAGCTGTCACGGCTCGCACCTGGGGAGGTCCGTGCAGAAGAGGCAAAAGCCCAGGAAACCGAGGTGTCGCCTGTCAATGCGCGTGAGCGGGAGGTCTATTATCCGAACAGTGAAGATCTTGCCCCGGATGAGATGCGGGTGGTCGCCTGCGGTACAGGAATGCCGACCACCCGTGCCGCCCAGGCGGCCGCCTGTTTCCTGGTGGAACTCGGCAATGGCGACAAATTCTTGTTTGATATAGGTTCCGGCTCTGCCGAGCGGATCAGTTCCCTGCAGATCCCATATAATTACCTGGACAAGGTCTTCATCGGTCATCTGCACACCGACCATTTCGGGGCGCTGCACGATCTCTTTATCGGTGGTGCGCTGATGGGCCGCAATGTTCCGCTGAAGATCTGGGGACCGAGTGGTGCTGTACCGGAGCTGGGTACCCAATATGCGATGGACAGCATGCTGAAGATGCTGACCTGGGATCTGGCTGGCCGGGCCGGATTGGTTGACTTCCGCGGCTACAATCTGGAGGTAACCGAATTTGATTACAAAGGGGAAAATGCCGTTGTTTACGAGGACAACGGGGTGACGATCCGCTCCTTTCCGGCCATCCACTCCATCGATGGTTCTGTCAGCTACAGCCTGGAGTGGAATGGGCTGAAATTTGTTTTTTCCAGCGACACCTATCCCAACAAGTGGTTTATCGAGTATGCCAAGGATGCGGATCTGGTTGTGCATGAGTGTTTTGTAGCCGTGCCGGATCTGGTGGCAAAGATGCGTTTTGCTCCTGAATCGGCGTTGCTTGTCGGGACCCAGGTCCATACCGCCCCAGAAGCTTTCGGCAAGATCATGAGCGAGCTGAAGCCGAAGATGGCGATTGCCTACCATTTCTTCAAGGATTTCGACACGACCGCTGAAGTGTACGAGCGTATACGCAAGACATACGATGGTCCCCTGAGCCTGGCCGAGGATTATATGGTCTGGAACGTTACCAAGGATAACATCAGGGTTCGCATGGCTGTGGTCGATCATCATACCTGGGCTCCTCCCCTGGCAAGCCCGGCAGAGCTCCCCAAGCCTGAAGACCGAAAGGCGGTGGCCCAGCAGCTGGGGGTGGACAGCCTCGATTACAGCAGCTTCATCGCAGAAGGGGTGTGGGATGTGGATGATGTGCTCAGACCGATCTACCAGGAGGCCAGTGAAATACTTGGCCGCGAATTCCCGTATCCCGGGGATGACCAGAAGTAAGTTTGTTGAGGATTACTTAGGCGGTTGTTGCAAGCCCCCTCCTTGAGGGGGCTTGTTGTGTTGTGCAAAACATGAGCGGCCAGCCCACCTGTAGCTTATTCAGACGCCGTACCAAACAACTTCTCGATGGCTTCCACGTTGCTGTTCATCACAGAGAGAAAATCTCCCTCCCTGGGTCTGGCAAAACAGGGAGAAAATACAAGACTGTCAACCTCCAGCTCCGCCAGCTGCCTGCTTGATTCCGTGCGGGGCACATCCTCCCAGAGCATTGATTGGGCACGGTGGGTCTGGAGGAGGCTTGCTAATTTTTGCCATTCCTGCCGTCCCGGGTCTTCGTTCGGCTCCCACATCATCATCTCGATGTCCAACTGGTACCTTCTGGCCAGGTACTGATAGATCGGATGGGAACCAAGCAGCGGTACACCATGCCCTTTGGTGCAGGCGGCGCTCATACGCTGGTCCAGCTTGAGCAGATCGTTTTCCAGGGCTGAAAAATTCTCTAGATAGCGTTCCTGGTTGGCAGGATCCTTGCGGACAAGAGCCCGGTAAATCGACTCCGCCTGCAGTGCCGCCTGGGAGAAGTCGAGCCAGGTGGTAAAGGCGGTACCGGTGTGGGAGTGTTTACCGCCGGGGCCGTGGCTGTGGGTAACGGTCGATGTGGTCTCTATGAGATTGTGCCGAAATTGCCGTGAGCTGTCGATGGTGCGCAGCATTGGCAGGCTGACTTGCTGCAGCCATTTGGCATATCCTGCGCCGTTGAGCACGATGAGGTCCGCGTTCTGGTATGCCTTGACCACGGCATCATTCGGTACCCAGAAGGCCGGATCGATCTCCGCCGGGGCAGGGAAAACGACGTGAACGTGCTCGCCGCCGATACGTTCGGCGAAATAGGCGAGCGGGTAGTTGACCACATATACTTCCAGGGGGGATTGGGCGTTGACGACCGTACCCGGTACCAACAAAGTAAAAAGCAGCAGGAGCAGGAGGGAGGATTTGGGCATGGTGGTATTCCTCAAGGGTTGATGTTCAGATAAACATGTTGGTGACCAATACCTGGTCGTAATGACGGACTGCGGCCAGCACGGTGGCGCTGACCAGCGAGCTGCCAATAAGGAGCAGCACGATCTCAGCGCTCAACAATTTTGCGGTGGTGGTCCTGCTGCAGCCAAGCTTGGAGATGACCTCGATCTCCTTTTCCCTTAGTCTCAGCGACAGGGTGAACACCAGGGCCAGAGCCAACAGGGTGGTGGCGCCAACCAAGAGGATGACCGCGTCGAGCACATTGCGAATCCTGAAGATGGTGGCAAGCAGCGTATCGACGACATCCCTGGGGCGGACAAGCTGCAATGCGGTCTCCCGCTCCAGGTATCTTCCCCTTAAGATGGTCCCCGACTTCTCGTCATGGGGAATGACAAGTACAGCGGTGAGCGGAAAGGATGAGAGTTCGCCGTGCAGATGAAAGGATCCGATATTCTTCTTAGTAATCTCGGTATACTGCAGGAGCTTGGCGTTGGCGGTAACATTTTTCTCCTCACGTTTCAGAATAACCGTACTGTCGTTGGTGCGGACCAGGTCCTGGTGGCCATGGGCAAGGCCCTGAATGACCCAGGCGGTCTTGACGTCGACGAACACCGCCCGGTCGTCAGCGCTGTGATCAGGGCCCAATATGCCGGTGATGTGCATTTTCAGGGGATAGACCCCGGCGATATCGAACATGGTTTCAGGTGAAGAGACCAGGCTGTCTCCCACCCCCAGCTTTAACCGTTTGGCGACCTCGGCGCCGATAACACATTGCCCCAGCATGGCAAACATCTCTCCTTCGGCGAGACCGAGCTGCCTGAAGGAGAAATAGTCGAGGGATGTGCCGACAATGGGAAAATCACGTGCCTCAAACATCACATGCAGGGGGATCGGCCCGGCCAGCCCGCTGTCAACCACATCCTCGACTGCGGCCATGGTGATCGGCTCCGGCATCTCATCGCTGAAGTAGAGCGAGTTCATCACCAGGTCCAGGGCGCTGCCTTTCATGCCCAGGAGTAGCGGGCTGGTTTCAGCGCGCAGGGCCAGCTGCCGTTCGCTTTCCTTGAGCAGTATCTCAAGCGACAGGGGCAGCACGCCTATGATCGTTATACAGGCCAGGATCACCAATGATCTTGATCTATTGAACTTCAGGTATTGCCAGGCGAGATAGAAGCTGTTCATGCCGTCTCCCTTGGGGCAATAAACTCTTGAAAATCAATTACCCGGTCAAAGTGACGAAGCAGTTCGTGATCATGGGTGACGGCCACCACCGTCGCTCCCTGTAGGTCCACTGCCCGAAACAGAAGCTGGAGAATATGATTCTTGTTGTCCGGGTCCAGGTTTCCGGTGGCCTCGTCGGCCAGGATCAGTTTCGGGTTCGGCAACAGTGCCCGGCAGATGGCCACGCGCTGCCGCTCGCCGTGGGAAAGATCAGCCGGCCGATGTTGGAGCCTGGCCGAGATGCCCATCTGCTCAGCAAACCAGCGGGCCTGCTGCCGTACTTGACCATCCATTTTAAGCGCCCCGCTTATCCGATAGGGGTGGAGGATGTTGTCCAAAACACTTAAGTAATCGATCAGGCCGAAATCCTGGAAAATAAACCCTATATTGGTTATGCGGAAATCTCTTCTCGCCCTGTCCAGGGCGCCTGCCGTGTCAAAATCGTGTACCCGGATAGTGCCGGCAGCGGGCCGGAAAATTCCGGCAATCAGGTTCAGCAGGGTGGTTTTGCCAGAGCCGCTGGGGCCGATGAAGGCGACTTTCTCACCGCGTTCGATCCTCAGGTCGCTGACGGCGAGCCGGAAGCCACCGGTAGGGTAGGAGAATGCCACATTATGCAGTTGAATCATGGTGACTGAGTTGTAGATGGTATACTGCGAGAGCGATTATTCCGCCGTGGCGACGGTTTTCGTGCCGGGAACGACCCGTTGTTCCTCCAGCAGTTCGATCCCGGTTAATTTCCAGGCGCCATCCACCACTGCCAGGGTGAGGATGGCGTCATACAGGTTCTGGCGTGTATGCACATGTCCCCAGTGTCCGACGGTTCCCAGTGCAGTCCATTGGGTTCTGATATCGAGTGTGCCTGTTTGTCTGTTCGCACCTGCTATCCCCGCCTCCAGCACTTCGATATGCTTGACCTTCGCCTGGGCGCCACCAGCCTGTTCGATCACCATCGATTTTCTGTTCTGCAGGTAAATTTCAGCCAGCAGGTCGCCGCTGACACTGACCGCCAGCTTGTCGTAGATGTCTTCCTCGTCTCTGAAATCAAAGGCTCGATAGATGTACTTCAACAGGTTCTGGGTGATCAGCTTGGTCTCCTCCGCGCTGATCTGGCTGGCGCGGGCGGTGGAGCCAAGAGGAATCCGGAAATAGGGCAGCATGACGCCACCAATGATGCAGACCACGGTTATGGCAAGCAGCTGGCGTTTTATCGGTTTGTCCTGCCTGTATCGCCTGACAGTGAAGACGCTCAGGACAAGGATGACGAAGCAGGCTGCCAGGCTGATAACAGGCAGCTGGAATCCTCGGTGTCTGTCCTCAACAGGGATGGTGTCCACAGTGGGGATGGTGTACTTTTTCAGATGATTGGTCCATTTCAGCACATTGTCTTCGGGGCTGAGATAATAGGGGAACGGCCCTGCCGGGTCGGTCATGCCGGCGGTGACTTTGGTGACCTTGTCGGAAAAGAGTTCCCAGCGGGTGACCACCTCCTGGGGAATGCCATCGGTCAGGTAGGTGATGACCACACCGATCATGGCGGTGTTGAGCGGCATCCGTTCCGGAATTTCAATAAAGCGGCTCCGCGTTATGGAGGATTCCACATAGGCGGTCCGATCGAGGATGGGTTTGAGCCTCTTGCCATCGATCAGCACATTTTCGCGTTCCAGGAAAAACTCGGCGACCCGCTGCCGTACCGGATTGAATTCGTCCTCCTCGATAAAGGTCTCTCCCTTGAGCTCCAGGTCAAGCCAGGTCATCATATCCTTGACCCGTACCAGGATCTCGTGGCGGACCTCGTACGGTTCGATGTAGAGATAGGTGCGCACGCCGGACTGCAGTGTTCGTTTGAGCTGATTCTTTTCAAAAGCCGAGTACCAGGGGTCCTCCCAGTCCAGATGCACGGTGTTTTTGGCGGTAAGGTTCCGGAAATCCACCACCGGCACCTCGAGGTGATAACAGATGAAGCCGATGGAGGCCCGTGGGAGCCCTCTTTCGTCAAGCAGGGGAATAATGGTCAGTGAGTTCGGAGGCTTTTTGAACGGATAACTCAGTTCAGCATAGAGGACACGTTTATCGTCCGGTGGGCCTGGGATGATTCGTCGGGTGTAGGGGTTGATCTTCCCGGCGAAAAGAGAAGGCCGCGTTACCCGCAGCCTCGGCTCGACAAGATCGACCTGCGCGGTGAGTTTTTCCCCGGTTTCAGTTATTATCTGCAGGGTCTGTTCGGAGAACTGCTGCATACGCTGTTCAAGACCTGGTCTGCCTGGGGGAGGGTTTTGGAAAAGCCGGTTCGGGATGAGTTCCCGAAACAGCTTCAGGTCCTCCACAAATATCTCCAGTTTGACTTTCACGTGGTCGTGATTTACATAAATCTCAGCGATATTTTTGGAATTTTCTGCACCGGTGAGGTTCACCCAGTCCGCCAATGCAGCTGCCGGAGCGAGCAGGATGAACAGGGCCAGTACAAGGAGTCGGATGCCAGCGTTCAATGTGTGATTTTTGGGGTATGCGGTTGAGTTGGTTGAATGAATTACGGAAAGTATAGCAGCTTGACTGGAAAATCCAAAACGGCGGGGCTGGTGTGATAATGCGTCAGGTAAACAACATATTAATGACATGGGCGCACGGTCATGCCGATTGCGTGTGTTAGCCGGTTCAAGGGCTGGGAGCGGCTGGCAGAGTAGATGACAATATGGATAGTTGATGGGCAAGATTCTCAATATTACCAATGGAGATTGTGCAGTCGCGGTCATGAAAAAGGCCGGGATACCCGGTGAATTCCTGCCCTGGCGGGACGTGCTGCATGAAGGGCCGGTACCCACCGGTTTGGTATTGGAGGAGTTGTCCAGGGTTCGCGCAGAATACATTGCGGAGCAAGGTTGGGGCGAGGCTGAAACTGTTCGTGAGCTCTTTCGACAGCGGGATACAGTGTTAAAACAGTGTGGGAGGTTTGAACAGGTCATTCTCTGGTTTGAGCATGATCTTTATGACCAGCTGCAGCTGATCCAGTTGCTGGATTGGTTTGAACACCATCGTCCATCACAAACCAGGGTGTCGTTGGTTTGTGTAGAGGCTTATCTTGGGGAACTCTCCGGGGATGAAATGGCGGCTCTGCACCAACAGCAACAACCTGTAACCCACGAGCAACTGCAACTGGCTCGCACAACCTGGTCCGCCTTTCGCCAGAAGACGCCTGATGCATTTGCGGCATTGCTGGATGTTGACACCTCGGTCTTACCTTTTCTGCATGGGGCAATTTGTCGAATGCTTGAAGAGTACCCTGCCTGTGCGAGCGGCTTGTCCCGAACCGCCAGCCAACTGTTATCTGTTCTCGCTAAAGGGCAACGAGCTTTCCCAGAACTCTTTGGCCGGTGCCAGCAACTCGAGGAACGCAGGTTTCTTGGCGACTGGAGTTTTAGAAATATCCTGGGCGAATTGTCCTCATCTGATCCCCCGTTATTGCAGCCTGCAGAGAAAAAGAGAGAATCGCACTCAACCGAGGCTGAGCGAACAGTGACCATTACCCCCTTCGGCAGAAGCGTTTTGGCAGGGGAGATGAACTGGATGGATCACCAAAAGGTCGATCGCTGGTTGGGGGGAGTGCATCTGACCCTGGAAAATCTCTGGTGTTGGAATGGTGATGGGGGCACCATTCAGAAATATCGTTGAATTTAGGGGTGATGGAATATTTGAGACGGTGTAGATAGAGTTGTTCCCGGCTGGGAAAAGTTCCAGCCAATTCTGTACTTCCTTATGAATTCAACGAAGGGTGTTTCTTGAAGTTCAATATGACGAAAAAACTCGGTGAAACAGGTGAGGCTGATTCCAGTCATTCGGCTTTGACAGTTGTACTGGGCTGGTTTGCAGTCTTTTGTTCCGCCTTTTTCTTTTACCTGGCGACGGTGATCATTCGCTGGGCTGAGCCCCACACCGATATCGAAACCTCTTATTTTGTCTTTGCCCGTTTTCTTCTTGGTTTCATTGTGGTCTGCACCTTCTTGCTGATCAGGAGACAACGGATCAGACCCAACAACTACCACTACCTCGTAGGGCGAACAGTTGCCAACAGCGTTGCTGTGTTCTGCTTTTATAAAGCCGTTGAGGTGGGTACGGTCGCTGAGGCAAATATCCTGAATATGACATACCCCCTCTTTGTGGCGTTGTTTTCCTGGTTTGTCCTGAAGAAACAGCGCGATTACCTGGCGATGATTGTGGTGGTCGTTGCCTTTGTCGGCATCTATCTCGTGCTTTCCCCAGGAGCAGTCGGCACCAAGGTCGGGAGTTGGTGGGGGCTGTGTTCAGGAATTACCGCGGCAGCGGCGATGATTTACCTCAACGTGAGCCGAAGGCATCACGACTCGCAAACCATCTTGTTCTTCATGTTCGGCCTCGGGTCGCTGTTTATTTTTATCCTCTTCAGGGATGCGATTTACTGGCCGGATGCCACGACCTTCTTTTACCTGTTCGTCTGCTCCCTGGCCGGTGTTCTTGGTCAGTATCTGCTGACCTATGGCTTTCTTTTTGTCACCGCGGTTGAGGGTTCGATCATTTCCTCCAGTAGGGTCCTGATCGCGGCGGTGATGGGGCCGGTCCTGGTTGGTGACCCGGCTCTCACCGCCGCCGGCTGGCTGGGGGCAGTGCTCATTTTCGGATCAAACTGCCTGATCGCACTGCGTAAGCAACCGGTTCGGCCGCTTGATTCAAAATAGTGGACAAGCCTTTGCACCGCTGTGAACTGTGACTGATAATCGCCTGTCGACTCACTTGTGGTTGATATCATTGACTGTATCTTCTCCTGTGTATAGCATGATGTGAAAACTACTTATCAACAGGAGAGTTGCCATGAAAAGTTACAGGAAGGAGTTGTGGTTCGAAGTCCCGTCTCGCAGAGGATTCATCAACATCACGCCACAGGTCGTGGAATGTCTCAGGGAAAGTGGCATTACGGAAGGTATGGTTCTCTGTAATGCGATGCACATCACCGCCTCTGTTTTTATCAATGATGACGAGTCGGGATTGCACCACGATTATGAGGTGTGGCTGGAAAAACTCGCTCCCCATGCACCGGTAGAACAGTATCGCCATAATGGTTACGAGGATAATGCCGATGCCCATATGAAACGGCAGATTATGGGGCGGGAGGTGGTGGTCGCCGTGACGGAGGGGCAGCTTGATTTCGGTACCTGGGAGCAGATCTTCTATGGGGAGTTTGATGGGAGACGAAAGAAACGGGTTCTGGTAAAGATTATTGGTGAGTGAGGTATTTCATTGAAATGAAAGGAGGGGCAGCCAACTCTGTTATAGATCTGCCTGACAGCGCCAATGACGAAGATCCTCATAAAGACCACAAAACGATAGTTGATTACGCCTCTTCTGAATCATGAATCCAAGGTTTACCCCACCAGTTTCGCGGGAAGCCATGAACCCGTCCCTGGGGGCTTGCCTGTGGCCGTCCTGGCCACAGGCACCAGAGAACCGGGCGGCGTCAGCCCTTTCTCACGGGTAGCCTGAGGTGCGTGGCTATTTATGATTTGTTTTGGCTAAGTACTTGAAATATATTGGAGTATATTCCTGGTGTTTTCGCAAAGATACTGGAGGGAGACAATTTTCCGGCTTGATGCCACGACATTCTTCTCCCTGTTCCTCTGGGTATCGGATAGTGCTCTAGGCCAGTAACTGCTGACGTATTGCTTACAGGAATAAGGTCAACCTGCAGAATTCGCTGGCCCTACCAGCCCTATCAGGAAGAACCTACACCAGCCCTACTTGGCAACGACAATCGATTGGTAATGGAAATCTTCACTCTGCGTTCCATGGATACTGACCAACTATCAATTTACGAGTCTATCGAAATGGTGCAATACAGCCCCTCCCTCAAGCAGTAATCATACGGCTTCCGCTGATTCCACAAGCTATTTAGGCCATAGATATGAACGGTGGGCTGGCCACTGTTGATAATGCACTTCGCTGTCTACATGTTGTGGTGTGCAGAAGTAGCACACCACATGAATGGTTAGATATGCCTAACGGATATTGAGATTGCGTAATATACGCCTAGTCCTATATCACGGATATTTGCATATTATAGGACATTGTTTGGCCAGGATAATTCCATGGCCACCTTTGTATGATTTGCATACTCTGACCAAAAGTGTTTATATTCCTAGCACATAGCATTATTTGTTGAAGGGGAAAAGGGACAACTCCCGCATCGTAGCATGTTGCATTATTGTAACAAATGTGAGTTGAATGTGGCTCTAGGATCCCAAAAAGGGACTAGTCCTATATTAAACGTTATGCTTGAAATAATAACACTCATTCCAATAGTAATAGGAATATTTCTGGGTATCCCAGTGATACTTATGTATGGGGTGAATTTCCTTATTGACTTTATTGATAAAAGAAAATCTACAATAAAAGAAGAGACTGTTAAAGACGAAACAATTTTGAAAGTTTCTGTAATAGACACGTCGTTGAAATGGATGTATTTGTTTTTTTTATTTTTTTTAACGTCGATCTACAGGCCGGGCCAATGGCAAGGACTTCATAGCCCAGTAGAAGTGGCTATATTAGTCACAACCCTATGGTTATTATTCATTTTCGGAATATATAAGATCACCTTGAATGCAGATAGAACCATAACTACCTATAGGCTATTTAAAAAGGACAATATCCCGATTGATGAAATAATATCTATAAAAGAAACATTGCGTTATTACAAAATCACTTATAAAAAAGGGGTGTTTCGTTTTAGTGATTTATTAACCGGTTCTGGAGGAATGGTAAAAAGTTTATTATATAGCAATCCAAAAATTATCTATCAAAAATTTGACACCAAAGATCTGAAGTCAGATCCAATGGGTTTAAGTCTTTTTGCGAATATAATAGGAGTTGGAGTATCTCTATGCCTAATTCTGGGCTTAGTTGTATGGTACTATATTAAAAATTAGCATAACAATACATTCGTAGGGACGCGCAAAAGGCGCGCGCCCCACAATTTAACGTAAGAGGGCACAATTCTCACTTCCCGATTTCCACAATCTATTGTTCATGTCATGAGTCTAACTGGAGATGAAAGAACAACAATATTTTTAATAGTGTTTGCAATTAGTGGGATAAACTATCTTTTCTATGTTTACAAAGCCTATCAGCATTCAAAAGAAAAAGGCTATAATCCAACTTTCCCAATGGGGGGAGGTGAACGTTTAAAATTTTTTCGAGAATGTTCCTCAAATTACACTAAGTTCAAAGATAGGAAACTAAAAAAATATTATATACTATTGAACACATGGTTCGCTATTTTCGTAGTTTTAATGCTGTATTTTATCTTTACTTAACGAAGGGAATCAATTAGGGACAGGCCACGATTTAAAATACAAGTGATGATTAATAAGATTGCCAAACCCAATCTTATAGGCATCTAATATCGGCTTGGTTAAAGATGTCTACTGTGAGGTTACAGGATCACTCGTTTTCGAACTGGTAGAGGCTAGTCTTGGCAATGTTAACCATTTAAAGAAATCTGCAAGTTCACCTTTTTCCTTATAAGTTCAGTTGGCCAGCGAGTTCGGCTGGGTGACCTTATTCCAGTAATTCTCAGATTTCCATTTTTCTACGCTACGGTCGCATTGAATTTGACCTCCTCTGATCTGAGTTTTTTATTGGATCACGTTTTTACAGTTCAACAACAGGTCATATCGAGCAATCCGGGAGGATAATATTGGCTCAAACAGAATCCAGTTGAAGCCAAAGGCATGCCCGCGCTGTAGAAAAAGAGAAGTGCAGTGGGCCAAGATAATGGCGTAAGGCTGTAACAGCTTGCATTCAATGTAATATTTTATTTATATGTGATTACAGTGCCTTGGTTGAATTGGCGGGCGTCTGCTCTACACAATAGGAGCTTGTCGCCCTTTCAACTGGGGTTATCCCGTATATTTTGAGTTGTTTCCTTGAGAGATGGAGGAAGATGTGCTTTGTCCAACATGCGGTAACGAACTGGTTCCAATAGCGATAGAGGAGATTGAGCTGGATGTCTGCAAGGATGGCTGCGGCGGCATCTGGTTTGATCGATTTGAGCTGCAAAAGCTTGATGAGCAGCATGAATTCAGCGACGCCCATCTTGAGGATGTGCTCTCCGTGGAATCGCCGGCAACCTTTGATGGTTCAGTTAAACGTGGCTGCCCGAAATGCGATGGTATCACCATGATGCAGCACTTTTTCAGCGTGAAAAAGGAGGTGGAGGTCGATCACTGCCCCAAGTGTGCCGGGTATTGGCTGGATGAAGGTGAACTTTTCAAAATACGGCAACAGTTCGCCACCGAGGCGGAACGGAAGCGGGCCGCCACTGCGCATTTTTCCTCACTGTTTGATGATGAGCTGGCGGCGCTCAGAAAAGAAACTGAAGAGGAAACGCAAAAAGCAAAAACTATCTACAATATGTTTCGCCTGATCCTGCCGAGCTACTATTTCGGGAAAGCGGGGTAAAAGGTTGTGTAATAGGGGGGAGACTGGTCAGCTGATCTGTTTTTCCCCTGGCTCACCACTCTTCAAAGTCCGGAGACAGAGGATAGAATTGAGTTGATGCTGCAGGGCGCCACAGATAACGTTCCAGATCGACGCGGCCCTGCCTGAAGACCACACCTTCTTCTTCCAGAAGCTGTTTTTGCAAATCCCCCATGCCTTCCGGCAGGGAGATCTTGCCTTGGCTGTTGATCACCCGATGCCAGGGCAGCCCATATTTTTCCGAGCTTGAATGGAGGATGCGTGCCACCTGGCGTGCACCGCTGCGATTTCCGGCGTAGCTGGCCAGAATCCCGTAGGTTGCGACTTTACCAGCAGGGATCCTGCTGATGAGGTCGATGACGCGTTGGGTGAAGATGGTCGGCATTGTTGAAAGTCGATACGAATTGTTTGGGCTAAGGGGTACTCGTCCCGCTGTTTCACCCTTCTGGACCTGAGCATTTTGCCGAAAGAGTAGAACCACCGATGTACAGTCACTGCACGTACATCAATGGTCCTTTTGCTGATCTCGACAAAATGGCCATCAGCAATCCGGGCTAGCCGGAGACAAGTTGCAGGAACTCCTCCTCTGTGAGGATGGTCTTGTTCATCTCCTGAGCCTTTTTCAGCTTGGAACCGGCCTTTTCACCAACCACTACATGGGTGGTTTTCTTGGTGACGCCGGTGGCGATGGTGCCGCCATTGTCCTTGACCAGTTTCTTCGCCTCACTTCTGGAGATTGACTGCAAACTGCCGGTGAAGAGAATCACCATCTCGGCCAGGGGGGCTGAACCGCCTTCGCCTGTCACCGGTTGTACTGCAACAGGGCTGACCCCGGCTTCTTTCAGGCGCACCAGCATAGCCTGCACCTTGTCGTCGCTGAAGTAGTCGACAATGGACGAGGCGGCCTGTTCACCGATACCGTCTACCTCCAGCAGGTCATCATGGCTGGCGGCGGCGAGCTTGTCCAGTTCCTGGAAATGGTTTTCCAGGCTGGCGGCACTCACCTCGCCGACGAAGCGGATGCCGAGCGCTGCGATGAACTTACTGAGCGACGGGGTGCGGCGATCGTTGATCGCGGCGATCACATTGTCGGCCGATTTCAGGCCCCAGCCGTCGAGGCTGGCGAGCTTATGCCTGCGGGAGCCGAGCTCGAAGATATCCGGGATATCCTGAATGATCTTCAACTCATAGAGCTGCTCCACATATTTTTTCCCCAGACCCTCGATATCGAGCCCGGCCTTGGAGGTAAAGTGGATCAGGCTGCGCAACCGCTGGGCGTCGCAATGCGGGTTATGGCAACGGGTCACGGCCTCGCCCGCAGGTTTCTCCAGGGGGTGCTCGCAGACCGGGCAGTTTTCCGGCATGCGGATGGGTTGGGCGTCTTCGGCGCGTTCTTCCACCACCGCCTTGACGATCTCCGGAATAACGTCCCCGGCACGCTGGATAAAGACCTTATCGCCGATATGCAGGTCCTTGCGCTCCATCTCGTCCTGATTGTGCAGGGTGGCGCGGCTTACCGTGACTCCGCCGACGACCACCGGTTCCAGGATCGCCACCGGAGTCACCGCCCCGGTTCTGCCAACCTGAAACTCGACACTTCTTAAGGTGGTGGTGGCTTGGATTGCCGGGAACTTGCAGGCAATGGCCCAGCGGGGAGCGCGGGCCTTGTTGCCCAGTCGTTCCTGCAAGCCGAAATCATCCACCTTGACCACCATGCCGTCGATCTCATAGGGCAGCTGGTGCCTGATCTCAACCAGCTGGTGGTAGGCTTCGATAACCTCTTCGATGCTGTGGCACTTGCGGATATGTTCATTGACCGGCAATCCGAGTTCTCTAAGAGATTGCAGCATCTCGAACTGGCTCTGCCGGCCGGTATCTGCCGGCAGCGAAACCCCGTAGGCATAGAAATCAAGCGGGCGGGAAGCAGTGATCCTGGGATCGAGCTGGCGCAGTGAGCCGGCCGCGGCATTTCGCGGGTTGGCAAAGGGCTCTTTACCCATCCGCATCTGGCTGGCGTTCAGTTTCTCCAACCCGGCAAGCCCCATAAAGACCTCACCACGCACCTCGAGTAGCGTCGGCGGCTCATTGATGAGCTTGAGTGGAATGGCATTCACTGTTTTCAGCTGGGCGGTGATGTCCTCGCCAACCCTGCCGTCGCCACGGGTCGAACCCTGGACGAGTGAGCCGTTCTCATAGACCAATTCCACTGCCAGGCCATCCAACTTGGGTTCAGCCACATAGGAAAGGGTCAGCCCCTGACTCAGGAACCGGTGCAGCCTCGCCTCAAATTCCCTGAGGTCCTCGTCGTTGAAGGCGTTTTCCAGGCTGAGCATCGGATAGCGATGCTCGACCTGGGAAAACTTGTCGAGGGGGGCGCCGCCGATTCTTTGGCTCGGTGAATCGGGAGTGATGAGTTCCGGGTGCGCTTTTTCCAGGGCCAGCAGCTCCCGGAAGAGCTCATCATATTCACTGTCGGAGATAGTTGGCGCATCGAGCACGTAATATTTGTGCCCATGCTCATGCAGCAGCCGGTGCAGCTCCTCAATACGTTTCTGTGACTGCATATACTTACTCGGGTGGGTCAAGCAGGATGCCTTTCTTGGCGATGTTCTGTTTTTCCAGTTCATCGATCATGATCAGGATGGACTCGGGTGGCTTGTTGGCAGCCTTGGAGATTACGCTGGTGACGCCCTCAGCGATCTCCGCCTTCTGTTCCTTGGTAAGAGTGCCGGCAACTCTGATGTTTACGTATGGCATATCTTTTCCTTGTCTGGTTATGGGGGATTGATAAAAGACCGGAATCGGTCATTTGCAGATTTTCGTGTCCGGCCACTATACTCTTTTTCAGCAGGCGGACAAAGTGTATTCTCAAAGTGTATATTTCTTGCTGACTGTGCAACAGGGCAGGTCGCACCGTGCTGACTTTCAGTCGAGATTTCAACTTGCCCTGCAGGACGCAATTGGTACTATTATATTGATAATAAAAGAGATATTTTATTGAGTAGCGGCTTGGGCAGTGTTGCCGTGCAGATCAAATTTTTCAGCTAAAAGGTCACAGCTATGCATGTTCTGGTAACCGGCGGAGCCGGATATATAGGAAGCCACACCTGCCTGGAGTTGCTGGAAGCGGGGCACCAGGTCACGGTGGTGGATAATCTGTCAAATTCCAAACAGGAGTCGCTCAAGCGGGTGGTCGAACTGGCCGGCACGTCTCTGACGTTCCATCAGGTTGACCTGCTCGACAAGGCTGGCCTGCAACAGGTGTTTATGGGCAGTGACACTCCTTTTGATACGGTGATTCACTTCGCGGGGCTGAAGGCCGTGGGGGAGTCGGTGGAAAAACCGCTCTGGTACTACCACAACAACCTCACCGGGACCCTGGTGCTCTGTGAGGTGATGGCGGAGTACGGGGTGAAAAATATCGTCTTCAGCTCCTCGGCCACAGTGTATGGCGACCCTGCCTCGGTGCCGATCCTTGAAAACTTTCCGCTCTCCTGCACCAATCCATATGGCCGCACCAAGCTGATGATCGAGGAGATCCTGCAGGACCTCCATGTCGCCGACGATGACTGGAACGTCGCCCTGCTCAGGTATTTCAACCCGGTGGGAGCGCATAAGAGCGGCAGGATCGGCGAAGACCCCAACGGTATCCCCAACAACCTGATGCCCTATGTGTCCCAGGTCGCGGTGGGCAAGCTGGAGCGGGTCACTGTTTTCGGTGAAGACTATCCCACCCACGACGGCACCGGAGTGCGGGATTATATCCATGTGGTGGACCTGGCCCGGGGCCATGTGCGGGCCATCGAAAAACTGGTGGAGAAGCCGGGCGTGGTGATCTATAACCTTGGTACCGGCCAGGGTTACAGTGTGCTCGATATGATCAGGGCCTTCGGTGAAGCCAGCGGCCGTGAGGTGCCCTATGTCATCTCCGGCAGAAGGGCGGGGGATATCGCCGCCTGCTATGCCGACCCTGGCAAGGCGAAACAGGAACTGGGCTGGGTGGCTGAACGTGGTGTGAAAGAGATGTGCGAGGATACCTGGCGCTGGCAGACAGCCAACCCCAACGGTTATGAAGAGTAACTGCTGGTCGCTGGCCGGGCTTTTGTACCGGTGTTGTTTTCGTCAAATTCCAGCACGTCTTAACTGGTAGCTGATCTTGAAAAGAAAAAGGGAGTTCGATGCATCCTGGCATCGAACTCCCTTTTTCATTATATGGCAGTGCAGTCAGGGGCTAGTTTTTCTCGGCCTCGGCTGCTGCCTCTTCCAGGTGGTGCTCTGGTGAGTAGATCATATAGGCGGTGCTGGTATGCTTTCTCTTTTCCCGAATCATGTAGAGGATAAAGCCACTCAGCATGGCGATTTCAAGAAAGAGGATGGGAACGCCGGCGATGGTCTTCACCACCTTGATACCGTCCAGGCCACCGATGAACATGAACACCAGCGAGGTTAAGCCGATCAGGATGCCCCAGAACAGTTTCATGCCCAGGGGGGCCTCTTCAGTGCGGGAATAGCAGGAGCTTGTGTTCTCGATGCTGAGCATGGAAACCGTGGAGGTCATGGAATCCGCCAGGGTCACGAAGGAGATGAAGATCGCAAACAACATGATTGGTCTGAGTACTTCAGCCATCGGCATGAAGTCATAGAGCCTCAGCATCAGCACTTCATAGCCCTTGGTGTCCATCAGGGTCTTGAGATCGTTGCCGTCGATGAAATGGGCGTGCAGGGTGAGGCCGCCGAAAATTCCGAACCATACCAGGGCAAACAGCGCCGGCAGGACAAGGTTGATGACCAGGAACTCACGAATGGTGCGACCATAGCAGAGACGGGCCAGGAACATGCCGGTGATTGGGGCAAAGGACAACCAGTCTGCCCACCAGTACATGTCCCACCACTGCGGCCAGAGGTCACCGCCCGGGAAGGGGTCGGTAAAGGTCATGGCCGAGATGAAGTTGTTGATATAATCACCGGTGGCCTGGACCGTGAGGTTCACGGAAAACTTGGTGGGGCCGAACACCATGGCAAACAGGAGCAGGCCGATAAACAGCAAGGCGTTCTTGTCGCTGAGCCAGCGGATACCGTGGTTGATGCCGGTGGCGCTTGAAGTGGTATAGGTAATGACGATCAGGGCGCAGATGACGGTCCAGATGACGGGTCCCGGTGTCAGGCCGAAGAGGAAGTCAAGACCACTGCCGAGCTGGAGCAGACCGTAACCGAGCGACCCGGCCACACCGCCGACGATGGCGAACAGGGTCAGACCATCAACGAGTGTGGCGGTTTTACCGGTGGATTTTTCACCCAGCAGGGGGTAGAGCGCGGAGCTGACGGCAAGGGGGCGTTTCAGGTTGTAGTGGGCGTAGGCGATCAGGACACCGCAAACCACGTATATCGCATACGGGGTGAATGTCCAGTGCAGGAAGCTGGTGCGCATGGCCCAGAGCATGGCCTGCTGGCTGCCCGGTTCGATGAACATGCCGCCTGCCGGGGCAAGTGAGTGCTTCAACGCCTCCGGTGCCGGCCAGAAGACAATACCCATGGCCATTCCGGCACAAAGTGACATCGCCCACCAGTTCCAGGTGGTGAATTCAGGTTTGGCGTCTTTGCCGCCGAGGCGAATGTCGCCGATCGGGTGGAGCATCAGGAAGATGGCAAAAGCCACAAAGCTCAGGCAACCCAGGCTGAGCATCCAGCCGAAGTTTTCCATAAGCGTCTTGAAGAAATCCCATAACAGGGTGTGAAATGCTTTCTGATCGATAAAGCCAAGCAATAAAATCGCACCAAAAATTACGAGGGGGACCGCAATTACCCCATACCGTAGCCTTTGCTCTTTGTTTATTCCGAGCATCTAACGCCTCCATGCGAAGTAAACTTGTTTGTGTGAGTAGAAAACGTTCAACGCAGGTCAATGTATCATCCGCTTTCCCAACTAATAAAGAACTACACTGCATGAAACTGGAACTGCTGGTGCCTGAAGCTAAATAAACCGGTTTGCCAGCCATTGGGCCGGAGTCTGTTGATGAAGATATCTTCGCTGTGCTCAGTGAGTTCCCGCCATTACCTGACCCTTTGGCTAAAACCAGGCGAGACAGGTTATACGTAAAACTGGAAAGAGTAGGCAAAGATATACTCACCTGTCCGGTTGTGCTGAAATCACCTCCTTTAAAAAAGGTCCTTGATGTCGCTATATGTTTTGCGCAAAACATTTTCTCCACGACAAGCTATGTGGCTGCAGAATGCGATAATAGTAGCATAATTTGAAATTGTCGCTCTTGATTGTTTTTCAGGCTTCCCATGCAAAATACTCAAGGAGTTTCAAGCCGATAATCGCTGCCTTATCGGTGCCCAACCGGTAGCTTGGGTGTGGATTTGTGTGCAGGAAAAAAGAGCCTGGGAGATAGACCAGGATTATTCGGGCAACTGGCTTTGGGGAAGGTTGGATTATACCAAAAGAAGAGAATAACCAGCATCATGCCGGTGAGTTACCAGGGGAGGAGTTTGATGTGAGGCTGGGGGTTTGGTGTGATAGGTTTTTGTGTGGGACGATCGGCCCATGATCTCCATGGTCAACCTCCGCCAACAGCCGGCAGCAATAAAACTTTTTTCACGTCGTCGAGCGGGGAGTCCAGGTCGGTGAATCGTCCATCGACAAATGCCATCTGCACCATTCCATCACGTAAGCCCAGGATCTCAATGAGATCCCGCACGGTCTGGTTGTGTTTGACGGTGATTTTGCCATCCGCAGGTCCGTATTTCTGTAAGGAGGCCATCAGGCTCACTTCAATGGTATGACTGTCTTCCCGGCACATTATCCGATAGGGGTGAGAAATGAATGGTGTGTAGAGGCCCCAGATGTAGCCTGAAACCTCTGTTTCCTATGTATTTAACGTATCAAAAATATACGATAAAGCTCTTGAAAACTTGTCATCGGCAGAGTGAAAAAAAGTCATGGAAAACGTATGGCAGCGACGGGCTGTGCATGCGCTCCAACATGGCCGCCAGACCACGGGAGGGTGCCGGGCTTTGCCGGTTTCAAAGTGCTATTGTCGTGCGATTGTTTTCCCGGGATGGTATGTTGCAGGTCTGCTGAAAAAATCCAACTACCACGATCGCAGGTGGACAGCTGCTTCTCGGTCACTATTTTTCTAATTTTGCAGGGAGTATAGGTAATGCACAACAGATATATCATGACGGCTTTCGGGGTTGACAGGGTTGGTTTTGTTACCGATGTAACCCGCCTTCTCTATGAGAACGACTGTAATCTGGAAGACACCACCATGGGCATGCTGGTGGATGAGTTCACCCTGAGCCTGCTCTTTTCCTCCAGCGATCCTGACATTGAAGAAAAGCTTGCCAGGGAGTGCCGGCGGCTGGAACTTGAGAAGGGAATTTCCGCCTTTGTCCGGCAACTGCCGAGGCGTGAGCGGAACAACACCGCCGGGACCAGGATGGTCAACCTGCACATCGAAGGGCTTGATCAGGCTGGTATCGTCTATAAAACCAGCCAATTTCTGACCGAGAACAATCTCAACATCGTCCAGCTCGACTCCACTGCAAGTCCCTCACCCCAGAGCGGTGCCACCCTCTACAGCATGAACCTGCAGGTTGAGTTACCCCTGGAGTTGAACGCCGGCAGGTTCGAGGAAGATCTCAGCCATGTGGCGGATGAGCTGCAGGTGGATATCACCCTTTCCTGAGTTGTTCCACCTTACAGCCGGATGAGGCAGTTCCGTGCCTCATCCCTGATCCATTCGCTGAGCTGGTGTGCCGGGTCGTTGCTGTTCCCTTTGGCTGCGGGCGGGAAAAGCCAGTAGCCGTAGACGGTGTTCACCGGATCGCCAAGTGTCACCAGGTAGCCCCTCTCCAGCACCGTTGAGGCCACAGTCATGTCCACCATGGCAATGCCCAGCCCGCTGATCGCCGCGTTGATGGTCTGATCCTGGGTTGAAAAGTCGATACCTGAGGCGATGTCTTCCTTGGTTGGTTCTATCACCCTGTCGTTACAGCGGTCTATCCATTGCTCCCAGTAGGGCAACCGGGAGGTTCCGGAGAGGGTGTGGAGCAGCGGGATATCTTCCAGGCTGCCCGTGGCAAGAATACGCTGCTTGAGTTCGGGGGAGCAGGCGGGGATAATGACCTCCGGAAAGAGGATGGTGCCGCCGATGGTCCCCATCTCTTCCGAGCCGAACCCGATTTGGCAATCGAAGTTGCCGAATGAGCTGTAGGTGGAGTTGGCGTGGGTGGAGATGGTGAGTGTTGTCGGGTGGTCTTTGCGAAAGTTGATCAGCCGGGGAGCCAGCCAGCGGGAGGCGAAAGTTGGCGGCGCGGCCACGAACAGCCGGCGTCTGGTTTCGCCCTTGCGCAGTCGCTCCACGGTGTTTGAGAGATCGCCGAGAGCGGAACTGACAGCCTGGTAAAATATCTGACCGTCCTCAGTCAGCTCCAGCCTGTTGTTGTCCCGGACGAAGACCTCGAAGCCAACGGTTTCCTCCAGGCTTTTTATCTGTCGGCTGATGGCGCTCTGGGTCAGGAACATCTCCTTGGCGGCCAGGGTGAAACTTCCCAGCCGCGCGGCACATTCAAAGGTCTGCAGTACTTTCGCACTCGGCATGTTTTTCAGCATCAGCTTCCCCTAAAGGCTGGTGAATCATTGCATGCAATATCATTAAAGAGAATCTGAAAATACCATATCGAGTCTTGGCACCGCTACTCCCTTGTTCAGCTGCCGAGTATATTTTGGGTATGTTCCCTGATGCGCTCGGCGTCACCGTCATGCTCCTTGAATACCCTGGTGGCGTATGAATACCCTTTGGCAAGTTTCAGTCTGGTCATGAGGGGGATGAGTGCATTGATGTTACGCATATTTTTTTCAATGTTCACTTCGATGCCGTCGATGCACTTTTCCCGAAGTACCCTCACTCCGGCTGCAAGGCAGCTCATGGCGTCGAGTATGTTGATGACCACGGGCGATTCCCAGATATTGAGATCCAGCTCGCCGTGATCGATGGCCATGGCGGCGGAGTGGCATCTGCCGATGGCTTGAAAGCTGCACTGGACCATGAACTCCGGTACGCTGGGGTTGATCTTGCCAGGCATGGCGGATGAGCCCGGCTGCACGGCGGGCAGGGTGATTTCGCCAAAACCGGTTTCAGGGCCAGAGCTGATCAGCCGCAGGTCCATGGCGATTTTGATCAGGCCGCGGGCGGTAAGCTCGAGCTGCTGCGCCACATGAACCATGTCGTCCAGATTCTGACAGGCGTCGAAGAAATTTTCAGTTCTCTGTATGTCCTGATCGCCGAAGACCTCCTGCAGGGCGGGGTAGAGCTGCTGCAGGTAGTTCGGGTCGACATCGACCAGTCTGCCCACCAGGGTTCCTCCCATACACAGGTGGTTCAACTCCGCCGTTGCCGAGGTGAGCCTTGCCCTGGCGCGGGCGCAAAAGCCGGCATACCCGCTGAAGAAGTCGGCAAAAGAGATCTCCACCGCATCCTGCAGGCATGTCCTGGAGATACGCTGCACGTGTTGCCACTTGTCTCCCAGGGCTGAAAAAGATTCCGCCAACCGACCGAGTTCGCGATCGAGGTCGTGCCAGCGGTTCTTGATGGCGAAGTGGCAGGCTGTGGCGAAGACGTCGTTAGTGGACTGGTTGAGGTTGACATGGTCGTTGGGGTGGATTGGGCTGTAGCTGCCAAACGGCTGGTCAAACCCGTCCCGGTTGGCATAGTTGGCCACCACCTCATTGACATTCATGTTAAAGGAGATACCACCGCCGCCATGAAAGGAGTGCACCGGAAACTGGTCTGCAGGCAGCTCAGCAAGGAGTGTATCCACCGCATCCATTATCGCCCGGCTGAGATCAGGGGTGATGGTCCCGGCGCGTTCGTTGGCAAGCATCGTCGCCTTCTTGATCTTGAGCATGGCGGCAAGCAATTCAGGATAATCGGCAAAGCTCTTTTCACCGTTTAAGGGGAAATTCTGCAGGGCCCTCTGGGTCTGGGCACCGTAGGCGGCTTCTACGGGAACGTTTACCGCGCCGAGCAGGTCATGCTCGACGCGGTGGGATGCGGTTTTTGAACACATAGAATTCTCTAAGGCGGAAGGTGGTTGTATGGAATCAAGCGAGAAAGACTTTACCCGTATTTTTCAGGGTATGGTCATCCTTCATATAGTTCGGGTTGCTGCCGTTTCTGGCGATGGTGGCAAAACCCTCTTCATCAAACTGATCAACGGCGATTTCCGGTGCCAGATCTGCGGAAGTGTCACGGCAGATTTCGGCATGTCTTTCAAGCTTGGCGATGGAAAAGCCCACCAGCTCCTTGAGAAAACCGAAGGCGTGGCGCATCTGGTGAAAGCCGTATTTTTTCATCAGGGCATAGCCGGCGGCAGCATCCTGTTCCGCCTGCTCGCCGGGGTGGTCGGCATTGGTGGTGCAGCCGCTGTGCATCGAGGGCAGGTCAAGTCTCTCACAGACTTTGGCCATAATCAGGTTTGCACAGTTGTGGGAGACCAGACCCAGGTCGACGGTATAGTTTTTCTGGATGTTGGCAATAGACGGCAGCCCGGCGTGGACCACGGTCAGGCCGGGGTTGATCAGCTGGGCCAGCACCAGTGAAAAAAGAATTTCAGCATGGGTCAGGGTGAGCAGTCCGGACATGGAGTAGGGGGCGGAGAGCCCGGCCATGGGCATGGTGGAAAGGGAGACGGGCACACCGGCCCTGACACTCTTTAAAAATGGCTCAACCATGCCATCTATCACGTTCAGCGGGCTGTTGAGGATGGCACATTGCAGGACCACATTGCCCCGTTGGTTATACAGTTGTTTGGCGAGTTGTATTCCCGCATCTGTAGCAACGCCGGAAATATAGAGGGGTTTTCGGCAGTTTTCGGCGATGGTTTCGATTGCCTTCACCTCCTGGCCCTTGACCAGGATGCCGCGGTGCATGAAGGCAACGGATTCGGCTTTATCGACGATCGAGGCGATCCGTCCCAGATGCTCCAGGGTGGGCAGGATGAGCTCGCCGCTGGTGTCATCATAGACAAATGGGGCGGTGCCGCCTTCGCCAAAGCTGTTTGGCGCAACCCAGTACTGATCCCTGCCGGGGGTGGTGGCGAGCGCCTGCTCCACCAGAGGGGAGAGGATGTGGAGATGGCCGGTGCTGTCGTCATAGGCTGCCATGCCTGTCTCTTCAAAAATCTGCCGCACTTCCTGATGGGCACAGCAAATGCCTACTTCTTCGAGCACCAGCACGGCTTCCTGATGAATCCGGTCAAGGTAGTCGTTACTTACAAGTTCTCCCATGAATCTTCTCCACTCTGGTGGTTGTTGAATATTAGTTCTTGGCAAACGGGGCGCTGGCAGGCCGCGGTTCGCGCGGGATCCTGTAATCTGCGTTGTAGTCGTTGATGTGGTCCCTGGGGGTGTAGTTACGTTCCAGTTCGTAGCGCTCTTCTGCTGTGAACGGATCCATCTCCAGGGCGTTGATGGCGGTGGCCAGCTGCTCCGCGCTGTCTGCGCCGGCCAGCATCACATCGATTCCCGGGTGCTGCAGCACGAAGGCCTGGGCGATCTGGGCGGCGCTGACGCCCCTGAGTTCCGCCACCCTGGCTACCGATCTGGCGATCTCCTTGGAGACCTGGTCGCTGAACATCTCGTGGGTGAAAAAGTCGGTGGTGTTGCGCACCGAGTTCATGTCGTTGCTGAGCAGGCCGCGGGCCAGGGGGCTGAAGGCGGAAACACCGATTTGCTGGTCGCGGCAGAATGGGATCATCTCCCGCTCTTCCTCGCGATAGGCGGCGGACATCTGCAGCTGCATATTGATCGGTTTGGCCCAGCCGTTTATTTCGCAGGTATGAAGAATCTTGGCAAATTGCCAGGAGTACATGGTCGAACAGGCCAGGTAGCGCACCTTGCCGGCCCGGACCAGGTCGTTTAAGGTCGACATGGTTTCCTCAACCGGGGTGGTCTCATCGAAATAGTGCAGCATGTACAGGTCGATGTAGTCGGTGTTCATGCGTTGCAAGGAGCCGTGGACAGCGTCCATGATGTGCAGCCTAGAATGCCCTTGGTTGTTCTTGCCCTTGCCAATGGGATAGCCGACCTTGGTGCAGATCACCAGTTCGTCTCTGACGCCGAGCCGGTTGATGATGTTGCAGACCACCTCCTCGTTGACACCAGTGGAGTAAAAGTCTGCCAGGTCAATGAAATTGATACCCTGATCAAGGGCGTATCTGACGATCGGCTCGCTTTCCTGCTCGTCATAGATCCAGGGCTTCCACTGCTTACTGCCCATGTTCATTGTGCCAAGACATACCCGTGATACGTTGAGACCGGAATTCCCTAAGCGAATGTACTCCATAATGTATCCTCCGTTGCGGTTATTGATTTCTCGCCTTTTAGCCGAACGAGGGAGCTCAGGGCAAATGAAACTTTTTCATTGGTTCCATGCAGTAATCTCATTTGTTTTTTGAGGTTGCGGCCCATATAGTGGGCCTATTCAATCAACACTTACATCTTGGGAGAACGTCATGGGATTTGGCTACACCGGGAACATCTTACGAGTCGATCTGACTGCTGAAAAACTGACAATAGAACATCAGGACGAAGCCTTTTACCGGAAATACGCCGGTGGCAGTGCGCTGAATATGTACTACCTGCTCAAGGAGATGAAAGGTGGTGCCGATCCTCTGGGGCCTGAGAACGTGCTGTGTCTGTCGGTGGGGATCACCACCGGAGTCTCCGTGCCGGGCCTGTCCAGGCTGGTGGTTTCGGCAAAATCACCGCTTACCGGACTTGCAGGCGACAGCCAGTCGGGGGGATTTTTACCGGCAGAGCTGAAATTTTCCGGCTTTGATGCGATCATCATTACCGGAAAAGCCAACAGGCCGCTGTATCTGTCCATCATCAACGGGGAACCGAAGCTGCACGAGGCGGACCACCTCTGGGGCAGGGACACCGGAGAGGTGCAGCAGCTTATTCAGGAGGAGCTTGATGAGCCGAAAGCGAAGGTGATCCAGTGCGGTATCGCCGGTGAAAGGCTGGTCAAATATGCTTCATTGATTTCGATCAGCTCCAGGGCCAATGGCCGAAATGGCATGGGCGCCGTGATGGGATCGAAAAATCTCCGGGCCATCGCCGTTCGCGGCAAAAAGCACCCGGAGGTGCATGATAAAACGGTTATCAGGGCACTGGCGAAAGAGAGTGCCGAGTTGCTGCCGCGGCTGGGCGGACTTTCCAAATACGGCACGCCGTCTTCTTTGATGGGCAAGCACGATTCCGGCACCCTGCCCACCAGAAACTTTACCAGCGGCGTGTTTGAAGGGGCCGAGAAAATCAACGGCATGCGGCTCTGGAATGATTTCCTGAAAGGGAGGGAGACCGACAACCAGAACAAGGAAGGCCGGGCCACCTGCTACGCCTGCAACGTTCGCTGCAAGCGGGAGGTAGAGGTTAAGGAAGGGAAGTATTCCTATGACCCCATATATGGCGGCCCGGAGTATGAAACCCTGGCGGCATTTGGTTCCTACTGCGGGGTGGACGACATGGCGGTGGTGGTGAAATGCAATGAGCTGTGCAACCGTTACGGCCTCGATACCCTCTCCGCCGGCGGCACCCTGGCCTGGGCCATGGAATGTGTTGAAAACGGCGTGCTCACTCCTGAGGAGCTCGATGGGCTTGAGCTGAAATTCGGCGCAGCCGAAGCGATGCTGGAGATGCTCATCAAAATCGCCCGAAGGGAAGGGGCAGGCGACATCCTGGCCTTGGGCAGTGAGCGGGCGGCGGAGCACTGGGGGCGGGGACACGAGTACCTGACCACCACCAAGAAGCAGGAAACACCGGGGCATATGCCGCATATCAAGCTGACCTGTGCCCTGATCTACGCGGTGAATCCATTTGGTTCCGACCACCAGAGCCACGAGCACGATCCCGTCTATGAGGATGGCGGCTATGAGCCCTATGCGGATCGGCTGGGGTATCTCGGGTTCACGGAGCCGCAGCCCTTTATGAGTCTCAACGCGGAAAAGGTGCGCTTTGCCCGCAGGACCCAATATTTCTATTCCTATGACGATACCATGTCCCACTGCCAGTTTGTGTGGGGGCCGGCCTGGCATGTCTACGGGCCGGAGCATGCGGTTCGGTTGGTGCGAGGCGTCACCGGCTGGCACGATTTCGATATTGAGGAGCTGCTTGCTATCGGTGAGCGAAGGGTCAACCTGATGCGGGCTTTCAATGCCAGGGAAGGTGCGGATTATACCCTGGACACCCTGCCGGAAAAATTCCATACTAAGCCCCTGGCGGGCGGAGATTCCGATGGTGTCAGTATTGACCGCGACCAGCTGCAGACGGCCATTGCGGAGTACTATCGCCAGTCTGGCTGGGATGAGGCGACGGGAAACCCTGCGAGAGCCACCTACGAGAGGCTCGGCATCGCTTGGGTGGCCGACGAACTGGGGATGTAATTCCCCTCATACGTAGCGCTTTTTGACCATAGAGTCAGCGGCTGGCAGGCATGTGGGTGGCCTTGTCGGTGCGCACCGTTGTGCCAAGCCAGCAAAAAGGCCGGTCCCCTTGCATGGGACCGGCCTTTTTGCATTTCATAGGACCGTGGAAGGGAGTTTTTGTGCGTACTGTGATCGTATCCCTTCCACGCCAGTCGAGGCGATCAAATTCTGAGAGGGCCACGAACACCTACACTGTAGGAGAATGTGAACCGCGGTTTCATATTGTGTACCGGCGGCATCCGGTCATGTTTCCCTGCGGCTACCACCCTATCCAAAGAATTGAAAATTGTATACAAAAATTGTTGCTAGGGTTTTTTGGCTAGGGAATTTGAGCTGTTCATGGTGGATGACGACAATTGGCCATCAGGAATTGCTATTGGTGGTATAGAGAGATTTGTGATAACCCCATTTTCTTCGGAACAGCCAGGGATTTCAGGGGCCACGCCAGCTTGAAGTTTTTGAGATAAATTCCTGAAAAGAGCACATCTATGCCACATTGTGATAGTTTGTGAAACGCGGTTTCTAAAAAATGAATGATAATTCATAAGTAAATACAAGTAGTTAATATATCGTTTATGTAAGTGTTCAAAATAACTGCTTGAAAGAGCGCTGAGCGAGTGGTAGTTTGCCTTCACTTTATCTAATTAGGCACATTTTGCACAATGGGAACAAAGATGCTCTCAACAATGATTTTTGGATGCGGCAATGAAATTATGGGCGATGACGGATTTGGTCCGGCTGTCATCGAGGAACTGCATAACAAACATACGTTGCCTGATGGAGTACAGGCCGTCGATGCCGGCACCGGCGTCAGGGAGTACCTCTTTGACTATGTGCTGAGCGAAGAAGAACGGCCGGATGCAATTATAATCATAGACGCCGTAGATTTTGAAGGGAAAACACCTGGCGATGTTTTCCGAATCAATCCTATAGATATCCCTCCCAAGAAGATCCACGATTTTTCACTTCATCAGTTTCCCACCGTAAATCTCCTGCACGAACTCGAACAGCACACTGGTATCCGCGTGGTGATCCTCGCGGGCCAGGTTCAATATATACCGGAGGAAATTGCTCCGGGCTTGACCCCAGCGATGTCTGCTGCCGTTCCTGTGGCATGTGAAGAGATATTTCACATTCTTTCTGAACAAAAGTAATTGAGGTGACCGTTTATGATGTACGAATTTAAAGTCAGTGAGCTGGCCGAGGAATTTGGAGTACATCGGAACACCATAAGAAACTGGATTAACGCCGGTACCCTTGCTGCAAAAGAAGGGCCGGGACGAAAGTATCTTATGCGGTTCCAGGACTACCAGGCCCTCTGCGAGAAGTTTGGTCGCGAGCCCCTCGTCCGTCCAACCAGCCATGTTGATCTGAAAGCAGTAAAGCCGATTGAAAAAATTGAGAGCGAACCGATCATGCTCGACGATACGTCCAGTGGTTTGGCGCTCGATCCTTCCTGGGCAAACTCCTGTCTGACCTGTGGTTCATGCTCCAGCGCCTGTCCCATCGCCGGTGTGGACGGACTCGATCCGCGCAAGATCGTTCGCATGGCCAACTTCGGCATGGATGACGAGCTGGTTGCATCCGACTGGGCCTGGAAATGTACCATGTGCGCCAAATGTGAAGAAGCCTGTCCTGCCAATATTCAGATTACAGCCCTGATGCGGAAAATTCGCGGTACCAGAGATAGAAACCTGGTTCCCGGCCCTATCCACAAAGGTGTGCAGATGTGTCTGGAGCGCGGCAACAATCTCGGTATTCCCAAGGACGACTTCATCTTCCTCTGTGAGGATCTGGGTGAAGAGCTCGCCGAAGACGAATGTCCCGGCTTCAAGACTCCCATCGACGTACACGGCGCCCGCGTACTGGTGACGGTCAACTCCAAAGAGCCATTCGCTGAGCCGGATGACATGAAGTGGTGGTGGAAAATCTTCTACGCTGCCGGTGAGTCCTGGACCATTGCCTCCGAGCACTGGGAGGGTGTCAACTGGGGACTGTTCTCCGGTGACGATGAATCGATGAAGATCGTGGTCGGCCGCATCGTTGACAACATGCGACGACTAAATTGTAAGGTGCTACTCCTACCCGAATGAGGCCACGCCTACTTTGCAACCCGGTCTGGGTTGAACAGATGGTTCCCGGAGGCTCTCAAGGAATTCAAGATCGTAACGGTATTTGATCTGCTGCTGGAGTACATCCGCGAAGGTCGTATCCAGCTCGACAAATCTATCCACAACGTTCCCGGTGTGTACCACGATCCGTGTAACTACGGGCGGAAATCGCTCAAGGCCTTTGGGCAGGCCTACTTCGAGGAAGGACGGGAAGTTGCCCGTGCCTGTATCGAAGATCTGCGTGAATTGTTTCCAGGCAAAAACGGTGCCTACTGTTGTGGTGCCGGTGGTGGCGCCTGGGCAATGCCGTTCTCTGAGGAACGTGTGTTCTATGGCCGAATCAAGGCCCGCCAGCTGAACGAATCAGGTGCTGAGCTGGTTATCGCCCCATGCCATAACTGCCGCGATCAGATCATGAAGTCGCTCTCCAAGGAGTATGACCTGGATATCGAGGTCAAATATCTCTGGGAGCTGGTGGCAGACTCGCTCATCATCCCGAAAAAGCAGTAACGCTCATAGGGCGTGACTGTTGCGAGGCAAGAATTGATGCACTCTTCAGGCAGACAACATGGAGCGTGCAGGCAACATATATAAAGAGGAGACACCTATCATGCTGGACAATAAGATTGGGTCGGTGATGATCGTGGGTGGCGGTGTCACGGGTATGCAGGCTGCCCTGGACCTCGCTGACTCCGGATACTATGTCTACCTGATTGAGAAATCAGGGGCCATCGGCGGTGCCATGGCTCAGCTGGACAAGACCTTCCCCACCAACGACTGCTCGATGTGAATCATCGCGCCAAAACTGGTGGAGTGCGGTCGGCACTTGAATATAAAACTGATGACTTTAAGCGAAGTTACCGCCATCAATGGTGAGGCTGGTAATTTCACTGTTACTGTAAAAGAAGAGCCACGTTATGTGGACATGGACAAATGTATCGCCTGTGGCGCATGTACCGAGAAATGCCCCAAGAAGGTGGACAGCGAGTACGACGCTGCCACCGGCAAGCGCAAGGCGATCTACGTCAAATACGCCCAGGCGGTACCGCTGAAGTACCAGATTGATCCGCACAACTGTATCAGGCTGAAAAAGCCGGGTGCCTGCGGCTTCTGTGAGAAGGTGTGTGATGCCGGGGCGATCAATTTCGACGATACCGAGAAGACCCACGAGATCAACGTCGGTGCGGTGATCATGGCTCCAGGTTTTGAGGCCTACGATCCGAAAGATGCCGGAGTCTGGGGATATGGTGATTTCCCCAACGTCATCACTTCCCTGCAGCTTGAGCGCTATCTCTCGGCTTCCGGTCCCACCGAGGGGCACCTGATCCGTCCTTCCGACGGCAAGGCGGTCAATAAAGTCGCCTTCCTGCAGTGTGTCGGTTCCCGAGATGAGAACCTCTGCGGCAACGGCTACTGTTCTTCTGTCTGCTGTATGTACGCCTTAAAAGAGGCGGTGATCGCCAAGGACCATGTTCCCGGGCTGTCCACCTCCATCTTTTACATGGACATGCGTACCCACGGCAAGGAGTTCGACCGCTACATGGACCGCGCCAAGAACGAGTCGGGCGTCCGCATGGTCCGTTGTAAGGTGAATGGCGTGGAGCCCGCCGGCGATTCCGGCGATCTGCGACTCTCCTACGTCAACGAGCAGGGCCGTCAGATCGAGGAGTACTATGATTTGGTGGTACTCTCCGTTGGTCTTGAGACCTCCAAGCAGATGCTGAACCTGGCCGACGTGGCCGGTATCCAGCTGACCGCCGACAAGTTTGCGGCGACTTCTGATTTCGCGCCGGTGACCACCTCCCGCGAGGGCGTCTTCACCTGTGGTGCCTTTGCAGGTCCCAAGGATATCCCGCAATCTGTTGTTGAAGGTTCCGCGGCCGCAGCCGCTGTTTCCCAGATCCTGGCCCCGGCCCGTCATGAGCTCTCAACCGAGGCGACGTTTCCGGAAGAGCGTGATATCAGTAAAGAGGATCCACGCCTTGGCGTCTTCGTCTGTCACTGTGGTTCCAATATCGCCGGCACCGTTGATGTGGCAGCCGTTGAAGAGTATGCGGCGACCCTGCCGAATGTGGTCTATGTGGAAAGAAATCTGTTCTCCTGCTCCCAGGATACCCAGGACATGATCGTCAAGAGGATCAAGGAGCAGAACCTGAACAGGATCGTCATCGCAGCCTGTACCCCGCGTACCCATGAGCCGCTGTTTCGCGAGACCCTGAAAGCCGCAGGGCTGAATGAGTACCTGGTGGAGATGGCCAACATCAGAAACCACAACTCCTGGGTTCACTCCGATACTCCCCAGCTGGCAACCGCCAAGGCCAAGGATCTGGTCAGGATGGCGGCCGCCAAGGTCACCTACGGTAGCTCCCTGCAGCCGTTCAATGTGCCGATCACCCAGAAAGGGTTGGTCATTGGCGGTGGTGTAGCGGGTATGACCGCAGCACTGAACATGGCCGAGCAGGGCTTTGAGGTGCACCTGGTTGAGCGGACTGACACCCTGGGCGGCAACGCCCTGCACCTGCAGGACACCTGGAGCGGCGAGCATATTCCGACCAAGGTGGCCAAGCTGGTGGATGCCGTGACCTGGAATGAGAAGATCATCATTCACAAGGAGTTCGAGGTCACGGCGGTGGATGGTTTCGTGGGGAATTTCAAGACCACCATCAAGACCAAGGACGGTCTGAGCAAGACCATCGAGCATGGGGTAGCCATCATCGCCACCGGCGGTTCCATCTACTCTCCGCTTGAGTACGGCTACCGCAAGATCAAGAAGGTGGTAACTTCCATTGAGTTCGACAAACTGCACGAGCTGAAGGAAAAACACGTCAGAAACGCCAGCACCTTCGTCTTCATCCAGTGTGTCGGCTCCCGTGAGGCCGACGTCAACTACTGCTCCAAGGTTTGCTGCACCCACTCGGTACAGAGCGCCATCGAGCTCAAAAAGGAAGATCCGAAGCGTAACGTCTACATCCTGTACCGTGACATGCGCACCTACGGACAGCGCGAGGCACTCTATCGCCAGGCCCGCAAGATGGGCGTCATCTTCATCAACTACGAGCTGCACGGTAAGCCGGAGGTTAGCCAGCGCGGCGAGAAGATCGATGTCAGCGTCTGGGATCACGTCCTCCATCGCCCGCTGAAAATCGAGGCCGACATGGTTATCCTGGCCTCCGCCATCCGCCCGAAAGAGGATGCCAAGAAGCTGGCCCAGATCTTCAAAGTTCCGGTGGACGGCGACGGCTTCTTCCTGGAGGCCCACGCCAAGCTGCGTCCGGTAGATTTTTCCACCGACGGTATGTTCGTCGCCGGTCTGGCCCATTATCCCAAGCCGATGGAAGAGTCTGTAGCCCAGGCGCTGGCCGCTTCTTCACGTGCTGCGACCCTCTTATCCAAGCTCGACATCTCCATGGATGCGGTCAAGGCTAATGTGGATGCCGAAAATTGCGACGGTTGTGCGCTCTGTGTCGATGTCTGCCCATATCACGCAATCAGCCTGGTGGACGTGGACGGCACCGACAAGAAGATCATTTCGGTAAACAAGGCCAAGTGTAAGGGCTGCGGCCTTTGCCAGGGAACATGTCCGAAGCGTGGTGTCTTTGTAGGCGGCTTTACCACGAAACAGATCAGCAGCCAGATCCAGGCGGCCCTTGCAGTGTAGGGGCCTCCTGGTCGATGCTGAACGAAAACAGTGAATGTAACAAGGAGTAGAGCAAATGAGTTTTGAGCCTAAGATCATTGCATTCTGCTGCAACTGGTGCTCCTATGCCGCTGCTGATCTTGCGGGTATTTCCAGGATGCAGTATCCGCACAATGTGCGGATCATACGGGTAATGTGTTCGGGCATGGTCAATCCCGAGCAGGTGCTGGACGCGCTGGAACAGGGCGCAGACGGCGTTATGGTACTCGGCTGACACCTCGGTGAATGTCATTACCTGGATGGTAATTATAAAGCGATGAGCCGTTCCGACATGATCAACGCCTTGCTTGAGGATTTCGGATACGAAAGTGAACGATTTCAGATTGCCTGGGTCTCCTCGGCGGAGCCCGACAAGTTTGTAGCAGCTGTTACTGATATGACAAAACGTATCAAGCAGTTGGGCCCGATTAACAGTCAGAGTGCCGAGGCGGCATAAGGAGGTTGAGATGGGAGTAACTACTGCTTTAGAGTGGCTGGGGTCCTGCTCCGGCTGTGAGATCGCGATTCTCAATATCGGCGAGGACCTGGTCCCGCTCATCACCGAGGCGCTCGATATTGTGCATGCCCCGGTGCTGATGGATCATAAATACTTCGGCCAGACGGGTGAGGGCGCGGTCCTGACGATCCCCAAGGCCACAGTTGGTATCGTCACCGGCGGCGTCTCGAACCACGAGCATCTCGAGGTCTTGGAAGAGATGCGCGCCAAGTGCGACGTACTGATCGCTCTCGGTTCCTGCGCTACCCATGGAGGTATCCCGGCGCTGATGAACGGCCAGGACCTCAAGCAGAGCTGGGACGATATCTTTAAGACACCCACCACCGATCCAGGTGCGGAGATCCCCACCATTGAAGTACCCGCACCGTTGGATCGGGTTTACGCCTGTGATGAAAAGGTCAAGATTGACCTGCAGCTTCCGGGTTGCCCACCAAACCCGGCCCATATCGCGGAAGTGATCGTCTCCCTCCTGGAAGGACGCGATCCTGTACTGCCCACCAAGTCTGTCTGCGATACCTGCCCTGCCAAGCGGGAGGGCAAAGGTGAAGTGAAGGAAATCAAGCGCTTCACCAAAAACGCCAAGTTCAATCCGGAGGAGCCGATCAGTGAGATGCGCTGTCTGCTCGAGCAGGGCTTCCTCTGTCTTGGACCGGTAACCGCAGCCGGTTGCGCCAAGCGCGGCGCGCCAAGCTGTATCGCCGCGCGGGTTCCCTGCCGCGGCTGTTTCGGACCCGTTCGCAAAGATGGCAATCAGCTGCTCGATATGATGAATGCCCTTGCCAGCAACGGGATTGATTTCAAATCAGTGGAAGACAGACGCTCCATCCTGCGTTTCTCCGGCGCCCATGGATTGCTTAAGCCACTGAAAAAACGTGTAGCAGTAGAGGAGGAGGCGTAGTATGGGAACTGTACTCAACATAGCTCCAGTCTCCCGCATTGAAGGACACGCGAAGATCGCTATTCATCTCGATGATAGCGGTAATGTGGAGGACGCGTTCCTCCACATCCAGTCCCTGCGCGGGTTTGAAAAATTTATCGAGGGGCGGCCTGCTGAAGAGGTCCCTCGCATCGTCAACAGGATCTGTGGTATTTGCCCTTGGATGCATCATCTGGCATCCAACAAGGCGGTGGATGGCGCTTTCGGTGTCACCCCCACCCTGACCGGGCACAGGCTGCGTGAGATGTGTCAGGTAATGGCCCATATCAACGACAAGATCCTGCACTTTTTCTTTCTGGCCTCGCCCGACTTTGTGCTGGGGCCGGATGCGGACTATTCCGTACGTAACGTTATCGGGGTTGCCAAGGCGGCGCCGGAGCTGGCTACCCAGGTAGTGAAGATGCGCCAGCTTGGTCAGATGATGCTGGAGCGTTTTGCCGGCAAGGCCATCCACCCCATTGCCGGTGTGGCCGGTGGTTTCTCCAAGCCTCTTCTGGAAGCTGAACGCCAGGAGCTGTTGAAAGATACCCGCACCCTGCTGGATTTCTCGCTCTACGCTCTCGACTTCGCGATCAACAACGTCTTCTCCAAGTATATCGACGTGATCAGCGAGCTGGGCAACATCACCACCGGCTTCCTCGGTACTGTGGATCGTGAAGACGGCTCCCTGCGTATTTACGACGGCAAGCAGCGGTTGATGAAGCCGGATGGCAGCTATGTGGATTTCGAGGCTGAAGACTATATCGATTACCTGGGTGAGCATGTGGAGCCTTGGGCCTACTCCAAGATGCCGTATGCGAAGTCCTGGAACGAAGGCTTTGACCTGAACCTGGCCGCTCCCCGCGGTATCTACCGTGCCAATACCCTGGCCAGAATCAACGTCTGTGATCAGATCTCCACTCCCCGGGCCAACGCTGCGTTGCAGCAGTTCCGTGAGCAGTTCGGCAGACCTGCCCAGCAGACCCTGCTCTATCACTACGCACGCTTAATCGAGCTGGTATACGCCTGTGAGCGCACCATCGAGCTGCTGGAGTGGGAGGGCATCACCGACACCGATATCCGGGCCAAGGTAGAGCCGAAGGCCGGACGCGGTGTGGGTATTGTCGAGGCTCCGCGTGGTACCCTGATTCATGATTACACCACCGACGCCAACGGTTGTATCGAGAAGGCCAACCTGATTGTGGGGACCACCCACAATATCGCGCCGATGAACATGAGCGTCAAGCAGGCGGCGACCTCCCTGATCAAGGATGGTAACTACAACGAAGGGTTGCTCAACCAGGTGGAGATGGCTGTCCGAGCCTACGACCCCTGAATGTCTTGTGCCACCCACCGCCTGGATGGCGGTGTACCTGTAGCAGTATCCATCATCGACTCCAAAGGGAAGGAAGTTGATAAATTGACCAACTGATGTAACTACTCACCGGGTTTCCTGATGGTAGAAAATGCCCAGGAAACCCGGTTTTCCGTTTTAAGGCAAAGCGCCTGTTTTTTACATGGTAGAGCAGGTAAAAAAATGACCTGTTCTCCTCAGCTTGCATATGTTCGTTACACTGTTCTGGCCAATGTCACCTTTTTTTGGTGATGAATTGGCGGATAGTGGTATAGTAATGGGTCGCATGTGGGCTGTTCGGAGCAACAGTGTCGCTTGAAAAAGGAGACCGTAATGCCACAACGAAGCGAAAAGGGTAAGCGTGTTCAGGTTCGGGCTGAGAATCCTTCAGGAGTCTGCGGTTATGTTGACCATATGACCATTGACGAGCTGAAGGCCCGCGCAGTTGGAGAAGAATTCGATGCGACCTGTCCCGCTTGCGGCATGTTTCATCTCACTCGAGAGGAAATTGAAATCCTCGAGAAAGAAAAGATCACCAGATCGAAGAATTACGAAGATCTGAGAAAAGAGGCGGAAGAAGAGGTTCTCTGATTTTGCCACTCCGTTCCGGCCAACTGAGGTCCGGAGCTGTCGGAGCATAGTAGTTTATTTGATACGGGGCCCCTTTCGGCCCCGTAGTTTGTCTGGTCTGTTTGTCGTTTTGAGATAGATCCTTGAAAGAGAAGGTGATGAATTGAGAGATCCGGGACAGTTACTCGAAAGGCTGCACGAACTTGTCGATAGACCCATTCGAATCATGGTTGTGTGCGGTTCTCATAATCAGGCGATTCTGCGGTATCGATTGCGTGAAAAGCTCCCGAAGAAACTGGAATTGGTGTCAGGTCCCGGATGCTCGGTGTGTGTTATGCCGGCCGGCCATGTCGATGCCTTTGTCAAGGTTGCGCTTCAACCGGACGTCATAACTGCGGCCTGTGAGGATCTGATGCAGGTCCCGGGTAGTCGTGAATCCCTGGCTTCCATTCGTGAGAAGGGGATCAGGGTGGAAGTGATTACCTCCCCCCGAGAGTGTCTTGAGCTGGCCCGCTCAGAACGGGATAAGACTATTGTCTATCCGGCAGTGGGATTTGAGGCCACCGCCCCCTCGGTGGCGGAAACCATTCTGGAAGCCGCCAGTGAAGGGATCGACAACTTCTGTGTCATTCCGTCCATCCGCTTGCTGCCGCCGACCATCGATACCATCCTCCGTGATGCCGATCATGACCTCGATGGACTGCTCTGCTCGGATCATATCACCACTATCTCTGATACCGAGGCGTATACCGCGCTTGCGAAAAAGCATGACCTCTCCTGCTGTATCGCCGGTTTTGAGGAAGCGGATATTATTCGTGGCCTCATCGCCATGGTGACCCAGATGAGCCATGGGGTGTCACTGTTTGACAGCAGCTCTGCCGTGATCTATTCCTCTGAAGACAACCAGAACGCCCGTCGAATGGTGTCGGAGGTGTTCTTTGCCGTGGATACGGCCTGGCGAGGTCTTGGAACCATTGCCGAAAGCGGCTTTATTATCCGCGACGAGTTGGCTCTGTACGACGCCACCAGACGCTTTAACGTGCGCTTTACCGAGGGACAGGAGCGTTGTGCCTGTCATTGCGATATGATTATCTCAGGCCGCGGTCTGCCGACCGACTGCCCGTCCTTTGGCATGGCCTGTACTCCGCAAAACCCAATCGGCCCGTGTATGATCTCCAGCGAGGGTATTTGCGCCTCGTATTTCAAATACAATCTCTAAATACACACTCCTAGAACTGACAGTTCTCTGTTGAGCGTTGAGAAACGTTTGCGGACAGGTCGATCAAGAGATACCAAAAAACCGGCTATCGGGAATTTCCCGATAGCCGGTTTTTTCATTTGAATCCTCTGTTGCTTACTTCCAAGCATCGTCTTCCTCCGTTTCGTGTTGAGAGACAAAGTCGGTCCAATCCCAGGGGCTGTTCTCTATCTGGCCACCGATTACCTTGAACTCGCCGTTGACAGACTCCCACCTCTGCCTGACCAGCAGCTTGAAATGGGCACCTTGGCCCTCGATAATCACCGAGAGGATCTGGGCGTTGCTGTCCAGATGCCGGGAAATATGATTGAGTGACATACCCATCTGGGAAATATCGGTGACTGTGCCGGAAAAAAAACCTTTCCCATCTGAAATGTCTGCACTCAGTCCTCGAATGGGGATACGTGGATATCTACGTTTGTCCATAAGCTTTACCTGCCAATCGTTGAGGAAGCCAGCTTTCACATTCTCCTAAAGCCATTGGTTGAGAGAGTGAAATGCTGGCGGTTCATCTCCTCTTCATTCCTTCAGGGGTGCCTGAAGCCGCCCGTCTCCTCATTTCATTTTAGGGTTGCGGCCAGGGAATGCCAAACGGAAAAGAAGAGGGTTGCTCTTCTGGGAGGTTTGCAAATACAGGCCTTATTTGTCAAGTGGCTAGGTCGCAACCATCAACTGAGACCTCAGCCGGAAGGCGCTGTGTTGCCAGTGATCGCACCTGCAATCCATACATGCGGCATAAGCAAACGAACAATCGCCAGACAGGATTGGCAATAGATCTGATTAGCTAATCTATCTCTGATTAACTATCGAGACTATCGATTTGACAAATAGGACATGCTTTGAGATATTGGCGGCATGGTAAGTCATAACTCATTGATAAATAATGAGATGTAGAGTGCTGGCCGTTTCCACCAGATGCGATTGAAGAGGATGAACAGGTATGTTGAATAAGAAACGGCATTTAACCCGCTGGCTCGACCGGTTGTGTCGCTGGTTGTTGGCTGGGGTCATGCTCCTGGCTGGAGTGCCCAAACTGGCTGATCCGGCAGCCTTTGCCGAGATTATCGGCGCCTATGGTCTGCTGCCTGAATTTCTACTGCTGCCGGCTGCAATCGTCTTGCCTGCTCTGGAGCTGGTGGCCGCCGTGCTGTTGCTCAAAGGGGCGAAGGCTGGGCTGTGGCTGACGGCTCTGCTCATGGGCCTGTTTATCGCAGTTCTCACCTATGGTATCTGGCTTGGCCTGGATATAGATTGCGGCTGTTTTGGGCCGGAAGACGCTGAGCATAAAGCGTTCTCCGGGCTCAGATCGGCCCTGGTTCGCGACTTGCTTCTGTGTATTCCAATTATGTACTGCTTTGGGCATGCATATCGATTAATCCCTGATCTATTTGGAGAAAAACAATGAAAAGGCTAATATGTGCTCTGCTGGTGGCTGTTCCGCTTTGTGTTGGCGGCAATGCTTTTGGTTTTGGCAATTCGAAGTTTGAGAAAGAGGTGGCCACCGAGGCGTCTGCGGTAAAGTTGCTGCGGGAAGTTCAGCGGGGTGGATATGATGTGATTACCACCGAAGAGCTGCAAAAGGCGATTGAAGGCGGTGAGGAGTTGCTGATTATCGACACCATGCCGTATGAGGCAAGCTATAAGAAAAATCATATTCCAGGAGCCAAACAGTTTCTCTTCCCGATCCCGGATATGGTCGAATGGAACACCGAAGAGACCGCGGGCAAGACTCAGGCGGACTATGAAGCACTCCTGGGCCCTGACAAGAACAAAAAAATTGTCGTCTATTGCGGTTTTGTGAAATGCACCCGAAGCCATAATGGCGCTATGTGGGCTGCAAAACTTGGCTATACCAACGTACTTCGTCACCCCGGTGGAATTTTTGCCTGGAAGGGTGCGAATTATGAGGTTGAGAAGGTGCAGTAAGATCAAACTAGGTCTCACCGCAGAATTGAAAAAGCCACACTCCTTGCGGGGTGTGGCTTTTTTTGTGGGACAGCATCTTATGTATGAATTCACTCTATTAACACCATTGTCGGAACCGTACATTTCCCGTGGGCAAAGAGGGCTGAAAGTCAGTGGTTATTGGCTGAAGCCAGCTGTGATAAAAAACAGAATTGTTGACTGAGACTGCAGTTGCAGGAGTTCTGGGCAGATCCAGTAATTGACCAGTGCCATGTCTGGCAGATTATCTCCATGGCAGGTCCTTCTGGTATGATGCCTTGGAGCTAGGTTGAGGGCAAGCTATTTACATAAAGATTGATGATATATAAGAATAATAGAGTATTCTAACAGCTGCATAGAACAGGCCTAAGGCCGTTCAAAGGTTTTATGAAAGGCATGATCTTAAACAAATTTCTAAAGCGAAATTACCGGTGCTTTTTCCGGTCATGAATGCAGATACGAAGTTGCACAAAAGTATAATAGACAAAAAGGTTCCGCATCACCCGTTGGTACAGGTACCATGGGCATGGCACCTGGGAAATGCGGCAGAGAATATACTGAAAAAATGATAAACGACTACCTCTTGTATGTAATGCTGGCTGTGACTGTAACTGCTCTACCCGGGCCAGCTGTCATTCTCACGGTGAGAAATAGTATCAAGTATGGCTATCGTGTAGCCATAGCCAATATTTTAGGCAATTTCCTGGCTATGGTAATCCTGGCGGCCTTGGCAGCCATGGGGTTGGGGGTTCTTCTACTTGCCTCCTCAACCTTATTTTCCTTTTTGAAAATAGCTGGCTGTATTTACCTCGTATACCTGGGCATCAAAAGCTGGAACAGCCCAATAGCAGAGCTGAGTTTTCGGACAGATAGAAATACCATCAATAGAGAGACCGCCCTATCGGTTTTTAGAGAAGGTTTTGCAGTTGGAATAGCCAACCCCAAGGCAATCGTTTTCTTCACAGCTCTCTTTCCGCAATTCATCGCGCCCGACAGAGCGTTTATTCCACAGTTTTTAACGCTAATATTTACCATCGAAGGAATATCATTTTTTGTGCTCTCCTGTTATGCGTTCTCTGCTTCACTTGCCTCAGTGCATGTGGCAAAGAAAAAGCCGATGGCCATTTTCAATAAATTGACCGGAACGGCATTTGTCGGCTATGGCCTGGCCTTGCTCTGTGAAGACTGAAAGAGCCGAATCACTCTTGCATAATTTATTGCAGCAGGTTGCAGCTCTCAATTGGCTGATTCTGTGAGTTGAAACGAATTGCGGCTTTTGAATGTTATAGACGTATCCGTTTAAAAGGTAGTAAATTGGACGTACTGTACAAAATGTACGGCAAGAAACCCCATAGTGTTGGATATTTTTTAAAAAAAAGGAGTATGCAGTGAACGAATTAATAAAGATTATATTGGCGATTATTCTCCCTCCTCTTGGTGTATTTTTTCAAGTCGGCATAGGAAAACATTTTTGGATAAATATCGTTTTGACCCTGCTTGGTTACATCCCTGGTATCGTGCATGCGGTATGGGTGGTGGCCAAGAACAAATAACGACCGGCCACGAATTGCGAGGTGCAAAAAAGATGTGCCTATTGCTCGGTTCATGTGGGGGATTGTACCTCAATGAACTGGGCAGTATGTGCCTATGAATGCAGATGGATATCCACACCAAATATCGCCTTGGAGAGATCGAAGAATTATTGGCGTCCGAGATAGAGCCTATTTCCGGTTGTTTCAGGCTGAGAGTACGAAGGACATCTCCTGTCTGTGGTGTAGTGCATGAAAGGGGGAACTGCGAAATAGTATTTTCCCGTCTATTCGCTGAGGATTCTTGGTGCGTCTAGAGCGGTCGACAGTGGAATACGTATCAGGCTGCGCGGGGTCAGGCCAGGATTTTCCCGCAATATATGGGGCCAGTTGCTGTTGAGGTATGCTGTTGATGAACGGGTGATTACCATGTTTCTTCGGGAACTGTTGGAGGCACCTGAACATTGAGCTGGCGCATTGTTGATATTTGTCTGGGTTAAGATATGAGGCTGGTGTGTATATTCACTGATCGTGAAGAAATGCTGAACCACCGAAAGGTACATAGTCAGGATCATCTCGATTACCTGGCAAAGCACAGGGCCGAGATCGTCCTCGCCGGTGGCCTCCGCGACCAGCAGGGAGGCGTCTATACCGGCGGCTTGTGGGTACTGGAAGTGGACAGTTTTGCAAGAGCAAAAGAACTGGTTGAAAATGACCCGTATTATGTTCCGGAGTATCGTTCGTACAGCTTGAAAGTGTGGGGCAAGGCCTTTCAAGAGCCTGTGGTGCTGTAGCACATCTCCGGTAGACAGCAGGAAACGAAGAGTATTCTGGATGAGCGGCTGAGTTCTTGGGTGCCCAGTGGCGTTGATGAGCGGATACATTCCATTCGCAAGGCCAGGAGTCTAATCCTCCCTTTCCCGCCAGACCCATGATTGAACCTTTGATAAACAGTGACGAGGTTGCCATGAAGATTGCGCTCGGAACAGACCACGCAGGGTTTCACCTGAAGGAGACGATAAAGGGCTACCTGCTGGACAACGGATATGACGTCGAAGACTTTGGTGCATATGATGACACGCCGTCTGATTATCCTGATTATTGCAGGCCGGCGGCAGAGAGTGTGGCAGCAAAGCGAAGTGATCTTGGGATCGTCTTTGGCGGCAGCGGCAACGGTGAGGCTATGGTTGCCAACAAGGTGAAAGGCATTCGATGTGGGCTGTGCTGGAACCAGGAAAGCGCCAGACTCACCAAGGAGCATAATAACGCAAATGTGATCGCGCTTGGTGCCCGCCTGGTACCAGAGGCGGAGGCCATTGAAATAGTGAAGATATGGCTGAACTCGCAATTTGCAGGTGGCAGGCATCTGGCAAGAATCAAGAAGATTGAGAGATGATTTCAAATACGTGGCACGCTTAGTCGCTTGAAGTGCGCTATGGATAATCCCCAGACAGGTCGTTGTCTCTGCGGTCCGATCAAATACAGGATCAGTGGGAGAGCCGTAGCTCCACTCACCTCTCACTGCAGGGAGTACCAGTATCTTAAAGGTGGCTCAGCCAACGTCCTCTTTGCAGTTGCAATGAAAGACTTTACACTTTTCTCGAGAGTTCCAGTCGTATCCTACACTCCATGAATGTGTTTGCGGACAATGATTGAATACAGGGCTGTTACCAAAAGCGATTTACCCATAATCTGCTCTTTTGCCGGCAGCGAGGAAGAATTGTTCTTTTTCTATCCGAAAGGAGAGTATCCGCTGAATCCGGAGCAGTTGCAGAAGGCCATAGAGCAACGCTCGGACTCAACTGTGATGCTCTGCGACGGTGTTGTAGCCGGTTTTGCCAACTTCTACCATTGGGCCAATGGGGTATGTTGCATTGGCAATGTGGTGGTGGCGCCAGCAATGAGGGCACGAGGGCTGGCAAGCCAACTCATCAGGACCATGATAGGAATCGCGGTCCACCGACACGCTGCCACGCGTATTGAAATTTCCTGTTTCAGCCAGAATGCAGCAGGGCTGCTGCTCTATACCAGTCTTGGCTTTGAGCCCTTTGGTATTGAAGAGCGGAAATCGCCGGATGGCACAAGGACTGCACTGATCAATATGTGCTATAAAGTTGAGCGAAAGCCTACGCTTGACTGATAGTGCAGGTGAGCGGCAGATTATACCTCCTGCACAGTCATCTGAACAGTTTCAACGGCAAGAAGCCTATCTTTTTGTTTCTGTAGCGTAAACTCCACTGAGCGGCCTTGACAAATGAGCGTATGCTTGATAGCTATCTAATTGAATTCATACAATATGAATGGGCAGTTGTACTAGTTACCAGGGCTGCTGCCGGTCGGGCCGCCTGGTATCGATAGCTCATCCCGTTTATTCCCACTGCGAGAAGGAGAAAAGAGTATGATCAGGCTCATATGCGGCACTGAATCCACCTGGTCCCTTCGGGCCTGGATGTGTGCGCATCTGGTTGGGGTGCCCTTTGAGGAGCAGGTGATACCGCTGGGGACTCCAGGATACAAAGCTGAGTTACTGAAACATTCCGATACCGGCTTGGTGCCGGTTCTCGATACGGGCCGGGTCAGAATTCATGACTCCCTGGCCATCTGTGAGTATTTGAATGAGCTTGCGGAAGGAACCCTGCTGCCGGCTGATGGTGATGACCGGGCTTACGCCAGGAGCCTATGTGCAGAATTGCACTCGGGCTTTCCTGTACTCAGGACTGAGTGCCCTTTTGCCTCCAACGGCAAGGGCAAAGTGGTGAAGACACCAGAAATCGAAAAAGAACTCGAACGGTTGGAAGCTATTTTTGCCGGCGCACAGCTGCCGTTTATGTTCGACAGGGCCGGGATGGTTGATGCCTTTTATGCTATCATGGCCTATCGGCTGGCACGTTATGATATCGTGTTATCGGGGCGGGCTGGGGACTACCAGCGGAGCCTGCTGGATTGGGATCTGCTGAAGGCGGCAGTGGCCAGGGCCATAGGATGGCGGAGTGTTGCCTGACGCCCGAATCGTGCTGGCATTCAAGCCATGCCTTGGTCATGGCCTGGCAGTGCAGCCTGCCAATCATCTGGTGCAGCACAGTCGCCGGCAGGCAAACATGCGCCTGAAGAGCAGTTCTTGACCTGACAAATTACCAAAGCGGATACGCTTTTCCAATCTGCAGATACCAAGAATTCAGATGAACACGTTGACTCTCTTTTTTGTGCCAGTAAACTGAAAATTTAAGATGTTAGCCACAAGCAGTCGGTAATGCACCCTGCTCGAAGAGGGTTTGGTCTGTAAACACATTTCCAGGGAGGTACCTATGCTGAACGTGACCGATTTGGCCAGTGAGAAGTTGGTTGAGTATATGCAGGCGAATAATATCAGTTCCAGCCTGCGGGTGTTTATATCCCAGGGCGGTTGCGCCGGCCCGGCTTTGGCTCTGGCACTCGATGAGATGAAGGCAGGAGATCAGATCTTCAATCAGGGCGGCTTGGTCTTTTTGGTTGATAACAGCCTGCTCGATATGTGCGGAACAATCACTGTTGATTACATCAACGCTGCCAGCCGCTCGGGTTTCAGCGTACGTTCTACCAACCCCTTGCCCGGCGGAGGTGGCTGTAACTCCGGCTCCTGTGGTTCCGATGGTTGTGGTTGCTGATACAACCGAAAACGTGTCGAACTCCTGTTGGCAATAAAATTCCAGACAGGAACTCAAAGGCGTCAGGAACACTTGATGACAAGTTGATCCTGGCGCCCTTTTTGTCTTTATGCACCAGGCCTATTGACGGAAATACTACGGTGCGGCCGACCAGGGTGGAGCAACGAGTCAGGCTTGTTAACTAGAGGTGCTTTTTAAATCCTCGGTAGTTTTCATCGGCATTGCCCAAGCTTCGGTACAACCTTTGGGCTTCGTCCCGGTCCCCGTCGGTAAGGAGCATAACGTAGGAACAGTTCAACTTCCTGGCATACGCTTCGGCGCTTTGCATGAGCCCGGTGCCGATGCCCTGTCCCCGGTACTCCTGTTTCACCACAAGATCTTCCACGACCATGAACGGTCTGCACTGGCCGAAGTACATTTCACAGACACAGGCCAGCAGGCTGCCAACCACCTTGCTCCTGTACATTGCTACAAGAGCTAGATGGTTTGGGTTGTCCTGGTTTCTGATCAATACAGCTCGCATTTTGGCTATCGAGATCTCGTTTGGCAGAAGCTCCTGATAGAGTTGTGCTAATTCTTTGAGGTGCTCCGGGGCTATTGGGCAGATTTGCATAACGTGAAAGGTGGGGGTAGGAATTGTTATACAAGTTCAAGTGGCTTAATCAGTCAGTTGAATTAGTGCAATTTGTCGGTTAGGGCTGACAGTCTTTCGGAAAGACGATCAAATTGTCAACCTCCGGCAGGATACCGATTTCCTCGCCTATCCGGTGGTTATGATGGCTGGAGACCAGGGCCTGGCATCTCTCGCCGGAAGGGAGTTGCAACAGGTAGACGATATTGGGTCCCCGGAAAGATTTTTTCAGAACCCTTGCCTTCATGCTCTCGTCTTCTACATGGAGTATGTCCTCTGGACGTATCAGCAGATCAACGGAACAACCGTCCAGGCAGGGGGTGGAGAAGTTGCCCTCCAGCAATCCCAGGGCTGTGTTGATCTTGCCGGGTGCTTCAACCTTGCCGCTTATGAGTGAACCCTCTCCGACGAACTTCGCCACTTCGAGACTGGCGGGGTTGTGGTAAATCGAGTGGGCGTCATCCCATTGCTGCATGGTGCCGTCAAAGAGTACGCCTATCTTGTCGGCCACCGAAAACGCTTCATGCTGGTTGTGGGTGACCAATAGGGCGGTTGTGCCCAGCTCCTTGAGGATATCACGTACTTCAACGGTCAGCCGTTCGCGCAGCAGGGCGTCAAGGTTGGAGAACGGCTCGTCCAGCAACAGCAGCTCCGGTTGTGGTGCCAAGGCCCGTGCCAGTGCCACGCGCTGCTGCTGTCCCCCGGAGATCTCATGGGGGTAATTGTTCGCCACCTCCTCAAGACCGACCAGGCAGAGCAAATCTCCGACACGCTTTTGCCGCTCTGATTTCGGCAACTTGCCAAGACCAAAGCCGACATTCTCACTGACGCAGAGATGGGGAAACAGGGCATAGTCCTGAAACACCATGCCTATTGCTCGACGTTCCGGCGGCTCGCTTGTGGTGCTGCTGGAGACGATCCTACCGTCGATGCGGACGGCACCGCTCTGGATCGACTCAAAACCGGCGATTACCCGAAGCAGCGTGGTTTTGCCGCAGCCGCTCGGCCCAAGCAGACAGCCGATTTCACCCTTTTGCAGGAAAAACTCGATGTTTTTTGATACCTGACGGTTGCCGAATGATTTACAGACCTGCTCCACTGACAGCAGGGGCTGGCTCTGGTTCATGATTATTTCTCCGATTGACGAATAAGCAATATTACCGGGATGATCGAAGCGCCGATCAGGTACAGGGCTGGTAACGCCGCACGTTCCCATTCCGCTTCACTGGTCAGTTCGTAAATCTTTACTGCCAGGGTGTCCCAGCCGAAGGGCCGTGTCATAAGGGTGATGGGCATCTCCTTGACCACATCGACCATTACCAGGATCAGACCGGTCAGCATACCTTTTTTCAGAAGCGGCAGGTGCACCGAGGAGATCAGCTTGAAGCCCTTTACCCCATAAATGGAGGCGGCCTCATCAAAACTTGGGCTGATGGCCTGCATGGAGCTGTCGATGGAGCCGAAGCCGGCAGCCATGAAGCGAACCATGTATGCCACCAGCATCACCAGCAGGGTGCCATGCAATATCGGACCCGGCTCGATATCGAACAGTGCTGCCACCAGGCTCTGAAGATGATTATCCAGCCAGGCCATTGGCAGGAAAATACCGACTGCGAGCACGGTGCCGGGTAGGGCATAACCGACTGTGGAAAGCTTGCAGAGCAGCAGGTTACCCTTGCTCGGTGATTTTCTCTTGGCGTAGGAGAGTAAGAGGGCCGCGCCACAGGTAAGCAGGGCGGCCCCGATACCAAGTACCAGTGTGCGCATACCCTCGAAGCTGTAGCTGGGCAGGATATTTTCCCGGGCTGCCTGGAAAACCCAGAGGGTGAGCTGGAGAACAGGCAGGATGAAAGCCACAGCCAGGATTGACGAACAAAAAAGCGTGGCGGCGATAGCCTTGCCGCCGGTCAAGCGGATTCTGGCGTGGGCGCTGGAGCCTCTGGTGTTGCCAAAATAGCGCATGCGCGAGCGATAGAGCGCTTCAACCAGTACCAGCACCAGGGCAAACAACACCAGAACTGACGACAGCTGGGCTGCTGCCTGAATGGAAAAAAATCCGAACCAGGCCTTGTAGATTGCGGTGGTGAAAGTGTCGAAATTGAAAATGGAAACCGCACCGAAATCAGCCAGGGTTTCCATCAGTACCAGCGCCAGGCCGCTGACGATCCAGGGACGGGCCATGGGCAGGGCTACCCTGAAAAATGCCGCCCAGGGACCAAGGCCGAGGGTCCTGGCAGCTTCCATTAGTTTATTCCCCTGGCTCAGAAAAGCGGAACGGCTCAGCAGGTAGACGTACGGGTAGAGGGTCAGGCTCATCACCAGCACCACATAGGGCGTGGAACGGACCTCTATGATTGTCTGTTCAAGGCCGGGGAGGGTTCTCATTAAAGACTGCACTGGGCCGGTGAAATCCATGACCCCCACAAAGATAAAGGCCATGACGTAGGCAGGCATGGCCATGGGCAGGGTCAGCGCCCAGGAAAAGCAGGAGCGACCTGGAAAGGAACAGGCTCCGGTGAGCCAGCCCAGGGAGACTCCGAGCAGGGTGGTGCAGACCATGACACCGCTGCAGAGCCAGAAGGTGTTTGCCAGCAGTGAACTGAGAACAGTCTGACTCAGGTGGGACCAGATCTCCTGTTCAGGTTGCAGGAGCGAAGCGAAGATAACCGCTACGGGGACGGCAACAAGGGCGGCCAGAAGGCAGGCAGCGAACTGCCAGCCGTCTGGCCTGAAGGTACGGAGGTGGTAGGTGTTTGCCATTACGGGTCCGTTTACTTGTACTGGGCCCTGTCCATCAGCTTGATGGCATCCGCCTGTAGCTCACCGTAAACAGCAATGTTCATCGGATTACCTTGAAAGGTTCCCCAACTCTCGACCAGCGGGTCGAGTGATACGGAGCCATTAACCGGGTATTCCATATTCAGACCGGCAAAATCCGCCTGTGCTTCAGGGCCTGAGAGCCATTCAAGCAGCTTGATTGCGCCTTCCTTGTTCTTGGCGTGGGCGGTGAGTCCGGCACCGCTGACGTTCATGTGTACACCGTCGGTTTCCTGGTTTGGCCAGAATATGGCCAGTGGCAGCTCGGGCTTTTTCTTCATGAGGCGGCCAAAATAGTAGGTGTTGACGACGGTTGCGTCACCGATTCCGGCGGCAACAGCTTCAAGCGCCTTGGTGTCGTTGGAAAACGGTGCAGTAGCCAGGTTATTGACCCAGCCTTTGACAATCTGCTCGGTCTTCTCTTCGCCGTGGGTGGAGATCAACGAGGCCACCAGTGACTGGTTATACACCTTTTTTGAGGTGCGAAGCACCAGCCGGCCCTGCCAGCTCTCGTCGGCAAGCCCTTCATAGCTTGCCAGTTTGTCGGTAACTCCAGCGTTGGTGTTGTAGACGATGGTTCTGGCGCGAACCGAGAGACCAAACCATCTGTTTTCTGGGTCGCGCAGATTGGCAGGGACATTGGCCTCAAGTTCCTTGGATTGTACCGGTTGCAAGACACCTGCTTCGGCGGCGTGCCAGAGGTTGCCGGCATCTACGGTGAGGTAGATGTCTGCGGGGGACTTCGCCCCTTCAGCCTTCAATCGTTCCAGCAACACGCCGGCCTTGTCGGTGATGTATTTCACCTGCACACCAGTTTTTGCTGTGTATTTTTCGAAAATTGGTTTGATGAGATGTTCTTTTCGGGCTGAGTAGACCACGATTTCATCGTCGGCCAGTGCCTGGGAAGTTGGGACAACCATGGTCAGAGCCATACCGACAAGAAGTGCCTTGAGTTTCATTTCAATCCTCACTCAAAAAAAAGAGTAGTGTTTACAGCTGTCAAACAGCAAGTTAGGGCGATGTGTTAAGTTTTGGCGAGACTAAAATATTACGTTGTGGCTGTCAATGGTAAAGTGTAAGGAGTGTCTAATTTTTTTTAAAGGAGAGAAGTGACGTTTGCAGGTAAGTGGTTTGGGTTACAAACACTAACACCACCACGGTAAGTACTCGAAAAAGCACATATCGTAAGAGTGAATCGGGATCACGGATGCACAATACGGTTGACGAACAGGGGGCTTTGCAAATAAGGTTGTGCGCGTTCGAACTCCACCACCAGGCCTGTTGCGGCAGGAAAGAAGAAAGGACAGATTCCATGTACAGTTTCAAGAATGATTACAGTGAAGGCGCTCACCCCAACATTCTCAAGGCCCTGGCGGAAAGCAACCTCCGGCAGGAAGAAGGGTATGGGTTGGACACCCACACCACAGAGGCGATTGCGCTTCTTCGACAGCAGGTCGGCGATGCCCATGCGGAGATCCATCTGCTCTCCGGCGGCACCCAGACCAACCTGATCGCCATCAGCTCCTTTCTGCGTCCCCATGAAGCCTGCATCTGCGCCAAGTCCGGCCATATCGCCACCCATGAAACCGGCGCTATCGAAGCCACCGGTCATAAATTGCTGGCGACAGAGTCACCCGACGGTAAACTGACGAGGGAGTTGATCGCCCCGGTGCTGGCCGAACACCACTTCGAACATATGGTCAAGCCGCGGCTGGTGTATATTTCCAATCCCACCGAGATCGGTACCATTTACTCGGCAAAGGAATTGGCTGAGTTGCAGGCTTTTTGTCAGGCCAATGGATTACTGCTCTATGCGGATGGCGCTCGATTGGGTTGTGCGCTGTCGGCGGATAGCGAGCTCACCATGGCGGACATCTATCGGTTGACGGACGCCTTTTTCGTTGGTGGCACCAAGACCGGGGCCCTGCTCGGGGAGGCCTTGATTGTCCGCAATCCGGAGCTTCGTCAGGACCTCCGGTACCTGATCAAGCAGCGCGGCGGCCTGCTTGCCAAGGGCAGGGTGCTTGGGGTGCAGTTTGCTGAATTGTTTAAGAATAATCTCTACTTTGAGCTTTCCGCCCACGCCAATGAGATGGCGCAGCTGCTGGTGCATGAGCTGTCCCGGGCCGGTTGCAGCTTCTGGATTGACTCGCCCACCAACCAGATCTTTCCTATTCTGGAGAAGACGGTGATCGATGCACTGTTGCAGGAGTTCGAGTTCTATGTCTGGGCCCAGGTTGACGAAAGGTGCTCGGCGGTGCGGCTGGTGACGTCCTGGGCGACCCCCCGGGATGCGGTGCTCAGCTTTATCGCCGCCTACAGCAGAGCAGTTGCGAACTGAATTCTTCGGTGAACTGTTGCTGTGGTCGTGATGGTTCAGGCTGCAGGTTGCTGTGATACATCAGTGAAGATTGTCCCTTGACACCATGGCTGTCTCTATTTAGTTTAATATTTAACTATTAAAGACGGAGGCGTGATGAAGCGTGAAGTGAAAGGGAAAAAGGAAGATCTTGAGACGCTGAGAACCTACGTGAAAATGGCCAGGGCCACGGACACGGTCACCGCCGTGACGCACAGGCATCTGGCCAAAGAGAATCTCACCATTTCGCAATTCGGTGTACTGGAGGCCCTCTACCACCTGGGTTCGATGTGCCAGAAGGATGTGGCAAAAAAAATCCTGAAGACCACAGCAAATATCACTACCGTCATCGACAACCTCCAGAAGCGGGGGTTAGTTGAAAGAGTGCGCAGCACCGAGGACCGCAGATATATCAGCCTGCATATCACCCCAGAAGGTGCAGAGCTGATTGAACGGATCTTCCCAGGCCATCTACATGGAATCGTGGAGAGTTTCAAAATACTCACCGCCGAGGAACAGGCTCAGTTGGCGAAGCTGTGCAAAAAGCTTGGCCTTGCCCAGCAGGTGTAACAACCTTTTTTTACCGCTAATAATTAAATATTTAACTATCTGGTTTTTGTTGGGATCCTTTTCGGTCTGGGTCCTTAGGCAGTACTCAGGGAGGTTGATATGAACACAGCATTTGAAAAAATCGAACACGGAAGCCTGCATTATCTGCCGGCCAGCGAGATGCACCCGGCTGATACCTTTTTTCATTTTTCCTTCGGCAACTACTATGACCCGGAAAATATCAATTTTGGCGTGCTGCGGGTACTCAATGATGATGAGGTGAGGCCTGAGAGTGGCTTTGGCAAACATCCGCACCGTGACATGGAGATTATCACCTACGTGGTCAAGGGGAGCCTGACCCACTGGGACAGCGCAACCGATGCGGAAGAGCAGATCAGGGGCGGCGAGGTGCAGGTCATCACCGCCGGCACGGGAGTTGTCCATTCCGAATTGAACAGGGAAAAAGAGAGCTGCAGGCTGTTGCAGATCTGGGTCATGCCTTCAGCCCCTGGTCTGCCCGTACGATACGACGGCAGGCGTTTTCGTTCCGAGGAGCGTGAGAACAGGCTACTGCAGATAGTCGGCAATGCGGCACAGGCCGGGGAGGTGCCTCTTTATGTTCATCAGGACGTGAATATCTATGTGGCCGAGCTCACAGACCGCGCAAGTATGGTAAACTTCAGCGTGGCACCGGACAGGCAGGCGTATATCAACTGTATTGAAGGAGAGCTGCACATCTCAGGGGCAGGCTCGATAACACAACTGGTTGAAAAAGACTCGCTGAAGGTAAGAGCTGAGACCGAACTGGCTTTTCAGGCGCCATCAGGGGCGGGCCACTTCATCATTATCGAGATGGCCAAAAGCGCCTGACAAACTGTCCAGGAAAAATGTAGAGTACGGTGACGCGGCGCAAGCAGGCCGGGGGACAGTTTCATCCACCAGGCGATCTTGTGGCGAAACGCAGCTACCGTTAAAAAGAGATGTCCATCAGCGTAAACAGGAGTTGAGAATGAACAGTTCCTTTACCCAGGAAACAATTGATGATGTTATTGCCTTTCATGGCCATTCCTGCCCAGGTCTGGCCATTGGGATCAGGGCGGCGGAATATGCCTGCAGGGAGCTCGCCGACAGCGAGCCGGCAGATTTGGTCTGTGTCACGGAGACAGATATGTGCGGGGTAGACGCCATTCAATTCCTGACAGGCTGCACGTTTGGAAAAGGCAATCTTATCCACAGGGATTACGGGAAGATGGCGTTTACCTTTTACGATCGAGCCCGTCAGCAGGGCATCAGAATCGTTCTCAATGACGAAGCGACTGCCAGTGAGCGGGAGGAGATGACCCGCCTTATGGCCAAAAGTGGGGAGGGGAGCATAACCGAGCTGGAGAGGGAGATGCTGGCAGGGATGCGCCAAAAGACCAGGCAGCGCCTTATGGCTGCTCCCCTGGAAGAACTGTTTCATCAGACCGAACTGGTCACCCCGATACCGCGCTCGGCCAGGGTGTTGCAGGGGCTTGTCTGCGAGCGGTGTCAGGAGAAGACCATGGAGTCGAGGACCCGCCGTTTCGCCGGTAAGACCCTGTGCATCCCCTGCTTTGAGATGGTGGAGCAAAAGGTGTAAAGGTTCTCTGAGAAGGAGACAACGACCAGGGAGTTTTGGCGACCACGACGCAATAGCATGACCAGGCGATAGACCGTTCAGGCTGTGGCTGGAACATGTCCGGAAAGCCTGAACCACCGACGGCCGGAATTGGTATGGGATCACTGGCGAGGCAAGGGCTTGCCCCGGGAAATCAGGTCACCTCGACCTTTATTCCCCCAGTGATCTGCTGCAGATATGCCGGGGCCAGGGGAACACCGGTGGCATCGGTACCGGCTGCCGGATAGACGGTCTCATATGCATCGAGTGAGGTGTCCAACAGGATCTCCAGCGGAGCTTCCGCCAGTCCGAACGGGCACACTCCGCCAGGTAAGAAGCCTGTTATGTCCCTGGTTTCTTCAGCTGAAGCCATGCGGTGTTTGGCCCCGGTGGCGCGTTTGAGCGCTCCGCTGTTGATCTTTTTGTCACCGGCAGCCACCACCAGGCGGAACCTGTTATCTTTTCCCTTAAACAGAATCGATTTGGCTATCTGACCAACTGGCACGCCTATTCTTTGGGCTGCCAGCTCGGCGGTCGGGGTTGAACCGGGTTCAAATTCGAGTGCGGACAGGTCGTGGCTCTCAAGAAATGCTCGTACGTTGTCTGGAATATTGCTCATGGTAAGGTGAAACAATTGTTATGAATTTCTATCAGTTATGGCACAAAATCCGGAAGTTGCCGGAAAGTTTGCAAACGTGTTCCTGAATCATTTTACTTCACCCGCTGCAGCTGGGGCTTCTGGTTGGTGATATAGCTCTCAGCAAAAAGGAAAAAGATCAGGATGGTGGTCACGAAGTTGACGAACAGCTCAAAGGCCTTGCCCAGGAATTCAGTCGCCATATCCGGGGACACTCCAGGCTCAAAAGGCTGCAGAAAAATGATTTGCAAAAATCCTGAAGCGATAAAGGAAAGCAGCATGACCAGGACGATTTTGAGGACGTAGCCGGTAGTGTAACGAAAACTGGCTGCCAGTGCTCCCAGAACGCTTTTGCCATCCAGGACAATGAGATAGTCGGCAAAGGTCGCCTTAATGGCTATGTAGAAAAATATGATTGTCGAAAAGGAAAGCGCGAAAGCATTCTGCGAGCTGATCTGCTCCCCGGCAAAGAGCCAGGGCATGAGCGGCAGGGAGAGCAGCAGATACAAGAGCACTATTGAGGGGGTGTACACCAGCCCGGCCAGTGATGCCTGGCGGACGTTTGTGGGCTGCTCGTATGTTCGTGCCGAAACGAAGTTGATCAGTGAGGCTGAGATAAAGGCGTTTGCTAAAATCTCGGCGAAAAACGCCGACAAGGTGCCTGCGGCGCCGTTTAGCTGCGCCAGAATCGTGATCAGCGCCGAAAACAGCAGCACCGGGGGCAGGGCCAGCTGCAGCAGATCGGGCAGGTTTTTACTGATAAAAGTAATGAATTTCTGGAAAATCTCTTTCATGAAACACCGCTTGAATTTCTAGGGTGGGGAGCCGGGATGGTTGGGGGATACAGTACCGCGAAAGGACTCGCAGGCTGTCCGAGGAAACACCGATTATAAATACCTGTCAGCGATTTGCCAAGAAAAAGACCAGGTAGTGTTACCTACCTGGTCTGTTCCGAAGTCTTGTGCCTGTGAACGGTTGACTCAATTGCTGTTGCCGTATTGCGCTGGCAGCGGGCAACTGTTGAGCACGTCTTTCAGGACTTTTATGTCGCTCACTTTGCCGTATACGGTTACCACATCACCGACCTCCAGCCGGGTAGAGCCACGTGGGATGATGATTTCGCCGCCGCGCTTGATCGAGACGAGATTGACTGTATCCGGCAATTGCATCTCTTTGACCATGGCCTTGTTGCAGTTGTCACTGTCAGTGAGCACAAACTCGGCAAAACTGTTTTCAGGCGACTTGCGCAGTTCAACCTGGTCATCGATGATCTGGCCGCGTTGCTTGCGCATAACCCCGACGTCATAGGCCCGCAGGATATCGCTACGGCTGATCAGGCCGGCAAGCCGGCCGGAACTGCCACGACGCACAACCGGCAGACGGGCAAGGTCGCGGGGGGACATTTTCTGGATGGCGACCCAGATAGGTTCATCCGGGAAGACAGTGATCGGGTCTTCCACCGCCACATCGGCCACCTTCATCTTGGTGGAGGAGAAATCTCCACGCATCTGGGCGCGGTCGATATCCTGCAGGGTGACGATACCCCACACCTTGCCGCCATCCTTCATGACCGGAAAGCCGTGCAGATTGGTCTCCTGAAACAGGGCCATCAGATCAGAAAGCGGCTGATCCTTGTGGACCGTGACGGGGGTGGTTTTCATCACCTCACTGACCCGTACGCCCTGCATGATATCCATATCCCGGCCTTCGGCAAAACGTACCCCACGCTTGGCGAGTTTGAGGGTGTAGATCGATTCCGGGTGGAGCCACTGGGCAAAGAAGGTGGCTGTGACACCGGCAACCATCAGGGGCAGGATCATGAAATAGTCGTTGCTCATCTCAAAAACGATGAGCATGGCTGTGAGGGGGGCCCGGGCGGTGGCGGAAAAGAGGGCCGCCATGCCCACCAGGGCAAAGGCGCCGGGGCTGCTGACGATCTCAGGAAAATAGGCATTGAAAAGATGACCCATGGCACCGCCCAGCATCGCCCCGATGAACAGCGACGGAGCGAACACGCCGCCGGAGTTGCCGGAGCCGAGGGTAAAGGAGGTGGCAAGGGGTTTGAGAAAGATCAGCAGCACCAGAATCCAGAGGGTTGCCTTACCCTGGATGGCCACCTCGATAAAGGGAAAGCCGGAGCCGTACATATGCGGGATGACCGCACCTGAGCCGCCGTGCGCCCCACCTGTCATCGGTTCGGCAACGCCGGGCAGGTGCATGTAGGCAAAACCGAGAATGCCGAGGAAGACCGCTCCCACTGCGGGCTTGAGCAGCTGGGGGAAGTCCCAGCCGTCGAAGACATTTTCGCTGAAGTTGAGCATGCGGATGAACATGATGCCGATGATCGCGGCAGAAAGCCCGAGCAGCAGGTAGAACACCAGTTCAAGCGGTGAGTTCATGGTGTAGATCGGCACTTCAAAGGCGACCCGATTACCGAAGAAAAAGTGGCTGACGATGGAGGCTGAAACCGCAGCGATCACCACATTGCCGAAATGCCGAACCTGCAAGCCACACATTAATACCTCGATGGCGAAAGCGACGCCGGCGATGGGCGCGTTAAAGGTGGCGGCGATACCGGCCGCGGCACCGCAGGCGACCAGATTTTTGATTCGCTCGTCCGAAAGCCGGAGTACTTGGCCCAGGCTTGAGCCAAGTGCCGAACCGACCTGGACGATTGGCCCCTCGCGGCCGGCCGAGCCGCCGGTGCCGATACAGAGGGCGGAGGCGGCAATTTTGGCCGCTGCCACCCTGGCCCTGATGCGGCCGCCGCGCAGAATAAGCGCCTGCATGACCTCAGGCACACCATGGCCTTTGGCTTCCTGGGCGAACAGGATCAGCGGGCCGACCAGCAGTCCGCCGACAATCGGTACCAACAGGTAGACCCATTTCCCCAGCACGGGGACCGCAGATGAGAGCCCGTTGTAGGAAACATACTGGATGAAATGGATGAGCTTGATAAAAAGAACCGCGGCCAAACCGGTACACGCACCGACCAGCACGGAAAGGATAAGCAACAGCAGTCCCTCCGGCGGAGCTAGCCTGTCGAGATAGGAGCTGAGTGGGTTACGTTTCGGTGTCATGCAAATGGCCGTTTGGCGATAACGACAGTCCTGGTGAGAGCGGGTAATCAGGCGAAGTCATGTCAGATGCCAAGCCTGTTATCGGTCAACCTCCAATGGGTCCCTGCTGCAACAGCAATAGCGACACCATTACGACGCAATGCCAGGTACAATGCCTCGTCGCGGTATCGCCAGTACATTCTACTCAAACAATATACAACCGTTATCATCTTTCAATAACGTGACATTTTTCTACTTCGTTCACTTCGGAGATTCAAGGGATTTTTTGATTCAGGCCCGGTTATTTCATTTTCTACTGTATCATGAAAGAACCGGGCTTAAAGAACATTGTCTTAGAATTTAGTGGCGATACGAGCCTCCTGACGCATAACCATGTCGAGAATGACGAGTGCCGACATGGATTCGACGATGGGTACAGCGCGGGGAACCACGCATGGGTCGTGACGGCCTTTAGCCTCCAGTACAGTCGCTTCACCGCTAAAATCCACAGTGTCCTGGGGCAGGGAGATGGTGGCTGGTGGTTTGAAGGCAATCCGGAAAAAAATTGGCTCCCCGTTGGAGATACCGCCCTGGATGCCGCCAGAGTTGTTGGTGACGGTACCCAGGCTATCGCCTTTCTTGACAAACGGGTCGTTGTGGACTGAGCCGCGCAGTCTGGTACCGCTAAAACCCGAGCCAACCTCAAACCCCTTGGTTGCCGGGATGGCGAGCATGGCCTGGGCCAGTTTGGCCTCCAGCTTCTCGTAAGTCGGCTCCCCGAGCCCGGCAGGGATGTTTCTGATAACACAAGAGACGATCCCGCCGATCGAGTCACCCAGCTCCTTGAGTTCCGCAATCAGTCCCGCCATCCTGGCGGCCGCCTCCTTATCCGGACAGCGAACCGGGTTCAGGTCGACCCGTTCCCTGCTGATTGTTCCGTGATCCGGTTCCCGGGAGGTAATATTGCCGACGCTTTCAACCCAGGCGACAATCTCGATGCCGTACTTGAGGCGCAGTATTTTGTCGGCCACGGCCCCGGCCGCCACCGTACCGATGGTCTCCCTGGCACTTGAACGCCCGCCACCGGATGAGGCGCGAATTCCGTACTTCATCTGGTAGGTGTAATCGGCATGGGACGGACGGGGTACAGTGCTCATCTCGCCATAGTCAACCGGTCTCTGGTCACGGTTTGCCACCTGCAGGGCTAGAGGAGTGCCGAGGGTTTTGCCGTTTTCCGTACCGGAGAGGATAGTGACCAGGTCCTGCTCCTGACGGTCGGTGGAGAGGGCGGATTGCCCGGGTCGTCTTCGGTCAAGCTGCGGTTGAATATCCGCCTCGACCAGTTCCAGACCGGGGGGGCAACCGTCTATCACTACCCCTACGGCTTTGCAATGGGATTCGCCAAAAGTACTGACACGATAAAGTGTTCCAAAATTACTCGACATCGTATGTATCTCTCCTTTCTGTTGTGGAGGAATTGAAATTTGTATCTGGTAACTCTATGAAATTACTTATCTGCATTGGACAACAATGGCCATACTGGGCCGATTTGTAAAGGCACCAAACGGATCTCATCGGTGCCTGACTGTTCTCACATTTGCTGAAAGCCTGAATTTTTGGTACATATCAGGCCGGTAGACCCTGTTGACAGTCTGGTTGTGACTCCCTTGATGCCCAATGCTAGACCGGGTGTTGTCGGAGGTTGCACAAAGATGGTGATAGGTAACATGAAAGTTTTATGATTTGCGTCAGGTTGTTGATAGGGACGTGTTAAGATATTTTCCGGCGGCGGGTGACCACAGCAGCAATAGGGTTCTCATCCCGTCCCCGGCGACGATTGAAGTATGGTGGCCATGAACTGTACCCGCTGGTTGTTTTTCCCCCTCTACACACTTATTTCCGTACTCTTTTGCCTGGTTGTCTATCATTATCTGGTGCCGGAACTGCGCGAAGGCGGCAAATTTGACGGCAGCGGCCGCACTGTTCTGGCCGTTGACAGTGCCCAGGGATTTGCCCGACTGCTGGACGAGTATGAGAACAGTCTGTCCCAGGTGCGCAAGACCGCTGATGTCAAAGCGCTCCACCCGGAGAACCTGCCGCCAGATCTGGCCGCCTTGCCGATACCGGAGAAAACATCGATTTTCATCTCCCTGGTATTGCCCAGCGTGCTGCGGGCAAATGAGGAGATCGCCCAGACCCGCAGTGAAATACTCCGGCTTCTCAGCAAAAAAGAGAAGTATCAGCGTTTGACCACCAAGGAAGAGTGGTGGCTGAACAGGCTTGCCAGCTCCTATGGCTGCACAGCGGATGACGAGGATCAGCTGCTGATGCGGGTTGATGAGGTGCCGCCAGCCCTGGCGCTGGCCCAGGCGATTACCGAATCGGGCTGGGGCACGTCACGCTTTGCCCGGGAAGGAAATGCCCTCTATGGCCTGCATCTGCCCACCAACAGCAAAGGGAAATATCTTGTCTCAGAAAGAGGCAATGTCAAAGTGGCGGCCTTTGACTCGGTCTACGAGGCGACCAAGAGCTATATGCACAGTCTGAACAGGGGCTTCGCCTACCGTGATTTTCGCCAGCAGCGGGCCGCCATGAAGCAACAAGGTGAGACTGTCACCGGTCACGCTCTCGCGGCCAATTTGCACTCTTATTCGGAGCTGGGTGACAGGTATATCCGCGATCTGCAACTGCTCATCGAACAGTACCGGCTCGAGGAGCTGAACGGTGCCGCACTCAAGCCTGAAAAACGTGACCATGTGGTCAGGTTCCAGAGGTAAAGGCTTATCTCGATTGGGACTGTAAAAACAGTTCGATCAGGTGCCTGGAGATGCTGATTCTCGAAGGCAGCCGCGGCAGGTTGTCCGCCTTGAACCAACCGGCATCTTCCAGTTCATCACCGTCTGTGAGCAGCTCACCGCCGGCGTAGCGGGCGCTGAAGCCCACCATCAGGGAGTGGGGGAAGGGCCATGGCTGGCTATCGATATAGCGGATATCGGTGACCTCGATACTGGTCTCTTCGTAGACCTCGCGCTTGACAGCTTCTTCAAGAGTCTCGCCAGGCTCCACATAACCGGCCAGCACACTGTACATGCCTTTCGGAAAATGGGGTGAGCGCCCGAGCAGGATCTCATTGCCGCGAACCACAGACATGATCACCGCAGGTGACAGGCGCGGGTAGTTGAAATACCCGCAGCTGGGGCATCTGCGCAGCAGGTCGTGTTCATCTTCCACCATCTCAGAGCCGCACCTGCCGCAGAACCGGTGATCTCGGCGCCAGCGCAGGATCTGGCTGGCCCTGCCGGCAATGGTCCAGTGGTCGCCGCCGATGTGGCCATGGGCTTCCCGGACGGTTACCCCGCTCAATGGTGAAGGCGGCATACTGGCCGGTTTCAGTTCGACTACCATGCAGGCCATTGTATCATAGATCCCTATGCACCTGCTGTAGCTGATCTGCTCAGCATCGACAGGTGGCTCAAGAGACAGGGGCACGGTCAGGCTGCCGGCTGTTTTCCACAGATAGAGCGTACCTTGCTGCAGGATGAACCAGAGCATCGGCTGGTCAGCGGACGGTGTAGCGCTGCATTGCGGGTGAAAGGTTTTTTGCAGGGAGAACTGGTCAGACACGTGCTTGATCGGCTTGGTTGGGTTGAGGCTGGGTGGTTGCCCGGCGCCTGCACAGGCGGCACCGGGTGGTACGCTTACTCGTAGCTTATGAGTCTTGGCTTGGGCCAGTTGGTGCTAAAGCCATGGTCTTCAAGAATTGCGATGGCGCGATCCATATTGACGTGGATGTTTGACAGCCCGTGCGAGTCGTCACCGGGGACGACCGAGATTTCCATTTCGCGGGCTTTTTGCAGAATCGAGCCGGTTATGTATGGTTCTTCGGCACCTTTTTGCAACGACCTGAGGTTGAAATCCATGATCAGGTCATGCTTTTTGATCACTTCCAGGTTGCGTTCCACGCGCCGATTGATTTCCGGTTTCAGCAGCCGCCTCTTGTAGTCCCGATCGAAGATCCTGATCAGATCGAAATGGCCGACCACCGCCGGGCGCAACCGCTCCAGCATCTCATACTGAATATCGAAGTAACGGCAGTACATGTGGTCTACACCACCGACTGTTGCCGCGGTCTCATCGTATTGCTCTTTGGAGTAGTCAAAGCCAAGGTCATCAACAAAATGCACCGAACCGACAAGGTATTCGGGCTGATAGGTCTCCATCAACATCGGGATAAAGGTGTCGTACCCGCTGTAGGTCTCAATCTCCATCGCCGCAAAAATTGGCAGCTTGGCACCATATTTTTCCTGAAGCCTTCGGCACTCGCGCATATATCTGCCGAACCGCTCAAGCAAAAACTCCGGGGTAAGACCGGCGGCTTTCTGGTCGGGGTAGAGGAGCTCCTGGGTGCGGCCTGGTGCATGTTCGGTGATACCGACCCAGGCAAAGCCGTGCTGGATATAGGCCTGGATGATTTCTTCGAGGGTGTCAGTCGCATGGTGGCAGAATTGACCACTGTGACCTCCATGGACAGAGACATACTGCGTTGTACTCATGTGTGATAAACCTTTGCGTGGATAAGCAATGCACATTTTTTCATAACACTGCCTGATACCTTAAACATCATTCAGGGCTCGGCAGGAAAAAGAGTTGTGCCAGTGAAGGGAATAGAACTGGTTTGTTTTTTTACCAAAACCGCAAAAAATCCACAAGCATACTTTTGTTTTTGAGCTTTAGTCCCGCAATTTCAGCTTGTTGAGGTGGTGCTGAACTCGTAGCTGGTGCTCAATTAGAGGGAGACAGTCATAAAATCGCGGGCTACATAAACATTTTCCGGTAGTGGTGTGGAATTTTCCCTGAGCCAGAGATCCAGGGTGTGGTCGATATGGGCCAGGTAGGTCTGGTAGGGAGCGACAGCCTCATGGATTGTCAGGGCCATGTTGAGGTCGTTGTGGTTCTGGTGAGGTTCCAGCAGCGGCGGGAAGCTGCAGTCAAGCACCAGAACCTCCGGCTGGAAGTTCTGCAAAAACTGCATGGTCTCCGTGGGCAGGCCGGCTGTGTCCGACAGCCAGCTCAGGCGGGTGTCGGCGGTGGCCAGGCAGTAGCCGAGGGATGGCCTGGAATGATTGAGCGCGACGGTAGTGATCTCAAGATCAGCAATCCTGGTGGTCTCGAAAGGCTGGAGCGTCTTTGAAAAATCAAAAATACCGCTATGCTTGATCAGGTCGGCACAGCCCAAAGGGTCATCGGGACCGAGTACCGGGATCTGTTCGCCCCGTACTCCCCAACGCATCGGAAACAAGCCCATCACATGATCGATGTGGTAGTGGCTCAAAAGAATGAGATCGATCTCCTCCGCCGGGCAGATCTCGCCGAGATAGGGGATGCCAGCATCGATTACGAGGGTCTGCTCTTCGGTGCTGATACGGGCGCAAAGCGAACCGCGCTTGAGTTCAGGGTCGGTCCGGCTGTCAGTGCAGATTGGGCAGTCGCAGCCATAGACGGGAATACCGGCGCAGTTGCCTGATCCTAAAAACGCAAGTTGCATAGTGTCATTCTCCGCTTGTGTTCGACAACGGTTCGTCAAGGGGTAATGGGTTTTTCACTGGCATCAGAGCTGATTCCACCATGAGTCCCGGAATTCGGCAAAGGTGTCGCCAGTATTTGCCAGCAACGCTTCCTCAAAGTTTTGGCCTTCGGCCATGGCGTGCAGGATAGCCCGCAGGGTGACCTGGGTATAGCGCTCGATCAGATACTCGGTGGCTGACAGAGCGAGCCCGTAGGAGAGCGCAGCCTGTCTGGAGTCTTGGATGGTTCCATTCAGCTCTGCCAGATCCGGGGCGGACTTCGACCAGCCATTGGTCTGTTTGTGTTCCCGGATGGCTGTCAGGATAACCTCCAGCCTCTTCTGGTTGGAGAGGGAGAGATACTGGGCAAGTCCTTCATTCAACCACCAGGGACAACGATAAGCCATGGCATCGTAGAGCAGGGCGTGGGTATACTCATGGGTGATGATCTCTTCAATCTGTCCTGGCTGGTCGGTCTGAAATGGCAGACTGATTCTCCCCTCGTAAACCCCGCCGGACCAGGAGGGAACGCCGGTTGCATCCTTGAATTTTTCCGGGCTGAGCAGATATACGGCGATCTGGCGTTTGGGGTAGAAGTCCAGCTCCAGACCAACCCGGTACCAGGCCTCTTCCAGCATTTTCCAGATGGTGTTGATCTGTCCATTTTCCACCCCCTCTTCCACGCTCAGCTGAAATACCTGGCTGATCTGGGTAGTGCCGTTGGTTTCAGACAGCTGCTTTTCCCTCATCTGTGCCAGACGTGTTTGTAGCCCAGGCTGCTCCGGGCTCAGTTCAATGGCCTGCTCCAGAAAGTCTATGGCATCTGTCAGTGAGCCGCTGAGATAGTGTATCTGGGCGAGGGTCTCCGCATACTTGGGGTTGCTGCCGTCCAGCTCAAAGGCTCTGCCGAAGGAGTGGGCGGCATCTTCGTATCTGGACTGTTCGAGGTGTATTCTACCGAGTTCGGCATAAAGGATGGGTTCGGTATCATTATAGGCAATGGCCTGTTCCAGCAGTTCCCGGGCCCGGGCCAGGTCATTGTCTTCAAATGCCTGGTGGGCCAGCCGGCGAAAGGCGTGGGCAATGTAAAACTGAAGACCGGAGCTGTCGCCGCGGCGCTCATATTCAGGGATGAGCAATTCCACCGAGCAGGGCCAGTCTGCCCCTTTCAGGCACGCGGCCGCCTCCGGACTCATGGTGACTGTCGGCAGCTTATTGGCTGCCCGGGTCGAGGAAGCTGGCTGCAGTGTCATCAAGAGAATCACGGTGCAGAGCACAAGAGTCCCAGAGTGCCGCAGGGCTGGCCGGAGCCGGGACGATATGGCTGAAGGAGTTGGGTTTCTGTGACTGGTGTCGTACATATCTTTATTGCCTGACTGATTGATCATGTCACATACGTAGAACACCTTCAGCAATCTGTAAATAGCAAAGCGTCATTGTTCGGGCGATTTACCGGAGCCGGCCAAAGGCAACCAAAAAAAAAACGGGTACCCGGAAAAATCCGGGTACCCGTTTTGGGTGAAACAATCACCGGAGCGGCCAGGGCCTTCTCCGGTTGTGAATCAGCGATAGTAAAGATGTGGACTGCCCATGGTCTGCAGCGACTTGTGCAGATTCCGGCGAAACTCCCGACGGTCCCAGATGCCCTGGATGTGACCACGACGCAGGGCGTTTCTGGCCGAGTGATAATCGGGCGGGATATCGATGCCGGTGGTTTCCCTGATAACCCGCGGTCCGGCAAAACCCACCCGGCTTGAACGGATGGCGAACTGGTAGGGAGAGCAGCCGAGAAAGGAGGCGACAGGGCCGGCGTAGCTATTATTGTCATAAACCACGATGTACAGACCGCCTGAGTCGATATACTCGCGCACTGCCATGGTGCACTTCGGCATCTGGACAACGCCCAGTGTGCCTTCCTGGATGCGTATGCCGCCGGTGGTGTGTACGTAAGCCAGCAGCGGCCGCTTTTTGCGCTTGGCGATGGCGCAGGCCTGCACGAACTTTTCACCCTCGGCGCTGCCCACGGTCCCGTTTCGGAAATCGGAGTAGAGCATGGTGGTGACGATCTTGATGTCGTTCACCTTTGCATGGAAGGTGAGGTTACCCGCCCTGTAGCCGGTCTTCTTCTTGCTGGCCATGAGCCTGTCGGCGAACCCGGTGTAATCGAGCGGGTTGCCGGAGGCGATGCCTGAGTTGAAGAAGCGGATGGAACCTGTGTCGAAGATATTCTTCAGGTACCACTGGTACTCCAGCGGGAAGTGGTGTCCGCAGGTCTCGCAGACGCCGGCAAACTCACCGTAGAGATCCGGGATCCAGAGATCCTTGCAACCGTGCTTGTCGGCGTTGGGGCAGCTGACTGTCCGGTCCTCGTTGGCCAGCGGGCTGGTATAGGTGTCGGTGAGCTCCAGCGGGTCTCCCGCCGGACGTTCGCCTTCACCGCCGCCGTTGGTCGGGGTATAGGTCAACAGACGGGTCGGCTTCTTCTCTGACTTCTTGGAGATCAGGTTCATCACCGTGGTGACCGGTTCGGTCAGTCGCTTGAGCATTACCGAGCCCTCGCCGGAGACGTCCTTGATCACGTTGCCAACCTGTTTTTTGTGATTTTTCAGGATCTCGTAACGGACCTTGTAGTAGGCCTTCTCCGACGCCACCCGGGCGAGGGTGTAGAGGCTGAGCGAAGAGTCGGGCGAGCCGGTATAGCCGTTTTCGGCCATGGCCAGATACTTCTTGGAGCGCAGGGCTAAAAGACGCTTGGTCTCCTCACGGTTGAGCTCCCAGTCCACCAATACCTGGTCTTCGGCGTCCTTACCGGTTTTTTTGCGCCTGACCTCCCAGGAACGGAAGGCCTTGAAATTCTTAGTCTCCAGTACGACATGGTCGGTGGCCCTGATCATCTCGTTGCGCAGTTCAGCGAAAAAGGCGAAATCATCGCGACGTGCGCCGAGTTGCGGCTCCTGGATAACCCTGTCAATGGTGCCCTTCCTGATATTGTCAAAAGCGGTGAGGCGCAGACGATCGGCGCACACCTCGATCAACTCTTTCGGCACCTTGGATCCCTCGCGGATGCGTCCCTCGATGGCTGCGGCACCTTCCGGCGAAATAACGGAGTAGTAGCCGTGGCTTGCCATCAGCCGGTAGTCGGAGAGGCCGATCGCTTCCGCGCCACCTGAACCGCCCTCGGAGATCATCGACACGATCGGGATGCGGAGCTTGGACATGGCGTAGATATTGCGGGCGATCTGCTGGGCGGCGCCGGGGTATTCCTCCACCGGGTAGGAGCCAGGGGTGAAGATGTAGCTGTGGATGGGGATACCTTCGGTCTCGGCCACCTTCATGAACCGCATGGCCTTCTCGTTTCCTTCCGGCTTACAGGAACCGCCGTTACGAAACTCCTCACCGTGACCGCTCTCCTGGCCGATGACCATGACCGTTGAGGTGTGGGTCTTGTTCTTGCTCCTGCGCACCAGGGTTGCCTTGGCGCAGATCATTGCCGGATCAACGTTGGCGTCTTCCTCGCCCCCCAGTTCGGTATAGTCCTCATAGACGTTTTCCAAAATGTCTTTGAGGCTGAAGCGCTGGATGGAACGGACGATGCGCACCCTCTCCATCGGGGTGAGGTGTTCCTCGGCCCGTTCCTCAAGAAAGCTGATCGACTCGTTGAGCTTGCGAATCTCTCCCTGGAGTTCTTCTTCGGTGTGGTCGTAGATGGTCTGCTTGAGCCGGTCGCAGGTCTCCTTGAACCCCTCCAGGTTCCCCCAGTTAGTATAATCCTTAATCTGGAGCAGATAGTTTACCCGCTCTTCGATTTTCAGAAGTTTTTTCAGTAATTCGTTCATATATATTCGTTCCGTCTGTTCTCATCTCTAGAAAGCCAGCAGACGATCCAGGTTGTTTTTCAGGTATTCCAAATTAGTAATGATCGGGTTGCCGCTGGAATCCTGGCCTTTGATAACCGTCTCGTCGATGAACTGCGCGGCGCGCGCCTTGGCCTCATCCATATCCTTGCCCCAGACCAGCGCCAGGGCCAGGTTCGGGTCGAAATCACTTGGGATGGGGTATTCCCGGTCGGTGGGGACGTGGCTGTACACCACTGACCAGTCATGGGCCGGGAAGCTGAACTCGCTGATGGTGCCGATCCATGGAGCAAAGCCGCGGCGGGTGTCCTCGGCAACGATACGCAGCTCGATGGAGGCACCGTTGAACTCGATGGCGCTCTGCTTGTAGCCGGTCTTCTCACCGAGAGCCAGTCGGATCTGTTCCCTGATGAGGTTAGGCTGTTCGCCGTTGAGGTAGGAGATGCGGGCGGAGATATCGTTTTCTACCTGGATACGGGTGTTCACCTCCAGCAGATAGGGCTGACCGGATCTGGTGACGATCCATTCCCAGGTGCCGACGTTGTCATATTTGACGTGGTTGGCCAGTTTCAGGGAATACTCGACGATCTTATCGAGAACTTTCTTTTCGTCGAAATCATAGTCGAAACAGGACTGGCAAAAGCCCGGTGCGGCCTCCACACGCTTCTGGCGACCGGTGGACTGGATGGTGCAGTTCCGGGAGCTGAAATGAATCCGTTCGCCGTGGCGGGAGCAGACCAGCTGCACCTCCAAGTGGTTAAAGTCCCTGATGCACTGCTCGATCAGTACACCGCCGTCGCCGAACTGACGCTTGGCGTAGTTCTGCAGCTGACGGTAGATACGACGAAACTGCTCAATTTCAGTAACTTCCTCGATGCCCATGCCACCGCCGCCAGCTGCGGCCTTGACCAGGATCGAAGGAGACTGGATGCCCTGGGCGATCTGGTCTTCGAGCAGTCGCTGGGCGATCTCCTCCGCCTCCATCTCATTGTAGATGGGGGCGTCGGTGCCGGGAATTGTGGGGATGCCAAGACTGTTGGCAACCTTTTTGGTGTTGATCTTATCGCCCAGGTCCTTGATTACATTCCAGTTGGGGCCGATAAAGGTCAGCGCCCGATCCCGCTTGGTTGCCCGGCGGGCAAAACGGTAATCTTCTGAAAAAAATCCATAGCCAGGGTGGATAGCTGTTGCTCCGCTATAGTCTGCCACCGCCAGTATATCGTTGGGGTCGGTATAACTGGTGATGCGCCATGCATTCTGGTCCGGGCCACTGGTGATGTTACGCTGCACATGCTCGGAGTCTTTGTCGGCCTCGGTATACACGACGGCATAGTCAAGTCCGAGGTCTATGCAGGCGTTCATGATGCGGATGGCGATTTCGCCACGATTTGCAATGAGTACCTTTCCTTCCAAACTGTATCCTCTGTTTTTCCGAATTTGTCTAGTAATTGAATGGCGTTAGCCAATGCTGAAGGCGCAACTCTCCCTACTCTTTTTCTCTCATAGCGCCATTGGGAATGGAAAATTACAGCAATATAGTAACGTAACTGCAATTAGAAAAGAAAAAATGTTCAATTCTTTGGCCCCACTCACCCCGCGAGGACCGTTTGGGGATGATTTCTTTTTTCTTCTTGACAAGAATTTTGAATCCCCATACACACTATGCATGGTAGACTGTATACAATCGCTACAGCTGCTGTTGATTTTTTTATCTTCGTGACAATTTTCTGTGTATACAGTGAAGTAGGAACTGGTTATCCGGAATTTTGATCGGGGCCTTTTAAAGTTGTTGCAACTTTGAGGGGAAATTTATTTTATTCAAAACAATGAACACGGAAAACGACTCTGACCAGGAGGAGCCCGGAGAACGAAAGGGTTTTCTCAAGCAACTGCTGTCTAAGGTGCCATTCGGGCGCCCTGAAACCACTCAAGATTTAGAAAACGAGATTCTCGAGCTGTTGGAGGAGGGCGAAGAGCAGGGGCTGATCACCAGCCTCGAGGAGAAGATGATCAACTCCATCTTCGACTTTCGCGACACCCTTGCCGCCGAGATCATGACCCCGGCGGCCGAGGTCGTCAGTATCGAGGCTTCCATGCCCATGGCCGAGATCATCGATCTGGTCATTGAAAACGGCTTTACCAGAATACCCGTCTATCGCGATAATCCGGACCGGGTGATTGGCGTCCTGCATGCCAAGGACCTGCTCAGGATCTGTGCCCATACGGCGAAGAAGCCCACGGTGCTGGAGGACGTACTTCGCCCCATCTATTTTGTTACCGAAAACAAACCTATTGTCGACCTGCTCAAGGAATTTCAGAAGCGCAAGAACCACATGGCCATGGTCACCGACGAGTTCGGCACCGTGCGCGGGCTGATAACCCTGGAAGACATCCTGGAAGAGATCGTGGGCGAAATCGACGACGAGTATGACGAAGAACAGGATGCCATCGAACGACTCGAGGATGGCGCCATCCTGGTCCATGCGCGGCTTGATATTGAAAAGATTGAAGAACACTTCGATGTCGAGTTGCCTGAAGGACCGTTTGAGTCGGTGGGTGGCCTGGTCATTCATCTGCTCGGCAGACTCGGCAAGACCGGAGACTCGATGACTGTCGCCGGCCTGAAATTCGACGTGAAAAGCGCCTCGTCCCGTCATATCAAGATGGTCAGAATAGAACGCCTGCCCGACGGGGAAAAAAACGAATGATAGCCTCAAAGCGGCGATGGCCGCTTGTCACTTCACTGCTGACGCCGGTGCTGCTCTGGTGCGCATATCCAGGAGGCGGCGAGATCTGGCAATTGCTCGGTATCGCCCTGATCCCGTTTCTATATGCTCTGCCCCAACTGAGCGCGAGACGGGCCCTGGTCTGCGGCTTTCTGGTGGGGGTGGTCCATTATCTGCTGCTGCTCTACTGGATCACCACGGTGGTCGGCCGTTATGGCGGTCTGCCTCTGCCTGTCTCCATTTTGGCCCTGTTGCTGCTCGCCTCGTTTCTGGCATGTTATACCGCGGTTTTTGCCATATTGGCCAGAGCCCTGCTCATCAAGGCCTCCCTGATCGTCGCCCTGCTCGCCATCCCGGCACTCTGGGTCGGTCTGGACTGGCTGAAGGGCTGGTTGTTCAGCGGCTTTCCCTGGATGGATATCGGCTATGCCCTGGCAGGTGTACCGCAGCTGATTCAGGCAGCGGACCTGTTCGGCCATAGCGGTCTTTCCTACCTGCTGGTGATGCTCAATGTGTTGCTGGTGCTGACAATCTTCAATCTGAGATATCTGCGTGCAGTCTTGCCTTTGGCGGGGCTGGTCGCTTTGCTGTTTGCGGGAGCTGCGTTTTATTCGGTCCAGCGCTGGGAAGAGGTGACTGCCCAGATTGGTGACTCGACCGCTCCGCGGCCGGTTATCGGCATCGTCCAGGGCAATATCGACCAGAGTAAGAAGTGGTCACCGGACAATCAGCAGAGTACAACCGAGATCTATCTTACAAACTCTCTGAAGCTGGGAGATGGGAGTAAGGAGGCAAAGAGAGCTGAGCTGGTGGTCTGGCCGGAAACTGCGCTGCCCTATTATCCCCAGACCTATCAGGACATCGGCCGCCTGCTCGGGTTCGTTGATGGCCAGCAGATGGCGGTGCTGACCGGCGCCCCCTGGTTTGAGATCAGAGACCGCGCCAGCCGTGATATACGCTATTACAACAGTGCCCAGCTGGTTAAGCCGGTTGAGGGCTTTACTGACTCCTACCATAAAAGCCATCTGGTACCTTTTGGCGAATATGTACCGCTGAAACGGTTTCTGCCCTTCCTGGAGCCGCTGGTCGAGTCAGTGGGTGATTTCAGCGCCGGCCAGGTGGAAAATACCCTGGTTTGGAACGAAACCCGTATCGGAGTGTTGATCTGTTTTGAGTCGATCTTTCCCGACATCGGCAGGGCCTGGGTACAAAATGGTGCAAATGTGCTGGTAAATTTGACCAATGACGCCTGGTATGGTAAATCCAGTGCCCCAGACCACAGCATGGCCATGAGCGTGTTTCGGGCGGTGGAGACCCGCCGCAGCGTGGTTCGCTCCGCCAACACCGGGATTTCCGGCTTTATCGACCCCCGGGGCCAGGTTGAGCAGCCATCGGCGATATTCACGGAGTGGGCCCATGCCGAAGAAGTGGTGCTGTTGGATGGCGAGACGGTCTTCGTGCGCTGGGGCCATTATTTTGCCCCCCTCTGCCTGTTTCTGGGCCTGTTGATCGGCGGACTCTACTTAGGTCTGCCCGCCGGGAGAATACGGGGTGGCAGTGATTATGTGGTGCACGGTTAGCGGATCGTGCCACATTGCTTATTGTACAGAAGAACTCTGCAATGCTGAACGCATGGCAGTAATTGAATAAATTACACGTTTGGATAGAAAATATGTCTATTGAAACAGGTGCTGGTGTTTCCAAGCAGATCATCACAGATCTGAAAGGTCGTCTCCTGGCCTTAAAGGAGCATCTTTGACTTACCTCGCAAAAGAGAAGAACTCGAAAAGTTAGAGCGGTTGACCATGGCTCCCGACTTCTGGAATGATGCCGCGGCAGCCCAGAAAGTGCAGAAGGAACATGGCCAGATCCAGGATGTCATCAAGGCCTGGGACGAGCGCTGGGAGGAGTTGGAGGAGGTCGAGCTTTTATTGGAGATGGCCACCGAAGAGGGGGATGCCGAATCTGAAGTGGAAGTTGCTGAAAAACTCCGCCAGATGAAGGGCGAGATCTCCGTGGCCGAGGTGGAGTGCATGTTCAGCGGCGACCATGACGCCAACAATGCCATCGTCTCCATCCATGCCGGTGCCGGTGGCACCGAGGCTCAGGACTGGGTGGATATTCTGCTTCGCATGTACCTGCGTTGGGCGGAGGATAAGGGGCTGAAAACCGATATCCTCGATTATCTGCCTGGTGACGAGGCCGGGGTGAAGAGCGTGACCATCATGTTCAAGGGCCGCAACGCCTATGGCTACCTGCGTTCGGAGCTTGGTATCCACCGATTGGTGCGTATTTCGCCGTTTGATTCAAGCGGCAGAAGACATACCTCCTTCGCCTCGGTGATGGTCATGCCCGAACTGGATGACAGTGTGGAGGTGAATATCGAGGACAAGGATCTGCGCATCGACACCTATCGGGCCAGCGGCGCGGGCGGTCAGCATGTCAACAAGACCGACTCCGCGATCCGCCTCACCCATCTGCCCACCGGTATCGTGGTGCAGTGCCAGAACGAGCGCAGCCAGCACCGGAACAAGGACATGGCCATGAAGATGCTGGCGGCTCGACTCTATGAGCTGGAGAAGCAAAAGCAGGCGGAAGCCCAGGAGGGCTTGAGCGGCGATAAGAAGGATATCGCCTGGGGCAGCCAGATCCGCTCCTATGTCCTGCAACCGTACCGGATGATCAAGGACCACAGAACCGAGCATGAGACCGGCAATGTGGACGCGGTTCTCGATGGCAATATCGACCAGTTCATCAAGGCCTATCTGCTCTGGAAAAAATAACTGATTTCCATCCTGAAACGCTTAAGCTCCGCGTTTTCGTCTTGCGAAGGAGATGAGTGCCTGTTGTTTGCTCGGCACGGTTTGGGCGTGGGCAAAAAGAGCGTTTCAGGAAGGCAAATTCGGGTTTGTATGACGAATAGCAATACAGGGAGAGCGGGTGATGGAGGCGATGCCTCCGGAGGCTCCAAGAGTACCCGCTGCGCCCGATGTGGCGCCTGCACGGTGGTCTGCCCGGTCTACAGGGCCAGCGGGGGCAAGGAGTACTACTCCGGCCGTGGTAAAAAATACCTGCTTGAAGTGATGGGGCAGGATACCCCCAGTCCCATCTTTGAAGATATCTTCTCCAAGTGCCTTCTCTGCGGAGCCTGCGTGGCAGCCTGTCCCCGGGGAGTCGACGTGGTCAAAGAGGTGCGTGAGGCCAGGAGTACCTTTTCCAGAGGCTATGGTGAGCACGGCTACCAGAAATTCTTGGCTGCACGGGTACTTGAAAAACCTGAACTGCTCAGCGTCGTCGGCAGGTTCGGCAGAACCTTTCACTCCCTTCTTGAAAAGAAGCTTCCAGCCGACAGCGGCTTGCGGCTCAAGCTGGCCATGTTCGACCAGGAGCCGGCATCTATAAAGCAGCAGACGCCAAGGCCTTCAGCTGCTTTTCAACCGGCAGCCGCCGGTGACGGGGAACAGCTGGTCTATTTTCCTGGTTGCAGTGCCACCTATCTCTCCCCGGAGGTGCTCGATGTAACCTGTGAACTGCTCGAATCCCTCGGTTTTGCTGTCGATATTCCCGCTGGCCTGGCCTGTTGTGGCCTGGCCATTGATTCCATCGGTGAGCGGCAAAAGGCACGGAAACTGGCCAGAAGAAATATCGAAGCCCTTGAGCAACAGCAGGGCAGGATCGTGGTCAGCTGCGGCTCTTGCTACGCTCACCTGCGCAGTTACGCCGAATTGTTGGCCGAGGACAGGATCTGGGCGGAACGTGCCGCGGAGCTGGGCGGGCGGTTGGTGGAGTTGAGTCAACTTCTGGAACAGGTACTTCCGGACATAGATGAAAAATCTTCAACGGACTCACCTGCATCCGTTACAACGGACAAGGTGTTGCGAGTTTTCTACCACGATCCCTGTCATTTTCAAAATGAGGCAAACATTACCCGGGAACCGCGGAGGGTCCTGCAAAGCTTTTCCGGGCAGGTCGAACTTTTGGAGTTGGTGGATGGTCCGCAGTGCTGCGGTCAGGGTGGGTTGTTCCACCTGGGTGCCCCGGAGCTTGCGGCCACCATTCGCGATGATCTGGCCGAGAAAGTGCTTGCCATGAGCCCGGATGTCATCACCAGTAGCTGCTCCGGGTGCTTGATGCAGTGGAAGTCCGCCCTGGCTGCTGCATCGGTGAAACTCCCTGTTCTCCATCTCTCGGAACTGATAAAACTACTCTCCAGTCCGTGCAGCAGGCAGCCCAACCGTTCAACAGGTCAGGGTTGATTCCAGCCAGTGCCTCTTTTACCAGAGGCAGCTCATGGCCAGCGCTTCAATGACTGTCAACGCGCGTCGGCATTCTCTTGTTTTTTGTTTTTACATAAAAAAGACGCAGCCCCTGGTGATACTGCAGGGCTGCGTCCGTCCGCCGGTAACGGACTCCGGTAATTCTGTCAGAGCCGTTCTCAACTGCCGCCAGCGACCGCGATCTTTCCCCCACTTACAGCAGGCATGTGGCTGCTGTTTTCTTCAGTTACAGCGGGGCGCTCCATTTTCAGCATCTTGATGATGGGCCAGACGGCAAGCACTGCCAAGGGCAGGATGATTTGTAAAAGAACGGGAAGGAACCAGAGCATTACGATGATTTCGGCTGGAAAGTTCATACTCAACCTCCTGTCAAGCACATTGGCTTTTTTTCTTGATTTGCTTGGTTTTCGCGTGGTGAATCCGGAATCACGTCAGCTCTTGTTGTTTGCTATGTCTGTAGTGTACGGCTGGCAGCTGACAACTTTCCCTACAGAGTGACGAAGCGGGCTGATAAAGGCGCGACAGGTTGGGGCTGGCAGGCTTTTTTGGTCATGCAACACCCCTGGATGAGTAGAAATAGAAAAAAGAGCTGCTGATAAAAAAAAATGCAGCCCGGAGGCTGCATTTTTTTCAAGGAGAGACAGTTCGACGATCAGTATCGCCTTAATCTTCGAACTGGAGAAAGAACTCTTTGGTGTTAACCGAGGATTTCCTCAACCGGGGTATAGTCGAGGTTAAAGGCTTCGGCTACAGCCTTGCAGGTGACCTTGCCGTTCACCACATTGAGGCCGGGAACGATCTCGGCATTGTCCTGGCAGGCTTTCTTCCAACCCTTGTTTGCGATCTGAACCGCGTACGGCAGGGTCGCGTTGGTCAGGGCCAGGGTGGAGGTCTTGGCGTAGGCTCCAGGCATGTTGGCGACGCAGTAATGGATGATACCATCCACCTCGTAGGTCGGCTCAGCGTGGGTGGTCGCCTTTGAGGTCTCGAAGCAGCCTCCCTGATCGATGGCCACATCTACCAGTACCGAGCCTTTCTTCATGACCTGCAGCATATCGCGGGTGATGAGCTTGGGAGCCTTGGCGCCCGGGATGAGTACGGCGCCGATGACCAGGTCGGCCTCTGCCATCAGCTCACGAATCTTCGGCTTGCTGCTCATGACCGGGATGCAGTTGGCCGGCATGATATCACTCAAGTGGCGCAGGCGGTCAAGGTTGGTATCGAGCAGGTAGACCTTGGCACCCAGTCCGCAGGCCATCTTGGCCGCGTTAATGCCGACAATACCGCCGCCGATGACCATCACCGTGGCTGGCTCAACGCCCGGAACGCCGCCAAGCAGGACGCCGCGGCCGCCGTGTGGCATGGCGAGATGTGTTGCGCCCTGCAGGGTTGCCATGCGTCCGGCAACCTCGCTCATCGGGGTGAGCAGGGGCAGGGAACCATCCGCTTTCTGAATGGTTTCATAGGCAATGTTGATGGAGTTGGCCTGCATGAGGGCGTGAGTCTGGGGTTCGTCTGCAGCCAGGTGCAGGTAGGTGAAGACGATCTGGCCGTCACGGATCAGCTCATACTCGGAGGGCTGAGGCTCCTTGACGTGCATGACCATGTCGGATCTCTGATAGATCTCCGCAGGGGTTTCCACGATTTTAGCCCCCGCCGCGATGTACTCCTCGTTGGGGAAACCACTTCCGACGCCGGCGTTGTTTTCCACGAGAACCTCGTGGTTGTTGCCGACCATAACCTCGACACCCGCCGGAGTCATCGCAACGCGATTCTCCAGAACTTTGATTTCCTTCAGAATTCCAACGATCATGGTATCACTCCTTAAAAGTAATGATGAGAAACATTCCCGGTGCGACCCCGTCCCGGAGGAGAGGAGAAGGGGACGAGATCACACCAGGAATCCTGACTGCCTGTAGTTACAGTATATAGGGAACCTTGAGGTTGTATCCCTCATACACCACAAAACTTTCCACGGTCTGTACATCTTCTATCTTCGTCACCTGGCCGGTGACAAATTCCAGCAGGTTGTATTCCTCGTTCAGCAGCACCTGCAGGATGATGTCATACCTGCCAGTTACGATTCCGGCTGAAACCACACCCTTGAGCTTGCTGAATTCCTGGGCCTTTTTCTGGAGTTCCATGGTTTTCAGCTTAACCCCCAGATAGAGCAGGTTGTGGCCGGGCAGAGCGTCAACCCGGATATTGCCGGAAATATCGAGGAGGCCTTCCTCGGTCAGTTTGTTGACTCGGCTGCGGACGGTATTTTCTGTAATGGAGAGATCGTTGGCGATCAGTTTGAAAGACTTGCGACCGTCTTTCAGGTGGCGGATTATCTCGATGTTGGTTGCATCAAGTTTCATGATGATGGGTATCCTTCAGTGATTCAGTGTTGCCGTCCGATAGTTTTGTTGTTGTCTGAATGTAGAATATCCTTGATTGAGTAAAATGTCAAAAAAAAAGAAAAAAAATTATATAAACATAAATTAAAAGAAGGTAAAACGTAAAAAAACTCATTTGGGTCGTTGTCAGGCTGAGAAAAGAAAGATGTGCGGTTTTGCTGGCTCCGGCACCAGTGGAGCTGGCTGAAATGGAGCTATTTGAAAGGTAATTGCTTAACTTTCCGATGAAAAGGCGAGCGTGGTTCGTGTACCCGCCCCTGATGCGAGCCCACCACCTCAGCTGCAGCTGAACAGGCTTTGTTGCAGTAATTTGGTTATGACAGTTTTGCGACGAGCAGATTGAATACCAATTTGCTTCCTACTCCGATTTTGCCGGCCCATTTCCAGAGGAATGAGGCTGCCCCTCGTGTGGCCCTCAGCTGGAAGGCAAAGCCAAGCCTATGGGAGTTCGAAATCCGGCAGCCAACCATTGGCTGCCAGCATACAGGTTGCGATATCGGTTAGGTTTTCCTGCACTCTCATCATTGGCTCGACTTCCTGGCTGGTGATGCCTGGCAAATGCGAGCGGTCGGCCAAGCCGCCAGTTGCCGCGACACGGTGATGCTCTGCCGGCACTGGACTCTGGTGCTTGTGCTTCGTGCTTGTGCCAACGGCCAGCCGAACGATTCAGCCTTCTCTCTTCCCATCGGACGGGCAGTCTGCTGCAGAGGCAGGCAGCAGCTGGGTGCAGGAGCAGGCTGAAGCGGGGCCTCCGGTTTTATGGCACATACCGGTGAGCTGGTGTTTTTTACTGCCAGCACGTGTTTTGGCAAAATTGATGATCAGCCCGCAGCAGACGATAACTGTCAGGCTGATGGTAAACAGGGTGATGAAAGTGTTCATGGCAAAACGCAGGCTGCAGCGGTTACCCGCCGAAGTCATCAAAATGGATATTTTCGTTTTCGACCCCGAGATCCTCCAGCATGTTGATGATGGCGGCGTTCATCATCGGCGGGCCGCAGATATAGTAGTTCACATCTTCGGGGGCGGGGTGATCCTTGAGATAGTTCTCATATAAGACGTTGTGGATAAAGCCGACGTCACCCTGCCAGTTGTCCTCGGGCAGCGGGTCTGAGAGCGCCAGGTGAAAGGAGAAGTTCTCGTTGTTTTTTTCAATCTCCTCAAAATCATCGAGGTAGAAGCACTCCTTCAGACTGCGGCCGCCGTACCAGTAGGAGACCTTACGGTCGGTATGCCTGGCCTTGAACAGGTCGAAGACGTGGCTGCGAAGAGGCGCCATGCCGGCACCGCCGCCTATCACGATCACCTCCGAGTCGGAATCATCCATGTAGAACTCGCCAAAGGGGCCGGAGATAATAACCTCGTCACCCTCCTTGAGATTAAAGATATAGGAACTCACCTGGCCTGGCGGGATGTCCTTCTTGGCACCCGGTGGGGGGCTGGCGATCCTGACGTTGAGCTTGATTACTCCCCGTTCTCCCGGGTAATTGGCCATGGAATAGGCGCGGGTGACCGGGGTGTGCACATGGGACTTGTACTGGAACATCTGGAACTTGGTCCAGTCGCTCAGGTACGATTCGCCGATATCGAAATTGGCGTAGGAGAGGGTGTGGGGGGGGACCTCGATCTGGATATAGCCTCCGGCCTTGAAATCGACATTTTCACCTGCCGGCAGCTCCAGCACCAGCTCCTTGATGAAGGTGGCGACGTTGTTGTTTGAGGCGACCCGGCAGGTCCATTTTCTGGCATCAAGCATTGAGTCGGGTACCTCGATCCTCAGGTCCCGCTTTACCGGTACCTGGCAGGAGAGCCGCATGCCTTCCCGCTCTTCTCGCCTGGAGATCTTGCCTTTTTCCGTGGGAAGAATCGCCCCGCCGCCCTCTTCGACTATGCAACGGCATTGGCCGCAGGTACCACCACCGCCGCAGGCGGAGGAGAGGATGATGCCGTTGTCGGCGAGTGTGGTCAGCAGCTTGCCGCCGGGTTTGCCGGTGACGACCTTGTCCTCGTTGATGGTGATGTTGACGTCGCCGCTTGGCAGCAGTCTCTTCTTGGTGATGACGATAAGCGTCACCAGCACCAGTTGAATGCCGAGAAAACAGAGTACACCCAAAAAAATCTCATTCATATTCTGCCTCCTATAGCATGAACATAAGCACTATTTGCAAATTGGAGTGGCAGAAGAGCTAAGACCTCGTCCCTCATTTCCCGGACCCCAGAAAAAACATTGTCGAACATGTGTCGGCCAATCCTGGTCTGTTCTGTTCTCATAATTGCATCCCGGCAAGTCCCATGAACGCGATGGCCATAAGGCCCGCAGTGATAAAGGTCATCCCCAAGCCTTTCAACCCAGCCGGCGGGTCAGCGTATTCGCTTCGCTCCCGAATCCCGGCCAGAACCACCACTGCCAGAAAAAAGCCACCGCCGGCACCTACACCATAGGCGACGCTTTCGCCGAAGGTGTAATCCCGCTCGACCATGAATAGCGAGGCGCCCAGGATCGCACAGTTCACGGTCAACAGCGGCAGAAAAATGCCGAGGGTGTTGTAGAGTGCCGGCAGGAACCTGTCGAGTACCATTTCCAGCACCTGCACCACGGCGGCGATGATGGCGATATAGGTGAGCAGTCCTAGAAAGGTGAGGTCGATATCGGGCTGCCCGGCCCACGACAGGGCGCCCGGCTTGAGCAGGGTCGACAGTACCAAATTGTTGATGGGGACGGTGATGATCTGCAGGAACAGGACTGCCGAGCCCAGGCCGATGGCAGTCTTTACCTGTTTTGAGATCGCCAGGAAGGTGCACATGCCGAGAAAAAAACTCAGCGGCAGGTTCTCCAGGAAGATGGAACGGAAAATTATGTCGAGATAATGGCCCATTATTCAGTCTCCTGTTGATCTGTCAGCACCGAGCGTACAGCCCAGATGATCATTGCCACAATGAAAAAGGCGCTGGCCGGAAGCACCAGTAGGCCGTTGGGGATATACCAGCCGCCGTTGGTGACGGTTTTCATTACTTCGTAGCCGAAGATTGAGCCGGAGCCGAACAGCTCGCGGATAAATGAGACCGCAATCAGGATAAAGCTGTAGCCAAGTCCGTTGCCGACGCCATCGAGGAAGGATGAAACCGGCGGATTACTCATGGCAAACCCCTCGGCGCGGCCCATGATGATGCAGTTGGTGATGATCAGCCCCACGTAGATGGAGAGCTGTTTGGAAAGTTCAAACACAAAGGCCTTCAGGATCTGATCGACCAGAATAACCAGCGTGGCGATAACGGTGATCTGGATGCCGATGCGAACCGAATTGGGGATCTGGAAGCGGACGATGGAAATGGTCAGGCTGGAAAATGCGGTGACGAAGACAACGCACACCGACATGACGAAGGCCGTGGCCATCTGACCGGTTACCGCCAGCGCCGAACAGATGCCCAAAATGAGCAGGGCGATCGGGTTCCGCTTGAAGATGGGATAGGTGAGGAGTTCGAGTTTTGATTCAGCCATTTGAATGTTCCTTTTTCTTCAGTTGGCTCAAAAATGGTTGGAAACCGTGATCTCCGAACCAGAATTGCAACAGATCCGAGACACCGTTGGAGGTGAGGGTGGCTCCGGACAGGCCGTCGATCTCATAGGGGGCATCAGGCGAGGTTTCATCGATGGTGCCCTTGACAACCCTGAGGGCAACCTCATCCTCCTTGTACACCTTTTTGCCGCTCCAGCCTTGCTGCCACCTGGGGTTGGCTACCTCGCCGCCAAGTCCCGGGGTCTCGCCATGTTCATAAAACGAGACTCCGCGAACGGTGTTGAGATCGCTGTCAATGGCCACATAGGCATACATGGTGGACCAGAGCCCCTTGCCCCGGACCGGCAACACGACCTGGGAGATGGCATCATCATCTTTCACCACATAGACCAGGGAATATTTTTCCTGGCGCCCCAGTCTGGCGATGTCGGCATCGGTGTCGATGGGGCGGCCCTGGTCACTGGAGAGTGATGCCCGCCGTTGATTGAAGGTCGCAGGATCGAGCTGATCCTCCGGCACAAACTCGCCGCTTTCAAGGTCGACCAGGCGGGTCTCCACGTTGGCAAAGAGTTCGTCGATCGATTTCCCCTCTTCAAACAGGCCGGCCGCATAAAGGATATTTTTCTGGCGATCCAGCTGGCGATTGGCCTCCTGTTTGGGGCGCAGGCCGACTGCCGCCCCTGCCACCAGGGCCGAACAGGCAAAGGCCAGGATGAGAACAGAGTAGAACGGCTTGGCGGCTCGGATATCAACCATGACGGAGCCTCCTTCTCTTGATGTTGGCTTGCAGCACAAAATAATCAAACAGCGGGGCGAAGACATTGCCGAGAATTATGGCCAGCATTGTTCCCTCCGGATAGGCGGGGTTGGCGACGCGAATCAGGATGCAGAGAACGCCGCACAGTCCGCCGTAGAGCCATTGGCCGGTATGGGTGTGGGCAGCTGAGACCGGATCGGTGGCCATAAAGACCATGCCAAAAGCGAAACTGCCCATCACCAGGTGATAGTGAGGCGGCAGGGAGTAGAGGGCATTGGCCGGTGCACTATGATACGAGAGCAGGGTCGCGGCGACGATGCCGCCAATCAGCATGGAAACGATGATCCGCCAGGAGGCCACCCTGGTCACCAGCAGGATCACGGCGCCCAGGAAGCAGGCGATGGCGGAGGTCTCGCCCATGGAGCCCGGAATATTGCCAATGAAGATCTGCAGCCAGTCAATCCCCATGGCCGAGGCCGGGGTACCCGGAGCAGCAGCAGCCGCAGCGCCTAAGGGGGTGGCGCTGGTAACTCCGTCCACCGCGGTCCACACCGCATCACCGGAGATCTGGGCAGGGTAGGCGAAGTAGATAAAGGCGCGGGAGGCGAGAGCCGGGTTCATGAAGTTGCGGCCGACGCCGCCAAACACCTCTTTGGCGAAGGTGAGACCGAAAGCGATGCCGGTGGCCACCTGCCACAAGGGGATGGTTGGCGGCAGGATCAGGGTGTAAAGCAGACCCGTCACCAGAAAGGCCTCGGAAAATTCATGGCCGCGGATAATGTTGAACAGACCCTCGACGACCGAGCCCACCACCATGGTGACGATATAGATGGGTAGGAAGTAGAGGGCGCCGTGGACCATGTTGGAGAAGGTGCTGGCCGGATCGCAGCCGATTCCAGCCATTATCGCCCCGCGCCAGCCTTCAGGAGCCGGCAGGCCCAGGGTGGCGATTGCCAGGTTAGCCTGATAGCCGGTGTTCCACAGCGCCATGAGGGTACAGGGAAGCAGGGCGATCAGTACCGTGGTCATGATCCGCTTCAGATCGATGCCGTCCCGGACGTGGGGGGCGCGTTTGGTGGTGGTGTTGCTGCCAAAAAGAAAAGAATCGAACGCCTCGTAGAGCGGGTACCAGCGTGCAAAGCGGGCTCCCGGCTCAAAGTGCTGGCCCAATTCTTCCATTATCTTGCTGAGTTTATTCATGTTTGCTCGTTAGTATTGTCTGTTGTTCTCAGCCTTCAATCTCGATTGTGGTCAATACCTGGCGGAGTTTGCTGCCGAACTCGTTTTTACCCGGACAGGCGAAACTGCAGGGGGCCACGTCCTCTTCAATCAGTTCCAGGCAGCCGAGCGCCTTCGCTTTCTCGGTGTCGCCCACCATCAGGGCCCGCATCAGGTAGGTGGGAATGATGTCTAAAGGCATCACATCCTCATAGGTGCCGAGGGGGTAGATGGCCCGATGGCCGCCCCAGACGGCGGTGTTCATGTCAATGTTCAGCAGCTTGTTGATGGCTGAGCTGAACACGGGTTTAACGGAAAAGCGTTTTGCCCCCGGCAGAGCCCAGTTCAGCAGGCTTCTGCCGCTGTTGTCCGGCAGCACGCTCACCTGATTGTGGTATCGACCAAGATAGGCGTGGGACTCATCCCCGGTGCGACCGCTGAGCACCGAGCCGGAAATGATGCGCATTGTGTCATCCTTGAGTTCCCCGGCACAGAGGTCGTTCAGGTTTGCTCCCAGTCGTGTGGTCACCAGTGACGGGTTACGTACACCCGGTCCGGCCAGGGAGACGGTGCGTTCAGTGAGGAGGGTGCCGGTGCGAAACAGGTAGCCGATGCTGATGACATCCTGATAGCCGATGTGCCACACCGTCTTCTGTTCATGGACCGGATCGATGAAATGGATATGGGTGGAGGCGAGCCCGGCAGGGTGCGGCCCGGTGAACGCCCAATAGCGGAAGTCCTCCTGTTTTTCCGCGTATCCCAGCTCGCGGTCCGCACAGCAGTAGTGGATCGGCACCTCCACCAGTCGGTTGAGAAGTTCAAGGCCCAGCTGGTAGTCAGCTGCCCTGGCGGAGATGATCAGCTCAGGCGGCGGCGCCAGGGGCTCGCTGTCCATGGCGGTGATAAAAAGCGATGCCGGTACAGCATCGACTTCGGGGATCTTGCCGTACGGTCTGGTGCGAAAGGATGCCCAGAGCCCGGATTCGACAAGAAGCTCTCTGATCTCCTCGGCGGTGAAGTTGTCGACGGGCTGGCCGGGATTGTCGATGAAGGTGATCGCCTCATCGCCCGCCAGCTCGATCACCAGGGATTCAAATTTTCTCTTGGCTCCGCGATTGATGGCTATTACCTTGCCGCAACCGGGGGCGACAAACCTCTGGCCCGATGCTTTCTTGTTGGTGAACAACAGCTGCCCGGTCTTGACCATGTCGCCGACCTCCACCTCCATGGTCGGTTTCATGCCGACGCTGTCGTCGCCAATTACCGCCACCGTACGGCATGCTGCTCCGGGGCGAATGGTGGGAGCCGGGGCGCCGCTGATGGGCAGGTTTAACCCTTTCTTGGTGATTATCTGTTCCATATCAGCTGAAAAATCCTGAAGTGTGTGAGCTGTTCTGCCGTTTGTCGATCAGGTACCCTTCGCATTCTGCCAGTGATTCCAACAATTCCAGACCGTTGTCTCGGCCAAGGGCCATGACCGCCGTGGCGAGGCCGTCGGCGAGGATCACCGATGGTGCCGTGATGGTGCAGCTGGCAAGCTCGGGGGAGGAGAAACCGGTTCGGGGATCGAGTATGTGGTGGTTGAGCAGGTCAGGGGTGTAGGCTTGGAAGTAATCGCCTGAAGTCGCCACCGCCCGGTCGGTAACCTGAACGGTAACCGGCTCCATGGATTTCTCCATTCTCGGGTTGCGGATACCTATTTTCCAGGGGCTGCCGTCCGGCTTGGCGCCGCTGACCATCAAATCGCCGCCGGCATCGACACAGACATTGTGAAATCCGGCAGCTTTTAAGACAGATACCCCTTGATCGACGATATAGCCCTTGCCGATACCATCCAGGGTGATACCCATCCCGGATTTTTGAAATCGTACGGCTGCGTTGTCCGCAGTCAGGTTCCGGTAACCGGTGGCAGCCATGGCCTGGGCGAGGGCCCCGTTGCTGTCGTCCGGTTTACCGATGAATTCGGAGTGGGCATTCATGACCGGCAGTACCGTCACATCAAACGCACCATCGCTTCGTTTGCCGAGTTCAGCGGACAGGTCAAGCACTTCAAGCAGCTCCTGGCCTGGCTTTTCGAGGCGGCCGGTGCTGTTCAGCTGTGCCACCTGGCTGGTTGGCATATGTCTGCTCAGCATTGCTTCCAGCTCTTTCATCCTGGTAATGGTCTGGTCTATGGCGTGCTCACAACTATCCCGGTCTTTACCGTAGACAGTCAGGTTCAGGTAGGTGCCCATGATTGGCTGACTGCGCCTGGCAACCTGAAGTGTGGTATCTCCTGAAAACAGACCAAGCTGCCAGCAGCCGCCCGCCGCCCCGGCAACGGCGACAATCTGCAGGAAGGTCCGTCTGGTCATGGTGTTCTTCATTCTTCCCCCACCTGTTCTGTTGAACTTTGTCATAAGCTCAGGGTACAAAATTGGTCAGTAACGCTCCCGTGCGTATGTAATTCAATGCGACTGGCCCAGTGTACGAAAGTGAGCTGACAAAATCATCTGACTAATCGAAATGCTTCAATAAAATATGTTTTAGTATAATGGGAATATAAAAGCGAATCAATCCTATTTGGTAATAGGACCAATAATCTTTTCTATCTGAAATGCTGAGAGAAAACCTATAGCTGCAGTTTAGCATGATTTTGCCGCAAAGTTTCAAGGATTATCCGGTGTATAATTGAAAGCGAAGACCAGCCCCGGGCTGGGACAACCTGGCATATGCACCGAGGTGAATCCGATGACAGGGGATAGCGGCAGAAAGAGTACAGCTTCAGGCGAAAAATTTGGCTATGAACGGCTGGGACTCTTTTATCTTGGGAGAGAGCTTGGCGAGGATGGGGAAACCTCCCTGCCCATGCTGTTCAGGAGCCGGGATCTTACCACTCACGGGGTGATCATCGGTATGACCGGCAGCGGTAAGACTGGCCTTGGCATTGCCTTGATTGAGGAGGCGATGATGGACGGGATCCCCTCCATCATCATCGATCCCAAGGGGGATATGGGCAACCTGCTGCTTGCCTTCCCGGAACTGCGCGCCGAGGATTTTCAGCCGTGGCTGGAGCCTGCTGAAGCGGAACGACATGGGCTGACACTTGAACAGTATGCGAGGGACACCGCTGACAAATGGCGTGAGGGGCTTGCAGCCTGGGACCAGGGACCGGCCAGGCTCAGGACCTTTAGTGAGCAGGCGGAGATAACAGTCTATACCCCGGGAGGCGGTGGCGGAGTGCCAATCTCGGTGCTGGCCAGTTTCAGCGCGCCTGCCGCGGAACTTGTATCTGACCCTGATGCCTTGAATGATCTGGTAAGCTCTTCTGTTTCCGGCCTGCTGGCTCTCTTGCAGCTCGACGCCGACCCCATGCGGAGCAGGGAGCATGTCCTGGTCAGTTCAATCCTCCTCTATCACTGGCGGAAAGGGCGCAGCCTGGATATGGAGGGACTGATTGGCGCAATCGTCAGCCCGCCCTTTAAAATGGTCGGCGCTTTTCCCCTCGAGACCTATTACAGCCAGCCGGACCGTATGCAGCTTGCCATGCGGTTGAACACTCTCCTGGCCAGCCCTTCCTTTAGTGGTTGGGTGCAAGGAGAGTCCCTGGATATCCAGCGCCTGCTCTACGGTGAGGACGGCAGGCCGAAGACCGCTATTTTCTCAATTTCCCACCTGAGCGACTCTGAACGGATGTTCTTTGTCACCCTGCTTCTCAACAACTTTGTCGGCTGGATGCGAAGACAGCGGGGCAGCTCGTCGCTGAAAGCGCTCCTCTACATGGATGAGGTCTTCGGCTTTTTCCCGCCAACCGCCAATCCGCCATCGAAAAAGCCCATGCTGTTGCTGCTCAAGCAGGCACGAGCTTTTGGTTGCGGTGTGGTGCTTGCGACCCAGAATCCGGTGGATCTCGATTACCGGGGCCTTGCCAATATGGGGAGTTGGTTTGTCGGCCGGCTGCAGACAGACCAGGACAGGAAAAAAGTTGCCGGAGCCATCGCCGGGGCAGGCGACGGGCGACTGATGCAAGGGGAGGTCGAGCAACAGCTGGCGAGGATGAGAAACAGACAATTCCTGCTGAATTCCGCCCATCTTAACGAACCGTGTATTTTTGAAAGCCGTTGGGTGATGTCGTTTCTAAAAGGGCCGCTTGCCGGCGAGGAAATAGCGCAGCTGATGGCGGACAAGGTTTTAACCGAGCATCAATTGGTGCAGCCAGCCACTTTATCACCGGAGGCGCCTGGCCGGCAGGAGCCTGGGCAGGCAGCAGGTGACGAAACCGCGCCGATTATCTCAGACCAGATAGAACAGTACTATTATCTGCCCTCGGTGGTGGTCGAAGGCAGCATGCTGCTGCCGGGGCTTGCGGCCAGCTGTCAGGTGCGCTTTTTTAACGCAAAAAGAAACATAGACGAGACCCGGCAGCTGCGGCTCTATTATCCCCTGCAGTTCTCGACCGAAAAATTTCCCGGGCTGGAAGCCGTCCCCTGGGCGGAGGCTCAGGAGATGCCCTTTACGCTGGAGGATTGTCTCGCCTCAGCCCCTTCAGGGTGTAGATTTGGACCCTTACCGGCTGAAATATGTGCGGCCAGGGATCTACGGGGCGCAAAAAAGAGTCTGGCCGACTATCTCTACCGGAGCCAGCGGCTGGAGTTGTTCAGGGTGAAATCGCTGAGGCTGGAATCGGTTCCCCATGAGTCGCTGGCAGATTTCAGGGTGCGCCTTGGTGATCTTTTGCGGGAGAAAAAGGATGGAGCGCTGGAAAAACTGCGGGCCAAATATGATCTCAGGCAGCAACGGCTTGAGAAAAAACTCCAGGCAGCAGCGTCTCATCTGCAGCGGGAAGAGGCCGAACTGCGAGCGAAAACCACAGATACCTTGCTCTCTTTCGGGGTGGCCGTAGTTGGGGCGCTGTTCGGGCGGCGGAGGACCGGAAACGGTGGTTCGGGTTTGGCCAGCGGTTTCCGCCGGGCCGGCCGCGTTGCCAGTGAACAAGATGATGTAAACCGAGCCAGACAGGCTCTGAGGCAGCTGCGGCAGGAGGTGGCGGAGCTGGCAGCGGAGTTGGAGCAGGATATGGCCGGGCTGGAACAGTCTTTTACCGTAGCCAATTACCAAATCGAGACTTTCGCGATCAATCCCCGCCGTATGGATATTTTCGAGGTGAACTGTTCGCTGATATGGCAGCTTGCCGATTCAGGGGAAATCAGCTCATGCAGATCGACCATCAATCGATAGGAATTAGGCGAGAATTCACGTTTTGTCAAAGTGAAAATGAGCAGCCTTGCGACAAAAGGGTATTGTCGAAAAAAAGTACGCTTTAGGGTGGCAATTATTGAGTGTTGGTGTTAAGTCGGTGGGAAGAGGAGCAAGCCCCTTATTTCAATAAATTACGGGGGAAAGAGCGGCTTGGAGAGTGCAGTTCGCCGCAGTCGTAGAACGGACTCTCCGAACCGGAATTCGGCGCCTGTTTCTTTGGCAGAGATAAGCAGGTGACGACAACCATGAAATGCAGCACGTCAACCACACAGTGACCCATGAAAGACCCCATTTATCCCGACAGGACACAGTATGAAGTTTCGCAGTGTTACCCAGAGGTAATGTCGGCGCTGAAAGAGCTCAGTGTGAAGGTACGCAATTGCGGACCGCTGGAAGAAAAGACAGCCCATCTTATCCAGCTGGCAGCCGCTGCGGCAAATGGCTCTGAAACAACGGTTCTTTCCCACGCCAAAAGAGCGATACGGGCAGGTGCAAGCAGCCGTGAGGTCTACCACGCCCTGATGCTGTTATTGCCTGTCTGCGGGTATCCGACGACCATGGAGGCGATCTCCTGGTGCCACGATATCCTGGAAGGTGAATGCGGCGAGTAATCGCCGCACCCATATTCCGGCAGAAAGAGCTCTATCGTCCGCTGGCCAGGGAGTCACTTCTCTGACCGTTTGTACAGTGGGCTCGCCCTTTTGCCCTGTGAGGGCAGGTGCTGACGGTCGGCCAGGTGAGGATGGCTTTGTGCTGTGTTGCTGAGTTGCCGGTACAGTCACTGCCTCCCCTGTTTCCTGCCTCCTGCCCACTCGATCCTCCCCTCCAGCTTCCTGTGGGTCGGGCTCCCGTGGCGGTGCCCAGCACCTGAGGGCCACTCGGGTGGGTATGCCTTGGCGCGGTCCGTGGCCATGAACCTGCCGACCCCGCCTGCCAAGAGATACTCAACCCATCCCTTCCTCAAAGACAATTCACCGTGCAGTTGAGCAGGCTTTCGCAACAGCGCACGCTTTTGAGTGCCCCCGAACCATACATCGTATCAGCCCGCCCGGGTTGACCTCTATCCCCTTGTCAGTGCTTGGTTATAACAGTTGAAATTTATTGACAAGATAAAGTTTAGCGCGTAGAAAATTGCCTAGTTAACTATCTTTGAGGGGAAGCATGGAAAAAATACAGGAAAATACCTTGGGCCGTTTAGTGTATATGTCGGCCATGTCGTTCAGGAACTATCTGGAGACGCAGTTGAAGCCATATGACCTGACGGCGGAGCAGTTTCATATCCTGAAATGTCTGATAGAGGAAAACGGGGTCTCGCAGAACCGCCTCTGTGAGGCAACGGATAAAAGCCCGGCCAATGTGACCAGGATTCTCGACAGGCTGGAGAAAAAGCAGTGTATCGAGCGCAGGAACAATCCTGAGGACAGACGATCGAGCCTGGTGTATCTCACCGGCGAAGGGGAGCAACTCATATCACGGATCAAAGAAGAACTTGCCGATTGTGAGGCGAAGGTGACAGCCGGTTTGAGCCCGGAGCAAGTGAAGTGGATCAAGGACGGTCTGCAGATCATTCGTCAGAACATGGAACACCGTATGGGAGAGGAGAAGAGATGAGAGAGGGGGGAAAAGGCAGTGTCTCGATAGTGCTTCTGCTGGGAGTTATTTGCGCAATGTGCATTTTTTCGGGTCTGGCGGCGGCGCAAGGCCCGCCACCTGCGCGGGTGATTGTCAGCAAGGTCATGGAACAGGAGATTGCCCAGAGTCGATCGGTAATCGGCATTCTCTACTATGAACGCACCAGTGACATCTCCACCGAGGTCGCTGGTCTGGTGGAGGTGGTGCGGGTAAATCAGGGCGATAATGTACGGGCGGGAGATGTGCTGGTGGAACTCAATACCGAGATTCTCGATCAGGAGATCGTCCTGACCAGGACCCGTATCGCCCAGGCGGAGCTGCGCATTATCAACACCCAGAAAAATTTTAAGCGTTTGGAGAACCTGTTTGAAAATAAAGGGGTCAGCGAGAAGGACTTTGACGATGCGCTCTATGCCTACCAGGATGCCCAGAAGGAGAAGCAGGCCAACGAAGACAACCTGAAAAAGCTGCTGATCCAGAAAAAGCGCAGCGTGATCACCGCACCTTTTGCCGGGGTCATTCTCACCAAGAATGTGGATTCCGGTGCCTGGGTGCAGCAGGGCAAGCAGCTGGTGAGCCTGGGCTCCATCAACGACCTGTATGTGCGGGCACCGATTGCCGAAGCGCTGTTGCAGTACATTCGCATGGGTGAGGAAGTGCCGGTGATTATCACCGCCTTTGGCGAGGAGAAGAGCGGTACGGTGGTCGATATCGATCCGGTGGCCGATGTAAAGACCAAAAACGTCTTCTTGAAGATCAAGATCGAGCCGCTGCCGCTGGTGGCGCAGAACATGTCGGCCATGGTCCATGTCCCGGCCAGCCCCAAGACCCAGCTGCGGGTCCTGCCCCGGGCCGCCATCATCAAGAACCAGGGCAGGGATTTTGTCTACACCATAAAAGAGGGGAAAGCCTCCATCCTGCCGGTGCACGTGGTGACCTTCATGGGAGAGAAGGTGGCTGTGGATAACCCGTATATCGTGGCGGGAATGGATGTGGTGGTGGAAGGCAACGAGCGCCTCCGTCCCGATCAGCCGGTTGTGATTGCGGGAGAGAGATAATGAACATCGTCGAATATGCATTGAAAAAACCGGTGAGCGTGGCCGTAGGGGTTATCCTGGTGGCCACCTTTGGCCTGATCGGCCTGCAAAAACTGCCGGTACAGCTCACGCCGGACGTGGAAACGCCCCAGATCACCGTACAGACCACCTGGGGCGGCGCCACCCCTTACGAGATCGAAAAGGACATCATCGAAAAGCAGGAAGAGGCGCTCAAGGGTTTGCAGGGGTTGACCGAGATGGAAAGCTCCAGCTACAACAACTTCGGTGAGATCACCCTCTCCTTTGGGATCGGCACCAATCTTGACGATGCCCTGCTCAGGGTCTCCAACAAGATGAACGAGGTGTCCGGTTATCCCGACTCGGCGGACAAGCCGAAGATCGAGGCGGCTGGTGCCAACAGCTCGCCGGTTATCTGGTCCGTGCTCAAAACCCGTGAAGATAACCCAAATCATATCAACACCTACCGTACCTATTTTGAAGATAATGTGCGCCAGCACATCGAGCGCGTGCCGGGGGTGGGGTCGCTCCTGGTGTTTGGCGGCACCGAAGCGGAAATGCATGTGACGCTGGATATGACCGAGATGGCCAGATACAACATCTCCATTAACCAGATCAGCGCTGCCCTGAAAAACGCCAACGCCACCACCTCGGCCGGCGTGCTCGGTATTGGCCGCAAGAACTACCGCATCAGGACCATGGGCCAGTTCCAGACCCCGGGAGATGTCATGGATGTGGTGGTGTTTGACGACGGCATCAAACGGGTCTACCTGCGGGATATCGCCACAGTCTCTCCCGGCTATGACAAGGAGACCGGCGGGGTGTTCCACAACGGCACCCAGGTCATCGTCATCGGCATCCGTAAGGAGCCCGGTGCCAACGTGCTGGATATGACCGAACGGGTGGAAAAAGAGGTAGAGCGGCTCAACAGCGGTCTGTTGGCCGATAGACAGCTCTATATCGATATGGTCTATGACCAGCGGCCATATATCAATACCGCCATCGATCTGGTCCAGATGAACGTGATGATCGGCGGCCTGTTGGCTATCGCGGTACTGATCACCTTTCTGCGCAGTATGCGTTCGACCATCACCACAGCGGTGGCTATTCCTGTCTCCGTGGTGGGCAGCTTTATTTTTCTGTGGGTAAGCGGCAGGAGCCTGAACGTGGTGAGTCTTGCCGGTATCTCCTTTGCGGTGGGTATGCTGGTGGACAACTCCATCGTGGTGTTGGAGAACATCGACCGGCATCGGAAGATGGGCAAAGACGCCTTCACCGCCGCCCTGGATGGTGCCAACGAGGTGTGGGGAGCGGTATTTGCCTCCACCGCCACCACCGTGGCGGTCTTTCTGCCGGTGGTGTTCATGCAGGAGGAGGCGGGGCAGCTCTTTCGCGATATCGCCATCGCCATCACCTTCTCCATCATGCTGAGCCTGGTGGTGTCGATCACCGTTATCCCGACCCTGATCAACATCTTCTACCGGAACCGAAAAGAGAAAGAGAAGAACTGGCTGCAGAAATCCACCCTTGGGCCGATGGTCGCCAACGGCTTGATGTGGGTGTCAAACCTGTGTCTGAGAAACGTCTTCACCAGGATCGCTTCGGTGCTGGTCTTCACCTCGCTTTCGGTGGTGCTGATCGTGGCCCTTAAGCCCAGCGCCGAATACCTGCCCCAGGGCAACCGCAACCTGATCCTGAATATCCTGATCCCGCCTCCGGGCTATTCGGTCGACAAGCTGAAAGAGATCGGGACCTACATTTTTGACAGCTCCGGGCCCTATTTCAAAGAAGACGATAAAGAAGGCTTTCCCCAGATCAAGCAGATGTTTTATGTCGGCTCGGATCGCTTCACCCTCTTTGGCGGCATCTCAACCCACGAGACCCGGGCTGCCGAGCTGATCCCGCTGTTTTCCCGGATCATGAACACCATTCCCGGCTTTTTCGGCGTCTCTTTGCAGGCCGGGATCTTCGAGACCGGGCTCGGGCAGGGCAGGACGGTCGAGGTCAATATCTCCGGCGAGAACATCGAGCAGATAGCGGGCTCCGCCTTGATGCTCTACGGAGCCACCATGCAGGCCATTCCCGGTTCCCAGGTGCGGCCGGTGCCCTCTTTTGAGACCAGCTACCCGGAGATCAGGGTCATCGGCAATAAAGAAAAACTGGCGGCCAACGGGCTGACCGAAAAGGATCTGGGCGTCTATATCGATACCCTGATGGACGGCCGCAAGGTCGATGATTACCGGCCCGAGGGCGTAAAGCAGATCGATCTGGTGGTGAAAGGCAACGATGAGATCTATGACACCCCGGAGCGGATACTGCAGGCGACCATCGTCAACAGCTACGGCAACCTGATCCATGTGGGTGACGTGGCACAGCTCGAGTACAGCCAGGGCATGCCGCAGATCAACCATCTGGAGCGGAAGCGAACCATTACCCTGCAGGTGACGCCGCCCAAGGACATTCCCATCCAGACCGCCATGGAGACCATCGAAAACGGGTTGATCAAACCGCTGCAGGAGCAGGGCAAACTGCCCGGTCTGGAAATCACCATCGGCGGTAATGCGGATAAGCTCCAGGAGACTGGTGAGGCCCTGCAATGGAACCTGCTGCTGGCCCTGCTGATTACCTACCTGCTGATGGCGGCGCTGTTTGAGAATTTTCTCTACCCGTTCATCATCTTGTTTAGTGTCCCACTGGCCGCGGCGGGCGGTTTTGTCGGGCTGGTTGCCGTCAACGCCTTCGTGGCGCCCCAGGCCTTTGATGTGCTGGCCATGCTCGGCTTTATCATCCTGATCGGTACCGTAGTCAATAACGCCATCCTGATCGTCCACCAGTCCCTGAACAATGTCCGCTATCACGCCATGGTCGGGCTTGAGGCGATCTCCGATGCGGTGCGGACCCGCATCCGCCCCATTTTCATGAGTGCCACCACCAGCCTGCTGGCCATGACCCCGCTGGTGATCTCCACCGGTTCGGGCAGTGAGCTGTACCGCGGCCTGGGCTCCATTTTGCTGGGGGGGCTGGCGCTGTCAACGGTGTTCACCCTTTTTGTCATTCCATCACTTCTTACATTTGTCATAGGTTTTGAAAGGAGCAGAGTTCATGAAGAGAGTTAGTCTATTCACCGCAACCGTTACCACAACTCTTGCCGGTTGTCTGGCGGGTGCAGTTGCCGCTTCGGCGATGGATCTTGCGGCGATGCAGGGTGCGGCGGTGAATAATCGCGAGGTGGTGCAGCGCTTTATCACCAATGTGGAGCAAAGTGAGCAGGATATTACCCTGGCCAGGGGCCGGTACTATCCGTCCGTCGATCTTTCCTACATAACCAATACCCTGGATGAGCCGGGCATGTTTGAGGATTCGGAGAACAGCGTGGCCGAGGCGAGGGTGAGCTGGAATCTCTTTGCGGGCTTTCGGGACAAGTACAACCTGCTCACGGCCCAGCAGCTGCAGGAGGTTGAGACCTTCCGCCTCCAAGGCATCGAGCAGGATCTGCGGCTGGTGGTGGCGCTCAGCTATCTCGGGGTGTATGACAGCCTGGCCAACCTGAAGGTGACCGAGGATGCGGTCCGTACCCTGGAGCGGGTCTATCGTGACGGTGAAAACCGTTATGATGTGGGGCTGATCGGCAAGAATGATCTGTTGAAGTTCAGGGTCGACTACGATAACGCCGATATCAACATGAAGGCGGCCAAGGCGCGCCTGGATAAGAGCGTCAACTCCCTTTCCCGGGAGATCGGTATCGGTGTCACCCTGGAGGATCTTCGTTTTAACGAGTTCTCCATTTTGCCCGGTGAACTGGATGAGGCCCAATACCTGCAGAGGATGCTTGTCTCGCGAAGTGAGATTTTAGCCCTGGAAGGGGTAATTGCTGCCAATGAGTCGCAGGTACAGGCGAGCTACGCAGATTACTATCCGAACGTGGACCTGGTGGGCAGCTACAGCCGCTACGACGACAGCTACTTCAGCGGTGCCGGTGATGTGGAGGATGAAGAGCTGCGCGCCAGCCTGGTGCTCTCCATGAATATCTTCCGCGGTTTCACCAAGGAGGCCCAGACCAGCAAGGCCAAGCTGGAGAAGCGGGGCAACCAGTATGATCTGCAGGAGTTAAAGGACACGCTGACCAACGATCTGCACAACCTCTTTATCGATTACCGGGTGAGTCTGGAGAACGTGGATGTGGCCAGGAGGTCCATTGAGCAGGCCGAGGAAAACCTGCGCATCACCCAGCTCAAGTATGACCAGGGGCTGGAGCGGGAGTCGGATCTGCTGGATGCCATCGCCAACCTCTCCCGGGCCCAGGCCAACGAGGTGGCGGTGGTCCGCACTGTCTACAGTAACTATTTCCAGATCCAGAGGATGGTTGCTGGTTTCTAACAGAGTACCGTAGAAAGCCTCAGGTCAACATCTTCGAGGACGAAGTTTTGATCGAAAATCACACTTCTCTACCACATTCCCGGCGTGTGGTGGAGTGTGTTTATTCAATCCCGCAGGTTATCCCGCCCTGCTCTGGAGACCCGGAGAGTCAGGCAGGGTTAATCCCAAACCTCCCCGCCCATTGCTCGATGCAGAGGGCGGGGTCGTTTTTTCCCACAGCTTGGATACGGGCACATAATATTTATTTTTTCAGCTCTTTTAGACAGTAGGTTATGGAACGCAGTACCTTAATCACACTTCTTCTGACGATCTTTATCGCGTTATTGGGGATCGGGATCATAATTCCGGTGATGCCTCTCCTGGCAGACAGTCTCGGTGCGGGCGGGGTGGCGCTGGGGATGATCATTGCCGCCTTTTCCATCGTACGCGGCCTTGCCCAGCCGGTGGTGGGCAACCTCTCCGATCTTTTTGGCAGGAAATGGTTTATGGTGGCCGGGCTCTTTATCTACGGGCTGGTGGGGCTGCTGATTCCCCATGCCGGCAGCGTCAACGATCTGATTATTATCCGGGGTTTTCAAGGCCTCGGTTCGGCCATGATCGTACCGATCGCCCTGGCCTACGTCAGTATCCTGGCTCCGCCGGGACAGGAAGGTCGCTATATGGGCTATCTCAATATCGCCATGTTCTGCGGCATCGGCTGTGGCCCGGTTTTCGGCGGGTTGTTCATGGACATGCTGGGGATGGCTTCAGCCTTTTATGCCATGGCTGCGCTCTCTTTTGCCGCTTTTGTGCTGGTGTTCTGCAATATGCCGGCAGCTCTTCCCCAGAAAGGGGTAGAGCCGGCGGGGCTGCTGCCAAGTCTGGCGAAAATGGTTCGCCGGGCGAGAACTGTCGGCATTTTGCTGGCACGGTATGCCACCATGATTGTCATGGTGCCCACCATGGCCTTTTTGCCCATACTGATGATGCAGTGGGAAAACCCGGTGAGCGGCATTCAGGTTGGTTTAGTGATTGCCGCCCGGACCCTGGTGAATGCCCTCCTGCAGGTCCCCTTCGGCAAGTTGGCGGACAGTTGCAACAAAATAGTTCTGCTGCTGGTCGGAACTCTCTGCATGGGTGTCTCCCTGGCCCTGGTGCCGCACGGCACAAACCTGCTGGCGATGATCGTGCTCTACGCCGTTCTAGGTGTCGGCGAGGCGTTGATCTGGCCGGTGCTGGGCGTCTACGCCTCGGAAGAGGGGCGGACCCATTTCGGGCATGGGACCATGATGGGGGTCTACAGCCTGGCCATGAGCGGCGGTGTTTTTACCGGTGCGATGCTGGCCGGGTATGTATCGGACCATCTGGGCATGAGTTGGGCCTACTATCTCACTTCGCTTGCGGTGTGCCTGATCACAATGTTTGCCGCTATCATGATATATCAGGGAGAGCGGGCTGACCGGGCAGGCGGCAGCAACTCATCATGACAATTCTGCGGTCACTTTTATAGGCTGGTCCTGCTGTTTGATGATTCTCACCATTTAGATTTAGCGAGGTGTCCAGGGCAAGCTGGATATCGGGCAAGGCTGCCGCCTCAGACAAAGACTGATGACGGCTGGAATCCCCGTTGGCCAGGGAGAAAAATGCCAGTGATCGTGTGTTTTACATATCGCGCTCCCATACTGAAAGATGAAACGCCAATCGATTCCTGCAGGTGCGGTTGCCACTAACACTCAATTCTTCCATGCACTGCCAGCTGTTCTGGTGTATGTTACGTTGACCCTGACCGGTATGTGGTGTTTTTTTAAAGGCGGGGAGGGTGAGTGCCGGGCAATGGCGGAAGGAGGCCGAACATAACCCAGGAAGAGGTGAGCGATGATAAGACGGATTCTGGTCGTGATGGTGCTGATGTTGGCATTTTCCACCCCTGCCTGCTGGGCGGGCGAGGAGAAATCGGAAGACATCCTCAAACTGCTGGTCATCACCGGAGCGCTGGAACAGGCAAAAGAGATCGTGACCTACTTGACCAGGACGGAACTGGCGGCCGTAGGCGAGGACGAGGTTGACATTTCCCCGGAGGCACTGGCCATCATTGAAGAAGAGGCGGTCACCATCCTGGCCGGGCAGTTTTCCGCCGGTTCACCCCTGATGGACGAGCTGGTGAACATCTATGCGGAATTTTTCACTCATGAGGAGATCAGGGAGATTCTCGCCTTTTATGAATCGGAGATCGGTACCAAAATGATTGCCAGTATGCCCCAGATTATGGAACGTTCCATGCTCGCCGGCCAGGTTATGGGCAACAGCATCAAACCAGTGCTCAGGGATAATATCCTGCTCAGGTTGCAGGCGGAAGGGGTCGAGGTGGCGCATTGATGTCGGCCTCTCAGGTCGGCAGCTCTATGCGGCTGTGGCGGCAGCCTGGCATTGACCGAGATCGCTGGCGACTATCCTGATCAGTTCCGGGTCTATTCTGCCCATGCTCACCTCCTTTTTCAACATCATCAGGATATCGTGCGGTGCCATAGGCGGACGGTATGGTCTTCTCTGGGCCAGGGCCTGATAGATATCCGCCACGCCCACTATCCTGGACTCGATGCTCAGCTCATTGGCTGGTCTTTTAAACGGGTAACCGCTGCCGTCCAGCTTTTCATGATGGTCGGCCCCCCATCTGGCTATCTGCTCCAAACCTTTTATCCGCTGCAATATCAAGTAGGTGACATAGCTGTGCTGGCGCATGATGTCGAGAAAATCACCTTCCAGACCGCGGGGATAGTCGAGAATCTCATCAGGAACCTGCAGTTTACCCAGATCATGCAGCAAGCCCGCCAGCTCCAGTGAGATGACAGTCTCCCCTGAAAGACCGCAACGTCTGCCTAGATAAGCGGCAAGGCGCGATACTCCCAGGGAATGCTCGGCAGTGTAGGTGCTTTTGGCATCGACGATTTCAGCAAAGATTGCTGCCATTTTCTTGAGTTGGTCATGATCCAGCCAGATTTCATCCGGTTCATTGAACTGCTGCGTCAGGTAATCGCGGAGATGCTGGGGCTCTTGAGTGATCCAGAACGCCTCTTTCTCGGAGGCGGCAAGAAGGACATCCACCAGTTCCGGCTTGAAATGCGTCCCGCGAAGTGACCTGATCTTCCCGCACACCCAGTCGCGACAGGAGAGTTTCGTGGCAAAAGGCTCCATCCCAGAAAGGGCATCTACCCTGTCTGTGAGGTAGATGAGATTGGCGTGGGTTTTGATATCCTCGGCGATGGGCAGATCCTTTAATTCATCCCATCCGGTATGATGGTGCAGGACCACATCGGCAAACTCTGCCAGCGGGGCAAACCGCCGCAATCGTTCAGCGCCAATCAGGCAGTGACGCTTGGCGTCGGCCCATTCCAGTTCGCTAACCAGATGGGTGTGGACCTGGCTTGACGAAACTCCGCAGTCATGGAGCAGGCCGAGGCGATACAGCTTCAAATGCAGCCTGGAATCGGTGCTGAACAGTTTTGCGCATTCCATGGCCATGAATCCCACCCGTTTGCCATGGTGCAACTCGTCCACGCCGACCAGGTCAATAGTGTCCGACAGGGCGTGCACCAGCTGGCCGAAGTCAATTCTCAGATCGATGTTCATATGGACTCCTGCAGGTGATAGCTCACTGCCGCCGGCTTTGTTGAACGGCGACAAAGGCTGTGGACCTTTGAAGATTGCAGCTTCCTTTTTATTCTAGCACCCCTCAAGATGGCTGTTGAGCACAAAAGGCAGAGTGGCGGTGGGATGCCCAGGCAGGATGAGCAGCTTCATGCAGAGGCCTTCGGCACAGGACGAGTGTGCGAACGAGGCATCTTGGAGCCTTTTGAGGGGAATTGTGATAAAAATTTCAGAAGTTGTTTGTATATCGTTTATTTCATGTGACGCTCAGGTGAGTTTTTTGTGCAAGTGTTGCTTGTTGTTGCATAAGCCTGGCTGACAGATTATTCATTCGTCACGACATTATGGATGCCGTTATCAGGCTTTAGCCAGCTCGTCTCCTTGTACGCCCAGTACTGAGGGTTGGCTGAATACGGCACATGTTCCCACTGAAACCAAAAATGCGAACTATGGAGGAGACGATGACAAGAGCGGTTGATCTGTCACACCTGGTGTTTGTTGACTTGCTGCAGAATCTGGTTGACACCACGGGCACCAAGGTGGCCAAGGGGAATCTTATGCGGATAGCGATGAAGGCCGGCCAGCAGGTAGAGCCTAGGGAGTACGCTTCTTTTGAAGAACTGGTCGAAGCAATGGAGGGCGGTGGCACGCCGCTGTCAGGAATAGAAGGCAATGCCACCTATCTCGGCGATGGGCTGTTCGGCTTGGAAGTGTGCCCCTTTAGCAAGTTATCGCAAGACTATCAGGGCTATTTCAATCAGGAGCCGACTGGTTTCAAAGAGCTTACCGGCGAATTCAATGCGGAGAGCGCCATAGCAAAGGAGATGAAAATAGGTCTGGGGGCTGGGGTCGGACCGTTCTGCATCTTCCACCAGCCCATGCGCAGTCAGGCCGGTACCAGCATCAGCGTGGCCGGAAAGGGGGTGGAAGTCATCCAGCTGGCCTGCAAAGGAGGCAACGGAGCCAAGGCCTTTGCCCGGCACCTGATTGCCGAGTTTGGCTGCAACCAGGAGAGGGTTGAGCAAATCATGGACAGCTACACCTGCTGTTATGGAATCAGGATAAAGGGCTGCTGATTCTCGCCGCGACATTGGCGGCCAGCTGCTGCCTGGCGGCAGTGTTACTTGCGCAACACTCCATGCTGCAGCATAAGCCCCTGCAGGGCAGGGTACGGCTGGGCCCCCACCAGGGTTGAGCCTTTGAGGATAAACGTCGGCACAGCGGTTATCTGCTGCCGGCGGGAGGCCTGCCAATCCTTATCAACAGCTGATGCATGGCTCCTTGTGCGCAGCACTTCATCGGCTGCCTCCCAGGGCAGCTTGCAGGATTCGGCGAGGTCCAGGAGAACCGCGTGGTCGGCCAGGTTGCGCCCGTCAGCAAAGTAGGCGGTAAAGGCTGCCATATGAAAGTCATCGCCGCGGCCCAATTCCTCTGCCCATAACCCCAGCTCCTGGGCGAGCCGGGAGTTGTAGGTTTTGGTTCGTTGGCCGAAAGCTAAGCCCAGCTGCTCGGCGGTGCTTCTGAGCTGGGAGACCATACGCTGGATCTGCTCCGTGTCCGTATGAAAGAGGTCTTCGAGCAGCATACCCTCTTCAGGAGTTTCGGGGTGCAGCGGAAAGGCGCGCCATCGCACCTTGAGCTGGTACTCGTTTTTCAGCTGTTCAACACTTCCAGTGATGAAGTAGCAATACGGTCAGACGTAGTCTGAAAATATGTCTAGAACAGGTGGTATGACCATTCTGTTTTGCTCGCTGTGTGAAATGTCGGGCCTCGCTATTCCTTTTGCGGTTTGACACTGCCCGAAGCGCCGTTTATGACGCGGCCGCAGCGGCGGCAGTTCAGTATCAGCCGGGCATCGGCGTATCCGGCACCATATTCGGCCCCCATGGTGCCCTCGCTGCCGCAAAGGTCGCAGAGGGCGGGCATGGTGCCATTGTTGATGCGAATACCGATATATATGGCCACCAGGGCGATGAGTGCAAATCCGGCCAGGGAGACTTCTTCAAATTCAGCCAGATAGAGGATGGCAAGTAGCAGGGCCAGGGCGGCGCCAATGAGTCGTAACCAGTAGAGACGGATCAGGCTGATATGCATAATGATAGGGCCGGTATGGGAATAACAGCTGCCACCTCCTCTAGCACTTTCTCAAGGCCGCGTCCAGCTGCGAATGGGTTGTTCGCCGAACGGCTATCCTTACACAGAACGGGGTATTGTTCAAGATGTAACTCCCGGCTGTCCTGATTGTCTCCTCCTGAAGAGGAAAATCCAGGCAATGGGTTGTGTGGCTGAATGGAATTCGGTAAGGGCGCTGCCGGGGCATGATTTCCCCGGCAGCGCAGCTTGGTTATATCGGAAGTGGGAAGTTAAAAAAGGATGCTCCCGTGTCAGTCTTCGTAGCCTTTACCGGCACAGGTTGGGCAGTTCTGCTCCGGAGTGCAGCGAACATCTTCCATTTCTTCGCCCATCTGTCCGCCGCGCCATTCAGAGTCAGCTTCACAGATTCCTTCTATCACTTTTTTCCCCTGGCAGGTTGGACATACTTTTTTGGTTTGTTCAGGCATGATCTACTCCTTTAGGAAAATAGAGTTCACGGATAATTGCCACCTGGGTACCGTGTAGTGAACTGCCGAGCAGTTGCGCCATTACAGGCTGTTGCAACTAAAGTGACTACTCCTCATCGACGAAATAATCTTTTAACTTCTCGAGCAGCGATTCAGGGAGTTCCCTGTTGTACATGAATGCCTCGGCCTCCTCGCCGGTAATCTGCTGCTTTATTTCAAGCGGCAGGGAGCGGAGAACGGCAACACGTTCCGGATCGGGTTTTTGTTTTGTGTTTTCAGAGTTGCTCACGGTTTTTTCCCTAAATGGCAATGAGGGTGCTCGGGTACTCTCCATACCCGTACTCCGACCTCTTACTAATTAAGTTTTCTTCCCAGCCGATCATCTGTCAATGGCTAAAGAATTACTTTTCAATATTGATAACTATTATCAAAAGAAAAAGCTAGCAGAAAATCGAGGGGAACGAAAAAAAATCCAGGAATCCTCTAGATGAAGCGACTATCTGACCTTTTTTCTGCCACCGCATCTCCTGAATGAGTCATCCACCCACTTTCGGCATTTTCCACATGGTCAAAGCCAGGAATGTACGGCTTGATGTCGATAAGGGGGGTGCCGTTCAGGATATCTACCCCCAGGATATGCAAAAAATTATCTTTAATGCCGGTGAGCTGTACCAGGGACATCCCAAGGTGGTTGGGGCGCAGCGGCGAGCGGGTGGCGTACACTCCTCTCTTGACGGTATCCATGAAGGGAATGACGGAGAGTTCAGTTCTGGTAGCCTTATGGAAGAGGTAGATCAGGTAAATGTGGCTGAAGCCTGCCAGATCGGCAAGACCATCTGCATAGTCAGGAAAAACCTCCACCCGTCCTGCGGTGTCCGCCGCCCCTCGTGGTTGGATGGGCATATTGGCGAGGTTGGTGTAGGGGGAGTGGATGGTGCCAATGGGTTGAAGAGAGGGGAGTTCGGTGTGGGTGTCGTGATGCATGGGCTTGGTTCTGTCCGGGGTAAAGGGTGGGCGGTTTGGCCACTGGCAGAGTAACCGGGGCTGACTGAAGACCCTTTTACGATAACAAAAAAGCCCGGCTTTTCACCGGGCTTTTCCATCATTCTATAGCCTGTTGTCTATTTCCAGTAGTATAGGGCGCCGCCCCCCAGCTCCTGTTCGATTTCCAGCAATCTGTTGTACTTGGCTATGCGCTCACTCCTGCTGGCGGAACCGGTTTTAAGCTGGCCACCGTCCATGGCCACCGCAAAATCCGCCAGGAAGGTGTCTTCGGTCTCTCCGGAACGGTGAGAGATAAAGTAGCGCCAGCCAGCGTCACGGCACATGCGGACGGCCTCGATACTCTCGGTGACGGTGCCGATCTGATTGAGTTTAATGAGAACCGAGTTGGCGGTTTTCTCCTTGATGCCGCGGGCGATATACTTGGTGTTGGTAACAAATATATCATCACCCACGATATCAATTTTGTCACCCACCTTGGCGGTGAAGCTCGTAAAACCCTCCCAGTCATTTTCTGCCAGGGGATCCTCCCAGGTGACAATGGGGTACTTCTCCACCCACTTCACCGAAAGCGCCACCAGCTCCTCGCGTGACATTTTGCCGCCGCCTGACCATTTAAGGTCATACTGGCTGGTGAGGTCGGGGGAAAAGGAACTTGCCGCGCTGTCCAGCGAAATGCTGATATCCTTGCCGGGAGTGTAGCCGGCTTCCCCGATGGCTTCCATGATGGTATCCATCACTGCATCGTTGCTCTCCAGGTTGGGAGCAAAGCCGCCCTCATCGCCCACGCTGGTGGCGAGGCCTCTGGATTTGAGGATCTTCTTCAGCGCATGAAACGTTTCCGCAACGTACCTCAGTCCTTCACTGAAGCTCGGCGCCCCCAGCGGGGTCGCCATGAATTCCTGAAAGTCAACGCTGTTGTCGGCGTGCTCGCCGCCGTTGATGATATTCATCGCCGGCACAGGAATACGCCTGGCGTTGGCGCCACCCAGGTATTTGTACAGCGGCAGGCCGCTGCTCATCGCTCCCGCCCGGGCAACAGCCATGGAAACGCCCAAAATAGCGTTGGCACCCAGCTTTGATTTGTTTTCGGTGCCGTCCATCTGCAGCATGAGGTTGTCGATATCGGTCTGCCTGGTTGCGCAGATGCCCACCAGCTCCGGTGCGATGATGTCGTTGACATTGGCCACCGCTTTTAATACTCCTTTGCCGAGATAACGGGTTTTGTCCCCGTCACGCATTTCGATGGCTTCATTTTCGCCGGTTGAGGCGCCGGATGGTACCGATGCGCTGGCGGTGATACCGTCCTCGAGTTCGGCAAAGACGCGTACTGTGGGATTGCCTCGGGAATCGAGAATCTCCATAGCCCGTACAGCTTTGATTTTACCGGCCATAACATGTTCCTCCTAAACAAGAGTGCCCTGCCAGTTAACCTGCATGTTTTTGTTCTCTATTTTTGTGGTCGACCCGGATTGTGCAGCTGACGATCTGGGATTGGAATAAACAGCTATACTATAACACACATGTGGGGTCGCACCGGAAATTTTCATCGAACGGCGATGGCTGCAATATAGGAAAAGGTGCACTAGGCAACCTTCCCGCTTCTGGTCGGGCACAGGAGCGGAGACAGTGAGAGAACGGTTTGATCAAGCTCTTCCGGTTTAGCCCAGCAGCTCGTCGACCAGATGAACCGTTTTGCGCGCCTTTTGCTTTTCAACGTTGGTAATGGGGATCAGTTCTTCCCGGCGCCGGTTGCGGTTTCGCCAGCTGTCGACGACTTTGGCGGTTATGTGCTCGGTGTTGAGATCCTTGAACTCGATCATCCAGTCGTCCTGACCGATACTGCGCATGAACCCTGCGTTCTTTGGGTATGAATTGATCGAGATCATCGGGGTGTTCACTGCCGCACAGAAAATGAGCGAGTGGGTTCTGAGGCCGATGTGGGTGTCCACTCCCCGCAGGATGCCGACGATATCGTTACAGGTATACTTGCTGTTTGATATCATCCTGACTTTATTATCGTTTTTGATAAATTGCCGCACCTCATTGGTGATCTTCTCATCCATCACCTGGGTCACCGTCAAGAGGATATCCACGCCCAGCTCTTCAACAACATTATCGATTGCTGCGGCCATGATCCGGCAGAACTGCTCTCGGCTCAGTTTGCCGGTGTCGCTCCAGTTGTCAATATAGGAGTTCACGTTAAAACTGATGGTTCCGGCACTGTCCTGGCCAAACAGGCCTTCCTCGGCAAAGATCCTCTCGAGCCGCTCATCGGCTGAAGGAAGGGTGTTGATGGCAACATCGGCCAGCATGTGGATATGGGGGGAGTTGAGTTGAAGTTCTTCAAACAGTTCCTTGGTCTTGTTGTCGCGCAGGGTAACCAGTTGCGTGGCATCGAGAACTGTCTGCAGCAGTTCCCGTCCTTTCTCCGTTTCAATCGGGCCGACGCTGGCGTTATAGAACACGATGGGGATGCCCTTTTTCTTGCAGATGGGGGCCATGAGCGCCACGCTATACAGGGTGTTGACCAGCGGGTTGTAGAGCTTGCGGTCAAAGAGGGCATTATCGGTGATGATGACCATGTCGGTATTGGACATGGAACGGTAGGTAGCCAGACCGAACGCTTTCAAGGAAAGATGCCAGGGCATCATCCCCATGGGCTTGACATTGTAGTGGCCATAATGGTTGGTAACGAAGCTCGGCTTCAGGGTGGGAATCAGAAACTGTACATCGGAGCGGACCTGGGCAAAGTCATGGAGGATGTTTGCCAGGATGGCTACATCCCCTGCATTGCGTCCTGAAAAACCGCCAATCAACGTGACTTTTTTCATAGTGTACCCTGATTCTGGTTATATTGGGATGCCCTCTGAGCTTTCGCTAGAGCAGGTTGTGCTCACGATACCACTCGGCCGCCAGAGCCAGTCCCCGGGTATAATCGAACTGGGGATTGTAGCCGAGCAACCGTCGTGACTTGTCTATGGAAAATGAGCGTGATTTGGTAAAGAAATCGATTCTGCGCCGGTAGATCGGCGGCTCGATGCCGAGCGGAATGCATACCTTCTCGCAAAGCGTCCCCGCGAGCTGAAAGGGTTTGACCGGTAGGTGGATTTTGCGGCTTGGTTTGCTGAGGATAGCTGATATCCTGTCCAGTATATCATTGAGTTGCAGGTTTTCCGGGCCAGCTCCGAGAAAAACTTCGCCGATAGCCTCGTCCCTTTCCCCTGCCAGGATAAAAATATCTGCTAGATCGTTTACATAGACCATGTTGTAGTAAATGTTGCCATCACCCAGCACCGGAGTGATGTTCTTTGCCGCCAATTTGAACAGCTTCAGCAGGCGCATGTCGCCGGCACCGTAGATGGCGCCGGGCCGGATCACCGAGATGGGAAATCCGGTCTTCAGGTGGTAGTTGAGAACCTTTTTCTCGGCCGCCAGCTTGGTAATCTGATAGATATCGCCGGGTGAGAACCGGTAGGTCTCATCCGCCGGTGGCTCTTCAATGTTGCCGTGAACACCCACCGTGGAGCAGTGGACGAAACGTTTGGCCCCGGCCAGGTGGGCCAGTTGCAGCAGGTTTTCGCTGGCCTCCACATTGACCTGCCAGTAGCGCTGGTCGGGAACACCTGCCTGCCGGTAAATTGCCGCGATATGAAACACCAGATCGATATCCCGCACGGCCTGCTTCAGGCCGTCCAGCTGGGTAATATCGCTTTCGATAACGTCAAAATGGTCCCTGCTGGGCGAACTGATCCGGCTGCGGTCGCGAACCAGCACCCGGACCTGGTGACCCTGTTGAAACAGCTTTTCAGCCAGTACGCCTCCGGTAAATCCTGTTGCTCCTGTGACAAGTACTCTCATTCCCACTCCATGATCAGGTGATGCCGTTGGTCGCCAGTTCCCCGGACTTGTGGGGCAAAGGACTTCCACCCTTCAGGCGGCGGTTAGTTTGTGTTCGATACGGGCATAAAAGGACTTCAGCTTTCTGTCGAAGGCGGACCTGGTGTACTCTTCGTCGACCCGCTGCTTGGCCCGGGCGGCAAGTCTGGCACAGAGCTCCTTGTCCTTCACCAACCGCATGATACCGGCTGCCATCTCGGTGTCGGTCGGGTCGACCAGCATACTGATGGAGTCGTCGAGTACCTGGGTATGGGTCTCAAGGCGGGTGGCCACCACCGGCTTGCCAGAATCGAGATAGGAGTAGATCTTCATCGGAGTGTTATAGCCTTTACAGCGCGGCGACATGACCATATCAGCCTGATCCAGATAATAGGCCAGGTCCTCCACCGGCTTAGGACCCGTGAAGATCACCCCGTTGCCAACACCGAGAATCTTCGCCTTTTGCCGGTAATGGGTGATGTCGTGCCTGGTGCCTCCGATAACCACCAGTCTCAACAGGCTGTTTTCGAGATAGCACAGTGAAAACGCCTCAAGCAGCAGATCGATCCCCTGGTACTTTTCCAGATTGCCCACATACATCAGCACGGTGTGTTCCCCGCCCAGGCCCAGCCGGGTTTTTCGCTTCTGCTCTTCCTCAAGTTGTTCCGGGAGCAGGGTGATATCTTCCAGGCACTGGATTACGGGCTCGCGGCTATAAGAACCGGCCAGTTTTTCAAGGTATGGACAGACCGGCAATACCCCGATGCTCTCCTCGACGGCCCGTCGTTCAAATTTCTTGAACAGCGGCAGCATCGGGGCCAGGGACGGTGATTTTTCACAGAGCTGCTGCGGCAAGGACGAGTCCATGTCGTATACATAGGGCAGCTGGAATTTTTTCTTGAATCTACGGGCCATGAAGACGGCTTCCTCACCGGCGTGGATAAGATCAAAACGTTCCCGTTTGAGCAACCGTTTTGCCATCCGCATCATAGCCAGGTCAAGAGCGATTTTTTTCCAGGAAAAGCCGGGGCGCACTCCGCCGGTAAAGGCAACCTTTTTCACCCGCAGCAGCCGACATCCGGGGATTTCCACCTGCTCTCCCTCCGGGTAGACGATGGCGGTGAGGTCGTGACCGTCCGCAGCCAAACATTCAAGCAGCATCCGCAGGGCTATGGGGGTTCCCCTGTTCTGGTAAAAAGGATGCGGGGCAAGCATCAGGATTTTCATTGCTGCCTTCCTTGTCGGCTATGGTAATAGGAGCGGAGCTGGTCGATCTCCTGGTTTTGTCGGTCTTCACTCCAGTTCAGTTCATCCGCCATGAGCGCAGTCACCTGCTGAAGTTCCTGTCGCGGAGGGCAGCCGCCACTGCCGCAATCTGTCCTCCGCAGTATGACATCGCTCAGTTTCATGGCCATCTCTTCCCGAACGGCGTACAGGACCTCGGCTTTTAACAGCGGTACCTCCCCGAGGAGCGGCGCTGCCGCATCCGCCTCCTTGGCGATGATATCGAGGATGGCGGTGCTGTAACTGCCGTAGCTTTGCTGTAGGTGCGGATATCTTTGAAAAAGCTGGTGGGTATCGGGTCCCGCAGGGATATCGGCTGCAAAACCGCCCAAGCCGTTTTTGTGGCTTTGAGTTGGGATAAGCGATTTTCCCTGCAGCAGTTTCTCGACCTCCAGGGCAATTGCCGGTGCAGTGGTGTATTTAACACCTGTTATGGTGAGGAGCCCGGCGAGGCCTTCGCTCTTTTCGTGATCGATGATCTTCGGGGTTTTGAGCAGTTGCGGGGTGCCGTTGCGGGTGGTGCCTTCCGGTTTGTGGGCTGGGAGCAAGCCGGCGTGGCTGCTGACAACACTGGCCCGGTCAAGAGCCGCGCCGGGATAGATTGCGTTGACTTCCTTGATGATGTCATCAATCTCCCAATCTTCCACGCGAAGTTCGTCGCAGCGCCCATCGTAGAAGGAGTAGGTGGTGCCGATGATGGTACGGTCTTTCCAGGGGACAAAGAAGAACAGGCGGTTGGAGCGTTTGATCTTGGCGTCCTGGTCCTGTGCCGCATCACTCGATTCCAGCCCGATGCCGTAGCCGCCGAAGAGCTGTCGATCGACCACGATGTTGATCGCCTTGGCCAGATCTTCTGTCGAATGGGCCCGGCTGGAGTCGTTTGGTATCTCATCTGTCCAGGGACCAGCCACATTGATCATCATCCGTCCCCTGACGGTGAAGCTCCTGCCGCTCAACTGATCTGTCACCTCCGTGCCGCTGATGCGGTTTTGGTCCCGGTTCAGTTTGCCGACTTTGAGGTAGTTTGCAGCCGTACCACCGGCGGCGCAGCCCGCCTTGACGAAAGCGAGGCTCATGCGTTCGGTATTGAGAATCAGATCGTCGTACCACAGGGCTCCGCCGGTGAGTTGTGCGGTATTCAGTTGAGGGGCAATTTTTTGCAGCTGCGCTTTGCTGAGCAGGGTACCCCGGCCCACCCGGTTGTGATCAGGGGCGTGGTGGTTTCTGTCCCAACTGAGCAGGTCGAACAGTTTCAGGGCGACGGCCATTACCGACTTACCTTTGACACCAAAACCGCTGGTGGGAATTACGCAGGGAAGCGGTTGAATGAGTTCAGGGGCGACCTGCATAAAAGACTTCCTGGAGTACACCGAGTCTCGTATCCGTTTGATATTCAGGTGTTGCAGGTAACGCAGGCCACCATGGAGGATCTTCAGGCTGTTGGCGGAGGTGCCGCCGCCAAAGTCATCTTTTTCCAATAAGGCTACCCGGGCGCCGGTCTCGGCCAGCTGACGGAAGAGTACGCAGCCGTGGACGCCGCCGCCGATGATGACCACGTCAAAAAGATTGTCTGCCAGGTAGTCTAAATCTCTTCGCATATTTGCACTGCATCCTTATTGACAGTTGAACGACAACGCCTGAGCCGTAGGGCCAGCTGCTCCTGCATGAAGTCTGTTGGTCGGGCAAGTGTTCCAAATGGTTTGGCTTCACATGCCCTCTCTGTGATTGCGGTTAGCAGCGATGCCGCCGGTCTGGCACGATCAAAGTGGCAGCTGAGAAGGGTGCCGTAGCTGGCCGCGCCACGACGAGGCCCGCTGACAGGGAGTGGGTCGGATCCTGAAATAATGGGAATATCATATGCTTTTGCCATATCAAACTGTGTCACCCATTCCCAGAACCGTGGGCGTCCGCCGTTGTCCCCCAGGGCAAAAGGAGCCTTGGCAGCATGGGCATTGGCCCGGATCAGTTTACAGATCAGGTCGCCGCGTTCAAAAAACCACTTGCCGACCCCCCAGGGCAAAATGGCAAAGCCGCCGGCCTTTTCCACAGCCGCCAAGGTCGTGGCGAGCGGTAGCCGGTCGGCGATGGATTGCTCTGTTGCGATGGAGAGCACCTCAAGCTGTTCGCTGGTTACGATCTGCTGCCCGCCGATCAAAAACGTTTCCGCACCTTCGATGTGTTTGGCCACCAGGGAGATGTTTTCAGCCGTGGGGTGCAGTTGCCATCGTGAGGAGAGGGTTGCCGGGGTATCCGATTCCAGTTGCCGTCGCAGTCTGGCAAAAGTGTTCCGCTCGCTGGGCTCGGCAAGAACCAGTACCACAGCGGCTGATGCCCCAGCTCCATTCTTCTGGTGTAGTGCGTTGTGGCAGGCAACGGTTGCATCCAGTGCGGGGATAAGGTCGTCCTGGTGGTAGAGATGGACATGGGAGTCCACCGCAAGTGTTGACCGATTGCTCTCAGTTGATGCCGTCATATGCGAGTGAAGGTGAAAAGTAAAAGCGTGGCGGCGGGCACTGGTATTCTGTAAACAGCAGGCCCTCCGGCAAACGCCAGTATTTCAGCCAAACAGCAGTGATAAAGCGACGAACGAACAAACGCCAGGAGCGGCAGCTTCGGGTCTGGGGCAGGATCGATGATATCCCCTAACCTATATAAAAGTGCTGCCTATATTTCGTAATTTATGGAAAGAAAATACGCTACAACTACGAAAATTCTTATTCAAAAGGTACTTCTCTGTCAAGGAAATTCCCGGGTTTTACGATATACAGGTGAGGGTAAATAGTTTGTCAGGTGGTGGGGCGGAACCGGTTTCGGCCAGGACCATTCACGGCAGATCCGGGTCCGCCGAAAATTTGCAGTCCCTGGGCGGGATGGGGGCAGACTCCGAAGAAGGTGGCCTTTCATCCTGGGGGAGCTGATCTTGCAGGGATCAGCTCCTTGTTGCGGTGTCGGCCGCAGCAAGCACATCGTGGTTGAGCCAAAAAAACTGCCGGCCGCGGGGCTGATCAGGATATCAGCGTTTCAGTTGCAGAACCTTGCCGGCCAAATGTGTGAGGTGGTGCTCGGCCAAGGCCTTCTCATACGACGCTGATGCATAAGCGGTACTGCCGTTTACCATGACAAGTTCGATACCGGCCGGGTGCTGGCAGGGATCCGTGAAAGTTCCCTGATCGACAATGGTTGCCGGGTCGAATACCACCAGATCGGCAAACCAGCCTTCAGCGATTTTTCCGCGTCCTGCAATGTTAAAAGTTTCAGCCGCCTGCAGGGTCATTTTCCGGATGGCCTCTTCCACGGGCATCAGCTGCTCGTTGCGGGCATATTTTCCAAGAAAACGGGGAAAAGCGCCATAGGTCCTGGGATGCGGCATGCCATGCATCAGCCCATCGGTACAGACATTCATCTCCGGACGCAGCATGAAATGCTTGAGATGTTTTTCAAGACCATAGAAATCGACCATGCTGACGCCATTTTCCTCCTCCAGGATCAGGTCCAGCGCAGCCACCACCGGGTCGGTCTGTCGTTCTTCTCCGATCTCCAGCAGTGATTTGCCGATAACAGACCTGTTGTGCTGGGTCTGGACGTTGGTGATAGAGATACCTTCCACCCCGGCAAAGGCCACGAAGTTGTCCCATGAACTTGGCACCGTGGCGATATCGTCCAGGATGCGCTGTCGGCACTCCCGGTCGGCCAAACGTTTGAGCAGCTCACCGGTACCGCCTGCATGGGCCCAGGGCGGCAGAATTGCACTCAGCATGGTGGAGCCGGCTATGTAGGGATACTGGTCAAAGGTTACCTTGATTCCCTCGGCGGCCGCCTCATCGAGCAGGCCAATCACTTCGGGCAGCTTGTCATCGTTGTATTTGCCGCAGATCTTGAAATGGGAGAAGTGGATATGCACACCGGTCTGGCGACTGATCTCCAGCACTTCCCGCATGGACTCCACGATGGCGTCAGCCTCACTGCGCTGGTGAATGACCAGAGGCACCGCATTGTCGGCTGCCACCTGGCAGATGGCCACCAGTTCCCTGAAGTCTGCATAAGTACAGGGGGGATAGATCAGGCCGGTGCTGATCCCGAAGGCGCCGCTGTCCAGCTCTCGCTGGGTTATGCTGCGCATGGTCTCGAGTTCCGCCTCGGTGGCCGGGCGCTGATCGAGGCCCATGGCCTCCATGCGGATGTTGCCGTGGGGAACCAGATAACAGAGGTTCTGGGCGGTACCGCTTTCGGCAAGCAGGTTGAGATACCCTTCGGTGTCCCGGTACTCCCAGGAGATGGCGTCGGAGGTACCAGCCAGACCGGCCAGGTTCTGGCGCCACTGGCCTATGTATGCTGCTGGCAAGGGGGCCAGGGCGATACCGTCCTGGCCGAGAACCTCGGTGGTGATGCCCTGCCTGATTTTGGCGGTGAGCCGCGGCGTTTCGAGAACCACCAGATCGGAGTGGCTGTGGGTGTCGATGAAGCCGGGACACAGACCCATATTCTTCAGGTCAATGACCAGATCTGCAGCTGGCCGGTCATGGCCGCTGCAGATGGCCGCAATCTTCTCATCCGCCACAGTCACCGAGGCGATCTGGGGCTTGGCGCCCGTGCCGTCGTAGAGCCGGGCGTTATCGAGTCGTATCCGCATCAGAGTGCACCTCGAAATAGGGGAATAAGTGACAACATCAGAGATTGAGCAGTCCCTTCAGGATCGCCTGGTAGCCCACGACCCCTTGCTGGAGCTGCTCGATTTCGATGTACTCGTCTATGGTGTGCGCCAGGTTTTCCCGGGAGGGACCAAAGCCGAGGGTCGCGATGCCAGCTTCCCCTGCATAATGGCTGCCGTTGGTGCAAAAGGCGTAGTGGGAGATGGCCGGTTTCAGCCCTGCCTGCTGCAACTCCGCCAGTACCGCCGCCACGAACCCCTCTTCCTCGCCATACAGCCAGGCCGGGAAAAAGCGAGTCCCTTCAATGGCGGCACCTGTATAGCATGGCTGCTCGTCACTGGCGAAATAGACCCTGGCCTCAAAGTCGGAATCTGCCAGTTTGAGTTCGGCAATGGCCTTTTCGAAAGGAGCAAGTACCGAATCCCGGTCTTCACCCACCAGCAACCGCCTGTCGTAGGTTACCCTGCAGTTGCTGGGAACCACCGAGGCGCCGGGGTAGGGTGTCGACTTGATGTCGGTCAGCACGCAGATGCCGTCACCCAGTATGGGATGTGAATCTGGCTCTATCTCTTCCATTCGGCGGATGAGCCGGGTCATGGAGTGGACCGCATTGACGCCTTTTTCCGGGTTGGCGGAGTGGGCGGGAACACCGTCTGTCTCGACCACGATCTCTGCCCGGCCCCGTTGGCCGATCTTCAGATTCAGCTCGGAGGCCTCGCCGATTATCACATAATCCGGCTTGAATTGTTGAGAGATCTCCCGGGCGGCAACCCCCTCAAAACATTCTTCGTGTACCACGCCGGCCACACAGATGGTGCCGGCGAAGTCACGATTGGTTGAGCGGGCAAAGGCGCTTGCCGCCACGGTCATGGCTGCAACCGCCCCCTTCATGTCGGAAGCGCCGCGGCCATACACCCGACCCTCCCGCACTTCGCCACTAAAGGGCGGCACGCTCCAGACGGACGCATCCGGCACGGGAACAGTGTCGATATGGCCATCGAGTAACACGCAGGGGCCGGGACGGCTCCCCTTGATCACCCCGATGATGTTGCCGAATCGGTCCCTGTGCACCTCGTCAAAGTCCAGTGACTCCATCGCCTTTTTCAGAGCCTCGGCAACCGCGGACTCCTCACCGGAAACGCTGGGGCAGCGGACCAGTTCCCTGGTGAGCTCGGTTACGGTATCTCCATAGCTTTCAACCATGTTCGTCTCCATGAATCTGAATTACAGCTGGGCCAGCAGACCGGTGCGGGCGTTGAAGTCGTTGATGAGTCTGTCGATTTCCGGTGCCAGGGCCGGGACGGAGCTCCAGTAGCTGGCGTCGTGCCATTGTGCCTGGATCTCCTCATAGGTTTTGCCCTGTTGCTCGACCCAGGTGTAGTATTTCAGGTTATGGATCCGCTTGCGGCCGTAGTAGCTGAGCTCTTCCATGGTGTCGATGCCGGTGGTATGCAGGCGACCCATGGCGTAGGCAGCATCCAGCTGGGAGAACTGTCCTTTTTCCTCGGCCAATTCAGCAAGGCGGCTGCCGTACATCTCCATGGAATCGGTGGCCACGGTAAGCACCATATCCTCTTCGCCCAGCTCGTAGTACTTGGCGAACTTGATGGCAGCGAGGGTGTTGGCCACAGAGGAGATGCCGAGCTGGTCGAGGCCTTCAACCACTGAGCTGTCAACTCCATGCTGCACCAGCAGTTCTTTGCCCGCCTCTTCGTTGAACAGGCGGATCAGGTTCATGGGGATCTCATCATCGATGGCGATTACCATATCGGTATTTTTGGCGTTGTGGACCCAGGGGATGTGCTTGTCGCCGATACCCTCGATTCTGTGGTCGCCGAAACCGTTGTTCAACAAGGTTGGGCACTGCAGGGCCTCGCTGGCGGCAATTTTCGCCGTTGGATAGAGGCTCTTGAGATAGTCGCCGCTGGCCAGGGTGCCGCCGGAGCCGGTGGAGAGCACCACCCCCTTAAAGTTCTGCTCCGGGGCAGGGCACAGCCCTGCGATCAGCTCGGCCATGGCGTGGCCGGTGACGTGGTAGTGCCAGAGGTAGTTGCCCATGTCGTCAAACTGGTTGAAGATCATCAGCTTGTCGCCGGACTGGCGCAGCTCCCAGCACTTGTCGAAGATTTCCTTGACGTTACTTTCCGAGCCTGGGGTCTTGATGGTCTCCCCGGCCACCTTGGCCAGCCAGTCGAACCGTTCCTTACTCATCCCCTCCGGCAGGATGGCGATGGAGTCGCAGCCAAGCAGGTTGGAGTCGTAGGCACCGCCGCGGCAGTAGTTGCCGGTGGAGGGCCAGACCGCCTTTTGCTCGGTGGGGTCGAACTGGCCGGTGACCAGTCGGGGGACAAGACAACCGAAGGCGGCCCCGACCTTATGGGCTCCGGTGGGGAACCATTTGCCCAGCATCAGTACGATCCTGGCAGGTACACCGGTGAGTGTGGAAGGCAGCTCGATGAAGTTGACCCCGCCGTAACCGCCGCCCTGTGCCACCGGTTGGTTCTTCCAGCTGATGCGGAACAGGTTGGTCGGATCGAGATCCCAAAGCCCGAGGCCGCTGAGCCTGTTGCGAATCGGCTCCGGAATCAGGTCCGGATTGCGCATTTGCTCAAAAGTGGGGATGATGATGTTTTTCTCGCGGGCTCTTTCTACGGCCCGTTCCAGTCCTTCTGGATGTATTGTCAGATCGAGCATGTGCTTCTCACTCTCGTGTTGAAGGATTAACAGTTAATTAACAGTCATGTTTCAGGCCGGCAGCCAGGTTTTTGCCGACCTCGTCAATGTTTGGGGCTATCCGGCAGGCGCTGCTGCCGGCAACCGAGCAGGCCCTGATGGTGGCGCCCGGGTCTTTTAGGCCGTTGCCGGTGACGAGCAACACCACCTTTTCATCGGCGGAGACAAGGCCACTCTGCTGTGCCTGCTCTAGCCCGGCCAGGGAGGCTGCCGCCGCCGGCTCGGCAAAAATGCCGGTGGTTGAGGCCAGGGTCGGGATCGCGGCCAGGATCTTCTCGTCCTCCACCCGCAGCCATTTACCGCCGGTTTCGGCAACCGCCCGTGCGGCCTTGATCCTGTCCCTTGGCAAGCCAGCGGAGATGGAATCGGCGACGGTATGGGCGGAAATTGCCGGAAAGGTCAGCACATCCGCACCCTGTTCGGCAGCTTGCCACATGTAGTCGCTGCCGGCGGACTGTACCCCCATGAGGCGGGGAAATTTCTCAATCCAGCCCAGCTCCAGCAGGTCCTTGAAACCCTTGTGCAGGCCGCTGATGATGCAGCCATCACCCACACTTACCAGGACGGTATCGGGAACCTGCCAGCCGAGCTGTTCACAAATTTCAAATGCCGAGGTCTTCTTGCCTTCGGCCATGTACGGGTTATACCCGGTGTTCCGGTTATACCAGCCATATGCGCTGCTGGCCTCGAGACAGAGCTCAAAGGCCTCGTCATAGGTGCCCTGGACCAGAAAGATGTTGGCACCGTAAGCCATCAGCTGGGCGATTTTGCCCTCGGGGGCGGATTCCGGCACAAAGATGACGCACTCCATCTGCACGGAGGCGCACATGCCGGCCAGGGCCGCAGCGGCATTGCCGGTGCTGGCGGTGGTGATCACCCTGGCGCCGGCCTCCTTGGCTTTCATGACCGCCAGGGCCGAAGCCCGGTCCTTGAGCGAGCCGGTTGGCTGGCGTGAATCGTCTTTTATGTACAGTGAGCCGGTTCCGGTCTTTTTCGCCAGGGCCGGGGCGGCCACAAGCGGAGTCCAGCCCACGCTCAGAGGCGGAGCCGGTGTCGTGGGCGATATCGGCAGCAGCGGCCGGTACCGCCACTGGCTGAAATCCCTGGATTCGGCCAACTGCTCCTTGCTGAAGGTTTTGGCGATACGCTGGTAGTCGTACTCCACGTCGAGAATGCCTTCGTTGCCATGATCGGGACAGACGAGCAGCCCGGAGTCCGGGCGGTGAAGGGTGCCGCAGATTGTGCAGCGCAGACCGGTGATGTGTTGTGGAATGTCCATATGTTCTTCAGTGCCGGCCCGGGAAGCCGGGCCGGCGTAATTCGGGTTATCAGGATGCTGACTGAACAGCTGCAAGGAACGCCTCAAGCATCTCTTTGCCTTCGGCACCGAAAGTCTTCTCGATGTGCTCCTGGATTACCGGCAGGGTCGCTTCACGGAATTTCACCTTCTCGGCCTCAGGAAGAGAGTAGACTTCAAGCTTTTCGTTCAAAAATGGCAGACCGCGATCAGAAGCCTCGATGGAGTTGGCGATGCCGCGGCTGGTGACGATGGCCGCCTTGGCAGCTGCCTCGACCACCTTCTGCTCTGCCGGGGTCAGGCTGTTGTAGAAATCCTTGTTCATCAGCCAGACATGCGGTGCGAACAGGTGGTTGGAGAGGGTGAGGTATTTCTGTACCTCATACAGTTTGGCGAACTCGATGATCGGCACCGGGTTCATCTGACCGTCAGCAACGCCGGTCTGCAGGGCGGTGTACACCTCGGACCAGGCGATGGCGGCAGGCTGGCCACCAAGACCGGAGATCAGCTTCTTGTGGGTATCCAGGCCCATGGTGCGAATTTTCAGACCCTTCATGTCTTCAAGGGTCTTGATGGGGCGCTTGGAGTTGGTGAACTGGAAGAATCCGCCTGAGTCACTGAAACCCAGCGCCTTGATGCCGGTCTTGGCCTCGATGTCCGCACCCAGTTTCTGGCCGAAAGGTCCGTCAAGCACCTCGTAGGTGGCGGCGATGTTGGGGAACGCGAAGGGGATATCGAGTACGGAGATCATCGGATACACGCTGGCCACGCCGCCCACGGAGTGAACACCCAGCTGGATGATGCCTGACTTCACCTGCTGAACTACGTCAGCATCCTTGCCGAGCTGGCCGCTGGGGAAGATCTGCACCTTCACCTCGCCATTGGTCCCTGCTTCGACCAGGTTCTTGAATACTACCGCCGCAGCACCTGAGGGATTATCAAAGGCACCATTCTTGTTCAGGTGGTGCATCTTGATGGTCTTGGTTGCCATGGCTGTCTGCGCGACCAGCATGAGCATGGCGCATGCCGCGAGCATGACGGAAAATTTACGTACGGTTTGCATCGAACACCTCTCAAAGGAAATTGTCTGCTAGAAATCCAGCAGAAGTTTTGGGAAAAACATTGCCAGGTCTGTCCAGTAGGTGATGAGGACCAGGACGGAGACCTCGGCAATGATGAACGGCCATAGGGCGGCACTGATCTTTTCAATTTTCTCCCCGGTAACGGAGGAGAGAACAAAGATACAGGCCCCGACCGGCGGGGTCATTAAGGAAATGTTGAGCGTGAGGATGATCATGACGCCGGCATGAACGGGGTGCATGCCGATGGCGGTGGTGAGCGTCCCCAGCATGGGGGTCAGGATGATGAGGGCGGCATTGATATCCATGAACATGCCGATGGCCAGCAGGAACATGAGGATCAGTGCCTTAATCACCAGCGGGTTGTCGGAAAGGGATAGAAAGAAGGCCGCAAGCTGCTGGGGGATCTGCATGAACGTCATCCACCAGCTGAGGATCGAGGCGGAGGCAATGATCAGAAAGACCACACCGGTGATCCGGCCGGTGCGGATCAGCATCTCAAAGATATCGGCGATGGTGATGGTGCGTTCTATGATCAGCCCGACAAAGAGGGCGTAGGCAACGGCGATGGCTGCAGCCTCAGTGGGGGTGACGATTCCGCCCAGGATGCCGCCGAGGATGATCAGCGGCATGAGCAGGGCAAGAAAACTGCCCTTAAAGGCCTTGAGGATGTCAACCAGGGCCGGGCTACCCTCCGCCTTGGGCAGTCCGAGCTTGCGGCCGAGGGCCACGATGAGCGCCATGCAGGTCAGGCAGATCAGGATACCCGGCAGGATGCCGGCGGCGAACAGCCCGGCAATGGAGACCCCGGCCAGCGAACCGTAGATAACCATCAGGTTGGAAGGGGGGATGGTCGGTCCAATGATGGAGCCGGCGGCGGTGACAGCGCAGGCGAATGGCCGGCTGTAGCCCTGTTTGGTCATGGCCGGTACCAGGGTGTTGCCAAAGGCTGCGGCATCGGAGACCGCAGCACCGGTCATGCCGGCAAAGAGCACTGAAGCCAGCATATTGGAATGGGCCAATCCGCCCCGCATGTAGCCGACCAGGGAGTCGGCGAAATTGGCCAGGCGCATGGTCATCCCGGCCCGATTCATGATCTCGCCGGCCAGGATGAAAAAGGGCATGGCCATAAAGGTGAAGAGATTGAGCCCGTCAAAGAATCGCTTTGGGGCCATCATCAGGAAGTTGTCACCGCCGATCTGGAATAAGCCAATAGCACCGGCGATACCGAGCACGAACCCGATGGGAACCCCGGCCAGGAGAAGAATAAAAAAGGTTGCTGCAACAATAATCATCTGGGCTGCTCCTTGAGGCTGTAGAGGGGTTCAAGCTGGTAGGCTTCGCGGACCATGCAGACGCAAATCTGGATTATGGTCAGCCCGCTGGCCACAGGGACGGACAGGAAGGGGACGGTCATGTTCATACCGAAAATGGTTGCGAATTGCGTGGCACCGGCCTTGGCCATCATGATCCCGTAGAAGAAGAGGAAAGCGAAAAAGATAAGGCCGATCGAGTCGAGAAACAGACGGAATTTCACCTGGTGCCGGGAGGGGAGCTTGGCAAAGAACAGGTTGAGGCCGATATGTTCCCTGCGGTAGGTGCAGCAGGGGACGGCCAGCAGGGCGGCCCAGATCATGATGTAGCGGGCGAGTTCCTCGGTCCAGGTGCCTCCGAGAGCGAAGAAATACCTGTCGACGATGCCAAACCAGACTACACCGATCATGGCTGCGACCAGGAGTCCGCAGAACCGTTCGGTGTAGTAGTTCAGCCAAAATCCAAACTTTTCCAGGGATGCTGCGGGGCCGGCTGCGGCCTCATACTGTGGTGTGCTCATTCTTTCTCTCTTTGCGAAAACAAAAGGTTGCAGCTTTCAGGCAGGGACGCAGACGGGTCAACTCGGGTCGTCCCCATCCGGTTCTTGCTCAAGATCCAGAGTCTGCAGTCTCTTCAGGCTGTTTTGCCAGTTGGTGCGGATGAGATGCTGGGCTCCGGCGAGGTCTCTATCTTTTAGTGCTTCCAGGATCTTGTTGTGTTCCTGGAAGGATTCATCGGCTGAATGTGCGCCACCGAAATAGCACACCTCGATGCGCCGGAACTTGATCTTCAGATCACGCAGAATGGAAATCAGGTGGTCGTTGGCGGACTTGGCGATATAGATCTGGTGAAATTCCACATCGGCCCAGGAAGCGGTGACCGGGTCATTGTTCCTGGTTGCTTTCTGGAGTGAGCGGTTAATCGCCTCCATCTGGCGAAAGTCCTCCTCGTCAAGCAGGGCGATGCTTTCAGCGATGGCCAACTCCTCGAGCGTCCAGATGATCGGGTAAAATTTTTCCGGCTCTTTCAGGGAGATCCTGGCCACCCGGGTCCAGCGGTTGGCGGCGGATTCGATCAGTTCCTTGTCCTCGAGTCGCCGAAGCGCTTCCCTGACCGGGGTTCTGCTCACCCCGAGCCTTTCCGCCAGATCTTTATCGAGAATCTTTTCCCCGGGACGGAGTACACCCTCCATGATCCATTTCAGCAGGGTGTTGTACACCTCTTCGCGCATGCTGAATCGGCCGATTTGTTGTGGATTCTGAGGAACTGGCATGTGGTTTCACTCTCCCAAGGGTGACAATGTGGTGGTATTGTATTGGATGTGATATATCACTTCGGCAGCAAGTCGTCAAGAAAAAGAGATTTAATTACAAAAATGTGAAAGCTGTGGTATGGACAGACTCACTCCGATAGGGCTAGCTGGTCATGTGGTGGCCACGGTGTACGTGGCAGGGGACAGCGGCAGGAGGGGCGCGCCCTTTGCCTGGGAGGTGGTCAGGGTGGGACGGCGTTGGGAGAAAAGACAGTGAAGGACAAAAAAAGGGAACGAGCCGAGACGGTTTGCGCCCTGCTGCCGGTGAGTCGCGAGGTTACCGTTGGTTGAGTTCGCAAGAAGGGGAAGGGGTGCTCAGTTTTTTTCAGCGATGAACTGAACAACCGCGCCGGTGCCGGTATGCAGCCTCCCCTCAACGACCTCCCGCTCGAGTTCGATACCGTGAAGCTGCTGTAAAGCCGAGAACTCTTTTTTGAGTATATCGAGGGTCAGCATCAGTTCCCTGGCGGGAGGTCCACCGGTGCCAAGCTCGAGCTGGTCCGGAGTGTAGCCTTCAAGGATCAGCCTTCCTCCGGGCTTTAGTCCGCGAACAACCTTTTGATGCAGGGGACTGCGAACCGCGGGTGGCAGGTGGCAGAAAATTGAGACAACCCCGTCAAAAGACGCCTCGGCAATATCAAAGTTGGCCAGATCCACCACCTGGGTGGTGAGCTGCACCCCGTGTTCCCTGGCGAGATTGCGGGCTTTTTCAAGTCCCGTCGCCGAAGAGTCCACCGCCACCACCTCAAAACCGTGGCGGGCCAGGAATACTCCATTTCGACCTTCTCCCTCGGCCAGACAGAGGATGCGTCCACCGGCGGGCAGCAGCTGGATATTATGGCGCAGGAAATCATTCGGTTCGGTGCCGTAGGCAAAGCCCTCGGCAGCATAACGCTCATCCCAGATGTTTCTTCCCGACATGGTTTTTCTCCAAAGTATACAAATGAAAGATGTATTTCAGATAAAAGATATAGCAGAAGATCCACCTTCACTCATCTAAAATTTCATGAACCGTTTCCCCATGGTCAGGCACATGGCCAGTCGCTCAACCTGATTGGGTCTCCAATACCCTGTATCTTGAAGATGATCGGCTCTACCAGCCAGCCATTATCGGCGCACTTGTGCATCCAGGTGAATCGTGTCACAATCTCAGATATGTATGACGCTTAGGAGACTCTTCCGGAGGTGTTTGCATGTCCTCGTACTTCATGGATGGAAATGAAGCCATTGCCCGGGCGGCTGTTGCTGCCGGTTGCAGTTTCTTCGCCGGTTACCCTATCACCCCGGCCACCAGTATTTTCAATCATATGCTGAAGCTGTTGCCCCCCGCGGGCGGTATCTGCCTGCAGGGGGAAGACGAGATCGCCTCCATCGGTTTCTGTCTCGGTGCCTCCATGGCGGGCCGCAAGGTGATGACCGCTACCTCAGGTCCCGGGCTGAGTCTGATGAGCGAACATCTCTCCTTTGCGATCGGCGGTGAGATTCCAATTGTCATAGTTGATGTCCAACGGCTCGGCCCGTCCACAGGGTCGGCCACTCTGGGGGCGGACGGAGATATCCAGTTCATGCGCTGGGGGAGTAGCGGTGGTTTGCCGGCTATTGTACTGGCCCCGGTGGACACCGCGGACTGTTACCGGTTGACCTTTGAGGCGTTTAATCTGGCAGAACGGTATCGTTGTCCGGTCTTTATCGCCTCCAACAAGGAGATCGCAATGACCAGGGAGAGTGTCGACGCGAACGTTTTTGAACCGGGCGAGCCGCTCCAGCGAAAGTATGCATCGCCGTGGCGGAGATACCTGCCCTTTCAGCCGGACTCCAACTCCATGGTGCCGGACTTTTTGCCCATTGGTGCAGACACGTTGGTACGGCAGACCTCCTCCAGCCATGGCCCTGACGGATACCTGACCGCAGACCGGCACCAGTTAGGCAGCTCAACGGAGCGGCTTGCGGCCAAGCTGAACGAGGGGCTGAGCGGGTATTCTTTCCATGAGCTGGATTGTATGCCGGAGGCGCAACGGCTGATCATCACCTACGGGGTAACCGCCCGGGCGGCCAAGGCGGCCGTCGAGGGACTCAGGAGCAACGGGGTGAAGGTTTCGCTGCTGGTGATCAAGACCCTCTATCCCGTCCCGGAAGAGTTGCTTCGCTCCGTTATCACCAGGTTCCGCTCTGTGCTCGTCATCGAGATGAACCTGGGGCAGTACCGGCGCGAAATCGAGCGCATCTCAGGTGGGGTGGCGGTGTCCGGCCATGGCTGTATGGATGGGGCGCTGATCAGCCCGGAAACAATTGCGCAGGCGGTGGCCAATGAAGACACTGCTCAATAAAGAACGCCCGCCGCTCTACTGTCCGGGCTGTGGCCATTCCCGGGTGGTGCAGACTCTGGATGCGGCCCTGAAAGACCTGGGGCTGAGCGGCAGCCAGATAGTAATTGTTACCGATATCGGCTGCTCCGGGCTCTTTGACACCTTTTTCAACACCCACGCCATGCACGGCCTGCACGGACGGGCCCTCACCTACGCTACGGGGTTGAAGCTGGCCAGGCCTGAGCTGACAGTGATTGTGGTGATGGGGGATGGGGGCATGGGGATCGGTGCAGCGCATGTGATCGCAAGTTGCCGCAGAAATCTCGATCTCAATCTGCTGGTCTTGAACAACTTCAACTACGGAATGACCGGCGGCCAGTGTTCCGGTGGTACACCGCAACAGGCGATGACCGCTTCAGGCTTTCTCAACCAGCTGGAGCCGCCGGTCGATTTTTGCAGGCTGGCGGAAACGGCCGGTGCCACCTGGGTGGGACGATGTGCGCCAAACGGCAATGACCAGGCCGCGATCATCGCAGAAGCAATCAGCCACCGTGGTTTCTCGCTGCTTGAGATGCAGGCGGTGTGCACCGGGCGTTTTGCCAAAATGAACCCCGGGTCCCTGAAGGGAAGTAGTCGTATACCAGAGGCTTCAACTCATTTTACCGGGACGGTGAGGCGTAATGAACGCCCGGAGTATGGTGAGCAGTACCGACGGCTGGCGGTTGAACAGCCGAGGCCTGAGCCGCCGGCCGAGATTTTCGAAGAATTGAGCTCCGCCATAAAGAAGCGCTGTGAACTGTTGCTGCTCGGCGCTGCGGGGCAGCGGATCAGTACCGCCGGGGAAATTGTCTGTTTGGGGGCTATGGCCGCCGGGCTGCAGGTAACCAGAAAAAGCGATTACCCTATAACCGTCTTACGCGGTCACTCGGTATGTGAGGTGGTGTGCTCACCCCAGCCAATCCGTTACACCGGGATTACCAGCCCCGATGTGATCATGGCCCTTTCCCAGGAAGGCGTTGAGAGGAGAAGTGCTGTATTTGGCAAACTGCAAAGCGATAGCCTGATCATCAAGGCCATTGAGGTTGCACTGCCCGCCAACCCTTGCCGGATCGTCGATATCGATTTTCAGCAGCTAGGCGTCCCTTTCGCCAGCAGGGGCGTTGCCGCACTGGCCTTGCTGGCCTGCCTGTACCCCGTGTTGAGCAGGGAGATGTTTCGGACGGGTCTTGTTCATCGTCTCAAGGGTGGACAGCTGGAGCAGGCTCTGGCAACTGCTGAGCGGGTCTTTGGCTGGGTGCGGGAAAATCCGCTCTAGCGGGGGCTGGCTACTGCTGTTCGGAGAGTCGCAACCAGGTGTGGCCGACCTCAAGCATTCTGTTGGCAAAACCCCACTCATTGTCAAACCAGCAGATCAGTTTAATCATGGTGCTGCCACTGACGCGGGTCTGGGTGGCGTCGAGAATCCCTGAATGAGGATCGGTGTTGAAGTCCACCGAGGCGTGGGGCTCCTGGGTATAGCCCAGCAGGCCGTTGAGATAGCCATCGGAAGCTTCTTTTAAGATGGCGTTCACCTCTTCGGCGCTGGTGGGGGTTGTCACGTTCACCGAGAGATCCATCAGCGAGACGTTGATGGTTGGCACCCGCAGATGCAGGCATTGAAAGCGGTTCTGCATTTCCGGGAGAATACGCTGAATGCCCTTGCTGAGCCCGGTGTCCACTGGAATGATTGAGTGCAGGGCGCTGCGGGTCAGCCTGAGATCGGTACGGTGGTAACTGTCGATCACCGGCTGGTCATTCATCGAGGAGTGGATGGTGGTGATAACGCCATGTTCGATCCCCAGCCGGTTGTCCAGCAGATCCAGTACCGGTACGATGCAGTTGGTGGTGCAGGAGGCGTTGGAGACAATCTTGTGCTCCGGTTTGAGCTGGTCGTCGTTTACGCCAAAAACGATGGTTGCATCGAGGTCAGGGTTGCCGGGATGGGAGATCAAAATACGTTTTGCGCCGGACTCGATATGCAGACCGGCGGTGTCCCGGTCGCTGAAAGAGCCCGAACACTCGAATACCAGGTCAATACCGAGTTGTGCCCAAGGCAGGTTCTTGGGATTTTGTTCGCGAAGAATGCGAATTTTATCATCGCCGATATACAGGTTCTCCCGGTCACTGTTCACCGGCAGGGGGAAGCGACCGTGGGTGGTGTCGTAACGGGTCAGATAGGCCAACGTTTCGATATCAGCCAATTCGTTAATTGCCACCACGGTGAACTGGTCCCGCAGCGGGCTGGTGTAAATAGCCCGTAATACACACTGGCCGATCCGGCCGTATCCATTGATCGCAACTCTGTAATTCATATTCTTGCAGCTGAAGGTTGTACTTGAAGGGTCACGGCGCGTTGCCGTTTTGCCTGTGCGGCTGAGTTACGTAATAAATAAAGCAGCGCCAGTTGACAATGATTTTTTCCTTTTGTCGGCCTGACGAGTTCGGAAAAGGTGTTGTCTGGCTAGAGGAGAGATGCCCCAAGCCGATGAGTATCGGCATGGAGCATGGTAAAGGAGAGATGTCGAAAAAGCAGTGAGCCGGTGCCGGGATTGGTTGTCAGTTCAGCTGGGCCAGGGCGGCATCGTAATCAGGCTCCTGTGTTATTTCAGGTACCTGCTCCGTGTATTTGACTGTGCCATCAGGACCGATGACTACGATTGCCCGGGAGAGGAGTCCGGCGATGGGTCCGTCGTTGATGGTGACGCCGTAGTCCTTGCCGAAATCTGGATCACGGAACACCGAGCAGGGCACCACGTCGTTTAGACCGTCAGCTCCACAAAATCGTGCGTGGGCAAATGGCAGGTCCGCCGAGACACAGAGAACCACGCTGTTTTTCCTGGTGCTGGCAGCCTCGTTGAATTTTCGTACGGAGGTGGCGCAGACGTCGGTGTCGACGCTGGGGAATATATTCAACACCACATTCTTGCCGGCAAAATCGGCAAGGGTGCACTCGGAGAGGTCGGTTTTGGTGAGCTTGAACTCAGGTGCTTTCTGGCCGGTTGCCGGTAGTTCGCCAACGGTGGTGATCGCGTTTCCTTTCAAGGTGATATTTGCCATGGATAACTCCTGATATGTTGTATTGTTGATTTTCCGCCATGTTTCAGCAGAACAGGTATAGTTGTTTTATGATTGGCTTGTTTTGATAATAGTTATCACTCGCAAGTAAGCTTGTCAATTCGATTTCGGATATTTTTAGAATTTCAGCAGTTAGCCCTTGAGCTGTTTGCTTTGTGTAGTTTCATTTTACGTCCAACGTCCAACGTCCAACGTCCAACCTTATTTATTGCTTTTCCGCAATGACAAGCAGTTCGATGGAGATATGATCAAAGACCATATGCATCCCCAGATGTTCGTAATATTTGCTTGAGCCGTACAGTATTCCCCACAGTGTTCTGTCCAGGTCGAAATGGGAAGTGAGGTGCAGCTTGCCGTCACTGCCCTTGACCACGGTGGCTTCAATGTTCAGGTTGTTCTGTCTGCCGCGGAGATCCAACATGCCGGTCAATTCGCAATTCGGCACCGTGGGGAAGGCTTGATTGTTGAAACGTCCGCTTGGGATATCGAACCGGGCACCCGGGTAGACCTCGACAAAGAAGAAATCGTCCGATTTCAGGTGGGCCACCAACACCGGCTCCAGCTCGTCGCCTTTCAGGTTGATATTTTCAATGGAGTCCATATCCACCAGCAGGCTGCCCTGGATGGAGGAGCCCTGCAGGTTGAAGCTGCCACCCGAGAAGCGAATTGTGCCGTAATGGCTGGAGTTGGGATTTCTCCCGGTCCAGAAAATCCGGCTTTCCTCCAGTGAGACACTGTAATTGCCGTCTTCAAGCAGGTGCTGGTCGGCAATGGTGTCGGCCTCTTTGCTCGAACCTTCCAAAGGCAGGCCCGATTGACGCCAGTGCTCGATGCCGCCGTCGAGTACGGTCACATCTTTATAGCCGTCGGCTATCAGCTTTTCGGCAGCTGTTCTGGAATCAAGAGAATTGCTGCTTGAACCATACACGACGATCGGAGCGTCGCTGTCCCGACAAAGAGCGTTCACCTGGCTGACGAAGGTCATATCGTAGACGCAGGCGTTGACCGCTCCAGGCAGGTGTACTGCTGTAAAGTGGTCGGCCGGCAGGGTGTCTATCAGCAGCAGGTGTTGTTTCTGTTCCTGCATGGTCTTAAGCTCTTCAGGGCCGATGGTCTTGAAAGATTGGGAGTGTCTCATGATAGCCTCCGGGAAAGGGTGCAGGGCATGCAGTCCCTGTTACTCTAATATTGTAGCTTGCCGGGGTGAAATGAACAGGTGTGGCTAGTTATTTGTACTCCTTATCGTTGTGGATGAGCCAGCCGCCCGACTGCTCCCCTCTTGGGTCGCGGTGGGTCCAGTGCACGATGCCGCCTTTGTCGTTGTAGACATACCTGCCGCGAAAACCGAGTACGTCTCCTTTGGCAATCTGCGGGATACGTGGCGCAATATCTATATTGTGGGCAATCAGGATGGTCTGTTTTGCGCCTACCCGGACAATCAGCCTTTGGTGGCGCGAGCCTTGGTTGTCGTCAGGTAAAATTTGAACCACTGTACCACTGCCCTCAACCAGCACCTCCTGGAGTTGATCCCGGAAAGCTTCAGCAACAGAAAGGTGGCTCGCAGTCTGGTGGGTCGCTCTCCCACTCTCCCGATTGGAGTCCGTGACTGGTTCATACACCCTGACAAGTCTTCCGGTGAGCAGAGCCAGCACAAGAAGAGCCACCAAAATGGCTGTTCGGCTGAATCGGAATGGCTTACCAGCTGCCATAGGCATACTCTTTGGGTGTGCTTAACATATAAAATGTCGATCGGTTTTTGGCAGCCTCTTTGGGGAAATCGGCTCCATGGTGGCACTTGGAGCTATGCTGCCTGAAAGAGTAAAAAAAATGCACCTGTACCACTGACAAGTTGTGTTCAATTCTTTTTTTTGGAAAGGGGGCAGTAGTATTAATTCTGAGGCATGCGGCATAAGCTGTTGTCATTTTGCTTTTTCTTGGCGGTGAATCCGGCAGCTGCTGCTGGTGGTCAACAGTCACCTACGGTTCTCTTTTGGGGCTGATTACTTCGGTAACTCCGTGGTGTTCCATGGGAGTGGACGCGTTTCCTGCTTGCGCTCAAGGGGAGGGAGGTGTAAAGACTAGGTGTTGAATCTCGATCAATGAATTTTGCAATCGGTTTGGAAGATTACAATGGCCTTTGTTCCCAAAATCGGCACTTCAATCAAAAAGCAGCTCGAAGAGCGTGAGTCAGAACATCTCTCTCCCTATGCGGCGTTGAGCAAAAACTCCCGGGGGAGGCAGGTGGAGGAGAAAGAGGATATCTCCGATATCCGTCTGCCATTTCAAAGGGATCGAGATCGCATCGTCCATTCCAAGACATTTCGCCGACTCAAGCATAAAACCCAGGTCTTTCTGGCACCCACCGGCGACCATTACCGCACACGCCTCACCCACGTCCTTGAAGTTTCCCAGATCGCCAGAACCATCGGCGCGGCGCTCTGTCTCAATGAGCCGCTTACCGAAGCGATCGCCCTGGGCCACGATCTTGGCCATACCCCCTTCGGTCATGCCGGTGAGGCGACCCTGAACGAGCTGCACCCCGGCGGTTTCCGCCATTATGTGCATAGCCTGCGAGTGGTGGACAAGCTGGAGAATGAGGGCCGTGGGCTCAACCTCACCTTCGAGGTGCGAAACGGCATCATCCGCCACTCCAAAGGCAACTCAGATATCATTCCCCAAAATAAGGGTCACCTGGCGGCGACCCTGGAAGGCCAGATCGTGCGGCTGGCGGATATTATCGCCTATGTAAACCATGATTTGGACGATGCCCTGCGTGCCGGTCTGCTGCGGGAAGGGGATCTGCCCGAAGCCATTAAAAAGGTGGTGGGTGAGCGGCATTCCCAACGGATTGGCACCATGGTCCGCGATCTCATCGTCGAGACCCTGCAGGCGGATGACGGCCAGCTGCATATCAGCGACGCCATGCTGGGTGCGATAACCGATCTGCGGGCCTTTTTGTACCAGAACGTCTATCGGTACTATCGGGTTCATAACGAATTTGAGAAAGCCCAGCGTATCATTCGCGATTTGTACGGCTACTTCTTGGAAAACGGCCTTGTTCGCAGACGCGGCAGGGAGTGGATCGCTGACGGCAAGACCGTACTCTGGGAAGATGAGAAGCAGGCCCACCGGCTGGTCTGCGATTTCATCGCCGGCATGACCGATCGTTACGCGCTGGATCTCTATGAGCACCTCTTTCTTCCCAAACCGTGGTCGATGAGGTAGGTTGGCCGTGGTCAGTGCCGATGATCAGCTGGCGAATCCTGTTCATCGACTTACGCGGCCTTGAGCCGTACGCTATATTCGTTCATCGAAACGGCTGGTTCCCCATATTGGTGGAACCAGCCGTTTTTTCATGGAACCAGAGATAAAAACTGTTGAACTAAAGAGCGTTCATAGTTAGTTTCTGGAGCATTCGACTAAGCGAACCTCTGGAAATTTCTTTTAATTGTCAGCCAGGTGCGGCTTTGTTGCCAGTATATCCATGCAGTTATGCATCGCCGTCATGGCCGGTACCAGGCGATTGCCACAGCCAGGGTCATGCCTGGTTGCCCCAGAGAACAATTGTACCACTAACTTTTATCAATCATAGCCCGTAGAGCGTCACGAATTATGGCACAGAAAGAAGACAAGCTGTTAAGCAAGGGATACGAATTTTCCAGCGTTGAAGAAAAATGGCTGCAGAAATGGACCGAAGAAGGCTGTTTCGCTGCCAAGATGGAGGATGGAAAACCATCGTTTTCCGTTGTGATCCCGCCGCCTAACGTGACCGGTGTGCTTCATGTAGGTCATGCCCTGAACAATACCCTGCAGGATATCCTGGTCCGCTACCATCGCATGTGCGGTGATAACACCGTCTGGGTGCCGGGAACCGATCACGCAGGTATCGCCACCCAGAATGTGGTTGAGCGTCAGCTGGCCACCGAGGGCAAGGGCCGCCATGACCTGGGCCGCGATGCTTTCATCGACAAGGTGTGGGAGTGGCGTGAAGAAAAGGGCGGCACCATCGTCAACCAGCTCAAAAAACTAGGTGCCTCCTGTGACTGGGACCGCGAGCGTTTCACCATGGACGAGGGTCTCTCCGAAGCGGTGCGCGAGGTTTTTGTTCGCCTCTATAAGGAGGGGCTGATATACAAAGGCGACTATATCGTCAACTGGTGTCCGCGCTGTCACACCGCCCTGGCCGATGACGAGGTGGAACATGAGGATACCAAGGGTAAACTCTACCATATCCGTTACCCCTATGCCGATGGCTCCGGTTCCGTGGTTGTCGCCACCACCCGCCCTGAAACCATGCTGGGCGATACCGCGGTGGCGGTACATCCCGATGATGAACGCTATGCCCACCTGGCTGAGATCGGCATCAAGCTGCCCCTCACCGACAGGGTCATCCCGGTGGTGTATGACCACCATGCCCAGATGGAGTTTGGAACAGGTGCCCTGAAGGTCACCCCCTCCCATGATCGGGACGACTACGAAATTGGTCTGCGCCACGATCTGCCGCTGTTAAAGGTGATGGATGACAAGGGTGTGATGAATGAGGAGGCTGGCAAATATGCCGGCATGGACCGCTTCGAGTGCCGCAAGCAAATCGTGGCCGATCTTGAAGAGCAGGGGTATCTGGTGGAGATCGAGGATTACGATCACGCCGTGGGCCACTGCTACCGTTGCAAGACCGTCATCGAGCCGACCACCTCCCTGCAGTGGTTCGTCTCCGTTCGTCCACTGGCGGACAAGGCGGTTGCCGCGGTGCAGGAGGGGCGCATCAATATCTATCCAAAGACCTGGTATAACACCTTCTATGGCTGGATGGACAACATCCGCGACTGGTGTATCTCCCGCCAGATCTGGTGGGGACACCGCATTCCGGCCTGGACCTGTGAAGATTGCGGCGAGCTGATTGTTGAATCTACCGACCCGACCAGTTGCCCGAAATGTTCTTCCACCAAGCTGGTGCAGGAAGAAGATGTGCTCGACACCTGGTTCTCTTCCGCGCTGTGGCCGTTTTCCACCATGGGCTGGCCGGAAAATACCAAGGAGCTGCAGACCTTCTACCCGACCTCGGTACTGATCACCAGCTTTGATATCCTGTTTTTCTGGGTTGCCCGTATGATGATGATGGGTATCCACTTCATGGATGACATCCCCTTCAAGGACGTCTATCTCCACGCCCTGGTTCGTGACAAGTACGGCAAGAAGATGTCAAAGTCCACCGGCAACGTCATCGATCCCCTCGAGGTCATGGCCAAGTACGGCACCGACGCCATGCGCTTTACCCTCACCGCCTTTGCAGCCCAGGGCCGCGAAATCAAGCTGGACGAGGACCGCATCGAGGGCTATCGCCACTTCATCAACAAGATCTGGAACGCCGCCCGTTTTGCGCTGATGCATGTCAGCGACTGTGACGAGTCGGTGAAGAAGGTGGTGGAAAATCCCCAGGAACTGCCGCTGGTGCATCAGTGGATCCTTTCCCGCACCGCCACCACCATCGAGGCTGTCCGCAAGGGCTTGGACGAGTACCACTTCAACGAAGTGGCGTCCGCTAATTATCAGTTTATCTGGGGTGAGTTCTGCGATTGGTACCTGGAGTGGATCAAGGCGGACCTGTTCAGCGATGACCCGAAGGCCAAGGAGCAGGCCCGCGGAGTGCTCCTCACCGTGCTTGAGACCGTATTGAAGCTCATTCACCCGGTTACTCCATTTGTCACCGAAGAGATCTGGAGCGCCCTGCCGGGCGAGCGCAACCCGCTGATGACCAGCGAGTTCCCTGCGCTGCAGGAAAACTGGCTGAACCCGGAAGCGGAGGCGAAGATGGAGTTGCTGATGGGGGTCATCACCGGTATCCGGAACATCAGAAGCGAGGCCGAGGTGCATCCTTCCAACAAGATCGAGGCCTTCGTCAACTGCCCGGACGAGGCCCAGCGCGAGACCATCGCCGCATTTACCGCAGCCATCTCCGATATGACCCGCCTCTCTTCATTCACCGTGCAGGAAACCGGTGAGAAGCCTGACGATGCCGGTACCTATATCTATAATGACATAGAGATTTTCGTGCCGCTGGCGGGCATGGTCGATGTGGCAGCTGAGTTGGAGAAGCTGGCCCGGGAGAGAAAGAAGGTTGAGGCCAAGCTCAAGCAGGTGAACGGCAAGCTGGGTAATGAAAAATTCCTGGCGAACGCTCCCGATGCGGTGGTTGCCAAGGTCAAGGAAGAAAAAGAACAGCTCGACGCCAAACTGGCCAAGATCGGTGAGGCGGAAGAGCGTTACAAAAAGATCGGCTAGATCGGGAGGGAAAATGGATAAGAACCTCCTGCGCAGTCAGATCGCCGCCTTTTTGGCCGAAGATATCGGTCGTGGCGATTTGACCAGTGAGTCGATATTCAGTGCAGACCAGACGGGCAGTGCCCGTCTGGTCGCCCGCGAGGAGTTTGTCGTCGCCGGCCTGCCGGTGGCACAAGAGGTCTTTTCACTGCAAAACAGTCACATAGACTGCAGCGAAGCCGTGGCCGAGGGGGCGAGGGTGGCGGCGGGCGAGGTGTTGCTCGCCGTTGCCGGACCGGTGGTCGACCTGCTCAAGGCGGAGCGGGTCGCTCTCAATCTGCTGCAGCGTATGTGCGGCATTGCCACGCTCACCTCCCGCTTTGTCGAGGTGGTAAAAGGCTTGCCGGTGCGCATCACCGATACCCGTAAGACCACCCCCGGGCTGCGGATGATGGAAAAATACGCCGTGCAGGTGGGTGGCGGCTCCAATCACCGGTTCAATCTCACCGATGGGGTGCTGATCAAGGACAATCATATCGCAGCCTGCGGTTCCATCACCGAGGCGGTGAAAAGGGTACGGGAACAGGCGCCGCATACCATCAAGATAGAGGTGGAAACCGATACCCTGGCCCAGGTTGATGAGTGCCTCGCCTGCGGTGCGGATATCATCATGCTCGACAATATGAGCCCGGAAATGATGGCTGAGGCCGTGGACACCATAAAGGGCAGGGCGCTGGTCGAAGCATCCGGCGGTGTCAACCTTGAGACGGTACGGGCCATTGCCGAAAGCGGTGTTGATATCATCTCCGTGGGAGCCTTGACCCATTCGGCTCCGTCATGTGATATCGGCATGGATTGGCTCAACTGAGCGGTAAGTATCACGTAATTTTGGTGGACCCGGGGTATTTAATTGAGGAAATTACTTGATATAATTTAGATTTATGTGTGATAGTAGGTCAAAATCCTGCTCTTCACACCTGTTGCGGGTTGTGCGGGACAATTCAGGGTCTGAGAAACGAAGAGGAAAGTCACGATGCGTTGCCCTAAATGCGGTTACATCTCATTTGATCATCTGGAAAACTGCTTAAAATGCAAGAAGCCAATCAAAGGCATCTCCAACGAGTTGACCGGTGCTGTCCATAATGTCGCTGTGCCGACTTTTCTGCGCTTTGGCCCCGGTTCCGACGAAGAGGCAGAGGCGGCCCAGGCAGCCAGCGATTTTGTCGATACCGAGGACATGCTCATCGACGATGAGATCAGCGACCCGGATCTCGATATTCTGCTCGACGAGGAGGAGCGGGAAACGGACGAGATTTCTTTTGACTTCTCAGTGGATGACGAAAGCGGTGACGAGGAGATCACGCTCGATCCAGGCCAGGGAATAGATTTCAACTTGCCCGATGATGATGAGGTGGGGGCTGAAGCGAGCGAAAACGAAGGCGAGCTTTCGCTTGATTTCAGTGATTTCGAGTTCGATAGTGAGGAGCTGACTGGTGATGGCGGGGAAGATGAGGCTGATGAGCGGCCGGCACTCGTCATTGAAAAAGAGCTGCCGCCTGAATTAAGTGATATTTCAGATCTCGATAAACCAGCTCCGGCAGAGGTTGCCGAGCAGCCGGCAGATGCGGAGGATGATGCGGACCTCGACCTGAACCTGGACCTTGATCTCGATCTTGATTTCGGACTGGCAGAGGATGACGAGGCTGCGGCTGAGCCCGTCGGGCAGAGAGCAACTGCAACGGTTTCTGCTGAGGCTCAAGAAGAAAAGAGTGAGCTGGAGGAACTTTCATTAGATGATCTTGATTTGAGCCTTGATCTGAGTGAGCCGGAATCAGAGGAAAAACCAGCAAAGGATAAAAGAGAGGCCGACGAGGAACTCAGCTTTGATCTCGATTTGGGTGATCTCGATCTTGATCTCAAGTAGGTTTTTTGAATAAACTAAAAAAACAGCTGAAAAGCGGTTGACACTCTTTTGTATTCTGTGTAAATAAGCCTCTCCAAAACGCGTTCAGCAAAATACGCGGTGCCGAGATAGCTCAGTCGGTAGAGCAACGGACTGAAAATCCGTGTGTCCCTGGTTCGATTCCTGGTCTCGGCACCATTTAGATAGAAAGCCCCTTTGACGTGATGTCAGAGGGGCTTTTTGCGTTTCCTGTATCTGTCCGGCCGGTTCCTGAGATGAAAAGCCAGGAGGGGGATGGATGAGGATGAGATCCTCTCCGGTCTGGAGCCTCACTGAGGTGGTTGGAAGCACAGAGGTTGAATAAGACTCTATTTTGTAGCATGGGTCATAGATAATGGCGGTAGGCGATCACAACGTGTTTGGAAGCGTTCTGCGGCGTTGAAATCGTATACACTAAAAGAGTCAGCTTATCTCTTTTCCAATTCCTTTCTATAACTCCCTAAATCTCCGGGCAGGAATTCAGCATGGAACACGCCCATGTTGGAAGACAAATACTGAGATATCAGATGTAAATATCGACATGAGATTCGACGAAATCGGGTAGTGACATTCAACTTGATAAGACATCTCCATCGATATGCACCTGAAGATTAACAGGAATAGTCTTACCCCTTACCTCTGATTGCCAGCGAATAGCTTCACCGTAGACACCTTCAATCTACGTTAAGTTCCAGCATATTGAGGTGTTCATGGATAAGTTCAGGTCTCACATCGCTTGTTTGTTGTGAGGTTTTCGAAGGAAAACGAATTTTCCTAAACATTAGACACCTAAAAATATTGATATACCATGCATCTGATAGTAGCTACGGCAAGAGCGGTGAAGTTAAGGAAGTATCTCTAATCCCAAGGCAGCAACTTGGTTTGTTTTGGGATGGCGCAAGTTGCTAGAAGTGGTCGCCAAAACAGTATTGTCTACTGCTTTCCAGTATTGCCTATGTCTTGCCGAAAACTCTTCGACGTTGCTAATTGCGAGGGACAGAATATGCCCGGCTTCAAGTTGAAACCAACCATCTGAAACTCCTCAAAGTTGGTTCAGTGGCTATTGGTAATACTAGAATAATTAGAATATTACCGAGCAACAGCTATTCCCTTCTAAGGCTTTTCGTGACAGTTGCTGCGCAGCTTGCATCAAGCTGACGGTATGGCTAAATGCTGCAGGCATGTAGAAAAAAAAGGGAGTTGTAGGTGAAATGTGTCCTTACTGAGTGCAAAAAACATCTTATGAGCTATGGGATCCCGAAGTGACCCTCGACAAAGCGCGCTGCGAGCCACTTCTGGATAAATAAATGACATTCGTGCAATATGCCGGCTAGACTTCACATTGATCGATGAGTTGGGTGATTGTGCTGAAAATGTCTGAAAGTCTTAATATACCAATAACTTCTTGGTTATCAACAACAAGCAGGGACTGATGCTGGCCTATAACAAGCTGGTGTATAGCCTCATCAAGAGTGGCCTCCCGGTTCACATATTCACCATCCTCCGGCGTTGACATGATATCACGAACATGGATGGAGTTGGCTTTTTTGCAAATATCCTTCAGTGGTTTTTGCCAGAGTTGCAACTCTTTCAAAATGTTGGTAGCAGTCTCTTTGCTCAAGCCCCAATGCTTGAGATCTGGGAACTGGTCAATATTCTTATAATTTGGCTCAAGACCACGAATAACATCGATCTTACTAAGCTTTCCAACAACTTCTCCCTTTTCGCCCAGTACCAGTATAGCTCTATGCATATACTTTGATTGGTCAAATTCAGCTTGTGCTTTTGTCAAAGCCTGTATGGCGTCATATAAGGTGGCATCTTGAGAGACAGTGGCGTACTCGGCAATTGGCACTATTATGTCTTCTATTTGTAATGATTGCATATTTTTCCCCTTGACTTAACAGCCTGGATCTTTTCACGAGAATAATTGAAAACTCCTGAGACAAAAACCTCTTACCATACTGTATGTAAAGGATTTTATACTCGTGCTAGTGTAGTAACGATACGGCATGCCCATTGGGTTGTCACGGCTTGTGCCTGCTGTTTTCAAGCAATAGAAAGATGAGGCGGATTCTCAAGCCAGTAGCACTCATGACTTGAATTTACTGCATCTTAAGCTGGCCTTAAACATTAGCTTTGCATATTCGGGGTCAGGTCTTGAGTTGCTGTGTTATTGGCCTACTCTCAGACGCGAGATAATTCCAGAGAGGGTTGGGCTGCCAACCTCCAAACAAATGCTCAGAATTGGAGTAACTGTAAACTATAGGTTTCCAAAGATAATCTTAACATGAGGATAGCAGCAAAGACTTTACCTCCTTCCTGATGCTCGCCAGGGAGCCAGGATGTCTGAGATCGATCGCCGATCCAAAACTTCAGAATCGGTGATGCGCAGTAGGCAGCTTATATTTGAGCTTTAGTGTACACTTAAGAGATTTTTTGGGGTGAGCTTAAATGGGTACCTGTCGCTGATGAACATTAAATTATGAGTTGCTGCATTTCCGTGTGATGTCATCCAGCTTGTCAGCTCTATATTCTTATATTTTTTCTAGATAATTAAGAAACAATGTTCATTCGACGATGATCATTGCTTAACAGATTTGTCCTGCCAGCTCCAGCCGCTACAAATTATATGGAAATAATCGTAGAGTTCGAAGGAGCGGAACTGGCAGGAAGGGTATACGTGCAGTTTTAGAAGTGCGATTTGTTAATCAGGAAATGGACCCAGATGCTTGCCGCATACCCCAGGGCTATGACCGGTGTCCACTTCAGGTGACCCAAGAAGGTATATTTGCCCCGTGCTTGGCCCATCAGTGCAACGCCAGCGGCAGAACCGATTGAGAGCATCGAACCACCTGCTCCTGCAGTTAAAGTCACCAGTAACCACTGACCGTGGGACATATCCGGCATCATGGTCAGTACGGCAAACATAACCGGGATATTGTCAACAATGGCTGAGAGTATACCAACCATGATGTTGGCCGCTGTTGGTCCCCAGTCAAGATATGCAACTTGAGAGACCATGGTCAGGTAACCCATGAAGCCGAGACCTCCGACGCAGAGAATAATTCCATAGAAGAACAGGAGGGTATCCCACTCGGCACGGGCGACTTTCTTGAATATATCGAAAGGCATGATTTGGCCGAGTGACTCCTGTGCTTTTTCGGCATCATATGTTTTGTATACCCGTACATGGGTTTTCTTCAGATAAAAGCCATACACCTTGAGAAGTCCAAGCCCAGCCATCATACCGACCATTGGAGGCAAGTGCAGGAAGTTGTGGAAACTGACTGCTGTCGCGATGGTCCATAGGAACAAAACGACAACAACGAAAGCACCACGACGTAATTTAATATCTTCAACATTTGGATCCGGCTTTTTGCTCGGGACGGCAAAGCTCATAATTGCAGCCGGTACCAGCCAATTAACAAGAGATGGAAGGAAGAGGGCAAGGAATTCCTGGAATTGGACGATTCCTTTTTGCCAGACCATCAATGTGGTAATGTCACCGAACGGACTGAATACACCCCCTGCATTGGCAGCGACGACAATGTTGATACAGGAAAGACTGACAAACTTGAGATCTTCTTTGCCAATAGCCATAACGACCGCACACATAAGCAAAGCGGTGGTTAGGTTGTCGGCGATTGGTGAGATACAGAAAGCAAGAAGACCGGTGATCCAGAACAGTTTTTTATAGGAAAAACCTGCATTAACCAGCTTGACCCGAAGCACTTCGAAAATCTGCCTCTCGTCCATTGCGTTGATGTAGGTCATCGCGACCAGCAAGAAGAGAAAGAGTTCGGCATACTCAAGGATGTTGTGGCGAATAGCAGTTTCAGCAACGTGATCAATACCGTTCATGGCATAGACCATGCCGATCAGGCCCCAGATGATACCGGCCGCTATCAGTACCGGTTTTGATTTCCGCATGTGGAGGACCTCTTCGGCCATAACAAGAGCGTAGGCGATAACAAAAACCAGTAGTGAAAGGTATCCCGCCCAGTGGGTGGTGAGGTTGAGTACCTGTCCTTCTACCGCACCGGCCGCCACGGCAAGGGTTGCAGAACCGCACAAGAGGGCCAGTGTGGTGAGTGGTATGGTCAGGATGTGACGCATGGTTTTTTCTCCTGTATCAAGGGCCGCCTTGATGGCGGCCCGAATGTCATATTGTAGTTATCCCGTTGCAGGAGGAATAGATGTGGGCATGCCCATCAACGGCCAGATCACGGTGACAGCGAGCCAGACCACGACCATCAGTAAAATCGAAGCAGGAATACCGTACATGGCGAACTCTCCGGTAGTAAACTGCTTGGAGTTATAGGCAATGGCGTTAGGTGCAGCACCAACCAGCAGCAGGAACGGCATGCCTGCAACCACCAGAGATGAGAAGAGGATAACCTCTCCGGTTACGCCAAGGTATGGAGCAATAACAAGGGCCACTGGCAGTGAAATGGCGATTGCCGCAACATTCATGATGAAGTTTGTCATCATCATCACGAAGAAGGCCATGCCGAGAATGAAGACGATACCGGGGGCGTCTTTGAACAGTTGCAGCCAGTTGACAGCCATCCACTTGGCTGCACCGGTCTCCCACAGGCAGAAGCCGATAGACATAGCACCGGCAAACAGCAGAATTATATTCCACGGGATCTCTTCAAGATCATCAACATTCAGTATGTTGATGATAAAGAACGCGATGGTGGAACAGAGCATGATTGCGGTTTTGTCGAGTCCTTTAAGAGCCGGGATGAAATTCTTCAAAGCAATGAGCAGAACCGTTGCCAGCACGATGGTAACCACCGCAATCTCGCTGCGGCTCCATGCACCGAGATCACGGTACATGTTCTTTGCGCGCTCTTTAAGCCCATCTATCCGCTTTTTCTCTGGACGGAAAAGGAGCATGAAAAATCCCCATAGGAGGAAGACCATGAGCCAGCCAATCGGGAACATATACCAGCTGAGTTCGAAAAAGCTGATATCTGTATCCATTATGTCTTTGTAGAAACCGAGTGCAATTGCACCACGGGCGGCGCCAAGCAGGGTGACAATACTGCCTGCACCAGCCACATAAGCCATGCCGATAAAAAGCCCCTTTCCGAACCTGGTCGGCTCGTCATTATCGCTATAGAGGGCGTGGATTGTCATCAGCAGAGGGAACATGGTTGCTGCCACTGCAGTATGGGCCATGAAATGTGTCAGTGTCGCGGTCATGACAAAGCAACCCAGATAGATCATCGAGGTTTTTTCACCAACAATTGAGAGCATTTTATATGCCAGTCGTTTTGTCAGTCCCGTTTTGGTAAAGACCATACCGATAACTATGGAGCCAAAGATGAAGAGTACCGATGGGTCCATGAAATCCTTGAAGGCCGTTTTCGGGTCCCTGATCATGAACAGCGCCTGCAGGGCACCGATGGTTAGGCTGGTCACCCCTATCGGCACGACCTCAAAGACCCACCAGACAGCAGCCAGGGCGAAAACAGCGAGCGCCCCTTTGGCCTGCTTGCTTAACTCGAAATGTTCTCCGAACGGATCGATGGCATCAGGCCAGGGTGGTGAGTAATAAACGGCCAGAAATGCACCGATACCGAGAAATATAAAAAAGAGCCTTTTCCATTCGATTTGTATACCGGAACGCTCCGGGTTCTTTTCGGCCATGGTAAGCTTCCTGCCGACAGCCGTTTCGTTTGCTTGGGACATGAATGCACCTCATCTCTCTCCCAGCGCGTCCGAAGGTGGGCGCAATTGTCTTGTTGTCCTGCTGAACAACCTTTTGCCTGTCAATGGACTGCTTATTTTAGTCGGTTTGGTTGTCTCGCCGGGATTTGAATTAACTGCTTGTGTACTCCGGATCGTTTACCAGGATTTCCTTTTCAGGATTTCGTTTATCTGCTCTTTTGATTGGCGCTGCAGAATCAGAACATGCTTATCCCGTGCTTCCTTGATCTTGGCTAACAGTTCAGACATGTCGACCGGTTTTTCTAGATAATCTTCCGCACCAGATTTCATCGCTTCTACCGTGGAGGCGATTGAGCCGTGCCCGGTGAGCATGATGATTTCGGCTTCCGGATGCTTTTCCTTAATCCGTTTCAAGGTCTCGATTCCGTCCATGCCTGGCATGGTGATATCAAGAAGTATGGCATCGAAATCCTGTTGATCCGTCAGTTCTACAGCTTCTTGTCCACTGCTTGCGGTGGTGACGTTCAAATCTCTCGTTTCAAGCCGTTGGGACAGAGTGGAGATAAACTCCTCTTCGTCGTCAACGAGAAGCACTTTGGCGTTGAAGGTGTTTTCCATTGTTACTGTCCTCTGTTAAAATGTATCGTATCAGGCAGCCCTTTTTTTGATGGCAGCCTGGTTGGCATCATGAATTGTTGCAGAGAGCTCCTCGATATTGACTGGCTTATTCATATAAGCGAAAGCACCCAGTTCCATGCATTGGCGCATATCTTCATAGCTGCCGTGTCCTGTGAGGATGATCACCTCGACTTCCGGGGCGAGTTCCTTTGTGCGACGGAGAACCTCTACGCCGTTCATTCCCGGCATTTTCAGGTCGAGTACCATTACCTCCGGGCGGTCTTCTGCTATCAGTTCGAGAGCGTCGTCGCCGTTATACACCCCGTAGGTGCCAACGTCCCGGCTGATGAGACGTTCGGAAACAGTCTGGACAAACTCTTTCTCGTCATCGACAAAGAGGACTTTTGAGGGGAGTTCAAATTTCTGCTGACGATAGATTGAAACAGCGTATTCCGGGCTTTTTTCCACTTCAACACTGGTAACGCCCTCTATTTTTTCCGCAATGGAGATCAGCTCGTCCCTGAGCCTGCTGAAGTTTAAGACGCTTTTGTCGACAGCCAGGGTTACGGCCCCATCTTCTGCATCAACATGCATCTTATGTCCCTTTTGCAGCAGCCTGTTTTCTACTTCTACTGCAAGCCTGAAGTCAGTACTCGCCTGGATGGAGTCGGTGGTCTTCAGCACGGATGTGGACTGGAAATACTTTCTTATCTGTTCGTTGATCTCACTTGCTGGGCGACCTTCAACAGGAATGACCACATCGTAAAGAGAGCTGTCGTATGCCTCTTTTTTAAAGAGGAAATCCGTTAAATCGTAAGCGCGGACATCGTCAGCCCTTATTATTTTTTTTGCTTCCTTTTCGGTGAGCCCGCTCTCTATTGCTAGGCTGGTGCGGCTGGCCTTGCTGTCTGCGACCAGGACTTTGAGGATATGTGGAATTGTGTCAGGAATCAGTACAGTGTGAAAACCGCTGTAAAGGGTTGGACCTTCTTCCTGAATTCTTTCGGCAAGCACCGCCTTGAGCAGGTTCATGTTTTTTTCTCGCTCAAGGGTGAACTGGTTGAAAACCGAAGTCTTTTTATACAGGCTTTCAGAAAGTTTATCGGCTTCAACTTTGTACTTTAAGACGGTCTCGTGGATAAGGGCTTTATCGTCGTAAATAGTGAGTCCAAACGATTTGGCCATCTCTTCAGGTAACTGTGCCGAACAGCTAAAAGTGCAGGGAAATAAAGCGATTGATGACATAATGCCTCCTAACATATTTAGTTAAGCTGAACGTGCGTGCTTGTCACCAAATATGCATTCGACGTGCCATTTTTTTTATTTGTTTTTGTTGTTTATTGTAATCAGCAAGCTAGCCTGTCTCGTGGTAGGAGGATTTAAAAGAATGAGCGAAAATTTCGTAGAGAAAGCAAGAGTGACGTTATAATTTGTTATGTAATGATATATTTTTATAGAGGAGAGCCTCTTCTTTGAAGTTGTTGTACAGATTGGAATACAAAGATTTTGGCATCTTAACTCTTTGATAGTATGTCTGTAAGTTTAGTTTTTTGCTTTTGCTCACCAATAATGATCCTTGTCATCGGCATGGCAGGGGGAGGATGTGTTTTATAACAAAATATAACATTTTATTTCTTCCTGCTTCGCGATGGGGTCGTTTCTTTAGGCGAAGCGATCTATTCTAACCATTTAATATTTCTATAGTTTTGTTGACAGGCATACAAATTACTCTTTTGAGTAACAGGCGTGAGCGACCTCTCAATATCAGCTTTTCCTTGGGTATGATATATGGCGCATGAATTTACACCGGACATCAACACTTTTCTTGAAGGCATTCCATTGCCAGCTATGATTTTGGATGGTGGAATGTGTGTTGTTGCGATGAACCGGATGATGGAGACCATGACTGGCTATAGCATTGAGCAGGTTCGAGGCATACATGGTGAATTGCTGGTGCGCTCCAATGTCGGAAACACCAGAGGGCAGAAGTATCTTGCTGTTCTCGATGATGGCAATCGCCGGAGCCTGGAGGGGGATGTCCTCGATGCCAACAGGAGAAAGAGAAAGGTTCAATATCATATTTCGCGCTTACGAAGCGATGTTAGCCGGGAGCAGGGGCTGCTAATTATTCTCTCAGAAAACCAGGCAATGGGTCAGAATGAGCAATTCGGGAGCGGTGCGAGTTTTGAAGATCTTATCGGGCACAGCCCGAAAATGCAGAAGGTCTTTGACATGGTTAGACACATGGGGAACACCGATGCCTCCATATTGATTACAGGGGAAACAGGTACAGGAAAAGACAAGGTAGCAGAACTAATTCACAAGAACTCTCCCCGTGCCAAGTTCCCGTTTATCAAAATCAACTGTGGTGCTTTGCCGGAAGGTTTGCTTGAATCTGAGCTCTTCGGTCATGTTAAAGGTGCGTTCACAGGCGCTTCGAGAAACAAGTCCGGCATGTTTGCGTTGGCAGACAAGGGAACCCTTTTTTTAACTGAGATCGGTGATATGCCTCTGCCACTGCAGGTGAAGCTTCTCTCTGTCCTGGATGATCTCCGTTTTATTCCGGTTGGCGGAGAGCAGAGTGTAGAGGTTGATGTTCGTGTGATTGCTGCTACACATCGGTCACTCAGGGATCAGGTTCGTCGGGAAAAATTTCGCGAGGACCTGTTCTACCGCCTCAATGTTCTCCATCTTCACCTTCCGCCTTTAAGGGAACGGGGTGGGGATGTCGAGTTGCTGCTTGACCACTTTGTTGGACAAAATTCTGGTAACCTCGGTTGTACAATCCAGGGTTTTGATCAGCAGGCTTTAGAAATCCTCAAACACTATGGTTACCCAGGAAATGTCAGGGAGATGATCAACATTGTTCAGTATGGGGTCCATATGTGTAAGGGAACCATGATCAGCAAAGAGCATCTCCCTCCTTATATTTTTGAAAAACAAAATCGCGATGAGGAACCTGAACTTTCAACGGATGTCAGGCATGCTTCAAATCATACTGCGGAGGTGCCTGGAACTGAAACAATCACTTCGCCAGCTTCTGATGATACTATTCCAGAGAAACGGTGGGACGATATTGAACGAGGTATGATTATTGATGCCCTAAAAGAGTGTGGTGGTAACCGGGGAAGGGTGATGGCAAAACTGGGATGGAACCGGATGAAGCTTTGGAGAAAAATGAAAAAATACAAGTTACTTTGATATGCGAAAACTCTTGGTTGTTATACAGGGTGACTATGTTGCCCCACGGTTTGACCTGGTGACGGAGGTAATTATTGTCAAATATGAGCAGAACAAGGTTGTTGAGGAGCTCAAAAACATAATAATGGAGCGCCCTTCTGGTGAGGCGTTGAGCCAGATGATGGTGGATGAGCATGTTACCGATCTTGTTTGCGGAGGAATCGAAGATCTCCATTATCAGTTCCTTGTCTGGAAGAGAGTCAATGTTGTCGATCGCGTCATTGCACCTTGGCAGGCTGCACTGGATCAACACGTACAGGGGAGATTGCAGCAAGGAGATGTGATACGCCCAACAGACAAGAAGAGGATGAGCTTATGAAGCTGGTATTCTCGATCTTTGAAAAGTTGATTCCCTTAAGCCTTTCCGGGGGGATGGATTCCAATTTCAGCAACCGGAATTACAGGCGGCTAAACGCTATACTGGTAGCAATTATGCTTGCTACTGCCATCGTTCCCATGTTGATGGCAGCTGGTCTAGGCTTTAAAAGTTATAATGAATTGTTCAGAGATACTGAGCGCGCAGAGGTTCAGTGGCAGCTCGACGGTTCAATTAAATCGATGGAATACTTGTTGCACACCCTGGAGTCCATTGTGCTTTTTGTTGCCCGGGACGATCGGTATGAGGAGTTGAACCAGGGGTCTTCTCTGGAGGAACTTTTCTTTAGGCTCCAGCGGCAATATGGCTATTTTTCAGATCTAGGGGTTATTGACGAAAACGGAATTCAACAGAATTATTACGGTCCTTATGATCTGGAAGGCATCGATTATTCCGAGGAGGAATGGTTTAAAGAAGTGCTTGACCGGGGTGTTTATATAAGCAAGGTCTATACTGGGTACCGGGAAATTCCCCATTTTGCAATGGCTGTCAGCAAAGTTGAGCCAAAGACAAGAAAACGATGGGTACTTCGGTCAACCATCGAAGCTGGCAAGCTGCAGAAGTTTGTGAATACAATAAAAAATAGTGCAGAAGATGATTTCTTCCTCATTGATAACGAAGGAAAACTGCAAACTTCATCGCAACGGTACGGAGAGCCGCTCTCCCATTTTCTTTCTGATGTTGAACCCGGTGTACACCGTATCGTTAGTGAAAACGGTGAGAGTGTGTTTAGGGCAGTCGGAGCTATCTCTCACACCCCTTGGTCCCTGGTAATTATTAACCCCAACTATATACACGGCAGCGAATGGAAGACGTTTCGCGCAAGACTTTTGGCGATCGTCCTTTTCTGTATCGTGACAAGCATCTTTGTTGTGGTGTTGCTAGTCAATGCCATGACACGCCGTTTACAGATGGCTGATGAACTTCAGATAACTATGCTCAAAGAGGCGGAGCAGACTGAGAAACTTGCCTCTATAGGCAGGCTTGCTGCAGGGGTTGGTCATGAGATCAACAATCCTCTGGCGATCATCGACCAGCGAACCGGACTTATGGAAGACCTGTTGCACCTTTCAGGGGATTTTACCCACAAAGATGCAATGCAGGAAGGGTTAGCCGGGATCTCCCGTAGTGTCGAGCGATGCAAGGTTATTACCCATCGTTTGCTCGGATTCGCTAGGAGAAACCCTGTCACAGCCGAGAACCTACAAATCAATCAGGTTATTGCTGAAGTTCTACAGTTTCTCGACAGTGAGATGCTGTACAATAAGATTCGGCTCAATCTCAAACTGAGTAATGATCTACCAGTGGTTGTCAGCGACAGGACTCAGTTGCAACAGGTGTTTCTCAACATCATAAAGAATGCCATAGATGCCATCGATCGCGAGGGTACGATCACCATAAGCTCAAACTGTCTGGCTGGTGACATCCGGGTGGTGATAGAAGATGATGGTCCCGGTATTCCCGAGGAAATCATCAAACACATTTTTGAACCGTTTTACACAACGAAGGAAACCGGCAAGGGAACCGGGCTCGGTTTGTCCATCACTTTTGGCCTGTTAAAAAAGCTTGGCGGTGATATTACCGTCCGCTCAAAAGTTGGAGTCGGGACCGCCTTTACCATTACAATCCCACCGGAGTGCTACGTACATGACCAATGAAATGAAGGATACAATCCGTGTACTGTTGGCTGATGACGAAATAGAGTTTGCCACAACCCTTTCTATCCGGCTAAATCTTCGGGGTTTCGAAACAACTGTGGCTTATTCCGGCCATGAAGCTTTGGAAAAAATTGATTCTAAGGATTTAGATGTTGTCATTCTCGATTTAAAAATGCCTGACCTTGATGGTCTTGAAGTGCTTGCTAGGCTCCGAGTGAATCATCCGAAACTACCTGTTATCATCCTTACTGGTCACGGTGCTTTTGAGGCTGGCAAGGAGGGGATGGAGCTTGGAGCATTTGACTACATTATGAAGCCCGCGGACCTGAATCTACTCACTGCTAAGATTGAGGAAGCCCACGAAACAGTTAGCGGATCGGAGGCAAAGAGAGGACGATGAGTGTTTCAAGTGATTACAACAGAATATGTCTCGAGGTTTTCGGGATGATCTCGGCCTCCGTTACCCATGAGATAAAGAATTGCCTGGCGATTGTCAATGAAACAGCGGGGTTGCTGGAGGATTTAGCGATGATGGCTGGGGATGATGGCGGCTTGCCGGTTCAGCGAGTGAATCCGGCAGCAGCATCTGTAGTTAAACAGGTTGGCCGGGCCGATTGGATTATGCGTGATTTTAATACGTTGTCCCATAGTGTTGATGAACCAGTCGGAACTGTTGACTGCAGAGAGATGGTTGCCATGCTGGTCCGGCTTTCCGGGCGACAAGCTGCCATGAAGAACCTGGATGTGCAGTTAACAGAAGAAGCTGAGACCGCTTCGGTAACGGCTGAAATAGCCGTAGTCGAATCTCTTGTCTATCTCAGCCTTCGGACAGTGTATGACCGCGCGGAAAGTGGCGATAGCGTGACTATTGATTTAGTTAGAGAGGGGGCAGCTATGGTTGTTCGGATCAAAGCGGCTTCGTTAGACGTCAAAAGAGCTGGTAGCGATTCGCGCTGTCCGCTTCTTGCCAATCAATTGAGCGGGAGCTTTGAGGAGGAAGATGACCAGGTGGTTATCAGCTTTCCTCTGTCTTTACAGGATTCAGGAGTACAAAGCGGGTAGAGCCAAAGCGACGATAACGTTCAATTCCGAAAGCGTATTCTCTGCAGACTTATGGCGAAAGATGATATTCACAGATTGCCAGAGATCGGGGTTGATGAAAACAGGGGGGATAGCTACTACCCCATTGAATAGAGTCGTTCAATCGTCATCTTCGTTCTCTAAATAGGAGCTTAGCCAATTTCTGCATATTTTCCGGTTACATCGATTTCATTTAAATTTTCTTTACCGAGTAGCGTTTCAATACCATCTGCAAACGTAACGATTCCTGAGGATTGACAGGGAATGGCTCCATTTTTAGCCCAGTTGTAATTTTGCGAGATGTTACATTGCAATCTCAACCTTTTGCGGATGATTTTGGTCTCCGAATCTTGCTAAATAGTGCCATATTTTTTTTATATCCTGTGGATCGTAACCAAGGTTTTGTACTGCGTTACCCAGGATCAAAGGGTTTAAAATACAAGCCTCTGCAAGTTTCTTGGCCAGCTCAACGAACTGTAGCCCTCTGTATTCCGGGTGTTGTGCAACAACCTTCACATGTAGTTGAAATCCTTGATGCCATTCAATATCACATGGTAATTTTGTTGCAAGCCTTTCAATGTCTGTATTTTTGAATACAGGGTCTAAAACAACCGATTCCACATCGTTTTTTACATGAACTGGGCCGTGGATATGAGCCTCAATATAGTTGTCCAGTAGATCAAGAGTTCCTGTTTCAGCAAGATTAATCAATTTTGAAATGTGGGGGTAAGTAGCAAAGTCTTTAGGGGTGAAAAAACTGTCAGGGTAACAAAAGGTGGTTCTATTGAGAACATGAGATTTTAAGCGAAAGTATGCAGAACCAAAACGAGGAGAACCTCCACCACCGAGTTTCTGATAGTTCAATGCACCGTATATGGGGCGTTCTCCTGGGTCGCTATGATCATATGCACCACCAAATGCTCTACTCTCCCATATCCACCTATCTCCTCCAGGGTATGCTGTTAACCCTCCACTGCTTGTACCTGTTGAAAATTGGGATTTTAAGACCTGGTCTTTGAAAATAGCAGAAAGGATTGGTAGGCCATCCCTGGATTTTCGATCAGGGTGGAAATTGACTGTAATATCATAATTTTCTTTAACAGGGCTTCCTGTAGATTTGTCTCTGACGTGGTCAAGAGCACGTTCTTGTGCTGGATGCATCTGGACGGTCATGCCTTTCTCAACTTTTCTCCACTTACTACAAAAAAGGTTGGAATATATTCCTATCTAGTCTGTAGTATCAGCACAGGCCGGGATTACCACATAAAATCTTTCCAATAATCTAACAATTATAAACCTAAGGTTATTCCTGTAAATATTGATGTGGGTGGCTCAGGGGTAAAGTGTCAACTCAAATTGAACCTTATCGCTCGTGCATGTCAGCTCGAGTCCAGATTTCTACATATCAGATCAAATAGTTGAGGTATACATCATGTAGATGTCAGTCAGGAACGCATCTTGCCGACTCTAATTGAAGGAGTGATGACAAAGGAGCTGGAGCTCCAAAGCAGTTTCACTGCCAAACTCATTTTTTCGTGACTGCTCCATCTAAACAATTTTCACAATAACCATTGTGATATCATCTTGTTGAGCGACGCCTGAGGTAAAACTGTTATGCTCCTGAATGATCTGGTCAAGAATGTCCTTGGCTGTTTTAGTTGAATTTTGCCGGATTAAATTCTGCAAGCGTTCTTTTCCAAACATTTCGTTATCCTGGTTGCAGGCTTCACAAGTGCCATCTGTGGTCAACACAAGGACCTGGTGAGGTGCCAGGCCTTCGAATCGCTGCTGCTGGTAGTCATAATCCCCATCAATACCTAATGCGAGACCGGGGCCTTTAAGTTCTGTAAAGAGGTCGGTAACCGGGTCGTACAGAACTGCGGGGTCGTGTCCGGCGCGAACCCACTCCACACTCGTATTACACCGATCGAAGGTGAGATAAAACAATGTCATGAACCTGCCGTTTTTTTCCATATCTCCGGTCAGGTGTCGATTCATGGCCATCACTATATCCTTTACTGCCCCTTGCTGGGACGCCCGCATCCTAAGAAATGCTCGAGCACTCGCCATCAGCAGAGCGGCATCAACTCCATGGCCGCTAATATCGCCTATGACTATCGATAAAGATCCATTCCCGGTTTTGGATTCGAATAAATAATCGAAATAATCACCGCCCACCTCATCACAGGGGAATGTTTTCCCTGCGATATCGAGCCCGTCAACAATGGGGTCTTCTTCAGGGAGGAGGCTCTTTTGCACTTCCGCCGCAAGTTGAAGAGCTTTTTTCTTTTCATGGATATCGATCACAATACCTTGGTGGTAACGAATTCCTGTTGATGGGTCTTCGAAAATTGAAGTGCGATCCTCAATCCAGCGAACATCACCATTGTTGGTGACAATACGATATGTCTGAGAGTAGTTCTCGATTCCTTGTTCTACAAAATCCTGTATTTCCTTTAGAGTTCTTGGGGAATCCTCAGGGTAGACAATATCCCTGAACATGATTTTTCCCGCCAGAAAGTCTTCTGCATGATAACCAAAGCATGAAATGTTGGGAGAAACATAGACCATTTTACGCTTTTTGGGATCATCAGCTGCCAAGCGACGAAAGAGGATGGCGTTACTGTTTTCAAGTATGATTTCAGTCAGTGATAACGCGCTGAAGGTTTCGACTTCCTGCTCTCTGGATTTCAGTTGATGAGTCAACTCCGCAATCCTTTCTCGTAGGGTGCGGTTCATGGATTCAAGGGCGCTGCACTTTTTCTCCGATGTCATGACCAATTGCTCCAGAAGCCTGAATTGTCAATTTCCGTTTCATTAGTGGGGCTATCGGAGATAGCCCTTTGCTGATGTAATACAATAAGTGCAACAGACTGAAAATCCTTGTGTCCCTGGTTCGATTCCTGGTCTCGGCACCATTTCGATAGAAAGCCCCTCTGGCTTTATGTCAGAGGGGCTTTTTCATTCTTGTATGCGGTTCCCGGCCATGGGAACCGGGCACAGTGTATAACTGCTTTGCATGACTGTATATCGCAGAAAAAATTTGGTAGGTGAAAAGGTTTCATTTTCTTTTCACCTATCCCTGTCTGTGTTTCCAAGCGTAGACCCGAATATTTGACCTTTTCCTTAAATTGGTGTTACCTAGCCGAAAAGGAAGTGAAGGAACAGTTTGACAACTGACCTGCCGGGTCGCTTGGTGAAGGAGCGGGGATGGATGTTCGTGATATTCTGCATGACAGGATAGTGTTCCTGTCTGCTGATGCAACACTTCGGGATGCTGCACAAAAATGTGACCAAAACAGGGACTGGGAGATTGTCGTCAAAGACCGAGAGGGCACGCCAGTGGGTGTCGTCACGCGAGATGATGTTGTCGCGGCACTGGCTGCCGGGGCCTTGCCGGACGCCAATGTGGGCAGTGTGCTCCGAAGCGCTGTCGGCAGTGTCACCCCGGATACTCCGATTGATTCACTGGTCAATGAACCGTTTGATTGCTGGATCGTTTATGACAAGGGGCGACTCACCGGCCTTGTGAAGCGCTCCGACTTCGATGTCTTTCTCCTCAATACCCCCGATCATATCTTTGCCCTGCTCGACCCGCTGCTGGATTGTGTTGATGAACCGATCGTCATAATCAATAACCAGTGCAGGGTTGTTGTTGCCAACGCCGCCGCCTGTAAAGAGTTCAAGACGGGAAAAGAAGAGATTCTCGGGCAATTGATAACCACCATGCTTGGGCCGAGCTCACCTAAGACCCTCCAGAAGAACAATGACTTCAAACTGATTCAAAAGTTCAGCCAGAACGACACCACCTATGTGGCGAACTGGACCTCCATTCGGCATGACGGGAGGCTGATTGGAGGTTTCGCAATTTTGCGTGACATAACCGAATACGAGTCGATGTCCAGTGAGCTGGATCGCATCACGGATATGTCGAAGGAGCTCAACGCCATCATTGACTCCTCCTTTGACGGTATTTTTGTAACCGACGGGGAGAGTACCACCCTGAAGGTCAATACTGCCTATGAGCGTATCACAGGCATCACCAGCGATGAGGTTGTTGGCAGGACCATGAGCAGCCTGGTTGATGCTGGCATCTATGATGAATCTGCCACCTTGAGGGTTCTCCGGGAAAGAAAGCCTGTCACGATCGTGCAGCACATCATGAAGACCGGCAAGACGGTAGTGGTGACTGGAAATCCGGTCTTTGACGGTGATGGCAACATCTTTCGGGTTGTGACCAACGTGCGGGATGTGACCGAGTTGAACCAGCTGCAGGAAAAGATCAGCAAGATGGAGCAGTTGCAGTCGCAATATGAGATAGAGATCCAGCAACTGCGGAACACTGCGGACGATCAGAATGATTTCGTCATAAAGTCGAAGAAGATGAAAGAGGTGTATACCCTCGCTGTAAAGCTTGCCGAGGTGGATACAACTGTGTTGATCCAGGGGGACTCCGGGGTGGGGAAAGAGGTTGTCTCCGAGATTATTCACCGTCATGGCGCACGGCGGGATAAACCTTTCGTCAAGCTCAGCTGTGCGGCAATCCCGGAAAACCTGCTGGAGTCGGAGCTGTTTGGGTATGCACCGGGGGCGTTTACCGGCGCAAGCCGGGAAGGCCGGGCCGGGGTGTTTGAACTGGCCCATGGGGGGACCATCTTTCTTGATGAAATAGGGGAGATGCCGATGGGGTTGCAGGTCAAACTGCTGCGGGTGCTGCAGGAGCGGGAGATTGTCCGCATCGGTGGAGCCAAGCCCAAGAAGGTTGATATTCGCATCATGGCCGCAACCAACCGGGATCTGGAACAGATGGTCCGGGAGAATCTTTTCAGAAAAGATCTCTTCTACAGGCTCAATGTGGTGCCGGTTTTTATTCCTCCTCTCCGTGAGCGGAAAGAGGCGATTACTCACTTTGTCTACTTTTTTCTCCGTAAGCACAATAAAAAGCATGGGCTGAGTAGGCAGATCACCACGGAGGCGTTGGAGGCCCTGGTTGGTTACGACTGGCCGGGAAATGTTCGCGAGCTGGAAAATATGGTGGAACAGCTGCTTGTTATGGCCCAGGGAGAGGTCATAACGGCAGATGAGCTGCCAGCCCGGTTGAGGGCCGCGCTGTCACCGGTTCCCTCCGTCTCCCCGGGAGAAAAGACCTTCAAGGTGGCTCTTGAGGAGTTTGAGTGCGGTTTACTCAAAGGCGCCATAGAAAGGTACGGCAGCTCCCGTAAGGTTGCCAAAGCGCTGGGTATCAACCAGTCGACAGTTGTCCGCAAGGCGAATCGCTTCGGGATACAGTTTGGCGGCTGAATACCTGATGCTGGTCCGCATCGGGCGATGCGGGCCGGCATCGACCCCTTGGCATCCCTTTAGTCACAGGGGATAAGCAAAGAGATTGACAGCTGGTTAGAGCAAAAGGTACGGCTGGCCGATGCGTAAAGGCATCGAAAGTGTAGTGAGCTGATATGGTTGTTGAGTCTTCATCCTCTGTTGAAATCCATTTCCCATCGACTCTTCACAATTTTCTTCCCTTTCTTCCGGACAGCACCTGTTGTTCATCGCAGACGGCGGTTCGAGAGGTGAATGTTGTCATATTTATCCAGCTATGCCGCATGATTGCTAGCTGCAGGTGGGCGTTTTTCTGAATGAGCATTCAAGGGATTCGTCTATCAGGGCGGTTGGGCCACATCCAGAATTATTTCCAAGAGATGACCAAAAATGACGAAAATGAACACATCGGGCGCGCTTCTTGCTTTTCAAAGACCACAACCGGCACGGTAGCCGGATTCTCTGCGCGGGGAATTAGGAATTTCAAGCAGGACAATTATTCACGTTAAAGCAGGAGTGATTGTTTATGAAAGCAAAGAGAGAGTATGGTGCATGCCAACCGGGCATACGTATGGGGTCGTTAACCTTCCGTTTGCCTTTCATCCACTACCGATTCGAAATAGCCGATTATCTGCAGGGCTTGCTGATGTGTACGGTTTGCCTTGCGATTATACCGGTATTGACGGGCAAGCTGGGGATGTCCTTCGAGGTTGCCCTGGCAATCGTCATTATCAACGGAACGCTGTATCTGGCTCATGTAACTTTCGGTGATCCAGTAATTCCGGGCTGGATAACCCCCGCCATTCCCCTGCTGATTGCCTACGTCGAGACCTTCGCGCCCGGGGTTGCGCGGATGCAGGCCCTCATCGCCTTTCAGCTCACCTTCGGAGTGTTTTGTGTCATTCTCGGGGTGACCGGGATGGCGAAGCGTTTTGTCTCCCTCATTCCCAATGCCGTGCAGTCAGCCATTTTACTGGGAGCCGGTTTTTCCGCGGTAATGCTGGTCTTCAAGCCGGGCGATGGTCTGAAGAGTTTTGATTCCAACCCCTGGACCATTACCATCTGTATCGGTATAGCCTTTTACCTGTTGTTTTCTGAGCACTTCAAGCAGCTCCGGCGCAAGAACAAGATCATGTACTACCTTGGCAATCTCGGCATGATGCCAGCACTGGCCTTGGCGATTTTTGTCGGACCGCTGCTGGGTGAGCTGCCGTGGCCGAGCTACGACGGCAGCATCATAACCCATCCTGATTTTGCAGGCCTGTTCAGGGATTTTACTGTATTTGGCAACATCCCGTTTCCTCCGCTGGAGATGTTCATTACCGGCCTGCCAATGGTGATCAGCTGCTATGTGGTTGTTTTCGGTGATGTCATTCAGTCACAGGCCCTGCTCGATGACGCCCAGAAATATCGTCCCGATGAAAATGTTGACTATAACCCCAACAGGTCCCACATCATTTTTGGCGCCCGCAACAGCATCATGAGTTTCGTCGGCCCGGACATTTCCATGTGTGGTCCTCTCTGGGCGGCAATGCAGGTTGTCGTTTGTGAGCGCTATAAGCATGGGCCGAAAGCGATGGACTCCATCAATGGTGGTGCCGGCTCTTTTCGCATGGGAACCTGGACTGGGTATTTTCTCGCCCCGATCGTCTCCACCGTAAAACCGATCCTTGGTGTCGGCCTGGCCTCCACCATGCTGATTCAGGGGTATGTGAGTGTGCGGGTTGGTGTCTTGAAATCCAGGGGATTCAACGACCTCGGTATCGCAGGCGTGGCCGGTGCCATCCTTGCAACCCGGGGCGCGGCCTGGGGATTGGGCTCGGCGATTCTGCTCACCTTCCTCATTTACCTCAGCAGTTTTCCCAAGGCCTACGAGAAAGAGGAACCGGTTTTTCCATGCGATTCACCTGAAAGCATTGAAAAGGAAGTCGCGGAAGCAATGAAAGGAAACTTGAGGAATTAAAGGGATGGCACAAATTGTCGGGTATCAACCGGGTAAGGAGCAGAAGATCCAACTCACCCAGGTCGTGCTGATCGGTGTCGTTGCCTCTTCTCTCGTCGGCTTCATGCTGGCCTCTGATGACAGGTGGCAGGAGCAGATAATCTCACTGGTGTGTGCGGTACTGGTGATTCTTGGCCTGGTCTACTTTGCCCTCAACAGGAAAGATCCTGACTGGTGGAAGCGGTATTTCAAAAAGGCAGAGTATGTCCGTCATCTACAGGGAGAGAAAAAAATTGTCGAGGCCCTGGTAAAACTTGGTGACGACTACACCGTCCTCTGTGGCTTCACCCTGGAGCTGATCCATGTGGGCTTTCTGGTGCTCTCCCCCAGAGGGATCTTTGTGATCGGCAAGACAACTTCACCCGATGCGATTCGGGTGGAGCAGGAGATGCTCCTGGCCGGTGATGAATCCCTGGCCAAATGTACCGGCAATTTGTGGCGCACAAGTCATCTGGTGAACCTGTTGATAAAGAAAGGATATAGTACCGAGATCGTGCCCAAGCCAATCCTGGTCGCAACCCATGGCGACACCTTGCAGGAGGAGCTCTTTGACGGCATCTCCATCGTCAAGGCCGAAGGGTTGGCATCGCTGGTTGAGACACTCTCAACAGAGGAAATTCGGCCAGACCTGATAGACGGTTTCACGGCCTATCTTTATCAAAGGTATTTCAAATAAATTGGTCATATGTGAGCACTTCTCTGTAAGGGCAGTTCATGCTGCCTTGCAGGGGTGCCTGAATATGGGCCCTTACGATATGCACACCGCTCCACTCTCCACGCGGTGTGGCAGGAGATGCTGTTATGTCAAATATAAAAATGTTTCGTACCACCGAGCGCCTGGTCATGGGAGCCGGTGCAATCAACAATATCGTTCAGGAAATAGCCACGCTGGGTGGCAGCAAACCGATGATCGTTACCGATCCGGGCCTGGTGTCCACCGGCATTATCGATCGTTTGGAAGCACTCCTGGACGAAGGTGGTCTGCAATTCACGCGATTCGACAAGGTCGAGGCCGATCCCCGCTATGAACTGGTCAATGAAGTCGTGCAGCTGGTGCAGGACGAAGGTGTTGACTGCATTATCGGTATCGGCGGCGGCTCTTCCCTGGATATCGCCAAAATGGTGGCCGTCATGGTCAACAATCCTGGCAGCGTCGCAGCGTATTTCGGTATCGATCTGGTGAAAAATCCCGGCATCCCCATGGTGCTGATTCCGACAACCGCTGGTACCGGCAGCGAGGTGACCCCGATCGTCATTTTGTCCGATCATCATGAAAAACTGAAAAAGGGCGTGGTCAGCTCACATCTTTTCCCGGACTGCGCGCTGCTTGATCCAGAGTTGACGGTTGGCCTGCCGCCTGCGGTTACCGCGGCAACCGGCATGGATGCGCTCATCCACGCCATGGAGGCTTACACCTCCATCAACGCAAACTCAACCACAGATATGCTGGCAGTCAAAGCGATGGATCTGATTTTCAATAATATCAGGACCGCCTATGCAAATGGGCAGGATATCGAGGCCAGGGAGAAGATGCTCGAGGGCAGCATGCTTGCCGGCATGGCCTTTGCCAATGCCGGGGTGACCGCTGTTCACGCCTTTGCCTATCCGATTGGCGCCGAGTTCCATATCCCCCACGGTATTGCCAATACCATCATGCTCACACCGGTAATGGAGTTCAACCTCATTGGAAATATAGATAAATTCGCTGATATAGCGGAACTCTTCGGGGAGGGTGAAAAAGGCATGAGCCGGCGAAAGCTGGCGGAGCTCGGAGTTGCGGCGGTTAAACAGCTGGCCGCGGACCTCAACGTGCCTCAGAACCTCAATAGCTACGGGGTGAAGGAAGAGGATATACCGGGTTTGGCGGAAGGAGTAATGAAGGTCACACGCCTTTTGGCAAACAACCCGAGAACACTGCGTCAGGAAGACGCTGAAGAGATCTATCGGCGTGTTCTTTAGCATGAGGAGGGGCTTGTGTACGGATTTTATAATAAACTTCTGAAAATAGACGTCACTGGGAAAACATGTGAGCAACGGGAAATCGCGGATGATCTGTTGCGTGAACATCTGGGCGGCAAGGGGCTGGCGAGTCATCTGCTGATGCAGCTCAATCCCCCGGGAGTGGATCCTCTGGGGCCTGATAATCATCTCATATTCACCGCGGGACCTGTTGCTGGAACCCGGGTCTGGGGCTCCTGCCGGTACGGGGTGTTCACCAAGTCCCCCCAGACCGGTTTCTATGCAGAGTCCTATTCCGGTGGAACCGTGGCCGAATACATCGCCGCAACCGGCTACGACGCCATTATTTTCCATGGTCGCTCCGAGGAGCTGGTCTGGGTGGAGATATCGGATGACACCGTCCAGTTCCATTCGGCTGAGCAGCTGCGTGGCCTGGATACCTATGCCACCGAGGACCGAATCAAGGAGTGGATTGGCGAGAACAGACCGGAGACTCCTAAATGCGGGGTGTCGGTGGTGGGGCCGGCCGCCGAGAACGGGGTGACCTTTGCCCTGATCGAAAACGATTACTGGCGCTCTGCCGGGCGAACCGGCGCAGGTGCCGTGCTGGGGGCCAAAAACATCAAGGCCATCGCCTTTCACGGCAACCAAAAAGCCGAGGTGGCTGACCCTGAACTGGTGGCCTCCTTTGCCCAGGAGTTGACGGAAAGAAGCAAGACCGACAACGGGGTGAAGGCCTATAAAAAGCTCGGCACCCCGATGATGGTCGACGTGCTCAATGAAGCCCAGGCATTTCCGACCAGGTATTGGTCGAAGGGGCAGAGCGAACATCGGGAAAACATCAACGCCACCGCCTTGCATGAGCGGTGCGAGGTCAAACCCAATGCCTGCAGAAAATGCTTTATGGCCTGTGGGCGTCTGTCGACGGTCAAGACAGGAAAGCACCAGGGCCTGACCGTCGAAGGGCCGGAATACGAGACCATTTACGCCTTTGGTGGTCTCTGTGAGGTGGATAACATTGAGGACATTCTCTACCTCAACGACGTCTGCGACCGGCTTGGTATGGATACCATCACCGCGGGCAATCTGGTTGGGTTGGCCATTGAAGCCGTGCTCCAGGGTCGTATCGAGCTGGAACTGAGCTATGGTGATACCGGGGCAATTGCCCGACTCTTGGAGGACATTGCTTATCGGCGAGGCCATGGGGATGTGTTGGCCGATGGTATCAAGGTGGCAGCGGAGAAGTGGGACATGGTGGATCAGGCAATTCATGTCAAGGGGCTGGAGCCGGCCGGATATGACCCGAGGGTGTTAAAAGGCATGGGCCTTGCCTACGGCACTTCCGACCGTGGCGCCTGTCATCTGCGGGCGACCTTCTATAAGCCTGAAATCGCCGGAATGATCGATCCGGAAAAGATAGAGGGAAAGTCTGAGATGTTCGTTGAGTGGGAAGACCGGCTGACCTTTTTTGATGCCCTGATTCTCTGTCGATTCTACCGCGACATGTATCAGTGGCAGGAATTGGCGACCATGGTAAAAGGAGTAACCGGATTGGATCTCAGTGAACAGGCTATGGTAACTATCGCCAGACGGATAACTGATACCGCTAGGTTGTTCAATATTCGGGAAGGACTGACCGTCGAAGATGACACGCTCCCAAAACGGTTCTCCAGGGAAGCCCTGCCTGAAGCCGGTAAGGTGATTTCTGAAGATGATATGGCAGTTCTTCTGAGGAATTATTACAAGGCCAGAGGCTGGAGCAAAGAAGGCATACCGGCTTCTAAAAATTAGCCTGGGCATGATTATCACAGAATCTCGAGGTGCTGTAGTGGTGCCCTGGCAGGGCACCGCCATGAGCGCAACTAGAGCAGAGTTGGAGTGAAAATGTTTGTTCTCTCACCGGAAGCACTGGCATACATCAAAAAGAAAGGAAACGATCTAACCGTCTGGCTGGAATACCACCACTCCTCCGGCGGCTGATGCGGCGGGCGGCAGGTCATTGCCCGCACCCCGGCGGTTCGCCGGGGCAAACCGTTGCGTCCGGATAAATATGAGCACACAGAGGTCGATGGCGTTACCTTGTGGTTCGACGGTGATGTTCAGCCAGAGAAGGAGCAAATTGTTATATCTTTACGAAAAATCTGGTTCTTTCAGGAGCTGGTCGTTGACGGGGTGCAGTCATTTGTCCGCCATGGTTGAAGGATCATACCGGATACGTTTTCCAGTCGGCTTGCCGGCTTGCAGCTACTCCGGTTTATCCAAGCATCGCGGCTGGTGCTGGGGTATTTTTTTTCGCTTATCCACGAGGTGGGTAAAAAAACCGTTTTATGCACCCTTATGAAAGTCCAGTATCTGCGGGGGCTGAGAAAAAAGTAAAAGATGTTGACACCCTCAAGGATTCTGTGTAAATAGCATGCCACACAACGCGCTAACGCGGTGCCGAGATAGCTCAGTCGGTAGAGCAACGGACTGAAAATCCGTGTGTCCCTGGTTCGATTCCTGGTCTCGGCACCATTTAGATAGAAAGCCCCTTTGACATAACGTCAAAGGGGCTTTTTGCGTTTCCTGTCTGCGCCTGGTCTCTTTGAAGACAATTTACAATTGCCTGCGGTTTTCGTGTTGCTTATTGGGTATGATAATCTTTAGCGCCAATGAAGGTTGGAGTTCGCTCACGTGCTGGCTCCTTCCAACGCGGAAAAAGTAGGTTTTGTAACGAAGTCTGGAAGAAACTCAACCATGGTATTGTCAGAAGGATGAAGGATACTGTCGTGGTATCTTGCAGGTTGCCTAACAGCGCTTTCTTCTGTATAACATTACAAAAATCATGTTACGCAGATTCTGTATAATTACTTGTTAGCCACTACCTGTGCAAAATAGTACTTTCTTATCGTTTAATTGGAGAGGTGGGGGCGGACGTTGGTTTCAAAAGTAAGCTTTCAGGTCCCACTCCGGTCACCTCTAAAGGGAAGTGACCTTCAGGAAAGATATCAGGCGCAGTACAGTTGATGAAAAGTTAGTAGATGTCTCGGTGACACCCTCAAGGATTCTGTGTAAAAAGCATGCCACACAACGCGCTAACGCGGTGCCGAGATAGCTCAGCTGGATAGAGCAATGGACTTCTAATCCGTCGGTCAGAGGTTCGAATCCTCTCGGGCGTACCATATATTACAGCCACTTAGCGAGATTCGCTGAGTGGTTGTTTGTGTTTTTAGCCTCTTGAGTACCAGCATAGTACTAATTCCCTAAAAAGTTAAATGGAACCCCGCCCTGGTAGGTTAAGAGCAATTATCTCTTATCAATGGATGGTGAGAATATATTGCAATTCAAGACCTGACCCCATTCTTTTTCACGAACCATCTATGAGAGAGCATAAAACGAAATGGCCGTTTATGTGCTCCAAACTATTGGAATCGAAGGTAAATAGTGAATCACCATCTTAGTAAATTATACAAACGCTCATCGCTTTGTCGCCTTGCGGTAAGCCTTGTGCTGATTTTCAATATCTTGTCGATTAACACCTGTCAGGTGCTTGCTGAAACGCCCTCTACAGCCAATACATCTGCTCTTCGATTGACATTTCCACATATCCTGTTTCTTCATTCTTACTATCAGGGTTCTCCATGGACAGATGCCTTTCATCAAGGGGCTATTGACACCTTAAACGGGGCAAAAGAAAGTATCTTTTATAGAACAGAATACCTGGATGCCAAAAACCAGTCCGACACGCAATATATGCCCATTATCTCGAAGATTTTGTCAGCACGATATCAGAAATATTCGTTCGATGCTGTCATCGTTTCGGATGATGCAGCCTTTCAGCTGGTGACTACGGAAACACCTGAACTTCTGAAAAATGTTCCGATTATTTTTGGTGGAGTAGATTCTTTTCCTGAAGGTATAGAACATCCTGGTGGTATTACAGGGGTTGAGGATGAACCATCGATCAAAGAAACCCTTGAGATTGCCCTCAAACTGCATACGAATACCAGGGAAATTATCATCCTCACAGACTCTGTAACGGTGAGCGGAAAAATCCTCAGGGAACATGCTGAGCAGGCGGTAAAGCAACTTGCCTCCCAGGCAAAGATTACGTACTGGGAGGATGTCAATTATGACATCATTGAACAGCATAAAAATGATGTTTATGACGAGACTGTACTCCTCTGGATTGGAATGGTTAAAAACAAGAATGGAATTATTCCAGATTTCCGGGAACAGATTACTTTTTTAAGTAACACACTCCCTATTCCCATCTATAGCTGCTGGTCTCACTCGATAGGGTATGGCTTTGTTGGTGGAAAGATTGTTGATAGCGCTACCCAGGGTCGGATTGCAGCAGAACTTGCTCTTCAAGTTCTTGACGGAAAAAACCCAAACACCCTGGCTATCGTTAAAGCTAAAAATGCCAACAAATACCAGTTTGATTATAACCAGTTGAAACGATTTGGTATTAAAAAGTCCCAACTTCCCAAAGACAGCACTATTATAAATCTTCCGGAAAATAGTGTCACCATCAAGAAAGGGTACCTCCTTGCGTTGGCGTTATTTTTTCTTGCTCTTTCCACTATCATAGTTCTGCTCTTTTCTCTTTTGCGTATGAAAAAAAATTCAACCCTCAGGTTGAAGGAGAGTGAAGAGCAATATCGACGATTGTATGAGGAAGCTCCAGTTATGCTGTACACTGTCGATATGAATCGTAGAATTGTCGCTGTGAACAATCAGTTGCTCTCAATTTTAGGCTACCGGCATGAGGAGGTACTAGGAACGTCCTTAACAGATTTCCTGGCCGATAATTCCCAGGAAAAAGCTAAAGAACTATTTCTCGAACTGCAACGTAAAGGTTCTCTTCGTGATGTAGAGTATCAGTATGTTTGCAAAGATGGTTCTGTAATTGATGCGCTACTGACTGCATTCATGGAGACAGATGTCAATGGGAAGCAGATAGGTGCCAGGGTGGCCATTATCGATATTACGGAAAGTAACAAGATTAAAGAAGAGAAGGCAAAACTAGAAAGTCAACTGTATCAGGCGCAAAAAATGGAGGCAATTGGAACACTGGTTGGTGGTATTGCGCACGATTTTAACAACATTCTCGCATCAATTTTTGGTTTTACTGAGCTGGCCAAAAACGTAACTACAGAAAATCCTAAGGCTCAAAAACGCTTAGATCATGTTCTGGTTGCAGGAACACGGGCAAAGGAACTTGTGCAACATCTACTCACCTTCAGCCGTGAGAGTAGTGTGGAGAGACAAGTTGTAAATCTTATCCCTCTTATCAAGGAAAGTATCAAATTCATTAAGGCAACTGCCCCGTCAACAGTTTCCATAGAAAGTTATATCGAGGGAGATAGTAGCAATGTGCTAGCCGATGTAACACAAATGCACCAGGTGTTCATGAACCTTTTTACCAACGCAGTCTACGCCATGAATAAGAGTGGTGGGTTGTTAAAGGTGCGTATTGAGCACATAACTGTGAATGAAAATGATTCGTTGATATCAAAACATATCACTCCTGGAAAGTATATCAGGGTCATTGTTTCAGATACAGGACAAGGTATTGCCCCCAATCTCATCGACAAGATTTTCGATCCGTTTTTTACCACCAAAGCGAAGGGAGAAGGGACCGGCCTGGGGCTTTCTGTTGTCTATGGTATTATACAAGAAATGAAGGGTGATATCAGGGTGTACAGCAATGAAGGAGAAGGCACTACCTTTAATCTGTTTTTACCAGAGATTAGCCAGGATGATGAAAGAAAAGATGCTGAAAACGTGGAGCAAATAGTCACTGGCGAAGGGACCATTCTTCTGGTCGATGATGAGGAAGAAATCATTTTATGGATGGCAGAGATGCTGAAAGAGATGGGGTATACCGTAATCAGTAGCCGTGAACCCAAAAGTGCCTTGAAGATAGTAAAAGACTCCCCTGAACAGATTGACCTTGTTGTAACCGATTTAACCATGCCCAAAATGCTGGGAACGGAATTGGCTGAGGAGATACACGCAGTTCGAAATGATTTGCCAATTATACTCTGCACTGGGTTCAATGAAGGCCTCGATTCCACAACAACTGAACGCTTAGGTATACGAACGGTTCTGATGAAGCCGGTAATTTCAACTAAGCTTAGTCAAACAGTAAAAAAATACATCAAAAAGTAAGGCAAATTTCATACTATGCCCAAGATACTCGCGGTTGATGATGACCCTCAAATCACCATTCTCTACGAAACGTTGTGTGAAGATATGGAGATTGAATATGAAATCGCAACAACCGCAGCGGAAGCAAAAGCACTGTTTGAGAAAGACACCTATGATGTCATCCTGCTTGATTTAGAACTACCCGATGGAAATGGGCTCGATCTTCTACCTGAGCTGACAGCCCAGGAAAATGGACCAGAGGTGATCATCATAACAGGGACGGGAAATGCTCAAGGTGCTGAACTTGCCTTTAAGTTTGAGGCGTGGGATTACGTGCGTAAGCCGTTCCGCATAAGTGAGCTTTCATTGCCGATCACCAGGGCCCTGGAATACCGCAAAGAGAAACTGAAAACCGTTCCTCCCAAACCACTTGAGCGTTCAAAGATCATTGGTGATTCCAATGTAATCAGAAGATGCCTGGTTGAGTTAAGCAAAGCCTCTGTTACTGATGCCAGTGTTCTTGTGACCGGAGAAACAGGGACAGGAAAGGAGCTGTTTTCCCAGGCGATTCATGTAAACAGCCACAGGGCAAAACACCCTTTTGTGGTGGTTGACTGTGGTGCGTTGCCAGAAAATTTGGTGGAAAGTACCCTATTTGGTCATGAAAAAGGTGCCTTTACCGGTGCTGATAAAAAGCAAGCCGGCCTTCTGATTCAAGCTCATGGTGGCACCGTCATGCTGGATGAAATCGGGGAACTTCCATTAAACGCCCAGAAAACCTTTTTGCGGAGTCTTCAGGAAAAAGTCGTGCGACCGATTGGTGGCAAAACCGAGGTTCCAATTGATGTCCGCATTATTGCCGCAACCAATGTCGATTTACTTCAAATGGTTCAGGCAGGAACGTTTCGTCGAGATCTCTATTATCGTATTCGAGCAATAGAAATTGCTCTTCCCCCATTGCGTGACAGGGAAGGAGATATCAGCAAGATCGCTCACGATAAGATCTTTGAACTCTGCAGAAAATATACAATGGAAGTAAAAGCGGTCTCTTCCGAATTCTATACTGCCCTTGAGCAGTATTCCTGGCCTGGTAACGTTCGGGAATTGATCAACGTACTAGAGTACTCCTTAGCTCATGCGGCAAATGATACCCGACTTCACCCGAAACACTTACCGCCGGAATTACGATTTTCAGAGCTTGATTTCCCTGACAATGAAACCGCTCCCTCATCTCTTGTCCCACAACTTGCTGTTACTGACCCGGAGGAATTACCAACACTGGCTGAGTTCAGGTTGCAGCAGGAGAAAGAGTATATGGAAAAACTCATGTCTTTAGTGGGGAATGATCGAAAACAGGCTGTAAAAATCTCTGGTATTTCCCAATCACGGATTTATGATCTGCTAACCAAACACTCACTAAAGGGGTTTGGTTGAAAATATCCGTGCACTTCCCCTCCCTCCTTTCATTCCAGCTTTCCAGATAACTGGAATGGGTCTGTTCCAGAATCTTGGAACATAACAGTATTTCCACCTTCCATATACCTACCAGCTTAAAGCAACAGACTGATTTCACTGGTTAATAGCTGGTTGTTTTTTTTGGCATGTTTTTCGCTTTCTTACGAGAAAACAACTCATCAGATGTTCCCTTATTTTTCAATCATGCGCAAAAACAACAAAAGGTAAGCTGTATGACGTTCCTCCAAACCCTTGCAACACTCACTCCTATCATTTCTGTCCTCCTTTTTCTGGTACTCCTTAAAATGCCTGCTGCCAGGGCCATGACAATTTCCGCAGTTATGACCGGTATGGCCGCAGCATTGGTTTGGAAGATGGAAACCACCTACATCATCGCCTCGATTTTCGAAGGGCTTTTCGCTGCACTCACACCGCTCTTTATCATTTTCGGTGCGGTGTTTTTGCTCAACACCTTGAAGAACTCCGGTGCCATGGCAACTATCCGTTCGGGATTCACTAATATCAGCCAGGATGCCCGGGTGCAGGTGATCATCATCTGCTGGTTATTCGGCTCTTTTATTGAAGGTTCAGCCGGTTTTGGAACTCCAGCCGCAATTGGTGCACCACTTCTCGTTATGCTTGGCATTCCACCTATTGCCTCAGCTGTTGTCGCATTGATAGCTGATTCAACCTCGGTATCTTTTGGTGCAATTGGTCTTCCAGTCCAATTTGGTGTCCAGCAGGGATTAATGACCGGCGGCAACTCCATGGCCGCAGATCTTATTGCCGCTACAGGCGGTAATTTTGCCGATTTCGCTCGCATGATAGCCATGCACGCAATCACCATCGATCTCATAACCGGTACCATGATTCCGCTGGTAATGAGTGTTGTTTTGACAGGATTTTTCGGAAGAGAAAAATCATTTATTGAAGGACTCAAGATTTGGAAATTCGCCATCTTTTCCGGTCTAGCCTTTACCATTCCGGCCTGGGGAATCAACTATCTCTGCGGCGCCGACTTTCCATCTGTTATAGGAGCACTGATCGGTATGGCAGTTGTTATACCGGCAGCAAAAAAAGGATTTCTACTCCCGGAAACGGTTTGGCATGATTTTGCAGAAGCAGAAAATGCGTTTGCACCAGACGATCAAGACGAGAAAGAACAACCACAGGTTTCTACTCTTGCAGCCTGGTGTCCGTACCTGCTCATGGCTGGATTGCTGATACTCTCCAGAACCGTTCCACCGTTTAAGGAGATACTTCTCTCCTGGTCAATCACAACAGGCCCTATCATGGGTACCCAGCTTGCTCAGAAAATCACCCCGCTTTATCTTCCTGGCACCTTTTTTATCGTAGTATGTCTGGTTGCTTTTGTTCTGTTCCGCATGTCAGGAAATGCTTTTGGCAAATCTTTCTGGGACTCGACCAAATCAATGTTACCGACGATTATCTCATTAGGGGCTGCCGTGCCGATGGTGAGAATTTTCCTGAACTCCGGTGTTAATAACTCAGCCGATCAGCTTTCCTCGATGCCCATTGAACTGGCCGACCTTCTTGCCGGAACCCTGGGAGCCTTCTGGTTATGGATTGCCCCAATTGTGGGAATTTTTGGCTCGTTCCTCTCTGGTTCCGCTACCTTTTCCAATATGATGTTTTCTGCTTTGCAGTATACTGCGGCTGATTCGGTTGGTATTTCACATACCCTTGTTCTTGGACTTCAGGCTATTGGCGCCAATGCTGGTAACATGATGTGTGTTATGAACGTGGTTGCGGCAGCTACTGTTGTTGGTATGGCAGGCCGAGAATCGGAAATTATCCGAAAGACACTTCCCATTGCCTTTGGTTATGCCTTTTTATCCGGAACCATAGCAGCATTCTGGGGTGGATTCTAAGAGACCGATGTAACTAGCTCCCGCCCAAACAAAGGAGTGGGGGCAGGTCTTGGATTACAACATTACTCTTATCATCTTCAGGTGGGAGATACTTCCTGGTGGTAAATGGGGTCAGAGTAAAATATATTGTTTGCGTCTTTATTTTTACTCTGACCCCATCATTTAATGCGTAGCTCAGCTGGATAGAGCAACGGACTGAAAATCCGTGTGTCCCTGGTTCGATTCCTGGTCTCGGCACCATTTAGATAGAAAGCCCCTTTGACATTATGTGTAGTAGTCACGACTTGATCAGACAAACACCCTGTCAAAACCGGTATTTGTCAGATCAAGTCGTGACTACTACAAATCATGTTTTGTCTTAATAGGTATGATGCTGAATTAGCGTCATGTAGTCTCAGGACCATATCGAGTAAACGATGTGCTCCTTAATAATATTCTGTCGTGTTGCTCGGATTATGCCTTATTAGACGTACATGATTGTAAATTGAGCTTGTTAAGAGCGGTTCGTTGTATCGTTTTACTATACGCATTAAAACATTTTCTTTTTTCGGCAAGAGCAAGAATGTTTAGTGCTCCTTGAGGATCGTTAGAATTAATCCTTGCGGTGGCCTCTTCGTTATAAAAAACTGGATTTTTAGTTCCATTGTTGATTTTATTCATTCTTATTCTGCTTGCTTGATCTGGGGAAATGCTCTGCAATGCTTTCGTTCTTATTGCTGCTGTATAATCATCAATACATCCATTTTTTTCTGCGATATCAAGAATTTTTAGTGCGTCTTCGGGTTTTTCGTTGTCTATTTTTGCCATAGCCTCGTCTGTATAATAAGAGGGATGTCTACTACCTGACATTATTTTTTTCATTCTCATCTTTGTGGCCATAGCAGGATTGATGATGTACAAGGCTCTTAATCTTGTTGTTTCTGTGAAATCGTTTGCACAGCCGTTTTTTACTGCAAGTTTAAGGATTTTTAGGGCGCTTTCTGGTTTTCCTTTTTCTAGCAAAATTTTTGCTTCATCATTATAAAATGCGGCATGTTTGCTGTGTGAATAAATTTGCTTAATTCGTAATTCTGACGCTTTTTCAGGTTGGTCAGTAATGTCAAAGCAGTTTGCTTGAATGGCCCTAAGGTAATCATCAATTACATTGGGATAATTTTGCTCAAGTTCATTCATATGTGCGAGAAACTTTGAAGCCCCTTCCCTACCACTTGCACGTAGTGACAGGCCAAGGCATTTCCAGTTTTGATTGTGGTCTGGCCTCAGTCGACATGCGTTTTCATAATGTTGTTGAGCCCTTTTACTTGCTCTTCCTTCTATTTCTTCCCAACATCTGCCCAAATGCTTTTGTACTAACGCGTCTTCTGGGTCTAAAATAGCGTGGTATTCAAATGCATCTTTTCTTTTGGCAAGTGGGGCATTGGTTTTGTACAAATGCTTTGATAAAATGTTAGTTCTTTGTATTGCCCAATCAAGATTTCCTGTTAATAGCTTTACTGCAATTTCATGTATCCTCTCACCTTGGTCAGAGAGCATAAGGTGATGAAAAGCTTCCAGAGCACGGCTAATGTTTAGGTTTGTAGCTCGCCTACTTTTTCCGAGTTGTTTGAGCCAGCAATCAGCTATTGATGCATGAAGCTTTTGTGCATGCTTTAATTTCGACTCTTCGGTTGATTCTAAAAGATCAATGTGTTCCTCTCGGATAGTCGCCGAATACCCTAGCGAGTTAATTTGTATCCATTCTGCAATGAAACTGTGGATAAAGTAATTCTGCTGTTCTGGAGATACAGCCAATAAGCATCTACGGTCTAAACCGTCCCAACTTCCATGGATATCAAGCTTTATTTCAAGGGCATCAGCATGATCGTGAGGTATAGAATTTCTGTAGAGAGACAACGCTTGGAGCATAATTTGTTCATTTTCATTGAGCACATTTCTGTAAAGGTCTCCAAGTAATTTTTCTTCAATTCTCTCGTTTACATCACCAAGATGCCTCTTTAAGACTTGTAATGGTGTTTCATTACGTCCGAGAGCAACCTCAATCAAAAATTGAATGGTTTGTGGATGAGCTTGTGAACCATGTCCTCCTCCTAACCATTGATATATCCCCTTCAATTCCTTGCCATTATATTCCCAGAATTCTTCTTTTCCTTTTGGAGCGTTGTCTAAGAGGCAAGCTGCAAGATTATTCTTGTCAAGCCCTAAAACTTCACACTCCCAGTATTTGACATTTTTAAAGGTGTTGACTGGTGGACGCTCACGCGATTCAAAGATCCAGTGCCAGTTCTCTCCAATAGCAACGTTTAGCCCTGATATAAGATTATAAAGTTGAGGAGAACGAAAAAAATAATCATTGAATAAATGATGAGCCCTATCGATCCAAATCCAACATGGTTGGGGAGTTGGATAACGTTTTTTTACTTCAGCTGCAATTGATTCTGCGTTACCAGTAGGGGGGATTGGGAATTCTGATGTGTCACCAAGAAATGTAGCAATTTGTCGAAATATATCCTCGGCTTTAGTGGAGGGTAGTACGTTGATTTTTACAAGTGGCTTTCCTACCAGGGGAAATTTCTTTCCTAGCTCAAGTATTAACGATGTTTTTCCATTTCCTCGAAATCCATAGACAAATAAAAGAGCGTTCCTGTTTAATTCTTCTTGGGTGGTGGCAAGCGCATTTTCCCTGCCAAATAGTTTTGGGGTACGTTTGTGGGGACCACTAGCAGTGGGCGTTGATACGGAAGTTTGTTTTATTGCTTGTGCAAATTTACTCGGCAGGTGGTCTATAGGCCATTGACCATTGGGAGCAGTAACTTCAATTGGGGCAATTGTCCAATTACTACTACCTTTCTTCCTAGAATTTAGATGTATGACACCATTTAATCGGGACAAGTCAAGCTCAACGAGATTGAAGCCAAATTCTTCACTGGAGTTCGCTCCTATTGCCCCGGATGCAATTTTTACACAATTGTTATCGGCTGTGACCCATGTGTCATGTTGGTGGCCATGGAGCCAGAAATCAAAATCTGTTGTGATCCTTCGAGTTGCAAGTTTGCGGTCAGCCTCATTGCACCAATCGATTGGGTGATGGATCAAACCTATTCGCAGGTCTGCTTCAGCTAAGGCTATATTTGCAGCATTAAATTGCCATTCGGCTGCAAGCCAGACGTTTCGATCATCTTCTGGTCCAGAGCATGACCAAGCACTATTAAAACCAGCTATTCCAACTTTTAAACCGGCTATGTCAATAAGGTTAGAGTAATGGTGGCGTCCCGACGTATCTATTTGATGTGGAATGTATTCTGTAACAAATTCGGTGTAATCAGTTAATCGTCTAGCTGCATCCGTGAATTCTGTGGATAATTTTTCAAAACGATTATTTATTTCATCAATATGTGATTCAGACTCATTTGCCCATTTGGTAAGTGTAGCTTGTGCATCAGCGTTGATATAACTCCGATTAACATCGTGATTGCCTGGAACTATGAATAAACGATTCTTTGAAATAGGCGTCCCATTTTCACCGCAAGTGTCAAGCAATTTATCAAAGAATACACGCGCATCCTTGTATTGATCTGAGAGCGGAGATGATCCGGTTTCGCCGAATGCTATGTCACCAGTACAGAAAATCAGGTCTGGATGGGATATCGCATTATTCTTTAGAGAAGAGTCAAGGTATTCTAAGAGACTTATTCTAGCGATATTATCGCGCCATGCTGTAGAGGGATGAAAGTGGATATCTGAGATGTGTAGCCAGGTAAGTTTGGAGGTCATGTAAATTTAGATCATGAATAGTGTTTGGGTGGATTTTTCGAATGGTGATAACATACTAAGATAAATGAGGAAGATCAAGAATGGCTTTGTTAGGTATGTGCTGTTCTCACATCCTGGTCCCACTCCGGTCACCTCTAAAGGGAAGTGACCTTCAGGAAAGATATCAGACACAGTACAGTTGATGAAAAGTTAGTAGGTGTCTTGTTGACACCCTCAAGGATTCTGTGTAAATAGCATGCCACACAACGCGCTAACGCGGTGCCGAGATAGCTCAGTCGGTAGAGCAACGGACTGAAAATCCGTGTGTCCCTGGTTCGATTCCTGGTCTCGGCACCATTTAGATAGAAAGCCCCTTTGACGTTATGTCAAAGGGGCTTTTTGCGTTTCCTGTCTGCGCCTGGTCTCTTTGAAGACAATTTACAATTGCCTGCGGTTTTCGTGTTGCTCATTGGGTATGATAATCTTTAGCGCCAATGAAGGTTGGAGTTCGCTCACGTGCTGGCTACTTCCAACGCGGAAAAAGTAGGTTTTGTAACGTAGTCTGGAAGAAACTCAACCATGGTATTGTCAGAGGGATGAAGGATACTGTCGTGCTATCAATCACAAGCCTAACGCTCATGAAGACCATACACCGGGAAGGCTCGACTGCTGATTAGCAGTAGATATCCAAAACTGGATCTGATGACTCTAGAGTAAAGATTGTCTTTGGTTATCTCTCCTCTACAGATGCTCAATTTTTCCGCAATTCTAGAGACGTGGGAGGTTCTACGATTCAGGAAAACTCCTAACCCACAGGATGTGCGACCGAGTTATGCTTGCCACTGCTTATGGTGTTCACTAAGATGTGTTCTTTTTTTCCATTATAAAACAGGCTTGTGATAGTATTTCTTTTTATACGAATTTGGTGAAAGCCCAGTGGTTTTCTTAAACATTCTACTGAAGGTGCTGCTGTCCTCATATCCCACCAGATACGTTATCTCATCAAAGGTAATGTCACTGTATTCAAGGAGCTGTTTAGCATTTTCCACCCTAATCAGTTGAAGATAGCGACGTGGAGAATTTCCTGTGGCGTTTTTAAAGTGTCTTTCAAACGTTCTTCTGCTCATTCCCGCTTTTTCTGCGAGTAAGTCTACAGTGATTTCTTTATTGTAGTGATCATCAAGCCAGTTTTGAACCTGGGCTACCTCTTTACCCACCTGATGTTTTTCCATTTGCAGGACGGAGTAGGTCGATTGGTACCGTCTATCTGAATCCATGAGCATCATTCTTGCTGTCTGAGAGGCGACTTTTTCTCCACAATATTTAGCAACGAGATACAGAGCGAGATCGCCACCAGCATTAGACCCTCCTGAACAAAAGATATCCCCATTATCGATGATGAGTTGATCAGGTTCTACCTTGATTAGGGGAAATTGTTGTCGCAAACGATTGACGTAACCCCAGTGTGTTGTTGCCCGCTTATTGTTGAGGATACCCGTTTTGGCTAGCAGAAATGCTCCCAAACAAATACTGGCGATATGTGTCCCCTGGCTATGGCAGTTTTGTATCCAGGATACAGCTTCCGCCGGAAGTGTATCAGTTGCATCGGCAGGGGGGATAAGAATAGTGTCACTATCAACAGCCTCATTTATGGAACCATCTGGTTTCACTTCCATACCGTCCCATGTTGTAATGGGGCGACCATCAGCATTGACCGTCTTTACATCAAAAAATGGCGTGGGCTTCTTCTCCTGAAGCATATTCCAGAACACTCCTGCTGACTTGAACACATCCAGAGGAATTGCAAACGATGAAAGCATGACCCTGTCCGGAAGATATATGGCTATTTTTCGCATTGTTGCACCTGTGTCGCATTTGAACATATATTTGTCGTATATGCCATTTTGTAAAATTCTTTTCAAGAGTAAATTACGCACATCTTTTAAAGCTGACCAACATGCCAAACAAAAAGGAGAACAACATGGCGGATACAAACAACAAAGTGCAGCAGGCCGAAAATGAGATGGACGATGTGATCAAGAGGAGAGTTTATGGCAACGGTGCAACCGAAATGACCGAAGAGCTTCGGCTCAAGATGATAGAAATTCTAGGGTCATGCAAGGATATGGTTCTCTCTACAATTCGTGAGGATGGTTGGCCCCAGGCGAACACTCTTGGTTTCGTAAGCATGGAAGAAAATATCTACTTTGAGACCTTCAGAACTTCTTCAAAAGCAAAGAATATAGCGCGTGATAATCGCATATCGCTTGCTATCTCTCCCTTCTATGAAAATGTGGCAAATGGGTGTGGTATCTCACTTGCCGGGTATGCAGAAGAAGTTACGGATGAAGCAACCGCAAACGAATGCTCTCGATTGCTGCTCGAAAAAATGCCGGAGATCGCCGATATAACCTACAACGATGGGGAGCCGGTTTTCCCCGATCCGAACATAATCAAATTCCGGATTCACCCAACTGTAATTTCCATTCTTGATTTCGAGAAAGGTTTTGGCCACGCCGACTTGGTTGTGGTTGGAGATGACTCGATAAAATAAATCAATCTAATGAGATACCTTTATGATTACGCAAAACCCCATAGAAAGAGATTTCAAAGCCGAAATGATGGAAATCATGGCAAATTGGAACCCAACTTCCGAGCCAATGCGTCTGAATGATGAACTTCGCAAGACGATACTGAATATGTACGAGCGTCAAAGTGAAATATCTCTTGCCACTGTACGGGCAGACGGTTGGCCACAGGCAAACGTTGTCGATATCTGGAACATCGGCTTAATGCTTTATTTTCAGTCCTACGAAGCTGCCTCTAAGGCGCGGAATATTGAACAGGATTCCCGTGTTTCACTCACACTTACACCATCATTTGAAGATTTTGGAGAAATGCAGGGACTCACAATGGCAGCCCATGCTGAGAAGGTTACGGACAAAGCAGAAATCGGTGATCTGTATCATCTCTTTCTCCAGCGTGTTCCCCATATGCAACAATTCGCTGAATACGAAGGTGATATAGCGTATCCCGGCCTTGGCATGGCGGTGTATCGGCTGCGTCCGGTGATGGGCTGTGTTCTTGACTTTACGAAAGGATATGGGCATTGGGATTACGTTCAGTTCAGTGGTGATGACTTTTCAGAATGGGAAACGATGCATAATAGCTGGATGACGAGAAATAAATAGAGAAATCGGAGGACACAATGGATGAGAACAGAGCAACCCTAATTCTCAATGAAGGATATACCTGAGCAGAATCTGTACTCTTGGCAGTGTGCCAGGAATATGGAATTGAGAGCGAGGTTCTGCCGCATATCGCCATGTGTTTTGGTGGTGGGATGGGGCTTACCGGTGCAACTTGTGGTGCGTTTTCCGGTGCAGTTATGGCACTCGGACTTGTGAACGGCCCTGCAGGCAATCCTGATGAGTTTATAAAAGCGATGCTTCCGGTACAGGAACTGCGCCGTGGCTTTGAAGAAAAGATGGGAACTATCAGTTGTTGTGAGCTTGTAAAAGTGGATCTGACGAAGCCAGAAGTGTTTGAGGAGTATATCAATTCTGACGTTCCTGAAAAGGTCTGTTTACCAGCTGTCGATACCGCTTATAAGCTGGCAATGGAAATTCTTGCAAAAAAATAATTTCCTGATGGCAATTTGGATCCTGGCACTCCTCATCTAGTAGATTCAGGAGTGCGGTGAATCCGTTGAGACAAAACGGATAAAGGTAAAATGAAAGATTTAGAGGTAATTTCCTGGAACCCATTTACCGGTTGTACGAAAATCTCGCCCGCATGTACAAATTGTTATGCCGAAAGCCTGGCTGAAAAGCTGAACAAGTGGGGAACTGCGGGCTACGAAAACAGTTTTCAGTTTACGGTTCACCAAGACCGGCTAGAGAAAGCCATCCCTTTAAAACGGAAGAAACCAGCACTCTATTTCATCAACAACATGAGTGACACCTTCCATGAACAGGCTGATGAGGAAAGTATCGACGCAATAATGGGCATCGTGCAGCAGGCTCACTGGCACAACTTTTATGTTCTTACAAAACGAAGCAGCAGAATGCGAGATTACTTTGAAAAAAGACCTGTCCCGAACAATCTATGGCTGGGTGTTACTGTTGAGAATAAACAATATGGTTTACCAAGAATTAAGGATCTTCAGGCAATAAAGACACGTAACAAGCATATATGCTGCGAACCCCTGTTGGAAGATCTTGGCGCATTTGATCTTGCGGGAATTAGCCTGGTCGTAGGTGGTGGAGAGAGCGGTAAAAATTCCAGAAGGACAAATGTTTGCTGGGTAGAATCTTTACTCAGTCAATGCCAGGAGCAGAACGTTCATTTTTACTGGAAGTCCTGGGGGAGTTATAATCAGGATGGTGTATTTAAGGGCAGCGGGAAAAGTGGTTGCCTGGTGAATGGGATTATTCGTAAATCATTCCCTGATAGTATAATGCCGTAGGAAATTACCTAGGCAACCTCTCCACAGTTTCCGGTCACTCCGTCCCAAGAAGTACAAAAACAGGTGGCTCTTGGTTAATCTGGATTGAGATTGAAATTAGATATTCAGGTTTGCTTAAATCCTAACATAAAATGGGAAATTGGGAAGTTGAGATATTCCATGAACACCTTTACCTCAGCCGTGAGAGAGCATAATTGAGATGTTTCCTTATAATGTTCAACTTCTTTTCTCTGGCAGATTGCTCCATTTACGATCATAGGTGGTGAAAGATACTACTTTCTTATCGTTCAATTGGAGAGGTGGGGGCGGACGTTGGTTTCAAATGTAAGCTTTCAGGTCCCACTCCGGTCACCTCTAAAGGGAAGTGACCTTCAGGAAAGATATCAGACACAGTACAGTTGATGAAAAGTTAGTAGATGTCTCGGTGACACCCTCAAGGATTCTGTGTAAATAGCATGCCACACAACGCGCTAACGCGGTGCCGAGATAGCTCAGTCGGTAGAGCAACGGACTGAAAATCCGTGTGTCCCTGGTTCGATTCCTGGTCTCGGCACCATTTAAATAGAAAGCCCTCACAGCATAATCACTGTGAGGGCTTTTTGCGTTTCTGCCACTGCAACCGCTCCAGCCCTCATGGAAATTAGACCCAGCTAAGAGAAATATCGAATAGTTCAGTCAGGCAGGGAGCAAAGAGACTGGAAGAAGGCGAAAATTGTCAGGATCTCTGAGGGGAGGCGTTACAACAAGACGAGAAGTGTGTTGGATACATGTCAGCTTGGCACTGGGCGGATGCATAAGGAGGAGCCAGGACTGCAATGCACTACAAGGTTTCACATAATCTAACCAATTACTGGTTTTTTTTCATGTGATTTGTGCTGTCCCTGCCTGAAAAAAATATTTCTCCATCTGTTTGAAAAATAATCATTATTTCTTTGAAAGCGGTTGGGTATATTTGCTTGGTAAGGCATGGAAGAGATAATATTAAACGGGTTTCGCATTCTGTATGTTTTCTTGCCCCGCTCCATCGTACCGATAGAGATTTCGATCCTGCGAGGAATGCGGGGATGCTGGTTCGTGCTCTCTATGAGGCACGGTTTCACGTAACCTTGATTTCGACCTGTTACGTGTAGAGGTGGGGTTGTCGAGTGTTTTGGAGGAAACTAATCAAGAGGAGAACAAAGAATGATCAGTGCGTGCAATAACATCCGGCCAAATCTTGTTGGGGATTATCCAGAAATTGATCCAACGGCTCTTATAGATCCATCAGCACAGATAATAGGGAACGTAAGAGTAGGTAAAAACGTCTTCGTTGCTCCTTTGGCTGTGATCCGATCTGATGAACCGGGGCCTGACGGCAAAGTGAGCCCTATCATTCTGGGGGAGGAGTGCAATATTCAGGACGGTGTCATTATCCACAGTCACGGTGGCGATATCGTCAGCATTGGGGAGCGTACTACCGTAGCCCATGGCGCAGCTATTCACGGGCCTTGCCAAGTGGGAGCAGAGTGCTTTATTGCCATGCGCAGCACAGTGTACAGCGCAAGCCTTGAAGCAGGTGTATGGGTGGGGATGAACGCGACCATAATGAAAACGACCCTTGAGGCATACACCTATGTACCTGCCGGTGCAGTAATCCGTTCAAACCGTGACGCTTTTGATCTCCGCCTGGTCTCAGAAAAGGAAAAGGCGTATATGGACAATGTCCTGCTGGCAACGAATCGGTTGCGGGAAGATTACCGGCGGATGTTGACTGCCAAGTCTGCAGGCTAATAAATGTTTGGGATGGGCAGGGCCGCTATTCCTGTTGGCTGAGTTCTCCTGGGTGCACAAATACGATTCAGTCTTGGAGGCTCGCTGTGTTGTGGGGCAACTTTTGTGAGTGGAAATTGGGTAGTGCCTCAGGAATAAAATGTGTCGCAGACTCGATTCCCGGTCCTGGCACCATCTAGATAACAAGCCCCTTTGACATCATGTCAAAGGGGCTTGTTCGTTTCTTACCTTTGTCCGGTCTATGAGGGTGGGATGAAATGTGGAAATGCACAGGAAGAAGGTGAAGTCAGACAGTATGCAATTCTGTTAGGCTAGCTAATCCAACGGTTACTGAGTATGTCACCTTGAATTACCTCTTTTCCATTGCCTTCCTGATCTTCAACCTGTTCTCCAGTGTTATCTTCACAAACTCTTCTACTATTGGCAATGATGAATCTGATGGATAATGCAGTTGAGTGGCAATAGATGCTTTTTGTCCATGGAGTGGGATAAAGACACACCCTTTCGTATAAAGCTTTTCTATGCATGCGGGTACAACAGAAACACCAAGGCCTGCTGCCACTTCGGTCAACAGTACCTGCATATTTTCTGGTTGGCTGGTGATCGTGGGAACTATTTTTTCTTTTTGGAAAACATGAATAATTTGGTCGAATAATCCTGCGGCTTCATGCCGACTATATAAAATAAAAGGATCAGACTCCAGTTGACCTAATCGTATGCTTTTCAAGTTCGCAAGTGAATGTGTAGAGGGGATAACCGTGGTCAGGGTATCTACGTAAATATCTTCAACAGAAAATCCCTTCTCATACGATTTCGGTAACTTACGTGAGAATCCGACATCCAGCAGTCCTGCATCAAAAGCTTCCAATTGCTGCCGTACAGTCATTTCTCGTAATTCAATTTCTACCTCTGGATAACGACTCGCATAGGTTTGAACAAGATTCGGTATAAAAGTAAAGCACGCTGGTCCCAGATAGCCTATGCGGAGCCTTCCCGTTTTACCCAAAGCAGCTCGTTGTGCTTTTTGTCTGGCAGCTACCTCGTTTGCTAGGATGTCTTTGGCATCATGCAGTAGACTTTCCCCAGCAGGGGTTATCTTTACTTCACGGGTGTTACGCCAGAACAGACGAACACCCAACTCGTCTTCCAGATCAGTAATATGTCTGCTAATTGCCGGTTGAACGGTATTCAACTCCCGAGCAGCAGCGGAAAAATTTTTGCATGTTGCGACAGCAACGAAGCTTTTGAGGGTTTTGATCTCCATAGAATCACTTATAACAAAATGGTATAGCTGTGATCAGATAATAGCATTTTTGTTATATGATGCCAAGGGCTATTGTGTTGACATGATGATGCCCATTCATCTCGGCAATCACAAACACCAATCAGCAGCAAACGCATGGATTATGAAACTTTTCTGAGGAGAACAACAATTGAGTAATATTGAATATCTAAGAATTTTTGCAGATGAGGGAGGCTGCTCTCATTTCGAAATTCAAACAATCGAATTAGAGGCGAGGGATTATGCACCACCCGCACCATCTTTGAATGCTTCAAGTCTTGAAACAGCAGACAAGTCCGTTTTTCTCGAACTCCCTGCGGGGTATTATGGGGGTTGGCATCCCACTCCTGTTCGGCAGTGGATAATAATAATGACTGGAATATGTGAATTTGAAGCGGGAGATGGAGAAAAGATAACTCGCAAGGCCGGGGATGTAATCATGCTCGATGATTTGACTGGCAAAGGGCATCAAACAAAAGTCGTAGGTGATGAATCTGTGCGTATGGCGGCAGTCCATTTTTCATGAGAGTTTCACAACCCGCAATCGAGTAGTCGGAGGGCTCCTTTCGCCCCCACAACACCCAGTGCGCTGGGCCGCACTGGGTGTCATGAATGTGGTCAGGCGGGAATGGCGTAAAAGTACAGACAAAATTTAGCTGAAATGAAAATTATATTTATTTTACTGGCAATAGTCTCAGGAGCAGCTTTACCCATACAAGCTGCATTGAACGGAAAAATGGGAAAGGTGGTAGGAGACCCCGTTTATGCCGCCTTGATTTCTTTTGTGGTCGGCTCATTGGCACTACTTATTTATGTATTGGCAATGAAAACTGACCTGTCGACCATCGCACAAGCCGGAAAGGCACATTGGAGTGTTTGGACAGCAGGTATCCTCGGTGCTTTTTATGTTACATGCGTAATCATATTAGCCCCAAAACTTGGTGTTGCGTTGACTTTTGGATTGGTGGTAGCAGGTCAACTGAGCATATCAATAATCATGGATCATTATGGATTTCTTGATATCCCTGTACATGCCATGAATTGGCAAAGAATTGCCGGAATTGTATTGATCATAGCAGGAGTGATGCTGATTAGAAAATTTTAACTGATAACAAGCATATTTCCTTTAGTTCTTTGATAAGAAAAGCCAAGCCGGATGAGCCACAATTAATCGGTACTGTTGAAATAATGAACAATCATTCAAACAATATTTTTTCCCATAACTCGACTGACCCGGCAAAATAATAGGAGAAATGTGATGGACATAAAAGAAATGACAGCACCTTGTGGACTGGCTTGTTGGGGATGTGCAGTGTACAAGGACAATATTACTGAGGAGGTGACGCAACACACCGCAGAGATGTTGCAGATGGATGCTTCCGAAGTGCCCTGTGAAGGGTGCAGGAGTAAAAGTGGGTGTAGCTTTGAAGCTCCTCTTACGAACGGTAAAGGTTGCGCTACTAAAACCTGTGTTGAAGCCAAAGGGCTGCATAACTGTTCTGAATGCAATGAATTCCCTTGCGAGAACCTGATGCCGGTTGCCGAAATGGGAGAGCGTGTTCCGCATAACACCAAAGTTTATAACTTAAGCCGAATCAGGCTACTCGGCCTTGAAGCATGGAGCAATGAAGCTGTTTCAATTCGGGAAAAATACTTCAAAGGCAGCTTTGTTTACGGGCAAGGTCCGGTTCTCAGTAATAAAGAGTAGTTATCTGAAATATTTACTTGGATGTGTTCATGCCAACTTGAATGAGAGTTCATTTGAAAAGCTGTGATAGCCAGCCCTGGGATATGATCATCTCCTCAATCTCTTTAGTTGACCTTACTACTGTGGAGTTACAGGGGTACCCTATATTGCAACGATTGAGGCTCGTATAGGTACCGTCTGGATAAAGAGACCCTGCGGCGATGCTGCCGCAGGGTTTTTTTCATTCTTGACCATCTTCTGCAGGCCCGTACATAGCTTGATTGCCTGATAGACTCTTCCCTAAAAAGATCAGGTGAGATGCTCAAGTTGCTCTGACCCGCCTTGCGGCTTCAGCCGCTTCTTCATCTCCGATGACGGGGGTTACCTCGAGATTCAGTAATGGCGTCCACTCAGCAATATGCTGTGAGAGCACTATCAAATTGTCAGTTTCACACAGAACCCAGCCCTTGTTGGAGCCTGGAGAGTGCCATCGGCCAAGGGCGGTGAGACCTTCAGGCATGGGGGCACCACTCTCCAGAAATGCATCCAGAGCTGCACCATAATTTTCAGGTGGTATGGACCAACACAACATAAATTTCATGACAATCACCTCATGTCAGATGCCTTAAAGAAAAAGAACGTTTGGGAAAGTTCAATGTGAGACTTCCCTACCTCCTGGGTTGTTGAATATGCTCGCAACAGAAAAATTTGAGCCAGGTAGCCTTGTACGGGCAGCATTCCCTGGTACTAGTACGATAACCATCAGATGGCCGGAGCGAACTGGACCAGGGCAAGATTGTTCGGACCATGGCGGTGTGGTGTTGAAAAAAGGCACTGGAGGAAAATCCATGCCCATGGCTCGACAATTCTGGTTACCCTGCTTGACCACCTGCTTTGCCTGCCAGTGAATTTTTTCATCTCGGACTCGCACATCCCGGGTTACATCTGGGATCGGATACCAGTTATCAGACGGTGGGCACAGACCAGCATGATTTTCAGCGGGGAAGAGTTGATGGGATCGACATTGGAAAAGCGATAAAAATTTGTAGAAATCTGATTGGTTATGGTTTTTGCGGAAAAGCTTTACGGGGAGGTATGACAAAACTGGCACTGAACTGGGTCCGCTTTTAGGAGCAGAAAATGTGGAATGTGTATATCATTTGACACATACTCTGAAGGGAGTAACGGGCAACCTGGTTGTAAACCGGGTGGCAAATGTTGCCTCCAACCTCAATACCGCTATTACGAAGTAGGAGGAACCTGATTGTGACGGAGCGAAGGGTGAAGCATTTACCCTAGCAAAGACTCTGTGGATAATATGGATGAAGAGTGTGAACAGCAACCGCTACAAAATACTGCTGGTAGATGATACACCGGTAAATTTGAAGTTGTTGGGGCAGATTCTGGATCCCGAGTATGAGGTGTTTTTCGCCGAGGATGGGGAAACAGCCATACAACTTGCGGGCGAGGTCAAACCGGACCTGATACTGCTGGATGTCATGATGCCAGGAATGAATGGCTATGACGTATGCCGACACCTGAAGGCCCAACATGACACAACCAATATTCCAATCCTTTTTGTCACCTCCATGGGGGAATTGGAAGATGAACGCCGAGGTTTTGAGGCCGGAGGCGTGGATTACATCACGAAACCTATCTCCCCGTCGATTGTTCAGGCAAGAGTGCAAACGCATCTGGCTCTCTACAACCAGTCACGACTGCTTGAGCATATGGTCGAGCAGCGTACGAAGCAGTTGAAGCAAGCTCTCGAGACAATAAAAAATGCCTCCCTGGAGACCATCCAGAGGTTATCCAAGGCAGCAGAATACAAGGATGAGGACACCGGCGCACATATCCTGCGCATGAGTCACTATTGTGCTGTGTTGGCACGGCAAATGGGATTAACTGACAGGGAGGTTGAAAATATTTTTCATAGCGCACCCATGCACGATGTGGGCAAAATCGCTATCCCCGATCGTATTCTGCTCAAGCCGGGAAAGCTGGACGCCGATGAGTGGAAGATTTTGAAGCAGCATACGACCCTCGGTGGCAAACTTTTAGAGTCGTCCAGCTCCAAATTTTTTAAGACCGCTGAAGTGATAGCATTGACCCATCATGAAAAATGGGATGGCAGCGGTTATCCCATGGGACTGAAGGGAAGTGAGATTCCACTGGTGGGGCGCATCGTTGCCATTGCAGACGTATTTGACGCCCTGACCGCCCGCCGGCCATATAAAGAGCCATTTTCTTTGAAAAAATCTTATGCCATTATCCGGGAAAGCAAGGGAAAGCATTTTGACCCGGATGTGGTGGATGCCTTTTTTGCGATCAAGGACCAACTGATTGGGATCAAGAATAAGTTCCAGGATAAGGAAAATGGTTCGATTTATAAGTTCAACTGATCGTGTCGCGTACCCATCTTGTTGGGTACTCTATGCATTTCCAATAGCAAGACTCCAGGAGAATGAGCAAAACTTTGCCCGTGGCTTACGGGAAGGTAATTGTACGGATTGCTGCTCCGGGAGTTGTATCGGGTAGGGGAGGAGAGCGCTGCCCCGGCATGCTGTGTATCCAGGGCGATGCTGCTAATTGGTTGATGAATGGCGGTTTTCCAACCTGAAAGACTCCAGCGCATCCTTGAGCCATTTCCCGGCTTGCATGCGGCTCTCACTGCACTGTACCTGATACGGCTTTTTGCTGATACTGCTGGCAGAAGCTATTCTCTGGATAAAGGTGTCGGCATCCGGGATGCGGGATTTTACCCTGCTGTACTTGTATTCCAGGTGTTCTGCCGCTTTTTCCGCAGAGTATTCCTTGCCGTTGCGGATAAAGGTGCAGCCGCTTTCAGCCACGAAGCTGAGCAGGTACTCGATCTCGCCCGTGGTCGAGGCCATTGCGGAGGATGTTGTCAGGCATAAGAAGAGGGAAAGAAGAGCCAGTGGTTTCATACTTACTGCCCAGTCGACTGCGCGACGAATTGTTGTTGCAGGCGAAAAACTGCGGTAATCGGGTTGTGGTCTGAAGACTCTACCTGATGGACATCATTGGAGACCACATCCAGCCCTCGATAGAGAATATGGTCGATAGGGTTGCTGAACACCGTCGTTCGACCATCATCTTCAAAGGAAAGCGCCGACAAGCCGAGGTCGTTGGCCAGTTCAGCGATAACCGCGGAACGTTTATCGCTCCAGTTGTTGAAGTCCCCGGCCAGGATGATCGGGCCGCGGTGATTGTCCAGCAGCTGTTTAATCGCCTCAAATTGTTTTTTGTAGGTAGCTGTTCCCAGTGTGAAATTTACCCCGTGGATATTGGCCACCATCAGCTGCTTGGCTGAACCGGCAACCGGATAGAGGCTGACCAGCGCGGTTTTTGGCAGGCCCAGCAGAGGTTCTATCTCCTGCAGGGCACAGCTTTCGATGGGGGAAACCCTTGAGGCAATCATGACCCCCGTGGCTGCTCCCTTGTAGTTAAAAGCGCTGTTGAAATTCCAGTAGAGCCCTTTTTGGGCAAGGTTGGTCTGAAATTCATCATCCAGGTGTGCCTCCTGCAGCAGGATCAGGTCTTTTTCCCGGCCGAACTTTCGCAGGTCTTCCCTCCAGCCTGTCCGGTTTTCCTTGTAGATGTTCCAGTTCAGCACAGAGATGTGTTGTGGTGTAAGCCCCGTCTCATTCCAGCTTGACTGCAGATGCTGCTCCCCATTGGCCAGCTGCTCACAGGTTCCGGGGCTCACGGAAATCGACAGCTGATGCTCTGCTGAGACCAGCCGCTCATCTTCCGGAGTTGGCACGCAATTGGTCAACGACAGGGAGACAGCAGCAAACAGCACGAGCGCGGTTGCCAGTCGAAAAACTTTTTTGATGGGTTGGAGTATGCGGGGCACAGAGTGTCGAGTCATTTTCTGATAATTGTGATTCAGAGCTGTAATTGCAAGGACGACTATGAAAAGAGAACTGGTCAAATGACGAATTTTCACCCTGTTTCATACCATGATTTCCCTCTGACCCCGAAGAAGAATTTGCTGCCGGTTCACGCAAAGTATTGGTGAGAGAAGAGTGTTTCAGACAGCAGATGCCTGATTTCTTTTTGCTAATATTTTGAAATTATTTGATCTGTTCGCAAACAGGGAAAGCGTTGCCAATAATTTCTGATGGCGGGAAGGGCAATATCAGGAATTGCCTTCCAAGAGTTATTGAGCTGGGCGCTTCGACAACAATCCCTGCTCTATGACAGTCGGCAACTCACCTCGCTTTTTTGAGCGGCAGTCTTTAGAGCACCGTCTGCGGGTTATGGTCGAACTTAAATGATCGACCTGATCATGAAGTAGAGCAGGGGCAGAAAAATGGCAGGCAACATGTTACCTATCTTGAGACTGGTAATCTTCAGCATGTTGAGGCCGATTGCCAGGATCAGCAGTCCACCGACCGAGGTCATCTGGGCGACGGTATCCGGGGTGAGATAGCTTTTCAGGAAACCGGCCGATATTGTGATCAACCCCTGATAGAGAAAAACGGCGATACTGGAGAAAATCACGCCAATGCCCATGGCCGAGGCAAAGACGATGGAGGTTACCCCGTCCAGTACGGATTTGGCCAGCAGGGTCTGGTGGTTGCCGGTGAGACCGCTCTCCAGCGAGCCGACTATGGCCATGGAACCAACACAGAAGACCAGGCTGGCGGTGACGAAGCCCCGACCAATGGCACTGGTGTCTCCCGAGGCGGAGGCCATCTTTTTTTCCAGGAATTTGCCGAACCCTTCGAGCCTGTTTTCGATGGCAAGTGCTTCACCGGCCAGCCCACCAAGGATCATTGAGAATATGACCACCATGAGGTCGTCTGTAGCCAGGGCGCTCTTGAGGCCGATCAATACCACCGAAAGCCCGATGGCGCTCATGAGGATATCTTTATATCTCTGGGCAATGCCCTTGTTGAAGAGCAGCCCGACAAGACTGCCGCCGATGATGGCAAGACTATTGACGATGGTTCCAAGCATGGTCTGACCCTGATCTGCGCTGCTGCGCACTGTAGATGGTGACTGAACTTCGTTGTGCTGAAAAACTAGTATCTACATGGTTCAGAGAGATTTAACCATCTTAAATTTCATGTTTTATATTTTGTCCACCTGCGGGCTGGGGCTGGAGCCCTTTTCCTTCAGGTGACTGATTACCGGTCTCAACAGCCATGGCGAGAAGTAGATGGGAAACTGGGCCATGGCAAAATAGAGCCAGGCCAGCTCCGGCAGGAAGGAAGAGGTTACCGCCAGCAGCAGACCCATGTTTCTCTGGGAGACCATGATGCCCATGGCAAGGGCGTTATCCCTGCCCCCTGGCCAAAAGAGCAGGGTGGTGACTATTTGCAGTACCAGGGCAATCATCCCGGCGAAGAGAGCGAGGCAGAGCACTGTTGCCGGGGTGTTGAGCAGTGCGCCACCCACGTTGCACATGATGACCGCTGCAAACACAAAGAGGATGATCACATTTGCGCCATCGATTTCGCGGGAGTGTCTCCGGATGGCAGTCAGGCTAAAAAAGCGCTGTAGGAGGTAGGCGATTGCGGCCGAACCGGCGATCAGGGTAAAGAGCTTGAGGGCGAGGTCTGTCGGTGCCAGGATGAACTCGGCTCCGATAAACAGCTGGGTAAAAACAGGAGCGGTGAATGGCAGCAGCAGTGTGGAGCCGACCATGGCCACCAGGATGAGGGTGGCGTCCAGCCCCATCAGTATTGCCAGGGCCGGGGAGGCCATGATTGGAGATGCCAACGCCTGCAGGGTGAGACCGGTAAAAAGTTCCGGCTGCTTTTCTGACAGGTCAAAGAAAAGGCAGCTGCTGCCGACAAGGACAGGGATGACAACGGAAGTCCAGCAGACGGCGGCTGCCACCAGGAGCGGTCTCCGGACCAGGGCCTTGAAGGCGACGGGATCGATCCGGCAAAATGCGATGATGAGCAGCAGAAATACCGCCGCCGGCAAAAGTGGCCTCAAAACATTGCCAACTGCCGGCAGAGCAATGGACAGAACCACAATTACCACCAGGGCCCCCCTGGCCCGGGCCCCCAACCAATTCAGCATAGCCGGAAGGAACCGGATAATACCTGTGCAGGCTGACCTTTTCATCGTCTCAAACCAGTAATCCTTCCGAGGATCTAAATCTCAGGATTTCGAATATTTTCGTAGGCGCCATCCCCTGGCACATTTTGTCATGGAGGCTGGTGGTCATGTTCTCGATGGGGGCGATGATTTTTTGGTTGCCCGTCGTCTGCGGTTGAATAATTGAGAAATCATATGCTTACCTTATATAACCAGATAATGCTATTGCCCCGTGTCATCCTGGTGGGGGAGTGATGAAACCTGGACTGGCCGACCGTTCCGTCTCTCGGTTGCTTTGCAGTCGTATGGTTTCCCCGTCGAAAGAGTTGCTCGAAAAGACCAGCAGGGATTCCATGTGTTATCCGGCCCAATCCAGCGACTCCTCACCTTTTCCGTCGCATTCGGGGAATTTGACACTGACTCCTGTTTATGATGCTATTGGAGTATTACAGTTCAATACTCTGGAGGGCTATTAAACACAGGCATTCGTCGTCTGCTAAGATGTGCCGGGCCTGTCCATAGGTCATTAAGAGGACATTTGCGTTTTTTGCAGGCCTGGCAAGACAGCCTGGCTCTTATCTGCAGCATCTTGACAGTCCCATTTCAATGCCGGGCTGGTTCAAAAATGAGGTAAAGAACGGATGCGAGGCGAAAATGCTACCATCTTGCTAATCATTTCGGTGAATTACGGTGGTCGGCAAGTGACTTGTCACGCAAACAGAAGCTAACTCACTGTTGGCGACCAGGGACGAATGGCACGTTGCCCGCACAGGGTGTTTTTGAGCTGATTACGCTGATTACGCAATAGTCAGAGTCATTGGAAAACAATCCTGCAGTCCACATCGGGAGATGTTGCTATGCAAAAGCTACTGTCGATGGCCGGCGTTGTGAAAATCCTTGTTCTGCTGTGTTCCGTCACCCTGTTTGCTACGCCACTGTCAGCCGGGCAGCTCGAAAGGATCCCTGCCCCGAAAGCGTATAGCGCGGATGAAATCCACTTCATTGTCTTCGGGGGGAGCCGTAAAAATATTCTGGTGGGCAGGGACAGGATTGATGAACAGAAGGTACGCCATGCAAGGCGTTACAATCACTTCAGGCATCTGGTTTTTACCGAGATAGCCACAAGTTTGCTCAAGCATGAGGCGGACTTTACCCTCTATACCGGCGATTTCGCCTGGCTGGGCGCCGATAGGGGCCAGTGGCAGGACGTTCATCGTCATTTCCCCCGGGGACTGCGCAGTCGAAATACAGCGCAGATCTTCCCGGTTCCCGGCAACCTTGAGTTCCTGGCGCAACCGGGCAAGCAGGATGCACGCCAAAACTATTTTGCCACCTTTCCCTATCTCACCGAGGGGCAACGGGGGCTGCACAACTATTACTTCACCATCGGTTCGAATCTCTTCATTTCCCTGTGCAGTGGCCACAGCAGTGCTGAGGACCTGAAAATCCGCCGTGAACTGGATCGGTATTGGAATTGCGATGAGGTGGTGTCGTTTGAGAGTCTGATGCTGGAGCTGGTCGGGGTGCTCAATCAGGTGCTGGCAGAAGACGGCCTGCATAATGTCTTTGTCCAGTATCACAAACCGTCTTTCAGTCATTCGCTGCATCCGCCGTTGGAGCAGTCATTTGATCCGTTGATTGCCCTGAACCGTTGGAAACAGGAGCACTCGGAAGTGAACCTCATGGTCTTTAACGGCCACAACCATACCACGGAGCTCTATCGTACCAATGAAGGGGTCCTGGTGTTGGTGACAGGCGGCGGCGGCGCAATGCAGGACGGCTACTTGGCCAATTACCAGCACGACAAAGAGAGTCCAGAGGAACTTTTCTGGAAAGCCTTGGAAGAGTTTGAGCGCGTTCCGCGGCTGAACTACTTCAGGGTGGATGTCGATTCAGCAGGCCAGACGAGTCTGAGGGAAATGGTGCTGGTGATCGATGGCGGCCTGTTCCCTTACCTGAAAACCCATTTCGCTGAAGGGGTGAGGGTGCTGCCCAATGGGAAGTTGATGCCTCCGCCTGTGCAGCTGAAACGTATCGAGATGAAACGAATACTCCACGCCGGAATGGTCGCCCGGTAAGTACACAGCCACGCATGTGGCATGGAGGCCTTCGGGGCTTGCCAGAAGGTTCAAAAGGTTCGTTTTCTGACCTCGTAATTGAGTGTCTGGGGGGCAAATTCCCCCTGATTACCCCAGTTCGTCATATACCGGTTGGTACCCGGGAAATCTGTGAAGGACTCTCGTCTGATACTTTCAGCGGAGTCAAAGAGGATTGGACCGGGTTGAGATTCAATCTACAGGATAAAGAGGTTGCCTATGAGATGGAAAACTATTCTTGTCCTCCTGGCAATTGCGCTTCTCTTTGGTGTAGTGGTTCAGGCGGAAAGTGGATGTCTGGGGTGTCATGAGGGGATCGAGCCGATTTCCGAAGACCCGGATGTCCATGACATGGAGTGCGTGGAGTGTCACTTCGGTGACGACTCTGCAACTGAGGCTGAGGCTGCGCATAAGGGGATGTATGCCAATCCCAGTGATATGCGTGTAATCGACGAAACATGCGGTACCTGCCATGAAGAGATAGTCGAGCATGTGAAAAAATCGCTTCACGCCACCAGTGCAGGCAAAATTTCAGGCACCAGGTACGCCTGGGGGTTGCAGGATAAAATGGATGCCGACTATGCCACCTACGCCGTTGAGGATGATAATCCGGAAGGTGAGCATGCGGTCAAATCCCTAGCCCAGTTGCCCAGGTATGAACATGACAAGCCTGAGAGCGAACAGAACCACCCAGCCCACGATTATCTGCGCAATCAGTGCTTACGGTGCCATGTCTGGAGCGATGGCCACCAGCGTGATGGCGATTACCGCGCCAGCGGTTGTGCCTCCTGCCATGTGGAATACTCAGACAGTGGACTGTATGAAGGAGGAGATCCGACCATCCCCAAGGACCAGAAAGACAGGCCGAAACTGCACCGCATCACCAGAAAAATCACCGAGACCCAGTGCCTGCATTGCCATAACCGTGGCGGGCGCACGGGAGTGAGCTATATCGGTACCATAGAAAGTGATGGCTACGGCACTCCCTGGCGCGCCGACGGCAGCAAGCAGCCGAAACTGCATGGCAAGCATTACAATCATCTGCAGGCCAATGTGCATTACGAAAAGGGCATGACCTGCATTGATTGCCACACCATGTTGGAGCTGCACGGCGACGGTAACATCTATCTCAAGCGCGAACATGCCCTGGAGGTGGTCTGTGTGAACTGCCACGGTACCCTGGAGGCGGTAACAGACATGAAAACCTCACGCGGGAACGAGATGACGAACCTGAGCAAGAAAGGCGATAAAATTATTCTCACCTCCAAGCTCGACGGCAAGGAACATGTGGTACCGCAACTGGCTGAGGCAGAGCTTTCTGCGGAAGCCTATGTGGCGAAAAAGGCAGTGCCTACCCATATGGAAAAGCTTGAATGCTACAGCTGCCATGCCAGGTGGGCATCCCAATGTTATGGCTGCCACGCCAAGCAGGATGTATCCAAACCTGCAGGCGACTGGCTACAGGGTAAAGCCGGCGGTGACCCGAGCAAGAGTTCCATGAAAGGGAACCGCGACAATACCGCATACGCCTGGAATGAGTCCCGCTCCTATGTGCGCTGGATTAGCCCGGTGTTGGGCATAAACACCAAGGGCAAGGTGAGCCCGCTGATACCCGGGTGCCAGGCAATTTTCACCCAGGTGGATGGCGAAAAACCGCTGGTGAACAATAAGGTCTTTACCACCAAGGACGGCTTCTCCGGTATCAGCCACACTCCCATTCATCCCCACACGACTTCGACCAAGGCCAGGAGCTGCATGGACTGTCATGCCAATCCAAAGACTCTTGGACTTGGCGGCGGAATTTATGATATCGAGGGGAATTTTCCCGATGGAGCGCCCATCGATTTCGAGCTTGAGCGAATCGTGGATGAGAGTGGCAAGCAGATCCAGGCTATTCCCCATGAAGTGGCGCGGCCATTTAACAAGGAAGAACTGGCCCTGATGAGCAAGGTTGGTACCTGTCTCGCCTGTCATCAAAAGGATCAGGCGTTCTGGATGACCCTTCGTGAGAAAACCGGTATCGAGGGGGCACCGGATGACAAACTGCATCAAAAGGCTATTGAGGCGATTCTGGAACGGGCCGCCAAATAGTCGATACGTTTATGGGTAAGATCAGGTTGAGGCGGCAGTTGTGCGGCGGAATGACCGCAGCCAACTGCCGCAACTACTCTTGAACGAAACTTTTGACGTAGGCCAGGAGCTGGTCGTATCTGTCGGTTCCTATCTTGTTGGTCCTCAGGCTGAAACCAAGCACCGAGTCATTGGTGATCCGCACTATGCCTTTGGTGAGGTACTTGAAATCACCCGCGGGGATCTCTTCTTTGTTCGCAAGCTGTCTATCAGTGAGTATGGTCAGGTAGCCGTGCCGGTGCTTCCAGAAAAACTCCCGCACCGTTACCTCTGTTTCAACGACGTAGGGCAGATAGGGGAGAGCTGCCTGATGCAGGCTGGCCACAAGTTTCTGGGGGCTGTTAAACAGGGCCAGATCAGGCGTGTCACACTTAAAAAACAGCATGAGATCAAAATCATTCCCCGCTTTCGGGGTGACCTGAATAGTGGCAAAGCGCAGGATCAGCTGCTTTTTGACTTCCACGGCAAACTCTTCAGTCTCCTGAATGATGAGCGAGTCATCCAGGCTCAGACGAATCCTGTACTCATTGAATAGTTTTGCCGGAGCCTGACTTGAAACAAGAATGGACAGCAGGATCAGAAATTGGACAAGCCTCATGAATTCTCCCGGTGGATAGAGAACAGCTTGCTAGTTTTCTAACTATTTACAGTATCTTGTTAGCTTCTTTTTGCAGTAAACGCAATGGATAATCCAATCAATTTCCTAACAGCTGCCGAGTACTGAACGAGCAACCAAGGGGGGCGCTTGGTGAACAGGCATTTTTCAGTTAGGGCGGGGTGCTTCTTGCATGCACCAAACCCAGACCACAGGGTGCCTGGGCAGGTTTACAGTTTTCTGTCGATATAGGAGCTGTAGTCCTGGAGTTGCGGTGCATATTCCTGGCGCATCAGAGGCGATGAGATCAGAAAATCCGCAGTGGAGCGGTTGTTGGCGGTGGGGATGTTGTAGAGTGCGGTGATCCTCAGCAGTGCCTTGACATCGACATCGTGAGGGTGGGGTTGCATGGGGTCCCAGAGAAAGATCAGCATGTCTACTTTTCCCTCAGCAATCATACCCCCAAGTTGCTGGTCACCACCCAAAGGGCCGCTTTTCAGCTTGGTAACAGTTGGACCGGATGCACCATTTTGGCGCAGGCACTCTTCCACCAGTTTCCCGGTGGTGCCGGTGCAGACAAGATCATGCTGCAGAAGTTCCTCACGATTCTGCTCAACCCATTCGATGAGCGCCTTTTTCCTGTTGTCGTGGGCCACAAGACCGATGCGTTTTCGTACTTTCATGGCTGAATATTGTAATCCGAAAAGGAAAAATGGCTATTCAAATCCACCCATTAGTTATAAAATCAGCCGCCCGCTCTGGATAACCATGGACTGACGGATAACCGATAATCTTTGAATGGAATAAGCTATGTATATTGTAAGTGTGACTTTTGTTATCAAGGATGAGTATGCGGAATCGTTTAAAGAAGAGATGAGCCGGCAGGCTAGAAAATGCCTGGCGAGGGAGGAAGGCTGTCTCCAGTTTGATGTGGGACAGGACCCGGAGAATCCGAACCGGTTTTTCCTCTATGAACTCTATGCGGATCAGTCTGCATTTGAAGCGCATACGCAAACCGATCATTTCTCAGCTTTTGGCCAGTTGGTGAAGGATTGGATTACGGAGAGGCACCTGAGCACTTGGGAGAGGGTGGAACCGGCATGATGGAAGCTGCCGCAGTTGGTGCGGTCGGAATTGCGCAAGAGGTGAGCAGGTAAATGGGGAAAACAAGAAAGCTCCGGCCAGAGTCGGGGCTCTCTTGATATCGGGATTGTGCAGGTTTCAGGGCAGGCTCAGCCAGTCTTGATAGGATTACAGAGGCGACCTGAGTCTGCGGAAACCCTGCCGCAGGAGTCACAGGTGTAGTGCATTTCTGTTATCTTCTCCTGACATACTGATTCTTTGGCTGAGTCGCTGGTGCTGCAAAGAGCTGAATCTGGTGTCTCGTCGACAGGATTGCAGAGATGGCCGGGAAGCTTGGCCGAAACTCCGCAGGTTTTGCAAGTATATGCCATTTTGTCACTCCTCGTAGTGCCTGATGCTAGAAGGTACAACTTTGTTCATCGCGACATCGTTATACCCGTACTGTGTCTAGGTTGAATTTTTCCGGCGCCACTCTTGGAGTCATTCAAATCCTCAAGTGGTCTTCAACCCAGCTAAGACGCTAAAACCTATCCAGCCACTGTCAAGCTGACGAAAAAGCGGTGCTTTATGGGGGGGATTTTCAGTAGGGACTTCAGTCTCTTGCATATCCTGAATCATTTTTGCTTTTTGCCATTCATGTATTATCTCTTTGATATGGGTCTATAAATGACCATCAACCCGATCAAGTAAAACTTATTGAAGGAATATACATGTTAGCATCAGACAAGATTGCAGGAGCGTTCCTGGCAGTGGTTGAAGAGGCAGAAAAACTTCGCGGCACCAGCTTAAATGAAGACCAGGAGAACATGGTCAAGACAATCATTTCCATTGCCAAACACCAAAGCGATATCCGAAATGCCAAACAGGGTGCCTGTCCGGCACACGCTTCATCTGAAAACAAGTGTTAAAGCACTGTAAAAGGCATGGGAGAAACAAACATTATCCCATGCCTTTTACGTAGATAACGCCCCCTGGCACACCCCTACAAAGAGCAACTTCTCACACCTGGCAGAGAGCAGCCAGGCTACCGCGGGTCAGTTTCAACAGGTCGTTGGGGCTCAGCTCGATCTCAAGGCCTCTTTTGCCGGCGCTGACATGGATGGTGGCAAATGAGCCGGCGGTTGTATCGACAAAGGTCTGCAGCTGTTTTTTCTGACCAAGCGGACTGACTCCCCCCAGCACGTAACCAGTAGTCTTTTCAACCTTGCCCTTGTCGGCCATGGCCGCTTTTTTGGCGCCGGCTGCCTTAGCCAGCAATTTCATACTGAGCATCTGGTTCACAGGAATGATGGCGACCACCAGTGACCCGTCACCGAGCTCAGCTACCAGGGTTTTGAAAACCTGTTCAGGATTCAGGCCCAGCTTTTCCGCTGCTTCGAGCCCGTAAGAGGGATGGTCACCATCGTGGCTGTAGGAGTGAACCTGATGGCTGATCTTTTTTTTCTTTAGGATATTGATTGCCGGAGTCATAACGGGATTGCTTGTAAGGATTTAAAAGCCCGGTGAATATTCAAAGGCTTCGAGAAGGTCTTAAAAAAAAATTACTGAATATGCTCTCTGCTGGTCGGTCAGGCTGATACTATGTCATGCCCGGCGCCATCTGTAAATGGTTTGTCACCATTATCATGTATTCCCCTGCCTTACCACCGTCTTCTCTTGCCAGCCCAATCGCAAGCGGAAGGGAACCGATGAGTTGCCCTGAGTTGCTGTCAGCCATGTAATGTCGGCTGCCGTGCAGTCTCAAAAAACAGGGTGATCTGCCAGAACCCGCTCCTTTCACCCTGAAAATTCCTGCCTGTATCGGGTGCGAAAGCGCCCATCAATGCTTAGTTTCTATTTTACGTAAAGAAGAGAAGGGCGCTTCGGCACCTCAGTTCAGGTTCTTCCTGTGCTGCGGCTGTCCGGGGAACTGTGGGTTTGCCGGGGGATAAGCTATAACTCTATACTATCAATATAAAAGCTGAAATTTTCAAGTATGTGTCCAGCTCCCGGAAGCAGGACGCAAAGCGACGGTGGTGAACAGAAAACTTTCTGAAAAATGGTTGACTTAAACGTAAAGGTACGGTATCTAGGGATTGATGCATGAGTTTTCCGCGTGAGAGTGGGCAATAGTGTCAGTGTGAAAATTAGTGTGGAGTAGATGAATTATGAACTTTCTGTCATATCAGTCGATCCCAGCAATTCTCAAAGACAATGCCAGGAAATACGCCGGAAGGACGGCTATCAGCTATAAAAAGCGTGGGGTATTTCTTTCCCTGACCTACCAGGAATTTTACGAACGGGTAATGCTGTTGGCGCGAGGCTTGAAAAAGGCTGGTGTCAAGCCCGGGGACAGGGTGGCAATCTTTTCCGAAAACCGGTTGGGCTGGGCCATTTCCGATTTTGGAATTCAGTCGGCGGGGGCCATCACAGTCCCCATTTATGCAACCAACACCGGCAAACAGGCGGCATATGTGATCAATCACTGCGAAGCCAAGGTCGTCTTCGTGTCGACCAAGTCGCAGTACGAAAAACTGTTTTCGATACGTGATCAGATTCCCAATGTTGAGTTGGTCATCTCCTACGAACGCTTTATGGGCGACCGCTCCTTCCCGGTTTACACCCAGTATCAGCTCTCCGAAGTATCAACACCACTCTCCGACGAAGATCGGGACGAGATTGAACAGCAGATCGACGAGATAAAGCAGCAAGACATCATCACCATCATTTATACCTCCGGTACAACCGGCGTTCCCAAAGGCGTGCTGCTCACCCAAAGGAACATCCTGGCCAATGCTCACCACGGTGTCAAAAGGGTCAGCGTATCTGATGAACAGCAGACATTTTTGAGTTTTCTACCGCTTAGCCATGTGCTCGAACGCACCGGCGGCTATTACACCACACTGCTCACCGGCAACCATGTCGCCTTCGCCGAAAATGTCCAGAAGGTGATGGAAAACATGGTGGAGATTCGCCCGACAAACATGGTCAGCGTCCCCCGCCTGTTTGAAAAGATCTACTCTCGCGTTTACGAAAACGTCCACCAGGCGTCCAACTTCAAACGCAACCTGTTCCACAGGGCAATTGAGGTCGGTCGCGAGTATGTACACAAGAAATACATAAAAAAAGAGCCGCTCGGGATGCTGGAGCTGCGTTACAAGTTCTTTGACCGCCTGGTCTTTAGAAAGGTCCGTGAGCGTTTCGGTGGTAAAATCGACTACTTCATTTGCGGCGGGGCTCCGCTGGACAAGACCGTCAATGAGTTCATGTGGATTATCGGTCTGCCGGTTTTCAACGGATATGGTCTGACGGAGACCAGCCCGGCGGTAACTCTCTCCAGTTATGACGATGTCCGTTTCGATTCGGTGGGCAAGCCGCTCGATGAAACCCAGGTCAAACTCGGTGATGACGGCGAACTTTTTGTCAAAGGGCCCCAGGTGATGCGGGAGTATTACAAAAACGAGGAGGCCACCCGGGAAAACCTCGAGGACGGTTGGTTCCGCACAGGTGACATTGCCACCATCGACGAGCACGGCTTTGTCTACATTATCGATCGAAAAAAAGAGATCATCGTCACTGCAGGTGGCAAGAACATTGCGCCGCAGCCCATTGAAAATGAAATGAAGCTTGATAAGTACATCTCCCAGGCCTTCGTCTACGGCGATAAAAAGCCGTATCTGGTGGCGCTGCTTACCCCGAATATCGAACGACTGATTGATCTGGGGCGTGAGCTTGAGGTGGACTATATCGACATGGAAGAGCTCGTTACCCATAAGAAGGTGATGCAGCTGTATACGGAGCGTGTGGAGGCACTCAATTCGGGTCTGCCTTCATATAAAACCATCAAACGATTTGCCCTTCTTCCGCGGGAGTTCACCATTGAAGGAGGCGAGCTGACCCCCACTCTCAAACTGAAACGCAAGGAAATCTACACCAAGTACAAAGACACCATTGAAGAACTGTACATGAAAGCTGGTAACGGTTTAGTCGGCCGGCCGAAAACCAATAATGGAGATAACAAATGAGGCAGATTAATCGCGTAGGTGTACTCGGCGCCGGAGTTATGGGAGCGACAATTGCTGCTCATCTGGCAAATGCTGGGCTTGAGGTTCTGTTGCTGGATATCGTGCCGAAGGAGCTTACTGAGCAGGAGCAGGCCAAGGGCTTGACCATGGACAGCCCACAGGTGCGCAATCGTATCGCCCAGGCTGGCCGTGACGGACTGCTGAAGATGAAACCGGCCCCGTTCTACCTGAAAGAGTATGCCGCTCAGATTGAAGTGGGCAACCTGGAAGATGATCTGGCGAAACTGAAAGAGTGCGACTGGGTGGTTGAAGTCGTGGTCGAGTACATGCCGATCAAACTGGAGTTATTAAAGAAGCTGGTACCCAACCTTGCTCCGGGTGCGATTCTCTCCACCAACACTTCCGGGCTTTCCGTCAACGAGATGGCCGAGGTGCTGCCGGCCGAGGTTCGCAAGAATTTCCTGGTCACCCATTTCTTCAATCCACCACGCTACATGCGCTTGATGGAGCTGGTGCCGACCAGCGCCACCGATCCGGCGGTAATGAAATATATGGCAGACTTTATCTCCAGCCGTCTTGGCAAGGGAATCGTCTTCGCCAAGGATACCGCGAACTTTATCGGTAACCGCATCGGTGTCTACGCCATCTACAAGGCCATGCAGCACATGGTCGATATGGACATGACCGTGGAAGAGGTTGATGCAGTAGCAGGACCTGCCACCGCTCGTCCCAAGAGTGCCGCCTTCCGCACCGCCGACCTGGTCGGTCTCGATACCCTGGCGCACGTGGGGAACAACTCCTATGACCTCTGCCCCGACGATGAGGAGCGCGAGGTCTTCAAGAAGCCTGACTTCATGGCCAAGCTGATCGACAACGGCTGGCTGGGCAACAAGACCAAGCAGGGCTTCTACAAGAAAGAGAAGGTGAACGGCAAGCGCCAGATCTTCTACTTTGACTACAAAGAAGGGGATTACAAACCGCTGGCCAAGCCCAAGTTCGCCTCTGTGGGCATGGTCAAGCAGGTTGATGATCCGGGCCAAAAGATCAAGATGATCGTCGGCGCTGCCGATAAAGGCGCCGAGTTTGCCTGGAAATCGATCCGCGACACCCTTATTTACGCCTTCAACCGTATCCCGGAGATCGCCGACGACGTGGTCAATATCGACAACGCCATGAAGTGGGGCTTCAACTGGGAGATCGGCCCATTCGAGATGCTGGATGCCATCGGCGTCGCCGCCTTCGTCAAACGCGCAGAAAAAGACGGCGTGGCGGTGCCCGAGAAGATGAAGGGGATCGAGAGCTTCTACCGCTTTGCCGAAAACGGCACCCAGGAGTACTACGACGTCATTAAGGGCGAGTATGTACCGGTACCGGTGAAAGAGGGTCAGATCAAGCTCGATATCCTCAAGAAAGCGGGCAAGGTGGTTGAAAAGAACGCCAACTGCTCCATCATCGACCTGGGCGACGGTGTCTTCGGCTTCGAGTTCCATTCCAAGATGAACTCCATCAGCGGCGACATCCTGGCCATGACCCACAAGGCGGTCAAGCGGGCCGAAGAAGAAGGTGTTGGCCTGGTAGTGGGCAATCACGGAACCAATTTTTCCGTGGGCGCTAACCTGATGATGCTGGCCGTGGCCATGGCCGAGGGCGCATACGACGATATTCACATGGTGCTCAAGCATTTCCAGAACGCCACCATGGCCCTGAAGTATGCCAAGGTACCGGTTGTTGCTGCACCGTTTGGCATGGCCCTCGGCGGCGGTTGTGAGTTCTCCATACATGCAGACGCCATCAACGCCTATGCCGAGACCTATATGGGACTGGTGGAAATCGGTGTCGGCCTGTTGCCCGCCGGTGGTGGCACCAAGGAGATGTCCATCCGGGCGGTGGACCTTGCCAAGCAGTACAAGACCGATCCGCAACCCTTCATCTTCAAGCACTTCGAGCAGATCGCCATGGCCAAGGTCTCCATGGGCGCGGCAGAGCTCTACGGCATGGGCTACATGCGTCAGGGCGATTCCATCACCATGGATATCGATAAGCTGATCGGCGACGCCAAGCAGAAAGTTATTGGTCTGGCAGTGAACTACCGTCCGAAGCTGAAGCGCACCGACATCGCTGCACCCGGCCGCGATATCGCTGCCTCCATCAAGAGTCAGCTCTGGAATATGCAGCAGGGCAAATTCATCACAGAGTATGAAGCAGAGATGGGCGGCATCATCGCGGACGTACTCTGCGGTGGCGATGTCAACCCGGGCACCATTGTAACCGAGGATTACCTACTGCAGCTGGAACGTGAAAGCTTTGTACGTCTCTGCGGCAACAAGAAGACCGCCGAACGTGTACAGCACATGCTCAAGACCGGCAAGCCGCTCAGAAATTAGCGGCAACGGGAGAACATTGATCACAAGTTTTGATGAACACTCACTAAAAGAGGATCAGATATGAAAACAGCCTACATTCTGGCAAGCTACAGAACTCCTGGCTGCCGGGCGACCAAGGGAAAATTCAAAGACATGCGGCCGGACGATCTGGCGGCGATTGCCATAAAAGGTCTGGTGGAGAGGACTGAAGTCGATCCAGGCACCATCGAAGATGTTTACCTCGGCTGCGCCTTCCCGGAAGGGGAGCAGGGCATGAACATGGGCCGGGTGGCGGCCATGAAAGCCGGCCTGCCCATCGAGGTCTCCGGCCAGACCGTCAACCGTTTCTGTTCATCCGGTCTGCAGACCATCTCCATGGCGGCGGAACGCGTCATGTGCGGTTTTGCCGACTGTATCATCGCCGGCGGCGCCGAGTCCATGACCAGCGTGCCTATGGGCGGGCTGAAATACTCCGCCAACCCTGGCCTGATGGTGAACTGGCCCGAGGCCTTCGCCTCCATGGGCGTAACCGCCGAAAACGTGGCTGAGCAGTATGGCATCACCCGCGAGATGATGGATGAGTTTGGTGCGGCCAGTAACGCCAAGGCGGCAGCGGCCATCCAGGAAGGCAGGTTTACCGATGAGATCATCCCGGTGGAAATTGAGCATACCAAGCTGGTAGGCGGCAAGATCAAGCGCGAAAAAGAGCTGGTCACGGTTGATGACGGTGTTCGTCCCGGAACCACCGCTCAGACCCTCGGCAAGCTGCGTTCGGTCTTCAAGGTTGGCGGTCCGGTTACCGCAGGTAACTCCTCCCAGATGACCGACGGCGCCGCGGTCACCATGGTGGTTTCCGAAGACTACCTGAAAAAGATCGGAAAGGATCCTTTTGCCCGCTACGTCTCCTTCGCCGTCAAAGGCGTCGCCCCAGAGGTTATGGGTATCGGCCCCATTGCCGCTATCCCAGAGGCGCTGAGACTTGCCAACCTGAAGAAAGAAGACCTCGATCTCATCGAGCTGAACGAGGCCTTTGCAGCCCAGGCGCTGGCCTGTATCAAGACCCTCGGCCTGAATCAGGACATCATTAACGTCAATGGTGGCGCCATCGCCCTCGGCCATCCGCTCGGTTGTACCGGTGCCAAGCTGACCGCGACCCTGCTGCATGAGATGGGACGCCGCCAGGCCAAGTACGGCATGGTTTCCATGTGTATCGGCGGCGGTATGGGCGCTGCCGGGATCTTTGAGAAACTGTAGGCCATTGAGGCCATGCGGGGGAGGCCCCGCATGGCATATTTGCTGAGATAAGAGCTTCTTTGATTTCATATAGGTGATTACATGTCTGACAACATATTAAAAGGTGGCGAGTATTTGATTGCGGAAACTCCTTGTGCGAGTGTTTTTACTCCGGAGGACTTCTCTGACGAACAGCGCCAGATGGGTGAAACCACAGAGCAGTTCGTGCAAAACGAGATTTGGCCTCATGTTGAGGAGATCGATCTGCAGAATTTTGACATCGTCGTCAAGGGATTGCAGCAGTGCGGCGATCTCGGGCTGCTGATGATGGACGCGCCTGAAGAGTATGGCGGCCTGGAACTGGATAAGGCTTCCTCGATGCTGGTCGCGGAAAAGATTTCCCAGGGTGGCTCATTCTCCGTAGCCTATACCTGCCATACCGGTATCGGAACCCTGCCACTGATCTATTACGGCACCCCGGCGCAGAAAGAAAAATACCTGGAAAAACTCATCTCCGGCGAATGGCCTGCCGCTTATTGTCTGACCGAGCCGGGCTCCGGTAGTGACGCCCTTGGCGCCCAGTCCACCGCGACCCTTTCCGAGGACGGCAAGTACTACATCTTAAACGGCACCAAGCAGTTCATCACCAATGGCGGTTTTGCCGAACTGTTTACCGTTTTTGCCAAGATCGACAAGGAGCATTTCACCGCGTTTCTGGTGGAGAAATCCTTTGAAGGCCTGGTTGTCGGCGCCGAAGAGAAAAAGCTCGGTATCAAGGGCTCTTCCACTACCCAGATCATTCTCGACAATTGCAAGGTTCCGGTTGAGAACCTCCTGGGTGAGGTCGGTAAAGGCCACAAGATCGCTTTCAACGTCTTGAATATCGGCCGCTTCAAGCTTGGTGCAGCTGTCTGCGGCGCTTCCAAGATGGCTCTGGTCGAAGGAATCAAGTATGCCAATGAGCGTACCCAGTTCGGTAAGAAGATCAGCAGCTTCGGCGCAATCGGCGAGAAGATCGCCAATATGAATGCAGAGATTTACGCATCAGAATCACTTGTTTACAGAATGGCGGGCGTACTGGATGAGAGCATCGAGCAGCTCGACAGATCTGCCGACAACTACTACGAACTGTACCTGAAGGCTATCGAAGAGTACGCTCCAGAGTGCGGTATCGCCAAGGTCTACTGTAGTGAGGTACTGCAACGGACCGTGGATGAGGTGGTCCAGATCCACGGAGGATACGGTTTTGTCAGCGAGTACCCGGCTGAGCGTTATTACCGTGACGAGCGTATCAACCGCATCTTTGAGGGAACCAACGAGATCAATCGTCTGCTCATCCCCGGCATGATCCTCAGAAAGGCGATGAAGGGTCAGCTGCCGCTGCAGTCCGAGGCGATGAAGGCCTTTGAGTCGCTGATGACCCCGAGTTTTGACGAAATTGATGACTCCGTCCCGTTTGCCGCGGAAAAGGCGCTGATCAAGAACCTCAAGACCCTGTTCCTGATCCTCTCCGGCGCTGGTGTCCAGAAATACATGGATAAGATCGCTGACGAGCAGGAGATCCTGATGGCGGCAGCCGATATCGCCATCCAGATTTACGCCCTCGAGAGTGCAGTGCTTCGCGCAGAGAAAATTCTGCCGAACTCCAGCGAGCGTAAGCAGGAGCTGGTGAAAGCTGCCGTGAAAGTGTGTGCCTTCAACATGACCGAAGAGGTCAGCAGGGCCGCCAAGCAAGGCGCTTTTTATATCGAAGAGGGAGACACCCTGACCATGATCCTCTCCGGTATTCGCAGATTTGCCAAGTATGATGCCACCGGCCTGCTGAAGGCCAAGCGTCTGTTGGCACGGACTGCCTGTGAAGAAGAGAAATATCTCTTCTAGCAGCTCAGCACTCCCCGGGCCCCTTCTCCAATCCTCGCGCCCAGGCCCGGGGGGTGCTATTCCGATGTACGGTGCTGGTATGGCCTGCCGCACGATCTCGCAGCTGGGATTTGGGTGACAGTTTTCCATGGCTGGCAGGTTATCTCAGCTCAGAAGTTGTTTTAGAAATTTTCAGCTCGATAACTCCTCCGGGGTTCCTGTGGTGCCGCTTACGCGACCGGTGGTGCGGGAACCCCGGTTTTCGATTGTATGCTTACGCAACACACCATAAATACGCCATACCTTGTTGGGCCTGTTCACTGTTACACCTTCGAGCGCGAGGGTGAACTGCTGCTGTTTGATACCGGCCCCCACACCATGGAGGCGGTGAGTTATCTGCGTAAAAACGTTGATCTCGCTCGTCTCAAGCATATCCTGATAACCCACTGTCATATCGATCACTACGGTCTGGCCCACTGGCTCGAACAGGAGACAGAGGCCACCATCTATGTGCCCTTTCGCGACGCCATGAAGATGGAACGGCATGAGGAGCGAATGGAGCTGATGTATGGCTTGCTGGTTGAGATGGGATTTGCAGACAGCCACCTGGCTGAACTGAGAAAAATCTTTGACAGCGGCATACTCTTTCCGCCTTTCCCCAAGGAGTACCAGATAAGTGAGGAGGCGATTCCCGAACATCTCGGTATTGAGGTGATCAACTGCCCCGGCCACTCCCAGAGTGATGTGGTGTACAGGTTTGACGGCAGGCTGGTTACCGGTGACACCCTGCTGAAAGGGATCTTCCAGTCTCCGTTGCTCGATGTCGACCTCATTACCGGCAAACGGTTCAGAAATTACGATGCCTACTGTAAAAGTGTCGGCAAACTTGCGGCACTCAATGGCGCGACAGTGTTGCCCGGACACCGGGAAGACGTCAGCAGCATCAAGGATATCCTGCTGTTTTATATCAGCAAATTGCTGGTGCGGGTGGAGCAGTTGCTGCCCTATAGGGATGAGACAAACATAATCGATATCGTCTCCACCTTTTTTACCTCCATGGACGATGTCTTTCGAATTTTCCTGAAAGCGTCGGAAATTATGTTCATGCAGGATTTCTTGCGAAATCCCAATCAGCTGAAACATGCTGTCCAGGCCATAGGTCTTTACGACGAGGTGGCGGAGATGTTTGAGCGTGTGGCAATGAGATAACGCGCTTTCAGCTCTAAACCTGCGATGGGCCTTGCTCAAGGCCCTGCTGATCAGGTTTGGGTAGGAAAGCCAACAAGGGAGAGAACATGCACGATCCTCTATTCCAGCCCTGGCAGATTGGGCCACTGAGCGTCAAGAACCGTATTTTCATGCCGGCCATGCACATGAATATGTGTCGGAACTTCGAGGTAACAGACCAGCTCATCGACTTCTACCGGGAGCGCGCTATGGGTGGTGCCGGACTGATCAGTGTCGGCTATGCCACCGTTGATGAATTTTCAGGCACGCCGCTCAATATCGGTGCCCACAGTGACGCCTTCATCCCGGGACTGGCCAGGCTGGCGGCTGCAATCCATGAAGGTGGAGCCCTGGCCACAGTCCAACTGAACCATGCGGGGCGATACAATGCCTCCTTCTTTCTTGGCGGCAAGAAGCCGGTGGCCCCCTCCGCGGTGCCTTCCAGGCTGACCAAGGAGACTCCCCGGGAGATGACGAAAGAGGAAATAGCGGAAACAATCGACCGCTTTGCCGAGGCGGCTGTGCGGGTCAGAGAGGCGGGCTTTGACCTGGTGGAGATCCTGGCCGGCACCGGCTATCTCATCAGCTCTTTCCTGTCACCTTACACCAATCAGCGGGAAGACGAGTATGGCGGTAGCCTGGAGAACCGGATGCGTTTCGGCATCGAAGTCATCAAGGCAGTGAAGGACCGGCTTGCCGGCCGCTGCCCGATTCTGGTTCGGATCAACGGCAACGACTATATGCAGGGCGGTATCGGAGCCAAGGACATGCAGGCTTTTGCCGTGGCCCTGGCTGAGGCCGGTGTCGATGCCCTCTGCATCAATGTGGGCTGGCATGAAGCCCAGGTCCCCCAGATCGTCACCAAGGTGCCGAGGGGAGTCTTCGCCTATATGGCACGCGATATCAGGGAACAGGTCGATATCCCGGTGATCGCCTCCCACAGGATCAATGACCCGGCCACGGCCCGCAGGCTCTTGAGTCTTGGCTATTGTGATGCGGTGGCCATCGGCAGGGCGTTGATCACAGATCCTGAATTTCCCGACAAGGCGCGGCGCGGCGAGGAAGACCAGATCGTCCACTGTATAGCCTGCGGCCAGGGCTGTTTTGATAACATCTTCAAGATGCGGCCGGTGGAGTGCGTCTGTAACCCGAAAGCGGGTTATGAGAGCGAGAGAAAAATTGAACCAACTGATTCTCCGCGCAAGGTCCTGGTGGCCGGCGGCGGCCCTGCCGGTATCAGTGCCGCCCTGGCAGCGGCCGAGCGGGGCCACAGGGTGAGCCTGTATGAGGCTTCCATGCGTCTCGGCGGTCAATTGCACCTGGCCGGTGCTCCTCCGGGCAGGAAGGAATTCCTGGTTTATGCGGATGATCTTAACCGCAAGCTGGCCAAGTCCGGCGTTGAGATCGTGCTCAACAGGCAGGTGGATCGCGCTCTCTTGGAAGAAATGCGACCTGACGAGCTGATAGTGGCCACCGGTGGCAAGCCGGTTACCCCGCCGATTGCCGGAGTTGAACAGGAGCATGTGGTGCAGGCCTGGGATATTCTTGCAGGTACCTGTCATGCCGGGCGCAGGGTAGTTGTGGTCGGCGGTGGTGCCGTCGGTGTTGAGACCGCATTACAGCTTGCCGAAGAGGGCACCCTGAGTGGTGAGGAACTGAAGTTCCTGCTAGTCAACCAGGCCGAAGACTCTGCAGAACTTGCCCGCCTGGCCACCGAGGGCGGCCGTGAAATTGTCATGGTGGAGATGCAGGACAGGATGGGCGCAAATTTTGGCAAGACGACCCGCTGGGGCATGTTGCAGGATGTGGCCCGCCACAAGGTTAAGGCTCTCGCCGGGGTGAAGGTGGTGGAGATCACCGAGACCGGAGTGCTGGTTGAAGCCCAGGGCCAGCAGCAGGTGATCCCGGCGGACACGGTGGTGCTGGCGGTGGGAACTGCTTCGGAATACTCCCTGAAACCCGTTGCGGTGGAGCTGGGTATCCGGGTCAAAACCGTAGGAGACGCATCTCAGCCGGGTACCGTCTTTGAAGCCTGCCACCAGGGCTTTATGGCCGGGCGGGCAATTTGATGCGTGTCTTCGATCTTCTGGATCCCCTGACCACACGGGCCCGAAGATCCCCGAAGTGGCTCTGGGTGCTGAACCGCATTGCCACCCGGGTGATTCCTTTCAACGGGGCCCACAACTTCGTCATTGATGGCATCGGCGAGGATTTCGTGCGCACCAAGGCCCCATATAAAAAGAAGAATTTCAATCATATCCGTGGAATTCATGCCTGCGGCATAGCCACCATCGCCGAATTTTCCGCCGGATTTCTGCTTTTAACCCAGCTTGATCCGGCGCGTTACCGGTTGATCATGTCGCATATGGAAGTGGAATACACCTATCAGGCCAAGCAGGAGATCTATTCCGAGTCGCGTCAAAGCATTGAAAAGTTGAACCGTGAGGTGGTTGAACCGCTGAAAAGTCAGGATCTGGTAACCGTGACCATGGAGAGCAGGGTGACCGATGCTCTAGGCAACGAGGTAGCCCTGGCCTACACCACCTGGCAGATCAAAAACTGGAAGCAGGTGAAAACCAAGGTGTGAGATCCTCTATATTGTGCTCGAAGCAATGAGTTTAGGAGAAACCTATGCTACTGAATCCGAAAAAGTACGACCGTCCCCATATCGATGACCGTTACCGCGAACTGGTCGAGAAAACCATCGAGTTCTTCGAGACCAAAGGATTGAAGAAGATCAAGGAAGATGACCAGTCCCAGGTCTGGTATGAGGATTTTCTGGATTTCATCAAGCGCAAGAAGGTCTTTGCCACCCTGTTGACCCCTGAAGCGTACGGCAAGGGGGAAACCCGCTGGGACATGTACCGCATCAGCGAGTACAATGAGATTCTGGCCTTTTACGGCCTCTGCTACTGGTACGCCTGGCAGGTGACGATCCTCGGGCTGGGTCCGATCTGGATGGGCAAAAATGAAGAGCAGAAGGAACTTGCCGCCAGGCTGTTGAAAGAGGGCGGGGTGTTTGCCTTTGGTCTTTCGGAAAAGACCCATGGCGCGGATCTGTACTCCTCCGAGATGACCCTTACCCCGCAAGGGGATGGCACCTACCTGGCCAATGGCTCGAAATATTATATCGGTAACGGCAACTGTGCCGCCCTGGTCTCCACTTTCGCCAAGATGGCAGATACCGGCGAATATGTGTTTTTCACCGTCAATCCGGAGCACCCCAACTACGAGTGCGTTAAGAAAATTGACACTTCCGGTGTCCGGCAGGCCTATGTGGCCGAGTATGCCCTGCACGATTACCCTATAACCGAGGCTGATATCCTCTCGGTGGGCGGGCATGCCTGGAACTCATCGCTCAATACCATCAACGTGGGCAAGTTCGAGCTTGGTTGCGCCTCCATCGGCATCGCCACCCACTCCTTTTACGAGGCCCTCAACCACGCCGCGGCCCGCAACCTCTATGGCCGCTATGTGACCGATTTCCCACATGTGCGTAAGCTCTTTGTGGAGAGCTATGCCCGTCTCTGTGCCATGAAGCTGGTAGCCTACCGCTCCGCTGACTATCTGCGCGTGGCAAGCGATGAGGATCGCCGTTACCTCCTGTTCAACCCCATCGTCAAGATGAAGGTCACCGGCCAGGGCGAGAAGGTGGTGGCGCTGTTGCACGAGGTGATCGCTGCCAAGGGCTACGAGCAGGATACCTATTTTGAGATGGCCATTCGCGACATCGGCATGTTGCCCAAGCTGGAGGGAACCGAGCATGTCAATATGGCGCTTATCATCAAGTTCGTGAAAAACTACTTCTTCGAACCGGTGGAGTACCCCGAGGTTGCCCAGCAGTACGAGTCCAGAGACGACAGCTATCTCTTCAACCAGAAAACCGGCAAGCTGGCCTCGGTGCGTTTCCCTGATTACCGGCTGGCATACAACGGCTTTGAGACTGCCAACATCCTATTGTTCCGCTCCCAGGTGGAACTGTTCAGAAAACTGCTCATCACCGCCCCGCCTTCACAGGAGCAGGCGGCAAATATCGATTATATGCTGAGCGCCGGCGAACTGTTTACCCTGGCCGTTTATGCCCAGCTCGTTTTGGAAAACAGCCGGATCCAGGGAACTGACAGTGCACTTCTGGAGCAGATCTTCACCTTTCTGGTGCAGGATTTCTCTCGCGCGGCCCTGCAGATGATTCTCGGCTTTGACAACAGCCCGGAACAGGAAGCGATTTATCGGGAAATGTTGAAAAAACCAGTCGCTGACAACGATGGTTTCAATTCTGTTTGGCAGGAGCAGGTCTATGCGTTAAGAGATACCTACGTGATGAATGACTGAGCCACATCTCTCATCAGCATTGTCATCTGGCAAGCTGAAGAAGAGGTGTGCGTTTCATGAGTAAATGAAAGCCACGGAAAGTTTAGAAGCAGTGCGCAATTTCCTGCCAACGAATGATCGCATGTTGAGAGCATGCCAAAGGAGATGAGATGGGGCACCATATAAATGGCAAAGATTCGATAATTCCGCTGATCGACAGACTGAACCGATATCCGATCGGATTGCCGGATAACGAGAAGCTGCGGCAGATTCTGGCCATCCTCTTCTCTGAAGATGAAGCCTATGTCGGTTCCCGCTTTCCGCTCCAGGAAGCGACCATGAAGGAACTGGTTCGGTCCACGGGCTGGGAAGAGGAGCGGCTTTTACCGGTGCTTGATTCCATGGCAGATAAAGGGTTGATCATGGATTTCAAGTATGGCCGCCGCGTCTATTATCTGCTGTTGCCAGGCCTGATCGGTTTCTTCGAACTGACCTTTATGAAGCGCAGGCAGGATCTGCCGGTGGAAGAATTGGCGCAGCTGATGCACGATTATCTGTTTGAGGACCCGGAAGACTCCATGGGCAACGAATTTTTCAACAGCCCAACACCCCTGACCCGCTCGCTGACCTATGAGGAACATATCCCAGTGCACTCTGAGGTGACCACCTATGAGAGTGCCAGGGAGATCATCAAGCAGGCAGGCTATGGCGCGGTCGGCATGTGCTATTGCCGTCACAAAAAGGAGCATCTGGGCAAGAGCTGCGATAAAAATGCGCCGGTGGAGGGCATCTGCATCTCACTCGGTCACGGTGCCAAGTTCATGGTCCGTCGTGGCTTTGCCGAAGAGCGAAGCGTCGAGGAGCTGCTGGCGGTGCTTGATCGGGCCCGCGAACTGAACCTTACCCATATCACCGATAATATCAGGAATAAGCCGTCTTTTATCTGTAACTGCTGCTCCTGCTGCTGCGAACTGCTGGGCGGCGTTCTGCGCGGCTTCCCCAATGGGGTTGCCAAGGCGGCTTTTACCCTGGAGATCGACGCCGAGAGTTGTAAAGGCTGCGGACTCTGTGCCAAGGCCTGTAACGTCGAGGCACTGACCAGGGTGGAAAACCCGGGTGGCAAGCCGAAGTTCAAGATGACCGTGGATCCGGAGCGCTGTCTTGGCTGCGGTGCCTGTCTCTCCGCCTGTAAAACGGACTCCCTGTCCATGGTCAGGGTCGAGCGTCCTGAGACCCCGGAAAAGAAAAGGGACCTCTTTAAGCAGATTCTCAAAGAGAAGAAGCGCCTTACTCCATTTGTGATTGAAGGAGTGAAGACAACGGTGATGCGAAAGATCGGTCTCGGTTAAGTCCCACCTGTAGTTGTTCATCATATAGCACTCCCGAAAGCCCCTTGGATTCCGCCTGAAGTTTTGTCTCCTTGGGGCTTTTTCTCTGCGCATCCTCCAGTACAGTTGCCCGATGTTGGAATTCCTAACCGTTCTCATGTACAACGAGATTGTAATGCTTTGATAACCTGCCCCTAACCTCATCGTAGAAAGTTAGCTATTTCAAGATGTTCAAACCTACAACAGAGGAATTGGGATGAAAAAGACTATTGTTCGTGGTGCAATCGCACTGGGGTTGGTGTGTTTTATCGGGCTTGGGACTTCATGTAAGAAGAATATCGATACCACAGCGCTTTCCATCAACAATCCGGATTTTGGTGGCGGCAAGGTGCTGCTCTACACCACTGCCGGTGAATACAAGGGAGTGGCCAATGTCGGCAATCTGCCGGATATGGTGGCGTTCCTGCCATCCGGTGACGGCCTGATCACCGCCAACGAAGGCGAGCCAAACGATGACTACTCGGTAGACCCCATCGGTTCTGTGAGCATAATCACCCTGAACAAGCGGCTTGACGGGTTGGTACAGGATGTGACCACCCTCAACTTCGACGGTGTGGCTATCCCCTGGGATGTGCGCATCAAGCCTGGTGCAACTCCGATTGCGGATCTGGAGCCGGAGTATGTGGCGGTGAACACGGATGGCACCAGAGCCTGGGTAACCCTGCAGGAGAATAACGCCATCGCCATAGTTGACCTGGCAGCCAAGGAGATCGTCGCAGTAAAGTCCCTTGGTGTTAAGGAATTTGATAAGGTTGATATTGACACCAAGGACGGCGCCAACGTGGTTGAGCCCCCGGCCAATGTCTTCGCACTCTACCAGCCGGACACCATCAAGTCCTATCGGGTTGACGGTGTCGATTATATCGTTACCGCCAACGAGGGTGACGATCGTGAGTACGACGGTTGGGAGGATTATGAGAAAGCCTATAAGCTGACCAAGAAGGCCAAGGTTTCTGAGCAGTTGACCAGGGATGTACTCGAACAGAAGGGCAAGAAAAAGCTTCGGGTCCTCAAAGACCTCGGTCAGGACAGTACCGGTACCTATACCGAGTTGTATCTCGCCGGCGGGCGCTCGTTCTCCATCTGGGACGCAGACGGCAATCAGGTATACGACAGTGGCAGTGAGTTTGAGAAATACCTGGCCAAACATTACGCTGACGATTTCAACACCCGCGTTGATGATACCAAGAATCCTGAGGATATCGCAGAGCTGACTAAAGATGGCGTACCATTTGAAATGATCGGCAAAAAAGCCTACTTCTGGGAGGGGGTGGATGCCCGCAGCTCCAAAAAAGGTGCTGAACCGGAAGCCTTGGCGCTGGCCACCATCGGCTCCAGGACTTTCGCCTATATCGGTCTTGAGAAGCAGGGCGGCTTCTTCATCTACGATATTTCCAACCCAAGGCAGCCGGTGATGATCAATTACATCAATGGAATCGCTTTTGACGCGCTGCCGACCATGGCCGGTGACCTGGCACCGGAGGGAATGGTTACCTTTGTCCAGAAGAACAAGCATTACCTGGCGATTGCCAATGAGCTAAGCGGCACCGTGGCCCTGTATCAGTTGGCCGCTGACGGTGATGCCACCAAGCTGGCTTCACTTGTCATTGGTACTTTTGACCAGGGAGCGGCGGAAATCCTCGACTATGATCCCAAAGGCAAAAAGCTCTTTGTCACCAATGGTGAGAAAAAGACCGTCGACATCATCGATGTGGCCAGGCCTGAGGCGCCCAAATTGGTCGGTTCCATCGATTTTTCCAGCCATGCCGACAGCCTGCAGTCGGTTGCCGTGAAAAATGGCCTGGTGGCCATTGCCGTGGAGTAGGACCCGACCCCTGGCTTGGCACCTTGTATAGCGAATTCTACGGCACGACAGTTTCTTGTATTGCGTATAAAAAAAGGTCCTGGTCAATAATTTGACCGGGACCTTTTTTTATGAACAGTAGATTAGAAATACTCCGTTTGTTGAAAAAATAATCTGTAACGGAGAAATATAATTTTAACGTGTTGTTCTACTTAATCATTGATGCGTTTAACGCCCCAGCCAGTATCTCCGGAAACGTAAGCTAATTCGTTGGTTAAAGTTTTTTTATCAACAAATTGCTGAATATTTTCCAGAGTGGTTGTGGCGATATTTCCCAGGGCGTCTTCAGTGAAATAGGCCTGGTGGGAAGTAACAAGTACATTCGGGAACATGATCAGGCGGGAAAGCACGTCGTCGCCAATGCCTCTCAAGGAAAAATCCTCGTAAAAATATTCGTTTTCTTCCTCATAAACATCCAGGGCGGCACCACCAACTTTACCGGTCTTTAGCGCATCAATAAGATCAAGGGTATTGATCAGTTTTCCGCGACCGGTATTGACAATGATAACGTTGTCTTTCATCATCTTTAAGGTGTTGCGGTTGATAAGGTAATGATTGTCCCTGGTTAATGGACAATGAAGGGAAATGATATCACTGTTTGTAAAGATTTCTTCCTGGGATACATAATCAAGACCGACCTTTTTGGCATATTCATGATCCGGAAAAAGATCATAGGCAATAACCTTGCACTGAAAGCCTTTCAGGATCTCGATGAATACCCGAGCTATCCTGCCGGTTCCGATCAGGCCCACGGTTCTATTACATAAGTCAAAGCCAAGCAGGCCGTTTAGGGCGAAGTTGAGGTCGCGGGTACGGTTGTAGGCCTTATGGATTTTCCTGACCAGGGTGAGGATCATCAGGATGGTGAATTCGGCAACCGAGTGCGGCGAGTAGGCAGGTACATGGACCACCTGGAGCTTGTCCTGGGCTACCTCAAAATTTACATTATTATATCCAGCACATCGAAGGGCAATGAGCTTTACGCCAAAGGAGTGGAGTTGCTCGATGACTGATTCTGAAGCATCGTCGGCAACGAAAATGCAAACTACGTCGAACCCTTTGGCGAGAATGGCGGTTTGTTCGGTAAGACGTTCCTGGAAAAAGGTTAATTCGAAGTGGTGCTTCTCGTTGTGAATTTTAAAAATTCGCTCGTCATAGCTTTTGGAATCAAAAAAGGCGATTTTCATGATACACCTAACTGGAATTAAACAATAAATAAAGGAGAACCCTTTATTCGGATAGAAATAGCTGTGCAAAAAAAACGTAATACACAAGCCGGGCAAGTCAACGGCACGTGGTATATGGGGATAAGTGCAGATAACCGTTATAAAACTATGTGGTTGTCCTGAGTGCGGAATGAGGTAATCAGAAAATTAATAGAAGGGTCTATTTATTTGTTTGCTATTTAAATATGTCAAACAGATACCCAATATGTGCAAATGCGTGTTTGTGATAAGGAGAAATTCCAAGAGGTGCTGAGAATATTCCGGTGACTGGTCCCGGCTATATCGCCCTCACTCAGATCTGGCGTAGGGGAGCAGCTGCTCCCCTGCGTTCATGAATCGTTCATGAATCGTCTGTGGCTGAATGGACGTATTTTTTTGCGGTCCTGCGGTCCAGCCTGGTAATGCGGGCCACCGCTTCATAGGTGCCGTGCTGTCTGTAGATCAGCTTACAGTATTCTGCGAGCAGCTGTTGCGCGCTGACCCCTTCCTCGGCAAGCGCGGTGAGACTGGTTCGGGGCTGATCGTCCTGTTCTGCTTGTTGCCAGCTATAGTCGTTGTTGAGCAGCATGCGCCTGGCGCACTGCTCGAGTTCGCGGATGTTGCCTGGCCAATGGTATCCCTCTGGCAGGTTGGTGCTGATGGCGGTGTGCAGCCGTTCGGTAAGTTCCGCCGACTGCCTGCCGATTATGCGCTCAACCACCACGGCTAGCAGTTCCTTTAGTTCGTCGGGGTTCTGCCGGATTCTGGTCCGGAGCGGGGGCACTTCGATGACGTCGGAGCACAGCCGATAGTAGAAATCGTCCCTGAAATCGCCGGCTCTTCTCAACTTATCGATATCCTTATTAGTGGCTGCGATGATTCTGCCTTGGAATTGTTCGGTTTTGCGGCTGCCGACGGGAGTAAAGGTTCTGGATTGCAGTACCTGCAGCAGTTTGATCTGGACAGGGACCGTGACATCGCCGATCTCGTCGAGAAAGATCGCTCCACACGGGCTGCATTGGGCGAAAACCCCCTGATGGGACTCTATCGCGCCGGTAAAGGAGCCTTTCTTGTGACCGAACAGCTCTGATTCGATGAGCTGTTCCGGGAACTGGGACAGGTTGATGGCAAGAAACGCCCTGGCAAAGCTTTCGCTGAATGTATTGGTCCTGGCGTTGAAGGGGATGAAATTGGAGCGGCCGATGGCTGAGGCAGAAACGCCTTTACCGGTGCCGGTTTCACCGAGGATCATGGTGGAAAAATCCTCCATGCGATTCCACAGGAATCGTTCATACATCTGGATGTCGCCGGTAAAAATGTTGTGCCACAAGGCGCTGCGCAGCTGCCGCACGCATTCGCTGGAACCGGCAATGGAGCGGATAAAGAAATAGGCCCGGCGCATCTGAAAGGAAAGTTCCAGAAACCTGGTGGCTTCCGCACGGCTGAAACCGAACCGGGTGAGCATGCCGAGAAAGCCAGCAGCGAATTCGACCGGACAGCACTCATCGCCTTTCATGAGCTGGGTCTGAATATGGCTGTCGATATCGTTGCAGAAGAGGTGGAAGGTATAAAAGAGCTTGCCGTAGCGAACCAGTTCAAGCTCTTCCGAGTCGAGCAGGTGGTCATCTCCCTCGACTTCCTGGAGTGTTTTTCCTACTTTTTTCACAAGGCCCTGGAGAATCTCCGGCAGTGGCGTGCCGGCGGTCATACCGGTTGCCTGGAGATCGTGTTCAAGCCGTGCAGGTCCGAATGGGTTGGCGAAAATCGCCTTTCGGACTGATCTGAAAAAATCCCGTTTACTGCTCTCCACAACACCTCCAGTGTGCATTTGATGTATGTTGTTTATACATTAAATGCACGTTGTCTACCAGGTGAAATGAGGCGAGATCTGCGATCTGCCAGATGAATCCCGCAAAAAGGCAAGGGAATTACAAAATATTTGTTGTTGGAACGGTTCCTGCTCTAGCTACAGCGGATGGGGATGTGGGAGAATTCCTAAAGAAGGTTCATAACACTGTACAACGAGGTATAGGCAAGGAACATGATGCATTGCAAACTCACCTTACTGGTTGCGGCACTGTTGTTCTGTACGGTCGGCTCAGGTTCAGCCTCAGCCGAGAGCGGAGAGCAGGAGATTGTCATTCTCCTGCACGGACTGGGCAGAACCGACAGGTCCATGGCGAAGATGGCCAGCAAGCTGCAGCAGGCCGGATATGCGGTTGAAAATATAGACTACCCGTCAACCAGGTTATCCGTCTCACAGATCAGCAAGCACTATCTTGCACCGACCGTGGCGTGGGCCAGCGCAAAGTACAAAAAAGTCCACATCGTCACCCACTCCATGGGGGGCATCATTACCCGCCACTACCTTGCCGAGCACGGTTCGGGCCAGATCCGCAGAGTGGTCATGCTGGCCCCGCCCAATCATGGCAGCGAAGTCATAGACAACCTGGGGAAGATGGGGCTGGTAACGCCAATGCTGGGGCCCGGCGCTGCCGAACTCTCAACAGCCGACAACTCAGTGCCCAATTCACTGCCGCCTCTCATCAGAGATGACTGCGAGGTGGGCATTATTGCCGGAACCCGCTCCTACAACCCGCTTTTCTCATACTGGGTCAAGGGCGAAGACGACGGCAAGGTGTCGGTGCAGTCAACCATTCTTGAAGGGATGTCCGATCATCTGGTGGTGAAGGCGAATCATACCTTTATCATGCGAAACAAAACAGTTATCGAGCAGGTTATCCACTTCCTGAGAGCTGGTCAGTTCAGGAACGATTAAAGGGGGAACAGGATGAGACCAGTCAACAGACAAAAATCACTGCCGGCAATGGCAGCCACCTATTGCCTTGGCGTATTTAACGATAATTACTTCAAACAGGCGGCCATGCTCCTGGCGGTCGCGGTGGGCTTGAACCAGCTGCAGGGCTGGGCGGCCATTCTCTTTGCCATGCCGTTTATCCTCTTTTCCGCCCACGGTGGCTGGTGCGCCGACAGGTTTGCCAAAAAGCGTGTGGTGGTAATGGCCAAGGGGCTTGAAGTGCTGGCGATGATGATCGGTGCGGTCGGGCTTGTTACCGGCAGTTGGGCCTGTATTCTTACCATGGTGTTTGTGATGGGGTTGCAGTCCACCTTTTTCAGCCCATCCCTGAACGGCTCCATCCCGGAGCTGTATCCAGCGGAGTCGGTGCCCCGAATCAACGCTATCATCAAGCTGGCCACCACCCTGGCTATCCTGGCAGGTATCGCGGTGGCGGGCATCTCACTGGATCAGGACTGGTTTGATACCGGAGCAGCCTCGTTCGGGGTGATCCTCGTGGCCGTGACCTCCGTGCTGGTGGCGGTGGCTGGCCTGGTTGCCAGTATCGGCATCCGCAAGTATAAGGGTAAGGCAGAAAACTCTTCTGTTTCCTTCCCCTGGTTTGGGCCCTACCGCTCGGTGAAGGATCTTCTCGACATCTGCCGCGACCGCCAGCTGCTGGTTGCCATCAGCGGTGATGCCTGGTTCTATTTCATCGCCTCCATCGCAGTACTGGTGATCAACGCATTGGGAATCCAGCAGTTTGTTTTTTCCCAGACCATGACCAGCCTGCTGTCCGTCTCATTGATGCTCGGTGTCTGCGGCGGCTCTTTCCTGGCTGCCCGCCTGACCCGTGTTGACAACTGGTCTGCCTACCTGGTTCCCGCTGCGTTTGGTATGGCCTGCGGGCTGCTGATGGCGGGCCTGACCACCGCTGTACCAGAGTCCGTCCGCTTCTGGTGGCTGATGTTCTCGCTCGGGTTTGCCGGCATCGCTGGCGGTCTGTTCCTGATCCCGATTACCAGCTTCTTGCAGATTCGACCGGCCGACAGCGACAAGGGCAGGGTGCTCGCCGCTGCCGGGTTTGCCTCCTTTGTGGCGATCCTGCTCTCGGGCTTGCTTTACAATATTTTCGAATCGCTGCTGGCACCGACCGTTTTCATGTCGGTACTTGGTGTACTGAGCCTGTTGGTCACCTTTGTGTTCCAGCAACTGGTGGCACGCTCCGGCAGCCATAAAAGGAGCCTGGTCGGCACAGTGTTGCGCTTCATGCTGCGTCTGCGCTACAGAATCACGGTTAAAGGGCGTGAGGAGCTGCTCCAGGCTGCGAGTCAACGGGGTGATGACAAACAAGCGGGTACGTTGTTTCTACCCAATCATCCGGCCCTGATTGACCCGGTAATCGTAATGTCCATCCTGCACGATCAATTTGCCCCGAGACCCCTTGCTGCGGCGGCGGAGCTTGAAAAGCCGTTGGCAAAACAGGCCATGCGCTATATCGATCCGATCGCCCTGCCAGATGTCAAGACCCTGGGGCGCGGCAGCAAGGAGGCTGCGCACCGGGCAATGGATGAGGTGGTTGCTTCCCTGAAGCGCGGTGATAATGTCCTGTTTTACCCGGCAGGACGCCTGAATCGCGGTCCCCTGGAAGATCTGGGGGCGAACTCGGGGGTGGAGTTCATCCTGCGTAATGTCCCCGGGGTGCAGGTGGTTCTGGTCCGGACAACCGGGCTGTGGGGCAGCAGTATGAGCCGGGCTTCAGGCAAGGCGCCGACTCTGGTCAAGCATCTCAAGCGGTATCTGTCAGCGATTCTGGCCAACGGTATATTTTTCGGGCCCAAGCGAGAGGTCAGCGTCGAGTTCAAGCACGAAGAACAGCTGCAGGGACTTGGTGAGAGAAACCTGATCAACAGGCATCTGGAGAAGTTTTACAACGAAACCTTGCCGGCCCGTACCAGCGTACCCTACTTCTGGTGGCAGGGAAGGGAGCAACTGCAGCTTCCGGAAGAGACCGTCGCCTCCGCCGAGCAAGATCTTGGGGCGATACCTGTCTCACTGCAGCACCAGGTGAAAACCAAGGTGGCGGAACTTGCCGGTGCAGAGCTTGAGATGTTGGAAGCCAACCCGCGGCTGGCTAACGATCTGGGGCTGGACAGCCTCACCATCATGGAGATCGCCGCTTGGCTGGAGGGTGAGTTTGGTACCCGAATTGATGACCTGGCGGTGCTGGACCGGGTAAATGACTGCATCTTGGCCGCGGCCGGTCAACTGTTTCACACCGAGACAGCACAGCATGCTCCGCCGCCCAAAAAGTGGTTTGGTGAAAATGGCGACCTGCTCAAGGTGAGTGATGCTGAGACCATCACCGGGGCCTTCCTCGATAAGGCACTGGCCAACCCGGGCAAGGTGCTCCTGGCAGACCGTATCGCCGGGGTCAAGACTTACAGGAATATCCTGACTGCAGTTTTTATCCTGCAGCCCATTCTCAAAAAACTCTCAGGGCAACGGGTCGGGATAATGCTGCCCGCCTCGGTTTCAAGCTCGATCGTCTATCTGGCCCTGCTTTTTGCCGGGAAGACCCCGGTGCTGTTCAACTGGACTTCGGGCCGGGCAAATATGGAGCATGGTATCAGGGAAACGGGTGTAGAGCATATTCTTTCTGCAACTGCGCTCTGCTCGCGGCTGGAGGAGCAGGGAGTTGATCTTGCCACCCTGCCGGTGGGTTGGCTGCAGCTCGACCAGCTACTGCCCAAGCTTGGTAAAAAGGAAAAACTGCTGGGCTTGGTGAAATCCTATCTGCTGCCGATCTTTGCAGGAGGCTTAAGAAAATTGACGGTGAGCGACACTGCAGCCATTCTTTTCACCAGTGGCTCCGAGTCAAGGCCCAAGGCGGTGCCGTTGAGTCATACCAATATCCTCACCAACCTCCGGGACCTCTCGGGACTGCTTTCGCTGACCGATGAGCATAAGCTACTGGGGATGCTGCCGCCGTTCCACTCACTGGGGCTGGTGGGCAACATCGTGCTGCCGCTGACCATGGGGGTGCGCACCGTCTATCACGCCAACCCCACCGAACCGGTGATCATGGCCGATCTTATCGACCAGTATAAGGTCTCCCTGGCCCTGGCGACGCCGACTTTTCTCAACGGCATCCTGCAGGCAGGGGCCCCGGAGCAGCTGCAGAGCCTGCAGATGGCCTTCACCGGGGCGGAAAAATGCCCCGAACACGTGCTGCAAAAACTCTATGAAATGGTACCGGATGCCGAACTGTGCGAAGGTTACGGCATTACCGAATGTTCGCCCCTGGTGAGCGTGAACCTGCCCGGCGAGGCCCAGGCGGGCACCATCGGCCGAGTGCTGCCTTCAGTTGAGTATGCGGTGGTTGACGAGAACCTTAGCAGGGAGGTGAATCTCGGCAAAAGGGGGCAACTTTTAGTTCGAGGCCCGTCGATTTTTGCCGGGTACCTGAACAATGATGATCTCAAGGGTTTTTGCGAGTTTGACAATTCCATCTGGTATCAGACCGGGGATTTTGTAGCCGAAAACGAGGATGGCCACCTGGTGTTCAAAGGCCGCCAGAAAAGGTTCGTCAAGCTGGCCGGTGAGATGGTCTCCCTGCCCGCCATCGAAACTACGCTTACCGAGATGGTCTCGGCCATGGAGGACATCATGGAGGACATGGGTGGGCAGGAGACATCCGGGCCGAGGATTGCCGTGGAGGCGACTCCCGGTGACGGTCATCCCGAGATTGTGCTGTTCACCACACTGGGCTTAAAGCGAAGGCAGGTGAACGACTACCTGAAACAGCAGGGTTTTTCAGCGCTTCATAACATCAGGCGATTGATCACCATCGATGAGATCCCGGTACTGGGCACGGGGAAGACTGACTATACCACTTTGCGCAACTCGCTGGTTTAAGCAGTGTGAGAACTGCAGAGGTCTCGGGTCTGAGAGGGTTGCGCTACCGGTATGCCTGGTCTGCTGCCGGCCAACCCTCTCAATACCCCTAAATCAGTTCATGTCGTGTGTCGCCGATCTCTTCCAGGCCATATCAAATAGGCAGAGCAGTTTTATACTTCACCTGCTTTAGGGCGATTGACGAACGCAGGTTGGCGACATTGGGGGTGCTGGCAAGTTTGTCGGTGACAAAGGCCTGTAGTGATTTGAGATCTTTGGCCACCACCCGCAGCAGATAATCCGAGGTGCCGGTCATCAGGTAGCACTCCATTACTTCCGGATAACCCTCGATATGCTGTTCGAAAATACGAAGGTCGCTCACCACCTGTCTCTCAAGCCGAACCTCGATAAAGACACTGACTTCCCAACCGAGCTTATCCGCATCGAGTAAGGTCGTATAGTTCTTGATTATCCCGCTTTGCTCAAGTTCCCTCACCCTGCGCAGGCATGGCGCCGGGGAGAGATTCACCGATTCCGCCAGGGCAACGTTCGTTATCCGGGCTTCATTCTGTAACCTGCTCAGTATCTTCAGATCTATTTCATCTGGTCCGTCGCCTTCATTAAAATTGCGCATATTAACCCTCAATGTGTTGAATATTGCTTTATGCTGTCATTGTAGAGGGCATAACGCAATGTTTTTCCATTTCGATTTCGCTATAATTTTTTTAATGAAATCAACATAACTCAAATGCACATCAATCGAGGGAAGAACCATGGGTCATCAACCGATATCTTTTGGAGTGGGACAATCGTACTTACCGGACAGTGATGTGGAGGAGACCCGCGATTGGCTGGAGTCTCTCAACGAGGTTATCGAACGTGACGGGTTGGACAGGGCAGAGTTCCTGCTAGATAAACTCATAGAACATGGCCGCCGGGCGGGAGGCAGGTTTCACACCCGGCATACGACCCCGTACCGAAACACCATACCGGTCTCCGAGCAGCCGAGATATCCCGGCGACCTCGATCTGGAGTCGCGGATAACCGCAATTCACCGCTGGAACGCCCTGATTCTCGTTATGCGGGCCAACCTGGAAAGCGCGGAGCTGGGCGGGCATATTGCCACCTACGCCTCCATCGCCGATCTCTTTGAGGTGGGTTTTCACCATTTCTTCCGGGCCGAAAGTGAGCAGCATCCGGGTGATTTGGTCTATTTCCAGCCCCATGCCGCACCCGGCGTGTATGCCCGCGCCTATCTGGAAGGGCGGTTGACGGAAGAAAACCTCAACCATTACCGGCGAGAGGTCAGTGGCGGCCTGGGGCAGGGGTTGTCTTCCTATCCCCATCCGACGCTGATGCCGGATTTCTGGCAGTTTCCCACCGGTTCTATGGGGCTCGGGCTCCTTTCGGCCATTTATCAGGCTCGTTTCCAAAGATACCTGCTGCATCGCGAGATTATTCCCTCCACGGATCGCAGGGTCTGGGCTTTTGTCGGTGACGGTGAAATGGACGAGCCAGAGTCGCTGGCAGGGATCTCGCTGGCTGCCAGGGAACAGCTCGATAACCTGATCCTGGTGGTCAACTGCAACCTGCAGCGATTGGACGGCCCTGTTCGTGGAAACGGCAATATCGTTCAGGAACTGGAGACCCTTTTTGCGGGGGCTGGCTGGAATGTGGTGAAGTGCCTGTGGGGCTCCAACTGGGATGTGCTTTTTGCCCGCGACAAACAAGGCTGGATTCTGAGGAGAATGGCCGAAGCGGTTGACGGAGAGTTCCAGAAGCTTTCCGCAACCGACGGCCACTACAACCGTGAGAATTTCTTCTCGAGTTACCCGGAGCTTGCCGCGCTGGTGGAAAACATGTCCGATGCGGAGATCGACGCGCTCAAACGCGGCGGGCATGATCCGATCAAGATCTTTGCCGCCTACAGCAATGCCGTAAATCATGTGGGGCAGCCGACAGTTATTCTGGCCCAGACCGCCAAAGGGTACGGCATGGGAGGGGCCGGGCAGGGGCTGAACAATTCGCACCAGACCAAGAAGCTCTCCACGGACGCCTTGTTGGAGTTCCGTGACCGGTTCAAACTGCCTCTGACCGATGTCCAGGTGGAAAATTTGACCTTTTACCACCCGGGGCCTGAGAGTGCGGAGGTTCGTTACCTGCAAGAGCAGAGGGCATCACTCGGCGGCCATCTGCCGAAGAGGCGAACCTCCTCACGGCAGCTGCCACTCCCGGCAGAAGATTTGTATTCCTCATTTCTGAACGGCTCCGGAGACAGGGAAATCAGCTCGACCATGGTTGCCGTGCGACTGATGACCAAACTGATGCGCGACAAGGAGGTGGGAGCGCGCATTGTCCCCATTGTCTCCGATGAGGCGAGAACCTTCGGCATGCAGGATATGTTTCGGCAGTTTGGCATCTACTCTCCCTGGGGGCAAAACTACATTCCCCAGGACGCGGAGCAGCTGGCTTATTACCGGGAGGATATCCAGGGGCAGATTCTCGAGGAAGGGATTACCGAGGCGGGTTCCATGGGATCATGGATTGCAGCCGGCACCAGCTACTCCCATAGCGATGAGCCGATGATCCCGTGCTATATCTTCTACTCCATGTTTGGCTTTCAGCGCGTCGCCGATCTGATCTGGAACGCAGCCGACTGCAAGACCAGGGGCTTTCTCTTTGGAGCCACCGCGGGTCGGACGACCCTTTCCGGAGAGGGGCTGCAGCATGAGGATGGCCAGAGCCACGTGTATGCGGCCACAGTACCCTCCTGCCACGCCTATGACCCCGCGTTCGGCTACGAGCTCGCCGTGATCGTGCGGGAAGGTATTCGCAGAACCCTGACAGAAGACGATCCCGGTTTTTATTACATCACCCTCTACAACGAAAATCACTCTCACCCGCCGATGATCGGGGAGATAGAAGATGCAATTCTTCGCGGCATGTATCGGTTGCAGGTGGCGGCGGATGAAACGAATGCGTGCAGGGTACAGCTGCTCGGCAGCGGGTCCGTGATGCAGCAGGTGCTTGGCGCGGCCGAGATCCTGGCTGACTATGGTGCCGCGGCCGATGTCTGGTCAGTGACCAGCTTTAGTGAACTGCGAAAGGATGGCATGGCCTGTGATCGCTGGAACCTGCTGAATCCTGGCCAGCAGCCCCGCGAACCGTACCTGACCCGCTGCCTGAAAAAGACCAGCGGGCCGATCATCGCTGCAACCGACTACGTCCGGGCGTACCCGGATCTCATCCGGGCCTGGGTGCCTCGCCAATACCGGGTGCTGGGCACGGACGGCTTCGGCAGGTCTGACACCAGAAAGTCCCTGCGTGACTTCTTTGAAATCGACAGCCGTTACATTGCCTTAAATGCCCTAAGCAGTCTGGCGGCTGAGGGCAAACTGGAACACGGGGTTGTGGAGAGCGCCCTTGAAAAGCTTGGCATCGAGCCGGCAAAACCGAACCCGCTGGTTGATTAGGGAGGCACCATGGGAAAGATTCTTGATCTGCTTGTACCGGATATCGGCGACTTTAGCAACGTACCTATTATCGAGTTGCTGGTGGCTCCAGGCGACATCCTTACACCGGATACCCCGGTGGTGACCCTGGAGTCTGATAAAGCCAGCATGGAGGTGCCTTCTGAGGTGAAGGGAGTAGTGGCGGAGGTGGTGGTAGAGGAAGGTGACACCGTTTCCGAAGGGAGTGTGCTGCTGAAATATACGGTGGAAGTCGGGCAGCCGGCAACAGAAGTTGCTCAGACAGCCCAGACAGCGCAGGAAGCTGAGCCGGCGGTAAGGGCCACGCCTACCGAAGAGGTGGGGCGGGAGGGCAATGACGCTCCCGGCCACAGTGAACCGGCTGTTAGTGATGAGAGGTCATCGGCAAAAGAGTCGAGTCGGGCTTCAGGTCCGGCAGGGCCTGGGGTGCGCAGGCTGGCAAGGGAGCTGGGCGTGTCATTGGCAGAGGTGGTCGGCTCTGGTTCAAAGGGCAGAATTCGCAAGGAGGATATCCGGAACTTCGTCAAGAAGGCGCTCTCGGGTGAGAAACGACCAACCAAGGAGTTTGAAGAACCGGTTATCGATTTTTCCCAGTTTGGAGAAATTTCCGAAAAGCCTTTAAGCAGGATTCAGCGGATCAGTGGTTCCACCCTTGCCGGCAACTGGGCAAGGATACCCCATGTAACCAGTTTTGATGAAGCGGACATCACCGAGCTCGACAGCTTCAGGCGCCAGCTGAACAGTGAGCTGCCTGTCAAGTTGACACTGCTCTCTTTTATTATCAAAGCGGTGCAGTTCACTTTACGGGAATTCCCTCAATTCAATAGTTCCCTGCAGGGCGACAAACTGATCGTAAAGAGCTACTACCACATAGGTTTTGCGGCTGATACCCCTCAAGGGCTGCTGGTGCCTGTTATCCGTGATGTGGACAAAAAAGGCGTGGTCGAAATCGCTTCAGAAATACAGGAACTGGCTACTCTGGCTAGAAACGGCAAATTGAAGCCTGCACAAATGCAGGGGGGAACATTCACCGTTTCCAGTCTTGGCTCGGTTGGCGGAACTCATTTCACACCGATAATCAACAGTCCCGAGGTAGGAATCCTTGCCCTGGGCAGAACATCTATGCAGCCTGTCTGGGATAGCAGCGAGTTTGTGCCGCGGCTGATAATGCCGTTGTCCCTGAGCTGGGACCACCGTGCGCTGGACGGAGTGACCGCCTCAAGATTTAACGCCAGGCTCTGTTCCCTGCTGGATGATTTCAGACGGGTTATCTTGTAAAGTCGGGTAGGAGTTATTCCAGGGAGCAAGCAGATAGGCCTGAAATCCTAGCAGATGAATGGTTATCTGAAGCAGCAGGGGGGCATCTGTGCTGCCTGGCATCCTGCGATTGATCACGATCAATGGGGACCGGGACCCTGTATTTAGAACGTGTAAAACAGTCTAGCCCAATAAACGAGTAACTGATTTGATCTCACTCCTTCTCAACTCCCAAACAGATCCGCGCGGGAGTTGAGAAGAAGGAAAAAGAATAAGGCTGAGGCAACCCATAGCTAATCATCTGGACCTTTCAAAGACCCAATATAGTTCCATCCTGTCTTAACCGGTAATAAGCCGGCCTCCTCATTTTTCTGCGTAGTATCTAACCTTCATTGAGAATTTTGCTGGAAGAGGATTGAGCGAGCTGCATGTAGTGGCATGCAAGGCGTGGCTAACATACTCGCATAATACGAGAATTTGGGTGTTTGGGGAACTTGTAAGGGGGAAATGATTATCGCTTGCAACTTGAAAATCAATCGCCTAGTATGCTAGAAAAGATAGTTTTTTTAATGACATAGATGGTAGTGGTTGACGAGTTGACAAAAAAAGCCACGTCGTCAGATTACCCGTTGTGTAGTTCTCTAATTCCCCATAGTCGCTAAATTCAATAAAAAAATCGTGTTTCTATATTACGTGTTATGCACTTTGCTAAGTAGCCTCCTATGATGTTGTGTTAATATTGTATTTTGGGTAACAGTAATGGTTTGTTCTTAGTGTTTATGTAATAATATAATATTAATTGATTATCTATTGATCCATTTATATCAAATTATTTCATATAAAAAAGGTGTAGTATGGTGAAGGAAAACTGCTCTAGATGTAATGGTACTGGAAGATTGAAAGATTGGCTTGGTGGGGGGTATGCATGTACTGATTGTGGCGGATGCGGATACATCGTACTTCCTGATTGTAATGAATGTGGTAAATCAGCATATGCTGGACACATGGAGCACTGTAGTAAATACGATTCCTATAAACAATTTCAATTATGCCAAGGTGAGATTGAACGGTATTAGCTGATCTGATATCGTGACATGATACTGATTGTCCAATTACAATGAAAATGCTTCCGTTTTGTGCAAAGTCACAAGGAATGAATGACAATGTTGTATTAATAAGATGTCGATTTTATTCAGTCGAACTAGGAAGTTCCTCTGATTTCTGATAACCCAATAACTAATTAATTTAATTATGTTTTAGCGAGTTAAATGTGGTCATGATGAGAAGAGTGTTTGAATGTTGTTTCTTTGATATAATAAAATTTTATTTAGCTGTAAAATTTTAAGACATGTTGGAGAGTGTATTAAGTATAATATCTCTTCAACAGTATGGCATTATGTTGATGTTGGATGTTTAACGTTCTAAAAGTTGTGATTTAGATGTCGCTAGGCGTTATAATTCGCCACAATCTTTAGTCTTTGAGATTCCAGTAGGCTAAATACGATTTAAAAAGATAGTATATAGATTATGCGGAAATGAGTGATTGTAAAAGAGATATGATAGGAAAACTATGGTCTTTAGGTAACACTGTTACTGGTTTTACAGTTTTGCAATCGATTGCAATTGTTTTCTTTTGCTTAGAAAAATTTGATGATATTTTAAAGTGGTATGATTTGATTCCTGCATTAATTACCATAATGGCAACTGGACCCTTTTTATACATTGTCATCGTTCGCTATCTAAATAAAAAAGAACAGGAACTGCGTAGGTCTCTTAAAGAAAGCGTAGAAGTGTTAGAAATTTCAAAGAGAATGTACTATGGGAGGCTTGCAACAATTGTTGGATTTAACTTCCTAGCTATCGTAGTTCCAATGATTGCTTTAATAATTTATAAGCCAACCGGATAGGTATAGGTCAAATTCAAAAATTGATATAAATGAAAATATGGGTAGATGCGGACGCATGTCCTGCAGTTGTAAAAGATATTTTATATAAAGCTGCCGAAAGATCCCGGTTAGAGTTGATTCTGGTTGCCAATAAACGTTTTCGCATACCAAAATCATCTTTCATCAAGTTCCTCCAGGTACGGCAGGGTCTTGATAGGGCAGACAATGAAATAGTCGAAAGACTTGAATCTGAAGATCTTGTGATCACCAGCGACATCCCTCTAGCTGCAAGGGTTGTGGAGAAGGGAGGAACTGCCCTGAATCCACGGGGGGAGGTCTATACAGAGGAAAATATACAGGAACGGTTAAGCACCAGAGACTTCATGGAGAGTTTACGATCAAGTGGCGTAGAAACCGGTGGCCCGCCTGCTTTAAGCGCACGTGACAAACAAACCTTTGCCAATAGTTTAGACAAGATATTAACGCAATTTAAAAACAGGACGTAACAAGCGACCCAACATGGATCGGAAGCCTCTGATCCAGCACTCTCCATTTCGATCAACCTGTCCTGCCTCCAATCTCCAGAGCGATTCCATAAACATGATCTATAAGGAATCAGAGCAATAGAGGTTCAGAATCAGGGCAGCAGGCCAGCCACAGTAGAGTGATTATGCTTCTACAAAGGTTTCTCGAACTGTCGTAATTTTGAAATCGGGAGACTAGTATTTCTTTTTTATCATAATATTCTATATGGTTAGCAGCCAACAGGAGGCTCCACTGTTAGAAACAGGTTGACATCTTACCTACTGGTAAGTTACATGTGTTCATAAGCCATAAGAGCAGTTGCTGCTTGTGCTCCACTGTTCCACAATAGAAAGGCAAGGTAAGATCCTTTTGCGTAAACCATTTCAGCCCCATTGGTGACATATGAAAGGTAACAGAAAACAAGAAATACTGGATGTTACTGCAGAATTATTGCAAACAAGGGTCTTTAGCGCGTTCAGCTACCAGGATATCGCCGACATACTTGGTATAACAAAGGCTGCCATTCACAGCCACTATCGCACAAAAGAGATCCTTGGAAATGCGCTTCTGGAACAATACCTGGAGAAAACCAAGAACTTTCTTGCTGATGCTGAGGGCGGTGGAGATACTGCCTGGGAAAAGTTCGATGCATTCGTGGCAGAACTGGTAAATGCGATCATGGATGAAACAAAAGGCTGTCCAGTCACTCTCTTGCAAGTGGAGAATAATGTTATTCCAGAAACCATGCAAAAAGGCATAAGCAAAATCTATGACCTAGAGAAGGAGTGGATGACCAAAATCCTGAGGCAGGGCCGCGATGAAGGGGGGATGGTCTTTCCGGGAACTTCTGAAGACCAGGCAGCTCTTATCCTGGCTGCCGTCCAGGGCGGTTATATGAATGCAAGGGCTGAAGGGGTTGAAAGGTTTGAAGTAATTATGGATCAGATCAAAAAGAACATGAAACCTGTGTAACGGTTTTGTCTCTATTCAATCCGGAACTAAAACGTAATAAAAACTTAATCGCTCACCCGTAATATCGGTTGTGTTGGTGGCCTGCAAAATTGTGGGTCTTTTTTTTATATACACAACTTACCTACTGGTAAGATAGAAAATTGAGGGAGCACAGGATGAAGGACCACAAAACAAGTGTGGATGAGTTTATGGAGCGGTCATGAGGAAACTCCGGAGACCGGTGAACACTGTGAAAAGTACGTAACCATCTGGCGCAAGGTAAACGACAAATGGAAGATCGTTTTTCAGGCCAGAAAGAGGAAGTTCTAGAAAAACAAAGAACTGAAAGAATACTGAACGAATACTAGGAAGTAATACAGAACGAGCAGGTCTTTTTTTAAAACCCCATCGCCTTACCTATCAGTAAGTTATGTTGAATTTTCAGCACTTACTTACTGGTAAGATATGTTGATGGTTTGAGGAACAAAAGAATCTTGCTGCCGGGCTCTTCCCTTGAACCCCGCAGTTATGGGACATGATCATTATTCTGCAGGAGAACCACTGTGAGAAACAGATTACTTACCCTTGGCATGGTTGCAAGCTTAACCGTGTTGGTTGGTTGCAATGAACCCACTCAAGTTGCAGGCACACCGCCACCGCAACCGATTGATGTCGCCACGGTCGTGGAGGAACCGGTGCAGGCCTGGTACACCTACACCACGCGGCTGGAGGCACCTGAGGAGGTCGCGTTGATGCCCCGCGTTTCGGGCGTAATTGAGTCGATTGAGTTCGTGGAAGGACAGCAGGTGCAGGCGGGCGATCTGCTGTTCAAGCTTGATGCTCGTCCCTTTGAGGCTGAAGTTGCCCGATTGAAGGCGCAGGTGGAAAGTGCCCGCGCAGCCCTGGAGCAGGCTGTGAAAGAGGAGAAAAGGGCAGGCAGGCTGCGCCAGCGTAATGCGATCTCAACAGAGGCGGCCGATGCCCGTGTAGCAACTGCCCGTCAGCGTAAGGCTGAGCTGATGGCCTATCTGGCGCAGCTGCAGGCGGCTGAACTGGATCTGGAGTTCACCAGCATCACAGCCCCTATCTCTGGCGTGATTTCCCGTGCGGAGATTACCAGGGGCAACAATGTGACTGCCAACCAAAGCGTACTGACCAATATTGTCTCCAACAACGAGATGTACGCCTACTTTGATGTGGATGAGCGTACCTGGAATCAGAGCTTCAGCACTATCAGCGCGGGCAGCGGACTGCCAGTCGTGCTGCAACTGACCGGCAGCAACGAGTTTACCCATGCAGGTCACATCGACTTTATCGACAACGCCATCAACGCAACCACAGGCACTCTGAGGGTGCGGGCCAGCTTCAAACCTGACGGGGGAGCGTTGCGTGCAGGGGCCTTCGCCCGGGTAAGGGTTGCGGCCAATGAGGCGACCCTGCAGATTCTGGTACCAGATCGGGCGATTGGCACCGACCTGAAAAATCGATTCGTTTTAGCGGTAAACGCAGACAACGTGCTTGAATACCGTCTGGTGAGCGTTGGGGACCGCTATGGGCAGTACCGCGTTGTCACTGAAGGGTTGAAGCAGGCCGATGTGATAGCGGTAAACGGCCCCGCCCGCGTAGGTCCTGGTATGCCGGTTACGCCGCGCACCGTCGAGCTGGATCTGTCGGATCTTCAGCTCACCTTAACGAGTAACAAGCAGTCTGAGTCGCTACTGGCTACTCGCTGATCAGAGGTTGTCATGAATTTTTCGCATTTTTTCATCAAGCGGCCGATCTTTGCCGCCATGCTGTCGCTGGTGATCCTCATCTGCGGCGCAATCTCACTGTTTCAGTTGCCGATCAGTGAGTATCCGGAGGTGGTGCCGCCGACCGTTGTCGTGCACGCCAGCTATCCGGGAGCAAACCCCAAGGTAATCGCTGAGACCGTGGCCTCACCGCTGGAGCAGGAGATCAATGGCATAGAGAACATGCTCTACCAGTCCTCCCAGTCGACCAGCAATGGCCAGATGACGCTGACCGTCACCTTCAGTCTGGGCACCGATCTGGATAAGGCGCAGGTGCAGGTGCAGAACAGGGTGAACAGTGCCTTGCCCCGGCTGCCGCAGATCGTGCAGCGCCTGGGTGTCGTGGCGGAGAAGGCCTCGCCTGACCTGACCATGGTGGTCAACATGCACTCGCCTGACGATTCGCTGGATATCAGCTACCAGTCAAACTACGTCAGCCTCTATATCAAGGATCAACTGGCGCGTCTGCCCGGGGCCGGTGACGTACAGCTCTTTGGTGGCAGTGAGTACTCCATGCGGATCTGGCTGGATCCGCATGCACTTTCCTCCCGTGAATTGACCGCCGGTGATGTGGTCAAGGCCCTGCGTGAACAGAACCAGCAGGTCGCCGCCGGCTCCCTGGGGGCGCAGCCGATCTCGCTGGAGAGCCAGTTCCAGATCCTGCTCAATGTCAAGGGTCGCCTGGAGAGCATTGAAGAGTTTGAACAGGTGGTGATCAAGGTTGGTGCCAACGGGGCGCTGACGCGTCTGCGTGATGTGGCCCGTGTCGACCTTGATCAGCAGCAGTATTCCATGCGCGGTCAGCTGAACGCCAAGCCTTCGGTGGCGATCGCCATCTTCCAGCGCCCCGGCGCCAACGCCATTGAGCTGTCCGACCAGGTGCGGGCGGAGATGGAAAAGCTGAAACAGGCCTTCCCCTCAGGCTTAGATTATGAAATCGCCTACGATCCAACAGTGTTTGTACGCGGCTCTATTGATGCGGTCATCCACACCCTGCTGGAAGCGGTGCTTCTGGTTGTGCTGGTGGTGATCCTGTTCCTGCAGACCTGGCGGGCCTCCATCATCCCGCTGATCGCGGTGCCCGTGTCACTGATCGGGACCTTTGCAGTTATGCAGTGGATCGGCGTATCGATCAACACCCTATCCCTGTTTGGTCTGATCCTGGCCATCGGTATCGTGGTTGATGATGCCATCGTGGTGGTGGAGAATGTGGAGCGTAATATTGCCAATGGCCTTTCGCCGGTGGAGGCAACGCAGGTCGCCATGAGTGAAGTCACCGGGCCGATCATTGCCATCGCCCTTGTCCTTTGCGCAGTATTTATCCCGACAGCATTCATTGCCGGTCTTTCGGGTCAGTTTTACAAACAGTTCGCCCTGACTATCACCATTTCAACGATCATCTCGGCTTTCAACTCACTGACCCTGTCGCCTGCACTGTCGGCGCTGCTATTAAAGGGCCATGGCGAGAAACCCGATCTGTTGACCCGGGTGCTGAACATGGTGTTTGGGCGCGTTCTGTTTAAGCCGTTCAACAAACTGTTTGATATGGCCGGTAACGGCTACCAAATGCTGGTGACGAGGCTGATCCGCTTCAGTGCTATCGTTTTGGTACTCTACCTGGGCCTGATTGGCGGCACCGCCTCGTTGTTTACTGCCGTTCCCGGCGGTTTTATCCCGCAGCAGGACAAGCAGTATCTGGTGGCGATCGCCCAATTGCCTGACGCTTCCAGCCTGGATCGCACCGAAGAGGTGATGATCCAGATGGAGCAGGTCGCCCTCGCCACGCCGGGCGTGCTTCAGACCGTGTCCTACCCCGGTATGTCCCTGAACGGCTTTACCGCCAGCACCAACAGCGGCATTGTGTTTGTCGTCCTGGACGATTTCGGCAACCGCAACGCTCCCGAGCTGTCCGCCAACGCAATTGCGGCACAACTTAACGGCGCGTTTACCACCATCGATGAAGCTTTTGTCGCCGTCTTCCCGCCGCCACCAATCCTGGGGCTGGGTGCAACCGGAGGTTTCCGCCTGCAGATTGAAGACAGGGGCAGTCAGGGGTTTGAAGCACTGTTCAACACCTTGAATCAGGTTTTAAGTGAAGCCCGCCAACGCCCGGAGCTGATCGGACTCTACTCGTCATTTCGCATCCAGGTGCCGCAGATGGATATCGATATCGACCGGGAGCAGGCTCTGCTGCAGGGGATTCCGCTCAGCGAGGTGTTTGACGCGCTGCAGATCTACCTGGGCTCGCTCTACGTCAATGACTTCAATATGTTTGGCCGCACCTACCAGGTGAACGCCCAGGCGGATGCTGAATTCCGCAAGGATCCTCAGCAGATTCTGAGCCTTAAAGTGCGCAATTCGGCTGGTCAGATGGTCCCCCTCGGTTCCGTACTGGAGGTCACCCCCACCACAGGACCAGACCGGGTGGCGCACTATAACGGCTACCCCACTGCAGAGCTGAACGGTAGCCCGGCACCCGGTTTCAGTTCCGATCAGGCCCAGGCCGCCATACAGGAGGTGCTCAGGGCCAACCTGCCGGACGGCATGGCGTTTGAGTGGACCGAGGTGACCTACCAGCAGATCCTGGCGGGGAATACCATGGTCTATGTCTTCCCGCTGGTTGTGCTGTTGGTCTTTATGGTGCTGGCAGCCCAGTACGAGAGCCTGCGTCTGCCGCTGGCCATCATCCTGATTGTGCCCATGACCATCTTCTCGGCGCTGTTCGGGGTATGGCTGATGGGTGGCGACAACAATATCTTTACCCAGATCGCACTGATCGTCCTGGTCGCCCTGGCCTGTAAAAATGCAATCCTGATGGTGGAGTTCGCCAAAGAGTTGCAGGATGGCGGCAGTTCATCCCTGGATGCCATTCTGCAAGCCTGTCGTCTGCGTCTGCGTCCGATCCTGATGACCTCTGTCGCCTTTACTGCGGGCGTGATCCCGCTGGTGCTGGCCAGCGGCGCCGGCTCGGAGATGCGTCAAGCGATGGGTATCGCCGTATTCTCAGGCATGATTGGAGTCACCCTGTTCGGTCTGATGTTTACCCCGGTATTTTATATGCTGGTGGCCAGATCCAGCGAGGGGCGGCCAGCCGCTATGGCGCCTGATGCCAAAGCTGTAAACAAGCATGAAGTAGATTCACTGGAGGTAGCCAATGCCTAACTATATGATAAAAATGGCAGTTGCTGCCACCACACTGGCTCTGCTCTCTGGCTGTGTGAAGACTCAGGATGTCACCCCGGAGATAGATGCACTGCAAAGTCAGTTTCAAGACCTGGATAACAGCGTGGCCTACCGTCACGCGAACGAGGCCCGCTGGTGGACCGGTTTCAACGACAACCAGCTGAACCAGTTGGTACGCGATGGTGTCGCCGCCAACCGGGATCTCGAGGCGGCAGGCAAACGGATTCAAGCTGCCTATCAGCGCCTTGGCTACGAGCAGGCCCAGTACCTGCCCCAGGGCAGCGTCGATGGCGTGGTGACATGGGAAGGCCTGGATGGCAACTCCAGCGAATCCAGCTTTCTTGGCGCCAACACTATCTGGGAGCTGGACCTGTTCGGTCGCATTTCCTACCTTGTGGATGCCGCCCAGGCTGACGTCATGTCGGCCACTGAATATCGGCGTCAGGTTTATGTGGAGGTGGTCTCGGCGGTTGTGGAGAGCTACCTCAACTGGCAGGGCAATACCGAGCGTTATCGTATCGTCTCAGGTCAGATCGCCTCTCTTGAAAACAGTATCCAGGTGTTGCAGGCCCGGGTCGAAGAAGGCATCTCCAGCACCTTGGACCTGCATCGCACCCAGGCCCAGCTTAACCAGCAGGAGGCGCTGTTGCCGGCAGTAGAGGCGGCCCTCTACCGCAACCGCGCGACGTTGGCGACGCTTTTGGGCGTAAATCCGGACCGGCTGGAGCTGAAGCCGGTGAATTATGGACTGGCTGGAAATATCCATCGGCCGCTGGAACTGACTACGCCGGAGAAGGCCGTGGCACAACGCCCGGATATCCATATCGCAATGCAACGATTGATCGGCCAAAACGCGCTTTCCAATGCTGCGGTTGCCTCCCTTTATCCAAGTATCAGCCTGAGCGGCAATGCTGGCATACTGAGTGAGAGCAGCAGCTCCTGGCTGCAGGGGGATGCGGCCTGGTCGATGACACCCAGACTCAGCTGGTCCCTGCTGAGTCTGCCAGCCTTGAATGCCAAAGCCAAGGCTGAGCGCTCACTGACCGAGGCGGCCTATGTCGACTATGAGCAAACGATCATCAACGCCATCGCTGAGTCCCAAGCGGCGCTGGTCGATTTGCTGACTTCCAGTGAAGTCGTTGAAAGCTCCGAAAGTCGCCTGGATCATGCCAGCAAAGCGTTACGGCAGGTACAGGTCATGTATGAAGAAGGCTCCGTCCCTTACCTGGAGGTGCTGGACGCCCGCCGGGAGGCACTGGCGGCAGAAGGTGATGCGAGTACCTCAAAAACCCAGATGCTGGTTGCCAGGGTATCCGCGTACCGCGCCTTCAACGGAGGCTGGAGCCAGGCGGCCTACTTTATGGAAACCGATTCAGAGCAATAAACCGGAGAGTCGTCGCAGCCCATATCCCGGCAGTCCTGGTGTTGAACCACTACGGGAAGAAGTGCAGACCGGGCTGCCCCTGTCCACCAGGCGAAAAGAGGGGCAGCCGTTGGGCAAGGGTAATCGTCTCTGGATAAATAGACCGGAACACCACGTACCTTCGATCGCTGGGTCAACTCCGTAATACCGATGGCCCAGCGATCAGCCTGGAGCAAGGGGATGAAAGGGTGGGGGGATGGTACCGATAACAACCAAATGGTTATTGGAAGGAAGGGATAGCGTACAGGAGATGATTACGATGTACATATCCTGCATCCTCACCCAGAATCGATGAGCCTTTATATGCAACTGAAAATACGAGAAATACGTTCAAAGACCATTCTTTCATCATCGAAAGTCTATGATTATGTGGTGAATCCCTATGTGGGTTGTCAACACGGCTGCTCCTACTGCTATGCCAGGTTCATGAAAAGGTTTACCGGGCATAAGGAACCATGGGGGGATTTTGTCGATGTGAAAATCAATGCAGCGGAGTTGTTGGCAAAGGAGATCGAGAAAAAACGGAAGGGAACAGTATGGGTGAGCGGAGTCTGTGATCCCTACCAGCCCTTGGAGGCAAAATATAAACTCGCCAGGGCATGTATCGACATACTGGTGCAGGACGACTGGCCGGTGGTCGTGCAAACCCGCTCCCCCCTAGTTCTACGAGACATAGATATCTTCAAAAAATCAGACCGGATCGAAGTCGGTTTATCAATTCCCACCGCAAGCGATGAGATCAGAAGGATCTTTGAACCCCATGCGCCTTCGATTCCGGAGCGATTGAGATCTGTTGAATCGTTGCATCAAAATGGAATCACGACCTATGTGATGATCGCGCCGCTCCTCCCGGAGGCTGGGATGCTGGCTGCAATGCTGGCGGGCAAGGTTGATTACCTCATTATCGACCGCATGAATTATCACCACGCAGATAGAATCTATAATAAGTATGGTTGGAGAGAGAAGAATACGGATGAGTATTTTGACCGCATCGGGAGCAGAATAGCAAACGATTGTGCGGAACTGGGAATTGATTGCAGGAAATACTACTAGCTTATTCGGCTCCCAGCGACACGCGTTGTCTGAAACAAAGAGCAGCGATTTTTGAGTGTGTCAACCAGGGATTGAAGCTGTGTTCTGCCCGCCATGATTCTACCGTTATTGGAGATCCTTACCTTACACTTCCTGGGGCCGGAGAGTAGTGACAGTGATAGGTAGTGCCGGCAGGCAAAAATACTCTTACACAATCAGGCAATTCTTTTGCAGGATCTGATATTCAGTATTTTTTGATGAAAAGCTATGCTGGTGTCGTATGTGATGACGGCGGTAATGAACGTCAAGTCCTCACATCACCAGATCTTCGCTGTCAAGAGCTGGACTGGAGATACACACCAGCTTGAAATACAAACCGATGAGATAACGCCAGAGATGTATATCGGAGGCGGACATTATCAGGAGCTAAACCATGAAGCTGATTCAAATTGATGCTGAAAAATGTAAAAAAGACAAACTCTGTATTATCGAGTGCCCGTTTAACATTCTGAGAGAAAACAGTGACGGTATTCCCGAAGTAATTCCGGAGGCGGAGGCCATGTGCATGAAGTGCGGCCACTGCCTTGCTGTATGCCCCTCAGGGGCTCTTACCCTGGATGGGGTTTCTCCGGAGAGCTGTGATCCAAGTCGAAAGGATATCGTCGTAGATGCGGCTGCAATGGAGGATCTTCTTAAAAATCGCAGGTCCGTACGTGTTTATAAAAAGAAACCTGTTGAAAGAGAACAGGTGGCACACCTGATGGAAATGTTACGTTGGGCGCCAACAGCCAAAAATCTTCAACCTGTCCATTGGTTGTTGATCGATGATGGTGAGAAAATCCGGGAGTTGGCCGGAATGACCATTGAATGGCTCAAGGCAGGAGGCGTTTACCCGGAAATAGTCGAGGCCTGGGAAGGCGGCGAAGACATGATCCTGCGTAGTGCCCCCCTGATTGCCATCGCCCACGCGGCAACGGATGGTTTGACCCCTGCGGTTGATTGCGCCATTGCCGCCACATCACTCGATCTGGCTGCCACCTCATACGGTATCGGAAGCTTTTGGGCGGGCTTTTTCATGCTGGCATCGAATCAATACGCACCGATTTCCGAATATCTGAAATTACCTGACAATCATGCAGTTTATTCGGCCCTGGCCCTTGGCTATCCGAAGTTCAAGTATCACCGGATTCCCCAGCGTCAGGAAAGCAACTTCAATTGGTTGTAATTTCCAGGAGTTCAGGGAAACACGAGGGTAATCACAAATGAAGATGTCGGCCAGGCTCGCCAGTGCCTTGAATGACCTGGTAGCCAAGGAAGGATATACGGATACCTATCTTGAAGAGGTCAGCCTGTTTCGAGCAGAAAAAAAGTATGATCATGTTCCGTTGGTCTACGACCATAGTATCTGTGTCAGTATCCAGGGAAAGAAATTCGCCCGTCTGAGTGAAAAGACCCTCGTGTACGATCCGGAACATTTCCTGATCGTACCAGCCATTATTCCGTTCGATTGCGAAACTGAAGCTTCCCTTGAAGAACCGTTTCTGGGGATCAATATCTCTATCGATCTCTTGGTGGTTCAGGAGATCATGAACGAACTGGGAGAGGGGTTCCTCGGTGCAGTTGAAACGATGAATCCCCAGCCTGGCATTTACCTTGAGCCCACCGAGGTGATTGCGGACCCCTTGTCACGGCTGCTGGAGTGTCTGAAATCAAAGGGTGACTCTGCGATCCTTGGCAAGCAGGTTTTACGGGAGATCTACTATCGGATTTTGCTGGGGAAAAATGGGCATGTCCTTGCCGCGGCAGTTCGTGCGGAAAGCGTCAATCACAGCGTGGCCAAATCGCTCAAGTTCATTCACGACCGATATGCACAACCCCTGGACGTACCTACTCTGGCCGGGGAAGCGGGCATGAGTGTTCGATCTTTTTACAACCATTTCAAGGCAATCACGTCATGTACGCCGCTTCAGTACATCAAGAAAATTCGCCTGGACAAGGCGAGACAGTTTTTAGTCCAGCAGGGACTGCAGGCAAACGTGGTGGCCTACATGGTTGGATACGAAAGCACGTCGCAATTCAGTAGAGAGTACAAGCGACATTTCGGCTACTCCCCGAAAGATACCCGTACCCACTTTTCCCCTAATCTGATCAATGAGACGGTCAGGTAAGAGTAGACCCATTTCCTGGGACTCAATACAGATCATTCCCTGAATACATAATGCCAGGAGAAAGCCCACTGGCTTCCTGGTAAAAGGAACCGGTGGGCTTTGGTATTCGGTGAGAGGTGCCTGTCAGGAGGAGTGTCTGCTGTATCTCAAGATCCCTCTTTTCCTGCTTTGGCTTCGGCGACGATTTGTTGATCTCGAGTGCTGAGCCGACAAACGCACCGTCCCTATTTGAGTAAAAACCAGGGAGTATTATTTTTCGATACTCATGAGGTTCTCCGCCATCCTGGCCGCCTCGGCCTGGGCTACGGAAACATCCTCATCCGGTCTTCCACTTGCAAGAGCAGCGGCCCTGATGGTTTTCAGAGCATAGCCGTGTAGATCAAAAAAAGGTCGGTAACGTTCAATGATATCCGTATGTTTTTCTTCCACATCCCCCTGGGTCAGGATGAAAATCGCGGTTTTTCCTTCGGGCAGACGGCTGGAGATGGTGGTTTCTTGTTCGTAATTGACATCCAAAAGGGAATATGTCCTGTCAAAGAACGTTTTGAACTGACCGGAGATGTCTGAATAATAAACCGGGCTCGAAAACACGGTTACATCAGCAGTCCTCATTGCCTCCAGAACAGGGGTGAGATCGTCTTCAAGGATGCAGTGGTCCTTTTTTGAATGGCATATCTCACACCCCTGGCATCCCCTGTACATCAAGCCGTTCAGATAAAAATGCTCCACCTCGGCCCCATGTTTTGCCACCGAATCGGTGAAGGCTTCTGCAATGCGGGCGCTGGTTCCCTTTTTTCTTGGGCTTCCCAATATGTTTATGACTTTCATGATGACTTCCTTTTTTGGGTTGTATGGTTTACTATGAAAACTGCACTAGGTCACGTGACCTAGTGAACTGTAGGTCACGTGACCTAGTCTGTCAAATTGAAATTTGCTTTTTAAAGTAATGGTGCTATTTCCAGCTGGTTGGTCAGGTCGGGCAACCTGTGATAAAAGAAAGATCACCTGAGGAATGAAGGAGTTCGAGCTTGTCTCAAAATACCAACAAGGAGCACAACCCCAAGATACCGCTCATCATAGATTGCACCCTCGAAGTTCTCCGAGATCACGGTGAGCAGGGCCTATCCATGCGAAAAGTGGCGGCAAAGGCCGGAATGTCGTTGGGGAATTTGCAGTTCTACTTCAAGAACAAGGATGAATTGCTCAAAGGCATGGTGGACGAGTACTTCGAGAGATGCGCTGGGGATTTCAGTGAGCGCCTTTTAGAGCGAGAGCCCGAAGGTAAACGGGAAGTGATTCAATTTCTTGTCAAGTACGGAATGGATTATGCTGAATCCGAGCTCGGCGAGGTGTTTCGAAGTCTTTGGGAGATGGCGGCCAGAAATGAAAACATCAGAAGACCGCTTCATGATTATTACCTGGCTTATGCGGATGAACTCGCTGGAATGATCGCGCCTTTTGCAAAGACTCCGGCTGCCATACCCAGGACGGTTACCCTCCTTATTTCCTATTTTGATGGGCATGGCCGGATTTCTTGCCCTCTGCCCTCAGACAAACAGGACATGATTGAGTTTCTCACGAACATCATCGAGTCGGCACTCGAGGGGGAACTCACAGGGAAGTCATGAGTATAAATCAACCCATTCAGGGAGCATCGCCTAACCCTGGAATGCACCTGTAAGCGTAGCTATACATAACAATCACAGAGTCAAATCAAACAGGAGAATGTAGTGGGATATTTATATCTTACGATCGCAATCATAGCAGAAGTTATAGCAACCAACGCCTTGAAGGCCTCAGAAGAGTTTACAAGATTAGTTCCCAGCATAATCGTAGTTGTTGGATATGTAACAGCTTTCTACTTGTTGTCGCTTGTTTTGAAACTCATTCCGGTGGGCATTGCCTATGCGATCTGGGCTGGGATGGGGATCGTTTTGGTAGCAATAATTGCTGCAATAGTATTCAAACAAATACCCGACTGGCCGGCAATTATCGGCATGGTGTTGATCATCTCGGGTGTGGTTGTGATCAACGTGTTTTCCAATACTGCCAGCCATTAAAGCTGGCAGTATTGCCATCACCCCCGCTAACGCTCAATCAGTCAAAAACCGTATCCTGCTCTTCAAGTGTTTTCGCACCGATCATTCCGAGATGAACAAAAAACTCCGATGACTCCTCCCCCCAGACCTCCCGCAATTTGTCTTCGGATCTTTGAGCAATTTCTTTTAATTTTTGAAATGTTTCCAATCCCTTCCGGGTGGCCCGAACGATCTTCCCTCTTCGGTCTTCGGGGTTGGCCACCCTCTCCAGCAATCCTTTTTTTTCCATACTTGTGAGCAAGTAGGTGGTGTTGGACTTGACACACCCCTGATAGGCGGAAAGCTGGCCTACCTTTAACGGGCCTACTTCAATAACGATCCAGAGCATATTGAAGTGGGACATATGAAGCCCTTCCTTTGCCAGGTGAGGGATCAATTTTTCATTCATGATGGTTGAAAGTGCACTCAGTGCCAAGGTAATGGGAAGGCTCCGTTCGGCCATATTATCCTCAAAGTATAATGAATATAGGGCAGTTACAGCGGTGATTGCCCGGACAGCTTTCGTTGCCGCGACAACCAGCGAAACTATAGCATTTCGAAAGTTTTAGTTCAATGGTTGAACTTTTGCTTGACAGGATTCCCGTGATCAGTACTTTTAGTTCAATCATTGAACTAAAAGTACTCTAATGCTCAACCGTCAATATAACGAACTGCGACGAGCAGGATTTTTGAAAAACAGAACAATACGAGGGAAGAATGTACGCATTGGCAATCAACGGTAGTCCGCGTAAAGGTGGTAACACGGAAATCATGCTGGAAACACTCCTGCAACCACTTGCAGATAAGGGTTGGAAAACTGAAATATACCAGATTGGAAATCAAAAAATCCGTGGTTGTATGGCTTGTATGAAATGTTGGGAAAAGAAGGATTTGAAGTGTGCAATCAGCAATGACATCTTTAATGATCTCTTTGAAAAGATGGTCCAGGCTGACGCTCTAATTATTGGGTCGCCAACATATTTTGCCGACGTAAGCACAGAGACAAAGGCATTGCTTGATCGAAGCGGGTTTGTGGCCCTGGCCAATGATTACAAGTTCGCAGGAAAAATTGGAGCTGCAGTTGTGGCGCTCCGCCGCGTTGGTGGCATACATGTCTTCGACACCATCAACCACATGTTTCTTATGTCCAGAATGATTGTGCCCGGGAGCACCTATTGGAACCTGGGCCATGGACTGCACCCAGGAGATGTGAGAGAAGAAAGCCCTGAGCAGATAGTAAACCTGAAAAACCTTGGAAAGACAATCGCCTGGCTTGGTGAGACAATGAAGGCCAATATGGAATCTTTCCCGGAAGCTGATGAGTTATTTTCTGAAGGAGCATAATATGATCGACAGGTTAAAACACATTCCACTCAGAGATGGTCTGTTGGAGGAATGGCAGAACGCCTGGTCACGGCAAGATATCGAAGGGATTTGCGCCTTTTTTACTGAGGAATTGCAGTTTGAGGACGTTCCCCTGGGGTTGCAGGCACACACCCTGGAAGAATTTCGTAACGGAATACTTGTGCCTACATTTGCCATGATTCCCGATTTTGGCATGGAGATCCTTGACGCTCATGAGGGTGCTGGTTTTGTCGTCACGAAATGGAAGATAACCGGAACCGCTACATTTAAAACTGAACGTTTTGACGTAAAAGATTTTCCCTTTGAATCCATAGTGACTTCCATCATACAATTTGATGAAGAGGGGAAAATCCGGGCACTTTCGGATAATTGGGACTGTAGTGTCTTTTACAGGTCGTAGGATCGCCTTTGCCACTTGATGTGCCATCATCTCTAGAATCTGGACTCGATCTGACATGCACGAACGATACGATTCAAATTAAGCAGACAAGTTACCTCTGATCTGTAAAAATCGAGATTCGTTACGACACAAACGGATAGCGAGGTTCTACTTGATCTGACATCTCCTACAACATATACCTAAATATTTGCAGGAATAAGCTACACCAGCTCTATTTGGCAAAGATAATCGATTGGTAACGGAAACTTTCAACCTGCGTTTCCATGATACTGGCCAACTATCAATTTACGAGTCTATCGAAATAGGGTGCAATACAGCCCCTCCCTCAAGCAGCAATCTTACGCTTTCCTTGCATTCCGCAAGCTATTTAGGCCATAGATATGAACGGTGGACGGGGCACTGTTCATGATGCACTTCGGTGTCTACTTGTTGTGGTGTGGATAAGTAGTGCACGACATGAATGGTTAGCTGTGCCTAACGGATATTGAGATTACGTAATATACCCCTAGTCCTATATCACGGATATTTGCATATTATAGGACACTGTTTGGCGAGGCCAATTCCATGACAACCTGTGTATGATTTGCATACTCTGTAAAAAAGTGGTTATATTCCTGATACATAGCATTATTTGTTGAAGGGAAACAGCTAAAAATCCCACATCGTATCATGTTGTATTATTGTAACAAGAGTGAGTTGAATGTGGCTTTAAGATCCCAAAAAGGGACTAGTCCTATATTAAACGTTAACTTCAAAAACCAATGAACACATCCAATGTACAATATGCATTTGCCCTAACTAAAGATGAAGAAATTGTACATATAGATTCAATTACAGAGGAGAAACGCGGAGATTATAACTGCCTAGGCTGTGAAGGTACTTTAAGGCCAGTCTTAGGAAAAAAGCGAAAAAAGCACTTTCGCCATAAGCATCATTGTGAATGTTCTATTGAAACATATCTCCATCGTATGGGAAAAAAATTGTTTGTAGAAACATATAGCAATTGTTTAAGCAATAAAACACCTTACATAATTGAATACCTAGTGCCATTATTGTGCGATTATTGCGATCATGGTCCTTGTGAAATGAATTATACTACATCGGAGTTTGATTTAACAAAAGCCTTTAAAACTATTGAAGAAGAAAAGAAAGATGAGGAACTAATCCCTGATGTTTTATTAAAAACAAAAAGTGCGGACAAAATATATATTGAAATTGCTGTTACTCACAAGTGCTCTGAACAAAAAATTAATAGTGGAAATAAAATTATAGAATTTTTCATTGAGAATGAAAAGGCGTTAAGGGTCGTCACGAAAACTAGAATTTCTGAATCAGATGAAGATTTAGTTTTTTATAATTTTAAACCAGAACCTAAAATTGCTAATCTAAGTATAAATTGCCCTCACGACATAAGTTATTTCACTGTGAAATCAAATGGTAAGTGCAAAATAAACACTGTTGAAATATTTAAATACGACAATATTCTCAAAAACAGTTCAGATTATATTAAACAAGTAAAATACGCTTCACCCTATGTCTTTGTAGATGCTGCAGAAGAAGCATTTCATAAAGGTGTAAAAGTAAAAAACTGCTTTCTTTGCAGATATCATGCAATAAATACTAGCTTTGATTTTCATGAGGTCTCTAGGCCTATCTTCTGTAAATTTTACAAAAAACCTAAAACATCAAACTCTGCTGCAAACTGTGAAATATATCGTCCAGATCCAAAAGTTTTTATAAATGAAAAATGAGTTAACAAACGGGTCAACTCGGACTCGCTGAAGCTCGCCGGTTACCCTGCACGTTATTGAAAGATGGTACTGGCGAAAAATAACTATTATACGGATAATACTACCGAGAAAATAAGGAGTAATTTAAGCAAAATTACAAAAGCAAATGTGTGGGCTGGCGACAAGGATAATTTAAAAGCATTGATTGGTGACGTTGAGTTAAACAGTTTTAAAGTTATTAATATTTCGCGGAGGGGGAGAAGCATATACCCGATAGCCCACGGTGTGATGGAGAAACAGGGCGGTAAGACAAAAGTTAATGTTAGAGTAGAGGTGAAAAATAAATTATTAGCTATATATCTTGTTCTTGTTTGTATTTTAGGCATAGCTATAATTTCTTTTGCCAATAATTCAAAATACTTTTTTTGTTTATAACTATAATAGGTTATATAGCTGAATTTTCACTTTTAAAACTTGAATTTCGCAGACTAATGGGACTTATAAAAAGTGCTTTATATGAAAAATAATCGATAACAAATCATTTGAGAGGGACGCGTAAAAGGAATGTGCCCCCCGTACCTCAATCCCACGTAAACATTAGCACCTCGAAGTTCTGACTATCCTGCCAGTACCTTTAATTCGCCTTCTTCCTGTAAATCCTGGTAAAAATGCTCACCGGTAAATTGTCAACTTAGGTTGAACCTTATCGTTCGTGCATGTCAGATCAAGTTCAGATCTCTACAGTTTACTATTGGCAGTACAAATCTCTTCGTTGGTGCAAACGGCATTTCCGTGATATCAAGCAACTTTCCTAACAAAAAACAGATAATTCCTTTTACTGAAAATAAGGAACTAAGAGTATCCCGTCATTTGCATCAGAAAAAGTGGGGTCAGATTAAAAATTATGTCATGCTTTCAGACAGTGCCACTGACGCAAAGGCACCACTTTTCCGAAATTGTCAATAAACGAGTCTTTGCAACCTATGTGCACATGCTATCCCAATCATAATAAGCGATTCGGGGTCGAGATATTCCTCTGCTTGCTTTTGAAACAAAAGGGAGCATGAAGCGGGAAACTCATCGTCGCTGTCGGTAAAATTCAGGAGTATCTTAATTCTCGGTAAGGCGTTGAACTCTATGGACAAGTCATAGGATGTACCCAAGTCAACTGGTTTGCCGTCCAACCTGTGTGCTGCTTCCGACAAGGCCGCAAGCCGGCCGGTGAAGGTTGTCAGAATCGGTCGTTCCGCATCGCTGGTAAAAACGTTAAAATTGGTGAGCTGGGATCTTTTATGGAAATCCTTCAATGAAGCCCACTCCTCGTTGACTGCAGGAGTCTCGGGGCTGAGTAATAAGTATTTGGCAAGTATCACGCAAACCCCGTAATCGGGCTGATGGCCGCCTTCATCAACTATCCCGGACCCGGAAACTAGGTAATTAACACCAAAAAAAGGTATTATAGCGTCAGCTCCACGTAATTCGATGGCCAGAGTGTCTTTTATTCCTGGCAGGTTAAGTTCGTTGATCTGGCGGCAATACTCCTCATAATGGTTATCAAATATTGATGCGTCCATGGGATATCCTCCACGAAAAAAGATATTTCTTGCATAGTTATGTGGTTATATCTTCATTAGAAGGCAGTTCCATTGTATGGACAGATCCACCCTCGCAGGATTCACCATAACTTCATGGAGCACTAGCCTTTTTGGGTAGTTTTTTTGTCGGGCAGCGTTTTGTTACCCCGAGTGCTTGTCTTGTTTCTTATCGGTTTTCCTTCGAATTAAAGCAGGTGATGCAGAGCGTCTGCTCACAAAAACGCCGTGTACGTGATTCCATAACCAGTTCTCCACAGCCGTCGCACATCAGACTGGACAAGATGCGCGCTTTTTTAGGCGGAGTCCCAGCGGGTTCTTGTATCTCGAACAGCTCGCTTAAGTCGGCTTCCAGAACCCTTCTGGATATTGCAGCCCTGATCTCTTGCCAGCGTTGTTCTTCATCATCGGTCAAGCCTTCTTTCATCTTCTTGCTGTGCAGGCGTCCGAGAATCTTCTGTTCTTCACCATACGCACCCGGCCGGGCTATCAGGCGAATCCCGTATCCGTCACTGCGTCGGTAGAAGGTGAAGGCGTTTTTACCGTGATCGAGAAAAATAAGATTACCCTTACCAAGGGTACAGCCGGTTAAAAACTGAATGGCATCGATCCCGCACATATCGGTTTCCACCACGGCAACAATTTCTTCATCAGCGGCTTTATTGAGACCCATCTCTTTGAGTGCTAATTCTGAGGCCCTGATTCCGACGGCCAGACCCGGACACCAGTGTCCGTGAAAGTCGATGGTTTTCTCGATGGTTTCTTGGGATATATCGGACATTTATTTCTCCTTCTCAATTACGCAAACCGGCTCCGCCAGGAATGCTGTTTTCAGTCATTGTCGGCGATAAGGGTTCTTCTCTCACCGGCATCACGGGGTTGTGGCACCAGAGCTGGTGATAATTTCTCAACAAGTTTGTCGCAGCGGGAAAAACAGACCGGCATTGGGGAAGCATCCGGAAACAGCGACTGGAAAATGCACAGACGGATACTCCGATTTTTTCTCTGTCCATGATATCTGTATCGCACTCAATGCTGCCCCTGGCGCTGTCTATCAGCATCTTGGTATACGGGTGGGCTGGCCGTGAAAAAATCGTTGATGCCGGGCCGACTTCAACAATACGACCGCTCAACATCACCCCGATCCTGTCACTGATTTTTCTGGCCAGGCCAATGTCGTGGGTTATGAACAGCATGGTTAACCCCTTTTCTATCTGCAGGTTCATGAGCATCTTCAGCACCTTTGCCTGCACACTTGGATCGAGGGCGCTGGTCGGCTCGTCTGCTATCAACAGATCCGGGCCATGCACAAGGGCCCGGGCCAGGCAGAGACGCTGGATCGCGCCCATATTCAGCTCGTGGGGATACCGCTCCAGGAACTCCGGTTGGACGGACAGATGTACATCGTCCAGGGCCTGCAGCACCCGGTCACTGATCTCCTGTTTGGTCCACCCGTTTTTCTGAATGACCAGCGGTTCTGCGACGATGTCGAAAACATTCAGTCTGTGACTGACCGCTTTACCGGGATTCTGGTTGATGACGCCTATCCGTGATGCCAGCTGCCGGTAATTGCGTCGTATCAACTCACCCATATTCAGGCCTTCGAACACCCTTTGTCCGGAATCTGGCTCCAGGGAGGCTGCAGCAATCATTGCCAGCGTCGACTTGCCCGAACCGGTCTCCCCGACCAGGCAGAAGACTTCTCCTGCCCAAAGCTCTAAGCTGACCGGGTGGAGTGCGCAGGTTTCATTATACGATTTTGACACATTCTCAAGCTGCAACAGTTTGACGATGCCGCCTCGCAGGCAGCGGGCACGATGTTCTCCGTTCTCAACCAGAGAAATGTCGCCGAAACGGCACGTATCATCGGCCTGGGTACAACGCGGCTGAAAAAGGCATCCTTCCCCCAGGCTGTGACCATCTTCGTGGGAATGCCTTTTCGAAACGGTATGTGTATGAGCAGCATCTTTTGTGCTGGAATGGGTGTGTAGAAGGCGGTAAAAACCGTCGCCCCGAATGCCTCCGAGATCTCGGACCGCATCCATTCCCGGAAAGGACCGGGCCAGGGCGAGTGTATAAGGATGACAGGGATGGAACATTGCCCGGGCAGGCAGATATTCCATTATCTGTCCCAGGTAAAGGACGGCGGCCTCGTCCGCGGTGTGGTTGACCAGGTCCAGGTCGTGGGTAATGAGCAGTATGGTTTTGTTGTTTTCTGCAAGGTCCCGTATAACAGTGTGGATGAAGTTCGTCGTCATCGCGTCCAGCGATGCCGTCGGTTCATCCAGCACTAGTATTTCCGGATCCATGATCAGTGCCATTGCCAACAGCGCTCGCTGCACCTGGCCTCCACTGAGTTCATGGGGAAAACGATCGGTGAGTTCTTCAGCCAGCCCCATCGCCATCATCGTCCGGCGTGCTTCTTCCCTGGCTTGCTCTGGATCTCTCCCCAATCGCTGTATGAGAGGTTCCGCCACTTGAGCCGACAGACGATACACAGGATTGAGGGTGTCAGCACCGTTCTGAAAGACCATTGCCACCCGAGACCACCTGAGTTCATTGATTGCCGCTTCATCCAACCCGATTATTTCCTGTTCACCCAGATGGATTGATCCACGTACCGATGCATTCTCCGGAGACAATCCAAGTATTGCTTTGGCCAATGTCGTTTTTCCGGATCCTGACTCACCGACCAGGGCGGTAACTTTTCCGGGTTGCAATTCCAGGTCGACCCGGTCGAGGGCGAGAAGCCGGTGGTCATCAGCCCTGTATTCAACAGTTAACTCTTTAATTCGTACAGTCATAAGGCTTCCTTCAGGCGTGGGTCAAAGACTTTCTCCATACTGACGGCAAGAAAGGTACCACTCATGATTAACAGCGAGAGACAGAGAATCGGCGGCATCAGCCAGTTGAGCCAGATATCGAGATAGTAATATTTCAGACTGTAGCTGATCATGACACCAAGTGATTTCCTGCCGGGATCGAAAAGGCCGAGAAACGCAAGGGATGCTTCCATAAAAACAGCCATCCTGGTCTTGGCCGCAAAACTGATCAGGTAGAGAGGAAACAGCTCCGGCATGAGATGACGGAAAAGAATATACCTATTGGATGCACCCATCCTGCGGGCACTCTGGATATGAAGACTGTTTGTCAGGGTCAGGGCCTGGGCCCGGACCCCCTTGGCCGTAGTGGGCCAGGCCAGTAATGCGAGCGTTAGGGCCAGCACCAGCGATGACGGCCGGAAAAATGCGGCCAGGAGAATCAGGATCATCACCGCCGGTACGGCGAGAATGACATCAGCGACCCGCATAATTACTTCATCTATCCACCCGCGGGTCAACGCCGCAACCAAGCCGGCCACAACGCCAATCGTTAATGCGGTCAACCCTGCAAAAAGACCGAACACCAACGTATTGCGCAGGCTGTAGACCAGTTCGGACATGATGTCCATGCCGCCGTCGTTGACTCCCAGCCAGTGTTTCGCCGATGGCGAATCCAGCGGTATGAACGATATGTCATGCGGATCGTGCGGTACCAGCACCGGCCCAAATAACGCGGCTGCTGCTATCATGAGCAGCATTGCCGTCCCGGCCATAAACCAGGGATCTCTTGTCAGCAGCCGACGGGTGTTATTCCGCATCTCTCACCCTCGGATCAAGCACGGTGTACGTCCATTCCAGGATCACATTCACTGCCAGGACGATCAGTGACGAAAACAGGACAATAGCCTGAATCAGCGGCAGGTCACGAACGGCAATACCATTGAACAGCAAGGTGCCCAGGCCGGGATAGGAGTGAAGCGTCTCCACCACCAGGGCACCTGTTATCATAAAGGCGATACGGAGACCGAAGCGTGTGACCATAGGCAGAAGGGCATTGCGTGCGACATGGGCATACCGAATTCTCCGTGCCCTCAGCCCTTTCCCACGAGCAGTTTGCACAAACTGGTTTTTTAATGTCATGACAACGCTGGCTCTGGCCATCAGGAAATTCCCCGGCAGATAGGCCAGCATCAAGGTCACGATGGGAAGTGCCAGATGGTGAAGGACATCAACCAGGTGGCCACCGGCAGAATGCTCGGCGTAGGCCGTTTCCGCGCCCGCTGCCGGAAACCATCCGAGATGCAAAGCGAAGATCAGCAGCAGCAATACTCCGCTGCCGATTTCCGGGATTCCTTCCAAAACGGTCATGGCGCCAACTCCGGTCTTTTCCAGCCGGCCGCCTCGGCGCCAGGCTGTTTCTACACCGGCTATGAAACCAAGCGCCATGGACAGCAGGTGTGCTCCGCCCATAAGCAGCAGCGTCCAGGGCAGCGCCTCAAGAAACAGCTCTGAAACCGGCGTGAGAAAAGCGTAGCTGTAACCCCAGTCCAAAGTGACTAAATCGACGAGATATTCTCCGAACGTATGCTCCTGGGCACTGTAGTATGCCTTGAGTTCCGATTCCTGCTCAGCGGTGAGCGTTACGTGGGAATTGGCGTACATCGCTTCAACGAAATCCCCTGGGAGCAGGCCCGGCAGGAGGTAGCTGAGATAGACCATGACCAGCCCGGCGGCGACATACGCGAGAACAGAACGCTTGAATTTCGATTGTTTTTTGCACCGTTTCATAGCGCGTTTTCCAGGGACACCATGGTCTTTTCTGGGGTGTCCATTGGATTAAGGAATCAGGGACAACTTGTTCTGAGGAATGGGGATTCCTTTACTTATACCGCCCTTGGTATAAAACCATTGCACGCCGGCATCAGGATTATATGCAGCCATCGAGTCAGGATAGTAGAGAGAGATGGCGGGAACCTCTTCGGCATATATTGCCTGGATTTTGAAAACGATATCCTTGCGTTTAACCTGATCCATCTCGATCATCTGCTCCTCCAGAAGCCGATTGAGCACGTCATTTTGGTCGAACTTTGCGCTGTTGACAGAACCTGCGCCGTATCTGGAGGAAATCATCTCGTTCAGGATACGGGGGTCACCCGCTATGCCGCCGTGGCCGGAAACTGCCAGATCAAAATCCCAGTTTTTTACCCGGCTGTCGGTTGTGGTCTGTTCCAGATTGAGGAGGTCGACCCGCACCCCGATTTTTTCCAGCTGCTTCTTGATAACCTCTCCGTCTCTGTCGGCAACACGTTCACCAGCGACGGTCACATTGGAGGAGAGCAGCTCAATGGCGAGCGGTTTGCCATCTTTTTGGTAGATACCGTCGGCCCCTTTCTTAAAACCGAGCGATTCGATCAGTTCTTGTGCTCGTTCCGGACTGTATGGGTAATCGGGAGTGGCTGGGTTGTACATATCGTGATCTACGGTCAACAGACCATAGGAGGCGACGGTAGCAAAACCCCTGTGGGCTTTGCTGATGATTTCCTGGCGATTGATCCCGTATGCAAGGGCCTGGCGAAATGCTTTCTTATCAAGAGGATATCTCTTGTGATTGATCATCAGTTTTTTATTCCATCCCCGTTCATTCTTAATGACCTGTAATCCTTTCTTTTTTAAAGGTGCTGCCATTTCAGGCTGGATATTGGCCAGGTCCACCTGATTGGTTGCCAGGGAAACCAGTGCTTTGCCGCTGCGTACATAGATCAGCCGGTCTGCTTTTGGCCGTCCCTGGTAATAATCCTCAAAGGCCTCATACAGATATGTACCCTGTGCTTTGTTAAAGTCTTTGAATACATAGGGGCCGCTGCCGATGAACGCTTCCGGGGCAACGTACTTCTTCGGATCCTTTACCCCGGACCAGATATGTCTGGGGAGGATGGGCATGGTACCACCAATATCTGAGATGAATGGTGCGTACGGTCTGGCCAGGTAGACGACGACTGCATGTTCGCCCCTGGCTTCGGTGCGTTTGATGTAATCGACCGACACCCAGCGGTAGGGGTATTTCTTGAAATAGTTAATGGTGAATATCACGTCATCGGCTGTTACGGCCTGGCCGTCATGCCATTTGGCATTCGGCTGTAAAGTGAACGTGAAGGCCATATTCTCCTTGTCATAAGTCCATTTCTTTGCCAGGGCAGGGGCGTAGCCGCTCCTGTCTTTCCAGACCAGGGTATCGAAGACCCAGGACATGCGTATATATCCAGGCCCTCTGGGGTAGTGATGGTAAGGGTTTGGGTATCCCCAGTCACCTTTTCCGTCGGCAATGCGTATGTCTTTTTTTGCCGCATATGACACTGATACGACACCGTGTAGAACTGCGATCATTGTTACGAGTGAGACGAGCCCTACCGCAAATCTCTTCATCGATGACTCCCTTTGTATCTATTAATTAGCAATATCATGAACTCCTGAGTCCAGGATGACTGAAACTCCTTTTGCCGTTACTGCACACCGTGGTGAATACAACCCGGTGCTTCCTTTTTAAAACATGGCAGGCAGAGCACCTTGCCTTGGCGCTCAATAGTGCGATTGGCAAGAACCTGTTGGCCGCATCTTGCACAAATCGTATAAAGACTCGTCGACTCCCGCGATTGCTGCTGTGCGCGCTGAGCAGTTTCCAGGGAAAATAGCTCTTCCGGCGATAAAGCAAATATCCGTTGAACGCGTTTATCTATTAACTTTTGATATGAGACAACTTCTTCCAAGAGTGCCTCATTGTTAATTATTTTTCCCTCCAGCTGTTGAAAGACCTCTTCATCGCCGAAGTTCATGGCTTTCATTCTAAAACTCCAACTTTCTTCTTTGGTCTGGCTATACACCGTATAATTGTGTTTACCGTAATCCATTACCATGAGACGCTGGTTGCCAACGGTTACTCCAAGAAGAACCTGAATCGCATCGAGTGCGGAAGTGGTGTTTTCGGCAAGTACAGAAAAACTACTGTCGGGAAGATCATTATCGTCCAGGAGACGTTGGACAAAATTGCAGAACTTACTTCCCATAGCAAGCTCTGGACAGACATGACCGTGAAAGTCTACTACCCTCTTAAGTGTACTGTTTGCCAACATCTTTCGATCCTCCCAAAACAGCCGCATTAATTCCCGGTCATGCAGAACTCTGAAGCAAAGCACCCAAATGCCGGGATCAATGGGCTCACTTGATTGACAATACTTCGATTGATTGTACAGATAGAATACATCTTGGTCCCCAATCTCGACCAGGTAACCATATCCCGGATGATCCTCAGTAATTTTGCAGCGAAAGAGAATCCTGCTAACCGGAAACATCCTCTCCTTGAAAGCAAAACTGACCGGTAACTGTTGGTCATTGTCACAGACGACATCGATTTTCTGCTGAATATAATCAAGCTGCTCTAAATCGATTGAACGAAGGACTTCTATTTGTTCCATATCCTTATACTTTAGATAATCTACAGCATTACAATGCATCTAAAACATTGAAGAAGATCCTTGGGCTAGTAACACATATTTGTAATTTGTGTTACTAGCCCAAGGAGGGGTTGCTGTCAAGAAAAATAACACAATTCACCACAACGTGTTACCTGGATGTGGCAACATTCTAGTGTCGAAATCACCGATATGTTGTATCGGATTCGTTGCTATTTGTGGAAAATACGATTGGATGAATGGCCAAGCGGGTGCTAGAAACAATATGGTTAGATTGGCAGTAGTAATCTCTAATATTTAACTGAAGAGCAACCTGTTACATGTCTACTGTAGGGGCGAGGTTGACCCTGTCTGGTAAGTGGAGTTTGTCGAGGATGAGGCGACTCTGAAGGGGTATAGGAGTAGTCTCGAACTGGAGCCAGCTAAATAATTGAAGCGGTTTCTACTGGCAATATTAACACCAGCATCCATGATCGGTGAAAGTACTATTTTCCAATCAAACTGTCAGAAATGGAGCACTTGACCCTCTCGTCTTAACGGAAAGATAAGTTCGTTGGTTTTGAACATAGCTAACTCATTTTCTAATAAGTTTATTTAAAATCAACTGAATCAATTGCAGGTGCAGCAAGACTACAAGGCATGCCCGATACGCATTTAGCACAGACTTCTATATCATCTCGAAAATTTGATTTTGCTGCGAAACGCTTCCGAATCACCTGAAGACGTTGATTACATTTGTGACGATCAATTCCATTCAGGGTAACAGCCTTTACGGGGCAAATTTGCAAGCATTCCAGGCAATCACCGCCAGATTTGTGCAGGCAGAGTTCCTTCTCTTTAGTTACTGGATGATCGCCTAAGGGGGCCTCCGTAACCAAACTACCGATACGTCCTGCGCTGCCAACAGGGGTAATGAGTTGAGCATTTAGCCCAAAGCGGCCTAACCCTGCAAGGTGTGCCAAGTGCTTATGCGACCATCTTGCTGTTAGGGATTTCTGATCAAAATTATAAGTGGCAGGCGTTAGTTCCGATTGATAGCCTGATTCTTCCAACAGATTCTTTATAAAAAGACTAATATCATCAATCAATTCATTGGTAAGTGACAGAGATAATCCCCAGGATTTACTTGGAAATTTACCCTCAATGTTGCTGCAAGAGAGTTCTTTCGTGAATGGAATAAAAAATGTTATAACTGTACGGCATGATATCAATAAATCACTTGGTAACCAATGATTGGAAGCTGCAATCTCAGGCAGGACATCAAATCTGCGGTCTGATTTAGCGGTAACGAGTATAGGGTCTCGCCACCAATTGGGTAACTGTTGTTGCTGTAACCTGTCTCTACTGAATTCAACAACACTTGACCTTAAGTCTCTGATATCCATCTTCAATCTCTTGTCCCCGTGCATATAATGCATTATTGAAGTTGTTAATCCTAATCGTAAAAAATTGTGTCTATTGTGAGCTAAAAATATCAACCATCGACGGAACAATCTTGAACAAAATTGACATAAGGATAACAACGTCGGATTATCCAAGAACAAAGACGAAATTCCAATACAGGGAAAACACAAAAACTCGCATCATCTATCCGTCATGTCAGGTAATTTGCAAGATTCCACGATAGTATCGTGCAGTCACTGAGTCAAGATTGGCACTGGCAGTACAAAACAGTTTCCAGTCTGACAGGGTGGATGTGGTTCCTGTTCGCCTTCAACCAGATGCAACCCCAAATTACTCCATTTTAATCACAGGCTGTGAACGAGACTACTTTCAAACCAGGCAGAAGGATCTAGCTTGATGTCACCAGTAGAAATTGCTTTGGTTGTCAGTTAGTTTCAGGCCTGATTTTTCTAATGTAGTCATTAACGGGCGAGGGTATCTTCCCGCCCGCTGCAGACTGCTTATCCATTAAGAGCCTTGATCTGTCAGATTACTTCAGTATCGACGACCGTCCCGAGAGGTATATGAGTCATCGAAAGATCGGCATGACGCAGTTTACTTGAGGGCGTCTTCTATCCTAGCCCGTTGTAGTATCAGACGTGAAAGTGGATGGGGTCAGCAAAAGAGGGGGTAACCAGGTATTACCTGTAACCACTGAACTTCGCCACCGGTGACCAGGTGGTCCAGGCCAACGAGATCGGCCAGTTTGCCCGGTTCAAGTGAGCCTTTCAATGTTTAATGGATTCAGAAAGAAGGTCAAATTACTCAAACCGCAAACCAGGATGGTCTTATCAGGAAGAATATTAACCTGACATCTGTGAGATATTTTTAGGATTGCCGATTATAATCCTGAATGTCCAGACTTATAGTAGATAGCTCAAATAGGCTTACTCGACTATCCACTTTTTATAGCAAGATCAGATTATCTCATTCCTTTCCCTTCCAGTCGAACTACAGCGACCAGCTCATGGACGTCTTTTGCTCGGAGAGCGTCCAGAGTTTGTCTGCCATTTCCTGGTTCAGGGCCACTTCATCTAACGGACACTCACCGACGGGGCCGACCATTTGTAATCTTTTTGTTGGGCCATAATATCTTTCGGGCTCTAGTCCCTCTTGTGTTGCGCACATAACTTCGGGCCAGGCTCCCTTCTCGGCGGATTGTGCGACAATACGAGAGAGTATAGACCAGACAATCTTGTTGGAGCAACTGGCGGTGTCCTTCAATAAATTCGTTCGTGACGCGCCGGGATGGCAAACCTGGACCTGAACGCTCTTTCCCGCAGCCTTAATTCGGCGCTGCAACTCGTAGGCGAATATCATCTGCGCCAGCTTGCTCTGGGCGTAGGAGTTCCAGGCGGTGTACTTCTTATCAAAGTTGAGATCTTCGAACTGAATTTTCTTCAGCCCCATTTTATAGGCGTTGCTCCCAACAACCACGATGCGCCCTTTCGATTCATTGATTCGTTCGAAGAGCAATCCACAAAGGAGGAAATGACCGAAGTAGTTCACACTAAGCTGGCTTTCAAAGCCGTCCACGGTTATTTCCTGTTTGGCCACCTGCGCGATGGCGGCGTTGCAGATGAGCGCGTCGATTTGGGGAACCTTATCCATTACTTTCGCTGCCGCTTTTCGCACGGAATCCAGCACCGCCAGGTCCATGCGCACGAAAGTTATGTCAGCGTCACTGCCAAACTCCTGTTTCAAGGTCGTGATGGCAGCGGTTGACTTATCAACGTTGCGGTTCATCATCACAATTTTTGCGCCCTTGGATAGGAAAACCCTCGCTGCCTCAAATCCCGCACCGGCGTTGGCACCGGTTATGACATATGTTTTGCCTGCGAGCGAGCTGAGTTGTTCTGGTGTCCATCCTTTTGGGCCAAATTGTTTTTTGGTAGTCATTTTCCAAATTCCTTATTTTGCTTATTTCGTTGGGTTGTTTGTTTGTGCGACAATTGTTTTCTTCGTTTGAGACAACAGTAACTCTCAAAGTTTTAAACAAATAGGCGAGATACTCTTGAAAACATGCCTAATTGTATCACTGCGGTTGGATTGCATGTTTTGCAATGCTATATTGGCTGTATGAGCAAAGAACAAATAAGACAACTTATTGAAAACAGGCTCAGAGAAGATGGCATGGTGGAAACCGGGGTGAAGGGGGTGAAACTCTTCCAGGTTACCGAGTCGCTTCGCTGTGCCCCTGCAGTGTACGAACCCACTGTGGTGGCCATAGTAAACGGGTCCAAGGAAGCCATATTGGATGGTAAGAGATATGTATACGACAGCAGTCAATACATGTGTTGTTCCATGTCGATGCCGGTGGAAGCGGGGACACCCACAGCTTCGCCGGAGAATCCCCTCCAGGGAGTGTATATCTCCCTGGATACGAGAGTCATGACCGAACTTGCAATTGAGATGGAAAGCGCTGCTGGTGCCATCCGAAAGCCCAAGGGCGGCCCGCTTCCGCAGGGATTGGCACTCGCTCGCTGGGACGACACATTCACAGAAGCGCTGTTGCGGCTGCTGCAATTAAGTGATAGCCCGGTGGATACATCTATACTAGGGGACGGTCGGCTCAGGGAGGTGTACTATGCTGTATTGAAAGGAGAAGCGGGAGATTCCGCAAGGCGCGCATTTGGAGTGGGAAATGAAATCGCCCGGGCAATTGAGTATTTGTCTTCCCGTCTGGATGAAGCAGTCACCATCGAAGATATGGCCGCACAGGTTGGAATGAGTCGGGCCGTGCTCCACCGCAAATTCAAGCAGGCCACCACGATGTCACCCATCCAGTTTGTGAAGTCTATGCGGCTGAATGCTGCCGCCATGAAAATTGCTGGAGGAATGAATGTTAACGAAGCAGCTATGGAAGTGGGCTATGTGAGTTCCTCTCAGTTCAGCCGAGAGTTCAAACGTATGTACGGGCAGTCTCCCAGACAGTGGAGATACTCCAGGCAACTACCCGCGGGGATGATGTGACGGACAAATTCCAGGGGAAATAGGAGTAGAAAGTCCTGTTCTTCAGTTTCGCCCCTATCAGGAAGAACATTTACTGGTGAAAGGTAGAAGTAGGCTATAGCTGCCATTTCCAACCTCCAAAGTAGATACAGGGACGGAGAACTGTAGCCTACCTTATCACGTACAAGGAGGAGATGACAGTCCTTCTCCCTGTGTATCCTTACTTTCTTCTACCAGAACGGAAAAGGCTTGCAACCAGATCGTTATTTCGTGTAAATGCGTACCTGATGCTTTCGTTTTTACTCCTTTGTCTCTATAGGCAGTTGCCATGTCACTCTACACTATATCCCAAATCCTCATTGGTTTTGCTATCATAACCGATCTGGCATCATTTCAGTTCAAGCAAAAGACACATATCGTCTACTGTTTCCTTATCTCCTGTACCCTGATTGCCATTCATTTCATGTGTCTTGGCCACTGGACAGCCGCGGGGCTCGCCCTGCTCTCCCTTGCTCGATTCACCGCCTGCCTCTATACGACCTCAACCCGGGTACTCATTTTTTTCCTGGTGTCCGTGGCACTTATCGGTCTGTTCACCTATGACGGATACCTCACCCTGCTTGGATGCGCAGCCACGACATTCGGCACCATTGCCTCCTTCTGCAAGGACGATAAGCCACTTCGTCAGTTCATGGCCGTATGCGCCGGATTCTGGATCATTCATAACTATCTTGCTGGCTCTCCTGGCGCCGTACTTCTGGAGACGATTTTCCTATCATCCAACTTGGTCGGGTATTTCAGGTATTATATACGGCCTCGTAGAGCAGCGGTGAACTAAGAGCTCTTTCCTGATCCTGAAAACTCAGACCACTTACGCCGTAACTCCTTAAGTTTTATCGTAATGGTTTTCACCTATCGGCTAAAACTTGTCCGGTTATAGGGTACTGCCCAGATTCATGCGAAAATGCACGCTAAGGGATTTGACGGCAAAACAGGTTTTGTTACGTATATTCAGGAATAACCTTCACCCCGTCAGGCTGAAAACAGCTTAGTCTTGCCTTTGCTAATATTGAATCTTAGACTGCACGATACTGCCGTAATACCCTGGTTATTGCCGCATAGCCTTGACACTGTTCGTCATCACAAGGCATCCGACTGTGATTTTCATCTATGTCGAAACCATCAGGCTACTAAGAATGATTAAGAATGTGTTGATTTAGGGAGTATAAAAAATTTTTCTTTCTCTTTAGAATATGATAATTGATTCATTTGAATTCAGTAACGAGAGTAAGAACTTCGGATTAATTATTTATTAAAATGAGGACTACAATGAACACGAGTGCTGAGACCACATCTCGCAAGCGTCACGCGTCTACCATAGACATATCCAGGTTGGAAATGATGAGGACGTACCTGAGCAGCATGATGGACGAATCCAACCAGAAGAAAATGATGGACTGCAGCCCTGAGGTACTGACACCAATTTACAATGGTGCAACCAGGATGAGCCCGAAATCTATTTTTATAAATACCGGGTCGGCGGAGGATGTAGCCTATATCCGTAAAAGAGCCCTGGAGCTCGGCGAGGAATTCAAATTGGCCACTGGTGGCCACACATGTCACTTTGACGGTCCTAATGATCAAGGCCGGGATACAGCCAACACCAAGTACCTCGCATACGCCGATACCGAAATCAGCTCACTGCAGAAAAAAGAAGAGCTGCAGGCAGGAAAGGTTGAGGTCCGTAATATCCTTACAGATATAATGAAAACCAATGAGATGATCATTTCGTTCATCTCACGTGGCCCTATAGGTAGTCCAGTATCTGATCCCACACTACAAATGACAGACTCCTATTATGTTATTCACAGTGAATTCTTGCTCTACAGGATGATGGACCCTGCTTCCTTTTCCAAGGAAGTGGCTGAAAAGGGATACATTTTCAAAAATCTTCACAGTGCAGGCCGATTGACCGAAACAAATGTGTCTGCTGATCTGCAAGATAGACGTATTTATATGGATGTTGAGCATTTTCGTTCGTACAGCTCAAATAACCAATACGCTGGTAACTCAATTGCCCCTAAAAAGATCAATCACCGTTTTGCCAATATGAATAATATTCGCAATTACTTCGGGGAGCGATTGGATGAACACATGTTCATCTCAGGGTTTGAAATTGACGATGAGGTTGTTTATTTCGGCGGTGCTTACCCTTCTGGCTGCGGTAAAACAGGAACAGCCATGACAGGAACACATCTTGTTGGTGATGACCTCGCTAAAATCTTTATTGACAAGGAAAGCGGCGAGGTACGGGCTGTTAATCCAGAAAAAGGGATGTTTGGTATCATTGAAGGAGTTAACCAACAGGATGACCCTGAAACCCTGAAAGTGCTTGAAGGAAAAGAGAACGAAGTTATCTTTTCCAATCTGTTGGTATCAGAAGGCAAGCCATATTGGAATGATATGGGGCAAACGCTGCCCGAGAAAGGGGTCAACTACCTCGGTGACTGGTCCACCCAGGCCGGTACTCCAGCATCTCACAAGAATGCACGATTCACCATTTCCCTTGACGCCCTGGAAAACTATGACCCAGCCACAGAAGATCCAGCAGGTGTGAAGCTCAGCGGCCTCCTTTTTGGCGGAAGAGACTACACGACCATGCCGACCATTGTCATGGCCCACGACTGGATAAACACCGTTGTTCATGGTGCGATTATTCGATCGGCCACTACAGCAACAGAGATCGGCGCCGATGGCAGTGAAAAACGCTCCCCCTTTGCCAACGAAGCTTTCTTCCCTGGTCCACTTGCACACTATATCAATCACTACAAAGCCTTTGGTGAAAACCCTGCCATTGACGAAGACAATCTCCCTTCAGGCTTCCAGGTCAATTACTGGCTCCATAAAAGCGGTCGCGGTACTCTGGCCCCTGGTGAATCCGATGGCCTTATCGGTGAAAAACGCGATACCAAAGTATGGATGCGTATCATGGCGATGATGCACCAAGGCAAGGTAGAAAGCATCTGGACGCCGATTGGACGTATTCCTAAATACCAGGATTTGAAAAAACTGTTTTCCGAAGTTATTGATAAGGAATATGACGAAGCTACATATACTAAACAATTTTCGCTCTATGTAGATAAGCTGGTTGATCGGGTTGATATGTCTATTAACGAATTCTCCAAAGAAAAAGGAATGAACGACGCATTCTTTGATGTCCTGGACACCTGGAGAAGGGATCTGATTGCGCTTAAAGCAGCTGCAGGACCGATCGTCACACCAGATCAGATGAACGAGTATGTCTTTGCCAATCAACCGCATTAACTTTTAAAGCCATTGATGGTTGCGTACCATTATTTCGTCAGCATCATGTGAAAAAGTAACAGCCATTTCAGAACGGACAACTCTGGAAGCATCAGAGGGTTGCCGGACATTACAACGAAAAAAGGAGCTTCCCTTTTAATGAAGCTCCTTTTTTGTATTAAAAGAGGGCTATTTACAAAAGGACGGTGGCACCGAAGGGAAACAGGAACAGTATCAACCTACAGGTTTGCCTAAATGGTTAACACTGCCAGTACTACCCTTGTGATCTGATTTGCACCTACAATCGATCTAGCGGCAGAGGACCTTTTGATTTTAGTTCTCGCAGTGATAGTGAGGATTTAATCGAAATAATATTTGGGTTTTTTCGTAGCACAGTATCAAGGAAAACCTCAAATGAGTCCAGATCCTTTGTAACAATCTCTAAGAAGTAATCCACATCTCCCGTAACGCGGTGGCAAGAGATTATCTCTGCGGTGGACGCGACGGTTTCTTCTATCTCCTTGTTCAAGTCACTGGCGTGGCTCCTGCAGGTCAGTTGAACGATCGCGCACACTCCCATGCCCAACTCACGCCTGTTGAGTTTTGCGTGATATCCTTCAATTACCCCAGACTCTTCCAATCGTTTCACTCTTCGCCAGCATGGTGTTTCACTTAAATGTAATTCCTCTGCAAGTTTTACATTTGAAAGCCTTCCATCCTTCTGTAACAGAGCAAGCAGCACTCTATCTTTATCATCTAGGTCTATCATAGCATTTTCTTTCTCTCGAGTTGTCCAATTTGAAATAATCTGCTCTTTATCTACCTTTCCAGTAGTGGAAAGGCAAGGATAATTCCGTGATTAGCGGATATAATTTCACCCTGTTTCACTTTGAGGTTCCCACACTTACCCATTTTTTGAATGAGGAAATAGTCATGACATGGATGACGTACGACCTTACAATTGAGGAAAAACGGAAAGAGGCTAAAGCCATATCAGAAATAGTCATCGGAACAGGGCTTTCTAGCTGTAAGGCACCAGTAATTCCGCATATATTATCATTAGCATTGCTAGCAGCATGCATACGTATCTGCCTCATATTTACACAGGCATGACAAATCCTTGAAAACGTGTTGCAAACTATCTAACTGAATTACCTACAGGGGATACCCATGAAAAAGATACTCATAACAGGGGCCAATGGCAGGGTCGGGAAAGCCCTCGTTAACCATCTGGATTTGTTGGATGAAAAGTATGAAATTTCACTTGCGGATATTTCATTGCAAGACCCACGTGGTATTGAATTTGACATAACTGATCTGGATGCTTGCAGGAGAGCATTTTCGGCTCAGGATAGCGTCATCCATTTGGCAGGTGTAGCTTCCCCGGATGCCTCCTTTGACACGATTCTTCCGTCAAACATTATCGGTACATACAACATATTTCAGGCAGCAATAGAGACAGGTGTAAATCGGGTTATTTATGCAAGTAGTGCTCAAACAATTGAAGGATATCCAGCAGATGTGCAGGTAAGGGCGGATATGCCAACCAGGCCCAAAAACTTATATGGTGTCAGCAAAGTATATGGTGAAGCCTTAGCTAATTATTTTGCTTATCAACATGGCTTGGAAGCAATAGCCGTGCGAATTGGAGCATTTGAATACCCACATGAATGGGAACACCTGAATACCAGGGACTTGAGCGCATGGTCTGAACCTGGAGATATCAGCTCATTGTTTGTGGATTGTCTCAAAGTTGATATGACAAACAGTCCATTTTTCATTGCTCATGCTATTTCAGACAATAAATATAAAAGGTTAGACATTACGGAGACCAAAAATGTTCTAGGTTTTTCACCAAAATCTGATTCGTTCACCACCTGGGGGATCACCATAGCTGAGGACAGCAAGCCAAGGACGGTTTAACATGCTCAAGTGAAATCTCAGGGAGAGAAGGTGGTCTCCCATCTTGATGTGTTTCCTGTTTAGCTTCAGCTAGATGCAACCGAAAATAACTCCATTTTGATCATGGGCTGTGGACGATAATACTTTCAGATCAGGCAGAAGGATCTAGCTTGATGTCATCAGTAAAAATTGCTTTGGTTGTCAGTCATTTTCAGACCTAATTTTTCTACCGTTGTAGCATCAAGCGTGAAAGCGGATGGGTTCAGTCAAGGTGGAGGCAACCTGCCATTACCTGTAACCGCCAAACTTCGCCACCGGTGACCAGGTGGGGCTGATGTCGGGCAAAGGATCACTGTCATGTTTCTTGAAAGGGCCACTGGCGTAGGTAATCTCACCATCGACAATGGTCATGACGGATTCAATCTTTCGCAGTTGAGCATCAGAAACCGTAAAGAAGTCGCGGTCCAGGACAACAAGATCGGCCAGTTTGCCCGGTTCAAGTGAGCCTTTCAAAGATTCCTCGGAGGTGCTGGCGGCACCGTTGATGGTCCAGAGCCTGAGAGCCTCATTTCTTTCCAGGATATTCTCATCCCCGTACATCTGGAGATCTCCCAGGCTTTTCCCCGTCGCCAGCCAGGCCAACGACAACCAGGGGTTATAGCTAGACACCCGGGTGGCGTCGGTTCCGGCGGCCACTTTCATGCCCATGCGCAACATCTTCCGAACAGGAGGGCTTTCGGCCAGCACCTGCATCCCGTACCGTGCGGCAAAATCCCTTGCCTGATAAACAATACGGTTTTGGATGGCAATGGTGCCGTTCATTTTCATGAGACGCTCGATATTTTTTTCGGTGATTGTTTCCGCGTGGTCGACGATCATCAAGGGGGCCTGGGCAGGGTCGCCATACACCTCCTTGCGCACCTGTTCATAGACCGGTAACAACCGGTTTATGGTTTGGTTGTAGGTCATGTGTTGCCGGGTTGGCCAACCGGCATAGGCCAGCTGGCGGAGGATCGGCAGTTCGACAGCCTCTGCATCCGGGTCAATATCTGGTCTGGGCATGGCAAAAATTTCGAAATCATACGCAGCCCAGCAGATGTTTTCCCCTCCGCCGACAAGCTTCAGCATTGCGTCGCCTTCTCCCGGTTTGTGACGTGCCGTCCAGCGTTGGTAATCTGCCAGTTCCTGTCCTTTTACCTGGGCGAAGGTATACATCGACGTCCGGGTGCTGAGCTTACCCATCTCGTGCAGCTGCTGGATAGTTGCATAGGCATCCGGAAACACCATTCCTCCGCCGCCGGCATCGCTGACGCTGGTTACGCCAAAGCGATGCATCTCACGCTGATAATGTAGGGATGAATTGATTCGGTCGCTGTCGCTGAGCCGCGGACCGCCTGTTATGCTCTTATACAGTATCAGTCCCGAAGGAGCGGCCACCAGTAAGCCAGTGGCCTTGCCCGCGCCATCACGGGTGATCACCCCACCGGGGTAAACCGGGGCGCCGGGTTCGTCGAGTCCCAGATAGGTGATGGCAGCCTTGTTGAGCAGGGCGTAGGCATACAGGTACATGACAAAAACGGGATGCTCAGGGGCCACCGCATTGATCTCTTCCAGCGTGGGCATGCGCTTTTCCTTGAACTGTTCCCATGAATATCCTCCTATAACCCGGATCCACTGGTCCTTCGGGGTTCGCTGGGCCTGCTGCCGGAGCAACTCCAGCGCTTCTTCGACACTGTCTACCCCATCCCAGCGAACTTCCATGAGGTAATGCATTCCCTCTCGGACAAAATGGATATGTGAGTCGTTTAATCCGGGGATGACGGTGTTACCTGCCAGATCGATAACTTGAGTTGATGGACCTGCCAATTTACCGACATCCGCTGAGCTGCCGGTTGCCATGATCTGGTTACCGCTAATGGCCAAGGCCTGGACGAGAGAATCTGATTCATCCACCGTTGCGATTTTGCCGTTTAACAGGACGATATCCGGAGGATTGGTTCCTCCATGGGTATCTGCCGAAGCAAGTTGACTCAAGATTGTATTGGAGAACAAACCTGAACCCAAAAGGGCTGAAGCACCAGCGACGCTTTTCAGGAATTGCCTTCTATTGGATCGTCCGGGGTTTCCGTTCTTGGCTTCTTTTATATTTGCAAGGGTATTCATAACTTCCTCCAGCATATGGAACAGCTGTTGCCCTTTGTTGACGGCGTTGCCTGCCCGAGCAATGGAACTGCCAGTTTTTTTCCCGCTGTCCCGCTTGGTAATGTTTGCGTCGGATTTCAATCCATGCCGGTTCGGCTTGACATCAAGGTATCCACTCCTATTGTTGTGATCAAGGAAGTTAAATGTATTTGTTTGTGTAATTAACATATTGAAATTGTTTGTTTATTTTGTCTGTTTGTTCAGGGTGTTGATGGGTAGATTCTCTTAATATCAAGATTGTTACAGGGCCCAAAGAAGGGTATGGAAAAGGCTTCTCACATTAGGCTCGTGTTTGCCAAAGCAAACAGGGCAATTGAGACAGTTGACCGTGAGAGCATCGCTCACACCGGCCTGCATGTGACGGATTTTATGATTCTGGAAGCTCTTCTTCATAAAGGCCCCATGCCGATCAACACGATCGGTAAAAAGGTTTTGCTTACCAGCGGCTCGATGACGGCAGCCGTCAACCGACTCGCCGGAAGAGGGCTGATCGAGCGGGTTCAGGATCCCCTCGATGGTCGTCGTTATCTGCTCAACCTAACGAAAACAGGCCTGAAGTTGATTCGCAGTGCCTACCGAATTCACCGGGAAAATTTGTTGCGAATATTTGACTGTCTCGATGAGCAGGAGCGTGATGAGTTCATCAGACTGCTCAAAAAAGTAGGCCATCATGCTGAACAGATCGAGATCAGTTGAGGGATAGGTTTTGCCACCGGGGTTTGTCAGCATGATTGCTCCCATGACGAGCAGTTCCAGCACAAAATGCCTGCGGTAACCAGTAAGGTGAGGGTGTGGAATCAATGTCACTTCAACATGACCATGCCAGGAACCGCAACTACTGAACTATCGCTGGATAATCATTGGATATTGGGAGCCGTTACCAGAGATTGTATCGGATCACTGATGTACGGTCTGATCCGGTGCATACATACATGAAAAAACAACACTGTAATACCTCAAAATAATGAATAGAGGAGAAGACAATGAACAACACGAAACTGGAGGTCCTGACCCCCTCAAATTGTCAATTGATCTTCATTGACCATCAACCGCAGATGGCTTTCGGCGTGCAGTCGATTGATCGGCAAACCTTGAAAAACAACGTTGTCGGATTAGCCAAGGCGGCGAAGATTTTCGCTATCCCAACGATCATCACGACGGTAGAAACCGAGAGCTTTTCCGGTAATACCTATCCAGAACTGCTTGAGGTTTTTCCCAACACTCCACTTCTGGAGAGGACCTCGATGAATTCCTGGGATGACCAGAAGGTGAGGGGCGCACTGGCCAAGAATGGCCGCAAGAAGGTCGTCGTTTCCGGCTTGTGGACAGAGGTGTGCAATTGCACCTTCGCCCTGTCGGCCATGCTGGAGGGCGACTATGAAATTTACATGGTGGCTGATGCCTCCGGCGGCACCACTGTCGAGGCCCATAACTATGCCATGGATCGAATGGTTCAGGTTGGCGTCGTGCCGGTAACCTGGCAGCAAGTCCTGCTGGAATGGCAGCGCGACTGGGCTCGAAAAGAAACCTACGACCAGACCATTGCTCTTGTGCAGGAGCACAGCGGTGCCTACGGGATGGGAGTCGACTATGCCTACACCATGGTTCACAAAGCTCCGATGCGTGGCAATTTTCGCGGAGAAACCATACCTCCTGAACCAGCCTAGGAGTCCGACAGTCCCTGGTACCGGACAACAAGCAGGCGTGGAAGATACAGAGCGCCTGCTTTGCAACCTGTATCTGCAATCACGTTCAATTGTCGAATCTGCAGGAATATTCTTTCTTACAAAGGAGTTGAGCGATGAAAACCATAGATGCCGTCTATGCAAGAAGAGCGATCAAGCATTTCGACCCGAACCATAGATTGACTGACGAGGAAGAGCGAAAGCTCCTGGAAGCAACCATCCAGGCGCCGACGAGCTTTAACATACAACACTGGCGCTTTGTGATCCTGCGTGATCCCGAGTTGCGCTCAAGAATCAGAAAAGAGTTTGGGAATGATCAGTCACAGATGACCGATGCTTCCCTGCTTATCCTCTTTACCGCAGACGTTATGGCCTGGCAGAAAGAGCCCCGGCGATACTGGCAAAATGCTCCGGAGGAAGTATGTGATTTGCTGGCCAACTGGATGGGACCGTTTCATGAAGGCCGGGAGTGGCTGCAGCGAGACGAGGCGCAGCGTTCAATCGGTATTGCCTTGCAAACCCTGATGCTTGTTGCCCAGGACATGGGATATCAGTCATGTCCCATGATCGGCTTTGAGATAGAAAAGGTCGCAGAATTGGTGAATCTTCCAGAAGATCATGTGATGGGTCCCATGGTGGCCATAGGCAAGGGTATCAAGGACTCGTGGCCTAAACCTGGACAGCTTCCCTTAAAGGAGTTGGTGGTTGAAAACAGCTTTTAGCCTGTTTACCAGTTCGAGTTATTCGCCTCAACCACTTACCTATGACCTGTTTATATTGGCTGAATTTCGCTCAAACCGGAGATAGCTCTCCACTCTCTTGCTTGCCAGACAGGTTGGCTAAGGCCAGGATAACACCGAGTACAGCTCCCAGAAAAGCGGCAAAAAGAATCCGTAGATCCTGAGGGAGCATAAAGGTGATGGTCTGAGCTGGAATCCAGAAGAGGGGAATGGTCTTTTTCAGGACAAAACTCCACATGATTCCCCAATCGATGTTTTCAATGCGGCTCCGAACGTCGATTGGGGTCATGAAAGCGGATAGTTTGCCGTGGTGAACTTTGATATGGTCATGGATGATTTTATGAAGAATCATGAACATGGGTGCAAAAACCGTGTTGAGCATAACACTGGTTGCAAATGCCACGAGTAACCTGTATCCAAAAGCGGGCTCGCCGCTGACATGAATACCCAAAGAGGGAAGGACCTGGGGTGTTCCTGCCGCAAAAATAATAAAACATGCTTTCAGGAACAAACCAAGAACACCCCACATGGTGGCTTTGGCGGCCAATCCAAAACCTGGGTGCCAGTAACATCCTTTAACGATACGCAGGGCAAGACACTCACCGAAAGTCGCTAATATGGCGAATTTGATAAAGCTGAGCAGGTAGCCGTGCGTTTGATTATAGAATTGAAAAGTACTGAGACTGGATGGCTGCCAAAATGGTATGGAAAAGAGTATGAGAAGAACAAAGAAAATGATGCCGTCGATTCGTTTCATGGTAGTTGTTTGATCGTCTTGAGATGGACGAAGGTGCTGGAGTAAACACCTACCCTAACTGCAAAAATGGTGGATATATGCAGTTGAGAGTACGTAATATAGAGGGTGTATACGCACCTGTCAGGCAACAGGTGTCTTTCCTTAGGCAGATCTTACTGGATCAGGGTAGCCCGGTGACGAGTGATAATGAATTGCCGATCCTCGTCAACACTTAGCTGCCAGTCCTGATGAACTTTGAGGTCATGGTCCTGACCCTCGTAGGTTTTGACGCGCCAACGAACATTGAGGCTGACTGAAAATCCGTTTCTTTCATTGCCCGAAACCTCAAGGCTGGATATCTGATGGCTGTTCCATTGAACTGTGTCGATAACGCCCTGGTACCATGTCAGGAAATCCTGAATGCTGTTGATGGGGAAGTCAGGAAATTGCATATCAACATGACCAGCATCAAGGTGGACTGTGAAATGTTCCGGTTCAAGCTGATGGTCAAAACCGGCAAACCAGCTATAGACAAGGGCTTTCACATCATTTTCGCTAAAGAAATTCCTGGCGTCGGCATCATAGCTTCTTTGTGCTAAGCCACGGAGGTAAGCGGCCAGCTCTGTTTTATTTTCCTTGACGGCTTTCTCATAGGGCGTGAGCCCGTCATTGTTTTTCAGGCCGGCTTTTGCGCCTCGCTTGACCAGCAACTTGGCAGCTGCAAGGTTATTACTCCAGACCGCATCATGCAGTGGAGTGTAGCCGTTTGATGTCCCTTGGGCATTGACATCCAGACCGGCGTCTAGCAACAGTTCAATTATTTCCAGATTGTCTTGAAACATGGCGGCATGGAGAGCTGTTCCTCCAAAACTGTCTCTTTCATCCGGATCGGGCTGTTTTTTGAGGAGGGCTCGGACGGTCTCTATATCACCGTTGTGAGCGGCTTTATGGAGTTGATCATCAGAAAAAGCATGATATGAGAGAGCCGAGAGAACGAGCAGTATACTGAGCAGGATGGTGCTTATCTGTTTGTACTTCATAGTCAAAAATATCGTGGTGTAAATCGTTCTATACTTGTTGTTAGGTTTTCAGACCCTGGGGGAAATGAAAGCGATAAGCTGAGCAAGTTATCCAGCCAGGGATTGGTATTCTGCCACCTGGCTGGTTATAGGTGGTTTGATGCCAGCCTTGTTGATGGACTTGAGTACCCATGCCATATTGAGTCCCAGATTCCGCATGGTGTTTAGTCCCTCGGCATCCCTTTCCACCTCGCCGGCCTCAAGACCAAACCCCATGTTCCAGTAGCTGGAGCCCACAACAATCATTTGCAGTATGGTGAAGAAGTTGTTGAGCGAATGGAAGGTGTGAACAGATCCTGCGCGTCTGGCTGCCACTACAGACGCTCCCACCTTGTGCTGGAACATGTCGTCGTTGGCACATGCCACCATCGAAGCCCGATCCAGAAATGATTTCATCTGACCGGAGAGATCGGCGCAGTATACCGGAGACCCAAGGATGATCCCGTTGGCTTCCCGCATCTGCTCAAGCCAGCCGTTCAATGCATCATTGTCGATGGCGCAACGCCCATCCTTATTCTCAAAACACTGCATGCAGGCAATGCAACCACGCACGGGTTTGATACCTACATCGATTTTCTCGGTGTCGATTCCCTCAGCTTCGAGTTCTGTAAAAACAGTATCAATCAGGATGGCAGTGTTGCCCTTCGCACGGGGACTGCCGTTGAATGCTATGACCTTCATTGTGTTACCTTTCTATAGTTCTTATGAGCTGTATCTTTCATATTCTTGTAAATATGAGGTTTCAAAACGGGTCATTCCATTACTTTTTCAAAAACATCGCGATGGCATCGGTAGAGCGTTGAACAACATCTTGCCGATCGTAAAAATCGAACTGGTTGACGTCCTCCAGCCAGAGCTCGGTTACCGGGGCTTTGGTACGCTCAGCAAACATATGGGCTCCAGCCGGTAAGGCTGCCGCTTCCGAACAGATGATCATTGTCGGTTTGGTCAAACGATCTGCCGCCTCCTGGCCATCATAGGTCAACCAGGGCTCCCAGGAGGAAAGATTGAACTTGTTGTCGTATGCTTTGATCAGGCCCCGATCCTCTTCTGTGTAGTACGGTGCCTGATACATCAAGGAGGATGAGTCGGTTGCACTCGCTGCCACGACAAACTGTTGCTTATCGCTCTTTTCCGCATCACGGCTTGCCTGGATGAGTTTGGCCACGCTTTCCGGCCCGCCATAAATCTGCTCAGCCATTTCCGGGGTATGGAGCCAGGCTGCAACAAGTGCAAGTTTTTTCAATTCGTTGCTATCGGCCACTGCTGCAGCCATATATCCTGACGAGGCACATATGCCCACACCGGAGATATTGTTCGCATCCACTTCCGGCAGAGTAGCCATATATTTTGCTGCCGCCAGGATATCTGCCGTTTTGGTGGCAGGGTCTTCCTTGAAACGAATTTCCCCACTAGATTCGCCCCAACCGGTGAAGTCAAAGGCAAGGGCTGCAAAACCTTGAGCAGCAAGCTCTCTCGCATAGGTTCCTGCCATCTGTTCTTTGACGGTTGTCCAGGCGCCGGCGACAAGTACGCCGGGGAGAGGGGGCTGGCCTTGCTTCGGCAAGTAGAGTACTCCCCGAAGGGTAATCCCCTTGCTGTCAAAAGAAATTCGACGCTGTACGACACCTTCGATCTCAGGAGTGTTCTGCAGGTTTATGCGTTTATTCATACTTTGGGCCGACTTGGCTCTCTCGCTGGCTTTTGCAGTAAGAGCCCTGTCTCCGGTCTCCCATGAGGGAGCCATGGTCATGGAAGTAACGAACCATTTTCCATTGTTCTTGATGAAAGAGTATTGATAGCTTCCACCAAGCACCCAGAATTCGTTGTCAATCCGGTGAGTGGCCTGGAAATCGGCCTGGGCTGTAGCCGTCTGGTCATCGGTGAAGACGATGGTGTGTCCTGTTACCAGGTGTTGGGTTACATCAAAACCTGGCAGAAATCCGGCCCAGCCGGCAATCAACTCATCAGCTGGTTGAGTAACGGGCTCACCGCCCCATAATCCTGTATAGTCGGTCGTGATTTCATCTGCCATGGCGCTGCGGACACGCTCCCAGTCGTGCCTGTCGGCCCCGGCTGAGATGGAGGTTATTGCGTCAATGATATGGATCCTGTCTTCTACGGTTGCTGTTTCAGCCTGTGAGTTCATATACATACCTCCCACGAATAACAGTGTTAGTGTGATTATCGATCTAGTCTTCATTATGTGTTTCTCCCTTGGTTGCCAACCAGCCTGATCTGTTTGAAATGGTTGCTTTATCTGTATCGTAAACATTTCCTTGCAGGCCTTCTTGTTCCAGGCTGCTTTGTTTTTGTCTGATTCTGCTTTTCGTCTCCGACCAAGAAGATCGCCCTGTAATCAAGACCCTGCGGAAAACGTTCTTGATCAGAAATCCGGGTTACTGCTTCGCCTTGCCCCAATCACCATTCAATCAAGTGGCGGTCTCGGAAAAATCCACCAGTCGGTCCATTATCAGGAAGGGTGGCAAGCCAGACAGGGGTGTCGGCGCCATCTTCCACCGAGCGGGTCGCCATCTGCCCGCCCATATCCGTGCGAACCCAGCCAGGGCAGGCCGCATTGATCTTTACCTCCAGACCTAAAACCGGAGCAAAAGAGACTGTGACCGCATTGAGGGCTGCTTTACTGATCGCATAGGCGGCGGGGCCATTTACGCCCTGCTCAAAAGCACCCCAACCAGAGGAAACGTTGACGATTCGTCCCCAACCTCGCTGCTTCATTTTTGTTCCGAGAACTTGAATGAGGGCAAAAGGTGCGACACTATTCACGGCAAGGCTTGTGGTCAGGCCTTCAACCGATATTTCCAGGCCTGTACCCGGCAAAAGTATGCCGGCGTTATTGACCAGAATGTCTATGGGGCCATGGGTCGCTTCAATGGATGTCGCCTGTTGGGAGACATTTTCCAGGTCGGCAAGGTCGATGACAACGCCGGTTGCCTCATTGCCGATTGCTTCGGCAGCGTTTTCGGCCTTTTGCAGGTTACGGCAAGCGGCAAGAACGTGGATGGATTCATCCGAAGCCAGTGCTTTGGCGATGGCGAGACCGATACCGCGATTGGCACCGGTAATAAGGGCAGTTTGAGATTTTCGTGTTGGTTTTGCCATAATCTTCTCCTTGGATACTGTTTGAGAAGATTATAGAGACTGACATGCAGGAGAGATTGGATCATCCTGCTTTGTTTTTGAAGATTCCTGCTATTTTGAAAGAGATTTTCGGTAGGCTTTCGGGGTTGTCCCTTCGTGTTTTCTAAATACACGGTTGAAGTGGGACTGATCTGCAAAGCCGCACTCCAGGGCAATATCAATAATTGGCATATCAAGATTGGTAAGCTTTCTTTTTGCCTGCTCGATTCGATAGGCCATGACAAAGGCCATCGGGCTCTGGCCCGTCGCTTTTTTAAATAGCCTGGAGAAATGTGCAACGCTCAATGCCGCCACTTCTGCAAGCTCTTCCACGGTGATGTTTTGCCGGTAATTCTCCTGTATATGTTCTAGTACCTGCTGATAATGCTTTGAGGTAAAGCTGCTGGAAAATTCCAGCTCCTCTTCAGGCAAGTCGCCGTACTTTTGAATGAGCTTGATGAGGAATACCCGGGCAAGCGACTCAAACAAGAGATCGCTCCCCACTGACTTGGTAATCAAGGCATCTCGAAGCATAACCCCTGCGCTGCACAGGTCGGGATCGGTAAATAAGGGGAGGTCTTTCAACTGGCTGCTGGTCAGCAAGATGCCAGCCTCACTTTGAGCAAACCGTTCGAATTTGTCCGGAACCAGTGTAATAACAATGACCTTTGATCTTGCATGCCATTTCCAGCCAGAAGGTATTCCTGCCGGGGTGACGACAATCTGGTCTTTTTCAAAGGTGAATCGGATATGTTTGCCATCACGCCAATTTTCAACCTCATGGGGTTCTTCTCGTAAATTCAGCAGAATATGGTGTTGATCAAAAATCCTTGTTTCCATTTCGCCAGGCGGGGCTTCGAAGTACTCCAGTGTGAGCAGGTCTGCGGCTTTGGGGCGAGTGAGCGCTGAACTATCCAGCAGGGGGGCTGACGGGTAAATATCTTGATATCGTGGTGTCATTTCAGTAATTGCAACTCGTGAGCAATATTAATTGTTCCAGAGATTATACCACATAAGCTATGGCTTGGCAGAGGAGAGCAAGAAAACAGAAGAGTGGCCGGTTGGCAGGCAGGGACAAAATAGGCAGTGGAAAATCGTGTCGACGGCTAATCTTCAACGGCGAGTAGTAATCCATCGCTAGAACGCAGGTCTCGCATCTGAACCACTATGTAAAGAGTATCTTGCGCCTGTGCACCAAAGAGTAGGTTCAACTAGCCCTGCCTCCATTCGTTTTATCCCCTTAATCCCATATCACGCATAATCACGTAATAAGGGACAGTATTTGACAAGGAGAGTTCCATGGCTACCTACGTATGAATTGCATACTCCAGCAAAAAATGGCTATATACCTAACATGTTAAGGGTGTCGTTGCGGGGGATGGCCACATTGTAGCACGCAGCATTATTGCAACAAGAGGGAGTTAAACGTACTCCTTGGGTTCCCAAATCGACTAGTCGCATATTAAGCGTTGTGCAAGGAAATATAGTCACGATGCATGCTCATCCTTGGCATATGATTGATGATAATACTAATTATTCAAAAAGGAGGTTTTTTTGATGAAAACATGCGGGGGTGGTACGATGAAAGTTATGAATTTATTAGTAATATTTTCAATTGCTATTCTCTTGTGTGGTTGTGGTGCTGGAAAAACTTTAGTCATGGAGCCCGGAGAAAATAAATATAGTGCGAGCTCAGTATCAATTGTTCAAGATCAATGTACAGTTAATGTACCAAATGAAGTTTTGGAGGAGTTTCGTGAGAAGCTTAGTTTGAAAATTTATAACAAAGGAAAATTTAAGGAAGGGAATGAATTAGAAATCAAATATAGATTCTTGCAATTTGATCCTGGCAATCAATTTACAAGGTGGTTTTGGGGTGGTATTGGTAACACCGGGGAAGGTACATTGACAGTGGAAACAAAATATTTTGACTCAAAAGGAAATCTTGTGTCACAAATTCAATCAGAAGGAAAAATTGGAAGTGGATTTTTCGGAGGAGACTTTAGTTTAGCTGTGGATAGAGCAGCAGAAGAGATTTCGGAATACACTATCTTGAATTTTATGTGATCTCCACTCAAATGCACTGCAAGACGGTTCAGACGACAAGTGAGGGTGCTCGGCGCCGACACAGCAAGACTTATAGTCTGCGCTTTTTGCCGTAACGATATAGATTGAGAGGACAAATTATGTTCAGAATGTCTTTTCATTACCTGATGATAGCAGTCTTATTGATTGGATGTGCTGGTCCTAATCCAAATCCAGGCGAACGTACAGCTGATATGGCATGGTCTTCAGGTTCATACGCCAAATCATTTTCGATTGTAAAACCTAGCGCTGAAAGAGGAGAACCTTGGGCTCAACTTCGACTTGGGATTTTTTATGAAAACGGATGGGGAACTGAAGTTGATTATTCTAAGGCTGAATATTGGTACACAAAAGCAGCAGAGCATAAAGCAGAAGGTGATTGGGCAGATGGCAAGCTTGTGGGTGCAACTGGTAAACCTGGTTATTTTAATCAAAATAGCGATGCACTAATTGCTGAGTATAATTTGGCCAGCATGTACTACAATGCACCAGAAGGTATCAAAAAAGATTTGGAAAAGGCTCATGAATTAATAGAGAAAGTTCTTATGGAATCAGGTGGTAACTCAATATTTTTCTGTTGCGAGTTTGATGGTGGTAGATACTTCACTCAAGAACAATTTAGACTTTTGAAGTCTAGCATAATGTCTCAATTGAATAAGGATAGATAGAGTAAAAGAGGAAAAGCGTTGGAATAATAATGGATTAGCTACGCTGATATACTTGGCATTGGACTCGCTGAAGTTCGCTGGTTATGTCCACGTCCGGTCATAGGAGGATTGATGAATCGAATATTACAAATGCCAATCCTTCTGGGTGTGCTAATCCATTCAATCAGGCTACTTCGATTCGATACTTAGAACAATGTTATGAAGCTGATAAAAATGGCCATTTGGATATTGCAGAGCAAGCCTGTTATCGCGCATTGGTACAAGTTGATTGGGGGAACTTAGGGGATGAATAAAAAGGTGACAGGCTTTATGGCCTTGCAAGAATTAAAAGAAAACTTGACGAGGCGGAAGAATTGCTCCTTTAATCATTAAATATTGAGAAAATTCAGGATAATCCTGCCAATTTAAAAAACGGTCGTCGTTGGGCTGAGCTTGCATTGGTTTATGGGCAACAAGGAAAATTTGATGCTGGTATTCTATATATTGAAAAACTTTATCCAATTTCTGACATATTTACCGGCAATGAAATCGAGACTGTTGCCATTATTTTTGCTGTTTACGCCGACGAGCTAAAACAAACTAACAGATCGCTGTCAAAAAAGAACGAAGATAAAGCCTTTGAATTAGGTTTCAGTCAAGAACTTTCAGGTAGGTAGCTTGTCAAAATTCTTGGTGGATAATTTTTGATTTCTGGGTATTTACTATGAATTATTCTGAGTTAATTATTTAGCTTTCCGAAGGGAAAAACATTTGATCCGCCCCAGGTTAGTCTCATGTTCGTCCAAATTTCGTTGTTCTAAGCTGGTAGATAGTTATTTCATATCGCGTAGAGGAGACCGGGGTTAGGTTACCGTGAGAGGCATAATATAGAAAACTTTTACTTCCGATCTTACCTTCCTACTCTATGACTTTTCCCATATCTCTGTTTACCCGAGTTGGATCTTCTGAAACTCCATTAGACTTTATAAAGATATGTTACGGACAAAATTTGGTATATGCAGCGCCCATACATAATGATGATTTAGGTGTCGATTATCACAGGAGTACCTGGGCTATCAACATTACAGCCAGTACGACGAGGAGTATCCGTAGCAGTCGGGTGTAGAGCTGGTTGTCGATTTTCGTCTTCACCTTGGCTCCAAAAAAGAGAGCCAGCCCCACAGCGCCGAGCAACAGGGTGGAGCCGCCGGCAATGGTGAGGGTCATCTTGCCGGCGATGGTAAAGACCACCAGCTGGCTGAATTTTCCGAGAAAAAAACAGAGATTCGAGGCCTGGATAAAGTCTGATTTGGGACGCTTCAACTCCAGAAAATAGATAATCAGCACTGGCGCCATCACATTGGTAAGCCCGCCCAACAGGCCTGCGGCTGTGCTGAAGCCGACCATGGAGGCGCGGGGAAATTTTCGTACCCAGGCTAAATCGAGCCTGATGGAGTCTCCCAGCAGGTAGGCAAAAATGGCCAGCGCCAACAAGAGCTTGAAAACTTCAGCATTAAAAATAACCAGCAAAACAGCGCCCAGACCGTTGGCCAGCATAACCAGCAAGGCGAACAACCAGTACCTCTTCAACGCGCCGATAAAATCGCCTTCTCCAGCGATACTGACGATATTGACCAGAAAATTGGGGATGATGGTGAGCAGAATGGCGGTCTGCACATCTGTGAACAGTGCCAGCAGCGGGGTTGAGATCATGGGAAAGCCAAAACCGATACAGCCGTGCACCGAAGCAGCAAAGAAAAATATCGATGCCGCCAGAAGGAACAGTTCCAGGTTACCATCCATAACCTCTTACCTCATGTAAATATTCTTTTAACAATTACTGTCGGCAGCCAAAGCAATCAGGACAACAAGACCACGATCAGCCTGAAAATGGTGCCATAACCAACTGATTACATCAAGGATATTCAGGGTCTTGCATGCTCGAGCCAGGTGAAAGGGAAATGACGTAAGGGGAGTAATGCGAGCACAGGTGGTAAGACAAGGGGTTGAGGGAAGAATGGAGTCGTAACGCTCAGGTGCTGATATTAGCACAGCACCGGAGCGTTACGACATGACGGACAATGGTTTTTTGCAACGCTCTGTCTATGATTTTTCCCTTTTCTTCAAGAGCAGGTTGATCACCGCAAAGGTTGAGGTGGTGACGATCAGCAGAAACGACACCGCGTTGATTATCGGGGTGGAGCCATCCCGCACCTGCAGGTAGAGATTGATCGGCAGGGTTGTCTCGGACCCCACCAGAAACAGAGTGGTGTTGAAATTTTCAAAGCTCATCAGAAAGGCTACCGCGCCACTGCCGATCAGGGCCGGACGGAGAAAGGGCAGGGTGATATGCCGGATAACCTCCAGCCTGGTTGCCCCCAGGTTGAGCGCGGCCTCTTCGAGGGTCTGGTCAAATTTTTTCAGCCGGGCAGACACCACCAACAGCACGAAGGTGGTGATAAAGGAAAACTGGCCCAGCACCACCAGCCAGAATCCGGGCCGCAGCAGGGGAATGTCGATGCCAAAGGTATCCTCGAAATAGATGCCCAGGCTGTTGGCGGTTAACAGTATCGAGATACCCAGGATTACCCCGGGAATGACCAGTGGGGTCAGTGCCAGAAACCATAAGCCGCGTTTACCCGGGAACACCTCCTGCTCGAACAGAAACGCACCCGCCGTTCCCACGAGCACAGAAAAGAGCGAGACCCAGAAAGCGGTCTGGGTGGAGACCCAGATCGACTGCATATTTGAGCGGTCGTGGAGCAAGCCAATCCGTTCCGGGCCCTCACCGACAAACCAGTCGAGGGAGAACCCGTACCAGGGCAGCGCCGGAAAGTTGGAGTCATTGAAGGCCAGCACGCAGGTGACCACCAGCGGTGCGAAGAGAAAGATATAAAACAGGGCGATATAGAGCTTGAACAGACCGGCGTAGCCTCTTTGCTGCGGTAAAGATCGGATCATGACAAGGCCCTCCCCAGCTCCTGCCTGCTGATTTTCAAGCCGGTCCAGATGAGCATGGAACTTAGCAGCAGTAAGAGGAATCCGAATGCTGCTCCCTGGTTCCAGTTGAAGCTGGCGATAAACTCGTTATAGATCTGCTCGGTGAACCAGAGCGAGTTCTTGCCGCCCATCAGGGTGGGGGTGAGGTAGTTCCCCAGGGCGAGCATGAAGACCACGATGGCGCCGGAGGTGATGCCGGGTGCCGCATAGGGGATGATGATGGTAAAAAAGATGGTCGCCGGCGAGGCCCCGAGATCGTGGGCGGCCTCGATCATGGAATCGTCCATACCCTCCAATGAAGAGATGAGCGGAACAACCATGAACAACATGGAGGTATAGACCAGGCCCATCAGCATGGTCACATCGTTATAAAGCATCTCTATGGGAGTGTTGATAATGCCTATAGAGACAAGCAGATGATTGATCACTCCGCTCTCCCGCAGCAGAATCATCCAGCCATAGACCCGTACCAGCTCGCTCACCCAGAAGGGCATCAGCAGCAGGATGGTGAGAAAACCGCTGAAGCGTGGGGAGACCACCTTGGTGATATAAAAAGCGACCGGAAAGGTTACCAGAAATGTGAACAGCGTCACGGTAACCGCATAGACCGCTGTGCGGGCAAAGGTGTACCAGTAGATCTCTTCGGTGAAGAAGGTGCGATAATGGTAAAAGGTCCAGATATCCTCACCGAAATCGTCCCTGCCCCTCAGGGACATCAGCAGCAGCTCGATGTGTGGGACGACGATCAGCAGCACCAGCCAAAGCAGCACCGGGGTCAGGAAAATGAGTAGACCGAGGCGGAGATGTTGTTTCATCATGATTCCCCCCGCCGGTAACAGCGGCAGCTGTCGCGGTGGACACCGGCGCTGATGACATCACCCTGCCTGATATGGGCGAACTGTTCGTTCTGGGGCAGGGCCACGGTGAGCTCCAGTTCCGCTTCGATGCCTTCGATTCCGGCCAGAAACTTGGTGTTTGAGCCATCGAAGAGGATGTTACGTACCTTAAGCCGGAACCGGTTGATATGTTTCAGCTCTTCGGCTGGGTTCAAGATGATCGCTTCTGGGCGAATGAAGAGCTCTAGTTTGCCATCGAGTTCACCACCGGCAACCGCCTCCATCTCAAGGCCGAATTCGGTTTGTACGGTGAGCGGCTCGTTACTGGTCAACCGAACAGGCAATGCATTGGTTTCCCCGACGAAGCCCGCCACAAAGCGGCTTGCCGGGTTACGATAAAGATTGGCCGGGCTGTCGATCTGTTCGAATCGACCGTGATTCATCACCGCCACCCTGTCAGACATCACCAGCGCCTCGGACTGGTCGTGGGTAATGTACATGAAGGTGGTACCCACATCGGCCTGCAGTTTTTTCAGCTCGATCTTCATCTGCTCACGCAGCTTGAGATCAAGTGCGCCGAGAGGCTCATCCAGCAGCAGCAGGGATGGTTCCAGCACCAGGGAGCGGGCAATGGCCACCCGCTGCTTCTGGCCGCCGGAGAGTTGGGAGATGTCTTTGGTGCCATAGCCTGCCAGGTGGACCCGCTCCAGCATGGCCTCCACTTTCTTTCGTATCTCCGAAGAGGTGAGGCCTTGCCGCTTGAGCCCGAACGCGATGTTGTCTCGTACGTTCATCATGGGAAAAAGCGCCAGATTCTGGAACACCAGATTGACCGGCCGCCTGTTGGGCGGCACCGAGGCCATGTCCCGGCCCCTGATCGCAATGGTTCCGGAAGAGGGCGCAAGAAAGCCTGCGATCATGCGGAGCAAGGTGGTTTTGCCGCAGCCGGAAGGTCCGAGTATGGAGAAAAAGCTGCCTTCTTCAATCTGGAAACTGATATCGTCTACCGCTGTAAAGGTGCTGAACTGTTTGCTGAGGTTACGGATGTCGAGAACTGGAGGCATGGCGTGTAGTGGGTGTAATGCGGAAAAAAACGATGCCGCCTCCTGACCTGGAAGCGGCATCAGTTGTGTGATATTGGGAGCAACTGCGCTGCCGAATTATGTTTCGAAATCTAAACGAAACGAGGCAAAGCATCGTTTTCGGGTAAAGACTACTTGGCGGCTTTCACCTTATCCAGAATCTTCCCCTCGATCTGCTCAATATTGGCCCCAACCGGCGGATACCACTTGATGTTGTCGATATCCTCTGAGCTGAAGGAACGAGCGATGTTATCACGCACTTCGGCTACCAGGTGCTGGCCAGCATCCTTGGAGGCGGTGGCATATCTTTCGGCGTTGGTGAAAACGGCAGCGTTTTCAGGACGCAGCATGAAATTGATCCACTCATAGGCACCTTCCACGTTCTTGGCCTTGGCGGGGATGGCAAAGGTGTCGATCCAGCCCAGGGCCCCGCTTTTGGGGGCGATGAAGTCGATATCCGGATTTTCGGCGTGCAGCTTCCAGCCACCATTATCCCAACCCATGGCGACGGTAACCTCGCCACTGCGTACCATCTCCAGCAGTGCGTCACCGTTGGACCAGTAATTCTTTACGTAAGGCTTGGCCTCGATCATCTTGGCGGAGACATCATCCATCAAGGCCTTGTAGGCTTTGGGGTCATCATATTTGGAGAAGGGGTCTGCACCCTCGGCGAAGGCCAGGGCGATCAAGGTGGGGCGCTTGAGACGGTAGCTGATCCGGCCGTCGTATGCCTGGTTCAGCAGTGCGTCATAGTCTTTTGCTTCCGGAGCAAGCTTGGTGTTGACGATCAGCCCGGAGGTGCCATAGCAGAATGGAACCCCGAAAGAGTCTTCACCGACCTTGGTGTTTTTCTTAACAGCTTCCAGCATTGAAGGAATGATCTGGGCGCTTTCAACTTTGGTGTAATCAAGAGGTTGGTAGAGCTTGTACTCTGCCTGTACGGAGGAGATGCGGTCCTGACTGGGCTGGGCCAGGTCGAAACCGGCGCCACGGGTGGCGCGGAGCTTGGCGATCATCTCCTCGTTGTTGCTGTAGGTCAGTTCAACCTTCATGCCGGTCTCTTTTTCAAACTTGGTGACCAGCTCCTGCGGGGCGTAGCCTTTCCAGGTGAGAATTTTCAGGGTGTCCTGGGCCTGGGCACTGGAGGCGAGGCCGATGAGTGCAACAGAGGCGAGAGTCAAAAGTCTCTTCATGGTATTCTCCTTGTTTTTAAAAAAAGGTGATACTTCGAATGCGGGTTTAAAGATGTGTCGCGATCTATGAGTCAGTGGGCAGCAGCTCTTTTACCCATTGGATTACTTAGAAAAAAATGATCGGACAGGGACAACCCTAAACCTTGAGACAGCTTGATTCAACGACTATCAGCTTGCACTATCTGGCTTAACTGACATTTAAACAAAGATCAATCAAATTGTTAAATTTTGCTAACAAAACCTGAATGTTGATCGCATTTTCGTGGAGCGGAATCATGGTAAACCATTGTGGGCAACATACAACTATTGTCTTGTGGTGCATAACCTGTACAATGAGCGCCTGACGCTAGCACCCCGACAAGAGCAATCCAGCCGGGATGTTCTTGGCCAAAGCAATAACTATCGAAAAATATAGAGTAATTATGACAGAGCAGAAAACAGCACTCATCACCGGTGGCAATAAAGGCATCGGCCTGGTACTCACCAACAAGTTCATTGAGGCAGGGCACGATGTGATCGTTGTTGCCCGAAATTTTGACGACTTCACACTGGCTGATCATCAGCAGGTGAGGGTGGCGCCATTTGATCTCAGCAACATAGACGGCATTCCGCAGTTGATCGCGGATTTGCCCCCGGTTGATATCCTCATCAACAATGCGGGCGTGCTCTTTTCCCTGCCCTATGACAACTATCCGTCGGAAAAGCAGGAGCAGATGCTGAAGATCAACCTGGAAGCCCCGGTGGCAATGATCCGGGAAGTAGCAAAATCTATGGTGGAGAAAGGCTACGGCCGGATCGTCAATAACTCGTCAATTGCCGGGCATATAGGCCATCCCGACCTCTGGTACGGTATTACCAAGGCGGGTGTGATCAACATGACCAAGAGTTACGCCAAGATTCTCGGCGGCAATGGCATCGTGATCAACGCCGTGGCCTCCGGGCCGGTGGAGACCGAGATGCTCTATACCATTCCGGAAGCACGCAGAAAAGCCATCAAAGAGGCTGTCTATACCGGGCGGTTTGCCAAACCGGAAGAGGTGGCAGATACCATGTTCTGGCTGGCAACCGATTGCCCTGAATATATCAACGGCACCTGTATTGATATCAATAACGGCGCCTTTCCAAGATAATTAGGGCTTGGTCTGAAAACTGCTCGGCGCCGGCCCTCTGTCGGCACCGACGTTTTTTTGGGCGATGATGGGGTTCCGGCATTTCCGCCCCCGGATGGCCGGCGACCTCAAATACACCTGTTACTATTTCTGCAACCTATCAAATTTACATGGTATATAGATTAAAATATACGGTGCAGAAGCCGAGTGCCAGGGACTCATCGTGGAACGGATATAAATGAAGGCCAATAAATGAAGGCCGCGAAGGGGTCTGAACGGGCTTGCTGCAATTTGCCGGTTAACTACCGATCAGTCGATTTAAACTGAACAACCAATGAAGAACATACTCTATCTCTTTCTCTTTTCCCTGCTTCCCGCGGTGGCATCCGCAGGTGATCTCAAGCCATTGACGATGGATGGCTGCAGTGTTTTCCCGGACGGGACATTGGAACATCAATCACTCTGGGTCGAATGCTGCATCAAGCACGATATAGCCTACTGGCAGGGTGGTACCCATGAGGAGCGGCTGCAGGCGGATCAGGAGCTGGAGCAATGCGTATCGAAAGTGGGTGAACCGGAAATCGCCCGACTTATGCTTGCCGGGGTCCGTGTTGGAGGTTCACCGTATTTCCCCACCAGTTACCGCTGGGGTTATGGCTGGCCCTACCCAAGAGGTTACCAGGAACTGACTGCTGATGAGAAAGAGGAAGTCCGCAACAAGCTCAACTCGCTGGAAGTCCTGTTAACCAGCATTTTGTCAGAGCTGCAGCCCTGAGCCGCTGAATTCGAGACCCCATACCCCGTAGACGCACTGCAGCAACCTGTGTACCTCTCACGGAGTTAAGGGTGCTGATTGTCAGGAACTTTTGTTGCACTTTCTGCACTATGCCAATATGATACATGTGATTCGTTGAAAAAAATTGATACATTTCAGAATATTGCAGGTTGTTGTTTGGTATTGTGTTTTCAATCTGGATGTTTGTGAGGGAGGTTGATGGTACTGCGGAACGGGAAGTCACGTTCCGCCTGAATAGGTTGGTGAATACGAGACCACGGAGAGTGCAATGAAAAAGCTTCAAGAGATCGGTATTGCATTGGGGTTGGGACTTGTCAGCTGTAATCTCTATATTTTCTTCAGTCAGCGGCTGTTCGAATTGGATCTTTTGCGAAACACCCACGGCTGGGTTGATGAGGTGCCTGTATCATATCAATATTATGCCTCTCTGAGCCACTTCGGCGTCTCTGAATGTCTTGCCGTTTTTCCTGCAGTGACAATGATTGGGATCTTTCTCGGGCTTATCGCTGGCGGCAGTCCCTTGAAAAATGGTCTTCTCGCCTCCGTCGGATTCTGTGCTCTTCTTATCCTCTCCGCTACGACTTTTGAACCGATAAGTTTTGTAATGTTTTTTCTTAAGTCAATCTGCTGGTGTGTACTGTCTGTGGCCGCCACTGCCGCAGGCGGACATCTACGAAACGCATTCACCCCTGCGTCTGCACACTGAAGCAAACACCGAACTTGATCCGAATCTAACTTTAGCTGGGCTAAGTTTTATTATGTAAATATAGATATTTATGCTAGATTGATAGCTCAGGATTGACGCTGCTGGCAGGGAAATTCAGACTGAATGAACTGGATATAATACAGGAAAGGGGTAGAGCCGGCTCATTACCGAGCGGGAACAAAACTGGAGTGCTTTGGAGGGAACATGAAAAGTTTTAAAGTCGGCACATTTAATCTGTACAACCTGGTGCTGCCAAATCACATATATTACGGTAATAAAAAATATTCTAACGAAGATTTTGACAAGAAAGTGCAGTGGATCGGAAACCAGGTGGAAAAAATGGATACCGAGATCCTGGGGTTTCAGGAGATCTTCCACAGGGAAGCGCTGGTATCCGCCCTCGGCTCAACCCATTTTTCTGCTGAGCACATTCATGTTTTGGGGGAAACCGGGAATTCACCCGTGGTTGGTTTGGCTACGACTTTTCCACTGATAGGGGAGGCAGAGTCGATCTCGCAGATCCCTGAGGAAGTAACCGGGGCGATTGAAGGGGTTGCTGGCCATTATACCACTTTTTCAAGGCCGGTTCTGAAAGCGAGGCTGCAGTTGGAAGAAGACCTTCAGGTCACGGTGATTGTGGCTCATCTTAAATCGAAACGACCAAGTATTGTAGAAGGTGAAGACGATGACGATTTTCTGGTAAAGGCGATAGGACAGACCAGATCCTTGTTGCGGAGATCAGTGGAGGCAACCGGCTTGAGAAAACTGGTACTTGATGCGCTGAGCGATAATGATGAGCCGGTCATCGTCATTGGTGATCTCAACGACGCCACCCATTCGGTGACCAGTTCGATTATCGCCGGGCCCATGCCGTGGAAATTCGATTCGTTGGAAAAAAAGAAAAAATATTGGGACCGGGCGCTCTACAGCGCCTTTGATATTATTGCTCTGAAGTCGTTTAAGAATGAATGGCCGACCCATATTTTTAATGGTCATTATGAGGAACTTGATCACATTTATGTATCCCAGGAATTCTTTTTTCGTAATAAAGATCGGCTGGGTGATGTGAATTTTGTTCATGTTCTCGATGATCACCTCAAAGACGATACTCTCTCAAGGGATAAACTGCCCAAATGGCAGTCGGATCACGGCCAGGTAGTGGCGAGCGTGAGGTTCCGGGAATAGAAAAAGGTATGCACCGTATGGGGGCCGTGAAATACAAAAGGGTCTACCGTGCCGACTGCGAATGGGTGCATGATTTCATGACCAGGCTGTTTGCGTTGCGGCTGAGAGGTCTTTCCCTGCGCCCTGAGGGCATCACCCTGGCTGAAGTAACAGATTACCTTCCCAAAGATATCGATGATCAGGATGCGTTTTGTGTTGTTGCAGAAATAAACGGCGAGATTGTCGCTATGTTGACCTTTAGCCGATATACAAGGGTCGATTACCGCCACTGCGGCGATTTTGCCATGGCCGTTTTACCCGGGTACTGGCGAAGAGGCATCGGTTCTTCCCTGTTGCAGGAGTTGGAGCAGTGGTGTCGTGCAGCCGGTGTGAGGAAAATCGAGCTCGGGGTCTGGGCCGGCAACGACGCTGCTGTTCGCCTCTATGAACGGCACGGATATCATCACGAAGGGTGCCGGAAGAACTCAATACTTCGTGATGGCAAGTTTCTGGACATGCTGCTGATGGGCAAGATGGTCGGTGCTGTCCCCGAAGAAAACCGGTAGTCGCCCAAAACCACTGCCGGCTGATCTGCATCTGCCCACGTTCCTCTGCCATGAGCTGCCTGTTAAAAGTGGTACTGCAAATAGATGGTGTTGTAGTTTGAGCCGCCTTTGATCCTGCCGAACTGGGATGCGGATTCGAAAATTGCGGATCTGTGATGAATGGAGTACCCCAGATACCAGTTGTTGAACCGCTCACTGTTCAAGAGATCACCAAGATCGACATCCACAGAAAAATCTAGGTAGTTCATGAGGTTACTTGGCTCATACCCCTTTCTGTCCATTTCCGATTGCTCGATATACGTAATGTCTGAAACGTAGGAGATACCCTCGGCAAGACCGAAACGCCAGCGGGTCGGCCAGTTGAAGGTGTAGTAGCCCTTGATCGCCACCACATATTCCTGGCTTGAGCTTTGCACAGATGAGTTCCAATGCCAGACTATACCCGGCGTGATGTAGAGGTCTATGGGCAGGCCGAACAGCTCGTCGGCAAGGGGGTAGCCGTAAAAAATGGAGGTAAGCTGGTTGTTGTACTCGTCCGCAACGGTGCCGCCGGTGATGATGTCGCCAATATTCGATGGGGTCCCCCAGCCGTGGGCCACCCGCAGATAGGGGGTGTTGGAAAGGGCACGTTTTCTAGTCTTGTTCTTTTCGTTGAAAAAGCCCAGGCCAAGGGAGAATTCATCGACCCTGTCCTGATCCACGTATTGGGAGGCGCTGATACTGTCGCCGAGAAACGTCGTCTGCACATTCCCCAGGGCGTAGAGGTTCTTCCACAGGTGGTAGCGGGCGTTGAGGCCGATGGAGAAGGCGGTTCCACTTCCCACATGGGTCTGGTCGTAGCCGTAATAGTAGTCGTTGAATTCACTGCTGGCATAGCGGAGACGGACATATGGCCAGAGTTCGAGATCGTCGGAATGATAGCTGTACCGCATGTGCAGGTTCGAGTGAATCCGGCCATGATCATCGCTGAACAGTTCAAGATCGCCTGTCAGGTGTTTATTGGCATACAGACGCAACCTCAGTCCCAGGTCGATGGTGTCCGCCTGAATTTCGTTCTGGTACTCCTGCGGGATGTCGACAAACCGTAGACGGCCCAGCAGGTCAAGACGATACCGTTGGTCTTCGATCAGCTTGACGCCGCCTCCAAGTCCGTCCAGGAAAAAACGCTGGCCGTTGAAATAGAGCATGGGCACAAAGCTGCTCACGGTATCATTGCTGGAGGCAAAGGGAATGGTGGCGGTGCGGACAACGGCAGCAACTCCCCAGTCCTGTTCCTCTATGGTTTTGGATTGCTGAAAAAGGGCGTTCGCATTGGTGGGGAGCCAGAGCAGAGCCGCAAAAAGAGTTGAGGCAACCAGGTTGCGCCGTGGTGTTACAGTGAGAGCAGTAATGTTCATCGATAAAAAATTGGGGAATACATCCGGGAAAAAGCTCAGGGAAATCCTTGCAAGCAGATTGGAGGCGACAGGGTGAGTACCCTGCACCTGCTGCTGGGAGGAGGCGACTGCCTGTCGTTGATTAATGACGGATTGGAACAACGACACCCCAGCGGGTGTGAGGTGTGACAGGCACCGCCATCTAACAAGACCTGGAGGAAAAGAGCAAGGTTTTTAGGGCGCTCGGGTGACGGTTGTTAAAGGATCCTGGCGCTACGGCTTTGCTGCAGGAAAACAGATAAAGTGACCCGCAGGGCGGAATCCTGATTGCATCAGCCGCTGGAATGGCTAATAATATTGACGCCATGAGTTTTACTGCTCATTTGCGCGCTCAATCTGACGCCCCACCGGGCGGCCACTGTCTGTTGCGGATCTGCATCCCTGATGAGCATGGGATGTCTCTTCCCGGCTAATACTCGTGAACAACTCTCCGTCCTGCCAGCACTGCAGCTCTGGTGATGCTGTTCCAGGTTTGAATATATGATACAAATTATCGCTCTTCTGGCTCTTTTAGCCGCCTTCCCGGCCTTATCCACCGATATGTACCTGGCCGCTATACCCCTGTTAGTCAGCGAATGGCAACAGCCGCTGGTCGTCGTCAACCTGACCCTGGTCGGCTTTTTCATAACCTATTGCGGCTTTTTACTGGTGTATGGTCCGCTTTCCGACCGCTATGGCAGACGCCCGCCGCTGCTTGCAGGCTTGCTGCTCTTCGTCGTTGCCAGTTTGCTCTGCTCTATGGCGAACGATGTGCAGACCATGATTGTGGCCCGGGTCATGCAGGGGGCGGGGGCGGCCAGCGCATCGGCTATCTGCTTTGCAATCTGTAAGGATCTTTATGAGGGTAACATCCGCCAGCGGATATTCGTGCAGCTGGGGATTATCGTGGCGACGGCCCCAATGCTTGGCCCGCTGATAGGCAGCTGGATTATCGATCACGTCGGCTGGCACTGGGTTTTTGTAGTGCAGGCGGTAATGGGAACAATCGCCCTGGCGGGTGTTTGGCGGCTGCCGGAGTCCCTGCAGCAGAAAAGCACCGAAAAGCTGCGGCGGGTGATGCTGAGCTATGTTCGTCTGGCCCGAAACCCCAGGTTTTTCCTCCTGAACCTGGCCTTCTCGGTGCTGGGCATCCCTATTTTTGCATTTATTGCTGTATCATCCAATATCTATATAACCAACTTCGGCTTTTCCGAAAAAGTATACGGCTATTTTTTTGCCTTGAATGCTTCGGCATTTATGTTGGCCCCCCTGTTGTTTTCGAGGGTTAACCACAAGGCCCCCCTGGCGAGGCTGCTGCCGCTGAGCTACAGCTTACTACTGGGGGCCGCATTGCTGATGTTGCTGCCTCTGCCAGATCCCTACAGACTGGTGATACCGATGTGGCTGATGACCTTTGCCTTTGCTTTTGGCCGGCCTCCTGGCAATAATCTCTTGCTGGAACAGGTGGAACAGGATATCGGGGCTGCCTCTTCGCTGATGGTCTTTCTCTATTTTTTTACAGGTGCCCTGGCCATGTGGTTTATCTCACTGGACTGGCAGGATACTGTCCGGGTCCTGGGATTTCTCGGTAGCTGTTCCGCCGCCATAACTCTTTTGGCCTGGCTTGTCATCAATCGGATTTTCAAGCTGAAGATGCCGTCCTGAAAATCTTTTTCCATGAAGGAGGGGCGCTGGAGGGCATATCATAAGAGGTAGGCAATGCCCAAGGGGCCGCTCTGGACACCAATGAGCTCTCTGTCCCTGGCCTGCTCGTGCAAAGTCGTATCCAGGGATCAGCTTAAGGAGTAACCATGAAAATCACATCTGCAGCCTCCGCTTTTGTCCCGCTGGTTCTTGCGGCAATTCTGGCCTCCTGTTCGCCTGGTCAGAATTTGGCCACTACTGCGAACAACACTGCTGCTGGCGCCAAGGCTGCCCCGGGGGCGGACAACTCGAGGACCTTTGTTTATCAATGCGATGAAAAGTTTCAGTTTGTCGCCCACCTCAGCGGTGATACCGCCTGGCTGTTTTTACCCAAACGTACCGTGGCTCTTCGGCAGATGCCGACTCTTACAGGCGCTCAATATGGTGATGGTGAGAGTACCTTCCTGGTTGATGGTGAGTACGGCTGGTTTAGAGGAGCAGAGGGCGAATACGAAGAATGTCTAAATAACCGGAAAAAAGCGGTCTGGGAGCATGCCAAGCTCCGGGGCGCGGATTACAGGGCCGTCGGCAATGAGCCCGGCTGGAGTGTGGAGATCTGGCCGGAGTATATCCGCTATATCGGGGATTATGGCAGCGTCAGTTACACCTTTGAGCGACCGGAACCACGAATCGATCAGCAGGCAAGAACCACCGTCTATGAAACGGCTGATGCCGATGTCTCATTTACCTTGCAGATCCGGGGAGAGAAGTGTCTGGACACCATGAGTGATGAAGAATATTCAACTGCTGTGACCATCTGGGTTGACGGCCGGGAGCTTCGTGGCTGCGGCAAGGCCCTGCACTGAATTTTAGCCAGCAGGGTATGATGGTAGCTCCGCCAGCTTCGATTCATATTCATTACACAATCTGTCTGCAGAGGACAGGAAATAGCTAGGAGCGGGATTGTCAGTACCTTCAGTTCCGGTGGGCCCGCCCATCGGAACTTTCTTATCTTCCAGGCTGATATTATCAGCCTGGCATACCGATATACCCCGCAAGCCACATGCTCAGTGGCGGGTAAAACGAGATGATGAGCAGGTCGACTATAAGGATCAGCAGAAAGGGGATTATGCGTCTACTGATGGCGCCGATATGCTCCCCGGAGATTGCACCCGAGACGATCAGGCAGATGCCCATGGGGGGCGTCAGCATGCCGATGGCAAGGTTGGTGACAACGATCACCCCGAGATGGACAAGGTCGATACCGAGAACCGGGACCATGGTGACGATCATCGGCACCAGCAGGATGAGGGCTGCGGTGGTTTCCACAAAGGTGCCGGCGACAAGCAGCAGCAGGTTGATCAGCAGTAACAGGACGACCGGGTTGTCTGAGACACTAAACAGGGTCTCGGCAAGCCGTGCCGGCAGATCCTCGATGGCGGCGATCCAGCTGAAGACCGAGGCGGTGGAAATGATGAACATCACCACCGCGGCAATGATCGAACCCTCGATAAACACTGCCGAAAGGTCACGAAGCATGATCTTTTTATAGATAAACATGCCGACCACAAAAGCGTAGACAACGGCCACCGCGGCCGATTCCGTGGCTGTGAAGATGCCGCCCAGGATACCGCCCAATACGATAACGGGGGCACCCAGCGCCAGCAGCGCCTGTCTGAGGGCGGTCAGTACCGCCCGCCAACTAAACACATTTTCGGCCCTGTACCCGTGTTTGACGGAGATGAAGGTGGCGGTGGCAATCAGGGTCAAACCGATCAGGATGCCCGGCAGGATTCCGGCGGCAAAAAGCTTGCCGATGGAGGCACCGGTCAAGAAGCCAAAAATAATCATAGGAATTGATGGCGGAATAATAACGCCGATACTTCCCCCGGCGGCCTGCACCGCCGCGGCGAAATCTGCTCGATATCCCGATCTCCTCATTGCCGGGATGAGCAGTCCCCCAACCGCGGCGGTGTCGGCGGCTGCTGAGCCGGAGATGCCCGCAAAGAACATGGCGGAGACGATGGTCACCGCAGCCAGCCCTCCCGGCAGCCAGCCCACCAGGGCGTTGGCCAGGTTAATCAACCGCTCGCTTATCCCGCCTTTTTCCATGAGCAGTCCCGCATACATGAAAAGCGGTACAGCCATCAGGTGAAAGGAATCAGCCCCGGAAAACATCCGCTGGATTACCACCATCAGTGAGAAATCACTGCCAATGAGCATTACCGACACAGAAGCCAGGCCGATGGCGATGGCGATGGGCACGTTCAGCAAAAAGAGCGTCAGCAGGAGTATCAGCAGTAGTGAACCGCTCATCTGTTTCTCAACCTTTGGTTAATCTCGTCCTGTACCTGTCGTGGACAGAGTTCATAGAAAAGCATGCCGATCCCGTGCAAACTCAGCAGGACGCCACTTACCGGGATGATTGAGAAGATAATCCACTTGGGAAGCGCCAGGGCAGGGGTGGTCTGCATTCGCACAAAATAGGCGAACTCAATGCCGTAGCGGATGATGATGGCAAAAAAGAACAGGCAGAGCAGGTGGATCGCCAACCGGTTGAGCAACTTGGCCTTGGAACCGAGGCGTGAGTAGATAAGATCCACCCCTGGATGCAGACCTCGCCAGTAGGCCACAGTGGCCCCTAAAAAGGTCAGCCACACCAGCAAGTATCTGGCCAGCTCTTCTGACCAGAAGAGTGAACTGTTGAGGATATAGCGGCAAAACACCTGGCTGACCACCACCAGGGTCATCAATGTTCCGAGCCCCAGCAAGCCGCATTCAGTCAGTCGGTTACAGAAGCTGCTGAGTTGAGCCACACGCACTGCTGTAGAAGGCAGGAGAGCGGCTGAACGGCCCCGGGGCTTGGGGCTATGGGTAGGCAACATTATCTTTTAACTGTGCTGTGCTATTCTTTCGTTGCCTCAAGCGCTCTGCCGAGCAGGTCCTGGACTTTGGGCTCGCTGAAGAGGGCAATGTCTTTCAGGTCGGAGACCTTCTCCCTGAAAGCGGTTCTGTCCAGTTCCTCGACCACGACCATGCCCTTTTGCTGGAGCAGCGCCAGCCTGTCCGCATCCTTGGCCCGGTTATCGGCCCGCTGGAAACGTGCGGCCTCACGCATGGCGCCGGCTATCAGCTCCTGGTCCTCGGGCTTGAGGCCCTGCCACCAGGTAAGGGAAGCCACGTCGATATGGGCAGAGTAGACATGGCGGGTCATGCTCATATGTTTCTGGATTTCATAGAACTTGTAAACTTCCATTACCCAGAGCGGGTTTTCCTGTCCGTCGATGACCCCCTGCTCAAGCTCAGTATAGATTGGCCAGGGCATTGGGGTCGGGTTGGCACCCAACGCCTGCCATATCGCCTTGTGCAGGGCGGAAGCCATGACACGGATCTTTAAGCCGCGTATATCCTCCGGGCTTTTGACACTCCGCTTGGAGTTTGTCAGGTTCCTGAAGCCGTTTTCAGAAAAGCAGATGCCCTTAAATCCTGATGACTCGACGCTTTTCAGGATTTCCGCACCAAGCGGTCCGTCGAGTATCTCGTCTGCCTGTTCGTTGTCTTTAAAAAGAAACGGATAGTCGATTACCCTGACGATGGGATCGAAACCGTCGAATGGCCCGGAAGTGATGACCCCCATCTGGATGGTGCCCATCTGGATCTGCTGCAGGATCTCGGTCTCATTGCCCAGGGAGGCCGAATGAAAAACCTTCACCCGGAACTTTCCCTTCGAGCGCGCCTCCACCAGCTCCTTGAACTTGTCGGCCACGATATTCTGGGCCGAGCCCGGCTTGGTGACAACTCCAAGCTGGATTGTGGTTGCGGCGTGTACTGAGGAGATAAGAATGAGGCAAAAAAGAACGGAAAACAGCAGAAAAGAGTGTCTCATAGCATACGTACTCGCGTTGAGGGTGAACGGAAAGACAATCGTTTCAAACAGTTCGGGAACTATAGCATCTTGCTGTGAAATGTCAAAGAATCCGCAGGGAGATTCACATCATAAAAGGTTTTATTCGTGAATATAGATGCTTGCCGAGTGGTACTTTGCAGCGGGAGGTGCAGCCTGGTTAACGTTACATGACAATGTGGTGCAATTTTACCCCCACTCCTTTGACTGCCAGCCAGTTCTGAAAAACTCATACTTCAGCAGCTTGAATTACCTCAGCCCGAAAGCTATATTGACAGCCTCGTTGACACAGTTGGAACAACTCATCCCCCTCCACACAAGGCACGCCACCATGGTCCAATACAACCAGGATACCGCCCACGAAATCGAAAGAAGCTACATCACTCCGGAAGTGGCACAGCAGCGTGTACGCACCAGTGAAAGTCTTGCCCTGCGCGGCGGCGATCATGTCCTTGATGTTGGTTGCGGCACAGGTTTTCTGGCCCGCGAGATGGCGATCACCATCGGCCCGGCAGGCCGGGTCGTCGGCATTGACAGCAGCCCGGATATGCTCGAGGTGGCGGCGCAGCGCTGTGCCGGTTTGGCACAGGTGAGCTTCAAGCAGGGATTGGTTGAACAACTCCCGGAACAGGATCACAGCTTTGACGCCCTCGCCTGCGTCCAGGTTCTTCTCTATGTCGATGATATCGTTCAGGCACTGGCTGAAATGTACCGGGTTCTGAAACCGGGTGGCCGCATCGCCGTGCTGGAGACCGACTGGCGTGGAACGGTGCTGAACTCTTCCAATCCCGAACTGACAGGCCGCATGCTCAGGGCCTGGGATGCGGCAGTCCCCAGCCCCAACCTGCCACCCCGCCTTGGCCCGTTGCTGCGCAGCCAGGGCTTTGGCGCTCTTCGCGTCGAAGCAATTCCGATCCTCAACCCAAGCTATGCACCCGACAATTTCGCAGTCGGTGCTCTGGAGTGGATCGCCCGCTATGCCCTTGAGCAAGGCGCCGTCACTGCAGCCGAAGCCGGCTGGTGGCTTGAAGACCTGAAGCATTTGGGGGAGAAGGGGGAATTCTTCTTCTGCATCAACCGCTTTCTTTTCAGCGCCGTCAGATTCTGAGCGTTGAAAGTTCCCGCGAGGGCGTGTTGTCTACTCTCAGACCATTAGACAAGATCCCAAGGTATCACATAATCCCAATTTTGCGAGTAGACCCGCTTATCTCCCTCATAGGCATCAAGCTCCGCCCTGAGGTAAAAGTTTTCTGGCAAGGAACTGAGGACTATGCGGCTGATTGCCTGGTCAATGCTCTGGATATACTGCGATCGGCTGTCGTCAACGACCTTCAGTTGGGATACATCCGTGGCAAGATCCCGGACCACTGTCCAGTTGTGATATTCCGGTCTAATCACCTCCATCCTTTCAGGCGGGGCTGCTTCCGGTGGCTCAAATGGCCGCAGTTGTGCGTCTTCAGACTGTGGCTTTCGGGTGGGCAGCAGCCTGCTGTTGCTTGTATACAGCTTGACTCCGGTTAACTCCGGTGCCGGCCATGCCATCGGCCAGTAGGAAGTGGAAACAGCCACACGTATCCTATGACCGGCTGCAATCACTTGGCCGATGTAGTTCAGATCCACCTTGACCCTGTACCGTTTGCCTGGCTCAAGTATTTCGGGAAATTCGCTGCAGTTTCTGTGGGTGAGGTTGAGAAGACCGTAGGAAATCCGGGTTGCTTTATTGTCCGGGGCGATATCGGACAGCCTGACGGCGATCATGGCAACGGGTTTGTCCGCTTCAAGTCCGAGTTCTACCAGAGGAGCCCCCCAGTATCTCAATCGGTTGCTCCAGTGGTGCACTGTCATAAACACGCGCTCCCCCGTCTTCCTGGCGCTGATCATGGGACAGTTCCGGGGCGGATGCGTAGGAACACCATCTCCCTGCTAACAGCCCCAACTAAAGAGGAGACTGCAGTCGACAGCATTCATTCTCCCAGCTTGGTATGGCAGTGGAATCAAGCAACCATGCCAGTGCTCATCGCGAATCTGCAATTGCAGGATACTGACGTGATATTTTGCGAGTTGCCCAACATTATATATAAAATAACCATTTAACATAATTTGGAATCATCTCGCATGTAGTGAGTCAAGTTGTGATGGGCATTCAACCACTTGCTAGTAATTTCCAGTTTCATACTGAATGGGGCTCCCAAGGTTATGAATTTAGCTTGGCGCGACTGAAATTATCTTGCAAAAATAATGTCAAAATTTTTATAACTATTTTGATGGATTATTAATGACGTGCGAAAACGACTAAGGAGAGAATAAATGGATAAATGGGTATGTACAGTTTGCGGTTATGTCTATGATCCGATTGCAGGAGATCCCGATAACGGCGTAGATCCCGGAACAGCTTGGGAAGATGTGCCAACTGATTGGCTTTGCCCGATTTGTGGAGCCTCCAAGAGCGATTTTGAAAAAGAATAAAGATCGTGACGACGGTAGTTATTAGTGTTGCGATATAAAGGGTTATTGAACCCGAAACGTTATACCGTGCTCTCTTACACCGTTATTGCCGTAGCCCAACTTGTTCCAGGTAGCCTGCATTGGCTGTTTTTCACCATTGCGATCTGTGGCGCGGGACAAAATCGTATAGTTTCCCGGTCGAGAAATGTTAAACACATATTGCCATTGCCTCCATGCGAATGGTTCATCTGGACCTATGAAAGTTGCAAGCTGCCAGGTATTTCCGTTGTCCGTTGAAATCTCCACTTTATCTACGTTTGTTTCACCTGCATAAGCAGCACCCAAAATAGTGACTGCACCAATTGGTAAAATTTCATCTATCTCCGGCTGAGTAATTATGGATTTTATTTTCATTTCGGCTACGGTGCTTCCGCTTTTCGGGTTTTGTCCCTTGTCATATATGCGGTAGACATCATCCATGTAAAACCCCCGGAAAGGTTCACTCAAAAGAGTTATCCTGCTCAACCATTTGACGCAGTTGGCGCCAGTCCATCCAAGAGCCAGCGCGCGTAGAGGAAAACCATGTTTAAGGGGAAGTGGATCTCCATTCATTTCGTATGCAAGCAAGGTGGAGGACATAGCTTTTTTTAGTGGAATGCTGCGAATAAACTTGATCTGAGCTTTGCCCAATGGCATGTCGAATCCTTCGAATGCGACATGATGGGCATTTGACGCGACACCTGCTTTTTCTAAAAGATCTTTCAACCAGACACCACCCCATACAGCGTTTCCTACACCGCCTATTGTCCATGAATTGCCTGAAGCTTTTTGCGCAAGCAGAGATCGGCTGTTGCCGGAACATTCCATCGTATTTGCTGCAATCGCTTTTGGCATACGCAGCAGAGTTTCGAAATCGATAGTCAGAGGAACGTCAACATCCCCATCAATGGAGAGTCTCCATTCAGATAGTTCAATTTCCTTTTCAGGTATTTGACCCTGATTCCTATCAAAGAACACCTTATTTGCGGTTATCCAGGATTTCAAATAGTGTCTAGGTGTCTCAGCATTTAAAGGTCTTTCACTCATTACACGCATTGGTTTGTTCATCTTGGAACCTCCGCTGATTTTGCAAAATGAAGACTGTTACAAATTACCTGTTTTTACGAAGATGGGTTGTTCTCGTATCGCAATCAGGAGTATCAAACGAAAAGACCACAGGGCTGGTTCTCACAACTACCCCATGAATCACCAGTGAAATTACCTGTGAAAAGATAATTTCAGATTATCAATGGAAAGAAATGCTCCATTCTTCCAGTATCGGAAGGTACAAAATGTCACCGGAAATCAAGGTTGAGAGCCAATGTTATCAAGCTGAAATTCTTATGATAGCTTGATTCTACGGCAGATTTTCATGAAATATCGCTGTCAGACAAGATCCCGAGGTATCACGTAATCCCAATTTTGCGAGTAGACTCGCTTGTCTCCCTCATAGGCATCAAGCTCCGCCCTGAGGTAAAAGTTTTCTGGCGAGGAACTGAGAACTGTGCGAGTCTTTGTCCGAACGGACCAGTGATTCCTGGTGAAAGATCTCTCCCAGATGGTTTCACCCTGGACGGTATCAAAATCGTCGCCCTGATACGTATACCACTCTTTTGCTATGCGGCTGATTGCCAGGTCAATGCTCTGGATATACTGCGATCCGCTGTCGTCAACGACCTTCAGCTGAGATACATCCGTGGCGAGATCACGGACCACTGTCCAGTTGTGATATTCCGGTCTAATCACCTCCATCCTTTCGGGCGGGGCTGCTTCCGGTGGCTCAAACGGCCGCAATTGCGCGTCTTCAGGTTGCGGTTGTCGGGTGGGCAGCAGCAGCCTGCTGTTACTTGTATACAGTTTGACGCCGGTTGACTCCGGCGCCGGCCATGCCATCGGCCAATACGAAGTGGAGACAGCCACACGTATCCTATGACCGGCTGGAATCACTTGGCCGATGTAGTTCAGATCCACCTTGACCCTGTACCGTTTGCCTGGCTCCAGGGGTTCGGGGAATTCGTGGCTGTTTCTGTGGGTGAGATTGAGCAGGCCGTAGGAAATCCGGGTTGCTTTATCGTCCGGTGCGATATCGGACAGCCTGACGGCGATCATGGCCACAGGTTTATCTGCCGCAAGTTCGAGTTCTACCCGAGGAGCCCCCAGTATCTCGATCGCTTGCTCCAGTGGTGCACTATCATACACACGGGCTCCTCCGTCTTCCTGGCGCTGATCATGGGGCAGATCAGGGGCGGATGCGTATGAACACCACTTCCCTGCAAACAGCCCCAGTCCAAGAGGTGATTGCAGCCGACAGCATTCATTCTCCCCGCTTGGTATGACGGTGGAATCAAGCAACCGTGCCGGTGCCATGGAGTATATTGTTTGATTGATATTTGCTGAAGGCCAAGAGTTCTCCCCAACCCATCTCCCCTGTCGACACTCATAGCTGGTAGTGGGGGGAGCACTGTCCTGCATCCAGACACGGAGCATAGGCTCATCCATTACTCCGGTATCGATGCCTTTCAGCCAGGTGTCCCACCAGCGAAGTGCTTCCTGGAGAAATCCGATTGGTGGCCCGGGAATACCGACATGGGGATATTTGTGGCCCCAGGGGCCTATAAGCCCTTTTCTGGGACAGGCCAGCCCGTCGAGCAAGCGAAAGACAGCATTGGAATAGCCATCCGCCCATCCGCTGACAGCCATCACGGGACACTCTATGGCTGCGTAATTTTCGCACACCGAGCCGTGTTGCCAGTATTCATCCCTTCTTTGGTGTCGCAGCCATTTTTCCAGCCACAAGCCACTTCCGCGCAAACGCTCAAACCACATCTCGCGCCATTTCTCACCGACAATATCGGGATCAGGCGGACAGGAGTTGTACGCAAACATGGTCGATGCCCAGGAAAGATTGTCACCTAATAGGCATCCCCCCATATGGTGTACATCATCTGCAAAGCGATCGTCTGTGGATGAGGCTGTAATAATTGCCCCGAGCTGAGGCGGTTGCATCGCCGCAATCTGCAGACCGTTGAAACCGCCCCAGGAGATGCCCATGATCCCAACCTTTCCGTTGCACCAGTCTTGCTGCTCCAGCCAATCAAGGATGGCTACACCGTCATCAAGTTCCTGTTGCAGGTACTCATCAGCCAGAACTCCTTCCGAATCACCGCTGCCACGCAGATCAACCCGCACACCGGCGTAACCATTTCCAGCGAAATAGGTGTAAATCTGGGTGTCACGGCTGCGCATGGAGTCCCGCTTACGATACGGGATATACTCAAGAATAGCGGGAACTGGATTTTTCTCGGCACCTTCCGGCAGCCAGAGCCTCGCTGCCAGTCGTACTCCGTCCTTCATCGGGATCCAGACATTTTCATACTGAACGACTTTGTGTGCAAATTCTCTAACGATCTTCATGGGAATCTATTGTGAAAGGCAACATCGCCAGGGCCGTCTGATAGTTTGCCGATAACTGCTCGTGACTGTCAGCGCCCATAAAAAGAACTGCAATCTCATAACTGTAACTATCCTGATCAAACAACTCAGAAAGGCGCATACCCGGATGGATGTGGAGATACACCTCCGTGCCTGCAAATTTTTGTTTGACCTGCCGAATGTCCTCTTCACTTGGTATCGCCAGAACCCGACCATCCTGAAAGGATCGGAGCATGAACTTTGCTGCCACCTTGGCAGTTCCTTGCCGATATGGGAAATCCGGACGCCGGCCCAGTGCTAGATCAATCAGGACCTTGTGATGGTATTCGCCGTCAACCAGCTTGAAGAGGGGACAGTGTGATTTTGATATTCGCGTATTGATTTCAAGGAGATGAATGGTGTCTTTCTCCTCGTTCCAGTAAAATTCAATGTTAAAAGGTGCATTGTCGTATCCTGTATGGACCATGACTTGTTGGGTCGCTTCTATCATGCGGTGCTGGACATCGGCGGGAAGGTTCGATGGGTACTGGTAACGTGTAAAGCTTGAACCCTGGATACCGTCACGAAGAGAATCGATGACCCCGTATACCTGAACGCTTCCCTTGTACACATACCCCTCAAGTGTGCACTGGTGCCCCTGGGAAATGAGACCTTCGGCGATACAGTGGTACCCATCAACGGTTCTGATCACTTCGGGAAGATCAGCCTTGTCCAGGATGAGATTAAAAGGCTCTGCGTACCTGCCAATATTTTGACGGATAATATCCAGGCTGGTCTTGAACTCTTGGGGATCACGTATGAGAAAACCGAGATGGGAACAGACTGACTTGACAGGTTTGAGCCAGAAAGGAAAGTCCAGCGTGCACTGCGAAACGGCATCTTCTTGAAATGGATTGATTTTCTGAAATGGTGGAATAAGTTCCGGGACAACTTCTTTTTGTATGAGGCGGCTCCAGTATTTATGTTCGCACTTCAGCACAGAGGAAAGGCTTGGCCCCCCCATGCCCATCTCACTTCGAATGATAGGTAGTGTTGTGCTGACTGGAAAATCCCAAAAACCAATAACAGCATCCACGGTACCGTCAAATTCCAGCAGCACTTTTCGTGCATGCTCAAGAAGTTTTCGAACGGGAAATTGTTTCACGCGTTTTATCTCCTGGTAAGAGAAAAGAGCATGAAAACAGTAGTGATCTTGAGATTGTACCTCCTGTAACTGGGCAAGGTGAAAATCGTCGAGGCCTATGACAAAGATATTCTTCACCATTGTCTCCACTGAGTTGTGGTTATTGGCGATTCAGAAAGATTACCTGGCTTCCGTCAACTCTATAAAAAAACCGAACCACCTTGCTTTCAAGGCAGTTCGGCTATCTCAACGAGATCCGCAGTTTTCCGTCCCTGTTTCACGACAGGTTTGTTGTATCGTACTTTGCCTCTTGCTCAGATAATTGTAGGGAAGAAGGTCGTCATATGTCAATGCGATGGGCTGGCATTGACTGAAACCAGTAGAAGAGAAGTCTGCCGGTTTCATAACGACCACAGGTAGAACAGCAGACCAGGAGTTTCCCGATAAGACTCGTGCTTTAATCGCCTCATGCTGTATGGGCAATCCAGTCGTCAGTTGCCACGGCGGCTCACCCAACTCCACGGTCCTTGGTTGTAGATACAGGAGGACATTCGGGTCTGGACGAGATCCTTCTGACTGATTTAAAAACAGTCTCAGGCACTACCGCTACAGGGAAGAGAGCAGTTCTTCCATGCTTTGGGACCTGGGCCTTACAGGAAGAGTTTGACGTTGAAAAGCTTACTAACTGCGAAGTATTGGCAAATCGAATCTTGAGATTCATAGCTGACAGTTTCTCCGCCGTTAAAGGATTTTCATTGAGCTACTTTTTTTAGAACTCACATGTATAAACGACAAAAGCTCAATATGAAGAGCAGATCTTCATATTGAGCTTTTTTTAGGTTCAGCAGGGACTGAAACTCTTCAATAGAATTAGCTATCGAAGTTAGAGTCGAAATTAGACACCTCGAATTCACCGAAAAAGTTGTTTACAGGATGACCTTCGTTTATCCACTTGAGAATACCGCCGTCAAGATTGTAAACATTCTTGTATCCGAGGTCTTTCAGTGCTGCAGCAGCCAGTGCTCCGCGGCTGCCGGCCTTACAGTAAACAACCACAGGCTTGTCGTGGTCAGTAACTTTTTTGGTAAAGACGAATTCTACCAGCCCTCTTGGAATGGTCATTGCCTCATCTGCATCAATTTTTGCAGCAGCGACTTCATTAGGTTCCCTGATATCCAGAAGAACGAATTCTTTTTCACTACCATCAATCCAGCTTCTGAGGGTCTTGGTATCCATGGTCTGAATTTTTGCTTTTGCTTTGGCCATCTGCTCTTTGAGAATCTGGGCAGAATCCAGATGGTCAGCAAAGCTCACGCCAGCAGTTAACAGAAGACCGGTAACAGATGCGCAGATGATTTTCTTCAACATTCTCAATACCTCTTTTCATTAAGGTTGGGGGCAAATTGCCTTAAAAAGACTGGCTTAATAGAGGCGGTGGTTCCTTTGGTCACCGGTTTCCCATCTACTGCCATGGGCCTGCCCCATGGCGAGTGTAAGCCAGAATTCTCCAGTTTGTTGCTGCAAAAGTCAAAGTGCTTTCTGCAAGCCAGTAAACACTCTGTGCTGATTTTTTTAACGATCTTGAGTGCCTGACCTTTATCTAGAACGAACACTCGTTCTAGTGGTGATTTAAAAAAAATCTATGCTGCAATCCCGTAACATGCACATTCCCAGAATTCATCCAGGTATGTTGGCAGAGGCTTATCAACCACCCCGTCCACCCGCAGACAGATCAGTCGGATGGCACCTCCGAAGACGTTGACTCCGACAATCTCGGGTGTGAGGTTACGAATTTCCCCTTTTTGCATGCCTTCTATGATAATCTGCTTCATCAGTGTGAACGGTCGGGAAGTGCAGACAGGCCCTTCATCCGGCATGAATTCATTGTGTTTGGCATAGAGCATATACTGCATTGCGCTCCTGCTGTGCTCTGTTGCTTCGAAGAGGTATTTGAGAACAGCCTTACACCTGTCATGGGCAGTTTCCGTATTTTGCATGATCCGGTGTATCTCGTTTACCATTGCCTCTTCTATTTCGGCAAATAACGCCTTGGCGATACTCTCTTTGTTGCCAAAATGATGATAAATTGAGCCTATGCTGACGTTTGCTTCCTTTTGGATATCATGAACCGTGGTGTTGAAATAGCCATGCTCGGTAAACAACCTCAGGGCGGTTGCCAGGATGAGTTCACGGCGATCTGTTGTATTTTCTGTTACGATCATGATACCTTACATAGCTAGAGTCTGAAACGAACGTTCGTTCTAGGGTACAGAGTGGTACGTTTCTTGTCAAGAAAATATATGGGAAGTGTCGTGTGATTCTGTTTGCTGTAGCTATTTGTTGAAAATTAGGTAGAAAAAGGCAAGCCTGGTGAGTGGCCAGGTAGCCGTTTTGAGAGCGTGCGTCTTCCATACTCGTATCCTCAACACTTCCGTACATTCCAAATCCTGCATTGTTAATCAGGACATCAATCTTTCCCTGTTCCTGGATGATTTGATTAACTGCCGTAACCATTGATTCATCATTGGTGACATCAACTTCAAGTGCATAACCTCCCAGAGTTTCGAGTTCGGCCATCTGGTCTACTCTTCGGGCGGCTCCGTAAACAATATGACCTTCCTGAGCTAATTGTTCTGCGGTCACCTTGCCCATCCCAGATGACGACAAGTTGTAGATCAGCTTGTTCCTGTTGGAGATGTTTTCTGAACATCGCTCCCTGGCATTACCAGTGGAGAGTTGTCAGTTCAGCTTTGAACTTGGAAGTTGAACCTGTCCGCTATGGACTGTCTTTCCTCAATTGTGAAACTTCTCTTTCTACGGCCTGAGAATACCCTACTACAGAGCGTCCTTGTCTCTGGGTATGAGGGGCGCTCCGGTCTTTAAGGGCATAGTTGTCAGGAATGGGCTGCGGGGTTCAGGTTGGTCACAAAGGCGGGAAAGTCGGAACCACCGAGAACTTCTGAAAGTTTGTTGAATACATTGCTGATATTTGGCAGCAGTTCATCCGGTGCCACAGCTTCTATTTTGGTCTGGGTTGAGTGGTGAACAACCCGCTCAACGCCACGATAGGTCTCGGTCTTGGCCTCTCCTTTGTTGAATACCCGTATTTCCGTTGCGGCCACCGTGAGTGCTCCTGCAGCAAACAATTGTTCCTCGAATTCTGTAATCTGCACCGAAGTGGGCAGAAACGCTTCAATCTTGATCATCATTTTCCCCCTGAAAGTGTTTGTTCAAAAAATCTTGCCAGTTGCTCCGTTACAGCGGTGTCGCCCAGTTGCTTGAGATAATAGATGTCCTCTATACCGTTTTCCCTTAGAGTAAAGCGGGCGATGACAACATCGAGTGCATATCGGCTAAAGAGTGCCTGAAGTGATTGGCGGATAAGGGCGGTGTCACCCGCTGCCCTGACGATAAGCGCCGGTAGGTTGCTGCCGGCGTCCAGCCTGACAGCGATCTCATCACAGGCGACGTGAATAGCTGTCGGCAAATGAAGTGGCGATCCGACGTTTTCCAGTATATCCGTGATATCAGCCTGCAGACCCTGGCTGCTGCCGATAACCGGCGCCGTGGTAGTTAAGATAGCGAAATCCTTGTCGCCCTGTCTGTATTTCCTGCCACCGGTCAGGGACATTTCCCTGGCGGCGATCAGATGAAAAAGTTTGTGCAGAAACAACGAGTCCACCGAGGACTGGGCGGTTATTCGAGTGGTGTTGTCTGATACTTCGCTTATACGACAGCTGGCCGGAGCGGATATCCGTGTCACATGAGGTTGCACGGCATAAGGTTGTACGGCCGGATCGGAAGGCGGAGGAGTGGGTTCTGCAGCCTTTACATCGGTGAGAAGCGGCTGGCACGGGTACGACTGGATGTCGAACACCGCATCAAGCGTTGAGAGTTGAGCCATCACCTCAGCAGGATCGGTCTCGGTGAAGATCTCGATCCTGGTGTCTGCTGCCAGGTTCTCGCCGCTTCTCAGGTTTCTTTGCTGAAAATGAACATCGAGCGCACCGACAAGATTTGCTTCACCGGGCAGGTTGCCCAGTAACCGAGTAAGTTCCTTCTGCTGGGTATACACTTCAATTTTGTGTATTTCCATCTGCTCACCTCCTAAGTGGATTTTTCTGTTATGAGGTGAAGAGCAAGAACCATGCCTATGGTGGTGTTGGGTAATTGTTTGTGATTATTGGCAGAAAAGCCCGAGAGTGGTGCCTGGGTGTTCGCACGTGGACCGCTTTGGGTAGCAACAAATATGTTCAGGTGTGTTACAAAAATGTAAACCAGGGGGGAGGAAGCGGCAGTGTTCGCTTCCTCCGTTGATGCTCGTGCAACTATAGAGTGTTGCTTGCTCTCACCAGGGCGGAGAAGAGCTCCAGAAAGTGGCTGTGTTTCAAGGTCAGGTCCTCGGGATGCCACTGGACGCCGATGGCAAAGGGGTGGTTTTGGTGTTCGATGGCTTCGATGATGCCGTCGTCAGAGCGTGCGGTGACGGTAAATGAGGCCGCCACATCCTTTACTGCCTGGTGATGAAAGGAATTGATCATCAGCCGGTTGGTGCTAAAGATCGACTCCAGTTTCGAGCCCTCTTCAAAGGTAACGGCATGGTAGACCGAATCAACCGGCATGTTTTTGGGCAAATGTCCCAAGGATGCGTCCACCTGGGTGAAAATATCCTGATACAATGAACCGCCGCAGGCCACGTTCATGGTCTGCATGCCCCGGCAGATGCCGAGGGTGGGGATGTTTCGCTGCATTGACTCGTTGATGAGGTGCACCTCGCTCTGGTCGCGTTCAGGACAGATGCACTCCAGCTGTCGAACAGGATTTTCCCCGTATAGTTGAGGGTTTACTCCTTCATCACCGCCGGTGACGAGCAGGCCGTCAATCAGCGAGAGATAGCGCTCCCTGGTCTCAGGTGCAGCTACGATCGGCAGCAGCAGCGGGATACCTCCTGCCCGCTCCACGGAGTGCACGTAGTTGTTGCTGACAGTCGCATACATCTTCTTGGCGCCTTGAATAAGGGCGGTGGTTATGCCTATTACTGGTTTCATCTGCTCTTTGTAACCTGATAGAAAAATCGAATAATACCGTTTGAATATGTTGCCACCTGTTTCAGGAGTGACGGTAGAAACGCGTATCGTCAAAAAACTGCTGACGCTCCTCGAGTATATCCATGACCTTGTCTTTTTTGCGGTAGAGCACCATGGAGGAGACAAGATTGACCCAAAACATCGGGCCGATGAACGAGTTGCCGAAAAACATGGCGTCGGTGGGGCAGTAAAAGATACTCTCCGCCAACTCAGTCAAGGGGCAGCGTGGTGAATCGGTAACCACAGTGATGTTCACCCTACGATCAACCAGTCGCCGCACAGCCTCAATCACCTCCAGGTTGTAGGGGGGAAATTCAAAGACCAAAAGCAGATCCCCCGCCTGCAGGAGAGCCGACTCTTCGGCCAGGGTGCCATGTTTCCGGGTGATGTGGTTGCAGCGAATACCGATCATCTTCATCCTGAGGGCAAACATCTCCGCCAGGTGGCCGGAGACGCCCCAGCTCAGAGTATGGATTTCCCGGGCCTGCAGCAGGGCTTCAACCAGCGCTTCGACCTGGTCCCAATCGAGCGACTTGTAGGTGTTCGTGATATTATCCTTTTCTTTTTCGCACAGTTCTGCCGCATCCAGGTAATATTGACTGTTGATGACGCTTTGCATCTTGCTGGCCGGAGTGCCCTGAAGCAGCACCTCCTGCTGCAGGGTTTTCTTGAACTCGGCATATCCGGAAAATCCGGCTTTGGCGGCAAAACGCATCAGGGTGGTTTTTGAGATATCAAGCATGGCTGCAACTTTGCCGATGGGGTGCAGGGCAAAGGTCTTGGCGTCCCGGGCCATCAGGTCATAGATGCGTTTTTCGTTGGCGGTCATCTCCTGATAGCGCGCGCCTATTCGTTCCAGAAGCGTCATAAGCTCTCTCCTGCACCTTGCTGGTTGCGCTTGATGTCCTGCCAGTGGTGGCAGGCGATCTGGTGGGGTTCCAGATCCCGTCTGATGATGGTTTCAAGCATCGGTTGCTTCCTCCTGCAGACGGCGGTTGCATAGGGGCAGCGGGTCTGGAATTTGCACCCATCAGGGGCGTTGATCGGTGAAGGAATCTCGCCTTCAAGGCTGATCCTGCGTTTTTTCTGTCCCGGCAAAGCGGAAGGAATGGCGGAAATGAGTGCCTGTGTGTAGGGATGGCAGGCTCCGTCCCGCAGGGCGCTGCTTGGCAGCAGTTCCACGATATTGCCAAGGTACATGACGGCAATGGAGTGGGCGATATGCTTGACCACCGACAGGTCATGGGTGATGAACAGGTAGCTGACGTGCAGCTGTTGCTGGAGCCGCTTCATCAGGTTGAGCGATTTCGCCTGTACCGAGACGTCAAGCGCGGAGACCGGTTCATCGGCGATGACGATGGCCGGTTCGGTGGCAAGGGCCCTGGCGATTCCAACACGTTGGCGCTGACCGCCTGAAAATTCATGGGGATAGCGCTGGGCGTATTCCTTTCTGAGCCCGGTCAGCTCCATGTACCTGTGGACCAGCTGCTGGCAATCTTCATCCGGCCGGTGAAATTTCACCGCTTCGCCGACAATCTCACCCACAGTCATCTTGGGATCCAGCGAGGAAAAGGGGTCCTGGAAGATCATCTGCATCCTTTTTCTGAGCGGTTTTAACGCAGTTTCGCTGCATGAAAGGATATCCGTGTCGTCGCAGATGACTTCTCCATGACTGGCCTGGACCAGTTTAACCAGGGCCTTGGCCACGGTGGTCTTGCCGCATCCAGATTCGCCCACCAAGCCCAGGGTCTTGCCTCGATAGAGGTCGAAGGAGACGCCATCGACGGCCTTGACATGGCCGACGGTGTGTTTGAAGAGCCCTTTTTTCACGGGGAAATGGACCTTGAGGTCCCTGACCGATAAGACTTTTTCATTCTTCATGGTCCTACTCCTTTCCCTGATTGGCGTTGCTGTAGAGCCAGCAGTGGGCGTAATGGTCGTCGCCGAACCGGGTGCGGGGTGGCTCCTGGCTCTTACAGATCGCAAGCCGTTTGGGGCAGCGGGGCTCAAAGTTGCAACCCTCAGGCAGATCGAGCGGGTCGGGTACGGTCCCCTCAATCACCTCAAGCATTTCCACCTCTTCATCAATGTCGAGCACTGAATTTGTCAGACCTTCGAGGTACGGGTGTTTGGCCTGGAAAAAAATATCGTTGACGCTGCCATACTCGACGATCTGGCCGCAATACATTACTGCGACCTTGTCGGCGGTCTCTGCCACCACGCCCATATCATGGGTGATGAGGATTACCGCCATGCCAATCTTTTTCTGCAGTTCTGTAATCAGGTCAAGGATCTGGGCCTGAATGGTGACATCCAGGGCGCTGGTGGGCTCGTCGGCAATGAGCAGTTCAGGTTTGCAGGCCAGGGCGATGGCGATCATCACCCGCTGGCGCATGCCGCCGCTCAGCTGGTGTGGGTAGTCATCCACCCTCGCCCGGCTATCGGCGATCCCGACCATGCCAAGCAGCTCCACAGCCTTTTGTTTTGCTTCGGAGCGCGAGTAGCCCTGATGCAGTATCAGGCTCTCGCCGATCTGTTGACCCACGGTCATCACCGGGTTGAGCGAGGTCATTGGCTCCTGGAAGATCATGGCGATGGAATTACCGCGAATCCGCTGCATCTGCTCCTGGTTCATCTCGAGCAGGTTCTCGCCCCGGAAAATGATCTCGCCGCCGGTTATCTCCCCCGGCGGGTTGGGGATCAGGCCCAGGATGGACATGGCGGTTACCGACTTGCCGGAACCGGACTCGCCCACCACGGCCAGGGTCTCACCCTTGTTGACCGAGTAGTTTACCCCGTCACAACCCTTGACGATGCCATCCTCGGTGTGAAACCAGGTCTTTAGATCCTTTATCTCTAAAAGAGGTGGGGTTTGGTTTTTCATTGCTGTCACACCTCTAATCGTTGAGTCTGCTGTCTAAAGCGTCCCGCATACCGTCACCGAACAGGTTGCAGGAGAGCACGATCAGCAAAATGGTTACACCCGGCACAACAGACATCAGCAGGCTTTCATGGAGAAACTGCTGGCCGTTGGCAAGCATGCCTCCCAGGCTCGGCATGGGCGGCTGGATACCAAGCCCTAAAAAGGAGAGGCCGGCAATTACCAGGATGGTTTCACCTATGGAGAGGCTGGCCATCACCAGGATCGGGGAGATACAGTTGGGCACGATGTGCCTGACGATAATGGTCGGGTTGGAGATGCCGATAACCCGCGCCGCCGCAATATAGTCCGCCTCTTTCACGCTCAGCACCGAGCCGCGGATGATGCGGGCAAATGCCATCAGGTTCGACAGGCTGACAATCAGGATCAATTTGCCGACTCCTGTGCCGAGGGCGGCCATGATGGCGATGGCCAGCAGGATAAAGGGAATGGAATTCCAGATTTCCAGGGCCCGCATGATCAGGCTGTCGGTTCTGCCGCCGTAGTACCCGGCGATCAGGCCGAGGACCGTGCCGATCAGGGTGTTGAGAACAACAGCGGTGACACCGATGCCCAGGGCCACCCGAATACCGAACAGGGTGCGGGAGAAGATATCACGGCCCAGATCATCGGTGCCCAGCCAGTGCGCACTGCTCATGCCCTGCGATAAGGCCCCCCAGTCAGTTTCCAGCGGATCATGGGGGCTGATAAACGGTGCCAGCAGCGCCGCGTACATAAAAATGATGAGCACCACCATGCCGAACATGGCGTTCTTGTTCCTGGCAAGCCGGTTCCACATCAACTGACCCGAACTTTTCACCCGACCGGCGGCCAGGCGCTGGTTGCTGCGCCGGATGGCCAGGGCCAGGACCAGCGTGGAGGCGGTGAGCAGGCAGAACAGCCCATAAGAGATCAGATCCAGTCCGGCCCTGGGGGCGAAGGCCGCCAGCAGGGCAAGTGAGAAGATAAAAAGATAAAAGGTCTTAACCCGCAGCATAGCTCCCCCTATTCATACCGTACCTGGGGATTGATCACCCCATAGAAGAGATCAACGAGCAGGTTGACCAACACATAGATGACTGAAAGGATCAGCACAGCCCCAAAGACCAGGGCCTCGTCGCGCCGGAAGATGGCGTTGACGGCCAGCCGGCCGACTCCCGGCCAGGCAAAGACTGTTTCGGTGAGGACCGCGCCGGCAAAGAGGCGTGCCACCTGGTTGCCCACGTTGGTGGTAATGGGCATCAGGGCGTTACGAAAGGCGTGCACCAGGATGACCGAGCTTTCCTTAACGCCTTTGGCCCTGGCGGTGCGGATATAGTCCTCGCGGATAACATCGAGCATGGCCGAGCGGGTGATCCGGGTGGTGGAGGCCATCAGGGTAAAGGAGAGCACCAGCGCGGGAAGCAGCACATGTTTGAGGCCGTCGACCGTGTAGATAGGCCCGCCATAGCCGGAGGCGGGCAGCCACTGCAGCTTGACCGCGAACAGGTAAATAAAGAGGATACCAGTGAAAAAAACCGGAATCGAAATGCCAAACAGCGCTGTGGTCATCGAGGCGTAGTCAAAGAACGAATTTCTTTTCACCGCAGAGATGATGCCCGCCGGGATGGAAATTACCACCGCCAGCAGAAGCGCGGAAAAACCAAGCTCCAGGGTGGGAACCATGCGTGACATGACCACGGTGATGACGTTGTCCCGATAGTAGATCGAGTTCAATTCCCCACTAAGGAAGTTCTGCATCATCTTCAGGTATTGCACGATAAACGGCTGGTCCAGGGCATACTTCTCCCTGGTCAGGCGCAGCAGTTCTTCGGTGGCCCGATCCCCGAGCAGGATCATGGCCGGGTCGCCCGGCGTGAGTTTTAAAATGGCGAAGATGATCACCGATATGGCAAACAGTATCGGAATGAGCATCATCAGCCGCCTGATGGTGTAGTTGAGCACAGCGTAAGTCCTTGCTTGTTCCTTGGCTATCCCTTGAGATCGGTATCCGGCGGGAAAAATCAACCCGCCGGATGTAAAGCATCACCCCTGACCGATTTACTGAACGCTGACGTTACGTTTTTCGGTCACCAGGTGGAAGTAGTCCTGCGGAGAAGGTGCGAAGTCCTTCACGCGGTTGGAAGTAACCGCGGTAACGGACTTGAAGACCAGGGGGATGTGCACATACTCCTGGGCCAGGGCAGTGCGCATAACCTTCTTGTACTGCTCTCCACGCTCCTTGACATCAACCAGCACCCGGCCCTTGTCCAGTGCCGCATCGATCTCGGGATTGGAGTACTTGGAAAAGTTCATGGAGGAACCGGTGTAGAAGATCTTATAGGTCCAGCGGTCCGCATCGGGCACGGAGCCCCAGCCCATGACGTACATCCCCAGGTCGTTGCCCTTGAGGATCGGGAACAGGGTACCCCACTCGAGGGACTCCACCTTGGCCTTGATGTCATACTTGCGCAACTCGGTGGCAACGGCGGTGGCGATTTTTACCCTGAACGGATTCTGGGAGGTATAGATGGAGAACTCGAAACCTTTCGGCAGTACACCATCATTTCTCAGCTCGTCGAAGAGAGCGGCCGCCTTTTTCGGATCATGGGGCAGGGCATGCTCTTTCATGTAGGCCTTGTCCTCTGGATTTACTCCGTTGGGAATCCAGGAGTAGGAGCGTTCACCGACACCTTTCCAGATACCTTTGATGGCCGGCTCAAAAGGTACCGCATGGTAAACCGCCTGACGGAAACGCAGATCGGAGAACGGCGCCTTGTTGACGCCGAAACCGAGGTAGGAGTTGGACAGACCTGGGATGGTCATAACCTTGACGCGGTCGGAACCTTCCAGTCGGCTTACATCCTGGGGCAGCAGGCGGTGGGCGATATCGACGCCTCCCGACTCAACCTCGGCGGCCATGACCTCCGGTTTGGGGATCGGGCGGAAGATTACCTTGTCGAGATTTGGTTTGGTCAGGAAATACTCACTGTTTTTCTCAAGCACGATGCGCTCATCGGGCAGCCACTCGACAAACTTGAAGGCACCGGTACCCACCGGGTGCTTGTCGAACTCGTCCATACCGATCTCGGAGACCAGCTGTTCAGGGATGATGCCGGAGGTGGCGCTGCCCAGGGCCAGCATCAGCGGGGCATATGGATCTTTCAGGTGCAGCTTGACGGTATAGTCGTCAACCACTTCCACGCTTTCGATGGGAGAGAAAAACTCCTTGCTGGGTGAGGCGTTGTCCGGATTCATGATCGCCTCGATGGTATACTTGACGTCTTTTGCAGTGAAATCCATACCGTTATGAAATTTCACACCCTTGCGCAGGTGGAAGGTGTAGAGCGTGCCGTCAGGGGTGATCTCCCAGCTCTCGGCCAGGGCAGGTGCCGGGGTGGAAGCACTTTCTTTAAAGGAAATCAGGGTATCGAAGATGTTGCCGGCAAGTGCTTCGCCGAATACCCCCGGGATCAGGACAGGATTGAGTTTTGCCGGCTCCTTGGCGATGCCGATGGTCAGGGTGTTGTCAGCGGCCATGGCGTTCAGGCTGCCGCAAACCATAGCCGCCGAGAGTGCCAGCGACACAAAAAGCTTTTTCATCGTTTCTCCTCCAGAATTTGAAAAGATAACTACGGTTACATTTTTTAGCGCCTGGAATAACTTTGGTTACTTTAGTGAAAACGTGATGAAATTGCGAATAAAAAATGTGAATGCCAAAGCCTGTTATGGATAAGGGGCGATGGCCGCCTGGTCCTCCGTAGCCTGGTGAACAATTCGTCGCATAACTAAATGATAATACGACAATAATATGCTTGACAGTGGTAGTCCGACAAAATAGTATCAGTTAAATTATACTAATAAAAATAGGTAGATAAGGGTTTATTCAAGACGTACGTCTACTGTCCTGCCGTCTTCCAGCAAGGTGAAGATACTGGATCCATTCAAGTAAAAGGAATGCACGCATGAGTATTCGAGTTCGTTTCATTTTGGTAATTTGTTGTATCGCCTTGTTGGCCATCAGCGCTTTTGCCTTTTTAAGCTATAAGTTTACGGTGAACGCCGCTCTTGAGGAGGCAAAGGAGAAAGGGGCGATCGTTTCCACATTTCTGGAGTCATCGCTCAAATTTTACAAACAGGAGCAGCGACCGCTTATTATTGATAACGTCGATGCCATGAAGTTTCACCCCTACCTGATGTCCGGTTTCGCTGTTGCACGCGGTATCTGGAGTGAATTTGAAAACCTGCATCCGGGATACGTCTTCAAGCAGGCGTCGCTGGATCCTCGTTATCCACCCAATCGCGCGGACCAGGATGAACGACGATTGCTCGTTGAGTTGAATAAAGCCAAGGATGGTGGCAAAAAAGAAGGCGTCATAGAAAAGAATGGTGAGAAGTTTTTCTATTATGCCAAGCCAATCAAAGTCAAAGAGAATTGTCTGCGCTGTCATGGCGACCCTGCCAAGGCCCCCAGAAATCAGGTGGCACTGTACGGCACCAAGAATGGCTATAACTGGAAAACGGGTGAAGTGGTTGCCGGCTTCTTCACCTATGTTCCGGTCCAGCGGGCAATGGATGATGCGATGAAATCAGCTGTAATCCTTCTCGGTTATGGTGTTGCAGGAATTTTGGTTCTGACGCTGGTGATCTGGGTGTTTTTTGAAAAGAGGATTATTCGCCCTATCAAAAACCTTGAGAGCAGGGCCACTGATATCAGTCTTGGTAAGGGGCTGGATGATCCGATAGCCCTGGTATCAAAAGACGAGATTGGCGCGCTTGGTAAAGCGGTGGAGCGAATGCGTGTGAGCGTGTTGAAATTGATAGAGCGAGGCAAGAAGAATTAGATGATTCCATCCATCCCGGCAGCGTGTGTGATCGACTGCCGGGATGGATGAACTTTTTCGGGATACCCTTTTCTCGTTCAGTCGTTACGAAAGGCAACCAGCTTTTTTCAGTGAATCAAGGAACTGGTTTTTATCCTGGTCGCTATCTAATTCAGCGAGGGCAGCCTGCACCACCTGCGCCCTTTGCTCCTGGCTGTCAAGCCGGGTAAAAGAGTTGTGGGGCTCCATAGCGACCATGGCATAGGGACCAACGAATTTGGCAAGTTCCTCAGTCACGGTATTGAGGAACTCCTGCGAGTCTGTGGAGTCAACCTCAACCGGCTGGGCAGCTCCAGCCTCCGCATCATCAACCCCCAGATAGTTGTTGTCAATGAGTTGCTGTACCAGCTTCAACCCTTCTTCTTCACCTATCAAAGCATGTTTGATGATTTCCGCGATGGACCGTTGACCATCTGCGATGATAAAGAGTCTTCGTAACTTGCCATCTTTAACTGGCAGTTGGTGTAAACCAATGCATTTCCTCGGTACTGACAGGGTATTCATTACTGGACCTATGGGAGATGGTTGTCAGTTTGTGGATAAACGGTGGGGGTGGGTACTTGTTGTAATTATTTATAATAAACCTAGATATATATGTCTATTAATAAGTCGGTTTTCTTATCAATTTTTTGAAGCATCTTTGGGGCCGGTCACCTCAGGCGCAGGTGATACTCTGCCTTGACGGTGGTTACATAGTTTCGCCAGGCGAGTTTCGCGCTTGGAAAAACGGTCGATAGTTAGGGAAAGGGCAATGAATAGAGGTTCGACAGACCATTACCAAGATGAAAGATGCTCCACTGAAGAGTGTTGCGGTAGAGCAGGTACTGATGTCTCGGTAGAGATCATGCTATTGTGCAGCCGCAGGTTGGCTGTCTGTGCTGGGCGTGTCCTCTGAAGTGTCAGGGATGGAGCCTTCTTCCAGACCGGTTTTGAGTTCTTTTTCCAGCTCTTCAATGCTTCGTTTGTGACCGATATGAAAGAGGGCAAAACCTGGACTGACAAACTGGTTTTGCGCCCTGCCGAGAATGGTGCCGGCAACAGGTGAGTATACTGCTATGCTGGTATTGTCCAGGGGATTGGATATCTCTGCCAGCAAATCACCTTTTTTTACAGGCTCACCGAGCTGCACCTTGTTGATCAGGATGCCGCCCGAACCGGAACGCACCCATTTACTTGCATAGAATACGGGTTGCGGTGCTGGCCAGAGAGTGATCTTGTCGATCATGCCCGCCGACTGCAGAAAACTGCGAATGCTGCGCACCCCGATCTCTACTTTATCAATTTCAAGGCTTAAGGGGCCGCCGATCTCCATAACCACGGTCGGGATGCCGGCCGCGGTTGCAGCTCCCCGCAGGCTTCCGGAAGGAGCCACACTGTGCAGAGCCGTGACGGCGCCAAAGCCGGTGACCATTTCAGCCACCTGGGGAACAGTCAGGTCGACCCGCAGCTGGGGGAGGTTTTCCCTGAAAAATGAGCCGGTGTGGAGATCAATGAGCATATCGCCACGCTTGACGATGGTGATGAACAGGCTGTGAGCGAGCCTGGAGGGATATGAGCCGGTCTTGTTGCCTGGAAAATAGCGGTTCAGATCTTTCCTGTCGCCGATGTAGCGATCTTTTCGCCAGAATCCTTCCAAGTTGACGATCGGTACGCCAATGACGACACCTTTCAGCCTCTTGGGGTTCAGGCCGTGCAGTAGACGACGGGTAATCTCGATACCGTTGAGTTCATCGCCATGCACCGCAGAAGTTACCACCAGCACGGGGCCTGGCTTGCTACCGTTGACGACAATAACCGGGATTTCAATCTTCTTGCCGAGTGGTGATTGCAGGGAAGGCCAGGACAGAGTCTGGATGGTACCAGGGGCAACCGAGTGGCCGATGATTACAAAAGGTTGGGCAGTATTTTCATAAGATTTGCCGGGGAGATCCTGCTGGCCGGCTGGTGCGGTTTTCGGTTCCGCCCTTGTTTTATCATCCGCTGCCTCTGTCTGTGCAGGGGCTTTGGCCGGTTTGACGACCTCAACGGCACTGTCATTGTCATCGTCAATGGTCTCGGTGGCCCAAACGCCGTTTGCTCCAGGGGCACAGGAGAAGCACCATATCAGCAGGCAGGTGATCAGGCGGTGGGTGAACTTCATGGGACACTTCAGCTCCTCTTTAAGGGATGGCTTCACAGTTGAGAAAGCTGTTCCATGGAACGAACGACCCGCTCATCGGGGCTGAGCCGTGAAGAGCCAGTGGTTCGCAGGGTATCGATGGTGTCTATTCTTGGCTGCAGCCCGCGGCCATTGGCGATCTGGATGGCCAGGCCGGGCCGGGCATTCAGTTCGAGAACCATTGGCCCCTTATTTTTGTCGAGCACGATGTCTACCCCCAGATAGCCCAGGGAGGTGATCTCGTAACAGCGGGAGGCCAGCAGCAGGAAGTCGGACCAGAAGGGAACGTTGAAGGTGGCCAGCTCAACTCCGGTATCTGGGTGGTGTCGTACCGGCCGGTCAAATTGCACGGCTTGCAGGGCCTTACCCGTTTGCAGATCGAGGCCGACGCCAACGGCTCCCTGGTGCAGGTTGGCCTTGCCGTCCGAGGCTTTTGTGGAAAGCCTGGTCATGGCCATCACTGGGAAGCCTTTGTAGACGATTATGCGGATGTCTGGTACGCCCTGGAAGGAGAAACCGTCGAAGGTGTCGGAAAAATCGACCATTTCCTCAATCATTGCCACATCATTTGCTCCGCCGAGACTATAGAGTCCGCTCAGGATGTTGGAGGCATGGCGCTGCAGCGAGCGGAGCGTGATTTCCTCACCACTGCCTTTGGTGTATGTCTCACCCTTGTGTGAGACCACAACCAGAATCCCTTTGCCGCCGCTGCCCTTGGCAGGCTTGATGACAAAGGACTGATGGTCTTGCAAAAAGTCAGCAAGGTCGCGGATGTTGCCCTGGTGATGGACGACGCCAAGCAGCTCAGGCGCAGAAATTCCCGCCTCGGCCAGGATTTGTTTGGTTTTCACCTTGTTGTCGACCAGCGGGTAGAGGCTGCGGCGATTGTTTCTGGCAATCAGCTGGACGTTACGACCGTTCATGCCCACTACACCTGCCGCACGAAGCTTTTTCGGGGAGACCAAAAACATGCTTACTTCCCCCCCGCCAGGGGCTCAAAACGGCGAAGCTCAGTCAGGCGGTATCCGGAGTAGGAGCCAATCAGGATGATGATCGCCAACACCACCAGCAACAACTCGGGAAACGAAAAGGTCAGATGGTTGACGTACCTGTTTGACATGGCGAAGTAGATGAGGCTTGCCGCCAGCAGGCTGCCGCCTCCCTGCTTGAACACATCACGCGGCCCCTCTTCCTCCCAGAGGACCGACATGCGTTCGATGGTCCAGGAGATAATGATCATGGGAAAGAAGGTGACCTGCATACCGCCGGCAATGCCGAGTTTATGACTGCCGACGCTTATGCCGACATAGATGATGATGACGAAAACCAGCACCGCAGATATGCGTGGCACCAAGAGCAGGTTGAGATGACTCAAGTATGATCGCAGCACCAGGCCGACGCCTACGACAGTGACAAAGAGGATGAGCCCGGTGAGCAGTTTGGTTTGCAGGAAAACCAGCGCTATCAGGATGGGCATGAAGGTGCCCGAGGTGGGGATGCCCACAAGATTGCGCAGAATAACCACCACCAGGGCACCGATTGGAATAAGCAGCAAGAGCTTGAAGGTATTCTGGTCTTTGATCGGCAGGCTGTAGATGGAGAAATCGATCAGTACGCTGCCGGTTTCCCGGCCATGGAGAATGGCAGCACGCTCTGCCGCCATTCTGCCCCCGAGAACGGAGACCGAAACCTTGCCGCCGCTGCCGCCGATCAGGTCAAGAAGCGGCTCATCACCGATCTGCCAGCTGAGAAATGTCTCGTTGCTCTCAATCTGGGCGGTGGTCGGGTTCAGCAATGCCAGCTTGTTGTTGTCGATGATCTGGATATAGTTGTCCAGGCTGGCACTGTTCAGGTCACGAACCAGGTTAATTCCCCGAACAGGCCTGGCTGCGATGCCGGCCCTGTTCAGTACCGCTGCGGCCAGGCTGCTTTTACTGGGAAAATACTTCGCCTCATTGAGGATAACCCTCGAATCGGCAGATTCCGAGTTGTTCAGGGCGGCCAGGATCAGGATTGCGGTTGCCGCGTCTGTACTATCTGGCAGGGTGTCCGCCGTGGTGTGCTCCAGGGTCTGACGTGCCTGACTGATGAGGTTGTCTGCCGCGGCAGCGGCTGTTTCTTTCAGTTCAGGCTCATACTTTTTAAAAGAAGCGACATCTGCGCCTTGACCGTTTCTCAAACTGGAAACCGTGGCTCTGAAGAAAATCTGCTGTGGGCCGGTCGCCTGATCGCTCACCCACTTGGCCTGCCCCCCCTGCATGGTGAAGGCATAGCCGGAGGCAATACTGGACATGTCCAGCACTACCAGGGAATCTGAGGTGTTGGGGAGGTTGAGCGCTATCTCCACCGGTCCGCCATTGGCGGTGAAGGTGATGGCGGATTCCACCGTCCAGGTTCGAATGCTCTCTGAAGGGAGAAATGAAAACCCCAGGGAGAAGTGTTTGTATAGCGCTGAGCTTATGCCGGCAATTACCAGCACAATGACGATAATGGTGAGTTGCAGCCTTTGCTTCACGTGGTTACTCCTCAGCCATTGATGAGGTGGTGTTTTTCCTGCTCACATCAACCATGAAGTTGCCGCTCAATATGTTCCGGCCTATGAGCACGGGGAAGTCAAGTTGACTGCGGTCGGCGAGGGTAAACTCCTCGTTGAGGGTTTTGCTGCCCAGGCGAACTTTGAGGCGAATAACCGGCCGCCGGTGTGATTCTGCGTCTATACGCTTGATCAGCACAAACTTGATTACGCGGTTTTCCAGCTCCGCGATCTCGCCCGTTGTCCGGTCTTTCAGGTGGTATCGTACCCATTTCCTGCCATCACGCTCAAACTCGGTGTAATCCTCCACGTCAAGCGACGAGGTGGTGGCCCCGGTATCGATCCTGGCCTGTTTGATCATCTTTGCCCTAACGATTGAGACCGGTTCCACTTCGCCGATGGTTTCAAGGGAGGGCCTGGCGGTATGAGTTGCCGGTCGGGCGGTGCGCGCCTGGGGATCAATGATGATCTTTTGGGGCTGGTCGATAATCGGCTGGCTATTGGCGGGGGGCGGAACCGGGGCTGTTCTCTCGCTCACGTTTGTTTCCGGGGGAGGGGTGATGTTCACCTCCTGATCCTTGCCGGAGCAGGCTGTCAGCAACAGCAGCGGTAAGCAAATCAGGAACGTGGAGGTAGTTCTACAGGTCTTCGACTTCATAGGTATCCTGTTAGTGTAATAATCCTTTTATTGGCCAGGAGGTTGAGTAGGTATGGGTTGTAGTAGATTAACCTGTTGTTGGAGCTTACTATATGATCAGTCGACTCAGTCGCGAACACAAGGGGTTTTGGCAACAAAACCTGAGATGTCTTCGATGATTTCTATCTTGACGGTGCGGAACTTAATCAGCAGGGAAGAAAAGCTATTACAAGCCCCACATAGGCCTTAATCATGAAGAGCGTCGGTGAAATTTCAAAGAACTCAAAAACGACCTACAGTGCATCGCAACAGGGCTCTGGCGATAGCCTGAGCCATCAGACAAATGATCATGATGCTTAGCCGTGTCAGGCAGGCATATTCTTCTAAAATTCCTTAATTTTCTCATAAATACTTGTACGTAAAAAATGCAATCCGTTCATTTTCCTCGGGTCACAGGGTGTTCATGATTTCCAGGGCGCGATCGATATTTTCTTTGCCACCGACCGCTTGATAGAATTTTGGCCAGAGAGCGCGGGCCCGGGCCTTCCACTCATGCTCATCGTCGAGCTGGATGAGCTGCATGCCATTTTCCAGGCATTCCTGGAGTGCCAGCTGGTTTTGCTCAGCTGCCCATTGCCATTCATGGGCGACAGCTTCTCTGGCGGCTTGTTCAACCAGACCTTTCAGGTTGGGCTCAAGATTTTGGTACCAATTCTCGGAGACCAGAAGCGGACCGATCCACAACATATAGTGCAGGTCGGTAATGTACTTCTGTACTTCCCAGAACTTTTGGTCGCGAATGACGGAGTGCGGATTCTCCTGGCCGTCCACCACGCCCTGCTGCAGTGCCTCAAAGGTATCCTCCCAGGCCAGGGGCTTGGGCTCAACATCCCAGGCACGGAAGGACTCCAAGAGCATTGGCATATCCGGAACTCTGATTATCAGGCTTTGCAGATCAGCCAGCTGAGTAACCGGCCTCTGGGAATTGGTCAGTGCCCTGTAGCCGCCGATCAGCCAGCCAAGAGGTCGGGTGAGGCTCTCCGCCGCCACCCGGTCGCCAAGTTCTGTGGTGAAATCATTATCTGCCAAAAGGGCATATGCCATATCGATTTTAGGGAAAAGATAGGGCAGTACGGTGATGGTCGCGGAAGGTGCAAAGGGGGTAAGGTTCCCCGTTGCAATAGCTGCGACATGCAGTTCCCCGGTACGAAGCTGTTTGACGTTATTCTGCTCATCGCCCATGGAGCCGCCGGTGAACAAGGTTACGGTCACGTTGCCCTTTGACTCATGTTCGATGACTTCGGCAAATTTCTGTAATGCGGTAACGTGCACGGAGCCAACCGGACTGGCGGATGCCGCTATGATTCGTGTTTTGGGATAGTCAATTTCACCAGCTAATGCACTCTGGCACAAGAGGGTCATTCCGGCCAGTGTTGCGACGACAGCAGTTCGTAAACATGTTAATAATAAATTCATCGGTTCTCCTTGAACATCAGGATCTTCCAGGTACTTCTGGGTTTGGCAAGGCTGATCATTGTTGCGGACTACAGGGTTTAGGCCATATCCATGGCCTTCCATAATCGCAAGGGCCTGATCGATACCTCCTTGGTCAGATGGGTGAGATGTTCATTTGCGGAATGGACATAGTTGATGGCGCCTTCAACATCCGAGATGCAGACAGCCTCGTCAATGGTATTGAGGATAGAGTATATGTATTTTTGAACCATTAAGGAAATCTAGAAAACTGCTGTGCCAACTTGCTGGGTTGATGTGCTATGTGTGATCGCAGGCGAATTGCGATCGGCCTGTGGGACGCGGTGATGGGGAGACGTCGGAAAAAACAATGAACCAGTCTGGTTTTTCCCACAAACAGCTTTCTATTTTATATTTGAATGCCAAAAGCGCAAGACTATCCGTGCCTCACGGTCTGTGGGATCGGTCACCTTATGTTACCATCCTGACCTTTTCTAATGTGAATTGAAGTGTTTAATCCCTTTTCTTGCCAGGTGTGTTTTTTTTCGGCTTAACGGTGGGGGACAGAGGGCAGTGGTGATAATGGATTCTAGACAGCCGCCTGAGAGTGTCGGAACCAAATGATCCGATGTCTGACGAGGCTGGGGTGGGACCGTGTATCCGGTACACCTGGGGTCCGTTGCTGATCGACAGGCAACCTGCGGCACCCTCAATTGAATAGTCGATTTTTTTGGCAAAACTGTGTAGTATTACAAACCACTTCTGGCAGTTGCCAACCGAGCTGTCGCCAACTGAGGATACCTACCCTACAGCCGAATATCCGTTGCGACTACGGAAAACTCCACCCCCCCCCAAAAAAAAAAACTGATCTAAGAGGATTGCCATGTCATGTGCTGTACTGGTTATTGATGTTCAGTGTGGTTTGTTCGAGCCGCTGCCAAGGCCGTTTGAGGCAGATGCGGTGGTACAGCGTATTAATCAGGTTGCCGATAAAGCACGAACTGCGGCTGTCCCGGTAATCTTTGTGCAGCATGAGCAGGATGACACTGTTCTGGAATTTGCCACCGATGGTTGGAAGCTGCAGTCGGGCCTGGAGGTCGGTGCTGACGATTTTTTTGTCCGTAAAACAACACCAGACTCTTTTCATAACACCGAATTACAGCAAATACTAAAAGATCACGACATTGCTTCCGTTGCCGTGTGCGGTTACGCCACTGAGTTTTGTGTCGACACCACCGTTCGCCGTGCCGCCGCCCTGGGCTTTTCTGTGAGCCTGGTGGGGGATGCGCACACAACCCATGACAAGAGTCACCAGCCGGCAGCCCAGATCAGAAATCATCATAACCGTACCTTGAGTAACATTACGAGCTTTGGCCCGGAAATCCGGGTCGTCTCAAGCGATGATGTGGTTTTTGATTAACTTGTACGCAGATTGGTCTCAGGAGGTCGAAGAGAGGAGATACGTCCTGGGGCAAATTTTCGCTGGATATCATTTCGCCAGAAGAGGTGTGAACCTATGGGGCATGTGCTGAGTTGTACCGGACATGAGATGAAACTCAACAATATCGTCGCAGCTGATGGCGTGTATCTTTTCGATGAACACGGCAGGCGGTATATGGATCTGGAGTCCGGGGTGTGGTGCATCTCCGTCGGCCACGGCAATAAGAGAATCATCGCAGCAGCCAAGGACCAGCTTGACTCCCTGATGCATGCAGGGTTTTGCTATACCAGCAGGGTGATTGAGGATTCTGCCCGAAAACTGCTCGCCACAGCCAGCTTTGCCGGTGGGCAGTGTCTTTTCCTTTGTTCGGGCAGTGAAGCCATAGAGGTGTCGAGGCAGATCGCCCGCCACTTGACCGGCAGGAAACTGTCAATGACCTTCCACGACACCTATCTCGGGGCATACAGCTCAGCCGCCGACCGTAGCCGGGACTGGTACATTTTTGACTGGCGTAAATGCCAGCAGTGCAAAAAATACGACACATGTGATAGCGGTTGTCCGTCACTTGCCGAGATACCTGGTGAGGTTTCCGACTTCATCTTTGAACCGGGCAGCTCTTCCGGCTTTGTCCGTTTTCCCGCCAAGGCTCTGGTGCAAAATATCACCGCCAGAGTGAGGCAGCAGGGGGGACGGGTGATCGTCAACGAGGTGACCACCGGTGTGGGACGGACCGGTCGCTGGTACGGTTACCACCATTACGGTCTTAACCCGGACATGGTCGCAGTCGGCAAGGGGATAGGCAACGGTTACCCGGTGAGCGTTGCCATGTTCTCCAAGCAGATCGCAAGGGAATTGGCAGAAAAGCCATTTAAATACGCCCAGTCCCACCAGAATGACCCCCTAGGGGCGGCCATAGCGGGGGAGGTGGTGGATGAGATTACGCAGCGGGATCTCATTGTCGGGGCGGAAAATAAAGGATACCTGTTTCTCGAGCAGTTGCAGACACTCATCGATGGCAAGAGTGTTGTCGCTGTCAGGGGAAGAGGGTTGATGTTCGCCGTTGACCTGGTCGACTCCGGTCTGGCGGACAAGGTGTACAGTGGTCTCCTAGTCAGGGGATATATCGTCGGTAATCGCGGATCGACGCTACGCATCGATCCGCCGCTTATCCTCACGGAGACACAATTTTCTGAATTTATTGCTGAGTTCAGAAAGATCATAACATTTAGCAAGAGTGCAGGCTGAAGCGGATGACAGGATTGCCCTGTATCTTTTCTCTTCGGCAGGCGCCACAGGTGAAAACATGAAATATCAAATATTTTTATTGACGACATTAATAGCTTTGTTATTATCAGTGTCTGCGCTTCACGCGGCGGACAATATGAAAGCCTTTCCCGAGGCCGAAGAAGGGATGGTCCGCTATGTCTTGAACCTCCCCAAGCAGGAAAACGAGTCCAACTACCGGGTGGAGCTCATTGTTGGCAAAATCGTCCAAGTCGATGCCCAGAATAGATACTTTTTCGGCGGAAAAATAGAGCGCGAGACCATTCAGGGGTGGGGTTTTACCCGCTACCTGGTCAAGGAGCTCGGTCCGATGGCCGGTACCCTTATGGCCGTTGACCCAAATGCTGAAAAAGTAGAGCGTTTTATTCCCGTCGGTGGTGAACCGTTCATGATTCGCTACAACAGCCGCCTGCCAGTGGTAATTTACGTCCCTGAAGGTGTCGAAGTGCGCCATCGTTTCTGGATCGCCGGTCCTACCGCAGACATGAACAAAGGGTAATTGACGTTTTTTTGATAGCGTTTGAACTAATCAGTATAATGCACTCGTAGAGTTTGATTCCGCTTACGGGTGCATCCCTGTCGTATCGTACAGCTGGGCTCTAGGCTGCTTCAACAGAACATCTTCCAGTAATTGCTGCATATTGCGGTATTGCTGCCCCCACGCAGGTCTTCTCTGTTGTTGTTCGGCAACCTAGTGGCTTCAGTCTCCTAATCATCTCATTACACTCGGGAAATGCTTTGAAGAAAAAAATTCTTGTTGCCAATCGAGGGGAAATTGCCATCCGACTGATCCGTGCGATCCAGGAGCTGGATTGCACCGCCGTCGCGGTATACGAAAAACCTGATGAACGTTCCAGGCATATCCGCCTGGCCGACGAAGCTGTGCTGCTGGGTGACGGTCCCAGAAAAGATTATCTCGATATCGCCAAGGTGATCCAGGCTGCCAAGAAGACAGGGGCCGATGCGATTCATCCGGGATATGGCTTTCTGGCGGAAAACCCGGACTTTGCCAAGGCCTGTGAAGAGGAAGGCATTATCTTTATCGGTCCGTCATCCAAAGTGATTTCTGACCTGGGGAATAAGGTGATTGCCCGCCAGATCATGGCCGATGCGGGCATTCCTATGGTACCCGGTACCGATAACCTCTCCCATGGTGAGGCTGGGGTTGAGGAGGCCAAGGCTTTTGGTGCCAAGTATGGCTACCCGGTGATGCTGAAGGCCACTTCCGGAGGCGGCGGCCGGGGTATTCGTCTGATCGAAAACGAGTACCAGCTGATCGAACAGATCCCGGTGGCGCGGTCAGAGGCGCTGGCGGCGTTCAACGACGACTCGGTCTACCTCGAAAAGGTGGTCCTTGAGCCCAAGCACGTCGAGGTGCAGATTCTTGCCGACAAGACCGGCAAAACCCTGCACCTTGGTACCCGTGACTGCTCCATTCAGCGTCGTAACCAGAAGCTGATCGAGATCGCTCCCTCGCGTGTGGCCAATCCCGAACTGCTTGAGAATATCTGCCAGACTGCGGTCAAGGCGGCCAAGGCGGCCAACTATTTCAATGCGGGCACTGTCGAGTTCTTGATCGACAAGGATTTCAATTACTATTTTATGGAGATCAATACCCGAATTCAGGTGGAGCATACTGTCACCGAGATGGTTACTGGTATTGATATCGTCAGAAACCAGATCAAGCTGGCGTTTGGTTACGAGCTCTCTTTCGGGCAGGAGCACGTGCAGATTCGCGGTCACGCCATTGAGGTGCGCATCAACGCCGAAGACCCGAAAAACAACTTTATGCCCGAGGGCGGCAAAAAGGTGCGGGTCTACCGTTCCACCGGTGGTTTCGGGGTCCGCCTCGACGGCTTTGTGTACCAGGGATACGAGATTCCCGAGGTCTATGATTCGCTGCTGGTGAAGATGACCGTACATGGCTTTACCTGGGATGAGACCGTTGAACGTATGAAGCGTTGTTTACATAACTTCGCCATCGTCGGGCCGAAAACGACCATACCTTTTTACCTGAACATCGTTGATGACCCGGATTTCATCAAAGGGGATTTCAACACCTCATATCTCGATACCCATCCGCATCTCTTCCACTATGAGGAGGAGACGGGAGAGGCTGGCAAGCTGGCCAAGTTGATCGCGGAGATTCACCATCGGGGTGAAAATCCGTTTGCATCGTAATTTCAGTATCTTGATTTCGCTGATCACTTAACCAATGTGAGGATTTAATATAATCATGGAAAGAATTATTCAGGGAACATCGGCGGGCGAGGTGCTGAAAAAACTTCGTGCGGCCAAGAGCTACTACATCACCAATACGGCCCGTGATCTCTCCCAATCCGATTTCAAGAACCGCATCCTGCTGCACACCGATTTGCTGGCGGCGGAGGAGCGGGATAAGGCGGGCTACTACTCGCTGGAGATTACAGGCGGCGCTTCCGTGCATGTGGATATGCTCAAGAAGCAGGTGAATCCTTTTGCCAAACTTGAGTTGCTGCGGGAGAAGATGCCCAACACCATGTTCCAGACTCTCTGCCGTGGGGTGAACCTGTTCGGCTATCGGCCATATCCGCAGAATGTTATTCGTTTCACTGTCAAGGAGTTTGCCAAGTATGTCGATGTCTGGCGGGTGTTCGACTTCCTGAACCACGTGCCAAACATGCAGGCGGTGCTGGAAGAGGTGGCACTGGCCGGAAAAATCAACGAGCCGTGCCTGTGTTTTTCTACCGGGGACGAACACACCAACTCCTTCTACCTGAACAAGGTACAGGAGATTCTCGATGTTACCGGGCCTGAGGCGGTGCTTTGTATCAAGAACCACGGCGGCCTCGGTACTCCCAGGAGAATCGGTGAGCTGGTGGATTCGATCAAGCAGCGCTTTCCGGACCTGGTGCTGCACTACCACGGGCACAACACCGATGGTAATGATGTGGGCCGGATCGCCGAGGCGGTGATTAACGGTGCCACCATCGTCGATGCAGCCGACTCGGCCTTCACCGGTTTCTACGGCCCGCCGCCAATGTTGACCGTAATCCAGGTCTTAAAGGAGCACGGCTTTGACCCGATTGGCATTGACGAGGAGGCGGTAATCGCCACTTCCGATATCATCCGTGACGAGCGTCAGCACTATCAGCAGTTCGAATCTCAGATCAAGGGCTTCCAGCCGACCGTGCAGATTCATAAACTGCCTGGCGGCGCCATGGGGTCAAGCCTTGAGCAGGCTGTCAAAGGCGGCTTTCTTGATGAGATGCCGGAAATCCTGCACAAGGAATTGCCCCGGGTGCAAAAGGAACTCGGAAATTTCTGGTCAGTCACCCCGGGTTCCCAGATTCTCTGGACCACGGCTGTTTCCAACGTGCTTGGCGGGGAGCGTTACGGCAACCCCTCGGGGGATTTGAAGAACCTGCTCCTAGGCAAGTATGGCCCCTTCCCGTTCTACCAGCCTGAAGACTGGATATTTGAGAAGGTGCTCGGCGATGACTGGCAAGAGCAGCTGGCCAATGAAGGCGGCGTAGATGCGATCTCCGATATCGATTTGGCAGAGGAAAAGGCAAATCTGCACGAAAAGCTCGGTAAGGAACCGACCAATCAGCAGCTGGTGCTTTATCTGCAGCACCCCAACGACGCAGTGGATTTCTTCAAGTTCGAAGAGGAATACGGCATGGCCCATGTGCTGCCGCCATCTATCTTTTACCGTCAGGGCGGCTTTGAGATAGGTGACACCCTCTACTTCAGTGATTTGCTTGGCAAGGAGCACATCGTCGAGATCGGACCCTCACCGGTGGTGGATACTGGTGAAACGGTGATCTACATGACCGTCGATCATCACCCGCAGATGTATACCTTCCAGGCCGAGCAGAGCGGCAGTGATGCTTCCGGCAAGGTACAGCTCAGCAAGGAAGAGATCATGGATCTGGCCATGGCTGGTGACGTGCGAGCTGGTTTTGCCGGAAACCTCGTGGAGATAACAGTGCCGGAGGGGGCTGAGGTGAAGCGTGGGGACAAGGTAGCCATCATGGAGGCGATGAAAATGCAGACTCCCATCGCCAGCGAGATTGACGGAATCGTGACCGCAATTTCCGCCAAGACTGGTGCCTCCCTGCAGCCTGGCGACAAGATTTTAAAGATTGATCTCAACGAGTAGTATCAGCGACCACGTCTGGACCTCTTCACTGAGGTTGCTGTTTCGCCGATGATATGCCGGGGCCTGAAAGGACGTTTTCTTTCAGGCCCCGTGTCGTTTACAGCCCCCAGGTTGTGCTGTACAGATAGAGCCTGTCATATTTCCCAGGAGTTCCCCGTTATGGAGCGTAGACTGAAAGACCAAATGTATACCCGACACGCCCGTGAATATGAGCAGGCGATAGAGAAAAATATCTTCAACGCCCACTTTGAGCGGCCGTCCCTGTTGGCAATGCTGCCGGATGTGGCGGGTTGTTCGGTTCTGGATTTGGGCTGTGGCCCAGGTGTCTACACGGATATTCTGCTCAGGCGCGGGGCAACAGTGACGGCGGTGGACATCTCCCGGGAGATGATTGAACGGGTAACCAGAAGGTTCGGCGCAGAAGTAAGGGCCTATCTTCAGGACCTGAACATGGGATTGCCGAAAGAGTCTGATGCCAGCTATGAACTGGTGCTGTGCCCTCTGGCGATCCATTACGTGGAAGAGTTGACTCCTCTTTTTTGTGAGATAGGCAGGGTGCTTACCGAGGATGGGCGGTTCATTTTCTCAACCCATCATCCCATGGTTGATTTCCAATCCTCTCCTTCCGGGAACTATTTTACCCGGGAGCTTGTCACCGAAAGTTGGGACACCATTGGCAAGCCGGTTGAGGTGCAATTTTTCCGGCGTTCCCTCACCGAGTTGTTCAGTTCAATCATCGAGGCCGGCCTGACTATCTCCCGATTTAATGAGGGCAGGGTGGGCAGGGGGCTGAAGGAGAAATACCCGGCAGCGTATGAGCGTTTGAGAAAACAACCTCAATTTATGTTTGTCGAGTGTAAAAAATGATGCGGACGGAAAAGCTGAGTTTGGCCCAGGGCTGTCGCAATGGTGGGTACTGCGGCGACGGACAACTCTGACGGCAGCTTTTCGTATTCTTTGGTTTCAGATCACTTCAGGGAAAGACTTGCCACTGTGATTGGGACAGGGTGGGGCTGCCCGCTCAACCTGGCGACTGCAAAGAGGGGATTATTTGTTGTTCAACATATCGGTAATACGAACCCGATACTCCACGATATCTTTTCTCAGTGAGGAAAGACTAGCCATCTTCTCGTCTACCTTGAAGATATGTTCATCAAGGATTTCGATGAGCTTAGGAGTGATGGTATCGAAGTCCTGGGCGTTGATGTCAAATATATCACTTAACTCTTGAATTTCCTTTAGTGAAATCCCAAGCTGCTTCAGCTTGAGGATGAACTTGAGTCGCAGCACGTCATCCTTGCTGTAGGTTCTGGTGCCGCCGCCCAGGCGTTCTGTCTCGCCCATCAGGCCGATCTCTTCGTAATAACGTATTGTTCTGGTGGTGATCCCCAGCCGTTTGGCCAACTCACCGATCTGTACAGTCTGTTCGTTTTTGTGGGACATGTTTTAACCTCATGAAACTACGAAACAACCCTAAAGCAACAGGGCATGTGTCATCAGTATGGCTGATGTTTTGTGAAAGGTGTCTCTGATTAAGTTGTCTTCACGCCGTGGTGTAGACATGTTTACAACACACTCTGGAGATTTACCTTTACGTAATTTTCCTCGACAAAGTACACAGCGGGAAAAAGGATGTCAAACAAAAATAGTTAATTGAATAGTTTTGTATAGATACCGCGTAGGAGCGATAAACTCAAACTGTGAAAAATTCTTGACCTTTACGTAAACAGTGGATATATAGAGGATATTATTTCTGCAGTATATTTTTATATTGTTCTGGTTATCGAGAGGAGAGTGGTCCATGATCTTTGAACTCACAGAGGAGCAGGCGCTTATCCGCAGCATGGTCCGGGAGTTTGCAGAAAAAGAGGTTGCCCCATCTGCAGCTGAGCGTGATGAAAATGAACGATTTGACCGGGAACTGATGTTTGACCGACTGGCAGAGCTGGGTCTGACCGGCATTGTGTTCCCTGAAGAATATGGTGGCGCCGGCGCGGATTACATCAGTTACGCCATCGCGGTGGAGGAGCTTTCCAGAGTGTGTGCATCAACGGGTGTGACGCTTTCCGCCCATCTCTCCCTGGGGGCTAACCCGATATACCTTTTTGGTACCGAGGAGCAGAAACAAAAATATCTTGCCCCCCTTGCCTCTGGCGAGAAAATGGGCGCTTTCGGCTTGACCGAGCCGGCAGCAGGTTCCGATGCCGGCGGTACCAGGACCGTGGCTTATCTTGATGGTGAGGAGTGGGTAATCAACGGCTCCAAAATATTTATTACCAACGGCGGTGACGCCGATACCTATGTGGTCTTTGCCAGAACCGACAAAGAGGCAAAGAAGCATCATGGAATAAGCGCTTTTATCGTGGAAAAAGGCACACCAGGCTTCACGTTCGGGAAAAAGGAGCAGAAGATGGGGATCCGTTCCTCGCCGACGCTGGAGCTGGTGTTTGAAGATTGCCGGGTGCCCAGGGAAAACATGCTGGGTATGGAGGGGAAAGGCTTCAAGGTTGCCATGAAGACCCTTGATGGCGGCAGGATAGGTATCGCCTCCCAAGCCCTTGGGATTGCCCAGGGAGCACTGGACGCGGCTGTCGAGTACGCCAAGGAGCGCAAACAGTTCGATACCTCCATCGCCAGCTTCCAGGGCGTTCAGTTTCAATTGGCCGACATGGCCACCCAGGTGGAGTCGGCCCGCCTGCTGGTTTATAATGCAGCCTACCGGGCGAGTAGCGGCAAGGGCTATTCAAACCAGTCGGCCATGGCCAAACTCATGGCCAGCGAGACCGCAATGAAGGTTGCAACCCAGGCGGTACAGATCTTTGGTGGCTACGGTTACACTAGGGAGTTTCCGGTTGAGCGCATGATGCGCGATGCCAAGATTACCGAGATCTACGAGGGTACAAGTGAGGTGCAGAGAATCGTTATCGGTTCCGCTCTCACCAGGCAGTAAGGAAAAGGAGGAGTAGTTTGCAGTAAAAGGGCGTGGGCGAGGACGCCTGTTATAAAGGCACGAGCGGAAGTACAAACGAGTTCAATGGAGAGAACAATGGAATTTACCCGGGAGATTTATTGGAACGTAGGGCATGGGGCTGCAACCCTTGTCCCTATGTATCTTCTTGTCGTCGTTGCTGTGGGGGTGGTTGTCTGGGCGTTTATAAAGAAGCGAGAGGTCTACAGGCAGGGACTGCCGCTGGAGAGAACGGATCAGCTTGGCAGTCGCATAGGCTCTATGCTGGAAAACGCGGTCTTCCAGAAAAAGGTGACCCAGGTCAAGGTTCCTGGTCTGTTTCATGGCATCTTCTTTTGGGGTTGGTTCATTCTGCTCATCGGCACCACGCTTATTGTGATCCAGGCCGATTTCACCGACCTGCTCTTCGGCTATAAATTTCTGGTCGGCAATTTTTATAAAGTTTTTTCCATAACCCTGGATATTGCAGGGCTGGCTTCCATCATCTTTTTAGGCGCTCTCTTTATCCGCCGCTATTTTTTCAGACCGGAAGGGCTGGAGACCAAGAGAGACGACGCCATCATGCATGGCCTGATGACCATCATTTTACTCACCGGTTTTGTCATTGAGGGCAGCCGCATGGCAGTCACCGAGCTTGGCACTCCGGTGGCACTGTGGTCCCCGGTTGGTCACCTGCTTGCCCAGTCGATGGCCTGGTTGGGCGAGGATGCCCTACGGCTTGTCCACAAGCTTACCTGGTGGTTTCACCTGCTCTTGGTGATGGGCTTTATCGCGCTCATTCCGTTTACCAAGTTCCGGCACATTCTCACCACCAGCGTCAACTATATTTTTGCTGACAGGGGCCCGAAAGGAAAGCTGCGTTCCCTCGATCTCGAGGATGAGGATGCCGAAACTTTCGGAGCGACCTCAGTTAAAGAGCTGACCTGGAAAGACATCTTTGACGCCGATGCCTGCACCCTGTGCAAGCGCTGCCAGGATCGCTGCCCGGCCTGGACCACTGACAAGCCGCTGTCGCCGATGAAGGTGGTCAACCAGATTGGCGAAGTGGCCTATAACGAGCCGGAGGCAAACCTCATCGAGACCCTGAGCCGAGATGTGCTCTGGTCCTGTACCACCTGTCGCGCCTGCCAGGAGATCTGCCCGGCCTCCATCGAACATGTCAGCAAGATCGTCGATGTGCGCCGTTCCCTGGTTTTGATGGAAGGTGAGTTTCCAGACGAGGCCACCATGGCGGCCATGGAGGCGACCGAGGTTAACGGGAACCCACTGGGCCTGGGGTATGCGGCACGTGGTGACTGGGCGGCGGAGCTTGGCGTGAAGACGCTAGCCGAAGACCCAGAAGTCGATGTGCTCTATTTTGTCGGCTGTTACGCTTCTTTTGATAAACGAAATATCGCGGTGGCCAAGAGCTTTATCAAGCTCTGTGAGGCGGCAGGGGTCAAGGTGGGAATCCTGGGCAAGGAAGAAAAGTGCTGTGGCGAGCCGATGCGGAAGATGGGGAACGAATACCTGTACCAGAGCCTGGCCATGGAAAATGTCGAGCTGATCAACGGGTATGGCATCAAGAAGATCGTCACCACCTGTCCTCACTGCTACAATACGCTTGAAAAAGATTATCGTGATTTTGAGCTGGAGGCGGAAGTCGAGAGCTATACCGTTTTTCTGGAGCGGCTGCTGAAATCGGGGAGCCTGAAGATCAAGAGCGAGGGCCTTGAGTGTACCTACCATGACTCCTGTTATCTCGGCCGGCATAACGATGTGTACGATGCGCCGCGCTCTCTTATCGAAGCCGCCGGTGGCACCATCAGGGAGATGGACAAAAACAGGGCAGAGGGTTTTTGCTGCAGCGCCGGTGGCGGACGGATCATGGCGGAAGAAAAAATTGGCGAAAGGATAAATGTCAAGCGGGTGAACATGGCGCTGGAAACTGGCGCGCCGACGCTTGTCTCGAACTGTCCTTTCTGTCTGACGATGTTTGAAGATGGTGTGAAGGGTGCAGAGGCCGAAGATAAACTGAGACCTCGTGACATCGCTGAGCTGCTTGCCGAAAGGTTGTAGCGATCAACTCAACGGCGACAGTTTGGTCATGGGCTTGAATTGGAAAAAGCTTAAAATTGAGAATCGTTATCGGAGGATGGAGAATGAACATTCTGGTGTGCATTAAGCAGGTTCCCGATATGGAATCAAAGTTTAAAGTAGCCGCGAGCGGTACCTGGTATGACAATCAGGATCTGGCCTGGCGAATGAATGAATATGACGAGTATGCCGTCGAGCAGGCGGTGAGATTGAAAGAGCAGGTCAAGGATGCCGAACTGACCGTGTTGTGCATAGGCTCTGACAAGGTCAAGGAAACCATGAAGAAGGCGCTGGCCATGGGCTGCGATCGCGGCGCGCATATCGACGATGGTGAATCCTGGGCCAAGGAACCATTTGAGATTGCCGGTATTATTGCCGAATACGCCAAAGACAAGAACTTTGACGTAATTTTCACCGGTATGCAGTCCCAGGATCGCGGCAGTGGCCAGGTTGGGGTGCTGGTGGCAGAGATGTTGGATCTTCCCTGTGTGTCGACCATTGTTGATTTCGCCTTTGACGGCGGCGCAATCAAGGCCAAGCGTGAACTCGAGGGCGGCGTCAAGGCCAATGTCACCGTACAGACCCCGGCTCTGGTGACCTGCCAGCTCGGTTTGAATACTCCGCGTTATCCGACCCTGCCCAACATCATGAAGGCCAAAAAGAAGCCGATGGAGTCCATTGCGGTGGCGGATGTATTGAAGGTCGATGCCCGCATGGAGACTGCCGCCATGTACTTCCCTGAGAAAAAGGGCGGTGGCCTGGTGCTGGAAGGTGAGGCGGGTGATCTGGCGGACAAGCTGATTGCGATTCTCAAAGATAAAACAAGTGTCCTGAAGTAGGAGGGGAATCATGAAAATATTATTGATTGCGGAATACAGGGATGGACAGTTGCTCTCCGGCTACAGTGAGCTGCTTGGTTTTGCTGAGAATATGGGAGCGGAAACAGCGATGTTCGTGGTCGGCAGTGATGCGGCCCTGCCAGCTTATGGTGGCAAGCTCTACCTCGCCGATGCTGCAGCCTGCGGTGAATTCAATCCGGATCTGCACAAGCAGATGATTTTGGATGTCGTCGCCAAAGAGCAGCCGGATATGGTCGCTTTTTCTCACTCTTCCTACGGCTGGGATCTTGCCCCGAGAGTTGCCTATGGTATGAAAGCCGCCCAGGTATCGGAGGTGGTGGAGGTGAAGGACGGCGCCATGGTCGTTCCCGTCTGTAACTCCAAGCTGCGCAGAACGGTTACCTGCAAAACCGCCCAGACCGTGGTGACCCTGCAGGCTGGCGCTTTTACACCTGTTGAAGCGGACGGCAGCCCGGCGGTTGAAAAGGTTGCGGTGGACGGTCAGGGCCGTGTGGTCTTTGAGGGCTATGAAGAGGCTGAAGCCGGCGGTGTTGACCTCAGTAAGGCTGAGGTTATTGTCAGCGCAGGTCGTGGTATCGGCAAAGCGGACAATGTCGAGATGATCGCTGCCCTGGCCAAGGCCTTGGGCGGTGAGTATGGTGCCAGTCGCCCGGTGGTCGATTCGGAGTGGGTTGAACATAACCGCCAGGTCGGCACCACCGGTCAGACCGTGGCCCCCAAGCTCTATCTTGCTTGTGGTATATCTGGTGCCATCCAGCATCTGGCCGGTATGAAGAAGTCTGAATTTGTGGTGGCGGTCAACACCGACAAGGACGCCCCAATTAGTGAGGTTGCAGACGTGTTGGTAGTGGCTGATCTGTTGCAGTTTGTACCGGCACTGACGGAGAAGGTCGAGGCTCTGTAATCATGATATTCCGTGGAGGTCGCCGCGTAGCAGAGGTAGTTGCGCGTTGCCCCCGGTAAACCCCTCCCAGACTGCAAGCTCTGGACCTGGAGCTTGCAGTCTGGGAATCTTGCACAACTTTCCACCTCTACGGGTAAGCAGGTATGGCTTGCAGCCAGCGCCGCATGCTGGAATCAGTTACGTCCAACCTTTTGTGGCTGGCGGGCCTTCATGATACGTGAACTCTTAGGGGTGGCTGTCGCGGAGGAACCTGAAAATGATCAATGAGACATTCAGCCAGATGGCGGACGCCTTTGTCAAAGACGCGGTCGATGGCACCAAAAGCTATTACTTCTCGCTTGGCGATGTAAAAAAGACGGTGGTTGTGAGCGGTATGGAGTGCAATATCACCGATGGCAAGACTGTGGAGCAGGCGGACTGTGTCTGCAAGACAAGTCCGGAGTTTTTCCTGCGCATCTGGCAGGACGGCTACCGTCCGGGCATGAAGGATTTCATGACAGGAACCATCAAGTCCAACGACCCTTCACTGCTGCAGACCTTTTTGAAATGTTTCGGTAAGGAGTAGCCTTGGAGTTTGTCGGACTATTGCGATTTTCACTCAAATCGAGGCATCGAAAGAAAATTAAGCGGAGCCATATGAATAATATTGCGAGCATTAATTATCTTTCGATAACGATGCGTTGGCTGAAAAGGGCTTAGTCCGCCAGACTCCTAGCTGTACACACCACGGTGTGCCTTGGGATGGGTATATCGGTGGCGGTGGTTCGACCGTGGTGTGTCTCTCATTACAGGTCGGTGCTGAAGGCAGGTAACTGCATTCTTGCGCCTGACTTGTTGTTGATGCATAGTGTTGCGCTGAACTCTTATTCTACAGGAGATTGGGGAAAAACATGGAACCGTTAACAGAAATACGGGTACGTGGCTATCATGCGGACTTTTATGGTCATGTGAATAACGCCCGCTATCTGGAGTTTTTTGAGGAAGATCGCTGGGCCAGGCTGGAATCCCATATAGACCTTATGAAGTGGGCGGCCCGCGGCTTGGGTTTTTTGGTTGTCAACATTAACGTCAACTACCGTAAGGCTGTGCAGGTTGGTCATACAGTTGTGGTCACAACCGGCATTGAGCAGGTGAACCAGAAGAGCGCTGTCTTAAAGCAGGAAATTCAATTCAAGGGCTCAGGCGAAGTTGCAGCTGACGCGCTGATCACTTTTGTGATCATTGACTCTAGCGGCAAGGCGGTACCACTCGAGGGAGATATCCTGGAAGAATTGATGATGATAGGCCAAACAGTATAAAAAACTGGATTCTCGCAGTATAAATAATTGTTCTACCGAAAAAACCTAGCATAATCAAAGGGTTTTTCCGTATTGTAAATCGTATTTACAGTTGACATTTGTGTCATTTATATTAGACAGAGACGAACATCACCATTTGTGACTGTGATGTTTTTTTGCAAATTCGCGTTCACTATTACGTAAACGTGATGCTGGATTCAAGCATGATTCTGCTGGAAGAGAGAGCTGGTAGGACGGAAGATGTAGCCGTATAAATATATTTTGCTTCAGGTGGGCTTGTATGCTGGAGCAAAACCCAGGAGAGATGGGGCGCATCAAACATCAATTGATAGAAGGGGAGATAAGCATGAAAAAAGTACTATCCGTGGTTGCGTTGGCTTCACTGTTTGGAGCAACCTCCGTAATGGCCTCCGGTTTCCGTATTCCGGAACAGTCCGTCGACTCCACCGCCAAGGCTGGAGCCAACATCGCTTCTGCCAAAAGAGCTGATGTTGCCTATTACAATCCAGCCGGCATGAACCTTATGGAAGACACCTGGCATGTAGAGGTTGATCTTACCTATCTTCATTTGAGTGAAATAGACTATGAGGCCGCGGCTCCCAATCCCATACAGGGGAACACCTCTTCTGAGTCGGAGCACTTCTTCTTGCCGACCCTTTTTGTGGTTTCGCCAGACTACAACGGCTTCCGCTTTGGTTTCTCTACAGTTGCTCCCTTTGGACTAGCCAAACGCTGGCGGGATGACCTGTTTGCCAGTTTTGCCGCAAGCAAATTCTCCCTGCAGGTAATTGAACTCAATCCCACTGTCTCATATGCCTTTAATGATATGTTTTCCATCGGCGGTGGCGTTCGAATGACCTACAGCAAGGCGACAGTTATTAATGAAGCGTATGGTACTGGAAATCCAACTGATTTCCCGTTTACTGGTGCACCTAGTCGCTATTTGGACGGCGATACAGTGGACTGGGGGTATAACCTTGCGGCCAACTTCAAGCCAAACAAGGACTGGAATTTTGCTATCACCTACCGTTCCAACGTCGATCTTGATTTCGAAGATGGTGATACAGAGATTAACTTCCGGCCAGACATAACTGAAGGTGATGTTACCGTTTCAACCCCTGCTGTACTTTCGTTCTCTGCGGCCTATACCTATGACAAGTGGACCTTCGATCTCACCGTGGACCAAACCCAATGGTCCGAGTATGAGAACCTTGATTTTCTCTATAATAGTGCTGATGGATCAAGCGGATTTCCTCCTTTTGACTTTTCAGAAAAAGACTGGGATGACGTTTGGGCCATCAGGCTCGGCGTGGAGTATGAGCTGAACCCGAAAGTGACTCTGATGGGCGGTATTGCCTATGACGAGAACCCTGTTCCGGAAGAGCACGCCAATTATGAGCTGCCAGACTCCGACGCCTGGTTGTTCTCGGCTGGTGTCCGCTATGCTTACAGCGACAATATGGAACTCGGTCTGGCAGTGCTCTATGACTACAAAGAAGAGCGAACATTTAACAACGCCGCTCTTGATGGAGAATTTTCCAACGCTTCTGCCCTTCTCGTGAGCTGCGCTCTGAGCTATAAGTTCTAGAGCAAGCGGTTTACACGTCAGTGATATCCCAAAAGCCCCTTGGCTGAGCAGCCAAGGGGCTTTTTTTTGTGTAGCAATGACTTGAAATTACAGTGCCCGCAGATGTTCAGGCTTTAAGTCCACCTTTCCTGCCAGCGCCTGTTGAATCAACTCCAATGTCTTGGCCTTGTCTTGAGGCAGCTTCGCCTTGATCGGCAGGTAGTTGGAGGCATGGTTGGCGTGGAAATAACCGTTGGTGAGTTCAGTGGCGGCCAGCATGGCGCCAAGCTCTTTCAGCATGTCTTCGGCATCGGGAAGCTGCCAGTTCCCCTGCTGATGCTCGGTGTAGAGCGGAGTATTGGGCGTCAGCATCAGGCTCAAGGCCCCCACATATTCCGGGTCGATGGCAGATAGTACCCGGCCTGTTTCCACCGCGTGCTGATACGATCTGTCTGTGCCGCCAACCCCCAGCAGCACGGTGATCGAAAGCTTGATGCCGGCTGCGCGGATCTTTCTCCCCATCTCAATCATCTTTGCTGAATCAGCGCCTTTTTTGATGGCGGAAAGGGTGACATCATCACCTGACTCAAGGCCCATGTAGGCAATGCCCAGCCCAAGCTCGCGCAGTTCTTGCAGCTCCTCGACACTCTTTCTCTGAATACTCTTGGTGTTGGCATATACCCCGATTCGCTCCAGCCAGGGCAGCTTTGCGGCGATCGCCTCCATAATCTTCACCAGCCGCTTGTGGGGGATAATCAGCGCGTCGCCATCGCAGAGAAAGAGGCGGTTCTGGTGGCGGCAGTGCTGGGCGGCAAAGTCAATATCCTCCATGATGGTGGCATCGTCTTTGATGGAGAACCTGGTCCCTTTATACATCCCGCAAAACGTACACTTATTGTGGGAGCAACCGGTGGTAACCTGCAGCAGGATCGAATAGGCCTCGCTGGGTGGCCGAAAAATATTTCCCTGGTAGTGCATTGATCTCTCCTTGTCGTAAACGTCATGGTGTTTTTCCAGCTAAGATATAGTATACTCATTCTTCGCTGCGCAAGAACATTTATCCTGCAATTTTATTGAGATTGCATTTTCTTCGCAGGCTAAGCAGGGTTATCATTTTCATGCTATGCTGTTCCGACTCCAGGAACCAACCACGCGTTGGCCCAAGCCGGCCTGCGCAAAGGACGAAATGGTATGACATCTACACAATCCCCCTATCCGCTCCTGTTTCAACCCCTCGATCTTGGTTTTACCCAACTGAAAAATCGCATCCTGATGGGCTCGATGCATACCGGCCTGGAAGAAGAAAAGGCTGGCTTTGTGAAGATGGCCGAGTACTATCGGCTGCGGGCTGCGGGAGGTGTTGGGCTTATCGTCACCGGCGGTGTGGCGCCCAACAGGGCGGGCTGGGTGGCGCCTTTTTCTCTCCGCCTGAGCAGCAACTCCCAGGCCAAAGACCATAAAAAAGTGACCAAGGCGGTGCATGGGGAAGGCGGGAAGATCTGCATGCAGATCCTGCATTCCGGGCGCTATGGTTATCACCCGTTTTGTGTGGCGCCCTCAAGATTGCGTGCCCCTATAAACCGTTTCAGGCCCTGGGCTTTGAGCGAGAAGGGGATTCGTTCAACCATAGCTGACTTTACCCGCTCTGCCATCTTGGCCAGGGAGGCCGGCTATGACGGCGTTGAGGTGATGGGCTCGGAAGGCTATCTTATCAACCAGTTCATAGCGGCCAAAACCAATAAGCGTGAGGATGACTGGGGCGGATCGTTCACCAACCGCATCCGTTTCCCACTTGAGATTCTTCGCTCTATCCGCAAAGCGTGCGGTCCGGATTTTATAATCATCTATCGTCTTTCCATGCTCGATCTGGTGAAAGACGGTTCCAGCTGGGATGAGGTTGTTCAATTGGCAAAAGAGGTGGAAGCAGCTGGGGCCACCATCATCAATACCGGTATCGGCTGGCATGAGGCGCGGGTGCCGACCATCGCAACCATGGTGCCAAGAGCAGGGTTTACCTGGGTCACCAAACGGTTGATGGGCAAGGTCGGGATACCCTTGATTACCACCAACCGGATCAACATGCCCCAGGTGGCGGAATCGGTGCTGGTAGAAGGCTGTGCCGATATGATCAGCATGGCCAGGCCGTTTCTGGCCGACCCTGATTGGCCCCAAAAGGCAGTCGAAGGCCGGGAACGTGAGATCAATACCTGCATCGGCTGCAACCAGGCCTGTCTCGATCATATCTTCCAGCAAAAAACCGCCACCTGCCTGGTCAACCCCAGAGCATGTAAAGAGACGGAAAAGGTCTTTCGGCAGGCAGAGATCAAAAAGCGGGTGGCGGTGGTCGGTGGTGGGCCAGCCGGTATGGCCTGTGCCACTATCGCCGCGGCTCGTGGCCATCAGGTGGTACTGTTTGAAGCCGGCGACAAACTTGGCGGGCAATTCCTGCTTGCCAGGAACGTTCCAGGAAAAGACGAATTTGCCGAGACACTTCGCTATTTTCAGAACCAGCTGGAACTGCATGGTGTTGAGGTGAGGCTGGGATACCGGGCTGAGCTGGACGATCTTCAGGGTTTTGATGAGATCGTCATGGCCTCAGGCGTGGTTCCCAGGAAGATCGACATCCCTGGCTGTGACCTGGATCATGTGGTCCCCTATCCTGATGTCTTGTCCGGCAAGCGAAAAATCGGTGCAAGGGTCGCGATCATTGGTGCCGGTGGCATCGGCTTTGATATGGCGGGATTTCTGTTGGAGCGAAAACACGGGGAAGCGGTGGGCAACCAGACCAAAGCGTTCATGTCGGAATGGGGGGTGGATATGGACTATGCGCAACGGGGTGGCCTTGGGATACCGGTGGTTTCGGCCCCGCCACGGCAGGTTCATCTGCTGCAGCGCAAGAAGGCCAAACCCGGAGCGACCCTTGGTAAAACCACCGGCTGGATTCATCGCCTGGAGTTGAAAAAAAATGGTGTGAAGTTTTGGAGTGGTGTTGAATATCTCAGTATCGATGATAACGGCTTGTGGATAAATGCCAATGATGAGGAACAGTTCATCGCCGTGGACAACATTGTAATCTGCGCCGGTCAGGTGTCTGAGCTGGGGCTGGCCCGGGAGTTGGATGCGGCAAAAATCAGCTATCATCTCATCGGCGGGGCACTGGAGGCGGCCGAACTGGATGCACAGCGGGCAATCTCCCAGGGGACCGAGGTGGCGGATAAACTCTAAAAACTGTCGGAGAAAACGTGTTAATCAATTCAGTGTTGTGGTGATGGAGAGTTGCCTGCCGGCAATGTCGGCCACATGGTTTGGCTTAGGGTGCTTAAGATGTTTCGTGAGAAGCCGAGGGAACTGATTCGCCGGAGAAACAGCAGTACCCTGATTGAGGTTTGATCGGGAGATTCAGAAGAGAAGATTGAAGGTGAAGATGATGCAAGGTGAAATCGCTCCGGCAAAAATTGTTTGTGTTGGCAGGAATTACGTGGCTCATATTGAGGAGTTGGGCAACGAAGTTCCGGAGCAGATGGTGGTATTTTGTAAACCGAACTCTGCCATCAGCCAGGTCCTATATGCTTTCCATGGTGGTCAGCAGCTGCATTTTGAGACGGAAATCTGTTACATGGTGCAGGACGGCCAGCTGGCGGCGGTGGCCTGCGGGCTTGATCTTACCAAGCGGGACCTGCAAAGCGGCTTGAAAAAAAAGGGGTTGCCCTGGGAGCGGGCCAAGGCTTTTGACGGTTCAGCGTTGTTTAGCCCCTTTGTGCCGTTACCGGAAGGCGGCCCGGAACTTACGGTGCAGATGTACCTGAACGGGGAGTTGCGCCAGCAGGGCAGTACGGCAATGATGATCTATTCGCCGGAAGTCATTCTTCAGGAGATCTGTTCATTCATGACGCTGGATGACGGCGATATCATCATGACCGGTACACCGGCAGGGGTTGGCAGGGTAACGGTGGGAGACCAGTTCTTGTTGCGTTTGCTTGCCGGGGAAACCCTTTTGAGCGAGGCTGCCTGGAAAGCGCTCTGAGAATACCAGCCCGGATCGATCAGTTTCTCAGAGTTGCCCGTAGCCTGTCTGGATAAATGAGTAGATCCAGGGCGTCCTGTATAGAAGTGCACACAACATCAGCGCATTGCAGTACTGCCGCTGCAGCCCCTTCTCTCTGGAGTATACCGATGCCAAGAGTTGCAGTTTCGAGCATCAGCACATCGTTTCTGCCATTACCCATGGCGACAACCGTTGCTCCCCCCAGTCCCGCCACGAACTCTTTCTTTGCCTTATCCTGATTGTCCGCCCCGATGATATACGGTGTCGTCTGAAGTGTGAGCAATTTCTGCCTGACCGTGCCGTGGGTATCGGCAGTGAGAACATGGATATTCAGCAGGCTCTTCAACTTTGCAAGCCGTTGCTGGACTCCGGCGATCAACTCGCCGTCCACAGCGAGTGTGCCGTTATAGTCCAGGACCAGGTGTTCGAGCAGCAGGGGGCGGGAATTGGGAATATCAATGGTCAGCATATACGGATGGCTCAATGGCAAATGTTGGCGGCGGGTCCACAGGGAATGCTCCTATTCTCATCGAAGGCAACTCCCTCAGGCATACTCCGGCAGATAAGCTCAGTCAAGTGGAAGTTTGCCGATAATAAAGAGAATTTTTACTAAATACGTTGGCCATCCCTTGACCTGTCTCGCAGGTAGTATTACAAGGTATTACATGTGATAGATAACAGGGAGGAGGTCATTTATGAAAAAAGAACGAGTCTTTACCTTTAAGGCGGATGAAGAGCTTGCTGACATTCTGGACAGGATTCCCAATAAATCAGAGTTCATCAGAAAAGCCATTGAATTGGCAATGGAAAACCGTTGCCCTCTCTGTAACGGTACCGGCTCTCTCACCCCGGCTCAATACAGGCACATGGAGCATTTCATGACGGTCCATTCCCTTGAGCGCTGTGATGAATGTGATGCTCTGCATTTTGTCTGCGGCAAGGAAGATGAAAATGAGTTGCATTAATTTCTCAGGAAAGGGGAGCAATATGGGAAATACACTATTACGTCGGGTCGCAGCCATTGTGCTTGGATTGGCAGTGCTCTTTCCTGGAGCGGCATGGGCTGTTGATGTGTTTGTCACGCTGCCGCCCCAGAAATGGGTGGTGGACAATGTCATAGCAGAACGTGGAACGGTAAGCGTTCTGGTTAAGGACGGCCAGGATCCACATACCTTCGAGCCGACGCCAAGGCAGATTGCTGCACTCTCCAAGGCTAAAATCTGGTTCACCCTCGATATGCCGTTCGAGAAGCGTCTGGAAAGCAAGGTTGCTCAGGTAGCGCCGGATCTGCAAATAATTGATATGAGTGCCGGCATCGAGAAGATCGAGATGCATGATGAGCACGGCCACGACGAGCACGGTCATGATGATCATCATGGTGAGGAGGCAGAGGATCCCCATGTGTGGTTATCCCCGGCCAAGCTGCAGGTCATGGCAAAGAATGCTGCTACGGCCTTGAGCCTGGCAGATGCTGGAAATAAAAGCCTGTATGAGCGGAATCTGGAGGTTGTAGTTGATGAGCTTGCGGCTCTGCTGGTTCGGCTCAAAGAACAATTGGCACCGTATGAGGGTTCCTCTTTTTACGTTTTCCACCCTTCTTTTGGGTATTTCGCCCATGAATTCGGACTGCATCAGGAAGCGGTCGAGGTGGATGGTAAATCTCCGGGCCCACGTCAGATAGCGGCGTTGGTGGAGAAAGCCAGGCAAGATCAGGTTCAGGTCATTTTCGTGCAGCCGCAGTTTGATAAGAAAAGTGCTGAAACAGTGGCCGCAGCTCTGGATGGGGAGGTCGTGGCATTGGACGCCTTGGCCGAGGATGTGATCAGCAACCTCCGCGTCATGGGCGATAAAATTGAAAGAGCTTTGGGTGACAGGGAGACTCCATGAGGGAGCAGGCTGAACTCGCTATAGACATCGAAGGGGTGGACTTCAGCTACGAGAGCAGGCAGATTCTGGCTGATGTCAATTTACGAATCGACGCGAATGACTCCATCTGCATCGTAGGCCCCAATGGTGGCGGGAAGACTACCCTGGTCAAGCTGATGATAGGGTTGCTCATCCCTGATCGGGGCCGGATAAAAATCTTTGGCAGGAAAGTTGAGGAAGGCAACAGGCTGATCGGTTACGTTCCGCAATATGCTGAGTATGATAAGCAGTTTCCCATCTCGGTTAAAGAAGTGGTCTGCATGGGAAGACTCGGTAATTCAATTTTTAACCGATACTCAAGGTCGGATTGGGAAAAAACCATGACGGCTCTCCGGGAAGTTCGGCTGGAAGAATATGCGGACCGGCCTTTTGCCGCTCTTTCAGGTGGGCAACGTCAACGGGTGCTCATAGCCCGTGCTCTTGCTGCCGGGGGGAAGATCCTGATTCTCGATGAGCCTACGGCCAATATCGATCAGGAGGCGGAGTCTCATCTGTTTGAATTGCTGGAAATGCTCAATACCAGGATGACCATCCTGATGGTGACGCATGATGTGGGCTTCGCATCCAAATTCTTCAAACGAATCGCCTGTGTAAACAGAAGGGTGGTGATTCACCCGACCAGTGAACTCACCGGGGAGTTGATAAAGGATATGTATGGGGGAGACTTACGTATGATTCGCCACGATCACACCTGTAGCGAGGAGGGGCATCACCATGAGTGAATTCCTGGCGGCACTCCTGGACCCCAGTCTGCCGTTTATTCGGTATGCGTTTATAACCGGCATCCTCGCTTCAATTCCATTTGGAATAATTGGGACCTATGTGGTCGTTCGCCGCATAAGCTATATTGCCGGGGCAATATCGCACTGCATTTTAGGTGGCATCGGAATCGGTCTTTATCTCCAGAACGCTGTTGGGATAAGCTGGTTCACCCCGCTTTTGGGGGCAGTGTTTGTGGCACTCCTGGCGGCGGTGGTACTCTCTTTGGTCAGCATGTTTGCCAAGCAGAGGGAAGACAGCGTTATCGGGGCGCTCTGGGCCTCCGGTATGGGGATCGGCCTGTTGTTCCTGGCTAAGACCCCAGGCTATGTGGACCCCATGAGTTACCTGTTCGGTAACATTCTGCTGATAACCAGGACTGATATATTTCTCGTACTGGCGTTGGATGTGCTCGTGGTGGGAGTCATCGTGCTGTTCTACAATGTGTTTCTGGCAGTGTGTTTTGATGATGAGTTTGCCGGACTGCGCGGGATTCATACCCGTTGGTTTTATCTTGTGCTGCTCTGTCTCACCGCCCTGACCATTGTGCTCCTGGTACGGGTTGTAGGTATTGTGATGGTGATTGCCCTGCTCACTCTGCCTGCTGCCATAGCCGGAAATTTTGCCTCGAGCATCAAGCAGATGATGCTGTTGTCCATGGTGCTATGCTGCATTTTTATTCTCTCTGGTCTGAGCACCAGCTATGTTCTTGATCTGCCCAGCGGTCCCGTAATCATCGTCATTGCGGCGGGAGTCTATCTCACGGTGGTGGTGGGCGCAAAGTTGCTTGCCCACCGCAGTACGTAGTACGGTGATGATGAACGCTCGTTCTGCACCTCACTCCGGGCTTAGCTGAAAAATCTCGAAAAAAAAGCTAAGCCCCGTCATTTTTCTATCCTGCAGCTGCAATTTCTAATTTTTTTCGTTTCAAGCCCTTATTGTCTGAACATAGTTCAAAATCTGGCTGACAAAATTGTATTTTTAACGGTTTCGCTGGATTTTTCCCTCGGAATTTGCGGGAAAATAAGGTAATCAGTCGGCTGCTTGGTCAAATGCTTAAAATAGCAATTATGTTGTGAGGAATTTGCAGAAAGAGGAGCAACGAATGGAAGGTTTGCAGAGGAAGTATGGTTTCTGGACCGCGACGGCCATGGTCATTGGCATCGTCATCGGTTCAGGTGTTTTTTTCAAGGCTGATGATGTACTGAAGGCAGCCAACGGCAGTCTGCCGATTGCCTTGCTGGCCTGGCTGATAGGTGGGTCCATCATGGTGGTGACCGCCTTTGTTTTTGCCAAAATCGCCACCCGGATCGAAAGAGTAAACGGTGTTGTCGATTATTTTGAAGAAGCGTACGGCTGGCGGGCGGGCTATCTTGTCGCCTGGTTCATGACCTTCATCTACTATCCGACCCTGGTAGCGGTTCTGGCCTGGGTGTCGGCGAACTATACCAGCAGCCTGATCGGCATGGAGAGCGCCGTGTGGCTTATCTCCTCAATCTACCTGGTTTTCTTTTTTCTGCTCAACATCCTTTCGCCGGTACTGGCAGGGAAGTGGCAGGTTTCTGCCACCGTTATCAAGCTGATCCCGCTCTTTCTGGTGGCCGTGGTTGGTATCTTCAGCGGTCTTTCCACCGGTCAGACCTTTTCCAGTTTTGCGGTCTCTGCCCAGAGTGTCTCCAACGGCGGCGGCCTGGCTGTCGCAACCCTCGCCACAGCCTTTGCCTATGAGGGCTGGATTATTGCTACCACAATTAATGCCGAGCTTAAAGACGCCAAGAAGACCTTGCCAAGAGCACTCTTTCTGGGTTCCATTGCCGTTGTCGCCATTTACATGCTCTACTATCTTGGTATCTCCGGCGTACTGTCCAATGAAGAGGTCATCCAGGCCGGTAATAACGCTCCGGTGGAGGTTATCTCCATCATCTTCGGCCGCCTTGGCGGTACCTTGCTCACGGTCTTTGTGATTATTTCCTGTCTTGGCACCCTCAATGGCCTGATCATGGGCTCCTCCCGCGGTATGTTCTCCATAGCCTCCCGCGGTTTGGGGCCGAAGGCAAAGTTCTTCGCGGCTATCAACCACAGCTATAACAGCACGGTGAATTCCGCCCTTTTGGGATTTGTCCTCTCCGCCTTCTGGCTGGTGGTCTGGTACGGCAACTTCGCCGGCTGGTTTGGTGCCTTTATGGACATCTCCGAGCTGCCCATCGCCTTTTTGTACGTGATCTACCTCTCCCTCTATCTCTGGGTGATGAAGACATTTACAGATCTCGGTGCCGTGGCCAGATTTGCCGCACCGTTTCTGGCAGGTCTTGGTTCGCTGTACATCATCTGGGGTGCGATCCAGAAGGATATGTTCATTCACTTCCTTATCCTCACCCTGGCAATCGTGGCCGTCGGTATTCCGTTTATGCGGGTGAAAAAGGATTGAGATTAAAGGGAGCATAGTCGAACAGCTCCTGAAAAGGCTTTTCGGCAGACACCCAGAACAATAAAAAAAAGGCTGTATCCGCTCAAGACGGGTACAGCCTTTTTTGGTCTGAAACTTCAGGCTAGCGCGAAACGCTGCTTAAGAGTTGAGAGCAATCGCCCCCTTGTCTCTGTATTAGGCTGCCGCGCGGGCACGCTTGAGTCGACGGTTGATCAGCAGTGACCAAAGAAGCAAGAGCAGGTGGATGAGTACCCAGCCACCCACCAGAACCGAGAAGCTGTTCAGCCCCTTCAGGAGGTAAATGGTAACTGTCCAGTAGATCTCCGCGGCCACAAACATGAAAAAGCTGAGAACGCTCCACCAGATACCATGCAGTTCGTAGGTGATCCAGCAGCTCCAGCAGTGCAGCAGCAGGCCGAAGGCTGCGGAAATGGTGAGGAGCAGCTTGATGGTTGAGTGCAGATAGAGCTCAGCTGGCGGGGCAGCCGCCGGCTTGACGATCTTTTTTTTTCGTTTCTTTTTTGCCATTCTAAGCCACTTTGCGTTAAGATTTTGCTCTGTGTGATCGGATGGGGACATACTTTACCGTATCCTGCTGGACAATGACAACTTTCTGCCACTCTTACAGCAAGAATATTATGGACTTTACCACCACCTTACGAAATTGCAGGGTAATGCTTACCGAAGGGGCCATAGCAGAGCGTCTGCGGCGAAGAGCAGACATTCAACTGCATCCCACACTGTTCAATACCCCCCTGGTCTATGACGAACATGGCAGGCAATGCATGCGCGAGATCTACGGACAGTACCGGGAAATAGCCCGACGGGCGCAGGTGCCGGCACTGCTGTGCGCACCAACCTGGCGGGTGAACCTCGAGCGGATACAAGCCGCAGGCCAGCCGATGGAGTTAAACCGCGATGCGGTCTGTTTCATGCGGCAACTGCAGGCCGAGTGGCAGGATGAAGAGGCGCCGCTCTTTGTCGGTGGTCTGCTGGGGCCGAGAAACGACTGTTACAGGCCTGATGAGGCGCTTTCATCTGAGGAAGCGGAGCAGTTTCACCGCTGGCAACTGGAAAAACTTGCCGCGGCCGGGGTGGATGTGGTTGTCTGCCAGACCTTTCCAGCGCTATCCGAGGCGCTCGGGGTGATCCGGGCCAGTGCGGCCGTTGGCCTGCCCTGTATCATGAGTTGCGTCATCAACCGCCGGGGCCTGGTCCTCGATCAGACCCCGCTGGCCGAGGCTGTGAGGATCATGGATGAAGCCACCGGCAGCTATCCGGCAGGCTATATGGTGAATTGCGTACACCCGACCTTTGTGCTGCCGGAGACGCAGCCCCCGGCGCTTTTTACCAGGTTGATCGGTATCCAGGCAAACGCCTCCTCTCTCGATCATGAGGAGCTGGACGGCTCCATGAAGCTGCAGCAGAGCGATATGCGGGAGTGGGGTGAGCTGATGCTGGTTCTGAACAGGAAGTATGGTCTGAAGATTCTGGGCGGCTGCTGTGGAACCGATGATAACTACCTGGGCTACGTCGGTGAGGGACTGCGCAGCTCAGCGCTACGTGGACAGTGATGAATGTGGGGTTAGGAAAGTTCTTGCAGCGCTATCCGACCCTGCTTTCTGGCCATGGGCAGTAAAATCGCCTCGATTTCGTCATAGAGCATATCCGGCTTGATTGGCTTGGGGATATACCCATCCATGCCAGCCGCCAGGCACCGTTCTCTGTCACCTTTCACCGCGTAGGCGGTCATGGCAATAACCGGAAGGTGAGTCCCCGAGAGCTGTTCCAGCTTCCGGATGTGTCGCGTTGCCTGGAAACCGTCCATCCGCGGCATCTGGATATCCATCAGGACCAGATCAAACTCTCTCGCCTTGGTCCTGATCAATTCAACGGCTTCAAGGCCATCTTCGACCGCAGTTACCTGCCAGCCGGCCCGTTCAAGCACCGTTGTTGCGATCATCCTGTTGATATGCTCATCTTCTGCCACCAATACCTTGCGAGGCTCCATGGGTTTCGGGCTGGGGCTGTGTGGCTGGTTGCGGGGGATAAGGCTCATGGCCGGTGATGCCGGCAGCCCAAACTGTGCCGAGAACCTGAATATGGTTTCTTTTCCTGGCGTACTGGTCACATGGATGTTACCTGCCATTTTTTCCACCAGTTCGGTGACGATTACCAGGCCCAAACCAGTACCGGGTTTGCTGCAATCCCGGGTGGTCCCAACCTGGCTGAAGGGGCGGAAGAGGTGATCCAGTTTATCGGCTGGAATGCCCACCCCGGTATCCCGAACCTCAAATTCGAGTTTGATGCGCTCAGGGCTGAGGGGATCTCCCTCTGCTCTTCGTACCGAGAGGCGTACCTGGCCGCTGTCTGTAAACTTGATGCTGTTGCTGAGCAGATTGGTGATAACCTGACAGAGCCGGGTGGCATCGCCCAACACGATTTTTGGAATGTTCTCATCCCAGCTGAAGCTGAGCTCCAGCTGTTTTTCCTCGCTCCCCACTTTCATGAGAGCGAGAGTGTCCATGATTTCCTTTTGAATATCGAAAGGTGCGGAGATCAGATCCAGTTTGCCGGCCTCTATCTTTGAAAAGTCGAGAATGTCGTTGATCAAGGCAAGCAGACGGTTGGCTGATGTTTTTACCATGCCAAGATAGGCCCGGATGTCTTTTTGGCGCGACTTGGCCAGGGCCAGGTCCGTCATGCCGATGATGCCGTTCATGGGGGTGCGGATTTCATGGCTCATGGTGGCCAGAAAAGCACTCTTGTTCCGCTCTGCCTGCTCTGCGTGTTCTTTGGCTTCACGTAACTGGTTGATGTGTTCTTCCCGGGCAAGCACATCACCAACATAGCGAGCCACAAAAGAGAGGAAGCGAACGTCATGATCGGAATAGACAATGTCGGTAAAGCTCTGAAGTATCAGCGCACCCGAGATGTTGTTTCTGTGAAATTGCACCCCCAGCCAGGAAACCGGCTGCGGGCCGGCAAGTCGTATGCCGTGGGTGTTGATGATCTCATCGATATTGTCGGGGCCAAGCAGCAGCGGACTTCTTTTGGAAAACAGCAGGAAACTGAAGTCCTTATGACTTTTGCTGTATTCGGTCCATTGGCCGGGAGAGTGGGGGCAACTGGCGTCCGCAATGTATGGAAATGTGTAACGGAGCACCCCATCCTCCTCCTGCCAGGTCATAATCCTGAAGTTTGCCGCATGAACCTGTTTACCAATGGTTGCATGGAGTTTGGTATAAAAGTCCTGGACAGAGTCAAAATGATGCGCCTGTTCGCTGATTTGAAAAAGTGTTGCCCGGATCTGCTCTGAGTGTCTGAGTGCCAGCATGGAATCTTTCAGTTGGCTGATCGTGTCCATGCTTTTCAGGCGTGAGCCGATGACGGAGCAGAGGGTCATCAGCCCTGCGAGCTGTTCATCGCTGAATGAGCACGCCTTGGCAGAACCGATGTACAGTGCTCCCACAGTGCAGTTCTGGTCAATTATCGGGGCAATGAGGTGGGTTGCATTGTCAGTTCGTCTCAACCATTCTGGTTGCCGGTCCCGGGTCTGGATGATGGTGGGGTGCCTGGTAGTGAAGGTATCCGCATGAAGTGCTTCACCAAGAGGCATTGACACAGGTATCCGGGCTCGAAGCGGTGGGGTGGCGCCGGCTGGTGGTTTGAGTTCAGCTGGGCTGGTTTCGCAGGTGAGATAGAGTTGGATAGCAAAATCCCCTATCTTCGGGAAAATTCTGTTGTGCAGGAAATTGTGCAAACGAACCGGGGTGTCAGCCGTACGTTGGCCGATGGTCAATTCCTGAATGAGCTCCAGGAAAGTGGCCGAGGCTATTGGTGCCGCTGCGAAGAGGTTGTGGGGCATGATCACCGGTTACCTGATGTACTTGGGAATTTTTATCGGTTACGTGGTTGTAATTTCGTGCAAATTCACCGAGCCAGAAAAATCATATCAAAAAAAAAGGTGAGGTTGAAGGGTGAGATGAAAAAATGATGGGAAAAAAGCTAGCATCAGGAAATTGCAGAACTATATATGTTTTAATACCGCTGTGATACACTTCAATCGAGTCAAGGCTGAGTGAATTACTCCAAAAGCATCAACCGATGAGGAATGCTTATGAAAACCATGAAAGCCCTGGTCAAGGCCAAAAGTGAACCCGGGCTGTGGCTGGAAGATATTCCTGTGCCTGAACCTGGCAAGAGCGACGTGCTGATCCGTATTGAACGTACCGCGATCTGCGGTACGGATGTGCATATTTACAATTGGGATGCCTGGGCACAAAAGACCATTCCTGTTCCCATGCACATAGGGCATGAGTTTGTGGGCAGAGTCGCCAAAGTTGGGGAAAACGTTGCAGACTTCAAGCCAGGCGATCTGGTTTCCGGGGAGGGGCATCTTGTTTGCGGCCATTGCCGTAACTGCCTGGCGGGCCGGCGGCATCTCTGTGCCCGTACCAGCGGGGTCGGGGTAAACAGACCGGGGGCCTATGCCGAATATCTTTCAATTCCACAAACAAACGTCTGGTACTGTGACCCGGCCATTCCCCTTGATATCCTGACCTGTTTTGACCCGTTGGGCAATGCGGTGCATACGGCCTTGTCTTTTGATGTATTGGGCGAGGATGTTCTCATCACCGGGGCTGGTCCCATCGGCTGCATGGCCGCAGCTATTGCCAGACATGCCGGCGCAAGGCACGTGGTGGTGACCGATTTGAACCCCTTCAGGCTGGAACTGGCCAAAAAGGCGGGGGCGACTTTGGTGGTTAACGCCGCGGATACCGATTTGCGGGATGTGCAGAATGCGCTGGGAATGAAAGAGGGGTTTGATGTGGCCATGGAGATGTCCGGCAGTCCGGCGGCATTGAATTCCATCCTGGAGAACATGTGCCATGGCGGCAAGATCGCCCTGCTTGGCATTATTCCGGAGAATACCGAGATAAATTGGAATATAGTGGTCTTCAATGGCCTGACCATCAAAGGTATATACGGGCGTGAGATGTTTGAGACCTGGTACAAAATGACCGCCATGATCCAGAGCGGTCTGGATATATCCGAGTTGATAACCCATCGATTTCACTATACGGAATATGAAGAGGCCTTTGCCGTGATGCGTTCGGGCAACTCAGGCAAAGTGGTGCTGAACTGGGGAGAGGAGAAAGACTGATGTCCATGGAAAAACTTGATGCAGCCCTTGCCGATGAGCTTGCATCTTTGCGGCAGGAAGGCCGGGCCAAACCGTCGGAGCGAGTGATTACAGGTTATATTGCTCCGCGCCAGGGGCGTGGCCCCCGATACACCCTGGCAGGAGTTGACGGAGAATTCATTCGCCTGAATTCCAATTCGTATCTCTCCCTTTCCAATCATCCTGAGCTTGTCCGAGCCGCTGATGACGCAACCCACGCCTGCGGGGTGGGTCCTGGGGCGGTTCGCTTTATCGATGGCACGTTCAGCTACCATAGGCAATTGGAGGAGCGTGTCGCCGATTTTGTGGGCAAACCCGCGGCCAAGATCTTTAATTCGGCCTATACCGCAAATTGCGGGTTGGCCCTGGCCATTGGCAGCAAGAAGACCCATTGGATCGGTGATCAGCTCAATCATAATTCCATCATCCGGGCCATGCGGATTTCGGGTGTTCCCAGCAACCATAAGGGGATCTTCGCCCATAACGACATGGACGACCTGCGCCGCTGTTTTACAGAAGTGCCGGCGGGCATCGAGCGGCTGGTGGTGATTTTCGATGGTATCTTTTCCATGCGGGGTGATTTTGCTCCCATCGATCGGATCCTGGAAATATGTAGAGAACATGAACACCGTTTCCGGGATGGCGTTATAACCGTGGTTGACGACTCCCATGGCATTGGCGCCTACGGTGATACCGGACGGGGGACGCCGGAGTACGCCGGGGTTGTGCCGGACATCATTGTCGGTACCTTTGGCAAGGCTTTTGGGGTCAATGGCGGCTTTATAGCGGCCAGCGAAACCGTAGTTGAGACGGTGCGGCAGAAGGCCGATACCTATATTTACACCAATCCCTTGAGCGTTGCCGATTGTGCAGCCGCCACCAAGGCCTTGGATATCTGTGACAGTGATCAAGGGTTACAGCTGCTGGCCAATTTGAAACGACGAACAGAGCAGTTCAGGGAAGGGCTTGCCGAGCTGGGGCTGGAGTCCATTCCCGGGCCGCATCCGGTGGTGCCGATGATGGTACGGGATACGGCGAAAACCCACCAGATGGTGGAGTATCTCTTTAAAAAGGGCATTCTGGTTGTTGGTCTGACTTTTCCGGTGGTGCCCAGAGGCGATGAGTCGATTCGTTTCCAGATCAATGCAGCGCATACAGCAAGTGATATTGATTATGTGCTTGCCAGCCTGGCAGAGATTGCCTGATGTTGTTCACTTCTGGTTCTGATTGAACCCGGCGCCAGCTGCTTCGAGGACACGAAGCTGGTTGGTGCCATTTTATTCTTATCATTACAGAATATTACCATTTCGAAACCGTCGATCTGCCGGTTGCCAAAAACGTATTCTCCAATTAGGGCTGATTTCCTGGCTTTCTCGTTTTTTTATTAATCTTATTAGGTAATTATACCTATTTACAGTTGTCTAGGCCAGAGGCTATTCTGCGTCTTGAATCAAACAAGCAAGTATCCCATCCTTCTTGGGGAGAAGTAGAAAGTTATATGCCCGTAAGTCTCAGGGATGGGACTCATGAGGGGCTTATGGCTTGGTTAGGGAATGGTAGTCAGGGAGGGACGGAATCAGTCTTGCTGATTGTGATTCAGTCGTTTGATAGCGAAAGATGTATGACCAAGTAACCATTTTATTTAACGAGGAAACTTGATGAAGCAACTGAATGTGCTGATCTTATTGTTTTGGGCCGGAATAATTCTCGGTTGTGCGCAGAAATTGCCAGTAAACACGGGGGACGATGTGGGCATGCTCGCCATTGCAATGATGGGGCAAAAAACAGGCAGAGGAGAATTTATATTCAGTTATGAACTGTCTCACTCTACTGCCCATGAGGCCAGGATAAACATAGTGCCTGGTGCTGGTGAAAAATTCATCTTTTCAGATGTTCTGCCGGCCGGTGAGTACGAATTCGACACTGTAACTATGTATGCCAAACCCACCATTAACACCTTGTCCCCGATCAACAAAGAGTCACAGCGACTGGGGCAACCGGTGAGTATTCATATAGAACCGGGCAAAATATCTCTGCTCCCTGCACTGCTTCGTGTTCATATCAAGCCGGGGGATGCAGAGGAATTTTATCAGGAGATCAGTTGGGTGGGGCTTGATGAGCAAGCAACAGAAATGTTGAAAAAAAGACTGGGGGCCATGGAAAACGCAGGCGGTTGGCAAATATAGGTCGGCATCTCCAGGAATCCTCGCTAGGGAATACCATTTTGACAGGTCATCTCCTGGCAGTCGCGCTGGATTTGTCTTTTGATCCAGCAAATTGTTCTTTAAAGCATCTGTCCTGTTGGGTACAGATGCTTTTTTACGTTTAAACAGGAAGTAAAACTTTGATTCTGTCAGTAATTGTAATGGGTTGAACTGAATAATAGTTCGAATTTGTTAGGCGGGATCGAGTTGAAAGCTGAGTTTTATTTGTAATTGTTTAATATTTTTACATAAAAGTCAGATTGGCCTGTTATGGTCAAAGCGGAATGAAATGGTTATACCGATGTTTTTGTAAAAGAAATAAATTGTAGTTATCCGGATTAGTGTTAATAGAAAATTTTCAGGGGGAACCATGAAACGACTGATGTTGCTGTTGGGGGCGATTGCGCTGTTAAACGGATGCAGCCAGAAGGTACCCGAGATTAGTGGCAATGAGAATTTTGGGGTGCTTGCGGTGCCAATGAAGGCAGAGAATAACACGGGATTCCCTTTCACAGAATATTTCATTTTATCCAGCAGCACAAACCCGGAATTTACGATCAGGCTTGACCCAGGGGTGGGCAGGCACTTTGCTTTTTCTGAGCAAGTTCCGCCAGGAGAGTATGTTTTTGACACAGAAACTATGTATAATATCCCAACTGATCGTTTTTCCAGTAAAACCCATAAGGAAAGCAGGGTATTACGACCAGCTTGGAAGGTAAAGGTGGAGGAAGGAACTCTGTTAATCGCAAATAAAAAATTCTCCGTGATGTTTCAAAAAGGTGATAACGATGTGTATCGGACCAGCTGGGCGATTAATAATCTCGATTGGAACGAGAAGAGAGACTATGCGGCAAGGCTGGCTGGGTTGGAAAATGCCGATAGCTGGCGTATTCTTGGGCAGTGGGAGCAATATTGAGAAAATCATTTTTGTCTAACGCGTTGGTTGAGCGTGTTGGTTTTTTCAAATAACCATTCTTGCTATAGGCGTAGATTGTACATTTTTCTTTAATTGTGTCTATATATCAGATAGTTATGATGAAGCTGAAGGTTGCTTTAGACCTTCAGCTTTTTTTGTTGAGCGCCTGCCTGCTCTTGGTGCTATATGGCGGAAGTTCTTTTCGTTTTAAGAGTGTGGCGGAATATTGTCGGAAGAATTAAATTCAGCAAAAGATGATGTTTGGGTAAAAAAATAATGAATAACGGTGCTACGGCGGATTTTCCATTGCCCACTTGCCTGGCTTTTGTTAGTAATGTTTGGATTCGTTTCTTGTATACAAAAAATCGGGGGATATTGTGATTTCGTTTAATAAGGTCAACAAGTGGTATGGGGACTTTCACGTCCTGAAAAATATTGATCTTGAGATAAAGCATGGTGAAGTTGTTGTGGTCTGCGGCCCGTCTGGTTCCGGTAAAAGTACCTTGATCAGGTGCATCAACAGGCTTGAGCCGATCCAGGAGGGGAACATCGTCGTTGACGGCATGGACGTGAACGATCCTCGCACCAACATGACCCATTTGCGGGCTGAAGTTGGTTTTGTTTTCCAGCAGTTCAACCTGTACCCGCACATGACCGTGCTGGATAACATAATTCTGGCTCCAAGCCTTGTACGTCGCATGAACAAGGATGAGGCCAGGAAGATTGCCATGGATCTGCTGCAGAAAGTGGATATTCCAGACAAGGCAAATTCGTACCCTTCTCAGCTGTCCGGTGGTCAGCAGCAACGCGTGGCAATTGCCCGCGGCCTGGCAATGCGCCCGAAAATCATGCTCTTTGACGAGCCGACCAGTGCACTTGACCCCGAGATGATTAATGAAGTTCTGGATGTAATGAAGTCTCTCGCCCGCGAGGGTATGACCATGGTCTGCGTTACCCACGAGATGGGTTTTGCCCGTGAGGTTGCCGACAGGGTGATCTTTATGGACGACGGTAACCTAGTGGAGCAGAACAGTCCCGAGGAGTTCTTCAATAATCCGCAGAACAGACGTACCAAAGACTTCTTGAGTAAGATCCTCAGCCATTAAGGCCAGAGGGAGAAGAGGCAGAGCCCGCCGGTACAGAGCCTGCGGGGAGTACTAATCATTATTATAGGAGAAGATATGAAATTTCTGAAAGTTGGTGCAATGGCAGCGGCTTTCTGCATTGCCACCGCCACGATGGCATTTGCAGGCCCCACCTATGACCGTGTTATGGGTGACAAGGTTGTTAAAGCAGGTATTTCCAACAAAGGTAAGCCTTTCGGTTTCATCGATGCCAACAACGAGTGGGTTGGTTTTGACATGGACATGGCCAAAGAGATCGCCAAGCGTCTTGGCGTAAAATTTGAGCCAGTTGTCGTCAACAACAAGACCCGCATCTCCTTTGTGCAGACCAATCCGCCCAAGGTGGACATGGTACTGTCCAACATGACCCACAAACGCGTACGTGACGAGAAGATCGACTTCTCCATCACATACTTCTTTGATGGCCAGAAGTTCCTCGCCAAGAAAGGTGCAATCGCTTCCGGTAAGGATCTGGCCGGCAAGAAGGTTGGCTCCATGCAGGGCACTACCTCCATCGTTAACGCCAAGGCATACCTGAAGAAGATGGGCGACTCCAATCCGAAGGTAACCGGTTACCAGAACGAGGTTGAGATGTTTGAGGCGCTCCGTTCCGGTCGTGTTCAGGCCATCTCCACCGATTCCACCCTGTTGATCGCTCTGGCAGCCAAAGAGCCGGGCAAATATGAACTGGTAGGTGAGTTCATCTCCGACGAGCCGTACGGCATCGGTCTGCCGCAGGATGACTCCGCATGGCGTGATATCATCAACTTCACCGTCCAGGATATGTGGAAGGATGGTACCTATATGGAGATCTACAACAAGTGGTTCGGTCCTGACACCGAGACTCCATTCCCGATGACTGAAAAAATTGAAATGTGGCCGTAAGCTACACACCCGGTTACAGATTTTCAAATTTTCCTTATCCCGGGGCCATTTGGTCCCGGGATTTGTCTGTTGATGGTTGCCAATGTTTAAGCACTACATGAATAAGACCTGGGTACAGAACCTGTTACTGGCTCTGATGCTGGGGTTGATTGCCTACTATTTCGGGTTTGTTTTTCACTTCGACTACGAGTTCAACTGGAGTGTCCTTTACACCGAGACTGAATACGGCCACATGGGCCAGATGCTCCTGAACGGTTTGAACCTGACAGTGAGCATTTCGCTGTACTCGGCAGTGCTTGCACTGGGGTTGGGTACCCTGTTTGGACTGGCCCGATTATCGAATTTTAAACCGGTGTATGCCTTTGCCACCGCATATGTCGAGTTTTTCCGTAACACGCCGCTTCTGGTACAACTCTTCTTCTGGAACTTTGCCTTACCCGCCGGGCTGCCCGAAGAGGTGAAAATGAAGCTTTTCGAACTCGATTTCGAGTTCTGGGTGGCGACCCTGGGGCTGGGTATTTACACCAGTTCATTCATGGCGGAGATCATCCGTGCAGGTATCCAGTCGGTACCCAAAGGGCTGCTCGAAGCTTCCTACTCCTCTGGCCTGACGTTTAATCAGTCCCTGAGAAAAATTATATTGCCGCTGGCGTTTCGTGAGATCATTCCACCTCTGGGCTCGGAGTTTCTCAACAATATGAAGAACTCCTCGCTCGCCATGACCGTTGGTGTGGCTGAGGTATGCTGGTCAGCCCAGGAGGTCGAAGCACTGACCTACTCAGGATTTGAGGCAACCGCGGCGGCTACGGTGATCTACCTTTCTCTGTCTCTGATCATCGCCACCTTTCTCAATCTGGTCAACGCCAGGCTGAAGATCATTGGCAATGACGGGGTACCCATCATCCGCAGGATAGCGGATGTGGTCTTCTTCCCCTTTGTAAAAATTTCCCAGCTGCTCTCCGATCTCTTCTGGCATCTTGGCAGGGCTCCGGTTGATACCCGCACACTCTCTCCGGGTGCGGCGGCATGGCTGAAGATCCGCACCAACAGCTGGGCGGCGATAGTGTTGGCCGCCAAGGTGCTGTTCGTCGCTTTCCTCGTCGGCATTGTCTACCAGACATTTAAGGGCCTTGCCTCGTTTAACTACCAGGTTATCTGGGACAACATCCGGGCGCTCTTGATCTGGCGTTTCCCCCACGGCGGTTCCACGGAAGTCTTCATGGGGCTTGGCGGTTTGTCGATGTCCATCATCATGGCCGTGATCAGTATTTCGCTCAGCTTCCTTATCGGCCTTGTCGTCGGCGTGGGACGTACATCGGAGAATCGTGCGATCAAGGTTCCGTGTATGTTCTACATTGAACTCATTCGCGGTAATCCCCTGATTATGGTCATTTTCTGGGTCTACTTCTTTCTGCCGCCGATCCTGAAAATTCAGCTGGATGTGTTCTGGAGTGCGACTCTGGCCATGACCATCTTCTTCGGTGCCTATATCGCTGAGATTGTACGCGGTGGAATTGAAAATATTCCCAAGGGGCAGGTTGAGGCGGCGATTTCAACCGGTCTTGGCTATTTTCAGACCATGCGCAAGATCATCCTGCCGCAGGCGCTCAAGCAGATGCTGCCGGCCTTAGTCGGTATGTTCATCGCCGCCTTCAAGGATACCTCGCTGGCCTACATCATCGGTGTCATGGAACTGACCACTGCAGCGTATTCCATCAACAACCGCTTGATGCTCTATCCGTTTGAAATTTATACGACCATCGCTGTTTTTTACTTTATCTGCTGTTACCTCATGAGCCTGTATGCCAGAAGGCTTGAGCGTAAACTCAGCCCGGAAAATGTGCGATTGGCAATGTAGCATTCAACCCCCCCCCAGGAAGAAATTCCTGGGGGGGGGCTTGTCGTACCCAGCTGTCTCAGATGCGCTTGGTTTAAAAGAGAAAAACGTTTTTATTTCAAACCGATATCTTTTCATTTTCGCTTCTCTGATATATCCTTTCTCTAGACGTTTTCAGCAATCAACAGCACTGTCGTATGGGGGCTTCCATTTCGGCAATGCCATAGAGAGAGGATGTTATGCGACGAATATTACTGGCTGTACTTACCTGTGGCCTGCTGCTTTTGGCAGCACTTTTAAGTGAGGCCAGCGAGGCGACCACTCCTTTTAAAGTAGTAGCCTCCACAACCCAGATTGCCGATTTCGCCCGTCAGATAGTTGGTGATCGGGGGGACGTTCGGAGTATTCTGGCTCCCGGTGCCGACCCTCACACCTATCAACCCACTCCGGCAGACGTGCAGCTGGTTCTGGCAGCTGATCTATGTCTTGAAAACGGCATGCACCTTGAGGGCAAGAGCTGGATGGCTACCCTGGCCAAGGATGCGGGCAAACCTCTGGTGACGGCGACCGATGGCCTGGAGCCTTTGCGAATAACCGATGGCGGTGAAAGCATCATGGACCCCCACGCCTGGTTTTCGCCAAGAAACGTGGCCGTTTATGTGAACAACATCACCAGGGCCATGATGGAGTTCGACCCATCACATTCGAAAGAGTATCAGGCGCGGGCCAAGCTCTACCTGCAGCAGCTCAGGGTTCTGGATAGCTGGGTACGCGAGCAGGTGAACCAGATCCCGCCCCAGAGAAGGATCCTGGTGACCACCCACGATGCTTTCAACTACTTTTGCCGGGAGTACAAATTCAATCCGGAAAATGACTTTCTCTCCATCGCCCCGGTGGGCTGGTCCACAGGGGCGGAGGTGGGAGCTGGCATTACCCCCGAGCGCAGGCGGATGGTGGTGCAGTCAATCAAGGATTCCGGCGCACCGGCAATATTTGTCGAGACCACCATCAATCCCAAACAGATACGGGAGATTGCCAGCGAGACCGGGGTTAAGATCGGTGGTGAGCTCTATTCCGATTCCATGGGGCCAGAGGGAAGCGCAGGGGAGACCTACATCGGCATGATGCGGGAAAATGTCCTGCTCATCGTCAATGCCCTCAGCCAGTGACGACAATGTGTTAAGGAGTGCATATGAGATTTATCCTGACAGCATGTATCTGGATTATCATCGTCGGAGGGCTCTGGCTGTACACCCAGCAGCGACAGCAGGCTGAGGTGGGCTTGGAACGCAGTGAGCCGCAACTGGTGGTGCTTGAGCAGCAGTGGGACCTGCTCCTGACGCCAACCTTCAGCGTTGAGCCCGACCCGTTTGCCCTGCAGGTAACGGATGAGCAAGATACTGCTTTCGAGATACGAATCAACGGTGAACCTGTCCCTGTTGCTGTGGACAACCTTCAGCGCGGAGTTCCCTTGCGGGTGACCGGTGTCACGGGGTTGGTTGCCGGCCAGAATGAAATCTTTGTCCAGGCCAGCCCGCCGCTTGAGGAGAGCGGGCGCTCCCATGGCATCAGGATCCAGTTGAGCAGGGGTGACACCTCCTCACAGCTGGATCAAACTATCTGGGCAGGAGAGGGGGCCCTGGTGATGGGCACGCTGAATTTTGCCTTAACAGCTCAAGGGGAAACAGAGGATGCTCATGAACACTGAACTTGCACCTGACGGCCGGGCGAAGTTTGCGGTCGATGTCCAGCACCTCACCGTCAGCTATCATGCGCGAGCAGCACTGCTCGATGTAAGCGTCGGCATCGAGCATGATCAACTCGTGGGAGTGATTGGCCCCAATGGTGCGGGGAAATCCACCTTCATCAAGGCAATCCTCGGCTTCGTCAAACCCGATCTCGGTACTGTCCGGATAAATGGCAGGAACGTGCAGAAGGTCAAAGGTCAGGTGGCCTATGTCCCGCAGCGCGGTTCCGTCGATTGGGACTTTCCCATTACCGTGCAAGAAGTGGCACTGATGGGGCGCTATCAGAAGATTCCCTGGTATCAGACCCCGGGCCGCCGGGATAGGGAAGCAGCGCTGGAGGCGCTTGAAATGGTGCGTATGGCTGATTTCGCCGACCGGCAGATAGGCGAACTCTCCGGTGGCCAGCAGCAGCGGGTGTTTCTCGCCAGGGCCCTGTCCCAGGGCAGCGATATTCTCCTGCTCGATGAGCCCTTTGCCGGGGTTGATGCCGCCACCGAACGCGCTATCCTCGATGTCCTTGGCAGGGCGAAAGAGGCGGGAAAAACTCTGGTGGTGGTGCATCACGATCTGGCCACCGCCGCTGAGTACTTTGATAAGCTCATCCTGATCAAGCAGCGGATGTATGCCTATGGCACCCCGGAGATGGTGTTGCAGGAGGAGCTGCTCAGTAAGGTCTATGAGGGGCGCCTGCGCATCTTTGCGGACTTGAAGACGGGGGGGGCTTCGGCCGGTAAGGTGGTTGAGACGGCAAAGGAGGAGAGCGATGCTTGATGCATTTCTTGGTCCGCTTCAGGAGACCTATTTCCAAAAGGCGCTCATTGGCGGCTCCATCGTGGCCGTGGTGGCCGGGGTTGTCGGTTGCCTGGTGGTTTTGCGGCGCATGGCCTTTCTCGGTGACGCTCTGTCCCATGCCATGATCGCTGGCGTGGCCGGTGGCTATCTGGTGATGAAGATGTTCTTCGGCCTGGAGGCTCACGCCCCTGGCATGCTGCTTGGCTCGCTGCTGGCAGCGATCGCCACCGTAGCCTTGATCAGCTTTGTCTCCCGTGTCTCCCGCATCAAGGAGGATACCACCATCGGTATCATGTATACCGGTATTTTCGCCCTCGGCGTGGTGGCTGTCTCCATTTTTCGGCATTACATCCATATAGATCTCATGCATTTTATCATGGGCGATATACTAGGGGTGGCCGACAGCGACCTCTGGGTAAGTGCCTTTACCGCGGCGATAGTTCTCACGGTGATCATTCTTTTTTTCCGGCATTTTCAGATTGCGACTTTCGATCCGGTCATGGCCGCCTCCATAGGGCTGCCGGTGCTGTTGCTCGACTACCTGCTCACCGTTTGCGTGTCCCTGGTGGTGGTCAGCGCGGTGAGTATGGTTGGGGTGATTCTGGTGGTCGGACTGCTGATCACCCCGGCGGCAACGGCTTACCTGCTGAGCGACAGGTTGGATCGCATGATGGTTTTGGCAGGTATTTTCGGCATAACCAGCGTGGTTGGCGGTCTCTATCTCTGTGTCTGGCTCGATTCCGCCGGCGGTGGTGCGGTTATGCTCTTTTGTACACTGCAGTTTCTGGTGGTTCTGGCAATTGCCCCCAAGTATGGGCTGTTGGCCCGCTGGTTAAGGCTAAAGCGGCTGGTGCCCCAACAGGTGGTGGAAGATGTGCTGACAACTATTCTCAGGCATGGCCAAACAACCCCGCTGCCGGTAATACGTAACTATGTTGAAAGCGCTCAGGGCGATTTGCGCAAGGCGCTCAGGCGTATGGTTCAGGACGGCCTGATCGTGGAAGAAGGGGCAGGCTATCAGCTGTCGGAAGATGGTCGCAAGGAGGCGGATAAAGTGTTGCGCGCCCACAGACTCTGGGAGGCTTACCTGGAGCGTATCGGCACACCAAAAGATGAACTGCACACAACCGCCCACCAATTGGAGCATATTGGCGGCACGGCTGACTATCTCGATGAGCGACTGGGTGGCACAGACAAGGATCCCCACGGACGGACTATCCCGGAACCACGTTAGGACAATCTGCTCAAACTAGTAACAATTTTTTTGTTCGTATACCGGATATCGAAGCAATTCAGGCGGTGTACTATTCGAAGTTTCATGTAGCACACTAGAGTAATTCCTATGTGTGCTACATGAATACTGAAGAAGATAGAGCCGTATGGATAGCTGAATCCTTACGATTAATAGCTGTTTTCTCCGAGCTGCACCTTCCCCCTGAACGTCCAGTAAATAATTGCGGTGTAGGAGAGTACCATTGGCATGCCGATGGCCACGATTATTAGACCTATCTTCTGGGTCAGCGGGCTTGATGCCCCGTTGAAAATGGTGACAGAATACTCAGGATTATTGGCTGCCGGCAACAGGTTGGGGTAGATGGCCGCACTAAAGAGAAAGACCAGTGCGGCAATGGCAAAGCAGCTGCTCATAAAGGCGTAGAACGGCCGTTTCTGGTTGATGGCGCGCAGGATGTTGGCGATGGCCAGAAAATTCAGCAGGGGAACCAGCCAGAGTATGGGGTAATCGCCAAAATGTTGCAGGGAAGCGGGCACAAAGATCGTTGACCAGAGGGTGACGATGACAAACAGCGCCAGAAAAGCAAAATAGGTGGTTCTCATCCAGTGAAAAAGGCGGTCCTGCAGTTCGCCTTCTGTTTTCATGTATAAATAAATGGAGCCGTGCATGGCGAGGAGCGCCACGGTCATCAGACCGACGCTTACGCTGAACCCGGTGAGCAGATCGACCATGGTGCCCTGGTAATCACCGAGCTCGGAAATGTTCAGCCCCTGCATCACTGCGCCCACAGCCACCCCGAACAGGAGGGCCGCCAGGGTCGAGCCGGTGAAAAAGAGGATATCCCAGAAGGTGCGCCAGACCGGGCTTGCCCGTTTGGAGCGAAACTCAAGTGAGATGGCGCGAAAAATCAGGGCAAAGAGCAGCGCCACGAAAGGGATGTAAAAGGCGCTGAAGATAGAGGCGTACGCATTGGGAAACATGGCAAAAAGAGCACCGCCGAAGGTGACCAGCCACACTTCGTTGCCATCCCAGAGCGGGCCTATGGAGTTCATCACCAGCCGCCGCTCCATATCAGTTTTTGCCACAAAGGGGTGCAGTATGCCGACGCCCAGGTCAAAGCCATCCAGAATGGCATAGCCTATCAGCAGCACATTCAGCAGGATAAACCAGATAACACAGAGCAATTCATAACTCATATCGAACCTCCCTTGGTCGCTTCTTTGTCAAGGCGGGCATGCTGACGATCCATGGCGGCATGACGGATGCCATGGTCATCAGTGTCTTCGTGTTTTTCTAAAGGCGTGGGGCCGGTTCGTATCTTCCTGTCGAGCACCATGATCCACACTGCCGCCAGGGCCAGGTAGAGCACGGTAAAGAGTATAAGCGAGGTCTTGGCCTCTTCAACGCTGACAGCAGCGCTGATCGAGTCACTGGTTCTGAGCCCGAGGTTTTCATCGTAGTTGTACAAACCGTCCGGGCCGGTGATAAGGTCGGTGCCATCGTCAGTCCACTCTATGGGGGGGTGAACCGTCCACGGCTGGCGGCCCACCTCGGCGGCGATCCAGCCCGCCTGGTTGGCAACCATCACAAAGCCGATGGCGAACACAAAGCTCCAGAGCAGCCATCGCTTCTCATGTATGTTCCTTTTGTAGTTGTAGTACAGGCCAAGCCCGCAGAGGACAATCATCAGCCCGCCAAAGCCAACCATGGCGCGCCAGGAAAGATAGGGGATGATGATCGGGGGGCGGTCCTCTTTTTTAAACCGGTCAAGTCCGACCACTGTTTTGCTGAACGTGAAGTCGTCAAACATCATGAAGCTGAGGCCGCCCGGGATACTCAGGTCGAAGTGTATCTTTTCCTCTTCCCCATCTGGCCAGCCGATCAGGTTCAGATCTCCCCGGCCTGTCTCGAAGTGGGCCTCGAAAGCGGCCATTTTGGCGGGCTGGTACTTATAGGTGTTCTGGGCCTGGGTGTGTCCGTTGATGCCAAGCCCCAGGGAGGAGATAAAGGCGAGAATCAGGGCACCGTTGAAGGAGTGCTTGGCAAACTGCTGATGTCGGTTTTTCAGGATGTAGTAGGCAGAAACGGAGAGCACAAAAAATGCTCCGACCGCAGCCGCCCCGAGCAGCACATGGCTGAGCCGTTGCACGGTGGTAGGGTTAAACACCAGATCCCAGAAATTGACGATCTCCGCCCGACGCTGCACCACACCGTCAACGATCCAGGGCGCAAGCCCGCTGGTTCCATCGGCCAGGGTCTGCTCACGCATGATCTCAACGATATGGTGCCCGGCCGGGGTCTGTTGCCAGCTGTTGGCCACGATGATCCAGATCGCGGAAAAGCAGGACCCCAGCGCCACCATATAGACGCTGAACAGATAAAATCCTCGTTTCACCCTGTCACGGCCAAAGGCCACGATGGCAAGGAAGCCGGACTCCAAAAAGAAGGCAAAAATCCCTTCTGCGGCAAGGGCGCTGCCAAAGACGTCTCCCACAAAACGTGAGTAGGTGGCCCAGTTGAGCCCAAACTGAAATTCCATAACGATGCCGCTGGCAACACCGATGGCAAAGTTGAGGATAAAGATCTTGGTCCAGAACTGGCAGGCTACGGCAAAGGATTTATCCCTGCTCAGGTAATTCCGGGTTTCCAGGTAAGCCAGGATGATACCGAGGCCAATGGTCAGTGGCGGAAAGATGTAATGGAACATCACGGTGAAGGCAAACTGCAACCGGGAGAGTAGAACGACATCCATAGTTGATCCTCCTGAAGGGTGTCCTTTTGGGGTACGACTGGAATGACGTGCACAGTACAGCCTGGATTTATGGTGTGGTTACAGCAATCCTATCGTAAAAAATGGCCCAAAACAAATGACTCCCGGCTGGGAAAGCTGAGTTCGGTACTGCTTGAACAGGCTAGGAGGGGCAGGGAAGGGATGTGCCAGTTCTCATATCACAAGAGGACAGGACGGCGGAGTAGGGTCACTGACGGACCTGGGAAACTCCATGGGAAGGTGCTGGAGCATCGCGGCCGAGTTGCCAAAAGCATAATTTGTGAAAGCGCTCCGGTGGTGGTTGCCGTATTCTTTATTGCACTCCCGGGCAGATGGCAAACTGAGTGAAACTGAAGGGGGATCGATTAAGCAGACCGTGTTCTCAACCTGACCCGCTACTGTTCCTCCAGGCAGTTGCGTTCATCCTAGGCAGCGCAAATTGATCTCCATAAAAAGGCAGGTCATGTGATGGGTACTACATGGTTTTCGTCCAGTGTGGAAAACGGAGCCTGTCTGTTGGGTGGTGCAGTCGATTGATCTGGATGAAGAACGGGGCCTGTAATCGCCAGAAATGGGGTTTAGAGCCTTTTTTTTCTTGCTGTTCTCCGGGCCAGTGCTTACCTGATAACACGAAAACATTCCACCCGGAGGTTACGGTGATGTGCTCGCTGGCCGAGCGGTAGTCTTTCCAAAAATCTTACGGGAGAGCGAAATACAAGACAAATTAAATGTAAACCTAATGTTTGCAGAGTTTTGTTGTTGGCGTTTGTAGTTTTCTTTGCGACCCCCCCGCGGGGCAAGGGCAAAAAACAGTGTCAAAGATCACAGACAAACGTTTTTTTTATAGCAATTATGTTGTGTCTTGTGTAATGTGCCCGGTTTTCTGAAGAGCTTTTCTGTTGTCAGGCGATCAGCAAGCCTGCTGAAGTGAAGTTCCCAGAGTTTTGAATGTTTCTCCGAGTGTCAGGATGAGGCCCTGGTATTGCTTGGGAAACCGCAGGTATAAGGGAACCGCAAGCCTGACAGGAACATGCGGGGCGATGCTTACAGTGTTCAATTCCTGATCTTGATACGCAGCATATCAGTCGAATAAGGAGTTGCAGAGAGCTGTAGCTCCTTATTTTATTTCATTACCCAGACGACAGACAGTGGGGCCGGAGCCATTCCGGTGTGCAGAGTTGGTAGAGGATAGCAGCCATGAAAGATTTATCAAAAGTACGTAATATTGGTATCAGTGCCCATATCGATTCGGGTAAAACCACCCTTACCGAGCGTATTCTGTTTTACACCGACAGAATTCACGCCATTCACGAGGTTCGCGGCAAGGATGGTGTCGGCGCTAAAATGGACTCCATGGAACTGGAGAAAGAGCGTGGTATCACCATTCAGTCCGCAGCGACCTACTGCTCCTGGAAAGATATCGATGTCAATATTATCGACACCCCGGGCCACGTTGACTTTACCGTAGAGGTTGAGCGTGCTCTGCGTGTTCTCGACGGTGCCATTCTGGTCCTCTGCTCCGTTGGTGGTGTACAGTCCCAGTCCATCACCGTTAACCGTCAGATGACCCGTTACAACGTTCCGCGTATCGCTTTCGTCAACAAGTGTGACCGTACCGGTGCCAACCCTGCGAAAGTTACCGAGCAGCTGCAGGAGAAACTTGAGCTGAACGCGCACATGCTGCAGATGCCGATTGGCCTGGAGAGCGAGCTCGAAGGTGTGATCGACCTGATCACCATGAAGGCGATCTACTTCGATGGCGATAACGGTGAGAATATCCGCGAGGAGGAGATCCCAGCGGACATGCTCGATGAGGCACAGGAGAAGCGTGAGGCCCTGCTCGAGGAGATCTCCATGTTCTCCGAGGAACTGATGGAAGCTCTGCTGGAAGGTGACGACGTAGATCACCAGCTCATCTGGGACGCTGTCAGAAAGGGTACCCTCTCCCTCGACTTTACCCCGGTTCTCATGGGTTCTGCCTACAAGAACAAGGGTGTCCAGAAGCTGCTCGATGCGGTAGAGCTCTACCTGCCTGGTCCGAAAGATGTTGAAAACCTGGCACTTGACCTGAAAAAGGAAGAGGAAGAATTCCCGGTAACCAACAATCCGGAAGATCCGCTGATTGCTCTCGCCTTCAAACTGGAAGACGGTCGCTACGGTCAGCTCACCTATATCCGTACCTACCAGGGTACTCTCAGCAAGGGTGACACCGTAATCAACACCCGTACCGGTAAGAAAGTGAAGATCGGTCGCCTTTGTCGTATGCACTCCGACGAGATGGAAGAGATCGATTCATGCGGTTCCGGTGACATCGTGGCACTGTTCGGTATCGACTGTGCTTCCGGTGACACCTTCTGTGCAGAAGGCATTTCCGCTTCCATGACCTCCATGCACATTCCGGAGCCGGTTATCTCCCTGGCGATTATTCCGGTTGATAACAAGGCGCAGGTGAACATGTCCAAGGCGCTTAACCGCTTCACCAAAGAGGATCCGACCTTCCGCTCTTACGTGGACAAGGAGACCGGTGAGACCATTATCTCTGGTATGGGCGAGCTGCACCTCGAGGTGTACACCGAGCGTATGAAGCGTGAGTACAAGGCCGAGGTTGAGGTTGGTGCTCCGCAGGTTGCCTACCGTGAGGCGATCTCCCAGCGTGCCGAGTTCAACTACACCCACAAGAAGCAGACTGGTGGTTCCGGTCAGTTCGGTCGCGTTGCCGGTTTCCTGGAGCCGATCGAAGAGGAAGAGTACGAGTTTGTCGACTCCATCGTGGGTGGTGTTATCCCGCGCGAGTTCATCGGTTCCTGTGACAAGGGTTTCCAGAAGGCCATGGCCAAGGGTTCCCTGATTGGCGCACCGATCACCGGCGTGAAAGTAACCATCAACGATGGTGCGGCCCATGCGGTTGACTCCTCCGACGTTGCCTTCCAGCTCGCCTCTGTGGGCGCGTTCAAAGAGGGCTACATGAAGGCCAAACCCCAGATCCTCGAGCCGATCATGAAGGTTGCCGTTGAAGGTCCTTCCGAGTTCCAGGGTGCGGTTATGGGTTCCATCAACCAGCGTCGCGGTATGATCATCGGCTCCATGGAAGAAGGCCTCTATACCGTGATCGAAGCAGAGGTACCGCTGTCTGAGATGTTCGGTTACTCCACCGTGCTTCGTTCCCTTACCCAGGGTAAAGCGGAGTTCACCATGGAATTTGCAAGCTTCAAGCCGGTTCCGAAGAACGTCAGCGAAGATCTGATCAAGGCATTCCAGGAAGAGAAGAAGAACGGTTGATTCTAAATCAATAACCGTTTAGATATAAAAAATATATCGGGAGCACCAAATGACTCCCGGTATATTTTAGGCTGCATGAGAAGAAGTGCACGCAACCACGAAATATGACGAGGTGATTTCATGGCGAGCAATGATTTGGTAGTGAACAACCCTCTCAAGGCTATCGGCCTTGAAGAGAAGGCGAAAAGCGGAATCAACAGTATGGGCCTGGTTATGTCTCGCGCCGGTCTTGGCAAAACCGCTGTACTGGTCCAGTTTGCACTCGACTGCATGCTGCTTGGGAACAAAGTTCTGCACGTCTCCATTGGAGAGACCGTGGATAAAACGAGATCCTGGTATGACGACATCCTTTCCCTCCTTACCGAGGGAGAGAAGATGGGTGACATCCCGGCTGTAATGCAGAACAGGATGATCATGACCTTCAAGGAGAGCTCTTTTTCTAAAGCGGTACTGGAAGAGCGTCTCGACGATTTGGTCGCGCAGGATATTTTCAAGCCGGAGTGCTTGATCATCGACGGTTTTGATTTTGCTGCCGCCGATCGGGCGACTGTTGAGGAAATGCGCACGTTACTGGAGCAGCGCGGCTTGAAAATGATTTGGTTCTCAGCCATTCGTCACCGCCAGGATGAGAGAGAAAGCGCGGATGGCGTTCCCGCTCCATGTCACGAGATCGACGATCTGTTCGACACCGTGCTGGTGATCAACCCCACCGGCGAGGAAATGAAGCTTGATATCGTCAAATGTGAAGAATGTGCAGTAGATCCCGGTACTTCCTTAAAACTCGATCCTTCAACCATGCTCATTCAGAAGGGATAAGGGCTGGAGTTATCATCGAGTTTGCAGTAGAGCCGTAGTATATGAAAACGGGATGTCCGCTAGTCGGGTATCCCGTTTTTTTTTTGCTTGAGGAACAGTATGAAATTCAGACCATGTATCGACCTGCATAACGGCACGGTAAAACAGATTGTCGGCTCTTCGCTGAGTGACGCCAATCCCGGGGAACTGAAAACCAACTTCACTGCGGAAAAGCCTTCTTCCTACTATGCCCAGCTATATAAACGGGATAATCTCACCGGGGGCCACATCATCAAGTTGGGACCCGGCAATGATGAAGCGGCCCGTGAGGCCCTGGCCGCCTGGCCGCAAGGGATGCAGATCGGTGGCGGAATCACCGCCGACAACGCCGGTCAGTGGCTCGATTGGGGAGCCAGTCATGTGATTGTAACCTCCTACGTTTTTTCCGAGGGCAAGATCGACCGGCAGCGGTTGGATAAGCTTGTGAAAGCTGTCGGGAGCAAGCGCCTGGTCCTTGATCTCAGCTGCCGGCGTAGGGATGACGACTACTACATCGTGACCGATCGCTGGCAGAAGTTTACCGATGTGGTGATCAGTCAGCAGGTGCTGGAGGACCTGGCAACATACTGCGACGAATTCCTGATTCATGCGGCGGACGTGGAGGGAAAATGTTCGGGCATTGAGGAGGTGCTGGTGGAAAAGCTGGGCGCCTGGTGCCCCATTCCGGCCACCTATGCCGGGGGAGTTCGGGATCTGACGGATCTGCAGGCTATCCGTGATCTGGCAGGCGGCCGTCTTGATGTCACGGTGGGCAGCGCTCTCGATATTTTCGGCGGCACGACCCTGCAATACAGGGATGCGGTCCAATTCTGCCAGAAGTAAAGAATGAACAGGGGGGCGTCGCGAACGTCTACTGGCCGGGAGGTGGCGAAACAATCAATCCATACTGATTACAAGAGGCAAGACCCTGAATCTTGACCTCCTGATATACTTTCGCTACAATGGCCCAGGCTATTGGATTTCAATCACTTTTTTTATATATCGGCGAGGTTGCAGCGAGGCATTGCCAAATGGGCTGAACACGGTTAACTTACTCGGCCCTGTGCTCAGCTGTCGAGTGCTGAAGCTGACCCGATACAGCATGGTATACACTGGTGAGGCAAGTCACCTCTCCAGCCCGGGCCCTGCAACCAGATTCAGGGCTCAATTCATTGATGCGGGTTTGCTCCATAACTTCGATATCATGCTATAGCAGGCCTCACTGGTGAGTTGGTTGATCAGTCAAGCCATGCCCTGTTGGGGATGGCTGTATCACTAATTTTGACATCAGTTATGCGGCAGACGTCTTTCCGGAAGAAGAGAGAGTCCTGTACCTGCTCTATTTGCTTGGGATTCCGCTGGAGGAGCTTTGCAGTATAGGCAGGCAGGTAAATGAAGAGATCAGTAACGTAGAGAATTTTCTGCAGATTCACATATGAGCACAATAGATGTTCGGTGCTGGGGGGTACGCGGTTCCATTCCCTGTCCTGGCCCACAGACCCAGAAATATGGTGGTAACAGCGCCTGCATCGAGCTGCGTTTTGGCGCTGACGAGCGGTTGATCATAGTGGATGCCGGTTCCGGCATTCGTGGGTTGGGGAAATACCTGCTGGCAAATGATTTGACCAAGGGCCCAATCCATACAGCGATCTTCCTGACCCATACCCATTGGGATCATATCATGGGCTTTCCCTTTTTTGCGCCCATATACATTCCCGGGACACGGCTGAAGGTTTTCGGGCCGGTCACCTTTGAGGACGATTCGCTGGAAGAGGTGGTCGGCGGCCAGATGAAATACCGCTATTTCCCTGTCAATATGGGGGAACTGGCCTCAGAGATCGAATATGTCCGCCTTACTGAAACCCCGGGGCTTGATCTCGGTGACGGGCTGACCGTGGCGACCAAGCTGTTGAATCACCCCATCATCTCGCTTGGCTACCGTTTCGAGTATGGCGGCCGCAAGGTCTGCACCTGCTATGACACCGAGCCGTTTCGCAACCTCTTCATCAATGACCCGGAACACCCGAAGTATGATGAGGCGATGGCCAAGGAAGGGGAAAAGGTGGCCAGGGAGCAGAACGAAATTCTCGAGCAGTTTTATCGCGGTGCCGATCTGTTGATCCACGACTGCCAGTATACCATGGCCGAGTACCAGCAAAATCGCATCGGTTGGGGCCACTCACCAATCGAGTATGTGATTGAGGCCGCCAACAGGGCTGGAGTGAAGAAGCTGCTCCTGTTCCATCATGACCCTGATCGTTCAGACGCCGAGCTCGATCGGATGGTAAAAGAGTACTGTGAACCAGGGAAATATGGCGCTACGGAGATCGCCATCGCCCGGGAGGGCAGATTGATAACCGTTTGACCTGTTATTTGAAAGTGACGTATCGCAGTTTGCCTGGTCTGACAGCTCGCCCCTATAGCCGGGTCGAGCCGGTTAAACCCTGATGGGCATCAGGGGAACTTCTGGGATCATATCCGGGATTAGAGAGCGTAGCGTCGTTTTACCCGCTCCACACAGCCCTGGTCTGCCTGAAAGGGCAGGGCCGGTGGCAGGGCGTGGGGCAGTTTCAGCTCTCTGGCAAAAGGGGTCTGGGCGATATTTCTGTTGTAGGCCTCTATCATCAGCTGTTCCAGGTTGACTGTGTCTTCGATGTTATAGGCCAAAAGGGTTTCCAGCGCCGCTTCATCGTTGTAGGTCTCGTACTCCCGCCAGAGCAGCACCGCAAAGTAGCCATCCACTCCTTCCAGGCCGCCTCGGTCTATGCCCAGCATCTTCTCACAACCTTTCAGACCACCCTTGAAACCGAGCCGGGCCAGGACGTAACGCAGGTCGATCTGCGCCTGCTCCAGCCTGATCTTGAAATACCTCTCTAAGAAGGGGATGTCGAAGGCTTTGCCGTTATAGCTGACCAGCACCTTGTACTCCCAAATATCTTCTAGGAAATCATCAAGGTTCTTGCCATTGACATAATACTTGACCTTATTGCCGTCATAGAGGGCAATGGTCGTGAGATCAGCGTCCTCGGCAAGACCTGTGGTCTCGATGTCGATATAGGCGGTTTGGTGACGATATTGGGGAAAAATACGCCATACCTCATGGGAGGCCAGGCGCTCGGTGAAGAAAGACGGGTCATTTTCGAGAGCCTCGCCTGAGTGCTCAAGCAGGCTGATGATCTCATTTTTGCTGCTGTTTGGCAGGCGGACGGGTGAAGGCTCCTGCCATTGGTCCCAACTGGTTACCCCAGCTTCCCAGAGTCTTTTTTCAGTTGCCGGGCCTATCCCCGGGATATGACAGAATGTATTTTGCAGCATGTCTGAGAAAGTCAATGATGCCGCAGACGGGGCAAAACAGCCCCGCCAGCGGTCAGGTTATCAGTTGTATTCTTTAAAAAGATCTAGCCTTAAGCGGCTTCTGATCTGGTTCTGTTGCCCTTGGCAGACCTCTTGGGGTGCGGACTTTTTTTAAAATTCTTTCTGCGGGGCCTGTCACTTCGCTCCTTGCGGTTGTCGCCGGCCGGGCTGTCTTGGTCCGGCTGGTCATCGGCCCTTCTGGTGCGCATCAACCGACCGTTGACTCGTACATTTTGCAGGGTACGCAGTACCGGCTTAGGCATACCATAAGGCAGGTCAACTGTACTGTATTCCTCAAAAATTGCAATGCGGCCAATAAATTCACTGCTGATCTCGGCTTCGTTGGCGATGGCACCGACAATATTGGCTGGTCGCACGCCATGGATTTCGCCTACCTCTATACGGTATCTGTCCATACCCTCCTGGGATTTGTGGCCATGGCGTTTCTTGTTTCGCACTCGTTTGTCAGCTTGCCTGCCACGATCCCGTTCACCGAAATTTGCGCGGGCATGCTTTGGGGCAACTGGTTTGGGATCCTCCTTCAGGAGCAGCGGGGTTTTACCCTGAGCCATTTTGGCAAGTGCTGCGGCAACATCCTCGGCGGATGTGTCTGTTTCACTGCAATAGTCGCCAATCAGACGGGCGAAGAAGTCACAGTTGCCGGCCAGTGTCTCAGTAATTCTGTCTTTGTAGGCGGCAATACGTTTATCGTTGATCTCTTTGACCGAGGGTAACTCCATCTGCTCTATGCGTTTACGCGAGGCCCGTTCAATGGATTTGAGCATGGAGCGCTCACGCGGTGTCAGAAAAAGAATCGCCTTGCCTTCTCTACCGGCACGACCGGTCCTGCCGATACGATGGATATATGCCTCGGTATCAAAGGGGATGTCGTAGTTGACCACATGGCTGACTCGTTCCACATCGAGGCCCCGGGCGGCGACATCGGTGGCAACCAGAATATCAAGCTTGCCTGACTTCAGCTGGTCAACGGTACGCACCCGCTGACTTTGGGGGATGTCGCCATTGAGGGCGGCGCAGGAGTAGCCAAGCTCAGTGATCTGCTCGGCAAGCTCGATGGTCTGCATCTTGGTGCGAACGAAGACCAGCATACCTTCGAAGTCTTCAACTTCAAGGATCCGGGACAAAGCTTCTTTTTTGAGCTGAAAGTTTCTGACGATAAGGTAGTTCTGGCTGATGGTCGAGGCGGTTACCGTCTTGTTTTTAATTGTAATTTCAACTGGGTCATTGAGGTAGGTAACTGCGATACGTCTGATGGATGGCGGCATGGTAGCCGAAAAGAGCGCTATCTGTCTCTCTTCCGGCGCCTGATCCAGAATCCACTCCACGTCCTCCAGAAAGCCCATCTTCAGCATTTCATCTGCTTCATCCAGCACAATTGACTCGATGGTGGAGAGATCAAGGCTCCCTCTGCGGATATGATCCATGACCCGACCGGGGGTGCCGACTACCACGTGGACACCGCGATCAAGCTGCTGGAGTTGGCTGACGTAGTCCTGGCCGCCGTAGATGGGCAGAACCCGCATGTGCTTCATGTTGGCGGCGTACTGCTTGAATGAGTCGCTGACCTGGATAGCGAGTTCGCGGGTGGGGGCCAACACCAACACTTTGGGGCGTGCTTTTTTGGCCGGCTGCAGACGGTTGAGCAGCGGCAGGGCAAACGCTGCGGTTTTACCGGTACCGGTCTGGGCCTGGCCGACAACATCCTGGCCGGCCATGACATGGGGAATCATTTTGGCCTGAATGGGAGTCGGTTCGCTATAACCTGCGCTGTCAAGGGCTCGGAGCAACGGTTCGATGAGGCCGAGATCGCGGAAATCCTGCGGCATAACGGTGAGATAATCTTCTGACATGGTACATCCTGTAACTGTTGTATTGATTCCTTCTGGAGAGGCGTATGACGTCATCTACTCGGGAAATGATGGCGGTATCACGGTAGGCGTAAAGTTGGAGCTCCTGCCCGACATCGGATGTTGATAGGGGGATCTCCCCACCGCCGCTCTGTGCCTCTTCCAGATCTCTTCAGCATGTCCATGGCTGATTTGCACGCAATTCAATCTTGGTCACAGTCAGGCGATCTACTCCTTTCCCTCTCCATGACAGTTTGCGTTCTACCCGGGTCCGACACTCACATAAAAGCCGTTCTGTCTAACAGGTATCCGTAGTATATGCAATGCTTTTCTGATGGTTCCGGCCAGAACTCCAAAAATAATCTACGATAAGTAAAAGGTAACTGCAGGACACCTTTACTTTTGTGACAGGGGTGGAGTTTGTTCCGGAATCTGCTTCAGCTATTCCCCTGTTACGATAGTTTCGATTGGAAGATGTGCAGAAAAAAATGGTTCGGGCGATGGGAATGCCGGAAATATGCTGGTAGTAAGCTGATACTCTTGCTAATGTTGCACCGAAATAGATGTCAAGACTGTGACGCGGATGCCAGGGGTATTCACCGGTATCTTGCCTGCACTTCATCCGGCTCGTGTTCTCGATGTTTGTCCATCTACTACAGTTCAGGGAACGATGAAAATAAACAGGAAAAAATTACAGGAGGCCGTGAACAGGGAGATTCTCTCGGTGGAGCAGGCGGACAGGCTCTGGCAGTTTTTCGAGAGTCATCCGACCGCCGGTCCACGCTTCGATTTTACCCATGTCCTCTACTATCTTGGTGGGCTGACTGCAATTGGGGCCATGTCCGTGTTTATGACACTTGGCTGGGAGAGCTTTGGTGGCTGGGGGATTTTCCTCATCTCTATGGCCTATGGCGTTGTTGGGGTGCTCCTGGCGAACATGTTTCGGGGAAAGGGGTATCATGTGCCTGCCGGGATCTGTGTCACTTTTACAGTGGCCATGGTTCCGCTGGCGATTTTCGGGTTGCAGCAGGCCATGGGCTGGTGGCCTGAATCCACCCACTACCGGGATTATCACCGTTATGTACGCTACCACTGGCTCTATATGGAACTGGCTACCTTGGCCGTAGGAGCCGTTATGGCCTATCTCTACCGCTACCCTTTCCTGCAGCTGGTTATTGCCGGCACTCTCTGGTACCTCTCCATGGATGTGGCTGCGATGATAGCCGGTGGCCGACCAGACTGGCAACTGCGGGCCAATGTATCGATGTGGTTCGGGTTCGCCACCATACTGTTGGCGATCTACGTCGATTTTCGGTCCAGGAAATCCGCAGACTATTCTTTCTGGCTTTACCTCTTCGGGGTACTGGCCTTCTGGGGCGGCATGACCTCCCTTGATTCCGACAGTGAAGTCTCACGCTTTATCTATTTCTCCATCAATCTGCTGATGATCGGTTTCGGTGTGATGCTCTCCAGGCGGGTTTTTGTCATTTTTGGCGGTATTGGCTGTGCCTTGTATTGGGGACATCTGGCGTTCAGTGTCTTCAAGGAGAGTTGGTTGTTTCCAATTGCATTGGCGACCATTGGATTCGTTATTATTTATCTTGGTGTACTCTGGCAGAAAAACGAAAGGGCCTTCACCGCCAGGATGCGTTCACGACTGCCGGAGGCGATGAGGGAGTTGCTTGATAAGCGCTCTGGCTGAGTATCAGGCGGGCAAACATGACGTACAGGAAGAGAGATGATGCCACAACTGATGCACAAGGCTGCAGGGATAATTATTGAGGATCGGTCACTTCTGGTGCTTCGCTCCCATGGCAAGGCGATGTTTTTTGCTCCGGGAGGAAAGCTGGAGCGTGAAGAGACACCAAAACAAGCGTTGGTCCGGGAACTCCGGGAGGAGATCTCGATAGAGGTAAAGGAGGGCGAAATGAGATTTTTTGCTACCTTTACCGCACCTGCAGCGGGTTTGGCGGATACCAACCTGAATATGGATGTGTTTGTGGTCAACTCCTACCGGGGGACGATTAGCCCGCGGAGCGAAATTGCTGAGTGTTGCTGGATGAATTCAGATAACATCAAGGCTATCAAGGTGGGTTCCATATTCCGCGATCAGGTATTTCCGCAGTTGCGTTCGGCAGGTCTGATCCGTTGACCTGGCGGTCTCTCACTTGCAAAAAGGTCTTGAAGTTTTGGGTGTTCCGATGACAGCTACATGTCCCATTACACTCTTTGGCGATTCGACCCGGGTACACCTGAAAAGCGGGGTGAGTTTTTCGACCCGGGTTGCCGATTCAACGGACCTTGGGGCTCTTGACAGGCTCTACACTGAGAATATGAAGCCGCATGTGGAACGCGTCGCCTCCTGGAATCCCGACATGTTTCGAGCAAACTTTGAACCGGCAGCCATAGAGGTAATCGAGGTTAACGGCAGGGTTGCTGGTTTTGTCAAAGTTGTACCCAAAGATGGCGCCATCTACCTTGCGGAACTGCAGCTTGGCAAAGGGTACCAGGGGCGTGGTATCGGTAGTTTGATTCTGGAAAAACTCATTGATTACGCCCGTAACAAAGAGATGCTGGTTACCTTGAAGGTCATCCGCGGCAATCCCGCGGAGTTCTTTTATCGACGCTATGGTTTCAGAACCTTTGAGACAACAGCCCTGCATTTGCACATGAGCCTGTTGCCAGGAAGAATCCCTTAACGGGAAAGTCTGCAATTGAACACAGAAGAGCTCTTCATCATCGGCATGGATCTGTCCGGTCCGGGAAATGGCAAGGACACGGCGGCTGCAGTCTTTGCGTGCAGGGGGCAGCACCTCCTGATGCTGGAGCATCTCATAGGTGCAGATGATCACGCTCTGCACGATTTCCTCCGCCAGTATAGAGGGGCAAAAGTGACTCTTGGTCTTGATGCTCCACTTTCCTACAACCCGGGTGGCGGGGATCGACCGGGGGACCGTGCGTTGCGCGCCATCTGCATACGCTCGGGGCTTCGTTCCGGCACCATCATGGCCCCCACCATGACCAGGATGGCCTACCTGACCCTGCGTGGCATGGCCATCGCACGCCTGGCGGAGAGGATCCTGCCTGCGGTACAAATTGTGGAGGTGCATCCAGGAGCCACCCTGGCACTGCACGGCGCACGCGTTGAGGATGTGTTGCAATTAAAGTTATCGCAGCAGTCTCGCCTTAATCTGCTGGGCTGGCTTGAGCGGCAGGGGCTGACTGGCGCGGCTGATATCGAGACGCCAGGAGAACACTATGTCGCGGCAATGGCAGCAGTCTTGGCCGCCTGGAAGTATCAGCAAGGTCGATCGCAATGGTTGCATGAGGCTGAACCGCCCTTGCACCCCTACGATTATGCATGTTAGAACAGACCGGGCCGTATCTTCCGGCAGTTGCTACAATGTAACGAGATCACAAAAAAAACAGGATACCGGCAGGGCATCATGAACAATACCATTCAGCTACGGCAGGCAACCCCAGACGATCACCAGCGGTTGGTTGAAGTCATGCGATACTGGTGGGATGGCCGCGATCTCAGAGCGGGCCTGCTGAAAATCTTTTTTCATCATTTTCAGCAAACATGCCTTGTCGCTGAATCAGGCGGAGTACTGGCGGGATTTCTGGTTGGGTTCTTTTCACAATCCAACAGTGATGAAGCATATATTCACCTGGCCGGCGTCGCACCCGAATATCGCCGACAGGGAGTTGCCCGCCGACTGTATCAGAAATTTTTTTCTATCTGCCTGGATAATGACAGAACTGTTGTCACCTCCTGTACTTCCCCTGTCAATCGGTCGTCCATCGCTTACCACCAGTGCATGGGCTTTGCCCTGCTGGAAGGTGACGGGAAGGTCGACGGTTTTCCCGTTTCTACGGACTACCTCCGGCCGAATGATCCGAAGGTGCTGTTCAGGCTCAAACTGACTGAGTAATGGGTGGAGGTTTCATGGTTGATGATTCGGTATGTCGCCTTTGTGGCGCAGGTGAAGCAGTGTTTTTCCATGCGGACAATACCCGCGAGTATTACCGGTGCAAGGGGTGTAGCCTGGTGTTTGTACCTGAGAAATTCTGGCCAAGCAGTTTGGAAGAGCGGGCGGTGTATGACCTGCACCAAAACAGTGAGGAAGACGCAGGGTATAAGAAATTTCTCTCCCGGCTGAGCGATCCGCTCCTGGAGCGGCTTGAACCTGGGGACTGCGGCCTCGATTTTGGCTGTGGTCCGGGACCGCTTCTCATGCGAATATTCCAGGAGCAGGGGTATGGTGTCGAGCCGTTTGACCCTCTCTACTACAACGATCCCTCACTCCTGCAACAACGCTATGATTTTATTACAGCGACCGAGGTGGTTGAGCATTTCAGGGAACCGGGTAAAGAGTTCCAGCTGTTGTTTTCCATGCTCAACCTGGGCGGCTGGCTTGGCATCATGACCAAACGGGTGCTGAATCGGCAGGCCTTCAGCACTTGGCATTACATTCGTGACGTAACGCACATCAGTTTTTTTTGTGAGGAAACATTTCGCTATCTTGCCAGCCACTATAATGCTGAATTGATCGTGACAGGTCCCGATGTGGTCCTTTTCAACAAGAGGTGAGCGAGAACATATGCCTTTCAATATATTGGAGTTTTAAGAGGAATCATCTTGTTTTCTACTGTCGTCTTGGCAACGGGGAGCAAAATTTTTAGAAATCGCTCCATCGATGGTGGGCATGTTCTGGGTGTGAGTGTGTTAGGTTGTTGGACTGGTTTTTGGCAAAGGGGATTGTGGTGCAGGTTTCTGGTGTGGCCGAAAGTCTAGATAATAAAGGCTGAAATCGAATTGTGTCCGATGCATGTTCCGTAACATGTCGCATTTACCTGGAAAAAAAGCCTGTTCGTGACGATTCTTGTTGCAAAGAAAATCCTAACATGGGAAGCTTGTTATTAACCAGCATGTGACATATGGATTATGCTGGAGAAGAAGTTTCGGTCTGTAGTTCTCGGTGCTGCCTGTACTGGAGATCGGATAGCTTCGACATTTGATGATATTTCTCCGTCCTGGCTCGTGTCGGTGCCGATGACCGGCCGCGCTGCTTCACTTTCAAACATGTGGGCGCTGGCGGTTTAACGGTTCAGGTTGGGCTGAGGTCCCTGCCTGTACTGTTTTTTCTCGATACTTTCACTACAGGATGTACATGCCGGTATATTCTCATTAAGTGCTTTAGGATTATGCAGATCTCCTGAGAGAACGTGGTGTCTGTTGTGATGAAATGTCTGGGGAGGGGCACAGATGGCAAGGCGTGTGGTGATCTATGGTGGTTCCGGCGGAATAGGTTCAGCAACTGCGCGGATGCTCAGTCAGCAAGGGTGTGCATTGCATCTTGTGGGCCGAAACAGTGAGCGCCTGAAGTCGATGGCCGAAGAGACAGGTGCGAGCATTACCGTGGGCGATGTAGAGCAGGAGGATACATTTAGCCAGGTTCAGCAGGAGTTTGCCGCTCCATGGGATGGCTTGGTGTATGCGGTGGGTACAATCAATCTGATGAGTCTTCGCAGATTCACCAATGAAGCGTTTCAAAAAGATTTTCAGGTAAACTGCGTAGGTGCTGCCCTGGCGGTGCAGCACGGGCTGTCCGCCCTCAAGAAAAGTGCGCACGGTGCCTCGGTGGTGCTGTATTCAAGTGTTGCCGCCAGCCAGGGTTTTGCCTTCCATGCATCTGTCGGTATGGCAAAGGCAGCAATCAACGGCTTGACTCTGGCGCTTGCCGCAGAACTGGCACCGCGTATTCGTGTCAACGCAATCGCTCCTTCTTTGGTTCGGACGCCGTTGGCTGAAGCTGTCCTATCCAACGAACAGATGGCAGAGGCTATTTCGCAGATGCATGCCCTGAAGCGGCTCGGCACGGCAGAGGATATTGCCGCTATGACCGTCTACCTGCTTTCCGGAGATTCGGGGTGGGTGACCGGGCAAATTTTCGGTGTGGACGGTGGACGATCCACTATCCGCACCTCCGGTTGAGTATTACAAAACTCACAGTACCCGAATATGGCAGTAATCTTTATGGGCGAGACTCGCTACAGCGGTTTTGCTGGAAGGTTGTCGGGTGTGGTAGTCCACTTTGTAATGAAACACAACTCGGAGTGGTATTATGTCTTCTGTTGCACAACGATATCAACGGGGAGGCCCGGACACCAGAAACTATGGCGGGCGGCGAATGCAGGCCGGCGATAAGCAGGCCATCATCGAGCGCTACATCTATGCCTACAACGCCTTCGATATAGATGCCATGGTATCCCTGCTGCATCATGCTGTCCAGTTCAGGAATATAGCCAATGGTCAGGTGACGTTCCAGGCAAATGGCCTGGATGAGTTCCGGGCTCTGGCCCTGCAGGGCAAAATGATATTTTCGTCACGCAAACAGACGATTATGAAGTATAGAGAAAAGGACAACAGCGCCACCATCGACGTGGCGTATGCCGGTGTTCTGGCCATCGACCTGCCGGAGGGGATGAAGGCGGGTGAAACCCTGAGTCTTGTTGGTCAGTCCGAATTTATCTTTCGTGATGGCAAAATATACAGCCTGACGGATATTGTCTTAAACTGAGAAAGCTGTCTCAACGTACAATTTCCTGCCTAGCCATGGATACGTGCCAGTGTTTTTTTGTGCGCGTCGCTCTTCTCCTGCGATTCAATATGTTCCCTGCAGCTTTCGGCGCTTCTTTTAGCATGTAATCTTTTTACGGAGAGTTCCTCCTCTTAACTTTGCTGCTTTTCTTTTACACTCTCTGTTCGGTGGACTGCCTATACCCAGCCCAGGGAACGTCTGACCTGACTGTTGAAAACTGGAGTTTTCAAAATTATCTGGGGTACCTGGATAATAGTTCAGCTGCCGGCTAAGCCTGCTTCTTCACCAGGTGCCGTCAGTGGCTGGGCTGGAATGATTCTCCCCCGCATTGACACCCTCCCTGGAGTCGTTAGCATATCCCGTAGTTTCTGCAGACACCGGTTGCACCACGGCCATTCTTGTTACGAGGAAATTCACGATGAAGAAACGGGCAGTTCTGACTATCACTCTCAACCCGGCAATTGATCAAACCCTGTATATCGACAACTTCCGAATCGGCAATGTGAATAGAGTCCAGGACCATCGTAATGACGCAGGAGGCAAGGGCGTCAATGTCGCCGGATATCTGGCGGATTACGGTATGGAGGTCACGGCAACCGGTTTTCTGGGAGCTGGAAATTCGCTTATTTTCCGGCAGTATTTTTCCGGTAAGGGCATTCATGATAAATTTTTCAGGCTGACCGGGCATACACGAACCGGTATCAAGGTTGTTGATTCTTTAAATCAGGTGACGACAGATATCAATTTCCCTGGTATTGAGCCGGCGGCCGAGGACCTGGAAGATCTTATACGGCTGATCGATGAATCGGCCGCCCAGTTCAGCTGGGTGGTGATGGCAGGCCTTGTCCCATCCAGCATTTCGGAAGATATTTACGCGACTCTTACCGAGAAGTTAAAGCAGCAAGGGGTAAAGATTGCCATGGATGCCAGCGGGGGCGCCTTTCAAAAAGGCCTGCTGAGTGCTCCTGACCTGATAAAACCCAATATGGAAGAGCTGGCCGCCTATTACGGCAAGGTACTGCAAAACCGCGAGGAGATTATTTCCGCCGGTAAGAAGCTGCTGGGCACCGGGGTGGAGACGGTGGTTGTCTCTCTAGGCAGGAAAGGTGCGCTGTTTCTTGAGGGTGAGAGCGTGCTGGAAACCGTTCCACCGGAAGTAACCGCTGTTTCTACAGTGGGCGCGGGGGATGCAATGGTCAGTGGCATGGTCGCTGGAAAAATAGCCGGCAGATCACTGGCCGATTGTGCCAGGCTGGCCACTGCGTTTTCGGTGATTGCCGTAACCAGCGTTGGGGCAGGAATACCATCCCTGGAAAGGTTGGTTGAGTTGGAAAAACAGGTACAGCTCAACGAGTTATCCTAGGCGGTAACTGCAGCGCTTTTCAGGCAGGCTTCGGGTAACAGGTCAGCTCCAAGTCTGAATATTATCTTTTGATAGCAGCAAACTAGAAGTCTCCAGCCCCGGAGGCTGTGCTTGAAGATACCATGGGGGTGATTATTTTTTCGGGATCGCGGCAGGTGAATGAAGCGGTTGAGTATGGTCATGGTGATCAACCCTTGTTCGCGCGCACGTTTAAGCGAGTACGCAAACTTTCTCTTCTCTTGAGTCTTTACAGCAAACCGGGATCCGCAGGTCAACATTCAACAGCAAAGGGAGTTCATGATGGCGAATCCAATCACCTACACCGATCTTGGCCTGGTGAACACAAGGAAAATGTTTCAGGATGCAATGCAGGGCAAATACGCGGTGCCGGCATATAATTTTAACAACATGGAGCAACTTCAGGCGATCATCACTGGTTGTGTCGAGTCCAATTCGCCGGTGATACTGCAGGTATCCGGCAGTGCCCGGAAATATGCCAATCCAATATTTCTACCTAATATGGTAAAAGGTGCGGTGGGCATGGCAAGGGCTTTGGGCAGCACCATTCCCATTGCCCTGCACCTGGATCATGGCAGCAGTTTTGAGTTGGCCAAGGAGTGTATCGACAGTGGTTTTTCCTCAGTGATGCTTGACGCTTCCCACCACTCTTTTGAGGAGAATATTCGCCTGACTGCAGAGGTCGTTCAATATGCCCATGAGCGCGATGTCACGGTTGAGGCTGAACTTGGGGTGCTGGCAGGGGTGGAGGATGAGGTTTCCCACGAAGTGTCCCACTATACTCAACCGGATGAAGTGGAGGAGTTTGTTGAAAAAAGTGGCGCTGACAGCTTGGCGATTTCCATTGGTACCTCTCATGGAGCCTACAAGTTCAAGCTCAAGCCGGGGGAGCCGCCGCCAACTCTGCGTTTTGACATCCTCGAGGAGATCGAGCGCCGTCTTCCGGGGTATCCCATCGTGCTGCATGGGGCATCTTCTGTTACCCCGGAGCATGTCGAGATGATTAACACCTATGGCGGCCGGATGGAGAGCGCTGTAGGAATACCGGCTGAACAGTTGCGTCGGGCGGCGCAGTCGGCGGTCTGCAAGATCAACATCGACAGCGACGGCAGGCTCGCCATGACTGCGATAATCCGCAAGGTATTTGCGGAAAATCCAGGCGAATTTGACCCCCGGAAATACCTGGGACCTGCCCGCGATGAGTTAACAGCTCTTATCAAGGAGAAAAACACCAAGGTGTTGGGTAGCGCAGGAAATGGCTGAGCTTGATTTCTGCTGGCCGCTGGAGGCACAGGCGCAAATCTCTGGTGGAAAAGGACTGTTTACCAGGCTGGTCGTGGAAATTTACTGTTGTAGTTCCGATAGTTGTCGGATATTGCGTGAATAAGTTTGTGAAAAAAATTTCAACCTCTGTACAATGAACACCAATGTGATGGCCGGGGTCGTGTCGGAGCTGTACCCCGGCCTGTTTGGAAAACCTTTTACGTACAGAGGTGCATATGAAAAAACTTATTGTAGCCCTTCTCTGCCTGTTGGTTACGGGCACCGCCTACGCTGGCAAAGATCATGGCAAACATAACGGCAAGGCCCTTCCGCCTGGCCTGCAGAAGAAAGTCGCTCGTGGTGAACCACTACCGCCTGGCTGGCAGAAGAAGCTGAGCAGGGGGAGCGTCATTGACGACGAGTATTACTCTCGTGCGATAATTATTCCGAAAACCTCTCCTGATTATATCCCAGATAATACACCGGGGACCCAGCTGATCAAGATCCAGAACAATATCTACCGGATCAAGCGCGATACCAGGGAGATTGTCGATATCCTGACCGGCAAAGGCTGAAACCACTCGGGTGCGTGAGCACCATGCATTGCTCATGGAAAACGGGCACGGTTTTCATCTGTGGTTCCTGTAGGGGGGAAAATCCGGTGTCAGCCAGGTCGTAATTTTTCACGAGTGATGTGTCAATTACCCAGTTGATCCTGCGGTATCAATCCGTTAGCCTGTCAGGGAGTAGATGGCAGACTGCAAGCAGCCGGCAGGCAACCAAGAGATTATGACGAGCCGATATATGACCGGTATATGATAAATTCCCATGATGGTTACGAGCGGTCAGGAAGACACTGGCAGCTTTATTTCAATCCTGGCAATGAGCACATTGCCGGCTCTGGTTTACCGCCCCCAAAACCTGTTCAACAACTGCAGCCTGGTCTGATCGAGATCCACGCAAGGAGAGACTATGCGAATTGCCGTGCTGTCTGATATCCACAGTAATGTCTTTGCGCTGGAGGCGGTACTGGAAGATCTTCAGAGGAGGTCTGTCGAGAAGACCGTCGATCTTGGAGATATTCTTTATGGCCCCATCGCACCCGGAAGAACCTGCGCTCTTTTGCAGGAGCATTCCATTGTGCATGTGCAGGGCAACCAGGACCGCCTGATCCGGGAAGTGGCCAAGAGTGACATAATCAGCAACCCCACCTTGCAGTTGATGTTTCGTGAACTCTCCGAGGACCAGCGCAGTTGGCTGAGCTCGTTGCCGCATGACCTGTATCTGACAGACGATGTTTATCTGTGCCACGGCTCTCCCCAAAGTGATACGGATTACCTGCTGGAGGATATCGCCAACGGACGTCCGCAGGTGAGAGAAGAGAGTGAAATTGTACGCATGCTGGGGAACGTTACCGTTCCATTAATCCTTTGTGGGCATACCCACCTGCCACGTATTGTCGAACTTTCCTCCGGGCAGACGGTGATCAACCCGGGCAGTGTAGGCCTGCCGGCCTATAGAGACGAGCTTCCCACGTTACATGCCATGGAAAACTTTTCCCATCATGCAAGCTACGCGATAGTTGAAAAGCGTGGTGCTGGTTGGTGCGTTGAGCTGATTCGCGTACCGTATGACGTGCGGCGGGCGGCTGAGCTGGCCAGGCAGAACCAGCGCGAGAGTTGGGTTGGCTTGTTGGAGGAGGGAAGAGCGTAACCAATCGAGGTTATGCCGGATCGATAAGTGGTACAAGGTGCCAGAACCGTTTTTTTATTCCACTTTTTTACGCAGGTTCTTTACCTGGGCACGTTTTGCCTTGCTTTCAAGTCGTCTTTTCTTGGCTGATTTGCTCGGTTTGGTGGGCTTTCGTTTCTTCCGGACCACCGTTGCCTGTCGAATGAAGTCCGCCAGCCGCTGCACAGCGTCCTCCCTGTTTTTCTCCTGGCTTCTGAATTGTTGGGCCTTGATGACCAAAATACCATCTGTAGTGAGGCGCCTGTCGCTAAGGACAAGCAGCCGCTCTTTTATCGTAGGCGGCAAGGATGAACTCCTGATGTCAAAGCGCAGGTGAACTGCGCTCGAGACTTTGTTGACGTTCTGGCCTCCGGCGCCCTGCGCCCGAATTGCGGTAAACTCCACTTCCTGCTCGGCCAGTGAGATAGTGGGAGTGATCTGAATCTTTGCCATGTCATCTGTCTAAACCAGGGGCGCACAGACTCTTCCCTGGTCATTGTTGATACAATTGTATGAATTTGCTATATTTTCTGTTTTCTTGAATGCCTGGTTCCATGCGCGTGTACAGGGCCGGGAGAAGAACCTGTTGTGTATGATCCTGACATAAATTTTCGCGTACGTCTTTAAAAATATCAGTCATTATCGGGGGAAATAATGGAGAGCGGCGAGATTCGGTGTCCTAAATGTATGCATGAACAGATCGGTGGTACCGAATGCGAGGCATGCGGGGTGATTTTTGCCCGTTATGAAACCATTCTTGCCAGAAAGGCGAAGGCGATCGTGGAGGAGCGGTCCAAAGAGGAGGTCTCCCAGCCGGAGAAATCCGGTAAAGGCAAGGGCCTGGTTGTTACCCTGCAGATCGTGCTGCTGGTTATACTGACCGCAGTCGTCACCTATTATTTCACACGCCCGCACAGTTCCCAGGAGTCTGCCAGTCAGGTCGCCGATACTGCCAGCGGCCAGCCTGAATCCCGACAGACAGCTGGTCTGCCGGAGACTGACACGCCCCAGCGCGCCCCAGCAGGCTCGACGATGGTACAGCAGGCTGAACCGACAGCAGACCGCGGCGGAAGCATCGAGCAGGCACGAAAAGCCACCGTCTCCATCGAGACGCCTTGGGGAACCGGCTCGGGATTTTTCATAAACGATAACTATATCGTGACCAATCGTCATGTCATCGAGATCGATCAGGTGCAGTTGGCCGAATTTCGCCGCAAGGTGGAGGCGACACGGGAACTTGTTGAGCTGGAGAAACAAAAGCTCCGGGATTACAAGGCGCAGATGAAGCGACTGCCCCAGGGCGCTGCTCGCAGTCAGTTGCAGATCATCATTGAGGAGAGTGAGCGTGAACTCAAGAAGGTGCTTCCCAAACTGCAGGAGGCCGAAGAGCGGCTGGCCAGCATGGAGGAGCGTCTGCAGCCCTCGGATATCAGGATAATTCTGGCTGATGGTAGCGGCCATGCGGCCAATTACCTGATGACCAGCGAAGAGCATGATCTGGCAATACTGTCACTGTACATCAAAGACACGGCCTACCTGAAACGTGCCCCGAAAAGTGTTTCAATCCGCCAGGGGGACAGGGTGTTTACCATCGGCAGCCCGGTTGGGTTGAGAAATACCGTTACCGCGGGAGTCTTTTCCGGGTACAGAAAGGATACGGACAGCGGCAAGGTCTACCTGCAAACCGATGCCCCGATCAACCCGGGCAACAGCGGCGGCCCGCTGATCGATGAGCGCGGCTATGTTCACGGGGTCAACACCATGATCCTCCAGAATACGGAAGGGATTGGTTTTGCCATCCCCATTGATACCGTGTTTGAGGAATTCGGCTCGTCAATCCACTGACGAAGATGATCGGATGACTGTTAGCTGTGCTTTACTACCGGTGCTTGACCGCTTAACTGCCCAGCTTGAGCCGAAAACCGAATACTGCAAGACCGCCCTGCATAAAGTCCAACTCTGTTGAGCGAACAAAGCCGAGTCTCAGGTACATTTTCCAGGCAACCTCCATTGTCCTGGTGGTATGCAGAATGACCTGCCTGTTGCCGGACTGTTCAGCCAAGGCGACGCATGTCTGCGTTAAGGCTCTGCCAATGCCGCTCTTTCGACAATTCGGGTCCACTGCCAGCAACCGGATGCCGGAGGCGTTTGTTTCCCTGGTGGCACTGCCGCCCGAACCGTATTGCCGCATATCGGCAAAATAGACGACACCGCCCAATATCTCAGCTTCAGGCGATACCGCCACCAGCACCTTGGTGTCCGGCTTCCGCGTGAACGAGCCGATATTTTTTAGCATCACATAGTAGCCAGGTTGCTCGGCTGGAGAAGGAAAATCTTCTAATCCTGCATAGACCTTGACCATTAGCGCGCCTAAAGCCTGAAATTCCTCTTCCCGTAGTTCACGTATTTGAAATTGTGTCATGGTTGGTGGCACGAGCGGGGGACTTGCGATTTGAAAACGGTAACTCAGCCAACCATTTCGGTCGGCGATGAGTAAGGAGGGCAGGCCCGAAAACCAATGCTTCGGGCCTGATGCCGGATGGTGATGCCAGTGCTTATTTGCCGCGAAGACTACCGTAGCAGATCTGGCCGGTTGAACCGTCTATGGTCACGGTCTGGTCATTTTCAAACAACTTGGTGGCGTTGGTCACGTTGCATATAACCGGAATACCAAGTTCTCGGCCGATGATGGCCGCATGGGAGGTGAGACCGGCCTGCTCGGCAATGATGCCGCGGACCTTGGTGAGTTTGTCCAGCATCGAATGGTTGGTGCCTTCGAGGACCACGATGGTTTCTGCCGGCAGGTTGCTCCAGTCTTCATCCGATTCAATGATGCGCACCTGACCATCCGTGATTGCAGAACCGATACCCTGACCCGTAAAGCAGACGTCAGCGACTGTATGTACTTTCAGCATATTGGTCGTGCCTATGGTTTGAATGGGAAGGCCTGCGGTAATGACTACCAGGTCTCCGTTTTTGATAAGTTGCGCCTGGGTGGCGGCATGGATGGACATGTCCAGCTGCTCGTCCATATTCGATGCAGGAGCACAGAGCAGCGGCACCACGCCGCGGATCAGTTGCAGCTGGCGCATTGTCTCTTCGTTGGGGCTTACCGCGATAATTGGTGCTTTCGGTCGATACCTGGCAACCATCCTGGCGGTGGAGCCGGAGGTGGTGGTGGCGATGATCGCGGCAGCTTCCAGATCAGCGGCGGTGGCGCAGCTGGCGTAGGAAATCGCGTCTGTTACCACCGGGCGGCGGTGTCTGAGGCCAGCGGCCAGGATCTCATCGTAATTCAGAGAGCCTTCAGCAATCTGTGAACAGCGGGTGAGAAACTTCAGGGCATCGATGGGGTTCTGGCCCACGGCGGTCTCGGCAGAGAGCATTACCGCATCGGTGCCGTCGAAGATGGCGTTGGTCACGTCACTTGCTTCGGCCCTGGTCGGGGTGCGACTGGTGATCATCGACTCCAGCATCTGGGTGGCGGTAATCACTGGTTTACCGGCGTGGTTGGCGGCACGGATAAGCTTTTTCTGGATAACCGGGACCTCTTCAGCCGGCATCTCAACCCCGAGATCTCCGCGGGCCACCATCAAGCCTTCAGCGGCGTTCAGAATCTCGTCGATATTTTCCACACCCTGCCGGTTCTCAATTTTGGCGATAATGGCCTGGCGGCCGCCGTGGTCTTCAATAATCTTCCGTACGGCCCAGACGTCATCGGCCTGCCGCACAAAAGAGGCGGCGATGAAATCGACCCCTTGCTCTACACCGAAGGCGATGTCGGCCTCGTCTTTTTCCGACAGTGAAGGCAGGTTGACATGCATATCCGGCAGGGCCACGCGTTTTCTGCTGGAAAGGGAACCGCCCACCAGCACCTTGGTATAGACGTTATCTCCCTCGATGCGCATCACCTCAAGTGCCATCTTGCCATCGTCGAGCAGTACCTTGCAACCCACTTCAACGTCTTGGGCAAAACCGGCGTAATTGACGCCGATACGCTCTTCGCTGGCATCTTTCGGCTGTGCCATGGTCCCGTTGAGGATCAGCTCCTGCCCCGGGGTCAGACCAATGCTGCCATCAAGCTCCTGGATCCTCATTTCCGGACCGCGGGTATCGAGCAGGATCGCTGTGTCGGTATCCGTTTGCCTGCGTGCCTCCTTAACCGTCTTGATCAGGCGCTGGTGGCTTTCGCGATCCCCGTGCGAGAGGTTGATGCGGGCGACATTCATGCCGGCGTTGATAAAATTCACCAGCTGCTCAACTGACTGGCTCTGGGGCCCGAGGGTGGCAATAATCTTGGTCTTGTTCATGGTGATGTCACGTACACTGTATAAAACTAACGAAAAAAGCGGATTGTCAGGGAATGCTTGTATGCGTATTTGAATGTCATCATTTTTTTACAATGAGAAACTTCATTTCCCACATGATTACTACAGTGGTCACAAAAGAAAAAGAAGAAAAAAGAACAAAGAAATTTCGATGAATCCCGCTAATGTATAGGTTCAGTTATATTGATAAATGAAGGTCTTCGGGGCAGTGTTGTAGAGAATTGCCCAATCATTTCTCTTCTTCCTCCAGTATACAATATAAGCGTCTTGCAAGCTGGTCTTGAGAGGAAAATTCCGACAGATATGCCAACATCACCTCAACTGTATTCAGCAACAATTCCCTTTTCGTAGCAGAAGAACTGACCTTTGCGAAATCGCACCATGCCGGCCCTTCGATAACCGAGCAGCTCATACAACCTCAGTGCTCTGGGATTGTCCGCAAAAGCGTCCAGGCGAATTGTGTCGTAACCGTTCATTTTGGCCAGTGACTCGGCGTATCGCATCAATTGCTGGGCAAGGCCCTGTGACTGACAGTCCGGTGCCACAGTGAGGCGATGGATCACCAGTACCCGGCCACCCATGGTCCAGTTCACCTCGCTATACTCCGGAGACTGGTCGTTGTTGGCGATTATAAAGCCGCAGATTCTGGCACCACTTTCGATTACGTGCATTTCCTGTTGCCGGATGTCCGTTTCCAGGGTTTTCCTGTCCGGGTAGATCTCATCCCACTGGTCTATGTTCCGGGCTTGCATGTGGGTGATAGCTTCACGCACAATTGCCTCAACCTCGGCCAAGTCGGGAATCCTGGCTGTTCGTATGGGGCTCATGGTGTTGTCTGTCTGCTGTTTCAGCGTCAAAAGGCGATCGGGGATCTGATAAGGTGAAAAGAAAAAACTACCTATGATGGCTAACCTAGCGCAAAAAATCCAGCGGGCAACCGTTATTTACAAATTTTGGAAGGCCAGCCTGCAGCAGGGGAGCTGACAGATGAGCGAAGTGGAAATTCAGACTCCATTCAAAACTTGCCTGGTTTGTGCGCTGTGCTATAGTGCCCGTTCATCGATGGTGAATCGTGGAACCAGGCTGTACAGCCAACAGGCTGAGACATTTTTGAAATTGGATGCAGCATTCAATAAATTAGTGCTTAAAATCTACCCACGTTTGTGACGTTTGATAGAGTTTACCCATTGTGGGATTTATAAATTTACAACAAGGAGCAGCGATGCAGCAGGTAAAAAGTGGTGACACAGTTAAGGTACATTACACCGGTACCCTCGAGGATGGGTCAGTTTTTGATAGTTCACAGGGGCGTGATCCGCTGGAGTTCAAGGTAGGCAGCGGCCAGGTCATTGCCGGTTTTGATGCCGCCGTCACCGGTATGACCGTCGGCGAGCAGAAGACTGTGTTGATCCCCTGCGCACAGGCATACGGTGAAGCAAACTCCGACCTGGTGATGACTGTTCCCCTCGAGCAGGTACCACCCGACCTGAAACCTGAGGTTGGAATGCTACTGGAAGTTGGCGGGGCAAATGGTGAAGTGCTGCGTGTTACCGTGGTGGAGCTTACCGACGAACACATCATCCTTGATGCCAATCCGCCGTTGGCAGGAAAGGACCTTACTTTTGCCCTTGAATTGGTTTCTATCGGCTGATTGGTGCAAAAAAGGTGAATGGAACCCGGGGGCGAGCATTCGTCTCCGGGTTTTTTTATGCCCTTTTCCCTCTAAAGTGGGAATGAAACAGCGCCGCATGGTTTGAGGTGAAATGCACGGGATCATTCTGCAAAATCCTGAGCAGCCTGGGATCTCTCCTGAATTCACCATCGAGGAACCTGCGTATCTCCTTGCGGTTCCACCCCCTTGGGTGGTTGAAATCGCTGTATATTGAGAGATCCCCCTCATAAAAATTGCGGCTGTCCAGTTCCTGTACCTGCGGGCTGCCAAGTGGCAGATTGAAGATTGCCAGGTTGAGGAAGGTGATTTCTTGATGGAACTCGCCGGCAAAGGTCATGGTCTGCCGGGCCTCGGCGAGCGATTCTCCCGGAGTGCCGAACAGCAGGTAGACATAGGTCATGATTCCGGCCTGGTGCAGGGCTGGTAACACTTTGCGGACCAGCTGCAGGTCTATGCCCTTCTCCATGTCATCGAGAACCTCCTGGCTGCCCGATTCAAGACCCAGTTTCAACATCACACAGCCGGAGGCGCGCAGTTGCCGGCAAAAGTCAACATCTGCCAGTTGCTGGTGAAAGCGGACAAAGCCGTACCAGGGAACAGCTGAGCCCTGCGGCCCGAGCGGCAGCTTTTCCGCCAGGCCGCTGAGCACAGCCGGGCTGACCGCGTTGTCGAGGAAATGAACGAGGGTCGGTGAGGTCTGGGTATGGAGTTGCTGCACTTCCTCAAGTACGGTGGCGCAGTTGACTGGCAGATAGGGGTTTTGTTCGCTGGTTTCAGGGCAAAATGAACATTTTCGCCAGAAACAGCCTGTTGAAGTGGCATAGGGCAGCACGAAACCGGGTGACAGGTAGGGGTAGGATAGAAAATCGCTGTAATCCGGGCAGGTTCTGGAGGTTAGCGGGGGACAGCCCAGTAATTCGGGAAGCAGGTGTTCACCGGGGCCTGCGATCATATCGTCCACCAGGCCGCCAAACGGTTGACGCCAGTCCGGTTTTTGCAGCCAGGTGGTGACCAATCCGCCGCCCAAGACGATGCGTAAGCCGGGGTAGCGGTTTCTTAAGAAGCCGATGATGGCAAAACTGCAAAGCGCCTGGCTGAGAAAATTGAGCGAGATGCCGACGCATTCTATTGATTCCTGCTCTATCAGCGAGTTGAGCCGTTGGGAAAAAAACGGGTAATAGGGGTTGTTTTTATACTCTGCCGCAGCCCGGATCAGGTCGTCGCTTTTCAGCGGGGAAAGTTGTGCTCCGTAATTGGCCAGGCTGACACTCGCCCCGCACTCTTTACCGGCGGTATCGAGCAGTTTGTTTATGTCGCTGACAGCCCTGGCGTATTTTGATGGGTTGCCATAAGTGGCCATGGTCCTGAGTGCTTCCAGATTGCGCTCGCAGTTTTTTGCTGCCCGTTTACCCCAGGTGTCTGTACCAGGCCCAGCCTTAGCCAGGAGGGGGCGTATTCCCTCGATGTTCAGATCGCAAATGGTACAGCGGCAGCCATGTGCCCTTAAAGAGGCGGCGAGCAGGGGCAGCCCCGCAGGAGGTTCTGATGGCTTGGCTTGAGGTGGGTGGAGCAGTAGTACGTTCATGAATTGAGATCAGCTGATAAATATCCAGGCAATTGACAGGGTACGGTTCATTAGCCCAACAGGCTAATCACTGTCTTCTTCTCATGCGAGAGTGATTGGCCGCGGTTGACATAGGTAGCATGGCAGGCGGCTTCCGGCAAGAGAATTGCTCAACCGGCTGCCGGATGAATCCATGCATCCGGGGTCCTGTTGGAATTGACATTGGGGAAAGTGCGGGGATATATTTTGGTTAGGTCTCTGGGCGGTTAGGTGGAACAACAATCAGGCGAGAGGGCAAATGGTGAGTAATAGCGAGAAAAATACGGAACAGGCGAAGCGGAAGCTGGTAGAGGGATTTGCTGCCGGTATGACCCATGACCTGAATAATATCCTCTCGGCCATTGTTGGGTATACGGATCTCTGCCTTCTCTCTGAGGACATACCCCACAGCATCCGCAGCAACCTTCAGCATCTTCGGGAAGCAACACGGACAGCCCGCGAATTCAGTAACCTTATCCGCATTATCGGCGGCAGGGGCATAGGAGCGCGCTGTATTCACACAGATATCTGTCCGCTGCTCCGCGAGTCCCTGCAGCTCATCAAAAAAGAGTTTCCACCCAACGTTGATATGCAGATCCTGGTGCCGGACATGCTCGATGAAGTGCAGATTGAACCGAGTCTGCTCGATTTGCTCCTAAAGCATCTTTGTCAAAACGCTGTACAGGCGATGGATGGCCACGGCGGGGTGTTGCGTGTCGTATATGAAAAGATGCTCCCCGGCAGTGAGAACCGGCTTGAGTCAATAAACAGTCAGCATCCGTACCTGAAATTGAGTATTTCGGATACCGGAGTGGGGATTCCGGCCGAAGTGCTGCCCCATATTTACGATCCCTATTTCTCCACCAGGAGCAAAGGAGAGGGCAAAGGGCTCGGCCTGGCTATTGTGAAAGGGATAGTATCCGGTTGCGGTGCCGAGATTTTCGTCGACAGTGAGCCGGGCAAAGGGAGCTGTTTCAGTCTCTGCTTTTCATGCTGAGACCCTATTCCCCAGACGCTTTCGTTGATTTTCACTTAAAAGGCTGTTTCAGGTCGCTGGTCTCGACCACCTGGTGACGCGCGGTGAGCCATCCGGCCAGAATTCCGACGCTCTTGCTCCTCATCGGTTTGTGCTTATACTACAACTGGTTCTTGCAGGTTGGATGGTTTATTCACCTTCCTGGGCCAAAATGCTCAACTGCCTGGGCAGCAACCAGCACTTGATCCTCCGATTTTGCATGACAAGTCGTCAACCTCCTGATAAGTTCCTGCAGGGTGTGTCGCGGGTTGCGCTGGATCTGCCGAAGCCCGCGAAAACAAGTTTAAACTTAAACAGAAAAAACAATTTAACGATATGGCTAACTTTCACAAAAGATTTGTTCCGGTCCTCCTGGTACTCTTTGGATGTTTCATCCTGGGTGGGGGACTGATGGTCGACACTGCGGATGCCCGTTCGAAAATCGGCGGTAAGTCATTCCGTTCGGCGCCCAAGTCCGCGCCGGTTCAAAAGAGTGCTCCGGCACAGACTGCACCGCGTCAGCAGCAGGGCGGCAGCTTTGGTAAAGGCCTGGCTGGCGGCCTGCTTGGCGGCGCCCTCGGTGGATTGCTGTTTGGCTCCATGTTCGGTGCTGGCGGCTCCGGTATGGGTATCCTGCCTCTGCTGCTGCTGGCTGGCGGCGGCTACTTTTTATATCGCAAGTTCAAAAGTTCGCAACAGGCTGGCGGCGCTGGCTATCAGCAACAGGGGGGAGGCGGCTTTGGCGGTTTTCCCGGCGGCCAGCAGGGTGGTGCTTTCGGCCAGACCGGAGGCGCAGGCGGCATGACGGATATGCCACCACCGCCACCGGGCTCACCAATGGCGGTGGAAGCGGGTCTTGATGAGATTCGGCAGACCGATCCCGGCTTTGATGCCGCCCATTTCAAGGAAGTGGCCTCCGATGTGTTTTTTCAGGTTCAGGCGGGCTGGATGCGTCGCGATCTCAACTCCTACCGTCATCTGCTCGGTGAGCAGTTGGCCGGCGAGTATGAACAGCACTTTGAGGAGATGAGCTCCAAGGGTGTCATCAACAAGCTCGAATCCATCGCTATTCGCAAGGTCGAGATTGTCGATGCGGGATGTACCGGCACGGAGGATTTTGTCACCGTCCTGTTCACCGCCAACCTGCTCGACTATACCGTTGACGAGAAGAGTGGCGATCTGGTTGAGGGCAGCAACACTGTGCCGGTGAAGTTTGCCGAAGAGTGGACGTGGGCCCGACCGATCAAAACCGATAATTGGAAGCTTGAAGGCATAAAAATAGCGGATGAGTAACAGACGCCGGTGGCAAACCGGTGCGCTCTACGCAACATACGAGGAAATAGTACGTGGATTTAAGTCAGTTTCGCAGGGAGTATTTGAAGGGCGGTTTAAGCCGCTCTGATCTCGATCCGGATCCCCAGAAGCAGTTCAGTCTCTGGTTTGAGCAGGCACGCAAGACCAATATTGCAGATCCAACGGCCATGATTCTGGCCACCGTAGGACCACACGGCCAGCCCAGCCAGCGCACGGTATTGCTGAAGTATTATGACGACAAAGGGTATGTGTTCTTTACCAACTTTGAGAGCCGTAAGGCCCGTGAGATCGAGCAGAACCAAAGAGTGAGCCTGCTCTTTGTCTGGCTCGAGCTTGAGCGTCAGGTACAGATCAACGGTGTCGCCGAGCGTATCTCCACTGCGGAGTCGGCAAAATATTTCATGACCCGGCCCAAAGAGAGCCAGATCGCCGCCTGGGTTTCCAGCCAGAGCCACAAGCTCTCCTCCCGGCAGATTCTGCTGCAGAAGTTCCAGGAGATGAAAACCAAGATCGGTGAAGGCAAGGTGCCGCTGCCTTCATTTTGGGGCGGCTACAGGGTCATACCTGAAGAGATCGAGTTCTGGCAGGGTCGTAAAAGCCGTCTGCACGATCGCTTTCTCTATACGCATTCCACGGAGTCGGCGTCCGGCTGGCAGATTGAGCGTCTCCAGCCCTGACCCCTGCCGAAAGGCATGTATCTTGTTAAAAAGGGCCGCCCTACTCGGGCGGCCCTTTTTTTATCCGCATGATTTCCGTGTCTGACAAGTCTGCCGGAAGTCGATAGGAGGGGGGCCTCCCTATCTTGATCACCTCACATCTCTCTTCTTACTTCTCACTATTTAGCAAGGTCTTTCTTGGTGGTTCGCTCGAGCTGAAGAGGAATCGTTTCGAGGACCGGCTCGGCTGGGCGGGCGTTAGCCTGGACAAAATAGGCCTGCAGTTCCTTGCTGTGTGAATCGTAGATAACCTGCTGCATGGTAATCACCGGCAAACTGCCCGTAGGATGATCGGCATGATGTTCAACATGGCGGTAAATGTGACTGGTGAAATCGGTGCCTTCCTGAAAGTTCATAATCTGGTGAAGAGCTTTCAGGTCAACTGGTCGTGACATCTCAGTGGCAAGATCGGCCAGAACCTTCCAGCGACCAGTGTTGTACGGGATAGGGGTGTGATTGTCGGGCATTCCAGCCAGGACAAAAGAATTGACTGCTGCGATACTGTCTGGGGACGGCCATCGTATACCTGAATTCATTTTATCTCCCGCATACCGGATTTTCCGTTCACCACCCTGAAAATTTTCCACGACCATCGAGCCAGTCATATCTGAAATGAGAATGTTGTGGTTGAAGCTGTACCGACGAGAGGGCTCAATCATGAATGCCGCCACATCTTCGGCTGTCTGATACTCTTCAAGAGCGTAGCGAAGGTCCAGGTAATAAGAACGTTTACCCTCAAATCCGGGCATCTGCACGAAAAGGGGCGAGTCGAGAATGGCCGCAAACACGCCATCGTCATTTACCGCGGAGATCACGCCGAGACTGCCCAGAAAGCCGACGAGTGTCAGGGATCGCTTCCCCTGGCGAATCGTGGTGACTGCATGGAGTCTGTTCAGGCCACCGTCTTGACCGTTGAGCCAATCAAGGTTTCTGCCGGTAATGGTTTTACCGCTGTGGGTGTTTTCTCCCCAAAAAGATATTGCGGTGCATGAGTAACTTCTGAGCACGTCGGGCAGCAAACCGAGGGCGATCATTTCATTTTTGCTGAGCCGCCTGTCACCGGCGAGGTCGGTACCTCCACCGGAAACCTGACCGGCCATTCCAGCCAGTTCTTCACGATAACGGTGCGCTAACTGCGGCAGGATATCCTTGCTGTTTTTCAGAGTTACAGCATATGGGGGGACGACTCCCAGGGCTGCCAGAGGTTGCAGGTCCTTCAGGTACTGGTCGGCAATTTCCTCAAATTCGGGCGCAATTTCTTGTATCAGCCGCATATATTCCGCGCCGATCGCGATTGGCGAAGCATCCATACGGTAATCGATGGTGACGCTGTAGTGAGTGTGCTTGCGCTCGATCCTGACCCACTCTCCCGTGACGGTGCGGCCGCGGCGGTTGTCGGCATTGGCCAAGGTACACCAAACCAGCAGGATCAGTATCGGTATTGAATAGATGTTTTTCATGGTCTCCTCCTGGTAAAAATATACATAGCGGTCAGCGCCAGTTGAAGTATGCTGGGCCTTTTTTTGATGAAATCTTGCAATGTGAAAATGATGCAGGGCTCATCTGACATCTAGGGAATAACACATTACAAAATTGTACGTTATGCCCACGATAGTCTGTAACGTGTGGCTGTCTGATGGTGGCCGGGCAATGATCGACTTGTTTGATCTTGCAACGGGATGAGTCTTGATCTATCCTTGATGATTGTCGAGTATTTACAGGCGAGTAGGTGATTTTATCAGCTCTGGCTTTTGTTGATTATGAGTTACAAGGAAAATCGTCAGGACTGGCCGGAGGGGTTCGCTGTCAAATTGGCAGAGAAATTGAAGAAGCTGCAATGGGGAGAGCCGTGTATAACCAGGCGAAAGCAACCTTTGACGGTCTGTCGGCTGGCTCCATGACAGGTTGTGCAGAAGAATGATTAAGAACTTCGAATATAAAATTCCGTTTGGTTCTACGGAAAGTTTTACCACCGTTTTAGAATGTGTAGACGAAGTATCAGATTGGGAGTTGGTGATATCTGATAAAAAGGCAGGAGTTATTGAATGGAAACAGAAGTCCTTATTGGGCTTGCTGGTATCCAGGATCAGAATCTATCTTCGCGAACCTCGTCCCAAAGATACCCTGTTGACCATCTATGTTCATCGGCCATTTCTCATTGTAGATCCACTAAAATCCTGTGAAAAGCCATACACCATATTGGCGGCGAAGTTGAACGAGAAGGTTCAAAAGCGAAACGAACGGGGCCTATAGGGGCTCAACCGTGTTTTGGTGAGCCAGATCCCGTGTACATAATCAAAAGAGTTGTCAGCAGAATTCTTGGGGGAGAGAACTCTTGCTGAATACAGGCACTAAGGGAGCGTCGGAGGCGAAGAAATGGACGTCTGGATAACATTTGTATTGGCAAGCACCTTGATCCTGGTTATTCCGGGGCCAACCATCATTTTGGTGATCACACAATCCGTTTCCTGCGGCAGGAGGTCGGTGCTGCCCTTGGTGTGCGGAGTTCTGCTGGGGGACTTTACCGCAATGACCCTTTCCCTGCTGGGGTTAGGGGCCATCATGACCACTTCCGCAGCAGTTTTCAGCTTGTGCAAATGGCTCGGCGCCCTCTATCTCTTTTATCTCGGTATCAAGATGTTGAGGACCAAGCCGAGCGAATGTGATGACGCCAGGGAGTATGGCAGGAACATGGAGACCTCACAGTCCCTGTTTTCAAGTTCGTTTATCGTGACAGCGCTGAATCCCAAGAGCATTGCCTTTTTCGTCGCCTTCCTGCCCCAGTTCATCAGTCCCGAAAAACCCATCCTTGGCCAGGCTGTAGTGTTGGGGGGGACCTTTTTGACTCTCGCCACCATAAATGCGGCAATGTATGCGATCTTTGCCAGTCAGCTCAAGGAGAAGATCAGAAGAGCGTCTGTGCAGAGATGGTTTAACCGCTGCGGTGGCAGTGCCCTTATTGGTGCCGGTGTTATCACAGCCAGCATGAAGCAGTCTGCTTAAAGGCCTTGTTACATGAGCTCCAGTTCAATGGTAACGACTATTGTGAGTTGGCGTATAATACAGCCAAGAGGTTAGTTGACGAACAATAGTACGCTCAGACTGACTTACCGGGTGAAACTTTGGAAAACCTTGAAGAACTTCAATCGATCATAACGGATAAAACCAGGGAATTTGGTGCCGATATGGCGGGCATAGTCAATCTGCATGAGTTGCGGTGCGCCCCTGCCTATCAGATTACCCCTCGTATCGGCTACTATGCTGATGGTGATCAAGAAAAAGAGCGGGAAATCAGGCGGGAGCCGTCACACTGGCCCGAGGGGGCCAAGTCCGCACTAGTGATTGCCATTGAGCATCCAGCCGGAGAACCTCAGCTCGACTGGTGGCAGACCAAACGTGGGTCGGTGGGCAATACCGAAGGGAACAGGCAGCTGATACGGACCATGGCAAAGCTGGCAGAGTGGCTGCAAGGCGAGTTGGGGATCAGGTGTTTTAAAATACCCTACAATGTCGAGAGCGGCGGGGTCTTTATGAAGGACGCCGCCGTGCTGGCCGGGTTGGGGTGCATCGGCAAAAACAATATCCTCGTCACCCCGGAGTTCGGTCCCAGGGTGAGATTGCGGGTTCTGTTGCTGGCAAAAGATTTGCCTTCTACCGGTGTGGTGGACTTCGACCCATGCGCGGATTGTGCCGAGCCCTGCCGTCGGGTGTGCCCACAGGAGGCGTTTGCTGAACAGCTCTATACCCCAGAAGAGTTTGGGCTTGAATCTCTTCCTGGGCAAAGTGGCGTTTACAACCGGCAGCGCTGCAATATCCAGATGGTGAAAAATGAGTCTGAGGCCGTTGTCGCCGATGGGGGCGATGCGGGCGCTGGCGATGCAAGCACAATGGACACAATGGAGCTGGTGAAATATTGCCGAAAATGCGAACTGGCCTGCCCGGTCGGTAGTGCCTGAAGGCAATGAGGAATGTGAGCGACTTCAATTCACCAATGCTGTCTGATGATCTCTCGGCGTATATCAAAGCAATGCATCTTCTGGGTACCGGGCGAACCGCAGAGGTTTATGGGCTGGATGCCCAACGTGTCCTGAAGCTGTTTTACAGCTGGTATCCTGCCGACTGGGCTGAGGCTGAAGTTGCGGGCCAGCGTGTATTGGCGAAGTATAATCTGCCAATTGCGGAAATTTTGGCAACCGTGGTGGTTGAGGACCGGTTCGGCATTGTCTATCGGCGTATTGCTGGCGGCTCTCTTCTTGACAAGCTCTTGGCTGATCCCGGTTTGGCCCAGCAGACCGGCAAGCTTTTGGCGGAACTGCATTTTCAGATCCACCAGTTTGAGGCAGCCCACCTGCCATCGTTGCAAACGCGACTCATCAAAAGAATCAGAACCGAACTGCCACTGCCGAAGCGAACAGTCGACCAGATTGTGACTGTATTGGACCGGTTGCCGAAGGGTAGCGCCCTCTGTCATGGAGACTTTCATCCCGGCCAGGTGTTGGGGTCTGAGCAGCAACCATACATCATTGACTGGTCTGCGGCATCCGGCGGCAATCCCTTGGCGGATGTTGCCTCGACGCTGATCCTGCTTCGAATCGCCCACATCCCCTTGGCAGACAATACTCAGAAACACACTCTCGAGCTTATCCGCAAGCCATTGCATGACGCCTACCTGGAGCGTTACTTGCAGCTTGCCGGGAAAACGAAGGGGGAAGAGCTTGGGGGCTGGCTGCTGGTTATGTCTGCAGCGCGGTTGAGCGAAGGGCTTGCGGCCGAGGAAAAACATCTGCAGGAAATCATTGATGCAAGACTCTGTAACTGCGATCATGAGTGATTCTACATGTTCTTGGGACAGAACGTTTATCCTCCAGCAACTGCCCGGCAAAGGCTGGCTTAGGCAGAGGGGCGTCGTGGAATGTAGTTCCCTTGACCCGGTTGCACCTCGACTCTGTCATTTTCAAACACAACCCCACCGTTGAGAATGGTCATGTGAGGGGAGCCTGTAAAGGTCATCCCCTCAAAGACACTGTAGTCTATGGCATGCCTGTGGGTTCGGGCGGATGTTTTGTGTGTTTTCGTCGGGGACCAAAGAACGATATCCGCATCGGAGCCGGGTGCTACTGCTCCTTTTTGCGGATAGATGTTGAAGATTTTTGCCGCATTGGTCGACGTGGCGGCGACGAACTGTTCTTCGGTTATTCTCTTTTGGCCTACCCCCTGATCCCAAAGTATGCGCATTCTGTCCTCTATTCCAGGCGAACCATTGGGGATTTTGGTGAAATCGTGCAGGCCGCGGTTGCGGTTGCTTTGTGTGAAGGTACAGTTATCGCTCGCGGTGGTTTGGATTGCGCCGGAGGCAATACCATTCCATAGTGCTTGACGATGCTTCTCTGTTCGATATGGCGGGCTCATCACATATTGCGCAGCGGTTTCCCGGTCCTCGGCAAAGTAGACGGATTCGTCGAGCACCAGATGTCCACATAAACTCTCTGCATAAACTTTCTGACCATCCAGTTGCGCTGCAACAACAGCATCCAGCGCACCGGCACAACTCAGGTGCACCAGATAGAGAGGGGCCCGGGCAATCCGGGCCAGGGCAATAACGCGACTGGTCGCCTCCGCTTCTGCCAGGGGGGGACGGGACAGAGCATGCCCCTTGGGATGGGTAATGCCTTGTGCGAGCAGCTTTTGCTGCAGGTACGTTATGATCTCATCGTTTTCCGCATGCACAGTGGACAGGCAGCCAAGTTTGCGAGCATGGGTAAAGCTCTGGAGCATTTTGTCTGGAGCAAGCATGATGGTGTCGCGGTAGGTTGTAAAATGCTTAAAGGAATTTACTCCGTAGCTCTCGGTGAGAATACGCATCTCCTCAGCTGCCTGCCGGTCGAACCAGGTTACGGTGACATGAAAGGAATAGTTGCAGGTGGCTTTCTCAGCGCGCCTCATCCATTCATCGAATGCTTCAAGATAAGATTGTCCTCTGAGCGGGTTGACAAAATCGATAACAGTGGTGGTTCCACCGGCGAGAGCTGCCTTGCCGCCATCATAAAAACCGTCTGCGGTGTGTATCTCCCCCACCGGCATCTCAAGATGGGTGTGGGGGTCGATCCCTCCGGGGATGATCAAAAGACCATCAGCATCAATGATCCGGTCAGAATTCGAGCTGTTGAGCCCCGTCCCTACGGCGGTGATTTTCCCTTTATCAATAAGGACGTCGGCTTTTTCGGTGCGGTCTGCGTTGACCACGGTCCCGTTACGGATCAGGAGGTTCATGGCGTTATCCTCAGGATGTTATAACTCGTGAATAGTGCGGCGTCTGAACCACTCGCTGACCACAATGACAAGAATGTTAAATACAACGATCAGCATAGCCAGTGCGTTAAGGCTCGGCGAGAGGTGGAAACGAAAGTCTGAGGCAACCAGGACCGAGAGCGGTTGTACTCGTCCACTGGTGAAAAAGGAAACCGTATATTCGGCGTTGGACAGTACGAATGAGATGAATGAACCGGCCATTATCCCATTTTTCATCAGCGGCAGGGTTACCAGGCGAAAAGATTGCCAGCTGGAAGCTCCGAGATCTTCAGCCGCTTCCTCAAGGGACCTGTCCATTTTAAAAAGTACCGAGGCGATAACGACCGTGACGAAAGGGAGAATGATCAGTGATTGTGATATCCAGACAGTCGGCAGGCCTTTGCTTATTCCGATGTCGTTGAGAAACGTTACCTGGGCGATGGCGAAGATCAGTTTCGGCACAAAAAACGGCAGTACAAGCAGGGCCATAAAGAGAGTCTTGAACCTGAATTGATATCTGGTCAGGGCAATCGCTGCCATACTTCCCAGGGTGGTGGTGATTATGGTCACCGGGAAGGCCACTGCCATGGTGGTGAGCAGCCCCTTGAAGATGCGTTGGTCATGCAGTACCTGATCGTACCACTCGAGGGTAAAGCCTGTGAGCGGAAAAGCGATAATATCCGATGAGTTCAGTGAGAACAGTCCCATGAGCATGATGGGCAGATAGACAAAGCCATAAACGATAAATGTGTAACCGCGAAGGGCGGTCCAATTGCGAGTTCGCATTACTTACTTCTCCGAACACCTCGTCCCCAGGGAGAGCGATAGAAAGCATAGAGTACACAGACCACGAACAGGATCATGCTTGCCAGCAGTATCCAGGCCAGGGCGGAACCTGTTGGCCAATCAAAAGCGGCACCAAACATGTCATGGATGGCGCTGGTAACAGTCACACCCGATGAACCGCCCATAAGTTGCGGAGTCAGGTAGTCGCCGACAACCAGGGCGAAAACCATCAGGAACCCGGCCACCAGACCTGCGCCGCTCAGGGGCAGAACCACTTTGAAAAAGACCGCCACATGGCGACAGCCCAGATCCATGGCAGCCTCAATATAGGAATCGTCCATTGCCTCTATAGCGGCCCAGAGCGGAAAAATCATGAATGGCAGATAGTTGTAGGTGAGAACGACAGTGGTGGCAAATGGGCTAAAGAGTAGTACCCAAATTGGTTCGCTGATGATTCCCAACCAGAGCAAGAGGGAATTGAGAACGCCTTCTGCCCCCAGCACTACACGCCAGGCAAAAATCCGTATAAGATCACCTGTGTACAGTGGAATGAGCAGCAAGGTAAGCAGGGCGGCCTTATAGACCTTGACCCGTTTGGCGATGTAAAATGCGATCGGGTAGGCAATGAGCGCACAGAGGGAGGCGATGCCCAGTCCGTAGAGCAGTGCTTTGGCCACGAGTCCCCGGTAGGTGGCGCTTTCAGCTATACGACTATAGTTATCTAAGGTGGGTTCCCGGAGAATCGAGACAAAATCTACCTGGAAAAAACTGTAGCTGAAAAGGACTGCCAGGGGCAGGACACAAAATGCTGTGATAAACAGGAGGTTGGGGGTGGTCAGCAGCAGAGCCGTGCGCAGTCTCTCCCTTTCTATTGTTACCATTTTCACTGGATATTCCCCGACGCAAATGGTTTGCCGTGCACAATGCGACAACGGTTGTGCTCGACCCCAAGCATGATGGATTCACCCACTAGCGCAGGGACATCATGATCCAACTTGGCTACAACTTTCTCATCAGCGACCTTGACCTCCACCAGTTTCGAACTGCCTTGAAAGATGATATGGGTGACGGTGGCGTTGAAAGTCAGTCCATCGGCCAGTGGTACCTGGAGATGTTGCAGATCTTCAGAACGAATACACAAGCTGGCGGGTTCATGTGCGGTGACGGAAGTGCTGCATTCGGCCTCCACATCGCCGATTCCAGTGTGTATCATTGCGGTGGAGTGGGTTCCGTGCATTTTGGTGATCGTACCGCTGATAAGATTTGCCCCTCCGATAAAATCGGCGACATAGGTGTTCAAGGGCGAATGATATATTTCTTCTGGGGAGCCAATCTGTTCAATACGGCCGCCATTCATGACGATGATGATGTCACTTAAAGCGAATGCCTCTTCCTGGTCATGGGTAACATAGAGAAAACTCATGGCCAGGCGCTGCTGCAGGTCTTTGAGTTCGACCTGCATGTGCCGCCGCATTTTCAGATCCAGCGCTCCCAAGGGCTCATCGAGCAGCAGCAGTTTCGGCTCATTGATAAAGGCACGTGCCAGGGCGACGCGTTGCTGCTGTCCGCCGGAAAGCTGGCTTGGGTACCGCTCGGCAAGTGATGTCATCTGCACTGTTTCCAGCGCGCGATGAACCCGGCGCTCAATCTCATTTTGCGCCAGTTTTTGGAGCTTGAGGCCAAAGGCAAGGTTGTCGGCAACGCGCAAATGGGGGAAGAGGGCATAGTTTTGAAAAACGGTATTGATGGGTCTCTCGTAGGGCATGACATGCATGAGGGGCTCGCCGTCGAGCCTGAGGCTTCCCTCGGTTATCGATTCAAAGCCGCCAATCATACGCAAGATTGTTGTTTTCCCACAACCGGATGGGCCAAGGATAGTCACGAAACAGTTGTTGGGGATTTCAAAGTCCACCCCATCAACTGCGCGAACCGACCCGTAGTCCTTAATAATACCTCGAGCCTCCAGCAGGGAGCCGGAGGCTGATAGAGTTTGATCCAGATATGTCATATGCTAACTAGCCTTCACCTCGTTCCAGATTCGAACCCACTTGCCATAGTCCGCTGGGTTTTCCTTCCAGATGAAGCTGTCCATGACGCTCAGGTCTTTGACAAAAATGCGATCCTGTTCTTCCAGGGACAGGCTGTCCCGCGCGGTTGAGGTGCTGATGGCGTATGGACCTCCGAGAGCAAGCTTTTTGCCATACTCCGCCCCCAGTAGATAGTTGATGAGTTTATGCGCCGCGTCTGCACTTTCAGCACTGGTGCCGGCGGGGATGGCACATGTGTCGCACCAGCCAATTACGCCCTCTTTAGGTTTGGCCATGCCCATCTCTATGCCCTTGGCGCGGAGGTCGTAATATGGTGGTACCCAGGAGAAGGCGCAGACAACTTCACCTGCAGCAAAGAGATTGGTGAGGTCGGCAATGGAGTTCCAGTAGGTTCGCAGGAGCTTTTTCTGCGCGATACAGGCCTTCTTGCACTCGGCGAGTTCCTTGTCATCCATCTTGAAAATGCGGTCGCGATCGATTCCAACATACATCGCGGCTATAGCGATTCCCTCAAGGGCATAGTCCCGCATGGCCAAACGGCCTTTATACTTGGTACCTTCAAACAGCGTGGCCCAATCCGGCTCCTCATCCATTAAATCAGCTCGGTACACTATTGGATTGATGCCCCAGTAGAAAGGGATTCCATAGGTTTTGCCATCAAGCTTGCCGAGTTGTGTGGATTGAAATGGCGGAAATAACTTCTGGGCATTTGGTATCTTGTTCAAATCAAGGGGCTGCAGCAGGCCTGAAGCCACATAGAGTTCGACTTTGTCCAGGCCAGGTGTGATGAGATCCCAGTCTGCAGCACCTCCAGCCCGGATTTTTGCGAATTGTTCATCGTCGGAGCCGATAAACCCTTTCTGGATGGTTATGCCACTGTTTTGAATAAACTCACTTATGTACTTGTCGTAGGCGAGGTTTTCCCAGGTGAGCCAGTTAACCTTGGCCGAGGATTCTGCAAAGGCAAGGTTGGGAAAGTCGCTGAGCATTACGCCGGCGGCTCCTGCGGCCAACATCTTGATAAATTTCCGTCTGTGCATGTGGTTCTCCAAATTACATTTGTCTTATAAAAAGAGTGAATTGGGTGATGAAGGAATCCTTTGAGACTTTGCAAGTCATATGCCAATGCAGGTGCCTGGCTGTCTGTAGGTGTCATGTGGCGCGCAGGGAAAAGACGGGATGAACTCGGTGATAGAGGCGGTAGTCCTAAAGAGCCCTGTGTTTACAGGGATCAGAGATGAACGATGTGGTTGTGGAAAGAAGCGTTTCTGGTGTGCACCTCCAGCTACATAGTCGCAGTGCGTGTACCGAGAGAAAGTGGTAAGTATGTTCCTAAGTAATCGGATGTACATCGTAACAAACCATAAAGCGGATATGAATTTTATGAAATCATCAGACCAGCCCTGCCTCAAGCCCAAGTAGGGAAGGGCTGACACTGTCGACAGTCCCTGTATGGTTTGATAGGGGGCCCCCTTGTCTGATTGGGGGGTGGGTTACTCACCAAGTATAGGTGATTTTGGGTGGATGAAACGTGGGAAGAGTCTTCTGGAGTGAAGGTTGAGATCCAGGCGTCAAAGAGTCGTTGGTGTGCGATAGCTACTTGCGCTGGTGACTTGGCAAAAAAAAGTCCCCCATGCCAGAGCGGCGGGGGAAGGCTTAGACAAGTTTGTAATAAAGCAACCACGTTTCTGCCATATTTGTCATGACGAGATGCAGGCTGCACTCTCTTGTGATTTTTTTAGAGCTTTTTGGCAAGCCAACGCTACTCGCGATGCGGGGCTTGCCGAGTGTTGGGACCGGCTTCCTGTGTCGATAAATCGGAGGACGGAGATCAACCTTTAATGACCGCCAGCGGCTTCAGCTTGACCACCGTGTTGACCAGATCCTTTTGTCTGGAGATTACTTCGGATATGTCCTTATATGCCCCTGCCGCTTCTTCAAGATCCCGTTTGCTGCGGATGGCGTGGATGATGTTTTGCTCTTCCAGCATCGCCACTTCCGATCTCAGGTCCAGGGTTCGCTGGGCCTGTTTTCTGCCCAGCCTTCTGCCGGCGCCGTGGGAGCAGGAGTGGAGACTTTCCGGATTACCCTTGCCGCTGACAATATAGCTGGAAGTCCCCTGCGATCCTGGGATGATGCCGGTTTCTCCGGCCCCGGCCCGGGTCGCCCCCTTGCGGTGGACGATGACCTCCTGGCCAAAATGGTGTTCAAAGGCCGCATAGTTATGGGCCACATTGATCATCTCTGCGAACTGCACCGGGGAACAGACCTGCTGCAGTACATCGATCACCCGCTCCATCATCAGTGTCCGGTTGCACAGCGCAAAATCGACACAATATTGCATTTCGGCAAGATAGAGGCGGCCCTGGGGGGAGTCAATCGGCAGGAAGGACAGCTGCCAGCCTGGTGGAACGGGCATACCCTGCTTCTTGTTGAACTCAATGGCCAGTTTGTTGTAATGGTTGGCCACCTGGTACCCGATATTACGGCTGCCGGAATGGATCATCAGCCAGACATAGCCATCATCACCCTGCTGTACCTCAACGAAGTGGTTACCACCGCCCAGGGTCCCCACCTGGCACCGGCCGCTGGCATATTCACGGGAGACGATCGGCAGCTCGCGCAGGGTCATTCCCTGCGGGGGCTTGGGCATATATTGCGGGGGTTGGGCTTTCTTATGGTGCTTGAAACCGAGAGGGACCTGCTGCCTGATGCCGGCCATCACGGTTTTCAGCTCTTTTTTGCTGATCTCATGCAGTGAGGTCTGTACGGCGCACATGCCGCAGCCGATATCCACTCCCACGGCGTTTGGAATCACAAGACCCTCGGTGGCGGCGACACCGCCGATCGGCATGCCGTAGCCCACGTGGGCATCAGGCATGATGGCGACGTGGCCCACCAGGCCAGGGTGATTGGCCAGGTTTTTGGCCTGCACCAAAGTGTCGGGATCGATATCAGGCAACCAAAGTTTGATCGGTTTGGCCTCGGTGGTGATTGTCTGTTCCATGGTCTTCCCGTTGCTGCTAACTCCCAGTCAGCCTGTCGCTTTCGCTATTGGAGATGCGCATCATCTCATCCTGCAGGATCTGCGAAAGTTTGCGGCTGTGTTCCTCTAGATTGTTTTTTTCACCGGTGATCGCTGAAAACCAGGTCTTGCATACCCGAACATGATCGGCTGGCCAGGAGGCGGTGAAACCGCCTGAACCGGCCGTCTCTGGCAGGGCCAGGCCGTTATCTTGCGGCGGAGCCTGGTAGTCGCGCCGGCCGTGGGCCCAGTTTATGGTGTGCTGATAAAAGAGCAAAGCCCTGTTAATTAGAATAAGCATCAGGCTGATGTTCGTAGCAGGCCCGATCTTCAGTTGTTCACCGCCGAGGTTGAGGCCAAGAATATTTTTTATTTTACTCAGCTTCTTGCCACCGGCAAGGGCGCCAATGGCTCCAGCGGCGCTGCCCAGGCCGGTAAATACCCCGAAGGAGAGGCCCGCTGCCAGCAGGTCCAGCTTGGCCCCGACCACAGCTCCTCCCAACGCTCCGGCGACCGCTACCTGTTTTTTACTCATTCCAAGCAGATGCCAGGTCTTTTTGCTGAAGAGATCTTCATTGAGGATGGAGTGCGGCGGCAGCTGGTAGTTGAAGATGTTATGCTTGAACAGGGCACGGATCTGTTCGTGGGATTTGCGCTCCTTGCTGGCGATTGTCGTGCGGTAGGTGTGCAGCAACTTTTGCCGGGTGGCCTCCTGCTCGTCTTGTTTCTCCCCCAGACCTGCGGACACTGAATAGTTGAGGCAGTCTGCCAGCAGGTCGAGCAGGATATCCACAGTGGCTTCGGTTCGTGCCTCCCAGTCCCTGCGGAAGGCTTTTACCACCCCATCCAGGGTGGGCTGCCAGTCCTGGTCGATTGATTTCAGTGCCTCAAGCAGCAGGATGCGCTCGGCGTAGGTGGCACGGTGGGCGTTGAACACCCGGTTGGAGTTGAAATTTTTGCGAAACTCGTTTTTCCAGTTGTCCAGTTGGCTGAAGTCGTCATCCTTGCAGTTGATGATAGCCATGCGGGGTCGACCGGTCAGGCGGAGAATCTCCATTTCCGCCTTGTCCACATTGCGAACCGGCCTCGAGCCGTCGACCACGTAGATGATGCCTGCGCCCCGCTCGACGGGCAGCAGCAGTTCGACGTCGTCACGGAGTTCGGGGACATCCCTGAAGCTGGCGCGGAAATCGCGCACTGCGTCATCACTTGCCGCCGCGATCTTGCGCATCTCGGCAACGACCCGTAACGGGTTCTGAAAGCCGGGGGTGTCAGTGAACCGCAGCACTTCCCGGCCATCGATAACCACCGGAAAGGTCCGGCATTCGGTGGTCTCGCCCGGAATGGCGCTGACCCGTACCGAGTCGTCTTCGGCCAGGGTGGAGAGCACCGACGACTTGCCCTCGTTGGGGTGGCCGAGCAGGGCTATTTCAGGTGCGGTGGGGGTGTCTGAAGTGGGAGTGTTTCCTGTCATTAGCTCTCAATAAGCGGGCGGGTTTCAATATAGGGGTCGCCCAGGGATTCTATTTTCTGTTGCCACACGTCCAGGTTCAGCTGGTCAGTCACAGGGGTGAGGGTCGAACCACTGGCCGGTTTGCCAGTCAGGCGGATCATGATGGGCAAATGGCCCACGGCCGAACGCATCTCTTTCAAATAGCTCAAGAAACTGACCAGCGGCGGCATCCACGATTCCTGGATAATGGTGATGCCGGCAGATCCTTCCCAGGCCGCCTGGCGGAAACTGGTCAACAGCGCCTGGTCGCTGTCATAATCGGCCATAAAGCGATGGCTCTCAGCGATGGCAAAACCCTCCTGCTCGAAAATATACGCCAGTTGCTCAGGATCACACGAGTCGTGGATCTCGTCGGGCAGCAACAGGGTGATTGGCTGCAGTGGCTGTGCTTCGTCTTTCGGGAACTCGGCTGTATTCGGTTCGGTCGCAATGGGCGTGATTGGGGCGACCGGTTCCGGTTTGGCCTGGGTGGTGACCACCGGTGTTGTCATGCGGCGCAGAACCTGGCGTATGGCAGGGGTGTCGAACTTGAGCCTTTGTTCTGCTCGGTGGGCGGACAATTTGCCCCAGCCGTAACAGAATAGCCGTACCAGCAAGCCGTAGAAGAGCACTGAGAGCAGCAAAAACGGCCACCAGGAAACCAGGTCAGGGGTCTGCAGGTTGGCGATACCTTCCTTTAATATAATTCGACTTCCCTCAATTTCAGGCAACCCGGGATGGCCGATGGGGGGCGAGACGAGCCAGGACCAGGGCAGGGCCAGCCAACTGACGAAATTGTGCAGGGACTGGGCGGAAAACTGCAAGGTCGACTGCCAGCCGAAAGCAAGATCGCTGACGGTTATTTTCAACAGAGTCGCTACCAGCAGGCCGATATTGAAACTTATCCCGAACAGTTGCGCCAGCAGAAACAGGGGCCAGTAAAATAGTCCCTTGTACATGGTTCCCGTTGCCTGGATTCGACCCAGAGCGGCCTGCATGGCCAATCGTTTCTTGGCATCGATCTGCTGGTTGCCGCGACGCAGCAGCCAGCTGGCGAGGCGGTTTGCCCCGACGGATATGAGCCGGATAGAGATCGACTTGGAAAACCTGGCGCTGCTGCCCCCTAATCGGCCAACCAATCCCCGTGACAGCAGCAAACCGGTCATGAGCAGCTGGCTGAAGACAAACAGGACAAGAAAATTCAGTACGTTCACAGGAGTAGACCCGGAATAGGCCAAGAAGGCCATGCCTGCGGAACTGCCGACAAAAAGCCCGAGAAGTAGGAGGGCTACCCGCACCAGGATGTGGGCCTCGGAGGCATAGCTTCCCGGCAGGGTGGTTGCTGTCGGTGTCATCCTGCGGCGGGCGTCAAGCCACATCTTCAGCAGGGTGGGGGAATCGCCGGCCGCCCTTGGGCTGTGGTGGGGAGTGTCGGCGGACCGTGCTGCTTCGACCCCAGTGGCCGCGGTGTCAGCCAGGGTCAGAAAGATGTCGCGGTCCCTCTGATGCAGTTGCTTGTTGAGGCTGTCGCCGTCAAGCTGCAAGAAGTACTCAAGGTCAATGATATCCTGATAATTCCAATTGGTTCTCATGGCTCAACTATACCAGAAGCGAGGTGGTATTCCATCTTTCTTCTTCGGCTTTCGCTCAGGCTTACCATAAGCGTTAACCGCAGCTCTTCATTGCAGCGGCGGCCTTTTTCACGCATTTCCTGTGGCCGGCGTGGTTGCTGTGATCATCGCACGCCCATAGGGGGGCTTGCCTGGCTGATGTCAACTCACGGTGTTCACTCAATCGCCAGGCGATTACCCCGCAGGTCGAAGAAATGCAGCCGTGACAGATCGGGAATTAGGTGGATTTTTTCCGGCAGGTCATCGAGGTTTCCCGGCAGTCGGGCGGCCAGGCTGTCCCGTTGGAGGTGTTGGATGCATCGGATGTTGGCATGAAGATGGGAGATCTCTGGGTTTGGGGGGGCAAAATAGAGCAAGGTCTCATGGCCGAGCAGCTCGCGACCCGTAATGGTGATTGAGACCTGACCACTTTCTGCCACGGTTGAATACCTCTCCTTGCCTTGGATTCGTTGGTAGGAAAAAGCCTCAGGCCGCAGCCCGCAGACAAGCAGGTCATCTTGCTTTAACCCGCATGAGGCCAGCGGTTCTTTGAATTTTCCGGGCAACGGCAACCACACCTTATTCCAGTGAATGCCGGGAGAACCATCCGCACTGTAGCCGAGAAGGGCAGAAAAGAGGTTCATGCCGGGCGTGCCGATAAAATCTGCCACAAAGGTATTGGCCGGGTGGCTGTAGAGCCGGGCAGGTTCGGCCACTTGCTGTAATTCGCCCTGATCGAGGATGGCGACCCGGTGACCAAGGGTCATGGCCTCCACCTGGTCATGGGTTACGTAGAGGGTGGTGGTGCCCATCTGCAGCTGAAGGGAAACGATATCCCGCCGGATCTGCACCCTGAGCTTGGCATCAAGGTTTGATAGCGGCTCATCCATTAAGAAAACCGCTGGGTCCCTGACGATGGCCCTGCCCATGGCCACCCGTTGACTCTGCCCGCCTGAGAGCTGGGCAGGCTTACGCTTCATCAACTCCTCCAAAGCCAGCATCCTCTGGGCCGCCGCCACCCTTTTTTGTATCTGGTCACGACGGTAGCCCCGTACCTGCAGGGGAAACTCAAGGTTTTTCCTGACGCTCATGTGCGGATAAAGTGAATAGTTCTGAAAAACCATGGCCACATTGCGCTGCTGGGGCGTCTGTTCGTTCACCCGCTGTCGACCAATTCGGATCTCACCGTCGCTGCACTCCTCCAAGCCGGCCAGAAGACGCAAGGCAGTTGATTTGCCGCAGCCTGAGGGGCCGACCAGAACCATGAATTCACCGTCCCTGATCGAGAGCGAAAAATTCTTCAGGGCGTAGGTGTCGGGTTCAAATATCTTTGTCACCTGTTTGAATTCAACCTCAGCCATGGTGTTGCTCCACCCGTACGACAGTTGCTGATTCATTTCAATACTTCGGATTAAAAAACTTGAGCAGCCTCAATGACCCGTGACGAAGGATCAGTGCCGATATTCTGCACCTAAAAGGCCGGATGCCTCGCTGAAACACCTGCAATATCCGTTTACCCCTTGATCCCTGTTGCCGCCACGCCCCGCACAAACCAGCCCTGAAAAATGAGGAATACGACCAGTACCGGCAGCACCATCATCACGCTGAAGGCGAAAATATCGCCCCACTGCAGGGGGGGCAGGGTATAGAACATGGCAATACCGAGCGGCAGCGGCCGCACCTTTTCGCCGCTGGTCACCATCAGAGGCCAGAGAAACACACCCCAGTGGGAGAGAAAACTGAGAATGGCCACCGTGGCAAAAACCGGTTTGGCGTTGGGGAGGATGATGGAGAAAAATGTCCTGAACACTCCGGCCCCGTCGATATAGGCGGACTCTTCGAACTCACGGGGAAGCTCAAGGAAGAAGGTGTAGAAAAGATAGATTGAAAAGGCGTTGGCAGCAAATGGCAGAATCTGGACCAGGTAGGTGTCCCGCCAACCGAGCAGGGTCACCTGGTAAAAGAGCGGCACGGCAATGGCTTCCAGCGGGATGATCATGATCGCTGCCACCGCACCAAAGAGCAGTTTCTGCCCCTTGAACCTGAGCCTGGCGAAAGCGTAGCCGGCCATGGAGTTGATGGCGAGGCCGGCGGTGACCACAGTGCCGGTGATAAAGAGCGAATTCCAACAGTATCTGATAAAGTCGGCCCGTCTGAAGACATCACGATAGTTTTGCAGACTTGGCTCGGTGGGCCAGAAGGCGAGCAGGGAGCCTGCCTCCACCAGTACCTTTTCGTCCGGCTTGAGGCTGCCGACAATCATCACCAAGAGCGGGGAGACGAAAAGAGCGGCGCCGAGACAAAGCAGGAGCAGGATGGTAATACGCAGCAGAATGGTGGAAGGTCTCTTCATGGTTTGCGCTCTCCACGGTATTGCCGATCGGCTTTGCTGCGGTGTACCAGGTGGCGCTGCAGTAGGGTGAGCAGTAACACGATCAGGAAGAGTATCACAGTCATTGCCGAGCCTTTAGCGATTTGCAGGCGTACAAAGGCGGTCTGCACCGCCTCATACATCACGGTGGTTGAGGCATCGTTGGGACCGCCGCGGGTCATGACCTGCACCTGGTCAAACAACCGGAAGGAGAGAATGGTGGTCACCAGAATGACGAACAGCAAGGTGTTGCGGAGTTGGGGCAGGGTGATGCGGTAGAGCTGTTGCCAGCGGTTTGCCCCATCGACTGCCGCTGCTTCGTAGAGGGTCTGGGGGATGGCCTGCAGTCCGGCCAGGATGATGACCATCTGGAAGCCCACGCCCTGCCAGATGGAGGTGAGCATGATAGAAGGCAAGGCAAGATAGGGGTCCCGTAAAAAATTTCTCGGCTGCCAGTGACCGAAGGTGATGAATTCCAGAAAACTGTTCAGCATTCCATCCGGTCCCGGTGCCAAGATCAGTACCCAGATAACCGAAACCAGTGAGAGGGGGAAAATCACCGGCAGAAACAAGAGTGTCCTGAACACCACCATCCCCCGGAGGGGAGTGTTAAGCAGCAAGGCCAGGGTAAGGGCCAGGGCAGTCTGCAGGGGAACAACCACCGCGGCGAAAAGACCATTATTGAAAACAGCCTGCCGGAAGGTGGGATCATCAAGAATTCTCAGGTATTGACGCGCACCGACGAACTCGGCCGGCACGGGCGAGCCGAGACGGACATTGGTCAATGACAGGACGACCGCCAGCACGAATGGCAACAGCACAAAAAAGGCAAGTCCAGCCAATGCCGGTCCGGTAAAAAGAAGCGGGCTGAATTTTACCGCCCGAAAGCTGGACGATGCATGTTTGTTCATAGCTGGCGGCAAAGGAGCAGCCTGAGTGTTTCCTGCTAACGTCTGATTGTCCGGTAGCCAGTGTCTTCAATATCCTCGTCAATCAGTTTTGCCGCCCGATCAAGGGTTTTTTGAATCGGCGCCTTGTTGATGATCTTCAGGAAACTGTCTTGAAACGTTGACGAGATAATCGGATATGCGGGTGTGCGCGGCCGTGGCACTGAGTAGCCTTCCAGCAGCTGTTCCGAGAAAAGCCGGAGTGGCCCTTCTGGACCATAGAGCGAGGATTTCTCTATGGCATCCCTGGTTGCCGGCACGGCACCGTTGCCGTCTGTCATGGCAAGGACTTCGTCGGTTTTTAATAAAAAGCTCAAAAACTCAGTGGCCGCCTCAGGGCTGTCACTGCCCTTGGTGACACCCCAGTTCCATGATCCCTGACCCGTTTTGCTGCCACGACCGAAATCTGGCAGCGGCACAATGGCCAGTTTGTCGCCTAAGGCACTGGAGTATCGACCATACTCCCAGTGGCCAACCCAGGAGATGGCAACCCTGCCGGTGGTAAAGGCTGCGTCATCTGTGTTGTAGTCTACAAGTTCTTGTGCGACCCAGTTTTGCACATACTCAAGGGCATTGACCGACGCTTCACTGTTTAAGGTGCCGGTGGCTGTCAGGGTTTCGCGATTAATCAAATCGGCGCCTGCTGACTGCAGAATCGGGGAAAATGCATAACTGAACCACTCGCCGCCATAGTTGAGCTTCAGGTCAAGCACCGCACCGTCCGGGTCGTTCTTGGCCAGTTGAGCGAGGATGGTGTTGAACTCCTCAATGGTCCAGGCGTTGTCCGGCGAGGTGGGGATTCTGGCACCGACCTCCTCAAGCTTGCCCCGGTTCACATAAAGGCCCAGGCCGGAGTCGAAGGTCGCCACCGAGTACAGCTTTCCCTGGTAGGTGCCCTGCGCCAGAATTGATGGCAGCAGGTTCTCCTTGAGATCCTGGGAGAGATAATCGTCGAGGGGCTGCAGGTGGTTCTGCCAGACATAGTTGTAGAGGTAGGGGCCGTCAAACTCCAGCACGTCGGGCAGGTCGTTGGCCATGGCGGCGGCCTGAATCTGGGCATTGTAGTCACGCTCAGGGATAAAGGTAAGGTCCACCTCCACTCTGTTTTGGCTGTCATTAAACCGTATCACCTGTTCCTGGATGACTTCCCGCTCCATCTCCTGACCGGAATGGTACCAGACATCCAGGGTGGTCTTTCCCGTGGCGGGAATGTCCGGGTCAGTTGGGTTGCCGCTCAGGGCGCACATGAGAATAACCAGGGCCTCGAATTTCTGAGATGGGAGCGCAGAAAACATGATCTTTTCTCCGTTACATCATGCAACTAGGGGGAAGCTAGCAAACAGGAAAAGATCTATTGTTTGCTAGGTCTAGGCTCAATCATAGCATGATAATTTCATTAAGGTCAAACGTGTTACAGCGTGGTAGTGCGTTTGTCGTTTCCGGCCAATTGGCCGAAGAATCACGAACAAGTTGTTTTAATATGAAAAATCAGAAAGGGGGCGGTGAGGTGTAGTTCAGAGGTTTGCCTGAAATGGGGTGAGTAAAGTTGAGCGTATCGGCGTGGAGCAGCATCCGGTCCCCGTCGACCCCATTGCCATACAGGCTGTCGCCGACAATGGGGCAACCCAGGCCAAGCGTATGGGCGGCGTGGATCCTGAGTTGGTGGGTGCGGCCGGTAAAGGGGATGAATTTGACACGGCTGCAGCCGTTTTCATGGCTTATCAGGTTCCAGTGTGTGGTACCCATCTTGCCATGGACGGGGTCGTACATCTGCAGCGGGCGGTTATCGATATCAACCCTGAACGGCAACTGGATTTCACCGGATTCACGGTTTATTGTTCCATCCAGCAGGGCGGTGTACTCCTTGTGCACGAGCCGCTCCGCGAACTGGCGGTTGAGGTGGCGATGTGCCTCTTTGGTAATTGCCACGACCATCAGACCGGAGGTGTACATATCGAGCCGGTGTACCGAGGGCTGCCCGATCATCCTGGGATAGAGTTTTTGCAGTCTTGTCGTGACACAGTCCTGCTTGTCGGCACCGCGTCCGGGAACAGAGAGCAGGCCGCCGGGCTTGTTGATCACCACCAGATGTTCATCCCCGTCAAGGATTTCCAGTTCACCGTATATCATTGTCACTTATTCGCTAGGTCCAGATGCTCGTTGCGCCTCCCTGGCGGCCCGAGGACCGCAGAGCAGGTAACCGAGAATCGGTTGGCATTTTTCACGGCAGGAAGGGTAAAAGCGTCCATGGTGCCGGGTATTGGATTTATTCTCAAGTCCCCAGTAAAATTCGGCGATGGAAACCGGCGTCAGTCCGTGCCGGGCGGCAAGGTTGAGCAACTTGGGTGCGCAACAGTCTCCGGTGCCGGTGGGGATGCCGTTGTCGCCGGTATAGGCAGCGTCAAGGCCGGCAACCTGGTTGCGAAAGTTGTGCAGCCGGTAAAGGCCGTGGAGCTCTTTCATCAGCTGGCGGGACATCTGCCGCCTGGTTTGGCGCAGTATGCGCCAGCTGTCGGATCCGGGTGCAGCGCTGTTTATCTGGGTACCCAATGCCTTGATCCGCCGCTCTACAGGATCGTTGGTTTGTCGGAATTTTGTCAGATCAAACAGCGGGGGCGCCCAGCCGGCAACACTCCATAGGCCATTGTACTGCCCGGAAAAAGCGCGAAGAACTACTGAGGAGCCAGCAGGGTCGATACATTCGAGTACCCCAAACATCTTGCCCCGCGCTTCACCGAACAAATAGTTGGTGGACAACCGCGGGTCGCTATCCCCGGCCGCGATAACGTTCTTGTCGTAGTGGAGATCGATGGTTTCATTCTGTTGAAAATAGTGTATCAATTGCCTGCAGTACTCATATGCCCGCCCCAGGGGAAGACCGTGAACCACACCGCATTTCCGGCAGTATCCGGAGGCGGAGACGATCTCAGCCGCCTGGAGTGGTGGCTGGTCTGGGGCTGATGGAGAGATGTGCACTGCAGCGTTGGACATTACGATTTACCGGTGATAAGAATGACGATGTGTTACTGTATCGCAGGGAAAATAGCCAAAAGAGAGGGTATAGCATAGCATAATCTTTCTGGTGGCCAAGAAAAAGACAAGAACAGCCCGTAAAGGCTGGGAGTGATATGCAGACAACCGAATACGAGGACCACATTTTTCATGACCTGGGGCCGGACCTGGTACTTGGCCTGGTGGAAAAACACCTGGACGTAGACCTGACGAACCTGTTTCGCCCGCTCAACAGTTACATCAACAGGGTCTATGAGCTTGAACAGGACAATGGCCGGGGGCTGGTGGTGAAATTCTACCGTCCCGGGCGCTGGTCCACCGATGCTCTTGCCGAAGAACACGGATTTCTGACTGAGCTTGCTGCCGAAGAGATACCGGTTATTGCCCCGCTGCCGCTGAAAAACGGCCAGACCCTCGGTAACCATGAGGGGGCCAATTTCGCGGTCTTTCCCAAGCGCGGCGGTCGCAGTGTGGATGAGTTCGATGATGAGCAGTGGCTGCAGCTTGGCAGGCTCCTGGGCCGTGTCCACGCCATTGGTGAGGGCAAGGCGTGCCGCTTCCGGCCGCTTATGTCGCCCACCGCTTCCACCAGGCAGCAGCTCGAGTTCCTGCTTGGTTCAACACTGGTGCCAACGGAGACCAGGCCCGTTCTGAAACGGGTGGTTGAAGAGATTATCGCTGAGATCACACCGCTCTTTGAAGGGGTGGAACCCATCAGAATTCACGGCGACTGTCATTTTGCCAACCTCATCCATCGACCGGGAGAGTCCTTCTACCTGATCGACTTCGATGACATGGTCATGGGCCCGCCGGTTCAGGATATCTGGATGCTGCTGCCGGGAACGCTTGAGGACGCCTTTGTGGAGATGGATCTTCTCCTGGAGGGGTATGAAACCTTTCGCAGCTTCGACCGAAGGACCTTCAGGCTGATAGAGCCGCTGAGGGCCATGCGCTTTGTCCACTATATGGCCTGGTGCGCCCATCAGGTTGCGGCTGACGGCATGACCCGGGTGATGGAGGACTTTGGCAGCCACGGCTACTGGTCACGGGAAATAGCCGATCTCCAGGACCAGCTGGAACGAATCAGGGAAGGAGCGTCAGTGGGAAGCTTTGGCAATATGTTGTGATGTGTGTTGAAGACCGGACGGGCGGGAAGGGAGACCAGAGGTCGCCGTTGGATTGAAGTACTTTACTGATGCCATGTGGGTGTTGATGTCCTGATTCCTCAAGACCCAGGCCAGGTTGGGGCTGGGTCGAGTTATTGGTAGAAATCTAGCTCCGATCTGACACCCTGAATATCGGTTGCAATCAAACCTGGCAGACCACCTTTGAATCGGTGTGCAGGAAGAAGCTCAAGCTGATGATCGCTGAAACTCAGCATGCTTCAGGCAGATCCAATCTTGGGTTCTTCACCCAGTAAAGCACTGTTCGGCAGGTGTTTAATGAGCATGTCCTGGAGATGATCCTTATTGAGGGGCTTGGGCAGGTAATCATCCATACCGTTCTCCAGGCAACTCTCCCGGTAACCAGCCATTACATGAGCGGTGAGAGCTATAACAGGAATATGGCTTCCTGTATATTGTTCCAGTTTTCGGATGTTTCGAGTGGCCTCGATTCCATCCATTTCCGGCATCTGGACATCCATTAACACCAGCTGATAACCTCCCTTGGTTACCTCTTCTATGACCTGGTATCCATTCTTTGCCAAAGTGACCTCCACCCCTAACTGTTCGAGCAGAGTTTTTGCCAACGTTGCATTAATGTGATCATCTTCTGCCAGCAATACCTTCGCTCCCTTGAGAACCTGATGATCAACGGGCCTGTTTATGGCTTGCCGTAAGGTTGACTCCACCGACTCAATATCAGCAACCGGGGCGAACTTCACGCTAAACCAAAAAGTGGATCCTTTCCCCAGTGTACTTTCAAGACCAATCTCGCCTCCCATCAGCCTTACAAGCTGGGAGGAAATTGTTAAGCCGAGGCCGGTTCCACCAAAATTTCGGGTGTGAGATGTGTCAGCCTGAGTGAATGATTTAAATATATAATCCTGCCGATTCTTCGCTATACCGATCCCCGTATCACTGATGATAAATTTAACAGGTACTATTTCATTCTCCTCATAGCCGAGGCTTTTTACAGAAAGAGTCACCGAACCTTCTTCTGTAAACTTAATTGCATTGCCCATCAGGTTTATGACAACCTGCAACAGGCGGCCAGGGTCACCATTCACCCAGCAGGGTATATCCGGGTCTATGAAGCAGTTCAGCTCGAGATTCTTTTTAGCTGCAACAAGCTTCATCATGGTCAAGACTCTATCCAATTCGTTACAGATATTAAAATCAACCTTTTCGAACTCAAGTTTCCCTGCCTCAATTTTGGAAAAATCAAGGATATTATCGATAATGGAGAGCAACCTCTCGGCAGACTGTTTACTCTTTTCCAGAAAACCGCGTTGTTCGGAAGACAGTTCGGATTGCAAAACCAGATCTATCATGCCCATGATTCCATTCATAGGTGTACGGATTTCATGGCTCATGTTCGCTAAAAATTCACTTTTACTCTTACTGGCCGCTTCAGCCTGTTCCTTGGCTTTTTGCAGGGCAGCAACAGCCTGTTTTCGACTGGTAATATCGCGGGCAATTCCCAGCACACCTATCACTTTGCCGTTTCGGTCAGACATTGGTGTCTTAATAGTTTCCAGGATTTCCCTGTGACCGTCATCAGCGTATTCAATCTCCTCTTCGTTGACACAGGGTTTACCTGCTGCCATGGCAATCTTATCTTTATTACGGAAAAAATCAGCCAGATCCTTCTCGACAAAATCATAATCGGTTTTACCGACAATTTCGTCCTGCTTGGCACCAAAAAACCGCTCAAATTTTGGGTTGCAGGACAAATAGACGCCATCCTGGTCTTTTAACCATACAAGGTCAGGCAGTGTCTCAATCAGTGTGCGCAGATGTGTTTCCCTCTCGCGCAATTCTCTTGTCTTGTTATTAACGGTGCGTCGCAATTGATTGTTCCAGAACAGGACTAATCCGATGAAAACAAGAAGTCCTGTGAGAATGACTAGGATAAAAGAGAGATACCTATAGTACCATGGTATCAGCCGATCATAGTGGGTCCCTGTCCATTTTCGGGTGATAGTGGAAAATACACCGCGCTCACGAGCCAGCTCCAACCCCTTATTCAATATACCCTGTAGCTCAGAAGCACCCTCACGCATCCCCATACTGTTTTGACCAGCATAAAGAGGCTCGCCTACAGACTTAATCTTTGTGATGAGCTGATTGCTGAACAGGTGATACAGTACTATCTGTTCGTCACCAATAACAGCGTCGGCCTCACCGGCAACTACCTTATTTACCGCCTCAGCAAATGTTGTCGTTGGCACAAGTTGATAGTCTATATTTTTGGATTGGAGAAACTCAGCTGCATAGTCACCGCGCTGCATGGCGATCCTTTTTGCCTTCAGGTCATTAAGGCCCGTTATGTCCGGTCTGTCACTGCTGATAAAAATCAAAGCTGGAACTTCCCAGGTTATTTGGCTGAAATCGAATCTCTGATCACGCTCTTCACTATAAAACAGGCTGGTGATGACATCGGCTTCTCCGTTGAGGACTGCCTGTTGTGCCTCCTCCAATGTCATGTTTCGAAATATAGGTTTGAAATTAAGCTCGGTTGAAATCCAGCGAATGAGTTCAATGCACATTCCTGCCCGGCTGTTATCCGTATCGATAAATTCAAATGGCGGATAGACGGTTTGACTGACAAAAACAATCTCTTTTTTGTCCGCAAGCCACAGTTCCTCGGCGGGTGTTAGTTGTTGGGACTGAGATATGGATGAAGTAAAGAGAGAAAGAAGAGACGGAAAAAGTATTATTGCCAGTAATCGATGTATTCTAAAATTAAAGATGTATTCCATCAGAATCCTCAGGCAACGGAAAAAACTGCATTGATGGTAATTTCGCTAAACAGCAAATCAAAAGATTGTTATTTTGTAAAGTTTTGAGCTTGAACCAGCAGCTGGTGATCAGAAATCCTGGCTACCTCTAAAGCTCAGCAAACAACTTCAGAAACACATGTAAGCATTAATTCAGCAATTAATTACAAGTTGATGTCATCCCTTAATGGTGTTCCTGTTGGCTGTCCAGCAATATGTAGATAATTTATTGTGATTGCAGCAGATTGGCTGCAGTACACCTCCCCAGACTGAATTTTAGGCTGATCAGATACTTTTTTTACTCGACGAATTCTAATCAATTAGTTCACCATGTAGCTAGCTTTATTTCCTCTCTTTTTTCCATCGTGCAGCTATATCCAACTCTCCCGGAATTGATCGTGAGATTGCTTCCATTTTGAAAAAGATCTCAGGTGCTTGGTCCTGAACACGCCTGTTCAGGATAACTGGATGCTGTAGAAGGGAACACTCGAGGACGCCTTTGTCGAGCTGGAGCCTCTCCTGGAAGCGTATGGAGTTTTCGCAGCTTCGACAGACGGACCTTCTTGCTGATAGAGCCGCTCCGGGCCATGCGCTTTGTCCACTACATAGCCTGGTGCGCCCATCAGGTTGCAGCCAAGGGCATGACCCAGATGATGGAGGACTTCGGCAACCACGCCTACTGGTCGGGGGAAATTGCCGGTCTCCAGAAACAGCTGGAGCGTATCAGGGAAGGGGCATCAGTGGGAAGCTTCGGCAATATGTTGTGATGAGTTTCGAAGACCAGAGGAGCACGAGCGGAGGCCACAGGTTGGGCTTTGGGCGGGATATTGGTAGAAATCTAGCTTCGACCTGACACACCATTTGTATCGGTTTGAATCAAACCTGGCAGACTCGATTGCCTATGGCTATGAGAAGAGAGCATGCCAAGCCGACACCTGGGAAGGAAGTTCATGACATCATGCGCTTTGTATGCACATGATACTGTCACCCCTCACATTCAAGTGAGGGGGAGGGATCAACTAATTACTACCCCCAGTCACCGCATTGGCACTTCCCACGTATCCTGGGGGCTGCTGCGGCAGGCAATGCCAAAGTATTTTTCCTCTTTGCCGTCAAGAGCCAGAAGTTGTTCATATTGACGGCATGAGGTTTTACTGTTGCGTTTGAACGTCTTTTGAGGTGTAACCTGCATCGCCAGATTCGTTGCATCCGACCGCCAGACAGAGGTAACCCCGTCTCCTGTGGAGTTCAGGCTGTTCTGGAAAAATTGACCAATCTTATCCCTGTCGCTCTCAGGTATCCCCGGGCGAACCAGTGATGGGATTACAGCTGCCAGACGTTTCCGACTCAGCTCGCTATTTTCGCCCCGGTAGTCCCGCTCGTAGGCAACCCAGTGCTGTATCTCTTCAGCATAATACCAGGTACGATATTCCCGTGCATTGGTCAGGCTGCTCGTTGGCCGCCCCGAGAACCTGGAACACACAACCTTGAGCGTATCAAATTTTCCTGCGGGCACAGTAACCTTCGCTTCACCTTCAACCTTGCACTTCCAGTATGCTCTGTATGTTTGATAGGCAGAGTTGAGTTCATGCCACCTGTTCACCTCATAATATCCGGATTCCTTCCCTACAGAGAGGGGCCAGAGCGAAGACGGTTTCGAACTGAACAAAAACTCCGCCGGCTCAAAGGACCTGGTACCTTCATGGGTTGCACTTTTCCAGGTGGTGGGCCTGAAGGTGAAATCCCTGGTGGTTGTCATTGGCTCCCCCCTGTGATTTACCCAGCTGACATTTTCCCCATCTACCCGTTCAACCCGATCCCAGCGGCCACTTGCATAGACAAAGACGGTACCAGGAAAATACACAGGCTTTCCGGCCAGGCTTGTCTCGTCATCAATTCTGACTGACGAAGAGGGAGAACTTGTATTCGTACATCCGCTCAATCCCAGGCCGAGAGCTGTCACCACAGCGAGAAGTGAAAAAACGGTGATAGGTCGGGTTGTGTATGGGTATGCCATATATCAAACCTCCTGCGAGTAAAGTGAGATTGCCGAATCTTTCGTTTAGCGTCAAAAGACCAAGCTCAACCTGACAGCCTGAATCAATCAGGTGAGACAATCAAGCCCCGTTCTTCAAGTTGGTCGAGGATAGTCTGTACATCCTCAGCTATCTGCTGCTTAGCAATTTCCGGGAATGCTGCTGTCAGGACTGCCACTATCTGTTCACAACAGGTTGGGCTTTCCAAAAGTTTCCAAACAGCTGCACCTGTGGGATTGAGGTTCAAAATAACGCCGGCTGCATCATCGATGACCAGGATTTCATCATCAATGGATCGCACCTCAATTCCCTCGCTTCTTCTGATGAACATTGCCTTGTCGCCGGGCTTGTTATCCACATCAACAGATGGCTGCATAATGATTTTACTTTTCCGGTTTGCCCAGGGTTTCCAGTAAGATGTTGGCCGCTTCCGGAACATCCTGGTAGATCAGTCGATAACAGACACCATTATCGACAATGTTCTGAATCCTATCCACGATACCTGCAGGGCTGGCATTCCTTGCAAAATTCCTTAGTATTACTTCTTTTATTGCTTCTTTCTTGTTTTCAATCAATAGCTCCGGTTTTGAAACCGATTGTCTTTCCAGAAGTATTATCCCAGCAACAGGAGCACTCGTACCATACGGTACCATCTCCCCACCCTCGAGCCTGACATAGCAATATCTTGAATTTCGAAGCACGCTTCTGTTGCGGACAAAATCCCTGAATCCCTGCTCAAGCTGATCAGGAAGAGGTAGCCGAAGGCGAGGCAGCAAACCGATTGCCACTCCCAGGTTTTCATCTCTGGTGATCAGCAGAGCGTCATCGGTGTAGAGCCGGGCACCACGGGAGCAGAGATAGGTGGCCAGTAACGACTTCCCAGCACCGTACGTAACAGGAAAAAGGTAGAGCCCCTTTCCGAATTCAACAGCAGCGCAGTGAAAACACAATGCTCCCGGGGTGGAAGCGGCCAGGCTGTGAATGAGGTCAACGGTCAGATCGCAGACCGCATCCACGCAGTCCTTTAACTTCACAGATTTTGTCAGCCAGAATGATTCCCGAACATAGGAGTAATCATCCAAGCTGACAATTATTTGCGGCACATGTGCTTCCGGTGAATGTAGCAGGCGATACGGTATGGTCGTTGATATCGCCATCAGGATGTTCACCAGGTTGGCACAATCCCTGAACAGAACAGGCTGGCTCAGGTTACCATATTGCAAAAGAGCGGTTGGTGAATTTCCAGGCTCCAAGGATTCCCTCTGGTGTCAGCTGTCGATTAGATATTCTCCTTATTGGTGCCATATTCCACATCGAACACATCAAAGAGATTTCCGCTTCTCGATGACCGGCTGAAGAGGTCATCATTATCTCTGGAGGATGATCGACCAAGACGACCACTGGCCCCCGTACTTCCTGTCGATCCACTTGATGCCAGACTCCGAGAGCTGCCACTTGCACCACTGAATCCACTGGAACTGCTGTAACCACCGGAGCGACCGCTAGAACTACTTGATCCCCTGCTGCCTCCATAGCCACCGCTGGAACTGCTTGATCCCCTGCTGCCTCCAGAGCGACCGCTGGAACTGCTTGATCCCCTGCTGCCTCCAGAGCGACCGCCGGAACTACTTGATCCTCTGCTGCCTCCTGAGCGACCGCTGGATCCGGAACTGCCGCCTTTACCTGAACCACCTGAGCTACCAGATTTTCCATGGGCCTCACTGAGGGTGAGCATAGTCGGAGCTACATAGACAACAGCGACAGCCAGGCCGAGTCGCGCCAGGGCCTCTCTTCTGGTTAATTTTTTATCAATTACTGGATGGTCGTGATCCGATCGAGATGATGTTTTCATTGTCCACACCTACAGGTTGTAAGAGTTGGAAAAGGTCAACAAAACAAGACCTCTTGCATTTTGAGTTTTTCGCTTTGTAAGTTTTTTATAAATTACTTTTAAAGCTTTTTCTAAATTAGATGCCGATCAGCACCTTGTCAAGAGATCAGTTGATACCAATTCCTAACTGGCAAGTAGTTACAATTACGCAAGTTCCCAGATTTATTGAATGTTTACTATACAACTGTTGTATGTGATGTTTATCTCCCGATGGAGAAATTTTTCCTTAAAGAGACCTTTCTGCTTGATCTTGAACCCGGCTCCAGCTGGTTTGACAACGACAGTGAAGACTTTATCGGTCGAACAGACGAATACTGCCTTTGGGCCGGGTTATACTGGAGTTTTTCATTCCAGGTCTCACCCTATAGGAAAAATACCGTTTCACCGGCAATCCTTCGGTTAGGATATCATGCCCCGGTTAATATTGTCAGGTCTAACAGTATTGAGAATGTTTTCCAGGTATACCTTACCTTGTTCCTGTAATTCTTTATTTAGCTGGCTGTTGCATAAACCGTCATGGTTTCCCCTCAGGAATAGGGCTTAAGAGTACGCTCCAGGTACCAGCTGATGCGGCGGGCAAGACTCATGTTATGTCGTATTGCCAACCGGCCGATGGCCCGGAATTCGATCCGGTACTCCTGCTGTAATCTCCTTGCCTGTTCTTTTTCAAGCAACAGCCTGGGCCATGGTACGGGGCTGTGCCGCATATGAGCGATCACATTGTCCCGGTATGGTATCGGCAGCAGGTAGCCATGCGGAAAATGATTCTGTAGTTGTCTGATTACTCTTGATATTGCTGACTTCTTGTTATGCCAGATATTGAAGCTGGCCACCCCGTGTCGATGCAGTTGAGCGCTGCACAGCTTGAAGAATGAGGCGTCATAGATTGCCGGGGCCATACCCTCTTCATCGAAAGCGTCAACGAGGATTAGATCGTATGGCAATGGTGAAGGTGATAAGGTTAAAAACTCCCTCCCGTCGCAGCAGTGAATGGCTATCTGCTCGCTTGCCTGCAGGTGAAAAAAATCCTGGGCGATCTCGATGATCCGTTCAGAATGGTCGACGCAGTCGATATGGCATTGGGGGAAATGGTGATGCAGGAAATGGACGAGTGAGCCGGCCCCGACACCGATCACCAGTACCCGCCGCAGATTCGGAATAAGCAGTAGTGACGAGACCATATAGCGTGTATAGATCAGGGCGAGCCGTTCCGGGTTGTTATGCAGCAGCTGTGACTGCAGGTACTTGCCGCCAAAATAGAGCGAGCGGCTTTCTTTGGTGTCAAAGATCTCCACCAGGCGGGTCCCGAGATGCTCTCGATGGACAATGTGTTTGAAGTTCAGATCCATATCAGGTTGGCAGGAAGATAGAACTGCTTCAGATAGCATATCACGAGGCAAGGCATCCGTAAAACATGGTAAGGATGCTGAGAATTTAGGTGGAAAATCGTATTATGTAGTTGTTTTTCAGGCAATTGTCTTGACTGTGCTTGGGCGCATTTGGCATAGTGGGCTCGCTGTTTTTCGCCGGGGGGAAGAATGAAAAACTGTCGGAGAAAAGTGAATTGTCAGGTACAGGCACAAAAGGAAATCTCCTCATCGTCGATGATGAGGAGATAGTTGGAGAGATAACCTGTCATATGCTGAACCACCTTGGGTTATCAGGCTACCCTGGTCAAGGAAGGTGGCATAGCGGTATCGGAATATCAGCGCAAACTCGAAGCTGGGGAGCGGTACGACCTGGTCATTATGGATCTGGTGATGCCGCTTGGTATTGGTGGCAAAGAGGCCACCCGGGAGATTTTGGCCATGGATCCCGCAGCACGGGTAATCGCCTCCAGTGGCTGTAGCGTTGATCCGGTGATGAGAGACTACGCCGATTATGGTTTTGTCGGGGCAATCAATAAACCGTTTGACCTGGACATGCAGCAGGACTCTCTGGGAGCCCTCGGCACCCTGTCGTGTTGAATATTTCTCGTGGCAGGGAAGCCGATGGTCACTGGTGTGGAATAGGCAATGGATTGAGCCGGGTGAAAAAGCTCAATCCGTTTTTTTCTGTCGGGCATCTCTTTCGATTACCAGCATATGCTGCCATTTCCCCGTGAGATAGCGGCCTGCAGAGAGTAGAAACAAGGTCACCACGAAGAGCAGTACACAGGACCAGGCGCCGGTCACTCCCATGCCGAAACGGGTGATGCCGAAATAGACCGGCAGCACCAGGCACACCAGGGAGGAGACGCCGACGCTCACCATGATAAAGCGGGTATCGCCCGCTCCTTTCAGTACTCCGCTAAATACCATATAAAGGGCATCCAGCAGTAGGTAGACGGAGATGATCTTCAGCAGGGCGGCACCCGTGGTCATGATGGCTACCACCGACTCGCTGTCCCGGCCGCCATGGATGAAAGGGGTGAGAACCTGCTCGGGAAAGAAGATGAAGAGCAGATCAATCATCAGGATGTAGAGTACCAGCAGGTGGATGGCTGACCAGACCGCTCTTTTGGCCAGCCCCGGTTTTCCTTTGCCCAGGGCCTGGCCGACCAGGATGCTCACGCCGTGACTGACACCCATGGACGGCATGAAGGCCACGGCGTTGATGGACAGCACGATATTGGTGGCGGCAAGCTCGAGGGTGCCGATCCGGCCGACCAGCAGGATGAAGAGCGTGAAGGCCAGGATATCCAGGGTAAACTGCAGTGAACCCGGAATGCCGTAACGCAGCAGTCGCATGGTCAGTGCACTGTCAAACCTGTATCCCGTGAATATCCCGTACCGCTTGTTTTTCCTGTTCAAGAAGATCAAGACGGCCAGAATCAGTGCATTGATCCCCCAGGCGAGAACCGTTGCGATGCCGGCGCCGGTGATGCCCATCTCCGGTAGCCCCCAGCGGCCGTAGATCAAGGCGTAATTGAGGGGAATATTGAGCAGGACCGCGGCAAAAGTGATCAGCATTACCGGGCGGGTGATGCCCCTGCCGGTGAAAAAGGTGCCCAAAGTGTTGGCTGCGACCTGTAGGATGGCGCCCTTGCAGAGTATGGAGAAGTATATTTCCTCAAGCTCGCGTACCGCTGTTTCGTGGCCCGCCAGAGCGAAGATCGGCTTGGTGGCAAATATCGCCAGGAGCCAGAACACCAGCCCGGAAAAGAGGGTGAAGTAGATTCCCTGCCAGAGTACCCTGCCGATTCTGTCGTTTGCGCCTCTGCCGTGATACTGGGCAATGAACACGCCCACATAGCTGCCGACACCTCCGAAGAAGGCGATAAAAAGAAAGGACGTGATACCGGCGGGCACGGCGGCAGAGATTGCCGCTATGCTGTAATTGCTTAAAAAGGCCCGATCGGTGAATTCCATCACCGTGGTGGCGGACATGCCCAGCACCAGGGGGAGGCAGACCCGGAGCACCTCGCGGTAGTTATATCGGCGCTTCCATTGGCGCAGGAACGTGTGCATGAACGAGAGCATCAGGGCAGATCGCTTTTTCTGAACGGGAGTAAGATGGCAACCATTGCCGGGGCAAGTGGCGTAACCATGGAAACTTGTTAATAGTTCGCAGGATGGGTATTGTGTACCATATCTTTTTTATTGGCAAGCACTCTAAAGATTTCAGCACGATTTTCTAACGGATGGTAATGAAAGATCCTGTAAATATAGACAGTGTAGTAATTGACGACGAGCTGTGCACAGGCTGTGGCCTCTGTGTCGATGCCTGCCCGCACCGGTTGTTGAGCTTGAAAGAGGGCAAGGCCGTGGTGGACGGCGAGCACAGCCAGGGGTGTATGGAGTGCGGTCACTGTATGGCGCTCTGCCCGTTGCAGGCTGTGAGCATCGAGGGGCTGTCAGCTGTACTCGATTTTCAGACATTTCCCGAAAAGCTGAAAGTCCTGAAACCTGAAGAGTGTGATTGCGCCTCTCTGGTTCAGCTGATGCGCTCGCGCAGGTCGTGTCGCAACTACACCAGCCAAACAGTGGAGCTGTCCCTGCTGGAGGATCTGGTGAAAATTGGTACCACGGCGCCTTCCGGTACCAACAGCCAGTCATGGGATTTTGTCATCCTGCCCACGCGGGCGGATGTGGAAGCGCTTGGCGACCTGACCGCTGATTTTTACCGGAACCTCAACGCCCAGGCCGCCAACCCCTTGTATCGTCTGCTGGCAAGATTCTTTGCCGGTGATGCGCTTGGCCGGTATTACCACAACTATTATCAAACGGTCGCGGAAGCGCTTCGGGAGTGGGATGAAGAACGGGTGGATCGCCTGTTTCACGGTGCTACGGCGGCCATCATCGTAACCGGGAGAAAGGACGCCAGCTGCCCCGCCGAGGATGCGCTCCTGGCGACCCAGAATATCCTGCTTGCAGCCCACACCATGGGGCTGGGGAGTTGCCTGATCGGTTTTGCCGTGGAGGCCATCCGCAGAAGCGGTCCGGCCAGGTCGGCACTGGCCATGGCGGGGTACGAAGAGGTGTACAGCGTAATAGCTCTCGGCTACCCGGCTGTGAACTTTCGCCAGGTTGCCGCCAGAAAAGAGGTGCAACCGCGGGTCCTTCACCTGGCAAAAGGTTAGGGAGGGCAGGAAATGGATCAGATCTATACCGAGGAAGAGCTGTTTGAAAAATGTGACTTCACCGGCAGGCGTCTGGCCAGAGGCGACTATGAGCGCTGCACCTTTATCGACTGTGATTTTTCGGGCGCAGATCTAGCAAGCATCAGGTTCCTGGAGTGTGCCTTCCACGGTTGCAACCTGAGTATGGTGAAGCTGCAGAATGCTGTGCTGAGGGATGTCAGCTTCCGGGGCTGTAAGCTGCTGGGCGTACAGTTCGAGCAGTGTAACGAGCTGTTGCTCTCTTTCGAGTTTGAGGATTGTCTGCTCAGTCATGCCTCATTTACCGCTTTGGATCTCAGGAAGACACGATTTACAAACAGTAAACTGCAAGAGGTTGATTTCACACAGGCTGATGTGAGCGGGGCGGTTTTTACGAACTGCGATCTCGGCGGAGCCATCTTCAGCGGCACCAATCTTGAAAAAGCTGACCTGGCAACTTCCTGGAACTACCTGATTGACCCTGATGCGAACCGAATCAGGAAAGCGCGACTCAGCTTGGCCGGAGCTCTTGGGCTGTTGTCGAAATATGATATTGAAATTCTATAAGAAAAATTGTGGTTGTATCCAAGGAACAGGAGGGATACGGAGATTCCATGAACGGGGAAAAGAGCAGCGAAGAGTTCGAGTTGACCATTTTTTCATTCGGCTTCAAGTATGGCACGCCGGGGGAGGAGGCGACCACGGTTTGGGATGTACGTTTTCTCCCTAACCCGTACTGGCAGGATAGTATGCGGGATCGTACCGGTCTGGAAGACGATGTCGCCCGTTTTGTTCTCGAGAGCGATTCCGGCCGCGCCTTTTGGGAAAAATTACTGCCGATGATCGAATTTCTGGTGCAACAGAACAGGGATGCTGGCAAGGGCGAAATGAAGGTGGCCATTGGTTGTACCGGTGGTCATCACAGGTCGGTAGCGGTGGTGGAAAAGATCGCGGGGGACCTGCAGGCGGGCCGGTTCAAACTGCAGGTCTACCACCGGGATATTGATAAAGAATAGCTAACGTTACAAGGGGCTACTCTTCTGGCTAGGGCAGACTGATGGTGCCCAGAGTGATGATGCTTAAAATCACGCCGAGTACAATCCCCAGGATAAAGATGGTTGCGAGCAGAATATAGACGATACACTTAAACGAGAGACTGGTGATAGCCCGGAATACCCCGAGCACCAGGGATACACTCAAACTTACCACTGTGACAATACAGGCGATAAGCCAGGTGAAGAATGAGACTGCTGCGCCAGCCAGCAATGCCCTGACTGACAACCGGCGGGTAATGGGTTGAAGTACACTCGAATTGGAATTGTTCATTATGTAAGTGCTTGGCAATCTGTTACATTCTTGTTGAATTGTATCGGTAGACAAGGCTAAGCAAGATACGCTCCATTTTGTAGCACTCTTGTTGGTAATGGAAGTGTCGTTGGCTATTTGCTGGGAATTGCGTTGAAAATAGGACCATTGATCAGGCCCAAGGTCGCAGGAGAGGGGTTGAATGCTGACCAAAACAGTACTAATGCGACAGGAAGAGTGTCGAAAGTGTTCGAGATTGTGTGCTTTATGCAACAGCTGCTTTGCTGTCGGCGGAGGTAGAGGTGGCAGGAGTTTGGAGTGAACTCCAGGCTATGGCGGAGTTTCGTCCAATTGCCTTGGCATGATACAGGGCCTTGTCGGCTTTATCGACCAGTTGTTCCACGCTATCGCCCGGTTTGTATTGTGCTACGCCGATTGAGGTCGTCAGCCGGATGGGGATAGACGTGGCTAACCCTGCAAGAAAACTTTTTCTGATACGCTCTGCAAAGATCAGGGCCATCTCTTCATCGGTTTCCGGCAGCAGGATGATAAACTCTTCTCCTCCCCAGCGGGCCAGGTTGTCGTAGGGACGGCAGTTTCGAGCCAGATGCTCGGCAGCGACACGAAGAATTTCGTCACCCGCCTGGTGGCCGAAGCTGTCATTTATTGACTTGAAATGGTCAAGGTCGAGAAAAATAAGTGAGAGCGGTGTCCTGTTTCGTCTGCTTCGAGCCAATTCTTCAGCGAAAACTTCAAGAAAATATCGTCGGTTGCTGATACCGGTCAAGGGATCGTTAATGGCTTTGCTGCGGAGCATGTCCACCCGCTCTGTCAGTGATTTCAGTTGAGCTTTGTATACGGTGCCGGCAATACCAAACAGCCAGGCTGCGACCAATGGTTGCAGGAGCAGCAGCCAATATTCGGGATGGGTGGCTAATAGCGAGCCTAGAGAGGAGGGAACGGCAAGGCCAGTTGTGTCGGTGTGAGCTGGGTGGAGCAGGAAAAGGGCCAGGGGCACAGGCAGGGCCAGGGCCGTGCCCAGCAGAATGAAGCCATTCTTGAGTGGGTTGTAACTGTGGCCGCTTGACACCGCAGTAGCAACGCTTTTCATATATTGGCGCAGGTTGTTTCGCATTGCCGCGTAATTTTCCACTAGGAGCAGGTTATACCTCAATAATTCCAGTGCTTGAATACTTCCTTTTTGTTGTCCGGCTGCCGCTGTCGTTGACAATTATTCCTGTATCTTTGTTATAACGCATTGTATTTAATTAATAAAGATCAAATAAAATGCGACTGGTCTTAATAATGTTCATAAATATCAATTAATTATGAATATGCTGCAGTTGTGCAAAGACATGAGAGCAATAGCTGAACAACTTCGCGTAGCCAGTACCGGCCTGACCCGTTTGTGCTGGAAAAAACTATTCACCGCCCTGAAAGGGGTGGGTAAGAAGTATCCAGTTCCAGGGATTCTAGGTGGTGGGATAAAAAACGTGTGATTGTTAAAAAACTGTAATTTCAGCACCTTGCAATGGGTGTTGTTGTGTGGCACATGGCTTGCTAGATAACCTGCAAAGAAGTTCACAACCGAATGGTTCGAACAGCTGGACACATGAGGTGGCAGCTGAAAGACAGACAAATGGTGTTTTAAGGAGTCAGGTTATGAAAAAGAAAATAATTGCAGCGGTTCTGGTTTCAGGTTTGGCAGTATCTACAGTGGCAATGGCAGGCTGGGGCCGCGGTGGCGGAAACCCAGCAGGTTGTTACTGCGGTCAGGGTGCCGGCTACTATCAGCAGCAGGTTGATCCTGCCACCCAGGAGAAGCTCAACGCCTTCTATAACGATACTGCAGAGCTTCGCAAGCAGATGGTCATGAAACAGGCAGAGCGTCGGGCGCTGCTCAACAGTGACAACCCGGACCCTGCTGCGGCAAGCAAGCTGGCGGGTGAGATCTTTGATCTTCGCACGACCATGCAGCAGAAGGCAGAAGCCGCCGGTGTTGACCAGTACATGGGGCCAAGAGGCCCGAGAGGCGGCGGAATGGGCCGGGGCATGATGGGTGGCGCCCGCTTCTAGATTCAGCCAATACGACTTTTTCTCCTCCCCCAAAGAACCCTCAGGTGCTCCTCCCTCAACCTGGGGGTTTTCTGTGTCCAGTTACTCCGCTGTGTTTTTCTTCAGCAGTGGATGGGCGTCTTGCAATTGCTGCAGCAGATCTACCGAAACCGCTGGATATTTTGCGCGTATCTCCTCAAAGTCGACCTTGTCGATAAATGAGGCGTCATTTCCCTGGACCCAGGCGCTGCCGTTATTCAGCATTCCATACCTGGTCTGGGCGAATTCTGTTAAGCCCCAGCCGCGACGCAGGTTGTCCAGCCACTGGATGAAGCGCAGGTTGATCGTTCCCGGGCAGTTTTTCCAGTGAGGCAGCTCGTCCCAGCTCCCTTCGGGACGCTTGTAGCCGGTTTCTTGGGCCATTTTCTCTTCCAGCCGGTGGATGATGTCCAGCACCAGCTGGGGACGCTCTGTGGTCTCCTGGGCCTTGAGATGTTCATCGAAATCGGTGAGCTTGCTGGCACCGACACTGAGGCTGCTGACGCCTGGCTGGCTGAGGCAGTAGATATCGTTAAACAGGATTGGTGAGAGCGGTTGGCAGAGTGCTTTCAGGGTTTCCGATGGATTGTAGAGCATTCCACCCTTGTCGGTGGGGCTTATGATATACACCCCCATGTCGCGGTCGGCCGCACGCTGGATGGCGGGCTGATTGATGGTGTAGATATAGTACCAGTGCAGGTTGATGAAATCGAAGCCGCCGTCTTCATCATGCTCGATTGCCTGCAGGATAACATCGAGGGGGCCATGGCCGGAAAAACCTATATGCAGCGCCTTGCCCTGCCGTTGCAGCTTTCTGGCCGCCGCCAGGCAGCCATTTTTCCGGCAGCTTTGCCAGAGTGACTGGTGATCGTTTATACCGTGAATGGCCAGCAGATCCACGTGATCAACCTGCAGCCGCTCAAGTGAGTCGAGAAAGTTGGCGGTAAATTCCTCCGGATCATCGCTGGGGCCGACCTTGGTCTGCAGGATATAGTCGTTGCGCTGAAATCGGGGCAGCACCTGGCCAAGCTGCCTTTCCGATGAGCCATAGCCCCGGGCAGTCTCGAAGTGGTTGATGCCGTGGGAGAGCGCAGTATGCAGAAGAGTTTCCAGGGTAGTGGTTGACTCCGGCGGTATGTCATTGTTCGTCATGTCGGTCCAGCTGTGCATGGAGCGCATGCAACCGAAACTGATCACCGGCATCTGCAGTTCTGTTTTGCCAAAACGTCTGTAGCGCATTGTGTTTACGTAAATTGTTGCAATATTGTGAGCATGTTGCTGCCCGATTCGTCTTCCGTGGGTATAGTTGAGATCCGGAGAACGTATGCCGAGGTTATCACTGTAGATGAGCCCAGCTCTTGTACCTTTGACGAGATTGAGGCTGAAGAGTAGGTTCTACCAGTTGACAAGACCAAAGACTATAACCTAAATCGGCGAAAGGGCAAAACCGAGTCTACTTTTGGAGGATTCAGGTAAAACAATGACAACAGCGAATTCCACCAGCAACGATACCATGAAAATAACCACGATATGTTGCGCCTTCGACAATTTCAGTTATCTGCTGATCTGTAATGAAACAGGCCAGGTGGCGGTGGTGGATCCCACCGAGGCCTATCCTGTCTGGCGGGAAGTGGAGTCGGCAGGGGGCGAACTGGTTGCAGTGCTCTGCACCCACCATCACCATGATCATATCGGGGGGCTGGAGGATCTGCTGGCAGAGCAGCCCGACCTAGCGGTGTATGGTTATGCCCAGGAAACGTCCCGCATTCCATTTTTGACCAACAGATTGCAGGATGGTGACAGTATTGCCATCGGCGGTCTTACGGGAAGGGCGCTACATACTCCCGGCCACACCACGGGAAGCATGTGTTACCTGTTTGGCGACAGACTCTTCACCGGTGATACCCTGTTCGGGGCCGGTTGCGGCCGCCTCTTCGAGGGGACTGCCGAGCAGCTCTACTCCTCGCTCAACAGCACCATAGCCGGCTTGCCGGACGAGACCTGGCTCTATTTCGGGCATGAATACACGGAGCTTAACCTCAGGTTTGCAGCCCAGGTCGAGCCCGGCAACGAGGCAATTGGCCGGCGTTTGAACAAGTTGCAACAAGCCAAGGTTCATGGTGGGCATTCCACCCCATCAACCATTGGTGTGGAAAAAGCGACCAACCCGTTCCTGCGCTGTGCCAGTGAGGGCATCCGCAACCAGTTCCCAGGCCCTGGCGCCACCGCCTCGGAGGTGGAAATTTTTTCTCTGCTCAGAACCCTGCGAAACGGCTACTGAGGCTCCTGTATCAGCGCGTGAATACATGATTTGTGGCGATATATTGGGCTGTTGTCTGAATTCGTGACAACTCTTTGGCCAAATGGAACATTGCCAAAAAGACAAGAATGGTATAGATGTTCGAGGTTGCAGGCAGATCCGGTGAGAGGGGAACCATACCCGCTTGCCGGGCAGTATTTCTTGTGTATATACGGTGGATTTCAAACGACTACCTGAAGGAGGAGATAATATGAAGCGGATTATGTTGATGGCACTGGCCCTGGTCGGCATGTGCGTATTGGCGGTGCAGGGTGTCAGCGCCCAGACCTATACCATTTCGGTCAACCAGTTTGTCGAGCATCCGGCCCTGGATGCGGTACTGAAAGGTTTTCAGGACTACCTGAAAGACAATAACATCGAAGTGAAGTACAACGTGCACAACGCCCAGGCCAATATGGGCACGGCAACCCAGATTGCCCAGCAGATGATCGGCGAGCAGCCAGATCTGCTCATGGCCATTGCCACCCCGTCCGCCCAGGCTGTTGCCCAGGCCAATGCCAAGGCGCCTGAAAACATGAAGCGCCCCTACCTGTTCACCGCGGTGACCGACCCGGTTGCAGCCGGTCTGGTAAAGGATATCGAACATCCAGGCGGCCTGACCACAGGCGTTTCCGACCTGCTGCCGCTCGACAAGCACATCGAGATGGTGACCACTTACATGCCGAACCTGAAAAAACTCGGTATCCTCTATAACGCCGGTGAGGCCAACTCCAAGGCCAACGTGGCTGGCATCAAGGAGCTTGGGGGGAAGATGGGTTTTGAGGTGGTGGAGGCCACCGCCGCCAAGACCGCAGATGTCTACCAGGCTGCCAAGAGTCTGATCGGCAGGGTCGACGCGGTTTTTATCCCGACTGACAATACCATCATCTCTGCGCTCGAGTCAGTGCTGAAAATCGGTATCCAGAATAAGATGCCCATCTTCTGCGCCGACACCGATTCCGTGGAGCGTGGCGCTATCGCCGCCATGGGTTTTGATTATTACAAGCACGGCTACCAGACAGGTGCTGTTGCCCAGCGTATCCTGGGTGGTGAGAAACCCGCCGACATCCCGGTGGAGTTCCAGAAAGATCTTCAGCTGCATATCAACAAGAAAGCTTCCGCGCAGATGGGGGTAACCCCGCCTGAGGAGCTGCTGCAGAAAGCCACCAAGATTTACGAATAGTGAGCGGTACTGAAATATGACAATTTATGCAGCACTTGGTGCCGTAGAGCAGGGACTTGTCTACGGCATCATGGTTATCGGGGTATACCTGACCTTCAGGATTCTCGATTTCCCCGATTTAACTGTCGATGGCAGCCTGCCCCTGGGGGCATCGATTTCCGCGGTAGCCATCACCAGCGGCATGAACCCGTACCTGTCACTGCTACTGGCGGTGGCAGGGGGATTTTTGGCAGGTATGGTCACAGCGGTCCTGAACACCAAGTTCAAGATCCTGCATCTGCTGGCCTCCATTCTCACCATGATCGCCCTCTACTCGATCAATATCCGTATCATGAGCGGGCCGAACGTGGCCTTGCTCGGCGCCGACACGGTTTTTGATCCGGTGATCGCCATGGGTGTTCCCTCCCAGTATGCCGGGATTCTGGTTTTCGGATTTTTTGCCGTGCTGGTACTGTCTTTTATCGTCTGGTTCCTCGGTACCGAACTGGGTCAGGCCGTGCTGGCCACGGGGGATAACCCGCAGATGATAACCAGTCTCGGCGTTAATACCCACACCATCATTATCCTGGGCGTTGGCATGTCCAATGCACTGGTGGCGCTTTCCGGCGCCCTGGTGGCCCAGAATCAAGGGGCGGCCGATGTGGGGATGGGTATCGGGACCATCATTGCCGGTCTGGCCTCGGTGATCATCGGCGAGACCGTGTTTGGTTGCAGAACCATTTTGCGCGCCTTTGTCGCGGCCCTGCTTGGCTCCGTCTTGTACCGGCTGGTGATTGCCATGGCGCTTGGTGTAGAGTTTGGTTCTTTCAAGTTTAACCCCAGTGATCTCAACCTGATTACCGCTCTGCTGGTAATCTGCGCGCTGATCACCCCCAATATCAAGAAGAGACTTATCGAGCGGTGATTTCCTTACAAAACATTCAGAAATACTTCCATAAGGGAAGCGTCAACGAGGTGTTCGCCCTCAACAACATCAATCTCGAGATTGAAGAGGGCGATTTTATCACGGTGATCGGCTCCAACGGTGCGGGAAAATCAACGCTTTTGAACTGTATCGCAGGCTCTTTTTTTCCCGATTCGGGCACCATTACCATCAACAACTGCGATGTGACCGCCTGGCCGGAATACAAGCGGGCACGCTTTATCTCCCGCGTATTTCAGGATCCGCTCCTGGGCACCTGTCCCTCCGCCACGATCATGCAGAATATGGCGCTGGCGGTTCGGCGCGGCATGAAACGTGGACTGGCCCCCGGCGTGAAAAAAAAGGACAAGGCGATGTTTCGCGAGCAGCTCGCCCATCTCGGCCTGGGCCTTGAAGACCGGCTGCTCGACACGGTGGGCCTGCTCTCGGGCGGCCAGCGTCAGGCCCTGACCATGCTGATGGCCACCATGATCCGACCGGACGTGCTGTTGCTCGATGAGCATATCGCAGCCCTCGATCCCAAGACCGCCAATCAGATCCTCAACCTGACCCGGGACATCGTGCGCGAGCAGCATCTTACCACCTTGATGATCACCCATAACATGAATCACGCCATAACCTTTGGCAACAGGTTGATCATGCTGCATCAGGGCAGGATTATCCTCGATCTGAAAGGCAAAGAAAAAGAGAACCTCACGGTGAAGGAGCTGCTGGCCAAGTTCTACCAGTCCCAGGGCGAGGAGCTGGCCAACGATTCACTGCTCTTGGGGTAACTGTCGAAAAAAGACCTTTCCGCCAGTGGCCACAGGGGTGGCCTGAGACCCGCTGAGATTGCTTTCATCCCCGTTCGGTGCGTATAACTAAAAAAGCACAGGACGGGGATTTTTTATGCCCAGAGCCGGCTAATGAGCTATTTTTCATAAAATCGGTGCAAGGGAGTATCGATGCGGCTATAGTATGCTGCCTCAATCCGTATATTATTTCTACGGTGATGTATGGGTTGAACTCAGGGAATCGTACTTTGAAATGACGCACGCGAGTCGGGCCACCCATGGGAAGTGGTGCGGTGAGTGTGTACAAATAGATGCAAGCAGCTTGTGAAGACCGGAGGTAATTGTGGATAATAATGATGTATTACGGCGCGTACGCTATATACTGGATTTTGATGATGAAAGAATGATAGCTACCTTTAAGGCTGCCGACTGCAGGGTGTCACGGGCTCGCATCAGCAACTGGCTCAAAAAAGACGATGATCCTGCTTTCAAGCATATCGATGACAAGCACCTCGCCATTTTTCTCAACGGTCTGATCAACCGGATACGCGGTAAGCGGGAAGGTGAGCAGCCAGCCCCGGAAGATCGCCTCGACAACAATATTATCTTCAGAAAACTGAAAATCGCTTTCGACCTGCGCGATGACGAAATTCTTGAAATTGTCGAGCTGGCGGGATTTACCCTTGGCAAGTCGGAGTTGAGTGCTTTTTTCAGGAGCAGGGGACACAAGAATTACCGGGCCTGTAAGGATCAGATCCTGCGCAACTTCCTGCTCGGGCTGCAGGCCAAATATCGTGACGAGGTGATGAAGCGGGTCAAGGCCGAGGAAAAGAAAAAGCGCCAGGGGGTCAAGCTGGCCTCCGGTGTGATGGTGCGTCGCAAAGAGGGGTGATCAGCCCCACCCACATTCGCAAAGAATAAAAACCGCCCACCGGCTTCAGGCCGGTGGGCGGTTTTTTGCGTTTGATCAAGTGGAACCTGACTGGGTTGAAAGAAGATCAAAAAAAAAGACCGATCTTCAACATGTGAAGATCGGTCTTTCTATATGGAGCGGGAAACGAGATTCGAACTCGCGACGTCAACCTTGGCAAGGTTGCACTCTACCACTGAGTTATTCCCGCAAAAGCTCTGTGCTGGTACGATTTTTTACCAAAACCCTCCAGGGAAGTCAAGCTCCGGGTCTGAGGATTTTCGGCCGAAAATAGAATCGTCCATGGTTCTGCATTCAGCACTTTGAAAGAGAAAGACGACCTCCGACAGCGAAGGTCGTCTTTCCTGTATATGGAGCGGGAAACGAGATTCGAACTCGCGACGTCAACCTTGGCAAGGTTGCACTCTACCACTGAGTTATTCCCGCAATGCTGCGCTGCAGTGAGGCGAGTATTTACCAAAACCGGTGGGGTGGGTCAACACCTTTTTTACTCTTTTTTTGATTTTTTCAGGCCGCAATTTCGATGTGCGGATAATTGCGTTGAAAAGATCATTGTAACAAATTCGGGATATAATCCTCTTTTGCCGGTGCGTCCTGCAGTGCAGCTTCCGCTCCTGCCTGGCTACGGCTTCAGCCAGCTCCGGAACTGCGGGTCCGTATCTTTCATCTCCTCATAGATCCAGACCATACGATCGACAAACCAGAGCTTGGGGTAGATAATCAGCACATTGGCGAAGGCTATGAGTAACATCTCATTGATATAAAGCGCGTAGACCAGGATGGGGAGACCGCAGCCGCTGAGCACTGTGAGCAGGTAGGCCATTTGCAGGTGGTGCCTGGGGATGGCCAGAACCTTGCGCCTGAGAAAGATTCGCTCGCCGAAGGTTCCTTTCGAAGCCCAGTTATCGGTGACGGCTGGCGGGGGAAAGGCCCTCGGATTATACCAGATCCAGAACAGGGAGAGCAGCGTGGGCACAAGGGCATACCAGCCGAGTACTTCACGTGACCAGATCGCCAGCGACAACAGCGGCAGGCAGCTGAAGCGAGAGTAAACGCTCAACGGATTGGCGTGTCTGGCCCACGCCTCATCACTCATTGTCATCAGTTTTTCCGAAGCCTTAAACATGCCCCTGTACTTCCTGTTGCCGGTCCCGGTCAAGGGGAGTGGCGATTAGCCCTCAATGATAAAGAGGGTACATTCGGCATTCTCCATGCGCATCTGTTTTACCGGCGCGTACTCATCCGAATCCAGAAAGGCCTGGGCGCTCTTCACGTCCGGGAACTCGACGATGACCATCCGGGTTGGGCTCCAGAGTTCGGTCTGGCGGATGTCCATGGCTCCACCACGAACCCGGTAGACACCGCCGTATTTCTCGACGATGGGTTTAGCCAACTTTTTATACTCTTCGTACGCCTCGGGGTTGCTGATCTTGGTATCTACTACCAGAAATGCACTCATTGGGTTACCTCGTACAAGTCATGTTGCTCTACTGCTATCAGGGAGATGTGCTACTTCTGCCTGGGGGGTGAATGTCATAATCCCAGGTCTTCATTGACTAATATTACCTTTATCCTGCCTTTTGGGTACGACTTTTCAGTAATCGTCCAGACGTTGCAGATCCTGTCCGGGCTTTTACAGTCATGGCAGCGGCGGGTCTTGACACAGGGTGTTTTCCAGCCCGGGTGGCGTATGGCATTGAGGGGGGCGGCGTAATCCCTGATGCGCCGCATGGCGCTCTCAAGATCGGCGACGATCTTGTTTCTGCCAACCACAATCACCACCTGTCTGGGGCCGAAGGTTATGCCGCCGACACGGTTACCCACCATATCGAGGTTGACCAGCTGCCCGGCTTCCGTTACCGCATTGCTGCCGGTGAAAAAAAGATCGGTCAGCAAGGCCTGCCTGCGCCGTTCTATGATCTCCTCCCGGGCTACGCTGGCCTCAAAGGTCTTGATCAACTCAATACCCGGCATCTTCTCAACCGTTTCGATAATACCCGTTTTCAACATGCTCTCGGAGTCGCCCCAGGAGACGGAGTGGGGCCGAAGTGCGGGCAGCAGCTCATCGGTGATGAGCGCACCGGCCTGGCTGATAGTGTCGGCGATGTAGGCATCAAAATTGTTCTTTTCCAGAGCGGTCTTGCATTCCGTCAGCCTATGGTTCCAGTAGGATTCGATTGGTTTATCCATGGTATTGAATTGTAGAGGTTTTAGGAGCATTTTGCAGCTGGTTGCCATTCTGGTTACCGCAGCGTGGACACGGAGTCAAGTAATACCGGTTTGGCTTGCAGCGCTTGCGGCGCGCTCCCCATTCTTGGTTTTGCCCATGGATCGATGCACGAGTACGCTATGGGGGAACTGTTTTTCGACAGATGGATATTGCACCGGAGGGCCCCTGAACGCTCCTCTGAAGAAAAGCAGTAGGCCATCATCGCTGGTCAGTGGACTAGGAATATCGGATCTGTTCTGAAAAACCGTTCAGCGGGATTTGACAAGATACGTACATTCGTGCTTCACTATTCAAGTAGTAATAATTCCTATTAGCTTCTGAATCGTTTAATGCCAGCAGGTTACGAAGAATCTCAAGTACGAAGCTTGAGCCTGGGACCAAAGGAAATATCTCAGTTGGGGAGTGCTTTAGCAATGATTTCAACCTCATCTATCTGCCTGTCTCAGCTCCTTCGATCGGCAGCAATGTAGCAATCCGTATAAGGGGGGGAATGGCTGGCGGGAATGTATTCAAAACCAATGAGAAAGAGTGCTACCATAAAGAGTGGAGCCTCTGTAATGGCTTCCATGTCGACTAAAAACGGTGTCGATGTCCCATGGGCAGGCTTTTTTTTTGCGTGGCCCTTGGAAGGCAATTTCCTGGCACATAAAGGGTTACTGATAACACTGTCAATGTTTGTATTCGGTAACGGGAGGTGACCAAATGAGTGGTGAAAGCATATGCCCGGTCACGGGCAGAAGGGGCAGGCGGACTTCAGGCGGTACCACAAACCTGGACTGGTGGCCGAATCGGCTACGGCTGGAGATCCTTCGCCAGCATTCCGTCGAGTCCAATCCGATGGGTGGTGATTTCAACTACGCCGAAGCGTTCAAGACTCTGGACTATGAGGCCTTGAAGAGGGATCTTCACCAGCTGATGACCGACTCCCAGGAGTGGTGGCCTGCGGATTACGGTCACTATGGGCCGATGTTCATCCGCATGGCGTGGCACAGCGCGGGCACCTACCGTACAGCCGACGGCCGCGGCGGCGGAGGGACCGGCAACCAGCGTTTTGCACCGATCAACAGCTGGCCGGACAACGTCAACCTGGACAAGGCGCGCAGGTTGCTGTGGCCGATCAAGCAGAAATATGGCCGCAAGATCTCCTGGGCCGACTTGATCATTCTCACCGGCAACGTCGCTCTGGAATCCATGGGCTTTAAGACCTTCGGTTTCGGTGGCGGCCGGGTGGATATCTGGGAGCCGGAAAAGGATATCTATTGGGGCTCGGAGGAAACCTGGCTTGCCGATGAGCGCTATTCGGGCGAGCGGGATCTGGAAAATCCACTGGCTGCCGTCCAGATGGGTCTGATCTACGTGAATCCGGAGGGGCCAAATGGCAACCCGGACCCGGTAGCCTCCGGCCGCGATGTCCGGGAGACCTTTGCCCGTATGGCTATGAACGACTATGAGACCGTGGCGCTGACTGCAGGTGGACATACCTTTGGCAAATGTCACGGTGCCGGTGATCCTTCGCATGTGGGGCCAGAACCGGAGGCCGCCGGGCTCGAAGAGCAGGGGCTGGGCTGGAAGAGCAGTTTCGGCAGCGGCAAAGGTGCTGATCAGATAGGCAGCGGCCTGGAAGGGGCCTGGAACCCCACCCCGACCAGATGGGATATGGGCTATTTTGACATGCTGTTCGGCAACGAGTGGGAACTGACCAAAAGCCCGGCTGGTGCCCATCAGTGGACCCCCAAAGAGGCAACTGACAGCAATATGGCGCCGGCCGTGGATGATCCATCGAAACGGGTGCCGATTATCATGACCACTGCGGATATGTCCATGCGTATGGACCCGGCCTACGAAAAGATAGCCAGGCACTTCCAGGAAAACCCGGAAGAGTTCGCAGACGCTTTTGCCCGGGCCTGGTTTAAGCTCACCCACCGTGATATGGGGCCGCGCGCACGCTACCTTGGTCCGGAGGTTCCTGAGGAAGAGCTGATCTGGCAAGATCCGATCCCCGCGGTGGATCATGAAGTGATCAGCTATAAGGATGCTGCCACCTTGAGAGACCAGATTCTGGCCACAGACCTGACGATCTCCGAGCTGGTTTCAACCGCCTGGGCGTCTGCTTCGACCTTCCGCGGCTCTGACATGCGAGGGGGAGCCAATGGCGCCCGCATTCGTCTGGCACCCCAGAAGGAATGGGCAGTCAACCAGCCTGAACAGCTGGGCAAGGTGCTGAAAACCCTGGAAGAGATTCAAAAAGGGTTTGGCAAGACGGTCTCGATGGCTGACCTGATCGTACTCGCCGGATGTGCTGGTGTTGAGCAGGCGGCAAAGAATGCCGGCTATGATGTGACGGTGCCCTTTACTGCGGGCCGCATGGACGCCAGCCAGGAGCAGACAGATGTCCTGTCCTTCTCCATCATGGAACCGGAAGCGGACGGTTTCCGAAACTATCTGAAGGCGAAGTATTCCCTGCCGGCGGAGGAGATGCTGGTGGACAAGGCTCAATTACTGACTCTGACTGCGCCGGAGATGACCGTCCTGGTGGGTGGTATGCGGGTCCTGAACACCAACTTCGATAAGTCCTCCCATGGTGTTTTCACCGATCGTCCGGAAACACTGACCAATGACTTCTTCGTGAATCTGCTCGATATGGGCACCGTCTGGAAGCCGGTGGCCGGTGATGAAGACGTTTTTGAGGGTAGGGACCGTAAAACCGGTGAAGCGAAGTGGACCGGAACCCGCGTCGATCTGGTCTTCGGGTCAAACTCCGAGTTGCGCGCCCTGGCAGAGGTGTACGCAAGTGGTGATGGCCAGGAGACGTTTGTCAATGACTTCGTCGCAGCATGGAGTAAGGTGATGAACCTGGATCGGTTTGACCTCGCCTGATAGCGGTATGAGCTGCCGGGAACGTCTTCCGGCTGATCAGGTCGGATATCTCCAAATCTCTTCATTCACTATCGCACAGCGTTTCAGGACTATCTGAAACGCTGTGTTTTTTTGTCATATCTCTCTGTTGTTCCAGTTGATTGCAAAAAGGGAAGATGCAATCTGCCAGCTATGGGTAGTAACCGCGGGCACTATCTACGGCATTAGGGGAATATGCGCTGCCCCAAATACGGTTTTGATGATCGTTGCCGTCTTGCCAGAGCTAGAGATTGCGACAGTGCAAAGCTGTTGCATGATCGACTTGCAGTCAAAAAGAGCCTTTCTTGCAAAGGGCTTGAGCCGATGATAGAGTTTTTGATATATGCTCCCGTCCGCTTTTGTGCCTGACTGCTTGTGTCAGCATTGTTGGTCTGAGTCTTCTTGAGCCGCACTCATTTTTGTCTCCTCCTTTGTGCGAGTGAAGTTGGCGGAAAACCGGATTGCATCTCTTTTTCTCTGTCGATTGAGCCCGCAGGAGCGGGAGTGGCCAACCTGGTTTTAGCCTCCAAACAGAGACAATCGCACTGCTGTCGTCGAGCTCTTTGGTGAAAGTGGTCAGGGTCGAGCAGATAAACCTTCGACGCTATCAAAACTTGGAGAACGCCATGAGTGATCCCGACAAGCTTGAGGAACTTACAGAGCATGGACTTTCCCGCAGACAGCTGCTGCAGGCGGCCGGCCTGGCAACTTTAGCGATGGGTACCGGTAACCTGCCGTTTTCTGCTGCAGACGCAAAGGCGAGCCAGCCAACCCGGAAAAAAACTCAACCCGGTGTGCCGGTAACTCCAAAACCGTACAACGTGCTGTTTATTCTCACTGATCAGGAAAGGTATGCACCTGAACTGATGGGCAAAGGGCACTGGCCAGGCAGGGACAGGCTGGCGGAGCTGGGAACCACCTTTGAACATCACCAGACCTGCGCCATGGTCTGCACCCCATCCCGTTCGGTAATCTATACGGGCCAGCACATCCAGCACACCAAGATGTTTGATAATACCAATTTCCCCTGGGTGGAGAACATGTCTTTTGAAATTCCCACCATCGGCCACATGATGCGCGAGGCGGGGTATTACACAACATATCAGGGGAAATGGCATCTTCACCGGCAGCTGCATGAGCATTTCCTGCCCGGGGAACCGCTCAGGCTGATAGGGCACGACTGGATGAACGAATACGGTTTTTCCGATTTCACCGGTATCGGAGACGCCGTGCAGGATGAGCATGGCGGCTACCGTACCGATCAGTTCACCACGGCAGTGGCCCAGGCCTGGCTGCGGCATCAGGGAAAGCCGATGAGCGACGAGGGCAAGCCCTGGTTTATGGCACTCAACCTGGTGAACCCCCATGATGTCATGTATCACAACACCGATGAGGAAGGGGAGGCGGTGCAGGCAGATCCGAAACCGGGGATGCCGATTACCCGGGCACCCAACGATAAGTTGTACCAAAAGAATTGGGATGTGCCGCTGTCGCCCAGCAGAAATGAGCAGTGGGACAAGCCGGGCCGCCCGAAGGCCCATTATGAATACCAGAACGCCCGGCAGTTGCTCGTTGGCAAGATCCCCAACGAGGATGAGCGCTGGAAAAACCTGCAGGATTACTATTTCAATTGCATCAGCGATGTCGACCGGTCCATCGAGACAGTTCTGGCGGAACTGGATACCCTGGGTTTGCTGGAAAACACCATTATCATTCTGACCGCAGATCACGGGGAGTTGTGTGGAGCCCACGGTATGTCGGGCAAGGGGCCCACCGCCTATCGCGAGCAGAACAATGTGCCGTTCATGGTGTATCATCCTGATGTACCGGGCGGGCGAAAATGTAAGGCGGTCACTACCCACCTGGATATCATCCCGTCCATCCTGGCAATGACCGGTGCCGACGCAAAGTTGAACAGCTCGATCACCGAGAAGCTGCACGGCCATGACATTGGACCGCTGTTGACCAAACCCGAGGCGGCACCGCATGATGCGCTTCGGGAAGGGGCGCTCTACTGTTATGGCATGTGGTGCTACATGGACGCCGACTGGCTGAAACAGGTCCTGCAGGCGGTACAGAAAAAAACGCTTACCAAGGAAAACAGGCCCAAGCCGGATGCGAGCAAGAGGGGGAATCTCCGTACTGTTTTTGACGGCCGCTATAAGTTCACCAGGTACTTCAGCCCACTGGACCATAACAGGCCCGAAAGCGTCGAGGAGATTTTCCAGGCCAATGATGTGGAGCTGTTTGATCTGGAGAATGATCCCCACGAGATGACCAACCTGGCCCTGGATGCTTCACAACACGAGCTTCTGCTGGCAATGAATGACAAGCTCAATCGATTGATAGAACAAGAAGTTGGCAGGGACGATGGCTCCCACCTTCCGAAGCTGGAGAATATCGACTGGACCTTTGAGAAATTTGACCCGTAAATACTGTAAGTCCTGACTGGCTTCGATAAACCAGGATATCAGCCGACTATGCACTTCCAGGTAATGGCAAAACCAGCAGGACCGTCCTGCAATCTCCGCTGTTCCTACTGCTTCTATACGGAGAAAGAGAGCCTGTATGGCGGGAGTGGCGCCTACAGGATGCGGGAAGAGGTTCTGGAGAGCTTCGTTCGGCAGTATATCGCCTGTCAACCAAGCCCAAAGGTGAGCTTTGCCTGGCAGGGTGGCGAGCCCACCCTGCTGGGGCTCGACTATTTCCGGCTGATTGTGTCGCTGCAAAAAAAGCACGCCAACGGTAAGGTGATCGACAACACCATCCAAACCAACGGCACTCTTTTAGATGATGCCTGGTGCCGGTTCTTTCGGGAAAATAATTTCCTGGTCGGGGTCAGCATTGACGGGCCCCGGAAGCTTCATGATCGTTTCAGGACCAGGGCGGCAGGAACCCCGACGTTTGATGCGGTAGTCTCGGCTCTCACTTTACTTAAAGGACATGGCGTTTCTTACAATACCCTGACCGTCATTAATTCAATGAACGCAGAACAGTCCCTGGCGGTCTACCGGTTCCTGAAGCGGGTAGGAGATGGGCACATGCAGTTCATCCCGGCGGTCGAGCGCGTCCCGGGCAGGGAGACCGAATTGCTCGGGCTTGCCCTGGCCATGCCGCCGACAGCGGACAAACCAGCAACTGGGCTGCCAGTGACGGATTGGAGCGTTTCTGCAGAGCAGCTGGCAAAGTTTTACATCACTGTTTTCGATGAGTGGCTGTGTAACGACGTCGGCACCGTTTTTGTCCAGTTTTTTGATGTTGCCCTGGGCAACTGGCTGGGAGCCGGTTCGGGTCTCTGCCAGTTTGCCCCGCGTTGTGGGATGGCCGGTGCTCTGGAACATAACGGAGATCTGTACGCCTGCGACCATTACGTCTATCCGGAGCATAAGCTGGGCAATATCATGGAGACCCCCTTGGCGGAGCTGATGGGATCGTTGCGGCAACTCGACTTTGGCCGGGCCAAGCAGGATAGCCTACCAGTCTGCTGTAGGGAATGCGAGGTCCTCCCCGCCTGCAACGGTGACTGCCCCAAGCACAGGTTTGTCCCCACGGCCGCAGGAGAGCCTGAGGTGAGTTACCTCTGCAGTGGCTACAGGCAGATTTTCGGCCATATGGCCCCATACCTGGGGAAGATGGCGAGTCTGATTCGACAGGGGCGGCCAGTTCCGGAGATTATGCAGCGTATGAGGCTGCAGAACCCTTCATCTGTGGCCGTTCCCGGCCGAAACAGTCCCTGCAGCTGCGGCAGCGGCAGGAAGTACAAACGGTGTTGCGGGCGCGAGTAGTAGACAATAGCCTTCTGCTCACCTTGATGCCAGTCAGGAGAACTGTGGCCCCTGCTTCAGGCGGACGGGGCCAGGAGCCCTGCAACAATGATGGCAATCCCTATCAGGAGGCCCACCACAACGTTGAGGTTGAGCTTTTTGGAGCCAACCTTTTTCACCCATTCCCTGTTAAAGTAGATATGCAGGGCCGTCAGGATCATAAATGCCAGGGAAGAGAGGATATGAATGATCTTCCAGGCCTTGATGGACATACCGTAGACCGTAAATGAGAGCGGATCCACGCCGGCTTCTAGATCATGCATCTCCGGAAATTTCAGCATGATGACAAAGCCTGAAGCAGCCAGGATGCATGAAAATATATACAGCTTGTAGGTTGTCGCGCTGTGAATCCTGGGCAGTGAAGTGTCTTTCTGGATCATGTTCATATCTCCTCGTGAAAATTACCTAAAGGTGGGAAGAGAGGTACATCGTCGTCACCCGTGCCCTTGGCGCACCATTGGTCGCTGTTCATTGGCAACGCAGCCGACTTCAATTAGAGGTACACTCTCGCTCTCACACCCACCACGGTCACCGTGTCTTCATCTGCATTATTCACAGGGTCGAAGACGATGCCGAGGGTGGGCCCAAACTGGATCTGCGGTGTAACCTGTATCCGGTAATAGGCATCGATCGCCGTCTGGTTATCCAGGCTGTCGTCCGGGGGCTCAACCCATGAAAGACCCAGGGCCACACGATCCTTGGATTGACCGAAGATCTGGTCAACTGCCAGACCCACAGCCACCATTTGCTGACCGAAGGTCGGGCCGTCCAGAGCATCCACGTCCGCATAGCCGTAACGAAGATAGGGATGAAACCGGCCGAACTGCTGGCTGGCGGTGATGGTTGCACCGGCTCCGCTGCTGATACCGAAGTCTTCCCGCTCATCCTGATGCCAGACCGAGAGGTGGACATGTCCTGCCGGTGGAGCCCCTTTTTGCCGGGGAACAAGATTGGTGTCCATGCCCCATTCGAAGATGGAAAACAGCTCGCCGTCGTAGGTGTCAAACCCCGACTCATGTGGGTCGGCGTTGGCATCGTGAAGAGCGAAACGGAAAAACATCTGTGGGTTTGGCTTGTACATCACAAATGCGCCAAGCCCCTGTAGGGGTAAGGGAATGGTCGTATTGGCGACGTTGTTCTGGTCCACAAAATCGGTCCGGTAATTCTTGAAGGGAAAGTAGTCATAGGCGGTCAACGGGAACAGATAGCCGAGCCGAAAACCGAACTTGTTCTGGATTCTCTGCTGGTACCAGAGTTCCCCCACCACCAGCTTGTCCACCCCGTAGGCGGTGCCGCCGGGGTAGAGAGAACCGTATTGGGTGAAGAGTGTCAGCGGCGTGAGATCGGTGCTGATCCTGTCCTTTTGAAATACCCCCAGGCCGAGCATGGAGTAAGTGGGGGTGTCTTTGCCGAGAAAGGTCCAGGTCCCGTTGAACTCGAGGTCGAAACCTGCGGCATCGTCATCTGTGCCGAAGGTGTTGTTAGCGTATTGATAGAGCCCCGCCCACTCGAGCAGGAACCTGATACCGTATTTCTCATCCAGGCCTGCCTTCCAGCCATTCCAGCCATCCATAATCCCGCCAATCCCTGGAATCTGGAAAAGGTAGTCCCGGTCCTCCTCCGACTTATCCAGGATTGAGATTATGGAACCGGGATTGTCCCTTATTGGGAAAACCTCATCGCTGTTTTCCCCTTCCGGCGAACCTTCTGCCCACACTGTTGCGCCACTGAAAAGTAGACCACACCACAGCATCGCAAAAAACATTGCCCTGATAAATCCTTTAGTACAATTTTTCATCCTCTCCCCCACTTTAGATTGTCTCTCCATGATGCAGCAGTACGATTTGCATCTGCATGTCACCGCCAAACCTGGTTCGACCTTTTGTTTTCTTCTGTTCTCCTGTTATGTCTGTGCAGATTGCTTAACTCCCCATGGCTTCCAACATCCTGAACGCGTTCTCATCAAGGTGCGGTTTGACCCCAACGCTCCCCTGGAAATGATCGCTTAGAGAAAACACCTGGCTGACCCGGAACAGGCTGCTGGCCGGGCCCTTGAGGTCCGCGCTCTGATACTTGAAGATGAACTGGTAGGATACAAGATAGCAGAGGAGTCCAACTGCCGTGGTGAGCAGCACGGTCAGGAGTCCTCCACGCCAATTCGGTAGGTCAAGCAGTTGATCTACCATGAAATCGTGAAAAGTTTACTTGTTCTGCGGTAAAAGTATGCTGCGATGATTTCAGCCAATTCAGGTTATGCTTTCCCGCCAAGGCCGTACTGTTATCCAGGAAAAGTGGTGAGTCTATAGTTTGTATTATCAACAAGAGCGGCTGATTATCAACAGCAATTGATAGTTTGGTTAATTGCTGGGTCTATTCTTGCGTTAGGTATGTGCATTGCAGAGGCTGTAGCTTTGAGGGGACAGCTGGTTGGGAGTGGTGGGTGAGCCTTGGCAAAGTTGCCATGGGACTTTGGGGTCATATGTTTATCCTAGGGCAGACAAACAGGCGGTAAGAGCGATTGTTTTTTTAAGTTTAGGATGAGACCGGTAGAAAAATAGTTTTTCTTGAGTGATCCTTTGTACCTTACTTTGCAGCAACCTCATTTGCGGACCATCTTCTCTGGCAGGAACCGACTTAGAGCTTGCCTGTCGAATGGCTGACGATTATGCTGGCAACCATCTTCCATACAGTTTCCGACGTATCGGAAAGCATAACAGGAAGTCAATAAAAGGATGTTGAAGTGTCTGTTAATATGCGTGTCTTTATAATTGAATGTCCTAATCCGATTGATCTACTGCAAGGTCGGAATGAGGGGAAAAGCCTGGAGCAGATCTGCAAGCTGGTCGGGCATGAAGTTTACTGTTTTCACCCAAAGTCGAAAGGGGATCTGAAGACGGTCTGCCGCTATATCTCAAGCATCGACCGCGAGCATGATGGCAGTGACAACCCGGACCTGCCCATCTGCATACACATCTCCAGTCATGGTGAGGAGGATGGCCTGTTTTTCGGGAAAGATCTGGTGAGTTGGAATGAACTCCTGGAAGCGCTGGAACCTGTCTGCACCAGGAAATCGATCTATAAAGGTGAAAATATCCTGACCATCTCCGCCTGTGAGGCAAAAGATCAGCGGTTGACCAAGCGGATCCAGAAAGCCGTGAAAGAAAACAAGGCGCTCAAACCGCCCAAACACCTTTTTGTCACGGCAGATGAGGATGTCTACTGGAGTGATGCAGCTGTAGCCTGGGCCCTGTTCTACAACAAAATTCCCAAGACGAAGCTGACCAAAAAAAAGAAGATTATTGATGTACTAGCCCTCATCAAAAACGCTGAATTGGGCTCCATCCACTATTACAGGTGGTCCGAGAAAAAGAGAAAATATCAGAGTTATAGCGCCAGCGGTAGGCTCAACCCGTAAACGACATGCTGAGGTCGGGGCAAAACGACCTCAGCGTAAGAAAAGACTGCAAAATGAGAAAGATTACTTTTTCTTCTTTTTATCTTTCTTGCCTTTTTTGACTTTTTTCTTTTCCTTGAGATCTTTCTCTTTCACCTTCTTGAGATCTTTCTTTTTCCCCTTCTTCTTATCCGCTTTGCTCTTGTCTACTTTCTTCTTCTTGTCTTTTGCCATGAGATCCTCCACAGCAGCTGGGGGTTGATTCTGCTTCCCTAAGAAAAACAAGGGGTTTGTCTATATGACTAATGGTCATATAATATTACCCAACTATCAGACAGAACGGGATGCTGTCAAGACGACAATGTGGTAAAAGGTCATATCATATTACCCAGTCGTGATGGCCGGATACAACCAAAGGTCATTGGCAAAGAACGGATAACCCAGGCCAACCCCATGACATTTATAGAATTCAAGAAAACTTTGCTGGATGCCGGGATTTCACTGCCCAAGTTCTGCAAACTGATCAAGGTCAGCGACAAAAATCTCCAGTCGTATAAGAAAAAAGGCGATGTCCCGAACACTATTGCCGTTATCGTCACCTGCTTTGCAAGAATGCATCAAGAGGGGATTGATTACCGCGGAATTGTCGATCAACTCCAACTCAAAAAGCAGACGAAAACCGGGGGGTTCAAAAAGAAATCTTCAGGAGTGGACAACCTGGCCAAAGAGACGGCACTCGCTCCGGGTATTGGAAACAGTTATGCGAGAGAGTTAAAGGCAGAAAAAAGAAAGAAAGCGGACTTGAAGTAAGAACATAGCTCTCCTGGCTTAGTGTGGAAATCATGATCAGGCCAACTTCTTCTGGACAGCGATTTTCACTTCGCTCTGACCTTTTCCAGGAGAATGAACCTCAAGACTGGCCAGGAAGGAGTTCAAGGTGCAATCCAGTTCAAGCAGGTTGGGGATCTCCTTGTGGCATCCATTAGCGATAGATCCAATGAGGGGCAATCAGTTGCCTTTTCTAATCACCAGGTAGACACCGATCACAGTGACGATGATTGCTGTAATAGATGCCAGAGAAAGTGTTTCACCAAAGAGTATCCAGGCTTCAATAGCCGTAACTGGTGGCACCAGATAGAAATAACTGGCCACTTTGGCGGTTTCTCCTTCTCTGATCATATACATGAGCAAAAGGATGGCGGTAACAGACAGGGCCAGAACCAGCCAGGCCAGTGCCATGACCAGTTGAGGGGTCCACTCCACCGTTCGTGATTCAAATGTCCACGCCAACACGGCCATAAGTAGGAACATACTTATGTACTGGAATAACGAACCAGCGAGCAGATTGCCCCCTTGACCAAAGCGCTTCTGGTAAATTGTACCAATTGATATCCCAAACAAGGCAGACAAAGCCGCCAGCATGGCCGGCCAGTTCAACTCTATGGCCTCCTGCGGCCGGGTGGTCAGCAGAACTGCGGTTACGCCTCCCAATCCCAGTCCCAGGCCCAGCCATTGAATCGGGCGAAGCCGGGCACCTAATACTCCCCACCCAAAAAGTGCAGTAAGCACAGGTTGAACACCAACAACCATGGACGTGATCCCCGCCGGCATGCCCAATTTGATGGCGGCAAATACGCCACCAAGATAGGTCCCGTGAACCAGGAATCCTGTGACCATCTGATGGCCGGATTGGCGAACACTCAAGGGTTTTGCTCTAAATGTCAAACATAGGAGGAAAAAAACAACTATCGTGATCGCCGCACGGATAAAAAGCAGGAAAAACGGTTCAATAAACGGCAATGCATACTTGGCTGCAATAAAGCCCGTGCTCCACAAGAAAACAAAAACAAACGGAATCAAGTCAGTGAATCGATTATTCATGAGGCTATCTCTGGCGAAAAAAAGTGCATCTGTTTTTACCCATGATGTTGATCTGTATCTCTATGTCGAGAAAGGCTGGTAATCCGCTAGCCGTAAAGTCGAGATAGCAGAGCATACCGTAACCTGATCTTCCCACCCTCCACCTGGAGCCTTACAATTAAAAGCTGAATTCACAATTTTGGTTGCCTGGCCTGACAGGCATTGCGCAAAACACCAGGTGAAAATTTGCGGGACAGGTATTTGCTTTTACAGATCAGGACTTCTTGTGTCAAGTTGGGTCTTTACAGGGATCGTCTGCTTGTAGCATATTTCTCTCATCAGACACCACCTGAACCAATCAGACTGATCTGTTTCTGCCAGTTTGAGCAGACTGAGCCGAGGAGTGTTTCATGCCAGGAAACAGGTTATCACAGAGTTGGCAGCAAAGGGCTGGTATAACCAATAACCAGTAGGTATACTTGCGAAACATTTGCTTGTAGTTATTTACATGGTCTTGGGGCTGCTGAACTCAATATCATGCTTTACCTGTTATCTGGGTGTTACTTTCATGACTGCGATAGATTTTCCTAAAAAAGCCAGGCTGCTTGTCGTCGACGATGAAGCAGGTGCACGAGAGTCGCTTGAAGCTATTCTTGAAGATGACTATCAGGTGGTCTGTGTCGAAGATGGGCAGAAGGCTCTGGCTGTCATCCAAAAAGAGGAATTCGACCTCGTTCTGCTCGATATGTCGATGCCCAAAATGACTGGCATTGAAGTCCTTGAGAAGATCAAGAGCCACGATAAGTCGCTTGATGTGATCATTGTATCGGCCATCGATCGGGCCTTGGAAGCGACGTCTGCTATTCAAAAAGGTGCTTACGACTATCTCACCAAACCTTATGACCCGGAAACCATTTTAACCAGGGTTGATCGCGCCTTGCAGAAGCGCCATCTCGAACAGGAGGTATCCTTCCTGCGTTCCGAAATGGCAAGGCGCTCTGAACAGTCGCAAATCATAAGTCAGTCTAAACGGATGCAGGACGTTTTCCTGACCATCAAAAAGGTGGCGGAAACTTCGAGTAATGTGCTGATTACCGGCGAAAGCGGCACGGGAAAGGAATTGATTGCCAGGGCAATCCACAACGCCAGCGAGCGGGCTCAGAAACCTTTTGTGGCCTTGAATTGTGCCTCGATTCCTTCAGAGTTGATCGAGAGCGAATTGTTCGGTCATGAAAAAGGTGCGTTCACAGGTGCTCACAACCGTACCCCCGGCAAATTTGAATTTGCCAATGGTGGAACCTTGTTGCTGGACGAGATTGCCTCGCTCAAAAGTGAATTCCAGGCCCAGCTGTTACGGGTCTTGCAGGAGCGGGAATTTACACGTGTTGGAGGGCACAGGGTAATAAAAGTGGATGTGCGAATTATTGCAGCCACCAACATCAGGTTGGAGGACATGGTCCGGGAAGGTACGTTCCGCGAAGACCTCTTTTTCCGGCTGAATGTGATTCCCATCAATGTGCCGCCATTGCGCCATCGTGAGGGAGACGTGCCTCTCTTGGCACAATACTTCCTGGCAAAGTTTAATCGTAAGTTGAACAAGAATATCAAGGCGATAACAACAGAGGCCATGGCGGTATTGGAAAAATATCCCTGGCCGGGAAATATCCGCGAACTGGAAAATCTGATCGAGCGCATGGTGGTCTTAGGAACGGATGATACCAGGATAGACCAGGGGGATCTGCCTTATGACGTCCTTTTTCACGAAGAGGCTGTGCATAATTTGCCAGGTCCCGAAGGGAGCAATATCGGGCTGCTACAAGCTCGCCACTCTTTCGAACTGAGCTTTATAATGCAGGCGCTGAGAAAGTGTAACTGGAACCAGACAGAGGCTGCACGGCTGCTGCAAATCCATAGAAATACCCTTATCCAGAAGATGAAAGCCCTGAACATCCGTCCCCGCGACTGAACAGAGAGGATAGGGGGAACTGTAGCACCTGGCAGCCTGAAAACCCGTTATAACAGTTCCGGACTGGGTACTGTCAGAACAGTGATCATATCATCCAGGGGCAGCTGGATGGTGAAGGTGGTACCGTGTTCCTTTTGGCTTTCCGCTTCTATCAGGCCCCCATGTTCGGTAACCACCTTATGTGTTATTGGGAGCCCCAGGCCGGTGCCGCTGTCTTTGGTGGTAAAAAATGGATTGAAGATCTGCGTGAGTTCGTTTGGCGCTATCCCCTGGCCAGTATCCTGGACAATGATCATGACCTTGCCGTCTGCCTGTTCGCTTGCCTGTTTTTCCGAATCAGTTGGTTTTGCAACAAAGGTTCTGATTGTCAGTCGACCTCCGGTGGGCATGGCCTGGATGGCATTTCGAATCAAATTGTTAAACGCCTTAATAAGCTGATTGGAATCGGCCTGCACCGGGGGCAGGTCATCTTGCAACTCCTGCTGGTATTCAATATCGCTGCACTGTAACTCTTCTTCAATTGTATCAATGGATTGTCTCAATAATCCGTTGATATCGGTGGCATTGAAGTCATACTTGGGAAATCGGGAGAGTTCCAGGAGTTCGTCGACCAGGAGATTGATCCGATTTGTCTCCCTGGGGACCGTTCGATTGAATTTCTCCAGAAATCCAGGTGTATTGACCTTGCGGGGAAGCAATTGAACAAATGTCTTGATGGCCGATAGCGGATTCCTGATTTCATGGGCCATTCCGGCAGCCAAGGTACCCAAACCGGCCAACCTTTCTGATTGGCGAATACGGGCCTCCAGTTTCTTGAGCTCGGTGATGTCGTGCAGGTTCAGTATGATCTCAAGAGGTTGCCCTTCGTCACCATGGAGAATGCTGGAACCCACCAAGATTGTCTGGGTTTCTGAGCCTTTGGTGATTTCAATCTCCCGGTGGGCAACCGCGGCTGACTGATGAATGATCTTCTGCACCAGCAAAACCAGCTGGGAGGACTCACCGAGGATGGCTGCAATGGTTTTTCCCTCAACCTCATTGACGGAAGAGAGTCCCAGGAGAGTCCTGGCAGCGGGATTAATGGTGCCAACTGTCCCTCTCATATCCACCGACAACAGACCATCGGCCATGGTGATCATCATTTTTTCGGTGTAGTCCTGGAGTCGACGGATCTCTTTGAGCTGCTCCTCCTGCCTTTCCTGGTGCGCCAGTATTTCTCTGGTCATTACAGCAAAATTGGAGGCCAGCACTTCGACTTCATCACCGGTTTTTACACCAATCTCATAGGTGAAGTTTCCCTTGGCGATATCCTTGGTGGCCCATACCAATTCGCCTAATGACCGGGTTACCCGTTGGGCACCCAACACGGATATTATGGTTCCTATGAATAATGCTATTAAGCCTACTCCTGAAATTATCCAGATCGTCTGGCGCATTTGCTGGTACATTGGTGCCAGGGATAACCCTATCCGTATGGTTCCCCATCGGTTCATCGAATCCGGGAGAACAACAGGAAGGGCGACATCCAGCCCTGGCTGCAACCCGATCCCCTCCTCAAATCTTTGAACAAGGGGAGAGTTGGCAGCGACTGCACCGAGGCTGATCGCATCTTTTAGCACTTGTCCCTGAAGGTCGGGCCGATTACTGAAACCAGCCACACGGTGCTCTTTGTCATGCACAACAACATAGAGGATGTTGGGGTCTTGAGCCGCCCGGTTGGCGAATTGTTCGAGGGTTATATAGTCGTAATTGAGCAGTGCCCTGGTGGAGGTGGCCACAAGACTTTGGGCAATGGCTTTTCCGCGCTGCTCCAGCTGATGACGGATGCCGCGATTCTGAAACCACACCAGCGTGAGAATAAGAACTCCAAGCAGCAGGATGAGCATGCCGGCATTGGCCAGAACAACTCGATACCGGAGGGGAATGAAGCGGGGTTTGCGGAACAGTCGAAGCTGCAGTGGCCAGTTATGCATGATAATTAAGCTGCCAAAGCATGGAGCTACAGAGTTGAAGTATCCTTCTTTATCCAGACTCGATGCAGAGGCATATAAGCGGCTCCTAAGGCACTTGGCTGGGCGCCTTGAACATGGGAAGTATAAACTCGATCAACGCTAGGATAAATTAATGGAATAATAGGCGCAGATTCCATTATCAACGCTTCTATTTCACGGTACAATACTGTTCGTTCGGTGGGGTCGCTTTCTCCTCGGGCAGACAAAAGCAAGCCGTTTACCTTTTCATCCTTGAATCCCATGAAGTTTGCCGGAGAACTGGATGCGAAAAGCGGATAGAAAAAACTATCAGGATCCGGCATGTCGGCAAACCAGACGTAACGATAAATCTGCACCTTGTCTGAATTGATATACGCTTCGAACTGAGACCAGTCGGTGATGTATTTTATTGTCAAGTCGATTCCCAACTCAGCCCATGCCTGGCGGACATAACTCAGCTCGGCCTGCGCAAAAGCGGATTTCGATCCGGAAACAATTTCAACAGAAATAGTATCCCCGTTTTTCTCTTGCAGGGTGCCATTGATGGTTGTCGAACCGGTCACGTGGTCTGCATCGGTACCCGATGGCTTTATTTCCCGATTCACACCAGGCATCCCTGGTGGCAGAATTCTTTCAGCCGGTTCGAACTGACCGCTGTAGACGTCATTCAGTAATTTCTCACGATTGATAGCTGAAGAGAGTTTATGGCGGAATTCAGGATTGTCTAAATTGGGGTGATCTACATTTAGACCATAGAACATCAGACTCAGGGCTGGTCGGTGGAACCACTGGAGATCTTTTTGTGAAGACAGTTTTTCCCGTATATTGCCCAGAACAAGCATTTCGTCGAGTTCACCGTTTTGAAAATCGGCTAGAATCTGATCAATCCCCACTCCGGGGTAAATCTTATACTCCACCTCATCCAGAAGGGCTTCCCCGGCGAAATAGTCTGAAAAACGTTCCAGCTGAATACGCTTATCCGGCTCCCAGGAGACAAATCGAAAGGGCCCGCTGCCCACCGGCTTTCGACCAAACTCCTCTTCCGACTTGAGTACTTCTGCTTTGGGTACAACTTTGGCCTGACACATGCCCAAAGCTGTAAGGAATGGTGCATGGGGTTCTTCCAGTTGGACTAATACGGTGTGCTCATCAACCGCCTGCAATCCCACCACCACATCAGTCTGGTGGTCACGATATGCTTTTGCTCCCTGTATTTTGAGCAGGTGGGGTAACGTCGCAGGGGAAGGGGTAACTCGCAGGAGGCGACTGAGTGAAAAGACAACATCTTCTGCTGTCACCTGTTCACCATTATGAAAATGGGCATTTTTCTGGAGGAAGAATCTGTAGCTCTTGCCTTTCTCTTCCACCTGCCAGGTTTCAGCCAAGGCTGGAAGCACTAAAAGATAAGGGTCGAAACGAACCAGGCCGTCAAAAAGCTGCTGGACAACCGCTGTACCATATTGGTCCTGTACATATGCAGGGTCAAGGGTTGCGGGGCTATTCAGCAAAGGTGCGTGATAGGTCCCCCCCGTTGTTGCCTGTTGATCGTTTTGATTATCTGTTTTTATCGTTCCTGCCTTTTCAGCTGACTGCTCACATGAACTGACAAAGAAAAGAACAGAGAAGCCGATGCAGATCAACATCAACCTCAGTAATCGGTACGAACCCATTTAACCTCCCCCTATCGATTATGAATAGTGGTGTAAGATATCAGATAATAGTTGGTAATGTAATAGCTTTATGTGACTGATGGCAAAAAGCAGTGTCAAGGATTCGGGTTTAATTTGTCAGGCATAGTCGATTTTGCTGAGCACTCTGATTCAGGCTTGAAGCAACAGGCTGGGATGACGCTAATGTGATCTCTAGCCGTATCGTGTTATTTTGACACAATTTAAGGGGGATATATGTACGTTGGAACAAACGGGAAACGATTTCAGGATGGGGCTGGATGTATAGCGTTCGTAACCGCTTTACATGACATGGGAACAAGGTTCTGAGAAGAGGGACCTGCAGGGCGAGGCGGCTTGGAGGTTAATCAAACAGTGTTTACCTCTTTACCTGGTTAAACGAGGGAATATCGCCAAACCACTGCCGGTTCTTTTGTAACTCTAGTGGCGAGGTTTTTTAATGCGTTAGGGATGAGGCAAGCGGTAGCACCTTACAACTTCCTGCCCCGCCCAGGCCAATAATGTTGACCCGGGCGACAAGGGTGCCGTGAAGTCGAAGGCTGGCTATGGATCATATAGCATGCTTCGTGCAAAAAACACGGTGGTTACATAAGTCTAATTGGATATTTCTATCTCAAATCAGAATCCTGCTCCTCCGTATGCAAAAACAGGTAAGGCAGAACTGGCAACTGCAACGCTGACGATAAAGAGCTGGATCATTACTTTTTTCATTTTCATTCTCTCCTGCTGAGTATTTCGCTGCTGCTGATATATCAAATGATAAAGAAGGCATAATGCTTGGGCAGATCCTGATTTTGGGCTGCGCCTAGCAAGAATCGCAGTGGTTACACAAGTCTAATTGGATATTTCTATCTCAAATTAGAATCCTGCTCCTCCGTATGCAAAAACAGGTAAGGCAGAACTGGCAACTGCAACGCTGACGATAAAGAGCTGAATCATTACTTTTTTCATTTTCATTCTCTCCTGCTGAGTGTTTCGCTACTGCTGATGTATCAAAATGGTTAAGGAGACATATGCTTGGGCAGATCCTGATTTTGGGCTGCTCCTAGCAAAAAGCACAGTGGTTACACAAGTCCAATTGGATATTTCTATCTCAAATTAGAATCCTGCTCCTCCGTACGCAAAAACAGGTAAGGCAGAACTGGCAACTGCAACGCTGACGATAAAGAGTTGGATCAATACTTTTTTCATTTTCATTCTCTCCTAGTGGGTATTCTCGATGCTGCTGTTGTTATCTGTTTATCCCTTTCAAAACCAGGAATGGGGTTGCTCGTCTTTGTCTCTCTAATGAGCAATGTCCATGCCAATTACTGTTGTCTCGTTGTTTTTGGGTAAGTGTTTGTATGTGCGTGGTAATATTGCATAATGCTAATATTTCGACAGCGTTGGGTGATTGAACACAGTAGTGTGAATTGAAATCAGTATGTCTGCGTAAATGTCTGAAATAGTGTGTTTATGCGAGGCTTGCACATAATACTGTGCTGTGCACATGAATGTGTGCAGCAGGTGAGGGCTGATGGATCGGTTTGTTATTGGGGGCAGGCCGGATTTGGACGAACTTGATTGGCTCGATGAGTGCAAGGAATAGGAGGTAACGTATTAGAATGATGAAATAACATCTTAATGTAGGTTGCTTTGACTATTCATCCGTGCCTTGCCGAATAGGCTGTCAGTTGTGCTGGCACCAAAATTGCAAATTTCCAGCCGTAGCAGTGAGGCTGTTTATAAAGTGATTTCGGGGCAGTCATGCCTGTGTGGCTTCACGCACGCAAGCCATGAGATGGAATAGGAGGTGAAAATGATACAAGAAGAATCGATCTTTGTCGTAGATGATGACCAAGGTATTTTGGATTCGTTTGATGCCATGCTGGGTGATGACTATCCCCTGCATATGGTGAACAACGGCGTCGATGCATTGGAGTATCTGGATCGGCATCAGCCTGGCCTGATGTTTCTGGATTTGAAAATGCCGCGGATGAATGGTTTGGAACTGCTGAAAAATCTGGCAACAAGGAATTTATCCACTGTCATCGTCGTTGTTACCGCGTTGCCGCAGGAGCAATACAAAGAGCTGGCCTACGAATACGGTGTTTACAGATACATTCAAAAACCCCTTGATGTGGACGAAGTGGAAGATATTGCCGCTGTTGTGCTGCACTGATTGTAAAGTAAGAGAAACGGATTACCATGCAAAGCAATATACTGTTCGTGGACGACGATGCATCTGTACTCGACGCTCTGGAGTGGACTTTCGCTGATGAACCCTATGGCTGCTTGACGTGCAAATCACCAGGGGAAGCCCTGAAGCTCATGGATGAAATTGATTTCGCCGTGGTTGTTTCAGATCACCGCATGCCTGAAATGTGCGGCACCGATTTGCTGGAGAAGATAAAACATCAGTGGCCGGCAACCATCCGCATACTCATGACTGCTTACCAGGAGATGAATATAATCCTGAACGCGGTCAACAAAGGGCATATTTACAACCTTATCTTTAAGCCTTGGGATGAAGTGGAGTTAAAGCGGATTATCCAAACAGCAGTTGACGATTATACCTTGAGAAATGGCGGCGGTATTTTCAGCCAACCGGTCAGTGAAGCCGATCAGTTGATTGAATTGAATCAAAGCCTGGAAAAGAAGAACCAGCAGCTGCTGGAAAGGTTGCAACAAGCTCAGAAAATGGAAGCATTGGGTAACCTGTCCAGCGGGGTTGCTCACGATTTTAATACTGTTCTTTGCGTTATCAATGGCAATCTGCAGATGGCAATGCTCGACAACTCTATCACCCCCAGTGTGCATGCCAATATCAGCCAGGCGCTGGAAGCTTCAGGTCGAGGAAAAGACCTTGTTTCACAGATCCTCTCCTTCAGTCGTGCCAGCGAAAGCTGTGGCAATCCGGTGAGGTTAAGGCCTCTTGTGAAAGAGGCGTTGGAATTTATTCAGGCGGCTTTGCCGCCAAACATCAAGGTTCGTCAGGACATCACAATTGAAAGTGAAAGGATTCAATTGGACCCCACCAAGGTATATCAGATACTGATGAATTTATGCTTGAATGCGGCGGACGCCATGAAGGGCAGAAAAGGGGTCGTTCACATCAGCTTAACCCGGACGCGAGGTGTAGAGGCAAAACAGGTTGAGAAGGTGAAAGTGCTTTCCGGGGACTACTTCTGCCTAACGGTGAGTGATAACGGTGATGGTATTGATGAAGCTGACCTGGAGCGGATTTTTAATCCGTACTTTACAACCAAACGGAAAAATGGTGGAACCGGGCTGGGGTTGGCTTTGATTAACCAGATTGTTCAGGATCAGGGGGGGCACATCGCTGTTCAAAGCGAGGTTGGCAAGGGATCAAGTTTTACTATCTATCTGCCTCTAATCGAGGATTCTCTCGTCAATTACGTGAGTTTTCAAGTGGTGTAGGTCAGATCTGACGCTATGCCTTCCTCTGTCAACCTTACAGAGACCTTTATCTTTTTCTGGAAGGGGGTACCTGGTTTGCCTGGTGGAAGTATAGAACACCCTAACTTCTTCCGATGATCTTTTACGTATTCGGCAATCATCTTCACGAGAGAAGAGATACGATGGTTTGCTCCTGCCTGAGCGAATCTCTACCTGAGATTGCACGATATCATCGTGCAATCATCCACAGAACCTGACATCTTTGTGGCCTGTCAGTGTGAAAGCCTGAACTCAACATCTGATCAGGCCCTGGTTTGAAGAAGCATTGGGTGCCTTCATTTAAGGTGCTGGCAGGATGTACAGATCTTCGGTTTGACAGTGTCTACAACGGTGACCTGTATCAAAACCCGAAACTAAGATACAATAATACTGAATGTATCTGGCGTCCTTCCTTAAGAATGAATCATTGTGATGTTAGTCATATGCCTGTGCTGAACTATTTTTCACGTCCCAGATTGGGAGAAAATATTTCGTATCGGGACGGATAGTCTCTAGCACACTCATCAACACAACCATCTACTCGTGTTTTCCACACGTGGATTATAGGTATGCTTAAACGTACGAACACAGTCGTATATCATACCCTGCTGATTATTCTTGTCGTATGCGTCGTTGAATGCTTGGCAGAGAGCCCGAAAAGAAAAATACGAGTAGGAATATTTAACAATCAACCCATAGTTTTCATCAATTCACAAAACACCCCTCAGGGTATTTATGTTGATTTATTGAATGAGATTTCCGGACAGGAAGGATGGAATATAGAGTATGTATTTGGGAGCTGGTCCGAAGGTCTGGATCGACTGAAAAATCAGGAAATAGACTTGATGACCAGCATTGCCTACACAGAGGAACGGGCCAATTACCTTGATTTCTCAAGTGAGAACGTCCTGAATATGTGGGGGCAGGTGTACCATAGTGACCAGCGTAATATAGATGATATCTTTGCTCTGCAGGGGCTGAGAGTGACCGCTTTGCGAGGTGGAATAAATAATATTCACTTTCAGGAATTGATGAGGCTGTTTGATATTGAATACACTCTGGTTGAGGTCAATTCCTATGCGGAGGCAGTAGAGTTGGTTGCATCCCAAAATGCCGATGCTTGTGTGCTCAACAACATTCAAGGCTATGTATACAAGAATACACATAATATTGTTGCCAGCCCGATTGTATTCAACCCCTTTAGATTATTGTTCGCTGCCCCAAAAGGAAGGAATGGCGATATCCTTACTACTATTGACGGGTATCTAAACAAGTGGAAGAATGATCCGAAATCTGTATATTTTACATTGTTAGAAGACTGGCATGCAGGGGTGGAAACTGTGAAATATTACATCCCGAGGTGGATGAAATATTTGGCAGTTATCAGCGTGGCCGTAGTAATTGTATCGCTATTCTGGATAAGTTTACTCTATTTTCAAATTAGCATCCGCAAAAGGACCGAAAAAGCACTGGAAGAAAGTGAGAACAGATTTCGAAGTTTATCCGACGCCACATTTGAAGGTGTTGTCATTACTCACGGCGGCATTATTATCGAGGCAAACACTTCGGTCTGCAATACGTTAGGTTACGACCCTGACGAAATAATTGGGAAAAAGATTGTCGATATTATACTTCCCGAAGAAAAAGCGAACGTAGAAGGGAAAATGCTCTCTGGGTATGAGAAATCCTATGAGACCCGCTTTCGTAAAAAGGACGGCTCGATTGTATCAATTGAAGTCCAGGGAAAGATGTTCTCGTATAAAGGGCAGGAGGTTCGAGTAGCCGCTGTCCGTGACTTGACAGAACGCAAGGAAGCTGAATTGGAGCGGGAGAGACTCATTGTGAGTCTACAGGATGCTCTCGCAGAAGTTCAGACTCTTCGCGGTATATTACCCATATGCAGTTTCTGTAAAAAAATCCGGAACGATGATGGATATTATGAGCAGATCGAAGCATACATTCATCGACATTCTGGAGTAGATTTCAGTCACACCGTTTGCCCTTCATGTTTTAAGGAAAATTACCCGGAAATGTATAAAGAAATCCATCAAAAGAAAAAGTGATAGGGAGTAGATTCTTCCTGATATTTTCGAATGCGATCGTATACCTTAACCTAGCAGATTAGAGCGTGCCTTCATGGAGGAGACTATCAGGTCAGATTACGAGTTATAAAAAAGTACGTGTTGGTCTCTACTCAGTGTCTACTCAATTGTGGGGAACTTCCGACTCGTGTGAAACGCGTGGTTAGGTAAATTCTATTTTCATGAGGTCTGGATGTACGAATTTATACTTGAGCACCCTCTTTACTTTTTCATTGCTTACTATCTTTGATGGCGCCTCACTTGAGCCAGCAAAATTAGGTGTCTTTTCGCCACTAGCTTGAGCTGCTTGGGTATAAAATGCTCTTTTGGTTGGGTGCGTATCGGCACAACAGTTAAAAACCTCACCCCAAACTCCATCTTCGATAATTTTGGTGATAATGCCGATACAGTCGTCACGATGAATCAAGTTTACTTCGGAGTCCGGATTTTTGACAATCTTGCCATTGCTAAAGAACTTCCCTGGATTTCTCGAGTAGCCAACCAGGCCACCAAACCTAAGGATTGTTGTTTTAAATGTATTGCAATTGCTGAACATCTCTTCAATTGTAACCAGTGGACTTTGCTTTAAGGCAGCAACGTTTGATTCGGTAATGATCTCTTGCCTGTCCATGTAAACAGATGTAGAGCTGACAAAAATGACTCTTGCAACTGCTGATTTTTCTATTTCAGCTATCAAGTCAGCAAAAGCATGAATGTTTTTGGATGGGATATTGATGAGTAAGATGTCTGATTGAAGGAACTTTCCGATCTGTCCAGAGATATTCTCGATATCGATAATGAAAGGCTCGATACTGTTCTCTTTTAGAATAGCTAGCTTGGCCCCTGATGTCGTTGAGGCATTTACACAGTAACCCTTCTGGACGAGATGCTGCGCCAGTGGCAGGCCAAGCCAGCCACTTCCTAATATGCTTACTGATTGAATGGCTATCTCCTTTTATCTCTTTAGGAAGTTTAAATGTTTTTTTTACAGAGGGTGGATCAGGGCGGTGAGCTTTGGTGAACCCACACGAACGTCTTTTCGCCTTTGCCACCGTTTCCCTTGCCGGGCGGAGCAAAAAGGAAGGTCAGTGAGGAACCGGTCCTTGATGGCGACTAAGGAAGCAATCTTGACTTGATCCCCTCGGTATAAAGATAATACTGGAGAAGCTTGGTACTGGCACTAAATTGTGCCAACAGCATGCGTGGCGAAACTGCCTCCTGGTAACCCACTAAGATAAATCGGCAAAGGAGGTACAACATGGCATTATCAGACCTGTTACCGACAAGGAGAAGGGGCAATTTGCCCAGAAGGGAAGCAGACTGGACCGATCTCACTTCGCTGCAAAAGGAGATGAACCGGATGTTCGACAACTTCTTCAGCGACTTCAGTCTGTCACCGTTCAGGGAATGGGAAGAGCGCCTGCCTCGATTTTCCCCGAGTATTGATGTTTCTGAGACAGCCGAGAGAATCAAGGTGACCGCCGAATTGCCCGGAATGGAGGAAAAGGATATTTCCGTGACCCTCGAGGATGACCATCTCTTGCTGTCCGGCGAGAGGAAACAGGAAACGAAGGAAGAGGGCGAGGATTACTGCCACCGTGAGATGTCCTATGGTTCCTTCCGGAGGCTGATACCCCTTGATGCGAAAATTAATGCCGACAAAGTCGAGGCCAGCTTTAAAAAAGGGGTGCTGACCATTACTTTGCCGAAACTTCCCAGTGAAAGAAGCAGAAAAGGCAGGTTGATAGAAATCAAGGGAGAGTAAGCGTCACCAGGATGGTGTCTACTTCTCCCCTCGTCAGGAAAGAAGCAGAAATTACCAGGAAGCAGTTTTGCCGCAGCTTTCTCCAACTACTCGGAACCTATACGCGTTACCCAGGGTTACTCTTGGGGGAATATTCTCCGCGAGCAGGGGAGGTGTGGGAGATCGGGCGCAACTTTTGACATGATCCACTCCTTAAATGATGGTTCTGCTTGAGAGCATGCGCGTTTTGAGTCCAAGCCCTGACTAGTCCGTGCAGGGTAGTATTCCAATTACTTTATCTTGAGTTCATTAGCCCTGGATACAAATCCAAGGGGCATATCATGCGGTTTCCTGAAAAATTCTCTATCACGATTACCAGTTCCAGTGTGTCAAAAAACGTTCAGGATTGTTATGGAAGTTGATGGGAATTGCTAACCACCCATTCCTGGACTCCAGCTCTGGCGAATATCGCTGTTTGGGGAATTACGGAACTATGGTAATTTATATTTTTGATGAGGTGTTACTGATATCCGATGTAGAATATTCCTGACATGATTCGACGTCGTGTGAGAGTTTGTGCCCACCCTCAAGTCACCCGCTTTTTCTCCATCGGTCCAATGCACCTACCGTACTGTTGTAGCAGGAAGGTTGTTGGTGCAAATAGTAAGAATCCTGCAATACCGGTCGTCCTGTGGTTTGTTTTTAAAGGAGGGGGAATATGTTAAATGATAACTCTCTGGTAAGCAATCAGAACCTGATTCAAGTGGTAGGAGAAGCTAAACTCAGACAATTGCAGCAGCGATTCTACGAGGCGACAGGCTTTGCCAATGCCTGCCTTGATCCCGATGGGCACCTCATCTCCTATGCAGGTGAGGCTGAGCCCGTCTGCATGGACATGATTCGGACCACCCCCCTTGGTTTGCACAGATGTCGGGAATTGGTCAATGAGAGTTGCACATGTGGGAATGGCAAGAAAACTCGTGTCTTTCGATGCCATGCTGGCCTGTTGGACGGTAAAATCCCCATCACGGTAGGGAGCAACAACTTGGGTTTTCTGGTTATGGGGCAGGTCTTTGATGCGCCCCCATCGAAGAACAAGGCTTTGCTTTATGCCAGGGAACTCGATCTTGAGCCGGAAGCGTATTGGTCCGCACTGTTGAAAGTCAAGGTTATGCCCAGAGAGCAGATAGAGGCTGCGGCTCTGCTTCTCGAGTTCATGGCCAGTGAAATAGCAACCATGGCATGCACCAATATGCAGCTCCAAAAAGAGGTTCTTGCCAGAAAGAAGACCGAAGAGAGACTTCGCCACGTCAACAGGGAACTGCTCGATGCTAATGAGGCATTGCAGCAGGAACGAAACCTCTTTGTTACTGGAAATGTCGTTGTAATGAAATGGCAGAACAAGGACGGTTGGCCGGTAGAGTACGTCTCGGCCAATGTCAAGGGGTTGCTTGGATATGACGTTGATGATTTTCTGTCCGGCAAAATTGCTTTTGCGGACCTGGTCTACCCGCCCCATCTCGACAGGGTAAGAGAGGAAGTGCAGTCCAATACCCACAAGGGAGTTAAACGTTTCACCCATCTCCCATACTGCCTTATGGGCAAAAATGGGCAGATAATTTGGGTTGAAGATTTTACTACCGTCCAACGAAATGAGAAGCAGGAGGTAACGCATTACCAAGGTTACCTGGTTGATATTACATCGCTAAAGGATAGTGAGGAAAAGTTTCGCCTGCTTGTGGAACACGCACAGGATGCGATTTTTCTCACAGATACCACAGGCCGTATTCTCATGGTCAACGAGCAAGCATGTAAATCCACCGGCTACAGTAAGGAAGAGCTGCTGACCATGACCTCGGATCAGATTGAAGTTAGTTACTCAAAAGCACAGATTGGGGATGTTATCCAGGACCTCAGTCAAGGGAAGGCGTACAGGGATTTGGGTCTGCACAGAAAGAAAGATGGAACAACATTTCCTGTGGAAGTTGACCTGTGCTGTTACACAACCAGGGAAAATACATTTGTGCTGGGGCTTGCCCGTGACATTACTGAGCGCAAGAAAGCAGAGCAGGCATTGGTTGACAGTGAAAAAAAATTCAGGAGCATATTTGACTTCAGCCCTATCTCCATATGGGAGCAGGACTTTGCAGAGGTGAAAAAGTATATCGATAACCTGTCCCAAACAGGGATTATCGACATTCAGTCGTATTTTGAGTCAAACATCGATGTCGCCCGAGCACTAGCCCGAACAATAAGGATAGTGGACCTTAACTCCACAAGCCTGAAGCTTTTTGAAGCAGATACCAGGGAACAACTGCTCAACGAGTATGCATATGTGTTTATAGAGAAAGAGTCTCTTTCTCTTTTTATCGAGGCTGTATCCGAACTTGCCAGTATCGGTTATTCAGGATCGCAGCTATACAACGTGAGAACACTCAAGGGGAACAAGCGCGTAATCCGGGTCAGAGGTGTGATTGTTCCCGGAAGCGAAGCTGACTGGTCGAGGGTGCTGTTCTCCATGGGTGACGTGACAGAATTGCTTGACGCTCAACGACAGGCGGAGACGGCGAATCAGACCAAGTCCATTTTTCTTGCCAATATGAGCCATGATTTGCGAACACCCATAAATGGAATTTGGGGGACTTTGCAGCTGCTTAAGGCAGAGACGCTGGATAAGAGGCCGCGGAGATATGTTGAGATGGGCATCAATTCCTGTAAGCGGCTGACTGGGCTAGTCTCTGATATACTTGATATCACAAAGATAGAAGCCGGAAAGTTGATCCTTCAGCCGAGACCGTTCAAGCTCCAGGATGTTTTGGGCGGTATACATACTATGTTTTCCTTCATGGCTTCTCAAAAGAATCTCACTCTGAAGTTTACTCATCATGCAAACGTTCCGGACGTATTATATGGAGATGACAATAGATTGTCTCAGGTCTTGATGAATCTTGTCGGAAATGCAATCAAGTTCAGCCTGGAAGGTGATGTTCATACCGAAGTTTCAGCAGTACATCTGGTAGATGAGAAAGTCACTCTGCTGATCACGGTATCTGACAGTGGCATTGGAATCGCTGAAGATAACATCCCAGACCTCTTTAACTCCTTCACTCAGATGAGAACCAAGGCGGTCGAACAAGGAGCGGGGCTTGGCCTTGCCATCGTCAAACAACTTGTTCTCCTGATGGAGGGTGGAATATGCGTGGTGAGCCAGGAAGGTGAAGGAACAACCTTTTATCTGAACCTACCTTTTGATCTTCCGGAGCAGCCTGCAGCTGAGGTCGCCATCCACAGGCCTGGGGATCGGACAACACCCATTGGTTCTTTTGATGCCCTGGTCGTTGAAGATGATTTTGTCAGCAGAGTCGTCGTTTCTAACATACTGGAGAATATGGGTGGCCGGGTTGATCAGGCTGGAACCGGGGAAGAAGGCTTAAGGCTGGCCAGGGAAAAAGAGTATGATGTCGTGTTTATGGATATCCAGCTGCCGGATATGAACGGTCTTGAGGTGACAAGGGCGCTTCGCAGCAACCCTGGTGTAAGCAAGGCGACCGTCCCTATTATTGCCATGACAGCAACTGCAATGGCGGGTGACAAAGAAAAATGTATCGAAGCCGGTATGAACGACTACATCACAAAACCTGTCGAGGCCAGCCTCCTGCATACTTCTGTTCAAAGGTATGTCGGCTTATGGGAGAATCCATAAATCTCAGGAAGAGCCTGGCGGAGGGATTGTCCGGATGTTTGGGTTATGGGAAGAACTGTCATTGCGCTGCTGCTTTGGAGCGGCCATTTCTGTATTTGAAGAATACAAGCTCGGTAGAACGAATGGAGTCGACTAAATACTAATCTGTTGATAATGCCTGAACCCATAACCCAGCTTTCTACCATTCCGGTTATCCTGATCACCCTGGGTTGCTTGTTCCTGCTTGGTCTTATTGCCGATCTGCTGGGAACCTACACGCCTTTACCCCGGGTTACTCTTCTTTTGCTTTCAGGGCTTGCCATTGGCCCTTCGGGCCTAGACCTGCTCCCGCCTTTCACAGAGGTCTGGTTTCCGGCTCTCACTGTGATATCCCTTTCCATGATCGGTTTCCTTTTGGGGCAGAATTTCACCTTGGAAGCAATGCGGGAGCTGGGGCGACCTGTTTTGATGATGTCTATCCTCGGGGCCGTTTTTACCGCTTTTCTGATTTTTATCGTGCTGTTCTGGTGTGGTGTGCCACTGGATATCTCACTCTTGCTGGCAGGGATTGCGCCGGCAACGGCCCCCGCCGCTACCATGGACATTGTCCATGAATACGAATCAAAAGGCAAATTCACAGAATACCTGCTGGATATCGTCGCAATCGATGATGCCTGGGGGCTTTTGGTTTTTAGTTTCCTGCTCGCAATTGCCCAGGCGTATTATGGTGGCGGAGGCGTGGTTGAAATAGTTGTTGCAGGAGCATACGAAATTGGTGGAGCGATTCTCCTTGGTCTGTTTCTGGGGGTGCCGATGGTTTACCTCACCGGCCAAATTCGTCCGGGCGAGCCCACCCAGGCCGAGGCGCTTGGGCTGGTGCTGTTGAGTTCCGGGCTTGCCGTGCAATTGCAGGTTTCCTATATCCTGACTGCCATGACTATGGGAATGCTGGTGGCGAATATGGCGAAACATCATGAACGACCTTTTAATGCGATAGAAGGTTTTGAGTGGCCATTTCTGATTCTGTTTTTCCTGTTGGCCGGAGCTACGCTGGAAATTGACGCTGTTGCCCATCTGGGATTTCTGGGCCTTGGCTATATTCTTCTTAGAACTCTGGGGAAAATAGCCGGAACACTGGTTGGAGGCTGGGTGAGCGATACAGAGGTTACCGTCCGACGATGGATGGGCTTTGCCCTGTTGCCGCAAGCAGGAGTTGCCATAGGCATGGCGCTCCTGGCAGGCCACCGTTTTCCCGATATCAAGGATACGATTTTGACAGTTATTATCGGCTCATCGGTTATTTTCGAGTTGCTGGGGCCGCCGATTACGCGAAAAGTCCTCAAGCATGTTGGGGATATAAGGTGATGATTTCTCTTATAGCCACCCCAGGCGGGCAAGACAGCTAGACTCCTTGGAATCCTGTTATGGTAAGAATATCATAAGGTATTATATTCTAAGCGAACTGTATCGACCAAGGGACAAGCCTGCGTCTTGACCATTGGTTCTATCCCTGGGGTCGGTTGATCCCCTTGGGGTATGTCAGCAATTTATTACCACCGATACCTTCACGTTTGACAGACTATGAAAACACTTTTTGATGAGACAACCATTGGCTCGATGGGTTTGAAAAACAGGCTCTGGCGCTCGGCGACCTGGGAGAATATGGCCGATGATAAGGGGCATCTGACGGAGCGGCTTCGGGCTGTGTATCACGCTCTTGCCCGCGGCGGCGTGGGCACCATCATTACCGGTTATGCTTTTGTACTGGAGGAGGAACAACCCAACCCCGGCATGATGGGTATTTATGACGACAGCTTTATCCCTGAATATCGTGAGTTGACCAGTGCGGTGCACGCCGAGGGGGCCAATATCGTCATGCAGATCGTCTATGGCGGCTCCACCACCGGTTTCAAAGTCGGCGATCGGGATATCATGGGGCCTTCGGAGGTGCCACATCCATCCCAGGGAGTGGTTCCCCGGGAGATGAACCGGGATGATATTGCCAGGGTCGTTGAGGCATTTGCCCAGGCCGGACGCCGGTGCAAGGCGGCGGGTTTTGACGGGGTACAGCTGCATGGCGCCCACGGTTACCTGCTCAGCCAGTTTCTCTCCCCCTATTTCAATCGCCGAACCGATGAGTATGGCGGTACAATTCATGATAGAGCCAGGATCATCTACGAGGTGCTGGCAGCGGTTCGGGCGGCGGTGGGGCCTGATTATCCGGTTTTTATCAAGATGCACTGCACCGATCATTGGGACGAACACGGTCTGAGCGTCGAAGACAGCCTGCAGGTGGCGCTTGAGCTGGAACGGCGTGGCATCACCGGCATCGAATTCAGCGGCGGTAACCCGGACAGCACCAACTATCCAGGTAAGGCACCGATCCGAAATAAAATTATCGCCGAAGAGAAACAATCATATTTCGCCTCGGAGACGGCACAAATTGCCAAACGGCTGACTGTCCCGGTAATTTCCGTGGGTGGCCATCGCAGTCCCACCAGGATGAAGGAGTTGCTGAACACTACAGATATTGGCTATTTTGCGATGTCCCGTACCCTGCTCAGTGAGCCGGAGCTGGTGAATCGCTGGCAACGGGGTGATTTCGGCAGGCCGCGCTGTGTCTCCTGTGGCAAGTGTTGGGATGCGGCTGGCAACATCTGTATTCTGGACAGGGAAAAGAAGGGCTCCGATGACAACTAGGCTACTTTGTTCATTGGTTTTGTTTGTGGTGCTGGTCTGCTCCGGCTGCATCGGCCAGCGGGAGAAGCCCGTGCAGGGGGAGTTTGCCTTCGCTGACACCGATCTGGTGCTGCAGCTTCCAGAGAACTGGCAGTCCGTGGCCATCGCCGGCTCTCAATGGCCGCTGCTGGCAACCGAAATCGATTATGGCATACGCCCCAACGTCCGGTTGTTGAAATATTCCGTCAGTCCCCTTCAGTACGACGAGGTTGAGGCGTTTTTCAAGACAGAGCAGGGAACCGACACCGATTACCGGGTGCTGGCGGAGGACAGCTTCACTGTCGATGGCTTTTTAAGCGGCCTGAAGGTGAAGGCAACCAGGAAGAATGCCGATAATATCCCGATTGTCCATTTCAGCTACTTTCTGGTGGGAGATCAGCGAAGCTATATCCTTTATGCCACCTGTGCCGAACCGAGCCTGGCCCAGCTCGAGCCGCTTTTTGACACCATTATCGGCTCGGCAAGAATTATCCCTTAACCAGCCTGTAGCTGCACCTCTTGGGGCCTTTCCTTGAACCTGGAAAGGCCGATCCCCACCACGCTCATCAGCGCGAAGATGGTCATGCAGGTGTGCATGCTCTTCAGGTACTCCAGGTAGTTGGCGCCGGTGATCGGCTCATCGCCCATAAACAACGAGATGACCGCGGTGTTGATGACCATTCCGGCCAGAATACCGCCGGTACGCATGGTGCCGGAGATACTCGAGGCTGTACCGTAGTGGCGCGGTTCAACGCAACCCATCACCACCTTCAGGTTTGGAGAGGCGAAGATGCCGAATCCGACGCCCAGCAACACCATGATGACAATGATGGTGATAAAGGAGGTGGCCTCGTCCATCAGCAGGGTGCCGAAAAGGCCCACGGCGCAGATCGCCATACCGATGGTGGCAACTTTTCTCGGTGAATAGATGTCCGCCCAGCGCCCGGCAATAGGTGAAAAGATTGCCTGCAGGCAGGGCGTTACCATCAGCACGAAGCCGGCCTGCTGGGCGGTCAGGCCCTTGACATATTGCAGGTAGAGGACAAAGAGAAAAATAACACCGAACGAGGCGCCGTAATTGATCAGGGTGGCGATGTTGGTGAGCGTAAACGATCTGTTCTCCTTGAGCAATCGCACATCGAGCAGGGCGTTGTCCTTTTTTTCCTCGCCTTTCAGAAATAGCACGATACCGGCCAGACCCGCCAACGCAACCAGCCAGGCATAAATGATCACATTGAACTGGGTTGCCCCGAAGACAAGCAGCAAAAGGGAAATGAGATAGACCACGCTGCTGCTCCAGCCAAAACTCTCACCCTTGGCACCAACCCATTCGCCTTTCAGTCTGAGCAGAGTCAAAATCAGCACGATAACCTGCAGGGGTACCAGCAGGTAAAAAAGCCAGCGCCAGCCAAACTGGGTGGTGACGGCACCTGCCAGGGAGGGACCGGCGGCCAGGCCGAAGTAGGCAAAGCCGGCGACGATGCCAAGTGCCCGGCCGCGGCGCTCTGGAGGAAACACTGAGGTCAGGATGGCGAGACTGGTCGAGTTGATCATTGCCGCACCGACACCCTGGAAAAATCGGAAGAAGATGAAAGCTTCAATGCTGGTGGTAAAGCCGATGGCGAGGGTGGAGATTATAGCCATGACGATACCGAGATTAAAGATCAGCTTTCTGCCATGGATATCGGCAAACCTGCCGAGCGGGATCATCAGTCCGGCGAGGGCGAAGATATAGGTAACCTGCACCAGGCTGAGTTGCGCGGCGCTGGCGCCGAACTCCTTGCCTATCGCCGGAAGGGCGATGCCGACGGATGAGGCCATCAGCGGCGTAATGAACTGTACGCAGGAGACTACGAACAAGACCAGTGAGGCAGGTATCGTTCCGGCAGCCGGTGCCTGGATGTCATTGCTCATAGAGTGCCTCCTTGGCGTTGGCGATCATACGGTCCATCTGGGCCAGGATGGTGGCGCACTCCTCTTCGGAGAATCCCTTCATGAAGATGTAGAGTGATTTTTCAAATGAGCGCATCAGCTGCTGGGTAATTTCGGTTGCTCTCGGGGTGGCGCTGACAAGGTTCTGCCGCCGGTTTACCGGGTTGGGTTTGCGGGTGACATAGCCGTGCTGCTCCAGTTGGTTGATGGCCCTGGCCGTGGTGCCCTTGTCGATGGCCAACGCTCTGGAGAGGTACTCCTGGGTGACCGGTTCGTTTTCAAAGGTCAGCTTGGCAAGAAAGGGAAACCAGCTTGGCTGGATGCCCGCTTCCAGGATATCTCCCCGGCACATGCTCATCTGCAGTCTGTGCAGCATGGCAAACCGATGTCCTAAGAGGGGTATTGGTGAAAATGGGTGTTCGTTCATGGCGGTGGTGATGAAATAAATGTTGTTATTGCAACAGTTGTCACTGCAACAATAGTGGTGGGCTGCTCATTGTCAAGGAAGGATTGCGTGAATAGTCTGAAATGACAGGGCCAAAGTAGACAGCGGTGGATTCGCCGGTCGCTTGGGTGGGCTTTTGGACGGAGGCCTTTTTTTTGAACGCGGTAACCGGTCTCAAGAAACGCTGCAAATTCAGGGAGGAAATTGCAGCGGTTCCGACCCTGTGCTACACTTTCAGCAGGCAGGGCCGTGTTTTTCGCCTCTGGCGATTATCGCTTCAGTCCCGATTTTTGCCGATAGCGTCCAGGATAGCTGCCATATCTCTCCTAACCCCAGGGCTCAAGAACTTATATGTCGGCACGTTCATTCATGCATGAATGCCGCAAGTTTTTTAGAACATCGATGTGGCTCGCGCTGTTGACCGTGCTGCTCTGGTCGTGTTCCGCTTTCGGTGAGCAACCAGCCCCGGAGCAATCCCCTGAGGCGGTGGACCAGGATGAGATCCGCCGGGTCCTGCTGATCAGTTCCTACCATCCCGGGTTTCCCACTTTCTTTAAGCAGGTTGAGGGAGTACGTTCAGTCTTTGCCAAGGCGGACAACGTGCGGCTTGATGTGGAGTTCATGGACAGCAAGCGCTTCGGGGAGGAGGCCGGCCGGAACTTCCTCCTCAATGCCCTGCCTGCCAAGCTTGAGCAGTTGCCGCGCTATGACGCGATACTGGTGGCCGACGACAACGCATTAAGCTTTGTGCTAGACCATCAGGTACAGCTCTTTACCGATCTGCCCATAGTCTTTTTCGGCATCAATAATTATGAAAAAGCCGTGCAGTTGAACAGCAACCTGCTGGTCACCGGTGTGATCGAAACAGTGTCCATGGCCGAGACCATTGAACTGATGTTGCAATTGCGGCCCAGGGCCCGGGAGGTGGTGGCGATTGGCGATGCCACAGCCAGCGGGCTTGCTGATCTCCAGCATTTCAAGTCCATGGCAGAGCTTTTTCCTGAGCTTGAGCTGCGGGTCATGACGCTTGCCGAGTACACCTTCTCGGAGCTGGGTGCTGAATTGGCGAAAATCACTGACACCAGCGCGGTGTTGCTGCTTTCTGCCTATGTGGACAGGGAGGGCACACGTCTCACCTTTGAAAAGAGTCTGCAGACCATTCTCGCTCACATCGATCAGCCAATTTTCCACCTTTGGTACCACGGTATCGGCGGCGGGTTGCTTGGTGGCAAGGTGATCAGTCACCGGGAGCAGGCCCGGGTGGCGGCGGAAATCGTCGTGGAGATCCTCGGCGGGGAGGAGATTGCCGGTATTCCCGTGGTGACGGAAAGTCCGAATCAGTTTGTCATCGACCATCAGGTGCTGAAGAGTTTCGCCCTGGACGAAAAGGTACTTCCGGCAGGGACGATTTTTATCAATCAGCCAACCTCATTTTACCGTGACCACAAGAGATTGGTCTGGGGTGTGGCATCATTTTGCGTGTTACAGACCGCAATCATCCTGCTCCTGATTTATTCCATGTACCGGCGAAATATTGCTGAGCGGGAGCTTCGTGAGAGTGAGGAGCGCTACCACTCGCTGTTTGCCAAAAATCACTCCGTAATGCTCCTGGTCAATCCCGAGACCATCTCTGTTGTCGATGCCAACCCTGCGGCCTGTGCTTTTTACGGTTATAACAGGGATCAGCTGGTTGGTATGAAGATCAGCGATATCAACACGTTGAGTGAGGAAAAGCTGAGGGGGATCGTCGCAGAGCTCGATGGTCACCGGCAAAACAAGCTGGTCGTCAAGCATCGTCTTGCCAGTGGTGAGGTGCGTGACGTGGAAGTCTTCACCGGCCCGATACCGTTGCGGGGGCGACAGGTGTTGTGTTCCATAATTCATGACATCACAGACCGGAAGCGTCTGGAAAAACAGCTCCTGCAGTCCCAGAAAATGGAGGTGATCAGCACCCTGGCTGGGGGAATCGCCCATGACTTCAACAATATTCTGGCCGCAATCGTCGGCTATGTGGAGTTAGCCAAAATCGAACAGCCTCCGGGCAGTGAGGCCGAGGAGTATCTGAATAATGTCTTGACTGCTTGTGAGCGGGCGCGGGAGATCATTGCCCAGATTCTGGACTACGGTAAAAAAGATAGCGAAGTTAAGAAACCCACCTCCATGCGCCAGGTTGTGCTGGAGTCCTTGAGCCTTCTCAGGGCAACCCTGCCGGCCACGGTGGAAATCAAAACTGAAATTGCCGATAACGAGTGTACGGTCGATGCCAATGTCGGCAAGCTCCACCAGCTGGTCCTCAACCTGTGCACCAACGCCAGCCAGGCCATGGAGCGCAGTGGCGGCGTGATGTCGGTCAAGCTGGACAGGGTGGACCTGAAGCAGGGGGACCTGAAAGACGTCCCTGAGTTGGCTCCCGGTGAATATGTGCAATTCTCGATCAAGGACACCGGGGCGGGGATCGAACCGGAGATTCGCTCCAAAATCTTCGATTCTTACTTCACCACCAAGGTAAGCAGCCGGGGCTCGGGGCTGGGGCTGACCGTTGTGACCGGAATAGTGCAGGGGATGCAGGGCTATATTGAAGTGGATAGCGTTCCAGGGGAGGGAACGCGATTTGATGTCTATCTTCCTGCCTACACCGGGGCCATCCCTCCGGCCGAAGAGGTGAAGCTTGAACAGGCTACAGGGAACGAACGGATCCTGGTGGTGGATGATGAGGAGGCCATCATCGACATCATGCGGCAGAAGCTTACCCGGTTGGGTTACCGGGTGGTCGCAACCACCAGCAGCGAGCAGGCCTGGCAGCTCTTCAAGTCCAATCCCCAGGCCTTTGACATCGTCCTGACGGATCATACCATGCCCGAGCTCACCGGTGAGACGCTTGCCCGCAGAATCAAACAGCTGCGGGCGGATATCCCGGTGGTGATCAGCTCGGGGTACAGCTCGAACATAGAGCTTGACAGCAGCGAATCACATATAGACGCCCTTCTCAACAAACCGGTGGATGACAGGGCGCTCGCCTCAATGCTCAGAAAATTGCTGGGCACCCATCCGGCATAAGTTGGTTGCCTTTCTTATTCCGGCTGAGCGTCACCTTTGTCACCCTGCATCAGTCGATATACTTCCGCCAGTCCATTTGCCGAAAGGTTCCATGCAGCATATGATCGTCATCCACAACTTCAACCGCCAGTAGTGAAAACGTTTTTTCAGCAGCGGGAATGACGAGATCCGGAGGGCAGACATCATCTTTATCGCCGATCACCAACAGGGTCGGCACCTCGATTGGTCTGGCCGGAGGTGTGTATTCAAAGTTCAGCGCCGGAGCCAGCAGCACCAGTTGTTTGACTTGCTCTGGGTGGGCGCAGGCGTAGACCGTGGCCATCAGCCCGCCAAAGCTTGAGCCGATAAAGGTCAGTTCGCGCTCTTGCCGGCACAGCGCTGAGAGCTGGGCAACCCGATCGTCCAGGGTGCCGGAAAAATCCGGACACCGGACCTGGGGGAAATGTTCGGCGAAGTACCTTCCTTTGGTCCCTTGGCCTGAAGAGTCGAGTCCGTGCAGAAAAAATGTGGTCATAGTGCTCCGGTATTAATGTTTGCGCAACAGCTGAAAATCGTCGAAAACCGAGTAAAGTGCAGGGATTACGAGTAAGACCAGCACAGTGGTCATTAATAGTCCAAAAACCAGTGAGCAGGCAAGCGGAATCAGGATCTGCGCCTGCATGGAACGCTCCGACAGTAATGGCAGCAAGCCCATGACCGTGGTCATAGAGGTGAGCAGCACAGCACGGAAACGCTCACGGCTGGCGAGTTTGGCGGCCTCTACGGCTGATTCGCCCCGATCCATGTGGTTGCGGATAAAGGTGACCAAGAGGATGGAGTCGTTGACCACAATTCCCGCCAGCGAAATAAAGCCCATGATGGAAGGCATCACCAGGTCGAGCCCAAGCAACAGGTGCCCCCAGATAACCCCAATCAGGGCAAAAGGGATCAGAATCATGACGATGATCGGTTCAAGGTAGCTTTTAAACTGCAGACTCAGGACGATGAACACCCCAAACAGCCCGATCAGAAAGGCTTTGCGAAAACCCTGCATGGCGGCGCCGCGCTCTTTTTCCTGACCTTCCGCGATCACCATGATGTCGGGGAACTCCTGTTTGAGTTGGGGCAGGAAGTCCTTGACCGTGTGGGCGATAATCTCCTTGGCGTTGGCCCGGTTGACATCCACATCACCGGTGACGGTGACGGTGCGCAGGGAGTTGATCAGGTTGATGCTGGCATAGCCCCGCCCCTGGCTGACGCTGGCCACCGATTGCAGGGGGACCCGTTTGCCTTCGGGGCTCATCAGGTGAAACTGGGAGAGGTCGGTGATGAACTGCCTGTTACCACTGTCAACCCGCACCATCACCTCATACGATTCGCCGCCATACTGAATCTCGCTGGCGACGCCGCCGTAAAAGGCGGTTCGCAGCTGGCTTGCCACATTTCTGGCGGTAAACCCCATGACCAGGGCTCCTTTGTTCAACTCGATCCTGAATTCCGGCTTGCCGGGGCGCAGATTGTCGTCGAGATCAACCACGCCGTCATAGCCATTCAGCCACTCCATGAGTTGTACCGAGGCCAGTTTGAGCCGGTCTAGATCCTGGCCCTGCAGCAGCAGTTCGATGGCCAGTCCACCGGGGCCGATACTGGGTTCCTTATAGGCGATATTGATGATGTCCGGAATCTCCCCGACATATTCCCGCCAGAGGTTAGTTATCTCATCGATGGTGGAGTTGCGTTCTTCGGCGCTGAGCAGGTCCAGGGAGACGGTGGCCACATGGGCACCGCTCTCTCCCGCATCCTCATTGACACTGAAGAGCACGCTGTAGTTCTCAACCAGCTCCCTCTCGTCCGGCTGGGCCGGGGTCAGTTCCTCATTGATCCGTTTGATGGCGGCGACAACCTTGTCCACGACCTCTTCGGTACGGCTGAGCGAGGTGCCCTGGGGCATGAGAATCCTGGCCTGGAGCACATCTCCCTCGGTTTCCGGGAAGGCCTTGATCTTGAGGTGTCCCCCGGCGATCATGGCCAGGGAGGCCAGAAAGAGAAAGATCACCAGGCCAAGGGAAAGGTAGCGCCACTCCACCACCCAATCGACGGTCTTTCCCAAAACATTTTCCCGAAGCCGTTCCACCTGGCCGTCAAACCAGGTTCTGAAGCGTGATTTTGCCTTCGGGTCATACCCCCTCAGGGAGTGGGCGAGGTGGTTGGGCAGGATGCAGAAGGCCTCGATGATGCTGACCGACAGGGTCACAATCAATACCACCGGGATGGCATAGAGCACCTTGCCGATGTCTCCCTGCATGGAAAGCGCCAGCGCGCCAAAGACAAAAAGGGTGGTGAGAAAGGAGGAGAACACACCAACAGCCACCTCCGAGACGCCATCAACCGTTGCCTGCAGGGCGTTCTTGCCCTTTTCCATATGGGCGGCAACATTTTCGGCAATGACGATGGCGTCATCCATCAGGATGCCGATGGCGATCAGCAGACCGACCATCGACAGCATGTTGAACGAAAAACCGATCTGCTTCATCACGAAAAAGGTCATACAGAAAGAGACCGGCAGCCCCATGGCCACCCAAAACGACATGCGGATATTGAAGAACAACCAGAGGGTGAAGAAGACCAGCACCAGGCCCTGGATACCATTGACCGTGAGCATCTGCAGTCGGTCGCGTACAATTTTGGAGATGTTCTGGGTGATGGCGAAGGTGACCTCGGGTGGCGCGGTGGCTCTTTCCCGCTCGAGAAATGCCTCGATCTGGTCCATGATATCCAGCGCGTCCTCCGATTTATTTTTACTTATCTGCAGGAGTCCGGCGCGCTGGCCATTGAAACGAATGCTGTTTTCCCTGTCCTCGAAGCGATCCGTGATGGTTGCAATCTCCCTGAGTAGGATCTCGCCACCCATGGGGTTGGAGGCGACCACCAGCTCGCCAAGCTGCTGGGGGGTGCGGCGCTCTTCGGTGAAACGGATCAGATAATCGGTCTGGTTGGTTTCGATTGTGCCTGCCGGCAGGTCGATCGACTGGTTCCTGATGATCGATTCGATGTCGCTGATCGAGAGGCCAAGGCGCATCAACTGATACGCCGGCACTTCAACCAGCAGCTGATGGTCGGAAAACCCCAGCAGTTCGACCTGGCTGACCAACGGCAGCTGTTTGATCTTGGCTTTCAGCTGCTCGCAGTAGAGTTTCAGGTGGGACTCTGCCATGGGGCCGGTGACGGCGATGGAGAGGACCAGGTCGGTACGGTTGAGGCGCTTGACGATCACATCCTCCACCTCAACCGGAAAGTTCGAGATGGCATCTACTTCCGTTTTGATGTCGTTGAGAAATTCCGTGGCATCCGCACCGTCGCGCATCTCCAGGATGACGCTGGCTTTACCTTCGCTGGCCTTGGAGGTCACCTTGGCAAGATTTGAGATGCCTTCCACCGCTTCTTCAATGCGCTGGCAGACCGCCGACTCGACGTCCTCGGCAGTGGCTCCAGGATAGACAGCGGTGACCGAGACTTCGGTGGAGGCGAAATCGGGAAAGGTCTCCCGGCGGATATCGCCCATGGACATCAGGCCGAGCAACAGGAAGAGGACCATCAGCAGGTTGGCTGCGGTTGGATGGGCGGTGATTGGCGCCAGCCATGACTGTATGAATTTCATCTGTTCAGCTCCTGTCCACCTCGATATCCAGCGCCTGGATCTGGTCGTTCAGCTCGCTGTTGAGCTGGGGAGTAATCAGCATACCCTCGATGGCGGGCACCAGATCGGTGGTGATCACCGTCACCGTACCGCTCAGCCCCTTGTGGATGATGGCCAGATCACCCATGACCATCTCCACCTCAACCTTGTGCCGTTCCAGCCTCTTTTCAGCGTTGACGGTGTGGAGAAAGCCGTCGTGGATAGCCTGAAACGGGACCACATACCGGTCGCTGCGCGGGCTGCCCTGCAGTTCCACCTCCGCATAGAAGTTGGGGACCAGGGGCGGCCGCTGGGAGGGAATTATCTTTTCGTAGGGGTGGCGGACCGAGACAAAGACGGTGATTGCGCCGGTATCGATATCGACAGAGTCGCTGGTGCGCATGAACCGGGCTGGCCACTCTGCCTCCCGGCTGAAAAGCGGGACACGCACGGTGGCCGAGATACCGATCATTTCCCGGATAGCGTCCATACCTGCCTTGGCTGCCTCCAGCGGTGATAGTTCTGCCACTTTGGAGGAAAGCAGGTTGGAGAAGGCGGTGGGGGAGAGCTGGACGGGGATCTCGACTTCCGAGACGTTGACCGCCTTCAGCAGGGTTACTCCGGCAGGGGTAAACTGGTTCAGTTCGATGTTTACCTCAGATATCCGGCAGTCGAAGGGGGCGCGGATCACGGTCTTCTCTATATCCAGCCGACGCTCGGACAGGCTGGAGACGTCAGATTCCTTTCTGGCCTGCAGCGCTTTTTCCTGGGAGGGGAGCAGCTGCAGGGTGTTCAGCAGGTTGTCGACGCCGCTTTGCTGAATGAGCAGGTTCTTTTCTTCCTGATCCAGCTCTGAGGCGGAGATGAAGCCATCCTTGAAGAGCTGTCGCTTTCTCTTCAGTTCCTGTTCGCTGAGTTGCAGTTTCTGGCGTTCGATTTTCAACAGGTTCTCGGTATTGATTCGCTGCTGTTCCAGTTCCTTGAGTTGAGCCTCAATATTCATGATGGAGGCCACGCTTCGACTCTCAGCAAGTCCATAGGTCTGGGGATCTATCCGTACCAGCAGCTCTCCTTTGCTCACAAAGGTGCCCTTGTCCAGCTCGGGGTGGATTTCCACGACCTTGCCGCTCACCTCGGGGAGGGCTTCCCAGACATCGGTGGGCTGCACATAGCCGTACCCCCTGATCTTCGGGATTATAGTCATCGGCCTAGCGGTCACCACGCTGACGCTGCGGCTCTGTTCGGCACGCTCGGGTCTGGATGGGCCTTGTTTATTGATGACCATGTTGGCAATGATCACTGCCCCGGCAATGACCGGTAGAAAGAATAGTAGTTTTTTGGGGAGCTTGGGCTTTTTCATCTGCTGACCTCGCCTGGAATGTTGTAAGTCCGTTGCTCAGTGTCGCCAGGGAAACGGGTTGGTCTTGTTTGAAGCTTGAGCGGGAGTGTTCTGCTCTGGTTGCGGAGTGATTGCTCCGCTTTTGCTGTGGTCATCTTCGTATCGCGTCCCAGCATGAGTTGGCAACAATTTCAATGTGCTCTGCGTTTAACTCCATGAAGCCCTGGGCTGCATTTTTGAGCATGAACGCCATCGGTCCCATGGACAGTGCAACCAGGTACTGTATGGGCAAGTCCTTTAAAATTTCGTGCTTTTTCCCCCGCACCAGGATGGCGTTCAGTGGGTAGAAAATTGGTTGCATATTCGGGTTGAGCATGACGGTCTCTAGAATTTTTTTCCGGTAGGCTATGCCTAAAGGAGAGTTGAGATATTGTTCGAGAAAGCGGTGGTGGAGCTGCAGTTCCGTGCCGGCGCTCAAAAAGTCGTGGCAGAAGCGGATAAACTGGGCGTGGACGGAGGCTTCGGGGTCGTAATTTTGCCGGGCAGGCCCGAACACCTTGCGGGCAGAGTAGAGTGCCGCAGTGCTGATCAGGTCGTCCTTGTTCTTGAAATGACGATAAATAGATCCCTCGCCAGCCCCGGCGTTTCGGGCAATCCTGGCTGTGGTGGTCCGGGCGAAGCCTTCTTGGGCCAGGGTGGCTATGGTTGCCTCGACAATGGCTCTTTTTTTGGTTGACCAGCTTTCAGGCTCTAAGTCCATAATCGTCGTCTAGAAAGTTTGTGAGTGATTACTCCGCAATTGTAGGACTGGTAATGATTGCTGTCAACTGGTATTTTTTGCTGGAATAATTCGTGATTGCATGAATCGTCGTTTCCGGAAAAAAATCCGGAACAGACGAGTGGGAATCAACACAAGGCGGAAGCAAGCCGAAGCGAGGATGGTATGAAATACAGTGTTGCAACTCCGGGCAGGATCTTTATCCTTCGCCTTGAGGACGGGGAGATAGTGCATGAGGTGATCGAACAGTTTGCAAACGATCAGCAGATCGACGCAGCCTCACTCATCATTTTGGGTGGTGCCGATGATGGCAGCAGGCTGGTGGTCGGGCCCAAAGAAGATCGGGGCATCCCGGTTGAGGCTATGAAGACGGAACTCATCAATGCCCATGAGGTGGCCGGAACGGGGACCTTGTTTCGGGACGAGGATGGGGTACCGTTGCTGCATATGCACATGGCCTGCGGCCGCAAGGAAAAAACCACCACAGGCTGTATCCGCGAAGGTGTGAAGGTGTGGCAGGTGATGGAGGTGGTGATTCACGAGCTGGTGGGCTGCAAAGCCAAAAGAGTGCTGGAAGAGCCGCTTGGGTTTAAGCTGCTGCAGCCCTGATTCTGCTGGTGTACCAGCCGAGCCAGCCCCCGGCAGGTGAGGGTCCAGTACTAAATGAGCGCCTGGTTTCTCGCCTGCGTGAGAAAACGACAGATCACCGGGTGGGGGTGCTCTTTGGTCGAGCTAAGCTGCGGCTGGAAAAGCATGGCCAGGAAAAACGGGTGATCGGCCAGTTCGACGATTCGTACTTCGCCGTCTTCACTGTGGCCGGATAAGCCCATGCCGCCTGTGGCGAACAGCTCCCCATACCGGCTGCTGAGGCTGTAGCTGCAATTGAATTTTTCGCTGATTGCTGGCGTGGTGTAGATGCTGTGGGCAAGCGAGCCCGCTGCCAGCCGGATATCCTGGGATTCGACCACCAGCGAGCAGGACAGCGGAGTGATCAGCCGATCGAAAAAGGATTTGAGCTCATACCGACCCTCAGGGGCAGCGAGTCTTAACACGTTGACCGCATACTCTACCAGAGCATGCTGGAAGCCGCTTCAGGTGCCGAGATAGGGGATATGGCGTTGACGCGCGACCTGTATTGCCCTGATCATACCAAGGGAACTGGCGTGATTGCCCGGCGCTCCCCAGAGCCCTGAGAAGTGTTGAAAACTTTCCAGTCCATCTTCTGTTTCCAACTCTTTGGTCGGCAACCAGACAATCTCAAACTCAGTGAAGAGCGCTGCTGAGCCATGGTCCAGTGCCCTGTTCGTTGCCAGGTGAGCGGGTCGTGTTTCATCGAAATCGCCTATCACCCCAATTGCTACTTTCGAAGCGCACATCTGTCACCTCCTGAACCTGTATGAAAAGAATCTGCATTTCACCTGGTGCTATTAAGCATATAATCGTTGTTTTGTCAGTAACATAGTTTGGGCAATCTGTGGGCTGGACAGGTGTTGCAACACCATGGCAGTGCAGATGATACAGCTGGAAAATGCATAATGCCAAAGTGCCCATACAGGCATTTGGGATTGCAGAGCAAGATTCAGGGTGTTTATTCAGCTGAGCACTCTATAGTTCGACTATAGGAACGTTTTCTCAAAGTAGTGTGGCAACATGAATGCGGTTTGAGCGGGAGATGGTGTGGTGGAGAGCGTGGCAAAATTGGATCAGGCCGTGTGCTGGCAAGCTGTTTGCGATCGGGAAAGCGATGCCGACGGCAGCTTTTACTATGGGGTCAGGACCACCGGCGTTTACTGTCGCCCGAGTTGTTCCGCACGGCTGCCGAAAAGAGAGAACGTCGAGTTCTTCGTTAGCTGTGAAGAGGCGGTGGCCAGGGGCTATCGTGCCTGCAAAAAATGCCGGCCCACCGAGTTCAGCAAGGAGCAGTACCTGAAAGAAAAGATTGTGGCTGCCTGCCGCCTCATTGAGGGCAGCGACCAGCACATACCGCTCGCCGAGCTGGCAGGCCAGGTGGGGCTCAGCCAGTACCATTTCCATAGGCTCTTTAAAAAATATCTGGGGGTCACCCCAAAACAGTACTCATCGCGCCTCCAGGCAGCGCGGTTCCAAAATTCCGTGCAAAGTTTGGATTCTATCACCGAGGCCATCTATGAGGCCGGCTTCAACTCCAGCAGTTCTGCCTACTCAAAAAGCAGCAAACATTTCGGCATGCAGCCGAAGACCTTGAAAAAAGGGGGAGAAGGGTTGGTCATTCACTATGGCATCGGGCAGTGCTACCTGGGCTGGCTGGTGGTTGCGGCAACGGAGAAGGGGGTCTGTGCCATCGAGTTTGCCGACTCGCCGGAGGAGTTGCCCGCCCTTCTTCAGGCTCGCTTTCCGCAAGCAACGCTGATGGCGGGGGAGGGGGATTTCGCCGCGCTTGTGGAGGCAGTGGTCCAGCAGATAGAGGAGCCTGGTGAGGCAGAACACATACCCCTGGATATCCAGGGTACGGCTTTTCAGCTCAAGGTGTGGGAGATGCTTGGTGGGATCGGCTACGGCGAGACCATGACCTACAGTGAAGTAGCGGAGCGCATGGGGAAACCGAAGGCGGCCCGTGCTGTCGCCTCGGCGATAGCAGAAAACAAGTTGGCGGTGCTCATTCCCTGCCACCGGGTTGTTGGCAAAGATGGCAGATTGGCTGGATATCGTTGGGGAATTGAACGAAAACGGCAACTGCTTGAAAAAGAGCGAAAGAAAGATTCTTGACATAAGTGAATGATCGTTTATTTTACCTGTCATGAGAACGCGAGATGATAAAAAGCAGGAGGCGCTCTTTCTGGCGACAATCAGGGTGGTGAACGAGATCGGGTTTGCCGCAAGTTCTGTGTCGAAGATCGCCAAAGAGGCCGGGGTTTCACCTGCGACGTTGTATATTTATTTTGCCAACAAGGAAGATCTGCTTGTTTCCACCTATATTGAGATCAAGCGGAGTATGGGGGCGGCGATGCTGGAGGAGTTCGATGAGCGGGCTCCTGTCCACGATATCTTTCATAGGATCTGGCGCAATACTTTCGCATATGTGTCAGAGAATCTGGAAGAATTTCGCTATGCCGAGCAGTTTTCCAATTCTCCGTTTCGTGACCAGGTGGATATGGAACAGCTACAGGAGTACTTCGCACCGATCATCCGTGTTGTCAACCGTGGGGTCGAAGAGAAGATCTTGAAGGATGTCGGCATGGATATGATGGGGGTGTTCCTTATCCATCCCATTATGGTGCTGGCAAACCCACGTCATTGTAAAGGGTTTGAAGTAACAGAGGAAAATATCGAGACAGCTTTTCGTATGGCCTGGGATGCCCTGAGGTTGTAGGCACCAGGCAGGAGAAGCGCAGCGATGGGGTTTCTCAAGGGCGAGTTGTGTGCAATTATAAAATAAATGATTGTTCATTAATGAAAGGGAACCGATGAACTATAAGAAAATAATCGGCGCGATGCTGGTGCTGGGCGTCGCAATTACAGGAGCATGCGTCATGCAGGAGAAAAGGGCAATCAGTGCAGACCAGGTAAGGCAGGAAGGTGAAACCGAGGTGTCTACTTTAGCTTTGAAGGAGTATCCGAAAATGATCTGGCAATTCTTTTTTGAAAGAGGCGAAAAATTTCCCGAGGGTGTACTGCCACAGCAAAAGCTGAATATTTCAAAAATGTTTCAGGAAAACGGAGAAGAGGGGGGACTGAAGGCGGCCTGGCTCGGTCACTCGAGTCTGTTGATCAATATAGACGGCTTTTCGGTATTGACCGACCCGGTCTTTGAAAAAAAAGTTTCGCCCATCGGCCCCAGCCGCTTTAACCCGGAGTTGCCCTTTGAGTTGGCTGCACTGGAGGCAGTCGATCTGGTGCTTATCTCCCATAACCACTACGACCATCTCAACAAGTACTCGATAAAGAAACTGGCGGATAAGGCCCGTATGTTTGTGGTGCCGCTTGGGGTGGGGGACACTTTGGTCAAATGGGGAGTATCGTCCGACAAGGTATTTGAGCTGGACTGGTGGCAGGAAGTGGAAACCTTCAATGGGCTTGAGATCATCGCAACCCCCACCCAGCACTTTTCCGGAAGGGGGCTTTTTGACAGAAACAAAACCCTGTGGGCCTCCTTTGTGATCAGAACCCAGAAGCACTCTGTGTTTTTCAGCGGCGACAGCGGCTACTTTTACGGCTTCAGGGAGATTGGACAGAAATACGGCCCGTTCGACGTCGCCTTCCTTGAGTGCGGTGCCTATAACGAACGGTGGAAGGATGTGCACATGATGCCCGAAGAGACCGTGCAGGCCTTTCTGGATCTCGGCGGCAAAGTGCTGCAACCCATTCATTGGGCGACCTTCAACCTCGCTTTGCATCCCTGGTATGAGCCGATCGAGCGGGTGACCAGCGAGGCCTGGAACAAAAGCGTGCATATTTCAGCGCCGATGATGGGGGAACTCGTTGATTACCGTCAACCCATCGTTACCGAATTCTGGTGGCATCCGGCCATGGAAGAGAGCAGGCTGAAGAACAGCGAACCGCAGCTTGCTGCCGAGTTGAGTAACTAACGTAATTGCTCTTTAACATCGTACCTCGGCAGGGGAAGGCCATCTCCCCTGCAAAAAACAGCATTAACCAATGACCATGATCTGGCCCGGCTCTCTCTTTCCCCCCCCTGATCTCTCTTCCACTCCGGGGAGCGTGTCAGATCTGGTGATTAGTCTGTCAGTACAAGCCAAGCATTGGCCTGGGCAAGAGGATGATGATGTAAAAAGGATGTGGGGATTGACGCTACAAACTCAAGGCCGGCAGGATAAGTTTTTTATCATCTAAGATAATCTTTCCGGCCCGTTTGAGGCCGCTCATGGCCCGGGTGATGCTCACGCGATGAGCGCCGGTCAGAAATCCCAGGTCTTCATGGGTCAACGGGAATTGAATCACAATTCCCCGTGAACTGGCGGCGCCATGTTCCTTGGCGACATTGCACAGGACTCGGTAGAGTCGCTCCTCGATATTGGTCACCGCCAGGCTGCCGACCTGGCTGGTAAGCCAGGATACCCTCTCGCTCAGGTTCTTGATGACCTGCAGCCCAATGTTGGGATTTTTGAGGATGAGCTGTTCAAACTGCTCTTTGGTGAACCCGCAGGTCAACGTATCCTCAAGGCAGATGGCGCTCACAGGGTACTGCCCTTGATCTGAAAAGGTGTTTTCGCCAACGAAATCGCCATCTTTCCGGATGTCGAGGGTCAACTCGCTGCCATCCTCAAACACTTTTTCCAGTTTGATCCGCCCGCCTTTTATGAGAAACAGTTCATCGGCAGGGTCGGACTGCAGGAACAGGACCTCTCCCTTTGCTCGTTTTTTGCGTTGTGCTGCCGTGATCAGTTCCGACAATTCCAACTCTGAAAGGTTGTTGAACATCCATAACTGCCCAAGGCAGATTGGCGATAGTTCAATATCCGGGCCGGCTATTTCTTGACAAAGACAGCTCATGAATCCTCCTGCTGGAGCAGATACCGTTTTTTGCAGTTCCTACTTTGTCTGTATAAGCATTGCCAAGTGAGGTACTGCGCGAGAGTAGTTTCTTGTAAATATTCACTCAAAATTAGCCTCAAGCCCCGCCCCTGTCAACGACGTTTTGAATGAGCGTTCAACAACAAATTTGAGCGGAAGGGCTGCTTGGTCAGGAGTCAGTGTTTTGCCTGGAGTCGGGCGCCAATATCCTTGCCCAGCCTGATGGTCGGTTCGACAATTTCCGGCTGGTGTTCAAAGGTTCCTATCTCGACGCTGGATGAGCTGGCTTCCGGGCCAAACAGCATTTTTATGCCTGAGGTTTGGCACGAATCAGCATTCTCACACCGGACACAGGGGATATTGCCAAGCACTCGTACACCTCCTACGAAATCCATTTCCTCTTCCATCATGAAATACTTGATGGCGTCGATTCCATTTTGGGCTGCGGGAGGGAACATGGTGCTGTCGGTGGGGATGCAGTAGGTGATGATAGCTCCACCAGGCTTTCCTTTCATGTAACCGCGACCATGTCTGATGGGATACAATCTTTCAATAAAAGCCTTGGTCCTGGAATCCAGGGTTGAATACGGGGTGTAGCCGGCAATAATCACTGCTTCGGCCTGTCTGACCTTCTCGGTTAAGGTGAGACCGTCATCGCTGATCACGCACCTGTTGGTTTTTCTGCAGCCCAGACAACCTCTGCAGGGTTCTATCGTGTAGTCAATAAGCTTGATGAATTCCGTCTCCAGGCCGGTAGAGTCCAAAGCGAGTTGCAAGGCTCTGTCGGTGTTACTGTTTTGGATCGGGGAACCCGATATTCCTAATATCTTCATTGTATAGCTGCGATTGTTGTTGTGGCTGTCCTTGGATTTGCCTGAGAGTTACTATTTGAACTCGTGCGGTAAGACCAGCCGTGGCGATTCTGAACGGCAGCCGTTGAGAAAGCCATAGCTTGATACGCAAAATGGTATGACGAAATTCATTCCCACTTTGAGCCAGGTGGCAGCAGTTGCTGAGCCAATTGCTATCACATCACCCTGGTTGATTGTTGACAGAAGCAAACCGACAACAAGAGCTATCGGAATACAGGTTGTCAGGGTTGCTCCGGTCACAAACAGCGCAAAGGCCTCGGGCCAGGTTCTCCATTCAATTCTGGGTTCGTTCCTGTTCATCGTTTGGGGTGTATGGGGTGCTTCTGGTGTTGGTTGGTCGTAGGTGCTCATGGACGTATTCTATCGGATGTTCCAGTCCCCTGGTGTAGCGGTTACTACAACATCCGGCAGATTGTGTCCTTGGCAGGTGGTTTTTTTTAGGCAACGAACTGGGCTCCGTACTCCTTATAATGCTCCTGATCCTGTGTGGAGACTGCAGGTCCTCGCCAGAGACTGAAAGGTACCCCGGCCTTTGCCACCGGTCCCGGTCTGTAATCTGTACATCCCTTCTCAAGCAGGATCTCGCCCAGGGCTTTCAGTGTGTTTCCACCACCCGCCGTGGAGTGGATTGAGATAGCACCGCAACGTTTTCCCTGAAAACTTCCGGCCGGCAGGTTAGCCAGGAAGGTAGCGAGTGGTTTGGCTATGCCTGAACCGGTAACGCTGCCGGCCCAGCAGGGGCTTGCAACAATAACACCGTCATAATCATGTATTGTTTCGGCCTCAAAGGAGGTTACGGAAATGATGGTTGCATTGGAGCCCGCTAACCGGATTCCTTCAGCAATGGCCTTGGTGGCTTCGAATGTGTGACCTGTCTTAGAATGATAGAGGAGAAGTGTTTTCATTTTATTACTGTATATGTGAGGGAAAAGCAGACGTCAGTACAGGAAGTTTTCAAGGAGCTCGATCCAATGCTGTACTGATGCCTATGAATTGGCTGTTGTGGTTTGGAATGAGAATCGTCAAAACCGAGCCGCTACACTCCCCGGAGAAAAGAAAGTGCAGCGGTTGGTGTAGAAAAAACGAGATCGGAGCTTTCTTATCGACCGCTGAGAAGGCAAATAATCTGGCTCACCCGTTTTGTTTGAGATTGTTCAGGAAGGCTTCAGCTGCCAGAACTGAAACAGCGCCTTCCCCTGCTGCATTGATGACCTGGCGAACACCCTTGGAGCGGATGTCGCCTGCGGCCATGACACCGGGAATCACTGTCCTGCACTCATTGTCGGCCGGAATAAACCCCCATTCATCCGCCTGCAACTCATCAAGCGGCAGGCAGCCGTTGTTAGGAGTGATGCCGATGAAGATAAAGACACCGTCAACGTCTATGCTCGATTCCTTCCCGTTGTTGTCGATAAGATTGAGCTTTTGCACAGCGTTGTCTCCTTCAATGGAGCTTGGTCTGCTGTTCCAGGTAAAATCAATCTTTTCATTTGCAAACGCTTTTTCCTGGATAACCCTGGTTGCCCTTGTTCATCCCTGCGATGAACAAGGGTGACTTTATTGGCAAACCTGGTGAGGTATATGGCTTCCTCCACTGCGGTATCACCGCCGCCGATGACCGCCACGTTGAGGTTGCGGTAAAATGGTGCATCACAGGTTCCGCAGTAGGAGACCCCTTTGCCGCGTAGTTCTTCCTCACCGGGGACACCTAGCAGGTTGGGACGCGCCCCGGTGCTGATAATGAGTGAATCGCAGGTGATGATGGTGCCGTCAAGCAGGCGGAGGGATGTGCTCTTGCCATCACCAGTTTCGATCCGTTCAACCTCACTGTTTTCAATGTTGACTTCAAATCGTCTTGCGTGTTCGACCATTTTTTCCATCAGGTCGAAACCGGAGAGGCCCTCACGAAAACCGGGATAATTGTCCACCCAGTCTGTGGTCAGTACCTGGCCGCCCGGGGAGCCTTTCTCGATCAGGATATGGTCCAGCCTGGCCCTAGCGGCATACAATCCGGCGGAGAGGCCGGCCGGGCCACCCCCCAGGATGACGAGTTCATAATGATCTTTCTTCATGATATCTCTAATCGGATAGATGGTTCGACACCGCAGCCCGAACGAACCGACAAGGATCCGGCTCAGCGGAGCGGTGTCGACAGAATGCGGTGATTACAGTGCCTTGTTGATGAGCTCAACGAGTTGGTTTTTGCCGACCGCACCGGTTACCTGATCAACAACGGCACCATCTTTGAACAGGACCAGGGTGGGGATCGCCCGAATTCCGAACTTGCCGGGGGTGACTGTGTTGTCGTCAACGTTCATTTTGGCAATGTTGACTTTTCCGGCATACTCGTTGGCCACCTCTTCAACCATCGGGCCGATAGCCTTGCATGGGCCACACCATGGAGCCCAGAAGTCCACCAGGGTCGGTTGGTCAGAATCGATGACCGATTCAAATTCTGAATCTATGATTTCTTTGATGTTGTTTGCCATCATATGCTCCTTGTGAATGCATTATGCATGGTACGCAGAAAGAAGAGCAGGGTGCTAACACACCTGCACTTCCAGGCGTTTGTAGAGAAAAGCCATTTCGCTTTCGGTGATGTCGGCTACATTGCCAGAGATCCACCGAACGTCCCCGGAGGCGATTGCCGCCCTGGCGTCGGCGGAAAGTTCGAAGTGTGCCAGCGCCGCTGAACTGTCTTCCATCAATTCAAGCCAGAATTCCTGGTTATTGACTGCTCTATTCAGTACCTGCCTGATAATCAGTCCTTCCTCAATCCTGACGTCTCTAGCAATGGTATTGCTATTGTCTGCAATATCAAGTGGGCAGACCTCGTTATCATGATCCAGCCCTTTGTATTCGGGGATGGATTCGGCCTGGTTGTCAGGAAAGCCGTCAAAGGGAATTCCGGAATGTGTTTTCAGTGTGGATAGTTGTTCTGTAAGGGCCATGACATTCTCCTGGCACGGTTTGGGGGAATCCATTTGCTGCCTTTCTTTTTCGCAAACAGCGCTTGCTTGAATGTTTATTCAAGCTATATCGCACGGCTTTGTCTGTTAATCATCAGCTTGAACGATTGATCGAGTTGTTCTGGTGTTCTTCTCGTTCACTGGTCGGCATCCCTGATTTACAAGCCGGTACGACATAAAGGGGATACGTGGCAGTAAGCCGATTTTGCAGGTACCTACTGCAAGGTCAAAAGGTGGAGCGCTACTACCTTGTCTTTTGATGAGCTGTTTTTTTCAACATATCGAATAACCAGTCGGATCTTTCATTAGGCCAGGCCAGAAAATGTCCGAAAGGTATCTGATAGTTATGGGGACAGCTCAGACGGCGCTGGTTTCGAAGATCTTGACGGTGACGTATTCAATACCCTGGGAGGCATAAGCTCGAACTTCGATCGATTACAGTGATACTTTCACAACGTAAAAAAAAGACAACACCGCCTGAACCGATCAGGCAGGGATCATTCTGAAAAATGGTTCAGTCCACTCCCGTTTAGAGCGCGCGTGAGACAATTGCATCTGCGACCGCTTCCGCACTCTCGAACGGGAAGTCAGACTCTTTCAGAACTCCACCGGCGTCGCCGGCGCGAAGCTTGACATCACCACACTCACAGGTGGTATCGGCACCGTTGGGGAAGGCTGCGAGGAGCGCCTCAGGAGAAGCGATCGGGAATTGTGTACCGGCCAGGGCACCGGTAATCTGCTTTTTAACTTCAGCTTGAATATCCATGATGAAATCCTTTCTATGAAGAGTCCCGGCGAATGAGTACGCACTGTGCATGCTCTGCAAGGGGTAAAGTATCCGGGCTCAGTTTATGTCTGCACTATATCAGGCCTTCCCAACGTCTTCTGTAGCGCCTGTTACAAGGGGTACTTTTTTGAAAATATTCTTCAGATGAGCAGGGCGAACCCTTTTTCTCTACCTGGTCTGGATCAAGAAATGCGTAAGAAACATAACGCACGGTGAGCATCCCGGGATGGCAAACAGAGTTTATACAACAAGTTAATGGTCCAGTAACTTCAATAGCTCCAGTGTTTCGCTCGGTTCAGGTCTGATGGTATGGTCTGGATGCACTTCGGCATTTCTGATAATACCTGCCCTGTCGATGATAAACCTGCCGGACATAGGCAAGCACCAGGAATCGTTGCCGTTAAACCGCTCAAGATCAATGCCGAAACTCTGGTACACAGCTTTCAGTTTCTCCGGCAGGGTGAAAGTCAGGCCGAGTTTGCCTGCATAACCGTTATCCTTGTCGGTCAGGACCGGGAAGTTGAGTTCGTTCTTTTTTGCGAACTGCTTGGAATACTTGGTCAGTTGTGGCGATATCGCCACCAGAGAGGCCCCAAGCTCCAGGATCTGGCTGTGGCGTTGCTGCAGAGCTTCCAGCTCTACATTGCAGTACGGTCACCATATTCCCCGATAAAAGCTGACAACAAGAGGGCCTTTTTCGAGAAAGTCCTGCGAGTTGACAATATTGCCTTGCTCGTCAGGAAGGACAAATTCCGGGAGAACTTCACCAACCTTGATCGCGTTGTCGGCTATTCCTGACTGCACCAATTCTTCGGTGCTTTCCAGCAGAACCGCAACCTGTTCAGGTGGCTTGGTCGCTATGGACTTCTTTTTCATTGCATCGAGTCTTTCCTGTAATCCCATGATGACCTCCAAGGTAGTTGTGGGAAGTGAATCCGTTAGATGGTGATCAGCTTTTCGTCTTCTTTCAGTATTTTCGTGAAAGGCTCAGCCTGGTAGATGACTTCGATATCAAGTCCTTCCAAAACTTCCGTGACCCCAAGCTGATCAGCGCACGACCTGCAGGCGGACACATGTACCCCTTCGAGTTTCGCTTCTTCTATCAGCTCTTGGATTTGCTTGTTCTCCGCTACCAGTTTGGTGGTAGCACCCCAGATGATGATCTGGACTTCCTCCCATATATCACGTCGCTTGGAGACCAACGCATACATGAAGACCATTTTCTCGGCGGTGATGATATTGTCGTTGGTCCAGAGAATATTGAGTTTGTTTTTTTCGGCCATGTCTGTGTGTTCCTGATGTGTTCTATTTGATTTTGACTGTTGTCGGCCTTGTGTAAGGCGAGGATGATGAACCAGCGAATGAAAGGCCAATGCTGGTTCATCTCTGCTGGTGACCAAGAGCTGGTAACCTACCGGATCGGGATTACGCCAACTGACTCTGATAGATTGCTTGAGTACCTGAGTTTTCAAGCAATTCAGCCAACACCTCTTTGTAGACAGAGATTGGCTGGGCGCCAGTGAGGGAGTTGAGTTGGTCGAAAACGATAGTCGGCACGGCGGATATTCCCAAGCTCTTCCAATATGCTTCTTTTGCCAGTGCTTGATCGCGGCTAGCTTCACTATCCAGGCGAGCCATGCCTTCCTTGACTCTCAGGCCAAGCCTTTCCAGTTCCTGGGCAAGAACCTGCCTGTCTGAAACATCTTTCCTCTCACTGAAAAACGCTTCGAAAAGACGCATCTTCAGCTCGGTCTGCTTGCCAGACTCTTTTGCGTAATCGAGCAGAATGTGCAGATCACCGGTATTGACCATTTTGAATCCGTCAAAAAAATCAAAAACAAAGTCCTGTTCAGCACCAAGGGCGGTCATCTGGGCCAGGGTGTGGTCTGCGTCTGCAGGGGAGATGCCGTATTTTCTACTAATATGGGCACGGACTTCCTCTCCTTCTGCGGGCATATCAGCGTTGAGCTGGAATGGTTGCCATTCAATCTCAAATTTATCCTCGACAGCCAGTTCGGACATTGCCTGGACCAGACGGTTATAACCAATAATGCACCAGGGGCAGGCAACATCGGAGATGATGTCGAGTTTGATTGTATCTGTCATTTGTAATCCTTAGTGAATTGGAAATGGCTTGATGTACGGCTGAATGGAGTGCGCTACCAGAGCTCGCTATCAAGGCGATTAAGCAAAGCAGTCGATGAAATTCATGTATTGATACTCAAGTTTGTCTCGCCTGTTGGTCTATGATCAGCAGCTGAGCCTTGATGGCATTATTGCGCCATTGACTGAAGCACCTTGACGACCTCAGCAGGTTCCGCACGGACGGTATAATCAGCCTCAACCACAGCGCAGGCGATAGTTCCATCCACATTGATTACATAGGTTGCCGCCAGCGGGACGTCGAACTGGCCTTGGCCGTTGTGCTTTTCAAGATCAATCCCGAAACTCTCATAAATTGGGCGAAGTCGTTCGGCAACGGTGAAAACGACACCGATCTCCCGGGCATAATCAGAGTTCTGGTCGGTGAGGACTTCAAACTCGAGCCCGTTTCTCTCGGCGGTGGTTAGAGATTCATCTGGCAGCTCAGGAGTGATGGCAACCAGTGTTGCACCTGCTGCTTTGATCTGGGGCAGAATCTCCTGGTAGGCGCGAAGCTCAAGGTTGCAGTAGGGGCACCAGCCGCCACGATAGAAGGTCACCACAACGGGTCCTTTTTTTCTCAACTCTGCGATGCTGGTAACTTCTCCGCGGTGATTGGGTAAACTGAAATCCGGTAATGTATCCCCGGTCTTCGGGGCAGCTTCTACGATACCGGATTTATTCAGTTTGTTCAGGTCATCGAAGATGACGTTCTTGATTTCCTCCGGGAATTTAGCGAGGTTTGCTTCTTTCAGGTTTGTCAGCTGTTCTTGTAGGGACATGGTGTATCTCCTGTGGGGGTAATGAGGGTATTTATTGGTGCCGCTTCATTGCGGCTATCAAGCATCATGTTGAATGAATGTTCAAGATATGGCCGGGATGGCTTTGTGTCAATGTAAAATGTTGAATGCTTGTTCAAGTTGTCATAGGTGCTGCTTATAAAATGTCAGGGTGTAGCGATAAAACAGGGATATACGTTTGGCTAAAAAAAAATGGAGTGAGAGTAAACCGTAAGAAGGAGAGACCTGGGACGCTGGGGGGAGAGGATAGCGGGGAAGCGGGGAACCGAAGTTTTTGGTTGGGCTGTTAAAGGTCTTCAAGGTGATAGTAACCTACTACACTTAAAGGCAGATGAGGTGCCCTCAAAAGCAAATAGAAATTATCGTATATGCCGACAATATGCTGGTCTCATCAGCAATATGTGAACTATTTAGGGTTGTGGTGGCAGTGTATTAAACAATCTATCTATAGTAACAGGCGAGAGTAGTTCACAATATGTAAAGTCAGTGGCGCTTAATGTGCTATGAATTTGGGTATTATACCAATACTCCGACTCAGGTATTGGCCTATTTTAGGACCTTGCAAGGGAAGCCTGATTATCACTTGCAACTTGAAAATCAATCGCCTATGATGTGATAAAATTTAGTGTTTTTAATATAATGGATGGCGTCTTGTGAAGGGGGAAGTGTTCCAATCAATTATGCTGCCCGTTATAGCACCTCATTTTTGTCAAAAAGTAGTCTCAATTTGTAAAAGGTAGTATTCCCATGTCATACGTTATGTTGAAAAGAGGAAGAAGTGTGATTTTTTAACGAAAGTTACAATCGTCACAAAGTATTTGTAAATCATCACCATAGAAACGATCCTGTGTAAAAAAAAATGAACAAATATTTTCAGAAATATACGAGATAATGGTTTTTAAATAAGTTCAAATTGGAGATGTGAATCCTAACAAAAAAATAATACTATTTGTTAAAAAAAATAAAGATGAATATTTAAAATGGTCTGCCGTTATAGTAGTTGTTGTACGGTCGGTAATTTTGAAAAAACATGTAGGTTGAGGATTTGCTGCTAGCATCAGAGATGCAATAGATAACCCTGTGTCAGGTCCAATAGGTGTTTTGCTAACTACATATCAAAGATCTCATAATGAGCCTTCAAAGTAATACTACTTAACCGTTCCACTTAGACTCTATGATGGTATAAATTGTTGGTTCGCGAAAATATGTGGTTGAAACAATAATACTATCGAATTCAAATCTTGGGTCCATGAAGTTTTTAATAAGAGAAAAAGCGTTACAACAGACAACTCATTTCCAATTTTTGTAAATAATAGATCAGGTGAGAGGTGGTATGAATGAAATGGGGCAAGTGGTTAGAACAGTGGGACATGACTACATTGAAGGTAAAAACTCCATTTTTAGATATGGAGTGGAAACCACAAGATGAAGACCGGTCTGCTGCTTGGGAATTATATGTTGAACTTCTAACAAGAATAACTACTCAACCACTATCTGATGTCCACGGAGATGAAAAAAATGCACTGTCAGGTGTTCATTCTATCTTCTCGACTACTAGAGACGTTATTAAGAGGAATGGTCGACATTGCATAGAATTTACAAAAATTGCAGTAATTATACTTAATCAAAAAATTCGTCCATTTACAGCGAAATGGCATCGTTTGTCATCTGAAGGTGCATTTAACGATGAGAGAATGTGTAAACAATTCCGTGATGAGTTAATTGAATTACAAGTTGTGCTAATAGTTTATAGTAAAATGTTAGCTGATATGGCTGGTGTTGAGGATTTGACAGAGTTAGAAGGGTGATGATAATAAAGATTGTTTGTCTATAGTTGTCGAAGGTTAAAGGTTAATAATAACTTTTAATTAAAAAGGAGAATTGATGGCAGGGGTGTACTCTTGTGTCTAGAGTAACTATGCGTAGACGAAGTAGTGACATAGTTGTAAGCGATGAAATGCATTGGTAATTATATTTTAAAATAGATAAATGGATAATTGCAAAGCTGTAAATATTTTTATTTCTCATTCAACAGATGACAAGCCATTTGTTAGAAAGCTGGATGCCTCTTTATCAATTAATGGCTTCAAAGTATTTCTAGATGAACGCGATATTGCAATCGGTGACTCAATTCCAGCTAAAATATATGAGGGGATTTCTGATGCTTCACATATACTTTATGTTATATCTAATGCTTCAAAAGAATCACTTTGGGTGCAAGAAGAACTAGACGTAGCAAAAATGAAGCAAAAAGAAAAGTCGGGCTTTCATATACTTCCTGTTTTAATAGAGGAAACAGAGGTGCCATTCTCTGTAAAACATCTGAAATACGCTGATTTTACACAGTGGCAGAGTGAATTGTCGTATTTGAAAGCATTCAATCAAATTGTTCATTCCCTCGGTGGTAGTTTGTTTATTCCCGAGAGTTTTGATGTTGTATTTTTTGTTGAAAATTCTTCCCATATTGCGAATTTGGAGAAGTTTGCATTTCGTTATGGAGGATTTACTGAAGGATCCCTTGATACAGATTTTTCTGTAATGCATACAGAAAGTACACATAGAGGAGATTGTTTAAAAAGAAGCATGTGGAGGCTAGCTGATAGTGAGTTTATTGGTATGAAAACACCCCTTTCCAATTTTATTGAAATTTGCGAAAAATATAAAATTCCTAAAAACAGTAAGCTAGGAAGTATCTTGCAAGTCACTAGAGATCTAGACCGTCTCAGTCATTGTCCTAAATATGAGTTTAGTAGTTATAAATATTGTACAAACATTCGAGACACTTCATATAGATTGGGGGAAATGATAGTAGACCTTAGAAGAGAATACCTCTCAATACTTTCATCGAATATTAAGGTGTAAAGCTTTTGTTTGTTATATGTGAGGTTAACTAGCGACGTCTTTAAGTGTAGAAACTAATAAATAATTAAAAACGCACATTAATAACATCAGTCAAACGGAGCTAATCGATAAAAGAAGGTTCTCGCTACATGCAACTACAGCGTCCTGAAATCGGTTGCTGGATAAGTTCAAGTTAGCAATAAAAAAGATCAAATTGGCAATGTGAATATCTATTAGTTAGATGGTTTGGTTGATGTGCTTGCTAACGTTTGCAATGACCCTCTATACAAGATAAATGGAGTAGGGAAAAGTGAGAAAGATTTAAATGTATTTTTCTCTAAACCATAACTTGTGGATTATTCAACATATCAGGGTAAACCAATTGTTGGCGCATGTTTTAGTGAAAATCGTCATAGTTGGGGCAGAGAATAATACTTTGTAAATGAGATGATTATTGATCTTGCGATGCAACTTCGCATTGACAACGTATGGTATAAACACCGCTAATAATTTTTGGTTCGTTTTTGTTTTTGAAGATCCTGTGCACAAGTAGCTGTGATGAAGAAGTGAAGATGGGCTATGGGGCGGAACTGAGTCCTGATCAGATCGGTAAAGTAGATTCCTAAGCACAAACGATCTGTTTAATTTCGGAAATTTCATAGCGAAAACATTTGATGTAAGAATGAGTGAGAGGTCACTACAAACGTGGTCCAGTATTACTCACTTTCCCCAGGTATCCCCACAGCATCTTTTCCGCAGGACTTTATGCGAAACATCGCCTCGTCGGCCAGGGCCAGGAGCTCCTGGGTGTCAGCTGCATCATCGGGATATGTGGCCACCCCGAAGCTGGCGGACATATGCACCTTCAGGCCTTTCTGGGTGAGGTAGACGGTCGCTTTCATCATCTGTTGAATTTTCCTGACATGCTCGAGGGCCTCCTCCTTCCCTGTCTCGGGGAGCACCAGAACAAACTCATCTCCGCCATAGGCAACGCCAAAGGCAGGTTCCACCAGACCCTGCCTCAAGGTCTCGCCGACCTCCTTCAAGGCCTGGCTGCCATTCAGGTGGCCATAGGTATCCACCACCTGTTTAAAGTTGTCCATATCAAGGAACACCAGTGAGAAGGGCGTATCGGTGAGCGCACTTTCTGTTATGAGTTTATCGAGTTCCCTGTAGAGATAGCGGGTGTTGAAAAGGCCTGTCAGGCTGTCATGGTTTGCAAGGTAGCGGAAACGTTCACGGCTTCGGCGGAGCCGATCTTCGGCCAGCCGTTTTTCGGTGTTGTTGATGAGTATACCCTCTATCAGTTGGGTTCCATCGGGATCTTCTGCTAATCTGGCGTTGATCAACATCCATAAGGACTTGCCTTCTCTGTCGACCATCTCTATTTCGTAATTGGTGACCTTTCGGTCGATTTGCAAAGCTGAAATCAGCCGCTGACGGTCATTGCTGTCTTTGTAGAGGACTGTGATATTATCAATGGAACGGAGAAGGTCGCCAGTTCGTTCGTAGCCAAAGATCCTGGCAAACGCAGGATTGATGCTCCAGATAGTTCCGTCCAGAGCGCATTGATACATACCTTGTACAGCATTCTGATAGATATCCCTGTATTTTGTTTCTGCCTGCCTGAGCCCTTCCTGGGCTCTTTTCAACTCGGTGAGTTCTGTGAGGAAAACCAGGTAGCCGTTGGGCTTACCGTCTTTGTCACGTAGGACACTTCTTTTAAATAGCACTGGATAGCGCTTTCCTGTCCGGCTCTGAAGAATAGCTTCAAAGTTCAAATGGTCATTGCTGGCAAAGTGGACATATGCCGTTTTTTTGTCGTAGAGATCCGTTACAGTGAGGTGCAGGAGTTGTTCACCGCTAAGACCTGATAGCTCAACGATGGCAACATTGAAATCGACTATCCTGAACTGCAGGTCGAGCTCCAGAAACCCTTCTGAGGTTGCCTCTATCACCCGACGGTACTTTGCCAAACTGGTCTTTACTTTCTCTTCACATTGTCGATCGAGCGTTTCAATTCTCTTTTCGAGCTGGTGAATTCTGTCTCTGACGTGCTTGGGCAAAGAATTGTCCATGTAAAACTCTTCGAAGTGCATGTTCATATATGACAGGAAGCCACTGGGCTTTCACTAAACCAGAGTGATCGCACCGGATTATTGTATCGGTTCAGCTGTGGTTTGTTTCGAAGCTTTTGCCAATTATTACTAAACGATTTTCCTCATAGGCTGATCTTTCAAGCTGATGCCATTGGTGGTAAATTACGTTGATTCTAAAGCTCACTCTTCGGCTTCCAGACAAGCAAGGCAGCTGTCACCGTTGTTTTCGTTCTCCTATGAGGCGGCCCAGGCCAGGGAATATTGTCCGTCGACAGTCACGGTCGACGGTAACGATTCGCAAGGTGTCTGGCCTGGGGGGCATGGGGCAATAGCCTTGCAATCACCAGTAATTGTAAGATGATAAGCATTATAGCAGGATTACTGCAAGGCGAATAGGCGAATTGCCTGAATTTGTAGATGAAAATCAGATTTGATTGCGCGCTGACACCTGTCTGTGCACGTACACATTCAGGCAGATCAGAGATAGCATCAGCAGGGAGAGGAAGGGAAACTTTTGTTCCATTGGTAATACGTGTGGGGGCACATTCGGGTGGGCGTGCACGTAAAGGGATACCAGCAGGATTACCGTTACAACCAGTTGGCTGAGGTAAAAAGCCTTATTGACTATGGCCCTGGGTATCCTGTTCCAGAAAAATACCAGGGTGAACAGCACTAATCCGACAGTAATTTCGCTCAATTGTCCGGCCCAGTACGACAGGGTTGGGAAAGGCAATTGGCTTTCAGTTATCTGGACGGTGAAAAAGGTCTTGAAGGGATCAATGAATTTCACGGTTCCCGGCATCAGCATGAATAAACTGAGAAAAGCAGTTATTGCGCGCATTACTTTTGTCATTTGTTTTGGGTCCATTTTTTGGGTTATGTCGGCTATCTATGAAGGTTTTGATGGAATGGTTCGATGTTCGGAAATAACCTTTTCTGTCCGGGAAGTGATTCCGAGGCAAGACCACTTCCCGAGAACCTGCCCGGTGGAGCTCAATTGATAAGAGCTTTGAGCTTTTCCACAACAACTGCAGGTTCCGTACGACTGGTAAAGTCTGCATCCACATCCGCAAAGGCGATGGTGCCATCAACGTTGACCACGAAAGTTGCGGCCAGCGGCAGATCGAACTGTCCTTTGCCGTTGTGTTTCTCAAGCTCTATGCCAAAGCTGGCATAGGCTGCTCGCAATTTTTCAGGCAGGGTGAAGACGAGACCGACCTCACGTGCATAATCAGAGTCAAGGTCAGTGAGCACTTCAAACTCCAGTTCGTTTTTCTCGGAAGTTGACAGGGAAGCGTCCGGCAGTTCCGGGGTGATTGCGATAAGGGTAGCTCCGCACTCCTTAATCTCTGGCAGGACCGCCTGGTAGGCGCGTAATTCGAGGTTGCAATACGGACACCAGCCACCCCGGTAGAAGGTAATGACAACCGGTCCCTTCTCGAGTAACTGAGCGAGAGCCCTGGCCTCACCAAGATGGTTCGTCAGGTTGAAATTTTTCAGTCTGTCTCCTTGCTTGGGAGCGTGTGCAACCAGGTCGGACTCCTTAAGTCGTTCAATGTCACCAAGCACCAGATCCACTGCTTCTTTGGGGTGCTTGGCAATACTCATGGCTTTCATTTCTGCCAGTTGTTCTTTGAGGGACATACTCTTCTCCATACTTTTGGTCGAAAGTTGATTGATCGTGTTTTGCCTCGTTGAGCAATGTTTGCTTGAATGATGGTTCAAGCTATCGTTCGTGGCGTCAGTTGTCAATGAAGAAGTTGAACGATTGTTCAAGTAGGGAGGTAGGGAATAGGAAATTTTGAATGCCTGGATCAAGAGAAGATAGTTAATGTATGAAAATATTGGAATAAATATGAATTTGGCTTGTTGCTTGTCAGCAGGGATTTTGTTGAAATTGATCGCGGGGTGGTTCTTGCACATGTACAGCTTGTTCTCTTAGTCAATATCCTCGGTTTTTCTTGCTAGAATTGGAATTGAAAGGAAGCTACCACGAAAGCCTGGGGAACTTCAAAGTTCGCGATCATGGTCACCAAATGAAAAGATGTTTGGTATTAGTCTGTTACAGGCGATATGAATTTTATATTTCTGGTGTTAGGCTGTTCAAAGCCATCTTGGAGTGAAACTATGTGGATGCGACTAGCCAAGGCTCTCCTGCTGATCATGATGACACTGGCAATAAGTTGTGCTGTCCAGAGCAATACGCGGTTCCCTCCCGGGGAGGATGAACCGAAAAGGACAATTTTCCTGGTCAGCCACGGCTGGCACGCCGGGATTGTCGTGAATCGGATCGATATTCAGCAATCAGGCTGGCCGGAACTCAAAGAGTTTCATCATGTGGAGTACCTGGAGATTGGCTGGGGCGACAGGGGGTATTACACATCCCCGGATCCAGGACCGGCACTTGCGGCCAGGGCCATACTGTTGCCCACATCCAGTGTTTTGCATTTGGTCGGTTTCAGCGGGCCACCTGAAGACTACTTCCCACAAAGTGAAGTAATCAGGATAGAGTTATCCGTTGCAGGGTTCACGCAGCTGGCCAACCATATCTCAGCAAGCTTTTCCCGAGATAGAACCGGCTCTGCGGTTTCTTTGGGGGCAGGGCGTTACGGCTACAGCTGGTTCTATGCATCGGATGAAACATACAGCAGTTGCAAGACATGCAACAGCTGGACTGCAAATGTGCTGCAGAAGGCAGGGTGCCCGATTAAGCCAACGTTGACGGTGGAAGGCCTCATGGCCCAGGCACGCCGTTTCGGTGAGGTAATACAACAAGAGTAATACACCAAGCAGATCAGTAATCGGGACAATCGGGCTGAACGGGGAGGGGCGTTTAGGCCTCGATTTATGAGGGGAGATTATTCCTTATAGTATTCTTTTTTCGATGTTTTATAAATTAAACCGAATATTATCGCGATGGCTGTCGCTGATGCTGCGAATATGAAGATATTTATTGGATATTCGGTGTTTTTCAGATTATCGTAAACGCCGATCATGAATAATACTACAGTCGCTGAGATGACTACAATAATGCAGTGGTATATGTAGTGTGCTTTGCCAAAGTGTGTCTTGGTGAAGTCCCTGTAAACGAACGCTAACTCAAGCCACATGGTATGATCGAGTATGTCTTGAACCTTCTCATTCCCATATTTTCTCAAATACCATTTCATGAACATCAAGCAGATGAATAGTGATACGATGCAGTAGGTTGCGATATCATATATTGTGATTTGCAATTGATGTCCTGTTTGTTTTTTTTATCGAACTATTCTTTGATTAGAGATCTTTCCCAATTCCACTGTTGTGCGGCAAAATGAGGTGAAACTCTCTGGTAACGGGTGTCTATTTCCTGTGTTTATCTGCGGCAGTCCGTAAGGCGGCGTGAAATGCTTTAGTCGCCCAGAGGAACATCTCTTCTTTATCTTCAAGTACTTCCTCGGGAGCCTGGCTGTAGGACATTTTGATTTCCTTCCCTTTTCGGGTGTACCGAAATGGTTCAAGGCCCATGGCTTCAAATTCGTCCTCTGTTTCCTTGTCTACCTTGAGGTACAGGGCGCTCTCGGCAATGATTCCAAACATTAGCCCATCAAGGAAGATTCCATAGCCACCAAACATTTTCTTTGCGGTAACCGGTCCAAGCGATTGCATGAGATCAACTATGTGTCTCATGAATTCCTGTTCTTCAAGTGATGATGGCATGTGATTATAGCTGGGGAGTATGAAATTTTATCTTGTTTTCCAGTTCATTCATATCGATTGGGCCTGACCAGCTATCCTAGCTGGTTATTGTACCCCATATGGAGAGCCTCATCAGCTGTAATTTTTGTTTTCAATTTGCGTAGATGAGGGTGCCATGTACTTCGAATGCCAGGGGCGTTTACTAAAGAGTTTACCAGAGCGTTTGGAAAAAGAAGCTGCTCAATAATCCACACCCTTGCGGGCTTTGACTCCATCGCGGAAGGCATGCTTGATGTCTGTGATCTCTGAGACCGTATCGACCAGTTCGCGCAGAGCCGAACCTCCGCCCCGGCCGGTCACCACGACACTCTGTTCAACCGGTCGATTACGCAATGCATTGAGTACTGTTTCCTCGTTCAGGTACTTGTACTTCAACATATAGGTGAGTTCATCAAGAATCACCAGGTGATAGCTGGCGTCCTGCAGGAGCTTTTCTGCGTGTGCCCAGGTTGCCTCGGCTGCCGCAATATCCTTGTCGCGGTCTTGCGACTCCCAGGTAAAGCCGGTAGCCATTTGATGAAAGTACACTTCCGGGTGGTTGTTGCGAATAAACAGCTCTTCGCCGGAGAGTTGTGTGCCTTTGATAAACTGCACGATACCGACTTTATAGCCATAACCGAGACTGCGGATCGCCATGCCGAAAGCAGAGCTGGATTTTCCTTTGCCGTTTCCGGTCAGAAGAATCGCTACACCACGTTCCTGGGCGGCGCGTTCGATTTTCGCGTCGACATTTTCCTTGTACTTCCCCATGGTGGATTTGTGCCTGGCGGATTTCTTGTCGCTGCTGTCGGCTGACTGAGTCATGCTGTTTGGTTACCTCTGGTGTATGCTTATCGGTTGGCACGTATGGGACACGTGCCCCTCTGTTCTTATTTCTTTGGATTCGAGCCGGTACTGGGGTAAATCACCGGGTACTTCTACGACCGCCGCGCTGTTTACGTTGTTTCGCCAGCGACTCGAGTTCATTTTTCATCTTGTGATAGCTCTCCAGCCGGTCCCTAGGAATTTTGCCGGTTTCAATGGCCCGGGCAACGGCGCAATCAGGTTCATGCACATGGGTGCAGTCTGCAAAACGGCAGTTTTCGGCCAAGGCCAGGATGTCCGAAAAGGTGCTCTCGACCCCTTCACCCTCTTTGGAAAAGGCGATCTCGCGAATACCGGGACTATCCATGAGCAGTCCGCCCTGCGGCATCAGGATCATTTCTCTTTTCGTGGTGGTGTGGCGCCCCTTGCCAACTGCATCGCTCACCGCACCGGTAGCCTGGATTTCACCGCCGTACAACAGGTTTGCCAATGTGGATTTGCCTGCACCGGAGGTGCCGAGCATGGCAATGGTCCGTCCGCTGCCGAGATAATTCGCCAACTCGCTCCAACCCTTGTCGTCATACATGGAGGAGAGGACCACCACCACATCCGCAGCAACTTTTTTGATCTCGTCACGAAATCTTTCGGGATCGTCATGCAAATCCGCTTTCGTCAATACAATCACGGGGGTGAGATGACAATTGTACACCAGGGTCAGGGCTCGTTCAATACGGCGGACATTAAAGTCTTGGTCCAGGCCGCTGACAATGAAGACCGCATCCAGGTTGGCGGCGATAGACTGTTCGCGGCACGGTTGCCCTGATCGACGCTTGTGCGAGCCCGCTTCACCCCGTGCCAGGGTGTTGTTTCTGGGGATCACATCGGTAATAACCGTATTGGCCACCAGCACCCAATCGCCTGTTACCGGATGCAGATGGTCGGCGCCACGCAGCATCTTGCCGGCAACTGTACAGAGCCATTCAGTTCTACCATTACTGACAAGAAATGATTTTCGCCCGACGCTGAGAACACGTCCAACGTTGTTTGAACTGTCGTCTTGTATATTTGGCATTGCTGCCAGCCGGGTAGCGAACTCTTCGTTCCAGCCTAATTTCAGCAGTGATCTATCGGTGCTGTGTTCAGTGGAGGGTAGGGTACTGCTTTTCGTCATTCGTTGTTTCCAATCACTGCACACCTTCGCGGAATCGAGCACTGGCTTCACATGGCAACCGCTCAATGTGGAATAGACGCCCCAGGCTCATACTCTGTTCTGCAACAGGGCAGGAGCCGGCCGGTGAGGTGTGAGCATACTGTTTTGGGGATGAGAATGTTTTGCGGCGTTTTTCTGAAAATCCCGAAAGATTCATAGAATAACCAATACTACTATAGATGTAATGCCACACCCCATCTATCACAAGTGCAGGTTCGCCAGGGAGGCTCTAGAAAGCCATTGGGGGACCAACTCGGGGTGTCGATGAAAAACGATATGTACCAGTAACGCCTCCCGGCGATCGGGAAACTCTTGGTGTTTATCAGTCAAATCCGTACCAGTTGCTCACCGTGTCTACCGATTCACGGGTTGTTTCCAGTCGGTTTGCCGGGAAATCCCAATTGGGGTAGCCAATGGCAATCGCAATAATGATTTGCTTATCATCAGGGATATGACAGTATTTTCGTAAAATATCAGGATACATTACCCCCTGATTTTCAATGCATGTGCCGAGACCGTGGTGCAGGGCCGCCAGGCAGAGGGTTTGGGTAATTGCCCCAATGTCGAATATCGGGGTGCCTTCGGCTAGCATACGATCAACCGTGATAATGATTGCCGCCGGGGCGTTAAAATAGCGAAATCCTCTCTCAAGCCATTGCGACCGTTTGGCGGTATCTTCCTTCCCGATATCCATGATCTGGAAAATTTCCATGCCCAGAGCAACTTGACGCTTTCGATAAACACTTTCTGCCGGCCAGCCGGAGACCGAGTGTTCCGGCTGAAATTTTTCACCGGCCTGCAGCTTTTCAAGAGCAGCGAGCCGGATTGAATCGAGAGTTTCTCCAGTGACGACGGTGAACTCCCACGGCTGAGTATTCATCGCTGATGGGGTGCGACATGAGACTTCGAGGATCTCACGAATGACATCCTGGGGAACATGGTCGCTTTTGAAATCTCTGATGCTTTTTCTTTTGGTAATCGCTTCGATAACATCCATATCAACTCTCCTTCTCATCCCTTTATATGTCTTGTCCAGGCAGTAGCCGTGAAAGTACCAGCAGGGTGAATTATCCAGGTTGATCTGGCCCGGATCTATCGATTGGCTGCCGATAGAACCGGGCTGGGCCTTTGTTGGTGAAAGCTTTTCCTATGGATAGTGGTTGTCGGTTGCTCTGCCACTGCAACGGAGCATACTGTTGCAGCTACATCATGCTCACGCTCTTTAATCTTTGCGCTATCTCCTTGCCGAGAGTTTCAGCCTGGTGCCAGGTTTCCTTCTGATCCTCGACCTTGCAGAACTTATCTGGGGTAACTTCGGTATCGTCGCCAAATACCCACGGTAAAGCGCTCATGGGACAGGTCTGTCCGTAACCGCACACGAGGCACTCCGCATTTCCGGTCACTTTCAGTTGGCCGAGGACTTCCATGCCTTCCATGGAGAGGGCTTGCCCGACCTGAGCGCTTGCCTCTTCCAGCCCGGGGGCGCCGCGGCCGATACCTGTAACAACCGTTACCGCGAGCTTCCCGCGGTTTAAGCCATTTTGATGACGAAGGGAGAAAAGCCTCTCCAGAAAAGCTTTGGTAAAGCCATCGATGGTCGCATAGGGTGGATAGCCGCCAACCACTATGGCGCCTGCGTGCTTCAGTTTTTCAGCAATCTCGGGAAAGTCGTCATTCACCTTGCATACATTGTCAGCCGTACAGCCAAGACAGGCAATGCATGGTTGAACCTTGCACTTGGACAACTTGATAAATTCCGTTTCAAGACCTGTGAACTTCAGAACTGCCTGGACAAGTCTGTCGGTATTCGAGTTTTTTACAGGGCTGCCAGAAATTCCGATTACTTGTGGTTTCATTGTCCGCTCCATAATGAGAAAGGTTTTCGATGTGTTTTCTGACCTTTAATAACCCCCGCATGGAAATGTTGTAACAACTGCTACAATTCCAGAAAAAATCTTGAAATAACATTATCTGACAGTTCCGAAGTTTGTGGCTGAAGTGTATGTAATTATTGTGGAAGATTTATAATGTCTATGGTTTAAATATGATCAGTTTTCCCAACGTGGACATTTGCTGATCCCAGGCCGTTTTTCTTTAGAGTGTGAAAACGGTCTGCGGGACAAATCATCTACTTGTTTAATCGTGGTTTTATGCGAGATGAATCATTCACCCTCTTGTGGTTCGAGTTCCTCATGACCCAAGCTGGGCGCGTTTGCTGAACGGTGCAATATTACAAACATCACACTGCAGGAAAACTTGGTTGAGAGCTTGTTCAAGCTAAAGACAAGGGAGGGTTTGTTGAGAATATGTTGAATGACTATTCAAGGACATGTTATATAGTGTGTGTATGCTCTTAAACCGAATGAATGATAACGAGGAAATCTCATGACAAGAGCCCAATTTGACAGAGACGACGTCATTGATAAATCGATTGAGCTTTTTTGGAAGAACGGCTACAGCGCGTCGTCAATGAAGCAGGTTGTTCAGACCACCGGCCTGAAACCGGGCTCGCTGTATCTTGCCTTTGGCAATAAAGAGGCCCTGTATCGCGAAGCGTTGGAGACGTATGCCAAGAAAGGCCTCGCGCAAATACAGAGCACTTTAGAAGGTGCGCCGAGCGTGGGGGAGGGAATTTGTCTGATCCTCGATAAGTATATAGAGGCTTCGATCAGCGAACATTACAGCAGTTGCTTCCTGATCAAAACCCAGCTGGAACTGGCTGCTGAAGGTGGGGAACTGCATGACTTTGCTGCCACCAAACTGAGTGAAGTGGAAGCACTCTACCAACATTATCTGGAAAAGGAGTTCGGCGAGGCACAGAGCCGACGGCGGGCAACCAGCCTCATGCTGCATATTTTCGGGATGAGAATTTATGGCTACCAACACGGCGCTGCCGAGCGTATCCGCCAGGGGCTTCGGGAAGGGTTGCCCTGGCTGCCATGGGAGAAGGTGGAGAAAGCCAAGTCTGAGGGGGATTGATTAAGCTGGCATTGCGGTTCCAATCGTTTCCTACTGAAGGCTACTGAAGGGGGCTGGCCCCTCTCTCCATATACTGTGCTTCAACGGCCGCCCAGCTCAAATCTGGCAGCTTTTTCGGTAGATTCTCATGCTGCTTCTTTATCTGCCTTCTCCTTCGCTTTCGTTATCCTCTCCCCTATGTCGATGTAGTGAGCCCGGATTACCTGCTCAATTTTATCAGCCTTTCTTTCCTTCAGGGCATCAACTATTTTCTTGTGACGGGCGTACACTTCGTCAGGCGTAAATATCGCTATCCAGTATTTATAGAGCAGGAATTTCGAGATTCCCTGACATGATCTTTTACAGAACTCTTTTAGGAGATCGTTGTCGATTTTTGACAACAGGATTTTGTGAAATTTGTCATCCAAGGCTGCGAATGCCTCGAAACTCTTTTTGCTTTCAGTCACTTCAAGCATTTTCTCATTGATAGCCTCCAGCCGTTTACAATCTCGATCAGTGTACAGATCCACTGATTGAGCGACTGCAGCGCCCTCGAGGATACCACCAGTGAAGTAGCTGTTTCGAATTTGCTCAGAATTCAGCTTGGTTATGAATTTTCCTTTTTGCGGTATCCAGATAACCAGACCTTCCTGGATGAGAACCTGCAGCGCTTCCCGAACAGGGGCGCGGCTTATGGAGAGCTCTTTGGCAATGGTCAATTCCTTGACTTTGTCGCCAGGCTTATAGGTACCATTCAAAATGCACTCTTTGATGTAATTTACTACTCGTTCTGTATAAGTGTGCTTTTCGAAATCCAAGGTGGTACTCCATCTGATAGTAATACGTTGTTGTATAGTCACTGAAACACGAAGCAAGCCTTTCTATATACTGCAATTGTTTGTTTAGCACAAGATGAGTTTCGGTGGCAGGAACAGCTCAGTAAGGCAGTTCCTGAGGCAAAACGCACAGTGTAATGTATTCTCCGCATTCACTGTCTATTTCCTTTTGTAATTCCCAGAGTGATGACGAGGAGCAGGGACTGCAGATGTTCATAGGTGACAGACATTGTTAAAATTATGGACATCGACCATAAAAAAGGCCTCCCGGTGAAAGGAGGCCTCATCATGGCATCAGGGGGGAATGCCATGTATAAAAAGCAACTGCTCTAGTTCAGGTCGTCAACCAGGTGTCCCTCTTTATCAAGATGAACACTGCTTCCGAGTTCCATTTCATCCAGGGGGGTGGCTGCAGTTTCACGATCCAGTTCGCCGTTTAACGAAGCCACAACGACGCCGGCAGAGTTATCACCAAAAATATTGGTGGTTGTTCTGAACATGTCAAGGATTCGATCGATTCCAGCCACGATGGCGATCCCTTCAAGCGGCAGGCCGACTGACTGGAGAACCATGGTGAGCATAATTAAACCGCCGCCGGGAATACTGGCGGTGCCAACGGAGGCCAGAACTGCAGTGGCCACGATCGTTCCCTGCTGGGTCAGTGTCAGGTCGATACCATAGGCATTGGCGATAAAGGTGGCTGCAACTGCCTGGTACAGTGCTGTTCCGTCCATGTTGATTGTCAAGGCCATTGGCAGGGTAAAACCGGAGACCTTGGATGATACACCCAGCTGTTTCTGGGCACGCATGGAAAACGGGAAGGCCGCGGCAGCACTACAGGTGGACAGGCCAACCAGTGCTGGCTCCATGGTCTTTTTCAGGAAGGCAAGAGGGGATATGCGGCCAATTGTCGAAACCAGCAGCGTGTAGGATGCGAAAATGTGAATAACACTGGCGATAAGCGCGGCGATGATCAGCTTGCCCATCGGCAGGAGGATGTCCAGACCGAATTTTCCGGTGGTCCAGGCGATAAGAGCAAATACGCCATACGGTGCAAAGCTGATGACGATATCGGACACCTTGAACATGACTTCCGCCAGGCTTTGAAAGAAATTGCTGACGGGTGTACCTTTGTCGCCGGCCATGGAGAGTCCGGCACCGAAGAGCAAGGCGAAAATAATGATCTGGAGAACGTTACCCTTGGCCAGAGCTTCCATCGGGTTCATCGGAAACATGCTGACAATCATCTGGGCTGGGCCGACGGGGTCCGGAGCGTTGAAGGTCTTCATCTCACCCAGGGAAAGACCGGTACCCGGCTGCAGGATATTGGCGACCAGCAGGCCAATGAGCACCGCAAGAGTGGTCGTAGCCATAAAGTAAATAAGGGTGCTGATTCCGGTTTTTCCTAAGTTTCTGATGTTTCCGGTACTGACGACACCTGTAATCAAGGTAGAAAGAATCAATGGAACGACTATCAGGCGAAGACAGCGAATGAAAATGTCACCGACAGGCTTTAAATATGCAGCTTTTTCCCCAAGTATCAGACCAGCGATTACGCCAAGTACCAACCCTATCATTATTTTATGATAAAGTTTCATAGTTACTTCCCTCCCATAGAAAGCTTTACATTTAAATACAGAGTAATCCTCTATTACTCAATAGGGTAACGCACCGGCCTAATATCAAGACCGGTGCGTTACTTTTTGGCTAGTTGAAGGTATCCGTATAGGCATAGAGAGCGGGCGAACCTCCGGTATGGAGGAACAGGATGTTCGATCCCGCCGGGAAATGGTCTTTTCTGACAAGATCAATGAGACCTGCCATTGCCTTACCGGAGTATACCGGGTCCAACAGGATTGCTTCGGTTTGTGCAAGCAAGTTAACTGCTTCAATCATGGAGTCAGTTGGCAGTGAATAGCCGGGGCCGACATACTGATCAAAACAGGTGACTTCATCTGCACTGAGCTCACCGCGCATACCAACAAGTGCTGCGGTCTCTTCGGCCAGCTTGAAAACGATATCTTCCTGCACATCCTTGGGGCGGCTCACGTTGACACCAGATACTGGAATGTTGGCATTGGTTCCACTCATGCCGACAACAATACCGGCATGGGTGCCTGCACTGCCGCTTGGAACAACCATGTGGTTGATGTGTAAACCGTTCTCGAAAAGCTGCTGGACGATCTCCTGGGCACAGGCAACATAGCCCATCGCGCCAATGGCATTTGAGGCGCCGCCTGGGATAATGTATGGCTTCTTGCCTGCAGCTCGTAACTCCTCTGCAGTTTTTTCCATTTCGGCCAGCATGTCAGAGCCGCCTGGTACCACGCGGGTAGAGGCGACACCAAGGAGGTTGAAGAGGAAATTGTTTCCAGAGGCATCTGGCTTGTAGCTTCCTGCGACACGCTCTTCCAAAACAAAATGACAATCCAGCCCCTCCTTCACCGCCCAGGAGAGGGTCAGGCGGCAATGGTTTGATTGCACTGCGCCACAGGTGATAATGGTGTCCGCACCTTGTTCAAGGGCGTCAGCAATACAGAAGTCGAGCTTTCTGGTCTTGTTGCCGCCGGCACAACCCGGCAATAAATCATCGCGCTTGATGAATACATTGACTTTGCCGCCGAGCGCCTTGGAGAATGCCGGTGCTGCTTCGATGGGGGTTGGTCCCTGCAGGTAATTTCGCCTGGGAAATTGAGTAAGGTCCATGATCTCTCCGATAAGAATATGAGATTATTAAATTCGTGCTACAGCTTCTATTTCGATATCTGAACCAAGCGGCAGCTTGGCTACCTGGACAGCGCTTCTGGCTGGAAACGGTGTCTTGAAGTATTGAGCGTACACTTCGTTCACTTCCTGGAAATCGTTCATATCTGCCAGAAACACGGTGGTCTTGACCACGTCGTCGAGTTTGGCTCCCGCAGCCTCAAGTACCGCAGCCAGGTTTTTCAATACCTGATGGGTGCGGTTGGCGATGGGGCCTTCGGGAAAGCTACCGGTTGCCGGATCGATTGGCAGTGCTCCGGAAGTAAAAATGAAACCGTCTACTTTCACTGCCTGGGAGTAGGGTCCAATGGCCCCTGGGGCATTAGGGGTTTCGATTGCAATATTTGCTGGCATGTTGAATCCTCTACATCTGTTTTTTGCTGACCTTGTTGATAGGTCGTCCATCATGTAATCGCTACTCACTGAGTAGGCGTGATAAATACACTTTAAAAATGACGAATGTCGACACTTTGTGCCGAAGTAAATCTCAAAATTCTTGATGGTTGTCAATATCTTTTTTTACACTTAGAGGCAAAGTGTCGACATTTTATTGTAAATAAACGTATCAATTACAGTGTGTTGGGCTGATTTTAGAAAAAAATATCCAGGTGCAATTTGTAAAAAGGGGAGGGACAGTTGCTGGATGGTCAAGAAGTAGCCGTATCGGAAAGGTGGGCACCGGTTCCTTGCCAGAATGCTCTAGCGCAGGAACATGGGGCTTGTCGGGATGGGGAGGGGCAGAGGGGACTTCTCCCTCCTGGCCCTGCCTGCTGATTCCACAACCTGCGTTAGTACTGGTCTGCAATAGATTGCCACGATTGTGGCCCTGGCAAACTTGGCGAGGCGGTTATGGAGTCAGCAGACAGGGCTGAAGCAAAAAACATTCAGGTTGGAACGGTTTGGAGTTGGTGGAAGTCTAATCAAGCGGATCGAACTTATCCTCCGGAGCATAACACATGGGGCAGACCCACTCCCCGGGGAGGTCGTGGAATGACGTACCCGGGGCAATGGCGTTCATGTGATCTCCCTGGGCGGGATCGTACACATAGCCGCACTCGACACAGATATAGCGGTCCTGTATTGCTTTTTCTTCCATACGTTACACCGCGAAATACTTCGCCTGCGGATGATGAACCACGATGGCGGAGGTAGTCTGCTCGGGCACCATCTGCATGTTCTCGGTCAAGGACACCCCGATGGCTTCCGGTTTCAGGAAGGCAAAGAGCGGTTTGTGGACATCGAGGTCAGGGCAGGCGGGGTAGCCAAAGCCGTAGCGTGAGCCCTGGTAATCCTGGCTGGTCAGGCCGCGAGCCTTCGATTCGCCGTCGCCAATCCCAAGTTCCCGGCGCATGGCGGCATGCCAGTACTCGGCCAGGGCGTCGGTTATTTCAACGCTGAAACCATGTAGCATCAGGTAGTCATGGTAGGCATTCTTTTCGTACAGACGTGCGGTCTCAATCCCCATCCGATCCCCGGTGGTGACAATGAAAAAGCCTGCGACATCTCCGCCTTCCGCTTCGGTCTTGAAATAATCGGCAATGCAGAGATATGGTGCTTCGGCCTGGCGCGGGAAGCTGAACTCATGGATGGCGCCATCGACTTCCACGCAGAGGGTATTGCCCTGCGAGTAGCAGGGGAAGTAGCCATAGGTCACCCTGGGCTGTATCAGTCCCTCTGCCAGTGCGCGATCCTGCAGCTCTTGGTAGAGAGGTTGTACCGTGTTGGCAATCAATTCCTGGTATTCATCAACGCCCATCTTGCCGCGCCGATAGCCCCAGCGACCCCGGAACAGGGCCTGGACATTGACATACGGGAACAGGGCTTCCGGGTCTATATTCTCCACATATCTCTGCCCTGTAAAGGGCGGCACGGGAACGGGGTGCGACCTGTTAACGATCGCATCTTTCACACCCGGTTTCAGGGCCTGTACGACTGAGGCCGGATCATAGACTGTGGATAGCAGTCTGCCCTCCTCGTGTTCACGTACCGCTTTTAAGCCGGCAAAGGCATCGGCACAGTAGACCACCGGGCCCGGGTAATTCGGAGCGCAGGATTCCGCCACGAATTTTGGGGTCAGGGCGGCTCCGCCCAGCAGGATGGGAATATCCAGTCCCGCCTCCCGGTACTGCGCCATCGATTCCTGCATGACAATTGCCGATTTGACCAACAGGCCGCTCAGGCCGATAGCGTCGACCTGGTACTCCCGGGCCTTCTCTATGATGGTCTCCGCAGTGACCTTGATACCGATGTTGAAAACCTTGTAGCCGTTGTTGGAGAGGATGATATCGACCAGGTTCTTGCCGATATCGTGCACATCCCCTTGTACCGTGGCCAGGAGCACCTTGGTGGCGCTGGCGCCGTCGGTTTTCTCCATAAACGGTTCGAGGATCGTGACGGACTCTCTCATCACCTCGGCGGACTGCAGCACGAAGGGGAGCAGGATCTCGCCTTTGCCGAACAGCTCACCCACATGGCGCATGGCCGGCACCAGCAGCTGATTGATGATCTCCAGGGGCGTATATCTTTCCATCAGGATCGAGAGGAGATCTTCCAACCCTTCCTTGTTGCCGTCCACCAGCTGTTTAAACAGCTGCTCCTCAGCAGTCACGCTGTCTGCCGCCGACTCGTCTTCCTCGATTTCGGCCTTTTCGCTGAAGTAATCGATGAGCCGCATCAGGGGATTTTTCTCGCCATCGGCGTCCCGGTCATAGAGCAGGTCCATACAGACCTCCCGGTCTTCCGCCGATATTTTGGCAAGCGGCAGGATTTTCGCCGCATCGACGATGGCCGCGTCCAGGCCGCCGCTCACCGCTTCATGCAGAAACACACTGTTGAGTACCCGTCGTGCTTTGGGGGGCAGGCCAAAAGAAATATTGCTGAGCCCCAGCACCGTCATGCAACCGGGTAGCTCCTCTTTTATCCGGCGAATGCCGTTAAGGGTCTGGATCGCGGCGTCGCGTAGCTTTTCGTCACCGGAGCCGACGGTGAAGGTCAAGCAATCAAAGAGCAGATCCGATGGTCGCAGGCCGCACTCGTCCACTGCGATGGCGTGGATGGCTTTGGCGATGGCGACTTTTTCCTCGGCGGTCATGGCCATGCCGTTCTCATCGATGGTCAAGGCCACTACGGCGGCACCGTATTTCTTGGCAGCCTTGCACACCCGGCGGATATTCACCCCGCCGTCTTCCAGGTTGATCGAGTTGATGATGGCCCGTCCCGGATAGATCTTCAGACACGCCTCAATACACTCCGGTGTGGTGGAGTCTATCATCAGCGGAGCTTTCAGGGACTTGGCGCACATCTCCACCAGCGTGGTCAAATCCTTCAACTCATCGCGGCCGGCATAGGCGGTACAGAGATCAATGACATGGGCTCCCTTGGGTTCCTGCTCCTGGGCAATCTTCAGGCAGGCCTCGTAGTCATCGTCGAGCAGCAGTTCGCGAAACTTTTTGGAGCCGTTGGCGTTGGCCCGTTCGCCGATCAGAAGCGGCGGTATCTCCTGCTGCAGTTCGACGGCCTGATACAGACTTGCTACTGATGGTTTCATGCGCTCACCTCCCTTGCGGCAGGCTGTACACCGGCCAATGTTGCGACCAGTGCCCTGGTGTGCTCGGGGGTCGTTCCGCAACAACCGCCGACCACGCTCACACCATAGTCACTGACGAATTTTTTCATCTCCATGCCATACATTTCGGGGGAAAGGGAATAGCACGTTTTACCCTCTACGACTTCCGGCATGCCCTGATTGGGGACACAGGAAATCCGCCCCCGCCAGTTTTGGGAGAGGTAGCGTATATGGGACTCCATGTCCACAGGTCCGGTGGCGCAGTTCAGGCCAAAGGAAAACAACGGGAAAGGTTCCAGGGCCACGGCGGCGGTGGCGATGTCGGAGCCGACCAGCATCGTGCCCGAGCGTTCGATGGTAACCGAGGCCATAACCGGAATCTCCCGGTCGGTCTCTTCCAGCACCTCAAAGCAGGTGGTCAGTGCCGTTTTGATCTGCAGCAGGTCCTGGCAGGTTTCAATAATCAACATATCCACCCCGGCCTGCACCAGGGCCGAAATCTGTTCCCTGTAGGCCGCGGCCAGGACGTTAACGCTGATATGTCCCAGGGATGGCAACTTGGTGCCGGGACCCACGGAACCGCCGATATAGGTGTTGGCTTTGCCGGCAATTGCCTTGCGGGCATTTTCAACGCCTGCCCGGTTGATGGCTTCAACCTGGTCCTCCAGGCCGTATTCTTCCAGGACAATTCGATTGGCCCCGAAGGTATTGGTTTCCAACACCATTGCACCGGCGTCGACAAATCTGCGATGCAGGGTAATTATGGTCTCGGGTGAAGTGAGGTTGAGGATTTCGTTGCATCCTTCTCTGCCATCCCAAGCGGAATCAGGAATGTCCATCTCCTGTAAATTGGTTCCGCAGGCACCATCGAGGATTAATACATCATGATCGTTTGGTCGCATAAACTCGTATTCTTGAAATAATTAGAAAAAAGCTGACTGCTCTGAGGGCTGGCCATGTGAACAGCCAATTCTTCAAGCTGCAGGTTGGTGGGGGGAGGAGAAAAAACTTTTGAATGCTGTTGCGTACTGAAGGTGTAGTGCTGTTGTCAAAAGGATGCGCTATCCTGTCCCTCTCTACAGGATAACAATGAATCGGTCAACGGGAGGTCTGGAAATCAAGCCAATATGAACGAGCCGCCGGCATGAGGTTCACGCCGGCGGCACATCTTCACCTGTCACAGAGTATCGCGGTGTCGTCACAGGCTGATGGAGCCTGTGCCTGAACTGCTTATCCCATAGCCACCAGGGGCCGAATCTCAGTAACTTCAAAGACAACGCCAGCGGCAATCATTTCTGCAGCATCGGCTCCGGCAACTTCGGCGATGGCCGCTTTAACGCCGTCAACGATGGGGCCTTCTTTTTGGATCTCGCGGGCCTGCACATAGAGCCGGTAACCGGGTGTTGTGAAGGTGACGGGGCTTTCGTCAACACAGAAAAAGACAGCGCGTGGGTTTTCTTCCAGGTTTTTCAGGGTCCGGTTACTGCCAAGACCCATCACAATGGTCCCGTCTTCTTGTAACTGGGGACTGCCAAAATAGGCGACATTGGGCTGTCCTTCCCCATTTGTGGTACTGAGAGTGCCTACTCTACCTGCTTTATTGACGGTTTCAAGTATTTCCTTGCTGATTTCAACCATTGTCTGCTCCTTTTTGTTGAATGAATTGGGGACCGCAGGAACATGAAGTCGCTACGTTTTGGGAGCAGGGTAACGAGAAGACCTGCCGGCGTCTGTAGCAACAGCTACATAGATGATTAAAAATAAAAGATAACCTTGTCGTGCAAAGCGTCTGGATCGCCCGTTTGGAGAGGCATCTGCACATTCGGGGTAAGACAGCAGGATAGCGGGACAATACTGGAGAGTCGCCATGGACGAAAAATATAAACCCTCTTTGACAGAGAAGGAGCTTGGTGCCCATATTTCCGCCTTGGGGGTGAAAAAGGCGAATATTCTGGGGTGGCAACAGAGCCTGTTGGGAGTTCTTGCCGGCCTCTATATCGCCTTCGGTGCGCATATCTACCTCGTCGCCCTGGCCGGTGGGATGGGAAAGCTGGTAGGCGGGGCAGTGTTTTCCGTGGGCCTGGTGTTGATCATCCTGGCTGGTGCGGAACTCTTTACGGGGAATGTCATCATGATCATTGGCGGAATTTCCGGCCTGTATCCCAAACGGAAAATCCTGAAAAACTGGATGGTGGTCTATTGCGCTAATTTCGCCGGGGCCGCTTTAACTGCGGTGCTGGTCTGGCAGAGCGGTTTGGCCGGGGAGATCGGGCAGCTGACCGCTGTTGGTGAGACGGTCTCCAAGGTTGCAGAAGCCAAGCTGGGTTTGTCTTTTACCGAGGCCTTTATCAGAGGGATATTTTGCAATATCCTGGTCATTCTGGCGGTACTCATGGCGGCAATGGCAAAAGACGCCATCTCTAAGATTCTTTGTATCATTTTGCCGATCATGACCTTTGTCGCGTGCGGCTTCGAGCATTGTATAGCGAACATGTACCTGATAACCTTGGGCCTCCTGGCGGAGGGGGCATCCGCTTGGGAATTGCTGCGCATTTTTGGTAACCTTGTTCCCGTGACCCTGGGCAATGTGGTGGGCGGCATTTTCATACTCCTGATCCACCCGAATCGGATCAGGCAGTTGAAGATGCTTTATTCCCGTAAGAAGGAGGAGGGAAAACCGAATAGTAGAGAATAGGGCTGAGCATGAGCTTTAATGTGAGGTGAGAGGAGTGAGGTGGGAAACGGAAGAACTGCAGGTTGGACGTTGGATGTTGGACGGAACTACGACGAAAAGAACTGCTAGGGGGAGGAGTGAGGAGGGACTGTTGGTATCTGCAGTGGCTGCTAGAGGAAAAAAGAAAAGGATTATCAGACAATGACAGAGCACAGTATGCAAGGCAAGAAAATCATATTGGTCCGGCATGGGGAAACGGAGTGGAACAGGCTCCGCCGCTTTCAGGGGCGGACTGACATCCCGCTGAATCAGAAGGGCAACGACCAGGCGCGAGCCCTGGCTCTGGCGTTGAAAGATGAGGCTCTCACCGCCATCTACTCCAGCCCATTGGGGCGTGCAATGGAAACGGCACAGCACATAGGCAGCTTTCACCCTGCAACGCCCGTATTAAAAGAGCAGGGATTGGTGGAGATGGATCTGGGCGAGTTTGAAGGGATGGACGCTCGGCAGTGGGCGGCAGAGCATGTGGATTTTCGCAAGGTCTGGGAGCGGAAACCGGCCACCTTGCCCATGCCGGGAGGAGAAAGCCTCAGACAGGTTCAGTTGCGGGCTGTCGAAGCGCTGGAACGGATTGCCGAGTCTCATGGGGCTGGAAGTACCCTGCTGCTCTGTGCGCACAATTTTGTCATCGCTACCCTGTTGTGTTTTGCCTTGGGAATCGATCTGGATCAATTTCGGCAACTGCGGCAGGATACCGCGGCCCTGAACATCCTGCACAATAATGGTACCGCCTTTGAGGTCGAAACGGTCAATGACTGCCGGCACCTCGAATAAGAAGCCAGGTCGTATGTGCCATGGTGCAGGGGTGCGCTCTACTGTATCCATCATGGTCGCAATACCCAGGAACTCTCATGGGATTTTTCACCCATAGTTCATCCACCGCTCAATAAAATTCATCATTGTGCTACCATGGAGTGAAGTTATACAGAGATAGTGAGCCACGAACAGCAAAGGTACCCAAACGACATTTGAGACCAGGGGATGGCAATGAATCTGAATGAAAAGAGAAAGCTGGGCAGAACCGGCCTGGAAGTCGGGCGGCTTGGTGTTGCCGGAGGCTATGGCGCCTCTGCGGAGGCGTTTGCAATGGCTTTTGAGCGGGGCTGCAACTATTTTTACTGGAGCTCGCCGCGCAAACCCGGGATGGGCGAGGCAATCAAGAATATCTGCCGCAATGGCAAACGGGATGAGTTGGTCATCGTGTTCCAGAGCTATTCCCGCTCAGCCCATCTGATGGAGTACTTTTTTGACAAGGGCTTGCGGGAGATAGGGCTGGATTCCGTTGATGTACTGCTGCTCGGCTGGCATAACCGCGCCCCGTCCAAACGGATAATGGAGCGGGCCAGGCAGATGCAGGAGAGGGGCATGTTTCGATATCTGGCTCTCTCCGGGCACAATCGCGGACTGTTCCCTGAACTGGATCGCCAGGGCGGTTTCGACCTGTTTCATTTTCGGTACAATGCAGCCCATCGCGGGGCCGAAACCGAGATCTTGAGCAAGCTCGATGGGGACCAGCGTCCGGGGCTGGTCAGCTACACGGCCACCCGCTGGGGACATCTGATCAACCCCAAAAAAATGCCTGGCGGTGAGGCACCCCTCATCGCCAGCGACTGCTACCGTTTCGTCTTGAGCAATCCGACGGTGGATGTCTGTATGTGCGGTCCTGCCGATGTGGGCGAGATGGAGGCGGCACTGCACACGCTGGACGCAGGCCCGCTGGATGAAACGGCGATGGCCAGGGTGAAGAGTATAGGTGACTATGTCCACCAGCACTCCGGGAAGTTCTGGTAGACATAATCCTGAAATTCACCTCATTTCAGAAAATTACTGGCGTTGCGGAATTCCATTCTGTCCGACGAGGAATCGGTCTGCAGCGCCATTACCTGCACGTAATACTTCCTGGCAGTCTCTTTGTCTCCAGCCATTTCCGCAGCCCGGCCGGCGCCGTACAGACTCCTGAGCCTGTTGGCAGAGATGGCCAGGGCACTTTCATAGGCCAGTCTGGCTTCCTCATAGCGTTCCAGCTCCATAAGCATATCCCCCAGCAATTCCCGGGCGGGAAGAACTGCGCCAGGGGTTACCGGATGCTTGTCCACTGAATCTTCAAGATCCGCGGATTTGGTCATCAGCGCCACCGCCTGCTCTTTATCACCATCTGCAAAGGCTACCCAGGCACCGACGCTGTTGCGCTGACTGTCGACCAGTACCGCCCAGTAGTCCTGCTTGGCATCTGTGGTCTTCTGGTAACATTTTTCCAGCTCGGCGAGACTGTCCCGGGCTGCGTCCGGGTCTCCGTTTCGGGCAGCGCCCACCCCTTTGGAAAAGTGGGTAATTGCTTCATACCAGGAATAATTATCCCAGGGAAAGGTTGTATGATGGCGAAGGGGAAGGTCTGCTGCCTGCTGCCAGTTTTCCTGTTCCATCGGAATTCGGGCCTGGGCGGCGGCTATGGCATAGGCAGAGGCAAAACTGTCCTGAAACGTCTCCACATCAAGAAGTATCTTCAGCGACTCGACCGCCTTGGTCTCGTTGCCGTGCTGCATATAGCCGTAGACCAGGTAATCGATGGCATGGGCGAAATGCAGTGAGGTCGCTTCCCCCACAGGTTGATTCCAGGCGGCTTCCGCCGAACGGGTATTCCAGTCAATTACTTCGTCCCACAGCCCGAGCCGGACAAAAATATGGGTGGGCATGTGCAGGGCATGGGGAACCTCGGGGGCGATGGAGCCATAACCGCGGGCAGCCTCAAGCGCCTTCTCAGCCAGGAGCGGGTTGTCGTAGGCGTGGATCAGGTAGTGGTATCCCGCCGGGTGTTTTGGGGCTTCACGGTTGATTTTTTCCAGGATGGCGCCGGCCTCTTTATGATTGGTGAAGCTTTTGTCTGCCTTGGGGGCAATCGCCAGGTGAGCCAGGGCGTGAAACGCCGCTGCGTCTGTGTCCTCCGGATAGTTCATGGAGAGCTCTTTCTGGGCTTTGGCCCATCGGGCGAGGCGTTCAGGATGGGGAGTGTTTGACCAGTCCTGGTAATAGTTTTTTATGGCCTTGATGTAGGCTCGTTCCCGCTCGTCTTTGGGTTCAAGGCTTTCGGCGAGCTGGATGGCAGCTTCACCTTTTCTCAGTTCATCCTCCTTGGGCGGTGCCCACAGCGGGTGCAGGTGGGTCATGGCAATGGCCCACTGCAGCATGGCGCAGTCCGGGTGCTCCGCCGCCAGGGTGCTGAAGAGTTCTCTGGACTGGGCGTACATCATATGATGCATCATGGCCACGCCCCTGTTGAATGCAGGTTGCACTTCTGGTCCGCAGGAAAGCGGAAAATCGACTGTGCCAACCGATGAGTGGGTTTTCCCGGAGGGACTTGCGCCCTGTTCCGCCGGCGCAGTTACCACGCCAACCAGGAGCAGCAAGATAGACAGGATAATAGGTAGAGCTTTGTAGCGATTCATGGCAGGACCTCCCTGAGAGGAAAGAGGTGTATTGCCATATTGTACGACTGACTGGATGGACAACAGGCAACGGGATTACCTATGAATGTAAGACCGGACGGCGGGATTTCTACCAACCTGGCCGTATCTCACGCTCTCCGCAGATTTCCCTACCTTGTGGGGTCTTGGCAGGGGACTGGATACAATGGACCTGGCTGGGCAGATGCATGGGTAAATAGTACTCAATCTCCTGGGGGCCTGGAGGCCGTCTGGACGGTGCGGTGGAAACACCTTCGCTGGCAGGGGCCGAAGATACGGGTAGATAAGGACAATGTGCTGTCTGTCAGCCATTCTGGAGTAGAACTTGCTGGGCAAGGATCAGGAACGTTTACTTCCATTGCCTTTCCCCGTATTGGGGAAGGGCAATACAGACATTATAAAGACTATCTATCAGGAGTTATAATTTCAATGGAGAAGAACATGTTTTCCCTCAGTGTATATATGCGCTCATTACATAGGGATATCGGCTACTTTGTCGTTGGCCTGACAGTGATATTTGCCCTGAGTGGGATACTGCTGGTCTTCAGGGATACCGGATTTCTGCAATACCCCACGCTGGTCAAGCAAGACCTGGCCACCGAGATGAGTGCCGAGGCGGTACAGTCCGCCCTGAAGTTGAAACGGACCAAAGTTGTGGCCGGCGACGACACCACCTACAGAATCGTTTCGGGTAATGAGGAGATAGGTCTTTACGATCTGGTCTCCGGCAGGGCTGAGTACACCACCTACACCTATCCCAGCCTGATCAACAAACTCAACGTATTGCATAAAACCACTTCGGCGAGTTCCCATGCCTTTCTGGCGATTATCTACGGAGTGCTCCTGCTCTTTCTGGCCTTGTCACCGTTGTGCTTCCACAGACCCGGCAGCAGAATGTTCAGGCGCTCACTCACCTATCTGGGGGGCGGCTTGATCTTTGCGCTGGCGGCTATTGCATTGGTGTAGGGGAGTTGCTTATGACCCTGCCGAGTGCTTGCTTAAGGGAGTCCGGATCTATGGGTTTGGCGATGTAGTCATTCATGCCTAACCCCAAGAACTGCTCTCGATCGCCTTCCATGGCATAAGCGGTTATGGCGATGATGGGGATCTGCGCCAGGTCCTTGAACTCTTCCTGATGGCGGATGGTCAGGGTGACCTCCACGCCGCTCTTGCCGGGCATCTGTATATCCATGACCAGCAGATCGAAATTCCGGTCTGAGCGCAAGGTGCGCAGGAGTTCATCCCCGTCGCTGACCGAGCGAACCTCATGGCCCATTTTTATCAACATGGTCTGCAGCAGCATCCTGCTGATCTGGTCATCTTCGGCCAGCAGGATCCGCAACCGGCCGGGGGGACAATAGCCCGGCCCGGCGTGTTTGGTCTCAACTCTGGTGGCAGGTGCGGTTTGAAACGGGATGCTGAGGTAGATGGTGGTTCCCTGTCCTTTCTCGCTTGAGATGGCCATGCCGCCCCTCAAAAGGGAGGTGAGCTGTTTGCAGATAGACAGGCCCAGCCCGGCACCCTGGTAACGTCTGTTCAGGCTGCTGTTGGCCTGGACAAAGGGGGTGAGCAATCTGCTCAGGGTCTCATCGTCTATACCGACCCCGGTATCCGTTATACTGAAGAACACCCGCTGTTCTTCTTTCTTGATGGAAGCGATGGGGTGTACTTCGACCAATACCGCACCACTGCTGGTGAATTTGAGGCTGTTGCCGATGAGATTGGTGAGCACCTGCTGCAGGCGTGTGACATCACCCATGAGCTGGCGGGGCAGGCTGGCATCGATGTGCACCTGCAGCGTGATGTTTTTATCGTAGAATGCGGGTGCAAAGAGTTGCTCGACAGCGCTCATCGCCTCCCTGAGATCAAAGACCACTGGCTGAATTTTCAACATCCCCGCCTCGACCCGGGAGAGATCGAGTATATCACCGAGCAGGCGGGTGAGTCGTTTAGAGGCGATAAGGGCATTGGCGACATACTCTTCCAGGTCGCCGGATATCTCCTCGGTCTGCATGAGTTTGAGCATGCCGATGATGCCGTTTAACGGGGTGCGGATCTCGTGACTCATGTTGGCCAGGAACTCTGACTTGTGACGGTTGGCCTTTTCCGCCTCCAGCTTTGCCTGGACGAGTTCGTTCTCGACCCGCTTTCGATCGGTGATATCCCTGAGTGCGGTAAAGCGGAGCCTTCTGCCCTTACCGCAATCCTTACTCATGCGGCCCTGAATCTCGCAAGGGAACGTGGTCCCGTCTTTTCTGAGCGCGGTCACCTCATAGGGACTCTCTGTGCCCTGGCCGATCATGCTGGCAACCTTGTCGCGATCATCGGGATGGATCCACTCAACGCCGCTGCGGCCAAAGGCCTCCTCATCTGCATAGCCAAACATTATTCGGGCGGCACTGTTCTGGCCGATACAGACGCCGTTTTCAGAAATAAAGATTGCTTCGAAGGTGGCATTGGTCAGCAGGCGGTAATGCTCTGCCAACTCGAGCAACTGCCTGTGCGCTTCTTGTTTTTCCGTAACGTCATCCAGGACGTAAATCAGTGTTTCCGGCTTGGCGTCAATTGCGGTTTTGACGGGGAAACAGCTGATATCAACCCAGATCTGTTGTTCTTCAGGTGTCCTGATCAGGTAGGGCTGTTTGAAAAGCGGCTCGCCAGTGGTGAAGCAGCGGCGGTGGGGCCGGTCGCTGGGTTCGAGGATGGCACCATTCGTGCCGAGCAGCGGCAGGGTACTGATGTCCATGCTTTTGGTAACGTCCGGCAGCGGGGCCAGGAGGGTTTTAGCGGCCTTGTTCAGGTGTATGATTTGCCCATTCCGAGCGAGCACAAGCAGGCCAGCCTCCACGGTATCCCAGAGCAGGTGGGTGGTTTGATTTGCTTCGAAACCGTCGCCACCGGTGCCATAGTTCGTTTGCCCCTGCCAGCGGTTTGCCGACCGCGCGGTCTCGGTTGATCTGGTCTGCCCATCCTGAGTATCGGTGTACTTCATAAGAAAACCTGCTGTACCAAGATTCATTTCGGGAAAAGATATTATGGTAGTTACCAAGCTCTATAGAGCGATGCAATGGTTATTGGGCTGAAAACAGGTACTTTTATAATCTGCGTCCGGGACTTCCTGACGGGGTGAATGGGTTGAAACAGTTTGGAATACTGATATTTTTTTGTAACGACACCCGGCTAGTCAACGATTATTGAATATGAAGCGTTCTACCCTGTAAAAGACCTGTGAGAGGTGATGGTATTGGCGAAGGCACAGAATACTCATAAGCGGGATCCTGGTAGTCAGCATCATAATCACGGCAGATGCCGGGCGCAGGCAGCACTCTTGATAAGAGAATTTACCCTGTGCCTGATTCCGGCGTTTTTCATCATTATTGTTTTTGCCGGCAGCCTGCACAAAGCAGACGCTGACACCAGTTCAGGCCAGGTCAGGGAAGTGGCCGGAGAAGGAATCTCCCTGGATGATATAGTCCATCGGCTTGGTAGTCAATTGCAGCTCAGTGAGACCGAAATGTCTCAGCTGAGCGGAACTCTTGAGAGTGCCAGGGTGCAACTGTTACGGTTGAGGACCGCAAGTGTTGCCACCTTGTATGATGACCCGTTCGACTATCTCGTACAGCAACAGCGCATACTGGAAGAGAGCGTGCAGGGTACAGCAGAGTTTCTCAGCTGCGAACAGCACCAGAAGCTGCAAGCCGAGATCGAAATTTTGACGAGAAATTGGCGCCTTTAGAACTGTTTTCAAAAAAATGTGAAAAAAATGTAACCGGTCGGTCGGCTCAGGCGATAAAGAGGGTAAGTAAACTGATGCCGGAAAGACGCGTTGGGCTCCTAGGCTTTCGTACCCCCTCCCCCTCCCTCCTCTCTCCATACGGAACCCAGGAGCCCAACATGTTTACCTCCAAGAATGCCGGCACCCGTGACAGGAGCTCCCAGTGAGCTCCTGTCAGGAGGCTTGGTAGAGTGGAGATGGGTATCGAAACGATGGAAAAGATAACAGAGCCGTCAGACGAGCAGGTTATAGGCGGTATTCTGTCCGGTGATACGGACCAGTTTCAAACGCTGCTGGACCGCTATCAGTCATATATCTTTGCGATAGTGCGGAGATATGTTCCGGCCCAGCTGGTCGAGGATGTTGCCCAGGAGGTATGTATTAAGCTTTTCCGATCACTTGAGTTGTATCAGCCGCAACACACCGGTAAGGCCGGGCCTGAAGGAAACGGAACTTTCAAGAGCTGGCTGGCGACCATCGCTGTTCGGACAAGCTATGATGCTTTGAGGAAAATGTACAGATCTTCAGAGGTGGCGATAAGCGAGTTGACTGACAACCACTCACAATGGCTCGATTCACTGCAATCAGCTACCTCCCAGGAAGATTTTATCCAGCACAGCCAGGCCAGGGAGGCAAAAGAGATTTTAGCTCAGGTGATGAGCAAGCTGAGTCCCGAGGATCAGATGGTGATACGACTGGTTCATTTTGAAGGCAACAGTACCGCGCAGGCTGCAAAAATGCTGGGCTGGTCCCCTGCCAATGTCAAGATCAGGACCTTTCGGGCACGTAACAAGCTGCAGGGGCTGATTCGCAGCCTGCTGGGCGAAAATGTAAGGTAAGCTATGAACAGTAGAGAAAAAGAGAATATTCGGAAAGTAGAAGAGGTATTCAAAGCTGTTCACCTGCAGGGAGGCGATGACGCTGTTCAGCCGAGTGTGCGCTGGCAACAGAGTGTAATGCGTGAGGTCCGGCATATTGCAACCCCCGAAGCGACAAGCGTGCGGGAGAGGTTTTCTCTCTTCTGGCCTGTGGCCCAGCTGGCCACCGCAGCTGCTATTGGTTTGGGGGTGGCTCTGCTGACAGATCAATCGCTGACCAACCTCGACATGGCCATCTATGAGTCTGAGGTGGCAAGTCAGAATCACAGCCTGGCCTCATATTACTCATTCTGATAACCGGAAGGCTGATTATGAATAAAATTCGCCTAACCGCAACGCTTCTGGCCGTGTTTATCGCCGGGGCCGCCAGCGGCTCCCTGGGTACTCGCTCAATCCTGCTTGATCGCTTCAGGCTCATTCAGGAAGGCCCGACAGAAAAGCATGTGGAACTGCTCATGAAACGGTTCGACCGTGAGCTGGACCTGTCCCAGCTGCAGGAGCAGGAGTTGAGGGCGGTTCTGTTGTCCGCTTTGGAGCAAATTCACACCGCCAGACAACAGCTTCAGCCGCAGATCAAGGAGATCATCGCAGACAGCAACCAGCGGGTCATGGCCATTCTCGATGAAGAGCAAGATGAGATTTTCCTGAGTTTGCTCGAAAAGAAATTTAAAAATGTTGAGATGTAAGCCTCTTCTGCAGGATGAGGCAGAAGAGTTAGCAACCGGGGCAATGAGCTCATCCCTGAGTGGCAAGCCATTCAACACCCTGATAAGTTGCTCCTTTATCCGGTTTCCCCTCACTCGTCGGCCTCAGGCTGACACACCTCACCCAGTACCGAACCGCTGGCGGAAGAGGGCGGTTTGATATGCAGACAATTGGCAAGTGTTCTTGCGATATCTACGGGATGTACCTGCCTGGTCACCATTCTTGGCTTCAGGCCATTACCTGCAAAAACAATCGGGACGAACAGATCGTAGTTGTACGGCGAGCCGTGCATTGCCGCAAGCGGGGTCGATTCTTCCGAAACCAGGTGGTGGTACGGTTGCTGGACAACGTAGATGTCGCCTGATCTACTCTGGTAAAAATTGTTACGCACCAGCTGATAGAGCCTGCTGTTACTGTATGGTTCCCGCTGCAGGGCGGTGGATGACAAGGTTGCGGCTATGCCCGGGATCTTGGCTATCTCTTCGGCAATCGCCCGTTCCACTTCCAGCCTGTCCAAGCCTTTTTCCGCCAGGACCTGATCGTTGAGGTAGATGTACGGATGATAGTAGAGCTCGATCAGCTCCTCTCCGAGGCCGAAGTCCGTCTCAAGGGCCCGGTAGAGAGCGCTGGTATTGACCCGCTCAGGGGACATACGCCTGGTCTGCATGCCCAGTTTGGCCATTACCTCCGGTGCTTCCGGGTTGCCGTGGTCGGCGCTCAGGACGATAAGGGTCTGGCTGAGACCGACCGTCCGCTCTATCTCGGCCAGCAGTTTGGCCAGTGTGCGGTCAAGCCGGTAGAGGTTGTCCTCGCTCTCCAGGCTGGCCGGACCGAAAATATGACTCACGTAATCGGTGGAGGAGAAGGAAACTGACAGATAGTCGCTCACCTGGTCCTGGCCGAGCTGCTCATTTTCCATCAGGTCTGTGACAAAGTCGAGGGTGAGCTCGTCCCCTGCCGGGCTGAGGGTGAGAAAGGTGTAGAAGTAGGTCTTGTCCTCGCCGTACTGGTGGGGGAAGGTACGGCCAAAGCCCTTGATATCGATCTCAAACGGCCGGTCATCACTTCCGGCTCGAAAATATACGTCCTTAGGGCGGCTCAACTCCCAGCTGCTGCCCAACAGTTTGTCCGCCTTCTGCGCGTCGTTCCAGCCCTGCACCCACTCGGGATAGCTGTCGTAGTGGTAGGTCGAGCTGATGAACTCGCCCGATTTTTTGTTGAACCAGAAGGCCTTGCCGCCGTGTCCGGCCAGGGGCACGGCGCCGCGGTCTTTCACCGATACTGCAAAAACCTTGGCCCGTCCCGCCGTAGCCAGCAGCAGCTCGTCGCTAAAAGTAGAGCAGGGGATCGCCCTGGCCGAACGCCCCTCGCTGCGGGAGGCCCGTTGGGTGGGGTCAATTTCGGTCTTTTTATCGATGAATTTCTCCTCGCCCACCACCGTATATTCCGGATCCTCGATATTGTAGTGCAGCTGGCCGGACTCGCGGTCGAGCCAGATATTGCCGATCATACCGTGTTCCGCCGGCTGAGCGCCTGTTGCCAGGGTGGTGTGGCCGACAATGGTCTCGGTATTGGCATGCTGATAATGGGCGTTGGTGAACCATACGCCGTTTTCAAAAAAATATCTGAAGCCGCCTTCAGCGAAGCTGTCCATGAAGCGAAGCGGCATATCGCCGCGCAATCCATCGATGGTAATCTGAAGGATAAGGCGAGGTGGTTGTTGGGATGCTGAAGTGATCCCCAGGCCATGGCAGCAGAAAAGAAAAGCGGTGACCAAAATGGTCACCGGAAGTTGTCTGAAATTCATCTTTTTTTTCACCACAAGAAGAAGGCCGGGGTGATGCCCCGGCCTGTTTGGCTTACTTTGATCCGGCAGGCGCGGCCAGCTTGTCCATGACCTGGTCAAGACTGAAGCTGGCGGCCTTTTGCCTGGGTGGATAGTCCTTGAAGCTCTCCAGGAACTTGCCCACATAGACCTGGGCGGGTACCAGCAGGTAGGCCCGGTCAAGCAGCCAGTCGTAGTAGGTGTTGGAGGTTTTCTGGGCACGCTCGTACGGGTCGCGGCGCAGGTTGAAGATCAGGGGGATGCGCAGCGGTATAAACGGCTCGCTCCAGGCCTTGAGGGTGGCCTCCACACGCTGTTCCATGAAGATCAGTTTCCAGTCGTCGTAGCGGAGGGCGGTCAGGTCGCCATCGTCGGAAAAATAGAAAATCTCATGCCGCGGCGCCTTTTCTTCCTGGCCTGTCAGGTACGGCAGGAAGTTGTAGCCGTCGAGATGGACCTTGAAGGTCTTGTTGCCTGCGGCGTGTCCCTGCAGCAGCTGCTCCTTGATATCCGGGTTGCCGGCCGCAGCCACGAAGGTGGGCAGCCAGTCCATGTGGTGCATGATATCGTTGGAGACCGAACCCTCCTTAATCTTACCGGGCCAGCGCACCATGGCTGGCACCCGCCAGCCGCCTTCCCAGTTGGTGTTCTTTTCGCCCCGAAACGGCGTTGCAGCGGCATCGGGCCAGGTATTGTAATGGGGGCCGTTGTCGGTCGAGTAGAAGACAATGGTATTGTCAGCAATGCCCAACTCGTCGATTTTGTCGAGCAGTTGGCCGACATGCATATCATGCTCGACCATGCCGTCGCTGTACTCATCCTGACCGGATATACCGCGCAACTCCTCTTTCACATGGGTGCGAAAATGCATACGGGTACCGTTCCACCAGAGGAAAAACGGGGTGCCCGCGGTGGCCTGACGCTCCATGAAATCAATCGCTGCGGCGATGGTCTCGTCGTCCACGGTCTCCATCCGTTTTCTGGTCAGGGGCCCGGTGTCTTCGATCTTGCCATCAGCCGTGGACTTGATCACGCCCCGTGGCCCAAAGCGCTTCCTGAATTCCGGGTTTTTGGGGTAGTCCTCGTTTTCCGGCTCTTCTTCCGCGTTGAGGTGGTAGAGATTGCCCAGAAACTCGTCGAAGCCATGGTTGGTCGGCAGGTGTTCGTCCCGGTCTCCCAGGTGATTCTTCCCGAACTGGCCGGTTGCATAACCGAGCGGCTTGAGCAGTTCGGCGATGGTCGGGTCTTCAGCCATCAGCCCTTCCTTGGCTCCTGGCAGTCCAACCTTGCTCAGGCCGGTACGAAACACTGACTGGCCGGTGATAAATGAAGATCTGCCGGCGGTGCAACTCTGTTCACCGTAGTAATCGGTGAAGATCATGCCCTCCTCGGCAATCCGGTCGATGTTTGGGGTGCGGTAGCCCATCATGCCCCTGGAGTAGGCCGAAACATTCGTCTGGCCAATATCATCGCCCCAGATAACAACGATGTTGGGTTTGTCGGCGCCAACAGCGAGCGTGGAAAACGCTGCCAGCATGCCAAGGCAAACAGCCGCAGAAACGACTGTCTTGAAAGGTGAGAACTGTGTGAATCTACGCATAGCCTCCTCCATAACGAGTATACGTCGGGTGAGTGTGTGGTGGTTGGAATATCTGAAGTCTTCTGGTGATAGCAGGCCTTTTGGCTGAAGTGTTGGCTGAAGAATTGGCTGAAGGCCTTGGTTGGTCTGGTGTTTCAGGAAAAGAAGTAGACCAATTTCAGGATAGTTCAGCGACTTGTGGAAATCAAGGAACTGTTGACGTATTTCAGGGGTTAGGCTAGGCTTGTCTAACACCATTGCGGTCATCAATCAAACAGACCATCCGTTCATGCAAAAGGAGCCTGACGTTGCCCACCGGGAGTACCCAAAAACAGTCGTACCCTGGGGTGCTGAGCCAGTTCATCCTTCACCTGCATCCGAAGAAGGTACCTGAAGAGACACTGCGGTTCACCTTGAGCTTTGGCCTGGGGGGGATCAGCCTTACCCTGTTCGCTCTTCTGGTAGTGACCGGTGTGCTGCAGCTGATGAGCTATGATCCGACTGTTCAGCACGCCCATGAATCGGTGCGGCATATGTACCTTCAAGCCAATATTTCGGGCTGGCTGCGTAACATCCATTACTGGGCGTCCAACCTGCTGATGGTGAGTGTTGGCTTGCACCTGTTGCGGGTGTTGTGCACCGACGCCCTTGCTGGCCTCAGGGGGCTCAACTGGGTAATCGGCACCTTCTTGCTGCTCCTGGTGCTGCTGATAAGTTTTACCGGCTATTTATTACCCTGGAGTCAGCTCTCCTACTGGGCTGTTACCATTTTTATCAATATGGCTGGCTATATCCCCTTTGTGGGTGAGGAACTGGCAGCGCTTTTCCGGGCTGGCGGTGTAGCCGGTGAGCTTGGCCAGGGCACGCTCAGCACATTTTTTGTATTACATACCGGCTGGTTGCCGCTGACGCTCGTCGCCCTCATGGTCCTGCATTTCTGGCTTATCAGAAAGGCGGGCGGGCTGGTGGTGAGGGCTCAGTCGGCAAAGGGGCGGCTGGTAACCGTTATGCCCGCTCTGATCGTACGGGAGGCGGCGGTGGCAATGGTAACCATCGCTGCTGTGTTCATACTGGCGGCGATATTTGATGCACCAATCGGTGAGCCGGCACTGGTGGGAGTAAGTCCTAACCCGGTGAAGGCTGCCTGGTATTTCCTGGGATTACAGGAAATGCTGATCCATTTTCATCCGGTGTTTGCCGTTTTTGTCTTCCCGTTGCTCACCTTTACCGCTTTCATCACCCTGCCGTTCTGGCAGCAGAGACTGGAATCACCCGGGGTATGGTTTGGTGGCGGTTGCGGTCGAAAACTGGCACTGGCCGCAGCCGCAGCCGGTTGTCTTGGTGCGGTGGCGCTGGTTGTTTTCGATGCGATCTACGTGGGGAGCCAGGGCGCGAACGAACTGCAAGCCATGGCTGCAGCAACTCGAGGCTGGCTGCCGCTGGCCCTACTGGTTTTCGGTTTTCTGGCCGGCTACTTTGTTCTCACCCGCCAGCTGAATTACCCAAAAGGGGAAGTGATTCTCGCCTTATGGATGGCTGTTTTGGGCGCCATGGTGACACTTGCCTTTACCGGGGTCTGGTTCAGGGGAGCCGGTATGGCGTTAGGTGTGAATTAAAAGCCTGTCGGACAAGGGCCTTTTTCTCTAACTCGACCTTATCGATAAAATATGAACGCTGGTAATCTCCTATAGATGACTAGGTTTAGTTCATTAGTCGATGTCTTGATCTCAGAAAAAAGAACAATATTTCGACAGAAGCCTGTGGTGGAATTCTTGTCTCGCTATTGATAGGGAAAGATCATGACGAAACATCGGGATGTGCACATCAACGGGGAGAACTCAACGGGGCGAAGGCGGTTTTTAAATCGTCTCTGGGCCGTTCTGGCCGCACTGGCCTGCCTTGAATTTGGCTGGCTGTCGAGCCGGCTGGTGCGTTCCGCCGGCCAAAAGGGGAGCGCGCAAACCAGGGAGGATCTTGTCCGGGTGGGCCGGGTTGAGGATTTCATGCCCAGTACGGTAACGCCGATTCCGCAGGGACAATTCTTTTTGGTTTGTCTTGAAGATGGCAGTTTTCTGGCCTTGTCGAGGCTCTGCACCCATCTTGGCTGTGCCACGAGCTGGGACCAGGAGGCGGGCCGCTTTATCTGTCCCTGTCACGGCTCCTCGTTTGACATCACCGGTATGGTGCTCACCCCGCCTGCGGTGAAGGGGCTGAGCTCCCATCCGCTGCGTATTGAAGACGGGCTTATTCTGGTGAATCGGGCGGTCTCGGAGCCGGCGCCATCATCGGGCAGGGGCGGCAGCAGTCGAGGGGTGGGGGCCTGACATGGTCGATAGGGACTCGACGAGTAAAAACACGGTTTTGGAAATAGTCGCGCTGGTGGCCTGCTGCCTGGTTTTGCTCTCTCCATTCATCTACCTCTGGCGAATGGAGGCCACAGAGCCGGTGTTGGGAGCACCGGAACTGGAGTTTGCCGGCACCAAGGTTTGCGGCGATTGCCATCTTGAGCAGTACCGGAAATGGCAGGGGTCGGATCATGACAGGGCCATGGCTCCTGCTACCCCGGAAACCGTGCTGGGTGATTTCGGTGACGCACGCTTCACCGACCCCTATACCGGCAAGACGAGCCGCTTTACTACCCGAGACGGCAAGTACTTCATAGAGACGGAGGATGTCGCCGGTGAACAGACTGTCTTTGAAGTTGCCTATACCTTTGGTTTTAACCCCTTGCAGCAATATCTGGTACCCACGACAGGCGGCAGGCTGCAGTGCTTCAACATTGCCTGGGATGTGGAACAGCAGAGGTGGTACCGACTGCCGCCCTACGATGTCGAGGGGCCCGAAGACTGGCTGCACTGGTCCAATAGCGGCCAGAACTGGAATTCCATGTGTGCAGAGTGCCACTCCACCAGGCTGATTAAAAATTATGATCCCACGACAGACAGCTATTCCACCAGCTGGTTTGAGGTGAATGTCGGTTGCGAAGCCTGCCACGGACCAGGATCCGAACATGTGCAGTGGGCGAGACAACCCGCTTTAGGAAGATCTCAGGCTGGGGCGGGGCTGGTGGTTGAAGGAGAGGAGGCGTTGCGGCAGCGCCAGATCTCCCTGTGCGCCCCATGTCATGCCAGACGCTATCAGCTGGGCGATAATCCCCACAATGGCGTCGATCCCCTGGATTTGATGGTGCCCGCCCTGCTGACCGAGGAACTCTATTTTGCCGATGGCCAGATCAAGGAGGAGGTCTACGTCTACGGCTCTTTTTTGCAGTCCAAGATGTATGACCGGGGCGTACGTTGCAACGATTGCCATGACTCGCACTCACTGCAGACCCATCACCAGGGCAATGATCTCTGTACGCAGTGTCATCGCCGCCAGGACTACGACAGCGAAGGCCATCACTTCCACAAGCAGACTCATGAAGGCAAGCCGAGTAAAGGTCATCTCTGTGTGAGTTGTCACATGAGTGGGCGGTACTACATGGGTATCGATTATCGGCCCGACCACAGCCTGCGGGTACCCAGACCCGACCTGAGTGTTGCGATCGGGACACCAAACAGCTGCTTGACCTCGGAGTGCCATTCAGACAAACCACTCGATTGGGTGCTCGAAAAATACCGTGCCTGGTATGGGCAGAAAAACAAACCCCATTACGGTGAAGCCATAGCCGCCGGCAGGGCTCGCAGCCCGGAGGGGTTGGCGCAACTGAAGGCGGTGGTTGAAGACCCGCTGTTGCCTGCAATCGTGCGGGCCACCGCGGTATCTCTTGTCGGCAATTACCCTGGTCAGCAGGTAGGAACCACCATGGTCAAGGCACTGGAAAGTGACGATGCCCTGCTCAGGCATGCTGCCCTGCGTACATTTGAAGCCCCCAGCGAAGAGCAGGCGAGAACCATGCTTGCCCCGAAACTCTACGATTCCTCGCGGGCCGTGCGTCTTGAGGCGGCGGCGAGGTTGGCCGGGGTATCGCCGGAAGCCCTCCGTAAGCAGGATCGCACGGTACTTGCCGACAGGCTGGCCGAGTATCGGCAGGCGCTGGCCTATAACGCTGACTTTGCCGCCGAACGCCACAATGAGGGGAACCTGGAGTGGGCGCTTGGCGATGAGGAGAAAGCGGCCCGGAGTTACCTGGCGGCTCTGAAAATCGATGACCGTTTCATCCCTGCCAAGGCCAATCTCGCCATGCTGTACAACCGACAGGGCAGGAACCTGGAGGCGGTGGACCTGCTGCAGCAAATCCTGGCCGATCAGCCCGAGATGTTTGAAATCCATTATTCGTTGGGGCTGCTGTTGTCCGAGTTGAGCCGGTATGAGGAGGCGATTGAGCACCTGGAAAAGGCCGCCCAGGGGATGCCTGGGTATCCGCGCGTCCGGTACAACCTCAGCCTGGCCCTGTTCAAGCTGGAACGGTGGCAGCAGGGTGCCGATCTCCTGCGGCAGCTTGTTTTGGAGAATCCGGCTGTCAACGAATACTTTGTCACCCTGGCGAATCTGTACCTCAGCTTCGGAATGGCTGCCCGGGCCGAACAGCTGGCCCATGATATCCTGAAAGTCGAGCCCGGTCACCAGGGAGCACAAGAGCTGATCCAGGTATTACAGCAACGCCGTAATACCCAGAAGTGACGATTTGAGCGAATCTGTGGGGAGAAATTAGTACAGAAATTTTCAGCACCACAATGTGGTGTAAGTGATTGATCTTTGGTATCGAGGCAGAATGTACCGGCTTCCCTGAGCTTTCTGGCTGAAATGGTGGCCATTTCAGGGATACGGAAATGCTTGTAGCGAGTGCTAAAATATGACAAGGTGAGGTGCTTTCCAATTGCCGCATGCCCCTTTCAAGGCGTTTCTGAGCGGTAATCAGGATACTCATCAGATAATTTCAGTACCCTAAGGATAAACTATGGATCCAATCATTCTCACTGTAGCTTTCGGGCTCGGTTTTCTCATCTACAGGACCAACCTGCCGCCGATGATAGGCTTTCTGCTGGCTGGGCTGGGCCTCAATATGCTGGGTTACACCACCGACCCGATCCTGGCGAAAATCGCCGAGTTCGGCGTCACCCTGCTGCTTTTTACCATTGGCCTCAAGCTCGATATCAAAAACCTCTTCAAGCCGGAGGTGTGGGCCGGGGCCTCAATTCACATGGCAATAACCACCGCCCTGTTCGGCTTCCTGCTCTTTCTCTTGGGCCACAGCGGCCTGCAGTTTTTCTTCGGGCTCGATATGAGCACCGCCATCCTGGTGGCCTTCGGGCTCAGCTTCTCGTCCACGGTCTTTGCGGTCAAGGTGCTTGAGGGCAACGGCCGGATAGACTCCCTCAATGGTCGCACCGCCATCGGCATATTGATCATCCAGGACCTCATCGCCGTGGTGTTCCTGACCATTTCGGCAGGCAAGATGCCGTCTCCCTATGCCATTCTGGTTTTTGCGGCGCTGCCCTTTGCCCGGGTGCTCATCTACAGGATGATGGACCGGGTTGGTCATGGCGAACTGCAGTTGGCTCTTGGCATGTTTCTCACCTTTGCCGCCGGTGCCGCTCTCTTTGATCTGGTGGGGCTGAAGGCTGATTTGGGAGCGCTCATCATGGGAGTGCTGGTGGCGCCGCATAAGCGGGCCAAGGAACTTGCCAATTCGCTGTACAGCATAAAAGAGCTGATGCTCATCTGCTTTTTCATCGATATCGGTCTTGCCGGCCTGCCCGGCTGGTCCGGGTTTATCGCCTCGGTGGTGCTGGTGTTGCTGCTGCCCTTGAAGATGTTTTTGTATTTCTTTATTCTCACCCGCTTTAAGCTCAGCGCCCGCAGCTCCTTCAAGTCGACCATTAACCTGTCAAACTATTCGGAGTTCGGCCTCATTGTCTGCTACATGGCGGTTTCAAGCGGTATGCTCGACAAGCAGTGGCTGGTGGTTATGGCCATAGCCCTCTCCCTTTCTTTTGTGGTGGCATCTCCGCTCAATAAGTTCAGCGACCAGCTCTATGGACGGGTTCGTGAGCTGCTGAAGAAATTTGAGACCAGGGAGCGACTCCCCGAAGAGCAGCCCGTTCAGGTCGGTGAGTGGCAGATTGCAATTATCGGTATGGGCCGGATTGGTTCCGGCGCCTATGACGTTTTCCGCAAGCAGTATGGCGATGTGGTGGTGGGGCTGGACTACGATCCCGTCACCGTGGCCCAGCAGACAAAAGAGGGCCGGGAGGTGCTGCTCGGAGACGTGACGGATCCGGATTACTGGCACCGGCTGCCCACGGGAAAATCGAAGCTGAAGATGGTGATCCTGGCCATGCCCGGCATGGATGTCAAACTCTATGTGACCAGCATGCTGCAAAAAAACGGCTTTTCCGGGACCATCGCCTCTGTCGCCATGTTTGATGACGAGGTGACCACCCTGCTGGAGGCCGGAGTGGATACTGCCTTTAATATGTACACCGAGGCGGGTGCGGGTCTGGCCAATCACATTACTGAAAACGTTGAGTTGGAAGGTAGCCTGGGAGAGCCTGTCATCTCATCGGTGTCACCCAGGGGCGTGAAGTAGGGAGAGCCTCAGGTTGTCTGACCAACCTTGATAGTTTCCTGCACCTGAATGAGGTGCAGGAAACTGTCTTCTGGAGAATTCCCTGGTTTGAACAGTTGCTCTAATGAACTGAATTGTGGTGATGCTTGTGTAATGTCGCTCCGCTATCAGGAGATGGGAACGGCTTGGCCGTCGCGTATAGCTGTTTACTCTTATCATATCGATTCTGCTAACCTGGAAAAGAGCATTTGAGTCTCTGCCTGGCTTGATTTTCCGGGCTAGAAAAATATTTGAAATGGTTGTCGAAAAAGTATCCTGCATGCACCCGGGACATGATGTAACACATTGATGCTATGAAGAATGTTATTGAGAAAATACTGACAGGCGTTCATCTGGTTGCGGCTGTCATCTTGGTGGTGCTCTCTTTGATAATCATGTCGTATTCTATCTATGAGGTGTACTCGAGCATAAAATTCGATGATACGTTTATACCCGCAATGCTTCAGGCAGTCGGTGCGGTGATCATATCTGCAGCTATTTTAGATGTTGCGGGTTATATGATTGAAGAAGAAGTATTCAAAAGCAAAGAGCTGAGAGATCCGGTTGAAGCCAGAAAGACAATTACCAAGATTATTGTAATTATTACCATTGCTGTAAGTATCGAAGGCTTGGTATATATCTTTAAGGCAGGTACAAATGACTTGAGGCTGTTATTATATCCGGCAGCGTTAATATTGTCAGCTGCCGTTCTTATTGTTGCATTGGGAATATATCAAAAGCTGAGTTCTTCAGTTGAGCAAATTGACAAAAAAGTAAATAAGTAGCATTTGAAATAAACAGCATATCAAATAGGTAAGCAATACCAGCTGGCATTGGACGATGAATGAACAGCTTATAAAGAACATGGGCCAGAAAGTTGTAACAAAACCTACTATTGTCAAACGTATAGGAGGGTATCTCCATCGTGTAGTCCCCATCACAGACAAATCTGGAGAGATTATCAGTTATGCACTCAAACCATTCATGGTTGAGTTTAAGCCACGGGACGCATTTCAGGTAATTGTTGGTGCCTCAATATTGGCAATACCTGTTGCCTTTACCGAAGAAGCCTGGACACTAGGTGAGAATCTACCGTTTAAAAACGTTGCTGTTTTATCTTTATTGTCACTGATTTTCATTGCTTCATTTGTTTACTTTAATTTCTATAGGTTTCACCTCAAAGATCATGTGATTGAGTTTGTTAAAAGAGTTTTGAGTACCTACTTGTTGTCGATCATGGTGGTTGCAATCATTTTAACCGTCATACAGAAGTGTCCTTGGGGAATAGACAACATGTTGGCGGTTAAACGAATTATCATTATCTCATTCCCTGCTTCCATGAGTGCTACTGTTAGCGATACGATAAAATAATGCATTGAACAGACAGCGTTATGTGAACTGCTGAACCCCACATTCGACGAACTCGTAAGCCAACCAGAAGAGTATGCCAAGAGAGGTGTGTATGCATCTGTCCTTGATACTGTTGATCCTGCTCATAGGCAATCAGGCGATGAGTCAGGAGTTCACTGTCAGCAAATCGACTATACCCCTGGAAATTTCTGCTCCGAACAGCACTGCTGGTGGGATGATCGCAGCCGATGTCAACGATGACGGAACCTATGACCTGCTGGTAACCGCCCCGGGATATGTCGGTGCCTACCAGACTGATGGTCGCCGGCTTTGGTCAAGACGTATCAACGTGCGCGTGGGCGGGCAGTCCGAGTCGCGGGGATTGCCAGGACACCATGGTCCCGGTGTTCAGGCAGGCGACATCAACGGGGACGGCAAGACCGAGGTCGTCTTCTTCGACCAGAGGAGTACACTCCATGTGCTGCAGGGCCACGATGGTCGGGAGCTGTGGTCGATCGGGCTGAAGCCACCAGAGGGTGCCAAGCGTTGGGAGCATGTGGTTATTGCCAACTTCCGCGGTAAGGGGGACCGCGACCTGCTGGTGCAGGCGACCAATGCCGAGGGATACCGGCTGGGAAAATACCTCGCCGCCCATGGGGTTGAGGCCTTGCAGGCGGGGAGGGTTCAGCCGCTTTGGCAACGCAGCGACTTCGTCTCCTGTGCCCACAACGGGGCTCGGGTGGCGGATTTGGATGGTGATGGACGTGACGAAGTTTTAGGGGCAACCATTTTAGGACCGGACGGCGGCAAACTGGTTGAGCTTGACGTGGTGGGGCATCTCGATTCGATATTTGTGGCCGATGTTCGCCCAGACCTACCGGGTCTTGAAGTGGTGATGCTCGAAGAAGGCCGCCGTAACCGTGTATTCCTGGTCGGTATCTCCGGCCTGATCTGGGAAACCCACCATAAACACCAGGAACCGCAGAATGCCGCTGTCGGCCGTTTTCTGCCCGGTAGCCAAAAGATGCAGATCTGGTGCCGCAGCAGATACAACGAGCACCAGAGGCCGTTCGTATTCAACGCCTCCGGCAGGCTGCATTCCGAATACAAAATGGACGACGTAGCCCCAGCTGGCTGGACCGTTCGAGGCGTGGAACTGATCCACAGCATCCGCTGGACCGGTGATAACCAATGGTATGCCTGCGCCAAGGAGCGGCACAAGCCGGGCGACGTTGCCTTATTCGATCCCATCTCCGGCCATTTCTTGCTGCATTTGCCGGAAAAGGCGGACCGTCTCTATGTGGCTGATGTGAAGGGTGATTGGCGCGAAGAAATCATCGTCTGGAGCGGTGACGAGCTGCATATCTACGCCAATCCGCAGCCAAATCCGCAGCCGGAGGCGCCTCGGCTGTGGACCATTCCGCACTACCGCCGGAGTAAGATGACCTGGAACTACTATAGCCCGTAACCTTTCTTCTTGCTCCAGACCGGTCTGGCCGTGGTGAACAGGTTGCCAGGCTGCCTGTTGGTTTGCCCCGAGGGCAATAGCCTTTCAATCAGCCGGGTGCAGATTACGGTAGTGTGCCGCCTCTTTTCTCCTGCGGCCAGGGGGGCAAGCGCCAGCTGGAATAACCTCATGGATTCCCCCAAAATCATCTCGCCTCTGTCCTTTCCTTACACTGTCTGGTACAGTGTGCCTCTATTTCTGAGAAATAAAAACGATGTCGACTGCTTGAGGTGAAGCTTTGCCGGGCGGTGACGACCCTTTTACGCGGTGAGGTCTATGCAGCAGTTGATTGGCACAGGTGATCCGGACCCCTTGGGGGCGATGATGCTCGCGTATCTCGCTGGTGATCGCGGTGCATATCTTGAAGTGGGCTCGACCACCCTCGAGATGTCCATCATGACCGGCGAGGTCATGTTTCGTGACTACCAGCAGATGGACGAACTTGAAAAGAGGGCGCTGGCCCTGTGTGCCGGCAGGGTACTGGATGTGGGTGCAGGCAGTGGCAGCCACAGCCTCTATCTACAGCAACATGGATTCGAGGTTGAGGCCATCGATATCTCACCCGGCGCGGTGGAGGTTATGCGGCAGCGGGGTGTGAAAAACGTCTCGCACACCGATCTCTATTCTGTTTGTGAGGGGAGCTATCAGACGCTGCTCCTGCTGATGAACGGCCTTGGTCTGTGCGGGGCTCTTACCGGTTTGCAGAACATGCTGGCCCATGCCGCAACCCTGCTCACACCAGATGGGCAGATCATCGCCGACTCAACCGATCTTACAGCATTATACGAGCAGGTTGAGGAGGAGTTTCGCCAGGGGGATGATGGATATTTCGGTGAGACAGAGTTTGTCATGCGCTATGGCGAAGTCAGCTCAGAGCCTTTTCCATGGCTGTACGTCGATTTTGATACCTTGAGCGAAGCGGCTGGGGCGTGCGGACTTGCCTGCGAGCAGGTGCTGGCGCTTGAGGATGATCGCTACCTGGCCCGGTTGTATCGGAGTGAACGGGGAGAAAACTGAAGTTTGGAGGGATTCAGGCGAGAAGGTCTATGAAACGAAAATTATTAAGGCTGTACGATTTTTTATATCGGGAAAACGTGCTGAAGCTGGTGGGGGTGATCGGCATTATCGTGCTGGTGAGCGGTTATCTCATCGCGAGTTTTGAGCCGTCGATCTCTTTTGCCGGGGGGATCTGGTGGAGCGTGGTCACCCTGACCACGGTGGGCTACGGCGATATTTCACCCAGCACGGCTGAGGGCAGGATACTGGCAGTAATCATTATGTTTTTCGGCATTGGCCTGCTTGGCGTGTTGAGCGCCAGCCTGGCTTCGATGCTCATCAATATGCGAATACGGGAGAATAAGGGCATGCAGACCTCGAGTGTTAGCGGGCATATCATCATTTGTGAGTGGAACCACAGGGCGCGGACGGTGCTGAAGGAGTTGCGCTCGGATCCTGCGACCCTGCAGCGTCCCATCGTGCTGATAGCGGATATCGAGGAGAAGCCGGTTGAGGATTCCCAGCTGTTTTTTATCCGCGGCGTGGTCAATGAAGAGAGCCTCAACAGGGCGAATCTTGCCGAGGCCGATACCATCATCATTTTAGGCGACGACTCCATAGAGGCCACCGCCCGTGACGCCAAGGTGGTGCTGACCACACTGACGGTGGAGTCGATCAACCCCGAAGTCTACAGCGTGGTGGAGCTTGCCGATAAAGCCAACAAGCAGCATTGCCAGCGGGCCAACGCGGATGAGATCATCATCGGCAGCGAGCTGAACAGCCACCTGATCGCCTGTGCCGCCAGCGACCACGGCATCAGTCGAATTGTTTCCGAACTGCTCAGCAGTCGTTATGGGAACGAGCTGTTTTCCATGCCGGTGCCCCAGAATTTTGTTGGCAGGAGTTTTCTGGATATCTTTATCGCCATGAAAAAGGACAACAACACCACCGTCTTTGGAGTGCAGAAGGGTAAGGGCGGCGAGGTGATCACCAATCCAGGAGGAGAGTGCCTGCTGGCCGAGGGCGATTACCTGCTTGTCATCTCCAAAGACCGAAATTAACAGACGTACCTGCTGTCTGAGCAGGAACTCCTAAGGAAAATGCTACCGGGCAGCTTTCCATCAGCGACTGCCCGGTCCTTCGTCTCAACCCGCACGGCACCCAATTACCACTGCGCTGCTCCCTCTCATCCCATCTACTGGGCGGCAATGGCAGGTGGCGCGTTGTGCTTCGACATGACAGGATATAGTATATTAAATGGAATCAAGAAGGTATTCGGCGGGGAATTCCTTTTTAATCTCATCATCAGTGAATTATGAACCAGTGGCAAGATAAGTCGCGGCAGGAACTCCTGGACGAGTTGGAAAAGCTGCAAAAAAAGGCTGATAGTGCGGATGAGCTGCATCGCCGGCTGAAAAAGGCGGAGACCGATCTGTTCTTTTTCAGGCAGAGTTGCGAGGAACGGAACAGGGCGCTTGCCGAGGAGTGTCAGGAGCACGCCAAGGTGGTCGATGAGTTGCGAATGGCCAAACTGATCGTTGAGCGCAGCCCTGTCATTTTGTTTCGGCGCCTGGCAGGTGACGATCCCCGCCTGCAATATATCTCCGAGAACATCCAGCAGTTTGGTTACTCTCCCCAGGAGCTGATGGAAAACACCATTACCTTTGGCGATATCGTACACCCCGATGACAAGGAGGGGGTGAGGCAGGAACTCGATGCCCTGGCGGAACAAAATATTGAAGAGTACAGCCAGAAATACCGCTGTGTAACAAGGAGTGGAGAGGTCCGCTGGGTGGAGGACCAGACCTCTGTTGTGCGGGACGAAAAGGGAAGAAAAACACACCACCAGGGTGTACTCTACGATGTCACCGAGCGGACCCTTGCCGTCCAGGAGCTGAAAAAGAGTGAGGAGAAGTTCCGGCGGATAGTGGAGACAGCCGCGGAGGGGTTTGTGCTCGTCGATGATGAACAGACGATCATCGATGTCAATGACGCCTACTGTCAAATGTTCGGCTACAGCCGCGAGGAGCTGCTGGGGAAAAATACCACTGATCTGGCAAGCGAAGACTTCCGGGACTTTCTGGAACATAACCGTGACAAGTTCATGAGGCAGGAGTTTCGCAAGTTGGAGGGAGTGGGAATCAGAAAAGATGGTTCCCCGGTGCCGATACTCATCCATGGCAACGTCTTGCGTGACGATCAGGGAAAGGTGATTGGCAATATGGCCTTTGTCACCGATATGACGGAGCACAAAAAGGCACTGACACTGGCGAGTGAGGTGCAAAAGAGCCTGCTGCCCCAGGAAAAACCCCAGGTAACCGGGCTGGATGTGGCGGGCCGCAACGTCTCCTGCGATGAAATAGGCGGCGATTATTATGATTTCATCTGGCAACCTGGTACAACGCGCGATCCATTTTCCGTGGTGGTTGGCGATATCTCAGGTCACGGGGTGGACTCGGCCCTGCTGATGACCACGGCCCGTGCCTTTTTACGCATGCGCGCCTCCCAGCCGGGAACCATCTCCGAGATCGTCTCGGCCATGAACAGTCACCTGGCCAAGGATGTGCTCGAGTCGGGCAGATTCATGACCTTGTTTTATCTCGCCATCGACCGGGGCAAGAGGAGGATTGACTGGGTGCGGGCGGGCCATGAACCGGCTATCCTCTACGATGCCGAAAAAGACCAGTTCGATGAACTGAGGGGGAACGGCATAGCCCTCGGGGTAATGGACGATGTCCGCTATGAGGCGCATCACAGAGTCGGCCTGGCCAATGGCCAGATCATCGCGGTGGGTACAGACGGAATCTGGGAGGCATCAAATATCCGGGGCGAGATGTTCGGCAAAGAGAGACTGCGGGCCATCCTGAAAGACAAGGCTCAGCTGAGCGCTTCGGAAATTCTGAACGCTGTCTACGCCGAACTGGCAAGGTTCACTCTGGGCGTAAAAACCGAAGATGATATCACCTTGGTGATCATCAAGGTTGACGGGTTGGTCGATAGGTAATCCCAAAACCTCATGATATTCAAATGTTTGTTCGAGCCGGACATTTGCACTCTGGCTTGCAGCTATGCCTGTTGGTTTCACACACCTCGTCAGCAAATCCTTGCCGACGAGGTGTGTAGCAAAGCCTTGATTCCGTGTTTGGAGATCTTCAGACAGCTGCAAGCTACAGGGCGATCATTCCTCGAAATTGTCTGTGCTTCTCGGATATTCGGCGAGCTTTGGCTTGATGGCTCTGGCCAGCCAGTCGATGGCCCTGCCCAGATGACGCATGTTGGCGACACCTTCCGCATCATTGACCGCCTCCCCTTTTTCCAGCCCGAAACAAAAGTTCCAGTAGGTTGAGCAGGGGATGATCATCTGGGACATCTGGAACATGTGGTTTATGCTGTCATAGGCGTGGATTGCGCCTCCCCGTCGGACCGCCACCACCGCGGCCCCAATCTTGCCGGCGAAGGCATGATTGTTGGCATAGGCCACGTAGCCGCTCCGGTCGATCAATGACTTCAGATCGGAGGCGACGGCGGCAAAGTAGGTGGGGGAACCGAGAATGATGGCGTCAGCCTCCACCATTTTCAGAAAAATCTCGTTGAATTTATCCTTTTTCTGGATGCAGCTGTTATCCTGGGTCTCGAAGCATTTATTGCAGGCAATGCAGCCCCGGATTGTGGTCCCGCCGACCTTGACCATCTCCGTCTTCCAGCCAGCCTTGTCCAGCTGACCGAGCACCTCCTGCAACATGAACTCAGTATTACCGCCCTTTCGGGGACTTCCGTTGACAGCTATGGCATACATGCGATTCTCCCGTGGTTGGCTATGGTTTGAGGTATTCAGCAAAAGCTTACAGAATACTGCTGTAAATTGGATTGTAGCTGTCTGGGAAAAGCCCTGTCAAACACGTATGGCGAATCGTTTCCGGTAGGCGGAAGGGGAGAGGCCGGTCTGCTGCCTGAATAGTCGACGAAAGGAGCTGGGGTCTTCGTAGCCCACCGCCCGAGTGACCTGCTCCACCGGCTCGGTGGTGCGCTCGAGTATGTGGCGTGCCGCTTCCACCCTGAGCGATTGCAGGTACTCACTCGGGGTGTCGCCGGTAGCCCTTTTGAAGCGACGCAGGAAGGTGCGTTCACCAAGACCCGCCAGCTTGGCCAGGTGGGCGACGGTGACCGGTTCAGCGAAGTTCTCCTCCAGCCAGTGTTGGGCGGCGAGGATTTCGGTATCCGTATGGTTTTTGGGTTGGCTGCAGCTGCGGTAGGGGAGCTGGGCTTCGCGTGAGGCATCAATCAAAAAGGTGCTGGAGACTGCGCTGGCCAGCTCGGCAGTGCCAAATCTGCGGATCAGGTGGAGGCAGAGATCCAGGTAGGCGGTGACACCGCCGGCGGTGACGATATCGCCTTCATCAACCAGCATCTTTTCCGCCTTGAGCTGCACCTCGGGGAATCGTTTGCCAAAGGTGTCAGCCAGGGCCCAGTGGGTGGTGGCCCTGCGACCGGCCAGAAGCCCAGCTTCTGCGGCCAGAAAAGCTCCTGCACAGACGGTGGCAATGCAGCAGCCGGCAGAGTGCTGCCTGGCAAGCTCTCGACAGATCTCATTTTTCCAGCGAATACGTTCGATATCTCCATACAGGGCGGGAACTATCATGATGTCGTAACGTTCAGAGACATCTATCGATCTGGTGGCGGGCAGTGGCAGCCCGCCAAAGGCGGTTACCGGGTTACCGTCGGGGCTGATGATAGCGAGCCTTAAAAAGGGCATGTCTTCACCGTGCAACTCCTGCCACTTGAGCGAGGCGACGGTAAAGACGTCATAGGTGCCGGTGACGCTGGAGTGTACGCAGTTATCAAGGGCAAGTATACCGATATTGAGCATAATGATCTGGTCTCCCTGTAGCTTGGTGCCATGATGTCTTTATTCAAGATAGTCGGGCTTGTGTCATATTTCACCTGTTTTATGTCGCATCGGACACTTATCGGATTCGGGCTGCTGTTCTACATTGTCATAACAGGATTGCAATGGAACGAAGCACTCTCAAAATGTGCTGTGCAAAACGATAACAACAATGGATCAGGGAGAATTCTCATGGACAAGATGGCCTTGCTCATCATTGATGTGCAAAACGATTACTTTCAGGGCGGCAAGATGAGTCTGCCGGGTGCTGAGCAGGCGGCGGAAAAGATCAGCCGGTTGCTTGGCTGGTTCCGTGCCAACAGGCTACCGGTGGTGCATATCCGTCATCATGCGCTGGGGGAGTCAGCGACGTTTTTCATCCCGGAGACAGAGGGCGCACAGATTTATGCCGGTGTCAGACCAGAGTCCACTGAGAAGGTGATAACCAAGAATTTTCCCAACTCCTTCAAGCAGACCGACCTATTGGATTACCTGCATGAGCAGGGGATAACCAGACTGGTCATCACCGGCATGATGGCCTTTATGTGTGTGGATGCCACTGCCAGGGCGGCCAGCGACCTCGACTTTGCCTGCACTCTGGTGCATGATTGCACGGCAACGCCGCCAACAGAGTTTGCCGGCACCGCCTGCAGTGCAGAACAGGCTAAATCAGTCATCATGGCGGCCCTGAGCTATCTCTGCGACCAGGTGATCAGCACAGAGCAGCTATTGGACGAGTTGGAGCAGGTCGATTAACCTTATCAAAGGAGCCACCATGAGGTTTCATCAACTTCGCAACGCCACCTGCGTCATCGAATCCGGCGATCAGGTTTTGCTTATTGACCCGATGCTTGGAAAAAAGGGCAGCCTGCCACTTTTTGCCAGATTTCGCCATAAACCCCAGCGAAACCCGCTGGTACCCCTGCCGGAAATCGCTGACGAACTCTTGCCACGGGTTACCGCCTGTCTGCTGACCCATAGTCAGAAGCTTGGCATCAAACCACTGCAGCATACCGACCATCTGGACGCGGCAGGCGAACAGTTTCTCAGGGAAAACAGGATTCCAGTTCTGACCGGCAAAAGAGATGTGGCGGCCCTAACCAGCATGGGCCTGACAGTGCATGCTGGTCTTGAATACTGGCAACCGACCGCCGCCCTGGGAGGGACCATCACTGCCGTACCGGCAACCCACGGCCATGGCTGGGTTCACTCCCTGATGGCAAATGGGGTTGGCTTTTTTCTGCAGTTACCATCAGAGCCATCCATCTATTTCAGCGGGGATACCGTATACACTGAGGTGGTTGAACGGGTCCTGGCCGAACTCAAGCCGGATGTGGCGGTCATGACCTCGGGTGGAGCAAGCCTTGATGTGGGCGGCCCCATTCTGATGCCCATGGAAGAACTCATGACCTTTGTCCGAAATGCTCCGGGCAAGGTGGTGGCCAACCATCTGGAGGCGCTCAATCACTGTCCCATTACCCGGCAGCAGTTGTCTGCCGAACTTGCCAGAAATAGCCTGACAGAAAAAGTGCTCATCCCTCAAGATGGTGAATCTCTGAACTTGCAAGCATAAAAGTACAGTGGTGAGCGGGGCAACCCTGCTTTACGCTTCCGGCCTGGTTGCCAGTTCCCCGAGGGTTCGAGAGGAAAAATCTTCTCGAACCCTATTTTTTTATCAGAGTTACATGCAGTTCAAACAGGCAGGCTGAAAGGCTTATCCGCTGTGGGGTGCAGCGGGTCAATGAAAAAACAAGCCGCTGCAAGATGGTGGTGTTTATATAGGTTAGGCATTGAAATCATTCAAAATATCAATTGACTAGTGGAAATGGTATGCTACCTTGTATCAAATATCCTGAATGCTTTTTTCAAGATTACTGTTCCCAGGGCGTCAACTCTCTTAACGTAAACGGATGGGATATCCAACATACCAATTTTCTGGCGGTTTTTTGGGTTTGGTAAGTCTGCGGTAACAGGTCGTCATTCCATGTGATTGCGACAATGTAGTATTAAATACTCCCAAAGAGTTGCTTAAATGTTATTGATTTGTTAACAACTCGTAAATGAATGATGAATCATTCATAAGGGTATGTATTTCTATTTGTATTATTGGTTTGTTTAGTAGGTTCCAGTGGGCGCTGGAGTGATAAAAAATAGACCAAATCATTCTATGTGACAGGGGGTGGAAGGGCGCATATGCGCGCTGCATGCGAAGTGCACCAGTAGCAGCCAGGATATGTAGCATTTTGTAGTGTGTCCAGGTATTGCCGAGAAGCGATACCCTGGATGCTGTGTTGCCTAACTCAGGAGGAGGACTGACTATGTCGTTAGCAGTTTGGGATCGTTTATGGCAGATGCATTATGAAACAAAGGCTCTTGTGCTATTTAGACCACGAGAAATCGTCAAGGCGTTTTCGCGTGATCATGTTTTCGAAAACAGGGCGGTGCAGGATGATGCACCATCTGTCGAACGCCTCAACGAGGCGCCGGCAGAACATAGCCGCCGTTTGAAAACTGGTCCCGACGGCGTCAAGGAGGAAGAACCCAAAGAGTATACCAACCGGCAGAAAATCGGACTTGCCTTGGGACCGCTACTCTTCATCCTGATGCTGATATTGCCCGCACCTGGCGGAATGGAGCCGGCAGCCCAGAAAATGGCAGCAGTCGCCTGCCTGATGGCCACCTGGTGGATGACGGAGGCCATTCCCATTCCTGCAACAAGTCTTTTGCCGATCGCGCTGTTCCCCTTCATGGGTATTATGGGTACCAAGGCTGCGGCCGCCCCCTATGCAAGTCACCTGATTTTCCTGTTCATGGGTGGTTTTATCATCGCGCTCTCCATGCAGCGCTGGAACCTGCACCGCCGTGTGGCGATGAACATCGTCAAAGTCGTAGGCTTTTCGCCCGGTAGGCTGATCTTCGGTTTTATGACTGCAACCGCGGCCCTTTCAGCGTTTGTCTCCAACACCGCAACCACCGTGATGATGATGCCCATCGGTCTGGCCATCATTCACCACGTCATCGCCGAAGGGAAAAAGGAAGGCCTGGATTCGGAGATCGATTTCTCGCCGGAGAAGTTCGCCTTTGGTCTGAATCTGATGCTGGGTATCGCCTATGCGGCTTCCATCGGCGGTATCGCCACCCTGATCGGTACTCCGCCAAATACGGTTTTAGCGGGCTATCTCACCAAAACCTATGGCTACGAGATCACCTTCGCCAGCTGGATGGCGGTGGGTGTACCCCTGGTCGTTGTTCTGCTGCCGCTCTGCTGGCTCTGGTTGACCCGCGTGGCCAATCCCATGAAGCTTAAGCGCGTTCCCGGCGGCCGCGACCTGATCGACAAGGAGCTCGAGGAGATGGGCTCCATGAGCCCTGGTGAGCGCTGGACCGCAGTGGTGTTCCTGCTGACCGCTCTCGGTTGGATTTTCAGAAAGAAGATCGGTTTCATGTTTCCGGAGCCGAAGATGGTTACGGATGCCGCCATCGCCATGATCGGCGCGCTGGTGCTGTTTGCTATCCCGCTCAACCTGAAGCGCAACGAATTTGTCATGAACTGGACCTGGGCGGCCAAAATGCCCTGGGGTGTACTGATCCTTTTCGGCGGTGGTCTCTCCCTTGCCGCCGGCTTCAAGGCCACCGGGCTCGCCGCCTGGATCGGCAGCCAGGTAGGTCTGTTGGAAGCGGCGCCGATCTTTGTTCTGGTACTGGCAGTGGCGACGCTCATCATCTTTCTCACTGAGCTCACCTCCAATACCGCGACCTCGGCCATGGTTATGCCGATTCTTTCCGCAATCGCCGTCGGTCTGGGCCAGAACCCGCTGCTGCTGGTCGTTCCGGCTGCCATCGCCGCATCCTGCGCTTTTATGCTGCCGGTTGCCACCCCACCGAACGCCATCGTCTTCGGTTCCGGTTATGTTTCCATCCCGCAGATGGTGAAATCCGGCTTTGGTCTGAACATTCTGGGGATTATCATCACCGTGATCCTGACCTTTTTAGTGGTCGTGCCCCTGTTTGGCATAGACCTGGGTGTTGTGCCCGAGTGGGCGATGACTGCAGCCAAATAAAATAGTCAGAACCAGCTCAATCAAGAAAAGGCAGCCTTCTTCAGGGCTGCCTTTTTTATTTGGTCTACATCTGGTGGGGATAGTCGCAGGAAGCTGGAACACCTGGCCAGTAACCAGGAGAAAATTCCTTTACTTCTCTTTTGTTGCCGCAAGTACCTCGTCTTCGATTGTCACCAGGCGGGAATCGGCCGGACCGCTGTTAAAGAGCAGGGTCTGCAGCAAAAAGGCGTAGGAGACGACTGCCGCCAGCGCGGCCCAGGGAATGAAATAGCCAAGTGGGCAGAGGAAGAGCACCGTCAGCCAGTGGAGGACAATCACCTTCTGGGAATGGAGGCGAATGGGAAAATCACCGTGCCGGCTGATCACCGCCAAACCGCTCAGGTTCCAGCCGTAGAGGGCGGTAAAGGCGTGCAGCCGCAGGAGGGGCTGGGTCTGCTGCGGGTCGTAGTCTGCTGAAAAAGCATAGAGGATGTAGATGATGCCGGTAATGGAGGTGATCAGTAAAAACAGGATGCCGGAGGTGAGAAAACTCTTTTGCTGCAGGCGGATTCCCTGGTGGTAGTAGAGATAGAGCACCATGGTCACCGCCAGAAAGAGGGTGGTGGCAATCATCACCTGGGGCACGAACCACCTGGCGAGGATGAAGAGAAAAAAGATGATCACCCCCAGGTTGATGGTCCAAAACAGCGCTTCCTTGATATGAATGGTGATTTCCACCTCATGCTTTTTCATCAAGGAGAAAATCACCGACATGCTGATCAGCGACACCGGAAAGGAGAACCCCAGGAAGAAAGTGTCGAGCCTGAGTTTTTCCAGGTAGAACCAGTTGCCGTAGACTTCGTTGAGGATCACAAAGCTTGAGATGAACAGGGCAAGCGACAGACAGAGCAGGGCGGCCTGATGAAATTTGCGGGCGACATCTTCAGCGGTGGAAAAGAGCGAGCGGGGAAAAACCGAGCCGAAATGGGTGATGCGGATCCGTTCGACCAGCACTCCCAGGACCAGCGGAATGACGAGGGTCGGCAGGTACCACTCCAAAAAACTGAACAGGGCAAAGCAGATGGAAAGCACGAAAAATGTGCGGGCTGTCTTGCTGAGATTTTTCCTGTCTTCGGTGTAATAGAGGAGCAGGGTGCCGCCGCTGCAGAGGTTGAACAGGAAAATATGCAGCCGCTCGAAGTTGAGTTGCTCCTTGGGGATCAGGTGATGAAAAAAACCGAAGGCCAGGGCCACGGTCATCATGATCATGAACGTTATTTTGAGTTGCCGACTCACTGCTCTACCCCTGAAGGCTGATTGATGAAACGAGAGGCTCCTGCGCTTTTGCCAAGCAGCACTGTAAACGCCGACTCCAGGTCGGGATGGCGGAACTCAAAGCCGGTGTCCACCAGTTTTTTCACCGACGCCCGACAACCGGACAATACAATCTCGTGGGCCATCTGTCCATGCAGAATCTCTAACAGTTTTGAGGGAATAGGTAGCAGGAGCGGCCGATTCAGCACCTTTGCCAGACCGGCCATAAGCTCTCTGTTGGTCACCGGGTTCGGGGCGGCGATGTTTACCGGGCCGGCCACCTCCTCCGTCACCAGGCAGTGGAGCATGGCAGCGACCATGTCATCCACGCTCATCCAGCTCACGTACTGATCACCGCTGCCAAAGTAGCGGATAAAGCCGATGGCGCGACTGACCAGCAGTCGCTGCAGAGCGCCTCCTCTTGGAGTCAGGCCCACGCCAAAGCGCATCAGCACCGTGCGAATGCCGGCGTTACTGGCTGGCCAGGTCGATTTCTCCCACACTTCGCAGACACTGGAGACGAAATCGTCTCCTGCCGGCTCCCTCTCATCAATAAGTGTATCATGTCGATTGCCGTAAAAGCCCACAGCAGAGGCGGACAAAAAAACTTTGGGAGGAACAGGCAGGGCAGCAACCGTTTTCGCTAGCAATTCGGTGCCGAGAATCCTGCTCTCCACCACCCTCTGCCGCTGTTCCTCACCCCAGCGCCCGACCCCGATATATTCGCCCGCCAGGTGGATGACCGCGTCGATTTCCGGGATGTCGGCCGGGTTGAGTTCTCCATTTTGCGGATTCCAGTAGATCTCGTGGGAACCGGGAGATGGTTTGCGCCGGACCAGGGTCCAGACCTGGTGGCCACCGGTGGTCAGCAGCGGCACCAGGGCAGAACCCAACACGCCGGAAGCCCCTGAGATCAGGATGCGAAGGGGGGTACGGCTATATTTGGAGTGCAGTTTGAGGTCCTCGCGAAGAACATGCTCCCGGTAGGTAAAAATCCGGTGCAGCATGGTTTTGACCTGTCTTTCAGCCATGGCGGGCAGGAACCTTTGGCCGGGCAGGGCAAAGGTGATGGAGTCGTCAAGCCGGGACCCGTTGGTTGTACTGCTGAAACGGTGGGTATGTCGGAAGGTGGCAAAGGGGCCTTTATGCTGCACGTCCCGAAACATGACCCCCGGGGTTTCCGCAATATGGTGGGCCTCCCAGGGGATGGTGAATGGCCCTTGTTTCAGGTGCATCAGTACCTTGCCACCGGGGGCGATGGAGCCTTCCTTCCTGATCACCCTGGAGCCATCCCAAGGGGGCAGCAGTCGCTCAAGTGCTCCGGGGCGGCTGTGGTATTGATAGAGTTCTTCTACGGTGCACGGGAAGGTGGCACGGTGATGAAATTCCTTCAGCTTACTCACTCTCTCTCCTTCGCTGGTAAAAAAATCAGACAACTCCTGGTAACTCTTTCGGATTACATAGTTTTTACTTTTGTAGACAATGGTAATCATTGTTAAAAATTTTGCCAAACCCCTTTCTGGGCTGGTCTGCTGCAAAGGTGAGTTCCAGGTCGCTTCAGGCAGGAACGGGTGCAGCTCAATTACCCATTGACAAGCGGATGTATTAGAGCGATTATGCAGTTGTTATGTGTATATGAACATATCACTTTGTGGTGATTTTCAGGTAATGGCCCGCAGATGAACTCCTTGTGGTCTGGAGAGTGAGGGGCGGGCTGGAAAAATATCAGCAGCAAGGAGAATCGGTATGCAACAGAGGAAGATTGTGGTCATAGGCGGCTCAGCGGCGGGGGCCAAAGCTGCGGCCAAGGCAAGGCGACTGGATCAGTTTGCCGACATCACCATCGTTCAGAAAGATCCGGACCTTTCCATGGCAAGTTGTGGGTATCCCTACTATATCGGTGGCACCTTCGAGGAGCGGAACCAGCTGTTGGCGACACCTACAGGGGTGGTTCGCGATGCCGGTTTTTTCTTTAAGACCAAAAGGATTACTGCGCTGGTTTCCACAGAATGTACGGCAATTGACAGGGCCGCCAAAACGGTCACCTGTGTGAACCTTGAAACAGGGGATGAGACCACACTGGCCTATGATAAGCTGGTGTTGGCAACTGGAGCGAGCGCTGCCAAGTTGCCGGTTCCGGGGGCAGACCTCAAAGGGGTCACCACCCTGGTGTCCATGCAGGATACGGACAGAATTCATGATCTCTGCCTTAGCAAAACGGTAACAGAGGCTGTGGTTATCGGTGGCGGTCTTATCGGTGTCGAAGCCTGCGAGGCTCTGGCCGCCCGGGGCGTGAAAGTGACTATGGTGGAGATGGAGCAGCAGCTTCTCACCTTTTTAGATGGCCAGCTTGCCGGGTTGGTGGCCAATCATATGCGGGCCAAATCGGTGGACGTGCGTTTGGGCATGAAGCTCGAGCGTTGCCTGGGAGAAGATGGGCAACTCACCGGCGTGGAACTCGCCAGTGGTGAGGTCCTGTCCTGCCAGCTTGCCATTGTCGCAGCCGGTGTGCGGCCCAATGTCGCCCTGGCGGAGGCGGCCGGTCTTGCCCGGGGGGAGACCGGAGCTATTGCGGTCAATGCACACATGCAGACCTCCGATGCCGATATCTACGCTGCCGGCGACTGTGTCGAGTGTGTGCACACCATTACAGGCAAGAAAGTGTATGCGCCCATGGGTGATCTGGCGAATCTGCAGGGCAGGGTGCTGGCTGAAAACCTGATTGAGGGCAATGTGGCCAAATTTGGCGGTACAATTCAGACGGCAATCTGCAAAGTCTTCGATTTTGCCGCAGGTGCCACAGGACTTACCGAAAAGGCGGCAATCGCCGCCGGCATGACCGATTTCGAGACCGTGGTAAATGCCAGCCCCGACAAGCCGGGCTTTATGGGAGCCAAACTCCTGGTGAGCAAGATTTTGGTGGAAAAATCCACCGGCAAAATCCTTGGCTACCAGTGTGTGGGGCCGGGCGATGTCTCCCGCCAGATTGCCACCGCCGCCATGGCTATTCAGGGCGGTCTTACCCTGGAGCAACTTTGCTGCGCCGATCTGCCATACGCACCTCCATATTCAACGGCCATCGATCACTTCATCGCCTCAGCCCATATCGTCTCCAATAAACTGCAGGGACGTCTCAAGACTGTGACCGCCAAAGAGGTCCATGAACGAGTACAGGCGGGCAATCCCCCGTTCTTTATCGACGGCAGGGGGCCGGATGAACATGAAGTGTTGCGTCTGGGGATCGGTGAGAAGTATATTCCCCTGGGAATGCTTCGAAATGTTTTAGACGAGCTGCCTCAGGATAAAGAGACGGAGGTTGTCTGCTTCTGCAAAATCTCCCTGCGTGGGTATGAAACGGCGCTTATCCTGGAGGCAAACGGCTATACCAATGTTAAAGTAATGGAAGGTGGCATCATGGCATGGCCATATTCCAGGGAAAAGTGATGGCGGATCGTATTACCAATAGGTAACAGGTCTGGCTGTCCAAGAAATCAGAAGGGGACGGTACGGTGACAATGATGGATGACGGACAGGTTCTTGGCGGACATGATAACTGCATTATCTGTGGCAGGAATAATCCGTTTTCACTCGGTTTGAAGTTTCAGCAGGCAGGAGCCAACACGGTAGAGGCAACTTTTACCGGCGGGCCGCACCTGCAAGGCTACGAGGGAATCCTGCACGGCGGAGTGATCTCCGCTGTACTCGATTCCGCCATGGCCCATTGTCTGCTGGTCCAGGATATCAAGGCTGTTACCGGGGATCTGCGGGTGCGGTTTCTGCACGCCATTCCCTGCACCAGCCGGGTGAATATCCGTGCCTGGCTCACCTGCGCCGTCTCTAGCCTGTACGAACTGAAAGCTGAAGCCAGGGTGGACGGCAAGCTCGTAGCCAGGGCCAAGGCGAAATTTATGAAAAAAGAAGGTGTGAAGTGAATACCGCCAATGAGGTCTGTAAACTGACCGTTGTTGTGGATAACCAGGCCGCCGAGGGGCTGACGGCGGAACATGGTTACGCGCTGCATATTGCAACACCCCGGGGAAACCTGCTGCTGGATACCGGCCAGAAAACCCTGATGAAGAATTTGGCTACCCTGCGGGTTGACCCCGGTAAAATAGACAAGCTGGTCTTGAGCCATGGCCATTATGATCACAGCGGCGGCATCGCCGACCTGCTGGAGGTAAATAGCGGCATGGAGCTGTACCTGCACTCCGCCGCCTTTGAGCCGCGTTATGTACGTGATGGTGAAGAGACTGAATCGGTAAGGATGCCGCTGCCGGATATGAACGCGGTGATGCGTCATAAGGACGAGAAGACCCATTGGCTGACCAAGCCGATGGAGTTGTTGCCGGGGCTGGGAGTGACAGGTCCGATCCCGAGAAAGAACGGCTTCGAGGACACCGGCGGTGAGTTTTATCTCGACCCGGAAGGAACAGATGTGGATACCATAAAAGACGATATCGCCCTCTGGCTCAAAACCCCAGAAGGGCTGGTGGTCTGCATCGGTTGTTGCCATTCCGGGCTGATCAACACCCTTGATCACATCGTCGCAGCCACAGGCGAGAGACGGATACGTACCATCATCGGCGGTATGCATCTCCTGCACGCCACCAGGGAACGGCTGGAAAAGACCGTGGCTGAATTGCAACGCTTTGCCATCGGCAATATCATTGCCTGCCATTGCAGTGGTGAAAAGGCTGTGGAGTTTCTTGCCAGCGAGCTTGAGGCGGAAGTGGTTGCCGGTTATGCCGGGTTATCCTTTGACGTGGAGGAACTGGGGCAGCAGTGAAGACTCACCCTGGGGTGTGGGCGTTGCCAGCACCCCAGGATGAACCGTTTCTATTTTAGGTCGATTCGCCCGCTCGACTCAAAAGGCAGTTTCTTTGACAGGCCGCTCATTTTCACGTTGACCGTGCCAGAGAGCTTGTAATCCACCTCCTCAAAGTTCGCTTCTTTCTTCGAGGCGGATTTCACCATCTTTATAGCAGATCCCACCATGTCGATTACCGAGGCATAGACCTCCACCGGGACCAGCGCCGTGCCATAGGGCGGTATCGTCTGCTGGGCCCCTTGCAACCCTGAGGCGAACTTCCGCCCGTCCAGTTCGATCTCACAGCTGAGCCCGTCTATATCCAGCGCCTTCTGGTTGGGATTCTGCACCCTGAGTTGTACGATGAAGACCGTCTCAAAGCTTCGTATTTCAGTCACCTGGACATCGGCGAGGGTTACTTCAGGCGATTCCAGGGAGGTGAGGGCGCAGCCGGAGAGCAACAGGTACGGGGCCAGCAGGAAAAGAAAAAGTGCCGCAGTTCGGGATATGTTGTTCATAATGTCGTATCAGGGCATGGTTTGAGTTAACGTTGGGTGGTTGTGTTTCATCCGGTGTGTAGCAGGGCACGTTGCAGGGCTCATCCTGCGGTTTGCCTGGCAACCGGCAATATGCTCTTGGTTGCAGTCGTGGCAGTTTCGTTACTTCTTTCGACAAGATAGGCTATCCGTTCAAAAAAAGCACCATCTCAGAATATCGTTTGAAAGTCATCCCTTTCTCGTAACTGTAACCAGCTGTTGCTGTCCATTCTTGAACAACCAGGCAGGTCCACGGCCTGACTCTCTCGGGCGATTTTTGCGCTGACCAGGCACTTTGGCGGCGGTAGTTTCCTGGGAGTCAGCTGAAACAGCTGATAAAGAATAGCCTAATTGTATGTTAGGTGGCGCAGCTGGGCAAGCAGGATTGCTGGCGGTCGGCGGATTTCGCGGTCTGCCAGCGGGTGGGTGCCGGGGCAAGCCTCAATTCAGCTCAACCCGATTTTTATCTCGAGTTTTTCCTGTGATATACTGATTTGAAGCCTGAAAGATTTCGATAGTGATCCATCACCCCTTTCCAAATTTGGGAGCCGGCCATGACGCCCTCCGCCACAGCTGCTGCAAGCTTGATTGGCCTTGATTTCGGCCTTGGTGAAACAGTGAACCTGCTACGGGAATCGGTGCGGGCTTTCGTGGCCGAAGAAATCGCCCCGCTTGCGGCGGAGATTGACCGCACGGATAGTTTTCCGAGCCAACTCTGGGAAAAAATGGGCGCCCTGGGGCTGCTGGGTATCACCGCCCCGGAGGACTATGGCGGTGCAGGAATGGGCTATCTGGAGCATGTGGTTGCCATGGAGGAAATCAGCCGAGGTTCCGGCTCCGTGGGCCTGGCCTACGGTGCGCACTCCAACCTCTGTGTAAACCAGCTCTGTCTAAATGGCAGTACGGCCCAGAAAGAAAAATATCTGCCCCGTCTGATCAGCGGGGAACATATCGGGGCATTGGCCATGAGTGAGGCCAATGCTGGCTCTGATGTGGTCAGTATGCAGCTGCGCGCCGAAAACAAGGGTGATTATTTTTTATTAAACGGCGCGAAGATGTGGATCACCAACGGGCCTGTGGCCGATGTGCTGCTGGTTTATGCCAAGACGTCGCCGGAGAAAAGGCAGCGGGGAATTTCCGCCTTCATCATCGAAAAGGGCATGGCCGGTTTTCGCACAGGACCCAAACTGGATAAGCTCGGTATGCGCGGCTCGCCGACCTGCGAGCTGATCTTCGATAACTGTAGAGTTCCGGCTGAGAACCTGCTGGGCGAGGAGGATGGCGGGGTCCGGGTGCTGATGAGCGGGCTCGATTCAGAGCGGCTGGTCTTGTCGGCCGGACCACTGGGAATTATGGCGGCCTGCATGGATACAGTTATTCCCTACATCCATGAGCGAAAGCAGTTCGGCCGCGCCATCGGCGAGTTTCAGCTGATGCAGGGCAAGATTGCCGATATGTATTCCACCTGGAACGCCTGCCGGGCCTACGCCTATAGCGTGGCCAGGGCGGCGGACCGTGGCGCAGGCATCAGAAAAGACGGGGCAAGCGTCATCCTCTATTGTGCCGAACGAGCCACCCGGCTGGCCCTGGAAACGATCCAGGTGCTGGGGGGGAACGGCTATATCAACGAATATCCGGCTGGCCGCTTTTTGCGGGATGCCAAACTGTACGAGATAGGCGCCGGTACCAGTGAAATACGACGCCTCCTCATTGGCAGGGAACTGTTTCGGGAAACGACCCAGTTATAAACCCTGACCCATTTTGACTATCGGTGCAGATGAAAACGTTACGGTCCGCCATACGCTGTGACACCGAGGAGTTCATCGCCAACAAGGATGCGATGGAGACACTGGTGACCGATCTGCGCGGTAAGGTGGCCCAGATCCGGCTTGGCGGCAGTGAACGCTCGCGGAAAAAGCATCTTGAGCGCAAGAAATTGCTGGTTCGCGACCGGATTGAAGCGTTGCTTGATCCGGGCTCGCCGTTTCTGGAACTCTCGCAGTTTGCCGCCGGGGAAATGTATGGAGGCGGCATCGCGGCGGCCGGCATCGTGACGGGTATCGGCAACGTCTCCGGCCAGCAGTGCATGATTGTGGCCAACGACGCCACGGTAAAGGGTGGGAGCTATTTCCCGATGACGGTCAAAAAGCATCTTCGCGCCCAGGAGATCGCCCTGCAGAACAACCTGCCCTGCATTTATCTGGTTGACTCCGGCGGAGCCTATCTGCCGGAGCAGGACCGGGTGTTTCCCGACCGGGACCACTTCGGCAGGATCTTCTACAACCAGGCCATCATGTCTTCCCGCGGTATTGCCCAGATCGCGGTGGTAATGGGCTCCTGCACCGCCGGCGGCGCCTACATCCCGGCGATGGCGGACGAGTCCGTTATCGTGCGTCGTCAGGGCACTATTTTTCTTGGCGGCCCGCCGCTGGTCAAGGCCGCCACCGGAGAGGTGATCAGTGCAGAGGATCTGGGAGGCGCCGACGTGCACTGCCGGGAATCCGGGGTGACGGACCATTATGCTGAAAACGATCACCATGCCCTGCTGCTGGCAAGAAAGATAGTCGCGACCTTGAACCGCACCAAAAGGGTTGACCTGGCCTTGGCAGAGCCCATTGAGCCTCTCTATGATATCGACGAGCTTGCCGGAGTGATTCCGAAGAACCTGAGGACGCCGTACGACGTACGGGAAGTGCTCTGCAGGCTGGTCGATGGTTCTGTGTTCGAAGAGTTCAAGGCGCTGTATGGCGTGACGCTGGTTTGCGGGTTTGCCCATATCATGGGCTACCCGGTGGGGATTGTCGCCAACAACGGGGTGCTGTTCTCGGAATCCGCCGAAAAGGGGTGTCACTTTATCGAGTTATGCGCAAGCCGCAGAATCCCAATCGTCTTCCTGCAAAATATCAGCGGTTTTATGGTGGGGGGCAAATATGAGCAGGGCGGTATCGCCAAGCATGGGGCAAAAATGGTTATGGCAACCTCCTGTGCGGCTGTGCCCAAGTTTACGGTGATCATCGGCGGCAGTTTCGGGGCGGGCAATTACGCCATGTGCGGCCGGGCCTACGAGCCCCGCTTTGTCTGGAGCTGGCCCAACAGCCGGATCTCGGTGATGGGCGGCGAACAGGCTGCCAATGTGCTGGCGGAGGTGGGCAAGGCCCGATCAGAAAAGGAGCAGGAAAAGTTCAAGCAGCGGATCAGGGAGCAGTACGAGCATCAGGGCCATCCCTACTATGCCAGCGGCCGTCTCTGGGATGATGGGATCATTGAGCCGGCGGCTACCCGGATGGTCCTGGGGCTGTCGATTTCGGCAAGCCTCAATGCGCCGATCGAGCAGAGCAGGTTTGGGGTGTTCCGCATGTGAAGGTGCTACGTGCGGTATTTTAGAAAATTTATGGTGATGTATGGCAGATATCATATCGAGCAGGGACGGCCGGGGGGTGGCAACCCTTACCTTGAACAGGCCGGGAAAACACAACGCCTTTGACGATGAGCTGCTCGCTGCTCTGTTGACTGAACTGCGTCTTTGCAGGGATGACGACAAGGTGCGGGTGATAGTGCTTGCAGCGGCGGGAAAGAGCTTCTGTGCCGGTGCCGACCTGAACTGGATGAAACGTATGGCCGCCTACAGCGCCGAGGAGAATTACCGCGACGCCCGGGCCATGGCCTGGTTTTACCAGGAACTGTCCACCCTTGCCAAGCCGACCATTGCGGCGGTACAGGGGGCGACATTTGGCGGCGGCGTAGGGCTGGTGGCCGCCTGCGACATCGCCGTGGCGGCCGAAGAGGCGATATTTGGTTGTACCGAGGTGAAAATCGGGCTTATACCGGCGGTAATCTCCCCCTACATCCGGCAGGCCATAGGACATCGGCAGGCGTTGCGCTACTCGCTCACCGGAGAGCGCTTTGACGCACAAGAGGCCATGCGGCTTGGGTTGGTGCATAAAGTCGTTCCGAAAGCGGAGCTGAACCAGGCGGTGGAGGATTTCTGTTCCGAATTGCTGGAAAACGGGCCCGCTGCCATGGGAGCGGTGAAGAGCCTGCTCTATGGCGCCAACGAGGACCAGCTGCAAAAAGATGGACAATTCACCTCCGGCTGCATCGCTGAAGTGCGGGTATCGGCCGAAGGCCAGGAGGGCGTGGCGGCTTTTCTGGACAGGCGCCCACCAACCTGGAGGACAGACGGGAAGAGCTGACATGTTCAAGAAAATCATGGTGGCCAACCGAGGCGAAATCGCCTGCAGAATAGTACGTACCGCCAAACGGCTGGGAATCACCACTGTTGCGGTCTATTCAGAGGCGGATAAAGGTGCGTTGCACGCCATGATGGCTGATGAAGCCTTCTGCCTGGGGCCTGCCCCGGCCAGCCAGAGCTACCTGAACATCGGGGCCATCATTGAGGTTGCCCGAACGAGCGGAGCCGAGGCCATTCACCCCGGTTATGGTTTTCTGTCAGAGAACCCGGAGTTTGCCGAGAGGTGCGCCGGGGCTGGTTTGGTCTTTATTGGCCCTCCGGCCGGGGTGATTGAGTCCATGGGCATTAAGAGCAGGGCCAAAGAACTCATGATGCGTGCCGGTATTCCAGTGATTCCTGGTGGCTATGTCAGCGACATGAAGGAAAAAGAACGGAGCAAGCTGGCCGACTCCATCGGCTATCCGCTGCTGGTCAAAGCAGATCTTGGTGGCGGCGGGAAAGGGATCCGGCTGGTTACAGATGCGGCTCAGCTGGAAGAGGCTGTGGCTGCAGCCGGACGGGAGGCGGCAAGCGCCTTTGGCGACGCCAGTCTGCTTGTCGAAAAGCACCTCACCAATGCCCGCCATATTGAGGTACAGGTTTTCCGGGATAGTCACGGCAATTGCCTTCATCTCCATGAGCGGGACTGCTCCATGCAGCGCAGGCACCAGAAGATCGTGGAGGAGGCGCCGGCGCCCGGCCTGGAGGCCAGCGTCCGGGCCAGTTTGCATCAGGCAGCCACTACCGCAGCCGATGCCATCGGCTATCTGGGGGCGGGTACCGTTGAGTTCCTGGTAGACGAGGCAGACCAGTTCTATTTTCTGGAGATGAATACCCGTCTTCAGGTGGAGCATCCGGTAACGGAGATGATTACCGGGCTGGATCTGGTGGATTGGCAGTTGCGGGTTGCTGCCGGAGAACCGCTACCCCTGAGCCAGGATGATGTCGTGTGCCGGGGTCACGCGGTTGAGGTGCGGGTCTATGCCGAAGACCCGGATCGTGATTTTCTGCCCTCGTCGGGGAAGATCAGCTATCTGGTTGAGCCTGATTGCTCTGCCAGGTTGCGGGTCGACAGCGGTATTGTGGTCGGCAGCATGATTACGGCCAACTATGATCCGATAATGACGAAACTGATCAGCTACGGTTCCAGTCGGCAAGAGGCTATCAGGACCCTGGTCTCAGGGATGCGGGGCTACAAGCTGGCAGGCGTGACCACCAATCTCAATTTCCTGCAAAGACTGGTGGCAAGCACCACCTTTCAGGCAGCGCAGCACACCACCCAGACCATAGACAGCCAGCTTGAGCGATTCCTCCCGCCTGACGACGCAGAAGTTGAGGGGGCGGCGCTGGCAGGGCTCTACCTATTTCTGGCCAACCAGGAGGGCGCGAAGTCTGCCGATACCCACACTACCGATTCGTTCTCTCCCTGGAGCGGTGGCAGCGGCTTCAGGCTCAATCAGGACAGCATATTTCACTGCCGACTCCTCGGCACAGGGGAGAGAACCCATGAAACCAAGGTCAGCCTGAGCCAGCAGCAGGCACGGGTTCAGGTTGCGGACGCTGTTTATTCATTTACCGACTTCTCGTTATCAGGCGAGCAGCTCTTTTGCAGGCAAGAGGGCAAAAATACCACAATCAGTTGCCACAGGTACGACCTGAAGCTGACTCTCTTTACCGCAGAGCAAACGATGAATTTTACTCTGCTGAGCGAAACGGACCAGATGACCTCATTGTTGGGGGAAACCGACGCCCTGCGGGCGCCGATACCTGGCAACATTGCCGAGATTTTTGTCGAACCTGGATCTGAGGTACAAAAGGGAGACCCCATTCTGGTCCTGGAGGCGATGAAGATGGAATATGTCATCAAGGCTCCGGCAGATGGCAAGGTACTTGCTGTTCTATTTGCAAGAGGTGATACGGTGCAGGAGCGCCAGCGACTGGCCCGCTTCGAAACCCTGGCAGAATCTGAAGAGGAATCCCATGAAGCTTCCAGAGCGGGTCAAGATCGTTGAGGTCTCGCCACGAGACGGTTTGCAGAACGAGCAGCTTACGGTGCCGACCTCTGCCAAGCTGGAATATATCGACCAGCTCGTCGGGGCCGGCCTGCAGGTGGTGGAGGTTACCAGCTGGGTTCCGGCCAGCCGCATACCCCAGCTGGCCGACCATGCCGAAGTCATTGCCGGGCTCAAATCAACACGCCACAAGTCGCAACTGGCTGTGCTGGTGCCCAACCTCTATGGCGCCCAGCAGGCCGTGGCCGCCGGGGCTACCAGCCTCAGTGTCATGGCTTCGGCCTCCGAGCAGTTTTCCATGAAAAACAACAACTGTACCATTGAAGAGGGTCTGGCGCGGTGCGCTGATATCGTGGAGTTTGCCAAAGCTGAGAACATTTCCGTTCGTGGCTACCTCTCCTGTACCCTGGGTTGCCCTTATGAAGGGCAGGTGAGGCTGAGTCGGGTGGTTGAGGTTGCCCGAAAACTGTATGCGTTGGGCTGCGGGGAGCTGGCCCTCTCCGATACCATCGGGGTCGGTACACCGGCCCAGGTGCAGCAGATGATTCGGGGGGTGAGCGCCGAGGTCCCCGTCGAGCATCTCGCCGTGCACTTCCATGATAGTTACGGGCAGGCTCTGGTCAATATCTTTGCCGCGCTTCAGCTCGGGGTGCGGACAGTGGACAGCTCGGTGGCCGGGCTCGGCGGCTGCCCATACGCGCGGGGCGCTACGGGGAACGTGGCCAGTGAAGATCTACTCTATATGCTGGACGGTTTGGGGATTGAGACCGGGGTTGATCTGGAGCGGTTGGTGGCCGCGGGACGCTATATCTGCTGGGTGCTGCAGAAAACCACCAATTCAAAAGTTGGCAGGGTTCTTACTGAGGGTTAGAACTCGGCTGTTGTTGCAAGTCGAAAAAAAGGGCATTTGACCCAAGAGTATTCATGAACATTGCGTGACGGGAAGTAACTTCGGTCCTTATAGCCGAAATGCTGATGGCAAGCGTGATTTCCACCTTTACGCAATGTTCATGAATAATGCTGGCTAACCCGGATATTTCACGTGATTGCTGGTCTCATACTCAGCGTTATCAAGGGCTTGCGGTAATTCATTACAGCTACAACCTTGATGCCTCGACCATGAGACCAGCAATCACGCCCGAAGGGTGTGAATCATGTTCATGAAATATTCGGGCTAACAGGTTTGCTCTCTTAAAGAGAACTCTTCTTCTGTGAAGCTGTATACCTGGGTGCCATGGTGTTCCACCGCAAAGGAGGCGCAGATGGAGCCGAGTCTGGCACTTTCGGCAAGATCATGTCCCTTGGCGAGCCCATAGAGCAGGGCGCCGCGAAAGGCGTCTCCACAGCCGGTGGGGTCGACAACCTGTGCTGCGGTGGCCGCTGCGATGGCGGTCTCCTTTCCATCCATGAGAAGCTGGGAACCGTGCTCGCCAAAAGTGATGATGGTCGCTTCAGGCATGGCCAGCAGCTCTTCCCTGGTTTTTCCGGTCTTGTTCTTGATCATGTCAAACTCGTAGTCATTGACGATGAGCAGATAGGCGCCGGTGATGGCTTCGATCAGGTCCTCTTCCTGCAGCACCGGCAGGGCCTGGCCCGGGTCGAAAATGCAGCGGATGCCACGCTCCTTGCAGGCACGTGGGTAGTTGATCATGTCTTCAAGGTTGCCCGGCGAGGCGATGACGATTGTTTCAGCAGGGTCGAGCTGGTCAAAATCGAGATCTGAGGAGTACTTCATGGCGCCGGGGTTGAAACCGGTGATCTGGTTGTCGGCCTTGTCGGTGGTGATATAGGCGCCAGCGGTGAACTCCTCGTCGATGACCTTGATGCCGTTGGTGGTGATGTTGTTTTCCTGCAGCCACTTGAAATAACGGTGATAGTCATGGCCGATGGTGGCGGTGACGTGGGCCTGTTTGCCCATCAGCCTCAGGGCGTAGGCGATGTTGCCGGCGGTGCCGCCGAAATGCTCGGTGACGCCGTCCACCTGGAAGCAGACATTGAGCATGTGGATTTTGTCCGGAAGGATATGGTCAGCAAAATACTCGGGAAAGGCCATGATCCGGTCATAGGCCATGGAGCCGGAAATGATGATGTTCATATAATCCTCTATATCTCTTGGGAACAATTATCTAAAAGTGTGGTTTCGTTTAAGACAAAATTCGGGCGTCAGTATAATTTGCTGCCAGTATTCAGGCAAAGTATTTTTCTCAGGCAGCCTGCAGTGTTCCGGACGGCGTGTGTTCCGATGATTTTCACAAGAGTATAATCACCATTGCAGGTGATATGGCACGGCGAAATGCTGGCCGCAGTTCGACAGCTGGTTCCTCATCTGGTACCACGCACATCATAAAAAAATATCCTTTTGCCAAGCTACGTGCCGGCGTGCCCGTGTTGCCCAAACATCTGCAATGAATCCGGGTGATTCAAAGCGAAATTCAGGCAGGGTGGATGCACCTTGCATGGGGGCTATTTCTCGAAGATCTCGTCCATACCTCCTGTCACATAACCAGTTTTTCATTTCCATTTTGCCAAGATCCCTTTACAATCAGCAGCAGTTTTTTGTCGAATTATTGCCTGCTCCGGCTACGGGGAGACCCGTTCCTGACGGGTCGGGATAATTCACGAGCCAGACGTTTTGACAGTTGTAATGTACCTGAGAGGGAGACTGATGAGACGTTCCAGCATTTATGTCGTGCTATGTGTTCTACTCTGTGCAGCGCTGTTTTCTGCACCACGACTATCCTCTTCGAAGACTGCCGCTTCAGAACCAGGTGGGCAGAACGCCCAGTCTATCCCGATAGCTGCCATCTTTTCTCGCACCGGCTTTGCTGCGGTTCACAACAGACCTGTTCTGGAGGTCACCCAACTCACTGTTGACCAGATTAACCGGGAGGGTGGGGTTTTGGGAAAACAGCTGAACCTCATCGTGCTTGACAATCAATCGACCCCCATTGGCTCCAGGGAAGCTACCTTGAAAGCGATTGAACTGGGAGTGGTTGGCGTGATCGGTTCAGACTGGAGTTCCCATTCCCTGGCCATGGCTCCCGCCTTGCAGGCAGCGGGTATACCCATGATAACCCCTGCCTCCACCCATCCCGAGGTTACCGCAGATAGAGACTATGTTTTTCGGGCCTGTTTGGTTGATAGGGTGCAGGGGGAGGCGATGGCCCGTTTTGCTAGAGAGCGCCTGGGGGTGAATACCGTCGTAATACTTAGGAATGTGGACGAAGTCTACTGCACGAAACTGGCAGATTTCTTTTATTCTTCATTCATCAATCATGGCGGCAATGTTCTCTACGACGCCTCTTATCGGGGCCAAGCCACCGATTTTTCCGAACAGATCAGTGACATTCTCGAGCTGCAGCCCGACGCGGTATATATACCGGGGTATTCCAGGGATACCGCCCTGTTTATGAAGCAGGCCAGAAAGCAGGGGGTCGAGGCGGTGTTTCTGGGTGGTGACGGCTGGGATATTCTTGAACGGCTTGTCCCCAATGAGGTGGAGGGCAGTTTCCAAACCGTTCACTGGCACCCGCAGGTGGAGTACCCACCGAGTACTGAGGTGAAAGAGTTGTATAGAGAAGCTTATGGAGTCGACCTGAATCATCTCATCGCACCCCTCGCCTATGATTCGGTAAAGCTGCTGGTTGCGGCAATCGAGAAGGCGGGGGAGGCAGACCCGGCAAAGATCCGGGATAGCCTGGCTTCCCTGGAATACGCAGGAGCTACCGGCGAGTGGACGTTTGACAGCCAGGGCGACCCTATAGGGAAGAAGGTGATAATCGTCACCTATAGAGGCGGAAAGATAGAGTACTTTGATGCAGTGGAGCCTTACGACTCTGGTCGCCAAAGGGAGTAGGCATATTATCCGAACCGGATTTTCTTTATTTTTATCGAAAATATGAGGATACCGAAACTTTCATTGAGGTTGCCACTCAAAATCAACCTGGCAATGATATTGACCATGCTGGCCATTGCCGTGGTCTTTTTGGCCTTTATCTATCCGCTGGAGATACGAAGGACCAAGGACCAGATCGGGCGAGTGCGGGTATTGCTCGAGACAATCCACGAACAGCGTGAGCAGGATTTTGCCAACGCCACCTTTTCTGATCAGCACATGATCATGGTGATGACCATTCGGGAGATAAGCGAGATTGTCGACGAGATCGATAATGTCTGTGTCTACCTCACAAGTGAGGCGGTGCAGTATTGTTCTGGGACCAACCAGAAACCACTACCGGAGTTGAGCCTGCCCGAGGACAGCGATACGGCTTTTCTGGAGTATGAACATGATGGCCGGCAGATGGCGGGGTTTCTCGGTGGTATAAATGTCATTGGTGAGCGGGTTGGCTATCTGGGTATCTACTATGATCTGACTGGCATAAAAAATGGAAATCTGCGCCTGATGATTCTTTTCGGGAGCCTTTTCCTGATCAGCCTCGGCGGGATTATTTTGCTGTTGAACCTGTTTTTGTTCAATTCGATCATCAGGCCGCTGGCGCATCTGGGTGACGGGATTCGACGGGTCGCAGATGGCGATCTGGGCAAGACGGTACCTCCTCTGGGCAACGATGAAATCGGCAAGATCGGCATGTCCTTCAATGACATGTCGAGACGGTTGCTCCACAACCGCGAAGAGCTGGATCGCCACCGGCTGAATCTGGAAGAGCTGGTACGGGAGCGCACGGAAGAGCTGCAATCAGCAAAAGATCTGGCCGAGCACGCCCAGGATAAGTTGCGTGAGCAGTGGGATCTGCTGACGACGGTTATAGAAACCATCCCCAATCCATTGTTCTATAAAGATATCGATGGGAAGTACGTCGGCTGCAACCTGGCTTTTGAAGAGTTCATGGGGGTGCCCAGAACTGTCATAAAAGGCAAAACCGCCGCCGAGATTACCACCACGGGCTATGAGGCCTACACCAAGGCTATGGACCACGAACTCTACGAAAAAGGCGGTACCCAGACCTACCAGCGGCATATCATGCGCGGGGATGGAGAGTTGCGTGACGTGACCTTTTCCAAGGCGGCCCTCACTGACCCCAAAGGGGATGTGATCGGTATTGTCGGTATCATGTCCGATATCACGGAGCTTGTCCGGGCCCGCGAAGAGGCTGAGCTGGCCAGCAGGGTGAAGAGTCAGTTCCTGGCTAATATGAGCCATGAGATTCGCACCCCCATGAACGGCGTGATCGGCATGACCACCCTGCTCAAAGATACTTCCCTGGATTCACGGCAGCAAATGTTTGTCGAAACCATCGAGGCGAGCGGAAACTCCCTGCTGCGCGTTATCAATGACATCCTCGATTACTCCAAGATCGAAGCAGGCAAACTCGATTTGCACAAGGAGGAATTCGATCCCCGGGATCTGGTTGACAACTGTCTGGACCTGCTCATAATCGAGGCAGAGGAGAAAAACCTCGAATTAATCTGTGAGGTCGACCCCAATGTTCCCGCTACGGTTGTCTCCGACAAGGACCGGCTCAGGCAGATACTCCTGAACCTGGCCGGTAACGCCATCAAGTTCACCGAGCAGGGCGAGGTGACAGTGCTGGTGGAGATGGTGAGTCGCATTGGTGATGAGGTTATCATCAGCTTTGTGGTGCGGGACACCGGCATTGGTATTGCCGAAGAGGAGCAACAGCAGCTTTTCGAGAGCTTCAACCAACTGGATGGTTCCTATACCCGCAAATATGGCGGTACCGGGCTTGGCCTGGCAATTACGAAACAGCTGGTCGAGCTTCTTGGCGGAGGCATCAGCATCAAAAGCGAGATTGGACGGGGCAGTGAGTTCAGCTTTATGCTGAAGCTGAAAGCCAGGCAGTCTGAAGCCCAGAAGGCGGCAATGTTCTGTCTCGAGAAGTATCTGATCGTGTTGGCCATCGACAGCGACTCGCGATACTCCATGCTGGAAGGGTATTTCGCCGGTCATGGTGCCAGGATTGTACGATATAGCGAGGAGAAAGATCGTTCAGCGCTTATGGCGGCCTCTGCCGGGGCAGATTCTGTAGCCGTTTTTGTTGATGCGTCACTCTATTTTGACGAGGCATTTTCCTTGCCGGAAGTCATATCTGAAAACGAGTCATTAGAGGAGAACTATCTTTTTCTTGTCGACTCAGTTGACACAGTGGGCAGAGACCCCAGGCCCGATCAACACCTCTCGGGAAGAGTATTGAAGCCTGTGAAGCAGTCGGAACTGCAGCGCATAGTTCAGGTGTTGCGTCGACAGGAATCGGCGGCGGAGGTGCCGGAGGAGGCGATGACCCTTACCTCAGGCAACTCCGTTGACAGGGTTGAGCGGATCCTGCTGGTGGAGGATAACAGCATCAATGTTCAGGTGACAGTGGGGATCTTGAAAAAACTTGGCTACCTGGCTATCGAGACGGCAGCAAACGGCTTACAGGCCCTGGAGCTGCTGGCGGCAAAAACATATGATGTGGTCCTGATGGATCTGTCCATGCCGGAACTCGATGGCTTTGAAACTACCAGGATGATACGCAATGGCAGCCACGGCGTATTGAATCCGGAAGTGCCGGTGATTGCCCTTACTGCCCATGCTATGTCGGGAGACAGGGAACGATGTCTGTCTGCTGGAATGAATGGCTATCTGGTTAAACCGTTGGATTCTGAGGAACTGGAGCTGGAGCTTGAAGCCGCCTGCCCTGGAATCGTCCTGACCAAGGTTGAGGAAGAGGTGGAAACGGTATTATCTTCAACGGCCAGGCAAGAGCCGCTGATCATCAATTATCAGGAGCTGTATACCCGGTTGATGGAAGATGACGAGTTAGTTCAACTGGTCTTGGCTGAGGCCTTAAATGAAATACCAAAACAGCTTACCGAACTGCAGGAAATTCTTGAGAGCGGGGACGCTGAACAGGTGGGCAGGCAAGCCCATAAGATGAAGGGTGCTGCCATGAACCTGGGTGCCGAACGTCTTTATGGCATAACTCGGACCATGGAAAAGACCGGCGCGGATGGCAACCTGCCAAGCCTCAGAAAACTGGCACCTTTGGCAATGATCAGCGCCGAAGAGACGATGGTGGAGATAGGCCGCCTCCTGGAGGTAAATGTGGGGTGAAGAAACTGCCAGGAGACGGCGGAGCGAAAACAGGCAGATCGTGACTTGTCGGCTATACCGCTCTGGGCAACAGCTAGCCTGGGGCCAGAGCCCGCAGGAAAAGCGAGCTCTGACCACCTGCAGCAGCTGCCCCTAGTCTTTGATTAGTCTTTCTTGATCACCTTGAAGGCGGCTGAGAAGTCCTCGTCCGCATATCCTTCCTGCCGGGCTTTTATATATATGCTGTTGGCGGCGCTGGCGGTAGCGAGCGGCTGGGCATGTTCATCACCCAACAACAGGGCCAGGCGCATATCCTTTTGCATATGCTTCAAAGGGAATGCCGGGTTGAAGTTGCCATCAGCCATCAGTGGCCCTTTCAGCTGAAACATCGGGTTGTTGATGGCTCCCTGGGCCAGCACCTCGATGATGTCCCCCATCTCCAGACCGACCTTGCCGCCCAGTGCCATGCCTTCCCCCAGGGCGGTCATCATGGAACCCATGATCATGTTGATCACCAGCTTCATCTGCGCACCCTGGCCGATCTTGCTAAAGTAAAACGACTTCTTCCCCATTACATCTAGGGCTGGCAGCACTTCATCAAATAGCGATTTGTCACCGGAACAGAGAAACACTAGGGTGCCATCCTCGGCTGGCTTCTTGCTGCCGGAGACCGGGGCTTCAAGAAACCTGCCGCCCTTGCGCTGAATTGCCTGGTGTATTTTCTGGGATGTCTCAGGATCGACGGTGGAAACGTCCACATACGATTTACCAGCCGAAATCCCGTCCAACACCCCATCCTTCACAAAACAGAGCGCCGCCGCCGCCGCCGGATCAGAGACCATGGCAAAGGTGATATCCGACGCGGCAACCACTTCCGCTGGGGTTTGATACTGTACAGCCCCCTGACCGACTAACGGTGCGCATCGTGATCCGGTCCTGTTCCACACATTCACTGAAAAACCGGCCTTGAGTAGATTCTCCACCATTGCCTTTCCCATTATGCCGATGCCTAAAAAGCCGTAGGTTGTCATCTTGTTCCTCCGAAAGAGTTCTTAGAATTATGAGGTGTTAGTGCGGCTCTGCTTGCGAATTGTCAAACGCACGTTTTACAAGTGAAAGGGTAAACCATGATCAAAGAGATGCAATTATTTCATGGAATATTGGTCGAGAGATTATTTAGCACATTGTTTTTCTGGTGAACGTCGAGTGGGGCTTTTAAAACCTATCCTAGGATCTGCTAATGAGTAGAAAGTGATTTCTATAGGAGGGGACCTAATGGGGCTTTTTAAAGAGAGTTCCCCAAAACCGGACGCCTGAAAGAGCTATTATTACATATCCTTTGGGGATAATTTCTAAATATCGTGAGTTATAGGGACTGGTCCTATATCACGGATATCAGCGTAATATGGGACCTGTGATCTTAGAAGATTATGCCCTTGCAACTTGAATGAGACTATCTTACAATGAATAATTGTGCTGAAATTTCTTATACATACACATGTAGTGTGCAGGAAAACGGGGGAAGCTGGTACGGAGTGACATACTGCTTAGGAGTAGTGAGTTAGCGCCAAAACACAGCAAAACCTCCCAAAAAGGGACTAGTCCTATATTACACGTTAGCTTTTTAAAAATGAGACATCAACATGATTGATATATTTATTTCTTACAGTTACGACAATACGGAACATGAAGATTGGGTTTCTAGGTTAGCTTGTGACTTAGAACAGTATAAAGAAATAAATGTTGTTTATGATAAATTTGATTTGACTAAGTTTACAGACAAAAACTATTTCATGGAAAAAGGTGTATTCAACAGTCACTATGTCATAATTGTAACGTCTGAAAATTTTACTAATAAAGCTAATAATCGTGACGGTGGCGTTGGTATAGAGACTTTTATGACTTCATCTAGACATTGGGAAGAAATGATAGATGAAAAACAAAGTAATATTATCACAGTTCTCCGTAGCAATAAAAATAAATTATTGCCCAATTACCTAAAGGGTAAAATTTATATCAATTTCAATGATGACAATAATTACGGAACCAAATTAGAAGAATTAATAAAAATAATATCCAATCAAGACCTTCTTAAAAGACCTAGTAAAACCAAGACTATTTTTGAACAAAAAAGAGTTTTTAACTTTAGCCAAACAGAACAACTAATCTCGGTAAACCATACAAGAAGGAAAAAAATATTAGAAACAACCGATTTTTCCGAAAAAAAACGAATCAAATACGAATACTGGGAAGTAAAAAACCCTTCTCCTCAATATTTCTTAATACTGTTTGACAATATTAATATTAAAGAAACAGTCGAACATTTTATTTCAAAGCAAACCTATTTACCAACTGAACTAACAATATTACGTTCTAAATCAAGTGGATACACTGAAAAAATATTCCAAGATCATAAGATAAAAATAAAAATTAATGAATTTTCATTTTCAGATTATATTTGGGATTACTGTATCGATGATGAAGCAAAAACAGCAGAAGAGCTATATGAAGATAGTTATTTTATTGATCAAAAGGTTTACAGATTAGAGGGAAATCAGAGAACTATACTTGAGAATTCATTAGAATACATTGAGAATAAATTTTTAATCGACGACAACTTCAAACCAATTCAATTATTAATAGCTCCAGGAGGTATGGGGAAAAGTACACTCTGTCATGTTGTTGTAAATAATATTAATAAAACCATAAATAGACGTGCAATTTTTATCCAATCTGAGTCAATCAAAAGGTATGGCGATCAAGACTTTTTAGCAAATTTTGCGATTGAAAGCATCTATGATTTATATGAAATTTATTCAAAAATAAAGAAAACGAAAGGTGGTATTGGGTCTTTTATGAACAAAAGGATATTTGACCTTAGCCTTCTTTGTGGGAATATTGTTGTAGTAATAGATGGCCTTGATGAGATAATAGGATTTTTCCAAGAAAAATTCAATGTAAATGCCTTTTTCAAGTCCCTTGTTTGTCTTAATCAAGAACTTGGTAGAAGCAACATAATCATCACATCACGAGAATACTATTGGAGAAATAATCAGTTATTTGAAAAATATAAAAATGATATTGACGAAATTTACTTGCTAGGTTTTGACGACCATACCCTTGAAGATTATTTTAAGAAAAGATTCTACACTCACCCAAAAAAAGAAGAATGTAAATCATTAGCAAAGAAGTATATATCTTCCTCTCTACTTAGCGATGAAGGAACTATGGTTCCTTTCTTTGTTGATGTCATATCACAGGTCGTTCAAGACGAGGTTGATAGCAATGAAAGTAAATTTACTTATGACTTCCCAAAAAGAGATTACAAAAGTAATGATTCACTGATTGACTATCTTATTTATGCACTACTTAATCGTGAAAAAGTAAGACAAGCATACGACATAAACCTTTCCGATTTCGTAAACATGTTTAAGGATATTGCATCTGAATATAACGGCTTCGTTGAGCATGAGCAATTAAACGAAATAATTGAATTGCATTTCAACACAAAGTCAGATGAAATTCTTGAAAAGATGCTTCTGAATCCTTTGCTTATCTCCAGTAACGGAGGAGTCAAATTCAAGTATGACTTCCTCACAAATTATTTCATATCATTATACCTAATCGAAGGAATTTGCTCTAAATCGGAGAGCGAGACATTTCTGACACACTTGTCCCGATTGTACGATGGTAAAAATCAAATAATTAAAGACTTAATTAATTATTTCGAAAGCAAAAATGATGATCTGTTTCTAAATGCTAGACAGATTTTAGATACCTTATTGTCTTTACACAAAAAAACCTCAGCAAAAAACAAGCTAACTATTTACGAGAAAGCGATAAGTGCATTAATGCATTTAACACAAACAGCGAAAGGGCTAACTGTTGAAAAATCAACAAGAACGGAACTGATCAAATATATATATAATTCCGATGATAAAATTGAATACTTATTCATATATGGATCATTTTACTCTTTTGATCTAACCAACACAGAAGTCTGGCATTCAAAATTCCATAACTACTCAAATATCTTTAAGTGCAAGTTCGATAATACAAAATTTTTCTACACAGATTTCAATGATATCATTTTAACAAAAGATGCATTTAAAATTAAGAATGCATCTTTTGATTCTACTTGCAACTTAGGAAATCTAACAGATTTGGTAAATAGTGATGATCCAGATAGCATAAATATTGACATCTTAGAAAAGGAGTTGAAAAAATTTTTTAGAAGCTTTTACGTTAGAGGGATATATAAAAACAAACTACTTGAACAGGTTTCATTTTCTAAAAAAGTACCAATGATTAACAAATCATTTTTATCTCATTTATGTACTGAGGGGGTTGTTGAATACGACCCAGTCGGCAAGCGTTACGGTATATCGACAAGCTATCAACGACGTGTTCATAATTATATTATAAATAACTTATGCGATGTAAAAATTAATAAAATTATCAAACAAATAATTAGCTTGAGCTAACAAGCCAATTAACCGGACGCAAACACCTGCGCCGGTTATCGCAACGTTAAATCAACAAAATCTAGACACTGATGGCCTTCAATGGTCATTAATAAAAATGATTGTAAGGCAGTTCATGTGCAGACTATGTATTGGCGACGGTGCCAGTATATGAGATGAAGTTGATTGACTAATAAATTTGTCCATTTATTACTTTTGCTTTACCCAAATATCTCATGAGAGATTTGGGTTGGACGCATAGCCTACCGGCATGATGAGTAACGGCTCGTGTGCCCTGGGCAGGTTCAGCACTCCGTTTATCTCAGCATCATGAAACGCGCCGACGATTCCAGCCTTAAGCCCCAGCGCCTCCGCCTGGAGAAAAAGATTTTGACCGATGTGTCCTGCTTCAATCATCGCATACCTTTCACCCCGTCTTCCATACTTGCTGCACACCCGTTTGTACTCAGCAGTGATAATAAAGTTTACCGGTGCTCTGGCCATCCACATCTGGGAAAGAGAGGCCTCTGCCACCTCAACTCGTAGATCATTTTCTGCCATAACTGTTAGTACGTGTTCACTGGCTTCATAATGATAAACACCGGCTTTGATCTTATCCACACCACCTTGACCTGCTACGACATAAACATCCATGGGATACAGAGCTCCTGCAGATGGTGCGGATCGAAAAGCGTTCCTTTTTCCGGTAATGCCCTGAACTGCCCAGAGTAATTGTGCCAGTTGATCTAAAGAGAGCATTTTCGGTATAAAAGACCTGACGGTTCTTCTCTGGCCAATTGCCTGCTCGACAGTAATTGTTCCTGTTGTATTTACTACGGGCAGTTCCATGACGTTCCTCATGTGTTGTTTATCAGCAGCATCTGCACTTCTCCAAGGCCAAATCAACAAAAAGCAGAGAGAAGCAATTGCTTTGCCAAATCCGACCAAAAGCTTTCTTCGTATATTATCGTTGTTTTGACCTTTCATGTATCAGCTGGTTCCCTGAATTAAAAAGTGAAAAGGGGACAGATGTATTTATTCTGATTACTACTAATCCTCAGCAAGCAATGCAAAGTAAACAGAATTAGGTAACTACATCTTCTGGTTGTTATGTATGTGCAGGAAATTTGGTGAAAATAACTCAGCAGATTGCAATCATCAATTACAAGGAACCTGGACCCTGCGCATCAATGGGTAGGGGAAATTCACCCAAACCACTGGGCCGCCATAGGAGCCTTGTTGCCATTCACCACTCACCCTGCGATTCTGAAAACAGATCCGGGGCTGATAGACAGGCGCAGGAGGTGGTGCATACACCGTCCTCGGCGGAGGTGGTGTGGCGAGGGTGCTTGCGAGTACGCCCCCAAGAACTACACCGACGGCAAGGCCGATCAAAGCGTCATCATAGTGGTCGTGATGGTGCTTGTAACCATTATGGTACCGGTAGCCTTTATTGTACCGGTAGCTCTTATGGTGATATTTGTACCCGTGGGAATACCCATAGTGCGGCGAATGGTAATATTTTCTACCGGCCACGGAAGGGGCAACGGAACCGATTAGAAACGCCAGTAGAATTAGTGCTGAAAAGAATTGTTTCATTGGAGACTCCTCCTCTACACCTCGTTGGAACCTCTCATGGCGGTGTCTCGATGAAGGGGAAAAGGGCTCTTTTCCTCCTTATTTCCTCTTTTCTTAGACTATATGCATTTATGCGTAATCAGTACCGGGAGTAGATAAGTATAGTCGTGGTACTGAATGAATAATGATCTCAAGTTCTTGTTGGTAACTTCAGCCTGTTTTCCAGATTCCTCCTTCCCTGCTAGCTAATCTTTCTTTAGCTTTTTGCCACCATCCGGGCCTGGATCCCGATCAACATCCACATCTACATCTCTGCCTATGCCAGGATCTCGATCGACATCAACATCAACATCCTTACCAATGCCAGGATCTGGATCGATATCAACGTCTACATCTCTACCTGGTCCAGGGTCCACGTCGACGTCGACGTCGACATCCACATCCTTCTCGATCTTTTTCCCATGTCCCCCACCTTTATTGGCAGCTAAAAGGACAGGTTCCTCTGGAGAAGTGGCAAAAGCCGAGGTCGAAGTGGCAACGGCTAAAGGTATGAAGAGAATTATGAGATAAAAACCGATAGCGTGTATAGGGCTGATTTTCATACTATTCCTCCAGCAATGGTTGGTGGGGGGGGAAAGAGGCGATTCGTCCAATACAACGTCGGTATGGGTAATTGTGTTTGAGAAAAATCAGGGTGAGGAAGATCAGGCTATCGCAATTTTATCATATGTCGGGGCAGCGAGACAGAATTAGGCTGGGCGGTAGAGTCTCATTTTGTCAGCATGAGGGGAAATGAGGAGTGAATTTTACTTTTAATCATTGATATTCCTGATAGATATGATGTGAACACTCTATTTTTTGGCGAGACAACTTCGAATCATATTTCCCGGGAGCCCTTTGCATGTCATCCAGCGTGGGAAGGCTCGCCCTAAGTCATTTCTTCACCGCCAATTGCATCAATCACAGTATCGTTGAGCTGCGGGCAGTAAAGCTTCTTGTTCGCAGCATCGTTTACGACTGCCTCCCATTGACGGAAAGAATCGACGTTTTTCAATGTGTGCTCTGTATTTTTCGGATTCCCTTTCTCCGCAATTTCGCGAATACCCTCAAGTGCATGCTCGTCGCCAGGAAAGTACAGAGGTATAGAACCGATATTTTCGGAGCACGCTTCAAAGATCTTTTTTGAATGACGTTCACGCTCGCAGTCTTCTAAGAATTTTTCCATGCTGAAAAAATTCAGACTGCCGAGAGCACCCATGGCGTGTCGCACAATGTGTACTCCATACTTGCGCAACGAGTTGCGGCTCAATTCCGACTCGAGAATCGCCTTGGGCGTGACATCGGTCAGGCTGGTACTTCCTCCGGTCTGGGCGGATGGGAATCCGGTAATCCAGCTATTGACCCGTGCCAAGGCTGCATTGATGAGGGTTTGGCAGGGTGAACTGTAGGAGAGAATTCCACCTGTCTCTGTCACGCTGGGTATACCACCGTGTATGCACAGAACCCCAGGATTGACAGTCTGGGCGAGTACCATCATGAATAGAACCTGGGCATGGTTCTGCGTCAAAAAAGACTCTGGGCTGCCAGCCCCGGAAACACCGGCAATTGTCTGGTCGATCAGCAGAAGGTTGTTGCCGGTGGATGCACTTCGTAAAAATGGCTCCACCATATTGTTCATGGGAGCCAGGGAGGTAATCAGGCTGGTCCCGTCGATCCAGTCCTCTTTGCCCTTGAAATACGCGACCTCGTCAGCAGTCATGGTATTGGTGGGGATCATTTTGAGCCCTTGATAGGAACTCTCCATCAACTGCGCTACCTCGAACAGAGATATACTCCTGTCGCAGGCCACCGGTAAACTGAAAATGTTTACAACATCCTGTTGTTCAGCGACCAGGCGGGTGATTTGCTCATACTCATTGCGATTGGCTGGACGCAGTTCTTCCTCACCAGCCCGCTTGAGAAAAGGTGATGTCGCACCGGTGCCGAAAGTATTCCTTCCCGGGTCTCCCGGCATTTCACGGGGTACCTGTTCAAGGCAGTGATCGATATAGCTCCTTTTCAGGGGGATAAACAGCGCGGTTTCATTCTCGAAATCAATGGCATCAGCTTCCAGGAGGAGGTCCATGAGAACCTGATTTCCAGCAACGTCCATGCCGATCTCTGTCAGAACTCGTTTGGCGTTTTCATCAATGCGCTGATATACCGCTTTCTCAGCGATCAAGGCGGTCATATCTTCCATGCGTAATCGAGATTTTGCCAAGATTGTATCTTCAGAGGCGTGCTGCAGTATATCCTCATATACCGTCTTTGCCTCTTGGAAATGAGCCTTCTTTTCCAGGAGAAGACCTTTTTCAAATATCGTTGCAGCCTGTGCGAACATCGTAATTACCCTTATTTTTCAAACGTAGAGAACCGTGCTAAGAGTCTGTAACCCTTAGCTTTTTTATGCGTTTATCCGGAAAGCCACACTACAGATCAAACGGTATTAAATCAACAAAGGAATATCTGCTGGGTGACGTGATAAAGGTGGCAAGATAAGATCGTTCGAGTGATCGTAAGCTTGATACTGGTGCTGCCAACCCAGGCCCTGGTAAAGTGAAATTTTTCAGATTCGATACAAACGGTCTTTTCATGCTGCCGCCAGCCTCCCTGATGAGACAGGCGGCCGACAGTGACCGAGTAACACCCTGGGCTGAAAATTGACGGGACATTTGGTCGCCAGTACTGTAGGTTCAGCCAGCGCACTTGGCCAAGCTCCACCATCAAACGGAGCAAGCGCCCACAGTATACGATACTCTTTCAGTAATTTTCACAGCTAACGACGACCCGCATACGAGAGACTTCCTGCCTTTGGCAATATTCCCATCCTCCACCGTAAAAATAGAAGTAACTCCCTGCACAACGACTATCCAGACCTGACTATAAAAAACCACTATGAGTGACTCTCGTTTTTCCAGCCTGCCCCTTACAAAGGCGATGCTGCATAATCTTGGTGAGCTTGGCTATAGAGCCATGACCCCTGTCCAGGCTGAAAGCCTGCCGCACATCCTGGACGATGTTGATGTTATTGCCCAGGCAAAAACGGGTAGCGGTAAAACCGCAGCCTTCGGCATAGGCCTTTTACATAAACTCGATGTAAAGAAATTCAGGGTCCAAGCGCTGGTGCTCTGCCCAACCCGGGAACTGGCGGATCAGGTCGCTAAAGAGTTGCGCCGATTGGCGCGGGCCACCCATAACGTGAAAATCCTTACCCTTTCCGGCGGAGTTGCATTTGGCCCGCAGTATGGTTCACTGCTGCATGGCGCACACATTATTGTTGGTACCCCCGGCAGGGTGATGAAGCATCTGGATAAAGGGAATCTTTCTTTAGAACATCTGAACACCCTGGTGCTAGATGAAGCTGACCGCATGCTCGACATGGGCTTTATTGATGATATCGAACAAGTTATCGACCAGGCACCTGCACAACGGCAAACTCTGCTGTTTTCTGCGACCTATCCAAAAAGGATTTTGGATCTGAGTTCAACTATTCAAAACGATGCAGTCAATATCAAGACCATTGCAGAGGAGAAGGCCAACAAGATAGCCGAATACTTCTATCAGGTCCCGCAGGATGAGAAGCACTCAGCCCTTGTCAAAATGATCGCTCACCATAATCCTGCCAACGCGCTGGTTTTCTGCAATACCAAGATAGAGTCGCAGAATGTGGCGGACGATCTTGTGGATGCGGGCATCGACGCGCTTGCCATTCACGGTGATCTGGAGCAGTTTGAGCGGACAGATGTTCTTGTTCGCTTTGCCAACAAGAGCTGTTCAGTGCTGGTGGCAACTGATGTTGCGGCAAGAGGGATTGATATCAAGGAGCTTGAGATGGTTATCAATTATGATGTGCCACTCAAAAAAGCGACCTACATACACCGTATCGGCAGAACAGGACGAGCTGGCCAGGAAGGACTCGCTGTCACGCTCTTCACCACCAGTGAAGCCCGGGAAATGGAAGAGTACCGTAATGAAACCCGACGGTTCAACGATATTGAAGAGGTAGCTGAGATAACAGGTTTTACCCTTGTTCCACCCAATTCCACCCTGGTGATTGAGGCGGGCAAAAAGAATAAAATGCGACCCGGTGATATTTTAGGAGCGCTCACCGGTGCAAGGGGCATTGAGGGTAAATACGTCGGCAAGATAGATATCTATGATCGCCAGAGCTATGTCGCTATCGATAACAGTATGATTGATCGTGCGTATCGGTTACTGAAACGCGGCAAAATTAAAGGGCGGGTGTTTCCGGTCTGGGTGTTTGGAGAGGAGTCCCCCATCGATTACAGCAACGTGTGGAAATCGGCGCGTCATTCGTAACAGCTGTACCTCTGTCTGTACTTTTATAACTGTACGACACCAACTCATATCCCTTTCGAAGAGATGGGTTGTGTCGTGATTGAGCGGCCGTTCTATCTTTTGGGCCATTTCCTCATCTCTCGCTTTTTCATCGAGATATACAGGTTTTCGACCTTTGTCCGCGCCCAGGGCGTTTTACGCAGAAATTTCAGACTCGACTTCACTGAGGGGTTGCTGGTGAAGCACTTAATCTTGATATAGCTGCCCAGCTTCTCCCAGCCGTATTCATCGACCAGGGCGGTCACTATACGCTCCAGGGTCACTCCATGCAGGAGATCCTGCGGTTGTTTTGTACTCATGAATCAGGGTATCACTTGTGTTTGAGGTGAGAAATGAGTGGAAACCTGTACCCTTTCTCAGCCAATAGAGCAAGAGGAATACGCATCGCACCTCCTTTCACTTGTGCGGATCGAGAATTTTCATCCCCCTCGGCAAAGATCGACAAACAAGGAGAATAGGGGACAGCCTCTTGCCTCCCTCGCCACCCGAGTAGTTCCAGCCTCACCTCCAGCGGTTGCCCCGTAGGCCGTTTTTCAAGACCAGAATCGGCGAAAAGCCCTTGACGCCTCATTGTACTGAAGCGGTACAATATTATGTGGCCGATGATGAATGATTCACCGCGCCGGTATGAGGTGAGCTATGCTTTTTTGTGTCTTTGCCAAAGATGAACTCAGGCATCTCTTCGATGCCCTCTCCTATAACTGCCTGGTAGGCCCCACGGTCAAGGAATATTCACCTGAGGGCCAGCCCATTTACGCTTACGAGCAGCTGTTTGATTTTGCAGACCTCGCTTTTGAACATACCACCACCTCCCATTCCCCCAAGAAGTATTTTTTGCCGCACAGGCTGACCATGGCGTCCTATACCCTGGAGGACCGGAGCTGGCGAAAAGAGGTACGCTTTGCCCCTGGGACCCCTGTTGTTTTTTTCGGCATGCACGCCTGCGACATCAATGCTCTCAACAGGCTGGACAAGGTGCTGCTCGATACCGCTTACCCGAACCCGTTTTACGCGGCCAGGCGCCGCAACACCTTTATCGTCGGTACCAGCTGCTCCCCCCAACCGCACTGTTTCTGCGAATCCATGGACTGCGAAACGGTGCTGCACGGCTGCGACCTGTTCATTACCGATATCGGTGAGCTTTATTTTTGCGAAATCAGGAGCTCTGCCGCTTACCAGGTATTGCAGGAAATCAAAACAGCGGAAGCAGAGGCCGAACACCACTCCCTTTTCATCCAGGAGGCGAAGAAGCGAAAAGCGCAATTCAGCTGTCGGATGGACACCACCGACCTTGTCAGGATCCTGGATATGGAATTTCAGGCGGATGTATGGCAGGAGTGGGGACGACGCTGCCTCTCCTGCGGTACCTGTGCAGGTGTCTGTCCAACCTGCTACTGCTATGGCACCGAACAGGTCATTGACCTCACCCTTGACAGCGCGCGAAAAGAGATGCGCCTCTATTCCTGTAATCTTGTCGATTTTGCCGAGGTGGCGGGAGGGTTCAATTTTCGTCCCGAAAGCGCCACCCGGCTGAAATACCGATATTACCACAAGCACAGAGGGTTCGTTGAGGCTTTTGAAGAGTCTCTTTGCGTCGGCTGCGGCCGTTGCGGTCAGGCGTGTCTGGCCGACATATCCCCTGTTGATGTGATAGCGAGCGTACGTAGGGAGGCGGAAGGCGATGGATAGGAACATCCCCGTGGTCGATATCCTTGCTGCAGATCACATTCATCGGCGAAAATCCGATTTGATGCGCTATGAGCACTGTCACGAAGCGGAAATTTCGTCGATCTCCCCACTCATCGAATTGGTGAAACTCTATCGCATACGGCTGCTCGACCCGGCGGTTCACTCGGCATTTTCATTTGCCCCGGGGCAGTTTGTCATGCTCGAGGTTCCAGGCATTGGCGAAGCCCCTTTTTCCATATCTTCCAGCCCTTCGCGGCGGGGCAACCTCGAGCTGTGCATCAGGTCGGTCGGTACTCTTACCTCCTTTCTCGCCCAATGCGAGCGGGGGATGCGGGTGGGCATCAGCGGACCTTTCGGCACCTCCTACCCGCTGGAACGGATGCAGGGCGGCAACATCCTCTTCATCGCCGGTGGCCTGGGGACCGTTCCCCTTCGATCGGCTCTGCTAGCGGTGTTGGAGAACCGCAGCCGCTATGGTCGGGTCGATTTTCTCTGCGGTGCGAAAAGTCCCGACTTCCTGCTCTTTGCCGATGATTATGAAAACTGGAAAAAGGCGGATATCGGTGTGCAATGCATCGTCGACGATCCCGGCCCTGGCTGGAACGGCCCGGTGGGTATGATCACCTCGCTGGTCGATCACTACCTGTCGCCAGGCACAAGCGGCATCAGCCTCTCAGACACCTGGTACGCCATCGTCTGCGGTCCACCGGTGATGTTCAAGGCGGTCTGCAACAGACTGCTTGCCGCCGGTCTGCCCATCCACCATATGTTCGTCTCCCTGGAACGGAGGATGCACTGCGGCAGGGGCAATTGCTGTCGTTGCAATGTCGGCTCCACCTACACCTGCCTTGATGGGCCGGTGTTCGATTTCTGGTCGATCCTCAATCTCAAGGAGGCTATCTGAGATGCGGAAAGGACTCACATATCTGGGCAGGAACATCTCCCGGCCGCGGGTTGCCTTCTTTGAGTTTACCTCCTGCGAAGGGTGCCAGCTACAACTCCTCAACGACGAGCACAACCTGCTCGATTTCCTGGATTTGTTCGAGGTTGTGGCCTTCCGCGAAGCCATGAGCTCCGCCTCCGGTCGGTACGATATCGCCTTTGTCGAAGGCAGCATCAGTTGTTCGGAAGAGGTGGCGCGCCTGCAGGAGATACGGAGCAGGGCAGCCACGCTGGTGGCTCTTGGCAGCTGCGCCTGTTTTGGCGGCATCAACCAGCTTCGCAACAGATACAGCGACAGCGGCTGGCCGGCCCGGCTGGTTTACGGCAACAGCACCATTCCCGTCACCCCACTGCCCGAGGTGCTCCCTCTGCATGCCCTGGTCGAGGTTGATCTGCAGATATTCGGTTGTCCGATCCACAAGGGTGAGGTTGAGCGGATTGTCACCAACCTCGTTGTCGGTAAAAAAATCAGTCATCCCAAATATCCGGTATGCATGGAATGTACCGCCGGCGGCCATATCTGCCTGTTTGAACTCGGTGAACCCTGTCTCGGCCCCGTGACCCGTGCAGGCTGCAATGCCTGGTGTCCCTCGGAACGGTCCGGCTGTCAGGGCTGCCGGGGCCCCGCCGAGGTCGCCAATCTTGAGCAGCTGGAACAGATATTTCAAAAGCGGGAGATTCCCTTGGAGGTTTTGCTCGACTACCTGGAATGCCACGGCGGCTTCCCTGAATGGTCTGCCCGGCTCCGAAAAAAACTGGCACCCGCCACAGCACATAATCAGCCATGAAGGGAACCACCGATATTTCCATACAGCACCTCACCAGGGTCGAGGGACACGGCAATATCTCCATCAAGGTCGATGGGGGCAAGCTGGTCCATGCCGACTGGGAGGTTGTCGAGTCGCCCCGCTTTTTTGAGGCAATACTGGTCGGCAAGAGCTGGTGGAGCGCCCCTTCCCTGTGCGGCCGGATCTGCGGTATCTGCTCCATTGGTCACACCCTCGCCAGCATCCGGGCCATCGAGAGGGCCTTTGACTTCGAGCCGTCTGAGCAGACCCGGACTTTGCGCCTGTTGCTCAAGCATATGGAGACGCTGCAAAGCCATATCCTGCACATTTTCTTTCTCGCCGTTCCTGACTTTCTGGGAACCGGCAGTCTGCTGGCGTTGCGTGTCACCAGGCCTGAGGTCGTCGAACTTGCCGCCCGCCTAAAGAAACTGGCTAACGACGGCGCCGACCTCATTGGCGGCCGCAGGCTGCATCCGACCCGGCTTACCGTGGGCGGCTTCACCAAGCTGCCCCGCCAGGATTTACTGGTTACGCTGCAGCAGCGTCTACACCAGGCCCGCAACGATCTCAGGCAGGCTGCGGAGCTTATACAATCGTTCACCTTCCCGGATTTTCAGCGGGAAACTGAATATGTCTCATTAAAAGGCGAAACAGGCTATCCCTTCATCGGGGGGATGCTGCTCTCTTCAGACGGGGTGGTGCGGGAGGAGGACAACTACCTGGAGATGACCAATGAATATCTCACGGAGCAATCCACCGCAAAATGGAGCAGGCTGTCGCGTGACTCTTTTGCCGTTGGTGCCCTGGCCAGGCTGAACAATAACGGCACCCTGCTTCACCCAGGAGCCAGGGCTATGGCCGAGAGCTTCGGCCTACTGCCGGTCTGCCACAATCCGTTCTACAACACGGTGGCCCAACTAGTGGAATGTCTCCATGTGATCGAGGACTCCGAGTTGCTGATCGACCGGCTTCTGGCCTCAACCTGGCAGCAACCGCGGGCCACTCCAGCCCCCCGGGTCGGCAAGGGTGTCGGCGCGATCGAAGTGCCCCGGGGAATCCTTTACCACAGCTACTCCCTGAACAATCAGGGGATTATCACTGCGGCGGACTGCGTTATCCCCACGAGCCAGAATCACGCCAACATCCAGCACGACCTCACCAAACTGGTCGCCGAGGCAGCCGCCTCCGAACTCCCGGATAACGAAATCGAGCAGCTCGCAGCTATGCTGGTTCGTGCCTACGATCCGTGCATCTCCTGCTCAGTGCATTGAGCTTTTAACCAGCTCCCACGCTGTCTCCGTACTCGGGGGCCAGAACTTCTGGCCTCCCCAATCCTTGTCTTTTACCGAAACCGTCATGGTGTGCGGAACGTGGGTCAGGTATCGGCAAGGCTAAAAGCCGGGGAGTTGCTTTTGCCAGGGATATCCATTCTTGGCAAGATTGTATGCTGTATAAAAGAGCTTGCGCATATATTCCGTGTCAAACTCCTCCTTGTGGGGAAAAGAGAAACTCTTCGGGATATAGGCCAGGTTGAAATCAACACCGTCACGTTCGCATATTGCGTAGATCCTGTACAGATCTCCTACCCCCTGGGTCTGAATGAGTGAAGAGATCGCACGTGAGGCAATGCTGAGCGTCTGCCGGTCGACCTCCGCCCAGTCAGGATCAAGACGGGCATTCCGGATTATGTACGCCTTGCGCTCGCGCTCGACATGGTAGCGCTCTGACGCCTCTTTGATGTGCATGGTAGGCGGGTAGATGAAAACCTGGGAAGCCGTGCCGCCATCCACGTGCATCTCCTGGTGCTGTTGACCATCCACCTCAACATCGATCATAACCGGGGGAAAGGCTCCCGGAATCGACGCCGAAGCGATCAGGATAGACTGAAAAAGCTTGAGCTTATCAGGGCTGCTGCTCGCTGCAATTCTGGTCATATTCCAGATAACGGATTGCCTGGAATCGAGGTCGACCGTGGCGACCATCAGCAGTCGACCTTTCTCATATTCTTTGGCGATGGCTGCCAGCAGTGGTGCGTTGATCTCCTTTTCAATGAGGCGCCACAACGGGGCGTCGTCAGCGAGCGCATCACTGGTGAGAGCCGCCAGGGGATTCCTCTGGTCCATGATGTCATCCGGGGAGAGCGTTGTATAAAAATCTTTCAGCTTCTGGTCGTAATCAGGCCCAAGGAAGGCAAACGGGGCGATGAGAGCACCTGTGCTGACGCCGGTCACAAGCTTGAACTCCGGGCGTGTACCTGACTCGGTCCAGCCATTGAGAAGACCTGCACCGAAGGCGCCATTGTCACCGCCGCCTGATATCGCCAGAAAGATGGCCGGGGGCATCTCCCCTTGCCGATTTTCTGCTTTTGCGTACGCTTTCTCCTTCCAGTAGGCGTTCTTGCCTTCCTCCACCAACAGTTTCTGGTCGATGTTTTGCCAATACCTCACATCAGTCATTCCCGGCAGCTGGGCTTTGGTCGTCAGATCCTGCGGTACGGCAGGTTTACGTTCCAGCCCAGCGCATCCACCCAGGGCCAGAAGCGCAATGAGTATGAGCATGCATTGTAAGGTTCGCATTGTGTGGTCTCCTGTATTCTGTGCCTGACTGGCTTGGACTCTTTGTTCCTGACGATTGCGAGCTGGCTTGGTCTTCGTTTGCTTATGGTAGACCTTCATTTCGTGGGTTGGTAACGGTGGTGCCAGTTTCATTCAACTTGCCACGGTGTCATCAAAAGGCTCCTTGACGGACTCAACGATTGCTACGGATGCTGGCGGTCTGAACAGGTGCCCGGTTATCATGCCTTTTGTGGTGCCGAAGGCAGCCACAGCCCATGCGGTAAGTAAACCCAGAAAGTAGAAAATGCTGGTCCAGGTGAACAGGGGCAGGCCGGTGTGATGGGCCAGTTGCGCAATACCTGTGACACAGGTGCCGACCGGGAAGGTGAACGCCCAGTAGGTGAGGGCAAATCTCATCTGACGGCGATGGGCCCGTATGGTCAGCAGCATCGCCAGGCAGGTCCAGAGCAGCACGAAGCCAAAAATAGGCACGCCATAGAGTACCGCAAATATTTCAAATCCTTGAGCGATGACATGCGAAGGGATCGCCTCTTTCGCCACATTGCCGAGTAGGCCCGCAGCGGTCATGGATTGCCCCAGCGGGCCCAGGACGATCCACAGGGTCGGCACTCGAGAGGTTCCGGAAGTGCCATGATGTGCCAGTCGGCTCCAGATCATTGCTATGATGATGGCGGCGGCTATCATGCTCAGGCCGAACAGGGCAAAGCACAGGTAAAAGAGTGTCTCTCTGAAAACGCCAGCCGGGGCCTGGGGGACGAGCATGGCACCGATCGCCGCCGAGACCATTGGCGGAACCACAGGCATCAGCCAGCCGCCGAAGGCGGAATCCGGTCGCACTTTGAATGTGGTGAACAACCGATAGGGAATAACGACGGCGGAGCCCAGCCCGGTGATGGTGCCGACAATCCAGAGCGCCCAGCCTATCGTTAAGGCTAAATCGTGACCGAGAACAGCCTCTCCGACCAGCACGGTGCCACCGGCAATGGTGAGAAAGGCCATTGGCGGTGCCCCGTAAAACTGTGCCATCATCGGGTCCCTGAAGTGACGTTTCCAGACCCTCTGCCCCTGGAGGAGAATGACGATAGTCGTAACGACCAGGCCGCACAGCATAGCAGAGGCGATTGACCAGACAATGAGAGCGAATCCTTGAAGTTTTCCTGAAAAAAGAGGCAGGGAGGCGGCTGCATTGGCAATGATCCCCGTACCCATCACGGACGCGAACCAGTTGGGGCCCAACTCGTAGTCGTTTTTCGCTCCCGTGACCGAGTAGAAGAATCGTTTCCACCACAAGCCCTTGGCGTTGGTGTTTCTGATATCATCCCTCATTCTTTGATGATATCTGTAAGCGCCAAAAAAGTAAGAGCAAAATGTACTCTGCAATACCGGATAACCGGATATCCGGAGACGGGGACATTCTGGCCTGCTCGTCTGCTTCGCACCCGATTGGGCTATGGTTGGGCTAACGCCAGAATCTCTTAACCCGGAATCACCGTCCCTTAAAGGTCATGAATCTGGTGGGCGACAACCACTGCGATATAGATCATCCACAGAATCAAGCCAAGGTGAAGGATATCGTTTTGCGAGAACCAGAACCCTTTCCCCCTGTTCCACAGTTTTGTGGTGATATCAAATTCATCGTAGAGATAATAGGCCGTGCTGGTGAGAAGCAGGAGTATCCAGCAGCCGAGAAGTGCCAGGTCCATGGAGGTTCCGAACATGGAATATCGCCAGCCTGTCAGGACGAGCATGAACAGAAAAATCGGTGTCGAGACCCGCACCATCAGGTTGAAAGTGACAAGAGCTTTTACCGGGATGAGCCCGCCAATGAGGGTGACAACAATGTAGAGCAGTGAGCTCACCAGTGCGTAGACCAGAAGCGCCGTCTGCAATGAGCCAGTTGTACTGGAATAGGAGAAGGCCACCAGCATCGCGCTCATGCTGATGTACTGAAACATCAGGTAGACCACCTCCCACCAGCTGGTCCAGGCGCAAGAACTGCGACCGGCACACTTGATTTCATAACCGAAAGCCTGGTAGCTGGTCCCGGCCAGCAGCGCCCCAATGCCCCACAGCAGCAGCGATACTCCCCACCAGAGGCGGGAGAGTTCAGCGCCCCGAATCCAGAGAAAATAGAGGCCCACGCCAATGGTCAACAGCCCCAGGAGGTAGACGAAAATAGTGGAGGAGGGCTGGGTCAGGATTACTTGGCGTGACGCGATCGTGATTTGCAGACATGGTTGTTCTTCGCACCAGTTGTTTGGCGTCAGTTCCTGGTCGCTATACCGGATCGATTCCAGGCGACGGAATCCTGATATAAATGTTTTGGCATGATCCTTGACGTTGAACCGCAACATATCCCTCCTATTGAACTGCCGGGGGTGGTGGAGGCCGCCAACTACATCAGCTGGAGGTCCTGGTACCGGCTGGAAATAAGGCCAGCTGTTGCTCATCCAGGGGAGGCGGTATCAAGACAAATTTGCCCACATGTTTTTTCTCCATGAATTCACGTTGGGCTTCGGCAATCTCTTTGAGCGGGAAGGTTTTTGCCAGCAGCGGCCGTATCTCGCCTTTTTCAATATAGGAGATAAGGTTTGGGAACACCGGCTCATCCCAGGCGGTGCAGCCTATCAGGAGCAGATCTTTGAGGTAGAAGGTGCGCATATCAAGGGTTACCAGCGGCCCGCCGATTGCCCCGGATGAGGCATATCGTCCACCTCTTTTCATCACCTCCAGCATGCCGCCAAAAGCGGGGCCGGCCACATTGTCAACCACGACATCGACGGATTTTTCCCCGAGTTGTTCGACCACATCGTCCTCACGGCTGAGGACACGATCTGCTCCCAGTGCTTCTACCTGGGCAACTTTATCCTTTCCGGCAATTGCGGTGACGATGGCTCCGCGACGCTTTGCCAGCTGCACCACGGCCGAGCCGACTCCACCCGAGGCGCCGGCGACCAGGACATGCTCCCCTTTGGTGACTCTGGCCCGGTGGAGCATGTTCTCGGCGGTGCCGTAGGCACAGGGGATGGTGCCAAGTTCTGCATCGCTCCAGTTGCAGTCGATGGGAAAAACCTCGCTGGCCTTCACTTTCACGAACTGGGCAAATGCCCCATCGAAATCTGAGGCCATCCAGATGTTTTCCAGCGATTCCCAGCCTTCGCTGCGTATGCAGGCCCGCACCAAGGCACGCTGACCCATGAGACTCTCGTCTTCCCCTGGGGCCACCGCCACAATTCGGCCGCAACAGTCAGTGCCCTGGATAAAGGGAAACGGGGTGGCCTCGTTCCAGCCGCCGTCCGCCTGAGCTTTTGCCTCTTTCTTTTCCTCTTCGTCGCCTGTCAGATCTTCTGTGCCGGTGGTGACCTTGCTTGAGTACCAGCCTAGCCGGGTGTTGATTTCAGTATTGTTTACTCCTGCAGCCAGCACCTGCAGGAGAACCTCTCCCTGATCAAGGACTGGCACAGGGACATCCCGGTATTCGAGCTCTTCATACCCACCGTTTCCGTTGGTGACGACCGCTTTCATGGTGCTTTGACAACTGTTGAGATCGAAGCGATCTGCTGGTGAAGGTTTTTGCTGGTTCTTGCTCATGTCACTCCCCCTTGTTTTCCGTAAACCTGTCATATGGCATCGAGACAACGTGGAAATTTTCGATGACGATGCGTTTATATCGATATGCTTTTTGGATCCTCTGCTCAAAATGAGCCTTTGGCGTAACTCCTGGCAGGAATTTTAGGGTCTTCACGCAAAATTCAAGAGTTATTCGCCAGGAAACGACCGTCAGAATTGGTGAAGAAATTTGACAATACATCGTGTCCAATGTAATGTAGTTACTCTACACCTCTATTGATAGGCAACTATTAATTTGTTTTTACAGTAATAATGAGCATGCTGGTCTTGCTTGGAGACCAGATCTATTCTTGTTTTTATGCAGGACCCTATTGAAATGCAGATTGAACAAAATCAAGGGGCCGAGATGAACCCCAAAGCGCAGGCCGCTATCTCTGATGGCGTGCTGGTCAGCTTGCGGCGAATCATCCAGGCTGTCGATATACATTCACGCCAACTTGTCCGGCTTCACGGAATTACCACCCCGCAGCTCATCATCCTCAAGCAACTGGAAGGTAAGGAAGCTATTCCTGTGACCAGGTTGGCAAAGCAGGTCAGTCTCAAGCAGGCTACGGTCACCGATATCTTGAACCGGCTGGAACGAAAAGGCTTGGTCCAGCGGCAAAAAGACGCCGGTGATCGCAGGCGGGTGTTGGTGAAAGAGACTGGGGAAGGCAAAAAACTGCTTGAGGCAGCGCCATCCCCCCTGCAGGACACCTTTTTGGAGAAATTTGAAAACCTCGATGATTGGCAGCAACACATGATTTTAGCGTCTTTGCAGCTTCTGGGCACGTTAATGACGGATGATGAAATTTCAGCGGCACCGATGCTGTCATCCGGAGAACTTACCGCGACCATTGAGGCTGGGTGCGGCGGGGGGAGTGTCGAATCAAAAATCTAGGGGCTGGGAGCTTATTTCGAAACCGGTATTCAGGGATTCGGAGTGTGCGATGGAGGAACGATTCTGACTGCGGGGCGCTTTTTTTACCCGGATTGAGCATCCACATCCCAAAGGAGCTTGGGTAAACAGCTGTATGAGTTGCAGGAGCCGTTATTGATGCGAAATCCATTAATTTAAATTGGAGTGACTCTATGATCGGATTGGAACTTTTACAGAAATTGTTTTCAGAAGGTAAAGTATCTCGAAGGGAATTCCTTGCCCAGGCCGCGGCTCTTGGCGCAACCGCTGCATTCTCACAATCGTTTCTGGCAAACAACGCTTTTGCCGAATCCTCCAAGCCTCGTTTCGGCGGCCGCCTGAGAATTGGTATCTCAGGGGGATCCACCACCGATTCCATTGACCCGGCAACCAGTACCGACATGATGAACCAGATTCTCATCAACGGACAGCTTGGGAATTGCCTGGTCGAGATAGATCATGAAAATAAGCCGATTCCAGAGCTCGCCGAGAGCTGGGACAGCTCGCCTGACGCAAAGGTCTGGCACTTCAAACTGCGCAAAGGGGTGGAGTTCCATAACGGCAAGACCATGGATGCCGATGATGTCATCCACTCCCTGAACCACCACCGGGGCGAGGACACAAAATCGGCAGCCAAGGTTATCATCGACTCAATCGAAGAGATAAAAAAGGATGACAAGCACTCAGTCACCTTCGTCTTGAAAAGCGGCAATGCCGACTTCCCATTTCTGCTGAGCGACTACCATCTCATCATTTCGCCGACAACCAGTGATTTTACTGACGGCATTTTCAGCGGTGGCTACATCTTGAAGGAGTATGAGCCGGGGGTACGTGCCTTTGCCACGAAAAATCCCAACTATTTCAAGAGCGACCGAGCATATTTTGACGAGGTTGAGACCATCGGCATCAACGATGTGAATGCCCGTACCAATGCCCTGAAAACCGGCCAGATCGACATGATGAACCGGTGCGAATTGAAAACTGTTCATCTCTTAAAGAGGATGAGGGGTATTCAGGTCATCCGCCAGAACGGCTTCAAGCACTACACCTTTGCCATGCAGTGCAACCAGGCGCCGTATGACAACAACGATGTACGGATGGCGCTCAAATACGGTATCGACCGTGAACTGATGCTCAAAACCATACTGCGCGGCTATGGCTCGATAGGCAATGATCATCCGATTTCCACCGCCAATCGTTACCACGCCTCAGACCTCCCCCAGCGCACCTATGATCCGGATAAGGCAGCTTTTCACCTGAAAAAGGCCGGGCTCGGCAATGCCACCTTTAATTTCCATGCCGCCGATGCCGCCTTTATCGGGGCAATCGATGCGGCGGTTATTTACAAGGAGTCGGCGGCCAAGGCCGGAATCGACATCAACGTGGTCCGGGAGCCAAACGACGGCTACTGGTCCAATGTCTGGATGAAAAAGCCCTGGTGCGCGGTATTCTGGGGTGGGCGGCCCACAGAGGACATGATGTTCAGCACCGCCTACGCTGCCGACGCCTCCTGGAACGACACCTCGTGGCAGAACAAACGGTTCAACGAGCTCCTCGTGGCGGCCCGGGCCGAGCTCGATGAGGCGAAGCGCCGAAACATGTATCTGGAGATGCAGAAGATCGTTCGGGATGATGGTGGCGTAGTCGTGCCTATGTTTGCCGCAGACCTCGCGGCAACATCAGACAAAATCGGCCACGGGCCGATATCGGCAAACTGGGAGCTTGACGGTCTCCGGGCTCCTGAGCGCTGGTGGTTCAAATCCTGATTGCGATTGTCTGTATGCCCCGACGGCGTGTGTAGCAAGATCTCTTGATCGGCGGGGCAAGGTGACAGTGGATGGGCCGGTTCCGGCCCGTCCCTGAGTTGCCATAGATTCAACAGTATGACGAGAACCTGAGTTTTATGGATACCCTCACAGTAATGATTTCAAAACGCATCGGTCTTGGGGTGCTGACGCTGCTGGCAATATCCCTGTTGATCTTTGTTGGCGTTGAAGCCCTGCCTGGCGATCTGGCGGAGGCGATCCTCGGTCAAAACGCAACCCCTGAGACGGTGCAGGCTTTCCGTGCCGAACTGAAGCTGGATCTTCCTCCCCATGAACGGTATGTCAGCTGGATTGGCAGCTTCCTGCAGGGGGATCTCGGTAATTCCCTTGCCAACGGGCGGCCCATTGCCGAGGTTATAGGCTGGCGCTTTGCCAACAGCCTGTTTCTTGCGGTCACCACCGCTCTGTTTGCCATTCCGATCGCGATCGTACTTGGCCTGCTGGCCGCCATTTACCGCGATTCGTGGTTCGACAGAACCATTTCAATCGCCACCTTAAGCGCAATTTCTCTTCCCGAATTCTTTGTCGCCTACATTCTGATCGCCCTGTTGGCGGTGCAATTTTTCATTTTTCCCGCCATCAGCAACATCAACGAGCAGATGTCTTTCCTGCAGAAAATTCATGCGGTCTTTCTGCCCTGTCTGACACTCACCCTGGTGGTGGTCGGTCACATGATGCGCATGACCCGGGCAGCTATTATCAATGTTTTGTCCAGCCCGTTTATTGAGATGGCAAAACTCAAAGGCATACCCAGAAAGCGCATCATCATGAGACACGCCTTGCCAAACGCCCTGTCTCCGATCATCAACGTGGTGATACTGAATCTTGCCTATCTGGTTGTAGGTGTCGTGGTGGTGGAGGTGGTTTTCGTCTACCCGGGACTGGGGCAGCTGCTGGTGGATGCCGTCTCCAAAAGGGACCTGCCGGTTGTCCAGGCGAGCGGCCTGATCTTTGCCGCGACCTACGTGTTGCTGAACCTCACCGCTGATGTGCTGTCCATGCTCAGCAACCCGAAACTGAGAAATCCCAGGTAAGGAGTTGTGTCACACCATGTTATCAGTATTAAAACAATCACCGTTGAGCGCCCGGATTGGCATATTGATTATCATCGTCAATCTCTCAGCTATGCTGCTGGCACCCCACATCACCCCTTATGGTGAGACGGAACTTATCGGGGATGTGTGGGCGCCCATCAGCTCCGATCACATACTTGGTACAGACCAGTTGGGTCGGGACATGTTTACCCGGCTTATCTATGGCGCCAGAAACACCATCTCCATCGCCCTGGCCATCGTCATGCTGTCCTTTGTGGTGGGCTGCACCTGCGGCCTGGTTGCTGCGACCCGTGGCGGCTGGGTGGACCAGGTCATTGGCCGGGTGGTCGACGTTATTATGGCCTTCCCGACCCTGATTTTTGCCCTGATGGTCCTCTCGGTAGCCGGTACGTCTACCACAACCTTGATCATTGTCATTGCCATACTGGACTCCACCAGGGTGTTTAGGCTGTCAAGGGCTGTCGCCATGGATATCGAAGTAATGGATTTTGTAGAGGTTGCCCGGCTCAGGGGGGAGAAGTCATGGTGGGTCATGTGTTGTGAGATTCTTCCCAACGCCCTGCCGCCGTTGATTGCCGAATTTGGCCTGCGGTTCTGCTTTGTCTTTTTGTTTATCAGCTCACTCAGTTTCCTTGGGCTCGGTATTCAACCGCCTACCGCGGATTGGGGGGCGATGGTCAGGGAAAACGCCGGGGCGATTTCCTTTGGCATTTACTCACCCATGTTCCCCGCGGCGGCCATTGCCTTTCTCACCATCGGCGTCAACCTGGTGGTTGACTGGATGCTGAATCGCAGCAGTCTGCTGCGAAATTGACGGCGGTACTGGTTGATAAAGAAACCTCAAGTTCTTAACTGCAACGTACTTACAAGGTAAAGGTGTTATGGGACCCATGCTCGATATGCACAAGCACAAACCGCTGCTCTCCATCAAACAGCTCAACATTGAAGGGTATGACGGGGAGCGGTGGAAGCCTATCGTCAACAATATGGATTTAACCTTGAAGCGGGGTGAAGTACTCGGGCTTATTGGTGAATCCGGTGCGGGAAAATCCACCCTGGGGCTGGCGGCCATGGGCTATGCCCAGACCGGCTGCCGTATTGCTTCGGGGGTCATTGATTTTGACGGCTTGGACCTCGCCTCGGCCTCTGGCCAGCAAAAACTGAAGTTGCGCGGCTCCCGGATCGCCTATGTGGCCCAGAGTGCAGCGGCTTCCTTTAATCCTGCCCACAAGCTGATCGATCAGTTTGCCGAAAGCCCGGTCCAGCACGGGCTGATGTCCTACAGTGATGCTGTTGCCAAGGGCATCGACCTGTTTCGGCGGCTGGATCTCCCCAACCCGGAAGAAATCGGCTACCGCTACCCGCACCAGGTCTCGGGCGGGCAGCTGCAGCGCATTATGGTCGCCATGGCCATGGCCACGGATCCGGATATCATCATTTTTGATGAACCGACCACGGCCCTTGACGTTACCACCCAGATCGAGGTGCTCGTTGCCATCAAGGATGTGATCAGCGAACTGAACACCGGGGCCATTTATATCACCCATGATCTCGCCATCGTTGCCCAATTGGCAGACCGTATTATGGTCCTGCGACGGGGCAACCTGGTGGAGGAGGGGGCTGCCCAGCAGATGCTTGATATGCCCAAGGAAGACTATACGCGCCGTCTGCTGGCAGTTCGTACGCTGGGGGAAGAAAAGCTCAAGGAGCAAAACGACCCCAATGTCATTCTCGAAACCCGTAACGTCTCAGCCGGGTACCAGAAAGGCGCCAATATCGTCGAGGACATCAGCATCAAGGTGAGAAGGCGCAAGACCGTTGCCGTGGTGGGTGAGTCGGGAAGTGGTAAAACCACTGTTGCCAAGGTGATCACCGGCCTGCTTGCGGCAAACCAGGGCCGGACCATCTTCAACGGTGAGAGCCTGCCTCCTGATCTCAGATCCCGGGACAAGGAGTGTCTGCGACGTTTGCAGATGATCTACCAGATGCCCGATGTGGCACTCAATCCCCGCCAAAAGATTAGCCGCATCATAGGACGACCACTCTCTTTCTATTTCGGCATGCGGGGCAGGGAGGCCGAAAAAAGAATTGAAGAACTGATCGACATGGTCGAGCTGCCCACGAAGTATATCAACCGCTATCCGGCTGAACTCTCCGGTGGGGAAAAACAGCGGATATGCATAGCCAGGGCTCTGGCTGCCAACCCTGATCTCATCATCTGTGATGAGGTGACCTCTGCTCTTGACCAGCTGGTCGCTGAAGGTGTTCTCAACCTCCTCCAGAGCCTGCAGAATGAACTCGGAGTCTCCTACCTCTTTATCACCCATGATCTCGCCACGGTGAAGGCGATTGCCGATGAGATTGTGGTCATGTACCGGGGCCGCATTGTTGAGCAGGGAGTAAAGAGCGATATCCTCAAACCACCGTACCACGACTACACTCAGCTGCTGCTTTCATCGGTGCCGGAGATGGATCCGGACTGGTTGGACAACCTCCTGGTGGAAAGAGCGGTTGCCTGACCCCGGTGAGAATGTTCTGCACAGTTTGAAGTCTGATGGGGGGAAGAGTGGCAGGCTGATCAGGTACCTTTATGGAGCACCTGGTAGCAGTGCCAAGAGCAAGAATCAGGGACAAGGGGATAGGTTGTAATCACCACATCTGTTGCCTTGTCCCCGTTGGTGTTTTTTAGGAGCTTGAGCCCCAGACCTTTTATAGCCTGTGAAGTATCTCAATTCCATCCGGGGTGACAGGATCTTCTCCGCTCGTAGTCAAAATGCTCTCAATGGACCTGAATTCACCGTACTCAACTTCCTCCGGTTGCAGCACGAAAGGCCCTTCGTGATGGCAGCGATAAACCCGCCCCCATACCCGGTTGTCAGCCTGATCATAGAAGTGGTCGAACAGGAATGTCAGTGGGGCGGTGATACCAAGTTCCTCAAAAAGCTCCCTGGTCGCCGATTCTTCATAGGACTCACCGGCCAGAACCACGCCTCCCGCCGCTATATCCCAGTAACCTGGATAGATATCCTTGGTCATGGTGCGTCTTTGCAGGAATAGCTCGTCTGCTCTGTTGAACACCAGGATGTAACATGCCCGATGGATGAGCCCCTCGGCACGCATAACAGAGCGCGGCACCGCATCGATGGGGTTGTTCTGTTGATCAACGATCTGGACTATTTCTTCTTGTGACATGTTGAGTACCTATCGATCCTGTTGTCTGGTTATCGGGTTGATTGTCTGAGAGCAACTCTTTTGAACCTGTCGCTGAGCCGGTCAATATTTACTGAAACCAGCAAAATGCCAACCAGTGTCAAAAAACCACCAACGACCAGTCTCCAGCCGATCTGATCCCCAAACCACCAGATACCGAAGAATGAAGCGAGAATAGGGGCCAGTAGCAAGAGGGGCGTAACTGTTGAAACAGGATATCGTCCAAGCAGATAGTAGACGATGCCATGGCCGAGAATTGAAGCACCAATAGCGGAATAGAGCGGGGACCAGAACTGGATAAGCTGGAGTTCGGTGAGGGTCTGCCGATGACCTGATTCGAATATCAGGCTGAGTACCAAGAGTGAAGGTGCGGCAACCGCGGCTATCCAGGCCTGCAGCTTAAAAACACCCATGTGGGGAAACTGGCGCATCATGATGGTGGCAACAGCCATGGCAAAGGCTGCTCCCATCACCCATAGCACTGCATCCACATGATTGAAGACCACCGGATCAAAACCGATGACCACTACGCCAAGAAAGGCTATGGCAATTGCCAGAATTTTGATTCCCGTGATGCTTTCCTTCAAGAAAAGGGCGGCAAGGATCGCTGAAAAGGGCACATAGAGCTGGGTGGTAATGGCAATGGAGGCGATGTTGCCGCCGGCGTTCAGGCCGATGAACATCATGCCAAAATGGATGATTCCCAACAAGGAGGCGACTTTCAGCAGTGGCTTCATGTGGCCGGGTGCCGGCCGCAGCCAGGGCAGCATCAAGAGCAGCAAAAAAAAGAACCGGATGCTGGTGAAGAAGAGGGGGCCAAAGGCGAGTGTCCCTGCTTTTCCGGCGATGAAATTAAAGCCCCAGGCACAATTGGCGATCAGGGCGAGTAGGAGGTGGGAGAAGCTCATTGATTTCGTGTACGAGTTAGTGTGGCACAAGGGTGGGATACAGCAATCGAGTCTTCTTTATTACCTTAAGCAGCGGTCGTAAACCACTCTAAATCGTATTCCAGGTAAAAATAGAGGTCGGTCTCTAACAGTGGCTGATGGAAGGAAAGAGTACGACCCGAGGCTATCTGAGAAACCATGAGACGTTCTGGTTCGTTACCTACCTGAAAAATGCTAGAATTGAGTAAGGACGGTTCCTGGCCCATCTACCCATATCAATGCTCTGGTCGACAAAGCTTTAGGGGAGCAGTGAGTTCAAGAGGTAAGAAAGATGATCTTTCGACCTATTCTAAATATCGACGCTAAGCGATTCGAGACGGTTTATAAAGACATCGCTGATGGTTCCGAGCCAGGTGCCAGGTTTTATATACTCGTTGCTATCTCCACCTTGATTGCCTGTTTTGGGCTTGTGGCAAACAGTACTGCTGTGGTCATCGGCGCGATGCTGGTGGCACCATTGATGACACCGATATTTGGCATTGCCTTGGGATTAATCCGCGGTGACACACACCTTTTCAGAAATGCCGTACAAGCTGAAATCATTGGTGTCATAGCTGCTGTCAGTATGGCGGTGATCGTTGGTTTCTTTCTCACCTTTGCCAACCCCTATCCAGCAGTGACCCCAGAAATGTTGGCTCGAACCAAGCCCAATCTTATTGATCTGCTGGTCGCCGTTTTAGCTGGGTTTGCTGGGAGTTATGCGTTAGTGGATGAAAAGATCAGCCCAGCCCTGCCCGGAGTGGCGATCGCCACAGCAATAGTTCCCCCCCTGGCAAACTCGGGGTTGTGCATAGCCTACGGAGCCTATAACGGTGCTTTGGGGTCATTCTTGCTATTTCTAGCTAATTTTCTCTCCATTTTATTAGTTGCTTCCATCATTTTTGCAAGAGCGAGATTAAACCGTGAACATAGAAAAATTGAAAATGTTCAGGTTGCTCGTCGATTTAGTTTTGCCATTATCTGTTTTATCGGCATGGCGATTTTTTTGGGGCATTCACTTTATAAAATGCAGCAGGATCGTGAACTGCGAACTGTGGTAAGAAGAGAACTTGTTGAGGAATTTGCAAAGTACCCGGCAACGGGTATCGAAAAGCTTGTGGTGAATAACTACCATAATAAAACCTATATTCTGGCTCAGATCTATTCGCCGAATATCATAACCCCGGATCAAGTACTTGCCATTGAAACAGAAATTGCCGAGAAAACAAAAATTCCAACTGAACTGATTGTCCGAACCATAAAAACCAGTGATACCTCTTCCAGGGGATCAAACACCGTAGCTTCTGCCCAGGGACTCGATGGCTTTTTTGTGAGTCAGGAAACAGACCCCAAAGTACTGATGATCAGGATGGCAGAGCAAACCATCAGAGAATACCTCGATGATTACCTCGGTCTCGATCTCATTGATGTCGACTATTTCGAACTGCTCCGGGGGCCGACCATCATGGCTATGGTAACGGGCATCAGAAGGTTGTCTGCAAACGAAATTCAGACTCTGGAAAATCTTGTTCGTGAAAGAACTGACCATGACAACCTTGGTGTGGTTATCCGCCTTGTACATGTTGACCTGTATGATACGGATGGCATCGTGAGATACGGTATGCTCAGTATTAGAATGCCAGATGAAAGGGAGCGTCAAATTGCGGAGTCAATTGTCGAGGAAATCTATTCGGAATTTCAAGGCAAAAGCATGTATACCATTGATCGGGTGAGCTCTTCTATCAAGGAGTCGGAGTATGCCTTTTTGGTGGAACTCAATAGTACCGGCTTATACCATCAAAGTGATCTTGTTGATCTGCAAAACAAACTGGCTCCATTCTCAGATAAGCCTGTAAAGGTCTTCGTATGGGTGAATGACGGCGCTGTTGTGACTGATCAAGGGATACAATCCTATGATAGATTCACGCAAAATCGCATAAAAAGCTATACCATTGACGAACGGCGACAGCTGAAAGAATTTATGAAGACCTTACGGTAAAATCAACCACATAGTGCCGGGACTCTTTGACTTTGGCCCTATTGATTACCTTCACTCCTTTTTCTCTTTTTCAAGGCATTCGAGCCCCGGGTCACAGTCGCTATGCCAACACCGAGTTCTTCGGCGATCTTTCGCTGCGGGATCCCCTTTTCAAGCATTTCAAAAATCTGCAAACGATTGTTGATTTCATCAAGTTCGCTGACGGTCAGTAGATCGTAGAGCGCCTCCTCCATTTTCTCAGGAGTTTTCTGGTTCAGCAAATAATTGACTAAACTGGAAATGTTCTTTACTTTTGTATTCATGTACTAGTACAGTAGTGCGGCTTCGTTTGGGGTTAATTCTATTTCTCGTCGTGCCCTCTCTGCAATCTGTCACAGAGGCTGAATTCACGGCGATAGTGTTGTCGTGTTGGGAGCCTGTCATCTGCATGTTTGCCGATTTATTACAATATACTTTCTCCGGGCTGACAAGTGGCGCAATTTATGCGCTGATCGCTCTGGGTTTTTGTGTGGTCAATAATACCATGAAGATCGTCAATTTCGTACAGGTGGATTTTGTCACCCTAGGCGGAATGCTGATGTTCTCCTGTCTTTTCGGGGCCGGCTTGCCCATGGTCCCCGGTCTTTTGCTGGCGGTTGCCGGGGTGGCGGTGGTGGCGATGATCGTTGAACGCTTCGGCCTGCGACCGGCGCGATCCAATCACCATCTGGTCCTGATTTTCCTCACTGTTGGCCTTTCCATAATCCTGCGCGGCATCATCAAACTGGTCTGGGGGACCAACCGGATGGCCCTGCCCCCTTTGACGCCCGATGTGCCTATCACCTTTATGGGGGCGAGTCTGCTGCCGCAGGCCATCTGGGTGCTTGCTTTGACGGTGGCCGCCATAAGCCTGCTCACCTGGTTCTTTCATAAGACCTCCCTGGGGCTGTCCATGCGGGCGGTGGCCTCGAACCCGACTGCCGCAGCGGTGGTGGGCATACCGGCAGGACGAATTCGGCTGACCAGCTATGCCATTGCCGGTGCCCTGGGTGGTCTTGCCGGTGTGCTGGTCACCCCAATCACTACCCTGAATTACGATGTCGGGGTGCTGCTGGGGTTGAAAGGCTTTGCCGCCGCCATCCTGGGAGGTTTCGGCTCCTTCCCCGGTGCCATTATCGGTGGAGTTGGCCTGGGCCTGCTGGAGTCGCTATCGGCTGGCTACATCTCCAGCGCCTATAAGGACGTGGTGGCCTTCGTGGTGCTGCTGCTGGTGCTCTTTGTGCGGCCCAAGGGACTGTTTGGCGAATGAGGTTGCGAGGTAGGGCGTTGGAAGTCAGATGCGGATGTACGAACTCGGAACAGGTGATGAAAGTTTTTGGGGTCACCTGCTGAAACGACGATTAGAGATATTTGAAATACGAGGAGAGTATGACAACTGAGCTACTGATGGGAAACGATGCGATCGGGCGCGGGCTGATAGAGGCTGGCTGTCAGGTCGCCGCCGCCTATCCCGGTACCCCTTCAACCGAGATTTTGCAGTCGGTGATAAACAGGAAGGATGAAGCGGTATGCGCGCTGCACGTCGAGTGGTCGGTAAATGAGAAGATTGCCTTCGAAGTGGCGCTTGCGGCAAGCTACACCGGCAAGCGCGCAGCGGCGGTGATGAAGCAGGTTGGCCTCAATGTGGCGGCGGACCCGTTTATGCGCACGGCCTATCTCGGGGTAAAAGGAGGCATGCTCTCCATCGTGGCCGACGATCCTGGCCCCCATAGTTCCCAGAATGAACAGGATACCAGGCTGTTTTGCCTGCAGGCGAGGGTGCCGGTGCTCGACCCGTCAAGCCCGGCGGAGGCCAAGGCCATGGTTGAACCAGCTTTTGCCTTATCAGAAAAATATGAGATGAATGTGGTTCTCAGGCCGACGACCCGGGTCTGTCATTCCCGCCAGGGGGTAGCCTTGGCAGAACCTTCCTCCTCTGAGCGAAAAGCGGATTTTGTGCCGGACACCGGCAGGTTCTGCGCGACACCGGCGTTTTTGCCGGGCCTGCACAAAGCCTTAAACAGCAAGCTGGAACAGTTGGCCCAAGAGGCTGCGTGGCAACCGAAGTTTACCGCGGGCGATGGCAGCAGGCCGGGCATGGCCCTGGTGGCATCAGGTATCGCCTATGCCAACCTGGTTGATCTGCTGGCGGAACTTGGCCTGACCGGCACCATTGACCTCTACCAGGTGCTGATGCCATATCCCCTCAATCCGGAATTTATTGAAACGCTGCGTACCCGGTACGGCAAAATCCTGGTGCTGGAAGAGACCTACCCGGTGATCGAGCTGCAGCTGGCCCACCCGGGAGGGCAAGGTAAACAGAGCGGCGCTGTGCCCAGGGAGGGAGAGCTGACTCCCGATGTGCTCTTTGGGGCGCTGGCAGAGTTTCTGGAACTGGAAAAAACGGCTGGCAGCACAGCTCAGGCTCGTGGTCAGCGACCCTCCCTGTGCCCGGGTTGCCCGCACCGGACCGCGTTTTACTCCATTAAAAAGACCTTTCCCGACGGCATCTTTCCATCCGATATCGGTTGCTATACCCTCGGCATGAACCTGGACGCGGTGCACACCGTACACTGTATGGGCGCCTGCATCAGCCAAGGGGCCGGGTTTTACCAGGCGTACCGACAAGATAGCGGCGAGACGCCCACCGTGGTGGTGACCATTGGCGATTCCACCTTCTTTCACGCCGGTATTCCTGCGCTGATCAACGCGGTGTTGCAGGATGCGCGCATCATCGTGGTGATTCTCGATAACGCCACCACTGCCATGACCGGTGGCCAGCCGGTGCCACACATGGGCATTGCCGCTGGAGGCAGGAAGACCAAGGCCATTGCCATCGAGCCTCTGGTCAGGGCTGCCGGGGTGGAATTCATTGAAAGCTGCGATCCTTACCAGCAGGCTCGCTTCGAGGAGCTGCTGCGAAAGGCTGACGCCCACACCCGCCGCGAAGATGGCGGGGTGGCGGTGCTGATCTCCAAACATGGCTGTTTGATGGATCCTGCGGTACGAAAGGCGCAGGCCGCAGCACCGGTACAGGTGACCGAAGACTGCCTCGGTTGCAGCCAGTGTGTGGAGACTTTTGAATGCCCGGCACTTTCCATGGATCAGGAGAATGAAATCGCCAGGGTTGATGTTGATCGTTGCCATGGTTGCGGCACCTGCATTGCGGTTTGCCCGGCCCAGGCCATCGTTGAGGGGGAGATGATATGAACCAGCAGATAGTTGTTAGTGGAATCGGCGGCCAGGGGGTACTCTTTCTCACCCGGGTGATCGCCCAGGCCGCAGTTGATCAGGGTATTCCTGTTCTGACCTCCGAGAGCCACGGTATGGCCCAGCGCGGCGGCACAGTGCTCTCAACGTTAAAGATTGGCGATTTTGCCGCCCCCCTTATCCGGACTGGCCAGGCGGATGTGGCGCTTTTTCTCTGGGAGGCCAACCTGCCGGTGCACCTGCCGCTATTGAAAAGCGACGGAGACATCCTGATCAATTCAGGTGTCACCGGTGACGGCGAACGCATCGATGCCTCCACCATCGCCCGGCAGATGGGCAAAGCCGTGCTCGCCAATCTGGTGCTGCTCGGCAGGGCAGTGAACACCAGAGCCCTGTTCTGTTCGGAAGGGCAGTGTCTTGCGGCCATTGAAAAACTTGCCCCTGCACGTTTTGTCGACCAAAACCTGCAGGCGTTTCAGGCGGGGATGAGGAACTGATGTCCAGCCGGGAGAAATTTTTCTATGCCCTCTACCAGCATAGAACCGGGCTCACTGTACTGGCGGTGTCCCTGCTCCTGCTGGCTGTCCCTGTGTTTGAGGACAACCCCTACACCCTGGGTATCTCCAACCTTATCGCCATCAACGTGATCGTGGTACTGGGACTGAACCTCTTCATCGGCTACGCTGGCCAGATCTCACTGGGCCACGCCGCCTTTTTCGGGCTGGGAGCCTATGGTTCGGCCATAGCAACCACCAACTTCGGATTGCCGCCCTGGCCAGCAATGTTCCTGGTGGCAACAGCCGTGGCGCTGGTGGCGCTGGTGCTGGGAATTCCGATACTGCGACTCTCCGGCCATTATCTGGCTATGGCCACGCTCGGCTTTAATTTCACGGTACATGCCGTTTTTCTTGAGTGGGATGAGCTGACGGGCGGCCCCAGCGGCTTTTACGGCATTCCCTATCTTGGCTTTGGCGATTTTTCCTTTGATGACGAGGTGCGTCTTCATTACCTGCTCTGGGGATGCGCCATGCTCTGCCTGTTGCTCTGTCTGAACCTGGTGCGAAGCGGGGTGGGCCGGGGCCTCAGTGCCCTTGCCGAGGATGAAACCGCAGCTGCCGCCCTGGGGGTGGATACCCGCAGCGCCAAGGTGAAAGTCTTTGTGCTCTCTGCCGTCATGGCCTCCCTGGCAGGTTCGCTTTTTGCCCATTGCTACTCCTTTATCAGCCCTGATTCGTTCGGCATTTTCACCTCAACAGATATGGTGATCATGGTGGTAGTGGGTGGTATGGGCTCGATCTGGGGCTCTCTTCTAGGCGCTGGGCTGATCACCATTTTGCCGGAATGGATGGACATCTTCGAAACATATAAGGACTTCGTGCACGGGGCGATTCTGGTGCTGGTGCTGATGTTCCTGCCCCAGGGACTGGTGAGCGGAATCGTCTACGAGATAAAGGTGAGGATGGCGCTTCGCAGAAATGACAGGTCGGGCCTGGAGCAGCCGACGGTTGATTATGGGCAAATAACCGAAGACAGGGCTCTGGCGGGGCGCGACCTGCGGGAAGGACAGACCAATGCTGCGGCTTGATAACCTTTCAAAAAACTTTGGCGGCCTTCCTGCCCTGTCCCAGGTGTCCTTTACGGTGCCGGCGGCCCGGCTGACTGCACTTATTGGTCCCAACGGTGCGGGCAAATCAACCCTGATCAACTGCATAACCGGAGTCTTGTCGCCGTCCAGCGGCTCGATCTCGTTCAAGGGGCAGGAGATAGCCGGGCTTGCCGCCCATCAGATCAGTCGTCTCGGCATCAACCGCACCTTTCAAAATCTCAGGCTCTTTCCACGCCTGGATGTCTTGGACAATGTGCTGACCGGGCTGACCAACCGGGGCGGCAGGTCCATGCTGATGGCCATGCTGCGTCTGCCCTATCTCAGGCATCGGGAACGGAACATGAAGCTCAAGGCGCTGGAGTCGCTTGATCGCTTCGGGCTTGGGGAGAAGGCCGCCTGGCCGGCTGAGGTGCTGGCGTATGGCGACAAGAAGCGGGTGGAACTGGCCCGGGCAGTGGTTGGCGACCCCGCGCTGTTGCTGCTGGATGAGCCTGTGGCGGGGTTGAATAGCCAGGAAACGGCGGCGGTGGGCGAGCAGTTGAAACAACTGCGACGTAGCGGTCATACCATCCTGCTGGTGGAGCACGATATGGAACTGGTGATGGAGATCGCCGATCAGGTGGTGGTTTTAGACAGCGGTCGCTGTATTGCCATCGGCACCCCGGAAGAGGTGAGAAGGAATCCCCTGGTGCTGGAAGCGTACCTGGGAACCATGGAGGCAACTGCCTGATGGCGACAATGCTGAAAATAGAAAATCTCACTGCCCATTATGGTGCGGCCCAGGCTCTCTTTGGAGTGAAGCTTGAGGTGGAACAGGGGCAGACCGTCTCCCTGGTGGGTGCCAACGGTGCCGGAAAGTCCACTCTGCTCAAATGCCTTCTCGGCCTTGAGAGGCCCAGTGGCGGACGCATCATGCTGGATGGCGAGGACGTCACCAGGAGTGGTCCGGCGAAGATGGTTCGTTTCGGCGTCAGCCTCTCGCCCGAGGGACGTGAGGTGTTCAGCCATCTCTCTGTCACCGAAAACCTGCAGCTTGGGGCAATCCCGTTAAAGCTGTCCCGCTCAGAAGAGCAGCTGCGAATGGCGGAGGTGTTTGACCGCTTCCCCAAGCTGCATGAGCGGCGGCAGCAGCAGGCGGGCACCCTTTCCGGTGGCGAGCAGCAGATGCTGGCCATGGGCCGCGCCCTGATGGCCAGGCCGCGCCTGCTGCTGCTCGATGAGCCGAGTCTGGGGCTTGCACCGCTTATTGTCGACGACATATTTGCCATAATCCGTCAGCTGGCCCGTGCAGGTACCACCATCCTGCTGGTGGAGCAGAATGCGGCGCGGGCGTTGTCCGCATCCGATAAGGCGTACCTGCTGGCCAACGGCAAGATAGTCGAGCAGGGCGAGAGTTCTGCGCTGCTCAATGATCCAGCCCTGCGATCCGCCTTCTTGGGGGCGGCAAGTGATGAAAAGCCCGCAGCCAGCCGACTTGGGGCTGCGGGTCTGACCAATATACGTTTGGAGAACCCCGCAATGCATACCCGCAATTTTATGCCTGACTTCAGCACCAGGGAGGAACTCGAGGCCCATCAGCTTGCCGGGCTGAAGTGGACCGTGGCCCATGCCTATGAAGGCTCCGCCCATTATCGACGAAAGTTCGAGGAGGCAGATGTCGCCCCGGAGGATATAACTGGCTTGGCTGACCTCCACAAGCTTCCCTTCACCACCGCCGATGATCTTCGTGACGGTTACCCCTTTCCTTTACGGTCGGTACCGTTTGAGCAGTTGGTTCGGGTGCATGCCAGTTCTGGGACAACCGGCAAGCGCAAGGTCCTCTGCTACACCCAGAAAGACCTCGATGACTGGACACATTTTTTTGCCCGTTCCTATCAGATGGCGGGGGTAACAGCGCTGGACCGGGTGCAGGTGGCGGTCGGTTACGGGGTCTGGACTGCCGGCATGGGCTTTCAGCTGGGAGCCGAGAAGATCGGCGCGCTCTCGGTGCCCATCGGCCCGGGCAACATCGATATGCAGATTCAGTTTCTGCTCGACTTCCAGTCCACCGTCTTTTGTTCCACCGCCTCCATGGCGCTGTTGATGGCCGAAGAGATCCATAAGCGGGGGATCGCCGACAAGATTGCGGTGAAAAAGATCATCTACGGCTCGGAGCGTTCCAGCCGCTCAATGCGGCAGAAGATCTCAGACCTCTTTGGTGGAGCTGAGCTGTTTGATATTACCGGGCTTACCGAGTTGTATGGCCCCGGGACCGGGATCGAGTGCCCGGATCACGACTGTATCCACTACTGGGGGGACTATTACCTGCTGGAGATTCTTGACCCGGAGACGCTGCAGCCGCTGCCCGACGGTGAGTGGGGGGAGATGGTGATCACCACGCTGTGCAAGGAGGGCTCACCCCTGATACGCTACCGCACCCGCGATATTACCAGGAAGATCCCCGGAGCCTGCACCTGCGGCTCGGTGCTGCCACGTCATTCACGCATCCGGGGGCGCTCCGACGATACCATCAAGTTCCGCGGGGTGAATATCTACCCGTCCGGTATCGACACCATCCTGTCGGCGGTGCCCGGTCTGGGCTCTGAATACCAGATCCATTTAAAGCGGGACGATTCCGGCAGGGATCATATGAATCTGGTGGTGGAGCGGGCCGAGGGTGTTGATATGCCGCGGGTTCCCGAGCTCATCCAGGAGGTGGTGCACCAGGTCAAAAAGCAGCTGCTGGTGTCGGTGAAGGTGGAGGTCACCGAATATGGGGGCTTGCCGCGCTCAGAGAGAAAGAGCCAGCGCGTTTTCGACAATAGAATTCAGGACGAAATCGTCTGATACATACAACAGAGAACGAGAGGAGTCATTATGAAACGAATACTGGCAGCATTGACCACGGTACTGATGCTTGCGCCGGCGGCCTATGCCACCGAGACGATCAAGCTGGGGGCGTTCTTCGATCTCTCCGGCCGGGCGGCCTTCATCGGTACACCAACCAAACTGGTTGCCGAGATGGTGGTGGAGAAGATCAACGACGAGGGGGGCATCAACGGGAAAAAACTGGAGCTGATCATTGCCGACACCGAGGCAAACCCGGCGAAGACCGCATCGATCGCCAAGAAGTTTATCCACAAGGAAAATGTGGTGGCCATCATCGGTCCCACCCTCACCGATACAGGGATGAACGTGAAAAAGGTGGTGGACAAGGGGCAGACTCCGACCTTTATGACCGTTGGCGGCGACCCGGTCATTATGGGTGGCAAGTTCGGCCCATATAAATATGTGTTCAAGTCGCCTCAACGCTCGAGCATTGCCGTGAAGCGGCTCTTCACCTACCTGCAGGAGAAGGGGTTGACCAGGATTGCCCTGCTCTCGGCAGCCGATGGTTTTGGTAAGGATGGCGCCCGCTGGATGGATAAGCTGGCTGCAGAATATGGCATTGAGATCGTCGCCCGCGAGTCGTTCGGAACCCGTGATACCGATATGACCGCTCAGCTGACCAAGGTGAAAAATGCAGCTCCCCAGGCTGTCGTTGCCTGGACCATCGGCCCGGCAGGTTCCATTATCGCGAAAAACAAGGTGCAGCTGGGCATTGAGCTGCCGCTCTTCCAGTGCCATGGCCTGCCTGATCCCAAGTATGTGGAGCTGGCCGGCAGCGCCAGCGAGGGTGATCGTATGCCGGCAACCAAGCTGATGGTGGCGGACGAACTGCCGGACAGCGACCCGCAGAAGGCAATCATCCAGGAGTTTGTCGCTCTGTATAAAGAAAAAGGCTATGACCGGCAGTTCCCGATCAACACCCACTCCGGTTACGCCTGGGATGCCATCATGATGGTGGCCAACGCCATTGAAAAGGTGGGCACTGACCGTGAGGCTTTGAGAACCGAGATCGAAAATACCAAGAACTATATCGGTATCTCCGGTATCTATAACATCACCGATGAGGACCACAACGGGCTGGGCGTGGACTCCATGGTGATGGTTCAGGTGAAAGATGGTCAGTTTGTGATGGCCAGGTAGTAGACTACTGCTTCATCGCATAGAGAGAAAAAAACGCCCCGGCCGGATCTCGGCTTGGGGCGTTTTTTTATTGTCTTGCTGAAGCTTCCTGGCAAAAGGTTATATCTGACGCGCCAGGCAGGAGGTGAGTACTCTGTTAATTGACCGTTGCCGCACTTTGCATGATCTCACCATATGCTTGTGCCATCTCTCGTTTCAGCTCATCAGTAGCGCTGCTTTTTCCCTCAATCTCCAGGTAGCCTCGCTGCACGGTTTCTCCGCAGCTGAAAGAGACGCAGGATTGGATATCGGTCTTGCTGCATCTTCGTATGGAATCCTGTCCTGAGAAAACGATCCAGTGGGCGAAGTGACCGGGGATGCGTTCCACGACGTTCTGCCACACCAGGTCTTCAGGCAGGTTGATCTGGGCACGGAGATATACCTGATCCTTTTCAACCCGCTCTGAAATGGTCATTTGCTTGAGGACGGCTGGTTCCGGTCCATCGTTGAGTGGAGCCGAGGCGACGAGCTTTCTGCCTTCATCGGCAAAAAACGGCGCCAGCCTGAAGGTCGGGGAGGGAGCGGTGACCAGCGAGACCCCGATATAGGTGAGCCCACTGGCGGCCATTGCCACAATGACGCCATGACCCATCAGAATCGGGTGCACCGCCTCGAGCGCAGGCGGGGCTCCAGGCGGGGTGTTGAACAGGTCGAAGGCCACAAAGGCGCACTGGCTTACAAAACCAATGCACATGGATGCAGCGGCACCGGCCGCGGTGCCGCGCTTCCAGTACATGCCGCCCATCAGGGCAAAGAAGTAGGAGGCGCTGGCGATGAAGGTGGCGATATGGATGGCGTCGATGATCGAGTCGATCAGAAAGGAGCCTACGGTGGCGCTGGCAATGATAACGAGTACGCTCAATCTGTTGACCAGCATCATTTCACTCATGGAAGCGCCGGGATGAAACAGGCGCTGATAGATATCCCGCGCTACACAGGAGGCGCCCGAGGCTGCGAAGGTGTCGGCGCAGGACATGGCGGCAGCGGCCAGTGCCACGGCACAGAGGGCTACGACGATGTTCGAGTAGTTTTGGCTGACAATAAAATTCAAAAGTGCAGGTTCAGCCTTGGCCATGCCCATGGGAAAGCCGGCGGCGGCAATATCCGGGTAGATGTTTCTCAGGCCCAGGGCGATGAAGGCACAGCCTCCGAAGACCAGGGCGACCAGCAGTGAGCCAAAGAGCATACCGTTGCGCGCCGAGCGGGAGTCGCGGGCTGCCCAGACCTTCTGCCAGGGGTCCTGTTCGGTGATCCAGCCGGGAATGATGGCGATGGTGAAGATGAGCACCATAGGGAGTCCGATCGACAGCGGGTTCCACCACTCAGCTCCGGCGGCTGAGACCATGGACGACAGCTCCTGGCTGCTGGTCTCAGCACCGCTGCCCAGGACCAGCACAGAGAAAACGAGAACAAAGAAGGACAGGCAGAGAAACTGTACGGTATCCGAGGCGATGACCGCAGACAGGCCACCCAGGGTGACATAGACCGCAACGGATAAGCCCACGATCAGGGCCGCCTGCAGGCTGGAGATGCCATAAAAGGTTTGCAGTACCAGGGCAAAGCCCTTGATGTCAGAGACGGCAAAAAGGATCATCACCACGATGATGATCAGGGCGACCGGTGTGCGGATAAAGGAGCCGTAGCGAATCTCCAGGAGTTCCGGCTGGGTCATGGCCGGGATTGAGCGGATCTTTTTAACGAACAGGGCAATTATCAAGAGGGCCAGAATATTGGGGGCCACAAATCCCCAGACGGAGCCCATCCCCAGGAGAATGAAAAAACCGATCACTGCCAGCATGGCGCCGGCGGTCAACCAGGACGCAGCCGCTGAAAAACCGATGGAAAAGGTGCCGGCACTCTTGCCGGCCAAGAGAAAATCCCGGACCGTTGTCTGCTTCCTGTTGAAGTAGTACCCGGTACCGATCAGAACACAGATGTAGGCTGCAAAAAGAAACAGAAAGATCGAGTAGCTGCTCATGCTCCCTCCCGGCAAGCAAGGGCGATACAGGAGTGTGTTGTCTCCTTGGATCACGTTGCTGGTGCCAATCTGGTGCCGGCGGGATAAAAAAAATCCCCAAACCGACGTGTGTCAGCTCGGGGATTTGCCATCTCTCCGAGAGGAATAGGCTTGGCTGGCAGATATTCTGACTCGTGGATCAACCTACTTGCCGCGCCTTCCCGTAGTGTTTGTCCGATTTCAACCTGAAATTACCCTACAGTGGCCTCTACGGCGTTCGTCCTCACTCACAGCGGCGGGTCCGTTCCGGATTTGCACCGGATTCCCTGCGGGCATCGGCCTTACTGCTGCCTGTTGCCCGGATCAATGCTGATCACCAGTAAGCGTTGGTTATGTTTGTCGCTGATCCGACCAACCCGGCACTCCTCGTCTGCGGCAGTCGGTTCAGTTGCCTTGCAGTTTTAGTGTATATACAAAAAATAGTCAAGAAGGTTAATTGCCCGATATATTGGAGGATTGCTCTCAACTGCCGGCAGACGAAGTTTTTTTTGCGGTCACTTGAAGTTTTGAGGATAATAGCGGAGTCGTATTGAAAAAAATAGTATTTACAGTGTATTGAATAATTTTTTGAGCTATGTCCCTGATATAGAAGGGGAGTATTTTTTTCTGTTGTTGACTGGTTTGGAGTAGTTTACATTCAGCTACAGTTTGGTCTTCAGAAGCAGCAATATCAGTCTGATGTGTCAAAGGTTTCACGTAGGTAGCTTCCTCTTTTACATAATGAGCAAAGCGCTATGCTATTTGTGCGAAGACGTAAGATATTGTCAGGATTAGGAAAAATTGTGGAGATTTGGTTGGTGGCGGTCCTTTGGGGAGCGGTATGTCTGGTGCCTCAGCAGACGGTTGCCCAGCACCATTCGCCTTCACTGGCAATAAAAAAACTCTTTATTGTCCATAGTTATGAAAAAGGGCATATTTGCGGCCAGCCTCAGCATGACGGTGCGCTCGAGGGCCTGGCCCGGTCTGGCTGGATCGTCGGCGAGAATCTGGATGTGCGTGCCTATCACATGGATACCAAGCGAGTAAACAATACGCCTGCACTGATCAAGCACCAGGCAGAGTTGGCCATGCAGGAGATTGAACGGTTTCAGCCCGATGCCGTCCTCACCCTGGATGACAACGCCTTTAAGACCATTGCCCTTTCACCTTCGATGTCAGACCGGAGTTTTATCTTCAGTGGCATGAACGGCCAGCCGGAAGAGTACAATACCAAGCTGGCATTCATGAACAGCCGTGAGCATCCAGGTGGAATGGTTACCGGCGTGTACGAGAAACTGCATGTCCGGGAAGCGGTGCGGGTGATGTCGATTATGCATGGCGTCAAAGAAATTCTGATCCTGGTGGATCAGTCGCCGACCGGCAAGGCCATTGCCCGCCAGGTTGATATCGAGCTGTCTTTGCCCGAGAGAATATCCAATCGTACCCCGGCATATCAGGTGACCAGAAGGATTATCCGCTCCTGGGAGGAGTTTCAGGAGGTCATTGCCCAGGCAGACAGCGATCCGGACATCGGCGCCATATATCTTGGTACGCTGCTGCTCCGTGATGAAGGGGGGCAGACCTATACCGCCGAGGAAATTATCGACTACTACGTCGCTCATTCCCGTAAACCTGCCATTGGCCTGAATTATGCTTTTATCAAGCAAGGGCTATACGGTGGGGCGACCGTCGACTTTTTTGCCATGGGACGGCTTGCGGGAAAAAAAGTTGCCAGGATCTTGAGCGGGACCAAACCCGGGGAGTTACCCATCGAGGATGCACCCCGAATTGCACTGGTGTTCAATCTGGAACGGGCTGAAGCAATCGGCCTGGAAATTCCGCCCGACATATTGATGGCGGCTGACGAGGTATTTAGAAAGTGATGCGTATTAGGCGAGCAGGCAGGCTTGGGAATAAAAAAGCCTCGACACTTCTTGCACTGGGCACCATCGGCCTGGTGATTATCTCGGTTATCGCCGTGTCAGGAATCCTGTACTTCAGTCTGGCCAAAAGCCTGACCAACGAGTTTGAGGACAGGGTTGCGGCAGAATCCGGTGAGGTGAGCCTGGCTGTGGATAATCGCCTCAACAGAGTGAAAACCCGGCTCAAAGCGCTGTCGCTTGATAACACCGTGCGGGTGACCCTGATGCTTGGGGCCACCAAACAGCTGGATGAGTATCTTCGAGCGGTCTATTCCTATGACAGTGACCTGCACTTTATCGTGCAGGATAACGATGGCAACAATTACAAGGCCACGGAAGATGGCTGCTGCGTAAAACCGTTAAAAGAAGTCTTCGCCAGACCTCCAGGCAGTTTGGGGGTCATCGATCACCCGGAAAAAAATGAGGTGCTCATCACCTACCATCTGCCGGTTATGCGGCAGGGGGAAAAGATTGGGGCAGCGGCGGCGGTCTATCATTTGCAGCGTGACAGTTTTTTGAAAAACATCATTCAGAACCTGAAAAATCAGCAACTGGTCATGGTTCGGGACGGTGTTGTGTGGGATGCTTTGCAGGGCCAGTCTACCGATTTTTTTGCCCGGTCGCTGCAGGAGGCGGAAAACAGCATTGGCGTGCATTATCTCAGTGATGGTGATCATGTTGCCATGCCTGTCGGCGAGTTACCAGGTCTGTTTTTTGTCTCGGGCCTGGAGCCGCTGGAAAAGGCCAAGGCCAAGGTCATGCTGAGTCTTGTGATGACCGCGATCGCCCTGACCATCATCGCCGTTCTCGTCTCACGCTTACTCAGTTACACCCTGGTTCAGCCAATCCAGAGGATCTCGGCCCTGGCACTAAAGATCTCGGAAGGAAAAAACGAATTCAATGAAGACATCGGCTGCACCGGTGTGGTCGAGGTCGAACAGCTGAAAGACTCCTTGAACAAGATGGTCAACTATCTCCAGCATGCCAGGGAGAGCGAGCGTTACCAGGAGCTGTTTGAAGGCGTGGCGGATATGGTGTTTATCCATAACCTCGACGGCGAGTTTGTGGAACTCAATGAAGTGGCCCTGAAAATGCTCGGTTTTTCCCGTGAGGTTCTGCTTGAGAGGAGTTTCAGGGAACTGGTACCGGAGGCTGAGCGCGATGCAATTGATGAGACCTTCGGGCAGATACTCCCCATCCAGAATGAGCTTTTTTTCACCACCAGGCTGCTGGATTGTAACGGCCTGAAGATAGACGTGGAGTGCCATGCCAGGCGTATTCATTACAACGGTCAGGATGTGGTACTGAATGTGGTCAGGGATATTTCCGCCCGGGTCAGGGCGGTGAAGGCCTTAAATGAGTCGCAGCAAAGACTGCTCACCGTAATGGACGGCATCCATGCCACGATCTACGTCGCCGATCTCGACACCCATGAAGTGCTGTTCATGAATCGGCACATGAAGGATGTCTATGGGGAAAATTACCAGAGGCGCAAGTGCTACCAGGTGACCCGGCGTCTGTCAGAGCCCTGTAAGTTCTGCACCAACAGCGCGTTAAGGAAGATGCCCGACGACGGCAAGCGGGAGATCATGTGGGAGGGCCAGAACCCCATAACCAATATCTGGTATGTCAATTATGACCGGATTGTCAACTGGATAGATGGCCGTGAGGTGAAGATGCAGATCTCCTTTGATGTCAGTCACATGAAAGAACTGGAGATCCAGCGCCTGAAGGCCGAACAGCAGTTGCGCCGAAGCCAGAAGATGGAGGCGATCGGAGCCGTGGCCGGCGGGGTCGCCCATGACCTGAACAACATCCTCACCGGCGTGGTCAGCTATCCCGACCTGTTGCTGATGGATCTGCCGGAGGACAGCCCTTTGCGCAGTGTGGTGATGACCATTCGGGAGACCGGATTGAAGGCTGCGGCAATCGTCCAGGATCTGCTGACACTCTCCAGGCGGAGCGTCATCAGAAATGAGGTCGTCAACCTTAATGACATTATCAGGAACTACCTGAACAGTCCTGAACATCAGCGTTTGCTCCAGGAGTTTCCGCAGATCAAGATCGAGCTTGATCTGCACCCGGATTTACTCAACATTCTTGGCTCTACGGTACATCTGGCCAAAACGGTGATGAACCTTATTCTCAACGCCGTGGAAGCCATTGAAGACCATGGTACCGTCACGGTCAGTACACGTGTGGAAACAATAGGCGGCACTGCCGGTCCCGCCGGGATCGAACCTGGTGAATATGTGGTGGTGGTTGTTACCGATGATGGCTGTGGCATTACCAAGGAGGACAAGGAGCGGATATTTGAACCGTTTTTCTCGAAAAAAATGGTTGGCAGAAGCGGTACCGGCCTGGGCATGGCGGTGGTGTGGGGAACCGTGGAAGACCATGAAGGGTATATCGATCTTGTCTCGGAGCCAGGCGAAGGTTCGACTTTCACACTCCATTTCCCGGTGACCAGAAAAGAGCTGCTGCAGGAGCAGCTCTTTGTCGGTCGAGAAGAGTTTGCCGGCAAGGGGGAGTCCATCCTGGTGGTGGATGATATGCCGGAGCAGCGGGAGATCGTCTCCATGATGTTTTCCCAGCTTGGCTACACGGTTATTACCGCCGACAGCGGTGAGGAGGCGGTGAAGTATCTGCAGACCAACCGGGTTGATCTGGTCATGCTCGATATGATTATGGAAAATGGTTTAAACGGGCTGGAGACATATCGCGAGATCCTCAAGCTGCACCCATCCCAAAAGGCGATAGTGGCCAGCGGCTACACGGAGACTGACCAGGTCAAAGAGGTCATTCGTCTTGGTGCCGGCTGCTATATCAGAAAACCGTATCTCTTTGAGGAAATTGCCTCAGCGGTCAAGGCGGAGCTGGCCAATGAGCCGCTGGAGCCGGCGGAGCTGCCTGTCTGATCGAGGGAAAATCACTGCTCGCGAGTCTGGTACAGCACCCAGATGGAGTATGCCCCGAAGGCTGTTCCGAGGGGGATGCTGGTCAGGTTCAGCAGGGAGAGTATCCACAGCAATATTCTGGACCAGCGCTCGTTGGTGGCAAAACCGCGGGCGGCAAGAAGATGTAACCCACCGAACAGCACCAGCGGGATAAGCACCACGGCACCGCTTGCGGTGGCAGGGAGCGCGGCGGCATCACCGGGAGTGCTTTGGTTGAAAAAGGCGCTGGTCCCCATCACCAGAAACGCGATTGCACCGAGAAAATATAAAACTCCCAATAGCTTCAGGATAAAGCAGACAATACGCACATGTTTGGGGATGTTTGCTGCCATCGGATCTCCGGGGCTGAAAGTAGTATTTTTTACAGACGCGCTTTCTCCTGTCGCTGTCCAGCAGGATTCGTACCTTCTGAATTGTATGTAAAAGTGATTCGGTGTTGCAAATTAATCCTGGCAGGCAGACGCCGGCAAGGATTTATGCATTACTCCGGATTACAGGTAGCTGGTGAAAAGCAGTGTTGCCAGATAGCCGAAACCGAGCAGCCAGGCAAAGAGCATCGCGGCCAGGTAAATGGGTGCAGGGCCAACCTGCCTGAGCTTGGCGAAGCTGGTCTCCATGCCGAGGGCACACATGGTCATGGTCAGCAGGAAGATGTCCAGATCGTTGATGAAGCCAACTATAGGTGCCGGCAGCAGGTCCAGCGAGTTAAAAGCAACCACCGCAAGAAACATCACCGCAAACCAGGGCATTGTAAAAGCCTTACTGCCCGCCTTGTTGCCGCCACTTCTCCTGGTGAAGATCAGCCCGGCGATGATCAATACCGGCGCCAGCAGAAGTACCCTGATCATTTTGGTGATAATGGCGTTGCTGCCCGCCGTGGTGGAGATGTCACTGCCCGCTGCCACCGTATGAGCCACTTCATGGATTGTGCCGCCGACAAACATTCCATATGTCTTCTCGTCCATCCCCAGCAGTCCGCTCTTATACAGAAAGGGCATCAGGAACATGGCCATGGTGCCGAAAACCACCACGGTGGCCACGGCGATACCGCTCTTGTGGGATTTGGATTGCAGCACCGGTTCAGCAGCCAGGATTGCCGCAGCACCGCAGATTGAACTGCCGATGGCGGTGAGAAAGGCGGTATCCCGGTCCATCTTGAGCAGTCTGGTGCCGGTAAAATAGCCGAGCAGTAAGGTGGAGACGATGATCGACAGCGACAGGCCGATGCCGGGTAACCCCACCGCCAGAATATCCTGAAAAGTCAAACGAAAACCATACAGAACGATGGCAAAACGAAGCAACGGCCGGGTGGAAAAGGTGATACCGGGCAACCAGGCTGTCGGCATGTGGGCCCGCAGGGTATTGCCGTAGGCGGTGCCCAGCAGTATGCCGATAATCAGAGGGCTGAGCCCAAGGGTGAGAACCAGTGCGTGCTGTGAAATCAGGGTGGCTGACATGGCGAACAGGGCCACGAACCATAACCCGTTCAGCATCTGTAGTGATGGAAGCTGTGTTGAGCGTAAAGGCAACTGCATGATGCGACTCCGTGGTGGTTGAAGTGTTGACCACAACATAGATGAGGTGTATGATTCAGTCAAATTGATTGTTTTTTGACATTGATTAAATCGGATTTAATCAATTTGGCCCAGATGCAAGGTGGCAGGCATGGATATCACACTCAGGCAGGCGGAAATGTTTTTAGCTCTGGTACGTACCGGCAAGATCCAGAGCGTGGCGCATGAATTTTACCTCACCCAATCGGCCGTTTCCACGGCGATCAAGCGGTTTGAAGAGGCGGTGGGGGTACCGCTGTTTGATCGGGCCCACAAAAAGATAACGGTCAACAGCAATGGCAAGGTGTTGGCCGAAGAGTTGAGCCCGGTGCTGAAGCGGTTCCATGATGTGACCTTGATGTTTAAAACGGACTGTATCTCCGGCCGGCTTGAAATAGGTGCCAGCCAGACCATGGCTGACTATCTCTTTCCCCAGATGCTGTATGAATTTCAGCTTCGTCATCCGGAGACGCATATCTCGATCAGGACGGGAAATTCCAGCGAGATCGTCCATGCGGTGGAGGTCGGCATGGTGCCAGTGGGCTTTATCGAAGGTGAGGTGTTGAGCAGGACCTTAGATATCACCCTGATCTGCTCTGAAGAGTTGGTGGTGGTTACCTCGGACAAAGAGTTCGCCCGGGCGAAACAGTATACCATCGATGAACTGCTCGATTTACGCTGGGTATTGCGTGAGAGCGGGTCCGGCACCAGGGAGGCCTTTTTGGAGCAATTGAAGGAGAAAGGGCAACAGCTGAATCTGTTCATGGAGCTGGATCACATCGAATCCATTAAAAACGTGCTGCGCAACCCCGGTACCTTGAGTTGCCTCTCCCAGCATGCGGTGATGCGGGAGATGGCCAGGGGGGCTCTCTACCCGGTTCAGCTCTCCGATTATCGTTTTCTTCGCAACCTTTACCGGGTGATGCATCCACGCCAGTCGATAACGTTGTTGATGCAGGCGGTTCTGGAGGAGGTTGAAGCGGCCCTGAAAGGTCCAGGCTACATGAATGAGAGCCGTGATGGAATAGCAGGCACTTGATGATATATAATGAGTATGGTGAAATTTTAGCTTAAGCACACGTGGTGCCCGCGGGTCGTTGAATTCCGCGGTGCAACAGGTCCGGACGAAGGTACTTTTCAGGGGACACTGTGTCAGCCGGCAATACTCCGGAGCATGGAGTGGTCATCTCGGGCCTGATCGCCATCAAGTCGCCTGCCTGGTTGGTGAGGCGCACATCCGCTGCTGCTTGGGCCACGCGCATCATACCCGGGATCAGGGAGGCACCGGTATATCCATCAGGCGGCAGCCCAACTCGGTTTCCATCCGGGAGCAATATAATCTTTTCGTGAAATTGTTCTGTACTGTTGTTGCAATGTCTTATCTTTTTATGTAAATGTACTGCAGGCACTGTCTGCAGGGCATAGCGCTGTGTAGAACGCCTGAAAATACATATAACTCCGAGCTGAAAGGCCTAATTTTCCGCATTTTATGTGGGGGTACGGTCTGACGCCGATAGGGTTGCGCTGGAAACGGCGTTGCCTTCCGAAATTTGAAAAGGAGTCTGCATGAACGCACGAGCCTGCCAAAGTTCAGCCACCGCTCTTTCGCCACTAGTTGACGCATTTGGGCGCAAAGTCACCTACCTCCGCCTCTCCATAACCGACCGTTGCAACCTGCGCTGCCGGTACTGTATGCCTGAAGACGGGGTCAATGTGCTCGACCACCAGTCGATCCTCTCCTACGAGGAGATGGAGCGCCTCTCCCGGATTTTTGTCAGCATGGGGGTCAGGAAAATCCGTATTACCGGTGGTGAGCCTTTCGTCCGTAAAGGGTGTCTGGAGTTCATGCAGCGCCTGAAAAGTCAAAACCCAGGTCTGAGCCTGCATCTGACCACCAACGGTGTGGCAGTACTACCGTACCTGCAGGGCCTGAAAGAGCTGGGAATACAGGGGATCAACCTGAGCCTTGATACCCTCGATCCTGAACGTTTCAAGGAGATCACCCGCCGAGACAAGCTGGGGAGGGTACTGGAGGTCTTCCACGAGACCCTCAGGCTTGAATTGCCTCTGAAGGTAAATGCTGTGGTCCAGGAAGATACCGGTGATGACGAACTGCTCCGCATGGCGGAGCTGGTGAAGGAGCATCCGGTGGCGTTGAGGTTTATCGAACTCATGCCTTTTTCCGGCGCTGAAGAACACCACGACGTCCACATGGCGCAGACACTTGAATCGCGACTTTTCAGGCTCTTTCCGGGGTTGACTGAACTCTCCGCAAAGCAGGTCGAGACTGCCCGCAAGTTCTCCTTGCCCGGTTATGCCGGGACTCTGGGGATCATTGAGGGTGAGTCCCGAAAATTCTGTGCCACCTGCAACAAGCTCAGGGTGACTTCCAGCGGCCTGATGAAAAACTGCCTCTACGACCAGGGAGTACTGAATCTGCGTGAGTTGCTGCGAGCCACCACCGATGACCATGAAGTGGTGAGCGAGATTCGCAAGGCGGTGAGCAGGAAGCTGCAAAACGGCATGGAGGCAGCCAAGCTCAATGCCAGTACCAGCGAAGATTCCATGGCCTCGATTGGTGGTTGAGAGATCAATCGCCAGGCCCAGCCAAAGCATAAACAGCAAGCATACACCTTTGGAGGACGATCTATGATATCGGTACCTGAGGCTCTTTCTCTGCTTCGCCAGAATCTCCCCGAACCGAAAATCGTGCGTGTGCCGGTGGAGGAGGCGCTGGGATGCAGGCTGGCTGAAGACATAGTTGCCCCGGAACCATCCCCCCGCTACACCAGTTCCGCCATGGACGGCTATGCCGTGCGCTGGCAGGATGTTCAACAGGTATCACCATCGCCGGTGGAGTTGAAAGTGGCCGGCGAGAGTCAGGCGGGTGTCCCCTATTCAGGTGTGGTTGCAGCTGGCGAGGCCATTCGCATCAGCACCGGTGCCATGTTGCCAGATGGCGCAGATACCGTTGTCCGGGTTGAGGACACCAGTGAACAGGATGGCGCCGTCCAGATCAAGAAATGCAAGAAACAGGGCCAGGATGTGCGCTATGCCGGGGAGGAGTTTCCCGCAGGAACCGTCATCATGGAGCATGGCCTGGTTGTGACCGCCAGACAGGTTGCCCTGTTGTCGGCGGTTGGTGCCCATCTGGTGCCTGTCTACGATACACCGCGAGTCTCCCTTTTTATTACCGGAACCGAGCTTGCCCACCACGGAGACGGAGATATCAAACCCTATCAGGTTCGTGATTCCAATGCACCGATGTTGAAATGCGCGGTACGTGAGGCCGGGGGAACCCTGGTCAACTGTATGCATGTGGAAGATGACCTGGAAACCACAGTCGCCTCCATGACCGAAGCGCTTGAGCACCAGAGTGATATCATCCTCTGCTCCGGCGGGGTCTCGGTGGGAAGGCATGATCATGTCAAGGAGGCTGCGGAGCGGGTCGGCTTCGAACAGCTGTTTTGGAAAATACGCCAAAAGCCGGGTAAACCGCTTTTTGTCGCCAGAAAAGGACGTACGCTATTGTTCGGGCTGCCCGGCAATCCGGTCTCGGCCTTCATGTGTTTCCAGAACTATGTTATCCCCAGCCTGGCCAAGTTGCAGGGCGTTGATTATCTAAAAAAATCTCAATCGGCGAGCGCTGAGGTGGCCATTGAGAACAGCGGCAGCCGGACCGACTTCATCCGGGTGACGATACAAGATGAACCCAACACTGTTCCCACCATCAGGCCCATTCCTCAGCAAGGTTCCCATATGCTCACTTCCATCGTCAAGGCTGACGGCTATATTGTGCTGGAGCCCGGAACGATATTGCAGGCGGGTGAGTTGACCGAAGTCTATAAGTTTTGATTTCCGGTGGAGAGGTACGTGCCGGCTACTTCGAGCCGGCACGTACCTTGAGGAGCTGTTGGCGTAACTCCCTTGCCCAGCAAAGCAGCCGGTGGTTATCGTCGCAGCCGCGAAAGCGCAACTCCGCTGATGATTGTTCAATAAATTCTGTCAATTCTGTCAGCAGCTTGGCGCTGCAATCGGGTTCGTTTTTTTCCGTTTCAGGCATGGCATTATTCTGGTGCCCATTGCAAATGGGATAAAATTTCCGGCTGAAGTCACAAGATGACCGGGTAATCCTGCTGTTTCTCAGCTATATTCTGAATATGACTGTAAGATTGCAGAGTATTGCATCTGCTGAGCGAACTCAATACCAAGAATCATCCACAACACTGCCCAAGGAGAAAAGAATGCCGGAGTCTACACTGAAAGTACCCGTTGCGGAACTGGTCGACCGGTTTTGCCGGTATGTTGCGGTGGATACCCAGGCGGCGGTTGAATCGGAGACCTATCCGTCAACCTTCAAGCAGCTCGATCTCTGCCGTATCCTGGTGGCGGAACTCTACGATATGGGCGTAACCGATGCCCGGATGACCAAACCTGGTTATGTCATCGCCACCCTGCCGGGCAACAGTCCGAAAAAGGTGCCGACCATAGGGCTCATCGCCCATGTGGATACCTCCCCCGATGTCAGCGGGGCAGGGGTGCAACCGGTAATCCACGAAAAGTATCAGGGCGGCGATATCGTGCTGCCCGGAGATGACAGCCAGGTGATACGTGCAGCGGAAACCGTGGAACTGGCGGCCTGTATCGGCCACGACATCATTACCTCGGACGGGACCACCCTGCTGGGAGCCGATGACAAGGCGGGGGTGGCGGAGATCATGACCGCCATCCGCTACCTGATCGACCATCCTGAGATTGCCCGCGGGCCGGTCCGTATCGCCTTCACCGTTGATGAGGAGGTGGGCACCGGCACCAAGCATTTCGATGTGGACAAGTTTGCAGCAGACTATGCCTACACCATCGACGGCTCAAACGCAGGGGAGGTGGAGGATGAAACCTTCTCGGCGGATTCGGTGACAGTCACCCTGAATGGCATCAATATCCATCCCGGCTACGCCAAGGGCAAGATGCTCAATTCTATGACCGTTGCCGCCGAGTTCATCGACTTCCTGCCGCGGGAGATGACCCCTGAGACCACGGAGGGGCGCCAGGGCTTTATGCACCTGCATAGCGTGGAGGGTACTGTCGACAAGACGGTGCTCAAATACCTGATCCGCGATTTCAGCCAGAAAGGGCTGCTGCTCAAGGAGATGCTGATGCAGCAGGCGCTCAAAGCCCTTAAGGCCAAGTACCCGGCCCTTGAGTACCAGTTTGAGGTGGAAGAGAGCTACAGGAATATGAAATATGTGCTCGATGAGCATCCCCAGGTCACCGAGTATTGCTGTGAGGCAATCCGCCGCACCGGCCTTACCCCCAAACAGGGCCTGATCCGCGGCGGTACGGACGGTTCCAGGCTCTCAGCCATGGGGCTGCCCACCCCGAACATCTTTACCGGCGGACACAATTTCCATTCGAAAAAAGAGTGGATCTCGGTACAGGATATGACCAGGGCCGTGGAGACCATCGTCCACCTGCTGACGATCTGGGAAGAGAACGCCGAACTTTGATGAGCCGATAGGGGGCATCCCGGCCTCGCTCTTCGGGATTCACTGCCACTGTGGGCAGAGTGAATCCCAAGAGTTCTCGACCAGCAGCCCTTCTCGGCCCATGTGCTGGGCTAAATCCGGGGAACGGTCCATACAGCCTCCGTTCCGATGAGCGTTAATTACCCAACTGGTCCTGCAGCTGCTGAACCCCAGAATCTGCCAGGTACTCGTCGTAGGGCAGCATCTTGTCGATGACTCCGCCGGGCAGAACCTCGATGATGCGATTGGCCACGGTGGCCATCAGCGCATGGTCGTGGGAGGAGAAGAGGATAATCTCAGAAAACGCCTGCATACCGTTGTTGAGCGCGGTGATCGACTCCAGATCGAGGTGGTTGGTCGGCTCATCAAGGATCAGGGCGTTGGCATCGGAGAGCATCATCCTCGACAGCATGCAGCGCACCTTCTCACCTCCGGAGAGGACACTGGTCTTTTTCAGCGCTTCATCGCCGGAAAAGAGCATCTTGCCGAGAAAGCCGCGGGCAAAGCTCTCACCTTCGGTGGGAGGGGTATACTCGCCGAGCCAGTCCACCAGGGTTTTATCGGAGCTAAAATAGTCGCTGTTCTCCTTGGGGAAGTAGGAGGTGCTCATGGTTTGTCCCCAGCGGAAGCTGCCGCTGTCAGGCTCAAGCTCTCCAGCCAGGATCTGAAAGAGGGTAGTGATCGCCACATTGTTGGTGCCGACAAAGCCGATCTTCTGGCCCTTGTTCACCTCCATGGAGAAGTTGTCCAGCACCTTCACCCCGTCAATGGTCTTACTCAGGTCTTTCACCTCAAGGATCACATCACCACAGCTCCTGCCGGCCTTAAAGAGGATATACGGGTATTTTCTCGATGAGGCAGGCAGGTCCTCCAGCTCCAGTTTGTCGAGCAGCTTTTTCCTGGAAGTCGCCTGTTTGGCCTTGGAGGCGTTGGAGGAGAAGCGGGCGATAAACTCTTTGAGGTCCTTGGCCTTGGCGTCCGCTTTTCTGCTCGCGTCCTGGCGCTGCTGCTTGAGCAACTCGCTGGCCTGGTACCAGAAATCGTAGTTACCCACATAAATTTTTATCTGGCCGTAATCGATATCGGCCATATGGGTGCAGACCTGGTTGAGGAAATGGCGGTCATGGGAGACGATGATGACGGTGTTCTGGAAACGTTCCAGAAATCCTTCCAGCCAGACGATGGATTTACGGTCAAGATTGTTGGTGGGCTCATCTAAAAGCAAAATATCCGGGTTGCCGAACAGGGCCTGGGCCAGGAGCACACGCACCTTCTCACCGGCTTCCAGCTCCTTCATCTTTTTGTCGCGCAGCTCTTCACCGATACCAAGTCCGCTCAACAGGGTGGCCGCCTCAGACTCCACCTCATAGCCGTTCATCTCGGCGAATTCAGCCTCCAGTTCACCGCTACGGATACCGTCTTCTTCAGTGAACTCGCTCTTGGCGTAGAGCGCTTCGCGTTCCGCCATCACTTCGTGCAGGCGGGTGTGGGCCATGAGCACGGTCTCGGCCACCTTGTATTCGTCGAAAGCGAACTGGTCCTGGGCGAGTACCGCTATACGCTGCTTGGCGCCCACAAACACTTCACCATGGTCCGGGTCCATCTGACCGGCGAGGATCTTCAAAAAGGTGGATTTGCCGGCACCGTTGGCGCCGATCAGCCCGTAGCAGTTGCCCGGGGTGAACTTGATGTTGACGTCTTTGAATATGACGCGTTTGCCGTAGGAGAGGGCGATGTTTGAAGCGTGTATCATAATGGGTATCTCATAAAAAAGAATGAGCAGTCGTGGAGATCACGGCTGCTCAGGGTGCATTTGGTGATGTGAACTCGTTCTGGATTCTCAGGTCGTGGCCTGGCGAAGATAATAGTCATAGTCGCCCTCATAGACCCGCATTTCCCCGTGGTCGATCTCGAAAACCCGGTTGACCAGGGAGCGCAGGAAGTGGCGGTCATGGCTGACCAGGATGACGGTGCCTTCAAATTTCTGCAGCGCCTCCAGCAGCACCTCCCGGGAGAGGATGTCTAGGTGGTTGGTGGGCTCATCGAGCACCAGGAAGTTGAGCGGCCTTGACAGCAGGCGGGCCAGCACCACTCGGCTCTTTTCTCCGCCGGAGAGGTTGGCGATACGTTTGTCCACATCATCTCCCTGGAACAGAAACGCCGCCAGCAGGTTGCGGATGACGCCGATATTCTCCAGCGGCAGCAGTTCCTGCACTGACTCGAACACGGTGTGTTCCGGCTGCAATACATCCATGGAATGCTGGCTGAAGTAACCGGTGGTTACGCCGGCGCCCGTGACCACCTCACCGGAGGTTGGTTCGGTCTGACCGGTAATGACCTTTAACAGGGTCGACTTGCCTGCCCCGTTGACACCGACGAGGGCGATCTTCTCCAACCTGCGGATGGTGCCTGAGAGTCCGCTGAAGACCGGTTTGATCTCGTTGTTGACAGTAGTCCACTCCTTGGCGAGATCTTTCAGGTGCAGCACATCATCACCGCTGCGGGGCGGGATGGGGAAGTCGAACTTCATCACTTTCTGTTCGGGCGGCAGTTCGATGCGCTCGATTTTTTCCAGTTTCTTGATACGGGATTGTACCTGGGCGGCGTGGGAGACTCGGGCGGCGAACTTGGCGATAAACTCTTCTTCTTTCGCGAGCATCTCCTGCTGGCGACGGTAGCTTGCCAGCAACTGTTCGCGGCGAATCTCACGCTCCCGCAGGTAAAAATCATAATCGCCGCTGTAGGTGGTGGCCTGGCCGTTGGCGATTTCGATGATCCGGTTGACCACCCGGTTCATGAAGTCGCGGTCATGGCAGGTCATCAGCAGGGCACCCTTGTAGTCGCTTGCCAGCCATTCCTCAAGCCAGAGGATCGATTCTATATCCAGGTGGTTGGTGGGCTCGTCCAGCAGCAGCACATCCGGGTTGATGGTCAGAATCTTCGCCAGGGCGATGCGCATTTTCCAGCCACCGCTGTAGGTCTCAACCGGCAGGCCGAAGTCTTCCTCGGCAAAACCGAGCCCGGAGAGGATCACCTTGGCCCGGGAGTCGAGGTCATAGCCGCCGCGGTGTTCGAACATCTCGGTGATGGTACCGTAGCGTTCAAGCAGCTCCGCAAGTGCGTCATCGTCCATGGGTTCTGCCATCTGTGCTTCCATGGCTCGCATCTGGCGGCCCATTTCAACCACTTCGCCGGCGGCACTCATGACCTCTTCGAGCACGGTGCAGCCGCTCATTTCTCCCACATCCTGGGAGAAGTAGCCGGTAACGGTTTTCTTCGAGCAGGAAATCTCGCCTTTGTCCGGCTCCTCCTCGCCGGTTATGAGTCTGAAGACCGAGGTCTTGCCGGCGCCATTCGGACCCACGAGGCCGGTGCGGGTCTGGGGCAGAATCTGCAGGCTGGCATCACGAAAGAGGATCTGCGAGCCGAACTGTTTATAAATATTGTTGAGGTGTATCATGGATTGCGATCAAGCTGAAGTTGGCAAAAATGCCAGGGAAGGTACCACAGCGAGGAAGTGGGCGCAAGGCTTATCTAGGAACGGTATCTCGTGGATGCTTCGTTGAAATCGATCGAGAGGGGGATGGCCGGGGCAAGTGTTGTGCTGGTGAAACCAGAACAGGGAGTAGTGGGCCCAAGCCGTTCGGCAGGCCTGTTTCTCCCTGTTACCAATTGTTCATACGCCAGGCGTGGTCAATGATAGGCCGCAGTTGTGTACTTTTTTTGCAGCTAACCGAGCAGGATGAAGGCACAGACAGAATGTGCCAGACATGCGATACTCAGAAACAAAAAGGTAAGATGAACAAAATGCTTCGGTTTCATGACGACCCCTCCCCCCAAGGTGACGACGACTCCGACACCATGTGCGGTTGGGTACCATGAAGACGGTATACGACTCTTGCCGCTACATCGGGTCGGAATCTAGAATATGAATTGCTTCTCCACTACTCTCATATAACTCTTTCTCAATCCGGCAGAATCCGGATAGTGTGATTTTACCGCTCCAGTTCGTTCTGTCAATACGTGATTTGAGGGCATTTCCCTATTCAGAATATATGGTTGTGCTGAGCAATGTGCCACGTTACAGCGGTGTCGGCAGGGGATTTTTCGGGCTGAGTGGTTTGCCACGATCTGTTGCTGACGAAAAAGATAAAATGGTTCCGGTGGGTTAAGATACGTCATGCCAGGTTAAACCATTTTGCGGTAGCTGCCGCCGACTTTTTTCAGACACCTGGTGATCTCACCGAGGGTTGCATGACGTACGGTGTGCAGGAGTTCGCTGAAAATGTTTCCCCCGGCCAGCGCCACCTGCTCAAGTCGCTTCAGGTACTCGCCGCTTGTCTCCTTGTGCGCTTGCCTGAAAGCTCGGGTCCGCCTGATCTGGCGTTCCCAATCGGCGCTGGTGGGGCGGATGAGTTGCGCTGTCTCAGGGAGAGCCGCTTCTTCATGTACCGGCTGGAGGTAGGTGTTGAACCCGATAATTTTACGTGGCGGCAACTCACCTGCAGATGGCGGATACTTCTCCCACTCGTAACGCGCAGAACTTTCGGCGATGGAGTTGCGTTGGTAGCCCATTTCGGTGGCCGGGCCAACTCCGCCCAGTTGATCGATGCGTTCCAGTTCCTGGAGCACTTTCTCCTGCAGTTGCCGGGTTATCGACCGCAGCCCGTAGGAACCGGAGAGCAGGTTCTGGATAAAAAAGGCCTCTGCCTCTTCCTGCAGATAGTTTGGGATAAGCGTGGCCTGACGCACATATTTCTCACTGGGGGTGGTCATCGGTTCATCGGCGGAATCGACATGCAGGGAGTTGGTGCTGTTCAACAGGCCCAGATAGGCATGGTAGGTCTGGCGGATGGGGTTGAGGGTGTCCCACTCCGTGGCCTGCAGGGCCCGGCCTGAGGTCTGGGTGTGGAACTTGAACCTCTGGCTGCGACTGCTTGCCTTGTAACGGTCACGCATGGCGATAGCCCAGATCCGTCGGCAGACAGGGCCGTAGGCCAGCCACTCCACCTCGTGGGAGACCCGGAAGAAGAAACTGAGGCTGGGGGCGAAGGCGTCAATTGCCATGCCCCGCTTTAAAAAGTACTCCACATAGGTTAATCCGTTTGCCAGGGTGAAGGCGAGCTCCTGGGCCGGAGTCGCCCCTGCCTCCCCTATATGATAGCCGGAGATGGACATCGAGTAGTAGGAGGTGATCTCCTTTTCGATAAAGTGGCTCTGGATATCGCCAAGCATTTTCAGAGAGAAGTCGGTCTGGAAGATGCACTCGTTCTGGGCTTGCACCTCTTTTAAAATGTCCGCCTGGACGGTGCCGCGAAGCTTTTGGCAGGTCTGATGAAAGAAGTTTTCACGCTCGGTATCCGACATCGGGGCGCCGAGTTCGAACTCTTCTCTCTCCTGCTCGATTTCCGCTGCGGCCACAAAATACATGGCCAGGATTACCGGGGCGGGACCGTTGATGGTCAGCGAGGTCGAGATTGTCCTGATATCAAACCCTTTGAGAATGAGTTTCATGTCCTCATAGCTGTCAACAGACACTCCCCCTTCACCGATCTTGCCCATTGAGCTGGGGTCGTCATCGCTATCGTCCCCGTAGAGGGTGATGCCGTCGAAGGCGATGGACAGGCGCGGATTGGCAACGCCACGATTGAGCAGGTGCAGCCGCTGGTTGGTCTCCTCCGGCCCTCGCAGCCCGGCGAATTGCCGGGTCGTCTCACCGGCCGTTGGCAGGCGGTAGGGATAGATTCCGGTGGCAAAAGGGAAGGTCCCGGGTAAGCCCTCTTCAAGGAGAAAGCGCAAACTTTCTACCAGGTCCTCAGGGTCTGGCAGGGCGACCATGGGCAACCTGAAGTCATTGGCTGAAGAGGGCGTCTGACTGAGGCCGAATCTGCGCCCTGCCTGCAGGGAGGTCTGCTGCCATTGCTCATGCCAGCTCTCCAATAGCTGCCTGCAGTGGGGATCGAGTTGGGTAAGGCTCTGCGGGTCACGGCGCAGCAGGTCAAGCTGTTCTGCGGTCCACAGGTCGTAATCGCGCACATTCTTTGCCACCTCGGCCAGATAATTTCGGCGGCGATAGGGCACCAGTTCCATTTTCTTGGCATGCTCGAAGATGTTGACCGGTCCAAAGTCGGGCGCCTGCCAGCCGAGCCTGGTGCAGAGCGAGGCGAAGAAATGATCCATGCCCTTATCCCGGTGCACTTTGGCCAGTACCCCAAAGAGCTTGTCCTGGGCCTTTTCCGGGCCAAACATCATGCTGATTTCCTGGTAGGCCGCTTCTGAGCCGGCAAGATCGATCTTGTTGAGAACCACCATGTCAGCTTCCCTGAGCATCTGGTCCTTGGCCAGCTGCAGGCCGCTGCCATACTCCCTGGTCTTAATGCAGAGGGTGAGATCTGCCGCCAGCGGCGTAAGATCGAGCCCTGCCTGACCGACCCCGGGGGTCTCGACCATGACCAGGTCATATCCGTCTTCGAGGCAAAGCCGGGCCATCACTGGCAGAGCACCATTCAGTGAGACATAGGCACTGCCGGTGGCGAGCGAACGCATGAAGACGTTGGGAATATAGATGTGATTCATGCGTACCCGGTCGGCCAGAAATGCGGAGGTACCCTCCGAGCTGACAGTGGTCGGGTCGTTGGCGAGAATCGCAATTCGTTTTGCGGGCAGATGGTTTTGAAAGCGAAAGATCAGCTCATCGATAATGGTTGATTTGCCGGCCCCGCCATCACCAGTAATGACCACCAGCCGAGTGTTGCTGCCAGTGCCGAGCCGGGGTGGGGAAGCTGTTTCGGTATGGCGGGCCGCAAGATCAGCCAGGGTCAGGGCCACAGGCAGGGGGGCAGGAGTGGGGGCGGTGAATCCCGCGAGCTGCCTGTCGATTGTCTGCACCATGTCGTTTGCCACCTCAGCAAGAGGAATGCCTGGCAAGTATATGTTGGAGATACCTTTAGCTTTAAGCGATTGGGCCTCTTCTGCGGTTATGGTGGCCCCGCCGCCGCCGAAGAGGCAGACCGGCCGGAAGCAGCGTTTGTCGACTTCTGCGGCCAGATGTTCGAAGAATTGCATATGTCCGCCGTTGTAGGAGGCTATGGCGATAGCGTGGACGTCCTCCTGCATGGCGGCCGTGCAGATATCTTCGGCGGCCATATTAAAGCCGGTATAGATGATTTCGATCTCCCGCGGATGCGTTAAAAGGGCCTTGTTGAGGGCCAGTATCGAGGCATCGTGGCCGTCGTAGTGGGCCACTGCGGTGAGAATCCTGATCGGCGGGGTAGCTTGTGGATCCATGGGGTTCTCCACTTTTTTCATTGCTTTTCTAATTTGTTAGCGGGTACTCTCTCAATGTCCCAGTTGCTCGTGGGGCGTGTATCGAATAACTTTATAGCCGATAGGGTGTAATCTACTGATCAGTCTGGATAACTGTTGCGTGCGCCAAGTTCGTTACAGGAGGTGGTATGGGCGAAAAATCATTTCAGGACTACTATCCGGAATCCCTGCAGCATTGTTACGGTTGCGGCCCCAAAAACCCGGACGGCCTGCAGATACGCAGTTTCTGGGAGGGGGAAGAGTCGGTGGCCCGATTTTTACCCAGGGAATATCACCTCGCTTTTCCCGGTTATGTCTATGGCGGACTGCTCGCCTCGCTGATCGATTGCCACTGTATCGGCACCGCTGCTGCGGCGGCATACCGGGAAGAGGGGAGAGAACCGGGGGCTTCGCCCGCTTTCCGGTACGTGACCGGCTCATTGCAGGTTGACTATCTGGCCCCGACACCTCTTGGTGAAGAGTTGGTCATCAGGGCCAGAGTAGAAGAAATCAAGGGAAGAAAGACCATCGTCAGCGCCCGGGTCATCGCTGCAGGCCAGGTCACCGCCAAGGGTCGTGTGGTTGCGGTGCGCATGCCCGAGCATCTGCAACCCGACGATATGTAATTCCCGCCCGGTACCTATAAAATCGACCAACGTCTGGTCGCCATGACCCGCAACAGCCGTTCCCTGGCATACTCGTCGGCAGCCATCCTGAGCGGGATCGAGCGCTGTTCGGCTCGCCGCAGTATCTCCCTGGTGTTAGCCTTGAGGGTGTGCTCGATCCTGGCCATGGCCTGCAGTTCACCCGCACCCCTATATTCGGTGGCGGCGCAGATCACCCCGCCCGCGTTGACGATGAAATCCGGCAGACAGTAGACTCCCTGCTGGTGGAGATACAGCTCCGCCTCGTCGGTACAGGGGATATTGGCCCCCTGGGCAACGATCTTTGTTTGCATGCGGCTGACGTTTTCCGCATTAATCACATCTGGGCGGGCGGCCGGAATCCAGATGTCGCATGGAATTGCCAGGAGCTCATCAGGGTCTATCGATTCCGCCTGTGCATAGTGCGAGACTCCCTGCCCGCTGTCTTTCAGGGTGCCGAGTGCTCTGATGTCGATACCTTCGGGGTTGGCGATCGCCCCCCCTGAATCGGAGACCCCGACCAGCACCGCCCCTTTTTCCGCCAGAAACTGCGCAACGTGCCTGCCCACCGCACCATACCCCTGGACCACGAAAGTGGCGCCGGAAAGGTTGAGTCCGCAATGTTTGGCGGTGACCCTGATGGCATGGAACAGGCCCCAGCCGGTGGCGCCTATCTCATCTAAGGGAATACCGCCCAGTTCCGTTGGTTTGCCTACCACCCGCGGTACCTCGTCGTGGATCCAGGCCATGCACTCCTCGTTGGTCCCCATATCCGGTGCCAGCACGTATTCCTTGATATCCCTCAGGCTGTTGGCCAGCGCCCGTATGATCAGCTCCTTTTTCTCCTTGTCCATCTTGGGGTCGCCTGAGACCACAACCTTGCCGCCGCCGTGTGGCAACCCGGCAGAGATGTTTTTCAGGGTCATGGCCCGGGCCAGCCGGAAGCACTCCTTGACGCTCACGTCTTCCGCCATCCGGATACCGCCTATCGAAGGCCCGGCTGCCACGTTATCCACCACCAGGGTTGCTTTCAGTCCTGCCTTGGGTTCATAAACATGGAGAATCTTGGCAGGTCCCAACTCATCTGCAAAGCGAGCAAGTTCATCCATACGGGTCACCTCCAGGTAACGGTTATCTGCAGCCTGCAGTGTGTCAACAGGCCTTAGCTGCGTTTTTTGGGCAGCATGTGGGTGGGGCTGCCCTGAAAGATCTCTGCTGCTTCCCCTTCTGTTTCGCTCAAGGTCGGGTGGGGATGCAGGCTCAGGGCCATATCCTCGGCCAGTGCTCCCAGTTCTATGGCCAGTACCCCCTCCGAGATCAGGCCCTCGGTATCCCTGCCGGTGATGCCGATCCCTAGAATCCTGCCCTCTTCCGGATCGGCAATTATCTTGGTCAAGCCTTCGGTTGAGCCCATGGTGTTGGCCCGGCCCGAATATTTCCAGGGGAATTTTTCCACCGCCACAGGGATGTTATTCGCCTTGGCCTGTTCTTCGGTCAGGCCACACCAGGCTATCTGCGGATCGGTATAGACCACCGCCGGAATGGCACGGACATCAAACGAAGAGTTGATGCCGGCGATGACCTCCGCCGCCACCCTCCCTTCACGGGTTGCCGTGTGGGCCAGCATCATGCCGCCGGCCACGTCGCCGACGGCGAAAATATTGGTTTCAGCGGTGCGCTGCTGTTCATCCACCTGGATGTAGCCGCGTTCATCCACTGCCACGGCGGTATGTTCTAGACCCAGTTCCCGGGAGGCAGGTTCTCGGCCCATGGCTACCAGGACCCGGTCAAATTGCCGGGTTTGATCACCATCAGGTGTGGCAAACCGCACCGTGACCCGGTCGCCCAGCTCCTCGAGTTCTGTTATCCTGGTATTGAGGTGGATTTCGCCAAAGAGTTTGGAGAGCTGGTGTTGGAGCGGGGCCACCAGGTCTGCATCCACACCCGGCAGGAGTCGGTCCTGCACTTCCGCCAGGCTCACCCGGCTGCCTAGTGCCGCATATACCGTGCCCAGCTCCAGACCCACGTAGCCGCCGCCGATGATGAACAGCTCCTCCGGGATATCGCTGAGCTCCAGTGCCCCGGCCGAACTCATTATCCTGCTGCCGGCGCCGGGAGCGGTACCGGGAAAGCTGACGGGACTGGACCCGGTGGCGATGATGGCGTGGTCGAACCGTACCCGGCTGACCTCAGCGCCGTCGATCTTTACCGCATTGGCATGTTCAAAACGGGCGGTGCCGGAGACGAGCTGGACCCCGCGTTTATTGCTCAGGTTGACCAGGCCGTCCGCCATGTTGTTGATGACCTGCGCTTTCCACGCCTGCATCGCCGCAAGATCAATCTCGGGTTCACCGAACGTGACTCCCATGGAGGCTGCTCGTCTGGCATCGAGAATCAGTTCCGCCAGAAACAGATAGGTCTTGGAGGGGATACAGCCATGGTGCAGGCACACTCCGCCCGGTTTGGGGCGAGGATCGATGAGTGCCACATCAAGCCCCAGGTCGGCTGCGCGAAAGGCCGCTCCGTAACCGCCGGGGCCGCTGCCGATGATTGCCACATCAACTTTCATCTCCATGTCACCCATTACCATATCCGGCTCCTTGCAGAAAAAGTGATTAGATCATCGAGATCAGTAGTTCATCCGGGTCTTCCAGGGATTTGATGATAACCTGCAAAAAGCGGATGGCATCCGCCCCATCGGCTACCCGGTGGTCAAAGCAGAGCACGATGGGCATCTGCAGTCGTGGAACGATCTGCATTTCGGTGTCTTTGGTAATGACCGCAGGCTGCATCCTGGCTTGGCCAAGGCCAAGGATGGCTATCTCAGGGTGGTTGATGATCGCTGAGAAATGACTGCCGCCGATGGCACCGGCGTTGGTTATGGTGAAGGTTCCGCCGATCATCTCCTCCCGGCTCGACTTGCGTTCCCGGGCACGGGTGATGGCCTCATGCAGTTCCACGGACAGTTCCTTTATGCTCTTGCGGTCCACATCGCGGATTACCGGCACCATCAGACCGTGTTCGGTGTCCACCGCCACCCCGATATGAAAATATTTCTTGATGATGATCTCCTGGTTGGCCAGGTCCAGGCTGGCATTGAAATGGGGGTAGGCCTTGAGGGCCGTGGCCACAGCCTTGAGCGCGAAAACGGTCATGGTCAGGCGGCCGCCGTTTGCCCGAATCTCATCCTTGTGTCGCCTCCGGAATTCCTCCAGGCGGGTGATATCCACCACATCCTGGCAGTTGACGTGGGGGATCTGCGACCAGGAGGCGGACATGCGGACGGCGGTGGCGCGCCGTATCGAGCGAAACGGCTGTTTTTCAATCGGGCCGAACTGGCTGAAGTCGGGTAGGGGTGCCACCGGTAAAAATGGTGCAATCTGCTCGGCCGCCGTCTGGGGCACAACCTCCTTTTGCTCAAGCGGAGGAGGACTGCCCGATTGCGCATAGTTTTCCACATCTTCTCTGGTGACAATGCCGTTGGCCCCGCTTGGTTGCACCAGGTGAAGGTCAACCCCGAGCTCCCTGGCCAGCCTCCTGGTTGAAGGGGCGGCGGGAACCGGCCGTCCCGGGCGATGAGCAGGCGGAGCAATGACTGGCTCAGCCGCCTGTTCCGTGGTTGACTGCAGACGTTCCTGTCCGGCGCGAGGGGCAGGCGTTTCCGTGTCTTCCGCTTCCCCGCCGAAAGTGATCAGCACATCTCCGACTTTGGCTATTTCTCCTACCCTGGCGTGCAGTTCTGTGACCGTGCCGGTGACCGGGGAGGGGATCTCCACCGCGGCTTTATCGGTCTCTACCTCCAGGATCAGCTCGCCCTCCTGTACTTTTTGTCCCACGGTTACGGCCACGGCCAGAATTTCCGCTTCATGAACTCCTTCACCCAGATCAGGCAACCGAAATGATGAGGTCATATGTGCTCCAGATTTAGATGTTCAGTGTGGCCCGAGCAGCCTCGAGGATGCGCTTTACATCGGGCATATAGGCTTTTTCCCTGCTGAAGTAGGGGATGACGATATCGTAGCCCGTGACGCGGACAAGCGGCGCTTCGAGATAGTAGAATGCTCCTTCCATCAGCCGGCTGATGATCTCGGCGCCAGGCCCAAAACTGCGGGGTGCTTCGTGGATAATCACTGCTCGGCCAGTCTTCTTGATGGACTCGATCATTAGGCTGTCGTCTAAAGGAGAGATGGTCAGCAGATCGATGACCTCCGCCTCAATTCCCTCCTGCTCCAGCTGGCCGGCAGCCTCCATGGTGGGGGGAATCATCGCTCCGTAGGCGATCATGGTCAGGTCATCGCCTTGGCGAATGCACTGGGAACGGCCTATTTCCATCAGCTCCTCGGCCTCGGGCACTTCCTCGCGAAAGGCGCGGTAAAGGGCCTTGGGTTCATAAAAGATCACCGGGTCCGGATCGCGGATGGCAGCGGCCAGCAGCGCTCTGGCGTTTCGGGGACTGGATGGGATCACCATCTTCAGCCCAGGAGTGTGTGCCCAGTACGCTTCCCGGCTTTCCGAGTGATGCTCCAGGGCCCTGACGCCGCCGCCATAAGGGGCGCGCATGACCATGGGTACGGTGAGTCTGCCCCGGGTGCGCCACCGCATCCGGGCGGCGTGATTTTCTATCTGGTGAAAATTCTGATAGGCAAAGCCGGAAAATTGTATTTCGCAAACAGGCCTGAGACCATAGACGGCCATGCCGACGGCCATGCCGGCGATGGCTGCCTCCGCCAGCGGGGTGTCTATGACTCGTTCGGGGCCGAATTCATCTATCAGGGTGTCCGTTACCCGGAAGACACCGCCGTCGGGGCCCACATCCTCACCGAGGATGAGTACGCTGTCATCCCTGGTCATCTCCTGTTTCAGGGCCAGGTTAAGGGCCTGCACCATTGTCATCTTAGCCATGGCGTCCCTCCTTCTGTCCTTTGGCGCTTGCCTGTTTTGCCAAATACTTGGTCACTTCCTCCTTTTGCCTGGCGATAGGGGCAGGCAAGCTCTCGAAAACATGGTCGAACATCTCCAGCGGGTCGCATGGCCCGGCCATCTGCTGTTCCGCCTTGTGGATTGCTGTCTGGATCTGGTCAAGCACTGCGGACTCTATTTCCGCGCAGCCGGCATCGTCAAGAAAACCCTTTTGCCGCAGGTAGCCTTCAAACCTGCTGATGGGGCATTTCTGCCGCCACTGTTCGACCTCTTCCTCTGAGCGGTAGCGTTTGGGGTCATCGGCGGTGGTGTGCATCATCACCCGGTAGGTGACGCATTCGATCAGGGTGGGTCCGCCGCCGTTGCGTGCCCGCTCCACCGCTTCCGCCGTGGCGGCGTAGACCGCAAGCACGTCATTGCCGTCAACCTGGATCCCTGGCATGCCGTAGGCCAGGGCCTTCTGGGCTATGGTGCCGGAACGGGTCTGCTGTTTCAGGGGGATAGAGATAGCCCACTGGTTGTTCTGGCAGATGAAGACCACCGGAACCTGATAGACGGCAGCACAGTTTAAGCCTTCGTGAAAATCGCCCTCTGAGGTGGCCCCGTCGCCGAAGTAAGTCATGACAATGTCACCCCTGTTCCTGTACTTTGCAGCATAGCCGACTCCCGTGGCATGGAGAATCTGGGAGCCGACCGGCACCGCCATGGGCAGATCCTTCTGGTGATCCGGGATGATGGTGCCTTCATTGAAGCCGTTGTAATAGAGCAACACGCTCTCCAGCGATCTGCCGCGCCATATTTCCGCTGCGGTTTCGCGAAAAGCTGGTACCAGCCAGTCGTTCTCCTTCAGGTGGACGATCGAGCCCATCTGAGCAGCCTCCTGGCCCTTGATGGGCGGGAAGGTGCCGATCCTGCCCTGGCGCTGCAGGTCGAGCATTCTTTCATCAAATCGTCGGCCTAAGAGCATGGCCCGGTACAGTTCCAGCAATCGTTCCCGGGAAATTTCGGGTTCGAGCGCAACATCGACCTCTCCATGCTCATTGAGGATGGCAAGATGTTCCAGGGACTCCTTTATCTCGATGGGGGTGCGTGGCATGGCGACTCCGGTATTGTGAGGGGTTTTCCGGCCACGGGACGGCAGAATCTGGGTTGCCCGAGTTGCCGGAACATATCCCTAAGTATTTGTATATTAAACGATCCTATCTGAAGTATACCTATGGTCAGCAGAATAGCAAATAGACCAAAACAAGAGGTTAGGGTGGCCCTTGTGTGGGGGAGGGGGAAAACGCATCTGCCTGAAAAGAGCAGTGGGGGAGACACGGTCGCTGGGAGTGACGGCTTCTCTCGTGTTGGATCCATCTGTGGAGCTGTCCTCGATGGTTTTCATTGGAAAGACTTGACCTGAGCAGTAACAGCCCCGTATATATACAAGTTATCCCGCATAGAGTAAGGCGGTATTGGCATGTGGGTTCAAGCTGCAGCGGCAATGAGGGAGATGGAGCTCAAAGAGATCTGTTGAAACGGTATGTTGCAGAACCTGGTCTCACCAAAGCAGGACCAGCGTGCTGCCGCAAAAAGCGTTTCAGCCATGTAATCGGGAGAGTGTTATGGTTTATCTGGTTGTCATCACCTGTCTGTGGGCGTTTTCATTCAGTCTTATCGGGGTCTATCTGGCAGGTCAGGTGGATTCGTACTTTGCAGTGCTGACACGGGTTCTGCTGGCCGCACTGGTTTTTCTGCCCATGCTGCGCAGGATCCCCATGCATCTTGCTGTGAAATTCATGGCCCTGGGCGCGGTGCAGCTGGGGCTGATGTATGTGTTCTACTACAAGTCCTTCCTGTTGTTGTCAGTTCCTGAAGTACTTGTCTTTACAATTCTTACACCGGTTTATGTGACCTTGATCTACGACCTTATGCAAGGTCGGTTCAGCAGCCGTTACCTGGTCAGTGCCGTCTTGGCGGTGATCGGGGCGGCGATAATTCGTTACAACGCGGTGGGCTCCGACGTCCTGTTGGGCTTTCTGGTTGTACAGGGGGCCAATGTCTGTTTCGCACTCGGCCAGGTCGGCTACAAGGTGGTTCTGGAGCGCAACACCATCAACCTCCCCCAGCGGGCCGTGTTCGGCTATTTCTATCTCGGCGCCCTGGTAGTGGCAACCTGCTCCTGGCTGCTGATGGGCAATCCTGAAAAACTGCCTGTCACAACAACGCAGTGGGGAGTGCTTGTCTATCTGGGCATCGTTGCCTCCGGGCTCGGCTATTTTCTCTGGAACAAGGGCGCCACCATGGTTGATGCCGGAACCCTGGCGATCATGAACAATGCGTTGGTGCCGGCCGGTCTCATCGTCAACCTGGTGATCTGGAATCGGGAGGCGGACCTGCTTCGGCTCGCCCTCGGCGGCGGAGTGCTGCTGCTCTCCCTGTTTTTCCACGAGCACTGGGCGAAAACGAGAAATACGGAACTTGCCTGATTCTGCTGTTCCTGCCTGTCGCCGGCGTTCAGTGCCGGCCTCTCTGACGACAACAGCCCGTCCCTGAGGAATCCTGATGGATGGGCTGTTCTGCCTGTAACGAAAAAATAATTCGACGCCACATGAGGTCATTCTTATGATAGGATTTAAGTGAGGAGCTGCAGCGCTTTCAGGCGAGTTTTTTTCTCTGTGCAGTCCTGAATCTTCTTGCTGAATACCTATTACGAGTTGACATCATGATCATATTCTTCACCAGCGTTGCCGTGCTCATCCTGGGCTACCTGATTTATGGTGCGTTCATCGACAGGATATTTGGTGCAGATGTAAAGAGGAAAACCCCGGCCGAGACCATGCAGGACGGGGTTGATTACCTCAAGCTTCCTCCCTGGAAAATCTTTCTCATTCAGCTTCTGAACATAGCAGGGCTCGGCCCGATTTTCGGACCAATCCTGGGCGCCCTCTACGGACCGGTGGCGCTGATCTGGATTGTGCTGGGCGCCATCTTTGCCGGCGCAGTCCATGACTACTTTTCCGGTATGCTCTCGGTGCGGTATAACGGGCAGAGCGTTCCGGACGTGGTCGGCCATAATCTCGGTCAGGTCTTCAAGCAGATAATGCGTGGCTTTTCGGTAATCCTGTTGATTCTGGTAGGGGTGGTCTTCTTCCTGGGGCCTGCCGAACTGCTGCAGAACCTGACCGGAATCAATGTCAAGGTGTTGATCGCCATCATCCTGGCCTATTATTTCCTGGCAACGATACTGCCCATCGACAAGATAATCGGCAGGGTATATCCGATATTCGGGGCGGTACTGATCTTTATGGCGGTTGGCCTGATGACCATGCTCATCGCCAAGGGGTATGAATTTTATCCCCAGAGAACCTTGGAAAATGTCAATCCGCAAAATCTTCCTCTCTGGCCGCTGATGTTTATTACCATCGCCTGTGGCGCGGTGAGCGGCTTTCATGCCACCCAATCACCGATGATGGCCCGTTGCCTGCCCAATGAAAAATATGGTCGCGGTGTTTTCTACGGCTCAATGATTGCCGAAGGCATCATCGCCCTGATCTGGTGTACCCTGGCGATCTCCTTTTTTCACACGCCGGAGATGCTGAACAAGGTGCTCGGTGAAGGTGGCCCGGGACTTGTGGTCAATCAGGTCTCCACCACGCTGCTTGGTCCGTTTGGTGGGGTTTTGGCCATTATCGGCGTGGTGCTGCTGCCTATCACCTCCGGGGATACGGCCTTTCGAAGCGCCCGCCTGATTATTGCCGATACCTTCAAACTTTCCCAGGTGGAACCTCTCAAACGGTTGTTGGTTGCGGTGCCGCTCTTTGGAGTCGGCTTTGTCATTTCGCTGTCGGATTTCGGGCTCATCTGGCGTTACTTCGGTTGGGCAAACCAGACCCTGGCGACAGTGGTGCTCTGGACCGCTGCAATGTATCTGTTGAAAAATGGGAAGTTGCATTGGATTGCCAGCATTCCTGCGACGTTTATGACGGTTGTTGTCGCTACCTTTCTTGCAAACGCTGGCATTGGTTTTGGCCTGCCGATGAATGTCTCCACCTCAATAGGTCTGGGGGTGGCGTTCATTGCTGTCGTGGCCTTTTTTACTGCAGCGAGAAAGTTGAGACTCCGGGGTAAGGAGTTAGGCGAACCAGATTGAAATCATGACTTTTTTAATAAGAGCCTCCTCCTTGCAAGTGGTTGTGTCTACAGACCATAAAGGGTGACTGGGATGAAGAAGGCTGCCATATCTGTTCTTGTGCTCTGGCTTTTTGCCTGCCAGTGGTCTGTAGTGGCCTCGGCGAACGATTACGCCGGCCAATGGCTGGGGACCATCGTCGATTCCATCAACATGTGTGAGGGATTGGGCAAGGCAGAGCCCGGTGACTACAAATTGACGATCATTCAGGAGGGTGTGGACATTACCATCATGGATAACGTGCAACAGCACCCGTACACCGGGGTGATCAGCCCGGAAAAACCGCTTGAGGTGTTCGTCCAGGGAACCTATGTCGTACATGGTGGCTACATCAGCGAACTAGTCACCATTCATTTCACCGACGAGACCAGGGGAGAAGGCGAGTCGGTCTGGCGTTGGTCGGACGGGTACCATGGTTGCGGAGGGCGGTTTTCATTTGTTCTGACGAGAATACGGCCATATCGCTGAGCGAGGCCGGCCGAAGAGACCGGAGAGGGGGGATCGGCAAAATCGTTTGAAATATTGACGGGTACTCCGTGGAGTTCAAAACAGAGTATCACAGATTGTCCACCCTTTTTTGCATGTACCATGAAGATATTAACCGGCCGGTAAATTTAACAGAAAACTCATAAATCAGAGGCCGATTGTGGAGAGCAACTTCGTAAGTATTCTAACTCATGGGAAAAGCAACCATAACAATTTCCTAATAAATGTCACACTGTGTCACTTGTGATGCGACGTGTGTTTTGTGTTTAACAATATGAAAGAGTGTGCTTTTGCACGGTTTGTGGAGGGCGGATTCGGGTGTCAGGGCGTTGTCGTTCGCAGCAGCCGGGTGTGCTTGATTTTTAGATGACGGACGTATATTCATCTCGGCGACAGGATGATCTGTCTCTAACACATTCGTAAACAAGGAGAACATACGAAATGAAAAAAATAGCTTTGTGTGCACTTGCAGTCCTCTGCCTTGTCACGGTGTCCACAGTTCAATCGGCGTTCGCCAATATCCGTCTCGTCGGTTCAGGCGCCAGTTTCCCTGCACCTTTATATTCAATCTGGTTTCAGCAGTTCAGTAGAGCCAATGATGATATTCAGGTGAACTACCAGTCCAAAGGTTCCGGTGCCGGAATCCGTGACTTCCAGAATGGTGTGGTTGATTTCGCAGCCAGCGATGCCGCAATGAGCCAGGAGGAGATGGCGGTGGTTGAGGGCGGCGTCCAGCTGCTGCCCATGACCGCCGGGGAGGTAGTGCTTGCTTACAACCTGCCTGAGGTAAGTGAACTCAAGCTGCCGCGGGAAGTGTATCCGGCGATCTTTTTAGGCCAGATCAAAAAGTGGAACGATCCGCAAATTGCCGAGGCCAACCCTGGAGTTGAGCTGCCGGATCTGGACATCACCGTGGTCACCCGCGCCGACAGCTCCGGTACCACCTATGTATTCACCAAGCACCTGAGCACCATCAACGAAGAGTTCAAGGCCGGTCCGGGTACAGGAAAATCAGTTAACTGGCCGAGCGAGGCAAAGCTGGTGCGATCGCCCAAAAACGATGGTGTCACGGCGACCATCAAGCAGACTCCGGGTGCCATTGGCTACATCGAGATGGGCTTTGCCCGCATGGCCAAGCTCACTATGGCGGTACTGCAGAATAAGGAAGGTGAGTACGTACCAGCAGGCGGCGAGGGCGGCATGAAGGCCCTGGCCAGCGTCGAGATCCCGGAAGACATGATCGTCTGGGCTTCCGATCCGGCCGGCAAGGAATCCTATCCCATCGTGACCTACACCTGGATGATCTTTCACAAGAAGTATGACGATCCCCAAAAGGCGGAGGCGCTCCGCAAGATGGTTGAATACTGCCTTGATGAGGGCCAGAAAGTATCAGAGAGGGCTGGATACATTCAACTGCCTGCCAATGTGGTTGAGCGTGTCCGCGAAGCTTCTAAAAATATCCAGTAACTCTGGCCTGGATACTTTTTCAGTACCCTTGAGGCGGGCTTTGCCCGCCTCACAAAACGTAAACGAACATGTCCCATCATCCAGATCCCGATACCGCAGTTACGACCTCCTTGTCGCGACCGCCGTCAAAGGGAGATATACTTTTTGATAAATCTTTTCGCTGGTTGACCCTGGCCTTCACCTGGGCGACCATCTTTTTGCTCGGTTATATCGCCTTCAAAATCGGCGGCCAGGCGTTGCCGGCAGTCGCTCAGTACGGTCTTACATTTCTCACCACCACCACCTGGGATGTCAACGCCGGCCAATTCGGCATTCTGCCTGAAATCTGGGGGACCCTCTACAGCTCGTTTCTCGCTCTTATCTTTGGCGGCTTCTTTGGCGTGAGCGTTGCCATCTTTCTCACCCAGGATTTTTTGCCCAGAAGTGTGGAGCTGGTCCTCAAAAACCTCATTGAATTGCTGGCGGCCATTCCCAGTGTCGTTTATGGGCTCTGGGGAATTTATGTCCTGATTCCGCTGATCAGGCCGTTGGCCGAGTCCTTGCACACCACCTTCGGCTGGATTCCGTTTTTTTCTACCAGCTTAAGCGGGCCGGGTATGTTTCCGGCAGCCATTGTACTCTCCATCATGATCTTGCCAACAGTTGCCGCCATCTCCCAGGATGCCTTGCGGTCAATCCCGCACAAGACCAAGGAGGCTGCCTTTGGCATGGGGACCACCCGTTGGGAGGCTATTCTCAGGGTCATGCTGCCCACCGCCTCCGGTGGGATCTTCGGGGCGCTGGTGCTCGGCTTTGGTCGGGCTCTCGGCGAGACTATGGCACTGGCCATGCTGGTTGGTAACTCAAACCAGATCAGTCTCTCGGTGTTTGCCCCGGCCAATACCCTGGCCGCACTGCTCGCCCTGAATTTTCCGGAAGCGGGCCCGCATGAGGCTTCTGTGCTCATGTATGCGGCCTGTGTCTTGCTGCTCATCACCCTGCTGGTGAACATTGCCGGTGCGGCGCTTATCACCTATATGGGGCCTGGAGGGAGAAAATGAGCGATTACAAAAAACAGGAGATCTTACCCAATCTGGAGCGGCAACCGTTTGAGCCGCGCGCCCTGAAGTCCATCGTTCTGAGCACAATTACGGTCATTTGTGCGGTGATCGCCATTATCCCCCTTTTTTCCGTTCTCATCATGCTGCTCTATCGGGGTGGCAAGAGACTGAAACTAGAGGTGTTCTATTCCTTGCCGCCCACCGCTTTCGATCTGGGCGGCGGTTTTGGCAACGCCATTCTCGGCACCCTGTTTATGGTCGGTGTCGGTGCCTTGATCAGTGTTCCCTTCGGGGTACTGGCGGCGATATTTCTCGCTGAGTTGGGACCCTACAGTAAAGTGGCCAGGGTGGCGAGATTCTGCGCCAAGACCATGACCGGTCTGCCATCCATTCTGGCGGGTGTTTTTGCCTATGCGGCGGTGGTCCTTGTCATGGGCACCTATTCCGCCTGGGCCGGTGGTATTGCCTTGTCGCTGTTGATGATCCCGGTGGTGATGCTGACCACGGAAGAGGCGATCAAGATGGTGCCGGAACCCATGAAGGAGGCAGCCTTCGGCATGGGCTGTACCCAGGCACAATCCATGACGAAAGTGATTTTGCCCGTGGCATTGCCGAGTATCATCACCGGCGTGGTGCTGGCCGTGGCAAGGGCTGCTGGCGAGACAGCCCCGCTGCTTTTTACCGCGCTGTTTAGCGACTACTGGCTACGGGCCAATGAGCCCACCGCTTCGCTGGCGGTATTGATTTACAACTATTCGGGGATGCCGTTTGAAAACCAGATTGAGCTTGCCTGGGCGGCATCTCTGGTTCTGGTGCTGCTTGTATTCATCTTGAATATGATCAGCCGAGCTATCGGCAGACGCACAAGAATTAAATAACGATTTCAACCATTACTTTAAGACTCGTAGAAGTATGAATCTTACACAGGCACCAACAGCAGGCGATATTTCCAAGCAGTCGGAGAGCATAGTGCTCGATTGTCAGGCTGAAAAAATATATTACGGTGATTTTCTCGCCGTGCGCAGCAGTCATGTACCGATCCGTAAAAATCAGGTGACCGGTTTTATCGGTCCTTCCGGTTGCGGCAAGAGCACGGTACTCAAGAGTATCAACCGCATGAACGACCTCATCAGGGGCTTTCAGTTCTATGGGAAAGTACAGTTTCATGGCGTGAACATATATGACAAGAAGGTCGATCCGGTCTCCGTTCGCCGCAATATCGGCATGGTTTTCCAGCAGCCAAACCCGTTTTCCATGTCAATATATGAAAATGTCGCCTTTGGCCTTCGACTGAGCAGATTCAAGGGCGACATGGATGAGAAGGTGGAGAAGGCACTTCGGGGTGCAGCCCTCTGGGATGAGGTGAAGAACAAGCTGAAAAGCAATGGGCTCTCCCTGTCCGGCGGCCAGCAGCAGCGCCTCTGCATTGCCCGGGCCATAGCCACCGAACCGCAGGTTTTGCTCATGGACGAACCCTGTTCGGCGCTTGACCCCATCGCCACCAGGCAGATCGAGGAGTTGATGCATGAGTTGAAAAAGCATTTTACCGTCGCCATCGTCACCCACAATATGCAGCAGGCGCAGCGTGTGGCAGATCAGACAGCTTTTTTTGCGGTGGATATTTCCCATGGTGGCCGGACAGGTTACCTGGTGGAGATGCGTCCCACTATGGAGCTGTTTGAGGATCCCCAAGAAGAGCTTACCAAAGAGTATCTCCACGGTGAATTCTCCTGATCCCAGGAGGTGTCTACTATGAGAAGGCAGTTGCGGAAGCTATTGGTGTCTTGTGTTGCCGCTATAACGATGGGCTTGGCCGGGCCGGCAGTGGCACGTGACGCTCTTCCCAGAGACGCTGACGTCATAGGGGTCGGTAAAGAGACTTCAGCCCAGCTCTTTCAGTATTTCATGCAGCAGTATGGGAGAGTTGATACTGAGACTACGTTCTATTTTTATCCGCTTGATCAGCATGAGGGTGTTGAAAGGTTTACCAAAGGGCGCGCCGATTTTCTGGTGCTCGATTCCGGTCAGACGGATTATGCGCCCCCCGAGCTGGTGGAGAAACTGACCATGGTCCCAGTAATTGCCAACGCCGTCGTGCTGATCTATAACCTGCCGGGTCTCGAGGGTGATCTCCGGTTGAGCAGGGAAGTGTATGCTTCCATCTTCACCGGCGAGATAACAGTATGGAATGATGAACGAATAGCGCGTCTTAATCCAGGGGTGGAACTGCCGGAACTTGAGATAACCACGGTTCATCGCAGTGAGCCATCGCACACTACCCTGATATTTACCCGGCACCTGAACCGTGTCAGCGACAGCTGGCAAAAAAGCGGTATCGGGTTCGGGGTCAGCGTGGATTGGCCTGGCACTTCCATGGGCGATCGCAGAAATGCCGGGGTCGCCATGAAGGTACAGCGCTCCCATGGCAGCATCGGCTATGTGGATTTCAGCACGGCCAAGAGAGGAGGGCTGTCCATGGCGATCCTGGAAAACAGCAGCGGCGTATTTATTGTTCCCTCAGCTGAGACGACCACCCTGACCATTGCCAATCTGTCCGTCACTGCTCTTAGCGACCTGATTGATCGCATCGATGACCCGCCCGGCAACACTTCCTATCCCATAGTGGCCTGCAGGTGGGTTGTGGTCCCAACCCATCCAGTGGACCGCAGCAAGTCGGCAAAGATCACCTCTTTCATTGAGTGGATACTCACTGACGGGCAGAATAGCCTGCTTGAGTTTGGCTACAGCCCGTTGCCGGAAAATGTTCGCGCTATGGCTTATAAGGAGTTGGAACGGGTAGAATAGCTCAGCTTTCCACCATATTCGATAAGCATATCCTCTTGTTCTGGCACTGTAGGGATGCAAACAACGCAGTCAGTTGTCTTCCTTTTTCCATTTTTTCTAGAACGAAGGATGCGTTACCATATCAGGAAGAGCATCTTTACCAGTCAGATGACCATCTCTGTGGAATGGTACGCATAGGATTCTGTTAACACCGATGGCCAAAAAACAGTTTCAACTCAATCTGGAAGAGATCGAGTGGTCCCTTCTCAATGTTCAGAAAAATTTCAACAAGATTAATGAGACACTTCTCATGCGCCGTGAAGTGTTGGCAGATGTCATCCTGGAAAATATGCTGGCGGGCTACAGTTACCTGGATTTCCACCTGGAAAAGGGAGCAAATATCCTCAGCAAGCATGAACTGAATCATCTGCTGGAACTCAATCATATCGTGCTCTGTGGACCAGATCCGAAAAAACGTAAGGATTACGAACACCACATCAAGGTAACCACAGAACGTTTCTACAACCAGGACAAGTGCAGCATCGGACTCATCAGGAAGTGGGCCAAAAAGCATAAGCATGACTCTCCCTGGATCCAGGCAGCAGGGGTGTACGTCATGCTGATCAGTCAACCGCAACTCTTTTTAGAGGGTAATCACCGGACGGGGGCGCTGCTCATGAGCCACATCCTGGTCCGAAACGGTTTTCCACCTTTTGTTCTCACGGTGGATAACGCTAAGGCATATTTTGATCCCTCGACCCTTGCCAAACAGACCCACAAGGATTTTCTGGGTGTGTATTACAAGCTGCCCAAGGTGAAACGGAATTTTGCCACTTTTCTTGAAGCCCAGGCGAACTTTGATTTCCTGGGCCAGAAAAAGAAAAAATCAGGGCAGGGAAAGGCTGGAAGCAGCAAGCACTGAGAACCGCCTAGTCCCAGCATTGGTACCAAGAGAACCCACATCGGAGGGTCAGGCACTTTTCATCTCAGAATGTTTACTGTGATATAGTTAGAAAAGGACCAGTGGAGACCGCAAAGAATACAATACGAGGTGGATTATGGCTGGAACATCTGATTTCGATAAATTGCTGGAGCGTCTGAAGACAGAAAGAGATAACCTCAAGCTCAAGCTGCACCTGGGGTCGATGGAGGCTCGTGAGGAGTTTGACGAAGCCGAAAAGAAGTGGGAGCAACTGAAACAGAAGGCTGCAGATGTTGCTGACGATGCGGCAGAGACTTCTGAAGAATATTTCGATAAGGCCAAAGTGGTCGGGGAAGAGCTCAAGGAAGCGTACAAGAGGATCAGTGAGCGCCTGTCCAAGTAATAACACCTCAGGCCTCATACTCACTTCGCCTTTGGCTGGGAGTGTCTGAACTGCCAGCCAATTCTGACCAGTTCCGCTTTCCTTGAGCTCATCCCCGCCTGTGAGCGGAACTCATGAAGGGCGGAAATGGCCCCGCCAGGTTTGGTGCCGGATGACCTACAGACAGGTTCCGAAGGTTTCTTCCAAAGGTCGTTTACCGATAGTAATCAATCCAGCTAAACACAATTTCTTCAATATTACTCAGGGGTTCGGTGGGCAGGTAAATGTCAAAGTAGCTCTGCTGCCGGGTTTTGACGTGGCTGATGTCCAACTCCTGCCGATGAAAGGTGGATTCACCAATGGTGGCAGTGAAGCCTTCCAGGTTGTCGAGGTGAAGACGGATGATGACCTGTGGCGGCCAGCTTTCTGAGAAATTTCTGACAGCTGCCTTGCCGATACCGGGATCGCTGAAGACCTCAAAGACCACCTGTTGGGCGCTGGCATGGACCTGTATTTCTGCGGGCAGGAAATGAAGTGAGCGCGAGGTAAAATGTCGGTCAGGCACTTGAGTGGTGCAGCCGACCAGGAAAAACAGAATTGCGAGAGCGTATGGCAGCAATGTCCCGCTGGCTCCAAACTCCTTTGGGCCGGGATCAGGGGAATGGTGTCGTGTAAGAGTATTTTTTTCCAACGTTTCGATAGCCATGCCAAGAGATAACATTGCTGAGACCTTGGCGCAACCTGCCGAAGCGGGCTGGGCCAGTCTGGGACGGCGGCAGAGGAATTGGGAATATCCACCATCCACTTCTGGTGGGGGGATGCGATAGGTCGTCATGAAAGTGTTAAATTTCGGTTCGCTCAATATTGATCATGTCTATCAGGTGGAGCATTTTGTTCAGCCTGGAGAGACCATTGCCAGCAGGAGCTACAGGAGGTTTGCCGGTGGCAAGGGGCTGAATCAGTCAATCGCTCTGGCCAATGGTGGCGCAGAGGTGTATCACGGGGGAAAAATTGGCGCAGATGGGAGATTTCTTGTCGAGCTGTTGCAGCAGCATGGTGTTGATACGGCCTTTATTCAGACCGGTAAAGAACCGACAGGGCATGCCATCATCCAGGTGGATGATGTCGGTGAAAATGCGATCGTCATTTCGGGTGGCGCGAATGCGTGCCTTGATTGTACGGAGATTGCGAGGACAGTCAGCTCCTTTTCTTCCGGGGACTGGCTGTTGCTGCAAAATGAGGTCTCGGATCTAGGGGAACTTATGATTCGGGGCAAGCAGCAGGGAATGCAGGTGGCGTTGAATCCGGCCCCTTTTACGCCAGAGCTTGTGTCCCTGCCGCTGGACTTGGTCGATATGTTCATCGTCAATGAGACGGAGGCCTTGGCGCTGACAGGTCGTGATGATCTGGAAACTGCGATACCATATTTTGCAGAGCACTACCCAGCTGCAGCGCTCATTTGCACCATGGGGGCCCAAGGAGCCTGCTATCAATGGCAAGGTATCCGGCATAGGGTCGCAGCGCCAACGGTCAACGTTGTGGATACAACCGGAGCGGGAGACACCTTCATCGGCTTCTTTCTCGCCTCATTGTTTCAGGGGCGGCCGGTTGAGCAGGCATTGGCCATGGCCACAGCCGCCGCAGCCCTCTGTGTGACCCGCCCGGGAGCGGCTTCGGCAATTCCCTCCTGTGAAGAGGTTGAAGCGTACCGGAACAATCATGACCGGCAGCGGTAAAAGAAGTGTTCGGAACGGTTTTCCACAAACAAAACCTCGGACCCGATCTGTAGGGCACCAGGGACGGTTTCTCGTCACAACTGTTGTCACCTCTCTTGGGGAACGTGGGGAACCTGCCTTGTGGCGACTCTAGGCCCAATGATCACTCAATGTCCGTGCAACCCGCCTGGAAGGTGTTTGGTAGAGGTGCGCTAAGAGGATAACGTTAACAGCAGCAGCCGGGGATCATGGGGATTTTCAAAGTAACACGGGTAGATTCCGCGAGTATTCCATCTTTTGCAAGTACAAGCGCTTCGGTAAGGTTTGTCTCTGTCTCGCTTTCATCGATGCCGAGTTCTGACAGTACAAGATGGAACTCGGCCTTGAGCCCTGCCTGATCTACGGATCTGGCTCCGCATCTGTGGTCACAGCCGTCAATGATGATAGTTGGCGGTCGCTCATCGGAGCCCGCCTTTTTGTCCTGCCAGAGTTGCAGCTGGTCGATGCTGAGCCAGCACCCTTTGCCCTCCAAAATTAACTCCTGTGCGGCGGTCTGGGTCAGTCGGCCGACGACAGATTTGCCGCAGCACGGCAGGAGGTATATCACTGCATTCGGGGAAGGTAGTCCATCCATGGCAGGAAGCTCTTTACTGGTTGAGGTCCATTGGGTGCGAGATCTGTTGTAGGTGGTTGATTATCTGCTGTTTTGTGGTGTATCCAGCCCATGACTTCTGCGTACTCTTTCAATTCGCCGACATATGGTACTGCTATATGCGAAATGATACCGCTCAACTTCAATCATGATCCCATCTTCAGGCTTGAACACAGTCTGCAGGGCGTAGAGGCGACCGTTTCCTTCAAATGCCACATCGCTATTCTCTGATACCTGGACAGTTTTGAAACCCGAAACCGATGGTATGTACCGGTTGAGAATATCTCTGGAGAGATGTTTGATTTCCATCAGTTCATCTCTCCTGTCGGTCAGAATCGTCATTCTCGCCCGGGTGGTGGCCATGGCATTCTCCCTGTTGATGGGATGGATCGGCAACAGCGCAAAGAGTGGCACCATGGCAAAGTCGGAGTGGGTTCGGCTGCGATGTATATCGAGCACCACCTTGGCAAGGAGCGCATCCCGTTCATCCATATCGCCCAGTTCATCCTTCTTTCCCCAGAGGTATCTGATGAATTTCTTGCACTGTTCAACAAAGCTACGCATCTTTGCCACCGTAATCGAGATGAAAAATTGAATTAAGTCATCATATTAACATCTTTATCGTAATTGGTGCAAGTGTGGCTGTTGCGATGCGGGGAGCCTGGCAGGTTGTCTGGTGGGCTACAGCCCTGTCCCTGGGAAATGCATTGCGCCTATTTGAAATACAATGAAGTTGTTGGTCTTCAGTTTTTGATCCGGTCAAAGTTGCATGTCCGGCTGGGTGGGATTGGCAAGTGACGTTGGAAGGGAAACGGGGAGATGGGTTTCTCAGGCGGTTATGGACTCCGACAGGTCCGAGTTGAGAATCTGATTGACCTCTTCTATGTTTCGCGCGTCGGATTCAGAAAATGAAGCTTGCTGCTTTTTCCAACCGGGGCACCAGTTGAATTCGTCAGTATAACCATGTCGCACCCCCTGTTGTCCTTGTCGCATAACCATACTAGGCCGAGCCTGGGGAGCCGATTGGGTGACCCCGGTGAATTGGAGAAAGTGGATTTATGGCGTGCATGAACGGGCTGCAATTCGCCGTTGAAACTGTTGCTGCAGGTAGGAAAGATCCTCTCTGGTGTCAGCATCTCTGGTGACGAATTGATCATCTACCATAACCGCCATTGAACTGTTGGCACACTTGTGCAGCAGACCACGCATGCCGCCAGGGCCGTCATAGCCCAGAATCTCTGGAATGAGCCTGGTTGAAATGAGGGGTGGATGGCCTTTCCTGCTATGGAACTCGGGATAGTAAACGAGCATATTTTCATTATTTTCACGTGCAGCCAGGAGCTTTTCGATGGTGTCGGGCCGGACCAGGGGAATATCCACCGGGAGCAGGAAAAATGCTTGATAAGTCGATAATTCTTTTACTCCACACTGGATGGAGGAGAACATGCCATCCCGATAATGCCGGTTGTAAACGATCCGGGATGATGTTTGGTTGATAGCGGGCACAAGTTCGCTGCTGCGATGGCCGACCACAGTTACACTGGGAATGCCGCATGCGTCAAAAAGTGCGATGGCATGCTCGATCAAACGTTTGCTTCCTATCCGGAGAAGGGGTTTGAACCCCTCCATCCGGGTGGAAAGGCCGGCTGCAAGAATAAGCGCCGCTGCGGTTTTGGTCGGCATTGGGCTTAAAGGCGGTGTATTGAAATGAGCTACCCTTGTTTCTTTAAGAGTTCGGTTTTAAAGGGGAGATCCCGAAGCATCACCCCCGTGGCATTAAAGACTGCGTTGGCCACTGCGGGTGCCAGGGGTGGCACGGGCAATTCGCCGATACCGCCCACCGGGTGAATGCTCTTTGCGATATGCACCTCAATCTCCGGCACCTCGGCCATGGTCAGGAGCGGGTAATCATCATAGTTGGCGGTGCTTACCCCACCGTCGGCAAACTCTATTTCCTCGTGGAAGGCTGCGCTGAGCGCCATGACGGCGCCGCCTTCCATCTGGGCCTTGATGGCATCGGGAAATACTGCGGGGCCGCAGTCGATAACCGCCACCAGCTTGTGTACTGTGATCCTGCCGCTCATTTCATCGACAGAGACTTCCGCCATATAACCGGAAGATGAGCCGAAACATTGAGCAATTGCAACACCCCTGCCTCTGCCTGCGGGCACAGTTCCCGGCCACCCTGATTTTTCAGCCAGGAGCTGGAGCACCCGGTACGCCCTTGAACCTTTTTCCATCAGACCCAGGCGAAATTCCACCGGATCTTTTTGGGCTGCCGCGGCGAGTTCATCCATCACCGTCTCCACGCTGAAGGTGGTGTAGGAGTAGCCCACCGAGCGCCAGAAACCTACCGGGATGGGCAACTCGGTCATCACGTATTCCACCTGCCGGTTCGGCAGCTTGTAGACCATGTCGGGTATGCCCTGGACGGCGGTGGAGTCCACCCCGTTTTGTACAGAATTCGGTGCCACTCGGCTCATGATCGACGGGGCGGCCACCTTCTGGATCCAGGCGATGGGCTTGCCCTCCTTATCCAGGCCGGCTTTGACGGTACTGGCCCCGCCTGGGCGGAAATAGTCGTGGGCGAAATCATCTTCCCTGGTCCACATCACCTTGACCGGTCGTCCGAGCAGCTTGGAGAGAGTAACGCTGTCTTCAACCGGATCCGGTTCTCCCCGCAGCCCGAAACCGCCACCGGCTGGGGTGGTCATAATCTCCACCTCGTCATTCGGCAGTCCGGTGATCTTGGCTGCTACCATCTGGGCCATGGTCTGCCCCTGGGTGGGAACCCAGACCCGGCAGCGGTCCTGTTCCACATGGGCCGTACAGTTGATCGGTTCAAGCGGTGAGTGGGCGAGGTAAGGAAAGGTATAGTCACCGCCCACTGTGATCTCAGCTTTGTCTATGGCGCCGGCAGCATCCCCTGTTGCCTCTGCCACAGCGCCCGGTTTGGCAAGGTTTTCCCGGAATAGCTGTTTGATCTTGGCGGAATCAAGATCCGGCATTGTGCCCTGGCTCCACTTGGGGTTCAGTCTCTCACGACCTTTCAGGGCAGCCCAGGTGCTTTCGGCGCAGACCGCGATCCTGTTTGCAAACTGCACCACTTTGACGACACCGCCGACCGACATTGCCGCTGCCTCATCATATGATTCAGGTTCTGCCCCAAATCGCGGCGGTCTGGCCACGCAGGCGATACACATCTCCGGCTGCACCTGATCAATGCCGAACCTGGTTTTGCCGGCAACCTTTGCGGGGATATCGAGCCGCTCTGTGTCAGAGCCGATGAGGCGGTACTGTTTCGGGTCTTTTACCGGCGGATTTTCCGGAAAACTCAATTGTTGGGCTTCTGTGACCAGCTGGCCATAGCCGAGGCTGTGGCCGTCGGGATGGATGACCATGCTCTGCCTGGTGGTGAGTTTGGCCGGGGCAATATCCCATTTCTTTGCTGCAGCCTCCATGAGCATCTGCCGGGCGCCAGCCCCCACCTTACGGAACATGTCCCAGCGATGACGAATACCGGTGCTGCCCCCGGTGAGCTGCATACCCCAGAACGGGTCCTTGAACTCTTCTGAGGCAAGTGCCATTTTAGGCTGCACCTTCTGCCAGTCGGCGTCAAGTTCCTCGGCGATGATCAGTGAAATGCCGGTGTGAGTGCCCTGGCCCAGGTTGGTCTGGCCTATCCAGACCGTCACCGTGTCGTCAGTGGCAATCTCGAGGAAGGCGTGGGGTTTGAACTGGGGCATTTCCCCTGCCATGGCCGGTGTGACCTTCAACAACAGGTAGTCGCCGGGCAGTGCCGAGGCCGCAATAACCAAGCTGCTTTTTTGTAGAAATGCGCGCCGTGTGAGTTTGGTGGTCATCTTTAGCCTCCCTGTTTTTTGCCGAGATCGGCAGCCAGCTGAATCGCTTCCCTGATTCTTGGGTGCGAGCCGCAGCGGCAGTAGAGATCGTCCATCTGCTCATTGATTCTCGCTTGAGTGGGGCTGGGCTCGCGGGAAAGAAAATCGACTGTCTGCAACATAATACCGGGCTGGCAATAGCCGCACTGGGGTACCTGTTTGGCAATCCAGGCGAGCTTGACCGGGTGATCATCAGGGAGGCCCTCAATGGTGGTGATGTCACGGTCTGCGGCCTCTTGTACTGTGATCGAGCAGGAGCGGGTGGCCTCTCCGTCCAGCAAGACGGTGCAGACCCCGCACATGGCAATACCGCAGGTGTATTTGACGCTGGTAATGCCAAGGTCGTCGCGGAGCACCCACAGCAGCGGGGTTTCCGGGTCCGCGTCTACTTGTTGCGTGGTTCCATTGACCAGTAACGAGATCATGACTCCTCCGTGTGGGATTATCTGGGATACCGCTCATGGTATCTCTTATGGTGTTGGTACTGGTGACGGGGAAAAGAGCAGCAGGTGGTTGTAACAGTTATCCGAAAATACGCCGCTCATGTCAAATCCGGTGAGGGAAACTCGTATTTCCTGCCACCATTTGAGTTTGAGCTGCAAAGAATAGCAAAGGGTCGCACCCGTTGAGTGACGACCCTTTTTCTGCATATAATATCAGACACTTTTGACCTTCATCATCCGCTTTGCCAGCCAGATGATCGGCTTGGTCATAAAGCCTTCCATATCTTTTTCCACCTGTTTCAGCATCTCCGGTATGGCAATGGATTGCGGGCACTTTTTCACACACTTGCCGCAGCCGACACATTGTGAGGCGAGGGTGGCGTTGCCGGTGACCACACCGCCGTTGAAAAAAAGGTAGTGCATTCGTGCCTGCCGGTCCTTGAAGGCATATTTGGAGTTGTACGTATCAAAGCAACCGGGAATATTCACGCCTGCAGGGCAGGGCATACAGTACTGGCAACCGGTGCAGTTCACCTTCATCACCCGCCTGAATTCCTCCGCAGCCTCCTGCACCAGGGCACGTTCCTGATCCGTCAGGCTGTTTGCCATCCCCTGTTCCGCGATGGCGAGGTTTTCGGCGATATGCTCGTCATTGTTCATACCCGAGAGCACCACGGTGACTTCCGGCTGGTCAAAGAGCCAGCGAAGCGACCATTCGGCCGGGGTCCGTTGTGCTGCTGACCGGTCCCAGATCTTTTGGACCGATGGCGGCGGAGTTCTGGCCAGGTTGCCTCCCCGGAGCGGTTCCATGATTATCACCGCCAGTTCGTTTTCCGCCGCATATCGGAGACCGGCGGTGCCGGCCTGGTTGTGAGTGTCGAGAAAATTGTACTGGATCTGGCAGAAGGTCCAGTCGTAATCGTCGACGATCGGGGCGAAATCGTCTGCAAGCCCATGATAGGAAAAGCCAGGGTTGAGAATTTTCCCCATTTTCAGAGCCTCATCGAGGAACTCTATGACCCCGATCTTTTTGGCTCTCTCCCACAACTCACCGCTTAAGGCATGCACCAGATAGTAGTCGATGCGATCGGTCTGCAGTTTGGCGAGCTGTTCATCCAGCACGCGGTGCATATCCTCTTTGGAGAGGGTGCTCCAGTGGGGAAGCTTGGTGGCGATCTTTACCCGGTCCCGGCAGTTGTTTCGTGCCAGTACCTTGCCCAGAAACGGTTCGCTCTTGCCGTTGTGGTACGGATAGGCCGTGTCAAAATAGTTTACTCCGCGTTCCATGGCCTCAAGCATCTGCTTTTCCGCCAGTGTCTCGTTTATGCTGCCCATCCGGGTGGGTAAACGCATACATCCGTAGCCGAGTGTCGACAGCTTGTCTCCGTTTTTGGGAACGATTCGATACTGCATTGCAGCCTCCTTGGGGGTGTTCACCAGCCTGCCGGGGGAATTCTGCTGTTTCCCTGGACGACGGTGGTATGGTACAACGCGCGAAGCGTAACTCCTTGCCGGCAATCACAAAGCCATGAAGTGTATTGAGCAGGTGATCGTCAGACAAATCTTTCGCTTGCGCAGCTCATCGTGATTAAGTTACACTTGGCAGTGTAATTTTCAGTGGGGGTCGTGTCAATGTTTAATTACACTGAACCGTACAGTTTACTTTATTTGAGGGAAAATGGTCAGAGCAAAGAGGGATACCAGTAAAAAGCGAGAGTCAATCGTGGATGCTGCCACCAGGGCATTCAGGGACGAGGGGTATGAGGCCACCAGCATGGATCTGATTGCCGAACTGGCTGGCGCGTCCAAGCGAACGGTGTACAATCATTTCCCCAGCAAACAGGCGCTCTTTCAAGCGGTGATCGATAAGGCCATGGGACAGATGTTGGCTTTGAAGAAGGTGAAGTATGATCCGGAGAGAACCCTGGAGGAGCAGCTTGAGCAATTTGCCAATGCCAAACTGCAGTCGGTGCAAGACCCGAGCTGGCTGAGCCTGACCAAGGTTGTGCTGTCGGTGTTCATACGCGACCCGGAACTGGCACGGGATACCATCAGCCGGGCCATGGCGGACGAGGATGCGCTTGTGGTCTGGTTGAAAGCCGCCATGGCCGATGGCCGTATCGTAGCCGACGATCCGGAGCTCGCTGCCAGCCTGTTCTGGGCCACAATGACCGGCGCCTTCATCTGGCCCATGGTGTTCACCGGCCCGCTTGATGAACGAGCAGTTCCAATTCTGAAAAAGGAAATTATCGGTCTGTTTTTAAGCAGGTACGGCGCTGAAGACGAGCCATAGCCAGGAGGCACTCTTTGTCAACAGGCGGCTTAAACCAGCATTATCAGGGTTCCGGCAAGGGTGAGGATGACATTGGCAAAGGCATAGGCGCCGGTATAGCTGAGGGATGGTGCTTCACTTTTGGCGGCCTCGGTGACGATGCTGAGGGCTGCCCCTGAGGTCATTGATCCGGTGACGCCGCCAAGCACTGCCGCGGGGTTGAGGCCAAGGATCTTTCTTCCGAAGAAGTAGCCAACAAACACGGGAACAGAGGTCACCAGTATACCGGCCCCAAGGAGTTGCAACCCCGCCTCCTGCATGACCTGTACGATGTTGCTGCCAGAGTTCACCCCTACACCGGCCATGAACATCAACAGCCCCAGCTCCATCAACACCCAGCGGGAGGCTGTGGGCACTCTGCCGAAAACAGGCCAGATCGAGCGCAGAAAACCGACGGTCAAGCCGGTTATCAGCAGCCCACCGGCCATGCCCAGGGTTATGGTGATTCCCCCTATTTCCACTGCCAGGGTACCCAGGGCTATGCCGGCGGCTATGGCCAGGGCAAAGGTAAACAGGTCGGTTTCCGCCACATCCATTTCCACCTGACCAATATGGTCCGCTATTAACTCGATGGAGGATTCCGGACCATAGACGGTGATGACATCTCCACGCATCAACACCATGTTGTCGCTGAGCGTCAGCGTTTTCCTGTTGCGGGCAACGCTGAGAGTCAGGGCGCCGAAGTGTTTTTTGGTACGGATATCTTTTATTGGAATGCCAACCACCTTTTTATTCTGGACGACTATCTGGGCAGTGCAAAAAGGTATTTTCAAACCCTCTTCATCGATAACTTCTTCACCGAACTCAGGTATGTATTTCAGGAGATAGTTCAGCCTGCCGATGAGCATGACGATGTCACCAAGCACAAAATGGGTGTCGGACTCGATGGGGATGATCTCACCATTGCGCCTGATTGCCACCACCGAGATCTGCCCTGGTGCCTGGAGCTGCAGATCGCGGACGCTGGTCCCGAGGTGGTTGTCGCAGGTGACACGATATATTCGCTTGCTGATACCTGAGAGGTCTGGCCCAAGGATGGTGTCGCCGTTCATCCCAAGTTTTGCCGCCTCGCGGGGAAGGTCGACCCGGAGAAGCCTGGGCAACAGGCGGATTAAAAAAATCAGGCCGACCAGACCGAAGAGATAGGTCAGGGCATAACCCGCACCGATGTTTTTCAGCACCTGCTGCTCCGTGAAACCGGCAGGTAGCTGGTATAGTCCGGACTGCACAGCCTCCTGGGCTGCGGCAAGGGTCGGTGTGGTGGTCATGGCGCCGCCGAGAATGCCTGCGGCCAGCCCCGGGGCCAGCCCGAGCAATTTAGCCAGGGATAAGGCGATGACGAAGCCGGTTGCAGCAACCACCAGAGCCAGACTCAGATACTTCAGACCGTCATTGAGCAGGACGTCGATGAATTGTGGGCCGGCCTGGTAGCCCACGCAGAAAATGAAGAGCACAAAACCAAAGGTCTGTCCTTCGGAATACATGCTAAAGCCGAAATGGCCGAAGATGAGGCCGGCCACCAGGACTCCGCCTACAGGTCCGAGGCTGATGCTCATTAGTCTGATCTTGCCGATCAGATATCCCAGGCTAAGGGTGAGAAAAAAGGCCAGGACGGGCTGCTGCTGGAGATAACTGAAAAGGTCGGTAACCATGGCGCTCCTCCGGTAGACTATCACTCCACCCTAGCAGAGCGTTTCCCGTTTTACCAGAGGCCCGCCCAACCTTTCTGGGCAGAGTACGGCGAAATCTAAAGGAGAGCCGGGTTAAATGGTCTTAGCCGGGTATGAAGGAGTGGCGATGTGCGTCTGGATAAACGCAGCCATGGTTGATGGTTGTATTTCAGCAGGAAAACCGGAGCTTGTCGAGCAGTTCGTGAGGTGCTTTGGATGTGAGTAGTAGAGCATGTCATTCGCCGGCAGGGTGTTGACTCCTGGCTGGAATTGGGGGCAACCTCTCTGCCGGCGAAGGTACAACATGGAATTATTGAGGCGAGCTTTCTGTCAACTCTTCGTATGGCCAGCCGGCGATACCTTTTTCGAGGATGACCAGTTTTTCAGCTGGGACACCTTGAGCGTTCATGTAATCGTAACAGCGTTTGGCGCCGCCCGCCCCCCGGGGACAAACTATGACGACTTGATTGCCGGTCTGCTGAAATTTTTTGATTGCCACGTCGATCTTGGCTTTATCCGAATCACTTTTCACCGGATAGGCATGGGTGGCCAGAGAGCCTGGAATATGGTGCTGGGCGAATTCATCTTCAACCTGGATGTCGACAATAATGTCAGAGATTCCGGCCTCTATTCGCTTCTTCACCTGTTCCGGTGCTATGTAATTATAGCTGCCGCCGACGGCAACTCCGGATATCCCCAATGTAAGTAACAATGCAACAAGAATACGCTTCACAAATATACCTCCTGTCCCTTCTGCTTGGTAATGGTTTACTGAATGGGCAGCTGTACTGACCGCAATCACATCAAGAATGACGATTTTTAGCGGAATCGTCAGGGCAAGGCAAATAGTAAATATTGATGAAGTGGATTCAATAAATAGGAATTTTGGATACTTTGATGCCTGGGTCGTTGGAGATGAGTGGGGACAGCGTCGGATTTTCCCTGCCGCAAGGACATAAGGCAGGGAAAATAAGATCAGTTGGCGGCTCTCAGCATTTCCCAGTACTTCTGGTAGATCGGCAGGGCGTCGCCGACATCGGTCTGGAATTCGCCCGCGGCAATTGCGAAGATATCCGGATAGACGGTTTTGCTATGCCGGGTTGTTTCATCGAGAAGCGGCAGCACGGATTTAACCGGAGAGGCGGAACCGTATTCTTCAACACATAACTTGGCGATATCCGGCCGCAGCATGAAGTTGATAAAGGCGTGGGCATTCGCCACGTTTTGAGCCTGTTTTGGGATGACAAAATTATCAACCCAGAAGCTGGCCCCCTCCTTTGGGTACACGTACCGTATGGCTTGATTTTCCTGCTGGGCCATCCAGGCTTCGCCGTTCCAGATCATACCGAGGCTGACTTCGCCTGTGAGAAAATGCTCTCTGGGATAGTCACTGTTGAACAGCCGTACACTGGGCATCAACTCTTTCAGCAGCAGGTAGGCTTCTTCAATCTCTTTGGGATTCCGACTATTGGTGCTGTAGCCCTTGATGTGCAAGGCCATGTGAAAGACATCACGCATGTCGTCCTGGAGCAGCAGCCGGCCCCTGAATTTCGGATCCCAGAGATCCTTCCAGGACGTGATTGTCTCGGCATCGACCAGCTCAGAGTTGACGCCTATACCCGTGGAGCCCCACATATATGGTAATGAGTACACGTTACCGCGGTCGTAGGCTTTATTCAGCAGAACCGGCTGGATATCCTTCATGTTGGGAATCAGCTGGTGATTCAGACGCTGCAACATACCCTCGCGGCGCATTTTGCTGACGAAATAGGTTGAAGGAAACACCACGTCATACTCATGCTCTTTCGCCTGTTGCAACTCAGCGTACATGGCTTCGTTGGAGTCATATGGGGTGTACATCACTTCGATGCCGGTTTCTTTGGTAAACTGTTCGAGTGCGGCATCAGGAAGGTACTCCGTCCAGTTGAAGACGTGGACCGTCTCCGTTGCCCAGGCAGGAACAGCGCAGACCAGTGCGGCCATTATGGCAATCCAGCCGATTATCCTTTGGATCATTTTTTTCATTCTCCTAATTTTTTAAATAGTTCACACTGCAAAGGGACGTGAGGGCACAACGGTGAAGGCGGTTACGGCCTTGACACGGAATAAACCCGATGGTGATAGTGGGGGATGCGTTTATTTACAGCATCTTCAAATCGGGACTGTGACCAGAAAGCGGAGGTGGCATTGTCAGGTCCAACCCGGCTACATGACAAAACGCGAGTACAGGCCTTGCTGCCACGACGTGCTACTTCCCCTAAGAGTGCATTTCAGGAGGAGAGCTGTACAACAGTCTGTAGAATAATACAAGTTAATACAGTGCGTTATTTGTGCTGTGTAAGGGAGGGCTGGCGCTTAGGGGAAGCAGTTTTTTTGGTTAGGAGTGGCTGAGGCTGTCCCTGAGGTTTGAGGGCGGCTTGGATTGTTTTCCGTAGACGGTGTAAAAATCCTCTCTCTTTTTTAAAATCGGTACGATCAAGACGAACAGCACTGGGGGGGGGACTGTTCAGTTTCGCATATGGGTTTTTATAGAAAAAAGAATACAGCAGAAGTCAGTTTTAAGACCGCTTTAACCGTAACATGAATGAATGTTACATTCAGCAGTTGCAGCTGACAGATGGTGAACAGCTGACCTCACGCATATTGCCCCTGCAAGCTGACCTCATCTCACTGCTTACCACGGTATTGGCGGAACCCCACATGTCGGGCGGGGAGGACTAGCTGGTTTCGGCAGAGGATCGAGTTTTCGCTGGCGGGTGCGGGGCAGTGTCATCGAACTGTAGGAGGGCTAGTTGGTGTCTGCCCCCAGCCGCGTATGGTTGCTATCTCTTCATCGGGAATGTGCAGCCGCTCCAGGAATAGCTGGTGTTTGTCGGGATCAGTTCTCTCAAAGCTGATATGCCAATTACGCATATCAGCCTCGCTATAACCGGCGTTGGCCATCATGTCGGACCACAGCTGCTTGGTTAATGCACCCGATTCTGCAATTTTCTCTTTGTTTTTGAGCAATTCTGCAATCACTCGCTGTTGCTGATACAGGGTGAGTATCTCATCATTGAGTTCGGCAAACCGTTCTTCCAGTATGGAGCTGATTTCAGACTCGGGTGCTTCGAGGATAACCTTGATTTCCTTCAAGGGAATACCGGCCTCACGATATCTGCAGATCTGCGCCAACCGCTGAGCATCATCTTCTGTATAGAGCCGGTACTCCCCTTTCCGGTGCAGTGTGGGCGACAGCAAGTCTATCGAATCGTAATAGAGCAGAGTCGAGCGGGAGAGACCATATTTCGCTGCGAGCCTGCCCACTGTGATTGATGGGACGGTTGTGTTGCTGTTGCCGGTTGTCTGTTTCATGTTGAGATTGGTGTCTACAATGCTCAGTATGGAGTCTCGTCCACTTCGTGGGAAATTAAAGCTGGAGCATTGCCCCTTGTGAGAGATAGTGGGTAAGCATCTGTTCGAGTTTTTTCATTGTGCTCTCAAATCCGGTTGCTGAAAGTGCAGTTATCAACTTCTTGCCTGTCCTTGTAAGGCAGGTAATCTCCTGACACCACAGCAGGGAAGTGGCATCACCTTCGCTTTTGAGGCTGATTCGGTAGCGGGTAAGCCGATGCTCGCCTGTTCTGATGAATGCGATACAGCTGTTTGGCTGATACTCGCTCACCACCCAGATCTCCGGGCCGAAGCCGTCACCAAAGTCGGTCTGGAAGACGCAACCCGGCTCGGCATAACCTGAATCTGAGTAAATCAGCCGGCAGTGCCACTGGGGGATCCAGTCGTATTCCCGTACCGGGCAGAGCAGCGGGAATATGTTCCCCGCAGGTGCCTCTATTCGCATAGTATACCGTAAAATTTCTCGTTTACCCTGTTCATACTGCTCAATCATGATTCACCTCGTGGTTTTTGGTTTACGGTTAAATTGCTGCTGACCATACCCTAAGGTGTAAAGCTATAGACAGGTCAAGCCCCCTGGTTAAAAGAGTTGACTGGCCGGTGGATAATTTAGGGGCAGGTGAGGGGACTGGTTCATTTGACGTCTGGTTCGGTGTCCGCTGGAGATGCTATAAATACAGGTGCAACTTCCTTGGTTGGTGGCCGTTGTTTCTTGTTGATCCTACGCCTGTCTGCTACCATTGAGCTATACTCACCATCCGTTTTTTACCTCAATTCTGCAACGGTCCTGCGGCGTCTGGCAGCTGTTGTCCGGTTGCCCTGCCGGAAGTCGCGGAGCGCCATCTGGTATCGAATCAGTCAATTCTGGGCAGGAGGGAATAATGAACAAAGTCAAACAGCAACGTCGCTCTTTTCTCAAGCAGGCGCTGGCGGGTACGGTCGCTGCGGCAACCTTGGTTGCGCGGGGCAAAAACGTAGAAGCCATAGATCGGGACGGCTCCCCAGTCAACAACGCGGACCAAAGGCCTGATGAAATACTCTACAGGGAGACTGAAGCGTTTAAAAAACACTACGACACCCTCTACTCCTGATGTGTTATGGGAATAACGGGATTCGTTGACAGATCCTATCAGCCAGGGAGACCTACACAATGGTTAGAAAAATGACCAGAAAAGTCACTCGGGCCGACAGCTCTTCCGTCAGCCGTGTGACCTTGAACCCGAAATTGGCCAGGCGCTCGTTTCTGAAATTATCGGCTGCCACGGCCGCCTTGGGCGGCGGTGCTCTGACCAGCAGGCTGATCCGGCCGGCAGCGGCGGAATCAACTGTTACCTCCCCCTATGAAGGATCGCAGAAGATCCGAACCATCTGCAGTTACTGTGCGGTGGGCTGCGGTGTGATCGCCGAAGTGCAAAACGGGGTATGGGTGCGCCAGGAAGTGGCCCAGGAGCATCCCGTATCGCGGGGAGCCCACTGTTGCAAGGGGGCAGGTGCCATTGAGATGGTCACTGGCGAGAAGCGGTTGAAGAACCCGATGAAGAGGGTCAAGGGCAAGTGGCAAAATATCTCCTGGGACCAGGCCCTGGATGAAGTGAGCGCAAAACTGCTCGACATCAGGGAAAAGCATGGGCCGGACGCCCTGCATTTCAACGGCTCGGCCAAGGTCTCGAATGAGATGGCCTACCTGCAGAGGAAATTTGCCGCCTTCTGGGGCTCGAACAATATCGATCACCAGGCCCGGATATGACACTCCACCACGGTGGCAGGTGTCGCCAATACCTGGGGTTACGGGGCCATGACCAACAGCCTCAACGACATGCGGCATGCCAGGTGCCTCATGTTTGTCGGCTCGAACGCTCCTGAAGCGCATCCCATCGCCATGCAGCACATTCTGCATGCCAAGGAACGAAACAACGCACCACTGATCGTAGTCGATCCACGTCGGACCAAGCTGGCCGCCAAGGCTACGGATTATCTCCGCATCCGCCCCGGCACCGATACGGCCTTTATCATGGGGCTGGTCAATGCCCTTATCGTCAATGGCTGGGAGGACAAGGAATTCATCCGCACCAGAGTGGCTGGGTATGAGGAAATGAAGGCGGTGGCAGCCCACTATACGCCCGAGGTGGTGGAGGATGTCACCGGAATTCCTGCCGGTGAGGTTACGCGGGTGGCGAGGATCCTGGCCAGGAACAGGCCGGGCAGTCTCACCTGGTGCCTGGGGGGGACCCAACACTCCATCGGCTCGTCCATCACCCGCTCATTCTGCATTCTGCAGCTGATGCTGGGCAATATGGGCAAGTCGGGGGGCGGCACCAACATTTTCCGCGGCCATGATAATGTGCAGGGCGCAACGGATATGTGTGTGTTGCCAGACAACCTGCCAGCCTATTACGGGCTCAGTGACACGTCCTGGCAGCACTGGTGCAGGGTGTGGGATGTCGATTACGACTACATCGTGTCCAGGTTTCCCGCCAAAGAGTGGATGAACAAGAAAGGCTTCACCCTCTCCAGATGGTATGACGGTGTGCTGCAGGAGGATAAGATCCATCAGGATACCCCGATCAGGGCGCTTTTGCAGTGGGGCTGTGGTTCCAACTCCAACTCCCAGTACCACAAGGTCAAGAAGGCCTACGACGCCCTGGATCTGCTGGTGATTGTGGATCTCTTCCCCACCATGGCCGCGGTCCTCGGGGATAAGGATAACGTCTACCTGTTGCCGGCCAGTTCCCAGTATGAAACAAGCGGCAGCGTGACCTCCACCTCGCGGCAGCTGCAGTGGCGCAACAAGGTGGTCGAGCCGGTGCACAACAGCCGGGATGATTACACCATCATGGCAGGCCTGGTGGAAAAGCTTGGTTTCGCCGACGAGTTTTACAAAAACATCAAACAAATTCCTGAAGATATCACCAGGGAGCTGAACAAGGGGGCGCTGACCATCGGCTATAACGGCCAGACGCCGGAGCGGCTGAAACGGCAATCCGATAACTGGCATACCTTCAACGTGGATACCCTGGAAGCCATCGGCGGCCCCTGTGACAGCGAGTATTATGGCCTGCCGTGGCCATGCTGGACCGAGGAGCATCCCGGCTCGCCGATCCTCTACGACATAGCCAAACCGGTGGCCAGGGGCGGCCTGCCCTTCAGGAACCGATTCGGTTTGGAGAAAACCTATGACGCGAGTGGCCGCACCGAAAGCCAGCTGGCCGCAGCCGGTATTTTCAATCCGGGCTCCGAGGTGAAAGGCGGCTATCCGGAATTTACCGAGGTGGTTCCCGGGACCAACTGGAAGACCGATATCTCCCAGAAAACCATCAAGGAGGCGATCAGTAGGGGGATGGCCCCCTTCGGCAACGCCCGGGCCCGCTGCGTGGTCTGGGATTTCCCGGATCAGGTGCCGATCCATCGTGAGCCGCTGCGCTCACCACGCCCTGACCTGATAAAGAAGTACCCAACCTATGAGGACAAGGTCAATCACTTCAGGGTCGACACTCGCTACGCCAGTGAGCAAAAGCCGGAGTTGGCCGAAAAGTTTCCCTACGTTTTGACCACGGGGCGTATGGTCGAGCACATGGGAGCCGGGGCCGAGAGCCGGTCGAACAAGTACCTCGCCGAGCTGCAGCCGGAGATGTACGCCGAGATTCATCCCAGACTGGCGGGTAATCTCGGCATTCGCGACGGAGGCATGATGTGGATAGAGTCTCCCGAGGGCGGCAAGATCAAGGTGAAGGCCTTTTTCACCGAGCGGGTGGATGACAAGACCATCTTTTTGCCGTTTCATTTCGGTGGCCTGTTTATGGGCGTGTCGCTGGTGGACAGGTACCCCAAGGGGCATGAACCTTATATTTTGGGGGAACCGGCCAATGTGGTCACCAACTATGGCTATGACATCATCACCCAGATCCAGTCCACCAAGGACGGACTCTGTAATATAACCAAGGCGTAAGCACAGCCGCCTGGAGACAACATGGAGGAATGGCAATGGCAACAATGAAATTCTTGTGTGACGTCGATCGCTGTATCGATTGCGGCGGCTGTGTCGTGGCTTGCAAGGAAGGTCATCATATCCCGGTGGGTATCAACCGGCGGCGGGTCGTCACCCTGGAACAGGGTAAGCCAGGTGAAAAGGCAATTTCCGTCTCCTGCATGCACTGAGCGGATGCGCCTTGCATCGCTGTGTGTCCGGTGGACGCCATCTATGAACGTGAAGACGGAATTGTCTTGGTCAGCAAGAAAACCTGTATCGGCTGTGGTTATTGCTTTATGGCTTGCCCTTTTGGTGCCCCGCAATTTCCGCAAGGGGAGGTCTTCGGCGCACGGGGCGCCATGGATAAGTGCACGTTTTGTGCAGGTGGTCCTGAGGAGACCTTCAGCAAGGAAGAGCAAAAGTTATACGGCCAGAACCGGATCGCCGAAGGCAAACCGCCGCTCTGCTCGGCCATGTGCGCCACCAAGGCGCTTTTGGCCGGAGATGCGGATATCGTGGCGGATGTCTATCGAAAACGGGTTTTTCAGCGTGGTTCGGGGGCCAACGCCTGGGGCTGGGGCAGGGCCTATAGAAGAAAGTAACGGGGCATAATTGCTGGTGGCCCCATACGGTATGCCGGGTCGTTGTTTATGGTACAAGGACCCGGCAGCACTCGTAGCAAATAGAGGGAGTCTCTTATGCGGCGCGCCATATCATCAACGATTCTGATCCTGGGCGTGCTCTTGACAAGTTTTGTGCTGGGGGCGAAGTTCTCGGGGGCAGATCCCCTGGCCATCTTGTACCAGAGTTCGTCGGCTGACTATTTCCGGGAACTAATGCGCTATATTGCCGGAGACTGGCAGCAATACGGTGCGATGTTTACCAGGCTGATCAGCGAGGTATTTCGCTATCTCTTTTTCGCCGTGATTACCCTGGTCCCCCTGGCATTTCTGGGGCACTATCTGCTTGTCGGCCCCATGGAGTTTCCCCATGAACCAAAAGTGCTTGTTTTCCCACCCTTCTGTCGCAAGGTGCACATGGTGGCCGCAGTCACCTTCAGCCTGCTGACCATCTCCGGTCTGTTGATGATTTTCGGCGCCTTTCTGGGTGGGGGGCTTTTCATTCGCCTGGCCCGCTATTTTCATATCGGCGCGGCGATTATCTTCACCTTCACCGCCCCGCTGATGTTTGCCACCTGGGTGAAGGATATGCTGCCGGCGCTCCATGATATCAAATGGGTATTCATCATGGGCGGCTACCTGAGCAAGGACAAGAAGCCGGTACCGGCAGGCAAGTTCAATGCCGGCCAGAAGATGTGGTTCTGGAGTTCCACCGTCGGCGGTGTGGTGATGGCGTATACCGGGTACATTATCTGGTCTTTCGGCGCAAAGCTTGACACGGTAAGGATCTATACGCTGGTCCACAACATCCTGGGGGCATTCCTGATAGCTGTGTTTATCACCCACCTGTACATGACGATCTTTGCCATCAAGGGCGCGGTGCATTCCATCACGACCGGTTACAGGTCCAAGGCGGAGCTTGATATCCTGCACAGCCTGTACAGGTACGAGTTGCCGGACAAGGAGTGACGGTTCGCTCTTTTCAGGAGCTGAGCCCTGTTATCCGTGTTGTCCGGCAGATATTGGCAGAACCAGTACAGGATGTTGCCATGGGGCCCAGTGCAGGAAACGTTCTGCCATCTGCCGGGTCGTCTATGGAAGGAGAGGCTGGCCAATATCCAGGGCCAGCCTCTCTTGTTTTTGATACGCCCCTGCGGCAAAACAGAGGTTGAGTTTGGGGCGGGTCGGTAGAGCTGGAATATTCCAGGCATCTATACAATCAGATCACTTTAACCGTATAATGGCTTTCCTGGTCGTTGTCGGTGATGTGTACCGCGCAGGCCAGGCACGGGTCATAGGAGTGGACGATTCTCAGGATCTCCACAGGCTGTTCCGGATTGGCAACGGGGGTGCCTATCAGCGCCTCTTCAACCGGGCCGCGATAGCCGGCGGCGCAGCGGGGACCAAGATTCCAGGTCGAGGGGACCACCATCTGGTAGTGCTCTATTTTGGCATTGTTTATCCTGATCCAGTGGCCAAGAGCGCCACGGGGGGCCTCGTTGAGCCCTATGCCGGTGCCGCTTGCAATGATCTCGGCAGCCACCCTGGCAGTGGCGCCGGGAATGAGTTGGTCAAGCCAGTCGACCATGGCGTCCGCCACAACCTGGGTTTCTATGGCCCTGGCGCCGGAGCGGCCGAGCGTCGAGTGCATGTCGTCAATGGTTAAGCCTGCTTGGCCGAGGAAGCTGTCCACAGCGGGGACTATCCGGTTCTGGCCCAGACCGTAGGAGATGAGAACACGGGCCAGGGGACCAACCTCCATCGGTTCACCGTTGTAGCGCGGCGCTTTTAACCAGCTGTAGCGGTTGGCGGTATCATAGCCGGTGAAATTGGGCAGGGTCTCTCCCTCCTGCGGGTAACGGGCGGTGGAACCCTGGTACCAGCTATGCTGGACATGTTCGCTGATCTGGGCGAGTAGAACGTCGTCCACCGCATCCAGATTCTTGTCCATTATGACGCCGCAGGGCAGAAACAACTCTGTGGGATCGCTACTGCTCAATGGAAATTCCCCATAGCTCATGTAATTCCTGAAGCCGCCGAGTTGTGCCCAGCCGGGATACGCTTGTGCCAGGTGCACCACGTCGGGCAGGTAGACCTGGTCGATAAAATCACGCATTTCGTTCAGCAAGCTGCGGAACTCTCCAATGCGAGCTGTTGTCAGCTCTTCCTGGCAGGTGACACCACCCACCCTCAGGTTTTGCGGATGCGGATTTTTGCCACCGAATATCGCCTGCAGTTGGCCGGCCTTGACCTGCTGCCGCAAAGCATAGAGGTAATGGGCGGCAAAAAGCAGGTTCTCTTCCGGGGAGAGGGTGTAGGCCGGATGCCCCCAATAACCGCCGGCAAATGGTCCCAGCTTGCCGCTGTCCACAAAGTTCTGCAGGGTTGCCTGCACCTCCGTAAAATCAATTGCCGGGGCGCCCGGCGATATCTGGGAGGCGAGGTCTGCGGTCGTGCCGACATTGGCGGACAGGGCGCTGATGATATCGATCCAGTCCAGTGCGCTCAGGTGATAGAAATGTACCGGATGGTCATGAATAAAGAGGCTGCCGGCCATGAGGTTCCTGACGATTCGGCCATTGTCGGGAATGGCCAGCTGCATGGCATCTTCCACCGAGCGGATTGAGGTGGCACCCTGTATGTAGGTGCATACACCGCAAAGTCTCTGGGCAAGGAGCCAGGCCTCGTCGGGCTTTCTGCCTTCCAGGATGGTCTCGATTCCCCGGAAAAGCGTTCCGGAACTCCAGGCATCGGTTACCACACCATTGGAGATTTCAACTTCTATTTTGAGGTGACCCTCGATCCGTGTGACCGGGTCTATAACTATTCTTTCTGCCATGAAATCGTATCCTTAAAAAATCTTCGTGCAGTATTTGCAGGTTTATGACGTTTTGTAAAACGGGGTCATGGTGTCCCAGAAGTTTGGTTCACTGCAGCCTATACACGGGTGTCCGACTTGCATCGGAAAGCTCGTCCCCTGATTAAATTTGATGTTGGGACAATTGTGCCTGGTCCACTGGCCTTTGCACCCCTCCTGCTTTTGGCAGAGTTTCTTCTCTTTTCGGTAGGGGCAGATGGAGTGAATCGTGTCCTTGTAGGCGAATTCAGGTCGAGAATAGTTGTCGAGCTCGGGCAGGGCCCCCTGGAGCAGATAGTTCACCAAAACAGCCATGAAGTTGACCGGGTTGGGCGGGCAGCCTGCAAGGTTGATGACCGGGACCTGAAGATCAGGCAAGGCATCGATCACTCCCTTCGCCCCGGTGGGATTCGGTGCCGCTGCCGCCAGGCCGCCAAACGATGCGCAGGAGCCTATCGAGATTATTGCCTTGGCAAGTGGCAGAATCTCTTCGGCAATACTGAGCATGGTCCGACTGCCGATCATGCCATAAATTCCGTTATCGGCGGTGGGAATTGCGCCTTCAACAACGCAAAAGAACTCACCCTGGTGGGTGAGGGCAGACTCGGTGAGGATCTTTTCCACCGTATGGCCGGCGCCGGCCATGAGGGTCTCGTGATAATCGAGGGAGATTGTGTCGAAAAGTAACTCATCCATCCAGGGGGCCGATGAGCGGAGGATGGCCTCTGTACAACCGGTGCATTCCGAGAAATGCAGCCAGATCACCGGCGGACGATCGCCGGAGGTGAGTGCCTTGGCTATTTTCGGTACGAAAGTAATATCCAGACTCAGGGCGGTGGCGACCGCTCCGCAAAACTTGAGAAAATCCCTGCGATGCAACTCCAGCGCAGACTCTTTGCCACCTGTTTGATACTTGGGATTCATTGTGTACTCCAATCTTGGCATTGCAATTTTAATAATGCCAGTCGCTTGAACATGCTGATTATTAATACATGTTAGGTTGGGTGTGATAAGTTGGGGTTGACTAATTAAGTTGGCGCAACGTAGCAGTCTGCAGGAGGAACTGTCAAATGGAAAATTCGGAACCCCTAAATAATATTCTTTTTGAATTAGGAACGATTAAGCAGGATGGATTTGGGATTAGCCACGTGTTGAGGCAGGTTTGCTTGGATATGTGATGGGAGTGTGGTGTTAGAAATAGGTTCTGAACTATCGGCAACAATAGGGATGGATGCGATGGTGCAGAATAATTCATGTTCTTGAGTGTTAGGTTGCGAGGTGAAGCGAGGACGAAGTATGAGAGCTTCCACCTTGGTCACGGCGAAATTTACAGGGCCAAAATAGGTTGACTTGTAGCACCCTTTGAACAGTGCTTTAATTTTTATAATGAATCGTCCTGTACCGAGAGCCGTTCCTGAGAGGTGACCAAATGAATCCGTTTGATAAATTGTGGCAGGGGTTACAAAGAAAAAAAGCACAGCGGGAGGGGCTTGAAAGAACGATTGAGGACATTGTCGACATTGCTGATCCCACCATACGACGGGCAAGCCATTATCAACGGACGCTGCGGCAGGCTGTCATGGACGCATCCTCCTATTGTTCGGACATTATCGGTATAGTGCCGGGACCGGTCAGGCTGAGTAAGGAAAGCTATGGGAATGAACCTGTCATTCACGCCCTTTTTACCAAAGCCGAGGATGTTGAGTTGCTGATCAAGAACAGCCCGGATGTGGAGGAACTGAGAAGGACTGGTTTTCAGGGAGATGCCGTGGGCCTGCTTACCATGGACAAGGAGGAGAAGACAGTGTTCGGCCATGAAAAGCACGGTGAGATGATTCAGCGCGATGTGGCCCAGCGAACGGTGAATTTTTCAGGACACAGAATCGTCGCCCCGTGCCCTGACCTGGAACAGGCCCGACAGGGAGTTATTCACCGTGGCCTGGAGGTGCTCGCCACCGTTGCCATGGAAAAGATCACAAACCTGCGTACGGAAATTTCCGAACTCAGGCAGAAACGGGATTATCTCGGTGGATATATTCAGATCCTGAATGGCCGGTCCAAACTGCATTCCCGTTTCGCCGTGCCGGATCCGGAAATGCAGGAAGAGCTTGAAAAGGCCAAAACATCAAAGGCGGAAGTCGAGGCAGAATTGCAGGGGCGGCTCGAGGACTTGAGTTACCCCAAGGATTCGCTCCGTCATCTCAAGGAAATTATGCAGCAGCCATCCCATACCTTGACCATGGGCACGACCTCGCTGCGTCTGAACTGGATGAATGTACTGCTCGATGCCAAAAGCGAGGAAGGTTTCGAAACGATTACTCTGGCGGAAATGAGCCTCTCCCAGGGCTTGCACCGCTATGGAACTTTTGTCGTTTTACCGGTGCGATGATTGCTTTCTCTCTGATTATCTGAAATTTAATTTGAAATCAAATTGTTATGCTGTAGCTTCAGTAACGCCCCCAAGCAGCTGAATAATTTCTCTAAAGCACATTGTGAGACTCATATGACAGGTGGAATTTTTGCAGTACTCGATGATATAGCGCTGTTACTCGATGATGCTGCGGTGATGAGTAAGGTTGCTGCCAAAAAAACAGCCGGAATTTTAGGAGATGACCTCGCCGTCAATGCGGAAAAGGCGACAGGCTTCAGGGCCTCCCGGGAATTGCCGGTTATCTGGGCCATCACACGCGGATCGTTCATCAACAAACTGGTGATTTTACCGCTGGCGTTTTTGTTGAGCGCCTACGCCTCGTGGCTCATTATCCCGATTCTGCTTGTCGGCGGTGTCTACCTCAGTTACGAAGGCATGGAAAAAGTCTACCACCTCATTTTCCATAGGAAATCCGCTGCTCACAAACCTGCGGCGGGAGAGGTGGAAGACAAGGCCAAACTGCTCGAGATTGAGAAAACCAAGATCCGTTCAGCGGTTCGAACTGATTTTATCCTCTCCATCGAGATTATCATGATCGCCCTGGGCACGGTCATGGAGCAGTCGATCGCGCTCCAGGTCATTGTGGTGAGCTTCATCGCTTTACTGGCAACAGTGGGGGTGTATGGAATCGTTGCCCTTTTGGTACGAATGGACGATGTCGGCTTGTACCTGATCAGGCGTGCCGCGGCCATGAAGGGATTGTTAAAGAACATGATCTCCTCGCTGGGCTCATTAATGGTCCTGTCCCTGCCGCATATAATCCGCGGCCTTGGGGTGGTCGGCACCGTAGCCATGCTGTTGGTGGGTGGTGGCATGTTTACCCACAATGTCGAATTGATTCATCATTACCTGGAGTCTGTTCCGGGCTTGTTGGCAAATCTTGCTATTGGGGCCCTGGTCGGAACAGTGGCACTGGGAGCGCACTTGGTGGCAGTAAATGTCTGGAAACGAGTCAAGCAGGAAAAAAGAGGACAAGCCACCTAGGGGGAACGGGCATGGAAGTAGTTTGCAGTGAATATCGGGATGGTGACGTCCCTGCTCTCCAGCGACTGCTGGCGTAATCGACCGGAGAGGAGGCCACCTTTTGTCTTCCGGCCAGCAGCTAATCACCAGATCCTCGCGCCCTGAGCTTAAAGCTCGCCCCCATACCTTTTCCTCACGATCAGGGGAAGAAAAATAGTGTAAATGTATATTGTTGTGCCCTGTTGAGGGAGCGGCAACTTGAAGCAATAAATCGTTGCACTGGCTAATTGAAGCGGCTAGGATTGTTGGCGTGTATGGCCTGTGCTGACATTATGGCGGCGCGACGGGCAGGCGACTGTAGTTTGCATTGCAACAACCTTCGATTATTCAGGGAGATCTCGTGGAACCGGTCAATATCATTTGCATGAAATGGGGTACCAAGTTCGGGGTAGAGTACGTCAACAACCTCTACAACATGGTGAAGCGCAATATTACCCTGCCTTTCAGATTTATCTGTTTTACCGAGATCTCAACCGGGATCGTTGATGAGGTGGAGGTGATGCCGCTGCCAGATTTTGAGGAACCGCCGCCAGAATATTTAAAGAAATGTCAGGCCTGGCGAAAGCTATCTTGTTTTCGAAGTGAATATGCTGATATACAAGGCAAGGCCCTCATGCTCGATCTGGATGTTGTCATCGTCGACAATATAGACTGCTTTTTTAGCTTTTCAGATAAACTGGCAATGCCTGAAAACTGGTCGCAGCCGGGCCGAAATATAGGCCAGGCCTCTGTGATCTGTTTTGAGATGGGACAATATCCTGAGTTGCTCCAGAATTGGCAAGACGATCCGGCTTCAGTGTATAAGGCCTACGAAACAGAGCAGGTTTACCTGCCTCAGGCATTGGGGGCCGGGAATTTCGACTGGTTCCCGAAAGAGTGGTGCCGGAGCTTTAAGGATCACTGCATGCCGGGAGGGTTGCTGAACAGCTTTGTGACACCGACCCATATTCCTCCCGGTGCGAAAATCATTGTTTTTCATGGCAACCCCAATCCACCGGAAGCGATTGCGGGCGAGTGGGGGATTCCAGTACCCTGGTATAAAAGGTGGTACAAGACCGTCAAGCCGACCGCCTGGATAGCCGAACATTGGCGTTAAGATAGGCGTAGAGCCGCCTGAAAGAGGAAAATCTTTTAAGGCGGCTTTGACAGTCCGAATAACGAGGATCCGGATCTCAGCTTACTGGGCACTATCGTTTGTTGCCGCTGGTTGAGCTGGATCCACGATCATTTCACACTGCCATCCCCAACCTTCCTGCTTCTGAGCAAATTCTGCAGCTTTACCTTCACAGTATCCTTCAGCGTTTTGTGCACGCCATAATCCCTGTATGGATTGATCCTCTTTCTGATAGGTCACTTCGCAAGGGACATTGCTTCCCTGGATGTCATACACCACCTTGATGATGCGTTCCATACCATCTTTGGTGCATATGTAGGTCATGGCGTTGGCAGCGGTAACAAAGAAAACCAGGCAAATGGAGCAGAAGAGTACAACGACTGTTTTTTTCATGATAGATCCTTTTCAGTAAGTGTTGGTTGGTGTTGTCCACGATTTTGCAGCAAAACTGGAAATTTTATTCCGCCATAGTGTAGCCGAGAAGGAGTGGAAAATACTAGTAAAATTAGTAGATTTGGTCGTTTTTGTTTCATTTTGTCACAGTAAGACCTCTTGCTCTGATTGCAATGGCTTGATTTGCTAGGGGACGACGAAGAGCTGGACCATGTGCCTGACCGTCCGGTGGATGTCTTTACCGATTTGCTGGTCCATGCCGGAAATTGACTCTAACTAATTGAAGGCGCGACATTGAGGGCAGGGAGATAGTGTGGTAGGATAGCATGTTGTTTCCACAACGACAAAATGTTGACCATTTGACAACCAAACTCTCCAGGTGACAGGGTAATTCATGAATACAAGCTGCCAAGTCGTCCCTGAGTCATCCCTGCTTTTTATAGCCGCCACTGACAAGAATCTCTGCACTCGTTGTGGCACCTGTCTCGGTGTATGCCCGACAGGTGCCTTGAACCTGGACCGATTCAGCTATCCTGAAATCGATCATGGTTTGTGTATCCGGTGCGGGCTGTGCGGCAGGGTCTGTGCTGGCGGGCAGGTGAATTTTGCTGATCTGTCCGAACTGACATTTGGTCACAGGGAAGCTTCAACTGATTTTGACGGGGATTTTCGTCAATCCAATATTGGTTATGCGACCGATGCAAGGCTAAAGTCCGGAGGAGCCAGCGGTGGCGTGGTGTCTGCTCTGTTATGGAATATGCTCAGAGAGGGTACCATTGACGGTTGTATCGTCACCAGAATGAGCCATGAAAACCCATGCCAAGGGGAGCCGTTCATAGCCAGCAGCTACCAGGATATCGTTGACAGCCAGCAGTCGAAATATATCGTTATCCCTGTGAATGCATTACTGAGTAAATTGCGCAGGGTAAAAGGCCGTTATGCCATAGTTGCCTTACCCTGCCAGGTTCATGGGCTCCGTTTGCTCCAGCGGGAGGCTCCGGCCCTATTCAAGAAGATTCATGTTATTATCGGCCTGTATTGTGCCACCAGCCTGGAACCCAATGTGGCGGAGGAGATGCTGCACGCGCGCTCCATCGATCCCAGAGACGTCGCCAGGTTCGGTTTCCGCGAGGGGGAATGGCCCGGGCGCATTCAGGCGACATTGACTAATGGCGAGGTGAGAGCGCTTCATCAATCGAACTTCAAGGATGGAGCAATTAACTACCTGATCTATTTATACAGTCCCCAGAGGTGTCAAACCTGTACGGATGGTTCAGCGGAATTCGCCGATATCTCCGTAGCCGACGCCTGGTCCAGAGACTCCGTCGGCAATTATCAGTTCCAGGGGCAATCCCGTTGCCTGGTTAGAACCGAACAGGGGATGAAGGTTGTGCAGCAGGCGGTTGCGGCAGGTGACGTGATCCTGCAGGATGTCACCTGCGAAGGTGCAGGTAGGACGCACCAGAACCATACTATAAAAAAGAAAGTACGAGCCCCCTTGCGCGTTGCTCGTCTAAAGAAAAAGAAGAGGCCGGTACCTGTCTATGATAGAGAAATAACTGAAAGCGGTCAGATGGAACGGAGCAAGGAGTGGATTGATGCTTTGCTCTTGCAGCTGGGGAAAAGAAAAACGATTCGGTTGGGCCTATGGAAATTTCTGTCATCTGATCTTGGTGTACCCTTGATTCGTATCAGGCAGATGGCGAAGAGGCGGCGCTTTAAACCGTCATGATGTTCAAGCGGCGGCATGGTTCTCATAAAAAAAGAGGCATTGGAAGACTCCAATGCCTCTTTTTTTATTTTATGGAGCGGGAAACGGGGGTCGAACCCGCGACCTACAGCTTGGGAATATGAACCTCCGTAGCTTTACAACCTCATAACCTTGGTAGTTTATTGAAAATACGTAGTTTTTGTTTTCCATGTTTTTTGTGATATTACATGGCATAGCCAATTTTATATTTTAAGTCTCACACAAAGTCTCACACAGCTCTCCTTGGTCTTTCCAGAACGAAGGACATTTTATCCTTCATCTGAATTGTGTTTGGAAACACCTTGCGAGCTTCAGTCTGAAAATCATCGTCTGGTGGAGAATATCGCTGGGAGAAGTGAGTCAGAAGTAGTGTCCTTGCTTCAGCCTCCTTGGCTATCTGGGCAGCTTGTGTAGCTGTGAGATGACCAAAACGAATCGCTTTGTCCTCATCTTCATCTTTAAAGGTGGATTCAGTTACGAGTAGATCAGCCTTTCTTGCTAATTCAATAGTAGCAGGGCACAACCTTGTGTCCATGATGAATGCAAAGGTTTGTCCTGGTTTGATGATACTTACATCTTCCAATCGCACTTCTTTATCTTTGTGGATAACTGTTCCATTCTTCATCAACAATCCAACATCAGGACCTGCAAGTCCCAGCTTGTCCAATTTTTCCTGAATGAAGTTGATAGAATCGTGCTCCTGAATCCTGTATCCGAAGGTATCTATTGTGTGTTGTAATTCTGCTGCTGTAATTGTCATTTTGTCATCCGAAAAAATCACACCTGCGCCTTCAATTGGGTATGGCTTTATCTTCGCTGTATCATAAAAACTTGAAATTCCTTTGATGTTTTCAAAAAACTGCATACCTGATGCAGGATAGTAAATTTCTATGGCGTGTTGGACACGATCAAGGGAGATGCGCTGTAAAATACTGGGTAGGCCAAGACAATGATCACCATGAAAATGTGTAATGAAAATCTTGGTGATGTCGGGAGCAGTGATGCCAGCATATATCATTTGCCGCTGGGTGCCCTCACCAGGATCGAACAGAAAGCCTTCGGTGTCCCACTTAAAGAAGGAGCTGTGCTGGTTGGCTCTTGTGTTTGGTACTTGGCTTGCGGTACCAAGTGCTGTGAATTTACGGTGAGACATTTAATATATACAGATGAACGGTCTCTTCAAGATTGAAACACAATCAAGATTAACGAGCGAGTGTAAGTGGGACCCTATACATTAATTTACAACCTACAAAAATAGAATCCAATAAGAGCTGTGATAAGTTAAGTGTTATTAAAATATATTATTATTTTAATACATTAGGTACTCTCCGTCGAATGTCTATAGGCAACTAATCTATTACAACCTTACATCAATCGAAACAAAAAGTGTTCAGAGAAGGAGGCGAAAATAGAAGAAAAATAGCCATTAATTGTATGTTTATCCTGCATTATTCTCTTTGAGATGCTGTGCATTTCTTCGGAATTTCAAAAATTCTTGGTAGAGAAAGTAACATGCAGCACCGCCTATTAGTGCTCCCCATATTTGAAAGAAATATATTCCGATAGCAAAACCAGGAAGAACGGCAAGTAATATTTTCCAGTTTAGCGCATCTTTTATCCTTCCCTCTTCAATTGTCTGTTTAATTACTCCACCATCGGCTTCAATGTCACTTTTGCGATGTGCGAGTTTTACGCGACCAATTATATGTCCAATGATAATGAATGGTGTAAATAACCAAACGATGAATGGGGATGGAATGTATTCAAAAGTTGCTCCGAAAACATATGTTGAATATGCAGGAAAAAGTACTTTATATGCCTCCAACTCCTCATGGTAGTATTCGTTCTCTCTGAAAAAATCTATCGCATATTTCGAAGCTGCATATTCTTGATAAAGACTTACAAGAGGAATATGTCTCAATAGCATATAAACACCCGGAAAGATACGTTTTCTGGTATCAAGTGCATGGCCAAGCTCGTGGATGATTATAGCTGGATGATTCGAATAGATATTTACAGTATTCGTTATAGGGTTGTAGTGGTCTCCTCCGAAAAGCCTGCCAATGTTAAAGATATACCCAATCAGGCCCAAGGGACCAAATAGCACACGAAAAAATATACTCATGTGATTGTTTTTCTGGAATATTCGTTTGATTTCTCCTTGAGGAGAAAACTGATTCAACCTCACTTTTACATCATAGAGATTATGCCGTTCAATAAATTCATTTATCAATTTCTCATTTTTAGAAGAAATTTTATGACTATCAATATGTAAGTTGAAAAGCAGTATTTTTGATTGTATTGAGAACAGGTTTCCTAAAGCATCAATCACTTCAATCGGGACGCCTCTTTCAATATCAATACTTTTGTTCTTGCTTTCGAATTCATCAAGTGTTTTGCAAAATGAAAGATATGCTAATATGGAAACAATGCATGTTATTGATATAGAAATCCCAGCTATTGCAAGGGGAGGGAATGCAAATACAATAACAATTGCCAAGATGAACGATATTGCGAAATGTTTAATGAGGCATTTTTCTACTTTTTTGCTTGGAAGGTTCTCGTTTTTCTTGAAATGCGCAATAACGGAAGGTGTTACAATAGTTACAAACAGTAAGTAGAGAGGCAAGTAAATCGGCCCAAGAACTGCTGAAATGATAACCAACAAGTAAAAAATTTTTTCATGGATAGTTAGCCTGGGTAAAAATATATTTTTCTGTTTAATTGTATTTTTTGACTTCTCTGCCTTTATCTTATCATCTTGAAGGGGTTCGGTTCTTTTGCCTTCTTCTGAAATATCTGAAGCAATTTTTTTATCAGATTCACTGGTAGATGAAGAGAGTTCTTCATTCCCAATATTTGATTCAATCGCGTTTTTCACATGCGATTGCGTACTCTCATCAGGTGATGGCTTTTCAAAGCTTTTTGATGAAACCTGTGTGGTAATGCTCCAACTTCCCTCAATTTTATGCAACCGAATTAAGCTATTACACTTTTTGCAATGTGCTTTTACTTTTACGGCTTTTAGCTTTGATTCATTTATTGAGTACTTGGCCTTGCAATTGCCACATTGGACTGATATCAGGTTCTACCTCATCTTTATCAGGCTGTTTCATATCTATCTTATGCACACGAGCACTTGGCAAACTACCACTGATTGGTTAGACAAATCAAGGTTTTTCAAAGAAAAATATGCATGATTACGGACAATTGCATGACCAATGGTCACATCTTTTCATGAGCCAGAAAATGTGAGATCATCACCCGATACAATTTAACAGGGTCGTTAAGAATCACCCAACATTATAGCCCCCCCTTTTCTTCCCAATACCCTCGCATCTACTGGGGACATTGTCCCCAATCTGTATTCTTCCAGCCAGACCATAGTGGTCCTGACTTTTGAAGATTGTTGCAATTATCACCACTCCCCCCCTCCCCATCCTCATATTCACAAAGGAGAACCACATGAACAGAGAGCTATTGGAAAAGCCTTTCGCACCAAACCAGATAAAACAACGCCAAGGAACCTTCGGGCAGACCCTTGACTACCTTGAAGGGCATACAGTCATTGCAAGGCTGAACGAGGTTTTTAAAAGCAACTGGAGCTTTCAGGTAATCAGCCATGAGATACTGGAAAACGAGGTGGTTGTTCTCGGAGAACTTACGTGCGATGAGATCCGGAAGAGTCAGTTTGGTTGTTCTGCCATTGCCCGCAACAAAGATACTGGCAAGATTATCTCCCTCGGGAGTGATTTGAAGGCGGCAAGCACAGACAGTCTCAAGCGATGTGCGATGCTGCTTGGGATCGGCTTACAATTGTATGCGAAGGAGAAACAATCATCTACTGGCAATAGCCACCCACATCTGGGTAATGATAGTAGTAGTAATAGTAGTGGTACCATACCCACAAGAACCAAACGTTCAAGCACTACCCAACAGAGTACCTCATCTCATAGCACCACCACCTCATGTCCCACTCATCCATCCACTAATCACACTGCTGCAGATCAGAATGGCAGGATCAGCTCAAAGCAGCATCAGTATCTCATTTCTCTTGGTCAGGATATGGGATTATCCAAGCATGAACTTAACAGGAGGTCTATCGAGGGGTATGGCAGTGCTATTGCCTATTTGAGTAAGCAGCAAGCATCAGAGATGATTCAGTCCATGCAGCACTGATTGTATAGAACCAGACATTCTCAAAACCCGCAGGGAGTTGGCTTCGTCTAGCTCCCTTTTTTGTGCGCACACTACAGGAGGACACCATGCAACCAGCACAACAAATCCAGGACGAATTATACGTCAGCTACTCCCAGCTCTTTACCTATTCAACATGCTCATTGAAGTACAAGTATCAGTATGTTGAGCAGAGACAGCCAGAGAGGATAAGCGCCAATCTTCCCTTTGGTAAAGCCATCCATGCTGCCCTCGAACTTTATTACAGGGACATGATGCAGACAGGCTTACCACCGCAGGTTGAACACATGCTTGGAGTGTTCTGCGTTTCGCTTCTTAAGCAAATTGACGAATCAGAGATACCTATCATCTACAAGAAGGAACTGCCTGATGTTGAGTCAATGCTGACGATGGGTGAGGCGATGATCATGGAGTTTTACAAGGAGGTCAATCTTGATGGTTTCGAGATAGTCGGCGTTGAGGTCCCTCTTTCAGCCCCCCTTTACAACGCAGATCGTGAGCAACTCGACATCAAGCTGTTTGGGGTCATTGATTTGTTGCTGAAGGACAATAGCGGTAATTTCCTGTGTGTCGATAACAAAACGAGCAAGCAAAAGAAGTCACAGTCCGCAGTCGATGAGGACTTGCAGCTCACAGCCTATTCCTACTTGCTTGCCGCCAATGGTTACACGTTTCCACGAGCCCAAATACAGTGCAGATTCGACGTACTCCGTAAGCTAAAGAGTCCATCATTTGAGCATTACAAAACTACAAGGTCAGCAGAGGACCGAAAACGGTTTGCAAAGCTGACTGCAAGCGTCCTGAAAGGAATAGAAAACAGAATTTTCTATCCGACATCAAGCTGGCTGTGTGCAGATTGCCAGTTCCGTGACGCCTGTAAAGACTGGTAGTTCATCCAGCCTACATCAATAATTACACAGCCTTGAGCCGTTGTAGCCCGTCTGGGTTGCAGCGGTTTTTTTCGTTACAACTTACCAACAATAGGAGATCGTTATGACCAGTTCAACATTACTCGGAAACAATTTTGTAAGTGAAGAAGAGGTGTTCAGCGTACCGGCAGTTCCCTATACCCGTACATTTCACCCTGTCCATCATAAAGAGCTTATAAGTGTCCTCTCCGATTCCATTGCAGCAGTCGGCCTTGATGTTGTCAAAAAGGAGTACGTGTTGGCGGCAGAGGGCAGGAGAATGTTCTCTGTCTGGGATTTGAATCAGGGAAGCTCTGAACTCTGTTGGTCCATAGGTATCCGCAACTCTATGGACCGCTCAATGTCACTCGGGATTACTGCTGGTACAAAGGTTTTTGTCTGCCAAAATCTCTGTTTTTCCGGAGAGTACATTTCAATGAGGAGGCATACTTCCGGTTTAACGATAGATGAGCTTGCCTTTCTCGCTTTCCGAGCAGTGAGGTCACTGATTCCACAACTTAAACAGTTTCAACGATGGCATGAGTCATTGCGGAACTTTCCACTGTCAAACATCGAAATGAATGTGCTGCTGGTGGAAATCCTGTCAGAGTCAGTCATACCAGCGAGCAAATTTCATAAGTTCTGTGACCTCTATGCGAATGTTTATAAATGCGAAGATCTCTGGTCATTCCATGAGAGCGCCACAGATGTACTGAAAGGTTCCAATGTGCTGACTCTGCCGAAGAAAAACTTACTGCTCAATGGGGTAATTAATCGCTACATTGATACATTTGAGGACTGCTCACATTCGACTCTGGGTGACTTTTTCGAGGAAAGGGCATCCAGGTAAGCAGCCAACATAAAGATCAAACTACGGGCCTCTGCAGCAATCCTGCAGGGGCTTTTTTCGTTTATGGAGGAAAAACTATGTGGAATGCACCAAGCAAAGAGCGAATGCAGAGGATACCAGAGCTATACACCACGGAACAGACACCTCTCAAAGACAAACTGATTTATCTTCACTTCTTTATCGGCTGGTGTGATTGGTATGTCGCTGAATCCGACGGTTATGGTGATTTTTGGGGATTTGTGATTTTGAATGGAGACTACGAGAATGCGGAATGGGGCTACTTCACGCTAACCGAACTTGAGCAAATCAGTATCCAAGGTATTGAGGTGGATTGTGAGCTGGAAGAGGTTTGGAAGGTCGTACCAGCGTATAAAGTCAGCAAAATAGCTCGAGCTAATGATTGGTTCAACCTCAATGAGGTTGCCACTAACCTGTCTAGCTGTGAGGAGGTGTGAGATGTCTGATGATTTGTGGGACGATCAGGACGGAATGGACGATGATTTTAACGAATGGGATATAGACCTGGATGAATACCTGATGTACGATCTAGACGTTGTGGACAGTGCTTTCAATGAAGACGGTTTTGAAAAACAACAGGATGAGTCAGATAAGCTGCTGGATAATGTGGATACTCTCATTCTTGGTTTTATGATCTTTGGGATTGCCTATGAAGATGCCCTTGCCGATAAAAGACGTAAGAAGAAACATTAGTACATAATGATGGTTGGGAGGATAGAACCCCTGCTAGAACGGGGTTCTATCTGTATGTAGTGATAGCATAATACCAGGTTGTAACCAAGGTATGGGTTCAGAAAGTCAATTATAGTTGATATTACGCATCATTAATAAGGCCTTTCTCATATTGGATATTACTTTTATCAAATCTTTTAACAAGATGATATTGGGCGTTATTCAAGCAATTAGGTAAATCATTATCGACAACTATAACTTGAAATTTTTTATTTTTTTCACTGGCTAGTTTTTGGATTTGTAAAAAGTTAAGATATATCTGCTCATAAATAGACGGGTCAGAAAGGTCATCAGTGTCTCGGCCTCTTGCGTATCGGCCAATATTTTGACCAGGTGTATCAATTAGCAATAATGTCGGCAAGTAACCACCATTATTGATAAGATATATTAATCTGCTCAAGTAAAGCGAAACGGAAAGAATGGTTCTCACCCCGCCAGATGAGATCCTGTTGTATTCTCTATTTCGAAAAATTGGCATAAACTTATTACTAATATCCACACCATAGTTGTTGGTCAATTTTGATTTTCTAATAATCTGTGAAAAGTACAATGCTAAATCGCTATACACATCCGAAATATCTTTAAGGTTTGATTCAACTTCTTCTATATCTCGCTTGATATTCGATATCTTAAGCTGTTTTCTATCCAAGTCAGAGACATACTCTTCAATTTTTTCTATCAGTCTTTTATTCTTGTTAAATATAGATAGATGGCTCTGCAGAGTTGAGCGAGTTCTTTCAATCTTCCTTATTGACTGTATAGTTGGTGACAAGGATTCGATATTGTTTCGATCAAATTCTATTCGAAGCGTATTGACATGGTCATCGATTGAATTTTTTAATGAAATTTTTTCTACCAAAGTGCTCTTAAGCTTTTCTAGTGAAGATTTACAACCAGCAATTCTATTACTGATAGACCTAGATTCGTTTCTTATATCTTCATCACTTACGGTCGAATCATTAGCAGCTAATACTGACTTACATAAAGGACAATTGATCCTTTGTGTACATTTGCCGTTTTCCCCTAATATTTCTCTCACTCTAGAAGATGACTTCAAACATGATAAATCGTGTTTATAGGTTGCATAAAGTCGAGAATAGTCTCTGGTTTTTTGCTTGATTTCTGTGATTTCACGCGCTAATGCAACACTTTGCTGAATGAAGTCTTCAATCTTCCTAGCGATATTTGAAGAAATTATTGATGCATGATTTTTATCAATTAATAGTTTTTCAATTTCAGCATCAAGTTGTTTAATATCGACCTCAATTTCATCTATCTCATCATCGTTTATTGATCTTGAATCTGTTGATGAAAGAAATTCTTTAATGTTAAGGATTTTAATTTCTAGTGTTTTAAGTTGTTGTAATTCAAGTGCAAGCTCATTCTGCAATTCTGCCAGTTGGTCATCGTGAACACCGTATGTAAACTTTTGTACTTCAATATTTTTATTGTGGACAACTCCATTGTTCGAATCCATCAAGCCTTCACTAGCAACTTTCTTTTGTCGGAGATAAATCAATTTCATGAGATCACGAAAGCTTAACCTCTGCGAGTTAGAATCCTCCCTTATTTTAGATTCTTTAATCATTACTTTCGGAATGCTTAAAAGATCTAGTATAATGTCAGAGATCCATCCATCCGGTTCGACTCCACTACTGGATGCGCTACAAATTTTCGGATATACACTTTCTTTAAGGCTTGCTTCTGAATTGTATACTTTTATTATGTTTTCGTTATCGCTTAATATTCTTTCAAACGATACAATCTTCCCATTAAAACTGGCTTCCAGAATAGCACTACGCCCTTTTCTTCTTAATTCATCATAGTCTAATTCATTAAATTTTCCACCAAGGCAATAATCTATAAGGTTAAGAATGCTAGATTTGCCTGAATCCATATCACCCCATATAAAATTCAGCCCTTCCCTGAATTCACATTCATAATCCCGATCAATACCAATGATTATAACTTTATTAATTATGAGTGATATACTGTTCATTCTATAAGCCCATTAATGATTTTTGCAACTTGCTTTCAGTGAGAGATGCTAGTTTTCGTATCTTTTCAAGATTTAAACTCAACAGATTACTAATCCCATCATTTATCTCATTTGCTAAATTGGGATCACATGTCACAAATATACCCTCATCTTTCTTGTCTAAATGAACAATTCCTTCTGATTGCAAATGCGGTATTGTTAGCCCAATTATATTCATCTCCTCAAAATCTGACCTCCGCATTGAGTCATCATATAAGCTGCCGGAGTAACCCTGTAGCTTTCCAATTTTATTCCCCCTTAACACACTATCCATTACGAGTGGATTTTGGATTAAAAAGTACATGATTTCTAGTTTTTTGATAGTTAGTATTTTTCTTCCTAGACGATTAGTTTGGAAATTTGAAATTATAAATAGCAAAACAAATATTCTATAGTAGTATTCCTCTCTATAATCTATCATGTCATTTCTCAATCTCACTTAAAATATTTTCGATTGTAACATTATTGTCCCAGTTGATGTTTAAGTTGTACTTATTTGCTTCTTGATGAAGAAATCCTTTTTTGTGAATGAAGTTCACATAGTCCAAAACACTTTCCAAAGCGGTTCTATCATGAATGATGATTTGTTGATGAATTTCTTGAACAACTTCATTAGCAGATTTATTTGGCGTGTATGCGGAAAACGTCTTATACAAACTAACCACCCGATTGCTCAAGTCTTCGAAATGCTTCCTATCTTTCTGCGGAGCCTTTTTTAATATAATATCAGTCATAAAGTAGGATTCTTTTGCATCATCTATTAATGCTTTATTGACTTTTGCCAAAAGCAATTTTATGACAAATATTTCTTTATCGTAATCTGTTTTATGTACTGAAAAAGGTACTGCGGATAGAGCTGACAGCTGGCGCTTTTGGGCTATCTTTAATAACTTTTTCTCCAATATTTTATAAATTGTTGCTTTATTATCAACTGGCTTGCAAATTGATGTATGATCTTCATCAACACGTTCACAATGGAATTTTTTCTTATTTTCATTTGGGGCTGCGCTTATAGGAGAAACGCATTCGTCATTCTTGGCAATTATATATAATGATTCCGGCAATAAATCATATTGATCTACCCACTTATCATTAAGCATGTTCACTTCTTTACTTAAAGGTCCTAGTTCCTTGCTGTTAATATTTATAGGTGATAACAAAATTGCACTCAATGCTCCTTTATGAGGGGTTGCAAGAGTTATATATCCTGCCACATCTTTCTCTAAATTAGCTTCTCTTTCAATAACATCAAGTACAAGTTTTTTAGCAATTAAGCCTCCCATACTGTGACAGATGAATACTATCTCATCGTAGGTGTCTGCCTGATACTTTATATATGTTAATAGCTCATCAGCTAAATCAAATATTGAAACATTCTTCTTTATCTTTGGCCTTCCGATATTAACCCCTGGAATCTTGTTTAAGATGTTTACAGTGCTTTTAGCTGCAATATTGTTCTTGAAATTTATTATTTTTGTGAAGTATGAGTATTCTACTATGTCATAATATTTTGCTATCTGATGGTTGTTTAGCAATAGTTTCTTTAGAGAAATATTATTTTTATTCTTCCATGTTTCTTCTCCACCAGTAAAACCATGAACCATGATTACTAAAATTTTTTCCATAGTAGCTATTGTCTATTATCGTATAGATCTTTAATGTTAAAGGAAATGGTTATTCATATAACAATACAGCGAATGCATTTTAAGGATCTTCTCGATCTCTTTAATCCTCCGGTTACCATACATAATTTTCAAGCTTAAATATCCCTTGTTCCACGACACTTCGGATACTTCGAACATCCGCAGAACTGCTTACCTGCTCTACTGCCTTTCTTGGCTGTTCGTATTACCATTTTGCTGCCACATTTTGGGCAGAGTGGCTCCGATTGTTGTTTGGTGTTGTTCAGCGGTATATGAGTGTTTGAGATAATACGTTTTAGCCTTCCACCATCAATGAGCTGAATTCTGTTTTCACCAGCGAATTTAATGGAATCAGCAGTGAATTGACCGGATGTAACAACGTATCCGCCAGCAGCCCCTTTTCCTGCCATGACACCAAGAAGCTCACGAACTACTTTTACGCCGACCTTGTAAGCTTTCCACTGCTTACATTGAACAAGATATATTGCTCCTTCTTTGTTGAGAACGAGATCCACGCCTCCATCAGCTCCACCGGCAGTTTCACGAACGCTATATCCTTGTCTTCTGAGGTATTCTCCAATCAGGAGTTCAAATTCCTGCCAAGACATGTTCCCCATTGGGTCGTTGGCAAGGCTACTCTTGGTAGTTTCGTAAAGCTTGCTTCTCTTTTGCCTATTGAAAACCGAAATCCCAGCTCCCAAAAGAAAAACAAAGGGAAGGACATATTGACCTACATTGGCAAGTCCATGGAACAAGCCCGAAAGCATATCTCCACTGATGTCGCTTATGTCTTTCGCAGCTGGCAGCTCCAGCCCTACATACCAATGCAAAAAAAGATATGTAACCACTGCAAGTGAAACACCTACTACCCAATGAAAATATGAAACGACTTCAACTAGGTCTTCTAATATACTCCTTCTACGACGTGACATTTCCCTCACCGCAAAAGCATCAATTCCTACACAGTAGCAATAGGCCGAAACAACAATACATTTTCCTGTTCGACAGTACTCCTCACACCCCATCTTTTCAAGTAGTTACGTTGCTGTAGCTAGAAAATCATACTGTTCGCATCTTACAGAATGGACTTCTTGTTATAGCTAGGAACCTCTTTTTATTCCTCTGGCCAAAGCAAACTTCACAATTAGCCTCTTAACATCTGCTTGCTGGACGTAGGGATAGAATGTGGGGATATCGAAATTGGTCTGCCCATAATAGCCTCATAAGCCTGGGAGCCCCCTTCTTTCGTGAAAGATGATTGCTGTGAAATGTGGAGTGGGTGAGTTTTCTATCTGTCCTTTCTTTTCAAAGTTACTAGATCTACTGTTATAGCCATTCGTGCTGATACAGCGGATAGGGGTGGAGTGGTCGTGGAGGGGGGCAACAAGATGCAACATCAACCTAACCTTCACAATGCTTCAAAAAGTGTATTTGTGGCGGTTTTCGTCGATCAAAGTGATCAGACGGTCCAGCTAATTGGCTTATTCCAGCCTAAAATAATTTCAACAACAGGAGGAATTATATGAGGAATGAAATTGTAAATAGGAAACACCTATACTGGTGGGCATTAACCCAAAGACTATGTGAAGGATTGCAGGCTACTTGTTGCGAAGGAACAACGGCAGTTACAGAACGTGTACTATGGTCCTTGCCCAATATTGATGTTCAAGCCACTTTATCAGTTTTCAGCAACGAGGGGTGTGAATGTGACTGCATGGTACTGATGCTATTGCGTGGATTGGATGACAGTTGCTTTTAGCAGTTGCACATCAATTCGATAGCAACGTAACCCACTTCCTGTTTATCCCTAGATTTCGATTCAACTTAATCTAACCTCCCGAATATCAGAGGCATCTGACGTCTCTGGCTTCTACTCTTTCACTCGGAAGTAAGAAAAACATTATATGGAGGTATTCATGCAATATGAAAATAGTGTCTCTATTGGAGAGGCAGCAAGACTATGTGGCGTATCAGTCCGACGAGTTCGATACCTGTCAGATCAGGGCTATGTTGATCCGCCAGTTAGGTCTGTTTCTGGTGAAATCAGTTACAGGCTCTACACCCAAGCACACATCGAGCAAATAAAGTCAATCAAAGCCTATCAGGATGAAGGATTCACTCTCAAAATGGCAGTAGCCAAGTCTAGGGAGGGCTTAAACAAAGAATTTTAATCCTGGTCGGTACAACACGCTGCTCTCGTGCAGCAGAAAATCAGTAATAGTAAAGGGCCGTTCTTCCTGTATGGAGGAGCGGCTCTTTGTTTTTTAAGGAGTAACTATGGCAATTAGTGGAAGTGATAATTTAGGAAACCCTGGTGTAAATCTAGAGATCCCTGACCTCACAAGACATTATGAAATATTCAAGGCAGTAATCTTTTCAAAGAGATTTACAGGGTTTAAAGCAAGGCTGATTCAAGATAAACTGAAACTGCTGCGTGTTTACCTCTACGGACATTATGAGCAGCATAGGTTTGAGAGGATTTGTAATCTCAACGAGACCAAATCATTTGCTCTAGAAGAACTGTACTTTCACTATGTGGATCGAAAGCACTATAAGAAATATGACGGATTACACTCTATCTCCACATGGATCGTGCACTACATCTACCACAACATTAACAACCTAGTCAGGAGGTATAGACCAAGAACTTCAGGAGAAGGGGTTGATACTAACTTTGATCTACTTGATGGCAGGAACAAGAACTTCGTGCTCTATGCCTCCGAGTATGAAGATTGGCTGGAGCTACCAAATGAGTATACTAATCCTGAAAACATCCTCGTAGCCAAGCAGCTTCTGGAGATGATGTATAGCTACTTTGGAAAAAGGGATCTAGATGTAATTATTGGTAAAGCAACCATGTTAGATGTAATCAAAAGATATCGTTTCAACTATGACCAATACTGGGTTTCTCTGAACCGGCGGAAAGAGAAGTTTCGATCTGTTTTAATGGCTAAGGGATATGGTACTGATTGATGTGGTACTGTTTGATGTAGTCAATGAGTAGAACTATTCCTTATTCATCATCCCTGAGTAAGATATTGTCTAGTGAGGTACCCTTTTCGACAATTTTTTTTAGAATTTGTGAAAAAAGTTCAAAAAGTATGAAATCATCGCCCTAATCGTCCTAATCGTCCTTCTGAACCTGCATGGGCAGTTGGACGGTGTGGGCGATGGAACCCTTCGTTGCAGCTTGTGAATGAAGCCAATGAGTGATATTACTATTTTTCATAATTCTAAAGTGATGGTGATAGCTTGAGCCGGTTTTTTCAAGAGTTGAACAAATCTCTACTTCGGATATACCTAGTCGTTCTTGAGCTCTTCATATACTAACGATCTCACCATCATCTACCATCAGGACTTCAGAACTGGAAAATATACTCTGATATTCATTTGCATCAAATGTGTGTATCGGCACCAGCTTTTTGGGTTTTAGCGCATCTACCATTCTTTGTAGGCCTTGTCTATCTGCATGCCCACTAGTATGAATTGTCACATCGCGCATGCCTTGCCCTGTAAGTAACTGTATGAAATCGTATATGACCGTTTCTTCTCTATATCCGCTCCACATGGAATAAATGAATGTTCCACCGTTAAGGCATGTGAGAGCATTAAGATCACTCTTCATGCTTGGACGGATTGTCATTACTACTTTTGGGGCCTGTTCATTTATCTGCTCTTTGGTGATTTTATAAGGTTTGAATTGGTACAGAAGCTTCTCTTGCCCCTGGTTAGCAATCATTTTTGATAAATTCCGTGGATAGAATACTCTTATCTCTGGAAAACTCTCTGATGGATAAGGAAGACGAGCAAATTTAGCCAATTCTTTAAGGACAGTGGCAATATAAAAGTCTATTGCTAAAATTTTATTCTCTTTCTTACAAGCACGATAAAGAGACACGAGTCTATCAATATTTTGTCCGGATACATAGACCAAATGGATGCCAGAATTGGTTTTGAACTCATTAGCAAACTCCTTTTCTAAATCCTCTTCGGTTGGAAAAGAATGACTACCTCTATTAATAGTAGTGCCTTCTAGGAGCAAGTAATCCACATCTTTCTTAACATTCCACTTGAACCAGTCAAATGCTTTGGCTTTTCTGCCGTGGATCCTGAAATCACCAGAGTAAAAAAGAGACTTGCCATTGGCTTGTACAAGAAATGCATGGGCATCAAATGCTGCATGGTCCATTAAATAAGGGGTTATTTCAATGTCACCAAACTTGAAGCACTTGCCAGAAGAGAAGTAGTTAGAAGTATGGATTTTCCACTTATTTCGAGTGAATGTATTTGTTAATTCAATAAGTTTGTGAGTTGGTTCGCCCATGAAGATAGGACAATCTTCATGAATGTACTCTACTAATCCGTAGTGATCCTGATGGGCATGGGAGAGGATGAGGGCTGTATGAGGATCTTTACTATACAGCCCTTCGATTCTGGGAAGAACACCTAGATGTATCAGCTCATCTACTTCACAATCATTCGTGGCGTTAGAGTCAAATGGGTTGCGCTTCTCATCCACAAGAGGCATCCCAAAATCAAGAACAATTCTTGTCGAGTCGGTCCAAACCTCAATGCACGAACCACCAATCTCTTTGGTTCCTCTGTGGATTTTAAATTTCATTACTTTAGCACCTTCCCATTCCAGAGTGTAGTTGTGTTAAGATTTTTGATGTCTCCTTTTTGGTAGGTCTTTACCCCTCTGTAATACTCGTTTTTATTAATCAACTTATTTAAACGACCTTTCTTCTGGTCATCATCAAAGCCAAAAACAAGCAATAAAACTTGATTTTCAATCTCGGTGGGAACTGGAAGATCAAGTTTGAAAATTGAATTGATGTTCTGAACGTATTTACCATATTCAATAATTATTTCGCTTTCCCTATCACTGATTTGTTTTTCATACCTCGCAAGTTGTTTGATTACTGAAGGATTGCTCTTTGACCACAACTCTTTGTTCGAAAAATGTTTTGCTTCAACAAATTGAAGTTTCCCTGTATTCCGGTCTAATAGTAAAAGGTCAATTCTGTCCTTTTTGCTACTTTCATCTAAAGCATCGAATGAAATCTCAATGTCAAGAACAACAACATCACTATCTGACAAGTATGAATGTTTATGATAGATTTGTGAGACACCTGCTGATTCAACACCAGAATATTTGGAGCAGTTCTCTTTTATTCTCTTATACCCTGTGAGGTAATCTGATGTTATGCTGAGATTTTGTAATTCACTTTCGGAAAGATAGTTTTGGTCACTGTCATCATTTGAATCTATTACAGCAGCATATTTTATATGAGTTTTCAAGCTATTGTTTTTGAAACTGAATAACTTACCCCCCTTGTGATAAAGATCAATCCTGTCTTCTCTAATAGTGAAAAAGACATTCTGTTGTTTGCAATCCTCATTAATCTTTTGCTGCCACAATTTGGAACTTACAAAATCAATAATTGTCGAATCGTTTAGGTATCTCTTCACGTCAAATCTCCTTACGTATCAATCTGTAAATTGTTCAGCAGATTGTACGTTCAGCAATCTTACAATTTCGTGCGCCACAGAAAATATTTCTGTGTAACCAATCTCAAAAACACATTCTCCTGTATCGTCATATTGATCATATGACACTTCCATGATCGGCTCGTTCCGTCTGCCTAGGCAATCATCTATAATCGACCGTCCAGCGTCTTTTCTGGTACCGAGAGTGGCTATTCTTTGCCCCGATCGATTTCCTATAGAAAATAGAAGGTACTTCTTGGCCTGGCAGGATTGGATGTAATCACGACAACAGTTTTGCATCAGGTACCCTTCTGATTTAACCTTCCTCGGCGTTATCAAAGGAACCACACGGTATTGACCAACGGTTATTGGCCCGACCTTGCAATCCCAGATCATCCCATGTTCATATGCTGCATAATTAAGCTCCAATTCCGACTTGAATAACGAGTTCAACGCATCGACATCAGATTGTTCAAGCATACCACCTCCTATCTACATCATAAGTAACTAAATATACATATAAAATTTCTTTAAGGGATGTCAGTGATTGCCTATCGCGACTTTCTTGCAAATGAGCGGCCACTATATATATTCAGTTAAGCCCCTTAGAAATTTACCAGTTAAGGGGGGCTAACTCTTGTTGAGGTTATATGTGCATGTAATTGTGTTATTTGTAGATATCGCATTATTATTGATGAAACATATCAGCATAATATTTCAGAATGTATGAAAGCCGATTTGTGTTCAATAGAAACCAACATGAACAAGTGCATACAGAGCATCCTATTGGGATGCCCTATCACCTCTTGGGTATAGACTTTCGTGATGATCCCTATCTGTCGCTTTCTGATGCCCCAGGAGAGCGTAAGAAAATGAAAAGGCTTGTACTGGTTGCTATAAATGCAGACATCGAAAAGAAGGCAATTTCGGGCTTCAGAGGCGATACTTATAAAGAGGTACAGAAGTGTAGCGAAATTCTCACTGACAAAGGTATTAAGAAGATGTTGGAGCATGCTAGAAAGGTACATGCCCCCATAGCCAACTACATTCACTCTGGGGCAGGTAGAGAACTACAGAACCTAGACTGCAGAATTACAGAGGGAATCCTATTGAGGCTTTTAAGCGATGGAATTCCTTGCCTCCCAGTTCATGATAGTTACATCGTTCCCAGACAGTATGGGGGATTGCTGAAGCAGGTCATGACAGAGGAGTATGAACGTATGCTGAAATTCGCGCCTGTAATCAAGTAGCTATAATTGTTAATTCAGAAAAAAATTTCGTCATGATCGCCCAGCCGCCCATATGAGATTATTGTGGGCGGTTAAGCGATGAGGGATATACAATTTTTACTACAGAGTCTGGTCAAATGAGATCATAGAATTTTGAAAGGCGTTTACCAGTGGTATTGTTACTCCTTTTTTGGCGCAGTTACATGTCGGCAGAGTCATTAAACATCAACTTGAACGCAATAACGGTCACTTGGAGGGTGGCATCGTGTTGGCTGGACTGTTTTGTTTATCAAGTAGTTGTTTTTAATATTAAAATATGGTACCGACCTGTATAGTTGTTTCGGTATCAAAAAAGTGTGCAGGCTGATGTGGAGGTAACTTGCTCTATTGAAGAACTATGTTGATAAATATTTTTATAAAAATATTATTCCATTTTTTCTAAAGCGATGATGTTTTTTTATGTTGATTTGATTAATACGCCAATTGTTATAAGTAATGCTTTATCTAATCGCATAGTGTCTGTGAAATAAGTCGCGGCTAAGTCTTAAATACTGTCAGCAATAATAGTATTTTATTATTGTTGTAAGAGAAAAACCTCTTTTACTAATAACTTTAAAAGTAATTACCCAACGCTATATGTCTGAATCATTTATCAATAATTTTAAAAATAAAAATATTGGAATTGTACTATCTTCAAGTTTTTTTGGTTTCTATGGGCACGCAGGTTTTGTTGCAGCCTTAGAAGAACTGGGCATTGATCCTAATTGTTATGGCGGCACAAGTGCTGGAGCATTAATTGCATCTCTTTGTGCTTCAGGAAAAACATCTGTAGAAATTGAAAATGTTCTTAGTAATATTACACGCAACGATTTTTGGGACCCTGACTATCTTCATCTAACTGCAAAATTATTCAGATTTTTAAAAGGATGGGAGGGGTTACTGAAAGGTAAGTTATTTCAAAATTTACTTGAGAGCGAATTCGGTGAAATACCTGTTAATGAAACCAAGCATCCTTGCTGTATTGTAGCTACTGATATAACTAAAAAGAGAAAAAAGATCTTTTCTTCCGAAAGCATGGCAAAAGCTGTATATGCTTCTGGAACTGTTCCTGGACTATTTAAACCCCTAAGAATAAATAATTCTACAATGTATGATGGCGGCCTGTTGTGCAAGGCGCCTGTTTATGACTTATATGAATCCCAAAAACCTGAAATAATAATAGTACACTACATAAAATCTAAAGGACTGAAAGAAGAGGATAATCCATTAAATAGTTTATTCTCTCCTATTAAAGTTACGGAAACAATCTCTACTATTAACAGACACTTAAGCTACACATATGAAAAAAAATTAGTTGAGATGTCTGGTTGTAAAATAATTGAAGTTGTTACGCAACCTCCTCGAGTATCACCATTTAAACTTCAATCAGGAAAAGATGCATTTGCAGCATCAAAACAACAAACTCTTGATTATATCAGATCTATCTAGTAACAAATATGTTTGTATCAATTATCATAACGATTATTGCCTTTTTTTGTTTGGCAATCATAAAGCCTTTTATCGAAGAAGGTAATGCAGAATTTCTTTTTAGTGGTAACAATACAAAATATGCAATATCAAGTAATCTTGGATCTGTTTGCTCTTTAGCTCTTTTCAGCTCAATAGTTGCTTTAACATTTAAAATAGGTCCTTATGCGCTCACATTACTAGTGCCTGCTTTGCTCATCAATTGTATAATCTGCTTAAAAATTATACCAAAGAAGATTCCAGAATTTAATACTGGCGAATGTAATTCACTTGTTTCAGTAATCAATCAAAGGTATGGCAGAGATGAATCACTCCCTTATGCCGTATTATCTATCTTGTTTATATCTTTGACAATTGCTCTAGAGATAGCAATATTTCGCTATTGTTATACAGAGGTCGCAAATAATGACTCAATTCATGCGGCGACAATAACGTATATTGTTGTGTTAGTGTGCCTGATGTACGTTGTAAAAGGTGGTTTTCGAGGTGTTTTAATAACAGATCACCTTCAAACTTTACTGATTGCTATCCTAATATCTGTTTCTATTCCCGTCTTCTCAAACGCTACTATTCCGTCCTTGGAATTACAGTTTCCTATAGCGCAGAAGTTCACAGTGACAACTTTGATTTCCTCGCTACCACAATTCTTTGTTTTGATTTTTTGTTTGAGCCTTTGGTTTCCAACAATGATGGATTTTGGTATCAGAAATCACGGGACAATTGATTTTAAACGTGGAAAGCATATAATTATTAGTTTTATTCTATTGTCCTTATTCCTATTCGGAATGGTAATGTTTTCGCTTATCCTTCAAAACTCATCCAACTTGCCAATAGATCTAGATCAGCCTTTTTACCATTTTGTATACTTTATCAGTGCCTTGAAAGATAATTCAGCGGCAACATTAATTGACATTTCATCGATAGGGATATCTGACAACTATACTTATTTAGCATTAATCGCTGTTGGGCTTTTTATATCACTTTCTAGCTTAACCACGATAGATACAATGTTAATTACGGCTGCTCAATTGTCTGATGCCACGGCTAAAAAGCAGAATCCTCGCGTAATAATTCTCATTGTATGTACCATTTCTTCTATTATATCTATTTTTTCTACAAAAAGTGTTTTCGCAGGGATAGGGACTGTCTGGGCTTCCTTGTTTATTCATTATTGTTCTATATTTTTCTTTCTTTTTATAACGAAAAAAGGTGAGAAACATATTGGCATTTCAATAACAATTTCTACATTAGCAGTATTCTGCACTATGGCTTACGCTGGTTACACTAACTGGCAGTTGTTTATTGCTATGGACGGCACACTCTGCCTAATTTATCTCCTTGCATATCCAACTTGCAATTTATTATTTAATATCTCTGGTCGCTTGATTTATGGCACTAAAGGACTACTAAAATCATGGATATAGACAATAGGTTGTTTTTAAGTATTGCCTTGACTTTATTCTTAAGCATAGTTGTGATTCCCGCTATTCAAAACTTTATCAATGGCAATATTAGCATTGGAGAGTATTATCAAAACAATTTTAAATATGGTAAAACAACAGAAAGAAATGCCTTCAACATAGTAAAATCAGTTAGCGGCGACGCAATGCTACTGCTGGAAAAAGACAAAGAAATTGGTGGCAATATTGGAAGCGCAATCTCCACGCCTAGTTTAATTAAAAAGCCAATTAACAAAGCTGAAGAAAATTGTTTAACTGTCCCAAAAGGCATATCTTTAACATCGGTAAACTACCCAAAACCTTTGGCGGAAGATGATAAAAATATTAGATTTTACCACCTCGATGGCAAAAGACTTCAGCCATTATACATACTAACATCTATAGAGCTTTGGGGTGGAATAGCAGTAATTATTGTGGGAACAATTTACTTAACAATCTTCTTTAAAAAACATTTTGTATTATCTAAAGATAGGCATCAATAAATGAATAGCTATTTATTACTATATTGTTCTACCTTGTCTTAACTGTTAGGATGCGTAGCCTTTACTATAAGTAACATTTAGCAAGAATACATCACTGTCCTAATCACCATACTCCAAGTTTGTCAATCATTAAGTACTAATGGAATGATTTTTTTTTCACCTGACATATATTTTATTAAAGATTAATTATGGTCAATTTGATTCAAATTTTCGTATAGCCTCTAACATTTTTTGAAAAACAGGGTTTGCCTCTTCTATCAAATTTAATTCGCTCACATTATACTCTTCATATATCGGTGTATCCAATACAATGTTAGCATGATTAACGCCTTTATCTTCAGGAACTATGAACGAGGTATAATCGTCTTCAGAACAAAATGCATTTGCGTCTTTAAGCTCCTTAAGTCTTACAACATTGTCGCACTCTGACCATGCTGAAAATATACGTTGGTTGAAATTGCTAATTATTTTTTTGTGATCCTTAATCAGATTAAGCTCCTTCATAAGAAAGGATAATTCCCTAGCGCCGATAATTGGCACGTAATTATACTTGTATGGGTTTTTCCCTATCAAAGGCTTTTGTGAATGTAGGATACCCGTAATTCTTCTGCGCAATATAATTTCGAGTACCTTACCGTTCAATGTGAACCATTTCCCATACAAACCCAATGCTGCAGAAAAGAGATACACATCTCCAGAAACCAGAGGGTTATTAATTGATTCCAATAAGCTCAAGGTTCCACCTGTAGACAATCCGCCTATAGAAATCTTATCCCCATACCTAGACGCAAATTTTACGCCGAACGTGACATTTTTTTTCCATTCATCACTAGATACACCTACCATTCCATTTGGTTCTTTTAGCCCGTGTCCTTGAAGCAAGGGCATAAATACATTATAGTTAAGTGTAAAGTGGAAAAAATCAGCAAGCCCCTTCATAAAATATGGTGAATCTGTGAGACCATGGACTAGTACAATACATTTGTTATTTTCCATTTTATGGATCATTTTCCTGGGATGGCAACCCTCACGCACTTTATCAAATGAAAAATATTTAAAGTATTCATAATATTCTGACCATAAGTAATCATCATCCTTAATGTTATTCATAAAGCAATAACCCCTGATATAAGTATTAATTAAGCTAAAAGCTAATAGTCAATATAGATGTTGATCGGCAATATGTTAGCATTTTACATAATGGCTTATTGTGTCGTTTTATTAATACACATTGCTCATACATGCTTCACTTGCTGTATATTAATAAACAAAACCTATTAATGCATCCCTTTTCTATTATACGATTTCCCATGTATCATATAAATTCTTGGTTGATATCGACGTGCCAGAAAACATACTCTGTCTCTGCCCGACCTGTCACAGGATGTTCCATCTCGGACAATCTGACCAAGTTGAGAGGCTGTTATCAACAGTTCTTAACGCAAGACAGGTAGCTCTTACCGAGAGAGGTCTACACGTGAATCTTGATTATTTGCGCAAGATGTATTCGATTGCTGCAGATTGAAAATCCAAAATAAAAATATTGATCGTCATGCTCGTCCGATCGACCAGGAGATTCCCGCCAGGACATAAACGGTTGTTAAAGGTCGATACAGGTAGATCGTTAGTGGTTGATATTTCTCACTGAAAAAGTATAAGATCGCTTGACATTATTCAAGACATGTTGCATGTTGTGACATGTACTATCAATCATTGAGGAGCCATGTATGACTGAACAGCACTTTACTACAAAAGATATACTTAAAATTCTCGATATATCGATGTCCAGGCTCCGTACTTGGCTCCTTAATGGATACATAACACCATCTGTACCCTCGAGCGGACAGGGGAAGAAGGCTCTTTTTACAAAAGAGGATATTTACGCCATCTATCTGTTTAAGGAGCTTATAGAAAGCAAGGGACTCAAGCGTGAGGCAGCAGCTCGCTTTATACGAGAATGCCAAGCCGATCCATCGAGATTAACTTTTGCCAGTTTTCTGCTGTTTGTTGTCACCAAGGATGTGGCAACCGGAACCGAAGACGTTAAATTTAAATCTTTTTCAGGCGAAGAGTCGGTGGGGTTGCGTTTCTATATCGATAAAATCTATAAAGCTGAAATTGGGCTTGATGAGGGCACTGATTTGGGGGACTTTTTATGGGAAGAGGCACGTGTAATTAACTTTTCTTTAATTAAGGCTGTGCTTAATAGCAAAATGAAATTGTAATTTTTTTTGGCCATAACATGTTACATGTTGCGATATGTACGCAATAAGAGAGTAACATAATGGGAGGAAAACGATGGCTACAAATCGGAAGGCTGCAGTGAGATATGATGAGGTTTTAGAGGCTTTAGCAGCCGAATTGGAATTGTTTTCTGATGGAAATCGAAGAACATTCGCTTCCTTCATCACAGACGGTCGGCGTGTGGTCTGGCCTATCCGGAGTTTTGAGTTGTCTCAAGCGGTGAGGCAGAAAGCATACACAATGACCCACAAGTTACCAAATAGCAATAAGGTTAAAGACCTTACAAATATGCTGGAGTTTTTTGCACATGAAGCAGACGTGCAGGAGGTTCATACAAGAGTGGCAAGTTTTCATGATACTGTTTTCATCGACCTGTGCAATGTCGCTGGTGAGCAAGTGCGAATTGATGAGAAGGGTTGGAAGGTTATCTCGTCGGTCGATTCCCCTGTCAGGTTTGTAAGGGGCTCAAAGCAAACAGCATTACCAAGGCCAACGGGAGGTGGGAGTCTTAACTCAATAAAGGATTTTGTTTCATTCAAAAATGATGAGGACCGAATTTTGTTTGTTGCAAATATTTTGATGTCGTTTCATCCCACAGGTCCTTTTCCGATGCTGTATATGGTTGGGCCCCAAGGGAGTGGTAAGAGTTGTGCGTGCAAACTCGGTGGTAGTCTGGTTGATCCGACGATACCGGAAATTGATTGTCTGCCTGCATCTATCCGAGATTTTAGTATCTATGCGAATAATAGGCATTTGATGGTCTTTGATAATCTATCAGGATGCAGCAACAAGATGTCAGACATGCTATGCCGAGCCTCTACAGGTGGAGGCTTTAGCACACGTGCACTTCATACTGATGCAGAAGAAGTTAGCTTCAATATAAAAAAGCCAATTTGGTTTAACGGGATAACGGAATTTTTAACACGTCAGGATGCCTGTGACCGGTCATGCATCGTAAGAACAAAAGCAATTCAAGGCGACATGAGGATGCCAGAGCAGGAATTTTGGGGGGAATGGGAGAAGCAGAAGCCAGCTGTGCTTGGCTCGTTATATGATGCTATTTCAATGGCACTTAAGCGATACAGGGATGTCAGGCTGAGCACCTACCCAAGGATGGCAGACTTCGTTCGATGGATTGTGGCAGCAGAACCTGCGTTGCCGTGGGAGGGCGGAGATTTCTTAAAAGCATATGAAAACAATCGACTTCACGTTATTGAAAGTGCTATCGATGCAGACCCTGTTGCATCTGCGGTGATCATTTTTTATCAACAGTTTGGAGCATGGGAAGGCACTCCAACTGAACTGTTATCAGCACTGAATTGTCAGGTAACGGAAGACATCAAGCGGCTTGGTGTTTGGCCCAAAATGCCAAACTCGCTATCAGCCAAATTGGCTCGTAGTGAAGTATTTCTACGTGAGAAGCTCATAAATGTCGAATTTGGTAAATCCAAGGGACAGAGATATATTGCACTTCGACCCGCTGTGCCATCTCCACCAAGCCAGGTTATTTCCATCTAGGCTTCTATGATTATGAGAGATCATTTTGTTATGCCCGAAACTCAACTTGACAATCCGGCAGCAACAAAGGTATTGAAACCTAGTGAGGTCGCCATTTATCTCAGAAAAAGCAGCAGTTGGGTATATAAAAACTGGGAAGAACTTGGCGGTGTAAAGCTCGGAGGATCTCTCTTTTTCCCGTCACGAGGGGATCTATATGAGCGTATATTTCGTAAAGAGCAAGGGGTGGAGGTACGACTTCACCAGAAAGGGAAACAGGCACACGGAAGCCTGGTTCAAAACAAAAAGAGACGCCCTGCGAGCAGAGGCGAAAAAGAAGGAGGAACTCAACAATCCATTACCAGAGGAAGCGGCAGCGACAGACATGGGCTTCTTTGATCTGGTCAATTTACGTCTTGATCACGTTCAGGCATACAACTCCGCAGGCCACTACCGTGAATGCAAGTATATGGCACGTCGTTGGGTCAAGATGTGGGGGAACATCGCATGTGGCGAGATCACTACAAGTATGATTGAGCAATTTCTGTTTGAGCGTAGCAAGGTTTCTACCATTACAGCGAACAACGAGCTTCGCTACCTACGGGCTTTCTTCAATTTCGGCATTAAAAAGAAGGAGATATCCTCGAATCCTACTCAAGGAATCGATTTCTTCCCTGAAGAAAAGCGGGTGAAATACATTCCTCCTGTGCAGGACATTGATAAGGTAATTGCTATAGCAGATAGAGACACGCAGGACTATCTCTGGGTTATCCGTGAAACATTAGGTCGAGTGAGCGAGATTAACCGGCTTACCTGGAACGATGTGGATCTGGATAAGAGATATGTGACTCTTTACACCAGAAAGAAGAAGGGCGGACATTTGACGCCACGCAAGATCTGGATGACAGAGAAACTGTATTCGGTTTTGTCACAGCGTCATCAATCGAGGACTAATGATCATCCTTGGGTTTTCTGGCACCGCTACTACAGTGCCAAAGAAGGCTGTTGGGTAGAAGGGCCTTACAAGGACAGAAAGAAGTTCATGAAAAGCTTGTGTGAGAAAGCCGGTGTTCGCTACTTCAGGTTCCATGCCTTGCGGCACGCTGGTGCCTCACTGATGGATAACATCAATACACCCATCGGGGCGATTCAGAAGATTCTTGGCCATGAGAATCGCAAGACTACTGAAATCTACCTGCACAGCTTTGACAAAACAGAGAAAGACGCATTCAGAGAGTATGAGGCTGCGAGAAAAAGTCTCACACAAAGTCTCACACAAAAGGCATAAAAAAAACAGGCATACAGAGGACGGCCTGTAAGTGCCTGTTTTTCAATCCAAAATGGAGCGGGAAACGGGGGTCGAACCCGCGACCTACAGCTTGGGAAGCTGTCACTCTACCACTGAGTTATTCCCGCCAAAAACATTGACCAAATATATAATTCCTGTGTGGGTTTGTCAATTGAGACATTGTGGCACTGCTTTTCGGAAAACGTAGTCTGATCAGTAACTCAAGGACGGAGCTACAGCCATTTCTGCTGTTTGGTAAAGTTGACGTTGATCCAGTGCTTCATTCCCATTTGGGTTGCCGTATTTGCTAATATGTTGCGGATTTCGTCCATTTCTTCAACGGAAAAGGCTTTTTTTTCCACCAGAAAGTTTGCTTCTATATTCAATTCCCTTCCGGTTTGCACGATGTGGGCAGTGGGCTGGATGTTGAATCTTCTGGCGATGTTGTGAATTTCTTCTTCAATTGGACGGGCCACATCGGGATCGGCGCGGTAAAACAAAAGCTGTCGCAGTGGTTCGCCGATGCCGCGACACAGTAACGCAATAAACAGGAGAGAGAAGACAACCACCATCAGCGGATCTGCGAAAGGAGTCAAATACGCATAGGAAGAGTCTTCCAGGAAGTAGGAGATGGTAAATCCCACCAGTACTCCAAGGCTTAAGAGAAAATCGCCAAACCACTCGTTTCGCTCTATACCCACGATTCCCGACTGCAGTTTGTTGTTTTGCAGGTGAAGGGCCACAGTTACCACGAAGCAGCCAACGGTACAGATAAGAGAGTAGAAAATGGCTTTGCCCGGTTCAACGTACCGGCCACCGCTCAAAAGTTCCGAAAAAGAGTTTGTGGCGGAGTAGGAACAGGCACCGATCAGGGTTATGGATTTGAAGAGCACCAGTAACGGTTCAAAACGTGCTCTACCAAAGGGAAATCGCTCATCCTCCTGGACATCTATCTGGTTGAGGACCAACACCGACAAGAAGGTCAGGCAGAGGCTGATGCCGGAACAGATCCCATCGAATATGATCATCCCGGAGTCGGTGGCAATTCCCCAGGCGATACCAAAAAGGGCGAAACATGCGGTTACCAAAATGGATAAGTAGAGGGTGCCTTTCTCAGTCATTGATTTTCACCCGGCAGCATTTGTAGAGGTTAGATGAGGCTGGTGAATCAGGGTTATTGTCACCTGCCTATCTAAGCATGGAGAAGAGCCCAGGCAAGAAAGAGCGTCGTCTTTGCGCTACCGTTACAGTTTGAGAAAAGAACGCATTGCGAAAAAGGTATAACTGACTGATAAACTCAGCTAATTGTGTAGTGCTTCCGGAAACCGAATGGGGGCACGGCCGCGAACAAACGCGGTAATGGTACTGGTGCTTGACAATCGCCATCGCTTTTCTTGAAAGGGGGATGCAATTTCCGGTGACATATCAAGGAACTTCAGTACAATCAGAATGCATTGCAACCTGTAACAGAACATGAATGAGAGGTGGTTAGCCCATATGTACAACATACTCGTGTTCGGCCTGTCCGACCTTCTCCTGGAACTGCGGCAAACATTCGATCCATCCCAATGCCGGATCATCCATATAGATACCGCTGGTGATTTTTATTCCATTGCCTTTTCAAGGGTTTTCGACTGCTGGATACTGGATGTTTCCCATGAGAACCTCAAGGATTTGGCAATCGGCGAGTTGGTCTCGTCGCACAGCGTTCCTTTTCAGTTCCTGCTGGCTGATGATGCCGCAAAGGAACGTAGCTGGCATGGAAAGTACAGTGTTGTTGAGAGAAAAGATATCGGTGCCTGCTATTCCTTGTTTTTGCAGTTGATGCACAATAGAAAGGAGCAGAATCGGGAAAGGTATCTTGCCGGATATGTGAATCAGCAGCCGGGGCTTGAAACTATCGTGACCAAAAGCCCGCTGATGGACAACCTGGTTGATCTGGTAAAAGATGTGGCACCGACAGAGTCGCCGGTATTCCTGGTCGGGGAGACCGGTACCGGCAAGGAGTTGCTGGCGAACATTTTCCACAATGAATCCCGGCGCAGATCAGGGCCTTTTATGGCGGTAAATTGTGGAGCGTTGCCTGATGCCCTGTTGGAATCGGAGCTTTTTGGCTATGAAAAGGGTGCTTTTACAGGTGCAGATAGCAGGCGTATTGGTAAAATTGAGCATGCGTCCGGCGGAACACTCTTTCTTGACGAAGTCGAGGCGATGTCAGCGGCCATGCAAATTCGACTGTTACGGGTTCTGCAAGAGCGAACACTGCAACGGTTGGGAAGCAACACCGATATAAGCACGGATTTCAGGGTTATCGCCGCCACCAATACGGACCCGACTGAACTCATTAACGCAGGTACCCTCCGTTCCGACCTCTACTATCGGCTCTCGGTATTTCAGGTGCATATTCCCCCCTTAAGAGACCGGACCGAGGACATCCCCATTCTGGTGCAGCATTTTGTTAACCGAAAGAAACGAAATGGCAGGGATTACGTCAAGGGGCTTGATGGTCAGGCCATGAACCTGCTGCTTTCAGCCCCGTGGTTTGGCAACGTCAGGGAACTGCAAAATGTGATAGAACGGGCAGTGATGCTGGCCGTAAGCCCCACCATCACTGTGGACCTGATCCACATTCCCGGTATTCCCATTGCCGATACCTCAGTTGATGTCTCCAACCTGACCGATACCGCATTTCGTCCTGGAACTACTCTAAAGTCCTATAAAAACCTACTTTCACAGTCAGCCGAAAGAAAATATCTGGTGGAACTGCTCGACTATGTGGATGGCAGGATTGGCGAAGCGGCGCAGCTTGCCGGCTTAACCCCGAGAGCACTCTATAACAAGATGAAAATACATGGTTTAAAAAAGGAAGATTTCAAAAAATCGGAAAAATAACAGCAAATCGGAAAAAAAGAAATAATCATTGTATTTCATGTATTTATGTAAGAAATACCCGGTAAATACCCTGATTGTCGGAATATTTGCATCACCTTCTTTTTCCTCTCCCATACTCTGTGATTTCTGAGATTCTTTCAGTAATTATAGGGGATTATGATTTTGTGCCAAGATGGCACACTCCTTGATATTCGTTGCCCGTAACTATTCACAAGTTCTGCCTCAAAACACCTAATCGAGCGGAGGTTGATATGGGCAAATTCAACAAACACCAGAGTGACAGGGAACGATTCGGCAAATGCCAGATTTGTCTGGGCTACATACCGATCGAATACTACTTCGGCATTGGCGATGAAATCGACTGCTATGAATGCGGGACCGCGTATGTCATTGAATCGAAGAACCCGGTCAAGCTCATCATGGCCGACGACCATTATGGCGACGATGACTATTTCGGAGAGATGCTGTTTGAGGATTCTTGAGGCCAGATAACAATTTGTCGGGAGTGCGGGTGGTTTCGGCCTGTCACAACCCAAGTTCAAAACCAGGCCGGTTGTTCACTGCAATCCGGCCTTTTTTTTGCGTTATACTATTGAGAGGAGAGCAATGGAATACATCAGTATCCTGCAACAAACTGACTGGGCATACGGGTTCGTTGTGTTTGCTGCCAGGGTCGTCGATGTCTCTTTAGGCACCCTGCGGACTATCGCCATCGTGCATGGCAGAACCTTGATGGCGTTTTGGCTTGGCTTTTTTGAAGCTGGCATCTGGCTTGCTGTTGTCTCTGCCATTGTACAGACCGTTGCCCAGCAACCGGCGCTGGGAGTCATCTACGCTTTGGGATTTGCCACCGGTAACCTGGTCGGCATCAAGGTAGAAAAGTTCATTGCCATGGGTCACTTGATTCTCAGGGTCAACAGCACCAACAATGCAAGCGGAATGGCCAGTGCCATGCGCAATCAGGGATACACGGTCACCGCCTTTACCGGTGAAGGACAGGCAGGGCCGGTGACGGAACTCTACGTGGTCTGCAGGCGAAGAGATCTCAAGTCGTTGCTCAGCACTGTTACTGCGCTGGATCCCTACGCCTTTTATGTGACGGAACAGGCTGGAGCGGTAAGTAATGTATGCCGCCCGATTATGCAGCCAGTGACCGGGTGGCGAGCTGTTTTAAAGAAAAAGTAGCTGCACAAATATTTTTTACTGTGAGGACCACGATGATCCTGATCATTGACAACCAGTCCAGCTTTATCAAAAAGTTCAAGAGACAGTATCTTGCGGAACAGGACTTTGATTATGTGTTTTTTGATCATAACCAACCGATCACCTTGTCCGCAAAGGCTGAAGTCCGCGGGATCATACTTTCCGGCGGCAAGGGGAACCCGTACGAGCCGCTCAACCTGACCACAAACTTTGTGGCCCTGATGAACTTTGATGTCCCGACAATCGGTTTTTGCCTGGGGCATGAGATCATCGCCGCGGCCTACGGCGGTCGGATAAAGAAACTGGACAAGTACCATCAGAAAAAAGAAACCGTCAGAATTCTCGAGGATGACCCTATTTTCGACGGGGTCAACACTGAGGAGGTTAGCCTGGTGAAACGGCACTCCTATCATGTCTCTGAAATATCTTCGGACTTTATCGTCCTGGGTGAGTCAGATACTACGCCCCACGAAATAATCCGGCATAGGGAGAAGCCGATTTACGGCTTTCAGGCTCATCCGGAAGTTTCCGGGGCCACCGGTCTGAAAATGGTGCACAATTTTCTCAAGATGTGCGGTGTGGCCGACTAACTTCTGGCTAAGTGAGGCAAAAATGAAGGTAGCAATTATCTACAACAAGGATCTCAGTGGCGTTCTCAACAAGTTCGGGATGCAGAACAAGGAGTTCTATTCTGAGAAAAATGTGAAAATCGTCGCCAAATGTCTCGAGCAGGCCGGGCATAATACCACCATCATTGATGGCAATATGTACGTCATCGAGCGACTGCAAAACTTTATGCCCCGCACCATTGATGGCGAGCAGATGGGGATGGTGTTCAATATGGCCTACGGCATTCAGGGGGAGAGCAGGTACACCCATCTGCCATCCATGCTGGAGATGCTGGGAATCCCCTACGTGGGGTCGAATCCGTCGGGTCACGCCCTGGCACTGGACAAGGTCATGACCAAGGTCGTCTGGCAAAACAAGGGCCTTCCCACACCTGATTTCTGGGTATTCAGCTCACCCCATGAAGATCTTTCCGATGTCAGGTTCCCTGTGATTGTCAAACCGAAGATGGAAAGTGTTTCCTTTGGACTGAAGGTCGTCTATGACACAGATGCATTGCGGGAATCGATTCACTTCATCGTTACCGAATATCAGCAGCAGGCCCTGGTCGAGCAGTTTATACCGGGACGGGAATTTGCCGTGGGACTCTTGGGTAATTCCCCCGTTGAAACATTCCCGGTACTCGAATTTGACCTGGAAGGCGACCCTGACGCCATTCAGACGGAGGAGGATAAGAGAAAGAAACCTCGGCAGAAAATATGCCCGGCGGATATCCCGGAAGACTTCGCGGACAAGCTGGCAGACCTCAGCCGCCGTGCCTTCCAGGCCCTGGAACTGAGAGACTTCGCCCGTGTGGATATCCGGGTGGATGCCAACAACAACATCTATTTGCTCGAGATCAATTCCATGGCCAGTCTCGGGCAAACCGGCTCCTACGTGGCCGCAGCCAAGGTAGCTGGCTACGACTACTGTGCGTTGGTGAACAGGATGCTTGATGTGGCGGCGGTGCGATATTTCTCCGGCACTCTTCTTTCTGCCCTGCCCAGTGAAAAGACCAGGCGGTTGCCGCTTGCCAGCCGGCTGCGAACCTTTTTGCGCGGTCGCCAGCAAAATAGCGAGGCCATTCTGGAAAAACTGGTGAACCTGGACACCCATTGCCGCAACATCGAAGGTGTCAATAAATGCACGGAGATCATCAAGAACCAGCTCACCCAGCTCAACTTCACCAACGAGATCTACCCGCAATTCGAGGTTGGGAATCTCATGTACCTGACCAATTCCATGGGAGAGGAACTCGACTACCTGTTACTCATGCCTGTTGATGATTCAGTGCGGATGGCTTTTCATGACGGCTACCAGGCCACTGAACATCGTTTGTATGGCACTGGCGTGTGGGAAAACAAGGGCGGTGCCGTAATCTGTCTTTCGGCGCTGCAGGCGCTTCGTTTTGCCAAGCTGTTGAAAAAAATACGTTTAGGCATCCTGCTGATAACCGATTCATCCATATCGGGCAAATTCTCAAAAGAACTTATCGCCCAGAAGGCCTTGAGAGCACGCAATGTCATCAGCCTGCATGGCGGGAACACCGAGGGGAGCATTATTACCTCGCGTTCCGGTTCTGCATCTTACACCTATAAACTCAAATTGACTGATTGCAGCTGTTCGGAACATGTGGCTCTCGCTTCGTCGCATTTTTTTAAAACCATCACTTCAATACTCGATATCGGCAAGAACGATCAGGAGAATGTGATCGCTCCGTACAGCACGGATTTTGAGTCCAATATCTTCAAGATGGCCGCCTATGGGGCCGCCAGGATCAGTGTACGATTCAACACTTTTGCGGACTATGAAAAGATAGATCAGCGTATACGAAAGCTCACCAACCTCCCCAGAAGGCACGTAAAAATTCTGCAGAGCCAGCTCGACGGTGGCATAACCCGCCAGCCATTGCCGGCGAATACCGAAACCAGGGAAATGTTTGACAGCCTTGCCAGGATAGCCAGGAGTATTGACAGCACCGTAACCGAGGAGCATCGGTGGAGTTCAGCGGATATCGCCAATATCCCGTCTGGCATGGGTCGAATTGATGGTCTCGGCCCTTTGGGTGGATTTGACAAACAAAAATCAGAATTTGTTTTACGACACAGCCTCGTTGATAGAGCGCTGTTGCTGGCCTTGCTCCTCAACAGCAGGCTGCGGGCTTCCACTGGCGGTTGATCCGGGACTTTCGTCGATTATAAAGACTCTCACCAGGAAACTGCACTGACATGGAACAGCTGGACGGAAAATCATGGGAAGAGCTGCTTGATAAAATAGAAAAACGAGACAGCGAGGTCGCCCTTGAAATCCTGACGACCACCCAGCGTCAGGACGTCGCCCTGGTGTTGTCCAGGCTCAACGAAAGTGAGCGGGTCTGGCTGCTTTCCCTGCTCGACCCGGCAGAAGCGGCTGAACTCATAGACGGCGTTCCCGAATCCCAGGCCGCTGATCTGCTGGGTGATCTGCAGCCGCAGCAGGCTGGACGCATTGCCGACGAGCTGCCGGTCGAGCATACTGCGGACATTTTCAGGGAATTGACTGCTTCCGAAGCCGAGGAGATACTGCAGACCATGGAGGCGGATACAGCGGATGCTGCCCGGCAATCGTTGAGCTATCCAGAAAATTCTGCCGGCGATCTCATGGTGCATGATGTCCTTTGCTATCGTGACGACTTGCGAATAGCCGATGTGCGAGAGGATCTGCATACGCAAAAGAAAGACTTCAGCAGATATCATGTACTCTATATTTACGTGGTAGACGCCGATGATCGCCTGGTTGGTGTGATGAAGATTCATGACCTGCTTTTCGCTCCCAAGAACACTTTACTGAGGGAGGTGATGCTCCCTGATCCGCGCAGTATTCGTGTCGGGGAGATGCTGGAGACAATCTCTGAAATGTTTTCCAGTGTGAAACTGCTGGCTCTTCCCGTGGTCGACGAAGCTGATCATTTGGTCGGGGTTGTACTGCCCCTTGCGGTTGAGGAAGCGAGGCGAAAGAAAGCGGTGAGACAGCTGTTATGGCTCTCCGGTTTTCTGGGTGGTGAGGAATTTCGCTCAATGCCCTTGTACAAACGGTCCGGCAAACGGTTGAGCTGGCTGACCCTCAATATCGTACTCAATATCATTGCGGCCAGCGTCATTGCGCTCTACCAGGATACTTTGGCGGCGGTGATCGCGCTTGCGGTCTTCCTGCCAATGGTCAGTGATATGAGTGGATGTTCCGGTAATCAGGCGGTGGCAGTGAGTCTCAGGGAATTATCCCTGGGCATATTGCGCCCTTCAGAGATCATGCGGGTGGCTTTCAAGGAATCGAGCCTGGGAATAGTCAATGGGGTGATCCTGGGAGTCCTGCTCGGAGTCGTGGCGTATCTCTGGAAAGACAATATCTACCTGTCCCTTGTGATAGCCTTGGCCCTTGCGGCCAATACCGTTGTCGCTGTTACCATGGGCGGGGTTTTGCCACTTGCCATAAAACGCCTGAAGGTCGACCCGGCCCTGGTCTCAAGCCCTTTGCTTACCACGGTCACCGATATGTGCGGGTTCTTTCTCATCCTAAGCCTCGCCAGTGGATTCTTGCCTTACCTGAGCTGAACCCCTGAACTAACAAGTTGGCGCTAATGGGAAGTACGAATACCATTGTCGGACGCCCCCTATCGTAGCCTTTCCCCGTACTCTTTCCGCATATGTTTGACAATAGTTTTCCGATGCTTTATAAATGCCTCAGTACAATTTGCAGGGGGTGGCTGATATGCCTGAGATGATACCCTTAGAACCTGATCTGGTTAACGCCAGCGTAGGGATGCAGGACGATTTGTTGTCTTCACATCAGCTTCTTCATCGGTTTTAACTGAGCGCTTCCGCTCAGGCATCCCTCACCCCGCCTACCTCCTGTCTTCGGTCGAAAGTGCTCGGAAACGACACGGTGCGTGCTCGTTTTCTGTGCGTATTTTGTTGATGTATTGAGCAGAAAAATATCGAGGAGGGGCCCATGTCCTGGAGTGTTGAACTTGCCGAACGTGCTGCCGAAAACCTGGAAAAGGTTCGCACAACCAAACCGCTGATTCATAATATCACCAACTTTGTGGTGATGAATTCCACCGCCAATGTCCTCCTTGCCGCCGGGGCTTCGCCCGTTATGGCCCATGCCGAAAACGAGGTCGAGGAGATGGCAGGCTTTGCTGGCGCCCTGGTGCTCAATATCGGCACCCTGACGGATACCTGGGTCAACGCGATGGTGAAAGCCGGCCAAAAGGCCTCCGAGCTTGGCACCCCGATCATACTCGATCCGGTGGGATCTGGTGCCACTGCCTTAAGAACCGCGGCTGCCAAGCGGATCATCGCCGAAACCGAGGTGAGCGTGATTCGCGGCAATGCTTCGGAGGTGCTTTCACTGCGTGATGCCGATTCCAAGACCCGCGGTGTCGATGCGCTGCACACAGTCGAGGATGCGGCCGAGGCTGCCGGGATACTGGCCGCTGAACTTGGGGTTGCCCTGGCCGTTACCGGGCCGGTTGACCTGGTCACCGACGGCAAGCGTACGCTCCGTGTTGAAAACGGTCATGAGTTGATGCCCTGGGTGACGGGTACAGGCTGCGCTGCGACCACCATAATCGGTGCCTTCAATGCGGTTGACGAGGACCCGGTTCTGGCCACTGCCACCGCCTTGGCCTATTTCGGCCTGGCTGGTGAAAAGGCCGGTGCGATCTCCAGGGGACCAGGAAGTTTCATGGTGAATCTTCTCGATTGCCTCTACACCATTACCCCCGCTGATCTTCGTGAAGGCAGCCGGCTCTCGTCCAGTTCTTGAGGAAGGATTTTCGTTATGAAACAGAATTATTCAGTCTATCTGGTTACTGACAGAACGATTGCCGGCGAGAGGAATCTGGCCGACATCGTGATGGCTGCGGTGAGCGGCGGTGTCAGCTGTGTGCAGCTGAGGGAGAAAAACCTGCCCACCCGCCAGTTTGTGGAAGAGGCCAGGAGGCTGGTTGCGCATCTCAGATCTCTGGGGGTCCCGCTCATTGTCAATGACCGGGTGGATGTGGCGCAGGCCTGTGATGCCGACGGAGTACATCTTGGCCAGAATGATATGCATATCAGGGATGCCCGCAGCTTGCTGGGTGCCGGGAAGATCATCGGAATTTCGGCAGAGTCCCTGGAAGACGCCGTACAGGCGGAGCAGGAAGGTGCGGACTATATCGGAATCAGCCCGGTGTTTTCAACCACCACCAAGGCGGACATCGCCGAGCCGCTGGGCCTGGCCGGTGTTCGTTCCATTCGCCAGAACGTGCAGCTGCCGCTGGTGGGCATTGGCGGGATATCTGCCGACAATGCCGCCGATGTCGTTCAGCATGGTGCCGATGGCGTGGCGGTGGTTTCGGCCATTGTGGCCGCAGAGTGCCCCGAAACCTCAGCCCGCAAGTTGTTGCAACAGGTTGAGCAGGCAAAGGGAAAAGGCTGATCATGCCGGAGCGCCAGCAGCAAGGTGGCGTGGCGCCGCCTGCAATCAATTTCCAAAAATTGTCACTGGCCTTTAATGGTGAAGTCCTGTTTGACGATTTTAGCACCACCATTCCAGCCGGCAGCTGTACCTGCCTGCTCGGCCCGAGTGGTTGTGGTAAGTCCACTCTACTCAAGATTGTTTCCGGCAACCCCAATCTCGACTATGACGGCTGGGTCAGCTTCAGTGGTGGCGACACTCCAGGCATTAGCTGGATGGCGCAAAACGACCTGCTTTTGCCATGGCTGTCGGTGCTGGACAACGTCCTTTTAGGCGCCAAGCTTAGATCCGAGACGACTCCGGCCTTGCGCTATAGGGCGGAGCAGCTGCTGAGTGAGGCTGGTCTGGCCGGCCTGGGTGCCAAACTGCCCTCCGAGCTGTCGGGTGGTATGCGCCAGCGGGTGGCGCTACTCAGAACCCTGATGGAAAACAGGCCGGTCATCCTGATGGATGAACCATTCTCTGCTCTGGACGCCTTGACCCGAATGAAGCTGCAGAACCTTGCCGCCCGGCTGATACAGGGCAAGACGGTGCTGATGGTTACCCATGATCCGATGGAGGCCATGCGCCTCGCTGACAGGGTATTGGTGTTGCGAGGGCGTCCCGCCCATCTTGTCTATTCCCTTGATATGGACGGCCAAACGCCCAGGGATCCCGAAGACAGCCAGGTTCAGCATGGGTATGTACAGCTGGTCAAGCTGCTGATGGAGGAGTCATGAGCATCCTGCGATTGGGGATACTGGCAACCGGCCTGTTGTTGCTCTGGCAACTGGTGATCGTAGCAACCGGGGTACCGAAATTCATCCTGCCCGGCCCGATTCCCGTCGCCCAGGCAATTATCGCCCATTGGTCCAGTTTACAGGGGCACCTGCTCACCACTTTCATTGAGATCGTGCTGGGGCTCGTCATCGGCACCGTTTTAGGTTCCCTCTGTGCACTGACCATGTTCCTGCTGCCGCTGGTCAAGCGCTGGCTCCTGCCGGTGTTGGTGGTGAGTCAGGCCATTCCCGTCTTTGCCCTGGCGCCTATTCTGGTGCTCTGGCTGGGCTATGGCATGGCCTCCAAAGTTGCCATGGCTGTGCTGATAATCTTTTTTCCGGTTACTTCATCTCTCTATTACGGCATGCAACGTACCGAACCGGAGCTTCTCGAGCTCGCACGCATCATGGGCGCCAGGCCGCTTGCCGTGTTGCGCTGGGTTGTCGTCCCTTCAGCTTTGCCGGCCTTTGGCTCGGGACTCAGGGTTGCCACCGCAGTTGCCCCCATAGGCGCGGTGGTTGGCGAATGGGTCGGCTCCAGTTCCGGGCTGGGTTACTATATGTTGCACGCCAACGCCAGGATGCAGGTTGACGTGATGTTTGCGGCCCTGGCTATTCTGGCGGTGGTATCGCTTACCCTCTACTTTGTCGTGGATAAACTTGTTTCATATATTCTTTTTTGGGAGCAATCAGATGAACATGTTAAAAAAACTACGTAATACCCTGGCGGCCATGATCGCCGCCGCAATCCTGATCCCTGCCCAGGCCATGGCTGCCGAGAAGGTCACGGTATTGCTGGACTGGTTTGTCAACCCGGATCACGCACCGCTCTATGTGGCGCTGGAGAAGGGCTATTTTACAGAAAAAGGGTTGGAGGTGGAGCTGATCGCACCGGCTAACCCTAACGATCCGCCCAAGCTGGTCGCGGCAGGAAAAGCGGATATCGCCGTGTCCTACCAGCACCAGCACCACATGCAGGTGGATCAGGGTCTGCCTCTGGTCCGTATCGCCACTTTGGTGGCGACTCCCCTAAATTCCCTGGTGGTGCTCCAGGACGGCCCGATCAAGAGCATTGCCGACTTGAAGGGCAAGACCATCGGTTATTCCGTCGGCGGCTTTGAAACCGTCCTCTTAAAAGTCATGCTGGAAAAGGAGGGGCTGACTCTGGACGATGTGAAGCTGGTCAACGTCAACTTCTCCCTTTCGCCATCGCTTTTTACCGGCCAGGCAGACGCGGTGATCGGCGCCTTTCGTAACTTCGAGCTGAACCAGATGGATATCGAGAAGCGTCCCGGTAAAGCCTTCTTCGTGGAAGAAAGCGGTATCCCGGCCTATGACGAGCTGATCCTGGTGACCAACACCAAAAGTCTGGCCGAACCCAAGCTGAGAAAGTTTGTCGATGCGCTGGAAATGGGCGTGCAGTTTCTGGTCAATCATCCTCAAGAAAGCTGGCAGCTGTTTATCAAAGGAGATCGTAAAGATCTGGATGACGAACTGAATCGCCGCGCCTGGGCCGATACCCTGCCGCGTTTTGCCCTGCGACCTGGGGCACTTGATCATAAGCGTTACCAGACCTTTAGCCTGTTTTTACAGGAGCAGGGGGTAGTGTCGTCCGTGCCTGATCTCAAAAACATCGCGGTGGAACTGCCCTAGCCCAATCTCCCCGAAGGGCTATCGATCATCCGCCGGTTCTTTGCGGGAGCAGAGTTGTCGGAGAGCTGGTAGCTGGGGGGACCGAACAAAAAAGGCGAGGCAGCCGCGGGGGCTGCCTCGCCTTGGAGAGGAGGGTTGATGAAATGATGCAGATTTCTGTCTACTGCGTGTCGGCTTGACCTCCATTAACCGATGGTGATCTGTTTAGCCTGCTGCTCCTCAGGTTTTGGAATTTCAAGTTTCAAAATTCCGTTTTCATAGGTTGCTACTACCTTGTCGGCGTTGATTTCAAAGGGCAGGCTGAAGCTGCGCTCAAATTTGCCGTAGGCACGCTCTCGTCTATAGCGGTTCTCTTCTGTAATCTCCTCGTTGGCCTTACGCTCATAACCGAGGGTGAGGTTTTTCCCTTTTACATCGAGTTTGATATCCTCTTTCGGGACTCCAGCCATTTCGGCCTCCACGAAGATAGTGCCTTCTTTCTCGTAAATGTCCACATGCAGCTGGTTGTGGTGACGTACTGCATTGCCGGTGAGGTGAAAGGCGGGGCCGAAGACGTCATCGAAGAAGCCATCAAAAAAGCGGTCGATGTTGGTGTTCGGGCGAATCAGGCTGTTTCTTTTGGGGTTGTAACGTACGATGTTCATAGTGTGCTCCTTTAGGTGTTGCCTTTGTCTCTTTGTGCTCTGCCGTCTTTCAATGGCAGTCGGTTTTGAAGAGTTGGCTGTTGTTACCAACTCTGTGAATTATTGTCTTTACCTCTGTAAGTGAAATGGTAATAATGAAAATATAGGTGTCAATAAAGCAATGTTACTTTTTGTATAAAATATTAAAAGTAACATGAGCAGAAGAGGTAATGATATGTGGAAATTGCTATGCGACGAAAAAAAACATCAATAATATTGGAAATTACAGATGAGTCCGCGCTGGGCCTGCGAGGGCGGCAATCGGTGCGGACCACCTTCAAACTGTCGGAGAGGGCAATTTCCGCACTGAGCATCCTGGCTGGCCAGATGGGGATTAAGCAGAAATCGCTGTTTGATCATCTGATGGATGATGTCCCGGCGCTCAAGGCCATTGCCCGGGAGTTCGAAACCTTTCCGGAAAAAGAGCAGCGGGTCACCAAAACATTTGTGATCTCAAGGAAAACGCTTGAGATACTCGAGACCGTTTCCGCTCAATACCAAACACCCCGGGACGCCTTGGTGGAGTACTCGATTCAGCGAATTCTGCCCCTGGTGGAGCGGGAGAAGGCCCGGCACCGAAAGCGGGTGGAGATAGAATCCCAACTTGCCGAGCATGTCCGGCAGGGTGCGGGATTGCTCCGGCAGGCGGTGGAGGAACTGGGAGAGGATGACCCGGTGGTGCAGGAGATGTATTCGATGCTGCGCAGCAACGACCTGGCTTACAAGCGCATTCGGGACTACGTGCAAAAAGGAAAAAAAGTAGAGGAGTTTTAGCCTCTTTATCTCTATCTGTCATCCCAACCTGCCCTTGTATGGAGTTTTTTACTTCTTGGGTATGTATCTGAAATTACCACCGCCCCTGACAAAGTGCTTTGGCTGGATGGGTAGAAAATACAAGGGGTTTGAGCGGTAAATCATGTTGTGTCAAAAACGAAGTTGCACGCGCTGGAGCTGGCAGTGGTAGTGGTTGGTAATTAAACATCTTGAAATTACATGATATTTTCGTAATATTGGCCACTGTCGTATTCTGAAGTCTTACTGGGGGGAAGATGATACGGAAGGCTCAGCAGGGTGAACACTCAGCGCTCACAGCGATCTCTTTTCGTGCAAAGTCTCATTGGGATTATCCCGAGAGCTACATGCAGATCTGGCAGGATGAACTGACCATCACACCGGATTACCTGGACAATCACCTGGTTTACGTCTATGTGGAAAACGGGCGGCCCGTCGCCTATTATTCCCTTGTCGAACTTCTCTACGATCAGGAGTTTTCCTGTGTAACCTTGCAGCAGGGAATCTGGCTTGATCATATGTTCGTGCTGCCCGAGAGGATGGGGCAGGGCATAGGCCGGGAACTGTTCGAACATTGCCTGAAAGTCCTCACCGATAGCGGCGCCGAGTCGCTCCTGGTGCTTGCCGATCCAAATGCCAGCGGTTTTTACGAGAAAATGGGCTGCACCTACATTGATGAGTATCCCTCGACCATCGAGGGCCGTACCACACCACATCTCGAATACCGGCTGACGTCCGTACAGCCGGCATAGTCTTCACTATCGCTCTCCCCCCTCTGTACACGTGTGAGTTATTGAACCAGGCGATACGACAAGTGAGCCTGAACACATCTATATTCTGCAGAGAGGTCGGCAATGAGGGGAGTAGCGCTCGCAGTACTGTGTCTTGTTATGCTAACTGGCTGTGTGGTTGAACAACCCGGGGAGACGGTGGCGGTACGAACGCCTGCGGGTACGGTTGATTATCTGACCCAGATCAAGCCTATTCTTGATAACCGCTGTGTGGTCTGCCATAGCTGCTACAACTCTCCCTGTCAGCTCAAACTGAGTTCGTGGGACGGACTGGATCGTGGCGCCAGCAAGGAGGCGGTGTACAACTCCAAGCGTCTCTGGACCATGGAGCCCACGCGCCTCTTTACCGATGCCCAGACCACAGCGGAGTGGCGGGACAAAGGCTTTCACAGTGTCACTGAGAGCAGCGTGGAAGCGGGTGAGAACAACTCGCCCATATTGAAAATCCTGGCCCATAAACGCGAGAACCCGGAAAGCGCTTGCTCGGAAGATTATGGGGACCCCAGAAATTCCTATAAGCCTGAAGAAGACGAACTGAGTTGCGCCGCCACCTCCATAGAGATGGATGAGTATTTGCAGAAACATCCAAATCGCGGCATGCCATACGGTTTTCCGCCTTTAACGGACGATGAATTCCAGTTGATCAGCGATTGGCTCAGCGGCGGCGGCCAGGGACCTACCGAACAGGAGCATCGCCGCCGGGCAGCTATAGCGGTAGAGGATTTGGCGGAGGTCAATAGATGGGAGGGCTTTTTCAATGAACAGGATCCCAAACATCGGATGACAGCCCGTTATCTCTACGAGCATCTCTTCTTGGCCCACATCACCTTCAATAACAATGGAAATTTTTATGAATTGGTGCGCTCCTACACCCCGCCCGGTGAGCCGATCAAGGTTATACCCACCGTCCGACCCTATGACGACCCGCAAGTGGAACAGTTCTACTACCGCTTCAGGAAGATCTACTCAACCATTGTCCACAAGACGCACATGGTTTTTGAGCTGGGCGACAAGCAATACGACCAGTACCATGAGCTGTTTATTCAGCCCCGTTGGCTGCGGGAGCCGAAATGGGTAGGTTTTGACAAAAAGCGGAGTGCCAATCCGTTCGAGGTCTTTGAGCAGATTCCCCCCGAGTCCCGCTACAGGTTTTTGCTGGAGAACAGCCATTATATCATCATGACCTTTATCCGGGGGCCGGTGTGTAAGGGGCAGGTGGCTTTGAACGTGGTACGGGATCATTTCTGGCTGCTGTTCATGGATCCGGAATATGATCTCTCCGTTCAGCAGCCCGGATTTCTGCATGATCATCTCAAGCTCACCAGAATTCCCACCGAGCAGGGGAGCTTTTTCAGTATCTTCAAGTGGTATATGATTCCGCGCTATGAGCGCTACGCAGCCGAATATGTCAGCGCCAGGCAGCAGTATTACGACAAAAACTACGGCAACCGTGGTCTTGGTTATGAGGCGATCTGGAAGGGGCAGGACAGGGATGACAGCCCTGTGTTGACGGTTTTCCGTCACTTCAACAGCGCCTCCGTCAGCAAGGGCGCGCTCGGAGATCTGCCGCGCACGATCTGGGTTTTTGATTACCCGCTCCTGGAACGGGTCTACTATGCGCTGGTGGCCGGGTTTGACGTCTATGGCTCCATGGGGCACCAGCTGGCTGTGCGCCTCTATATGGACAAACTCCGGCAGGAAGGGGAAACCTATTTCATCGACTTTCTGCCGGAAGAAGAGCGGGGCGGATTGATGCAGCAGTGGTATGGCGGCATGAGCCTGACCAAGCTGCGCTACACGCCATCGAAGATGCCGTCTGTCATCGATTTTCAAAGCGATGATCCCAAACGGGAGTTCATTGAATATGTCGTGGAGCACCACCTTGATCCCGAAACCGGAATCGCATTTGATGAGAACTACCGCAAGGCCGGTGAGGAGTACCCGCCGCTGCCCACGAGTTACAGCTCAGAAGATGATTATATCCAGGGATTCAAGGCTGTTTCGGCCGCTGGAACCTCCTTTTTCAAGTATGTGAAGGACCATAACGCCAACCTGGCAATGGTACGGATCAGGGTCTCCGAGACCCGTGACGAGGTGGTGACCATGGTAATCAACCGCTGGCATGACGATGTACGGACCTTAAGCCGTGAGGAAGAAAAGCTTAACCCGTCAAAGGATACGGCGGACTTCATTCGCGGCTATCTCGGCTCATACCCGAATTATTTCTTTGACGTAGATCTGGCGGATCTCCCCGATTTTTTACGGACGCTCAAGGAGTACGACAACAGTGAAGCGTCCATCAGCAAGCTGTTGAAGTATGGCGTGAACCGAGCAGATGCGGATTTCTGGCAACAGTACGACTGGTTCCAGCAAGATTTCCTGCAGAGCGACCCGCTGCGGGCCGGTCTCTTTGATCTTAATCGCTATTATCATCTGGCGGTGAAAAGACCGGAGGAACTAAAGAGACGCTGAGCCTGGCAAAAGGGCAGTTGATCGGCCGGGCACAGGCTGGCCGGCCGATCTCGGTTGGTGGGCAGGGAAACTTTCGCTGTCAGTGAACCTGACCCTCTTCGTAGTCAAAGGAGATCAAACCCTGGATACGGTCAAGTTCTGCCAGCGACTGGGCATAGATGACGTAGGTCTGGTTTTCCTGGCTGAGGGCGCTGGAATAGGCCTCCTGGGCGATCAGTACATCAAGGGTTGTTGAGCGACCGGCCTCGAACTTGGCCTGCTCGGCTTCCAGGCGCTTTCTGGTGGCCAGGCTGGTTTTGCGGGTCGCCTCGATGGCCTTGATCGCCAGACGCACGTCACGCACCGTGGTACGAACTTCACGTATTACCTGAAGTTTGAGTAATTCAAGAGAGGTCTTGGCCTGGGTATGAAAGGCCCTGGCCTGCTGCATGGCGCCCTCTGCCGCCGAGTTGTCAATGGGGAAGGTGAGGTTGAGCCCAACCAGCCATTGCGTATCGCCATCATCAAAGGTAGTTCCCACGGCGCTGTCGTAGCTGTCATCCGTACCGCCATACCCCAGACTGCCCACCAGATCGAGTTCGGGGCGGAGGTCGTCCTGGGCGACTTTTTCCCTGAGACGGGCTGCGTCCACATCTATATGGGCTGCCTTGATGTCGGGCCTGTTGCTGAAGGCATTGTCGAGGATCACCTCTGCTACCAGGGTGACCGGTTCCGTCATGGGCATATCGACAGGGATGTAGGAGCTATACCAGTCATCGCTGTTTAGAAGCAGCTTCAACTGGTCATCGGCCACACCAATGGCTCTTTCCGCACCGATGAGCTGCTCCTCTCTGAGCGCCACTTCCGACTGGGGTTGAAAAATCTCCACCGGGGCGAGCTTGCCGGCCGCGATCTTGGCCTTGGTCTCTTCCAGCAGTTTCTCTGCCAGGGTCAGGGAGAGCTTTTTCACCTCGATGTCCTGACGGGCAAAGACCAGGTCCCAGTAACCGCTTTTTACCTGGGCTGCCAGGTCGGCTGCCGTGCTGTTCACCTGGAAGGTTTCAGCCTCCAGGTCCTTTTCCGCAGCCTGCACAGGGGCCAGCTGGATGTCTCGGCCCCAGCCCCGCAGCAGGGGCTGGCTCAGCCCGAGAGAAAGTCCTGAGCTATACACCGGACTGAGGGTCTGGGCATCGATATCCGTATCACCACGGTTGTTGTTCCAGCCCAATTCAACTTCGGTACCGGTGGTGAACCGCTTGACCAGTGACACGTTGAAATTGGCGTCCTCTTCAACCTCGGCACCTCCCGGCAACAGGGCGGTGCGCTCGTTTCTGGCCACATCGGCCTGCCCGAGGAGAAATTTGTCAAACTTGCTGTTGGTGATATCAACTGCACCGGCAGCAACTTTGACGTTTTCTTTTTGCAGCAGCAGGTTGAGGTTATTGGCCAGGGCCTGTTCCACGGCGTCGCGAACGGAGAGCTCGGTTGTACCCTTATCCATGGCTGAAACGCTAACGGGAGCCAGCAGCAGGAGGCTGAAAAAGCAGGGGAGTACGGAACGGATCATGATGATTTGTCCTTCTGTTGAGCTGGTTCACCAGCAAGATAATAGTATGGCTTCCAGTAGAGTGAACGAATGCGGGACGTTACCTGCTGGGAGATAGTTCCTATTCGACCAAACAGATAGTAGAGGGTTGGCACCACCACCAGGGTGAGGAAGGTGGCGACAATGAGCCCGAAAATGACCACCACCGCCATGGAACGCCACCACTGACTGGATTCGCTCACCCAGGAGATGGACCAGCTATGAAAGTCATAGGAGATACCTGTGACCATCGGGATAAGACCGAGAATGGTGGTGATGGCGGTTAACAGAACCGGCCGCAGGCGGGTGGCGCCTGCGGCGATCACCGCCTCTCTTAAGGCATAGCCCCGTTCCCGCAGCTTGTTGGTATAGTCGATCAGCACAATGGCGTTATTGACCACTACCCCGGCCAGGGAGATCACCCCCACCCCGGTCATGATGATGCCGAAAGGCGAACTGAACAAGGTGAGACCCAAAAAGGCGCCTCCCAGGGAGAGGATCACCGAGGTCATGATGATAAAGGGTTGGCTCACCGAGTTAAACATGGACACCAGGATCAGGAAGATCAGCAGCAGCGCCACGGCAAAGGCTTTCAGCAGAAAGTCCTGGGATTCCTGCTGAAACTCAAACTCGCCGGTGAATTTGAGTTTGTAGCCGGGCGGTAGCGGGAACTGGGAGAGCAGCTCTTCAGCTTCTTCCCGTGCCACCGGCCCCGGCTTATGGGTCTCGTTGACGTTAGCCTTGACTGTGACCACCCGTTCGTTGTCGATGCGGTTGATATTGCCGATGGTACCGGCAAAGTTGACTTCGGCAATGGTCGACAGCGGTACCATCTGCCCAGAAGGTGTCGGCAGCATCAGTTCGTGGAGCACATCCACCATCCGTCGATCCGACTCCTTCAGCTGCAGGGTAATATCATAATCCTCATCACCTTCCCGGTAGGAAGATACCTCCAGACCATTGTAGGCGCTTTTCAGGGCAAAGCCGACCCCGTCGGTGGTCAGTCCGAACAAGGCGGCCTTCTGGCGGTCCACCAGCACCTGTACCGAGGGAATGCCTTCCACAAAATCATCGCGCACATCCTCCACATGGGGGATGCGGACCAGATACTCCTTAATTCTCTTGGCGATCTGGCCGAGCACTGCAAAGTCATCACCTGAGATCTCGATATTGATCGGTGCGCCGGTGGGCGGCCCCTCTTCTTCCATGGCGATGGTGATTTCGCCGCCGGCGATGTCTTTTACCCTGCTGCGGATATCATCGACGGTGTCGTGACTGCTGCGCCAGCGCTCATCCAGTTCCAGGAAGCGTACCCCGATATGGTTCGGGGTGTTGGCTGAAAAGGAGGAAGCCCCGCCGCTTGAGACGACTCCCCGGGTGTAGAGGTTCTTGACGTTTTTTAGATCACTCGGGCCGTAATACTCTTCACCGTCCGGCTTTTCATAGCGTTTGGGGGCCAGCGCCTGTAGGGGGGAGAGCGGGGCGCCACTGGCATCCAGCTCAGCCGGGTCGGCGCCGGCCACGGCAAACTCCACCCGCTGGATAATGGTGTCGATATAGTCAAGGTCGGCGCCCTCAGGCACGTCCACATTGACGTACATGCCCTTGGGTTCGATCTCAGGAAAGAACTCGATGGGTTTTTCAAGCCCGATCACCAGCAGCCAACTCATGAACATGATGATCAGGATGCAAAACGCCACACCTATAATGGCAAAGGGCCTGTCCAGCGCGTTGGCAAGGAGCTTGCTGTAGTTTTTCAGCAGAAAACCCTCAATCTCTGCCGGCTGCTCTACTGCCTTGGCCACTTCTTCGGCGGTTTTGGGTTTTCCGGAGTTTGGGGCCGGATTTTTAAGTTTTATGAAGATTGAGGCCATTGCCGGGTTGATCACCATGGCAACGAACAGGCTGGCCGAGAGGGTGACAATGAGTGTGAGCGGCAGATAGCTCATGAATTCACCCATGATTCCGGGCCAAAAGAGCAGTGGTGAAAATGCGGCAAGGGTGGTGAAGGTGGAACCGATAACTGGGTAGGCAACCTCGGAGGTGGCCCGCATGGCCGCCTCCACCCGGCCCACTCCCTGTTCCATGAAGCGGTAGATATTTTCGATGATGACAATAGCGTTATCAACCAGCATCCCCAGGGCCAGGGTCAGGCTGAACAGCACCACCATATTGAGCGTGATGCCCATCAGGTGCAGCACCGTGAAGGAGAGCAGCATGGAAAAGGGGATGGCCAGGCTGACCAGCAGGGCGTTGCGGATACCCATGGCAAAGAAGATGACAATCATCACCAGCACCAGGCCTGAGAGGATATTGTTCTCGAGGTCGGCGACCATCAGCTCGATATCCCGCGACTTATCCATGACCTTGGTGATCTTGGTGCCGGACGGCCAGCTGGCCTGGTCTTCGGCGATGATATCATCAATTTTATTGCTGATACTGATGATGTTTTCACCGGAGCGTTTCTTCACCGTGATATTGACGGCGGAACGACCATCGAGCCTGGAGCGGCTGGTTTCCTCCTTAAAGCCGTCCACCACCCGGGCAACATCCTTGAGGTAGACAGGCTGGCCCTGATGGGTGCCGATAATGAGGCCGTAGATCTCTTCGGGCGTCTCGAATTCACCGGGAACCCGCAACTGAAAACGACCGCTGCCCAGACGAATGTTACCGCCGGAGGTGTTCTGGTTCTCACTTTCCACCGCCTGCTGCAGCGAGCCGATATTGAGGCCGTAGTAAGCGAGTTTTTCCGGTTGCACCTCAACCCTGATCTCGCGCTCAAGCCCACCGGTCACCTCAACTTCGAGAACACCGGTTATTCCCTCCAGCTCATCCTTGAGATCGTCGGCAATGTCTTTTAGGCAGGGCAGGCCGCAGGTGCCGCTGAGTGAATAGACCACAATCGGCATTTCCGAGAAGTTGACCTCAAAGACCGAGGGGTCGTCCTCCAGGTCACTCGGCAGCTCTCCCAGGGCCTCATCGACCTTGTCCTTGACGTCCTGAATGGCCTTGTCGATGTCGGTGCCGGTGACAAACTCGACGTTGATGGAGGACAATCCTTCGGAGCTGACCGACTCAAGCTTTTTCAGGCCTTCCAGCCCTTTGAGTTTTTTTTCTATCTCGATGGTGATGCTGGTCTCGATGTCAGAGGGGGACACTCCCCGGTAACTGGTGGAGACAAAGACGTTGGGGATGGTTATGTCCGGGTCGCTCTCCCTCGGCAGCACCATATAAGAATAGGCGCCGAAGATAATGAGCATGACCGCCAATACCGCGACAGTCGTACTCTTTTTGACCGCAGTATCAGAGACTATCATAACTTCAGCTCCTCTAGATTGGCAGCCGCTTTAACCACCCGCACCTGCTGCTTGTCCTCCACGTCCCTGTGGCCTTCAACCACCAGGTGGTCACCGAACTCGAGCCCGTCGGTTATCTGCACCATCCATTTTTCCATGATGCCCAACCGGACATTTCTTTTTTCGACAATACCGTCATGCTCGATAAAGACGAACTGTTCGTCGTTTCTGGAAATAACGGAGTAAAAAGGGATGGTAATGGCGTTTTCTATCCTGCTTTTGACGATGTCGGCCCGCACGAACATGCCTGGCAGGATCCTGCCGTCGCGGTTGTCAATTTCCAGCTCCATCATGTAGAGCCTGGCCACCGAATCAGGGGAAGGGGAGATGAAATGGGTGGTCCCGTAAATTGTCTCATTGCCCAGCGCCTGGATGGTCATGGCGATTGTCTTCAGTTGGCGGACTGCGTTCACATCCGATTCGGGAATACCGATGACAGCCTTCAGGCGATCTATTTCAAGGATGTCCGCTATGGGGTCGCCGATGGAAAGCAGCAGGCCTACCTTGGCATCGAGCTTTTTGATCACCCCATCCATGGGGGCGGTGATGGCGCAACGCGACAACTGCAGCTCCGCATGGGCAAGATCGGCCTTGGCGGTCTGCAGGTTGGTCTTGCGGGTTTCGATTTCTGCGGTGGGGATCATTCCCTTGGTATAGATCGACTGGTCACGCTCAAAGTCCGCTTTGGCCTGGTTGTAGGCGGCGCGTGCCCGATCGAGGGCGATACGGTAATCCGCTTCTTCGATCTTGGCGATCACGTCACCTTTTTTGATCCGGTCACCTTCTTGAACCACAACCTCGGTAATGGAACCGATGATCTTGGCCAGCAGCTGCAGCTCCGTCCAGGCCTCGATGGACCCTGGAAGGTTGATTCGGTCGCTGATGGTGTTCGGGGCGAGTTCCAGGGTGATGGTGTTGATCGGCGGCTTCTTCTGGCTGATGGCCGCAGCCTTGCCGGCAGCGATGGATTCGTCTTTTCTCTGTACGGCGAAGAACAGATAGACAATCAGCACAATCATAAAAAGGAGCATGAATCGGGGCATGTTGCTCCAGATAAAGTAAACGGCTTTAGCCCTTGCTGACTGAGGGGAGCTTGGTGTTGTTTCCATGACTGCTTCCTCTACTGGGATGGAGTGAGTGTACGACTATCTGTTGAAACTGAATCGCGAGTACTGTTTGTCGGATCTCTAGCTGAATTTCTGTAAACTAATCCTGGCCTGCAGCCCCGGCCGGCGGCTGCAGGCCGGTCAGGGCAGAACTGAACATCGTAGTCAGAGCGTCTTCTGGTTTGTCTTCGCCGAGCAAGTCCGAGTACCAGGCGTGAACCAGCAGGATAAAGAGGCTGAAGAAATGTCCGCAAAGATGCAGGAGTTCCATATCTGAACGGAGTTCGCCCCGCTGTTGGGCACGGCTTATTATGGGGAAGATCATCTCCAGGAATTTGTTTTCCTGTTCCTTGTGCTTCAGTACCATGTCTTTTCTGGGAAAGACCATCTCCTGCATATAGAGCCGGCCGAATTCAGGAGTTCGAGTGACATACTCGAACTCGGCGATGAATATGGTAACCAGCTGTTCGAGCACCGGGGCATCAGGGTTGGTCTTGGTGGTAAGCTGTTGGTGAATATATTCAAGCTCATCCTCACAGAACGCATGGAGAATATCCTGCTTGGTTCGGAAATAGCTGTAGACCGTTCCCTTGCCCACCCCCGCTTTTTTCGCCAGTTGGGCGATGCTGGTGCCCTCGAAGCCATGCTTGCCGAACAGCTCAATCGCTGCCTTCAGTATGGCTTCTCTGGTTTTTCGTTTCTTTGTCTCTCGTAGCGACACAATAAGTCCTCTACAATTTCACATTATTTGAAAAATGACCATGGTCGACTTTTACCTTCGTTGCAGGGGAAAGTCAAACGAATAATGACCGCGGTCAAGTTTTTATGAATTGCAAATATTTACCCAATATCGTGATGATATTTCCGCTTGCCTGGAGGGGGGATTGGGGGCAGACAGCCCATCACAATCGGTTGCAAAAGATCTGTGCAAATATTTAATTAAATTGTTATGTTTTGTGAAGTCGCTGGCCGGTGGAGAACACCGTGTCTTGTCGCCAATTGTGTGTCATAATACAAGATATTTTTTTTATCCATTCATCGCACAGATAATATTAACATATGGAACTTCAGTCTCTGGTCAGTCAGTGGATAGGTCAGATCGCGGATCTGTTGCCTTTTGGTTATGCTTTCGGCGCCGGGATGGTCTCGGCAGTGAACCCCTGCGGCTTTTTTATGCTGCCGGTCTATATGACTCTGTATCTGGGAGCGGAAGAAACCGGGTATCTGGAGCAGACCCTGTGGGCCCGGGCGACGAAGGCAACCTGGGTCGCGGTTATGGTTACCTTGGGGTTTGGCCTGCTTTTCGGTGGAGTTGGGGTGGTGATTTCCATCGGAGGCTACTATTTGATGGGGGCGATGCCCTGGTTCGCGGTGGCCATGGGGTTGGTGCTGATCGTGCTCGGGATATGGCTGCTGATGGGAAAAGTGGTCTCCTTCCCGCTGGCCTTGAAGCTGGTGGATAAGGTTGGCGATCTCCGTCAGATGACCAGTAAGGGCTTTTTTATCTTTGGCCTGGCTTTTGGCGCGACTTCGCTGGGCTGTACCCTGCCTATCTTTCTGGCCGTTGTCGGCAACTCCATGACAGCTGGCAACATCGGCGCAGGTCTGATGCAGTTTGTCGGTTATGTGCTGGGGATGGGGCTGGTGATGCATGCTCTGAGCCTGGGGATAGCGCTTGTTAAAAAGCGTCTGGTGTTGGGGACCATGAAACGAATTGTGCCATATATCCATAAGATTTCGGCAATATTTTTGTTGACCGCGGGAGGCTATATCATTTATTACTGGGCTTCCAGCGGTCTTCTCATTTCATCTTGATCAACAAATTCATATCACCTGCTTCACCTAGTTTTCACGACCTTGTTACGGGCCGATACTGGGGTACACAGTGGTACTGTCGCGAGGTTCATGTTCGATGAATGCAAAACTTGGTGTTCTGTCTGCCGTTGCCGCCTACATTCTCTGGGGGATACTGCCGGTCTACTGGAAACTGCTCCAGCAGGTCCCGGCCCATGAGATTCTTTGCCATAGGATGGCCTGGTCGCTGATTTTTACCATTGGCTTGATCGTCTTTCTGAAACGCTCTCACTCTCTGTTGGCCAGCGTAAGAGATAGGCAAAGTGTAAAGATCTCCTTTCTGGCGGCACTCCTGCTGGCCGGCAACTGGCTGCTGTATATCTGGGCCGTCAACGCTGGCCATGTGATTGAGGCCAGCCTGGGCTATTTCATTAATCCGCTTATCTCCGTGCTGTTCGGGGTGCTCTTTTTGAAGGAAAACATGCGACGGGCCCAGGCCGGAGCTTTGTTGATCGCGGCGTTCGGCGTGTTGTATCTCACCATCTATTATGGGAAATTCCCCTGGATAGCCTTAAGCCTTGCCTGCAGTTTTGCCTTGTACGGCCTGTTGCATAAAAAGTCTTCAATCCCGGCGCTTGAGGGGCTCTGTTTGGAGACCATGGCGCTTTTTCTGCCTGCAGCACTGTTTCTGTTCTTTTTGGAGGGAAAGGGGATGGGGGCATTTGGCCACATTGGCCTTACCGGCTCCTTGCTGCTCTTTGGTACCGGCATGGTTACCTCGCTGCCGCTGCTGTTTTTCGGCTATGCGGCCCAAAATATCTCCCTGACCCATCTCGGCCTGTTGCAATATATCGCGCCAACCATCAACCTGTTGCTCGGGATATTTATTTACCATGAGCCGTTTCCTGCGAGCAGGATGGTGGGTTTTCTGCTGATTTGGAGTGCGCTGGTCCTGTATATGGCGGAGAGTATTCTGCTCAGCAGGCGCCAGAGACGGGCCATGGCTACAGCCTGATACCGGGAGTAAGGCAGAGGCTTGAGAGTATCAGGCCACTGTATTCAGGAAGGTGTCTAGGGTATCGTAGAACAGTTGGATATCGACCGGCTTTTCCAGGTAGGCCTGGAATTCAGGAAAGCGGTGGCGGGTCTCCTCCATGCCATCTCCTGAGATGGCGATGACCGGGATCTGCGAGGTGAGGGGGTTCTTCTTAAGTTTTTTCAGGACCTGGTCTCCCTGCAAATCAGGCAGGCTGATATCGAGCAGGATGATATCGGGAAGATGGTCCTCGGCCAGGCGCAGCCCTTCACGTCCAGTTTCAGCGTTGATAAGGTCCAGGTCGTGGCGACGGGCGATGAGCAGCTGGACCAGTTTTCTGTTGGCCAGGTTGTCTTCTATATAGAGAACAGTTGCCACGTGAGTCTCTTTATTTTATTTGTTCATGAAAGTTTGTCATGTAACTCTTCTCTACTATACCCCTATCAATTACGGCTGACCGAGTCAAGTGGACCCGGACTGCCCTGAATACCGGCGCCAGTGAGCTCTTCTGGGCAGCTGGTCGGTCACCACAGCAACTGAGACGAAATGGAATATCAATATATTCAGCTTGCGGACGATCTTGAGCGTAAAATACGGACAGGGAACTTCAGGGCAGGGGAAAAGCTCCCCTCGCTCAGGAGCCTCAGGGCCCAGACCGGGCGATCGATTTCCACCGTCTATCAGGCCTATAACGAACTGGAAGACCGGGGAGTGGTCGAGGTCCGGGAAAAGTCTGGATTTTATGTGAAGCCCCTCCTGGAAAAAGTACTACCGCGGCCGATCCAGGAAAAAAGAATTATCAGGCCCCATCAGGTGACGATCAACACCCACTCGACCATGCTGCAGCAGTATATCAGCAACCCCGATATGCTGCCGATGGGAACCGCCATTCCCGCCCCGGAGTTGCTGCCGCTCAAGCAATTGGCCCGGGAGGTGCGGAGCGTGGCGGCCGGCTACATGACAGGCGACATGATAGGCTATGGCCACCCGATTGGTGTGCCGGCCTTAAGAAAGGAGCTGGCGAAACGTTCTGTCGGCTATTTCAGCCGTGAGCGGGGAGAAGAGATCATCATCTCAGGCGGCTGTATGGATGCCATCGACCTCTGCCTGCGGGCTGTGGCACGGGAAGGGGATGTGATACTGATCGAGTCTCCGACCTTTCTCTGCTATTTGCAGCTCATTGAGGACCTCAATATGCAGGCCCTGGAAGTGCCGGTTGATTCGGAGGCGGGTTTTGACCTCGATGAGCTGGAGCAGGTGCTTGAGGAGTACGACGTGAAGGCCGCCCTGGTCAATGTCAGCGCCCATAACCCGCTTGGCTACGTGGCTTCCAATCAGGCGAAAAAGCGGCTGGTGGAGATTGTCACCGGCAGGGGAATTCCTCTTATCGAGGACGATATCTACGGGGATCTCTATTTCACTGAGACCCGGCCTCTGCCCCTGAAAAGCTTTGACCGGGAGGGGCTGGTGCTCTATTGCTCATCATTTACCAAGTCGCTGGCCCCCGATCTCCGGGTCGGTTGGACCATTCCTGGCCGTTTCAAGGAAAAGGTCAAGCGGATCAAGTTTAATTCCACCGTCACCAGTTCCCAGCTCAACCAGGAAGTGGCCGCCAGGTTTCTGGCCACGGGAGCCTATGAGCGGCATCTGCGCAGGATGCGCTCGGCCCTGAAAAAGCAGGCCGCCAACATGATGCTGGCGGTGGCCAGGTATTTCCCTGAGGGCACAAGGGTCTCTGCACCAAAAGGCGGGATCTGTCTGTGGGTGGAGCTGGACAAGAGGGTGGACAGCCAGCAGCTCTTTTATCTCGCCGCCAGGGAAAACATTGCCATTGTGCCAGGCGAACTCTGCTCGGTGACCGACCGTTTTAATCACTGCATCCGCCTCAACTATGGCTATCCATGGACCGAGCGGCTGGATAACGGGGTGAAGCGACTGGGGGAGCTGGTGCGGGAACTTTTAGCGCAGGGGTAGCTGAGTGTGCCCTGCGCTAAAAGTCGAAGAATAGATGGTTATTTCTTCACTTCCGGATATTCGGTGCAAAGATAATACATTGCCGGTTCATCTTCCTCGATGGTCGGGAAGCGGCCGATCTCTTCGTAAAACCGGTTGTCATTGGCGTCATCGTTGACGTCGGAGACCTCACCAACCATGACTGTTCCGCCTCCATCTCTGCCATAAAAGGTATGGTACACGTACGGCTCCAGGCAGATGGATTCACCGGGGGTGAGGATCACCTTGTCGCCGGGGGCCACTTTCCTGCGCACTCCATCAATGGTCACCTCAAATGCCTTGTCTGAGAATTCGTCATTCTCGTCCGCCAGGTACAGTTCGACCACCAGGTCTCCACCGCCGCGGTTGATGATATCTTCCCGTTTGTTCCAGTGGAAGTGCCAGGGGGTGACCTGGTTTTCTCGTACGACCATGATTTTTTCGGCATAGCCTTTGGGGTAGCGCTGCCGGTTGGTGTAATTGCCGTTGCGGATGGTAAAGAGCAGCAGGCCGGTATGGGAGAAGTTGCCCCTGCCGTAATCGGTTACATCCCAGCCCAGGCCGTTCTCCCGGATCTCCCGTGCCTCTTCCCCTACCTGCTGCCATTGCTGGGGCGTCCAGAAGGCAAAGGGTGGCAGCTTGAACTGCCTGCTTTCAAAAAGCGCCATGGCGGCGCGTATGCTGCTATTTATTTCAGAACGTTTCATCCTAATGGAACCCTAAAAAGAGATTGACAGTTTTCCTGATCGTTCACTATAGTGCCATTTATGCAAACGATTGCGGTAACGTTTGCGGAGTCAATATAGCCGAGTTTTCGGGTGCTGCCGAGTGTTTTTGCATAAGGGTGATCATCTGCATACTGATAACGTTGTGCATCCCGGCAGAAATGGAAACCGGTTTTCCGGCTTCGTCTTTCAGGTAGTGTGCGCTTGTGTGCAAAAGAAAACAGGCATACAGGTGTACAAACGGTGTACCCGGGGGTAACGACGTGCCGAAGTGCCAGTTGAGCCTGCGGCCAAAGAAGTAGAGGGGAGCATGACAAACGCTGGATTTCTGGAAAGACCCCATCGTCGGTTCAACAGGCTGAGCGGTGAATGGGTTCTGGTTTCGCCCCACAGGGCGAAGCGTCCCTGGAGTGGTTTGAATGAGGCACCGGAAACAGGTGTGGCCCAGCAATACGATCCCGACTGCTACCTCTGTCCAGGCAATATGCGTGCCGAGGGGGCTCAAAATCCTCAATATTCCTCAACCTTTGTTTTCACCAATGACTTTGCTGCACTGTTGCCGGACGATGGCCAGGGAGAAGCACTGGAGGAGGATGATTTGCTGTTGGCTGAACCGGAGAACGGTATCTGCCGGGTGATCTGCTATTCCCCCCGCCATGACCTGACCGTTGCCCGGATGGGGCAGGAAATGGTGCAGGCCATTGTCGGTACCTGGCAAAAAGAGTACGCAGGACTTGGGGGGCGATCCGACATCAAGCACGTCCAGATTTTTGAAAATCGCGGCTTGATTATGGGCTGCTCCAACCCTCATCCCCATGGGCAGATCTGGGCCAATCAGACAGTCCCCACCCTGCCGACCGCCGAGAATCGGCAGCAGCGCGAATACCTCACCCAAAAGGGCTGCTGTCTGCTCTGCAGCTATCTGGAGCGTGAACTCCGTGAGGGCGAACGGATTCTCTTTGCCAATAATTCGTTTGTGGCTCTTGTTCCCTATTGGGCGGTCTGGCCATTCGAGACCATGATTCTGCCACGTCGCCACAACTCCTCCATCCTCACCCTCACCAGCGACGAAATCACGGATCTTGCAGAGATCATGATTCGTCTGGGAGTCTGTTACGACAATCTTTTTCTCTCTTCTTTCCCGTACTCCATGGGCTTGCATCAGCAGCCGACAGATGGTCAGGAATACCCTCATTGGCACTGGCATATGCATTATCTGCCGCCGTTGTTGCGGTCCCAGACTGTGCGCAAGCATATGGTGGGATATGAACTCCTGGCCATGCCGCAAAGAGATATTACCCCGGAGGCTGCTGCCGAAAGGCTGAGGGGGCTTCCGAAGCGTCATTACCTGGAGGTCGCCAAATGATAGGGCTTTTGACGGGACTCAAAGAAAAGCTGTGTGCCGGAGACTTCGACCCGGACCTGAGTTGTCTCTACGGGATCGGAGCCCTTACTGACCAGAGGGCACGCTATCTCAGGCTGCTGGAGACGATGATTGCCATGAACCCGGATGCCAAAGGGCTTCTGGTCACTGCCCCGGGCAGGACCGAGCTTGGCGGCAATCACACCGATCATAACCATGGCAATGTGTTGGCTGCTGCGGTGGATCTCGACTGCGTGGCTGCGGTTTCTGTCTCAGAAATGCCAGAGATTGTCATCGAATCGGAAGGATTTTCCGAGCCTATAAGGGTTGAGCTCAGCCAACTCAAGCCGGTTGCCGGAGAAGAGGGGCGTGCCGGGGCGCTGGTGCGGGGCATGGCCGCCCTGATGCAAGCGGAAGGCGGCGAGATTGGAGGGTTCAGGGCATGTCTGCATGCCACCTGTCGGCCCGGTACCGGCCTGTCGAGTTCAGCAGCTTTTTCCGTATTGATAGGTGGCATTCTCAACCTGGTGTACAATGAAGGCAGCTTCAGTGCCGAAAGAATTGCCATTATGGCCCAGGGCGCGGAAAACAACTATTTTGGCAAACCGTGTGGCCTGATGGACCAGATGAGCAGCGCTGTCGGCAGGATCGCAGCCATGGATTTCGAGTTGCCCGAGGCGCCAAAAATCAGGCGGATCCGGGTGCCGGATGAGCTGTACGGCTACTGCTTGGTCGTGGTCGACACCGGTGGCAGTCATGTTGAACTGACCCCTGAGTATGCAGCCATCCCTGCCGAAGTGAAGGCTGCAGCGAAGGTGTTGAATCAGCCGGTGGCCCGCGGCTTGACAGTGCTGCAGATATTGGCTGCGCTGCCGGAAATTCGTCAGAGGGCAGGGGACAGGGCGGCGCTCAGGTTGCTCCACTGCGTTGAGGAAAACGAGCGAGCCGCGGCCATGGCCCGATCACTTGAAGAGGCGGATTTTGCCGCCTATCTGGAACTGGCTGCCAAGTCTGGGGAGTCCTCGGCGATGTTGCTGCAGAACTGCGCCTCTGTAAAATCATCCAGGGAACAGGGGGTCTTGCTGGGGCTGGCACTCAGCACGAGGTTCTGCCCAAACGGAGTCTGCAGGGTGCATGGTGGCGGTTTTGCCGGCACGATCCAGGCCTATATTCCCACCAGGGAGCTTGCCGATTACCGGCGGAGAATGGAACAGGTCTTTGGCGAGGGCAAAGTAATTGCCCTGCATATTGGCAGGCCCGGGGTCTGTGGGATCGGGATGGACGGTCTTAAGCAGATCTGGTGTGAGTGCGAAGGGGTAAACCATGCATAGGCGCCACGTAACCATAAATGATCTGGCCAAAAAGCTGGGTCTGTCGCCTTCCACGGTGTCGCGTGCTCTCCGCAATCATCCGGACATCAGTGAAGAGACCAAGCGGCGGGTGCTGGCTATTGCTGCCGAAACCAACTACCAGCCCAACCTGATTGCCCAGAGCCTGCAGAATCGTCGCTCCAACAATATCGGGGTGGTGGTTCCGGAGATCCGCAACACCTTCTTTTCCACTGTCATCAGTGGTATCGAAGAGGTTGCCTATGAGGCGGGTTATACCATTATGGTTTGTCAGTCCGCAGATACCGTCTCCCGGGAGATACTGAATATCAAGGCGCTGGCTGCCAACCGGGTGGCGGGGATGCTGGTTTCCATTTCCCAGGAGACGACCAGTTACGAACATCTGGAACTGGTCATGCGCCAGGGAATTCCCCTGGTGCTCTTTGACCGGGTGGCGGAAGAGCTTGAAGTGAGCAGGGTCATCGTTGACGATTATGAGGGAGCCTATGCGGCCGTAAAGCATCTGGTGGCTCGTGGGAGAACACGGATAGCGCATATCGGCGGCACCAGATCCATGTACGTTTCCCGCAACAGGCGTCAGGGCTATGAGGCTGCGCTTCGGGATAGCGGCTTGCCGGTGCTCGAGGAGTATATTCTCTACGCCGGCTACCACGAGGAGGATGGACGAAAGGCGGCCCAGCGGTTGATGAGCTTGCCGGAACCGCCTGACGCGATCTTCACCATCAATGATCCGGTGGCGATCGGGGCCTTTGTCTACCTTGATGAGGCGGGTGTGAAAATCCCGGATGATGTCGCATTGGTAGGCTTTTCCAATAACCCAAATACCGCCCTGGTGAGGCCGAAACTGACCACGGTGAACCAGCCGGCCTTTGAAATAGGCAAAAGAGCTGCGGGACTGCTGTTGAAAAACCTCGTCTCCGAAGCGGCGCCGGCAACGGAAACTATAGTCTTACCCACCACCCTGGTGGTGAGAGAATCCACATGAACGGGGGGATCCCCCTACAAGAGCAAATACACGTACTCCGGAGTTAGTCAATGGCCCAGGTGGAGTTGAAAGAGGTAGTCAAACGGTTTGGCAGTACCCAGGTGGTACATGGGGTGGATCTTGCCATCGAAGATAATGAATTCATCGTCCTTGTCGGTCCTTCCGGTTGCGGCAAATCAACGATTCTGAGGATGATCGCCGGTCTTGAATCGGTCAGTGACGGGGAGATCTGTATCGACAACAAACCGATCAGCAAGATGGCCCCCAAGGACCGGAACGTGGCCATGGTCTTCCAGAACTACGCCCTGTACCCGCACATGAACGTCTTTGACAATATGGCCTTTAGTCTGAAGATGGCCAAGGAGTCCAAGGAACAGATCAGGAAAAAGGTGCACGAGGCCGCGGAAATCCTTGAGCTTACCCCTTACCTGCACAGAAAACCTGCGGAGCTTTCCGGCGGACAGCGCCAGCGTGTTGCCATGGGCCGTGCCATTGTGCGCAGACCAAGCGTTTTTCTCTTTGATGAGCCGCTGTCCAACCTCGATGCCCAGTTGCGCACCCAGATGCGCATGGAGCTGAAAAAACTGCACCTGAAGATGAAGACCACCACCATTTACGTCACCCACGACCAGGTGGAGGCCATGACCCTGGCTGATAAGATCGTCATCTTAAAAGATGGCTATATCCAGCAGGTGGGCTCTCCGGTGGAGGTGTTCGAGCAACCGGCAAACAGGTTTGTGGCCGGTTTCATCGGCAATCCACCGATCAATATCCTCGAGGGAGTCTTGACTGCAGTAGATGGTGCGGTCACGGTACAGGCGGCTGAGCTGACTCTGCCGGTGCCGGTTGCGCCGGACTTTAACGGTTCACGAAAAGCTTTGGTTGGTATTCGGCCCGATGCCATCAAGAGCGGGGATGCGGTCAGCAGATTCCCGGAAGACTGGCGTATAGAGGCCGAAGTTATTGTTTCAGAAATTCTTGGCGGTCAATCGCTGCTCGAGTTCAGCGTGGGCGGCAACACCATGATTGCCGAGTTGGAGGGTAGAGTCATCGCCCGTCCCGGTGAGAAAATGCTGTTGGGAATCGACCTGAATCGACTGCTTTTTTTCGATCCGGAAACCGAGGATGTATTGAATTGAAGAGGTAACAATCGTCTGTCGCAGGTTTGACGGTGAGGATAACCCTACCGTCGATAACCATCATTATCATTCATTATGGAGGATGTTATGAAGAGGCTTGTTGTGCGTACTTGCGTTGCGGCATGTACAGCCATGCTGCTTGCCGTTTCCCCCGTAGTACAGGCCAAGGAACTCAGCGGTGATCTGGAAATTTTTTCCTGGTGGGCTGGCGATGAGGGGCCTGCTCTGCAGGCACTGATCGACAAGTATAATGCGGAAAATCCAGATGTAAAAGTCATCAACGCCACTGTCACCGGCGGTTCCGGGGTAAATGCCAAGGCGGTATTGAAAACCCGTATGCTTGGCGGCGAGCCACCGGACAGCTTTCAGGTACACGCAGGCCAGGAGCTCATCGGTACCTGGGTGAAGGCGGATCGCATGGAGGACCTGACTCCTCTGTTCAAGGAGCAGGGCTGGATGGATGTCTTCCCGGAAGGTCTGATCAAGAATATCGGCACCCAGGATGGTATCTGGTCCGTACCGGTCAATATCCACCGCTCCAACGTGCTCTGGTACTCTCCTGAGAAGCTGCAGGAATGGGGAGTGCAGCCGCCGACCAGCTGGGATGAGTTCTTTGCAGCAGCACCGAAACTGGAGGAAAAAGGCGTGGTACCGCTTGCTCTGGCCCAGAACTGGACTGCCAATCACCTCTGGGAATCTGTGGCCCTTGCCTCCATGGGACCTGAAAAATGGGATGCGCTCTGGACAGGCGAACTGGCCTTCGACAGCGCAGAGGGTGTGGCTGCCTGGGAACTGTTTGGTAAAGTCCTTGAATACACCAATAAAGACGCCTCCTCCCTCAGTTGGCAGCAGGCCACTGATATGGTCGTTGATGGCCGTGCCGCCTTCAACGTGATGGGCGACTGGGCCGCCGGTTACATGAGCACCACCAAGAAGCTCACCCCCGGCAGCGGCTTTGGCTGGGCACCAGCCCCGGGTACCGACGGCGAGTTCATGTTCCTGGCCGACTCCTTCGGCCTGCCGAAGGGCGTCAAGAACCGTGATAACGCTCTTGCCTGGCTGGCGCTGCTTGGCAGCCGCGAAGGCAGCGATGCCTTTAATCCGCTGAAAGGCTCTATCTCAGCCCGCAAAGACAGCGAACTGGGTCTCTACAACAATTACGGAAAATCCGCAGCCGTTGACTTTGGTAAGAACGTTATAGTTGGCTCCCTGGCCCACGGCGTTACCGCCAATGAGGGCTTCATGAACGACTTTGCTTCCGTAATGGAGATGTTTTTGAAGAGCCGTAATGCCGAGGCTGCAGCCAAAGCTGCCCAGCAGATCGCGGTGAAAAACGGAATCGGTAAATAACTCGGTTATCAGTAGCTGATAGCGTTGTTTTCTTGTCCCAACCCGGGCTGGCCCGGGTTGGGACTTTTCTGGAGTGGACATGCGTAACCAAGACAGGATCAAGGCGTTCCTGACACTGCTGCCTTCGATCGTTTTGATAGCGATCTTCGTCTACGGTTTTATCGGCAACACCTTCTGGCTGTCGATGACCGACTGGGGCGGGGTGGGGGCCCTGGCCGAGAAGCCGGTGAAAAACTACATCGGCCTTGGCAACTATGTTGAACTTTTCACAGGCTTTCTAGGCGGCGGCTTTCGACAGGATCTGGTCAACGCGGTCTTTTATTCGGTGATGCTCCTGGCAGGGGCCATCGGCATCGGTCTGATACTGGCTGTGCTGCTTGATAACAAGCCCAAGGGGGAAGCGTTTTTCCGTACCGTCTTTCTCTATCCCATGTCGCTCTCCTTTATCGTAACCGGTACCATCTGGCGCTGGATGCTGGCTCCCCAGGGGGGCGTCAATATCCTGCCCACCTACGCTGGTCTTGAGCCGCTGCAGTTTTCCTGGCTGTCCAGTTCCACCACGGTGCTGACCTTTGACTGGCAGAACCTACTGCAGCTGGTGGTGTATCTGGTTGCGGCAATTCTCATAATCTGGGGCTTTTTCACCATTCGCTCCCACCCGCGCCGGGCGCTTTGGCTGCTGGTGCCAGGAGTGGTGGCCGGCGGCGCTGCCTGGATCTGGGGCGATCTGTTGCCAAAGGCGCTCTTTATGGAAGAGCTGCACGGCTTTAACACCGCCACCATCGGTATCATCATGGCCACCATCTGGCAGTATTCAGGCTACACCATGGCGCTCTATCTTGCCGGTTTCACAGGGATCTCCCAGGACCTGCGCGATGCGGCCATGCTCGATGGCGCAACGACCGCCGGCTACTACCGCCATATCGCCCTGCCCATGGTCAAACCGATTACCATCAGCGCGGTCATCATATTGTCCCATATCTCTTTGAAGATGTTTGATCTGATTTTCGCGATGACCGGTCCGGACAACGCAGAGACCGGCCATCCGGCGCTCAACATGTATCTGACGACTTTTCGTGCCAACGATTTCGCCAAGGGTGCCGCCATTGCCATCATCCTGTTTCTTATCGCGGCCACCTTTATCATTCCGTACATGGTCAGCAGCTACCGGCAGAGGAGAACGAGATAATGACACGTAAGATTTCTCCCGCTACCATAGCCCTGTACGGGGCACTGGTGCTGCTTGCCGTTGGCTACCTGTTGCCTGCCTATCTTGCGATGGTGACAGCCTTGAAATTTCCGGCGGATATCAGCCTGCCCACCTCCTGGGAGCTGCCGCCTGAAGTGAACTACGCGAGTTTTCCCGAGGCGTTTGCGCTGTTGAAAGACAACATCGTCAACTCTGTCATCCTGGTGGTGGCGGCGACCGCGCTCTCGACCCTGCTCGGTTCCCTGAACGGTTATGTCTTTTCGAAGTGGAAGTTTCCAGGCAGTGAGGTGGTCTTCACCCTGTTTCTGTTCGGTATGTTCATCCCCTATCAGGTTATCCTGATTCCGCTGTTTCAGACCTTACGGGCCATGAACCTCTATGGCGGCCTGCCCGGACTGATTCTGGCACATGTGGTCTATGGCCTGCCCATCACCACCCTCATCTTCAGGAACTTCTATGCCCAGATTCCGGACTCCCTGATGGAGTCGGCGTCCCTGGACGGGGCCGGATTTTTCTCGATTTACACCAAGATTATTTTACCGCTCTCCATCCCCGGTTTTGTAGTGACATCTCTTTGGCAGTTTACCCAGATCTGGAACGAGTTTCTCTGGGGGATATGTTTAACCAGACATGCGGACAACCCGATTACCGTCGGACTTGCCCAGTTGGCGGGTGGCCAGGCTGTGAGCTGGAACCTGCCCATGGCCGGCTCGATCCTGGCGGCGTTGCCGGTTCTGATCATCTATATTCTGCTGGGAAGGTACTTCATCCGTGGTCTGCTTGCCGGCTCGGTAAAAGAGTAGAAAAGAGTAGGTCACCACTCCCGTACGAGTCGCCCATATTGGTTTGCGCCTGAGGGCACAGGGGCACTGTTCCCTTAGGCGCCTGCCTCAAGTCCCATGCCCTTGGGTAATTTCGCTCTGAGAACAGAATGTGCTGCAAATCGTCACTGCAGCAGGCAGAAAAAGGTTGTCTCTGCCTGACAAAAAAGATACGCTGTCGTGAAGTGGTTTCAAGAGCCGTTACGATGTTTATCTCAATCAAATTCTATAATTTCCAGACAAACTGACCACTTTGATTGAAGCCTGCCCAATATAACCGAGGGAGACTGTCATTGAATAACTCAGATAATGTCGTGGACCTGAAAAAGATCAGATCAGACGGATCCAAGTCTGCCCTGCGCTGGTACTCCCTGCTGATGACCGGCAGCGCTTCATTTTGGCATCTGCTCCGCTATGAACTGATCATGTTCATCTGCTCCGGAATGTTTGGCGGCCTGGGTATTGCCTGCCGCCGGTTCTTTTACCGGTTTCTATTAAAAGAGATGGGAAAAAACGTGACCATCGGCAGAAATGTCTGCATCCGTGGCGGGATCAGAATCTCCATCGGCAACAACGTGATGATCGACGATGACTGTGTCATCGATGCCCGCGGTAAAGACGCCGAGATCGTCATCGAGGATGATGTGCTGATCTCCGGCGCCACAGTGATTCGGTCAAGAAATGGATACATCAGTATCGGCAGAGGAACCTCACTGGGGAGAAGCTGTATTCTCGGCTCCGAAAAGAGCCTGGTCGTTGGTCCCGAAGTGCTCTTCGGCGCCTTTAGCTATGTGGTTGCCGCAGGTTTTCATCGCTTTGATAACCCGGATCTCAGCATAATTGCCCAGGGCTTCAGGGAGACCCAAGGGGTGGAGATCGGAGAAGGATCCTGGCTGGGGACCAGGGCGACCGTGCTGGATGGCTGTGATGTCGGCTACGGGGCGGTGGTGGGGGCCCACGCCCTGGTGACCAAGGATATCCCGGCGATGGCCATCGCCTACGGTTGTCCTGCCAGGGTCATGGGCGAGCGACCGAAAAAGGTTGCTGAGCCGGTGACTGATAGTCAGCAGAGTAACTAACCAGTTGGAGAGACGTGGCCCGGGTACTCGTTTGGTGAAGTACAACAGGCTGCGGCTTTCTCGGCTGACCTCCTATTGATTGACCTTTTTCAAGGAGAGCGAGATACGCTTTCTCGCCTTGTCTACTTCCAGCACCTTCACTTTTAACTGTTGGCGGGTCTTGACCACCTCAGAGGGGTCTTGGACAAACCGGTCTGCTAGCTGACTGATATGGATCAGTCCGTCCTGATGAACACCGAGATCAGCAAATGCACCGAACTTGGTGACATTGGTGATGATCGCCGGCAACACCATGCCGGGTTCCAGATCGTCGATGGAATTGATGCCCTTGGCAAAGCTGAAGCTGGTGAAGGCCTGTCGGGGATCACGGCCCGGCCGGGCCAACTCCGCCATGATGTCCTGCAAGGTGGGAAGTCCGATTCCAGCCGCACGGTAGCTTTCCAGCCTGATGCTTTTTCTGAGGGTCTCCGATCGCATCAGTTCTGCTATATCAGTGCCTGCGTCCTTTGCCATCTGTGTCACGATCGCATAGCGTTCCGGGTGCACCGCACTCCGATCAAGGGGGTTCTTGCTTGCTGTCACCCGTACAAAGCCGGCGCACTGCTCAAATGCCTTGGGGCCCAGTCGGGGTACTTTCAACAACTGTTTGCGGGTAGTGAACGGTCCGTTTTGCGCCCGGTACTCGACGATATTGGCGGCAAGCACAGGGCCGACACCTGAAACGTAGGTCAGGAGTTCGGCACTTGCATTATTGACTTCAACGCCAACGCTATTGACGCAATACTCGACCACATCATCGAGCCCCTGTTTCAACGCTTTCTGCTCGACGTCATGTTGATATTGGCCAACTCCAATGGCTTTAGGATCGATCTTCACCAGCTCGGCCAGGGGATCCTGAAGGCGCCGGCCAATGGAAATAGCCCCACGGACGGTGAGATCGAGATCCGGGAACTCCTTGCGGGCCGTCGCTGAAGCTGAATAGATGGAGGCACCGTCCTCATTGACCATGGTAATGACGATGTCTTGGGGCAAGCCAAGTTCTTGAACAAAATCTTCCGTTTCACGCCCTGCAGTTCCGCTGCCAACCCCAATGGCCTCGATTCCATGTTTTTTCACCAGGCGAAGAATTGTCTCGGAGGCCTCGGTTCTCTGTCTGGCGGACTGGGTCGGGTAGATGGTCGTTGACTCCAGTAGACTTCCCTGACTATCCAGGCAGACCAGCTTGGCTCCGGTACGAAAACCTGGATCAAGGGCCATGACACGTTTCTGACCAAGTGGGGACGCAAGTAGCAATTCCTTCAGGTTGGCGGCAAAGACTTCTATTGCTTCCTGATCAGCCATCTCTTTTAAGGTCTTTCGCAACTCGTTTTCAAGCGAAGGTGCCAGTAGGCGAGTATACCCATCCTCAAGCGCCAGGCGAACCTGGTCTGGTCTGCCGGTTTTCTTGGTTATATGGTAGGGGTAGAGCACTGCCAAAGCTTCTTCCATACTTGGGCGCAAAGAGAGAGTCAGGAACTTTTCACTTTCTCCACGAAGCATTGCCAGCAGTCTGTGACCAGCAAGTTTTTTCACCGGTTCCTGCCAGTCGAAATAATCACGGTACTTGCCGGCTTCCTCACGCCTTTTCTCAATGACTGTGGAAGAGACGATGGATTTATCGGTAAAAAGCCGACGCAAGGCCTGCCTGGATTGCTGATGCTCGCTGATTCTCTCGGCAATGATGTCCCGTGCTCCGGCCAGCGCCTCCTCTTCACTCATCTCCTGTTTGAGGGAGGGCAGGAATTCGGCGATGGAGCGGGGGCCCGAAGATTTACTGTACAGGCTGTCTGCCAGAGGTTCGAGCCCCGACTCTTTCGCAATTGTCGCCCGTGTTCGGCGTTTGGGTCTGAATGGCAGATAGACATCTTCCAGGGCGGAAAGAGATTGGGCGTCTGCAATGGCAGCTTTGAGCTTATCTGTCAGTGCTCCCTGGCTTTCAATGGTAGCTAAGATCGTCGCCCTGCGTTTGGAGAGTTCCTGATAGAGCTGCAGCTCGTCCCTGATCCGGGTTATTTGGACTTCATCGAGGGCGCCGGTGGCTTCCTTTCGGTAACGCGCTATGAAGGGGACCGTACAGCCATCTTCCAGCAAGGAGATGACCCCTTGTATGTGCTGAGCAGGAAGTTGCAGACTGATGCTAATGGATTGCAGGCAGGAATGGGTGTTCATATTCTATCGACCAACTAGGGCAAGGTTTATGGGGAAAGGCAGTACCAGGACGCAGATATTGAAAAACACGGAATAACTCAAGGACAATTGATATCCATTGGTGTTCTTGTATTGAGTTATGTCAAATAGTTGCATCAATAAAGGTTCGTGTCAGCAGCCAGAGCAAGGATGGTCTTGGCGTAATTCTGTAATACATGAATCGCCCACGGATGAAAAGCGAAAGATCGTTGAGCATGTCACGATTCGCCTTGTACCTAAAGGGAGACCCAGAGCCCCTCAAGCCCAATAATGACCTCTGCCTGGTGGCAGCGGGGAGTTACGTAATATCTCCCGGGCTTCGGCAACCTGAGTAAAATGACACCGGTTACAAGCAGGTTGGCTGGTAATGGGCGGAGGCTCTAGAGGGAAAGAAATGGAACTGACGGATGGCGGCCATGGTGTTTGCCCCAGAAGGCCGCCGTACCGTACTCAGTTTATGGTGTTTCCAGAATTGCTTCGGCTACCTGCAGGGCCTGGCGGGTGGCATCGACATTGTGCACCCTGATAATGTCCACCATGTTCTGTACCGAAAAAGCTGATACCACGGCGGTACTGAGGTCGCGTTGATCTGCCTCCTGACCTGTGAGCAGGCCGAGAAAGCTCTTTCTGGAGTGGCCAAGCAGCACCTGCTGGCCGAGGCTGCGGAATCTGTCGAGATGTTTGATAATGGCCAGGTTATGGGCTAAGGTTTTGCCAAAGCCGATGCCTGGATCGACAATGATGCGGCTGCGGGCCACCCCTTGGGATGTCATCCATTCCAGACGTTCCTCAAAGAACGCCAGGATCTCCTCAATGACATCTTCGTACGCAGGCCTGTTCTGCATATCGGCTGGGGTGCCCTGCATATGCATGATGATAATCGGGGCATCCGACTCCAGAACCACTTTGATCATTTCAGGATCATGGTTGAGTGCACTGATATCGTTGATAATATCAGCACCGGCAGCCAGTGCCTGACGGGCTACTTCCGCCTTGGTGGTGTCTATGGAGATCGGGGTGGAGTGCAGTTCACGAACTGCCTTGATGACGGGCACGGTGCGGGCAAGTTCATCCTCCAGGGATACAGGTTCTGCATATGGGCGGGTTGATTCCCCGCCCACATCCAGAATATCCGCCCCTGCTTCAATCAACTCTGTGGCATGCTGGACAGCCTTGTCAACTGAGTGGAAGTTGCCGCCGTCGGAAAATGAATCAGGGGTTACATTGAGTATCCCCATGATTCGGGTATGTATGGTTCGCATACAGAAAAATCCTTGTTGACCGCGATGGCTGGATCAGGCGGCGTCGTTACGTGAGAACGGATTTTTTGGCTCTTCCGGGTTGCTGCTGCCCGCCTCGGCAGAAGAGTCAGAGCTGGGGGCTCCCGGAGTCTCTTCAGTGGAAGATCCGGTGGCCTCATCGCTGTCTGCATCTGCCGCTGTTGCGGCGGCTGCTGGTTGTTCCGGGGCTGCCTGGGTTGCGGCACGGGAAGCTGCTGCCGCTGATTTTGCAGCATAGCCAGCAATGCGCTCCTCTACTTCCGGAAACTGGCCAGGACGCAAGGCACTGATCATCTTGTCGATATCTTCCAAGACGATGGTCTCTTTTTCCAGCAGTTCCTCGGTCATCTTGTTGAGGATGTCCCTGTTCTCGGTAAGCAGCCTGGTGACGGTCTCAACTGATGTATTGATGATGTCCTTGACCGCCAGATCGATCTGGCGGGCGGTCTCTTCGCTGAAGTCTCGGTGCTGGGCAATCTCGCGGCCCAGGAAGATCTGCTCTTCTTTCTTACCGTAGGTCAGCGGGCCGAGTTCATCACTCATACCCCATTCGCAAACCATCTTGCGGGCCAGTGCAGTTGCCCGCTCAAGGTCGTTGCCGGCGCCAGTGGTAATCTCGTCAAAAACGATTTTCTCGGCTATGCGGCCACCAAAAAGGATGCAGATTGAATTCTCCAGAAACGTTTTGGAGTGGGTGTACTTCTCATCAATCGGCAGCTGCATGGTAAGTCCAAGGGCACGGCCACGCGGGATGATGGTCACCTTATGAACCGGATCGGTTCCCGGCAGCAGCCAGGCCACAAGGGCATGTCCGGCTTCATGGTAGGCAGTAACCTCTTTTTCCTTATCGGTGATAATCATGGAGCGGCGCTCAGCACCCATCAGGATCTTGTCCTTGGCCTTTTCCAGCAGATTGAGGTCGATCTCCTTGGCGCCACTGCGGGCAGCCATCAGGGCTGCTTCATTAATCAGGTTCTCAAGATCTGCACCGGAAAAACCAGGGGTGCCGCGGGCCAGGACCTCCAGGTCAATTCCCGGGGCCATCTTGGTCTTGGCAGCGTAAATCTCAAGGATCTTTTTTCTGCCGCCAACATCCGGGACCGGCACCACCACCTGACGGTCGAAGCGACCGGGGCGCAGAAGTGCAGGGTCAAGGACGTCGGGACGGTTGGTCGCGGCTACGATGATAACGCCCTCGTTGGACTCGAAACCATCCATTTCCACCAGCAGCTGGTTGAGGGTCTGCTCACGCTCATCGTGACCACCGCCCAGACCTGCGCCGCGGTGACGACCCACAGCATCGATCTCGTCGATAAAGATGATACATGGGGCGTTTTTCTTGCCCTGGGTGAAAAGATCACGGACCCGGGAAGCACCCACGCCGACAAACATCTCGACAAAGTCGGAACCGGAGATGGTGAAAAACGGTACATCTGCTTCGCCGGCAATGGCCTTGGCGAGAAGGGTCTTGCCGGTACCTGGAGGGCCGGCAAGCAATACGCCTTTGGGAATGCGTCCGCCAAGATTGGTGAACTTCTGGGGATCTCTCAGGAAATCAATAATCTCCTCGAGTTCCTCCTTGGCCTCGTCGATACCGGCAACATCGGCGAAGGTCACCTTATTCTGGCCCTGCTCCATGAGCTTGGCCCGGGTCTTGCCAAAGGAGAGTGCACCTCCCTTGCCGCCGCCCTGCATCTGGCGCATGAAGAAAATCCAGACACCGATCAGAAGCAGCATCGGGAACCAGGAGACAAAAATGGTCATAAACCACGAGTCTTTCTGGGCTTCCTTTACGGTGATATCCACGCCTGCCTGACGCAGCATGGGAATGAGGTCCCTGTCGGCCATGGGGTAGATGGTTTGAAACGCCTTACCATCCTGGGTAGTGCCGCTGATAACGTCGCCATTGATGACGACACGGGTGATGGTCTTTTTGTTTACGCTATTGATAAACTCACTGTAAGTAATGGACTGTGAGGATGTTTGCGGATTATTGAATAGGTTGAAGAGCAGGATCATGGTGAGACCAATCACCAGCCACATGCTTAGATTTTTGTAAAAAGTATTCAAAGAGTCCTCCGGTGGCTCCTTTGTTTCAGGTTTCTATCGGTAACATTCCAGAATGATATGGTATTCAAACTGGTCAGCCCCTCTCATATCGCACTGGTAATAGTAAAGCATTATCAGGGTATGTCGAGGGGCCGCAATCATTTTTTTTCAGTATACCATTAGGTAAAGTATTGTACAGGCTGAACTCCTATTTCATGTGTACCTACTTCACGGATGGCCCGAACCACCGCTCTGGCACCGGTAATGGTGGTAGAGTACGGGATGTGGTAGTCAAGGGCTGAACGGCGAATTGTATAAGCATCTTCAGTAGTTCTATGGCCAAGTGAGGTGTTGATGATCAGCACGATCTCGTTGTCGCGAACCTTGTCGAGAATATGCGGTCTGCCCTCGGATATTTTATTGACCAGCTCACAGGATACCCCGTTTTCTTTGAGGTAATTTCCGGTTCCGCTGGTGGCGACAATGGAGAATCCGAGTGATTCGAGGTTCTTTGCCACAGGAAGGATCGCTGCTTTGTCCCCATCCCGCACACTGATGAACACAGTGCCGGAGAGCGGTAGGGTGGAGCCGGCAGCGAGATGCGCTTTGGCAATGGCAAGTCCCAGTTTATCGTCGATTCCCATGACCTCGCCGGTGGACTTCATCTCCGGGCCGAGCAGGGTGTCGACGTTGTCGAACCGGTCAAAGGGGAAGACGGCTTCCTTGACGGCCCAGTGGTCAATATCTACTTCCTTGTCGATACCGAGCTCATCGAGGGTCATTCCCATCATGACCTTGGTGGCCAGCTTGGCCAGCGGCACCCCGGTGGCCTTGGAGACAAATGGTACGGTTCTCGATGCCCGGGGATTAACCTCAAGCACGTAGAGGGTCTCATCCTTTACGGCAAACTGTACGTTCATCAGACCGACCACGCCAAGTTCATTGGCCATGGCCCTGGAGGCTTCCTTGATCTGGTCGACGATGTCTTTGCCCAGGGTGTAAGGCGGCAGAACGCAGGAGGAGTCACCGGAATGAATGCCTGCCTCTTCCACGTGCTCCATGATACCGCCGATAATGGTTCTGCTACCGTCGGAGAGCGCGTCGACATCAACTTCAATGGCGTCTTTTAAGAACTTGTCGATCAGGATTGGATGCTCAAGGGTGGTGCCGCCAATCGCTTTCATGAAATCCCGGATACCTTCGTCGTTGTAGACGATGCGCATGTCGCGGCCGCCAAGAACATAGGAGGGACGAACCACCACCGGGTAGCCAATCCGTTTGGCGGCTTCCAGGGCTTCCTCAAGGGTGTAGACCGTATCATTTTCAGGCTGCTGCAGATTGAGCTTTTGCAGAAACTGCTGGAAGCGCTTGCGGTCTTCGGCGCGGTCAATGGCGTCTGGCTGGGTACCGATGATGGGTACACCGGCTTTGGCCAGGGGCACTGCCAGGTTAAGCGGAGTCTGGCCGCCGAACTGGACGATGATGCCGTCCGGCTTCTCCTGCTCGATGATGTTGAGCACGTCCTCGCGGGTCAGTGGCTCGAAGTAGAGCTTGTCGGAGGTGTCGTAGTCGGTGGAGACGGTCTCCGGGTTGGAGTTGATCATGATCGACTCCACACCAATTTCCTTCAGGGCAAACGCGGCGTGCACGCAGCAGTAGTCAAACTCGATTCCCTGGCCGATTCGGTTGGGACCGCCGCCGAGAATGACGATCTTCTTGCCCTCGGTCTTGGCTGCCTCATTTTCCTGCTCGTAGGTGGAGTAGTAGTAGGGGGTGTACGATTCAAACTCCGCCGCACAGGTGTCGACCAGTTTGAATACCGGAGTCACCTCGACGGACTTGCGCTGGTTGCGGATATCGTCTTCAGAGGTGCCGGTCAGGTACGCCAGCTGGGCGTCGGAAAAGCCCTGTTCCTTGCAAGTCTTGAGAAAATCTTTGTCGAGCCCCTGGAAACCACGCTTGACGATCTCGCCTTCAGTATCCACGATCTGTCTGAGGTTGTGCAGGAACCACGGGTCGATGGCGGTGAGCCTGTAGATCTCCTCGATCGACATGCCCCGGCGCAGCGCCTCATACAGGTGCGGCATTCTCTTGGAGTTCGGTACCCGCAGGCTGGTTTCCAGATCTTCAATTTCCAGATCGCTGAGATCGATCTTGCCGTCGGCGGAAAAACCGAACCGGCCGATCTCCAGGGAGCGCATGCCTTTCTGGAAGGCCTCCTTAAAGGTTCGGCCGATGGCCATGGTTTCACCCACTGACTTCATGGCGGTGGTCAAAACGTCCTCCGCTTCCGGGAACTTCTCAAAAGTCCAGCGTGGAATCTTCACCACACAGTAGTCGATGGTCGGCTCAAAAGAGGCGTAGGTCTCACGGGTGATATCGTTTCTGATCTCATCGAGGGTGAAGCCTACAGCGAGCTTGGCTGCGATCTTGGCGATCGGAAACCCGGTTGCCTTGGAAGCGAGCGCGGAACTTCTTGAGACTCGGGGGTTCATTTCGATAACAACCAGCTCACCGTCTGCAGGGTTGACGGCAAACTGCACGTTGGAGCCGCCCGTCTCGACACCGATCTCGCGGATGATGGCGATGGCGGCATCGCGCATCTCCTGGTATTCGCGATCGGTAAGGGTCTGGGCCGGGGCCACGGTGATGGAGTCACCGGTATGCACACCCATGGCGTCCATGTTCTCGATGGAACAGATGATGACCACGTTGTCCTTTCTGTCACGCATTACCTCGAGCTCATACTCCTTCCAGCCCAGCAGGCTCTTTTCCAGCATGATCTCGGTGGTCATGGACAGATCGAGACCGGAGGTGCAGAGCTCTTCCAGCTCCTTGCGGTTGTAGGCAACGCCACCGCCGGTGCCGCCCAGGGTGAAGCTGGGGCGGACGATGATCGGAAAACCGATGTCGTCGGCTGCGGCCATGGCGTCCTCCAGGGTTCTGACGATGGCAGACTTCGGCACGTTGAGGCCGATATCATGCATTGCCGCCCGGAATTCTTCACGGCCTTCGGCTTTTTTGATGACGTCGATGTTGGCCGCCAGCAGCTCGACATTGTATTTGTCAAGGATACCGGTTTCCGCAACCTTGATGGCGGTATTGAGCGCGGTCTGGCCGCCAAGGGTCGGCAGCAGTGCGTCCGGACGCTCTTTTTCGATGACCTTGCTGACGATTTCCGGGGTGATTGGTTCGATGTAGGTGGCGTCGGCCAGCTCCGGGTCGGTCATGATGGTGGCTGGGTTGGAGTTGATCAGAACAACTTCGTACCCTTCCTCTTTCAGGGCCTTGACCGCCTGGGCGCCGGAGTAGTCAAACTCACAGGCCTGGCTGATGATGATTGGGCCGGAGCCGATGATGAGGATCTTCTTTATATCTTTTCTTTTCGGCATGATCTCGTTCTCTATAAGCTGTGATGGTTACGTGTGCTTTGTGTACCTGTTATCCGGGGTCCTACTTGTTGTCCCGCATCATGTCGACGAAGCGGTCAAAGAGATAGAGAGAATCGTGTGGACCAGGAGCATGTTCCGGGTGGTACTGTACAGAAAACGCAGGGTGCTTCTTATGGCGCATACCCTCGCAGCTGTTGTCATTGAGGTTGATATGGGTCAGTTCAACCTCGTCGGGATTGAGGCTCGTCATGTCAACGCAGAAACCATGGTTCTGAGAGGTGATCTCAACATGGCCAGTGGTCAGATCTTTTACCGGCTGGTTGCCGCCGCGGTGGCCGAACTTGAGCTTGAAGGTCGAGCCGCCATAGGCCAGCCCCAGCATTTGGTGGCCGAGGCAGATACCGAAGATCGGCTTTTTGCCCAGCAGGGTTTTCAAGGTATCGACCACACCTTCAACACCTTCAGGGTCGCCTGGGCCGTTTGAGAGGAAGATTCCGTCAGGGTCCATGGCGAGAACGGTCTGGGCGTCGGTGGTGGCCGGAACAACCTGGACCTTGCAGCCGCGCTCGGTCAGCAGTCTCAGCTGGTTGTACTTGAGCCCGAAATCAAATGCCACTACCTTAAAAGGGGTATCGGTGGCATCGCAGGCGGCAGTGTCGAAATTGGTGCCGGGAACAGGTTCGTTGTCTGCCCAGCCATAGGGTTTGGCGCAGCTGACGCGCTTGACCATGTCCTGGCCCACCAGGCCGGACCACTCTTTGGCGCGACGGACCAGTGATTCGGGATCGAGATCTTCGGTGGATACGATACACTTCATTGCGCCGACGGTGCGGATGTGTTTGACCAGGGCCCGGGTATCGAAGCCATGGACACCAAGTACATCGTGCTCTTGTAAAAAGTCGGCCAGAGTTGCAGTGGAGCGGAAGTTGGATGGAACCGGGTTATACTCTTTCATCAGAAAGGCTTTGGGGTGAACCTTGGAGGATTCCATATCTTCAGGATTCACACCGTAGTTGCCTATGAGGGGGTAGGTCATGGTGACCAGCTGACCGGTGTAGGACGGATCGGTGAGAACCTCCTGATAGCCGCTCATGGAGGTGTTGAAGACAATTTCACCAACAGCCTCGCCAGCGCCGGTGAAGGATTGCCCTTCAAAGATTGTCCCGTCTTCCAGGGCGATGAGTGCTTTCATGCTATAGTATCCTTTTTTTTTCTGTACCTGTGTCGATGTGATGTACGTTAAGGCATCTGCAGGATGAGTGAAGATGTGCTTGACAAGTTGGCGCATTTGCTGCGGATCTGACACAATACCTGGGGTGCAGGCGTGGTGGAGCGGGTGGCTGGCAGCATGGGTGCATACTCGCAGTACCCGATGCAGGTCACAGGGCGCGCAGAAAAACTGTAATGTATAACCTGTTATGACCGATTTCGTCAATAGTAAAGGCTGGGGTGTGGCCGACCAGTGCTGGTGCTGCCTCTATCTATGAGACCGGAGAGGGGCACATTCAGCCGCGGTTGTGTGCTCTTGGGGATTAAGCCAGACTATTGCCACAGCAAACTGTAAATACAGCTCAAAAAATGGAGAAAAACAATGGAGAAAGCGCTTTTGGGAAAGGTAGCACTGGTAACGGGCGGGTCGCGGGGAATAGGCCGGGCAATAGCGCTGAAGCTCGGTCTGATGGGGGCCAATGTCGCGGTCAACTATGCCCAGAGTAAAGGGCAGGCCGAACAGGTGGTCCAGGAGTTGGCCGCAGAGGGTGTCCAGGCCATCGCCATCGGGGCAGATGTGCGGGATGTGGCCCAGATCGGCCAGCTTTTTGAAACGACACTTGAGGCCTTTGGCAGGCTCGATATTCTCATCAACAACGCCGGCATGCTGGTGAATACGCCAATTCAGGAGATGGATGAGAATAACTATGACGAGCTGATGGACCTCAACCTGAAAAGTGTCTTTTTTGCCTGTCAGGAGGCAACCAAAGCCATGGCGGATGGCGGGCGTATCATCAACATAACTTCCACCGTGACCAGGATGCTGCTGCCCACCTATGGGGCCTATGCAGCCAGCAAGGCAGCGGTTGATCAGCTCACCCGGGTGCTGGCCAAAGAGCTGGGGAACAGGCAGATAACGGTCAACTCGCTTTCCCCGGGCCCTGTGGACACTGAATTGTTTCGAAAGGGCAAGAGCGAGGAGCAGATTGTACAGATGGCCGGAATGGCGGCACTGGGCAGGATCGGCACACCGGCTGACATCGCCGATGCGGTATCCCTGCTGGTACGGGAAGAGGCTGGCTGGATATCGGGGCAGCTGATTTGCGCCAACGGCGGCATGGCCTAAAGTTTTGCGGTCTTAAAGGCCCAAGTTACGGTTTATCTTGTAAAAAAGCTTGACAGAGAAAACCATAGCTAAAACCCTTAAAACATCCAACATCCAACATCCAACATCCAACATCCAACATCCAACGTGACAACGTCCAAAAAAAAGCCGCAACCGGAAACTTCCGGGTGCGGCTTGAACATCTATTAGTCGCGATCGGGTTATTCGCCGAAAGAGTCGACGAAAAGTTGCTCAATCGCTTCGCGGCCCGCGTCGTTCAGGTAGCGGGTGCCCGATCCAACAAAGGTGTCGTATTCGATCTTCGGTGAATCTTCCTGCCAGCTGCTGTTCTGCCAGGTGAACCACTGCTTGTTCGGTTGGTCAAATACATGCAGCGGACGGTTGAACATCTTGGCGAGTTCAACAGCCCAACCTGTTCCGCCCTTGACCGAGCCGTCATCCTGAATGGTACCGATGACGAACACCTGATGGCCACTATTGATCATGTGGAAAATAGTCTGCAGGACCTTGCGGATCTTCTCCGTCTCATAGTAGGTCCTATTCAGCATTCTGGAGGCGAGCTCCATACTGATATCGCCGCGCTCGAGCTCTTCCTGGCTCAGGATGGTAACGTTTCTCTCGCGGGCAAGCTTATGCCCTTCAAACGAGTAAATGACCTCGTTGACGCCATACTTCTCTGCTGCTTCACCAAAGGTCTCTTCAGCACCTTTCAGGCCACTGCTGTACAGTGTGCACTTTTCTTTAATCATCATAAGACTCCTTGTGTGACTCTAGGTTGGTTATTGACGAGTAGGTCAATTTATATACATGCTACCGGACAAAGGCAATATCGACGACAGTTTTCTTTTTAAATTACACTTTTTTCCTGCCTTTTAAGAACACGCGCCAGGGGGCGGGGTAGCCCTCGACGGTGAGGTCGTTATTGGCCGGATTGATGAAGTCAGCATAGGACTCAAAGACCATCCATTCTGTCTGACGTTGTTCTTCGCTGCTCATGGGGTGGGAGCAGAACAGTTCGATATCCACAAAGCCTGCTTTTTGCATCCAGTTGTGGAGACAACTTCCGGTGGGGACAAAATAGGTGCCTGGCACCTTGGCGTAGGTCTTGTCGGGAAAAAGCGCATAAGGCTCCTGGCCGGGAATGGCCTGGGATTCCAGGATCAGGCTGCCGCCTGGTTTGAGTGCGTTGAGGATATCGCGCAGGGTGTCAACGGGAGACGGCCGGTGGTAGATGATGCCCATTAAAAAGACTGCGTCAAAGCTCTGTGGGAAAAGGTTCAGGTGCTCCACACCCAGCAGATCGATTGCCAGGTTATCTGCTCCCGCCATGCTTTTCAACGAGTTGAAGCAGTAATAGTGCTGTACGGAAGGTTCCAGGCCAAGCACGAACCGGGGCTGGTGGTGGGCCATGCGGAACATGTAATAGCCATTGTTGCAGCCGATATCGGCGATCATCTTGCCCTTGAGGTCCGGCAGCTTTTCCTCAAGCCGCTGCCATTTACGTTCGCTGCGCCACTCCGCATCTACGTCTGTGCCGAAGATGGAAAACGGCCCTTTGCGCCAGGGCATGAACTGTTTGAGCTGGTCCCGAATGTGTTGCCGCTCTTCCGAGGAGACCTCATCTGCCGTTCCGATGGTAACGGTTCCCGAGCTGAAATCCGAGTACGCCGCTTTGTATTCGGCCAGGGCCTGGTAAGGAGTTCTGTATCGCAAGAAGCCCTTTTTGTGCTGGTTGACCCAGCGCTGACGCTCCTGGTGGCAGTCGAGGATATCCTTATGCCGGACTCCTGCCGGCAACATTTCAAGAAGTTGTTCTATATTCAGCATTGATTTACTACGTCTTGGGAAATTCAGGAGGGTTTGATGGCGACCAGGGAGGCAAAATTGAACCACTGGAAATAGGTTTCGACCGTGCTGAAGCCGACCTGCTTGAGCATGGTTCGGTTCTCCTCGATGGAAAAGGGGATCAGCACATTTTCCAGAGCTTCGCGTTTTCGTGATATCTCGAGCTCAGAATAGCCTTTTGATTTTTTATAGTCGTGATAAATGTCGATATACTCCCGGTTCAGTCGCCGGTCATGGGAGATGATCTTCTCGCTCAGCAGCAGTACCCCTCCAGGACGCAACGACTCAAAAAGGTTGCGCAGAAAGACCTCCCGTTTCAGCGGCCGGATAAACTGCAGCGTATAATTGAGGATATAGGCCCCGGCATCCCGATGTTGAAGTTTAGTGATGTCCTCCTGGACAAAGCTGAGCTGGTCCTTTTTGGTATAGAGTTCTGCTTTCAGCCGTGCTTTTTCCAGCATGGGACCGGAACTGTCGATGCCGACGAAGTTGAGGCCCTTTTCTTCAAGCAGGCGGCTGAATTCAAGCAGGGTAGTGCCGGTTGAGCAGCCCAGATCATAGACCGTGTCGCCGCTATGCAAAAAAACATCGAGCAGGCGGGCCGAGGAATGAATCACCTCGCTGTAGAAAGGAATGGAGCGGTCGAGCATGTCGTCAAAAACTTCCACGACCCGTTCGTTGAAGACAAAATCCTCATGAACGGTGTCGACCTGAAACAACTTGTCGCGGGCTGGTTTACTCATTGTCTGTCAACCTGTGCTGCATAGTGACCCAAGTAATCATCAACTATTTCCATAACTACCGGTCCACGGTTATTTCTGGTACCAGTTGCCGCCGGCATCCTGGAACCAGTGGCCTTTCTGGCCAATTTCCGCAAGACGTTTAGCCCGGCGCTCTCCCACCAGCGCTGCCGAGACGCCTTCTTTCTTGGCGATCGCCGCATACACTTTGGAGCGATCCTGGTTTTCAGCGTTTACAGTGGCCTGGTCAGTCCTGTTGCCGCTACGGTATTCGAGCAGCCCCTTGTTGTTTTCGCCAACTACACCCTTATCCTTCAAGGCGGTTATTGCCGGGAGGCGGGAAGCCATCCGGTCTTTGATTGACGCTGCAAAACTTGTGGTGCTGCTGAAGACAAGGGTGAAAAGGATAAGCAGAATAGGAAAAAAAGTGAATCTTTTGTTCATGATGAACCTCAACTGGTGTCTGAGTTGTAATCTGTTACTCCGCCTGCAGCTCGTCGAGATCGGAGAAGAAATCATCCAGTGCCCGGTCAACCTTGACGTTGACATCGATGGTGATATGAATAGGCTTGATTTCCACGGGTTTTACTTCTACTTCATGCCTGGTGCAGGAAACTGCCAGGAGCAGCGACCCGGCCAGGCAACCACTGAGGAGAGTGGTTGAGATCTTGTTCATTACATGTTCTCCATGATCTTTTGAAGATTCTGGCCGTACTTGAACATCTGGGCGAAAGGCAGATGAAAGTTGACGTCCAGCCGTATTGGATGCTGTATCCCGGCTCCTTCCATTTTCACCAGTTGCCCCTTTTTATACCCGAATGGAAGTGGGGTGGCAGGTTTTCCATCGATCTGCATGGCGATCAGCAGATCCTCGCCTTTGGTGTTAAAAGCAAGCTTGGTCCAGTTGTAGGAAAAATTCTCCATGGACTGGAGGGAATAATCGAGATAAACGGTCTGATCCAGCTCTCCCATTCCCTGACGCAGCATTGACGTGTTGTTGAAGCGCACTATACCACTATCCCCTGGTGTGGAAAACAGAAAACCATCGTCGAAAATCATCTCTTTTCCTGAGTAATATATGGGGAGTCGGCCGTTGAGGGAGCCATTGCCGCTGGCATGGGAGATGCCCAACTGCCCAAGTAGTTCTGAAAACTGCAAGCGGTCACAGTACAGAATAGTGGAAATCTCGGGCTCGGTCAGGGAGACACGCATGCTGCCGCTCTCCACTTTACCGCTGCACCAGGTGAAGCGGCTCTTTTCGATGAAGATAGTTCCTGGATTTTCCAGGTGAAAAGTTATCAGGCCATTGTCAAGTTTGATATTGCCCAGTTCCAGATTGTCGATACGCAGCTGCTGCCCGGGGCTGCTGGCAAAGTTTGCAAAACCAGGGAAAGTCAAGTCGCTGCTGATGCCGCCAAGTCTGACCTTGTTGTCTTTGGTGCGTATCTCCCCATCTTTGAGCTGGAGGTTAAGACTCCAGTCTGTTTTTTGGGGTCGGATCTCAACTTGGGCTTGAGCGGCAAGGATGCCTGAAAAATCAATTTGTTCCGGTAGCGAGACAAATGGGGGAAAGGCCCCGGGGCTTACTGGTTGGGCAGCCATGCTCAGCTGGCCGGTAACAGGCGAGTCAGGAGAAAGGGTCGCCTGAAAGTCGACCGTGAGCGGCTGCGCCATTTGGCTGGTGGCAGCGCCACGCAGTCGAAATCCTTGCCCGACCTGTTCTACTTCAGCCTGCAGTGTCGCAACAGTCTCATTTTTGTATTGAATCGATTGAACCTCAATAATACCCCCGGAGTTTTCTTCCACTGTCCCGGCATTCAGATCAACTGTGTAGGAAAATGTGCTGTTGAGCTTGTCTCCTGCCAGTTCCAGCTGGGGTAGGTCGAAAGAGTCCAGGCTGATTGCATTCTGCAGGCGAATGTCATGTTCATCCATGCGTATTTGAGAAGACAATGAATATTTTCCGACGCGTATTTCCTGATTGGCAACTGCGAGGCTCTGACTGCTGCCGGACAGAGTCACAAGGCCTGAATAGCTTGCATCCTGCCTGGCGAGCTCAACGTTGATAGCGGTGGGCCGTTTGAGCAGCTCTGAGGTGATTTCCCCTTGACCGGTGAGCACTTTTTCCTTCGGTGCAATTGTGCCGGCCAAACTCACGGCTGCGGTCTGCTGGGAGTTGATCAGCAGTTCACTGAGCCGGTAGTTCAAGAGCTGTTGATGGCCTGTGAGCTCGAGCAGGAGGGGAGTCGCGCCGGATCGAAGAGTGAGACCGCCTGTAGCCAACAGAAAATCAGAAGCCTCAAGTGTCGCAGAAATTTCTTCAACTGAATGGAAATCAGCTGCCAATTTCCCAGAACCGGTGAACAGGGCTGCTCCGCTGAGTCCAAGATCCTTGGTCCTTTCTGCAAAACCGGCGATGACCGTCGGGAGTTGATGAAGATCCTCGATTTTCCCGGCTATCTCAACAGAGTGGGAGTCCGCTCCGGGCTCCAGTTTTGCCGTCAGCGAGGCGGACACGGCGCCGCGTGTTCGCAGATCAAGGCTTAACGTTTTTACAACAGGGTGTTCAGAGTCATGAAATGTTGGCTCGATTGTGCCATCGAAAAGAACAACCCGATCCGCGCGCTCACCATGTGCTACGACTATCTGGTTGTTACGCAGTTCAATTTTTGAGATAAATGCCGGGAAAATGGAGTGCAAATCAAGAACTGCAGCACGTTCCACCGGGGGCTGGTTGGCATTTCTTATTGGCAAGCCATCTATGCGCAGTTTGCCATGTTCCAGGTTGATCTTCAGCAGGGCGCCGTCAACGAGGATGTTCTTAAGCTTGCCTTGAGCTAGCTCGAATGGGTTGAAGTTGAGCCTGAGGTGCGGTAGCGAGAACTGCATTTGCCCCTGGTGATAAAGGGCCAGTTGAGCCGTAAGGGAGGAGGGCGATAGGGACTCTATCCGGACCTCAAGCTGTTCCAGGTCATGATTCTTCAGTATTGCGGGAAGAATAAAGCTGTTAAGGACAAAGGGGAGAGAACAAAAGAGTAGCCAACCGGCAAGCAGCAGGCCGGCCGGCAGGGTAACAAGGAGTTTCAATAATTTTCCTGATGAAGCAAATCGGCCCATGGTAACCGTATCTCAACGAAAGAGGGAAGAATGGGGTACAGGGAGGCGGTTGGCAAGCCAGCCTCGATATTTTCCGTGGCAAGGTGATGGTATCGGCCACACCCGAAGATTTTGCCTTGCATGGTACTTGACGTAGCCGAAAACACAAGTAGGGCGTTGTTGCTTTTCTTCGAGTTGAATCTCACACAAACTGACTCCAGCTACAAAAGCGCTCTGACGCGCAGGGAATAGAGAGCGCTGTTCCGGAATCGATTGCCCATGGCAAGGTGCCGGAAACGGCAAAGAGCAGCTTGGGTATCTGCTCGATGCGTTTTCCCTTCTGAAATGGTGCACTGTGGTATTTGGGCGAAAATCAATACCGAATTTATCGCTGTCGGCTGATGGGTTGACCAGGTGGTTAAAGGTACGATCAGAGCAATTTCCTGACTGTCAATATGCTGAATTATCGAGCTGTTCACAATATGCTGCCTGGGCGCGGCGGGGCTGCCCGGGAAAGGGAAAAGGGTGCAGTTTCAGGGCGAAAGAGGGGATTTTTGTTCTTGCCATGGTGACATGAACTCTGTATAAACTCTATGCTTTATGCTTGTATGAAAATCACAAACCGAAAACCCCTTCCAGCATCAGCAGTATAACCAGGTTTATGGTGCGCTACCGGGAGGGAGGCAATCGGAGCAGTGAAGTACGGACAGTGTAGGGCTGTCCTGGGTTCTGGATTTGCCCGCAGGCGTTGCCAATCGGGTGACAATGTGTATAATCCCTTAAATTTTCACTGTTCCCTTAACGAGAGAGAAAATAGGTTGTAACTATGTCAAACGAAATAGATTTTGACCATATCATAGGAAAATACAAATCAGATCCATATGATTATGTGGATGTGCACGCCGTTCATACCGGGCGTGTTCAGTTCAAGGTCGTGGATGAGAATGAGGTCAATGCTGCATCTGGCCAGTGGCAGCAGATTCCCGGTACAGCGCTCTATGAAATCAACCGTGAGCGTAATCCGAAGATCGTCACCGCCCAGACCAACGGCACCGTCATGAATATTCGCACCGAATTGGACGGACAGTTTGTCGAAGCGGGTGAGAAGCTGATGACCATCAGGCACCCGCTCAAGAAAAAAGAGATCATTGAGTCGATACTGAAAGAGGTGCTCTATCTCTTCCCGGCACCTGAGACCGCCAAGTACTTCTTTGCTCTGGATATCCAGTCAAGAATCGACAAGAAGGGCGCCAGGGCCGTGACCATTGAAAACGGTGACGAGATCATTACCATGTCCCTGATGAAACGTGACACACCCGTCTACTATAAAGGGGATCGAGGTGTTATCCACTCGGTCTACTTTAAGCCGGGTGTCTCGGTTGCCCAGGGAGAGCCATTGATCGGTGTGTGCGCACCTGACAAATTACCGCTTATTCAGAAAATCATCACCAGGGTCAAGGCGGACTGGGATTCTGAGTAGACAGTCTGGCGCGGGAGTTATCACTGCCGCGCCAGTTGTCAAATGTTCTTAGCTATCAGCACCCGATACCCTGCCACATTCGTTTTTTCACGCCAGCCACCCATCATGCCCAGAAATAATCCCACCGCTGATCTGCTTGCCGAAGCCCTCACCAAAGAACTCGCTGTACGACAACAACGCTGTAGCGGTATCGACTGCCAGGCTGTCTTGCGGTATGGCCGCTTTGTGGGTTCAACCCTGGAGTGCCATGACTCGCTGCCGCGGGCCATGGATCATGCCCGGTCCCATATCAGACAAATGGAGGCCGAGGGCGGTTCTGTCGCCAACGGCAGGGTGATCCTCGCCGATACCATGAGCAGGTCGAAAGGCAGGTTTACCCGCAGTTGGCATGCACCGGAGGGAGGCGTATGGGGCTGCCTGCTCCATGCCAGCACCCTTTTGGATAACTCAAAACGTTTCGTGCCGCTCGCTGTGGGAGTCGCCTGTTGTGAGGCGATTCATGAGCTTGGCGGCGGGCAGGCCGAGTTGCGCTGGGTGAATGATGTCCTCTTTGGTGAAAAGAAGGTGGCAGGATTTCTCGTGGAAGGGCACACGGGCAGTCGCTACGGGGAAGAGTATCATCTGGTCGGTTTTGGCATCAACGTCAACAACAACGCCTTTCCGGATGAGCTTACAGCAATAGCCACCAACCTGGCGGCAGAGTTGGGGCGGGAGATTGATATTACGAGTTTTACCGCCTCGTTCATCGCCAAGCTGGCCTGGAATTTCGGACTGATCTATTACGAGGAGGCGCAGGAACTGGCTGGGGAGTCATACTCAGGGGAGGGCGGCAGGCACCTTCTGCTGGAGAGCTGGCTGGCGCTGTCCAGGACAATCGGTCAGCGGGTTATCTTCGGTTTTGATGTGCTGACCAGTCCCCAATATGAGGCTACCGTGGTTGGTGTTGATGAAGGCGGCGGTCTGCAGCTGCAGTTTGATGATGGTGGCATGAAGACAGAGTATAGCGGTGAGATCCGCTATATCTGAAGATCGATACCCTGTCCTCTGGCTGTCGCTACTTCCATCCCGGTTGCCGTGTCTTGATGGTCTGACGCAGCATCTTCCACGAGATGATATCCCTCTGCAGGATGTGTTTTCCGTACCGATGCAGAATATTGAGGGATTCATACAGGCTGGACTCGGGCAGTTTAAGTCGGTGCAGCCTTTCCAGCGGCGTATCCTGGCAGCGCTGTAACATCTTTATGGTGCCGGCGGCGAGTGGAATGGCAGCGCTGAAACCATTGCCCCTGCAGGCGGTGCACACCAAGCCCCCCAGGGCGGTATTAAAGCCGAATGAGGTTGAGGTATCCCCATACCCAGTGTTGCCGCAATGAAAGCAGCTGGAAAACTCCGGTCGGTAGCCGAGGTAGTCGTAAAACCGCAGCAAAAAGAGCATCACAACCTGCAGGTGCGACAGCTTGGGCTGGGAGAGGCTCAGTTGATGCAGAGACCACAGCAGCAGGCTGAAGATCCGCTCATCCTGCTCACCTTCCCGGGTGGCGAGCAGGCAGAACTCACGCAGTACCGAAGCTGCGGTGTAGGGGATAATGTTTTCCCGGAGCGGCAAAAAGGCGGAGTGTAGCTCCGCCTCTTCCAGGATAGCCAGTGAGCGTACATTGCGCTGTTTCAGCCGCAGGTGAATAAACGTGAACAGCTCAAGCTTGTTGACAAATCTTCTTTTACTTTTTTTGGCGCCTTTGGCAATTGCAGAACTCCTGCCTCCCTGCCGGCAGTAGAGGGTGACGATTACGTCGGATTCTCCCTGGTCGCGGGTGTCAAGGACGATGCCTTCAGTTTCCCTGGTTATGGGGGACATTGATGGGCGGAGTTCTGGCAGGAGGGCTCAGCAGAGACGGGAGTTGCTCGTCACGGTGAAATATTCACCTCCAACCTGAAAGTAGCTGGTTGAGTTGTCGCTGCCTTCTTGACCGATCCCCTGGTCTTGGCCCTCCTCTTTTTCACCCTCTTCCGGGGAAGGAAGAGTTTCAGTGGTTTCAGTTTCCTGCAGGCTGCGCAGTTTTTCGCTGATGAAGGTTGCAGGGTTGATGTTGAAGTGCCAGCAGACGCCTGCGCCGATAATGATCAGCAGCAGTAAGGCAAAACCGATGGTGGAAAGGGGGGAGACACCGGAAGGTTCAGCCATATTGCCCACCTGTTTCTGGGCTTTTCTGGCCGGAGGATTCTGGATAGCCTGGCCGTTGCCTTGCGGAGTGGAACCACGTTCGGCAAGGAACCTGGCGATGATTTCCTCTGGGTCCAGGCCCACCACCCTGGCATAGATGTTATAAAACCCCCGGGCAAAGGCGTCGGCAGGCAGGGAATCGTAGTCGTCAGACTCCATCGCTTGCAGATTCGAGCGGGAAATTCTGGTTTCGGTGCAGATCGTATCAAAATCATACCCTTGGTTCTCGCGGGCATTTTTGAGGAACTGGCCAAGAGATTCGCTTGCCGGTTCGACTGTTTCGTTGGTCATGAAGGAATTCCTATTAAACGTTCAAGCAAAGCTGACAATTTATAACTTCTGGATGTATGCCTTGTCTTTAAGGTCCCTGACCCACTCATTGTAGGTTTTTTCGGCTTCAGCCTCAAAGAGGGCGTTTCTGATTTCTTCCCGGACGGAATCATATGATGCCTTTTCAACCACCGCGTCCTCGCCGGCGGACAACACCTTGAAAAACTGGTAACCGGCAGGAGTTTCGATTATCTCGCTGACTTCGCCGTTTTTGAGATCTGCCACTGCATCTCTCATGTCGGCTGCCATGTCGTCGAGCAGGAAGGTGCCGAGATCTCCGCCGTCTTCAGCAGAGGGCAGTTCGGAATGTTTTCTGGCAAGTTCGCCGAAATCCTGGCCGGCGACAACCAGGTTGCGTATTCTTTCGGCGCGTTTTCTGGCATCCGTCTTGTTGGCATACAGGGCAGCCGCATTATAACTGCCTTCACCGGGGGCATCCCAGCTGAAACCCATCTGCAGGAGATAATACGCACCATTGGCAATCTTGGAGGTGTATTGATTGCGATAGTGTGCCTGAATCATGTCCTCGGTGATGACGATTTTGGAGTGTACCTCTGCACCGACCAGCTTTGACTGTAGAATCTGGCTTTTCAGGGTGGAGCGGTAGGTGGCTTCATCCAGTCCGGCCTCATCGAGTTTTGCAAGCAGCTGCTCTCTGGTTATCCGGTTGCGTTGCATGGTAGATTCAAAGGCGGCGGTAACTTCGGCGTCGGAGACCTGGATGTGGTTTTCGGCAGCCTTCTGGGCGATGAGGCGTTTATCGATCAGGCTATCCAACACGTCTTCCCGGGCATGCATCAGGGTGTCCTCAAGCTGGTCTGCAGGCGTTGTGGCGGCAACCCGTTGAAAGACTGTCTTACCTTCTTCATTGAGCTCGGACAGGGTTATGATCTCGTTATTGACAACCGCCACAACTTTATCGACCAGTTGGGCTGCCTGAAGCTGGGGTGGTGTTGCAAGTTGCACGATACAGGCAAGATAGAATAATGCGGCAACCGCATGTGCTGCAGATAAAACAGAAATTCTTCTCATAACAGGTTCCTATTGCATGGGGGTGTCACAGGACGGATGTGCTTCGGTTCCGGGAGCGGTGGCTGGTGACATGGCAAGGCGATAAAGTGGCCTTGTCACCGGCGGCCCATCGTGGAGAGGTGGCATGAAAGGACCGCCATTACACCCATTTTTTAAAAAAGACATAATAATTTGTATTGCAGTGAATAGAAATTAATCGTTTAATAAAATAGATGCAGCCATATCCCTTGCGCTGTGGCTGATATGGCTGACTGTAGCGGTTGACATTCCATCTCAATCGAATAATCTGACCGCAGACTATAGCACATGCGATGTGAATTTGAAATCTTCGTTGGAGAGCATTTATGAAAAAAATTACGAGGACTCTTCTTGTCGGGGCCGTTGCCATAATGCTGACCTTGGGGGCCGCCCTCAGCGGGAATGCCCATGCCTCAGCCCCAATGCCTCAGTTTACTTTAAAGCGAGCTGTTGATGGTATTGAGGTGGACAGCAAGAAATATGCAGGTAAGGTCCTGTTGATCTCCTTTTTCGCCACCTGGTGCCCTCCCTGTATTGAAGAGATTCCCACTTTCATCGATTTGCAGAAAACCTACGGTGAAGATAAGTTTTCGGTGATTGCACTGTCGGTAGACCAGGGCGGCCCTGCGACGGTGGCCAAGCTGGTGAAAAAGAAGAAGATCAATTATCCGGTACTGATGGCGGATAACGAGACCATGCAGAATTTCGGCGGGGTCTATGGCGTGCCGGTGTCCTTTCTGGTTAATTCGGAGGGCAACGTGGTCAAGAAATACCCGGGTTATGTGCCGAAGTCGACACTCACCAAGGACATTAAGCGCATAATGGATTGAAATTATATTGGTTTCACGGTGAGAACAGCGATTGACAATTTTTGGGAAAAACGGTATATTAGAGTTTAGCTAAATAGTGTACTACAATGTAGTCATAGACGATTTCGTAACCGGTGGGTAACCGGAAATTACACGTGACCTCAAGGAGATTTGTCATGAAAAAAACTATCGTGGTGGCGATGGCCCTGGCGTTCGCACTCAGTACCGCAGGTTCTGTTTTTGCAGCAAAACTGAAGTGTACCGTGGATGCGGTTGATGGTGACAAGGTCACCATGACCTGTGAGAAAGCAGACAAGCTGGCACCTGGAGATAAAGTCAAGGTGACCCCTCCCAAGAAGGGTGCTGCCATCGAGGGTTGCTAATTGACATAGTCCTTCGTTTTCGTTATTCTGACGGGTCGGTTGATGCCTTAATCAACCGGCCTTTTTTTTTGCAGGCTCCTGACAAATACGAGGTTAGAACAACTTTTTACCCATCGAGGATTTGATATTGGAACTTTTGAAGGCCATAGCTTTGGGAATCATCCAGGGGTTAACCGAGTTTCTACCCATTTCCAGCTCCGGCCATTTGGTGATATTTTCGGAACTACTCGATTTTCAGCACCAGGGGGTGGTTTTTGACGTTTTCCTTCACCTGGGAACACTTTTTTCGGTCGTCCTGGTTTTTCGTAAGGATATCTGGGCAATGGCTTGTGCGCCGTTCAGGGTCTGGAGCGGTAACGGAGACGATGAAAGCCGTATGTACCTGCAGTGGGTTTTCTATGTGATCATGGCCACCTTGCCGGCGGTGGCCGCAGGATTGTTCTTAAAGGACAGCGTTGAGGTCCTGTTTCGCAACATGAATATTGTGTATACAATGTTGCTGGTTACCGGGACGATCATGCTGCTCTCAAGATATATCCAGGACCGTGGCAGCAAGCTCAACCTGCCACGGAGTGTGCTCATCGGCTGTGCCCAGGCCTGTGCGATACTGCCTGGCCTCTCCCGCTCAGGTTCGACTATTTTTGTGGGAATGTTGCTTGGCATCAACCGCGAGGTGGTGGCCAAGTTCAGCTTCATCATGTCCATCCCTGCAATTGTCGGGGCTACCGTCCTGCAGTCCAGAGAATTTCTGGTGCAGCCTCCGCCCCGGGAAATGCTTGTCAGCCTCGGTTTCGGCACCGTCGTCTCGGCGGCGGCAGGATATTTTGCTATCGTGCTGCTGCTCGATCTTGTCCGTCGAAACCGTCTGCAATACTTCGGGTACTATTGTCTGGCCGTCGCTCTGTTGGGTTTTGGCCATCAACTGTTGGGGTAAACCCGGCTAATTTTCAACTTGTCGCTGCATAGTAGGTGTAGTTATGGATATTCGAACTCTTCCCGAAAAAGAGCGGGAAATTTACAATAGGTTGCGCAAAAAATACTCCCTCACCTTTGATCGCCTGAAGTTTGGGGAAGATACCGTTCGCCTTCTGAAAGTGGATGATCTCGAGGAACTTCTTGATGGTAAGGATCCTTTTGCCAATGTTTCCGAGTTCCCTTTCTGGGTGAAGTTGTGGGAGGCCGCCATCATTCTTGCCTATACCCTGCACGGCATACCCGGGGCAGAGGGAAAGCGGTTGCTTGAGGTCGGCGCCGGCTTGGGGGCTCCGGGGCTTGCAGCGGCGGTCAATGGTTTTGATGTCACCATTACTGATTATGAGGACGTTATCCTTGACTTTCAGCGGGTCAGTGCAGCTGCATCGGGGCTTGAGGAGGTGAAGTGTTCGATGCTTGACTGGTTGAATCCGCCGGAGATGGAGCAATTTGACGTGCTCGCCGGCGCCGAGGTGCTCTTTCGGGAGGAATTCTTTCAGCCGCTGCTCGATGTCTTTAACAAATACCTCAAAAAAGACGGTCTGATCTTCCTGGCCCACGATGCCAGGAGGCAGAGCCTGCCGAAGTTTCTTGAGCTTGCCGGCAAGGACTATGAAATTGCGGGCAAGGCCCAGAAGTTTAGAAAAGATGGCAAGGATGTCACAATAATTGTCAATCGTCTCAGAAAAAAGGCATAATAATTTCAGGTTTTTGTGTCTTTGTGTCTGACCGGGTGGTACGCACCGGTGTTCCGGCTCAGTTATCCTTCGCGGTCGATTGAGCCGGTGTTTTGTGATATTTTGCAGAGTTTTCAGATCTGTCCTCCACTTTGAGGCGGTCTGGAAGCAGCTTTCCCCAAGGAGATACCATGCAGTTTTTTCCTATAAATCTCGATATATCTGGACGACTCTGCGTGGTTGTCGGAGGGGGGCGGGTAGCTCTTCGTAAGGCGAAGTCACTGGTGGGCTGCAATGCCCAGGTCAAGGTCATCAGCCCTGTTGTGCATAAGGATCTGGAGAGACTGGAGACGGATGGCGCGCTGACCGTGACCAGGCGAAACTATCGGCCTGGGGACCTACAGGGGGCTTTCCTGGTCTTTGCGGCCACGGATAACAGGCGGGTGCAGGAATCCGTTGGCCGGGAGGCTGCCGAACGAAAAATATTGCTCAACAGTGCAGACGACCCTGCCCGTTGTGATTTTCAGATCCCCGCCAAGGTGCGTCATGGTGATCTGCTGCTGACGATTTCCACCGGCGGAGCGAGTCCGGCCCTGTCGAAATCTATCCGGGAACAGCTTGAAGAACAATTTGGCCCCGAGTATGGTGGGATCGTTGAATTGTTTGCAAGAGTTCGGGAAATTGTGGTGACTGATGCCGACAATTCAGAGGGAAACAGACGGATATTTCATCAGATGCTGGAATCGGGGATCGTACAGTACGCCGAGTCTGGTGAATGGACCAAGGTTCGGGCGATTTTAGAGAAGTCGCTTCCGGCCCAGGCCGACATTGAGTCGGTGATGGCCGGAATTTCCCACGTTGACCATGACGAAGTAAAGTCGTAACAATGGATTACCCGATCAGTGGTGGTATGGGGAAGCGGTTTGGAATGCTCCGAATGAACATCCAGGTGTGAAATGAAAGAATTGAGCTATTTGATATTTCAGGCGGTACTGGGCACAACCTTTTTGTCCTGTGTACTGTATCTGGTGTTTTTTGTCAGCCAGAACGGCAAAGTGCGAAGAGTCGCGAGGATGATTCTGATCCTGTCGGGTGTGCTGCAGACTCTCTACATCACCACCAGGCTCCTGCTTGCCGGTTACACACCCATCACCAGTGCCCACGAAGCGGTGGTGTTTTTTGCCTGGGCAACCACTGTTGCCTACGTTTCCTTTCGCTGGCGCTACACGGTGAAAAATTTTGGGACCTTTGTCTCCTGGCTGATCATGTTGCTGCTTGTCGCAGCAGCCCTGGCTTCACGGGAGATCCTGCCCCTGAAGCCGGTGTTGCAGAGCTGGTGGCTGCCCGTTCATGCTTCGGTTTCCCTTTTTGCCTATGCCTTTTTCTCACTCGCCTTTTGCGGCGCACTCATGTACCTGCTGCAGGAACGGGAGCTGAAGAGAAAGACCTTCGGTTACTGGTATGCCAGACTCCCGTCGCTCGATGCGCTTGACCAGTTGAACAGTCACTGCGTGGCGGCTGGGTTCGTATTTATGACTGTCGGAATCGTGACGGGCTCGCTCTGGACGAAACAGGCCTGGGGCACCTATTGGCAGTGGCACCCGAAAGAGATCTGGTCCATGGTGACCTGGATTCTTTATCTGGTTATGATTCACCAGCGTTTTACTGCAGGCTGGCGCGGCAAGAGGGCGGCGGTCATGGCGATTGCTGGTTTTGCGACATTGTTGTTCACCCTCCTGGGTGTCATGTATCCGCTTGGAGGAGTGTAGACGGATGCCGAAAGAAAGTTTCATCCTGGTTGGTGTGAATCATAAGACCACACCGGTGGAAATTCGTGAGAAGATTGCGCTGTCCAGCGGCTATGAACAACCGCTCAGGCAGCTTGCGCAAATTCCTGGTTGCAAGGAGTGTTATCTGCTCTCCACCTGCAACAGGGTTGAAGTACTGGTGGTGGGATCTGCCGGCCAAGAGCTCGAGGAGCGGCTGATCACATTTCTGTTCGGGGCAGACGCACCTGCCAGCACCTGGCGCGAATATGTGTATGTCCATACTGGCAGTGAAGCGGTACAACACCTGTTTACGGTTGCGGCCAGTCTCGATTCGCTGGTTGTAGGCGAGGCACAGATACTTGGCCAGCTTAAAGAGGCCTATCGTTACGCCACAGAGATCGGCACAGCAGGGCCGTTGCTGAACCGGCTTTTACATAAGTCCTTTTCCGTCGCCAAGCGCATCCGGACTGAAACCGGTATCGGCTCTTCGGCTGTCTCCATCAGTTCCGCTGCCGTGGAGTTGGCGAGAAAGATCTTTGGCGATCTGCAGGACAAGCATGTTATGCTGGTGGGTGCCGGGGAGATGGCGGAGTTGGCGGCCCAGCATCTTGTGGGGCAGGGAGTTGTTTCCGTGACCGTGGTCAACAGGACCTTTACCAGGGCGGTTGATCTGGCTCAGCGCTTTAACGGACATGCCGTGTCTTTTGATGAATTACTCACCCAGCTTGAAAAAGTCGATATCATTATCAGTTCAACCGGTGCGCCCAATGTGATCCTGCACAAGGATCAGGTGAAGCCTGTTATGCGGGCCAGGCGCAACAAGCCCTTGTTCTTTATTGATATTGCGGTCCCCAGGGATCTCGATCCGGCCTTAAATGATCTCGAGAATATCTACCTCTATGATATCGATGACCTGAGCCAGGTCGTGGAGATGAATCGCTCCGAGCGGGATCGGGAGGCGTTGAAAGCGGGACGCATCGTGGAAGAGGAGACGATGAAGTTCGACCGCTGGCTGGATGGGATGGAACTCACACCCACCATCCAGGATTTGCGCGGCAAGGCGGATGAGATCTGCAGAATCGAACTGGAAAAGACGCTTTCAAGGATGTCCTCGTTAAGCGATAAAGAGCGAAAATCAGTTGAGAAGATGGCTGCTGCCATCTCTTCTCGGATACTCCATGGCCCTCTTCAATACCTGAAGTCAGGCAGTTGTGGTGAACATGATATGACCCAGGTGAAAATCGAGACCGTGCGCAATGTTTTCGGCCTTGATCGTAATGGCACGGAATGAATGGAGTAAACGAGCTTCTGGAAGATGAGTGGTTTGTCGTGCGCCACTCCGGGGAGATGCCGGAGGTAGCCTACCACTCAGCACTCTACTTTCTGACCAGAGATGAGGAAGGTCCGAAACTTGTGCTGAGCGAAAATGAGCGTATGGTTCTCAAAGAGGCAGCGGCAGAACGATACCGGGAGATTGTCTTAAGGGACCTGCAACCGGAAAACAGGGGCAGCACCGCCTATCGCGGAGTCCAGCGTTCGATTCACAATTATAGAAGATTCAAGCAGTTTTGTTTGCGCGAGCAGTTGGATATGGGACCCTTTGCTGAGGAAGTCTCAGCCTCCTTGCAGTCCTTGCTGGAGGTGGAGGCAAAAGAGCGTGCTGAAGGCTTGCATTCCTCCGCCATTAATTGTTCTGCTGAGGAATTGAAAGAATTTGCGGACGAGCTAGGCCTTGGCCATACCACCCTTTCGACGGAGTTTGCCGCGTTGTTTGTTGACGCAAGTGAAGCCTCCTCCGGAGATGAATCGACCCGTTTCGGGAGCGTAGCCAGAAAAGCCCCTTGAGCGAACTCACTGATCTGTCGGCAGAGGGTACTTGAGTCGATTCTTTTTGAGCTTTTTGTGAGCGGCACTCAACGGATCAAGGCCATGGGCGGATGCGAGAGTGGTGAGGTAGATCATGATGTCCCCAATCTCTTCTTCAATGTGGCGAAGAGTCTCAGGTGTGACGTTTTTGCTTTCTGCCTGGCTGAGCCATTGATATATTTCTAGCAGTTCGGCTGTTTCAACGCTTAATGCCATGGCGAGGTTCTTCGGCGAGTGGTAGCTCTGCCAGTCCCGTTGCAGAATAAACTCCTTGATTTCGGCCTGTAATTGTTTCATGTATAAAGCTGTGGTCGAATTGTTGCTGGCAAATGGTTTGTCCAGAAAATTTATGCGCTTACGAATTGCGAGCCAACTCGTAAGTACCCACCACGACACTCATAGCCCGATTACACTCAAATGAAAATGTTTTTTCGAAGTGTCCTGATTACGATTACCTTCCTGCTCTTTCTGCAACCGGGGCTGCATTCCAGTCATGCCAGGGAAAACGGCCAGCCAGACCCGAAGCGGAACAAGCTGATCGGCTATATGATCAGCAGGCAGTTGCCGGTGATGCACTTCAGCGACAAGCTCATGGATGACCAGCTGTCAGAGGCAGCCTTTTCTCTTTATATCAAACAATTGGACTACCAGAAGCGGTTCCTCCTGGAAAAGGACGTCGAGCAGCTGAACGCCTTCTCGCCCCATATTGATGACAACCTGAAAAGAGGTACGATCTCTTTGCCGGATGCCGGCTACGCCATCTTAAACGAGAGGATCGGCCAGGTGGAGAAGATGGTGGAGGAGATTCTTGCTGCCAAACTTGATCCTCACGCCAAGGGAACCATCGAGAGCGATCCTGAAAAGATCGGCTACGCAGAGACCATGGCAGACCTGCAGGCGCGCTGGCGGAAGATCCTTCAGGTTCAGCTCAACAACCGATTCCTCGACCTCGAGGAGGACAATGACAAGGCTGATAAGCCAAAGAGTGAGCAGGAACTGTGGACTGACACCTACGAGCGTGTCGCAAAACAGAACCAGAACTTCTTTCACCGGTTGCACCAGGAGACTCTGCAGGACCACTATGACCGGTTTTTCAACGCGGTCACTCGTGCCTTTGACCCTCACACCAACTATATTCCGCCTGCCGGCAAGGAACAGTTTGATATCAATATGCGCGGTTCCCTGGAGGGGATTGGTGCCTTACTGCGTGAGGACGATGGTCTGATCAAGGTGGTTCGAATTATTCCGGGTAGCGCCTCCGCAAGGCAGGGGCGGCTGGAGGTGGAGGATATCATTTTGCAGGTGGCAGAAGGGGACGATGAACCCGTCGATGTCACCGATATGCGGCTGCGGGATGCGGTGCGTCTGATCCGGGGGCCGAAGGGGACAGAGGTGCGTCTCACTGTGCGCAAACCTGACGGGGTCAAGGACATCATTCCGATTACCAGGGATGTGGTCCAGATCGAAGAGACCTTCGTCAAGAGCACTTTACTTGACGGACCGGATGGCGAAAAAATCGGCTACCTCCATATTCCCAGCTTTTACAGGGACTTTGAAAAAAACGGCGCCCAGGGTGGACGAAACTCCAGTGATGACACTCGCCTCGCGCTTGGCAACCTGGTCGAACAGAACGTAGAGGGGGTAATCCTCGATCTTCGAAATAATGGAGGCGGCGCCTTAGTTGACGCTGTCGAGATTGCAGGGTTGTTCATCGACCACGGACCTGTGGTCATGGTTAGGAACTCCAACGGGGCCCAGAGAACCCTGGAAGACACCAGCTTCGGTGTGGAATATGACGGCCCACTGGTGGTCCTGGTGAACAAGTTTTCCGCTTCGGCCTCGGAGATTGTGGCTGCGGCCTTGCAGGACTATGGTCGTGCCGTGATAATGGGAGACCTCTATACCCACGGCAAGGGCACGGTACAGACCATAATCGATCTCAATGACAATATCCCCCTGCTGCATCTGAGAAAATATGACGATCTCGGTGCACTGAAGGTCATGATTCAAAAATTCTACAGGGTAAATGGCGGTTCAACCCAGTGGAAGGGGGTTGAACCCGACATCGTACTGCCAAGCCTGCTCAAACATCTTGAGTCCGGCGAACGCTACCTTGAGTATGCGCTGCCCTGGGATTCCATCGACCCGGTTGACTACGCGCCGCTGGAGAAAAAACTCAATATTAACAAGTTGAGGGAGCGAAGCAAGGCGCGTGTGGCAGCAGACAAGGGGTTTCAGACCATCAGGGAAGAAGCCCAGCACGCAGAGGCGAGGGCCAAGGATACCCTGGTTTCGATAGATCTCGATGATATCCGTGCCAAACTGGCGGAAGCCAAACAGGCTCGCGACAAGATAGGCAAGTATTACAAAAAGTTTAGTGAAGATGAAGATGGGGAAGACGCCTTCGCGGCCGATAATTCCACTGAGGAAGAGCGTGAAAGAGAGTGGCTGGAGGAGGTGAGCGAGGATCCCTACGTCAGGGAAGGTGCTCACGTCATTTCCGATATTAGAAGACTCTAACAATTTCTTCTCATCTATCAGCAAAATCGTTGTAAGTCTTAAGCTTAATTAATTCCTTAAATAAAGTGCAGTTTTTCCACTCTTTTTCAGTACTAAATTAGACTTGAAAAAGAGTGGAAAAAGTGATATTAGTCCGCTTTTGTGAATGGTCATTCAGTGGGATAATTGCGCCCGCTCGAAGGGTGGCCGTCCGCCAGAGCGTTAATTATCAGAGGTACTGAGTGAATGGATCTCGCAGAAGTATTCCGGAACCACCGGGAAAAGATCATAGACCAATGGGTTGATTACACCCTCTCCACATACCCATCATCAGAGTTTTTCAAAAAGGAGACGGACAAGTTTTCCAACCCTATCGGCGCGTCCATTCGGGATGGGCTAGAAAAGTTGTTTGAGTTATTGGCGACTGGAGCCGATCCCGAAGAGTTCAAGGGGCCGGTTGAGCAAATTGTCAGAATCAGGGCGGTGCAGAATTTCTCCCCTGCTGAGGCAGTTGCACCTTTGAATGCTGTGAAGCATATCACCAGAAATTTACTTGAGAGCGATAAGGAGTGGCCTGCACTCGTTAAGGATATTTACGACTTCGAGTTTGCGGTAGATTTGGCTGTATTGGCTGCATTCGACATTTATATGGATTATCGGGAAACGCTCTACAGCATTCGGCTGAGAGAGATAAAATCCGGGTCCAGTATACTGACCGACAGCAAATGCCCCTCCAAATTATCGAGTGAAAATCCACAGGATTTTATAAAAAAGGTTTAAACTAATCAACTGGTCTCTGTGCTGAAGGTGTGTCGGACTTCCGTGCGGTTTCCAAAAACAAGTTCTTTTGAAGCGAGGTAAGAAATGAAGTACGCCTTATCATTTCTGGCAGTCGTTGTTTTAGCAGCGGTTGCCTGGCTAGGGTCCCAGGTGCCTGGAATGTCGTACATCTTTGGTGTCGCCTTCCCGTATCTGGCCGTTTTGGTCTTCCTTGGCGGATTTGTCTATCGGATTATGGACTGGGCGAAAACCCCAGTGCCGTTTTCGATTCAGACAACTTGCGGCCAGCAGAAATCGCTCGATTTCATCAAGCACAACAAGCTTGAAGCGCCGCACACCAACGCCCAGGTTATTGCCCGTATGGCACTGGAGATTCTGACCTTCCGGTCACTCTTCAGAAACACCCATGCGCAGGTACACAATGGACCGAAAATCACCTATGAGTCTTCGAAGTGGCTCTGGCTGTTTGCCCTCATCTTCCACTATTCATTCCTGCTGATCGTGATCAGGCACATGCGCTTCTTCCTGAATCCGCTGCCTGAGGTGATTTCCATCATCGACTGGTTTGATGCCTGGTTCTCCATTGGCAATCCGACCTGGTACATCACCGATGCGGGTATCGTGGTAGGTGTCCTGTTCCTCTTCGCCAGAAGACTGACCAACACCAAGGTTCGCTACATCTCGCTGATCAACGACTACTTCCCGCTGTTCCTGATTCTCGGTATCGCCACCACCGGTATCCTGATGCGTTTCTTCCTGCGTACCGATGTTGACATCACCGCGATCAAGCAGCTTGGTGTGGGTCTTGTCACCCTGCAGCCGACCATTCAGGCAACTTTGAGCCCGCTCTTTTACACGCACCTCTTCCTTGTGTGTGTGCTGCTGGCATACTTTCCGTTCAGCAAGCTGATGCATATGGGTGGCGTTTTCATGAGCCCGACCAGGAACATGAAAAACGATACCCGTGAGGTTCGCCACGTCAACCCATGGAACCCACGTATCCTGCCGCACTCCTATGCCGGTTACGAGGACGAGTTCCGTGAGTTCATGGTTGAGGCCGACATTCCTGTGGAAAAAGAGTTGCCTCCTCAAAAGGATGAGGAATAACAGATCTCCCAAACTTGCTTATAAGGAATAAATAGCGATGTCAGTTCCAAAATTAGAACAATTATCGAAAAGCGTAGTGAAGGGGCCATCCTTGGCAACTGGAGCGGTGCCGACCAAGGACTGGATGGAAATCCCGGTCGAATTCAAGCCGGGAAACTATGCCTACCCCGCCAAAAAAGAAAAAGTTGAATACCTCAACAGCCAGAAAGGTCTCCATTTCCCCAACGCCCGTGAGTGGTCCCCGGAAGATGATGACTGGAAGCTGCCCGAGGACTGGAAGGATATCATCCTCCAGGGTCTGAAAGAGCGTCTGGACAAGTTCCGTTCTTTAAAGATTTTCATGGACTGCTGCGTGCGCTGTGGCGCCTGTGCCGACAAGTGTCACTTCTTCCTCGGCACCGGTGATCCGAAAAACATGCCGGTACTCCGTGCTGAGCTGCTCCGTTCCGTCTACCGTAACGATTTCACCCTGGCGGGTAAGATCCTCGGCAAGATGGCAGGTGGTCGTGAGATGACCGTAGGCGTCCTGAAAGAGTGGTTCATGTACTCCTACCAGTGTACCGAGTGTCGCCGCTGTTCAGTCTTCTGTCCATACGGCATCGACACTGCCGAGGTCACCATGATGCTCCGTGAGCTGCTGCACTTGGTTGGTGTCGGTATCAACTGGATTCTGGAGCCTGCCTCCAACTCCAACCGTACCGGTAACCACATGGGTCTGCAGCCGCACACCTTCAAGGACAACGTTGATTTCCTGGTAGACGATGTCGAGAACCTCACCGGTATTCGTCCGAATGTAACCTTCAACCGTAAAGGTGCTGAGGTTCTGTTCATCACTCCTTCTGCGGACGTTTTCGCTGAGCCCGGTCTCTACACCGCCATGGGTTACCTGATCCTCTTTGAAGCGATCGGTCTGGACTACACCTGGTCCACCTATGCCTCCGAGGGTGGTAACTTCGGTCTGTTCACCAATAACGAGACCATGAAGAAGCTCAACGCCAAGATGTATGCAGAGGCCGAGCGCCTCGGTGTCAAGTACATCATCGGTGGTGAGTGTGGTCATATGTGGCGTGTACTTCATCAGTACATGGACACCATGAACGGCCCGGCCGACTTCCTTGAGGTACCTGTGTCACCGATCACCGGCACCAAGTTCCAGAACGCGGCTTCCACCAAGATGGTGCACATTACCGAGTTCACCGCCGACCTCATTAAGCACGGCAAGCTCAAGCTCGACAAGAGCCGCAACAGCCATGTGAAGGCAACCTTCCACGACTCCTGTAACACCTCCCGCGCAATGGGACTCCTCGACGAACCTCGCTACGTCCTGGATCACGTTGTTGACTGGGTTGAGATGCCTGAGGGAACCATTCGTGAGCAGACTTTCTGCTGCGGTTCCGGTACTGGTCTGAACACCGATGAGATCATGGAGTTGAGGATGCGTTCAGGATTCCCACGTGCCAACGCAGTACAGTATGTACGTGACAAGTTCGACGTCAACATGCTCTCCTGTGTCTGTGCCATCGACCGTGCGACCCTGACCTCTCTGAATAACTACTGGACCCCTGACGTGGGCGTCTGTGGTGTTTCCGAGCTTGTCGGTAACGCGATCGTTCAGGAGAACGAAGGTGAGAACCGCGCTAACCTCGATGAAGGTCTCCGCACGCTTGTGTGATAAATCCTGACCAGAATATAGGAGTATGACAATGTATAACAAACGTATAGTAATACCAGGACTGGCGGTATTCGTCCTCTTCGTCACGTTTCCCTTCTGGTACAACGGATTGTCTGCAGGTCCGGTACCAAAGCTCGAGTTGCCTCCAGGAGGTGAAAAAGAGTGCGTCGCTCCCGTTAGTGAGATGCGTGCCAAGCACATGAAACTTCTCAACCAGTGGCGTGATGAGGTAATTCGCGAAGGAAAGCGGGAGCCCATCACCGTAGGCGGCAAGGAGTACATCAAGAGTTTGCAGTTGGCCTGTATGGAATGTCACTCGAACAAGGAAAAATTCTGTGATGAGTGTCATGTGTATGTGGATGTGAAGCCATACTGCTGGAATTGCCATATTTCGCCCGCTGAGATAGAAGCGAAGAACAAGGAGACGCACTAATGGATAACAATAGAAGAAAATTCCTGAAGATGGCCGGTGCGACCGCACTCGCCGGCATCGGCGCCCCGGCGGTTGTACAGTTGACCGCCTCGCCCGCACTCGCTTCTTCCTCAGCTGGTCACGGAGCGGCAGCAGGTGCACACGGTGAGGCAGGACATGGTGAGGAGGCCCACAGCGGTATCCGTCTCGGTCTGCTGATCGACATGCGCAAGCTCTACGGCAAGCCCGAACTGATCGACAAGGCGATCAACGCTTGTAACAAGGCGCACAATGTGCCGAAGATCGACAGCAAGAAGAGCGAAGTGAAGTGGATCTGGAAGACCCCGTTTCCGAACGCCTTCCCGGAGCACTCACACTATCATTATCCGAAACAGGCCAAAGACAACCAATTCCCGGTACTCTGCAATCATTGCGACAATCCTCCATGCGTCCGCGTCTGTCCGACCAAGGCGACCTTTAAGGAAGAGGAGACCGGCATCGTGGCCATGGACTACCACCGTTGTATCGGCTGTCGTTTCTGCATGATGGGCTGTCCGTACGGCGCGCGTAGCTTTAACTGGTTTGACCCGCGTCCTTACATCGAGGAATACAATCCCTCATTCCCGACTCGTATGCGCGGTGTTGTCGAGAAATGTACTTTCTGTGATGAGCGACTTGCTCGTGGAGAAGAACCTGCGTGCGTGGAAGCGGTCAAGGAAACTGGAGCTTTCGTCTTCGGTGATCTCAACGATCCGAATTCTGAGATCCGCAAGATCCTTGACAAGGAGCCTACGATCCAGAGAAAGCCTGCTCTGGGAACCAAACCATCAGTCTTTTACATAGTGTGAGGTCGTCATGATAGAAAAAGCATTGAAAGGCAATAATGCCTACTGGATGTGGCTCGCTTTCCTAGGCGCATTCATTGCAGTTGGAGCTTTCTGCTACTACCGGCAGTTTAACTTTGGTATGGGACTGACCGGTATGGGACGTGACCTCTCCTGGGGTCTGTATATTTCACAGTTTACCTTCCTGGTTGGTGTGGCGGCTGGAGGTTTGATGCTGGTTCTGCCGTACTACATCCACAATTACAAGCAGTTCGGACGTATCACTATCCTTGGTGAGTTCCTGGCCATTGCTGCGATCATCATGTGTCTGATGTTCATCCTGGCGGATATCGGCCAGGTACAGCGCGGTCTGAACATGATTTTCCACCCGACCCCGAACTCCATGCTGTTCTGGGATATGGTGGTACTGCTCGGTTACCTGTCACTCAACGTTATCTGTGGCTGGGTTATTCTCACCGCAGAGCGCAAGCAGGTGAAGCCGCCGAAATGGGTATACATCTTCGTATACATCTCCATTCCCTTCGCGGTTTCCATCCATACCGTTACCGCGATGCTCTACTGTGGTCTGCCGGGACGTCACTTCTGGCTCACCGCCATCACCGCTCCGCGCTTCCTGGCTTCCGCATTTGCTGCCGGTCCTGCGCTGATCGTTGTTGCCTGTCTCATCATGAAGCGCGTTGCCAACTTTGATGCCGGTAAAGAGGCGATCAATAAGATCACCACCATCATCATGTACGCGGCTCTGATTAACGCGTTCTTTGTCCTGCTCGAGTTCTTCGTGGGCTGGTACTCCTCGATTCCGGGTCATAAGCACGCACTCGAGTACCTGTTCTTCGGTCTTGAGCACCATGGCGAGGTATACAATAATCTCGTACCGTTCATGTGGACCTCTGTAGTTCTCTGTTTCGGTGGTCTGGCTGTGTTTGGTTACATGAAAATCACCAAGACCTACAACGAGTTGCTGATTGGTGGTGCCTGTATTGCGACCTTCATCGCGCTTTGGCTTGACAAGGGCCTCGGCTTCGTCTTCGGTGGTCTGGTTGTTAACCCGCTGGAAGAGATCGTTGAGTACTACCCGACCGCAAACGAGATCGGTATCGCTCTCGGTATCTGGGCCTTCGGTCTGGCCGTGGTTACCATCCTCTACAAGATTGCAGTTGGCGTAGAGCACGAGGTGGAAGGACACTAAGAGTCCCCGCTTGCATAAATGAAGCCCCCGAGAAATCGGGGGCTTTTTTTTTGCCTGAAATTTGGTATATTGTGCAAAATGTGCGTAATCGCGGGTAAATATTCTGCAGTGAGGGGTAGGGGTGAATACAAAACGGGTACTGATCGTTTACTACTCATTTTCAGGACAGACACAGCTACTTATTCAAAAACTGGTGGCAGGCCTGAAAGAGAAAGGCGTTGAGGTGGTGATTGAGCGGCTTGAACCGGTCGTGCATATTCCCTTTCCTTTCCAGACCTGGGGGAAAATGGGGGATGTGATGATTTCCTCGTTTTTTCGACGACGTGTGCATGTTTTTCCCGTGGACCACTTGGCAGACCAGAACTGGGACTCGATAATCCTTGCCGGACCAACATGGTCCTATAATCCGAGTGGTCCGATTCTCGATTTCCTCGACAGGTACGGCAAGACGCTTTTTGCCGGCACCACAGTCATCCCATTTATCTCCTGCCGCTCCTACTGGCGGGTCCACTACTGGGGGCTGAAGACCATCCTGCAAACCTTCGGGGCCAAGGTGCGGCCACCAATCGTGTATCTCCATTCCAGTACTGAGCCGTGGCGCACCATTGGGCTGTTTTTGCAATTGGTTGGCCGTTTGCCCCGCCTTGAATCATCCTGGTTCAGAAAACGCTATCCACGATACGGGCACAGCAAGGAGCAGTGCGAAGACGCCTTGCAACGAGGCCGCGAACTGGCCCTTGAGCTGTAGCAGTGATCCCTGCCCCAGGTTGTGGCACGTATGTTTTGGTGCGAGAGGCTACGGCATCTTTTCCGGGACTGCTTAACTTGTGAGCTGATGGGCAGAAGTTGGCTGGTGGTGAGTTCGTTACGGCCACTCGCCTCTCAGGTAGAGCTCAAAGTAGTAATGGATAGTTGGGGCGAAGAAGAGATAGGCCAGGGCTGCCAGTGACAGGAAAGGCCCAAAAGGTATCCTGGTCTTGCCTCCTTTTCTTTGTACCAGCATCGCGATGATGCCGACCACCGAGCCTGATAGCGAACTTGCAAAGAAAATAAAGGGCAGTGACTGCCAGCCAAGGAATGCGCCGAGCATGGCAAGCAGCTTGATGTCTCCGCCGCCCATCCCATCCTGTTTGCGCCAGAGAAAATAGAGCAGGGCTATGGCGTAGAGCACGCCGCCGCCGGCGATAATGCCTATCAGTGAGTCAGTCCAGCTGACATATGGGTTGACCAGGGAAAAAAGAAAACCGAGAACAATGCCGGGCAAACTGATCACATCAGGGATAATCTGCAGGTGAATGTCTATGTAGATGATCACCAGCAATGCTGCGCAAAACAGGAAGTAGCCGGCCGCAGCCACAGAGAGACCGAATCTGCTGAGTACAGCCATGGAGAGTACGGCCATGAGGATTTCTACCACAGGATATTGCAAAGAAATTCTCGCAGCGCAGTGACGGCACTTTCCGAGTTGGACAATATAGCTGAGAACAGGTATATTCTCAAACCATGCAAGTGGATGCTTACAGGCAGGACAGTGTGAGGCGGGAAAGACAATCGATGCATCTTCTTCTGGCAGGCGCAGGATCACCACGTTCAGAAAGCTTCCCACGATAGCACCTAAAAGTGCCGAAAATACCAGCAGTATCGGTTCGGTTACAGCCATTCACAGCCTCATTTCATCAAACAGTAATCTGAAGTACCTCAATCCAAGAAAGAGCAGACGTAACTATGCCACAATATCAGGAAAAAACAATAGTTACCCGTGTGGAGCGATTGTCGGAAGAAAATGTCCGGCTCACGCTGAAGGCACCGGAAATAGCCAGTGCCTGTAAACCGGGACAATTCGTCATGATCCGCGCCGCAGCCGGAAAAGACCCCTTGCTGCGAAGGCCGTTTTCCATTCATCAGGCCGATGCCGACGGCCATATCCAGATCTTTTTCAAGATTGTCGGTCGGGGCACTGAACTGCTGGCCCAGGTGCGGGAGGCTGAGGAACTCTCAGTCTTCGGGCCCCTTGGCAAGCCATTTCAAATTGATGAAAATCGCCCTGTCTGCCTGGTTGGAGGTGGGCTTGGTATTGCTCCCATGCTGTTTCTGGCCAAGGAGATAAGCCGCAGGAAAACCACTTCGACTGCCGCCAACCTGGTCATTCTTGGCGGTCGCTCCAAGGGAGATGTCGAACCGTTGATGGCTGACTTTAACGAGATCGGGCTGCCGACACTTGCCGCGACTGATGATGGGTCATACGGCACCAAAGGCTTTGTGACTGAACTGCTGAAGACAGCCGATCTGCCTCAAGGCACGCAGGTTTATACCTGCGGCCCTGAACCCATGATGGGTGCAGTCAGCGGTTGGTGTGATGAGCAGGGCCTGGATTGCCAGGTCTCGGTGGAGAGTGTGATGGCCTGCGGCATGGGAGCCTGCCTTGGCTGCTCCAGACCGGTGGGCGAGAACCAGTACGTTCATGTCTGTATGGATGGGCCTGTATTTGATGCCAAGGAGCTGAAATGGAATTTATAAAGACAACCAGCATTGATGCAGGAGAACCGGATCTGCGGGTAAAAATCGGTAGCCTCGAGCTGGCCAACCCGGTTATGACAGCTTCCGGCACGTTCGGTTATGCCAGGGAATTTGAAAATTTGATGAATCTGCACCGGCTTGGGGCGGTGATTGTCAAAGGTATTTCCCTGGAGCCCAGGCCAGGAAATCCTCCGCCACGAATTGTGGAGACGGCCTGCGGCATGCTGAACGCCATCGGACTGCAGAATGTCGGGGTCGATCGGTTTATCACCGAGAAGATGCCTTACCTCGACGGCCTCAATGTGCCTGTGATAGTGAACATCCTTGGTGGCTCGGTTGAAGAGTACAGAGAAATCACCAAGCGGCTGGAAGGGGTGCCAGGGGTGGCAGGGATTGAGGTCAACATCTCGTGCCCAAATGTTAAAGAGGGTGGTGTGGCCTTTGGTGGTGACCCCAAGATGGCGGCTGAAGTGACCTCAGCGGTCAAAGAGGTGAGTTCTGTTCCGGTGATCGTCAAGTTGTCACCGAACGTGACCGATATCAAAGAGATGGCGTACGCGGTGCAGGAAGGGGGGGCGGATTCGATTTCCCTGATTAATACCCTGATCGGTATGGCAATCAACCTCAAAAAACGGCGGCCGGAACTGGCGAATGTTATTGGCGGTCTCTCGGGCCCCGCCATAAAACCCGTTGCCCTGCGCATGGTGTTTGAAGCGTCACGGGTGGTCTCTATTCCGCTTATCGGTATCGGTGGCATTGAAAATGCTGAAGATGCCCTGGAGTTTATGCTTGCCGGAGCAAGCGCGGTTCAGGTGGGTACGGCGAACTTCGTCAATCCCAGGGCAAGCGAAGATGTTGTCGATGGTATCGGCCGCTATGTTGAGGAGGAAAAGCTGGAATCCATCCGCGACATAATCGGTGGGCTGAAGCTTGACCGGGTGATGTAACGCCCCAGTAAATTTAGGAAACAGGATGGCACAACGGCAGATAGGTGAAAGCAGAGAGAGGAATGTAATGCAGTCCGGCGGTCTGATTTGCGTGGCGATCGGCAAGAATACGGTGACAGAGGCGATCGCGGCAGCGCAGATTGCTGCTGTTGAAGCCGATGTGGTGGAGATCAGAATCGATGCCATGGTAGAACCTGAGGTAGAGCCACTACTCTCGGAGCTCGATCATCCCATGCTTTTTACCTGCCGGCCCGACTGGGAGGGCGGCCTGTACACCGGGCCGGAGGAGGAGCGCCTGGCTCTTCTGGAAGAGGCGGTGGCACACGGGGCAGCCTTTGTCGATCTTGAACTGAAAGCCCCGGATGACTCTTTTTCACGTCTGCTGCCGAAACTGGCTGATTCACCGACCAGGCTCATCGTCTCCAACCACAACTTTGAGGCCACCGGTTCAAGAGAGGAGTTGCTCGAAATTCTCAAGGCAATGAAGGAAAAGGGCGCTGATATCGGCAAAATTATTACCACCGCTCATACCTTTAGCGATGTGCTGCGTGTGCTGCAACTGCAGCAGGATGCCAGGGAACTTGACCTGCCGCTTATCGCCTTTTGTATGGGCCGTGCCGGAGTTGTCAGCCGCTTGGCCACACTTGAGCTTGGTGGTTTTATGACCTACTGTGCACCAAATGACGGGGCAGGCACCGCACCGGGACAAATTACGGTGAGTAATCTGCGCCGGGCCCTGCAAGCCCTTTCCCTCAGCTGACTGGTGAATGTCAAGCAAGGTGTGTTAATCCGGAGTTGAACATGACCATAACGGGCAGGACCAAAATATTCGGCATAATCGGCAACCCAGTCAGCCACTCGCTGAGTCCGTTGATGCATAATGCAGCATTTGCCGAGCTTGATGTGGATGCGGTGTATGTGCCATTTCAGGTGGAAGATGTTGCCGCAGCTGTTGCCGGCATCAAAGGGCTTTCAATCAGGGGGGCCAGTGTAACCATTCCCCACAAGGAGGCCATAATACCCTATCTGGATGAGATAGATCCGGTGGCAGCAAACATTGGTGCGGTGAATACCCTCCATCTTGCTGAGCGGCAAGGCGGCACGATCCTCTGTGGCTCAAACACCGATTGGATCGGCGCCAACAGAGCGCTCCAGGAAAAGACTGGTTTGGAAGGCAAGCGTATCATCATCCTTGGAGCGGGCGGTTCAGCCCGGGCCCTTGGCTTTGGCTTCCAGGAAGCTGGTGCAGAGGTTGTACTCTGCAGCAGGACCGAGTCACGGGGGCGGGCGCTTGCCGCTGAACTCAACTGCGGTTGGCAATCTCTTGCAGAGGTTGGGAGTTTGCAGGGCGATATCCTGGTGAATGCGACTTCTGTCGGGATGGCGCCGAATGTAGAGGAAAGCCTGATGCCGACACCGGTGCTGGCAGGCTTTGAGGTGGTGATGGATATTGTCTACGCTCCGCTGGCAACCAGGCTGCTCAAAGACGCAGCAGCGGTTGGATGCACCACCGTCAACGGCCTGGAGATGTTACTGTATCAAGGTGTTGCCCAATTTGAACTCTGGACCGGCAAGAGCGCTCCGGTGGCAACCATGCGCAGGATCCTCCTGGAGGCAACGGGAAACAGCGAGAGCGAGTAAAGCTAAGAACATGATCCCGAAAGGGCTGCGCTGTAACGGGCGCTTGGAACAATAAAGGAATGACCATGATTGAAATAACACCAGTTCAAAAGGTAGATAAGACAGTAACCTTACCAGGCTCCAAAAGCCTCACCCAGAGGGCGTTGATTGCGGCCGCCCTGGGCAATGGGACCAGTAAGCTGATTGGCCCGTTGGTCAGCGAGGATACCGACTATTCGAGCAAGGCTTTGGGCCAGATGGGAATGACCATCACCAAAGGCGTCGGAGTCTGGACGGTTGAAGGAGGCGGTGGCAAAATCAAGTCCAGCGATGAGCCGATCTATCTCGGCAATAACGGTACAGCCACCCGTTTTCTCACCTCTGTCACCGGTCTCGGTCATTCGCCTTTTGTTATCGATGGAGACGAACGGATGCATGAACGTCCCATCGAACCGCTCATGAAGGCCTTGCAGGGCTGGGGGGTCGACATAGTGTCCATCAACAATACCGGTTGCCCGCCACTGCGTATCCAGGGAAGCGGCTTGAGCGGTGGGGAGACAGTGTTGCCCGAGGGCAAGTCGAGCCAGTATCTCTCCTCGCTGCTGCTGGTGGCGCCGTACGCCGCCAAACCGGCAACTCTGAAGGTGGAAGGAGAGGTGCTCTCCAAGCCATATGTGGCAATGACCTTGGCGGTTATGGCCGATTTCGGCATCGTGGTTGAGGCGGCGCGGGACTTCTCATCTTTTGCCATTCCCCAGGGGTGCTACAAGGCGCAGGAATACAGGGTTGAAGGAGACGCCTCCAATGCTTCCTACTTCTGGGCGGCGGCAGCGGTGACCGGGGGCACGGTGACTGTGAGCAACGTGCCGGTGCCTTCCCTGCAGGGAGACGCTATGCTGGTGCCTCTGTTGGGGCGTATGGGCTGCGAGGTACAAAAAGAAGGCAATGGTATAACTGTCTCAGCGGCGCGTCCCTTAGAGGGTATTACCGTTGATATGGGAGATATGCCTGATGTTGTGCCGACCCTTGCTGTTGTGGCGGCATTCGCCGAGGGCAAAACCGAGATTACCAATATCGCCCACCTCCGCATCAAGGAGTGTGACCGGCTGACGGCCACGGTGACTGAACTGACCAAACTGGGTGCGAAGGTAGAGGAATTTGAGGACAGGATGATCATCCACGGTGATGGTGGCAAAAATCTGCATGGTGCCGATATTGAGACCTACAAGGATCACCGGATGGCCATGTGCTTCGCCGTGGCCGGTCTTAAGGTGCCTGGCGTAAAAATTCACGGCGAGGATTGCGTGGCCAAGTCATTCCCGGATTTCTGGGAGCGGTTTGCGCTGTTGCAGGACTAAAGGCTGATCGTCTCTCGCTTAAGCGATACCAGGAAATTAAAAAGGGTTGTCTCTTACGAGGCAGCCCTTTTTTTATGTCGGGTCAGAAATCGTAACCCGTACTCTGTCGCCGATGCGGGCGTCGAGGAGATCCTTTGCCGATCCGTCTCTGGCGGCTATTTCAAGCTGGAAGTGGCTGTCGAAATGGGCAAGCAGGGTACCCGGGGAAGAGTCAGTATAGCTCTGGCTCAACCCATCAATAGTGGTGCTGCCGACGGTTATTGCCGGTCGGCCTTGTTCCAGCAGGGGCTGCAGATCGTCTACGGTAAGATTGGTACAGAGATTTCCGAAACGGTCGATATGAACAATTTCGCCAACTGCTTCCCTGGCGGCCAGCGCTTTGTACGGCTGGGGGAGGATTGTGCAGGAGGTGAGATCGATCTCCTCGCCAACCCCGGAGAGCTTCATGCCCGCAGCAAGCGAGGCAGCCACAGGCGCCATTATATCCCGACCGTGAAAGGTACTGCTGATCCTCGGCAGAAAGAGCTCGGTGTTGGTAATCTCGTAGGCTCGCGCTGGGGCTGCACTAAGCTTTGCATGGTGCAGAACAGCTGAGAAAACGCCATTGTCAGGTCCCACGAACAGTTGCTGTTCGCTGTCAATGGCGATGATCCTTCGGTCTGAGCCAACTCCTGGATCAACAACCACCAGATGCACGGTGCCAGCCGGAAAATAGCGATATGCCCTGCCGAACAGAAAAGCGGCCCCACAAACATCCTGAGCAGGAACTTCATGGGAGATGTCGACTAGCTGTACTGTTTTCCCTGACTCGGAAAGTCTGGAGAGCATCACTGCCTTCATCACTGCCACATACTCATCTGTTGTGCCGAAATCTGTTGTCAGGCTGATGACTTGGCAAGTGGGAAGTTTACCCTCTGTTTTGGGCGGAGACGTAGGCTTTGCTGGAGTGATCATGGCAGGGGGCCTCAGTTGGGCGAGTATCCCTTTTTAATGAAAAAGTAGAGCTTGCCGGGTTGGCGCATCGACCCGGCTGCATGTTTGGCGTAGTGGCCTGAGCCCATGAAAAGATCAACCCGGCCTGGGCCGACAATTGCTGAGCCGCTGTCCTGGGGCAGGACAAAGCGACTGTCCGGCATCCAGGCGACAACCTTGCCGTTGTCATCGATGATCGGCAGGGTGCTGCTTAGCCAGTAAAACACTCCATTGGGCAACAAGCTTTGGTCAATGGCAACAGACCTGCCGGCAGTAAGCGGCAGTCCGAGATTGCCCTTAGGTGGTCCTTCGTCACCCCATTCGAAGAAGATTACCCTGGGGTTATGGTGCAGAATACGGCGTTGTTCAGCCGGGTGGTCGAGGAGGTACTGTTTGATATGCGGTGTGGAAGAGTGGCGAAGTTCCAGCTTTCCCTCATCAACCAGCAGCTTGCCGATACTGCGGTACGCATGACCGTTATGTCCGGAAAAACGAACCGACCGTATACTGCCATCTGGAAATTCAATCCTGCCTGAGCCCTGTATCTGGAGAAAGAATGCTGACAGCGGATCGTTCAGGTAAACAAGTTCTGAGCCGGCCAGAACGTTGGAACCTGCAATCTCAGCTCTGGTCCAGAATGGTAGAAAGGCACCGTTTCTTCCAACTCTGCCTACGACAGTTTTGCCGGTGGCAGTATCTTCTCTGGTTATCAGGGAGGAGGGAAGAGAGTAGATCGGAAACCTGTACTGGGCAGTCTTTTTGATGCTTCCCGGGATCTGGGGCTCGAAATAACCGGTGACGAGCATGGTGTTGCCAGGCCCTGATCGTCTCCCTTCTGCTTGATAGATCTCAAACCTCTCAACCAGATCCTTGCTGAACTGTTCACTACAGGTGGCATGTTCAAGAAGGGTGATGAACTCATCCATTGATGCGACCAGCCAGTGGCGAGGATAGGCAATCCCGTTGATCGTGGAGGAATGATTGGCGGGCAATTCCATGAGATACTCCCTGTGCGCTCGTGCAGCTGAGAGCAAAGACGCCTGGGAATCGTTGTCCGTGAACGCAGGTAGAGAGTCCGCCGGAACCGGCAGGGAGGAGGCTGCAGCCTGCAGAAAGCCCACAGGGAGACCTATTGATAAACAAAGTGCCAGCAAGTAGACGCGTAATAAAAAAATGATAGCCCTCCGGCGGTCAGCGGAAATGTGATACATCATAAGCAAAGAGCACTTTACCTGGCCATGGCCTGGGCCAGATGCGTGACAATCATGGCGTATCTGTTTGAGTGATTCCAGGCGGTGATAGCCTGGAAGTTGGGATAGCCTGCAAAATACAAGGGCTTGTCACCAAAAAACGGGTTCGGTTGAAATTCAACAATTACCAACGATCTATCGTCAGGAGAGGGGGGAAGCTGCACTCCCTGGGCAGCGATGATCTCCTGCCGCGGCAGGTGGCCCTTGCGCCCGGCTTTAAGGGTTGCCTTGAGTTTGTCCGTCTTGAGTTCGTTGCCGATGCCGGCGATAACCGGTGCACCCGCTACCCAGCGATGCCGGTGCAGGTAATTGGCAATGGATGCCAGAATATCCGGGATTGAGTTGAAGATGTCCGGTTTATCGTCGCCATCAAAACTGACTGCGTATTCTCTGAAGCTTGATGGAATGAATTGTGGCTGCCCGAATGCTCCGGCATACGACCCCATCACGGACCGGGGTTCAATGCCATACTCCCTGCAAAGCAGCAGAAAGTGGATGAGCTCCTCCCTGAAGAAGTTGGATCTTCTCGGATACTCGGTAAAAAGGGTGTTCAGGGCGCGGAAGACTTCGTGTTTTCCCTGGCGCTGACCAAATCTCGTTTCGATGGCCCAGATGGCGATCAGGTATTCCCGGTCCACTCCATACCGGGCTTCAATCCTATCGAGCAGTTCCCGATGTTGCTCGAGCTTTTCCTTACCCGTCTGGATAATGGCGGGGGTGGCCAGGATGGCCAGGTACTTCATGTATGGCCGGGATTCTGCCTGATCCATGGCCAGGGAAAGGGCCATGCTGTCAATGGTGATATCAGAAAAAAGCCTGTCGATCTCCTGCCGTTCAAAGCCATGGGTGTTGACCAACTCGTCAAACAGTTCCCTGTATGCGGCTGTGTCGATTGCGATTCCCTGGTCTGGCGTATGCTGAGCCGGCAAGGGGGACTCTGTGGCATGTGTTGCGGTGGGTGCGACAAGTCCGGCCAGTCCGGTCAAATGGCCGCAAAAGACACCTGCGATCAACCAAGCAGCGAACAGCTTCCTGACAACAGGCACACCGATCCGGCTATGGGTGGCAAGGTTAGAACATACACAACATTTTGCCAGCATGGACTGCAAGCTTTGACGGGTCACACCATCACCGGAATCAAGGGTATGTACTGTTGAATCTCGCTATGAATGGTTCAAGCATATCAGCGGGAAGGCTGTTGATGCCTGCCGCCGCTTCACGACCGCCTCCGGTTGGAAACTGCTTGCAGAGTGTAACGGCATCGCGTTTGTCGTTGAGCGGGGCGCGGACACTGATCCGCAGGCTTCCATCACTGTTTTCCGTGACAAGGGCGTGGGCCGAGTCCATCTTCTCCCTGGCCTTGAGGTTGGCGAAAACGCCGGATACACGCCGTGCCCAAGGTGCGTCGGGAAAGAAATAGAGTCGGTTTTTGCCATTGCTGGGATACTCTTTTGTTCCCAGCGCAAGTGCCATATCATTGTTAAAACCGTCCCGCAACTGGCTAATTTCCTGGGCCTCGCTGTGAAAGGCAAATGGATTTGCGTAATTGGAGACCGCCCGGTACAGCTCGCCCGGATGAAAATGGAGATCGGCCAGCGTTGCCCCATAGCCGTTATAGTTGAGCAGTTCTCCGATTTCACGAAGCACACCAGCTTGCTCCTCGCTCACCCCTATAACGCGGGCCAGTTTCTCGGCCTGTGTGTGCAGGTTGTCGCCGTAGGCACCACAGACAGCCCAGGGCGCAAACTGGTCATTGAGTAATGTGTTGACAATGAGGGAGGTGCAGGTGTCTGCAGAGAGATCGATGTGGGCAGTCAACAGCGGGTTTTCGGGAATCGGCTCAGCGGCGTGGTGATCAATATAGCGGACCCTGTTGTTTTCTGAGAGCAACCTGAGCAGTGCCTCCCTGTTGCTGTCCAAGGAAATATCGAGAACCGTGAGGGTACAGTTTTCGGCACCGGCCAGTTCGGGCGCGGCCAGCAGTTTGATATCGCGTTTCACACCGGTTACAAGGACAGCCTCGGGCTGTGGTGCAGCAAGACGGAGCTGGTGCAGGGCGCAGATGCCGTCAGCATCTCCGTTGAAAATATCGTAATGCATTGTCTACCTCTAAACCAAGAATAATGGCCGCTGATTACAGGTCAACCTTGAACGGGTTGCCTAGATTCGCCAGGCTGAAGGTAACCATAAAACGGGTGTCTTCAGGTGTATACTTGGTTTGGAATTCGAGTCCCCAGCACTTTGCCAGATAGATAAGGGAAACATTCGCCTCATTGGTCTCGGATGCGGAGAGCGACTGTTCGACCTCAATCTCGGTGTACCAGTTGTTGAACAGCTTGGCGTTGATTCTGCCATTTAGCTGCTCGACGTCTTCACCCTCGAGGTAACTGTAATCAAGACTGAAAAAATCGCCTCGGCGAGTTCTATAGCTGCTCTCAACACTGTGGCGCACGAAACCGTCGCCATAGACATTGTAGTCGGTCTCATATTTCAGGTACGTGCGGGTGGTGGGCCGGACTAACAGTCTCGTGGTAATGTCTGAGAATGGTTCATCCACCACCTCATTGGCAAAGTTGCCGTCGTTGGTGTCGGTGAAATCATAACTCTGAAAGATTTTCAGGTAACCAAATTCCCTGTCGCTTTTGTCGCTGTAGATGTGGAAAAAGTTGTCGATACCATAGGTGATCTTGTTTTCTTCTAAAATCCGGTCGACATCGTCGAATTCAGGTAGGTCATCCTGGTCCACGTCGGTCACGTAGGTGTACCGTACATAAGGATATACCTGGTGATCAAAGGCTGTATAGGTATCACCCGAGAGCGGGAACTGCCTGAGCAAGGTGCTGCCCACCTCCATCTCAAAATCAGCCAACAGCCTGTTGTCGGTGGAGTCGTAGTCGATGTCCGGGTCGCCGTCACCATACTCTTCAATGATATAGAAGGTGTTGCGAATACCCAGTTCCGCGCGAGATTCAAGGTACTGCGACAAGGGGATCGGGGTGCTGATGGCTGGTCGTACGTCGAAGCGATGGGCTCCTACACCGTCTTCGCGATAATAGTTTACGTAATCAGCGTCCCATTTAAAACTGGTGATGGTGTCGGCAATCGGTATCAGCCCGGCAAAATTGATCTCAGGCAGTTTCCAGAGCGGTGTCGGGTTATCTTTTTCTTCGCGAACGTCATTGATAACCAGGAAATTGCCCTCAAGCGACATGCCATTCCAGCTTCTTTGGAATTTCAGTGTATTCTCACGGGTATCGTCAGTGCGGTTTTCGAAACCACGACCGTAGTTTTCGAGAAAGCGCTTGTCGGTATCATCGAAGCCGGTATAGCCGCTTTTAAATTCGGTGAGATAATCACGATCCGACACCACATCGAAATCAAGGCGGGCGAGCCAGCCGTTTTCAAAACCGTGATCGGCCTTACCGCGAATCCAATAGCGATCCTGATTGTCGTGGGTATAGCCGGTGTCCTGGTAATATTCTGAGGTGAAGTCTCCGTCCGAGAGATCATCGCTGAGGTAGTTGCCGATGATCTCACCCTTACTGTCATCCGCCAGGGCATAACGGAACTCAGTTCCAATCATCAGGCCGCGATCCTCATAATACTCCGGGATAAAGGTCATATCCGTGTATTCATTGATGGCCCAGAAGTATGGTATGCCAAAGCTGAAGCCGCCTGCGTTTGAGCTGGAAATCTCCGGCAGCAACAGGCCTGACTGGCGGGTCTCTTTCACCGGCACCACCAGGTAGGGGGAGTAGAGGACCGGCACGCCCTTGATGTTGAACTTGGCGTGCTTCAGCACCGCGTACCCATCTTGCTCTACCGTGGTGTCGGCAGCAGAAAAGCTCCAGGGCGGTTTTTCGTCATCTTCTATATCACAGGTGATGACCCATCCGTCGGCAACATGGTAGGTGTTGAGCCCTGTCTTTTCAATGGCCTTGCCTTCAAGGTGTAAATCATCCTCTTCTCTCAGGATGGTGGCGTCCGTAAAGGTGCCAGTCTCGGATTCGAGTCGGACTATACCTTCGTCAGCCAGCAGGGTATCATCCTTGCCGATGACCTTAACGTTTCCCTTTGCCTTGATGGTCTTTGCATCAACATCGTACGTGAGCCAGTCGGCTTCGATCCTGAGTGCAGTCTCGTACTGTTCACCAACCTTGACCTGTTCCTCAATCTCTCCCGCGGTAACTTTCTTGGGAGCCTTCTCACCCAGCAGTTCAGACCAGTCTGTTACCTTCGCCTTCGGCTTGGTGGTTTTGGGCGGAATCTTGACACGTTTCTCCAGAACGATATTGCCTTCAGCGACGATACTGCTGGGATCCTCGTACCTTATGATCCTGTCCGCGGAAATATCCCATTCCGCGGTGGAGACTCCTTCAGCAAGGAGTGGGGCGGGTGCGAGCAGCAGAGATGGAAGGGCCAGTGCTGTAAACACAGCTCCTCGGACAGAGCCTTTTACAGAAGAGGATGTCACAGTATGCTCCTTATGAAGGTTTGACGGTTGAGCACTGTTTTTGGCAAAGCAGCGCCTGCTGGCAAACATGTCATGTACTGTATTTGGTAAAAAACAGACGTACTGCTGTGATTTCATCATAAAACACAGGCAGAAGTAAATACTGGAGTGTACGTTTCCCGCATTTTTGTGTCAAGTTTAAAGTCTGAGATTTGGGCTTGATAATGGAGGGGAATTGTTTTATTTTCCCATTGTCAGGGTTCCGTAGCGGAACAGACCCTCACCTTTTGCGCCTTCCGCCCAGTCTTTGCAGTCTCTCTAATGGTTGAAACTTGGTTATTGCGACAAAGTGGACATAGGGAGTAGTATCACGGTACTCTTGCAAGTAAGAGGGCGGGCATGCAGAAGCAGTAGGCCCTGCACAGATTTCTTCCGGATGCAGCCTCACAGAAAGATTTAGTCGAAAATCTCTGGGGTTGTAGCCGTAAGCATAAATGAACTACCGGGAACACCAAGAATGCCTGATAGAGGTAAAAATTCAGGTATCAACCCGGGAAGAGAGTACAGCTCTCTTCAAAGAAGAACAAATGGAGGCAGGCCAATCCTGTCACGTCGCTAACTATCCAGATACGCAATTCGCCGGATTTATATTATCGCCCGACGATGAGCATGATGAGCTCTCATACGACGTGACCAGACGCCAGCCGGATGCACGACACTAGTTATGCCGGATGCCGGTGAACAGGTCGTGAGAATACGTGATCCCCTAAAGCGTAGCAGTGCAGGAACTTTGCATGATGGTGCAGCAGGGGAGGAACTCCGCAAAACATGACCACTGGTCCGTTGTATTGCGGATAAAGGATACCAATGACAGAGCAGAAAAAGAGCGACGGGAAAAAACCAACACGAAAAATAAAGGCAAGTACAGGAGCATGGTGGAAAACAATCGTTGAAGACGAGCCCGAGCAGTCGGCCAGCGAAGTATCTGAGAAAACCTCGACCGCGCCAGTGGTTGGTCAGGCTGATGAGATTGACGCTCAGGTTGAAAAACTATTTGCCAAGAAAACCGCACGCAAAAAATCACCTCCCAAAACAGCAGTAAAGGAAGAGCAACCTGCTGCTCCTATCCAAGAAGAAGCTGAAAAGAAAACCAAGCCGCGTTCCCGCAGATCGCCACGAGTCAAGAAGGCCGAATCGGAGTCCGCTCAACAGCTCGACTCTGCTGCCAGCGTGGAGGCTTCAACCCAGGAAACCCCGGCAACAGCCGTTGCTGAAGCTGAAGCCGCCGAGCCTGCCTCCCAAAAGCCTGCCAGAAAAAGAGCTCCCAGAAAGAAAAAACCGGTTGCTGAGGAAAAACAGGAAACTTCACAAGTGCCTGTGCCGGCAAAAAGTCTCGCACTTGCCGTTGTTTCCGATAGCGTAGCGGTGGAGCAACCGGCAGCAGGCAGCTCCAAAGAGGCCGAAAAAGAAGGTGAGGAACGCCAGAAGCAGGCTGAGCAGCCAGAGCAGGGCGCTGCAGGACGTAAAAGGACCCCTCGTCAAAAGCGGGCTGCAAAAGACGATGATGCCGGCGAGAAGGTCGTCAAAGAAGCAGTATCAGCGGGCGACACTGTCAGCGATACTGCCCCTGTTGCCGTTGAAGCGCAGGAGGAGGCAGCTCCGGTCGAGGAAACTGTAGAAGAAAAGCCAGTCAGAACTCCGCGCAAGCGTGGGCCTCGCAAGAGAAAAACGGCTGCAACTGAAGAAGCTGTCGCACAGCCGAGTCAGGCTGAAACCGAGGCCGTTGAAGCCGACCAGGCAACAGACGCTGGGGAAAAGACCGCTGAGGAAGCGGTCCAGGATCAGCAGGAGCCAAAAAGGAAAAGCAGCCAGCGCAGAGGCCGTGGCAGAAGGGGCAGGGGCCGGCAGGATAAAGAGGCCGTAGCAGAGACAGAGAAAGCTGCGACTGATTCTGCAGGAGTTGAGACCGAGTCTCAGCAGGTTGCAGAGCCACAGCGAGATGTGGTGGCTGAGCCTGTGACCGAGGAGCAGGGTGCTCCTGAGCTGGCCGAGGACGTAGACAGAGGTGATCTGGTTCTGAAGCTTTTGATCAATGCCGAGGAACCTGAAGAGTGTCGCCTGGCGCTGCTGGAAAATGGAAGGCTTGAGTCCATCCACGTTTCCACCATCAACCGCACTCAGACCAAGAACAACATCTACAAAGGCAAGATCGTCGCCATTGAGCCCAACCTGCAGGCGGCTTTTGTTGATTACGGCACCGAAAAGAACGGTTTCCTGCCATTTAGCGAGATTCACCCTGAGTATTACAAGCAGGAACTGCCGGATAATATTCAGCAGCTGGTTGACGCTCACCACTGGAAGAAACTGAGCATCACCGATGTGGTGGAAAAGGGCCAGGACGTGATGGTCCAGGTGGTCAAGGAAGAGGTGGGGAAAAAGGGCGCCAATATGACCACCTATCTGTCTCTTCCGGGGCGTAGTGTGGTACTGATGCCAGGCTCTGATTCTTCCGGCATCAGTCGCAAGATCTCGGGTGAGGAGCGTCGCGGTCAGTTGCGAAAGGCCATGAACGCGCTGGAAATCCCGGAAGGTATCGGATGGATTGTCCGCACTGCCAGTGTGGATATCACCAAGACAGCCTTGAGTCGCGATGTGGGGTACCTACTTCGTCTCTGGGAGGAGATCAAAAAGAAGGCGCAGACGCTGGAAGGCGTGGGGCAGGTCTACGAAGATCACCAGTCTGTTCTTCGCTTCCTGCGTGAGCATTTCGACCCGGCTATCGAAGAGATCCTTGTCGACGACAAAGACGCAATGGAGCAGGTCAAAGAGTTTATCTCAATGCTGCCCTCCGCCCAGCGTGACGTCAAGGTCCGCATGCACAAGGGCTCTCGTCCGATCTTCAACCAGTTTAGCGTAGAGGATCAGATCGAGTCGATCTTTCAGCCCAAGGTCAACCTGCCTTCTGGCGGTTCCATCGTCATTGAGCCCACAGAGGCGTTGGTTTCCATCGATGTCAACTCAGGCTCGACCAGCAAGGGCAAGAACTTCGATCAGTCCATCTACCAGGCTAACCTGGAAGCCGCAGGTGAAATAGGTAGGCAGCTGCGGTTACGCGATCTGGGCGGCTTGATCGTCGTCGATTTTATCGATATGCGCAATAAAAAGCATATCCGTGACGTAGAGCGCCAGCTCAAGCAGGCCATGCGTAACGACAAAGCCAAGGTCGATTTCAGCCGTATCTCGAAATTTGGCTTGATGCAGATCTCCCGCCAGAAGCTCGGCTCACCCATTGAGGCAGGTAACTATCGAGTTTGTACCCACTGCAAGGGTCGTGGAACTGTCCGTTCGGTGGAGACCCTGGCGCTTTTTTATCTCCGTCGCATTCAGACCGGTGCCAGCCGCAAACACGTAGCAAGGGTGGAGTGTCATTTCCCGCTCGACGTGGCCCAGTACCTGCTCAACAACAAGCGGCATGAGATCCACGAACATGAAACACGCTATAATACCGAGATCGCCATCATTGCAGATCCATCAATGAGTCCTATTGAAAATGAGATAATTTTGCACAAAGCGGAAAAAGAGGCGGATGGCAAAAAACAGGCTTGAAGTATGAATTAAACTGGGGTATATAAGTCCCCACTTCTGAAGCACCAGTAGCTCAGCTGGATAGAGCAACGGACTACGAATCCGTAGGTCGGGCGTTCGAATCGCTCCTGGTGTACCAGTTATTAAAGGGGTTACAGTCGATTGACTGTAACCCCTTTTTTCTTTTGGTTACATGGCTGCTCCCGTGATGACCGGATAACCGGCTGCCTCTCGCTCAGCCGCCTTCGCCAACAGTCGTATCTGTAAGATATTCTGCTTTATCTGGCACTTTCACGTGGCACTTCCTTACGAAACCCTGATTCTTCCTGAAGCCTGGAAGCATCTCCATCGATCTTAAATACCAGTGACATCGGGTACACGTACTACTAACAGTGGAAGGTGAAGGTAAACTAATTTGTTAGGTTGTGAAGGGGATATTGTCAGAGATATTTGATAAGGCTGGGATTTTTACTCATTGACCTAAAGCTCAGCGTAACGGGTGTTAATTGGCTCAAATATCTGTCTTGGAATATTTAGGAACCATGTAGTAGCCTTAATCATATGAAGAATAAGAGGAAGTGATCATACAACAGGAGTGAAGTACTTATACGTCAAAATGGAGGATACCAAAAGTTAGCCTCATGAGAAAAAAAATCTTAGTGGTTGACGATGAGGAAAGGATTCGCTCTTCCTACAGTACGTTTCTCTCAACAGAGGGATACGAGGTTGGAACTGCCAGCAGTTTCGACCAAGCAGTGCAAATCCTGAAAAGACGTATCTTCGATTTGATACTTGCCGACACCGATATAGGTGTCGGGATGGGCGTCGACCTGCTGAAGGCAGCAAAACTTCTACAGCCTGCCACCCCTGTTGTGATGCTCGCTGGTAATCCAACTCTTGAAACAGCTCTAGAAGCATTTCGCATTGGCGCATTTGACTACATCATCAAACCAATTGGCCTCGCCTCCTTGTTGCGGACCACTCAAGCAGCCCTGAAGTTTGGAGCCAGTGCTCAGGAAAAGGAACGCAGCAGACTGCAATATGAAGCTGTTTTTAAAAGCGTTAAAGCCGGAATTATCATCGTAGACAACTCGATGGTGATTACAGACATCAATGCTGCTGCTACCCGACTCTTTGCTGTAGAGCGTGAACAAGTCCTTGCCAGGCCTTTATCTCGATTGGCTAGTCACTGCGGCGGGAGATTTGTTCATATTGTCAGGGACATCTTAGAGCAGGGCAGGGAGCAAAAAAATAGATTCATCGAATGCCATTGCATGCGAAATCCCCATCAGGTGATCGGTCTTACTGTCTCACCATTATTGGGAGCGGATAGGGAGCCCAGAGGTGCGGTACTGGTTGTTCGGCATGAAAATAGCCTTCATAGATTAGCAAATGGTTGTAAAGATTATCATGAACTCGAGCATATTGTCGGTAAGAGTGAAGCGATACGTCATGTAAAGATCTTGGTACGTGAATTGGCAGATGTTCAGACCACGGTACTCATCACCGGTGAAAGTGGTACCGGCAAGGGATTGGTTGCCGAGGCGTTGTACCATCTCGGTAGCCGACTTCATCACCCACTGGTAAAACTTAATTGTGCAGCACTTTCTGAAACATTGTTGGAAAGCGAATTGTTTGGCCATGTCCGGGGGGCCTTCACCGGTGCTGTTGCTGATAAGATTGGAAGATTTGAGCTGGCTGACGGAGGCACCATATTTTTAGACGAAATAGGTGAGATTTCACCCCGAATGCAGCTACGCCTTCTGAGGGTGATAGAGTCAGGTGAGTTTGAGCGAGTTGGCGACTCAAAGACTATCCGGGCGAACATACGGGTAGTGGCGGCCACCAATCAGAATCTGACAAAAAAAGTTGAATCCGGACTCTTCAGAAAAGACCTGTACTATCGTCTCAAAGTTGTCGAGATCAAACTTCCTACCCTGAAAGAGCGACTCAGTGATCTTCCCCTTCTAATCGATCATTTCCTGCAGAAGTTCAATCTGATTTTTTCAAGTAAAATTGGTGGATTGTCGACTGATGCTTTCGATGGTCTCATGTCACATTCTTGGCCGGGCAATATACGTGAACTTGAAAATACTCTTGAGCACGCATTTGTGCGCTGCCGGAAGGGCATCATCACCATGGACCATTTGCCGCCGGAGTTTCGCCAGATTGCGCGCAAAATACACTCCACCGTGAAAATAGGCGACGAAAAGCTGGAGGTCGCACGTATTCGTCGGGCTCTTGCCCTTGCGAACTGGAATAAAACAAAGGCGGCCGCGCTTCTTGGTGTAAGCCGTCGCACCATCTACCGCAAAATTGATCAGCACAAGATCGTTCCCTTAAACTGACAATGTCGTAGTACGACTGTGTCATAGTGAAATGTGCCATGGCACAGGCTGTGCCATGTTGTGAGTGTGCCATGGCACGATCTTGGAGCAATGTTGTAATCAGCAATTCGGTTGCTTCTATCCCATGATTGTCGCCTAACAAATTGGTTGCACCATCCATTCTGTAACCCACCCTGCCAGAAACACTTTTACAGCCCTCTTGGTACACCTCTTGATAGGCCATTAAGCAACGAGAAGGGATTCCCTGAAAAATTTGCATGTGTCTTCACCTCACAGAGGCAGAATGCGTTCTAAAGCCTTTGGCAGACGTGCGTCAAATATTCATCGTACTATTCGTGGATTGGAGATGGCTTGGCGAGCTGTTCACAAAAAAGATGAACAAGAGAACCAAGAGGGGGGATATGAGAAAATTTACATCTATTGTGCTGACGTTGTTTTTGCTCTGCTTCATAGTTCCGGCCATGGCAATCGCCGGCAAAGGGTTTATGGGGGGGAAGGGGAAGGTTGTTGCGGATGAGCCCCCTGAGGATACAGGTGGTTCTACCGGGGGGGATGAAGGCCCACTCAACGATAAGAAATCCGATGCGGGCAAACTTTATGGAGATCTTTTTAAAATCCTGCGCCAGTCAGGCGGTGGGGGAGATTTCAAACTGGTGCCGATAGTAGATTCGAACGGTGCCCCGGTTGTTGATGAGACAACTGGTTTCCAGGAGTTCATCTCGGTAGAAACCACCATCGGTGGTGAGCCGGTGCTGACAGTTATTGATCCGGGAGGTGAAAACAATTACGCAGATTATGGCTGGTACGCAAAGCTCAATGCAGATGAGACCTATGAACTCGACCAGTCTCCCTACCCGGCCCTTTGCGTACAGCCTGTGGCAAATTATGAGCGGTGGGGGGATATCTCAGAAAAGACAGGGCTGACCAAAAACCGTCTGCCGCTGGTCATCACCTATGACCCTACCTGGGGCAGGTCTGAGTGTGAGGTAGGGCAACTCCAGGAGGTTACTGTCGATTCGGCGGGTGTACTCACCCTCACGGTCAACCCGTGGTTTATCGAGCCGGGTGGTTCCTGGACTGATGGGATCAACGGGACGGTAACATACGCTAATGGCGTACCCTGGACAGACCTCATCGAAGAGGTGCACTTCGGTCGTCTCAATCTCAGCAGGGCCCCTGAGGCTGTCCTTCAGGCCGCCTTTGATGAGGCGATCAGCACCATCAACAGTCCGGACACAGTGGGGGTTGAGCTTGATGCTGCCGGGCGGCTGTTGCTGACGAAAAATGTCTATGACGAGCTACTTGTCGATGGTAACGGTGAGCCTCAGCTGATCGGCACGATACAAAAGGCGATCGACTCGCCTCTGGAGAATGTGGCTCTTTACCTGAAGCTCATGAAAGATGGCCACCTGGTGACCCCGGCCACTGAGAGGATGCCCATAGACCGCTCATTGCATGGGGGGATTCCACTATGGAAATTGCTTGAACTGGAGGATGGTCCTGCCGATGCCTCTCTCAGGCCCACCATAGATATCAAAAAGATGGAAGCCTTGGGCTTGGGCAGCCTGGTGGATGTGTCAGCAACAGACTACTACGCATATTACCAGTGTACGGACGCAAATGGTGGAGCAGTAGAATGCTTGTGTTGGAATCCAGACCCGGTACAACCCGAACTGGATGGTGAATGGGTTATGTGTGAAGGAGTGGTTGACCGCCAGCTGGCGGCCGCTGCTGCCTGCCCGGAGGATGAAACATGTTTTGGTCCATTTTACGGGATAACGGTTCCCACGGGCGGCGCACCGGATGCCGGGGATCTCAGCTACGCGGCAAGCTTTCTGGCGGCCGGTGCTGACAAAACCGGTGATATCAGTGTCGACATGGTTGTTTACCTCAACTCTATCCTCGGAATCAACAAAGTGGTTGGCTACAGCAAATATGATGAGCACGGGGAACCGACAGGCGATGCAGTCAGTTATGAGGATAACCCGGTGTATTTCGATTTTGACGCTGTCGTTGGCTACGATCGTGCTGCTACCTTCGGGGCACGTGGTGGGGGATATGTCACAGTATTGCAGGGGCAATCCCCAACTTGGACGGAGACCGATGTCGAGATCATCAAGGCAGAGTACGGGCTGGGAATTTCAGTTTTCAATAACATCGGCAAGGGGAGTGGTGGCTTCCCCAATCAGCAGCCGGCTGCTGACAATATCCTTGGCTTTTGCCAGGAGGCAGATGATGACCTAAGCGTCATTGAATTTGTCCACACCTATCAGATTCCAGGATTGAGGTGATTGCTGGAATATGTCTTGCCATACCGGTCGATCCTTGTGCTGCCGCTATCGTGGCGGTGGCACATGGGTTGCCATCAAATCCTTTCTGTTCGGCATAGAATTGTAGACACCGCTCTCTCGGTAGCAGGATTCTGATTGTATTGCGAACATGGAAGATGACCTAAGCGGTACCGGTGATTGCTCGATTCACTATTGTAAAAGGAGAAGATGCAATGAAAAAACATCACATTATCTATGTTTTGTTCGCAATATGCTTGCTCTTGTCAGCTATTGTCACCTTTGCGGCAAAGCCGGTTCCGGTACCTGACGGAACCGGCCTATTAACCGGAAAAGTTTCGGTTGCTGGCTCGAAGGTTGCCATTGAGGGGGCGGAAGTGACAGCTGTGGGTGCTGGTGAAACCGAAACCGCTGTTACAGGGAGTGACGGCACATACACAATGACTCCTGTTGCCGGTAACTACAACGTCACTGCCACTGCGGATGGTTATAACAGCCAGACTTTCTCCGTGACAGTCAGATCCGGGAGAAGAACCAAAGTCAACTTTGCCCTATCTGAAACAGTCGCAGTTACAGGAACGATCACAGGAAGAGTGACTGATGGAGAGGGAACTCCGCTTGAGGGAGTAGAGATTACGACAAGTTCTGGTGGTTATCTCGACACAACAGGAACTGATGGAGGGTATTCCATGGTTGTCGCTGCCGGTACCTACGACATCAGTGCATCCCTTTCAGGTTATCAGCTGGCGACAATAGACAGTGTTATGGTGGAGGCAAACCAGATCGCAACGCTCGACTTTTCACTCAATGCACTTCCGGCCGGGTTGAGCATCACCTCGCTTACCGCATCTCCCGACTCGTTTGAGGAGGCCACAATTGATGCAATCACCCTGACAGCAACAGTAACCGGCGAGGCCAGCGAATATTCCTGGACACAGCTTTCCGGGCCAAAAGTTCCGTTGGCTGCCACACAAGCAACAGCCACTGCTGATGTCAGCAGCCTTGAGGTGGCTGCTGAGTGCGAACTGGTGTTCGAACTGAAAGTGGGCGATGGGGTAAATTGGACATCGCAAACTGTTACAGTGCTGGTTCAACCATTCGATATGCTGCAATATCCAGGACCGAATGTGCAGATCGGCGGATCAACCACCGCCGTTGCCCGCTTCCAATATGGTGGTGAGGAATGGTGCCTGTTCAATATCGGTACAGCGCTCAAGGCAACTCCGGTCGGCTTAACCGAAGGAATTGTTTATGATATCATTCTGCCTGCCGCCATTTATGATATTGAGATTGTTGAGTATGATGGCCTGTTGTACGCTCTGATCGCCAATGGGACCGCCGGTGTGACCGTCGTGGATATTTCCAATCCAGCGGATATGACGATAAGGAGTGTTGCGCCCGTCAATTTCTACTTTGATGGTGTCATCTTCGCCGAGGGTGGCGGTGCCATTCTCTATGACAATGTCTTTGAGAGCCTGGCTGGCCCGGTTGTCGCCTTGGCCACGGATAACCAATATCTCTACATTGGTGACCACGATTATGGCATCCATAAGACATCTCTGGACGTGGTTATGAGTGATATGCGTGAGGGAGATGATACCCTGTATATCGAGCAGGAGGTGCTGACCGTACAGTATGCCGGCGAGCATGGCTGGGGCGGTCCGATCTCGTTGAAAATGTACGGTGGCAGACTGTTTGCCGGCCTGGGTGCTCTCGGCATGGGTATTTTCGACCCTGTGACTTTGGAGCAAACCGGTCGCTACAACCTGTACACCGATGAAGCACGGGGGGAGGATTATTTTGGGGAAATGGCCCTGAGCCAGACCGTGCAGAGTGATCCGACTACCGGCGAGCTCTACCTCGACGCCTTCACCGGCATGCCCGATTATCGACAGGTCAACTACGAGATTGCCATTTTGATGCACTCCAACGCGGAGGGAGATACCCCCTGGGCCGACTTCGCGCGGGAGGGGAAATGGTACTACGAGGCGGTTGATGTCGATGTGGCCCAGCAAGGCGATCGCACGATCGCCTATATCGCCTATTCTCTCGGGGGCGTTATCGCAGTCGACGTTACAGGCTTCGAAAGTTTCACGGCAGAAGGCTTTCAGAGCGTTCCTTACCTCGGTTACTTCGTAGCAGTGCCCGCCAATGGACCATATGATACAGGGTCGCAACCAGCCAGTCTGTTGCCCTATGAAGGGGCAGGGATGTTGAAAGAATCCGGTGTATTGAGTGTCAGCGTCTATGGCGAGCAACTGTTTCTAACCGATCATTTCGCCGGAATGGTTATCCTCGAAGGTGCCGGTTATCCGGAAGGCTGGGTCGCCGATGGTGCTCCATTCAACAATGACACCGACAACATTCCAAATAACAATGTGCCTGAGTTCGAGGATGTTACTAGTTACGACATGTCACCATGGGATCCAACCGATAACGAATCCTTGCCCTGGGCCTATTATCAAGCGCCATGCCAATTGGCCACACGGGAACTGCAAGGTCACGGCTACGATCTCGCCCTGATGGATACCATTGATCTCAACGCAAGCGGCCAGGTTGATGTGCTAGCCTGTTCGTCCGCCGGTGGCTTTGTTTTTGTTGATGTCATCGATATCGCAGCAGAGGTGATGACAGATCGATTCGAGATCGCCGTCTATTTTCCCACAACCGATGAAATTGGCGCCGCTCCTGATGGTACTCCGACCGAAACAGTAGCTATCGGGCACACCGACGGCTTAACGGCAACAGATAATTATCTGTATGTTTCAGACGGTCCCCACGGCATAACCGCTTGGAAGATCACCGACGAATTTGGTTACCCAACTGATTCTGTGCATATTGTCGGCAACACGATCCAGGATGAGTACCCAGTTGAAGTCAATGGGGAGTTGATCTATCCGGCGTCACATACGGTGCGCAATGTCATTGATCCGGGCGGGGATTACACCTGGGCGCTCTGTGTGGGGAACGGTATCCGCCGGGTGCCGATCGCTGACATCGAAGCTGGTTTGGGCGTGGTAGGCTCGCCTATGCTGATGAAACTGCATATTGACGATAGCTTCGAGCACAATGGTGATTGGGGGGTGGTGAAAAAACTCAATTTCCAGGATCAAGCCTATGATGTTGAGTTCCTTGGCAACTATGCCTACGTGGCAGATGGCACGAATGGCTTGACGGTCTATGACACAACCAAAGATCCTACCAACGCTCATAGCGGTTTTTTTGTCGGTAATATCGGCTTCAATAAGGGTAGCCCTCTTCTCGGTACAGCTTCGGGCATTGAACTCTGGAGCGATCCAGTTACCAATCGGCTCTATGCGGTCCTTGCCTGCGGTCCCTATGGTGTTGGCGTCGTTGACATTACAGACGTCAACAATATGCAGATTGTAAAAGTCTTTGAACCGATCAAGTATGAAAATGGTGATCTTGGTTCAGCTGACGGGCAGGCCATAGACCTTGAGGTGGTCGGCGACATTGCGTACTACGGGTACGACAGTTTCGGCCTCGTTGCCTACAGTATGACTGACCTGGTCAGCCCATTGCCGGCGGGGGTCGATCCAACCGAACTTTTCAAAAAAGAAGCTGATGGTGCCGTGCTTTATGACTATCGCCCTGAGTTCCTCGGCAAGTTCAAACTTCAAGAGGTCGTGGGTTACGAAGATGTCGATGGTGGCAGCGTGAAGATGGCGTATACTCAGCAGGCGGGGAGGTTGTATTTTTACACTGCATTTGGTCACTACGGTGTAGTGAAAATCGACTTCACCGACCCGGCCGCACCAATATTGTTGGATGCTGTACCAACCGCGGCTGAGTGTGTCGATGTTGAAATAGCCAATGGTCGCCTTTATGTAGGTGATCACGGTGGCGGGCTGGTTTTGTTTAAATAGTTGTATCAGAGGTTCATTTCCCCCCAAGAAACGCTCCCTGCTCAATTTCCAGGGGGCGTTTCGCCTTTAGTGTAATGGAGGGATGAGTTTGGCCAGGATATTTCACGAATTGATTCATGAAATACCTGGACCAGTGAAGGGCTATTGCGAGACTTCGCTTCTTACTTTGTCCTGTTTGTCATTAGAAATACAGCAAAGTCTTTTAACAACAGGGATTTTATGAGTTTTTAGCATATTGCAATGCAGGAATAGCAGGGGCATCTGCCAAGGCTTCAAGTTTGCTCAATCCAGGTCTGTCCGCTATCATTGAACTAAACCAAGATACGTTGAATTGTTGATTTTGCACATTTAACCTCAGGCTTCACACCGGGGAGTTTATGGGAACTACTCTAACCCACAGCGAGCAGCAAAATGTCGAGGTGGTAAGACGTGCCATTCAGGAAGTTTGGAATGAAAAAAAAGCTGAATCAATACAGCTATATTATGACCCTGGCTACACCGCTCACTATGAATCTGATGTCATCTCGGGGTTGGACAATTGGGTTAACCATTTCTATAGCCAGGTAGCAGATTCAATACCGGATTTTCGAGCTGAAATAGAGGAAATAACCGCACGAGACGACATCGTTGTAATGCGCTGGTCAGCGACGGGTACTCAAAAGATAGAGATGTTCGGAGTTGAACCATCTGGCCATAAACTTGAGCTTTCGGGTATTGCCTGGATTAAGCTGCAGAATCTGAAAATGATCGAAACCTGGAACAGTTGGAGTCTCCAGCATCTTGTTCAACAGCTGCTTACCCAAGTGCAGGAACTGAGCGAACTGGTTCCAATCTGTTGTTATTGTAAGAAAATAAGAAATGACGAAGGGTACTGGAAGCAGGTGGAATTATATCTGGAAAAGCACCTCGATATTGCTCTGACACACGGTATCTGCCCCGAGTGTTTTGCAAAGCTGAAGTTACCGGAGTGAAAGAGTCCGCAGGGTTGTTTCTACTGGTTGTAGTGAGTTAATGAACTCATCCCAGCTCATCTTGGCCTTGACTTTCCAAGGGCACCTTCTACGGCAAACTGTAGAATCTCTCGTGCCTCGTTAAGTGGGATGGTAATGTCTGGTTTTAATCCACAGCGAATACCTGACTTCACGGCGATGTTGTGTTCCAGGTTAATCGAGGCCTGCCTAACCACAAATAGACCCGCTATATGTGTTCAGGTGACACAGAGGTTGAGCGAAATCTACGTGTGCGAGCACATTCAATTCAGGTTTGCCTCAAACTCCTCTTATTTGACTTTCAAGCATTTATCTCATTATAATTACAAAGTTCTTTCTACTGTATATCAGGCGGTAGCGAATGATATTGCCAACGCAAGATCTACCTGATTTGACGTGAAAAATGACCTGCCTGTCGGGGCGGAGGTAGCTAGAGTTATTCGGCTTTTCGATAGGCCTGCTGTATTCGCTCATGCTAGGCGTCTTTAGGACTTTTGTTATTTTCTGACGATAACGAAGGCTTGAGGGAAAAGTACGTATTCCGACAGACTCTCGTTTATCTTTCTACAATGTGCATGTAATCCCAACTAATTAACGGCAGGAGCAAATTGCTCGAAATCAGACGAGGGAGGCGGAAGTCATGAGTACTAGCATGATAAGGATGCTGTTTCTTATTGGTACGCTGTTTGTTCCTACCCAAGGTTTTACTGCCGGTGGTCCAGAGCAGCCCCAAACCATGGGTAACCAGGCTGCTGCAAGCGTCCAAGGCTTTACCTTATCAGGGCATGCCATTCCGGCGGTAAAAGCGTTGCCAGATAAGCGCTTTGCTCCAGATTCTATCCTGATCCGCTTCAGACCGGCTGCTTCAGCAAATGAGAAGGCTGTCGGACGACAGATGGTGAAAGGCAAAAAAATTCATGGCTATTCGCTTGTTTCCGGACTGGAGCACCTGCGAATCGGTATACCCGGTCTGGCGGTTGAGAAAGCAATCAGTATTCTTGAGCGATTGCCTATTGTGGAATATGCCCAACCCAACTACATCATTTCTGCCAATCAGACCATTCCAAATGATTCTCAATTCCCTGAACAGTGGGGGCTCTACAATACAGGGCAAGCAAGTACAATTACAAATGAATTCGGTAACGGTACTGTCGGGGCAGATATCGGTGCAACCAGTGCCTGGGACATCATTACCTCCAGTAGTAAACCTGTGGCCATCATCGACACCGGCATTGGTTATGATCACCCTGACCTCGTAAATAATGTCTGGACCAATATTGCCGAATTCGAAGGTACGCCCGGAATAGATGATGACGGTAACGGTTATGTGGATGATATTCATGGCTGGGACTTCGCCAACAACGACAACGACCCCTACGACGGCAACGGTCATGGCTCTCATGTGGCAGGGATAGTGGCCGCTCAAGGCAACGATGGTGCTTCGATACCGGATTTCCCAGGGTTAGGAATTGACATGGGAGCATGCGGTGTGTTGTGGCAGGGGCAGTTAATGGCCTTAAAGGCCATAGGTGATAATGGGATGGGGCTGCTTTCCGATGCCATATTGGCATTGCAGTATGCTGTAAACATGGGGGCCAGGGTCTCCAATAGCAGTTGGGGGTATTACGGGGAGGATGAACCTGATCACTGGGCACTCTATGATGCTATTGTAGCTGCCCAATCAGCAGACCATCTCTTCATAGCTGCCGCCGGCAATGGTGATAACAATGGTTCGCCAGGCTATGATACTGATGCAATGCCGCATTATCCTTCCAGTTTTGAGCTGGATAACATTATCTCTGTGGCGGCTACCGATAACAATGACAACTTGGGTTCTTTTTCCAACTATGGTGCAAACTCAGTCGATTTGGCTGCCCCAGGGGTCGCGATTTTCAATACTTTCATCTATCCCTATTTTTTATGGTGGGATTATGCCTGGCTCAGTGGAACCTCCATGGCCGCTCCGCATGTCGCGGGAGTGGCGGCCATGTTGACGGAACTGCATCCCGACTGGAGCTACAGTCAGATTCGCGGCCAAATCCTCAGTACAGTTAGGAAGCCTGAGGTGAACGGCGGCAACCCTCTTGAAGGAAAAACTGTCACCGGTGGCGTCCTGAATGCGGCCAGTGCTGTTGTCTTGACCGGCAACCCGCCTACTGCCGATTTCTCTTATCACGTAAATGGACTCACAGTTCAATATACCGACCTGAGCGAAGATTCTGACGGTGCCATTGAAGAGTGGGGCTGGAGCTTTGGGGATGGCAACTCATCAACGGAACAATCCTCTGTTCATACCTATGGTGATTACGGTTCGTACAGCGTAACTCTGACCGTGACAGACAACGATGGGAACTCGGGCTCCGTCAGTAAAGTGGTCACTGTGGCAGAGCCGCCTAACGTTCTGCCAGTGGCTCAATTCCAATGGTCATGCACTGGCCTGGATTGTTATTTTGATGGCTCTGCTTCCTATGACAGTGATGGACAGATTACCAGTTTTTACTGGGATCTGGGAGATGGGTTCTATACTGATTTACAAACCTTTTCTCACCAGTATAACGACGCTGCCGAATACACTGTCAGTCTTACCGTCACAGACGACGATGGGGCTACAGGCAGTGACACGCAACTGGTGACTGTTACATCATCAGCAGCATGCAACAATAACGGAACCTGTGAAACCGGTGAAGATTGCAATACCTGTCCTGCAGACTGCATCAGCGGAGACGGAGTGGCTGAATGTGGTAACGGTATCTGTGAAGTGGGCGCTGGCGAGGATTGTATCAGCTGTCCGGAGGACTGCAACGGCAAGCAGAACGGAGCGGCCAAGTTACTGTTTTGCTGCGGAGATGACGGCACCAACCCAGTGAGTTGCGATGATGCACGTTGTTCGGAAGCGGGCAGGTTGTGCGATGACCGGCTCCCGGCGAGCTATTGCTGTGGTGATGTTGGCTGCACTGGCATTGAAGACGGATTCAACTGTGCAGTAGACTGTGGCTTGCCTGAGATGATGTGCAGCGATGGCCTCGATAACGATGGAGACGGTTACTTCGACTGTGATGACCCTGACTGTGACGGAGATACAGCATGCGCAGGAACATGTCTGGTCAGGGGGGAGCCTTGCTCAGCTGATAGCGACTGCTGTTCGGGCGCTTGTCACGACAGAAAGTTGACCTGCAAGTAAAAGCTTTCCAACTGATAGCGTTTGGCAGCTTTTGCTGATAGACCGTATCTGCGAACATATGCATTTTCCGGTGTAATAGGTGCCGGGTGATGCATATGTTCCAGTGCTCCAGAGCGAACTATATGAAGTGGTAGGGAAAAAAATTTAGCCTATTGTTCAAGAGCGAATTTTCAATTCCCATGTCGTTGAGTTTGATATGTACATGTTGCAAGGTGAATGCACATCCGCAACGTAGTGCCTGACGCCCAAGCTCAGAGGTGGTGATGAACATTTTCCACGTGGTGTTAATCATCCTCTTGCTATTCTCCTGCAGTTTCCCAGATCCCTCTTCTGCTGTTGCCCAAGACCAAGGTAGTGAATCATCTGGTTGTGAAATAACAGTGATCGGCAATGTACATGTCATCCCCATGGACCGGGAGAAAATTCTGCCCAATATGGATGTCGTGATTTGCGGCGACAGAATTGTCAGCCTCGCTCAAGCCGGAGAGAACACTATTCATAAAGGAGCAAAAGTTATTGATGGTACAGGGTTGTGGTTGATGCCGGGCCTTGCCGATATGCACATTCACCCGAATCCCGGCTGGTTTTCAGCTGATTGGCCGGTAAACCCTCTCAAACTGTATCTGGCCCATGGCGTTACTACAGTCCGGTGCCTCGGCCCCGAGCTAGATGAGAGTGGATCTGGTGAATACATTTTTTCCTGGCGTAGGAAAATCCAGAAAGGGCAACTAGTTGGCCCCACGATATACTCCAGTGGGCCAATACTCTTTGGCCCCGTTACCCACCCGGAAGCAGAGGTTCTTCGACAGAGCGAAGTCGGATTTGATTTTGTAAAACTCTACAGCTACCTGACACCAAGAGAGTTTCAGCGGGCAGTAGCTACCGCAAAGAGCCAGGGCATCTATACTGTGGGGCATGTGCCGATGATGGTTGGTCTGGACAGTACACTGCAAGCTGGGATGAATGAGATCGCGCATATTGAAGAGTTGGCCTGGGAGTTTGGGCAGATTGATCTTGGTCGGAGGGATCTCAAGGGCGGTGAATGGATCAGGTATTCAGGCAAAATGCTCTATGACTTTTTTAGAAATGCTCTCGACTTGTCTGTGGAGCAGATCATCAATACCTACCGAGAAACACTGCTGACCATCGCGGACAAGGTGAAGGACGCAGATGTGACTGTTGTTACAACGCTTTATCTAGATCAGATCATCATCGACAAGTTGACTGATCCTGATGAGTTCCTGAGTAGGGCTGAGGTACAGTTGTTGCCTCATTCGTACCGGGAAAGAGTGGCACAAGGCAAAGATAAGCACCAGCTCATGTTCAAAGATGTTGAGGAGTTTGCCAAATTCAAAAGAAACCTTGATTTGGCCTTGCTCTGGGCACTCAGAACTAAAGGCGTGAGAATCGTTGCCGGCACTGACTCCGGAACCGGTGGCATGGGCATAAGTCCGGGGATATCTCTGCATCAGGAACTCAGAATATTGGTGGAGGCAGGGTACAGCCCCTATGAAGCCATTGCCGCCAGTACCGTGGTTTCGTCACAGGTGACGGCGTCGATGATCGGTGATGATGAGTTTGGTATCATTGGTCCGGGAAAGCGTGCTGACCTGCTGCTGTTAGGTGCCAATCCGCTCGATGATATAGAGGCAATACAGCAAATCCAAGGGGTTATGGCTGCTGGTCGCTGGTATGATAAAGAGACACTCAGCAATTGGCACATCCCGTCAAACGCGCCTCATCAGAGGTAGTCTCATTGCTATAAAGATGTACTGATGCGTAATCGCAACGGCATAAATTCTTCAATATGCATGTTTTCTACGGACTTTGCTCACCTCGAGTGTCTAACGGTAATCAATTGATTTTTCTGCATGACGCACCTTATTGCCAAAATGGATACATTGATCGATAATTATCGAGATTAACTATTTTATTCATTGGATAAAACCTAGTACTTCTGTGGCGGTTCGCATTTCTACAGATTAAATAACCGATCAGACTTTCCACGGAGGTAACACGTGTCAAAAATACCAATGAAAATAATCTTCTATCATATGGTTGTTGCTTTAGTGACGATCATGCCTCTTCATGTATCAGCAGCCTTACCGCAGATGACCACGGAACAGATTCTTTCCATTCAAGAGAAGCAAGACTGGAAAATTGTCGATTGCCGTTTGAATGATGCCTTCAACGGCTGGAAACTTGATGGTGTCGAGCAAGGAGGGCATATACCGGGAGCCACAGATTTTTCCGCTAACTGGTTGAAGATTGACGGCAATGAAAAAGAGCTAAAAGAAACTCTTGCCGCGAAAGGCATGAGCAAAGACAAGAACATCGTTCTCTACGATGCCAACGGTAAGGATGCAACCGTAGTTGCGGAGTATCTTGAATCGCAAGGATTCGGCGACCTTCATTATTACGATATCAAAAACTGGCCAGTCGAGAGGCAGTTGCAGCGATACGAAAACTATCATCTGATCGTTCCTGCGGTCATCGTTCATGACATCCTTGAGGGGCAAACCCCGGAGACTTTCCCGGCTGACAAAAACATAAAAATTGTCGAAGCAAGCTGGGGCGAGGAGAAAACCTCCTATGCCAAAGGCCACATTCCAACCTCTTTTCACATCAATACAGATAATATCGAACCGCCAACCACCACAGACCCTGTGATGTGGATGCTGGCTGACGATGACACCCTGTCAGAATTTGCGCTGAAGTTCGGGTTCACGAAAGATGATGTGGTAATCGTCACAGGTGCAGAGCAGATGGCTGCCTATCGTATCGCGCTTGTACTCCGCTATATAGGCGTGGAAGATGTACGAGTGTTGAACGGCGGCACCCTGTCCTGGACTCTGGCAGGCTACGAACTGGAGAAAAAGAGCCATAAGCCGTCCTCGGTAGCGGATTTTGGCGCTCAGATACCTGGTGATCCGTCCGTGATCGATACCATAGAGGAGGCTAAAGCCGGGCTCACAACTCCAGATACCTATACGCTGGTTGATAACCGCACCTGGGATGAACATATTGGTGCAATATCCGGGTACAGCTACCATAAGATAAAGGGGCGTATCCCCGGTTCTGTTTTTGGCTATGCCGGCAAGACCGATGCGTATTCTCTTGATTATTTTCGCAATCCGGATAAAACCATGCGCAACGTCGACGAAATTCTGGCACTCTGGCAGGAGCAGGGTATCGATACTAACAAGCGCCTTGCCTTTACGTGCGGAAGCGGTTGGCGAGCGGCAGAGATATTCTACTACGCCGATGTTTATGGCCTCAAAGATATCGGCGTATACAGCGATGGCTGGATAGGCTGGAGCAATAACGGAAATCCTTTTGTAACAGGCGAACCCAAGAAGTGAAAGAAGCAAAACTGATCAATTTCGGGGTCACCTCTTTACAGGTGGCCCTTGTCGTTGTACTTGTCGTGTTGGAGTTTCTCTCGGGCTATAAAGCAGGCCTGGCCCAGCACCTGTACTTTAAGAAAATCTATTACGTCGCCCATTATTATCAGGGCGCCCCACTCTTGCTGCATGGTGTTCTACTGCTTTTTCTGACTGTTTTGGGGGTAAAAGCATGCAGGCAAAATGGAAGGAAAATCATTCCTCATTGTTACAGGTATTTCTTTTGGCTTGCCGTACTCATCAGCTTTTTTATGTTATCGTTTACTCGTGATTTGAACATCTATGCCCATGGCCTGATGGTTTTGCAACTTTGCATGGTGCTTGAAGTGGTACGTCTCATGTTTGTCAAAACCGGGCAGTGAAAAGGTTAGGGGAACTTGCGAGCTAAGAACACATCGTTACCTCTCAGGTGAGAGGGCGGTGGCGAGGGGGTTGATAATCTATAGTTTCCCGGTTTACGAGGTAATGACCCTAACATTTTGTTTGAGGTTTGCGGATGGAGCAACCAGGTTGAAAAGTCTTCTGAGCCAAAGATCAACACCTAGGTGTCAAATGTAGTATTCGTTGTATTAATATCTCCTGTTAAAACCTGATGCAGCATGCTGCTCTTGCCTGAAAGGCAACGTTGGTATGTCATGAATCTAGTTAAAATGACTCTCATTCACACGACAGAAAAAAAGAAGGAAATTTTTTTGTCCTCCCCATAAAAAAATCAGGTAACAGTTACTGGATACCGCTCTAAAAAGGCAATCAATTATAATTACTGAACATTTTACGCCATTTGCGGGTTGGGTACTACACAGGGGAAATCTCGAGCTGTTTTACTGAAAGTTGTTGAGAACCAATGGCTCCAGCAGATTTCTCTTCTCATCTTACAAAATCCTAACAACGTTAAATCCTGAGGGAAACGTCTCATTTTCCATTTGACTCCAAATGGTTGTCCGGTTATACCTGAGATTATATCAATATCTGCGATATTCTCGCTTTTACTTCCTATTTGCCAAAATAGTTTTCAATTTGCTCCATTGGCTGGAAGGTTTTGTCGTCTCTGATTAGGGTTTCAGGCTCTGCATTGCAATGCAAAGCCACCGCGTTACGGAATGTACAGGCTGTTTACTGCTATAACCCATCCTGGGCTTTAGTGATATTCGGGTACTACGAAATACGTAATACAGTGGTGAAGTAATGAAGCTTACTCTCAGCGAAATTCTGCAATCCCCCCAGGCACGCCAAGGTCAAGACGAAAGGGAATCCTTTTTCCCGACGTCTCCCAAAAGCCTTGAAGATACTGGCTTGAACCGTATCCTGGTGGAGGATCTTATCTGCAAGCTCCTGCTGGCCCATGGCTCGTTGAGTGGCCGGGAGATCTCCAGATATATCGCATTGCCCCTCCAGATCATCAGTGACCTCCTCTATGAGCTGAAACAACGACTCATTCTTGCCTATCAGGATGTTGCAGGCGTAAGCGATTTCGACTACGTCCTCACCGAAACAGGCAGGGAAAAGGCGCTCCTCGCTCGTCAGCAATCCGCCTACATGGGGGCCGCCCCTGTTCCCTTTGCCGAATATCTCAAATCAGTCGAAAGCCAGGTCATACAAAACGAGCAACCGAATGAAGCCCAGTTACGACAGGCTCTAAATGGGCTTATTCTGCCGGAAGATTTCTACGGCCTGCTCGGCCCGGCAATCAACTCTGCCAAGGGACTTTTTCTTTTTGGTGACCCAGGCAACGGTAAGACCGAGGTGGCCACCCGTATTGCCGAATGCTATGCGGAAACGATCTATATCCCTAAAACCTTGTTGGTGGAAGGGCACCTGATCCAGCTCTATGATCCCCGTTGCCATATTCAGGTTGATGACGTGCCGGGCGATGAGGATAAGGGAAAGATACAGGACCTGCGCTGGCTCCATATTAAACGCCCTGCGGTGGTGGTGGGCGGTGAAATGGATCTAGATTCACTGGAAATCGGCTTCAACGGCCAAACCGGTATCTGCGAAGCCTCTTTGCAGCTCAAGGGCAATTCTGGGGTCTTCGTGGTGGATGATTTTGGCCGACAGCGAATAGGGCCTGATAAAATTCTCAACCGCTGGATATTGCCGCTAGAAAAATCCATCGACTACCTCACCCTGCCAGATGGTAGCAAGGTGCAGGTACCGTTCAACGCTTTTCTGGTCTTCTGCTCCAACTACGACCCGAGCAAGTTGCTGGAAGAGGCTTTCCTCAGGAAGATTCCCTACAAGATCCATATGGGTGATCCAGGTGAGAAAGAGTTTATCACCATTTTCCGTCAGAGTGCCGAGAAGATGGGCATACAATATGACTCTGACTTGGCAGACTATCTATTAACGAAATATTTTCGAGGCATCCGCAACATACGCGGTTGCCATCCCAGAGATATACTTCGGCAACTGACTCACATAGCCCGTTATGAAAATAGAGAGCCTGAGATGACGCGGTCCGATCTTGATAAGGCCGTGCAACTCTATTTTTCAGTCATGGATGGAAGTTTGGGCGCTGGTGAGATGCAGGATTTTGCCGAGGAGACCAAGCTGGAGTGAGAGGTAGGACGTGAGGTGTGAGGGGAGAGGGAATTGACACTGAGGGTCCAATATGGATCTCTTTGAACTCCTTCTCGGCGCTGATATTTCACTCAATTGATGATGCTCAAGCAGAATAAGGAACTTATTGCTTGGCATTAAACATTCAACCCAAAAAAAGGGGAAAACTATGAAATGGTTAATGACAAAGGCAATTAATTTTATGAAGGAAGAAGACGGAGTAACCGCTATTGAGTATGGACTGATCGCAGCACTGATTGCTGTTGTTATTATTCTCGCTGTGACAGCAGTTGGTACAAATCTAAGGACTACTTTTGAGACAATAAGAGATGCATTGATTCAGGCCAATGCCTAATTATTCGTAACAAAGTAACTATCGTCTATCGATATGTATTTTAGAGATGATGCGGATATTAAAAATGGAAAATATCCGCATCACTAAACCAAATCTATTGAAGAAAGATAATGACGAAAATTGTGAGCCGAGGCTAGTTCTTAGATGAGTTTTGTTATACAAATGATTCTCTTCACCCTATTAGCAGCATCCTTGATCATATCGGCAATTACCGATTTGAAATTCCGCCGTATTATGAACTTAGTGACTTTGCCTTCTTTGGTTGTAGCGTTGCTGTTACATACAGCGGGTGGTGGGGCAGCAGGACTGATTTTTGGCATTAAAGGGCTGGGTTTTGGTTTTGTATGTTTAATTATTCCATATCTTATGGGAATCATGGGTGCTGGAGACGTGAAGCTTATGAGCGTCGTCGGCGCTGTTACTGGTTTTGAGCACACCCTCTTTTCCCTGTCCTTTATTGCAATGGCAGGAGGTATTTTAGCCATGGTCTTGTTGTTGAAGCGCAGAGTCTTGAAACAGTCGTTTAACCGTATTTGGACCGTTTTGATTTGCTTTGTAACTATACGGGACATGCAAGCTTTAAAATACAGTAAAGATGATCTCACACAGGAAGGCATGCCTTTTGCGGTGGCAATTTCAACGGGCGTCTTTCTGTACAGCATATATGTCTGGAAAGCGACGGGAATGTTGCCTGTCCTAGGCCCGAGTTGAGGTTGGATCAGTATATTTGGCAGCTGAAATATGAGTTATGTGGAGGGGAGGTATGAATAAGTCCGTTCGTGTGTTGACTCTTTTTGTGGCATTGGCAGGTGCAGCAGCCATCAGTTTTGTAGTCTACCAGCGTATGGCTGGCCAGCCGACTGTGCTGGCGCCCGAGGCCAGGCAGGAGACGGTGAAGATTGCTGTGGTGGAGCGTGACCTGAAGCGCGGCGCCAAAATCACTACCCAGGACCTGCGTATGGCCAGCTATTTGGTCGAGTCCCTACCTGCCGGCCATTTTACAGATCTTAGTGATGCGGTTGGCCGCATCGTGGTCAAGCCCATCCGGGTGACCGAACCGGTACTTGAGTCTGCCCTTGCCCCGACCAGCCTTACCAAGGGCGGTATGGCCGCGGTGATTACTCCGTTGAAGCGCGCCATGGCGGTCAAGGTGGATGAGGTGGTAGGTGTCGCTGGCTTTCTTCATCCCGGTCACATGGTTGATGTGTTGGTTTCTATCGACAAACCAGGGGAAAGACGCAATCAGATCACCAAGACTGTGCTGGAGAATATTCCGGTCCTCTCCATCGGCACTCAGGCTCAGGAGCAGGAGGATAAATCATCCAAGCGAGTCACCGTGGTCACTTTAGAGGTCACCCTGGAAGAAGGGGAGAAGTTGGCCTTGGCCGTCAACGAGGGGCGCATCCAGTTAGCACTCCGTGGTTATACCGATGAGGATCAAATCCTCACCAAGGGCATCACCGTCGAATCCCTGCTGAAATCTTACGCCACCGCTAGCAGTGCCCCGGTAAAGGTAAGCAATACCCCGGTTAAGGTTGCAGCAGCGCCCCGACCTGTAAGGCGAGCCAAGCCCCCTTTCGTGGTTGAGGTGATGAACGGCAATAGTGTCAGTAGAATTCAGATGAAGCGTTAATGAGAGGAGAGTTATCGTGAAAAGCACGAGTGGAGTACCCGGAATGGTGGGTGTTTATGCTGTTGCTCTTATAATGCTCTGTTCGATATGGGCAGGAACCTTGCCATCCGCCTCGATTGCAACCGCAGCTGAGATTGAGATTGATACCAAGAGTGGCAAGCCGATAAACCTGCAGATTAACAAACTCGGTAAAATCAAATCTCCCTGGCCGGTGGCCCGCGCCCATGTGGTCGACCCGGAGGTCGCCGAACTGGTCTATTCCAAAACCCAGTCGCCGTATTGGGTATTCATTAGCGGTAAATCCGCTGGCACCACCCAGCTCACCCTCTGGGGAGAAAAAAACAGATTGCTCGGTACTTACGAGGTGATCGTCAGCGCCGATACCACTGGTCTGAAAAAGACCCTTTATGAAATATTTCCAAATGATGATATTTCGGTCCGTTCTTCCGGCGGCTACCTCACCATGACCGGGACCGTCTCAGATTCCATGAAGCTTTCCAAGGTGCTTGCTCTTGCAGAAGCCTATGCCCCTGACAAGGTGATCAACCTGCTTCAGGTCGGAGGACTCCAGCAGGTGATGCTGGAGGTTCGAATCGCCGAGTTGTCAAAGATTACAGGTAAGGAGTTGGGTGTAAACTTCGCCTGGGTGGGAGATGATGGTTTTGCTGTGAGTTTACTCGATAATCTGACTGGAGTGAGTATTGGCTCTGGGGGAGATGGCGATCTCGCCGCTGGGTCGGTCGCTATAGCGCCTTCCATAAATGCTGTATTGGGTTTTACAACTGGGGATGACCTGATTGTTGCAATCGATGCCTTACAGGAAGAAGGCCTGATGCAGATTCTAGCTAAGCCGACTCTTATCGCCCAAAGTGGTCAAAACGCAAGCTTTCTTGCCGGTGGTGAATTTCCCTACCCTGTTGTAGAAGAATTCGACAAAGTCACCTATGAATGGAAACCATTTGGCATAGGGCTCAATTTTACACCTACCGTTCTTGGAAACGATACCATTTCCATGGTTGTATCACCTGAAGTTTCTGATCTCGATTTCTCTACTACCGTTTCTTTTGCAGGCTATGTGGTTCCGGCCATTGATACCAGACGAATGTCAACGGTAGTTGAGTTGAAGGACGGTCAGAGCTTCGCCATAGCAGGATTATTGAAGGATTTTGTTGATGAGTCTGTTGCAAAGTTTCCAATCCTTGGCGATATACCGATCCTTGGTGCTCTCTTTCGCTCAACCAAATATCAAAAAGAGGAGACCGAGCTGGTGGTGATCGTCACTCCCCATCTGGTGAAACCTGTTGATGGTGATGAGTTGCCTCTGCCTACGGACTCATTTGAAGAGCCCAGCACCTTTGAACTGCTGATGTTGGGGATGATGGAGAAACCACAGTGGGCAGCCAGTCAGAGTGCTGAGCCTGTATCAACGGTTGCAGATGTCGAGGGAGCTGGAGTTTCAGCGAATGATTTTGGTTATATCCTGCCGGAATAAACATTCTTGATTCGTTTGATCTGATAATCAGTATGGAATGACTGCGCATACTTAAGGGAGTGAGCGATGAAAATATCAATGGGGGTAGCGACTTTGGCAATGGGCATTTTCTTATTTTTAGCCGGCTGCACCATCCATCCGACTCCGGTGGAACAGTTTTACGGAACATCTTTTGAATTGGCCAAAGTTAGTCAGGTAGCCAATCCGGAGGCGGGAGTTGAAAGCGGTCCACCGGTCGGGTTGGATGGGGAGATCGGAGCCAGGGTGATTGACCGTTATAAGGAAGGATTCGAGAGCGAAGCATTGGAAACTACCACTTATACCCTTAGTGTCGATGGAGTTGGCATGTAGCCGGATTAATAATAAGAGGGACTATCATGCTTAAATCGGAATCCGGCGCCTCTGCTGTGGAATTTGGGCTCTTAGCGCCACTGCTTTTTGCGATCACCTTCGGTATCATCGAGTTTGGTCTGCTGCTTTATGACTATGCTGTGATTACCAATGCTTCGAGGGAAGGGGCCAGGGCAGCCGTAGTTTACACGGAACCTGTTGTCAGTGATGAAGAAATAAAAGAAATCATAATTAGTCATACCAAAGACCAGAATGCCAAAAACCGTCTCGTCAATTTGGGAATAGCTGGTTCCAGGGCCTTGACTATAGACGATATCTCTGTTGAACCACCTGAAACAGACCGCCAAGCAGTGAGGGATGCTAGCGGTTATGCCGCTGAAGATGTCGTGGTAGAAGTGAAATACAGTTATGATTTTTTGGTACTGCCCAATATTACAAAGCTTCTTGATGACGGTACATTTGAACCAGCTTCCATTCCACTTAAGGCTGTAACAAAGATGCGGATGGAGTAAAGAGGCAGAGTGAAAATTATGAATTCTCAGACAAGAAAAAAGCTTGGTAATGAGGCAGGGGCCGTAGCAGTCTATGTTGCCCTTTTACTGCCTGTTCTGGTCATGATTGCGGCATTCGGTATTGATGTCAACCATGTCTACGGGGTGCGGAATGAACTGCAGAACGCTGCAGATGCAGGAGCGCTTGCTGGTGCATCGGAACTGAATGACATCAATGGAATGCTTCAAGTACAAGTTGCAAAAGATGAGGCACAGCGAATCGCCTCACTGCATTCCGCTGGCGGCAAAGTTGTTTCGGAATTTATCATTCAGACAGGGCATTGGTCTAACACTAACAGGGAATTCACGCCAAGTTCGAATACCACTCAGTTAGAAGGATGGCAGGAAATGCCTGGTGACGACTTGGATCTAAACGTCGATTTTATAAATGCTGTCAAGGTGGAAACATCAAGAAGTGATAGCCCGTCATTTTTCGCCAAAATATTCGGAATAGATAGTCTTGCTGTTACCACTGATGCAGTGGCCTGGGTTGGTTTTAATGAGTTGACGGTCGATTTTCCCTATGCCATGTGTGGGGAAGCAATTGGCTGGCCTGACCCTGAGTGCAATGTCGGGCGAATGTCAAATGATGGGAATGACGATACCACGGTAGAGACCGCCATGTGGACGAACTATACACAGGTTCCATCATGTGATACTGCAGATGCAAATGATATGAAGACATTGACTGATGACTGTGCAAATGCTGGCAGCCCCTGGGATTTAATCAAAGATGTCGGCATTGGCACTACCAATGGTGAAGTAGTCCCCGCTTTTGACAACATGTTTGATTGTTGGATCGCTAATACTGATGAAGATGGTGACAATGAGCCTGACAAGGTATGGCAGTTGGTGTTGCCTGTAGTGGATTGCTCAAGTGATAATACCTGTGCGACCCTATTAGGAGCAGTTCAGGTCAGTATCGTGTGGATGAATGATAAAGAAGATCCACACATGAAGGATATACCGACTCACATGGAGCATCCTGACGGCGGCAGCCCATATGAGTGTACTGACACAAGTACCGATGAAGCGCGATTAAGTTGCTGGGAGGATTTCGTAGAGAGATTCAACCTTGAAAACCTTGAAGAAGAATCAACTCCTGAAGAAATGTATCAGACCCGCAGTGTCTACTTTATGACTACTTGTATGGAGGCTGAGCCACAGGGGGGAAGTACTTTTAACCCCTCTTCAAAAATATTGGCAAAATATCCCAAGCTTGTTGAGTAATCAATCGCATGACAATTGAACTTCAGGGAAGACAATGAGCAAAAAAGAAATCACACTGTCAATCCAGCTGGCGGTAAAATCACCGGATGTCCATCGCGAGTTGGTGCGTGTTGTTGGGGGATTGGACCAGTTCACCATTCAGGAGAGAGAAGACGCCGCCTGGGTGGATGTGCTGGTGCTGGAGATTGGGTACGATCCGGCTGCTGAGTTTGAGACGATTCGCCTGCTATTGAAGGAAAACGTGGTGGGCACTCTCTTCCTAACAGCCGCCCAGGCTACCACAGATCTTTTGTTGCCGGCCATGCGTGCCGGAGCAAGGGAATTCTTCCAGCAGCCCATTGACGCTGCCGAGGTCAAGCAAGCGCTGGAAAAAGTTATGCTCAAGCGCTTAAACGAGCTGAATCCAAGTGTCACCGATTCAGAGAAAGGGAAAATTTACAGCGTAGTCGGTGCAAAGGGGGGAGTCGGCACGACCACCTTTGCGGTGAACTTCGCCACCTCTATTCAGGCGCTGAATAAAGATCGGTTGGTGGCACTTGTTGATACAAACCCTTTCACAGGTGAGATCCCGTTTTTCCTCGATCTTGAAACGGATACCGACTGGGAGGAGATCGGTCGCAACCTGACCAGGCTGGACGCTCCCTATCTGCAAAGCGCAATGGCTCGCCACTCCTCGGGGGTGTTTGTTCTGCCTGCCCCACCAAAGCTTGAGGCGGAGCTGGAAATGTCGAGAGGATTTCTCTTCAAACTGGTCCGCGCCATGCGCGACTTCTTCGACGATATTATCATTGATTGCGGCATGTCTCTCTCTGGTGATGCCATGAAGATCTGTGAACATTCAGAAGCGATATACCTCATTTCGACCATGAGCATGCCCTGCATCATCAATGTGCGAAAACTGCAGCAATCGCTTGCATCGACAGCGGGAATCACTAACGGCAAACTGCAAGTTGTGGCCAATCGATTCGAGAAAAAAGCCCAGATGAGCCTTGCCGAGGCCAGTAAACTGCTCGGCAGTGACATCGTCAATACCATTCCCAACGATTACCCTCTCACCATGTCTGCGGTGAGCAGCGGTAAGACTGTGGCCGAAGTTGCCAAGAGATCCCAGGTGGCAAGGGCCTACAGAAAGCTGGCGCAATCGGTCACTGTTCCGCAGGTGGGCAAGGCGGGAGGGTTCTTCGGTCTGTTCAGATAATATCGAAACAATCAGAAAGGAAAGACAATGGCGGAATTGCGAGAAATTCTCAAAAGCCTTGAAGAGCAGGGCTCGACTGCAGCAAGTCCTGTGGCAGAGTTGGCACCTCTGGAGGATGTGGATCTCTCTGATGAGTATTTTGAACTGAAGGCCACCATTCACGATCGGTTGGCAAAGGTTATTGACCTTTCCCTGCTCGATGATATCGAGGAGCATCGGTTGCGTAGAGAGATCAGCAGGGCGACGGAGACTATCCTCGACGACAACAGCATCGAGACAATCCCTCTCAACGCCAGGGAACGCGCCAGGCTGTTGAAGGAGATCGAAAACGAGGTCATAGGTCTGGGGCCCCTTGAAGACCTGATGTGCGATAGCTCGATATCTGACATTCTGGTGAACTCCTATAACTCCGTTTATGTGGAGCGATTCGGCAGGCTGGAGAAAAGCAGGATACGCTTTAAGGACGATGCCCACCTGATGCGTATAATTGAGAAGATTGTCTCTGCAGTGGGGCGAAGAATCGATGAGATTTCACCCATGGTGGACGCTAGGCTAGCCGACGGTTCTCGTGTCAATGCCATTATTCCACCACTGGCCCTGGACGGGCCGTCGCTCTCTATTAGGAGGTTCTCCGTAGATCCTCTGACCTTGAAAGACCTGATTCTTCTGAAAACAATTACACCCTCTCTTGGAGATCTACTGAAATCCATCGTTGGGGCCAGGCTGAATGTGCTGATCTCCGGTGGTACCGGTTCGGGTAAGACTACTATGCTCAACGTCATGTCGCAGTTTGTTTCCCCGGATGAGCGCATAGTCACCATCGAGGACTCCGCTGAATTACAACTTAAGCAGGATCATGTAGTCCGCCTTGAGACCAGGCCGCCAAATATTGAGAACAAAGGCCAGATCACCCAGCGCAATCTGGTGCGAAATAGCCTGCGAATGCGGCCGGACCGCATAATTGTCGGTGAGGTACGTGGGGCCGAGGCTGTGGATATGTTACAGGCCATGAACACTGGCCACGACGGCTCGCTCACCACCGTTCATGCCAACACCCCTGTGGATGCCTTGATGCGTATCGAGACCATGGTGAATATGGCCGGCTTTAATCTGCCAAGTGAGTATATCAAAAAATACATTGCCTCGGCGGTGGATGTGGTGATTCAGGTGGAGCGTTTGATGGACGGCTCAAGGAAGGTGGTGAGCTTGCAGGAGATCACTGGCATGGAAGGAAATGTAATCACTATGCAGGAAATCATCTCTTTCGACCAGCAGGGAGTGGACGCTGAAGGCAAAGTGCTAGGCCATTTCAGTACCCACGGCATCAGACCAAAATTTTTCGATCGTTTCCTGAGGATGGGTTTGCCGATACCAGACCTCGAGATGGAAGAAGGAGAGGAGGCAAAGAGGTAAATTATGGAATACGCTTTTGCTGCAGCACTTTTCTTCCTGCTACTCATAATCTTCGAACTGCTCTACTCGTTCTTCAATAAAGGTGAAAGCCGCTCTGTGGAAAGAGTGATGGAACGATACAGTAAGGGAGGTGTGCCGGACGAGCAGGAACTCGATATCCTCTATTATAGAAAATTTAGTGAAATTAAATTCCTGAATACCATTCTTAACGCAAGCCCCATGATTCGCCGCCTGGACAGCCTGATGCAGCAGGGCGGGGTAAAGATGCTGGTCGGTGTTTATCTGCTACTGACCTTGACAATCGGTTCTGTGACCTATTTATTTTGCTCCTTAGTTTCGTTTCCGATGGTGCTGGGTGCGTTAATCAGTTGTCTTGCCATGCTGGTTCCTTTTCTCTATCTCAAATTTCGGCGTGCCAAAAGACGGAGCAGATTTGAGGCCCTTTTTCCAGATGCTCTCGATCTTATGGGCTATTCCCTCAAGGCCGGACATTCCATTGTTGCCAGTTTCAGGATGGTGGAAGAAGAAATGGCAGCCCCGGTTGGCGAGGAATTTGGCCGGGTGGTGGAGGAGTTGAATTTCGGTATGGACTTAGATGCTTCGCTCAGGAATTTTTCCAAGAGGATCGATTCAACAGAGCTGCGCTTTTTTGCCACCTCAGTAATTATTCAGCGTGAGACCGGGGGAAACCTGGTTGAGATGATGGAGAAAATATCTGAGGTTATCCGCAAGAAATTCCGGTTTCGGGAGAAGGTGAAAGCCCTGAGCGCTGAGGGAAAACTGTCGGCAGGCATCCTGCTCGCCCTGCCTTTTCTTACTGGGGCGGCGTTACTTTTGACCAGCCCTGAGTATCTGACCGTCTTGGCTAGCGATCCGATTGGACCTTATCTCATCGGCATCGCTGTTACCATGATGTCCATCGGTACCTTTATCATGTACCGGCTGGTACAGCTGGACATGTAGGAAACGTGACGCAGTATCTGCAGTGAATTCAAGAGATTGATCAGGAGAGGTCGCTATGCTTGCCCAGAATATGCCGCTGATATTATCAATTGCCACCTTCGTCGTAATGATAGCATTGTATTGGGCAGTTGTTTCATTGGTTGGCGCCCGTAGAAAAAGGGGACAACTAATCGATAGAACCCAAAAGTGGAGTATGGGGAACGGATTGCAAGTTACGGCCGAGTCCCAGGCAATTGGAGCGGAAGCGACTAAACCGCGAACGCGCTTTGGTCTCTTCGGCTTGTCGGGCCGGTCAGGCCAGATTGGCGAAGGCGGTATTTATGCCAATACCCCACTTTTTTATCAGCGTGCCGGACTCTACAACCCAGGCGTCATTCGCCTCTATCAGACACTTCGCTATTTGCTGCTGCTGGCACCTCTTTGTTATCCACTCTTCACTCGCATCGCACTGCAGCGGCCTGTGGGCACCCAGATCATTCTTTTCGCTGTACTCGTTGGGGGATTGGGCTACTATCTGCCGGTGCTCTGGCTCAGGATAGTCGCACATTACCGGAAAAAAGATCTGAACAGGAGTTTTCCAGATGCTCTTGATCTGCTGATGGTTTGTATGGAGGCTGGGCTGGGTATCGACTCCGCCATTAGGCGGGTCTCTCGGGAAATCCATATTGCCAGCGCCGAACTTGCCAAGGAACTGAAAATACTTTCCCTGGAGCTTAAAACGGGTATGCCGCGTAACACTTGCCTGAGAAACCTGGCGCGCAGGACTGACCTACCCGATATCGATAACCTGGTAAGCCTGCTCATCCAAGCTGAGAAATATGGAACCGGTGTTGCGAATGCTCTAAAAATTCATGCGGAAGAGATGCGACAGAGACGATACAGCAGGCTTGAGGAACTAGCTGCCAAGCTTCCAGTAAAACTTGTAATTCCATTGATGATATTCATATTTCCGGCCCTTTTTGTGGTTATTGCCGGTCCTGCAGCAATACAGGTGTTGCGGGTAATAATACAGGGGTGAACCTATGAAGAAGAACATATCAGGCCTGAAACGAAGATCCCTGGTAGCACTTTTCTCTTGTATGCTGGTGGCGTTGTTGTTGCTTGGAAGTTGTAGTGCTTATGATGGAAGGATTGGTTATTTCGATATGCTTGACGATGACAAGCAGAGTTTGCGGAATAAACAGGCCGCAGCAAAGTTCTGGTCTTCCGTCCGCCCCATTTCAACCATTGCCGATTCCCATTATAAGCTTGGTCGTCATTATCAGAAACAGGGTAAGTATGAGCGGGCTATTGAGGAGTTCTCAAAAGCTTTGAATGTCGATGCTGGGCTCTGCAAGGCCTATAACGGTATTGCCATGTCCTATGATGCTCTAAAAAATTGCGACCTGGCCCATAAAGCATATAATCTTGCCCTGAATTGTGATCCTGAAAAAGCATACATTTACAACAATTACGGCTATTCCAGCATCCTTTGTAATCAACTGGAAAAAGGAACAGCATTACTGCTAAAGGCAGAGGAACTATCTACAGGAACTGAGCAGATAAAAAACAATCTTGAACTGGCTCAGCTTGCCGTTACCCGTCAGCCATCGCCGGATTGTACGATTTTGCCACCTGACACACCTGGTCTTGATCTGGCAACCGCCACACCCAGGGAATTAGCCACTTATGTGGCAACTGCAGTCGAGCAGGAGATGGAAGATGTGAAAGTGGCAGCGCTGGTCGTGGAGGTTAACAATGAGGCTGAAATCGGTGATCAAGATCTAACTGAAATGGCTGAACAACCTTCAGTTGTGCTGGTGCCTTCTGTGGGGGAGAACTTTCAACCACATCTGCTGGTTGACGATTTTCAGGCTCCTGAACCTGAGGAGGTGGTGTTGCCGGCTAATACAAGTGTTGCAGCCGTGAATACAGGGCATGTAATCAAACCAGTGTTGACGCCAACCAAGAAACGTCCTGTAGTTACAACTGGAAAGGCTGAATTGACATCTGACACTCAAAAAGCACAGGATATTGTGCTTCCAGTAGTTCCGAAGAAGCCTGAAATAGTGCTGCCATCTGATGATCCGTTACCACCTGTTGCACCTCAGGAGGTGCAGGCGAAATCTCCCCAGGATGCAACTGCCGAAGATAATTCGCAAGCCTCCTACAAAAAATCTGCCACTGGCGTGGAAGTTTCCAACGGCAATGGTGTTACTGGTATGGCCAGGCGAAGCTCACAACTGCTTGGAGAATATGGTTTTAAGGTGCGACGTCTTACCAACGCCAAACATTTCCATTTTAACGACAGCGTGATCTATTATCGTGATGGGTACTTAAACGTAGCCAAAGAACTTTCCCATTTTATACCGGGTGACCAGAAGTTGGAGCAGGTTGAATCACTTGGTCGGGCTGCGATTGGTGTTCGTGTGCTATTGGGTACCGACCTGGTTATGTTGGATTTTCCAGAGTATTATAATAAATTGAGTTATATACAGTTGGAGGAAGGCAAACCGGGAGAGTGGAAAGAGCTGGTCAAGCTCACCATGGATGAGTAAGAGAGCTATTGCAATGAGAACGAGAATTGGGGTTGGCGGTATCTCTACGTGTTGTGGAGCAAAAGAATTGTTGGGTGGCAGTCACATCTTTCTCAGAATTTTCCTGTTGATGGTATTTTTGCTGACAGGGGGGTGTAGTGCTTTCAAGGATAAAAGCGCTGCCATAAATCTGGAGCGGCAAATAGCGCGTCAGCAAGTGGCCCGGGAGATGGCAACAGGCGAGAAGATTGTGCAGAAACGCACTGCCGCAGAGTACGAAGAAATTGGTGACCGATATCTGCTGAGGCGGGATATCAACCGTGCCTATTTGTATTATTTGCGTGGGCTCGAGGTTGAGCCTGAGAGAATCTCATTGCTTGAAAAGCAGGCCGCTCTGCTGTTGACAAAGCATAAGTTTTTCGAGGCGGAAATTGTTTATAAAAAACTCCTGACCATGAACAGCGCCAGTGAAGAGGCGCTTGAGGGGTTAGGTAAGGCTCTTTTCAACCAGAAGAAATATGCACCTGCCGAGGAAAGTTTTCGAGCGGTCTTGGCTATTAGCAATAAGCGGTGGTCCAGTTTTGAACATCTTGGTCTCATCGCCAGCCATCACCAGAATTTTCCCCAAGCTCGTGTTTGGTTTAACAAGGCGTTACAACTACAGCCTGATAATGAAACCCTCATAAACAATCTCGCCGTCAGCCACTATCTGAACGGGGATTATGCAGAAGCTCTACGCCTTTTCAACAAGTTGGCTAAAGTATCCGACGAGCGAAAGGTGCATAATAACTTGGCTCTTACGTACTTCAGGCTTGGCCACTATGATAAGGCCATGGCATCCTTTAAACGGGGATCAAAGAGTGAGGCTGAGGCTTACAACAACTTAGGTTATCAATATCTGGTGAGTAAACAATTCCTCAAGGCAATCGAAGCCTTTGAAAGGGCGATTGACCTAAATCCCAGATACTACATAGAGGCGGAGAAAAATCTCGCTCTAGCTAAAAATGGCTATGCAGGTTATGCAGACGCAGACGATAAACTCTAGAGATGGGTGGAGGCTGGACTGAACTTTTTGATATTTCCCTCCCCTCCTGGCCAGCCTTCCACCTTTACTGATTAAGGGCAATTTATACCTCAACATCTTAATTTTGTAGTACTGTAGAACAGCTCATCATCGTAGGGGCTTGATTGTACGGGGTGCCAGTAAAAACAAAAGAGAAACGGTCTGGCAAAAGAGTGAATGATTTTGTCAGGCCGTTTCTCTTTTGTTTTTTTAAAGCAACTTGTGATGGCCTGTAATCACGATTCTCGTTATCTTTGCATTGTGTTTTTTGCGAATACCTCTGTCATTCTCTGACTTGCCACATCCTTCGGAACTCTTTGCCCGCCTGACGTATTACCTCGATCATGTTCCTTGCTTGTCCGGTTAACCGGTATCAGTTCTATTGCTGCTGGTACCGGCTTTCCTATTTATTTATATTAGAATTGAAGTGTCAAAAAAACTGTTTTTTGGGGGATGTCTTAAGACATTCTGCACTCACGAAATTCGCTTTTACTGAATCTTTGGTGAATGGAATGCCAATGGTAATAATCGTTTTCCACTATGGTCGTTGACGTTGAGAAGTTGGCCGATACTGGGAAAATGAGATAAACGATAGACCCGCACACCAGATACTATACTGTTATAGGGGTAAAAAGGGGCATTGCAAAACTGGTTCCGGTGATTATGGCACTCTGGAATGGAAAAGGTGAAATTCTAGGGAGTCGGCCTTGATATTGTAATAGTCTGCCTAACCATTTATGTGCTTCTGGAATGTTCCATTTTCTAATATAGAAGTCTGTTTTTTTTCATCTCGTACGTCATTTCCTCTCAGCTTCTTTTCTCCGGTTGTGTCACTTCCACTTGCAAGTATCAGATTAAAAAGAGCTGCTTTTGATGTTTTTTTTCATAAAAATCATCATTGAGTAAAAAAAATGCCTCTTGATGGCTAAGATTTGATGTTTGCGTGATAAACAGTGTCAAATCAGTGCCTTTCACGATATAGGTGCAAGTGATGATTAGTTCTTGCGGAAATATCTTAGAAACTAGGCCTGCCAGTTGATTGGTCCCGCCAATTCGCAGTGCAGTCAACGCATCGAAGGCAAACCTGCCGCGCGGTTATGTGTATTGACTCCAATTATTTGCGTGTTTACCAGTCAACCTAATAGCAAAGTTAGTTGTCTCTAAAAGAGGAAGGGCGCTAAAAGAAAAGATGACGCAGGATGTTGTCGCCTAAGAAATGTTGGGTTCGAAGCGGAGTTGACCTTTGCGCTTCGTATCGGACCACAAACCAGCAAGAGAGATACAAGCTACAGGTTATATCGGTTGGATTTACCGTGGGGGTAGGCCGCGGTAGTTTTACGCATTAGAAACCAGGTTGTACGGTGGTGGTGCTTATGAGCAGTAAACTGAGCGAGATACTGATTTCTCAAGAAGGAGTGCCCGGCAACATGACGTTAAGGAGCTTTGTTCCATCGGCTCCGAAGAACCTTGAAGAAACAGGGTTAAATAGAATTTTCTTAGAGGATCTCATCTGCAAAATTATCCTGACTCATGGAGCACTCAGCGGTTACGAAATTTCACGTAATATTGCTCTCCCACTGGGCATAATTGCAGATATTCTTTTCCAGCTGAAGCAGAGGATGATTCTTGCATATCAAGATACAGCTGGAGTGAATGATTTTACCTACATTCTTACTGAGACAGGAAAGGAAAAGGCACTCTTAGCCTGTGAACAAACTGCTTATACAGGAGCTGCTCCTGTTATCTTCTCGGAGTACCTGAAGAGTGTTGATCTTCAAACAATTCAGGATGAAAACCCGAGTGAAAATGAATTGCGGGAAGCCTTAAAGAATATAGTTTTGCCGGATCATTTTTATGATTTGCTCGGGCCTGCAATAAACTCAGCGAAGGGGCTTTTCCTCTATGGAGCTCCAGGTAACGGGAAGACTGAAATTGCCAGCAGAATAGCAGACTGTTATTCAAAGACCATTTACATCCCCAAAACTCTGCTTGTCGAGGGCCATCTTATCCAGCTTTACGATCCGCGATGTCATGTTCAGGTAGCAGGAGCAGAAAATAGAAATCGAGATGCGCGTTGGGTTCATATCAAGCGGCCGGCTGTAATGGTTGGTGGTGAGATGGATCTCAACTCTTTGGAGATAGGTTATAACAGTCAAACCGGTATTTGCGAAGCTTCCTTGCAGCTCAAAGGGAATGGCGGTGTCTTTGTGGTGGATGATTTTGGCCGTCAGAAAATTGGGCCTGATACATTACTGAACCGGTGGATACTTCCTCTGGAAAAGAGCATAGACTATCTCACATTGCCGGACGGGAGCAAGTTGCAGGTCCCATTTAACGCGTTTCTGGTCTTCTGCTCGAATTATGATCCCGGCACATTGCTCGAAGAGGCCTTCCTGAGAAAGATTCCCTATAAGATCCGTATGGAAGATCCTGATGAACAGGCATTTGCTTCTATATTTCGTGCAAATGCTGAGCAGATAGGTGTTGAGTATAACAACGAAAGCGTTGAGTATTTAATTCAACAATATTATCGAAATGGCAGAAATATGCGTGGTTGCCACCCGAGAGATATTCTTCGGCAGCTTGTGAATATAGCAAAATATGAACGAAGAAATCCTGAAATGAACAGGGCTGATATGGATCGGTCTGTGCAATTATATTTCTCGGTAATGGACAGTGCAATTACTATCTGAATTCAAAATGTCAACTTGAGCATATGTTCTTTGAATTTGAAATTGTGAACACGCGCTAATTTGATTTTGGCAAAGAGTTTCTTGCTGCGCCAAACAGGGAACCCGATCCTGTAATTTCGGGATAAAGAAGAATAATGCATTTTCTGAAATAATGCTGATGCAGGTTTGTTATCATTGCTTGGCATGAAACAATCAATCCGTTTGCGAGGAGTCAGATATGAAAGAGCTTATGAATAAGGCGATTGATTTTATCAAGGAAGAAGATGGCGTGACTGCTATTGAGTATGGACTGATTGCTGCGCTGATTGCTGTAGTTATTATCGCGGCTGTCAAGGCAACTGGTACCGGTCTGCAAGGCATTTTCAATAAAATTTCCGGTGAGCTCAATACCGCAGCTGGTGGCGGCGGTGGCGGCGCTTAATGCCTTTTGATATACAGAGCGCTTACCCAGAAGGGTAAGCGCTCTGTATAGACGGTTTTTATTCCTGTTCTCTAGTTGAGTCTAGTCTTTACAACAGGGCTTAGGGAGTGGATGTGGAAAATACAACTCTTTTAACATACGTAATTTTCGGCTGGCTGGGGATTGTCTTGATAGCCTGCACAATAACGGATATCCGCCAGAAAAAAATACCTAACGCCCTGACACTGACAACTATTTTTGCGGCATTGCTGCTGCATCTGTCTTTGAATGGCTGGGAAGGATTGATGTTTAGCCTGCAAGGTCTTGGATTGGGTTTTTTATTCTTGCTGGTCCCCTATTCGCTCGGTGGAATTGGAGCAGGTGACGTTAAGTTGACTATGGCGATAGGTGCGGTTCTGGGGCCGATCAATATGCTGTATATAATAGTTTGTATCGCCCTTGCTGGAGGAATTTTAACGGTATCTTATATGCTGCATAGACGTGTTGTAAAAAAGACATTGTATCGTATCTGGATGTTTATTGTATTTGCGCTAACACAAAAAGATATGTCGCTTTTGAAATATAATAAAAAGGAAGTGTTGCAAGAGGGAATTCCCTTTGCGATGGCAATTTCAACCGGAGCTTTTATGTACGTCGGATATACCTGTTTGGTTGTCGGTGAAGTTGCAATTTTACATTCTGTATTGTGAGTAAATAAAATGAAAGATAAGTAACTATTTTTAATGATAGTGAGGGGGCTGTATGAATCAGTCAATTCATGTTGGTTTTCTAATTGCGGCCTTATTGGGTGCCACAGCTATAAGCTATGTGGTCTATCAGCGCATGGCTGATCGGCCGGTTGCCATTACAGCTGCAAAAGAGGTTGAGACTGTAGAGATTGCTGTAGTTGAACGCGACCTGAAACGCGGTGCAAAGATCAGCACTCAGGACCTTAGAATGGTTCCATATCTATCCGAATCTCTTCCTGAGGGGCATTTTACAAGCATCAGTGATGCGGTAGGACGGATAGTTATCAAACCTGTTCGGGTTACAGAGCCTGTTCTGGAGTCGGCGCTGGCTCCGGCAAGTTTGACTAAAGGCGGTATGGCGGCGGTTATTTCACCTTTGAAAAGAGCAATGGCCGTGAAGGTGGATGATGTGGTTGGTGTTGCCGGGTTCCTGCATCCTGGGCATATGGTGGATGTCCTGGTCTCAATAGAGAAACCGGGTGAGCAGCGCAGCCAGGTGACGAAGACTGTACTTGAGAACATCCCTGTTCTCTCGATTGGTACACAGGCGCAGGAGAGTGATGATAAGTCACCTAAGCGCGTAACGGTGGTGACACTTGAAGTTACCCTGGAAGAGGGCGAAAAGCTGGCCCTTGCCACCAATGAAGGGCGAATCCAGTTGGCACTCCGAGGATATGCTGACGGTGAGCCGATCCTGACGAATGGTATCACAGTCGATTCCTTATTGAGGTCGTATGCCATAGCCAATCCTCCACCTGCCAAGGTCGTGAACAAAGCACCCAGGATTACCACCCGTCCGGCGAGAACCGCCAGACCCTTTGTGGTTGAAGTAATGAACGGAAACAGCATCAACAGGATCAAGATGATGCGTTAGGGAAAGGAGAGTTACCGTGAAAAGCACGAGTGGAATACCCGCGATGGTAAACGTTTGTGCTGTACTTCTGTTTATCATCTGCTCATCGATCAAAATAGCTTTGCCATCATCATCAATCGCGGCGCCCGCCGAGATCAAGATTGATACCCAGAGCGGCAAGCAGATCAATTTACAGGTCAATAAACTTGGCCGAATTCAATCTCCATGGGTTGTGGCGAGAGCGCACGTGGTCAACCCCGATGTCGCCGAACTGGTTTATTCTAAAACCCAGTCACCCTATTGGGTGTTTGTAAGTGGCAAATCAGCGGGAACGACCCAGCTCACCCTCTGGGGGGAGAAAAACCGGATGCTCGGTACCTACGAGATAATCGTCAGTGCCGATACGACGGGTTTGAAGAAAACCCTGTATGAGATTTTTCCCAATGACGATATCTCAGTTCGTTCTTCCGGCGGCTACCTGACCCTCACCGGCACAGTTTCGGACTCTGTAAAGCTCACCAAGGTACTGGCTCTGGCCGAAGCCTATGCCCCGGAAAAGGTGATTAACCTGCTCCAGGTCGGTGGCTTGCAGCAGGTTATGCTGGAGGTCCGTATCGCGGAACTCTCCAGGATAACAGGGAAGGAACTGGGGGTGAATTTTGCCTGGAATGGAGATGACAGTTTTGCCTTGAGCCTTCTTGACAACCTGGTCGCAATTCCGGAAGGCGGCTGGCCCGGAAACCCTTTGCAGGTATCAAGTTCGGTGAATGCGGTTCTTGGTTTTGTCACCGGAGATGACCTGATCGTGGCCATTGACGCTTTACAGGAGGATGGACTGATGCAGATTCTGGCCAAGCCGACTCTCATAGCCCAGAGCGGTCAAAATGCCAGCTTTCTGGCTGGTGGCGAATTTCCCTATCCGGTTGTCGAAGAGTACGACAAGGTCACCTTTGAATGGAAACCGTTTGGGGTGGGGCTCAATTTTACCCCGACTGTGCTTGGCGAAGACACGATCTCGATGGTGGTCTCCCCCGAGGTGTCGGATCTCGACTTTACCACCACCGTCTCATATGCGGGATATGTGGTGCCGGCTATCGACACCAGGCGTATGTCAACCGTCGTCGAGTTGAAGGATGGCCAGAGCTTTGCCATAGCCGGCCTTTTGAAGGATTACGTACACGAGTCCATTGCCAAGTTTCCGATTCTTGGCGATATCCCTATCCTCGGGGCGCTGTTTCGTTCCACCAGGTATCAGAAGGACGAGACTGAACTGGTTGTTATAGTGACTCCCCATCTGGTCAAGCCGGTGGATGGAGATGAGCTGCCGTTGCCGACCGATTCGTTTGTGGAGCCCAATACCTTTGAACTCCTGATGTTGGGAATGATGGAAAAACCAGACAGGTCCGTCCGTCAGGCAAACGGGGTTGCACCAACTGGGGCGGGAGTTGAAGGAGCCGGAATCTCAGTGAGTGACTTTGGTTATATGTTACCGGAGTGATTGAGGGCGGTGGCACTGCCTTTTTATGGAAGAGGAGTGAGAGCCATGAAAACATCTTTGAAAGCGTCGATTTTATCATTAGCCGTTTTTCTGCTGGCCTTCCAGTTTACCGGATGTGCCTATCGCCCGACACCTGTCGATCAGTTCTACGGGACCTCTTTCGAGTTGGCCAAGGCCAGTCAGATAGCAAACCCGGCGGCAGGTGTTGCCAGTGGTCCGCCGATGGGCCTTGAGGGAGAAGTCGGAACTCGAGTGATAGATCGTTACAGGGAGGGTTTTGATAAACCTTCATTGCAGCCCGTTATCTATACCTTGAGTACCGAGGGTATTGAAATGTAGCGGGATCGTTTGGGGAGGAAAGTTATGCTTCGATCAGAGTCGGGTGTTTCCGCGGTAGAGTTTGCCTTAGTCTCACCTCTGCTTTTCGTACTCACGTTGGGCATCATCGAATTCGGCCTGCTGCTCTTTGATAAGGCAGTTATCACGAATGCGTCGCGGGAGGGGGCCAGGGCGGCAATAGTCAGGACTGAGTTGCCCGATGGCAATAATAACAGTGTCTACTCCCCGTTGTCTGTTCCCGAAATCCAGAGTGTGGTTTCAGCTTACGCCAATGACTACCTGATCAATCTTGGTGTTGCCGGTGACGACAACCTGAGTGCCGATGATATTGCGGTTACCTATTTCGATGTGGATGGTTCCGAGATCGCGTCTCCGGTGATTGGTGGCAGGGTAGAGGTGAGGGTGGACTTTCTCTATGATTTCCTGGTCCTTCCAAATCTTGTCAGGCTGTTGGGGGATGAGGGATTCAGCGGCAATGTCAATCTGGTTGGCACTACGGTGATGCGGATGGAGTGAGGTGCGGAATATGAATCCAAAATGGAAGCAGATATTAAAGGATAAAAGCGGTGCCGTGGCCATATATGTGGGATTGGTTGGAGTGGCCCTGATTATGTTTACTGCCCTGACCATTGATGTCAATCATGTCTACGGCGTGCGCAACGAATTGCAAAACGCTGCGGATGCGGGTGCCCTGGCAGGTGCATCAAGCCTCATGGATGACAGTACCAGTGATCTGACAGTGGAGCAGGCCAGGGCTGCGGCAATTGAAATAGCCACCTCGAATACCACGGGCAAAAAATATGTAGCAGAACCGGAAGTACGTATCGGTCACTGGTCCTTTATAGAAAAAGAATTCACAGCAAGCGAGAATACAACCCAGGCGGACTGGCAGGGAAGATCGTTTGAAGAGCTCGACGGAGATCTTGACTTTATCAACGCCGTCAAGGTGACGACCGCAAGAGGGGATACTCCATCATTTTTTGCCAAGATCTTCGGCATAGACGGGTTTGAGGTTCGGGCGGACGCAATTGCCTGGATCGGATTTGCCGGGACCTTGTTTGTTGATGATGTCGACTGGCCGCTTGCCATCTGTGAGGAGGCGATAACTGTCGATGGCGTATACCAATGTAATGTTGGTCGGATGCTCAATGACGGCAATAACAGCAGCACAGCGGAAACTGCCATGTGGACAAACTACAGCCAACCCTGCACCACCGCCAGCAATAGCGATATGAAATCCATTACCGGTGAGTGCGACGCGGGCAACAAGGCTCCTCTCCAGTTTGGCCAGGGGATGGGAACGCAAAACGGTGTTCAAGATAACATCTTCGATAATCTCGTCAAATGTTGGACCGCCAATGCGGATTCGGATGGAGATAATGTCCCGGATCAGCCCTGGACCATGGTCCTGCCGGTAATCGACTGTTCTGAGAGCAATACCTGTTCCCCCTTGAGGGGGGCTGTGGAGGTCGTCATTCCCTGGATCGTCCACAAGAACGATCCCCAGATGAAGGAAGTGCCCAGAAAAATGGGTGATTGGAGTTGCCCTGAGTCTGATGACGGCCTGAGTTGCTGGAAGAAATTTGTCGATCATTTTCAGCTGGAAAATCTGTCGGGTCCCCCGGAAACCGACGCGGATTACCAGGATATGTATCAGAAGAAAAACGTTTTTTTCCAGACGTCGTGCAACGAGCTTGAGCCGAGAGGCACGAGTGGAGGAGACAATTTCGGGGTCTGGGCTGATGTACCCGTGCTGGTTGAATAACGGATGATGAGAAGCGGGTGAATCAGGGAGCAGCAGGGAGCAATGGCAAGCAGGAGGAGATATGAAAAACAATGAAACGACATTAACGGTGCAATTGGTGGTGAAAACCCCGGAAGTGTACCGTGGCCTTACCAATATCGTCAGAGGGATAGAAGGGTTCTCCTTGCTGGAGAATAAGGATGCCGCCCGGGTGGATATTCTGGTTATGGAAATTGGCAATGACCCTGCAGCGGAGTTTGAAACCATCAGGCTGCTGTTGAAGGAAAATGTCGTCGGTACTCTTTTTGTCACTGCCTCCAAAGCTACCGCGGATATCCTGCTGCCAGCCATGCGCGCAGGGGCGCGGGAATTTTTCCAGCAACCGCTTGAGGCTGCAGAGGTCAGGGAGGCTTTTGGCGCAGTTTTGTTAAGACGGCTGGAGGAATTGAATCCTGACGATGAGCATGTTCACAAAGGCAGGGTCTTCGGTGTGCTCGGCGCCAAGGGCGGGGTTGGGACCACGACCTTTGCCGTCAATTTTGCAACTTCGCTGCAGGCTGTTGATCCTAAGCGACTGGTGGCATTGATTGACATGAATTGTTTCAACGGTGAGATTCCCCTGTTTCTCGATATCGAATCGGACACCAGTTGGGAGGAGATCGGGCGCAACCTGAGCAGGCTTGATGCCGCTTATCTGCAGAGCGCCATGGTGCGTCACCGCTCAGGTGTCTATGTGCTCCCTGCTCCGAAAATGCTCGATATCGACCTCCAGTTACCTAAAGGCTTTCTCTATAAACTGATCAGGACCATGCGGCAGTTTTTTGACGATATTGTGGTTGATTGCGGTATGCGTCTGACCGGGGATGTGGTGAAAATCTGTGGAGAAGCCGAATCTATCTATTTGATCTCCACCATGAGCATGCCTTGTGTGATCAACGCCCACAGAGTGCAGCAATCGCTTGCCTCATCGGCCGGAATCACCAACGGCAGGATGCAGGTGATCGCCAATCGCTTTGAAAAGAAATCGCAGCTTTCACTTGGCGAGGCAAGCCGGGTGTTGGGCAGGGATGTCATCAACACCATACCCAATGATTATTCGCTTACCATGTCTGCGCTCAGCAGCGGCAGGACCGTGGCAGAGGTGGCGAAGCGTTCCAGTGTGGCCAAGGCGTACCGCAATTTGGCTGAGTCGGTGTGTAAAGCACCGGACAGGAAAAAGAGGGGTATTTTCGGTCTGTTTGGCTGACTCGGGTGGAAGGTGGAAGCATCAACAGTGGGGTACGTCATGGAATTAAATGAAATTATAAGAAATTTTGAGGGGCAAGGGGCAATAGTTGCTGCCCGCTCGGATGATCATTCGCCCTTGGATGAGGTGGAGCTTTCTGATGAGTATTTTGAGCTCAAGGCTACAATCCATGATGAACTGGCAAAAATAATGGACCTCTCTGTGCTGGATGGTATCGAGGAATACCGGTTGCGCAAAGAAATAAATAAAGCCACGGAGAAGATCCTGGCCGATGAGAACATCGCAGCTATTCCCCTGAATGCCAGGGAGCACAGCCGACTGCTCAAGGAGATTGAAAACGAGGTGATCGGCCTGGGGCCACTTGAGGACCTCATGCATGACAGCAGTATTACCGATATCCTGGTGAACTCCTACAAGTCGGTCTATGTGGAACGTTACGGCAAATTGGAAAAAAGCAGGGTCCGATTCAAAGATGATGCTCACCTGATGCGCATCATCGAAAAGATTGTCTCTGCTGTAGGGAGAAGAATTGATGAGATCTCACCAATGGTCGATGCCCGTCTCGCGGACGGATCGCGCGTCAATGCGATTATCCCACCGCTGGCTCTTGATGGTCCATCGCTTTCGATCAGGCGTTTTTCCGTCGATCCCCTTACCCAGAAGGATCTGGTCTTTTTGAAAACCCTTACCCCGGCCCTTGGGGAGCTGTTGAAATCAATTGTCGGGGCGAGGTTGAATGTATTGATTTCTGGTGGTACCGGTTCAGGAAAGACCACCATGCTCAATGTTATGTCCCAGTTCGTTTCCCCTGGGGAGCGGATCGTAACCATAGAGGATTCTGCTGAACTGCAGCTCAAGCAGGAGCACGTGGTTCGCCTGGAGACCAGGCCGCCCAATATTGAGGGAAAAGGGCAGATAACCCAACGGGATCTGGTGCGAAACAGCCTGAGGATGCGCCCCGACCGAATCATTGTCGGTGAGGTTCGCGGGGCTGAGGCGGTTGATATGCTGCAGGCCATGAATACCGGCCACGACGGCTCCCTTACAACCGTCCATGCCAACACCCCTGCCGATGCCCTGATGCGTCTCGAGACCATGGTCAATATGGCCGGCTTCAACTTGCCCAGCGAGTATATCAAGAAATATATCGCTTCGGCTGTGGATGTGGTGATTCAGGTAGAGCGTCTCATGGATGGTACCAGAAAGCTGGTGAGCCTGCAGGAAATTACCGGCATGGAAGGCAACGTCATTACCATGCAGGAGGTGATCTCGTTTGAGCAGGAGGGTGTCGATGAAGAGGGGGCGGTGATCGGTCATTTTCGAACCCATGGTATCAGGCCCAAATTCTTTGACAGATTCCTGAAGATGGGGGTCCAGGTGCCAGACCTTGAAGTGGATGATAGTGAGAAACAGTGAGGTGTTAAATGGAATATGCTTTCACCGCCGCACTCTTTGTATTGCTGCTGGTCATGCTTGAACTGCTCTATGCACTGCTGAAAAAGCATGCGAGCCGACCGGTTGATAAGGTCGTGGAACGCTATAGCATAGCTGGTTCGTCTGGCGATAAGGAATTAAATCTTCTTTATTACAGAAAATTCAGTGAAATCGAAGTGCTGAACAGGATACTCGGGACAATTCCGCCGGTACGTCACCTCGACAGCTTTTTGCAGCAGAGTGGAGTGAAGATGCTGGTCGGAGTCTTTCTGCTGCTTACCCTTGTTACCGGTTCCGTTGTTTTCCTGGCCTGTTCCGTAACCTCGGTCAGCTTTTGGCCAACGGTTCTGCTCACGTGTCTTTTCATGGCTGTGCCGTTGATTTACCTGCGCTTTCGGCGTGCTCAGAGACGGGCCCGGTTTGAAGCGCTTTTCCCCGATGCGCTTGATCTGATGAGTTATTCACTGAAGGCGGGCCATTCCATCATGGCCAGTTTCAAGATGGTGGAAGAAGAGATGGCCGCACCTGTCAAGGAGGAGTTCGGGCGGGTTGTGGAAGAGCTGAATTTCGGGATGGACCTGGATGCGTCACTCAGGAACATGTGTCGCCGGATCGACTCACCGGAGCTGCGCTTTTTCGCCACCTCGGTGATCATTCAGCGTGAGACGGGGGGCAATCTAGTCGAGATGATAGAAAAAATAGCTGAGGTCATCAGGCGCAAATTCCGTTTCAGGGAGAAGGTCGTAGCGCTCAGCGCTGAAGGGAAGCTTTCGGCCGGCATCCTGTTGGCTCTCCCGTTTCTGACCGGGGCGACGCTGCTGGTGATCAGTCCGGATTACCTGACGGTGTTGAAGAATGACCCCATAGGCTCGTACGCGGTCGGCATCGCTCTGTGCATGATGTCGATTGGCACCTATATAATGTATCGGTTTGTTCAATTGGATATGTGATTATGATTGCTCAAAATAGTGCCCTGATACTTTCCGTTGCCTCTTTTGTGGTAGTGATCATGCTCTATGTTGGCATAGTTTCACTGATCACGGCTGGAAACAGGCATCGGCAGCTGGTAGAGAAAACTGCGAAATGGAGTGGTAGCACGGCAGTTTTTGATGAGAATATGACAAATTCGCCAGAGAGTCCGCGCCGGCAGTTTTCAAAGTTCCCTGTCGGCTTGTTCGGACGCTCGAAAGAGCGTGGCGAGGGAGGTATATATGCCAATACCCCGTTGTTTTACCAGAGAGCCGGTATCTACAACAGCAGCGCCATTCGTTTTTACCAGGCGTTGCGGTATAGCCTCCTGCTCGCTCCGTTCAGCTATCCGCTTTTTACCTATGCTGTTTTAGCCCAACCCGTCAGCAGATTGACTCTTATGCTTGCATTTGTTGTCGGGTGTTTGGGCTATTATCTGCCTTTGCTCTGGCTCAGATTTATTGCCCGTGCCCGAAAGAAAGAGTTGAACAGGAGTTTTCCTGATGCCCTCGATCTGCTGATGGTCTGCATCGAGGCTGGACTTGGTATCGATGCCGCAATTCGCCGGGTGGCTTTAGAGATTCATATAACCAGCCCGGAACTGGGAAAGGAGTTGAAGATTCTCTCCCTGGAGCTGAAAACGGGCATGAGCCGGAACAGGTGCCTCAGGAACCTGGCTCGCAGAACCGACCTGCCTGAAATCGATAATCTGGTGAGTCTGCTGATTCAGGCTGAAAAATATGGTACGGGCGTAGCCAACGCATTGCGAATTCATGCCGAAGAGATGCGACAGAGACGATATTCGAAATTGGAGGAAATGGCCGCCAAGCTGCCGGTTAAGCTGGTATTGCCATTGATATTATTCATATTTCCGGCCCTCTTTGTAGTTATTGCCGGTCCTGCTGCCATCCAGGTGTTGCGGGTGATAATTCAGGGGTGAGAGTATGATTCAGAAGAAAAATGGCTCTAGACGAGGACGCCTTGGCCCCCCATTGCCTTTTGTATTGACCGCACTGTTCTTGCTGGGCAGTTGCAGTGCTCAGCACAATACAGCTGGTCGTTTGGCACTGCTCAATGATGAGAATGGTGCACAGCGTACTCAACATGCTGTTGATAGGTTCTGGTCTTCTGTACGGCCAAGTTCCACGCTTTCTGATGCACATTACAAGCTGGGGCGCCACTATCAGCAACAGGGCAGATACAAAAAGGCTCTCGAGGAGTTTGCCAAGGCCCTGAACGGTGATGTGGGAATGTGCAAGGCCTATAACGGTATGGCCATGTCCTATGATGCATTGAAACAATGTGATCTTGCCCATAAGGCATATGATCTGGCACTGCAATGCGCCCCCAAAGAACCGTATGTATATAACAATTATGGATATTCCAGTATCCTCTGCAATGATCTGGATAAGGGGACCGCGCTGTTGCTCAAAGCCGAAGAACTTTCCAGTGGAAGTGAGCAGATAAAGAACAACCTGGAGTTTGCCCAACTTGCTGTTACCAGAGAACCTGGCGAAGATTCGGGTATCCTGCCGGTTGACTTTACCGGTCTGGATCTGGCGGCCGCCACCCCCAGAGAACTGGCAGTCTATCTGGCTGGTGCAGCTCAAAAGCCTGATGAGCAGCAGAAAAGCAGAACCAGCCTTGTGCTTGAGAGCGAAGAGCCTGAGGCCACGGCACAGGCGGTGGTTGAGCATGCTGAAAAGCTATCAATAGTCATTGTGCCGTCAGTAGGGGCAAATTTTCAGCCACATTTACTGGTGGATGATTTCGAATCCTCTTCTAAGGTGGCAGTTCTGCCTGCCGAGACAAGTGCTGCCGCCGTGAATACTGGTCATGTTGTTAAGCCAGTTTTGAAACCTGCGGTGAGGCAAAAAGCAGGAGCCGCCGGCGATAAAAGGTCAGCCAAAATGGAGGGCGGAGAGGATAACGTCATGGGTTCCCTTTCAGCCGTAGCAGGGGCCGAAGCGGTAGGTCGGACGGAAGCCCCACCCCAGGTATCTGATGAAGAAGCTGATGGGGGACAGGCCATACCGCCTGGAAAAGAGGAGGCCGGTGATCGATCCCAGGTTTTCTACGGGAGGGGAGACACGGGCGTGGAAGTTTCCAACGGTAATGGCGTTACCGGCATGGCTAAGAGAAGCTCTGAGTTGCTGAGTGATTATGGCTTTAGGGTACGGCGTATAACCAATGCCAGCAATTTTCATTTCGGCCAGAGCGTGATTTATTTTCGTGAAGGATATTTGCAGGTAGCCCGGGAACTTTCTCACTTCCTGCCGGGAGACCAGAAGCTGGAGCAGGTCGACTCACTTGGAAGGGCTGCGATCGGGGTGAAGGTGCTGCTCGGCAGTGACTTGGTAATGCTGGACTTCCCTGATTATTACTCTCAACTCAGTTATATACAGCTTGAACAGGGTAAACTGGGAGATTGGAGCGATCTGGTCACACTGAATGTGGACGAATGAGAGGGGATGTGCCATGAGAACAGTACCTTTTTTTGCAGGTAACGATAGACCGTCTTCAGCACAGATTTTCTTAAAAAGAAATACCTTGCTGGCCGTCACCTTGCTGATGGTAATGGTGTTGACAGGCGGTTGTAGCGCTTTGCAGGATAGAAGGGCTGCGGTTGATCTGGAACGGCAGATCGCCCGTCAACAGGTAGCCAGGGAATTTGCTCATGATGCTGTTGTTTCCAAGGTGCGCAGTGCCGCTGAGTACGAGCAACTTGGTGACAGATACGTGCTGAGCAGGGATATCAGCCGAGCTTACCTCTATTATTTAAAAGGGCTCGAAATGGAGCCGGAGCGTGTTTCACTCCTTGAAAAGCAGGCCAAGTTGCTGCTGGCAAAGCAGAAGTTCTTCGAGGCGGAGCTTGTTTATCGTAAACTGCTCACGTTGAACAGCACCAATGGTGTAGCCCTGGAAGGGCTTGGCAAGGCGCTCTTTGGTCAGAAAAAATATGATGCGGCGGAACAAAGCTTCAGCCAAGCTCTGGAGTACAACGATCAATCTTGGGCAACGTTTGAATATCTTGGTCTGATAGCCAGTCATCGTCATGATTTTTTAGAGGCACGCACCTGGTTTGAAAAAGCCATTGAACTTCAACCGGACAGGGATTCCCTGGTAAACAATCTTGCAGTGAGTCTTTATTTGAATGGGAAGTATACCGAGGCGTTGCGTCTGTTCAATACATTGTCAAAGACTACCGATGAGCGGAAAGTGCATAATAATCTGGCGCTCACTTACTTTAGGTTAGGCTATTACGATCAAGCCATGGCGTCTTTCAAGAAAGGCTCAAAGAACGCAGCGGAAGCGTACAACAATCTTGGGTACCAATATCTGGTGGATAAACAGTTTTTGAAAGCGATGAATGCGTTTGAAAAGGCGATTGACCTCAATCCCAGATACTATGTTGAGGCAGAGAAGAATTTCGCTCTAGCTAAAAACGGCTACATACATGGCGACGGAAGTCTTTAGTGATAGGGTGAGGCTGGATTGAACATCTTGATTTTTTCCTGTTGCTGTCCAGCCTCCCATCGTTTTTGTTTAAGGTCGCTCGTGAAAGTTCGAGACCATAATACTCGCTCTTTTTGCTGTCTATTTGCGGCCACCCTTGCCGCCTCCTGAGTTGCTACTTCCTGCCTTACCACCTCCTGACTTACCACTTCCTGAGTTGCCACTTCCAGTGGAATTGCCTGACCCTCCTGATGTATGGCCCTGGTTGCCTGAACCTGCAGACAGTGTTTGATGCTGAGATTGGTGGCGATTGCGGTTTTGCTCCATGGCAGGATCCTGGGCATTCGGTGGATCAGCATTGCGATAGGCCGGATTATTTTTATGCTGATTCTGCAGGCATTCTGGAGTGTCGCAATCTTCCAGGCGAAGCTGGTCTCTCTCCCTTGTCTGCTGTTGGTCTGCGGCAACTAAGGCGGTGGGGGCAGCCAAGGCAAGAACCGCCAGTAGAATGACCGTAATCTTCTGCACTTTCATTAAGTTCCTCCTTGTTGAAAGGAATCGGGCACCCGGTGTCTGGTGAACGAATGAGAGCATGGAAAAGTGTGGTGGGCGAATGATCTGTTTTTTTAAAATGGCTCTGGCTTTTCTGAGATAGGTATATCACAATTACAATTCGAACTCCTAAAGTTTGTTATTCTCGGCATTGAATAACCGAGAACGACATGTGCTCTCAATGACGCTTACTGTATGCATGGAGGGGGAATGAGCCTACGCCGGTTCCAGTTGATCATGTTCTCCTGTACGGTTTCTGCAGGGATCTTCTATTACCTGTTCACCAGAGTCTCGCTGGATGAAGTCCTGAGCGCTGTCCGTGGCCTTGATCCTCAATGGTTTGGTTTTTTTTTGTTTTTCTCTATATTGACAAGCATTTTTCGGACATGGCGATATCATCTCCTGCTTGCCACTTCCGGCTACCGGGTAAAGAGAATTCCTCTTTTTTTGGTGACGCTGGTTCGTAACTTTTTTGCAGATCTGCTGCCGGCGAGGCTGGGCACCTTGATCTACGTTTACCTGATCCGAACCAGATTACATGTCCCGCTCGCTCCGGCCTTGGCCAGCTTCGCCTATGCTTTTGTTTTTGATATCCTGGCGTTGGCGGTGTTGCTGGTACCGGCTGTGGTATTTCTTGGTGGCATGGAACAATCCAATAACGCTCTTCTTTTAGCGGGTGTTGTCCTGGCTGGCAGTTGTGCTCTTATAATCGCATTTTTGCCGGGATTGGCTGGCTGGAGTGTCAACGGTGTTGATCGTTTTCCACTGTTGCCTTTGAGATGGAGAGGTTGGCTGACAAATGAACTGTTCTCCTTACAGGACAATCTGTTGAAAGTGCGGGACAATGGCCTTTACTGGCAGGTATTGGCTCTGTCTCTTTGTGTGCGGCTCGGTAAATATTTGGGTCTATACGTGTTGCTCCTTGGCTTAGTGTTGCCTTTTGGCTATGCGGTTGCCGATTTTCCCATTCCTAAAGTGTTTTTGGGACTCTGCAGTGCTGAGCTGGCGGCCAGTCTGCCCATCTCTGGCATTGCCGGCTTTGGTGCCTATGAGGGTGCCTGGGCTCTGGTCTTTCAATTACTTGGCTACAGTGAGCAACTGGCAGTATTGACCAGTATCTCCCATCATCTGATCACCCAGGTTTATGGGTATAGCCTGGGAGGTATCGCCTTACTCATCCTGTTACTGCCCTTTGGTATAAAGGAAGAGGGATTGACCACAGTGCAACTAAAGCCTTTCATTGGTAATAGTAGCAAACTTTTCTGGTTGAAATTTGCAGGAAGTATTGCCGTGGCACTACTGCTCTGTTTTCTCCTGGTGCCAGGGGGGACCAGGACAGAGAGAGCGGCCACTGCCGGGCCAATACCGTTCAAAACGGCAACCAGCAGTTTTTCCATAGCCGGCAAGGTCGTGTATCAGCGTGCTGATGGAATATATATGACAGAGGTCAATGGCGGTAGAACAGACAAGCTGGTGGCCGAAGGCAGTTATCCCCGCTGGTCGCCTGATGGGCGGCAGGTTGCTTTCATCCGGGGCAACGATATTCTGCTGTATGGACTAAATGACAAGAGGACCAGAAAGCTGACCACCGCCAGTCAGGCGAGGGCCCTCTGTTTTCGAGCCGATGGCGCGGCCGTTCTTTTTACGGATGGCAAATCGGTACGCGAAGTGGAAATTACCACCGGAAAAACCAGAGAACTCATAACAGGCAGCCGCTTCCTGGAACTTGATATACATGCAGATGGGAATCTGCTTGTCGTAACGGAAAAGACTCTAACCGGTTATCGGGTCAGCATCCATGATCTACGCTCGGGTAAAGGACTGACCGTTGCAAGGGGATGTTCTGCTTCCTTTTCCCCTGATGGCCGAGTGGTCACCGTAAACAGCGGTGACCATACCTTCCTCAAGTTGTACCAGGTAAAAAACCTCAAGGAAAGTAGCAGGGTTCCGGCACCTGCCGGTAAACGTTTTGACAATCAGTTCTGGTCGAATCACAGGGACTGGCTGGTATCCACCGTGGAAGGGGAACGTACCGGCATCTATATCCACCACCTACCCACAGGGCGGTTTCAACGGGTCACTGAGCTTGGCGACAGTGACCGGGCCGATCTTTTCGTTATCAGGTAGCAGCCTCATAATTTTTTAACTTTTTTGTAACTTGTCTTTAGGTGATGTGATCAAGCTGCAGCCTGCGTCGTTTCTGGATTCTATTAAAAAGTATCGACAGTTCAGGGTGATGTGCGGCTAAAGTTGATGCAAAAATCCATTGACTCTGCCTCTGTTTTTGTATAATGAATTTTGTATGCAAAATACATTATACAAAAATTAGCTATGTAGCCAGTCGGGAGAGTTATGGAAAATCTTGCGATTCAATATGAGAATCTGGATCAGAAAGTTTACCAAATTCTCAAGGAGATGATTGAGCATCGCCGTTTACTGCCGGGGGAGAAGATACCCCAGGAAAAACTGGCCAAGGATCTGGGTATCAGCAGGACCCCTTTGGTCAGTGCCCTGAAATTTCTGGAACACGAAAAGCTGGTGGAGGCCAAGCCGCGAAGGGGCTACTACGTGCGGCTCTTCAGCATAGAGGAGATGATTTCCATTTTTGAAATTCGTGAGGTGCTCGAAGGGCTGGCAGCTCGCCGGGCGGCGAAATCGATCACCAAGGCTGAAGCAAAACAGCTCGTCAATATCTTCAAGCCTTTTCAAGGATTGAAAGACATTACAGATTATCAGGCATACTCCCAGGCGGATCGCTATTTTCACATGTTTATAGCCGAAATCGCCTCCCGGGAGTTCCTGACCTCGATTATTCAGACGTTCAACATTATCTCGCTCGCCTACCAATACCCCAACCGTGAAGGCCTGATACGGGTTCCCAATGAGACCATGGAGGATCATATGCGCATCGGTGAGGCGATCGCAAATCATGATTCCGAGGCGGCGGAACAGCTCATGCGGGAACATCTGCAGAAGGCTATCGTCGAGTTGGAAAAGGCGGTGTGAGATGAGATTTCAAATCAAACAGATAAGGAGGTGACCGACAACATACTATCCGTGAAACAACAGGTGTGCCGCAGGAAGTAATGCAGTTTCGAGAGAGTGAGGTTCCGGATTTGCCGGAGAAACGATACGAAAACGCTTATGGAGAATGTGAGCAATGAAAAGGATCATCGTTCTGAGTTTAGTGGTCTATTTTGCCCTGATTGGCGGGGCGATTGCTGCCAAGCCGTATCCTAAAAGAAATATCACCGATGTTGTTGTATGGGGAGCAGGTGGTGGAACCGATACCTGCAACCGTATCATTACTGCCGAAATGGCGAAATTTCTCGGCGTGAATATCAATGTTATCAACAAGACCGGCGGTGTGGCCGGCTCGGTTGGTATGAGTCACGCCTACAAAATGCCCCACGACGGCTACACCCTCTGTGGCCTGTCTGAATCCAACGTCACTGCCGGAGTACAGGGTGGTTGGGACAAGAAGTTCGATGTCTGGACCCCGTTCATCGTTGGTGGATCACCTGACGTTATCTCTGTCCGTCCGGACACCCCGTTCAAAACCCTGCAGGACCTGATCGAGGCTGCCAAGGCAAAGCCGGGTACCATCAAGGCGGCTGCCAGTGGCGCAGGTTCAATCCATCATCTTAACCTGCTGGCCGTGGAAAACGGTTCAGGTGCGAAATTCAATTTTATTCCGTACAAGGGCTCCAGCCCAGCCCAGAATGCGGCCATGACCGGTGAGGTCGATGTCGTGGTCACCTCGCTTGCCGAGCAGCAGCAGCTCCTGCGTGGCGGCAAACTCCGCGCCCTCGGTATGCTCATTCCTGAGTCGTTCGAGGTTGAGGGACTTGGAACCATTCCTTCATCTTTTGATGCCTATCCATCTTTTGCCAAATACCTGCCGATTTCCCAGGCGATCGGTTTTGCGGTACCGGCTGACGCTCCCGAAGAGGCGAAAGCTGCTCTGACCGAGGCCTTTAACAAGGCGATCGAGACCGACAAAGTCAAGAGCTGGGCAAAAGAGAACTATTACCTGCTTTCCGGCAAGAGCGGTGAAGAGGCCAAGGCCGTTTTCGCTGCACTGGAGTCCAATTTTGCCTGGACTTTGTGGGAGCTTGGCGCTGCCAAGGTCAATCCGGAAGAGCTTGGGATTCCCAAGCCATGAGCGGACGCAAACCGGCGGTTACGGTTATGCGGAAAATGGGCTGACACCCGCAAGCATGCTTGAGGGTGCCAGCCACAGGGGCCGGGCTTAAGGGATCATTGGAGTGAGAACTTGAGCCCGACTTCCGTAAACTAATAGAAATGCAAGGAATTATCAATAATGATGGAGCGAGAACAGCTGCGAAAAGCTGATATCTTTTCTGGAGCTGCCATTGTCGGTGTGGGGGTGTTTATCATTTCCCAGGCCGTGCAGATGCCGATGAAGGATTCCTGGGGCGGGGTGCAGAATGTCTGGTACGTATCGCCGGCGCTGTTTCCACTGTTTGTGGGCGCAATGCTCACCCTGCTTGGGCTGCTGCTGATGAAAACCGCCCTGAAAGCGGTGGGGCTCAGCGGGCTGCAAGAGGTCTTTTCCTGGCTCGCCGGACCCCAGTTGGGGCAGTTTCTGAAAAGAACCCAGACCGTTCGATACTATGGGGTCGTGGTTAACCTGTTCGTTTTCGTATTTCTACTGATACCGAGAGTCGACTTCTTTATTGCTGCAGTCTTTTTCCTGATCGTGCTGTTCTTTATGTACTACTGCGGTGATCATCAGTTTCTGATTTGGCTGCTCCTTCGAGTGAGTATCGGCGCGTTGCTGCTGGCTCTGGCAGTATTCAGCGGTCTTCTCGATCTGGCGACAAATTATCTGAGATATCCACTGGACTGGTTGCTGATGGGGTGTATCGCCACAGTCCTGTATGTCTGTCGCAAAGAGCACAGGCTGAATGTGCCGGTGGCGCGCAAATTCCAGAAAAGTATCGTGATCGCACTTGTGGCACCTTTTCTCGTGGGAGTCATCTTCAAGTATTTCCTGCTGGTGCCCATGCCCAAAGAAGGGCTGATCGTACAGGTTCTCGACTCTGTCTGGTATTCAGGTTTGTGGTAAGGGGTTCGCATGCTAGTTCTTGAACGCATTGTAACGTTTTTCGGTATTGTCGGAAGCATTCTCACAGATCCGGCATCTCTTGCCATTCTTTTTGGCTCGGTGATTCTGGGAATCCTCTTTGGGGCCATGCCGGGACTGACATCCACCCTTGGTGTCGCCCTGCTAACCGCCCTGACCTATTCCATGGATACGCCATTGGCGATGATCTGCCTGCTGGCCATTTATGTGGGCGGAACTTACGGAGGTTCCTATGCTTCCATCCTGGTGAATATTCCTGGTACCGCGGCAGCGGCCGCAACAGCCATGGATGGCTACCCACTCGCCTGCAAGGGAGAGGGGGGAAGGGCAATCGGTTTGACCACCACCGCCTCCGCCATCGGTACTGCGGTCAGTATGCTGTTTGTGGTGAGCATCTCCCCGATAATTTCGAGATTTGCCCTGGAGTTCACCTCTTTTGAGTTTTTTCTGCTGGCCTTTTTCGGAATCTTGATCAGCGGTACGCTCACCGCCCCCGATCTGGTGATAAAGGGCTGGATTTCGGGTTTTCTCGGGCTGTTTTTGGCCTGTATCGGCAGGGACCAGTTGCAGTTTTTCCCCCGGTTCACCTTTGGCATACCGGAGCTGGACAGCGGTATCGAGGTCGTGCCAGTACTGATCGGCGCCTTTGGTATCCCCCAGATCATCGAGGTACTGAGGGAGCAGAAGGCCATGGCCAAGGCCAAGGAGCTGCAGCGCATCATCCCCGAGATCTGGACTGTAATCCGCAATATCCCGGCCATCGTCCGCTCGGCCTTGATCGGGGTGGGAATTGGTGCAGTTCCTGGAATCGGTGAGGATATTGCAGGCTGGGTCTCGTATGGAACTGCCAAGAACACCTCAAAGCATCCGGAAACCTTTGGAAAAGGGGAATTGAAAGGTGTTCTGGCCAGCGAAACTGCCAACAACGCCTGTGTGGGCGGAGCCATGATTCCCTTGCTCAACCTGGGGATACCCGGTAGTCCGCCGGCGGCCATGCTGCTGGGAGCATTGATGCTCCACGGGGTCACCCCGGGGCCGATGATCACCTTCGAGCATCCCAACTTCATTCTTGAGGTTGCGGCGATTCTGTTGCTGGCCTCCATGGCCATGTGGGTCAGCGGTATGATCCTGGCCAAGCAGGTGGTAAAAATCCTGAAAATACCAACCCAGCTCTTTATGCCGATAATCGGGGTGCTTTGCATTATCGGTTCCTATTCCCTGGGGCTGAATATCTTCAACCTGTACCTGATGCTGCCTGTGGGCATCGTCTGCTATTTCCTGACCACCATGGGGTATCCGATCGCGCCGCTGGTGATCGGGGTCATCCTTGGCCCCATGGCCGATGAGAACCTGCGCCGGGCGCTGATGGTTTCCCAGGGCAGCTTTATGCCGATCTTTGAGCGGCCCGTATCGCTGATCCTGTTCATCATCATTGTCTGGACCGTAATCAGCCAATTTGGCTGGTACCGAAAGGGGTTGGCCAAACTGAAAAAAAGATTTGTAAGCAGAATGCAGCAGCGTCAGCGTGAAGGTGAAAGCATCTGATGGTTGTTGCTCGATTACATTGCTGCTCGACTATATTTTTCTGGAGAATCGAACATGTTGAAACTCGCAATCATTACCGGCTTCCTGTCCCAGACAAAGGATCGGTTTCACGAATATAACACTCCGCTCAGCGTGGATGAGAAATTCCGGTTGCTCTCGGAGATCCCTGGCTATAACGGGGTGGAGATCGTCTACCCATACGAGGTGAATGAGGTTCGGGCGACCCGTGAACTGCTCAACAAATACGACCTGCAGGTGGCGGCGGTCAATGTCAACGTCAAGGCTGAACCTGAATTCAGAAATGGCGGGCTCACCTCCCTGGATCCTGCTATTCGTCAAAAAGCGGTCAGCTTTATCAAGCAGAGCAAGGACTTTGCCGCCGAGATCGGTGCGGATAAGGTCACCTGTTGTCCGCTGGGCGACGGTTATGAGTTCGCGTTTCAGTACGACTACGCCACCAGCTGGAAGAATCTGATCGACACCTTTTCCGAGGCGGGTGACTACCGGCGGGAGATCCCGCTGTTTATCGAGTATAAGCCGTCAGAGACCAGGGGACGATGTTTCCTGGATACCGCGGCCAAGACGCTCTGTCTGCTCAATGATATGCAAATCAAGGAGATGGGAGTGACCCTTGATTTCGGGCACTCCATGTACGGCAATGAGAATCCGGCCGAGGCTGTAGCCCTGCTGGAGGCAAGTCCGTATAACTACTATATTCACATCAACGATAACGATGGCCGCTGGGATTGGGACTATTTCTGCGGCACCAAGCACTTTATCGATTATGTGGAGTTCCTCTATTACCTGAAGAAATATCAGTACTCGGATTTCTTTACTTCAGACACCTCGCCGACCCGTTGGGACATTCGGGGCACCTTCGAGGCCAACAGCCGCATGACCCTGAAGATCTGGAACCTCTTTGAGGCAGTGGACACCGCCAGGCTGGAGAGCTTGATGGCTGGCGGGGATTACCTGGAGACCTGGAAGTTTATCGAGAGCAATTTCCTCGGGTTGAAGTAGAGGTGACACGATGAGTAAGGAAGCGGTACTTGATGCAGCCGTGCTGGCCAAATTACCCCCTGAGTGGCCGGAGGAGCTGCTGCCCACAATTCAGGCCGGCCTGGAGGCGGCAGCCAAGACCCGAAACGAGAAGGTGGTTATCCTCGATGACGACCCCACCGGCACCCAGACGGTCCAGGATATACCTGTGCTGACCAGTTGGTCAGTGGAAGAATTGAAAGCTGAGTTGTCAGGCGACTCCCTTGCCTTCTTTATCCTCACCAACAGCCGTAGCCTAAACGAAGGGCAGGCTTGCCTCCTGGCCGAAGAGATTGGCGCAAATCTTTTCCGCGCAGCTCGGGAATGCGGGGTGAAGTTGGTGTTGATCAGCAGGAGCGATTCCACCCTGCGGGGGCATTTTCCTGCCGAGGTCGACAGGATGGCAGCGGTGACTGACCAGGCGAATAGGCCCTACCTGGTGTACCCCTTTTTTCAGGAGGGCGGTCGTTACACCTTCAATGACATCCATTATGTGCGGGAGGGCGATACACTGGTGCCGGCAGCTCAGACCCCATTTGCCAGGGATGCCGCATTTGGCTTCAGCTCTTCCAACCTGCGCGATTGGGTCACCGAAAAAACCGGGGCAAGGTTGGCCCGAGAGACGGTGCAATCTGTCAGTATCGAGGATATTCGCCTTGGCGGCCCGGAAAAAGTTGCCGAGAAACTGCTGACTGTCAAACCAGGCTCAGCCTGTGTTGTCAATTCCGTCAGTTATCGAGACGCTGAAGTTGTCGTTGCAGCCCTTCTGGCCGCAGAACAAGCTGGTGCTGAGTTTCTTTTTCGTACCGCCGCCTCCTTTGTGCGCACCCGGCTAGGTCAGCCATACCACGAGCAGCGTCTGACGAGCAAGGAGATCGTGGCCGACAACCGAAACGGTGGCCTCTTTGTCATTGGGTCATATGTGGAGAAAACCAGCAGACAGGTCGAAGCGCTGTTTGTCCAGACGGATATCGCCAGGGTGATGGTGGATGTTGCCAGCCTGTTGGATGAGTCTGTTCGGGAGCAGGAGATGAACGCGTGTCGTAGTAAGTGTGAGGAACTGCTTAAAGCTGGTAGGGACGTGGCGCTGTACACCAGTCGAAAACTGATTGTTGGCCATAACGCCAAAGAGAGTTTAGAGATTGGCCAAAGCATTTCAGATGGCTTGATCGGTATTGTCGGATCAATCTCCGTGCAGCCCAGATATCTGGTGGCAAAAGGCGGCATTACTTCCAGCGACGTAGCCACCAAAGCCCTCAAGGTCCGCAGGGCGATGGTCATCGGCCAACCCTTACCGGGGGTGCCTGCCTGGCGGCTGGGAGAAGAGTCTCGTTACCCGGGTATGGTCTATATCGTTTTTCCGGGTAACGTCGGCAGCGATGAGGCCCTGGCGGAGCTCAAGAAAAATCTTGAGAGCAGATAGAGTCGGTCAACAAAAGAGGCTGTGATGCTGAAAAATACTGCGGCACTCCTGGGTCATGCGACATCTGTCGGCTATGCGGTAGGGGCTTTTAATGTCTATACGCTTGAGGGTGCCACAGCCGTGGTTGCGGCGGCAGAAGAACTGCAGAGCCCGGTGATGCTGCAGCTATTGCCTTCAGCCTTGAGCATAGGAGGTCGACCGCTTCTTGCCACCTGTCTTGCCTTGGCAGAGGATACCGCCGTGCCAGTTGCCGTGCACCTGGACCATTGCAGCTCCCAGGTGACCCTGGTGAAGACTATGCTGTGGGGAGCCTCATCCGTCATGGCTGATGGTTCGGAGCTGCCTTTTGAACAAAATATCAAGTTCACTCGCCAGATTGTGGAGATCGCCAAAGAGCTGGGAGCCGGCGTTGAGGCAGAACTCGGCAGGCTGAGTGGAGAAGAAGACGGAATCGCCGTGCATCAGCGGCAGGCCTTGCTTACCTCACCTGAGCAGGCCGACGAGTTTGTCAAACAAACCGGGGTCGATGCGCTGGCGGTCTGTATAGGGAATGTCCATGGCCGTTACCGGCAAAAGCCGGAGCTGGACTTTGCCCGCCTTGAAAAAATCAGACAGCGGGTTGATGTGCCGCTGGTGCTGCATGGCACCTCCGGGTTACCCGATGAACTGATTGACAAGGCCATCGAGCATGGCATTTGCAAGTTCAATGTCAACACTGAGCTTCGCCAGGCTTGCCTGCGGGCCACAGAGCGCTGCTTCAGTGATGCTCAACCCGGGAAACACCCGGAATTGACCTGGATAATGGAAGAAAGCATCAATTCCATGAAAGAGGTCGTTGCAGAAAAGATCAAACTGTTCCGTTCCGCCGAAATGACATGAGAAGAAATCTACCAAGCCACTCGAAATAGAGTCAAGAGTCAAAGAAGGAGAACGTTGTGACGAAGCATACAGTGAAAACAATCCAGGCGATGCGTGATGAAGCGCAAACCATCACCATGCTCACCGCCTATGATTATCCAACCGCAAAAAAGGTAAATGATGCCGGGATCGACATGATCCTGGTCGGTGATTCCTGTGCAATGGTGGTGCATGGTCACCCGAATACCCTTACCGCCACCATGGACATGATGGGGCTTCACTGTGCTGCAGTTGCCAGGGCCTGTGATCGGACCATGGTCATTGCCGACATGCCTTTCGGCTCGTTTCAGTATTCGGTGGAAGAGACCATGCGCAATGCGGCGCGATTTGTTACCGAGGCCAAGGTGGATGGCGTAAAGTTTGAAGCCACTCCGAATCACATCGAAAAGACCGAGGCCATCGTCAAGATGGGTATCCCGGTGGTCGGCCATGTCGGCCTGCATCCCCAGGCCGTGGGAGCACTGGGCGGCTTGAAGGTGCAGGGAAAGGATGTTGATACCGCCAGAAAAGTGGTCTCGGAAGCCCTGGCACTGCAGGAAGCCGGTGCCTTTGCCATCATTTTCGAAGCAGTGCCGGCTAAACTGTCCGCATATGTAACGGAAAAGCTTTCTGTACCCACCATCAGTATCGGCGGCGGACCCGGTTGCTCTGGCCAGCTGCTGGTGACCCATGACGTGCTTGGCATGTATGATAATTTTACGCCATCTTTTGCAAAACGTTACCAGGAAGTCGGTCAACTGATGCTCGATACCTTTACCCAGTACAAAGAAGAGGTACTGGCCGGAATTTTTCCGGGTGAAGAGCACAGCTACAAGATGTCTGATGAGGTGATGGAGGCAATAGAGAAAGAGTTCAATCGGTAAGTATCTTTTGTAGATACAACTGGGGTGCAATAGACGAGCTGACCGGATGTTTTTCCAGATCCAGGTCAGCTCGTTTGATTTTATCGGGTGGTGTTAACCTGAAACCTGAGACCTTGATAGTTGAGCACCACACCATCCCAGGTAATCTGTTCAAGCAGTAGTCCTTTTTCCACCCACTGTCCTTCGCGCTTGATCTGATTGTTGACGATAATCATGCGATTGGACGGTTCCGCAGAGTACGTGTGGCCTGCAAAGCTGAGTTCGGGCAGGCTGGTGCGGACATCCTGGGGAAGTTCTGCGAGGTAGGGCAGGCTGTCCTGGCTGCCGGGAGTGTCATCTGTCTCTTCGGAGGTCGGTTCCTCTGTGGGAGGTCTTGTTACCGGTTCAAGCTTTGCCTCTGGAAGCTGGGTGGGCTGTTCCTGCTGCTTCGGTTGGCTGGGCGGGGAAATTTCGACGGTTTGCCGGGGTGTCGCCTTTTGGGGAGCTTCAGCCCGGGGGACCGGTTGATTGGCCGTGTCTGCCTTTTGCTGCTGATCGGCTTTAGCGGGAAGCTGGACGGGTTGCTGAACCTGCTCTGGCTTGGCAGCCATGGAATTGTCGGTGGTCTGTGGAGGAGTCTGTTGTTCAGGGACTGCAGCCTGGGGAGCCTGGGGGGATGGCGACGGCGAAGTATGCACCTTTTTCCGTTGCTCCGCAGTGATGGTGTCGGCGGCTGTTGCGGAATCTTTCTGAATAATTTGCAGCGAGAAAGGCATGTAAGGGGCTACAAGGAACAGGGCGGTTACCGAGGCCGCTACAAAGATGATGGATAGCAGCACAATCCAGACAGCTTTTGGCTTCTTTTTTTGCTTTGCGCCAAACCCGGGGTAGACTGTGTGCTGGCTCTGCAGGTCAGGGACGGCCCCCTTCTGCCGCTCATTGTCAGATTTTTTCAGTGCATCGAGGATATAGGACATATATTCTCACTGATCGCTTGGCTGTTGTGCATCCTAGATGATGCTTGATTGTCCCAGTTTGGGCAGCTGATAGGGTACAGAGATATCTACTGTACCACCCTGTTCGGCCAGGTGCCCATCAGTGTTGCCCGGGATACCCGTCTCCGTCTTGGCTAAAAAGACACCCTGGTGAGTTTTCAGCTCTAAAATTTGGGCAGTGTGCTCTTCGCCAACTGCTATCTTTTCGGTCTGCTGTTTATTGGAGCTGGGCTCCGGTGGCGGATCAGGCTGGGTGGCAACAGGCTGTGGCTGCTGCTCCATTGTCTCAGGCGTCGTTACTGTTGCCTCTGGAGTACCCACAGCAGGCTCCGACAGCTTGTTGATAGTTCCAGATTTGGGCTCCAGCACACCCAGTTCCTCGAGAAACGGCGAGAAGTAGAGCGCGGAGAGCAGCAGGCAAATCGCTACGGCGATGGTGGCGACGGTTGCCGGCTGCCAAAACGTTCCCTCTCCCTTGGTGTTTTTGGCAAAGACCTCGGTACCCGCCTTCTTGACGATACCGTAACTCACATGGTCTTCATTTTCAGCATAGGCCCCAAGCAATGCCCGGTCGCAGAGGACATTGATCAGGCGGGGGATGCCGTTAGTGACTTTGGCTATGTATTTGATAGCTTTGGGTGAAAAAAGTCGTTTATTGGTACCGCCGGCCACCGTCAGTCTGTGCAGAATATAAGTGCGGACGTGGTCCGGGCTGAGCGGGGTGAGGTGATAGCGGCTGGTCACCCGCTGGTTGAGCTGGGAAAGCTCAGGACGCTCCAGAATATCGCGCAATTCAGGTTGACCAATGAGCACAATCTGCAGGAGCTTCTGGGTGTTTGTCTCCAGATTGGTGAGCAGCCGCAGCTGTTCCAGGACATTCATGTCGAGGTTTTGCGCCTCATCGATGATTATCGCGGTGGTGCGCCCCTTGGCGTGGGCTGTCAGCAGATGCTGGTTCAGTACATCCACATAGGTCTTCATGGACGCGGCATCACCCTCGGGCAGAATTCCCAACTCCTCGCAGATCGTTCGCAGCAACTCAGTTGCTGTCAGTTTGGGGTTGAGAACAATGGCTACATCGGTGTGTTCAGGCAATTGGGTCAGTAGACAGCGGCAGACGGTGGTTTTGCCGGTCCCGACGTCACCGGTTAATAAAATGAAACAACCGTCGCTGTTGATTCCATAAAGGAGATGGGCCAACGCCTCCCGGTGCAGCTCACTCATGAAGAGGTAGCGGGGGTTCGGCGATATTGCAAAAGGCTTCTCTGCCAGGCCAAAGTAGCGAGTGTACATGTGTCTGTTTTTTATGGAGAAATGTGGACGCAGCAGCCGTGTTCATATCGCACCGGTCGATGGCAATCCCTGCCCCAGTACGGATTTAAACCCATTAGATAACTGGCAGTATATTGTAAAAACATCAAATTTTCCATCTCTCTTTCTTTTTTATTGTAACTCTTGGCTATACCCCATAACATGATCATGGGGCCAAAATACAATTAGAAATAGATTAGGAAAACAAAGAGCTAGCAAATGCCGGTTTATGAGTACAAGGCACTCGACAGTGCCGGTAAGGACGTTAAAGGTATCATCGACGCCGAAAGCGAAGCCCAGGCCAGAACAAAACTGCGCTCAGCCGGCAAGTACCCGGTCACAATCAAACGGAGTAAGGGACGAGCCAAGGAGGGTGGCAGGAAAGGCGGCAGCATAAGGCTTTTTGAGCGGGTTCGTACCGAGGAGGTTCTGGTGTTCACCAGACAACTGGCTACACTGGTCGGAGCCGGTATTCCGCTGGTCCAGGCGCTGTCGTCGTTAATCGAGCAGACCAGTAATCCGGCTTTGAAACGGGTCATTGCCGAGATCCGGGAAAATGTCAACGAGGGTTCGACCCTGACCAAGGCTCTCAGCAACCATCCGAAGCTGTTTTCCTCCATTTATGTCAATATGGTTCGGGCTGGCGAGGCTTCCGGCTCCCTGGATGTGGTGCTGGAAAGGCTGGCAGAGTTCGGCGAGAAACAGCAGGTGCTGAAGGCAAGGTTGCAGGCGGCCCTGGTTTATCCGATCATCATGGCTGTTATAGGTGCAGGCATCCTTTTTATTCTGGTCACCTATGTGGTACCCAACGTAACTCAGGTGTTCGGTGAGATGGGCCAGGTGCTACCCTGGCCGACCCAGTTCCTCATTGACCTGAGCGGTTTCTTCAAACGTTACTGGTGGCTGGTGCTCGGTGGCCTGGTCCTGATGATCTATGGTTTTCGCTACCTGGTGAGCCTGCCTTTTGGGCGTTCGGCCTGGGATCTGTTGAAGCTGAAATTTCCCATAATAGGGCCGGTGGTGCGTAAAGTCCTGTTGGCCCGTTTTGCCTCCACCCTGGGCAGTCTGCTCAACAGCAGTGTTGAGTTGATGACCTCCATGCATATCGTCAAGACACTCATTGATAATGTGCATGTGGCCGCCGTCATTGAAGAGGCCATGGATCATGTGGAAAAGGGCAAGAGTATGACGGTGGCGCTCTCGCAATCGCCGTGGTTTCCGCCCATGTATGTGCAGATGATCGCGGTGGGTGAGCAGAGCGGTAACCTGGAGGGGATGCTGGAAAAGGTTGCCACCTCCTACGAACGGGAGGTTGAAACGGCAATTCTCGGCATGACCTCCTTGATTGAACCGATCATGATTGTCGGTATGGGGGTTGCTGTCGGTTTCGTGGTGTTGTCGATTTTATTGCCTATCTTTGAGATGAATCAGATGGTCGGCTGATTGGCTGGCCAACGCTTGTTGAATTGAATCATATTTTTCCTGCCTGAATTACGTGATACAGTTGTAGAAGAAAGCCTGACAGAGATATCCTTTAGGATGGGCTGACCGTTTGGCCAGTCGGAAGCAGCGTGCAACTCAATGATACGTTACCTGGAGAGGTTCCCATGAAGAATCTTGGCAGAGTGCGATTTTCAATGTTTTGTTTTTCGGTCATATTCATATTGATAATAGGTGGTTTTTCCGGGACTACATCATGCGGCTTTGCGGAGGATCTGCTCGGGGGAGGTGGTTTGATCCTCACGGATTTCAACAACGATGATGATGCTGCCTTTGACATAGTGCAGCAGCCGGATGGAAAACTGGTTGCGGTGGGCTTCGGCAATAACGGTGCCGTACGCAATGTCGCTGTGGCCAGGTATCTTGAAAGTGGTGCGCTGGACACCAGTTTCAGCAATGACGGCAGGGCCACCTTCAGCGTCGGCAACGAAGACTCTGTCGGCCGTGCCGTTGCCTTGCAGGAAGATGGGGCAATTGTTGTAGCCGGTACCTTTGTGAACGGAGATCAGGATGATCTGTTCGTCTTGCGCCTGACGGACGACGGTGAGCTTGATAATTCATTCGGTGGCAACGGTATACAGATCTTTCCGGAGCAGGCGAGCGATGAGCACGTCTATACCGCCGCTGTGGCGGACGACGGAGCCATCATTCTGGGAGGGGCCAGCGTACGTTCTGGTGAACCCAGTGCCAGCCTGTTTGTGAAGCTGACAGGGGAAGGGGCATTGCTCAATAGTTTTGGTGATAACGGCAGGGTGCTGATTGATCGGGTGTACAACAATGTCATTTACTCACTGGTTTTACTGGATGACGGAGGGATACTTGGCACCGGGGCGAATACAGCCAATAACCGTTACGAAGCGAGTCTGATACAGCTTGAGGCTGACGGCTCACTTGATGAGGAGTACGCCGATTCGGGAGAACTGAGCTTTGCCTATGAAGAAAACAACACCCGAATGTTTGATCTGCTGCAGTTAAGCGATGGCTCGGTGATAACCCTTGGGTTCACCTACACCAACGCTTTTCGTGAGCCGCTCGTTGCCCGTGTAACAGCGGAAGGAGAACTGGACGAAACTTTTGGCGCCGATGGCTTTGTACTGTCACCATTGAGCTTCGACGGACTTACCGGGATGGTGATCCAGGAGGATGATCTGGTCATCACCACAAGCCTCACCACCGCTCCTAATGGCGATGATGAACTCATTATTATCAAGGTTGAAGAGGCTCTTGAAGATGGAGTCTCCATCAGTAGTTCCTTCCTCTTATTGAGTTCTACTGAGTTCGAGAGTGATACCTTATCCTCGGTTTTGAGTGATGCAGGTAATGTCATTGTGGCCAGCTTCGCCTCAAATGGCCTGAACGACGATCTTGCCCTGCAGGACTATGGTGAGGACCTCAGCAATGAAAACATCAGTGTTGGACGTGGGATAACAGGGGAAGACTACAAGATTACAACATTTGCGGTAACCGATATCCAGCGAAACAGTGCCACCAGTGGTGGCTCGATTGTCGCCTTGACAGATGAAAGTGAATGTCTCGACTCAATCTGCAGTGACGAGTGCGAAATAATCGGATCAAGTACATGTAACAACTGCTTGGACGTGTGTGAACCACCTGCGGTGATCTTACGGGGGGTTGCGTATGGCATAACGCCGAACCCGTCGTATCGTGAACTACTTGTCACTGAAGACGACGGTACGGGTGATGATGGTGAGGATGACCCCGGGGTGTTTCCGGAAAGCGATTCTCCGTGGAACTATGAGACGGTTCGTTCCGGTCAAACAGAGGATGGTTCCGGTGTGGGAGAGTTCGGCAGTGATATGTATCCGATCACCCCGGGTGAGCGGTACTACGCCAGAGCTTACGCCGTGCTCGAAGACGATACGGTCATTCACGGCAACCAGGTTTTGTTCAAAACAGAGGACAGCTGTTTTATCGCCACCGCAGCTTATGGTTCGATAGCCGATGAGCACGTACAGGTGCTGAGACAATTCAGGGATGAAGTATTAAATTCTTATGAGTTGGGTAGAAAGTTTGTTGAAATTTATTATAATCTCTCTCCGCCAATTGCCGATAAAATTGAAGAAAACAACACCTTGAGATCTATAGTGCGAGTTGCGCTTATGCCGGTAATTGGCTTTTGTTATCTGGTATTGCAGGGTAGGTTATGGTTGCTTGCGTTGTCGCTGTGCCTGATAACAATTACCTTTATGAGGCTGGCTCGAAAGAGGGAAAGAGGGAGGATCTAATTTTTATGGATATGATTTTTATGGATAAACTGAGCAAGAGAAAGGAAAGAGGTTGCAAGGCGCAGGGTGGTTTCACCCTGATCGAGTTACTGGTGGTTTTGGTTATTATAGGCGTCTTGGCAGGCTATATCGGTCCCAAGATTATGGGCCGACCGGAAGAAGCCAAACGGACCAAGGCGGGTATGCAGATTCAGGGCATCGGGACCGCGCTGAAACTTTATAAACTCGATAATGGTGTTTACCCGTCGACGGAGCAGGGCTTGCAAGCCCTGGTGGAGCCTCCGCAAACAGGCAAACTGCCGCCTAAATGGCGTGAGGGCGGCTACATGGAGACAAACAAAGTGCCACTGGATCCCTGGGGAAATGAGTTTGTTTACCTGAGTCCTGGAGTGAATGGAGATTACGATCTGAGCTCCTACGGTCCAGACGGTGAAGCAGGCGGAGAGGGCGAAAACGCTGATGTGAATAGTTGGGAGTTGCAGTAGTTTAGCTCTCTATGTATTGTGTATTGAAGGGGCGCCAGCAAGACGGTGGGACTCAGGAGTCTGCGCTGCAAAGAAGTCCAGACTCCCAGGGGTTTACCCTGCTTGAATTGATAGTTGTGATATTCCTCATGGGGCTGTTGCTGGTGGTCAGCGTTCCCGCGTTGCGTGACAGCCTGTTGAATGATCCGTTGCGTTCAGCCGGACGCAAACTCATTGGTTATATCGGCGGCGTTCGTGAGCTGGTGGTTCGCCAGCAGAAACCCTATGTCATATACGTCGATCTGGATGGCAATCGACTCTGGCATCTGCCTGAAGACACCGAGGCTGCAGAGTTGGATGATCCTCCGGAGAAGGTTGAACTGGAATTGCCGGACGGGGTGGAACTGCGTGATCTCTGGGTACGCTCTTCTGGTAACATAGCTCGGGGGGTGCATGAATTGTGGCTCAGTCGACAGGGGTATCTGGAGAAGTGTGTCATTCGGCTCGAAGATGGAGACGGTGAGACCCTCAGTTTCGTGCTGCAGACGTTTTTGCCGGAAATCGAGGTCCGGGAGGGATATTATGAGCCGCAGTAGCCTGACGGGATCCCATCATTACTTCCGGCTCGACAAAACCTCTCCAGTTTCACCGGGTTTTACCCTGCTCGAGGTGATGATCGCCATGTCAATCATTGCCATCGCCTTTACTTCGCTTTTTGGCTCCCAGTCCCGCTCGCTTTCGTTGGCAGCAGAGGCCAAGTTCAACACGGTGGCCGCGCTCTTGGTTCAGGAAAAGTTTGCCGAGTATGAGGCCGGGCTTATTCCGCTGGAGAGTGACGAGGGTGATTTTGGTGAAGCTTTCCCTGGGTTCACTTGGCAGAGTGAAGTGGGTGAGGTCGACCTGGGGCAGCTGGAGGGCATCAGCGATCTGGAACCGCCGCTACAGCGGGTGGAGTTGACTGTTTCCTGGCAGGAGGGGCAATTTACCACCACCATGAGCTATTTCGCCCGGGAGCAGGAAGAGCGATGACCGGTCAGAAATATCCATCGCTGAAGCAGGAGGGGTTTACCCTGCTCGAACTGTTGATCGCCACAGTCATTTTTGCCGTCGTCATTTCGTCAGTGTACGGAGCTTATAGGGCAACGTTCCACACCATAGAAGGGACTGACCAGCAGGTGCTGCGGGCAGCCGCAGCCAGGGTCCTTTTCGAGAGGGTTACAGAAGATTTAGAGGCTCTTTATACGGCGGAAGATGGCTTCTTCGAAGGTGAACAGAACCAGCTGGGCGATGGACGGGCCGACAGCCTGAAATTCCTGTCTTCTGCCCATCTGGTATTGAATCGGGAGCAGAACCCTGCGGCGAAGACCACCATTGAATACAGGGGACTTGAATCTGAGTCAGGCGGTTTCGATCTCATCAGAATTGATACACCTTACCTTCCAGGTCAGGAGGAGGATGATGGAGATGAGACCGAGGGGGAAATACTCGGCAGGGGATTACTTTCATTCTCGCTGAGCTATTTCGATGAGGATGGAGAGCAGGCTGACGACTGGGTAAGTGCTGGCACCTCTCGGGTAGATCAACAGCCCGGCGAAAACCAGGTGTTGGAATTGCCTGTTCTGGTGCGGGTGGAAATTATCTTTCGACCCGACAGTGAGGAAGACCTGCCGTCACTGTTCCGCACCTCCATCGCACTCCCCCGGGTATACCAGCCGGAAGAGCAGCAGGAAGAGCAGCAGGGAGGTAGCTGATGAAGCTGAAACTCATGCGGCTCAATGATCGGGGCATGGCGTTGTTGATCACGATCATGGTCATCAGTCTGCTGGTGGGAGTGACGGTTCAGTTCAACCAGACCGTGCGTCAGGATTATTTCGCCTCCCGAACCCAGCTGGATGGCGAGTATCTGAAGGGGATAGCTCGTTCGGGTCTGACGGTTGGCATGGCGCTGCTGGAGGCGGATGGGCTGGAAAATGATTTCGACAGCACCCTGGATTCCTGGGCCTCGTTGGATGAAGAAACCTTTGTTGATCTCTTTCCCCTGGGAGAACTGAAGCTTGTGATCATAGACCATTCAGGCAAGCTGCAGATCAATAGTCTGGCTGCCCAGCCGGGGTCTGGAGGGGCTGGTGGAGAAGATAATGCAGAAGAATTCAGAGAAATATTGAAGAGATTGCTCCTATCAAGTACTTTTAGCAATGTGGATGAGGAGCAGGCGGATGAACTTGTCGATGCCCTCGTCGACTGGCTCGATGCGGATGAGCTGGAGTCAGATTTTGGGGCAGAGGACAGTTATTACCAGTCTCTCAGCCCTCCCCACGATACGGCCAATGGCCCAGTTTCCCGCATAGAAGAGCTGCTGCTGGTGAAAGGATTCGACAAGGAACTGCTCTTTGGCAGCGGGGACGAACCGGGGCTTGCAGACTTTATCACCGTCCATGGAGACGACGGCAAGATCAATATCAATACTGCCCCCAGCCAGCTGCTGCAGGCACTGCACCCCCAGATGACGGAGGAGTTGGCGCTCACCCTGGAGGAATATCGCAGTCAGGAGGAAAACCTGGACAATCTTGAAAATGTGGATTGGTACAGGCAGGTACCGGCCTGGCCAGGTGATATAGAATTGCCTGACGCTATACTCACTACCAAGAGCTTTTGGTTTGAGTTGACTTCCGAAGGGGTTTTACATGACCAGAGGAAGAGCATGGGCGCTATGGTTGTTCGCGACGAGAATAACAACACGGTTCTTGTCAGTAAAAGGTCTCTGTGATGGGCAATTTATCCAGGGAACACAACCAGGTTTTCAAAAATCGGGTGAAGAGTGAATAATCTGCTTGCCATCGATTTTCAAAGCGACTGGGCCACAGCGGTAGTGCTGGAGGCGGACCAGAGGGTACGTGTCGTACGTGGCTATGGCGTCTGCCCGAGCGCTGATCTGCCCCTTGAAGAGGTGATCGCCGACCTGATTCGCCAGACAGGGTTTCAGGAAGGGGATTGCCGGGTTGCAATTGGCGCTGAGCGCTGCTCCTTTAGAAATCTCAGCCTGCCTTTTACCGACAAACGCAAGATCCTCAAGGTATTGCCGTTTGAGCTGGAGGAACTCTCGATACAGGGACTGGCCGACCAGCATTACGATGTACTCTTCAATCCTGCCGGCAAGGAGAAGACCGATATCCTGGCCGCCCTGGTGGAAACCCGGATCATGGCCGAACACCTTGCTGCTCTCGGCACCTCGGCCCTCGATCCGGAGATGATCGGTATCGGCGGGGTGGAAGTTGCGCTTCATCTTATCTCCACCGGTGTTGAACGGGCGCTGTTGCTCGATGTCAGTCTTCGCCACACCACCATGATCGTCATAGATAATTCGCAGCTGATCCTCATTCGCTCGCTGGGTTGTGATACTGAGGCGATCGCCGGGTTTTCGATGTCCGATTCCGGCGGTGTGATCTCGCCAGGCAGGCCGGGACAGGTGCAGGACATTGTCGGCCAACTGACTCCAGTACTGCTCCAGACCCTGTACTCTGTAGGTCGTTCGTACTTTATAGAGGAGAGAGCTGCCTGTTATGTGAATGGTGCGGTGGGGCTGCATCCGGAGCTCTTGCCGAAGCTTGCCGAGGCCTTGCCGTTTGAGCTGATACCCTACAATGCGGGTGACCAGCCGTTATTGAAGATTGAGCCCCAGGCGAACCTGGCCTGGAACCCGGCACTGATGAATCGTGCACTGACATTGGCCACCATAAAGAGAAAAGGTACTGATGGGATAAACTTTCGCAGCGGTGGCTTCAGGAAAAAATACGCCTTCAAGGATATCCGTAAAAACCTGCTGACGGTGGCAATCCCGCTCGCCCTGGTGTTGCTGGGCTTGATCGGCTTTTCACTCTGGGAGATGAGTGATCTGAAGAGCAGAAGAGATGGCCTGCAGACCGAGATCGGCCGCATCTTCAAGGAAACCTTGCCCGAGGTGACCCGAGTGGTCAACCCCGTGCAACAGCTTCAGGTAAAGATCGACGAGACTAGAGCCCTTTACAGTGCAGGCCCGGATGGTACCCAGCGTTTGTCAAAAATCGCTCTGCTTGCCGAGCTGTCCAGATTGATTCCCGCCAATATGCAGCTCAGGATAACCCGATTGGTGGCTGATCAGGACGATGTGAGAATCAATGGGGAGACATCAGACTTCAATACAGTTGAGAACGTCAAGCGAGAGCTGGAAAAATCAACCTATTTCAAAACTGTGACCATCAGTTCGGCAAACCTTGCTCCCCGGGGAGGGGAGGTGCGTTTCGAACTGAGGCTGGAGTTGTGACGAAAAGCCATGACCGTTGCCCAAATAGGAAAGTATCTTGAGCTCATCAAGGAGAAAGCCGGCATTGACCAGATGTCAACCCGGGAGAAGCTTGCCCTGGCTTTGGGGGCCTCGGTCATAGCCTGCCTGGTGGTCTATCAGTTTGTCATTTCGCCATACCTTGATGCCCGGGCCAAGTTGAACAGGGCTGTTGAGCGTGGCAAGCAGGAACTGGTGCAGATTCAACAGATGCAGCAGGAGTACCTGGAACTCCGAAAAGAGGAGGGCGGGATCAAGGCCAACCTCTCGAAACGCTCCCCGAGCTTTACGCTTTTTGCCTTTATTGATCAACAGGCTGAGCGTGCGCAGGTCAAGGAGAAGATCAACTATATGAAGCCGTCGGTTATTACCGGTGATGGGGAACTTGATGAATCCATCGTGGAGTTGAAGCTGCAAAGTGTAACACTTGAGCGACTGGTTGAGTTTTTAAAGCTGACCGAGTCTGAACAGAATGTGGTTTCCATCAGGCGTATTTCCATTCAGGCAAACACCAAGGAAGAGGGTTACCTCGATGTTATCATGCAGATTGCAACCTTCGTGGAGGCGAGTTGATCATGGTCCTCGGTAGAACATCCGGTCCACGGTTGTTGGTCTACCTGCTTTACGCTGTATTACTCACCAGTGTGTTGCTGGTTGTGCGCTTTCCCAGGGAGAAAGTACTGGCCTATGCCGAAAAGAAGATAGAGGCTTCTTTTCCAGGCAGCAAGGTGAACCTCTCCAGGCTATCTTACGGCTTCCCGTTGAGTGCTCATCTTGGCCGGTTGCAAGTGGCCGATCGTGAAAGGGATGAAGATATCCTGCTTCTCGAGGATATTACGGTGATACCGAAATTGAAAGGCTTGGGATTTGCCTACCAGGTCACCGGGGAAATGCTGGGCGGCGGCTTTGCCACCGAACTCTCACTGTCATTTGCCGCTAAGCGCTACAGCTTGAACGCGCTTGAACTGAAAGGGCTGGACCTGAGCCGTTCCGCCTATCTGGCGGGAATGCTCCGCCGGGATTTGCAGGGCATACTGGAATTCGCCGGCAGCTACTCCAGTGTGCTGGCCGGTTCGGGTGAGGGTGGTGCAAGCGCCACGTGTGAAGGTGTAGTGGGGATTGCAAGTGGCGGTTTTGCCCTGCGCCAGCCTGTTCTGACCCTGAAAGCCATGGATTTTGAATCGCTGGATGTCGCTATCGATATGCAGGGTGGTGTCGTGACCCTTACTGAGGGCGTATTGGAGGGTAGCGAGATCAAAGCGAATTTTGGCGGAGAATTGAATGTGGCCGATACGCTACAGAGCTGGAAACTCGATCTTGAGGGAGGCATGGTGCCATCCAGGGACTATCTGCAGGGCAATCCACAATTGGTACGATTAGTTGAGCGGATGCAGCGGCAATACAAGAAAAACGAGCTACCCTACACCATCAACGGGACTGTAGCCAATCCCAGATTTCGTTTTGGAGGAAAAAACTGACCAGCCATGACCTCCAGAATCTCAAATATAGTGCCGTTTCTCATTATCACCCTGGTTTGCATACTGGGGGTGGAGGGGGGCTACCTGGCCCTTGAGCGTTTTGTCATCGATCCGGTTATTGTCACCAAACCGAAGCAAGAGATCGAGACTAAGCAGCAAGTGCAGCAGCCCCGACCACACTCGAGAGCAGTCACCAGAGTCGATTATGGTGTGATAACAAGGCGCAATCTCTTTGGGCCGCCTCCAGACAATGGTGGCCCGGTTGTGGTCGAGTCCCCACCGGAGGAACTGGAAGCTACCAGTCTGGAGGTGGTGTTGATGGGAACAGTGGGCGGTGGCGAGGAGAGTCGGGCAATCATTCTCGATAAAAGGGACCGCAAACAGGAGATCTACAGGGTAGGCGATGATGTGCAGGGTGCACTGATCAAAGAGATATTGAGGGGGAAGGTTATCCTCAACCTCGATGGCAAGGATGAGATGCTCGATATGAGCGAGGCTGCTCAGTATGGCCCGAAAACGCCCGTCAGGCCAGTTTCTGTCAATCCGGCAATCCGGACCAGGCGGGTTATCGAGACCCCGACCGTAAACGGTGGTGAGCAGGCTAGTGAGGTGAGGCCCCGTACCCGGGTGGTACGTCCCACCCGCAGAATCATCAGGCCCCAGCCAACGGACGAGGTTGCCGTCGAGCCGGATGAGGAACTCGAAGAGCCTGTAGAACCATTAGAGGCTGATGAGCCAGGTGACGAGGCTGTTGAGGAGCTAGTCGAAGAGGAACTCGTTGATGAGGAAGCAGTTGAGGGAAACGGTGAGAGCGAAATTCCACTAGAATAATAACTAATTGTGTGTCCATAACGGTCACGTGTTGTCGGTGAACAGGTAAGCGACTGCCCGTACCAGATGTCGAGGAAGGGCGGAGAGGGTAGAGCAAAATATATCAGAGGAAGATTACATGGGTGCTAAGAGGGTACCTCTATCAATCAGGCACAGTCTAGGGAAGTTGATAAGCGTTTCCATGATTCTGTTTTTGGGTTTTGGTTTGTGTGGCCTCTCGGTGACTGCTGCGGAAGAGCGTATCGGTGGTCAGGGAGCACAGGCTTTCGCCGGCACAAATGGCGAAACTTCCGGCAAGCGCTTTATCACCATTGATTTTGACAACGTTGATATTCGATTGTTTATTAAGTACATCAGCGAGCTTACCGGTAAAAATTTCGTCGTCGATAAAGCGGTGCAGGGCAATGTGACCATCCTGTCACCCACCAAGATTTCCGAGGAAGAGGCCTACAGGGTTTTTGAGTCGGTGCTTGAAGTTCACGGCTATACCACGGTTCGTTCCGGTTCGGTCACCAAGATCGTACCAGCGGCCTCTGCCCGTTCGAAAAATGTCGAGACCATTCGAATGGGGATGACCAGCAGCCCGGAGGATAAGGTGGTTACCCAGCTTGTGCCGCTGAAGAACAGTTCGCCGGATGACATGAAAAAGGTTCTTACCCCGCTGCTTTCCAAGACCTCGGTCATGGTATCCCATCCCCAGTCCGGCATGTTGATCATCACGGAGACCCTCTCCAATATTCAGCGGTTGCTGGCGATTATTGAGACGCTTGATGTGGAGTTTACCGAGGAGGAAGTGGCAGTAATCCCACTTGAAAACGCCGCAGCGACCTCTATTGCGAAAATTCTCACTTCCATCTACCAGCGCACCCAGGCGGTGAAAGGGCGGACGGCCACCAGCCAGACGGTGAAAGTGGTGCCATACGAACGGGTAAATTCCCTGGTTATTCTTGCAGACAAACAGGAACTGCGCAGGCTTCGAAACATCGTTGCTCTGCTCGATACTTCGGTTGAACGGGATGAGGGGAACATCCACGTCTATTACCTCCAGAATGCCTACGCCACGGAGTTGGCGAAAGTGTTGACCGCGCTTCCGACAGGAGAGACGACAGAGGCAGAGAAGGGCAAGGCTCCGACGATTTCAAAGGATGTGAAGATCAACGCGGATGAGGAGACCAACTCCCTCATCATCACTGCCAGCCGGGAAGAGTTTAACGTACTGGAAAATGTGATAAAAAAACTCGATATTCCCCGCCAGATGGTCTACCTGGAAGCGCTTATTCTGGAGGTCAACGCCACCAAGGATTTCGAGGTTGGGGTTGAGTGGGCCTTAAGCGGTGACTTTGCAGATGGCACAGGTATTTTCGGGGCAGGATTTTCCAGTAATTCGGAGAACCCGTTTGGCAGTCTTGGTGGGATTGATGGAGAGAATCCAAATTTCGGTGATGGATTAACAATGGGTGTGATTAAGGAAGGTATCAAGATCGGTGGTATCACCTTTCCCAGCATAGGGGCGGTGCTCAGAGCCTACAAGGGGGATTCCGACATCAATATCATTTCCACGCCTCAGATTTTGACCACCGACAATAAGCAGGCGGCGATTAGTGTCGGTGAAAACGTCCCCTATATCACCAGCCAGAACACCACCGACGCGCAGCAGGATTATACCCAGTACGAGTATCGCGATGTGGCCACCAAGATGGTTATCACACCGCGCATCAACCTTGCCGATACCATGCGTCTTGAAATAGAGACCGAGATTACCCGGCTGAAAGGTGACAGCTTAACGCTCACCCCAACCACCTTCCGACGTGTTGCCAGCACCACCGTTGTCGTCAACGACGGTGATACTGTGGTGATTGGCGGTATTATCGGCGAGGATGATGTCATGACTGAGATTAAGGTCCCCCTCCTGGGCGATATTCCGGGATTGGGCTGGCTCTTTAAGTCGCGGGCGACGAATAAAACCAAAACAAACATGTTTATCTTCGTCACTCCCAAGATTGTGCGCAACCCGGCAGATATTGCTGGTGTCACCCTGCAGAAGGAGGACAATATCGATGAAGTCATGCCGGGGGCCAAGCAATCTATTTACCGGGAGAAGAACAAGAATCACGCCATGGTTCTTACCGAACGCGGATTTGATCTGCTGGTCAAGGAGCGCAACAGCGAGGCGCGGGAGTATTTTGAAGAGGCCTTGGAGATCGACCCGGAGAATCCATATACTCTGTTAAATATCGGTGTGATCGAAGAGCGTGAAGGCAATTTCCCGGCGGCGCTCTATTATTACCAGAAGGTGATTACTACCGGTACCACGGCCACCGCGCTTGAGGCCAGCGATGCCAGCAAGGAGGGCATGCCGTTGATACAGATCGCTCGGGAGAACATTGAGCGCCTGCGCCAGACGCGGACACGCCAGTAAATGCAACTCTTAACTGGGAAAACTGCTGACATGAATCTGATAAGTTACCGTGAAATATGAAGAAGCTTGGCGAAATATTAAAAGAAACCTGTAGCTTGAAGGAGGAGGCCATTAATGAGGCCCTCGCCAGCTCTACCGGTAACGAAAAAATTGGTGAACTGCTGATCAAGAGTAAGGAGGTTGATGAACTTGATGTACTGAAGGCACTGGGCAAGCAGCTGCAAATCGAGGTCAAGCAGTCCCTGCCGCCGGAGATTCAGACGGAGTTTACCGATAAGGTCGGGATCAGTTTTCTCAAGAAATACAAAATGGTACCGATCATGGTGGCCGATGACGTCTTTATCGCCATAAACGATCCGACCCTATTTCAACCCATCGATGACCTGCGCCGCGTGCTGGAGTTGGGAAACGCCCGGGCTGTTCTCTGCCCCTATCAGGCCATTGTCAGTGCCATCAATTATGCCTACGACATGACCCAGGATACGGCCGAAGAGGTAATGCAGGACATGGACGAGGAAGATCCCGAGCGATTGTTCAGCGAGATAGAGGAGGTGGGTGACCTGTTGGATGACACCAGTGATTCGCCGGTGATTCGCCTGGTCAACTTCATGTTCGCCCAGGCGGTACGCGACGGAGCCTCGGATATCCACATCGAGCCGTACCAGAACAGCCTGAAAATCCGCCAGCGGCTCGACGGCATACTCTATGACATGTTCAGCCCGCCCAAACACGCCCAGTCCACCCTGGTATCCAGGGTGAAGATCATGGCAAAGCTCGATATCGCCGAAAAACGTCTGCCCCAGGACGGTCGCATCGAGCTGAAGGTGGGCAACAAGGAGATTGACGTTCGTGTATCAACCTTGCCCACCGCTTTCGGGGAGCGGGTGGTCCTTCGTCTTCTCGATAAATCATCTGTGCTGATTTCGCTCGCGGAATTGGGGATGCCGGAGGATCGGCTGGCCAGTTTCAGCGAAGAGATCAAGGCGGCAAACGGTATCGTGCTCGTCACCGGTCCAACCGGTTCGGGGAAAACAACCACCCTCTATGCTGCGCTCACCTCCATCAACAACACGGATATCAATATCATTACCGTTGAAGATCCCATTGAGTACCGGATAAGCGGCATCGGCCAGGTTCAGGTGAATCCCAAGATCAATCTTACCTTTGCCTCTGGTTTGCGCTCGATCGTGCGTCAGGATCCAGATGTTATTCTGGTGGGGGAGATCCGTGACACCGAAACGGCGGAGATAGCCATTCAGTCGGCACTTACCGGTCACCTGGTTTTTTCTACCCTGCACACCAACGATGCCCCCAGTGCCATTACCCGACTGCGGGATATGGGGATTGAACCCTTTCTGATCGCCTCTTCCATCAATGCCATACTGGCTCAACGTCTGGTTCGCGTGCTGTGTGAAAATTGCAAGGAAGCATACTCCCCAGATCAGGAAGAGCTGCTGAAGGTAGGACTCGATAGCAAGGAATACCATGGTGTGCAATTGTACCGGAGCAGGGGATGCGGCAAATGTCATCACACCGGTTACAAGGGGCGACAGGGGATTTTCGAGTTGCTGCTGATGACCAAGGAGATGAAAAGCTGCGTTCTCACCACCTCCGATGCCAATGAGATCAAACGACTGGCCATTGAAGATAACGGCCTGATCACCCTGCGACACGACGGCGCCCGTAAGGTGCTGGAAGGGTCGACGACCATTGAGGAAGTCTATCGTGTCTGCCAGGAGTAACGAAAAGGGTACAACATACTTTTCGCTCTGCCCTCCATCTTCTGGCATTTACTCTACCTTGACAAGCCAGAGTTGAGTTCCAAAGTTTTTTTTCAAAGCGTTATAAAGTCGTCCGTATAAGGCATGATGTGCCGAAACAATACGCCGGGTTAAAAAATAATGCGGCAGAAATCCTCATCACAGCAAGGAAACCCGCAGGGGAAAGGGCTCTGCACTACCCTGGGGCTGCTCCAGGAGGTGCAGGCATCCTGTTTGATGCCCGATATTGGTGAGGATGGGCCGGCGAGAATTGTCGAAGATTATCTTTCCACCCTGCTGGTTGTGTCCAGTGAGTTCAAGTTCAAGCCTGTCCCCGGCGTACGCTACTCTCTTTACTTCAAAAACGGCAGATTGATGCTCTCGCTGATAACTCCGGAAGAGGGTGGCCGTGAATTGTATGATGAGCCGGTTGCTCATTGCATCCTGAAAAAGGATTTGTCCTGGACGGTAACCGGTATAGAGGGGACCGGTCTCGACAGGGTTATGGAGGCGGGAAATCAGGCTGAATTGACATATTCAGGCAAAGAAACGAGGCGGAACATGGAGGGGCTGCGATTCCTGTTGAAGGAGATACAAAGCTCGGTGGATTTCCGTTGTGACGGTCGTCTTGGCTACTATCAGAATGTGATGCTGTTTCTGGTGCAGAAAGCCTTACGATACAGGTTGAACAGACTGCTGGAGAGCGACTTGTGTCTGGCACCCGAAGAACGGCAACTGTTGATGTTGCTATAACATGCCGTGGGAGTGGTGTTCTCCTCGGAAAGGAGTTTTTATGAAACTGCAAAGTATTCATCATGTGGCGATAATTTGTTCTGATTATCAGAAAACAAAGCAATTTTATACGACTATTTTAGGACTTGAAGCGGTTGCGGAAAATTATCGGGCTCATCGAAACTCCTTTAAACTTGATCTCGTTTTGCCCGATGGCGGCATGCTGGAGATAACCTCGTTTCCAGATGCACCAAAGCGGCCGAATTACCCGGAGGCATGCGGGCTCAGGCATCTGGCGTTTGGTGTGGCTGATGTCGATGCTGCCGTGCACCACCTCGAAGAGCATGGTATCCAGGTTGAGCCTATCCGGATTGATGAGCATACTGGCAAGCGCTACACCTTTTTTACCGACCCCGACGGGTTGCCGCTGGAACTCTATGAGAGCCTCCTCGGCTGATCCCGAGAGTATTTGCTATATCCGCAACTAACTTACCGTAAATGTTGACGTTGTAGAAGAGGGGCGGAAAGTTCCCCCTTTTTGATCGGAGCCGATTCTGCTAGGCTTGTAAGTAGACGAGAAACTCTCTTTTCTGGCATCTTCAAGTCTGTTTGCACCATTTACCGTGGAAGCCATCTCAGCATATGTTCAAAGGGGAACATCATGTTTGACCAACTGCGCGTATTCTGTACTGATAATCACGAGCAGGTTGCCGGCCTGTTTGAGCGATTCCTGCGATTGGAAAAAACGTTTTTGCTCAAAAGTGAGATATGGGATGAGTTCATCCTGTATTGCCAGGAGTTAAAACTGCAACGGTTGTTGGAGACCCCGTTTGCGGTGGCGCTGTCCAAGGCGCAGGAGGTGTCGCTGGATGGTGAATGGCTCTATATGGCAATTCGGCCCAGAGTGGCGCGCTGGCATTACCTGCGATTCAGGTATGAAGACGGAGAGATAACGGAAGTTGATGTGGCTGAGTTCCTGGCATTTAAGGAAAAGCTTATTCAGGGTCGGGATGTTGAGCAAATCCTCGAGTTTGATTTGACCCCTTTTGAACGGGATTTTCCCAAGATGACCCAGAGTCGCTCCATCGGTCATGGCGTAGAATTTCTAAACAGGATCTTCTCCGGTCGTTTGAGTCGTGAACTGGCGGGGGGAGATGAACTGATCCTCGCTTTTCTCCGGGTGCATGGCCATAACGATCATCCTTTCATGATCAACGACCGCATCAAAACAGTTCGGGCTCTGCGTACGGCGCTGCTTGACGGAGTGGACTATCTGCAATCGCAGGCGCCTGCGACCGAGTGGCCGGAAATGGCTGACACCTTGAGAAAAATTGGATTTGAACCGGGCTGGGGACGCACCCGGCAGCAGGTAGAGGAGAGTTTCTCCAGGCTTGCAAACCTCTTGGAAGCACCTGATCATCAAAACCTCGAACGCTTTATCACCGGCGTGCCCATGGTCTTCAATATCGTGGTGCTCTCACCCCACGGCTATTTCGGACAGGAGAATGTGCTTGGCCTTCCCGACACGGGAGGCCAGGTAGTCTATATCCTTGACCAGGTGCGGGCTCTGGAAAAGGAGATGAAGGAGCGGATCTACAATCACGGATTGGATATCAAGCCGCAAATCATTATCCTCACCCGCCTGATACCTGAGGCCGGCGATACCACCTGCAACGTGGTTGAAGAACATGTGTACGGTACCGATAACGTGCAGATTGTGCGGGTACCCTTTAGAAATGACCTGGGGGAGGTCCTGCCGCATTGGATCTCGCGCTTTGAGGTATGGCCATATCTGGAAAGGTATGCCGAGGAGGCCCGGGACGAGGTGTTGTACCGTTTGGGAAGAAGGCCTGATCTGGTGATCGGTAATTATTCTGATGGTAATCTTGTTTCCTATCTGATGGCCAAATCCATGGGGGTGACCAACTGCACCATCGCCCACGCCCTGGAAAAGACCAAATACCTGTTCTCCTCGCTCTATTGGAGGGAAATGGAGGAGCAGTACCACTTTTCCTGCCAGTTCACGGCGGACATGATCGCGATGAATGCCGCCGACTTTATCATCACCTCCACCTATCAGGAGATTGCGGGCTCAAGCGACGTGGTGGGGCAGTATGAGAGTTATTCCTCATTCACCATGCCGGGATTGCAACGGGTGTTGCAGGGAATAGACGTCTTTGATCCCAAGTTCAATATTGTTTCTCCCGGCGCCGACGAGTATGTCTACTTCAGCTACAGAGATAAGGATCGACGCTTTACGGAATATACTTCACAGATCAGGGAACTCATCTACGGTGCGCCGCATCCAGAGGGGCGAGGCTGTTTGACACAGCAGGATAAACCGTTGTTGTTTTCCATGGCGAGGTTAGACCGTATCAAGAACCTGACCGGACTTGTTGGCTGGTATGGTGAGGATGAGGAACTGCGCCAGAGGACCAATCTGATGATAATTGGCGGCGTGGTGAACCCGGAACATTCCGGGGATGAGGAAGAGCGGGCCCAGATACAGCTCATGCATGAGCTGTTTGACAGGCACAATCTGGATGGCCAGGTCCGCTGGCTCGGTTTACGACTCGATAAACGAGTTACCGGCGAGCTGTACCGGATGATAGCTGATGCCGGTGGAGTGTTTGTACAACCCGCCCATTTTGAGGCCTTTGGCTTGACGGTGGTGGAGGCGATGGCTTCAGGCTTGCCCACTTTTGCCACCCAGTATGGTGGCCCGCTGGAGATCATCGAAAACGGTAGATCTGGCTTTCACATCGATCCCAACCATGGCACGGTGACCAGGAAGATCCTGCTGGATTTCTTCAAGCGTTGTGAAGAGGAGCCAGGGTACTGGCAGAAAATTTCTGAGGGCGGCATCGAGCGGGTAAACGCCAACTATACCTGGCGCCTGTATGCCCGCCGCCTGCTCTCGCTTACCTGTATGTATGGTTTCTGGAAGTTTGCCACCAACCTGGACCGGCAGGAAACCAGCCGCTACCTGGAGATGCTCTACCATCTCCAGTTCAAGCGCCTCAGCCAGGGGATCAAGCATTGAGAGGCGCCTATCTGATGATGGGCGTAAATCTCGTTGTCAGACTTCAGGAAAAAGGAGTGAGGTGTACCCATTATTTTCCGTACACCTCACTCCTGGCAGATCACAACGCTATGTAATTCAAATCATTTAATATTTCTATCAGATTTCGGTCCGGATACAGCTTACGCACCGATCAAGCCGTAATGTCGCAACCCCTCAATAACCCCTGCGGCGTATTCACCTTCAGAGAAATAGACGCGTGGTGAGCCTTTGAGATATTCAAGCTCCTCACTGTGATTGCCGACGATGAGCCCCCGGTTTTTACCCAGCAGCATATCGGCGTCGTTTCCGGAATCTCCGGCCACCATTATATGTCGCGGTAAAAATTCGTACTTGTACTGCAGGTAGTTGACCGCTTTTCCCTTGGATGCCCGGTGGGGAAGGATGTCGAGAAACTGGTTGTGGGAGAAGATCACCTTGCAGCGCAGCTTTTGCTCTTTGAGTTCGGCATTCAAGGTGTCCAGCCGGTTGTCTTCGTTGTTGAGATAATAACTGATCTTGTGGCTGCGTTGGCCTTCGGCCTCCTGAAACACCAGCCATTCAAATTTCGACAGGGTGTCCTTGATCGCCTCAGGTTTCCAGAGATGGGAGATGTGCTGCTGCCATCCCTTGTCCATCCTCAAGTCCGGCCCGTAGTAAATTTCCGTGCCCACTGAGCAGATCAATACATCGGGAATAGGGATATTGTACTCGGTCATCGCTTCCAGGGTCAGCTCCAGGCTGCGGCCTGTGGCCACGCCCCAGGCCAGTTGCCGCCTGTTGTCGTTGAGAATATCGAGCAACTGGTAGAGGCTTTCGTTATGGCCCACGAGGGTGTTGTCTATATCGGTGATCATCAACTTCTTCAACCCGGAAAGGCGCTTGCCGAATGAAGGACGTTGTGTGGCCAGCGGTCTGGCGAGGCTGTGTATCTGGCGGGGTTGCTGTTCGTATTGATCCGGCAGAAATTTCAGATATTGTTGCATGGTGTTGTTGCAGTGGGCTGCCCAGCTGTAGTGCTTGCGAACCCCGTTGATCCCATTGTTTGAATAGTTTTCCCAGCTTTCCGGGTCCGTCAGGATTGCCTTGATAGCCTCGACAATCTCCTCTGTTTTGGTCACATCCACCAGGATACCGCTTTCACAGTTGGCAACGATGTCCACCGGCCCGCCATCGTTGGTGGCGACTATGGGCAAACCGCAGGCTGAGGCTTCGATAAGCGTCAGGCCGAAGGGCTCGACCAGGGCTGGATTGACGAATACTCCTCTGCTTTGGGCGCACATGCGATATAGAGCTGGCACCTCTGTGGCGAAATCATGTTTTTTGGGAATCGCCAGTTTACCGTACAGATCGAATCTGTCCATCTGCAGCAGCATGTCGGTGAGAACAGCCTTCTCATTTTCTTCCATGGAATTGATATCTTGGCGGATGCCGGCAAAGATGGCGATGTTGGCCAGAGCCTGCAGCTCCTTGTCGCTGCCATAGGCCTCTATCAGCCCTGCAATGTTTTTACGCTGATCAGGTCTGCAGAGAGCGAGAATAAAGGGCTTTTCCGGGTGAGTCCAGAATCTGTGCAGTTCATTGCGAAGGGTAACCTTGGTCTGCTTGGCTTCCTCGCTCAGCAGGTCGATATCGAGTTGTGAGTCATAATATGGGTGAAAGGTGTCGAGATCGATACCCGGTGGGATTACCGTATATGCCGCCTCCGGACCTCTTTCGTAGAGTCCGAACTGTTTTTCTATCTCCTGTTGGGTGGAGGTAATGATCATATCAGCCCTGCTGATCACCTGCTCTTCGGTTTCGATGCGCTTGCTGATTTTGTACTGACGTTCAATCTCTGTTTTGTTGCCGCCACTGTCGAGCAGTTTTGCCAGCTTGTTGCGACCCATTGAGTGGCCGGTGAAAAACAAGGGGGTATCAAAGGCGGCGGAGAGTTGCATGGCAACATACCCCGCGTCGGCATAATGGCCGTGAAAAATATCCGGTTGACGTTCCTGATTGTTGATAAACTTGATGGTTTTGTCAATAAACTCTTCAAGGTGGGGCCAGAGCAGTTCCTTGCGCCTGTAGCGCCTGCCACCGCACTGGATGCGCACGATGCGGGCGTTCTCCGAAAGCTCCTCGATGGGGTTGCAGTAGTCTTCTGAGGTGTTTTTGTCACAGACCAGCCGGGTAACCAGGTCCACCTTGGCGACCTGTTCATGCCGTGCCAGGGCTTTAGTGAGCTCGACTACGTACTTGGTTTGTCCGCCGGTGTCTGCATCCCTGCCCAGTTCGAGTGCGTGGCCGCGGATCAGTCCATGAACGCTTATTAGCTGCAGATAAAGTCCGTTTGTATTCATAATCTCTGTGGATATGGTAATGGGGAAGCTGCGGGGTATGGGTAAGCTCTAATGGAGCCCTGCGGTGATTCGCTTGTTTTGTCTAGATCGATGGCATCGAGGGGAAATCAAGCGGAGTTGTATTTCATATCGAAGTATCACGTAGCGTGTTTCTCGCGATCACTAATTTCCCATCGATAACGCCACTATAGAGAGATAAGGCGCTCTCCGACAGGCTCCTGACCGGTAAGTAGATCAAATTAGTATTGCATGGAACGGTCAGGAATGCAACGGCAGGTGGAAAAAAACTGACAAGTATTGGGATTGAAATGGGAGTTGTTGAGGCGTGGGTGCTACAAAAGAGGAATTGGTATTGGCGGGATGTTCATTTTCACCACTGAGTTGTTCAGTGGTGAAATTATCACCTTATCCTTCTTTTGCACCTGTGAGAAGTGAGTTGAGAAATGCCTGGTAATGGTGGGGCAGGGTGCGCTTGCTGGCTGTGGCGATATAAAAAGTGCGGCGCATGGTCAGGTTGTGGATATCTATCTCACGAACGCTGCCCGCCTTCAGCTCATCCTGCAAGGCGTGCCGGGAGATTATTGATACGCCGAGATCCGCTTTTACCGCTTCCTTTACCGCTGTGCTTGAGCCAAGCATGGCGACGATATTCAGCTGATCGGCGTTGATCTTTTGCTCGGCCAGGAAATTCTCGATATTTTTTCTGGTTCCTGAACCGTGCTCTCGGGAAATAAAGGGCAATTCCAACAAATACTCCGGGGTGATCCTGTTGGGCATCTCCCTTTTGCCGGCACAAACCAGGATGAGTTCATCCTGGGTAAAAGGGCGATAGGTTATTTTTCTTGCTGGTATCTGTGCGCCCACAATACCCAGAAAAAGGTCGTTGGCGAGAATGGCCTGGACGATCTTTGCTGAGTCGTCAATACGGATCTCAAAGGAGATGCCAGGGTAACGCTCTTTAAAGGAGGAGGCAATTGACGGCAGCAGGTAGGCGCCAGGAATGGTGCTGGCGCCGATGACTAACTCACCGGAGACTGTCTGGCCGGCCATGGCGATTTCTTCTTCAAGCTTTTCCATATCGTGAAGAATGGCCAGTGCCCTGGGGTAAAGAATTTCCGCTTCCCTGGTCGGCATGATTGAGCGGCCCAGTCGGTCGAACAGTTTGCAATCCAGTCGCATCTCAAGATTGCGGATATGCTCGCTTACCGTCGGCTGGCTTGTGTGTAGCAGCTCAGCCGCCTTGGTGAAGCTGCGGGTCTGGTAAACCGAGGTGAAAATGCGTAGGTGTCGTGTTTCGATGGCTCTGTCCTCACGAAGAAGATGAAACTCTTAAGCTAACTCGCCGGAAAACATAATACGATCATCTTGTTATTGCTACATAGTTTTAACCTCAGCTGGCGCTTTTGCCTTGAGTTTGTGTCGTTCAATTCCCAAATATTCCATGAAAATTTGCCGCCAGCCTGCAGCAATGGTGAACATAGAGCCCAAGGCGGTCAGTTAACCAATTTCAATCCATTACCAGGATATCCACGGATTTGCTGATTGCTGACGAACCTGCTGATAAATCGTTCAAGGGTTCAACCGGAACGATCCACTGCAGGCAGATGACAAAAATAGAGCCGGGCGAAGCTGGCGGGTAGAAGGTTGATAATCCGGCCTGCAATTGCTGGAGGCGAGCCATCACCTGGAAAGGGGCGACAGTTTCAGGTGGAAAAGAATGGTATGGATTGCATGGCGTAAAACAGCTTGGAGCTATTCAGGAAAGATTCCGTCCGGCGGCGACAACTGGGGCTGACAGGGGATACCGATTGCTGAAGGGATAGGCTGTGGGGGGCTGAGTACTGCAAGGAGGGACCCGCGCCTGATATGGGCAAACACATGGGCAGACGCGGGTCGTGAAAAGGAAGTGGCCGGCTAGTCCTGCAGCAGGGGAGTGCTCAGATAGCGCTCGCCAGTGTCGGGCAGAATGACCACAATGGTCTTGCCGGAATTTTCCGGTAGCCTCGCCAGTTCTCTGGCCACATGGGCCGCTGCGCCGCAGGAGATGCCGCAGAGGATACCTTCTTTTTTAGCAAGTTCCCGGGCGGTCTCAAAGGCGGCCTCGTTGCTCACGGTACGGATCTCATCGATGATCTCGGTGTTGAGGATCGCCGGCACAAATCCAGCTCCGATCCCCTGTATCTTATGGGGGCCTGGCTGGCCGCCGGAGAGAACCGGCGAGTCTTCAGGTTCGACAGCCACAGATTTCAGCGCCGGGTTGAGGTCTTTTAGCACCTCGGAGCAGCCGGTGATGGTGCCGCCGGTACCGACCCCGGCCACGAAAATATCGATCTTGCCATCGGTATCGCGCCAGATCTCCTGGGCAGTTGTATGCCGATGGATAGCGGGGTTATTCGGGTTGGCGAACTGGTTTGGCATCCAGGAGTTGGGGGTCTTGGCCAGCAGCTCTTCTGCGGTCGCCACAGCCCCCTTCATTCCCGTGGCGGCAGGGGTCAGCACCAGCTCTGCTCCGAGATGTTTCAGCAGCTTGCGCCGCTCGATACTCATCGATTCGGGCATGGTGAGAATCAGTTTGATGTTCTTGGAGGCGCAGACGAAGGCCAGGCCCAGGCCGGTATTGCCGCTGGTGGGCTCAATCACTGTTGTTCCTTCCGTGATCAATCCCTCGTTTTCAGCAGCCTCGATCATGGAGACGGCGATACGGCATTTGACGCTGCCCATGGGGTTTCGAGACTCCTGCTTGCCAAGGATTACGGCACCGCAGTCGGCCGAAAAGTTGTCCATTTTTAACAGCGGTGTATTACCAATAGTTTCTGATATTGTGCTCGCCATATGTTCTCACCTTATCCCGTGGCCGGGTTATTTGTTTCCGTTTGAGTAGATAAGTTCCGGACGCTTCAGCAGTACCTTGGTGCCGGCATCGACGCTTTCGGTCAGCCAGATGTTACCACCAATGACTGAACCTTTGCCGATGATCGTATCACCGCCCAGGATGGTGGTGTTGGAGTAAATGATAACATCATCCTCAATCGTTGGGTGGCGTTTTTTGTGGCGCAGCTTCTCGCCTGCGTTTCGTGGCAGGGAAAGCGCGCCCAGGGTGACACCCTGATAGATGCGTACATTGGTTCCGATGATGGTTGTTTCGCCGATTACCACGCCTGTGCCATGATCGATGAAGAGTCCGGGACCGATGGTTGCGCCCGGGTGGATGTCGATCCCGGTGAGGCTGTGGGCGTATTCCGTCATGATACGCGGAATGATCGGCACCTGAAGCTTGAACAGCTCATGGGCGATGCGGAAGATGGAAATTGCCAGCAGGCCGGGATAGCTGAAAATTACCTCATCGGGGTTATCCGTTGCCGGGTCGCCGGCCAGGGTTGAACGAATATCCTGTGCGAGCAGAGCTGCCACCCCGGGCAGGGTCTCGATAAAATTGAGGGTCGTTTGGTGCCCCTGCTGTTCACAGGCGGTGCAGGGCTGGCCGTGGCGGCGGCAGTCGTGGCGAATGGCCATAGTGATCTGCTCGGAGAGCTTCTCATAAAGATCGGTGGTCTCTTTGCCGATGTAGTACTCTATATTGGAGGCGTAGAGCTTGGTGGTGGTGAAATAGCCGGGAAAGAGGATACGACGCGCCTGATTGACAATGTCGATAATCTGCTCATGGGAAGGAATCGAGACCGGGCTGATGTGGTCGTAGCATTCCTTTGCCTGCCAGGAGCTGAGCAATCGCTTGACTACCGCGGGAACCTTGTTGTGTTTGCAGTTGCTTGAAACCTGGATATGATCGCAGGGAGCGGCTAAGGACTCGCTCACTGTACTGATTTTGGTCTGAATAGGCATAATGAAATCGAACTTGCTGAAAATGAAATCTTGAACTGCTTGGTTAATACTCTTTCCGGCAAAGCATGCGCTTTACCTCAATTTATCCTGGGTTTTAGCCTGTCGGCGCTGAGTGCTTCAGCCGTGGGCTGGCTCATCTGCACTTTTCAATGATAAACACCCCGTAGGTGGCCCGCAGATTGGGCAGATACTTGACGATTGTGCCGCTGCTGCTGGCACTGTTGGTGTTGATCGCGATCTCCTTGACGATGTTATAGCCGACATCCCTTGCGAAGTTCCTGAAATCCTTCAGGGTAATCACTCGGATGTTGGGAGTGTCATACCAGTGGTAGGGGAGTTGGTCGTTTTTCGGGGCCACTCCGCCGGTCAGCAGCTGCCAGCGGATCGAGTAATGACTGAAATTGGGAAACGAAACAATCACCCTGCGGCCGATGCGCGACAGCGAGTAGAGCAGTCTGGCCGGCTCGAAAATCTGTTGCAGGGTCTGGCTGAGGATGACGTAGTCAAAACTCTTGTCCGGGTAGTCATCCACCTCCTCGTTGAGATCACCCTGCAACACGCTCAATCCCCTGGCGATACAGTGGGCGGCGTTGTCCTTGTCCAACTCGACACCGGTGCCGCTGATGTGCTTGTTGGCGGTGAGCCAGGCGAGCAGATCGCCTCTGCCGCAGCCTAGATCGAGCACCCGGCTACCCGGTTCGATCCAGTTGGCAATGACCTGCAGATCAAAACGAATCGGCGAGTTATCAGCTAATACCATGAAGAAAACCTCGAATCAGGTTGGTGAGCCGTTCATCAGGGATGAGAAATGCGTCATGGCCGCAGTCCGCTTCAATCTCACAAAAACTCACATCCTGACCGGTGCGTTTTAACGTCTGGACCAGTTCTTTGGCCTGGTAGGTCGGGTATAGCCAGTCGGAGCTATACGAGATAACCAGAAACTTCGACCTGGAGCCGTCCAGCCCACTCAGGCGGCCGCTCTCTGTCAACCTGTCCTTTAAGTCAAAATAATCAGCCGCTTTGGTGATGTAGAGCATGGAGTTGGCATCGAAGCGGCGTACAAATTTGGTGCCCTGGTAGCGCAGGTAACTCTCCACCTGAAAATCGACCCCGAAATCGTAGGAGAAATCATTCTTATCCTGTAGCCTTCGGCCGAATTTGCGCCGCATGGCCTCGTCTGAGAGGTAGGTTACATGGCCGACCATTCTCGCCACGGCAAGGCCCAGGTCCGGCTTTTCCCCTTCATAGTACATTCCCTGCTGCCAGTTCGGGTCCGCCATGATGGCCTGTCGGGCGATCTCATTAAAGGCGATGGCCAGGGCAGAGTGGCGCATGGTGGTGGCGATGGGCACCGCCGAACGGATCATTTCCGGATAGCGGGCACACCATTCGAGCACCTGCATGCCACCCACCGAGCCGCCGATCACGGAGAGCAGCTGGGGGATTTGCAGGTGATCGATCAGCGCTTTCTGGGCTTCGACCATATCGCCGATGGTGACCATGGGAAACTCCATGGCATACGGTTTACCGGTCTCGGGGTTGATGGAGCTTGGTCCGGTGGTGCCCATGCAGCTACCGAGAATATTGGAGCAGATGACAAAATACCTGTTGGTATCTATGCCTTTGCCCGGGCCGACCATAAAGTCCCACCAGCCAGGTTTTTCCTGCTCGACATCGTCTGTGTAATAGCCGGCCGCATGGGAGTCGCCGGTAAAGGCGTGGGTGATCAGAATGGCGTTGTCCCTGTTTTCAGACAGCGTGCCGTAGGTCTCGTAGGTGATGGTAATCGGGCCAAACCTGGTGCCGCTCTCAAGTTCCATACCTGCCGGCGGCTGGGCGAAGGTGAAATGCTTTTTTTTCACCATTCCCACCGAACCGGTGGGAAATGGTGAAAGGTTGTGCCTGTCTGCAACCAGCTGATTGTCTCCTGTCCGCTCGTTCAACTTCAACTCCTTGCCGCGGTAATCGCCTGGTCGAGATCGCTGGTGATGTCCTCTATGTGTTCGATACCGATGGAAAGCCTGATCATTCCATCAGAGATGCCACCGGAGGCGAGTTGCTCGCTGGACAGCTGCGAGTGGGTGGTGGAGGCCGGGTGAACAGCCAGGGATTTAGCGTCACCGACATTGGCCAGATGGGAGAAGAGCTTGAGGTTGTCGATAAACTTCTGGCCCGCTTCCCGTCCACCGCGGATGGAAAAGGAAACCATGCCGCCGAATCCGTGTTTGAGATACCTGGCAGCGGTCACATGACCTGGAGAGCCCGGCAGGCCGGGGTAATTGACCCACTCCACCTCGGGGTGGTCCTGCAGATGCTGGGCCACAGCCAGGGCGTTCTGGGAGTGGCGTTCCATGCGCAGGTGCAGAGTCTCTATACCCTGCAAAAAGAGCCAGCAATTGTCCGGGCTGATGCATGCTCCGAGATTTCTGAGCGGTACCAGGCGCATCCGCAGGGCGAAGGCGATCGGGTTCATCTCGCCCAGGTCATGGGCATAGCGCAGACCGTGGTAGGAATGATCCGGTTCGTTGTAGAGAGTGAACTTTGGGTCGGTCCAGTCGAAGGTACCGGCGTCGATGACGATGCCGCCCAGGCCGGTGCCATGGCCTCCCAGCCACTTGGTCAGGGAGTGGATGACGATGTCGGCCCCGTACTTGATGGGCTGAAACATGGTCGGAGGGGTGAAGGTGGAATCGACAATCAACGGCAGCCTGGCATCGTGGGCAATTTTGGCCACCGCTTCGATGTCGGTCATGTTCAAGGCCGGGTTGCCAATGGTTTCACAGTAGATTGCCCGGGTTTTACCGTTGATCGCCGCCTTGAAATTTTCCGGGTCGTTGGGGTCCACCATACGGACCTTGATGCCAAACTGGGGCAGGATGGCATCGAACTGTGAGAAGGTGCCGCCATAGAGATTGTTGGCGGCGACGATTTCATCGCCCTGTTCACAGATATTGATGATGGTATAAAAAATCGCCGAGGTACCGGAGGCAAGGGCCAGCGCGGCGGCACCGCCTTCGAGCTGGGCCATGCGCTGCTCGAGAATTTCCTGGGTCGGGTTGCCCAGGCGAGTGTAGATGTTGCCAAGCTCCTTGAGAGCGAAAAGATTTGCAGCATGTTCAGTGGATTTGAACATATAGGCGCTGGTACGGTAAATCGGCACCGCTCTGGAGAGGGTATCCTGATCCACCGTGTGGCCCGCATGTACAGCTAATGTTTCCTGCTTCATATGGTTGACCCTTGAAAGAGATTCACAAGCGCTCGGCACCAGCCCTTTGAGACTGCAACTTCAAAGGGGCTGGTGGCATGGCTATGCTGGAGTGGTCAGATCGCTGAGTTTACTAACTTATTTGTTCAGTGAGCTTTTCATCTGGTCGACGAGCTCCTGCAGTTTCTGACCATTTCGATTTGCGAAATCAGGATTAATTTTAAGCAGTTCTTCCCAGCTGGCAAGGCCGCCTTCGGTATCTTCCAGATCATAGATGCGCACAATGCCCTCATTGAACCTGGAGGGCTGATGCTGTGCGTCCATCTGCTGGGCCTTGTCAAACCACTCAACTGCTTTTTCCGGCTGGCCGCTTCGGCGGTACATGACACCGAGATCCGTGAGCAGGTCGGCATTGCCATCATGGTACTTGAGGGAGGTGAGGTAAGCGTCGATTGCTTTTTCGTTCTGACCGGTATCAAAATAAAGATGGCCCAGGTTCACCCAGGTCTGATAATTTTCCGGGTCCGCTTGCACCTCCTGTTCCAGCTGGCTTATGGCTTGACCGAGTTCCTGTTTTTGTTCCGTCACATGGGGATCTTTTTGGGCAGTTTCATTGGAGGTCGGGCCAAGTTTATATACACTGAAGACCACGCCGCAAATGAAGCCGACGACGAAGATGACCAGAAATGTGATGATGGGGAGCTGCTGTCTATTTGCTGTCATGTTGCCTCTGTTGATGGGTGATTGATTGAATTAAAGATGATCATGATACGTCACGATGCGTGATCTGTACATACCACAATGTGGCAATGGGATCAAGATTTGGAGCCTAACGCATATGAGGACTGGACAGGCCTTGCTCAAAAATGGCAGAGTTGAGGAGAAAGGCACGGGTAATTACGGTGGTAAATTATTCGTTGTCGCAAAATAGGCACCCCTGGCCGTTTCATGAGCCTGCAACTGGCTGTACGCCTCGCACCCGCCAGGGCGTGACCCCCTAAGCGTTTGCCGAACAAGCGGGTACAGCAATTGTACCATGATGTACCGCTATAAACCATGCAGGCAGTTGAGGAGTCAACAATGAAAGTGCAGCAAAAGGTTGTAACCAAATCAAAAAAGAGTGAGCGCGGCAATTCGGTTCCCCATTTCGACACCAATGCCAACGCCATTACTGAAAATATCGTTCACCATCTGCTGAGTTTTCAGGGACGTGACCCTGAGCGTTCCGGGGCTCCTGATATCTGCAGGGCACTCTCATATACCATGCGCGATATCCTGGTGGAGAAGTGGATTCAGACCCAGAAAACCTTTTATGTAAAAAGGAAAAAGCGGGTCTACTACCTGTCGCTGGAGTTTTTGATAGGGCGCTCCCTGATGAATTCCGTCATCAACCTCGGCATCGTCGATGATGTCAAACAGGCGGTGGCTAACCTCGGCTACGATCTCAATGAAATCTGCGAAAATGAAGAGGACGCAGCGCTGGGCAATGGCGGTCTGGGACGGCTGGCGGCCTGTTTTATGGACTCCATCGCAACCCTGAAGATCCCAGCCTACGGCTATGGCATCCGTTATGAGTTCGGACTGTTTAATCAGCAGCTCGTGGATGGCAACCAGGTTGAGATGCCGGACAGCTGGCTGCGCTACGGCAGCCCCTGGGCGTTTGAGCGAAACATGCCAATTTTTCCGGTGAAGTTTTATGGTCATGTCACCAGCGATGCGGACGAGCAGGGCAACTATCGGGCGAAATGGGTGGACACCAAGGATGTTATGGCCATGCCCTGCGATCTGCTCATCCCAGGTTACAAGAATGATCACGTGATCAATATGCGGCTGTGGACCGCCCGTGCCTCCCGTGAACTCGACCTCAGTTATTTCAGCCGTGGTGACTATATTGGGGCAGTGGAGTCGAAGGTGAGTTCAGAGACGATCTCCAAGGTGCTCTATCCTCCTGATCATAACCTGGCGGGCCAGGAGTTGCGGCTCAAACAGCAATACTTCTTTGTTGCCGCAACCTTCCAGGACATTATGCGCCGTTTCAAGAAAAAGCCCAAGAGCTTTGACATGTTCCCGGAGCGGGTGGCGGTGCAACTCAATGACACGCATCCGGCCATTGCCATCCCGGAACTTATGAGGCTGCTGCTCGACCAGGAGGGGCTCGGCTGGGAGAAGGCCTGGGATATCACCACCAAGACCTTTGCCTACACCAACCACACATTGATGCCGGAAGCGCTGGAGAAGTGGACGGTGGAGCTGATGGGCAAGGTGCTCCCCCGGCATCTGGAGATCATCTATGAGATCAATCAGCGTTTTCTGGAACTGGTAGCCCATAAATTTCCCAATAACGTCGATAAGCTGCGGAGCTTCTCCATCATTGATGAAGGGCCGCCCAAGCAGATCCGCATGGCTCATCTGGCCATAGTCGGCTCCCACTCGGTGAACGGAGTGGCCGAGCTGCATACCGATCTGTTGAAGACCAGAATATTCAATGATTTTCATGAGCTGTACCCTGGAAAATTCAACTCCAAGACCAATGGGATCACCCCGAGGCGCTGGCTCTTGCAGGCGAATCCGGAACTGGCAGATCTTATTTCCACCAGCATTGGGTTTCACTGGGTCACTGATCTGGACCAGTTGCGAAATCTCGAACCTCTTGCGGAGAAGGCGGAATTCATCAAAGCCTGGCAGGAGATCAAGATGGCCAATAAGCGAAGACTGGCAAAATATATAGAGGACCGCACAAAGATCTCCGTTGCGCCGGAGTCAATGTTTGACGTGCAGGTGAAACGTATCCATGAATACAAGCGTCAGCTGCTCAACGCCCTGCACCTGATCTATCTTTATCACTATATCCTTCGACAAGACGGCGAAGGCGTCGCGCCCAGAACAGCAATCTTTGCCGGCAAGGCTGCACCTACCTACTGGCGGGCCAAGCTCATCATCAAGCTGATCACCTCGGTAGGTGAGGTGGTGAACAATGATCCGCGGCTCAACGGCCGCCTGAAAGTGGTGTTCCTGCCCAATTACAACGTTTCCCAGGCCGAGGTCATCATGCCGGCTGCCGATCTCTCCGAGCAGATCTCCACCGCCGGCACAGAGGCCTCAGGTACCGGCAACATGAAATTTTCCCTGAACGGTGCCCTGACCATCGGCACCCTGGATGGGGCCAATATCGAGATCCGCGAGGAGGTTGGCGAAGACAACTTTTTCCTCTTTGGCATGACCGCCGAGCAGGCAGAGTTTGAGCGCTTAAATCCCAGTCGCACCCCTAAACAGGTCTGCGAGTCCAATCCGGAGATTCGCGAGGTGATCGACAGTATTGCCAAAGGCGCTTTCAGTAACGGCGACAGGGAACTCTTCAAGCCGTTGGTGGATAGCCTGCTCAATCCCCATGATCCCTACCTGCTGATGCTGGATCTGGAATCGTACATCGACTGCCAGCATAGGGTGGGGAAGGCTTTTCTGGACCATGATAACTGGACCCGTATGGCGATTCTCAATGTGGCGGGCATGGGCAAGTTCTCCACTGATCGCACCATCCGGCAATACTCGGAGGAGATCTGGGGTATTCCAGTGGAGTGAGAATAACGGTGACGTACTGCTAAAACGGCTGATCGGGCCTGGCAGGGGTCTAGGAGTTGCTCGCGGTTCAACGAAAAAAGGGGCTGCAGATTACTATCTGCAGCCCCTTTGTCATTCCTGGAGGCGGCGAGCGGATTCGAACCGCTGAATAATGGTTTTGCAGACCACTGCCTTAGCCACTTGGCTACGCCGCCCTGTTGGTGAGGCACCTTTATACCACAGTATTTGATTTTGACAAGAAATTTTCGAGCCGTCCGAAAGAAAGATCAGGGGTGACATTACGGCCTTGCCAACTGCAGAAAGCGACCTGATCAGAACTGGGCGGCTTTAGCTGTCTGCTCCGGGTAGTGGGGCAGTTGTATCGCAAAGTAAACCAGCCCCCTATTCACCTTGACCGGACAGGTATTATCATGTATCAAGTAGTCCACGTCCGTTTTCGCTCTCGAAAATGTGCTTGGGGAATGGTCAGATAGCGGATCGTCCCGATAGCCGGAAACGGTCGGAAACGAAAAAAGGGGTTACAGATCGTTATCTGTAACCCCTTAGGAATTCTGGAGGCGGCGAGCGGATTCGAACCGCTGAATAATGGTTTTGCAGACCACTGCCTTAGCCACTTGGCTACGCCGCCTGAATTGTGAGGCACTTTATACCACAGTTTTTGATTTTGACAAGAGGTATTTTATTAGCATGGAAATGAAAATTGACTCACTGGTCAAAGAAAACAAGGAATCGCTCAGTGAGTTCGAAAAAATTATGGAATATCGGTTTACCGATCTGCGTTTGCTGCAGAAAGCACTGGTCCATTCCTCCTATGCTTTTGAGCATGCGCAGGCCGGTAACAACAACGAGACCCTGGAGTTTTTAGGCGATGCGGTGCTGGATCTGGTTGTCGGCCATATCCTCTATAAATTGTATCCTACCATGCGAGAGGGGGAGCTGACCAGACTTCGCGCCGCATTAGTGAACGAAACCCATCTGGCGGTCATGGCTCGGCAGATTGAGCTGGGCCGGTTTCTGTTACTTGGCAAGGGTGAGGATGCCTCAAATGGCCGCAACAAGTCATCAATTCTCTCCAGCGCCTTTGAGGCGGTGATGGGGGCTGTCTTTGAAGACGCAGGGTATGACACCGTGGAGGGGATCGTCTCCCGCCTGTTTGTGCCCACCATCGAGACCAAAAAGGAAGAGATGCTGATTGCCGACTCCAAGAGCAGGTTGCAAGAGGTGCTCCAGGAGAAGCATAACGAAGGCCCAACCTACAGACTGGACAAGGAGGTCGGACCGTCCCACCAGAAGATGTTTACCATCTCCGTGCTCTTTCGCGACCAGGTTCTCGGCTGTGGTGAAGCCCGTTCCAAAAAAGAAGCGGAGCAGAGGGCGGCGGCCGCGGCCCTGAAAAAGCTTCAGGAAGAGGAATAAGGTGTGATGGGACTGGTAATCCCACTGTTTATCTCCCACCAGGGCTGCCCCCATCAATGCCTGTTCTGCAACCAGTTTGCCATAACCGGCAGTGCCGGCACCGAAACGGGAACTGATGGGTCCAAGCTCACAGGTGAACATGCCGGCCGCAGCGATAATCCGGTGTCGGTCATCGACACCTGGCTGGCGCGCAGTCCCGGGCACGAACAGGTGCAGGTAGCCTATTACGGTGGCTCTTTTACCTGTCTGGACCACGCTGAGCAGCAACGGCTGCTGATGGCGGTGCAGCCGTACCTTGTCGATGGGAGGGTCAACTCCATCAGGCTCTCCACCAGGCCGGATTGTATTTCAAAGGATATTGCCCTCTGGCTTGCCGATTACGGGGTGAAAACCGTCGAACTGGGTGTACAGTCCCTCGACGATATGGTACTGAAAAGGGCTCGTCGGGGTCACAGCGCGGCAGACAGCCGCGCAGCCATGCAGATCCTGCGCGACGCAGGTCTTGAGGTGGGCGTGCAGCTGCTGCCCGGCTTACCCGGTGAGACAACTCGCTCTTTTCTGTGTGGGGTGCGTGAGGTCATTGACTTCGGCCCGGAACTGGTGCGGTTGTATCCCACGGTGGTGGTGGAGAACTCCGGCCTTGCGCTGATGTATGAGCGGGGCGAATATCAGCCGCTCAGCCTGAACAGGGCGGTGGCCCTTACCAGACGTGCAAGGGAGCTGTTTGCTGCAGCGGGCGTTACGGTGGCACGGGTTGGTCTGCAGCCCTCCGAGTCGCTGGCGCGGCAGGTTGTGGCGGGGCCGTATCATCCATCCTTGGGCGAGCTGGTTGCCTCCCGTAGCTGGTTCAGAAGCTTGCGATGCCGATTGGCCGCGTTGGACAGCGGCCAGCATCTGCACATACATATCTCCCATCGGGACCTGTCTGCCGTGGTGGGAATGAAGAAAAGCAATTTGCGACGGCTGGATAGTTTGGGATTCAGCGGTCGATATACAATTATCCCGGAGAAATCGAGAAAGCGGGGAAGTATACACTATGTTGTCTGTTAATCATCTGGATATCCGGTACGGGGAAAAACATCTCTTCAAGGACATCTCTGTTCAGATCCACGAAGGAAACCGTATTGGCCTGGTTGGTGTAAACGGCGCTGGCAAATCGACTCTTTTAAAGATCATGGGAGGCGTTTCCGCCACCGACGATGGAGTGGTCAACTGTGCAAAGAATTACACCGTGGGTTATCTCCCCCAGGAGTCGGACGAGCTGTTAACCGGCAGAACCCTCTATGAAGAGGCGCAGTCCGCCTTTGATTCGCTGCTGGTGTTGCAGGGCGAGCTTGAAGCCTTAAACGAGAAACTGGCCCATGCGGAACCTTCCTCAGAGGAGTTTGAGCAGATCCTGAAGCGACAGGGTGATATCCAGCATCGGCTGGATGGCAGTGATATCTATTCCATGCAGGCCAAGATAGAGAAGGTCCTGCTGGGGCTTGGCTTCAAGCAGGAAGATATGAACAAGCCAGCCTCCTCCTTTTCCGGTGGCTGGCTGATGCGTTTGAAACTTGCCAAAATGCTGCTGGAGGCACCTTCACTGCTGCTTTTGGATGAGCCCACCAACCATCTCGATCTGGAGTCGCTCACCTGGGTGGAGGAATTTTTGCGAAATTATAAAGGCGCCATGGTGGTTGTTTCCCATGATCGCACCTTTCTCGACAAAGCCACCACCGCCACCTGGGAGATCAGCTTCGGTCGAGTCACCGCCTACAAGGGCAACTACAGTTTCTACGTCACGGAAAAAGAGGAGCGGCGCAGGATAGAAAAAGCGGCCTACGATAACCAGCAGGCCAAGATCAAGCAGACCATGCGCTTTGTTGAGCGCTTCCGGGCCAAGTCCACCAAGGCAAAACAGGCCCAGAGTAAGCTGAAACAGCTGGAGAAGATGGAACTGATTGAGCTGGGTGATGATGAGCTGCAGATCAATTTCTCTTTTCCGCCCGCCCCGCCGTCCGGCCGTGATGTGCTGCAGGTGGAGGGGGTGGCCAAGAGCTATAAGGACAAGCGGGTCTTCAAGGACGTGAACCTGCAGCTGCAGCGGGGTGACAAGGTTGCTGTGGTCGGTGTGAACGGTGCAGGTAAGTCCACGCTGTTGCGCATACTGGCAGGGCTGTTAGAGCGTGATTCAGGTGATGTCCGACTCGGGGCAAACGTCAAGTTCAGTTACTTCGGCCAGCATCAGGCCCAGGAACTTTCCCCTCAGCTTTCAGCGCTTGATACCATGGCGCTTTGCGGTGAGGAGATGACCCTGACCCGGATGCGCTCCCTGCTCGGTGCCTTTCTCTTTCGCGGTGAGGAGGTGGAAAAGAAGGTGGCGGTGCTCTCCGGTGGTGAGAAGAGCCGGCTGGCATTGGCCAAGATGATTGCCACCCCGGCCAACCTGATGCTGCTGGATGAGCCCACCAACCATCTGGATATGAGCTCACAGGAGATTCTGCAGGAGGCGATGGCGCAGTATGATGGTACCATCGTGGTGGTCTCGCATAACCGTTACTTTGTCGACAGCTTCGTCAATAAAGTGCTGGAGGTAAAAGATGGCCAGGTGAACCTTTATGAGGGCAATGTGGCCGAATATCTCCGCAAAATGGAAGAGCTGGCCGAAAAGGAAAACGTTAAAGAACAGCCGAAAGCTGAACAGCAGAAAAAAGCAGAAGACTCTTCTACTTCAGGAATCAGCCGGAAAGAACGCAAGAAGCTGGAGGCAGAAAAGCGTCAGAAGCGCAGCAAACTGGCAGGATCGTACCTGAAAGAGGTGGCCGAGGCGGAGACCAAGGTGGAGCAGCTCGAGGAAGAAAAGGATGAACTCGAGGCGCTGATGGCCGACCCGGACCTCTACTCCGACGAGAAAGCCTGGTCCGAAACCAGCAAAAAATACGAGGAGTGCAAGCGCCGCCTCGATCGCTGGTACAGCCGTTGGGAAGCCGCCCAGGAAGAAATTGACAAGATTGATCAGCAACTTGGGATGTAGGCTTTCTGGAGCACCGAAAAAATATTGGCGCAGCGGCCATACGCTGCGTCGGACTGGTGCCTATTTCCTCCTAATGTGGCGTAACCGGCAGTACTGCTTGACCGCAACTGCTACGATGTGGTATTTTCTGGTATCTTGTGACCGGAAAACTATGAACAAATTTGTCTCTCACTGCATAATTCAGATCCTTATAATAGTCCTTGGATTCCTGGGCGTTGCCCAGGCGTTGCCGGGACTGTGCGCGACGGAGTGCATCTGTTGCGCGGCACAGGAGAGTGTTCAGCCCCTGCCAGCCTGCTGTAGCGGGCAGGAGGAGCTGCATGCCAGCCACCTGCAAACTGCAGGGCAGCAGAACGCACAGCATGCTTCTGCTCACCAGGATCGAAATGGTGGGCCGTCCCAGCAAACAGCCGACCACCATGATACGGCAAGCCAGGAACACGCCACGACACAAGATGATGCAGATTGTACCTATGCGGAGATCTGCGCCAGCAGGGCAGAACCGGCTGCCCATGACGTTCGTCTGGCGACAACGGGCGGCCAGAGCAATGGTGATATTGCCCCGGCCCTGGTCGATCTTGTGGAAATCGCCCATGGCCTTACCGATTTTTCAGCGAAAAGTCCAATTTTGCGGCCATATCAGGCCCCGCTCCACACCCCTCCCTTAATCTACACCAAGAACTGTTCTTTTCTGATTTAACGGTTCACTCTCTTTTTACAACAAATCATTTCCCTGCCTGTGTGGGGACCTATTATCGAGCACCGCAAACTGATGCTGGTGCCTGGTTGTACACTCAAGCCAGCCATTGTCTTTATGAGGTGGGCTTTGGGGTAAACTGTTCGAGTGAATATAAAGAGAGGAACAAGATGCAGAAAACGAGTTCTGTAATTCTGATCGGTGCAATTGTGGTTGCCTGCCTGTTGCTGGCTTTCAGCAGTCACGCTTTTTTCAATATATTTAACGGCGGCAAAGTGAGCGCCGTGGACGGTGAGGTGGTTCTCACCCTTTCCGAAATAAATGATGGCAAGGCACATCATTTTTCCTATCAACATGAGGGGAGGGAGATCAAGTTTTTCGTGGTGAAAAGCCCCGACGGTGAGATGCACGCGGCTTTTGACGCCTGTGATGTCTGTTACCCGGCCAAACGAGGTTACAGCCAGGATGGTGATTTCATGGTCTGTAACAACTGCGGCATGCGCTTTCACAGCAGCCGGATAAACCATGAGCAGGGCGGTTGTAACCCCGCTCCCCTGAATCACAGGGTGCAGGGCGATGAATTAGTGATCAGGGTTGCCGATCTGTTGCCCGGTGCACGATTCTTTTAGGGGGAACAGATGAATATCCTGACCATTCCGTTTCGCAATATCCGCAGAAGGCCATCGAAGAGCCTGTTGCTGCTGCTGGTGTTCACCCTCGGTGTGATGTCCATCGTGACCCTCTATCAGGTATCCCGCGTCGTCGGCGTGAGCCTGGAGAAGAAGCTGATCGCCTATGGTGCAAACGTCATTGTCTCCCCGGCTACGGAAAAACTCAGTGTCAGCTACGGCGGCTTTCATATGGGCGATATGCTTTTCGACATCCAGAACCTGCCGGAGGAGGAGACGGTGGCCGCCATCCGCAACATTAAGATGAGCGATCGGATCTCCGTGGTAGCGCCAAAGCTGGTGACCATGGCCAAGATCGATGATGTCGCAGTCGCCCTGGTTGGCGTGCAGTGGACACAGGAGCGGGCCTTGAAAAGCTACTGGGCCACTGGTGGGAGCTTTCCTGCAGCGAAAAGCGATTCCCCAGCGCCTGGTCTTTCCAACGAAATTTTATTGGGCAGCAGAGTTGCCGGGATGCTTGGCCTGGCTGCAGGAGATTCGGTCGCGATATTGGGGCGTAATTTTTCCGTGAGCGGCGTGCTGTACGAGACCGGCACCGATGACGACACCGTCCTCTTCATGGAACTCGAGTCTTTGCAGGCCTTGCTGGGAACTCCAAATGCCACCAGCTTCATCGAAGTGGCGGCGCTATGTTCGGGGTGCCCCATTGAAGAGATTGTTGACGAACTCCGGGCAGCCCTGCCGGGCACGGAAATAAAAGCCTTGCAGCATGTGGTTGACCAGCGTATGGCATCAGTCCACTTCGTGCAGAATCTGGCGCTTACCATCAGCCTGGTCATTCTTGTTACTGCCGCCGCCATGGTCGGCCTGTCAATGATGGCGGCAGTCAATGAACGCAAAAAGGATATCGGTATCTTGCGCTCGCTCGGCTACGGCAAACCGCAGATTTTCACGATCTTCTGCCTTGAGGCGGGGCTGATCGGTGCCATTGCCGGGGCCCTCGGCTACCTGGGCGGCTTTGGGGCAAGTTTCAAGGTTCTCCAGTTATTGGCCATGGCCGAAGGGGGGACACCGGTATTTTCGGCTGCGCATCTGCTCATGGCAATCGTCGCCTTTGCTCTGATAACGATACTCGCTGCAATCTACCCGGCTGCCAAGGGTGCCTCGGTGGAGCCTTCGACAGCACTTGTCGCTCTTTAGGAGGAGTTTGAAAATGCTCTATGCAAACGATATATCCAAAAGTTTTGTCAGCGACGGCAATGAAGTCCCGGTCCTGAAAAAGGTGTCGGTGGCTATCGAGGAGGGGGAGTTCGTCTCCATTGTCGGCCGTTCAGGCTCTGGAAAGACCACTCTGCTCAACGTACTCTCTACCCTGGTGCGACCTGATGACGGTGAGTTGCACTACGGAACGGATGACCTCACAGCCCTTTCCGAGTCTCGGTTGAACAGCCTGCGTCAGACCGATTTTTCAGTTATTTTTCAGTTTCACCATCTTCTGCCCTATCTCAATGTACTCGAAAACACCCTGCTGCCGTTTATGCAGTCCATGAGACCGGTGCCCAAGAAGACTGCCGCCAAGGCCCGGGAGTGTCTGGCGCGGGTCGGGCTGCTCGACAAGGCTGACCGCTTACCCGGCAATCTCTCCGGCGGCGAGCAGCAACGGGTCGCCATAGCCCGGGCACTGGTGAAGGATTCGCGGGTACTTTTTGCCGATGAACCGACCGGCAGCCTGGACAAGGCCACAGGGGAACAGATCATGGAACTGCTCACCGAGCTCAACGGTGAAGGGTTGACCGTGGTGATGGTCACCCATGACCCGGCCTATGCTGAACTGGCCCAGCGTACCATCCACATCGAGGACGGCATTATCGTCTAGGAGTCTGTCGGACTAGGCCCTTTATCCCCAACTCTACGTTATCGAGAGAAAATTAGTGCTCGCAGATAAGCGAACGAAGTGAGACTTCGATAGTAGGATATAGCTCCGCTTAATTTCCTCTCGATGCCTTGATTTGTGGAAAAAATGCAATATTTCGTCAGCCTCCTTGGCCGTCTTATTCAATATCAAGATATTTGACGATTTTTTTATCCTTTTCTATAGTGCAGTGTATCCCCCTGGAGCGAGTTTGCCGGGGGGACTGCCAAAGTGACGATTATTAGACGTAGGGAAGGAGAGTGGTCATGAAACCGAAGCATTTCCCCTGGGAATACCCGGATGTGATTTTAGTATTGGGCACCGATGCCGCCGGCAAAGACCATGTGGCCAATCTGCTGGTGGAAATGATCCGGGAGTCAGGGGGAGAGGTGGAAAAGCGCAAACGCTATTTCAGCGGGGAGACGACGGAAGCTGCCAGCAGTGAGAACAAAAGCCTCTTCGACACCTTGCAGGAAAAGGCCTTTTTGCTGCTCTTTGAACGCCTCGGGTTCATGCTGCCATTTCTGATGGGCTCCGTCATTCGCTGGGATCTCAAACGCTATCAGCCGCCGGCCTATGAAAAGAAGCTGGTGGTCGTCGGGCATAATGCTCTGAGGGCGCTGGCTTTCCATATGGGGCAGAGGTTTTGGGACAGCTCTCACCAGAAACTGCCCTGGCACCTGCGATCTGCCCTGTCGAAAATGAAAAATGGTACGGGAGCCCATGTGATCGTGCTCGACGTTGAAGACCACGTTCGCAAGGCCCGTATAGATGCGCGGCTTGCCAGCGGCTCAGAAGATACCTTTGACAGGTATATGCACAGCGATGGCGAACGTAGCGAACGCATTGAAGCGTGCCTGGTGCATCTGGCCCGTACCCGGCTTGGTGCCACCTTGATCGAAAACAACGACTTGAGCGCAGAAGAGCTTCGTACGGTACTGATGGCTGATTTTTCCACTGCCATTTCCTGTCAGTAGAATATCCCAAACAATTGTATTTCTGCTCTCTTGATGCGGCCTTCCGCCAAAGGGGCGGTCAGACAACAGGTGGACTTGTCAAATAAGGCTCGGAATTCCTGACGGCTGAATGTAGACTATGCAAAGAACAGGTGACCTCAAAGTCCTACACAATATCTTAAAGAGTTTTAATTATATAGGAGAAGGGTGATGAAGAAATGGAAATGTACGGTGTGCGGTTACATTCACGAAGGAGATGCCCCACCGCAAGAGTGTCCTCTTTGCAAGGCCAAGGCCGATAAATTTGAGGAGGTAGTGGAAGAGGGGGCAGCGGTACGACGCTGGAAGTGTATCATCTGCGGATATATCCACGAAGGCGACGCTCCCCCGGATGAGTGCCCCATCTGTAAGGCTGGGCCGGACAAGTTTGTGGAAGTCGATGCGGAGGGCAATGAGATTGAAGGTGCCAAAAGACCGAAGGTCGCCCCAACCGCAACGAAACCCGTCAAAGAGCAGAAACCTTCCCTGCTGGTTCGCGCGGTGTTGAAACTCCACCTCCACCCGATCTCGGTGCACATGCCAAACGGTATCCTGCCCGTTGCGGTAATCTTTCTGGCCATTGCCATGTTTCTGGGGCTGCAGGTCTTTGAGGTCGCTGCCTTTTATAATATGGTCTTTGTCCTGCTGACTATGCCGATGGTGCTTGCCACCGGTTATATGGAGTGGAAGAACCGCTATAAAGGGGCGAAGACCATCATTTTTCTGATGAAGATCTTCGCCTCGACGACGGTCACCCTGTCCTTGACCGGTCTGGTCATCTGGCGCTTTCTGATGCCTGACGTTGCCTCACCTGATTCTCCATACCGGCTCATTTATTTCGGTATTGCGGCCATCATGCTGGGGGCCACCGGCATTGCCGGTCATCTCGGCGGGAAATTGGTGTTTGGCACCAGAAAGTAAACGCAATTTTTTGTCAGTAAACGGGAATTCGGCCCTGCACCACCAACCGGAGGTGCAGGGCCGATTGTCTTTCAGGCCAGGCCATTGTCCGCCAGAGAGGGCAGGAAAGGGCGCACAAGCTGGGACAGCCAGGGCGACCAACCGAACTTTGGGGCTCGGCAGTGGATAAGCTATTGGCCCTGCATTTGCCCCTACAGTTCGTCGCAGACTATCTCACCGGTTCTCCTGCCAGAGAGCAATGCCCACTGGATAGAGGGCAGGCTCTGGTACTCTCCGCAGATGCGGATCCTGGTATTGTAGCTGATCGGCAGCTGGTAAGGATTGGCAGTCGGCGGTTCCTGGTTTGGCAGACCGTAGGGGATGTGCATTGCCCTTAGCAGCTCCCAGTGCTGGGCCTCGACTCCGAACCAGCTGACGAGCTGTGCCCGGACCTCGTTTTCCAGCTCCCTGGAAGGCGAGCTTTGCAGGCAGACCGCGGCCACCAGCGTCTCACCATTTGGAGCATAGTCCGGAGAAACCAGGCTGGGGAAGGCGAGGTTGTTGATCGGGCCTTCTCCATCGCCGTTGAGCACCAGAAAGGGGAGCTGGGAGGGGGGGCGCCATTTCCCAGCGTTAAAGTAAAGACAGCTTTCGCCCATGGGGGGACGGTGGGGTGGGCTCATCCGAGCTTGCTCCGGCAGCTGCAGCAATTGCTGGACCACAGGCAGCGGTGTTGCAAGCACGATCATCCTGCCATGCAGGGTTGTGCCGTACTGCAGGGTGACCGAGCCGTTGGTGATCTCTGCCACCCGGCTCACGTAACGGATATGTTCATCTGGCAGGGCGGCCGCCATCTGGCTGGCGATCTGCCCCATTCCCTTGGCGGGAACAGCAGCATCGCCGGAGGCGAACATACGCATGATATATTTCAGTACCCGGCTGGAGGCTCGAATTGCCGGATCGAGACAGGCCCCTGCGAAAAAGGGCTGAAAGAACTGTTGGATGAACAGGTGGGAAAAACCCCACTGTTCAAGAAAATCGATAGCTGGCTGTTCATTCTCTTGAAAGATTGCCGGCAGGGATACGCTGCGCACGGCATTGGCCAGCTTGAGTACCAGATATCTGTCCTTGAAGCTGCCGATGGCTGAGGTGGCAGTGGCCAGAAATTGGCTCGGATGGCGGCGGGGGTCGGCAATGGTATGAAACCTGCCGTTGGCGCGGATCAATACACCTGCCGGATAGGGGCGGAGATCGAGCTGATCGTAGTCAAGGGCGGTTTGCGCTTCCGGATAGGCTGTTTGCAACACCTGAAAGCCGCGATCAAGCAGGAATCCCTGCTCGCTGTCGGTGCGCACCCGACCGCCGGGTTGCTCTTCCGCTTCAAGGAGAAGAAAAGACTTCCCCCTTTCGTGAACGGCCTTGGCACAGGCCAGTCCGGCCAGACCGGCGCCTACTATGATGACGTCGTACTCCATGTCTCCTCATCCCTTGGTTGGGCTCATGAGCTGTGTTTGTCTTCTTTTTCCTGGTGGATTGAGGGAGGTTCCGATTTCAGCCCGGAGAGCCAACGCCTGGGAAAACCTGCCAGGCCGTTTGCCGCCCCCAGAAAAGCGCCGAGTACGGTTCCTCTTCCCACATTATCTCCACCAGCCATAGTATTGGCAATAAGTCCCTGCTCGGGGGCATCGGCATATTTCATGGCCAGATACAGTGTCGCCGGCAGAGATTGATCCATATAACAGGCCGAGGAGAAGTGGCGGCCGATGACCACATCATCGGCGAAATCAATTAAGGTTTCCAGTTCATGGCGAGCAATAGCTGACGGTGATTCGGTACAGGCACGCTGGATTGCTGCCTCAAGCACTTCTCCTTGTAAAACGCCGATCAGGATATTGGCCACGATCTGGGCGCCGTTTTCCATGATGGTACCGCCATGGGTAAGCTTCAGGTGATCGAGCGCAGTCCGGCAGGCGTGTTGCGGCCGATCGGCATAGCAGAGCAACACCGGCAGCAGCTGTGAGAGGCCCCCGATATGATGTTCATCCTTTCGGCCGCAGGAAAGTGGTGGTACACCACGTCCGTAATTGAGAAAGAAGTGACGGAGGTACTCTTCCACGTAGGTGTCGTTATGTTTGCCAGGCGTGGTCATGTAATCGATGAGTTCCTGCAGCCATTTTTCAGCCGAATATTCAGGCTCGCGGTGGAGAAAGGTAAAGAGGTTCCTGGCCAGTTGCAGGTTGAGGGTGTTTTCGCCCGCCTCAAGAAACTGGTGGTAATGGATTCCGCGTCTGCCCCAATACTGGGCCTGGTCATGCAGGATATCGGCCCTGGCATGGGGGGGAGTGTAGGAGGAGCGCCAGAGAATGGAGTCTGGATGCGGATTTTTGGGTGCGAGATAGTCACGAACGAGGCCGTAATCCATTCGCAAGGCGAAGGTGTCATAATACCAGTGCACCGGCATTGCCAGGGCGTCACCTATGAACATGCCGTAGATGGCACCTGTACACCGGTCTTCAAAGGAGAGTTGGTTCTGCATGGTTGACTCCCGTATCCGTCGTTACCTCAATGAAAAATAGGCAGTTTCAGGAAGATCTGGATAGTCACGGCATTGACGATATCAATAAAGAACGCACCGACCAGCGGCACGATAAGCAAAGCCCTGACAGATGGACCGTGTTTTTTGGCCACTGCGTCAATATTGGCGATGGCCACAGGGGTCGCTCCGAGGCCGAGACCAAAGAAACCGCCGACGATCATCGCTGCATCATAATCGCTCCCCATAAGCCTGAAGACCACTAAAAAGCCGAACAGCATGGCAAAAACAGCCTGAAATACCATGGTGGTGCCAAGCAGCAGGAACGAATCAGCCAGCGACAACAGATCCATACTCATCAGGCTCATGGCCAGAAAGAGTTGCAGACAGACTCCGCCGATAAGGTCGATCCCTTCATGGTTGAGTTCTATCTTGCAGGTGTCGGCCAGGTTGGTCAGGATCACTCCCACCAGCATCGCGGTAAGAAAACCTGGGAGGCGAATGTTGTATTCGAAAAGATAGCGGTTCACGGCATCCCCGAAACCAAGGCATATAGCAAGGCAGAAGATGGTAAAGATAATATCATCAACAGTAACTCTATGGTGCGGGACACCGGTGGAATCGCCCTGGATTGCTTCCGCCTCCTCAAGATCGGCCTCACTGGGCTGCAGGTTGTGCCTTTTGATGAGCAGGCCGGCGAGCGGTCCGCCGAACAGGCCGCCCACGATCAGGCCAAAGGTGGCGCAGGCGATACCAAATTCGGCAACCCCTTCCACGCCAGTGCCTGCCATGATGTCACCCCAGGCCACGGCGGTTCCGTGACCTCCGGCAAGGGCAATGGAGCCGCCAAAGAGGCCGAATACCGGGTTGTAGCCAAGTGACTTCGCCACTGCCACGCCAATTCCATTTTGAAAGATCAGGAATACGCCGCAAGAAATGGTCAGTGCCAGCAGGGCCAGACCGCCCCGTAACAGAAATTTCAGTTTGGCGTTTAGACCGATGGTTGAAAAGAAGATGAGTAACAGAATATTGCGCAGATCGAGGTTGAAGTTCAGATCCACCACTTCATAGCCAGCCAGGGCGGTGATGAGAACACTGCAGATCAGCCCACCTGTGACAGACTCAGGTATATTGTTGCGGCGAAGAAATGGAAAGTGCCTGGAAATGAATGTGCCTACGTAAAGCACCAGAATGGCAAGAATCAGGATTTGTCGACCGGCGATTTCATAGGTAGGCATGGCTCATGTTCCATGACACAGATTAACGAAAACGATTCTTAAAAAAATATTGCTGCTGCAATATTCTCAATATTCTGCAGATTCTTGAGAGGCTGTTGGAGACTTTTCTTATAGTATCACAAGCAGCGGATGATCAGGAAAGAGGGGTGTGAGATGAGTTAGGATCGTGGTCTCTTCAGCCTTGGCTGGCCTTGATTCCAGCAGCAGGCTGCATGCCAAGAAAAAACCCCGGCTGCCGCAGGGCAGCCGGGGTTACATGTATATTATAAAATGGACGTGTCTTACCAGCTGTCTCCCATGACCACGCTGGTGTCCATGCATTTATTTTTTTGTTCGTCGGTCAGGCCAACTTTGGGATCAAAATCCTCAACATCTTTGTGGTAGCAGGAATACTCCTTACCATCCTTGTCCTGGATCCAATCCATGCTCTGATACTCTCTGGAAATGATTTCGCCTCTCATGCTCATAACGTCCTCCTTGTGTCAGACGGGTTGGTTGTCGTTATTGCCGATGCTTGAGCATCAGTTAGAATCACCTGTTATCATCTATTGCCGGGTGGGTAAGTTTCGAACCAGCATCTTGTGGTGGTTGTCTCGTTCCCGTGCTGACAATATAGCCACGTCAAAGAGGAAAACAATAGGGGGCAAAAAGCGGTAGAATAATAGTGCAACCTATCATTTTACCGCTTTTGACAATCGGGGACAGTTGGTGGATAGCGGCGGATTTAACTCTTTTTATCCCTGATTTCATTGAAAAAGCTGTCAAGGCGATCATAAAGCTGATAGAGGCTTGACAGTACAATGTGTTCATTTTCAGTATGTTGCGAGGTTTCGCCTTCGGCTCCCACTATCACTCCGGGGATGCCGCGTTGGGAGAGGTAGCGCGCGTCCGAGGCACCGTGTTCAAAGCCCACCGTGGCGTAATCGAAGTTGCGCACTAGAATTTCGGTGTAGCGTGATGGGGAGCTGACGAATACCGGTTCTTTGGCGAGCACTTCCACCTTGGAGTCTATGCTGCTTGTTATTTGGGCCAGGATCGCATCTGGGTCATCATTTTCGGTATAGCGTATGTCAAAGAGTGCTTCAGCCTTATCGGGGACGACGTTGATGGAGCCATCGCCCACATGGAGATTTGAAAGCACCATGGTCTTGTACCAGTGGTTGGCAGGCTCAGCTTTGGCCTGTTCGACGAACAGCGTTTGTATTTTAGCGTAATCCTGCACCAGGTTGTCAAAGGCATTGACGCCCAGCCATGGCCGTGCGCCATGGGCGGCTTTACCGGCCGCAGTGATTTTCAGCTGGAGAATGCCTTTTTCCTTGTCGACGATGAGTTCCGGGCCGCCGCCATCGATGGCGATGCAGAAATCGGTACTGATACCGTCAATCAGTGCACCGACTCCGTTGGCGCCCCCGGTCTCTTCATCACCAGAGAGCAAGAGACCAAAGTGCATATCCTGCTGACCACCACCTCTTTTTTTAAGCTGACGCAGATGCTCTTTAAAGAGCACCATGGAGAGCGCCACGGCGTATTTGTCGTCGATGGCTCCCCGGCCGAACAGGCAGCCGTTTTCTATCCACGGCTCAAACAACAGGTGGTTTTTCACCTCTACCACGTCAAAATGACTCATGACCAGCACTGGAGCCGTGCCTGGTTTGGGAAGGACGGTAATCGACGGGACGTCTTTTATGATGTGCAGTTCGTGGTCGATATCATTTTCCGTGAGCCATTGGCAGATGAACTCCGCACAACGGTGAATATCATCCCTGCGCGAGGAGGTGGAGGGTATTGCTATGAGTTTTTGGGTCAGTTCAAGTACTTCCAGATGGATTGTGTTTTCAAGCAGGGCTCGCACGTTCAAAAAACCTTTGCTGCCTGCAGGCAGCTGAAAAATATGAGAAATCACCTGGTGTCGCGGGGGAGGGGCGGACACTGTCAGGATGTAACCGTACTGGTAGGTATTTCAACTACCAGAAGAGCGAATTCTTACCCAAAATTTGTGAGGAATTCAAACCTAATTAAATCCAAATGAAGGAAGCGGCAATTTTGCATATCGCAGAAATGGTTGTGAAAGGAGTAAAATAAAGAAGCACCTCCTGGATTTGCTCTGTTCTTGATTTCATGGCCATGGCACGGTAAAACCTGTATTTGCCTAACGTGGTTGTGGATCTTTACTGTTGGCGAATATTCAGCATTTCCAAAACCGTATGGAGAAAATGCACACCAAGATAAGATGGTTGATCGTTTTGCTTATACTCGCACTCGTGGCTGGCGGCACCTGGTACAAGACCCGTCCCAAGCCCATTGAAATACTCGTTAGCAAGGTAGAGCGGGGGCTGGTGGAAAAGACTGTGGCCAATACCAGGGCGGGTACGGTCAAGGCATGCCGCAGGGCCAAACTTTCGCCATCCATTGGCGGTCAGATCGCCTTTTTACCAATCAAGGAAGGGGATCTGGTGAAAGAGGGGGAGCTGCTGCTTGAGATTTGGAATGAGGATCTCAAGGCCCAATTGGCTCTGGCTCAACGGGAGGTGGAGGTGGCCCAGGCCAACGCCAACGCCACCTGTTTTTCCGCCGGTGAGGCCAGAAGGCAGGCCAGCAGGGAAGAACAGTTGTATAAACGAAAAGTTGGTTCAGAGGAAGAGGCTGACCGGGCAGTGACGCTTGCCAAATCACTTGAGGCCCAGTGTAATGCTGCCAAGGCAACGGTGCTTCGTGGTGAGGCCAGTGTACAGGTTGCCAGGGTCAATCTCTCCAGAACACGCCTTATAGCACCTTTTGGCGGGGTCATCGCCCAGATCGAAGGTGAGTTGAATGAATACGTCACGCCGTCTCCGGTGGGAGTGCAGACTCCACCGGCCGTGGATCTCATAGAAAACGATTGCTATTTCGTCTCAGCGCCGATTGATGAGGTGGATGCTGCCGGGGTGCGGGTGGGGCAGGAGGTTCGTATCAGTCTTGATGCCTTTCGAGGGAGGATTTTCCCCGGCAGGGTGCGGCGCATCTCGCCCTATGTGCTCGATCTGGAAAAACAGGCAAGAACAGTTGAAATCGAAGCGGCCTTTTCAGAAAAGAGCGACTTTGGTGACCTGCTGGCGGGGTACAGCGCCGATGTGGAGATTATTCTCGATACCAGCGAAAAGACCTTAAAGATCCCAAGTGAGTCCATAATCGAAAAAAATGGTGATAGGAAAGTTTTTGTCTATCAGCCTGCCAGCAGCAGCGTGACAGAACAGGTCGTCACCACGGGACTTGCCAACTGGGCCCAGACAGAGGTAACCGCGGGACTCCAGGCGGGTCAGCAGATCGTCACCAATGTGGATAAACCGGGGCTGGAAGATGGCGCGTCGGTGACAGTGGCACAGGAGTGATGCGGTTATGATCAGGCTCGAGGCCATAAAAAAGGTGTTTACGGTGGGGGACGAGAAGGTACATGCCCTTCGCGATGTGGATCTTACCATCGAGACCGGTGAGTATGTGGCAATCATGGGGCCTTCAGGTTCCGGGAAATCTACCATGCTCAACATGATCGGTTTGCTGGATCGTCCCGACAGCGGCACCTACAGCCTGGAAGGCCAGGACATGACTGCCCTCAGCGACAGTCAGCAGGCAGAATTGCGCAGACACAAGATCGGTTTCATTTTTCAGTTCTTTCACCTGGTGCCGAGGATGACCGCAGCCGAGAACATCGAGTTGCCCATGATGCTCGCCGGTCTTGAAACGAGGGAACGGAAAAAGAGGGTCGAACGGGCGGTGGAGGCCTTCGGGCTTGGTGAAAGAGCCGGCCACCGGCCGGACCAACTCTCCGGCGGACAACGCCAGCGGGTGGCCATCGCCCGGGCAACCATCATGCGGCCGCACATCCTGCTGGCAGATGAGCCAACCGGTAACCTGGATCGGGTTTCAGGCGGCGAGGTGATCAATATCCTCGAGGAACTGAACCGCAGCAGGATTACGCTGCTCATGGTCACCCATGACCCGGAGCTGGGCCGACGGGCAAAGAGACGGATTCACATGGCCGACGGGCGAATAGAGACCGATAGCAGTTCAACTACAGACCAACACAACGCGCAGAGCGATACAGGCGATGAAGCTCTATGATATCATACGCTTTGCCTTTCGGGCCGCCTCAGGTTACCCGACCAGAACTCTGCTGATGCTGTTGGCCATGGCTATCGGAGTCAGTTCCGTGGTGGTGCTGTCAACCCTTGGGGAGGGAGCAAAGCAGTATGTACTAAGCCAATTCTCGTCTTTGGGAACCAATCTGGTCATTGTGCTGCCCGGGCGCTCAGAAACTGTTGGCGGGCCGCCACCCCTGCTGGGCGTTACGCCGCGCGACCTCACGGTGGAGGACGCCATGGCGCTTACCCGCTCAGCCAACATCCGCTATGTGGCGCCGGTGGTCTTCGGTTCCGCTCCCGTATCCTATGGCGGCCTTGAGCGGGATACACCAGTTCTCGGTTCTACCAATCAGCTGTTTTTTATCCGGCAACTGACAATGGGCCAGGGGCAGTTTTTGCCAAAGAGCGATCCCAAGCGGGCAGCTCCTGTATGCGTACTGGGCGACAGCACCAAAAAAGAACTTTTTGGCAGCAAGCAGGCGGTTGGCGAGCGGATCCGTATTGGCGACAACCGGTTCCGGGTCATCGGGGTGCTGGCGGAGCAGGGGGAATCTTTAGGCGTCGACCTGGGGAATGTGGTGATGATTCCGGTGGCTTCGGCGCAGGCGCTGTTTGATACCACCTCTCTTTTCCGCATCATGGTCGAGGCCAATGATCGGGATGCAATCAGCCGTGCCCGGGACACTATCATACGGATCATGAAGGAGCGACATGATGGGGAAGATGATGTGACGGTTATCACCCAGGACGCGGTGTTGGCCACCTTCGATCGTATCTTCAATGCCCTTACCCTCACCGTTACCGGTATTGGCGCAATATCCATCGCCGTGGCCGGAATATTGATCATGAACGTGATGCTTATCGCAGTCAGCCAGCGACGTTCAGAGGTGGGGTTGCTCAAGGCCATAGGCGCACCAAACGGGGAGATCGTAACGCTTTTTCTGGCTGAAGCAGCAATCCTTTCGCTTATCGGGGCGCTGGTGGGCCTGGTGGTGGCGGCCGGTGGGGTGTGGCTGATTGAATATTTCCTGCCGCAGTTTCCCCTGACCACGCCGCCATGGTCGATTGCGGTTGCGGTTGCCGTGGCCTTTACCACCGGTCTGGTCTTTGGGGTGTTGCCCGCACTCCGTGCCGCGCATCTTGACCCGGTGCTGGCGCTTTCACGGAGGTAAGCATGCAGCTCAGAGATATCCTGAAGCTTTCCCTCAAATCCCTGCTCGATCAGCGCCTACGTAGTTTTCTTACCATTCTCGGGATTGCGGTGGGCATAGCTTCAGTGGTGCTGCTTACCTCCATCGGTGAGGGGATCCACCGTTTTACCCTGGCCGAATTCACCCAGTTCGGCACCAACCTGATCGGCATCAACCCCGGCAAGGCCACAACCCTTGGCACCTCAGGGGCGGTGATCAATAATGTCCGGCCGCTCAGTATGGCGGATGAGGAGGCGCTGGCGAAGATACCGGGCGTGGTGGATACCGTGTCGGTCGTGCAGGGAAATGGCCCGGTAAAATTCGGCAAACGCAGCCGCCGCACCACCATTTACGGAGTGGGTCCTGCAGCCACCAAGGTCTGGCAATTCCGGGTGGCGCAGGGACGCTTCCTGCCTCCGGATGATCGCCGGGCTCCACGTTCATTCGTGGTACTGGGCGCCAAGGTAAAACAGGAGATTTTCAGAGATGTCAATCCACTCGGCCAGCTGGTGCGGATAGCCGGCGAGCGGTACCGGGTGATTGGCGTGATGGAAACCAAAGGACAGATGCTGGGCTTTGATCTGGATGATGCGGTCTATATCCCAACCCAACGGGCCATGTCGATGTTTAACCTGGAAAGCCTGGTCGAGATCGATCTGCTCTACAAGGCCGGTTTGCAGTCGAGTACCATTGCCGAAAAAGCCAGGCGGGTGCTGATCGGTATCCATGGTGCAGAAGATTTCACCATCACCACCCAGGAGCAGATGCTCGAGGTGCTTGGTTCCGTCCTCGATATTTTGACACTTGCCGTTGGCGGTTTGGGAGCGATCTCCCTGCTGGTGGGCGGGGTGGGAATCATCACTATCATGACCATTGCCGTGAACGAGCGAACCCCCGAGATAGGCTTATTCCGTGCCATCGGGGCCGACCGGAATCAAATCCTCCTGCTCTTTTTAGGCGAGGCGGTGGTGCTGGCAGGAATAGGCGGCTTGGCAGGCCTGGTTATCGGGGCGGGGATTGCCTGGCTTCTCGAACTTTTTGTGCCGGCTCTTCCCACCCACACTCCATGGCTGTATGCGGTGTATGCTGAGCTTTTGGCAGCAGTGATAGGGTTGTTGGCCGGAGTGTTGCCCGCTCGCAATGCGGCAGGGCTGGATCCTGTCGAGGCCTTGCGGGCCGAGTAGGGACGGGATATGTCATACAACTGCGCTATTTTTCGGGAAGACAGCAGGGCAGCCCCAAAGGGCTGTCACGATTTGTTGCTGGAAAATGGTGATGTGTACCGTTTTCCTGAATGGCAGAGGCGGGCCGATTGACTCTTTTGGTAGGAACACAATCGGCCCGCCAAAACGCTCTAATACAGTTCGAATTCGATTAGTTCTTTGTGCTGATGCACGATTTCGCTGCTTTTTCCGCTGATAAAATAGGTGAGGGTCGTGGTGATCTCGACCTGTTCGATATCCGTGTCAAAGTTAATCAGAAACTGCTCCTTGGCCTGTTGCATCGGCTGTAAGGTCAGATCGACGATATCCTTTATCTGCCATGCGCCGTAGCGCATGCGGTTTTGCATGTCGCGGCCGATCTCGAAATAGGTCTTGCTGGCGGTGAAGAGTATTTCCTGCTCGGCAGACTGGGCCTTGGGGTTGCGCGCGGTCACGTCCAGGACCACTTGACCAGACCAGAGTCAGCCGTCGGGGATTCTATGGCCGGACTTGTTGTCAATAAAGACTGTGACTACCGCTGACGGTACCCAGCTCGTATCACTCTTCACACCTGCTATTTTTCCTGGCAGATGCTGATAGGGATTGATCTCCACCTGCAACCCCAATCCCTGGCGAACAGTATCGATGTCATGCCCGCCGGGAAAGAGGTGCCCCTTTTCCAGATGGCAATCCTGGCACGTCTTGCTGCCGCCATTGGCAATATAGCTGTTCAGGTAACTTCCCGAGAGGGTATTGCAGTTGATGGTCTCTCCGTCTGCCGCCTTATAGATGCCATGGCACTGCATGCAGAACGCGGAACGGGTGAGATCGTCGGATTGTAGTGTTTCGTGGGCACCATCTGTTTCATCACCTCTTGGCCCATAAATCATATTTTCCTCTGCAGGCCCGTTGTAGCCCCGTGCCACCTCCGTTGCCTTGATGTTGTGGCAGGCCAGACAACCGACATTGAGTTTGGCGAGTTCTTCTTTTGCTGCTTTGCCGGCTGCACTGTCTTTTTCTTTGAAAGCGGTGACGATCATCTCCCCGATTTTAACTGCCAACTCCTCGCTGGCAAAATTAACGACAGGGGCATGGCAATCCAGGCATTTGAGCAGCTGGCCTTTGGTGAGAGGCGCCTCCCACTCTTTCTTGAGACCGATCTCGATAAAATTGTGCATGCCTCCCAACGAGGAAACAACCGCTTTGGAATGCCAGGAATCGCTCCACTGGCTATGTATCTCCTCATGGCATTCCAGACAGTTGCTTTCATCAAACATCTCCAGTAGTTCGTCAATCGTTTCTGCCTGCTTCTGCTCAGCCTGTACCGCTGCACTGGGGAAAAGCAGGATGCAGCAAGCCGTCAGAACAATGAATTTGTGTAAAGTACCCATACCTCCTCCTCTGCGATTAGAGTGTGGCTCATGCCAGGCCAGATGAAAAAATCCAACTTCCGGTAAAAACAGGGGAAAAGCAACGGCCAGAGACCGGATGATTTGGTTTTGCGCAGGAACGGGTGCTGATAGTGGGTGCTTAAAACTGACTGCAGGATTACCTGCACGACTCCATATTCTCTGAAAAGAGCAAGGACATGCAGGGATCAGCCCGGTACCGTGTCTGTGGTATGGAGACGAGTTGCCGGTACTGTAATTATACTACGATGTTGTAGTGAAAATGAGAAGGATGAAGTGGTGTAATGTTGTGTTAGGTCGGCAGGGGAGGAGATCGCCATTTCACGATTTGGCTGTAATTGATTGTGTTACGGGAACACAAACCACCCAGTCCTTTCGTTGCCTTCAAGCTCAGATAGAGCTGATTGCACTGGGACTGGGTGGTTGGAAATAAACGTTATTCCAGGCTACTGTATATGGCGTTGGCGATCAGTTTCGCGGTCTGCTTCGGGTGGCCGCGAAAGGTCGGATCAAAACCGACAAGGGTTGTATCCTGGAGGGGATTGTCGACGTTTTCCGCAAAAATCATCGCTGCTTCACCGGCTGCCGGGCTAGCTTGCCAGCCCGGCAGATAGCCTGACACCAGCAGCTCTTCACTGTTAAAGTGGGCAATGATTTCGTATTTATCAGGAACGTTTGTGTACCAGTACGGATTATAGATAAAGGCATATTCTGATGATGCAAACCCTGCAGTGTGCCCACTTGCAGCAAGCTCAACTCTGGCAATGCCGTTGCCTGCCACGCTGGTCATGGTCACATCAAGCAAACTGTTGAACTCGGCAAAGCTGTTGCCGCCGTTGCCGAGACCAAGAAAGTCACCGCCTGCAGCGATGAAATCCAGGATAGTGGTGACTCCTGTCTCATTGAGGTAATACATCCACCATCGGTCGTTGCCGAAGGCGAACAGGTCGAATCCACTCAAGTCGGTACCGCTGTTGAGATCAGTTGCGGTCAGTTCTGTAAAGTCAAATCCCATTGTTTTCAGGTGATGGGCGAGGCCCTCATCACCATAAATGGCAATTTTCTGGGGTTTCATTGGGAGCAGTTCAGTCGGCATCGCGTCCAGGGCGACCACTTCCATCATGTACGCTTTGGAGAGCAGGTCCGCCTGTTGCCGGTCGGGCTGCAAAATGATAGTGCCCGAGCTGAATTGTCTTTCGCCATCAGTAAATGGTTGAGTGGCACGGAAGAGTGTGTAGCCATCTGCCAGCAGGCTGTTTACTCCGAAAAAACCCTGCACGGTGTCTGGCAGTACGGCATAGGCAGTTGCCTGGCCACTCTCGACGGCCCCTTTAGGCAGCTTGGCCGAGTGCACCTTACGGGTTGGTACAGCAAGGGTGTCTGCCACTACCGTCCGTGTTACGCCCCAAAGCAGGGGATGGCTCCAGCTGGCTGGCGGTGAATAAAAACTGATTCCCTCCAGCCCTGAAACGTCCATGCCGTTTTCGAGGGTGATGTTGGCCAGGGAGCGCTTGGGCTGATCCATCCAGATCACATAGCTGCCGGCCGGGTAGGTTTTGTCTTCAACGGTGAATTCTTTTACTGCCTGCTCGACTTCCACTCCGTTGTAGATCAGGAAGTTGACCAATTCTGCTGCTTGTACAGGATTGTGCTGGAGTGGTTTATGTTTTGCGATGATGTAGGCGGTGGGAAAGTCTTGTATTGTTAATTCATTGTATTGTTCCCAGGCGGTTTGCGACAAGAGTTCATCCGGTATCATCACCTGTGGCAGATCCAGGGCGCCGCGACGGTAGACCTCGATCTGGTCCCTGACCATGGCCTTTCTGTTTTCCGCCACATACTTCAGTGCGCCCCAAACCGCGGCAAAATGGGCATCGACGCCTCTGGCGTCTTCATGCGGGGTTTCCAGGGTGTGTCCATAGGCGCCGTGCAGCATTGGGTACATGGCTGCATAAATCGGTGGCCAGTCGTCCCAACCGTCCGGCCAGTCGAGATACGGAATGATAACGTCAGATTCTCCGGTGGTGGCGATCAGTTCATCCCGCATTGCATAGGAGAGTTCAAGCGCCCAAGTGAGGTAGAGGTCGTATTCATAGTTAGGATTGTGGGGCGGAGTACAGGGCTCGATCAGCATGGGAGATATAAAGCCATGCAGGTCGAGAAACACCATCGGATTCCAATTTCTGATGGCCTGCACGGTGGCCCTTGTCTCTGGTTGGGATTGGGTGATCATATCCCGGTTTATATCGACACCGTTACTATTGCGGCGAGTACCCAGCACGCGTCCGTCGGGGTTTTGAACGACATTGATCGACAGGATCACATTGTCAAGAATTGCCTGGACTTCAGGGGAATCCTCGTAAGCCAGTTTCTCGATCAGCCTGATGCAGGCGTCGGTGCCGGGATATTCATCGCCATGGATGCTGCCATTGATAAAAAACGGAATCTTGAAGGATTCAAATTCATCCAGTTTGCTGAGCGCCATTTCCGGGTCGCGCAGCATCATTTTCCGCAACTGCTGATAATGTCCGAAGCGACCTTCCTCGCCTGGCTTGCTTATGGTTACCATGAACAGGTTACGGCCGCCGGCGGATTGGCCTATTACTTCCACCTTGATCAGCTTATTGCTGTTGAGTTGGATTTCACGGAGCTTGGGGGCGATCTCGGAGTAGAGAATGGAATCGTAATATTCGGATGGGATTTCCTCTTCGGCCATCACCTCCCACCAGTTGTTAGGTGTTGTTTTTTTTGAGGTGCCGGGTGCTGCGTTTACCCAGTCCAGTCCTGACAGGATCAGGAAAAACAGGATGAGGATGATCGGCAAGCTATACCTGAACGGACGATGTCGTGTAGCTTTTTTTTGCTCCATGGGTCCTCCCTGATGTGTATTTGGCTCGGCAGGAGATGCTCAAAGAATTTGTTATTTAATCTGGTCAATATGCACCGTCGGCTGTGGCGTGAAACAACTACGGTGGTGAAGGTGAATGTTGCGACTTGTGCTGCAATTGCAAACTGGTTGGCTGTACAGCGAAGCAGAATACAGAACTGTGTAAGGAGCAATCCTAACCTTTAAATAGATTCAATTCAACGAAAATATCACCGCTTAGAAAATATTGAGCGGGTAGGTCTGCCGTGAGGTCTGGATTAACAGGGTGTACTACAGGTGGGAAATATTTTTGCGGAAACCGGGATATTGTTGCATAGGGAGGTTGATCCAGCTTTTGGGTTGTCGGAAGGACTGGTTTTATCTTTCTCCACCCTCCCAAGAAGATGCATAGCCGGGCAAGAGGCCGATCGATTTGGAATGAAGCTGTAGGAAAACTTTTCTCGTTGAGCTGAGTTGCTATAGTATGCAACTATAAAATACTTGGAATTCTGGGGATGATTCTGTTTACTGGTTTCTATATCCCCCAATTCCGGCGGGGCATCTTGATCCTTCCTCAAGCAGTTTTCAACCGCTGATGATTAAAAAGACACGAGAATTTCTTCGAAAAAGTACCTATCTGTCGCTTTTTTTTCTTTGCCTGCACATAGCTGGCCTGGTTTCTTCCATTGACGCGGTGATGAGTGTCCGCACCTCCCAGGGAACCATTGCCTGGGTTATATCGCTGAACACCTTCCCCTCCATTGCGCTGCCGGCGTACTGGGTGTTGGGGCGTAGCGAGTTCAATGGCTACGTGATCTCCAGGCAGGCTGATGAGACCGCTCTCTCGGAAGTTGCCGCAAAGGCGGCCGAGAACAAGGGCTATTTTGTCTCAGGGTTGGCGGAAAGAAATCAGGCTTCCCGGGTGGCGGAGTCGCTTGCGGACATCCCCTATCTCAAGGCAAACAGCTCTGAACTGCTGATCGATGGTGAGGCGACCTTCGCCTCTATTTTTGAGGGAATAGAAAACGCCAGTGATTATGTGCTGGTGCAGTTCTTCATTGTCAAGGATGATGAACTTGGCCGCAGGCTGCAGGAGTTGATGATACGAAAGGCCCGGCAGGGAATACGGGTCTATTTTCTCTATGATGAGGTCGGCAGCTACAAGCTCCCTGACGCCTATATTAAAGAATTACGGGACAATGGTGTCGTCGCCCATAACTTCCACTCCCGCAAGGGTCCGAAGAATCGATTTCAGATCAATTTCAGAAATCATCGAAAGATTGTTGTCGCAGACGGCGAAACCTGCTGGATCGGCGGCCACAACGTGGGTGACGAGTACCTTGGCAAGGGCAGCAAATTCAGCCATTGGCGGGATACCCACGTAAAAATAGAGGGGCCCGCCACCCTGGCGGCTCAGCTCTCGTTTATCGAGGACTGGCACTGGGCGACCGATGAAATCCTCGAGCTGAATTGGACGGCGCAACCGAGTCCGGCTGGTGATCAGCGTATCCTCATTATTCCGTCGGGCCCAGCAGACAGGTTCGAGACTGCCGGCTTGATGTTCACCCATGCCATCAACTCAGCCAAAGAGAGAATCTGGATCGCCAGTCCATACTTCGTGCCGGACGAGTCAATCATTGCCGCCTTGCAGCTGGCGGGTATGCGCGGTGTCGATGTGCGCATCCTCATTCCGGATGAGCCTGATCATAAGCTGGTCTATCTGGCCGCCTTTTCCTATTTTGAGCAAGCCGGCAGGAGCGGGGTGAAATTTTACCGCTATACCAAGGGATTTATGCACCAGAAGACCATGCTGGTGGACGACGATCTTTCAGCAGTTGGCACCGCAAACTTCGATAACCGTTCTTTTCGTCTCAACTTCGAGATCACGGCCATGATTACCGATCATGACTTCAATCGGGAAATGGAACAGATGTTTCTGGAGGATTTTGCCAATTCCAGGCTAATGGAGCCGGATGAACTGGCGGAAAAACCATATCTGTTCAAGTTGTTGGTGCGCCTGGCGAGGCTTACCTCGCCGATGTTGTAGGAAGGTGGCGGGCAAGGAGGCTCTTGGCCTGCAGCCTCAGCAATTATAATTTCTTCACCAGTACCTTTGAGTTTCTCCGGTAATTGTAGAGGGCCTTACGGCTGGCGGGCAGTGTCTCGACGCTCGACTCTGTGAAACCCTGTTCGATGAACCAGTGGGAGGTCTGGGTGGTGAGGGTGTAAATTTCAGACAGCTCCAGCCGTTGGGCCTGCTTTTCGATATGGTCCAGCAGGGTTCTGGCCCTGCCCCCTTTCTGGTATTCCTTCACCACGGCCACGCATGCCAGTTCTCCTGCCGGCGCATCGGGGAACGGGTAGAGCGCGGCACAACCGATAATCAGGTTGTCCTTTTCCAGGATGGTGAAGTACTCGATCTCGTTTTCCAGCAATTCCCTGGAGCGTTTGACCAGAATCCCTTTTTTTTCCAGCGGGCTGATCAGGTTCAGGATGCCTGCCACATCGTCGAGCTTGGCCTGCCGCAGTACTTCATAGGTGTCGCTGTATACCATGGTGCCGGAGCCGTCCCTGGTGTAGAGCTCGCGTAGCAGGGTGCCGTCTTCCCGGGAAGAGATGATATGCGCCCTGGGCACACCCTTACGACAGGCTTTATAGCCAGCCCGCAGGGAGAAATAGGTGTTGCTCGGGGCGTGCCGTGAGTCCTCTTCCAGGAATTTTTCGCACTGCGTCAGGGTCAGTTGTTTGTAGAGGGTGCCGTGGTTGTCGTATATCGGTCCGTCGTCGTTGAAGATCAGGATTTTATCCGCCCCGGTGGCGGCAGCCACGCTAACTCCAACTTCGGCAAAGGAGAGATTGAACACTTCTCCGGTTATCGAAAAACCCAGGGGAGAGAGCAGGGCGATGCAGTTATTGTCAAGAATCTCTAAAATGGCCTGTTGATCGACACTGCGGACTTTGCCGGTCATCTGGTGGTCGACACCGTCTAAAACACCCTGGGGCTTGGCGGTGATGAAATTGCCGCTGCGCAGTTTGATTTTCGCTCCAAACATTGGTGAATTGGGCAGGCCGCTTGAAAACAGGGCTTCCATCTGGCAGCGGGTTGAGCCAATGGCTTTCAGGATATGTGGCAGGTGGCTGCGTTCTGTGATCCGTGCCCCGTGATAAAAGGATGAGGAGAGGCCGGCGGCGCCAAGTTCCTCTTCGATCTGCAGGCGGGCTCCGTGCACCACAACCAGACGGACGCCAAGTGAGTGCAGTATGGCGATGTCACTGATAATATTGGCAATATTGGCCTGGGCCAGGCAGTCGCCGGGGATCATTACCACAAAGGTCTTCCCCCTGTGCGCATGAATATAGGGGGAGACATGGCGAAACCACTGAAGAAAATGTGCGTTGCTGCTGTTCACGTGTACTGTAGTGTTCGGTTCTATTGGGCCGCACTCCACGGCGCTTGAAAACCTGGTTGGGGATCACAGGCTGGTCTTGACGAATGGTTGATCCTATCTCTTTTCTCTACCTATTTCAATTATTTCAGAAACAGTTGGCGAAAAGATATTGCGCCGGGAAGTGTGGCGGCCCGACGGCAGTCGGGCCGCCACGATGTTTTACGTAGAGAACTTACTCTGGAAGATATGGGCTGATATCCTTGGCGTAACCGCTTTTCACCTTGAAACCTTTGGCTTGCAGGGCGTTGATTGCCTTGTTGCCATCCTGGGCGGCGACGCGCATAACCAGCTGGGTCACGCCGGGGTACTTCTTCTCCGGCCAGCTGAGTAAACTCTGGATGTTCACCTTCTCATCCCGCAAAATGGCCGAGACCTCGGCAAGCACACCCATGTTGTCTTTGACGAAGACACCGATCCGGGTGGAATCATCACTCATGCCCACAGCCCCGAGCAGTACACTGATGACGTCGGTGCTGGTAATGATACCGGCCAGCTCGTCGTTTTCCATCACCGGTAGGGCGCTGATATTGTGCTGCTGCATGACGTACGCCGCGCGCTCTATCGTGGTGTCCACCGGAACGGTAACCACGGTCTTGACCATGATCATTTTGACCAGCACCTTCTGCAGCAGGTAGGTCAACTCGTGGGCTGAGAGTGAGGTGGCTGGAGAAGCCCAGTTTTGTTTCAGGTCGCGGTCTGACAGGATGCCGACCAGCTTGCCGCTTTCATTGACAACCAGCAGATGCTCTATCTTTTTATCCTCCAGTATGTCTTTTGCTTCAACCAGGGTGGTATCAGGTGAGACGGTGACCAGATCGGTGTGCATTATTCTGCCAATGTACATAGAGGTACTCCTCCAAAATATGTTTTGAACTACTTGATGTTGCCGAACATTGCTTGCCAGAGGCAGATAATTTGTAGTCCCTTGCAATACTGGGTCTTTTCTTATCCCCCCTCTTCATTTTCCTGAATTATATGATAAACATTAGCCTTGTCAAAACAAACATTTATTCGCTGTTCTTGGTCACGGATTTTCCGATCAACTTTCAAGGTGACCTCTCAAGACTCAATATTTTAGAAGTTTGCGGTTACGCGGGCAGGGAGAGAGTTTGCATCGGTTAATTATCGCAAGCATGTATTCGATATTACACAATATAATTCCACGTTTGCCGGAAGAGGTTTCGCTGGAGCCCAACTATTAGATTGGGCGAGTTGCTGATTGAGGCGAGAACGAATCAAAGTTTTGCCAACCTTTGACCTAATATTGTTCGGTGAAATGGGTGGAAAAGTTTACGAAAGTCTGAAAAGTACTTGCCTGCTGGCGGCAATTCGGAGTAGTTTGCGGGTTTGCTTTATGGCATCAACCGGTTGAGGAAAAGCCGACAATGGCAGCTCATGGTCGGCACATTTCAACCTACTTTTATAATCAGGAGAGACTGTGACAAAGATCAGCGAAAATGCACTCTGGATGTCCGGTAATGAGGCGATTGCTCTTGGCGCGGTGGAAGCGGGAGTTAAGGTCGCTTCAGGCTATCCCGGTACACCTTCCACGGAAATTATGGAAAACCTCTCGACCTACGAAGGGGTATATACGGAGTGGGCCCCCAACGAAAAGGTCGGGCTGGAGGTCGCTATAGGTGCATCGTATGCAGGTGGCAGGGCCCTTGCCACAATGAAACATGTCGGCGTCAATGTGGCCGCAGACCCGCTTTTCACCGCAGCCTATACCGGCGTGTGCGGCGGTCTGGTGCTGGTTACTGCCGATGATCCCGAGATGCACTCCTCCCAGAACGAGCAGGATAATCGTAACTACGCCTTTGCCGCAAAGTTGCCGATGCTGGAACCGTCCGATCCAGCGGAGGCCAAAGAGATGCTGAAAGCGGCCTACGACCTGAGCGAGGACCTCGACACCCCGGTGATGCTGCGTATTACCACCCGTGTCTCCCACGTCAAGGGCGTGGTGCAAAAAGGTGAGATGGTCACCGGCAATCCTGCCTGCGGTATCAACAAGGTGCCACAGAAAATGGTCATGCTGCCCGCCATTGCCCGTGGGCGTCGGGTGTATGTTGAAGAACGCATGAACAAGTGTAAGGAACTCGCCGAAACCATCGAGTTGAACCGCATAGAAGAGGGTGACACCAAGCGTGGCTTCATCACCTCCGGTGTCTCGTACCTCTATGTGAAAGAGGCGTTTCCGGAAGCCGCCGTGCTCAAGCTTGGCATGTGCTGGCCGCTGCCGGAAAAGAAGATCCGCGAATTTGCCGAGATGGTCGACGAGCTGTTCGTGGTGGAGGAACTTGATCCGTTTCTGGAAAACCATATCAAGTCCATGGGCATCGAGTGCATCGGCAAGGAGCGTATCCCCAACCAGGGTGAGCTGAATACCGCCATCGTGCGCGAATCCATCGAGCAGGAGCAGCGGGAGGATCTGTTTACCCCGGTGCAGTTGCCGATGCGGCCGCCCAACATGTGCGCCGGCTGCCCCCACCGTGGTATCTTTTTCAACCTCTCCAAGCTCAACGTCTTTATTTCCGGAGATATCGGCTGCTACACCCTGGGCTTCCTGCCGCCGCTTTCCGCCATGGACTCCTGTGTCTGCATGGGCGCTTCCGTCACCGTTGCCCATGGTATGGTCAAGGCGCTCGGTGAAGGCAGCCATGACAAGGTCGTCTCTGTTATCGGTGACTCCACCTTTATGCACTCGGGCGTCACCGGCCTGATCAACTCTGTCTATAACGAGAGTGCCGCCACCACCATCATCCTGGACAACCGGATCACCGCCATGACCGGCCAGCAGAACAACCCCACCAGCGGTCATTCTATCAAGGGTGAGGCCGCCCATGAGATTGATCTCGAGGGGCTGTGCCGCTCCATCGGCGTCAAGCATATTTTCGTGGTTAACCCCCATGAGGTGCCCGAGACCAAGAAAGCGCTGAAAGAGGCCATTGCGCTGGATGAGCCATCGGTGGTGATTTCCAAGGCACCTTGTGTACTGCTGCCGGAGATGAAGGAGAGAAAGCCGGTCTCCTATTTCACCCATCAGGAGAACTGTGTTGGCTGTATGGCCTGCATCCGCCTGGGCTGCCCGGCCATCAGCTGGACCGCATTTGCTGAAGGTGAAGCTGAGGCCAAGGGTTTCAGGCCCAAGCAGAAAGGCGTCTCTAAAATTGATGAAATTCTCTGCAACGACTGCGGACAGTGTGCGTCGCTTTGTAAGTTCGATGCTATCACCAGAAAGGAGGAGAAATAATGGAAGCAACGGGAAACATCCTTTTTTCAGGGGTAGGCGGCCAGGGCATCCTGCTGGCCAGCGAGATTACCGCACTCGGTCTGCTTGCCGCCGGGTTTGATGTGAAAAAAAGTGAGGTGCACGGCATGGCCCAGCGAGGCGGTTCAGTAACCGCGCAGCTGCGTTATGGGCAGAAAGTCTATTCCCCACTGATCGAGCCTGGCTGCGCCGACATTCAGGTGGCCTTTGAGATGATGGAGGCGGTTCGCTATCTGCCCTATCTGCACAAAGGCAGCAAGGTGGTGGTGAATACCCAGCATATCCTGCCTCCGGCGGTTGCCACCGGTCAGGCCAAATATCCTGACAACGTGCTTGACGAACTCGTGAGCAGGGAAATCGAAGTGGTCAGGGTCGATGCCTTCGATATCGCCCGAGAGGTGGGAGAGGTTCGTACCGCCAATATTGTCATGGTCGGCGCCATGGCGGCCTTCATGCCGGTCGACGGAGCCATTTTCGAAGAGGCTATCCAGACCCGGGTGCCAGAGCGTTTCCGCGAGGTCAACATCCAGGCATACCGTGCCGGCAGGGCGCTACGCAGCTAATCCCCGGATGTCATACCTTAAGACGGACCCGGCACCGGACTACAACGTCCTGGGCCTGGTCCGTCTCGGCTTGTTTGCTGCCAGGATCGCTCAAGGTAGAGAAATCATAATGTGAAAAGAGTTCTGCTTGGAGATTTCAGGAGATTCTCAACCAGGACGAGAAGAGAAAAGGAAGAACAATGACCACCGTTTACTGGGAAGAAGAGATAGAGACCCTGCCCCGGGTAGGGCTTGAGTCCATACAGCTGAAACGGCTGCAGCGGTTGGTAGCCAGAGTCTATGACAAGGTTGAACCCTACCGCAAGAAGATGGATGAAGCGGGAGTGAAACCGGCCGATATCCAGAGCCTGGCAGATCTTGCCAAGCTGCCGTTCACCTATAAGGATGATTTGCGGGATAATTATCCTTTCGGCTTGTTTACCGTGCCGCTTGACCAGGTGGTGCGCGTTCACGCCTCATCAGGGACCACCGGAAAGCCGACCGTGGTCGGTTACACCGAGGCGGATATCAAGCTCTGGTCCGGGGTAATGGCCCGTGCCTTCTGCTGTGCCGGTGCCCATACCGGCGATATGGTACACAACGCCTATGGCTATGGCCTGTTCACCGGCGGTCTCGGTGCCCACTATGGTGCAGAGCGACTGGGCGCTACCGTTATCCCGGTATCCGGCGGCAACACCAAACGACAGATCAACATCATGCGCGACTTCGGGTCCACTGTCCTGATGGCGACCCCGTCCTACGCTCTCAACCTTGCCGACGCCATGTGCGATGCCGGCGTCGATCCCTCATCGCTCTCCTTAAAGGTCGGTATCTTCGGGGCTGAGCCCTGGAGTGAGAACATGCGCGAAGAGGTTGAGCGTAAGCTGAACCTGAAGGCGGTTGATATCTATGGTCTTTCAGAAATTATAGGGCCAGGCGTGGCCATGGAGTGCCTCAACAGCTCAAGTGGTATGCACGTCTTTGAAGATCATTTCCTGCCCGAGATCATCGACCCGGAAACCGGCGAGGTGCTGCCGCCGGGCGAAAAGGGTGAGCTGGTTTTCACCACCCTCACCAAGGAAGCCTTCCCGCTTATCCGTTACCGCACCAAGGACATCTCCCGCCTGATGTACGAGACCTGTTCCTGCGGCAGAACCCTGGTGCGCATGGAGAAGGTGACCGGTCGAACCGACGATATGCTGATTATCCGCGGCGTCAATGTCTTCCCTTCTCAAGTAGAACATGTACTTATGGGTATAGACGGGGTTGAACCGCATTACCAGATCGTGGTAGAACGAGAAGGAAACCTGGATACCATGCAGGTTCAGGTTGAGGTGAGCGAGAACGTGTTCTCCGATGAGATCAGGATGCTCGAAAACCTCTCCAAAAAGATCAAGGCGGATATCAAGGATTACCTGGGAGTGACCTGTACTGTGAAGCTGGTTGAGCCCAAGACCATTCAGCGGAGCGAAGGGAAAGCTCAGCGGGTATTTGACAACAGGAAATTATAATGGAGGAACGAGGAATGCGTGTAGAACAGATTGCTGTGTTTTTGGAGAACAAATCTGGAAGACTGGCTGAAATCACCTCTATCATCGCCGAAGAAGGGGTCAACATCCGCGCCCTGTCTGTTGCGGATACCGCTGATTTCGGCATTCTGCGCCTGATTGTCGATGATGTGGAAAAGGCCAAGTCCGCCCTGAAAGCCAAAGGCTTTACCGTGGGCAAGACCAACGTGCTGGCGGTTGAGGTATCAGATCAGGTTGGTGGGTTGGCTAAGGTGCTGAGATCCATTGAGGCCGCCGGCCTCAATGTCGAGTACATGTACGCTTTCGTCAATAAGAGCGGCGAGAACGCGGTGCTCATCTTCCGTTTCGAGGATATGAACAAGGCCATCGAATCCCTGCTTGCCGACGGCTACACCCTGTTGACCGGTGAGCAGATCTGTGCCCTGTAGACAGCCCAGCCATGAACAGACACCGGCCCGGCACAGGCGACTGCGACTGCCGGTGTCTGCGACAAAGTGATGAAATACTGAAGTCTGGTGGTTTTTTAGCAACAGTAAAAGGATACGATACATGATTTGGCAGCAGAAAGAAGAGTGCATGCCGAGGGAAGATCTCGAGGCACTTCAACTTGAGCGGCTGCAGAATACCCTGCAGCGGGTAGCGACGCGGGTGCCGTTTTACCGCAATACCTTCAAAGAAAAAGGACTCGATGTCTCGAAGGTGACTTCGCTTGAGCATATTCGCGACTTTCCCTTCACCATGAAGCAGGATCTCAGGGATAACTATCCCTACGGCCTTTTCGCGGTGCCGCTCCGGGAAGTGGTGCGGGTTCACTCTTCTTCCGGTACCACCGGCATGGCCACTGTAGTCGGATACAGTCGCCAGGATATCAATACCTGGTCGGATCTGGTCGGCCGTATCCTGTGCGGGGCTGGCGTAACCCCGGACGATGTGATCCAGATCGCTTTCGGCTACGGTCTCTTTACCGGCGGCTTCGGCCTGCACTATGGCGCGGAGCGTGTCGGTGCCTCGGTAATCCCTATCTCTGCCGGCAACACCAAGCGCCAGATTCAGATCATGAAGGATTTCAAGACCACAGCCCTGGTCTGTACCCCATCCTACGCTCTGAAGATGGCGGATGTGATGATGGACATGGGCCTGAACCCCAGCGGGTTGTCACTGCGCTACGGCCTCTTTGGCGGTGAGCCCTGGTCCGAGGGCATGCGCGCCGAGATCAATGACCGACTCGGGATCATTGCCACCGACAACTACGGACTCTCCGAGATCATCGGCCCCGGTGTTGCCGGTGAGTGTCAGGAGTGCAACGGTCTGCATATCAATGAAGACCACTTTCTGGTAGAGGTGCTGGACCCGGAGACCCTGGAGCCTGTGGCGCCGGGAGAGGTGGGAGAGTTGGTCATCACCACCCTGACCAAGGAGGCGTTCCCCGTTATTCGTTATCGCACCCGTGATCTGACCAGGCTTATTCCTGAACCATGCGCCTGCGGTAGGACCCTTATCCGCATGAACAGGGTAATGGGCCGCACCGATGACATGCTCATCATCAAAGGCGTCAATGTATTCCCGACCCAGATCGAATCGGTACTCTGCGATATCGAGGGCACCCAGCCCCATTACCGCCTGATTGTCGATCGTGAAAACAACGAAGATAAGTTGACGGTCATGGTGGAAGTGGTGGAGGGGATGTTCTTTGACGCCATGAAAAAGCAAAGAACCCTGGTAGACACCATCAAGCGGCGTCTTGCCTCCGAGCTTGGTGTGGGAGTAGATGTAAAGTTGGTTGAAGAGCGCACCTTGGAGCGCTTTGAAGGCAAGGGGAATCGGGTTATAGATAACCGTACCTTGTAAGGCAGTTGCCCCGACTACTGCTTGCACGTTACCCTGCACCATACCAAGAACGACCTGTAAAGGCTTGGGCACTTCATTGTGCTCAAGCCTTTTTTGTTGCCGTTTGGGGTGATGAGAACATACCGGGACGGCCATGCGATATTCTGACACTATGGCTTACTTGAATGAACACTGCCTTCAGTGGAGCAGGCGAAGCAGGGACAGGTTTATTGAAAGGCAGTATCGATCATTGATTATCATCATGACCAGACCAGACACTTCCGGACTGCAAGGTTCAATTTCCTCTGACGTTTTCCTCGAAAATGTACCGTTTCAAGATTTACAGGAATAAGGTCAACTTGCAGAAACCGCAAACCATTCTGCCTTATCAGGAATAATCTTCAGGTGTTCTACCTGCCAACCCCACTAGGTTGCCGATGAAAATCTTCAGTCCAGCCTTGCATGATTGTGTCGTGGCATCTTTCACCCTGCCTAACACCGTAGAAACCCCAACCTCTGAGGTGCGTAGATGACTATAAACAGGAACAAGATTTAAAAAGCATACTTGTTGGTTGATTGATCTTGCCGATACATTCCTTAAAAATGCCGCCAACTGGTCTAATCCAGAGGATCAACTTTTCCGATCCCCGGCGCAAGTAACTGCGGTAAATGGGAGTAATTGGAGGCTGTCCCTATTGTTTTTTGGCACTCAATCAGTCTGACGCTCCATTGGACCGTCGATCTCGATTTCCTGTAGGAAAACGAAAAAGAATGAACAAACCCCCATCACCTCCAGGTACAAGGGATCTCCAGGTACCGGGAAATTGCTGCAAGCACGGGGAAAATCCCTCTTGTCCCAGCGCCGGCACGTCCAGTCGTTCTCAAGGTATCGACAGCTGCGGTGAATGATTTGTGCATTGGTGCCCTGTTCGGCAAAGCCTTCGAGGTATTCGTTCCAGTCAAGGTTGACGCACAGCATGCGGCAGCATTTGGCTTGGCATTTGTCGTAATCACAAGTCCCGCGTCGTTCGAGGACCAGTGTCCTGTCCCGATGCTCGACGAGATATCTCGGGGGTGAGGCAGGCAATCGCTCCAATGGAGAAATAGATTTAAGAAAATTCAAAGACAGGGATTCATCAAAACCGGGGCGCATACTCTCTCCCAAGCAAATACGGCTCTCTCATTATGATATCTGCATTATTCCAGTCTATAAAATAATTATGCCGATAACAAGCGTTGATGGAGGGTAAGTCCCTTCCTGGTCGACCACGACCGCAACTGCAACGGCCAGCCAAGAACCTACCCGCCGTGAGGCTTTGTCACTGCAAGAATTCACTGGCCTACTTGTGCAGACAGACAGTCTATATCTGTAATATATTGTCAGTGGCAAATTGTTTAAATTGGATCTTCCAATTTTCGCGATGTATCCTGACCCATAGTCAAGTGTTACGGTAAATATCTTACCCGTTGGAAATACTGTTTTTCATATTTTATGGCCAGGGCACCTTCTGAGTTATGTTGGAGGCGTTCAGGGAGGTATGAAATGACTATCTTGGCTGAGAAGGCAAAGCCACAGTGGCATATGGTTTCCACTCCAGATTTAGTGGCTCAACTGGCGACCAGCGAGAATGGGCTGTCAAACGCTGAGGCCATAGCCCGACTTGAACTCCACGGACGAAATAGTCTCCCGCAAAAGCCAACTGCCGCCTGGTGGGAAATTGTGCTGCGACAGTTCATGAGTCCGTTGATCTACATTCTGACCATTGCAGCCATCGTTTCCGCGATTACCCATCCAGAGGACTTAACCGATGCCTTTTTCATTGGTGCCGTACTTATTTTAAACGCGATCATCGGCGGCTACCAGGAAGGAAAGGCGGAGCAAAGCAGTCGCGCTTTGCAGAAACTTCTCCAGATTCAGGCCTCGACCCTGCGCGATGGCGATATACGCGAAATAGATGCCGAAGAGGTTGTGCCCGGAGATATCGTGTGGCTGGAGTCTGGAAACCGAGTGCCGGCTGATATGCGATTGCTCATGACGCATGCCTTGGAAGTGGATGAATCATTATTGACTGGCGAGTCGTTGTCCATACAGAAGGACCCTTGCTGGACAGGTGACGCTTCGGCACCGATGGCTGATCGCCGCAACATGGCGTATGCCGGATCCATTATCGTCCGTGGACGTGCCAAGGGTGTCGTTGTCGAGACCGGGGCTACAACCGCGGTGGGGCAATTAGCCCTCGATGTGATGAGTGCCACAGGGGGTAAGCCGCCTCTGCTCGTGCGCATGGAAAAGTTTACACGGATCGTCGCCTCAGCTGTGCTGGTTGCTGCTGCCACGATTGCTGTCTTCGGTGTTCTCTTGCGAGGTTACGAGATCAGCGACATGTTCATGTTTGGCGTAGCCTTAGCAGTTTCCGCCATTCCAGAGGGACTTCCGGTGGCGTTGACGGTTGCCCTGGCTATAGCCACAACACGCATGGCTCACAGGGGTGTGATAGTCCGTAGGCTGGCAGCCGTGGAAGGGTTGGGTAGTTGCACTTTCATCGGCAGCGACAAGACTGGCACCCTCACTTGCAACGAGTTAACTGTCAGGGCAATAGGCCTCCCCGATGGTCAAGAATTTGAAGTAACAGGTGAAGGCTTTATCCCTAACGGCCAGGTGATCCAGAACGGCCAGCCTGTCCTGCCAGGTACCCATGCCACTCTCAACGCCCTGGCAAAGACAGCCGTGCTCTGCAACGAAGGGAATCTACACCGGCACGACGGTTCCTGGATTTGGCGGGGTGATCCAACGGACCTGGCACTGTTGTCCTTAGGACACAAGCTTGGACTGGTTCGTGAAGCTATCTTGAGTCAACATCCCCAAGTGAACGAAATCCCTTTCGAGCCGGAACGTCAATATGCTGCCAGCTTTCATTCAGGTGCAAGCGGCACGTTCAGTTGGGTAAAGGGGGCTCCCGAACGTGTCTTGTCTATGTGCGTATTTTCCGATCAGGAAGCAAGGACTCAGGAACTCCTGGCACAGGCAGCCTCCATGGCAGAGCGCGGCTATAGAGTCCTGGCATTGGCGGAAAAACTTGTCCCTGGGGAGTTGGATTCTTCCCATACACCTCCGGAACCGGCAGAGTTGACCTTTCTCGGATACGTTGGAATGATTGATCCGCTCAGAGCCGGTGTCCGTGAAGCAGTGTTAGCGTGTCAGGCTGCCGGGGTAACCGTCTGCATGATCACCGGGGATCACCCTGTTACTGCTCTGGCGATTGCCTGTGACCTCGGACTCGCTGAAGCGCAGGAGCAGGTGATTACAGGGATCGAATTGGAGGATATGTCCCCCGAAGAGGCCATTCGGGGTGTCTCTGTCTTTGCAAGGGCGACACCGCGGCAAAAGCTGGAGTTGGTGAAAGCTGCCCAACAACTTGGGCATTACGTGGCCGTCACCGGTGATGGCATCAATGATGCACCTGCACTCCGACAGGCGAACATTGGTGTGGCCATGGGTAAGTCCGGAACGGATGTAGCCCGCGAGGCTGCTGAATTGGTCATCACCGATGATAACTTCGCCACGATCGTTGCCGGTGTTGAAGAAGGACGCATAGCCTACGACAACGTACGAAAAGTCATTTACCTTCTTGTATCAACAGGTGCCGCAGAAGTGCTCCTTCTTGGCCTGGCCATAATGACTGGCTGGCCAGACACCGGTACTGGCCTAGCTGTACTCCCGCTGTTTCCAGTCCAGTTGCTGTGGTTGAATCTGGTGACCAACGGTATTCAGGATGTCGCTCTGGCATTCGAGCCAGGTGAAACCGGAATCTTGCAGCGTTCCCCAAGACCACCGCAAGAACCTATCTTTAACCGCTTAATGGTGGAACGCACCACAATCGCCGCTATCGTCATGGCGTTGGTTGGTTTCGGTACATTCTGCTGGATGATTGAAGTATGTAATTGGTCGGAAGGAAAAGCACGCAACTGTTTACTGTTGCTGATGGTACTGTTCGAGATTATCCATATCGGCAACTGTCGCTCTGAAACGACCTCAGCTTTCCGACTCTCACCTTTTAAAAGTCCCATTCTACTGGTCGGTTCCATTCTGGCGTTTTTTGCTCATATGGTAGCCTTGCAAATTCCATTCATGCAGCGAGTCTTGCGTGTCGAACCGGTCGATTTTGTCACATTTGTAACATTGCTGGGACTCGCACTTACGATTTTTATGGCAATGGAGATTCACAAATGGTGGTGGAACATTCGCCGCACAGGGTAAGGGCGTATTATGCAGATATGCAATGGCAAGGTCAAGTGTTAGCGACCAAACAGTTGCTTAACCTTGTTCCTGTGCATCTCAGGTATTTGTCTCTGAACGATGCTGCCTGGTTAGATAAAAACTACCTAGATAACTGTTAGGGCTGATGACGATTTTTACAAATCATTACCCGAGACAAGATACGCGAGAATGTTGCTCATTAAGTTGTTTATGGAGAGGTAGCGCTCTGGCGGCACAGACAGGATCTCGTCTTCAGCCTGAATATACTCACCTTCCGTGAGTTCATGTCGGCAGTTCTCGATCAGGGCTCGTGCTGATATGGGAGTTGTCTCTAGGTGAAACTGCAGGCCCAGAACATTCTTGCCGATCTGAAAGGCCTGATTGCGACAACCTTGGCTTGAAGCGAGCAGTACCGCTTCCTGTGGTAGGTTGAATGTCTCACCGTGCCAATGAAACACCTCTATTTTGTCGGGAAACCGGAAAACAGAGATGTCTTCTGAGTTTACGGAGTTGACCGGTAACCAGCCGATTTCCTTGATTGGATTCGGGTAAACTTCTTCCCCTAAACAGTTTGCAATGAGCTGAGCACCCAGACAGATACCGAGAACCGGCTTTCCTGTTTCAATTGCACCACGGATGAATTCCTTTTCTTGTTTCAGCCAGGGATGATCCTGCTCGTCATTGACACTCATCGGACCACCCATGACAACGAGAAAATCAATGTCTTCGATTTTCGGTAGCTTGTCGGAAGTAAAGAGGCGGGTGCATGATATTTGGCAACCGGCTTTTTGCAGCCAGGTTTCTATGCTGCCGAGGCCCTCAAAAGACACATGCTGCAGATAGTGTGCTCGCATCTTTTCCCTGCTGATCAATCATGCAACTGATGAAGTTTTTGAAGTCCGCTTAATACAACTACAAGGTAATCACTGGATGTTCTTTTGATTGTTATATTTCAATAGAACGAGTAATGGAGCTAATACAACACCAAGAACATTTTGAAAGAATACCAGAACGCACAAGGCTTGAATGAGATTGAGTTCCCAAAACCTCCCTCCCGCAGCCGGGCTGACACTATTGAGTTCTTTTTTGTAACTCAACCAGAATATACATGCAGCGGTATATTTGAGTACAGTTTCAGGCGTAAAGGCCCTGCCGAACAGTGGCGCAAGCAGGTAACCAACGAGTAAAACAGCACTTATAGCAAGTGCGAGATTTATGACCAGACTGAGTGTTGCTGTAGTCCCTGTTCTTTGATGTGACATTTTCAATGATCGTATCTGTGAATGAGCCGTTAAATTTAGATAGAGCTGGTAGAGTGCAGTGAAGAGGGGTGAAACGCCAGGTTAGCCATATGTTGTATAAAACTTGCTAGATGAGGTCTTCAAAAAACCTGGACCATCTGGGCTTTAAGAACGAGTCGTCTCGTGACAAAACGATGGATGTTGCTTTCCCGATAATGACACTTCTATCGACAAAACCGAAAAATCGCGAATCTGCGCTGTTGTCACGATTGTCTCCCAGCATAAAGTACTTTCCTTGCGGTACGGTCATAGGGCCAAATGTCATCAATGAGGGACGTGATGGTGAGAGCATGACAGAATGTTGTTTTCCTGTAAGGTCTTCGCTGAAAAAAAGATGACTGAGAGGGGAGTCCAACACAATCTGATCGGTAGTACTGTTGTCGAGTGGGCTATAGTCAAGAAAACTCCCATTAATAAAGAGCCTGTTGTTCCGCATACCAATAACATCGCCCGGTGTTCCAACCACACGTTTGATTAATCTGGTACCGTCTTTAGGTGAGAAGAAAACAACGATATCGCCACGTTTCGGTGCAGACCATTCAGCCAGATGAAAGGTCGTGAAAGGGATTTTCAGATCGTAGGCCAGCTTATTTACAAATACCCGATCACCTATCAAGATGGTGGGTAGCATCGAGCCAGTGGGAACATCATTCCAGTCAGCAAAAGATGACTTAAAGGATGTTGCGACTAAAATGGAAAGTGCAAGGGTAAATACCCAGCTCTTTGTAGCTATAACAACATATTCTTTCAGTCTCGTATTCATGGTTCTCTACTTTTGTCTTCGGCTGATTTGGGATTAAGGGGTACGTAATTTATTTGCCCGTTCTAGTGATTTGTCGGCAAATCTATGCTCGTTCTAATTAAAATCAAATTTAAAGATTTTCTCGTTACAACTGTTGCAGGTGAACTTGAGAAACATTGGCGTGTCTTGTTCAATGAATGTGGCTATGTAATCAGTTGCCTCTTCCTCAGTCAGAAATTCACGTTCTTCAAATTCTTCTAATTGCTGTTTTGAAATATTTTTCAAATCCTCTTTATCGGCAACACCTTCAAATAACGGGATATCAGAGCAATGGGTTGGCCACTCTAGTTCTTGCATGGTAGGCAACCCAGGAGTGCAGTGCCTGAGTGTTGCAACCTTTTGGTCATCATCTATGTCTGCCGCCTCAATCTGGTTAAAGGTGGAGCCGAATTGAGTAAATGCTTGCCCATTACTTATACACCAGGGACAAATCTTCCCGAACACTTCATTTTTACCCCATACCCAGCCAACATATTTGTAAGCGGAAACCTTCCCGCAACATATACATTGTATATCTTCCTTTAAAAATACATCATCATTAAACGGATTTGAGTAATATTTAAATTTGGGAAGATTCATCATGATATTAGTACATGCTAACGTTTACTATAGGAATTCTCCTTGTATGCGGAAAGATCACCTTGATTGCGACAATGTGTTATTGAGGGCATAAAGGTGAATTTCCCACAACCACTACACAAAACCAGCAGAACAGGCTAAAAAAACAAAGAATCAGATCTATACGATACTATCCCCGTTTTGGCACAAATGCAATTGCGAAGAGTTCCTGTAGCTTCGCAGTTCCTTATGCTGCCCATAAGCCAACTCTTAGGAGTCTGGTGGCAAGACGCAACACCAGTGAGGGTCCACGCCCTATAGTGATCTGCTCCTTGCTGGATGGAGAAAAAAACAACAGTCAATAGTGGTTATGGCAACATAAGTGGTTTAATGACGAACGGGAAAGGTAAGTGCCTGACCGACTGGATAGGCGGACAGCGGACCAGGCAGGCGAGGCTTCATGGCGCAAAGTCCTGTCTGCCATCAGTCGGTCGCCTGAAATCTGTGTACTCAAAATCTGAAGCAAGCTCTTCAATTATCTGCCCTGCATCAGGATCTCCTTTGAGTACGGCGATATGAAATAGTGCATCTCCCTGATGAACGAGCGGCAATTGGATGCGCCCAATAATCACTCCCGAAACAGGGGCTGGGATTTTCATTTCAGTTTCACCATACGGGTCATGGACAAGGGCTATGATTTCACCTTTTTCGACCTGGGCACCAATATCAATGCACCGCGACAAGATACCGCTGATGGGGGCCCGAACCCACTTGGATACCGATGAGTGAAAAACCGGATGTGTTCGCCGGGAAGGCTTTTCAGGCAACATGCCTATTGCACGCATCACGGTGATAATACCCCTCAGGCCGGTGCGGATTGATAGCTCATCGAATCGGAGCGCTTCTCCGGCTTCATAGAGCAACATGGGAATACCGAGATCGGCCACCGCTTCACGCAGCGAGCCATCCCGGGTTTTGGAGTGCAGCATCACCGGCGCACCGAATGCTTTGGCGAGCCGTAATGTTTCATTATCGTTAAGTGAGGCACGAATCTGCGGCAGATTAAAACGGTGGTTGGAACCGGTGTGCAGATCTATACCATGGGTACAGTGAGCCGCGATTTCACGCATAAAAAGATTGGCAATGCGCGATGCCAGCGATCCGCTCTCAGAGCCAGGGAATACCCTGTTCAGGTCACGTCGGTCAGGAAGGTATCGTGAATGATTAATAAAGCCAAAGCTGTTGATGATGGGAATGGCAATAAGGGTGCCTCGGAGCTGGCCGAGCGATTTACGTTTGAGCAGCCTGCGAATAATCTCGACCCCGTTGATCTCATCACCATGAAGAGCTGCAGAAACAAATAGTCTCGGTCCAGGTCTTCTGCCATGGATAACATGGGTGGTGAGTGACATCTCAGTATGGGTATAAAGATGTGCTATGGGTAGTTCAACAATTCGTTGAGTACCGGGGGCTATGACAGTAGTACCGATATGAAAAGGCTCCTGTTTCACCCCTTGCTCCGTGTACGGGTTCGCCCCAATCTCGCCTGCTTTTCTATATAGTCGATTATCGATCCGGCGACATCTTTACCGGTTGATTTTTCAATTCCCTCCAGCCCTGGTGAAGAGTTCACCTCCATGACTACCGGACCGTGGTTTGAGCGTAGAATATCGACACCAGCAATACTCAGCCCCATGATTTTAGCGGAGCGGACGGCGGTTGAGCGTTCTTCAGGCGTCAATTTCACAATGCTCGCCTTACCACCCCGATGGATATTTGAGCGAAACTCCCCTTCTGCTCCCTGCCGCATCATTGCAGCAATAACCCTGTCCCCAACAACAAGACAACGTAGATCTGCGCCTTTGGCTTCCTTGATAAACTCCTGCACCAGGATTTGCGCCTTTAATCCGCGAAACGCTTCAATGATAGACTCCGCGGCATTTTGATTTTCTGCAAGGACCACTCCGATCCCTTGGGTTCCTTCCAGCAGTTTTATGACAAGTGGTGCCCCGCCAACCTGCCGAATAAGATCTTTGGTGTACATGGTCGAGTGAGCAAAACCTGTTACAGGCAGCCCGATCCCTTTTCTTGCAAGAAGTTGCAGGCTGCGCAGCTTATCGCGTGACCTGCTTATTGCGACAGACTCGTTCAGCGAATAAACCCCCATCATCTCAAACTGGCGCACGACCGCAGTGCCGTAAAAGGTAATTGATGCCCCAATTCTCGGGATTATCGCTTCATAGCCGGTCAGTTCCTCACCCTTATAATGAATTGTCGGTCGCTGGGAGGCAATGGTCATATAACACCGCAGGGTGTCGATAACGCGCACTTCATGTCCGCGTTCCTCACATGCCTCAACCAGTCTTCTGGTTGAATAGAGCTCTGCATTTCTTGATAAGATTCCTATCTTCATTCTTCCCTTTTTTTGTAAATTTTTCCCAATGCCCGACCACCGCAAAAAGAGGCTTCGGAATCAACCAGAAATCGTCCAGCCAAAGCGGTGCGGCCAAGCAACATGCGAAATTTCATGTTGTCGCGGTTAGTGAGAGTAATCTCCGCTGTCCAGGTGACATTTTGAAAAGACAATTCTGCTAAAATGACATACCTCAGTTCGCTATGTCCCCCGGAGTCTGTGACGATTCGCTCATCAACAATCGGTGCTTCACAGATGATTTCAAAATCGTTGTTGTTTTGCAACGGATGAATACCAAAGCGGATCATTCTTTCACCACCCAGATTGAACCGCTCAGTAAAAAAAGCATGCAGTGCAGAAGTTCGCGCACCTGTGTCTATTTTGGCCTTAATCGCTGGTATGTTCAAACTGGGAACTGCTAACCATTCTCGCCAACCGATAATCGTTCTATCCTGTAACATAGTTGTTGCCTTACGGCATCCGAAATGAGGTGTGAAAAATATCGTGAATCACAATAGTGAAAATTGCTGAAGTTCGTCATGCGAAAATAAAAAATACCCTGATCATCCACTATTCGTGGCTTGGTATTTTTTGTAAAGATTTTTTAGCTGACATCACTGTGGAATAAGAAGAAATGAGGTTGCTAAAGGCATGAAATGAATCGGTTGATTCTGTGCTTATCCATGTATGCACTTCATCGAAGAACTTCAGGTCTATTTTAATAGTATACCATAGCTTCGAGTCTGGGGAGCAGGATGTCCGCATACTCGTAACGCTAACAATAGTATTTTCTCAACGCGCGGAGGTAGGTTCACTGAGCTTGTGTTCCTCATGTCAGGTAAGCAGTTTGATTTTTGTCAATGATATTTAGGTGGCTATTAAACCTTGTATTTCGATTTTTGTAATTTTCACTTTTGTGTTGCTGGTGACATATAATCAATCGCTGAATGTCAATGTCTGGTGGTTGGAATAATTCTCGAGATACTTGAAAATAGGACGGTACCCGCTCAGGTTTTACTTACTCGGAACAGGCAGCGTAAGAAGATGTTGTGTTTTCAGGGTAGGGGAGAATGTGTTCCCCCCAACAAAAATACCCCTATCAACTTTTTTTTCAGAGACTGGACAAAATCATTACCTTTTGGGATAGGTGGCCATACACATTTCGTTCGCAAAGGAGCTGCGGGGATAGGGTACAATAGGGTCAGAGATTGATCTCGCTGGATTGCACGGTTTCATCCTTCCTCAACAAACGAGAGCATCCATATGCAGCTGATTTTTGTCTATAACGCCGACAGCGGCCTGATCAATACCGTCAAGGATATTGGTCACAAACTCTTCAATCCTGCCACCTACGACTGCTTTTTATGCAGTCTAACCCATGGAACCTTCAAAGAACATCCTGAGTGGAGGGCTTATCGTCAACATGCAGCTTGCGAGATGGTCTTTCTGCACAGGGATGAGTTTGAAGAGAGGTTCGGGGCAACGCACGAATATCCTGTGGTCTTGAAACAGCAAGAAGGGACTGAGCAGCTTGAGGTGGTGATCTCACGCCGGCAACTTGCCGGCATGGCTTCGGTCAATGAACTGATTGTGGCGGTGGAAGGGGTGGAAACGGGATAAATGCCGCTACCCGTTTGGGCGAATCAGGTAGCGGCAGGTCGTTTTTTGCCTAAAACAGCAGGACAGGGCAGCGGACGTTGTGGAGCACGTGATTGGCGACGGAGCCGAACAGCACATCGCGAATCTCACCTCCGCCTTCATGGCGGCCGATAACCACCAGCTGATACCCCTCATCATTGGCGATATGTGAGATGGTCTGGCGTGGATCGCCGGTTTTCAGATTCAACTCACAACTAAAGCCAGCCCCTTCAAGCTGGTCTTTATAGCGCTCAAGCAGTTGCATTCCTGCCTTGCGGGCATTCTCCCGCACCATATCCAGCTGAAAGTCAGGAATCATCCTGTAGGCCAGCTGTTCCTGATTGATGACGTAGAGCAGGTGCAATGTCTGCGGGAAGCGGTTGCGCTGATCGATTACCGCCTCAACTGTCTTTCTGGCCGTTGGGGAATCATCCAAGGGAATCAGAATTTTCGGTTCCATAGTTTTCCTCACTGTCAGAAGTCGGTTGTTGAAGCGGTTGCCGTGGCTTCAACACAACAGAAATCTTTAAAGTCCTCTTTGTTTAACCATATATCAGATTGGGCAACAGGAGTACCAGTCCCGGCCAGAATGTCAGAAGCAGCAGGATCGCCAGCTGGATCAGCAGAAACGGCATAACCGCCCGTGAGACAAAAACCAGGTTGCGGTCAACGGTGGCGCCGGAGATGTAGAGGCTGACGCCCAGCGGCGGGGTGCAGTAGCCTATGCCGAGGTTGATGGTCATGATCAAGCCGAAGTGCATGGTGTCGATGCCGAACTTGCTGAGCAGGGGCAAAAAGATCGGTGTCAGGATCAGGGTGGCACTGATGATGTCCATGAACATGCCGATGATCAGCAGCAGGATATTGACCGAGAGCAGAAAGACCCAGGGGGAGCTGATATTCTCAACCACCACCGAGGCTATTTTGCCGGGAATCTGTTCAAAGGTGAGGTACTCGCCAAAGACGGAGGCACCCGCCACAATGACCAGCAGAGTGGCGGAGGTGACTGCGGATGAGACCACGACCCTCTTGACATCGGTCACCTTCATGTCCCGGTGGATGCAGATCTCGACGAAAAAGGCATAAAAACAGGCCACCACCGCTGCCTCGTTGGCGGTGAACATACCCGAATAGATGCCGCCGAAAATGAGTACCGGTAAAAACAGTGCCCAGCCGCTCTCTTTCAGGACAGCCACCACTTCTTTTCCGGAGGGGCGCTCTCTTTTCTGCATGCCTGCCCGCTTGCAGACGAAGTAGGAGTAGACGCTCATGGCGATGATGATCAGCAGGCCGGGGATGAAGCCGGTGAGGAAAAGTGCCTCCAGCTGGTCGTTACTTACCATGGCGTAGAGGATCATGGCGATGGAAGGGGGGATGATTACCCCCAGGATCGGCGCGGTGGTCATAAGCCCCACCGAGAAGCGCTCGTCGTACTTGTTTTCGATGAGGGCAGGGATCATGAAACCGCCGATGGCCACCACGGTTGCCACGGTGGAGCCGGAGATAGCGCCGAAAAAGCCGCAGGCCAAAACACCGGCCATGGCCAGTCCGCCAGGCAAAAAGCCGACCATGACGTTGGCCGTCTTGATCAGTTTCTGGACAATGGAGCCGGTGGTCATGATATTGCCGCAGAGCACAAAAAACATCACCACCACCAGGGCGAACTTATCCATACTGCGGTACAGCACCTCTATGACAATCTGCGGGTCGATGCCCACACCCCAGATAAGACCAATGGTGCCGGTGAAAAACAGTGCCATGAAAACCGGCATGGTGGAGGCGAGGCAGCCGAGCAGGATGGCAAAAATCATCAGGTATGAATCCATGATCACTCCCCTCCTGTAACGTTGCGTACACCGGTCCAGTCTTCACGCATGGTGATGAGTGTTCTGACAAACATCATCACTCCCATCAACGGCAAAACAGCATAGAAATACCATTCTGGAATCTGCAGGGTCGCGGTCAGCGCATACTCGTCTTCATACATCATCATGGTCATCTGCCAGCCCAGGTAGACCATGCAGCCTGCGAACACCAGCACGGCCAGGTGGGAGAGCAGGGTCAGCGGCTTTTTGAGGATGGGCAACATCTGTGGCAGGGCGTCAATCCGAATCAGGGACTTGCTGCGAATGGCAGCGACACAGCCAATGTAGGTCGAGAAGTAGATGACCTTTCTCACCACCTCATCGGACCAGTAGAGGGAATAGTCGTTGGTGGCTTTCCGCAGGATGACGTTGGCCATGGCGGTGAACAGGGCGATACAAACCGCGGCAAACAGCGACCATTCCTCAATGAAGAGGAAGAGCCGGTCGATGGGTGTAAACAGTTTCTTAAACATGCCTTATCTGTTTATGGGGTGAAGATGGTTTGCCCGGTCTTTCCATGAACATGGTGCAATGGAAACCATGAACGAGGTGAATCCGGGTGGTTGGGTGGACAAGAAAAAAGGGTCGATGGGGGAATGCCCCCATCAACCCGTAGAATACATCCGATCACAGTGCGACTACACAATACGGCGTAGTGATCGGCTCTATCAACAACCTGCGAAGTTAGTTGTTCAGTGTCTCGCGGACCAAGGCGAGGTAGTCCGGGCCGATCTTCTGGCCCCATTTTTTCAGTACCGGCTCAGCCTGATCTTTCAGGGTGGAGATTTCTATATCTGACAACTGGATGAATTCGACGCCGGCTTCCTTGGCCTTGGCTACCTGTGCTTCATGCTGCTGACGGGTAAGAGCACGTGTTTTCTCACTTTCCTCCTTGATAACACTGAGAAAAGTTTCCTGCAAGTCTTTTGGCAGCTTGTTCAGCCAGCGCTTGTTCACCAGATGGATGAACAGGCCCTGGGCATAGTTCAACTCGGTGAAGTTCTTGGCGATGGTAAACTTTTTGGTGATGTTGCAGACGATGGCGGTGTGATCGAGGCCGGTGATGACTCCGGTCTGCAGCGCCTGGGGGACATCAGGCCATGGCATAACGGTGAATTTCAGGCCCCATGCCTTGTAGGCATCGGTGTTTACCGGGGCTTCGGCGATCCTGAAGTTTACACCCTTGGCATCGGAATTGGTGCGTACCGGCGTGGTGGTTGCCCAACCATAGGGACCGTAACCGGTGATATCCGCTACGATAAGACCCTGGCGCTGGGCGCCGTTGGCAAAGGGGTCCCAGAGTTCCGGAGTGTTTCTGAAGGTATCGAGTTTGTCAAAGGTATCGACCACGTAGGGCAGGTTGACAATACCCAGGCGGTCGGAGACGTTGGCGGCGGCAACTGAGGAGGAAAGCATACCCTGCACGGCCCCGATTTTCAGCTTGCTGATAACGTCCTTTTCGCCACCGAGCTGGGCAAGCGGACGATAATCAACATAGATTTTGCCATTGGTCTTCTCCCAGACCGCATCACGAATGCGGTAACCCACAGCTACACCTTCTATTACCGGATGGCTGATGTTGCTGAGTATGTAGGTGTACTCGGCAGTACTTGGATCAAATTTCGGTTTCCAGGCAGCCAGCGGATCTTTCTTCTTCGCTTCAGCCATGACACTTGCCGGCAGTAGCAGGCAGGTCATCAGGATCGCAATAAAAAGTTTCTTCATAGCTCTCTTCTCCTCAAGCAGGGGTAATATCCTTTGTGAAAAAAAAATCTGGTGCCACTCAGGATGTGAAATTCGGGTATTGGTTAGCGAATGTGCTTAACACGAATTATTCAGTATTTCAAATAAAAAATTAATAAAAAAAGGTTTGCGGTTGGCAAAAGTGAACAAAGTTAATCCTGGAGGGTGTCGATGCTTAATTGCGTGAATTTTCGGTCAGGGGGTGCGGGGCAGTTTTGTGGTGGCAGCTTTCAGCCAGTGGAGATTTTTTTTGTTGTATCCTCCTGCTATTTCAGGAAAAATAAGCGGTATTGCCGGAATGTGTCCGGAATTTCTCTTTCCTCAAAGACCAAATAAACCCAGGAGAAATAATGAATATGAACAGGCCGGTTCTACGGAATATATGCTTGGCGGTGATGATGCTTGTTGCCTCGGTGCAGCTTTCTTTTGCAGCAGATCCTCTGGAGCAGTGGAAGCCATCTTTTGATCCCACAGGGGCAAAGTATACCTATCTGCTTTCTTGTGTTGGGCATCCGGCCATTGAAGGAGTTGCGGTCGGTTTCAAGATCCGTGACCGGGTCTGGGAGGAGACAGGGGGCCAGCTGTATGTCGACTTCAGGCCGCTCAGTCAGCTCGGTGGTGAGAAGGATGTTATCAATAAACTGAAATTTGGTGCCGTACAGGGCATGATGACCTCTTCCGTGGCGGCAGCCAACATCGCGCCTGAACTTGGTATCGTCAATCTGCCCTATGTGGTCGATACCTTTGATAAGCTGAACGCCTTCCGCGCCACCCCGGAAACCTGGGAGCCGTTTCGGGATGCGGCACTTGCCAAGAATATTCAGGTAGTTGATTTTACCGGCTATGGCAGTTATGGCTGGGCCACCACCAGGCCGGTCAGGACCCTGGCGGATGCCAAGGGGGTAAACTTTCGAATTGCCCAGGCACCTGTTAACATAGACGCTTACAAGGCCTGGGGGCTGAAATTTGCGGTTCTGCCTTGGCCCGATGTCCCCCAGGCACTGCAGACCGGGGTAATAGACGGCCTTGATCATACCCCCATCGTTTGCAATATATCGAAAAAATTTACCGTGGCCCGTTATTACACCGAGCTTGATTACGCGCAAGGCCTCTATGTTCACATGATCAACAGCCGCTGGCTGAAGAAGCTGCCGCAGGAAATTCGGGAAACCCTGCTTCGCGTAATCGCAGAAGAGAGTGCTGCTGCCAGGGAAAAGACCCGGCTCCAGCAACAACAGCAAATTGCGGCCGCCAAGGCAGACGGGGTGACCTTCCTTACCTTGAGCGATGCGGATAGGCAGACGATGCTGCAGCGTACCGAGAAAGTGTACTCGATCTGGGAGAAAAAGATCGGTAGTGATTATCTTGCCACTGTACGCGGGGCACTGAAGTAGCAGCCGGGTTCACCGGTAACCCCAACGGGCTGGAGATAAAAGAAAAATACGGTTTTCTTCTCAGCTGTTCAAGGGTATCTTTACGGGGCCTGGTGTATTCGCCAGGCCCTTTTATTTTGTCCTGCTGACCGGCAGGGTATATTCGATAACATCGGCTCACTTGTGCCTGGTTACAGTACCGGCGCTTGACCACAATAACGTTTATCATCGGAGTAGAGAAGTAATCATGGAGCGATCATTTAACAGGGGCGTTGACCAACTGCGCCCGGTGGCAATAGAGCGCGGGCTGCAGCTTAATGCTGATGCCTCTGTCCTCATCAAAATGGGTAACACCCATGTTATCTGCGGCTTGACCATAGAAGAGAGGGTTCCTCCTTTTCTTGAGGGCAAAGAACAGGGATGGATCACAGCAGAATACGGCATGCTGCCCTGTGCCACAAACGGTCGTTATCGCCGTGAAACCAATGGCAGGTCCGGACGGACCTATGAGATACAGCGGCTGATCGGCAGAAGCCTCAGGATGATGGTTGATCTGACGGCCATCGGCGAGCGGACCTTGCGGGTGGACTGTGACGTACTGAATGCAGACGGCGGAACCAGAACAGCCGCTATTACCGGGGGCGCCCTGGCGGTCCGGGACGGGCTGAGAAAACTTGTTGAAGAAGGCAGGTTGGAAACGATGCCGGAGATCCAGCCGGTGGCTGCGGTTTCAGCCGGTATTGTCGATGGCATGCCTGTGCTGGATCTCGATTATTCTGAGGATTCCAGGGCCGAGACCGACGCCAATTTCGTGATGGCCGGTGATGGCCGCTGGATTGAAATCCAAGGTACAGCTGAAGGAGTACCCTTTGCCGAAGAAGAGTTCGTCAAGGTGATGGGTATTGCCAGAAAAGGCATCAATGAGCTGTTTGCCCAGTGGTAGCAGCTGTGTGGAACTGAAAGAGGCAGGCAGGTAATCGTATGAGCGCACACGTAAAACAGGGTCAGGATAACCGCGCCAAACCCATCCGTGGAACCAGGGAATGGGCCGTGGCCAATATTGACTGTTGCACTGGCTGCTCCCACGACTGCCGCTACTGCTATGCCCGCTACGACCAGGTGGTAAGAAAGCAGCAACTCACGCCCGAGCAGTGGCGGCAGTGTGTTGTTCGCCAGGAGGATGTCGAGGCCATCCAGCCACTGTACGACGGCCAGGTGATGTTTCCCACCACCCACGATATCGTGCCTGAAAACCTTGCGGCCTGTATCACGGTGATCACCAATCTCTGTACAGCAGGTAACCGGGTGCTGGTGGTCTCCAAACCGCACATGGCCTGCATTCCTGTACTCTGCAGGGAATTGGAGCCGTTTAGGGAGCAGATCCTGTTCAGATTCACCCTTACTGCAAGAGATGCGCGTATATTGTCCTACTGGGAACCAGGGGCGCCGGGGTACGAGGAGCGAAGACAGTGTCTTTGCCACACCTTTGAGGCGGGTTTTGCCACTTCGGTCAGCGTTGAGCCGATGCTGGACAGTGGTGATGTGGTGGCAATGGTCAGGGACCTATTGCCGTGTGTCAGTCATTCCATCTGGCTTGGCAAGATGAATCGGATCGACAAAAGGGTGGCGGTGGAAAGCGAGCTCGATCAGGAGATGGTTGAGGCTGTTCGTGCCGGACAGACCGATGCGAGGATCCAGGAGATCTATAACGAACTGGGCAATGAGCCGCTGGTGAGATGGAAGGAGTCGATGAAAGCGGTGCTGGGGCTCGAGCTGGCCCAAAAGCCCGGTATGGATCGCTGATTAGGTGCTCTGGGTGGAAAAAAGTAAGAGTCAAAAGCTATTGGTTTGAATGGAGCAGAGATGAGAAGAAAGCAGTGCGAGGTGACAGAGAGTAAGCAGATTGCCAGCATCCTTGAACGTTGCCGGGTGGGCCGGCTCGCCACCATCGGTGAAGAGGGCTATCCCTATATCGTCCCCCTCAACTTTGTCTATTGGCAGGGTGCTGTCTATTTTCATTGTGCCAAAAAAGGGGAGAAAATGGACAATATCCAGCGCGACCCGAAGGTCTGCTTTGAAGTGGATATTCCGCTCTCCTATGTCGGCAGGGAGTGTAACAGCCATCTCCAGCCATGCCAGGTACACCAGCTCTATCATTCGGTGATCATCCGCGGCAAAGCAGAAGTCGTCGAAGAAATTACAGAAAAGGTCGGGGCCTTGAATGCCCTGATGGCAAGCCACGAAGAGCGTCCTGACTTTGATGAAATCCAGCCCGATATGGCAGGGGTAAAGATTTGCAGTGTGGTTGCGGTCCGGGTCGAATCGATTACCGCCAAGTCCGACCTGCTGCAGAAAAAGACAGCTGAAGATAAGAACCACGTCGCCGGCTATCTGGAAAAGCGCGACCTGCCGGGTGATGCGGAAGCTGCGGAGTTGCTTCGGCGTTAAACACCTTTTTCACCACTTTTCACAATTATAGAGATGGCGATAACCTGACGGGCTGATCTATGCACCTTGTTCTAATAGTTGTTTCGGCAATGGTAACGGCTGCGCTTCTCGGCTGGGGCGGTCTGGTGGCAGGTGGTCTGCTCGGGTATTGCCTGGCGGAAGTAGTTACCCTGAATAAGCGCCTGATGCAGCTTGAAAAGAAACTGGCTGCCGGGTCGCAGCTCGCTGGGACCGCTGTGGCCTCGCCTTCTGGTACAAGTTCTTCCTCTACTCAAACAACCGGCGGTGATACTGCAGCTAAGAAAGACCAGTTAACACCGCCGGGAGTCGGCCAGGAAGAGGTGGTGTTTGCCGTTGTCTCCGAACATGAGGTGAGTGAGGTTTTGCCTGGCTCTGATACGTATTCCGCCGGCTCTTCTGCAGCTTCATCCGCTGCCGCCAGGTTGCTGGCAACTTTGCGACAGTTTATCACAGAGGGCAACCCTGTCGTTAAAGTTGGGCTTGTGGTTCTCTTTTTCGGTGTGGCATTTTTGTTGAAATACGCCGCTGACCAACGCCTTCTTTCCATCGGCGGCCGGCTTTTCCTGGCCGCCTTGGGCGGGGTGGCCCTGGTGGTGCTTGGCTGGCGGCTGCGGAATCGCCCCCTGGGGTACGGGCTGGGCTTGCAGGGCGGCGGTATCGGGGTGTTATACATCACAGCCTTTGCGGCTGCCAAGCTCTACTCGCTCATTCCTGTTTCGGCGGCTCTGCTGATCCTGGTCGGGCTGGTTATCTGCTCAGGTCTGCTGGCACTGGCACAAAGCGCACGGGTACTTGCGGCGATGGGGGCCATCGGTGGTTTTCTTGCACCGGTGCTGATGTCGACAGGCTCCGGTGACCATGTCCTGCTTTTCTCCTATTATGCTGGTTTAAACATAGGAATTTTCGCCATTGCCCTGTTCAAGACCTGGCTGGAGTTGAACCTGATAGGTTTCTTTTTCACCTTCGGCATTGGCTCCTACTGGATATTGGACCGCTATACCGCCGCGCAATTCAGCACCACCGAGCCGTTTCTGGTGATGTTTTTCTTGCTCTATGTGGGCATAGCGGTCCTGTTTGCTCTCAGGCAGCCATTGCAGCTGAAGGGGACGATTGATGGCCCCATCGTTTTTGGTACTCCGCTTGTGGCCTCGTTTCAGCAATATCAACTGGTGTCGGCAAGCGAATACGGCATGGCCATCAGCGTACTTGTCGGTGGGTTGCTGTATCTGCTGTTGGCATTCTTTCTTCGGCGTAGCAAAGGTGCTGGAACGTACGTTTTATCAGAAGCCTTTCTGGCACTTGGCGTCGCCGGAGTGAGTCTGGTGATTCCGCTGGCCTTTGACGGGAGAGTAACCGCCGCCACCTGGGCGCTCGAAGGTGCCGCCCTGATCTGGGTGGGGGTGCGGCAATCCCGCCTGCTTGCCCGGCTTTCCGGCTTGCTACTGCAGCTCGGCTCAGGCTTTATTTTTCTTGAAAGCGTTTTTTATCCTTTTGGTTCCACCGTATATCTCAATCACTATTATCTGGGGTGTGCCTGGCTCGGGGGCAGCGGCCTCTTCTCCAGTTATTGGCTTGACAAAAAACGGGGTGAGCTGCCTGACTGGGAGCGTTATCTGGTGTGGCCGGTACTGATCTGGGGGCTTGTCTGGTGGTATTATGGCGGTATTCAGGAGGCTGGCAGGACATTTGAATATCTGCGCCATCATAACATGTTGCTGCTCTATGCGACGGCCTTGACCATGTTGATGTCCATCGTGGCGAGAAGGTGCAGCTGGCAACGGCTTGCTGTGGCGCAATGCCAGTTCCTGCCGACCATGCTTTTTTGCGGAGTGGTTGGGCTGTTGGCTGATGATGGCTTTGGTCATCTCTTTGCTGGCTGGGGGGCACTGGTTTGGGGCGTAGCTGTTTTTACCCAGTACAGGATGCTGCAGCAGTTTGATTCTCTCTGGCCAAGCAAATTGGCGGGGTATTGGCATGCGGCAGGGTTCTGGCTGCTTCTACTGTTGGCATGCTATGAACTTAGCTGGTATGCGGGCAATGTATTTGGTCTATCTGGGATCTGGCAACTGGTCGTCTGGGGTGTTGTGCCCTCACTGACCCTGCAGTTGCTGATTCGCTGGGGCGGGCTGCTGGTGTGGCCGGTACAGCGATGGCACGACTATTACCACGGTATCGTCGCTTTCATCATTGCATTGGGACTGGTTAGCTGGCTGATGCTCAGTATGGCCAGTGGTGGTGAGCCCATGGCCTGGGGCTGGTTGCCGGTGGCGAATATCCTGGAATTATCCCAGCTGGCGGCCCTCTTGGGGCTGCTCAGCTGGCTGGCTGCCTGCCGAAAAGGGCAGTGTCCTCTGCCAGGACAGCTGCGGTTGGAACTGGTTGGCTGGCTTCTGGCATTTTGCACCTTTGTCTGGATCAATGGCGTGGTGGCCCGTACTGTGCACCATTGGGCAGGTATTGGTTATGCAATCGAACCGCTCTATCATTCCGTGGTATTCCAGGCTGCTGTAGCGGCTTTGTGGAGTGGTATTGCTCTAGGGCTTACCCTCTGGTCTTCCAGAAAGGGGAGCAGGACTATCTGGATATGCGGCGCGGTGCTGCTTGGTTGTGTGGTTGTAAAGCTGTTTGTGATCGATCTGTCTGGAACGGAGACTGTAGCGCGTATCGTTTCTTTTCTGGTTGTGGGCGGATTGATGCTGGTAATCGGCTATATTTCACCGATGCCGCCGACTCAGGGGCAGGAAGGGCGCTGAACCTGTCTGCAGGTGATTTTTGGTCAGCGATATTCTTTAGCTGGAGTCTGCTGTCTGGCGATATTCTGTCTTGTTGCCGGAAATGTCTTTGCTGAAGCGCCCTACGCCATATTCTGGACAAAATTTACCAAGGATTATTTGGCTGTTGCCAGATGAAACAGATGAAAAAGCGGTTGTGAAAATCGCTGTTATGTGCCTATCATTCTGATGAAGCACTTAGGGTGGCATGTACCGAGAAGTGATTGCCATATCCGAAACCAGGAGCGCGGGCGCCGGTTGAGCTGGGTGTCCAAAGGAGAAAGGCATGGGGATAAAGCAAAATAGCTGGAAAGTGATGGGTGTATATCGCTCTGCGTTTGCGGTAATGGCGATAGTTTCTTGGCAACTGCTTGGCGCCGGTTCTGCTGCGGCCGGTTTTGAGAGTCTGGAGGCCTGTTTGAAGCACCATTTCGACACAGCCTCCGATGAGATGACCATCGGCCAGCTTCGCCAGGAATGTATGAATATCATCCAACTCGCAGAAACCACAGAAGCAGAGCAGCCCAAAGCAGAAGGACCGGTGGAAACCCGTCTCAGGGTTGATCAGAAAAATGTGCTTAAACCGTTTACCATCATGGCCCACAGGCAGAATTACCTGCTGTTTGCAGCCCACAACTTCCATGGCTACAGCTCCGATGAGTTTAGAAGGGCCTATAGAAATGAGGACATCGATCTACAGGATACAGAGGCGCAATTTCAGATCAGTATCAAGACCCCTCTGGCGCTCGATCTGTTTGACAGGGGCGTGGGCATTTGGGGCGCTTACACGGTCCGGTCCTTCTGGCAGGTGTATAACGATGATATTTCCTCCCCGTTTCGTGAAACAAATCATGAGCCCGAAATCTGGTTCCAGACACAGCCAGACTGGGATTTTTTTGGCTTCAAAACCAAAGCGCTCTCGGCTGGTATCAATCACCAATCCAACGGGCAGGCAAGTACCCTCTCCAGGAGCTGGAACAGGCTATTTGCCGCCCTTGTTCTTGAAAAGGGCAATTTTGTGGTCGCAGTCAAGCCCTGGTATAGAATCGAAGAGAGTTCGGATGATGATGACAACCCGGACATCACCGATTTCCTTGGCCATGGCGACCTGCGTATGGCCTACAAATATAACGACCATGTGTTCAGCTTCATGACCAGAAACAATCTTGAGTCTGGTTTCTCGGAAGGAGCGGTTGAGCTTGGTTGGAGCTTTCCGATCTTCAACTACCCGTATCTCAAGGGGTACTTGCAGTACTTTTCAGGTTATGGCGAGAGCATGATCGATTATAACCGCTACGTCAATAGGTTGGGTGCGGGAATCCTGTTGACTGATCTGCTGTAGCAGGGGGCGAAATCGGGCTGAAAGGCATTGCTGCGCCATTCAGCCCGATCGAGATGTCTTGGGGGGCTGACGGCTCAGGGATCAGGAGTATAACGGCTTATTTTGGAACCCTGTATTCCCAGACCGGCCATCAACCCTTTTTGATCGAAGAAAAATACGTAAATATCTTCCTGGGTATTGGTCGTTGTGAGTGTTTTCGCCATGCCCTCATCCACGACCACCACGGAGGGGCCTACGCCGACCTCCCAGCCCTGTGTGCTCTTCAAATGATTCAGGCCGTTGCCGGTCATAATGAACATCGCGTAACCGAATGACTGGGCCCCGATCTGCAGCCCGTAAGAGGCTGCCACCGTTTGATAATAGCCAAAAGTCTTGCCATTTATCTTCAGTGAGCCGATTCCGTACTGGCCGCCAATTATCAATCCGCCCTTAATGATGTTGGGAAAGACCATGATGCCCTTGGCGCCGCTGGCGAGTTTTCTGGCAGTTGGGTTAACATCATAAAGATGCTTCAGGGCACTATCCACATCACGATCAATCTGGGCCGCTGTATCCGCTCGTGTGAAATTGGGGTGAAAAACCAGTAATAATGTACTGATACAGATGAGAAGAAACGAATGGCGAATTACCGACCTGTGGTTTGAATGGGTTTGGACTACTGGTAATCTGTGTTTCATTATCTACTCCTGTGTCGCATATGAATTGTTTTGGGATCAGATTGGTTGTTGGTGTTGAAGCGGGTAGGAAAAAGGGGCAGTAACTACAAAAGTCCGGTGAGATTTGCAGCTTCCTAGTGTTAAAATTTTCTCACAAGAAGTGCATGAAGACAATGGTGAAAACTGAATAGATAAAAACGCTATTAGCGGGGTAGCCGTGCAAGTGAGCAATATGTTACGAAACCAATATGTTCTTGAGATTTTTCCAAGGCGCATTTTGATGGTGGCGGCCTGTTTGTTGCTGAGTCTTTATACATTTTTACCCAATCCACTTCTGGCAGCTGAGTCGGTGGAGCCTGCCATCGAGTGGTTTAGTCTGTTGCTAGGCTTGGTTGGGGGGCTCGCGCTATTTCTGGCGGGGCTTGAACAGCTCGCCGAAGGTTTGAAAAAGGTCGCAGGCGATGCGCTCAAAAAGATGCTCTCGAGATTGACCAGCAACAGGGTCTTGGGGGCGATCACCGGTGCCGTGGTGACAGGTATTCTCAACTCATCTTCGGTCACCACAGTCCTGGTGGTGAGTTTTGTTACGGCAGGAGTAATGACCTTGCAGCAGTCGGTGGGGGTGATCATGGGGGCCAACATCGGTTCCACGGTTACCGCCCAGATCCTGGCGTTTAACATCTCGGCCTATGCCCTGCTGCCTGTGGCAGTGGGCTTTTTCATGATTTTCAGCACTCCCAAGTCAAAGGACTTACAACGGAACTGGGGAATGATGATTATGGGTCTGGGGCTGGTGTTTTTCGGCATGTCGGTTATGTCGGAAGCCATGTACCCCCTGCGGAGTTACCAGCCTTTTCTTGATTTACTGCAGCGCATGGAAAATCCTTTGCTTGGTATTATCGCAGGTGCGCTGTTTACCGGTTTGGTGCAGTCCTCTGCAGCGACTGTGGGTATTGCCATCGCCATGGCAGGGGGCGGTTTGTTAAGCCTCAATGCTGGTATTGCCCTGGCTTTGGGAGCAAATATCGGAACCTGCATCACAGCGTTGATGGCCGCTCTTGGCAAGCCTCCTGAAGCGGTACGAGCCGCTGTGGTTCATGTGAGTTTCAATATTGTCGGTGTGCTGCTCTGGTTACCATTCATTCCAAAGCTTGCAGAGATTTCAATGGCATTATCTCCGGAGAGCAGCGACCTGTACGGTGCGGCCAGGATGGCGGCAGAGGTCCCGAGGCAGATCGCCAACGCCAATACCATTTTCAATATTACCAACACCATTCTTTTCTTACCCTTCACGGCCGTCTTTGCCGTGATTGCCCAGAAGCTGGTTAAGGACCGACCATTGCCGCCGGCGATCATAGAGCCCAAGTACCTGGATCCCTCCCTGCTCGAGGTGCCTTCAATAGCTTTGCATGGTGTTCGCAACGAATTGACTCGGGTTGCAGAGTTGATTCGGGACATGTTCGATAGTTTCAGGGATGCGCTGGTGCATGCCGATTACGACCGGCTCAGCCGATTGGTACGCGAGGATGACAAGGTGGATATCCTGGAACAGGAATGTTTGATCTATCTCAGCCGGATCCGCACCAAGTCGTTGACACAGCAGGAAAGTGTAGAGCATCAATGTTTGATGGCCAGTGCTGTAAACCTCGAGACCCTCGCTGATGTGATCGAAACTGATCTCATAGAGCTGGCAACCAAACTCAGAGGTGTTTCCTATAAGCGCAGCGAGAAGAGCCGTGAGATGTTGCAGAATATGTTTTTCTATGTACGTGACACAATAGAACTTCTGGTAACTACCCTGAAAGACAACGACCAGGATGCGGCCAGAGCGATCCTGGATAAAAAAAGTGAGATCGGTCACTTGGAAAAGGATTTTTTGGTGAGAAGGTCAGAGCGGCTGGGCAGGGACGGTGAGGCGGTCAGGGTGGCCCGCCTCGACGTCTCCGCTTTTGATAAGCTGCACAGGATGTATAGCCTCAGCAAGCATATCGCCCGGGCGCACCTTATTGAAGAAGGTGAGAAACGGGATGCTGCCGAGTAGCGGTGAAGTTTCAGTCAGCTCAGTGGGCGGGGCGGAGAACCTTGCCATCCTGCTCTCTATACCCTGTATTAACACAGTGATGGGCCACCAGAAAGTGATCTGCAGAAGTGGGGTATCTGCCAATCTTCATTGACACCCTCCGGTCAGGTGTCACCGAAAGAAGGTGATGGAGACCTGAACTGAATCCAAGGTAGGGGGCGGATTGGTGGGGCAAAAGAGCAGGGCGAATGTTTCCCTGCTCTGCAGGACGATATGACACTTGGCAGCTCGAGCAGAGGGAACTGCTCAGGGATAGCTCAATGCCTCACTGGTTGAGCCAGCGCGGGTTGCTGGTCTTTTTGCCGGGAATAGAAAATTGCCAGAATCAGAAAGAGCGGTATGGCCAACTCTGAAGTCTCCTCGGCGACGCGCAGGAATTGGGTGAGATCCACCGAGCTGATCAACGCTACGCCATCCATTATCAGATCAGAGTTTCGGTCAAGTGTTTTGGAAAAGACAGCCAGGCCTATGGCAAGGGCGATCGAGATAGCCCAGCGGCTGCTGTTCTTAAGGCCCGCCCAAAATTCAGGCAAGTATTTTTTGCTGTAAAAGATCAAAGCAACGAGCATGACGATGACGATGATGGAGACAATTGTTTTCTCCATGGTAGGAACCTGGTCGCTGATATAAAAGCGGGTTTTGAAAATACCCATGGTGGTGAAACGGGTATGAAAATCAAGCTCGCGAAGACCAAGAAACAGAGCGATAAAACCGGAAGAAAATCCATGTTTGAGTTGCCGCTGAAAACCTTCTTTGAAGAGCCAGGCGGCAGCAATGATGAAACCGATTGCGGTAAGCATCTCAATAGGGCCATCCTCTTTGATCACCATATCCTGGGTTGCTGGTGGTAAAAACAGAGTAATACCTCCAATTAGAAGAGTTACCGCCAGTATGGCGTAAATTCCCTTATAACGTTCCAGGTGTTCCATTCTTTTGCTCCAATTCTTCAGTAAAGACTAAACTGCGATATCACGTATGGGTCACAGCTGACAAACGAGCAGTACAGTAGTTGTAAATAGCTGTGTTTTGAATGTGTTGGACATCCTACTCATGCTGCCGAAACCATATGGAAATAAAGCCTTAACAGATACCATGCAATTTCAAGGAGCGCCATAGCTAGATGGCAGAATGAATCAATATCTTAGAGAAATGTGAAGTTACAGTAGGATAGGGACGTTTGGCGCAAAAATGGCAAAGGGGCTGACGCCAGTGCGCCAACCCCTTGAGCAAGAGCCAATATCAAAACTCTCAGGCCGAAACGTTACATCTTGATAATGCCGATTTTGGTGAGAAACACCACCAGAACCAGAACCGGGGCAATGTAACGGATAACGAAGTACCAGATGTTGAAGATGGTGAGGTAGCCCTGACCCTCTTCTGTGACCTCAGCCTGGGCGATGCGTTTATCCATGATGAAACCGGCGTAAATCGCGATCAGCAGACCACCGATGGGCAGCATGAAGTTACTGGCCACATAGTCGAGGAAATCGAAAATTTCCATGCCGAAGAATTTCACGTCCGCCAGTACCGAGTAGGAGAGCGCCGATGGAATACCGGCGATATATACCGCGATAGCCATGCAGATGGTGGCCTTTTTGCGATCGAATTTTTTCTCGTCGATCATGAATGCTGTCAGAACTTCCAGCAGCGAGATTGCTGAAGAAAGAGCCGCGAAGGCAAGCAGCACGAAAAACATGATTGCCAGCACACCGCCAAAAGGGATGGTTGCGAAAATGGTTGGCAGGGTCTTGAAGATGAGGCCAGGACCAGCGCCCGGTTCCATACCGACTGAGAAGACGATTGGGAAAATGGCCAGACCCGCCAGGATCGCAACCAGGGTATCGAGGAAAGCAATACGAATGGAGACAGGGTAGATGGCTTCCTTTTTATCCATGTAACTTGCGTAAGTGATCATGGCACCCATTGCCAGGCTCAGGGTAAAGAAGGAGTGACCGATTGCCTCAAGCACAGCATTGACTGTGAGCTTGGAGAAATCTGGATACAGCATGAACATCAAGCCTTCTTTTGCACCGCTGGTGGTCATGGCGTAAATGGCCATGATGGTGATAAGTCCAAACAGCGTCGGCATGAGGACCTTGTTCCAGCCCTCCAACCCTTTGCGTACACCGCTGACAACAGAGAGAATACAAAGCCCAACGAACAGGGTGAGCCAGAACATCTGGCGTACCGGATCGGTGACCAGAGAGCCAAACATGCCGGCTATAACCTCCGCATCCTGTCCGGAGAATGCGCCGGTGAGCGATTTGAACAGATATTCAAGAGTCCAACCCGCAACTACACCGTAGTAGGAGAGAATAATAAATGCTGCGGAGAGGTTCAGCCATCCCACGCTTTTCCAGAATGTCGACTGCGGGGTCAGTTCACGGAATGAACCGACAACGTCTTTCTGCGAGTGACGACCGATCACGAACTCGGCCATGAGAATCGGCAAACCACAGAACAGGATGGCGACTAAGTAAACAAGAACGAAAGCACCGCCGCCGTTCATACCTGTGATAAACGGGAATTTCCATATATTGCCCAGACCAACAGCTGAACCGACAGCCGCCAGAATGAATCCGAACCTGCTACTCCAATGATTACGCATCGCTTAAACTCCTTAACGTAGATTGATTTGAAAGCGCACTAGTGTAGAGCAAATAGTGTCGATGTCAATAATTTATTTAGGCGATATCGCCTAAAACCACAAATTTAATAGGGTAATTCTACGAAAACGTGAAGAATTGCAAAAATGTAGATTGGAGTGGGTTGATGGGAATGTGACGCAATAATATACCACTACAAATTGGTGTATTGTTAGGTTGCGGTCAACGGCGGGAGAATAATATTCAGCAGAAAAAATGAGTGGTCGGGATTCCGGTACCTCCCCGGCTGGCGCCATTACAGAGAACGGGCGCCAGGGGGAGGAGGTCAGGAACTGGCGGCTGAGCGTCCGGCAAGCCAGCCGGTGGAGAAGGCGGCTTGCAGGTTATAGCCTCCAGTGTCTGCATCGATGTCCAGGAGCTCACCGGTGAGGTAGAGCCCGTTTACTTTGAGGGATTCCATGGTGTTGGGATTGACCTCTGTTACCCTGATGCCGCCTGCGGTGACAATCGCTTCTGCTACAGGGCGATAACCGTCTACTTCAAAGCTGGTGTTTTTCAGCCAGTTCCTCAAAACGGCCCTAGCCCTGGCAGAGATTGTGCCAACGGCCTCGCTGCCACCAAGGCCGGTCTGTGCCAGGCAGAGCGGGATCAGCTGTTGTGGGAGCAGGCCGCGGAGAACGGACTGCAGTTCCTCTTTATGTCTGCTGCTGAAATCACGCTGCAGCCTGGCATCGAGTTTCCGGTCATCGAGTGCCGGTTTGAGGTCAAGGAGGATGGACACGTGTCTGTTTTTATCGAGTTGCTCGATAATGAACTTGCTGAGAGTGAGAATCACAGGCCCGCCGATCCCGGAACGGGTAAAGCTCACCTCGCCAAAGTCTGATTTCTTGCGTTTGCCGTTGACAAAAACCCGCACTGCAGTGTTGCGGAGATCAAGACCGGCCAGGCTCGGCAGATGATTTTTTACCACCAGCGGCACCAGCGCCGGGCGCAGCGGTACAATGCTGTGGCCTGCGTCCTCGGCGATCCGGTGTCCGTCGCCGGTAGACCCGGTCGCGGGGTATGAGGTACCACCGGTGGCCAGGACCACTGCGTCGGCAGCAATGAACCGGGAACCGCAGAACACGCCAGTTACTCTGTTATTTTCGACACCCAGGGCGGTAACTGCTTTTGTGCATTCTATTTTTGCCCCTGTCCTGTTCAACCATCGAAGCAGGGCCTGCACCACATCCTGGGATCTGCCGCTGGCAGGAAAAACCCTGTTGCCCCGTTCTGTTACCAGTTTCAGCCCGTTTTCGGCAAAAAATTCCATCAACTGGGGAACAAAGAAGCAGGTGTAGGCCTGGTGGAGAAAGCGGCCGCTGCGATTGAAGTGGCTGAGATGGGCATGCACGTCGGAAGCATTGGTGATATTACACCTTCCTTTGCCGCTGATAAGAATCTTGTTGGCCGGCTTCTTCATCTTCTCAAGCAGCAGCACCTCTGCTCCGGCCAGGGCAGCCTGGCCTGCGGCCAGAAGGCCGGAAGCGCCCCCGCCAACAACGACGATTTTTTTCATGTGTAATCCAGTGTGGAGTTGGTGGTTCAGGTGTTGACCGGTGGGTAATAGTGAAGATCGAGTTCGGTCCAGTCCTTCTGCTGTACCAGTAATCCGGTCTCTTCTGCGCTGAAGGGAAGGTGGGAGAAGAGTTCGGCTTCCAGTTGCTGGCAGTGGCGGAAGTTTTCTTGAATCACCGCCTCTTTCAGCAAATTGCCTGCGCCATACTTTTCAAGAATATAGTCCAGCCGTTCCTCCAGCGAGACAATACGGTCATGGAGCACTCTCTTGTCAGCATAGAAGACCAGCTCTGTGGCGTTGAATACTCCCTGCCTGTACCGGTTCTGGTCAAATTGCGGCAGCAGAACGTGACTGGCGACGATTGCCGCGATTTCAGGATAGCCGAGATCTTCGCAGATGGCAGCGCCCGTCTCCGCATGGGCACAACCTTCCTGTAAACATCTGGTCTTGGCTATGTCATGCAGCAGAGCTCCTGCCAATACCAGCTCGTGGGCTGGAACGCAGTTTTGCCCTCCTGCCAGGCCATGGTGCAGAGTTGCGGCAACACGGGCAACCATAAACGAGTGGCGGCGAATGTTTTCCAGCATGGAAAAATCTTCGATCAGTTCGAGGCAACGGGAGGTATCTGGAATGGTGGTGGACATTGCTGAAAAAAGGTGGAGGTTGCGGCCTCCACCTTAAAAAAATGGGAAAAACGGTGATGCGGGTTTTAGCTACCTGCTGCTGAGTTCATGGACCAAATCCACGGTACGTTTTGCCTGCTCCGGCGGGGTGAACTGGTGGATTCCGTGGCCGAGGTTGAAAATGTGCCCATGGGCTTCCTTGGCATCATCAAGCAACCGCTGGATGCGGCCTTTCAGTTTGTCCTCGGGCAGCAGCAGGGCGAATGGATCTATATTTCCTTGAACAGCCTTCTTGCCGACCCGGGCAATGGCGTCTTTGATGTTTATCCGCCAGTCAAGACCAATCACATCGGCCCCGGATTCCTTGGAATAGTCAAGCAGCGTAGCGCCGTTGTTGGCGAAATAGATCAGCGGAATATCGAATTGCTGCAAGCTGGCCAGGATCTTGCGCACGTAGGGATATGCAAATTCTTCGTAGTCGCATGGGGCGAGTATTCCCGCCCAGCTGTCGAAGAGCTGCAGTGCCTGGGCGCCGGCTCGGGCCTGGGCCTGCAGGTAAAGGATGGTCGCCTCGGTGATCTTCTCCATCAGGGCGTGGAACAACTCCGGCTGGGTGTACATCTGCTTCTTGGTTTCCCAGAATACCTTGGAGCTGCCGCCCTCGATGAGGTAGGTGGCGCAGGTAAAAGGAGCGCCGGCAAAGCCGATCAGCGGCACCTTCAACTCTTTTCTCAATAATCTGATGGTTTCCATGACAAAGCCGGTGGCCTCATCCGGGTCGGGGATGATCAGCTTGTCCAGGCTGGCCTGGTCGCGGATGGTGGTGGCGAACACCGGGCCCTTGCCCTCGTGAAAATCAAGAGGTGCCCCCATGGCCTCCATAAGGATGAGGATATCGGAGAAGAGGATGGCCGCGTCCATGCCAAGAAGATCGATGGGCTGGAGGGTGACCTCAACACAGAGTTCGGGAGACTTGCAGAGCTCAAGGAAGGTTACGTTGCCACGAACCTGCTGGTACTCCGGCAGATAGCGACCGGCCTGGCGCATCATCCATATCGGGGTGTAGTCGGTTTTTTCGCCGCGGCAGGCCCTCAGAAATGTATCGTTCATACTATCCTTTGCATAAAATGGTTGAAAGAGCGCAGACGCAGGGAGGTTTCACCCGCGGGGGCGAAGACCAGACCCGTCTGCTTACGCTTTGCTTTGATTTTTTTGTATTCTCAGTGGAGTATAGCTGCAGAACGGTTCCTGGGCAAGGAAATCACCGGTCATTGCGTAGGATCGGGCACGGCAGCCCCCGCAGACGCCCACATATTCGCATTGCCCGCAATTCCCCTTGTAGCTCTTGAAATCACGCAGCTGCAGGAACAGATCGGATTCTTCCCAGATTTTTTTAAACGGGGTGGTCTTGATGTTGCCGGCGGACTTCGGAAAATAGCTGCAGGGCAGAACCTCGCCATCGACATCGATCAGGCAGATGAGCTGGCCGGCCAGACAGCCCTTGGAGCCTCCGGTGGAAAACTTCAGATTGCGCCGCTCAAACTTTTCACCAGCCTCCTTGGCCTTCTGGCGCACGATTCGGTAATAATGCGGGGCACAGGTGGGCCGCATGAGCAATTCGTTTTCTTCTTTTTCCACCTGGTAATGCCATTCGAGGATTTCGTCATAGAGCTTTTCAGGGATCAGCTCGGCCATGATGTCCTCGCCGCGGCCGGTGGGCACGATCATGAACATGTACCAAGCCGTGGCTCCAAGGCCTTTAACCAGTTTATAGATTTCCGGAATCTCTTTCTGGTTACGGACCGTAAAAGACGAGTTGATCAAAAAGGGAATGTTGTGGGCATTAAACAGCTCGATGGCGCGCAAGGTCCCTTCAAAGGCACCTTGTTGATTGCGGAAGTCGTCATGGGTTTCGGCACAGGCGCCATCCAGGCTCAGGGAAATCATCCTGATATCTGCTTCCTTGATTTTCCTGCAGACCTCTTCGGTAACCAGGGTGCCGTTGGTGGCCATGCACATCCGAAAGCCGAGGCTGGTGCCGTATTGGGCTATATCGAAGATGTCCTCCCTGAGCAGCGGTTCGCCGCCGGAGAGCACCACCACCGGGCTGGCATAGGAGGCAATGTCGTCGAGTATGGCCTTGGCTTCTTCAAAAGAAAAATCGGGATGCTCCGCCACCTCCAGCTCGGAGGAAGACCGGCAATGCACGCATTTCAGGTTACATCGACGGGTTGTCTCCCAGGCTATCCACTTTGGTTCAAATTCCATATACGTATCTCCAGTGAGAAAATTCCAGACACAATATTTAGTTACCCACTATATTGCCTTTTGGGGGTAGGGCAAACATGAAAACTCACTTACACTGCTAACGTTAAGCATTCACTCCTAAAAATAAAGTGTATTCCAGTTGGGACGGAGGTTTCGGCCTGCGGCTGGCCGCCAAACCTTGAAATTGGTCACTGTCGACGCATTTTGTTTGTAATTTGCTGTTGGTCGGCTATTATCTGTTGGTTTATAGTTACGCCTGCCCGAGATGAGTCCGCCAGCCAAGACCTTGCTGCCAGAAATCAGCCCGGCCTTTTGAGTATCTTATCCCGGGGGACTGTACAACCCCGCCTTGACCAGATAATCATCAGACAATCACAAGAGAAGAATCATGATTATAACACCCGTATCTACAACCAGCCCGGAAGGAAAAGAAATCATTTCCGAATTATTGCAGCGCTTTCAAGATGCCGATAACTCCTGCCAGCATCTGGTTGAAGATATTTTGCATAACGTGCGCACCAGGGGCGATGAGGCGGTTGTCGAGTACGGGCGTAAATTTGATGCACCGAACCTGACCGCGGACCAGCTGCAGGTCTCTGCGGCGGAAATGCAGGCGGCATATACCAAGGTCGGTGAAGAATTTTTAGAGACCCTTTCCCTGGCAATCGAGCGAATCCAGTCCTTTCACGAACGTGAAATGGAAGACTCCTGGATGCAGACCCGGGAAGATGGCACAATCGTGGGCCGGCTGGTGCGGCCGGTAGATTGCGCAGGCCTGTATGTCCCAGGCGGACAGGGGGGATCGACCCCTCTGGTTTCTTCGGTACTGATGAACGGCATACCGGCTGCGATCGCCGGTGTTCCCGAGCGAGTGATGGTCACTCCGCCAGACGCAGAGGGCAAAATCAATCCGTATCTGCTGGTGGCCGCCCAGGAGATTGGTATTACCCAGATCTTCAAGGCAGGCTCGGCCTGGGCGGTTGGGGCGCTGGCCTACGGCACCCAAACCATTCCAAAAGTCGACGTGATCGTCGGCCCGGGAAACCAGTACGTAACAGAGGCCAAGAGGCTTGTTTCAGGCATGGTGCGGATCGATATGATCGCCGGCCCCTCCGAGGTGTTAATCGTGGCGGATGAGACTGCCAAGGTGGAAAATGTGGCAGCCGACATGCTCGCCCAGGCGGAACACGACACCCTGGCCCTGGCCGTGGTGGTCACCACCGACCGGACCCTGGCGGAGGCAATACCGGCCGAGCTTGAAAGGCAGCTTGGTGAACTGTCCCGTGAAGAGATTGCCAGAACCTCGCTTAAAGACCGCGGCGTGATCCTGGTTGCGGAAGATCTCCAGGAGGCTGTCAGCCTGGCCAATGATATCGCCATCGAACATCTGGAGATGATGATTGCCGATCCCTGGGCGCAGATTCCATTCATTCGCCACGCCGGGGCAATCTTTCTCGGCAGTCACACCCCGGAAGCGGCGGGCGACTATCTGGCGGGGCCGAACCATGTGCTGCCAACCATGGGAACCGCCCGTTTCGCCTCAGCGCTGGGCGTGGAGACCTTTTTGAAGAAGAGTTCCATTATCAGCTATTCCGAGGGGGGGCTGAAGGCAGACAGTGAGCACATTCAGAGACTGGCCAGGCTCGAAGGGCTCACCGCCCATGCCAACTCAGTGGCGGTGCGGGTAAAGTAGTTCTGGGCAGGTCGAAGAGCTGTTTGAACAAAAACGTATGAGTAGCGGTGTGAGCGAGAGTAGAACCATCTTCATTAACAGGCTGGAGGACGGACTGAACAGGCTGGACCTTTCCCTTACCGGGGACGCCGTGGAGCGTCTCTGGATCTATTTCAGCGAGTTGCGGAAATGGAGCCGGAAAGTCAACCTGATTGCCAAGGGCGCAACGGATGCTGAGGTTATCGAGAACCACTTCCTGGACTCCCTGACCCTGTTGCCTCTTTTGGAAGGTGAGGGCCTGCATCTGCTCGATGTGGGCACCGGTGCCGGTTTCCCTGGTCTGGTGTTGAAGGCCGCCCGCCCCGGGATGCGGCTTACCCTGGTGGAGCCTCGTTTAAAGCGCATATCGTTTCTCAAGCATGTTGCCCGTACCTTAAAGCTTGCCGAGGTCGAGGCACTGGCCTGCCGGGTTGAAGACGAGCAGCTGTTGCCGGCAGACGGCGATTTTACCCATGTGACGAGCAGGGCGGTGACGGAGATTGGCCCATTTCTGGAAATGGTCTCCCGGTTTGCGCATCCAGGGGTACAGGTGATCTGTATGAAGGGGCCAAAGTGGCAGCAGGAGTTGGAGAGAGCAAAGGACGTTGTGCAAGCAAAAGGCTATGTGCAATCAAAAACGCTTTCCTGTCTCCTGCCATTTTCCGGTGCAGAGCGAAATTTGGTGGTTTTCCTAACCCATTCCCGCTTGTAGCACTGGCAAGATAAATTCAAATTTGGTAATAAACGACCTTGACGACAGCTTGGACTGCAGCCCCGTGGCGACTGTGCAAGACATTCAAGTTGTGCGGGTTGAACGAGTAAGGAGAAGAGATGAAAAAAATAGCGGTTCTGCCGGGTGACGGTATTGGTCCCGAGGTGATGGCCGAGGCGATCAAGGTACTTGATGCTGCCCAGAAAAAGTTTTCTTTTGAGCTGTCCTATGAATTTGCCGATGTTGGCGGTATAGCCATCGATAATCATGGTCAGGCTCTGCCTCCATCCACCCTGGAGCTTTGTGAGAACAGCGACGCAATTCTTTTTGGTTCCGTCGGTGGTCCCAAATGGGAGAGCCTTCCGCCCCAGGAACAGCCGGAGCGTGCCGCCCTGCTGCCGCTGAGAAAGCATTTTGATCTCTTCTGCAACCTGCGACCGGCACGGGTCTTCAAATCCCTCACCGCAGCCTGTCCGCTTCGCCCCGATATCGTCCAGGACGGCTTCGATATACTCTGCATGCGAGAGCTGACCTCTGATATCTACTTTGGTCAACCCAAGGGCCGTGAAGGTGAGGGTGCCGATGAGAAGGCCTACGACACCATGCTCTATACCCGCGCCGAAATTGAGCGCATTGCCCGGATGGCTTTTGAGGCGGCCCGGGTACGGAATAACAAGGTGACCTCGGTTGACAAGGCCAATGTACTGACTACAATGGTTCTCTGGCGTGAAGTGGTGATGGAAGTGCATAAAGAGTATCAGGATGTGGAGTTGAACCACATCTACGTGGATAACGCTACCATGCAGCTGGTACGTGACCCGCATCAGTTTGATGTACTGCTCTGCGGTAACATGTTCGGTGATATCATCTCCGATGAGGCTGCCATGCTGACCGGCTCCATGGGCCTGCTGGCCTCCGCTTCGCTCAACGCAGACAAGTTTGGACTCTACGAGCCGGCCGGCGGTTCCGCGCCGGATATTGCCGGCAAGGGTATCGCCAACCCCATTGCCGAGATCCTTTCGGCAGGCATGATGCTGCGCTACAGCTTTGGTCTGGAGCAAGCCGCGGACGCCATCGATGCAGCCGTGGAGGCAACCCTCGACAAGGGTATCTGTACCGGCGATATCGCCGTGGATAAGAGCAAAGCGGTTGGAACCGCGGCAATGGGAGACGCCATCGTCGCCGCATTGTAAGTTTTGCTGGGAGGTGTGAGCATATGGCACTGAAATCGAGTCTTGTAGTTGTCGCCAATGAAGCGTCAACGGAACTGGGTCGAAAAGTGGCCGACACGCTGGGGGTGGAGTTTTCCGAGATGGTTCGGAAGACTTTTGCCGATGGCGAGTGTTATCATGCCTTCCCCCGCTCTATTGCGGGGCAAAACCTTGTCATTGTGGGAGCAACCCACACCGAAGCCGCCTACCAGGAACTGCTGGACCTCATTCAGGGGGGCAGGTACTGGAATGCGGCTTCCATCAATGTAGTCATACCCTATCTTGGCTACTCCACCATGGAGCGGGCCAGGCCATTTTCCTTCGAAATTCCCAAAGGCGTCACCCGTGCCCGCCAGATCTTCCAGGCAAGACCTGATTTCGTCGCCTTCGTTGATCTACACTCAGAGGCAGTGCTGCACGCCCACGCCGGTGCTATTCGTACCCATCATGTCTGGACCGACAGCCTGGTGGTGGAAAAAATACGACAATCCGGTCTCACAGATTACGTACTCGTCTCACCCGATTACGGCTTTTCCAAACGGGTGGCCAGATTGGCGAGTCTGCTTGACTGTCCGCATACGGCGGCGGACAAGGACCGATACGACACCGATAAGACCATCGTCAGTCAGGTATCGAGCGTTGTACGGAATAAAACAGCCATCGTCTGTGACGACATGATTCGTACCGGTGGCTCCATTGTCCAGACAGCCCTGAGATGCCTTGACGCCGGAGCACGGGACGTGGTGGTCATGGCCACCCACCTGGTGTTGGCCGGCAAAGCAGTCGAAAAACTTGCAGCAAGCCCCATTAAGCGAATTATCGGTTCCGACAGTTATCCGGGCGTCAGCAGCGACAGCTTGCTCGATGTCTATTCAGTTGCCCCTTTGCTTGCAGATGTGCTGCGAAAGTATCTGCATTTAGATGACGGTGTGAAGTAGCCACGAAATAGTTGTAATACGTTTGTGACCGCCTGCTTTTTTAAAGATTTGGTGATTGCAGCGAAGTGGACGGTAAAGTAGGCAGGTCTGAAGAACATGAAGAAGCAACTCATAACCGAGCATCTCCAGCATTCCCTTATCTTTTCTGAGGTAAGCCGCGCTGATCTTGAAACCTATGCAGATTGCTGCCGGGTGCAGATCGTTCAGGAAGGGGAGTATGTGTATCGGCAGGGTGATGCCAGTGAGTTGTTTTATGTGGTGGCCCAGGGTGAAGTCGAACTGGTGCTGGAACGGCATGATGGTGATAGCCGGGTTGTAGGCCGGGTGGCCCAGGGCGGCCATTTCGGCGAAACCAGCATGTTGACCGGAAAGCGCAGATCCCTGAGTGTGAAAGCGCTGTTTGACCTGGTGCTGATCTGCTTTGAGCGCAGGATCTTTCGTTCCGTGCTGCTGGCCAATCCCCTGGTGCATAAAAAATTTGATGAAGCGCTTGCCGAACGGCTGCGCATGGCCTATCTCGACCAGGCCGACACCGCCAGCAATAACGACCCCCATGCCAAATCGAGCGCCGATGACGTGATCCTCTTTAGGGAGAGAAACCTCTCCCAGATCAAGCTGCGCAGGCTTGAGAAGAAAACCCAGTCGATTATCTACCAGTCCAAGAGTGCCCGGCAGGCCCAGACGGTCATCAGCGCCTTTGCGGCCAACGCCGAACCGTATATCCTGTCCGGTGAATCAGGTACCGGGAAAAAGATTATTGCCCGGCAGATTCATGCCGAGAGCAGCCGCTTTGAAGGACCCTACGTCGAGATAGACCTGCGGGAGCAGGATCCGGTTTTGCTGGGAAAAAAGCTTTTTGGTACCAAGCAGGTGAACTCGCCGTTTGGCATGGCGCAGCAATCCGGGGTTTTTGAGCGGGGGTATGGCGGCACTATCGCTTTCCATGAAATTCGCCTGATGCCCGAGGACATCCAGGAAAAAGTGGTGGAGGCCATGGAGAGAAATACGTTTTCTCACGTTGACTCCGACGAGCCGATAGCCATGCAGTCACGGGTGGTATTTACCTCCACCCAGGATCTTGATCATCTTGAAAATACGGGTAAGATCATTCCGGAGTTGATGGAGATCTTCCGGCGTCAGCATTTCAGCGTGCCGGCCCTTCGGCAGCATAAACGTGATCTGCCGCGCCTTGTCGAGCACTACCTCGGCCGCTACAGCAAGGAGTATGGCAAGAACATCCAGAAAGTGTCCCCTGAAACCCTGGGGAACCTGATGAACTATGATTGGCCAGGCAACCTCACCGAGCTCTCAAGCGTTATCAGGAGGGCGGTCATGCTGGCCAAAGAGGATGAACTGCTCTCTGACAATATCCTGTTGGGCCTGCCCAAGACCGAGGGGAAGTGGGAATTCAATATCCTGAGAATCCCGTTTTTCAGGGCCTTTCTGACCTCCAAGAAGTTTCCGACCCTTCCCCAGGGCGTGGTTGGAGTGGTCATTGCCGCCACTGTGCTGGCGCTGTTTCTTGGCTCCACAGAGCCGGAGAAAAATGTCGGTCTTATCATGAGCTGGGCCATCGGCTGGCCGCTGCTCTTTTTCTCCTTCTTTTTCCTGGCAAGAACATGGTGCAGTGTCTGCACCCTGGCCATGCCCGGTAAACAGCTGCAAAACCTGATAAAACCTAAAAAACATACGCCCTATTTCATCAAGGCCTATTCTGGCTGGATCATGGCGGTGTTGTGTATTCTGGTGCTCTGGGTGGAAATCGTCTGGAACGCCTATCGAAACCCGGTATTGACCGGCTGGATCATTTTGGCGGTGACCATAGGCTCTTGCGTCTGCAGTGTACTTTATTCGCGGAGAACCTGGTGCCGTTACCTTTGTCCCCTGGGGGCGATCAACGCCATTTTCGCGATGCCGTCCATTCTGGAGCTTCGCTCCAACAGGCATGTCTGCCTGAATCGGTGCACCGAGCACAACTGCTTTGGCGGCGGTGAGGTGAAAGGCGGTTGCCCGATGTTCAGGCATCCTTACCTGGTTGATAACAATAGAGACTGCATCTTTTGCGGCGACTGTGTAAAAAACTGCCGGAACAGCTCCATTCATCTCAATCTGCGTCTTGCCCCCCAGGAACTCTGGTCGCTGCAGACCCCACGAAGGGCAGATTCGTTTTTAATTGTCTCCCTGGGGGCCATTTTCTTTCCGTTTGCCCTGCACAGCGAGTTCTCGTCGCTGGTGCTGTGGCTCAACGGGCTGCTGGAAAATTACAACATCTGGCTGCCCAACGCACTCACCGGTAGCGTGATCTTCTTCTTGCTCATCCTGATTTTCCAGGTGGGCTACTACCTGATGGTGCAGGTGCAGTCCTGGCAGGGAGGGCTGGATAGGGAGTTTTTGCTGCCCATGCTCGGTTATGGTTTTATTCCCTTAATTCTGGGTGGCTATATGGCGGTACACTTCGAGGTCTTCATCAGTGAGGCCGGCAGCATAATGCCTGCGATTAAGCACGCGCTCGGTTATGAGGCGGTTTTTACCCACTCCAGGCTGCTCAGCCCTGACAGTACCTTTGTATTGCAGATTTTCACCGTTATTGGCGGGCTGCTGGCATCGATGTATGCCACCTATCGGATCATTGCCAGAGGAGTGAATGACATCCATGTCGACTCATCCACTCTGGCGATTCCGTTTAGCTTTTTAATTGCCCTTGCCGCCTTGTTTGTGGTGATGATTTAGTACCGCTTCAGGCTTTGTCCAGGTACGTCAGGATGGTTTCGGTGGCCCGCATTTCCTTGAGCCAGTTTTGATCGAGCCCATCCAGCCCCTGGTATGCTCCCAGGATCATACCGATGACCATGCCGCGGGCGGCGGAGTCCCCTCCAGCCATGACGTTTTGTACCAGTGCCTCCTGCATGTTATCTTGGTAGGCGCAGATCAAGTGCACGGCGCCGGGCAGCGCTGCGCTGGTTCCGCACATCTGGCCGAACCGGGCAACAACCTCGCGGCTGTCATCGGCCACGGTCTCCAGGCAGGTGCGTAAGCGCAGATCAAGCTCGATATCGGCCAACCCGTCGTCGACCAGAGCTTCAATTGCCTGCAGCGGTGTGGCCCCGTCCAGCACCTTGAGGGCGGCGTGGACGATAAAATCGGTGGCTGCAGCAACGCCAGCCCCTTTGTGGGTGAGGCGGGTCTGTTCCCGGGCGAACTTCATCAGCCGTTCAGGGTCGTCATGGTACCAGTAAATCAGGGGCGCGACGCGTGCAGGACCGCCGAGGTCGCTTGAGTTCGAGCCGCAATCCTCGGCTGAGTTGCCGGCATCCATTGCTTCCAGTGTTTTTTTGGTTGCGCCGTCCAGATAGCCGCTGTAGCTGCGGCTGAATTGCTGCCATTGGCTGGCGAAAGTGTGCAGGTCAAAACCGTGGTTTTCGGCGAGGTGGCGAAGAAGCACCAGCGATTGATCACCATAGTGGGTGAAATCCCCTTTCTTTTTTGTCGAGTGGTAGGAATCTGCCACCGGAGAACGGAGTTGATCCACGATCCCGATCTCCCGTTCAATCATGTTGGTGTCGTAAATCCAGTGAGCGCCCAGGGCCAGGGAGTCGGCTGCAAAGGAAGCCAGGACCATGGCTTTACTGTCTGTTTTCATATATGCTCTCCACAATGGTGTAGTTTTCTATTAAAAATCCTGTTGTTGCTGCCTCGTGAAACAGGATAGTGACCAACCTGTCCGGTGTCAAAATTAAGAGAGGGTGCTCCGGAAAAGGCAATGGTAAATATCTTTGAATATTGAATAATTGTGCTTATATTCCATGTTGTGTATATGATAAAGATTCTTATGAGATGGGATGCCGGCTCAGTTCGCTTTACTGAGGATGTGGCGGACACCCCGTCGAACCTGCAATGAATGGATCGTTATGGAGTAAGATATGGGAAAAATTTTCAAATACTTAGCATTTCTGGTAGGAGGGCTGGCACTGGTATTGGTTGCGGCAATATTCATGGTGCCGCGTCTGGTTGACGTTCAGCAATACCAACCTGTTATCGAGGAGAAAATCAGCGCAGCCACCGGCAGGAAGGTCAGTCTTGGCGGAGACATCAAGCTTTCACTGTTTCCCTGGGTGGGAGTCTCGCTGTCTGACTTCCAGATAGCAAACCCTGAAGGATTTTCCGCTGAGACCTTTTTACGGGTCAATGCCTTTCAGGCCCATGTCAAGGTCATGCCGCTCCTTTCAAGAGAGATCTATGTCGACAAAGTCGTACTAGATGGGCCTCAGGTCAATCTCGAAAAGCTGAAAAACGGCCGGGCAAACTGGCAGGGTTTTGGCTCAGAGAAAAAAGCTGCTGCAGCTGCTGAATCACAGACCCCGGCTGCGGCCGAACAATCTGGTGGCTTTGCGGTGAAATCCCTCGAGGTCGGTGAATTTGCCCTCAAGGGGGGAGAAGTTGCTTATGCAGACTGGCAGCAGGGCACGAGCAGCTCAGTAACCGATATTTTTCTGCAACTCAAAGACGTGAGCCTGACCAGGCCGCTTAATCTGAATTTCAGCGCCACATTTGAGGGTAAGCCCATTGGTTTACATGGACAACTCGGCCCGCTTGCTTCCGCAGGCGGTGCTGTCGGTAAAGGGAGTATTCCTGTTGATCTCTCAGTTCACATTGCAGAGCAGCTCAAGGCCAAACTGGTTGGTCAGCTTGAAGACGTGGTCGGCGATGTGCGATACAATTTCGCTGTGACCTCTGAGCCCTTTTCACCACGAAACCTGGGCAAGGCCATGGGAATCGAGGTGTTTCCGGTGCAGACAGCTGATCCCACTGCCCTGGATAAGGTCGAACTTGCCCTGAAAGCATCCGGCACACCCCAAAGCGTAACCGTTCAGGGAGGACGCCTTGTTCTTGATGACTCGAAACTGACCTTTGAGGCAAAGGTGAAGTCGTTTGCTCCCTTGAACTTCGTTGCTTCCGGCAATCTTGATCAGATCGATCTGGACAGGTATTTGCCACCCGCGACCGAGCAGGAATCTGCTTCTGAAAATGGTGGCGGTGAACCCGCACCTGCCACGGAGCAGAAAACAACCGACTACACACCATTTCGAGCCCTTACCCTCGATACCAGGTTCACCGCAGGCACGCTCAAGGTTAAAGGTGGTACACTTGAGAATGTTGTCGTCAGGTTAACAGGGAATAAGGGGCTCTTCACCGTTGACCCGATGAGCACGGACCTGTACAGCGGGTCTTTTACCTCCACCACCACAGTTGATCTTAGAAACAGGGCACCGGTGACCAAGGTTGCAGCAGAGACCACCGGCGTTCAGGTCGGGCCGCTACTGAAAGACTTTGCCGACAAGGATGTGCTGGAGGGGGCTTTGGCCTCCAAGGTAGCGCTGTCTTTTAGGGGGGATTCGCCAGAGGCCATAAAAAAGAGCCTCAATGGTGAAGGTCAGTTGAGCTTTGCTGATGGAGCAATCGTTGGAATCGATCTTGCCGGAATGGTCAGGAATGTTCAGGCAAGCTTTGGCTTGGCCGATACCCCAACGGAAAAGCCCCGGACCGATTTCGCCGAGCTGCTGGCTCCGTTCACCATCAACAACGGGCTGGTCAATACGCCCGGGACTACTCTCAGCTCGCCGCTCATCCGGGTCGCCGCTGCAGGTTCAGCTCACCTGGTGACCGAAGAGCTGAACATGAAAGTGCGACCGAAATTTGTGGCCACCCTGAAAGGCCAGGGGGATACCTCAGAGCGAAGCGGTATCATGGTGCCGATTCAGATTGGCGGCACCTTCACCAAGCCCACCTTTGCTCCGGATCTTGCCGGACTGGTGCAGGGAGGTCTGCCTGACACCAACGCGCTGAAAGAAGCGCTTCAGCAGGAGCTGAGCTCTGACAAGGCCGGTTCCGAGGAAGAGGGGGACCCGATAGAGCAGGGGATCAAGAAGCTGATCCCGCAGTTCAAGTTTTAAGCTTTGCTGGGAGATACGTCCGGGGTACCACTGTCAGGCACCCCGGGCGCCCGAGTTGTGGGGACGCATGAAAAAGATGTGGTAATTGTAGATTACAACTGTCCTTCAATGGGGAGAAAACGCCCAAAAAAATCGCATACGGTCTGGAATCCCCCCCTGCTCGGTTGACTGGTGCGTCTGCCGTCCCTGGAGTTCCACTCGATGGAGTTTTTACCGTTGAGCGATACCTGCCAGCTGTTGGCCGGGGCCATGATTGTGTCTAAAAAACCTGCCAACTCCTCTGCAAGAGAGGGCGAGTCTATCAGCAGTCCATTTTCCGAATTGATGACCAGGGCCCTGGGGTCGAAGTTCAGGGAGCCAATATAGCATTTTTGCCTGTCCGCTATCATAACTTTTGCGTGAAGTGAAACAAAGCATGGTGTAACGGGTTGGACACTGGCCAGCTCGACGACTTCAGCAGATGGTTGATGATGGAATTCATGGATCTCAGCGCCCGTTGCAAGGATGTTGCGCCGGTATTTCTTATAATGACTGTTGACCAGGGTATGGTTCGTTGAGGCGAGCGAGTTGGTCAGTATCCTCAACTGTACATTATTGTCTTCCAGCTTTTTCATTATGTTCAGGGAATCCCTGACAGGTATGAAATAGGGTGAGGAGATGATGAACTCTACCTCCGTGGGATCGGCAAAATAGGCAATCATGTCGATGAGGCGAAAGTCCTGACCATCAATTTTTACCGGATCGTCCTGGAGAAAATAGGCCTCTCCGACATGCAGGTTGTCTTCAAACTCGGTAAACCAATTCTCCCAGTTCTGTGACTGTCGCAAATAAGTCTCGAGCAATCCTGCATATTCGTCAAGGGAGTGGGCCACCCCGTCCCGCAACTTTGCATAATCGATCCTGCGAAATTTGTGCTGCCAGCCGCTTACAGGATACACGGTGTCCGTGTTCCAGTAATCATCATAGGCCTGTGACGCCTCTTCGACCACGTCGCCTACGGCTATCACATCGATGTCGAGGAAGTTAAACTTCCGGGAAAGCCCGAAGTACTCGTTGCCAATATTGCGGCCACCGGCTATGAGCAGGTGGTTGTCAACGATCATCAGCTTGTTGTGCATTCTCCGGTTCAGTTCATGGAAGCTGGCAATAAAGTGGAGCTCCTTGCGGATAAATTTATCCCGTGACGGGTTCGGGTTAAAGATCCGTAATTCCAGATTGGGGTGGGAGTTGAGTTTTGTCAGCAGCCTGGTGCTTGAGGCCAGCCACACATCATCGAGAATGACCCTGATCTTCACCCCTCTATCAGCCGCTTTCATGATCCGGTCCAAAAGCAGGATACCTACGGCGTCATCTTTCCAGATGAAATATTGCAGGTCAATGGCAGTCGTTGCCGAATCTATGAGAGCTAGGCGGGCATTCAGCGATTGATCCGCATGAATTAGCAGTCGGAACCCTGAGGCCTGTTCCCCATAATTCGCCTGGAATCGATGCGCCGTTTCCTGAATCGTGCCCCTGGTGGCAGCAGGAAGCGCTTGTTCAAACGCGAGGTCTGGCCTGGGCGGCAGCGAGGCACAACCGTTGAGCAGCAGGGCTGCCAGAAGCAGGATGGTGACCTGCAATCTGCAGCCAATCAGGATGCTGCGGGAACGTTGTAAGGAATGAATCAAGTGCATTTTCCTGGGTGCTTTGTTCCGGTACCGTCTGAAGATAACACGGTGTATGATGGTTACGCTGCCATATCAAATAGAAACGAGATATCAGATATTGCCACTGATAGTAAAGGAAATGGCGGGGACCGGCAATGGCTATTACCGGTCAGGCTGATTCCGGAATTGAGACAACTCTAGATGTGCGGCAGAACCATGGCCAGTGAAAAGGACAGCTTGTGAGGCCTGTAAATAGTAGAACGTGCCGATGGTCAGCTGCAAATATACAAATCCCCTGTAAACGGTTGTAGCGTTTCATTTACAGGGGATCTATGAATTGGGGATCAGGATCCGGTTATTGATGAATCTGCCCGTCTATTAAGGTGTAGGTTACATCCATCCGGTTGGCAAGATCCAGGTTGTGGGTGACCATGACCACCGCGAGGGAACGTTCACGGCACAGTTCTTCCAGCAGGTGAAAGACGATGTCACCGGCCCTGCTGTCGAGATTTCCGGTCGGTTCGTCAGCCAGCAGAAGTGCCGGCTCCATGATCAGGGCCCTGGCAAGAGCGGTGCGTTGCTGTTCGCCGCCGGAGAGTTCGCCTACCCGATGATCGAGCCGATGGTCCAATTCAACCCGTTTCAGCAGGGCCGTCGCTGGTTCAATCAGTTCGCTCCGTTTCCGGCCACTGATCAGGGCGGGCATCATGACGTTTTCAAGGGCGCTGAACTCTGGCAACAGGTGATGGAACTGGAAGATGAACCCAAGCGAGTTGTTGCGAAAGGCGGCCATCTTGGTGTCATCTTTGGATTTCAGCAACTTATTGTTGAAATAAAGCTCACCGGAGGTCGGTTGGGCAAGGGTGCCCAATATCTGCAAAAGGGTTGTCTTGCCGGAGCCGGAAGCGCCGACGATGGCGGCCATCTCACCGGAGGAGATGGCGAGGTTCACGTGGTCGAGAACCTCAATCTTCTCACTTCCGGAATCATAACTCTTGCAAAGATCCCTGGCTTCAAAAAGCACACTCATGACAGCACCTCCGCCGGTTGTACCTTTGAGGCCTTCCAGGATGGATAGAGCGTTGCCAGAAGAGTGATCACGATGGAGCAGACCGCCACGATGGTGACGTCGAGTGGCAGCACCTTGATTGGTAAGGTTGTCATGGGATAGACGTTTGAGGGCAGCTCGATGAACTGGTAGCGCGAGAGCAGCTCGCACAGGCCGAGCCCGCCGAGTACCCCGAGGGTGGTGCCTGTCACTGCGATGACCGCGCCCTGCAGGAAAAAGATCTTCATGATCGATCCGGAGGTCGCGCCCATGGATTTCAGGATAGCGATATCCCTGCCTTTCTCCATTACCACCATGATCAGGGCGCTGATAATGTTGAGCGCGGCCACGAGAATGATCAGGGTCAGACAGATGAACATGCCGATCTTCTCCAGCTTGAAGGCGGCGAAGAGATTGCGGTTCATGTTCATCCAGTCCTTGGAAATATAACCCGGTCCAAGGGCGGTCACGATGTTGAGGCCAATCTGGTCCGCCTTGTTCAGCATTTTATGGCGAACGGTGACTTCAATACCGTGGGCAATGTCGCCTTCGCCGAGAAAATTCTGCACATTGGCCAGGGACATGTAGGCCAGGGAGGAGTCGTACTCGAACATGCCGGTTTCAAAAATACCGCTCACCCGGCAGGTTTTGACCTTGGGGATGACCCCCATCGGGGTCAGCGGGCCCGATGGCGATATCAGTCGCACCTTGTCACCCGGGCCGACCCGCAGGTCGGCAGCCAGGGCTTTGCCGAGAATGATGGTGGGCACCCGGTCTTCGATTGGGGCATCCAGGTCATGGATCGAGCCGGCAACCATCTGCTTGGAAAGACCAACCACGTCTTCGGCGGTCACCGGGTCGATACCGCGTAAAACCACACCGCTGCCGCCATAGGAGCTGCTGACCAGGGTCTGGGCGTACAGATAGGGGGTTGCCCCGGTAACGTCTTTTACCGTTAGTATCTGTTCCCGGGTGTTCTGGTAGTCCCTGATGGCACCACCATACTGCTGGATGATGATATGGGAGTTGACACCCAGAATCTGATCCCTCAAGCCGTTGGTAAAACCGGCATAGACGGCCAGTACCACGATAAGGGCAATGACACCCACCGTGATACCGAGCACCGAGATGAGGGATATGAGAGAGATAAACCCCTGCTTATGTTTGGCACGCAGGTATCTCTGGCTGATAAACCATTCATACATATCAGATTTCCGTGTCCTCTTCTGACAGCTCTTCGATCTCTGCTCCTTCTTCCAGCCGTGCTTCAGGTTTTAAGTGAGGAAAGAGGATAACGTCGCGGATGGAAGGCGAATCGGTAAGCAGCATAACCAGGCGATCGATGCCGATGCCTTCACCAGCTGCAGACGGCATGCCGTATTCCAGGGCGCGGATATAATCCTCGTCCATCTCCGGATGGATCTCATCATCGTCACCGCGTTCATCGATCTGTTTCTGGAAGCGCAACCGCTGGTCCACCGGGTCATTCAGTTCGCTGAAGGCGTTGGCGATTTCGCGGCCGGTAATAAACAGCTCGAACCGATCGGTAACGGTCGGATCTTCTTCATTTCTGCGGGCCAGAGGCGAAACCTCGGTCGGGTAGGAGGTGATAAATGTCGGGTCGATCAGCTGCTCTTCAACCAGTTCCTCGAACAGTTCGGTTTTGGCCTTGCCGGCGCCAGCCTGGGCTTCGAGCTTGATGCCTTTTTCCTTGGCCAGGGCGATAACCGCCTCATCGTCCTTGAGGAGTTCCGCATCAATTCCGGCCACCTCGATCAACGCTTCATCCATGGTCATGCGCTTCCAGGGTGGGGCGAGGTTCACCGGTGTTCCCTGGTATTCGATCTGCATGGTACCGTTCACCTTCTCGCAGATGGAAGCGATCATCTCTTCAGTAAGATCCATCAGCTCGTCGTAGGTAGCATAGGCCTGATAGAATTCCAGCATAGTGAATTCCGGGTTATGCCTGGTGGAAAGGCCCTCGTTGCGAAAGTTCCTGTTGATCTCAAAAACCCGCTCAAAACCACCCACCAGCAATCGTTTCAGGTAGAGCTCCGGGGCAATGCGCAGAAAAAGATCCATTCCCAGGGCATTATGGTGGGTCTGGAACGGTTTGGCGGTGGCACCACCGGGCACCGCCTGCATCATCGGCGTTTCCACTTCCATGAACTGCTTGGAGTTCAAAAACTCACGAACCAGCCGGATGATTTCCACACGTTTTCTAAAGGTCTCCCGAGACTCCGGGGTGACGATCAGGTCAACATAGCGCTGCCTGTAGCGGGTTTCCACGTCGGTCAGGCCATGCCACTTTTCTGGCAGGGGCCGCATTGATTTGGAAATCATGGTCACCGCTGTCGCCTGCAGTGAGAGTTCGCCGACCTTGGTCTTGAACAGGCTGCCTGTAACTCCTACGATATCACCTATATCCCATTTTTTGAATCTGGCGAACTCGTCTTCGCCCAGGATGTCCTTTTTGAGATAGATCTGCAACTGGCCGCTTCGGTCGGCGAGATGGAAGAAGGCCGCTTTACCAAACTTGCGCATGGACATGATTCGACCGGCAAGGGAGAAGGTCTCCCCGTTTTCATCATGCTGCTGTGCTTCAAGGTGCGCTCCTTTGGGGAGCAGTTCCTCGACGATGTTGGCCGGTTGGAAGCGGTTGGTGTAAAGCTTGACGCCGAGCTCTTCAAGAGCTTCAGCTTTCTCACGACGTTGCTGCAAAATCTGGTTGTCTTTGCTCATGATTCTTACGTGTGTGTTGAAAAAATGATGGTTCGTTTTCGGAGTATCGAGGCTGCATCTATGGTGCAGCGAGGGGGAAGTCGGCTTGGCCTGTGTGATATGGTCGGGCTGCTTCCTGTACGCTGGCCAGCCCAGGGCCGGTAGGCTAGGTATTCCGCACGAACATTCCCCGGAGTATTCCCAGGTAATTCTGATATCAGTTGTTCTATAAAAAAAGCGGCAGCCTGGCTGCCGCTGGTTTAAGCACAAATGCGCTACTAGGAATTAACGGGAAAGTCCCATTCTGTCAATTCTTTTCAAGCAAAACCACAGTCTCAATATGATGGGTCTGGGGAAACATATCGACGGGTTGAATGCATTTGACGGAAAAGCCTGCCGTGACGAGCTCACCCATATCCCTGCACAGCGTTGCCGGGTCGCATGAAATATAGACAATACGGCTTCCGCAAAGTTCAGTCAATTCCCGGCTGAGACCGGGGATTCCCTGGCGAGGAGGATCAATCACCAAACAGTCGAAAGAGGTGTTGCTCCCAGCCAGTTGTTGACAGGCTTGGTGGATGGGGCTCTTCTCGAACCTGGTATTCTGCAGCCCCGCCAACTCGGAGTAGCGCCTGGCGGAGCGGATCGCCGCACCTTGCCCTTCGATTCCTAAAACAGATTTTGCTTTTACAGCCAGGGGAATGGAGAAATTCCCGGCCCCACAGAAGAGATCGAGAACCGTTTCATGGGGCTGTATCGCTGCAAGATTCAGCACAGATTGAATCAGCTGTTTATTTTGTGCCAGGTTGACCTGGCAAAAACCGCCTGTCTCCCAGCCCAGGGTCAAAGGAGCCGGCAGCCCGCAGAGTTCCGGGTAGGTGATTTCCAGCTTGGCTGCCTCGGTCTTTTTGCTCAAGGCATTGGTAAGGGGAAAGGCTTCCCCTTTGAAAAAGATCCACTCGATCAGCTCCAGTTGTTCTGCCATGGCGGCCGCGGCCTGATAATCAGCAGGGCGGGGCTTACGGGTAAGATGAAAAATTACCGTCACTTTTTCGCTGGCAGGGTTCCAGAGCAGCTCCAATTCGCCTGTCAGTGCCACAAGGCGGCGAAACCCTTCCTGCCCCCGTAGTTGGTCGAGGGCTGTGTTCAACTCCGGCCTTGCCAACAGGCAGGCCTTGATTGGCACGATGTCGTGACTGCGGTGCCGATGAAAACCGCAGTCTCCATTTTTATTCACCCAGAGGCGTATTCTTTGGCGGTAGTGGAACTGATCCGGTGAGCCCAGTGCCCCGCTGACCGTATAGCCGGCTGGCCGTTGCTCCCTATGAAATTCCTTGTCGATCAGCTGCTGAACAATATCTGTCTTGATAGTAAGCTGCAGATCATATGAGGCATGCTGCAGGTCGCAGCCGCCGCAATCACCATAGTAAGGACAAGGGGGAGGGATCCTGCCGTTGTTGGTTTTGTCAATGGCCAACAGCCTGCCATAGACAAAGCTCTTTTTTTTCCGTTCGATAGCTATGGTTACCTGTTCATCGGGCAGAGTGAAGCGGGTCATGGCCCACCTGCCGTCGGCAAGCTGGCCGAGGCCGAGGCCGCCGTGAATTATTTTTGAAATGGAGATCGGGTGCGTATTCATGTTTCAATCGGGCGCAAGTCGTGTACAATATGGGGCAATGGCGGAAGCACGCTTAAAAAGCGCGACCACGCGAAGCTATTTCTATACCTGATACAATAAAAAAAGTTCTACATAATATATCAACTTTGTCTTGTCGAATTCTATTCCTTTCCCTGCTGATGGCCTTGGGGCTGTCTCAGATGCCGGCTCTCGCCCTGGCCGTGACCGTGAAGGTCTCGGTTACCGGGCTCGATGATGAGCTAAAAGAAAATGTGCTGGCCCGGCTCGAACTGTATCAACACCGGGAAAGTCCCAGGTTGACGGTGTATGAAGTCCGGCGCCTTCACCGTAAAGCAGGTGACGATATACGTTCGGCGTTGGCTCCTTTTGGCTTTTACAGCCCCGAGATAACAGCCGATCTCCAGGAAGAGGGGGAGAGTTTTACCGCCTCGTATGCTGTCACCCCGGGTGAGCCTGTCCTGGTAAATGACGTGAAGCTGTCCATTACCGGGCCGGGCAGCGAACAGTTACTGGGCGGTCTGCAGCAGTTCCCGCTGGGCGTCGGCGATGTCCTGGACCAGGCCAAATATGAAAAGGCCAAAAAACAGCTCGTACGAGCAGCCCTCCGGCTAGGCTATATGAGAGCGGAGTTCATTGTCCGGGAGATTCGCATCAACCGTCAAGAGCGGATCGCAGACATCAGTCTTACCCTCGATACGGGACCGCAATACGTGTTCGGTGAAACAACCTTTCATGATGACAGCGTAAACCAGGAGTTACTGGCAAGGTATCTGCCCTACACCGCTGGGGAACCGTATAAGCCTGTGAAGCTCATCGATTTGCAGCGTTCACTCTATCGCTCGGATTATTTCAGCAGGGTGGTGGTGGATGGCAAAGTTGACCGCGCCGAAGACTATGTGGTGCCGGTGGAGGTGCGCCTTACAGAACCCGAGCATCTCAACAGGTATTCAATTGGTCTTGGCTATGCCACCGATACCGGGGTGAGAGGCCGTTTCGAGTGGCGCAACAGGTTGCTGAACCGTAAAGGGCATCGGTTGCGTTTCGGGGCGCAGGCCAGTGAGCTGGATAACAATGTCGGGCTCAACTATGAGGTCCCATGGCGAAATCCCACCACTGACAGGATGCTCTACAACATCTCCTATCATGACCAGGTCTGGGATGACACGGATACCCGTCTCTTCACTCTTGGCATGCAGCTGGAGCACCGCGGGGAGGTTATCCGCCACAGTGGTTCGTTTGAAATCAGAGATGAGCGCTACAGCGTTGGGGCTACCTCCGGTGACAGTCTGCTGTTCATGCCCTCCTATACCGGGACGCTGGTTTGGGCGGATGACCTTTTCGACACCCGTTACGGCCTGGAACTCTCCTTGAGTGTGAGTGGTGCCAGTGAGGCCCTGGGCTCGGATGCCTCCTTTCTCAAAGGGGTGGTTGGCGGCAAATTCATCTATCCCTTTATCCCTGGCTGGCGGCTGATCACCCGGGGCAGCCTGGGAGCGACCGTTGTTGATACCATCGATGACCTGCCGCCCTCTCTCCGCTTCTATGCCGGTGGTGACAACTCCATTCGAGGTTACGGCTACAAAGAGATTGGCACCAAGGATTCATCCGGGACAGTCGTGGGCGGTAGGTACCTGGTTGTCGGCAGCATCGAGCTGGAAAAAGAGTTGACCCCCACCTGGGGGGTGGCGGCCTTCTGGGATGTGGGAACGGCCACCGATGACCTCAGCCTGCGCTTTGAGCAAGGCGTGGGGCTGGGCCTTCGCTACAGGCTGCCGTTCGGGCAGGTGCGGGTTGATGTGGCGAGCGCAATTTTAGAGGATGGCGCACCCCTGCGACTGCACCTGACTGTGGGGGCGGACCTATGAGAGTTGTTCTGCGTCTGATCGGGATTCTCGTCCTGGGGTTTGCCGCCCTGATATTTATTCTTGGCTGGAGCCAGCCGGGTTTGCGCTTTCTGGCCAGGACCGCAACGAGCCTGACCGACGGCAACGTCACCTACCAGGCTGTCTACGGCACGCTCACCTCCGCCTTTGAGATAGAGAAACTGCACATTCAGACGCCTGCGGCGGACATCACGGTGGGTTCGGTGAAAACGGACTGGCGGCCACTTCAAATTTTCAAGAAAAAACTGCACCTGCTCTCCTTTCACGCCCAGGGGATTGAGGTCGTTTTTCTGGAGCAGGAAGACGAGGGGGCTGATACCAAACAGCCCAGCGGCTCCATCTCGTTGCCAGCCATCCATCTGCCGGTTGAGGTGCTGCTTGACAGCATCAGGCTGGAAGACGCCAGACTTTCCTCAGCTCAGTTTCCTGAGATCGCCTATATCGAGCATCTGCACCTTTCGCTTTCCGGCAGGGAGCAGACTTTTCAGCTGGCAAAACTCGACTTGAGCGCCAAGGGCTATAGTGCCGATCTGGCCGGCCGGCTCGACACCGCCGAAGGCTGGCAGCTTGAGCTGGGCGGAGATGCGGGTTTTTCCGGATACGGGGTCGGGCCATTGGCCGGCAGGTTGCAGGTTGCCGGACCCATTGGGACGCTCGCTGCCCACGTGGAGTTGGATATCCCCACCAAGGCCACCGTGGATGGCGAGATAACAGGGCTGCCGGACAGCTTTCAGTGGCGGGCGGAGGTTGAGGTCGACAAATTCCAGCTGGAACAAGGTCACGAAATTCTGCCGGAGATGCTGATTGGACTCAAGGGCCCGGCCCATGGCGATTTGAAAAACTATAACGCCACCTTGCAGGGAAACCTCGATTACCTCTTTTTTGAGGATGTCGATTTTCAGATTGAGCTTTCCGGCAACTATGACCAGATTGAGTTTCCCCGAATAACCGCCTCCAACAGCAGGGGCGCAGCTGAGCTGGTGGATGGTCTGCTTTCCTGGGATGAGGAGTTGCTCTGGCGGGGGAAATTGCAGGTTACTGGTTTTGATCCGTCCCAGTTCCATAGCCAGTTTCCCGGCAGGATCAGCCTTGGCCTGGTCAGTTCAGGCAACTATACCACGGAAGATGGCCTCCAGCTGGTTGGAGAATTCACTGACATCGCCGGAGAAATGCGTGGCTTTCCCCTACAAGGCGAAGGACGCATTGACGTTGCCGAGTCGACCATCCGACTGAGTGAGGTCGATTTCACCAGCGATGAAGCCAGGCTACAGCTTGAGGCCATGGTGCGGATGGCACAGGGGCTCGACCATCCTGGGCAATCCCTGGAGTGGCAAGCCGATATCATTATCGATGAGGTAGATCCTGCTCTTTTTGTTGAGGATTATCCGGGTAGTCTGAGTGGGCGAATACGAAGCAGTGGTCTTCGGCTTAAGGACAGTCTCAGTGGTGAGGCGCGTATCGATCAACTGGTCGGCATGGTGCGTGGTTACCAGGTTGAAGGCCAGGGTGAGCTGCAGTTGGCTCCCGACCGGCTCGAACTCGATAACGTGATGCTCAAAAGTGGTCAATCGGCCCTGAGTATGACCGGCAGCGCCGGGGATGAGCTCGACCTGTCGATTGATCTGCACTCCCCTGATCTCAGTGAGTTCCTGGTAGACCTCGGTGGTAAAATGAGCCTCTCCGGCAGAGTCATCGGTAACCGGCAGCGGCCAGATTTTACCGCCAAGCTGCACGGCAGCGAACTCAGCTATCAAGAATTCGGGCTTGCCAATGTGGTGGCGGATCTGCAGGGAGGACTTGATCCCAAAAGCCAGGTTTCAGCCAAAGTCGAGGCCTCCGGTCTGCACACAGGAGATCCAGAGCAGCTGGTTGTTGAACAGCTCAAACTTGAGCTCGATGGCCTGGTGGAGAAACACGAATTGACTGGCCTGGTGCAAGTCAGGCAGGGAATGGCTGATTTTATCCTGCGGGGCGGCCTGGCTGAAACATTCCAGTGGGATGGCGAATTGCAGCGTCTCAGGCTCACGGCCGACGACTTTGGAACCTGGGGGCAGCGAGGCATAGCGCCGCTTACCTTATCTCCAGGGCTGGCTCATCTCAACGCTTTGTGTGTAGCCGACAGCGGCGAACAGATCTGCCTGTCTGGCCTGTGGAATGGGGATGAACAGTCTTTTTCAGTGGATTTGGGCTGGCAGGATATTGACCTGGCTCGTCTTCAACCGCTGTTGCCGATAACAGACCCTCTCTGGGGAAAAAGCTCCGCCGATTTTACTTTTGGTGGCAACAATGGGCGGCTGGAGGTGGGCAGCGGTCTGATGGCGATCCAAAAGGCTGGTATAGGACACCGGGATGAGCGGGCAGAAGAGGATTGGGAGCGCGCCGATCTCGATAGCGCGGTCTTACGGCTCAATCTTGCCGGTGATAACCTGCTGGCTCAGCTCGATACCTCTTTTGCCAACCAGTCCAGCCTCACAGTGGATGCGGAAATCTCCAACCTAGCCTCGCTTTCCGAAGGGCTGCAGGCGCTCCCGCTGCGTGGCATGATCGAAACGGATATCCGTTCTCTGGATTTTGTCACCCCGCTCACCGATTACCGGGTCCGCCCGTCTGGCTCTTTGTATGGTCTCATTGATTTGTCGGGAACCGTTGCTAACCCGGTTATTGCAGGCAATCTGGAGTTGCTTGACGGTGTTGTGGACATACCGGCGCTGGGTACCTCCCTCAACGATGTAAAGTTTTCTGTAAGCGGGGCCGAGAGTGGAATCTCTCTGTCGGCCGAGGCCACCTCGGGTGAAGGTTGGCTCCGGGCCCAGGGTGATCTGCTTTTTGGCGAAGATGGCCTGGCAGGCGACATTGCTTTCGAAGGCGATGATTTCGATGCGGTCATGCTGCCCCAGTATGCCATCCAGGCCTCGCCCGATCTGCGGCTGCAATTTGATCGGCAGGGTGCTCAGTTAAACGGCAAGCTCCACATACCGAGTGCGCAACTCATGCCCAAGGATCTCCAAACCTCTGTCAATGAGTCCAGTGATGTGGTTTTCGTTGATGGGGAAGAGGAAGAAAAGTCGAGCGACTGGCAATTTGGTCTCTCGATGCTGCTCACCCTCGGTGAGGACGTCCAGTTAAGCGGCTATGGTTTAAGTGGTAATCTCGTCGGCAATCTCCAGCTTGATATGGTGCCGGGCTCGGTCATGACAGGCAAAGGGGAACTGGCCCTGGAAAACGGGGTGTTTTCCATTTACGGCCGATCCCTGGATCTGGTACGCAGCAGATTGCTGTTTAGCGGCGGGCCCATCGACAACCCGGGTGTTGATGCGCGGGCTGAAAAAGTTGTCTCGGAAGGTGACGTTATCACTGATTCTATTGAGGTGGGAGTGGATGTTACCGGCACAGTAGATAACCTGGATTTCGTGCTCTTTTCCGACCCGCCGATGGACGAAACCGACATACTTGCCTACATGGTGGTGGGGCGGTCCATGTCCAATACCGGGCAGCAGGATGAGAACCTGCTCGGCTCTGTGGCGATGGCCCTGGGCTTGGAAACCAGCGTGGGCCTGGTTGACAGGCTGACCAACCTGCTGCCGATAGATGAGATGTATATCGAGGGCACGACCAGTGAAGAAATGTCCCTGGTGGTGGGCAAAAAGCTCTCGGAGGAACTCTATTTAGGATATGACCACAATTTTTTTGACCAGCTTGGCGAGTGGCTTTTGCGCTACAATCTGGGCAAAGGTTTTTCCGTGGAGACCAGGTCATCAACCGAGGCCACCGGTGCCGACATCCTCTATTCCTTTGAACGTTGATACCCAGGCATAGTTGCCGCGCCAAATAGCCGGTGTGCTCTGCTCTTACCGGACTGGGCCTGGGGCCAGGCTCAGCCGGTGGGGTGAATTTCCTCAAACCTGTTGCGTTCGAGATTTTTCCGGACGTTGTCACCGTTGAAGACCGCGCCGTTCATGGTAATGTAGACACCTTCGCCCAGGGACTGCACCGCTCCCAGCGCGCAGCCCACGTTAAAGATGGCGTCGCTGGTTTTAAAAAGCGCCGGCTCGAGGGCACCGGTCAAAACGATGGTCTTGTTTGGTATGCCGATGAGGGCGTTGGCGGTTTCCGCCATGGTGTCAGTGCCGTGGGTGATGATGATTCTGCGCGATTTCGCCTCTTCTGCTGCTTTTCTGATTATCTGGCGATCCTCCTCGGTAATGTCGAGACTGTCCTTTCGAAACAGGGAGATAATCTTGTAACTGAGGTTAAGGTTGAGTTCGCCCAGCAGACGTTCGATGTTCGGTGGCCCCACTTCATATTCGCTTTTGGCATCAAAATAGATTTTATCAATCGTGCCGCCAGTGGTGAGAATGGTGATATCCTTCATTGTTGTTCCTGTGGTTTGGTGGTCATCATGAAACGGCGCTCTGACTATTGCCGTGTCGAGATTTCTATGTGCATGTTTCATTATACAGCCAGATTTGCAACCTGATTGGCCGCGACTGGTTGTACACGATTTTTTCTTGCATTTCACCTGGGATGAGCTCATATTTCAAGGCTATAGCAATACTTTTTGCTGATTTTTGATCAAAGTGCAGCCGGGTCTTTTCGGCGAAACCCTCCCTGGCTCTGAATGAATTAGGACATCACGTGGCGAATAAACAGACGACAGTACTGGTTGTGGATGACGAACAGGTTCATCGTTACATGCTGAGCTCAATGTTGAAAGAGTGGGGCTGGCGGTGTGTTGAGGCGGATGACGGCACCACCGCGGTGGCGGCTGTGGAGCAGCACAGCTACGACGCTGTGCTGATGGACATCCGCATGTTAAAGATGGATGGCCGGGAAGCCTTCCGTCGTATCCATGAGATCCAGCCAGCCCTGCCGGTTATCCTGATGACTGCCTACTCTTCAGTCGATGATGCTGTTCTGATGATTCAGGAAGGTGCCCACGATTATTTAACCAAGCCGTTGGATTTTGACCGGCTCAGGCTGGCCCTTGAGCGGGCCGTGGATCATCGCCAGGTGGTCGAGAGAAAGCAGCAGCCGAAGGAGACCAAGGCAGTTGAGACCGCAATCATCGGAGAATCACCGAAGATGCAGGAGCTCCTGGAGATGATCTCCTATGTGGCACCGACGGAGGCCACAGTGCTGATTTACGGCGAGTCGGGGACCGGTAAGGAGCTGGTGGCGGAAGCACTGCACAATAACAGCGAGCGGCGGGGGGGACCATTCATCAAGGTAAACTGTGCGGCTCTTGCCGAAAGCCTGTTGGAATCGGAACTGTTTGGCCATGAAAAAGGTGCCTTCACCGGAGCCGATCGCCAGCGTGACGGCAAATTTGTCCAGGCCGACGGCGGTACGCTCTTTCTCGACGAGATAGGTGAAACCTCCCAGGCCATGCAAGTGAAGCTGCTGCGCGTTCTGCAGGAGCAGGAGCTGCAGCGGGTTGGCGGGGAGGAAACAGTCAAAGTTGATGTGCGGATCATTGCCGCCACCAACAGGGATCTGGAAGAAGAAGTCAAAAAGGGCAATTTCAGGGAGGATCTTTACTATCGTCTCAACGTGGTAATGCTCACCTCGCCCGCGCTTCGTGAACGTGACGGAGATATTCCGCTTCTGGTGCAACATTTTGTCGAGAAGTTTGCCACCAAGAACAGAAGAACCGTCTCCCGGGTAATCCCTGAATGCATGGCGTTGCTCTGTGCCTATCCATGGCCAGGAAATGTGCGTGAACTGGAAAACGCCATCGAGCGGGGGGTAATCCTGATGCGGGGGGATGAACTGACCGAAAAGAGTCTGCCCCTGTCGGTTCAGCGGTTCAATCATCAGGATCAGGAAAGTGTATCCCGGCAGCCTGCCTCGCTCTTTGAGGCCGAAAAAAAGCTCATCCTGGAAACTTTGGAGAAGACAGAAGGGAATAAGAGTGAGGCTGCCCGCAGGTTGGGTATCACCCGCAAGACGCTGCAAAATAAACTGAATAAATACGAAAGAGAGGATTGAGGGGCAAGCTGTCTGCAGCCTTCCCAGGTTTTTCCTGCAGGTTAATACGTCGTATACCAGCTTAAGCCCTTTTCGCTGAGGAACAGGATCCCCAATCGCCAGATGTGGACCTTCTCGCTCTCGTCCACGGTGTAGTATGCGCCTGCCGGAACCATGTTGAAAGATTTTTTAGTCAGGTACAGGCCACCTGAATAGTACCAGTTGCCAACAGTGATCCCGTCCTTGTTGGTCCTGGTTTCCAGATACTTCGGTGCTGAAAAATAGTAATATTCTTCGTCTTCAGCTTCCAACTCATAAGTTCCCTCGGGAAATATGATTTCCTGCGTTTTGGCAAAACCTTCGTAAAAAACCATCGGTTTTTTGAAAACGATCTGCTTATGCGGATCCTGGGCCACCTGTACAAATCGGACTTCATTGGTCTGGGGATCAATAGGTGATATAACCGATCCACAGCCGCCCAGGAGCAGGACGAGCAAGGGGGCCGGGAGCATTCGTCTATAATTATTCATAGAAAACCGTGGTCAGATCAGATGATTGGAAACCGGACAATGATACCTAACTAAATCATGTATCCGAATTTGGTGTCAACGGAAAGTTTTTATCATATTCCAAGCTTGGCAGTATGATCTACGTTGTAACATCTGTGTTTTTACCTGCTTCACCACATGCCGCATCTGGTCGTTTCTCCGACACTCTTTGGTGGTGCGGCGGACACGTTGCTATCTCCTTTCTTTCCCTGGAAAATAATTGACATAATCTGAATATCTGCGTCTTGACAATGCCCTATACTTACTTATTGTTCGCAGAGGTTTTTGGAGTGATTCGAGGATATGGTACATCGTGGTACCGCCTCGGAATACCAGTTTATTCTTGGCAAGAAATTGGAGGAAATGGTGAGCAAAGTTACGAAAGACAATGATCTTCAGGAAGAGAACGAAAAGCTCGAGCAAGAAGATGTGGAGTCATCCGAAGAGGCTGTAAAAGTCAGCACCGAGGAAGAGGCCCCGGATTTGGAACAAGAGCTTGTCGCTGCCCGAGAGGAGATTGATACCCTTCGTGACAAAATGCTGCGTATGGCCGCCGAGTCAGAAAATTTCAAGAAACGTATGGAACGCGAGCGTGCCGCAGCATTGAAGTATTCCGGAGAACAGATTTTCAGGGAAATCCTGCCAGCGGTGGATAACCTGGAGCGTGCCGTTGCCCACTGTAATGATATGGAGGATGCCGAGGCCAATTTCAAGGCGTTCCTGGAGGGTGTCCAGCTCACCTTGAAGAGCCTGCTGACCACTCTCGAGAAGTTTGAGGTCAAGGCCATTGAATCGATGGGAGAACCTTTTGACCCCAATCATCAGGAAGCTTTGACCATGGAGGCCAGTGATTCTGTACCGGCTAATCACGTGGTCAATGAGTTTGAGAAGGGCTACTACTATAAGGACCGGTTGCTGCGAGCGGCGAAGGTTGTTGTCTCGTCCGGCAAGGCTAACGGTTAAGCATACTTAACAGGCTTTATTCAGCCGATTAAAAATGCTGACATCTCTTGACAATATCCGGAACATGAGCACTTTAAGAGTCATTGATGAAAGCAGATTTCGATTTAATGGGATTGTGTATTCTGTAGCGGAGTAACCAGTCCGACATAGATTGATATAAGGAGAAAAGAAAACATGGGTAAGATTATCGGAATTGACTTGGGAACCACCAACTCCTGTGTAGCTATTATGGAAGGTGGCGATCCGAAGGTTATCGCCAACGCAGAAGGTAACAGAACAACACCATCCGTTGTTGCTTTCACAGACAATAAGGAGCGCCTGGTTGGTCAGGTAGCGAAGCGTCAGGCGGTAACCAACCCAGAGCGTACCCTCTATGCCATCAAGCGTCTCATCGGCCGCAAGTTTGTCGATGCCGAGGTTAAGCGCTCCAAGGAAATCAGCCCTTTTAAAATTGTTGAAGGCACCAGTGGCAGCGTTTCTGTGGAGGTTGAGGGCAAAGTATACCGCCCGGCTGAGATCTCTGCGATGGTGCTGGCCAAGATGAAGCAAACCGCAGAGGAGTACCTGGGCGAAGAGGTTACCGAGGCGGTTGTAACCGTGCCGGCGTACTTCAACGATTCACAACGTCAGGCCACCAAGGATGCTGGCAAGATCGCCGGTCTCAATGTACAGCGTATCATCAACGAGCCGACCGCAGCTTCCCTTGCCTACGGCCTCGACAAGAAAGGTGAAGAGAAAATTGCCGTGTTCGACCTCGGCGGCGGTACCTTCGACGTTTCCATCCTGGAAATTGGCGACGGCGTGTTTGAGGTGAAGTCCACCAACGGTGACACCTTCCTCGGTGGCGAAGACTTCGATATGCGCATCGTCAACTGGCTTGCCGACGAATTCAAGCGCGAGCAGGGCATCGACCTGCGCGGCGACAAGATGGCGCTGCAGCGTCTGAAAGAAGAGGCAGAGAAAGCCAAGATGGAGCTCTCCACCACCAAGGAGACCGACATCAACCTGCCGTTTATCACTGCAGATGCCTCCGGTCCCAAGCACCTTAATCTCAAGTTAAGCCGTGCCAAGTATGAGAGCCTGGTGGGTGATCTGGTAGAGCGCACCGTTCAGCCCTGTATCACCGCGCTCAAAGATGCCGGTCTCTCCGCCTCCGACATCGATGAGGTCATCCTCGTTGGTGGTATGACCCGTATGCCGAAGGTACAGGAGAAGGTCAAAGAGATCTTCGGCAAAGAGCCGAATAAAGGCGTTAACCCGGATGAGGTTGTGGCCATCGGCGCGGCTATCCAGGGTGGTGTTCTCCAGGGCGATGTAAAAGACGTTCTGCTGCTTGATGTTACCCCGCTCTCTCTCGGTATCGAGACCCTCGGTGGTATCACTACCAAGCTGATCGAGAAGAACACCACTGTTCCGACCAAGAAGAGCCAGGTCTTCTCCACCGCGGCAGACAACCAGCCGGCGGTATCCATCCACGTGCTTCAGGGCGAGCGTGAGATGGCTCAGGACAACAAGACCATCGGTCGCTTTGAGCTCACCGATATCCCGGCGGCACCGCGCGGTGTACCGCAGATCGAAGTTACCTTCGACCTCGATGCTAACGGTATCCTCCATGTAAGTGCCAAGGATCTCGGCACCAACAAGGAGCAGTCCATCCGCATTACCGCTTCCTCCGGCCTCACCGAGGAAGAGATCGAGAAGATGACCAAGGATGCGGAACTGCACGCCGAGGAAGACAAGAAGCGCAAGGAGCTGATTGAGACCCGCAACCAGGCAGATGCCATGGTTCATGCCACCGAGAAGAGCCTCACCGATCTTGGTGACAAGGTGGATGCAGAGACCAAGGCCAATGTGGAAAAAGAGATTGAAAACGTCAAGAGCGTCATGGATAGTGACGACGTCGACACCATCAAAACCGCTCTTGACGCGCTCACTGCAGCGTCCCACAAACTCGCCGAGTTGATGTACGCCCAGGCTTCCAAGGACAACCCTGAGGGTGGTGCCGGTGGCCCGGGTGCTGCGGGCGGCGCTGGCGCTGGCGGCTCCAAGAAAAAGGATGACGATGACATCGTCGATGCCGACTTTGAAGAAGTGAAGTAGTGCTTCTTGCGGCCGCCTAAATACGCGGTAGCCGAAAAAAATCAAGGGAGTAGGGGGATTGATTTTCCCCACTCCCTTTTTTTATTTTTTTAGAGTATGGTATTTGCTTTCGTCGATTTCATCCTCATTTCCTTAAAATACTAAAAGCAATACATTATCATGAAAGTCTTATCTGGTATTCAACCATCCGGTCAGCTGCATATTGGCAATTACTTTGGCATGATGCAGGAAATGATCGCCAGGATGGACAGCTCAGAGCTGTACGTATTTATCGTTGATCTCCACGCTCTCACCTCAGTGCGTGAGGGACAGAAACTGGCTACCGGCACCCTTGAGGCCGCAGCGGATTTCCTGGCCCTCGGCCTTGATCCGGAAAAGTGCATTTTCTGGGTACAGTCCGATGTACCGGAGGTGTGTGAGCTGACCTGGGTGCTTTCAACCCTGGCGCCAATGGGGCTGATCGAACGCTGCCACTCCTACAAGGACAAAGTTGCCAAGGGGATTATGCCGAGCCACGGTCTGTTTTCCTACCCTGTGCTGATGGCCGCAGACATCCTGCTCTACCAGGCCAACCAGGTGCCGGTGGGTAAGGATCAGAAGCAGCATCTCGAGGTTGCCCGTGATCTGGCCCAGAAGTTTAACAATGAGTATGGCGAAACCTTTGTGATCCCCGAGCCGGCCATCAGCGAGACCACCGCTATTGTACCCGGTCTCGACGGTCAGAAGATGTCCAAATCCTACGGCAATACTATCCCGATCTTTATGGAGGGCAAACCGCTGAAGAAGCGGGTGATGGCGATCGAGACCGATGCTACCCCGGTTGAAGACCCGAAAGACCCGGATAGCTGCAACCTGTACGCGCTGATGAAGCTGTTTGCGACCCCTGAGCGCATGGCCGAAATCCGTGACCTCTATGTCAATGGTGGTGCGGCCTACGGCTACCTGAAGCTTGAACTGCTCGATCTGTTGAACGACAAGTTCGGTGCCGCCCGCGCCAAAAAAGCCGAATACCTCGCTGACCCGGCTGAGCTGAGAGCTATTCTTGCCCGCGGTGCAGATAAGGCCCGGGAGAAAGCCACGGTGACCCTTGATCTGGTTCGGGAAAAAGTCGGTCTGAAATACTAATTGACCTCAGCGTGGCTGCAGCCGGGCCAGGACTGGGAGGGAGGATGTGATGTCTGAAGTGAACGGATACGGAATAGAGCGGGAAGATGCTCTTGCTTTAGTACAACAGCATATCAAAAACCAGAACCTCATTAACCACTCCTTGGCGGCGGAGGCGGTGCTGCGTGCTATGGCCGAGCGGTTGGGCGAAGATGTGGACAAGTGGGGGCTGGCCGGCCTGCTGCATGATCTCGATGTGGAGCTTGAACCGGAACTTGCCACCCACACCACCAAGACTGTTGCCATTTTGCAGGAAAAAGGTGTGGCAGCAGAGATTGTCGAGGCCATTAAGCTGCATAACCTCGAGGCCCATCCCGGCGAGGAGCGCTCGACAACCTTTCAGCACGCCCTGGCTGCCGGGGAAACCATCACCGGACTGGTCATCGCCGCCGCGCTGGTGCGGCCGGATAAGCAGCTGAGTTCGGTGAAAGCGAAATCGATCCGCAAACGCTATAAAGAAAAAGCCTTCGCCCGTGGTGCCAACCGCGAAATCATCGCCGAGTGCGAGCAGTGCGGTATCCCCCTGGCCGACTTCTGTGAGCTCAGCCTTGTCGCAATGCAGGGGATCTCCGACCAGCTGGGACTCTAATCTCCTTGACTCTAAACAAGAGACCTCCATCGTTTATCGCAAGCGGGACGCTTTAACCCAGACGGGTTGGCATCCCGCTTTGTGCTTCTTTTTTCCTTCTGGCTGTGTCCGACCAGGTTCATGCCTATAATTTTTATCAGGGAGTGGGCGAACCAGATTGGCCGGTTTGTTCCATGACCATCTCTAAGCTTAAGGTATGAGGGGAAAAGATGAAGAATTTATTGCAGAGTGATATACTGCCGACAGGGGTATCGGTGGCGGAAGCTGCCCGATATCTGGGAGTTGGCCGCAAGGTCGTCTATCAGTTGCTCGATTTCGGTGAACTCAGGGCGGTGCGCGAAGGTGGCAGGATTATCATCGACCCCTGTTCGCTCCGTGAGTTCCGCGAGAGCGGCAAGCATATATAACAACTACCTTGAGTGATTGGGGATGCAGGCCGATTCACTCAACCAAGACTGGAGAGCCTATGCCTTCCCAAGCCTATCCAAAACTTGTTCAGCATTTTCAGAAAATAGCCCAACTCGATCACGCAATGACCTTCCTGCAGTGGGATCAGCTGGTAATGATGCCAGCTAAGGGCAACGATTCACGAGCCAAAGCCATCGCGGAACTCGCCTCCATGCGCCACGAAATGCTCACCGGTTCGGAAGTTGGCGAACTGATTGAGATGGCCGATTATCAGGCGGCGGATGAGCTGGAAAAACGGTCTGTGCTGGAAATGAGCCGCACCTACCAGCAGGCAAGCTGTTTGCCCGCCAGCCTGGTGAAAGCGCAGTCCTATGCAGGCTCAAAGTGCGAACACGGCTGGCGCAGCCAGCGACAGGAGAACGACTGGCACGGCTTTCTGGCCAATTTCGAGGAGGTCGTCAAGCTGGCCCGCGAGGAGGCGCAGTTGCGTCAGGCGGCTGATAAGGAGCGCTTTGCCACTCCCTACGATGCCCTGCTGGACCTGTATTGCACCGGTGATAGCAGTGAATTTATCAGCGAAGTCTTCACCGGTCTGAAAAGGGAGCTGCCCGAACTCATGCAGCAGGTGCTGGAGAAGCAGCAGCAAGCTGTTACCCTCGCCGGATCATACCCTGTGGAGAGGCAGCAGGAGTTGAGTCACAAGCTGATGGAGTACCTCGGCTTTGATTTTTCTGCAGGGCGGCTTGATGTGAGCCTGCATCCATTTTCCACAGGGGGAAGGGGGGATCAGCGAATTACCACCCGTTTCAAGGATGACGATTTCATCGACGCCCTGATGGGTACCGCCCATGAAACCGGCCATGCCAGCTACGAGGCCGGCTTGCCGGAAAAATGGGATAACCTGCCGGTGGGTGAGGCACGGAACATGTGCCTGCACGAGAGCCAGAGCCTCTTTTTTGAAAAGCAAATCTTTTTAAGCAAGCCATTCCTGAACTTTTTCACCGGTGAGATCCACAGCTTCCTTCCTGGCAGCAGCAGTTTTTCAGCCGATGAGATCTGGCAGGCGGCGATCCGGGTACAACCAAGTTATATCCGGGTAGATGCGGATGAGGTGAGCTATCCCCTCCATGTCATCCTGCGTTTTGAGATTGAGAGCAAACTGATAAACGGGCAAATCTTGCCTGGAGATATCCCGGAGCTTTGGGATGCGAAAATGCAGGAGTTTCTCGGCCTGTCCACCAAGGAGAACTACCGGGATGGCTGTCTGCAGGATATCCACTGGACGGATGGCTCCTTCGGTTACTTTCCGTCCTATACCCTCGGTGCCCTCAACGCCGCCCAACTCAGCAATGCACTGCGAAAAGCCTACCCGGACTGGCAGGAGCGACTGGGCTCGGGAGAGGTAGGGTTTATCCGCAGTTGGCTTGGTGAAAATATCTGGGAAAAAGGCTCTACCATGGATTCGCAGGATCTCGTCCGTGCAGCAACCGGCGAGATGACCAACCCCAAATACTTTCTCGAACACATCAAGGCGCGCTATCTGGATAACAGCTATTAGCTGCAGAAATCCAGATCCGATCTGACATACACTTTGGGAAAGATGTATAGACTATAGCTCAGCCTACAGCATCTCCAAGGGTTGATGAGATGGCGTGTGGCAATCCAAACTTTTGGTGCATACTCGGTTAATCAGAAAGGATTTTTGAAAGCGTAACCCGCATCTCGACGTTTCTCATCCCAAAGCTAAGAAAGTAGTCTCATCTCAGTCTTGAAGTTGGAATGGGTCGATTAAAAATCTGCTATATCGGGGGATAAAATCAGATTTCGAAATAAGCAGAACTAATTCGTATCTGGATAGAGTTGGTCTCTTCTGGGGAATCATAGCCTGAATGGTTTGGGACCCGCTACAGACCAAGGTTCCCACACCATTCAGAGCATCAAGTGCTTCATTTTTCCCATCTCTTTCCTGCATATTGCAGATGATCCTCCTCGGTGAGTCGCGAGTTGCATACTGCGGACGCTATCCGGTTACCACGACACTGAGGAATGGCTGTTTGTGATTCCCTGAGTTTTCCCTGCTGCATTATACTGAATAGAGAAGTGATTGATTTGAACAGAGAATCAATGAGGTCTGTATGTGTCTGATAAGGAATACGTTTTTAGGGTTGATGGTCGTATTTTCCTGCTGTGCTTGGGTTTGTGGGTTTTCGTCACCGGCTTTTGCCGGCAACGAACGTGTCGTAGCCTTTGTCATGAAAGCATTAAACAACCCATTCTGGCTCAAGGTAGACCGGGCCGCGCGGGAGTATGCTAAGGAGAATGACATACAATTAGAGTTGTTCGGTGTGGAGAGGGAAGCAGATGCTTCAAGCCAGATCGACATTATCGAAAACCTGATCTCAAGGGATTATGGTGCGATAATAATTGCTCCGAATGATTCTAAGCAGTTGGTTCCCATAACCAAAAAGGCCCTGGCCCATGGCACGAAAGTCGTCATTGTCGATAACGCTTTGGATGCCGAACATCTAGGAAGCGAAGGGGCTGCAATTCCTTTTATCGGATCTGATAATTTTGCTGGTGCAAAAATGCTCGGGGAGTATATGAGAACCAGGCTCGGAGGCAACGGACGGGTGATAATAATCGAAGGGATGCCGGGAGTTTCAAACTCTGATAAGCGAAAGCATGGTTTCATGGAAGGGCTTGGCAAGGGAAGTGGCATTGAGATTGTTGGTATAGGACGTGGCAACTGGCATATGGATGAGGCATTTTCCGCAACCGTGCGACTACTCGAAAATGATAACAATATCGATGCAGTGTTTTGTACAAATGATGTAATGGCCATGGGCGCTATACAGGCGCTTGAAATGTATAACCTGGCGGGCAAAGTGCTTGTGGCGGGCTATGACAACATTGACCTTGCCAAAATAGCAATGCAAACTGGCTATATGCATGCCACAGTGGATCAGCATGCTGAGTTCATGGGAAGGTACAGCGTTGAAATTGCCTTGAAGGCCATGAACAACAGGGAAACAGATCAGGTTCGACACATACCCTTGGAACTGGTGACTGTTGAGCATGTCGGCAAGAGAATTTTTATTTCATTGCCAGAAGAAGAGTCTGACAAAGGAAATATCTTTCTCCGTGATCTAAGAAAACAGGCGGATATTCTCGGAATGGAGGTCATCTTCTACCCTGGAATGAGCACAACCGAAGGTGGAAATCTGCAAGAGTTAGAGAAGCGATTGCATGGGGTTGATCTGCTGCTCACGGCCCTGGAAGATGATCCTATGAAAGAATTGGCCCTGGAAAGAAATGTACCAGTGGTAAAGATAGATTATGCTGGCACCGGGGATGCTGGAAAAGTGGCGGCGAAGGCAGCAGCCATCTATTTCAGAAAACCTTAGAGGGCCTATCGTAAGGGCATATTATCACCCGATAATTGATAGTTTAATCTCCTGCCTCAGGCTGGCTACCTGCTTTTCTTGCATCAGGATCCTGTCGAGTTCAGCGTTTTTCCTGATGTAAATGAAATACTTTCAGGCAACCATACATCGGGATTTTCCCTTCTCTGGATCCTTGCCTCCAATTTGGAGAGAAGAACAGGATGGAGGCAAGCCATTGCGGCGGCGACCTTGATCATGGTTCTTTTCTGGGGGGCGAGCAGAGATTGGCTCTACATGAACCATACCTCAAATTATGCTCGTATAATTAGAGCGATGTTAAATGTCAGACACAAATTCAAACCTCGGGATCATTCTGCCGTCGACTTCAACCAACTCAGTGAACATTTGTTTAGGTCGTACCCACATGCTGTGATCACCATATAAACATTGGTACACGACAACCTCTTCTCCTGTTTCGGAGTGTGTCGCTTGACAGAGAACTTTGTATTTCTTGTTCTTATAATGTTTGTAAATACCAGGCTTAATATCCGACATTTTTTTGTTATATAGTCTTTGGAGAGTTGACGTTTTGATAACCTGACCGCGCGCTATTTGCAGGGGTGAGATTGTTAGTTTATTATCTTAAATTAAGTATTTATATGCTATTGCTACTATTGCAAGTAATGTAAACCCCAAGGGAGTTATCCACACGAAGTAAATATGGTTAAGGAAACATTTTTGAGGGTTAGCAGGATTGTAAATTACTGGTACTCTTTCTCCCACTCCATAATTTAAAAAACGAGCAGCTAGGCCAGCGATACACCTGTATTTTTTGCCAGAATCATCTTCAAAGTGAATCACTGGATAGTAGATAACTCTTCTGTGACCTGGTGTGCTTGATACCCCCATGCGTGTATTTTGACGTTCTTCGATATCGGTAACTTCTCCGAAGGTACGATTAGCTCTTTTTACAAAGATTGTTCTTTGTAGTACCATCAGAGTGGCTGCAAGACTTAGTATTTCAGGCAGGTAAATGATTATGTGAATCACTATTTGTTCCATTGATACTTGTCTGGTTCAGATTAGTTTTTTGAAAACAACGTGGAGTTAAGGGGCTACTGGCTCTCTAGTATTTCACTTTTTTATAGAATTCATTTGTGATCTATCTCGAAGTTTTTAAACGCCGAGCCTCACGCAGTCCCACTTAAACGTCTTGTTGTGTATTTTTATTATTGAATAATGATAATTGTATATTTTTACTTTTAGCGATTTTTCTTTCGGTAATTTTTTCTTCACCTGTTGGGAATCCAGTTATTAATGGAGAATGTTCATCATGGCTTTCTGTATTTTTTATGACATTTTTCTCACTATAATTTGCATAACAATATCTACAAAAATTTTTGCAAGTATTATAGGTGCCAATATCAACACTTGTTACACACCCACATTGCTCTCTTTGATTTTTGTCTTTTCCGATAATTAAGGGTCTTTTTATGATTCTTGAAATAAGCTCATCATCAATACATTTACCATGATATACTCCATATTTTTCAAAACTTTCTTCTTGAGCACAAGATTCAAGTTTCAATGAATGTGCATTTGCAATTTCTGAAAAATTACGGACTAGGTTGTCTTTGATCTGTTCACTAAGAGTGTCAAGCTGAATGTTTTTAAGGTTGTTCTCACATTTTTTATACATATCGATAAAGCTGAAGATACACTTTTCAGTATAATCACCTAGTTGATTAGCCAAGTACTCATACCATTTAATATGATAAGATACATTAAATTGATCTGTTAAAAAAACAGGATCATACCTCCACACAACTTTCTTTTTCCCAATGGTGTCAGATAATTTTTTAAAAGTATCAATTATGTAAGCCTTTTTGGGCACACCTCTCTCTATGCTTGAATCGTATGATGTTAATGTAAACTGGAAATAATAATTATATCCCATGCTTTCAATTTCATCTAGAAATGGCATTAGGTTTTGAGCATTTTTTGTCCAAAAAACTATACAGTCAGTGCTTTCTGGAAGAAGTGGTATTTTGGATATTTGTTTAGTATTAAAAGGATTTTTAACGTAAACATACTTGTCTTTAATTCTATTCATGAACCACTTTGAATAGAATGCTGGTATATCGGTTCTACGACTTGCGCTTATAATCATATTGGTATCACATTTTTTTAATTAACATTTGAGAACTAGAACAGAACTCCCACACGTTGTAATCGTATAAATAACCAGGGATATCTACAGCTAATGAGTTGACGGGATGCAAGGTGCCATATTCATAAGGAGTTCGGTTGTTGTTGTGATAGTGATACCTTTTGAATTTATACTCACCTTTCCCCTGTAAAAGCCTTAAGAAATAATCGAAATAATCTCTAGTGTTATAGTGGTTTATGTCATTTATGATAATAAAAGCTCCACTCGGCAGTCTTCTTACGATATGCTCGTAAAGCTTTTCCAAAAAAACGATAATATCAAGATTGTTAGCAACCATGTCTGAAAGAACATAGTGGAGAGTTACAATGTTTATAGGGATAGTATCTGTCTTGCTCGATGACTTATCAAGAGCTTTTGTTATGTCATCATTATGGAATCGAATATCGATATCAAGTTTTGACTTATCGCATCTCGTTTTTATCAAATCATGAACATCATTCCAACTGGAATTGAGATCTACTCCAATATACTTAATAGGTGATGACTTCTTGTTTGTAATAAGATGCTTCGCAATACCAAATAGATCTGAACAAGGGCCACAACCTATTGAGAAGATATCATATCGATCCAAATTCCATAAAGCCTTATTGTGTTCAAATAAGTGGTAAAATTCAGACATGTATTTCAATAAGTACTTGCATACGTAAAAATACGTTATATTCTTGCAGTTATACCTCCTTTTTATCCTGTTCATGTGAATATTATCTAAACAAGTATTGCATCCTCCTTGACAGTCGTCATTTTGGCAATCCATACAACGACCTTCTCTCTGATACCTTTCGTGGCACTTTTCTATAAGTTTGATCGAGTTCATTTTAATTATATTTTTCTAAAGCCCAACGTTTAATACAGGACTAGTCCCTTTTTGGGATTCAAGAGCCATATTAGCTCCAATTTCTTACAATAATGTAATGGGTTACAGTGTGGCAATATTCAATTTCACCCTACAGTTGATAGTTCTATGTGTTTGGAATATAAACACGTTTCTTTAAGGTATGCAAATCATACACTGGTAGCAATGGAGTTAGAATTGCCAAACAGTGTCCTGTGATACGTAGAATCCGTGATATAGAACTATGGGTATATTACGTAAATCTTATATTTGTCAGGAGTGTCTAACTTTACATGTTGTGTACAACACCTGCAAACCGCAAATTGTGGTTAGGGGCATGCATTGTCAATTGAACCTTACATTTCTACATACTCAATAAATCGCAAAATGTGAGGAAGCAGAGTCATTATTACTCCATTCTGTCATTGAATTGAGCCCTATTTCCATAGACTATCCTAGGCTCTGAAAATTGATATGTAGACAGTCCGTGCAAGGCAAATTTGAAATTTTCATGACTAACCTATTGGCATCCTGTCATCGTAAGATAAGCCTGGTGTAGTTTTTGCCTGATAATTCTTGATGAAGCCCGCTCCTAGTGAAACGGCTATGTTCTGTTTTTCAGGCCGGTGATCAGCGGCACAGCTAAAAAACACATCACGAAACCGATTACACCTGGCCAGTCTTTGTATTCAAATGCGAATCCGGCGCCGGTGATGCCGAGCCATCCACCTCCATAGTAAAAGAGCACGTACAGCGCGTTGGCCTTGCCGTGCCCACCACTTAACTTGCTGTTTAAAAGCCCGACCGCCACTGCATGGATTGTAAAAAAGCCTGCACAGATCCCGAGTAAACCCAGCACCACAGTTGATACAGAAGGGATGAGCAGCAGGGCCTGCGAAATACCTAGGATGGCTGTGCCAGCTATGAGTGTATTGCCGCCTCCATAAGTGTTGCTCAGGCGGCCGGCAATTGGTCCGAGAAAGATGCCTAACACGTACACCAGGTAGATCAGGGTGATGAGCTCCGTGGAAAAATGAAATGGATTGCCGGCAAGCCTGTACGGCAGGTAGTTGAAAACCGGTGAGAACATGAGAAAAGCGCCGGCACCACAGCAGTAATAGAGGAAGAGATCGGTATTCAAGAGCAGGGAACTATAGGAGGTCGTTTGATCCTCGGTTTTGCTGGTACGTGCTGTTGATCGGGGAAGCGTAATCAGGGCAAGTACAGTTGTTGCCAGAATCAACCCGGCAGCGGAGTAAAAGGCGTAGCGCCAGTGCAGGGGAGGGTGAATCCAGCCGCCGAGCAACCTTCCTCCAAGTCCACCAAGGACGGTGGCGCTGACGTAGGAGCCCATGACCACGCTGAGCCGCTCTATGGGCAGGGTACGGGCAAGCCAGGCGGCGAGAGAGGTGGTAAGGGCTGGTATAAAGAGGCCCTGGATCAATCTGGCTGCAACCAAAAGCCTGAAGTCGTGGGTCAGGGCGGCAACCACCCCTGCCAGGGCGACACAAATGCCGCCTGTCATGATAATTGGATGGATCGGCAGCTTATCTGAGAGGTAACCGAAAAAGAGGTTGGAGAGGACTATGCCGAAAATGACGGTAGAGACGGTGAGTGAGACCTGAACGGTGGAGACGCCAAATTCCTGCTGCAGTACTGGGAGAATGGGTTGGGTGAGATAGATGTTGGTAAATGAGGCGGACACCAGGGCAAAAACCGCAAGCTGCAATCGAATTGTTCCCGTACTCAACTCTGTGTCACCCATCGCCGTATCACCCTGGTTCATTATCAGGCCTTATCTATTGATTTCATGATATTTACGCAAGATTTCCCATGGAAACCGGAAAACATCAAGGGGAATTTACGTAAGCGTAATAAAAGTCAGGGACGACTGTACCCTATTTGAGCGCTGTAGTTCAGAAAATAAGGTGAATAATTGTATGGAATTAGATGAGGGCATTTGTTAAGAAACTCTTAGAGAGGAGTACCCGGCAACAACAGGACAGTAACCGGCGAAGAATTTTAACCTATGACGCTCGAGTCGAAATCGCCGCCTCCAGGTTACGAAAATGTAACTTTGCTGCACAAATTATACAAACATGTACTGGCAGAATGTGCTTGTTGATCTGCGCTCCTTCCAGGAATACTAAGAATAAATACAGACTATTAGGTAAATGCAATTTACATGTTCGCGGCCTGTTTCAGGAATGGATATTGCTCTATCGTAGCACGTCACAGGTACGGCCTGTGTTGAATGTATCCATGGAAGGTTTACGAAATGTTCCAGGCAAGTTGACGCAATTGTAAGCCTTGAAACCACAAACAAGAGGAGAGAATAATGAAAAGACTGTTGATTCTGGCTTGTCTGGTGGTCTTTGGTGCCGGCCAGATGGCCCATGCCGCCACACCGAAGGACTATCTGGTGATGGGGTTTGCGATTGATGATATCATCACTCTTGACCCTGCAGAAATTTTTGAGTTTTCCGGTGCGGAATATGCCGCCAATACCTATGACCGACTGATCAACTACGACGTTGACAATGTCAGCGATATTTATGGCGGTATTGCCGAGAGCTGGGATATCTCCGAAGATGGTTTGACCTACACTTTCAATATTAGAAAAGGGATGACCTTTGCCTCAGGTAACCCGATCAGCGCAGATGACGTGGTTTTCTCTCTGCAAAGGGTTGTGGCCTTGAACAAAGGCCCGGCCTTCATCCTCACCCAGTTCGGTTTTACTCCTGAGAATATGGCGGAGTCCATCAAGAAAGTTGACGATTATACCGTACAGGTCATGATCGATCAGCCCTACGCGCCGACTTTCTTTCTGTACTGCCTCACCTCCACTGCTGGCTCAATAATCGATAAAAAGCTGGCGCTCTCCCACGAGAAAGACGGTGACTACGGCCACGCCTGGCTCAGGACCGGCTATGCCGGATCCGGCCCGTACACCTTGAAAAAATGGAAGCCGTCTGAATCCCTGACCCTGGATCGCAACGACGGGTACTGGGGGGAGAAGGCCAAGCTCAAGCGGGTCATGATCCGCCACATCTCCGAGCCTGCCACCCAGCGGTTGCTCCTGGAAAAAGGCGATATCGATATCGCCAGGAACCTGGAAAGAGATGATATCGAGGGACTGGAAGCCAACCCGGAGGTGAAGATCGTCACCAGGCCTAAAGGTGGCATCTACTACCTCGGCCTGAGCCAGAAAAATGACTACCTGAAGATTCCTGAGGTCCGCCAGGCACTGAAGTATCTTGTCGATTACAAGGGCATGACCGACACCTTCTTAAAAGGCAGGATGACGGTTCACCAGGCCTTTTTGCCCAACGGCTTTCTGGGCGCCCTGACCGAGACCCCGTTTTCCCTCAATGTTGAAAAGGCCAAGGAACTGTTGAAGCAGGCGGGCCTTGAGAACGGTTTTACCGTCACCATGGACACCAGAAATGCTGAGCCGGTGCCCTCCATGGCGCTGGCCATCCAGGCAACCTTTGCCCAGGCTGGTATTAAGCTGGAGATCATCCCCGGCGACGGCAAGCAGACCCTGACCAAGTACCGCGCCCGCAACCACGATATCTACATCGGCAAGTGGGGGCCCGACTACATGGATCCGCATACCAACGCCGACACCTTCGCCCGCAACCCGGATAACTCCGACGATGCCAAATTCAAGCCCCTTGCCTGGCGTAATGCCTGGGATATTCCGGAGATGACCAAGATGGCAGATGCGGCGGTGCTGGAGAAAGATACCAAGAAGCGTGCAGACATGTATCTGGAACTGCAGCGTGAGCACCAGCAGGTTTCACCGTTTGTCATCATGTTCCAGGATATCGAGGTGATCGCCGAGCGCAAAAACGTGGATGGCTTCATTCTCGGACCAAGTTTTGACAGCAACTTTTACCAGTACACTGTCAAGAACTGATGATTGTTGACCTGGTTGTCTGGTGGTTATTTACTCTCCCCGGTCGCCATTGGCGCCGGGGAGAACGGTTTTCTCTTTACGTGATGCAGTAGATATGGTGCGTGAGTTCCTGAATCGGCGCTTTCTGGCGGCAGCAAGTCAGACCCTGCGGCTGTTGCTGATGGTGTCGATTACTTTTTTTGGATTATTGCTGATAACCTTTCTGATAGGCCGAATCGTTCCCATAGACCCTGTTCTGGCGGTGGTGGGAGACAAGGCCAGCGCAGAGACCTACGAGGCGGCCAGGATTGCTATGGGGCTGCATTTGCCGCTCTGGCAGCAGTTCTTCATTTATCTGGGCAAAGTGCTGCAGGGTGATCTCGGGGTGTCGATTCTCACCTCAAGACCGGTTTTGGAAGATATCTTCCGGGTGTTTCCCGCCACCTTTGAGCTGGCGATCACCGCCACCGTCATCGGCGTGTTGTTGGGCATCCCGTTGGGTGTCTTTTCTGCGGTTCACCGGGGCAGTATCATCGACCACGTGGCCAGGGTCATCGGTCTGCTTGGTTATTCCCTGCCCATCTTTTGGCTGGGACTCATTGGCCTGATGGTCTTTTACGCGCAACTGGACTGGCTGCCGGGGCCTGGAAGGATCGACGTCTTTTATGAGGACATTGTGGATCCGGTGACCGGCATGATGCTGATCGATGCAGTTCTTGCCGGTGAGTGGGAAATTTTCTGGAATGCCGTTTCCCATATCATCTTGCCCGCCTCACTGCTCGGCTATTTCAGCCTGGCTTATATCTCCCGGATGACCCGCTCCTTTATGCTGGAGCAGCTGCGGCAGGAATATATCCTCACGGCCCGGGTCAAGGGAGTGCCAGAGTATAAGGTCGTCTGGGGGCATGCACTGGGCAATTGCGCGATCCCGCTGATTACGGTGATCGCCCTCAGTTTTGGCTCGCTGCTGGAGGGATCTGTTCTTACCGAGACGGTGTTTGCCTGGCCGGGACTGGGCCTTTATCTGACCAACTCCCTGCTCAATGCCGATATGAACTCGGTGCTCGGCTCCACCATTGTGGTGGGGACGATATTTCTGGCGGTGAATCTGTTTTCAGATTTTCTCTATAAGGTTATGGACCCGAGGGCGAGGGGCTAGGGGCGGCACGCGTTATGATTGATAAAGTTGTACCATTGCATAGAGTACGGGAGTGGTTGCTGACAGATACGCCGACTTCGCCATTTCACGCTACGGCCGGCAGGAGCTATCTGATCGCAAGGGAATTTGTTAAAAATCATCTGGCGGTTTTAGGGCTGCTGATCATTTTGACCCTGATCGGCGTTGCGCTCTTTGCACCGTGGCTGGCCCCGTTTGACCCGGTGCAGACCAACTTGGCCAACAGGCTGCAGCCGCCGTCCGCCGCCCACTGGATGGGCACGGATGAGGTGGGCCGGGATATCCTCTCCAGGATAATCTGGGGCTCGAGGCTTACTCTCTATATTGTCGGGTTGGTTGCGATCATTGCAGCCCCGGTGGGTATCATCGCCGGAACAGTTTCCGGCTATTTCGGCGGCATCATCGACACCGTGGTGATGCGTATCACCGATATATTTCTCGCCTTTCCCAAGCTGATCCTGGCCCTTGCCTTCGTGGCGGCACTTGGCCCGGGTATCGAGAATGCGGTTATCGCCATCGCCATCACCTCCTGGCCTCCCTACGCGCGTATCGCCAGGGCTGAAACCATCACCATTCGAAACACCGATTTTATCAAGGCGATCAGATTGCAGGGCGCCGGCCCGTTCAGAATCATTACCAGGCACGTCATGCCGCTCTGCCTGTCATCGTTGATCGTCAGGGTTACCCTTGATATGGCCGGTATCATCATGACCGCAGCCGGGCTTGGCTTTCTCGGGCTTGGCGCCCAGCCGCCATCTCCTGAATGGGGTGCCATGACCGCCAGCGGCCGTGCTTATATCATCGATCACTGGTGGCTGATCACCATGCCGGGCATGGCCATTTTCCTGGTCAGTCTCGCCTTCAACCTGCTCGGTGATGGTCTGAGGGAAGTGCTCGACCCGCGCAGCGAAAAATAAGGGGCAAAAGCGGCAAGAGGGTGTGGGGAAAATAATTCCAGAAGCGTAGAGAAGCGTGATCGTAGGATGGATGGTATGAAGGACGGTATGAAGCAAGAACCACTGCTTACAGTGAAAAATTTGAATGTCGCCTTTCCCTCAGCAAAAGGTGAGGTGCAGGCGGTTCGGGACATCTCCTTTGCCATGGGCAAGGAGAAGATCGGCATCGTGGGGGAATCGGGATCGGGTAAATCAGTGACCGGTCGCGCCATCCTGCGGCTGTTGCCCCCCCATGCGCGGGTGGAGGCGGCGGAGATCTCCTTTGCCGGCCAGAACCTGCCGGATCTCAGTGAAAAGGAGATGCGCAGAATCCGTGGCAATGAGATTTCCATGGTCATGCAGGACCCGAAATACTCACTTAACCCGGTGCGCAGCGTTGGCGAGCAGATCATGGAGGCTTACCTCACCCACCACAAGGTGAGCAGGAAAGAGGCCAAGGAACGATCTGTTGCCATGCTGGAGGCAGTGCGGATTCGTGATCCCAGGAGGGTATTTGATCTTTACCCCAACGAGGTCTCGGGCGGCATGGGCCAGCGCATAATGATCGCCATGATGCTTATTCCCGAACCGCGCCTGCTGATCGCCGATGAGCCCACCTCTGCCCTGGATGTGACGGTGCAGCTGCAGGTGCTGGCCATCCTGGACGATCTGGTCAGTCAGCGGGGCATGGGGCTCATCTTTGTTTCCCATGACCTGGAGCTGGTGGCCTCGTTTTGCGACCGGGTCATTATAATGTACCATGGTCGGATAATGGAGATCATCGAGGCGGGAAAACTTCACCAGTCGGTCCACCCCTATACCCGCGGTTTACTGAACTGTCTGCCGAAAATTGACGGCGAGAGAGCCCCGCTGCCCACCCTGCAAAGGGATGCGGCCTGGCTTGAGTCGGGATCGTCTGGAGGAGTTGAGCATGTTGCAGGTTAAGGAGTTAAATGTCTACTTCGGCCATGGCAGCCAGAAAAACCATGCGGTACGTGGGGTAGAATTTGCTGTGACCAGGGGCCAGAGTTTCGGGCTGGTCGGGGAGTCAGGTTCCGGCAAGTCGACTGTGCTGAACTGTATTGCCGGGCTGGTCAAAAGCTGGACCGGTTCCATTGCCGTTGCTGGCGCCGAACTCGGCCACAAGCGTGACCTGCAGTTTTGCCGGAAAGTGCAGATGGTGTTTCAGGATCCCTATGGCTCGCTGCACCCCAGGCACACAGTGGATCGCGCTTTAAAGGAGCCGGTGAGTATCCATAAGCTGGGCAGCGACAATGAACGGGTGGAGAGAGTGCTCGATGAGGTCGGGCTGGGTCCGGAATTTCGTTTCCGCTATCCGCATCAGCTTTCCGGCGGGCAACGTCAGCGGGTGGCGATCGCCAGGGCCCTGATACTGGAGCCGGAGGTGCTGCTGCTGGATGAACCGACATCGGCGCTGGATGTCTCTATCCAGGCAGAGGTGCTCAATCTGCTCCAGGATATCCGCAAGGAGCGAAACCTCACCTATCTCCTGGTCAGTCACGACCTGGCTGTTGTTTCCCATATGTGTGATGATATCCTGGTGATGAACCACGGCCAGATGGTGGAGACCATCAGCAGGCAGCAGCTGCAGCAGGCAGATATTTCAGAACGCTACACAAGTCAGCTGCTGGTTGCCAGCAAAGGCTATGACCGAGAGGCCATTGATCAGTTTCAGGACTTTTAACGACGAGTGATTGCCATGGGTGCCAAGGCCATAATTCAGGTCAGCGTCAGTAATCATTATCTCCAGCCTGATTACTGCAGTGAAGTGGTGAGTCAGGGGCTGCTCTGGGAACAGGTGGAGGTGTTGGAACAAGAGGCGGACTTCACCCGGATCAGGCAGCAGGATGGCTACCAGAGCTGGATAAGCACCCAGCAGTTGGCTAAATCAGGAGCAGCAGAGACCTCTGGCCTGGAATGGCGGCTGGTGCGCAGCCACAACGCCAGGATTTTACTTGCCCCGGACGAACGCTCTGCTGCCATAAGAGATGTGGTGATAGGTTCCAGGCTTCCTGTCCTGGCCCAGACGGGGCAGTGGAGCGAGGTGGTACTCCCCGCCGGCGAACAAGGCTGGCTGCAAAACCATCACTTCGGGGAGATCGGGTCGGCGAGAATCGACAGTATCGTGGCATTGGCCAGGGAATTTCTGGGGTACCAGTATAGTTGGGGCGGCAAGACCCCCAAGGGATTTGACTGTTCGGGTTTTGTACAGACTGTTTTCGGCTTGCATGGCATCCAGCTGCCCAGGGACGCCCATTTGCAGCATAAGACCCATCGACTGAGCGATGATCACCGCCAGGCCAGAGCGGGTGATCTGCTCTTTTTTGGTGAGGACCCTGAAAAGGCCACCCACGTGGCCATTTCCCTGGGTGAGAACCGCTTTATCCACGCCTATGGAATGGTAAGGGAAAACAGTCTTACCCCATCGGCTGGGGATTTTTCCCAAAAGCATCTTGAGACCTTTCTTTCAGTCAATCGCTATCCAGTAAGCTGAAGGTTCAAGGTCAATTTTCCATTACAGTGTTGAGCAAACAATACGAGTTATGAAGATATTTATCAGTGCAGATATTGAAGGTGTATGCGGCGTGACCGCCTGGGATGAAACGGAATCGGATAAGGCAAGTTATGCCCGCTTCCAGCAGCAGATGACCCGGGAGGTGTGTGCCGCCTGCGAGGGTGCCCTGGCCGGCGGGGCGACGGAAATATATGTGCGCGACGCCCATCATTCTGCCCGTAACCTGATCGCCGAGGAGTTGCCGAGACAGGTGAAGCTGGTGCGGGGGTGGTCCCGCCACCCTTACATGATGATGCAGGAGCTGGATTCTTCATTTGTTGCTGCGATGATGATCGGGTATCACTCCCTGGCCGGTGGCGGTGGCAACCCGCTGTCACACACCATGACCTCGCGAGCCAGTGAAATCAGTATAAACGGAAGGCCGGTTTCGGAATTTCTCATGAACAGCCAGACAGCCTGGCTGGAAGGGGTGCCGGTTGTTTTCCTGTCAGGCGATGAGGAGATCTGCGGACTGGCCAAGGAGCTGATTCCTGGCATCGAAACCGTGGCGGTGAAATCAGGCTTAGGTGCGTCAACGGTCAACCTTCATCCGTTGTCGGCCCTGGAGCAGATCAAGAAAGGGGCCCAAAAAGCGATGCAGGGCGATCTTGCAGCCTGCCGCATGCCGCTGCCTGAGAAGTTTGAGACGACAATCACCTATGTCAGCCACCAGGATGCCTATAAAGCGTCATTTTACCCTGAAGCCAGGCGTCTTTCCAGCCGCACCATAGGCTTTGACACAGACGACTATTTCGAGGTCCTGAGACTGTTTCTGTTCAATCTTTAGGACAAGGTTCACTTCATCGACTGATCCCCTCCATGTCCGGGCGCATCCACTATAGGTCCTACCATCGGCGGCTCTAATCAAATCTTTCTGGTTGATCAGGGTTGAGGACTTGCCATCGGGCCTGAAAAGGATAGGAGAAGTGCCATCTCAGCTACCCTGGCACCACAGCCTGTGCAGAATACGATTGTTCTCGGTCTGACAAGTCTGATAATCTGTTGGAGAAGATCGGTAAAACAGCCAGATGGCTGGAGTTGAAAAATCTCGCGCATGTTTGACCATGGAGGAGAACGATGGCAATCTATACCCATGACCAGCCCAAGGACAGCTGCGGGTTCGGACTGATCGCCCACATGGAGGGTGAGGCGAGTCACCGGATCGTGAGGACCGGGATTCACTCCCTGGCCAGAATGGCCCATCGAGGCGGGATCGCCGCCGACGGCAGAACCGGTGACGGCTGCGGGCTGTTGCTGCAAAAACCGGACTCCTTTTTCAAGGCGGTGGCTCAAGAAAACAACTGGCAGTTGGGTAACCGCTATGGTGTGGGGATGCTGTTTTTAAGCCAGGATTCGGCCGCCGCCTTCAACGCGCAACAGGTGCTGGATGAGGAGCTGGCCAGAGAGACGCTCACGGTGGTTGGTTGGCGTGAGGTGCCGGTTGACCCTGGAGTTTTAGGGCGGCTGGCCACCGAGACCATGCCCAGGATAATGCAGGTGATCATCAACGCGCCCTTTGCCTGGGGAGCAACGGACCTAGAGCGCCGGCTCTATATGGTCCGTCGCCGGGTGGAGAAACTGCTGGCGGACGACCCGGCATTTTACGTGGTCAGCCTCTCGAACCTGGTTGTGGTCTACAAGGGGTTGTGTCGGCCGGTGGATCTGCCAAAATTCTTTCCGGATCTAGCCGATCTCAGGATGCAGTCATCCATCTGTTTGTTTCACCAACGTTTTTCAACCAACACCCTGCCCAAGTGGGAACTGGCCCAGCCCTTTCGTTTCCTGGCCCATAACGGTGAGATCAATACCATCACCGGCAACCGCCAGTGGGCCCGGGCCCGCACTTATAAGTTTCACTCGCCGTTGCTGCCCGATCTGCAGGAGGCGGCCCCTTTTGTCAACGAACATGGCTCCGATTCATCCGCGCTGGACAATATGCTCGAGCTGTTCCTGGCCGGCGGCATGGGGCTTTTTCGGGCCTTCAGGTTGCTGATTCCACCGGCCTGGCAGAATCACCCGGATATGGATGAGGATTTGCGGGCTTTTTACGATTTCAACTCCATGCATATGGAACCCTGGGACGGGCCTGCAGGAGTGGTCATGAGTGACGGCCGTTTTGCGGCCTGTGGGCTCGATCGCAATGGTCTCAGGCCGGCACGGTATGTGGTGACCAGGGACAGGCTCATTACCCTGGCTTCGGAGGTAGGGATCTGGGATTATGACCCTGACGAGGTGGTGGAAAAGGGCAGGGTTGGCCCCGGGGAGCTCTTTGTCATCGATACCCACACCGGAAAGCGTTGGACCAGCTGGGATATAGACCGGGAGTTGAAGTCACAGCACCCGTACAAAAAATGGTTGAGCGGTTGCTGCACTACGCTCAAGCCGTCGCCAGGGCAATTGCCAGAACCATCACCTGAACCTGATGAGTTGCTGGCCTTCCAGAAAATTTTCGGCTACAGCCGGGAAGAGATCGAACAGGTCATCAGGGTGTTGGGGGAGACGGGCAAGGAGGCGATGGCCTCCATGGGCGATGACACTCCCATGGCTGTGCTCTCCACCCGCGACAGGAGTCTTTATGATTACTTTCGCCAGAAATTTGCCCAGGTGACCAACCCGCCGATTGATCCGCTGCGTGAGCGCCATGTCATGTCCCTCACCACCTGCATCGGCCGGGAGCAGAATGTGTTCAATGAGACCCGCGGCCACGCCCACCGGGTGCAATTCGACTCACCGGTTCTAACCAGTGACCTTTACCGACAATTGCTGGCGCTGGATGCGGAGTATTACAGTCAGGAAGTGATCGATCTGCACTACGACGAGGACAAGAGCCTCGAGTTGGCCTTACAGGAACTCTGCGACAAGGCTCTGGCCAGTGCCAGGAACGGCAGCGTCTTGATCGTCCTCTCTGACCGGGATTGCCGGGAAAATGCCCTGCCGATCCCGACGGCCATGGCTGTGGGAGCTGTTCAACAGAGCCTGGTGGAAAATCAGCTGCGCTGCGACACCAACATAATCGTGGATACCGGGAGTGTGCGGGATCCGCATCAATTTGCCGTGCTGCTAGGCTATGGCGCGACCGCCATCCATCCCTGGCTGTGCTACGCCACCCTGAAATCGCTCTCGGCCGCGGGAACCATCGCCCTGAGTCCTGAGGAGGTGATCAGCAACTATGTACGGGGCATTAATGCGGGGCTGCTGAAGATTCTCTCTAAAATGGGGATCTCCACCATTGCCTCCTATCGCAACTCACAGCTCTTTGAGGCGGTGGGCCTTGCCCAGAGCGTGGTTGATTTCTGCTTTCGTGGTACTGCCAGCAGGATCGAAGGCGCGAACTTTACCGATTTTCACACGGAGCAGCTGGCCCGCTCCCGTTACGCCTGGCAGGCTCCCCATCGGCCGCTGCCTCCAGGAGGGCTGGTAAAATATATCTACGGGGGCGAGTATCATGCCTTCAACCCCGATGTGGTGCAGACCCTGCAGCAGGCGGTGCGTTCCGGGGATTACGGACACTACCGCAGCTATTGCCGGCAGGTCAACAACCGGCCCATATCAAGTCTCAGGGATCTGTTGCAGCTCAAGGAAGGCACCGGCTCCATTGAGCTCGACGAGGTTGAACCGGAGGAGAACTTTTTCCCACGGTTTGACTCTGCGGCCATGTCCATCGGCGCTCTCAGCAAAGAGGCCCATGAGGCCCTGGCCGTTGGTATGAACCGGCTTGGTGGGTTTTCCAACAGCGGGGAAGGTGGTGAGGACCCAAGCCGATTCGGAACGGAACGGGTGTCACGGATCAAGCAGGTCGCCTCCGGCAGGTTCGGGGTAACCCCGCACTACCTGGTGAATGCCGATGTCATGCAGATCAAGATAGCCCAGGGGGCAAAACCTGGGGAGGGCGGCCAGCTGCCTGGCCACAAGGTGACCGAGCAGATCGCCGGGCTGCGCTATTCCGTTCCCGGGGTGACGCTTATCTCACCACCGCCGCATCACGATATCTACTCCATCGAGGATCTGGCCCAGCTCATCTTCGATCTCAAGCAGGTCAACCCGGATGCCCAGGTCAGTGTCAAGCTGGTGAGTGAACCGGGGGTGGGTACCATCGCCACCGGGGTGGCCAAGGCCTATGCCGATCTTATCACCATCTCAGGCTATGATGGCGGTACCGGAGCAAGTCCTTTGACATCGGTGAAATATGCCGGCAGCCCCTGGGAGATCGGCCTGGCCGAGACCCAGCAGGCGCTGGTGGAAAACGGCTTGCGCCACAAGGTGCGACTGCAGGTGGACGGCGGTTTGAAGTCCGGGCTGGATATCGTCAAGGCCGCCATTCTCGGGGCAGAGAGCTTCGGTTTTGGCACCGCACCGCTGATTGCCCTGGGCTGCAAGTATTTAAGGATCTGTCACCTCAACAACTGCGCCACCGGGGTGGCCACCCAGGACGAGACCCTGCGACGTAAATATTTTGTGGGCCTTCCAGAGATGGTCATGCACTATTTCCGCTTCCTGGTGCGCGAAACCAGGGAGATCATGGCTGAGCTGGGAATCAGCAGGCTGGTGGATCTGATCGGCAGAACAGATTTGCTGCATGAATTGGATGGACAGACCCCGAAGCAGCGGCGGATAACGCTTGGCGACCTAATCGCCCCGACAAACGCTGGCCCGGACGTCCCACTCTTTAACCAGGAACTCAATATCCCGGACGATCCTGGCAACCTCAACCTGCGGTTGGCCGAGGAGCATGGGGAGGCCGTGCTCGAGCAACGGGGAGGACGGGGCAGCTACCAGATCCGCAATACCGACCGCTCGGTAGGGGCCAGGCTTTCAGGGATGATCGCACAGCATCACGGCAATTTAGGGATGGAAAATAACCCGTTGCAGCTGGAGTTTTCCGGCACCGCCGGCCAGAGCTTCGGGGCCTGGAACGCCGGGGGACTGAACATGGTGCTCACCGGGGATGCCAATGACTATGTCGGTAAGGGCATGGCGGGCGGCAAACTGGTGATCAGGCCCCCCGCCGGTGTCGCCTTTGCCTCCCATCAGGCCGCAATCATCGGGAACACCTGTCTGTATGGCGCCACCGGGGGCAGACTCTACGCCGCTGGTCGCGCCGGTGAGCGATTTGCAGTGCGCAACTCAGGCGCCAGGGCCGTGGTCGAGGGCCTCGGTGACAACGGCTGTGAATATATGACCGGCGGGGTGGTGACCGTACTCGGCTCAACCGGGGTGAACTTCGGGGCTGGCATGACCGGCGGTTTCGCCTACGTGCTGGACGAAGATGGCGGACTTGCCCGTCGTATCAACCTGGAACTGGTGGAAGTGCTCGAGTTGACGGGACATGAGATCCTGCTTGAGCATTTGCGGGGAATCATCAGCCATCACCAGCGCGAGACCAAGAGCCTGAGAGCTGAAGAAATCCTAAGCGACTTTGATAACTTTGCGCCACTTTTTCGGTTAGTAAAGCCTCGCACCAGTGATCTGGAGACCCTGCTGGGGCATCGGGGAACCTCGCCGGTAGAGATGATGGCCAATACCCATTGACAGCTGATCGACGAACGGTAGATGTGAGGGAATCTGGAGCCTGCACAAGCGGAGACACATATGAATCAGAATCTATATCAATTCCTTGAGGTGGATCGGGTCGACCCGCCGAAGCACCGGGTAGAGAAGCGGAGACAAACCTTTGACGAGATCTATCAGACTTTTCGCAAGACACAGCTGAAGATGCAGGCTGACCGCTGTATCGAGTGCGGCAACCCCTACTGCCAGTGGAAATGCCCGGTGCACAATTTTATCCCCGAATGGTTGAAGCTGGCAAACGAGGGGAGGATTATCGAGGCAGCGGAGCTCTGTCACCAAACCAACAGTTTGCCTGAGGTGTGCGGCAGGGTCTGTCCCCAGGACCGGTTGTGTGAGGGCGCATGTACCCTCAATCCCGACTTTGGCGCGGTGACCATTGGAGCCATCGAGAAACATATTGTCGATTCAGCTTTCGCTGCAGGCTGGCGGCCGGATCTCAGCAGGGTGAAACAACATGACCTGAAGGTCGCGGTGGTGGGAGCAGGTCCAGCGGGCCTGGCCTGCGCCGATGTTCTGGTCAGAAATGGTGTCAGACCGGTGGTCTTCGATCGCAACCCGGAGATCGGGGGGCTACTCACCTTTGGGATTCCCCCCTTCAAGCTGGATAAGGCGGTGATGCAGCTGCGGCGGGAGGTCTTTACCGGGATGGGTATTGAATTCAGGCTCGAGGCGGAGGTCGGCAGGGATGTGGATTTTGAGCAGTTGCTGGCAGACTATGATGCGGTCTTTGTCGGCATCGGTACCTATACCGATATCCGCGGCGGATTTTCGGGGGAGGATCTCGAAGGGGTGTATGATGCTCTGCCCTTTCTCATAGCCTCCACGGACCGGTTGCTGGGGATTAATCGACCGGAATACCCCTACACGGATTTCAAGGGGCAGCGGGTGGTGGTACTTGGTGGTGGTGATACGGCCATGGACTGTGTGCGGACTGCAATACGGCAGGAGGCAAGCTCGGTGGTCTGCGCCTACAGGCGGGATGAACGCAACATGCCCGGTTCGGCCAACGAAGTGCAGAATGCCCGTGACGAGGGGGTGGAGTTTAAATGGAATCTGCAACCGCTCAGTATCCAGGCCGGCAGTAACGGCAGAGTGTGCGGGGTGGAGGTGATTACCACTCGGCTTGGGGAACCGGATGAGGCAGGGCGAAGACGACCGGAGCCCGTTAACGGAACCCAGCAGGTGTTGCCGGCGGATGCGGTGATCATGGCTTTTGGGTATCGGCCATCCCCACCTACCTGGCTTGAGGAACAGGGTGTTTCACTCACCGATTATCGGCTTATCAGGGCCCCGGAGCAAGGTGACTATCCTTTCCAGACGAACAATCCCAAGGTTTTTGCCGGCGGTGATGCCGTGCGTGGTTCAGATCTGGTGGTAACTGCTATTTACGAGGGACGGCGTGCTGCCGAGGGAATAATGGCTTGGCTGGGCCTGCCGGTCTGAAAAGGGCAAGCCAGGGCAGCAGGAAAATATGCCCCCTGCGCCCTGGCGCTGATAGCTCGTGAAGGGAATCAGTTAATTGCTCAATAGCCGCGCTTTCGCGGAACCTGTATCCTGTATCTGTTAGGGTTCTGGTAGTGCCGGGATTTGTAACCGGGATACTTGGGGGCGACATACCCAGGACGATAATGCTTCTTGTAGTGCGGTTTGCCGTAGTGGGGCTTTCCGTAATACGGTTTGCCGTAATACGGTTTCCCATAATATGGTTTTCCGTAGTGTCGTTTATCGTACTTGTAATAGTAATGCTTTTTATATTTCGGATAGCCTCTCTTGTAATAATATCTCGGTTGTACATGTACCCGTTTATGGGGTCGGTGATAATTCGGCCGGTATCCGTCAACATAGATGAATGATGAACTGCCGGTGCGGTAACTGACTCCGTATGCAGGTCTGTGTGGTGAACGCTCGACTACTATGGTGGTTACTCCGCCGTAGCCGGGACGATGGCGGTAGCCCGTCGAACTTCCGCCAACATAGTAGGAAACCGGCTCGGAGCTTCTGCCGAAATAGCGATCGAGATAGAGTTGATTGTCTATATGACCTGTCCAGCGTTGCTGGTCACTTGCCAGTGTTGGCGACGAAGGAAAAAACAGAAATAACGTCGCAATCGCCATGATAAGGGGAGCTGCAATCCGGGGGGGCAGGAAATGGTACTTCATGATGGCTGCCATGATGCAAAGGTTAATCTTGGCCCTTTCCGACAAGCAGGTGGTTGCCGGTGGGGTGTTGTCACCTCGCGCTCATATTGGTAGAGGAGGGGGGATACCCATCTTCTGCCACTAAAATAAACAATAGGTTGCCGGAGAGGACAAGTAAAGGCGTCTAGCCGATGGGCTGAGGGGGAGCACCATGGTGAGGTTGGTCCAAATGTAAGGTGATTGTTCAGATCTGCCTCGATGTCACTTTGGTTGCAATAAACATCACCAGCGGCCAGAAGCAGGCCCAGAGAAATGCCAGTAGCAGAAGCGACTGCAGAAGCGGCCAGTTGAAGCTGGCAACTCCCAGCCGCACTCCTGCCCAGTAGGCGAGTGGCCCGCCAATGGCGCCGAGGGTTGCTGACAGGAACCACCTGCCCTTCAACCAGCCCAGGCTGTAATTGGGCAGCAGACCAAGGCTCATCCAGATCACGACGAGCCAGAGCGGGATGGGCCAGAAGTCAGCTGAGAAGGAAAAAAAACCAATACCCTTCAGCAGGCCGTCCAGAATCACTCCGCAGCATGTTACCAGCACCATCAGCATGCTATCTCTCATTGGCTCAGGCAGGAGCAGAAGGTGGAACCCTATCAGCAAGAGGGCAAGCCATAGGAACGTATTCTGCCCCAAAACCATGAGCAGCCAGTTGACCTGGTAAATGGTAAAATTTATCACGATCAGGCTGAGCCTGGGAAGCGGCTTGATCCTGATCCCCGTCAGAGTGCTCATCTCTTCTTGTTAACCTCAACTCTTTTTGTTCTGCAGACCTGAGAGCAGATCGGCTCGCAAATCACTGCTGAGCGGTTTGTTTTCTCCCAGCCATATTCCAAAGTAGACAGAGGCAAAATCTGCAGAGGGGATCACAACCTGCTCAATGCCGTTGAGCAGCAGCCTGGTGGTTTGGGCATCGCTATTATAGCAGAGCACATAACTGTCACCGTCCTTCACCTCCTGATAACTGTCATGGAGACGATTAAGTTGTGGCCGTACCCGGTTCAGCGTGCTGAAATCGTGTTGTCTGTTCAGGATTGTCTCCGCTGCTTCGATAAAATTTTCCTTTGACAGGTTCACTGAGTATTTCAGTTTGAGGCAGCGTGATGAATCGGCTGACAAGACCTCAGCGGCTGACATTTCAGGATCGGTATAGAGGTGGGCATCATAAACCTTGATAAAGCCCATGTACCGGACAGTACCAGATCCCTGCAGCTGCATCTGGTGAATTTCCATACCTTGCAAGGAGATAGGGAGGACAATGAAGAAAGTGACCAGTAGGGACAGAACGAGATTTTTCATGATTCTCTCCATCAGCATTGTTGAAGATTTGTTCCACTTCATACCAACAAATTAGCAACCGCCAGGGAATTCACAATGGCGATGCCTTGGTTGGTAAATAATAGTAAAAACTATCATGGTTCTATCTCTTCAGGCCGCGGTGTAATAGGCAGGGGAGCTGGTTTCACAAGGGGATTTTGGCTTTTGTCTGTACTTGAATACAGAAACGTGATGGAATAGGGAGTATGTTTTCCGGCTACTGCTGCTGAAAAACGATCATGCTCTTTTACGAGTCGAGTCTGCGCCAGGATCGAGTGGTGCTGAACCCACCGGGATATTTTCAGCGAGAAAAGTGAGTAATGCGTGAACTGCGACAACGAGCTGCTGCCCTGCTTAAACTGGCCGGGATTGAGACGCCTCTGGTTGGGCTTTATGACGCCCCCCATACCCTGCCTTTTGCTCCCCTGGTCTTAGCACGGCGTTGTATTTTCTCCAGCTACCAGAACTGGTTGAAGGGGCATTGTGTCCTGGTGGACCGGGACAGTCAAGGCTGTCGGGGGGCGGTGTATTGGCTGTGCGGGATTGAGGCAACACCACGGCAGGAGCTGGTCGATTTTTTCACTGAAAGAAAAAGGCTCAAGGCCAATAAAGAAATTATGAAGCAGTGGATGAGCGCCCATCCTCCCCACAAAGGGCAGGAGAGCCATCTCATTGTGGGGCCGTTACGGGAGGGGCAGGACTGCTACCTGAAGACAGTCACCTTTTTTGTCAAGCCAGACCAACTCAGCCTGCTGCTCACCGGTTGCGAATACGAAAATGGCGCGGTAGATACCCAGCCGGTCATTTCCTCTTTCGGCTCAGGTTGCAGTCAGCTGGCCGCGCTTTTTCCAGATCTTCAGGTTCCCCAGGCGATAATCGGTTCAACGGATATTCTCATGCGGGAGTATTTGCCGCCGGATGCCATGGCCCTGACTGTGACCAAACCGATGTTTGAGCAGCTGTGCAGTTTTGGCGAGAACAGCTCATTGTTCCGACCTTTCTGGTCGACACTCTGCAACAAGCGGAGCGGAGAGGTTTTGCAAGGTTTTCGTGAGCAACCCAAGCGGGATTATACGGAGCAATCATAAAAAAAGCGGGACGCATCGAGGTAGATACGTCCCGCTCAGGTTGTCAGCTTTTCAAAGCAGCGCTGTGGCCTTTAGAAGTCGACAAGCTCCACGTCGAAGACCATGTAGGCGTTGGGCGGGATAGGACCGCGGCCCTGGGGACCATAGCCGAGGGATGGCGGAATGATCAGAACCCGCTTCTCGCCTTTTTTCATACCAAGAAACGCTTCATCCCAGCCTTTGATGACCCGGCCCTGTCCCACAGGGAAATCGATTGGAGTGCCGCGATCATAGGAGGAATCAAACTTGGTGCCGTCCAGCAGTTTACCGGTGTAGTGTGCCTTGACCATGGCGCCGGCTGCCGGGGTGTCCTCGCCGGTACCTTCCTCCACCACCACATACTTAAGACCGGAAGGGGTGGTTACCGCCTCTGGCCAGGTCTCCTTTATCTTGTTCTGCTCAGCCTCCATGGCTGCCAGCTCTTTTTCGCGCTGATTTTTTTCGTGGTTGGCGAGCAGCTCGTCAAAGGCGGCCTGGTCGGCCTTGAAAGCCTCAGCCTTGGCACCAATACGGATGATCTCGAGGCTGTTGATCTTGTCGCCCTGGGCAATGGCGTTTACCACGTCCTGTCCTTCGACTACATGACCGAAGACGGTGTGCTTGCCGTCCAGCCAAGGGGTGGGGACATGGGTAATGAAGAACTGGCTGCCGTTGGTGCCGGGACCTGCGTTAGCCATGGAGAGAACGCCGGGACCTTCATGCTTCAGGCTTGCATCGATCTCATCGGGGAAGGTGTAACCCGGGCCGCCGGTACCTGAGCCCAGCGGGCAGCCGCCCTGGATCATGAAGTCGGGGATGACCCTGTGAAAGGTCAGGCCGTCGTAGTATTTGTCGCCCTTCATCTTGGCCCCGCCACCAAGCTCTTTGGTGCCCTCCGCCAGGCCAACGAAGTTGGTTACGGTGAGGGGGGTTTTTTCAAATTCAAGCGAACAGATGATTTCACCTTTGGAGGTGTCGAACTTGGCGTACAGGCCGTCCTGAAGATTTTCTCTAGCCATTATTGGTTCTCCGATAGAAATTAACGTAATCAGAATGAGTACAAACAAAATTGGTACGTTACGCATGGTTTCTCCATTTGAAAAGGGTGGTTCCTAAAAAAAGAGCATTTCCCGAGTAATTGCTTGATATAAACAGGATATAAATACAGACACGCCGGCCTGTGCAACGCTTTGGTTGTTGACGATGCTTCCCATTAGGGGTTTATTGACCTGATTTATAGCTCCCTGAAAAGTATCCCGGGCATTTTCGCTCATCCCGTTAACTCTTAGGTCCCCGGAGAGGAACCGTTTGTATACTCTGTACCAGTTACTACTGACACTGCTTTTTTATCTCTTGCTGCCGTTCGCCCTCGTCTATGTGCTGATTACGGGAAAGCACAGGGAGGGGGTGCATCAGCGTCTGGGATTATATGGCAGGCTTCCTGAAAAATCCAGCAAGCCCCGCATCTGGCTGCATGCCGCATCGGTTGGTGAAGTACATGCGGCCGACATCCTGATAACCGAGTTACGCAAGGCCATCCCCGAGGCCGAATATGTTGTCACCACCATGACCATACACGGTAGAAAGCTTGCTGTCGAGCAGCTTTCCGGCGATGTAATTTGCAAACTGGCCCCGCTGGATGTACCTGGTATTGTTGGGCGTGTGATCTCCAATATCGATCCCGACATCTACGTCTGCCTTGAGACCGAACTCTGGCCTGTGCTGCTGCGTAGCCTGAAAAATCGTTCCGTCCCCATAGTGCTGGCCAATGGCAGGATGTCTGACAGATCGGTGAGCAGCTATCAAAAACATGCCTGGCTGTTTCAGCAGGTGGTGGAAAATTTCAGCGTCCTTACCATGATCAGCGAAGCAGACAGACAGCGCTATCTTTCACTGGGGATCGGGCCCAGAGAGGTTGTTGTCACCGGTAACCTGAAATATGACCGTAAGCTGCCGGCAGACCCTGAGGCGGTGCGTGCCGGCTGCCGCAACACACTCTTCATCGGAAAGAATACCGATGTCTTCCTCTGCGGTTCCACCCATACCGGGGAAGAGAATATCCTGCTGCCGGTCTATAAGGCCTTGAAAATGAGCGGGGAACTCGTCTGGATTATCGCCCCGCGTCATCTGGACAGGCTGCAGCAGGTGGAAACCATGCTGGAGGAGCACGGCGTTCGCTTTGACCGTTTCAGCGCACTGAAAAACGGTAAGCAACGCCAACACGATGTGGTCATTGTCGACCTGTTTGGGGAACTCTTCGAACTCTATTCCATCGCCACTTTTGTCTTTTGCGGCGGCAGTCTGGTCGAGCGCAACGGGCACAACATCCTGGAACCTGCCATGTGGGGCCGAACGGTGATGTATGGACCAAGCATGGGTGACTTTCGGGATGCAGTGGAAATGATGGACGCACAAGGGGCGGGTCTGCCGGTGACAGGCGGCAGGGCGGTTTTCGACAAGATCTCGTATTTCCGCAACCACCGTGAGGAGTACCAGTTGCTCTGCGAGCGAGCAGGGCAGGTGGCCAGGTCCCAGCAGGGCGCAGCCAAAAGGCAGGCGGAGCTGGTGGCATCACTGCTTGCCGGCACGTAAAAAATCACCAGCCCATAAGTGACTAAGGGTGTGGCTTTTCCAGCACCGGTTGGATCAACTCCACGTCAAAAACCATCTCCTTGGCAAAGCCGTTTTCCTGGCGGCTGATTTTCAGTTGCACAACTTCACCGGGCAATGAGTCGAACAGCGCAATCCGCACATCTTCCATGGAGCGTATCGGGAACTCATCGATGGCCACGATGCCGTCGTTGATGCGCAGTCCCGCCTCATCCGCCTTACTTGCCGGGTTGAAGGCTGAGATAGTCAGAAAACTGCTGTCTGTTGCCGTCGGCTCGCTGATGCTGATACCGATCTTGGCCGGCTCCGGCAGTTCAAGCGGCTCCACCATAAAGAAATAGTCAGCAACATCTACAAGGTTGCCGGACGTTGAACCGTTGAAGATATTCAGCACCGAGGTCTGATCCACGCTGGCCCTTCGTGCCACCCGTGGGGGGATCCCGAAATCTTTTCTGGTGTGTTGGGAGCCGGCAAGCACGATGAGTTTGCGACCAGGATGTCTTTTGAGCTGGACAGCAATATTTTCCGCCATGGTCTCATCCCACAGGGATTGCGCCTGGATAAACCCTGCGACATCACCTGAGCCGTGACCGCCTTGCTGGTGAATAGACTGCATTTCCCGAAGTTGCCTGGTGTATCCCGGTAGTGACAGGTCACGCTCCTGTGGCAGCCCCGCCCGAACCTCTTCCGACAGGGCATCGGTGCCGCCGCTGGAGTAGACCGTAGATACCGTCTCCCTGGGTAAGTTGAGCCCCACAACAGGAATGTGGTTGTTGCGGGCGAAGGTGAAAATGTCTTGGAAATAGCGGTAGTCATATCTCCAGACCGTAAAGTAGCCTGAGGCCTTCAGGAATTCTTTTTCGCCCATACTGGAGTCCTGCCTGGTATATTGGTCGAGTGCTTCCTGGCTGGTGGCGGGAAACATCTCCATGCCGATGGCGATGTCAGGGGTCCTGGCGTGTATAGCTTCGATAATCCGTAACTGCAGGCGGTGATCGCTCATGGAGGTGTGCTGTTCCCCCAGATAGATGACATCCTTTTCGTTTAACTGGTCGGCGATGGCAGCAAAGCTCTGGAGGGCATCGGTGGCACCGCCCCGGGGCAGCCGCTCCAGGGTGAAGCTGATACCTTGGGCGCTGTCTGTGGTCCGCCTGGCCTTGATCCTCCCATCTTTAAAGTGCAGAAAAGAATATTTCCCATAGTGGGTGAGCCTGGTTACGGCCGAAGCAGTTTGCTCGGCGTCATCGCTGGAGACCAGCACGGCGACACGGTTCGGATTCAGCGGGTTGGGGCGCACCTCTAAGGTGAAGCCGCCGCTGGGATGTTGTGGCGTACCAAAGAGACTCTGCACATGTCTGCCCTCGAGCCCTAAAAAGAGCAGGTCACTTTCGGCCAGCTGGTTGTTGCCGGTTTCCATATCGTCTTGCAGGGTCCAGCTCTCATCACCAAGCTGGTCGACGAGTGATTGGTAGCTGTCTGCCAAACCATCATCTGCCAGCACCACGAGCTTGTCGCCAGCCCCCATGAATTGCGACCAGATCGCTGGTCGCTCCTCAGTGGAGAGCGTTCTGAACAGGGAGTATTCCGGATCGATGCTGAAATTCAGCGGCGGGCTGTCGAGTTCGAGGGTGGCGTCCTGGCTCTCTGATTCGGTGGGAAGGGTGAACCATGAGTCCCCCTGGGATGTGGTTACCCGAACGGGCACCTGCAGCTGGTAGGGCTGCTCGCTGTTCTGGACCAGCTTGAAACGGAGTATGTAGCCATCGGCCATGGAACGATGGACAATATCCTCGACTGCCAGGGCCGGCATGTCATCTCGGGTCAACCGTTCGTTGAAAAACCGGCTCAAATCCTGCCCGGAGGTTGTGCTGAAGACGTCACGGAGATCATGCCAGGATGCGGTCTTTCCCTCAAACTCCTGGTAAAATGATCTGATACCCTCAAAGAAAGGTTCGTCACCCAGGCGCATGCGCAATTCGTGAAAGAGCATCATCCCCCTGGAATACCCGACTGCCCGGCGGGCCTTGGCCATGGGCTGGTTATGGCTTGCATTGGTAAAGGCGGCAAGTGGCATGCGGTTGTCCCCATGTACGTAACTCTGATAATTCAGCAACGCCTCCTTTCGGTAGCCTGGGCCATCGCCAGCATCGGCCCTGAAAGCATGGTCGGCGAGGTAGGAGGTGAGTCCTTCGCACCAGTTGCCCTGCTCGTAGGCCACTTCGACCTTGTTGCCGAACCAGGAGTGGAGAATCTCGTGGCCCAGAGAAGTGTCTTTAATAAAGGGCAGGCGCAGCACGGCCTGACCGAGCAGGGTGAAGGTGGGCATCCCAAGGCCGGTGGGCAGACGGTTTGCCACAATGGCGTAATGGTTGTATGGAAATGGACCAATCTCCCGTTCATACCTGAGGATATAGTCGCGGGCCTTGGCCAGATAACCGGGAGCGAGTGCACTATCTTCCGGAAAAAAGAGGGCATGTACTTGCAGCTGCTCACGCACCACAAGAGAGGAGACTGCATAGGGGGCGGCGGCGAAATGCAGAGTCTTTAGCGGTTGACTGAAAGCGGCGGTGACGGTCTCCCCTTTGTCGGACAGGGGAAAGGTGTCCGCTTCGACGATGGCGGTGAAATTCTGCGGCAGTCGGGCGGATAGGGAAAAGCGCATCCTCTTGTCCGGCACCGGGTGCCAGGTATCTATCAGGGTGATGCCCTCTGTGCTGATCAGGTTGTCAGTATCTTCAGTAAATCTGGCAGTGTAGGAGAGCATAAGCTCCCTGTCTTGCTCCGCCGCCGGGACCAAAAAGGAAGTCGAGGAGGGCAGGGTGATCGACTGGGTGCTGCCGTCTTGCCTTTTCAGCACGTTCCCTGTTATCTTCAGCGAGCCGGTAAACAGCGACAGCTCCTCGCCGGCAGGGATCGCTATCTGCGCCGTTCCGGTCAGTTCATTTTGTGATAGGTCAAAGCTGATCGCCAGCCGATATTCTGCCGCAGTATCAGCAGCTGCCGCGGTGGCAAAGGCGCACATTGAGGCGGCCGGGACCGCGATGAGCACAGCAAACGAATAGCTCAAAAGCAGAGGTGTTGAGCCAAGGTGGCGGATAATTGCCTGCAGGAGTTGGTGAATCGGGCTGTAATCCATGATCAACCTGTGGTTAAGTGGCGCAGCTGTGGAGAAGGTGCGAGGTGTCTGCTCTCGCCTTCACCTGCTACAGCTTGAATGAGTAAACTTCGCAACACCTGCCTCCGGGCCTTGTCGCTTTGTCAAACAGCGCCTGCTGCAGGGAGTGACCGTGGCAGACTTGACCGTCATAGCTGCCTCACTATATTGTTTTCATGGCAGAAAAAAGGTCAAATTATTTCATCCGAGTAGAAACTAATGACAATGAAGGCTCACCGCCAAGAAAAATTACAACACGTTCAGTCCGGCCGCACAATCAAACTCGTGGCCCTCAATGCTAAATTCATTCATTCCTGCCTGGGACTCTTTTATGTTCGCAACGAACTCAGCAGGCACTATCCGGTTGCTGAGGTGGAGATCCTCCAGTTGACCATCAACGACAATATGTACGAGAGTCTGCTGAGAATCACAGAGGACCAGCCGTTTGCAGTGTTTTTCTCGGCAGCTATCTGGAACAGCGACAAGGTTGAGCAGTTGGTCCGGGATGTGCGCAGCTGTCTGCCGGATTGCCGGATCGTGGTGGGAGGCCCCCAGGCGGCAGTATTGAGGGAGAGCCTCGCTGACTCCCTGTGCAGCATGGTGATAGGGGAAATTGAAGGGGTTGAACCCGCATTTTACAGCGATCTTGAAAGCGGTGGGTTGAAACCGAAATATCACGGCTCCTTCCTGCAGCTGCCGGAAAAAGCGCTTGGCTATCCTTTTCGTGAAGGGGATTTTGAGGTTCACTTAAAGAACAGACATATCTACTACGAGACTTCCCGGGGCTGCCCCTACGCCTGTACCTATTGCCTGTCTGCGGCCGAGAGGGGCCTGTTCCATAAGGAGCTGGCCCAGGTCAAGCGTGAGCTATTGGATATCTTAAAGCATAAGCCCAAGGTGGTGCGTTTTGTCGACAGGACCTTCAACGATATCCCGGATCGGGCCTATGCCATCTGGCAATTTCTTATCGACCAGGACTGTGACACCCTGTTTCATTTCGAAATCGCCCCGGACCGTTTCACCGAAGAGATGTTTGAGCTGCTGCAAAACGTCGGCCATGAGCGTTTCCAGTTTGAGATCGGTATCCAGTCCACCAACGATGTGACGCTGGCTGCCATTCGCCGGCGGATCGACAAACAGGCGGTACACCCGATTATCAAACGCTTGGCGGCGCTCAAAACCATTCATCTCCATGTTGATCTTATTCTCGGCCTGCCCCATGAGACGCCGGAGAGTTTCGCCAGGTCCTTTGCCGAGGTGTTTGCCATGGGAGCTCATTACATCCAGATGGGGCTGCTGAAGATCCTGCCCGATACACCGATATGTCACGGGGCAGATGAGTACGGCTATGTACACAGTTCGCACCCGCCCTATTCGATATTTGCCAATAACTGGCTCAGTCATGGCCAGGTCACTGAGCTGTACTGGTTCTGCGAGTGTGTGGAGAAGTTTTATAATAACCGTTACTTTGTCTCTCTATGGTCCTATCTGCGCCAGCGGCAGGAGGATATTTTCGGCTTCTTTGGTGAGTTGCTCAAAGAGGGGCAGCAAAGCGGTTTCCTGCACCGGGCCTTGACCCAGGAGACACTCAGCTCGATCATCTACCAGGTCTGCTCCGATAGGCCTGACCGGGAGCTGATCATTGAGTTGCTGCGTTACGACTGGCTGCGTTGCGGTTTTCGAAGGCTGCCGCAGTTGTTAGAGTTTGCGGAAGACCAGGAGGACATGATTGCAACCAGGGACCTGCTCTTTAGGGGCTTGCCGGACAATGTCGATGGCGTTTTTATCCATGCAAACCGCAACCAGTTCTTCAAGCGTTCAGTTTTTATGAAGATTTCTGCAGAAGCCGCATCTTTTCTTGTTCTTGCTCAGGATGGGCGGCAGGGGCTGAGGATTGCGTTTTTACAGGAGCGTGAGAAGACGCTCTATGGCCATAACGCGGTGATCTGTTTTCCAACAAATGAAAACTCGCTTGGAAATCGAGCCGAAAATGTTGGTTGTAAATAGTGGAGTGAGAAGTAAGCAGGAGAAGAAGCTTTTGAATGCAAGCTGAGGTTAGGTTGCACACAATCGTTTTCGCCACATCAAGGGGGAGTCATGGCCAGCAAGAGGATAAGGAAGATGAATGTCATCGCCCCCGAGGGACTGAGTCTTCTCGGGAAGGAATTCACAGTGTCCGCCGATGAGGAGGATCCCCACGGCATCCTGGTGCGCAGTGCGCCGGTGGATGTGGGCGCCTATCCTTCGTTATACGCTGTGGCCCGGGCGGGTGCCGGGGTGAATAACATCAATGTGGCCGAGGCTACCACCAGGGGCATTTGCGTATTCAACACCCCGGGAGCCAACGCCAATGCCGTTGTCGATCTGGTCTTTCCGATGATAGGGGTCTGGAAACGCAATATCTATCGGGGGATTCGCTTTTGTGAGTCGCTGGCGGACCTGAAGCCGGGTCAGGTTGGTGAGGTGGTTGAGCAACGCAAGGCAGCCTTTAAGGGAGAGGAGATTGGCGGTAAAAATCTGGCAGTCGTGGGGTTGGGGCAGATAGGCACCAGGCTGGCCAACGGCGGCATCCAGCGGCACATGAACGTCAAGGGCTACGATCCCTCCCCGGCGGTGGAGAATATCCACCAGCTGTCACCAGCCGTCAGGCTCTGCGGTACCCTCAAGGATGCCATAGGGGATGCCGATGTCGTCTCAATTCACCTGCCCCTGAATGACCGCACCAGGAATTTGGTCAATGCCGATTTCATAGCAAAAATGAAAGAAGGAGCCATCCTGGTCAACTACTCCAGGGAGCAGATCGTCGACGAGGAGGCGGTGATAGCGGCCTTGGACCAGGATCGGCTTGAGGCCTATCTCACCGATTTTCCTACTGCCAGGAACGTTGGTCACGAAAAGGTGCTGACCACCCCGCATCTTGGTGCCTCAACTTCCGAGTCGGAGGAGAATTGCGCCAAAATGGCTGCCAAAGAGCTGCGAGCCTATCTGAAATACGGCAACGTCGTGCACAGTGTCAATTTTCCCAATATAGAATCCATCCCTACAGACGAGGTTCACAACCGCTTGATCGTCATCAATCGGGACGTGCCGGGTATGATCGCCTTCATCTCGAATGTCTTTGGCGGTCACCAGATCAACATCGCCAGTTATCTGAACCGCTCCAATGGTACAGTTGGCTATAACATCATCGATGTGGAGGGGGAGATTCCCCCACAGCTGATCCATGAAGTTGAGCAAAATGAAGATGTTATCAGAACCCGGGTGATTCACTTCAAAACGTTTTCCTGACTCTTGTCATGACCGCAGTTAAAAAAACATTACGCGTAGGTTGCTGTTATTTTGTGACAGGTGCGAAAAATTGGTGGCAGAGACGGTGAATGTACAAAAAATTGTATGATTTCGAGCTGATTTTTGTCGATTTCCGCAGGGCCTGAAATTAGATAAATAATTGATATTAAAGGGTAAAGATATAAAATACAGAAAAATGGCACGGATGGTGCAACTGTTATTATGCTTTTATCTCTTCTCTCCTTTCTCCTGAGAAAAACCGACCTTGCTCCCCGCTTGGTCGGTTTTTCTTTTTTTATCTCGCCGATATTGTACTATCCTGCCCTGAAACTCCATCTGTACGAGCAGGTGCCGGCCGGTTGATCGTAAAAGATTACCCTGAAAAGGTGATGGCTGTACGACTTGTTCATGGCTGGTTGTGTACTTACTTCTATCTAACAGTGGACCTGTAGTGTCAGAAATAGCCGGTCTTTCCACTTGTTCATTCCATCATGACCAACTCAGAAAAGCAGCAGGTTGCTCTTGCCCATAGCCCTGATTACAGTCGGCACAGACTTGCCGATACGGTGAATACGGTGTTGTCTGCCATCCCCATGCCCACTAATCTCAGGGGGCAGCGGGTACTGCTCAAACCTAATTTTGTCAGCAGCAGGGGGGCTGAAATCGCCTGCACCAACCCAGAGTTTTTGCGCGCTGTGGCCCTCTGGTTTAGAGACAGCGGGGCGCAGGTCGCCCTCGGTGACTCTCCTGCTTTTGGGACGACTGCTTCGGTGCTGAAAAACCACGGCATGACCCCGCTGCTGCTCGATACAGGGTGTAAACCGGTAAATTTCAGCCGACCCGTGGTTCGGGTTGTCGGGGAGGGCATCTCCCTGGGTATCGCCCGCGAGGCCCTTGAGTGCGATCTCCTGGTGAATTTGCCGAAATTAAAAGCCCACAACCAGATGTATATGACCGGTGCAGTGAAAAACCTTTTCGGCACCGTGGTGGGCATCCAGAAAGCCGGGCTGCATATGCGCCACGGCAGTTCCCATGATGCTTTTGCCAATATTCTTCTGCAGCTGCCGGAAATTTTACCTGACAATATTTCAGTAATCGACGGAATCGAAGCCATGCACCGCTCGGGACCGATGGACGGCGACCGCATACATCTTGGTTGTCTCGGTGGCGCGACAAGTGCGGTCGCCCTTGACACCGCCTTGCTGCAGGCCCTGGAATTGCCTCTGGAGTTGAGTCCCCTGTGGCGGGCGGCTTGTGCCGGGGGATACCCTGGTGCAGATCCGGCAAACCTCGATTTCACCCTGGAGCCTGCCGACGCCTTTCACGGTTCGGGATTCCAGGCCCCCGGTGAGTTGAACCCGATTCGCTTCAACCCTTTTCGTCTTGTACTGAGTACAATGAGAAGAGTAAAGATAGCTCTTCGCGGTTAACTATCAGGCCGCCATTAACAATCAAAAGGACGTTCAAGACATGATCAACATACAAGGAAAAGTTGCCCTGATTACCGGTGGCTCGCGTGGCATTGGCCGGGCCGTTGCCCTGCGGTTTGCCGAAAACGGCGCCGATATCATCGTCAATTATGTACGTCACAAAGGTGATGCCGAAGAAACCGCCAGGATGGTGGAGAAGGCTGGGGCCAAGTGTCATGTGGTGAAAGCGAACGTGGCCAAGGAAGAGGATCTCGGCAGGATGTTTGAGGAGATTGAGCAGCTGTTCGGGCGTCTCGATATCCTGGTGTCAAATGCGGCTTCTGGTGTTTTGAAGCCCGCCCTGGAACTGACTCCCCGGCATTGGGACTGGGCCATGGACATCAACGCCCGCGCCCTGCTGTTTCTGGTGCAGCATGCCATGCCTCTTATGCCGCCTGGTGCCCGGGTCATGGCGGTTTCCAGCCTGGGGGCAGTTCGGGGAATTCCAAATTACACCACGGTTGGATCCTCGAAGGCCGCCCTGGAAGCGTTGGTCAGGCATCTTGCTGTGGAATTGGGGCCTAAAGGAATCCTGGTCAACACCATCAGCGCCGGCGTGGTTGATACTGATGCCTTAAAGCATTTCCCAAACCGGGAGGAGATCCTGGAGAGATCACTTGAGGCGACTCCAATAGGTCGCCTGACCACCCCGGAAGACGTTGCCGATATTGCATTGTTTCTGGCCAGTGATCTGGCCACCATGGTCCATGGCCAGGTGATCATTGTCGACGGAGGCTATGCCGTTCATGGCTAACAGTCGAAAGTAACTCGCTAAAATCGATTATTCATTGTAGTTTCTGCTTACCTGAATAAGCGGCCAGTGGTATGCCCACTGGTCGCTTTCCTATGTATTTCATCACGTAATAATTCGCAATTCATGATCTATACAACTCTGAAGCCCTTCATTCTCGCCTCAAACTCACCACGAAGAAGAGATTTTCTCGCAGAACTTGGCCTTGTGTTCACGGTCCACGTTCGGGAGATAGATGAAACGCCGGAAGCGGGGGAGGACCCCATCGGATATGTCGAGCGAATGGCACGGCAAAAGGCCGCCGCCGTGGCAGGTCTCTATCCGGAACACTATGTACTCGCAGCCGATACAGCCGTTTGTCTTGGTGAGACCATCCTGGGCAAGCCGAATGACGAGAGGGAAGCGGTCGAGATGTTGCTGGCGCTTGCGGGTCGCCGCCATGTGGTTCGCTCCGGCATCTGTCTGGTCAACAGCAAGTTGGCACGGGAAACTGTCCTGTCGGTGGCAACAGAGGTGTTCTTCACCGATTTTGATGAAAATGTGGCCCAAAGCTATGTGGCCGCCGGCGAGTCAATGGATAAGGCCGGAGCGTACGGCATCCAAGGCAAAGGTGCCTTTTTGGTCGAGCGTATCTCCGGCTCCTATACCAACGTTGTGGGGCTGCCCTTGGCTGAAGTGGTAGCTCTGCTGGGCAGTGAGGAAATCATCGACTGCTCCGGTCATTAGCCTGAAGTCGTGGGAGCAGGCCTTATGATCGAGCTGCAGGCCTTGCCGGCAGCTCTGGCCCCGATAGCCAGGACGCACCTTGCCCTCCTGTTTTCCTCCCTTGCTTAACAGGTGGCAGATGGTGGCCTTCGCTACGTCGAAGCTCGGCTGCCGGCTTCTATGGCTCAGAACCATTGTACAAACACAGGGCAAAATAGTACGAATGTTATTGACATCAGTTGGAATTCAGGGAAATTTCAAGGGCATGGCCACGATCTTTTGACAAGAGCCGTGTCGCGTTAGACTGACCATTCATTTTTGTTGCAGGTTGCAAGGCACACGCCGGTTTGACAGCCCTGTTACAGGAGCCAGAGCTTTATGACTGAGGCAGCCCTTCAGCAAGAGTTTATTTCCACGCTGAAAACACTGAACAATACCATTATAACAATTCGCACCTTTCCGGCGAATGCACCCCAGGTGACCAACGCCGTGGAGCGCGGTTACAAAACTGTGCAGGAGCATTGGCAAAAGTATGGGGATTTCTCGCTAGCTCGGGTCGGCAATGAGTTGTTGCTGTGTGGTGAAAGACTTTCCGGGGAGACGGTTCGGTCCATTTCAAATCTCATCGTCTATCGACAGCTTGAGCTGTTGGAAAGTCAGCGTTGTACCCTGCAGCCGGGCCTTGGCAGGGAAGACTTTAAGAAGTTACTTGAAGTTTTCTGTGCCAAGGTTGAACAGATCAACCAGCACGGCGGCGGTTTGGCGTATGTTCAACAACTTGGTCTCACGGAACTGTTCTTTCAAGAAGACCAGCTCCGGCAGGTCGAGGAGGTCGTGCCCACAAGGGCTGGAAAGATCGGCGGCAGGGCGGTGCCGGAACGGGAGATCCCCAAGGAGTTGGTGGATGTGCTTCTTGGGCGTGAAAGCCGCCAAGCCCTAGTAGACGAAATGATTCCCCTGCTGGCTGAACCCACACAGGGGGCTCGGGTATTTCTCGCAGCTGTCGGCCCCATTCTGGAAGGGCTGAGGCAAAACAAGGTCTATGCCAATTCCGCCGCACTCAACCAGGTGTTTACCAATCTGGAGACACTGGCTCCCGAACCCCAACGCCGGCAGCTCATGGAAGCGGCCGCAGATGTGGCCCTGCTGGAGTTCGATTTGCCGGTGCTCGCGCTGCTGATGAGCCAGAATTTTCAGGTGACAACCGGCGAGTTGTTGAGTGAGTTGTTGCTGCAACGTATTTCCTACGAGCAGTTTGCCGGTGTCATTCGCGAATTAAACGCCAAGGGTTCTCGCCTTCGACTCACAGAGGCAGCCGAATCGCGGCAGCTGCAGTTTCTCAACGATGCCGTGGCCAGCTTGCTGGCGACTCCCAAGGGTAAGCTGTACCTGAGTAAAGAAAAGGCACAGATTATTCTCGATGCGGGAGAGAAGGCCCGTAAATCCAGGCGGGTTCAAGCCGGGGTGAGGGCGCTGGTCCAGGGAAACATCGAAGTGCTGGCAAATGAGGAGTTCGTTGAGCACCTGCCATTTGTGTTGCAGAAGATGACCAGCGACGGCATGGAACCGGCGGTCAGGGATGTCTTGACAAAACTCTCCAGACACTTTCTGGAAGTTGGTGAACAGGAGCGAATCAGGCTAATCAGAAGCGTGGTGCAGATCGGTGAAAATTTCATTGAACATGAGTATTGGCACCAGTTGGAACTGCTTGCAGACCCACTTCTGCTCTGGCTTAAGGATTCCGAGGAACCGGACGCTATCTACGAAAGAGTCTGCCTTTGCCTGCAGGCGTTTATGGGGCGCTCCTGGCGGGAAGGCAACAAAAAAATTGGTGACAGGGTCCTGTCCCTGTTCTATCGAATTCGTGCCGGCAAGCTCAATAAGGACGACCGGATTCGTGACCTGGTCGCCAGAGTACAGGACAGGCGGATCGATAGAGCGCTGCTTGCTCACCTGCTGAGCGAGTACCTTGATCACCCGGAAGATGAGATCGGCCCACGTCGTCTGATCCTGCAGGGCCCCATGGCCATTCGCTATCTGGTTGAACGTTTGATGGAGTCCAAACGTGCTCAGAACAGGTTGAAAATCATAGATCTGCTGAGCTACGGCGAACGGTTCCTGCCAGCAGTCATCATTGACAAACTTGCCGAACCGATGCCCTGGTACGGCAAACGAAACCTGCTGAAGTTGTTGGCGGAGACCGGGAAAAACGAGGACCTCCAGGCAGCTTTCCCCTATTTGCAGCACGAGGATATGCGAGTGCAGCGGGAAGCCTTCAACTGCCTCTATAAGATCAGCGACGACAGGCGGCAGAAGCTGCTGCTGGATGGGCTGAACGTAGCCGGTGAGGCGATGAAACTGCAGATTATGCAGGCTCTTGCCTCAACGACTGATGGCGAGGTAAGCAGAGGGCTGGAGCAGGTCCTTGCTGACTATCAGTACTATAGCGAAGAACTCCGTGACGCCCTTTTGATTCAGGCCTGCCGGGTTCTGGCCCGTTGCCCGCAGCCGGAACCGGAGAGGGTTTTGCAGGCGTTCCTGGCCCAACGAGGCAAGCGCCATGCCAGAAAAGTCGGCAATGAGGTGTGGACTGCCGCCCTGGAATCCCTGCGACAGCAGGAAGAATCCCAGCGGGTCGCTCTTCGGCCAAAGACACAAGCCGGCCACCGCCTGGCTGACACCAGACGACTCACTGATGGTGCCACCGGTGGCGAACAGCCGCTGATAACGGGGCTTGCAAAAGAGCGGCGGGTCCACGAACTGCTTGATACGGGACAACAGGCTCCTGCCAGAGAGCTGCTTATGGACCTGATCGGCGAGATGGCCCGTCAGCACCGTTTTGGCCGGGCCGAGAAGCTCCGTGAATGGCTCATCAAACTCGACCCACTTGCCCTGACAGACATCATCAAGGCAGCAGAACTGGTCGAGGAAGAGAAACCAGTCTCAGTGGACAGGCTGCAGCAGGATGTTTGGGATGAACTAAGCGACTCCCTGAGTACCGAGGAGTTCAGCGTCCTTTTCCATAGCCTTGAAAGAAGATCTTTGGGCAATGAAGAGACTCTGGTGCATAAAGGTGATGAGCAGGGAGAACTCTACTTTATCAACTCGGGCAGGATAAAGCTTTACTATCGAAAACAGAACAGGGATATCTTGCTCAACTTGATGCGACCCGGGGAAATCCTCGGTGCGCATGTTTTTTTTGACGCTTCCGCCTGGACCTTTTCCGCCACCTCGCTCGGTCAAACCGATGTCGCGGTACTCAAACTCGCACAACTCCAGCAATGGCGGGAAAGCTTTCCGGCACTTGAGGGAAAGCTCAAGCAGTTTTGCGCCCAGGATGAGAACACCGGGCAGTTTTTTGAGCAGAGTGATCGGGGCAGAAGAGAGCATGCACGCAGACCGCTTGAAGCAACTGCAGTTACCATGATCCTGCTCAATGAGCATGAGCGCAGCTTCGGCGTTGAGTTGCAAGGTGAACTTCTCGATCTTTCCGAGGGGGGGCTGTCAATGGTGCTGCGGATCACCAGAAAGGACAACGCCAGGCTTATGCTTGGTCGTTCCATTCAGCTCTATTTGCCCTATGGCAGCACTGGCGAGAAGACAATGAGTTTTCACGGCAGAATAGTGGCGGTACGCGAGAAAAATGTCATGGATATGGAGTACTCCATTCACATCGAATTTTTCAGGGAACTGAGCGAGAAACAGATCGAGCAGGTCGCCCGACTGGCTGATCTGCAAAACATTTCCTGATAGCCAGAGGCAGCCGGCGGGTGAGGCGACTCACAGCCCTTGAAAATCCATGAGCAGGTATCCAGACGATCCCCTAGCCAGATTTTATTATGCCCAGCTGCGTGAACATGGGGGCCATTGGCAGGATAACGGCGTCTATCTCGCAGACTGCCCGTTCTGTGATGCAGGCAGTGGCGGCAGAGCCTCAAAGCTGGTTGTGACTCTCAACCCCGCCAGTTTTTTCCACGGCTATTTTCGTTGTCTGTCGCGCTGTATGCCTGGTGGGTTTGCCCACTATTTTGCTGCATTGGCCGGTGTACCGCCGGAAACCGTTCCAGGTTATGCACCGGCTGAGCCGGGTCAGAGTAGGGCGTTCGACTTCCCCCTGGCCAATTCCAATGATGAGATGACCTCGTGCTGTCGGAGGTTAACAGAAGCACCGCTTGGACAGTTTCAGCAGCTAACGATAAGTGCTGAGGTGCTCGCAGAAAATCAGGTAGGCTACAACGGCCGCTACATTACCTATCCCTATCTTCAGGCTGATGGCAATTGCTATGCCATTCGCTGCGTTCATCCGGACAGGGGCGATGACTTTTTCTGGCAGGGTGATGAGCAGTTCTACCAGGATCGCTACCAACTCTTCAATCTTGCCGATATCGGCCGTTGTGCCGGCGGCGCCCTGTTTCTGGTGGAAGGCGAGCTGGAGGTGCTGGTGGTGAAACAGCTGGGCTACCCTGCCATGGCAGTGCCGCATCACCGGGTATTTGAAGCAATCCCGGCTGAACTGTTCCAGCAACTCAGTACGGTGTTTGTGCTGGTCAAAAACAGCACCGAGGCAATGAGCGCTGCTCGTGAGCTGGCAGTTCACCTGGGTTTTAAGGTGCGTATTCTCAGCTGGCCAGCCACTGCGGCCAAAGGTTTCAGTGTATGTGATCTGGCACGGGAAAATGGTACGGCCTTGCGGCGGGTATTTGCAAAAATGATCCGCAATTCAAGCGCCTATTCTCCATTTGTTTCGGCAGAGCGGGAATTTCTGCAATTCCAGCAGAGACTGACCGCCAAAAACTGTTCAGCCCATGGGGCGTTGGGCAGCGGCTTTCCGCTTTTCGATGCTGCTCTGGGCGGAGTGCATGGTATCAATGTCATTGGAGGCGCGCCCAAGGTGGGGAAATCCGCCTTTGCCATTCAGGTTGCCGGCCAGATGGCCCAGGCAGGTGTTCCGGTGCTCTATTATGATTTCGAAAATGGCCGCCAGCAGGTCTATCAGCGCATCCTCAGTCGGTTGAGCAGGCTTGAGGTAAAGCAGTTGGGCAGCAATGGCTTGGAATCCCAGGAGCAGGCGACCTATGATGCGGCGCTGGACACCTTTCGCGGGATGCTCGACAGCTGCAGGGTGATCAATGACCGCAAGCTGACGCCAGAGCTGATGCGCAGGCACGTCGACTTTCTTCGTCATGAGACCAGAAGGGACCAGGTGGTGGTCGTGATCGACAGCCTGCATAAGCTGCCGTTTAAAGACTTCAGTGAAAGAAGGACAGGTATTGACGCCTGGTTGCGGGAACTGGAGTCGATCAGAGACGAGTTGCAGGTCTCGTTCCTGGTGATCTCGGAGTTGTCCCGCGGCACGGAGCAGGCCTATTCAGAAAAGCCGCATCTGGGGATCTTCAAGGGCTCCGGCGACATTGAGTACAGCGCCGACAACGCCCTGGTCCTGGTCAACGAGAGCGGGGCACAGGCCACCGGCCACGGCAACCGCTCCTGTGTGCTGCACGTGGTAGCCTCAAGGGAGCACAGCCCCGGCGCCGTGGCCCGTTACACGCTGGACTATCCCTTCTGGGGATTTGTGGAAGAGCCCTTGGCCGGAGAGTTCTAAGGAGGTTAAACCGGAAAAGCTTCAGAGCTGCAGCAGGCGGCTGAGTGCGTAGGAACGGGTGGACCTGGGCCAAGGGGAAGCCGAAGCCCTGTTAAACAGTGCCCGAGAAAGCGGATGGACGAAGCCCAGGGTACCCGCTTCAAGCCTGTTTTCTGCCGGGCAGTTTGCGAAAGAATAGAAAAAAGCCGCCTGTGCAGAACACCAGTTCTGTACAGGCGGCTTGCTGGGATGTTACTGGATATGTTCCTTCTCCAGCCAGTTTTTCAGGGCTGCCAGGCCGGCTTCTGCCCGTTTTGGGCCTCGCAGCCGCTTCGGTACCTTCTTTTCCCAGGCCGGGAACAGGCCGAAGTTGACGTTTGAGGGTTGAAAGTGCTTGGGATCGCTCTGGGTTAGGTGTCGTATCAGGGCACCGAGCGCCGTTTCAGGTGGTGGGACGGAAGGGGCCTGACCGCAGGCCTTCCTGGCACCGTTGATACCCGCCAGCAGGCCCATTGCCGCCGACTCCACATAGCCTTCCACGCCCGATAACTGACCGGCCAGCAGCATGTCTGGCCGCGATTTGAACTCCAGGGTGGGTTCGAGCAGTTCAGGGGCGCAGATGAAGGTGTTGCGGTGGATGGAGCCGAACCGGACAAAATCCGCATTTTCCATACCCGGGATAAGGCGAAACACCCTGTTCTGTTCGCTGTAGGTCAGCTTGGTCTGGAAGCCTACCAGGTTATAGGTGGTGCCTTCCTTGTTCTCCATACGCAACTGGACCACAGCATAGGGGTCCTCACCGGTCCTGGGGTCGGCCAGGCCGACCGGCTTCATCGGGCCGAAGCGGAGCGTGTCGTCACCCCGGGAGCGGATTACTTCGATGGGCAAACATCCCTCAAAATATTTTGGTTTTTCAAATTCTTTTAAAGGAACGCACTGGGCTTGTGCCAGCTCGGTGATGAAACGCAGGTACTGCTCCTTGTCCATGGGGCAGTTCAGGTAGTCGCCCGGGCCATCGTCATAACGGGATTTCCTGTAAATGATCTCCCTGTCCAGTGAGTCAGCGCTGACGATCGGGGCAATGGCATCGTAAAACGCCAGGCGGTCTCTGCCGGTCAGCTCCACTAAAGAGTCGGTGAGCGCTTCTGAGGTGAGCGGACCGGTGGCCAGAATCACCGGATGCTCGGCTGCAGCAGGCAGCTCGGTTATCTCCTTGTTGACAATCTTAACTGCCGGATGTTGGCTGAGGGTCTCTGTGATGTGGGAGGAGAAGCGATCCCGGTCGACGGCCAGCGCCTTGCCGGCCGGCACCCGGCACTCCAAGGCAGCGTGCATGACCAGTGAACCCAAGCGGCGCATCTCCTCTTTCAGCAGGCCGACCGCGGATTCCACATCGTCCGAGCGAAAGGAGTTGCTGCAGACCAACTCGGCCAGGTCCGGGGAGCTGTGCGCCGGGCTGTAGCTATGGGGCTTCATGTCGTAGAGGGTGACGGTGCAGCCCCGTTGAACGGCTTGCCAGGCCGCTTCACAGCCGGCCAGGCCGCCACCGATGATTTCAATGTGTTTCATAGTACTCTAGATGATACCTGCAGATTCAGCGAGCAGGCAAGGGTGCGTATTCGATTGATCTGCAGCGGGTTGATGTTACGGGTAGTAAATTTCCACTCTGAGCCGTTTGCGGCCCCACTCAAGAGCTTCCTGGTGGGACTTGAAGTAGAGGTCGATCCTGTCCCTGCCTTTGATTGCACCGCCACGATCTTCCACGCGGCCCCAGCCGTAGCCGGGAACGTACATCCTGGTGCCGAAGGGGTAGTAGCGGGTGTCGGCGGCGATGGTCCCTTCATTGGGCAGCATCGCCCAGGGCATTAGCCGGTAGGGTATGGTCCACGGTTTTTGGGCCGAATCCATGGAAAACAGGCCAGGCTGCGGCTCCCGGGGCTTGGTGCCGCTGGCAGTTCGGCCACTGTACCGCTGGCCGGCCTGATTGCCGTCGCTGACGTATTTATTCCATACATCCAGTTTCAGCTTCGACCAGCTGCCACGCTCCCAGCCGCAGCATTGCGCGCAACCACAGTAGGCTGTGGTTGCCATCAATCTGCCCACCGGTTTTTTGGCACAGCCGCCCAGCATCGACAACAGCACGCCAATAGCAAGAGCAATTGCGATCCGACAGAGGGGGAAACCAGCTCCTTTTATGTTCGGTAAAACCATTTTTTCAACTCTTCGGGGCTGAATTGTTTTACAACGGGGCGGCCATGGGGACAGTGTGAAAAGAGATCGGCTCTGGCCATTCGCGTCAGAAGTGCATCGATCTCCTGCTCACTGAGCGCGGTTCCAGCCTTGACCGCAGCCTTGCAGGCCATGGTGGCCAGGATGGTATCGACAATATCACCCGTTTCTCGCCGCGAACTTTCGCTGCCGAACTGTTCAAGCACGTCGACCAGGAGATCCGCCGGTCCCACTTTGCCGGTTATGGCTGGCACCGCAGAAATGATCCAGGAGTTACCGCCAAATTCGCGGATGGAAAACCCCATGTGCTCCAGCTCCTCCTGATGCTTTTCCACCAGTTGGGACTGGAAAAGTGTCAACTCGACGGTTTCGGGAAAGAGCAGGTTCTGGCGGGCGATGGATTTGCCGAGATACTGCTGGCGAAGCTCCTCGTAGAGCAGGCGCTCATGGGCGGCGTGTTGATCTATAACCAGCAATCCCTGATTGTTTTTACAGAAAATATAGAGATCGGCAAACTGGCCAATCACCTGCAGACCGTGACCCTGCTGCGGTTCAGTCAACAGGGAGGGCGGGTTGATAACAGGGGCTTGCTTTACTGCTGCCTGCTCACCACCTGACTGGCTGACTGCCGTTTCGCGGGTCAGTGGTTCGTTGGTAGCGAGGGGGCCGGGATCCGGATCAGGGCTGAATGTTGTGCTTGGCTCATCCGGCGGCGGCTGGGTGCTGAAATGCTCTGTTCTGCTGAATTCGTCCTGCTGCCCGCTCACCACCTGGCTGACTGGTGGCACAGCAGTCGATCGGACCGGCGGGGCGCTGCTGGCAAAAGATTTGGAGCCTTGCGATGAGGCACCAGCAAGGCCTGCATCCCGATCAGCTGGCGCCACCGGTGCAAAGGGATTGCCTTCAGGCTGGTCTCTGTCCATGGGGATGGCGGTGGTTTCAGGAGCGGCGGCGCCAAAGATCGCGGTCTGAAGTCTACGCTGTTCCCCCTGCATGGCGCTTGCCACGGCTTGGGTGATCAGCGCGTGGATGCTTCGGCTGTCGCGAAACCGCACTTCGTGTTTGGCCGGATGCACATTGACATCAACCTCCTCGGCGGGCAGGATCAGATGCAGTAGCCCGGCCGGGTTTTTGCCTTTCATCAGAAATCCCCGCAGCCCTTCAGCTGCAGCGTGGGTCATCATCCGGTCCTTGATTGCTCTGCCGTTCACTAAAAGACGAAGCCGGGCGGGGCCCGTATGCAGTCGCTCAGGCGGGATCAGGTAACCGTAGACCCTGCGTTCGGGGCTGTCTGCCTGTTCGTCGCCGACCTGGATGAACCTGCCGCTGTAGCTGATCAACTGAGCCAACCGCTGTTGAAGAGTCAGCGAGTTATCAAGATAGAGGGTGCGCTTGCCGTTGACTGTCAGGGAAAAGGTGACAGCGGGGTTTGCCAGGGCGTAATTGCGGATAACCTCATCGACGTGGTTGAGTTCGGTGCGCATGGTACGCAAGAACTTTTTTCTGGCCGGGGTGTTGCCGAACAGACTTTTGATTTCAAAGATGGTGCCCACGCTGCAGCCGGCTTCATGCACCTTGGTCAGCCTGCCGTACTGCACTTCGGCCCGGGTGCCAAGTTCGGCATCGTGCCGGCGTGAGATGATGGTCATCTTTGACACGGAACCGATGGAAGGGATGGCTTCGCCGCGAAAACCAAGGGTGTTGATGGCGGCCAGATCGGCATCCGTTCGTATCTTGGAGGTGCCGTGCCGTTCAAGACTCAACAGCACATCATCCTCGTCCATGCCCTCGCCGTTGTCGATGATGCGGATCAGCCGGGTCCCTCCTCCTTCGATCTCAATCTCAACACGGTTGGCACCGGCATCAAGGCTGTTTTCAACCAGCTCTTTGACCACTGAGGCGGGGCGCTCTACAACTTCGCCCGCAGCTATCTGGTTTGCCAGCTGTTCAGGCAGGATACGGATTTTGGCCATGAATAAAACGAATTAGAGTTGCTTGTTGAAAGGTAAATGGTACATTGGTTCTGGTCATTAAAGATACCGAAAGAGCCAATTTTTACCAACACTATTCTCCTCGTGCCAGACGAAAAGAAAAGCAAGTCTTCCAGGGGGTCCGGCAAACCGGCCCAGCCTCGCAAGAAACCGCGTAACGAAAAGCATATTATCGGTTTTCTGTTTCTTATCTGCCTGTTGCTCACCTTTTTTCTAGGCAGCCTGCTCTTTACCATGAAGAGCCTGCACATTCCTGATATCCGCACTGTAGCCAACTATCAGCCTGCCGAGGCTTCCATCATCTATGATCGTCACGGCCGTGTCATCGAGCGGGTTTTCGCGGAAAACAGAACCGTCGTGCCTCTTGAGGCCATGCACAAGCTTTTGCCCTATGCCTTCGTGGCGGCAGAAGATGGCCGTTTTTTTGAGCATAAAGGGCTTGATTTTCTCTCGGTGCTGCGTGCGCTGGTGGTCAACCTGAAGAGCGGGCGCAAGAGCCAGGGAGGCTCCACAATTACCCAGCAGGTGGCTCGCGGGCTGCTGCTCAGCCCGGAGAAAACCTATGTTCGCAAATTCAAGGAGGCGATACTGGCCTGGAGGATAGATACCCTGTTAACCAAAAAGGAGATCCTCTATATTTACCTCAACCAGATTTATCTGGGGGAGGGTGCCTTCGGGGTGGAGGCGGCCTCCCAGGTCTACTTTGGTAAATCCGCCTCCAGGTTGAGCCTGGGGGAAGTGGCGCTGCTCGCCGGCCTGCCCCAGGCCCCAACCAGGTATTCACCGCTCAGACATCTGGAGAGAGCCCAGGCCAGACAGCGCTATGTGTTGAACCGGATGGCGGAGGATGGCTATATTTCAGCGGACGAGGCCAGAGTAGCCTATATCTCCAAGTTAAATTTGAAAAAGGGGAGGCGGGCTTTTGACCCGGTGCATGGGTATTACCTTGATGTCGTCAAAAAGCAGGCCACCGAGATTCTCGGCCGTCCCCTGCAGGAGGCGGGGGCGAGAATCTATACCCATCTCGATCCCAAACTCCAGCGAAGCGGCACAAACGCGGTGGTGACTGGCCTGCGGGCTGCCGGTGTTCGGCAGGCTCTACGAGATGAAAACTCCAGAAGGATTCCCCAGGGAGCCCTGGTGTGTATCGAGCGTGGCAACGGCAGGGTCAGGGCCTTGGTCGGGGGATCTGACTACCACGCCTCACCATTTAATCGGGCCGTGCAGGCCAAACGACCGGCCGGATCCATATTCAAGCCCTTTGTTTATGCCGCCGCCTTGCAAGACGGTTGGAAACCGCTAAGCATCATCAGCGACGCACCCCTGGCGATTTCAGGAGGGGCCAGTGGTGTCTGGCGGCCGAAGAATTATTCCGGGCAATTTCATGGGGATACAACCCTGAAAAAGGCCCTGGCGAATTCCTATAATGTGGCAGCGGTGCGGTTGATGCAGCAGGTGGGGGTCAAGCGCGTCCATGCCCTGGCAGACGCTTCCGGTATCGGCGCCAAGATGCCGCCTGATCTCTCCCTGGCCCTGGGCACGGTGGATGTCTCCCTGCTGGAGATAACCGCCGCTTACGGCCCTTTTGTCAACAGCGGCATCTATACCGAACCCTCCTTTGTTCAGCGTATTGCGGTGGACGGTAAAGAAGTCTGGCGCGAGTCGCCCATGAGAGTCCAGGCAATGACAGCGAGGACAGCGCTCAACATGGAGGCCATGCTCGAGGAGGTGGTCGCCAGCGGCACCGGTCAGAAAGCCGGCGGATTGCCGGGAGTGACAGGCGGCAAGACCGGCACCACCGATAAGAACAGAGATGCCTGGTTTGTCGGTTTTAACGGCAAGTATATCAGCGGTGTCTGGGTCGGCCATGACCTGAACCAGACTCTGGGCGACAAGGAAAATGGTGGGAGAACAGCCGTACCTATCTGGAGGGATTTCATGGCCGAGGCCCGGGGAGGGGCAACCCCCTAAGGGCCAGTTTTAAACACCGTTGCAACTGATTACAAGGTAGTGATATTTGCTGCCATCCGAGATCAGGAGAGCGGCAATCTCCCCGCCCATTACAGCGAAAGCTGGATACGCTCGCTGGTGGTGTGGCAGATATGCTGTACAAGAAAAAAGCCCGCCCGGTAGGCTACCGGGCGGGCTTTTTGTTCCTCTTGTAATGTTGCCGTTACCCGAAAATACCTTTCAGGGTATAGAAAAAGAGCATGGCCATGATAGCGCCTGCGGGCAGGGTAATCACCCAGGAGATGATGATGTTACCAACCACGCGCAGGTCAAGCGCACCGATACCCCGGGCCAGGCCTACACCCAGCACGGAACCGACCAGAATGTGGGTGGTGGAAACCGGCAGCCCAGTCCTGGAGGCGAGTACAACGGTGGTGGCAGCTGCGAGCTCAGCACAGAAGCCGCGCGATGGGGTGAGCTCGGTGATCTTTTTGCCGACGGTGAGCATTACCCGGTAGCCGAGGGTGATGAGGCCGAGTACGATACCGCCGCCGCCCAGCAGCAGGATCCAGATCGGCAGGTCAGACTTTTGCATAACCTCGCCTCCGGAGCCGACAATACTGACCACCGCAGCCAGCGGACCGATACCGTTGGCCACGTCGTTTGAGCCGTGGGCAAAGGCCATGGCACAGGCGGTAAAAAGCATCATCGGGGTGAACACTTTCTCGACACTGGCAAAATGGGTTTCACGATTGGTGCCGACCTCTTCCTTGATATTTTTGATGAAGAACCAGCCTAGGGCCGCGGCCAGGACGCCAATGATGCTGGCCACGCCAAAACTCTGGGCGGCAGTGAGATCCACCTTGAGGTGTTTGAGGCCTTTGAACAGGGTGACGAGAGAGATGATGAAGCCCACCAGAAATATATAAAATGGTGCGTACTTCTTGGCGTTTCTCAGCGGCTGGTCGGTATCGAAGATCAGCTTTCTGGTACTCATCACCAGTAAGAAGGCAATGGTGCCGCCAACGGCCGGGGAGATGACCCAGCTGGCCACAACGGAGCCGACCTTGTTCCACTTCACCGCATCAGGGCCGATTCCAACAATGGCGAAACCGATCAGCGCACCGATAATGGAGTGGGTGGTTGAAACGGGCCAGCCCTTGGTGGAGGCGATCATCAGCCAGAAGGCCGCGGCCAGAAGCGCCGCCAGCATACCGTAGACTAGAATTTCCGGGTTGGCAGTGATGCTGGTTGGGTCGATAATGCCTTTACGGATGGTTGAGGTGACGTGGCCACCCGCCAGCACCGCACCCAGGAATTCGAAGATAATCGCGATACAGATAGCCTGTTTTACGGTAACGGCACCTGCGCCAACAGAGGTTCCCATGGCATTGGCAAGGTCATTGGCGCCGATGCCCCAGGTCATGTACAGTCCGAAGATAACCGCCAGGATGACCATGGCGGTTCCATAAGTTGCAATAATTTCCATTTTCCCCTCTTATTTGGACAGGAACAGCAGTACGCGGTCAGCCATGTTTTCTGACTGGTCTGAGATGTTTCCAAGCAATTCCAGTATCTTGTACCAGTATATTGCTGACACGGGATCGATTTCCGACTCGATCTCAAACAGCGCCCTGCGTGCGCGATGCAGGATGGAATCGATGTTGTGTTCGCTGCGGCGGACGCCGGCGATCATCTCCGAGACCCTTTCCATCTCACGCCCTCCGAAACCGACTTCCAGCAGCTCGTCGAGCTGTTCGATCATTTCTTTGGCTTCGGAGGTAACCTCCATGGTCCCTTCCAGCAATTCATCAAGATGGGATTTGATTTTGTCCGGGACGATCATGTCCCGGTAGGTGACAATCTGGCTGATAGCCTCGGCCGTGTCGGCAATGGCATCCTGTTCACTGATGAGACCGAGCAGGTCTTTCCTGTCCACCGGCATCAACAACGAGGTAGGCATGTTCAGCCTGAAGGTGGATTTGATTTTATCGGCCTCCGTTTCCAGCTCGTTGATCTGTCTGGAAAGATCTCTGGTTTGCCCCTCGTCTTTGGCATAAATAGCGTCGAACAGGGGTGGTACCAGGCAGATACAGGAAAACACAACACGCATGTGTTCCTGAATCGGCTTAAATGGTGAACGTCGGAACAGACCCGACAGGGGCGTGGTTGATCGCATGATCATTGACCTCTTCACTTGTGTTTTGTTGCCAATAGGCGTTGTTGTTCAATTCTACTAAGAATTGCCTCTCTCCTAACACGAATATTAGGCAAATATTAAAAACAGGTTAAAGTAAACCGAACCATCAAGAATTGCCAAACAAATATCAGCCCGAAAACAATTACAGTGATATTCTATAAGTACGAAGTGTCAATGAGATACGGAATCGTTAAAGAAATTAGAATTGTTAAATTTGTGTTAAGAAGATTTGTGATGGGCTAAGTGATTGGTAGGAAAAGGTTAAACCTTTGTTTGGGTGGCTGCTCCATTTTGGGTGCATGATCTGAGGCAGGTTCAAGGTTATGCGGCCAATTCCCGGTGAGCGGCCGGGTAGGGGAGAAGGGAGATGAACTGATCAACCACAATCAGATATGGTTGATCAGCTTGGTCATGGGTTCAGCCGGGTAGGTAAGAGGTATGAGACCGCCTTTCAACTGTTGGAGAATGGCCGGCCCCTGTTGATGAGCACTGTAGATGATGTGGTGGTTCTTGATGGACCCCGCATTTTTCCAGATTGAGCCGAATGGGTCGAGGGGGGTGTGGCCGACGATAAACGGTGTACCTTTCTTGATCCTGAGTGCTTTGCGGAACCGCTTCACGTCGGACTTGGTGTAGCCGGCGAGGTAATGGGGGCGCTGCAGCCTGTTTTTGGTCACTTCCCTGGCCAGTCCGGGGATCTCCGCGATATGCACCAGGTCCTCATACTTGACCGGCGTTCGGGGGGGAGCGGCGTGGCAGCCGTAGAAGAATGGAGATTTGACGATATAGGCAAGTTTGTCGTAGTACTTCTCCATCTCCAGCGCGTATTCTTCGCCGCGAAGTTCAACCAGCCTGTTGCGCATCAGTACTCCCTGCAGAATGCCGTTTTTGCTGATATTGGTAGCAAAACTGTCGTGGTTGCCCCGGATATAGAAGAAGTTTTCGGGAAAATGCAGTTTGAGGGTGATGATCAGATCCATCATCAGGATTGAGCTGTCCATTGACTCCATCTCATCGAGAACCTCAGAGTGCACCGCGTCCCCCAAGATAACGATGGTGGCCGATTTTGAGTGCAGACAGTTGAGCAGGCAGTTCTCGGCAATAACCTTCAGGAGATTATCAACCATGCCATGCAAATCGCCGATGACAATGGGCAATGCCCGCTGCTCAAGTTCGATGATGCCCCCTGGCAGCCCATCCCGCCTGGGCGGGCGCATGGGTTCATCGTCCATGAGCTGATTCAGTTGCCGGAGCCGTTCCAGTGCCACCTCCGGCTCCAGCAGGGTGATCGGCCCGCCGAAGAGTTTGCGTAAGATGATGAACGCTCTCTCGCGATTGGCTTCGACCTGTTCACGGTAGTCGAGATCGTCAAAGCGGACCAGTTTCACCCCATACTGTTCATCTAGCGGGGTGATGGTCAGATCACCCCGATTATTGGTAATGGTGGCGTGACGATTGGCAACTTTGTCCGAGAACTGCAGGATGGTGTCATACTCTTCATTGACCTTGCCAAGGATGACCGTCTCTCCCGGAGCGATGCGCACAAAACCGGTGGGGTCGGTACTCGAACAGGCCTGGGGGGTGTTGATGATCCAGCTTTTACGGATATCGCGGCGTTTCACCCCCAGGGGGATTTCGGGATGAAAGCAGAGCCGCTGATCACCCAGCAGCATTTCGAAGGTGCGGCCATCATGGGCGATCCGGTTGATTCCCCTGATTCGTTGGACGTCATTGGTAATGGTGAACCAGTTGCTGGTCTTCAAGCCAAAGGCCTGCTTCCAGCCTGCCCAGGTTTTGAGGCTTGGGCGGGGTGGTTTACTGCTGATCGCCCATTCCGGTATGGCGGCAACACCCTGTTCCGCTATGCGCATGGGTTTACCTTCCAAGCCGATACGGATATAGACATTGAGCCCTGCTCGGTGCATGTAAAGGGCAACTTCCTGATAGGCCTGAAGTTGTCTTTTGACGATATCTTTTGACAGTTCTGTATCTACAGGGAAATATCCGTGGCTCTGCCGCTCTTTTCTGCGCTGGTAGATCGTTTCAAAGTCGGGAAGAAGAAATTCGAAGATATACCGCTGGCGCCAGTTCGTTTGGAAAAGGTACTGCGCCTCTGTTGGGATCTGAATGCGAGCCAGCTCCAGGGGCGGTGGCGGTTCCTGTTCCAGCCATTCTTTTTCAAAGACGGTGAGAGCTTCTTTGTGGCCGGCAAAGGGCATACCGAGGTGAACCTCCCGCGGCCGGTAGATAAGCGTCTGATCCCGCCACCAGCCTTTCCGGGTAAGATCGATATAGCCCTCGTTGGGCCAGCCCTTGATCTGGTTGATGTAGTAGGACTTGCCAGCACCCGGTGGTCCGGTGACCACCAGTTGCAGGTATTCCAGGCCAATAGGCATGGCTACCCCGCGAATATCCTGGATATCCTTGATCGGGAGCAGTATTTTGTGCAGAGGGTCTTTCATTTTTTGCCTGTTGAATAAAAACGTAACCGAAAACTAAAAAAAGTTGGAGGTATAGAGTACCCTTGGCCGGTTACGGCTGTCAAGAATCAGAAAGGGTTGCAGGCCACACTACAGAGAAATCCTTGTTCTGAGATGTTTGCCGGGGCTGATGAGGAGCAACTTTATAAGAATATAATTACTTTGATCATGACGAACATCACCACAATCTACCCCCTGACAAGAGGACCCCTTGTTGGCATAGCCCTGACCAGTGACGGTGAGAGCCTTCTGGCGGTAAAGTTTCTCACCAAAAGCGCTGAGCGGGAACAACTCCGGCGGCAGCTTGCCCCAGACCGGGCGACTCATGAACTGCATCAGCGGGCACATGCCCAACTCGATGGCTATTTTGCAGGCGAAATGCGCAGTTTCGATCTCCCCCTGCAACTGGAAGGCACGGAGTTTCAACGCAAGGTGTGGCAGCAAATTGCCGACATCCCGTACGGGCAGGTGTGTACCTACGGACAGGTCGCCGCCAGGCTGGGCGGCTCCGGCTTATCTCGCGCAGTAGGGCAGGCTGCCAATAAAAATCCAATTCCCCTGATCGTTCCCTGTCATCGGGTGGTCGGGGCAGGCGGCAAACTGACAGGTTTTGCCAGCGGTGTGGAGTTGAAGTCGTATCTGCTCAACCACGAGCGGAGCGACAGGCTTTGGTAGAAATTCAGGTAGAAAGAAAAAAGCCGCTCGACCGGTGGTTATCCGGTCGAGCGGCTTGGGAATTGACCAAGTAATCTGGTGTTACATTGGATTCATGGCCCAGATGCCGCAAGGACAGGTATCAGCACAGAATCCACAGGCGATGCATTTCTTGTCGTCGGAGACATATTCGAAGTCGAAATCAGACTTGAATTCGTAGCCGTTCTGTGAGCCGATAACCACTTCCCGGCGGGTAATGGCCCCGGTGGGACAAATGGTCTCACAGAGGTGACAGTCACGGCAGGAGGCACAGGACAGGCAGCGATCGGCCTGATCAGATTCGCTGCTTCCCTTGGAACACGGGGAGTAGTGACTGATGGTCAGGGCACGGTTGCTGATCAGTGACTTGTCAAATGGCTTATACTCATCACCTTTGCATTTGGCGATGATGAACTCGGCCGCTTCTTTGCCTGCACCCAGTGCATTGGTGGCAAGGCCGGGCTTTTCAACATCGCCCACCGCCAGCACATTGCCGCTTGAGGTGACATGGGCCTTGTTGGTGGTGATCCAGGCAGCGCCACCAACGGCGATGGTTTCAACAGTGTCCGGCAAAAAGGAGAGTGCAGGTACATCACCGATGGAGATGAACACGGACTGGGCAGGGATCAGATCACCTTCTGCGGTGATGAGGCCCTCGTCAGTAATTTCCTTGGTGGAAACAGGCCAGCGGAACTGGGCACCGAGGGTTTCAGCCGCCTCTTTTTCATGACCAAAGGCCAGCGGCTTCTGGATATCGACCAGGGTGACCTTTTCAGCACCGAGGCGATACGCTTCGCAGGCTACGTCGCAACCAACGTTACCGGCACCAATTACAACCACCTCACGGCCAACCTTCATCGGGTTGCTGCTCTTGGCCGATTTCAGGAAATCCAGGGCGGCGGTCACCTTTTCATGACCAGGGAACTGCAGGCGACGCGGTTCGTGGGTACCAATGGCAATGACGACATAATCGTATTCCTGTTGCAGTTCGGCGAATTTCTCCTTGGTCATCTCAGTGTTTAAGGAAACCTCGATGTTGTCCATGGAATTGAATCGCTCGATCTCCACGTCCCAGATGGCGCGGGGCAGTCTCTCCCAGGGAATGACCTGGGCAAGCTTGCCGCCAAGCTGATCGCCAGCCTCGAAGATATGGGCCTGAACCCCGGACAGCGCCAGCTGCCAGGCCACGCTCATGCCGGCTGGGCCACCGCCGATAATTGCCACCTTTTTATCCATGGCCGGCGCGGCTTCCGGGGCGTGAAAGTTGCCGACCGCGCGGCCGAGGATGTGCATGTCGATGGATTCGTCGACTCCTGTTCTGGAGCAGTTCTCCATACACAGGTTCGGACATACAGAACCACAGACTGACGCCGGCAGCGGGGTGTAGCGCAGCAGCATCTCATAGGCTTCATCCGCCTTGCCTTCGCGGATCAGGCGCAGGCGATCGATGGTCGGAATATGTACAGGACAGTAATAGGTACAGGGCGCGGCTGATTCCTGGTTGGCCCAGAACGGCTTTTTGCGGCGAAGCTCGCCGGTTACGATCGCCTCTATCGGGCTGCGGTCAAGACCGGGGGCCAGATCGCGTAGCGGATCACCGCCGAACGCCTTGTTCCAGTGTTCGTTGCGGAACTCGGCCATCGGCATCGGCCCGGACCACATCAGGGCGCGCTCCTGCGGGGTGATGGCGATCAGGAGCTGCCATTCATCACGCTTGGTAAGGGTTTCCAGCAGTTCCTCTCTGCCGATTTTCTGCAGGTAGGTGGCCATGTTGTCGGTCAGCCACTGCCACTGCTCATCGTTTGGCACATCCAGGCGGGCGTTGGTGCGGGAGTAGGATCCGTCGGTTTCGCCGCGGAAGTAAATGGTGCCGCCAACCATGCCAACACATGGCCGGTAACCGAGAATGTTCTCGGGGTTCTTGGCGTCAATGCCGCAGACCACCGCGATGCCACCGCAGTTGAATTCGGCGAACGAGTCACCGGTGGAGCCGAGAATCCAAAGCTCCGGCTTTGCGTAGTCCGGATTCCATTTGGTCATGGTCAGGCCACGGGCTCCGATGGAACCTGCCACGTACACTTTGCCGGCTGCCATGGCATTACAGGCACCGTTGGTGGCATCGCCGATGACGGTGATTTCCGCACCGATATTCAGGTAGCCGAGGTCGTCGGAGGTGGCGCCCTCGCACCTGATGGTGGTGCCGGGCATTCCCATACAGCCGAGACGCTGGCCGGAAGGACCCTTGACGGTGATGTCGAGGCCGTCCTCGTGCTGCAACCGGATACCGATATTATGCTGGCCGTATGTTTCAAGTAGTAGTGATGAGGACTCGGAGGCAGCAGAGCGCACCATCTTCTCAAAATTCATTGAGCTGATGCGGATCCCTTGTTCATCGAGACCTTTGATAACAGTCGTAGTCACTGATAACTCCTCATGTCATGTAACGAAGCAGCTGGCTCCGTTACGCGTTTGTTCAATATATCGGCCTAACAGACGTATTTGATTTGCAGCCTGTCAGCGGCCGCCTTGTCGGCGATACCCAGGGCGTCGGACATGCCGACCGGCAGACTCTGGGAGCGACCAAGCGGCGCCATGATCTTCTTCACCTCGGTGTTGATCGACATGTACACGTCGGCAACACGTTCGGCGACCTTATCCGGATCAAGACGTCTGTAGAGTTTCTGGCTCTGGCTGGTGATGCCCTTGGGACAGATACCTGTGCCGCAGACATTACAGCGGTTCTTCTCGTTGCCGAGACAGCCGCCGGCGGCCTGCATGATGTATTTGCCGATATGAACACCAGAGGCGCCGAGCATGACGAGGGCCATGCCATTCTGGGCGACGTTGCCGTTTTTACCGATACCACCGGCGGCAAAGATCGGAATCTCGTTCTGCTTGCCCTGGGCCGCCAGGTCGAGGTAGCACTCGCGGACACAGGAGGCGACCGGATGTCCGGTGGCGTCCATGGAGACGTTGTAAGCAGCACCGGTGCCGCCGTCGATACCATCGATCATCAGGCCAGCAGCGTACGGGTTACGTACCAGGTTGTTCAGTACCGATTTCGCCGAGGTGGAGGCAGAAATCTTCGGATAGACCGGAACCTTGTGATCAAAGGCGGTGGACAGAGTCTGGATCATTTTCATGACGCTCTCCTCGATGGAGTACAGCGTCTGATGAACCGGAGGTGACGGCAGATCCACAGCTTCCGGCACACCGCGCAGGCGGGCGATCAGTTTGGAGACCTTGTACCACATGAGCAGTCCACCATCACCGGGCTTGGCGCCCTGGCCATATTTGATCTCGATGGCTGCAGGCATACACTGCATGTCGGGGATGGCGCGGATGATTTCATCCCAGCCAAAGTAACCGGAGGCGATTTGCAGAATAATGTATTTGAGGTACGGGCTCTTCAGTACCCATGGCGGACAACCTCCCTCACCTGTACACATGACAACCGGAATACCAAGCACCTCATTACAGTAGGCGACACCCTGCAGCAGGCCGAGCCACATGTTCGGCGACAGGGCGCCGAACGACATGGAGCCTATCACGAACGGGAAGATCTCCCGGGTGGGCGGAATCCAGCCGCCTTTGATGGTCCTGTCAAGGAACTCTTCCGGGGAGAGCACACGGCCCAGGGTGGTGGTGACATTAAACTCGTGACGGCCAGCATCGAGCGCCGGATCGGTCAGCATCGAAATACGGTCGAAGATAATACGGTCGAGCAGGGTGGCACCTTCGGCATTTCGACGGCCACCACGCTTATACGGCTCACCTTTGGCATTGTTGTTGAAAAACACAGAGCGATGCTCATTGGTATTCGGCACCGGCATGATCGCCTCATTGGGGCAGACCATGGAGCACATGGAACAGCCGATACAGGCGTTGGCCATTTGGGTGCGCTGACGAATACCGACGAAGGTCTTGTAATCACTGCCGCGCTTTTTGCTCAAGACATCGACGCGGGGAACCCGCTGTCTTCTGTAGGTGAGGTGAATTGCCCCCTTAGGGCAAATGGCAGTACATTTTCCACACAGTGTACAGCGATCCTCCCGGTGCTGGATGATCCACTGTAAATCAGTGTAGCTTAAGCTGCTTGGGGTAACGGTAACTGATTGTGTTGAGACCATATGGTTAATTCCTTTCTATGGGGAGGGATGATAACTGTATGTTCACGCATTGGCTGGAAATCGAGTGATGGATCCCGGTCAGGGACCAACGCATCCACGCCGCAGATTTCAGAGGCAATGGCCCAAGCGCCGTCACGGCCGCCAACGGTTGCCGGACGAAGTTTCTTCTGGTCCATGACCAGCATGCAGGTTTCGTCGGGCAGGGTGCCGATCACTGCGTTGGGGCCGTCGATGACAAGGCGGCGGCAAACGTTTCTGAGCCCCTTTAAGAAGTCACCCTGGGGATGCTTTTCGAGCTCTTTGGAGCTGAGCGGGGTGATGATGTGCTTGTACGCCTCCAAGGGCAGCTTGAGCTGCTTCAGGGTGTAGTGCAGGATGTGCGCGAACACTTCGGAGTCGCTCTGGTAGCCGATATAGCCAGGGATATCCTTGCCGAGCAGCCATTCCTTGATTGGTACGAAGGCGGTGTTTTCCCCATTGGTCATGGTGGCGATGCCCTCGATGAAGAATGGATGGCAGGCGTACAGGTTGATGCCGTAGTTGGTGTTCTGCCGGCCCTGGGCCATGCAGACTCGCGATTTGATCTGACCGTCCCACAGGGACAGGGCGTCTCCGATCTGCAGCGGCCAGCCAACTTCCTTGATCATTGCCACATCGGGATAGAAGGAGAATACTGTCAGGTCGTTGTTGTTCTCCTCGCCAAGTTTTCGTAAGGCAAGCCGGGTGAGCAGCAGTTCCCGTTCCCGCTCTTCCAGTGGCTTGTCCTTGAACTCCGCAGGCATGCGGTAGGCGCGCAGGAAGTAGCGATAGCGATCCTTGGCTTCGATAAGCTCCGGGCGCATGGCGAAACGATGATCATACTTGAGCTCGTATCCACGTTCATCCATGTACTCATCCATGCGCTGTTCCGCTTTTTTGGAATGAGCAATTCCGGAAAGGATTGGGAAACGAGGATTGTATTTGAAATCTTCAAACTCCATCCCGCGAAGCAGAAGTCCAAGCCCTGAGCCATCATAACCTTCCTGCATGGCTTCCATTGCCTGTATCACTTCGTACGGGGAGAATGGTTCATTCGCTGTTTTTAGAGCTAAGCGACACATGGTTTCTCCTAGTGAAAATAAAGAAAGTAGCCCGGATGGGCTGGGTTAAACGCGTCTATGAGGTACAAACCGGGGCGGGGATTCCTGCCGGATGAACAAAGACTAGATGTTGATGATACTTTGAAGTTGGACTGATAGATCTAAATAAAATTCTCAACAAAGTCAAGAAAAATACCATATTGTTAAATCTATCGCTGAATTTCAGAATAATATTCAAAAATGTAAAAAAAGACCTGCGAAATTGTCGGTTCGGGCAAATCTGGGTCGTGAAGTGTGCGAATGTCTTAATCAACCCGTGGTTTCAGGGCCTTCAGAAGATAAAAGTCGGCTAAAAACGGTGGATGAGGACGAAGCTCAGGAGGGGACGGTCGTGAGGCAGGAGTGGGGTGAGCGCTGTTGAGCACCAAACGTGTTGGCAGGCGGTTTGGAAAAAGAAGAGGGGCCTCGGTCGGGCCGGGCAGCAGGCGAAAAAAAACGCCAGCCCGAGTCCGCAGGATAAGCGGTAGTCGGACTGGCGTTACAGAAGTCAGAACGGCAGCGATTACTTCAGGATTCGGCCGATATCTTTGACTTTATCGACTTTTTCTTTAATCTCGGCTGCTTCCTTGACACCCGGGATATCATCGACGATTTTTTTGGTCTCTCCTTCAACGTCACCTACGCCTTTTTTGAAAGAAGAGATGGCCTTGCCGAGCCCGTGTCCTATTTCAGGAAGCTTTTTGCCGCCAAAAATAAGCACGCCTATGGCAAGGATTACAATCAACTCAGGGGTGCCGAGTCCAAACATGATGTGCTCCTACAGGGTTCGGTGCTTCTGATGCGATGCAACAAGAGGCTGGGATAGAACTAGGCGGTTTTATCGCTGTCGTCCTTTTTCTCCTCATCAATCTTTTTAGGATCGTCGTCCTGGCGGGTGGCCTCTTTAAAGTTCTTGATGCCCTTACCAATGCCAGATCCGATCTCTGGAAGTTTGCCCGCTCCGAAAATAATTACGATAATCACCAGAATAACGATGAGTTCTGGCATTCCAAGTCCGAACATATATTTACCTCGGCGAAAGAAATTACTGTAAACTGACCATCTTCAGCCCAGACGGATGGTCTGAAAAAAGCGCCACTAGAATGTAGAGTAGAATAGACAGAAAGTCAAGGATGTTGCGTTGCTGCCCAGTCTATCCACCATTAAGCTTGTTAGTGTCAGGTATTGTTTATAATAGTGTCAGGTATTTTTTATAACTTTGGCAATTGCCGCAGCCTCAGCAAGAATTTTGCCCTCGTCTAGGGTCGTCAGCTGCCGGTCCTGCATGACGATGGTGCCGTTGATGACTGAGTGCACTATATCGCCGCCGCGGGCCGCATACACCATATGCGACGGTATATTATAACATGGCATCAGGTGAGGCTGGTCGAGGTCGACGACGATGCAGTCCGCCTTTTTGCCAATCTCAAGAGAGCCTATCCGGTTGCCGGCACCCAAGGCCACAGCGCCCCCCATGGTGGCCGCTGCCAGGGTGGCCTCGGCATTCATGACCGTCGGATCTTTGTGGATCGCCTTGTGGATCTTGGCCACACTGTTCATCTCCCCGAACATGTCCACATCGTTATTGGAGGCGCTGCCATCGGTGCCCAGGGCCACATGGGCTCCTGCGTCAAGCAGTTCCACCACCGGCGCTGTCCCTGAGGCCAGCTTCATGTTCGATTCCAGGCAGTGGCTGATTTTGACTTCAGTCTCAGCCAGCAGTCCGATTTCTTCATCGTCCAGCATCACACAGTGGGCAGCGAGCACCCGGGGCCCGAGCAAGCCAATGGCGTGCAGATGGCGAACGGGGGTAGTGCCGTACCGCTCCTGGCAGGTCTCCACCTCAGACTGATTCTCCGAGAGGTGAATATGGTAGAGGCAGTCCTCATCTGCTGCCACCTGACCCAGCCTGTTCAACAGCTCCGGCGAACAGGTATAGACACTGTGCGGATCGGCGGTGATGGTGATCAGCGGATCATCGCTATACTGCTCGAACATCTCCTTAATGTAACCAAAGCCATTTTCCAATTCGCCATAACAGGGAGAGGGAAAGTCATAGAGGACTTCTCCAACCCAGCACCGCATGCCTGCGGTTTGAGCTGCTTTCGCCACCTCTTTGGTGAAAAGATACATGTCGCAGAAGCTGGTGGTGCCGGATTTGATCATCTCCGCGATGGAAAGAAGTGTCGAAGTATAGACAATTTCCGGAGTGAGTTTGGCCTCGGCCGGAAAAATGTGGTCCTGCAGCCAGGTCATTAACGGCAGATCATCGGCAATGCCTCTGAAACAGGCCATCGCCGCGTGGGTGTGGGTGTTCACCAGGCCAGGCATAATGAGCCCGTTTTCGGTATGCAGATGCTGGGCCTGGGGGTACTTTTGGTGCAGTTTATCCGTGGGGGCGATCTCCGTTATGGTATCACCTGTGACAGCAATGCCGTGTTGGTGCAGTACTGCGGTCTGGCTGGCGGTGGGAAGCAGGTACTCTCCGCTTACAACAAGATCCGGTTGTTCCATTGGCTACTCCAGAAAAGAAAATAATAGATGTGAATACAGCATATTAAGGTCTTTTGCGATGGGGAAGTGCAATCTGGCTGAATCCCAGCGGCATGCGACGTTCGTGGCCCGGCTCAACCAGGGAAAGAGAGCGAAGTCAACCTGCCGGTGATCTGCTCTATAAGTTGCTGGAGCTGGGGGGTAACCCTGGCAGCAGTTTCGATGATATCCTCGAGCAGAATCGGCTGAAAATTATCGGGGTCGTTGACGTTGGAGACCACCGAGAGGCCGAGCACCTCCATGCCGCCGTGGCGGGCGACGATAACCTCGGGTACCGAGGACATGCCCACAGCATCCGCGCCGCATTCTCTGAGCCAGCGGGTCTCCGCAGGGGTCTCCAGGCTGGGGCCGGGAATGCAGACATAGGTGCCGCTGATCACATTCTTCAGACCGCAAGTGGTGGCACTGTCCAGGGCTGTCTTGATGAGACCGGGATGATACGGAACAGAGAGGTCCGGAAAGCGCGGTCCCCAGGCCTCGACGTTGGGCCCGCGAAGCGGATTTTCGCCAAGGAAATTCAGGTGGTCCCTGAGAACCATGATGGACCCGGGAGCAATAATCGGGTTGAGCCCCCCCGCTGCGTTGGTCAAAATCAGGAGCCTGGCTCCCAATAAAGAGAGTACCCTGATGGGAAACGTCACCTCTTTGGTCGAATACCCCTCGTAATAGTGAAACCGTCCCTGCAGGACCGCAACCTGTTCACCTTCCAGGGTGCCGATGATCAGGTTTCCTTGATGGCTTTCAACGGTGGATTCCGGGAAATGGGGAATTTCAGAATAGGGGATGACCAGCGCCTGCTCGACCCTGTCGGCAAAATTGGACAGCCCGGTGCCGAGCTGGATGACGGTGCGGGGGATAAACGGCAGTGTGTCTCGCAGGTGCGCGACACACTCCGTTACCTGGTGTACATGCCTTTCAAGGACAGGATCAGCCATGGCGCGCGTTGTTTTTCAGGTACTCTGCAATCTGTGCCTTGTCCGCATCCATCAATTCACACCTCGCTTCGCGGTCGGCGAGCCCGGCGATGGCTTCCGGGGTGTCAGGGTCGCGGCCAATGGCTTCGCGAACCACATCGCCGAATTTTGCCGGGTGGGCTGTGGCAAGACATACCATGGGAATTCCGGCGCTCTGGTTCTCCCAGGCGGCCTTGACGCCGACGGCGGTGTGCGGGTCGAGGACGTAGTTGAACTCCTGATGAAAGGACCTGATGGTTTCCACCACCTGCTCTTCGCTTACCGCGTAGGCCGCGAAGTCACGGCGAACCTGGTCCTGGTAACCACTCAAATCTATCTTGCCTTGGGCGGCGAACTCTTCCATGAGCTCCCTGGTGCGCTCCGGCTCGCTGTCCATCAGGTAATAGAGATAGCGCTCGAAGTTGGAAGCCGACTGGATATCCATGGAGGGGCTGCAGGTCTGCACCACGGAGCCCAGCGAATAGTCGCCATCATTGACAAAGCGGCTCAGGATGTCGTTGGAGTTGGTGGCGAGGATCAGGCGGCGGATGGTTCCCTCGGGGAGCATCCGCTTGGCGATATAACCGGCAAAGATGTCGCCGAAGTTGCCGGTGGGCACAGCGAAATCAATGGAGGCCAGTTTCTCGTGGGAGCTTACGTGCAGGCAGCTCCAGACATAGTAGACTACCTGGGCGAGCACCCGTGCCCAGTTGATGGAGTTGATGGCCCCCAGGCGATGCTCGTTTTTGAACTCCACATCACCGAAGATCGACTTGACGATGGCCTGGCCGTCATCAAATGAGCCCCTGATCGCAATGTTGTAGACATTTTCATCGAGCACGGTGGTCATCTGTTTCTCCTGCACCTCGCTCACCCGCTGGTGCGGGTGCAGGATGAAGATATTGATCCGCTCCTTGCCTCGCACGCCGTAGATGGCGGCGCTGCCGGTATCCCCTGAGGTGGCACCGAGAATGTTCAGGAACGAATCATCTTTTTTCAGCAGGTACTCGAACAGGTTGCCGAGAAACTGCAGGGCCACATCCTTGAAGGCCAGGGTCGGGCCATGGAAGAGTTCAAGAATGTGCAGGTCTCCGCAATGAATAAGCGGGGTGACCTGTTCGTGGCTGAAACTTTCGTAGGAATTATTGATGAGCGCGCGCAGATCGCTGGCCGGGATATCATCGATAAAGCGCGACATCACCTCATAGGCCAGTTCGCTGTAACTCAGCTCTTGCCAGGCGGCGAGGGTCTCGCTGCCAATTCTGGGGATTGTCCTGGGCAGCAGCAGGCCGCCATCTTCGGCAAGGCCCATGAGCACTGCCTGGGTAAAAGGTATGTTGCTGACTTTGCCACGTGTACTGATGTATTGCATAATCTATCTGTCCGAGGTGTTGGAAATTGGCAGCTCGTGGAAAGGCTGGAAACAGCGGAAGCTGCCAAAGTGAAATGGTCGTGCCAGTACAGGTGTCAGTTACTGGTCTTCGACTGCAATGCGGGGGACGTCGTGCCACAACCCTTCAAGATCATAAAATTCACGCTGATCATAATAAAAAATGTGAACAACGACATCCTCAAAATCGAGCAGGACCCACATTCCGTCCTGAAGACCTTCCGCTCTGGAGGTTTTCACCCGTTTCGAACGCATCTCGCCCTCGATCGCCTCGGCCAGGCCCTGTACATGACGCGTGGAGCGGCCATTCATGATCACAAAAAAATCGGTGAAAGAGGCTTGGCCTCTCACGTCCAGGATGACAACATCCTCGGCCTTGGTATCCAGAGCAACCTTGGCGCAGATTTGAGCCAGTTCCTCACCGCTTTTATCGCGGTATTCCTTTTTCAGTTTTTTCATAGTTTGCTGTGCCCTGAAATTGAAGCGGGCAGTGAAGTGAATTATGCAGTTTTACGCTGTTTGCGGGGCGGGAACTCGAAACTTATCTTACCGTTTTTCCCAAGCAACAGATACGCGTCAAATGGTTTTCGCTTTTTTGATATAAATCCTTTTATCAGCTCCGTCTTGCCATCTGTCAGGAGTTGGGTGATGTTGGCCGACGATATTTCCTTGGAGAGAATGATCTTGCCGATCTTCAATCCCTTTGCGTCGTCACCATCCAGGGCCGAGGCTGACATGTAGCCGGCCGGAGTCTCGTAGACAGGTGTTTGATCAAGCGGTGAGAGCCCAAGCGGAGTAGACTTCTTGATTGCCTCTATGTCAATATCATCAGTGGAATCGGCAAAGATGAACTCGATCTTTTTCTTGTTGAACCGAACCGAGGCCGTAAATGGTTTACCGCGCTTTGAACGGAAATCGCTGTAAGGTCCCAGGGTTTCCCCCTTGATAAGGCGGACGATCTCCTCGTCGCTCATTATCCGGCCGCCCAGGATCTTGCGAATGGTGATCTTCTCATCCTCTGAAACCCAGGCAGTGGGAGTGCCATAAAATTTGACCCCGTCCACCGGGCTGAAGGGCGCTTCCTGACGAACGTCTCTTGATTCGAAGCTTTTGATCTGGTTGATGATGTGCCTGGTGAGATCACGGATCTCCTTCATGAAGGAGTCGCGGGTCAGCTGTCCCCTCAAAATCTGGTTCAGCTTGTATTCCCACTCACCTGTCATCTCCGGGGAGGCCAGTACTTCAATCTTCATTGCCTCCAGCAGGGAGAGCAGCTCAAAGGCTTTGCCGGTCGGGGCCAGTTCCTTGCCCTCGCGAACCAGGTACTTTTCCTTGATCAGTTTTTCAATGATCGCTGCACGGGTGGCAGGCGTGCCGAGGCCGCGCTCCTTCATGGCATCGGCGAGTTCTTCGTCATCGATGAACTTGTCAGAATTCTCCATCGCCGACAGCAGGGTGGCTTCGGAATAGCGTGCCGGCGGGGTGGTTTCTTTTTCGTCTTTTTCTACTGTTTCACAGTTGACCGGGGCATCTTGAGGGAGCGGGGCGAGCAGCTTTTCGGCTTCGCCGGCCTGGCCGCCGCCGTAGATCGCTTTCCAGCCGGCACTCAGCAGAATCTTGCCTTCAGTGAGAAAGGTCTCTTCTTCGACAATGGAGGTGCGCCTGGTATTTCGGTAGACTGCAGCTGGGAAAAACACCGCCAGGAAACGCTGGACTACCATCTGGTATATTTTCAATTCCGGTTCAGAGAGTTCTGGGGGCAGCAGATTGGTCGGCATGATCGCATGGTGATCGCTGATCTTTCGGTTGTCGAAAATGCGCCTGTCCTTTTTGATATAACCCTTTTCCAGTGCTTCCGTGGCGAATTTGCCATATTGCCAGCCCGTCTGTTTTTTTACCGTTTCAATGGCGGTTTTGACATAATCTTCTGGCAGGTGCCGGCTGTCGGTACGCGGGTAGGTCAGAACTTTGTGACGCTCGTACAGCGCCTGGGCCAGGGCCAGGGTGTTTTTCGCAGAAAAGCCGAAACGGGAGTTGGCCTCGCGCTGCAGCGAGGTCAAATCATAGAGCTGTGGTGAGCGCTGGGTGGATTCTTTGCTGGTTTCAGTGACATTTGCCGGCTTGCCGGTACATTTCTCAATTATTGCCCGGGCTTTTTCGGGCTCCCAGATGCGATCCGCCTTGGCGTAGGTATTGGCGGGATCTTTTTGAAAAGCTGGGTCAATCCATTTGCCCGAATATTGCTGGCCTTCAACGTCAAAGGTGGCGGTCAGCACGGTGTATGGGACCGGCACAAAACTCAAACGGGTCTGTTCCCGCTTAACAATCAGCGACAGGGTTGGAGTCTGTACCCGTCCGCACGGGGTCAGGAAAAAACCACCTTTTCGCGAATTGTAGCCGGTGAGCGCCCTGGTCGCGTTGATACCTATCAGCCAGTCGGATTCGGAACGGCAGAGGGCGGTATCCTCAAGGGGGACCATCTCCTCGTTCTGTCGCAGGTTTTCAAAGCCTTTCTTGATGGCATCCGTCGTCATGGACTGCAGCCAGAGGCGCTTGAACGACTTTCTGGCAACAGAGTTGTTCCAGACGTAATTGATGATATATTTGAAAATCAACTCACCTTCGCGACCGGCATCGCAGGCGTTGATGATCTCGACGACGTCCTTTCTGCGAATGAGTTTTTGCAGGGCGTTCAGCTGTGACTTGGTGCCGTCCAACCCCTTGAGCGGAAAGCGGTCCGGTAAAATGGGCAGATTCTCCATCCCCCATTTCTGGTAATCGGGGTTGATTTCTTCCGGATAGCAGATGGAAACCAGATGACCTATGGCGTAGGAAACGATGTATTTGTCACCTTCAAAGTGCGTTTTTGCCTTCTTGAATTTGCCTGGCAGTACTTTGACGAGATCTCCGGCCACACTTGGTTTCTCGGCAATTATGAGGGTCTTTGCTGTCATATGTATACATATAGGGGCTGTGGCGCTGGACGTAATACCTGAGCTGGCCGTTTACCCGGAAGATTATTGGTCAGGTGACAGAATGTTTTAGCGTTTTGGCGTGTTAAGGCAACTCGTGAAGCAGGGTTTTTTGCCTGTATAAGAATAAAGATCTTTATGAACGAGGAGGGCTCACCCTCCTGGAATTTGAAAGATGTTGTATATATCTGCGCCAGGTTTGTCAAATGGATTTTCAAATATTTTTACCGTTCCTTGGCTGGGGTTGCCCTAAAATTTTCTTAATAAAGATAAGTAAATATAGCAGTATAGTCGGGCGGTTTGCCTGGTGTGCCCGAGTGGATCGAGTGGGGCTGGTCGCGCATCGTGCTTCTTGCGTAACAGACAAAAGCAGTTAGATTTTCCCATGTGGTACGCCCTGATAAGTTCTGGTCTTTCTGCCTTTAGCAGATTCTCATTTTTGCAGGCCCTCTTGACAGGGTAAACGAAGTGTGTTTAATTTGCGGCATTGAAGGACCGGATTTTCGATCTGTTGCGGCAGATTGCAGGATGATTGCGTCGAAACTCCTTTCTTCAATTCGGGCGAAAGGTGTTCATTGCAATGCCCCGCCCGACAACGCCGGTATACCTCCAGCAGGTGTCTCTGCAGGAAGGCTTTGGAAAGTGGGCTTTGCCCGCTTTTTTTTATGCCTGAATGACGATGCCGGTATACCCGGTGCCGCCGAAGTGGGGTGGCCTGTTAAAAACCATCGCTTTCGGAGCGGGTACTAAGCTGATGAGCGACTTTATAATCGAGAAAATAGAAGATTTTGCAGCGACCCTGCTGCCCTCCATGGGACTGGAACTGGTCGAGGTTCAGTTCCGGCGGGAAGGGCACGGCTGGGTTTTGCGGATATTTATAGATAGTGAAGAGGGAATCACTGTTGACCATTGCGCCGATGTCAGTCGTGAAGTGAGTGATTACCTCGATGTGGAGGATCTGATTGATCATCCCTATAACTTAGAGGTCTCCTCGCCAGGCATTGAGAGGCCCTTGAGGTCTATTGCCGATTACCAGCGGTTTGCTGGTAAGAAAGTGCGCATCAAGTTGCGTGAGCCTGTTGGTGATCAGAAAGTGTTCGTGGGAGTTATTCAGCAGTCAAACGATGAGCATGTCGAGCTGCAGCTTGAAGACGAGAGTACCGTGCAGCTGCCTTTTGAGCTTATCAGGAAAGCCCGTCTGTCCCTCTAAGTGGTCGAAGGGTGAAAAAGAGTTGCGTTACAACTGAGTGCGGATGTCCTCCCGTAAAGAGGCAGGAAGCAATAAGCATGGAGCAAAAAAATGGTATCGGAGCTTAAACGCATAATCGATCAGATCAGCAGGGATCGCGGTTTCGACAAACAGTTGCTGGTTGAGGCCATTGAGGAGGCGGTACAATCAGCTGCGCGTAAGAAGCTGGGCAGCAGGCGGGATATTGAGGTTCGCTACAACGATGAGTACGGAGAGGTAGAGGTCTTTCAGTTCCGCAGTGTTGTTGAGGTTGCCGAAGATGAGCAGACCGAGATCTCCTTTGATGAAGCGATCGCCCTCGACCCGGATGTACAGCTGGGTGACGAGCTTGGCGAGAAGATGCAGGATATCACGGATCTCGGCCGTATCGCCGCCCAATCCGCCAAGCAGGTTATCATCCACAAGATGAAGGATGCGGAGCGGGAAGTCATCTATGATATGTTCAAGGACCGCCAGGGCGAGGTTGTCAGTGGTATTGTGCAGCGTTTTGAACGTGGCAACATGATTATCAACCTGGGTCGTACTGATGCCATCTTGCCGAAAGACCAGCAGATTCCAAAGCGCTCCTTCAAGCAGGGGGATCGTATTCGAGCATATCTTGTTGAGGTGCGGCAGACAGCTCGTGACTCCCAGCTGGTTCTATCCAGGACCTGTGATGAGTTTCTGGCCAAGTTATTTCAAATGGAGGTGCCGGAGATCTCAGAAGGCATCGTACGAATCATGGGCGTCAGCCGTGAGCCTGGCTTTCGAGCCAAGATAGCCGTGAGTTCCTCCGAAAGTGATGTGGATCCGGTCGGTGCCTGTGTTGGTATGAAGGGCTCAAGGGTGCAGAATGTGGTCCAGGAGTTGCAAGGGGAGCGGATCGATATCGTGACTTGGTCACCGGATCCAGCCAAATACGTCTACAACGCCCTGGCTCCGGCCCACGTCAGTATGGTCCGGGTCGATGAAGACAACAACTCCATGCTGGTGGTTGTACCCAACGATCAGCTTTCTCTGGCCATCGGCCGGCAGGGACAGAACGTGCGGCTTGCCTCTCGTCTGTTGGGTTGGAGAATAGATGTCAAGAGCGAACAGCGTTGGAACAACCTGCAGGATCCAGGATACCAGACCATCCTGGCTCTGGATGGCGTTGAGGAATCCCTCGCCGACCAGCTCTTTGGTAAAGGTGTCAGATCCGTGGCTGAGCTAGCAGAAAAGAGTGTTGACGACCTGGCAGCCATTCGCTCCCTTGACAGTGAGTCTGCGGCTGCATTGATAGACGCGGCCAGAATTGCGGCGGTGGATATGCCGGAACTCCCTGTCGGCGATGAGGAGATTGAGGAAGAGCAAGTAGAGAATGAAGAGATTGCCAGCGAGACGGAAGCTGAAGCCCTGGGTGATGCAGGCGACCATGAGGACCGCCTGGTGGAAGGGGAAGCCGAAGAATCTGGCAACGCAGAGGGCGAGGTAGACGCCTCCGAGGAAAAGCCTGAAGCGTAAAAAGGTGTTTTGTGGCGGAACCGGTACGAACTTGTGTGGCTTGCGGCCGAAAAGATGTTAAAAGCAACCTGCAGCGTTTTGTCTGGCGTGGGGATTCACCCGTGGCGGATAAAACCGGAAGGGAAGCTGGTCGCGGAGCATACTGTTGCAAGGTTGAGCGTTGTCTGCAGAGGTTCGTAAAGCAGAATAAAAAATGGAAAAGAGTATTTCGCCTTTGAGGAATTAGTATCTATAATAGCTCTACGGTGACGGGCGATCCTTGGGATATCGTGGCTGTTGAGCTCTGAGTACTAGGAGAGAAGGAAATACGGGAGTAAAGAATGAGCAAGGTTAGGGTTTACGAACTGGCCAAGGAAGCCGGTATGAGCAGCAAGGCTTTGGCAGATAAACTCATAGAAGCTGGCTACGATATCAAGAGCCACAGTTCATCGGTAGATGAGGAAACGGCTGCCAATATTCGCAGTACGATCTTGAAAGATTCCGATACCAAGATGGTTGAAAAACGCATCAGCGGTAACCAGGGATCAACAGTTATCCGTCGCAGATCCACAGTAATCCGCCGGAAAGCGAAGCCCCAGGAAGAAGCGGTGGAGACAGAGGCGGTGGAGCCGGAGGCTGAGGCAGCAGCTGCTGCAGTTGAACCTGTGACCGCCGCAGATGGCGTGGCAGGGCCAGGTACGCCAGAAGGGGTAAAGGTCGAAGAATCTGAGAAGAGCGTTGCAGAAGCAAAGGCCGATGCAGAGCCGGCGAAGAAACAGCCCGTCACTCCCCGGGCCGAAGGCGTCGCCAGGGTTATCAGCCGTCCAGCTCCTCCAAAGCCGACCAAGGCTGAAAAGAGCACTCCTCCGGAACCCAAGCCGGAGCCGAAGTCTGAGCCTGAAGTTTCCAAACCGGAAACAGTGGTCGTCAGTGAAGAACCAAAGACAGTAACAGAAGCTGTTGACCAGTCGGAAAAACAGGTGAAGAAAGAAGTTGTTGACGAAGTGGCCGTTAAGCCGGCTGTCGTAGAAGAGAAAAAGGCGGCGCCAGCAAAAGAGGAGCAGCCGAAAGAAAAGCCTGCGGCGGAAAAACCCGCCAAGCAGGAGAAGAAAAAGGCTAAACCTGCGGCCCAGCCCCAGCGTCGGGGAATGGCCAAGATTGTCGGTACCATTGAGCTGCCGAAAGAACAGGAAAGCACTCCAGCGAACAGGTCACGCAAGAAGCCTGGCAAACCCGGACCGAGCCGCAGGCCACGGCCGGAACAGACAGCCGCCCCGACTGTCGCCCCACCAGCAGGTGGTGAGGATACCCGCGGCAAAAAGCGTGGCAAAAAAGGTGGCGATTTTAAGGACGATGATCGCCGTCGTACCGGCAAAGGCGGCAAGAAGGGTGGCAAGAATGTGAAGTTCACCCACTTTGGTGATGATTATCATCGCGGACCAGGCGGCCGGCGCGGCAAGAAAGGACGAGGCCAGAAAGAGCGTACCGTTCAGCCGGTAGCTGAGATGAAGGCCAGCAAGCGCCGTATTGTGGTGTACGATACGATCAGCGTCAGTGAGCTTGCAGCCCGTATGCGTATCAAGGCAAGCGAGGTGATCGCCAAACTGATGGGCCTCGGCGTCATGGCAACCATCAACCAGGCAGTAGATGTCGATACCGCCATGCTCATTGCGGCCGATTTCGGATACGAAGTAGAGCAGGGAATCACCGAAGAGATCGGTATCCAGATGCTTGATGAGGCCCAGGAAGGCGGCGAAGTCGAGCCACGTTCTCCGGTTGTAACCGTCATGGGACACGTTGATCACGGTAAAACATCCATCCTTGATGCCATCCGTAAAACTGATGTGGCTGAAGGTGAGGCGGGCGGTATTACCCAGCACATCGGTGCCTACCATGTCCGTTCCAGCGCCGGTGATGTGACCTTTGTCGATACTCCCGGTCACGCCGCTTTTACCGAGATGCGCTCCCGCGGAGCCCAGGTTACCGACCTGGTTATCCTGGTGGTTGCCGCGGACGATGGCGTTATGGACCAGACCCGTGAGGCGATCAACCATGCCCAGGCAGCGGATGTACCGATCCTGGTGGCTGTGAACAAGATTGATAAGGACAACGCCGATCCGGATCGTGTCAAACGCGAACTGGCCGATTACGACCTTATTCCTGAGGAATGGGGTGGGCAGACTATTTTCTGTGAAACCTCTGCTAAGAACAACATCGGCATCGATGAGCTTATGGAGTCCATCCAACTCATGGCTGAAATACTCGAGCTCAAGGCTGACAAGCAGAGAAAGGCCAAAGGTCGGGTAATTGAGGCGAAGCTCGATAAGGGCCGCGGTGCAGTGGCAACCGTACTGGTTCAGGAAGGTACCCTGAATGGCGGCGACAACTTTGTGGTTGGTATGCACGCAGGCAAGGTTCGGGCAATGCTCGACGACCGCGGACGCACCATAAAAACGGCCGGGCCATCTATCCCGGTTGAGGTACAGGGCCTTTCCGGTGTTCCCCAGGCAGGTGACGAGTTTATTGTGGTCACCGATGAGAAGATGGCCAAGAGCGTTAGCCAGGTACGTGCCATGAAGGCCCGTGAGGCTGAGCTTGGTGCCAACAGCAAGATTTCCCTTGATAAGCTCTTCGAGAAGATGAGTGAAGGCGAGGTCCAGGAACTGCGGGTCATTCTCCGCGCGGATGTACAGGGTACACTGGAGGCGTTTGCCAAGGCGGCCGAAGAACTCTCCACCAAGGATATCAAGGTTCGTGTGCTGCACGAAGGGACCGGTACCATCACCGAATCAGATATCTTGCTGGCTTCCGCATCCGAGGCGATCATTATCGGCTTCAACGTCCGCCCCACCGTCAAGGTCAAGGAATTGGCGGCCAAGGAAAATGTCGATATCCGTTCCTACGATGTAATCTACCACGCTTTGGATGATATCCGCAAAGCGATGGTGGGTATGCTCGAGCCTACCTTCAAGGAAGACGTTATCGGTACCGCCGAGGTTCGCGAAACCTTCAGTGTACCGAAAATTGGTGTTATCGCCGGTTGCAGTGTCTCCGATGGCAAGATCCAGAGAAATGCGGGTGTTCGCGTTCTCAGGGACGGTGTGGTTATTTACACCGGTAAGATCAGTTCTCTCAGACGCTTCAAGGATGACGTCAAGGAAGTTGCCTCAGGCTATGAGTGTGGCATCGGTGTGGAGAACTTTAACGACATCAAGGTAGGTGATCATCTCGAAGCGTTTGTAATGCTCGAGGTGGAAGCGACCCTGGAATAGTAGTTGGTGAAGTGTGAATATCTGGGATCCGAAAGAAACGCTTGACTCCATCGGCCTCGGCCGTCAGGAGCAGAAGCGGGCCACCCGTGTGGCCGATGTAATTCGTAACGAACTTGCAGTTCTTATGCTCAACAAGGTCCGTGACCCGAAACTTGCGGAGGTGAACATCTCCCGTGTGGAGGTCACGGACGACCTGAAGATCGCCCGCATCTTTTTTACCCTGTTAAGCGGGAAAAAGGGGGCGAAAGGGGCAGAGAAGTCGTTGCAGAGAGCAAGGGGTTTTATGCGCAGTCATTTGGCGAAAACCCTGAACCTGAAACATACGCCTGACCTGCAGTTCAGGTATGACGACAATGCCGACAAGGTGGCTCACGTTGAATCACTTTTTCAGGAAATAGAGAATGAGCGAAAAGAGCGCGACCAAGATTCCTGAGAAAATTATAGAGCAAATCAGGAACTCCGGGAGTATTACTCTGTTAACGCATATCCACCCTGACGGGGATGCGCTCGGCTCCACCCTGGCGTTTGCAGATATCCTGGAGGGGATCGGTAAACGGGTCATGGTTTTTCTCGAAGAACCTGTGTCTGAGTTGTTTGCCTTTCTCCCCCAGACCCGGCGTGCTGTCACCGATATTGACGAGGTCATCACCTGGGCTGAAGCAGCGGGGGATGACCATGTCACCATAGCTCTCGATTCAGGTGACGACCGTCGGCTCGGTGTCCACATGACAGAGCTGCTCAAGCTCAAACCGTTTCTGGTTATAGATCACCACAAATCCCACAAGGAGTACGGAGAGTTTCGATGGGTTGAACCGGATGCATCGTCCACCGGCGAGATGATCTACAGGTTTGCCTCGGAACTTGGTGCCGAAATCTCCTATGAGGCCGCGGTAAATCTCTACGTGGCGATCTGCACCGATACAGGTTCTTTCCGGTATGAGTCAACCAAACCCAGCACATTCAGGATTGCCGCCGATCTGGTTGAAGCAGGCGTCAAGCCTCACGAGATCTCACAAAAGCTCTACGATAATGTCAGCCTGCCGCGGATAAAACTGCTGCAACAGGTGCTGAGTACGCTCAACGTGTATGACGAAGGGCAACTGGCATTTGTGCACGTAACCCAGGAGATGCTCGAGGCCAGTGGTGCCAGTCACCACGACGTCGAGGGCTTTGTCAACTACCCCCGCTCACTTGGTACGGCGAAAGTGGCGGTATTCATCAAAGAGGGAACTGAAGACAGGGTCTCCGTCAGTCTCCGGGCAAAAGGCGAGTGTGATGTGGCAGAGGTCGCCGCTTTTTTTGGCGGCGGCGGTCACAGAAACGCTGCAGGCTTTCGTTTTCAGGATAAATCCGTGGATGAGGTCCACGCGCTGGTCCTGCAGAAATTGCGCCTGCGTTTAAAAGAGCAAGCAGAGTAGTCCTTCCGTAATTACAATTTCCATGTCAGATTTTAACGCCGGGGTATTCCTGGTCGACAAGCCAGTAGGCCCCTCGTCCTTTACTATGGTTCGCCATGTGCGAAAACTGCTTGGCATCAAGAAAGTCGGTCACGCCGGCACCCTTGATCCGTTTGCTTCCGGATTGTTGATCATCTGCGCGGGCAGACCGGCGACACGTATGATCTCATCCTTTATGGATGGTGATAAGGAGTATCTTGCCACACTCTGCCTGGGTAGGCAGACCAGCACACTCGACCCGGAAGGTGAGGTGGTCGGGGAGGGTGCTGTCGGCTACCTGAGCGCTGGTCGTATTGAAAGCTGTCTAGCCTCGTTCCGGGGGGAACAGCTGCAGGAGCCGCCGGCCTATTCCGCCCTGAAGTATAAAGGCAAACCGCTCTACTACTATGCCCGTAAGGGCATCGAGGTGAAAAAAGAGCCACGAAGGGTCCACATTTACGAACTGGAACGCATAGGAACCACAGGTGATCTGTGCGGTTACCACCCGCAATTGCAGTTGCGGGTGGTCTGCAGCAAGGGAACCTATATCAGGACCCTGGCAGCCGATATCGGCAGTGCACTGGGTTGCGGTGCCTATCTCACCGGCCTAAGAAGAACCAGAAGCGGTCCCTTTGCCATAGATAATGCCGTAAATGGCAGAACACTGTCCGACCCGGCTGAGAGGGAAACCATCATGAACAGTATGTTATCGGTGGAAGATGTCGGGAATCTGTTGCAATAATCGACAGAGTTGACTACTTTAGTGTGTTTTGTAATTGTATGATAAAGTTGTGGTGAGTTTTCGGAGCACGCCACCTGTTCCTAAGTCACCAACCGGTTCACCAAGTGACCCGGATTTTTATCAAAGAGCCCATCTACCTCTGTGATGAAAATGAAGCCGAAATTAAATGATATCGATTGAATAGATTGAGTATACAGTACAGGAGGAATGTTGTGGCACAGACAACAGACAAGAAAAGCGAGATTATCGAGAAATACAAAACCCATTCTTCAGACACCGGTTCCTCAGAGGTGCAGATTGCCCTTCTGACCGACCGCATCAAGTACCTGACTGAGCATTTCAAGACCCACAAGAAGGATCATCACTCCCGTCAGGGCCTGCTGAAGCTTGTTGGACAGCGCAGAAGCCTGCTTGACTACCTCAAGAAGAAAGACGTTAACAAATACAGAGCTCTTATCCAGGACCTCGGTATCAGGAAGTAGTCAATGCCAGAGTTGTTGGTATTCCCCTACGTACGTTAGTGCCATTGTATGCCTCAGGCTGTGCCATAACCTGGCTGCAGCCTGGGGTTTTGTCGTTATAGGAATTCCGGAAAAAAAGAAAAGCATACGGGGCTGGTGGATAATCCAGTCAGAACAATGGCAATGGCATTGCCCTGATGCTGAATAATTGGAGAAAATATGTTTACACAAGTAGAGACCGAAATCAGTGGAAAGAAAATTTCCATCGAAACCGGTAAGATTGCCAAACAGGCATCAGGATCAATTGTTATTAAATGCGGTGGTACCGTCGTGCTGGTTACCGTCGTCGGTGCAAAAACAGCGCGTCCAGACGCCGCCTTTTTTCCGCTGACCATTGAGTACCAGGAAAAACTGGCTGCGGTCGGCCGTATCCCAGGTAACTATTTCCGCCGTGAGATCGGTCGTCCGAGCGAGCATGAGATTCTCACCTGCCGCATCATCGATCGTCCCATGCGCCCGCTTTTCCCTGAGGGATACATGGCAGAGACCCAGGTGATCGCCACCGTGCTCTCCGCGGATCAGCAAAACGACCCGGATGTACTGGCGCTGACCGGCGCATCCTGTGCTGTCACCCTTTCAGATATTCCGTTCAATGGCCCGGTGGCTGGCGGCCGCGTGGCCTGTATCGACGGCCAGTTTCTGCTGAACCCCACCCGTAAGGAACTTGAGAAGTCCACCATGGACATCGTTGTCGCCTGTACCAGGAATGCCGTCGTGATGGTTGAGGGTAAGGCTGATGAACTGACCGAGGACGAGGTGCTCTCCGGTATCTTTTACGCCTATGAAAACCTACAGCCGCTGATCGATATCCAGGAAGAACTGCAGAAGACCAATGGTAAGACCAAGCGCGAGGTCGAGGTTCCTGAGATTAATGAGGAACTGAAGGCGAAAGTACGCCAGATCGCCGCGGATGGCATGAATCAGGTGGTCACCTGCAGCGACAAAATGAAGCGCTACGATCTCTATGATGAGCTCAAGGACAAGGTCGTCGCTGAACTCGATGAGGAAGGCGAGCTTGCCGGTGAGATCGGAGAGTATCTTTCTGACTATAAGAAAGATCTGATGCGTTCCAGGATTGTTGAGGAGGAAGTCCGCATCGACGGCCGGAGCTTTGATCAGGTGCGCCCCATCAACTGCGAGGTCGCCTGTCTGCCGATGACCCACGGTTCCTCACTGTTTACCCGTGGCGAGACCCAGGCCATGGTAACTGCCACCCTCGGCTCCGAGCGCGATCAGCAACGCGTGGAGACCCTGCTGGGTGAACAGTCGAATCGTTTCATGCTCCACTACAACTTCCCACCATACTGCGTGGGTGAGGCCCGCATGCTGCGCGGTCCATCCCGCCGCGATATCGGTCACGGGACCCTGGCCATGCGCGGTATTTCCGCAGTGCTGCCAACTGAAGAGGACTTTCCGTATTCCATCCGGGTGGTCTCCGAGGTTCTCGAGTCCAACGGTTCCTCCTCCATGGCCACCGTCTGTGGCGGATCCATGGCATTGATGGACGCCGGTGTACCGATCAAGAACCCGGTATCTGGTATCGCCATGGGCCTGATCAAGGAAGGCGACAAGATCGTGATTCTCTCCGATATCCTCGGTGATGAAGACCATCTCGGCGATATGGATTTCAAGGTCGTCGGTACCCGTGACGGCGTGACCTCCCTGCAGATGGACATCAAGATCGCAGGTGTGGACCGCGACATCATGGGCCGGGCGCTGGAGCAGGCCAAGGCTGGCCGGGTTCATATCTTGGGCGAGATGGCCAAAGGAATCTCCGAGTCCAGGGAAGAAGTTGCCGAGCATGCGCCGAAATATTTCGTTCACAAGATCAACCCGGACAAGATTCGTGATCTTATTGGTCCAGGCGGCAAGGTGATCAAAGGACTCTCCGAAGAGTTTGACGCCAAGATTGAGGTGGATGACAGCGGCATGGTGAAGATGTTCACTGTCAACGGCACCCTGGGAGACGCCTTGATTGCCAAGGTCAAGGAGCTCACAGCCGAGGTTGAAATTGGTGCAGTCTACAAAGGTACCGTGAAAACGATCAAGGATTTCGGAGCATTCGTGGAAATCCTGCCGGGAACGGATGGGCTTGTCCACATCTCTGAGCTTGACACCAAGCGTGTTGCCAAGGTATCAGATGTGGTGAGCGAGGGTGACGAGATTGAGGTGACTGTCCTCGATGTCGACAACCGCGGCCGTATCCGCCTCAGCCGTAAAGCGCTGCTGACCGACTGATCGGTGGATGGCACCAGATTGCCTATGATAGCCGGCTCGTTATGGGCCGGCTTTTTTTTTACCCCCCAGAAAGAACCATCATGACCTCTCTGCGAACCCCAACCATACGGACACTTCAGGTTAAATTCAGTTGGCTGTTGCCTGAAGAACAGCGCGATTTGCCATTACCCGCCTATGAAACAGCTGGCTCGGCAGGAATGGACGTCTGCGCAGCGCTACAGGAAGAGCTTGAAATCGCACCGGGTGCAATCGTGCTGGTGCCAACCGGGTTTGCCGTGGCGATCCCCGAAGGTTTTGAGATACAGGTTCGCCCCCGCAGCGGGCTGGCTGTAAAACACGGGATAACCGTGATCAACAGCCCGGGTACCATCGATTCAGATTATCGTGGTGAAGTGAAGGTTGGTCTTATTAATCACGGCCGGGACAGCTTTACCGTCAAAAGGGGAGATCGAATCGCTCAACTGGTGCTTGCCCCTGTGACCCTTGCCAGCTGGGATGTCTGCGTGGAGCTTGATGAAACCGAGCGTGGCGCCGGAGGCTTTGGGCACACCGGAGTGCGCTGATATGAAGTTCAGCGTGCTGGGCAGTGGCAGTCGCGGCAACTCCGTCTATATCGAAAGCGGTGCTACCGGGATACTCATTGATAACGGCTTTTCCGGCAAGGAACTTGAAAAACGCCTGCGCTCAATAGGCCGCGGCCTGGAAAATATCAAGGCGATCTGCGTAACCCACGAACACACCGACCATGTATCGGGGGTGGGGGTCGTTTCCCGCCGCTGCAAGGTGCCTGTCCATGCCAACCCGGGCACCTATGAGGGAGCTGAACAAAAGCTTGGCAAACTCTACAGCCTGGTGGAATTTGCCACAGGAGATGAGCTGGCCATTGGTGATCTCCAGGTGAAATCGTTCCGTATCTCCCATGACACCCTTGATCCCGTCGGCTATGTGATCAGTGACGGTACCAAACACCTTGGCTACTGCACTGACACCGGCAAGGTCTCAAAACTGATGGAGTTGCGGCTGGCCAGGTGCCACGGCCTTATTCTTGAGTTTAACCATGATCCGGAGATGCTGAAAAACGGACCGTATCCGCTGATGCTCAAGCAAAGGGTGCGGTCCAGTCACGGCCATTTAGCCAACGAGGACGCTGGCCGGTTTCTGGGCAGCCTGGTGCATAATTCCCTTACAGTAGCGGTATTGGCCCATCTGAGCGAAACCAACAATACCCCAGCACTGGCCATGGCCGCTGCGCTGCCGCATATGCCGGCTGAGCATCCAGCGAGGCTGCTTGCGGCAGCACAGGATACGGCAACAGAACTGTTTGATATCTGATCCTCGAGTTTGGGAGCAGGCGAGCTATTCTGCGACGATTTCAACCTCGCGCCTGTCGCGCACTATAACGGAGCCTTGAACTTTCTTTGCTCGTTTTTTGAGATCCGAAGCGATGGAGGAAATTTCGGCGATGGATGCGATACGGTGAACCTCGGTTGAGACGATGCCGATGGACAGCGAGAGCAGGCCGAAACGTTGCCTTTTACCACTGCGGTCAACACTGTTGTAGAACTGCGCCTGACACTCTTCCGGGGTGTGGAACATGCGACGGGTCTGGTTGAACTGCTTCATGATGTACTGGCAGGTGGCCATGGAGTTCTTGGGCCTGGTGATGACGATAAAGTCGTCACCACCAATATGGCCTGCAAAACCGATTGTGCTCTTGTCGAATTTCTTCACAGCCTCGATCAAGATGTCACCGGTCTTCTTGATCACCCTGTCACCCATTTCAAAGCCGTGGCGGTCGTTGAACGGTTTGAAACTGTCGATATCGAGATAGCAGACATCGAAATGGATGGATTGCGAAAACATTTTGGCAATCTGGCGCTGGATGAATTCATTGCCGGGCAAGCCCGTGAGCGGGTTGGCGCCTTTGGCAAGAATCATCGAATTTTCAGTAACAGCGTTGAGAATTTCACTGACTGAGACCGTGCCCATATATTTCGCGCTTCTGGTCACACAGATATCATCGTAGATTGACAGGTGCTGGCGCAGGTGAATTTTTCGGGCCACCTCTTCGACTGAGGTGTAGTGGGGGACCTGCAGAAATGAGTCCTCGGTTACATCCCCTACGTGTTTGTAATAGTTGAGGCTCATGCCATAGCCGTAGCGACCGACCATGTGGTTTTCCATAAACCGGCGCCGGTTGATAAGACCTACGAGCTGGCCGTTACGCAGCACCGGAATAGAATCGAGAGTGGCGGTGTTGTTGAACCGGCTCAGGATGTCGAGAACCCTGTCCTTGACTGTCGCCGGTTCCACAAAGGTGCTGATGTCGCCAACGCAGATGACCTGATCGAACTGTTTGGTTCCTGAACCGGTGGCGACCGGTAGAGCAGGGATGTGCAGCTTGCTTGCCGAGGCCAGCTCCGGCGCTGGCCTGGCAAAGTGATATCCCTGCAGCAACTGGATACCTATCTCCCGGCAGGTATTCAGGTCTTCTTCGGTTTCTATGCCTTCAGCGATAACCTCGATGCCGATCCGGTGGCAGGCGGTTGCCACGGCATCGACCAGATTATAGTTAATGTGGCTGTGGTCTTTGTTTTGGAAAAAGTGGCGATCAATCTTTACATAGTCCGGCTCAAGCATGCTGAGCATCTTCAAGCCCCCGTAACCGGCACCAAAGTCGTCGATGGCGATCTTGAATCCGCAGTCGCGGTAATGATCAATCGCTTTCTTGAAAAGGGAGTAGTTAGAGACAGCCTCCTGTTCAGTTATTTCCAGGACAATGCGCTCTTTAGGTAGCTTGCTGTTTTGGGCAAACTGCTCGGTTGAGCCTGGATTGTGCTCAGGGTGCAGCAGACTGGTCGGGCAGATATTGAGAAAGAGCAGGGCGCTGGTGTCGGTGAGCCCAAGAGACGCCGCTCCCAATATACTGTTTTCACGACAGAGCATATCCAGGGCCAGGGACTGGCCGCTAAGCATTGCGTGCTGAAACAACGCGCTTATCGACTCGAAGGGCGAAGGACCAACGGTCCTGCAGAGGGCTTCATAGGCGTATATTGAGCAGCTCTCCAGCGAGACGATAGGCTGAAAGAAGGATGTCAGTCGCTTGTTGGCGATGAGCTCAAAAAGCATATCCTTTTTGGGGATTGCATCAGTGAAGTCGATGTTGTCTTCCGGCCGATGGTTGTCGCTTTGTAATTCTGGGGTATCAACCAGCAGCTTCAGGTGAGGGCTGGGGTGCTTGCTAAAATCTGAGTATCCTGATTCCATGTATATACCATGCCTTCGAGGCTAAGCGGCCCCGACAGGTTCTCCCGGTTATGCGGTTGGGCCGCCTTGTTGCGTAATGAGCAGTATCTTAGAAAAAAATAATATATTCAGACTTTTAAAGAACTTTTAGGCTTGAGTGAGAGATAGGTTAGTACGGATATTTTAGGAGTTGAGAGGTTCTGCTGACCGAGGAGGCCTGAAATTCACCACACTCATGTCAGTGAAGCGCATAAGCGATGCGGTTGGCCTGCTGTCTTGCTTGGCAGCTGGTGGCTGGAAAGTTGAGGGGGCTCTGAGGAGTTGGTAACAAATTGCCCGTCAAGTAACGGTTCGCAATACTACCTCAGCGTCTTGCTCATCATCGGAGATAGACATTGAATAGGCCAGTAGTCTGCCTTATTTCTGAACTATCCGGGGGGCAGTGGTTAATCGCCGAAAGACAGAAACACATAAGGCCCGGGGCTGATGATGCACCCGGGCCTTAGAAAAAAGATACGTCCTGTGGCTGTAAAAAAGCTGGCTGGAAACGTCAGGGCAGAGGCTTACGCCTTTGGCAGCCTGATTCGTTCATCCTTTTTGCGCTTGGGGTTGGCCCGGTAGAGAACCAGGGTCTTACCGATAATCTGGACCAGGTGACTGCCGGTCGCCTTAGCCAGCTGCTCTCCGCCAATATCTTTGGCTACACCACTGTTTTTGCCGAGCTTTACCTTGATGAGTTCACGTCTTTCCAGCTCGACGTCAGCTGCATCGACGAGAGAGTCACTTAAACCCTCTTTGCCCACCTGTACCAGTGCCGGCAGGTCATGGGCCAGACCTTTGAGATATTTCTTCTGCCTGCTGCTAAGAGCAGGTGTTTCAGCTTCCTTGATTTCGGTCATAATAGTAAAAAGTTGTTGTAGAGCCGATGGATACGGCAAATTAGCTTATGAGGTTTTTAAAGATTTCGTAGCCGCCTACCCAGGTACCAATGGCAGAGCCCAGGCCGGTGAAGAAGAATACCAGAAAGACTCTGAGCAGTTTGTTCTTCCACCAGCCGGTGAACGAGGAAATATCATCACCCACCGACTCAAATTCACGCACAACCGGTGGTCTTGTCATAACCTGAATGAAGGCGGTAACGTAACCCGCCCCGATCACCGGGGTGAGACTGGTTATGGGAGCGGCGGTAAAGGCTCCAATGGTGGTAAACGGATGCGCCAAAGCCAGCAGGGCACCACAGGCTGCCGGAATACCGTTGGCGATAATCCAGAACATCAGGTTCGCCCCTGCCACGCTTGCCCCCTTCATCACGCCAATGGCGACCAGGGAGGCGAGTATCAGCACAGGGACAGACCAGCCGGCGACCTTCCAGCCTTTGGAAACGGGCGGTATGGTTGTAATCTCCTCCATCATGTGTTGCCGGTTGATGGGAAGGGACTTCTTGATGCCTTCCACGTGGCCGGCTCCAACCACCGCCACGAGCTTTTGCCCGTGGGAGGCTTTGATTTTTTCGGCAAGATAGATGTCGCGCTCGTCGATCAGCACCCTTTTCAGATCCGGAAATGATTCTCCCATCTCCGACATCAGGGTGGAAAGCACGTCCTTCTTCTTCATGTCCTCGAGTTGCTCTTTGCTGATTTCCTCGGAATCGAAGATGCTGGCCAGAAGTGAGGTGAGCAGATGCCCTTTTCGAAAGAGCGAGGTTGATTTCCAGGCCCTGCGCAGGGTGATCCTGACATCGCGGTCACACAGGGAGATGGGGATGTTGCTGGCCTTGGCGCTGTTGGCTGCGGCTAGCAACTCTGCTCCGGGATTTACTCCAAGCTGGCTACCGAGTTTTTTCTGGTATGACCCCATCAGCAGACTGACCAACAGAGTGGAGAGCTGCTTGTTGCGGATGACCTGTTTCAGGTCAAGGGACTGCCAGTTTTCCTTGCGCGACATCGCATGGTAGCGCTTATCGTCGAGCTCCAGGCAAACACAGTCAGGCTGCTCTGCTTCAATCACCCGTTCGACAAGGTCCACAGATTCCTGTGAGATGTGTGCTGTACCGATCAGGAGAATCTCTTTCTCCCCGACCGTGAGTCGATGTACGTCAGGTCCATAATCAGGAGCTTCAGTTTCTGTCGTTGTCATGGAATAAGTGTTATTTTGTACAGTGAATTTATCAACATCCCGGCTGATGTATCGAAAATAAGGAAACAACGGAACGCATTCCATGAAAAGCTGAAACGTAGCTCCATCGATCTGGTCAAAAGATACGTCCTGTCAGCGTAAATTCAAGCCAGCCGCTGCTCGGTTCCTTCCTCTGACAGGTTATTTCTATCCTTTTCTGATGATAAGCTTACTGCCCGGATGGATAAGGTTCGAATCGAGGTTGTTCCATTCCCGGATGCTCTCCGCAGATATATTGAATCTGCGGGAGATGGTCCACAACGAGTCACCATCTTTGACCCTGTACCAATTATAGTCGCTGGGAATTGAAACTTCATCTTGCAGATTCTTTTTCTGGGCGGTGAGGGTGGGCACTGAACCTGAAGAAGCGATTCTCCCTGCCACCGGCTGCTCGACGATGAGTTTGCTGGTTGAAGCAAGAATGCGTTTCCTCCCCGAGGAGGGTTTGTTGACATCCTCGATAAACAGCGCGAGCTGCTGGCCGGCTCTGATGGAGTGGACGCTCTTTAAGCCGTTCCAGGAGACAATCATGTTCTGCGGAACACTGTATTTTTTGGCAATCTTGGAGATGGTCTCACCTTTTTTGATCTTGTGCAGGATGAGATTGTCATTGTAGGCGGCGAGTTTGCTCTTATCGCCATCCGGCAGCAGCTGGTACTTCACTGTCGGATACGGGATGCGAAGGCTGGTACCGGGCTTGAGCCGTGAAGATCGCAGATTATTCACCTTCAGCAGTGCGGTGGCGTTCAGATTATACTTTCTGCAGACCGAGGCGATGGTTTCACCGCGTTTGATGGTGTGGGTTTTATAGCCGGTGCTGACATAGGAGTGGAGATTCTCAAGGTTGGACATCGCAAGAGATCTACTGCCGGCAGGAATCTTCACACTGTAGCCTACCTTGTTAGGTGGCGTCTTGCCGCGCCTGAGTTCCTGGTTCAGCGCCTTGATCTCTTTAACGTTGGTGCCGGAAATGACCGCCACCGCCTCAAGCGGCATGCCCGGCTCGACCTGAATCTTATCGTAGGTAAGCGGTGCCTCGTAAGCGATATTGGAAAAACCATACTTTTCAGGTTCCCGTGCGATCATGATCGCAGCGATCAGCTTCGGTACGTAGCGCTTCGTTTCCAGGTGAAGGTAGCGATGCTGGGCAAGATCCCAAAAATTATCGACCTTGTACCGCCTCAAGCCATTGCGGATTTTGCCAGGGCCGGCATTGTAGGCGGCAACGGCGAGATGCCAGTCGCCAAACTCACGGTAGAGTTCGCCCAAATAGGCAATAGCAGCCTTGGTGGACTTTTCAGGATCAACTCGCTGGTCGATGTAGGAATCAATCTTCAAGTTGTATTGCTTGCCGGTGGCCTGCATAAACTGCCAGAGGCCCACAGCCCGGGCCCGGGAATAGGCACGTTGGCTGTAGCCACTCTCAATCATCGAGAGGTAGACCAGGTCCTTGGGTAGTCCAGCTTTTTCAAGCTCATGTTCCATAAAAGGGACGTACTTGCCAGAGCGGGCCAGCCAATTTTCAAAGCTGCGGCGGTGGGAGTTCTGAAACAGGTTGAGGTACATCTCAACCTGTTTGTTCATGACCACGGGGAAATCGAATTTTTGAGCAGTTCCCTGACCGGCGACCGTATTGCTTCCGCTCCACTCGCCTGTGGCACTCAAGGCGCGTAATTCCTCGCTCAGTTCGGCATCCGATTCTGCTGAGAGGTATTTGAGGTCGGGATCGTTGACATCGTTGTCGGCCGTACCTTCAATGCTGTCATCGAATCCTGACAAAAAACCGGACTGTCTGTCGGCTGCACAGCCGGAGAGCAGCAGCGCTGATCCCAGCAGTGTGAGCAGAGGGGCCGTGGTAAAATATTTTCGGAACATATGAATTTCAGTCGCCTGTATATTGAGTAACCGGGCCGTTCAGTGGTGCTAAGCCCAGGAAAAGTTTATTGAGTTATGTTGTATAACTTTGTACATTCAATCAGTTTTGGCGCAGAGCTATTGAATTTTTGGAAAGTATTTAAAACCTAAGTGGTAAAGAATTGCAAGGATAATACTGCTCGCCGAAACCGGGGTCCAAGCAGTTAGCTGTCATATACCGCATATCATCTTGTCACGGCAGAAAAAACAATCATGTTAAAGAAGCTATTCTATTTTTTCCTGTTTATCTGTTTTACAGCTGTAGCTGCCGCTTCCGGCGGGTTGTACTACCTGATCGTGGTGCAGCCTGGAACCGAGATCGATGAAAGCAATATCGCCTCCATTCTTGGCAAGGAAAGCCCTGTATTTTACAACGATAACCGAACCAAGCTGGGCGTGTTTTTCGATGAGGCACACAGGCAATACGTGCGATATGGCGATATTCCCGGGGACTTTGTCAACGCCTTGGTGGCCGCCGAGGATAACCGGTTCTTTGAGCACTTCGGTTTCGACGTCATGGGGATTACCAGGGCGGCGATCAGGAATGTCCAGGCCGGCCGGATCGTCCAGGGCGGCAGTACCCTGACCCAGCAGACTGCGAAGAACCTGTTTAAGCGAACAGAGAGATCCTATAAGGCGAAATTGAAAGAACTGCTGTATGCGCTCAGGCTCGAATATCGTTATCCCAAAGAAAAAATATTCGAATTTTATGCAAATCAGTTTTATGTCAGCGGCAACGGTCACGGGCTGGGAGTGGCCGCGAGATATTACTTCGATAAAAAGCCAAACGAGCTGACTCTGGTTGAGTGCGCCTTTATTGCCGGCAGCGTCAAACGCCCGAACTACTACAACCCGTTTATCAAGAAAACCCGGGAAGCTGCAGAGCTGGCGGAGCAACGGGCCAGGGTACGTCTGAAGTATGTACTCGACAAGATGCTTGAGTTGGAAATGATCGGTCTTGGAGCGTATAAGGAAGCGCTGGCCCAGAATATAGAATTCAACCAGGGCCAGGTCGGCTATTCCCTGGACTACGTCATGGAGATGGTCAAGGATGCGGTGGCCACCCAGGAGATCGCCGACTCCCTCGAAAAGCATGGCATCGATAATGTGGCCACGTCCGGCATTCGCATTATCACCACTGTGGATAAAGATATCCAGGCCAAGACCCTGTATGCGTTGCGCCATGATCTTTCACGTCTCGATACCCTGCTGCGCGGTTACGAGCGGGATGAGGTGCAACAGGAGTATAACGAAATAACCTATAGGGGCGATAATCGGCTTGATGTCGGCTCCTTCCTGTTCGGTACGGTCTCCAGTGTCACCATAACCGGGGGGCAGATCCTGGCGGTTGTCGACTTTGGCAGAAAGCTTGGGGCAGGCACCCTTGATACCAAAGGTTTTGAACACTTGGTCGACCCCCGTGTAAAGTGGCAGAAGAACATCTGGGCCAAACCCGGCAAGGCGGATGCGGAAAAACTTGCCGGGCAGATCCAGCCGGGAGACAAGGTCTGGGTCAGCGTCCGTGAGGTCAACCAGGTGGGTGATGTGCTTTTGGACCTTGAGAAATACCCCAAGGTGCAAGGCGCGACCATGGTCATGAAGGATGGCATGATCCGGGCCATGGCGGGCGGTACCGAAAATCGATTTTATAACCGTGCGGTCTACGCCAAGCGCACCATGGGCTCTTCATTGAAACCATTCGTGTTCGCCGCTGCCCTGCAGCTTGGCTGGAACAGCTCCGACCTGCTCCAGAACTCCAGGGATGTGTTTGTCTACCATAACCAGCCGTATTTCCCGCGTCCTGACCACCAGACACCCCACAAATGGGTGTCCATGAGCTGGGCGGGAGTGAAGTCCGAAAACCTCGCATCCGTCTGGCTTTTGGCACATCTCTGCGATCAGCTCAATCCTATCCAGTTTAAAGCGGTCGCCGATCACCTCGGTCTTACCCCCCGGGTGGTAAATGGCGAGCAGGAACCGTACCGCACCTATCGAAACCGTATACGCGATCGGTATGGCATCGTGGTGAATCAGCAGGTACTGCGTGAGGCGGCCTACAACGCCGCCCTGCGCAACAGCGAGGCCGATTTCATGTTTGAGAACATGATTGAGGAATATGAGTATTTCAACTCGCTGCATTACGGGCTCAATTTCGAACAATTCAGCGACCAGCTTGATGCCAGCCTGAAAGACCGCTCCAAACTCAAGGATTACGAGGTTAAAGAGCTGAAACTTCGAAAGAAGATTCTTGCAAAGAGCTATCTCAAGCTCGAGGACCTGCGTGGCCAGCTCTATAATTACACCGACAGGCTGGAGGACCCCCTTGGGCTGGTGCGGCCGGATCCGCTGGCAGATGATATGAGTTCCGGCGAACTCTTCTACGATTTCAACCTTGGCAGGTATGTCTTCACACCAAGATCCAAGGTCCACGGTGATCTCAGTGTAATTAACCGCAGGAACCTGCAGCAGCAGCTCTTTGTCTCCACCGAGGCGGAGCGCGAACAGTTCTGGGGGAGTATCCTCCTGTACGGCGAGATCTCAGCAGGGTCGTTCGACCTGCTCTCCAGGCAGATGGATTTCGAATATCGGCGCCTGCAACGGGAACTGCCCTACAGCTTTGAGGTGCTGTCCGAGGTGCGGGATTTTCGGATCTTTGTCGGGCTGAGATATCTGATTGATCTCGCCAGACAGATGGGGGTCAAGAGCGAGTTGCAGCCTGTGCTCTCCTTTGCGCTGGGCTCCAATGTGATGAGCCTGCTGGAGACAACCAGGATGTACGAGGCGATGGTCACCGGCAAATTGACAACCTATGGCCAGGAACCCCAGAGCAGTGATAACGACAGCCTGCTGATTATTGATCGTATTGAGTCCCGTGACGGCAAGACACTCTACCAGCCGGAGCGGCATGTAACGCCGGTCTTGGGGGAAAAGAGCCGGATCGCGGTCAACAACATTTTAGAAAACGTGATGAAGTTCGGTACCGGGCGCCGCGCCGATAAAGCGGTGAAGCTGGCTGCCAAAGGTGTATCCGGTTCAGACGAACTGTCGGTGCCGGTGCCGCTGATGGGCAAGACCGGCACCGCAAACCGCTACACCAACGCAGCCTTCTACGGTTATCTCCCTGGCCTGGGTCAAGGCGGTACCTATATGGTTCCGGAAAACGGCTATGCGGTAGGCGCATATGTTGGATTTGACGACAATTCAGATATGCGCAAATCCACTATACGTATCACCGGAGCCGCCGGGGCCCTGCCAGCCTGGGTCGATATCGTCAATACGATTATCCAGGAGCGAAGCTATGTGGAGTCATTTGACCCGGTGGATCTCTCCTTTAACGGTTTGCAATTAAAGTATAACAATCTTGGACAGTTGAATATGGCCGCCAACAGCGAGGAAGGGGGCGTGATCAGTCTGCCTGCCGGTACGGTGAGTGAGGCGAATCGTTATAAGCCGTCAATTCTTACGTTTGGGCAGGTACATGAAGGTGACGGTTTTATTCCAGAGAGAACCTTCGAGCCTTTCTGGCAAGTGGGAGACGGGCTGCACTTTTCAGCTTCGGATGAGCTGGCCAACGCTTTCGAACAGTAAATTTTTTATCACATCATTTTTTTAGCTGTTTTCCAGCACAACCGGTTAAGGCACCGAAGTTCAGGCAGCACCTGAACTTCGGTGCCTTTTTTGGTTGTTCATATCTTCAAGGGCTGTCCTCCGGGACAGGGCTAACTGCTTATAATGATTTGGTTGTGCTTTTTGTTGGATTTCAGATATGGTAGGATTATCAGGTTGCAAGAAATAGGCTCTAATTGCTTGTAATCGCCTGTAGATGTGGTAATAAGACGAAGATACTAATAATATTGATAGAAATCGAGGAGGTGCGTCGACGTTAAGGGTCGGGGGACCGCCTCGCTGAATTTCAACACTCTTTCCTGATTATGAAGAAGACATTTTATATCAGTACTATCGCCTGCTGTATGCTGGCGCTGACCGGCTGTGTGCAGTCCCAGAAACGAGTCGCGGCGACATCATCCGGTATGGAGCCCCCGGCTCCCAGCGCTCCAGTCTATACAGGTGATTCCACCGGTGACAGCCAGATCGATATGGCCGATGAGGTAAAGATTGCTCAGCAACCCGGCTATCTTGATATCTCCGATGCTTCAGCGTTGACCCTGGAGGAGGTGACCCACGAACCGGATCAGCCATCCATGCAATACATCAATGATCGTATTTCCCAATACAGCAGGAAGCTGGAGAGATGGAAAGAGCTCGACAGTAAATCCATGCAGGTTGATTTGAGCCAGGAGGACACTGAACAGATGGTGCGCTGTTTCCGCCGCCTGCAAGGCGTGCTGATTGGCTACAACGCGCTCCGGGAAGATCTGTTGCAGAATCACAATCTCACCGGCAACGGCGGGGTGAGCGACACAGTCATCCAGGATCTGCAGGTACAGGATATAGAATTTCTCGAAAGCCCATGTGGCAAGTTGCTCGGAGAGACTGGACAGAACAGCGTCAGCTGGGGAGCGAGCCAGGACAACGCGGGAATTGAGCAATTGGAAGCCCTCATGAAACGCTACGCCGACAACCATGAATATGAGGAGGTTGTCCAGGTATGGCTCCAGGTTCCCCAGAACCAGAGGCAACGGTTGACTCCGCAGACCCGGTTGCGCTACGGCAATGCCCTGATGTACCTGCATCAGGAAAAGCAGGCAGCCCAGATCTATCGCCAGGTCATCGATGAGATGGCCGCTTCCGGCTCCACAGCTTCAGACCTTGTTTCACTACGAAAGACACTCGCCGACCTGTACACCGCCAGCGGCAACTATAAAGCGGCTGAAGAGCAGTATAAGAAGATTTCCGAAGGATACACCAGCCTTGGCGCCATTGACGACTGGTCCAAGCTGCAGGTCTCCATTCTTGAGCGTAGCGTCAAGGGTGGACCAGAGCTGAAGGCGTATTCCAGCCTGCTCAGAAACTACCTCGGCTTCATACCGGAGAAGGACGGCTACAAAATCGTGTGGCAGGCGGATGAGTTCCTGTTGAACTACCCGCAATCCGCGGTCTTATCCAATGTGGATATTATCCAGGCGGATGCCCAGAAGCGGGCAGATGTCTGGATGAGTCGAGTTATGGCCGACGTGGAGCAGCTGGTCGTCGAGAAGAAATACGATGAGGCGATTCGCCGTATCGACTCAGTGCCGCTCGACCTGATCGACAACCAGAAAAGGGATCAGCTCAAGCTGAAAAAAGACGACCTTGTCCTGGCCGACGCCGTCAATCGGGAGACCCGGAAACTGGTCCAGGTCCAGGAACTGCAGCGAAAATGGAACAACGGCATGCTGCTGGTCAAGGGCGAGCGGTATGATGAGGCGATTACGCTTTTTACCGAGATGCTTGATACGGAATATGGCGTTAAGGCCGAAAACAAGATCTCAGAGGTCGCTTCGCTTGCCGCCAATTTTGAGCGGAGAAAGGCAGCAGACCTGTTTATCCGCTTCACCAAGACCACAGACCGGGAAAGCCAGAAGACGCTGCTGCTCGAATGTCACCGTAAGCTTAAGGGTATACTTGTAAAATATCCGGATGTTGAGATCGCTGACAAGGTTCGCAGCAACATCAAGCGCGTGGAGCAGGAGATGAATCGTCTTGACCCGAATCTGTTGCGCATGGTCGAAAATGATTTTCAGCTGCAGTCCCAACAGGCGCTGGACCCCTTTAACAATGGTCTCGGCGTTGGCACCCTGCAGCCCTCTGCCCAATCCCCCATTACTGAACGTCCTCTCGTCCAGTAACTGAAATAAATAATCCGCCCCCGGCCGTTTTCAGCCGGGGGTTGTTGTTTCAGCCGTTGATCCGGTCATGCCGTCTTTCTTTGCTGTAGTATGACCGTCTTGTTCTCGATCGTCTGTTCAGCTGATGAGCGAAACGAGGTTTCGTCGTCGCTTCGCAGCTGTTGACTGTAATTTGTGGTGCCGGAGTATTTTCATGTCTGCGTTTACCCCTCCCAGTGTCAAGGTCCGATCCAGTAGTCCCTTTGATGTGCTGTTCAAGCGATTAATGAATGAGATTCACGCCGCAGCCAGCCCCAACGCGATTATGGTCGGGCTGCGCAATAAGATTCTCAAGGTGTACGATGTGGAGATGGCGACCATCTTTTTGGTGGATGCCAAAAAGAATCAACTGGTGTCCTGGGTGCTGCTGCCGGGGGAGGCGCTCAGAAAAATCAGGGCGGATATCAATCGTGATTCCATAGTCGGCTTTGTCGCCGAAACCAGGCAAACCCTGAATATTAACAATGTCTACGATGATGACGAGCTCAAGAGTATCCACCCGACACTGACCTTCGACAGGCGCTGGGATGAAAAGGGCGGCTGTGTCACCCGACAAATCCTGTCCACTCCTATTGTCTGCCGCTCAAACCTGTTGGGGGTCATTCAGCTCATTAACCGGTGTGACGGAATGGAGTTCGACACCGACGATGAGCGACGGATCGCCGAGCTCTCCGAGACCCTGGGGATCGCCCTTTTTAATCACTACAAGTCAGGGAAAAAGGTGCCCCTGAGATATGAGGAGTTGATCAAGAGGGAAATAATCTCAGGGCAGGAGATGGAACGGGCAATGGTGATCGCCACCCAGCAGGACCGTGACGTGGAGTCGATACTGATGGAGAATTATCTGGTCGACAGGACAGAGTTGGGCGACACCCTGGCCACGGTATATCAGACCAAATTCATGGATCTCAGCCAGAACACTTACTCTGTGGCTTCGCTTATCGGCAGGGGATCCTTTGAACTTTTCGAGCGGAATCTGATTGTTCCTGTCGAGCAGCAGGAAGACACACTGTTTCTTGCGGCAAAGGATCCGGTGAACCAGCCCGAGCTTTCCCAGATCAAGAAAACCTACGGGGTACTCCATGCCAAGATTTTTCTGTCATTTGGCGATGATCTCAGAGATCTGCTGGAGAGGTACCGGCCCGGGGATGAGGAGGACGACTATGGCCAGGCCATGGAGGGTGCTGTCCCTGAACCACCGCAGCAGGAAAAGCGTGTTGAGCTCGACAAAAGCCCTGCCATAAAGCTGGTCAATAAAATGCTTGAGGATGCCTATTACGCAGGCGCGTCAGATATCCATATAGAACCGTACGGTTTGACCCAGGATTCAGAGGTGCGCTTTCGTATCGACGGGCATTGCAGCGAAGTGCTCAGGATTCCCAAAAACAATGTGACTTCGGTCATCGCCAGAATTAAGGTCATGGCCGACCTGGATATTTCTATTAAAAGAAAACCGCAGGACGGGAAAATCAAATTCACCACGACCAGGGGGGATCAGGTGGAGCTGCGTGTTGCCACCATTCCCACTGCAGGCAGTAATGAGGATGTGGTCTTGCGAATCCTCGCCGATTCTGAGCCATTGCCGCTTGAGCAGATCACTCCGGCCAGAATTTATAATAAGATAACCCCGGCCCTGATGAAGCCCCATGGCCTGTTTCTGGTGGTGGGCCCCACCGGTTCCGGTAAAACCACCACCTTGCACTCGGCCCTGAACTACATTAATACCCCGCAAAAGAAGATCTGGACCGCTGAAGATCCGGTGGAGATCACCCAGTACCGGCTGCGGCAGGTACAGGTGAAACCCAGCATCGGCTATACCTTCGCCGCGGCGATGCGAGCGTTCCTCCGTGCCGATCCCGATGTCATCATGATCGGCGAGATGCGTGATGAGGAGACAGCCGGCATGGCCATCGAGGCCTCGCTGACTGGTCATCTGGTCTTTAGTACCCTGCATACCAACTCGGCGGCGGAGACTATCGTCCGCCTGATCGATATGGGGCTTGATCCGTTCAACTTTTCAGATTCACTGATAGGGATTCTGGCCCAGCGGCTGGTCCGTACCCTGTGTCCGGATTGTAAAGAGGCATATACTCCCAGCAAAAGGGAGTTCGATCATCTGGTGCAGAGTTACGGCATCCTCTTTTACGATCATATCCAGACCAGCTATTCAGATTCGCTGGTGCTCTACAAGCCGAAAGGATGCGAGAAGTGTAATAACAGCGGGTATAAGGGCAGGACAGGTCTGTTTGAACTGCTGATCGCCAGCAAGCGGATCAAGGAAATGATTATCGATAAGGCCAGCTCGGAAGAGATCAAGCAGGAGTCGATCAATAATGGTATGACCGTGCTCCTGCAGGAGGGAATACAGCTGATCTTTGACGGTGAGACGGACTTTAATCAAGTCATGGCGACCTGCACCATCTGAGCCAGCAACAACAGCCACCGGGGCTCAGGGAATTTGGCACGGGAAGTCTCCGTTTGGCTGTTCGCTGCTTATTGAGGCGATAACCGTGGCGGCTGGGGATCCAGCTCCCGCAGGGCATCCAATAGTGGTGCAGGCTCAAAATAGCGGTTCAAGAAGTCCTGATGCGCTGAGAGCACCTCGATGGCCTTGTCTGCCATTTTTCTGGCCTGGGGCTGGTAGCCGCACCCCAGTTTCACATAGACGCCGGCTGCCCTGATGAGGGCCTGCATAATCAGCTTGGTGTCGCCTTGGGCAGTGTACCAGGCGTGCTCCAGCACCTCATGCATTTCAAAAAACAGCTCAAGGTTCCAGAGAACGGTGCTCCGCCAGATAGGATCATCCGAGCTGCCGTGTATTGTGGCGAGTGCCTGCTCATAGCGTTGCAGCCGCTGGCGGATATAGTCGGCATAGGGTGGCTGGGAGTGGTCGGCCAGATAGCGTCGGGCCACCTCTTCTGCGGGGGATAGCTCACCCCTTTCCAGGCACTCCACCAGTGAGCTGGAAAGATCGTTGCGGATATCCCGGCTCAAGCGATCGGTAAACGGGTTGAATAGTTGGTCGGCCATAGAGGAGTGGTCTAGGTTGTAACTTTTCTGCTGCCGGGGCTTCCCGGCAGCAAAAGGTAGCTGTTTATAATTTGTATTCTACCATAGTGAGATTCGGAGCCGGACTAGAGTTTTCCACTCTTGAGCATATAGTAGAGCACCGGCACGGCCATTCTGCTGATGAACAGCGAGGCGATCTCGCCAAACATCAGGGAAATGGCAAGACCCTGAAAAATTGGGTCAGCCAGAATGACCGATGCCCCGACCACCACCGCCAGCGCTGTCAGCAGCATGGGGCGGAACCGGATGGCTCCGGCATCCACCACCGCCTTACTCAACTCCTGCCCCTCTCTCACCCGTAGCTCGATAAAATCCACCAGGATAATAGAGTTCCGTACCACAATTCCGGCTCCGGCCATGAAGCCTATCATGGATGTGGCGGTGAAAAAGGCGCCAAATGCCCAGTGCGCCGGCAGGATGCCGATCAGCGAGAAGGGAATGGCGGCCATCACCACAAACGGCGTCAGATAGTTTTTGAACCAGCCCACCATCAGCATATAGATGAGGATCATCACCACGCAGAAGGCGAGACCCAGATCGCGAAAAACCTCCAGGGTGATATGCCACTCGCCGTCCCATTTCATGGCCGGCTCCGACTCGTCGAACGGCTGCTTCAGGTTGTAGATGTTGACTGCTGGATTGGTTCCACCGATAAGCCTGGCATCGAGCTGGGCGAGCTTCGCATTCATATCGAGGATGGCGTAGACCGGGCTTTCCACTGAGCCGGCCACATCACCGGTCACGTAGATAACGGGCTTGAGGTTCTTTCTGTAAATTGGCTGATCAACCGGAATCTCCCCTATTTGAACCAATTCGCGAAGCGGTACCAGTTCTCCCCCCTGTACGGTTTCCGGGCGAAGCGCAATATTGAGAATGGAGTCAATACGCGCTTTCTGGGCTGGCGGCAGCTTGAGCACCATATTAATTGGTTCTTTGTCGGTGGGCTGATGGAACAGATCAAAGGAGACCCCGCCAATTGCCGTTTCAATGGTCTGGGTGATCTGTTTTTCACTGATCCCGTTGATGGCGGCTTTTTCCTTATCAACCGTAATAACCGTCTTGGTGCGGTCCTCCTCCCTGAACCAGTCCACGTCAACCACGCCTTTGGTGTTGATGAAAATCCCGTGCACGGCGTTGGCGAGTTTGAGCCTGGTTTCATCGTCCGGACCATAAATTTCAGCCACCAGGGTCTGGAGCACCGGCGGGCCTGGGGGGACTTCGGCCACCGCTACCGTGCCACCATATCTGGCGGCGATTTCAGTCACCCCAGGGCGTATCCGCTGGGCGATGTCATGACTTTGCAGACTGCGTTCATGTTTGGGCAGCAGGTTCACCTGGATATCGGCCACGGTTGGGCCGGATCGCAGGAAATAGTGGCGAACCAAGCCGTTGAAGTTATATGGCGAGGCGGTACCGCTATAGATCTGGTAGTTCACCACCGCCGGGTCATTCCGGACCACCTCGGCCATCTCCATGGCAACCCGGTTGGTATGTTCCAGAGTCGAGCCTTCCGGCATATTCAGGATGATCTGAAACTCGCTCTTGTTGTCAAAAGGCAGCATCTTCACCTGCACCAGTTCGAGGTAGACCATGGAAAAGGCACCGAGCAGCAGGGCGATGATGGAGCTGAAAAACAGCAGCCGCCATCTCCGTCTGGCCAGCAGCGGCTCCATCACCAGATGATAGATACGGGTGAACCAGTCGTCCGGTGTCTGATCATGGGGTGCTCCCGCATCTGACGGACCACTGGCAGGAGCTTTTAGCAGTCTGGCCGCTGCCCATGGGGTGACGGTAAAGGCGATCAGCAGCGAGAAAACCATGGCGGCGGAAGAACCCACTGGTATAGGGCGCATGTAGGGGCCCATCAGACCACCGACAAAGGCCATGGGGAGAATGGCGGCGATCACGGCCCAGGTTGCCAGGATGGTCGGGTTGCCGACCTCGATTACAGCCTCAATGGCGATCCTGGTGCGCGACCTGCCCTTGTTTTCAGGCAGGTGCAGATGGCGGACGATGTTTTCAACGACCACGATGGCATCGTCGACCAGGATACCAATGGAGAAAATCAGGGCAAAGAGGGTGATACGGTTCAGGGTATAACCATACAGGTAGAAGACCAGCAGGGTGAGGGCCAGGGTGGAGGGAATGGCCAGCATGACCACCAGCGACTCCCGCCAACCAAGAAAGAACAGGATCAGGATGGCTACCCCAAAGACGGCTATGGCCATGTGCAGCAGCAGTTCGTTGGATTTTTCTGCTGCGGTCTCACCATAGTCACGGGTTACGGTTACCTCCAGATCACCCGGGATGACGACTCCTTTGAGATCCTCCACCTTGGCCAGCACTTCGTGGACCACCTTCACGGCGTTGGCTCCCGGCCGCTTGGCGATGGAGAGGGTGACGGCGGCCTCGGCTTCGTGGGCTCCGGCCCTGCCGAAGAGCACATAGTTTTCCGGTAGCTCGGGGCCGTCAGTGACTGTGGCTACATCTTCAAGGTAAACGGGAAGGTTTCCGTAGACGCCCACCACGATCCTTCTGATCTCATCGCTGGAGGCGAGAAAGGTCCCTGTCTGCACCTGCAGCTGCTGATTGAGAGCGGTTAAACTGCCGGGATAGGATTGCAGGTTGACCTGCTGGATTTTCGGGACCAGTTCTGCCACGGTGAGGTTTCTTGAGGCGAGCAGCAGAGGGTCGAAATGGATGGTCAGTTGTCGCCTGGTGCCGCCTATCAGTTTCGTTTCGGCGACGTTATGAATGGACTTGATGCTGTCGTCAACCTGGGCTGCGAGCCGCCTCAGGGTGGCGTGGTCGTAATTACCGCCATGGAAGGTGAGGGCGAGTATCGGTACATCATCGATTGTGTGCGGTTTGATCAGGGGCTGGCCTACCGAGTGGGGGATGCGGTCAAAATTGGTGGCTAGCTTCTGGTTCAGTCTCACGATGGAGGTCTCAAGATCTTCCCCGACATAAAAGCGAACCACCAGCAAACTCTGGCCCGCCATGGAGGTGGAGTAGATATATTCGACGCCGGGGAGCTCGTAGAGCAGTTTTTCCATAGGGATGGTCAACTGCTGTTCAACCTCCTTGGGGGTTGCTCCCGGCATGGAAACCATGACGTCGATCATTGGCACTTTGATCTGCGGCTCCTCCTCTCTGGGCAGCATCATAATCGCAAGAATACCGAGCAATATCGAGGCAAAGATAAACAGCGGAGTCAGTCGTGACGAGACAAATGCGGCGGCCAGTCGTCCGGCAAAGCCGGGTGAGGGTATCTGTTTTTCGGTCATAACGTTATCAGATGGAATATCTGGATCTTCTGTATTTGAAAAATCCTGAAGAAAGATGCCTACTCGTAAATTACGGGTTGGTGGTCGCGCAGCGGTTGCTGGTATGTCACCACTACATGCTCACCTGGCTCCAGGCCTGAAAGAATCTCCACCTGATCGCCATGGCTGGCGCCGCAACGAACCAGCCTGAGTCTGGCCACGCCATCCTGCACCACGAAGACCCGCTGCATCTGCCCCACCGTGCTGACTGCGCTGCCGGGTACAGCCAGCATCGAACTGTTGTCGAGAGCGAGAGCTACCCTGGCAAACTGCCCAGGGTGAAGGGCCGGGTTGGCTTCAAGGTCGAGCTTTACCTTGCCGCTTCTGGTGGTCGGGTTGGCAGTGGGCGCTACCTCCTGGACTGTGCCAGGGACGGTCAAATTTGCTGCCGGCACTTTTACCGTGAGCTGGTCGCCTTTGTGAATCTTGGAGATAATAGTTTCCGGGATATTGGTCAGTACCTGCAGTCTGGCCTCATCCTCAATTCGCACCAGAGCTTTACCCGGTGTTGCCAGGTCGCCGATGTTCGCGTCTTTACTGGTGACTCTGCCGGTAAACGGCGACAGTACCCGGGTGTAGCTTTGCATGATGCGCGCTTCTTGGTACGCAGCCTCGGCAATGGCCAGGGATTCCTCCAGGGATTTTACTGTCTCGGGTGTCGCGGCATTTTTCTGTAGAAGTTTTCTCTCGCGGGCCAGGTTTCTTTTGGCCTGCTCCCGCTGGGCGTGGGATTGCTGCAGCTTGGCATCGATCTCACCTGCGCTGATTTCCACAAGCAAATCGCCTTTTTGGACCCGGGAGCCGAGGACCACCGGCATGGCAGTGATGGTGCCACTGACCTTTGCCGCAATTTCAGCCCTGTTAACCGCTTCAACGGTGCCGATCAGTTCAATCTGGCTGGTTATCGGCATCTGGGAGGCAGTGGCGAGAGTAACCCTAACTGGTTCCAGGACAGCAGTGTCTGCCTGTGGCGGCTCGTTCTTCTCGCATCCAACCAGGATGAGGATGAAAAAGAGGGAGGTAAATACCAGAGTGGTGGTACGTTTGCCGGAAGGTTTCATAAGCGGGATCCTTACAAGGAGGTAGTTGCCGGAAATTGATCCGCGCCAACAGCTCTTCGCAGGTTGGCGATGGCTATTTGGTGATCGGCACGGGCTGCTGCCCCGCGTGCCTTGGCGTCGGTGAGACGCATTTCGAAGTCTATCAGGTCGGAGACCAGTATCAGCCCTTCCTGGAAACGGGCTCTGCTCAGTTCAGTACTTTTCTGGGCCACCTGAACCATTTTTTGGGTGACTTGAAGCCGTTCCATTGATTGCTGATACTGGATTTCAGCACGCTGGATATCAAGGTTCAAGGCAAGCTGAAGGCGCTCTCGCTCGCTTTTCATGCTGGTGAGTTCTGCTTTTGCCGCGGCCACCTGAGCATCTGTTTTTCGGCCGTTGTAGAGGCTGTATTCAAGGCGCACCCCGGCGAGCCAGGAATCACCTGATTCACCCAGCACAGTGCCATACTCAAATTGGTACTGTCCAAAGCTGTCGATGGTGGGCAACTGTTCGCCTTGTGCGTAGCGCAGCATCGCCTCGCTCTGGCGGATTTTCGCGTCCATCACCTTCAGTTCGTTTCGGTTGTCAGGGTGGAGCCGTTCCGGGACCTTTTGCACAGGACCATAGCCGGGCAGAGTGTCCGGATGGTTGTTTTCAAAACCGAGCAGGTTCCAGAACTGTCGTTTGGCCAATCTCAGGGTATGGATGCTGCGAATATGATTTTCGGTGGCACGCTCCTTCTGCAGTTCCAGGTTGAGCAGGTCCTGCTGTAGCAGGTCACCTGCTTCAAAGCGGGCCTGAGCGACCCGGAGTGAGGCGGCAATGGCATTGATTTCCGCCTGTTGCACCGTGGCCATCTCCCTGGCCTGGGCGATTTTATGAAAACTCCGCACCACCTCAAAGGCCAGGAGCTGTTCCACATCCTCGCGCTGCCGAAGGGCCGCTACTTCAGCCGCTTGCGCCTGATCAATACCGGCCCGCCTTTTCCCGCCGTCATAGAGCCGGTAGTCGATACGAGCCTCAAGCACCAGAGCATCGGTTCGGCCGGGATCATTAAAGTCGATGGCGTCGTCAAAAGCACCCTGGTTAAGGATATTGCCAAAGGAATACATTGGTCGATTGGTCTGGGAGTACTCTGTGGCCAGAGACAGAGACGGGTACAGGTGGGAATTTGCCCCGTTGACCTCTGCTGAGCGGGCGCTGACCAGATCTCTGGCAACCCGAGGTCCAGGATTGTTTGCCAGGGCAAAGACCACCGCGTCGGCAAGTGACCAATTGCCTGGTATCTGATAGCTGTGGTTGGCACCATCTCCCTGGTCGGGTGGTGAGACGGCTTTTGCTGTATCGATGCAGCCAGTGGAGGCGGCAAGCCCCAGCCCCAATACGATCAGGGTCTTGTGAAAGAAAACTGTAATTTTCATAGATGATCTATAAAACCAAGCAATTGTAAATATAAATTAAATACTTAAATTAAATAATACGTATTACTGATCCTGTCAAAACTCAGCGGTGTACAAAAGGAAATGATCAGAGTCATCCTGCTGCCACATGCTCCGGTTTGGGCCCGTGAGCCGGGACCATCTAGGGGTAACGAGAAATATCCGGTTATTTTAGAATGTTAACCGGCAATATTTTATTTTATGTAACAAACGAATGGTAGCTATTTTTTGCCAAATAGCAAAAGAACGATGGGGTTGGGCAGCTTGAGAGTCCGTTAGGCCTCAGACCGCGGAGTGAGATGACGCCAGAACTCAAGTGGCCAAAAGAGGGAAGCGGTAGGGATTATGATCGGCAACCTCCGTGTTGAGATTATGATCCGAGGTATAATTTGAGGATGTCCCCAAGGGAATTGAGGGTAACCGGTTTGGCCAGATGGTCGGTTATACCGGAGTTTTGCCAGGTTGCCTGATCGCCGGGAATTGCACAGCCGCTGAGTGCGATGACAGGGGTGTCCATGTTCTGGCTGTACTCGTCTTGGCTGCGGAGCTTCCGGCTTGCCTCCATTCCGTCCATTACCGGCATCTGGATATCCATGAAGATGAGATCGAATCGTTCTTTTGAGGCTGCTGCCAGCGCCTCCATGCCATTGCCGGCAAGTTCAACAGAGCACCCAAGTCGGCGTAAAAATGCCTCGAGGATCTGTTGATTGATCGGCTCGTCCTCAACCAGCAGGACACGATACTGCGGGGCTGTCGTCGATTTGCCTGCGCTGTCGTTGTTCTCTTGTGCTGTCATGGTTTCCTGTGCTGGATAAGTTTATTTGTCAGACCAGCTGATTATACCATGAAATATGTTAAAGGTGGTTTTTTTCCGGATCACCTCCGGGCACCTGCCGAAAGAAAAATATCCCGGCGGCCAATGATAACACAAGCAGTAGCAGTCCGGTGATCACCAGGGTCATGGAGAGGTTGGTGTGCCGGGCTCCATAGCCGATTAAGGGGCCAAGGATGCTGAAACCGGTACGAATGATCAGGCTGCGTATGGAGAGCACGGTGGCCCGGATATCTGAGGCGCAGTAATAGTTGGTGAGATCCTTCAGCAGGGGAGTTGCGTAGCCCCGCACCGCATAAAAGATGAGCAATGACGCTAGACCCGCCATGAGCGGCAGGGTCCCCAGGAGTATATATCCGGCAGGAATATAGAGGATGATCGACACGACAGCCAGCCTGGGGCCAAAGGTATCACGCACCCTGTAGGCGACCGCGGAGACCAGCGCGACCATCAGGTTCAGGACAACCCAGATCGGGGTGATGCTGACCTCGTCAAGGCCCTTGGTAACAAAATAGACCTGGGCCGTCCAGGCCATGCAAAGGGTCGAAGTGCCAATAATTGAGGAGAGCAGGATGGTGGAGCAGAGCTTGATGTTGACGAACAGCGAGTGGTGGCAGATCGAAAGAATCTGTTTCAGGCCGGGGCGCTCCGTCAACTTGGCTCTTTGGGGTTCAACCAATAGAAGTGAAGCCGGAATGGCAATTGCGGCAATGAGTGCCTGGGCACCATAAACCGCACGATAGCTGAGAATGGCGGCGATAAGGCCACCGCAGATCGCCGCCATGGTCTCTGCGAAGTTGCCGAGGGCAGTGATCCTCCCCTCGTATTGTAGATAGAGTTGTTCTTCTTTTTCCCCTTTTAAGGAATCGTACAGCAGGGCGGAATCGGAGCCTGAGATGAAGCTGCCGCCAAGACCGAGAACGATCTCCGCCAGCAGAAATTGACTGAAGGTCCCTGAAACTGAGTAGATGACAAAGCCAAGGGTCCCCAAAAGAGCGCCAAGGATAAGGGACTTTTTCCGGCCGATGACATCGCCCATGTAGCCGGAGGGGATCTCCATGACAGCGACACTGAGCGAGTAGATTGCCTGCAGCAGGTAAATGTCGAATTCGTCCAGGCCATTGTCGGCGTAGTAGAGCGCGACAATGGGCATGATCAACATAAACCATTTGGAGAGCTTGATCAGGTAAAGATAATAGATGTTGGCTCGAAGTGAGGGGCGTATACTGATCATGCTGATTCTGGAGAACTTTTTGTGCTGGTGCGGGCAGGAATGGTAACGGGTTTAGCGGCCTGGGCTGAGGGCGGATAGTTTTGATGCTCAACAGCGTGTCGGGGTCGGATAGTATAGCCGGATTTTTTGAAATAGCCCGTTTTTTCGACTCAATACCGTCGAAATTCTGGTGCAGTGGTTGATCGTTTTGGTGTCTATGGTGTCGAACGAGACAAAAAAGGGGATGCTTCCGAAGAACCATCCCCATGCGAGCGAGATTCAGGCTGGCTGAGATCAGGAGACGATGTGCTCCAGGCCAGGTGCTGGGAAACCGGCACACAGCTCTTTGACCTCTGCGGCAATTTGCTGCTGCAATTCTACGTTTTCCACATCTTTTACGATGGCGTTGATCTTTTCTCCGATAAAAACCATCTCTTTTTCAGTAAAACCGCGGGATGTAACGGCGCAGGCACCGATACGGATTCCGGAGGGGTCAAATGGTTTGCGGGGATCGAATGGCACCGCGTTGTAGTTCAGTACAATTCCGGCCGCATCCAGCGCCTTGGCAGCCTTTTTGCCGGGAACCCCTTTGTTGGTCAGGTCCACGAGCATCAGGTGGTTTTCGGTTCCGCCGGTCACCAGCTCGAAGCCGTTGGCCATCAGGTTGTCTGCCAGGGCTTTGGCATTTTTTACCACCTGGGCGGCGTAGGTCTTGAACTCAGCGGTTGAGGCCTCTTTCATGGCGACGGCGATGGCCGCGGTGGTGCTGTCGTGCGGTCCACCCTGGATGCCGGGGAAAACGGCCTTGTCGATTGCTGCCGCATGCTTTTCCTTACACAGAATCATGGCGCCACGGGGGCCGCGCAGGGATTTATGCGTGGTGGTGGTCACAACGTCTGCGTACGGTACCGGCGAAGGATGAGCGCCACCAGCCACCAAACCGGCGAAATGGGCCATGTCAACCAGCAGGATGGCGCCAACTTCATCGGCGATTTCCCGGAAGATCTTGAAGTCGGGAATACGTGGATAGGCGGAATGGCCGGCGATCAACAGCTTCGGCTTACAGGCCAGAGCCGTTTCGCGAATGGCATCATAATTGAGTAACCCTGTGTCCTTGTCCAGGCTGTAGTGATGGGCATCGAAGTATTTTCCGGAGATGCTGACATGGGAGCCGTGGGTAAGATGGCCGCCATGGGGCAGGGCCATGCCGAGAATGGTGTCTCCTGCATTCAAAAATGCGAGGTACACGGCCAGATTGGCGGGAGAACCGGAATATGGTTGGACATTGACATGTTCCGCCTTAAAAAGTTCTTTGGCGCGTTCTATGGCAAGCAGCTCAATCTGGTCGATGATCTGTTGTCCCTCATAATACCGCTTTCCTGCATACCCCTCGGAATACTTGTTTGTGAGAACAGAACCGGTTGCCTGCATCACTGGCAGAGATACATAGTTCTCTGAGGCGATAAGACGAATCTTGTCTGCCTGGCGCTGTTCCTCCTGCTGAATCAGGGCGTGGATTTCCTGGTCCGAGTTGTAAAGTTCTTTCATCGTTGCTCCTTCAAGGCCGCACGGCTGGGTGTAATATGAATGCTGTGTGTTAAAACTGTAAGTATAAGCAGCGGGAAGCGGATTGGGTAATCGGCCCGCCTGCTCAAACACCATAAAGATACATTGAAACCGGAGATACTGGGAGGCATCCAGTCCCTGTGTCGTCCGGATGTCCAAAAGATAAGCTGCCAACTATAACGAAAATGGTCGTAATTGAACAGCAGAATTTCAAGGCTGATGCGAATAACGTAGTCCTTACCCCCGGCAAGTGGCTCATCACCCGCTGGTTCTGTTCCCAGAGGCAATATTCTACCCAAGTTGAGGTGAACGGTTGATTTTGGGGAATTCGTAAAAAATGCCATTGAACGCTGCAGAAAGGGAGAGTCACTGCCCCTGTTTCTACAACAAATGGTGAGTGAATGGTTCAGCCCCAGTCCTATGTGGTGTCTCTTGCATACCAAGATTTCAGCAGTGGGAGATGGAACATCACCTGGGGTGCCGAGCACGGGTAGCGGGAGTAGCACGAGTAATGGTAAGTGCGGGGAGCAGGAAACACACGGTGGCAAGCAACAGGTAACCGAGCTCCTGCCAGCCAAGCGGTGTGACATGAAAGACCAGACGGGCGGGGGTATAGAGGATGACAACCTGGGTGGCCAGGGAGAACAGCACCGCAAACCATAGCCAGTGGTTGCTGAACAGGGGGACCTGGTAACTTCTACGGAGGATGAACACCAGGATCATTTCAAAAATCACGATAAAGCTGAAAACAATCGTCTGACCGCGTTGAATATCCGTGGGATCATCGCTGGCACCGCCAGTGAGTTGAAAAAGGACCAGGCCTGCCAAGGCACCAAGACATCCAAGGGTTATCAGCAGCCGCAATTTCACCTTTGGCAGGATACCTTCGCCCGGGGGGATTGGCGGCCTGTGCATAATGGTGGTGCCGTAAGGGTCCACGCTGTAGGCAAGAGCAGGCGCACCATCGGTTATCAGGTTAATCCAGAGCAGCAGCAGGGCCGTCAGCGGCAGGTTGAAGCCAAGCAGCACGGCAAGAAAGATAATCAGCACCTCCATCAGGTTGCCGGAGAGCAGCAACATAATGGATTTCTGAATATTTTCATAAATCCCCCGGCCTTCTTCTATACCTGCAACGATGCTGATAAAGGAATCGTCAAGAAGGACAAAGTCGGCTGCTTCATGGGCCACATCGGTGCCGCTGCCGATGGCAATACCGATATCAGCTTTTTTGAGCGCCGGGGCGTCATTGACCCCGTCACCGGTCATGGCGACGATATGGCCTTTTTCCTGAAGTCCTCGCACGATCCGCTGTTTATGCTCGGGCACGACCCTTGCGAAAATATTGGTGGTATCGAGCGCGGCCGATAACTCTTGGTCGTTCATCGAGTCCATCTCGATTCCGCCTAAGGTCTCTCCGACAATGCCGGTCTGCTTGGCAATGGCATTTGCCGTCTCCCTATGATCGCCGGTGATCATTATTACCCTGATATGGGCAAGCTTGGCCTTTTCTATGGCGGTGATGACACCCTCCCGCGGCGGATCGATCATTGCCTGCAGCCCAATGAAGGCGAGGTCCTCCTCCACCAGGTTATCCAGGCTTTCCTGGTCGCTGATCTCACGGCAGGCAAAGGCGATCACCCGCATTGCCTGAGCCCCGTACTGGCGATACGTCGTTCTGATGACATCTCGGTCATCAGCTGAAAGTGGCTGTTTCTCCAGGACGGAAGCGTCCTGGCCGATTGCATGACTGCAGCGTTTGAGCATCTGCTCCGGCGCCCCCTTGGTGTAGAGCAGTCTTTTGCCCCCGATGTTTACTGCCACGCTCATACACTTCCTGCTTGAGTTGAACGGACGTTCGGCCAGGCGGCTGCCGTCAAAGGTGATCTGTGCCTGGCCGGCTGCCCGGAGCAGGGCGAGCTCAGTGGGATTGCCCCCGGACCCTGAGCTGAGGTTGGCCAGGCTGTTGTTGCAGGCGACGCCCGCCTCAAGCAGCAGCCTGAGTTGTTTGCTCTCGTGGATGGTCTGGTTTGCATTCTGCTCCTCAAAATTGACTGAGGCGCCCAGACACCAGGCTTCCCGGGTGGTCATTTGATTCTGGGTGAGTGTGCCGGTCTTGTCCGAGCAGATGACGTCGCAACTGCCCAGGGTCTCCACCGAGGTGAGTCTTCGAACCAGCATGTTCTTGCGCAGGAGCCGGCGGGTGCCGATGGAGAGGGCGATAGTCACCACAGCCGGCAGAGCAGTGGGTACTGCGGCAACGGCAAGGCTGATGGAGATAAAGGCAAACTGCAGGAAAATGTTGTTGGTCAGGGGGGCGCCGTCGATTCTCAGCCGGGACATGAGCAGGACGAAGACCAGCAGGCAAATGGCAATAATGACCATACCGATATTTCGGCCAAAACGATCAAGACGACGCTGCAAGGGGGTTTTTTCCTCCTTGGCCTCGGATATCATGGTCGATATTTTGCCGATTTCCGTATCCTCTCCGCATGCAGTTACCACGGCGACCCCACGTCCCTGGACCACTGAGGTAGAGGAAAAAACCATATTGCTTTGGTCGGCAAGGGCCGGCTGACCCGGGATAGACGCAGCCTGCTTGGGCACCGGCGTGCTCTCGCCGGTAAGGGCCGATTCATCCAACTGGAGTTCCACCACACTCAGCAGCCTGGCGTCCGCCGGTATCTTGTCTCCACGTTCAAGTTGAATGATATCGCCCGAGACGAGCTGGTCAGCCGTGACATGGCGGAGTTGGCCGTCCCGAAGTACCGCTGCCTGGATAGTGGCCATTCTCTTTAAGGCCTCCAGGGAGCGGTTGGCGTTGAACTCCTGGAAAAAGCCGATAAGACCGTTCAAGATGAGAATGGCGAGTATTACCAGGGAATCGCCATATTCTCCGATGATGATAGAAAATAAGACGGCAAATAGTAGTAAGTAAATGATAAAGCTTGCAAACTGATTGAGCAGTATTTTCCAGGCAGATACCGGGGCGGGCGGTTTCAGGCTGTTTGGACCAAAGATATTCAGGCGGTCCTCAGCTTCCTTCTGGCTCAAACCATCGGCGTTGGTATTGAGCAGGTTAAGGACTTCTTCCCTGGAAACCCCGTAGTAGGCAGGCATTCATCCCCTCTCAACATATGTGGATAGAGTGGCAGTATCTTTTTGAACTATAACAGCTCTCGTTTTATGGTAGCTGAAGCGCTTGGAGCAGTACATGACATATGTTATCAATCAAGCGTTATCAATCAAGCCTGTGGCCCAAGGGGACATGACCTGGCCCAGTACATAAAAAAAACGAGTAGTCGGAGTGAAAAATGAACGTCATCCTTGATCTTTGTGTTGTACCTCTCGGAGTAGGGGTTTCTGTATCGAAATATGTGGTGGCCTGTGAAGAACTCATCCAAAAGGCCGGTCTCAAGTCAAGTCTGCATGCCTATGGTACCAATATTGAGGGCGAGTGGGACGAGGTCATGGCGGTTGTAAAAAAATGCCATGAAAGGATCCATGAGATGGGGGCACCCCGTATCACTACCACCATCAAGCTGGGAACCAGAGTCGACAGGTCGCAGTCCATGGAAGACAAGGTGAAAAGTGTGGAGGAGAAGATGGGTGGCGCAACCTGAAGCACTGGTGGTCAGGGGCTGCCATCTTCCGGCAACAGCGCCTTTTCCAGTTTGGGCTGTATCCGCTGGAGAAGGTCTTCCCGTTCCAGATAAGGGCAGGGCGAATGATAGGGAAATTCGCGGCACTGTCTTGGTCTTGCCGGGTGGATGGAGCATCTGGCGCGCATTCGCTCGTTGCTGAGGAAAATACATGAACCGTCTGGCCTGGTTTTGAAAGTATTCCTCTTCGCGATAAAGCGCTTTCGCGCTTCGCCATCAGTGATCTTATGGTGTCTGGCGATCCGGTTGATGTCGTCCGAGTCCAGAAAGAGCGTTGATCCTTTCAAGCTATAGCAACAGTACCCAGGACAGTAGTTGCAATAGACTTTGTTGGTGGCAAGGCTATACCTCTGGGGTGGTGTTCTGTTGCGCGTGGCTGAGTTGTCCAAGGTTCTATCCTGCCTGATATCGGAGGGTTGTTGTAGATTTGCTATAAAGCCGTGATACTTCAACTTAACACCAAAAGTGCGGAGTGGTAAATCCCACACAGTGGGGGCAGTGGTGGCCGTAATTATTCGTGGTGCCGGGGCCAGTCTGCCCGAGTCAGCGATGCTCAAGGGCTTTTTACGCCGGCAGCTGCTGGGCGTCTTTGTCGGCTCGGTCATCTTCGTGGCGACACCAGCAGGCTTTCTTGTCCACTTTATCGTATGAGGCAATCTCCACTCCAGATAAGAAGCACTGGGCAACAGCTGCCGGGGGTGGATAGCGGCAGGGCAGGGGGCAGGGGGCAGGGACATAGGGCAGCCCGGCACTGACAGTTTGACAGGTGCAGCCAGGCCAACTACCATCTAATAAGGGAGAAAGGTCTGGATTTACTATCGCTTGAGCTTGACTGACAGGGAGAATTCACAATTCGCATCACTGATATCAACGAGAGCCCAAATGGTCATAAAGCTTCTTGTCACGCTTCTTCTTGCTCTGCTTCTGCATCCTGAGCCGGTGTATTCTTCAGAGAAAAAAGTGGTTATTTACTCTTCCCGCAAGTGGCAGCTGTTGGAGCCGTTGCTTGAGGAGTATTCTGCCAAGACTGGCGTTCGAGTAGTTTTTGTTGCTGGTAAAGAGGGGGAAATGCTTGAACGACTGCAGGAGGAAGAGAGCAACACACAGGCTGATCTTTATTACACCACCGATGCCGGATATCTGTGGAAGGCGGCTCAGGCAGGCCTGTTGCAACCCATTGACTCTCCTGTTCTTGAGGCGAATATTCCCGCTGAGTATCAAGCTCCTGACAACAGCTGGTTTGGGCTGTCAATGCGGGTTCGTGCAATCGTTTACAATACCTTGTCGGATGCTGCAGAAAATCTGAAGAGCTATGAGGAACTGGCGTCCGAGAGCTGGAAGGGGCGGCTGGTGCTCTGTTCTTCCCGGACAATCTCCAGCAAATCCATGGTGGCGTCGCTCATCGCCCTGCATGGCAGACAAAAGGCTGAGGAGATTGTATCCGGCTGGGTGGGGAACCAGGTGGTAACCCCTTTCAGTACTGACCAGACCGCTCTGGAGGCGATCGCCGCAGGCATCGGAGACGTCACCATGGTGAATTCCTACTACTTTGCCAGGTTGTTGCGAACAAGACCCGGGTTGCCCCTGGCAGTTTTCTGGCCCAATCAGGAAACCAGTGGTGTTCATGTGAATATCAGTGGCGCAGGTTTGACGCGCTGGAGCGAACAGAAGGCTGAAGCGATTAAACTGCTCGAGTGGCTTTCAGGCAACGAGGCCCAGGCGCTGCTGGCAAATGAGATAATGGAATTTCCGGTTAATCCCCAGGTGCCCCCGCATCAAAGTTTCAACAGGTGGGGACCGTTTCTCATCAATCCCGTCAGTGCCAGCCAATACGGAGAATTGCATGATGAGGCCTTGGAAGTCATGCGGGCAGCAAAATATCGCTGAGATACATCGGTGAGATACATCGATGAGCCCCATCGGTGTTGTTGACAGCAGATTGAGGAAGGCAACCGTTCACCCTGGCAGATAACAGGCCATTTCCCCTTCTCACACTGGACAGGTCTTCGAGTCGGCTGGAGAGGCAGCCAGCTTTTTCTTGTGCGCCCTGTCTGGCGCTGTTAGTGTATCCAGCTGGGAATTGCGTGACAAAAGGTGTTTCAAAAAAGGCATGAAAAGTACCATGGTATGAACGGATTGCCGGCAACAGGAGAAGGCGAATTGAAGCTTGTCGATACCCATTGCCATCTCGATATTGATCGACATTTTCCTGACTATCAGGAAGTGATCCAGCGTGCCGGTAAAGCCGGCGTCGTCGATTTCGTCATGGCGGGCGTGGTCCGCCGTGGCTGGCCCCGTATGTTTCGGCTGCAGACGGCGCATCCTCAACTGCATGCAGCCCCGGGGCTGCATCCCATGTATCTCTCCTATCATCAGAATAGCGATCTTGATGAGCTGGCTGCTCTGGCAGGGGCGACGAACTGCGTGGCCATCGGTGAAGTGGGGCTCGATTACTTTGTTCAGGGGCTGGATCGCAGGGCTCAGCAGGAACTTTTCGAAGCGCAGATCGATATTGCCAGGGCACATTGTCTGCCGCTGCTGCTGCATGTACGAAAAGCCCATGACCAGGTACTGGCAACGCTTAGGCGCAAGCGTTTTGAGCATGGTGGCATCGTTCATGCTTTCAGCGGCAGCTATCAACAGGCCGGGCAGTTTATCAAGCTTGGTTTTGCAATTGGCATATGCGGTACCGTCACCTACGACAGGGCCTTGAAAATTCGCAGGGTAGCCGCAGCTCTGCCCCTGGACTCCCTGGTGTTGGAAACCGATGCTCCGGATCTCCCGCCAAGGCGTTACCACGGTGAGGACAACTCGCCTGAATATCTTCCAGAGGTGCTGGATTGCCTGACGGAATTGCGCAGTGAAAGCCGAGATGAGGTAGCAGTGCAGACCACGTTGAATGCCTACCGTGTGCTACCCCGCCTCAACCGACCAAAACAGACCGGGTCCTCATCACATAAGGTGCAGAATATTCTATAAATCGCACAAAAAGATATTGTCATCAACGCAGCCATAGAGTAATAAAAATGTTAGGTTGCCTCTGCATTTCTCCCAGATTCTCATACAGTAGCGAGTTTTTCGGAAACATTAGAAAAATCTCAGTCCACTTTGCCATTTTGTTCCTGAATTGTGAGACGGCTGGGGTATGGTTTGAGCATCGGATGTGGCGATTGCAGGCATACTGGTTGTCAATTCATATGAAGAACATACTCCCATTTCGCCGAGGAAACGATTATGGGGCTTCTTGATGATGTAGTTGTAGTGGAAGATGAGCGGAAGCGCTGCAGGTTAACCTGTGACGCTGAGGTGCTGGTGGAGACGATTGATCACCGTATTGTCCAGGGACGGATGCGCGATATCGGGATGCAGAGTCTGTATCTGTATACCGATGAGAACAGCGACGATTTTCTGATATACGGAGAGCAGGTTCGCGTCAAGGTTACCATGCACCGGGAGGGGAGTGATCTTTCAGTTGAGTTGAACGGTATCGTTGGGCGTATGGATGATCAGGGATTTGTCGTGCGATTTGATCATTCCCTCAAATGGTGGCCGGTCTTTACGATGTTTCCGGAACCCAAACGCCACGATTATCCAAACTAGAGCGAACTATCAGGGATGACCCGGTTGTGGTGCTGTGGTAAATGTACAGTGCACCCTCTATCAAGATACAGTTTGTGATTGAAGCCAAATTGTGGCCTACTACCTCATGCAAAACAAAGACAACAAGAGAAACATACGGTTTCCGGGGCGTCCTGAAGATTTGCTCAGATTTCAGGTTAACCTGCTGTCATTGGCTGAAAAGCGCTATGATATATTGCATGACGAAAAGTGGATAGAGAGTTTTACCGAATACCAACTCCAGCTTTATCGACATGGATATACTGAATTCAGCCATGAGATCCTGCAAAGTCTTGGCGAGTCCTGTGTTTGTCCCACCGCCGAATATCGTGAAAAGTCTCTTTTTATCCTCACTGTTTTTCTCGCCAAGGTAATCGAAGAAGCAGACGATGAATTGCTGCAGGCCCTGTCCTGGATATTTTTGCGCTGGCTCTATCTGGAGCGGGAGCTGCTGGCCTGTTCAGAGTATGTCTGTTCAATGCTGCCAGCCATTCCTGCCAGATTTCTCGCCAACGGGATGTTCGCCCAGTTCACCGTCTGGCTTGAGCTGTTGCAGAAGATGAGTTCTGGCCAGCTTGAGCGACCCGTTGCGCTGCAGGCCCTTGCCGCCAGGATGAAGAATGCTCTTCTCGGTCAATTTCTCGATCAGGATGTGGACCTGAAGCTACAGCCGGACTTTCAGCCTGAATCGGAGATGGCCTGTCTTGTCCAGTATTTGACCAAAGATAGCGCTTCAATGTTGATTCAGGAGTTGTATCATTCCCGCGACAAAGATCGGCGCCTGGCACTGATTGAGACCCTGGGGCAGTTGGGTGATCAGGTGGTGGCCAGCATGTTTGAACAGTTGGGTGAGGATGCCTCATGGTACATGGTGCGCAATGCCCTTCAGGTTATTGCATACTTCGACAACAAAAAGCATCTGGAGCTGGTGTTGCCGTTTCTGAAATATCCTGATCTGCGCGTACAGCAGCAGGTGATTGATTTTATCTGTGGATTTGAGAAAAGCGAACAAGTGGGGCTGCTGATTGATGCGCTTGAGACCTGTCACGATCGCTTGAAGAGCAATGTGGTCGAGCTGCTTTCAGCATTCACTCATCCTGAAATTGGGCGTGCTTTTATCAACCTCCTTGAATCTCGGCACCAGATAGAACAGTGGAGCCGTGACCATATCTTGCTGGCTGTCTGCGAGGCTCTGGGACCATATCCAACCAGCAGGGTCACCAACACCCTGGCCAAGCTCATTGCCGAGCGAGAACTGGAAAACCGGCTGGGCGACCCAGTGTTATCTGCGGCGAGAAAAACCGTTGCGCAGCTTTCGGCCAGTGAGCCAATTTAACCACTTTCCTTCCTGCCCGCCAAATTCTTTTCCCAGGGTTTCTCTGCTATACATTTGCCAAACCAGCGTGTACATTTTCCCCACCGTAACTCAGTTGAGATACAATGAGTTCTAGGTGGAGTCGGTTTGTTTGTATACTGAATGTGTTCAGGCAATGTTGCTGCCTGACTACCCTTGGGGTTTTCCATGGTTGACAAGAAGATAAGCCAGAGACAGAAAGAGCAGCTGGACCAGATTTTCAAGGCTGCGCTTACGCGGGTCGCTCCCTATACAATGATGCGGGACCATGTACAGCTTGAGGGTTCGATGCTCCGCTATACCCTGGATGGTGAAGAGGTGGAACTGGATCTTGATCAGTTCTCGGAGGTGCTGGTCCTTGGGGCGGGCAAGGCTACTGCGCCGATGGCCCTGGCCATGGAAGAACTGCTGGGCGACCGGATCAGTGACGGCCTGGTCGTGGTCAAGTATGGCCATACGGAACAGTTGCAAAGGGTGAGAATGATTGAGGCAGCCCATCCAGTGCCCGATGAGCAGGGCGTTGAGGCAGCAGGCGAGCTGTTGAGCATGGCAGAGCAGGCTGGGGAAAAGAGCCTGGTTATCAATCTCATTTCAGGCGGTGGTTCAGCGCTGTTGCCGCTCCCCGGTACCTACCTGGGCGACGACAAAATCCTGCTCAGTCTGGCCGACAAGCAGCAGACCACCCAGGCGCTTCTTTCCTGCGGTGCCGAGATTGGTGAGATCAACTGTGTTCGCAAGCATCTCTCAGCAATTAAAGGCGGCAGGTTGCTGGCCAGTATTGCGCCGGCCCGTTCCATCAACTTCATCCTCTCCGATGTGGTAGGTGATGACCTGAGCAGTATCGCTTCAGGACTCACTGCGGCAGATCCTACCACCTTCGGTGATGCCTTGACCATCATAGAAAAATACGATCTGCAAAAACACATTCCGTCAAATGTTTTGCGATATTTGACCCTTGGGGCAGAAGGAGCCATCGAGGAGTCGCTGAAACCGCAAGCTCAGGAGCTTGCTCTGACCACCAACGTACTGATGGGTACCAACAGGACTGCTCTTGAGGCCGCGGCGAGGGAGGCGGAAAGACTCGGCTACCGGGTGGTGCGGCTTACCTCCCGGATCACCGGCGAAGTGAGCGAGGTGGCGAAGATGTTGACAGCCATCGCTGCCGACACCAGGCAATACGCCATGTTGGCTGCACCACCGCTGTGCATTATTTCAGGCGGCGAACCGGTGGTGGTGCTGACAGGCGAAGGCAAGGGCGGCAGGAACCAGCAGCTGGCTCTCCATGTGCTGCAGGCGATGCAGAAAGAACCAGCTCTGTACCAGGATATTTCTTTTCTGTCGGCCGCAACCGATGGCAACGATGGGCCCACCGACGCAGCGGGTGCTTTCGCCAATCTTGAGCTGGTTGCGGCCTGTGAAGATCAGCGGCTTGATATCGCTCACTATTTGAGCAATAATGACGCCTATAGCTTTTACACCGCCCTCGACGGCCTCTATTGTACCGGGCCTACGAATACCAATGTCTGCGATTTGCAGATCTTTCTGGTGCAGTAACTTCAAACACAAATCCAGCAGACGGGAATACCATGCAGGTAGATAACGCGAAGAGTACGGTTGAGTTGAAAAAGACGGTTTGTCCGCTTGATTGCCCGGACAGTTGCGGCATGATCGCCGGAGTCGAAAATGGTGTGATCACCTCCCTGAGCGGAGACCCGGACCATCCATACACAAACGGCTTTCTCTGCCGTAAAATGCGTTCTTACCATCGGCGGGTCTACTCTGAGAATCGACTGTTGTATCCGCAGATCCGGGTGGGCAGAAAAGGTGAGGCAGAGTTTGCCCGTATCAGTTGGGATGAAGCCCTGCAGATACTCGCCGACAAGCTGGTTGAGGTACGCAACACCTACGGCGGGGAGGCGATTCTTCCCTACCAATATGCCGGCAATATGGGGGTGATAAACCGGAACGCGGGGTATGGGGTGTATAACAAGCTCGGGGCAAGCAGGCTTGTTGAAACCATTTGTTCGGCAGCAGCCGGTGTTGGCTGGAGCATGCATATGGGCGACGTTCCAGGCAGTCCGCCGGAGGTGGCCGAAGACGCCGAGCTGATCATTGCCTGGGGAGTCAACGTCAAAGTCTCCAATGTGCACTTCTGGCAATATATCGCCAAGGCCCGTTCCAAAGGTGGCAAACTGTTGGTGATCGACCCGTATCGTAATGAGACCGCCCGGTCGGCAGATGACCATCTGCAGGTTTTGCCTGGCGGGGACGGGGCGCTCGCCCTTGGCGCCATCAAGGTTTTGTCGGAGAAGGATCTGCTCGATCAGCGGATGCTCGCTGAAGAGACCACCGGCTTTGAACAGTTGGCTGACTATCTACGGGCCACACCCTGGCAGGAGTTTTGCGAGCAGAGCGGGCTGGAGCACAAGGAGATCGAGCGGTTTGCCCTCTTGCTCAAGGACCATCCCGCCACCTTTTTGCGAATTGGCATTGGTCTCAGCCGCAACAGCCGGGGCGGGATGAGTATGCGCTCCATCACCGCCTTGGCGGCAGCGCTTGGGTTATTTTCCGGAAAACAGGGGCAAGGGGTACTGTACTCGAGTAAAGCCTTTTCCGGTGACAGTGGTAAGGTGCGTTTTCCGGAGTTGTTGGCCAAACCTACCCGTTTGGTCAATATGGCTCACCTGGGACATGCGCTCACTGCCCTCACCCCACCGGTCAAGCTCTTTATGGTCTACAACTGCAACCCCCTGTCTGTGGCCCCGGACGCTTCCATGGTACGCCAGGGGCTGTTGCGGGACGATCTGTTCACGGTGGTCCACGAGCAGGTGATGACTCCGACAGCGCGATATGCGGACCTGCTGCTCCCGGCAACGACCTTCCTTGAAAACAGGGATCTCTACACTGGTTATGGGCATTTCCAGTTTGGCGTGGTGAACCCGGTTATTCCAGCCCAGGGTGAAACCAGGAGCAATTTTCAATTCTATCAGGCGTTGGCCCAAAAACTCGGATTTACCGAAGAGCCGTTTTTGCAGAGTGAAGAGGATCGCCTTGCCGCATACATTGAGACTATCGAAGGCTTGCCTGAAGATTTTTGCTACAGGCCGGGCGAGTTCAGCGGCTGGATAACCTCAACCAGAAAGCGCCTGGGAACATCTGTGAAAGAGCACTGGAACTACACCTACAGCTTTGCAGCTGAGACCGGGGACGATATCTCCCCGATTCCCCGTCTGCAAAAAGCGGTGGAGTTCGCCGACAAGGATCTTTGCAGCAGGCTGCCTTTTTCCCTTATTACGCCGCCGCACATGGATCTCCTGAACTCCACTTTTGGCGAGCGGTACCTTGGCAAGATCGGTGAGGTGCTCATCCATCCGGACGATGCCGCACACTACGCCATCAAGGATGGCGACCGGCTCAAGTTGAGCAACTTTCGCGGTGAGACTGAGCGTATTGCCGTAGTGACCGACGCCACCCGGCGTGGCCTCTTGGTGGCCGCCGGGCTCTTCTGGGAGATCCCTGGCGGTAGCGCAGCAGGGATCAATGATCTTACCTCGCAGAAGCTCACCGATATCGGCGAGGGGCCGACCTTTCACGAGAGCAGGGTGGCAATCGAAGTGGTGTAATAGAAAATCGGCTACGGTGTTTCCGAATGGTTATCAACACGTGCCGGCTGTTCAGCGGCAGGATCGGCATTGATCCTGAACCTTCTGATCATCGAGTCCTGCTGCATGGTGGTCGTGATATGGGTGAGGAAGGTCTTTTCGGTGACGGTTGGTATTCTGTCCTGCAGTTCCACCAGGGAGATGGTGTTGATGGCGTTTGGTGTAGCGGTGTTGATCTGTACGATCTTGCCGGCGGTGATCTCGCGCCAGACCAGATGCGATGAGGTTGCCGCCATACCCATGCCTAGCTTGACGCATCTCAGATTTGCCTGATGGCTCTCAACCATCAGCACCACATTGGGACGAATGTTGGATTTGCCGAAGTGGTGCAGGAACCAGTGCTTCAAAAAGAGGTCGTCGTGCTCGTCTGAGATATAGTCCTGCTCGACCAGATGCTGGTATGAGTGGTTGCCGGCAATTACCCTCTGGTAATAGTCCTTGGAGCAGATCAGCGTCAATTCCTCATCGATCAGCGGGATAATATTGTAAAAATCAGGTCCTCCGGTCATCTGCATGGTTGTGAGGGCCAGGTCGATCACCGCAAAATCGATCTCTCCCTCCCTGAGCAGATTCAGGAGCGGTACCGGTTCTCCCAGGCGGATGGAAAAGCGCACGTCAGGGTATTTTTGCCTGAATGAAAAACAGATCTCCGGCATGTAGGCCCGGCCGAATTCATAGGGTACGCCGATTCGCAACAGTCCATAAGGGGTGTCCGCCGGGTGGCGCAACCCCTGAAGGATATCGGGCAAATCCGTCAGAAAAGGCTGGATCGTGGCGTAGAGCTTTCTGCCGGCCGCGGTGGGGACAAGCTTTTTATGAATTCGGGTAAAGAGCTGTACCCGCAGTTCTTTCTCAAGCTTTTGCAGATGCTGACTGACAGCCGGCTGGGAGAGGTTCATCTCCCGGGCTGCTTCGCTGACGCTGTTATGTGCGTAAATATAATAGAAAATTCTGAGACGGTTCAGGTCGTGTTGCATAATTAAAACTTATTAGGTGGATTGTTTATATATATTTTACTTATTAACTGCTCTCCGGTATCGTGGCAAGCACTAAATGAGGAATATGAATATCCTGAAAATTCTTAGGTAATAACAAGGTGTGGATATGAGTGAAGTACGAATCAGAAGGGTCGAGCGAGCTGACCTGCAACAATGCATTGCCTTAGAAGAGCGTTGCTATCAGCCTATCGAAGTGGCACCGCCCGACTTTATTGAAAAACGTATCGAAGTCTATCCGGACGGTTTTTATGTCGCAGAACTTGATGAAGAAATCGTTGGTATGATCAACTGTGGTGCAACCCATAAGGATGATATCACCGACGAGGAACTGAAGTATCTCATTGGCCATGTGCGAAACGGCAAAAACGGCATCGTGTTCTCCCTGGCGGTCGATCCTGATCACCGCGGCAAAGGGATTGCCAGAAAGCTCATGGAAAAAATCATCGACGTTTCCGAACAAAAAGAAAAACAGAAGATCGTCCTGCTGTGTAAAGACGATCTGGTTAACTTTTATACAGCACTTGGTTTCAGTTATGGCGGCCCCTCGTCTTCCGATTTTGGCGGCTATGTCTGGCACCAGATGCAATATGAGCTGCCGGCGCCCGCCTGGTCAGCAACAAGCCACCACAACTCTGTGTCACTCTCACTTTAGCACACAGAGACCGATTACCACGCCGGCTGCATGAGTTCTCTTTGAAATCGCTGTTGCGAACTCTCTCCTCTCTCATCAGCTGGGTGGTGGTTGGTGACTTTTCTCCTTTTTTTCATGTGATACTGACGCTGCCAGACCGGTACCCCGGTGGAGCGGCAACCCCCTGACGTGACTGTATTGTCACAAAGCCTGTTTGGTGTCTGGGTGCGTCCAGGCGGGTCTTCTGCCTGGGCGAGACGCACAGTTGCGCCTCATCTGGCCTCCCGGTGCGGAAAATCCGCGGGGGCGGTACCGTATAGAGCTACAACTCTATAGTATCAGCTGTACCTATTGTGGCTTGATGCAATAAGGCAAAGCATAATCCTTTAACTCAATCTGGTTTGAATAGTATGGAAGTTGGTTTCTCAATCGTTTCCACGGCAACGCTGCTTTTTTTTGTCATTGACCCATTCGGTAATGTGCCGGTGATGCTGTCCGTGCTCAAATCTGTTCCCAGGCAGCGGGTCCGCCGGGTGATTGCCCGGGAGATGGCATTTGGGCTTGCGGTGCTTCTTGCTTTTCTCTTTTTAGGGAATCAGTTCCTGAAGGTCTTTCACTTGCAGACCGAGGCGGTGACCATTGCCGGTGGAGTGATTTTTTTGATTATCGGCATTAAAATGATTTTTCCGTCCAGCTCAGGCACCAACATCTATGGTTCTGCTGGTGAACCCTATATGGTGCCGATCGCCATTCCGATGATTGCCGGGCCATCCGCTTTGGCCACGCTCCTTGTGCTGACCAAGTCTTCCAAATCACATCTGATGGAGATTCTCCTGGCACTGTTGCTGGCCTGGGCTCTATCTGCAATCGTGCTGCTCTTTGCTCCATTTCTGCTGCGAATACTCAAGGAAAAGGGATTGGAAGCGATGGAGCGACTGATGGGAATGGTGCTGCTGATGTTGTCGGTGCAGATGTTTATCGACGGTATCCGCGGGGTGCAACTGTAAGATGCAGCTGACGGGCCTAGCCTACGCAACTCAGGGCTGTTGACGAGAGCTGATCCGAGGTATAGTGTCTTGCATGCAGGCCATTTAGCACAACCAACAAAGCAGGGGGGCTGATGAAAAAGTCAGAAGAAGAGCTGGAGATAGAAAGTGGCTGGGAAGTGCACCCAGACCGCACTGTGTTGGAAACGCCGGTTGTCACGGTAAAGGCCGGGCCGGTCGTCTGCAAACGAAGCGGCAAGAAGAAAGACCTCTACCTGTTTGATTTTCCAGACTGGGTAAATGTAGTCGCACTCACTCCGGAAAAAGAAATCCTGCTGATCCGCCAGTACCGCTACGGCTCAAAACGTATGGAACTGGAAATCCCGGGCGGGATGATGAATCCCGATGAGCACCCCATTGAGGCCGGTTGCCGAGAGCTTTTAGAAGAAACCGGCTTTGCCGGGAAAAACCCGCAGCTGATTGGCCGGGTCTGCCCCAACCCCGCCATCCAGAGAAATTACTGCCATACCATCCTGGTCGAGGACGCGGTGCAGATATCCGATCCAAGCTTTGATGATATGGAAGATATCGAATGTCTTCTTGAGCCGGAGCGGCAGGTGCTGGATCGCATCAAAAACGGTACGATCGATCATGGGTTGGTGCTGAATGCCCTGATGTTTTATCTCTCCTGGCGAAAGTGATGAATAACTCAGGTCGTCGACATCACTTTTCTGACGGGTACCGATAATTTCCTAGTCAGCCATTTGATATACGCCATTGCCGCACTGGCTTTTCTATGAGTTGTTTGAGGCTATAGCTGAATTGAGCCTCGACAAAAGCTCGTTCATCTCTTCCTGCTTGCCGGAAATTGAAAAGCCGGAACTGAGCAGCTGGTCCCCCTTTTTCCATACGACCTTCAGTATTGGCCGCCCGGCACCCCACTGGCCGGCATGCCACTTGCCGATCTTCACTTGAACGATGGTGTCGAATTGAATAACTATTGGTACCCGGGTGAGCAGCCGAAGAAAGGAGATTTTCTGGTCATCGTATGAAAACGTGCCATTCCCCCTGGCGAACATTCTCTCCTTTGTATACCTTCTCCAGCATTTCTCATCTATCTCGGTGCCAAAGTATTTTCCGGGTATTTCCCTGTTCATATGCAAGCGAAGTATTGTGTCTTGTGAGATATTGGTCTCAATGAATGGCTTGGTACAGGTGATTGTAGCGAGCCGATTGAGACTGTGTGGTAACGTGGTTTTCCCCGTTATTTTACAAGATCATTAAGGTACTGGTTGGATATCCCTTGCCATATATCGATTGTTCACCTGGAATATTTCTGCTTCAGAAACGACCTGAAATCCAAATTTCCCGTAAAAGCGAACGTTGGCATCAAGGTCCGTCTCCAAATACGCTTTGGCCGAACACCTATCCACTTCCTCGCAGAACCGCTCCATCAACATGGAGCCAACTCCTACTCCACGATACGCCGGCAAAACGCCTATTGGTCCGAGATGCCAGTGTTGCTCTTCCGGATCGTTTCTTGCCCATTCATCGAGCCAGATAGATTTTCTGGAGTTGTTCTCTCCATCTAATCGCACTTTATTTGACTTACCCTTGTCTGTCGGGCCGACACACGATTTCATTCGCATAACGCCAATGATCTTCTTGCCGTGTTTTGCAAGAAAGGTTATGCCGGGAAAAACGGCAAACAGTTCAAGGAACATTTTTTCGATCTCGAAGCGTTCTTTTTCGCTATTGCCTTGAAAGACAGCCCTATGCATAGGATTGTCCAGCATTGCAAGGCTGAGCACTTTGGCCGATTCCTGGATGTCATCGAGTTCCATGAAGGAAAGAGTGAAATGGTTTGTATTCATTTTGTGAAGAGTGGGGAATTTTCATGAAGCAATTATGCGCTTCTTATTACTTTTAGCACCGTAGCTTAGTTGGGGGAATTGCCACTTTAAAAAAACGCACGAAAGGAAAGTGTGACAGCGCACCACTTTTCTTCTTTTGCATAATTCACCTGTCTGCATTCCTCAATACGACGGAATATCAATATGATAAGTCAGTAATGGTAAAGTTGCAAGGTTGTTCAGGTGAGGGACAAATCTTCTTTTGCTCCTTGGATTTTATTGAAGTACAACTCGTTGTATATTGTCCGAATATGATAAATGAAGCGGCTCAAATGCAAACCCGTTATACGGGAACAATTACGATAATTGAGGTTTGTAAAGGGAGGATCCTGATTCCATGGGATGTTTTATAGTAAGGGTCGAATATCGCCTGATTTCGCTTGAGTGGCGGTTGAAAATAGCTTAGAAAGGTGATGCTTGGGCACGGAGGTTAAGGTGAGCACAGATCCTGATACAAACATGAGAAGATAGTTCATTATGCTGAAAGTAGAGTTGAGGGAACCAGTTCCAGGGGATATCGGCTGGCTTATCTCCGCCCATGGCAGACTATATGCCAAGCAATTCGGCTTCGACAGCCAGTTTGAGCTCGACATTGCCCAAAAGGTAGTCGCTTTTTACGGCAATGGCAGTGATTTTGATCGCGTATTTATCGCCTATCTCGGACAGGAGCGGGTAGGCTCCATTGCCATATCGAATAAAGGGAACAGCAGCTCTTTTATAAATTTCCTGTTGGTGGACGAGAAGTTCCGGGGAAAAGGAATCGCCTCCATTTTACTTGCTGAGGTCCTGAACTACTCTGCTGAACAGGGTATCAAACGCATATTTCTGGAAACATACAGCTGCCTGGAAGATGCCAGAACACTGTATGACAAGTTTGGTTTCACCATCTACAAGCGAAACAGAGACATACAGCGATATGGCTATACTTTCGATCAGGAGTTCTGGGAAAAAACCCTTGGTGAGAATTAGCTGAGGCCAATGAACTTCCCTTGCTCAGCAGATTCGTCCGCAAGGATTTGTTTACTATTCAAGATTCTCTTTTTTCAACTCATTATCCATTCGCTTGCTCATGATGAACTTCTGGACCTTGCCGGTCACGGTCATGGGATATTCGTCTACAAAGCGGATGTGGCGTGGGATTTTGAAATGTGAAATCTTACCCTGACAGAATTCCAGTATCTCTTCCTCTGTTGCGGTTTCCCCTTCAGCGAGAATGATCCAGGCGCAGAGCTCCTCGCCAAATTTCCTGTCGGGTACTCCAAACACCTGAACATCATGAATCTTTGGGTGAGTGTAGAGGAGTTCCTCGATTTCCCGGGGGTAGATGTTTTCACCTCCCCGGATGACCATATCGCTTAACCTGCCGACAATTGTGCAGTACCCTTCCTCATCCAGGACAGCCAAGTCGCCGGTGTGCATCCAGCCAGCGTCGTCGATGGCCTCCCGTGTTCGCTGCTCATCCCCCCAGTAGCCCTGCATCACAATGTAGCCCCTGGTCAGCAACTCGCCCTCTATGCCCGGCGGAACAATTCGGCCTGCCAGGTCGATGATCTTTGCCTCCACGTGGGGATGAACCCGGCCTACGGTCTCCACCCGTTTATCCAGCGGTTCAACGGTGCCGCTCTGAAAACTGACCGGGCTGGTTTCGGTCATGCCGTAGGCGATGGTGACTTCAGACATGTGCATTTCTGAAATCACACGTTTCATGATCTCCACGGGGCAGGGGGCTCCGGCCATGATGCCGGTACGCAGGCTGTTCAGTTCAAAATCCTTGAAACGTGGATGATCAAGTTCGGCGATGAACATGGTGGGCACGCCGTGCAGCGCGGTGCACTGTTCTTCCTCGACGGTTTCCAGCACCGCCAACGGCTCATACCCCTCAGATGGGAAAACCATGGTGGAACCGTGGGTGGTGCAGGCAAGATTACCCAATACCATGCCAAAACAGTGATAGAGCGGAACTGGGATGCAGAGCCGGTCTTTTTCGCTCAGCCCCATCGCCTCGCCGATGAAATACCCGTTGTTCAGGATATTGAAATGGGAGAGGGTGGCGCCTTTCGGTGAACCGGTGGTGCCGCTAGTGAACTGGATGTTGATAGGATCGTCGAACTGCAGGCTCTGCTGGACATCCTGCACCTTGGTAGGGGAATCATCATCCGCCAGCCAGGGGATCTCCACAAAATCGAAAACCCCTCTTTGGGGATGCCCACCTATCTGTATGAGTATTTTCAGGTGGGGCAGCCTACTTGCCAGCAACGCCCCCGGGCGGCAGTCATCTATCTCAGGAGCCAGCGTATGCAGCATGGCGCAGTAATCGCTGCTATGAAAGCCGCTGGCAAAGATCAGCGCCTTGGCTTCAACACTGTTTAAGGCATATTCAAGTTCTGCAAGTCGGTAAGCAGGGTTGATGTTGACCAGGATCAGGCCGATCTTGGCAGTGGCAAACTGGGCTATGACCCACTCGCTGTTGTTGGGTGACCATATGCCGACCCGGTCACCGGGCTTCAGGCCGAGTTCCAGCAGACCCGCCGCAAACTGGTTAACCTTCTCCTGCAGCTCCTTGTAGGTCCAGCGAATCTGCTGATGACGCACCACCAGTGCTTCATGGTTGGGAAACCTCTCGACTGTGCTGTCAAAATTATCTCCGAGGGTTTCACCACGAAGAGGAATATCGCTTGTACCATGAACATAGGACTGACGGAGTTGCATGAAACCTCCCTGATTTGCTGAATTGCAGGAATTTGAGTGTTGAAATAAGGGGTTATTTGAATTGTAGGTGTTTTGCGGGAAATGCTCAAGTCGCGGTTGAAATCGGTCAGGCAGTTTACTGGACAAGTGAAGTGTTGGATCCTACTATTAAAAGGAGCAACCAAGGAGATGCAATCAACCGAAACCTTCATCTTCAGGCACAGGGGGAGCAATGTCTACAGGATTAGAGCGGCGAAGAAACAAGTCTCTGGTTACCAATTACTTTGCTGTATTGCTTATTCTTGTTGTTATGAGCTTCCCTGCCCCAGGCGGTGCGGTTCCAGCTGGTTCATCTGAAACTTTCGCGTTTGCAGACGGGGTAGAGCTTCAAACCGTTTTAGCTGAGGCACTGGCAAATAATATGGATCTGCAGAGTGCGGGGGATACAGCGCGTGCCTTTGAGGCCGAAATTCCGCTGGCAGGTTCCCTGGAGGATCCGCGTCTGGGGGTGGGGGTGGCGAATCTGCCCACGGACACCTTCGATTTCGATCAGGAACCGATGACCCAGAAACAGATAGCCCTTGCTCAAAAGCTGCCCTGGTTCGGCACGTTGGATCTGAGCAAAGAGCGGGCTGATCTGCGGGCACAGGAGCAGCAGTGGCTGGTGGTCGATGCCAGACAAAAGCTGGTCAGGCAACTCAAGGAAGCCTGGTATGACCTGGGCTTTACCGAATACAGCCTCACCATCAATGGCGAGCTCGACACCATCGTGGACCAGATGATCCAGGTTGCTGAAACAAGATACGCCACCGGCGAGGGACTGCAGCAGGACATCCTCCAGGGACAGGTGCGACTCTCAGAGCTACTGGAGCGTCGCATCCAGCTGGAGAGCAACAGGTTGAGGTTGCGAAACCGAATAGGCGCCTTACTCAATCGCGAGTCTCCCTTTACAGAGCAGATAAGCGAACGGTTGCCGGAAAGTACGGTTCTTCCTGCCCCTGAGACACTGTACACCGCGGCTCTGGCTGCCAGCCCGGAACTGGCTGTCAGGAGGACCGGACTGCTGCGGGCAGAGAAAGAAGTGGAACTTGCCAGGAAAAAATATGCGCCTGATATGGATTTTCGCGTGAGCTACGGCCAGCGGGAGGATGACCCGGTGACGGGCAGGGACCGGGCCGACTTTTTCTCTGCCGGTGTAACGATAAATGTGCCTGTCTGGAAAAAAAATCGTCAGGACAGTGTTTACCAGGCCAGCCTGGAACGCCTGGAAAGTGCCAAAAATGGTGTGCTGGCCTATGAGAGGGCGTTGCCCCGCAGGATTGATGGCCTGATGGCCGAGTATGAAGGTGCTCGCCAGAATCAGCACCTTTTAGGGGAGGCGATTTCAGTTCAGAACGAACAGCTTGCAGACTCATCGCTGGCTGCCTACTCGGTTGGGAAAATCGAATTTGCCACCATGCTGAACGCCAGGGTGGCTGTGCTGCAGTCGCGGCTTGCCACCAGAAAATACAGCTATGAGATGTATAAAAAGCTGGCCGAGCTGGAAGAGTTGATCGGGAAACCGATTGAGGAAATAGAATTGGAAACACAATGATGAAAAGAAGGCAGTTTTACGTTTTTCTTATAGCCTTGCTGATCTCGATTCAGCACGCGCTCTCTGGCCTTGCAGCCGACGGCCCGAAAAAAGGCGAAGTGGATCCCAAGACCGGCAAGGTCATCAAGTACTGGGTCGCTCCCATGGATCCGACCTATATCCGGGATGAGCCTGGCAAGTCGCCCATGGGCATGGACCTGGTGCCGGTGTATGAAGAAGAGGGCGGCGAGAAAGAGCCGACCTCAACCATCCGCATCGATCCGGTCACCAGCCAGAATATGGGAGTACGTACGGCGCCAGTGGCCCGCGGCAGGTTGGCGAAATCGATCCGTGCACTGGGCGTTGTCACCTATGACGAGACTAAGATCAGTGCGGTGAACCTCAAATTCGACGGCTGGATCGAAAAACTCCATGTCAACTTCGTGGGCGAAAGTGTCAACAGGGGGCAGCCCCTGTTTGATATTTACAGTCCTGAACTGGTGACCGCTCAGGAGGAGTACCTGCTCGCCCTGCGTCAATACCAGCGTCTAGGCCAGAGCGAGTATGCATCGGTACAAAAGAATGCCAGGAGCCTGCTCGCTGCAGCCAGGCAAAGGCTGCTGTTCTGGGACCTCGACGTACAGCAGCTCAACGCAATTACCGAGCAGGGCGCGCCACTGAAGACCATCACCATCTATTCCCCGGTGGATGGGGTGGTCATCGGCAAGGATGCCGTGCTCGGCCATTATGTGAAGGCGGGCATGCACCAGTATGAGATCGCGGATCTGTCCGAGGTGTGGGTGGATGTGGAAGTCTATGAGTATGAACTGCCGTTTGTGCAAAAGGGTATGCCTGTAACCATGGAGCTGAGCTATCTGCCCGGCAGGCGTTTCAGCGGCGAAATACTTTTTATCTACCCCTTCCTGGAGCCAAAGACGCGGACCGCCAAGCTGCGCCTGACCTTTGACAATAGCGATGGCCTGCTCAAGCCGGATATGTATGCCAATGTCTTTCTCGATTCCGTGGTCGATCCGAATGCGGTGGTCATTCCCCAGGAGGCGGTCATAGATTCCGGGGTACGCAAGATTGTCTTTGTAAGTCTCGGCAAGGGGCGGTTTGAACCCAGGGAAGTCAAGCTGGGGGTAGAAGGAGATGGTGACACATATCAGGTGCTGGAAGGGTTGGAAGAGGGTGAACAGGTCGTCGTTTCCGCCCAGTTCATGTTTGATTCCGAGTCGAGACTGCGTGAGGCTATCCAAAAAATGCTCGAAGCCAGGACAGCGGAGCCTGGGCTCTCCAGTGATGATCTCGACATGAGTTCGATGACCATGGACGACCAGGGTGAAGAGACACTGAATATCGACGAGCTTGATATGAGCGATCTGAAGATGGATGACTAGCCGGGCGATCCAACTGCCCGAAACTCCTGCAAGAGCGCGGAGGACGTCTGGGAATGATACGGGCGATAATTGAATATTCAATCCGTAACAGGCTGTTGGTACTGATTTTTGCGGTCGCGGTGGTTGTGGGCGGCACCTGGGCCATGCTGCGGATTCCCCTGGACGCCATCCCGGATCTCTCCGATGTGCAGGTCATCGTCTTCACCGAATACAGCGGCCAGGCTCCCCAGGTGGTTGAAGACCAGGTGACCTACCCCTTGACCACCGCCATGCTGGCGGTTCCCTTTGCCAAGGTGGTGCGTGGCTACTCCTTTTTCGGGATGAGTTTTGTCTACATCATCTTTGAGGACGGGACCGACCTTTATTGGGCCAGATCACGGGTGATGGAGTCGCTCAATTACGTCTCCAACCGGCTGCCCGCAGGGGTCACGCCCACCCTGGGCCCTGACGCCACCGGCGTAGGCTGGGTCTACCAGTATATCCTTGAAAGTGACAGGCACGATCTCCAGCAACTCCGATCCATTCAGGATTGGTTCCTCCGCTATGAGCTGACAAGCGTGCCTGGGGTCTCGGAGGTTGCCTCCATCGGGGGCTTTGTCAAACAGTATCAGGTGATCGTCGATCCCAACGCTCTGCTGGCGTACAACATCCCCCTGCAGAGGGTGAAGGCTGCCATCCGCCGCTCCAATAACGATGTGGGCGGTCGGCTGGTGGAGATGGGCGAGACCGAGTTCATGGTGCGCGGCCTGGGCTACATCAAGAGCGTGGCCGATCTGGAGAACATTCCCCTTGGCGTCGGGACTACGGGCACGCCGATATACCTGAAAAATATCGCCAACGTCAAAATCGGGCCCGAGATCCGCAGGGGAATTCTCGATTTCAACGGCGAGGCCGAAGCGGTGGGCGGGGTGATCGTCATGCGCTACGGCGAAAACGCCCTGGAGGTGATTGACAGCGTCAAAGACCGCCTCGCCGAGATTACCACCGGCCTGGAGGAGGGGGTCACTGTACGGTCGGTGTACGACCGCTCCGGCCTCATCCTGCGCGCCATCGCCAACCTGAAGAGAACCCTGATCGAGGAGAGCATCATCGTTGGCCTGGTCTGTGTGATTTTTCTCTTCCACCTGCGCAGCGCCCTGGTGGGTATTCTCACCCTGCCCATGGGGGTTTATATCAGCTTTATCATCATGGAGAGGCAAGGCATCAATGCCAATATCATGAGCCTTGGCGGTATTGCCATCGCCATCGGCGCAATGGTCGATGCCGCCATCGTCATGATCGAGAACGTGCATAAACACCTGGAGCAGGATACTGGCAAAAAGAACCATTGGCAGATCGTGCTGAACGCCTCCATCGAGGTGGGCCCGGCGCTCTTTTTCTCCCTCCTGATCATTGCCATAAGCTTTCTGCCGGTCTTTACCCTGGAGGCCCAGGAGGGGAGGTTGTTCAAGCCCCTGGCATACACCAAGACCTACGCTATGCTGGGAGCGGCGATGCTGGCCATCACCCTGGTGCCGGTCCTGATGGGCTACATGATCCGGGGCAAGATTGTGCCCGAGCACAAGAACCCGGTAAATCGTCTGCTGGTGGCCATATATCATCCGATCATCAAGCTGGTTCTCAAGGCCAAGACCCTGGTAATCGTGCTGGCCCTGGCAGCCCTGGCGGCGACTTACATCCCCTACTCAAGGATGGGTTCCGAGTTTATGCCGCCGCTCAACGAGGGTGATCTGCTCTATATGCCGACCACCTTGCCGGGAATTTCCATTACCAAGGCGCGGGAACTCCTGCAGCAGACCGACCGCATCATCAAATCGTTTCCCGAAGTAGACACTGTGGCGGGCAAGGTCGGCAGGGCGGAGACGGCGACCGACCCGGCCCCCCTGTCCATGCTTGAGACCACCATTACCCTGAAACCGGAAACGGAGTGGCGGGAGGGGATGACCATTGAAAAACTGGTGGAAGAACTGGACAAGGCCATCCAGTTTCCCGGTTTGACCAATGCCTGGACCATGCCGATCAAGACCCGTATCGACATGCTCTCCACCGGCATCAAGACCCCGGTCGGGCTCAAGCTGATGGGTGATGACCTGGAGGTTCTCTCTGGAATCGGCGAACAGGTGGAGGCGGTACTGCGCGATCTTGAGGGCACCGCCTCAGTGTACTCCGAGCGGGTAACCGGCGGTAATTTTCTCGATTTTGTCATTAACCGGGAAGAGGCGGCGCGCTATGGGCTCACCGTGGGGGATGTTCAGGACGTGATCGTGTCGGCCATCGGTGGAATGAACATAACCTATACTGTGGAAGGGTTGGAGCGGTATCCGGTCAACCTCCGCTATGGGGCCGAATTGCGTGATACCCCTGAACGACTGAGGCGGATACTGATACCTACCCCAAGCGGTGCCCAGATCCCCATAACCCAGGTTGCTGACATCAGGATCAAGAAGGGGGCGCCTGCCATAAAAAGTGAGAACTCGCGCAAAAACGCCTGGGTCTTTGTCGATATAGCGGGCGTCGATATCGGCAGTTATGTGGAAGAAGCCCAACAGGTGGTACGCGAGAACATCACCCTTCCTCCGGGCTACTCCATCGTCTGGTCCGGGCAGTATGAGTATATGGTGAGGGCGGAGAAGACCCTGCGCCTGGTGGTGCCTATGACCCTGCTCATTATTTTCCTGCTGCTCTACATGAACTTCAAGAGTGTTACGGAGAGCCTGATCGTGATGCTCTCGGTGCCTTTTGCCTTAACCGGCGGCCTGTGGCTGATGGACCTGCTGGGCTACAACATGAGCGTGGCGGTGGCGGTGGGCTTTATCGCTTTGGCCGGCGTGGCGGCGGAGACCGGGGTGGTGATGCTGATCTACCTTGATATCTCCTATCGGAAGTACAGGGAAAAATACGGTGAAAGATTTTGCAGGCAGCATCTGGCCATGGCGATAGAGGAAGGGGCGGCCTTGCGGGTGCGGCCAAAAATGATGACCGTTACTGCCATTATCGCCGGTCTCGCCCCTATCATGTGGGCAACCGGCACCGGCTCAGAAGTGATGAAGCGAATCGCGGCGCCGATGATTGGCGGCATGGTCAGTGCCACAGTACTGACCCTTATTGTGGTGCCTGCAGTGTATGGCATATGGAAAGGTATGGGCGTGCCCAGGACAGAGGAAGAGGCGGTTGCAAGAAGTGGGAACCAGGAGGAGAGCAAAGAAGAAATTTTCAACGAGAATCAATAATTAGTAATTAAAGAATCAGCCTTGAAAACGGGCTTGAAGACAATAAGGGAGTTGATCATGAAAAATCTGTACACCATTTTGCTGGCGGTATTATTGACAGTTTCCCTGGGGCCGAATCTCGCCGGCGCCATGCAGGGAGCGCAGCATGGCGACACCCATGGTAGCGAACATAGCACTGAACATGGCATGGAACATGGCGGCGACCATGGTGCTGGTCATGGCGGCACCTACAAACACATGGCCACAGTGGATGATATCCAGGCTGAGTTTCAGGTGATGTCTCTGGCCAGCATGAATATGAGCGACCCGGACGGCAACACTCACCACGTGATGGCTACCTTTGCCAAAGGCGATGACAAGATCACCAAGATGGTGGGTAAGGTGAAGCTCATTGCGCCGTCGGGCAAGGAACAGATCAGCGAACTCAAAGATTACGGCGGCGGTAATTTTGCCGCTAACTTCCTCATTGACGAGGATGGAAAATGGGGAGTAATTTGCCTGTTCAAGGATGCAGACGGTCAGCATACCGTGAAATTCTGGTATCCGCATACTGAGTAGGCAATTTATCATTAATGAGTGATGGGGTGCAGTCGGGAAAGAGATGCTGACTGCACTTTTTTTTGAGAGACGGCCCATGCAGCATGCTCCTATCGATTTTGACCCGGCAGCAATTACGCCCAAAGAAGCTGTAACCTTGCAGCGTCAACTGCGGCAGCAGGTGGTGCTTGAGGACCAGTTTGATGAAATTGAGCTGGTGGCAGGTGTAGATGTCGGTTTTGATAAGGCCAGTAACACCGGCCGGGCGGTGGTTGCCGTGCTGCGTTATGACGATCTCTCCCTGGTGGAAAGTGGTCAGGCCGAGCAGGAGCTGACCTTTCCCTATGTGCCGGGGCTGCTCTCATTTCGTGAACTGCCAGTCATCCTCAAGGCACTTGAAGAGTTGTCTGTAATGCCGGATATCTTTCTCTGCGATGGCCAGGGCACCGCCCATCCGCGCCGTTTCGGTATTGCCTGCCACCTGGGCTGTATTATCGGCATACCCGCCCTGGGGGTTGGGAAAAGCCGCCTTTGCGGCAGCTATGATGAGCCGGGCGAGGAGAAGGGCAGTGTTGCCGAGTTAAAAGACGGTGATGAGGTTATCGGAGCAGTGGTTCGAACCAGGAAAGGCATAAAACCGGTCTATGTCAGCCCGGGACACAAGATTTCTCTTGAAACCTCGATAAAGGTCGTGTTGAAGTGTGTGACGAAGTATAAATTGCCGGAGACCACCCGCCGCGCCCACGCGCTTTCTCTCTTTAACAGTAGCGGCTCCGGCAGATAATACGGTCGCCTCAGGGAGAGCCTTGGCCGTATACTATTTTGTAATTCCGGATAGTTCTGAGTCATTCTCGGTTGCCGGCGAAGACTCGGTTCATTTGGGATACTGGAACTGTGCCAAACTGTGATTACTGTACAGGCGGTGCAGTAGTACGGGTTGAATAGATAGACATTTATACAGGTTGAGGGAAGTTTGGAGCAAAAGGATAAGAAGCGGGTGGTAATTCCTTTCAGGCCGGTTTTTCGTTGGCTGGTCAGGCTGAGACGTTCCCCAAAGGCCATTGCCGGCGGCTTTGCCCTCGGCACGTTCATTGCCTTCACCCCCACCGTGGGTGTGCAGATGGTGATCGTCATATTTCTGGCCACCATGCTGAACTGCAATCGGCCTGCGGCGATCCTGGCGATCTGGATCTCTAACCCGGCCACCATGGCACCCCTGTACACCTTCAACTACATGGTGGGAACATTTTTCTGGTCCGGCCCGCCGGTAGGTGAGGTCTACCGATCATTTACCCGTATAGCAGGGCAGTTAATCAATATCGGCTCACTCGATATCATGGAGCAGTGGCGCCTGGTCCGTCAGCTCTCAGGGGAAATAGTGGTACCACTGCTGATCGGCAGCGTCATTGTGGGGATGATCGCGGCAATTATCGTCTATGCGCTTTCCCTGGCGCTGTTTCGCTGGCTGATGATCAAGAAGGCCAACCGGATGGTGCTGAGAAATAAGTGATCAGCTTGGCTGGGCTTCAGCGGCAACAGCCTCAGGCGATGCCTTGGGCGGCTCGGTTACCGGAAAGCTCAAAGTAAAGCAGGTGCCTTGGCCGAGCTCGGAGTGCACGTCGATGTAGCCTTGATGGGCCTCCACCACCTCCTTGACCAGGGACAACCCCAAGCCTGAGCCCGTAATATGCCTGGTGGCCTTGCCCTTTACCCTGAAAAACCTGTCAAAGATGTGTGGCAGATCTTCCTGGCTGATCCCTATCCCTGAGTCCTGTACCGACAGATTGGCAAAGCCGCCGATGACCGTGGTGGCGATCTCTACCCTTCCGCCTTCCGGGGTGTACTTCAGGGCGTTGGAGATGATATTCATGAAGGCGGTGCGAATATGGTCGTAATCGACGTAAAACCACCAGTCTTCATCACTTGGCATATAGGCGATGGTGATGTCCTTGTTCTCCGCCTGCTCGTGGACCACGTCGAGAATATGGTCGAGGATCTCATGACCCCGGACCGGCTCCAGGTTGAACTCCACCGTGCCGTTTTCCATTTTTGACAGGTTGAGCAGGTTGTCGATCATCCGCAGCAGGTCGCGGGTCCGCACCGTTATCCGCTTGTGCATGGTGGAGCAGGCCTGACCCGATTCATACTGACAACCCACCTGCAGGGCATAGATCATCTGTTCCACCGAAGCCAGGGGCGATTTCAGCTCATGGGCCACCATGGCCACAAAGTCCGACTTCATGCGGTCGATTTCCTTGTGGGTCGAAATGTCCTCAAAGGCGGTGACTGAACCGATCACCTTGCCGCTTTCCGAGGTTACGGGCGCGCAGTGGGCGCGAAGATACTTACGGGAAATACTTCCCGGCTGAAATTCACGGGTTACGACCATCTGCTTGGCCATGGCGGTATGCACCATTTCAACCGCGGTGGTGTCGAGAATCGAGTCGGCAATATCCTTACCGATAACCGGGTCGGTCTGGATTTCCAGAATCTTGATGGCGGCAGGATTATGGTGCACCACCACTCCGGTGTTGTCAGTGATGACAACCGCCTCAGCCATGCAGCCAAAGACGGTTTTCAGCCTGCTCTGCTCGTTCTGGATGGTGGCGATATTCAGGGTATGTTCTTCCCTGAGTCTGTGCGCCTCTCTCTCCAGGCTGATTTTCTCGGCCGCCCGGCGTACCACGATCCGGATGTAATCGGGGGTGAAGGGCTTGCCGACAAAATCAAAGGCCCCCTGTTTCATCGCTGTCACCGCCTTGGAGACGGTGGCAAAACCGGTGATGACGATGACTTCAATCTGCGGCCGGTTCTCCTTGATCCAGTCGAGAACCGCAAAACCGTCGATACCGGGCATCATCAGATCGAGCAGCACAATATCAACACCATGCTCACGGATCATCTCGATACCCTTTTCGCCATTCTCCGCCTTGGCGATGGTGTACCCCCGGCCGGAAAGAGCCCGCTGCACGCCTTCCCGGATCACCTGTTCATCATCGATTATCAGAATCCGCATCTCTGCCATAACCCACCGTAACGTTTAAGAGGCGCAAGAATAATTAGATTAAGACAAGAAAAGTATAACGTTTATTCTTAAATAACAGTGCGCATAGATAATCAGTTCAGACAGCGTCATATTCGAAGTTTTTGGAGGCAAGCTATAGCTTTACCTATGCTTGCCTCCAAAACACTGAAGAAGATGATGCTGCATGGACGGATTATCAGATGAGCCAGCGGCGGATCAGGCTGAGCAACTCCGGCGGATCCACCGGCTTGGGCATATAGTCCTCCGCCTCGCTTTCCAGCATATCCCGGTGAGAGTACTTCGAGGTGGTGACCCTATCTGCCACTGCGGTGAGCAGGATAATCGGGATATCCTTGGTTTCAGGATCGTTTTTCAGGGCAGCACAGGCGGCGTGACCGTCCATGACCGGCATCATCACATCCAGCACGATGATATCCGGCTTTGCGGCCTTGACCGCCTCCAGCCCCTCTTTGCCGTCATAGGCGATCTGCACGTTGTAGCCGCCACTCTCCACGATGACTTTTACGGCCTCTACGAAATCAGGATCGTCATCAACCAGCAGTACAGTTTTTTTCTCAGCCATAGCGTTCTCCCTAAAGAGTTGAACAATTCTGTTCGTTGATCCCGGCGTGAACTGTCTGTCCCCGTGCCAGTCAGCCGGAAAGACTTTGCAACGTTGTCCTAGGCAACTTCAGGGCGGGGCAAAAGCCCCGCATCTCCAATGATTTTTTCCAACTTCTCCTCCCATTCGATGGCCATCACATGTACGCCGGCGATTCCCTCGATCTCTTTGAGTTCCTGGATCTGCTCAACGCACATCTCGATGCCTTTTTCCGCCTGTTTCTCCTTCGGCTCATCGGCGATGCGCTTGATCACCTCGTCAGGGATGTCCATTCCGGCCACGAACTTCTTCATGAACTTGGCCATACCCGCGGATTTCAGCGGCGTGACCCCGGCCAGTATCTTGCACTTCTCATGCAAGCCCTCTTGTTTGGCATCCTCCATGTACTGCTTGAACTTGTCCATGTTGTAGATGCACTGGGTCTGCACAAAATCGGCTCCGGCCTGCACCTTCAGCCTGAATCTGGGCACCCTGATTTCATAGGGGTCGGCAAACGGGTTGACGGCGCAGCCGATAAAGAACTCGGGGTTGCCCTCCAGCTTCTTACCCGATGGGAAGACTCCCTCGTCGCGCATGCGCCTGACCATGTCGATCAGCTGGATGGAGTCGATGTCGAAAACATTTTTGGCCTGGGGATCGTCGCCGAATTTCTGGTGGTCGCCGGAGAGGCAGAGCAGGTTGCGAACACCCATGGCGGCGGCCCCCAGGAGATCAGACTGTAAGGCGATGCGGTTACGGTCCCGCACCACCATTTGGATCAACGGTTCAGTGCCGGATTCCTTGACCAGCAGGCACCCGGCAAGCGAGCTCATACGCACCACCGAGGTCTGGTTGTCGGTGACGTTGCAGGCATCCACATTGCCCTTGACGTAGGCGGCCTTCTGGCGGACGATATCCGCGTCGGCACCGCGGGGAGGACCGCACTCTGCGGTAACCGCAAAATGACCGGCGTTCAGTACTTTTTCCAGATTGCTTCCGGATTTCATAGTGTCATATCCTCCCGTATAATGCGGCGTGGCCCACCGTCACGCGAAGTGCTCCAGCCTTTGTAGGGGATTAGTTTGCCGTAGTTGTCCATCTGGTCCAGGGCCTTGAGCCGGTCGATGATTAGTTGCCAGCCGCAGGGCACGTCCGGCGCCACCTCGCAGATGCCCTTGGCCGAGCCCCCGCAGGGTCCGTGAAAGAGCGACTTGGCGCAGCGGCTCACCGGGCAGATGCCGCCTGTCAGGTGCAGTACGCAGTCGCCGCAGCCCTGGCAGCGCTCCGACCATTCCCCCTGTCTTTCGGCCACCCCCAGAAAGCCGGTGTTGATGCCGGGTAGAACCGGGGAGGTGGGATACTTTTCTGCCACGAACTGGATGCCGGCGCCGCAGGCGATGGAGAGCACCGCATCATAGTCGGCCACATAGGGGCGGAGCTGGTCCAGGTATTCCGGGTCGCACTGCCGTTCAAGGCATACTTCCTTGATTTCCAGCTTGTTGCCCTTGGCCTCCCTGGCCAGTCTCAGCGCGGAGGAGAGCACCTGCACTTCCTTTTCTCCACCGACCCTGCAGACAGTGACGCAGCCAAAACAACCGGCCACAACCACACGGCTGTAAGGCTCAAGCATCTCCAGCACTTCTTCAATTGGTTTTGGTGTTCCGGTGATCATTGGCTATGCCTCCTCAAGGACCGATTCCGGCTCTGTATCCGATTGCGGTTCTTTATCTTCTGGTGATTGTCTGGGTGCAAGCCCAGGGTTTCGTGCAATATTTATCGGGCTAAACCCGAGTTGCTCGATATGGGCGGCGAATTCATTGGCGTAGGCGGCGAACTTGGCGCCTTCACCGGCGCTCAGGTTGTACATGCGAAGCCGCTCTTCGCCGATGCCGATGTCGTGTAAGATTCCGGCCACCCTGGCCACCCGCGCCTTTGCCCTCAGGTTGCCGGAGATGTAATGGCAGTCGCCCTCAAGACAGCCGACCACCATCACACCGTCCGCCCCCCCTTCAAACGCCTGGAGCATCAGCGCCTCCTCGATCCTGCCGGTGCAGGGCAACATGACGATGGAGACAGATGGCGGGTATTGCCTTCTTTCCGAACCTGCCAGGTCCGCGGCGGAGTACGCTCAATGGCGGCAGGCAAAGGCGATGATCTTCACAGATTGATCGCTCGTCATGCTGGTTCCTCCTCGACGGTTTGTGAACTTTCAGATGTAAGCTTTTCCGATTCGTCCGGGTGAATCTTGGCAAATATGTTCTGGTCGTTGTAGCGACCGAGATAGATGGTCTTGGCAGGGCACTCAGCCACGCAGATGCCGCAGCCCTGGCAGAGCGCCGGGTTGATTTCGGCGGTATGCTCGGCGTTGATCACCGGTACCCCATAGGGGCAGGCCCGCACGCAGGTGAGACAGACGGCGCAATTCTGGGGCTCAACCTTTGAGACAACCGCCGACATGGTCAGTTTATCCTGCGAGAGTATGGTCAGTGCCCGGGCCACTGCGGCCTGAGCCTGGGAGATCGTCTCCGGGATGTTTTTCGGGCCGTGGGCGGTGCCGGCCATGAACAGCCCCTCTCCGGGCAGATCCACCGGGCGAAGCTTGGCGTGAGCCTCGATGAAAAAGCCGTTGCTGTTTCGGGTGCAGCGCAGCATGGAAGACAGCTCTTCGGTGTTGCTCGGGGTAATACCGGTGGAGAGCACCAGCAGGTCAGCAGTCAGTTCGACCTGGGTTCGGATGGATGGGTCGTAGACTTTGACGTTGACCTCAAGTTCCGTAGGCAATATCTCCGGGCCGTTCTCTTCGGGCTCATAGCGGATGAAGTTAACGCCGCCTTCCCGGGCCTTCAGGTAATTCAATTCACCCAGGCCGTAGGTCCGCATGTCGCGGTAGAGCACATCCACCCGGCAGTTCGGGTTCAGTTCCTTTACGGCCAGACTGTTCTTGACCGCCTGATTGCAGCAGACCCTCGAGCAGTAATCCTGCTGGTTGGCATCGCGCGATCCCGCGCACTGGATCATGATCACGCCTTTGCAGTCGGCAATCCCCTTGGGGTTCTCCTCGATGAGCTGCTCAAACTCGGTCTGGGTGACAACCCTCTTGACCTCACCAAGCCCGTAGAGTTTCGGTCTGTTCTCCGTACCGCCGGTGGCAAGGAGGATAGCTCCGTGTTTCAATACCCTGGATGCGCCGGTCGGGGTGATGATTTCCGTTTCAAAGGAGCCGACGAAACCGGAGTGTTCCACCACCTCGGAGCTGGTGAAGACCTTGATCCGCTCATCCTGCTCAACCCGGTGAATGAGGCTGTTCAGGTAGTTCTGGACTTCCAGCCCATCGGTGGTGCGGCGCAGCCTGTTGAGGTGGCCGCCAAGCGCAGGCTCTTTTTCCAGCAGGTAGACAGAGCAGCCCTGGTTGGCCGCCTCAAGGGCCGCGGTCATACCGGCCAGTCCGCCGCCGATAATCAGCAGCCGACCGTCAACCGAAAATTCCATCTCCTGCAGCGGTTCGGCGGCCGAGGCGTTGGCCACCGCCATCCTGGTGAGGTGCTTGGCCTTCTCCGTGGCCTTTGCCGGTTCAAGGGGATGAACCCAGCTGCACTGGTCACGGATATTGGCCATGTCAAAATAATATTTGTTCAGGCCTGCCGCCCGGATGGTGGACATGAATAACGGTTCATGGGTGGTAGGCGAGCAGGCCGAAACAACTAGGCGATTGAGGTTGTGTTCCTCAATGATTTCCCGGATGCGCTCCTGGGTATCCTGGGAGCAGGTGTACAGCGGCTTGTCAACGTAGACGACTCCGGGCAGGGTCGCTGCGTAGTCCATCACTTCCTCGACGTTGACAACCGAGGCGATATTGGCGCCGCAATGACAGATGAAGACGCCGATGCGAAGCTCTTCGTCGGCGACACTCCGTTCTGCAGGCAGCGTTTCCGTGGTGATGAGGCTGTTTCTGGCAACAGAGAGTGGCGCCGAGGCAGCCTGAGCCGCACCGGAGGCCTCGCTCACCGTCTCGGGGATATCTTTGGGGCCGTTGAAGGCACCGCTTACAAACACCCCGGGGCGGGAAGTGGCCAGCGGCGAGAAGGTATCGGTGGCGGCAAAACCGTAACCGTCCATCTCGATCTGCAGCTTTTCAGCCTGCTTCCGGCTCTCATTTTTGACCTGGATGCCGACCGAGAGCACCACCATATCGAAACTTTCCCGCTGACGCTTACCCGATTCATCGGTATAGCGCAGCTCCAGATCGCCGGTCTGCGGGTCTTCGTACATGCGGCTCACCATCGCCCGCACATATCTGACCTTGTTGTCCTTGGCGCGTTCGATATAGCTGTCGAAATTTTTCCCGAACGAGCGCATATCGATATAGAAGATGGTCGGCTCAATGGCCTTGTCGTGTTCGCGGGCGATGTACGCTTCCTTGGTGGCGTACATGCAGCAAACCGATGAGCAGTATTCCCGGTTGCAGCTCTGATCACGCGAGCCCACACACTGAATCCAGGCGATCTTTTTGGGGTGGCTGTTGTCGCCGGGCCTGAGCACTTCGCCGGAGGTGGGGCCGGAGGCTGAGAGCAGCCGTTCAAACTCTATGGAGGTGACCACGTTTTTATAGACCCCGTAGCCAAACTCGGCGCGAAGTTTGGGATCGCTCACCTCAAAACCGGGAGAAAAGATTACCGAGCCCACGTCTATCTCGGTTTCAGTCACCACATCCTCATACTTGATGGCGCCAACCCCGCAGACCGATTCGCAGATACCGCAGTTGCCGGTATTGAGCTGCACGCAGCTGGTCTCGTCTATCACCGGTACTCTCGGCACCGCCTGGGGGTAGAAGATATTCACCGGTTTTCTGGTGTTGAGGCCTTCGTTGAATTCATCCAGCAAGGGCTCAGAAGTACGGTTACTGAGCTGGTCCATGGAGAGAAAATCCACCGGGCAGACCGAGATACAAGCGCCGCACATCTGGCAGATATCGGTACCCGCCTCAATGCCCTGTTCGACCAGCTTCAGGGCGCCTATTCCCATGACCTCCTTGCACATCAGGGTGCAGAGCCCGCAGCGGATGCACTGTTCCGGAACCATGTCCGACAGCTCTTTCTTGATTTCGTGGGAGCGGGCCACAAGGGCGGCACCGAGGCTCTTGTCGAGATCAGGCCCGTTTTCGATGGTCACAGCATCGAACTTGGCAGGGCAGGCTGAATAGCAGGCGCCGCAGCCGGTGCAGAGAGCCTGGTCAATTTCTGCGGTACTCCCTTTTTGCCAGCTGATGGCCTCTTGCAGGCAGGCTTTTTTGCAGAGCCCGCACTTGCCGCAACTCTCCTCATCGACGGTGAAGGTCCAGGCCTGGATTTTCGTGGGCCGCGGCGGCAGTGAACCGGTGATGGTATTCTTTTTCTTTGCTCTCAGGGGCTTTCTTTTACCGTCCTTTTCCTCAAATTGCGGAAAGTTGGAGTGGTGGGTTACCGGGCAGGTATATTCGCACAGGCCGCAGCCGGTACAGCTGTTGGTGTCGACATAGCGGGCGCGGCTAGTGACGGTGGCGGTGAAGTTGCCCTGTTCACCATCTAAAGCGGTGAGTTCGCTATGGGTAAACAGCTCGATATTACGGTGCTTGCCAACCTCTACCAGCTTGGGGGAGACGATGCACATCGAGCAGTCATTGGTGGGGAAGGTCTTGTCCAGCTGGGCCATTTTGCCGCCGATGGCCGGAGACTTCTCGACCATATAGACCTTGAAGCCGCTGTTGGCCAGATCGAGTGCCGACTGCATGCCGCTGATACCGCCGCCGATGACCAGTACCGCACCGGTGGGAAGCGGAGTCGTCTCTTTGTTTATGCTTTGACTGAAGAGATCAGGAGTCATACTGATTCCTCCTCTTGAGCTGAAGTCTCAAGTTTGGCCCCTGCGTTTTGCGCAGCCTGTTCCATATGGGTTTGCAGGGCGCTGGCAGATACCAGGTGCACCTTCTGCTGTTTTTCAGGGTATGCGCCGGTTAAGGCGGCCGCGATCAGCTCGGTGGCGTAGTAGACAGGCATTGCTCTTTCGAGCGCTGTTTCCTGCCTGCTCTCCACGTTGGCCTGGCACATGGGGCAATCGGTGACCATGGCGGTAGCCCCGCCCCGGCGGGCGGCCTCGACGATCTCCGCAACCAGGGTGGTGGCGATATCCGGCCTGGTCATGGTGAGACTGCCTGAGCAGCACTCGGTCCTGTGGGACCAGGAGACCGGGGCAGCACCAATCGCTGTGACTATATTCTCCAGGGTGGTGGGCATCTCATGGCTGGCAGCCTCCGTTATGTGGGGAGGCCTGAGCGAGAGGCAGCCGTAATAGCAGGCAACCTTCATCTTGCCCACCGGCTGAATTACTTTTTCGCTGATCAGCGCAAGGATTTCAGGTTCCGCCAGAAAACTTGAGATGTGAACCAGCTTGAACTCCGGGTTGTAGTCAGTCACATCCCAATATTCGGGATTCTCCCGCAAAGCCTTGTCGGCAGCCTTTAACCTCTGGTAGCAGGCGGAGCAGGGGATCAGGATATCGCTGCCATTTTTGGCAGCCAGCAGCAGATTGCGGATGGAGAGCTGCATGGCCACCTCGTGGTTGGTCATGTGGGCCGAAGAGGCGCCGCAGCAGTTCCAGTCCTCTATCTCACTCAGCCTGACGCCGATGGCCTCGCAAATCTCGACGATGGTGTCGTTGTAGTCCCGGGCGGTGCCCTGCAGCGAGCAACCGGGGTAGTATGTCATCTTCATCGCTCATACTCCTTTCCTTTGCCCGCAAATATTTCGCGAATTTCAGGTTTACCTTCGATGGAGTGGGGCAGGAGGCTGAGTTTGCCCTTGGCCAGCATGGAAAGCCCGAGCTTCATGTCACCGGTGAAATCGCCGGAGCGCAGTTTGTAGGCCCCGATCATGCCGATCTCATAGGTACGGCCCCAGCGCTTGACCGAGTCGAGAAAGGAGAGGTGAAAGGCCGGGACCTGCGGTACGGCGGCCGGCACGCCTTTTCTCAAGGCCAGTTCTCTCAGCACATCCATCAGACCGGTGATGTCTATGTCGTTGGGGCAGCGGGTGGCGCAGGTGTCGCACGACGCGCAGAGCCAGATCGTGGTGCTGGCAAGGAGCTGGTCTTCCATGCCGTAGGCAGCGAGCCGCACCACCTCCATGGGTTGCAGATCGAAATAATCCGCCACCGGGCATCCCGCCGAGCAGCGGGCGCATTGATAGCAGGTCTGCACCTCGATGTTGCGGGTACTCAGTTTGTTCAGGAGCTTTTTATTTCCCTTAGCTGGTGAAATAGGGGTGTTCTGCATGGTTTTCTCCAGTCGAGGTTTGCTCTGTCGTTTCTTTTCCATTCTGTTCGGTGGCACCTATTCCTGCCTCCTGCACTGCCGGAAAGCGCAGTGAAAAGGTGGTGCCGTTTTCTGATGAGTCGGTAACCCGGATGGTGCCCTGGTGTTCCTTGATAATGGCGTAGGAGACGGAAAGACCCAGGCCGGTGCCTTCGCCGGGTTTTTTGGTGGTATAGAAGGGGTCGAAAATCTTTTCCCGCTGATCGAGCGGGATGCCGTGGCCGGTATCGGTAATCATCAGCTCGGCCAACTCCCGGCCGGCCCTGTTGCGGGTGGTGATGGTGATGGTGCCGCCATATTCCATGGCCTGGGCGCCGTTGACCAGGATGTTCATCACCACCTGGTTGAGACGGATGGCGTTGCCGAAAATGGGGCAGAGATCCTGGGCCAGGTTGAGGACAATCTCGATGTTGTGAAAGGACGGCTGGTTTTTCAAGACACCGAGGGTTTTGGTCACCACCTCGTTGAGGTTGAGGCGATCCATCTCGTAGCTGGTCTGGTGGCTGAATTCCAGCAGGTCCGCCACGATCACCTTGCACCGCTCCGCCTCGCGAATGATGGTCTTCAGGTCATCCTGCAGCGGGTGGTCTTCGCCCAGGTCTTCCGCCACCATATTGGCATAGAGCATGATGCCGGACATGGGGTTGTTGATCTCGTGGGCGACGCCGGCGGCAAGCCGGCCCAGACCTGCCATCTTCTCAGACTGCATCAGCATCTGGTGGGTGTTTTCCAGGTCTTCCTCGATTTTCTGCATGGCGCGAAGATCGGTGAAGATGCCGCAGGTGGCGATCTCCTGGCCATTGTCGTAGATGATGCCGCCGGAGAAGTTGACCGGAATAACATCGCCATCCTTGTGCCGTACCGTCAGCTCCTGGTGGCGGAGCTTGCCCTTGCCGCCATACTCATCGCTGCGCATACGCCTGATCACTTCATAGGCCACGCCCTCGTTGTAGATCTGGGTGACATGGAAACCGTCGCGGGTCTCTTCCTCGCTGTAGCCGAGCAGCGATTGGGCACCCTCGTTGAAGAGGATGATGTTGCCCCGCATATCGGCGGCGATGATGCCGTCCACGGAGGAGTCGATCAGGTTATGGAAGAAGACGTTTCGGCGACGCAGCTCACGCTCGAGGATCTTGAGGTGGGAGATATCGATCAGATAGAGGATGTAGTAGTCCGGTGCCGAAGCGGGGTAGACGAAGACCACGTCGAGGGCGCGGCGTTCATCTTCACCGCTACCCTCCTGGGAGCCGATGGAGATCTCTTTTCTGAATCTCGATTTCTGGCTGGTGGGCCGCGAGCTGAAAAAGCTCTGGAACAGCTCGATCAACAGGGCGTTGTCACCGGTGAAGACATCCTTGAGGTGGCTGCCCAGCAGTTCCGTATAGGGGATCTCCAAAAACCTGCTGGCGGCGGGGTTGGTATAGATGACCCGGTGAGCGGTACTGACCACCATCACCCCGTTGGGGGTCTCTTCAAGAATCTGGTGCGCATACGGATCGGTATCGAGATACTCCCCGGCACTGAGACTGAATTGCAGTGGCAGACGGCTCGCCATCACCTCTCCTGTTAGTTATGTCGGTTATATCGGTTATCGTCCGATCATGGTCAGGAAATCCGGTAAACGCTCACCGAGACCGATCGCCAGCAGCACGCTGCCGTCACTCATCGCTTCAAGTTCACGGTACAGCTCGGCGGCGATATGCATCCCGGCGTCTTTCCTGACCGGCGCATCCATCATCTTTTTCAGGTATTCCTGGGGCACAGACGGCACTCCCGGCAGATTGTTCAGGTAACGAATCATCACCACCGATTTAAGGAACATGATCGAGGTGTAGAGCCGGATATTGTTCTGTTGCGCGGCCGGGACGAACATTTCAAGGATATTCAGGTCATAGGTCGGGCCCAAGGTTACCGAGCGCACCCCATGATCTGCCATGGCCGGAAACGATTCGGCCAGTTGCCTGTTGACCCCGGCATCATCGGACAGCTCAAAGGAGACGCCCACCTCGTAGGTGGTGGGGCCGTCCAGATCCTCTCCGGCCAGGTCCTTGCCCCTGGTGAGCGAGGTGGCGGATTTGATCATGGTGGGCATATCAAGATCGCCGCTGGATTTGGCCAGGGGTTGATCACCCTCGGCCGCATCGTGGCCAGCTTTCAACACCACCTCTTTTACCCCCAGAGCTGCCGCAGCCAGCAGATCCGCCTGAAAGGAGATCCGGTTCCGGTCGCGGCCGTTGATGACCATCTGCGGGGTAAAGCCAATATCGGAAAGCGTCAGGCACGGGGCAATGGGCGACATGCGCATAATGGCATTTTCGCTGTCGGTGACTCTGATGGTGTCGACACGTCCGCGGATCTGCAGGGCGAAATCAAGAAATGCTCTCAGACTTGCGCCTTTGGGGGGATCGAGTTCGGCAATGACGCGAAATGGAGATTCCTGGGAACTACCTTGGATATCTGGCATGGTGCCTCCTGTATGCAGAATTGCGAGGTGCGAATTCTTTGAAATTACACACACGATGGCGCAGCAGCAGCGCGTCGTGCATCAATTTGCATGATTTCAGGAAGCAGGCACGGGCAAGGTTGATTGTGCAGAAAGCTGGCGATGGACAGCGGTAGAGTAGAGCAGTACTCGTGGGCAGTGTAGGGGACAGGTAGGGTGAGATCGAAGAACTGCTCCTCCGCATCGTCGGGCGATGCGAAGAGGCCCTGTCTACACTCGCCTCCGGTGAACTAGAGGCGAGGCACTTTCCTCCACCACCTATTCACCGCCGCTGTGTGTACTTCAAATCTACATGGGGATTTGGGGATTGTCAAATCGGCCGGCACAACCTCAGAAAAGTCGATTGTATCCGCACAAATGGATGATATGCAGTTTGGAAAAGAGAAAAAATCGTGTGAATTAAGGCGCTCCAGCGATATGTACGCTCAGCTCGAGGAGATGGGTTCATTGGCTGAGGCAATTAGCAGGCCATACGGTGGATATTGTTTCAGCAAATTGAAATCTTTAGATAAATAAAATTTATATGCTCTATTTAAGAAATTTATTTAGGTGATAAATCGGCAGGAATTCGGCTTGGAGGGTAAGCGCTCTGGATTTAAGACAAAAACGTTTTACCTTTTCACTGACTCGATAATCAGAGCGAGGAAAACTCCTGTCCCAAATAGCTTCCAATAAAACCCTTGGGAAACGGGATGTGCCCTCGCCTAAAACGAAAATCCGCCCCCTTAATAGCTGATTCCCCCAGAAACGAACAGGGCAGCCAGAAACCAACATGAATAAAGATTTAACACGCGGCCCCATTACCAAAAACATCATCACCCTGGCCCTGCCCATTATCGGCGCAGCATTCCTGCAGTTTGCCTACAGTTTCACCGACATGCTCTGGGTGGGACGGCTGGGCAGCCCGGCAGTCGCCGCCCTTGGCACTTCAGGCTTTCTGGTTCACTTGGCATGGGCGATTATCTCCATCCTGCTGGTGGGCACCACCATCAGGGTTTCCCATGCCATCGGCCAGAAGGATGAGGCACGGGCAAAATCCATTGCGCTCAACGCCTTTCTGGCTACCCTGGTCGCCTCAGCGCTGCTGACCTACGCCGTACTGCTGTTTCATCAGCACTTCGTCGGCTTTTTCAATCTCGGTGATCCGCTTACCGAAACACTTGCCCATTCGTACCTGAAGATCGTCTCAATAGGCTTTATGTTTCATTTCACCGGGCTGCTCTTCAACTCCATCAGTCACGGGCGCGGCAATTCCAAGATACCGTTTCTCATCACCCTGACCGGCGTGGTGCTGAACATCATCCTCGATCCCATCCTGATCTTTGGCTTTAGTCTGGGGGTGAAAGGCGCGGCCCTGGCCACTGTGATCTCCCAGATGGTGAGCGCGGTGATCTTCTGGGTGAAATGCGGGGTGCCCTTTGTCGGCCAGGTCCGCTTAGAGAAAGTCAACCTGAAAGAAATTGGCGCAATTTGCCGGATCGGTTTGCCGCCATCGGCGCAACGCATCCTTTTTACCCTGGTGGGTATCGCCGTTGCCCGAATTATCGCCATCTGGGGCAGCGATGCCATCGCCGCCCAGAAGATCGGCCTGCAGATCGAGGCCATGACCTTTATGACCATGGGCGGCATGACAGGTGCCGTCACCTCCTTTGTCGGCCAGAACTTTGGTCATGGCGCCATGGACAGGGTCCGTCAAGGCTATCGGGTCGGCATTGGTATCGCCCTGGGTATAGGCGGCACAATGACGGCCATCTTTCTGTTGTTTGCCGAATCGATGGTGCTCTGGTTCGTCTCCGACCCTGAGGTTCTCAAAATCGGCACAAGCTATTTGACGATTATCGGCCTGTCACAAATCTTTATGTGCATCGAAATGGTGACATCCGGGGTGATAAACGGGATCGGCAAAACCAAGATTCCCTCGACCATCAATGTCATCTTTACCCTGATCCGTGTTCCCCTGGCCTTGTACCTCTCCAGCATCGAATCGCTGGGGATTAACGGTGTCTGGTACACTATCCTGATCAGCACCCTGTTGCGCTGCGCGTTTATCACCCTGGCGTATCATACGATCAAGGATCAGCATATCCCACTGGTTGGCAAAAGCGCTGAACCAAAGAGTACAGCCCAGCCCACAACAAATACAACATCATGAAACAGAACCACTCGATCGTAGACATCGTAGACGAGGCGCTGAAGCTGAGCGCTTCAGAAAGACTGTTCGACGCCGACTTCGGCTTTGAAAAGGAAAATGTCCGGGTTACACCAAATGGCCAGCTGGCCTTGACGCCCCATCCGCCAGTGTTTGGCGATAAACTGAACCATCCGTACATCACCACCGACTTCAGTGAAAGCCAGGTGGAGATGATCACCCCTCCGCTGCCTTCGCTTGCAGATGCGCTGGGTTTTCTCGAAACCATCCATGATATCGTCTCGATAAACCTGGATGACGAACTGCTCTGGCCCCAGAGTGCGCCTCCAATTCTGCCAGATGAAAAGGAGATTCCCCTGGCCGAATTTGGGGAGCAGGCCAAAGAGCAGAGTGACTACCGCGAATACCTGGCCAAACATTACGGCAGAAAACGGCAGCTCATCTCGGGGATTCATTACAATTTCTCCATTGCCGAGAAGACACTCAAACTGCTCTATCAAAAGGTTGATCCCGACCAGATCTCCTATGGTGAATTCAAGGATGCCATCTACCTGCGCATGTTACGTAATTTTAAGCGGCACCGCTGGTTTCTGGTGGCCATCCTGGGCACCAGCCCCAATCTGCATGAGAGCTTCGGGGTGGAGAGCAGTTGCGGCGAGGGGAAGGCCACCTCCATCCGCAACTCACCCATAGGCTATCGCAATCCCAGGCCGCTGAACCTGAACTACGACAGTTACGATACCTACAAGCAATCGCTGCAGGAGCATATTGCCGCAGGCGATATTACTTCCGAGAGGGAGAACTACGCCACCATCCGTCTGAAAAGTTTCAAGAACAGCAACCATGTGGATTACCTGGAGGTGCGGTTGCTGGATATAAATCCTTTTGAAAAGACGGGGCTGAGTCTGGCCCATGCCCAGTTTGTCCACATGTACATGGTGTACGCCATGCTGCTGCCTGAGACACAAAGATTCGATGATACCGCGCAGCTACGTGCACTGGCTAATCAGGATGCGGCAGCTTGTTATGGCTATGCAGAGAACGCTACCATCACCAATGACAACCAAGAAAAGATCCTATTTGAACGGGCCATTCAGAATGTCTATGCCCAGATGAAAGAGTATGTGGTCAATATTCTGCCAGAATGCTATGCCGGGGGCTGGGAGCAACTGAAAGAAAACGTCTTCAAGCCTGAAACGCGGATCTCCTACAGGTTGAAAGAAGCGTTGAAAGAGACTGGTTTTGTGGAGTTCCACATAAACCAGGCCAGGGCATTCCTACAGGATACCCAAAGGAGAAACTATACCTTCCACGGCTATGAAGATATGGAACTCTCCACCCAGCTGGTTATGCGGGAGGCTGTTCTGCGTGGCATCGACATCGAGGTGATGGATCGGCAGGAGAACTTCATCAAGCTGGAAAAGGATGACCATACCGAGTACCTGATGCAGGCAACACGCACCTCACTGGACAACTATGTCTCCATTCTTTTGATGGAAAACAAGGTGATGACCAAGAAGGTGCTCGATCAGGCAGGGATCAGAACCCCAAAAGGGGAGGAGTATCAATCTGAAACTACGGCCAAGTCTGATTTTGAGCTGTTTCAGGGCAAGGCTATTGTCATAAAGCCAAAATCAACCAATTTCGGCCTGGGTATCACCATCATCAAGGAAAATACCGACCAGGCAGTGTTTGAACGAGCAATCGAGGTGGCTTTTGGTGAAGACCGCACCATACTCATCGAGGAGTTTATTCAAGGCAGGGAGTACCGATTCTTTATCATCAACGACGAGGTGGTGGGCATACTGCACCGGGTTCCGGCCAACGTGGTGGGTGACGGCAATTCCACTATTCGAGAATTGGTGGCTCGTAAAAATCAGGACCCACTCAGGGGAAAGGGCTATAAAACCCCCCTGGAAAAGATCGCGACAGGCGAGGCGGAAGAGATTTTTTTGAATTCACAGGGTCTGGATTTTCAGTATATACCCCAAGACGGTGAGACAGTTTTTTTACGGGAAAACTCCAATATCAGTACCGGTGGCGATAGCCTTGATTTTACGAATGAGGTGCACATCTCATATAAAGAAATCGCTGTACGAGCTGCCCAAGCGCTGAAGGTAAACATCACAGGCTTGGATATGATGATTCAGGATTTTACCCAAGAGGCAATAGAAGAGAACTACGCCATTATTGAGATGAATTTTAATCCTGCAATTCATATTCATTGTCATCCGTATAGAGGTAAGAACAGATGGTTGAATGCTCGGGTTTTGGATGCTTTGGGGTTTTAGGGGATTATAGGGTGGGTGTTGAGAATTGTAGTTCTTGTTGTCTGATATTGAAAATGGTCAGCGTAAAAAATAAGTATTTTTTCGCTGACCATTTATGCTCTGGGAAAGTGTAAAGGATGTATTGTTACAACTGTAAACGATGTACTGACATATTACTATTAAGTGCTTAAAATGAAATTGAGGGGCGCCAAAACTATTATCGATTACTTTGATAATTTGGTAATTTTTTTCAATATATACCATGTCATATTATAGGCCGGAGTTTTTGGCGCCCCTCTCAAACGTCTTGTTGTGTGCATATTAGTTTGTATTTTGAACTATGTATGCGTGGTAATTACCAACAACCTGATGATAAAGCATAGACGCTTTTTTTCTTGCCGCAGGATGAAAGGCATTTATAAATAACATGTTTTCATGCTTATGAACTCGCTCACTTACCTTAAAAAGTTCAGGAAATATATAGTTCTTAACTTGCTTGTATGTACCGCATAAAACTACTATATCAGGGTTTATCAGCTCAACTTGCCTCCGAATATATGGAGCAAATTCGACTGCATGGGCATCAAACGATTTTTTATTTGTACTCGCCCCTCCATATGTTTTTCTGATGTTTATGTATGCAATATTTTTTATTGCTTCTTTCACATTTAATTTTGCTTCTTTAAAAACTGGAACTTCGCCGTTACAATTTTGTAAGCCATAAGCCCAGCGACCAACTCGACGAAGAACCTTACCTTTCCACCAACCACTTTTCTTTGTTTGTAAAGCTCTGTTAATTGCACAAACTATATTTTGTTTTGCTTTGTTTGTTTCCTTTAAAATAAACAGAACCTTTACGTCACACTCTTCCCAATTTTCTTCAGAGATAATGCCATCTTTGTTGAAGTGCCGACTTTCTGGAAAATTCTTCTCCCAAACATAAAGCAGATCATCAAGATCGTTTATTTCCGAAACCGTATTATTGCTCATTTAGATAGATTCCTTTTTCATGACTATAGCACATAGCGTGGAAATAACCGGCGAAGGTCAGTGAGTCCGGTTGTTAGGTTTGTTGACATTTATTTTTTCCTATCGGGCTGATGGTAATAAATTAAATCAACCAATTTGTTGATATGTTGTATTATTTGCGAACACAGTTATATATGCTGCCGTCTGTTTCGCTCTTTAATGACATTTCATTTCGTGTGATTTTTAATATTTTAGAAGAATCACTTATGTTTTGAGGTAAAAAATCATTAAGATTAAATATTTCATCTAATTCAGGATGTGAAATATTTACGATTTTTGTTTCTGATGATTCAGTTATCAAATAACCATTCTGGATTTTCCAAGACCCACTCATAGATACAGAATATTCTACAGTTTCACTACCCGGCGCAAACTGCACATTTAAATTTCCAAAGGAATTTACCTTTCCATTTCTAACATATACATCACTGGATTTAGCATTAATTGTTGTGCCATCTTCCTCACTGGTATATTCACAATCCCACATACCATATATTTGGTTATTGTAATATTTGTTGCTGGGTGTACCAGATGCACAACCTCCTAAGATTAGCAAAAGTACTGCAGGGTAAAGATATTTCATTTCTTAATGACTTTCCTTTCTTGTTTTTGTTGTAAGTTAACATGTAGTTAAGGGGCTGCGGGGCCTCAAGTGTTTAATTTGTAGATGCGAATTACTTTTTGGATCACTCTCGGACTATTTAAACACCGTGCCTCACGCAGTCCCTCTTCAACGCCTTGTTAGCATAATTATTTATTATTTACTAAATTCAGTAAAGCAGTCTTACTACCCTTAAATCTTATCTTAGAAGTGTAATATTTCATGTATTTTACTGCCTTAATAGCTGACTCTATCAATTCTTTTTTCTTCTTTTGCTCTATCCCTGTATCTTCTTGTTCTGGATTCCACTTATAGTGTACATAGGCATTTCTTTTTGATGACAAATCAATTATTGTTTTTTTGTGCCTTAGGTTTAAATTTGGCAAATCTAGCACTTCAAGTAACCATCCGCACTTTCCTGCGATATTTACAGAGCGTATCAACTCGTTTTTAGACTTGTTGCTAATGTCTTTTATCTGTAAATCATGCGCGATTATTGCATTTAAGCTATGTTCAAAATATGTAGCAAACATTAGGATTGACAGGTCGAAATCGCCCCTATCAGCAAAAGACTTAGCCTGTTGAATAATGCTATCTGTATGATCTACAATAAATGATATTTCATGATTTTTTAATGCTTTGAATATCTTATCAAATAGAACATCTCGGTTTTCGAGATCTGAATCACTTAAATAGCCAATTGCATAAAGTTCTTTCGCAATATTCTCGGTAATTTCACGGCTAAATTTTTTTGAAAATTCAATATCCATGTTTCAATTATTGCTATGCTAACGTGTAATATAGGAATAGTCCCTTTTTGGGGGGCTTTGTTTCAATTTTGTACTAATTGACTACCTCGTGGCCGTATGCCACATTGTGTCACGCGATCCTGATTTCTCCCGAACGAGTCATGTATCTATAAAGAATATGTAGATATTTCTGCATAGTAAAACGGTCCGGTTTAAGTTTCAAGAGCATTATTCCATAAAACTAAAAGTCCTATATTACGCTGATATCCGTGATATAGGACTAGGTGTATAATTCGCAATTCCAATATTTTTCTTACAGTTTCAGGCCAAATAGACGACAGAAAATGCCGCAAAGCAGGTCCTGTAATACGCAATATCCCGTTATATAGGACTAGTCCCAATATCTCAGGATATTCAACAAATGTAGTGAAAGGGTTTGTAATCGCATGTTGTTCAAGTGTCCTTTTTTGGGGAAATATTTCAAAAAGAGGGAGTTGCCACAGAAGCGATAGCTGATTACGATCGCTAGAACACCTTGAGGCTAACTGGTATTGGTTTGAGAACCTGCTAACATATGCAAGCTATAGAGGCTGCTTTTTTCAATCTGAGGGTGCAAGTGCATATGGCCAGATAACAATTACAATCTGAAAATTGATTGTAGAACTATCGTTGTTATCGAACCTTAAAACAAAAAAAGGGGCCTTGAACACGAAGACTGTGTTCAAGGCCCCTTGGTCTTGTATGGATTTTTATCAGCCGCTTTACGCAGCCTTTTCAACGTTCACAGCACAGACTTTCAACTCCGGAATCTTACAGATCGGGTCATGGGCCGGGTTGGTCAGGATATTGGCGCAGCTCTCAATGAAGTGGAACGGCATAAACACCGAACCGTCTTCCACGCGCTTGGTAATCTCAGCGCGGATATCGACACTGCCTCGTCGTGAGGATACGGTAACCGTATCGCCATCCTTGATATTGAGCTTTGCGGCATCGTTCTGGCTGATCTCCAGAAAACCCTCCTTGATCTCAGAATCGAGAGTAGGGGAGTTTCTGGTCATGGTGCCGGTATGGTAATGGGCAAAGACCCGGCCGGTGGAGAACCAGAACGGGTACTCATCGTCAACGATCTCGGCGGGTGGCTTGAAATCGATGGCGTGAAAGAGCCCTTTGCCGCGGGCGATCTTGCCCTTGTGCAAATATCTGGTGCCTGGGTGATCCGGGGTAGGGCAGGGCCACTGCAGTCCTTCACCTTCGAGGCGATCATAGCTCATGCCGCCGTAGGATGGGGTGAGGGTGGTCATCTCGTTAAAGATCTGTTCCGGTCCGTCATACTGCATCTGGTAACCGAACCTGGTGGAGACATCCTGGATGATCTGCCAATCCTGACGGGCTTCGCCCCGTGGCTCCACGGCCTTACGCACGCGGGTTACGCGGCGCTCGGTATTGGAGAAAGTACCGTTTTTCTCGGCATAGGAGACGCCCGGCAGCACCACGTCCGCCATTTCTGCAGTGGCGGTGAGAAAGATATCCTGAACTATCAGCAGTTCACATTTCTCAAAGGCCTTTTTGACGTGGTTGACATCAGGGTCGCTCACCACCGGATTCTCACCCATGATATAGAGTGATTTCACCGAGCCGTCTTCCAGACCTTCCAGCATGGCCGGAATGGTTTTGCCGATCTGGTCAGGCATGCTATCCACATTCCAGGCCTTGGCGAACTTGGCCCTGGCATCGGGGTTGGTCACCGGCTGGTAGGCGGTAAGCACGTTGGGCAGGCCGCCCATATCGCAGGCGCCCTGGACGTTGTTCTGGCCGCGCAGCGGATTGACGCCGCACGATTCCTTGCCCAGGTTGCCGGTGAGCATGGCCAGGTTGGCCAGGGATTTTACGTTGTCCACGCCGGTGGTGTGCTGGGTGATACCCATGCAGTAGACGATGGAAGCTTTTTCGGCGGTGCCGTAATATTCGGCGATCTTTCTGATGGTCTCGGCATCGATGCCGCAGATCTCGGCGGCCATCTCCTCGGTGAAGGATTCGATCACCTTTTTGCAGGCCTCAAATTCTTCGGTCTGCTCGTCGATAAAGGCCTGATCGTGCCAGTTGTTCTTGAGGATGACGTGCATGATGCCGTTCAACAGAGCGACATCGGTTCCCATCTTCTGGCTGGCGTAGATGTCGGCGATCTCCGACATATGGATCTGGCGAGGGTCGACCACGATCACCTTGGCGCCGTTTTTCTTGGCATTGAAAATACGGGTGGCGACCAGCGGGTGGGCCACGGAAGTGTTGGAGCCGATGATAAAAATACAATCGGAGTCTTCCAGTTCGTCCATTGAGTTGGTCATCGCTCCACTACCGAAAGATGCGGCAAGACCTGCCACGGTGGAGGAGTGTCAGAGCCGGGCGCAGTGGTCGACGCTGTTGGTGCCGATGGCTGCGCGGGCGAACTTCTGCAGCAGATAGTTTTCCTCGTTGGTCACTTTGGCGGAGGTCAGAAAACCGATACTGTCGGGACCGTTGGCTTCCTTGATCTCCTTGAGCCTGTTGGCAGCGAAATCGAGCGCCTCATCCCAGCTGACCTCTTCGAGTTGGCCGTTCTTTCTGACCAGCGGCTTGGTGAGTCGTTTATCGTTGCGGATAAACTCATGCACATTCCATCCCTTAATGCAGAGTTTACCCTTGTTCACGGGGCTCGTTTTGCAGGGAATAGTGCCAATTGGATCACCATCAAGCACTTCCAGGAAAAAGTTACAACCACAGCCACAGTATGTACACGTTGTCAGTACTGTCCTGTAATCCATAATCGCTCCTTACTCTTCGTGTCTCGTCTCGTGCCTCGTTTTAGGTGGCACGTTGAATACGGCAATTTTTACGCAGTCAGCAAAACGACTACTTCTCGATCATGTTCAGTGGTGATCGCTGTCCCCGCCGGGTACCGGTCTGGAAATCGAACTGCTGATCCAGGATGCTGTTCACCTTCTTGTACAGTGTTCTCAGCGGAATATTTGATACACACGCCTCTTCACACAGACCGCAGTCGATACACCGTCCGACCATATGCATGGCCCTGGTGTGGTGAAAGACCGGTATTTCCGGTGGCAGCTGACCGTTTTTCACCAGCTCGTCGCACTTGAGGCTGCAATCGTTGCAAAAACACATGGGGCAGACGTTGGAGCAGCCGTAGCATTTGACGCACTTGACGAACTCGTCCATCCAGTAGGAGAAACGGTCGGTGAGTACCAGATTCTCAACCTCGTTGACGGAGGTGGATTCGCGGCCTTCGGCGGGTTCGCCGGCGGTGATCTCGGCAGGATATGGCGTTGCACACTCACAGGCGTCGGCCAGCTCCTGGGGGCAGGCGATACCGACGGTGACTACCCTGTCGGGTCGCAGCTGATTCCAGGTGTAGAGGGTGGTCAACGCCCTGTCGTCACAGCCCCTGACCAGAATGCCGAAGGTGTCCTCCGGGTAGGCCTTGTGGATGTTGGTCAGGTACTTGGTTAACGGGTATCTGGCGTCACCGGGCTTGTTTTTATCTCCCAGCTCGAGCATATCCAGCTCTTCAGCGGTCTGGAAGAGGTGGGGCGCGATATGACCGTTTTTCAGGGCGAGCCCCAGAAAACCTTTGATTTCACCAGAGTCCAGCAACTCTTTGACTTTATCCTTGATAGCTTCAATCATATCATCACCCTTCCGCAATGGCTTCAACCACATCACCCCGATAATCCTTTCTCAGGGGAGAGGGGCCCAGTTCGCGCAATTCGTCTATGAAGGTGTTGAACTCATGGACAAGTTCAGGCGCTTCTGCAGAGGAGATCCAGCTCGCTTTCAGGCGGCGCTGGTCGATGCCGCTGAAGCTCATCATTTCCTGCAGGACTGATACTCGTTTCTTCGTGGAATAATTACCATACAGGTAATTGCATTCGCCGAGGTGTCAGCCACCCACAAAGACTCCGTCTACCCCCTTTTGGAAGGCGAGGAGAATATGGTGCGGAGACACGCTTCCACTGCACATAACCCGGACGGTACGAACATTTGCCGGGTACTGCAATCGACTGACCCCAGCCAGGTCAGCAGCGGCGTATGCTCACCAAGTACATAAAAAGCAAACAATTTTCGGTTCGAAAATATCGTTACTCATTTGTTGGTTCCCTTTATCTTAATTGGTTAGTGCATCAAACGTGTATCTGATACCTGATACAAAAACATCACCGGAGCCCCTAGATGGCGCGAATCTGCGCCAGGAGCTGTTCCGGCTTATAACCACGCAACACGGCGCTGTGTGAAGGACAGGTTGAGGCGCAGTTGCCGCAGCCCTTGCAGAGGATATCCTTCACCTCACAGACACCGGTTTTGCTGTTAAAGGTAATTGCCTCGTACGGGCAGACGTTGACACAGCCCATACAGCCGACGCAGGTCTCCGCGGAGATGTCGGCGACGATGGCGCTCTTGACCAGCTTGTCCTTAAAGAGGATAGCGCCGACCCTGGAGGCGACACCGAGTCCCTGGGTCCTGGCCTCGACCGAGGTGGCAGGGTAGCGGGCGCTGCCGCAGACAAAGATGCCGTCTGCCGCAAAGTCCAGCGGACGAAGCTTGGCGTGGGCCTCCAAAAAGAAGCCGTTCTTGTCGGTCGGGACCCGCATCAGGGAGGCGACGTCGGTGGAGTCTTCTCGTGCCACCAGCGGGGTGGAGAGCACCACCAGATCGGTCTTGATCTCCTTTTTGCTGCCCAGCACCGCCTGGTCAAAGGCTACCGTGCCATCGCCGACCTCGGGGATGGTCTGGCCGTCGAAGACGTGGAAGTTGATGCCCATGCCCCTGGCATCCCAGAGCATCTGCTCCTTCTCGTCGCCGTACATCTGCATGTCGCGGTACAGCACGTGCACATTGGCCAGGGGATACTGGCTCTTGATGTGCATGGCGTTTTTCACGGCGGTGAGGCAACAAATTCGGGAGCAATATTCGCGCTCCTCATTTCTGGTGCCGGCACACTGGATCATGACGATGGAGGTGGCGTTGAAGCTGCCGTTCTTCAGTCTCTGCTCCAGCTCGAACTGGGTGATCACACTGTCGCCGTTATGGCCAAGCAACCCTTGCTGCACCAGTGGCACCGCGCCGGTGGCGACCACGATACAACCGACGGTCTCCTGTACCGGGCCGTCTGCACTGTTGATGGCGATGGCGTAGTTGCCGATATAGCCGTCGATCCTCTCCACGGTGGCGCCGGTATAGGCGGTGACGGTGGGAATTGCCTGGACCTTGTCCGCTAAGGACTGGATAGTGGTCTCGGACGACTCGCCGTCATCGAGCAGGTGCAGCTGGTTCATCAACCCGCCGAACTGTTTCTCCTTTTCAACCAGGATGACTTCCAGGCCCATGCCGGTCAGCGCTTCCGCGGCGGATAAGCCCGCCATGCCGCCGCCGATAACCAGGATCTTCCGGTTCAGGTCAGACTCGATATCGTCCTGGGGCTCGAGGGTGGAGCTTTTGGCCACACCCATGCGGACCAGATCCTTGGCCTTTTGGGTGGCGATATCATGCTGGCCCATATGTACCCAGGAACACTGGTCGCGGATGTTGACCATCTCAAAGAGATATGGATTCATCCCGGCTTCCTCGCAGGAGGAGGCGAACAGCGGCTGATGGGTTCTGGGCGAGCAGGAGGCGACGACTACCCGGTTCAGGTCATGGTCCTTGATGGCCTGTTGAATCTCGACAATGCCGGACTCTGAGCAGGTGTAGAGGTTTTCCTTGGTATAAACCACACCGGGAAGAGTCGCTGCATATTCGGTTACCGATGTGCAGTCGAGATGTCCGGCGATGTTGGATCCGCAATCGCAGATAAATACTCCGACCCGCAAACTCTCTTTTTTGTTTGTACTCTTCTTATCCATGTCGATGTATACCTTTATCAAGAGACCTTGAGGAGTTTTTCCGTGGTAACGACCTGTACGGCGCGGGATGCGGCGCTGGAAGCCTGGGCCACCGACTCAGGAATGTCCATGGGCGAATGGGCGCAGCCGCAGACGAAAATTCCTTCCCTGGTGGTATCGAGCGGCGCGTTACGGCTGGTCTTGAAGAAGCCGAACCGGTTCAGCTCGATATCGAGGATTCCTGCCAGATCTTTCATGCCGCTGGTCGGGGCACAGGCTGTGGCCAGCACCACCATGTCATATTCCTCGCGCTTGACAATTTGCTCCTGGGTGTCTTCATAGACAAGCACAGGGTTGTCGTTGGGGCCATGGACGATCTCAGCCACACGGCTACGTTTGTAGACGATGTTCGAGTTGTTGTTGCCGCGTACCTTGTACTCATCGAAACCCTTGCCCACCGCCCGGATATCCATACCGAAAATGGTGGAGGTGGTGTCGTTGTCATGCTCGTGGGCGATGATCGCCTCCTTGATCGAGTGCATGCAGCAGTAGCCGGAGCAGAAGGGGTAGAAGCGCAGGTCGCGGGAGCCAACGCACTGGATGAAGGCAAGCTTCTTGGCGGTGGTAAAGTCTGCGGCGCGCTCTTTCAGCTCGTCCAGTTCCGAGGTGAGAGCCTGGTGTTCGGTGTACTTGGCTGCCCACTGGTCCAGAGCGTCGTCACCGCCGGAGCCGTTTTGCTGGTATTCCGTATAGAAGTCGGCGGAGCTCTTGCCATGTTTGTCTTCAAAACGGGCAAGCCCCCTGGCGCCGCGGCCTTCCAGCTTCTCCAGTTCGGCTATTCTCTTGTTCACCGCGATATCGGAAGGGCGATCCAGGTGTCCGTGGGTGGGCCCACTGGCGCTCAGGAATCGCTCGAACTCCATGGCGGTTATCACGTTTGGCAGATCGCGATATCTGTACTCGGGAATCTGTGAGGGATCGAACACGTCGTAGCCGACCGAGGTGATGATGGCGCCGATATCGAGCTCGACGACCTCATCCTGTTGCTCGAAGTCGATGGCGTTCGCCTCGCACTTCTTCTGGCAGACGCCGCACTTCTTGCCCTGGAATACCCGGCAATGGTCGGTGTCGATGGCGTGGGTGGAAGGAATGCCCTGGGCAAACCAGCTGTAGATGGCCTTTCTGTAGGAGTGCTTCTCGTTGTACAGATCGAGCACATCCGTCGGGCACTTCTCGGTGCAGGCGCCGCAGCCGGTACACTTATCGGCATCGACATAGCGGGCTTTCTTGCGCACCTTGACCTTGAAGCAGCCAACGCTGCCGGATACTTCCTCAACCTCACTGTAAGCCATCAACTCAACATTGGGATGTCGACCGACATCCAGCATCTTCGGCGAGAGGATTCAGATGGCGCAGTCGTTGGTGGGAAAGGTCTTGTCGAGCTGGGCCATCTTGCCGCCGATACTCGGCAGCCGCTCTACCAGATGCACCTTGAAGCCCATTTCGGCCAGATCCAGTGATGACTGTATACCTGCGATACCGCCACCAATAACAAGCATGTCCTTGTTCACTATCGACCTCCTGTAGTATAGACTACTCTAGGTTCTTGGCGCATTAGGCAGCCTCTTCGATAACCAGAGGACCCAGAGATTCAATTTCTTTCGAAAAGCTGGTAGCGACTTCGGCGAATTTGGTCCCCTCCGCTGAAGAGATCCATTCCAGGCGTACCCGCCTTGGGTCGATACCGAGTATGGTGGCCAGCTCTTTGGCTGATCCGAAAACTTTTTCCGCCTTTACATTACCGTCCAGGTAATGGCAGTCACCGATGTGTCAGCCCGCCACAAGGACGCCGTCGGCTCCGTTCTTGAACCCCTCGAGGATGAAGTTCGGATTTATCCTTCCTGAACACATCACGCGTACGATCCTCAGGGTCGGCGGGTACTGGAATCTGCTGACTCCGGCCAGATCCGCCGCTGAATACGCGCACCAGTTACAGGCAAAGACCAGTATATTCGGTGTAAATTCCACGGACATTTTTTCTTCCTTACGATGTGGTTATCTGTCAAACGCCGTTTCAACCATAGTCAGAACTTCTTCATCGCCAAAGTGGCGCACCGAGGCGGCCCCGGTGGGGCAGGCCACTGCACACATACCGCAGCCCTTGCAGAGTGCCTCCTGCACGTTGGCGATCTTCACCCCGGCCTCGTTTTCAATGACGCTGATCGCATTGAACGGACAGGCCGTCTCGCACTCACCACAGCCGCGGCACATGAAGTCCTGCACGTAGGAGACCACGCCCTCGACGGTGATGTTGTCCTTGGAAAGGGTGACAGCGGCGCGCGAGGCGGCGGCAGCTGCCTGGGCGATGGATTCTTCAATGGGTTTCGGATAATGCGCCATACCTGCCAAAAAGATTCCGGCGGTGGCGAACTCGACCGGCCGCAACTTGGCGTGGGCCTCGTTGAAGAAGTTGTCGCTGTTGCAGGAGAGCTTGAACATCTGGGCCAGCGGCTCATTGTTGCGCGGCTCGATAGCGGCCGCCAGTACGAGCAGGTCGATTCCCAGTTCTATATCAAGGCCGACCACGTGATCCTTGACGGTGAGCGCCAGCTGGTCATCTGCAACGGTGACTTTAGGCTTGGCGTCCAGGTCGTAGCGGATGAAGATGACGCCTTTTTCCCTGGCCTCTTTGTAGAGGGTCTCCCTGCGGCCATAGGTGCGGATATCACGGTAGATAACAAAGACGTTGGTGTCAGGGTTGGCGTCCTTGAAGTTGATGGCGGACTTGATGGAGTGGGTACAACAGACCTTCGAGCAGTAGGGGCGATCCGGCTCGCGTGAGCCGACACACTGGATAAAGGCCACGGATTCAGCCTTACTGATCTTGTCGTTGCCCTCGGCCAGGGCGCGGTCCAGATCCAGGTGGGTCATGACCCGGTCATCGTCGCCATAGAGGTACTCGGTGGGCACGCTTTCAACGGCACCGGTGGCGACCACCACCGCGCCGTGTTTGAGCTGCTGCTCAGAACCGTTTTGCTCGACGGTGGTTTCAAAGTTGCCGATGAAACCGGATGACGTCTTGATGGTGGTTTCGGCATACACTGTAATGGCAGGGTGGTTTTCGACGCCATTCACCATCTCGGTGAGTTTTTCCTGGATGGAGTCGCCTTGCCAGGTCTTGGCCAGAACGCGGGCGTTGCCGCCAAGCTCTTTCTGCTCCTCTACCAGGTGAACCTGGAATCCCTGATCGGCAAGCCCGAGAGCCGAGGTCATACCGGCTATACCGCCGCCGATAACCAGGGCGCTACGGTCAACGCCGATGGTGGGCTGGCTGAGCGAGGTGATGAGCCTGGTTCTGGCTATGGACATGCGAACCAGATCCTTGGCCTTCTGGGTGGCCGCTTCCTTATCATCGCTGTGGACCCAGGAACACTGGTTGCGGATATTGGCCATCTCAAACAGATACTTGTTCAGGCCGGCGTCACGCATGGTCTCCTGGAACAGCTCCTCATGGGTCCTGGGAGTACAGGCGGCAACCACCACGCGGTTGAGTCCCTCTTTTTCGATCACCTCTTTGATCTTCATCTGGCTATCCTGGCTGCAGGTAAAGAGGTTTTCTTCAACGTAGGTGACGCCGGGCAGGCTCCTGGCCATTTCAGCCACTGCCGGTACATCGACGATACCGCCGATGTTGGTGCCGCAGTTACAGACAAATACACCGATTTTGGGTTCTTCGGTGGTGATGTCTTTTTCCGACGGATATTCCTTGGTCCTGGTGAGTTCGCCCCTCGCCTTGGCGAGATCGGCCTCGGCCCAGCAAGCGGCAGCGCTTGCCTCCATCACCGAGTAGGGGATGTCCTTGGGCTCCTGGAAGGCACCACAGACATAGACACCTTCCCGTGAGGTCCTGACCGGGGCAAAGCAGTCGGTGGCCGCGAAGTTGTCGGAGTTCAGCTCAATCTCGAGTTTGCCGGCCAGCTCGACCACCTCTTTGGGGGTCTCCATGCCGACGGAGAGCACCACCATGTCGAAGGTCTCATCATGGATGCCACCGGCGTCATCGACGTAACGGAGCTGCAGGCTCTTGGTCTCACGGTCTTCGACGATGGAGTGGACCCTGGTCCTGACGAAGCGTACGCCCTGTTCCTCGCGGGCTCGATCGTAGTAGGACTCGAACTCCTTACCGTAGGTTCGCATATCCATAAAGAATATGGCGGTATCAAGCTCGCCCGGGGCGTGTTCCTTGGCGATGACCGCCTCTTTGACCGCGTACATGCAGCAGACGGAGGAACAGTAGCCGTGGTCGCAGCGGTTAAGGTCTCGTGAGCCGATACACTGCAGCCAGGCGATTTTTTCCGGTTCCTTGCCATCTGATGGGCGCACCAGGTGTCCCTGGTAGGGGCCGGTGGCGCTCAGGATACGCTCCATCTCCATGGAGGTGATGACGTTGGCGTAGTTGGAGTACTGGTAGGTGTCCAGATCGGTCGGGTCAAAGGCGGCAAAGCCGGGGGCCAGGATCACCGAGCCGACATTGAGGGAAGAGACTTTCTCTTTCTGCTCAAAATCCACCGCGCCGGTGGGGCAGACCTTGGCGCAGAAGCCGCACTTGCCCTTCTTGAAATAGATACAGGTCTTGTCGTCGATAGCGTATTTTAGCGGAACCGCCTGGGGGTTATCGACGTAGATGGCCTTTCTCTTTGCCAGATCGGCATTGAAAGGATCACTGACCTTTTTAGGACATTTGACTGCACACTCACCACAGGCGATACACTTGTCCATATCCACGTAGCGGGGATGTTCGACAAGTTCCACCTCAAAGTTTCCAGCTTCGCCTTTGATGGAGGTGATTTCTGATAAGGTTTTAAGCTCTATGTTCAGGTGCCGGCCGACCTCGACCAGTTTCGGTGAGATTACTCACATCGCACAGTCATTGGTGGGGAAGGTCTTGTCCAACTGAGCCATTACCCCGCCAATGGAGGCGGATTTCTCTACCAGATATACATAAAAACCTGAGTCTGCGAGGTCGAGGGCTGTCTGCATTCCGGCGATACCGCTGCCGACCACCACTACAGAGCCTTGAACATTTTGAGGATTTGCTGAGCTCATCTCATTTCTCCAATTCTATGTTCTCTGAAAGGTAGGAGTAAAGATCCTTTACCTCTACATCGATATCCGTATTCGATTTCGCACAGGAGAGATGTATCTGGCACTTGGGACAGGCGGTGATGATTGTGCCGGCGCCGGCTCGTTCGGCCTCCTGCAGCCTTTTTATCTGCATGGTTTTCGAGCATGAGGAACACTCCATCCAGGCGGTGGTGCCGCAGCAGACAGCGTTCTCACGGTTGTTTTCCATCTCTTTCAAATCCGAGTCGGGGACAAGGCCGAGCAGGCTGCGCGGTTCCTCGTAGATGCCAGCCCTGCGGCCCAGGCGGCAGGGGTCGTGGTAGGTCACCGAACCGTTGCCGGAAGCGTTGAAGGCGACACCCGCATTGGGCAGCTCACGGGCCAGGAACTCGGAGATATGGATAATTTCAAAAGGCAGCTCACCCACCACGGCCGGATAGCTTTCCATGAAGATGGAGTATCCCTCGGGGCAGGAGAAGATTACTGTCTTGGCGCCTGAGGCCTTGATCGTTTCCACATTCTTTTTGGCGAGCTTGGCAAAGGTCTCCTCGTTGCCGCTCCAGAAGGCGTCGTGGCCGCAGCAACGCTCATCATTGCTGACCACAGGCTCGATCCCCATGGAGTTGAGGATTTTCAGGATGGATTTGGCGGTATCGATCATCTGCAGATCGAGATACTTGAAGACAACGTCCTGGTAGGGCAGGCAACCGACAAAGAAGAAGTAGTCGCCTTTGTCACTGATCTTGCCGCTCTCTTCGGCCCAGCTGATCCGGTTCTGGTTCAGGCTTCCGGACTGTAGCGAAGTGAGGGTCTGAAATACGCCGTGGTGGCTTTCCCGGGGAAGGTTGCCGGCAGTAATGGCCTTTTCACGGTAGGTTCGGATAAATTCAGGAAAATCGATACCAACCGGACAGCGGTCGCTACAACGTGAACAGCTCAGGCAGGCCCAGATATCGTTCGACTTCAGGATATCTCCGTCTGGCTCCACCAGAGTTCTCTTAATCATCTGCCTTGGCGAGAAACTGGGGAGGTCGTAGCTGACGGGACAACTCCCGGTACATACCCCGCATTCCATGCAATAGTCGATCTGCTGTTTCGTGAGTTGCATACTAAAACCTAGGTATATTGTGAAAAGTTACACGGTTAGCTGCAAAAAACTTCAGGAGCCTGTCTGGTACGGCCTGTTTGTCTGACTGTTTATGGACAACCTCCTGAATGTTCGGTTCTGTCTCGTGCTGTTCCGATCTAGAAAGCCGTTTCCGGATGGAACACGTCAACATCTCTCAAGTCGTCACCCAGGTAGGTACGTTCATTGGGGCCAAGAATGCCCAGTGACAGGGCGAGGATGGTCCAGAAGTGAACAACCTGGTAGTGGCCACCGTAGTGATGGGAGAGTTCGTGGATCTGGGCATGGCAGTTGTGACAGCCGGCTATGCAGTACTGTGCCCCGGTCGCCTGGATCTGTTCGTCCTTGAGACGGCCGTATTCAAGCCGCTGCTCCTTGAATCCGGATTGGAGGAAGCCGCCACCGCCGCCGCAACAGTAGTTGTTGGACTTGTTGGGTGACATCTCGATGACGTTTTCTTCACCGACCGCAGCCTTGATGGCATAGCGAAACTCATCGGCGATAAAGTCGCCATAGCTCTTGCGGACGATCTGGCAGGGATCCTGGATAGTGAATTTGATGCCAAGCTCCTTGTTCCAGTCGGAGTTGGGCTTAAGCTTTCCTTCCCTGATCCACTTGCCGTAGTACTCGTAGATGTTCTTGACTTCGAAGTTGTGCTCGATGTTGAATTTTTTCAGTCCGGCCCGGACTGCGAAGGTCACGTGACCTCATTCCGTATTAAGATACGTCTTGCACTTTAAGGCGTCCGCCCTCCCGGCCTTGGCCCTGACTATGTGTTCCCAGTTCTCGTTGTCGGCAAGGAACAAGCAGTAGTTCTCGCCACCCCAGGCGGTGGAGCTGTAGGTCCAGTCAACCCCGGCAAGATGCAGGATCTTCCACAGCGGCACCATCTCGTCCGGCTCGGTCATCGGCTCGCGCGAGTTCTGGTTCAGGAAGAACTCCGCCCCCTCCTTATCTATAGGGGCCTGCATGTCGGCAAACTCAGGCTGGGCTTCCCGGTACTCTTCCAGGACGTCATTGACCACGAAGATGAAGTCCTCGGTGGGGGTACCCATGGCGGTCTTGGATTCGCTCTTGACCGCAACGTCGCAGGAGCCCCGGATGCCTTTGGGGCGTTCGTCGCGGGGACGGGCGGCCCGGATGTTGAAGATCATCTGGGGAATATCGATCTTCATGGGGCAGACGTACACGCAACGCTGACACATGGTGCACATCCACGGCCAATCGGACTTGAGTATCTCGTCGTCCATGCCGAGCACCAGCATGCGCAGGAACTTTCTGGGATCCATGCCCTCAAGGCCTGAGGCGGGGCAACCTGAGGAGCAGAGTCCGCAGGTGAGACAGAGGCTGAGGTTGCCTTCGGGTAGAAGTTTTTTGATGTCGTCCAAAAAAGATTTTTCGGCTTTTCCTTTAATCTTAATTGCCGTGTCAGCCATAATCTAAATTCCTTCTAAATAGGTATTTATAATGGTGATAAGCCGGTCTTTGCTGATAATTCAGGTGCCATATTTCCTGGCGGTTGCCGGTGACAGAGCCGCTCCTGATGCTTAATTGGATCAATCGGCAGACTATCCCATTTGACCCTCCTTAGCAACTTTTTTCAAAGCATTTGAGATAAATGGTTCATGGGTGCTGACAGCCTGGAAGACTAACGGAAGGCCCTTGTCTAATTGCCTGGTTTCAATGTGAAAAACTAAGCTCTTTAATCGACAGGGAATTTGTGCAAATTGTACGCACTTGTGCAAGTGGTTGAGGGTTGTGTGAGGGGTGGAATTTGTTATGCCGACATGCTACAATGTGGTATTTGCTGGATGGTTTGAGTTACGGTTTCCGGATTGCAGGAGGTGGCGCGCATGGGCAAGTCGATAGAGCATGTACTTGAGAAGATTTATCAGAAGAGCAAAGGGCATGGTGAAAACACAATTGCCATACTTCAGGACATCCAGGATGGGTTAGGATATATTAATGAAGAGGCAGTCGATTGGATGTCGAAGAAAACGGGTATAGCGACCGCCAAATTTTACGGTGTTGCGACATTTTACTCCCAGTTTCATCTGAACCCTCGAGGGAAAAATATCGTTACGGTCTGTTCAGGGACGGTATGCCACGTCAAGGGTGCCCAGAAGATAATTAGTAGGCTCAAGGCTGATTTGCAGCTGAAAGGGGATGCGCAGACAACCCGGGATATGCAGTTCACCCTTGAAAATGTCAATTGCGTTGGCGCCTGCAGTATCGCTCCTGTGGTCACCGTCAATGAGAAAGTGTTTGGCAAGCAGAATCCCGACTCTATGGTGAAAAATATCAAAGCGTACAAAGAATAAGTGAACAGCGAAGAATAAAAGGAAGAGCGCCATGGACCGCAAGATAACCATCAAGGTCTGTATGGGTACCGGGGGGATAGCCGCCGGCGCTGAGCAGGTGATGCAGGCGCTAAAAGATGAGCTCGATGGTGCCGGGATCAAAGACGCCACGTTCATCGAAAAATGTAGACTGCAAAAAGTTGGCTGCCGTGGATTCTGCGCCCGTGATGTGCTGGTGGATATTACCATTGATGGAGAGACCTCAACTTATCAATATGTAGAAGAAGGCATGGTACCACGGCTGGTGAGGGAGCATGTCATCGGCGGTGAGCCTGTCCAGGATTGGCTGGTGGGGGATGACTACCATGTTTTCCATGAGAACCAGGAGAAAATCATTCTTCAGGATCTCGGCAAAATAGATCCGGAGTCCATCGCCGATTACCTTGAAGTTGAGGGGTACAGAGCTGCCAGAAAAGCGCTTACCGAGTTGAGTGCGGCCGAGGTTGTTGAAACCCTGAAGCGCTCTGGCCTCAGGGGAAGAGGTGGCGGCGGGTTTCCGGCTGGTCTCAAGTGGCAGTACTGCGCAGCCAGCGAAGCGGATCAGCGGTACATCATCTGTAATGCAGATGAGGGTGATCCCGGAGCGTTTATGGATCGCTCGGTCATCGAAGGCAACCCCCATGCGGTGATTGAGGGAATGATCATCGGTGGCTATGCAATTGGTGCCAACCTTGGCTATGTCTATATTCGAGCAGAATATCCGCTTGCCGTTGACCGCTTGAAGGCTGCGCTCACAGCAGCCCGCGACAAGGGATTTCTCGGCGACAATCTTTTTGGCACAGGGTTCAGCTTCGATATCAAGGTCAAACTTGGTGCCGGAGCTTTTGTCTGTGGTGAGGAGACCGCGCTCATCGCCTCCATCGAGGGGGATCGCGGTATGCCACGGGCCAAACCGCCGTTTCCAGCTCACAAAGGATTATGGGGAAAGCCGACAATTATCAACAATGTTGAGACGCTCGCCAATGTTCCTCCCATTATAAATAAGGGGGCTGACTGGTTTGCCTCCATGGGTTCGGAAACCAGCAAAGGCACCAAGGTCATTGCCCTCACCGGCAAGATACGTAATACCGGCCTGATAGAAATTCCCATGGGGATGACCTTGAAAGAGATCATCTACGATATCGGTGGCGGTATCGAGGGCGACAGGCTGTTTAAGGCGGTTCAGACCGGGGGGCCTTCAGGCGGCTGCATTCCCCAACAGCATATTGATCTGCCGGTGGATTATGAGGGGTTGCAATCCATTGGTTCCATGATGGGGTCGGGCGGCATGGTGGTCCTTGATGAAACCGACTGCATGGTGGCCATCGCCAAATTCTTTCTCACCTTTACCCAGGAGGAGTCGTGCGGGAAATGTGTGCCGTGCCGTATCGGGACCAAACGGTTGTTGGAGATTCTTACCCGGATAACAGAAGGTGAGGGGAAAAGGGGCGATATTGAACTGCTGCAGGAGCTGGCTGAAGATGTCCGGGACGCAAGCCTGTGCGGTCTCGGTATGTCCGCCCCGAACCCTGTTTTGAGTACCATTAAATATTTCCGCCATGAGTATGAAGCGCACATTGACCAGAAGAGGTGTCCAGCCAAGACCTGCAACGCACTGTTGACCTTTTTTATCAAGGAGCATCGTTGTGTCGGTTGCGGCATGTGTCTTAGGGCATGTGGGGTGCAGGCGATCAGTGGTGAAAAAAAGCAGCCGCACCTCATCGATCAGGACAAATGTATCAGGTGCGGTGCATGTTTTGATGCGTGTAAATTCCATGCTGTGCTCAAGGAGTAGGCCACATGATAGGTCTGACGATTGATAACAAGAAGGTCCTGGTCCCCAAGGGAACGACGGTGCTTGAGGCTGCCAGGCAGCTGAAGATCGAGGTGCCGACGCTCTGCTTTGACGAACGGATGAAACCGCACGGCGGTTGCCGCCTCTGCCTGGTCGAGATAGCGGGTATGCGCCGCCCGGTCACCTCCTGCACGACTCCGGCTGAAGACGGCATGGTGGTTCAAACCAAAACGGAACATCTGGAACGACTGCGCAAGACCACCGTGGAGTTGTTGCTCTCTGACCATCCTAACGATTGCATGGTCTGTATTCGAGCGGGCAGCTGTACCTTGCAGGAACTTGCCTATAAATACGCTCTGCGTGATAATCGTTTTGGCGGCGAGATGCGGGATCACAACAGAATCGATGAAAATCCATTTGTCCTGCGTGAGCAGAATAAGTGCGTGCTCTGCGGCCTCTGCGTCAGGGTGTGTGACGAAATCCAGGGGGTTACCGCAATTGGCTATGCCAACAGGGGTTTTGACACCAAGATCTGCCCACCCTTTGAACATGACCTCGATTGTGAGTTTTGCGGCCAGTGTGTTTCGGTGTGTCCGACCGGTGCTCTTTCCGGCAAGATGTGGCAAGGGCATCCGCGCCATGAGGGGATTGTCACCACGGAGACCACCTGTGCCTACTGCGGCTGTGGCTGCAACATTACCCTTCACGCCCTTGGCAACGAGATAACACGGGTGTCATCGAGATCAGATAATCACAATCGCGGCTGGCTCTGTGTCAAGGGGCGGTTTGGCTATGAGTTCATCAACAGTGGAGATCGTCTGACCACACCGCTGATCAGGCGAGAAAAAGGCGGTGAGCTTGAGCCGGCGAGCTGGGATGAGGCGTTGGGCCTGGTTGCCTCGAAATTTCGCGAAATCAAAAAGAAGTATGGTGCAGATGCCCTGGGCGGGCTGGCCTCAGCGAGGTGTACCAACGAAGAAAACTACATGTTTCAAAAGTTGCTCAGGGCCGCGGTGGGGACCAATAATGTCGACCACTGTGCACGGTACTGACATAGCGCAACCGTGGCCGGGCTGGCCGCAAAATTCGGCTCTGGGGCAATGAGCAATTCGGTTGCCGAAATTGAAGATGCCAAGGCGCTGTTGGTCATCGGATCGAATACCACGGAAAATCACCCGATAATCGCCCTTCGCATGAAAGAGGCTGCCCGCCGGGGGGCAAAGCTGATCGTTGCCGATCCACGGCGTATTGAGCTGACCAAATTTGCCAGCCTGTGGTTGAGGCAAAAGCCGGGTACTGATTCGGTTCTGATCAATGCCATCATGCATGTCATTGTTGAGGAGGGGCTCGAGGATAAAGCCTTCATCGAGCAGCGTACCCTAGGGTACAGTGCCTTTGCGGATTCTTTAAAGGATTTCACCCCGGAGTTTGCAGAGCAGGTCACCGGAGTCGCTGCAGCTGATATTCGTAAAGCGGCGCATCTCTATGGATCGGCTGAAAGTGCAGGAATTTATTACGCCATGGGCATTACCCAGCACGTTATGGGGACCAACAATGTCCACGCCCTGGCAAATTTGGCGATGTTGACCGGCAACCTGGGCAAGCCTGCGGCTGGGGTCAACCCCCTGCGCGGCCAGAACAACGTGCAGGGCGCCTGCGATATGGGATGCCTGCCTGATTTTTACCCAGGCTATCAGCGAGTGGACAATCCGGAGGTGCGGGAAAAATTCGAAAAGGCCTGGGGTACCAAACTCTCCGGGAAGCTCGGAATGCCCGCTTCCGAGATGAGCGGCGCCATGATCGATGGCCGGATGAGAGGTTTGTATATCTTCGGCGAGAACCCCGCGCTTTCGGACCCGAATACGGCCCACGCCGTGCGAGGGTTCGAGAGTCTTGAGTTCCTGGTGGTGCAGGATATTTTCCATACGGAAACGACTGCTCTTGCCGACGTCGTCCTGCCGTCGGCATCCTTTGCCGAAAAGACCGGGACGTTTACCTGTTCTGAGCGCCGCATCCAGATGGTTCACCCCGCCATCGACTCACCGGGCGAGGCCCGTGAGGATCTCGATATCTTTAACGAGCTGTATCATCGTTTGAAGGGCGAAGAGGTCGCTGAGGCGGACCCGGAGCGTGTTTTTACAGAGGTAGCAGGACTCTGGCCTGCAATTGCCGGGATGAGCTATACAAGGCTTGAGGAGCACAGTTTACAGTGGCCCTGTCTTGATCCTGAGCACCCTGGAACGCCATATCTCTTCAAGGGCAGTTTTCCCCGGGAGGGTGGCAAGGCGCAGTTCACCGTGGTGCCCCAGGTGATTTCCGATGAGTTGCCGGATCAGGACTATCCGTTCCTGCTGACCACGGGACGTGAATTGTTTCATTATCACACCGGAACCATGACCAGGAGATCCAAAGGGCTGGATGCCGTCGCCCCGACCGCGTTTATCCAGGTAAACCCTGCTGATGGCGCTAAACTCGAAATAGCCGATGGAGACGAAATTACCGTCAGTTCGAGAAGGGGAAGTATAACCTTGCCCGCCAGGGTGACCGAGATCGTGCCTCCGGGGGTGGTGTTTATTCCTTTTCATTACAAGGAAGCGTCGGCAAACAGGCTTACCAATGACGCCCTGGACCCGGTCTGCAAGATCATGGAAGCAAAAGTTTGCGCTGTCCGTCTTGAGAAGTGTCCTGAGAAGTAGGGGCTGTTGTAAAGTATATGATGTAAAGTGACAGAAACGGCGTATAATAGGGGGTTGGGTGTTATGCCCAATTCCCTGTTTTGTTTCATGATTACCTGTAAGGAGGCCAGCGGTTCCACGTGGATAACGAAACGATACACATAACTTTTGACAATCAGGAAGTTACCGACTGCGTCAGTATTGTGCTGGTACCGGAAAAGGCGCTGGAGGAGCCGGGGTATATCAAGACGATGACCGCCGGCAACACTGCCCATTCCAAGCACGAATTTCATGCCATGGCCCAGATGGCCTACTATCAGTATCAGGATGATGAACTTGAGGTGAAAACTACAGGTTCAGCCCTAACGGTATCGAAAGGCGCCGAGACTGAGATAGTGGAGTCCGGCATGGTTATCTACCGCGATAGCGGAGGGGAGTTTCACGTACTGATCCACGAGATGCTCAATAAAAAGAAGATGCTTGAGGCAACGAACAGGTATTGTACCCGTTGGGTTCGTCTTGATATTTAGTCTCTCTAGAGTCTCGAGCAACTGAAGACCTTCTTCTCGTTCACTGCAACCCGCTTTGCGGGTGAGTGGAGCAGCCAGGAAGAGGGTTCAAGCGAGAGGCTGCGGCTGAGTTAAACAACAACTATTTGGTAAAAAGGACGGAATGTGGTGAAAGCAATAAGTGAAAACGACAGATCGGCTCAGAAAATAGTCGTGTTTCAGCAGCAAGGCAGTGGTGAGAAAAAAATTGCCGGCATTCGCGAATATGCCAAAGAGGCCATAGAACTGGAAGTCATCTCGATAGATGAGGTTCTTCCACCGGTGATAGATGATGGCAGTGAATATCTGCCGGAGAAAATTGATGCTGATCTGGTTCTGGATTTCCTCAAGCATGAGGACCTCTCCCATGACCTGGTCGCTATTTGCCACAAACAGCATACTCCGGTGATCTCTTCTGGGAAAAAGATACCCAGCAAGTGGGTGTTGACGCCACCCACCTGATGCGGCCTTCCCAGGCAGGATGGTCTGGGCGAATATGGCGAGCTTTTTGGTGCACCCGAATACGAGGTGGAGGTGGAAGATGGCAAAATTGCCGCGGTGCATGTGGTGCGTGGGGCCTCCTGTGCTGCCACCTGGCTGGCGGCCGAACGTTTAATTGGCACGCCTGTCGATGATGCGGCCCGTAAAATGGGCATTGAATCCCAGTTTTTCTGCTCGGCAAATCCGGCGGGTTGGGACCCTATTTATGGCAAGAGCCCGGTGCACTTTGCCGGCAAGGTTCATGCAAAAGCCATTGCTGATGCTCTGGAGAGGGCGCTTGGAGATCTTTCGTCTGGTACCGATGGTTGATGAACAACCAAACTTGCGCTTGGAAACCTCCTGCAGATGAATTCCCATCGGTGATTATTGCACAAAATGCCACCAGGCCTGCAAAGGCCTGGTCAGGATGACCGGCTTGTTAACCGATATTGATGTTGATTTTTGACCGAAAATCATTATCAAATAAAAGAGATACCCATAAGTAAGAGATATTTCTATCACCCTACCTTAATGCACGGGGGACGTTATGAGCGATAAGGCCATCCTGAGTTTAGATGGGAAGAAGTTTGAATTTGATCTGTATACCGGTTCCGAAAACGAGCGTTGTATCAATATTACCCACCTGCGAAAAGAGACAGGTTATATCACCATGGATCAGGGGTTTGGCAATACCGGCTCCTGTTTTTCGGATATTACCTTTGTCGATGGTGCCAAAGGCATACTGCGGTATCGCGGTTATCCCATAGAGGAGATTGCCGAAAAGGCCACTTTTGTTGAGACCGCCTACCTCATCCTTTACGGTGAGCTGCCCACTGCGGATAAACTGCGCGGCTTCTCCAATGCCTTGAGGGAACATGCGCCTTTGCACACCAACCTCAAGCATCATTTTTCCGGATTACCTTCCGACGCACCGCCCATGGCGATCCTGTCGGCCATGCTGAACATGGTCTCCTGCTTTCATCCTGAGGTGCTGGAGGTTCACACAAAGGGTGCTGGCTTTGATCGTACTGCAGCGCTGCTGCTCTCTAAGGTCCGTACCATAGCCGCCTGGGCCTACAGAATGGCGGTCGGCAAGCCGTTTAACCATCCAAATGTGAATCTCAGCTATTGCTCCAACTTCCTGCATATGATGTTTTCCGAACCATATCAGGAGTATATTGCCTCACCGGTGATAGAAAAGGCCTTGAACCTGTTTCTGGTGCTCCATGCCGATCATGAGCAAAACTGCTCCACCTCAACCGTACGGGTGGTGGGCAGCTCGCGGGCCAACCTGTTCAGCTCGGTCTCGGCGGGTGTCTGTGCCCTGTGGGGGCCGCTGCACGGCGGAGCGAATACTGCTGTGATCCAGATGCTTGAAGAGATAAAGGAGTCTGGCCGGCCTCTAACCGATTACATCAACATGGCAAAGGCCAAGAATAACACTTTCAGGCTTATGGGCTTTGGCCATCGGGTATACAAAAACTTTGATCCCCGTTCACTGATTCTGAAAAAGGCGGTGGATGATGTGCTGCACGAACTGCACCAGGAGGATCCACTGCTTGACATCGCCCGTGAGCTGGAGGAGAAGACGCTGCAGGACGACTATTTCAAAGAGCGCAACCTCTACCCCAACGTTGACTTCTATTCGGGTATCCTGCTCAGAGCCATAGGTATTCCGCTGAACATGTATCCGGTGATGTTTGCCATCGGTCGTATGCCGGGCTGGATTGCCAACTGGCGTGAGCTGCATGACCATAAACAGCGGATTTCAAGGCCACGACAGGTCTATACCGGGGCCAACACCCGCAGTTACATGCCCATTGAAGACAGGTAATTGAACCTTCAATGTTTCAAGGAAATTGTCAGCAGATTTCAGGGCAGGGGGGAGCGGGACATGTCGCTTCCCCCTTTTTTAGTCGACAAAATGTGTGACAGACATCCAGTCGCGAGGATACTTGATGAAAGATGGTCTGGCCACCATCGAAACAGCCCGTCTTTTGCTCAGTAAGGTGGATCAGTCCAGCCGTGAGTTCTGGCGAAATTACCTGGCAGACCCGATCCATACTCTCTATTTACCGAGAAACCGGCCATATACCCTGGACGAGTCGGATAGCTATTACTGGCACAGGTTGAAACATTGGCGGGAGAAAGGCTTTGGAACCTGGCTGATCCGGGTAAGGAAAGCAGAGTCCAGCCAGTCCAACCATGGGCAGGAACAGGCGATAGGATTCTGTGGTCTCGAGTATGTGGGGAACTACCCTCATCTGGATTTGCGGTACGGGATTGACAGGCACTTTCAGGGCCAGGCCTTTGCCCCGGAAGCGGCGCGGGCGATACTGGAGACAGGGTTTGGGGGCTTGGCGCTGGACGAGATCTACGGCGCCGCAGAACACGAAAACATAGCCTCCCTCCGGGTGCTGGAAAAGCTTGGCATGGAGAGGTGCTATAAGGTTGATTTTTATGGAAGCCTGGTGAAATATTTCAGGATCGATAAGGCAAAATGGGATACTATGGTCTGAGCTGTCGTTTGAATACCCCTTGCAGTGTTCCACACTCATAGAAAGTGCTCACCATTCACAAGGAGAGATGATGGCGGAAGATAACAAGATCAGCTATGTGGAATTTCCGGCAGTGAACCTGAAGGCCACCAAGAAGTTTTTCAGCGAAGCTTTTGGCTGGTCATTTACCGATTACGGTGAAGAGTATACCTGCTTTTACGATCAGGGGATCAATGGCGGCTTTTATCGGTCCGACATCGCAGCAGTAGTGCAGACCGGCTCAGCCCTGATCGTCCTGTATTGTGAGGATCTTGAAGCAGCCATGGAAAAGGTGGTGGCCGCGGGTGGCAGGGTGGTTCGGCCTATCTTCTCATTTCCCGGTGGCCGACGCTTTCACTTTAATGAGCCAAGCGGCAATGAACTGGCGGTATGGTCTGATATTGACCTCGAAGGATCAAAAATATCCGAACAATAGATGGAAAATACCTAGCGAGGGTGAGCGTGTTGTGGTTGCAATAGGAATTTCGTACAGTCAGATCTGGGAGGAACCTCATGGCTGCTGAAAACGCAATGCAGATTTTTACACTTCTTGACAAGTCCAACTGCGGCAAATGCGGGGAGAAGACATGCCTTGCCTTTGCCGGGGCCGTGTTTACCGGCAAAAAAGCCATTTCTGCCTGTCCGACCCTGGATCCTGAAGCTGCGAAACAATTTGCCGCCCCAAAAGAGGAACCCCAAGCTGCAGTCACCGACGATTATGTTGTCGAGATGAAAAAGGCGCTGGGCTCCCTTGATTTTTCCGCTGCAGCTGAGCGTTGCGGGGCAACCACGAAAAATGGCTGGATCGCCGCCAAGGTGATGGGCAAGGAATTCAGGGTCAACAGGGAGGGGCAATTCTCCTCGGATATCCATGTCACCCCCTGGGTTACTGGGCCTTTTCTCAGCTACATCCTGCATGGCAAGGGGTTGGAGCCCACTGGAAACTGGATCACCTACCGTGAAGTGGAGGGGGGACGGGAGCGTTACGGGCTCTTCCAGCAACGTACCGAAAACGACTTGCGCAAAGTCGCCGACGCCTACCCGGATCTGTTTCGGGATATGGTGGAGATTTTCCAGGGCAGCAAGGTCGAAGACCAGTTTGAGGCTGATATCTCGGTGGTGCTGTTACCGCTGCCAAAGGTGCCGGTGATGATCAGCTACTGGTTGCCTGACGATGGTCTTGAGTCAAGCCTCAACATCTTTTTCGACGAAACGGTTAATGACAACCTGGGCAATGACGGAATCTATTCAATTTGCGCAGGCCTGACCACAATGTTTGAAAAGCTCGCCGAGCGACATGGCTTCGCGGTCTAGGGCTCACATCAGACAATGAACCCCAACACGGGGTTCACTCACTGTGGGTTTCACCATGAGTGTCACCATAAGGCAGGGCGATGGAGAAGCGGGTGCCTTTGCCGTACTCGCTTTCCACCTGTATCTTGCCCTGCAGGGAGTCAACGATTGACTTGACGATGGCAAGCCCGAGTCCGGTGCCCTCTATGGTTCGGGTCTGCCGGTCTTTGACCCTGTAAAACCTGTTAAAGATACGCTCGAGATCTTCCGCCGGTATGCCATAGCCTGAATCCTCGACCTGGAGGTATATCTGCGTGTCATCAGCACTGGCCTTGAGCCGTATGGAACTCCCCTCGGGTGAATATTTAATGGCATTGGTCAGCAGGTTGGTGAAGATCTCTTCCATCTGGCGGGGCACTGCCGGGATTAGCGGCAGTTCGCGTTGCAGCTGCAGCTTGATGGTGATGTCCTTGTCTGCTGCACGCGGGGTGTGAAAGGCAACCTGGTCCCGCAACAGAGCCGCAAGATCAACCTGCTCAAATTCATAGCTGATCAACCCCGATTCAATTCGGGAAAGATCCAGCAGGTCTGTGACGAGATGATCGAGATTTTTGATCTTTTCCGAGGCACGTTCGAGAATTTCCCTCTGCTTGTCTGTGACCTCGCCGGCAAGACCATCAGTGATGATACTCAACTGCATCAGGAGTGAGTTGATCGGGCTGCGTATCTCGTGGGAAACCATGGAGACAAAATCAGATTTCATCTGCTCTATCTGCTTGGCAACCGTTATGTCATGGAGCAGGGTGATAGTACCGAGGTTTTGCTCGGAGCGGCCCCGATAGGGAGAGCAGTGCAGGCTGTATATCTTGTCTGGCTCACCAGTGGCTGAGTTGACTGTGAGTTCATCATTGATCTCCTGGTCTATGTCATCTGCAGTTGGCGAGTTGAGCGCAGAATCTATGGCCTGCAGGAGCAATGGGCTGGGGAATACATCATCTATCTTGCGGCCGATCAACGTGCCGTCCCGGGCACCGATCATTTTTTTGAAAGAAGGGTTGGCGAGCACTACCCGCTTATCCATATCGGTGATCAGTACCCCGTCGTGCAGCTTGTTGACCATAACCCGCATGCGGGATTTGTTGGTGGCGATATCCTGCAGGGCGTGGGTATAGCGAAGGGATTTGGTGACCACAGCCTTCAGCTGGTCCGGAGTGAAGGGCTTGGGGATGAAATCAAAAGCCCCTTTTTTCATCGCCTCGATGGAGTGCTCCAGGGTTGCGTAACCGGTGATGACGATAACCACCGTATCGGGGTCGATATCCTGGACTCGGGAAAGGAGCTCAAAGCCGGACATGTTGGGCATGACCAGGTCAAGCAGCAGGATATCAAAATGGTGCTCTTCGAGCAGTCGCAGCCCCTGGGCGCCGTCGGCTGCGGTTCGAACCTTGAAACCCATCGTCCGTAAAATGAGGGAGCATGCCTCCCGGATTCTGGGTTCGTCGTCCACCACAAGAATATTTGGGTAGAGTAGGGATTGAGCGGCAGCTTGCAGAACTGCAGGTGGTGTCTGGGCCATGATCCCCCCGTGGTAAACCACCAGGTGTCCGTTAAGGGATTACCTGGAATTATGTTGCCAATTCAAGGAATAGGCAGCGAAAAGTCGCGCTGACATCAGGGGGCATCGTAATACAGCATCTGTGCTTTTGAAATATATTTTTTTCAGCAACAGGCGGCAGGCAGGTAGAGGACTTGTGGTTTTCTTGATAGGCCTAACTGTGGGATGTTGCAGAGCGCAGGAGGGACTCAGGGCGGAATGCCGGATCGGTGTTGATTTGGCTGTGTTGCACAAAGGAGCGGCACCTGCAGGGGTGGGCCTGGTAAGTGAGTATTTACAGTTTATTCAGGAAAAGGGGGATGAAGCCATCCGCCCCTTGAACTTACCACGGCCAGATTGTACCATTAAATCTGGACGAAATCACACCGGTATAAATTGTAAGTGAACGAGTTTCTGATATAAAAAACATTTATCATAACTACTTATATCGGTTATATTGCATCAGGCTGGTGCGAGTGAGCTTCGAAATCCAACTGTTGAATTCTGCTAAAAACCCGCAGTCGATGCTGCTAAAACAGCTTAGCCAGCATCTGTATGGTGCCGGGATTCTACTGAAGGAGGGCTTGCCTTGACAGGGATCACCCCCGGACAGGATCGGAAGCATAAGGTCGGTTCAGTTCTCGTCGCTGGGTCCGGCATAGGAGGGATGCAGGCGTCCCTCGACCTTGCCAACAGCGGCCTTCTGGTTCACATGATCAGTGATGAACCTTCCATCGGCGGCACTATGTCCAGACTGGACAAGACGTTTCCCACCGGGGATTGCGCCATGTGTATGATATCCCCGCGCATGGTTGAGAGCAGCCGCCACCCCAATATCAAGATGCATACCCTTGCCAAAGTGATCAAGGTCACCGGCGAGGAAGGAAACTTCACCGTTACCGTACGTGAAAAAGCCCGCTATGTGGATGCTGAAAGGTGTACAGGCTGCGGCGACTGTGAAGCCAAGTGCCCAAGTCGGGTGCCTGACCAGTTCAATCAGGGCCTGAACGACAGACGGGCTATTTATGCCCTCTTTCCCCAGGCTGTTCCCCATACACGGGCAATCGATGCCGCCCACTGTCTCTACCTGAACAAGGGCGTGTGCAGAAAGTGTGAGAAAGTCTGCGATGCCGAGGCTATCAATTTTGAGGATAGCGATAAGGAATATGATATCAAGGTCGGTTCCATAATCCTGACGCCGGGCTTGAAAACCTACGATCCCGCCATACGCCAGGAGTATGGCTACGGCAAGCATAAAAATGTGGTCACCGCCCTCCAGTTTGAGCGATTGCTTTCAGCTTCCGGGCCGTGCGGCGGGCACGTGGAGCGGCCAAGCGACAAGGTGGCTCCCAAAAAGATTGCCTGGATTCAGTGTGTGGGTTCACGCAACGAGAATAACTCCAACCCCTGGTGTTCCTCTGTCTGCTGCATGTACGCCGCCAAGCAGTGCGTCATCGCCAAGGAACATGATCCGGGGGTGGAGCAGACCGTTTTCTATATGGAGTTGAGATCCTTCGGTAAGGATTTCGACAAGTTTATCGATAAAGCCAAAAATGACTCCGGTGTACACTACAAGCGGGCCATGGTGGCTGAGGTGATTGAAGACCCGGAGACCAAGAACCTCTTTATTCATCATGTCAATGAGAAGGGTGAACTGGTCAACGAAGAGTTTGACATGGTTGTGCTCTCCATTGGTTTTGAGCCCCACGACGAGGCAGCCGAGTTCGCCCAAATCTTTGGCATACAGACCGACAGCTACGGTTTTGCCGAGACCTCGAAGCTCTCCCCGGTGGAGACCAGCCGAAAAGGGGTGTTCGTTGCCGGGACCTATCAGGGGCCTAAGGATATCCCCGAGACGGTGGTGCAGGGCAGTGGTTCAGCAGCCCAGGCCATGGCCCTTTTGGGAGAAAGCCGTGGCACCGAGGTAGAGGAGGTTGTGCTGCCGGAGGAAATTGACACGAGCGGCCAGGACCCAAGAGTCGGGGTCTTTGTTTGCCACTGCGGGGTCAATATTGCCGGAACAGTTGATGTGCACCATGTGGCAGAGGAGGCCGCCAAGCAGGCCAATGTCGAGCACAGTGAGACTATCGTCTACGCCTGTGCACCGGATGGGCAGGCAAAAATCAAGGAAATCATCCAGGAAAAGAAGCTGAACAGGGTGATGATCGCCTCCTGTACGCCACGTACCCATTCCCCGCTCTTTATGGACACCATCCGCGAGGTGGGGCTGAACAAGTTCCTGTTTGAGCTGGCGGATATCCGCGAGCAATGCTCCTGGTGCCACATGGATGATAGTGAGCATGCAACGGAGAAAGCGCTTGATATCGTCAAGATGAATATCGCCAAGGCGCGCCTGCTTGATCCTGTTCAGCAAAATTCGGTGGGGGTCACCCACCATGCGTTGATTCTCGGGGGAGGGGTGGCCGGAATGACGGCGGCGCTGTCCTTGTCACGTCAGGGATATGGCGTACATCTGGTGGAGCGTGAAGAGCAGCTTGGCGGGCTTGCCCGTAAGGTTCGGACCACGCTTGAAGGCGATGATGTGCAGGTATTCTTAAACGACTTGGTCTCTCAGGTTCAGGCGGATGAGCGGATTAGTCTGCACATGGCCACGACGGTGGATGTCGTAGATGGCTTTGTGGGAAACTTTACCACGAAACTGACCAACGGCACCTCGGTAGCGCACGGGGCTATCCTGATCGCCACAGGTGGCCAGGAGTATAGGCCCACTGAATATGGCTATGCAGATTCCGACCGGGTCATTACCCAAAGAGAGCTTGAAGATCAACTGGCTCTACAGGATCCGGCCAATGAGCAGAGTTATGTGATGATCCAGTGCGTAGGCTCCCGTGAAGAGCCTCACAATTACTGTTCCAGGATCTGTTGTCAGGATGCCTTGAAAAATGCCATTGCCATCAAAGAAAAGGCGCCGGACGCCCAGGTGGTGGTGCTCTACCGTGACATGCGTTCCTATGGGCTGAAAGAGGAGTATTACAAGAAAGCCCGTGATCTTGGGGTGCTGTTCTTTCTCTATGTTCCTGAGGAAAAACCCAAAGTGGAGCTGGAAGGCGAGAGATGCAGGGTGCGTTTTGAGAGCAAGGTGCTGCATAAGGAGATGCTGGTCGAGGCGGATTACCTGGTGCTCTCCACCGGACTCAGGCCGCAACCTGATGTGGAAAGGCTCTCCAAAAAATCCAAGCTTACCTGCAATCTCGACAACTTCTTCCTGGAAGCCCATGTCAAGCTCCGCCCTGTGGATTTTCCCAGCGAGGGCTATTTCTTGACCGGGCTTGCCCATGCTCCCAAAAACCTCGAGGAGACCATCGCCCAGGCCCTGGCCGGAGCAGGACGGGTGGGGGCGCTACTTTCCCACGAGAAGTTGTCGGTGTCAGGTATTATCTCCAAGCATAACAGGGAACTCTGCATGTCTTGCCTGGCCTGTTTCCGGGCCTGTCCGTTTGATTCACCTTACATTGATGAAGATGGCATGATCAGCCATAACGAAGTCAAATGCACCGGTTGCGGCATATGCGCTGGAGTCTGTCCGGCAAAGGCCTTCCAGGTCAATTTCTTTCGAGATGACCAGATTAAGGCAATGATTGATGCGGCAACGGAAATTGACTGAGCACAACCAGAGGAGATGCTATGGCCAGCGGTGAGCAAATAACTGAGGCCCAGACAGGGGGCGGGGAGAGCATGCAGGAGGTGCCTGCTGACTGGCAGCCGAACATTATAGCCTTTGCCTGCCATTACTGTGCATTTGCGGCAGCGGACCTGGCCGGCGTCATGCGGCTTTCCTACCCCTATAACGTCAAGGTGGTTAGGCTGCCCTGTACTGGAAAGCTCGATCATTCGTACGTGTTGCGAGCCTTTGAACGGGGCGTGGACGGAGTTTTCGTCGCCGGCTGACTTGAGGGACAATGTCATTTCCTGGAAGGAAATCTCAACGCCAAAAAACGAGTTCACAGGCTGCATGTTCTGCTGGAATCAGTGGGGGTACGTGCTGAACGGCTGGAGTTTTACAATCTCTCTGCCGCAATGTGGCCGAGGTGGGCTGAGATCTGTGCTGAGTTTACTGAAAGAGTGCGTGACCTGGGCCCTTCACCCATCTGGCTGGCATTAAAGAAAAAGAAAAGAGCTGTCCCCCAGGTGAAAGATCAGGAGGAGCAATCGGTCTGACGCGTGGTGCCTTTAGGCTGACCCGAATCAAGCCGGCGGCTGCAGGCCAGTGGGCCAGATGATGGAACGCTGTATTGACCATGGAGCGGAAACGTTATGATTGTTGGTGAGCAAAAACCTTTGGAAGAGATCTGGGAGATGGTTCGGCAACACAAACATCTCATAGTTTTTGGCTGTAATACCTGTGTGGCCGTATGTCATCAGGGGGGGAACAAGGAGGCGGAGATCCTGGCCTCACTGTTGAGGATGAAGGCGATCCAGGAAGAGGCGGAAATAGAGTTTGTGGATTGTGGTATCGAGCGTCAGTGCGAGCATGAGTTTTTTGACAAGGTGCAGGAGCAGTTGGAAAACGCGGAAGCCGTTCTCAGCCTGGCCTGCGGAATCGGAGTGCAGTTTATTGCCACCAGATACCCCCAAATTCCTGTCTATCCGGCGCTGAATACCACCTTTTTAGGAGATGTGATCGAAGCCGGGACCTTCACCGAAAAATGCCAGGCCTGTGGCGATTGCGTTCTCGGCCTGACCGCTGGCGTCTGCCCGATAAGCCGTTGCGCGAAAAGGGTTCTGAACGGGCCCTGCGGTGGGTCTACGCATGGTAAATGCGAGGTTTCCAAGGAGGTTGAGTGTGCCTGGCAACTGATCGTTGATCGTTTGGACGCTTTGGGAAAATTAGATAATTATGAAAAGCTCAGCACAATCAAGGACTGGTCGAAAGACCGGGCAGGGGGACCGAGATCATTTAAATTGGAGGGCTTCTAATCGTGCACCTAGAAACAGCAAGCAAGCTTGAGAAGATCTTCAAAAGTGGTCAACTCGCCGTCACCAGTGAGTGCGGCCCTCCGAGATCCAGTGATCCAACGCATATTATCGAGAAAGGACGACTCATCAAGGATTACGTCGATGCTGTAAATATTACCGACAACCAGACGTCTGTCACCAGGATCTGCAGTCTGGCGGCATGTATACATTTAAAAAACATAGGGATAGAACCAGTCTTGCAAATGGTGACCAGGGATCGCAACAGGATCGCCCTGCAAAGTGATCTGTTGGGTGCTGCTTCATTCGGTATTCATAACGTACTGTGCCTCTCCGGCGATCATCAGAGTTTCGGGGACCATCGTCAGGCACAGAATGTCTTCGATCTCGACTCGATGCAGCTGCTCCAGACAGTGCGACATATGCGGGAGGAGGGGAAGTTCCTGAGTGGCGACGAGATCGAGGTGCCACCGAAATTCTATGTCGGGGCGGCGGCCAACCCTTTTGGCGATCCCTTCAAGATCAGAGTACCGCGGCTTGCCAAGAAAGTGGCTGCAGGAGCCGAATTTATCCAGACCCAATGTATCTACAACATGGATCGTTTCGAGAAGTGGATGGAGGAGGTCAGGGACCGTGGCCTGGATGAACAGGTAAATATCATGGCAGGTATCACGCCGATGCGCTCGGTGGGTATGGCCAAGTATATGAAACGTGCAGTACCGGGGATGGATGTCCCGGAGGATCTGATCGACAGATTGTCCGGAGTGGAAAAAAAGCGACAGTCGCAGGAGGGAATCGATATTGCCGTCGAGCAGATTCAGCGACTGAAAGAGATAAAGGGGGTCGCCGGTTTTCACGTTATGGCTATCGAATGGGAGGAAAAGGTACCGGAAATTGTGGAGCGTGCCGGTCTCTACCCCAGACCGAAGGTTGATTGATGCGGGGTGAAGAATTTTGGTGCAACGAGGTGGAGCAGAAGAGTTGAACAGCCGGGAAGCGGCGCCGCGGCTGTTCTCGTGGCAAGTCGTTCTGCCTGGGGCAGCCGACTGGAATGTACAGCGGGATCAGTGATGGTGGTGATGGTGATGGTGGTGATGACCGCCTTCCTGGACTGGGCCGCCGGCTTCCTCAAGAGCTTTGGTAAGGGATGCATTGGCTTCGTTCATGCGGACGATAGCGTCGGCGATGTTCTCTGCGATGGAAGACATCCCTTCGTCACCAGCAGTTTTCCGCCATTTTTCAAATTCTTCGGCATGTCCTTTGTTGTGATCAATCCAGTGCTGCAGGAGTACTCGCAATTTTTCTTTATTCTCCATAAATGTCTCCGTAGTTTGAAACCTTCATGCTGCGTTTCGACCATGGTCGTCGGCGGCGCTTGGAAACCAACTATCCCTAGGTCAGAGTATTGCTGTTGTGCAAAGTGTCCCTGGCAAAGCGCGGGGGGTTACTCAGGTTTTTGCAAATGCACCTTGCCAGCCAGGAAATCTATGCTGCGAATGGACGCACCGGGAATCTCCCTGGTCCCCTCAAACAGTGAAGTGATGACCAGTGCATTGTCGAGGACGTCGAGTTTGGTGACGTTTTCCATCATCAGCTCTTCGGCACCGTCTTGGTCCATTACCACCCGTATTTCACACATGTTTACCTCTTCTTGAGAACGTTTTTGTTATGAAATAACTGACATTGTTGAACCTTGCATCTGTATCGAAGTAATAACGCACTGTTTGCTGCCGCGTCAATGGCCATTTCCAAAGAAGTGCTGAATTCGGGAAATCGAGGCGATGGTGGGCGAACGGATGCACGAGAATCTATATTTAGAGGAGTAACGGAGGAGCGGAAGGTTAGTGCATATTCCAGGAAAGTTTTGGTGCGTTTTATGCATAAATTTGTCTTGGTTGCATAACCAAAAAAATAGGCAGCTGTGCAAGTTGTGCATGGGCTTGTGCCGAAACAAAATGATGGAGCGAAAGATGCCGGTGAGGAAAAAGGGGAGAGGTGCAGTAAATGTCCTAATATTAGACTATTAGCTAGAATCACTTCGAGTGGTTTATGAATTTTGCCCAAGGTGGCTGTTTTATGTCAAAACAGCTTGCAAGAGGGCAATATTTTAGAGTAGGTTAGCGACAATATTGAGGGAATTTTTCTTGACCGGTATGTAGTTCTTGTATGTAGTCTTAACCGGGGGACGGTGTCATCCTGATACCGTATCACCTACCACCTTCACCTGAATCAAAGGAATCGTTATGACATTAGATCCAACCAAACATCAGGACTGGGAAATCGCCGAAGAGGCGGAAACTAGGATGCAGACGATCTATCAGATTGGTGAAAAACTGGGGCTTACCAAAGAAGAGCTGTTGCCTCAGGGTCACTACATCGGCAAAATTGACTTTCAGATGGTTCTCAAGCGACTGAAAGACAAGCCGAACGGAAAGTATATCGATGTCACAGCCATTACCCCCACTCCGCTAGGAGAAGGTAAATCAACCTCCTCCATGGGCCTTGTTCAGGGACTTGGTAAAAGAGGAAAGAACGTATGTGCGGCGATTCGTCAGCCTTCTGGCGGCCCGACCATGAATATCAAGGGCTCAGCCGCTGGTGGTGGTCTGGCCCAGTGTATTCCTCTGACTCCGTTCTCACTGGGATTTACCGGTGACATCAACGCGATCATGAACGCCCATAACCTGGCGATGGTTGCACTCACCTCCCGCATGCAGCATGAAAGAAACTACACCGACGAGCAGCTCGAGCGCCTCTCCGGTATGAGCCGCATCGACATCGATCCCACCAAGGTTGAGATGGGTTGGGTCATGGATTACTGCTGCCAGGCACTGCGAAACATCATCATCGGTATCGATGGCGTAAACGGCAAAGCCGATGGCTTTATGATGAAGTCCAAGTTCGGTATCGCCGTTTCTTCCGAGGTTATGGCCATCCTCTCCGTCTCCACCGATCTGAAAGATATGCGCGAGCGTATGGGCAAGATCGTTGTAGCCTACACCAAGAAGGGCAAGCCGGTGACCACCGGCGACCTCGAGGTGGCAGGCGCCATGACCGCATGGATGGTTGATGCTCTCAATCCTTCCCTCATGCAGACCCTGGAAGGTCAGCCGGTTATCGTCCATGCCGGTCCTTTCGCCAATATCGCCATCGGCCAGAGCTCCATCATCGCTGACCGTGTTGGTCTGAAGCTTGCTGACTACCATGTAACCGAGTCCGGTTTCGGTGCTGATATCGGTTTTGAGAAGTTCTGGAACCTCAAGTGCCGTTTCAGTGGCCTGGTGCCTGACTGCGCCGTCGTTGTCGCCACCATCCGTGCCCTGAAGTGTCACGGTGGTGCACCGGTACCTGTCCCCGGCAAGCCGATGCCAGAAGAGTACCTGTCCGAGAACGTTGAGTGGGTAGCCAAAGGTTGTGAGAACCTGATCCACCACATCAACACCGTACGGAAAGCAGGGATCAGCCCGGTTGTCTGTATTAACGCCTTCTACACCGATACCGACGCTGAGATCGCCAAGGTTCGTGAGCTGGCCGAAGCCGCCGGTGCCAAGGTTGCCCTGTCCCGTCATTGGGAGCATGGCGGCGAAGGTGCTCTGGAATTCGCCGATGCCGTTATCGAGGCGTGTGAAGAGAAGACCGAGTTCAAGTTCCTCTACGAGCTTGATGAGCCGATCAAGGATCGTATCGAGAAGGTTGCCAAAGAAGTTTACGGCGCTGACGGCGTTGACTACTCCGCCGCCGCCAATGCGGCGATCGACCGCATCCAGGCTGATCCTGAACTGGCCAAGCTTGGCCTTTGTATGGTCAAGACCCATCTGTCGCTCTCTGATAATCCTGCCCTTAAGGGTTGTCCGAAGGGATGGCGTCTCTCCATCCGCGAGGTGCTCACCTACGGTGGCGCCGGCTTCATCGTACCTGTCGCAGGCGCTATCAGCCTGATGCCGGGTACCGGTTCCAACCCTGCCTTCAGAAGGGTAGACGTGGATGTCGAGACCGGTAAGGTAAAAGGCGTATTCTAAAGGTAACTGACCACGGCCCGTCCTGTAACCCAGGACGGGCTTTTGTGTTTGCGGAGAAGTGCTTTCCGTCAAAAATCGGTGAGCGTTTCCAGATGCACCCAAAAGGAGATCTTTTCATGACAGCAGAAATTATCAGCGGTACCGAAATACGTAAGGCGATCCTGGCAGAACTCAAGGACGAGGTTGCAGAGCTGAAAGAGAAATATGGCAAGGTTCCCGGGCTGGTCACCATCCTGGTCGGTGAGAATCCAGCATCCGTTAGTTACGTTACCCTGAAGGTAAGAACTGCCGAGAGCCTGGGCTTCCATGAGGTACAGGATAACCAGCCCGATGATATCTCCGAAGCGGACCTCTTGGCTCTGATCGACAAGTACAACAACGATCCAGATATTCACGGTATTCTTGTTCAGCTGCCGCTGCCGAAGCACATTGATGACAAGAAGGTCCTGAATGCCATCAACCCCGATAAAGACGTTGACGGATTCCATCCGGTGAATGTCGGTCGCCTGATGATCGGTGGTGACGAGGTACTCTTCCCTCCATGTACTCCGGCCGGTATCCAGGAAATGATCGTTCGCTCAGGAACCGAGACCTCCGGTGCTGAGGTTGTGGTCGTTGGCCGCTCCAACATCGTGGGCAAGCCGATCGCTATGATGATGGCGCAAAAAGGCGTTGGCGCCAACTCCACCGTGACCATCGTTCACACCCGTACCCAGGATCTGGCAGCCCACTGTAAGCGTGCTGACATCCTGGTCGTTGCCGCTGGCGTGCCGAACCTGGTCAAGCCGGAGTGGATCAAGCCTGGCGCCACCGTCATCGATGTCGGTGTGAACCGTGTTGGCATGAATGAAGAGACCGGCAAGGCCATCCTGCGCGGCGACGTCGATTATGATAAAGCCTGTGAGATTGCCGGCAAGATCACCCCGGTACCTGGTGGTGTAGGACCGATGACCATCGCCATGCTGATGAAGAACACCGTCCGTTCAGCAAAAGCGTGGTTGTCCAAGTAATTCTTGGCATTGTTGCCTGAACTGTCTGTCAGCTAGGCGACGGCGGAAAAAAGAAAAGGCCATGACCGAATTTCGGTCATGGCCTTTTCTTTTTCTGACGAGGTCGCAACGGGATTTTTGTTGTGTCGCGACGGGGCAGGGCCGGTCCATGCCAGGGGCTGACCGACCCTAAAGGGGTAAACAGGTGCAATTAGTTCGCGGTCACCTTGAAAGTGCCGTCTTCACCAAATTCGGTGTCCGCCTTGAGGAAATTGACTTTGTAGCCGTTTTCCTTGAGGGTCAGGTAGGCCATCTCCGCGCGGATACCGGTTGAGCAGTAGGTGATGATTTTCTTGTCCTTGGGAATATCGGCAAGGCTGTCACCAATCTCATCTGTCGGGATATTAACTGCGCCAGCGATCATGCCGCCTTCCGCTTCATCTTCGGTACGGACGTCGATGATCATGGTGTCGGCGTCATTCTTGGCCAGAATTTCGGTAAACGCCGCAGCGCTCATGGCACCAGGAATCGGCTTGGGAACATAGACGATCTCAGTGGCAGCAGCACCCTTGGCGATGGCAAGACCGGCCTTTTCGGCAGCGGAGAAACCACCCTTGAGTACAGAGGTGTTTTTGTATCCCCAGCCGCGAATGATATCAAAGCTGGCAAGACCCGCCTGGTAATCAGGAGCTACGATAATGATCGGAGCGTCCTTTTTGGCAGGAAAGGCATCTTTCATGGAAGGGAGTTTATCAGCACCGATGGCCACAGCACCTTCGATGTGACCTGCTTCCACTGAACTCTGGTCGCGGGTGTCGATTACAACCAGGGAGTTTTTGAATTTCGCCATGGCATCGAGGTATTTGGTGGAAGCGACAAGCGGATTTTTCGCTTTCTTCCAGGCCGGCATACCGTCGATGAAAACTTTTACGTTGGTGTAACCAAGCTTTTCTGCCCGCCGGGCAGAAGAAGGACTGAGGCGTCAGGTAGGCCCTCCGCAGTAAAAGACGAGCAGGTTGTCCTTGTTCTTCGGCAGTTTATCGAGATTCTTGTCAAACTGGGCATCGTAGATGGAGAGTGCGCCTGGGATATGTCCGGTAACAAAGAGTTTACCCGGGCGGGCATCGACGATGGTGAAATTCCCTGCTTCCGGTCCTTTGGCGATCAGAGGAGCGAGAGCATCGAGTCTGATGATCTTGTCTTCAGCAAGCTTGGCTGGCTGTTTGACGCTGACAGAAGTTGCGTAGAGTACGCCATCTTCTTCTGCGAATTTAACTTTAACTTCCTTGTCCTTGCCAATCTTGTTGATCGCTTTGGCGCCCTTGAGTTCGGTATCTTCATCAAAAGACACCAGCCAGGTAGATTTTCCGGTGCTGACCTTCAGGGTTTCGGCCTTCATGGAAACACTGCCAAGTTTGCCACGAATGGTATCTGCGCTGTCGCCTTTGTGACATTGCATACACGGTTTAAGAACTTTGGGTTTTGCCTCCTGGGCAATACCCGCGGTGGGCAGCAGCAGGCAGGCCGCGGCAAGCGAGCCAAAAGCTGCCTGAAAAATACCTCTGTAAACCATCTTTTCCTCCTCATTGGTAAGATATCCCTGCGATCCTACCCATTGGATCTGCAGGTACTACAGCTGGCTGCCAGGTTCAGCCTGATCCCCGGCAGCCATTCCTAGCAAACGGCAAAGAGCGCAATCGCCCGAATTCAGCATATGAACGTATGACAATTGAGTATACTACAAGTTACGTAGTTTAAGCAATTAAATGTTTAGTTAAATCGCAAAACACTTAAAGAAAGATCAATGATATAGCTACGTTGTGGCATATAGGGCGAATGGGACGGGCTCAAACAGTCAGGAAGGAGGTACTGGGGTGGCTAGTGGCGGAGCTGAAGATGCGTGTTGGCTGTCAGATGGTTGATATAATCGTGGGCTGGGCTCTCCCCTGACCGGGCAAAGAGCTATTTGGGGAAGGGGGCCGCCGAGTGAATTACTCCTGCCTTGCAGCTATGTGGTGTTTCCGGACAATCGGCACTTCTGCAGGGCTCGACGTGAATTGTGATATCGGAGTTATTCAACTCCTGTTCAATTTCCTGTTCCAGGACCTCAGTTATGCTATGCGACTCTTCAACGCTAAGCTGCCTGCAGACAGTGAGGTGAAAATCGATGATCTTTTTGGAGCCCGACTTGCGTGTTCGCAGGTTGTGGCAGTCGTAGACGTGGCCGCCGTGCTCCTCGATCACCTTGTAAATTTTATTCCTGATCTCTTCGGGAAGCTGGGCATCAAGCACATCATCAAGGGCGCGACGGGCCAGCTTGACCGCTTCAAAAAGGATGTAGCCGCCCACCAGCAATGAGAGCAGTGAGTCGAGCCAATTTACCTGAAAAAAGTAGATCAGGATTAGACCTGCGGTGAGTGCCAGGTTGGTATAGACGTCCATGGCGAAATGCAGGGAGTCTGCTTTCAGCGCAGCGGAGTCGGTCTCTTCCCCGACCTTGACCAGGTACCTGCTGATCAGAAAAGAGGCGACCACCGAAATAAGCAGGACCACCATGCCATTGCCGATCCTGGAGGGTTCGGCACCGATAATCAGGCGACGTACCGACTCGATGATAATCCACACCCCGGAACCACCGATGATCAGTGATTGGACCAGCGCGGCCATGGTTTCGAATTTGCCGTGGCCATAGGCGTGACTCTCATCGGCGGGTTGTTCAGCCTGGCGTATCGCCAGAAAATTGACGCCGGACATCAGGATGTCGAGCATGGAGTCGATGGCGGAAGACAGAACCGCCATCGAGCCGGTGAAAAGACCGGCCACAAACTTCATCAGGGCCAGACCGACTGCGGTGGTGATGGAAAGTTTTGCGGCAAAGATCTTTTTCTGGGAATTGGTCATGGCAAAGGAGATTTCCGGGCTGTTGCTGTTTTGTCTGTCTTCTCAGAGAATAGGGGATCGGCCCCACCTTGGCAACTCCGTTCAACTCAGTTTACCAAATTGAGGACCGCCCCCAGGCACACTCATGTCCGCATACAGCCAGAAGAGCTGTGAAGCTATTCCTTGCTGTCCTCCAGGATACAGATATGCATTTCTTTCGGGCCGTGCGCACCATGAACCATATGCGCCTCTATGTCAGCAGTTTTTGACGGCCCGGAAATAAAACACCATGAGTTCAGTGACGAATCGCGACGCATCATGGCATAGGCCTCACTCAGGTTGGCGAGTATTCGGCTTTTCCGAATAAACCCGATATGAATGGAGGGCACCAGGGAGGTCGATTGCGGCATTCCGGGCCGGGTGCACTGCACCAGGGTGGCGCTATCGGCAATGCCCCAGTCCGCAACTGTGATGCCAATAAAAGAGGCTATGGTTTTCTCACGGAGCTCTGCGTCTTCCCGGTAGGTAGTATGCACGGTGATGGAATCTTCGGAAAATCGTTCCCACAACCTGAGTTCTCGGATATCGTCATGCGCGTGTTGGATGATATGTCGGAAATTGCTGAACTCAGGCATCCGGTTGCGGGCTATATTAACAATAATGTCAGCTGCTTCATCCAGACTCTTAACGGTGTAGACACTCAAGCTCTGAGGGTCGGCACTATCCATGAAGGCGCTGGCCAGCCCCTGCTGGTCGAGATCGTTTCGTTGCTCTATCTTTTCAACCAGCTGCCGGTCATCCTCATAGGCAAATATTTCAGGGTAGGCCCGTTTGTCACGAGGAGTATCTGAACCGGGGGCCACAGCCTGCCTGAGGGTCGACAGAAAGTGTATTTCGTTCTCTGACTGGTCGTGATACGTGCTCATGAGGTGCTCCCGTTTCGTGAATTCCTGTGTGTTTTTCTCCAGCGTTCTGAAAATGTCTGAGCCGCAATTGGTGGCAGATCCCTGTCCTTGGTCCATTTGCCGCCAAGAAACGGCATGGCGGAGACCATACCATTATCGCCGGTTTTTCCTTTCATATACCATCGGGCCACTTTCAGGCAAAAAGAATAAAGCGACCTGCTGGTAATCCCTGTTTTCCACATTCGGAATCCAAGTCTCTCCATGCGGCTTTTGGGTTTAACCTGCCATTTTTCATCGCCATAGGCGAGCTTGTATCGCAGACTGCTGAGCATTCTGGGCAGATCGTTTTCCACCGGGCAAATGTCCTTGCAGGCACCGCAAAGGGTCTCGCCCTTGCAGAGGTCAGCATGCTTGTTTACGCCTTTCAGCAGCGGGGTAACAACCGCCCCGATCGGCCCGGAGTATGCAGAACTATAGGCATGGCCTCCTATTTTACCGTAAACAGGACAGATGTTCAGGCAGGCCCCACAACGGATACAGGCGAGTACCTCGCGAAATTCCGGATCTGCCAGTATCTTTGAGCGGCCGTTATCGATGATTACCAGGTGAAACTGCTCGGGACCGTCCGGGTTGTCGTCGTCAGCCACGCCACCGGTAAAGCTGACATAGGTGGAAATTTTTTGCAGGGCAGCCCCTCGGGTCAGCAGCTGCAGCAGATCCTGGTGTTCCTGAAGATTGGCCGCAACGCGCTCCATCCCCATGAAGGCTACGTGTACCCGGGGCATGGTGGTGGCCATGCGAATATTGCCCTCGTTGGATACCAGGCTGACATGGCCGGTTTCGGCGCAGGCAATATTGCAGCCGGTAAGCCCCATGTCTGCCGTAAGCAGCTTTTCACGTAAGGCGGTACGGGCTGCCTGGGTGAGTTCGGGGGGATTTTCCGTGTAGTCAATTCCCAGCTTGTCGGCGAAAAGTTCACCGATTTGCTTGCGATCCATATGAATGCAGGGGGCGATGATGTGGGAAGGTTCATCTTCCGCCAATTGCACGATATATTCGCCGAGATCGGTTTCAACCACTTCGATCCCTGCTTTCTCCAGAGCCGGATCGATTCCCACTTCAACGGTGGTCATGGACTTACCCTTCACAACCCTTTGCACCTTGTTTTCGCGTGCGACCTCCAGGGTGTAACGGATAGCGTCTTCAGCGGTTGCGGCAAAATAGACCTTGCCCCCGCGTTTTCTGATATTTTCCGCCAGTTCGGCGAGGACAATATCGAGATGCTCAAGGGTTTGCATGCGTCTGGATTTGGCTCGTTTGCGCCGCTCAGGGTCCTGCATGGTGGACCAGTAGTCCATGGCCCCTTTACCGAACCTGCCCTGGATCATTTTCAGACCCTTCTGCAGGGTGTCATTGGCCATACCTGCTTCAGCTTTGCGGGAGTAGGAGTGACTGGGGTTCATTGTGCACCTCCCTGGCCGTGGCCCTGGCCCTGGGCCAGGATTTCCGCGATATGCATGACTTTTACCTCTTCGCCGCGCCTGCTCAACCTGCCCTGGATATTCATCAGGCAGCTGATGTCACAGCCGGTAACTATTTCGGCGCCACAGGCGAGGATATTCTCGATTTTTTCATCAACCATGGCCGTGGAGATTTCCGGATAGTTCACGGAAAAGGTGCCGCCGAAACCACAGCACGCGTCGCTGTCTTTCATTTCGATAAATTCAAGCCCGACAACACTGTTGAGCAATTTTCTCGGGGGGGCGTCAACTCTAAGCCCGCGGGTCAGGTGGCATGAGTCGTGGTAGGTGACTTTGTGCGGAAAGTAGGCCCCGAGGGTGGTGACCCCCAACTCGTCCACGAGATATTGGCTGAACTCAAAAGTTTTCGCCGCAACAGCTTTGGCCTTTTCAAAGAGTACCGGGTCATTTTTGAACAGCTCAGGATAATGATGCCTGACCATGTGCACGCAGGAGCCTGAAGGGCAGACGATGACCTCGGCAGATTCAAAAATATCAAGAAAACGCTTTGCTGCTGCCGCCGCTTCTTTGCGGTACCCGGCGTTGAAAGCTGGTTGACCACAACAGGTCTGTTGTTCCGGAAAATCAACAGGAACCCTGAGGGTGTCAAAGATGGATACCATGGCATCCCCGACATCAGGATACATGGAGTCCACAAGACATTGGACAAATAAAGAGACGACGGGTTTATCAGACATTGTTACGCGTGTAAAAAAGGTGAATCTCACCCGAGTGCCCATGGCATCCCGGATCGATGGACAAAATGGCGTTGTATCATGCAATAGGACCAGGAAATTGACCGCATACCCTCTCACATTCCATACTAGAAGAAAAACGTCAACACTTTCCGTCGATTGGACCTTGCGGAGTAGAGAGCGCCCAATTCCACATATTCCTCGGTATACTGCAAATCCGTTGGCAGAAATCAGGTCTTTTTCAGGGAGAAGGCCGGGCAAATGTGGCCAACCACCGTGTTCAGGTCATTGAGGTTATCGACTCTGCGGTAGGGGGCAAGTTGAGTCAGTTCCTGCTCGGACAGCAGGTCGAGTTGCTCGAGGACAGCGACAGCAATGGGTGGCAGCATGGCCATGTTGCCGCTTTCAACCTTTATGGCGATACCGATGTCCTGGTCTTTGATGCCCATGCAGTAGACACCTTCCGCGCCGATTTTGCCCACCAGTTTGCCGTTGGTCTTGCGTATCAGCTCCGTACAGAATCCACCTGTTCCGGAAACCATTTCCGGGCGCTCATTCATGGCGCAAAAAATTGTTTCTGCGGCAACTCTGTACGGCTGCGGGGCATAATTGTGGTTGGCAAGCCGCGCAAAACCAATGGCCATATTGGCCAAAGGCAGGGCATGAACCGGTGCGCTGCAGCCATCGATGCCGATGGCGATCTCAGCAGCCTTGATCCCGCACATTTCGGCAATGATCCCGAGGATCTCTTTTTGGACAGGATGATCGGCTAAAAGATAGCTTTTGAGATCGTAGTTGTTGTGAACACAGGTGGCCAGCATACCGGCGTGTTTGCCGGAACAGTCGCTAAAGAGTGGGGTAAGAGTGACGTTTTCTTTTGCAAGTTGCAGGGCGTATTGCGGATTGAGTGAGGTGACCACACCGCCGAGGACATGTTGCTCACTCAGTCCTGCCTTTTCGAGAATGGCACTCACAGCCTCCAGGTGAAACGGTTCCGCGTAATGGGAAGAGCAGATAACCGCGATCTCGGCGGCACTGAACCGGTATTTCTCATGGGCTCCGGAGAGAAAAACGTTCAGGGCCTGCAGGGGTTTTGCGGCCGAGCGAAAATAGGTGATTTTTTGAGGATCACCGACCGAGGCCAGCAGTTGGCCGGAAGCATTGGTGATCGCTATATCGCCGCGGTGAATACACTCCACAATATCACCGCGCGAAACTTCAACAAGCTGCTCTGACATGTATTTCTCCAGGAAGCTAAAACTCATGATCTCATTTGATTCGGCGTGAGAATACCCTCTTTTTGAAGACGGCTGGAGGATATTAGCGGAATCTTTCAATAAGGTAAAGGGGATATAGGCACTTGAAAAGAATATGAAAAAGCCGAATGCGATACGGCATTCGGCTTTTTCCAGACGAATGAGGTGGTTATTTGATAGTTCGTCGTCGGAGCAGTCTGGCTCAGGATTTTTCCCAAACAGTCAGCTGGCAAAGGGTATGCTGAAACTTTCGTCGGGTTTCCCTGATCACCAACTCCACGTCTCGAGGGGAGTCGATCATGTTGAACCGGCTGCCCAGTATGTCGCCCAAGGCCTCGAGAGTCGAATATGGTTCACCGTCTTTTCGGTAGCCGCCTACCCATTGCTCCCTTTTCGTGAACTCTTCAAGCCAGGTATATGGCGAGGTGATCACCAGGAGTCCACCAGGTTCAAGTCGTTCATGGACCGTGGTGAGAAAACGTATGGGATTCACCATACGATCGATGAGGTTTGCGGCAAGAATAAGGTTATACCCGGTAAAGCGAGGTTTGAGGTTGGCCGCATCTGCCTGATGGAATTCCACCTTTTGCCGAACCTCGTCAAGGTTGAACTCGCTGAGGTGATGTTCATGGAAAGAGACGATCTCGCCCTCTTCACACAATTCGTACCGTGTGTAGCCTTTTTCCTGCAACTGAAAGGCGATACGGATAAAGCGGGCAGAAAAATCGAGACCATGCACTTCATCGAAAGACCGGGCAAGCTCGTAGGTGGCCCGGCCGACTGAGCAGCCGAGCTCAAGGGCCTTGTTCAAGGGCTGACCCCGGCCCTGCATATAGTCAAGACAGATCCTGGCGCATTGCACAGGAAAGGATTCCACCCCGAAATAGGACGGGCCGTAATGGAGTTCGCAGTACTGTGAGACGGCCTGATCGCTTTCATACATCGCCTCCGGCTCTGGCAGGGGATGAGCGCTCTCCACATAACGCAGGCCGGCGTGTTGGAAGAAATGGCGCCGGAAGGCATACCTGCTGTCGCGGGTCGCTTCATTGCCGGTGGAGATCCAGGAGCCGCCCTTTATCAGGTTGTGCTGGGTATCGAAAGTGGGGGTGGAAAAGTCATCATAATAGGGGTGCACTTCAAACCCCTCGAAGCCAGCTGTAGGCGTTTCGGTCCACTGCCAGACATTGCCGATTATGTCATAAAAGTCACCGAACCTGAAATGATCGACAGGACAGGAAGAGGCGAAGTGCTCCAGGTTGATGTTGCCCGGGGCCTGTTTCCAGTACGGCTGGTCGGGGATGGCGTGGAGATCACGCAGCCGGTACCATTCGTCTTCGGAGGGAAGGCGGATGGTGGTTCCTGTCTGGGTGGATTTCCAGTTGCAGAAGGCCTTGGCTTCCAGGTAGTTCACCTCAACAGGCCAACTCCAGGGCATTTCGATGATCTGGGCCATGGTGCGAAACAAAAATTCTCCGTCAAGAGGTACCCAGAACAGCGGATGGCTGGCCTGGGAGTAGTGCAGCCAGCGTCGTCCCTCCTCAGTCCAGTGTTCTTGGGCACTGTAACCACCTTCATCGACAAATTCCTTGTATTCCAGATTCGAGACCAGAAAGCGCGAGGCTTTGAAATCCATAACCTGCGCCTGGTGACTACCGAACTCGTTGTCCCAGCCATACAGCGGGTGGTTCTTGTCCTTGCCTAAGAGTACCGTGCCGCCAGGTACGGCAATCAGGCGATTATCAGGGGCTGGGCCTGATTCATGACAGGGTTCCCACAGGGGGAGTTGTCGCACCTCCTCAATGGGCATCCGGCGGATGATAACCGATGAAGTCTCGAGGTGAATACGCTGGTGTTCGATGCCCATCATTATGGCCCAGAACGGGTTATCCCAGGTAATTGGCAGGGTGAGGGGCAACTCCCGTATCAACAGGTCAACCTCTTCGCGAACGGTGTGTCGATAGGCCTTCACCTCTGCCACGGTGGGCCAGTCGTAGTGGGAAGCATCCAGGTCATCCCAGCTCATCTCATCGACACCAATGGCAAACATCGATTCAAAGCGGGGATTGATACGGTGGTCTATCAGTTTGGCTATCGTCAGCTTGTTGATATAAAAAACAGCAGTATGGCCAAGGTAGAAGATCAGGGGATGCCGCAGCGGTTCAGCCCTGATATAAAAGGCTTCATCCTTGGCCAGACTGTCGTACAACTTTTCATCGATGGTATAGGTAGCATGAAAATATTCCCGAATTTCCTCCCGCTTGAGCTCTGGCGTGCCTTCATTGAGTATCGTGGTCCTGGTGTTGCGAATATCCATGGCACCTCCTGTGAGATTGGCATGACTCGGATAGCGCTATGAGATGGCAATAGCCTACAAGATAGCCTCCCGCTAGGTAAAAAGGTACGGTATCTTACGCCCAATTGTAGAAGGCCGGGCAGGACAATGTCAAACCGGCCTTCTACACGATGGGCTCAGTCACGATGATGGCTTGATCCGGTAAATCTTGCCGCTGTCCGTTGAAAAATAAATAAGCCCGTCAGGTGCTTCGGCAACGTCACGGATCCGCTCTTTCAACCTTTCCAGTAGCCGTTCCTCAGAGATTGCCTCGCCTTTGCCGCTGACTGTAATCCTGTTGAGGTGGCGAAGCTTCAGGGCCCCGGCAAAGAGGCTGCCCTGCCATTCGGGAAATGCTTTGCCTGAATAGACAATCAAACTGCCGGGGGCGATGGAGGGGATGTATACCTTGACCGCAGGCTCCATGCCAGGTTTGTCCGTGGCCTCGCCCACCGGGATTGGTGCATAGTACTCCTGGCCATGGGAGATCACCGGCCAACCATAGTTCCTGCCTGCCTTCACCAGGTTGATCTCATCTCCTCCCCTGGGGCCATGTTCGATAAGCCAGAGGCGACCGGTTGCTGCCTCGAAAGCAATCCCCTGCGGATTGCGGTGGCCATAGCTGTATATCTCCGGCCGCTCCTTCGAATCATTGGCAGAATGATAAAAAGGGTTGTCTTTCGGGATGGAGCCGTCACGGTTGAGACGAAGTACCGAGCCGGCGTGGTTGGAGAGGTCCTGGGCCATTGGCCGTTCCCCCCGGTCGCCGATTGTAAAGAAAATATGGCCAGTTTGGTCAAAGCTGATTCTGCTGCCAAAATGGCGACTGGTATCGGAGAGTGAGTCTGTAATGAGAATGTCCTGCCACTGGCTGAGTTCGCCCCCAGTAAGTCTGGCTTTGGCGAGCACAGTTGCCCCGCGGCGGTTGATGCGTTTACTGTAGGTGAAAAAAATCTCTTTGGTGGTGGCAAAATCAGCTGGTACCGCCACATCAAGCAAGCCTCCCTGGCCCGTCGAATAAACTTCCGGTACATCGTAAAGCTTGTGTATCTTACGCGTGACCAGGTCGAGGGTGGAGACAGCGCCTTTTTTTTCGGTGAAAATTAGGGTGGTGCCCGATAAAAAGTCGATGCCCCAGACCACGTCAAGCCCGTCGGCCAGCTGTTCCACCCTGAACTTTTCCTCAGCAAACCCTGGAAGTACCGCAAGCTGGGCGATGCCGAAAAAAGCCAGAAGAACAGCGGCGGTAATGACCACTTTCCGAAACCGATAAGTGGGTGGACCTACTGACCCGGAATCACTGCTGCCCAGTGAATGGAAAGGGGTCTTCTGATGCTGATTATATGTTGTGCTCATGAGGCTACCAGAGAAAATGCCACAGGGCCTGGATTGTGCCTGGCTATGGCTTAGTGAGCCTTGAAATAGAGCTTGTCAAACTGGGCAATCAGCTCTTTTAGTTGGTCCGTGTAGGTGGTGTCTGTGGTCTGTTTGCTTTTCATGGCCGCAATCAGCATCTGGTGCAGGAGACTCAATTGTTCCGCATAATTCTCCGCTCCGACCTTGAGTCTTTGGGTCATAAAGTATTGGGTGACTATATGCTGGAGCTGATTTGCGTGCTCCTCTTTGTTCATCACCCAGCGAACCAGTTGGTTCTGGTTGGCTTCCTTGGCCTGCATCAGTTCTACTATCTTGCCCATGGACTTTTCGATGGTGGCGACGTGCTCACCGAGTAGCTTGATGCGAACTTCATCGTCATAGATGCCACAGGGGATTTCACAGTGTGCCAGGGCCATGCCGGTGGCGGCGAAAAAAAGGATAGACATGACAGCCAGTTGATGAACGAGTCTTTTCATGATGTACTCCTTTTAGGTTAGGGCTCTGATGGATCGCTGACGGTTAAAAAATATGTCAGGAAAAGAGCAGGGCAAGGGAAAAGGAGTTGATTACGAAAAGTTTTATCAGTCAGCGACTGGTTGGCAGAAGGCGGGTGAGCGAATAGCCGAGATAGAATCCACCGCCAAGGATACAGAGGTCGGCGAAATTGAAAATGCCCGTGCTCAATGGTCCCAACTCAATGGCCACAAAGTCGATGACACCGCCGTTGTTACTGAGGCGGTCGATCAGATTGCCTGTGCCGCCGGCAAGTATCAGAGAGGAGGCGATGAGTTGTGCCAACGAGAGTTGTTGGTAACGAAAGAGCAGTGTACAGCCGATAAGCAGCAGCATACCGACCCCGCCCGTGAGTAGGATTTGTCTGAATGGCTCAGGAATAGCGGTGAGAACGCCAAGAAAACCGGCAGAGTTTTCCACATAATGAAGCCGGATAATCCCAGCGGCAATGGTTGATGGCGGAGTTCCGGCAAGTGTACTCTGGGCATACCCCTTGCTGATTTGGTCGACGAGTATCGCCGCAGCAAAGGGTACTGCAAAGCCACCCAGAAAAATGGAAGGGCGCATGGTTGTTAACGAAACATCTTGGTCTAACCCTTTGGAAAGGCTATGGAGTCTTATTTCTCGTCTTTTTCTATCTCGCGGACAATGACGTTCGTGCCTGTACGGGGCGTAATACAGCGACTTCTATAGAGTGTTTCAATTTCCAGCAGCTTGGCATCAAGCTGGTCCATTTCCTCTGAAGATATATCCTGATCCTGCTTTGGCTGTGCTTCCTTTGTCATTGTACTCCCCTGGGGTTATTGCATGGTAAACTTGCGTTCAGCTGTGCTGTGATAACAACGCACAGGGTACGCAGTTCCTATTGAGTTAGCAATCAGTTTTTCTGGCGAAGGCGCAGAATCCTGAACGGGGGCCGACACGCGGATGGTTTCTGCACGTGTCGGGGCGCTGTTCATAAATGGTACACCGCCTGCTCGTTCTATCCAGGTAGAGGCAGTCACCGTTCGCCATCCTGGAGAGGGTATACAGCTCCTTTTTAGGATAAAAATGATCAATAATACCTTGTTTTTTGAGACGTTTGGCTATCTGTTTCGGATTTTCGCCAAGTTCAAACTCATCCATGACGTTCATGCGTATGAGGTCTTTTGCCCTGACCTCGACAGCGAGCTTGCAGCAGCTGGCATTGCAGTCGTTACACAGTTTAGGTGTATACTTTATCCAGGTTCCTGGTTCTTCCAGCAGGGTCATTTGTGTTGCCATCCTTGATTCCTCCAAATATAGAGAGTTTTTGGTCAGACCAAAAAAGATGGCGAACATAGCATAATCCTGATGAATTTGCCAGAAGAGGATGAGGTGTATGGACCTCCAGGCTGCGGCCGAGGAATTTGCCCTTGGTTGCTGCGCTAATGAGTTGTGATGATGCGGTATGTCAGAAATACAGGAGACGATGCATAGAGGTATTCCCTGCAGTGACTATCAGGTATTCTCGTCGGTACATCGGGTCGAATCCGGATATTGGTTTGCCCTGAAACGAGAGCGGTGTCAGGGGGGCGTGCTGCTGGTCCATGGACTCAATATGAATCCAGCAAGCTGGAACGAAATGATCGCCTTCCTCAACCAACTGGGACTTTCCGTGTATCGGCTTGAGTTAAAGGGCCACAGGGGGCTTGAATTTTCCGATATGGCGGATGTAACTGCTGAAGGCTGGTTGGCCCAGTGTAACTCGGCAATCGAGTTTATGATGGAGAAGCTACCAGGGTTACCTCTCTTTCTGATTGGCTACTCTTTAGGCGGGCTGTTAGGGGTGGTCGTTCAAGTACAGAGGAATAAACCCTGTTTTGAGCGTCAGGTGTTGCTGGCCCCGGCTCTTGCGTTAAAACTGTACACCCGGCTGGCAGTTCCCTTAACCAGAGTGGTGCCGTCTCTGGGAGCACACGCCCCAAGGAGCTATGTGGCCAACCCGGAGGGTGCCACTGGTGCAGCCTACCGGGCTCTGTTTGACCTGGAACGAAAGATGCGTACTTCAAAGGAGCGGGAACTTGTCCTGGTGAATTCTCCAACCCTGATCTTCATGCGGCCCAACGATGAACTGATCAGTTATTGGGGGATGAAAAAATTTATTGCCCGAAACAAACTGGACAGATGGCGATTGACCCCACTTCCCAGGAAGAAGTGCAGCTACCGGGAGTTGCCATTTCATCACCTGCTCGTTGATGAAAAGTCTGTCGGGGAGCAGTCATGGCAGAAAATGACCAGGCAAGTGGAGAATTTTTTCATGCGGGCGTAAGCAGGGGGCAGCCGTCAGTGCCATTGCTAACAGCAGCCGCCGCCAATATCTTTGCCGGTATATTTGGCAAGCCAGCTCTTGATGAGAAGAGTAGCACAGCCGCATTTGTCATCCGGGTTGACATGGATGGCATCAACCGGACAATTCAGGGCGCAGGCCCCGCACTCCATGCAGGCCCCCAGATCAACAATTCTCGCTTTTTTTCCCTCAAGACAAAATATCCTGTGCGGGCAGGTGGTGACACACATGCCGCAGCCGATGCAAGAGTCAACATCGAGTTCCAGCATTGCCACATTTTCAAGATAACGGAAGGTTTTCATAACATTGTACTTTCAATATGGAATTGCGGTTACCCCTGGATGAATGGGGAGATCAGCCAGCTTACCAGCGCCACGGCTGAAAGCGCCATCTGCAGCGGCAAACCCCGTCGCATTTCCAGTTCCACACCGGAAAGGGACGTATACGGGGTGGAACCGGTGAAGTTCATCGCCAGAAAAGAGCCAGCAGCAAGGATCCACAGAGTGAGGGTGCCGGTCAGCAGCCACCCGGCAATCGGCACACACCAGAGGATAAAGGGCAGTGCGCAAAGCAGTGAGGCGAAAGCGCCTTTTAGCCAGAACTGTCTGAAGGGGAGCACGTGGAGAAATAGCGGGGTAGCTACAGTTCCTGCCAAAAGCGCGGCACCCGTTGCTGCCAGAAAAAGAGTGATGCGGTCGATTGCCTGGTCCAGTGAAAAGATGCCTGGGCCGATGCCGGAGATAGGCAGCATGACCAACAGTACGAGGAACAGGGGTTTGATGCGCAGAAACACTTCCACCGGGATCAGCTCTGCCCGTTCTTTCAAAGTGAAGGTTACGGAACGCATGCTCTCATCCGCCTGCAGATCGTTTTCCAGGAAATCAGGAAGATCTGATATTCGGACCGGACCAAATACTCCGCGAAAGCCGCAGGCGCTTTTCAGCTTCAGGCAATCAACGCCGGTGGCGGAGAGTTGGGGCAGGATGAGCGTTCTGTGGTTGACGATTGTGTCAAGACCGGCGCGTTTCACCTGATACGCCACCTCATCGGTACTAAAGGTTCCTTTACCCGCTGCGCACCAGACATTTACGCCCCGGGTATCGACTGCCAGCAGCCAGGCATCGACTGTTTTGAGATCCCTGCGGACGATATCGAAGGTGAGCTTGTAGTTGGCGGTGACCACTACCGGCGAGTCAGCAGAGGGCGAATCGACAGCGTACAACCCGGGAGTCACCTTGTAGTTGTTTCTGAGAACACCGATCCGTACACCCAATGTTCCGAGGTGATCATGCCGTGAGAGTTCGCTAGCCACCTGAGGGACGGTGGCGGAGGCTGTCTGAATAAACCCTTGGACGAAAGGGTAGAGGGTGTATCCTGCTTTTTCGTGTTCCCCTGCCCGGGGTTCTGTTTTCGGGCCTCAACATGGGCCAGATTCTGTTTCGGGCGGTGGTTGCAGGGAAATATCCTGGAATGGCGATATGAACTGCTGTGGGTTGTCTGGCACTGGTGGTATCTCCGCTTGCTGTAAAATTTCGCTGTCGTCTACTCAAATGTTGGGAATGAACGTAAAAAGCATGCATTATTCTGTCAAGTATCGTAACCTCCCGTCCCGTTAATCAAGCGCATGGCACGTTATGTCTGCTCACTGTGTGAATTGAGGGATAGGGGGCGGTTTCAAGTGGCTAACGGACAAGAATTGCAAATAATTCCTTTACTGGTATAAAGGTAAACGGCTAGAATTGTAGTGCCGTGAACCACAGGAAAAAACGGGTTTGCAGCGCTCCTGGTTTAAACACTACCAAGGCGTAACTTGTGCCATCTCTTTCTTCTGCGCCTTTTCAAAATAATCATAACAAGGGTTTGTCGTGAGAGAATTCTACTCTGAAAGTCTGATCGTTCACTTCAGGCGGGTTGAGACGCTGCGTCACGAGGCACTGAGTTGCACAACTATAGACCTCAACGGGAGGCAGCTCTGCGATCTCGAGTTACTGCTCAACAGGGGCTTTTACCCCCTGGCGGGCTATATGGACAGGGTAACGTATGATTCCGTTGTCGATACCATGCGGCTTCCGGACAGAACTGTATGGCCTATGCCCATCTGCCTGGATGTGAAGGAGGCAACGGCAGAGCAGCTGGAGATTGGAGCCAGGGTGGCGTTGAACGACCAGGAAGGCTTTTTGTTGGCAATCCTCACCATTACCGATATCTGGAAGGCGGATAAACAACGGGAGGCCAAGGCGGTGTACGGCACCGACGACCCGCTCGCCCACCCCGGCGTTATGCAACTGTATGACCGGGTCGGCGACTACTATGTTGGCGGTGATCTGGAAGGTGTGAGTCTGCCGATCCATTATGATTTCCAGCAGCTGCGACTGGCCCCTTCAGAGACAGTTCGCCGTTTCACCATGAATGGCTGGCGTCGGGTGCTGGGCTTTCATGCCGATGAGTACCTGCATTGCGCTCACCGTGAGATGGTTATGGAGGCTGCCCGTGAGGCAGGAGCTGCCATTTTCCTGCAACCCGTAGCAGATCTCAGTCACCCCGGTAACCTGGATTACTATACCCATATTCGCTGTTATGAAGCGTTCACCAAGCAGTTTCCCTCTCACATGATTCAACTGGGCCTGACGCCGTTTGCCACCAGAAAAGCTGGGCCCAGGGAAGCGCTCTGGCAGGCCGTGATGCGAAAGAATTTCGGCTGCAGCCATTTCATGGTGGCGGATGACCATGCCGATCCCTTTAAGGGTCTGGGCAGGGGGGAACGTTTCTATCCAGCTGGTGCAGCCCAAAAACTGGTTGCCGAGTTTGCCCCGGAGACAGGAATCGAGATGGTTCCCAAGAGGGAGATGGGGTATCATCAGCAGGAGAAAAAATATGTCCTTCTCGATGAAATTCCCGAACAGGAGGTGGCGACTATCACCTCAAGGGAGTTGAAGCTTCGCCTGGAGCAGGGCGAGGCCATCCCCGAGTGGTTTTCCTACCCGGAAATTGTCGATGAGTTGCGCAGGTCCTTTCCCCCCAAATCAAAGCAGGGGTTCACCGTCTTTATGACGGGGCTCTCCGGCTCTGGAAAATCGACCATCGCCAAAGTACTGCTGGTGAAGTTTATGGAGATGTGTGACCGGCCTGTGACACTGCTGGATGGCGATATCGTCAGAAAAAACCTCTCTTCGGAACTGAACTTTTCCCAGGACCACCGAAATCTCAATATTACCAGAATAGGCTTTGTGGCCAGCGAGATTACCAAAAACGGCGGTATCGCCCTCTGTGCCCCCATCGCCCCATACGAGGAGTCCCGCCAGGCGAACCGGGAGGTGATTTCACAGTATGGCGGCTATGTCGAGGTGTATGTCTCTACCCCGCTTGAGGTGTGCGAGAGCAGGGATCGTAAAGGTTTGTATGCCAAGGCCCGCGCCGGGAAGGTAAAAGGCGTGACCGGCATCACCGATCCGTATATCCCTCCCTCCAACCCGGAGTTGACCATAGATACTTCCACCGTCACCCCAATGGAAGCGGTCCAGGAGATATTGTTGTATCTGCAGAAGCAGGGATATATCGCCTAGCCTGCAGAGCATTTCCTGCAGGTAATCAGAACCGCTCGATCTGCTTGCGGAACAGCTTCAGCATATCGTTGCGTATCGCCTGATGGTCAAGATAAAATATGTCGTCCGGAAAGAGCAGTTCGGCTACGCCTGAGTCGAAGATGCGCCGGACTTCATATTCATCGTGAGCCACATCCCTCTGGTACATGTAGTTGAGCCAGGTGCGGTTGGTGTGGATGATAAACTCCACCCGCATGCCACCCAGTCGGGCAAAGAACTTGAGCATCGGGGTCTTGCTCGACGAGCCTGTATTGGAGGCAGCGTATTTTTCAGCACCGCTCAAGGTGTCGGAAATATCTTCGAGCACCATGAAGGAGTTGGCCCTGGAGGCGCTCCGGGTGAGGTGGTTCTGGAAGATCTTCACATCGGCCATGGAGTTCAGCACTGCCATCAGCCCCAGTTCATCGTCAACTGCCGCAGCGGGGTTTTTCTCATTCTTCCTGAGTAGCTTCAGGACCTTGGCTTCAGGCGGTTTTTTTCGGATCGAGACATAAATCGGGTACTCCCTGCCATCCACCTCAAAACTTCTTCTTTTGAGCAAGGTGAGTTTCATTCCTTTTTGCAGCTGGACTGCGGCTGCGTCTTTACGCTCAATGACCTCAACGCCTGTGCAGCGAAAATCCTCTTCATCATGGTGTGACAGCAGATAGACGGAATCGTGTTCCCCGATCTTGAGTTTGGAGCTCCAGACGTAGTCATTTAAAAAGGAGAGAAACAGTGAGAATTTTTCCTCTATTTCAGTCTCGTTTTCACGTTGATGAATAGATGCCGCCAGATTCATGAGCTGCAGTTTACGACGGGCCTCGAATCGTGCTTTTTTATGATAGCGGTCATCAAAAATAATCAGCAACAGTTCAATGGGATCGTTGGTGACCTCAATTTCATTGGTGGTGTCGATATGGGAGGCGTAAGGTTTGAGGATTTTATTTCTCAGGCTGTTGATTACCGCATCTGCAGTGCGGGAGTATTCATGTACTCGCGACTCGATTTCTCGATTAGTGCCCTGGATGCCGAACATATTTCCCAAACGGCCGTAGGCCCTGTGGCTGAGTTCGGCCCGGAGTTCAGAATTTTTCAGTAACCCTTCAATTTCCCTGAAGCTGGAGATTTCGAGAAATTCGAAGATCTGGCTTCGTAACGCTCTGTATTTAGTGACATTGTTTCTATTCTCAGAAAGTCTTTTAACCCAGTCGCGAGTACGTTTTGAAAATGGTTCCCTGAGGTTAACGGTCTCTTCCACTGCCAGTGGGCCGTGCTGGCGCAGGGAGGCGAATACGCTGTGATCGTTGATAACTGACATATGGGAATTCTGGTGTTATGGTGTAGTGAAATTGTTTGGCATATGGTGCAGGTTACGATGTCGGTCAGCAGCTGCCACTCCAACTTAACTGTACGTCATAGCAGCATTTAGGTGAATTCTTTGTTGAGTTTTGACAATATTTCTGTTACCTGAGCACTGGTCAGGAGAGTTTTGAAACCCGATGGATTGCTCTGGTAGCCTGGCGACGAATCGAGATTGCGGGGTGTTTGGGCAATGGCTGTTGGTAAGAGAAACATGGGCTGAAGCGAGGCCGACACAGGCATTGTAGCAGCCTGGTTTGACAATTCATAGATGAAATGGAAAAAAAATGTACAGAAACTTCAGTATAGTACCAAAAATAATGTTTGGTCGTGGGGCATTCAACCAGCTTGGTGATGTCCTCAAGGAAAAGCGCGTAACTCCAGATTCCTATATAGTGTTCGTGATAGATGACGTCTTCAAGGATGCACCGCTTGAGTCACGGTTGCCCATGGAAGGTAAGGACATGTTGCTCAGGGTGAATGTGGATGACGAGCCAAAAACCAGCTACATTGATGCACTTGTCGCTCAAATCAAGGAGTACAGCGACGTGAAGCCGGACGGTATCATCGGCATTGGCGGCGGCAGCACCATGGACATTGCCAAAGCCATCTCGCTGATGCTGAACAACCCAGGCTCATCCGCAGACTACCAGGGGTGGGATCTGATCCAGAACCCCGCTGTCTACCATGCAGCCATACCCACTCTGGCGGGCACCGGCGCGGAAATTTCGAGAACAACCATCTTGACCGGCCCGGATAAGAAACTGGGCATCAACTCCGATTATACCTTGTACGATCAGATCATTCTTGATCCTGAACTGCTGGCCGGAGTGCCAAAAGACCAATGGTTCTACACCGGAATGGATTGCTATATCCATGATGTCGAGTCACTGCAGGGCACCTTTTTGAACGAATTCAGTAAAGCCTATGGCGAGAAATCACTGGATCTTTGCCGCCAGGTATTTCTTGAAGAGCATGACGACAAGGATGACAAGTTGATGATGGCATCCTATTTTGGCGGTATGAGTATCGCCTACTCCCAGGTCGGTGCCTGTCACGCTCTTTCATACGGTCTCTCCTATGTGCTGGGTATTCATCATGGTATAGGCTGCTGTATCGCCTTTGACTACCTTGACGAAATTTATCCGGAGGGCGTTGAGGAGTTCAGGCAGATGATGGCCAAGCACTCTATCACCCTGCCAAGAAATCTCACTGCCAACATGGATGAGGCTGCGCTCGATAAGATGGTACGTACCGCTCTGGGGCTGGTCCCCCTGTGGGAGAACTGCCTGGGGCCGGACTGGAAAAACATCATGACCCCTGAAAGAACCTTGGAGATCTACAAAAGGATGTAATCGGCCCCCGGTTATTGTCTTTTAGAGCTCAAGAAAATGCAAAAGCCCTGGGAACTTGTTCCCAGGGCTTTTGCATTTAAACGCTCGTTCAAGATTTTTGGGGCCGATGGCTCTGGCCTGCGGTAAACCTTGTTGAACAGCAATACAGGGTTCGTGGCCTGAATTAGATATGCTGCTCGATTGCGGTGAGCAGTGAAGCCTCCTCATACGGCTTGAAGACATATTCATCGGCACCCTGCTTCATACCCCAGAATTTATCACTCGGCTGGGATTTACTGGTTACCATGATGACTTTAATGTCCTTGGTTTCCGGATTGCTTTTCAGCTGTCTGCAGATCTGAAAGCCATTCTGTTTCGGGAGGATAACGTCCAGCAGGATAAGATCCGGCTTATTTTCGCTTGCCATGGCTATGGCTTTTTCGCCTTCATCGGTGGTGATAACCTTATAGCCGTTGGCGGTACACAGGTTTTCTGCGATATGAAGGTCGGTAGGGCTGTCTTCAACAATAAGGATTACTTTATCGCTCATGCTTTGTTTCCAGTCAAAATATAGGTGATTGGGGGAGTCTCCCCGTTTTCGGTCTTGAGTAAGACACTGCTGTTACCATCTGCGCTACACGAGCCGCATATTTCTTAGGCAGCTAATTTATGTTTATTTATCAAATCCTTCCACTATTATTTTCGTAATTTGATGCTCTCTTAACTGCCAGCTGAGTTTACCCTTCGAGTAACCGATCGTGTATTCTGGCAAGATCTGGAATCAGTACCAGCTGGTTTTCAGGGAGTGCGAATGCGCCAAGCAAATCCTGGCTATTTTCAGGGAGACCGGTGTCCGCGGCCTGGGCGGCAGTGAAATCCAACTTTCGCACCCTGAGCGGGTTGGCGGTTCTCAGGATGACACGGCGAGCCTTTCCATCCGATCCCGGTGCGCGTGTCACCACGAACTTGTATGGCTGCGCCACAGGTAATGTGCCGAGGTGGAAGTGCTTTTCAAGGCTTAGGACCAAAAGTGCATCGTCCTGGTACTGTGCTCTCTGCAGATCGGGGAATTTCGAATCTGTTGGTAGAGCAGCGATGTCGTGGAGAATGTATTCGATCTGTGACCGGCTGATTAGCCAGTGAATCTCCCAGCCTTCTCTGGATGGGATGTTTGCCTTGATCAAGCCAATCTCAGGTTCTTTCTGCTGTGCTGTTATCATTGTTGCTCAACTGAATCATCTGTTAGATGTTTACCGGAATGGTTGGGGTCCATGCTGCTCATAAGCAGGATAAAGTCCTCTTCCTGGAACGGTTTCACCATATAGTGGTCAACTCCGAGCTCCCTGGCTTTGCTCTGGTGTTTCTCAGAGGCTCTGGAGGTCAGCATGACCACAGGAATGTTCTGATAGCGCTCATCGTTGCGAATAATTCCCATGAACTCGAAACCATTCATACGGGGCATTTCAATATCAAGAACTATGACATCCGGGGCCAGGTTCTCCATCTTCTCGAGTGCATCGATACCGTCAACAGCCTGGAACGGCGTCCAGGCCTGGCTTTCTACCAGGCGACTGATGCTGTAGCGGACGCTGATCGAGTCATCCACAACCAGGACTTTGAGAGGTTCCATACTCTCCACGGACTCTTCCTCTGCCTGGGTAGCCTGCGGCAGGGACTCACCCTGGGCGGCCAGTTCGTAGAGGTTCAGGATGGGAATGATCGCACCTTCACCTGTCAAAGTCACACCGTTGATACCACGAACATATTGGAGATGGGAGCCGAGATCCTTGATCACGATTTCCCGTTGTTCTTCAATGGCATCAATGCGAACAGCGCTGAATGTATTGTCAGCGTTCTCAATAACCAGGGTGAGGATATCTGTATCGAATTCCGGCATCGACGAGAGTTGCAGGGTGCCGGTCAGATTGATCAGGGGAATGGTCTGTTCATTCCAGCGTACCTTGTCTGTCTCAACTCTTTCATTAACGCTAAATTTCCGGACTTCGACGATGTCATGAATAGGTACCGCAAAGGTGCGGTCCTCCAGGCCGAAAATGATCGCTCGGTTGACAGAGAGGGTGATGGGGATTCTCAGTTCAAAGGTGACCCCCTTGCCTGGCGAATTATGTACCTGGACAGATCCGCGAAGATCCTGAATGTTTTTTAACACTACATCAAGGCCGACGCCACGGCCTGAAGTCTGGCTGATGTCGTCACGGGTGGAGATACTCGGCTTGAAGATATAGGGCAACAGATCAGTGCCGGTAGAGGTATCCTGTTTGCTGAGCAATCCTTCCTCTATGAGTTTTTGCCGCAACCGCTCGAGGTTTATGCCCTGACCGTCATCGCTGATCTTCAGAACCACAAAACGACCGCGCTGGCTGGCGTTAAAGGTGATCTGGCCAACCTGGGGCTTGCCCATTTTCGCTCTGGTTTCAGCATCTTCAATACCATGATCGATGCAGTTGCGGAGAATATGCGAAAACGGGTCGATAGTCCGGGACCAGATGAAGCGGTCCATATAGACGTCGTCGCCGGTGATGGCGAGTTGAACGTTCTTCCCGAGTTTAGCCGCAGTCTGGCGAACCGTTCTATGGAGCAAACGCGAGATCGAGGACAGTGGGGTCATCCTGATTCGCATCAGTTTTTCCTGCATAACCCCCATGGCCAGCTGTTGTCTGGCAACCTGCCCCTGCAGCTTGGCTCCAAGGGAGGTCATTTCGGTATGGATCGCGTTGATATCGATAGAGACCTCGTTGAGGGAACGGATGATGAGGTTCAGCTGGGAGTAGCGGTCCAGTTCGATGGGGTCGAACTCGGAGAGTTCTGTGGCTCCATCGCCATATTCGGTGTCCTGTGGTGCGGCCCCGGAACCGAAACCATACAGGGATTGGGCCTCAAATCCGACTTCGAGCTCCTGGGACTTTCTGCGCAGGGTATCTTTTACTGTGTTCAGTTCGGCCAGGGACTGGGCAAAATTTTCCAGCAGTTTTTCAACCGAGCCTCGAACCACAACCAGTTCACCCTCGATATTGACCAATTCGTCAAGATCCGCGAGCTTGACCCGGATATTACCGCTATCCCCGGGAATGGATACACTATCGGTCGGTTCGACGATTGCCTGCTGGATCACTGCGGACTGGACAACGGTTTCAGGCTGGGCTTCTTTCGTGTTCTCCTGGGCTGCAGTCTCCTCGGCAAGCGATCGGGTACCGAGGTGAGCTCTCACTGAATCGACCAGCTCGGTAATGTCGATGGTTGAGGAAGTCTTCTCCATAAGAGAGATTGATTCGATGATATCGATTGCTTCAGTGATAATCGTCAGATCCTGGGGCTCGATATGCACGGCGCTGTCGTGCAGCCAGTCAAGGAGATCCTCGATGCTGTGGGAGCAGGAGGCGAGCTGCTCGAAACCAGTCATGGCCGCTGCACCTTTCAGGGTGTGAATGGAGCGGCGAATGGACCCTAATGATTCACGAAATGCAGCAGTGACAGGGGTTGGCGCAGTAACGGCTACGGTCAGTGGGTTCAGGACCGAAGCGATACTCTGCAGGTGCTCGTCGCACTCGCTCTGGAAAATAGCCAAGAGTTCCGGGTCGATGAACTGCTGATCGGTTGTGTCGGCAGGATGATCTGAAGGTTCTGTGCCAGAGGAAAGATCAAGCAGGAGGTCGCCATCATCAATATCGAGCAGGAACTGGGATTCAATTGCAGGTGCCTTGTCCTCAACCTCGGGGGGCTGCGAGAACATCTCGGTTGCATCAGCGGGATCTTCCAGCCGCCAACCACTGGCTGCTGCATCAGCCTGGTGAGCCTCGGAGGGGCCCTGCATGGCAGCGTGCAGTTTCGCTTCCAGGCCAGTGAGGTTAGGGGGAAGGCCGGCTGCAGGCTCAACCATCAGCCTAATCGCCGCAGTTACCTCAGAGATTAGGAGGAGATCCCCGGAACTGACTGTGCTGCAGTCATCGTGCAGCCAGTCGAGAAACCCCTCTAGGCTGTGCGCGCCTTGTGAGATCACATCAAAACCGGTCATCGCCGCGGCACCCTTCAGGGTATGGGCAGCTCTTCGAAGCAGCGCCAATCGTTCGCGGTGTGATTCTGAAATCACAGTTCTATCAGTAACCTCGGGAGCGAGCTGAGTGACTGTCTCCTCAAGCACTTCAAGGTGTTCATCACACTCGGACCTGAAGATCGACAATAGCTCATCATCGACGGAAGAGAGGGCAGAGTGGTCTTCTGCTGGTGTCGAGTCTGCAATACCATCAAACGCGGTGTCGTCATCAAAACTGAACGCTGAAAACTCCGTTGCAGTCTCGTAGGCGGTGTCGTCGGTATCGATGACTGGCGCAACCGAGTCGCTATCAGCATGGTCATAGATCAGGCCAGGCCCAGCTTCCACCTCGGCTGAAAAGGATTTTTGTACGAGCAGATCGCAGAGCGAGTCAAGATGGGCTTGAATTTTCTGGGCAGCCTCTTCACCTTCCGTGGGAGGCAGGGAGAAGACCAGATCGAGGTAGGAGAGGAATTCTTGCAGCAAACCTGGCGTCGAACTGCTGCTCAAGTCAGGTGACTTTTCGAGTTTTATCAGAATGACCAGGAACTGAGACAGAAGTGAATGATGCCCCTTCAGGCCTGCAGATGCGGTGAGGCCAGCAAGTGTTTTCACGGCCTTGGTCATCGGTGGAAGGGTGACCCTGTGCAGTGTCTCCTGTTCCGGTGAGTATTCAGCAAGTTCCTTCAGCAGAGGAACAACGGAGCGCAGTGAGAGCAGGCAATCCAGTTGGTTCGCAGCTCCTTCCTGCTGATCAACCTGGCCACCGCCTCCTTGCGACCGTTTTTGCGCCGATGCGTCTGGTAGTTCGATATCAGGCATCAGGGCAAGTATGTCGCTGGGTATCCGTATCGGGTTGTCTGGTCCAAGCTGGTGGAGCAGCGACTGAAAAAAGGAGAGGGTGTTTGATAAAAGTGATTCTTCTGCCGCCTGGGATTTATCAGGTAGTTCGCAAAACTCACCTATGTTTTGCTTAACGAGCGCTAAAAACTCCAGCTGGTGGTCGTTGGGAGTTCGATCATTTTCGAGGAGATCGCCGAGAACCATCTCACAGATTCCGGCTGAATTGCTCAGACCGGTGTGAGCAACCTGGGAGGCGGCTCCTTTGATATTGTGGAAATAGCGATACACCTCACCCAGGGTGTCTTTATCTCCGGATGAAAGGCGTAAAGACGAAATTCCGAGTTCAATTTTAGGAAGATATCCGCCAATTTCCCGAAAAAAGATGTTCGCCAGTTCTGTTTGTGATGTTTGTCGCATTTACATCTCCTTAACGACATAAAAATCTGGAGAGCAGGGTATTCTCGTTAAAGCGCTCTTCTGCTGTTCCTGTTGAGCCATTATCATCCGTTGGCCTGGTAGTTATGCAAATTCTCCAGGCCTAAAAACAGATCGGGAGCCAAAATCTGGTATATGGTGCTATCAACCTGTAATCCTTTGCTGAAAACTTCGGGAAACACCTGGGCAAGCCGGGAATCAGTATTGGCCACACGGTCTGATTCGGGACGTGAAACGGTGGCGATTACCTGATCGATACTGATCCCCACCTTCAGGTTCTCGTTAAACAGCACACCCAGTTTGGCCCCTGGCGCAGCAGGTGCTCTTTCCGGGATAAGCAGGTTGTTCAGGTCGATGACCGAAACAATCTCGCCCCGGCGATTGGCAATGCCATAAATCCAGGAGGGCAGGCCTGGGAGAGATGTGATCTCGGGCATATGACTGATCTCTGACAGGCCGTCGATAGGAATCGCGAGTTTTTCCAACCCTATCGAAACCAACACGTATCTGCGCATTTTCTCCTGCTCTCCAAAGATGAAATGGGAGGCGGGGGAGGAGTCAAATTCCTGAACCTGGGCAAGTTGCTCGTCTATGGAACTGATGATTTGATTAAGTGATTTCATATCTGGCTTATATGTTCAGCAATAGGCATTGGGGCTCACTTACAGGTAGCCTTTGATAACAGATAACAGTTTCTGGGGATCAAAAGGCTTGGTGAGGTACTCATTGGAGCCAGCGAGCATCCCTTTCATTCGGTCTGCAGGTGCAGATTTACCGGTCAGCATTACAACCGGCAGGTCCTGTATGTGCTGCAGTTCTTTCAGCCTGGGTAAAATGGTGTAGCCGGTGGTGTCTGGCAGCATGACATCCAGCAGGATAAGATCCGGCTGAATGTGCGGGGCCATGTCGAGTGCCTCCTGGCCTGTGGTGGCCTCATGGATATGGTAGCCGTTTCTGCCAAGTATCATGGAGATGACTTTGCGGGAGGTTTTACTGTCCTCAATGACAAAAATAGATTTCTGGCCATTTCGGACCGGATTCGGTTTGCGGGGGGAGGTGGTTGGTTGCGGTTTGAGTACCGGAGCGGTCTTGGCCGCAGGTTCGCTTGGCCGGGCTGAAGCGCCGGTGAGTGAAGCCGGGGCAGCTGTGGCTGTGCCCTTGTTGTTTTCGATATATTGCTGCACTAATGCAGTGAGCTTTTGGGGGTCAAATGGCTTAGTGACATATTCGCTGGCACCGGATTGAATCCCGAGCAGCCGATCTGTAGAGTCCTGCCTGCCGGTGAGCATAATAACCGGCACATCCTGCAATCCTTTTATTTCCCGTAATTTTGGCAGCAGCTCATGGCCATTGATATCGGGTAACATGAGATCGAGCAGGACCAGGTCGATCGCGTTGGCCCGAGCTTTCTCCAAGGCCTTTTCGCCGTTTTCAGCTTCCACTATGCTGTAGTCCAGGCGCTCGAAGAGCATCGACAGCACCTTGCGTGAGGTTTTGCTGTCTTCGACCATCAGAACCGTTGCCTTGCTGTTGCCAGGCGCAACAGGTTGCTGTGTTTCCGGTTCAGTTTTTCTGGCGTTGGCCTTGACCAGGGTGAGGAGCAGGGACAGGCTCTTTCGGTAAGTGGACGATTGCGGTGAGAACTTGACTGCTTCCCGCATCAACGGCAGGGCTTTCTCGTACTGTTTGAGGTTGAAATAGCCGAGCGAGAGGGTGTAGGCAATGCGCGCATTTTCGGGATCCTGTTCCAGGGCGCGATGAAAGTAGCCTAGGGCGTGCTGTATTTCCTCCTGCTTGATGTCGGATGCAAGTGGTTGGCCGGTTACGATGAGCGATGCCTTGCAATGCTGGCAACTTGTACCTTCCTCAAGAAGAGACCAACAGAATGCACAACGTTTGACACTCTCAGGAATATCTTCAAGCTGTGGCCGCATCTTGCGGGCCTCACGCCATATATCCCGGTCGTCGTTGCCCCACCTGTAGGCCTCATCAAGGGCCTTGATGATGTAGTCCTGACGGGTCAGAAGACGGGACTGCCACAGCCAGGCCGGATAATAAAACCTGTTTTGTCGAAGAATACGCAACAGCAGTTCGATCGACTGTTTGTTCTTAAACTGAAAAAACAGCAGCAGGGCCTGATCAAGAAGTTGATCTTCATCGGCGCTTGCCAATTCTTGAGGCTGGGGCTGTAAACTTGAGGTGTAGTGCAGGATCTGCTCCAGGGAAAGGGAGATGGTTTTTTGTACGTGTCCGCTTTCTTCGTGGAGTTCAATTTCAGCATCCTGAAGCCGGACCAGAGCGAGCGCTGCACCGTTGCCGTGCAGATTTCCTGTCGTCGCGGAAAGCAGCTGACCATTGCGCATCTGCAGTACACCTTTTCTGTGTTTGCTGTTGATGCGCAGGTCCAGATTGCTTCCCTTTCTCCGGGAAGACTGCAGCTGGTCGAGAATGGTGTAGTTCAGGCTGGCTGAACTGTGAGCGTCGTTTGACATAGAAATATCGTTATCTTGAAGCTAGAACTTCCTCTCTGCTCGCATACAACATACCCAAGGTACTGAACTGCCGGCGTGGTAATTGGTTGGTCTGCTGAGCGACACCGGGCTGGCCATGGTCAGGGGCAGACAGAGTCGTGGGTGGTGAATTGTTCATCCACGATTTTGCCGACGACGATGCATTTATCGGGGTTACCGCTGGCATTAAAGCTCATCATGCCCGTGGCTCCTTCGAAATGGCGAATCTTGGCCAGTTGCCTCTGGATAGCAGCACGGTCCTCAACCAGGTTGCCGGTCAACCCACCAGTATCTTGAATGGCCTTGAACAATGCCCGCATGGCATCCCAGGTGAGTGCCGCCGGTTCATCCGGAATCTCACCATAGGCGTTGGAGTAGGCATCAACGAACCTCTTGTTTACGCCCTTGGCGTTGCCGGGGAGATAGTTGCTGGTGAAGACGATACCATTGCAGTTGGCGCCACACTGTTCGAGCAGTTCATCAGTCGCGTAACCTTCCGTGCCCAAGACCGGAATGTCGAGTCCAAGTTCGATCATCTGCTCGACGACTAAAGGAACCTCGTAGTACTGTTGCGGCAGAAAAAGCACCTCGGCACCGGAGCGCATGATCTGTTTGAGTTGTCCCCGGAAGTCCGTGTCGCCGTTTCTGAACTGCTCAACAGCCACGACCGCACCTTTGCCATGATACTCCTCAAAATCCTTAACGAAGGCCTTGGCCATACCGCTGGAGTAAATGTTGGTAACGTTGTACAGCACGGCTCCTTTTTGGGCTCCGTATTCCTGGTCAGCAAATTTGGTGAGAATTGGAGTCTGGTCGGTGTAGACAAAGCAACTTCTAAATGAAAAAGGTTTGTCTTCGGTGGTCTTCGGTACTGTGGACCAGGGGCTGATAACCACTGTGGAAAAGGCATTGGCCATCTGGCCGACAGGCACCGCCTGCTTACTGCTCAGCGGTCCAATTATGGCCAGAACTTTATGTTGTGACACCTGCTCGATAACAAGGTTGGAGGCTTTGGTGGGGTCTGCGTTATTGTTACCGAAGATATATTCGACGTCATAGGCTTTGCCACCAACCTTGAGACCGCCGGCAGCTTGTACCTCCTTGAGCAGGAGTTCAGCTGCGTTTTGACCATGCTTGGCGGCAATTTCCAGGCCACCTACCAGCGGGAAGTTGAAACCAATGCGTATTGTGCCATCAGCGGCAACCGCCTGCTGGCACAGCAGAAGAAAGGTAAAGCTATAGACAAGGAGGAAACGCTTTATGTGGGTCATTCTTTGCTCCGTTAAGCTATCAACCGGCTGGGTTGCATCCGGTGAATTCTCATTTAAACAACCTGGTTCTCTTGACATTTCCACAACACCCGGGAGGGCTTGACCTGCCTGCACGCCAGAGGCATAACTGGTTGCTTGGCAACCTGCCTGGCATGGATGCGGATCAATGATTGCAGACCGCCATGGGGCTGCAACCGGTGAGAGTTCGGGGCATCAGTGCAAACACGTAGCCACAGTTGGCACTGAACCTGGCAGGGGAGGCCAGTCGAGAGAGCATCTGCTCAAGCCATGGCCGATACCTGCAATCACAATTACGGGCAAACCGAATCAGCGAAGGTGAACACGCCGTCTACGATTTTAACGATGATGGTGCATTTCTCCGGGGTGCCGCTGGCATTGAAACTCATCATACCGGAGGCTCCATCAAAGTTTTTTAATTTCGCTAAGGACTGGTTGACCGCCTGGCGGTCCTTCAACAGGTTTCCTGTCAAGCCACCTGTATTTTGAATTGCTTGTAATAAGGCTCGAATCGCATCCCAGGTAAGGGCAGCTGGCTCATCGGGTCTTTTGTTGTAGGCCCTGGTGTACGCTTCAACAAACCGTTTGTTGATACCGGTCGCACCTCCCGGTGCATAGTTGCCGGTGAAAACAAGACCGTCGCAATCGTTGCCGCATTCTCCGACCAGGTCTCCACCTGCCCAGGAGTTGCTGCCGATGATGGGTATATCGAGACCTATTTCTTTGGCTTGGCGAACGATTAAAGGCACTTCATTAAAATGCTGCGGGGTAAAAAGAACCTGGGCACCAGAGAATCTGATCCGCTCAAGCTGGGGGCGGAAATCTGTGTCATCGGTTCTAAATTCCTCAAAAGCCACAACTGATCCGGGACCGTTTATTTTCTCAAAAGCATCCTTGAACGTTGAAGCCATGCCTCGAGGATAGGCGCTGAGTACATCGTACAGTACGGCTGCCTTGGTGGCATTGTACTCCTTTGCTGCATAGCGGGTGAGTACAGGCCCCTGTTCTGTATAGATGAAACAGCTTCGAAAAGAGAACGGCTTGTCCTTGGTGGTCACCGGCGAGGTCGACCAGGGGCTGATCACGGTGGTTGAAAATGAGTCCGCCATCTCAGCCACCGGGATAGCCTGCCGCGAACTCAGGGGACCGATCATGGCCAGAACGCTGTCCATGGTGATGTGCTGAACGGCGAGGTTGGAAGCTTTGACGGGATTGGAATTATTATTACCATAAAGAAATTCCACCTTGTAGGTCTTCTCTCCAACCTTCAGGCCGCCCTGGGCCGCGAGTTCTTGACGCACCAGTTCTGCAGCATCTCTGGCATGATTGCCAACCATGCTGAACATACCGCCAAGGGGCATATTAAAACCTATGCGGATGGTATCGCCAGAGGCGCAGACGGATTGGGGAATAAGGGGGAAAACCAAGCAGCAGAGCAGGAGAATACGGTATAAGCGAATCATTGAGCACATCGTCGTATTCGACCGGATCCCTTGGGAATCCGGTCATGTTTATGGGAAAAAGCTGAGTGAAACTATACAGCCTGCGCAGTATCGGCAATCTTGAACGTCTCAACCGCGGCACGCAGATCGTGGGCTGTGCGGCTCAGCATGTCCATAGAGGTAGCGGTCTCCTGGGAGGAACGCGATGATTCGGTACTTACCTCACCTACTTCCTGCATTGTCACGGTAATTTCCTCGGAAGCACGTACCTGCTCGGTAGCGGCGGCAGTAATGGACTCAATGAGGTCCGCAAGCTGGTTGGAAACCTGCTCAATTTCCTGAAGCTTGGCATGGGCACCGTCAGCAAGCTGGGAACCCTGAACAACCTTACTGATACTCTCATCCATACGGGTACTAACGGTCTTAATCTCAGCCTGAATGTTTTTGACCAGGGCCTCGATCTGCTTGGTAGAGTTACTCGAGCTTTCCGCCAGTCGCTGAACCTCGTCTGCAACTACTGCAAAACCGTGACCCGCGTCACCGGCCATTGCTGCCTGGATGGATGCGTTCAGTGCCAGGATGGAAGTTCGGTCGGCAATTTCATTGATGATCTGAATGACGTTACCGATCTCCATGGAACTTTCGCCCAGTCGTTTAATGGAGCGGGCAGTCTCGTTGATTTCCTCACGGATTTCGTTCATTGCGACGTTGGTTCTCTGTACCGCTTCAGCACCCTCACGGGCGTTCAGTCGGGAGGTCTCGGATACGTGCGCTGACTGCGTGGCGTTTTCAGATACGTTCTTAATGGAGTCAGCCATTTTCTCAATGGCCTCGATTGCCTGATTAACCTTCTGGGTCTGTTCAATGTTTCTGTTGGCAAGGGTCATGGTCTGCTTGGAAACTTCCTCCGAGGTATCGTCAACGGACTCGGTGGCATCCTGAACCTTACGAATAATGTCAGACAGCTGGTCGGTCATGGCGTTAAAGGAGTCTGCGATGGCGCCGGTCATATCTTCGGTAACCTCAGCGCGTGCGGTCAGATCACCTTCGGTCAGGGAACTGATCTCCTCCAGCAGCTTCATAATGGAGTTCTGAATGGCATCACGCTCGGCCTGACTCTGGATGAGCACCGTGACATTATCGAGCATGGCGTTCAGGGTGGTGGCCATGGAGCCGAGTTCGTCATTACTGACCACCTCAGTTCGGGCATCGTAGTTCCCTTTGCCGATCTGTTCGAAGAGAGCGACAATATGGGTGATCTGGCTGGTGAGACCGCGGGAGAGAAGAATAGCGATCAGTAAACCGATGAGAATGGCGATAGCGCCCACACCGATAACAAGCTGCTGGGTGAGTTTGGTCGACTCTTCCATTTGCACGCGGGCGTCATTTTCATTTTTTACCGCGTTTTTCAGAAAGGAAGCAATGATCGGTTCGGCGTTAGCGGCTGCTTTTTCATAGGTTTCGATCCTGGCGGCGATGACCTCATCGGTATTGGCCACCTCGGTGAACCACTTGGTGAACTCATCGGTCTTTTTGAGAAGACGATCCTGCTCGAACTCGGAAAAAGGCAGGCTTGCGATGGTATCCAAGAAGTTGTCACGCTCGAAGATGACGCCAACCGCAACATCGCGGGTAGGGGTCATCAGGTAGTCTTTGAGTGTATTCTGAAGCTGGAAGTAGGAGTTGGAGAGGGCCATCGAGTCGAGGCTCTCAACATTGGCGTGCAGTGCGGCGATGCTCTCCTCGAGTTTAACCAGTTCGCCAAACTCCTGGTCAACCCGCAGTTCGAGAATGTTTACTGTGCCGATAAAGGCACTAAGATACTCATTAATTGACTCCATAGCAGTTTGGGCGGTGTTGATATCGCCCTGGCTAGCTGATAACTGCTGGATCTGGTAGATGGTCGAATAGGACTGGCCGCCGTGGTCGGTGAAGGGGCTCAGGTATTTGTCCTTTGCCTCCTGAATGCCGATGGCCTTGTACTTGATGAGGAAGTCTTTTTCATAACTCTGCATCATGCGAAGATGCTTTTCAGTCTCAAGACTTAAGCGCGCGATAGTACCATGGACCTGAACAAGGTCATCGATGGTTTTGTTGGCGATGGTCTGGGATATCAGGGTAATTGCACTTACTGACAGGGTCAGTAAGATCATTACGAAAAAAGCAAGCATGAGCTTGCTGCGGATGCTTAAGCTCCCTGCCAGCCGTGAAAAAAGAGTCCTTTTTGCTTCAGCCCCTTTACTTTTGCTTTCCATCATTCCTCCCTAAATCCCGATTGCGCCCAGTACGGACCACCTTTTCCAAAAAACATTTCAACAACAAGCAGAAACATAGGTGTCAATTCGTTGGCCGATCAGTTGAAAGCGTTTTGAAATATTTGTTGAAACCATTAAAGATTTCAGCAAGCCGCCCATACCCAATAGCTACCGTGCTGGACTCCACCACTGGGCCTGAGCGATCTGCAAAATAAAAATCGTATTATATTAAATACTTTAGATGCAAAAAACGCTGCAAAAGCTGGTCATGAAAATCCGAATATATGCCCTATGTCCCTTGTATAACAGAGTAAATTCTGAAATATACTAAATGAATTGCTATGGTTTGTCTAGCCCTGTTTATGGGCGTAGACCGTATTTTTAATAGAGATTTCTGACGCTTTGGGGTGCTCGGGGAGGATGACGGTATGGCCAGATCTGAAGAACAGGGACGGGTGGTGAATCCAGGTGATCTTTGGCACCCTGTACGATCCCTCCCTGCCTGCGGCGATATCCGATGTGGAGTCTTATGGTGTAGTGGTGGATGAAGTGCGTGAAAAGGGACGGACAATGAGGTGAGCTGCGTCTTGACTCTTCAGGGAAAAGATGGGAAAACATGCCTTCCTTTAGTGTGCGGAGTACTACCACGTGGAACCGCATCTCCAGAGTGAATTGTTACGAAGATGCTTGGTGAAAACGCCGAACATCAGCCAGAGAATTATCAGATAGTAGAGCCCATGAAAGATATCGTAGAAAGACTCCTTCGCTGGTTCAAGGCGACTGCCCGGCCTCTGCCCTGGCGGGCAAGCTATGATCCGTACCATGTCTGGATCTCCGAGATTATGTTGCAGCAGACCCAGATGGAGCGGGGAGTGGGGTATTTTACCAGGTGGGTCGAGCGATTCCCTGATGTCGCGGCGGTGGCCGAGGCGGAGGAGCAGGAGATTATGAAGCTGTGGGAGGGCCTCGGCTATTATGCCAGGGCCAGGAACCTGCATGCCACAGCGAAGCTTGTCCACAACCAATACGGAGGTGAAATTCCCTGTGATCCTGAAATACTCCTTTCTCTGCCCGGAATAGGTCCCTATACAGCTGCTGCAATCAGCAGTATCGCTGGTAATGTGGATATCCCGGTGGTCGACGCCAACGTTTCGAGAGTTCTGGCCCGCCTCTATGATATTGAAGGCAATATCAAAAGTGGCCCGGTAAAACGAACAATAGAGCAAAAGGCGTGGGAACTCCTGCCGGCAGGCAAGGCCAGGCAGTACAATCAGGCGCTGATGGATTTTGGCGGGCTGATCTGTCTGCCCCGAACCCCGAGATGTGCCAGCTGTCCTGTTGCCGAGCTGTGCCGCGCAAATGCGCGCGGCACGGTCCAGGATCGTCCGGTCAAGGCAACAGGGAGTGAAAAAATTTTAATAGAGATGGCAACGGGTGTTGTCAGTAACAGAGGCAGAATCTTCATCCAACAGCGGCTTGCCGATGATATTTGGGGAGGGCTCTGGGAGTTTCCCGGCGGCAGTGTTGAATCCGGAGAAACGCCGGACGAGGCTGTGGTGCGGGAGTACAGGGAAGAAACCGGCTTTGAGGTCAGCGTCTGTTCAAAGATCACCACCATTACCCATTTCTACACCAAGTACAAAGTTGTGTTGCACTGCTATGGCTGCAGGTTGCTGTCAGATGCTGACCGGCCTCCCGCTTTAACTGCGGCCCAGCGGTTTCACTGGGTCTATCCGGATGAGCTGAAGGGATTCGGTTTCCCGGCAGGTCACCGCAAGCTCCTGGAATACCTGAATGGCTCGTATCCCGAGCTGCTTGTCGACCCCTGCTCTGGGGTGATGAAAAATTAGTTCCCGGGTTTTCGGTTCTGACGGTGTCCCTGGGCTGCTGAAGCGTCCTACTCCGCCCAGTGCAGTACCACAGGGCAGTGGTCAGAACCGTATATTTCCGGCAGGATCTCGGCGTTCTCCACCCGCATGGCGCCATCTCGGTCGACACAGAAATAATCGATACGCCAGCCGATATTTTTAGCCCTGGCGTTGAAACGGTAGCTCCACCAGGTGTAATTCTCCGGATCCTGATTAAACATCCTGAAGGTGTCCAGATAACCGGCATCGATAAAGCTGTCCATCCAGGCTCGCTCTTCCGGAGTATATCCAGCATTTTTGGTGTTTGACGCCGGGTTTTTCAGATCAATGGGTTTGTGGGCCACATTGAAGTCGCCGCAGAGTACGACCGGTTTCTTGCTTCTCAGGCTGTCGGCGAAGGCGAGCAGGGCATTGTTGAAAGCAATCTTGAAATCCAGCCGTTTCAACCCCTCGCCCGCGTTGGGAAAATAGATATTGGTAAAATAAAAGTTCGCAAATTCAAGAGTGAGGACCCTGCCTTCCCGGTCATATTCGTCAATTCCCAACCCTTCGATTACCTTCAGCGGCTCTTGCCTGGTGTAGACTGCGACCCCGGAATAACCCTTTTTTTCCGCGCTATGCCAGAATGAGGTGTAGCCTGCGATCTCCTTGATCTGCTCTGTGAGTTGCTCCGGTTGGGCCTTGGTTTCCTGAACGGCGAGAATGTCAGCGTCGAGTTCGGAAACAATCTCGGTAAACCCTTTCTTGGCCACTGCGCGTATGCCATTGACATTCCAGGAAACCAGCTTGAGTGGTTGGCCGTTAACCTGCGCGCCGGGGAGGGGGCGGGTCTTGAGCTGTCGCGGGGTGACCCCCCTTTGCGGGCATGAGTCGAGCAGGGGGCAGATATCGCAGTGAGGCCTGACCGGTTTACACAGCGACTGGCCGAAGGCCACCAGGATGGAGTTTACCGTTATCCAATGCGCCTCCGGCAGTTTGGCCCGCAGGGCCATCTCTGTCTGCAAAGGAGTGTCGGTTTCGACATAACACCAGATATTCATAATCCGGTGTACATGGGTATCGACGCAGATTGCAGGTTTGCCAAAGGCTACGCTACGTACCAGATTGGCAGTCTTTCTGCCGACTCCGGGTAGGCGTACCAGCTCCTCGATGGTTTCCGGCACCCTGTTGCCAAATTGCCCCAGGCTCTCGGGTAACTGGGCCAGGTATTTGGCCTTGTTTCGAAAAAAACCGACCGGGTGGATGAGCTTTTCAATCTGGTCAGTGGAAAGCTGTGCCAACTCCTCAGGAGTTTCTGCCTTTTTGAAGAGCCGGGCAGCTGCTTGGGCGGTGGTTTCGTCCTTGGTCCGGGCAGAGAGAATTGTCGCCACTAAAACCTTGAAAGGGTCGTTGGTCTGCACGGCGATCAGATCGACTACGGGAACCTGTTTATCGCGTACATATTCGGCAACAATGGTAAGAAATGTGGTGATATCGATTGCTGTTTTCATCTGCGCCGCCCTGTCTGTGGGAATGCCTGCTGGCTTTACCAGGTCCTGACCCTGCCGGTGTCTATATGGACGAAATCCGATTTGGGATAATACCCCACGCCGCCGAGCCGAAGGGCAATCGCCACATCCCTGAGATCCCTGGTGGGGAGGTCGGTAAGTCGCACATCGATGGCCTGGCCTACGAGGTGCAGGCTCTTTTTTGCCACACCATTGCTGCTGGCCCGCAACTGGGCGTTTGTCGCACTAGAACGAAAGCCGCTGATCACCTCATAGGTGCCTTTGCTTCCGGTTTTCTGTTGTATCTTGCTGAGAATGCCCATGAGTCGGAAATCGATGGGGTGGACTTCTCCGGTGCGAAAATCGCGAAGAAAACTGTTGAGATCCCGCTTATGTTTTTCGGGTGCCTGGAGGGATTGGTCAAACAGTTCCAGGCGTTCTCTGGTATGTATATGGAATAATTTGAGTTTGTTGGATGGGACGGGGGCGGCATGCAGCTTGAGGGGTTTGGCAAGTCCGGCACATAGTGTAATTTTGGCAGCTGTCGCAAGAAACCCGCGCCTGCACAGCTGCGTTTTGCGTTGTGGTGGTGTCATCTGGAGTCGCTGATGGTAAAAAACATAATAATGTAGAGTTAAAACAGCGCTTTATCGAGCTTTTTATCCCGCGCATAAACGTCTACATTAAAATGGATTGTCCCATCTTTGTCAACCCAGCTGGTCTGATAAGTTATGTGTACAGGGATTGGATTTGACAGCTGAATTACCTTTCGTGAACTGCTGTTATAGGCGGCATCGATTCTTTCGGCACTCCAGTTACCATATTGATCTTCAAGGAGAAAATAGGCTAGAGCCCGCGGGTCGCTGACACGGATGCAACCGTGGCTGAAGCCCCTGTTGGTGTAGTTGAAAAGTTGTGGCGCCGAAGTGTCATGCAGGTAGACATCGTACTGGTTTGGGAAGAGAAACTTGATCCTTCCCAGGGGGTTCTGGGGACCAGGGTCCTGACGCAGCCTGAAGCCAGCCATCCTTCCGGGACTGACTGAATTCCAGTCGATCGCAGTTGAGTCAAGTTCTCTGGCGTTGGCGCTCCAGCCTGAGTAGAGCCGAATGTTCCTTTGCTTCAGGGAACTGGGGTTTTTTCTGAGTTTTGGCAGTTCCTCATTCTTGGCAATGCTGGTGGGGATGGTCCAGTAGGGATTGATATCGATCAGTTTGATCAGATTACTGAAAACGGGAGTTTGATGACGTTCTTTACCCACTACCACGCGAAGGTCCAGGGCCTGATCCTGTCCCATATTACGATATGCTTTCAGGTTGTAGCCGGCGATATTGACGAGGACATATTTGGAGCCAAGATCATGGGCCTGCCAACGCCAGCGGGCGAGGTTGAGGCGTATGGTTTTGATCCGCTCATCGACGGTTACGTTCAAGGCCCCCCTGGTATTGACGCCTATTACGCCGTCTGGCTTCAAGCCATGTCGCAACTGAAATTTCAGGACAGCATCTCGTAACTCCAGGTCATACCGGTATGGGTCTGGCGGATTGGAGGCACGAGCCAGCTCACCTGTCATCTTCAGCCGTTCCCGGACAATGGGCATGCGTCTGTCACGATCACCAGGAAAGATCTTCAAGCCGTCCGGCAGCTGCGGCCAGCCGCCCTGCAGGGCGATGATTCGATACTTTTCCAGCGCCGCTTTCAGGCTGGCGTAGTGGATATGCTGGGGCGGAAGCTGGTCGAGATAACCCTTGATGTCTCTCGCTATTTGTGCCTGTTGAATGGCAATGACTGGGTTGAAGTCACGGTAGCCAGCTTCCGGGAAGAGCTGCGGGTTGGCAACACTCGGGTTAAGCTGGCCGTAGCTGATGTCGTGGATATAGTGAACCAGATTATAGGTCAGCAGTGTGTCGAGCCTGGCAAGGTCACCGGCATGTTTGGAATTCCACAGTTGCCGTATTTCACGGACCTTGTAACGCAGCGGATCCAGCCCATGTTTTTCCGAGTTCTGGAGATGCTCGAATATGATGCGGGCTTTATATCCTGGGCCTTTAGCGCTGACCCAGAGTGGTTGAGCGTTGTTTTGCTGATAGATCCTCGACAGGCAAATGTCCCTGCTGGCGAGCAGTGGCTTGTTGTCCTGGAGTTTGACCAGGTCTATGGTCTGACATCCGAGATGCCTGTTGATCTCTTCTGCGATCTGCAAGTCAGTTGCTTGCGACCTGCCGGCAGCAGGCATAAGGATGAAGAGAGAAGCGGTGATTATACTCAGTCGGCGTATAAGAGTGGGGAAGGTGGCTGTTTTTTGGAGTTGTGAAATACCCATTCGGTCCTGCTTGTTAAATTGCACTTGATGAGAACTGCTGGCAGTAGCTATCCAGGCTGAACATCAGGCTCTTCTATCACTGTTGTGTGGAGAATGCAAATCCTCTGAGCATTGTACAATTACAGTGTAAACATAAACGCTATTAAATGTAATAGTTGCGACACTGAAAATTTCCAGCTTACCTTTTCCAGGTGAGTTTTCAGAGGGTGGGAAGAGGTGGTCATTGCGCCCTGAAGCGGGGCAGGGCGCAATGAGTTACAAGCGCGAATGGCTTATATGGAGAGGCTGTCGGCAGTAAAATCGAGGGTTGCAAAGTAGTCCTCAGGCCGCTCTTCCCGGCGGATGAGTTCGACGGTGCTGCCCGTGGTGAACAGCAGCTCTTTGGGGCGTAGTTTACCGTTATAATTAAATCCCATAGCATGGCCATGGGCTCCAGAATCATGGATGAGAAGAATGTCGCCATCTTCGATTACGGGAAGTTTGCGCTGAATGGCAAATTTGTCGTTGTTCTCACAGAGTGAGCCAACTACGTCGACTGTTTCCATCTCATCGCTCTCATTTTTGCCAAGCACTTCAATGTGGTGGTACGCTCCGTAAAGCGCGGGCCTCATCAGGGCGCTCATGCAGGCATCAACCCCAACATAGGTGTGGTAGATTTCCTTTCTGTTAATGGCGGTAACCACCAGGGCGCCGTGGGGGCCGGTCATATAGCGACCGCTCTCCATGCAGAGCGCCGGCATATATCCGTGCCTGTCCTTGAACTCCTGGAACAGGGCGGTAATTTCACGTCCCATGGCCGGCAGATCAAAGGGTTCCTGGTCTGGGCGGTAAGGTATTCCCAGGCCACCGCCGATATTGATAAACTCGAAGGTGATGTTCAGCTCAGCTGAAATTTCTTCTACCAATTCAAGCAGCATCTCGGTTGTTTGCACCATGTACGAGTAATTCAGTTCGTTGGAGGCCAACATGGTATGCAGGCCAAATCGCTTGGCTCCACGGGCCATGGCCTGCCGGTAGGCTTCGATGATCTGCTCGTGGCTGACCCCGTATTTTGCTTCGGTGGGGTTGCCGATAATATCATTGCCGGTTCTGCGGGAACCGGGGTTGTACCTGAAGCAGATCAGCTCGGGCATATTGGGTACTTTTTCTACCAGGGAGATATCATCAAGATTGAGAATGCAGCCCCCACCCTGTTCGGCAAGCGCAAATTCTTCCTGGCTGGTGTTATTGGAGGTGAACATGATATCTGCGCCACTGGCCCCCAGTTGCCTGCTCAGCATGAGTTCGGTGGCGGATGAACAGTCAAAACCGAAGCCTTCGTCCTGCATAATTTTGAGAATACTGGGGTTGGGCAGGGCCTTGACGGCATAGAACTGGCGAAATTCGTCGATTTCAGCGAATGCCTGTTTGAGGTTGGCGCAGGTTTCACGAATCCCCTGCTCGTCATAGATATGAAAAGGTGTGCCGAAGTGGTCGCAGATGGTTTCGAGTACCGGAAACAGCCTGCTTGTAAATGAGGTGGAAAGTGGCATGGGGCAGACTCCTGTTAATGAACTGTGTAATAGCTTGCTATGTTAACTGATTTAGCTGATTGGAATTTTCGATGTTTCTTTCACGGTGTGCATCACCGTTATGGTCCGTGTTGAAGAAATACCTGAAATTGTAGCAATTTTGTTGCGGATCAGCTGGCCCAGTTCCTGGGCGTTTTTGACCCGTACCTTCACAAAGTAACCATCGTCACCAGTGGTGTAGTGCACTTCCTGGGTTTCCGCCAGATTAGAGAGGCACTCGCCAATTCGGTCGAAGTCTTCGCCGCAGCAACTGGTCTGGATCTGGATAAATGCTATCTGGCTCTTGTCGAATTGCTCTGGGTTGAGCCGCACTTCATACCCGTCGATGATGCCGTTTTTCTCAAGTTTGCGAATTCTCTCGAGCACGGCGGAAGGTGCCAGGCCAACCTGTCGGGATACCTCGACATTTGGAATACGTGCCTTCTCCTGAAGGATTTTCAAAATCTCAAGACTTTTTTCGTCGATCATATTAGTCAACCTCCAATGCGGAGAATAATATTCTCTATCGAGATAAAGATCAAGAATGAAGTTCGCATTTTCTGTCGAAAATGAGAATATTAGATCAATTGATAGTGGCTGGGAGAAAGGGGAGGCATAGATTTTCTGCAGCTCACCGCTTTACATCCCGCCGTTCCGGGTACTTGTCGTTTGGCTTAACCGCCTGTCGTACTGTTTCTTTAAGATGAGATTGTTGGTTCGGGCGAAAATTTCGGGATGAGCGCAATGCCCTCCTTGAAAACGATCTCCTTGACCATCTACGTGGTTTCCAAAGCAATACATGGACAAATGAGCTGAGTGTACTTCCTCTTTGGGATCTATCGGTTACCTTGTTAGGGAAGTTTAGGGCAGGAAGCCTGCACAAAACGTCACCTGTTTCCCCTGGTGCCACTGGTAACCGGTTGCCGGGGCAGGGAGATTGCAGGAATGCGGATAAACCTGAGAAAGAGACGAGAAAAAATATGAAATGTGTATTTCTTGGTTTGACAACTGTGGATATTTTAAACTACCTGAGGAAGTTTCCGGGCAGTAACGAAAAAGTACGGGCTGATAGGCAACTCTTTCTCGCCGGTGGTCCGGCTGCCAACGCTGCGGTTGCCTGCGCGGCACTGGGGACAGATGCTGTTCTCATTACCGGGCTTGGCCGGCAGCAGATCGCAGACCTCGCCCGCCAGGACCTGCTTGCCCATGGCGTTGAGGTGATTGAGCTCGCCCAGAGAGCTGATGATATGCCGGTGGTCTCTTCCATTATTATCGATGAATCAAGTGGCGATCGTTGCGTGGTCTACACCAGCCCGGATTCGAGCCGGTTGCTTGCCAGGCTCGACTATAAACAGCTCCTGACAGGTGCCGATCTGCTGATGCTGGACGGATACTTCCTGGAGGCTGCCCTGGATTGTGTACAACAGGCTAAAGCTCTTGATCTGAAAATTGTTCTCGATGGGGGAAGTTGGAAGGACGGGCTGCAAAAGATTTTGCCATACATTGACTACGCTATCTGTTCAGAAGACTTCTTCCCACCGGGCTGCAAAGATACCAGTGCGGTGGTAAAGTATCTGCAGGGGGTAGGGGTTGCCAATATAGCCATATCCGGAGGAGACGGACCTATCCGGCTGTGGCAACAGAGCTATCAGGAGGTGCAGGTGGAAAAGACCAAAATTGTCGATACCCTCGGAGCTGGCGATATTCTCCATGGTGCATTCTGTCACTATCTGGGCGAGGGGAATTTTTACCAGGCGCTTGCGCAGGCATCGAAGGTGGCAACCACATCCTGCAGGTATCGTGGTACACGCCGCTGGATCGAAAAATACTCAACGGCGATCTGAAAATAGTGTTGAGGGGGAGGATGTGAAGCACCTGACTGTTTATATTCAATTTATTGTTATTAAAAAAATCTTGAGTGATGATTTGGCGGTTGTATGATGGGAGGGTTCGGTCGCTCTCGGGGGAAAGGCATTGCTTTAGTTCCCGACAAGCGTTTGCGGTAAATACCAATTTAGCGAGGATGACAGATGACCTATTCGATAACCCCACTGTTGACCGGGGTACGCAATCCTGATCAGGGGATTATGACCTACCAGCAGGGGTATGGAAAACGTATCTGGTTGCCCATTTGGGCATTTCTGGTACAGGGCAATGGCCACAATATTCTGGTGGATACAGGGTTGGACGAAAACGAACTCTTTCCCCCGGCAGGTTTTACCGAAGAGACAGGGCTGACTCCGGAAACTCTTGTGGATTGCCTGAAAGCCCACGATTTGTCGGTGGATGATATTGACATTGTCATCAACACCCATCTCCATGATGATCATTGCGGCAATAACGCTCTGCTACCCAATGCCAAATTCTACGCTCACCCTGAAGAGGTTGCCTTCTGTAGGGCGCCGCACCCGCTGGATCATCGTTACGACGACTATTTTATCGAAAATACAGAATTTTTGGATGCGGTCGATGGGCAGGAGATTGTACCCGGCATTACCGTAATCTTTTCTCCTGGCCATACAGTCGGGTGCTTATCTGTTCGTATTGCAACTGCTGGAGGCGATGCTGTGATCACTGGATTTTGCTGCAATAAAGAGAACTTTCCAGACAATGGTCCAGCGGTGTGTCCCGGTGTTCACCTTAATGCCGTAGAAGCCTGGGAGTCTATTCAAAAGATCAAGGAAACAGCAGACATTATTCTTCCCATGCATGAGCTCAGTTTGAAGAGAATCGACTGATCCCAGACATTATCTCAAAACCTTACATGACCATGTCGGGCACCAAAACCCTGTGAAACCAAGCTGATTAGCTCATCGGTGCCTGACATGCAATAATTGTCGCCCTGGTTTGAATTCGTTATCAGCCAATCGGGTAAGCGTGATAGGATTACTGTGACAGTGGGATGGTTGTTGACGCACCTTCTTCCCCTGAGCAGGCTCATGCCCCCTGTCTGACTTATCAATTATTAACAAACGACTATCCTGTTGTGATCCACATGTTTTAACAACAACGCATTCACTTGAGGTTGGTGCCTCCATGGAAGGTGTTTCCATAATCGTTCCGACGCTGAATGAAGCAGAGAATATAACTCCTCTTCTGGAGCGGATTCACGCTGTGCTTGATCAGCAGGACTACGATTTCGAAATAGTTTTTTCTGATGGAGCTTCAACCGACGCGACCACGGAAATTATTCAGGTCTGGCAGGACAAGGCCAATGTGGTGCTGGTTGAAAATGAACAGGGAAAGGGGCTTGCCTCGGCGGTCATCGCCGGTGCCAGGGCCGCAAGCCATGATGTTCTGGTGGTAATGGATGCTGACCTGAGCCATCCGCCTGAGGTTATCCCGGACCTGCTTGAGCCGTTGATGAGCGAGACGGCGGATATGGTTGTCGGCAGTAGATATGTCAGGGAGGGGCGAACACCCGACTGGCCCCTGATGCGCAAGCTTATTTCCACCCTGGCAACCCTGCCGGCAAGGATGTTCACCCACATTAAGGACCCGCTGTCAGGGTTTATTGCTGTTCGGCGAGAGCGCCTGGCCAGTATTGAGGATGAGGTTTGCGGTTTCAAGATAGGTCTGGAACTGCTGGCAACAGCTGAAGATAGTCTGCGGGTGCAGGAGATTCCCATAACGTTTAGGGACCGGCGCTGGGGGGAGTCCAAGCTGAGTACCGGTGTGGTCCAGGATTATATCAAACAGTTGGCCATGCTGATGGGGATCGAGCTATTGCCGGGTGGCTTGAGGTGGCTGATACCGGTATTCATCACTGTTCTGGTTATGGACGGCGTGTTGCTTACAGCCTTTCTGCACTATGGCATTGCCCCGGGCTGGGCCCATTGGTTCAGCTTCCTTCCGGCCACAGTTCTCGGTGGGTTACTGGCTGTAAAAACCATTTCCCGAAATGATATTCGCGAGGCGGCAGGGCTTTTGAACTGGTATTTCATTGGTACGGGCTGTGTGTGTCTTCTCACACTTTTTGTCCGAAGCGGTGTTATCGCCACTCTGCTCAGGATGCACGGGGAGCTGACGACTGCACTGGTTTTCTATCTGAGCCTTTTGGGATTCTTGGTAGCCTATCTGGGGACTATTTTCTGGGTACATTCCAGGAAGGGGAGACGGGTTGGCGGCAGGCAATTGCGAACGTATTACGGTTTGGGTATCGTTTTTTATCTCATGATGTTGAGACTCGCTTATCTCGGTGGTATTGAGCTAATTCCAGAAGAGCTCTACTACTACGAGCTGCTAACCCGACTTTCCGAGGGTGACAACGTCGGTCTGTTGCCTGCCCCCGCTGCCATAGGTGGTGTCGGGCTGGTCAGTTTGCCTGGTACCTTGCTGGGTTTTCGGTTCGGAGTCTGGCTGCTCTGGCTTATATCGCTCATTTTTGTCTTCAGCCTGACCAGGGATATGTATGATAGGCAGGTTGCTTTTACCCTTGTCCTGTTGTTTTCTCTTGTTCCCTTCTTTTTTGCAGTTGGTTATCTGGTCACAAGTGAGGCCGTGTTAACACTCAGCTGGTGTGCTGCGTTGTACTTTCTTTATAGGGCTGTGGTGGCCGAAGTACGGGCTGCCTGGATTTGGGCAGGCTTGGTGTTGGGAGTCGGGATTCAGCTCGATGTACGGTTGATTGTGCTGTTGGCAGGGGTACTGATCTATCTGCTTAGTTCCACCGCAAGCCAGAACCTGCTGACCCGGCATGAGCCGTATCTTGGGGTTGCGACCATGCTCCTGACCTTCCTGCCGACCATCGTGATCAAAGGTGGCACGTTTGCTGTGGATGTACTGGCCCAGGAGGGATATGTCGGGCCAACCTGGGTGGAATCGATGCTGGGGGAACTGTTCAGCAGTATCTGGCTGCTGCCTTTTATTTTACTTACACCAACAGTCATGGTGGCTGGCATTATCTGGGTCTGGCGGGTGTTGAAGCCATGCAAAAAAGAACTACGTGATGAGGCGGAGCGAGCAGAACGACACAGAATATTTTTGCTGGCGGTGTTTGTGGTGCCTTTTCTGATATTCATGATTCCTGAGCTGTTTGCAAAAAGCACCCTGTGTGCCGGTGGCATGGTATGGATAGGCTTGATGCCGGCAATTGCGGTACTTTTTTCATTCAGGCTTGACGAGAATACACCCGATTCGCAGAACCGACCTCACCGGTTGGAGCAATTTGAGCGTGCCAGGATGTACACCGGTGGTGGAGATTTCAACGAAGTCTGTGCACCCTCCGATCGTGTGCTTGCAGTTTTGAAGCGGTGCTGGTGGCCCACCGTTGGGATTATGCTACTGCTCTATGGTATGGGCCTGCATCTGCTTGCGCTGTAACCGGATCTATTTTTTCCCGCCGTCCGCCATATTTTCCGGATTCAAGAGTTCCTGGAGCAGCTCTTCCGGTAACTCGGTATGATCCCGGGCAACCTCCAATATGGTTCGCCCCTCCCTAACCGCGAGTTTGGCCAGTTCGGCTGCACGCAGGTAACCTATTTCCGGATTGAGGGCCGTCACCAGAATTGGGTTTTTCTCTAAAGCTTCGCTGCACCGTTCGGTCTCGACAGTCAGGCCGCTGATTGCCTTGTCGGCCAGACAATGACAGCTTCCCGTAACGAGGGCAATGGAATCCAGCAGGTTTGCAGCTATCAGCGGCATCATGGTATTGAGCTGAAAGTTGCCGGCCTGGGCACAGAGGGTGACGGCGGTGTCATAACCGGTAACCTGGGCGGCGGCCATACATACCGCTTCCGGAATAACCGGGTTGACCTTGGCCGGCATTATGGAAGAGCCTGGTTGCAGTGCCGGGAGCCGGATTTCACCAAGTCCCGATAATGGTCCGGAATTCATCCACCTGAGGTCATTGGCAATCTTGAACAGGCAGGTTGCTGCGGTCTTGCAGTGACCGGAGATTTCCGCGACACTGTCCATGCTGCTTAAGCCCTTGTACGCCGATGGGGCTGGACTGAATTGTACCCCTGTCTCCTGGGAAAGTCTGGAGATTGCCATGGCCTTGAAATCTGGATGGCAGTTGACTCCGCTGCCAATGGCTGTTCCGCCCAATGGCAACCTGGTAATTCTGGCGAGCGCTCCCTCAAACCGTTCCCGGCATTCGTCCAACTGGATGGCCCAAGCCTCAAATTCAGCTTGTAGCCGTAAAGGCAGGGCGTCCATCAGGTGGGTTCGACCAGTTTTTATCACATGCTCATGTTCAACGCCGCGAGCTCTGATTTTTTCACTCAGGTGAGTGAGAGCCGGCAAAAGCCGGGTGGTAATTTCTATTGCCGAAGAGACTTGGATGGCGGTTGGAATGACATCGTTGCTTGACTGGCCGAGGTTGACATGGTCGTTGGCATGGATGTCGAATCCATCACGTTTGGCCAGGTTGGCGATAACCTCATTGACGTTCATGTTGGTGCTGGTTCCCGAACCGGTCTGATAGACCGGTACCGGGAACTGGTCTTGTAATCCGCCTTCAAGAAGGGTGGTGCAGCTATTGATTATCGCTTGGCCCTGTTCCTGGTCGAGAAGACCGAGTTCCATGTTTGTTGAGGCAGATACTTTTTTTATAGTAATTACTGTCGTCAGGAACTGCCAGGGCATGGTTTGAGAGGAGATGGTGAAATTATTGATCGCCCGCTGGGTCTGGGGGCCGTAGAGGGCATCTGCAGCTATTGTTACAGCTCCCATGCTGTCGCTTTCGGTGCGGGTATGGTCGTTGTTCATGTGTTGCTCTCCTGTTGATACGCCTTAAATGTGAGCAGGTAACCTCAGTCGGGCCTGACTCCTGCCGCTCTACAGTTCACCGGCTCCCTGTGGTTGGAAGTCGACTCTGCTATCAAGCTATATAGGCTGATTACTGCTGTCAAGGAGAGGAAATGATCCAATACGCTTGAAATCATGAAATAAAAAAGGCGGCTCACCCTGCGCAGGATGCGTCAGGCAGGCCACCTTCAACGGAGATGCTGGGTTGGTATCCAGCAGATCGGCAATTATTCAGCCTTCCAGAGCCCATGCAGGTTGCAGTACGCCCGAACAGTGACTTTGTCAGCAGTTATCGGGAAGAAAGCGGCCGGCTTGTCGCCTGGTGAGAGAAACTCTTTGTAGACTGTGCCGTTGTCGATCAGCTCGATCCATTCGATGTAGTGGGCATCGGTCATCGGATGGTCCACCGAGCCGACATTGACCTGCCAGCCATCAGCTTTCTTTTCCAGGGCGGGCACATGTTTTTCCACGGCAGCGTCAGTGGTGTTTTCGGTCATCAGCTTCATCTCTTCGCCGCAGCAAACCAGGTTGGCGCCGCCGCCATTGAGAAATTCAACTATGTTTCCGCAGATGTCGCATTTATACACTTCCATTCTTTCCGGCATGATATGTCCTCCAAGTGAGAGAGTAATCTTTGATAACTACGCAACACCATAAAGTATACAGAAAGTGCATAGGGTGTCCAATTTTATTGTGGTCAAATTTGCCTGGCGTCGCAACAGGAAATGAAAACCAATCCTGCCAATCCCAGGCAATATAGCGTGTAACGGTACAGGGGGATTCCCGTAACTGCCAACAGAAACATGCTTTTTCATTATAGCCGATTGTGCTAAGCTAGCCTTGACCCTGACAAAAAAGGTGATAGGGGGAACTGCTTCTCTACTCAAGAAACGAATAGCTGTATCGATTGCAAAGTCGGAGTGCACAATGGGAAGAAAGGGGAAACATCTGGTTCTGGCGGGTGCCGGTCATGCCCACATGGTTACTCTCAAGAATATACGGTCGATAGTGGACCGCGGTCACAGGGTTACCGTGATCGGGCCGACACCGATCCACTATTATTCGGGCATGGGTCCGGGGATGCTGGGCGGCACCTACCAGCCTGAGCAAATTTCCTTTAAGAGTCAGCAGACCGTCGAAAAGCAGGGCGGGCTGTTTCTCTCTGATAGCGTTGTGCGGATAGATGCGGAACACAGGGTGGTACACCTGCAATCGGGCCAAGTCGTCTCCTATGATGTGTTATCATGTAATCTCGGCAGCACCACCATCAGAGAATTTGACACTGGTGAACTGGAGGGCGTTTTCAGTGCCAAACCCATCGAGAGCCTGTTGGCGGCACGGGATTACCTGGGACGAAACGGGAAAAACAGAAGACTCAGGATTGCCGTGATCGGAGGCGGACCCTCGGCAGCGGAAATATCCGGTAACCTGCTGCAGGCGGCAGAGCGGTATGGTCTGAAGCGACCTGAGGTGATCGTTTTTTGCCGCGGTGGTTTTATGTCAAGGTTTTCCGGTAAAGTCCAGCGGGCATGCAGTGAGTATCTCGAGCAGCAAGGGGTCGCGATTCATTTGCAGGAACCGGTGGTGAATATCACAACTGGAAGAGTGGTGAGTTGCCTGGGGAACGAGTATGAAGCTGACATGATCTTTTATGCCCAAGGCGTGAAGCCCTCGGCGGTTTTTGCCAATTCCGGTTTGACAACGGGGCCCGCCGGGGGGCTTCGGGTGAATTCGTATCTGCAGGTACCGGAGTATCCTGAAATATTTGGTGGAGGCGACTGCATTTATTTTGGACCTTCTCCGCTTGACAAGGTGGGGGTCTACGCAGTTCGGCAAAACCCTGTGCTTTACCATAACCTCCTTGCATGCCTTGAGAACAAATCGCTCAAAGCATTTTCACCGGGCGGCGACTACATGCTGATCTTCAACCTGGGAAACGGCTTCGGGGTGTTGCAGAAAAAAGCACTTTTTCTCAAAGGCGGCCTGGCCTTCCGGATTAAGGACTATATCGATCGCCGGTTTATCAGTCGTTTTAGCTGATACGATACACTTCGCTGCGTAAGGAGTCTCTTCGGCACAGTTGACCCTGCCTGGCGGTTTCTTGGTTCTCTTCTGGGCAGTTGGTGCCTATGCTGGTAAACATCTCTAACTGGATTTGTCTTGTCCCTGTGTAAATCCAGTATGCTGCATGGGATTGATTTAACAATGGTTGCCTCCTACGGCAGCATGATTTTATTTGACAAATTTCTCCTTTTGTCAGAACGTTATAAATGAATGAACGATATCACTCTGATAGCAGAAAAGGAGGAATCCTCATGCATAAACGCCTAATGAAATCCTTGCTGACGGCAGTCTCTGTTTCCCTGGTTTTAGCCAGCCAGTCCATAGCCGCTGAGTATGATCATACGGTTGAAGCCAAGAACATCTCGTTTTCCTGGAAAATAGATGGGGAAAATCTTGCCGGCCAGGTGAGTGCCAAAACTGAAGGCTGGGTTGGGGTTGGTTTCAATCCATCCAGCAAGATGAAGGACGCCAATTACATCCTTGGCTACGTGAAGGATGGCAAGGTGAAAATTATCGATGATTTCGGGGTGACCGCAACAGCCCACAAGTCAGACACCAAAATAGGCGGAACTGACGACGTCACAGTCGTTGGCGGGACTGAAGAGGGTGGCATGACCACCATCCAGTTCGTGATCCCTTTGAACTCCGGTGATGATAAGGACGGAGTGATAGATCCCAACGCGGACACAGTACTGCTTTTGGCCTATGGGGCAGGGCGTGACAGCTTCAGGAGCAAACACAAGTATCGTGAAGTGATGACCGTCAACCTCAGTACCGGCGAGAAGAAATAGCTTTCCGGGTACTTGCAGGCCATGTCCGGCTCAGTTGGTCTATACCGGCGTCTATTCATGCTGCTGCTGGCGCTGCTGCTGTTAACAGGGGCGTCAGAGCAGGATAGTGGGGAACTGCTTCAATCACCGCAGGACATCAACCGTGAATGGGTCATGGAAAAACGGGGGGAGTATATTCCCCTGGATGCCGAATTTCTGGATGAGCAGGGCCGGCAACTCACCCTGGGAGATATTATCGATCGGCCAACGCTGATCCTGCCGATTTATTTCTACTGTCCGAGTTCCTGCAGCGTGAACCTGGCCAATATGGCTGTGGCCATGAACCGCCTCACCTTTGATCCCGGTGATGACTACAAGGCTATTGCGCTCAGCTTCAGCCACACCGAAAATCCCGAGATCGCAGCACAGGCGAAGCGGAACTATTTAAACCTGACCTTTGACGAGTTCCCGGCAGATCAGTGGTTGTTCCTTACCGGTTCGGCCAGTGAGATCAAGCGGGTCACCGACTCGCTGGGCTTCAGGTTCAAACGCATAGATGACGAGACCTTTGTACACCCGTCAGCCCTTATCGCTGTGGCGGCGGATGGAAAGATCATTCGTTATGTGTACGGTTCGTTCATCCCTGGCGATATCGATATCGCCATATCCAGTGCCCGGCAGGGAATCCCTATCCTCTCGGTGCGTCGGTTTCTGGAGTTTTGCTTTAATTACGACACCAGTGGCAAGCGGGCTATCTACCAGAACGTGAAGCTGGCTGTACTGATATTTTTTGCGGTAGTTCTCGTAGGCGTTTCCGTCTATTACGGCAGAAAACGAAGACGTGGCGGAGGGCGCACGAGGTGACCGGTAATTCTTGAACTGCAACCTGGGTATGCAACCATGACTCAAGCCGCATCATTTTTTGAAACACCCTCACCATCCCATCTTACCGGCATAAAGGCCTGGCTTTTGACCCACGATCATAAACGGCTCGGGTTGATGTACATGTGGGCGGTATTGTTCTGGTTTTCATTGGCAATGATTGTCGGATTGCTGATACGCACAGAGCTGATGTCCCAGGGCAAGACCCTGATGGATGCTGATGTCTATAACGCCATGTTCACCCTCCATGGCGTGATTATGATTTTCCTGTTTATCATACCGGCAATACCGGCGATATTCGGCAACTTTTTCCTGCCTATCCAGATTGGCACGGATGATGTCTTCTTCCCGAGGCTCAACCTCTTTTCCTGGTATCTGTACATGTTCGGCGGGGTGCTGGCGGTCCTGTCGCTTTTTACCGGCGAGGGATTCGCTGATACCGGCTGGACCTTTTATGTACCCTTCAGCGTCTCGACGGAGCGAAATGTCACGCTGACGGTGAGTGCCGCCTTTGTGCTGGGGATGTCGTCCATGCTCACCGGTCTGAACTTCGTCACCACTGTTCACAGAATGCGTGATAAGGCCATGGGATGGCTGCAGATTCCGCTCTTTACCTGGTCGCTCTATGCCACTGCCTGGGTGCAGATCCTGGCTACCCCGGTGATCTCCATTACCCTGGTGCTGGTGGTGATCGAGCGGGTGCTTGGCGTCGGGTTGTTTGAGCCGGACAAGGGGGGCGACCCCATTCTCTACCAGCATCTGTTCTGGATGTATTCACATCCAGCGGTGTATATCATGATTCTGCCTGGGATGGGGGTGATATCGGAGATAATCCCGGTCTTCTCACGCAAGGCGATATTCGGCTACAAGGCCATTGCCGCCTCATCCATGGGGATCGCCATCGCAGGTTCCCTGGTCTGGGCCCATCACATGTATACCAGTGGCATGAGTGACGTGTCGGTGTTTGTCTTTTCCCTGCTCACCTTTTTGGTGGCAATACCTTCGGCGGTGAAAGTTTTCTCCTGGGTATCTACCATGTACAAGGGCGCCATCGCCATGAGTCCACCGCTATTGATGTCGCTGATGTTTATCTATCTCTTCAGCCTGGGTGGGTTGACCGGGCTGGTGCTGGGGGCGGCAGGACCTGATATCCATGTGCATGACACCTATTTTGTCGTGGCTCATTTCCATTTTGTCATGTTTGGCGGCACGGGCTTCGCCTTTTATGCGGCGCTGCACTACTGGTGGCCGAAGATGTTTGGGATCATGTATGATTTCAAGAAGGCCTATATCGGCATGGTTTTCGCTTGTGTTGGCTTCTTTTTCCATTATATGCCCATGCTGGTTCTCGGCCTGCAGGGAATGCCCCGCCGCTATTATGATTATCTGCCCCAGTATGAAGGCGGAAATTTCGTCGCGGGTATCGGTGGGTATGTGATGGTGTTTGGTTTTGCAATGATGCTGTATAACCTGATGATGAGTTTTCGGGAGCGGGTGCCGGCGCCCGTTGATCCCTGGGGTGGTCCAACCCTGGAGTGGTCGGTCCCTTCGCCACCGCCTCTGTTGAATTTCGTTGAGAAACCGAAGGTGAAATCTTACCCGTACGATTTCAGCGAGATACTTGAGAGGGAAAGTAGGGCTCCCAAACCTGCAAGCTCGGCAGATTAACCTAATAAGGAGAGGTCATGTCAACCAGGTACGATACAACCGGCATCAAGGTGGGCATGTGGATCTTTCTCTACTCTGAGATCATCCTGTTTGGCGGGTTGTTTGTGCTCTATGCGGTCTATTTTTACCGTTTCCCTGAATTTTTTGTAGAGGGGGGCAAGGAGCTGAATCGTCTCTTCGGGGCGGCCAATACCATTGTTCTCCTGATCTCCAGTTTTACAGTCGCCTCGTCCATTACGGCCTTACAGCTGGGGAAGAAAAAGCTCACCATCGGTTTGCTGGCCTTTTCACTCGGCTGTGGTTTGATTTTTCTCATTAACAAATATTTTGAGTGGGGAGCGAAATTCCACCATGGCATATATCCCAATTCAGACAAGCTGGTGGAGGGCGAACCTGGCATCAATATTTTCTTTGGCCTCTACTATGTGATCACCGGATTGCACGGATTGCATGTGATTATCGGTATGGTGTTGCTGGCTATCAGTCTGGTCATGGTGGTCAAAGATATCATCACGCCCCAGCGAATTGCCATGCTCGACAATTCCGGTCTGTATTGGCACCTGGTCGATCTGATCTGGATTTTTGTTTTCCCGCTATTCTACCTGGTCTTATAGCAGGTATACCACGGAGAGAGGAATCATGGATGAACATGAATCACACCATATCCTGAGTTACGGTACTCTGGCAGCGGTCTTGGCAGCCCTGTTGGTGTTGACGGTGGTAACCATCGGTGTGTCCTACGTCGATCTGGGTTTTTTCAATGTGCCGCTGGCCCTGCTGATCGCATCCACCAAGGCAACCCTGGTGCTGCTCTTTTTCATGCACCTGAAATACGAAGGGCAGGTGATAACCTGGTCCTTTATTGGTGCCGTCCTCTTTCTGGCGATAATGATTACGTTCACCTTCTGGGATGTGGCGTTCAGATATTAAGTGGAGACAACTATGGTTCCGGGAAAAGGAGTTGACCAGGCACTCTGGTACATCCTAGGCATTTCAGCGGTACTGCTTGTGGGGATTACTGTGACGATGATCTATTTCGTCATTCGTTATCGACGCAGTAAGCATCCTGTACCAGCGGACATTCGAGATAACGTTCCGCTGGAGATAGCCTGGACCCTGATTCCAACCTGTATTGCCCTTTCCATGTTCTACATCGGCTGGCAGTCCTATATCGGCTTACGGGATGTCCCCGAAGACGCTTTGGAAATTGAAGTTTTGGGGCAACAGTATTCCTGGATCTTTGTATACGAGAATGACAAGGAGACAGAAAACACCCTGGTAGTCCCTCTGGGCCAGGCGATCAAGCTCAACATCACCTCCATCGATGTGCTTCACAGTTTCTATATCCCTGCTTTTCGCGTCAAGGTTGATGCGGTCAGGGGGATGGAAAATTATGTCTGGTTTAATGCTGACGTACTCGGGGAATACGACATCCTCTGCACCGAATACTGTGGCACTGAGCATTCGGCAATGGTCGCCAAAATGAAGATTATTCCTGAAGAAGAGTACCTGGTTTGGCTGGAAAGCGAGGATGAGTAATACCGGTACCACTCCCACATTCGCTGCTGCTCAAGCGACCCTACTGCAGAGAGCTTCCGCCAGCAGGCGGCTAGCCAAGCTTCCGCTGTGCCTGCTGATTGCCTGTTCCGCCGCATTTGGTGGCATTCAGGTGGCAGGAGTATCAAATAGGGCGGTACTGCTGGTTTTCCTTGGGGTGCTGCTGCTGGCCATGGGTGCTGCAACGCTGAACTCTCTGCAGGAGATCAAGACGGACGGGTGCATGCAGAGAACCAAACAGCGGCCCTTGGTGCAAGGCGAACTGTCGAAGCGTTTCGCGCTGTGGCAGGCAGCACTGTTCGTTGGCGGTGGGCTGCTTGTCCTGCAACTCGCCAGTCAGTCACCGGTTGCACCGGTTCTTGGGCTGCTGGCGTTACTGCTCTATAACGGTTGTTATACCCCGCTCAAGCAGGTATCGCTGTGCGCACTGGTACCCGGGGCGCTCTGTGGTGCGATTCCACCGTTGATAGGTTTGACAGCGGTAGGGGGAAAACTGTTTTCTCAGCAGGCCTTTTTGCTGTCGGCTCTGCTCATTCTCTGGCAGGTACCGCACTTTTTCCTGGTACAGTTGCGGCATAAGCGCGATTACCAACTTTCAGTTCAACCCAATTTTCTGCGGTATTTTGCCGAAACCGGCCTCAGGAAAATGGCCGTGGTCTGGATCAGCGCCCTGGGTTTTGTGATGCTGCTGTTTACCGTAACGCCCATGGTCACGAACATCCTCAACTGCTGCCTGGTTGTAACCAGTGCTGTGACATTTACAGTTTTTATCTCCAGCCATCTTCTTTCCACCAAACGCAGAAATTACAGACTGCTCTTTATTTCCTTGAACGCCATGCTGGTCACCCACATGCTGCTGATTACCTTTTGACCAGGTAATTATTGCCTACTCTTGGTGCATACCGAAAAGAATAGTGTTCTTTCTGTCGATAATTAGTTGGCAATAATAGTAATCAATATTAATATTGATTGAAATTAACAGCTTGCTTTGCTGTCGCAGGTGAAGCATGGCATTGCATGATGAGAACAAACTCCTGAACATTGACGGAATGACACATGGCGAAGTCTAAATGTTGCTTGAAATATAAGAAGAAGGGGAAAAAGTGTAAGGGCTGTCCGATTATTCAGCTTGAGGATATTTTTGGCAAAAAGGACAAGAAGTCCTTGAAAAAAAAGGAGAAAAAAAAGAAAGATAAGAAATGAAACAGCCGGCAAATCGTGTCGGGCTTTTTACTTCAATGCTTATTGTTCAATCTAATAACCCGATCAGGAGGATTACCGCATGATTTCCCAGAAAATGGCAGATGCCTTGAATGAACAGATTAATGCCGAGCTTTTTTCATCATACCTGTACCTTTCCATGTCAGCTTGGTTCAGCAAGACCGGTTTGCCGGGTTTTGCCAACTGGATGCGCGCCCAGGCCAAAGAAGAGAATTTTCACGCCGAGAAGATGTTTGATTACCTGTTGGAGCGAGGCGGTGAGGTTGAACTCAAGGTGATTGATAAGCCGCAGATTGACTGGGAGTCTCCTGTCGATGTTTTCCATGCTGTTGCCGATCATGAAGCAAAGGTCACTGGTCTGATCAATGATCTGGTTAATACTGCTCTTGATGAGCGTGATCATGCCTCGAATATTTTCCTGCAGTGGTTTGTCGCCGAACAGGTGGAGGAAGAGGCCAGCGTGGGGGAGGTGCTTGACCGACTGAAGCTGGTTGGATCTGACACCGCCGGCATGTTCGCAATGGACATGGAAATGGCCAAAAGAGTGTTCACTGAACCGACCGATATTTAAGGGGTGTTCAGGTTCAAGGACAAGGTGTTTTTTTTTAGGAAGTGCCCCGGTCAGATGCTGTTATGGCAGGGGCACACCTTTTTTTCAATACACAAAAGGATGAGGATATGAAAATCGATTGGGCATACCTGCGAAAAGGGTGAGTCTCCTGCAAAAAAGCCGGTACGGTTTTTTCCGAAAGCGCTATGGAGATTGGTGAAGAGGTTAATGCCGCCAAAAACACCATTTCCGGAGACGATGTCTGGAGCCTGGTGGAAGACGCCGAAAAGGTGGTTGTAACCAGTGGCAAGAAGATACTGGAATATGATCCGAAGACCGACGACCGCGGTGAGATTGTAGGTAAGATATCCGGGAGAACCGGTAATCTTAGAGCCCCCGCGCTGAGAATAGGAAATTCTTATTACATTGGCTTCAACGAAGAGCTCTACCAGCAGATCGGCAAGCTGTGATTTTTCGCTGCAGGATCGGAACAGTCAGTCGTAAGAATAAAAATAAGCAAAGAACAATCCCCTCAGGAGAGACTCCTTGAGGGGATTGTTGCTGTTTGACCACATCTTCTACGTTTGGAGTGGATCAGCTTATTTATTGATGTTTTCTGATAGGTATTTGGACACACCCTCAGCGGTTGGCGCCATCGCCTCTTCCCCCTGCTGCCAGTTGGCCGGACACACCTCTCCGTGCTGCTCGGTAAACTGCAGCGCATGGAGTACCCGCAAAGCCTCATTCACGCTCCTGCCAAGGGGGAGGTCATTGACTACTTGATGCCTGATGATTCCCTCGCGATCTATCAAAAACAGTCCTCGCAGGGCCACTCCGGAGTCGAGCAGTACCTGGTAATCGCGGGAAATGGACTTGGAAAGATCGGAAACCAGCGGATACTGGATATTGCCAATACCGCCGTTATTGACCGGGGTGTTTTTCCAGGCGAGATGTGAAAAATGGGAGTCGATAGAGACGCCGATCAGCTGGCAATTGCTCTCCTCAAACTGCTGAACGGCCTTGTTGAATGCGAGAATTTCTGTCGGGCAGACAAAGGTAAAATTGAGAGGATAGAAAAACAGCAGTACATATTTACCGCGATAATCCGCCAGTGAGAAATCCTCCTTGAAGGTGTTGTCTGGTAACACTGCAGTGGCAGTGAATTCAGGGGCCGGGTTGGTAACAATCAGGCTCATATCAGTTGTACCTCTATGTGTGAATAATAATCTGATTTATCTATGGTCAAGTATGGCGTCTGGAACTAAGTAAGGAGAAGCAAACATTAAGGGCCAAAAAGAGCGCTGCAAGGTGGCTTGAGAGCAAAATCACCTGGCAGCGCGTATTGCTTGGTGTTTTATCCGTCGTATTTCCAGAAGGAGTCCTTCTCGGCACCACAGACAGGGCAAACCCAATCCGCAGGAACATCTTCCCAGGCAGTTCCTGGTTCTACGCCGTTTTCGTAATCACCTTCTGCCGGATCGTAAACATAACCACATGGACATTCCCATTTTTGCATTGTCAGCCTCCTTGGTTAATGAAAATGATAATCGTTATCGTTTAAGAGCGATTATAGCCGATCTATTTTCCCTGTCAACAACAATCGACACAAAAAAATTGTATTTAATTTAGAGCAAATAAGAAAAGAAAAAAGCTGGTCAGAAAACTGACCAGCTTTTGCTACCGAGAAGAGAACGGCAGAGAAGACGAGAACTGCAGGGGACAACCTAAGGGAGGTATTACCTTTCGCGTTGAATGATTTCTTTAGCAGGGATAAGTGCGGTGGCCGTTGCAGAAACGATGTTGCCGGCAACTCCGGGTCCGTCACCGGCGATAAACAACCCTTTGATGCTTGTTTCCAGGGTGCTGTCTGATTCAACCTGGGTGGCGAAAAATTTGATTTCCGGGGCGTAAAGCAGGGTCTCATCGTTGGCAACGCCAGGAATGACATTGTTGAGTTGCTGTAAGCCGTCCACCAGATTGGTCAGGATTCGTTCAGGAAGCGCCATGGCGATATCACCACAGGTCACGTTGGTCAGGGTGGGTTCGATGTAGCTGTTTCGTACCCTGTTCCAGGTAGAGCGCCTGCCTCGCTTGAGGTCACCATAGCGCTGCAGGATCGGTTTGCCACCACCGATCAGGGTAGCCAGTTTGCCAATTGATTCGCCGTATGCCTGGTTGTCCTCAACGGGGTCAGTGAGCACCACCTTGGACAAAAAGGCAAAGTTGGTGTTGTCTGATTTCTTGTCCATGTAAGCGTGACCGTTGACGCAGACAAAATTCTGATAATTTTCCAATGCGACAAATCCGCCGAGGTTGGTACAGAAAGTACGGGTCTGATCGTCATACTTGTTGGTGCGGATGAAGAAGGTCGGGTCGTAGATGATGTTACAGAGATCCTGCATTATCTCATTGTGAACTTCAACCCGTACTCCCACCTCAATGCCGCGCTGGGACACGGCAAGCTTGTTTTCCCGGGCGATCTTGCCCATCCATTCCGCCCCGACTCTGCCTGGCGCCAGAATGACATAGCCAGCTTCATAATCACCGCGGTTGGTGCGTACACCGGCCACCCGATCGCCATCGACTATGATCGATTTCACCTCTTCGGAGTGATGGAAGGTGACACCCTTATCCTGCACATAATCGGCCATGGCAGCGATATGGCCGGGCAAATTGTCGCTCCCCAGATGTTTCTGTTTGATGATCAGCAGGTCAATGCCCTGTTTACGTGCAGATTTGCGAATGTCTTTGGCTGCCGCCATATCTGTGGGGTAGACCTCGCCGTCCATATTGAAACGGTTGTAGATCTCTTCGGTCTCGTCGATAAGCTTCACCGCTTCTGATGCTGGCATGAACTGGGTGAGGTCGGTTTTGCCGAGCTTATGGATAAAGTTAAGCTTGCCGTCAGAGAACAACCCGGCACCACCGATGCCGCAGAGTATATTGCACGGTTTACACTTTACGCAGCCCTGATTTTTGATAGGGCATTTGCGTTTTAAGGGTGCTTTACCCTTTTCGATAAGAAGAACGCTGAGGTTGGAATGCTCTGCCAGATAGTAGGCTGCGAAAAGACCGGCCGGCCCGCCGCCCACAATGATAACATCGAATCGTTTAACTGAGCATGATACGGTCATTATTCTGTCCTGCATAGAGTTGAAGGTAAATTCTGGCCCGACGCGCAGAATTACTCCAGACCGATGTCAATCGTCAAGCAGATTCTGGCCGAGCATTCAGGTTTTCATCTTCAGAACAGCTTGAATAAGGGGAAAAAAAAGCCCCTGCGGTCGAACCGCAGGGGCTGATCTGCTGCCAATTACAGCGTTTTTAGTCTGGAATTGCCGGCCGACTGTACTACTCTTCGACAGCAGGCGCTGCCTCGGCTCCAGCTGAGCCGGCGGGCAGACCGACAGGCTGCATGCCAAAACCCATTCTCAGCTTGTTTTCGATTTCCACTGTCATCTCCGGATGATCGAGGAGGAAACGTTTGGAGTTTTCACGGCCTTGGCCTATACGCTCATCCTGGTAGGAGTACCAGGCACCGCTTTTATCGACAATATTGTTTTCAACGGCCAGATCGAGCAGATCACCCGTCTTGGAGATACCTTCACCATAGATAATATCGAACTCGGCAATCTTGAAGGGTGGGGCAACCTTGTTTTTCACGATTTTGGCCTTGGTCCTGTTGCCGATCACTTCCTGGCCGTCCTTGATCTGGCCGACCTTGCGGATATCGATGCGCAGCGATGAGTAGAATTTTAAGGCATTGCCACCGGTGGTGGTCTCGGGGTTGCCGAACATGACGCCAATCTTCATACGGATCTGGTTGATGAAGATCAGAACGGTATTGCTGCGGTTCAAGACACCGGTGAATTTGCGCATGGCGTGGGACATAAGGCGTGCCTGCAAACCAACATGGGAGTCACCCACATTACCGTCAATCTCCGCACGAGGCACCAGGGCGGCCACAGAGTCGATGACGATCACATCCACCCCGCCGGAGCGAATAAGGATCTCCGCAATCTCCAGCGCCTGCTCACCAAAGTCGGGCTGCGAGACCAGCAGGTCGTCGACATTGACGCCCAATCTCTCTGCGTAGCTGGTATCGAGGGCGTGTTCCGCATCAATGAAGGCTGCGGTGCCGCCTGCCTGCTGGGCTTGGGCCACCACGTGCAGCGCCAGGGTGGTTTTACCGGAAGATTCAGGTCCGTAGATCTCGGTTACCCTGCCTTTGGGCAGACCGCCGACTCCCAGGGCCAAATCCAGGCTGAGCGCCCCTGTGGGGATAACGGGAATGTTCTCTGCTTCCCGGCTGCCAAGACGCATGATCGAGCCTTTGCCAAACTGACGCTGAATCTGGCTGATGGCGTTATCTACGCTACTTCCTTTATTTTTATTAGCACCTGCTGCCATATCATTTCTCCTGATTGAGCAAAGGTTTAATCGGTTTGAATATTCAAACCTGCATATCTACCATAGATCTGTGACTTTGGACATTGTAGAGATCGGCTATTACCAAAAACCAACAAAAAGGGTTCAGTTCTCATTGTTTACTGGAGCGTAATCGATTCTGGAAGAGAGTATGACACAGCCGGGGTATCATATGATGACCCACCCCGAAGATTTTTTATCACCGACGACCTTTTTTTTCGCATCCAGGTCAGCGACTTGGAAATTGCTATGGGTGTATGAGGTATTTCCGGACCAGATCGAGACCGGTCTGGGTTGTGATCTCCCGTATCTGATGGCGGTTTCCTTCAAACAGGAACTTGGAGACCCATTTGCCGTTCGGGGTGGCGATGCCGATATACACTGTCCCCACCGGTTTTTCATCGCTGCCACCGTCAGGGCCGGCAATGCCGGTAACCGCCAGACCAATGTCGGCAGCGGTGCCTTCGCGCACCCCGACAGCCATCTGTTCGGCCACTTCCCGGCTGACCGCACCGCGCTGCTCCAGTATATCCTTGGCCACTCCAAGGTAGGAAGATTTCAGGCTGTTAGCGTAGGAGACCACGCCGCCAAGAAAATAGCAGGAGCTGCCGGGGATGGCGGTTAATTTTTCTGATATAAGTCCCCCCGTACAAGATTCGGCCACCGCCAGGGTGATGCCTTTTTCCTGGAGCAGTCTGCCCACAACCCTTTCCATACTGTCACGGTTATGGCCGTAAATGGCGTCGCCAAGTACGGTGTCGATGGCCTGGCAGCTGGATTGAAAGAGCCGTTTGGCATTGCCTGGCTCTTTGTCGCGAATGGTGAGACTGAGATGGACCTCAGGGAAGACCGGGTAGTAGCCGATATTGGCGCAGCCATTCAGGTCCAGGGTGGCTATGCGCCGGTTGACTTCCGTTTCCGGTAGATTGAAAATCCTGAAGATCCGCTGGTAAGTGGACAGCGCATGTTCCCTGTTCCAGGTCGCCAGGCCAGGCAGGACATGCTCGACGAGCAACTGTTTCATCTGGCTCGGTATACCCGGCAGAAAATACACCGGCGTGTTGTCTTGAACCAGCATATAGCCGGCCATGCGTGAATCGGGGTTAAGTACTTCTGCGCCTTCAGGCAACCAGGCCAGTTTTTCCAGCTGGCCGACCGGGGCGGCGGTGATGGAGTCGAGGTGCTGCCGCACGTTGGCCAGTACGTCGAGATTGGGCATGGTGGGGCGGTTCAGCGCCTTGGAGACAGCTTCGTTGGTGAGGTCGTCGTCGGTCATGCCGAGACCGCCGGTGACCAGTACCGCATCGACCCGGCCAATGGCGCGTTTTAAGGCTTCGCCGATGAGTGCAGGGGTGTCGCCAATGGTGTGCATGGCATATATCTCATAGCCCGCCTCAAAAAGGTGCCTGGCCGCAAAGCTGCTGGTGGTGTTTAAAATGCGGCCTGAAGTCAGTTCATCACCTATGGCGATAATTTCCACTCTCATGGTCAATGACAACCTCCCCTCTCACCTGTGCTCCGTCGATTTCCGTCAGCTTGACCAAGGCGATTTGTTTTTTCAGCTCATCGCCACCTTTAAAGCGAACCGGAACGTAATTATCTGAAAAGCCCTTTAAAAATCCTTCACCATCTCGTTTACCTTCTACCAGAACCGGCACGATTCTGCCAACCTGGCGTGTGTGGAAGGCGGCTTTTTTTTGTTCACCGAGTTTGCGTAATTCAGCAACCCGCGAATCCTTGACATTCTTGGAGACATCGTCTTCGTAGGAAGCGGCGACGGTACCTGGCCTTCTGGAGTAGGGGAAGACGTGCAGGTAGGTGCAGCCTATGGAGGCGAGAAAGTCTCTGGTATTGGTAAATTGCTGTTCGGTCTCTCCGGGAAAACCGGCGAGTATATCAATACCAATGCAGGCCTCAGGCACCTGCTCCAGAACTTTTTCCACGACAGTGCGGAATTGGGTTGTGGTGTACCGTCGGTTCATGCGAGCCAGAATCTCATCGTCTCCGCTTTGCAGGGGAATGTGAAAATGGGGCATGATGTTGTCACGACTGTTCATCAGCTCAAGCAAGCGATCGGTGATTTCCATGGGTTCAAGGGAGCTGATACGATACCGCATCAACGGAGTCTCAGTTGAGAGGCGATCAATGAGCCCTGTAATATCCATGTCTTCATCAAGGTCACGGCCATAATACCCCAGGTGGATACCGGTTAGGACCAGTTCACGGTAGCCTCCCTCAGCGAAGGTTTTTGCCTGGGCGATCACTTCGGCAAGAGGCAGGCTTCTGCTTGGTCCCCTGGTATAGGGAACAATGCAATAGGTACAGTAGCTCTCGCAGCCGTCCTGGATTCGCAGATAGGCCCTGGTGCGGTCGCCGAACCGGCGGACTGGTAACCTGCAGATCTCAGAGGCCTGATCAATAGCGCCCAGAAGCATCTGCTGCATTTGCGCGTCAAAATCAACGGCTGTTGGCACCAGAAGGTCTTTTTTGCTGTTACCGATAAGCGAGAACTCCCGGCCTGCCAGCTCTTCGAGTCCGGCGAGCTGTTCTGCTGCAATTTCGGCATAGCAGCCGGTGATCATGATACGTGCCTGCGGGTTGTTGCGAACGGCCTGCCGAATAGCGTTTCTCGACTGGGCACCAGCCTTGGCGGTGACAGCGCAGGTGTTGATGACGACAATGTCAGCTTCCTCCCCCTGGCGGGCGATTGTGTGGCCAGCCTCCGTGAAGCTGGTGCGGAAGGCGGCGGATTCATATTGATTGACTTTGCAGCCAAGAGTGGTGAGGAGTACGCGTTTCATATTATTCTGGGAAATAAAAAGAGATGGATTGTGTTCGCTCAGGAGGTAATTACCCCAGAACCAAGGACTTCTTCTCCATCGTAGATTACGGCGAACTGTCCGGGAGTGATCGCCCGTTGTTGTTCTTGAAATCTGATACACCCCCGGTTGCCGGCAAGAGGTTTGACGTGTGCAGGCGAGCCTTTGTGTGAGTAACGGATGCGTACTGTGTAGCTTTTATCCGGGGCTGGGGCCTTGCCGCTCAGCCAGTGCAGATCAATGACGTGGATTTCCGAGCGGAACAGATCTTCTGCTTTGCCGACTATCAGGGTGTTGCTGGCGGCATCGATACCGGTCACATACCAGGGGGTGGTATCGGGGATGCCAAGACCCCGCCGCTGACCTATTGTATATCGAAAGAGTCCGTCATGTTGGCCGACCTTTCTGCCGTCTGTGGAGATGATGGGCCCTTTGACGATTTTTTCCGGATAGCGTGATTCCAGGAAGCTGCCCACGGATTCATTGCCGAGAAAGCAGATATCCTGACTCTCTTGTCCTTCAAAATGGGTGAAGCCGCAGCTTTTGACAAATTCATAGGTCTCGGCCTTGTGCTTTGCCCCAAGCGGGAAAAGCACTTTCGAGAGTTGCTGCTGGCTAAGTCTTGAGAGAAAGTAGGACTGATTCTTGAGAGGGTCGATACCATCCAGGAGGTGATATCCATTGTCGTCCTGAACGATCCTGGCGTAATGCCCGGTTGCCATACAGTCCATACCCGCGGCGAGAATCGCCTCATGAAAGAGCCCGAACTTGATCTCCCGATTACAAACCACACAGGGGTTGGGGGTGCTCCCGCCAAAATAGGCCCCGGAAAAATAATCAAGCACCTTCTTGGAGAACTGCTCACGAAGATCTATTATATGCAGCCGAATTGCGAGTCGTTTGGCCAGATTTTCGACACGCTCTTTCTGATATTCGAAATCCGGCTGGGCAAGGCGCATAAAAAAGCCTTCTAAATTATGCTGTTCACGAAGCAGCAGGGCGGTTGCCGTGGAGTCCACACCGCCGCTCATTGCTATGCCTATATTCATTCTGTTCACTGAATTTCTTGCTTTCCCTGGGGTGTTCATCTAATAAAAGGGTGACAAAACATTGGTAACCGGCCGAAAAAATAACGCTACACACTAATCGACTATGAAAGAAATTGAAAGCGGCAATGGCGCTGTTCCAAAGATGCCTGAACTACTGGCTCCGGCCGGAAATTTTGAAAAATTGATGACCGCGGTCCACTATGGCGCGGATGCCGTCTATCTTGGTGGTAAACACTATAGTCTCCGTGCCAAAGCTGGCAACTTCAATCCTGAAAAAATGCGAGAGGCTATCGCCTATGCGCACCGCTACGGAGTGAAGGTCTACGTGACGGTGAATATCCTTGCCCACAACCAGGACCTCTCCGGGTTGGCCGACTACCTCCGGCAGTTACGTGAGATGGAGGCGGATGGGGTGATTGTTTCCGATCCCGGGGTATTGATGACAGTCAGGGAGGTCGTACCGGATTTGCCGATTCACCTCTCAACCCAGGCCAATGTCACCAACGCTGCTTCAGCCGCTTTCTGGCTGGGCCAGGGGGCGGTCAGACTCAACCTGGCCCGGGAACTGTCGGTTACGGAGATCGCGGAGATCAGAGACGGAGTACAGGGAGAGCTTGAGGTGTTTGTTCACGGCGCGCTCTGCATCTCCTATTCTGGTCGCTGCATGCTCTCAAACTACATGACCGGTAGAGACGCCAATCAGGGCAACTGCGCCCATCCTTGCCGCTACAGTTATGCCCTGGTGGAGGAGAAGCGACCGGGGCAATACTTCCCGGTGGATGAGGATGAACGCGGCACCTATATCTTTAATTCAAAAGATCTCTGCCTGCTTGAAAGCCTGCCGCAACTGATTGCCGCCGGCGCTGATTCGTTGAAAATTGAAGGGCGCATGAAATCCATCTTCTATGTCGGTGGCGTGGTTCGTGCTTACCGGGCAGCGCTTGATTACCTGGCGGGGTTGCCGGCCGAAGCCTGGCACAAACCTGAGGATATCACGCTGCCGCCCGAGTTGATGGCTGAGGTGCTTAGAACAGGGACCCGTGGGACCACCGAAAACTTTATCAAGGAGCGGCCTGGCTCAAGTGAGATGAACTACATGACCTCTCGGGTCATTCAGACCTATGAACCGGTTGCGGTAGTACGCGATCTCTCCCGGGGGCTGCTGGTTGAGATCCGTAATACCCTCTTTCCCGGTACCGAGGTGGAATTTATGGGCCGCGGTGTCGGGAACACCAGGACCAGAATTATTGGGTTCTGCGATGAGGAGGGCCGGGAAGTTACCAAGGCAAACCCGGGTAACAGGGTTTTTATCACCACTGAGCCTGCTCTTGAGGGTGCCGAGGTGCTGGGGATTTTTCGACGTAAGATTGAAAATGCTGCGTGAGGCTTCTGGACTTTCCTGAAATCCTATCTCTTTTTGCCATTCAAGGCCGGAGTGGTTTGCAGGCCGTGCGGCAGAGTTACACGGCCTTTGCTCGTTGCCCGAAGCGTGCCAAAAAGATCTGGCGAAAAGATCTGCCGCGAGGTAAAACATTGTTCTGGTGGGAATAGTAGACCAATTCCAGCAGGCGGAAGAGGAGTTGCCTGCATGGGGTTGTGATTTTCGCTTACGCGGCCGGATCAGAGCCGAAACAGATGCGAGTGTTGGCCGGATTGGACTTTAATTCACTGGGGAAGACAGAACGATACTCAAGAGAATGAGAGAAAGGAGCGCGAGAAATGGCAGAATTTTATTATCAGGACCCGTATCCACTGGGCCAGGATGAAACGCAGTACCGCAAGATTGCAGACTCTGAACAGTATATTAGTATAGAGACCTTTAACGGTGAGGAGATCATCAAGGTTGAGCCTGAGGCTTTGACAGTGCTGGCCAATGAGGCCATGCGCGATGTGTCTTTCCTGCTTCGCCCTGCCCATAACCAGCAGGTCGCCAAAATTCTGGATGATCCGGATGCCTCCATGAACGAAAAGGGCGTGGCGCTCGCTTTTCTCCGAAACGCAGAGGTTTCCTCCAAGTTTGAGCTGCCAATCTGTCAGGATACCGGAACGGCGACCATCGTCGGCAAGAAGGGCCAGAATGTCTGGACCGGTATCAACGATGCCGAAATGCTCTCCAAGGGCGTGTTCAAGACCTATACCGAAGAGAATTTGCGGTATTCCCAAACGGTCGCCCTGGATATGTATACCGAAAAGAACACCGGTACCAACCTCCCAGCCCAGATAGACCTGTACGCCACCCAGGGCAATAGCTATTCGTTTCTCTTTGTCTGTAAAGGTGGCGGCAGCGCCAACAAAACCTATCTCTTCCAGGAAACCAAAGCACTGTTGAACCCAGAGAAGCTGGAGTCTTTCCTGGTCGAGAAGATGAAGACCCTGGGTACTGCTGCCTGTCCTCCCTATCATCTGGCTTTTGTCATTGGCGGTACCAGCGCCGAAGCCAACCTGAAAACTGTAAAACTGGCTTCCACCAAGTACTATGACGCCTTGCCGACCAGTGGTAATGAGCACGGCAGGGCTTTCCGGGATATCGAGTTGGAAGAAAAACTTCAGAAAGCAGCGGAGAACCTGGGTATTGGCGCCCAGTTCGGCGGCAAGTACTTCACCCATGATGTCCGTGTGGTTCGCCTGCCGCGCCACGGTGCCTCCTGTCCTGTGGGAATGGGCGTGTCCTGTTCTGCGGATCGGAATATCAAGGCCAAGATCACCAGCGAAGGGCTGTTCGTGGAACAGCTGGACACCAACCCGGGCAGGCTGATTCCGGAGAAATACCGCGGCAAGCATGAGCATGGGGTGAAAATCGACCTGAACAGGCCGATGAAAGAGGTTCTGGCCGAATTGACCATGCACCCGGTGGGCACCTCGTTGCTCCTGACCGGCACCATCGTGGTGGGCCGCGATATTGCCCATGCAAAATTCAAGGAGCTGCTTGATGGCGGTAGCGGTCTGCCAGAATATCTGCAGCAACATCCGATCTATTATGCGGGACCCGCGAAAACCCCTCCCGGAAAGCCGTCCGGCTCCTTCGGGCCGACCACGGCCGGTCGTATGGACAGCTATGTCGACCTGCTGCAGACCAACGATGGCTCCATGATCATGATCGCCAAGGGCAACCGCTCCCAGCAGGTAACCGATGCGTGCAAAAAGCATGGCGGATTCTACCTCGGTTCCATCGGCGGCCCAGCAGCAATCCTGGCGGAAGAAAATATCAAGAAAGTTGAATGCATCGATTACCCGGAACTCGGTATGGAAGCGGTCTGGAAAATTGAGGTGGTCGACTTCCCGGCGTTTATCCTGGTTGACGACAAGGGCAACGATTTCTTTTCCGATTTGATGTAAACCTGACCAGAAGGATCAGGAGACGATATTGAGGCGGCACCGGGTTCCGGTGCCGCCTTTTTTATTGCCTATCCTGCTTGAACAGTGACTGATTTCGGGCGATTTGCAAAGCTGGAAAAAAGTTGAAAAGGATTCAATAGGTGGATAGGATAGTTGTGTTAGCTCCTGATATACCGACTGAATGTGAGCCTACCATGAGGCTTCCTCGGTCAGGCCTCTATGACAGGGCTTGCACACCTGGCAGAACTGGCAGAATCGCCCACTTGAGCATAAATCTTACTGAGTGGCTCCGGGTAGTTACAACAAATCGCAACCAAACAGGGATAGACAATGGGGAACTGGTCAGGCAGCACATTCAGCTGGAAATTTGCTCTCGTCTTATGCGGCGTTGTCTGTACAGCCTACTACTTTCTGGTCCTGGAAAGAACCAACGTGGATCTGAAAATCGTATCCAAAACTCAAACTACATTTAAAATCTATTGGGCAAAAGCAGGACAAGACTATTCAGAAAATAGAATGGTTGAGGTTCGTGTGGGCAAGGGGCGGGAGCAGTATTATTTTTCCATGCCCAGTCTGAAAAATATAGAAAAGTTACGTATTGATACCCACGACTTCAAGGGAGCGGTTGGGTTGAAGCATCTCCAGCTGACTCAACCGGGTCACGTTCCCCTGCGCCTTGCTGGTTCATCAGCCATTGAGCGGATGCAGCCCTTGGGTCAGGTGGAGAGTTTCACCCTGGTGGAGAAGGGGGTGAGAATCGCGTCGGCGGGCCATGATCCAAATTTTGAAGTAATACTGCGTCAGGAAGAATCCCAGGCTGCAAATCCATTAAAGGAAATGTCCCGTATGGCGCTGCTTTGCCTGCTGACTCTTCTAGTCTATGCTGTCCTGGGCCGGCTGGCATGCGGTTTTGCCTATGTACCTGTATGTCTGGCCGTGGTGTTGATTATGGTGGTGATCATGGCGGTGATCAGCAGAAAAAATGTCCATCCCGATGAATTTGTGCATGTTGCTGCGGTAGAGTATTACAAGAGCAATTGGCAGCCGCCAAAAATTTTTGATGAAGAGGTGCGCAATACCTACAGTCCATACGGAGTATCGAGGCTGAATGGTGACGAGATCTATTATCTCATCGCCGGCAAGTTCGCCTTTGCCTTTGAGCGGATGTTTCAAAACCCCTTTACCGCATGCAGGATGTTTAATGTATTGCTGTTGCTGGGGATTATCCTTTACCTGGTCCAGCTGCCACAGGCAAGGGTTATGGCCTTGCCGCTGCTGATCTCCCCCCAGATCTGGTATCTCTACAGCTACTGCAACTCCGACGCCTTTGCCTTGACGATAATTTTCTTTACCTCCTGCCAGGTGGTTCTGCCAGACAGTATGCTTCGTCGCTACTTTGAGCAAAGCGCCATGCCGGGTTGGCTTATCCATGGCCTGACGGTCGGGGTACTGCTCGCCTGCCTGCTGTTGCTGAAGAAAAACTTTGTCATCTATACCGGTTTCTTCGCCCTTGTTGCCTTTGTCACCTTCTACCAGCTGGTCAATGAGGTGCATCCGGATGAGAGAAAAGTCCTCTACACAAAACTGGTAGCGCTCATGCTGGTGAGCATCTCCCTGTATGGAGGGAAAAAGTTCGTGGATTATCAGGTGAACGGTCCGGACAAGGGCATACTCGTTTCAGAGGCAATCGCTGCCTACGCCAAGCCGCGCATGCATCCGGATACGGCCATCGATAAACGATTGCCGAGCATGATGTTGAGAGAAAGGGGAGTGAGTTTGAAAAGCATCATCGTTGACTACAGATGGCCTGAGAGAACTTTTCGATCATCCTTTGGGTATTACGGGTATCTCAATACCCCGGCCTCGGATGTAGTGTATAATGTTTTCAGGGGATCGGTTATTATTCTGGCTCTCTATTTTTTTGGCGTGATCTTTGTTCAAGGTACGACGCTCAATAAGCGGTATGCAGGGAGCGCCCTTGCGCTGGGCGGGATGTTGGTCTGTATCGCGGTTTACCACTCGTGGATTAACGATTTTCAAGCCCAGGGGAGATATTTGTTTCCGATTGTCGGCATGTTGTGCATCCTCTGCGGGCAGAATGTGAAGCATTTCAGTGAACGATGGTTGAGCTTGCTGGTGGTGTGGATGTTCTGCCTGTCCTCCTATTCATACATAACGGTGGCATTGTTGAAATTGCCAAAGAATTCTCTGCTGTGAGCTGGTGGTGGCTGAATTCCTCCGGTATACGGTTGGGGGTGTGGGGAGGATTGCATAATCATATCAGGTGAATTTTGGGCCATTCGGACAGGAAGGGATGGTTGTACGGATGGCCTGGTCAAGATGAGGCAACAGATGCGATCACGAATTCTTCTTGATGTCATCTATGGGTTTCTGCTCTCGGTGCCGATCATTGCTCTAGGCTTACTGATATCCCTCGTCATGTTGCAGGATAAAGCAACCATAGACATAACGCTGTTTGCCCTTGGTGCTCTGCCAATAGTGATCTTCTTGCCCAGCGTGCTCAGCAAATCCAAAAGCGGCGCGTTGCACACTCCGAAAGTCATCTATAGAAAGGTCGAGACCCTGGAGCGAAAAGAAAAAGATCGAGGAGACGGCAAAAGTGGCAGATACTCAGAGCTGAGCTTTGTGGTTGCCGGTCTCGTGACCTGGATAACGGGCTATATTATCGCACTTCTCCTGGCATAATCGTGCCGCTGTCAAGCCCAACAAACAGAGAGTAGACTAAGCTCGGCTGGAAACGCACCTTCATGGGTAACGAGAAGCTATGATTGCCGGCCTCCATGTTGATTACTATTCAACGAGACGGTGATCGCCTTTCCCACAACAATCCCGGCAGAATATTAGCATTCAGTGTAGCTGATCGCCAATCCTCCCAGGGAAGTCTCCTTAAATTTGTCAGACATCTCAAGACCAGTCTGTTTCATGGCGGCAATACAGCCATCAAGCGGCATGAAATGCTCACCTTCATCCAGAAGCGCCAGGGATGAGGCTGTGTAGGCTTTGACAGCACCAAAGCCGTTCCGCTCAATGCAAGGTACCTGCACCAGCCCGGCGACCGGATCGCAGGTCATCCCCAGGTGATGTTCCAAAGCCATCTCGGCAGCGTGTTCAACCTGAGGCGGGGTACCGCCTTGAATGGCACAGAGGCCGGCTGCTGCCATGGCGGATGCGGAGCCGACCTCCCCCTGGCATCCGACCTCGGCGCCAGAGATCGAGCTGCGGTGTTTAATGAGTCCGCCGATAGCCGCGGCAGTAAGCAGAAACTCCCGGACATCAGCTGCGGTTGCCCCGAGGTGGGTTACTGCATAATAGAGAACAGCCGGGATCACACCTGCGGCACCGTTAGTCGGCGCGGTAACGACCATGTGACCGGCACCGTTTTCTTCGGAGACCGCAAAGGCGTAGGCGCAAAGCCAGTCATTGGCATTGGCACCCTTGGGTTTGTTCCGTAACCGTTCGTGCAGCTTCTTGGCCCGCCTTTCCAGGTTAATGCCGCCAGGAAGCGGGCCAGATGCCTGAAGCCCCTTGGTAGCAGAGGTTTTCATGGCATACCAGAGTGCATCCAGCTGATTGTCGAGTTCCTCATCCGAATAATGGACGTTCTCATTGATCCGCTTCATCTCGGCTATGGATTTCCCACTGTGGCTTGCCATCTCCAGCATAGATTTTGCTGAATCAAAGGGAAATGGATACCTGGCTATGGGCACCATCTGCAAAGGAGCTTCGATGGAATCGATTTCCTCCGGAGTGCTTAAAAATCCACCGCCAATGGAGAAAAAAGTATCGTGCTGCAAAACTTTGCCTTGATCATCAACGAGTTCGAAGATCATTCCATTGGGGTGTGAGGCGAGCGGTTTCCCGTAATCGAAGATGATATCAGTTTGTGGTTGGCAGTGAATGGGGAGGTGATCAGAAAGAGCAGTACGTTGCTCGAGTTTTTTATTGAGGGCTGGCAGATCCTCATCGACCAGTGTTGCCGGCAGGTAACCATGGAAGCCTAACAGAACCGCTTTGTCGCTGGCATGACCCTTGCCGGTGTAGGCGAGAGAGCCTTTGAGGGTGCAGCGAAGAGCATAACTGTCGAGAAGTTCGGACTTTGGCAGCGTGTCAAGAAAGGCCAGACAGGAGTTGCGGAAACGCTCTGCAGCGACCATCGGCCCCATGGTGTGAGAACTTGATGGACCAATGCCGATTTTAAAAATATCCAAGGTGCTGATGAACATCTATAATACCCATTCATTTTAAAGGTTGAGTCTATACGTCATTCCTTTTATCATAACACTTTCAGCGGCTCTAGGCTGTTGAAAAACCACGATTCCTGTAGCTTCTGTTTTTATTTCAGGCTCAAAAAAATCGTCTATTTTTTTAGGAAACATCATTTTCTGCAAGAAGTGTTTTCTGTTTCCTCAAAATTTTAAATTTCAGATTCGGGAAGGACCAGAAGAATATCAGCTGGCCAAGCTGGCTGAGAAGGGGAGAGGGAATCAATTTCCCTTTTCATCCCGAACCAATCCCACCGAAAAAGACAACATCAAGAGGAGTAAAAGAGGAACTATGGACCCTCAGTTTTCTGTCCGTTTTGCGGATCGCATGAATCAGCTCCCTCCATACCTTTTTGGTATGATCAACAAAATGAAGATGGAGAAGCGCTGGAAAGGTGACGACGTTATCGATCTTGGCATGGGGAATCCGGTTGACCCAGCACCCACACCGGTCACTGAAAAGCTCTGTGAAGTTGCGCTTGACCCGAAGAGTCACCGTTATCCGGTGGCCGGCGGCATGAAGAACCTCAAGCGGGAGATTGCCCTCTATTACAAGAGAAATTACGATGTTGACTTAAACGGGGAAAACGATGTGATCTGTACCATCGGTTCCAAGGAAGGTATTTCCCACCTCAGCCTGGCGTTGCTCGGTCCTGGTGATACCGTGCTGGTACCGGCACCTGCTTTTCCAATCCATGTCTATGCGGCAGTCATCGCTGGCGCCAATGTCTTGCGTATTCCGCTCAGTTCCGAAGACACCTTTCTGGCCCAGATAGACGAGATGGCCAGGTCGCTGTATCCTGGGCCGAAGTTGCTGATGCTCAACTTCCCGCATAACCCGACCGGTAAACTGGTGAGCAAGGAATTTTTCGCAGAGGTGGTGAAGCTTGCGAAAAAATATAACTTTATGGTGATCAACGATTTCGCCTACGCCAAGGTGACCTTTGATGGTTGTGTTGCGCCCAGCTTTCTGGAAGTCCCTGGGGCGCTGGATGTCGGCGTGGAATTCAGCTCCTTTTCCAAATCGTACAACATGGCGGGCTGGCGCCTGGGCTATTGTGTGGGGAACTCGCAGATTATCGAGGGCCTGTCAAAGATCAAAGGCTATTACGATTACGGCATATTCTCGGCCATCCAGGTTGCGGGCATCGTTGCCATGCGCGACTGCGACGACTCCATCCGCGAGCAGGTCGAAGTGTACCAGAACCGTCGTGATGTTCTCTGTGACGGTCTCGTTCGCATGGGCTGGGAAGTTGAAATACCAAAGGCCGGCATGTTTTTATGGGTGAAGATTCCTGCTCCGTATGATCGTATGGGCTCAATTCGATTTTCGGTCGAGATGATGGACCGTGCCAATGTGGCGGTATCTCCCGGGGCTGGATTCGGTGAGGAGGGAGACGGTTACCTTCGCCTGGCCCTGGTCGAAAACGAACATCGAATCACCCAGGCGCTCAAGCAGATGCGGAGAGCGCTGAAGGACATCGATCAGGAGGTTGAGGCGGGAACCTTTGATCTGGACGCCAGAGAAGTATAGCGAAATAGCTATCTTCTGACTCCAACCAGGAAGATCTTATGTCATGAAGCCGGGTGGGGATTTCCTCTACCCGGCCGCCTCGACTTGATCATAGGTGTCGCCCATGAATTTGAGACGTATCTCCCTGATCTCATCTATATTTTCAATGAACACCCTGACCAGTTCCGGGTCGAAATATTCTCCGCTCTCATGCTGCAGATAGCCAAGTACCCTCTCTTCGGACCAGGCCTCCTTGTAGCTGCGCTTATTGGACAAGGCGTCATACACATCTGCAAGGGTGGTGATACGGGCGAAGATATGGATATCCTCTCCGGATTTCCCCTGTGGATACCCACCACCGTTCCACCGCTCGTGATGCTGGTGGGCAATTGATCGTGCGGCAGCAAGGAGCCTTCTGTTGGAAAACTGCAATATACTCCTGCCGATGGTGGTATGCTGCTGCATTCTTAGATAATCGACCTCCGAGAGCTTGTCCGGACTGTTCAGGATAGCGTCGGGAATGGCAATCTTGCCCACATCATGGAGGGGAGAGGCCATTTCGAGCACGTCGAGATCTTCCTTGGGCAATCCGATTTTTTCCCCGATAAGTCGTGAGACTTTTGCAACGCGCTTGACGTGATTGCCGGTCTCCTGTGAACGGCTTTCAATCACCTCGCCCAGGGTAGCAACCAGTTCACGCTGGGTGTCGATGATTTCCTCCTTGAGCCGCAGCACCTGCTTACTGGTTTTATTGATAATCTGTTCCTTTTTCAGCATGTTGGCGATAAGAGCCAAAATGGTAGTCAGGATGATGATCACGATAGTTGCCGGTACCAGCACCTCCATATGTTTTTCGAAAAAGGTCGGTGGGCGGTTGATGAATTCAACATCATCAGGAAAGTCGGCTGTTTTAAGGCCAAACTTCGTGGCAACCACATAGTCTATCAGGTGCTTGGAGACGTGACTTTCTTCGGACAGGTCGGTTACGGGGACACCTTGAATGAGTTCAAGCAGGGTTTTCGCTCCTGCCAAGCCGAAGTTATACCCTGAGAGTACCGTGCCCCCCAGGGTACCGTTGTCCATCTGAAAGGACCAGGACACAAAGATTGGTCCTGGAGCAACCTGGGCCAGCGAGCGGGCGACTTTGCCCTCGGGAAAGGTGTTGCCGGCAGCGTCCTTGAAAAAGGGGAGCAGGTAATAGATGTCCTCTGGGCTGCCCAGAGCCACTCGCGCAACAAGTTCCTCAAAAGATAGTGCGTTGAGATAGTGGAATTCGATTTCGGTGGACAGTTGGGGTTGGATTTTCTGAACCTCGGAGACGAGGGCATCTCCGGTGGTTGTGGCATCGGCGATCACATAACAGTGTTTTGCCTTATCCTGCAGTTGTATGGCCTCATGCAGGGTGCGGTCGTGATAGGCGTTTTCCAGGATGGCATAGGTTATTCCAGGGGGTAACTCCCGCCCTCGATAGCCATTGATACCCGTTGCCAGCACCGGCACCTCACCGAAGAGTTCCCGGCCGTATTTTGACAGAAAGTTCATCGCGTCGTTATCGGTGGCCAAGATACCGTCAAAACTGACTCCTCCAAATTTTTCATCCAGCATCTCCATCAGGAAGCTGCGGTACTTGGTGGTGTCCAGGTTCTTGCTGTCCATGAAGGCAACCCGGATGGTGTTACTCATGTCAAGCCCTTCAAAGACGGACATGGCCCCGGCATGCAGGCCTCTGGTCCAGCTGTAATCTGCGCCGTAGGAGTGGAGAATGAGAATGTTCTTGCCCATTATCTGCATATGATCTGAGCTCACGGCGAGGCAGGCCGGAATTGTCATGACAATGAGCAATACGATGATCCTCAAAAGAGTAATGAGGCGAGGTCTGAAAGGCATCAGCAGATCTCCATGTCAGAATGTTCCGGCACTGTAACGGGCGATGGATGCAGCCCTTGCTACAACATTTGGCAAAGGTCATCCTATGTACCGAAACTACTTTAGATGCAGTGTGGATTCTTTCCTCTATAGATGATTGTAAGCAGCATGGTATATTTTGACATCTTAATACGTAAAGAGCCATGCCTGCTTCCAAGTATCGCGATATTCTCTTCTTTTACGTATCGCCAAGATGTCTGTGGGGCTAGAGCGCTGAATCGTACCGGTTCGAAACCATCCAGGGACAAAGCTGGTCTTCAGTTAATCAGGCTAAAGCGTCATCCAAGGGTAAAAGGTCTGCAACGGCATTCCTGCCAGCGCATGAAGGAAGAATATCAGCAGAATGGACAGGTGATTGTAAAATCTCCTAAAGAAACCTTTTTAGGCGGCGTGCTTAGTACTCATTCAATTCGCGGGGGGATCCTCTTCTCTGAAGTCAGGCTGAAACCAGTTGCAGCAATGGGAGCGGCTGTGCGATAGACCGCCTTTCAAATCAGCTGAAAAGCGGTCTGTACAAAATTATGCCTGATTGCTAATCGGCAAGGATAAGGGTCTCTGATGAAAGGTGATGAAAATCCGCCAGAAACAGTTTCTTGCGAAGTTGGGCGGGGCGGTTAATGGCAAGTCCAACAACCTCGGCACACTCGAAGGCTGCCATGGCGACGGCAGCATAGGGCAGGGTGCCAAGCGAAGCCTCGCCGCCTTTTTTAGGGGCCGTATCAGGATTGCCGTAAACAAGTTTCAATCCCGGATCACCTGGCAAAATAACCGTGGCCTGGCCACTGGCTCCACCTATTGCTGCAGACACCATTGGTATCTGTTTTCTGCGGCAGGCCTCTTCAAGAACGAACCTGGCGCTGATGGTGTCGAGGCAGTCGACTGCGATTCCAGCTTCACCGATGATCTCTTCGCCATTTTCTTCGGTGAAAAAACTGGTGATACATCTGGTTTCAACCGCCGGGTTGATGCTTGTAACTCGCCGTGCACCCACTTCAGCTTTCATCTGCCCGAGTACATCGGTACTGCTTAACAGTTGCCTGTTCAGGTTGCTGTCCTCGAAATGATCTCCATCCACCAGAGTCAGCTTGCCGACACCGATTCTGGCCAGGATCTCGGTGACAGTCCCGCCTAATCCACCCTGGCCAACCACTACCGCATGGGAGTTGAGGAGGCGGATCTGGTCTTCACAAGACAGAATCTTCTGGTTGCGGGCGTAGCGCTCGGGAACGATTTGCATCGCTAGGGCGGCGAGTTGAATTTCCCGGTGGGAATGACCGGATTCGCGGGCAAGCCTGAGTTCCTCGCTAAAGAGCAGTGCCCGGTATGGGCTCTGATCGGGCCGCTGCCGATCCTCGGCTGCGGCCTCAATTTTATGGCGAACCACATCTGAGACGAGCTGATTATTGGTGTTGTCCTGCATATTTCATTTTATAAGGTGTTAAGGAAAAGGGAGCTGAGCCTGTTTTGTTCAGCCCCGCTGGGCCCTAATTTCCAGTGATGGTGTTTCGGATCTCCTCATCCTTGAGAATCTGCTGGGCAATGTCGCTGAGCTGATCGTTGAGTACTTTCTCAAGCTGGGCGATTTTCGGTTTAGTGACAGATTCCCTGGTCTCTTCCCGGTTGTATCTTTTGGTTATTGTTTGGGTACCGTTGACAACTTTAAGGGCAATTACGCTTTTTGCATGAATATCATAAAGAATTTGAGGTTGGTCTACAGTGACCAGCAGCTCCTTAATCTCAACGGTCATGTGAACACGTGCAGCCGGATTTATGACAAGCCCCTGGCTGCCGAAACCTCTAGCCAGCGAGCCCTTGAGAGTAACCTCTGGAGGTGTGAGGGTAGATAGCTGTGAAGTGACCTCTTCCTTGACGGTATAGCGGATAACTTCAGCGTCCTCCCTCTGATCTTCACCCTGAATATTGATTGCTGCGCTTTGAAAACGGGCGGCGGGTTGATCACCAAGCGTCAGGTTGAGGTTGGCGGTTACCGGCTGTTTGGTGGCACAGCCAGCCAAAAGCAAGGCAAGGGCTATTGCGGCAAGTCGTTTCATCAGTCTCTCCATATTTCCGTGGTGTGGTGTTGCCTATGGGTTGAAGGTTTGTCTGCTGTGGAGACGAATATACCATAGATCTCTTTGGATTCGAAAAGGATTCGATGAATTTCTCATTGAAACAAATACACAGGAATTGGCTGTAGCCTCTGCATTTACATGTGGTTTGCCGGTAATGCTCAGCGCCAGTCAGTCGAGGAGCAGGCTAGGAGAGCTGCCATTGTAGGAAAAGAGTGGATGTCATATAAATAAAAGAGAATGGGGTGAGCAGCCGGAAAAGTAAATGATCATACATGCCTGATGGGTAACTGTATGGAATATAAAGATTACTACAAAATACTCGGTGTTTCCAGGGATGCCAGCCAGGACGATATCAAGCGCGCCTATAGAAAACTGGCGCGCAAATACCACCCAGATGTCAATAAAAGTGATGATGCGGAAGCGCGATTCAAGGAAGCGGGCGAGGCATATGAGGTGTTGAAGGACAAGGAGAAACGACAGGCGTACGATCAGTTCGGCAGCAACTGGAAGGCGGGTCAGGATTTCAAGCCGCCGCCAGGCTGGGACTTTCGCGACTTCACCGGAGGCCGCAGCTACAGCAGCTCTACCGGGCATGGTTTCAGCGATTTTTTCGAAGCGCTTTTTGGGGGCGGGCGGCAGGCGGCAGACGGCGAGTTTTCATTTTTCCAGTCAGGCGGGCTGAACCGGGGCCGTGATATGCATGCGAAGCTGGCGATAACCTTGGAAGACAGTTTTCACGGCAGCAGGAAGACAATCTCCTTGAACAGAGCACCACTGCATGGCGGCGGATATGGTGTGGAAACGACCTCCCTGCAGGTTGCTATCCCCAAAGGAATACTGGAAGGACAACAGATCCGACTAGAAGGGCAGGGAGATATCCTGGTGGACCACGGTCCAAGGGGCGATCTGTTTCTTGAAGTATACTTTGAGAAACACCAGTATTTTACTGTGGCTAAAAGAGATGTTTCCATGAATTTGCCGGTTACTCCCTGGGAGGCAGCCCTGGGAGCGAAGCTGAAGGTTCCAACCCTGGGAGGACCTGTGGATTTGAAGTTGCCGCCCGGCTCGCAATCCGGCAGGAAATTACGCTTAAAGGGCAAAGGGCTTTGCAGTCGCAATCAAAGCGGTGACCAGTATGTGGTGGTGGAGATTCATACACCCAAAATTGAAAATGATCGCCAACGAGAATTCTACGAGGAGATGGCCAGGCTGATGCCTTTTAATCCTCGCAATACGTTCAAGGTGTGATAATGACATCCGGAGATAAATCGGAGAGAAAGCATTTAGGTAATGAACCTCTGGAGGCAAGTGAGAAGTCCACCCTTTTGGATGAGAGTGTAACCTACTCTTTCACTGAGTTCTGCAACGTCTGCAAGGTGCGCGACGATCTGGTCTATGAGATGATTAACGAGGGAATTATCGTGCCGCTCACAATGGCCGGCGACTCACCGCAAAGCTGGATGTTTTCGGCCACGAATATCAAAAAAGTACAGATGACCGTGCGTCTTCAAGAAGATTTGCGGGTCAACTTACCAGGCGCGGCTCTTGCTATAGAACTTCTGGAAGAATTGGAACAATTGCGCAGTAAAATCGGAGATGAATAGATTAAAGACAGGAAATACGCTCTGCCGGTTGAGGGTAAGAGAAAATATTTTACTACTACTACCCTAGTAGGAGGGGCGAGGAATTTCCGCAACATCGGGCATGGCCTCTGAGGTTGACCATGCCCGATGCGGGTTGGGAAAAGCATCTTTAAGGAATTACGAGGCCAGAATGAGTGTGCCCGTAATAAGAAGACATTAAAAATATATATCGATCGTCACCTTCGGCAATCTAATCCGCAATACCTGCCGGATAATAACCAGAAATAACAAACAATGACCTGTGCCATCGCTGTTCCTGGTACGCCCTAGCTGGGGCAGTGAGGAAAAAAAAGTCGGGTACCGACCGTATCTTTCTCAGCGGGAGCCGCGAATCACCCTTTCTTCGGTAACTACCATATCAAGTAGCTCGTCATGGTCCTGCAGCGGTGCACGTTCGACCATCTGCGCTTCAAACGCCAGGCCAATCCGTATGGCTGCGGGGTTGGCAGAGACGAACCTGTCGTAAAAACCCCCGCCGTAACCAAAGCGTCCGCAGCGTTCATCGAATACAGAGCCCGGCAGTACGATCAGATCTATGGTTTGTGGATCGACGTAGTTGCTGGTGAGGATCTCAGGCCGTGGTTCAGGAATATCACAGTAACCGGGTACCAGTTCTGCGGCAGGATTTGTTATGCGAATTGCATCGAGCCTGCGCTCTTTCACATAGGTAATCGGGACCGAAACATTTTTTCCCCTGCCAACCAGCTCATGCAGCAGCTCCATGGTTTGCACTTCGCTTCGAAAGCTGACATAGAGAAAAATATTATCACTTTCGGCAAACTCCGGTAAGGAGAGAAGACGCTGCGCTATGGCAGCGCTTTTGGTGACAATTTCATCTCTGGTCAGAGTATCGCGCTTGGCTAAAATCTCTTTTCGCAACTGTTTTGAGTTATTCATGTAATTCCCCATGTAAAAGTCAGTAACCTGGACAACTGCGACGGACGACAGAACGTTATAACCTTTGAATTATATAAAGATAGGTTGGCACACGGCTGAGTACTTTCAGCCTGTTGAAACCAAAAGTCCTGGATCGTGACGGTTGGCCGAATTTAAGCGGTGAGAGGTAGACGCATCCTTTTGCTTTCACCCGCGGCAGGCTCTCCCTTACCAGTTCTAAAAAGGCGGGCAGGTGTGAGTCTGGCAGTTCTTCATCCAGCACGAAATTCGCTGTGATCTCCGTTTTTGTGAAGTGATCGTTTATTTCTTGGATGCGGCTGAAGGTCTCGCCAACTTGTGCAGTGGTGATCGGTTTGCCCAGCATATCAAGTGTGGCCTGGTCGTAGGACTCCAGCCCGATGTTGATGTAGACCTGAAAGGGCAGCTCCTCAAGGTTCTTGAAAAAAGAGTCCGGGGTACTCATCAGCGAGGAGACCGAGCCGAAGAGGTAGGCGCTGCAGCCGTCGATATAAGAGCGGGAGAGGTGCAACTTTCGCTCAGCAGCTTCAAGGGCATGTAACAGTAGCTCCGGGCCTGCATTCAATGCGTCATGCTCGCCAAGAAAGAGGGCGTTATAATTGCGCAGGTCCTCTGCATAGATCTCTTGTAGCCCATCGAGCTGACTGTCAATCTGGGCGGGTGACTTGGGGGCAAAGGGGCGTTTGTTTTTTACTTCGCAAAACCTGCACTTATATAAGCAGCCTGTGGCCACGGTGAGGGGGATGACGTTATAGTCCACATGGCGTGCATCGGGGGGCAGCACCGTGGAACGACCGCCGCATAGTGCAAAGAGATGATCCGCCTTGTGCTGGAGTCGGCCATTGGTGTTCTGCAGGGCAGCTTCCAAAAAGGAAAGAACATTACGCGGCAGCTTGTGTTCTTTGGCCAGGATAGCCCTCAGGCAGTCCGGCCAGGATTGGAGCACCTCCTGTACACACGGGTCTTGAAAGGGCGAACCTCCCAGCATGCCGTTGGAGGTATAGGGCAGGTTGGGAAGGTAATATTCGCCGGTAGCCTCAAACACACCGGTATAACCGCCTGTGGAGTAGTAGATCCAGTCATTACCCATGTTGCGTTTCAACCATTCATGGGGGTGGGGCCACTCGCCTCCCTTACCACGGACACGTACTATCTCGTTGTTGAGGTTGAAATGAAGCAGCAGATCTTTGGTTTCAACCTCTGTAAAGACACCGCTGAACACTGGGTAGCTCATTTTGGTATACGACGAGGCTCCCAGGTTGGCCAGGGTAATGCGTACGCGATCAGAAGCAAACGTTGGCGGTGTCTTCATCTTGAGCCTGTGAAAAAGCCGACCGATTTCCTCGGTTTTCTCTCATTGAGTATCGTGGTATAACTACCCGCGCACTATAGCAAATTTATACTTACGATGCAGGAGTATTCTTTATGGATCATTGCAGCAATCACCATGACCGCCCGGCACAGTACTATTGTTCAAAACATAAAATCGGCCTCTGTGAGGAGTGCCTGCACTGCCTTGATCCGGAGATTTATTGTAAATTCAGAACTTCATGCCCTATCTGGTTTCTTCATAAGGAACGTAGGCGAGAGGCCAGGCGTCTGAAAGAGCATCAGCAGAGCCCCGAAGATAAGTAAAAAAAGGTTCTTCTTCCCGGAGAATATCTTGGGGGCTGGCTGAGCCGCAGCAGACAAGCTGATCATACTAAGCAGTTGCGTTCCATCAGTTTTTTGCTGTGCCGCGCTTGGCGCATACTGGTTTTATAAACCTTCCAAACGGCCCAATACCCTGAAATATCTGCCTTTCCGGCAAACGGTGTCCTTTCTTCAGTGGTCCCTCCTTGTCATAAAACACAAACGCCAGTCAACGTTAACCAGAGAGCCTGGCGCTGCTCAGAACCTTCTTTACGAAAAACTCCTCTTACATTACCTGAGGATTTTGGCCAGATCCTTACAGTGACTGGTTTTGAGCAAACTATGGTACTGTCGGAAAGGCTGCCAAGGCGGGTAAGCCTGCTGGCTCTATAGGTTGCCATGGTGGTTTTGCCGACAGCGACTATATTCTCACCCATAGCTTCGAGTGAGTTTTAGAATTTTTTTATCTGGCAACAGCTGATACGCTTATCATTGGCTGTTGTGGTTGATTTCCTGACATGAATGCTTTCGCAAACTTTACCCTTTATGTCATTATTCAGGGTGAGTTCAGAATAGTTCTTATATCTCTTTAAACTCCTATATCTGGCAAAGCGCAATATAAAGATAAACGCTTGTTTTATCTATATTGTGGCGGATTTTTGTCAGGTTTTTGTGGAGGGAAAACTGCGAACTATTTTTACCTCCTGTTTGTGCTTGCACAAGATTAAGCTATAGGTTAATTATTCCTATGATTGGGGCTACTTACAAGTGTAAAGGTGCTGAGGTTACAGGCCATTCGCCTGAGCTGAATGGGCGGATTCTGAAAATTCTCCCGCTGTGGCAAATAAACAGAACAGAGAGTGGCATCCAATAATTGTGAGAACTTTTCCATGTAATATTATTTATTGGTAGAAAATTGTACAAAAGACCTCACATATCCCCTCCCATTTACCTGGCGTTCTATTTATATGTCCAACCTGGCGCCTCCTTATATATTCAGTTTTGTCATATTGTTACTGTTTTGTTTGGTTATGTCTCATGGTTATTTGGAACATATGTAGCAAGCCAATTCCTGTCGTATATCCCAGCAGCGAACAGTCAATTACCATATCATGATGAGCGATGAGCATGACGGGTTGAATACACGTTACTGATCTTCGGTTATTCATGGCAGTAGCCAAAGAGGCAATGCCTGCTGTATTTGATGTCTGAATCATCGCTGCAGCAGGTGCAGGCTCTGAGTGGCAGTACCGGACGTGTGGGCAGCAGTCGGAATATCGGCCACCAAAAGAAGTCATTTTAGGCGATGTATCTGAGATATCCCATATGCTTTCAAGCTGTTGGGAGTATGAGAATCAAGCAGCGATCGATACGGGTTAGTTATGGACAACAGGTTTTCAGATGAAGAAAGAGCATTTTTCAGGAAACTGAAAGATGAGCGATCAGATGGCTGGCTGACTCTTTTTCTTCCAGTGCTGCTATTTTTTATAATCGCTGCCGACATGTATTACGCAAGCAGTACCTCTGGCGAGCCACTTTTCTCCTCAAATCTCATTATCGGTATAATCGGGCTCAGTTTGTTGTATCTTGCCTTCCAGGTAATTACCGAATTACGCTTTCGCAAACAGTACCTATCCCAGCGATCCCCAAAGTCAATCTCCTTTATGGTTGTGCGTATTGGCTTTTATGTCACCTTTATCCTTGGAATATACTGGGCGATGCGAATTCTGCTGATGTAGTTCTTTTGTCCCTGCCGTTGCCATCTACCGATCTGGGTGTCAGGGGCCCGCTCCCTTTTTTTCAACTCTTTCTGTTCTTTGTGTATGGCGCCTATCCCTTATTTGGCGCGTTGTTGTATTCACCTTTTGATTGCCCGACGGAGATGCATAGCGATCTCTTCTCTTCGTACAGTTCATCTCGTGCAGGCAGGAATCTGCCGTCGATGGAATAGTGAACCTGTTGACAGAAAAGATGTCTGTGGCCAGGAGAGCCGAATGGGACGGGTTCTTTTTTTCTCGCTCTTGGACCTGATACACTAAGCAGATAGGACAGGATGGACTGGAAATCGGCCTGGACCGCATAGCCTCCGGCAGTGGAAATACCCAGACCACCCGCGATCCTTACCCTTACCAAAATACCAAAAACTGTGTTGACTATCGTCTATTTGTAACGGGCCGGTAAAAGGAGGTTTCCATGCAGCAAAAGACAGTTGCGATAACCCAGACCGGTACGCTGGGGACATTTGCCGGAGTCTTCACACCGTCCATTCTGACCATCCTCGGTATAATCCTCTTTTTACGTCTGGGGTATGTGATCGGCAGTTCGGGCTTGATGTTCGGGCTGCTGATTATCGCAGTTGCCAATGTGATATCGGTACTTACCACCTTTTCTTTAGCAGCCATCGCGACAAACTTCAGGGTAAAAGGCGGAGGAGACTATTATCTTATCTCAAGAACGCTTGGCCTTGAATTCGGCGGGGCTCTGGGGCTGGTGCTCTTTTTGGCCCAATCGGTATCCATAGCCTTTTACTGTATTGGCTTTGGCGAAGTGGTGGCTGGATATTTCCCGAACGCTCCGAATCTCCTGCCCCAGTTGATTTCCGTGGTGGCGGTTACGCTGTTGTTTGGTCTGGCGTGGGTTGGTGCTGACCTGGCGACCAAGTTTCAATATGTGGTCATGACCTTTCTGGTTCTTGCCCTGGCCTCCTTTTATCTCGGTGGGTTGGAGCAGTGGAACAGTCGTCTGCTGGCGCAAAACTGGACGCGACCGCAGGAGGCAGAACCTTTTTGGGTGCTGTTCGCGATCTTTTTCCCTGCCGTGACAGGCTTCACCCAGGGGGTCAGTATGTCCGGCGACCTGAAGGATCCTGTAAAAAGTCTGCCGTTAGGTACTTTTATCGCTGTGGGACTGTCGATTCTGGTGTATGTGTCTACAGCGGTTCTTTTTGCAGCAAGCAGGCCGCTTGCCACCCTGCAGAGTGATTACGGGGCAATGGCGGATATCGCCCGCTTCGGTTTTTTCATTGATGCAGGAGTAATCGCCGCAACGCTTTCATCTGCCATGGCATCGTTTCTGGGAGCGCCGCGAATTCTCCAGTCGCTTGCCAAAGATAAAATATTTCTCTTTTTAAATCCCTTCGCTCATGGGAGCGGTGAAACGGGAAACCCGCAAAGAGGCGTGTTACTTTCGGCAGTTATTGCGTTTGCGACTATTGCCCTGGGGGAACTCGACCTGATCGCCCGGCTGGTATCCATGTTTTTCCTTATCTCCTATGGGCTGCTGAATTACGCCACCTACTATGAGGCAAGGGCGGCAAGTCCATCTTTCAGGCCGCGATTCAAGTGGTATCACCCAAACCTGAGTCTGGCCGGGGCGGTCGCCTGCCTGGGGGTGATGCTCGCCATAGACTGGGAATACGGCATTGCCTCTATCGCAATTCTTTTTGCCATTTATCAATATCTGCGGCGTACCACCAGGCCAGCGCGTTGGGCAGATAGTCAGCGATCCCACAATTTGCAGAGGGTGCGCTCTCTGTTGTTTGAGGCGGGCTCTGACGCAGATCATCCGAGGGACTGGCGACCATATATCCTGGCTTTTTCGGCGACCAAGGAAAGAAGGGGACGGTTGCTTGAGTTTGCACGCTGGCTGGAGGGAGGTAGCGGGGTGACCACTGTGGTGCAATTTCTCGAAGGAGAAGGTGCACAAGGTCGGAAAACGAGGCTGAGTGCGGCAGCCGAATTGAAAAAAGAGGTACGAAACCACCGTCCCGATATTTTCTCCAGGGTTATAGTCAGCCCCAATACCAGAATATCGCTGGAGGTTCTTATTCAATCGTTTGGGCTCGGACCGATAAAAGCCAACACTATCCTTCTCAACTGGCTGGAAGAAAAAGATAACGCATCGCTGGTTCGTACCAGAAATTATGTGAAGTATCTGATGAGCGGCTACCGTAGCGGATGTCACCTGGTTATCTTTTACAGTGATCAGGCAAGATGGGAGGAGGTGGAAGGAGTCGAGGGGGAGAAGCGAAGAATCGATGTCTGGTGGAGAGGGGATGCGACAAGTCGTTTAATGTTGCTCCTGGCCTATCTCATTACCCGTGACAAGAAGTGGGACGGGGCAACTATTCGGGTGCTGGCCGTCAACTATCCTGACTCTTCAGAAGAGAGCCTGGCAGACCTGCAGGCGACCATAGGCGAATCCCGCATCGACGCAGAGCTCCTGCTGGTGGATGACGCTGACAGCCGTTCAATTGCGCAGTTGTCAGCTGATGCCCAACTCACTTTTACTGGCTTTACCCTGAAAAATGATGGCATCTACGACAAGTTTGGTCGCGATATCAGAAACATAGAACATGCATATGGCCTGCTGGCACTTGTTCAGGCCGGGCAGGAGGTCGACCTTGATGCGGAGCCGGAGGAAGGGGAGGCAGGTGCCCTTGCCGAAGCCCAGGATAATCTTGAACGAGTGAAGAAGAGATTGAAACGAGCAGAAAAAGAGGCAAATGAAGCTGTCGGCCTGGCTAAAAAGGAGATGGACAAGATTGTACTTGGCGGATCACTGCTCGACCATGACCTCACCAATCAACTGCGGCTGGCATTAAAGGCCAGGGAAAAGGCTGAGCAGGCAACCAGAAAATTGGCGCGGGAACAGGCTAGAGTCGACATGGCCATACAGGAGACAGATGGTGCGCTCTCGGGGCCAAAGGAAGATGCTGCAGACGATAACGAACTGAATACCCAGACGGGTGAAGGGGATTCCGGACCGGCGAAATAACGAACCGGGAAAAGCCGGCATAGCGCTTTTGAGATTGCAAGAACCGAACAATACGCTATGATAGCAGGTAACGTTGACTCAGAAACCTCTTGATTCGCACCTGAACTGCACATTGTCGGCAGTCTGGTGCGAATCGTCTTTTATCCTTCGGTACTTTCAACTCAGTATCATGAACTTCCAGGATTTCTTTGAAAACCAGAATGGTTATGAGTGAAATAGATACAGGAAAATTCAAGGCAATGCTCCTTGCCCAGCGGAAGCAGCTGCTGGAACAAAAGGAAATAAGCCAGGAGTCCACCCGCACGGTTGAACTGGATCAATCGAGTGTGGGACGTCTTTCCCGAATGGATGCCATGCAGTCCCAGGCAATGGCCTTGGAGGGCAAAAGGCGACGTGAGATACAACTCACCCGCATTGAGGCGGCACTGGAAAGAATTGATGAGGGTGAGTTTGGCTATTGCGCCATGTGTGACGAAGAGATTGCCGACGGTCGCCTTGAGGTCGATCCGGCCAACCCTTTCTGTGTGAACTGTGCGGGAAAAATCTAAAGTCAGGAACCTGCTGCTGGTGGGTGGGGCCGGCAGAAATGTCGGCAAGACAGAATTTGTCTGTCGCTTGATAGAGGAGTTCTCGAAGAACCATGAGATCTATGCGCTGAAGGTCTCCGCCATTTTCCCTGACGAACATCTTTATCATGGCGATCATAGTCATGGCGCTCCCGAAGGACATCTGTTTGAAGAAAACCGCCTTGACGCGCACAAGGATACTTCGCGGATGCTGCGGGCAGGTGCTAAGAAGGTATTTTATCTGCGTAGCGATGACGCCGGCATGGAGAAGGGATACAGGGAGTTTTTAGAAAGAATCCCGGCTGACGCCCTTGTTGTCTGTGAGTCAAACAGTTTGAGTTCACTGGTTGAGCCGGCACTTCACATCGTGGTGCGCTCCTGCACCGGCCAGGTGAAACCGAGGGCACGAAAGCTGATCGATCTGGCGGATCTGGTAGTTTTTTCAGATGGCGCTTCCGGTTTTCCGGAACTGCATCACATCGAGGTGATCGACGAAAACTGCTGGAAGTTGAATACTCGTCGCTCTCTCTCATAGCCGTTTGGCTGATTACGACCCCAGCCTCGGCCTATTGCCTAAACCAATGTTCCCTAATCCTTGTTACTTCTCCTCCAGCTGCTCTTCCCGTTCCGTGGTGATTGCCCGTTTGTGCTCTGAACCCAAATCGGCGGAACTGGTCAGCAGGGCGAAATAGTATCCAGCAGCAACCAGGATCAGAACCAGGACAAAGATACGGAAAAATTCCCAAGGCTTCTGCCAGAGAAAGACTATCAGGACCACGCCTATGATAGCTGCGATTATCGGGTAACTGGTAACAAATTGGTGTATGGACCAATAGATATCGGAAAAAATCATAGTATTTCAAGATTGATAGTAAAGTTGTTGGGCTGCCAGCAAACTGTCACGCAGCATGAATCAGTTGCCATGACTGTTGTTTCATCTCAATGATCAAAAAACGTCCTTACATCTCTTCCTATCGGTTGACATCTGAAGGTTTTATGCAGTAAATCTGCCGGGGTGTCAGTTTCCGGTTGCCGCTGCAATTGGTATGGCATACCATTTATTGTAAGGATAATTACTGTAAGTACAAGTTGATACGCGGGAGCTTGGTGAAACCAGGCTGAGAGGGGTTTAGAAAAATCCGACCGCTTAACCTGATCCGGATAATGCCGGCGGAGGGAACAGTGTGGATTTAAGCCATCTCCGCTCTGGAGGTGGCTTTTTTTATTGCACACGTTTCTCTGTCCGAAAGTGGTATCTGGATGTAAATGCAGAATATCGGAGCCACTTACCCGGCCAAGTTTCACTTTACAGGAGATAAGTATGAACGGAGTGATTCGCAAGTTAGCACAGAGGCTGATCGTCGTGAGTCTGGCCCTGCTGATGCCTGGTGTGTCCCAGGCCGGGCAGGCTCTGACCCTGATGACCCATGACAGTTTCAATGTCAGCAAAGAGGTTATCGCTGAGTTTGAAAAGACCAATGGCGTCACGGTCCGCTTTCTGAAATCCGGCGATGCCGGTGCCGCCCTGGTTCAGGCGATTCTTTCCAAGAACAATCCGATGGCCGACCTTTTTTTCGGAGTGGATAATACTTTTTTTTCCCGGGCCATCGGCGCAGATATTTTTGAGCCCTATGATTCCCCCATGCTGGCAGCGATCCCAGATCAGTTGCAGCTGGATAGCGAAAACAGACTGCTGCCCGTCGATTACGGCGATGTCTGCCTGAATTACGATAAGGCCTGGTTTGCCACGAAAGGGCTCGCCCCACCAACGGATCTGGCGGATCTGGTGAAACCGGAGTACAAGGGGCTCACTGTGGTCCAGAATCCGGCTACTTCGTCGCCGGGCATGGCATTTTTGTTGGCGACCATCGGCAAGTTTGGTGAAGGGAAGTATCTGGAGTACTGGAAGCAGCTTCGCGACAACGAGGTACTGGTCGCCCAGGGCTGGTCGGATGCCTACTTCGGCCATTTTACCGCTGCATCAAAGGGTGATCGCCCTGTAGTGGTGAGCTATGCCACCAGCCCGCCGGCTGCGGTGTATTATGCCGAGACCAAGCCAGAGGAGGCCCCGACTGCGGCAGTGGTCAGCGATGACAATGCCTTCAGGCAGATCGAGTTCGTGGGTATCCTCAAAGGGAGCGAAAACAGAGAGCTTGCCAGAAAGTTTGTGGATTTTATGCTCAGTACACCTTTTCAGGAAGATATCCCGCTGCAGATGTTTGTGTACCCGGCAAACAGTGAGGCAGCACTTCCCGAAATTTTTGTGCAACACTCCCAAATAGCCGACAAGCCTGTGCAGGTCGATCCGGCCGCGATCGAGGCAAACAGGGAAAAATGGCTCGAGGAATGGACAAACGTCATGTTGCGGTAATTGCCCGGATTTGACGTTGCAGGACAATCGAGACAACCAATCTTGAAATATTTAGAGAAAAAACTGCGCAGACTGCCGCGGGATGCCATGGCGAGCCTGCAGACACACACAGTTCTGCGCTGGTCGGTCTTTTCGCTGCCGCTGATCTTTCTGGCGCTGTTCTATTTTTATCCGCTGATCAAAATTGTGCTGCTCTCCTTTTTTCCGGAGGGCAGCTGGCAGCCCGGAAAGCTTGGAAAACTGGTTGCCAGCCCGGTCTACATCCGTATCCTCTGGTTCACCATCTGGCAGGCGGCGCTTTCAACAGTGCTTACCTTGCTGTTTGCCCTGCCCGGGGCATACATCTTTGCCAGATACAGTTTCCTCGGTAAAAACCTATTACAGGCTGCAATGACGGTGCCTTTCGTGCTGCCAACGGTTGTGGTTGCAGCCGCCTTTCGAGCTCTCCTGGGCGATAACGGTTTGGTCAATGACTGGTTGGTAGAGCTTTTCAGCCTCAGTGCACCGCCTATCAGGCTCGACCAGACAGTCTACTTTTTTCTGCTGGCCCACATCTTTTATAATTATTCGCTCATCGTTCGTATCGTCTCAAGTTATTGGGCCGGGCTCGACCCCAATCTTCGCTCGGCGGCCCGGATGCTTGGTGCATCGCCCTGGCAGACCTTCCGCCGGATTACCCTGCCGCTACTGATGCCTGCCATAAGCTCCGCCGCCCTGTTAGTGTTCATTTTCTGTTTCACCAGCTTTGGGGTGGTGCTGATCCTTGGCGGGCCGGGCTATGCCACCATCGAGGTGGAGATCTACCGGCAGGCGGTGCAGATGTTCAACCTGCCCATGGCCGCTGCCTTATCGCTTATCCAGATTGCGATCAATTTTCTCTTGATGTGGGTATATGCCAGGCTGGACAGGAAATCGAAAAGCTCCCTGTTCTCGGAATCTGTTGCAGGCTCCACAGTTCGACCGGCAACGCCTTTTGACAGGTTCATGGTCATCGCCAATGTTGTTTTTATGGTATTGCTCCTGATCAGTCCGCTGTTGGCACTGGTACTCCGCTCGTTCTCCGGCGAGGATGGGATGACGCTCACCTATTACTCGGCTCTATTTACCACCGGCTCCCAATCAGTCTTTTTTGTGGAACCCATTAAGGCAGTGGCCAACAGTGTCGGTTTCGGGTTCGGGGCTATGGTGCTTGCCGTATCCCTGGGAGTGATGGCATCGAGTTTTCTGGCCTCAGACAGAGGCGGAAAGGCATACGATGTTCGGTTTCAGGGTCTACGCGGATCTTCCACCACAGTCTGGGATGCACTGATTATGCTGCCTCTTGCCACCTCGGCGGTTACCCTTGGTTTCGGCTATATCATCACCCTGAACGCTCCTCCCCTTAATTTCAGGGATTCACTGGCCTTGGTGCCAATCGCCCATGCGCTGGTGGCTTTTCCTTTTGTGGTACGCTGCATTCTGCCGCAGCTCAGGCAGATTCCACATTCCCTCCGCGAAGCCGCTTCCATGCTCGGCGCCTCGCCGTCCCAGGTGTTTTTGCAGGTGGATTTGCCGATCATCAGAAGGGCGATACTGGTAGGGGCTGTCTTTGCGTTTTCCATCTCCATGGGAGAGTTTGGCGCCTCAGCATTTGTCACCAGGCCCCATACCCCTACCATGCCGGTGGCAATCTTCAGGTTCCTGGGGCAACCCGGCGAAATGAATTACGGTCAGGCAATGGCCATGAGTACAATCCTGATGGTGGTGACCTGTTCGGGATTCTGGTTGATCGCACGACTGGACCGGTCGGGCAGCGCTTTGCGATAATTCAGGTATTGCCGGACGAAAGATAACAGGAAACTATGGAAAAAGCGATGAACACAGGCTGCCTTCTTGAAGTACGCGATGTCAACAACAGTTACGATGGGGAGACCATGCTGCAGGATGTCAGTTTTAGCCTGGCTGAAGGCGAGATCATCTGTCTGCTCGGGCCGTCAGGTTCCGGCAAAACGACCCTGCTGCGAATACTGGCGGGCCTTGAACAAGAAGAATCCGGTACCATTTTCTATAGGGGCAGGGATCTGCGGCCCATAGCTCCGCATAAACGTCAGATCGGTATGATGTTTCAGGAATACGCGTTATTTCCCCATAAAACGGTGTGGCAGAACGTCGCTTTTGGACTGGAGATGCAAAAGCTCACTAAAGAGGAGACACATGAGAAAGTCGTCGCAATGTTGGAGCTGGTTAGCTTATCAGGTTTCGGGGAGCGTAACATAGATCAGCTCTCGGGTGGTGAGCGCCAGCGGGTGGCGCTGGCTCGGAGTTTGGCCCCGGAGCCGGAGCTGCTGCTCCTTGACGAACCCCTTGGCTCTCTCGACAGGACCTTGCGGGACCGCCTTACTACCGAGATCCGGCAGATACTCAAGTCTATAGGGGTAACAGCGGTCTTCGTCACCCATGATCATGCGGAGGCATTCAGTGTGGCGGACAAGGTGGCGATCTTGAAGGGCGGCAGGTTGCAGCAATATGACAGCCCTGAAAATGTCTACCGAAGTCCGGTCAATAAAGTAGTGGCAGAGTTTTTAGGCTTTAAGAACCTTTTCAAAATAGAGGTGGGGAAAGCCAGCTCCTTAGCAGAACTTCTTTTGGGGGGCACTGGCAATAAGGTACCAGAGCGCAGCAGGCAGCAGTATATTCTTATTCGTCCAGATGGGGCAAAAGTTATCAAGAGCCAGGAGCAGCCCCCTGAAGGTTGGCCGGTAATTTGGGGAAGCGTATCGCATTCCCGCTTTCAGGGGACCAGTTACAGGTATGAAGTGAGCATAGATGATGAGCCTCTACGATTTGAGCTGCCCATAGACCCGGCACCTCCGCGAGTAGGGGAGAAGGTGCAACTGGCTCTCAACCCATCAGCCATCAAGGTCTTACCTGCCGTCTGATAGGAATTGAAACAACAGTATGACGTGGTAGAGGTTTACAAATATGCACGCAGTAATAGTCGCAAATGGACCTATCGGTCTCCCTGAGAGTTTTCTGCATTACGCTGACAACGCCGATCATATAATCGCCGCCGATGGAGGGGCCAACCTGTGCGCAAAGGCGGGATATATCCCGCACACCCTCATTGGCGACCTGGATTCTATCGACCCTCAATTGCTCGAGCAGTATCGGCAACAGGGAGTGACAATACATCGCCACCCTGCCAGAAAAAATGCAACGGATCTGGAGTTGGCGCTTGATATGGCACTGGCTGCTAGTGCGACTGACGTCGATCTGTTTGGGGCAACAGGTGGCCGTTGGGATATGAGCCTCAGCAACATCTCACTAGCCTGCCATGAAAAATACCGCGCCATCGCCATCGCTATTCATGATCATTCCACCCATATGCAGATTCTTCATCAGGGCAGTCATGTTGTTGAAGCGGCAATAGGCTCTACGGTGTCCCTGCTCCCTATTCGCGGGGATGTTCACGGTGTAAGCCTAGAGGGCTTCGAGTACCCATTGGATAAAGAAGATTTGCACTTTGGTACAAGTAGAGGCTTGAGCAACGTTATGGAAGAAGAGAGGGCAACTATTCGGTTTAGCAGCGGGGTTCTTGCGGTTATACGCTCAATTGATCCTTGATGAATTTTTTGGCTTGAATATTTCGGTTTCCTGTTGCAAGTGAAACGTTCAACAGGAAAACACGATGAGATTCTATCAGCCTCACCAACCTGTTTCAATATCAGCCGCTCAACACTCTCCGAGTGGTCCTGTCTAATGTACATTACATCTTGTTTTTGACGCTGGTGCTGTACTCAAAATTGTACAATGCCAGGCTTCATAAACTTTGTCTACAACCCTTCCTCAATAAACGTATGTCTCATTTTTCTTGCTATTGCTCGGCTGAATATTGGCTGTTTTCAGCGTTGCGTTGAATGCTTTCTGTATGTAGTGGTCTGCACGTGTGGTACACAATATGTGAAGTTAAGCGTCCCTGACGCATTTTGGGGTAGCATGTTATACTCATACTCCTATAACACGGTTATTTGCGTATTTTAGGAGTATAACTAGATTACACTCTTTAGCGTTGCAACTTTAAAATACTTTGCATAATATGATCGAAGTTACTGATATTCCTATTGGATAGATTCGATCTAGTAGGGATAACAAGGGGAGGTGTCACAATGTGTAGCTACCTGTTGTGGTAGTCAAAATTTGGCAAAATGAGGTAGATCTCCGCAAAAAGGGAGTACTCCTATATTACACGTTATATGAGAAATGAAACTAATACATTCTTTACCTAAATACTTAGCAATTATTGGCTTGGTTTATGGTTTAATCGAAGGAGTATGGATTCATGTAAAGGCATATTTAGAACATCCAGGCATCCCGGGTGTATATGAAATTCTACTGAATTTTGCTATTATTGTCTTCTTTTGCTTATTTAATGCTCTTTTGGGTTTTGTTTTAGGGTTTGCCATTAAATGGGTGACGATATTATTTAATAAGATTAAAACCAAAGAAGCATAATTCATTAAATCATGTTGTTAGCTGGCTAGTAACTATGTTTATATGACTTGCGCTATACACCTCTACTACTATGTGGTTCGGTTATTAATTAGTAAATCTAATTGTCTGTTTGATTTTTAATGTAAACTTTGATGCAAAAAAATAACATCTAACCAGTCGTTCAAAGGGACGCGCAAAACGCGCGCGCCCCTGAACTGCACGTTATGCTATTGAAAAATGAAAAACATACCGTGGAAGAAGGTGATCTATTTATTAGTAGCAGCAAGTTTTGCTATAGAATGTCTTTACTCGTTGATGGTATACACATCATTGCTAAGTGAATATTTGCCTTGGTATGAAAGTTGTGGAATGCAATTTGTAGCGATTATAATTGTCTCCGGTCCATCAATGTTTTTATCTAGCCTGTTGTTTTGTTTGTTTGAACAAGCAACTAAAACTGAAATAAAAGCATATGTGTTATCATTTCTGACTGCGGTAATTTTAGTTCTTATAGTTTTAATAGATGGTTCCTTGAGTTTGTATATGCAATTATCAGGATCGTTAGTTTGTGTAGTTGCGATAATATTATTGCTTATAATAGGAAGAGAAGATTTAAAAAATATATATGCTTAGCATAACCAAATGCTGGTAGGGACGAGCAAAAGTCGCGCGCCCCACAATTTCACGTTAGCTAACCAGAATAACAATTAGTAAAATAATTTAGATAAATCAAAGGAGTAAAAAATGGGTATATTTTCTAGCCTTATTGGAAATGCAGGAGTTGTTGAACCAGATGAACTTAGAAATGAATATGAAAAATTACTTGCAGAAGATGAAACAATAGAAGTTGGCTTTAAAGTTATTAGAGATACTTTTATTTTCACAAATAAACGTCTAATCATTATCGATGTGCAAGGTTTGACTGGGAAAAAAATTGAATACCTTTCTATTCCCTACGGGAAAATAACCAAATTCAGTATCGAAACATCTGGCAAATTTGACCTTGATGCAGAACTAAAATTATGGGTTGGAAGTGCGCCTGATCCAATAGAAAAAACATTTAATAAAAAGGTGGATATATACGATCTACAAAAAGTTCTTGCCAAGCACATATCTTAAGAAATGCATAAAATAATATAGGCTAACCAGACGCTCAACCGGACTCGCTGAAGGTCACCGTTTAGCTTCAGGTTATACGATTAAAATTAAGTTCAAGGTGAGAAATGGAATATCCATCAGTTTTAAGACGGTACTTATCTACGACTATAGACTGTTTGGTACTAATTGTTTTGTTTCTTGTCATTAGTGCGATGTTTTCGCAAAATTTAGAGTTGGCGAAAATAATTAGAGTGAGTTTGATATTATCGGTAATTTTTCTTTATGAACCATTGTTTACAAGTTTTGGTTGCACCCTAGGGCAGAAAGTAACTGGTATTAGAGTCAGAACTGAAAAAGAAAATCATTCAATTGGTGTATTACAGGCGTACGTCAGAATAGTGTTTAAAATCACTTTAGGTTTTATATCATTCTTTTCTTTAATGCTAAGTGAGAGAAAAAGAGCAATACATGATTTAATATCAGGAACAATGGTGATTTATAAAAATAAAAACGCTTAATAATTCATTTCAAGAGACCGCGTAAAACCGCGGCCCTTGAATTCAACGTTAGCTTTAAGAGGCATCTGTATGCGAATAATCTCAGGTTTGATTATAATTTTTTTAGCTCAACAACCTTATATCGTAGCAGGAATATATTTATACGCATTTCCTGGAGAATTATATGTAGGGTCTAAAAACGTATTGCCAATATCAATCCTATCGATTGCTTTGGTGATTTTAGGGTTATTAGCCCTGTTTTTACCACAAAAAATATTCGCTGACATACCAAATGGCTCCAAAAATGCAAAATGGATTTATTTCGTCGCTGCGTGGTCATCGATGTTGCTTGGTATCATATTAGCTATTATTAGTTGGTATTACCCTCCAAGATTTCTAGGTATTAATAGTCCTTCTCCAATGGCAGGTGTTTTACTTTATTTGCTATTTTCCTCCATCAGTTGTTCTTTGTTTGCTCTATCCGCAGTAAAAGATATTGATAACACCAAATATCTAATTAGAGTTTTAATTATATTGTCAGCATTAATTGGAGGGTGCTTCATGTCCTTGTCATTAGCGCTGGTACTCCTTTATGCTTTCCCATCAGATCCTCCTTATATGGCATACCCTTCAGCTGCCTCATTATGCTTATATGCATACCTGATATGGGGATCTTTGATTTTGATAATAAGCCGAAAAGGTAAGATATTGAAGCTAACAAACCATTTCAAGGGACGCGCAAAAACCGCGCGCTCCTGAATTTCACGTTATGCTTATGTTGCGTACTATATCAGTACATCCTTTAGACTTTTTGGTAGGTTTTTATCCATCATAAAATGAGTTGGCATGCCTTGTAAGGAAACGAGATGCTCACCAGGTCATCAAATTCGTGGTTCATAAAATGGATGAGTCGTCAGTCATAAAAGCCATCGAAATTGCATTTGCAGGAGTGCTTCTCGAAGATGGCATTGGGATTTATGAGGCCAAAGTGATTGATGATTATGGAGGTGAGGAAGAAAGACAAAAGGCCAAGCTTAAAGATTTGGTTAGTTGGCGTAATTGGCAAGAAATTCCAGATGAGGTACTCAGGAGTTACTACACAACCTTTTGTTTCGTGGACTCTAAAGGATTTAAGTTTCTCATACCAGCATATATGCGTTTCGCACTCAAGTATTGCAAGGAAGATGGCAGTGCTTCAATTGATTCAACAATTTATGCACTAGAACCAAGTAATTACAATTTTGATGGTTTTGTTAATCTTTTGACATCAGAACAAAAAGCTGCAATAGCCAAATTTCTTGAGTATTTCATTTTAGAGATTGGTGAGAGATGGGTCGATGCAGATGCGGCTTCCCGAATGTATGAATCGTATTGGTGCAGATATCAATAACTGGTACCACCAATCGTTCGAGCGAATTCGGAAGTTCCTCAGAGCCAGTAGGCACCAAAAGTCAACTCAAACTAACGTCCCCTCATCTTGGCTTTGAGCATTCCGTCTCATGATGAAGAGTAGGTGGCATGGTAAGACGCACTTCGTTTAACCAGGGTGTTAAGTTGGGGGCGCTCTCTGACTCACACACCAGCCATCTTGTCTGTTGCGCTTTATCTGCAAGATTTCCTGATAGGAGAAAAGATGAAATTTGTTGAGGTATACAGTTCTCATCCTGATTTTACGTTTCTTACAGCATTGTTGGACGCTGAACTGGCACAAAGGTACGGAGAGAGGCAGCAAGATTATGTCGAACATAATCAGCTCGCAATGGAGGAGCCTGCTCTGGTAGGATATGTGGCCGATCAGCCGGTTGCCTGTGGATGCTTCAGGCAGTTTTCTGTTGAAACTGCAGAAATCAAACGCATGTATGTTTCCGATGGACAGAGGAGAAAGGGTTATTCGAGTCGGCTGTTGTCCAAGCTTGAGATACTTGCATACAAACACGGCTATCGCACCGTGGTGCTGGAAACCGGCAAAAGTCAGCCGGAAGCGATAGGTTTGTATCAAAAGGCAGGGTACACCATGATCGACAACTATCCACCATATGAGGAGATGGAGAACTCGGTCTGTATGGCGAAAAATCTGGAGTTCGCTGGTGCTCAACGGGACTGAACGTATAGCGGGTAAGGGACCTCAGTGATTAAAAGCACCGCATGCTTTCATGTACATCAAGGAGTAGAGATGCAAAAAGAAACACCAAACTGTGCCCAATGTCCATTTAAGACATCAGACAGGCTATGCAAGGTAGAAGAGGGGAAGGCCCCTCAGTCGTGCCCTACCATGAATATGCCTGAGCTCATTGAAAAAAGTATTCAGGAATATAACGATACCAACGGCAATTGCCATTTTGCCCGGCAGGCTGCGATTCAGGAATCCAACGGTTACCTTAACCGTGAATTGGGATATGAACGAGTTCGGGCCGCGAAAAGTCGCATTGAGGAAATTATAGATTTCGCCAGGCGGATGGAGTATCACAAGCTGGGGCTGGCCTTTTGTTTAGGGCTCAGAAAAGAGGCGAGAGCTGTTGCAGAGATATTTTCCTCAAACGGTTTCGAGGTCGTCTCAGCTATTTGCAAGGTTGGCAGGGCGCCGAAGCAGACAATCGGCGTGGCGCTCGATGATCAGGTTGACACCAGTGGCCCGGAAACCATGTGTAATCCGATCCTGCAGGCGATGATCCTGAATCAGCAAGAGGCTGAATTCAATATCCTGCTGGGATTGTGTGTGGGGCATGATTCGCTGTTTTTCAAATATGCCGAAGCCCCGACCACGGTGCTGGCTGTGAAAGACAGGTTGTTGGGGCATAATCCGCTGGCGGCGGTGTACACCATAGACAGTTACTATCGCGCCTTGAAATAGAGAAGTAGAAATTTGGAAGCTATGTAGTTCAGTCTTGCCAGTAAGGACGCTTTGTGAGATGGACCAGAATTTTTTGACCCAGCATTCCGTATTGTTGAACCCGACCAGGCTTATTTCTGTCGTGATCTTCTTGGTTGGTTTTTTTGTTTCAGTCTATGTTTGGTTCGCCAGGGACTCCGATAATACAAGTCTGCGCTTTTTCCTGGTCTCATTTCATCACAACAGGCGCGAACTGCTCAGAAGGCTCTTTAATGAAGGGCCGGGATACCTGATTTTGCCGTTGTGGCTCATATTTGCCAGTATCGGTGAAAACTACCTGGGTCCTGTTCTTGCCGGCTGGCTGAACTAACCTCACCCGCCTTACTTTCTTGTTATTAACTTCTCCCAGGTATGAAAAAGCTGATCTTTGAGAGTCGAGTGGTCAAGCTTGAAAAAAACGTTTACGCATCACTGAAAGGAACGATACGACTTGAGCTGCTCTCTCGAGATATTTCAGAATATTGTGCGCATTTTTCCGGTAGTAGGCCGGAGCATTGTCTGACCGTTCTTGATGTCGGTGGGGGAAGCGGCAGGTTTGCCAGGCTGTGTGCGGAAAAAGGACACAAGGTCACTCTTTGTGATATAAGCAAAGAGATGCTGTCTCTTGCAGCATCTGCCAATGGCGGGGCGGATTACGCCCATGGAATCGAACTTCTGGAAGCGGATTTTCTCGACAAAACTTTTGGGGTGGCGGAGTCGGTGGATTTGGTGCTGATGCATGGCTCTGCCGAGTGGATGGCAGACCCGCAGGCTGCAATTAAAAAAGCAATCTCCTGTATAAAACCAGGTGGTTACCTGTCATTATTGATCTTTAACAAGGATCGCAGCATGTTGAAGCGGGGTATCAACGGCCTGCTGCTGGAAGGGGAGCAGGCCCCATTGCGCAACAAGCTCACCCCACCCGGTGCAGCCTCGCCTCATGATATCTGTGATGTACTGGCTAAGTACAAAGGTCGAATTGTGCTGCAATCCGGTATACGCATTTTCCAAGGTTTTTTCAGGCAGGTTGATCAGGGGTTGCTGACGCCGGAGCAGTGGCTTGAGCAAGAACTGCAATATTACCGGCAGAAACCTTTCTCATCTTTAGGGGAGCATACGCATTTCATATGGCAGGCTGATGGTGCATGCAGTAAATAGTTGTGTGTTGTTCAACATGTAATCTACGCACTGAATGGAGAAATGTATGGAGTGTCATCTCGAGAGTAACAAGAAAAAATGCAACTGCACCTATGAGCCTTGCCCAAGAAAGGGGGCCTGCTGTCAGTGTTTGTCATACCACCTGGAAAACAGAGAACTGCCTGCCTGCTGTTTTCCCGATGAGGCCGAGAAGACCTACGATCGCTCGTTTGCCCATTTTGCGGAACTGGTGAGTGAAGGAAAAGTATAATTATATAAGGGCTTACAGGAGAATATTGCTTGCGCGGCAAACAATGATCAGATAGATTTCTCAGGCGCACACGGCGTGTTTTCAATGAGTCAGAAGGTGTTTCTGGATGTTGGATTCGACCAGTTATCGCGTTTCTGAAACAATGTCAGTCGCAGTACTGAGGCTGTTGAACCTATCGCCGAATATATCGGATACATCTGATTGGGAGGCGGCATGGCAATGAAATTTTCCAGTCCGGTGATCGCACCGCTCCAGGTTATTCCTGTGGACTTTACCTGCGATGGCCGCGAAATATCACCTCCGCTCGTCTGGAACGGCTTACCCCCAGGCACAGAGAGTCTCGTGGTGATCTGTCACGATCCTGACACGGTGCAGGGGGAGTGGGTGCATTGGATCTGTTACGATATCCCGGCAGCGTGTAAAGGTCTCCCGGAAGGAGTGCCCAAGACCGATAACATCCCTCTTGGCGGCAGGCAGGGCATAAACGATTTTCTGAAAGTTGGTTACGGTGGTCCTTGTCCGCCATCGGGGAAGCATACCTATGTGTTCGAGTTGTATGCGATCGATTGCAGCCTGGACCTGACCGCCGGCAAGTCCAGGGAGGAAGTTCAGCAGGCTATGCAGGGGCACATACTCGAGCATGCTGAATTTGCCGCTTTTTATACACGTTCTTGAAATTTTGCCGCCCTGTTTTTGACGAACTTTGCGGCGAGAGCATGAATGGGTCAATCAGACGGGTACCGGGGTTCCGGTACCCGTCTACGTATTTGTGGAGGTAGAGAATTGAATGAGATTACCAGGGCAATCGCCCCAGAGGTCACAGGCGCGACTGTGGGATACCGTTCCCCCAAAACGATCAATCCAGAACTGCATACCGGGTCGACCGTGTTGTTTGACAGTTGCCAGGATCTGCTCGCCGCCGGCAGGGGGGAGTATGACGGCATAAGCTATGGAACGGAACGCTTGCCGGTGCAGCGTCAGTTTGAGGAGGCGCTGGCGCAAATGGAGGGCGGGGCATTGTGCAGGGCCTTTCAGTCCGGGATAAGCGCTATTACCTATACTCTCCTGGCGTTTACCCGCAGTGGCGACCATATTCTGGTGTGTGAAAACGTTTATGGGCCAACCTCGAATTTTTGCCGGGAGATACTCTCTCGATACGGGGTCACCACCACATTTGTTCCGGGAGCGGTTGGGGAAGATATCGAAGGGCTGATCAAGGAGAATACCAGACTCATCTTTCTCGAATCCCCTGGCTCAAATACCTTCGAAATTCAAAATATTCCTGCAATTGTGGAAATTGCCGGGCGGAAAGGGGTCGTGACGATCATTGACAACACCTGGGCAACACCGCTGTTTTTTAAGCCGCTGGAGCTTGGCGTTGATGTCTCGATTCACTCTGTCACAAAGTACATCTCAGGACATTCCGATGTGCTGCTGGGTGCCGTGACGGTTAATGATCGCCATGCCGAGGTCCTGGACAGTTTTTGCCGGACAATGGAGTTGTTTGCCTCGCCACAGGACTGTTACCTGGCTCTGCGGGGACTGAAAACCCTAGGGGTGAGAATGAGACAGCACCAGCAATCCGGCCTGGCAGTCGCCAGATGGCTTGAGCAACATGAACTGGTGGAAAAGGTTGTCCATCCTGCCCTGGAGTCTCATCCCCAGCATGGGCTCTGGCAAAGGCAGTTCAGTGGGGCCGCCGGCCTGTTCTCTTTTGTCTTCAAGAAAGATTATAGCGAGGAGCAGGTCTGTGGATTTGTCAATGGTCTGAAACTCTTTGGTATTGGCTACAGCTGGGGTGGCTACAAGAGCCTTGTCACCATAGGCAGGTATCGGCGAGAATCTGGGACAGCCCACGGGGGCAGGGTGGTGGTACGGCTCAATATCGGACTCGAGGAGGTTGAGGACCTGATTGATGATCTTGAGCAGTCGCTCAAGCTGCTGGCTTAGTTCTTTACCTGTTTCGGAGTCTCCCCTTACCTGCCAGTTCTCATTGCTTGATTATCAGATTGTTGTTCTACGGCAACTAAGGGGTGAGACTCCGGAAGGGCAGCCGAAATAACGGTCTGCCTGTGGAAAAATCCGTGGTGCGTTCCGGAATTGGTGCTGTCAGATTTTATCATGACGACCAGCCTGGAGTGTGCGGCGGGGCTTGGCAGACAACAAAAAAGCCGTTCAGCAAATCCTGAACGGCTTGAATTGTCAAGTGGTGACCCCAAGGGGACTCGAACCCCTGTTCCCGGCGTGAGAGGCCGGTGTCCTAGGCCACTAGACGATGGGGCCAGCGATGCGAGTGTATATAACTGACCAAGATGACCTTGTCAACAATTTGTCGAAAGGTTTTTTCATTTTCTTCACTCGGAACCCAGACAACGGACATTTTGAAATCACTGATAGAATATGCATTGGCTTAAGCTGTGCAATACGGATCTTTCGCTAAATTGTTCTCTTTGAGCGATTATCGAGTGTTGCCTGTTGAGCTCCTCCATCTGGTAACTCAATTAGGTGAAGTGAACCGTATGCAATAACTGTAAGGAGTATCTGACAATATTACAGTGAGGTATTCACTGAAAGGCGGTATTTTGATTGAGCAGTTTCAAGCAATAACGCCATGTGGGCATTGAATTCGTCAACAGAGCCGGAGGAGTGATATGTCTCTTCGTATGTCACCGTTATGGTGGCCTGTCCTTGCTGTTGCGTCACCAGTCTTGTTGCCCGTACTTTTCAGGAAAAACCGGCGATTCAGTAGGAATCTCGAGTTGGCCAAAAGGTTGAACGGACAGCGCATAGCAGAGGCAGGCAGGCTCTGTCTGCCGGAGTTCGCCAAAATTACCCTGACGGTGGTGGTTGAGCACAAGGCGGCACCGGGGTTTATCAGCTCTCCTGCCGTCTCGTATTTGCTGGAGACCGATCTTGGCAGGGTGCTGTTTGACGCCGGCTATGGTCCGGAAGATCAGGCTATGGCCGTAAATGGTAAAAGACTGGGGCTTGTTGAACAGCCGCTGGATGGGGTCATTATCTCGCATCTACACCCGGATCACATGGGAGGCTTTGCTGCGGTGAAAGAAAACAGGCTCATTCTGGCCGGCGAGATAGCGGCTCGCGGTGACCTTCCATGCTATCTGCCGGCAGAGGCAACAGTGGAGGAGGGTGTTGCTGAGGTGGTATCAAGGCCCAGGCAGCTGGTGGCCGGGCTTGGCACCTCCGGGCCTTTGGCCAGGGGCCTGTTCTTGATGGGTTGGGTTGAGGAGCAGGCAATAGTTGCCAGATTGCAGGGCAAAGGACTGGTGATTATCACCGGGTGCGGTCATCCGAGCATAGAGGTTATTGTCGAAATGGTCAAAAAACTCAGTGACGACCCTATTTATGCCATTATCGGTGGACTGCACTTTCCGGTAACGGATAGTCCTTTGAGAAGAGCGGGCCTTAAGGCGCAGATGATCTGGGGGACCGGCAAGCCGCCCTGGCAGCGAATAACGGACGAGGATTTAACGGAGACAATAGGTTATATGCGATCACTTGCCCCCAAAAAACTGCTTTTGTCCGGTCACGATACTTGTGATCATGCCTTGGGGCGGTTTTGTGATGAGTTGACCTGCGAAACCCAGGTGCTTGAGGCAGGTAGGCGATATGAACTCTAGCTCACATGTGCCGGGAAGTAGCCGTCTGGTTTCGCTTGGCGTCTTTTTCGGTGTCGTCTGCGTTGCCTGTATTTCAGGTTGCAGCAAGGCCATACCTGCAGGCATAGATGACTTTTCTTGCCAGAGGTATACAGGGTATACGCCGATAGAGCTGATTACGTATCTGCAGCATCAAGGCGGAAAGCACTGTCCAACCATCGCCGTTGACAATGCACCGGCTTCCTGGCTGCAAAATATGGATGTGGCAGCACTCATGCCATTGCTGTGGTCTGATCAAACCTGTGCCAATGTACATAGTATCTATTCGTCCTTCAGGGATTGTCAGCCTTCCACTGTAGGTCGGGAGGCTGCCTTTATGATCCAGGGCTTTCGGCAGGGAAAATATCCGCCGATGATGAACTCTGGTACTGCCCAGTTGGACAGGCAGGAGCTTGAGCAATGGTGGGCTGATTATCAGAGAAGCCTGTGAACCGGTATGAGGCGTTATGCCTGCAGCACTGCAAGGCTGCAAATCGGTAAACTAAAGAGGCGATAGCAAGGTTACTGCTATCGCCTTTATTATTTGCAGACCAGGTCGGAAGTGAGGCGAAGTGCTGGCTCTATCCTCTCAATGGTGTAGCCAGAAAACCATGGATGGAAGGGGGGGGAATTTAGGATCTAACTAATTGGTGTGGCACACCTTATTAATCGATGACTTCCAGGGACAGGTAAATCGTCAGGCTCAGGATTTGGCTGCAGTGCGTTTGATCGGCCAGAAGATGCGGTCAGGTCGGGCGAGCTTTAATGCTTCCAACACTGAGATTATTGAAATCTCCAGTATGAATTTCCAGCTGATGTCGGGTGCCGAAATCTCGTCCCAATTGTCTTTGGAGCCCAAGTACATCTTGTCGGATGATTTGGAGAAGCCGAAGACATCACTTGTTCAGAAAAATGACTGAATTTGCGGGCAGTCTGGCAAAGACGGACATGGTGAGCTCCTCCCCTTCAGTATATATTGAATGATATTCCATTCACAATACATGCAGCTGGTATGTCGGTCTATTTCCATACCTGACTCAAGGGAATGGCCGGGCAGTAATAAGAACTGGAAAAGGAAGCGGTCATGAGCTGTCTTGGTCTTTGCAGGGGAAAGGAATGTGTGGACTCCCACAGGTGGAGAGTTTATAGCGAGGCCTCAAGTGCTCATGTAAAATGTTAGGTAAAGTGTTGCTGAATAGCTAATGATTGGTTATCATGCATTTTCTTCATTCTTACACGTCTATGACTGAATCGTCGTAACCAGAGAAAGACAGGTGGCCTCGTAATTTGATTGCCTTGGTGTGGATTTCTCCATAAGCGCATTGGTGTGGTAGAGATATCCATTTAATTCTATTCATATTGAAGGCAAAGGAGCATCAAATGAAATGGAACGTCTTGTTAGCGATATTGGTGGTTGCGGTTTTCTGCTCAAGTTATTCATGTGCGCAGCAGGTTAATGGATATCCGTTCTATATCGGTATAGGTGCTTCCTATAACTTTGAAACTTTCGATTATGACGGCTTTGATGACTCTTGGGGTGGCAATCTCAAAATCGGTTACAGTTTTAATCCATTGGGAGAGATTGAATTTGTCTTGGATTACATCGATTCGTTTGATTATGACGAAAGCTTCGACTTTGGCGGATCCAGCGTTGATCAGAGTGGGGATATGGAACTCTTAACGTATATGGTAGCTGTCAAAGGAGGTTTCCCCATTTCAAACGAAGACGTGAAATTGTTTGTGGTCGTCGGAGCAGGGCTAATGACCGCTGACTTTGACGGTGATGTGACAATTGACGGGTCATCCTATTCAGCAGGTGACAGTGATACCGATTTCTGTGCAAAGGTCGGTCTGGCCCTTGATGTGTACGTCACTCCGCAATTTTCCATCGGGGCAGAAGGGAACTATACACAAGGTTTCAGTGATCTAGATGATATACGGTATATTCAGTGCAGCCTCGGGGCATCGTTTCATTTTTGAAGGTAGGAGTATGGTTGGATGTTGAGCCGAGTTTTGAAGTACGAAGGGAACAACATTACGGCTGAGATTGGTTAAAAGGGAATAGGTACCTGCCTTCATCGGCCAACGTGAGGGGGGATTCAAGAAAAAAGGCGCCGACTATTGAAATAGTCGGCGCCTTTATCTTTTGTGGCTTGAGCCACTGTGACCAGAAGATCACGTATGTATCACCAAAGGGCGCCACTTTCGTGAAGCACCTGTTATTGTTGGTGACCCCAAGGGGACTCGAACCCCTGTTCCCGGCGTGAGAGGCCGGTGTCCTAGGCCACTAGACGATGGGGCCAAATGGTGCGGTGTATATACCGGAGTGCGGTGGCCTTGTCAACAGCTATTGTGAAAAAAAGTAAAGGATTGTGGCGGTAGCCTGCATTTTCGGTGCTGGCATTTGCTAAGCGCATCTGCCAAACAGTGAGGTACGGGCGCGCAGGCTGGTGCTAAGCTCTTTGCTGAGATACTCTTCGTGGCAACGCCAGCGCCAATTACCTTCCGGCACCCCCGGGCTGTTCATGCGGCAATCGTTGCCAAAGCCCAATATATCCTGCAGGGGAAATATGGTAAGGCAACCGATAGAGGAGAGTGCCATATAGATCAGATCGTCATGGATACCGCTTTCATCGTGGAGCGTTCTGTTGGCCAACCGCTTTATGGTGCTTCGCAACTCGTCATCTATCTGGCTGTTGAGAAACCAGCCCACCGTTGTGTCGTTGTCGTGGGTGCCTGAATAGACCACGCAGTTCGAGCTTTCGTAATTGTATGGCAGGAAGCTGTTGGCCTGGTTGCCGTCAAAGGCGAACTGCAGAACCTTCATCCCAGGGAAACCAAGGGTGTCGCGAAGTTCCACAACCTCCTCGGTGATGATACCCAGATCTTCCGCTATGATATTCAAATCACCGAGTCGGCGCTGGATCTTCCTGAAAAAACTGGCGCCAGGACCTTTAAGCCAGTTGCCGTCGATAGCGGTCGTGTTTTCTGCAGGTATGGCCCAATAGGATTCGAACCCCCGGAAGTGATCTATACGGGCAATGTCAACATACTCAAATAAATTGGAAAACCTGTCTACCCACCAATCTTCCAGCTGCTGGCGAACTACCGTTGAGTCACTGCTCCAGTTATAGAGCGGGTTGCCCCAGCGTTGACCTGTATCGCTGAAATAATCAGGCGGAACACCGGATACTTTTTTGGGCAGAAAAGTCTTGGCGTCAAGGTCGTAGATACGTTGATGGGCCCAGACATCCACTGAATCGAGGCCGACATAGATCGGGATGTCGCCAAAGAGCAGGATGTCCAGCTCCGAGGCGAGTTTTCGAAGTTGCTTCCACTGTTCAGCAAAAATGAACTGTTCGAACTTGTAATACTGGACGCGCTCCCTGTGCTTGTCGTGTTGTTCGTCGAGTAGTTGCTGGTTCCGGGCGGCGAGGCTTTTGGGCCACTGGAACCAGCCCTTGTTGTCGAACTGTTCTTTCAAGACCATGAACAGGGCGTAGTCGTCGAGCCAGCCATGCCGTTCGCAAAACATCTGGAAAGCCATATTGCCTTCCGGCTCATAAGAGGCGAAAGCTTCAGCGAGAAGAAGTTTTTTATACTCCCAGGCCCCCGTGTAATCGGCCCGGTATGGTGAAAAATCGTGAGGGGGCTGGAGGCTGTCGCTGCTGATGAGTCCTGCCTGATGAAGTAATTCTGGGGAGATCAGCAGAGGGGAGCCGGCAAAGGCCGCAATACTCATATAGGGGGAGTTGTCAAACAGTGGATTGGTTGGATTCAGTGGCAGAAATTGCCAGCAGGATTGCCCGCTTTCGGCGAGAAATTCCAGGAAACGATGGCTGCTGAGGCCGATATCACCGATTCCATATGGTGAGGGGAGGGAGCTGATATGAGAAAGGATTCCGCTGCGACGACGCTGTGAGAGTAATTTTGCCATGGGGGAGTATTTGCTGCTGGCTTGGGCTCGTGTGGCCTGGTTTATGGTTGAAGTTGCGCATACAATTGAATGTATGGGAAAAAATAACCAATAGCTGTACCTTGTTTCCGCAGTGATGAATGCTATAGTATGTAACGACGCTTTGACATAAACCGGGAGATGATTTGTTTACACGTTAGGCGGAGGGTTGATTTTTTTCGAGTTGGTTTTTTATCGATATTGCGAGTAGTTGTACGGGACAGAAGAAACAGCGGATAATAACAATTGCATATTATCCGGATCTGGTTTATTTTTGCTCTCTTGAAGTTTTTTTGTCCGCGAAACTTTTTCGCTGGTGTTTGTACGCAATATCAGGTAGTTCCAGCAATAGGTGCCAAGCCATCGCGTTGCGATGAAACCTATCCTAACGTACTTAAGTGTACAGGAATCTGTCTTTCAAATTCAAGTTAATGGAGTGGTAGCCCTGTGCTGTCTGAAATCAAAGAAAATTTGCTGAAAGCCGGTAAAGATGAAGGTTGTATTAGCTTTAGCGACCTAAACGAGATTCTGCCAGATGAGATCAAGGATCCCAACGCGATAGAGAAGATTTTCAACTTCCTGGGCGCTCACGACATCGAGATCGTAACGGTAGAAAAATCCGGCGAAAAAAGGACTCTCTCAGGGGAAGTCTGGGAGAAAAAAGACGAACCCGACACCGACGAAGGGATTGAAGAAATAGAGTTGAGCAGCTCAGCTTCTGAAGACGAATCCCATGAGGCTGAAGAAACCACAACAACGTATCTCAGGGAGATGGGACGTTTTGACCTCCTGACTCCTGAAGAAGAAGCAAAGTACAGTAAGACTATTCGGCAGGGATTTGAGAGCATTATCCAGGCGGTGCGTGAAGAGCAATCCGGGGTGAAGGAAATGGCCCTGCTCCGTGAACGTATCGACCTCTGGGAAAAGCGAGATCCGACCCTCAAGCCGAAGAAGCAGCAGCTGAACCTAATGCGCTACAGTGTCAGCAGCGCTGCCCGGAGGTACTCAGATATACGCGAGCTCTTTGAGCTGCAGGCCAAAATCGAGGCGTATAGCCGATCTATCGAGGTGGCCAAAGACACCATGATCAGGGCAAACCTGAGACTGGTGGTCTCCATCGCCAAGAGGTACATGCACCAGGGACTTACCCTGGCTGATCTCATTCAGGAGGGGAACCTCGGTCTGATGCGCGCGGTTTTTCGCTTCGATTACACCAAGGGGAACAAGTTCTCCACCTATGCCAGCTGGTGGATCAGGCAGGCCATTACCAGGGCAATTCTGGATAAGACCAGAACCATCCGTCTGCCGGTGCATTTCCTTGAACTGAGGAGCCAGTTCTTTAAGGCATTCTATGCTCTGTACAAGGAGCTTGGCCGTGAGCCCACACCGCTGGAGATTTCCAAGGCGACCAGTCTCCCGATGGATAAGATCCTCTCCATCCTGGAAGCTTCCCGCGAGCCCATCTCGCTTGAGACCCCGGTGGGCGATGATGACTCAACCCTGGGCGACTTTCTTGAGAATCAGGAGTCTCAGTCCCCGTACGACGCGGTACAGAACCGTGAGCTCGCAGGGAGGGTAAAGGAAATCCTCTCCACCCTCAGTGAGCGCGAGGAGAAGATTATCCGGCTCCGTTTCGGTATTGGTGAGAAGGCTGAGTATACGCTTGAGGAAATTGGCAAAAGATTTAATGTGTCACGTGAGCGTATCCGCCAGATTGAGAAAAAAGCGTTGAACCGGCTGCGTCACTCAAGCCGTAGGGATAAGCTCAAGTTCTTTATCGATTGAGAAACTTCAAAGAAAATCCGTTAGAAGCCGGGAAGGTACAATCCCGGCTTTTTTTATTGTTATGAAAAGTTATATCGAAAAGGCTGGATTAGGAAACATCCTCGAAAAAGTTGAAGCATCTGAAAGGCTGTCCGTAGAAGACGGGCTTCAACTCTATCAAAATAACGATATCCTGGCGCTTGGCTATATTGCCAATATCGTCCGCAACAGGCTGAATGGTGACAACACCTATTTCATTTATAATCAGCACATCAACTATTCCAATATCTGCACCAATCTCTGTAAGTTCTGTGCTTTTGGCAAGGAAAAAGATGCCGATAAGGCGTATGAGATGACGGTGGAGGAAGTAAAGGCGAAGGTACGGGAACGCCTTGCCGAGCCGATCAGTGAGATTCACATGGTTGGCGGCATTCACCCCGATCTGCCGTTTGACTACTACCTTGAGGTGCTTCGCGGCATAAAGGAAGTTCGGCCCGAGGTACACATTCAGGCATTTACCTGTGTTGAGATCGCCCATCTGGCGCAGATTACAGGCAAGTCCGTGGGGGATACCCTGGAAGCATTGAAAGAGGCCGGGCTCGGTTCCATGCCTGGCGGTGGTGCGGAGGTTTTCTCCACCAGGATCCGCGAGTTGACCTGTGAAGATAAGTTGCCAGGAAAAGACTGGATCGAAATCGCCAAAACAGCCCACCGACACGGGCTGAACACCAATGCCACCATGCTCTACGGCCATATCGAAACCCTGGAGGAGCGGATCGAACATCTGGAGGCATTACGGTCGGCACAGGACGAGACGAACGGTTTTCTTGCCTTCATTCCCCTGGCGTTTCATCCGAAAAATACCGAAATGTCTGACCTGTCGAGAACCACTGGCATGGATGATCTGAAGAACATTGCGGTATCCAGAATCTTTCTCGACAATTTCCCGCATATCAAGGCCTACTGGGTGATGATCGGGCCGAAGCTTGCCCAGATTGCACTGTCGTTTGGGGCCGACGATATGGACGGCACGGTTAAGGAGGAACTCATCACCCATATGGCTGGAGCCGACACCGACCAGGCAATCGGCAGCAACACCCTGGTCAAGCTGATCAAGGAAGCGGGTCGAGTGCCCATCGAGCGTGATACGCTTTACAAGGTGATGCAGGTGCATCAGTAATTTTCGGCAGATTTTAAATTCTAAAGAGTAAGCATCCGAAGAACAGGTGCATTAAAGATATGGCAGTTGTCAGTGTGCAGGAGACTGCAAATAAAGTTGAGGCTGGGGAGCGTATAAGTGACGAGGAATTCTTGTTGCTTGAGCGCGAGGCTGACTTCTACCAGTTGGGCTTTCTGGCCAACTCGGTACGCCAGCGACTTCATCCGGATCGGATTGTAACCTACGTTATCGATCGCAATATCAATTATACGGATATCTGCATTTCCGCATGTAAATTCTGCGCTTTTTTCAAAGGGCCGGAAGAGCAGGGCGGATATTTGATCACCAAAGAGCAACTGGGCGAAAAAATTCGGGAAACCCAGGAACTCGGAGGCACGCAGATTTTGCTGCAGGGAGGCCTGCATCCGGATCTTCCCCTCGAATATTACGAGGATATGCTTCGTTTCATGAAGCAGACCGGTATTCATGTGCATGGCTTTTCTCCGCCGGAAGTCTGTCACTTTGCAGAAATATCGGGTTTGTCCATCAAGGAAGTTCTCAAAAGGTTGATCGCCGCAGGGCTGGATTCCATTCCCGGCGGCGGGGCGGAAATTTTGAATGATCGTGTCCGTCAGGCCACTGCACCCAGAAAATGCTCCGCAGATGAATGGCTCGCAGTCATGGAGGAGGCTCACAACCTGGGTTTGAGAACAACCGCCACCATGATGTTCGGTCATATCGAGACCGCCGAAGAGCGGCTCGAGCATCTACGCCGGCTAAGAGAATTGCAGGACCGTACCGGTGGCTTCACCGCTTTCATCCCCTGGCCGTTTCAGCCGGATAATACGGTACTGGCAGAGGTGGAGAAAGCCTCAGCCATGACCTATCTGCGGATGCTGGCCCTGTCCCGCATATATCTCGACAATTTCAGCAGCGTGCAGGCATCCTGGGTCACCCAGGGGCCAAAGATCGCCCAGTTGTCCCTGTCATTTGGTGCCAATGATTTCGGCAGCACCATGATCGAGGAGAATGTGGTGGCTGCTGCCGGGGTAGCGTTCAGGTTGTCTGAAAAAGAGATTTGCAGGTTGGTCGAAGATGCCGGTTATGTGCCCAGGCAAAGGCGCATGGATTACTCCCTTGTCGGGTAGTGGTTACAAAGGGCATCCTGCACTCCGTGAATGTTTGGTCTTGATGAATAGGGAAAGCTGCTGTTTATCGGCCAAGTACGAAACAATTGAGTTCAACAAATGATGCGTGCAGCAGCAAGGCACGCGGTATTCATGACAAAAAAAGTTACAAGCGATGTGGTGCGGATTGGTATGGTCAACTATATCAACGTAGCACCTATCTACGAACCGTGGAAGCGGCGTGATGCCGAACTGGGCTGGAATGTTGTTGAAGCCATTCCCTCAAAACTCAATAAAATGCTCGCCACCGGAGAACTCGATCTGGGGTTTGTCTCCTGCTACGAGTATGGCGCCCACCCGGAACTGTACAGGATCCTGCCTGATCTTTCGATAAGTGCAAACGGTCCGGTCGGTTCTGTCTTTTTGTTTTCAAAAGTTCCCGTGAAAAAACTCGATGGTCAGAGGGTGCTGTTGACCAGCCATTCGGAAACTTCCGTGTCATTGACCAAGGTGGTCCTTGAGGAATTTTACAAGGTACAGCCCGAGTATGTCACCGGTGAGGTTATGTCCGAAGAGCGTGACGCCTGCGCAGCATTGCTGGCCATCGGCGATGATGCCATACGGATCGCCCATGAGCAAAGCTTCAGCCACCAGATCGATCTGGGCGAAACCTGGAAGAAACATACGGGACTGCCGTTTGTCTTTGCAGTGTGTGCGGTGCGAGAGGAGTTCTGCAACCACAATCCGCTGCTGCTCACTGCAGTGCACAAACGATTGCTTGAGTGTCGGGTGGAGGGCGGTTCCCGGTTGGATGATATCTGCAAAATAGCTGCCCCGAGAATTCCGATGGAGGTGGATCGCTGTAAGGCCTACCTGAAGGGTATTCAATATGATCTTGACGAGAAAAAGCGCGAGGCGCTGGAACGGTTTTTTTCGTATCTGATCAAAAGAGGGGATGCCAGCCCTGAAGCCTTGCCCTTAAAGGTTCATTCGTTCATATAAGTGATGTAATCGGAGTCGCCACAAGCGGTATCGGTGAACAGTAATTAACTTCGCGAGCGAGGTGATGACCAAGATGAAGAGAAAAAAAATTCTCATTGGAATTACCGGTGCCACCGGCATGCTCTTCGTGCGGTCCTTTCTTGAGGAGCTTGGCAAAATTGAGGTCACCGTCCACGGGGTCTGCTCTTCCTCGGGCCGCCAGGTCCTGGAGATGGAGCAGGATCTTACACCTGAAGAACTGCCGACCGTAAGCCGTTGGTTTGCTGAGAAGGATTTCGCGGCTCCGCCATCTTCAGGCTCCAGCTATTATGATGGCATGGTGGTCCTGCCCTGCACCATGGGAACGCTTGGCTCGATTGCCAACGGCCTGTCCATCAACCTCATTCATCGAGCGGCGGATGTAATGCTCAAGGAGCGGCGCACCCTTGTACTGGCGGTGCGGGAGACTCCCCTGAACAGGACCCACCTGCAAAACATGTTGCATGTTCATGAGGCAGGTGCCATTATATGCCCTCCCATGCCAGGCTACTATCACCGGCCGAAGAATTTGGACGAAGCGGCACAGACATATTCCTGGCGACTGGCAGATCAGTTGGGGATTGATATCCCGAAACGAAAACGATGGGGGGAGCCTTCGTGATGTTGAAGAAAATTGGAATCCTGCTGGAGATGATCAAGTTCAAGCTGACCGTCTTCGCTTTACCTTTTGCGTTTACCGGTGCATTTCTGGCCGCCCGGGGCCTACCTGAATGGCAGGTGATCTTCTGGGTGATCCTGGCCATGGTTGGTGCCAGGACGTGTGCCATGGGCTTTAATCGCATTGTCGACCGCAAGTTTGATGGAGCGAATCCGCGCACGGAACAACGGGCGCTGCCGGCTGGCGATGTCAGTATGGTTGAGGCGACAACCATGATCGTTCTGGCCGGTTTTTTGTTCTTTTTTGCCTGTTACAACTTGAACCCGCTCACGCTGACCTTGTCGCCGGTTGCTCTTTTTCTTACCTTATTCTATTCTTATACGAAGCGGTTCACCGCCCTTTGTCACCTCGTGCTGGGAGTGGCCCTGGCCTTTTCCCCTCTCGGAGGGTGGGTTGCCGTCAGTGGTTCACTGGAAGGGTTCCCGTGGGTCCTGGCTCTAGGTGTACTCTTCTGGGTCGCTGGTTTTGATACAATTTATGCCTGTCTTGATGCAGAGTTCGATCGAAAGGCCGGACTGTTTTCTCTACCTTCCAGGCTTGGCCAGGTAAGAGCGTTTAAGCTTGCCGGTATTTTTCACGTCTTCGCCTTCTTTTTCTTTACCATGACAGGCGTTCAGGAAAACCTGAACATCTTTTATTTTATAGGTATTCTGCTGACAGCTTGCGCCTTATGGTACCAGCATAAGCTGGTTAAACCAGAGGATTTATCACGTATACACGTTTCGTTTTTTTCCATGAACGGCTTTATCAGCGTGGCCCTGTTTTTTGCTACCTGGCTCGCCCTTCTGACCAATGGAGGCTGAAATGAAATTACGTACCGCCGCTATTACCTGCGCGACAACATTTTGCATCCTTACCGGAGCATTGCTTGGCAGCGCTAAAGAGACGGCACCTAGTTCAAGACAGCTGATCCCTTACGGGAAAATTGATCCTTCCCTGCTGCCAATTGCCTATGCAGGAACAGAAAAATTCCGATACAAGATAGCTTATACCGGCGGAGTCAAGCTCGGGGAGATGGAACTGGAAATCCGCAGGGTGCCGGGAGCCGAGGATGAGTTTGAGCTGTATGCACTGGTCACCACCAAAGACAGCGTGTTCAACTCGATCTACCCTGTTCGTGATGTCCATCTTACCCGGGTACGGGGAGATGAGCGGCTGCCCTACTTTTACGAGGTGTGGCAGAAAGAAGGGTATAACTACGAAGCGTACAAGAAGACCGAGTACGATCAACAGGGTGGAGTGATCAGCTACCAGAGAAACGAGGAAAATCCCAGGGAGTTCAAGGTAGCTATTCCCACCCATAATGAATTTAGCTCGTTTTTCAGTAGCCGGTTGATGTCCTTTAAGGAGGGACATTCTTTTCTTGTTCCAACTTTTGCCGACAAAAAACGGGTGGAGGTCGAGGTCAAGACTCTTTCAAAGGACAGGCTCAAGAAGACAGCGCTTGGCTCCGTCGATACCATTCGGGTCACGCCGATCCTGAAATTTCGTGGGCTTTATGACAAACGTGGCGATACCGTGATCTGGTATACCGATGACGAGTGTCGTGTTCCGGTTAAGATAACCTCAAAACTGGCGCTGGGCTCCATTACCTCCACCCTGATGTCATACGACAATCCCGCCTGCCAAAGATATACTCAGGTTGCACAACTGAAAAAGTAATCAGGTGCACATCATCCCGGCGTCATGGTTGGGGATCCGGTGGCGGATCGCTGTGTCATGGCTGCTGGCAGTCCATACCAATAAAACACACTATAACGCTTGAAAGGAGTGAAGCGCATGACCGAACCAATTATCCGTACAGACTTTCCAGACCTCAACCTTGTACATCGTGGCAAGGTCCGTGACATGTATTCCATTCCGGGTCACGACGATAAGCTGCTTATGGTTGCCTCCGACAGAATCTCGGCATATGACGTGGTGATGGAAGATGCTATCCCAGGCAAGGGCGCTGTACTGACCAAACTTTCACTCTTCTGGTTCGATCTGCTCGGCGATATCGTTGAAAATCACCTCATTACTGCAGATGTGGATGAGTACCCCGAGGCATGCAAGCCCTATGCGGATCAGCTGCGCGGCCGCTCTATGCTGGTAAAGAAAACCAAGCCACTGTCCATTGAGTGCATAGTGCGGGGGTACATTTCCGGCTCTTTCTGGAAGGCGTACCAAAAGAGCAATATTGTCTGCGGATTTGAACTTCCGGAAAATCTGCAAGAGTCCGATAAATTGCCTGAACCGATTTTCACACCCTCCACCAAGGCGGAATTGGGCGATCATGACGAGAACATCTCCATTGAGCAGATGGAGAACATTGTTGGCAAAGAACTTGCTGCCCAAATTGCCGATATCAGCGTCAAATTGTATAAACGTGCCGCCGATTACGCCCGGGAGCGCGGCATCATCATCGCCGATACCAAATTTGAGCTTGGCATGTACGAGGGCCGTCTCATCTTGATTGACGAGGTATTGACCCCTGACTCCTCCCGCTTCTGGCCTGAGGACAAGTACGAGCCGGGCAAGGGCCAGCCAAGCTATGACAAGCAGTTCCTGCGTGATTACCTCTCAACGCTTGATTGGGGCAAGGTGGCACCGGCTCCGAAATTGCCCCAGGAGATTACCGAGAAGACCAGGGCGCGATACGAAGAAGCTGTGACCCTCATTACCGGCAAGTAGATTTTTTCTGCTTTTCCTCGTGCCAAAAGGGGCTAGCCGTTGCCGGTTCAGCCCCTTTTTTGTTTTTGGCGCAGGTGGCTATGCAGACCACGCCATCAGGAATTCACCCAAAGGGGTTTGGGGAACTTGCTGGATGAGCCAATATCTCAGGCCGCATCACCATGGATACACCAATCCAGGGTTTCCTTGAGGTTGGTGTCCCGGTAGGTAAAGCCGGCGGCCATCAGCCTCTCAGGCCGCACCCTGGTGGAGGAGAGCAGCATCTCACCTGCCATTTCGCCAAAGAGTAATTTCAAGCCGAAGGGCGGTACAGGGAGTTTGGCCGGTTTACCAAGGACGTCCGCCAGGTGCGTAGTAAAATCCTTGTTGGTAACCGCCTTTGGGGTGACAACGTTAACCGGGCCTGTCAGCGATTCGTTATGGATGGCGAAATCAACCACCTCGACCAGATCACGAATGCTGATCCAGCTCATGTACTGTTTGCCGTTACCAATGGTGCCGCCAAAACCTGCCTTGAACGGTGGCAGCATCTTGGCCAGTGCCCCGCCTTTGGGACTGAGCACCATCCCAAATCTCAACAGGACGACCCGGGCGCCAAAGAATGCAGCCTTGGAGGCCTCCGCCTCCCATTCCTTGCAGACAGAAGCCAAAAAGCCCTCACCGGCCGGACTTTTCTCAGACACAACCTGATCTGCGCGATTACCGTAATAGCCTATGGCCGAAGCGCAGATAAAGGTTTTGGGCTTTACTGGCAGACCTGAGAGATAGTCGACAAGCTCCTTTGTACCCTGAACCCGGCTGTTTTTGATGCGCTGCTTTTTTGCCGTGGTCCATCTGCCGTCGGCGATGTTTTCGCCGGCGAGGTGCACAACCGTATCGAAGGGTTCAGAGCTTCCGTTGCTGCCGTCAAACAGCTCCTCGGTCTGCCATATGGACTCTGCGCCCGGTGTTTTGTTGCGTTGCAGGCAACGTATGGAGTGTCCTTTTGCATGGAGCGATTCAACCAGGGCGCTGCCAACCAGACCGGCGGCACCTGAGACCAGTGTTCGCATCTTATTTTCCTCCTTTTGAGCCGGTGGTGGTGTTCAGGCGGGACCTTTGCTGTGGCCGGCTGTTGCGCCTTCCTTTGCCGGGAAGAGGCGGTGTCGGTCTGCGTTTGTCCCAAAGGTGCCTGATTGCCATGAGAGGATGTCTGTAGGCCATTCTCGGGCCTGCGAAGCGCATCACCTTGCAGATTGCCTCCTGCATCTCACGTTTGTAACAGTGTACCGTACAATTGCCGCAAACGGGCTTGGCAGTCTGAAAGATGCAGCGCTGCAATCGCTTCCTGGAGTACAAAAGCAGATTGTGACATTGCTGGCAGAGCTCATCACCGTCATGATGAGCGCGGCAATACATGCGGATCATCACTTCAATGGTCCTGGCCTCTTGCTTCAGGCGTGAAGATGAGAACGGGTCGTTATCGGCTTTTTTCATCACTGTTCTACCCCGTTAACAGGTTGCATCATGACGGATGAGCGTTATATGTTCAGCCGGAGACTTGCCTGACGATCTGCTCGCAAACTTGCTCCTGGGTCAACTGGGAGCAATCTACGGTAAAATCGGCATATTGGGTATAAAGCGCGTACCGTTCTGCAAAAAGGTCCTCAAAGCTCTGTTCCGGTCTCTTGGCAAGCCCCCTGGTATCATAGTTGCTGATTCTCGATCGCAGACACGGCAGGTCCGCATTTAAGAATACGATAATACCATTCTCCTTGAGATGGGACATCGCGGGATGGCTGTAGGCTGCGCTGCCGCCGGTGGCGATAACGTGGTTTTGGTGATCGACGCTCAACAGTACCCGCTCTTCAATTTTCCGCAATTCCATGTGGCCTTCGCCATCAACGATCTCCTGCAGGGTCTTGTTTTCCGAGAGTTGAATCAGGACATCCGTATCAACAAAGTCTTTGGCCATCATTTTAGCCAGGATTACACCTACGGTACTTTTTCCTGAACCGGGCATTCCGATTAGTACTATATTGTTTTTCTTGTGAGTATTTGACATTACAATCTATTTTAAGCTATTCCGGGTAGAAGTAAAGAGACGCGATTCCTGTCATTCATATTCGGAGATCATGCTGAATGCTCTTCAAAAACGATGTAAAAAACAGCTGTCTTTCAAAAGGCGGGTCACAGTAACATTATCAATGGCTCTTTGCAGCATGCTTTTTGAGCTGAGCTCCTATCAACTGCACAAGGAGCAACGAGACCAGGCTGAATATTGCCGCGGTGACAAATACGACCCTGTAATCGACAAGCCACAGCAGGCCCCCCACAACCGGTAGAAAGACTGCGGCGATATGGTTAATGGTAAAACCGACTGCCATGCTGGGCGCGATATCCTCTGGCTCGGCAATCTTCTGGAAAAATGTTCTGATGGCGATGGAAAAGTTAAAAAAGATATGATCGGCGATATACAAAAATGCCGCAAGTATCTTGCTTTCCACCATGGCGTAGCCGATAAAAACCAGAATCAGAGCGCCATACTCCAGAGAGAGAACCTTGCGTTCACCGAATCGGTTGATGGCCTTACCGATAAGGGGGCTGAGAAAATAGTTGATACTATTATTCAGTAAGAACAACAGGGCTATTTCCTGCACACTGTAATCAAACTTTTTCACCATCAGAAAGACCGCAAAAGCCACGAAAATCTGGCGTCTGGCCCCGGCCATAAATGTCAGGCAATAGTACAGCCAATACCGGCCTTTCAGCACCATGTGCTTGTTTTGCGGCACCGTTTCTCTATCGATAGGATTTTGTCTGAGAGCCCAGATCGAGACCAGGACGATGATCCCGCCAAAGACCATGTAGAGCTGGGTGAAATCCAGGAAGTTCGAGAGCAGAAAGATGAGGATGCTGGCGACGACGCAACTGCCAGCAGCGACACTTCGCAGCCTGCCGAATACCAGTGGCGCCTCATGTTTATCAAAATGCTGCAGCGTCAGGGATTGGTTGGTGGTCTCAAAGTAATGAAATCCAAAACTCATGATCAGGGTAGTGAAGATGATGCCGGAGAACGAGGGGAAAAAACCGGTGCAGGCAACACCCACCCCAAGGATGAGCACCGAGATAGCAGACAGCCTGTGCTCTCTGACGATGAGGAGCACGTAGACCACCAGCAGGCTGAGGAAGCCAGGGATTTCACGAACGGACTGAATGACGCCAACATGCTGACCGCCAAGGTCGAGAACGTGCACCGAAAAGTTGTCAAAGAGAGCCCGCCACACATAGAGCCCTGATGTTGCACATATTGTGAGGATCATCAGGTAGAGATACATGGGATTTTTACCGATAGCTTTCATGGGACACATTTGACTTGGTAGAGGATGGGTGGTTCGACACTAACGAAGGAAGCCTGGAAAAGGATCCAGGCACATGACCATACTGCAAGAGTCCGGTGGTTACAAGTCACAGGAAAAATATTATAACGGTTTGACTTGTATATAATTGCTGGATAGTTGAAGGCGGCCTACCCTGATTGTCGGCGAAGCAACCACAGGCTTGTTGATTTTTGCTGAAATTTTTGAAAAATTTGGTAACTGCTGATAGATTGTCAGAAATTTTAGTGGTATGGTAGGGGCACCAGTGAAACATCAGGCTCCACCAGAGTGCACAGCAGATCCCCGGACGACTCCAGTATCTGCGCGAATATTGGAGCCTGGAAAACCGAAGTTAATGGATAGAACATAATTACTTCCAATGGCGGACATAGTAAAAGCAGTTACGGATTGGTTTGACTCGACCAAACTTCATGAGCAGATTACAGACGTCGATGCAGCAGGGCTTTTCAGCAATCCTTGGTTTCTCGTGCCTTTTATTGGCATAATTCTCTACCTCCTGTACAAAAAGAACTTTAAGGATATTTTGCTGATCGGCATCCTCATGGGTGTATGGTGGGTCTCCGGCACAGATTATATGGCCACTCTGGTCATCGACAACGAACTTCAGATGGATAAAATCTTACCAGTTGTTTTCGGCGGTGCCGCAACACTGGGGTTGGTGATTTATATATTTTTCGGCAGATCTGACTGAGCAGGAAATTTATGCGCTTTCGAAATGGTATCTTTATTGTTACCGAGGAAAATCACTGTCCTCTGTACAATGTCAGTGAAGAACTCAAAATAAGTGAGGGGGTTCTTACTCTACCGGTGGCAAAACCCACCTGTATGACTCTCGCCAACGAACTTATTCGTATTGCCTCTGAAGATGAATCATACGAGCGTCTGCAGGGTGGAAGCAGAAAGAAGTCCAAGTTTGATTGTGGCGGCTGCACCGGCTTGATTCGTTTTGAGTTCAAGAAAGAAAAAGGCTATGAGACGCTGCAGATGAAATTGCTGGCGGCCTCAGAGAGGAAAGAAAAAATCAAGAATGTGGCTCGGTTCGCTGGTTTGCTCAGGACAATTGATATCTTCGAGCCGCTCAAAGACGACGACCTGCTCGATCTGGCCACCATGCTGAAACTGCAGGATTACCCTTGGGGTTTTCCCATCGTGCAGAAGGGTGACCCGGGAATCAACCTGTATATCGTTGCCTCCGGCAAAGTCGAGGTTATGGATGAAGAGGGTGTAACCCTGGCCGAACTCAGCCGCGGTGAAGTGTTCGGAGAGATGAGCCTGCTCTCCGGTGACCCGGTAACCACGACCATCGTCGCTGCGGAGCCGACCAAGCTGGCGGTGATGAATCAAAAGGATTTTCGCCATATTCTCACTCGATTCCCTGCGCTGCAGGTGTTTTTCTATAAGCTGTTGGTAAACAGGATAACAGCCATCAATATGCAGCGCGCCGAAGAGCTTGCCTCGGGTATGGTCGGACAGATTGCCGATATGCCAATTGTTGAACTCTGTCAGATGATTAACTCCAACCAAAAGACCGGTGTGCTCAAGATCGACACAGACAAGTTGAGAGCAACCTTGAAATTCAATGAAGGCGAGTTGATCCATGCAGGCTATGAAAATCTGCAGGGCAGTGAGGCCTTTTATAAGATTTTAACCATCAGGGCAGGGCGGTTTACCTTCAGCCAGGGATTAACACACACTGAGCGCAAGCAAGAGGTTATCGGTGGTTTCATGGGCCTAATCATGGAAGGAATGAAACAGATCGATGAGGTCTTAGGGTAACAGGCTGTTGCCGCTGCATCTCCATGAGGTTGTCGACGACGGGAGCCATGAGGTATGAACAGGCGCGAAGTTAAACGGCAGGTTCTTGCCATTCTTCAGTTAAAAGATGTTGAGGAAGTCAAACAGCGCATATCCAGGTTTTCGCCCTCAGCTGTGATCAATCCGCTTTTCTCTGCTCTTTGTTCCGTCTCTGATACAATCAGACATAATGCGATAACCGCTTTTGGTGTGGTTGTGCCCACTCTGGCAGACCAGGATATGGAAGCTGCACGGGTAGTTATGCGACGTTTCCTCTGGACTCTCAATGATGAATCCGGTGGCATTGGCTGGGGGGCACCGGAGGCCATGGCGGAGATAATGGCCTGTGACGAGCGTATTGCCCGGGAGTATCTGCATATGCTGCTCTCGTACATGCGAGAGGATGGGGAAGAGCTGTTTCAAGACGGCAACTATCTGGAATTACCCATGCTTCAGCGAGGCCTTCTGTGGGGAGTTGGGAGGCTTTGTGAAGCGCATAGGGAGATGATGCTGGCTAACGGGGTGGTGCAGGACCTCAGGGGGTATCTCGATTCAACAGATGGCGTCGTCCGAGGACTGGCATTGTGGTGTCTCTGTCTGCTGGGTGATAACAGCTTGCGTCAGGAGGTAGGTCGGCTGAAAGGAGATGTGACGAACTTCACAGTGATGAAAGGTGGAGAGGCAACACACCTGAATACAGGTGAACTCATCGAGTGTTACCTCTCCGGGGCCATCTAGTGGTGCGCCAGCGAGCGCGATCTTCTCTTATCCTGCAGACTCGAGCCATTTTTCCGGGTTATTGACTATTGTTGCCAGAACCTCTTGGACCTCGGCATGCAGGGATGCCAGCCGCGCCATGGCGTTGGCGTTGAGTTGGTCCAGCAGCCTCTTTTGACCAGCTTGTTCTATCTTCTCCAATACCATGGCAAGCTTATGGGCTCCCACCTGAAGAGAAGCCGCCCGCAAGCTGTGGGCAAGTAGTTCAACCCCACCATAGTCAGCACTGTCAATTTTCTTCAGCAACTGCACCATGGCCGCGCTGGAAAACACCAGATATTCCTTAAAATAGCTCTGGACAATGTCGTGCCCTTTTGCGCCGGCAAATTCGGTGATAGCAGAAACTGTACCCGAATCGATTACGTCGGCAGCACCCTGTTCTCCGCTCATTGTCTCTGTGTCTGTTGTGCGGGTTTGTGAATCTGATATATTCAGCAATAGTCAATCGAGTTGACTGTCGGTTTTCTTTTTTACCGTACCGAAAATATCATAACTACATGGGTTGTGTAGGAGAATGTCATTCTGCTATCTCCTGACAAGTGTCTCTATTTTCACCTTACGAGTCAAGAATAATGGTACGCAAGAAATTGTCGACCTTGGAAAGCTGGTAACTGAAAGGAATGATGAAAAGAATATTTTTATGTGAGTGAAAAATGTGAACTTGTGAAACTCATATGTATTTTAGCGTTGTTTAGCTTGTTCAATTATTCTCCACTGCCTGAGAAGCAACTGGGTGAAATACTGTTATTCTCTTATTGAAAAAAATTAACCCAGTACCCCAGGCGGCATGGCCGGTACCTGATCGCCCCCCAACATATATCCCCCATCCATCCTGACAACGCTTCCCGTCATGTAACTTGCATCAACGGCGAGAAAATAGACCATCTTGGCTACTTCTTCCGGGGTGCCTGTCCGGGCGAGCAAGGTATGGTGCAGAAGGCTCTCCTTTTCAGTGTCGGTCATGATCGACCAGCCGCGGGTGTGATCGCCATGGCGGCCATTGATCAAACCGATCATCAACTCGTTAACCCGGATATCCGGTGCGCACTCTCTGGCCCAGGTTTCTGTTAGGTTGCGAATGCCACTGTTGGCAGCGCTATAGCCGTCATTGAAAAAGCATGCGGCAGGGCCGGAGCGCCCTACCAGGCCGGCAATCGAAGAGATGTTCACAACGGCGCAACCTGGCCCGGTCATCAGCGTTTTTGCACACTGATACAGATTCCACTTGGCCTTTAATGTGGTTTCCAGTTCAAGCTGCCACTGCTCCCTGTTGTGATCGTGAGAATATGAGCCGTGCACCACTGGCATTCCGCCACGTTCGATATTGTTCACCAGGTAATCGACCTTTGAGAACCTGGCTTCAACCTGGTTCAGGAGACTCTGGACTTCATCAAGGTTGCGCAGATCGCATTTCAAAGACAATGTCGCGGTGCCTGACTTGGCAAATTCTTCTTCCATCTCCTGCACCGATTCCGGCCAGTCGTACCAGGGCAGGACAAGGTTGGCACCGGCTGCGGCAAAACGCCGTGCAATGCTTCTGCCTATGTGCCTTGGGGCTCCGGGGATGATGGCGGTTTTTCCTGATAAATGCATAAAATTGATAGACTGTTTGTATGAGCAGTTTGCGCCTGGGCGACCCGTGTGCGAAGTGGGGCACCCCCACCTGGCACAACAGTGATCTGGAAGTATACCAGCATAGCGAATTCAGGCAATGTGCTTAGATGGAATTGGCATGCAGTTTCTTTGGGTACTGGAAAAGAATGTACCAGAATATATGGCTGGCAAGCGACCTTTTTAAAGAAGTATGTCTGAAAGATTACCAAAATGTCATGGAAACCTGCTCTTGTTTTTCCCCTGATAGGAACTATGGTTGTCGCTGAGTGGTTGCACTTTTAAAAGTACATAAAATTTTTATAAAAACGAGATACAGGTTCGAAAAGCTGACTATGAAACACTACATATCATTAGCCGTTTCCGTCCTATTGTTCACTTTTGTCAGCCCTGTACAGGCAGAGGTGGCGAATCAGGTTTGTGTCGCCCAGCCTGGCTGGCCTGTGGATCGAAGTGATCTGGTGGCGGATTCCTCCCTTGTTCGGGGGACTCTCGAAAACGGTACCCGCTACGTTATCAAGGAGAACTCTGAGCCCAAAAACAGAGTTGCGATGTATCTGCTCATCAATGCCGGCTCCCTCAATGAACTTGAATCTCAACGCGGGCTGGCGCATTTTCTCGAGCATATGTTGTTCAATGGCAGTGCACATTTCCAACCGGGTGAGCTGGTAAAATTCTTTCAGTCCATCGGCATGAGTTTCGGTGGAGATACCAATGCATTCACCAGTTTTGACCAGACCGCCTATAACATCATTTTGCCGGACGGCAGCAGAGAAAACCTCGAAAAGGGATTTCTGGTGCTTGCCGATTACGCCAGAAGGGCGCTGTTGCTTGAATCAGAGGTCGACAGGGAGCGTGGAGTAATACTTTCTGAAAAACGATCGAGAGATTCGGCAGGCTACAGAGCGAGAGTGGCAACCAGCAAGTTCAGGTATGACGGCACGCTGCTGGCAGAACGACAGCCCATAGGCCTGAAGACCGTGATAGAAGAGGCTGACAGCGCATTGCTGAAATCCTATTACGATACCTGGTACCGAACAGACAATATGGTGATAGTGGTCGTTGGTGATGTGAACAGCGAGGAAGTGGAACCTCTGCTCAGCACCGCCTTCTCCAGCCTTGAGGCTGCTGAAACGGAGCCAGCCTGCCTTGACTTCGGGTCTATAAGCCATTTAGGGGAAAAGGCTTACTACTATTACGACCCGGAGCTGGGGAGCACCAATGTATCCATCGAATCGATCTGGAATGAGCAACTGGACAGCGATTCTGTGGCAGGGCAGCGTGAGGAGTTGATCAGGGTTGCCACCATCATGATGATGCAGCGGCGTCTTGACAGGCTGCAGGAAAACAAAGGCGATCTCTTTTCCGGAATAGGTTATTACTCTGGGCAAATGACCAGAAGGCTGGGGTACGCGACAATCAGCGCAAGCATAGCTGACGGGCGTTGGCAGGAAGGGCTCACCACCCTGGATCACTATTTACGCCAAGCCCAGATGCATGGCTTTCTCCAACAGGAGTTTGCCCTCGTCAAAAAAGATCTGACCGCAATGCTGGAACGCGCGGCACTGACAGCTGACACCAGACCGTCACAGAGGATCGCCAGGTCGATCATGCACGCTTTCAGCAATAACAAAGTGTTCATGTCACCCCAACAGGAGCTCGAACTCTATTCCGGCATGCTCGAAGAGCTGAGCCTGGCTGAGGTCAATCAAGCTATAAAAAACGACTGGTCCCGGGATAACAGGCTGATCCTGGTTGAAGGAAATACAGAACTCACCGGCGACTCGGCGGAGGCGCTGATTCTCAACCATTACAGGCAGACCGCCGTTGCGGCTGTTGAGCCGTATCGCGAAAAGCTGGTCGGTGAATTCCCGTACCTTAACATACCTGAAGTCGATGATTCTGTGGTTACTGGCCAGCAGAGCATAGAACCGATAGGGGCAGAGCGCGTAGAATATGCGAATAATGTTTCACTTATTATGAAGCCCACCAAGTTCAAGGCCAATACCATTGAGCTTGTGCTTGATTTCGGGGGAGGAAAGCTCACCGAGCCCAGGCCAGGCATCGGCATGCTGGCCAACGATGTGATAAACGATTCCGGTACTGGGACACTGAGCCGCACAGCGCTTGATGAATTGCTGGCCGGTACCACGGCCCAGGTGAGATTTGAGGTGCGGGAAGACAGCTTCCGGCTCTCAGGCAGCAGCCTGAGCAAGGATGCCGAACTGTTGTTTCAGCTGTTTTATACGGTACTCAACGATCCTGGCTTTCGTGAGAGATCATTTACCCTGGCGCGCAATCAGCTCAAGGAGATGTACGACACCATAGCCAATAACGCCGAAGGAGCGAAAGCAACTGCGGTTGAGCGCTTTCTGGCTGGAGGGGATGAACGGGTAGGTTTGCCGCCATGGCAGGATGTGGAGAAAATCGGCCTGCAGGAGATCAAAAAATGGCTGATGCCACAATTTGCCGGGGCCGGAGTCGAGGTTGCCCTGGTTGGCGACTATGACCCGGTACGAATGAAAGAACTGGCGAAAATCTATCTCGGTGGCCTGAACAAGAGGGCTCCCATCGCTGATATGACCGCTGAACTTACCTTTCCTGCCGGTCAGCATCATACCGAAATAGTGCACTCCAAGATCGATAAATCCATTGTGGTCGTGGCTTGGCCTACAGCTGATTTTTGGGATATACAAAGATCCCGGCGCTTAAATGTACTTGCCGGTATTTTCAGAGACAGACTGCGGCAGGTGGTGCGGGAAAAACTCGGTGCAACGTACTCGCCGGTGGTATTCAGCGCACCCAGCCGGGTGTTTGCTGATTATGGCCGGTTGCAGGCCGAAGTCGTGGTCGCCCCAGGCAGGGAGGATGAGATCATACGGGAGATTAAGGCAATTGCCGAACAGCTGAGAACAGAAGACATTGGTTCAAAAGAGCTGGAACTGGTGGTCGGTCCCTATCTGACTTCACTAAAAGATGCCGTTAACAGCAATCCTTATTGGCTCAGGTCTGTGCTGGCAAATTCCAGCCGACACCCGGAACAATTGAAATGGCCCGAAACTATTCTGACGGATTTTCAGGCTATTACTACCGGTGATGTTGAAGGACTGGCGCGTCAGTACCTGTTGCCGGAACGCGTTGCCACTGCAGTGATAAAACCTGCAGCCAAGGAGCCTGTGCCAACGGAGAAGGCCAGTAAAACCACCTTGTAATTGTTCAGGAAGAACGTGAAGTGTGCCGGTCAACCTGCCGTTACTGCGTGCAATAGGTTATCTCCCAGGTGGGGTGGTTTGCTCAACAGTATTAGCCAACGACCCAGAGCGCCAGATCCTCTGTCTGCATAATGGTTCGCTTGGCAACGCCTCCCAGGAAACCTTTACTCTCGCCGGCAGGGCGCCTGCCGATGACGATGGTTCCACAGTCATTTTTTCGTGCGCTGCTGATGATGGCCGTACTTTCCTCCAGTGCTTTGGGTTGGGGCAGGGTGATGATGCACTCTTTGGGAATTCCGGCTTCGGTGAGCAGTTCGGTTGGGCCGGTGAACATACAGCCGTTGCCAGAAAGATTTTGATCGCACCAGTCTTTTCCCCATCTGTCATAAAAATCCTCTGGTCGACAGGATGGAGGTGGTGCGAGAAATCCCCTGGCGTGGAAGAGGAAAAACGTCAGGTCTTTTCTTCCGGCAAAGATATGGGAGAGATGGTCAATGGCCATCAGTGACGATGGCGTGCCATCTACCGGGACAAGAAATTTCTTTGACGTAATTTCGCCATCAATTATCCAGAGCGGAATGGAATGGCAACTATCAAACAGTGAAGAGGAGACGGAGCCAAGCAGCAATTCGCCAACAAAGCCTACGCCACGTCTGGCAATGACAAGACTGTCAACCAGGTTCTTTTCGGCAACCTGCTGGATGGATGAGGCGATTACTGAGGCTCTGTGATGCAGTTTGGAGATGCGCTCGGTGGGGATCTGTAAATCGATCAGCTTTTGATGTCCCTTTTCCAGCAGCCTGCTGCCCTTGACGATGCCCTTGCTTAATGGGCGTTCAGGCATCAAGGAGTTTTCCGGGTCTTCCGGTTCAATGAATGCTCCTGTGCTGCTTTCGCAATGCAGTATGCAAATCTCAATGTCATGCTGTTGCGCAAACAGATGGGCTGTATACTCAAGGGAGAGAAAACTGTTTACGGAGTCATCAAGCGCGACAAGTATCTTTTTCTTCATTGCCTACCCTCCTGGTCGTAAGCTCCTTTAGATACAGAGTAAGACCGGCTATAGGAGGGAGTCAAATGTTTATTCAGCCAGCAAACCAAATTGTACAGCCAGGCACGCCCGCCGGAGAAAAGCGCCGGCGGGCAGAGTGCTATCAGGCTGCGGTGGCAATTTGCTGCAGCTGAACTGCGGCACCTTCACGTTTGCGCACTATAATGGTGGAGAAGTAATGCGGGTTTTCGGGAACCTTGCTCAAGTCGTCGATGATCCGCTGATCACTCATGCCCGCTTTCTCGACGTAGACCGCATTGCTGGTAAGCCCGGTCTCCCGTAGCAGCCTGCAGACCCGGTCCATCACCCTGTGTACCTTCATGAGTACAATCGCATCGTACTCAAGAAGGGCCTTTCGCAGCCTTTCTTCAGAAAAGGTGGCGGGGACCACGGCAAGCAGATCGTCACCAAGGCAGACCGGAGTGGCGGTGGAGGCAGAACAGCTGGACATCGCCGAGATGCCGGATACGAACTCTACCTGTACATCCTCTCTTAGGGAGCAGATGGTCTCATAGAGGTAGTAGCCGGTTGAGTAGATGGCCGGGTCACCGAGGGTGGGAAACACTACATCCTTGCCGGCATCCAGCATTGCCAGAATCGTTTCTGCAGCTTCCTGCCAGGCTGCCTCGATTTCAGGATGCGGTCTTTCCCCCAGGCGAACTTTTTTCATTGGAAAATAGAGTTCAAAAACATCTTTTTCACTGACATCTACCGCTTGCTTAACAATGGACAGGGCTGTGGAGCTACCGTTTTTCGAACCCTTGGGTGCGGCCACCGCAGGACAGCTGTTGATTGTGTTGACAGCTTTAATGGTAAGCAACTCTGGGTCACCAGGGCCTGTTCCGACGATAAATAGAGTAGATCGCATTGTTTTTGCCTTCATTGCCATGCTGGCAATTGGGTCTGAGGGGTGAAAAGAGGTTCATGGCTGGCTACATCAGGCTGCGCCTGTCTCAGTTCAGGGTACAGCGCTGATTGGATTTTACGAATGCCGATGAGTAGCCGCATGGTGGGACGTGAAACGAGTTCTTCCTCAACGAAAAAGACGGAATCCGTCTGTAATGCTTTAATTAGCTGAAAGCCGGGCTCATTGCGGATGTCTTCAAGCGTGACCCTGTTCATCCTGCCGACCTGGCTAAGAAACACATCTATCTCCCTGGCCCTGGCCAGAATCCGCTCTTTGCCGTAGGGTGCTATGTTGCTGCTGTTTCTGCCAATGGCATCAGTGGCGACATTTTGGCCGCCACCCGCTTCCAGGACAAAGATTGAGATGGCGTTTGGGGCAAAGGTTTTCATTTTGGAGTGAATCGCCTCAAAATAGACCCGGGGGCGTTCTGCGGGACTGGCCGGAATGGCCTCTTGTAGCCGATTCAGGGCGACAGTGAACTGTTGCACCATATTTTCCGCCTGTCCAACCCTGCCGGTAAGAAGCCCCAGAGTGCGCCAATAGTCAAACATCTGTTCGATGCTGGTTGGCTGGAGGGACACGACGGTAATGCCGGCGGATCGCAGCTTGGCGATCAGTTCGGGAACCGATCGTGAAATCATCGGCCGGATAAGTATCAGGTCAGCATTTGCTGTAAGAAACTTTTCCGTGTTGTCGCGGTAACTGAACCGTTTTTTCCGGGCAATTGAAACAGGGTAGTTATCGGAACGGCCAACCCCAATGAGTGTTTGATTGCACCCTAAAAACGCGAGATTCTCGGTGTGGGCAGGGTACAGGGATATGATCCTGGTAAACGGTTTATCAAAACGGATAACCTGTCCTTCGTCGTCAATGATCTCTGTCAGCTTGGAAGCCATGGCCAAGCCGGACAGGAGGGTGAGCACACAATACGCCAGGAGGGCTATTGAACCAATCCGATTAATGCTCATGATTGTACCTGTACTGTATATGAGGGGTTCCCTGTGCTTCGTGCATGATATCGGCATGCACCCTGAAAACCGTCTGCAGTAATTCCGGGCTGAGAATAGTTTCGACCCTGCCCGATGCCTGGATGCTGCCATTTTGCATGACGATCAGTTCATCGCAAAAGGCCGCGGCGAGATCGAGATCGTGGATGGCGCCGATAACCGTAGCTGAGGCTGTATCAACCCTGTATCTGAGTGCCTGCATAATGTCGATGGCGTGCCGGACATCCAGGCTGGCTGTGGGTTCATCCAGAAGCAGAACCCCGGTGTTCTGAGCAAGGGCCCGGGCCACCAGGACCCTCTGACGCTCACCGCCGGACAGCCTGGTGACCAGGCGCTGACGCAGATGATAAATGTCGAGGGTCTTGAGAGCATCGGTGACCAGGTCGATGTCTTCTTGCGAAGGGGCGCCGAACCGGGTAATGAACGGATGCCGACCCATCATGACCACTTCAAACACAGTATATTCAAAGTGCAGCGCCACATTTTGGGGAACAAAAGCGAGCCGACGTGCCAAGTCCAGCTTCTGCATGCGGTGAACCGACGCTCCATGCAAGTGCACCGTACCCCGGGAAGGCTGGTGACTGCCGTTCAGCAGGTTAATGAGGGTCGTCTTGCCGCTGCCGTTGGGGCCGATAAGCCCATACATCTTGCCCTGTTCCAGTTCTAGGTCGATCCCTGAAAGGCACGGGTGGTTGCGGTAGCTATAATCGCAGCCGGAGATCTGGTAGATGATGGGCCGATCAGCGACCATATTCCCTCCCGAGCTGTCGTTTTCTGAAGATATAACAAAAGAAGGGGCCGCCAATCAGTGCGGTCAGAACGCCGATGGGTATTTCGTGGGGAAGAATGGCCCGGGTTACGGTATCGGCAACCAGCAACAGGATTGAACCGGCAAGAAAGGAGGCCGGGAGCAAAATCCGGTTGTCAGGCCCGGTGAGCATCCGGAGCGTGTGGGGGACTATGAGTCCGACAAAGCCGATAACTCCTGATACCGCAACGCAGATGGCGGTAATAAGCGAGGCGCTGATCAGGAGCTGCCGCCGTATCTTGGCACTATCCACTCCGAGGGTGTCTGCGGTGGTGGTGCCGAGTGCCATGATATTGAGGTCCCTGGCGTAAAAGCAGCAGTAGAACAGACACGGAGTGAGGATCATGAGCAGCAGTCCTGCATCGTGCCAGGATTTGCCGATAAACGATCCCATCAGCCAGAAGATGATAACCCCGACCTCTTCGTCGGCCATGTATTTCATGAAACCGATCCCGGCGGACAGGATGGCGGCCACGATGACCCCGGAGAGAATGAGAGTGTTGGAGGAAAGCTGCGGATCGTCTGAGGCCAGGTAGAAGACTGCAGCAAGGGTTGCTACAGCGCCTAGAAAGGCGAGAAACGGGACCATATACGAGATGGGCAGCGCTATGCCGAAGATGGAGAGGAGAAACGCTGTTGACGCTCCGAACGCGGCCCCTGAGGATATACCGAGAGTGTAAGGATCCGCCAGTGGATTGAGCAGGATTGCCTGAAATATACCGCCTGCCAGAGCAAGGCCGCCACCGACAAGCGCTGCCACCACTATTCGGGGCAGACGGACATCCATGATAATGACCGAGTGGGTGGTATGGGTATCGAGGGCGGCGGATTGCGGGAGGAGCGCCTGACCGAAAGTGGTGATGACGTCGGCTGCAGAAATGCTGATATACCCCATACCGGTTGCGGTGATAATTACCGCAACAAGCGCAGTGGTAAGCGAGCCAAACAGTAGTTTTGAATTGCCGCGCATCATTCTCCTTCAGTGAAAAAGCAAAACCCGGACAGCAACCAAAATTCTGGCGTAGCAGGGCGGCTAGGTAGCAGTTGGACTGGCGCGTCAGCTGAATACCGCGAAATCCATTGCCAGGGGTGCATGATAGCGCCTGAAAAAAAATCCCGGATCACACATCTGGTGATCCGGGATAGCCCTGGTTATCCAAAATCGATTTGCTGGGAAAATCCGTCCGCGATTTCAGCCAGCTGATTTTCAGGCAGGTCTTCTGACTTCCGGATCATCCTCCCCTCGGGCCTTCCCATCCATTACGGACAGTGGCTACGTTCCGTGGGTTGTCACCGGTTACAGCGGCGGGCCCGTCTTCGAATTTCACGAAGTTCCCTTTTCAGCTCCAAGGTATCCGCAACACCTTGTAATGAGCACCTGAATGTTACTGTTATTCGTTACCCAGATCGTCCCTGGATGTCAAGTGGCAAAAGAAGGTGGTTGACGATAAGGTAAGAGCATACTGAGATTTTATCGGCATGGCTACTTTTTGATTGACTATTTTCCTGCTCAATCCGCAAGAAAGGGGATAGGGGTGGACCGTAGGCTATACAGTTGAATCAGGGTAGACAGGAGGGACGATTTTGTTTGCTGGTATGGCAGGAACGAGTTGGACGCAGGTGCAGTTGGCTGTGGGGTGCTGAGGTAAAGTTAGAGATGAGTAAAGATTCCCGGTCGGTGTTTGGTGGTGTGGGCAGAGTCTTAAAAAGTGCTCTGCCTTGTCATATAATGCTGAATGAGACCAAAGAGCTTGTGGTTTTTGCGTGAGGCCGGAACAGGGCGTGGTGTTCCGGCGCGGTCAGTGTTTATAGTCAGGTGTTACAAGGTCAGGTAATAATAGACGACACCTATGACGATGAGGCTTATCACCCGAAAAGACTGACTGCAGACAATCAGCTGGGCAGCTATTCTCGGTTTGAAAATTCCGGCATAATAGGGGAATTGGTGACGGAAGGCCCTTAAGGGGGAAGAGAGAATGTTCCCCACCAGCAATGCCAGGATGATTTCTCGTTGCGATAACGCCCCTTCCTGCAGCAAGGCACCGGCTGCTGCCAGCCCGGCTGTCAGTTCAGCAGCAAGATGCAGGGTGATGATTCCCATAGCCTGTGGTGAGAGCCAGGGAATCCAGGCGAGGTAGCCTGCCGCAAACTCTTCGAGTTCACGGAAATAACCCACGCGGTGCATGATAAAGATGATGATGTAAATCGGCACCGTAAATTTGATGATCTTCCGGATCCGCCTTTTAAATCGCTTCCAGCTCTTTTCCCAGGCAGCCTGCCAATCAATTCCTTTTTTTTCCATTGCCTCGGTGCTTACACCGGAGAGGTCGGGTTTTGGTAAAACGAGACGGCTGATCACCACTATGGAACCGGTGCGAAGGAAGGCTGCTCCCAGGGTGATGCCGATGTAAATAAATGCTGCACCGTGAATGAGCGGCACGGTAATAAAGAATATGGTTGGCAGATGAATAAAGTAGGTCGGCAGGCTGTTGAACAGATTAGCCAGAATCAACTCTCTTTTTGAGAGCTGGTTTTTGTCGTAGGCCTCAGCAAGCAGGGTGTTGGCGGCAACTCCTGAAAATATCGCCATGGAAAAGGAGGCGCCTGCGGTATCCGACATGTTGCCAAGTTTCACCAGGGGCTTGGCAAGTGATGCTATCCATCTGGTCCAGTTCAACGCCTCGATGAAGTTTGCCACGATGAGGCCAATTGAGATGAAAATCAGTAATCGGATAAGAGGCCAGCAGAGCTGGCTCCAAAGCATAACGAGGAAATCTGGTGAAATATCCATATGGATGATCCGTATAGAAGCGGTGATTAAGGCCGCATGAGTGAAATATTGAAAAAGTCATTCTCAAGCTAGCCGCATACTTACACGATATTTTTATTCAGGCAGCTGTAACATTGAGTCGGCGTATATGCCATGGGGATCATCCATAATCAACAGGTTTTTGAACTGACGCTCTGTCCTGTAATAGATGTCTGCCAAGGTGGATGAAGTGAAAAAATCAGGAAAGAGGGCAACTGACTCGGTGGTCAGTTGCTGGATGAGTCTGTCTCGAAAAGATATGTCCCTTTGAATATAGACGGTGGAGTAGTCAGCAAGGCCAGCCAGATCTGCGGCGGCGATCACTGCTTCTGAAAGGCCGCCAAGCTCGTCCACCAGATTGAGTTCTTTTGCTTTTAAACCGGAAAATACCCGCCCCTCGGCGATCAACTCCATCTTCTCTCGATCAATACCCCGGCCATTTGCCACAATAGAGAGAAAGCGGTCGTAACCGTTATTTACCGTGAGTTGGATAGACTTTTTCAGGCTTTCGGGCAAGGGCTGGGTTACGTTCAGTCCTGCTGAAAGACTGGTGGTGCCAACGCCATCGCTGTACACACCAATTTCAGCCAGGGTGTCCTCAAAAGTCGGAATGGCGCCGAAGATGCCGATGGAGCCGGTCAGGGTGGTTGGTGAGGCCCAGATCTGGTCGGCGTCGGCTGAAATCCAGTATGCGCCGGAGGCGGCTATGGCTCCCATGGAGACCACGACCGGCTTGCCTGCATTTTTAAGCTCAAGAATCTCTTGGCGAATGAGTTCTGAGGCAAAAGCTGAGCCGCCGCCGGAATTGATCCGTAAAACAACTGCCTTCACCGAGCGGTTCTCCCTGGCATTTCGAAGCAGTTTACCAAGGGACTCGCTGCCGATGATTCCGGCGGGCTGGTTTCCGCCAACGATTTTGCCCTCTGCGACAACGATACCTACTTCGTTTCCTCCATTGTTGCTGAAGGCGTATGACTGGTCGACAAAGTTGAGGTATTCGTTGAGGGTGACCAGATTTTCACTGGCGTTTCGGGTGTCCTTTTTCAGGAAACGCTTGAGGTCATTGTGAGTGAGGATCTTGTCCACCAGGCCGATACCGAGGGCAAGCTGGGCGGTATCTCCATTGGTGGTTGCAAGCTTTGCGGCAAGATTCTCGATATAATCGGTAATGACTTGCTGGGGAAAGCCTCTTTGTTCGGCAATGTCCGAGGTGAAATTTCCCCAGAGATCGTTGAGCCACTGGGCATTTTGGCTTCTGGCGTACTCGGACATGGAGTTTCTGGTGAACGGCTCAAGAGCCGACTTATAGTCGCCCACCTTGAAGACATGATAATGTACTTTAAGTTTGTCGATCGCCTCTTTGAAATAGAGCGGGTAGGTGCCGAATCCGTGCAGGGCCACTCCGCCCATGGGATTAACCACGATGGTGTCGGCGTAGGAGGCGAGGTAGTATTGCTTTTGTGTATAAAAACTTTCAGCTGCATAGACCTTTTTCCCTTGCTGACGAAAGGACTTCAGGGCTTCGCCAATCGCTTGCATCTGGTTGATGCCGACAGCGCCGAGATTTTTCAGATCAAGGAGAATCGCCGTGATGGCAGAATCGTCGGCGGCGGTTTCAATGGCATCGAGTACATCCTGCAACAGGACGTAACGCTGCTTTTCCTCAGAACCTGCCAGCGATTCCAGGGCGCTGCCCAGGGCATCAGAGGTGGGAGGTTCCTCTACAATGTCCCCAGTCAGGTTGAGGTGAAGAAGTGAGTTGTCCCTGAGTTGAGGGGTCTCTGAGCTAAAGAATGCAGCGATGAGCAGGAACAGGATAAAGAGAAACACCAGGTTGAACAGGGTGTTTCGTATGACACTGATGGTCCGGCCTGCATATTTGAATATAGTGGCAATCGCTTTGATAAGGTCTTTCATTCAGTCACTGTTCCAGGGCATGATGTTCAGGGTTATCTGTATAATCTCACAGAGATTAATCATTTTCTCGGCACTTCACAAGCACCTCGGGGCATCTTACAGCAAGGTCTGCTTCCTGCTCTTTTGGTGAATGGTACTCTCCGGGAAAGGCAACCGCAACTGGACTGGGGTGGAGTTGAGAGAAAACAGACCGGAAACGGTAACGCCGAGCAGTCGAATTTTTTTTCTTCCGGCCTCGGTATTTTCCAGCAGGCGGGGAATGTAGAAACCGATGTCCCGGCCGTTCAGCAGTGGTGTCCTTGAGGTGGTTGAGCGGGTGATTGTGGTGAAGTCGTGGTAGCGTATCTTGATAGAGAGGGTATGGGCTCCCATCTTCTTGCTCTGCATGCTTGCTATCACCGACTCAGCCTGCTCCTCCAGAATCTGACGGATCAAGTCCAGGTCCAGAATATCTTCTGCCAGGGTCGTTTCGCTGCCAATGGATTTGCGTTCCCGGCTGCTTTTTACCGGCCTGGGATCGATACCTCTGCAGATGTTATAGAAGTATCCACCCTGTTTGCCAAAGTGGAAGGTGAGTTCTTCAAGGCCAAACCTTCGCAGGTCGCCCCCGGTCTTGACTCCGATCCGTTCCATCTTGTTTTCTGTTGCCGAACCAACACCGTAAAATTTACCGATGGGCAGTGTGGCAAGAAAATCGAGCACCTTTGCCGGTGGAATCACCGTTATACCGTTGGGCTTGTTGATATCAGAGGCAACCTTGGCGATGAACTTGTTACAGGACACCCCGGCAGAAGCGGTCAGCCCGGTCTCACGCACGATGTCTTTTCTGATCAACTCCGCCAAGGTCGTAGCAGAGGATTCCCCCAGGTGATTGCTGGTAAGATCAAGAAATGCCTCGTCCACAGACAGCTGTTCCACAAGCTCGGTATATTTGAAAAAAATTTCCATAATCCGAGCCGAGATCTCCCGGTAGCGATCCATGCGGGGTCGGGTAAAAATCGCATGGGGGCAAAGACGTACAGCCTTGGCGCAGGACATTGCCGAACGGACCCCGTATTTCCGGGCTTCGTAGGAGCAGGCCGCAACCACGCCACGACTTTGGGGATTGCCTCCTACAATGACTGCTTTGCCCTGAAGAGCTGGGTTGTCTCGCTGCTCCACGGAAGCGAAGAACGCATCCATGTCAATATGAACTATTTTTCTGTTATCGTTCATGGACAAAGCTTGCAGCCTGCAGGTAGGGGAGTAGCTGATGAAAGATGCTCACTATCAAAAAAGAACCGGGCTGTGGTCAGGCGCCCCGGGCCATTAATGGAAATATAAGGTCGAAAAATATGTTGATGGCGCTGCCTGACCAGAATATTTTGTCTTGAGAAAATTTTGCAGCACTCACAGGCCCATAGTACCCCTTAGCCACAATCCTTTGAAAGGATTTCTTTTGCGGGTACACAGAAAGCGAGCATAGGCGCATGGATAAATTTACAGCGATAGCAGCAAGCAGGCTGTTCCAGGGGCTACCCCAGGAGCAACTGAAAGAAATAGAAAAAATTGCAGTGGCCAGAACCTTCGGCAGAGGGGAGGCTGTCTTTTTCGAAGGAGATGAGGGAAACGGCTTTTATATCGTAACAACAGGCAAGGTAAAGATCTTCAAAGTTTCCCTCCAGGGGAAAGAGCAGATTTTGGGCATCTTCAACGAGGGAGAACCATTTGGTGAGGTCCCTGTCTTTCATGGCCAACCGTTTCCGGCCAACGCCGAGTGTCTGGGAAAAACCTCGTTACTCTTTTTTCCCAGAAAGGAGTTCGTGGAAATCCTGGCTACATCCCCCTCCATTGCCCTGAACATGTTGGCGACTCTCTCCATGCGATTGCGGCAGTTTACCGGGCAGATTGAAGCCCTGTCCCTAAAAGAAGTTCCTGCACGGCTCGCTTCCTACCTGCTTTATCTTTCAAGTGAGCAGGGTGGAACCGATACGGTGGAATTACAGATTTCAAAGGGGCAGCTTGCCAGTTTGCTGGGGACTATCCCGGAGACTCTCTCCAGGATATTCGCCAAGATGAGTGAGGAAGGGTTAATCGAGGTGAAGGGTAAGACCATCAAACTGCTTGATATGGAGGGACTTGCCGAGCGATGAGCAAGTCGTAATTGCTCAACGCTCTTTACTCGATCAGCGCTTGTTCCTCTTTGTGCCGGTGTGGGTGAAAGCGTTGGCAATCATCCGGTAATGTGAACCTTTATCGATGCCAATCTCCTTACCACAACGGCAGTGGATCTTGTGGCCAATGGTTTCTGTTTCAAACCACTTCTTTATCCGATCTTTATGGCAGCGGACGACGTGACCGTGGCCAATTTTGTCATACTTCCAGAGCTTTTTTTTGCAGGCTGCGCAGTGTATTGTCAACATCGGTTCTGTAGCAATCAGATCTTCTGGCGGATCCGTTCGAGTTCCTCTGCAGAAGTAAATTTAAAGAAACGGACTTTACGGCTTCTCGGGAACTCGCGTTTGAGAATTGGCTTGAGGGTTTTGCTTAGAGACGAGATGGCAATATTACGTTCTTCCTCCAGGTAACCCCGTTCTCTTACCAAAATGGTCTCCTCATCAAGACGCAGCAGAGCGACAGTGCGGTTACGCTTGTACGAGAGTATTTCAACTCCCCCGTTAACCGGGCTCTTCTGAATAAGACGAATTGCATCGCGCAGGGCGGTATCGATGTTAACCAAAGCCATAAAAGGTTGCGCTATCTGTAAAGAATCCTGTTCGGTTTTGAGCGGGCTGGTTTTCGGATCAATTCTGTATGTTTCCCCGAGCAGTCCATACATGGCGAGAAGGGGCCGTCTATAAACCCTGTAATCATGCGGGGGGATGATCGATTTGTCAACAGGATTGATCAGCCGGACTCAAATAAGCAAGACGGGCGTAAACCGTATGTGCTGCTGGGGCTATGGTTATCAAATCTGGCGGAAGAGAGTAATGAAATCGCTCTTTTTAGTAAAGAACTACCCTGTGATGATATCAGGTAATCCTGCCGCGACAACCTGAAATTTCGGCGGAGCCCTGGCTCGCGCCGAAATTTCAGGTGCAGTGGGCCGGCAGATGACCGGGATGAATCGATCGTACCATTTTCTAGTTGTGCAGAATAGCGTATACCTTGTGGTAAACAGTCAGGCTGCTTTGAGGTAAAATGGAGTAGTGTGCTGATGGTGGTGTATGAGTGCGTTATTGAGCTGGGCCACAACATCTTTAGTGAAGACTGTTCACTGATAGATCTCCAGAATCTCCTGTTGCCGGCCAAACGGGTCGGTTCTTGGTTTGTTAATCTTCAAGGCACAGTTCGAGATGATGAACGTGAGGGAAAAACAAAACTCTGCCAGAGAGTATTGCCATAACCGTTCCACCCCAGAGAATCGCAACTCATTTGATATGCCTTGGAGTTTTTAACTGTATTGAACGGGAACTTACAAAATACAGATAGAGTTCGACCTATTAAGAGTTGAGCCATTGATAATGGCGGAGAATTGGGAAAGAGTATACACGGTGAGTAAAATTCAGTAGATTGCAACCTTTCTCGGGCGTAGTTGATGAGTTTTGCGCCCACTTACGTTTCCTAGGCAGTTTCTTTTGGTGTAATACATTATGGCTTTGGATTTACATATACATTCCACTTTTTCCGATGGAACATTGACTCCGTTCCAACTGGTTGAAATGGCAAAGACCAAAGGGCTCAAAGCTATTGCCCTGACCGACCATGATACTACCGAGGGCGTGGCGGAGGCCATGTCTGCCGGAGAGCACTTTGAGTTCGAGGTGTTGAGTGGTATTGAATTCGGAGTGATTCATAAAGACACACATTTCCATCTGCTCGGTTATGGCTTTGACCATTCTGACAGCGGGCTACTTGCAACCCTTGGCGAAATTCAGGCAAACCGCCAGGACCGTAACTTACAGATGATTAAAAAACTCCAGGGATTTGGCATTGCTATCACCTTTGACGAGGTGGCGGAAAAATCACAATTCGGTCAAACGGGCAGACCCCACATCGCCCAGGTGCTTGTGCAGAAAAAGCTGGCGCGGTCAATTGATGATGCCTTTGCCAGGTTCTTGAAGCGCGGTGCCATTGCCTACGTGCCGAGAAAGGTGTTGGGTGCAAAGGAGGCGATTGACCTGATCCACGGTGCCGGAGGGATTGCGGTGCTGGCCCACCCGGTAACCATAGCTACCTCTATCCAGAACCTGGTGCCGCTGTTGAATATCCTGGTTGATGCCGGTCTCGATGGTGTTGAGGCGTATTATCCCATTCACAGTTCCAAACATCGCAAACATATTTGTAGCCTGGCAGACAGGTATGGTCTTGTGGTAACTGGCGGGAGCGACTATCATGGTGATATTCGTCCAGGAACTACGCTCGCTGGTGGTAAAAATGTCTATGTGCCGCTTGAGGTGCTGGAGCAGGTGAAGAAGCGGATAGACAGGGCACGACAACTGAAAAATTGCGCCGGTGGCCCCAGCCGGCAGAACAACGGATAAAGTTATGTATTCCATTCTTATAGTCGATGATGAACCCAACTACCTCATTGTCCTCTCCGAACTGTTGAAAGATGAAGGCTACGAGGTCTTCACTGCACCGGGCGGGGAGGAGGGGTTCGAGATGGTCAAGCGCCTCGATTTGAACCTGGTCATTACCGATATGCAGATGCCTGAAGTCGACGGGCTTCAACTCCTTTCGAAAATCAAGGAATATAAGGCGGATCTGCCGGTGATCATGATCACCGCCTTTGCCGAAGTAGATAAGGCTGTAGCCGCGATGCAGGCAGGTGCCTACAGCTATCTGGCAAAACCATTTTCCAATGATGAGCTGCTGGTAAATATCCAAAAGGCCATCGAACTGTATGTGCTTGTTCAGGAGAACACCAGGCTGCGCAGTGAGATTAAGGGCAAGAGCAGCTTTTCGGGGATGGTGGGGAAGAATCCGAGAATGAAGCAGGTGTATGAGATGATAGAAAAGGTTGCGCCAACTCCTGCTTCTGTACTGATCTCTGGTGAAAGCGGTACCGGCAAGGAGCTGGTTGCGAAGGCGATCCATATGAACTCGCCACGGGAAAAGGGACCGTTTATCACCGTCAATTGCGCAGCCCTGTCGGACAACCTGTTGGAAAGTGAGCTTTTCGGACATGAAAAGGGTGCTTTTACCGGTGCTGTCGCCATGCGCAAAGGCCGTTTTGAGCTTGCTCATAAAGGCACGATTTTTCTGGATGAGATAGGCGAGATCCCATTGCCTCTGCAGTCCAAGCTGCTGCGGGTGCTGCAGGAGCGGACGTTTGAAAGGGTTGGGGGGACCAAGACCTTCGAGGTTGACGTGCGCATTATCAGCGCGTCTAACCGGGATCTGAAAGAAGAGGTCACCAAGGGCCATTTTCGGGAAGATCTTTTCTATCGCCTAAATGTCATCCACGTCTCGCTGCCCGCGCTCCGGGAGAGGATGGATGATATGCCTTTGCTGGTGGAATATTTCATTGGTAAATTCCAGGAGCAGTTGGCCAAGCCCGAGCTCGGCATCTCTGCCGAGGCCATGAGGCTGTTGATGAAACTGCCGTGGGAGGGCAATATCCGGGAGTTGGAAAATACCATTGAGCGTGCTGCAATATTATGTAATGACAATGTGATTGAGGCCGATGATGTCCAGCCTGATTCGATTCAGCCGGTGGAACAGACCAGCTGGAGCCAGAATCTCGATCTGCAACAGCTGCTGCCCGAGTCGGTGGGGTTAAATGACGTGCTCTATACGGTCGAGGAAAAGATGCTGCTGCAGTCCCTGGAAAGCACCGGCTACGTGCAGGCGCGTGCCGCTGAAAAGCTCGGCATCACCAAAAGCCTTCTCCAGTACAAGATGAAAAAGTACGGAATTAAAAAGAAGAAGTAGTGGCTTCAGGCCCAGAGAAGACCTTGCCGCGCCCATGGCTGAAAAGCTGCATGGGCGTTTTTATTTTGACTGCAGCTGTAGTCAGGACTGCCGATCCTGATTGCCCCAGCGCAATTTATTCCTGAGAATGGTGAAGTAATCCCTGCTTGGTGAGACGATCAGTTGCAGTGGGTGCTCCGCGGTACTTATCTGTAGGCTGTCACCATCCTGCATGTCCCAGCATGGCTGGCCATCGATGATAACCTGAGCACATTCAGCGTTGCCGTTGCTCTCAAATTCGGTAGTGATAGGGGTGGTCGCAGGCAGAATGATCGGCCTGCTGGAGAGCATGAACGGGCAGATCGGAGTGACCAGTATGGTCGCCAGACCGGGGTGGACCAATGGTCCACCGGCCGAGAGATTATAGGCTGTTGAACCTGTCGGGGAAGAAAAGATAAGACCGTCCGCCTTGTAGGTGGTGATGTAATCATCCCCAGCCCTGGTGGCCAGGTGCAGCAACCGGTCCAGCGTATTTTTGTTGATGACGATGTCGTTTAGGGCATATCGGTACTGCTCGGCTGCGCCCTGTTTCAGCAGTCTGGTCTTGAGCATCAGGCGGTTTTCAACAATCACCTTGCCGCTTAGCAGATGGGATAAAGCCTGCTCTGTTTCTTCTGCGGCAAACTCAGTGAGAAAACCGAGATTGCCGAGATTGATCCCGGCCACCGGAATAGAGTGGCGGGCGGCATCTTCCGCTACATGGAGCAGTGTTCCGTCACCACCCAGGGCAATGGCTGCATCCAAATCCTCGGAGATGGAGTTCAGCTGTACGGTAATACCGTGGCTTTGGAGTACTTTTGCCACTTTTTCGGCATGTTGCCGGGCGTGGGCATCATCCTTTTTGGTTATGAGGCCTACTTTGCGAATCTCGATGGATCGCTCTGTTTTGAACGGTTTTCTGATAGTATCCATTCTCTTAACCGGGCAAGCGTTTTTTGAAATTGTGGAAAGCATCAAAGAGTGACAAATTTCTTATATCAAGCCAGCTAGTTATCCGCCAATTTCTAACCAAGTCGATCCAGAATTTCAATTGCTAATTCAAGAATACCATGTATCTTTCACACCAAAGTGAGCAATGTGCATCTGAACTGGTTGTTTGGGCGTCATATGGCACTACGCCTGCCAGACATGAATGTATCGAGAATTTATCTCTTCGTTGGAGAGGAATATGATTGATAAGGATCTATTGGCAATATTGGCCTGCCCGAAATGCAAGGGGCATTTGAAATATCACGAGAAAAAGGATGGGCTTGCCTGTGAGACTTGCCTTTTGCTTTACGAAATCAGAGACAGCATCCCGGTGATGGTTATCGAGGAGGCACAGGCCTTAGAGGCCGAGGATCTGCTGAGCTGAGAAAATTTAAAATTCGGCACAAGTGTCACACGGGCGGAAAATTCTTCCGCCCGTGGTCGCTTCGCTGCCTTGCCTATTTCAATAGACCCATCTCTTTTTCTTTTTCGCAGACCAGCAACTTGGTCTTGACTGCTGTGTCAGGTATCAAACTCATTGAGTCGATGCCGCATTCCACGAGAAACAGTGCGAATTCCGGATAATCCGATGGAGCCTGGCCGCAGATACCAATCTTTTTACCTCGTCGTTTGGCCACCTCGATAACCATTTTCACCATCGATTTGACGGCTTCGCTACGCTCATCGAAGATATGTGCCACCAGGTCGGAGTCCCGGTCAAGGCCAAGCGTCAGCTGGGTGAGATCGTTTGAGCCGATGGAAAATCCATCGAAGATGTCAGCAAAAGCATCCGCTGCGATGACGTTGGAAGGAATTTCACACATCACATAGATTTCAAGACCGTTTTCGCCCTGGATGAGACCGAACTTCTCCATGGTCTCAATGACTTTGCGGCCTTCCTCTGGGGTGCGACAGAAGGGCACCATCAGTTTGATATTGGTGAGCCCCATCTCGTTTCTGGCCTTGAGATACCCTTTACACTCCAGCTCAAAGGCGTCTATGTACTTCTCGTCATAGTACCGTGAGGCACCACGCCAGCCTATCATGGGGTTTGATTCTACCGGTTCGTAGAGCTTGCCGCCAATAAGGTTGGCATATTCGTTCGATTTGAAGTCTGAAAGGCGAACGATCACATCCCGCGGGTAGAAGCCGGCTGCGATCCTGCCCACACCCTCGGCGATTTTATCGACAAAATATTGCGATTTATCGTGGGGGTAAGCGGTGGTCTTCTCTTCGATTTGTTCGACAATCTGCTGAATCTCTTCATCGCCGGCGGCCGCCTTTTCGATAAGGCTGTCAAAGTTGTGGAGAGCCATCGGGTGAATGCCGATGTGGGCGTTGATGATGAATTCCTGCCTTGCCAGTCCCACACCATCATTTGGCACCTGGCATTCGATAAACGCTTTTTCTGGGATACCCACATTGAGCATGATTTTCGTACGGGTGTCCGGGATGGAGTCGAGATTGGTCGTGTTGATGGAGAAGTCAAGCAGACCCTCAAAGACGTTGCCGGTTTCGCCTTCGGCACAACTTACGGTGATCTCCTGACCGGTCGTAATTGTCTTCGTGCCGTCTTCAGTGCCAATGACACAGGGAATGCCCAGCTCGCGTGAGATGATGGCTGCATGGCAGGTACGGCCGCCCCTGTTGGTGACGATACCGCCAGCTTTTTTCATGACCGGCTCCCAGTCAGGATCAGTCATATCAGTAACAAGCACCTCACCCGGCTGGAAATCATGTATACCGGCAACGGTTTCAATCACCCTGGCTTGGCCCTGGCCGATTTTGGTCCCCACAGCCTGGCCGGTGGTGAGAACCTTGCCGTGCTCCTTGAGGACGTAGGTCTCGGTGATGTTCTTTGAGTTCTGGGAGTGCACCGTCTCTGGGCGGGCCTGTACCACGAAGAGCTTGCCTGTGCCCACATTCTCGCCGTCACCATCCTTGGCCCACTCGATATCCATGTTGCTGCCATAATGCTCTTCAATGTGCAGCGCCCACTCTGACAGCTGCAGCAGGTCGTCATCGTTTAGGATGTAACTGCCGCGTTCCGCTGCGGTGGTAGGGATATTTATCACTGTCTCCTCAGCGTCTGCAGCCTCATTGTAGATCATCTTGATCTCCTTGCTGCCGACCTTTCTGGAGACGATGGGGCGTTTTCCTTGCCTGAGCGTAGGCTTGAAGACGTAGAATTCGTCAGGAATGACCGCGCCCTGAACGACGTTTTCACCAAGTCCCCAGGCACCCGTCAGGTAAACCACATTTTCGTAGCCGGACTCGGTGTCGAGGGTGAACATCACACCGGAACAGGCGGCATCGGAACGGACCATCTTCTGCACCACGATTGAAAGATACACATCGAACTGACTGAAACCCTTGTCGTGGCGGTAGGAGATGGCTCTGTCGGTGAAAAGACTGGCAAAACACTGGCTGCAGTAATCCAGCACCGCCTCATCACCGCGGACATTCAGATAGGTGTCCTGCTGGCCGGCAAATGAGGCGTCCGGCAGGTCTTCGGCGGTGGCAGATGAACGAACGGCGACATCAACGTTTTCGCCATACTCCTCTTGCATTTTGGCATAGCCCTCAAGGATGGCTTCGCGGAGGTCGTCTGGAAATTTGGTGTTACGGATGAGCTCGCGAACTTTACGGCCACGCTCCTGCAGGTTGCGAAGATCGTGGGTGTCCAGGTCGGAAAGAATTTCGGATACGGTCTTGTCTATACCGGTGGATTCAATCAGGTGTTTGTACGCGTAGGCAGTGATCGCAAAGCCGTGTGGGATATTGACTCCTTTTGAGGTAAGATGTCGATACATCTCACCGAGTGAGGCATTCTTGCCACCGACCAGTGGCACGTCATCAATAGAGATATCATCGAACCAGAGAATGAACTCTGTGGCGTGTTGATCACTCATTACGGCATTTCTCCTGAACTGTTTTGGGAAGTGTAACACGAAAACGTGCTATCGGATTGAAAAGGGCAATACCCTATATAGTACTGGGTGACACTCGGAATTGCGTCCGGGCTCGTGCGCAAGCTAATTAGATTATCAGTAAATTTGCACGATAGTACAAGTGATACTGATGCATGTCAAGAAACTCGGACTGGGTAAATAGAAAAAAAACTGTACATGAACGGTCTTGTGGCTTAAGAAAGATGCGATAGAATTATCTATAGATTCGCATTGCTTAACTATCTCAACGGTAGCTGGGGCTCGTTGCCGACACCAGAATACGGAGGCTAGAATATGTCACACAAAAATGATGTTGAGCGAATGAGAGCCAAATATATAATTGAAGGCGATCATGGTGCAAGTGATTATTTCAGCTTGATAAAAGAACTTGTGCACAAGAGGAGTGAGACCCAAGAGCCGATATGGCAGGCGGAGATCGAGACGATCTATTCCTTGGTCCGAAAAGAACTGCTTGAAAACCAGGGCAGGCCATTAGCGCAGATAAAGTTCGGTACGTCGGGATGGCGTGGGACGCTGGGCAAAGATGTCTTTGTTCGATCAATTGCCTGTGTCACCGCGGCTATAGTGAAAATGTACCAGCTTGCCGAGTCTGACCAACAGCTTGCCAGTAGTCTCGCTATCTCCGGTCTGAATGAAGCCAAACAGCGAGGCTGCGTGCTTGGCTACGATAATCGCTTTGGCGGCGAGTTGCTGGCAACGGTTGTGGCCAAAGTACTGACCGACAGTGGCTTTCGGGTTCACTACGCAGGGGAGGCGACCACCGGAGCACTATCCGCAGCGGTGCTTGAGCTTGGGGCTGCCTGTTCAATCAATCTGACCCCATCCCACAATCCCCTTGAATACGGTGGCTATAAATTCAATGCCGCTGATGCCGGGCCGGCGGCTGCCGAAATAACCGAGACTATAACCCGTCTGGCCAGAGAAATCGTGGACGGTGACTTTCAGTTTGACAGCACCCTTCTCAAGGGCCTCGCGGCAGACTCTCTGCCAGGTGTTCAGCTCATTCATGCACTCGACTGTTGGAAGAGCCTGGTGCGCAAGAATGGCGCTGTGCACGGCCTTGAATATGATCAGATTGTCCGGGAGTATGCGGCCACAGATGAGGTGATTGTGGCCATCGACTCAGTGCACGGTGCCTCCCGAAAAGATATCCCGGCACTGCTCGGGATAGAAAAAGGGCCAGGTTATATTGGGCTCAGGGATGAAGCGGATGTGACCTTTGGAGGGATAGCTCCAGAACCTTCATCAGCCAATATTAAAGCCGTACATGAACTGCTCGCTGGCCGGCCGGAGAAATACCGGATCGGGGCGATCATCGATCCAGATGGCGACCGCATCCGTTTTACCGATGGCAGGCAGGAGATCAGTATGAACCAGTTTGGGGCCATGGCCTACCACTTCCTGGTTGTCCATAAGAGGAAAAAGGGGATGGTTGCGAAAACAGTTGCCACCTCCAACATGGCAAATCAACTGGCCGAGTCCTTTGGGGCAGAAGTATTTGAACCGAGAGTTGGCTTCAAGGAATTCAAGCCGGTTATGGGAAAGGCATTGGTCTTTTTTGAAGAATCTGACGGTATTTCAATTATCGGCCACACTCCAGAAAAAGATGCTTATATTGGTTTGCTGCTTGCCCTCGACATGGTGCTTGTTACAGGGAAAAATCTCAGTGAATACAAGGATGAAATCGAGGCGGAATTTGGCGCCTTTTTCGCAGACCGTGATGGCATAGCGGTGAGTGTTCGAGGGGAGGAACTCTCAGAGAGGCTGAAAGAGCTTGAAAAATATGGTAGAGGAAGCTCTGTTGAGGTAGCCGGTGAGCCGAAAGAGATTGTTGAGGTCATCACTATTGATGGGCGAAAAATGATTCTCCAAGATGGCTCCTGGCTTATGATACGGCCTTCGGGAACCGAACCCAAGGTGCGTTTTTATGTTGAGTCGCGTACTCGCAGCGGAACACGCGATCTGGTTGAAACAGCGCAAAACCTGCTCAGGGAAATTCGACTCATCTGACGGAGCGCTAATTACGAGTGACGGTACATGTCAATAGTATAGAAATTGCTCATAAAATCGAAGTTGCTTTTTAGGCTTTCCGTATTATTGTCAGCATATAACAGATAATCATAGTGAATTGTTATTATTAGGAGCCATCAATGTGGGAATATACTGATAAGGTTCAGGAGCATTTCCTGAACCCGAGAAATGTTGGAGAAGTCGATGATGCAAACGGTACCGGTGATGTTGGTTCTCTTGCCTGTGGCGATGCCCTGAAGCTGACCATCAAGGTTGATGCGAACGATATCATAACCGATGCCAAATTCAAGACCTTCGGCTGTGCGAGCGCCATTGCCTCATCCTCTGCTCTGACCGAAATGATCAAAGGCATGCCGGTCTCGGAAGCTGAAAAAATCACCAATGAGGATATTGCTGACTTTTTGGGTGGATTGCCAAAGGAGAAGATGCACTGCTCAGTAATGGGCAGAGAGGCGCTGGAGGCGGCCATCGCCGACTATCGCGGCCTGGTGCTGCCAATGGCCGAAGGGGAGATTGTTTGCGAGTGCTTTGGGGTGACTGACATCGAGGTGCGCCGTGCCATTCAGGAGTCCAACCTGCGTTCCGTTGAAGAGATCACCAACTTCACCAAGGCTGGCGGCGGCTGTGGCAAATGCGAAGAAAAACTTCGTGCCATCCTGGAGGAGACCGTCAGCGTGGCCAGGGAAATAAAGATCGCCGAAGCGGCCCCCAAGCGCATGACAGCCCTTCAGAAAATCAAGAAAATCGAAGAAGTGCTGGAAAGAGAAGTGCGTCCCGGTCTGCGTAAGGATGGCGGCGATATTGAGTTGATCGACGTCGATGGTGATTTCGTAACGGTGTCCCTGCGAGGAGCGTGTAAGAGCTGTCATAAGTCCCAGACAACTATAAAAGAGTATGTTGAGGCGAAACTCCGTGAGCTGGTTCTGGATACTCTTATCGTGGAGGAAGCAAACTCATGAGCCAGAAAAACGAAGAAATCGTCTATCTCGATAATAATGCCACCACCAGGGTTGCCCCGGAAGTTGTCGAGGCGATGATGCCCTATCTCACGCAGTTTTACGGCAACCCGTCAAGCATGTACAATTTTGGCGGCCAGGTTGGTGAGGCCTTAAAAGTTGCCCGCAAACAGGTGGCAGATCTGATTGGTGCGGATCCCGAGGAGATCACCTTCACCAGTTGCGGTACAGAAAGCGACTCCACAGCGATACTGTCGGCCCTGCAATCCTTTCCCGATAAACGCCACATCATCACCACCCGGGTGGAGCATCCGGCTGTCAAGAATCTATGTGACACTGTCGACACGCTCACCGGCCACAAACATCGCATTACCCGCCTCAAGGTTGACGAGGAGGGGATGATCAACCTCGAGGACTATAAAGCTGCCCTGACCGAAGACACGGCCATTGTCAGCGTCATGTGGGCGAACAACGAGACCGGCGTGATCTTTCCCATCGAAGAGATGGCGAGCATGGCCAAAGAACGCGGTATTCTTTTCCACACCGACGCAGTTCAGGCTGTGGGCAAGGTGCCGATCAACCTGAAGGATCTGGATGTTGATTTCCTCTCGCTTTCCGGCCATAAGCTCCATGCGCCCAAGGGGGTAGGGGTGCTTTATGTAAAGCGCGGCACAGCCTACACCCCGTTTTTGGCAGGTGGCCACCAGGAGCATGGTCGTCGCGGCGGTACCGAGAACGTGGCTTCCATTGTCGGTCTTGGTAGGGCATGCGAACTTGCGGCAGCCAAGATGGAAGAGGAGAACACCCGGGTCAAGGCGCTGCGTGACAAGCTTGAGAAGGGACTCCTTGACACGATTCCTAACTCAATGCTGAACGGTCATAAGACGGAACGTCTTCCCAATACCGCTAATATCAGTTTTGAATATGTGGAGGGAGAGGCGATTTTGCTGCATATGAACCGCTACAGAATCTGTGCCTCATCAGGTTCAGCTTGTACTTCCGGGTCATTGGAACCATCCCATGTGCTCAGGGCCATGGGCGTACCGTTTACCGCTGCCCACGGTTCCATCCGGTTCTCACTCAGCGTGTACAATACAGAAGAAGAGGTGGATTTCGTTCTGGAGAAGATGCCTGAGATTATTGAGTCTCTGCGCAAAATGTCCCCATTCTGGAAAGGTGATTAAACATGAGAATCGTCGAGCCGTCATTTGAAATTCAATATGATCTGGACAGACAGCCTATCGCTGTGCGATTGGAGACATGTGGTCGTATCTGCTACAAAAGTGAGGATAAAATCACCGAAGAGTCAGCTGTACCATTTGTGAAGAAGATCGCCGCCCATGGGCACAACTCTGTTCTGGAGATGGCTGTTGCCACCTACAATGTGGTGTGTCATCCGGATCATGTGCTTGAATTTCATGCCTGTCAGCCGAAATTCTTTGTCACCGACAGGACGGATTCCGGCTTTGTTGTGACCGGATCGATTCGCGCCTACCGTGAGATGTACAGTAATTACGCAGACAACAGTGTAGTGAGCGAACTCGTGCGCGATCTTGCCGGGAGGTACCCGTACCTGTTTGAGGAGATTTATGTTGCGGAAGATGCGCTGGAGCCCTTGGAAGAAATTACCCTGACGAAACTGACTCTTGATGAGGTGGAGGACCTGCCATCCGACCTTCTTGCCCGGCACCGCTTTGTAGGGGTGAAGATTATCACTAACAGGGCGGTGACGCACGAACTGGTCAGGCACCGACCGTGCTCATATCTCCAGGAGAGTCAGAGGTACTGTCGTTATAACCAGGAGAAGTTCGGTAACCAGGTAACCTTCATTAAACCGATGTTTTACGAGGACGATTCGGCGGAGTATCAACTCTGGAAAGCGGCGATGGAGGAGACGGAGAAACTCTATCTGAAGCTGTTGGAGACCTCCACCCCTCAGGCGGCACGCACCGTGCTTCCGAATTCCTGCAAAACTGAGATCATCGTCTACTGCAATATTGAGGAATGGAAGCATATTTTTTCACTGCGGACCACGCCTGCAGCAGAGCCTTCCATGCGTGAGATCATGATTCCCCTGCAAGAGGAGATGCGAAAGAAATTTCCTGTTCTCTAAGGGAAGGGATGCATTAAGAAACAAAATCCCGAGCATTGCTGCTCGGGATTTTTTTTTTCAGGCCGAGCCCTTTTAGTTTCAACCGAGCCCTCTCCTGAGACAGAGCAGGCCAATCAGGTACCATCGTAAAGCCGTATGGTCGGAGATGTCGATTGTAAATAATTGAATTGTATATAGTTATTTCGTTTTATTTAAACTGCTACCACGACTAAGGATCCTGTTGGAAAACTAAAAAAACGCTGCACCGGCTGAGAGGATAGATTTTATTCTGGTAAATCCTTGTGTTATGTGTATCTTAGACGATATATGCTAGTGATTGGCGAGTAATTTCCAATGCTCTCGATTGGTTACAGGATATAACGCCCTGTTGCAGTAATTTAAAGGTTGAATATCCGCAAACAGGGGTTACTGATTTTAGTTTGATTACGTTTAACTCCATATCACACACTGATTCTATTATCGCTGTCCCCGCAGTAGTGACGCACGCTGAGATCGGTTTGCTGGCTGTGGGATGGTCTACTTCCTCATTCAGGTTGTAACAATATGGCAACAAAATCAAGTTCTTTACAGCGCAGATCTTCCATGCGGAAAACGGTGAAAGATCAGTCCGGAGCAGGCAAGATCAAAATTGGCGAGTTGTTGAGTAAGGCAGGGTATATCACCCCAACCCAGCTGGAGACCGCCAAGAAAGAACTACAGAAAAACGGCGGTCGGCTGAGTACCATTCTGCGACGTCTTGACTACATCGATGATGATACCGTTTTCAATTTTTTAAGCCGCCAGCATAATTATCCCCCTGTTGTCATAAAAAATGAGCCGCCAGCAAAAGATGCGCTAACCATCCTTGAATATGAAAAGGCCAAAGAATATCTGGCGTTTCCCCTGCGTATGGCAGGCAATACCTTCCAGCTTGCCATGGCGGAGCCATCAGACTCCATGGCTGTGGAAGAGCTACAGGACTTCCTTGGCAAGGAGCTCTCCGTCTGTGTCGCCACCGAGATGGATATCGTTGAGGCATACAGGAAGTACTATGAAATTTCTGACGAGGAATATAGCTCATATTTTGACAAGAAAGAGGAAACTGAAGAGGAAATTGAAGTAACGCAGGTTGATGATTTTGGCTCGATCCTGGCTGAGGCAGCTGATGATTTCGAGATAGAAAGTGATGAGGAAGAGGGCATGGGCGACCAGTTTGCCGCCTCAGATGCCCCGATCATCAAGCTGGTGAATGGAATTCTCATCAAAGCCGTTCATGAAGGTGTGTCGGATATCCACGTTGAGCCTTATGAGAAGACGATGCAGGTTCGCTATCGAAAAGATGGTTCCCTCTTTAAGTCGATGAACCTGCCCCTGAGCATTAAAAACGCCCTGGTGGCCCGCATGAAAATACTCGCGGGTCTTGATATCACCGAAAGAAGGGTGCCGCAGGATGGTCGTATCAAGATGCGGGTTGGGCGAAACAGGTCCGTTGATTTCCGAGTCTCCTCGTTGCCGACCCTTTTCGGTGAATCAGTCGTTTTACGTATTCTCGATAAAGGTTCGCTGAATGTGGATCTCACCAAGCTTGGTTTTGAACAGAATACTTTCGAGATGTTGAAACGCTGTTTGGCCAGGCCGCAGGGCTTGCTCCTGGTTACTGGACCGACCGGTTCCGGCAAGACCGTAACCCTCTATTCAGCCTTGAACTCACTCAACAGTGAGGACATCAAGATTCTCACCGCAGAGGATCCGGTGGAATTCAACTTCAAGGGGATCAACCAGGTAAACGTCAATACCGAGGTGGGAATGACCTTTGCCGCCGCCCTGAAAGCTTTTCTCCGGCAGGATCCGGACATAATCATGGTCGGTGAGATTCGCGATATGGATACGGCGGAGATTGCCATCAAGGCGGCAATGACCGGTCATTTGGTATTTTCGACCCTGCACACCAATGATAGTGCTGCGACAATTGGCCGTATGATCGATATCGGCATACCACCCTATATGCTGGCCTCCTCTGTGACCATGGTACTGGCCCAGCGTCTGGGAAGACGGTTGTGCAGCGCTTGCAAGAAGGTTGTGCAATATGACAAGGAGACGCTCATTTCCGCGGGTTTTCATGAAGACGAGATTGATGACCTCACCATCTATGGCCCGACAGGATGCCAGGATTGCAGCGGCCGTGGCTACAAGGGTCGTGTTGGTTTCTTTGAGTTGATGGAGGTGACCGACGAAGTTGCCAAGGCAATTAGTTCCGAGGTGCCTGAGGATCAGTTGAGAAAGATTGCCATTAAGGAAGGGATGACACCGCTGCGCGGAGCTGCCCTGCAAAAAGTTCGCGATGGTATAACCAGTTTGGAGGAAGCGTTGAGACGAACCGTCGCACACAAGGAGAGTTTGCCGGCGTATCTGCTTAACCCTGATGTTGAGGAGTATGACGATGGGGATGTGATCATTCGCGAAGGCAATACCGATATTGATTTTTTCAAATTAATCCGGGGTGCCTTGACAGTCATCAAAGGCGGTAAAAAAATTGCGGAACTCACAGAGCCCGGTGAATATTTTGGTGAGATGGCGGCCATTTCCGGAGAAAAACGAACTGCCACCATCGTTTCCCAGGGCCGTTCGACCATAAAGCGTTTCCCTGGTGATAAGATCGATGAAGTCGTGGATAAGTATCCCGAGGTGACCAATCACCTGTTTCAATCGATGACGGCACGTTTACAGAAATCCAATCAGATCATCGTCAAGCTTGCAGGAGGTGGTTCCAGGAGACCGCCGGCCACGCCTCCCATGAGAAGAAGAGAGGCCGAAAAGAGTTGAGACTTACGAGGAGGCTGAGGCGAGGGACGTGTTTTGCTGGGTTGCTGCCATCAGCCTGATGGGTGCCAAATAAAGTGAGCCATATGAAGATTGCATTGTTCCTGGAGGGAAGTCCGGGACATGAGAAGCAGAGTCGGGCAATTATCCAGGCCCTCAAAGCTCTGATTGATGTCGATGTTAGTGAGTTCAGGGTGCCTGAGCTTACCCGTTGGCAGAGAGGCGTTGAAATTGGACTGCTCGTAGTTGGGGTGAATTCTGGACGAACTCTGGATCTCGCAGGTTTTGATCTGGCCATAGGTACAGGAAGCAGGACCCATGCCACTTTGATATCCTGTAAGAGAAGATTCGGTATACCCATCGTTACCTGTATGGCACCGGACAGGCTGCTGCGGGGACAATTCGATCTCTGTTGTGTGCCCAGGCATGATCAGCTCAAAGAAGACATCAATATCCTTTTCACCGACGGTCCGCCGGTCTTGTCAGTAGAGCAGAAGATTGGAAGGGACCCTGGCAAAGGGTTGATTCTGTTGGGTGGTGTCGATGAGTCCAGTCATTACTGGCGCGGGGCTGAGCTGGCCAGCTTTATCCGTCACATAGTTGCTGATTCTCCAGGCATCAACTGGACCATAAGTTCTTCTCCGAGAACGCCAGAGGACACCGTTGAGCTGATGAGCACCTTCTCAGACAAGGCAGAACAGGTAAAATTCTTCAATTTCAAAGATACCCCAAGAGGCTGGGTTGAGGAGCAGTACGCCAGTTCAAACCTTGTCTGGGTGACCGCAGATTCCGTTTCAATGATCTATGAAGCGTTGACTGCAGGATGCAAGGTGGGCATATTGCCCGTGCGTTGGAAAAAGAACGAAAACAAATTTCAAAGAAGCATTGATCAGCTGCTTGCCAAAGGTCTGGTAAAGATCTATTCCCCCGCCGAAGACAGCTCTTTGCTCTCCATGCCTGAACACTCCTTTAACGAGGCAGATCGCTGTGCTGCTGAGATCATCAGAAGATTCTCTCCGCACCGTTAGCCCAACTCCTTATGACTGTGGTCAAAGGCGCCATCTTTCCCACGGAAATTCTTCATCTAAATGCGAATTTTCTTTATCAGAAATTCGCATTTTTTCTATGGAAGTGATATAGTTTGTCAGGTGGAAGGTCGTAAAAACATTTGAAATTTCAAACAATAGCCAAAGTTGAAAATAAAGACCTGATATTGATTGAAGGACTACCGCGCGGTGCGGCCAAGAGCAGGTTTGTCGGTCAGGCCTGTGTGAATGTTTTTATCCTTATCAAAACAGTGTTGCGCACAGTTGTATATTTCTGTACTCATCTTTGTAAGAGAAGTGCGTGACAGAAAGCGAAAGGGCTGAGCACGCTGCGGGTGCCAGGCATTGAGCCGCAAAAGAGTAGAGGGTTTACCGTGACAGGAAGCTAAAGAGTTGCTGCGGTAAAATTCTATTTTTCAGGATTAGGGGGACAAGCGCGTAATGTTATATGACAAGCTGGTTGTGGTGCAGGTGCTTCCTGAAATGGATGAGGGCGGAGTAGAGATAGAAACCCTTGATCAGGCCATATACTTAGCTGACAGAGGCCATAAATCTATTGTAATCTCAGGTGGCGGCAGACTGGTCTCGAAACTGGAGAAAGCAGGATGCCACCATGTGACCTGGCCTGGAATTGGCAAAAAAAACCTCTCCTGCCTGAAGTACATACGCCAATTTCGCCAGTTTCTGCTTGATGAAAATGTTGATATTGTCCATTTACGCTCCCGCCTGCCCGCCTGGGTTTGCTATCTGGGTTGGAGATCCCTGCCACAAGGCGAACGTCCTCGCCTGATTACCACCTTTCACGGTTTTCACTCGGTAAACAGATATTCGGAGATAATGACCAAAGGTGAAAGGGTGGTCGCCGTCTCGAAGGCGGTTCTGGAGCATATTGTTGAGAATTATCAGCCAGATGTGAAAAAAGTATCAATAATTCATGGTGGCTTTGATACAAAACAGTTTGATCCTGACAAGGTAAGTGATAATAGGCTCGATAAGCTCCGGAAAATATGGGGCTTGCAGGATAATGGTGAACCTGTAATTATACTGCCCGGCAGAGTGACCAAGCTGAAAGGGCAAGACGATTTTATCGACAGCCTTGGGCTCATCAAGCACAGGAAATTTCAAGCTGTGTGTATCGGCGAAATCAACGAGACCAAGGACTATGTCAAAAAAATTAGGGCAAAAATTCGCAAAAACGACCTGGATGGGCGAGTGAAGCTGGTTGGACATTGTGACGATATGCCAGCTGCAATGTTGCTCGGAGATATTATAGTATCCGCAACCTCCACTCAACCTGAAGCTTTCGGCAAGGTAGCTGTGGAGGCAATGGCGATGAGGCGGCCGGTTATAGCAACGGCGCACGGTGGCAGCTTAGAAACAATAGTGGAAGGTGAGACGGGGTGGTTGGTTGAACCGCAAAACCCCAAAGCCATGGCCCAGGCGCTCGAGACGGTTTTAGAGGACGAGGCTCTTCGGTCAAAGTTCGGAGAAGCCGGTAGGCAAAGAGCACTTAAGTATTTTACAGCGGAAAGGATGTGTGAGGGTAATCTCACACTGTACAGACAAATGCTTGCAGAAAAAAATTCACGATTCAAAGAGAAGAAACTGACAGTGCTTCAGATGTTGCCGGAACTGGAAAGTGGCGGTGTTGAGCGGGGTACTCTCGAAATGGGCAAGCATTTGGCCGCAAATGGTCATCGTTCTCTGGTGGTGTCTGGTGGTGGCCGCCTGGTTGATCAGCTTGAGAGGGAGGGCAGCAAACATTTTCAGATGAAGGTGGGGAAGAAGTCGCTGAGTAGTCTGAGATATATTCCCAGGCTCAGAAAACTGATGCGTGAGGAAGCTGTCGACATTTTACATCTTCGTTCCAGGCTGCCAGCTTGGCTCGGCTATGTAGCCTGGAAGAGCCTACCAGCAGCTGAGAGACCAGCTCTGGTGACCACCTTTCATGGGTTTTATTCCGTAAACGCCTATAGTGCCATAATGACGAAAGGGGAAACGGTCATAGCCGTTTCTGAGTCGGTGAAAGACCATATCCGTGAATTCTATGGTGAGCATATCTCCGTTAAACCAATTTTCAGGGGAGTAGCCGAGGAAACTTTCAATCCCGATGCCATTTCTCCTGTACGCATCGAGGCCTTGCGGCAAGATTGGGGAATAGAGCCGAATGTGCCTGTGGTAATGTTGCCAGGTCGTTTCTCTCGCTGGAAAGGACAAGACGTGTTTCTAAGGAGCCTTTCTCGGTTAAGCCATATGGACTTCCAGGCTATTTTGGTAGGTGATCCCCTGGAAACTCCGAACTATACCGAGGAACTCAAGACCATCATAGAAAAACATAAATTGCATAACCGGGTTAAAATGGTTGGCCATTGCAATGATATGGCAGCGGCCTATCTGCTCTCAGATATCGTTGTATCTGCTTCATCAAGCGAACCTGAAGCCTTTGGACGTGTGTCTATTGAGGCCATGGCCATGGGCAGACCCGTGATTGCCACTGCCCATGGAGGTAGTCTTGAGACGGTCGTGGACAGTGTCACCGGTTGGCTGATTGAGCCGGCCGATTTCCAGGCCATGGCGAGAGCCCTGGAAAAAGCCCTCACCATTGACCGGAAGGAGTTGGAGAAATTAGGGTTGAATGGCAGAAAGCGAGTGCTGCAACAGTTCACCACACGTTCCATGTGTGAACAAACGGTCAATGTGTACTATCGCTGTTTAAAAAACAGGATGGTGACCAAGGGCGTGGCAGCAGGTAACCTTGGGCTGACAAGTTAGCCGGCGACTCTGTCGTGAGAAAAGACTAAATCACATTAGTACGCGTGCTCTCAGTGGCATGAGTAATCGAAAAGGCCTGCCCTGGAGTCAAGATGAACTCCAGGGCAGGCCGTTTTTCTTACCTGGACATGATAGCAATCACCTTCTGCCAAGTTGCTTGATCTCATCATGCATGGTTGCCTCTGGAATTCTGTCTTTTGCAAAAAAACGTTTGATCTTGGTAAACAGCAGACAAATTCCCCTCCAGATTTTTGGTAGCAACCAGATTGCCACAACAATAAAAACGATAAAGAGGAGCAGGAAGGTCATCGGGTGATGTAAGGCTACCCAGAGGCCGCCAACGACAGCCACATCTTCAGCAACCGAGGCGGTCCAGTTGCTAAAGGGTTCGGGCGAACTGTTGATGAGAATCCTCGAACCCGCTTTCAACATATGACTGGTAGCAGAGACTGTGCCACCGAGTATGCCGGCTGCAACAGAGAACGCTGGGTTTACTTCACCCACTGCCCCGGCAGCCAGGATGACACCTGCCGGAATGCGGATAAATGAGTGAATGGTGTCCCAGCCTGTATCGACCCCGGGAGTTTTATCGGCAAAAAATTCAACCGCGTACATCGTGCATGCGGCAATGATAACCACAGGTTCCTGCAGCAGCAGAAGGCCTTCCGGCAGTACGATATTTCCTGTGGAACCAAGGATGCCAAGAATGGCCAGGGTCGCATAGAGGTTGATACCGCTGGCCCAGGCGGTGCCCATAGTCAGCGCGATTGTGGCGATAATGCTTTGATATTCATCCATGATAAGCTTACCTGTTTCCAGGGTGTTAATATAAGATTAACACCCAATTTTCTGTTTAGCTTTTTTCGAGCAACTGGCGACGCAAAAATTCACATTCCAGTGGTGAGAGGTCAAATTTTTTAGAAACCTGATTAATCGCCGCGTTCACAGTCAAATGCGGGTCGGCTGTGCGTAACCTGCTGAATTCATCAACAGCTTTCCGGAGTTTATCACCTGGCAATTCAGTGGGGCGTTGGATAGTCATTTATTGCTCCTCATTTCTCTTTTTGGGGGACAGGTTGTAAGATAACACCTGCGAGTGGCGGTAGGGTGATTGTCGTTTGAAATGGCGCCAAACCGTGTGGTACAGGCACCGCCTGAGCTACTTCTTCTGTATATGAACCGCTTCCCCCATATTGGGCATCATCTGAGCAGAAGATGATGCGATATGGCTGTTCAGTCGGCAATCCGATTGTATAATCACAACAGGTTTGTGGAGTAAAATTGAGGATGCACACCAAGTGATCCTCTTTTGCTTTTGCATACCTGGTAAACGAGATGACTGAGTTGTTGCGATCTTCGAAGTCTATCCACTCGAATCCGTGATGTTGAAAATCCTGTTGCCAGAGACTGGGGTTAGCCAGATAAAGACTATTCAGAGCCGCAACAAAATCCATCAGTTTGCCATGTCTGTCATTCCCATCCAGCAAATGCCAGTCAAGGCTCGTCTTGCAATACCACTCGTTAATCTGCCCGAATTCTCCCCCCATGAACAGGAGTTTTTTGCCTGGGTGGGTCCACATGGCCAGCAGCAGCAGGCGCAGGTTGGCGAATTTCTGCCATTCGTCACCAGGCATCTTGCTCAATAGCGAGCGTTTGCCATGAACAACCTCGTCGTGGGAAAGAGGAAGCAGGAAGTTCTCTGAAAACGCGTACATGATCGAGAAGGTGAGGGTGTTATGGTGAAACTTCCTGAATAGAGGATCCTTGGCGAAGTAGTTGAGAATGTCATTCATCCAGCCCATATTCCACTTAAAGCCAAACCCGAGTCCACCCTGGTCAGTGGGCTTTGAAACGCCATAAAAACTCGTCGATTCCTCTGCAATCATCAGGGTGTTCGGGTACAGGTCATAGACAACGGCATTGGCGTGGCGGAGAAAATCAATGGCCTCAAGGTTTTCCCGGCCTCCGTAGCAGTTTGGTAGCCATTCACCATCTTTGCGGGAATAGTCCAGGTAGAGCATGGACGCTACGGCGTCAACCCGTAGTCCGTCAATGTGAAATTTGTCGAGCCAGAAAAGGGCATTGGCGATGAGATAATTGCTGACTTCGCGCCTGCCGTAGTTATAAATGTAAGTGCCCCATTCTGGATGGGCACCTTTTAGCGGGTCTTCATGCTCATAGAGGGCGGTGCCGTCAAAGCGCGCCAGGCTGTGTTCATCACGGGGGAAATGGGCTGGAACCCAGTCCAGAATCACCCCGATCTCGTTCTGGTGACATTGGTCTACAAAATACATGAACTCCGCAGGCGTACCGTATCTGCTGGTGACGCTAAAAGGCCCGGTTACCTGATAGCCCCAGGATTCATCCAGCGGGTGTTCCATGATCGGCATCACCTCGATATGCGTGAAGCCGAGTCTTTTCACGTAGGGGATGAGCTGCTCAGCAAGTTCCCTATAGGTGAGGAAGCGGTCGGGGTCGTCTGGATCACGTTTCCAGGAGCCAAGATGCACCTCGTAGATTGATAGTGGCCTGGTGTATGGCTCTGTCCTGCGCTTGCGGTGCTCCCAATGTTCATCTTGCCACTGGTGGTGGTTGAGATAATTGACGATGGAAGCGCTGTTTGGTCGCAGTTCACCTTGAAATTGAAAAGGATCGGCCTTCTCAACGACTTTGCCGTTTTGTGTCCGTAGTTGATACTTGTAGAGGCTCCCCTCGCCAATCCCAGGTAAAAAGAGTTCCCAGATCCCGGATGCACCGAGTGAGCGCATAGGGTGAACTCGGCCGTCCCATCGATTGAAATCACCTATCACTGAAACGCTTTTGGCGTTTGGTGCCCATACTCGAAACGAAGTACCAGAGATGTTGGATAATTTTGCTTTGTGACTGCCAAGATGTTCATAAATTCGGTAATTAGTACCGAAATTGTATAGATACCTGTCAGTTTCTTCGAGCTGGGGAAGAAAGCGGTATGGATCATTAATCCTCTGGGTTGAACCATCGGAAAAGATCAGCTCAAACTGATAAGTGTACGGATCGAGGTGGGGGTCTAAGAACCAATCCCTTGTGAGTTCGATTACATATAGCCCGTCCTGATGAACTTTGGGGAGAATTTTGCGTCTATCTCCACTTATCATGGCAACACTTTCTGCGTGGGGCTGAAAAGTGCGGATTACGACCAGGTTACTGTCACTTTTGGGAAAGTGGACACCGAGAAAGCTGAACGGGTCGTGATGACCGGAATAAAGAAGACGCTCGAGATGCTCATTCATGGAATTGTATTACAGTATGTTGGAAGGATAGGGAAAATCGCTCATCAGTGGCTACTGAAAGTGCACCAGCTTAACTGGGAATCACTACCCAATGTCCAGCCTATCCGTATGAGACATACGACCACCAGCCTATCCGGATTACTTAATAGTAGGTAATCAAAAGAGTTTTGTCATGTCAGTCAAGCCAAGAATACAAAAAAAGAAGGCAGCACCGCACTACTATTGTTACGGTTTGCCTAACTTGACTGGGTTGAGAAAGCTCTGATACACTGTAGCCAGTACAATTCAAGATCGGCAAAAGGAGTGAATTGTCATTGGAGCTGACGCCACAGTTCATGGAGACGGAAAAATGAAAGCTGAAAATGCCCAGATAATCAAAGACCTGACAGGTTCGTTTCTGGTGTCTACCCCGCAGATGCCGGATCCGCGCTTTGAGGAGCAGGTAATCTACATATGCGCGCACAGTCAGGAGGGGGCAATGGGGTTGGCTATCAATAAACCAAACCCGGCGTTTTCCATGGCTGAAGTACTGCAGGGAGCAGATTTACCGATCCCCAAGAGCCCCCTTCCCCCGGTATATGTGGGTGGTCCTGTGGAACTCGAGTCCGCATTTATCCTTTATGCTGCAACCTACAAGACTGAATATCAGCTCGAGGTGAGCGCGACAATATCTCTGTCCAGGGAGACGCGGGTACTGCAGGATATTGCTGAAGAGCGGGGACCGGAAAAGTATCTTTTTTTGCTTGGCTATACAGGCTGGGGGCCCGGTCAGCTGGAAAGAGAACTTGTCGATGATGGCTGGTTAACGGTTCCTGCCGATGATATGATCATTTTCGATCTTCCCAATGAGATGAAGTGGAAGGCGGCAGCGCTGCAGTATGGCATAGATATAAGCACATTCGGTGATGTGATAGGATACGCCTGAGATAACAAAAAATATTTGAATTACCATGGGGCGCTTCCGGTTTCGGAAGCGCCTATTTTTATTGGTCCCTGCCTGAGTCAGTCGTTAGGGATGATATTCTGTGACAATTCATGTATCATGTTCAGTCCTGAATATTGCTATAAGATGCGGTTCCGCATTCCCTGATTACCCTGTCCGCGATTTTTTGGAGTAGATATGTCTGAGATTGAACGATTGTTTTCGTGTACCCGTTGCGGCTATTGTTGCCACGGAGAGACGACGGTTTCTCTTGATGGAGAAGACCAGCGAATCATGTGTGAAGCCCTTGGTATGTCCAGAGAGGAAGTAGCCGAGAAATACTGGCGAATTTCCGGTAATGTCGTGCAAATGAAAACAGTTGAGGGGCACTGTGTGTTCTACGACGAGGGGTGCACTGTGCATCAGGGGCGGCCTTGGAGGTGCCGTGAGTGGCCTTTGCACCCATCTATTCTTGGCGATGAAAATAACTTCCGCACCATATCAGATTCCTGCCCCGGGATCAAAAAAGACACCAGCTATGTGGAATTTTGCGAAGCCCTGAAGAAACTGCTGGCCGGCAAAGGTAAAATAAGCTGCTGAATACTGCCTTGAAAAGGGGCGGGATGGCTCAAGCCGCCATCGCACCTCCAACGGGATGAACCTGATGAAACACGAAGTAATTTTTCTGGGCAAGACGAAAGACTCCTTTATTTCAGCGGGAATTACGGAGTACACCTCGCGCCTCAAGCACTATACCCAGTTTGCGATCAGGGTAATCAAGGAAAAGAAAACAGGTAGGGCCGATTTGGTTCTCGAGGGACGGCAATTACTTGAGGCAGTTCCTGCAGGCTGGTTGGTTGTTGCCCTTGATTCGCGGGGCAAGCAGTATACTTCAGAACAGTTCGCTGAGCAAATTAGCGGTTGGGAGCAGCATGGCCGCAAGGGAGTCTGTTACCTTATCGGCGGGCCCACTGGGATTTCACCGGAGGTTATCAATCGAGCAGATCTCTGTCTTTCTCTTTCGAAAATGACCTTTACCCACGATATGGTGAGGATGCTGCTGGTTGAGCAGGTTTATCGTGCCTACACCATAAAAGCAGGAGAGAAATATCACAAATAGGCTCTTTAGCCCCTCCGGCCATGTGTGGTCAGGTAGACGTCGAAGCGGCTGTTTTTCATATGAATTTCATGGCTTGGTAAAAACGCTTCAGCAGATGAGGCGTCCAAATGGGGAGCGCCCTTGGGGCGTTTTACCACAACCCTGTTGCCCGCACACATTAAAGCTGTTCTCAGTAAAAGAGGGCCGTCCTCATCATCGCCGACAATATCCCGGATTACCCGCATCTCCTTTTTGTTGAGGGCTGATTTCGTCGTATGCGGGTACATGGGGTCGAGGTATATGGTGTGGGGCTTGCGATCGAGCTTTTTGAGGTTGTCAACGGAGTTGCCCGAGAGCAGGGTGATTTGCTGGTTGACTATTGCAGCCGTGCGCTCATTGGCTGCCGCCCGCGACAGACCATCTGATAAAAGGGCATGCAGGATTGGGGATCGTTCCGACATTATGACTTTGCAACCTAGGGAAGCCAGTACGAATCCGTCAACGCCCAGACCTGCAGTGGCGTCAAAGATATCAGGCCTGACACCTGGCTTTATTCCCACAGCCCGCGCCAGGGGTTGCTTTATGGTAGTATTATTCTGGTGACGATATCCTGTGCTGCCACGGACGAAGTCGACAAAAATAGGTGTAAATGGTTCAGCCTTTCTGCTGTCGGGATTGGCTCTGAGCTCCACCCGTTGCTCTGTAAAGGTGAGGATGTATCGAGCATCACTCATGTTTGGCTGAAAGTATGGGGTGTTGAACTTTTTCGCGGCATCCAGAGCTTTTTGTAGTATTGTCTCAGAAATTGCGGTACATGAAACTGAAAGAAGTAAAGGGCTTGTCATACTGCAGCAGGAATGAAGTTGGTGTTCCGGTATGATGATGTCGATCTGAGTTTACATAGGTAATACTACTCGTTTAAAACAATAGCAAACATTACCAAATACAAAAATGCAAAAAGAAAACATAGATGTGGTGGCTATCATACCCGCGCGGTATGAGTCGAACAGGTTCAGAGGAAAACCACTGGCTAAAATTGCCGGCAAACCGATGATCCAGCATGTTGTGGAACGTGCCCAGCAGGTTGATCTGCTGTCTCGGGTGGTGGTGGCAACCGACGATCAGCGTATCGGTGATTGTGTCGAGTCATTTGGTGGGGAATACGTCCTTACCAGAAACGACCATGTCTCTGGATCGGATCGACTTGCCGAGGCTGCGGAACTGGTGGGAATCTCCGAACACGATGTGGTGGTCAATATCCAGGGTGATCAACCACTGTTTCCCGCCGAAGTGGTGGAGCAGGTGGCACGACCGCTACTTGATGACCCGGCGTTGCCCATGTCCACGTTGATATACAAGATCATCAGGGAAGAGGAGATAAACGATCCCAACCATGTAAAGACAGTATTCGATCGCGATAATTACGCACTCTATTTTTCCAGATCGCCCATTCCCTTTCAGCGTAACCCTGAAGACACTATCTCCCCAACCTATTACAAGCACCTGGGCTTTTATGCCTACCGTAAAGGATTTCTGCTCACTTTCGTAGCCCTACCGGAAGGCGAGTGGGAGCGGTTTGAAAAACTTGAACAACTTCGTGCGCTTGAGTACGGATACAAGATCAAGGTTACGTTGACCCAGCATGACTCCATAGAGGTGGATACACCGGAAGACCTCCTTCGGGTGGAGGAGTATCTCAAAGGTAAAGGCTGATGCCCAACAGCGGGCGGAATGAGCGGAGTCATGGTTGTGCTTCAGGTTGCACGGACTGATTGCCTGTAATCATTGAGCTGGAGTGGTCGGGAAATGACAGTGACAAAAGATGACAAGGTAGCAGATAGTCTTGATAAGCTGTTGGCCAAAAAAGTCTCGCCGCTTGATCTGCTTTCACACAAGAACCTGCGTGAGAAGTTCATCGATCTGGTATTGAATGGTGAGCCGTCCCATCAGGACCCTGAAATCACAAGGCTGTATAGCGGCCTGGTTGAGGCGCTGGTCTCAAAACCCGTCGATAGGGCGAAAGTGGTTGTCTTTGGCGGTGGCACCGGCCTGTCAAACATCATTGGTGGAGACAGCCGCCTTGAAGGCTGGGCACGTTCGCCATTTAACGGTCTCAAGGAAATCTTTCCCAAAACCCGATCAGTGGTCTGCGTAACTGATGATGGTGGCTCCACCGGTGAGATAATGAAAGATCTCCCGCTCATTGCCATCGGTGATATTCGTCATGTTCTGCTCTCGTCCATTCAGCTCAGCGCCTTACAGCGCATATATCAGGTTTCGGTAACGCATGCCTTACAGACTGTCGAGGAGTTGGCCAAGATATTCAATTACCGTTATTCGGTAGAACCGGAAGGACCGGAAAATCTGCTCGATGAGGCTGGGGTAGATATGGCCCGGCTGCCGAAGGGACTGGCCAAAATCCTGGTAAACCTGATCAGTCGGGTGTTTACCGACAGCCAGTTGAATGGAGCATTGAAACGTCCCAATTGCCTGGGCAACCTGATTGTTGTTTCAGCTATCTATCGTTACCTGCCGACAGGAATTGGCAACGAGCAGATCTCTATCAGTCCTGAATTGTTGCATGGACCTATCTCCCAGGGGTTGGAGTACCTGGCGCTTAACCTCGGGGTCGGCCCAAAGGCTGTGCTGCCCTGCACCACGACTCCTTGCCAACTGCGCCTGGTCTATACCAACGGTGTGCAGACTACAGGCGAATCAAAAGCTGGAAATTCACGAAGAGGCTTTCCTGTGGAATCAGCCCATGTGGATTTTTGTGCTGAACCTCAGATCTACCGGGAGATCATCGATTCAATCAAGGAGGCAGATATCCTTGTGATGGCTCCGGGGAGTCTATATAGCTCCATTATTCCAATATTCAAGGTTCCTGGATTTGCTGATGCCGTTCGCCAAAACAGCAAAGCCTTAAAGATCCTGGTATCCAATCTCTGGGTGCAGGCCGGTGAGACTGACCTGAGCATGCGGGATCCGGAGCGAAAGTTCATGGTCTCAGATATGATCAGGGCCTATGAACGAAACATCCCGGGGGGAATACGTGGACTTTTTGACGAGGTGCTCTGCCTTTCGTTGAAAGATGTGCCTGCCTCAGTCATTCAAAGCTATGCGGTGGAAGGCAAAATCCCAATCTACCTTGACCGGGAGGTGGTGCGCAGTCAGGGGCTTATCCCTGTTGAATGTGGTATCTACTCCCGTCAGGCGTTACTGGAAAGAGGCGTGTTGCAGCATGATCCTGCCATGCTGGCCACGGCTGTACGTGTGCTCTACAGCGGCCAGGAATGTTTTTCTGACGATACCGTCAACCATACCGACACAAAACAGGTTGCGGTCAGTCATCACTCTAGAGAGCAATTCACGCCGTCAGCCAGATCTGTCGACAACCTCGGCCGCAATGTACGGTTGCCAAATGTTCGCTATCAACAGGTGCTTGAGCAAATAAGTCGGCTTTCGGTGGAGTGCAAGACCAGGTGCTCGAGCACGAATTGCGGTGGGGAATCATTTATTCGCAGGATCTTTGAAGAGTTAATCTGGAGACATCATGATATCCCGCTAGATCATTTACAGTATGTCGACGGAGTCACCTGTATCGGCCTTGACCTTTGGCCCAGAGACCAGCAATGGGACAATATTTACGCTTTTTATGATCCTGACGATCGTTTGATCAAAATTCGTGAGGACCAGTTTGCTCAGACAGAAAAACTGGAAACAGGTCTGTTGATCGCAATAGGTGAATCGTTGCTTGGCAATTATGCCCTAAAAAAACAGGTCGAAGAAGTCGTCCTCGAAAACCGGATGGTCGGTAAGGTCTATAACCTTGAATTACGGGAAGAAGAGAATCGAAACTGCTACTTGAGTACCAGTGAGCTTGACGATTATCTCCACCTGGCGAGGATGTTCAGGGGCGCTTCATATTTGCACTATACTCGCTTGCTCAATGGCAATGAGGGGTTTACACCGCCTGGTCTCTTGATGGGACTTTCGTATGTCTGGTATTTGGAAAACAGGTTGGCCCCCCAGATAGAATACAAGATGACGGTCGTTAAAATCCCCCAGGAAGATTTGATTCCTGAACAAAAGAAAGTTGCTCAAAGACGCTATAAGCTTATTGATTTTTTTAGGGATGTGGTCTTTAGGCAGGTGGGAAAATTCTAAATCACTTGTTTCTCAGCTCAAGAAAGCCCGCGGAGCGTCCCAAGGTGTTGGCCTGGGACTCGCCTCCAAGAGAAACCATGACCGCTATGTGGTTGTGGAGTCTGAACCAGGGCAGGGGACAGTGGTTTCCTGTTACCTGCCGTGTTATCTGCAGACTGCCAAAGCAAAGTTAGGAGCAGAGGTTACTGCTCAGCAGCAAAATAGCACTCCCCCTACACGCACATATAGGCCCTGGTCATTGAAAAGACACCCAGTTGCAGCTTGTTGGCAAAGCAATGCTCGAATATCTAGACCGCGATGTCACGGCGGAGAGTGGACTGACAATCATTGCCAGTGGCAAGTCGGTTTTTAGTTCAGTCGTTGAGAACTGTCAACAGTATGGGGTTGTCAATGCCTTGCCCGAGCCGTTTACCATGGACAGCCTCAGGCATGTTGTACTCAATGCCGGTGACGGCATATCGTCGTAACGCAGGGCAGATCAGCGAATCATCGTCAGCCCCTCATTATGCTGAAGCTGAAAACTCAGCTATCTACTATTTGAGCTATGACGGTTCAGTGATCGTAGTCTGCACCAATAGTGTAGCAACCTTAACGAGCCTCTCCATACACAGTGGGCATGTCTATCTCCGGTGAGGTGGAAATAGGAGAAAAGACCTGAGGGAGTTGTCTGGCTGTAGCGGTTCTCAGCATTTGGACAGTACCGCCTGCTGGAGGTTTTTCAGCTTTTTTGCTGAAACCGGTGTCTTACTTTTTATTTCCGGGGAAAACAAAGCGATGCGGTATTCCTCCATCATTTGTCGATATTGAGCGAGCAGTTCTCTTGCCTCCTCACTAAACTCATCGTTTCGGTTGTGAAGCTGCCGGAGACTTTCCAGGTGAGGGCTGAGCAAGTTTTCCTTTTCGGCATCCTTGGCGGGATTGTTGTAGAAGCGTTCCAGCCGGATGGCATAACTCTGCAATTGCCTGAATGCCAGATCAAGACCTGCCATAGAGGTTGAGAGGAAAAAATCGTTGGGGATAATGTCATTCAGCAAATCAGTAAACTTTTGCCGTGTATCTGCGGTAAATAAAATTTGGCGAGAATCAAGGCGGATGTAATGGGCAAGTTTTTCACTCACCTCTCTTCTCTGCCTCAGCACAGCAACCGCAGACTCGGCAATGGCCTGTCCCTGCCGATACACCCCGTGTTTTTTCATCTCGGCAACCTGCTGCTCAAAGCTTGATTTATCGGGAATTGTACCGTCAATGGCTGGAAACAGGGTTCGGGCAATGAATCGTAAGAGCTGATCAACAGCGGCTTTCTTATCAAGGCCCGATTCAATCAGGAATTTACCGGTGGGTCCGGAGAGCATCGAGTTGCAATATTTCTTTAGTGACTTAAAACCTTCCGGAAACTGGAGTTTGAACAAAAACTCTACCCCCTCAAGATTCTTCTTTGTTGCAACGGCCCGATCCTGTTCAAAGGAAACGCCGACGCCGCCCTTATCGATATACGGGGTAAGCGTTGGAAAAAGAAAGCCGGCAACGGCTCCATTCGGTGCCTTAAGAGCAATGGAGTCCGGGAGACCATCAAAGTCCCACACCCTGGTGAGCCTGTCCTGCCATTGATCGATCAACTGTTGCTGGGCCGGAACAAGCTTTTCAGAGGTCGGCTGTGTGCTGGAACTCTTTTCCACCGCTTTAAGCAGTTTACCGAGATCCCGGCCAGAGCAAATGTCGTTTCCCTCCAGATCAAAAAGCGTAAACCGTGCCCGAAGATGCGGAGGAAGTGCGGTGGGCCAGTCCGAGCGTCTGATTGAAATGCGGTACAATTTGAAGATAGAGCTCTCAAGGGCATGGTAGAGTGAGCCCTGGGAGCTGTTGATATCATCGAGAATCCTGTCTACCGCCACATTCACAGGAACCAGGTGCTTGCGTAGACTTTTCGGCAACCCTTTCAGGAGCAGGTGCACCTTCTCCTTGAGCATGCCTGGTACCAGCCATTCGAAAGTTGAGGCGGAGATGCTGGTGGCAAGTGAGAGCGGAATGCGAACGGTCATGCCGTCGGTTTCACTGCCAGGCGAAAAAGTATACTCCACCTGCAAATCTAAAGAGCCAAAGTGAATAGAGGTGGGGTAGTTGGCAAGCTGGTTTTCATCGGGCCTGCTCTTGATGATGTCCGCCTCAGACATCATCAGCGGCTTTTGGCCTTTTCTTTTAAGATATTTATTCAATGTGGCACGATCACAGACAAAGTCCGGCAGCCGTTCGTGGTAGAAGGCGTGAAGGGTGCTGTCATCGGGCAGAATTGCGGTGGTGCGAAGTCTGTCTTCCGCCTCTTTCCATTTGGCGATGAGTTGCTGGTTGTGTCTCAGAAATTGATACTTGCCTGTGATCTGGCCTTCGACCAAAGCAGACTGGATGAATATCTGGCGCGCTTCAATGAGATTTTTCTTATCCCTTTTCGGGAAATTAACCGTGCGCCCGGTGACAAGAACCAATCCGAAAAGAGAAACCCGCTCATCTGCAATTACCTGGCCACTCTTTTTGTTCCAGCGCGGTGAGGACCAGGAGTATTTAACCAGGTGGGCTGCCAGGGGTTCCAACCATTCAGGCTCAATAGTTGCCACTGTGAGGCCATACAGCCTGTTTGTTTCAAGAAACGAAGCGGCGATAATCCATTGTCCTGCAGTAAGAAACTGGTGAGAACCTGGAAAAATCATCAATTCCCTGTTACCCGCCCCCTGATAGATCTTGGCCTGCTTTTTCACAGCAATATTGCGTAAAAATCCTGAAGCAAGGGCCCTATGGATCTGCTGGTAGCTTGCCTCGGCGTCGTTGTTGCTGAATTCTTGTTGTCTGCCGAGAATCCTGCCAAGTTGTTCATGGAGGTCAAGCCACTCTCGCATACGTTGAAACGAGAGATAGTTTGCTTTGCAGTATTTCTTCAGTTTCGACCAGGAACGCGAGGCTCCCTGATCATCGTGGAAATCATTCCAGATATTCAGGAGGGTCATGAAGTCTGAGTGCTTGTGGGCAAACCGCTGATGGGCGGTGTCCGCCTCCCGTTCCTTTTCGGCAGGGCGCATTCTCGGATCTTGAATTGCCAGCGCTGATGCGATGATCTGCACTTCGGTAAGACAGTTCTCGTCATTGGCCTCAATGAGAATGCGGGAAATGCACGGATCAATCGGCAGGTTGGCCATAACCCTGCCGGACTTGGTCAGTTCGCCATCTTTGGAAATAGCGCCAAGCTCCTGCAAAAGTTTATAGCCGTCACGAATGGTGTTGCGATTCGGTGGATCGATAAAAGGGAAGTTCTCCGGCTTGCCCAGTCGCAGCGAAACCATCTGCAGGATGACTTCCGCCAGGTTGGCCCGTCTGATCTCAGGTTGAGTAAATTCCTCTCGACCCAAGTAGTTTTCCTCAGAGTAGAGGCGGATGCAGACGCCGGGCCCGACACGGCCGCAACGGCCTTTTCTCTGATCGCAGCTAGCACGGGATACCCGGTGGATGGGCAGGCTGGTGGTTTTTGCCCGTGCATTGTAGTAGGACATGCGCGCCAAACCTGAATCGACAACATACCGGATGCCCGGAACCGTGATCGAGGTCTCGGCGACGTTGGTGGCAATAACGATTTTGGGTTTGGAGTAGTGCTGAAAAATGCGGCGTTGATCAGAGGATTGCAACCTGCCAAACATAGGGAGAACCACAGCCCCGGAAGCCTGTTTGGACACCAGGTTGCAGCAGGTGCGGATGTCTTTTTCCGTTGGCAGAAAAGCCAGAATGTCACCGGGAGCCTCACTGTTACGCAGCTGAATAATTGCCTCAGCACAATGTTCGACATAGCTGGTATCGCTGCCATCGCCATCCTGGTCGTCATCGTCTGGGGTGCCAGGGGGCTGATAACGGACTTCCACCGGATAGGTACGCCCGCTGACGTTGATAACAGGGGCATGGCCGAAATGTTTACTGAAAGCCTCTGTATCTATGGTGGCCGAGGTGATGATAAGTTTGAGGTCGGGTCGCTTGGGGAGAATTCTCTTTAGGTAGCCGAGCAGGAAATCGATATTCAGGCTTCGTTCGTGGGCTTCATCGAGAACAAGTACACCATACTGCCGGAGTAAGGGATCATTTCGCGATTCTGCCAGCAAGACGCCATCAGTCATGAACTTGATCCTGGTGGATTTATCGGTGTAATCGTGGAAGCGAATCTTATAGCCAACGATATTGCCGAGTTCAGCCAACTCCTCAGAAACCCTCGCAGAAACTGAAGATGCTGCTATTCTGCGGGGTTGGGTGCAGCCAATGAGCTTTTCAGACTCTGGATACAGTTCAAGGCAGATTTTCGGGATCTGGGTGGTTTTACCAGAACCGGTATCACCGGCCACGATAACTACCTGGTGGTCGGCAACGGCTTGACGGATTTCGTCCCGCTTGCCTGAAACCGGCAAGTCGTGTGGATAATGGATGTTCATTAATTGGTGGATGCTGAAAAAAAATTATGGTATTGCTCCCCAGTGACCGGGCTCATGATTCATACCATACGTTACACATTTTCGTTAGCGAAAAAAGTTCGGATTTGCCAGTCTTTTGCCGGGCGTTGACCCGAGTAGTGCAAAAGTCTTCAGCCATCTCAAACATCACCTGCCCGGTAGTATCTTCCAGCCTATACCGACTACTGAATTATTATGAACCTCCTCGAAATTGCCGTTGCCGCACCGCTCGAAAATACCCTGACCTACAGGCTGCCGCAAAACCTGCTCAACGGGGTGAGCGCTGAAGAAATCATCGGCAGACGGGTGATGGTTCCCCTTGGCAAACGAAAGGTTACCGGCTATGTGCTGGCAACAGGCGTGGAGGACTTGCAGGAATTTACGATACGTGACATCTCCGAAGTTCTCGATCAGCAGCCTCTTTTCCCTGCTAATCTTATTCCACTGTTTCGTTGGATTTCCCAATATTATCACTATCCGATAGGTGAGGTCATAAAGTCAGCTCTTCCAGGAGGCCTGGCACCAAAATCGGTACGAGAGTTGAGATTATCCCACGGAGGAGCGGAGCAGCTGGAGACGGCCTGGCATGAGCTGAGTTCTCAACCCACTGGTGCTGGTGAAAAAGAAATGCAGCACTTTCTCGAGAAGTTGACCAGCAGCGGTAAACTGACTGCCGCTGAAACCAAAAAAGCGCTAAATTCTCAAAAGACAAAAAAATATATAAATGGCCTGCTGGCTGACGGCGCACTGGTGCTCCATGAAACCCTGGCTGGGGCAACAGCCAAGGAAAAACGTGAGGTGTGCTATGGTATTGCCCGAGATCTGCATGGCTCGGAGCAGTTACAAGGGGCAGATAGAGCATCGGTAGCGGCCTATCGGTCACGCCTGAACAGGAAAAATACGCTGAACCTGGGGCTTGCGGAAGCGAAGACACTCTATTATCTGCAGGCACTGCACCTCAGTTCGGAACAGGGCATCGTGCCAAGAAAAGAACTTCTGGCGGCCTATCCAGGTGCTGGCAAACCAGTGCAGTCGCTCATTGCAGCCGGGCTGTTGACTGAAACCCATCGAAGGGTTTTCAGGAGCCCCCTGGGGGAACAGTTGGAGTTCTTTCCGGCCCCGGAGTGCCTGACCCCAGAACAACAGGAGGTACTCGCCGAAATTCTTCCTGCCCTTGAAGATGGCGGATACTCCCCCTTTCTCCTGCACGGCGTAACCGGAAGCGGTAAAACGGAGATCTATCTCCAGGCAACCGCCAAGGCTTTGGGGCAGGGGAAAAGCGTCCTGGTTCTGGTTCCTGAGATTGCGCTGGCAACCCAGCTTGAGGCGCACTTCGTCTCACGGTTTGGCGAACAGGTGGTCCTATTGCACTCAGGGCTTACTGCCGGTGAGAAGTTTGACCAGTGGAGTTTGGTTGCCTCGGGAGAGGCCCGAATTGTTATTGGTGCCAGGTCGGCAGTTTTTGCGCCTTTCAAAGAGCTTGGGTTGATCGTGGTGGACGAGGAGCACGACGGAGGGCTCAAACAGGACGATAATCTGCGGTATAATGGTCGCGATCTGGCAGTCGTGCGGGCCAGGCAGCAGGATTGCACGGTGCTGCTCTCTTCGGCAACGCCATCGGTGGTCAGCTACCATAATGCAAAGATAGGAAAATACCGATTACTGACCATGAAAAACAGGGTAGGGAACCGCCCACTGCCCAAGGTGCATATCATTGACCTGAAGCAGAAGGTTCAAGGTGGCAAGAAGAGTCTCTTCAGGCCTGTGCTACAAAAAGCCCTCATTGAGAATGTTGAACGTGGCAAACAGAGCGTGATTTTCATCAACCGGCGGGGGTTCTCTGTAAATGTGATCTGTCAGGAGTGCGGTACTCCTGTAGAGTGTGTTGATTGTCACGTCTCCCTGACCCTGCACCGATCCAGGCAGCAACTGCTCTGCCATTACTGCGGCTATTCGGTGCATGAGCGAACAGTCTGTAAAAATTGCTCATCAACCTCCCTGGTGCCAGTTGGTTTTGGCACGGAGCGAGTGGAGGACGAGTTACACGCCCTGCTGCCGGAGGCACGTATTGCCCGGCTCGACGCAGACACTGCCTATGACCGGAAGGTCTTTCTGGAAACCCTGAAAAAGACCAGGGCCGGCGAAATTGATGTCCTGGTGGGCACCCAGATGGTTGCCAAAGGCCATCATTTTCCAGGGGTTACCCTTGTTGGAGTGGTCTGGGCTGATGGCGGGTTGAGTATCCCGGATTACCGGGCTGCTGAAAGAACCTTCCAGTTGGTGACCCAGGTTACAGGCCGTGCCGGCAGAGGGGATGATCCTGGAGAGGTGTATATCCAAACCATGCGGCCTGACCACTATGCCCTGCTCTATGCCAGGAGCAATCGCTATGAGGACCTGGTTGAACATGAGTTGAAGTTGCGGCAAAATCCCAAATTTCCTCCATATGTGAGGATGGTTGCCATCCATATACATGGAGAGAAAGAGGAGAAGGTGGTTGAAAGCTCCATGAAAATAGCCAATGCCTGCAGGGCGCTGCTTGAGCAGCCGGTGCCTGGTGCAGCTGCGCCGGCTGCTGTAGAGGTGCTGGGGCCGGCACCATCACCCATTGACCGGGTCAAAAAGAAATACCGCTGGCAGGTGATGGTTAAGACAGAGACCCTGCCGGTTTTGCACGGAATATGCAATTATATCCGTCAGCATCAAAACGAGCTGGCCGACAGGGGCTGCCGGGTACTTCTCGACGTGGACCCAGAGAATATGATGTAGCGTAGCCGGTCAACCGGGCTCGATGGCCTCCGGGTAGCTGCAGAGCTCCCCTTGAAAGTTCTCGAACACCAACGAGTTGCCCCGCTCAAGGATATATTGCGGGGTAAGCGGTATCTTCCCTTTGCCCCCAGGTGCGTCCAGGGCCAGGGTTGGTACGGCCATGCCTGAGATATGCCCATACAGCTGTCGCATGAGTTCTATACCAACAGAACTGTGGGTACGAAGGTGATCGGTACCGCGGGACAGGTCAGCCTGAAAGAGATAATATGGCTTGATTCGCATCCGCAACAGACCGGTAAAAAGCAGTTTCAGGGTTTTGGCAGAGTCGTTTACACCCCTCATCAATACCGTCTGGTTGCCTAGAGGGATACCGCTGTCGGCAAGCATAGCCGCGGCTTTTTCAGCCTCAGGCGTTAGCTCTGTCGGGTGGTTGAAGTGGGTGTTGATATACAGCGGGTGATAGCGTTTGAGTATTTGCACCAGACTGTCTGTGACGCGCATGGGCAGGGTAGCTGGTATCCTGCTGCCGATTCGGATTACTTCGATCGAGGGGATGCTCCTCAGCTGCGACAGGATTTCATCCAGCACCTGATCGGCAAGAAGCAGGGGATCTCCGCCGGAGATCAGTACTTCACGAATTTCAGGGTGCTCCTTCAGATAGCAGTAGGCCTTCTCCAGCGACTCCTCTGAAATGGCCATACGGGCGGTGCCGACTTTTCTCTTTCGAGTGCAGAATCGACAATACATGGCACATTGGCCGGTAACCAGCAACAGCGCCCGGTCTGGATATTTGTGGACTAAATTGGGGACGACACTTAACGCCTCCTCTCCCAAAGGGTCGCTAAGGCAGATGTTGTCTTGTAATTCTGCAGGATCAGGAACAGCCTGGCGCCAGATAGGGTCGCCGGGGCTTTGGATAAGTTGAAGATAATACGGGTTGATCCTGACTGGATAACGCTCTGTAACGTCCCGAATTGCGGAATTATCGCAACCAAGATGTTTCTTCAATTCGTCATAAGTGGTAATACTGTCACTGAGTATGCTTTGCCATGTGTTATTCATGGTCGGCATTATGGAGAAAAGCAGGTTGATTGTCAATGTGTCTAATTGATATTGGAGGAGCTTCCGAAGACAATGTCAAAAAATCAGTATAGATTCAAGTATGATGAGTACGGTAATACCCGCGAAGTTATCGTCTATGGAAGCGGCACCGCTGTCAGTTCAATCAGTTTTGTAAATAAGGGCACGGCTTTTAATGCGGCTGAAAGACAGCAACTCGGGTTGGAGGGCTCATTGCCGCCCGGTATTCGCGATCTAGAGGAGCAGGTGGAGAATACCAGGCGCATTGTCGATAACAAGGTTGATGATATTGAGCGCTTTATTTTTATTCGTGCACTTTTTGATCGGAACGTGACCCTGGCCCACGCCCTGATTAGAAGTGATCTGCGTAAGTACGTCGGCATCGTCTATACCCCGACCATAGGCCAGGCGGTGCAGCGTTTTTCGGCCCTTTACAGGCAGGCGAACGGTTTGCATTTTTATCCCGGCAATATCGATATGGCCGAGGACATTCTGCGGCGTTACCTGCATCGCGATGTCCGTATTGCTGTGGTCACCGACAACCAGGGTATTCCCGGCATGGGGGACCAGGGAGCAGGCGGTATCGCAGTATGTCTTGGTAAACTGATGCTCTACAGCCAAGGAGGTGGCATCGCTCCCTGGCACTGTCTGCCGATATCTTTAGACGTCGGTACTGATAATGAAGATTTGCTCAATGACAAACGGTATCTGGGCTGGCGCAACAAGCGGCTGAAAGGGGAAGAGTACCTCTCTTTCATCGGTCGTTTTGTGCGGGCATTTCGCAATGTCTTTCCAGATGCGCTGTGCCAGTGGGAGAACCTTTCCCGTCACAATGCGGTAAGCATTCGCGATGCATTTGCCGATGAGATTATCACCTTCAATGACAACATCCAGGGGACTGGTGCCGTGGTGCTTGCTGCCATTTTTTCAGCAATGAAGGTGAAAAAAGACCAACTCAAGAACCAGAAATTCTTGGTATTGGGGACTGATTGCGGGGGCATCGGTGTCTGCGAGCTACTGGAGATAGCTCTTCGCGAAGAGGGGCTTAGTGAGCAGCAGGCAAGAGACGCTATTATTCTTGCCGATGCGACAGGAGTGGTCACCACCGAGAGCGGAAGCGAATACTATATCAAGCGGTACGCAAAAGATCCTGAACGTTTCAACTGGTTAGCCGGATGCAGCTCTATCGAGGATGTGGTGTCGGGAAGCGGTACAACCGTCCTGATCAGCACCCAGACCAGTCAGTCCTGTAATGAGAGTGCCATTGTTCAGGCAATGTTACAGAACACAGATCGTCCTGTTGTGCTCCCACTGCACATCAGTGTTGGGGCATCAAACGAATGCGTGAAGGAATTGCTGGATGTTACCGAAGGAAGGGCACTGGTTGTCTCCGATGACCCGAACAACGGCGCCACCAGCTATACCGGAGACGGCTATGAAAGCAAGGTGAGCCAGAGTAATAACATCCTGGTGTTTCCGGGTGTTGGGCTGGGCGTGTTGGCCTCCGGGGCCCGTGAAGTGCTGCCTGAATTTTTCACAGCAGCCGCCCATGCGGTATCCCGTTGCGTGGCGCAGGAAGATCTTCTTGCCGGTCGCTTGCTGCCTTCGCTTGCCGACCTGGAACAGGTCAGTAATACCGTAGCCCTAGAGGTAGCAAAGTGTGCAGTGGCGCATGGCGTCAGCAGGCCCTGCGTCTTTTCAAGCTTCCAGCATGGGGGGGAGGAGGCAAGGATGCGCGAGTTGATCAAGAAGATGCGCTGGGAACCAAATTATCTGCCCCTGATACCCATGTGATTTGGGGGTATTGGGTAGAGGAGGCACCCTAGCAGCCCTAAAGCGAAATGCCTTTGAGCCGGGGTGTCACCGGCTAGGGAATGTTTTTGTGGGCAAGAGAAAAGAGTCCCACCTAAAAAGCCCTGCTCAGCGAGCAGGGCTTTTTAGGTGGGTATCTCAGAAAGCCGATCAGACTTTTTGAACGTTATCTGCAGCGGGTCCTTTCGGGCCATCAATGATATCGAAGCTTACACGAGAACCTTCCTCAAGGGATTTGAAACCTTCTGATTGGATAGCGGAGTAATGCACGAATACATCTGGTCCACCGTCTTGCTCGATAAAACCAAAACCCTTAGCATCATTAAACCACTTCACTGTACCTTCTGCCATTGTAACTACTCCTTTTGAACTCAGGCCCCCCAGGGAACCTTATAATAATTTTCCAGCATATGTAGCTGGTGAACATTGTTGCCACGCCAGTCAACGGCAGCGACCAAGCGTATAGAATAGGTTCGTGCGGTAAACCATTGCTAGGGCAGGGTTGCTGAGACTTGTTAAAGCGTAACAATAATAGCCGTTTAGCATATAAAAAATATAAAAGCAACAGATTTATGTTATTTAAATGGGATTTTCGAATATGTTAGGCAGGGTTGATTTATATCGTATTTGTATTGGATATTACATCAACTTTTTATTTCTATACGTTCGCAAGGTGGAGCAATGCCCTGTTGGTTGAATTGTCTTGTGCATGAGGCGAGGTACTACTGAATACCTGTTTGGACTGTTAGCAGGAATAATTACCAATTTGTAAAAAAGTTGACACAAAACACCCCCTCCGTTAACCTTGGATGCTTATAAAAAAAGACTACCATGTGACCATATTTCTTCATGTCTCACATTGGTTCACCCATATTTTCCAGAGTGAATTCCTTGTATCCCGAATATAATTTTTCTTCGAACTTTGCCAATATCAATGGCAACACACTCCACTATATAGATGAAGGAGAAGGGCCAGTAATAGTTATGGTCCACGGTAATCCTACCTGGTCATACTTTTACAGAAACCTCATATCGTTACTTTCAAGCCGATACAGAGTTATTGCCGTTGATCATGTCGGCTGTGGTCTATCGGATAAACCACAGAAATACAGTTACACTCTGGCTCAACATATTGACAATTTGCACAATTTGCTCAGTCAGCTGGCGGTGACGAGCTACTCGCTGATCGTTCACGACTGGGGTGGAGCCATCGGCATGGGGCTCGCTACCCGCTATCCCGAACGTGTGGAAAAGATAGTTGTTTTAAATACTGCGGCCTTTCTGTCGAAGCGGATACCATTTCGGATCAGCCTCTGCAAGCTGCCATTGATTGGGCCTTTGATTGTCCGAGGGCTTAACGGATTTGCCAGGCCGGCAACTTTCATGGCAGTGTCAAAACCCATGGGGCCTGCTGTTTCCGCTGCATATATTGCGCCCTATGACAACTGGGCCCACAGGGTTGCTGTAAGTGCGTTTGTCCAGGATATACCGTTAAAAGCAAGCCATCCCAGTTACGAGACATTACGGGCAATAGACGAGAGCCTGGTGACTCTCAGAGATGCCGGGGTGCCGATGCTCATTCTCTGGGGCGGAAAGGACTTCTGTTTCGATAAGGTATTTTATAGCGAATGGCGCAAGAGATTTCCAGAGGCGGAGTATCACTATTTCGAAGATGGTGGCCACTATATCCTAGAGGATAAGCTCGATGAGATAAAACCGATCCTCTTACGCTTTTTTCCAGGGCATGAGGAGTAGTTCCCCATGGTTGTCAACATTGCTGAAACACTCAATGACGTAGCGCAAAAGTTTGGGGAACGGGTTGGCCTGATTGAGGCCAGATCTGGAACGACTTTGAGTTTTGCTGAACTCAACAGTCGATCAGATTGTTACGCCGCCTACCTGACCAGCAAGGGAGTCGCTCCCGGTGACAGGGTTATGCTGATGGTCACTCCCTCTGCCGATTTTATTTGCCTGACCTTTGCACTCTTTAAAATTGGCGTCACTATTATCCTGATAGACCCCGGCATGGGATATAAAAACCTGCTGCGCTGCATTGAAGGGGTGAAGCCCACAGTTTTTATAGGAATTCCCAAAGCGCGTCTGTTCGCAGCCTTGTTTCCGAAGCCTTTTAAAAGTGTCAATCACAGGTTTTGCTGCGGCAAATCCCTGGGAATTTTTGGCAGGGACATCCGCTCTGCCATTGCTGAAAAGGTTGAGCCCTATCCGGTGTATCAACCTGCAGCTGAAGATCTCGCGGCGATAATATTTACCACCGGTTCGACCGGCCCGCCCAAAGGCGTACGATATGAACATTCGATATTTGCCGCACAGCTTGATCGCATACGAAACTATTACGGGATCGACGAGACCCACATCGATCAGCCAGCCTTCCCGCTTTTTGCCCTGTTCTCCACAGCACTGGGGGCCTGTGCGGTTATCCCAGACCTGGACCCGACCAAACCAGCCCAGGTGAATCCCGAAAAGTTCATAGCTTCCATTGAAAAGTATAACGTCAGTTACTCATTTGGCTCTCCGGCAATCTGGAATGTGGTGAGCAGATACTGTATTGAGCAAAATATTCGGTTGAAGTCCCTGAAGAAGGTCCTGATGGCAGGCGCTCCGGTACCAGGCGAACTGTTGGAGCGGGTCATCAACATACTGCCGGAGGAAGCCCGGGTTTTTACCCCGTATGGAGCCACCGAGAGCTTGCCAATCGTCTCTATGGAAGGAAAAGAAATTCTTGAAGAAACCTGGCCGCTGAGTCGGATTGGGAAAGGCACCTGTGTGGGCAGACCACTGCCTGGCATTGAGCTTCGAGTGATTGCCATAGATGACAACCCCATTGCCACCATCGAGCAGTCCAGGGATATGCCAGTGGGCGAAATCGGTGAAATTGTGGTCAAGGGCGACGTGGTGACGCGAGCCTATGAAAACAATGAAGAAGAAACCAGACATGCCAAGATACGGGACGGAAACTCGTTTTGGCACCGGATGGGAGACACCGGCTATCTCGATGAGCAGGGAAGACTCTGGTTTTGCGGCCGGAAGGCGCACAGGGTGGTCACTGGTGGCACAACCCTGTTCTCCATTCCCTGCGAATCCATTGTAAATGAGCATCAGGAGGTTTTTCGCTCGGCACTAGTGGGCGCAAGGGATGAGGCTGGCAATGAGGTTATACCGGTGCTCATCATCGAGCCAATTTCAGGCTTTACAGGCTCTGAGGCGCAGTTACTCAAAGAAGTCAGGGAGCTTGCCGGGGCCAGCCCGCTGACCAAGGCGATACAAATATTCATGGTGCACAGAGATTTCCCGGTGGATATCCGGCATAATGCGAAAATATTCCGTGAAAAGCTAGCCGTATGGGCTACTGAACAGTTACGGACCGAGAGATGAAAAAGGCTATTGTAACCGGTGGCGGCGGATTTGTCGGAAAGGCCATAATCCGAATGCTTCTGACCAGGGGGGTGGATTGTACTGCGCTTGGCAGAAATCATTACCCTGAGGTCGAAGCGATGGGCGCGCGAAGTCTCTCGGTTGATATACGGGATTCGGCAAAGGTGGATGAAGTTGTCCGGGATGCCGACACAGTCTTTCATGTGGCCGCGCTTGCCGGTATCTGGGGGCCCTGGCGGGAGTATCATTCCATAAACGTTGAGGGAACAGAGAATATTGTTGCTGCCTGTCGAAAAAACGGTATTGCCCGGATGGTGTACACCTCTACTCCATCGGTGGTTTTTGATGCAAATGATATTGCCGGCGGTAACGAAAGTCTGCCGTACCCTGAAAAGTTTCTCTGCCACTATGCCCGCAGCAAGGTGATGGCTGAAAAGCTGGTGCTGGCAGCTAATGGGGTAGCGGAAAATGGCCAAGATTTTAAAACCTGCGCCATTCGCCCTCATCTTATCTGGGGGCCAGGTGATCCACACCTGATCCCGCGCCTTTTGCAGAAAGGGAAAAACAAGGAGCTGAAAATAGTCGGTGAGGGGACAAATCTGGTGGATATATCCTATGTGGATAATGTCGCTCACGCCCATGTCCTGGCAGCACTCGATCTACATGATAGGGCTGTCTCCGCAGGCAAAGCCTATTTTGTCGGTCAACCAGAACCTGTGAATCTCTGGCAGTGGATTAATCAGCTGTTCTCAAGGCTCGGCATAGAGCCCGTGCGAAAATCGGTGCCGTTTGCTCTGGCCTACGGTGCAGGTGCTGTGATGGAAGGTGTGTATGGCCTTTTCGGAAAAGAGACAGAACCGAAAATGACTCGCTTTTTAGCGCTACAGCTGGCAAAGTCCCATTATTTCTCACACCAGGCGATAGAACAGGATATCGGGTATTCGCCTGTAGTTTCAACTGAAGAAGGAATGGAAAATCTCATACACTGGATTCAGCACAATGAGAAAACTCTTTTATAAGTCTGTAGCCGCGTTGTTAATTGCGGTATTGATACAGTCAGCCAGTTTGCATTCAGCGCTGGCATTAAGTGTCGGTGAAGAGCGAAAGATAGGTGAGCAATTGCTCTATCAGATCCGTTCTGCTTTCTCCCTGGTTGATGATCCTGACCTGGTTGTCTATCTGCGCTCACTGGGCAAGGAGGTATTGGATGTCGCTGGCCTGCAGTACTTTGACTATTATTTCTATATCGTCCAAAGTGACGAGTTCAACGCCTTTGCTGCCCCTTCCGGGCTGATCTTTTTTTACACCGGCCTGATAGGCGCCATGGAGAGCGAGGATGAGTTGGTCTCGGTCCTTGCCCACGAGATAGGTCATGTCGCCAGAAGACATCTCGCCGGCAGGGTTGAGAAAGGAAAGCTGGTCAGCGCAGCTTCCCTTGCCGTAGCTCTGGCAGCGCTGGCCCTTGGTGGAGGGGCAGCTTCCCAGGCTCTGTTCACCGGCTCATTGGCGGCCGGGCAGAGTGCCGCACTTCATTACAGCCGTAAAGATGAAGAGGAGGCGGACCTCATGGCCTACGGCTGGATGAAGGAGATGCGACGTCATCCCCAGGGCCAGGAGAAGATGCTGGAGACGATGCGGCGGGTGAGCCGTTACAGAAGTGACAAGCTGCCGCAATATCTGCTCACTCATCCGAATCCGGAATATCGCCTGAATTACGTCCAGTCACTCATGGTCGTCGATGATCAGGAATTGGTCAGTTTTGAAGACACTGATGATCTGGAATTCCTGCGCTTCAAATATCGGGTAATGTCGACCAGCGATGGAGCAGAACGATTACGTGAGTACCTGCTCAGCAGGATAACCGACAGCAGGCTGGATAGCCATGGCCAGCTGATGGCCAAATACGGCCTGGCCCAGGTTGAGCGGCGAATGAATAACTATACCAGGAGCGAAGCCTTGCTTGATCAGGTTATCGCGGCGATTCCAGGTTGGCAGATTTTGACAACTGATAAGGGGGTATTGCTCTTTGAGGCGGGCAGACCAGAGGAGGCCCGTGATCTCCTGGCCAGGTCGTTTAAGAAGAACCCCAAGGACATGTACGCCGCCTATAACCTGGCCAGGGTCAATATGGCCTTGGGGAACCTGGATGAAGCGGAAAACCTGTTTAAGGTGGTTTCTTACGATTTGCCCCAATATGCCAAAGTGTACTTTGAGCTGGGTAAGATCGCGACTGCCAAGAAAGAGGAGGCTGCCGCGGCCATGGCGCTTGGCAAATACAATCTCTATGAAGGCAAACTCAAACTTGCCGAATTCAGCCTGAAACAGGTCCTGCAGCATAGCCAGGCCACTAAACAGGAGAAGCTTGAGGCCGAGCGGCTTCTTGAGACAATCAAGAGGGTGCAGGAAAAATAACGTCTGGCCGGTGAAATGCTTTGATCATCTACAGTTCTTCCTGCTCCTCAGCTTGGCCGAACTATTTTTCTCATGTCAGCAGGGGAACAGGAGGGCGCTTCAATCAGCCGCTGGCTTGGCCCTTCAGATGAATGAGAAATTCCGTATTTCCTTTGGGGCCAAGGATCGGTGAGGTGACCACACCTGCCACCAACAGATTCAGGCTGGCAGCAAAATCAACTATTTTATCGATGGCCTCCTGGTGAAGCTCAGGCTCTCTCACCACCCCGCCCTTGCCGACTTTATGCTGCGCGAGTTCGAATTGAGGTTTTATCAAGGCGATGAGCTGCGCCTGATCGCGAAACAGCGGCAGCAAGGCTGGTATAATCTTGGTGATAGAGATAAACGAGGTATCCATTACTGCCAGTTGCACCGGTTCCCCCAAATCAGATAACTGCAGTTTTCTGGCGTTGAATCTTTCAATGACCACCACCCTGTTGTCTGATCTCAGCTTCCAGTCCAACTGGCCATAGGCTACATCGACAGCGTAGACCTTGGCCGCGCCGTGTTGGAGCAGGCAGTCAGTAAATCCGCCGGACGAGGCTCCCACATCCAGGCAGCACATCCCGGTGGGATCAACCTCGAAGGCCTCAAGACCACGCTCAAGCTTCAGACCACCTCGCGACACATAACGGCACTTTTGCTTGGTGCGAATTGCAATGTCCACCGGATAGGCGACACCGGCTTTATCGGCTGTCTGTTCGTTCACCAGCACTTCGCCGGCACCGATCATTGCCCTGGCAGCGGACAGATCGACTGCCAATTTTCGTTGAACCAGGAGTTCGTCTAAGCGTACTTTCAAGGGAGTAGGAGCTGGTTAGAGGGTTCTGCTGGGAAATCCTGCAGCGTGGGTGGTCTGCAGAGAAATAAGCAAGGGGTTGAAGCAAGCTTTCCCTGATCAAGTGAGCTGGTTCGATGATCAGGGAAAGTGCAATGGTCAAAAAAGTCCGGGGTGGCTTATTTCAGCCTCTCCTTGGCGATTTGTGCTTCAGGTGAACTGCTGTAGTGTTTGACGATTTTCGCGTAGATGAGCTGCGCGGTTTCATTGTCGGCCAGCAGTTCAAAGGCCATTGCCTGCTTCAGTGTGGCAGAAGCTGCTTTCGGGTGGCTTCCACTCTGGGAGATAATTTTCTGATACTGCAAAATGGCCCGATCATATTCTTTCTGAGCGAAAAGGCACTCTCCCATCATATAGGCGGCCGTGATGCCCTCATCGCTGGCTGGTCTGGCCGCGGCTATTTTGTTGAAGGCGCTGTAGGCCTGCTGATATTGTTTTTGGTCAAAAAGTACCTGGGCAGCGCCAAGTGGCGAGTTGACAGCTGCAGGCTGGCTGCTGGCCGCTGGGGCGGCTGAAGCTGATGCAGGAGAAGTAGAGGGCTTGGCGGTTGTCGTTGCAGGTTTACTGACTGGGGCCGGGGTGGTTTGTACAGCCTGCGGCCTGGTAGCTGCTGGCCTGCCGACAATTCGCTTGCTCGGTTCTGCAGAGATTCTCTTGAGTCCCCTGGAGTTCGTCTTGTTGGCAGCCGTTGCCCTGGCTTTGGCCGCCTCAGCTTTCATTTTGGCTTCCCGGGCACGACGCTCCGCATCACGAACCCTTGCATCTTGAATTGCCTTGAGATTTTCCTGTTGGACCCTCAGTTTTTCGTTGAGCTGGGCGATCAGAGCCTCTTTCTCCCTTTGTTCCTGCTCTATCCGGGTCAGCATCTGTTCGCGCTGCTGCGCTTCTTCTCTGGCGACGTCGCTGATATTGCTTTGCAGCTCCTTGTTCTGCTCCTTGAGGCTACGATTCAGGTGATTTGTTTCTTCGAGCTGGCTCTTTAAGCTGAGGATCTCCATTTCCAGCTGATCGATCTGGTTTGAAGAGGCGGCTTGCCTTTTCTGCATATCATCGACAGTGTTCGTCCTCATGTCCTCAAACTTCTTATTTACCGTGTGCAGCTGGTATTGAAGTCTTCTTACCTCATCCTGGGAGGCGCACTGTATCAGCAGAGGGGAGAGCGCAGTTACAAAGAATATATTTCGAATAGTTTTTTTCATCTGCCTGAATGGTAATATGTTGAAGTTGTTTAAACCTTAGTATTTCGACCACTGCGGGTAGCTGTGACTTCCAGGAAACGAGAAAATGCGCCTCTGGAATGACCCATTTTTCATAATAGCGTATATCTGGTGGTTTTTCCCGTCTCTTTTTGAAAAGATTATTTGGTTTCCATCAGGTGACCAGCGTGGAGTCTCATGGTGACTCAGGTCACTGGTGACCGCCGTGGCCGCGGCTGATGGGTCAGGGGCAATTGTGTAGATTTGATAGATTCCATCTCGCAGGCTACAGTAGGCAATCAGGTTTTCAGTGGGGGACCAGGAGGGTTCGACATTCTCCGCTCCTTCGAAGGTGATCCGCTGGGTGCGACGGGTCCTAAGATCCATCAGGTACAACTGCGGTCTGCCACTCCTGTCCGAGACAAAAGCGATGCGATTGCCGTCCGGTGACCAGGTCGGGGAAACGTTGATTCCTGCCCGCCTGGTGAGCTGTTCGATGATGTTGCCCTTATTATCCAGCAGAAACAGATCGGGATTGCCATTGACGGAGAGCGTAAGAATCATGCGTTTGCCGTCTGGGGACCAGGCCGGGGCAAAATTCATCCCCTTTCTGCGGGAGAGAGCACGGGTGACCTTGTTCTGGTTCAGTTCGGTGATATAGAGATTGGGGTTGCCAGAGTGATATGAGGTATAGGTCAGAGACTTGCCGTCAGGCGTGAAGCGCGGGGAGACGATCAGGTTTCTGTGACGGGTGACCTGACGCAGGCTTCGTCCAAGAATATCGGTTAGGTACACTTCCTTGGCATTTTGCATCTGAGTGACAAAAGCGATCTGGGTGGTGGCGATTCCGTCAGTTCCGGTCAGCTCCTTGATCACATAGTCACAAAAGCTAAAGAGCATTCTGTCCTGCTGCTGCACGGTACCTGAAAACGACTTGCCCATGATCACCTCGTTGCCGGCCACGTCCAGTAACCGCATTTCAAAGGTAATGCCCTGTGCGTTGTTCACATACTGACCAAGCACCACGTAATCAACCCCGAGAGCCCGCCAGTCAGCCCGCTGGGAACCGTTATATTCCCTGGTCGGCAAGATAGATATAATACCGTGAAACTTTAGGGCCTTAGCCATAATGTCCGCCACTTCACGGCCTAACCTCTGGGGCTGTGTGGGTGTGTTCTTGCTGATAAACCAGGGTACCGCAAAGTGGATTTTCCTCGCCTCAGAGGCGCTGATATCGAGGTAAACCCTTTCGGCTGTTGCCTTTTGTGGGGCCACTAGTGCAGTGCAGACAATTACCATCAGGAGGGTGAAGAGCCTGTTTACAGATGTTCTTGGTGCCATGTGTATGCCTGTGATTGAGAATCGAGAATGTTAACGGATACCTGCCGGGCTGAATCTCAGGCCCACCTCCATGCGCTGCCTGTTGAGGGCAGGAGGGATGGGTGGAAGTTTCCCGACATCCTGAAGTGTTTTGGTGACGAAATTATCAAATATCCTGTCTCCGGACGTGATCTCGAAAAACGAGTGCATGATGGTGCCGTCGCTGGCAATCGTGATAACGACAGTTGCGCTGAGATCATCAGACATATATTCCGGTACACTCCAGTAGGAGTGCAATCTGCTTGTTATTGCCACGAAGTACTGCTTTTCAAGAGCGGAAAGCCTGCTTGAGTCACGCATGGCGCTGCTGCTGCGAGAACTCTGTTGTTGCTGTTGTGCGTTCATCCTGGCCTGCTGGGCTTCAGCCTCTTCAAGTCTTCTCTGGGCCTCTTCGGCCAGTTTCTTTTCAAGGGCTGCTTCCTCAGCGAGAATCCTGGCCTGTTCTGCCGCGACCTGTTCGGCTCTGATCATCTCGGCAAGCCGCTGCCGTCTCTTTCGATCAAGTTCACTTTCCCGGGGAGAGAGTTTTTGTTCGGCGATTTTCTTTTTTACCTTTCGCTTGGAAGGTTTGATCGAAATCGCCTTGGGAGGCTCAGGCGGTGCAACCACCGGTTCAACAGGTTTTTCGGCGATCGAGACAGCATTTTCAGGGATGCTCTCTTCCGCTTTCGGCGGCTGTACCGGTTCCGGCGGGGGAACTATCTCCTGGACAGGTTGAACATCTGGAATGTCGGCCAGATTGACGAGGTTGACGGTGTAAATATCTTCAAAGCGGGGCTTTGAATTGAACATGCCGGGGAGGTAGAAAACTGCCAAGGCGAGAAGCACGTGGAATGCTACCGCCAGGTTTACAGGCAGTTTCCACTCCTGGCCAGAACTGTATGATGGTTTAAATTCCTGCAGCACAAGATCAGTTTGTCGATTCTTCTGGTTTTGTGATCATGCCGAGCTTGTCGAAGCCGGCGGCCTTGACGTCAGCCATCAGCTTGACAACCACACCATAGGCCACTGCCTGGTCAGCCCTGAGGTAAACAGGCTGCTCACGCATCTCCTCCGGCAGTTTGCCAAGCTCTTGAATGAGTATACCGCGGGCATATGGAGTTCCGTTCATGCTGAACTGCCCTTCTTTATCGACACCGATAACCAGGGGCTCTTCAGGCTGTCTGAGAGCCTTGGTTGTGGTTTCCGGAAGATCAACCTCCAATCCCTGGGTCATCATGGGGGCGGTGACCATGAAAATGATCAACAGCACCAGCATAACGTCTACCAGGGGGGTGACGTTGATTTCAGACACCAGTCGTTTTTTGCCGTTTCCGCGCAGGGGGCCCATAGTATCTCCAACCTCGCTTAATTTCGTACCCGGCTGATAAGATCGCGTTCAACCAGATTCAGGAAGTCCGTGCTGAAGTGTTCAACATCACTGTCGACGCCGTCCAGCTTGTTGGAAAAATGGTTATAGGCGATAACAGCAGGAATAGCGGCTGCAAGACCTGCTGCGGTGGCCACCAGCGCCTCCGAGATACCTGGCGCGACAACGGTGAGCGAGGCTGAACCGCGCATGCCGATATCGTGAAAGGAGATCATGATGCCCCACACGGTACCGAATAGCCCGATAAAAGGAGTGGCACTGCCTGTGGTGGCAAGAAAGGGCAGGGAGGAACCAAGTTGGTTGAGATGCTGATAATGGGCTTTGCGCATGGCGCGCTTGAGGTTGTCCATGGTAGCCAGTTGCATCTCAAGCGACTCGTTGCTTTCCTGGCCGTCCTTGCGATTGCGGATCTTGTTGATTTTCTGCAGCTCGTTATAGCCGGCGGAAAATACAGCAGCCTCAGGACTGTAGGGGAACTCCTCTGCCGACTTATGTGCTTCGCTCAAGTTGCTCGAAGACCAGAAGGACTCCAGGAAGTCTTCGCTGTCAAAGCGCACCCGGCGGAACAGCCGCAACTTCATGAAGACGATGGCCCAGGAGCCGATGGAGAAGAGCAGGAGGGTCAGCATGACGAGCTGGCCAATTGGCCCTGCATGCAAGATCATATCGGTGATAGACAGCTGCACTCTGATATTTCCTTTGAAAAATAAACTAGATTTGCACACGCTTTGTCGAATTACGACATAGCTGCGTCAACATCCAGACGCGTGCTCCAACAGGTTTGACATTCTACCTGTTTTCCTTAAAACTTCAACAGGGCAGTTGCTGCCGGCTGGCCGGATTTGACCGAGATTAAAAGGGATAAGAGCACGCAGCTGAGGGGAGATGTTAGAGGATCATTCTGGAATTATTCAGTTTCCTGCCTTGTGGTCAGGGCACAGGAGAACTCGACCTGAACTGCGACTTTGCCGTTAACTCTTAAAGATCCTTTCATAAAACTCACGGAAGAGAGGGTCTCCTTATGCTTGACCGTGATCTCTATGCGATCACCTGGTCCAACCAATCGTTTAAACTTCGCTCCTTCAATTCGTGTGAGAACGGGGACATCGCCAGCCGCCTTCAGCTTGCCGGATTCAAGCATGTAGCTCATGAGTAGGGCACCGGACTGAAACACAGCCTCACAGAGCAGGACGCCGGGCATGATCGGGTTGCCAGGGTAGTGGCCGGTAAAGACATCGAGGTCCTCGGGTATTCTGGCACAGGTGACGATGGTGTCCTCAGTGCGCTCCACTATGGTTTCCACCCAGAGAAAGGGAGGGCGATGGGGAATTCGGTCAAGTATCTCCTGGGAAGCGGTCATTAGAGGCCTCCGTTGATTTCCAGGACTGAGCCGGTTATGTAGGAGGCTTTCCTGGAGGCGAGAAAGAGTACCGCGTCTGCTACTTCCTCCGGGGTGCCGAAGCGCTTCATTGGCACCATCTTCTTATATTCCGAGAGCTGCTCTGCCGGCAGGTCATCGATGAAGTCGGTGGCGATGAAACCGGGTGAGACACAGTTGACTGTAATCTTCTTCTTGGCGGTTTCTTTGGCCAGGGAACGGGTAAGACCGACCTGGCCGGCCTTTGAGGCGGCATAGTTGGTCTGGCCGGCAAAACCCAGGTGGGATACCGGCGAGGTAATGTTGATGATCCTGCCGAATTTGTTACGCATCATGAGCAACACTGCGGGTTTGGACATCAGGTAGGTACCATTGAGGTTGATGTCGATAACCTGGCTCCAATCCTCTGTCTTCATCATGGCGAGTACAGCGTCACGGCGGACGCCGGCGTTGTTCACCAGGATATCAAGTGAGGAGGTGCGATTTTCGATTTCGGTGTAAAAGTTTTCCACCTGTTCCGGCTTGGAGATATCGCACTGGAAAAGTTCGAGTGTTCCTGGCAGCTGCTGGCATTCCTGGGCAAAGATTTCAGCCGCCTGGGTATTGCCGCCATAAATGCCGAACACCCTTGCACCTCTTGTGAGAAACGCCTCGGTAATAGCTTTGCCGATCCCTCTGGTCGCACCGGTTACAATGACATTCTGGCCTGAAAAATCCTGCATATTTTATCCTTATCGTAGAGTTAACCTGTTAGTGAACCGATTATCAGAGGCTTCGCACATAACCATCGACGTCGTTGGAGACGATGACACCATAGTTGATTGCACCAAGCCAGCCGGACATGATGATGCCGACGGAACCGACGTGGAACAGGCCTGCAACTTCCTTGAAGATGGAGCGGGAGATATCGAGCCCCTCAAATTTCGTTCCGAAAGACGTACCCTGGGTGTGCAGGGTGTATCGGTTGAAGGTGAGGGGGGTCGCGGCCTCAAGCCAGTCAATCTTGCCGCGAACGCCGGGAATGTACCGTTCAAGATCATCAATGGCCCTTTCGATCATCAACTCCTTTTCCTTCTCATACTGCTCCTTAGGCATATTCTTCCAGTCATCGTAGCGGCCATTCATGGAGGCAACAACGGTGTAGCGATCATGGCCAGGCCTGGTCTTGGGGTAATAGACCGAAAAGGTTTTGGAGCGGGTATGGATGTCGAGCAATTCACTGGAGTCAAATTCGGGGGCGGTGGAGGTAAACAGCAGGTCTCCCACATCCTCGATCTTTTCTTCCTCCCGAATTCCCATGTACACCTGACAGCTGGAGTTGTTCACCCGGATAGCATCTGCCTTTTCCAGGAACTCATCGGAAAAACAAGAACGATCCGTCAGGTTGTGGATGGTGTTGGTAATACCGCTGTTGGAAACCACAGCCCCGGCAGCAATGGTTTTCCCCTTTGCTGAGATACCGCGCACTTTCCCATTTTCGACGATGATGTTGTCGACTTTGGTGTTGGGGCAGATGGTGACACCGTTTTTTTCCAGCTCGTCGGACATCATCTGGATCAGCTTGTCTGTACCACCTTCAAAGGTGAAGACACCGCGATTCATGAAATTTGAAAAAACGATACCATAGGTGATTGCCGGGTCGTCAAGGGTGGAGCCGTTGGCGTAGGTGATCGGTTCCATGAGCAGACGGTGTACATCCGTACGTCCGGGAAAGAACTGTTCAAACAGTTCCCGGGTGGTCATCGACTGATCATCGTAGAAGTTCATGCCAGCCACCGTGGCAAAGAAGTCGTTTACCGTGGCCAGGGGAATCTTGAAGTGGGAATGCAAAAGAGAGGTGAAGTCCTCTTTGTCAAAGGTGGTGCGAAGCCTGAACTGGGGATTGTCGAAGACGATGTTCTTGAGCTGCACGATGGATTTCATGATCTCCCTGTTCCAGTATTTCTTGCAGGTTTTAACCATCCCGAAGGGAAAACCATGCAGGGAGATATCAAAGATATGGCCTTTGCGCTTAAACCAGGTGGCCAGGCCTCCCAGGCGATGATGGTGTTCAAGCAGGAGAACGGAATGACCGCAATAGGCGAGACGATTGGCAGTGGTCAGGCCGCCAAGGCCGGAGCCTATGACGACAACATCATAGTGGTCTTTGGTAAGATTAAACGATACGGGCATAAGTCTGGTTTATGTATGATTGCCGGGGTTGTTTTCGAATCAGAGGCCGAGATTAATAGTTGGGGAGTATATGTTGGTTCACGATGGAGACACCGCTCAGCATTGAACCGACGATGCCGAGAAACCCCTGGTCTGTGCCAGCCAGAAAGAGGTTGGTAAAACCGATATCGCCATCTTTGATTTTGGCTGGGCTGCCGTAGATGGCGCCATGCTTTTTCGAGGTATAGCGTTCGATGGTTATCGGGGTGAAGGTGTCTTCGAAGATGACGTGCTCGCCGAAAGAACCAACATACTGCTCGATGACCGCAAGTGAGTGTGCCCGCACGGCGCGCTTTTGCTCCTCATAACGTGACATGTCCTGGCGTGTTTGCAGCCATTTTTGCCATGATGCGAGATGAGTTGACCGTACCTCGAAGTGTTTGCCTATCTCCACGTTCTGGAAATTATAGGGCATACAGATTACGCCGCTAGTAAAATCGACATGCTGTTCCGGCTGCTGGTAACAAAAATCAGCGCTGTCCGAAAAGAATATCACTGTCCTATCCCGGGGAAGCTGGTCCAGGCAGGTGGCGGGCAACTGAAAGATCGATTCGATAAAGCCGAGTCGGTGACCCTTTTCCTCAGGCTCATGCTGGCCGATGATCTCCTGGGTCTCAAAGCTGCCAATGGTTGACAGGATATGGTCGCATTCAATCACCTCTCCAGAGGTGAGCTCCACCCCCGAAACCGTTTTGCCGCGGTGGATGATTCTGCCAACTTTTGCCCCTTTACGGATCGTGCCGCCAAGTGCGGTAAGATGATCTGAGAGGGTATGGAGAAAATCTTTGATGGTCCCTCCAGGACGGAAGAAACCCTCTCGGAAGATCGCCTGGAACATAATGGCGAACTGGGAGAGGTCCATATCGTTTTCGACGCTGGATCCGTAGAACATCAGCGGGCAAAGCAGCATATCAACCAGCAGTTGATCACGGATCCGTTCACCGAGAAAGCTCTTGGCCGACCGAAACGGGCCGGGTTGAAACGGATCGAAGGTGTCGAGAAACGAGCAAAGTTTGTCAAAACCAGCGAGTGAGTCAGGAAAGGTATCGGCTATTTCACTTCTCAGCAGTTCAAAATCATTTGAGAAACGAAGTGCAGCGAGATCCTTGAAGATGATCTCACTGCTTTTCTGCTGCTGGAAATCAAAGGTGGAGCGTCCCAGTTTCAGCTGCCGCAAAAGCCGGTTCAGCGGTGCCCGTTTATCACCTTTTTCTGCGTAGTTGGTGATGGCGTGCAAGCCGGTTTCAAAGAGGGTCTTATTGCGGTAATAGTAGGAGTTGAGTCCACCGAGACGAGTATGCTGCTCGAGAAGGAGAACGTCTGGGATAAAGCGGGCTAAACGAATAGCGGCGGCAAGCCCGGAGAGGCCGCCGCCGATAACAATACAGGAAGCTTTCACCGATTAGGCGTCTTTGAGAAGAGGTTCCAGGTATTTGACACAGCTGTTGAGAGTGGCAAGCTGAGGGTAGTCTTCCTCGGGAATCTGCAGCTGGTGACGTTTTCTGAGTTCCATGACGATATCGAGGAAATCCATCGAATCGAGATCGAGTTGATCACGAAGCGGCTCATCAGGGTTTAGGCTGTCGAAGTCAGCTTCATCATCAATATCTTCTATGATTTCCAGGATAAGATCTTTAATTTCGTCACTGGTCATTGGTTTCTCCAAATTCTTCGTTATAGCAATATAGTTGGTAACACCTTCACCCATGGGCTCAGGTTTTTCATTCTCTGCGTCAAAAAGTTTCATTTATACCACAGTTGATGGTTCTTTTTAAGAAATTTTTGATTTCTAAAAAAAACCCTGTGTTGTGCTATGATTGTTCGTACTTTTTCACGATAACGGTGGAGTTGATACCAACCATACCAAAAGAGTTATTGAGAATGACCTTGACCGAATCCGCCTCCACAGCTTCGTTGATAACCAGGTTGTCCAGGGCGCACTCAGGGTCGAGTTCGTCCACGTTGATTGTGGGATGAATCATGTTATCCTCAAAACTCGGCAAGTTGCCGGCCAACTCAAGAACACCAGCGGCACCCATAGCGTGTCCAATGATAGATTTGGTGTTGTTCACATAGGTGGTACTGCAGTTGGCAAACACTTCGCGGACCGCTTTACATTCCTCGATATCACCCTGTTTGGTGCCGGTGGCATGGGTATTGATCAGATCGATATCAGTGGGCTCAAGACCTGCCCGCTCCAAGGCCAGTCGCATACACTCGGCCTGGCGTTTGCCGTATGGCAGAACAAAATCGCGGGCATCGGAATTCATGGCGTAGCCGACAATCTCACCATAGATTTTAGCCCCCCGCTCCAGGGCCTTGTCCAGATATTCGAGCACGTAGATACAGCCTCCCTCGGAGATGACTATGCCATTGCGGTCCTTGTCGAAAGGCTTGGAGGCCCGTGTGGGGTCTTCATCTGCCCCAAGGGCGTTTTGGGCGGCAAAACTGGCAAAGATACCGAAGGAGCCTGTTGATTCGGAGATTCCTCCGGCAAGGGCCATATCGACCTCGCCCAGTCTCATCATCTGTACCGCCTGGATAATCGAAGCATTTCCGGCAGCACAGGCAGCACCAATGGAGTAGTGTGGTCCGGTAATTCCAAGGCTCAGGGTAATTTCACCAGCCGGGTTATTGAGCACTGTGCGCGGATTATGGTGGTGGGTCCAGTAGGCGGTGTTATACTCGTACTGGCTGATGTTATACACCTCATTTTCCGTTTCCACGGTGCCGTGCTCAGTGAGTCCTATATAGACCCCGATCTTTGCTCGATCATAACCGGTTATATCAAGTTCCGCATCGGCGAGAGCTTCATGAGCGCAGTACACACCAATACAGCCGGCACGGGTACCCTTTTTGTTTTCTTTCTTTTTCCGATACTTGGTTTCGGGGAAAGTGCAGATTCCAGCCGGGGCTTTCCCGAAATAGCGCAGGTCAATTTCGGTGATTTCGCTCTGACCTTTCAGTAATTTCTCTCTATACTCTTGCAAGTTTGAGGCATTTGGCGCGGCGAGGCCCACGCCTGTAATGACGATCCGACGGGTATCTGTGTGCATAGTCATGAAATTGGTACGAAATTGGTATATATGAAGAATCGATGACAGTATCAGCGTGATTCCGGTTCACCTGATATGCCTGGTTCTCAATCGGTCCAAACGTGCCGACTCTAGGATATATTGCCGTAAAGTTCAAGAAGAATAGCCAAAATTCATTATTTCGAAAACTCTGTGCAAGCTTAGCTTACAGCTATGCTTTTTGATGGAGATTGCAAACAAAATATGCAGGCGTGTCTCAACGCACAGGCTGATGCCAGTGATGAAAAGTTTGATCCGACTGCAATCAACTACGCATCAGGATTGAAGAGGCTGGGAAAGACAATTTCCCATGGCGGTCTCAATCGCAAGGACGGATCGAGCAGACATGTTACCGGCAAGCGACCTGGTGACACTGAAGATTGTTTACATTTTTCTTAAATAATGATGATATATACCCAATGTTTAACCGAGGTACTGGAATAGCAGACAATTGAATGGTACTCAAACGAGAAATGGCTGAACCAGTCTTCAGTGGGCTCGCTGCTGTTTGCCATTTTTGTGATGTAGTCAATAAACTGAATTAGTCGCTTGCCTGACATGATGTATTCAGTCCGCACGGATTGTGAACTCGTTTCGAGACATGGGTCTATGCGTTCTTGAAGCTGTGTGATTTCGTAAAAGGTGGTTATGAGCAAAGATCAACATCCCGAAGTTCAGGAAAAGATCCGGCACCTGTTGGAAGGTGCAGAAAGAGAACGTGCCCAAAAGCGCGTTGCCTACGGGTTGGCTGAGCTCGGGCGCGGAAAGATTGAATATCTCGCCAATAGCGAGTTACTGGCCTTTCTCCCCAACCATATTGGTGAACTCTGGGAGTGTGGATCATTCGCCGAGTTTGAGTCCCTGCTCGGGGTGTTGGAGAAGGCCTGTCTTACCGGTGATGTGACAATCCGAGAACGGGCACTTGCTCTGTTATCCATTGCGATTTCCCATATCGGCCAAGAGGGAGCCGCTGAGCAGGTTGAGCGTATAAGTGAACTGCTCACTTCCTGGCTGCAGCGTGAAACAGAGTTGCTCCCAGGCTATGAGGTGGTGGCCCTCCAGCTGGAACAGTTGCTGAAAATGTTACTGGAATTAGGGAGTTGGCGTCAGGCTGGGCAAATGCTGCACGTCCTGAATAACATTTCAAGCGGCAAGCTCGAAAAATCGACCCCCATTGTCCGTCTGGCTACCGGGATTCAGTACAAAGCGGTTGACAAAAAACAGGTCCAGGTTTTGTTGGCGGAGCTGACCCGGTGTGATGACACTGGCACCCAGAATTCAGGTGAAATCCACCAGCTGCTATTGGGCATGGGAAGAACTCTAGTACCTATCGCCTTCGATATATTGCAAAATGGAAAAGAAGAGGAGCGGACCATTCTCGTGGAGATACTTGCGCAAGGCGGTGACCCTACGGTGGCTGAGATCGAGGGCAAAATGGCTTCCGGTGAGGCGTCGGTTCAGGTTACCTCAGCCATGGTGAGGGTCCTCAGCCGGATGAACCGGCAGTCACTCTACCCGCGCTTGGCCGCTTGCCTGGAACATCCGGCCGTTGAGGTGCAGCGGGAAGTGGTACGAGGTATCATACACAACGGATTGCATATCGTGCCCAGGCTCTTGGACGCTCTGGCCGTGGTTGATGACCGGCTGAAAGTGCTGGTCATTAAATATCTGTCTCGGATAAGCGATAGGAGTGTGAACACCAGGTTTCTGGCTATGCTGGATGACTATACCAGTGACATGGAAATCAGGAACCGCCAGGTTGTTACTGCATTGGTCGTTGCTTTGGGCCAGGACGCACGCCCGGAAAATCTTGCTGCCCTGCAACAGTTGAAGAGGAGTTGGCAATCAAGGGCGGACAGTATCCTGATAGGCTTGCTGGAGGAGTCGATAAGCAAACTGCAGCTTGCCTTGAGAAGAGCAGAACACAGGGTGGTTGATGCTGACAACATCGAGTTCAGCAATGATCCGGAGCGGTATCGACAGGCCGGGCAGCTAATAACAGAAATTCAGCAGGAAGTCGATCAGCTTGTGGGGCAGGGAAAGACTGAACAGGTACTCAGGTTGCTCAAGGCGAAAATACTAGACTGTCTGCTTGCCGGAGAGCACACGGCAGCAGAGGAGCTGCGTGACCTGATTCTTGCCACGGTTCCAGATGCGATAGAGGTCCTGCTTGAGGCGGAAGAACTGCTGACAAAGCATCGCGAGCACGGCCTGCAGCACTTCAATGTACCGCTGTGGGAAGATTTGAGTGAGCTGCTTGGCGATGGAGCTTTCACGCAATTCCTCGAGCTGGCGGTCGTCGAGCAGTACCAAGCCGGTGAGCTGATTATTGCCCAGGGTGAGCGAGATGAAAATCTCTATTTTCTTGCTTCCGGTACAGCTTCGCTGCATTGTGGTACCGGAAAGAACGAGACGTTTTTAAAGAAAGTGAAAGACGGTGCGGTCTTGGCGGCTGGAACCGTATTTGCGGTCTCATTGTCTACCTTTACCGTCAAAGCCCAAACAACTGTTCGTGTGTACTCTCTATCGTCTCAAGCAATTGATAACCTGGAAAAGATGTTTCCTGGGAGCCTCCGGGTTTTACAGGATTACTGCAAGAACCGGATCAATATCCCTGACCTGTTGAAGATGTCGGGGGTCGACCGTCGCAATCTGGTCCGGCGCAGGGTCAAGAAGACTGTTGCAACGAAAATTCTGGACCTGTATGGTGTCGTCGGAAAGAGGTCCTTAAAGGGACGTCTCAAGGATATTTCCTATGGCGGTGTCTGTTACGAAATCAGCATTGACAGCGCCAATGGCATCCGCCGTTTGCTCGGCAGGCAGATGCAGATCATTTTCAATACCCACCAGCAGCAGATTGCACTCAATGGGAAATTTGTCGGCTTTGAGCGTAATGAGGCGGAGGAGGGGAAGTATTTTGTTCATGTTCAAATGCTTGAGCCTATCGATCCGAAGCTGTTTGAATTAATTGTTCAGGACACTGTTTAAACGTTCCAGGTTGTTTACATGAAAAAGAAAGCATCCAGCCAACCACTGCAGATTCGCTCCATCACTGTTGATACTCCGGTCGTTCTGGCACCGATGGTGGGGCTATCTCATTCGGCCATTCGCTCCCTGCTGGTTGAACAGGGTGGGGTGGGGCTGTTGTTCACCGAGATGATGGCCGCCAAAAGGCTGCCCCATGACAGCGTCACCCACTCCCCGATGCTTGTTCGGTCACCAATAGAAAAACCGCTCATCTATCAAATATTTTTATCGAGCCCAGAGCCAGTACAGCTAGCTGTCGATAAGCTTGAGCACGTTGGCGCTGATGGTGTTGATGTAAACCTTGGCTGCCCGGCTCCCCAGTTGAGAAGAAGAGGTGCAGGGGGCTTTTTGGCCGAAGACAGGGAAGCGGTGCGGGGGATAGTCCGTGCCTTGAGGAAAGCAACAGAACTGCCGGTGAGCGCCAAAATACGGCTTGGCAGGGAACTTGACAAAGACAAGCTTGTTCAATTTTGCAAGTTGCTGGAGGATGAAGGGATAGATTTTCTGACGGTGCATGGCCGATTGCATGGCGAAAAGTTCTGTCGACCGGCCCGCTGGGACTGGATTGGTCATGTAAAAAAAGAACTATCGATACCGGTAATTGCAAATGGTGGTATATTTACAGTCAGTGATGCCAAAAGATGTCTCGAACAGTCGGGCGCTGATGGGCTGATGATTGGCCGGGGCGGCATGGAGCGGCCCTGGCTGTTTGCCGACGTAGCCAGGGAAGTCTATGGCCGGCAGGATATATCTGGTTTTGCCACCCGCAAGGAGCTCTTTTTCCGCTTTATCCAGCTGCTTGAAGAGCGTTTTGCGGTTGAGAGGAGGCTGGGCAGAATGAAGCAATTCACCCAGTACTATGCACGGGCGTTTACCTTTGGTCATCACCTGGCCGGCGCGGTCCAAAACAGCAACAGCATGGACGAGGCCATTGACTCTGCTGAACAGTTTTTTGCCCGAACCGAACCATCGGAACTACAGAACTAAGGAGCCCCTCATGATAGACCTGATAAAAAAAGCAATGTTCACAGGTGTTGGTTTTGCAGCATTAACCAAGGAAAAAGTTGAGGATATAGCCAAGGTTTTTGTCGAGCAGGGCAAGTTGAGCCAGCAGGAAGGGGAGAAGCTGGTGGAAGAGCTGATGAGCCGCTCTAAAGAATCACAGCAGCAACTCACCAAACAGGTCGGCGAGATGGTTGAAAACACTATGGAAAAGATGAATCTCGTCAGTATGAAGGAGATCGAAAACCTGCAAGAGGAGATTGCCGGTCTTAAAAAAAGAATCACCGAGCTGGAATCGACCAGGAGCGAAGAAGAAGGGGCATAACTGCCGCCGGGCGGAGATCACTTCTGCAGTTTACTTCCGCCTCAACCTGCCGGCAACCTTTGTCACCACCGCGGAAAGTTCAGACAGCTTCATGGTGTTCAGCAGCGTTCCGTACAGGAGCGCTGCTGAGACTATAATGGCAGAAAGCGACAGCAGCTGCTGAACGGTATTTCCCTGCAGGTAGGTCAGGGAGATCCCCTTGCCGTAGTAGACCACGACACACATTGCGATTGTCGCCGCAACAATCTTACAGCTGCCTGTCAGTAGATATTTCAGTGGCAACCCATCCATTTTGACATACAGCACCACCATCAGGAAGGTAAAGTTCAGCAGCATAGTCACCGAGGTTGAGAGGGCGATTGCCAGGTGCTGATAACGGTCTATGGTCAGATTGATAAAGATCAGATTGGTGCCTATGGCAATAAAGCTTGCGATAACAGGAAATTTAGGCTTGTCGAGGGCATAAAATGCCGGCACCAGCACCTTGTTCGATGAGTAGGCAAAAAGGCCGACTGCATAGAGGGCAAGGGCCTGGGCAGTCGCCAGGGTATCGGCGCTGGAAAAGGCGTACCGTTCAAAGATCAGGCGAACTATTGGTTCAGATAACAGGATCAATCCCGCTGTGGCAGGTACGGTCAACGCCAATACCATCACCAGGGAGGAGATCAAGGTGGTTCGCATTTCCGGAATGTTCTTTTCGGCGGCGTGTCGAGCTAAAAGCGGCATCATGGCAATCGAAAAGGTTACCCCGAAAACGCCAATTGGCAGTTGGACGAGGCGGAAGGCATAGCTTAACCACGATACAGAACCCTCGACGCAGGAAGAAGCGAACTTGGTGTTGATGAAGATGTTGATTTGTACTGCGGACAGACCTACGGTTGCAGGTATCATCAGTTTGAGAATCCGTTGCAAACCGGGATCCGTGATCCTCAGGCGAGGCCTGAAGGAAAATCCGATGGCTTTGAGCGACGGCATCTGAATGGCCAGTTGCAAGAAGCCGCCCACCAGAGTACCGATGGCCATGCCGGTGATTGCTGGATAGCCATATCTCGGCAGGACAAGGGCCAGGCTGACACCTCCGACTATGGAGCCAAGATTGAAAAAGGTCGAGGCCATGGCCGGCACGAAGAAGCGCCCTTTGGAATTCAATATTCCCATGGCCACCGCAGCCAGGGAGATAAATATTAGAAATGGCATCATTATTCTGGTGAGGCTGGTGGTGAGGGCTATTTTCCCCTCAACCGCCGCGTACTCATCTGCCATGAGCATGACTATCGGTTCAGCCAGCCAGATGCCAAGTAAGGAGATTACACTGAGGGCGATTGCAAAAAAGGTGAGGACGTTGGCGGCGAGCTGCCAGGTCTCCTCCCTGCTGCGGTTTGTATCATAATCGGAAAAAACCGTGACAAATGCTGCGGAGAGGGCGCCTTCCGCAAAAAGATCACGGAGAAGGTTAGGTATTCTAAAAGCTACGACGAAGGCGTCATAAGCTGTTCCTGCACCGAACATACCTGCAAAGACCTGCTCGCGAACCAGGCCGAGCAGCCTGCTGCACATAACCGCAATACCGATCACTCCTGCGGAGCGGGCAATGGTACCGCTGTTGGCTGATGAGTTTTTCAATGGAGATAACCTTCAGAAAATCGTGACAAAATCTTTCCCGCTAGGAAGATACATCGTCTTCTCTAATTTTGCTACCTAATAGGTGCTGATGCCGGATAATCAATTTCTAATGAAACTTAATTTCATTTCAAACACCAGTAGGGGGGCAAACGCTCTTGACTTTGCAGTTATTAATTGAATATATGATCTGATGTTTTAGCGCTGGCGACGAGGGAATTCGCTGCTAGCTTTAGCTATGTTTGTTTACGTGAGAGCATTGAATAACCTTCGATTTTTAAGGAGATAGATATGCAGGACACAAACAAGGTCAGGAATATCGCATTAATTGGTCACGGCAACTGTGGTAAGACCTCTCTTGCAGAGGCGATGCTATTTACCGCAGGCAAGATCAATCGCTTGGGGAAGGTTGACGAGGGCTCCTCCGCTCTTGATTATGAGGATGAGGAAATAAGCAGGAATATTTCCATCAACTCAAGTTTTCACAACTATAGCTGGGATAAACATCAGGTCTATTTAATTGACACTCCTGGTGATGACAACTTTATTAATGAGACCGTCTTTGCCGCAAACGTTTGTGACGGTGTTGTCTTTACCATCGGTGCGGTTTTAGGCGTTAAAGGGCAGACAATCAAGTTTGCTGATATCGTAAAGGAAAAGCAATTACCGACTGTTATCGCGGTCAACAAAATGGACCGCGAGCGGGCAAACTTCACCAAGACCATCGACGAGATTCGTGAGTCCCTGCCGTTTACTCCGGCGGTACTGCATATGCCGATCGGCGCAGAGCAGGATTTCAAGGGCGTGGTCGATGTGATTGCCGGAAAAGCATACCTGTTTGATGGTGACAAGGGCACCATGAAAGAAGCCGAGGTACCCGCGGAGCTGCAGGATGAGCTGGAGGAGTACCGTGAGTCCCTGATGGAGAGCGTCGCCGAGGTGGATGACGATCTGCTTGAAAAATTCCTCGAGGAGGGGGAACTCACGGAAGAGGATATTCTCAATGGGCTTCGCATCGGTGTGGCCAACGGGGATATCGCCCCTGTCTGTGTCTGTGCGGCAACCAAGAATCTTGGCACTTCCGCCGTGCTCGACTTTGTAAATAACTACCTGCCATCACCAGCGGAGCGCCCGGAACTGGTCGGCGAGGATAAGGATGGTAATCCGGTAGAAAGAAAGCCAGCCGCCGATGAGCCGTTTTCCGCCATGGTCTTCAAGACCATGGCAGATCCATATGCAGGCCGGTTGACCATTTTCAGGGTGTACTCCGGCGAGCTCTCAGGAGACACCTTTTACAATTCCACCAAAGACGTCAGTGAACGTTTTGGTCAGCTCTACGTCCTGGAAGGTAAAGAGCAGAAACCGGTCGACAGTGCCGGTCCCGGTGCAATTATCGCCGTGGCAAAACTCAAGGAGACCGTAACCGGCGACACCCTGTGTGATGGGAGTTCACCAATAATCTTCGAGGCACAAAAGCCGCTGAAGCCAGTAATCTCTTTTGCGGTGAGCGCCAAGAAAGGTGATGAGGAGAAACTGTTCAGCTCAATCACCAAGATGCTGGACGAGGATCTTACCCTGCAGATGACCAGGCAGCAGCAGACCAAGCAGACCCTGATTTCCGGTATGGGACAGACTCATCTTGAGGTTGTGGGTTCCAGAATCAAGCGCAAGTTCGGGGTTGAGATGGCCCTGGAAACGCCGAAAGTTCCTTACATGGAAACCATTCGCGGCTCCGCCAGGGTTCAGGGTAAGCATAAGAAGCAGTCTGGTGGCCGCGGCCAGTACGGTGACTGCTGGATCGAGATTTCGCCTATCCCAGGAAAACATTATGAGTTTGAGGACAAGATTGTTGGTGGTGTAATCCCACAACAATACCGTCCTGCTGTCGACAAGGGTATCCAGGAAGCCATGGAGCGGGGCGTACTCGCCGGCTACCCGGTTATTGATGTAAAAATCGTACTGGTCGACGGCTCGTTCCATAATGTCGACTCCTCTGAGATGGCGTTCAAGATTGCTGGTTCCCTGGCGTTCAAGAAAGGCGCCCAGGAGGCCGGTCTGGTTCTGCTTGAGCCGTACATGAACCTGGTTATCCGCGTGGGTAAGGATCATGTCGGTGATGTCATGGGTGACCTGAACTCGAGAAGAGGCAAGGTCATGGGCATGGATTCGGACGGCAAGGCTGAGATCATCAATGCCCAGGTACCCCAGTCTGAGGTGTTGGCATACGCTACTGACCTGACCTCCATGACAGGCGGGCTGGGCACGTTTACCATGGAATTCTCCCATTACGAGGAAGTACCCGCTCAGATTGCAGAAAAAATTGTAGCTGCGGGCGAAGTTGACGAATAAGAGGTAAAAAGACAATGGCAGCAGTTGATAAGGGTGAATTCACCTTTGCAGTGGTCACCATGAGTGATAAAGGATCACGGGGTGAAAGAGTAGATACCAGTGGCAGCCATATCAAAGAGACGCTTCTGGAAAATGGCTACGCCTTTGGCAACTATACGATGATCCCGGATTCAATACCTGTCATTGTTGAGACGCTGACGGAATTGGCAGATAAACAGCGGGTTGCCCTGGTTGTAACCACCGGCGGGACCGGTGTGGCACCCACTGATGTTACTCCGGAGGCGATGCAGCAGGTGATTGAAAAAGAGGTGCCGGGGATAGCGGAGTACATGCGGCTGGAGAGTTTGAAAAAGACACCTCACGCCGCACTTTCCAGGGGCAAGGTTGGCATCAGGGGGGCGACCCTTATCGTCAACCTCCCCGGCAGTCTCAAAGCTGTCCGGGAAAATCTGGAGACTATCCTTCCACTCTTGCCCCACGCGCTTGAAAAGATACGGGGGGACGAGGGCGATTGCGGTGTTATCCCGCATTAGTCACCGGTACACCAGGTGTGAGAGAAAGAGAGCAGGCAGAAAAAAAGCCCTTTCGACACGACTGTCGAAAGGGCTTTTTCATTGGCTGCCAATAAAAGAATCTAAAAGAGCAGTTCCACTTCCCGGTCACCTTCCTCAAGCGTTGCCACTTCGCCAATAACAAAGGGTTGCTCGCCAAGAGCGGTGAAATGGTGCATGATATCGTTGGTCAGCGAATCATCAACGATGGCCATGAGACCGATTCCCATGTTAAAGGTCCGGTACATTTCTTCTGCCGGTACATTCCCCTTTTCCGCCAGGAATGGAAAGATCGCCGGCTTTTCCCAGGAGTTGGTATCGATGATGGCCTTGTACCCTTTAGGCAGGACACGTGGAATGTTATCAATAAAGCCGCCGCCGGTATTATGGATCATGCCATTGATCTTGTAGTTCTTCAGCATGTTGAGGATCGATTGCACATAGATGCGGGTCGGTCGCAGCAACTCATCTCCCAGTTCGCAGCCAAGTTCTTCGATAAATTGCTCAACTTTCAGGCCCTGCTCTTCAAAGCAGATCTTGCGGACTAAGGAGTAACCGTTGGAGTGGAGTCCACTGGAGGCCAGGCCGATTATCTTATTGCCAACCCGGATATCCGAGCCATCAATGATCGCGTCGCGTTCAACGATTCCGGTTACAAACCCGGCCAGATCGTAGTCCTCGTTGGTATAAAGACCTGGCATCTCTGCCGTTTCACCGCCTACCAGAGAACACTTGGCCAACCTGCATCCCTCGGCGATTCCTTTGACTACTTCTGTGGCGATGCCAAGGTCCAACTTACCCACAGCAAAGTAATCGAGAAAACTGAGCGGAGTCGCGCCACCGACGATAATGTCGTTTACGCACATGGCCACCAGGTCGATGCCGATAGTGTCATGTTTGCCACACATATGGGCAACCGCCAGTTTGGTACCCACGCCATCCGTGGAATTGACCAGGACTGGCTGCCGGTATTTATTGGTGTCTATGGCGATAAGTGAGGAAAACCCACCGATGTCGTTGAGCACACCTGGACGGTGGGTGGAGGCAACGACATCTTTTATTTCTTTGACAAAGGTATTTCCCTTCTCAATATCTACCCCTGCCTCACTGTATCTGGACGTGTTGGATTGAGTCATAATTGTTTTAAGATTGTGAAAATGTGTTGAAAGCGGATGACGACTAAAATTTTTTTCGCGAGATCGCTAAATTGTATTCATTCGCTCTGGAAAAAGCAATTGAATAACACCCCTTGTTATTAGTATGCTTGTCCCACGAAATCGGGCCTCGGCCTTGGGTTGAATCTTTTGTCTGACTCTGGTGGGAAACTGGCTATGAAACTATTTGTACTGCTTATTGGGATGGTGCTGATCCTGGAAGGGCTCCCTTATGTGGCGGCCCCTGAAACAATGAAGGAGTGGCTGGAAAAGTTGAGCACCATCGAGCCTTCCCAGTTGAGAATATTTGGCCTCATTGCCATGGCTATCGGTTTGGTGATCTGCTTTATCGTCCAGAAAACAACGCTCTTTGGTTAAAATGGTCCATGATAGCTATCTGACTGGAAAATCAGTCAGAAGCGGCAGATTTCTTGAGTATCCATAAATTCCCGGTAACCCATTCACCTTTATCCATTCTGAGATTCGTTTTTTGGGTATGGCATAATTGCCAGCCATGTTGCTTGGAAACTGTACAAATATAATCGATTGAGTGCGCAAATCTTCCTGTTGGCCGCAGGGTGTAATTACCCTTTTCAGTAGTTTCCGTTGAAAAGAGAAAATAACAGTTGGGGCTGCAACATGTACCGGCCTGCATAAAGAGTTCATTCAGGTCCCCGATATATCCAAACACATCTGCGGCAAGCAGAAAATCATAGATGGTCGATGTTGCCCGAAGGGCTTCACAGATGTTATTGGTAAAGAGGGTCGAATATATTTCTTTGCTGGCGGCGATGTCTATCATCTTTTGGGAGAGATCGACACCGTCAAAGGCCTGCACAATATCGACAAAAGGTTGAGCGCCAAGTCCGGTTCCGCAACCGAGATCAAAACCATGCTGAAAGCCGGCGGGCGTATCAGGTAGGCTTTCGAACATATGCCGGAGTTTTTCCGGAACGTTGTATTGTAGTTCCTGGGTAAGGCTTTGTTCGTAACGTTCAGAATAGTTATCAAAGACCTCTCGTACATAGCTATCAGGGGAACTGTCCGGAGTTGTTCCGGTTATCGCCGAGAGCATATGCTGTGCAGCTTCATGCTCCGGATCAAGTTCCAGCAGCCGCTGGTAGGTTTGCGCTGCCTGTTCGGTATCGCCGGCAAGCTGGTAAACATAGGCCAGGTTGTTTACCGCAGAGATATGGTCTGGGACCCTCTCAAGTACCCGGAGATAGCATGAGATTGCCTGCTCGTAATCTTTCAGTTCACGATAGACAGAGGCCAGATTATACACCGCGTCACTATTTTCTGAATCCAGTGAAACAACCTTATTGTAAATTGTTACAGAATCCTCTAATCTGTCGCACGCTTTCAGGCAGAGTGCAAGATTAAACAGACAATCGGGGTCTTCAGGCATTGCCTCGGCCGCAGTTTCGAAGCATTGCAGGGCGATTGCAAGGCTACCCTCTTCGTGGTGGATCAGGCCAAGATTATATAACAGCAAGGGCGACTGAGTTAATTCGAATAATTCTATATAGATGGATTTCGCCTCAGACAGGCTGCCCTGTTGGTGGAGCAGGCAGGCTTCGGAAAAGCGACGCTGCAATTCGTCGTGCGAGGGTGCTTGAGAACTATGCATGACCAGGATATTTAGTTAAATCTGGGTATGTTAGAGAATAATGAGATCGCTGGAAATGAATTGACCAAAGATGCAGGTTGGTTATAACATGCAGGGTTGGTGAAATATACCTCGTATTCATCGAAAAACAAGGCAGGATTTGCATCCTTCCGCTGAATGTCGGTAGCAGATATGGAAGATAAAAGCAGACGTGAACTAATTGGCAATGAGGGACAGGTTATCCTTGACATGGTTCGGAGATTGAACCGCCGAGGTGCCACTGACAACCTGATGAGGCTTATTGCCAAGACCCATCCAGCCGATATGGCATGGGTGTTTCGCCACTTGACCGACGAGGAGCGCACCAAGGTTTTCAATATAGTTGCCAAGACAGAATTTGTCGGTGAATTCCTCAGTGAGCTCGACTCGGCGCTCGTTGTCGATCTGGTGCAGGAACTCACCCCTCAGTTCATGGCGGATATTATCTCCAGCATGCCGTCTGACGATGCTGTCGATCTCCTGGAGATCCTGCCTGATGAGGTGGCAGAAGATATTCGTGAGCATATGGCCAAAAAGGACCGGGAGGAAGTGGAGGAGCTGCTTCAGTACCATCCGGAAACCGCCGGCGGTCTCATGTCCCCGGATTTTATGTGCCTTGACGAAGAATTGAGCGCGGGGGAAGCCATTGCCTCGATCCAGAAGCGAAGCGAGGAAAAGGAGATGGTGTTTTATCTCTACATAACCTACGGTGAGGATAAACTTGCCGGGGTGGTCTCCCTGCGCGAACTGCTCATGCATCCTCCGCACCGGCAGCTGAAAAACATCATGAACCCGAACGTGATCTCGGTAAACACAGACACCGATCAGGGGGAAGTTGCCCACGTTGTGTCCCAGTATAATATACTGGCAGTACCTGTGGTCGATTCTAACTATAAACTTGTTGGTATCGTCACCGTTGACGATATCATTGACGTTATCCGTGAGGAGGCCACAGAAGAATTCCTGCAGATGGCAGGTGCCGGTAAGGATCGCGAGATTCTCCTCAAGTCGACCAAAGACAACGCTATGCTGCGGGCCCCGTGGCTGTTTGCCTCCTGGATAGGCGGGGTAATGGCCATGATTATCATAGGCGCCTTTGAATATGAATTGAGTAAAGTGCTGGCGTTAGCCTCGTTCATCCCCATAGTGATGGGTATGGGTGGCAATATCGCCACGCAGTCCTCTACCATTGTGGTGCGGGGTATTGCCACCGGCCGGGTCAATTTGAATGATTTTTTCCACCTGGTGATGAAGGAAATGCGGGTGGGTATGATCCTCGGTGTGATTTACGGCCTTTTCATAGGAGTTGTCGCCTTTCTTGGTTTTGCCGAGCCGCCGCTGCTTGGCTTGGTGGTCTGTATCTCGATATTTTCCTGTATGACCATGGCTGCGACTATTGGTACCCTGATACCACTGGTTCTGAAACGGTTCGAAATTGATGCCGCCGTTGCCACCGGCCCTTTTGTAACCACCTCAATCGATATCGTAGGTGTACTGATCTATTTCTACGTGGCGAAATTCCTTCTCGGTCTGTAATGGCTCCTATACAAGGAGTACGGCCTCGAGCAATCTTCACCCGTCTTGGATAACGCATGCTGCAAAAGCCGAAAAACTGGAAAATCTCCCCGATTGCAGTGGTTGTGCTCATCGCAATCGGGCTGTGGTTGATTTTCAACCCCTTCGAACGAAGGCCCAGGGACCCTGATGCTCTTCCCAGAGCGATTACCGCACGTGGCGATCTGGCCTCGGACGAACTCAATACCATAGAGATCTTCCGTGCCAACTCCGACTCCGTGGTGTATGTGACTTCCATCGCCTTAAGGCGGGGACTCTTTTCCTTGAATGCCGTGGAAATCCCTCGAGGAACAGGCAGCGGGTTTGTCTGGGATGACCAGGGCCGCATCGTCACCAACTACCATGTCATCAGTGATGCCAATCGAATCCAGGTGACCATGGCGGACCAGTCGACCTGGAAAGCCGTCTTGGTCGGGGCAGCGCCTGATAAAGATCTGGCCGTGCTGCAAATCAGTGCACCGATACAATCACTGAGCCCCATTACCATAGGCACTTCCGATGATCTGCTTGTCGGGCAGAAGGTTTTTGCCATCGGCAACCCCTTCGGCCTTGACCAGACCATAACCTCCGGCATTATCTCCGCGCTGAATCGGGAGATCAATGCCATCACCGGCAGGACGATCAGGGGGGTGATTCAGACTGATGCGGCCATCAACCCTGGCAACTCCGGTGGGCCACTGCTCGACAGCGCCGGCAGATTGATCGGGGTCAATACCGCGATCTACAGTCCTTCCGGGGCCTATGCCGGGATCGGTTTTGCGGTTCCGGTGGATGAGGTGAACAGGGTAATTCCGGAGATCATCCGGCATGGTCGGCTGATCAAACCCGGGATTGGGGCCAGCCTCGCCGATGAGCGGCTTGCAAAACGGCTGGGTATCGATGGTATTTTGATTCTCAATGTGGAGCAGGGAGGCCCGGCCCATAAGGCTGGTTTGAGGCCAACCACCCAGTATCAGGGAGACCTGGTTTTAGGGGATGTAATAGTGGCAATTGCCGGCAATGAGGTGCGCAGCTATAATGATATTCGCAACGAATTGGAAAACTTCAAAGTTGGCGATGAAGTGGTGATCTCTGTGCTCCGGGAGGGACGTTCCTTAAAAGTGCCAATCAGGCTCGGAGCTATTAACTGATCCACTAGGTGGTATCTCTTTCATCCGCTTTAAGCGATGCCCTTTTCAACCGGCAAGTAACCTGTCTTTCAAGACAGGCTATTTGCCGGGGCTTTTCTTCATCTGTTTCAGCGAAAGCAGATTCCGTCTTCTGGCCAGCTCGCGCATATCCCGTGCCTTGTCTGACTCGTCAATGATTTCCCTGCCCATAATTTCCTCGATCACATCTTCCATGGAGATGATACCGGTCATCGAGCCATATTCATCCACGACCACAAAGAGGTGTTGCTGACGGTCGAAAAAATCAATCAGGATCTTGTTGAGGGGGGCGGTTTCGGGAACAAAATAGGCCGGTTGCAGGAAATGAGAGACCTGTAGTTCATCCTTATCCTCAGCCATGGCCTGCAGGATGTCTTTTCTCATGACGATGCCGGTGACATTGTTCATCTCGCCTTCAAAGACCGGTATTCTGCTGTGACTGCTGAGACGATTGACCACGGCCATGGCATCTCCCACGGTGGTGTTTTGCTCAAGGCCAAAGGTTACGGTGCGGGGAGTCATGGCATTGCGGACCATCCGGTATTTCAACTGCAGGATATTGGCAATGACCTTTTCCTCCTCCTCTTCGATTTCTCCCGATTCCCTGGAAAGGGTGGCAATGGTCTGTAGTTCTTCTGCTGAGATGTTTTCCTCGCTGGATCTGCCTGGAATAAGCCGGGTAATGGACCGGCACATCCAAACAATCGGTTTAAGTATGAAGACCATCCAGCGAAGGGGATAGGCGATAATCGGCGCGAGCCGATAGGCAAACGTTACCCCGATGGTTTTAGGCAGAATCTCTGAGAAGATGAGAATTGACAGGGTAAAGACCCCTGAAAACCAGATCACGTTCTGATCACCGAATAATTTTGCGGCAGAAGCGCCGGCCACTGCAGCGCCTACGGTATTGGCAATGGTGTTCAGGGTAAGGATGGCTGTAATCGGTTCATCGATATCAGCTCTCAGGGTCTGAAGGTGCTTTGCTGAATTGTGCCCTGATTTTTTTAGCATCTCCACCTGACTGGCGGAAAGTGAATAAAGCACTGCTTCGCAGATGGAGCAAAGAGCGGAAACTCCAATAGCAAGAGTGACTGCAGTTATGAGCGTGTTGAGCACTGCTAAGACTCCTTAATATACTCAGGACGAGAATATGGGAACAATTGTGATAGCAAATAGTTGCAAGTGAATAGGTTCGTATTACTGTACAGTATACTTTCTACAGAGACGATGTGTTTCATCAATTACCATGTGAATTACCAGAAAGAAAATCGAAACTCAACCATTCAGGATAGGAATAAGCATGCAGAAAACAAAGGTAGCGGTTTCCGATAAAAATATTCATCAGGTTAAAGCAGATCTCTTGGTCTTTTTTGCAATCCAAAAAGAGGGTGATGCCGTACAGTGTGCCGATGTCGTTTCACCATATCTCGAGACATTGCTGGAACTGAAGGATTTCAAGGCTGCAGTCAATGAGCAGGTCATTCTTTATCCCGGCCAGCTGGCGGCGGGCAATAAGGGGGACTTGCTGGTAGCGCAGAGAGTCATGGTTATCGGACTCGGCAAGCTGGAGGATGAGGAGCTGCATTCGAAAACAGAAATCGTTCGCAGTGCGGGCGGAACCATCAGTAAAGCCTGCGAGAAGCTGAAGGTCAAGGATTTGAAGCTCGCCTGGGATGAGGCGCTGGGCGCAGAACGAGGGGCCATGGCCCAGAGCCTGGTGGAGGGTGTTCTGCTCGGCGATTATCGATTTAAAAAATACAAAAAAGAGGACCCGGAGACCCCAGCCTATGGAGGAATAGCCGAAATCACTGTCTGTGTTGGCGCCCAGGCCGGCAAGATCCGTAAAGCTGTAGCCAAAGCTGCCTCTGTGGCCTATGCCGTACGTAGTGCCCGCGATATGGCCAATGAGCCGGGCAATGGCTGGACTGCAGCCGATTTTGCGGGGTACGCCATGCAACTAGCCGAAAAACGAGACTTGAGCTGCAAAGTTATCGACAAGGCCAAGATGAAAAAACTCGGTCTCCGGGGGATTCTTGCAGTGAACCAGGGCTCGGCGGAACCGCCTCAGCTGGTTATTCTGGAATATTCTCCCGCCAAAAAGAAAAAGACTGTCATGCTGGTCGGTAAAGGCCTTACCTTCGACTCCGGCGGTGTGAGCTTAAAGCCTGCAGCGGGTATGGAGAATATGAAGATGGATATGTGCGGCGGTGCAGCTGTACTTGCCACCATGCAGGCGATAGCCGAGATCAAGCCGGACGTGCAGGTGGTCGCGCTCATCCCGGCAACCGATAATATGGGCGGCAGCTCAGCACTTAAACCAGGCGATGTGGTACGCCATTATAACGATGTTACGGCAGAGATCGTCAATACCGATGCGGAAGGCAGGATCATCCTGGCCGATGCCTTGGCCTATGGCATTGAGAAGTATCAGCCGGATTGTGTCATCGACGTAGCCACCCTCACCGGGGCTGTCATTATCGGCCTGGGCCATCACCACACCGGCGTGCTTGGTAATGACGATGCCCTGGTAGAGGCTTTGATCGAGGCCGGGGCAGCCTGCTCAGAGCCCCTCTGGCGTCTGCCGTTGACCAAGGACTATGAAAAGCAGATTGAATCTGACATCGCTGATATCAAGAATACCGGTGGCCGGGCAGCTGGTACCATTACCGCAGCGGCGTATCTGAAAAATTTTGTGGGCGAAACTGCCTGGGCCCATCTCGATATAGCTGGAACAGCTTGGGATTTTACTGAAAAAAGCTACATACCCAAAGGGCCATCGGGAATCGCGGTCCGCACCCTCACCGAGTATATCTGCAACGAGTAAACACGATAAAAGTGCCTCGACCAATACCGTTGAGGTACTTTTTGGCTAAGTCTTTGCTGCTGACAGGATCTGGCTGGGGGGAGGTTCAGTCACCACCAGGGGAGTTCCGGGCAGTTAAGTAGCAACACGCTACCTGGACAGAGACCTCTCCATCAGCAGTTTCAAATCTTCGAAGCTGGCACAGTCATATATAGCCTTTCTCATTTTAGAGCTTCCCGGCAGTCCCTTGAAATATCTGCCGAGGTGATTCTTAATACAACCGATTAACCGATCAACCGGTAAGAATTGCTCCATAAGCTGCATATGTCTTCGGACACCTTCAAGAATAACCTGCTCATCGCCTGGCCTTCCTGATGTTGAAAAAACCCAGGGGTTGCCCAGTGCACCGCGACCTACCATAACCCCGTCGCACCCGGTTTCCGCCATCATCTCCAGGCCGTCCTGATAGCTCTCAATATCGCCATTGCCGATTACCGGAATAGAGGCCGCCGCTTTTACTTTGGCGATGACCGCTCTGTCGGCAAGGCCGGTGAATCCCTGGGCCCAGGTGCGACCGTGGACGATCAGTGCCGAGGCACCGGATCCTTGGGCCATCCGAGCGAATTCCACTGCATTCTGGTTGTTGGCAGCTGGCCCTGAGCGGAACTTCACGGTAACCGGAACCTGGCAATTGGCTTTGACTTTCAAAATGATCTGTTCCGCGACATCAACCGTGGTCATCAGTGCTGCGCCGGCCCCGCGTTTGGTCACCTTTTTGACAGGACACCCCATGTTGATATCGATGATGTCCGGGTTGAACTCACTCATGATTGCCGCAGCCTCTCCCATAATGTCAGGGTCCGCGCCAAAAAGCTGGAAGGCGACGGGCTTTTCAGCCTCAGAGGACTGCAGCATGGAGATGGTCTTGGCCTGGCGGAAAGCGAGTCCGTGACAACTGATCATTTCAGAGACACAGTAGCCGGCACCATATTCCTTGCAAAGTAAACGAAACGGCAGATCGGTGTAGCCGGCTAAAGGGGCCAGCACAAAGGGAGAGGAAAAACGCAGGTGATCAATACTGAGCATGGAAAAAAACGGTTTATGATTCAAGAGCCTTGCCTGGAGCAAGAGCAGTCGTTGCTGTTGATTGGTATAAGAAACAAAAAGCCTGATGTCGCCATTGTAGTACCGAAAATGACGCCATCAGGCCAGCGAAAAACGCAAAGCTTTGACAGAAAACTAGGATTGGCTGTTTGCCTCCAGCCTTGGCAGTTCCACAAGCGCTCGCTGGTAGATTTTCTGGGCAAGATCCTCCACGATTATCTCCAGGGCCCGTTCCCGGTTGGAGCGGTTGGTTTCGGCAGAATCACCGACCAGGTAATCCTGGGTCCAGGTCTCACCGGGTTGCTCAAGGACAATGGCATCGGAGGCAAGGTCCTTCATGACGTACCTGGTGGTGAGTCGCACCTTTACTTCGGTTGCGTCATTGCTGGAGCCATATGACAGGGTGGGCAGGTCGATGGAGACGATCTCCCCGGCCAGGATCAGGTCGGCACCGTTCTTTTGCTTGGTGATAACGATGGAACCGGATTTTTGAAACCAGCGTACCAGCGCCTGGTAGATATCATTGTCCAGGCCAAGTTCACTGGTCCGGTTTTGCCAGTCCTTGAGAAAGATCACCCTTTCGGGACCGTTGTAGACATACGGGTTGTGATATCCGCAGGACACAAGAAACAACGCAACAAACGCCAGGAGTGGTACAGATCGGCTTATTGTCTTCAACGCAGTTCTCCCTGTAATGGATTTGTAGGTTTGCTTGAAAGCGGAGTGATCCAGCTGTGGATTGCAGGAGAAGAGTATGTTCCTGCAATCCACAAAATCTTATTCTTAAACAACAATATTCACAAGCTTCTTCTTGACGACGATGGTCTTTTTCACCTGCTGACCGTCGATGAAACGCTGAACATTGGTGTCCGCCAGGGCGAGTTGCTGCAACTCCTCGTCCTCGATATCAGCCGGAACCTGCAGCCTGGAGCGAACCTTGCCCTTGACCTGTACCACAATGGTAAGCATGTCCTCTTTGGCCGCTTCCGCATCATAGGCTGGCCAGGGCTGATCATCGACCAGGGAGTTGTGGCCGATCTGCTGCCACATCTCCGCGCAGAAATGAGGCACCATGGGCGACAGCAACACCAGTAATGACTGAACAGCTTCGAAAACGGCCCCGGTCTCGGCCTGGACATCCTTTTCTGGATCAGTAACGCTGGTCATGGTGTTGAACAGCTCCATTGCGCCACTGATGGCAGTGTTGAAGTGGAAATTGTTCTCGATATTTTCACTCACCCTCTTGATGGTCTGGTGGGTTTTCCGGTGCAGTGTCCGTCCAGCCTCACTCAGTTCACTGGGGAGCGCAGGTTGCTCCTGAAGCTCGGGCCGGGAGAGGATGAAGCGGTAGACTCTGTTTAAAAACCTGGAGCAGCCTTCGACACCCTGGGCGTTCCATTCGAGATCTTTTTCCGGCGGAGCGGCAAAGAGGCTGAAGAGGCGGACAGTATCTGCACCATATTCCTGAATGAGGTCGTGGGGGTCGACTACATTTCCTTTGGATTTGGACATCTTGGCTCCATCTTTGATCACCATCCCCTGGGTCAGCAGGTTAGTGAACGGTTCGTCCACGTCAAGGTAGCCGAGATCCCTGAGTACCTTGGTAAAGAACCGGGAGTAGAGCAGGTGCAGGATGGCATGCTCCACGCCGCCGATATACTGATCCACCGGCAGCCAGTAGGAGGCCTTTTCCTTATCGAGCGGGGCGTCGGTAAATGCAGGGCAGGTGTAGCGGGCAAAGTACCAGGAGGATTCCACGAAGGTGTCCATGGTGTCCGTTTCGCGGCGGGCCTTGGCGCCGCAGGCAGGGCAGGGCGTCTCAATAAAGGAAGCGCGCTGGTGCAACGGCTTACAGCTTGCTCCGGTCTTATCCTTGTCCTCAGGCAACATGACCGGCAATTCCTCCTCGGGTACCGGCTGGATACCGCAGCTGTCACAGTGGATCATCGGGATCGGTGCACCCCAGTACCGCTGGCGGGATACGCCCCAGTCCCTGAGACGGTAGGTGATATGGGGGGAACCGAAGCCGTTTTCCACGGCATGATCGATGATTTTCTTTTTGGCCTCTTCCGACTCGACCCCGTCAAACTGGCCGGAATTGACCAAAACACCGGCAACAGTGGAGGCGTTTTCCATGGTCGCCGGGTCAAGCTCTTCGCCTTCCGGAATGACGACCGGTGTTATCGGCAGATCATATTTCCGGGCAAATTCGAAATCACGCTCATCGTGAGCTGGTACGGCCATGACCGCGCCTGTGCCGTATTCAATCAAGACGAAGTTGGCAATAAAGACCGGAACCTTTTCACCGCTGTACGGGTTGATGCAGTATTTGCCGGTGAAAATTCCCTTCTTGATTTGTTCGTCTTCAGGGGACTGCTGCTGTTTTTCTTCTAATATTTCAGTGATAAAATCACGGATCTCCTGCTCATTGTCAGCACCACTGATCAGGGTGTCCACCAGTGGGTGTTCGGCGGCAATAGACATGAAAGTCACACCAAAGATGGTATCTGGTCTGGTGGTGAAGATAGAGATCTTTTCATCCATGCCATCTACCGGGAAGTCGCAGGCGAGACCGGTTGATTTACCGATCCAGTTACGCTGCATGGTTAGAACCTTTTCAGGCCAGCCGGTCAGCTGGTCAAGATCGGCAAGCAGCTCTTCGGCGTAATCGGTGATCTTGAAGAACCAACCGTCCATCTTGCGCGGCTTGATCGGCTGGTCGCAACGCCAGCAGAGGCCTTCGATAACCTGTTCGTTGGCGAGAACGGTCTGGCAGGTGTCACACCAGTTGACGGTGGTGGTCTTCTGGTAGATGATCCCTTTCTTGTACATCTCGATGAAAAGGATCTGCTCCCATTTATAGTATTTGGCATTGCAGGTGGCAATCTCGCGACCCCAGTCGTAGGAGAGGCCGAGCTGCTGAAGCTGATTACGCATGTAATCGATATTGGAATAGGTCCAGGCAGCGGGGTGACTGTTGTTTTTTTGGGCGGCATTTTCTGCCGGCAGGCCGAAGGCGTCCCACCCCATCGGGTGGAGCACATTGTAGCCCTTCATGCGCTTATATCTAGCGACGACATCACCTATCGAGTAGTTGCGTACATGCCCCATATGAATCCGGCCTGAAGGATATGGAAACATCTCAAGTACATAGTACTTTTCCTTGCTCCCATCCTCTTCAACCTTGTACTTCTCAGTTTCCGCCCAACTCTGCTGCCATTTCTCCTCGATGGCCTTGAAGTCATATCTGCTGCTGTTTGTCTGACTGGTTGTCATAATCATCCTCGATAGGGGTGTGGAATTTCTGGGTACTGCCATATCGTAACTCAGCTATTTCGACTGGGGACAGGGCGTTTGCCTCAGCTGGAATACCCGGAGTCGTCGTAGATGCTGAGGTTTTCAAACATAGTGAATTCTTTGAGGAATGTCAATTTGACCGTCCCTGTTGGGCCGTTTCGCTGCTTGCCGATAATAATCTCGGCGATGCCACGATTTGGGTTGTCTTCGGCCTTGTTGTACACCTCATCGCGGTAGATAAAGGTGATGATGTCGGCGTCCTGCTCAATCGCCCCAGACTCACGAAGATCAGACATCATCGGTCGCTTGTCGGTTCGTGATTCGAGGCCACGGTTGAGCTGGGATAGGGCAATAACGGGTACATTATGCTCCTTGGCCAGCGCTTTCAAGGATCGGGAGATCTCACTGATCTCCTGGGTTCTGTTCTCGGTGGAATCGCGGCCGCGCATCAACTGCAGGTAGTCGACCACGATGAGCCCTATATCATGCTGGGCCGCAAGGCGTCGCACCTTGGCGCGCATTTCCAGAACGGATACGGCTGGCTGGTCATCGATGTAGATTGGTGCTTCCGAGAGCATTCCCACTGCACGGGTCAGCTTGGGCCAGTCTTCATCGAGCAGCTTGCCGGTTCGCATGCGCTGGGAGTCGATGCGACCGACGGAGCTTAAAAGACGCATGACCAGCTGTTCTTTGCTCATCTCAAGACTGAATACCGCCACCCCTATCTTTTCGATGATGGCAGCATGCTGGGCGATGTTCATGGCAAAAGAAGTCTTTCCCATGGAGGGGCGGGCGGCCAGGATGATGAGGTCAGAAGGCTGCAGACCGGCTGTCATCTTATCCATCTCCTGATAGCCAGTCGGCACACCGGTGATAAGCTCTTTTCTCTTATACAGCTGCTCCACCGCTTGAAAGGCTGCGGGAACAATCTGCTTGATGGGGGTAAACTTCTGGCCGCTCTTGGAGCCTGCGATCTCAAAGATCGCCTGTTCGGCCTGGTCCACCAGACCATCTATCTCCCCCTGTTCCTCGTAACAGCGGGAGGCGATATCGGTATTGACCTCGATTAACCGCCTGAGAATCGACTTCTGGCGCACAATCTTGGCGTAGGTGGCGATGTTGGCGGTAACCGGCACAATGGAGGTCAGGGTTGCCAGATAGGTAGCCCCTCCCACCTGCTCGAGTTGGTTGCGGTCATTGAGCAGGTTGGTGATAGTCAGTAGATCCTGGGGCTCGTTGGCGTCAAACAGGTCGATCATAGCCTCGTAGATAATCCGGTGTGCTTCCCGGTAAAAATCATCGGGCTTGAGTATCTCAAGAACGGTCCCGAAGGACTTGTCCTTGAGCAGGATCGAGCCGAGCACCGACTGCTCGGCCTCAAGGTTTTGAGGCGGAACCTTTTTCAAAATGGCGTTATCTTGCGGTGGAGGCGCAAATTCATTCATAGCAATGTGGCCATTAAAAGTTAAAGATATTGTGCCAGCTTAAAAGAAAAACACACCATGCAGGCCGGGCCTGGACGGTGTGTTTCGTCATGGCTGTACACTGCCGGCCAGGAGGGTAGTCCTGACCCGGCGGTACGCGGTATGTTCTGCTGAATCAGATCGAGCAGTCACCGGAAAGAGCAGCTTGATTATGCTTCGCTGGAAGCGCGCACAACCTTGACGGTAACCTCTGTCACCATCTGAAAGCCTACCTTGACCGGGATGGTGTTTTCACCAAGAGTCTTGATCGGGTCGGTGAGAACGATCTGTTTCTTGTCGACCACAACGTCCATCTCGGCAAGTTTCGCGCAGATATCAGCGCTGGTAACCGAGCCGAAGAGGCGCTCGTCGTCACCGGCGAGCTGCTCGATAACGATCTCGCGGCCGGCGATCTTTTTGGCCAGAGCTTCTGCTCCTTTACGCTGCTCAGCCAAGCGAGCCTCGATTTCAGCTTTGTTCTGTTCCAGAATTTCGAGGTTCTCTTTGGTTGCGAGAACAGCCTTGCCCTGGGGCAGGAGGTAGTTGCGGCCGTAACCTGGCTTGACGGTAACGACATCACCCTCTTGCCCAAGCGTGCTGATGGTTTCCTTTAAGATGAGTTCCATTTTTAACTCCTTGTAATATGTATGTAAAATCGGTCCGTGTAGAAAGTGAACAGATTTTATTCGTCTTGTGAATCCTCTTTGGACTCCGTATCAGGGACGTTCAGTTTACGGAAATTCAGCCAGGTATCGGCAACGCCTATCATGAGCAGCATTATGGTGCCCAGCGACTGCAATGCAATCATCACGTAGATAAATGACCTGAGCAGGATCGGCACATTCCACTTGTTCATGAAGAATACGCATACAGCGAATCCCTGGATGCAATAGAGTACGCTGAGCAATATCAGGATATTGACAGCAACTCCTTTGAGCGGACCCAGGGGCAGAAATGCCATGAACGCACTGAGTATACCGAGCCAGATCAACTTATCCGGCAATTGCCAGAATCGGTAACGGGGCCAAACCTCACGACCAGCGTACTTCTGGGCCAGCCGATTGCCCAGCACCATGGTGAACCAGGTGGAAAACATCGCGCAGCTGAGAAACATCGCCGGCAGGATGATGGGTACGACAACCTTCATCTGCTCCAGCGTTGCCTCAAGCATTATCGCGGTGTCCGGGGCAATCTGCTCGTTTTGGCTGTACTCTTTGACAACGCTGTCTATCCCTGAGTTCAGGGTGGTCAGAATTGCGTTGTAGGGCGAGTTACCCGTTACAACTCCTATTCCGGCGATTAACAGACCCCAGCAGGCGGCCAGCGTTGCAGCGCCCTTTAAGCCCGATACCGCAGGAGAATCTCCTTGTAACGCCGATCTGGCCAGAACATAACCGGCCGGAATCAGCGATAGAGAAAACAGTAGAACGTCAATTGGTTGCGTGAACAGTCCCACCAATAGTGCCAGTCCCGCACCTGATAAAATGAAGCGGCTGCCAACAAAGGTACCGTATTTGACCAGGAAGACAAAAACGAGAATTGGCAGGAACAGCTGCACCCAACCAAACAGAGACCACTCTATGCCGGGAAGAAAAACGGCAACGAAAATGAGGGCTATGTTGCCAAAAATTCTTTTAATATCCGGCTGATGGTTTGTCTGGTCCACCGTACTGAATCCCTTGTTCGACTAATTACCCCTGAGAAGAACCAGAGTATGGCAGAAGCGCGATGTGGCGTGCCTGCTTAATTGCTTCGCAGAGCTGACGCTGGTGGGTCGCGCAGGTACCGAGGATGCGGCGAGGAATAATTTTTCCACGCTCGGTCACAAAGTTCCGCAGAGTTTTTACGTCTTTATAGTTGATTTCCAGCTCTTTATCTGCACAGAATCTGCAGACTTTTTTGCGAGAGAATAATTTTTTCTGTGGTCTTGCCATCGTAGAATCTCCTGTTAAGTAACAAAGTTAAGAGCGACTGCTTACTCTTGGGCAGCAGGTGCTTCAGTCTCGGCTGTTTCAGCAGTGGCAGCCTCTGCCTCAGCGGCGGCTGCTTCCTCAGCTTCTTTTGCTGCAGCTGCATTACGAGCTTCGGTTTCGCCGATGGCGGCCTGAATCTCTTCTGCAGTCATGCTGTCAGCAGTTTTGATGGTGAGGTACTTGAGAACTGCGTCGTCGATGCGATACTTACGCTCAATCTCTGCCACAGCCGCAGGAGTTCCGGCGTACTCACAGTAGACATAGTATCCCTGGAGCTCTTTCTTGATCGGATACGCCAGCTTTTTCATTCCCCACTTGTTGAGATCGATGACGGCACCGTTCTCGTCGGAAATGATCTTGGTGGTGTAATCAATTACATTGGTGATCTCAGCTTCACCCAGGCTTGGGCGAAGAATAAAGATCAGTTCGTACCTTCGCATGTGTTCCTCCTCGTGGACTCATGGATTTGGGCGTTCTGCCCGGTTTGCGGCCCTCGCTTACTGTACATCAGTGCAGAGAGCGAAGAGGTGTATGACCAATAAAATATACATAAGGTCATATGGTTTCCAGTATACAACAGACAGGCAAAATAAGTACATCTTGCCCCGCTGTCAAAACTGCATATAGTACTTCTATAGGCTGGTAGTGTCAAATTTATTTTTTCGACTTTTCTTCCGCCTTTATCTTCTGCCATTGTTCTTTTAATTCATCCTCATCCGTAATCTCCACCCCTGCAAAAACGTGCGGGTGACGACGGATCAGTTTCTCCGTGATACCAGTTATGACCTGGTCGAGAGTGAAGTTTCCGCGCTCGGAGTTGATCTCGGAGATCATGACAAGGATAAAGAGCAGGTCGCCGAGTTCCTCACATATATTTTCGGTGTCCTTTTTGTCGATCGCCTCGACGAGTTCATCAAACTCGCTGTGTAAGTATTTCACCATGGAGGATGTTGTTTGGCGCTTGTCCCATGGACAACCGTTTTCAGAGCGAAGTTCCCTAATTGTTTCCGTGAGCCGTGAAAAACTCGATTGAAAGTCCGACATTGTGGTATGTGTTGGAAAGTATGATGTAAATATGAGTTTGCCGGGAGTTTACCAGGAAACCCCCAAATAACACTGAAGTTTTATTAATAACACATTGTTAAAAAAAAGTTGACATTACGTCCCTGACCAACTAAGTAGCTTTCTTTGAAGGCATTCGAGTTTGCCGCACAGAGTTGCAAGGCAGCGAGGTTACCTATCAGGCAACAGCGTAACCGACACTGGGGTAGACTGTCATCACTTTTGCGGGGGATATCTTGAAGGTTTAATGAAGAAGAGGAATTCGATGGAAGAAGACAAAAAACAGAAGTTTCTACTGGAAAAGCACAAGGATATAGCGCGGATTGATCAGGAGTCCAAGCGTACCCACGGTTGGTACGTGAGGGTCCGTTTTCTCGGAAAAACCCACTCAAAGTTTTTCTCCGACAAAAAATGTGGGGGCCGCTATTCAAGTCTGCTTTCTGCCATTTCCTGGCGTGACAAGACTGAGAAAAAGCTCGGGAAAATACGCACCAACAAACACATGGTTACGGTCTCCAACTCCAGTACCGGTGTGGTAGGTGTTCGTCTCAACGAGAAACTCAATCGGTACGAGGTAAGCTGGGTTACCCACCAGGGCAAGCAAGGCAAGACCTCGGTATCTATCAGAAAGCACGGGAAAAAGGCAGCGTTTGCCAAGGCGTGTGCCATCCGTCAGGAAAAAGAGCGGGCCCGGCTCGAATATGCATCCTGATTCAGACCATCCGTTGCACTCCTCCGGCCAGCTCCCGAATGCGAGGTGGCCGGAGCGACATTAGAAAAGCTGCCTGCCAGGCAGTATCATCATACTTATCGTATTTGCTGGTCCAGTTGAGCCAAGAAGATATATAATGGTAGCTGACACCACCCTGATTTTTGCTCTAACAGGCAAAAAGAGGTTGACAATTCACAGCAAAAATATTTTTATTTGTCGTTTCGGAATTTCACCTTTGCAACGTTTGAAAATAGTGAGTCAACGAAGTTTCCATGTAAAGAGGTTTATATAATGTATGCAATAGTTCGCACCGGCGGAAAACAGTATCAGGTAGCTTGCGGCGACAAGGTTCGCGTTGAAAAGCTCGAAGGCGTAGTTGGCGATACCGTAGCTCTTGAAGACGTACTCATGGTAGTCGAGGGCGAGGAAGTAAAAATCGGAAAGCCCCAGCTTGAGAACGCCCAGGTAGTAGCCAAGATTGCCGAGCAGGGCAAAGCTAAGAAAGTTATTGTTTTCAAGAAAAAGCGTCGTAAAGGCTATCGCCTCAAGCGAGGACACAGACAGTCCTACACTGCACTGCAGATCGAGGAAATCAAAGCCTGATTGTAAAGAGAAATTTTAGGCTGAACTGAATGAGATGAACATCCGGCTCATCGGAATCTAGGTAGCCGGAGGAAGGAGTAAGACGATGGCACATAAAAAAGCTGGTGGTAGTTCGAGAAACGGACGTGACAGTATAGGTCAGAGGCGCGGAGTAAAAAGATTCGGTGGTGAAGTGGTGAAGGCAGGCAACATCCTGGTTCGTCAGCTGGGCACCAAGATTCATCCGGGTACCAACGTAGGCTGTGGTCGTGACTACACTCTTTTTGCCAAGGTTGACGGTGTTGTAAAATTTGAGGAGTTCGGCAAAAACAAGAAGCGTGTAAGCGTTTATCCTGCCGTATAACGTCACCTGACAATACAGTCGCGTAACTGGCATCTCAACGCGGGATGCGAGAAACGGATTGAGAGACTCGACCTCCATTGATAGATGAAGGTCGAGTTTTTTTTTGCCCTCCAGCTGCTCTAAGACGAAGCATGCTGAGATTGCTCAGAAAAATTATTCAAGCAAAAGGTAGCGAGAACAAAGGATATGGCTTTTGTTGATGAAACGAAATTTTTCGTAAAAGCTGGTGATGGCGGCAATGGCTGTGTCAGCTTCAGACGTGAGAAATATGTCCCCAAGGGCGGCCCGGACGGCGGTGACGGGGGGCGGGGCGGCAGTGTGATCATTGAGGCCACTGCCAAATTGAATTCCTTGATCGATTTTAAGTACCGGTCCCATTTCAAGGCCGAGCGCGGAACCCACGGCATGGGGAAAGACTGTTACGGTGCCAAGGGAAAAGATTGCGTGGTCATGGTGCCAGTCGGTTCGATCATCAAGGACGCAGAGACAGGTGAAGTGCTGATCGACCTTGCTGCGGATGGTGACAGCTACCTGGCAGCCAGGGGAGGCGATGGCGGACTTGGTAACAGCCACTTCGCCAGTGGCGCAAACCGCACCCCCAGGTACGCCACCAAGGGTATTCCGGGCGAGGAGCGCTGGCTGCGGATAGAGTTGAAACTGATAGCAGATGTCGGCCTGGTCGGGTTGCCAAATGCTGGCAAGTCCACCTTGCTCTCCAAGATCTCTGCAGCAAATCCGAAGATCGCCGACTATCCCTTTACGACCCTGGAACCGCAACTCGGCGTAGTGCATCATAGTTATTACGAGCCCTGTATCGTTGCAGATATTCCAGGTCTTATAGAGGGTGCACACCAAGGCGTAGGGCTCGGTCATAAATTTTTACGACATATCGAGCGTACCAGCGTTCTGTTGCATGTTATCGACTGCTCGGATGATGCCTATCGCAAGAATTATCAGATAATTGATGATGAACTTCACTCCTATAAAGAAGAGCTGGCGGATAGGACCAAATTTGTCGTGCTGAACAAGGCGGACCTGGTAGATGCAGAGATGGCCGAGGAAATGCGCCAGGAATTTATCGATCTTGGTATGCGGACCGTTGTGATCTCTGCTGCAACCGGACAGGGGCTTGACGATCTCAAAGAGCTCATCCTTGACACCCTGGAGCAGAACAAGAGAGAGCAACAGCACCAGGGCGAATAAGCGGAGGAAGCCCGGGGCTGTCCAATATTTTCCAGAAAAGTGTTTGATAGTGGCAGGGGAAGAAACAGGAACGATTAAGGAGAAGCAGCAGCTATCATGACTATCCAGATGAGCCGTGAAGAGGGATTGTATTATCGCCAGACACTGTTTGATAAGGCGCGCCGAGTGGTTATCAAGGTCGGTAGCGCTATACTCACCAGTGAGAGCGGCATGAATCATGAGGTGATCGACAACATCGCCAAGGAAATCGCCTTTTTGCGAAAGAGCGGCAGAGAAGTCATTCTGGTCAGTTCCGGGGCCGTTGCTGCCGGCAGAAAGAAGATCCCCTCCATACCAGGCGGCGAACTCTCCATGCCGGAAAAGCAGGCCTTGGCGGCAATAGGTCAGTCAGTGCTGATGCACACCTATGATGAAGCTTTTGCCCGGCACGGCCAGAAAATCGCCCAGCTGCTGCTCACCCACTCGGATCTCTCCCATCGCAAGCGGTATCTGAATGTTCGCAACACACTGAAGACACTTTTTAAATTCGGCGTAATCCCGATCATCAACGAAAACGACACTGTCTCAGTCGAAGAGTTGCGTTTTGGCGACAACGACACCTTGGGTGCCCTGGTCTCCAACCTTATAGAGGCCGATATGTTCATCTGTCTTACCGATGTGGTTGGACTCTATAACGGCAATCCTCACAAAGACCCTGATGCCAGGCCCATCTATACCGTCACCGAGGTGACCCCGGAAATCGAGGCGATGGCCGGCAATGTCAAAAGCGCCCTCGGTACCGGCGGCATGCAAAGCAAGATCAGGGCCGCCAAGATGGTCGCCGCAGCTGGCGGCAGCTCTTTTATTGGTCCAGGCAGGGAACCGGATATTCTCAAGCAGCTTTTTTCAGGCGAAGTGATCGGCACCTTCTTTTTTCCAGCCGCCTCCAAACTACCTAGTCGAAAACATTGGATTGCCTATGTACTGAAGCCCAGTGGGACCTTGGTTCTCGATCAGGGAGCATGGCAGGCCCTGAGCCAAAGTGGCAAAAGCTTGCTGCCCTCTGGAATCCTGGAGGTGGTCGGGGAGTTCGGCGTCGGTGATTCAGTTCAATGCTGTAATGAGAAAGGCGAGGTCTTCGCCGTGGGTCTCATCAACTATTCATCAGAAGATGTGGTGAAGATACAGGGCGTTCATACAGATAAGATAGAAGAAATACTCGGTTTCAAGGATAGTGGGGAGGTAATGCATCGCGATAATCTGGTGCTGTTGTAATCGGTTGATATATTGAATGAAAAAGAATCAGAGAGAAATTTAACGGGACGGGTGATATGACTGAGACGATGAATCTGAATGAGACTATTATCAATATGGCCAAGGCTGCACAACAGGCATCTGTTGCCATGATGCCGTTGCCAAGCTCGCAAAAAGATGGTGCGCTCCTTCGGGTTGCAGAGTTGCTGGATCAGAATCGACCGTTAATCAAAGCCGAAAATCAAAAAGATCTCGAGGCTGGCAGGGAGCGGGGACTTTCCGGCGCCATGCTCGATCGGCTTGCCCTGACTGACGGGGTGATTGATGCAATGATCCAGGGCCTGCAGGAAGTCGTTTCCCTTCCAGACCCTGTCGGTGCCATCGATTCACTGAAGATCAGGCCGAACGGTCTGCAGGTCGGACGGATGCGGATTCCGCTGGGGGTGATCGCCATGATTTATGAGTCACGGCCCAATGTGACCGTTGATGCTGCCGCCCTCTGCCTGAAAACTGGCAACGCTGTCGTATTACGGGGCGGTTCAGAGGCGATCAACTCCAATCTGGCCCTGGCGGGCATCTTGCGGCAGGCCCTGCGGGAGACTGAATTGCCGGAGGAGGCCGTACAGGTGATTCCGGTGACCGATAGGCAGGCAATCAACTTCCTGCTGCAGCAGGAGGAGACCATCGATCTGGTTATCCCCCGCGGAGGTGAAGGGTTGATCCGCTTCGTCAGTGAAACCTCCCGGATTCCTGTGCTGAAGCATTATAAGGGCGTATGTCACATATTCGTCGACAAAGATGCCGATCTGGAAAAGGCCACACCGATCATCGTCAACGGCAAGACCAGCCGACCAGGGGTCTGCAATGCCCTTGAGGGCTTGCTGATCCACGAACATGTGGCGAGCAAATACCTGCCTGAAGTGGTGGCAGCCCTCACCGCTCAGGGAGTCACGGTGAAAGGCTGTGCGCGAACGGTTGAGCTCGCAAAGCAGGCCGAGGCTGCCGTAGAAGGTGATTGGGGTACAGAATTTCTTGGGCTCTCCCTGGTTTGCCGGGTGGTTAAGGATATGGCAGAGGCCTGCCGGTATATCCAGCGGTACGGTTCAAAACATACCGAAGTGATTTTGACCGAGAATTACAGCACCGCCCAGGCCTTCATTTCGCAGGTGGATGCCTCAGCGGTTATGGTCAATGCTTCCACCAGATTCAACGACGGCGGACAGCTCGGCCTGGGCACCGAGATTGGCATCAGCACCACTAAGCTTCATGCATACGGGCCAATGGGGCTTGAAGAGCTTACCGCTAGGAAATTTGTCGTCTTTGGAAACGGTCAGGTACGTAACTGATGGAAAACATAGGCTTACTGGGTGGAACGTTTGATCCCATCCACGATGGGCATCTGCAGCTGGCCGACGCTGCAAGAATCGAGGCCTGCCTCGATAAGGTGCTCTTGTTGCCTGCAGCTGGGCCACCCCATAAGTCCCAGGAAGAGGTCACCCCATTCCACCATCGCAAACGGATGCTGGAGCTTGCCCTCAAGGGTGTAGAATATTTCGAACCCTGCTTCATAGAGGAGAAGCTGCCCGTACCCTCATACACCATCGACACGATGCGTTATCTGCTCAGCCGCGATGATGGCACTGTGAACTATTCCTTTATTATCGGTATTGATGCCTTCGCTGATCTTTTGAGCTGGAAGGAGTACCGCCAGCTGTTGACCCTTGTTCACCTGATTGTGGCCAGGCGAAAGGGATTCCACAGGAAGTCGGCACTTGATATGATCATGGTCCAGCTCGGCTACTGTTCGAATCCAGCAGGCACCAGATGGGAGGCGAAAAGTGGTCTGAAAGATATCTTCTTTCTGGACTCCCAACCTGACGATATCTCCTCTTCCAGGATCAGGTCGAAACTCAGATCAGGAGCGAGAGAAGTGAGCGGATTATGTCCAGAAGTTTTGCAGTATATACAACGAAACGGTCTATACCGGTAATTTTCGGTGCCTCTGTAAGAGCAAACCCGCCAGGGATTGGGCAGCTCTCGCCTTCAAAATCATTATTCTATTGTGATGATTTCGTTTGATTTTTCAGGAAAATATTTTAGAGTTCAAGGCCATGTCAGGAACTAAGAAATTCAAGAACTTTTCTGCCAGGTAATCGCATGGCCGATTCGGATCTGAGAAAGCGAACAGAAAAAACCATACGGATTCTACTGGTTGATGACTCCATTGTCTTCAGGAGGTTTCTTCAGGAAGCAATAAAGGAGCTGGATTCCGTAACAATTTGCGGTATTGCCAAAAACGGTATTGCAGCTCTGGATCTGATATTGAAAGTTAAGCCGCATGTCATCCTGATGGATCTAGAGATGCCGATTATGGATGGCGTAACGGCCCTGCAGCACCTCATGATCCACAGGCCGACTCCTACCATCATTTTCTCAAACCAGGCCGATGAGGCCGCCAAGCACAAGCTTTCTGCTGTCAAGAACGGAGCTGTGGGCTTTTTCAGTAAGGCGGATTTCTTTGATACCAGCAGACAACATGATTTTCTGGTTGAGATTCGTCAGGCGATCGTTCAAGCGGCGAATACCCCGGTCCAGCCACTGGCCATAAAACGTCAGGCTGCGCCAACCGCGCCCAGGAAACAGACCGGTCAACGATTGGTCTTTTGTGAAGAGTGCGGGGCCAGGAATACTGTTGATGCTGTTGCGGGATTGACTGGAGATTCTGCTCCTTTGTGTTCTGCATGCGGCGACCAATTAATCCTGACGAACTGACGGCAGACGAATTACAAACTCTAATTTTTTTTGAAAAGGGCGGTCCAGTTGGAGGAAAAGCGTACCAGGTTATGGGAGGAAGAGGTGCCGATGTTGCGGCAAGGAGTGCATAAGGAGCTTGTTGGCAAAGCTTACGGAGCAGCATCCCTGGGGCAGCGGGTCTACCCACCGCGAGAACTTGTTTTTCAATCTATGCGGGTCACCTCTTTTGACTCGGTCAAGGTGGTCATAATCGGCCAGGATCCCTACTTCAATGAACATGCTCATGTCGGCCCTGAAGCACATGGCCTGTGTTTTTCCGTCAGAGAAGGAGTACCAACACCGCCTTCTCTGAGAAACATACTGCAGGAAATCAACAGTACCGTGTATCAGGGACAGACCGGCAGGGATAAAACCGATTTGACAGACTGGGCTGAGCAGGGAGTGCTGCTGCTCAATGCCAGCTTGACGGTAATTGCCAAGCGCCCCAACTCCCATGCAAAGCTTGGCTGGCACGATCTGACCGACGATATAATCCAAACTATCTCGCAGAAAAAGGAGCAGGTGGTGTTCATGCTGTGGGGAGCGTTCGCCCAGAAAAAAGTCGGGCTTATCGACAGCAGGAAGCACCTGATCCTGAAAACCAGCCACCCGTCGCCGCTTTCTGCGCACAGAGGCTTTCTGGGCTCGGGAATTTTTGTGAAATGCAACAGCTACCTGGAGGCAAACGGCAAAGGGCCGATCATCTGGTGAAAACTGAAGTCGTTAGCTGATGATGGTCCTGATAATATCCCGTTTGCCGATGATGCCCGTCATTTTCCCGTTCTGAACCACAGGCAGGGTGTGCAGTTTTTTTTCTGACATGATGGTGGCGATTTCATCCAGGCCGGTCCCTTCCTCCACTGTGACTGGATCTGGTGAGTAGATATCGGCGACCGTGGCACCAGCGATTTTTTTCATCTCCTGGTCCATCCGTCCAGTCCCTTCAAGAAAGATAAAGGCGTCGAGTATGGAGGCAACGGTCGGGATATGCACCTTCTTGTTCTGGTCGATCAGGTCGCTCTGCGTCACGATACCGAGGAGGTTGCCGTCCTCATCAACAACAGGCGCGCCGCTGATGTTGTTGGTCGTGAGCAGGGAGGCCAACTCCTTGACCGTCACGTTTGTGGTCACGGTGACTACTTCTCTGGTCATGATATCTGCAGCGGTTTTCATGGCGATGACCTATTCTGTTGGTTGTGACTTCAGGGTTTCCGGTATCATGTGGGCAACCTCGCTGGCGGTGTAGCCGGGCCCGAACTCAGCAAATAAGCTGTCGGCAGCGGCGCCATGCAGATAAACAGCAGCAGCGGCCGCGGTCAAAGGCTCCAGCCCCTGGCAGAGCAGTGCACCTATTATGCCGCACAACACATCACCCATGCCTCCGGCAGCCATTCCCGGGTTGCCGGAGGTGTTGATGAGGGTGGTGTGGTCCGGAGAAGCGATGATGGTACCTGCTCCCTTAAGAATAACTATATTATGACTGCTGTCATTATTGAAGGCGGCACAGGCAGTTCTGGCTGCTTCTAACCTGTTTTCCTGAATTTCACTCACTTTCCAGCCAATCATTCTGCTCAACTCCCCCGGGTGAGGGGTGAAAATTCTCAGTCCACCAGATTCACGAATATATTCTTTGTTCGCTGAGAGAATATTCAAGGCATCGGCATCCACTACCATTGGGACGGTAACCTGCTGATACAAAGAGAGAACGAGTCTGGCCGTGTTGGCCGCAGTGCCAATTCCGGGACCGATTACCAAGGCGTCCTTGCCTTCCAGCTGAGAAAGAATAAGATCTGTATCGTTGTAGGTGAGGGTGTTGGTGCCGGAAAGAGGGATGGTCATGGCCTCGACCAGATTGCTTTCAATAATTGGATTCAGATCACCAGGTACCGCCAGGGTGACAAGACCGCAACCTCCACGCAGGGCGCCAAGCCCGCTCAGCATCGCCGCCCCTGTTTTGCCGACGGAACCAGCCAGTATCAGGAGATGACCAAAATTCCCTTTGTGGGATGAATTTTTTCTGGCAAGTGCCGAACCAATCCTGGTGAGGATGTTTGCGTCGATCAGTTCATTTCGCACCGGTATCCTCTCCAGGGTTTCCGGAGGAATGCCGATGTCGATGACCTCCAGCGTGCCTGTCAACTCTTTGCTGTCATGGATAAAGTGTCCCGGCTTGGCAAATCCATAGGTGGCGGTGTAATCGGCTTGTATGCAGGTACCGAGCACTTTGCCGTTGTCGGCATTCATGCCGGAAGGGCAATCAACTGATACGACGGGCACCTGATGGCCAAATTCCCGGTTGTTGATCAGGTCAATAACAGTGGCATAATGGTCGCTCACATCACGGGCCAGTCCGGTACCGAAAACGGCATCGATAATGGCGTAGCATGGCATGCCACGGGATTCAATCTGTTTAAACAATACCGGGATGGTTTGTACCCTTGAGTCGGTATCCACAACGTGAAATGGCAGACGTAGCTGTTTTATGATATGCAGATTGGTGGCGGCGTCACCCTTGAGTTTGTCCGGGTTCACAAGAAAGAAAAATACCGGTTTACAGCCCAACTGATGCAGGTGACGTCCTATAACCAGGCCATCGCCGCCATTGTTGCCCGGGCCAATTAGGATGCAGGCAAAGGTGCCGCTGCAGTCACCGAGATGTTTTTCCATCACACGCACCGTGCCAAGTCCGGCGTTTTCCATGAGAACAATTCCGGGAATGCCGAACTCTTCAATGGCGCATCGATCAAGGGCCTGCATTTCTTGGGCTGTGGGCAGTTTCATATGAACTCCATACCTGAGTCCCAGCGGTAACTCAGGGGCTGTCGTTGGGTGGTGGTTACCTCTTTAGCTGCTGACTACTACACCTGATAGTATTTGACAGGATTAAAAAATCAAGTGAAAATATATGCTTATGAATAATTTTCTCTATTTATCGCTGTTTGTGGCCGAGGGAGGGGCGGCCGGGCTCCTGTTGGTCTTGGGGGCGCAAAGGGTGCAGGATTTGAAACCGGATTCTTCCGCCAGATCAGCACTGAGAAACGTTGTTGAGCAGTTCTTGGTCTCATACAGGCTGCATTGCGGATAGTGATAGATTTTGACAGAAACATCACCACGTATCATCCCGGTCCCAGCATCTGTAGCTGGCTGGCTGGCGGGGTCTGCCTGTTGAGATTGGATTCCGATTTTCGACGGCGAGAATCTTTGCAGTATTTTCATCAACAATGCGACCAGGGGCTTGAGCGTCAAGCTATAGATGTTGTTCAGGATAAACAGCAGTCTTTCAGGCAGGATAGTCTTCTCGTTGGTAACCCGGTGAATGGCATAGAGCGCAATGAACAAGAAAATGACATTTGGCAGCCACATAATAAAGGCTACCGGGGCCAGGCCATCATCGGCCAGGGTTCGCCCCAATGTAAACAGCACGTAGTAAAGAACGAAAACTGCCAGCCCGTAGGGGATGCCTGTGGCACGTTTGCCGGGACCGGCCTGGAGGCCGAGCGGTAGACCGAGAATGGTCAGGATCAGGCAGCCAAAGGGAAGCACCAGCCTTTTGTGGAATTCGGTAAGAAGCTCGCGACCATCTTCTGTATCCTGGCCTATCTCCTCGGATCGTTCCAGCAGTTGTATCATGCCCAGCGACTTTCTTTCATTGGGCTTGGGCTGAGAGCCGGGTTTTAATGGAATATTTATTATGTATCGTTCAAAATTGACGATCTGTGAATCCTTGTCGTCGGGGCGATGAAGGCTACCGTTTTCAAGCAAAATGGTGATGTTCATTTCATCGAGATTGCTGAACATCCGGCCAGTGGATGCCATGGTGATGGCAGGGTTCTTCTGGCCACGCATATCTGATACCCAGACATTTTTCCACTGCCCTGTCTTTTTATCGATCTCCCCCACATGAACAACCAGATCACCGAGCGCTTCGGTAAACTGGTACTCTTTGATCCCTTTATCTATTTTTTCCTTCAAAAGCTGGTAGGTGAGCTGTTTCATGGCAATCTCACTTACCGGGATCAGTTTGGTTGAGATATAGGTGGTTGCCAGGGTTATGATCAAGGCGATGGTAAAGAGTGGGGGCAGTATCCAGTATATGCTGATGCCACTGGCCTTAAGGGCCAGTATCTCCATATCACTGGAGAGCCTGGAAAAACCAATAATCACACCCATCATTGCCGCCATGGGAATCGTATAGAGCAGCATGTTCGGCAGCATATAGGAAAACATTCGAACAAAATCGGTAAAGCTGATATTGAGATCCAGGGCAAAGTTCAGAAAAGGGATCAGCTTTACCAGAAAAAACACACCGTTCATGATAAGGAAGCTGGCAAAAAAGGGTGCCAGCATCTCAGTGGAGAGATAGCTATAGAGAAGGAATGGATTCCGGGTGAGTGCTTTCATGACTGTGCTGGCCAATGGGCCGGTGACTAGAAATAAATAATAGTGTTTTTCGTTGAGTTTGGCTGAGATTACTTAAAAAGCGATTCGAGAACAAGCTGAAATGCCTACAGATAATCACCATAGAAGCTGGCAACAGAAAGTTTTTCAGTACAACTCACCGTTTTAGAGGGGAACTCACTATCTGGTGACCAGCAGGTATGTCCTGTCCAGAGTACGGATTACTGACCAGGCTGAGGTCTGTTCTTCACCATCAGCGCTGAGGAAAAGGCTGAGTCCTGATGACGACTTCTGGTTGGCAGTTATCCATTGCCTGGTGAATTCTGACAAAGAAAAACTCCCCGAAACACCACGTGCTCCGGGGAGTGTTATCAGAACCTGGAATCGACAATCGGTTCATCGATTGTTACCGCAATCCAGTTGGGATCCCACCATTCCAGCGGGGTGACAAAGACGCCATTGATCAGCATTGAGAAATGGAGATGATCACCGCCCGCCATGCCGGTGGTGCCGCTGTTGCCGATGTTGTCCCCTGTGGCGACCATGTCATCGACATTGACGTTTATCTGGCTCAGGTGTGAATACAGGCTGAAGACACCCTGGCCATGGTCTAGCAGTACCATTTTACCGTAAATACCAAGGTAGTCAGCAAAAACGACCTTGCCGGCATTGGCTGCCTTGACGATTGCCCTCCGAGTGGAGGCGATATCCATGCCGAGGTGAACCTGTTTGTCTATGGCCTTGTCATTGTAGTAATAGGTCCTGTGGTCGGCAAAACCGGCCCGGCCTGCACCGGCCATCCGATGGAAACGGCCCTGCCATAGACGATCCTCCGTGGGAGTGGTACAGAGTTCCGCAATTTTCTTGTTGTTCTCCTGGCGTATAGTACGGTTGATGTGCAGGTACTTTTCGACGCTATCGCCGGGAATGTCAGGGTAGTACTGTTCGAACTCCGGAACCTTGGTATTCAGGAAACCGTCGCTGATATTGATGCGGTCATGCTTTTGCTTAGGGTTCTTGAAGATCGGGGAAAATGGCAGAGCAGAGGTGTTGCCTGCAATGTCAGTGGCAATTACCCTCGCCTCAGAGATCTCTTTGGCATCATAAGGCAGACCGAAATAGGAGATGAAGGTGTTTTCCCTGCCATCGCCAATGGGGTAGCCCTTGTTGAAGCTGCCATTGATCATGACCCCATGATGTTCGGTATCCTTATCCGCCATGGTGTAGATGACTATGCCAGCTCCCCCTGGTGCGATGTAGCGTTCGTTATGCAGAATACCAAGACGCGGTGGTTTGGTGTCCAGGGTGACGGTTCTGGTTGCAGTAACAGAGTTGCCGGCCAGAAAACCGCGGAGGGAATAGTCGCTGGCGGTGACAGTGATGGTGATTTCACCTTCTTTGAAACCAAGCTTTTTAGCGTCAAAGGCAATCATCTGTTCATCGCTCATTGGTCCGATCGGACCAGTATATCCGCTTCTGGGGAAGTTGTGCGAGTAGAGCTCCTTGGTCACATCTTTTTGGGTTGCGCTAATTTTGACGGTGCGCAGCCCGCTACCAACATCAGAAGTCTTAATATTCAAGGTGGTTGTGGCACCAAGGTATTTGGGGATGGAGTCGAGGTCCACCGTAGGGGCTTTGCCCTCGAAAAAGAGAAAGTAGGAGGCGCCAGCACCTCCTGCTAAAAGTATTAATAGGAAAAATAAGAAAAAACGGCCTGGTCTTCTTGATCGTGTCGGTCTGTTGAGTCCCATGTGTGCAGCTTGTTGAGGGTTAGGGTATGAATCATCTGATCACCACTATCTCTGCCAGATAATTTCATACTTTTCGATATGCAGATCCTTTGCCGGAGCTACAATGATTCGTTTTCCTGTATCATGCTCGAGCTGAAGCCTGGTCAGCTCCTCTTCATGGGAAAGCATGTCGGAGATGCGAGGGTGAACCCGCACAGTTACGGTGTTGCCACCTGCAAACTTGGCGTTTCTATTGATCTTGCGGAATATATCGTAGCAGATGGTGCGTCGTGATTTCAACATGCCCTCGCCGGTGCAATAATGGCAGGGTTCGCACATCAACTGATAGAGGCTCTCGCTGTTTCTCTTCCTGGTCATCTGGACGAGGCCAAATTCAGAGAGTTTCAAGATATTGATTCGACTTTTATCTCGTTTGACAGCGTTTTTGAAAGTGTTGAAAAGCTCTTCCCGGTGAGCCTCATCCTCCATATCAATAAAGTCTATAATTATAATGCCGCCAATATTTCGCAAGCGCAGTTGGTAGGCGATCTCTACCGCCGCTTCCATATTGGTCTTGAAAATCGTCTCGTTGAGATTGTTTTTGCCAACGAACCTGCCGGTGTTGACATCGATTACGGAGAGTGCCTCCGTGCTTTCGATGATGATGTAGCCACCGGAACGCAACCAGACCTTTTTTTCAATTGCTCTGTTGATCTCCGCCTCGATGCCGTGCGCTTCAAAAAGCGGCGTCTCGCCGGTGTAGAGATTGAGTTTGGAATGGAGTTCAGGAGCGAAGGTGTTGACGAACTTTTCTATTTTCTGAAAAGCATCTTCGTCGTCTATGGTCAATCGATCCACGTCGGTGGTGAACAGGTCGCGCACCGCCCTGAGGGTGATGTCCAGATCTTCATAAACCAGTGACGGCGCCCGGGAGCTGTGATTGCGATCCTGAATCTCCTCCCAGAGGTGAAGCAGAAATTCCATATCAGCTTCAAGCTCCTCCAGGCGGGCATTCTCGGCAACGGTACGAACTATAAAACCTGCCCCCTGGGGTCTGATCTGCTCAATCTTTTCCTTCAGGCGGTTTCTGATCTCCTCCTCTTCGATCTTGCGGGAGACCCCGATATGATCGGTGAGAGGGATATACACCAGGTTTCGACAGGGCAGGGTAATGTGACAGGTGAGCCGGGCGCCTTTGGTGCCTATCGGGTCCTTGCTTACCTGCACCAGAATCTCCTGGCCTTCTGTGAGGAGATTTTCAATCTGGTAGCTCTCCGGACGTCTGGACATCCGTTCATTGAGCTCCTTTTCCGGTTCACAGGTGTGTACCGGTGGGGACTCTTCCGAGCCGTCTACATCAGGTATCGATTCTGCGATATGAATATCATCGACATACAGAAAACCGGTTCGCTCGAGGCCGATATCGACAAACGCAGCTTGCATACCAGGTAACACGCGAACTACTTTTCCCATGTAAATGTTACCCATAAGGCCTTTCTCTGTAGGCCTTTGAAGGTGGTACTCACTCAGTACCCCGCCTTCGACCAACGCAAGACGCACCTCGTAGCTTCTGGAATTAATCAGTATTTCCGTAGTCATGATCGATTTTCTAGCAAATTATAAGACTTTCCATGTATGGAAAGGAGATTATTGATGAAACGTGGAGTATACAGTACTTATAGTGCAAAGCGCCACATGTTATAGCAGTATGATTGAATATGTTCATCAAGTAAATATGATTCTACATCCCGTTTCTGTAATTATTCCAACATTTAATCGCAAAAAGTTTTTAAGAAAAACATTGAACTCCGTCTTCAGGCAATCCGCCCGATGCGCTGAAGTCATAGTTGTAGACGATGGTTCAACAGATGGGACCGAACATCTGCTTGCCAGTTTGAAGGCTGAGTCGCCAGTGCCTCTACACTATCTCAGGCAAAAAAATAAAGGACCGGCTGCTGCACGAAATGTCGGGATTTCCTATTCCTCTCAAGGGTATATCACCTTTCTCGACTCAGACGACCACTGGGGAAAACGAAAAATCCAGTATCAGCTGGAGGCTATGGAACAACAACCTGAATATTTGATTAGCCATACCAGGGAAAAGTGGTATCGGCGGGGACAGCATCTGAACCAGAAAAAAAAGCATATCCCCCGTCATGGTGATATCTTTTCACATTGTCTTGAGCTTTGCGCAGTTGGCATGTCTACAGTAATGGTGAGAAGGGAGCTGTTCGATCATATCGGCCTGTTTGACGAATCGCTTCGCTGTTGTGAGGATTATGATCTCTGGCTTCGGGCGAGCTGCCGCTACCATTTTCTGCTGGTGGATGAACCTCTCACCATAAAAGAGGGGGGAAGAGAGGATCAGGTCTCGCAGCAATACCGGGTTGGCATGGACAAACTGCGAATTTCAGCTCTTGAAAAATTATTGGATTCAAAAGTGCTTACCACCCAGCAGGAGGAAATGACCCAAAAAGAGCTGGTGAAAAAAGCCGGGATATATGGTAACGGCTGCATGCGCCATGGCAAAGAGCAGGAGGGCCGGGCGTATCTCGCTTTGGCGAGAGCAGTGCAACAACGCATCCAGGAGTCTGAAACTGAAGTGTAAAATGAAGAAACAATCATGGCGGGATCCATCCCGATACCTACGGCATATCCATGTTGATGAGAGTTGTGTCGACGACCCATATACCAAAGAGATTATCCAGCGGGCACAACTTCCCTGGGACGTGATAGCCGAGGGCGAAGAGCCTGCCCGGTTTGAGCGCGGCTACCCGGACAATATGTCTGAAGGGAAAAAGCATCTCTACCTGACCAGACATAAGGGCCAGTTTTTCAAACCCTGTCCTGCGACCCGTGAGTACCGTTGTTGTGACTATCACGTGCTCAACACCGGCATGAATTGTCCCATCGACTGCGTCTATTGCATCCTGCAGGCATATCTGAATAACCCCTGGCTGTCGTTTTACGTCAATGTGGACGACCTGCTGGCGGAAGTCGATACGGTCCTGCGGGAGAATCGAGACAAGGTGTATCGCATAGGCACTGGCGAGTTCACCGATTCCCTGGCAATAGACCGGCTGACCGCTCTTAGCAAACACCTTGTTACCCATATCGCCGGTCATGCAAACGGCATGCTCGAGCTGAAGACCAAATCCGCAGTTATCGAAAATCTCAAGGATCTGCCCCATAATGGCAGAACTGTCGTTGCCTGGTCGCTGAATAGCCGCCAGGTGCTGCAGAAAGAGGAACTCCGGGCGGCAACCCTTGAAGAGCGGTTGGCTGCAGCCAGGCAATGTGCTGATTGGGGCTATAAGCTTGCCTTTCATTTTGACCCTATCATTGAGCATGAGGGGTGGGAAGAGGGCTACCAGGAGACCATAGAAAAGCTCTACGCCTCAGTGCCGGCTGAAAAAATTGTCTGGATATCCATGGGGGCCCTGCGTTATCTGCCAAAGTTGAAAGAAATCGGTATTGGCCGATTCCCGGGTTCACGGATGTACTTCCAGGAATTTGTGGAAGGGCTTGATGGAAAAGCGAGGTATTTCAGGGACAACAGAGTCCGGCTTTACAAGTCTATCTATTCAAAGCTCAAAAAACGGGCTGCCGAGCGCACCTGTATTTACTTCTGCATGGAAAGTGATGAAATCTGGCAGGAAGTGATGGGATACACTCCGGAAGAAGAGGGTGGAGTGCCAGCAATGCTCGATCGAGCCTTTTTTGAGATGTAGGAAGAAAAAACAACCATAATGCAAGATGGAAAAGGGGGAAACACGCCTAAGTAGACGATTTCACATAATGCTTGTCGTTTTCCAATTCTATCGTATACTTTACCATCTGCCATCATCACGCGGTTTACTCTATTCCAGCGTATTTAAAAGGAGATATGAATAATGATTAATAAGGCAATACTTGTTGGCAACTTAGGGGCCGATCCTGAGATTCGATACACCCAGAGCGGCACTCAGGTTGCGACGTTTAACGTTGCGACTACCGAGCGCTGGAAAGGCCAGGATGGCCAGATGCAGGAGAGCACCGAATGGCACCGTATCGTCGCTTGGGGCCGCCTGGCTGAGATCTGCGGCGAATACCTGCACAAAGGTTCAAGGGTATATATCGAAGGCAAGATCCAGACACGTAAGTGGCAGGATCAGAATGGCAACGACAGGTATACGACCGAGATCGTGGCCCGTGAGATGAAGATGCTCTCACCTCGTGGTGGCGAAGGTGGCGGCCAGTTTGGTGGTGGAGGCGGTGGCGGTTTCAGCGAGCCAATGCCAGAGCCGCCAAGTTGGGGCTCCATGGGCGGCGGCACTGGCGAGGACGTTCCGTTCTAGGTACATCCGTAAGTCATTAAACAAAAACCCATATTCCGCATAATGATGAGGAGTATGGGTTTTTTTTATGAAAAACAGGTCAGGATCTCAATCCCGAAAGGACGTCTCAATACGATAGGGGCGGTAAAGACAAAGCTGGGACAGTCAACCCGAGAGATGAACTTTATTCCACTGAAAATAGAGTGGAAAGCTTGGATGCTAGAGACCTTATTAAGACTCTATGCGCAACTAGAGATGCAACAGATGGACCATCAACCCTATCAAAATCAACAGGCATTTTTCGGCAAATACTGAGGTGCACTGCAGAGGGTTCAATGAAAGTGATTGTAGCCACAGATATTTTTGGTCATACAGATGCTTTGGATAGTTTACTGGAAAGTATTTCCACTCGTTGTGAATCAATTGAAATTGTCAATCCTTACGATACCTGCTCCACCCATTTCGAATCGGAACAAGAGGCATATGCATTTTTCAAAAAGAGCGTTGGGCTCAAACGATATACTGAAAAGTTAGAGAGAGTCTTAAAGGGTAGAGAAGAATCATCCCAGCTACTGTTGGGGTTCAGTGTTGGTGCTTCAGCAATTTGGGTTCTTTCAGAGAAGCTTGATGAGTTTCGGAAGACACGGGGCATTTGTTTCTACAGTTCGCAAGTCAGAAATTATTTGGGTCTAACACCAAGGGTAGAGATTGACATCTACTTCGCCAAGGAAGAACCTGCCTATGACGTAGATGAGGTAATGGCCGCTTTATCGGGAAAAGAGTTGGTTCATTGTCAAAAAACAGGCTATTTGCATGGTTTCATGAATAAGAGATCGAAAAATTATAGTAATGAAGGGTACTTGAACTATATTGAGAAAATAGGAAATTCCATTAACCCGTAATTGGTTATAAACCAACGTTCGCTTCTTGAAATGCTCTGGAGTCCCAGGCAACAACGCTATATCTCTTCATTCCAGATCAATAGGTTCCAGCTGTTATGTGTCTTGCTTAGCTTATCTTTCTCTTTTGGCTCATCAAAGAGCACTTTAGAGAAGCCCTTCACAATCCGCAGTAAACATCTGTGCTGTATTTGCCATGAATCCCTCTCAAATGAGCGGTGAACAAAAGGTGTTATCGGTGGGAGCATCACGAATAGGCTTGGAGGAGGAAAAGAAATTTACAAAGCTAGGCGAATTTGTTACCTTCTTAGCCCACCTCAACCTGTAAAAGTATCGTATATATAGTGTGTTGGGGTGTTGCATGGCGTGATTTTTACGTGAAAAAGAACAACTCGCCATCTGGGGAAACTGCAACGCTCTCACAATAGTTTAGATGAGGTTGCCTCATGAACATGATGCTGGCAACTTTTTTTGTGTGTCTCAGTCGGTTGTTTTAACAAAGAAAAGTACCTTGACGGGGACGAGGGGCATCCATATTGTGATGGTAGTGAAATGAGGCAGATTTTGAACCGTCAACGAGACGAATTCAAATTATGTGATGTATAAATGGGATATTACGAAACACTAGGTGTTGCCAAGGGTGCAACCACGGATGAGATCAAGAAAGCCTATAGAAAACTAGCCCTGAAATATCATCCAGACAAGACCAAGGGCGACAAGGCAGCTGAGGAAAAATTCAAGGAAGTCAGCGAAGCATACGCGGTGCTCTCCGATCCTGAGAAGAAGAGGCAATACGACACGTATGGATCAGCAGGCTTTCACCAGCGGTATTCGCAGGAAGACATTTTCCGAAACTTCGACCTGAACGATATCTTACGTCAGTTTGGCTTTGGCGGCGGTATGGGCGGTCAACAGCATACTCACTTCTCAAACGGCATGGGGGGAGGTAATTTTAATTTCTTCTCTCAGGGAAACATGCACGGCGGAGGCTGTGGAGGCGGTTGTCACCAACCTGAGAAAGGCCAGGATATGACCTACCAGATCACCGTGACCCTCGACGAGGTACTCAACGGGGCTGAGCGCTCCATCTCGCTCAGAAAGAACGGGCAATCAGAGCAGGTAAGTGTCAAAATCCCACAAGGTATAGAGGCTGGAAAGAGGCTGCGCTTGCGCGGAAAAGGCGGGGCATCCAGAAATGGGGGACCTGCCGGGGATCTTTATCTTAAGGTCGATATTGCCGAGCATGATGTCTTCACGCGCGATGGAGACGACCTTATTGTAACCCATTTTCTCAATTTCAGTGATATCTGCATGGGCGGTAAGGTTGAAGTCCAGACTCTTGAGGGGAAAAAGTTCAAGGTCAACGTGCCAAGCGGCACCATAGATGGCGCCAAGCTGAGAATTCGGGGCTATGGCTTGCCGCGCGGTCCGCTCGGTGAGCGCGGCAACCTCTACGTGAAGCTGGCCGTGCGGGTGCCGGAGGAGTTAAGCGAAGATCAGCTCAAAATTGTCGAACAGCTCAAGGAAGTGGGGCTATAGGGTAAAGCTCACCGGATGGCGAGCTTGCAGACGTTACGTCTGGCCGGTGTTTGAAACAAAAAAGGGGTTTGTGAACGTGATCACAAACCCCTTTTTTGTTATCGGCCGCAGCAGGAATTAAAATTTCTGATCCGCATAAGCCAGCCAGCCGCCGGCACTGACCAGGTCCTTGTCAAAGGAGTTCAGGGTAAAAGAGCACACCACAGCCTCCCCGCCGTTAGCGGAACGTGCAGTCATCTCGCATGTATTCATATCCACATCTATCGTCACCTCACCCTCGACGGTGAAAAGTTTGTTTATATCTTCCTTGGGAAGCTCAATTGCCAGAATGCCGCAGTTGAACATGTTCTGACGGAAAATGCGGGCAAAGCTCTCGGCGATGATAACGTTGATGTCGTTGACTTCAAAAGCCCATACTGCATGCTCGCGAGAGGAACCGCAGCCGAAGTTTTCTTTAGCGACAACTACCTTGGCGTTCTGGAGGGCAGGTGCGCTCGGGTCAAACGGCTTGCCGTCAAGCAGAAGATCCTCAAGAAGATGCGGCTTGAGCGCAGTTTTACTGATCTCGGTCAGGTATTTCGCAGGGATTATTTCGTCGGTGTTAATGTCGCTTCTGTCAAAAAATATAGCGGGACCGCCAAACTTTTTCATCTGTATGCCTCGTATTAGTTAAGGTAATCGCGGGGGTCGGCGATGGTGCCGGCAACAGCGGCGGCAGCTGCACTGTATGGGCTCATGAGATGGACCATACCGCCTTTGCCCATTCGACCGTTGAAGTTCCTGTTGGTGGTGGAAGCACACACCTCACCCTCGGCCAGAACGCCGGAGCTCATACCGAGACAGGCGCCGCAGGTCGGGTTGAGAACGCAAAAACCTGCGTCCATGAAAATGCGAATTATACCCTCTTCAAGTGCCTGGCTGTAAACAGCTGGGGTTGCCGGGGTGACGATACCGCGTACGCCTTCGGCCAATGTCCGGCCTTTCAGGATTTCTGCCGCGTCACGAAGATCTTCTATTCTGCCGTTGGTGCAGGAACCGATATAAATCTGATCGACCGGGGACCCGGCCATATCTTCAACATCTTTTACCTGATCCGGCTTAAAACCGTGGGTTACCTGGGGTGACAGCTCAGAGATATCGATGGTCAGCACCTCTTCGTAGCTGGCATCAGGATCGGAATGCCATTTCTCATAATCGGCAACCGCATCGTCAATGGTGGTGTACTCATCTTTGATGAACGGCCAGAGGTACTCTGCGGTAACCCTGTCTGGCAGGCAGATACCACAGGTGCCGCCAGCCTCGATGGCCATATTGCACAGGGTCATACGGGCGGCCATGGACATGTTGTCAACCACCGGGCCGACAAACTCGATAATCTTATCGGTCGCTCCGTTTACGGTAATTTTCTTGATGATTGCCAATATAACATCCTTGGCGGTCACACCTCGGCCTAACTCACCTTCGAGAACCACTTTCATGGTCCGTGGGGCCCTGAAAGAGCAGACGCCCTTGTAGATACCGACTTCCAGGTCGGTAGTGCCGACACCCGCTGCAAATGCACCAAAGGCTCCGTGGGTACAGGTGTGAGAGTCGCCCATGATGATGGTGTAGCCGGGTCGGACAAATCCTTTTTCAGGGAAAAGAGCGTGACAGACACCATTTTGCCCAACGTCAAAGAAGTCTTTGATTTGGTGACGCTTGGCCCAATCGCGCATGATTTTGCCTTGGGTTGCGGTCTTGGAGTCTTTGGCTGGGGTCACATGGTCGATGACTGCCTTGATCTTGGTGTTGTCAAAAACCTTGTCCATGCCTTTTTCAACCAGATCCATAATCGCGATGGGGGTGGTGATTTCATGGCACATGACTACATCGAGGTCGAGCACCATATTTTCCGGGGTGGGCTGGTCTCGCAAATGAGCTTCAAAAATTTTCTCAGCTATGGTTTTTCCCATGAGTAAGCTCCAGAAGGGTTGGGGTGTTGGATGTTGCAGTACAGCAAACATGCGGGATGCACTGAAGTCACTATCTTGAGGAATTACATTGAGGACAGTGCACAATAGATAAGTAGGTTCGACATAGTACCCCAAAAATGCTATTCTTTCCAGAGTATATTTCTTCAAGTATTTCTGAATTGTTACATTTCTCCCAGAGTCAAGAAAAGCGTATGCATCTCCTCTTTTCCCTCATCCTTGTCACTATCTTCACCTTGGCCAATGGTGAGCAGGTGTATGGTGCCCACGGTATCACCTTAAATGGTGAACTTCGTTATCCAGCCGACTTTACACAGTTTGATTACACCTCGAAGGCAGCCGTCAAAGGCGGCGAGCTGGTGCTGCACGGTACTGGCGGATTCGACAAGATGAACCCGTTTACCTTGAAAGGAAACGCCCCCGATCTTATTGAACTGCTTATTTTCGACAGCCTTGGGGTTTCAAGCCTTGATGAACCCTCTGCAGAATATGGTCTGATAGCCAAGGATATTGACGTAGCCAAGGACGGGTTGTCCATGGTGTATACGATCAACCCCAAGGCCAGGTTCAGCGACGGCAGCCAGGTGACAGCAGAGGATGTGAAATTTTCCTTCGATACCCTGAAGGGGCCGAAGGTTCATCCGTTTTATCCGTACTATTACAGGGATATCGCTGAGGTGCAGATCATCGATGAAATGCGGTTGCGGCTGGTATTCAGTCAGCCGAACCGGGAATTGCCAATGATAGCCTCCCAGGTGCCGGTAATGTCCAAGGCCGGCTATGATGACGGCGAGAGCAGGGAGGGGTTTCCGCAGCCGCCCATCGGTTCCGGCCCCTATATCGTCAGCAAGGTGAAACCGAACAAATCGATTACCTATAAAAGAAATCCCGATTACTGGGCGAAAGAGCATCCCACCAGAAAGGGCATGTTCAACTTTGATGAAATCACCATCGAATACTACAAGGATTCGGTAGTGGCAGTGGAAGCTTTCAAGGCAGGCGAATTTGATATCCTGTCGGTCTATATCGCCAAGCAGTGGGCACGGGACATGATAGGCCCGGCATTTACCTCTGGCCGCTTGAAAAAGGCACTGTTTCCCCATGCCAACAATGCAGGCATGCAGGGCTTTTTGATGAACAGCCGCCGGCAACTTTTCAATGACCCGAAAGTGCGCAGGGCAATCGGCCTGGCATTTGATTTTGAATGGACCAATGAAGCGCTCTTCTACGGCCAGTATTCGCGGGCAGATTCTTTTTTCAGCAACTCCTATCTGGCAGCACGTGGGTTGCCGGAGGGGCTGGAATTGGAGTATCTGCAGGAGTATCGAGACATGCTTCCAGCTGAGGTGTTTACCAAACCCCTTGCGCCACCTGTGGCCAGAAATTGGCGGGAATTACGGACAAACCTGCAACAAGCTCAGGAGCTCCTCAAAGAAGCGGGGTATGAGGTAGAGGAGGGGAAACTGGTCAATGGCCGGGGCGAGCAGTTCGAGTTTGAGATCCTGCTCGTCCAGCCGACCTTTCAGCGGGTGATGGCTCCTTTTGCCAGAAACCTAGAAAAGCTCGGTATGAAAGTGCGCTACAGGGTGATTGACATGACTCTTTATACCGCCAGATTGAAGAAATTCGATTTTGATATGATTGTGGCCAGCTACGGTCAGTCAATGTCACCTGGAAACGAGCAGAGAAATTTCTGGCATTCAGAGGCCGCAGACCGACAAGGCTCAAGAAACTACGCCGGTATCCGTTCCCCGGCGATAGACGGGTTGGTGGACAAGGTCATTTATTCCAGAAATGAAGAACAGTTGACGGCAGCCTGCAAAGCCCTGGATCGAGCACTCTGGTATGGTTATTATCTCGTCCCCAATTGGTATATGAGCGGCTACCGAATTGCTTACCACAACAAATTTTCCATGCCCGAGGTGTTGCCCAGATACTACTCTCCAAACACCCTCTTTATGACCTGGTGGTCGCGTGAATAGGCAAAATAGTTAAATAATATAACCATTCACATCTGCAAGCAGGATTGTTGAGCATCCCTGAGCCTGAGGCTAAGCACGCAAAATATTGAACTAAATATCAGATGTGCCCTTGACTCCCTAACTAATTATTTGATATGTAGGAAAGTGTTCCACAAGCTGATAGGGACACGAATAATCGGGCGCCGCCCGTTCTTTTCCAGCACGGTAGAGGAGGTCTACCGTATCAATAATTGGAGGATTTTCGGATGTCAGATCGTGTGAAAGGCAAAGTGAAATGGTTTAATGCTAGTAAAGGTTACGGGTTTCTGGAAAGGCCAGACGGGCAGGGTGATGTTTTCGTGCACTACAGCGCCATCAAAGGAGAAGGATTTCGGAGTCTCGAAGAAGGGGAACCGGTAGAATTTTCAGTAGCTAAAACTGAAAAGGGTCTACAGGCTGAAAACGTCTCGAAACTGAATTAAGCTTTTTCAGCATAACAATTGTGAAGCCCTGACAGCCGTACTGTACGGTTGCCAGGGCTTTTTTTATTATACTGGACGACAAAAGCAGGAGCATCTGAAGGGGAGTTCTACCCCTTAAGCATAAAATGGGATCTGGCGTTTACCCTAGAAGAATATTTTCATCGCGATAATGATACATATCTTGTATGTTCACAGGCCGAAATTACGTCTTAATTGAATCGAACATCCGCAGATGTAACTGCACCCGTCCGAATATAGAACCGTTATGCAATCTAAAAGGTTTTCGCTGAGCAGCAGAGAAGAGACCGAAAAATTTGGTATCGCCCTGGGTGCTGCGGCAGGTCCCGGAGATGTCATCTGTCTTGACGGTGATCTGGGAGCCGGTAAAACGACTCTTTCCCAGTCCATCGCCAAAGGGGTCGGCGTTCCAGCTGACTGTTATGTCACCAGTCCATCTTTTGCTATTTTCCATGAATATCCTGGTCGTATCCCAATGTATCACATGGACTTTTATCGGCTGGGCGACGCGGCGGAGGTGCAGGATCTTGGTTTTGAGGAATATTTCTATCTCTCCGGTGTCGCGGTTATTGAGTGGGCCAGACGAGCTGAAGATATCCTGCCCGAGGAACGATTGCATATCATACTCGAGGTGTCCGGAGACGAATCACGTAAGGTGTGTTGCCTGTTCTCCCTGGACCGTTGGCGTGTGCTGCTTGAAAAGGTGTTGAATGATGCTGGCTTACCCCTGTAGCTTGCTCAATAAACTAATTGGTAACCAAGGAAAGGAACTGGAGCGTCATGCGGCGGTTCTCAGTGCTGATCGTCTCTGTCTGGGCTGTAGAGCGTATCTTTGCGCAGAAAATTGCATGAATGGAATGAAAAAAAGACCACAGTGTGGTACATTGGGGCCGCCAATTTAGAATAGTGTGTAGTAACAGGAACAACCGAAAAACTCGAAAAAAGGCGTTTATAGATAATGAAAAAGAAGACCCTGCAGTTTAATGACTGTCTCAAGACTTTTACCAGAGATCAGGACAAGGCGATCAGCCCGGAAGATACCCTGAATAGATTCTACAGCCAGGTCGAAACACTTGACGTTAAGATCATGAATGAGATCAACAGGATCGATAACGGCAGGCTGGACATCCCTGTATACTTCAGTGTTTGTGGCGAGGATGCGAGCAAGCTGACCGGCACCAAAAAGCAGATGGGTAAAGGGGCTTCTCCGATCCAGGCTGAGGCTTCAGCTTGCATGGAGCTGGCAGAGCGCTTTTCCTTCTTTTCATTTAAAAGTGATGCTGGGAATTTCATTAACGGTGATTACCCACAGATGATCAAGGCTGGCTACCCGGTGATGTCAATGGAGTTGCTGCTCGAGTCTGTGCACGATACCACCACTCCGGTTGAAACCCTGGAAACACTGCTGGAAGGTATCCCCATGCAGTGGACCTGGGCGACCAATATCACCACAGGTGAAGATGTGCTGGTCCCATTTTCGTGGTTCTTCGCCATCAATGAGTTTAACGGGCCTTCTTCCGGTAATACCTATGAAGAAGCGGCATTGCAGGGGCTGTGCGAGATTATTGAACGTCACGTCTGCTCTCTGATCAGCCATCAGGAGATCGAAACGCCACTCATCGATCCCGCTTCCGTGAAAGATCCGGTGGCAAGGGATTTGCTTGACAAGTTTGAAAAGAACGGCATCGAAATGTATCTCAACGATTTCAGTCTGGACACCGGGGTTTGTACCGTCGGTGCCCTTGCTATTGATCGTTCCACCTTCCCCGGCATGAGTGAGATTGTATACACTGCAGGAACCTCCACTGATCCAGAAAAAGCACTGATCAGAGCGGTGACTGAAGTCGCCCAGCTAGCTGGTGACTTCAACAGCGGCTCGAATTATGTCGCATCAGGCCTGCCCAAGCCGCTTTCCATGGATGAGGTTACCTACCTCACCGAGTCATCGAAGTGCACCAGCATCAAAAAGATGGTTAATCTCTCCGATAACAATATCAAGGTGGAGCTTGAGAATTGCATCGGTGCTCTCAAAGAGCGCGGCATGCAGGTCTTCATGCTCGATGTCACCCATCAGCAACTTGATATCCCGGCACTGTATACCATCATTCCCGGAGCCCATTTCCGTGAAAGATCAATGATCCAGGATGTGGGCCTCTTTGCCGCCAAGCTGCTGTTCGATCTGGTTGATGATCCAGAACTGCTTGAAAACAAGATGCAGCAAATGGAAGGGCTGATGCCCGAAGCCTACTTTTTAGAGTTCTACCGCGGTAAGAACTTTGTGAACATGGGCTTTCCTGAATCTGCCATCGCTCATTTCGATAAGGCCCTGACCCTGAACCCCGAAGAAGAGGATCTGCCGTACATTTACTCGTATAAGGGATACTGCCTGAAAGAATTGGAGAATTTCGACGAGGCAATCAAGGTGTTGAAAAAGGGCACCGAAGAAGACGATGAACGACCTGACCTTCATAATATGCTCGGGGTCTGCTTTTTTAAGAAAGAGGAGCATGAGGAGGCGATCTTTCATTTCAAGCGAGCTGTTGAGTTGAATCCTGCCTCTGGTATCGATTATGCCAATCTGGGTGTAAACTACAGTAGGCTTGGCAAGAAAAATGAGGCGATTGATTACTTTACCGTCGCTTTGACCATCGACCCGTCCTTGGATTTCGCCAAGGAGGAACTCTCCTCGTTGATGAGTGAAGAGTAGGGCACGACACCATTCCTCATGGTTTGTATAAAAAGTGCGGCCAGCGTCATATCGCTGCCCGCACTTTTTTTTACCTTGGCTGTTCAGGCCGGGATCAGGCTGGCAAGACCTTCCTCCACGGTGGAAAAGGTGACTATTTTACCTAAATCACCTCGAAGCGTGGTACTTTCGTTTGCTGAGAAATTCTCATTATTTGCCGGCTCTGTGCTGATCATCCTGTATCGCTTGAGGATATCTTGCACAGAAGGCTGCAGCCCACATAATGCCAGAACCGAGATCCTCTTTTCGACGACAAGAGAGCCGAACAGACCGATCAGTTGCGAACTAATGATATTGAACCCGGAAAGATCCAGGAACAGAAAGCTATCGATTCCGGGTTGGTGCTGGTTCTCGTTGGCCGAGAACAGATGAAGGGCATTCTTCATTTCCTCGATGCCGTCCCGGATGGATTCGAATCCCGTCGCTCGAATAATGGTGACCCGGCTGTCACTCATGGTGATAAAGGTCATTATTCCCTCTTGGTGCGAAACGTGAAGGTTATGGCATTCCCTTTGTCGTTGAAGCTCAGTGAGTCGGCATAACTCTGCATACCGTACAGGCCGCGCCCCCTCTTTTCTGATATGGGCGGCGGTTCACAAGGGATCTCGGGTTTGAAACCTTCTCCCTCATCTGTAACGCTGTATCTATACTCGTCTCCCTCATGCCAGCAGCGGACCGTTATGATTTTGTGCTCCTGTCGCCTGTTGCCATGTTCGTAGGCATTGTCAATTGCCTCCATCAGGCAAAACTCTATCCGCTCCTTAAGCGTCTGGTCCAGTTTCTGCCACTTGAGGTAGCCGATCCGAAACTCATGGAGAAAAGCTGAGATGGCGTGACGTTCTGTGCGAATTGACTTTGTGAATACAATCATTTGTTTATTTTCTCTCCAGTACCAGCAGAGTCAAATCGTCATTTTTTCTAGCTCCGGCCTGGAAGCTGTTGAGCTCCTCCGCCAAGCATTTCAGTACCTGCTGACACTCTATGAATATGTTAGCGGACGTCAAGGATGAGATAAGCCTATCACGACCAAATATTTCACCATCATCACGTGATGCCTCGATAATGCCATCTGTGTAGAGAACCAGTCTATCACCTTTTTGAAACTGAAAGGTGATCTCCTCATAAGTCGAAGATGTCACCATGCCGAGCGGCAGAGCATCTAGCACGAGTTCCTTCACCTCGGATCCGCTTACCAGAAGAGGGTAGGTTTGAGCGGCATTACTCATGGTGCATGAGTCATCCGTGAAGACAAATGATGATGCAGTGGTGAAGCGTTCGGTGGTCAGCAACCCGCAGAGGTCAATGTTCAAGGTTTCCAAGGTGACAGCGGGAGAGACGATATGTTGCCTTAACTGTTGCAGCAACCCGATAACCCGCATCGATATAAGGGCTGCCGAGAGTCCATGTCCGCAGCTATCGCCGAAAAATAGGGAGATGGCATTGCCATGTTTTCTTGTTAGGAAAAAATCGCCTGAAACGGGACCAAAGGAGCGGGTATGGACACAGGCCTCAATACCAATTTCGTTAAAGAGCGATACCGTGGAGTGGGCGTCAGTCAGGAATCTGGCCTGTATACGAGCTCCATCTTCTATATCTTCTTTTACCCGCCTCTCGAGATATCTGTTACGCAAAAGCGTCTTGACCCGGGCGACCAGTTCTTCTTCAGCAAAGGGTTTCTTCAGGTAATCGTTCGCTCCAGCCTCCAGCGCTTTGACGATGCTCTCCGTTTCAGTTTTCGCGGTCAGCATGAGCACCGGAATATCGATCAAGCTGCAGTCAGTCTTCAACCACTTGAGCATCTCAAAGCCATCCATTACCGGCATCATGATATCGAGCAGGATAATGTCCGGAATGACCTGTTTGGCCAGAGCCAATCCTTCTTTACCATTGATTGCGTTGTAGATGGGGAGCTCGAGATGCTCAAGACTGATGGCGCAGATATCTCTGTTCATGTCGTTGTCATCTACAACAAGAATGCCGCCGCTCTGACTGGAAGAGATGGTTTTAAAGAGCGTCATGGTAAATCAGCCTGAACCAATCATGTTCTTGTTTGTTGCAGCCTAAGTGCTTCCTCCAGATCCTGTTCCGAGATAAGACCTTTACGTATCAGAATCTGCCCAAGTTTTTCGGCAGGCTTACAGGTGGGAAGGGTGAAGTGAAACGAGGTCAGGCCGCTGTCACTTTCCGCCCAGATGGTGCCATGCATGTTGTTAAGTATTTCCCTGCAAATAGATAGCCCGAGACCTGTTCCCCCCGCCCCTGATCTGGTGGTGCTGCTCTGATAGAATTTGTCAAAGACCGCTTCCAGTTCATTTTTTGGTATACCAATACCGCTGTTGGTTATGGTGATACGCAGGCAATCGCAACTGTTGAGGTCCTTGTCAGGCAGAAAGGAAATCTCAATGGTGCATCCTGGGCTACTGAACTTGACCGCATTGGAGATGATATTTCTGATCACCTGGCCGAGCCGTTGTCTGTCAAAGCTTGCCATGGTTCGAAAGGGCGGGTCTTGCAGTTTGAAGCTGATTTGTTTTTCCTGAGCGAGGGGGGTGAGTTCAGCAAGGGTTTGAGCAAACTCTTCCCGTACGTCATCGTGGCAAAACGTATACTGGATTTTTCCAGATTCCAGTTTTGACAGATCCAGCAGACCGTCGATGAAGGGGAATAACCGCTGGGCCGATTTGCTTATTTGATTGAAATAATGGCCAAGATCTTTTCTTGGACAATCTGGATATTTTTTTTCTCCATACCTTGAATAGCTGAGTATGGCATGCAGCGGCGTGCGAAGTTCATGGGACATATTGGCCAGGAAATCGCTTTTGGCCTCATTGGCCCTTTCCGCAGCCTGCTTTGCCAGCATAAGTCGTTTCTCGTAAAGAACTCTTTGGGTGATGTCACGGTCTATTCCTCTAAAGCCTGAGAAATGGAACTGATTTCTGACCTTTTTGAAGACCGGCTCACCGCTGGATTGCATAATTACTTCCTGACCGTTCTTATGCTTGAAGATGTAGTTCCAGTCTTTGAAGTTTTGCGTTTCCGAGCCTTTTTTCCGTATTTGGGAAGAGAATTTTGCTGCGATAACAGGGTCTCGCAGCAGAAGGTATCGGCTGCCAAGCAGTTCTTCCGGGGCGTAACCAAGAATGTCGAGGCACTTGGGACTGGCATAGGTATATTGACCAGTGGCATCAATCTCCCATATAAAATCACTGGTCGTCTCAGTGAGGTTTCTAAATCTCAACTCGCTCTCCTTTAAAGCCAGGAGTGCTGACTGATGATTACGGATTTCTTTTCTAAGCCGGACGTTGGTTTCGATAAGGTGTCCGGTATAGGTTTTACCAGCATCTTGCTGGGTTGACTGGTCAGTGGTCTCGATCTGATCAGTTGGCTGTTGAGGAGAATGAGTTGTAATCGTTGGCTCGATTATCGAAAAGGTGAAGACGCGTTTAACCAGGGCGCCGCTATCTTCAAAGCTTGCGTGGGAGATAATGGTTTTAGGTGTATCGTCAGCTTCAGCAGCCAGGTACGGCCAGTTTATCCTGAGTGTTGTAAACGAGTTGGTATGGGCCAGGAGGTCTTTACAGAAGAGGTGGTCTCTCAAAACATCAGAGAATTCTGAAAGCAGTTCGAAAATATTGCTGTTGAGAATCTCTGCCTCATCTTTCATGCAAAGTTTGCTGAAATATGGTGTGCAGTAATGAACAGCCAGGCCTTTGCTGGTTATTACAACTGCCGTCTGATGTGGTAGGTATGACTCCAAAAGTTCAGATTCGTTGCATATTGAAAGAGTTAAAAAATATATGAGATGTCGACAGGTGATGGAAGGAGCACTGCTGCTACTGGACCGGAATTATCTCATTGCTCGTACAATTTTCGTCCCCGAATAACAGAATTGTCAAGGGGGAAAACAGATATTCAACGACCTGGAAGCTCGAATGAAAATAGCTCTCCACTACCCGGTCTATATGTGATAGGTTGTTGATTCGTTATGAGATTGAGGCAAAGAATGAGGCGAGAGCGAGCTAAACGCCATTTCCCTTGCACCAGGTGATAAGTGTGCTATCTATCCAACCATAAAAGGACAATGGATCATGGACAAAAAAGGGGGTACCGCAATGGCGCTGCCTTTCAAACTGTATCTCACGATGAAAGAGAGTGGGATAGTAAGCTATTTTTGCGGGTAGTGTTTTGAAAACATGCATTATGTATATCACCCGCGGGGGCCGTCAGACAGCAGAGCGTATCGCCGTCTCACTTGAAGATGCGACTCTAATTCATCATGAGGGAAAAGTTGCTCCACAACTGGCCAGCGCCTGGTCTGAATATGACGGGATTATCTGCGTTATGGCCGCGGGAATAGTCGTTCGCTCCATTGCCGACCTGGTGGCAAGCAAACACTCCGACCCCTGCCTGGTAGTACTTGACCAGGAAGGTCGACATGTGATCAGCCTGCTGTCAGGCCATCTCGGCGGCGGCAATGATCTTGCCTGCCGGGTTGCAGCTATTACTGGAGGTACTCCAGTAATTACCACGGCAAGTGATGTTCTTGGAAGGACCGCCCTTGACCTCTGGGCAAGCAGGAACTCGCTCCTGGTGGAGAATAAGGAGCAGTTGACACGGGTCTCTGCAAAAATTGTGAATGAGGGCCGTGTCGGAGTATACAGTAAACTTCGACTCGATTACCTGCCAGAAGACATCGCCAGATGCCACGCCGAAGCTGCTGCTGATATCATCGTAACCTTCAATAAACACATGACATCGAAGGCTCTCTGTTGTATACCAAGAATCCTCTACCTGGGTGTTGGCTGTAATCGAGGAACAGCGATGGATGATATTGTCCGCTCCTTTGGTGAATTGTGCGATGTCAACGATATAAGTCCACAGGCCATAGCTGGAGTAGCGAGTGTCGATGTCAAACATGATGAACAGGGAATTCTTGCTTTTGCCAAGTCGATCGGATTGGAACCAAGCTTTTTCCCTCGCGATCAGTTGAATGGGGTGGAGGATGTTTCTTTTTCAGCGGCGGCGATGAAAGCTGTTGGTGTGCAAGGCGTTGCCGAACCAGCAGCTCTGTTGGCCGCAGCGGCCGATGGCTCCGACTCCGAGCTTATTGTTCGAAAGATGAAATGGAAGGACGTAACCCTTGCAGTAGCGGAAAGGAAAAAGAATAGATGGGAATGATACACGTAGTAGGTACCGGTCCCGGGGCTGTGGTCAACATAACCCCGGAAGCAGTGAGTTGTATTCAGGATTCAGATATCGTCATTGGTTACGCCACCTATCTTGAGCTTATCGAGCCATATCTGAAAGGCAAGAAAGTCATCTCTTCTAAAATGATGCAGGAGGTGCAACGCTGCAACATCGCTTTTGATGAGGCGGAAAAAGGTGCAGTGGTTACCATGATCTCTGGTGGAGACCCTGGAATCTATGCCATGGCCGGCCTGATCTATGAGATCGCGGCAGAAAGGGATTCCGATGTGCCTATCAATGTGGTTCCCGGGCTTGCCGCCCTCAACAGCTGTGCAGCCAGGCTCGGGGCACCGCTGATGCACGATTTTGTGGCGATCAGCCTCTCGGACCTGCTCACTCCCATGGAACTTATCGAAAAAAGAATTGAGGCGGCGGCTTCTGCTGATTTCGTGATAGTGCTCTACAACCCAAAATCAAAGCGACGTACGGCCCATATTGAAAAGGCGCAGCAAATCATCAGTAGATATCGCGACCCCGCGACCCCTGTGGGGATCGTGACGGCAGCTACCAGGGAGCATGAAACCGTGGTGGTCACCACCTTGCAAGAGATGCTGACAGCAGAGATTAACATGCAGTCCTGCGTCGTTATCGGTAATAGCGCAACCTTCACCTGGCGCGATAAAATGGTGACCCCCAGGGGCTATAAAGACAAATACTCACTCTGATACGGGGCCGATATGCCAAAGACGCTTTACCTGATGCGTCATGGAGACACAGGGGCCGGAGGCCGGTTCATTGGCAACACTGAGCTGCCGGTGACCAATATAGGCCTTGACCAGGTTGCAGCAACGGGCCAAATGTTGCAACACTCCGGTATCTCCGCCGTGCTAAGCAGTCCAATGCTTCGCTGCCGCCAAACCGTCGAACAGATTGGTTTTACAGACATTGTCAATTTCAGAGATGACCTGCGGGAAATCCACTTCGGCCTTTGGGAGAACAAGACCTTCAGCGAGATCAGCAATAAATGGCCTGAAAAGGTTGACTCATGGGCATCCTGGTCAGAGGAGTTTTGTTTTCCTGAAGGTGAAAAGACAGCAGATTTTCTGGCCCGTATCAGATCCGTAAAACAAGAGATAGACACCATGGAGCAGGAGAACGTCCTGGTGGTCAGCCATGGTGGGGTTATCAGGCAGCTGATCTGTCTCTATCTTGGTCTGGATCCTGTCAATTACCTGTTATTCGATATAAAAGCAGGATGCTACTCCACTCTTGCGCTTTTTAGCGAGGGCGGGATACTGGTGTCGCTCAATTCGGGGTGTTCAATATGAGTTCATTCACACTGGTCACAGGAGGAGCTCGCTCCGGTAAGAGCTCCTATGCACTTGAGCGCTGCGAAGAGCAAGGGCGGAGCAGATGCTTCATCGCCACTTGCCCTGTCATTGACCCTGAGATGGATGATCGTATCACGGCTCATAAGCTGGAGCGCCAGGGCCGGGGCTGGCATTCCATTGAAGAAGAGGTCGATCTTGCAACAAAAATTGACGAGCTTCATGGCCATCACGTGGTACTGATCGACTGCCTCACCCTTTGGGTAAACAACTTGATGTATCAGGCCGCACAGGCTGAGAAACCTTTTGGGGAAGCAGAGATAAAAGAGGAAGCTGGAAAGCTGCTGGCGGCAATCAAGCGATTTCCCGGTCATCTGTGCTGTGTCACCAACGAGGTTGGATTAGGTATAGTGCCTGATAATGCCCTGGCACGCAAATACCGAGATCTGGTAGGTAGTTGCAACCGCTATCTTGCTCAAGAGGCGCACGAAGTTATACTGGTTTCCTGCGGGATACCATTGGCTTTAAAGACCAGCAGGAGCTGATCTAAACCACGAATTACCAACAACGGATATTGAGTATGGGTTTACTGGAGACGACCAAACAAGCAATTTTCCCACAGGACTTTGAAGCACGTGAATCGGCCAAGACGCGCCTGGACAATCTGGCGCTTCCACACTGGGCCCTTGGGGATTTGATGGATCTCGGGCTTGACCTGGCAGGAATTACCAAGACCATTACCCCTAAAATCAGTAAGAAAGCTATTATTACCATGGCCGGTGACCATGGAGTGGTCGCAGAAGGTGTCAGCAAGTTTCCAAGCGAGGTTACTCCCCAGATGGTGTACAACTTCGTTCGGGGCGGAGCTGGGATTAACGCTCTGGCCAGACAGGCGGGGGCTGATGTCTTCGTCGCCGACATGGGAGTTGCGTCAGACCTCAGCGAGCTTGCCAAAGCTGGGAAGATATTTGACAAGAAGGTCGGTTTCGGAACGAATAATATAGCTGCAGGCCCGGCGATGAGTGACGCCATGGCGCGCAAGGCTGTGGAGGCCGGCATTGAGATTGCCAATGAATTGTCTAAGGATTACGATCTGTTCGGAACCGGCGATATGGGTATTGGCAACACTACTCCATCAACCGCAATTGCTGCCGTCTGCACCGGTAAAGATGTGGCTGAATTGACCGGAAGAGGGACAGGATTGGATGACGAACAGCTACTGCACAAGATCGAGGTGGTGAAAAAGGCCATCGAGGTCAATAAACCTGATCCAAAGAACGGTATTGATATTCTCGCGAAAGTGGGCGGTTTTGAGATAGGAGGTATCGCCGGTTTAATCCTTGGTGCTGCCGCCAATAGAAAACCTGTTCTCGTTGATGGTTTCATCTCCACCGCAGGTGCGCTTATCGCCTACAAAATTGAACCATTTGTGAGGGATTACCTCATTTGTGCCCACCGTTCCGTTGAGCCGGGTCACAAGTATATGCAGGAGATGCTTGGCTGCACCAGGCCGTTGCTTGATCTGAACTTTCGTCTTGGGGAGGGAACAGGTGCAGCCCTTGCCATGAACGTGGTGGAAGCTGCCGTTGGTGTTTTGACGGAGGTTTTGACCTTTGAAGAGGCTGCAGTGGCCAGTGCAGATAAGTGATCTGTGCTGCTTTCGCTGACAGTGTCAAATGCTTTGCGAACGCACCTTGTTCTACCTACCCTGTAGTCTGATCTGTTGAGTTCCTCCCCGGGGGGTTGGGTGCAGATGCATAAATCAGTCCGCTGAGTATCTCAGTGGCGCATCAGGAAACTGCCTTTATGACGCCATTCTTTACTGCCTTACGGTTTCTCACGGTAATTCCCGTATCGTGGCATGCGGAGCGGGATGGCGAACTATTCCAGAGGAGTATTTACTACTTCCCCCTTGTCGGTTTGCTGGTCGGTTGCGGAGGTTGGCTTCTGGTTGCGACCCTTGGCTCCTTGCTCCCCCAAGCCGGCGCAGCCTTTATCGCCCTGTTCTACTTATCAGCAATTTCCGGTTTTCTGCACCTGGACGGTCTTGCTGACAGCGGTGATGGCTTGCTCAGTTACCGTCCCAAAGATGATTCCCTGCGTATCATGAAAGACAGCAGAACCGGTGCCATGGGGGTAGTGGTGCTCGTTCTTGTTTTGCTGGGCAAATACTCTTCACTCTCCAGTCTGCCCCTGGCCACAATGGCCCTGGCCGCTTTTCTTATGCCCATGGCAGGGCGTTGTGCAATTCTTGTCACCATGGCGACTACCCGGTATGCACGGCCTGAAGGAGGACTCGGCGGGCTATTTTACTCCTCGCGTGCGCAAAAGGCTGCAGCTCTCGGTTGCGGCCTCTTTCTTATCGTGGCAGCCTCAGTGTTGGGCCTTAGCCGGGCGGCAATCCTGGTTGCTGGCATGCTAGTCACGGTACTGGTTTTCTCCTGGTTCTGTAGGAAGCGTATTGGCGGTGTAACCGGTGATACGCTTGGAGCAATGTGCGAGTTGACCGAATTGGCTATTGCCCTGTCGATGGCTGCCATGTCATACGCGGTGAACTGATTGCTTTTGGGCTTGTTGTGTAGGAAGCACGAGTGGTGTGCAACTCATTAAAAGAATTAACTGGGAATTTTTTGATGACCGAAATACCTGGCAGGAATCGAACTGGACATGGCGGCAATATTCACGCAGTTCTTCAGCAGGCAGGATGTGAATTTGGGGAGATAATAGATTTCAGCGCCAACATCAATCCACTCGGACCGCCTGAGTGGTTGAGAGCTATGGTCTCAAGAGAGTTGGACAAGGTCCTCCACTACCCAGATCCTGACTATGATGATCTTGTTCAAGAGATTGCCCGGTTCTATATGGTTACACCGGAGCAGGTTATCCCGGCCAATGGCTCCACCGAACTGTTGTATATCCTGCCACGGGTGCTCGGCTGCACCCGAGCTGTGATTCCGGTACCATCGTATATCGACTATGTACGCGCTGTTGAGCTGGCAGGGCTCGAGGTGCTTCCTGTCGTCTTGAAGGAAGAAAATGACTTTCGCCTCGATCTGCAAAAGCTAGCTGGGATCATCAAAGATGATGACCTGGTAATTTTTGCCTCACCGAACAATCCCACCGGCAGTATGGTGAAGACCGAGTCGATTAAGGCGCTGGCTGCAGATTTTCCGCAAGCGACATTTATCATCGATGAAGCCTTTTTGGATTTCGTGGAAGGTGGGGTGAGCGTCGGCGGCAAGCTGCCGAACCTCATCACCCTCAATTCCATGACCAAGTTCTTTGGTGTTCCAGGATTACGACTCGGCTTCGGCATGATGTCGACTGCGATTGCAGCGAAGGTAAAAAAAACCATGCCTCCCTGGACCTTGAACAGCCTTGCCCAGACCTTTGGTATCGAGTGCTTGAGAGATGAGCGGTACCATCAACAGAGCAGAAAGTACGCCGCTACCCTCAGGGAACAGCTGGCAAGTGAACTGAAAGGGTTTGGTGAGCTGACCGTTTTTCCTTCCCATGCCAATTACCTGCTGCTGCGCCTAAAGAACGGCCTAACCGCCCCGGAGCTTGCCCAGAAGCTCTTGCAGCACGGCATCCTTATTCGCTGCTGCGATAACTACAACGGGCTGGATGAACGGTTTTTCAGAGTTGCCGTTCGTACCGAAGCCGAAAATGCCCGCTTGGTCTCGGCTTTGCAAGCGGTGCTGGAGAGCAAAAAGACATTGAAGCCCTCCAGAGCTAAACGCACCCCGGCCATCATGTTCCAGGGAACCTCATCCAATGCCGGCAAATCGGTTTTAACCGCTGCACTTTGCCGCATCCTGCTCCAGGATGGTGTCCGGGTAGCGCCCTTCAAGGCTCAGAACATGTCGCTCAATTCATTCGTCACCAGAAATGGTGAGGAGATGGGCAGGGCCCAGGTGGTTCAGGCCCAAGCAGCAAAACTTGACCCAGATGTGCGGATGAATCCGATTCTGCTCAAGCCGAACTCGGATACCGGCAGCCAGATCATTGTCCGGGGTAAACCTGTCGGCAATATGTCTGTGCTTGATTATGGCAGATATAAGCCGGAAGCATGGCGAGCGGTAAAAGATTGCTATGACACCCTCGCTGATGAGTATGAAGCCATCGTGCTGGAAGGGGCTGGTTCACCAGGGGAGGTGAACCTGAAGGCCGAGGATATCGTCAATATGCGCATGGCCCGATATGCAGACTCCCCGGTTCTGCTGGTAGGCGATATCGACAGGGGAGGAGTGTATGCCTCTTTTGTCGGCACCATGGAGGTGCTTGCCCAGTGGGAACGCGATCTTATCGGCGGCTTTGTGGTCAACAGGTTCAGGGGAGATGCCTCGCTGTTGACCAGCGCCCACGACTATCTGCTGCAGCATACCGGGAAAAGCTCGCTGGGAGTGGTCCCTTATCTCTCTGATCTCGGTTTACCCGAAGAGGATTCTGTTTCCTTTAAGGAAGGAATCTTTCATCGTGAGTCGAAACTACCAGAAGCCGTTGATATCGTACTGCTCAACTTTCCTCATATTTCAAATTTCACCGACGTGGAACCGTTTCTGGAAGAGCCCGATGTGAGCCTGCGTGTGGTCGACAATGTTGCTGAGCTTGGTGATCCGGACGCGATTATCTTGCCTGGCTCAAAAAATGTGATTGGCGATTTGAGCTTCTTGCTGGAGAGGGGATTTGGTGATGCTCTGAGGCGAAAGGCTGAAGCAGGGTGTGAAATAGTTGGAATTTGCGGCGGATACCAGATCCTCGGTAAGGAGATTCATGATCCACTAGGATTGGAATCAAGCCTGCAAAGCCTCGATGCACTGGGCATCATGGATCTGACAACCGAGCTCAAGCCGGAAAAGCAGCTGACCAGACAGAAAGGAGTACATCTGCAGTCTGGGCTGGAGATCTTTGGTTACGAGATTCACCACGGCATTTCAAATTCCACCCTAACTCCTGTGGTCGAGTTTGAATCTGGTGGTTACTGCGGCTCCCTCGCCTCAGGTGTAAACGTTTGGGGATCCTATTTACATGGCATTTTCGATGCCGATGATTTTCGCCGCTGGTTTATAGATAATCTGCGGCAGAGAAAAGGTTTTTTGCGGCTCGGTAAGGTCGTGGCGCCCTATGACCTGGAAACAGCTTTTGACCGCTTGGCAGAAACGGTTCGCAGTAGTCTCGATATGGATCAGGTTTATAAGCTGCTCAAAATCTGATTGAGAGAATTCCAGGACAGAAAGGATTAATTGCCTATGCTCTTCTCCATGCAATTCATGGGCAGCATGCTGCTCGATCTGGTGTTTGGCGATCCGAGATCAATACCCCATCCAGTACAGGGTATAGGGTGGTTTTGCAATCGGTATGAATTCTGGACGAGAAAGCTGTTTGCAAGAGCCAGAGTTGCTGGAGCCATAGCGTTCTTGCTGGTCTTGACCTCAACTGTCGCCATCGTTGCCGGACTGCTGGTACTGCTGCACTCTTTTTCCGTCGTAGGAGAATCCATTGTGGCGGTGTTGCTGCTCTATAGCAGTGTGGCCTGCCGCGACTTGCAGAGACACAGTCTTGAGGTGTATTGGGCGCTTACCAGGGGGGCACCAATCGAAACCGCAAGGGAGAAGCTTTCCTGGATCGTGGGTCGTGACACTGCATCGCTTGATAAAGCCGGAGTGAGCAGGGCAACGGTGGAGACCGTGGCGGAAAATCTGGTGGACGGTGTGACAGCACCGATCTTTTTCGCGCTGATATTCAGTACAATGCCTCTTGACGGTCTTGTCTCTCCGATATCTCTTGCCGCCATCGGTGCCTATTTTTACAAGGCGATTAACACCATGGACTCAATGTACGGTTATAAGAACGAACAATATATTGAGTTTGGTACAGTTGCCGCCAGAGTCGACGATTTTGCCAATTTTCTACCTGCCAGATTAACCGGTGTACTTCTGGTTGTTACCGCCTTGGTGTTAAGACTCGATGCCCGCGCCGCCTGGCGTGTTCTCTGGCGGGATAGACTCCAGCATTCCAGCCCCAATGCAGGTCATCCTGAAGCTGCGGTGGCGGGAGCCCTCGGAATACAGCTCGGAGGAACCTCAAACTACTTTGGCAAACCGGTACATAAGCCTACCCTTGGGGATGCAGTCAGACCGGTTTCACCGGAAGATATCAAATTGACCAACAAGATGATGTTTGTATCATCGGGCCTTTTTGCCTTCCTCTTTTTAGCTTTTAGAACTTGGATTATATGATGGAATCTCCAGGCAGGGCGGAATTTCTGATAGGTGCGACCAAAAGCGGCTCCGGCAAGACATTGATTACTCTTGGCATACTTGCAGCGCTTGCAAAGCGGGGTGTGGATGTTCAGCCTTTTAAATGCGGACCTGATTTTATAGACCCAACCCTCCACCAAATGGTGGTACCTCGACCGTCCATAAATCTGGATTTGCAGATGATGGGAAAGGATGGATGCCTGCAGTCGCATGAATACTATACAGAAAATGCGGAAGCCGTGGTTGTAGAAGGGGTGATGGGACTCTTTGACGGTGGCCGAGCCAGTTCTGCATCTTTGGCAGAGGTTCTTGATGTCCCGGTTCTGTTGATTGTCGATGTGCGATCAGCGGCTGAAAGCGTAGCTGCGGTAATAAAGGGCTTTGAAAGTTACAGTGAGAATACAAGGTTGCTCGGGGTTATTTGCAACCGTATCGGTTCCAGCAGGCATCGCCAGCTGATTGAAGATGCGGTCAGGCAATCATGTCAGACACCGATTCTCGGGTTTTTCCCGCGAGATGTGGATTTTGAGATGCCTTCTCGACATCTTGGTTTGCATATGGGACATGAAATCGACCAGGACAAGGTTCGCATGGATAAGCTTGTAGATGCGATAGAGAACTCTATAGATCTCGATTACTTGCTGGAACGAGCCAGGCAAAAAATAGGAGATCGACCCCAAGCTGCTTTACCTGTAAGCCACAAACCGCCTGCCAGCTCACCGGTCAGGCTTGCAGTCGCCAGAGATGAGGCTTTCTGTTTCTATTATCCTGAAAATTTTAAGATATTTGAACAGTGTGGTTTTGAGATAGTACCTTTCAGTCCATTACACGATGAGTGTTTGCCAGAGGACATCTCAGGCGTTTATCTGGGAGGCGGCTACCCTGAACTCCATGCCCGACAGTTATCTGCAAATATTTCGATGAGAAAGAGTCTTCAACGGTGGGCTGAAGATGGTAGGTTCATATATGGTGAATGTGGCGGTTTTATGTACATGACCCGTGATATTCAAGACCAGGAAGGTCAAGTGCATGAGATGTCAAGTATTTTCCCGGTATCTGTGGCCATGAAAAAGCGACTTTCAAGACTCGGTTATAGGAGCCCAAAGCTCGCAGGGCAGTGCGCCTTTGGCGAAGGTGGCGAACAATTTTTTGGCCATGAGTTTCATTACTCCGATATAATCGAGCGGGCTGATGATCTTGAATTTCTCTATACCCTGGAAGGTGGCAGGGGGGAAGGGTGTAAAAGAGGCAATGCCTATGGCAGCTACATTCATCTCCATTTTGCCCAGAACGTAAAGAACATCAGAACTCTTCTAACAGGCTTGGCTGGCACCAAGGTGTGTGTCGGGCCGTTGATGAGTGAATAGAGCAACAAGAGGATAAATATGGTTCGTCTTCAGGATGTATTGCCGTCAGAAATAGAATCAGAGAGTTTCCGGATCATCGAATCTGAGTTCTTTGAGCAGACCGGTAAAGAGGTCAGCGAATATTCAGAGGCTGAGTTCAAGGTGTTGCAGAGGGTAATCCATGCAACCGGCGATTTTGCCCTAGCCGACACCCTGGTATTTCAGCATGATCCAATTCAGGCGGCGTTATCGGCCATCCGCTCAGGCGGAAACGTGCTCACCGACGTGAATATGGTGGCCAGCGGAATCAGTAAACCGAGTTTAAAAAAATTCGGGGGTGAGGTGTTTTGCGGAGTAAGCGATCCGGATGTTGCTGAATATGCGAAAAGAAACGGTGTTACACGCTCCGACGCTGCGATCCAACTGTATCATGACCGAAATATCGCTGTGCTTGCCATAGGCAATGCCCCCACAGCCCTCATATCAGCACTGAAGCTGATTGATGAAGGGCATTTCAAACCTGGCGTGATTGTTGGGGTTCCTGTGGGATTCGTCAATGCTGCGGAGTCCAAGGAGCTACTCAAAGAAAAGAACATCTCAGCGATTACCGTAAGTGGCCGCCGGGGAGGTAGCCCGATCGCAGCAGCGATAACCAATGCCTTGCTCAAGCTTGCCAGTGAGAACTAAAACGTAATTATACGTTGTCTTAACTAGTTATTTTGGGAAGACTACCTGCAATCGGGGAGACGCCCCACTTGCGTTTAGAAACTTAATTTCCAAAACGGGCAGTGATGCTTGACATTTAAAGTGAGTGATGCTAACTCTCGGTATCTCGTTAACATTATTCAAGAGGAATTTTCATGGAAAGGACGTTTGCAATCATCAAGCCCGACGCGTTTAAGGCGGGTAATGCAGGAAAGATTCTCGCGAGGATCTACGCTGAGGATTTCAAGGTTGTTGGATTGAAAAAGCTGTTTTTGAGTAAAATTGAAGCCGAGGGGTTCTACTACGTCCACAAGGGCAAGCCGTTTTTTGATGAGCTGACCGACTTTATGAGTAGTGGACCGTGTATCGTGATGGTGCTTGAAGCTGAGGGAGCTATCAAGAAGTGGCGTGACCTGATGGGCGCAACAAATCCGGCGGAGGCTGCCGAAGGAACTCTCAGGAAGGAGTTCGGCACCTTCGTGGGTGAGAACGCCACCCACGGTTCAGACGCTCCTGAAACTGCTGCCTTTGAGATCGGATACTTCTTTTCCGGCCTCGAGCTTTTATAGATTACCTTGAAAGATGAATGCCCCGCTGGAACAGCGTCTGTTGCCGCGGGGTGTTCACTTGCCTTCCATTCCTGCTTATCATTATAGTTTGATTTTATCCCGGAGCCCTCTTCGCCGTCCCGTTCTCAATCCTCAGATTTCGTTAGAACCTCACAGAGAAGTTCGCCTTCATGAAGCAGCACGTTGACGTTGTCCCCCTGTGTGACCTGTGTTGCTGAGCTGACTGTTTTCAGCCTCCCGGTTTTTGAGTCCTTTATTTGCACTATGCTGTAACCTCTGGCCAGGGTGGATAAAGGGCTGACGCTTTGCAGAAGGGCGGCGGATTTGGCAAGTGAACTACGGTGACTTTGCAGGATGGCCTGTATCTGTCGTGTCAGATTGTTTTGAAGATGGACCAGCCTCTGCTGTTGCAGTGCAATCTGATTTAGAGGTGCCTGGTGGTTCAGCCGCTGACTCAATTCCTTCAAGCGCCTTTCCTTCTCACCGAAATAACGATATCCCGCCTGCTGCAACTTCTCAGTGGATAAGTCAAGCCTGAGGGAGAGCGTTTCCAGCCTGCTCTGAAAATTCACCAGTACTCTGGCTTGGTGTTGAACCTGACCGGCCAGAAGATCAATGGAGTTCCGGATAATCCTGCGAAGTCTGTTCTGAGCGCTCAGCACCTGAAGACGTAACTGGCGGCTGTCTGCGATGATCATCTCCGCAGCACCAGTAGGGGTTGCGGCTCGAACGTCGGCGCACATATCGGCAATGGTCGTGTCTATTTCATGGCCTATTCCTGTCAGCACCGGTAGTCTTGAAGCGTAAATGGCCCTGGCAACGATCTCTTCGTTGAAAGCCCAGAGATCTTCCAGCGACCCACCGCCCCTGCAGAGCACGATCAGGTCACAGGGTATTTTTCGGTTGATAACAGAGAGAGCCTTGGCAATTTCTGTGGCAGCCTTGTCCCCCTGCACGGCAACAGGGTAGATGAGGATGTTGGCGCCTGTACTGCGTTGCTTGCAGATTTTGAGAAAATCCTGAATAGCTGCTCCCGTTGGGGACGTTACCACAACAATTTTTTGTGGATATTCAGGTAATAACTTCTTGCGGCTGACATCAAAAAGTCCCTCGTCAGAAAGTTTTTTCTTCAAAGCGGCAAATTGCATCTGCAATACCCCAAGACCATGGTGGTCAATGGTATCGACTATCAGCTGATACTCGCCCCTCGGCTCGTAGACAGAAATCCTGCCCCGACAGATGACTTGTTGACCATCGCGCAATCGTTCAGCGAGATAACGCTGCTGCCCCTTGAACATCACAGCACGAAGCTGGGCATTTTCGTCTTTTAAGGTGAAATAGTGATGACCGGAGAAAGGAGTCCGGAGATTGGAAATTTCACCACCTACGGCGATAAAGCGATATTGGCCTTCAAGCATCAGCTTGATTTCTGTGGTAATCTGGGAAACAGTCCGGACGTTGCCTGGAAGCTCACTTTGCATAATATTGTCGTGATTCAGGTTTCAGGTAATCACACTGCACTGACTATCATGTTCCAGGTTGTGGAAGATGCCGTATGGTGACAGTTGTAAAGACACAGGCTTATAGCACGTTCAAACGACACTGTGTTGCAAGCAGCATGGTAAAGATGGTGCGATAACCTTGGGTAAGAAATTGTACGCACCATACCTGCAGCTTTATAACGTATACGTGGCTTTAGACCAAAAAGTTTTTTTGGTGCCGAGAGTCGAGCAAGACCGAAAGGTTATGTACTGCCAGTGCCTTACAAAGCATGTCATCAGGTAAATTTTTCTTAAAGCCTGTAATCGTCCACAAAGCGGAAATCCGCACTAGGCCTGCTGGATTATGTTTCAATGTTTGTTACGGGTTATCCATAATAATGTAATCCACATTACATATCCTGCTCAGCTCTTTAATCCGGAGGGTAACCGTCTTGTCGAGAGACACAGCCGTAAGAAGCAGTGAATATTTTTGCATGAACGAGGGATCACCTGTAGGGATTGACACATAGGTACCGGCAGGGGAGGTACAGTTAAGCTGTGATTCGTCACCGTCAGTTCCGATATACAGGATGTTGTCATGAAGACGTAGCTTGACCACTTTCCCTTTGCACAGTTTATCGCTGCAAGCGGCCATGCTTGACACGGAAAATGAAATCATACAACCAAGGGCAATCAAGAATACAAGAATTGTCTTTTTCATAATTACCTCTACTTAGTTAATATTGATCTTCGATCACTTACCCGCATCATCTCCTGAAAAGGGAATCTGTAGAGCGAGTATGGCCTGAGTTAATCACTGAGCAGGTTCTGTATGATCATTGGCGAAAGAGAAAAGCCCGACCCGAAAGACCCATGGGGGCCTGGAGACTCAGGGCTCGACAGGTGACAAGCCTTGCAATTGGTCAGTGTTCCTGGGCGGCCCTGTAACGCGATAAATTTGATATTATCGTTGTCCTCGCGACTCGGCCCTATCGCATGGGGGCTGTCATGACAGCCCGAGCAATAGACACCGCCGTGCCCGGTGGACAGTCTGTATAGGTCATTGTTCTGTGCGTACTTGTCGCCATGACAGCTGGTTGAATCACAGCGGGGTTCGTTCAGCCAGGGGGAGGGATTTTCTGCTACTTTATCCATATCCCCATGGCATTCGATACAACCCATACCTTTTCTGTTCATCACATCCCGTAAGCATTGAGTTTCAGGCCCAGGGTGACAGAGATAGCAGCCATTGGTATTTTGAGCAATCTCGTCAGAGTGCTCGTCGTGAATAGCATTGGAAAGACTGGGCAGGCCTTCAACTCCTGGCGCGTTTAGGGCGTTGGAAGAATGACACTCTGCGCAAAGGATTGGCCGTCGGTCCATCAGCAGACCGGTGTGACCAGCAGGGTATTCATCGGCGTGTTCCTCGTCGTGCAGGGTGAGGATATTTGTTTCAACCCGGCCAGTTGCGATATCTTCCACTCCTCCATCGTAATGGCACTTATCACATCGCATCTCCGAAGAGGCAGGTGCAACTACAGTCTGTGTGGCAAGTATTTCGCCACTAGCGGAATCTTTAACGACAATTTCTGCCAATTGATAGGGGTAGGACACGTTTGGGGCACTATCCCGGTATTCTGTGAGGGGAATGCCCTCTGCAACAAAATGATCGTTTTTCCAGTCCATGACTCCGGATAGGCCCTTGCCTGTCAGCCCGACATCGGGTTCAAGCTCAACACCAAAGAGTTGTTCCGCGTAAGTCCAGAAGTTGGATTTTCCAACGGAATAGCTATTATCTGGAAAACTGTAGGTAACAGTTATACCCTCGGTTACGTGGGTTGGAGGATCACCGACTTTAACAACCTGGGCCATAAGCGTATTGTAGGGTGGGAGTACGGCTAAATCTTGAAAGTCTCGGTTGTAGCAATGCATTCCAAGATCATTCCAGGCGAGGACGACATATTTGGCAGCTTGAGCGGTACTTGCGCAGGTCAACACTAACAACATGACGCAAAATAGGCTTTTTGTCTTCATATTGTCCCTATGGAGTGAGGTGCTGTTTAGAGTTAGGCAAGGTTTGGAGTTTGGTAGAACCTGTCAATGCTATGTTGTAACAATGCCGGAGATCTCCGTATCTGCCCCTTCAGCTCAAGTTCTTGACGAGTACATGTGAATTTTTTGCGATTTGCACAATGTTATCTGTCGAAACGTTCATGTAAACAATGAGTGTCCTTTCAGTGGGTTCGTCGTTTTGGCTATACGCTTTAGGGTAGTTCTGTATCAACTGATAGTTGAAGTTTGGGGCTGTCAGTCCACAAGTTGAAATTCAATGCATTCAACCAAGTTTATGATATTCAATATTATTAACGCCATTATCTGAAGAGAAGTCAAGCTACCTGGCCTGGAGGGCCTGAATATATAGCTATTATTATGATTGGTGACGAAATTTGCTTGAATGCTGCAGGGGAGATGCCATGACAAGGTATCCTACTGAAAACATTGGTGCACTGGCATCAAGCTAACGTGGGCTATTACTCACAAGGTTTGGAAGACAAAGACGTTGTCGTTCCTGTATCGTTTCTGTTCTTGCTTTTCAATCCTCCATGCGACAGGCGCTAGCGTTACCCTTTGGAGAGTAAAATGACGTGAAGCAACCCGGTCCAGCTCCTTTAAGGGAAGGGCAGAAAGTCGAGCTTGTAGATGTGGTTGTGATTTTTGAGGAACCCGGCTGTCAGTCAGAGGGGTCATGTTAATCGTATCTTGCTCTATCCCTTACAAATACAAGGCTGATAGAGTTTCCTTTACTCCCACCTGCGTATATATTATAATCGCCCTGCCAAAAAGAATCTTCTATCCATACTTGTCGTACAATCATTGGAGACGTGTAATGTCCAATCACAGCGCTTATGAGAAAAAATATGTGGACCCCAAAGATCAAAGCCAGGTCGAGGGGCTGCTTGAGCACTTCAACCTTCCGCCCAAGGTTATTGCCTTTCTGCGGGAGAACAAGCTGAAGGTGCAAATTGCACTGGCGGTAATAATCACTGTGGTTGTTACTGTGTCCCTGTATGGTTCCTATCAGGAAAAGCACCTTGAAAAGGCTGCTTCAGCCTTATCCCTTGCCCAAAAAGAAACAGGTACAGCACAGAGTGCTGCGTTTGAGAAGGTTGCAGCCGACTATGGTAACACTGCCTCTGGCTTGTGGGCCAAAGTTGAGTTGGCTCATCTGGAAATGAGAGAGAAGAATTACGGGGCTGCAGCTGAAAAATACCGTTTAGTCAGTACCGAAGTCCAAGCCGACAACCCGCTCTATCCGTTGACCCTGGTTGGCCTTGCCGAAGCCTATGAGGCAGAGCAAAAATATGATGAGTCATATGGTGCTTTTGATTCACTAAAAACGATTCCAGGTTACGTGCTTACCGCCTACACGGGAATGGCCCGCATATACGAGACCAAAGGAGAACTGGAGAAGGCGCTGGGGATCTATGGCCAGTATCTTGCGGTGATTGGCGAAGAACCAGGTTTGGAAGCGCAGCGTGCTTATGTTGACGAAAAAATAGCAAGAATCAAGGCGCAACAGTGAGAGTAATCCAAACCACGGAAGAGTTGCAACGTCAGGCAAACGAATGGCGTGCTGCTGGGTTGACCATAGGGCTCGTCCCGACCATGGGCTTTTTCCACGATGGTCATCTGGCCTTGATGCGCGAGGCCCGCAAACAATGTGACAGAGTTATCACTACGCTTTTTGTCAATCCCATGCAGTTTGGTCCGAATGAGGATCTGGACGCCTATCCGAGAAATCTAGATCGAGATCGTGAGATGGCGGAAGGAGAGGGCGTCGATCTGCTCTTTTGTCCTTCGCAAACCGAAATGTATGGGGAAAATTTCCAGACCAAGGTCAGCCTTGCCAAGATCTCTCAAGGACTCTGTGGCGCCGACCGCCCCGGGCACTTTGATGGGGTAGCAACTATTGTTGCCAAGCTGTTTAACCTTGCTCGACCCCATATTGCAGTATTCGGCCAAAAGGATTTTCAGCAGCTTGCCCTGATCCGGCAGCTGGTTGCTGACTTGAATTTTGACATTGAGATCATCGGCCACCCTATAGTCCGCGAAGATGACGGCTTGGCGATGAGTTCAAGGAACAAGTATCTGGATTCCGATGAACGGCAAATTGCGGTGTGTCTCTACCAGGCAATCGTCGAAGCGAAGAGGATGGTCGCAGAGGCCGGGGGAAGTCGGTCTGCTCATGAGATAATCACCATGGCAGAAAACATGATTGAACGGCATCCGGAATGTTCCGTCGAATATGTCAGGGTCGTTGACAAGGCAACACTTCGTCCCATTGACCTTGCCGGTGCCGATAGCGTTCTCGTTCTGGCCATGAAGGTGAATAACAAAGTTCGTCTGATAGACAACTCCCCGTTATGTTGAGTTGTCAGGTCATGACCCTAATCAAAATATTGCACTAACGCATTGAGGAGTACACTATGCCAGGTTTTGAAATATTTGGTGAAGAAGAAAAGAAAGAGATCCTTGAGGTTCTCGATACCGGTGTTCTGTTTCGCTATGAATTTCCGGAGCAGCGAAATGGCATCTATAAGGTTAAGCAGTTCGAAGAAAATTTTGCAAAGTTCTGCGGAACCAGCCACGCTCAGGCTGTGACCTCTGGATCTACAGCGCTGAAGGTCGCGCTCACCGCACTTGGCGTCGGGCCAGGAGACGAGGTAATTACCCAGGGCTTCACCTTCGTTGCAACCTGGGAAGCAATTCTCGAGGTTGGAGCGGTACCGGTGTTCACTGAGGTGGATGAAACCATGAACATGGATCCGGAAGACCTCAAGAAGAAAATCACCGACAAGACTGCCTGCATCATCCCCGTACACATGCTTGGCGCGCAGGCAAATGTTGAGGAGATTGTCAAAATCGCAGCGGAGCACGACATCCCTGTCCTTGAAGATACCGCCCAGGCGGCAGGCGGCCATATCAGAGGTAAATACCTTGGAACCTTTGGTGCCTGCGGTACCTTTTCGTTTGATTCGGTAAAGACAATGACTACGGGCGAGGGTGGCATGATCATTACCGGAAATGAGGAACTCTGGCGCACTATGTCAGAATATCACGATCATGGACATGATCATATCCCTAATCCTGGTGCCAGGGGTGGCGAAGGAAGGCGCTTCATCGGTTTCAACTACCGGATGATGGAACTGCAGGGGGCGATCGGCATAGCACAGCTGGCAAAACTGCCCTCCATGATTGACTCGCAGAAAAAGACCAAGGCTCGTCTGCTCGAGGCAATTGCAGAAATACCTGGCTCCGGCGTGAGAAAGCTCATGGATCCAGCAGGTGATACTGCTACATTCTGCTGCTTCACCCTCCAGGATCGAGAGCAATGCGCGAAGGTCAACGAGGCGCTTCGTGGCGAGGGTTTTGGTGCTATTAATTTTGCGGAAAATACTTGGCATTTTTACCCGGCCTGGGAACATCTTCTTGCTGGCTCCACGCCTGTCAAGTCAGGATGGCCATTTGCTGAGCCAGGTGGAAAACGACGTGTTGTCTATGACCCCAATGCATTGCCAAAATCTGCTGAGCTCATTGGGAGAACGCTTGTCTACCCTGTACCGGTTAAGATGCCTGAAGACAGGCTTGAGGCCATGTGCAACGCCCTGAGAAAAGCGAAAAACGCTTAAGCCTTATTTCCTCACAAATAAAAAAAGGCCTGGTGCTCTTCTCGAGCACCAGGCCTTTTTTTTCTTAGAGCATAGCTTTATTTGTAAAATTTATGTGATCCGAACTGGTCTACATAGGTATACTGTTTCGCCCAGTACGGAGTGATGCTGTCCAGATGGTAATGCGTAGCGCCATTGGTAATATCGGCAGTTTGCAGGGCAACATATACAGACTGCAAACACTGCATGAACGCCTTGGTATCATCGGGGACGTAGGACTCTTTTTGAAAAGTCCAGCTGAATTGATATGGTTGGGTCACCACATCCTTGATTGGCAGATTTTGCTCTTTGGCCCGGTTCAAGGTAACGTGAACTATTGCGACCTGCCCAACCTGCGGCTCAGAGCGAGCTTCATGATAGACGTTAAGGGTCAGCCATAGTAAACCTTCCAGAATAGACACTTGAGTCCTCCAGTTAGTGGTAGAGATAACTATTCCCAAATAGCTCAGGTGGTTATTTTATGTTGTCTCTCTTGTGTTTTGTAACGGTTTGTTATAATTATGGTTAATTAAACGTAAACAACTAGCGCAAATACTAATGAGATAATTCTGGTGACAAATGATAAGTCTAATATATCGAAATGGGTGATTAGGTCAATAGAATAATTAAGTTTTGGTATAATTTTCTTTTATTACTCTTCTTGCCTTTCCGGTAGGTTATGGTACCGCTTTTCAGCCATGGATAAAGGTAAGAGGATTTTCAGCTAGCAATAGTAGGGTGTTTGCCCGATTCTTGTATTGATGCACATTGTTGATAGGCGCTATTTTTTCTATAAGGGCAACTTGTGCATCGTTTTTTGTGCGGTAGTAGCTGCTGTAGTGAGGGTATTCATTCTAAGAGCGGCTCGAGGCAAATGGCAAAAATCAGCATGGGGGAGAGGTTCCTGCATCAAGTATTAAATTTTTATTTGGCTTACGGGTATTCTTCTTTTCGCTTCGGCAAAACTTGGAAGGCATCAGTTGCATACCAATCCGGCCACTTTTCAGATGGCTGAGCCCAGCTGCCTCCACTCCAAGTGTATTCTAGAGCAACGACATGTCTGTCGCCCACCAAATTCAAACCGCTCATGGCTGTGAGGCACTTATTTGGCTCTCGAACGGGTCGTCGCCTTTTCTGCTTTTAAAAAAATAATTGTCGTTGAGTTTGTCTTCATTTCATAGGGGAGGATAGTCTTGAATGGTCAATTATGATTCAAGTGACAAGTGATTGCTGGCCGGTTGGGTGAGGCATGCGGGAATTAGAGTATTGATGTCTTATCATCCCTGCAAGATCAGCCAGTCTAACACCCAGGTCCATTTCCTCTCTATCAGGCGATCCTCTGGTTTGCAGAGCTGCCAGGTATATTAATTGGAGGATATTGTCTTCCGAGTTGTTGTGTATCTGTACTCACTGTCAGGGCAGCAACGGAACCAAAAAAGTGCAAATACTCGGTACTGATAGACCTGGCTGGGCATCTGGTTGGTATAGCCCAGCATGCCAGGGTTCAGATAGAATAGGGTGCCAGTGTAAATAATCTGGTGCGAAGGGCAGGCGCCCGCCTTTGATTAGGCGGGCGAGGTAACTGCGCTACCGGCATTTGAGCCGGTAAAGATTGGCATGATGATCTCTTGGGCAGCTTTGGTGCTGTGGAAGACATTGTTGAAGACTGATTGGGTGCCGTTGTGGCTGAGCTCCACCAATTCCCAACATTCTGGTCTGTCAACGATGGCTTGCATGAGGCCGAGATGTTGGGTATGCCCAGCCTTATAAGCCTCTATATGACCAAGTATCGGGCAACCGAGAAGGGCGATGTCTCCTAGGAGGTCAAGTACCTTGTGTCTGATGAATTCATTATCAAAGCGAAGACCATCTTCATTGAGGATCGATTTTCGGTTCCAGTGTATTGCGATGACGTTTTCCAGGGTGCCACCGAGGGCCAGGCCGTTTGCCCACAGTTCTTCTACCTGTTCAACATAGCCGAATGTACGGGCTCTGGCGATCTCCTTGTCAAACCTGTCCCTGCTGAGATCGATTGAGAATCGCTGGGTCTTGATGAACTCATCGTCAAACTGGATTTCACCGGTTATCTTTAATCCATCATAAGGGCTGATGGAAAGTGAGGTCTCTCCGTCGGTGTAATGTATAGGGCTGGTGATACGTAAGATTTTGCGGAGGCTCCCCTGACGCTGTTTGCCACTGTTTTTGATAATGGCAAAGAATGGTTCAGCGCTCCCGTCCATTATGGGTACTTCACCTGCATCTATTTCGATATCCGCGTTATCGATTCCGTAGCCATGCAGAGCAGCCATCAGATGTTCGGTGGTGGAGATGGTGCAGTTTGCTTCACCAATAGTCGTTGCAAGTCTGGTATCAACCACTTTATCCATATGTGCCCGAATAGGCTTGCCTGGGGCAAGGTCGGAACGAAAGAATCGTATGCCGTTGTCGGCTGGTGCTGGCTTGATGGTAAGATTGACCGTCCTGCCGGTGTGCAGGCCAACGCCACAGCAGCTTACAGTTCTCTTGAGGGTGTATTGGTATGGATCTACTGGCAACGACATAAAAAATTCCTTAACAAAGAGAGTAATAAAGTTTCACCGATTTTTAATATGCAAAAAAGATGCCATCGCCTGTTGTTGTGGTGAGGGAAGGATAAGCTGTCGTGTAAGCACGGAAATACAGCACCATGGGCGACCAGCGGGTGCTTGCATGTCAATCGTGTCTTTTTGTCATCATGTGGGAAAAAAGACAACACGTGGTGAAAACAACACTCAACGAGGGCCTTACTACTCAATTTTTTTTAGAAAATCCTGAATTGAGAAGAGGGGCAATTCAGGCAAAACAAACGGATGAGGGAATTTGGCTACTAGTAAAAGGTAAAGATCTTCAAGGCAAAGAGATACCATGAGATGAAAAACGGCTTCCAGGGGTTGGGGTGAAAACAGGGGGGGAATGTGGAGGTATCGTAAAAGCATGAAGGGCGATAGTCCACCAGAAGTCGCTTTGGCGCCTGCTACTCAATCCAAACTCAACCTGGCTTTGAGGAAATCAAAGAACTGCTCTGGTGCTTGTGCTGATATTTTAAGACAGAATAGCGGCAGATCGATCTGGAGATTTTCAATTTTAACCAAATCCTTGTGGGTGGTGATTATACCTGCAGCACCGCTTGATCTGGCCTTGGTGGAAAGCTCGGAGAGTAAACCATTATTATATGAACAGTGATCCTGCAAGGCTGTGTTCCCTGTCAGCAGAACCCCTTGATCTGCCAAGAGTTGGATAAACCTCTCCGGATTTGCTATCCCGCTCAAGGCATAGAGAGGCGCCTCAGGGTTGTTACTCTTACGTTCGAGTTGTCCCTCATTCAGTTCATATACCCCTTCAACCGTATTTTCTGTGGTGAATACCGGCGTGGTCGGAAACTGCTCGCTGAGCTGTTGCCTGAAGAGTGATGCTTGCTTACTGTTTTCGCCTGTGACACCTGTCAAGAAAAAGATATCTGCTCTTTGCAGTGCAGATCTTGGCTCCCTGAGATCACCTCCGGGAAAAACCCTGTTGTTGCCTGCCAGGTTGGTTGCATTGAACAACACGATATCCAAATTCCTGTAAACGGCCAGGTGCTGGAAACCGTCATCGAGGATAAGGATGTCACAGCCAAGATGATCCTGCGCGTAGCTGGCAGGCAAGGCTCTTTTCTTGCCAGTCACCACCCGAACACCAGGTAAGGATTTGGCAAGCATGTATGGTTCGTCTCCCGCCTGCTCGACAGGAAGTAAGACATTGTCACCATCAGAGACAACATTAACAGCTCTTTTGGCTGTGCCACCATACCCCCGGCTAATGATTCCGACGGTAAAGCCTTTACTTTGAAGAAATCGTGCAATCATTTCCACGGTCGGCGTTTTGCCGCTGCCGCCCATAGTGAGGTTGCCAATGGATATCACAGGTATCGAGAGCCGTGTGACTTTAAGGATATTCAATGAGTATAATTGGGAACGAATTTTCATTGCCGCTCCGTACAGCGGGCTGAACGGAAGACCTAGAAAGTAAAACAGCTCAAGTGCTTTCATGTTTATTGCAGTGGTGGGCAAAGAGGTTAAAAAAAATAGGCAAAAAGACTTTTCTCTTTATTTTTTTTCAAATGGCGAATAAATAAGTCTCTACATTCATACGCAGTACTCACTTGATTTGCAAATTTCTTTTGCAATCAGAGTAAATTGCAACCAGTGCAATTTTGTTATTCATTGAACGAGGGAGGAGAAAGATATGAAAAAGGTTTTAGTTGCTGCAACAGCTATTTGTGTAGCTTTATCCGCACCGTTGATGGCATCCGCTGATGAGACGATCAAGTTTGGCGTTGCCGGTGCACACAGTGGCGATCTCGCTTCTTACGGTTTACCATCTGTTAACGCTGCCAAACTGGTTATTGACAAAGTTAACGCCAACGGTGGAATCAACGGCAAGCAGGTTGAACTGCTCGTCGAAGACGACGTCTGTAAGCCTGAGGTTGCTACCAACACCGCTACCAAGCTCGTTTCCGACGGCGTTGATGTTGTTCTTGGCCATATCTGCTCCGGTGCCACCAAGGCTGCCCTGCCGATCTACAAAGATGCAGGTGTCCTTGTCATGTCCCCATCCGCCACCAACCCGGCTCTGACCCAGAGTGGTGAGTATCCGAACTTCGCACGTACCATCGCCCCAGACGATGCTCAGGCCCAGGTTGATGTTGAATTCGCATTAAATACTCTTGGTTACACCAAAATTGCCGTTGTTCACGACAAGGGCGACTATGGTAAGGGCTTCGCCGAGTTCGCCAAGAAATTCCTTGAGGAATCAGGTAAAGCTGAGGTTGTTCTGTACGAAGGCGTAACCCCAGGTGCTGTTGACTATTCCGCCATTGTCCAGAAGATCAAGCGTTCCGGCGCTGAGGCAGTCATGTTTGGCGGCTACCATCCAGAAGCTTCCAAGATTATTTCCATGATGCGCAAAAAGCGTCTGAAGACCGACTTCATCTCCGATGACGGTGTAAAAGATATGACCTTCATCAAGGTTGCCGGCAAGAACGCTGAGGGTGCTTATGCATCCGGTCCGAAAGATACCACCAAAAATCCTCTTTCCATCCAGGCCGTCAAAGAGCACAAAGAAGCTTTCGGCTCTGATCCTGGTGCATTCTTTGAGAACGCCTACTCTGCAACTCTTGCAATGCTGAATGCTATTGAGAAAGCTGGCTCCACCGACCTTGACGCCTTGAAGAAGGCTCTACAGACTGAAAAAGTTGATACCCCGGTTGGTACCATCTACTTCGATGAGAAAGGTGACGCCATTGGTGTTGGTTTCTCCGTTTACCAGGTACAGAATGGTGAATTCGTAGAGTTATAATACCCATCATTCATTCACTTAAATCATACCTGAAACAGATTGCCCAAAGCATTTGCACTCTGTTTCAGGTTCTTTTTTTTGTGGTATCACATGGATTATTTCATCGAGCTTCTTTTTAGTGGGCTATCCCGCGGGGCAATTTATGCCCTGATAGCCCTCGGATACACAATGGTATACGGCATCATCGGTCTTATTAATTTTGCCCACGGCGAAATTTATATGATCGGAGCTTTTACCTCATTTATTGTTGCAACCGTTCTTTCTATCTACGGTTTTCCCCTGCTGGCAATTGTTGCACTGGCTGGAGTGGCTGCGGCTATCTGGGCTGCCTCCTATGGCTTCACCATAGAGAAAATCGCCTACAAGCCGCTTCGGCATGCTCCGAGACTCTCCCCTCTGATCAGCGCAATCGGTATGTCGATATTTCTGCAGAACTACGTACTGCTTGCCCAAACATCTGACTTTTTGCCTTTTCCGGAATTAATTCCGGAATTTGCCTTTATGGAGCCGGTAGCCCACATAGTCGGCTCATCAGATATGGTCATCCTTGTTACCACCACCGTCGTCATGCTGGTTCTGACCTATGTCATCAAGTTTACCCGACTGGGCAAAGCCATGAGGGCCACCGCTCAGGACAGAACCATGGCCATGCTGGTGGGAATTAACGTGAACAATATCATTTCAGCAACCTTCATCATCGGCTCTTCACTTGCTGCAATAGGTGGCCTGCTGATCGCATCCCATATCGGCCAGATCAACTTCTACATCGGCTTTCTGGCGGGAATCAAAGCATTCACTGCCGCGGTATTAGGTGGAATCGGTTCCATTCCTGGAGCAGTGTTGGGCAGTCTCATTCTGGGCCTGACCGAGAGCTTTGCCACAGGGTATGTGTCGAGTGACTATGAAGATGTTTTCGCCTTTTCACTGCTGGTGCTGATTCTTCTCTTTAAGCCATCCGGTATTCTCGGCAAGGCTGAAACCCAGAAAGTGTAAACTATCAGGTTGCTATGTTTTCAATAAATGAACTTAAGAAGGGCGCTCTCATTTCACTCTGGTTCGTTTTTCTGACCTTCCCTATTATGGTGATCAAGGTAGATCCGATCGAGAGAATTGTTCAGTGGCGCTGGACGAATGCGGTTATGGTTGGTGTAGGTACCTTTATCGTGTACTGCATCATTCAGTTCGCCAAATATCGCAAAGCGCTCAAGGCTGAGGAAAGTAATGAAACCGAATCTAAGGATCAGGTCTCATTCATTCATAAACTGCTGGCCAATCCGAAGCAGAGGAACATCCTCTTTATGGTACTTGCTGCCATAATCCTGATATTCCCTCATCTGTTCTCCACCTATCAGACCAACATCATGATCACAGCCCTGATGTATGTGGTACTTGGTCTTGGCTTGAATATTGTCGTGGGTATGGCCGGCCTGCTGGATCTTGGCTTTGTTGCATTTTACGCAGTAGGTGCCTACTCATACGCTTTGCTGAATCACCATTTTGGCCTTGGTTTCTGGGAAGTGTTGCCAATTGGTGGTGGTCTTGCAGCAATTGCCGGTATTTTGTTGGGTTATCCAGTTCTTCGCCTCAGGGGTGATTACCTCGCTATTGTCACCCTGGGGTTTGGTGAGATTATTCGTCTGGTACTTGAGAACTGGAACGAGTTTTCCAAGGGACCGAGCGGTATTTCCAATATCTCCCGTCCGGAGCTTTTTGGTCTTGAGTTGACCCTGGAGCAATCAATTCTCTACATCTACTACATAATGGTCGCCTTTATGGTGTTCACGATATTTGTGGTGAACAGATTGCAGGATTCCAGACTTGGAAGGGCATGGGTTGCCCTCAGGGAGGACGAGATTGCCTGTCAGGCTATGGGAATTGATAAACAGAAAACCAAGCTGACAGCCTTCTCTCTGGGCGCATTCTGGGCCGGAATTGTCGGTGTGATCTTTGCCGCCAAGACCACCTTTATCAACCCCGCAAGTTTTACTTTTCTGGAGTCTGCGATCATTCTCTCCATCGTCGTTCTCGGTGGAATGGGATCCATTGTTGGTGTAATCATCGGCGCACTTGTGCTGATACTCTTGCCGGAGTATCTGCGTGCCCTCTCTGAATACAGGATGCTCGCTTTTGGTGCCATTCTGGTGATGATGATGGTCTTCAGGCCCCAGGGGCTGATTGCCAATGTCAGGAGAACTTACAGATTTAAGAAAACATCATAGGGCACAGCAGAGAAATGACTACTCCTATATTAAAAGTTACCGGTCTCACGATGGATTTCGGCGGAATTCGGGCGCTGAATAAACTGGACCTTGATGTACACACTGGCGAGATTGTCGCTCTTATCGGCCCCAATGGTGCTGGCAAGACCACCTTTTTCAACTGTGTCACCGGCATTTATGTACCAACAGCGGGCGATGTGTTGTTAACGCCGCCCGGAGCCGGCAAGAGCACCAGTCTCAAAGGCTTAAAACCCAATCACGTGACCATGAAAGGGTTGGCCAGAACATTCCAGAACATCCGTCTTTTCCCGAAAATGACGGTTCTAGAGAATGTGATGATTGGCCGGCACTGCAGAACCAAGGCTTTTATCATCGGCGCGATTTTCCGTGGCCCTGCAACCCGTAAGGAGGAGCAGGAGATTATGGCAATGAGCTTCAGCCTGCTGGAAAAAATTGGTCTTGCGGACAAGGCCAATGAGCTTGCTGAAAATCTTTCCTATGGTGAACAGAGACGGCTGGAGATCGCCAGGGCGCTGGCCACAGAACCGCTGCTGCTGCTGCTTGATGAGCCGGCAGCTGGTATGAACCCACAGGAAACCCAGGAACTTATTAACCTGATCAGGGAGATCTCCTCTGACGGACAGGCAATATTGCTCATTGAGCACGATATGAAGCTGGTCATGACACTCTCGGACAGGATCTTCGTTATGGATTATGGCAAGAAAATAGCCGAAGGCAGGCCTGAAGAGATCCGTACCAACCCAGAGGTAATCAAGGCATACTTAGGTGAGGACGTAGATGCTTAAACTCGATAATGTACAGGCAGGTTACGGGAATATCCTTGCCTTGAAGAATGTCAGCCTGGAAATCAATGAGGGTGAAATCATCACCCTCATCGGCGCCAACGGTGCAGGCAAAAGTACCACTTTGATGACAATCTCCGGAGTTGTCGCTTGCAGATCAGGTAAAATTCTGTTTAATGGTGAGGAAATTCAGGGCAAAAACTCTGATGCGATCGTCAAGATGGGGCTATGCCAGGTACCTGAGGGAAGACACATCTTTCCCCAGCTGACAGTGCAGGAAAATCTTGATATGGGCGCCTTTTTGAGAAACGACGGGGCGGAAATCAAGAAGGATCTTGAGTATGTTTTCCACCTCTTTCCGATTCTGGCGGAACGGCGCAATCAGGATGGAGGAACTTTGAGCGGCGGTGAGCAGCAGATGCTCGCCATGTCACGTGCGCTGATGGCGCGACCGCAGCTGCTGCTCCTGGATGAGCCATCCATGGGGCTTGCCCCACTGGTGATCAAGCAGATTTTTGAAATAATCAAGCAGATTAATTCGGAAAGCAATACAACAATTTTTCTCGTCGAGCAGAACGCCAACCAGGCACTGCATATTGCAGATAGAGGGTACGTGCTGGAGAACGGGGCCATTACCCTGAGTGGACCCGCCAGTGAACTCCTGGCAAATCAGGATGTGCAGAAGGCCTACCTGGGAATTTGATCGGCGAATTGATCCGGGGCACAAATGAGGTGCTCCGGAGGTGTAAGGAGCACACCCACTATGGGAAAGATAAAAGTCGGTGTCATTGGTGTCGGATATCTCGGGAGGTTTCACGCACAGAAGTATGCAGCGCTTGAGAATGCCGAGCTGGTCGGTGTGGCGGATGTCAGCCTGGAGCAGGCGAACAGAGTTGCCGAAGAGTGTTCATGTAAGGCGTACACAGAGTACAGGGAGCTGATTGAGCTGGTTGATGCTGTTTCGATTGTTGTTCCTACCAGCCTGCATCACAAGGTCGCCAGTGATTGTCTGAATGCAGGCGTCGATGTCCTTTTGGAGAAACCGATCACGGTAACCCTGGAGGAAGCTGATGACCTGATACGTATTGCCGAAGAAAAATCCCTGGTGTTCCAGGTTGGTCACCTTGAACGATTCAACCCTGCGGTTCAGGCGATGGAGCCTTTCCTGACCCAGCCCTTGTTCATCGAGAGTAATCGAATATCAGTATTCAAAAATCGTGGGGTGGATGTCGATGTTGTTCTCGATCTCATGATCCACGATATCGATATTATATTAAATATCGTCAAATCACCAATTAAGCAGATTCATACGGTAGGCGCTCCGGTTGCCACGCCCACCACTGACATAGCCAATGCCCGACTCATTTTTGAAAATGGCGCCACCGCAAACGTGACTGTCAGTCGTATTTCCCGCACCAATATCAGGAAAATGCGTATCTTCCAGCCAGGCTCCTACATCAATGTTGACTTTGCCAACAAGAAGGTCATGACCATCCACCTGAAGAAGGAGCTGATGGACTCTGGTATGCCCAAACAGGATGTGGAGATAAACGCCTTCACAGACGGCGATGCCTTGAAAAGTGAAATCGAACATTTTGTCGATCATGTGGAGAAGAGAACCAGGCCTGCTGTTTCCGGTCACGAGGGAAGAAGGGCCCTGGCTGTGGCCCTGGAGGTCATGGAGCAGATCCAGCAGCATCAAGACCTTGATGTGTTTAAAGATTACCTCAACTCCAAGTAAGACGCTGTGAAGTCTATCATGATAGTCACCGGGGAGGCCTCCGGTGACTTGCACGGCTCCAACCTGGTCAAAGCCATGCAAGACAGGCGCGGTGACCTCTCCTTTGCAGGCATGGGCGGAGAAGAGATGCAGGCGGCCGGGGTAGAGATCCTTTTTGATGCCAAAAAGGTCTCGGTTGTCGGGGTTGCCGAGGTTGTCTCCCATCTCAGCGACATCATTGCCGCACAAAAAATTCTCCGCCGTTTCCTTGCCACCAAGCGCCCAGACCTGATGATCATTATTGATCTGCCTGATTTTAACCTGATGCTGGCCAAGAGTGCGCGTAAGCTCGGAATCCCTGTTTTCTATTATATCTCCCCACAGGTATGGGCATGGCGGTCGGGACGAGTGAAAACCATCGCTGAGCGCACGGACAGGGTAGGGGTGATCCTGCCTTTTGAAGAAAAATATCTTCGCGATAGGGGGGTTGAAGCTGAATATGTGGGCCACCCTCTATTGGACAGTGTCAATGCCGATTTATCAAGGGCCGAATTTCTCGTCAAGCATGGGCTGGCTGAAAAAGGCTCAGAACCGGATGTGCGGACACTTGTCGGCCTGTTGCCAGGAAGCCGTTCAAAGGAAATAGCCTTTTTACTGCCCACCTTCCTGCAGGCAGCCGAACAGTTGCAACAAAAGAGCAAGAAACAGCTCACCTTTCTGATTCCACTGGCCTCCACGATCTCGGAACAGGAGTTGGTTGACCAGGGGCTCCATGAATTCCAGCAAAGACTTGATCTCCATGTGATTCGAGGAGATCGTTATAATCTCATGGCTGCCTGCGATGCGGTCGTTGCGGCATCCGGGACTGTTACCCTGGAGCTCGCTCTTCTCGACACCCCCATGGTTGTCACCTATAAACTGGCCCCACTGACCTACTTTCTTGGCAGCCTTTTAATCGATCTTGAGTTTTTTTCGCTTGTTAATCTCATTGCAGCAAAAGAGGTGGTGCCCGAACTGCTCCAGAAAGAGGTCTGTCCGGAACAGATCTCTGCACAGCTACTTTGTCTTCTTGAGGACCAGGCTATACGACAGAAGATGCTGACCGGCCTGGCGGAGGTTCGCCAGCAGCTAGGTGGGGCAGGTGCCTCAGGCAAGGCCGCCGAACTGGCCTTGAAGCTCCTGGATTAGGGGGTGGTTATGGCCGATTTTCATGAAGAGGATGGCCAGGTGGAGGTACCGATCGATGGAATTCTTGATCTGCATCCATTCTCACCCAAAGATCTCAAGTACCTGATACCGGACTATATCGAAGAGTGTCGACAGAAGAACATTCTCGAAGTGAGATTTATTCACGGCAAGGGGATAGGAAACATCAGACGCTCGGTGCACGCCTTGCTGGAGAGAAATCCCGCTGTGGCCCATTATCGACTGGCCGGGGAGGATGCGGGGAGTTGGGGAGCGACCATTGCCGTGTTGCTGCCCAACGAGAGATAACTCCTCCTCATGTTTTTAAAAACGTGATTCCAGACTGTAGCTTTTCTTTTCTCCTGAGATCGGACAGATGAATCCCAATTTGCAGGCCTGCAACTGAAGCGGGTCGCCGGTTGGCTTGCCGTACCTGTAATCGCCAACCACAGGGTGGTCGATGATACTGAGATGGCGGCGTATCTGGTGATATCTCCCGGTCATAATCCTAACCGACAGCGTGGTCCTTTCCCTGGTTTTATCGATTGCTGTCACCCTGGCAATGGTGCACGAAGGCTTTTCTTCGAGCGGTTGCTCTATTCGTACCTCCTGGCCAATTTCGCCGACAATACCAAGAACGGTTACCTGGTACCATTTTTCCACAGAATTTGTGCGGCTGCTGCCGAACAGTCGAGAAAATTTCGCTGCGGCCGTGCGATCGTGCGCGATCAGCACCAGCCCTGAGGCCTCCCGGTCGAGGCGGTGGACGAGAAACACTTCACGGTTCCCAAAGTGTTTCTCCACCAACCGTAACAATGAACAGTGGTCTCCATACTGCGTTCCCTGGCTGAGCAGTCCGGCTGGCTTATCCCAGATGCTATATCGTTTCTCATCGGCAATACATTCAGGCTCAGGTACCGGCTGAGCAAGAATTTCCGAATCGTAGTAGAGGGTTACCTGATCTTGCTTCTTGAGTTGGTATTTCGCCCGACGAACCCGCTGTTGCTTTTTTTTCGACCGCCTTAACCAGACAGCCCCCTTGTTCAAACAGTCTTTAATAATGGTTTTCGAGAGTTCTGTCTCTCCGGCCAATAAATCAACCAAAAGTATCGGCTGCTGTACGCGGGTACTATGAGTAAACTTCAAAACGAACTAACCTGAATCGAAAATATTAAAAATGGTTCTTACAAGCTCTCATCCACCCAGCCTGCCGGATAGAGGGATTTCACATCAAAGATTATCGAACGTTCTTCTTTGAGAAACGATCTGAGTTTTTCCTGGCTCATTTGGGCAAATTGGCTGTGGGCTACGGTCACCACGATTGCATCATAGGTTTCTGGAAGAGGGGAGTCCACCAACTCAATACCATACTCCCGTTTAGCCTGGGATGAATCAACCCATGGGTCATACACATCTATCTCGATACTATACTCCTTAAGTTCTTCAATAATATCTATGACCCTGGTATTACGTAGGTCCGGGCAATTCTCCTTGAAGGTCAGCCCCATGATCAGCGCCCTGCAACTGGTTGTGTCAATTTTTCTCTGGAGGAGTAATTTAATTATCCGAGACGCAATATGGTGGCCCATTGCATCATTGGTACGTCTGCCCGCAAGAATCATCTCTGGCCTATAGCCGACCTTTTGTGCTTTGTGGGTGAGATAGTACGGATCAACCCCGATACAATGACCACCAACAAGGCCAGGACGAAATGGCAGGAAATTCCATTTTGTTCCAGCAGCTTCCAACACTTCCAAGGTGTTAAGGCCGAGCTTGTTGAAGATTATGGCAAGCTCATTTATCAACCCGATGTTGACATCTCTTTGTGTATTTTCTATGACCTTGGCCGCCTCGGCAACCTTAATGGAGCTTGCCTTGAATGTTCCTGCGGAAATAATGGACGCATAAAGATCATCAATGAATTCGGCGACGGCCGGCGTGGAGCCGGAGGTGACCTTGACAATCGTCGACAGACGATGCTCATGGTCACCCGGGTTGATCCGCTCCGGGGAGTAGCCGCAATAGAAGTCCTCGTTATAACTGAGGCCTGAGAGCTGCTCAAGAAGCGGTACGCAATCCTCCTCGGTTGCACCAGGATAGACAGTGGATTCATATATGACAATGTCTCCACGATTCAGGCATCCTGCAACTGTCCGGGTCGCATTCAACAAAGGGCTCAAGTCAGGTTGTTTGGCGTCATCTATGGGGGTGGGTACTGCCACAATAAAGATATTACAACTCTGCAGGTCTTCCACCTTATCTGAATAGGTGAGTTTCTCCGCAGCAACCAGCTGATCTTCCGGTACCTCCAGGGTAGAATCCTTGCCAGAGCGCAATTCTGTGATCCGGTCGCTGTTCAGGTCAAAACCAACTGTAGGGTATTTGTGCCCAAACTCAACTGCAAGGGGCAACCCTACATACCCTAAACCAACCACGCAAAGCCTGGCCTCATGAAGTGTAAACATGGAGAAAACCTCGTTTTCTATTGTAATTGTGAATGAATAGCAGTGGCCCAAGTAAATCTTGGCAGATCATGCAAGGGGCAATAAACGGTCAGGCGATCTTGTCGCAAGTACAAAACCGCCCGTCTACATCATGGAGCCTTACAAGAAAAAAAGAAAGGATTATTGTGCTGATTCGCCGTAGTAAATCAAACCCTGATTATCTGTTTCGGCAACGGCAACGCTATACAGTGTGTAGCGCTCATGATGGAGCTTTTCGCGTAAATTGTTGTAAATGTATTGCGCGATATGTTCAGATGAGGGGTTCAATACCTCGAATGCTTCATGTTTATTGAGGTCGCAGTGGTCTATGGTGTCAATAACTTCTTTCACATGTTTTTTTAGTACGGTGAAATCAATACCCATTCCGAGGTGGTCGAGTTTGGTGGCACGAACAGTTACCTTCACTTTCCAGTTATGACCATGGGGATGTTCGCAATCTCCAGGGTAATCCCGCAGATGGTGGGCTCCAGCGAAGTGGGTTTTCACAAAAATATCGTACATGCATGACTCCTGATATGTATTTGAACAAAGAGTTCTTTAATTCTACCTGAATACTTTATATTTCAGGATGATTACCAAAGCTCACGGTCACCTCTTTATAATATTCCTGGGGACCATATACCAGCAAAAAAGAGGCAGTCCTCTCACGATGGAATCAGATAAACTGTTCCCTGGCCCTTGATGGCTGTGGTAATGATACTGTGGTTGTAATATAGGCAGATGTATCTGATTTGTCAGATACTCCTCATAAAATATTCACTATCCTTGGGATGCTGAAGTGTAGTCCCGGCTTGACACCTTGTTTTACCGCAGGCCAGGAATCACCCCATCCTGATGAGCAAAACACGATAGATGCAAAAAATGAAAAAGGTAGAATCGGCTGAGAGCACTCAACTGATCACCTCGGATACTCTTTTTGATGGCGAGTTATATTGCCGCCAGTTTAAAAATGGCTACAGATTTTCCGTTGACGCGATATTGATTGCACAATTTTATCGCCCTTCAAAAGGAGAAACTATTCTGGATCTCGGGGCTGGCAGTGGTGTTATCGGCCTGATTATGATGTACAGATGGAAACAGTTTATTGCGTCTTTGCGCGCCCTTGAACTGCAACCCGAACTCTGCGAATTATGCAACCAGAACTACAGGGAGAACGGGGTTGACGATACCTGTTGCTGCCATCAGGGTGACGTGAGTCAAATCTTGCAAATCTTCAGGCCCGAGTCGTTCTCCCTAATCGTCTGCAATCCCCCTTTCTATCGGCCGGAAAGCGGGCGGAAGAGTCTTGCCAGGCAGGCCAAGATAGCCAGGCATCAGATAACAGCCGACATTGCCGGTTTTGCCAAGGGTGCTGCAGCGGTACTCAAAAACGGTGGTTCCGCAGTTTTCATCTATCCTGCCGAACAGTTGGTCGAACTTATTGCGGCACTGAGCGGTGTGAACCTCGAGATCAAGGAGTTGCAATTCGTCTACAGCTACCCCAATGCTCAAGTCAACGCCAAGCTGGTGCTTGTTCGATGCACTAAAAATGGTGGCCGGGGCCTCTGGGTCAAAGAACCACTGTATATCTACCAGGAGAAAAACGGGGATTACAGCGAGCAGATGAAACAATTCTTTACCTGCTAACGCTTGCGATCCACAAACGAACCATAGGCCACGTGACTTATTAACTCTCAGCCAAGACACTCTCACCAGCATGCTTGCCAAAATTATCAGCTGCACCTCATTTGGAGTAAGTGGACTACTCATTGATGTCGAGGTGGATGTAGCCCTCGGCCTGCCGACATTTGCGACTGTCGGGTTACCAGACGGTGCAGTACGTGAGAGTAAAGACAGGGTCAAGGCGGCAATTAAAAACTGTGGCTATGATTTTCCCAATAAACGGATCACAGTCAATCTTGCCCCTGCAGATGTGCGTAAAGAGGGAGCGGGGTTTGATCTTCCCACCGCCATCGGTATTTTGGCAGCTGTTGAACTTCTGCCACCGGAGCCGCTTGCCACAACCTGTATTGTCGGTGAACTCTCTTTAGATGGATCTCTCCGGCCGGTGAAAGGTGCTCTGGCAATGGTCATCGCTGCCCGTGAAGCAGGGATACAGCGTTTTATCCTCCCGATTGGCAACGCACAGGAAGCTGCTATTGCGGCCTCAGGCATAGATGTGATAGCGGTTAACAACCTCCCTGAGGCGGTTGAATTTCTGCACGGTCGTCGAGAAATTTCTCCGCTCGCCTCCTCCATCCCCGATGAGCAGGGTAGGCGGCAGGAATATGGAGCAGATTTTTCTGAAGTAAAGGGGCAGTATCATGTAAAGCGTGCCCTGGAGATTGCCGCCTCGGGTGGTCACAATCTGCTCATGCAGGGCCCTCCCGGTTCAGGAAAGACAATGCTCGCTCGCCGGGTACCGACCATCCTGCCGGAGATGAGCTACCAGGAGATTATAGAGACTACAAAAATATACAGCATAAGTCACCTGGGCGAGGTTGGTTCGCCCTTGCGGCTAACCCGTCCCTTTCGGGCGCCGCACCACACCATTTCCGATGCAGGCCTGATCGGAGGTGGCAACACCCCGAAACCTGGTGAAGTTTCCCTCGCCCACAATGGCGTACTCTTTCTCGACGAGCTACCGGAATTTAAAAAACACGTACTCGAGGTGCTCCGTCAGCCCCTGGAGGATGGCCATGTCAATATAACCAGGGCCAACATGTCCATGCGTTATCCTTCCAACTTTGTACTGATTGTCGCCATGAACCCATGCCCTTGCGGTTACCTCGGCGATAGGAGAAACTCCTGCAGCTGCACCCCCAATCAAATACAGAACTACCAAAACAAAGTTTCCGGCCCCCTGCTCGACAGAATCGATATGCATCTGACAGTCTCTGCTTTGCAATATGATGAAATGAGTGGTAAGGAGAGAGGAGAGACATCGCGAACAATTCGGGAACGCGTTAATAGAACAAGGAAAATCCAGCAACACCGCTTTTCGAAAACTGTCTATGTCGAGTGTAACGGCCAGATGCAGACCAGGGAGATCGAAGCCTGCTGCCCGCTCGATTCGGCCTCCTCCGCTCTCTTGAAAAGGGGGATGGAACAGCTCGGCCTGTCTGCGAGAGGCTATCACAGAATTCTCAAGATGGCGAGGACAATTGCCGACATGGATCTCTCCGAGGATATTGCGCCCCCACACATTGCCGAGGCAATACAGTTTCGCAGAAACAGTATTTAATTAGAGAAGAAGATGCGTATCCTTTTGTTTACTCTGGTTGGCGCCATGATGGTGCTTGGGATGTATTTTATCGGCCGTCTTGAAGTACGGGAGGTTGAGACTGCACAGTTTCTCCCCGCTGATACCTTAATCTACGTCGAACAGCTTGATGGTGTGGAGGCGGTAAGTCGCTTTTATGACTCACCTCTGGGAAAGGCGCTTGACTCTATAGATTATGAGAAGGTTCTTGCGAGCGGAGGTTTCCCTGAGCAGGTGCAAAGTGGAGCAAGAAAGGTATTACTGAGTCTGGAGGCCCTTCGCAATAACCGGTTGGTGAGCCACGTCCTTGGTGAAAAGTGCTCCGTAGCCTTTATGCCTGAGCGAATCTGGTCGGCTCAGTCTGATTCGCTTGAGACATTCGTCAAACATCATACCCTGCTGATCAGCAAACCGGATCTCTCAAATCTCAGTCTCGCCAAATTACTTTCCTTTTATGGCGGAAGCTACCGTAACACACCAGTAAGCTATGGAAACCATACCATTAATCGAATGGTTGTCGAAGGAAATACAGTTTTTCTGACGCTGGTGGAAAGCTACGTGCTCATCTCTTTTGAAGAACGTCTCCTCAGAGAGTCTCTGGATGTTTTTGATAACCAGGCGGCTAACCTTCTAAGCAATTCTGATTTTCTGGCTCATCGTACCCAGCTCAGCGATGTGGAACGGTTTCTGTACGTTTCGATAGATGGTTTGCAGAAATTAGCACGTTATGGTGCCAGTCGTTCAGCAGATTTCAAGGCCAAGGCCGTTTTGCACGAGATGTCCGCGCTCAAGGGGATAACCTCTCTGGCTTATGGAGCCTGGAGAGACAAAGACATATCCAATGATAAGATCCTCGCCAGGATTAACCGGGAGACCATGGATGTGAAGGTCAGGGAGATGATCAGTACCAGACCATCCATCAATGACACCCTGTCCCTGGTGGGCGACAGCGTACTCCTGTACTACTGGTCCAACACCCTCAACCCCAGGTTACTCTGGAATATGTTTGTAACCGAGGCAGGTGAAAACGATGCAGACGTGGAATCCATTAGGTTTGCGATTAAAAATTCCACAGGCTACGAGGTGGAGCAGATTATCGGTATGGTTGACTCAAGCGTTAGCATCTTGCTCAAGCCCAGCCTGCGGGCCCAGTTCATCCCCATCCCGGACATGGCCCTGATGATAAAACTGCGGGACGAGGACTCAATCAACGAGCTCATCCAACAGAGCCTGAGTGAACTCGACATTCACCTGCAAAGTCGGAAGTATAAGAACATTGACTACTATGTCTGGGGGATTTATGACAGCGAGAGTCTGCAGCCGGTCTATACAATCTATCGCGGCTATCTTATTATTGCTAATACCATGGATATCTTGCGGGCAATCCTCAATACCCCTTTAAACGAGTCGCAACTTGTTGCCGCCAAGAGTTTCGAAAAGCTGGATCCAGGCTTTCAAAAGCTGAATAATTCTGTATTTTATGTCGATCAAGCAACCATGGCTCTTCATTTGCGAGAGATCATCAGCTGGCTCGGTACAATCATTGCCGTGCAGGATCAGCAGGCGGGAGCCTACTCGAAAGTCATAACTGAAAACCTGCTCAACCCTATTTTGCAAGGGCTTGCCATGTATGAAAAATCCGCCACCAGGACGTCCCTTGAGGGGGACATGATTGTTATTGAGTCGAAAACCAAGATTAGAGAGTGATATTGATTCATGCAGAAATTTGTCAACGAACTGCAACAGCTTGTACCGTTTAAAGACACTACCGATGTCGGTGACATTGTACTTATTGCCGCCAAGGAACCACAAATGCTCATGTATGCCAAGGTTACCGAAATAGAGCGTGATCCAAGCAGAAAGGATGAGTGGTGGCATGTGCATCTTTCAGTACTGTCGATACCGTTGCAGAATATGGTCTGGACTCTTCGTACCGCCCAGATGACCGGTGAGATTTTTACCATGGGCGGAGAGGAAAGATTTGTCAAAGCTGTTGATTTCCAGACGGCTGAGACAGAGGTCACGCCCGAGCCGGAGCAGGAGGCTACAGCTCCTCCAAAGAAAAAAGCGGCCGCGAAAATTCACCCCTTCAAAAGAGTTAAATAGAGAGCAGGAGACTGTATTCCCGCCCCGAGTCCATGCTAGAACGTGACCTGATTCAACAAATAGCCGAGAAAGCCAACAGGTCTCATCCAGGCCTCAAAAAGGGCATAGGAGACGATTGTGCTGTTTTCAGACAAAGCCCTGACCGTGAATGGCTTATCTCTACAGATATGCTGGTAGAGGGGATTCATTTTGACACCAGGTGGCACCAGCCCTACCTGCTTGGACGAAAATCCATTGCAGTAAATATTAGTGATATTGCCGCAATGGGCGGCCGACCCGAGTTCGCGCTGCTCTCTGTCGGAATGTCTGCTAACCTGGACAACTCCTGGGCCGCACGCTTTCTTGACGGGGTACTCGCTATACTCGATGAATATCATTGCGTATTGATTGGTGGCGATACCGTCTCGGCAGAGCATCTCACCATTTCAGTCACCGTGCTGGGCACCGCTGCCCAGGGACATTCCATTCTGCGAGACGGTGCCGCACCCGGAGACTCCGTTTATGTCTCCGGACATCTCGGTTCCTCGGCAGCCGGCCTGTACCTGTGTAAAACTACAAGCTCAACAGGTCGGGATTTCAAAGGAGTTGGTTGGCAGCAGCTGGTAAAGGCGCATCTTGCCCCAACGCCAAGGGTAGCCCTTGCCGAAATGCTTATGCAAAGCGGGATGGTCACCTCGATGCAGGATATCTCGGATGGTATAGCCACCGACCTCAGTCATATCTGCACTGCCAGTATGGTTGCTGCCGTTATTGAGGAAAAGAGCTTGCCGGCCCACACCGAACTTGTAGACCTGTGCACCCATTTTCAGCTCGACCAGGCTGAATTTCAGCTGAAAGGCGGAGAGGACTACGAGTTGGTGTTCACTGTTCAAGGCGGCAGGCAAAAGGAGTTTGAGCAGTTTTGTCGTCGATATAGGGATGGGAGCGCTGTGTCGGGAGGAGCCGCTTTGCCTCCGGTAACCCGAATCGGCGAAGTAGTGGCTGGTCGCGGAGTACAGATGCGCTCCGTCTCAGGCAAACTGGTGGATATTGAATACCAGGGCTATGAGCATTCCTCGGAATAGGTCGGAATGTTGCCACAACATATTCCAGACAGATGGACCCGCGTACCTTGCAGATTACTTATGCGCAAAGCACGCGCAGGTTTGCCACCCATCTAATGGAGAAAGTAGGCTCAACTCCATCAGCTCTGTAACCACTCAATAGTGTTATAACGGCCTTTCAGAATGACCGAGCATTGCCGATAGAGTGCTAATTACATTCTTCGCCCGGCAGCAGGAAAGAAAGCTTCACCATGTCCAGGTCAGTCTTCAGCTGCCGATAGCTGATGTTGGGCGACTTGTCCAACATGATCTTCGATGCTTTTACCGCATCCGTATCTTTATACTTGTCTGACAGATAGATGATCTCGCTGATGCCAGCCTGGATGATTACCTTGGTGCACTCATTACACGGGAACAGACCCACGTAGAGCCGGCAGCCCCGAAGATCAGTAGTGATGGAGTTGAGTACTGCATTCAGCTCAGCATGACAGACGTAGGGATATTTGGTATCGAGAAACGCCCCTTCGCGACTCCAGGGAAGTTCATCATCTGAACATCCCCAGGGAAATCCATTGTAGCCCACCCCGACTATTTTATTCTGGTCATTGGCCACACATGCCCCGACCTGCGTGCTGGGATCTTTACTTCGTTGGGCTGACAGCAGGGCCACAGCCATGAAATACTCATCCCAGCTGAGATAGTTTGTTCGTTTCATAATTAAAAATGGCGAAGAGATATTATTTAGAGCTGGGCCGGGTATATTTGCGGCGTCTGTATTGCCACTTCGTGATCCCACAGGCTTTATCGACAAAGCTCTTGATCACGTCGAAGTACCTGTCACCGCCCACATCTATCATGGTGTTGTGATCTGCACCGGGAACCATCAGAAACTGTTTGCCCCGCGCGCCGCTGCAGGCCTGCAGTTTTTCGGCAAGTTGTACCGGAATAGTCGTGTCACGGGCTCCATGCAAAATGAGGGTGGTAATCTTGATTTCAGCGATTTTTTCACTGTTTCCGAAACAATCTTCTTCAGTAATTTCGTGTTGCTCTGTATCGATGCCGAGACTATCAGTAAGTGGCATGGTGTCCGAAAAGCCGCTCTCGATGATCATGCCTTTGATGACATCCTGGTGGCGTTGCACCAGGTCGATGGCGGCAGCCGATCCAAGTGAGCGTCCCATGACGAAGATCGAGCCGCTAAAGCCTTTTTCCTCAAGCCAGGCCTGGGCCTTCTGTAAAATGATATCCGTATCAGCGAGCATGGACGTCACCGATGGGCTGCCGGTACTCCAGCCGTAGCCTCGATAGGTGGTAACCAGGAAGTTCATGCCAAACTGATTGTACCGTGCGCCTATCTGATCATAATCAGCAACCGTTTCCCCATTGCCGTGGAAAAAGATGATTGTCGGCGCCTCCTGGCTGGCGGCGTGAAAGCGGCAGCCAAGCACGATATTTTCCTCCACGGTACAATCAAAGTCACAGGCGTTTTCCGGAAGCGGCGTGCGCTCCAGTTGCAGAGGGTAAAAGATGTGGGAAAGAACCTCTGGGTGATCAAGCTTACTGTAATTAGACATGGTTTAAGCCGTATATGGAATAAGTTGAACTTGCCATCATGACCGCACACAAGGTGCGTAGCGGCAAAAGAATTTCAGTGTACCTAATGACGGAGCAGTCTACAGTAAATAATTGAAAAATTCCATATCAGAAACCTGGGTGGCTGGGATGCCAGAAGGGCAGGTGAAGTGTGCAAAAAAAGAAAAACCCGACCTGGGCAGGTATTGCCAGGGTCGGGTTGAGAAACTGTATGACGATGGGGTGGGCGATGGGACTCGAACCCACGGCCTCTTGGGCCACAACCAAGTGCTCTAACCAACTGAGCTACGCCCACCATCTTCCGTCACGCGCTAAGCGAGCAACTATATACAAATTAAATGAATCTTTTGCAACCCGTTAAGGTGATTAACAAGCTAAAAAATGCTAACGAAGGAAATATCCGACACAAATCCTACGATCATTTTAGCACCCTCGGGCAAATGCTTTCCAGTCCGTAGCCTGGAAAAAGCGGTTCGGCCGAAGACAATCACGTTATCTACGGATCAAATCACATAAAAAAAAAGACGGATAGCAAATGCTATCCGTCTTTGTAAATCAGATGGGGTGGGCGATGGGACTCGAACCCACGGCCTCTTGGGCCACAACCAAGTGCTCTAACCAACTGAGCTACGCCCACCATCTGTTATTGCGCTGCTCAAGAGACGTCCTTTATACTCTCTCAAAATGCCTTTTGCAACAAGATTTTTTTACACATCTGCTTTGCAATGCATACACTTAGCAGCCTGTGCTTTAATAATCTCAGAACAATAAGGACATTCCTTTTTAAAATTCATTTTCAAAAGCTGATGAATTGCCATGTTGACCTCCTGCTCGAAAGAGGAGTCACGGAAGGTATGATTTCGAAGGGGGTCTATGCAGCCAAGATCGTTGAGAGGAAGCAGCAGCCCTATGGCTTTCTTGCGCTGCTCTTTATTGGCGGCTTCATCAAGAATAAGCGTAATGACAGGTTCGAGGTTTTTCTCCGCCACACAGTTGTCCAGAGCGGCGATGGCCTCTTTTTCTTTTTGGTACCTGGTATTTTGTTTCTTGATAGCTTCGGGGTCTATTATGCTTCCCTTGAATGCCATGGCATTACCGACCATCATCAGGTTACTCTCCTTACTTCCAGGTAACTCCATATAGCGATAGGAGGATCTGTGGCCGTATTGCTCTTCGATCCGCTTCCAGCCGTTTTTAAAGAGAGAACACTCGTCGTTCAGGCATATGAACAACACATCAGAGCCCCAGCCAAGTCCGTCACCAACATGGAATTGCGGAGCCTCGCAACACTCCATTTTCTGCTGGCAATGAGGGCAGATGTGCACTTCTTCAAGAAAACTGTAATCTTTGCTAAACATGCTCCAACGCTCCTTAAAAAAAATGAAAAACACCTGCCGACTCAGGCAGGCGTCTAAGTTTTAGGGAATCTCTATAAATCAAATTTCAAACCGCCGTCGCTGAGGACCGAGTCCACCGCCTTGGCTTGTTTCATCCTGCTCTGCAGAAACTGGGGAGTCATAAATTTTTTATTGTCTTCCATCATTGCTGAAATCTCCTGGATTTTCCCCTGTTCAGCCATTTCGACTATCTGGAGCAGATTGTTGGCAAAACTCTCAACAATCTTTCTGCCGTCACCCTTGGTTGCCATGATTTCTGCATAGGTTCTCGGGTTTTGATTGTGCACCCTGGCCATGGAGAGAATACCGTAGAGCGAGGTCAGGGTGGAATGGCTGCCGATGTCCTCACAGGAAATTTCATGCTCTGCCAGGGTGCGTGCCAGGGCAACGGAAATAGTCGTCGGCAGTTTCTGCCCGACACCCATCAGCAGGTCGTGTTGCCGGGCACTGTCATGGAAAATCTCGGCCCCGTGCTTATACATGAACGCCTCAAACTCACTGCAGAAACTGCCGCTTCTGGAGGTGCGTACGATGATTGCATTTTTGTCCTTCATGCTGACCGCTTGCGGGCCCCAGAGATTGTGGACAAACATGATCTCTACCGCTGGATCGGTGGCGTCCATAGCGGTCTGTAAGGTATTTTCCGACTCGCCTGCCAGGATGATGAGGGCCTGCCCGCCCTTGAGCAGCGGTCCAAACTTGGCAATGGTATCTGCAGTGACGGAAATCGGCACACAGACAACGACCACATCCACCATCTCTATCATCTGTTCCGGACGCAGCTCGGTTGATCTGCCGGTCACATGGGTAACATAGCCTTCATTTTCCAACCGGTCAGCGAACCAGGTTGACATGTCGCCAGAGCCGATAAAGCCGAACGATTTGATCTGTTTGACTCTCATGTCAACGCGGGGGAAGGAGCCCAGGAGCTTGAGCGAATCCTCCTCCTGGATGATGACGTTCTCGAGTCGTTTAACGGCATCCTGCATGGATGGGTCAGCAATATGGCCCTCAACCTCCAGGTAGATTCTGAGCTTTTGGGTCTGGACGTCGTTTTCGGACTGCAGATCAAGGATATTTATCCCTCGCCTGGTGAACTCACCGAGGATATCGGCGAGCATGCCCACCCTGTCGCGCAGGGGACGAGTTATGAAAGCTGAAGCGTCATAGCCGGTGGAGGAGGGAAGTTCGCGGCTGATCACGGCAAAACGGGTGCGATTGTGCGAAACCACTTCCCGTTCAATCAGCTCAAAGCCAAACTCCTTGACCAGGGCTTCAGAATCAATAATTCCATAACTGGTTCGTATATTGGATTTGATGTCGTTAAAGGCTTTTTCGATATCCTGGACAGCCATCAGGGTGGCATTGGGAAAGTTGGCATCTATGTACTCCTCGCATTGTCGGAATACAGAGCTACGGCCAATTAACACCTCCACCGGAAATCCGATTTTCTGGCTGCCCGGAAGGCGGGCAAGACTAAGATGTATAGGCAAAACAACATTATCGATCCAATAACCACCATCAAGCTGAGAGACGAGGCGAAAATACTCTTTCACCTCTCCCTCTCGGGTGTTATAGACAGGTACCACGACGCTATCAACTGTACCAGCGGAGAAGGACTCAAACACTTTTGAGATCCTATTGTGGAGCACAATCTCCGCCTCAGGGGCATATTGGAGTACGGCGTGATATCCGTCCGAACCTTTCGGGCCAAGCGTTGCAATACGTGCCATTGTATCGTAAGTGTATCGTTAATTAGGTGGAATCAATTAAGCCAGGCGCAACATGGATGTAAAAACAGGCAGGTAGGGAATTGCACCAGCGTACGTTGGATTACATAGCAAGGTCAGACAATAGCCCCTCTGCCCTGTTAAAGCAAGCGAATATGGATATTTCCACCGGTCCAGCCCGTGCAAAGCCCCAGAGAAAACATGAAACTCTGGTTGCACCTCCGTCGATTTTGTATGATGTCCGGATAGCTTTAGGATATCTCACATTTTTTAGTGTCTCTGAGTGAGCGGTTGCTTCAATGGCCTCACCCACAAACACTATAAGAATAGGTCTGGAATTGGCCCATGAATAGCTTAATATTCCTGTAAAACGGTGGCGGTAACCAAGAGGAAATAGATATGTCAGATGTACAGGAATATGTTGCGGCCCTGAAGGCATCCAGAAAGTTTGGCCCCCAGGTCGTGGCCCATAAGACCATTGCGGCAAAACCTCTTTCTGCTCAAAATTTTCCGGAAGAACTCCACCAGGATCTCTGTCAACTTTTGCACAGCCGCGGTATTTCAGAGCTGTACTCTCATCAGCAGGAGGCACTTTGCCATATCCTGCAAAGTGAAGACATTATCGTGGCAACCCCCACAGCCTCCGGCAAAAGCATGATCTACAATCTGCCTGTGGTGGACATGCTACTACGGGATGGAAACGGCACAGCTCTCTATTTGTTCCCTCTCAAGGCCCTGGCTCAGGACCAACTCAGGGTATTCGATACTTTTCAGGAAATACTGCCCGATAAGAAGAAGCGATACGCGGCGATATTCGACGGCGACACGTCCAGCTATCAACGGCGACGGATCAGGGAGGAGGGAGTGCCGATTCTCATGACCAACCCTGAAATGCTGCATCTGTCGCTCCTGGCCTACCATGGCAACTGGGTGCATTTCTTCGCGAACCTGAAATATATCATAATCGATGAGGTGCACACCTATCGAGGTGTGCTTGGCGGCCATATGGCTTGGATTCTCAGGAGATTGCAGAGAATTTCCCGTTATTATGGCTCCCAGCCGCAATTCATAATGCTTTCAGCCACTATTGGTAACCCGGCAGAGCTGGCGCAAAAACTTACTGGCCGGCCGACCACCTTGATCAACTCCAGCGGGGCACCCACGGCAGAAAAGCATATGGTGTTGCTCAACCCTTGGGATAGTGCTGCCTATACCGCCAGCCAGCTGCTCGAAGCAGCAGTCAAGAGAGAACTACGAACCATTGTTTATACCCAGTCACGGAAGATGACTGAACTGATCAATATCTGGACCAGCCCCAAACTCGGTGAACTGGGTGCCAAACTCAGCTCATACAGGGCAGGCTTTCTACCCGAGGAAAGAAGAGAGATCGAACACAGGCTGGCAAACGGTGAACTGTACGGTGTGATTTCGACCTCTGCTCTCGAACTAGGCATTGATATAGGCGATCTGGATATCTGTATTTTAGTCGGCTATCCAGGCTCCATCATGGCCACCTGGCAACGGGGGGGCAGGGTGGGGCGAGCACTGAGGGACTCGGTGATTATCCTGGTCGCCCAGGAGGATGCACTGGATCAGTACTACATGAGAAATCCTGATGATTTTTTCGCCCGCAAGGTTGAATCCGCCGTCTTGAATCCGGACAACAGGGCAATCATGGAACAGCATCTGCACTGCGCTGCTGCAGAGCTGCCGCTGGAAGATGGGGAGCCCCTGCTTGGTGCCGATACCGTCGCGGGATCCGTGAACGCACTGACCAGGCAGGCGGTGCTGCTGCAATCCGCCGATGGCGGGCTCTGGTTTTCAACCAGGAAGTACCCGCAGCGACTGGTCAGCCTACGAGGGGGAGGAACCCAGCTGTCCATAATAAACAGTGAATCTGGTGAGATTATAGGGGAGATTGACAGTGGACGTGCCATGAAAGAGTGCCACCAGGGTGCAGTCTACATCCACCGGGCAAAGACCTGGGTGGTGCAGCATCTAGATTTTGAGGCCAGGGAAGTGGTGGTCAGTGGAATGAACCCAACCTTTTTCACCCGGCCCATGACAGATAAAAATACCGAGATCCTCGATACCTGGCGAACCACCATGAGCTATCGGGGCAGGGTGAGTTTCGGACGGCTGAAGGTTACCGAACGGGTCACCGGCTATCAGAAAAGAAACAACTCAACCCAGAAACTGATTGCCACCGTGCCCCTTGAGCTGCCTGAGCAGACCATCGAAACAGAAGGGATCTGGCTTGATATTCCCCCTGCAATCAAGGAGTCCATGGAGGCTGAAAAGTACCATTTCATGGGAGCGATCCATGCCCTTGAGCATGCCATGATCGCACTTTTCCCGCTGTTGGTACTCTGTGATCGAAACGATATTGGCGGCATTTCCTGCCCGTTGCATGAGCAGACAGAAGAGGCCACCATTTTTATCTATGACGGTCATCCTGGCGGAGTGGGGCTTGCCGAGGAATCCTTTGACCGTATCAATGAGCTGCTGCTGGAGACGCAAAAGATGATCTCATCGTGCAGTTGCGAAAATGGCTGCCCCTCCTGTGTGCACTCCCCAAAATGTGGTTCCGGCAACCGGCCGATAGATAAGGCGGCTTGCCTTGAACTGCTTGAATCACTGCTTACAGCACGACCCAGCGATGCATCTGAATTCAGCGACATCATAAGCATTACCGAAGGCGTCCCGGTAACAACAGGCACCAGCGATGTCAGCCGGGAAACTGCGTCGCAAGGACTGGGGCTGGAGATACTGCCCAGCCGCTTTGGGGTTTTCGATCTGGAAACCATCCGGTCCGCTGAGGAGGTTGGGGGCTGGCACAGGGCAGCAGAGATGGGGATTTCCGTTGCGGTTGTCTATGATTCCGAACTTGACGGCTGCGTTACCTATCTGGAAAATGAGATTGACGGGTTGGTCGACCATCTTCAGCAACTGGACCTTATCGTTGGCTTCAATAATAAGCGGTTTGACAACAGGGTGCTCTCCGGGTACAGCTCGGTGAACTTTCAGCAGCTGCCCACCCTTGATCTCCTTGAGGAGATAAGCAACCATCTGGGCTACAGGTTGAGTCTGGACCGGTTGGCAGAACATACCCTGGGTGAGAAAAAATCGGCGAACGGCCTGCAGGCGCTACAGTGGTATAAGGAGGGCAAAATAGACCTTATACAAAAATACTGCAGAAAGGATGTGGAAATTACGAGAGATCTTTTTCTTTTCGGCCTTGAAAACCGCTATTTTCTGTTTCACAACAAGGCGGGAAAAACGGTTCGCCTTCCTGTGGATCTCGGGCGGACAATAAAAAAGGCACTTGCCCACGCGAAATAGATTCAAACTTCGCAAGACAAGTGCCTCTCAAACGTAAAGCCCTGTACAGCAGCTATTATGCAGTTACGCGTCTTAATTGGGCCACAGCAGCGGAGAGTAGATCCAGCCAACGGTGCCTGAGCTGTGCTTGAGCTTGAACCATTTGCCTTCCTGGCCTATCTTGGTCATGATCACACCACGTTCCACATCAGCAACAACAGCGCTGTCGGTTGAAGGGCCTGATCGCATGTTGACGCTTTTTTTGGCGTTAATGATGACGGTGTCATTTTTGCCGATCAGGGTATTATGTATCCATCCGGAGTCCCCTTCATAATCGCGTATCTGGCTCCATTCACCTTGCTTTTTCAGTACTTCAAGGGGATATCCCCTAAACAGCTCCATGTAGACTGGACTACTGGTGTTTGGCTCCTGGCGAACATTGACCTTGTCTTTGGTGACGGTGATATATTCAGCAGCAAGAGCAGGAGAGGCAAGAGCAAGACATGTTGCTCCAGCTACGATGAGATTACGTGTATGAGAGCGGAAATACTTGTAGAATGCCATGAGATTTCTTTTGTATGCGAAATTTGAAAATTAGCTTAAGGATGCGACCAGCGAAAAACCAGAATCATCTATAGCATTATTGCCCATTGAAGTCAAATATCATATCCGGTTAATGGAACATGTTTTGAGCAGTTTTTAAGTGATCAAAAAAGGTTACTACTTGAAATTTAATGTGCCTTGTCCGCAGTCCATAACAGCCGTCTCTCCCAGCGGCAGGGTCAGGTTTTCCGGACAATGGCCGAAAGGAAAATTTGCCCACACGGCAGCCTGACTACCATTCGTCAACTCCAGCACCCGATTCCACACATATTCAAGGTTGCGCATTTTTTCGATGAAATCGAGTTCGGCGCCAAAATTGAAGTCTCCGAGAATAATTCCGCCAACCTTGTCGAACTTGCCGGCCAAGCTGAGCTGGGTAAGCATCCTGTCGATCCGATAGAGGGGTTCACTGACGTCTTCCAGCAGCACGATCTTATCTTCCCAGCTGAAATCAAATGGGGTACCCAGCAGGGTCAGCAAGGTGCTCAGGTTCCCGCCGACCAGCATGCCTTCGGTTTGACCTTCACCTCTTAATATCTCCAGTCTCTCTGGGGTAATTGCCTTGCGCCAATTGCCTGTTATGCAATGATAAAATCTTTCCAACGCGGATTGGGTACAATCGCAGAGCGAAGTGACCACCGGACCATGCAGGCAGATAAGCCCGGCCTGGTGAACGATCAGATTCAGCAGCACGGATATATCTGAAAATCCTACAAGCATTTTGCGCTGACGCCTGATGAGCTGCAGGTCGAGGGCCTGGGCGAGGCGCAGACAGCCATAGCCTCCCCGGGCCGCCATCAGCCCTTTGGCTTCCTGCTCAGCGAAGTTTTTATGCAGCTCTTCAAGCCTGTTCTGGTCGGAATCGGCAAGGTAGCCGTAACCTGGCCACATTGCCCTGGGAAACCGAGGTTCGAATCCCATTTCGGCAAGAATTCGGATGCCTGTCTCAAAACGTTTGCTGTCGGGAAGTTGGCCTGCCGGTGCAACGAGCCCGATACTGTCTTTCCTGTTAAGTGGAATAGGGGAAATTATGGTAGTGCTCATGATCTATACGGTCTGCTTTCGGTTGTAGATGATCCGCAAGCCATCGAGAGTCAGCAGGGGGTCTACATAGTCTATTGAAGTGGAATACGGGGAGATGAGCCGCGCCATGCCGCCGGTGGCGATAACCTTGAAATCCTGCTCCTCCGATTGAGCCATCTCCTTTCTGATTCCAGCGATCATTCCGTCAAGCATAGCCCCATAGCCGTAGAGTATACCGCTCTGCATCGCCTCAACGGTATTTTTGCCAATCACATTACCGGCGGGCGCAGAAACATCAATATGTGGTAGTTTAGCGGTTCTGGTGGAGAGAGCTTCCAGGGAAATAGCCACACCGGGTAATATCGCCCCGCCCAGATACTCGTTTTGCGCATTTACACAGTCGAAAGTGATGGCGGTACCAAAATCAACAACCACCAGATTGCATTGATGCCTTTCAAAAGCAGCAATGGCGTTGACCAGCCTATCTGCGCCCACCTCTGTCGGGTTGGGTAAACTGATAGTGATCATATCGTTGACATTTGTATCTGAAATAGCCAATATAGGCTCCGCTAGATGACTGAAAAAATGCTTCTTGCAGCAGGATATCCAGGCACTCTCAAGGGTTGGCACAACTGAGGCCAGCACGACGCCGCTAATGTTCCCGGTGTCTATGCCCTCCATGGCAAAAAGCGAATGGTAGCGAATTGCCAGTTCGTCGTCGGTTCTTTTTCGATCGGACTTCAGTCGCCATCTGCCGATCAGCTGATCTCCGTCGTAGAGCCCGGTAACAGTATGTGAATTACCGACATCAATGACAAAAAGCATGGTATCTCCTTCAAGGACTTGCGGTGTATGAATTTTGTTTTTGAAAAAATCCCTGCTAGAATATTCAATCGAAGCAAAAAAGAAAAGGGAGATGCTGTCAACGACCGGCAGGCAACATTGCTACATAACTAAAAATATTCAATAATAAATAATATATAGCATGAATATGGTAGAACCGCTTATAGTCACAACTACCCTTGAAAGACAAGAGCATGCCGAAGAGCTGGCCCGGGCCCTGCTGGAAAATAGGCTGGTGGCCTGTGCGCAGATTCATGGACCTGTCAAAAGCCTCTACCATTGGAAGGATGATATTGCCGAGTCCATCGAGTTCGTGCTCAGCGTCAAGACCTTCGAGTCATTGTATCCTGAGGTGGAGGCACTACTTTTAGAGCAACACCCTTACGATGTACCGGAAATCATCGCAGAGCATCTCACCAAGGTGAGCGATGGTTATCTCGGCTGGATGTACCAGGAATTGAAGAAATGAGTGAAAATAGTAGAAAGGCCGGATATCGTCGAAGAAAGCTCGGTGAGTACCGGTGCCATTGCTGCAACGAGAAAAAGGAATTTTGCTGGAGTTGCCCATGTGGCTTCCAGATCTGCAAGGAATGTTTTGAGGAAAACAAGTGGGGTATTTCTAACGGCCCGACCTGGATCTGTCCTGACTGTGAGCGTATCCGCATGATGTAGTCCGTCACGTAACAGGTGCCGCCTGGCATCGTTTCCACGACCTCTCAGCACGCGTTTCGCCGTATTTCACTCAAACATCGACCCGATGTATGGACTAATTGCTCAGCTTGACAGGTCTTGTTTGGATATGGTTGCTCCCGGTTTCTGGCTGTTGCCAATTACTATAAAATACAATACTATGTCGGCAATTCGATAACGCTCAACCACTCGCATTACAGAGAATATGAACGCATCCACCCACAACTATGACGAAAGCAAGATAAAAACCCTCAGTTCGCTGGAGCATATCCGAAAACGTCCGGGTATGTACATTGGCCGCTTGGGTGACGGTTCAAATCAGGATGACGGCATCTATATTCTTCTCAAAGAGGTGGTGGACAACTCTGTGGACGAGTTCATCATGGGGGCGGGTAAGCGAATCGACATTACCCTGGAGGAGGGCGGCAGGGTCAAAGTCAGGGATTTTGGCCGTGGTATCCCCTTGGGCAAAATTGTTGACTGTGTTTCGGTAATCAATACCGGAGCCAAATATAATACCGATGTCTTTCAGTTTTCAGTCGGACTGAACGGCGTCGGCACCAAGGCGGTGAATGCTCTTTCCAGCTTTTTCAGGGTTACTGCCTATCGTGACGGTCAGTTCGCCACAGCCGAGTTCAAGCATGGCGAGCTGGTCTCCCAGCAGGAAGGCGACACCAAGGAAAAGAACGGTACCTGCATAGAATTCCTGGCTGACAAGGAGATGTTCCCGGACTTCGCCTTCGACCATAAGTATGTCGAAAAGCGGATGTGGCGTTACGCCTATCTCAACGCCGGCTTAAAGCTCTACCTGAACAAGGCCTTGTACCACTCCGCCAACGGCTTGCTCGACCTGCTCGAGAAAGAACTGGACGGAGACAATATCTACACACCGATTTATCACAAGGACTCCGTATGCGAGTTCGCCTTTTCCCATGTCGATTCCTACGGTGAAAACTACTTCACCTTTGTCAACGGCACTTACACCAGTGAAGGCGGTACCCATCTTTCCGCTTTCCGGGAAGGGATCCTGAAGGGGATTAATGAATTTTCAGGCAAGAAATTTATCAATACCGATGTGCGTGACGGTATAGTCGGAACCTTGGCGATCAAGATCAAAGAACCGGTCTTCGAATCACAAACCAAAAACAAGCTGGGAAATACCGAGGTACGCTCCTGGATTGTCAATAAGGTGAAAGAGGCAGTTTCCTCCACCTTATATAAAAATACCGAGATGGCGGAATTGCTGCTGGATAAGATCCAGCGCAATGAAAAGGTGCGCAAGGAACTGCAGACCGTTCGTAAGGAGGCCAGAGCCAAAGCCCGCAAGGTCGCATTTAAAATCCCCAACCTCAAGGACTGCAAGTACCACCCCTCCAAGGGCAAACCGTCGAAAGAGGGCAGGGAAAACATGATCTTCATCACCGAGGGGCAGTCCGCTGCCGGCTCGATCGTCTCCTCACGTGATCCGCTCGTTCAGGCTGTTTTCTCGCTGAAGGGAAAACCCATGAACGTGCTGGGCCAAAAGCTCAATCTACTTTATAAAAACGAAGAGATGTACTCTCTGATGAGAGCGCTTGACATTGAGGAATCAATCTCCAGTCTTCGTTTTGATAAAATCATCCTGGCAACAGATGCGGATGTCGACGGCCTGCACATCAGGAATTTACTGCTCACCTTTTTCCTGCACTACTTCGAGCCGCTGGTAAAGCTTGGTCACATCTATATCCTGGAAACCCCCATCTTCAGGGTGCGAAACAAGCAGGAGACCATTTACTGCTATTCGGATAGGGAAAAAGTGACAGCCACCAAGAAACTCCAGGGCAGGGGCAAACGCAAGGTTAACGTCGAAACTACCCGATTCAAGGGGCTTGGAGAGATTTCACCAAAAGAGTTCAAACAGTTTATCGGTCCTGATATACGGTTGCGCAATGTCACGCTGGACTCGTTGAGTGAGGTAGCGAAGGTTCTGTCCTTTTACATGGGCAAGAACACGCCTGAACGTAAGCAATATATTATGGAAAACCTCCTCTCAGTGGAAGAGCAGGCATAAAGATAGAGTGATACAAGGTAATTAACCAGCTATAACAGCCGAGGCACGATCGAGTAACTGCATGGATTCTTCACCCGGTAAACTGCATAAGCTTTTTGACCAGAATTTTCTCGAATACACCTCCTATGTGATCAGGGAGCGAGCAATTCCCGCCATTGAAGACGGCCTGAAGCCGGTACAACGGCGTATTCTCCAAACCCTCTTCAATATGGAGGACGGCAGGTTTCACAAGGTCGCCAACGTGGTTGGCGAGACCATGAAACTGCACCCCCACGGTGATGCATCCATCTTCGCTGCCTTGGTCAACCTGGCGAACAAGGGGTACCTGGTCGACCGGCAGGGGAATTTTGGAAATATTTATACCGGTGACCAGGCGTCCGCCGCCCGCTATATCGAGTGTCGCCTATCGCCTCTTGCCAAAGAAGTTCTCTTTAATAAAGACCTGACAGAGTTCATCGAGTCCTACGATGGCAGGATGATGGAGCCGGTAACCTTACCAGCCAAGATTCCCATGCTGCTGTTGCAGGGAGCCGAAGGTATTGCCGTTGGCATGGCTACCAAAATCATGCCACACAATTTCTGTGAGCTACTCGAGGCGCAAAAAGCAATTCTTCGCAATGAAGAGTTCACCCTCTATCCGGACTTCCCCCAGAAGGGGCTGGTGGATGTCTCCGGCTATGATGATGGCAATGGCAAGATACGCTGCCGGGCCAGAATCGAGGAAAAGAACGATAAAACAATCATTATCAGGGAAATTCCGTACAATACCACCACCACCTCCCTGATAGAATCGGTGGAAAAAGCCGCCAAGGCTGGGAAGATTAAGATCGTCTCGATCAGCGATTTTACCGCTGAAGAAGTTGAGATTGAAATTAAACTTGCCCGTGGCATCCATGCTGCAGACACGATCAAGGCGCTGTATGCCTTTACCGATTGCGAGATTCCCATATCCCCCAACCTGACGCTGATTAACGGTGACCACCCTCAGACTCTTTCGGTTTCCGAAGTACTGCACTCCAATACGGATAAATTGGTGGCCGATCTTACTAAAGAGTTGGAGATTGATCTCGGCAGGTTAAGAGACAAACTGCATGCCAGGATGCTTGAGCAGATCTTCATTGAAGAGCGGCTCTACAAGAATATCGAAGAACAGAACACCTACAAGAAGGTCGTAGATACGGTTGAAAGTTCACTGCTGCCCTATGCCGATGAGCTGATCCGGCCGGTTGTGGCCGAAGATATCGAGCGGCTCTTAGAGATCAGGATAAAGCGCATCTCCCGCTACGATATCGAGAAACAGCAAAAAGAGATTCGACAGATAAATAGAGAAATCAAGGCGATAGAGAAGTCGCTCAAGGATATGGTAGGGTACACGATATCATACCTTGACGACCTCCTGGAAAAATATGGTGCCAATTACCCGCGGCAAACAGAGATCACAGAATTCAAGGAAGTTAGCGTCAGAAAGGTTGCGCTGTCCAATCTCGTCGTCGGCTATAACCGTGAGACCGGTTTTCTCGGCCACCAGATAAAAGCCGAAGATGACAATAACGGTGATTTTGCAATCCCCTGTTCGGAATATGACCGGATCTTTCTGCTCTATGAAAGCGGTGCCTATAAAGTCATACCAGTCTCGGAAAAAATATTTATCGGACACGAGCTACTCTGGGTCGGCAAGGTTTCAAAAGATCTTGTGTTTAACCTGATTTATCGGGAAGGCTCTGAAAACCTGGTCTACGTCAAAAGGTTTAAGATGCCGTCGTTTATCATGGAAAAGGAATATCGTGTCTTTCCTGAAAATAAACGCTCCAAGATCCTGTTACTCAGCTTCGGTGAAGGAAAATTCGCCAGGGCCAACCTTGTCCCCTCTGCCAGAGCTCGTACCAACTCAGTAACCATAGACTTTGACGAATATCTTCTCAAGGGTGCTGCCGCGAAAGGTAAACGGCTTTCCAACAGGGTGGTTCGACGGGTATATGAAACCACCGCCAGAGTGAAAACCGTTGAAGAGGATAAACAGAACCTCACCTTGCCCGGAATAGCGGAAAAGCAGCAACCAAACAGTCAGGCTGAAGGGCAGGGCACCAATAGCTCCACAACAGCCGAAACGGATGGCGACCCAAAAAAGGAGCAGGACTGATTTTTTGCTGCAAAACTGATCTGTTTCTTTTTTTATTAGGAAAACAGGAAGGGGCCGACCAGTGTACTGGTCGGCCCCTTCCTGTTTTCAAGAGCAGCAATATAGGTGGTGAGGTTGCGTTCTGAGTGCGAAAATTCCGCGCGGACACCTACTAGCGGCTAATTTTCCCTTTCAGGGAATGCTGTCCGGCATGGTAAATCTCCGCCATAAGGAGATCGCCCGGTCGAACATTCTGGCCTATCAGGTCACCATCGACATGGACAATATGATTGGTGGCGGTACGTCCCTTGATACTGTCCTTTTCGCAAGACTCGACCATTATCTCTTTAGACTGACCGATATACTCCCGGTTTCTCTCAAGGCTGATCGCATCCTGACGTGCCTGGAATTCCATGAGCCGCCTGGTCTTCACCTCTTCAGGGACCTTGTCCTCAAAATCGCTGGAACGGGTCCCCGGCCGGTCAGAGTATTTAAAAGAGAATGAACCGTGGTAGCGTACTTTTTCCAGCAACTCCATGGTTCCACGAAAATCCTCTTCTGTTTCGCCTGGAAAACCGACAATGATATCGGTACTCAGAGCGATATCAGGCCGGTACGAGCGAAGGGTGTCAACCAATTCCAGATACTGCTGGACACTATACTTCCGGTTCATCCGCTTTAAAACTGCATCGGAACCAGCCTGGACCGGCAGGTGAAACTGCGGACAGAGGACCGGGATATCCTTGAAACAGCGCATGAGCTGATCAGACAGATCCTTGGGGTTGGAGGTCGTAAAACGTAATCTGGCCAAGCCTGGTATTTCTGCCACCATGTGCAGCAACTCTGCGAAAGAGCAGGGGAGGCCGCTGTCGGTGACGGCATTGGTTTTACCATAGGAGTTCACATTCTGGCCAAGCAAGGTGATCTCTTTGACACCACCTTCAACCAATACCTTAATCTCGTCCAGTATATCACTGACCTTGCGTGACACTTCGCGCCCCCTGGTGTAAGGAACCACACAATAGGAGCAGTAGTTGTTGCAACCCTGCATGATAGTGACAAATTTCCTGAATTCAGCTGGTTTGTCAGCGCCCTGTTCACTGTCGGGCATGAATCTGGGAATGTCGTAGTTATCCTGCAAATCAACGGCAACGAAGCCGGGACTTTTTCTGGCATGCTCCAAACATTCCCCTATCCGGTAGATGTTTTGGGTGCCGATGATCAGGTCAACATGGGGCATCCGCTCAAGCAGCTTTTCCCCTTCCTGCTGGGCAACGCAACCGGCTACACAAATCTGCATCTGGCTGTTGGCAGCTTTCGCTTTGCGCAACATGCCAAGCAGGCTCATCACTTTTTGTTCAGCCTTTGCCCGGATGGAGCAGGTGTTCAGGATAACCAGATCAGCCTGTTCCATGTCCATGCCTTCAACATAGCCGTGCATGGAAAGGGTTTGGGACATGATCTCAGAGTCCCTTTCATTCATCTGGCATCCAAATGTTTTTACGAAAAATGTTCTTTGATTCATTACTTCTAGGTTAATTAAAGGGATTCCAGCCTCTTGAATACACTCAGACCAGCTTTGGGGCGAGAGAGCCGAGCAAAGCAAAAAGCTCTGGAGAAGAATCAGAAATATAGCGGACTCGAACTATGCCGTTTTTTCTGTCATCACTGGAAAGGATAGCCAGGTTATCATATCCCTCCAGGATAAATTTCAGCATATGAAACTTATCCGGAGAGATCCGTAAAAATATTTCGTGGGTAGAACTCATCTGATTAAACTGAGAGCGAGGCGTCAAAGTCGCCGATTACCTCTTTATTTTCCTCTAAAACAGGAAAAACCACTTCGTTGAGAAACTCTTCAGTCTGCTTGGCGGCGCGACCGGTGAACTGCTGATAGTCGCCAATGAGTTCCTTGAGTTCATCAATGGAGAAGGGGACTCGTTCATCATCGGCCAGGCGGGTCAGCAGATCGTTATCTTTTCCTTCCTCTTTCACAACTTTACCGGCCGCAACTGAATGCTCTTTAATCAGTTCGTGCATCTCCTGCCTGCTTTCGCCTCGTTCTACGGCCTCCATGAGAATGACTTCGGTGGACATAAATGGCAATTCAGCCTTGAGATGCTTTTCGGTTTGCTTCGGATATACCACCATATCCGAGGTAATGTTAGTGAATAACTTTAAGATCGCGTCAGTCAAGAGGAAAGCCTGGGGAATGTCCATTCTGCGGATGGCTGAGTCGTCCAGGGTTCTTTCAAACCATTGGTTGGCGTAGGTACCAGCGAAGTTCTGGGGCAGACCCATCAACTTACGGGCAAGACCTGTCATTCGCTCGGAACGCATCGGGTTGCGCTTATAGGCCATGGCAGAAGAGCCGGTCTGTTTTTTGGCAAATGGTTCTTCCTGGGTCTTGAGGTTTGAAAGCAGGCGCAGGTCGACTGCAAACTTATGGGCGGTGGCGCCGATGCCGGCAAGTGTTTCGGCAAGTTTCATGTCAAGCTTTCTGCTATAGGTCTGGCCGGTTACCGGGATGGTGCCGGCAAAACCAAGCTTTTTGGCGACAAGCTCATCGAGTTCACGCACTTTGTTATGATCGCCCTTGAAAAGCTCAAGAAAGGTTGCCTGGGTGCCAACGGTGCCTTTCGCACCTCGAGCACGAATCCTCGCCAAAAAGAAATCGACGTATTCGAGATCGCTCAGCAGGTCTAGAAGATAGAGGGTGTTTCTTTTTCCGACAGTGGTCGGTTGGGCAGGCTGATAATGGGTATAGCCAAGGGTTGGCAAGCTTTTATGCTCGTCACAAAACTCACCAAGATTTTTGATAACTTGCAACAGAGCGCTTCGAACCAGCTCCAGAGCTTTCTTTTGCACCAGGAGGTCAGTGTTGCAAACCACAAACTGAGAGGTTGCCCCAAGGTGAATGATCCCGGCAGCTTTTGGGCATTTGGTACCGTATTCAAACACGTGGGCCATAACATCATGACGAATTTCTTTTTCTTTGGCGGCGGCTACCTCGTAATCGATATTATCGACATTGGCCTTCATCTCAGCAATCATTTCTTCTGAGACAAGATCAGTGAGCCCAAGCTCGTGCTGAGCTTCGGCGAGCGCAACCCAACACTTTCTCCAGGTAGTGAATTTCGTTTGCTCAGAAAAGAGCTTTTGCATTTCCAGACTGGTGTATCTACTGACAAGCGGCTCTTGATATATCTCTCGGTTCATTCTCGTCACCAATGAAATTTGTATGTTGGTACACAGGGTTAGCGAAAAGTATTCATACACTGCCTGCAGTGCCGCGAACACTGTGTAGAGTAGATTAATAGTTACTGAGTCATAAAGCGCAAAACTGCAGATAATACCACTAATCCGCAAAAATTAAAACCATCCAAGGCGAAACACCAGCCACAGCCACTATAAATCTTCAACCATGAGAACCCACTTCAAGATTCACCAATATTTAATGTCGCATAATGTGTATTATGTATACATATCAAATAACCAATAAATACAAATTGTTAACAGGTTTTGTGTGACCTTGTTTCTTGCCGGACTGCCCTCATTATTTTTTTATCCCGTATTAAGGGAGCACATGAACAATCTCCTCATCATTGCTCATGCCCAGAACAGGTTTGGGACAAAAGGGATTCAATCACTAAAGTAGTCTTGACTCATCCACCTGGGAGGCCTTGATAAAGATGAAGATGTTCTGCATCAGAAAATATGAGACAGGCAAACGAACTTATCGCGGCCATTTCAACGATGTTATGCTTTTCTGTGTTTTAGGCAGATGGTCTATAGAACTCCGTATCCTCTTATTAATCCCAAAAAGAAGAGTTTCAAATTGTCGTTCTTTATTTATGCGATTCCTGGCGTTCTTAAATGCTGTTTTAAGGCTTGAGAAACGGTTAAAAGCACTTTGTATTCAAAAAAATGACAATTTCTCCACTCACAACTTGCAATTCTCTATCATTTCCTCGCTCTTGAGCATTACGAAATAATGAATAATTTCAAACATATGTGTACTTCACAAATACTGTCCGGCTACTTCAACTACGACCCGAAGTAATTTCCGGCTTTAGGCAATCAGGCGGTTGCGTTTCTTTCCGACCAAAACCTTCAAAGCCCTGACCGTTACAAGTCAGTCACGAGCTGTCTCTACCGAACAATCAGCGATTTTTCTGCCAAGGCGGCCAGATTACAGCCATTAGCGGAACAGCGCAAGCGCTGCAGATGGGAAAAATACAGGAAAGCTTCACAAAAGGATGGCATTTCGTCGCTCGGGGACACTTCTCTGGCATCCAGGAATCGCATGATTGCCAGAAAATTTATCGGTAGCAACCAGATCCCTGCTCATACTGCAATCTTGAATTTATCTCAGCTATGTCGCATAATATTTGCCATTCACATATTTCCAATCATAGCTTCGAAATCGCCGAAAGCACCTGTCAAATTTCAATAACTCGGAGTTGCCACTCCACTGCGCCACGAAATCTATTGATCATCGGGGTAAAAGAAATCGATCTTTCCGGCTCCTTTTTTACTTCGAGAAACCTCTCCCCCAAGCCGAATCCTATGCCACGATAGTTGGAAAATTTCCCACGAACTGTGAGCTGCAAATGCTGGCCAAGCGCCCCTATTGCCTTACAGGAGATAACTTGTGCCCTTCTATCTATAAAAATAGGTTTTTCATTTTCCGGGCCAAAAGGTTCCAACTTCATCAATAGCTCAAGTGTTTCAGCCGACATCACCTCATCCAGGTCACACTCTATGGTCAAGGGATAGATTTTTGCAGCTTGCAATATGTTCAACTTCTCAAGCTCAACCTGACGGCACATCTCCTCACTGAAAGGCTTTAGATGTTTCGAAAGAACTGATAAACCGGCGGCCATGGCATGACCACCATACTTATCAATATGATGTGCGCAGTTGTGCAAACAGCTCAGCAGGTCTACGCCTTCTATTGAGCGCCCAGATCCTTTCATTGCACGTGAACTACTGTCTTCCTCGGTCGAAAATACCAGGGTTGGCTTATGGTAAACATCAACGATCTTGGATGCGACAATACCGATTACCCCAGGGTGAAAGTCTCCGGACACAACTATTGCCGCTTGTTCAGCCAACCTATCGCGCTCAATCAAAGTTAATGCTATTTCGAGGTTTTTGTTGCAAATATCCTTTCTTCTTTCATTGAACGAGTCCAACCTTTTGGCGAGATCGCTCCCTGATGTATGGTTGTCACAGGTCATCAGCTCCACTGCCACATCGGCTGTGCCGAGTCTTCCGGCAGCGTTGATACGGGGCCCAAGAGCAAAGCCAATATCTTCGGATGTCAGATGTGAACCATAGAGGCCGGCGCTCTCCAAAAGATAGCGCAATCCAGGTATCGGCGAGTTGGAAAGTGCTTCCATGCCGGCCCTGACCAGGATACGATTGGTCTCGGTAACCTCCACCAAGTCAGAGACAGTGCCAAGAGCGACAAAACCAAGGTAATCTTTGAGGTTGGGCTTTTCACTATCCCCAAAGTACCCTTGTCTGTCCAGTTCTGACCTGAGCGCCGCTGCCAGGTAGAAGGCCACACCAACACCGGCGAGTTTTTCGCCATGAAATTCGCACCCTTGCTGATTGGGGTTGAGGATAATGCAGCCAGGCAAATCCCCCAAAGGTAACTGGTGATGATCGGTAACTATTACCGCTCCACCCAGTTTCAGGATCTCTGCTACTTCCTTGCTATTGGAAATGCCGCAATCCACAGTGATGAGGATGAATTTTTCCAGCGCATATTGCTCTGCGAGTTCAGTAAATTTATCAGTATGTAAGCCGTACCCGTCGGTTAGCCTGTTTGGAATATGCCAATGTGGTTCTACACCGAGTTTTCTGAAAAAATTCACCAGCAGTGAAGTACCGGTGGTTCCATCCACATCATAATCACCCCAAATTACCAGTTCGGCCCCCTGTTCCATCCCGGCGAGTATACAGTCAACAGCCTGGCGCATCCCCTTCATCTTCATAGGGTGCGGGAGATTTTCCAGTTTCGGATCAAGAAAACGAATGATCTGGTCGTCAGCGGTAATGTTTTTCCGGGCAAAGATTTTCTTTACTATAGGTGGAATTGCGTTCTGCATATCGGTAGCTGGCCTGAAGATGGTTTGAGGTGATTAGTGCTGGGCCTTCAGCCAGTGAGACATGCGCTGGATTATGCGGTTTTTATCACCAACGTCAAACCATTCGAGATTATGTATTTTGTTGAACCAGGTATACTGACGTTTTGCGTATCTTCTGGTATCGCGAGCAAGGCATTCCATCATTTCCTCGTAGCTCCAAACGCCATTTAGAAAATTCAGCATATGCCGATAGCCAATCGATTTCATGGAGTTGAGATCCTGGTGATAGCCCATTTTCAGCAGGCTTATCACCTCCTCTTCCAATCCCTGCTCCAGCATTATCTCAGATCGTAGGTTAATTCGCTGATAGAGTTTTTGGCGATCACAGGTCAACCCTACCTGCAGGATATTTTGAACCACCCCGCCCTGCCCGTCTGCTTTCTGGAGGCGAAGATGCTCTGACCATGGCACTCCCGAGGCCAGGAAAATCTCCAGCCCCCTGACTATTCGCAACGTATCATTCGGATGCACCCTTTCTGCACTAATACGGTCACATAGCGCCAGCTCATCATGCAGTTTCGAGCTCCCCTCTTTAGCCGCCCTTTGCCTCAACTGCTCCCTGATCTCAGCATTCTCCGGCACACCGTCGAAAAGCCCTTCCACCAGCGCCTTAAGATATAACCCGGTTCCCCCGGTGAGAAGTGGTGTTTTTCCCCTGCCAGTGATTTCTGTCATGGCTGTCTGCGCCTCGCGGACAAAGCGGGCAGCATCATAATCTTCGTCGGGGTAGGCCACATCAATGAGATGATGCGGGATACCAGCCATCTCATCGGGTCGAATTTTCGCGGTGCCAATATCCATGAATTTATATACCTGCATGGAGTCGACACTTATAATCTCACAATTACAGACCCGAGCGATTTCCAGCGATAGATCGGTCTTGCCGATCGCAGTTGGGCCGACCAATGCAAGTACCGGAGTGTCCGTGAGGTCTTGCGAGATGGTGTGTACTGAGTCTGTCATTGCTTAAGGGTAATATACTTTGCAAGTTGCGCGGATCGTTTTTCTCCGATCCCCGGTATGTTTTGCAACTGGCTGATTTCAGTTAACGGGCCATGCTGATTGCGATATTGAATAATACGATCAGCCATGGCGGGTCCTACTCCGGGAAGCGTTACCAAAAGGGAATGGTCAGCACTATTCAACGGAACCGGTTCAAAAAAAAATGGCGTCAGATGGGCTGCTCGTTTCTCCTCCCCTTCACCGATTGAGGCATCCCTATCATTCATTAGCACCAGCTGGCCATTCACCTGCTGAAGCCTTCCCCCTGTCACTGATTCTTGCGGATAACTTCGCGTAACCATCAGCTGGTACGAGCTGAGCAGGATCAGGGAAATTGCTGCGATAACCAACAAGGCCAACTGCTTTTGTTTAAGGTTGAGCGATTGGTTCATACGATTCCTGCTTGCACAATTACACTGCACTGCATATCTCATCTGTCGCACCGGAATCTTGAATGTATCGTGTAAAGGAAGATTTGCAACATTCAATTGCCTGCTGTTTGCAGGGATTAAGGAAAAGGAACGTTTTTTCCTTGTCTTGGCTTGCCACTAGCTGTATAAACGTTGCTTTCAACGAGAGGTTGTTCCCTGATCTGCGATTATGAGAGTCAAGGTAGCATTCTCCTTTGGCCGTAAAATTAAACCGTAAATATCTTTCGATAACGTCACGTGATGGATCCAGAAAAGACCTTCAATATCGTACTGGTTCAACCTGAAATCCCCCCGAATACCGGTTCCATAGCCAGACTGTGCGGAGCGACAAGGACGATACTGCACCTCGTTCGCCCCCTTGGTTTCTCGACTGATGATAAACATCTGAAGCGTGCAGGTCTCGATTATTGGCAATACGTAGATATCATTTATTGGGATAGCCTTGATGACTTTTTAAAAGCGCAGGATGAGAACAAACTCTACTTTTTCACCACCAAAACAGACAGGCCGTTCACTGAAGCCCGATACCAGCCCGGTGATTTTCTTATTTTTGGCAGAGAAACAAAAGGGTTGCCTGAAGAGATAAGAACATTGTATTCTGACCGATGCTACACGCTACCCATGCAGAGTCCCAACATCAGGAGTCTGAATCTCGCCATGACCGCGGGTATCGTCCTCTACGAAGCGCTACGACAAAACAAGTACACGGTTTAAGCTGTCCCCCCTCAATACCTAAATTGTGTTGATATACAAGGAGAATCCCAAATGCCAGAGAGAGTCTTTAATTTTAGTCCGGGGCCCGCAACGCTTCCTTACCAGGTTTTAGAAAAGGCAGGCAAGGATGTCGTAAATTTTCAGGATTCAGGTATTGGACTTATCGAAATCAGCCATCGCTCCAAAGAGTTTATGGCGGTGATTGAAGAGGCTGAATCGCTGCTGCGAGAGTTAATGGAGATTCCAGACGATTACAAGGTGCTCTTCCTCCAGGGCGGAGCATCCAGCCAGTTTTATATGGTGCCGATGAATCTTATGGCCGGCAAAAAGGCCACCTACCTCAACACCGGCACCTGGTCCAAAAAGGCTATCAAAGAAGCGAAGCTCTTCGGCGATGTGGACGTGGCGTTTTCCAGTGAGGAAAGTGGATTCAACCGGGTTCCCAAGCAGGATGAATACAAGGTCGCAGATGATGCAGAGTACCTCTACTTTGTGTCTAACAACACTATCTACGGCACCCAGTTCTCTGAGATCCCAGAGACCGAAAAGATGCTGGTGTGCGATATGTCCTCCGACATTCTCGCCAGAAAGGTAGACGTCTCCAAATTCGGCCTGATCTTTGCCGGTGCCCAGAAAAACCTAGGGCCTGCAGGTGTAACCTTGGTCATTATCCGGGAAGATCTCCTCGACCGGGCTCCGGAAAATACTCCAACCATGTTGAAATACAAGACCCATGCAGAAAAAGGGTCGATGTTCAACACTCCCCCGACCTTCCCGATCTATATAGTCGCCGAGGTCCTGAAGTGGTTGAAAGCCAAGGGCGGAGTTACCGAGATGGAGAAGATCAATCGGGAAAAGGCTGGTCTCCTGTACGATGCAATCGATGGTACCGATTATTACCGCGGCCACTCGGAGGCTGATTCCCGCTCCATCATGAACGTTTCCTTTAATCTGCCAACAGCTGAGCTTGAAGCGAAATTTATCGCCGAAGCAGCGCAAATCGGACTCAACGGCCTGAAAGGACATCGTTCCATTGGTGGCTGCCGCGCTTCCATCTACAACGCATTCCCCAGGGAAGGTATTGTTAAACTGGTTGATTTTATGAAAGAATTCGAGGCGAAAAACCCCGCATAAGCGGAGTGGCCTTAGCATCTATTGAGGCACCAGTTTCGGGCCGGGATAATCACATTTATCCCGGCCCTTTTGAGTATTAAGGCAAGTGAGGGACATTACTCAAATCCTCTATGATCTGAGTTCATTGACTTGTTCAACAGCTCGCTGACTCGAGGCCCACTCCCCTCTTTTGACCAATTTATAGCAAAAAAGTTTATGCATTACGTAGGGCAGATAATCCGTCCCCCCAGTGAGGCGCACTCAATCATCCTGCAGGTTACTGTCGGCTGCTCGCACAACAAGTGTACTTTTTGCGGCGCCTACAAGGAAAAACGTTTCGCAATCAAAGATGATGCAATTGTGCAAGAAGATCTCGACTTTGCAGCGCAATATTGCCAGAGACAGAACAAGGTCTTTTTAGCTGATGGAGATGCGCTTATTATTCCTTTTGACAGATTGAAGCGTATCTTTAGTGATATTCGTCAAAAACTGCCATGGGTTAATCGAATCTCCCTCTACGGCAGCGCCAGGTCAATTCGCAGCAAAAGTGTCGCTCAGCTCATCGAGTTGAAACAATTGGGGCTTGATCGAGTCTATCTCGGCCTTGAAAGCGGCAAGGACGAGGTTCTTTGCCTGGTGAAAAAGGGAGAAACCGCCAAGTCCATGATCGAGGCGTCTGAAAAAATCAGGGAAGCCGGTCTGTTTCTATCGGTAATGGTTATTTTAGGATTAGCCGGGCCTGGCCTGTCGAACCAACATGCCATCGAAACGGCCCAAGTGCTCAACATGATGCAGCCCAAACGAGTTGCTGCCTTAACCCTCATGTTGCTTGACAACACCGAGCTTGGCAGACTTTACCGTGAAGGTGATTTCGAGCTGCTAGAACCATTTGAAATGCTGCGGGAATTACGATTAATGATCGAGCATCTCGAAACCCCCTGCCAGTTTTTCGCCAATCATGCCTCGAACTACCTGCCGATCAGGGGAAGGCTGCCGCGGGACAGGGAAAAAATGCTGACAATGATAGACGATGCACTCAGCGGCCTGCATCAGCTTATACCAGAAGGTTTTAGAAGGTTATGACAGAAAACAAGACAGATTTACGCAACTTTGATCAGGAGCAGCTGATTCAGTTTGTGGAAAGCCTGGGACAACCGGCATTTCGCGGTAAACAGATCATGGCCTGGCTGTACCGCCCTGGCGTGACCGATTTTAGCGAGATGACCGATCTTGCCAAATCATTTCGCAAGGTGCTGGCAGAGCATGCCTATATCTCACGTTTTGAAAATCCGATCATCGAAAAATCCTCCGACGGCTGCGTAAAATTTGGCTTCATCCTCGATGACGGCCATATCATAGAGTCGGTATTGATCCCGGAAACTGATCGCAATACGCTCTGTATCTCCTCACAGGTTGGCTGTGCCATGCACTGCTCTTTCTGCCTCACCGGCACAATGGGCTTTAAACGAAACCTTACCCCAAGTGAGATCGTCAACCAGGTCTGCGCGGTACGCGATTACCTCTTGGCCCAACCCAGCGAAGAACTGATCGGTCCTGACCGGGTCACCAATCTGGTCTACATGGGGATGGGAGAGCCCTTGAATAACCTGAAAAATGTCATCACCTCGCTGTCCATTCTGACAGAGCCCAAGGGACTTGATCTCACCGCACGAAAAATAACAGTTTCCACCTGTGGAATCGTCCCGAAAATGAGGGAGCTTGGTTTGAACTCCAAAGCCAATCTAGCCATTTCACTCCACGCGGTGGACGATGCAACCCGTGATGCGCTCATGCCGGTTAATGAACGGTATACAATTGACGACTTATTGCAGGCGTGCAAAGATTTTCCTATGCCGAAACGCCGGCGGATCATGTTTGAGTACATCCTTCTGGCCGGGATAAATGACTCTGACAGTGATGCCAGGATTCTCGCCAAAAAGCTTCGCGGGATTCCATGTAAAATCAACCTGCTGCCATACAATGAATGTGCTGAGTTGCCCTACAGGAGCCCTTCGAGGGAGCGGATGCTGGCCTTTCAAAAAATCTTGATGGATGCCCATTATTCTGTTTTTATTAGAAATAGTAGGGGGTCGGATATATCTGCTGCCTGCGGTCAACTTGCTGGAAAAGATCAGACGCAATAGGGAAATTAGGGAAATTGGGAAGATTGCCCAGGTGCCTTTGGCTCTGGGAGTACAATCAACCACCCCTTTCGCTGGGCTGATTGGAAGCAAAGCTATTTACACAAAATACTACAAGCTGGGTCACTTCAGAAAGGACGTGAAGAATGCCGGATCTCAAACAACGCATATTTGAAATCATCGCTGAACCGCATCTTGCCTGTCTCGCTACTTTGACATCTGATAATAAACCCTGGGTACGGTATGTGGTGGCCGTGGGCGACGACGACTTAACTCTCCGCTTTGCTTCCTACATCGATTCCAGAAAGATCGAACAGATCAAAACCAATCCGGAGGTTCACATGACCTCTGGAGTTTCCAACTTGGCCGACCCCAGCCCCTATCTGCAGATTCAGGCTCGGGCGACAGTTTCAACAGAGCACAGCGAACGACATGGATTCTGGAATGAGAAGCTTCGCTCGATCTTCGACGGTCCGGACGACCCCTTGTACTGTGTTGTGATATTGTCGCCCTACAGGATTGAGTATTGCCGCCAGGGTCCATATGAACCTGATGTGTGGAGCAGGATCTGACGTTCTTTTGCAAACTTATAATCTGCGGCTGTATTCGGAAGGAGAAAACAGTCGCGCTACGCCTGAACAAAACCATTCGGCCGCCAAAGGTACCGTATCGTTTTTCATCGGTATCCCAAAACTCTTCGTCAACAGCTTTTTCTATATCAGCTGGCTATGATAGGATTCTCGGTGCATTACCTTCAAAAGTGTGTATGGACATGACACAGAAGTATCAGTTATGGAAGAGAATCAACTTTCTTGCGTAAAAGTTCCAGAAAAATACCAGAATGACAGAGATGAGCTTTGAGTGTGTATAGTGCAGCGATAAGCAATCGGTAAAAAGCCACATGAGTCCTGTCGTCAGTATCAACCCTCCTATTCCAATTATTGCAAATAGAGTAAATTCGACCCGCTTATCTTTGAGTTTACTCTTCTTGAACACAAAACGAATAGCCAGGTTGTAATTTACTGCAAGGCCCAGGAGAAAGCCTATTGTCGCTGATAACAAATAGTGAAATCCTGCAATATCAATCAGCAATATCATCGTGGAATAATCTGCGCACAATGCCGTGAGTCCAACTACGCCGTATCTCAAGAGTTGTGCTAAATGCCCGGCAAACTTTGTTGAGAGTGCAGCAGAGGTGTGGGAGAGCATCGAACGACCTCCTTGTGTACCAGGTGATACTTAGGAAAGGTTTGTCGTCTTGTTTTGCTTCAGAGCTATCAACTCTTGAAAAGAGATACTGATCATCAGACTGATATAGAAAAGAATCAACATATATGCTGCCATCAAAGGCCGGTTAATAGGCCATAGGGTGATTTTTATATAGCTTAGGATTGCCACCAAAGAAAAAATCCCTGTCACAATGATTAAACCAATAACGGGGTAGAATAACGATCTTTTTTCAACTATGGCTACTATAAACATCGCTATATTAAAGATTACTGCCAAACCAAATAAGTAGGGAACACTACTCCGGTAGAATGAGGATATATCACTGAGGATTCTAAACTTATTCTCGATTAGTCGTTTATAAAATTTCGGATATCCAGCAATATGATGTTTATGGCCGGGAGTCAGGTGCTCGAGCGTTACAAACTTGAAATCTCGCACCTGATTTGCTTCCGCCGTGGTTGTCCATCTACGAAAATCGTTCTTTTCCATCTGTAGCCTGTTAAAGCTTGTCGCTTTATGAAAAACTTCCCACAGTGCGGCCGGTAACAGTGCGTTATATTCCTGTTTCCAAACAGGCCTGATTGTTGGTTTTCTATCAAGGCAATTCAGCCGTCCATCATTGCATGCCTGGGCAAGCTCACGACCAATCGAATCGTAGAATTCGAGCGCCTCTGGAAGGGTTTCGGCATTGCCACTTTTTCTGACCATATCCCTGAACAGCCATATGTAGAAAGAATTCATCTGCTTGGCTTTGTTCTTTTGTTCGGGGAGACAAGCCTCCAATTCTTTCAAACATTGGCTGACTGCAAAACCTGCCTTTTGGGCCCGCCAACTTACTGGCAGAAATCTCGTGGACCCCAAACCATCTATTGCCATGAGGCCACCGAGGGCAGATTGGAATTGAGGAGTTTTCAACTCAACGATTACCGGAGCTCCGTAATAATGATTGTTCAAATTTTCCAGAATAGTCTTTGCTCCCATAAAAATCAGGAACACCCAGACCAGGCATGATATCCGTTGCAAATACTGCTTTTGGCTATGACGATTTTCAACGACCAGAAAATAGATGGCAAGCAACAGCAGAGCCGGCAACATCCAAATCCCCTCTTCCCGGGTAAACCAGAGATAGGTAAAACACGACCCAAACACGGAGGCCCAGCAGAGCAGACGAATAAATGTACCTGAAGCCCGTGTAACCAGCCCCACCCCGCTCGCAAACACAGCCAATACCAGAGGCATGGTAATGCTGAACCTGAAAACCCTGCCAGTTGCTGGGTAGAGATACATGAATGGATTAAAGAGCAGAAACAGAAATATTGCCATCAATGGCCATCTCTTGTGAAAGAGTGGCTTTATCGCTAGAATGGTGATGACGCAAAACAGGGAATAGAGCAGGTGCTCCGCAAGCATCAACGGTATGCCCGCCAGATGTGCTGCGGCAATAAAGAGTGGAAACCCCGGGCCCTTGATAAGCGTGAACTGGTCATACGGCCCAAGCCACTCTCCATTCAGGATATGTCTGGCCAGCTTGATAAAAAGGTAATCGTCATGTGGGGTGCTTGTTGCGATGAGGTCTTGGGCTTGAACCAGCCAAATCCGAATCAGAATCAGGACGACCATCCAAACAATCAACAACTTGTCGTCACGTATTCTCTGCTTGTAGAGCGTTGGCCCCTTAGTTATTACTTCGATAAACCATGTTGAAATTTTGGTCACTGCTTAACCCTGCCCTGGTTTCAGGTTAAACACCTTTGGCCTGTTGGATTTTTTTGAATTTCAATTCCGAAGCTCTGGTTCAGCTTTTGCCTCGTGATAATCTTGCTCTGTATTTACCGCCCAGATATTATCCTTGGAGGTGATTCCCGAGCGGATATTCTCCACTGCCGCCATTGCCGTCAACATTGAATGATCTGCGTTGTTGTAGCGATGCATACCGTTACGGCCAATGAGATAAAGATTTTCGATAGAATCTGTATATTTGCGCAGCTCATTAAACCTGTTATAACTGCCAAAATATGCGGGATAGGTCTTTGGTATGCGGATGATTGTCGCATCAAGCACGTCTTCTCCGTGAATGATGCCGATTGTTTCAAGCTCTTGTATCGCGAACTCGATAAACTTCTCATCCTCTTTGCTCCACAGTTCATCACCTTCGTTACAGAAATACTCGAGGCCAAGCCAGATGTTGGAACTATCTTCCACTAAATATGGGCTCCAGTTGTTGAAGATTTGCAGACGGCCAATTTTGACGTCGCTCTCCTGGATATAGATCCAATTATCCGGGACGATATCATTCATCGTTTGAGTCCTGGTATTATTTTTCAGCAACACCTTCTTCAGTAACAGTCCTACCGTAATAAAATCCCTGTAAATGAGACCAGCGGCAATATCTTGTACATGGCCTGGAACCACATCCGCCCCCATGCCCTCAATCAGCTCTTTTACAGGCATTGTAGAGATGAGATAGTCGCATTGAATACGGAGTTCGCTTTCATGTCGATGGTCCTTTACCGTAACGGATTTTGCTGAGTTATCCTTTAGATCAATTGTAGTCGCTTGATGGTGCATCAGAATCGTTCCACCCTCGGCTTGCACCTTCCTGGCAACTTCTTCCCAAAGTTGTCCTGGACCATACTTGGGATAGAGAAACTGACCGATCAAGGATGTTTCCGTATTCTTCTGTTCTATTGATTGATCCTTTCGTACCAGTGATTTGATGGCATGCTTCAAGGTCGTTTTCACCGACAACCCCTTAATTCGTTGGGCACCCCAATCAGCAGGTATATCTGAACAGGTAACACCCCAGACTTTTTCTGTATAGTCCTTAAAAAAGGTCCTGTACAACTCCTTACCAAAGCGATTGATCAGAAACTCCTCCAGGCTTTTCTCCTCTGAGATTGGCCTGATTTTGATGAGAATATAACTCCAGGCGATTTTCCATAGACGCACCGACCCGAGGTTTATAAATGTACTCCAGTTAAGCGTTATGGGATAATTGAAAAATTTACGGAGAAAAAAGATCCTGGAGAGCCGCTCTCGAATCAGGAGTACCCTATTCACCTCTTCAGGGTCTGCATCATCTTTGCCAGTGGCTGGAACTGTGCGTCCCGTGAGGATATCATCACGGGCGGGCATTGTTTGCAGGGGCATCATGGTTTGCCACCAATCCATGACCCGGCCGGATTTAGAGAAAAATCTGTGGCCGCCTATATCGATCCGATTGCCTTTATAATTAATGGTCTTGGAGATTCCCCCTATGTCTCCGCTCATCTCAAGAACAATCGGTTCTATATCAGTTTTGGTAAGTAATTCATATGCCGCTGTCAAACCCGCTGGTCCTGCACCGATAATTACAGCACGTTTTCGCGTCATCTATTTTGGTTTTGTTATGGTGAGGTGATAGTTAGGGTATATTTCCTTGGCCCGTTGTCTAAAAAACAACTATAAAATCCTAGCAGGCAAAAGAGTTTTCACGCAAGATCTTTTTTACAAAACAAGACACCTATAACAGTCTGTAATTGGGTTATAAAATAGTGATCCATCGTGGCTAACCCACTATCAGTTACCCAATATTTTAGTGGTAAAGGATAGTTGGATGACAAACTGCATAACCACCTACGTTGATGCTTCAACAATAGAAAAAATAACATGATATCCGTATGCAATTACCGACTGAGAACTGCTGATAGCCTGGCAACAGTGGGACTTCGGATCAGGATACGTCAGACGATATCATTGTTGACGCACTTGTATGTTAGATGGAGCCAATTCTGAAGTAGCCATTTATGCTTCCAGGACATTTCTGTCAGAATGTGCTGGAAGTTGCTGGGCTATCGGGCCAGGGGCGGACTGATGGCTGGCTTTGATGGTCGGGGGTGAGTAGTATCCTGAATTACCGAGCTGGAAGAGAACTCATTGGGAGGAGGAGGGTGCCAAGGCCCCTCCCCCCTGTGCTGTCCGCCAGAGGAGCCAAGATTCACCATAGTTTTTTGATGAACCTTAGCTCTGCTATTCTAAGTACTTGTTTGAGATGCTCCCAATATCAACAGAGATCAGAATCCCATCTCACTGAACCCGAGCAGGGGCTTACAGCAGATGTATGAACACCAGGTTCAGGCAACCGATAATAAATCCCAGCAGTGCTCCGAACAAATTGATGTACTTGAACTGCTCTTCCATGATGGAAAGCAGGAGGCGTTCAAGCCGCAACAGATCAAGAGAGTTCAATTTGTCAGCAACAATGCGTTTTATATCGAGAGAATCAACCAGTCCCGGCACTTCTTTCTCAAGCATTGCCGAGGCCATTTTCTGTATCGAAACGTAAATCTCCTTACGGACATCACCTGGCAGGAAGTTCGAGATTTTGCCGATTTTCTTGTGAACTATTGTATCCACCAAACTGTCCAGCATGGAATCCAGCGTCTGTTTGGTGTCCTCGGAACGAAGCAGATTCACACACTCTTTTTTCACCCAGTTCTTCGCCGTACCGGCACCTTGGGGACCGAGAAAATCAAAAAGCAGCGTTCGAATACGGACATTACCGTCATCGAGGTGCGTTTCGATGTTGTTCTTAACCATTGCGGTCAGCGCTGTTGTCACCTCTTTTTCCCGCAACAATGCTGCAATTTGACCTGAGGCGCTACCACAGAATGCATCGACCTTGTCCGCATCTTCGGTATTTATGAGTTTCACCAGCGGAGTAGCACAGAAATGGGCGAACCGCTCTGAGAGTATAACGGCAACCTTTTCCTGGAGTTCTTCAGAGCCAAGCCAGCTTTGAATGTCTTCTTCCTTTTCATGGAGATATTCCCTGATCTTGATCTCAACAGTTTCCATACTGATGAAGTTTTGCACCATGGCCGACATCGGCCCAAGGGAAGTGATGAAATTCTCAACTCCACCACAGGCTCCCCGGACAATATTGTCGCGCACCTCCTGATCTTTGAGAATCTCAGTCAACTTATTCAAGATATTAGGGGTCTGCTGGCGGATGGAGCTTTCGAGCAGCTCCAGCAGGGAATCGGGCAGCACCTCGTCGAGGCATTTCTCCTGTTGCAGGGTTTCATACACTTTCTGGCGTACGAACTCATTGAGCCACGACTCCATGACCGGACTGGCCAGCATTCTCTGCAGGGATTCCTCCAAAAAGGCGTAGACAAAATCACGTTGGCTGCTGTTCAGCAGATCAGCCACCTGGCGATCCAGGATATGTTCGAACTTTGCCTCAATGGCCTGGCCGATCTGCTCTGCAAATTCCTCGGAGCCGATAAAGTCATGGACGTTTTCCTTGAGCTGGTGTTTTACCGTCCTGAGTCCCAGGTCGAAATAGATCCCAAATTTTTCCGGCACCAGTTCAGCTACCGAAGGCAGATCTCGATGCAGGACATCCCCCACCCTCTCGGCGATGACGTTGAGGAGGTGCTGCTGAAATTTATCTTCCTGCAGCGCTTTTCCGATCTCTTTGCTGGTCAACAGGTGGTCGCCAACTACTTCACCCATATTGTCAGCGAGCTGTCCCCTTTTAGAGGGGATAACCCCGGGCGTCATCGGCACCCGTACCCCTAAAATCCGCCACTCCTTAAGCGGCCTGAAAAGCATGCGGATGGCCACCCGGTTGGTCAGATAGCCGATAAAGGCGCCAACCAACGGTGGTGTGGCATATTTCAGGTATGGGCTAAGCTCAACGGGTAGAAAGGACATAATCGACGATCTCCATGGGACTTGAAACAATCATATCGGCATTGTTCTGCTGCAACTCTTCCTTTTCCCGAAAGCCCCAGAGAACTCCAATAGTAAACATTCCGGCAGATTTTCCTGTTCGCATATCTACCGAGGTGTCACCGATGTAGATGCAGTCGGCTGGCGCTACCTGCATGAGATTGGCGATTTCGATTGCGCCGGCCGGGTCAGGTTTCTTCTTCACTCCTTCACGCTGGCCAAAAACAATTTCAAAGTCATCGTCGGCAAAAAAACGCTCGATATACACCTCGGTAAACTGATGTGGCTTATTGGAGAGTACACTGCAGCGCACACCGTTGGCTCTCAGTTTCGCAAGCATTGCCAGGATACCTGGGTAAGGGCGGCTCTGATGATCCCAGCACTTACCATAAATTTCACTGAACAGTGCACAGCAGGTCTCAATCTCAACTTCGTCTGCTCCGGCTGGAGTGATCCGTTCCATCAGCACCCTCAAGCCGTCGCCGACAAATTGCTTATACGCCTCAACAGGGTGTTGGGGGAATCCTCTGGTGGCAAGGACCTGATTGCCTGCATATGCGAGATCCTGAAGGGTATCGAGCAGTGTCCCGTCCAGGTCGAAGATCGCAGATTTACAATTCATAAACTCGCTCTCGAAAAAGATAGAAAGAGTGGCTTGGCAGAATGAATTACCTAACCAATTCCATTAACATAATCATCTGAATTACTGATATATTCAGAGCCAGAAAGTACTTTTATTTTTACTTAAATTGTAGAACTATTAATGGTGTCAACCAATGTTCACTTCCTTAAACCTTAAGCTTCAGGGGTGTCTTCATGTGGTTCATCAATTTTTTCAAAACGTCCATCGGAAAAAAGTATGTCATGGCTATTACCGGCTTATTGCTGGTGCTGTTTCTCTGTACGCATGTTTTCGGTAATGTCACCATCTATCTGAGCGCCGAGGCATTTCAACATTATGCCGATGCGCTGCACAGTTTGCCTGTACTGGTATTTCTTTTCTCAACAACCCTGTTCACGGTTCTTGCCGCCCATATCGGTTTTGGCCTCTACCTGTTTTTCCAAAACAGGGAAGTCAGCACCTCACGGTATGCTGTACAGACTGAAATTGTACAAGAAAAGAAATCTTTCGCGGCCAAGACCATGCCGTATACCGGCCTTTTCCTGCTACTGTTTCTTTTGGTTCACGTCTCAGGCTTCACCTTTTCCGGAGGTGAAGTGCCTATCTCCCAGCTGGTGAAAGAGCGGTTTAGCGGTTTCTTGTACAGCCTGTTCTACCTCATCGCCTTTGCCGCCATGGCATTGCACCTGACCCATGGATTCTGGTCCATGCTGCAGACTCTTGGAATCAATCATCCCCGCTACAATTACCTGATCGATAAACTCACGTATATCGTGCCCGCATTTTTCCTCATTCTGTTTGGCGGAATACCACTTTATTTCATGACTGGTCTGGGGGCGAACTTCTAATCCCGGCCTGAACGAGTAGGTGTGACCTCACACCGAGCACGCGAACATACTATAAACTTCCGCCCGAAGATGTTTACAACCGGGTTTAAACCACGTCAAGGTTTTATACTATGGAACTCAATTCTCGTATCCCTTCAGGCCCCCTTGCAGACAAATGGGACAACCACAAATTTGCCGATAAACTCGTAAACCCAGCTAATCGTAGAAAATTCTCTGTGATCGTCGTTGGTACAGGACTGGCGGGAGCAGCCGCCTCAGCCACCCTGGCCGAACAGGGTTATAAGGTAAAGACGTTCTGCATCCAGGACAGCCCCCGTCGCGCCCACTCCATTGCCGCCCAGGGCGGAATCAACGCTGCCAAAAATTACCAAAACGATGGCGACTCGATCTACCGACTCTTTTACGACACCATCAAAGGCGGTGACTTCCGGGCCCGGGAGGCCAACGTCTATCGGCTGGCCCAGGTGAGCAACAATATTATCGACCAATGTGTCGCCCAAGGGGTGCCCTTTGCCAGGGAATACGGTGGCACCCTGGCCAACAGGTCATTTGGCGGCGCCCAGGTGAGTCGCACCTTCTACGCCCGCGGGCAGACCGGCCAGCAGCTGCTTTTAGGCGCCTATAGTGCCCTTTCGCGTCAGATCCATGCCGGCGGGGTCGAGATGTACCCCAGACGGGAAATGATGGACCTGGTGGTCATTGACGGAAAAGCCCGGGGTATCACGGTACGAAACCACATTACCGGCCAGATCGAAAGCCACAGCGGTGATGCGGTGCTGCTCTGCACCGGCGGATACGGCAACGTCTACTTCCTTTCCACCAACGCCATGTCATGCAATGTCACTGCAGCCTGGCGGGCGCATAAACATGGCGCTGGCTTTGCCAATCCGTGCTTTGTCCAGATCCACCCCACCTGTATCCCAGTACACGGCGACTACCAATCCAAACTCACCCTGATGAGCGAGAGTTTGAGAAATGACGGCCGGGTGTGGGTGCCGAAAAAGCAGGGAGATACCAGACCCCCTGCCCAGATTCCGGAAGCTGATCGTGACTACTACCTGGAACACAAATATCCCAGTTTCGGCAATCTCGTGCCCAGGGATGTTGCCTCCCGCAACGCCAAAGAGCAGTGCGACCTGGGTAAAGGCGTGGGCTCCACAGGACTTGCCGTCTATCTCGATTTTGCCGATGCCATCAAGCGTGACGGCGAACAGACGATCTTCAAGAAGTACGGCAACCTGTTCCAGATGTATGAAAAGATCGTCGACACCAACCCCATGCATGAGCCGATGATGATCTACCCGGCCGTTCACTATACCATGGGCGGACTCTGGGTGGACTATAATCTTATGACCACCATTCCTGGTCTTTTCGCTCTGGGTGAGTGCAACTTCTCGGATCATGGCGCCAACCGCTTGGGTGCAAGTGCCCTGATGCAGGGCTTGGCTGATGGCTACTTTGTCATCTCGCCGGCCGTGGCCAACTATTTTGGCACCACCCCAGTAGAGAAGGTAACTGCTGATCATTCAGAATTTGGCGCCTCCCGTGAGCGGGTCGAGAACCGGATCGCCAGAATCCTCAAAAACACCGACAAAGGGCCGAAAGACACCGTAACCGTGGATGAGATCCATAAAGAGCTGGGCAAGCTCATGTGGGATCACTGCGGAATGGCCCGCAACAAAGAAGGTCTCGAGCATGCCCTTCAAAACCTGCCGGCCATCAAGGAAAAGTTCTGGGACAGAGTATATGTACCAGGCAATGCTCAGGACCTGAACCAGTCCCTCGAAAGAGCTGGAAGAGTTGCGGACTTTCTCGAATTTGCAGAAATCATGATTCGGGATGCCCTGGAACGCGAGGAATCGTGCGGCTGTCATCTCCGGGAGGAGAGCCAGACCGAAGAAAACGAGGCGAAACGTGACGATACCAACTACTCCCACGTGGGTGTATGGGAACATAAGGGAGAAGGCGCCGCCCCGGTCATGCACAAGGAACCGCTTGTCTTCGAAAACGTCACGCCAAGCCAACGCAGCTATAAATAACAGGGGACCATGGCACTGACGAAGTGCAGTTCACGGCTTTCTCAATCGAATTCGATTTCAATATAGGTGGACATTATGAGCAGCATAGACCTCACTCTCCAGATCTGGCGCCAAAGAAACAATGACGCGCTTGGAAATTTTGAATTCTACACGTTAAACGATATCAGCACGGATATGTCCTTTCTTGAAATGCTTGACGTTCTCAACGAGAAGCTGACCAAGGATGGCAAGGATCCTGTAGCCTTTGACCATGACTGTCGAGAAGGCATCTGCGGCCAGTGCGGGTCTGTGGTCAATGGCGTCGCACATGGGCCTGAAAAGGAGGTAACCCTCTGCCAGTTGCACATGCGCAATTTCAATTCTGGCGACACCATCGTTATAGAGCCATTTCGCTCCCGCGCCTTTCCTGTACGTAAAGACCTGATCGTCGATCGCTCGGCCCTGGACCGCATTATCCAGGCCGGTGGCTATGTCTCAGTAAACACTGGCGGCGTTCCGGACGGCAACGCCATTCCGATCCCCTCCGAAACAGCAGAGCTGGCCATGGATGCAGCTGCCTGTATCGGTTGCGGTGCCTGTGTGGCCAGCTGTCCCAACGGCGCAGCCATGCTGTTCACCAGTGCCAAAATCAGTCAGCTCTGTCTTTTACCGCAGGGACAACCAGAGCGCAAAAAACGGGCACAGGCCATGGTTGAGACCATGGACAAGGAGGGTTTTGGTAATTGTTCCAACTACAAGGCATGTGAAGTTGTCTGTCCAAAATCTATTTCCATCCGCAACATAGCGCGCATGAATCGGGAATTTGTGACCGCAACTCTTACTGAGGGATAGCATAGAGTTCCGCATTTGAGTATACTTGGCTGCCGTACATCCTGAATAGTGCTGAATGCCTAGATGTGCGGCAGTTTTTTTATAGATACTCAACCAAGATAACAGATATGCAGTATTCAGTCGTAATCGCCGGTGGCGGGCCCGCCGGACTTGCCTGTGCCAAAGTTTTGGCAGAACATGGTACCGATGTACTGGTGCTTGAAAGAAAATCCAAGTTCGGTCCCAAGGTTTGTGCCGGCGGCATCACCTGGAGCGGTCTCATCAATACCATTCCAGGACAGGTGGAGGAAAAAAGGTTTCCCACCCAGCACGTCTTCACTCGAATGCAACATGCCAGGATCGTTGAGCAGGAGCCAATCATTGCCACTGTCAGCCGGGAAAAACTCGGTCAACACATGGCACAACTGGCCAGCCGGGCCGGGGCGGTATTGCAGACCAGTTGCCAGATAAAAAAGATCAACAAACACTCCTTGCTCTATGTTGATCGGGATTCCGGTGAGGAGCACAAAGTTGACTTCGACTTCCTGGTGGGGGCAGACGGCTCCACGTCGGCGGTTCGAAGGTACCTGAAGATCCCGACTGAGTTGCTGGGGGTCGGCATCAACTATCAAGTGCCACGCCACGCCAGCGAAATGGAATGGCATCTGGATAATCGTTTCTTCGGCAACGGCTATGGCTGGATTTTCCCCCACACCGAATCCGTCTCAATCGGAGCCTATGCAGGCCGAAATACCATGCCGGCTCAGCAATTGAAATCCGGCTTGATCAAATGGGCTAAAACCAGGGGGTACCGGCTCGAACGCCACTGGGCCAGGGCTGAATATATCAATTACGACTATCGGGGCTGGGAATTTGGCAATATGTTTTTAGCCGGTGATGCTGCCGGATTTGCTTCCGGTCTTACGGGTGAAGGGATTTATCCGGCAATCATTTCCGGGGAATATATCGCCAGACAGCTCGCGGGTATTGAAGGCGATGACAAATCTTTCCAAAGGCTTGTCCGGATGCAGAAAGTACATACCAGAGCGCTGAAAATGACAGGGAAAAACAGCCTGATGACCGGTATTCTTGCTGAAACAGTTACCTTTGCCCTGCGCACAGGTATGCTTGATGTCAGAAAGCTTGAGATGGCACATTGATCTGCTGTTGATCATCACAAATTTTAGAGAGACTCGGACACAATCACCAAAACCGTTCCCAAGGGGCTATGCAGAAATTTTCAAAGCGTACTATGCTCATTCTCAATATCTGTTTCGTGTTGGCAGGAGCCGCCATCGTCCTCTTTTTACTGCGGGCCCCGCAGCCGACGACTCCCACCCTGCCCCACGATGAGCTTCATGAAGAATTTTTTGCCATCGAAAGTAAAAAAGAGGCAGAGAAAAATTGTGTTTCATGCCATGTGGAAGGCGGTTCTTCGCCTCTGTCAGCCGACCATCCGCCGAAATATCGTTGCCTGTTTTGCCACAAACGGGACTAGCCGTGAAGACTATTCCGCCTGGGCTATATCAGGTCGTGGCGTACCACACTGCCAGCAGGCGGTAAATTGCTGTTCCAGCTGTTCCCCGCAGCTGGAACAAACCCAGTAGTCCCCTGTTGCCCCTTCCTCCTTCATTTTTCTGTCATACTCCGTCACAACGTGAATGGCCTGCTGGTGGTCATGATCGTCGACTATCCAGACAGTCGGCAAGGTTTCACCCACCATAGGCAGTTCCCCCCGAACACTGAAGAGGGCTTCGCCCCTGACTTCTGCAACAATATCGTGCGATTCCAAAATCCCGCGAACGATATGAGCCTCTGCGGGATTTGCCGCCGTATAAACTTTCTTCATACAACCGTCACTTTGTAAATTCACGAACATCTGTATATGCGCCGCTTTTCACCACTGCAGCCAGCTTGTCGATACAGTCCGCGACGAGCTTGGCCGCTTCATCAGGCGATGGCATATATATTGTATTTTTAGACTCTTGAAGCTTTTTCAGCACAGGAAAAGCTTCATCATTGGCGAGATTGCACAGGTAGTCCTGCATGGAGGAGTCGACCAGGCCGGGAGCCAGGGCGCAAAAATGGGTTTCAGGACGATCTGCGGCGTACAGTTTCATCATCATATTCAAGGCGGCCTTGGACATACCATATGCATTCCAGCCCCTGGCACCGCTTACTGACGCTCCGGAAGATATGGCCACGACCTGCCTGAGGGCCACTCCCTGTTGAAAGAGGCTATCGAGTATAACCTTGTTCGCCCAGAGGTTTACATCCATCACTTCCTGCATGACCTCCAATGCTGTTGAGGTCATATCGCCAAATGCCCCCAATATGCCGGCATTCAAAATGACCAGCTCGATGTTTGCTCCAGCGATCAGGCCATCCAGAGATTCTGCTGTGGTTGTAAAATCTTTCAGATCAACCGAGGCAAAATGGAAGTCACCATGCTGGTTGAGTTCCGCAGGCTCTCTCCTGCTGAGCCCGTATACAGTGCAGCCACGCTCCAGGTACAGCCCGGCCAGCGCCTGGCCTAATCCTGAACTTACGCCAGTTATCAGCACTCCCTCTCCCATAATCCCTCCTTATCTATGAGTTATTCGATAATTCTCCACTAACGGTAAAGCGGAGGCGAAACTCGACCAAGCTTTCCGCTCCACCTTCCTCCAAGACCGCAATCAGCATCATCCGACAGAGACTCTCTCTATGATCTTCAACATTTTCTCATAATGGGTGCCTTTCCAGTACACTTTTTGACATCCTGAACACTTGACGAAGTCGTGGTAATATTTTTTGGTGAGTGGCTCCAATAGATGCAGCACCTCTTGCTTCTCCACTTTGCAGAGCTGGCCGTTGCAGTCAAGGCATCGACTGAACAGCGAAAGTGCTTCGGCCTGCAGGCAGCCGTAACGCTCCAGCACCTCACCGAGCTGTTGCTCTGGATCGTCTGAGCGGAGCAATTGGCCATGGGTGACCGCCCTGAGCTTTAGCAATTCCCTGTTTCTGGTGAGAATGATGCGCTGCCCCTGCCTGGCAGCATCAGCCACCTCGCGGATGCTGGCGAATCCAGCCTGGGAGGTATCAGCACCAAACATTCTCAGAATTCTTGCCAGCTTAAGGACATTCACATCGGCCAGAAAACGCAACCGAGATGGTGCCTTGGGTCGAAGCAGGGACGTGACATTCACTGGTATTTCTTTTGAAAAGGGCCACACCTCAATTTTTTGCGAGGCCTCCGGGATATACTCAAATGGCGTTTCAACGCCATTCACCCAAATTGCCCCGACTTCGGTGTGAGGAATGCCGAGAGCCTCAATAATGTCTTTCATCGAGGCCCTTCGTTTTAACTGGTAGCGCACTGCCCCATCGCCTTCCCCCTGATACAGCTTGGGCAACAACTGTTTATTGTTACCGATAATTTTTATAAGAAGTATCGGAGCGGTCATGCGCTCTCCCGTCATCTGTTTCCCGACCTATGCGCCTGGTACTTCACAGGCTCTTTTTTACTATTTCATATACATCCCTGGACAACCCATCCAGGCTGACGATTCTTTCCAGCTGGTCACGCATCTTCGCCTGACGTTCGCTGTCATACTTTTTCCAGGTGGTAAAAGGCGATACCATCCGGGCCGCGATCTGTGGGTTGATGTCATTAAGCTCAATGATCCTGTCAGCCAGGAAAACATAGCCTTCCCCGGACTCATCATGAAAGCGGACATGATTCATTGCGCAAAAGCTGCCAATCAATGAACGTACCTTATTCGGGTTCTTCATCGAGAATACAGGATGATGAAGTAACCTCTTCACCTCGGCCAAGGTTTGCTTGCGCTCCGATGTCGCCTGGATGATGAGCCACTTATCCATTACCAGCGGGTCGTGACGCCATTTCTCCAGAAAATCACCAAGAATATCCTGTCGAACATCCAGATCACTTTTGGCAATGAGGTTCAGTGCAGTGACCACATCGGTCATGTTACTGCCACTCTCATATTGCTGAAGACAGATATCCACCACCTGCTGGGGCAAGGGGTTAAGACTCATCAGGTAACTGAGCGCACAGTTTTTCAGGCTTCGCTGCCCCATTGCCTCAGGGGTGATCCGGTACTCCCCATGAACATTGTTTTCCTGATAGAGCTCGAGAAACTGCTGATAAAGAGCAGCTGCCAGGTGGCGTTCAACCGCATTTTTGGCGGCGTGCAGAGCCTCAGGGTCGATGACCTCCATCTGGGTCGCCAGGTAGGTTTCAGGCGGCAACTGCAGGGCCTGTGCCAGCAGCATCTTGTCTGCGTTCTTGCCCGTGTCGATGTTTGTTGCTACCGCTTGGACATAGCTCTCCTCAAGACCTACCTTTTCTCCGCTTTGCCTGGCCGCCAGGCCGTCAAAGATCACTCCTTCAGCGAGCTTCGAGGCAGCCTGCCAGCGATTGAAGAGATTTGAGTCATGGGCCATCAAAAAAGCCAATTTTTCCCTGTCTTGGAAGTCCTCTACTTTCACTGGAGCTGAAAAATCACGCAGGAAGGACAGCACCGGTTCAGTCTCAAGACCGTAAAAGGTGAACTGCTCTTTTTCCTCTTTCAGTTCAAGGAGAATAGAATCCTCACCCGTTATTTGGATGTCCTTACCTTCTCTGTCGAGCAGGCCGATTTTAATCGGGATATGAAAGGGTTTCTTGATTTTCTGGCCTGGCGTTGGAGCGCATTTCTGCTCGATGATCAGGGTGTACTCTTGATTGTCAGCGTCGTAGGTTGAGCTCACCTTCAGTTGCGGCGTTCCCGCCTGGCGATACCAGCGCTTGAACTGGCTGAGATCGTAGGCGTTGGCATCTTCCATGGCGGACAAAAAATCATCACAGGTCGCCGCCTGACCGTCATGACGCTCAAAATACAGATCCATACCCTTGCGATACGCTTCCGCCCCGAGCAGGGTATGCAGCATACGGATCACTTCAGCCCCTTTGAGATAGACTGTGGTGGTATAGAAGTTGTTGATTTCAACATAAGAGTCGGGCCGCACAGGGTGGGCCATGGGGCCGCTGTCCTCACGGAACTGGCTGGTGCGTAGCACTCGAACATCATCAATGCGCTGAACAGGCCTGGAGTTCATATCCGCGGAAAATTCCTGGTCACGAAACACGGTCAGCCCCTCTTTCAGGCTCAATTGAAACCAATCTCTGCAGGTGACGCGGTTTCCCGTCCAGTTATGGAAATACTCATGGGCAACTACCCCCTCGATTCCCAGGAAGTCGCTGTCGGTGGCGGTTTCCGGCAGTGCCAGCACATATTTGGAGTTAAAGATATTCAGCCCCTTATTCTCCATGGCGCCCATATTGAAATCATCGACTGCCACGATCATGAACTGGTCCAGGTCATATTCCAAGCCATAGACCTTCTCATCCCAGCTCATGGATTTCTTTAAGGAACGCATGGCATGTTCACATTTGGCGATATTGCGCTCTTCCACGTAAATCTGAAGAGCGATTTTACGCCCCGATTGGGTGGTGAAACTATCCTCGATATGTTTCAGGTCCCCGGCCACCAGGGCAAACAGGTAGCACGGTTTGGGAAAAGGATCCTCCCACACCACATAATGATTGCCATCGGCCAATGGCCCTTCTTCTATTTTATTGCCGTTGGAGAGCATTACCGGACAGGTTGATAGGTCCCCCTCTATCCTGGTGGTGAACCGTGCCAGCACATCAGGCCTGTCCAGGTAATAGGTGATCTTCCTGAACCCCTCCGCTTCGCATTGGGTGCAGAAATTTCCACTCGAGCGATACAAGCCTTCAAGCGAGGTGTTGCTGTCCGGATCAATTCGCGTAGTAATTTCAAGGGCAAAGTTGTCATCAGCTACATCAATGGTCAATCCCTTGTCGCTCTTTTCGTATCGCTGAGAAGAAAGAGGTGCACCATTATAGCTGATCGACAAAAGTTCGAGTTGCTCACCATCCAGCTTAAGCTTTTTGCTGTTATCCCGCGAGGCGGGGTTTTTCCGAATCGCTGTTATGGCCGTAACATCGGTGTACGTATCGCCAAGCCTGAAGGTGAGCTGGATAGTGTCGATGAGATATGGCGTTGGCTGATATTCTTTTCGATATATTGTGCGATGTTCCTCTGTTTTCATACAGGGCAACTCCTTTGTGTAATTTTAGGGTTACAGCCGAAGATGTAACGTTTGCTTATTGACAGAGTCTGTAAGACCATTATAATCGTTATAATTCAATCTACTATGCAAGATTTCCACTGTTTTTACTAACAATGGGAACTGTCCGTCCTGATGCAGTTATCCCCATCTCTTCTCATCCCGCTGCTCAATCCGCACCATTAGCCTCACCTCGTCGGGCGCAGCATATACCAGGAGAACAGTATTTTCGGGAACGCCAAGGAACAGGATTACTGCAAAAGTATCAACCAGAGAACTTCAAACAGAGACCACTACAGGAAGCATTTCAATGATTACAATCAATGAGCATTACCTTAAACTTCAGGCATCCTACCTCTTTTCCGATATTGCCAAGCGTGTGGCGACCTTTCAGGAGAACAACCCGGACAAGGAAGTTATAAAACTTGGCATTGGTGATGTAACCAGAGCTCTTCCCACAGCCTGTACCGAAGCATTTCACAAGGCTGTTGACGAGATGGCAACTGAAGAGGGCTTCCGTGGCTACGGTCCTGAGCAGGGATATGCCTTTTTACGAGAGGTCATTGCAGAAAATGATTTCCAGTCACGCGGCGCCGATATCTCTGCCGATGAAATCTTCATCAGTGACGGCGCCAAGTGCGACACCGGTAATATTCAGGAGCTCTTCTCCCAGGATATTACCATTGCAATACCTGACCCGGTCTATCCCGTCTACCTGGACACCAACGTCATGGCCGGCCGTACAGCCGAATTTGCCGACGGTCGCTACAAGGGTATCGTTTACCTGGATTCAACCAAGGAAAACAACTTCGTTCCTGCCCTGCCGAAGGAGCAGGTCGACCTGATTTACCTGTGCTTTCCCAACAACCCGACCGGCTCCACCATTACCAAAGAAGAGCTGAAGACCTGGGTCGACTACGCCCGCGACAACAAAGCACTCATTCTCTTTGACGCAGCCTATGAAGCATTCGTTCAGGATGAAACTTTACCGAAATCCATTTACGAGATCGAGGGTGCCAAAGAGGTCGCAATCGAGTTTCGCAGCTTTTCAAAAAGTGCAGGTTTCACCGGTACCCGCTGCGCCTTTACCGTAGTACCCAAGGAATGCCTCGCTTATGATCAAGCAGGCAACGGCCATTCGGTCCATGCGCTCTGGAACCGCAGGCACTGCACCAAATTCAACGGCGTATCCTATCCTGTACAGCGAGCTGCAGAAGCCGTCTACAGCGAGGCAGGCAAGGCGGAATGCAGGGAACTCGTGGAATATTACATGAAAAATGCCGCGCTGATCTGTGAAACCATGGACAGCCTCGGCTACAAGTATGATGGTGGCAAAAACTCACCATATATTTGGATTCAGGGAGATATGGACTCCTGGGAGTTCTTCGATATGCTGCTGAACAAGGCGGGCGTGGTCTGTACCCCAGGTGCCGGTTTCGGTAAGTGCGGCAACGGGTATATCCGCATCTCCGCATTTAACAGCTATGAAAATGTTGTGAAGGCCATGGAGAGAATCAAAGAGGCCTTAGCCAAGTAGTTCGCGCTGTATTCTCAGCTCACTGCTTGGCAATGATTATTGCCAGACAGCTATACTGATTAAAAGAGGGTGTGCCGCATTTTTTTAACGGCACACCCTCTTTTTTTACACTCCCTTGTGATACGGCTGCAGTTCAGCAGGCTTGAAATGAATGTTCTCTTTTAACCCCTCCATGGTGATAATCTCGTTGGCTCCATGCTGTTTGAGGCAATTGATCACCCCCTCCACCAGGCGTTCAGGGGCAGAGGCGCCCGCTGTGATACCAACGGATTTTACCCCTGTCAGCCAACCAGGTTCTATATCAGTCCAGTCATCAATCAGGTAGGCTTCGGTACCTGCTTTGAGCGCAACCTCCCGCAATCTGTTCGAGTTGGAACTGTTCTTAGAGCCTACCACAAATATAAGGTCCGCTTCCGTGGCCAGCTTTTTCACTGCATTTTGACGGTTTTCCGTGGCAAAACAGATGTTTGATTTCGGACCACGGAGCAGTGGAAAACGCTCGCGCAATATGTTTTTGATGCCAGTTATATCGGTTTTGCTTAAGGTGGTCTGGGTTACAAAGGCTACGCGTGTACTGTTTTCGACCTCAAACTGTCTGGCCTCCTCCTCCGTTGAGATTACATGGACCTTCCCCTCAACCCTGCCAGCCGTCCCCTCCACCTCCGGGTGCTTATGGTGGCCGATAATGATCACATCATAGCCTTCAGCATAGTATCTTTCCACCATATGGTGAACACTGCCAACCAGCGGACAGGTGGCATCAATGGTGCGTAGTCCAAGTTCACTGGCCCGCTGTTCTACAGCGACGGAAACACCGTGGGCACTGAAGATACATATACCTCCGGAAGGGATCTCATCCAGTTCCTCCACAAAGATGGCCCCAAGTTTTTCCAATTCCTGCAGCACATGTTTGTTATGGACAATTTCATGCAGCACATAGACCGGCTTTCCATGGTCGGCAATAGCCTGCCGTACCGTTTCGATGGCACGTTCTACCCCTGCGCAAAACCCCCGTGGCGAGGCGAGTATGATGTTGAAGCTGTTCATCAGGTAATCCCAGATTTGTTCAATAAAAAAAATTTCGACTCAATCAACGCGATTGAGTCGAGGCTCTAACTGCAACGAGCGATTCGTGGAGTTCAACAATATACCCCAGATTACCGGTTCGGTACAATGAGAACAGGTATTTTGGACAGCCGGTTCACCCTCCTGGTGGTGGACCCCATGACCATGCTGCCCCGAACCTTGTGGGAAGATTTACCCATGACGATTAAATCCGCTTCATGTTCTTCTGCAACCCGCAGAATCTCCTCGCTTGGTTTTCCAGCAACGACGATTATTTCTTCAATTGGTTCACTTTTTAGACTTTTGCCTCCCACCTCGTCCTGCAAAAACTTGTCTATGCGTTTTTTCATATAGTTCAGGACTTTTTGCATGCCGTCTTTGCGCACCTTTTCCACCTGATCCTCAGACAGATAGGTCTGGATGACCGCATTGGCCGTCTCTGTCATCGGTTCGACAACATGCAGTACCAATAGGGAGGCATCGTTGTTTTCAGCTTGGGCAAGCGCATGCAAAAACACTGGTCGAGTATGTTTTCCCAGGTCGGTGACGTAGAGAATTTTCTTAATTTCGGGGATGTTCATTGATTGACCTCCGGTAAATAATTGAGATAGGCGATGTTTAGCAACCTATCTAAAGTATAATAATTTTTCTCAAGAGGGCCAAAATGAGCTTAATTTGCAGAAACTGCAATGTTTTTTCGAGTTGAAACAAAAAAAAATGGCCTTCTGTCCCACAAAAGGGACAGAAGGCCATTTCCTGCGTTCTGAAACGTTAAGGCGCTTATTTCACGTCAATCAAAACCCCTGCATCTTATCGAGCATCTCCGGCAGGAACAGGGAGATCTGCGGGATGTAGGTGATGAGGATGAGGAATGTCAACAACACCAGCAGCCATGGCAGCGCCGACCTGATAGCCCAACCCATACTGTGCCCCGTTATGCCTGAAATAACGAAGAGGTTGAGACCTACAGGCGGGGTCAGCATGCCTATTTCCATATTGACGACCATGATGATACCAAGGTGAATCGGATCGATTCCGAGCTGAACGGCAATGGGAAAGAGGATCGGCGCCATGATGAGCAGAATGGCGGAGGGCTCCATGAAGTTACCGGCAATAAGCAGCAGGATATTCACCACGATCAAGAACATCCACCAGGAAAGACCGAGGTTGACGATGATCTCGGCAATATGGTGGGGAATTCGTTCGGTGGTCAGTACATGGGCAAAAAGCATGGCGTTAGCGATAATAAACAGCAGCATGATGCTCACTTTTGCCGCATCGAGAACGACCTTGTTCACCTCTTTGTCGTAGATACACTTGGGAAACGATATAAGAATTCCGGAGATATTCCTGGCCAGCATGGCCCCGACGGATTCTCCCTCCTTTCGCCAGGGCTCCCCTTTCATCGGTCCCATATCGCGATAACCGAAGACCGCCACCAAAAAGGCATATATCGCGGAAACAGCTGCAGCTTCTGTGGGCGAGGCGATACCACCGTAGATGGAACCAAGCACGATGATGATAAGCATCAAGCCGCCAAGAGCGCTGATGCCAGAACTGAACATCTCCTTAAAGCCCCCCCAGGGCTGACAGGGGATATTCTTGAAGCGGGCTACAAAGTAGATCACGATCATCAGCATCAGACCCATCATAATGCCGGGAATGAAACCTGCCATAAACATCCGGGCAGCGGATTCTTCGGTGGCCGCGGCATAGACCAGCATGACGATGGAAGGCGGGATCAGGATGCCAAGGGTACCGGCGTTGGCAATAACACCTGCCGCGATTTTTTCAGGATAACCAGCCTTTACCATACCTGTTATGACAATTGAGCCGATTGCCGCAACAGTGGCCGGTGATGATCCGGAAACCGCGGCAAAGATCATACAGGCCAGAACCGAGGCCATGGCAATACCGCCGCGGATATGTCCGACAACACTCAAGGCAAACCGGATGATACGTTTGGCAACACCACCGGTGGACAAAAAGGCCGACGAGAGAATAAAAAATGGAATTGCCAGCAGAGTGTAGTGCTCAGACAGTGCTTCAAACAGCTTCAGAGCGATTGAGGCAAGGGAATCATTGGAAAACATTAAAATAGTGGCAATACTTGACAGGCCGAGTGCAATGGCAATCGGCAACCCAAGCATCATGCAGCCAAAGAGCAGGATAAACAGGCAAGCGGTTGTCATTTGTTCTCCTCCTCTTTCTTTAACTCTTCTGCGATCTCCATGCTTTCTTTCGCCTCGTCGGCGTGCTTAAAGCCATCGGACTGATCGGTGATAATCAACCAGAGTATCTGCAACAGACGAATAGTCAGAAAAGTAAAACCGACCAGCAACATGCCATGGGCCAGCCAGGTCGGTATGGGCAGATCTTCCAGTTCAATGCCGATCATCTTCATCTTTTTCAGATAGATCCAGCTGCCGTACAGAACGAGACCGCAGTAAGCAAGACCGATTACCGCCGCGATTCCGCTCAATATCCTGCGCCCTTTTCTGGGAAACAGTTTAACAAAAGCATCCATACCGATATGGGAGCCAACCTTGAGCCCATAGGACGCTCCAAAGAGAACGAACCACGCCGACATATGCAGCGTCAGTTCCTGTGACCACATAAAACCAGTGTTAAAACCAAATCGCATGACAACGTCGACAAACACGAGCAGAGTCGTCAGCACCAGCAGTAGCGATATCACCGCCTCTTCGGTGCGATTCAGGATGCGCCAGAACATATCTATCCCCTTCTCAATACGAACAGCCGGGGCAGGTCTCTCCCTGCCCCGGCAGGAAATACTCCACTTCTCCTGGTACTTCAGCTACGGGATTAAACGATTACTGATTGGAGGCGTAGGCCGCGTCGATCAGGTCTTTGCCAATTTCTTTCTCAAACTTTTTCCAAACAGGCTTCATAACCTCAACCCACTGGGCACGCTCGGCATCGGTGAGGGTGATGACCTGGCTGCGTTTGGAATCGATGATCTTCTGCTTGTCTTCCTTTGCTTTCTGGGCGGCGACCTCGTTACCGAAGGCAATGGCCTCATCAAGAGCAGTCTTGACCTCGGCGCGGATGTCCTCAGGCAGGCCATACCAGAATTCCTTTGAAGTTACGACCATGTAGTCGAGCAGGCCATGGTTGGACTCGGTGATATACGGCTGAACCTCGAAGAATTTTTTGGAGTAGATATTCGACCAGGTATTTTCCTGACCGTCGATTGCCTTGGTCTGCAGGAGGGTGAAAACCTCAGAGAAGGGCTTCTTGAGAGGATTGGCCTTTACCGCGTGGAATTGCGCTTCCAGTACCTCAGAAGACATGATGCGGAACTTCAGGCCGTTGGCATCGGCAGGAACTTTCAGTACCTTGCTGGCTGAAAGCTGCTTCATACCGTTATGCAGGTAACCAAGACCAACAAGCCCCTTCTTCTCAAGAGAGGTGAGAAGTTCCTGACCGTCCTTGCTCTGCTGGAATTTGTCGACCGCCTCCATGTCCTTGAACAGGAAGGGCAGATCATAGATCTGAAGCTTCTTGGTGTAGCGACTGAACTTGGAAAGGCTTGGAGCACCCATCTGGACATCACCGAGAAGCATTGCCTCAAGCACTTTATTGTCGCCAAAAAGCTGCGAGTTCGGGAAAACCTCTACCACGACCTTACCATCAAGACGCTCGGCAACCAGGTCCTTGAACTTATTGGCGGCCTGGCCTTTCGGGGTGTTTTCTGCAACGACGTGGGAGAATTTAATGGTGATCGGAGCAGCAAAAGCGGAGCCAGCGACGATCATGGCGGATACTGCAGCGGTTGCAACCAGGGTGGTGATTTTGCGAAACATACTTTTCCTCCAGATTGATTTTAAGTACTCCATCTACTGCGCTGGCAGCCACATTGGAGTCACCGCCAGACAGACCAGCCAGGGCAATTTGTTGCCTTCTGTTACTGTACACACTAGCAACTTAGGGACCAGCTGGAGGAAAAATATGCTTACCGAGGCGAACAGCAGTGTTTTAGCGGTCTTTGAATGAATATATCAATAATTGTTATGTAATGTATTTGCGAAACTGGGGGATTCCCGCCATTTTGCATATCGCTGTCCGGGGATTTCCGCCAATTTGAGCCAAATCCGGTCTATTACTCATACCACTATTGACTAAGCAGTTAACAATAAAGGAATATTAACCAGGGCAAGAGGAGCATTTCAACACCACCCTCAAGATCAAAGGTGTTCAAGATCGGTTAACATCTCAACCACATAACCGGAGGACGTGAAGGCCTTCGCAACAACGAATCAAGTGGCAGCAACCTAGGTCGCCCCACCCTGCCCGACCTTGATGACGACCAGTGTGATGTCATCTTCCTGGGGGAGCCCATCGCGAAACCTTTCCACCTCCAGAACCACCTCCTGGCGTATATCCCTGGCAGCTTTGTTGGAGTTGTGCTCAATCACCTCCCGCAACCGTTTTCTTCCGAACAGGAGGTTTTCCCTGTTCGTGGTTTCGTGAATGCCGTCGGTACCAATGACAATGATGTCGCCCTCACAAAGGTTCTGCTCGACCTGATTCTCAAACCGGTAGCCGGCATCCACCCCGAGCACGAGTCCCTGACCGGCCAGTTCCGAGAACTGACTGGTTTCTTTTCGGAAAAATACGGCCGGTTCGTGCCCCGCCCTGACCCACTTTATAACCTTGCCGACTTGATCGATCTCCAGAAAAAACATGGTGGTGAAAACGCCCGTGATAGCACAGTCCTTGGTAAGGTTTCTGTTGACTGCGGCAAGGAGGTCCGCTGGATTGGTATAGGTCTGGACAGCCGAGACCATGTAGGCCCTGACACTGGTCATAAGCATGGCCGCGCCAACCCCATGACCGCAGGCATCGGCGACCACAATGCCGAATTTATCATCGGGTAGCAGGAAATAATCATAGTAATCCCCACCAGTTTGATCACAATAGAGAGAGCATCCGCTGATATCGTATCCCTGAAGGTAGGGGCTTTTTACCGGCAACAAGTTTTGCTGCACCTCTTCGGCCAGCCGCAGGGCGCTCATCAGCTCGAAACGGTGCCTGAGCCCATCGATCATGTGGTTGGTATGGCCGGCAATCACCCCAAACTCATCGCTGGTAGCCACCGCCACCTTGCGGCTGAGATCGCCCCTCTGCACCTGCTCCAGAACATTGGTCTGGTTTTTAAACAGCAGCTTGAGGTTCCTGGAATAGGAAATGATCAGGTTTGTGACTAGAATCAGCAATACTCCAATAATGAACAATACCTCATAGATAACTGCCAGCTTCGCCTCCATGATGGCATCAGGATCCTTGGATGTCTCTGTAAGCCATTCCACATCACGCATAAAGACCAGAATGAGCACTATCCCAACCAGCACCGTGGTCGTCCCGGCCACCAGAGCGTATTTCCTGCTCAAAGAAAAGAACCGGGTAGGTATAGGGATATCCTCATTCTTTTCCATGGCTGCCAGAATACCCTCTCGTTCTGTCGCCAAAGACGAATCAAGACCGATGAAAAAACCTGCGATGATACAACCGATCAGCAGGGAGAGCAGGCTTGAGATCGGTAACCCCGGCACCAGGAGAAAGTACAGATTGACAAGGAGTGCCGCGCCGAGGCAAATCCCGAAGTCGAGGATGAAGGCCCTGCCGGGCTGATTGGTGGTGCTGGCCTCTTTCACGTAAGACGAGACCATCCACCCCCTGATTAACAGCAGGGGCAGAAAACCCACACCGATCACCGTCCCCAGCCGCACGGGGGACATGGACGCCATAAACGGTCAGACCTGACCGCCGTAGTAGGTCAACGCCAGGATTGCGAAGAAGTAGTTCACTGCAGTTTTCATAGGCTGTGGCAAAAAGCTGAGTTCGTTAGGTGAAAAAACCTGTATTTTCCGATGGGTTTCAACGGGTAACAATACGTCAATTATCGATAAACCTAATCCATCACTAACTCAATTACAATGCGAGGTAGAAGGTAACGAGTTTGGAGACAAGAGACCAGAACATCGAGTCCTTCTTTCAAAAGAGCTCTCTGCCAAGATATTATTCCATCAAAACCTGACGACACTTTGTGCTCTTTTGTCTCTATTATACCCTCTGCCGGAGACTGAACGTGCCATGCAGTTCAACGACAGCATTGAATCGGTGGTCTCTGCCCGGCCAGGAAAAAAGAGGCATCTCAGTGAAATATCAGGATTGCATCTTTTACGGTTTATGGGGCAACTGCGAGCCAACCATGGGCCGATTTTACCCGCTGCCACTTGCATTGAACCCAAAGCATACATAGCATCTACTTGAATTTGCAAATAACATCATATTTCATCATGTTTGCCTTGATGACGTCAGCGAAGAAATTCACTCACCAACCTCTCTCGAAAAGGACTTGCCATGACAGCACATAAGAACGTATTGGGGGTACCGCTTGAAACCTGTAGTCTTGATCCGTTGACAGGCTTTACCCGGGAGGGTAACTGCAAAGTGACAGAAGAGGACGTTGGAGTTCATGCTGTGTGTGTGGTGGTATCGGAGGATTTTCTCAAGTTTTCAAAGAAGATGGGAAATGACCTCAGTACACCGATACCGATGTACGGTTTCAAGGGATTGAAACCTGGGGACCGCTGGTGCCTTTGCGCCTCGAGATGGAAGGAAGCCCTTGCTCATGGAATCGCCCCTCCTGTTGATCTCATGGCAACCCATGAGTCCGCCCTTGAGTACGTAGGCCTCGAGGATCTCCTGCGTCACTCTTTAGGCAAAGACCACTAAATACGGAGTTCAACCATACTCCTGCTGGTAGGCTTCTCTGCTCTTTTGAACCCGATGAAAGAGGTTCCCGGCTCACACCAAATGACCGGGCATGCAGCGTCTCAAGACAAATCGGTCGTTGAGCCTGGGGCCAACGACCGGAATTCTCAACACCAAACCGGCCTGGAAACAGTCGTCAGTTATCAGCTGGGATCTTCAAAGTAGGGAGATTCAGTTGTTGCGCTAAAACCCGATTCAATTCCAAGAAGATACGAAGAAATCGAAATCTTAAAACTTTGGTTGGGATGCCATCGTATCGATGATTATTTATAGTCGCTTTTATCCAGACCATATTTTCGCATCTTGTCTGAGAGGGTTTTTCTCGGTACCCCAAGTGCGTCCATAACATCTTTGATAGATCCATTGGATACAACCAGTGCCTGCTCGATCAGGCTTCGCTCGAAACAGTCGACATGCTCGGAGAGTGTACGCTGCTGTTCATTCTCAGACCCGGGGAGCAGCGAGTCGATGGACCAACCGGATTGGCCGCCAAGCAGCACGTACCGTTCTGCAACATTTCTCAACTCTCGGACATTGCCAGGCCAGCCGTAGGCCATAAGGGAGTTCAACTGGGCAGCGCTGGGTTGTGGCACCTCCTGCTGGTATCTATGGCAGGCAACCAATAAAAAATGGTGAAAGAGTAAGGGAATATCCTCTCTTCTATCCCGCAGCGGTGGAATTTCAAGGGTGACCACGTTGAGCCGGTAATAGAGATCTTCCCTGAATTCCCCCATTTCAGCATGGTTTTTCAAATCGACCTTGGTGGCAGCCACCACTCTGAAATCGAGAGGAATCAGCTCGTTCGATCCCAAGCGTTCAAGACAACGTTCCTGCAACACCCTGAGGAGATGAATCTGTACCCTTAAGGGCATGGATTCTATTTCATCAAGCAACAGTGTTCCGCCATTGGCGTGCTCGATTTTGCCGATTCGCTGGGATTTCGCATCAGTGAACGCCCCAGCCTCATGCCCAAAGAGCTCGCTTTCGATCATGGTCTCAGGCAAGGCACCACAGTTTACTGCCACGAAATTTTTCCGGCGACGGCTGCTGTGCTCATGCAAGGAGCGGGCTACCAGCTCTTTTCCGGTTCCGGTCTCACCGAGTACCAGGACATCGGCGCCGGAATCGGCAACCTGGGATATGGTTGCCCTCAGTTTTTCCATCGCCGGTGTATTGCCGATGATCCTCGGTCCCGGTGTCAACTGGGCCTCGAGTTCACGCCTCAGGTTTCTGTTCTCCAGGGTCAAGGCACGTTTTTCAAGTGCTCTTTGTGCGGTCTTTACCAGACGCTCTGCAGAGTACGGTTTTTCAATAAAATCATAAGCACCGTCACGCATGGCCTGCACCGCTGTGGAGACATCACCATGCCCGGTTATAAGAATAACCGGCAGATCCTTATCAATCTTTTGCGCCTCTACCAGAAATTGCAACCCGTCCATTTTCGGCAGCCGAATGTCACAGACCACAATGCCCTGCAGCTCTCCACTGATAAGGGGTAACGCATCCTCTGCCGATTCCTGGCAAATCACTTCCAGATCAGCAAGCTCCAAGGTCTGTCTGTTTGCTTGCCGGATATGTTTTTCATCGTCAATGAAGATTACAGTATTGATTTCCATCATTACGCCTTCTCAAGCTCTATTTCAAAACAGGCGCCAGGCTCTGCCATTTCAACATAACGAATGGTGCCGTTCATCTCACGCAGGATACGATCGGTTATCGCCAGCCCCAGGCCAAGCCCCTGCCCGGATTTTTTGGTGGTGAAGAATGGATCGAAAATAAAAGGTAAATTATCAGCCTCAACACCGCAACCACTGTCAGTGACAGTAATGATCACCCGCTCATCCTTGATATAGGAATGCACCTTGACCAGTCGTCTTTCAAGACCTTCCACAGCGTGTACCGCATTCCCCAAGAGGTTAACCAGCACCTGCTGCAATAATAGGTTATTCGCGCGAACTTCGATGTCTTCCGGCTCAAGCGATACTTCTATGGTTACATCATTTTTCCGAATTGACGGCCGCAAGATTTCCAAGGCTCCGTCGACTACGCCATGTATTGGGACCACATACATTTTGCCACTGGTTTTTCTCGAGAAGGCTTTCAACTGTATGCCAATCTGCGCCATTCTTTCCGTCAGCTCACCGATCTGCTCCAGATTCCAAAGGGCCTCTTCGAGCCTTCCCTTCGCCAGAAACTGCCGGCCGTTGTCGGTATAGCTGCGAATGGCGGCCAGAGGCTGATTCAATTCGTGATTAATGCCAGCTGACATCTGGCCCAACACAGCCATTTTCGCCGCGTGAATCAGTTCATTCCTGGTCTTTCTGAGCTTAGCCTCCGTCTGCTGCCTATCCTTTATCTCCTTGACCAGCAGCTTATTTGTTTCGGTGAGCTCTCTGGTTCGTTCAGCAACCCGCACCTCCAGCTTTTCATTGGCCCGTTGCAGCGTCCTTCGTGTTTTCTCGCGAATTCTGGCGAGTTCGGTCAGTCTATACTGACGTTGCATTAACAGCAGGAACAGCAAATAGGTGAGCAACAGTATGCCACCGGTCATGAAATTGACCCATAAGACGCGTTTACGCACCGGGAGGGTATCAGTCAAGATGTGTACACTCCAGCCGGCCTCGGTCATCTGGCGGGACAGCAACAGGTGATCGCGCTTCTTCTTGATGCTGGCATCGTTGAGTTGCACCAGCTGCCAGCCTTTCTCCCTGTTCTCTCGGACTTGTGAGAGCTGGGTCAGGGTGGCATTGGGATAGCGCCTGCTGGCTACTATGCGCTTTTTCGCCCCTGGCTCAAGGGGATGAATGGTCTGGTAACGCCAATCCTGGGTCGTCGTTAAAAAGATAACCCCATCCGGGTCAGTAACCAGAAAACTGTCTTCCCGGTCTCCCCAACTCTGTTCAACGTGGTCGATATTGATTTTAATGACCACGACACCCAAGATCTCACCAGCCTTTCGGACAGGGTAGGCAAAATAGTACCCCCGCTTCGAGGATGTGGTGCCCAGGGCAAAGTAGCGCCCCAGTTCACCGCCCATAGCTTTTTCGAAGTAGGGCCTGAAAGAGAAATTTCTGCCCACAAAAGGCCGCTCTGCCTGCCAGTTACTGGCAGCTATGGTCAACCCTTCCCGATCCATCAGGTAGGTATCAGCGGTATCACTTATGCTGTTGATTGTTTCAAGGTACCGGTTGAGTTTTGCTATCCGGTCTTTTTCCTGGGGGTTCTGCAAGGTGTGGACGAGGTTATTGTCCACCGCCAGCAGCTCGGGGAGGCTTTCGTATTTTTCCAGAACGCCTTGGAGATAGGTAACGAAAAGTTCGAGTTTGATCGCTCCCTTTTCAGAGAGGAGGTCGAGTCCACGCTGGTAGGTGAACATGGAGGTGAGCCAGAGCACGATACAGCTGAGTACCAAAAACAATGTTCCGCTGAATAGGAAAAACTTCTTTCTCGGATTTCGTATTTTCCCCTGGAACATCGTTCAATCGTAACCCCGTTAATCTCAGGTTTTCACCCTAATTGCTCTCCGGGAAAATCGTCTTTTCCCGGAGTATTGCCAGAAGTCGAACTACAAGTGGTGCTTTCTGGATCATGGCATGCGTTCATGTAGTCTAACGCGTCTCGATTCCATCAGCAGCAACCACGGTTTTAACTTCGGAGATAGGTACCTCGCCTCTGTGAAAGATTCCTGCCGCCAGGGCTGCATCGACGTTGGTCTTGGCGAACACTTCGGCAAAATGGGCGGCCGAGCCGGCACCGCTCGAAGCAATGACCGGAATGGTCACCGCGTCTTTGACCATCTGGATCAACTCAAGGTCAAAACCGGAGTTGGTGCCGTCCTTGTCTATACAATTGAGCAGAATTTCCCCGGCGCCAAGTTTCTCACACACTTTGACCAGTTGCACCGCGTCGATATCGCGCCCTTCCCTGCCACCGCTTACCGTGCACTGGTACCAGCAGTATTGTTCACCGTTTGGACCAGGGGTTGCGGTCTTAATCGTGCTATGATCTGTCTCCTCAGGCGAATTCACGTACACCCGGCGCGGGTCAACAGAGATGACGACCGCCTGCGCTCCATAAACAATAGATATCTGCTCGATGGCTGTTTTTCCGGTTTTTTTACCTGTACGGAGAAACTCTTCCACTGCATAAACCGCATCGCTACCAATTGACACCTTGTCGGCACCGGAGCGAAAGTAGCGTGAAGCGACATCCAGGGCAGAATAAAAATTTCCGTCACTATCGGTGAATTCACGAATACCGCCACCTATTGTCAGCGGCACAAATACATTTTTGGATGTCTGCTTCAGGACTTCGAGCATGGGCTGATCCTGGAGAGGGAAATCCCTGAAGCCGGTGATATTGAGGAATGTAACTTCATCGGCACCTTCTTTATAGTACCTGCTGGCCAGTTCAACTGGCTTGCCAAGATTACGAACCTCGCCTTCCTCCCGCACATCATACTGATCACCCTTGGTGACAACCAGATCACCGGCATCATTACTGCGCACGTCAAGACAGGCGATTACCCTCTTGGCGATCTTTGTTGGTTCTTCATCTCTGCCACCAGCACTCAGGGAAGATTCCACAATCGCCTTGTTTTCCAGAAACTGCTTCAACAGCCTGAGACCCGCCCCGCCGCTTTTTTCCGGGTGAAACTGTGTTGCCACAACCTGGCCCTTGGATACGGAGGAGATAAACTCCTCACCATAATCTGTGGTGGTCAGAATCCAATCCTCGTTTTCAGCGCTTGGTGTAGCCTTGAAGGAGTGGACAAAATAAAACTTTTCTCCCTGATATCCTGTAAAGATGGAATTATCCTTTCTGAACTTCACACCGTTCCAGCCGATCTGGGGTACGGAGAGCGAATGGTCAGGAAACCGCGTGATCTGGCCCGGGATAATACCTAAACCGGCAACTCCAGGTGATTCCTCACTTCCTTCAAAAAATGTTTGCAACGCTACACAGATTCCAAAAGTAGGTTTGTCCTGGCGAATCCTTTCAATCAACTTTTCGGCATACCCATCGCGTACCAACCGCTCCATGACAACGCCAAAATTGCCCACTCCTGGGAAAATGAGCTTTTCGGCACTGACAATATCGTCTGGCGATTGAACATTCTGCACCTCGCAGCCCAACTTACGTATCGCATTACGTACGCTTCGCACATTGCCTGCGCCGTAATCAAGAAGAGTAATCATCTCTGGTCACCACTATATATTTCAATTACTTATGATTTTCCTGAAATACCCGTTACCTGTACAATTCCTGCAGGCAATTTTGCCTTCCAGAACCACATCGCGGCTGTCCTGCACCCAATCACCGCACAGCTGACACTGGACCCTGCGCATCGGCTTTCCCGGCAAGTTCTCTTTGGGGATATCCACCACCACACGCTCTACACGAAACAGTTCATGTTCCGGCATAATCTTATACGCCTCGAGTTGGCGCTGATGTTTATCAAGGATATGATCGCAATACTTCTTCGATAATTCCCTGGACTCCTCCAGGGCGACTATTCGAACGGCTTCGCCAGAACCCAAATGGACAAATGTTGCTGCCATGATACCGTTATCCTGCCAATACAGCGTGCGTTTGCCGATGGAGCAGCCGGTAACTGACTGGATGGCATCTGTTGCGCAGCGGTCGATCTCAACTATAACATAGAGCTCTTTTCTATCCTTCCCCTTAGGATCATCAAGGCCGATCTCCTTGAGGCCAAGCATGCTGAGACGAACACCAAGTACCTGACCTGGGCAAACATGTCCGTGAATCCTGGTGGATATTTCGAGCAATTCTTCAAAGGACTCCATACATTCTCCCTGGGTTATAGCCATTTTTCTGAGGGGGAAGTCAAACCCTCTTTCAACCTTGAGCCAAAGAAAGACAGGGGATGATATCTCCGCCTCAGTCAAGGGGTCTGTTGAATCACATGAAGGTTGAGAGGGGCAACGGTCCTAAAGAAAGCCACCGGCTACTGAGCGGGCATTGAGATTACCATATTGGGCATCTATGCATCATTTCACTGGCACCATCGTATTCGTCAGCGGACAGATCAGCTCATTCAGAAGGCGAGCTTTTTATTGCCAGAAGAAGTGAACGACACAGCCTATAGTATAGCCTTGCGGGCAGCAGTGTCACCTCATCTTTTTCTCTGATTGCCTGGGAAGAACCTTATGCGGAGTCGTTAAGTTAGCAGCTTCATCCTGCTGTTGAAAAATAACAGAACCTCTGCTGAGCTGTTCGCCGGCTCCCCTTGGTGATTTTGCACCAGGGCAAACTCTTTCATGATGCCTTCATGCCTGGACTACAGATCCGTGCCAAGGGTTCCCTCACCAACCGCTAGCCTCCGTACCACCCATATATCCCTTCAATCACACCGTGCCTCTCTGGTTCCATGGCTGAATCCAGCATCGTAGAGCTTTGAAACAGCTTTGAGTTGATCCTGTCCGAAAACATTGCCCACACAAATCATGGCGGTTTTCACTATATTTTCTGACTTTACCAGGGGGCAGATTGTTTCCAGGGTGCCACGAACAATTTTTTCATTGTCCCAGGTTGCACGTTCTACCACCGCAATTGGGGTATCTGAACTGTAGCCACCGGCAATCAACTCTTCGACAACCTTGTCAAGCATGCCGACGGAGAGAAAGATCATCATGGTGGTCTGGTGACTGGCCAGATCTCGAAGTTTTTCTAACTCTGGTACGGGAGTTCGCCCTTCCTGCCTGGTAATGATCACGGTCTGGGAAATCTCCGGCAAGGTCAGCTCCGCTTTCAAGGCAGCTGCTGCGCCAGCGGCAGAGGTCACTCCAGGGACTATCCGGTATGGCACGCCTAACGAATCCAGCTTTTCCATCTGCTCCTTAATAGCACCGTAAATTGCGGGATCGCCGGTATGCAAACGAACGACTTTTCCTCCACGGCTCCAGCTGCCATGCATCACCTCAATGATCTGCTCGAGATCCATCCCTTTGGAATCATGTATGTCAGCCTTGCAACCGGCAAGCAGTTCGGGATTCACCAGACTGCCGGCGTAAACGATACAATCCGCCTCATCGAGCAGTTTCCTGCCTTTTAAGGTTATCAACTCTATATCACCTGGACCTGCACCTACAAAATGGATGGGATTTTCCATATACTCAGTCACTGATCTATTCCTTTATTGGCTGCTTTCTGCCAACGATAATGGTGATCGGGTTCAAGGGAGTTTCACTTGTTTCCGGATACTTTTGCCGTGTTACGGCAATGGTGTGCAACTCGACCTGTAGCCCACAATCATACATGATCTGCGGAGCCAGTTGTCGTGTCTTTTCAAGCACTGCTGTAACAATCATCACGCCCTGCTCGGGTAATTCCTCATTGCAAAATCGAATAATATCAGAAAGATTACCTCCACTGCCACCAATAAAAACCCGATCGGGAGCTGGCAGGTCGTTAAGAGCCGATGGGGCCGCTCCCTGCACCAACTTCAGATTAACGAGATCAAACTTCTTCTTATTGGCTAAGATATTTCTGTGCTGCTCGTCATTTTTTTCGACCGCATAGACGAGAGCGTCCCTGTGCATCCTAGCAGCTTCCAGTCCCACTGAGCCGGAGCCTGCCCCTACATCCCAGAGAATGGAGTTGCTGGGCACTTGTAAAAGATGCAAGGCTGCAGCCCTGATCTCATGTTTGGTTATCAGGCCACGTGAATGCTCTATGTCCTGTTCCGTTAGCCCGAATCCGTAAGGATACCTGCTAGCAGGAACGCACATGCTGACATCCATCCCGCTATTCTTGACCACTATGACCACAGACAGGCTGGCAAAATTGTGCTGGGCAGCCTCCTCCGGAGAACCGCTAAAGATCCTTTCACCTTCCCCCCCGATGTTCTCAACTACATGCAGGGTAAAGCGGTACTGATCTACACCCAAAAACTCGCACATCTCCTGGGCGATCACCTGGGCTCTGTGATGGCCATCTGTCAGTAGCGCCGTCTTGGTCGAACTCAATATCTTGCCGAGATAATTCCTCTCGGTCCGGCCGTGCAGACTAAGGAGCCGGGCATCATCCCAGGGGATGCCTAGCCGGGAAAAAGCCAGCTGCATGGATGACAGTGCGGGATAGAACCTGGTGTACCTGGTGCCAAGCAAATTTGTGATTTTTCTGCCGATCCCATAAAACAGCGGGTCTCCCGAAGCCAAGATCACGGTATCCCTACCATTTTCATGGTGAGTGCTGAGAGCAGCGAGCGCCGTATCAAGTGGCGATATCTCCACCAGCTCGCAGCCATCTGGTATTTTTACTGTTTCGGTGAGCACCTGCAGGAAGCGGTTCGTGCCAATTATGGCGGCGCAGTTTGTAACTGCTGCCTCCGGAATCACAATCTTTTTTGAGCCACACTCCAGGTCGACGCCAACGATATGTACCATTCCCTGCTGTTTCACTGAGCTACTCCGCAATCGCTATGATCTGACCGGTGTGGTGAACGAGATAGACGGTTACCGGCAGGCCAGAAACCTCTTCATGATATTCCTTAGCCGCACGACAAACCATCTCCACGAACTTTTGATCGCCGTTGTTCATCAAACGCTGATAGATTTCCCTGGCGGTATTGGACCCCGTAAGATAAGAGAAATCGTGCGCGGGCTGTAACTGCTGTATACAGGCGATCGCACTTTTGATTTCAAGTGCTCCGAAACGCACATGCGTCTGGGGGATGCGTAGCGCCGCTTTGAGGATTTTTGCCCACATGCCGGACATATGCAGTCTTTGGAAAGGATACTTGGCAGCCTCTTGCAAGGCGTATTCGAGATAATCCCCCATCATGATGAAAGCCTCTGGCACAAATCGATCAGTCTGTTCCAGCGCTTTTTCAGATGTCCTGCCAGTCGACAGAACAATCTCTGTCACCCCGGCCGCTTTTGCCACATCCATGGAAGTGGTGATGGTATCGGTCCAGGCTTTTGCTGAGACGGGTTTGACAATACCGGTTGTGCCCAGTATTGAGAGGCCACCGATGACACCAAGCCGTTCGTTCAAGGTCTGTTTGGCTAGTTCGAGGCCCTGGGGGATGGAAATTTCCACTGTCAGGCACTTCTGTTGGTCTCCGCCGCCTTCTGCCAGCGCCTCACGGACCGCCTGGGTTATCATCTCCCTGGGTACGGGGTTAATGGCTGGCATTCCGGGCGGAACGGCAAGCCCAGGTTTGGTTACAGTACCCACGCCTTCTCCGGCGACCAGTTTGATTTTCTCGCCCTCTCCTTCAGACATGAAGACGGTGGCAGATATCAAGGCGCCGTTAGTGACGTCCGGATCATCCCCGGCATCTTTGATTACCGAGGCAGTCGCCTTCGGCACAGAGCCAGGAACGACCTGTCGAGTCTCCTGCTCCACAAGCGTAAACCGAAACCTGCTGCCATCGGGAAAAGGGATCTCCACCTCATCAATGTCCTGCCCGCGCAGGAGCAGAAGCGTTGCCCCCTTGGCAGCGGCGGCCGCACAAGCACCGGTGGTGAATCCTGAACGCAGTTTTTTTTTCATAAACAAAAAAAGGTCGCCCCTGTAACAGGAACGACCTTCCTAGCGTACATACTGAGTACATATTAACCTTCAATATGTATCAAGCGTCCTTTTTATCCAGTCCTGTAATCTGGCAGGAAATCTGTACAGCGAGTATTTCGCCTGTAACCTGCTCGAACCGATTATATCAATCCAGGTTGCAGCAGTCAGATTAGCAGTAATACTTCCGCAAATCCATGATCAATAACTGATCGGACCAGGTCTTAGTTGATAGCTTCGGACAGCTTGCTGCCAGCCTTGAATTTGGCAACTTTCTTTTCTGGTATTTCGATTGCTTTACCGGTCTGAGGATTTCTTCCCTGACGGGCTTCGCGAGTTGATACAGAGAAAGTACCGAATCCTACCAAGGTGACTTTGTCGCCTTTTCTCAGGCTCTCTGCGATTGCAGCAAGAGTACCGTTCAGGGCTTTTTCTGCAGCTGCTTTACTGATGTCTGCGGCGCCTGCGATGCTCTCAATAAGTTCCTTCTTGTTCATGAATTCCTCCCTGCTAATCTTTCTTTGCTTTTACCAGGACAACACCATTGTTGCCTATCTCCTGAGAATGATGCTGTACTCAGTCAGCATCGGGATGTCAAAAGAAAAAAAATACGTCCTGACCTTTTGACTTGGAAATGTTAAGTGCGCTACAACTCTTTATAATTAGGCTTTTACGAGCGCAACGAAACCACAATAATTGAATAGGAACACAGAATCAAGAACTAAATCGACAGACAACGCAAGAAAATGCTATTTTTATTGCGTTCCCCAGCTATCCAGGGTCGATTTCCCCACCATCAGGTGCAGTTTTTTTCGACAGACAGCGTGGATTTCCTCAATTTAAGGGCTGTGCAACTTAAAAAGTTCAGTAATAACTTAAAGATGCCAGCCCATTCCTGAAGAATTTGAACTACGTCTGCTACTGTCCGTCCGGAAGTGTTTCGGCGGGCCTGTTGAGCAAGAATTCTCCCTTTTCGATCCGCGACTTAAGTATGTTTGCAATCTCCCTTGCCTTGGGCAGACTGGACAGCGGTGCGGTGGGGACCTCCTTGCCGTTGACGATGATAGTTCCCGATTTGAGTTGAGCGTAACTGACCTCACCATAATTCCTGGCAATGCCGTTGGTATAATCGTGGCCGTAGTCCACCACCTGGGTATAAATATCTTCATCAGCTATACCGGTAAAGGCGGCCATCTCCTCATCCAGGATCGGAATCGGCACACCCAGCCCGACTGCCAGGGTATTGCCGTAGCCGAGAATGGAAATACCTCGTACCCACTCTGCAGACATCTGTTTGAGGTCGCCCTGGACCATGAGGGTGCCAGCCGGTCTTTTGGGTACTCCTGCGGCGGTTCTAGGAGCTGTTGGGTTATGCTGACTGCCATGCCAGGTTACATAGCCTGTTCCACCGCCTAAGAAAATCCTGGTGCCAACGCCAATGGTCCTGTAATAAGGATCGTTAAACAACGGGCTCAACTCCCCGGCACTGCAGTAATTGGCATTTCGGCATTTCGGCTTGAGCATGCCCATGTAAGTGTATACCGCCTTATCAGAAAGATTGATGGCGCAGTTATAATTCTGATAACCGTTTCTCGGGTTGCAGAGCAAGGCGTACGGCAGATCGTCCAGCGTGACTTCTTTTTTCATCTTCTTGGCCGCATAGCAGTCCGTGCCGTAGGCTTTCGCCTCAAGCAGCAGCTTCTTGCCACGCAGCAGATCTTCTATCACATGGCCTCCGCCATATTTGAACTCCCCGGGATAGATCTTATTCAACGGATCGTCTTCCATCGGCTCAGTGGCACCTATATAACTGTCTACTGCAGCAAGCCCTGCATAGGCCGGGACCTTGTTCAGCCAGACCTTGGAGGCTTTGATTGTCGGGGTCATTTGACCAAAATTAAAAAACATTCCCGACGAGCACATGGGCGCAAAGGTACCGGTGGTAACCACGTCAATATCGCGTGCCGCCTGCTCTGGGCCGCGGTCACGGACAATACCGACCATCTCTTCAGCTGTGACCACCACAGCTTCACCAGCTTTAATCTTGGCGTTTATCTCTTCAAATGTCTTTTTGACCTTCTGAACACTCATCTGCCCACTCCTATGCAATTGAACATGATCCCACAAAGAATGTATGGCAAAGGCAGTCTGCCGGCTATGACAAGCTTCTCACTCGTCAGAACACCACGGCTGCCCTACCCAAAGAAACAAAGATATACAAGAGGCAATACGAACCAGGGAAGGCCTCTTGGTCAGCTGACAATCTGCACCGGCTTTCAAGATATCCCCTTCCAGATTGGCGAAATGCGAACGTTAAGCTTTACCATGACTTGCATGAACTTGAAAAGGGAGAAATTCCGTACGCTTTTCATTACACCTTGACATACCACCATGTTTTGCCTACTTTTAAGCTCTTCGGACAACCAGCCGCATTCTCGAATGTTCGCCATTCCCCTCCGTTTGTTTTAGCCACAGGACAGTTATGACTAGTGATAAAAAAGCCCAGATTAACGAGGTGCGTTCCCGCATCGACGACATAGACAGTACTATCCTCAAGCTGCTCAAAGAGCGTCTTGGGCTCGCCAAGGATATCGGAAAGCTCAAGGATGAAGGCAACAGGGCCAAATGGGACCCGTACCGTGAGCGCCAGATCTATGAAAAATTACTCGAAACCAACGCCCGAACCTTTCCAGAAGATGCGCTACGTTCAATTTTTCACGAGATCATTACCACCTGCAGACTGTCACAAAGAAAGGCTGAAGTAGCATACCTGGGGCCCGAGGCGACCTTTACCCATCTGGCTGGTGTTAAATATTTCGGTCACTCTGCCAGCTACAAGGCCATGGAGACCATCGACGAGGTATTTTCCGAAGTTGAAAAAGGCAGAACAACCTACGGCATCGTGCCTGTTGAAAACTCCATCGAGGGAGCGGTTTTCTCAACCCTGGACTCCTTCATGAAGTATAAGGTGCAGATCTGCGGTGAGATCGAACTGCCAATTACCCACAACCTGGTTTGCAAATCAGGCAACATAGAAGATATCCAGACAGTCGCCTCCCATTCCCAGGCCCTTGCCCAGTGTCGGGAATGGTTGCGGAAAAACCTGCCGAGTGTGCCCACGCTTGACAGTTTTTCCACCGGCGCAGCTGCGCAGATGGCAGCCAACAACCCCAATATTGGCGCCATTGCTTCTTCGCTTGCAATCAAGACCCATGATTTGCAGGTAGTTGTAAAGGGAATCGAGGACTACGCTGGCAATACCACCCGCTTTCTGGTCATCGGTCAACAGTCCCCAACCCCGAGTGGAGCTGACCGGACCTCCCTGCTGATCGGGACCATGCACAGGCCAGGCGCCTTAAACGAGATTCTCACCATACTCTCGGACGAGGGAATCAACCTGATGAAACTCGAATCCCGACCGGTGAAGGGCAAAAAATGGAAGTACCTGTTCTTCATGGATATGATGGGGCATATGGAGGACGAACATATCCGCCGCGGCTGCGAAAACATTCGCGAGCTCTGCTCATATTATGAATGGCTCGGTTCTTACCCCAGAAGTGAATCCTAACTCCGGTAATAGCCACGTCCTCTCAGGATTTTACTCGGCCCTCCCCTGTCTTGATGTGGACAGTGGGAGGGCCTATTTTTTATATGGTGGCGTACGCAGCAGATACATGACGAGCGGAATAATCAGCAGAGTTGACTTTCTTGGTTCGGATCTTTATATTGGCCCGTCTTGGCATCAATTTTTTCAATTACGTAGATAGACGACAGCAGACAACAACCAGTATGCGTATTTTAGGTATCGAAAGCTCTTGCGACGACACCGCGGCTGCTGTTTTGGCAGACGGCCGCCACCTTTTAAGCAGTGTGATCAGCAGTCAGGACCAGATCCACAGCCGTTTTGGCGGTGTAGTGCCTGAACTCGCGTCACGAAATCACCTTGAAAACATCCACCCCATTGTCTGCGAGGCTCTGGATCGTGCCCAACTGACCCTTCAGGACATAGATCTCATAGCCACCACCCAGGGACCGGGACTTATCGGTTCGCTTCTGGTTGGCTTTTCATATGCCAAATCCCTTTCCTACCAGACCGGCATCCCCTATGTCGGAGTAGATCACATGGCCGGACATCTACTGGCGGTATTTCTGGAAGAGGATGTTGAATTTCCATACGTTGCCCTGATTGCCTCTGGCGGTACCAGCTCTATCTTTCATGTCAAGAGCCACACCCAGTTCCTGCATCTGGGCAGGACCCGGGATGATGCTGCAGGAGAGGCCTTTGACAAGGTGGCAAAGCTTCTTGGCCTTCCCTACCCAGGCGGCCCCCATGTCTCCAAATCCGCAGCCCAGGGTGATCCGAAGGCTATTAGCTTTCCCAGGGCCTGGCTTGAAGAAGAATCGCTGGATTTTAGTTTCAGCGGTGTCAAGACAGCAGTCTTGAATCATTGCAACCAGCAAAAACAAAAGGGTATCCCCCTTAATCTGGAGAATATCTGCGCTTCTTTCCAGGAAGCCGTAGTCGAGGTGCTCGTTGAAAAAACCATTCGAGCTGCCAAGGGCTCGGGTGTTTCGACAGTGGTGCTCGGCGGAGGGGTCTCGGCAAATCCTCGCCTGCGTTCTGCATTCCAACAGCGCTGTGCCGAAGAAGGGTTCAGATTCCATGTACCAAGACCGGTTTTTTGTACAGATAATGGTGCCATGATAGCCCTGGCAGGGTATTATAAGTTCCGGAAAGTTGGAGCTATGACGACCAACGAGGATGTGTATTCAAGATCAGCCTTGGGGTAGCGCACGAAATCATGCAGATTGGGCGTATCGGCAGGTACTATTACAGGAGATTTCAACGTCTCAAGGGTGATCCGTATGCGCTTGCAGGAGGCTTCGCCATAGGTGTTTTCATCGGCTGCACACCCACCATGCCCTTTCACACGGTGGCGATCATTGTCGCCACCCTGGCCAGTCGCACCTCAACAGTTGCAGGTATATTAAGTAGCTGGGTGGTATGTAATCCGCTCACCTACTTCCCGATTTATTATTTCTCACTGGTAATTGGCAACGCCGTCACCCCGTATCATTTAAACTGGGTGAAAATCAAGACGACACTGGATCTGTTGCTCACCTCCGACTCCATGGCGCAATCCATAAAGCTGCTCGTGGGGCTTGGCTATGAGGCGATAGTGGTCATGCTCGTCGGTGGAACTATCCTGGCAATACCCTTTACCATTATCAGTTTCTATCTCTCTTTGAAGTTCTTTATTACCGTAAAGCAGAAAAGAGCCCAGAAACGAATTCTTCATTAAAAATAAGCAGATACAGAAGTAAATGACCAGATATGGTGAAACCAGGAAATCCCTGGGCAAACATAAGCTCGCTCCCAAGAAACGATTTGGGCAAAACTTTCTCGTCCATAAACACACCGCCAAAGCTATAGTCCGAGCAGGCAGGGTTACAGCTGATGATGTCATTGTAGAAGTGGGAGTGGGGCTTGGGGCCTTGACCCAGCCATTGGCTGAACAAGCCAAACAGGTTATAGGTGTCGAAATTGACAGCGGTATTATTCGCTTCCACCAGGAAGAGAATGATCTGCCAGCAAACGTCACCCTGATCCATGCAGACGTGTTGAAAGCGGATTTTCAAAGTCTAGCCGAGCAATGCGGTGGACCGATGAAGATCATGGCCAACCTGCCTTACTCCATTTCCAACCCTTTCATTTTCAAATTGATTGAAAATAGAATCTGGGTGAGATCGGCTACCATCATGCTGCAAAAGGAGGTGGCTGAACGCTTGATGGCTGCCCCTTGCAGCAAAGACTATGGAGTACCCTCTGTTCTTTTGCAGAGTTGTGCGACTATCACCGCCCTGATGACTCTCAAGCCAAAGGAGTTTCACCCCCAACCGAAGATTGACTCGACTGTTATCAGGATAGAGTTTGATCATGGACCGTTCCAGACCAGACAGGAAACGCCTTTCGCTTACCCGGTATTTCAGCGGATCGTCAGATCAACATTCAACCAGCGCCGAAAGACCATCCACAATACCCTCTCCGGAGCAGGCTTCTTCATGGATAGTGCAGGACAGGACAAAGGTGTGAACAAGAAACTCACCGAGGAAGCCATAACCGAGGCAGGACTCAAGCCCACTCTTCGCCCGGAGGTCCTCACCGTTGAGCAATTCAGGGAGTTGGCAGTTTCGTTTGAAAAACGTCTCAAGCAAAAGAACGATTGATGCAAAACTTCGTTTTCCATAACCCCACCAAGGTTCTTTTCGGCCGGGGCATGCTGGCTCAGCTCGGTGCAGAAACCAGTGCCCATGGGAAAAACGTCCTGCTGGTCTCCGGCCGCAATCATGCCCGCGAGAGCGGCTTGATTGAACGCATAATCAACAATCTGCAGGAGCACCAGCTCAAGGTCTTCGAGTTCGAGGGAGTCCAGCCCAATCCTCTTCTTGGTCATGTGCAAGCCGGGGTGTCATTTGCCAAGGAGAACCAAATAGACGTCATCTGTGGAGTCGGCGGCGGTTCAGTCATTGACTCCGCCAAAGCGATTGCCGCCGGAGCGCTTGTTGATCATGACGTATGGAAATTTTTTACCGGCAAAAAAAGCATCAAACAGGCCCTGCCGGTCATTGCGGTCAGTACTCTTGCCGCCTCCGGCTCTGAGATGAACTCTGGCATGGTGCTTACCCGGGAACGCAGCCAGCAGAAGTTCGGCTTTGCCCACCGGTTGCTCTATCCCAAGGTCGCCTTCATGGACCCGGAACTCACCTTTTCAGTTCCTGCCAGACATACCGCCTACGGAGGAGTTGATGCACTCGCGCACCTGCTGGAATTTTATCTTACCTCTTCCGGGGGGACTCCCGTACAAGACCGCTACATGGAGTGTCTTGCCGCCAGTATTATGCAATGTTGCTCCCAGGCCATAGCAAACCCCAGTAGCTACGAGGCAAGGGCCGGCCTGATGTGGGCTGCCGCTCTCGCCTTGAATGGCCTTTCCGCAGCGGGTCTTGGCAAGGTTGGCTTTCCCATGCACCTGATTGAGCATTCCCTCTCCGCCTTGTATGATGTCCCCCATGGTGCCGGTTTAAGCGTCGTTATACCGGGCTGGTTGAAATGCAACCTTGAAGCTGGAAACAGGAGAATACCCAAGTTGTTCAACGCGTTGTTCGGTGGGCCTGAAGGATCTGGTCAGAGCGCGGACCGTGAGGGAATTGAGGGCTTGATGAGTTGGTTCAGGAGCATCCAAACGCCTTTATCGCTGCCCGAGCTGGGTATTTCGGAAAAGGACATTCCCATGATAGCTGAAAACAGCTTGGCACTGGCGAAGGTGTGGCGGATGCGGGAGTATGATCAACATACGGTTGAGAAAATTTTGCACCGCTGCCTCTGATTGCATGGTGGCAAAGCTCGCCAATCCCACATAAAAAAAGCCGGCCTCCCCTACAGCAGGAAAGCCGGCTTTTTACTGTCACCCGATCACCGTTAGTTGATCGGCTCTCCAAAGGGGTTCAATCGTCCGGCCGCTGCTACATCGACAGTCACGTAGAGCGTGGCGGTGGTGTTGCCGTACTTACCACCAAATCCTTCAGTAAGTTCAATCATGCAGGTTTGGTTCGGTTTGGAAAAGGCAAGCAGGAATCCCTTGGACTGAACTTCGCCAACCAGTTTCCACTTATTGCTCTCCATGGAGGAGATGATGAAATTTTTCAGAGAATAAAGTTCGACTCTACCTGTATAGCTCAGGATTCCTCCCCGGAAAGAATCCGTTTTGATCGCCATACTTTTTTCACTGTCCCATTTCATATCGATGGGCAGCTCGATATCTTTGAAGTCGGCAACTGTGGCAGAGACAGTACCATAGTCAGTTGGAGCAGCATAGTCGTCGGTTGACATAGAGCTGTTTTTTCCCATACAGCCACTGAGCAGAAGCATGATCATTACGCCGATCAGGGGAAGCACAGTACCGCGAATTGTGAAAGCTTTTATCATTCCTCGTCCTCCTAAATTTTGTATACCATCGAAAAAGGCTATTGTTGATTCGCGCGTATTTACCGACAATTCTGCCAAGGATAGCCTATAGAGCTGCGACTCGCAAGCCTACAACTTGACAACTCAAATCACCGGCACCGGTCTTGGGTACATCATGAAGCCAGCTGGGATAATCTGTAGATCTTTCATTTCCTCTATTCCCCCCGTGATCTTTCTCCCTGTACGTAACGATTGAGATCATCCGCTATCTCGTTTCAAAGAGTACCTACCAGCATCGCACTTCAAAACTCTTGTAATTAGTTTATGTTGACTAGATTGTCCAGTTATTACTGGGCATCCGTCTATTCAGGCCCTACCGCGATACAGGCAACATCTCCGCTTCTGTCCACCTGTCATTAGACTGTATTGAGGGCTGATGATGTCTGGCATCAGGTAGAGCTTGCACATTGTTCTGGGATATGGTTTGTTTTTGCGCTTTTTTTATTTAGTGGCTTCAGTTGCCCACTTTTCGTCCAGCACCCTACTATCGGCCAATTTCCACAAGAATCACCTTAACACGAGCCAATACTTTTATGTCCAGTCCGCAGAATACAGTAGTATCTGAACTTCCTATTCGTCTCGGTCAATTTCTCAAGCTTGCCAACCTGGTTCAAGACGGTTTCGAAGCCAAAATTCGAATCCAGTATGGCGAGGTGCTGGTCAACGGCGTGGTCGAAACCCAGAGGGGAAAACAACTCAAGGCAGGCGACATCATAACCTTCGACGACAGGGAATACCGCATCATCAGCGACTCAGTATAACATTTCCATCTCTCATCCGCCTTGCCGTCACAGTCAGAACAGTGTTCGGCAACATAACCTGACGGCAATGACACCGAAGTAAAACGTCTCAGCCATAGCTCCGTTGTGAGCTTTCTTCGCTGCCCCCAATTCCAAACCATCGTCGCCTTATTTTCAACCAGCCCTACCGGTGTGCTTGCGATGTGGGATTTGGTCACCCACATTGATCGCGAGCGTACCTGCGTCCCAATCCCCCCTTTCCTATCACGAGGGAACTGCTTCTCAGATCTTTTGGAATTGCGATTACTCCATTGAAAATATGGCGGAAAACGAATAGGCTTTAACCGTTTTCAGTGAAAGTCCAATTATATTCAGGAAGGCAATGGGGTAATCGACCTTCCTGTCAATTCATTTTCAAACCTCTGGCCACACAATGCTCAGACTGCTCAATCTCCTCGCCATACTGCTACTTTCATCCAGCTGCCTTGCCAACAACAGCCAGGATGAGCTGACCATTATTTACTCAAACGATCTTATGGGCGAGCTAGAGCCGTGCGGATGAAAATCCAAACAGCTGGGCGGTCTGTCCAGAAGAGCGCTGTTACTGGAAAAACTCTCGGCACCACCCAAAAATGTCTTGCTACTCGATGCCGGCAATCTGCTATTCGCGCAGGATAGGCAAAGCGAGTTATTGCAGCAAGATATCATCACCGCCAAGGGCATCTATGAAATCTATGAACAATTTGGCTACCAAGCCATCGGTGTTGGCCCCTACGACCTTACCGCAGGCCTTGCCCCTCTGCTCGAACTCTCAGGGGGCGTCCCGTGGGTTTCCTCAAACATTGTTACCAAGAAAGGGGATTATATATTCCAGCCATGGCTGTTGATCGACCTTGGCCAACACACAATCGCCATCATTGCACTCACCGGCGCACCGAGGAAAATGAGTGATGATTACCAGTTACTCGACTGGAGGGAATCATTAGCAAGGGTGTTAGCACAAATCTCCTCTGATGCAGATGTTACTATCCTGCTCTCTTCCCTCGAGCTGAACGTAAACAAACAAATCGCTGAACATTTTACTGACATTGACCTTGTCTTTACGGCCAATAGGCGTGGCGGCAACCGTCCTCCAAAACTGCTAGGGGAGGCTCTTGTCAGCCAGGTTCAAAGTCGAGGCCGATACCTCGGGGTACTGACCGTTCCCACTGGAAAAGATTATCTCAAGACAGCTTATCAGAACCCAGATGGATTCAGGCACAGGTTGATAGCTCTTCACCCAAGCCTTGAGAAATCAGAGCCGATTGATAGAAAAATTGTTGAAATTCAGAAGGAAATTTCGAAAGTCGGCAAACGTGCCAAGTTTCAGCCAGTCAGGAACACTGAGCTCGAATTGGCTCCCAAAGCACCGGGGAGCACTACCCTTATGTCCCATGAGAGTTGTGTAGATTGCCATCAGGAAACTGTCGCCAACTGGATTCGGTCCCCCCATGGCCAGTCTTATCAGGCGCTCTTGGACAAGAAGCAGCAGTACAACCTTCGCTGCCTGCCCTGCCATGTCACTGGACCCGACAATTCCGCTGTGCCCTACTCCCAGGAGACACTACTGAGGAAACCTGACAACCGACTCCTTCGCCTTGATGCCGATCTGCTCGCTGTCAGCTGCATCGCCTGTCATCGTGGGGCTGGGCTTCATGCAGAAACGAACGGAGAACTTCGGTATCTTGAAGATGTCACGGCTGAACTCTGCATCTCCTGCCACAGCAGTGAACGCAATCCGGAGTTCAAATTCGTTGAGATGACGGCACAGCTGCCCTGCAAACGGTAAAGCGGTCAGCCGAATCCACACCTACGAGTGAAAAAGGCGAGCACTGTAACAAGGATCTGAAAAGCTCTCTGAACAAGAGACAAAAAAGGGGTTGCACCGATTAGGTGCAACCCCTTTTTTGTTCACACTATCTTGTCGTACTAACGTCGACGAAGATTCAGTTTGCCAGAATTAGCAACCGAATGCGTCCTGCAGGTTCGGAACAGTCTGCTTCTTACGGCTCATCATGCCGTCAACCCACATGGAGTTGTCTGCCAGCTTGCCACCAAAAGCACCCTCAACGAGAGCAGGATCGTCAGAGAGAACTACCAGGTCGGTACCCTCTTTCACTACGTCGGTGAGCATAAGCAGAACAGAGTGACGTCCCTCTGCCTTAACCTCTTCCATAGCCTTCAGCAGGTCACCACGGATATCGGCTACCTGGTCGAGGGTCGCAAGCTCGAGCTGGCCAACGCCAACTTTGTTGCCGTTCATGTCGAAATCTTTGTAGTCACGGAACAGCAGGTCCTTGGCAGGCACGCCAGCTACAGAAGACTTGGCCTTGAGCATTTCCATGAACAGTTCCTCGGTGTCGGCAACACCGGCAACATCTTTCAACTCGGCAACAGCAACCTTGTCGGCCTCAGTGCAGGTAGGCGACTTGAAGTTCACGGTATCGCTCAGGATTGCAGCAAGCATACCACCGGCGATATCCTTTGGAATCTCAACACCGGCCTCTTTGAACATCTTGTTCAGCACGGTACCGGTACAACCAACAGGCTCTGCCCGGAAAAGAATCGGGTTATTGGTAGTTACGTCACCAATCTTATGGTGGTCAACGATGGTAACTACGGTAGCCTGATCGAGGTTGGCAGGACCCTGGGCGATATCGCTGAAGTCAACAAGAGCGATCTCTTTGCCAGCTGCATCGCTGATCTCTTCAGGTGCAGTAAGACCAAAACGCTCGAGAACCATTGCGGACTCAGGATTCAAGTCGCCAGCAGCGCACTGCATAACAGCCTTTGCTTCCTGCCCCTGTGCATTCAGGAGAGCGGCCAGAGCGATTGCAGAAGTAACTGAATCTGTATCAGGATTGGAATGTCCTACAACTAAAATTGCCATGTTCTTCCTCCATAAAAAAAATTAATAATAAAATCGAACTACTATATTAATAACAAACTCGAAATTACTGAGTTTTTTCATTTAAAATTGACAGCTTAACATAGTGTCTTCAAGTCATCCAGTCAAGCAGAAAAAATTGTATACAAACCTTGCCGCAAACTCAGTTTCTTAGCTCCTGCAAAGCTTGATAAAATAGGTTGAAAAAGTACGAATTAAGCTGTGTTTGTTTGGTGACATCACCGAAGTGCTGTAATATATTCGGTACTTGTTCGATTTCTTACCCAATCACCTCAACCGATCATACCTCTATGGAAGACCAAATAAAAGAACGGGCAGAGGCATTAAAGAAAAAACGCCGGAACCGCTCCCTCGTTCCAGCAACAGTAGCCTCAGTCATCGTCATCGCCCTTATTGGCGGATTTCTTTTCTATCAGCAACAGGTTCGTGACCAAACACCTGTTGCTGAACAGTCGAAACAGCTCAGCCAGAATGAGCAACTGGTCACACAACCCAAGCCTATGGTACCGCAACCTTCTCCTGCTGACACCGCCGATCCCGGGGAGGGTCGAGACCCGATTGGAGATATTATTTCATCCAGCCAGACAACATCGCCTCCCGTACCCGAGCAGACGCAGCCCTCGACAATCACACCAGTCAATGAGCCAGCGGCAGAGCCTGAAGTGGCGCTGGACGTCTACCAGGACGCAGTTGTCAGAATCAGGCAATTCTATGCTGAGTTGGACCGGAAAAGGTACATTAGAGGATACCATCTCAATGACACCAGCGAGGACTATTTTTCCACCCTGACCCAAAAGGCTTTGGACAATCCTCCCATCGTTTCCGGCGAAACCGACGACCTGTTCAACGTCTTGAAAAATACCGCCCATTTTTTCCGGGTCGTAGGCAAAAAGAACATAATCATAATCAAATCCATCCTGCATGAAGAGAAACAGTCGTACGAAGACGTGCTGGCTGATTATTTTCTTCTCAGCCAGCAACCTGAGTATCTGGAAAACGAATTCTCCCTACGGGTAACTGACGAGGCGCTTTTGGATTACGCCGGTTTTTTCCTGAACACCATGGGGGGCAGGTTGTACCTCTTCAGACGTGATTCCGTCTCCAGGATGCTGGTCAGCTATTACGCCATCCAAATCGTTGACCAGGCCAATCAGGAAACCCGAAACATTTACGGTATTGATATCAAGCCTGCGGTTGCTGCACTCATTGAAGAACTTGAATCGAGCAACGCCAAATTGCAGTTGAAGGAGAGGTATCTGGATACGCTTTACGACTTACAGGAAAAGTATTAATCCCAGACAACACCTTGATCAAGGTCCCGTAAAGTAGAATATTTTTCCAATTTTTTAGGATTGGATCTTAATCTTTTATTGGTACGGAGCACAGACGATGTCTACCTGGCATATCGCATATAACGGACAACAGCAGGGCCCTTTTTCCACTTCTCAGATTTTACAGGGTATTCAAAGCGGCGTATATACTTCAGACACCCTGGTCTGGCGCCATGGCTTTCCAGACTGGTTGCCGCTCGGGGCTGTTCCTGAGCTCACTTCCTCCACCCCTCAATCCCATGTGCCGCCCACGCCTGCCGGTGCCGAGACTGCTCATGAAATAGATTACCAGATCTTTGGCTCAGAGATGCAGTTTGTGGAAATCGAGCTTGATCCACAGGAAAGTGCTGTGGCTGAGGCCGGAGCCATGATGTATATGTCCGACGGTATTCAGATGCAGACCATCTTTGGCGATGGCAGTGAACAGACAGCCCAGGGTGGATTTCTCGATCAAATGCTCGGTGCCGGAAAGCGTCTGATCACAGGCGAAAGCCTGTTCACCACCGTGTTCACCTTTTTGGGCCAAGGCAAAGGCAGCGTCGCTTTTGCAGCCCCCTACCCTGGGAAAATCATTCCGCTTGATTTGCGTGACCACGGCGGCAAGATCGTCTGCCAAAAGGACGCCTTCCTCTGTGCCGCTAAAGGCGTTGCCATTGGCGTCGAATTCCAGAAAAAGATCGGCACAGCCCTTTTTGGCGGCGAAGGCTTTATTATGCAAAAACTTGAGGGAGACGGCCTTACTTTTGTCCACGCAGGCGGCACAATTATCGAAAAAGAGCTTGCGCCAGGCCAGACGCTCCGGGTTGATACCGGCTGCCTGGTTGCCCTCACCCAGACCGTTGGCTATGATATTGAGTATGTCGGCGGGGTAAAATCAGCCATCTTCGGCGGTGAAGGCTTTTTCTTTGCCACCTTACGGGGGCCCGGCCACGTCTGGCTGCAGTCTCTGCCATTTTCCAGGCTTGCCGGCCGAATCCATGAGTCGGCCCCGCAAAACAACGCCGGTTTCTCAACCAAAGGGGAAGGCTCGGTGCTTGGCGGCCTGGGCGATCTCTTTCAGCGCTAACGGCCTACCCAATGACCTTTGTCCCAAAAGGAGCTGTCAGCCGTTCTCCTCGTCTTGGTACCTGCTCTACTAAAGCCGATCCTTGTCGTTGAACGTAAACAGCAACCAAAACTTCCAACTCATTTCCTTCACCCACAAACTGCACAACAGAATTCATGAGCACACATTCACAGCAGTATAACCAAGAGCTTTTTCACTTCCTGGACGCAGCACCAACAGCTTTTCACGCCATCGAGGAGTTACGGGGCCTGTTATCAGACCAAGGGTTCATTGAGCTCCGGGAATCAGAGCCCTGGAACCTCAGCAAAGCCCAGGGCTATTTCGTCATCCGTGAGAATTGCTCGCTCATCAGCTTTATTCTCGGCAGTGAAGAAGATGCCACCCAGGGTTTTCGCATACTCGGCAGCCACTCGGATAGCCCAGGCCTGCAATTAAAACCCAAACCCGCCGTGGAGGTTGAACCATACCTGCAACTTGGAGTGGAAATTTACGGCGGCCCCCTGCTCAACCCATGGTTTGACAGGGACCTTTCCCTGGCCGGCAGAGTCAGTTGCGCTGATACCAAGGGAGGGCTGACCGATTATCTCGTCAATTTTCAAAGACCACTGCTGACAATCCCAAGCCTCGCCATTCACCTGGATCGGGAAGCCAATGACGGACGGGCCATAGACAAGCAAAAGGCGCTTCCACCACTTTTTGCCCAGAGACTGGGAGAGCAATTGCCGGACTTTGCGAACATCCTTAAGGCCCAGGTCCTCAAACAGTATCCAGGAGCAGCAATTGAAGAGGTTCTCTCGTTTGATCTGTTCTGCCATGATCCGCAACAAGCGAGCTACCTGGGTTATAATGATGATTTCATCGTCAGCGGCAGGCTCGATAACCTTTTGAGCTGTCATGTGGCGGCCACGGCCATGGCAGAGTCCAACCTCAGGCACAACTGCCTCTTTATCTGTACGAATCATGAAGAAAACGGTTCGACTTCAACCACCGGGGCACAAGGATCTTTTGCCGAGGACGTCCTGTCGCGCATATTGCCTGACATTGAAGCCCGTCAGATAGCGCTTCGAAACTCCTTTTTCATCTCTATCGATAACGCCCACGCCTCCCACCCAAATTTTAAGGAGACTGCTGAACCTTCCCACCTCACCGTCTTGAATGGTGGTCCGGTGATTAAGGTCAATGCCAACCAGCGGTATGCCACCAACAGCAGATCCGCTGCGGTCTTTAAACTCCTCGCCAGAAAAGCAGGTGTGGAGGTGCAGGAATTTGTAATGCCCACCGGCAAACCCTGCGGTAGCACCATAGGCCCCATGACAGCAGCCAAGCTTGGTGTGGAAACCATCGATGTTGGTGCCCCTACCTTCGCCATGCACTCCGTACGTGAAGTAACCGGTGCCACTGACCCGTACAAATTGCTGCAAATCATTCAGACTTTTGTCGACTCTTCCCGGATCGAAAGAAGCTAGCAATCGCCCTCTTCAGGATTTAGCTTTTTTGCTTTTCATAAAGGGCATCGCTACCATCGCTGATGGTACCGGTGCCTGCCAGCTCTCGACACCAGCTGCCCCCAGTTCAATACTTTTCTGGAACACGCCGCCCACCACGACAGTTTCCCCTCACCAGCTGTTCAAACATCGCACTATCACGGCCGCTCGACCGTCCGGTTCAGGAACAATCAGCCTTCCTTGACCATACCGTTCCTGCTGCCTTCCGTCATCCGGGCCAGCAGCCCGCCAGACACACCAGGCGCCACGCAAGAGCCGCCGACAGAGACTTTTTTGTTGTTTGAAGAACAGAATAACAAAAAATAATTGACACCCGCTCATTATAGTATTTAACTAGATACTTATTGACATATGTCGTATACCACTGTTTTCCCGTGGTTATATGCAAACTCAAGAAAAATTAGGATTTGCCCGGTACAGATCAGCAATTCCTGACAAACGATATTGCCACTGTGTAGTAATTGACAACTGTGATAGTCACAGGTAGATTTTCACCTCATTTACGATGGTTACCTTTACAATCATCCTCCTTACGGTGTGATTTGCCGTAAACCTGACGGGCATTATGACAAGCACAACAACTCACCAAATCGCAACACTTTATCGATTTTGCGCGCAAAGCCTCCAATTCCCTGAACCACACTGGCTCCACGATGAATACTTCGCTGGCCTCTATGCACTTCTTGAAAGTCTTGAGGCGGAGGAGGAACTTGGGCAACTCCGCACAGAGCTGGCAGCGGACCCGGATCCTTTGGAGACCTTGCAGATAGAACACACACGATTATTCATCAACGGCGTTCCCCATGTTATCGCCCCGCCGTATGGCTCCGTTTATCTGGATAAGTCACTTCTTGGGCTGCATACCGAAAAGACCCTGAGGTTTTACGCCGAATGCGGCTACAGCCTGAAAAGCGGGTCTGATCTGCCGGACCACATCATCCATCAGCTCGAGTTTCTTTCACTGCTTGCCGAAAAAGGCGATGCAGAGCATGAATCTGAATTTCTGCAAACCATATTTTTGCCATGGTTTGACAAGTTTGGCGCGAGAGTAAAGCAGGAGTCTCAACACCCGTTTTATTCTGTAATTGTTCAACTCATTGATTATTTAACGAAGGAGGAAGACGAACATGGCATTCAACTTGACGAGGCGTAGATTTTTACAATCTGCCTCTCTGGCAGCTGCTTCCATACCGCTTTCAAAAGTTGTTTCCGCAGAGACCGGGTTTGTTCAGTCCCCACTTGAACCCAAAGGCTCCCTTAAGGAAGAGACCGTCACTGGTGGTATCTGTGAGATGTGTTTCTGGAGATGTCAACTCGTCGGCAAGAAACGCGATGGGCGTCTCATCAAATTAGAAGGTAACCCGAAATCAATCGACAACGGCACCTCGATCTGCGCCAGGGGTAACGCCGGCATCAAGCTCCTCTACGATCCGGACAGATTGAAGTACCCATTAAAAAATGTTGGCGAACGAGGCAAGCCCGTCTGGAAACGCATCAGCTGGGAAGAGGCGCTCCAGGAGTGCTCCACCAGACTCAAAGGTGTGGTCGACAAATATGGCCCTCAGGGAATAGCGGTCTTTCCGCATGGCTCAACCGCCAAATACCCCATGCATTTTTTCGAGAGAACCGTCGGAACCCACAACGTCAGTGAGGCCTCATTCTTCCAGTGCAGAGGCATTCGGGACACCGCCTATTGGGCCACAATCGGCAAGGCCCCCGGCGAGAATGTGGACATGCCCAACGCCAAGGCAATCATGCTGCTCGGCTCTCACATCGGCGAAAATGTCCACGTGTCACACGTAAAGAGCTTTATCAAAGGTCTGCAAAATGGCTCCAAGCTCATCGTTGTTGACCCGCGCTACTCGGCAGCCGCCGCCAAATCTGATATCTGGGTGAAGATCAAGCCCGGTACCGATACCGCCTTTTTGCTGGCGATCATGAACTATCTCGTCAAAAACGAGAAGTACGACGTGGACTTCATCGACGAATGGGCTGATGGATTTGACGAGTTTGCCGAAGGCATCGCTGACTGGAGCTTTGAAAAGGCCGCCAAGGAATGTAATGTACCCGCCGAGCAGATCAAGGCGGTTGCCGACATGCTCGCTGACAACGCGCCCAATGTTTCCATCCATCCTGGCCGCCATGTGTCCTGGTATGGGAACGACTTCCAACGCCAGCGCTCCCTTGCCTGTCTCACCGGACTGCTGGGTGCTTACTACGTCAAAGGGGGCTGGGTGCCCGGTATCAAGCCCAAGGTTGGCAAAACAAGCTGGGCCAAGCATGACCACGGTGACGAGCATAACCTCAACTACAACGAAGATGAGGAACTCCGTCATCCGTATACACCTCCCGGCACCCCCACCGAGCTGATTCGTGACGCTGCCCTCACCGGCAAGCCATATCCGATCAAGGGCTGCGTGATCTGGGGGCAAAACCCCATCCAGACCATTCCTGGCCAGGAGAAGATGAAGGATGTACTCCGCCAGATGGACTTCGTCATGTGCGTCGATGTCATGCCCACCGATGCGACCATGTGGGCCGATATCCTCTTACCGGAGGCCAGCTACCTTGAACGCTACGATATGGTTAAGACCGGTACCCAGTGGGACTTTTCCGAAAAGCACCAGCAGTTTATCACCGCCAGGATGCCACTGGTCGAGCCGATGTTCGAGCGCAGGGACAACGTCTATATCACCAACGCCATCGCCAAAGGTATGGGCCATGCGGAGGAGATCCCAGTCAAAACAGTGGAAGAGATGGTCGAGAAGAATCTGGCGGTAGCCGGCCTCAGCCTCGCCCAGCTTAAAAAAGAAGACGGCATCCACATCCGCGACGGGAAAGACCCGTATGGTGTACCGGAAGACTTCGAGGTCCTGCTCTATAACGAAGATATCGAGGATGCTGGATTCCCTGGTATACCGACCTATGTGCCGGTTGATCCGCCCCCGGCAGGCTATGCCCGACTCCTCTATGGCCGGGTTCCCGTCCACACCTTCAACAGGACCCAGAACAACGCCTGGCTCAACTTCGCCATGCCGGATAACCCGGTCTGGATCAATGATGAAACCGCAGAAAAGCTTGGGCTGCAAGACGGGGACACCGTCGGCCTGATTAACAGTGAAGGTTTCAAGTCTCGAACCACAACCACGGTTAAAGTAACCCCAGGTATCAGAAAAGATTCAGTTTATATGGCCCATGGGTATGGTTCTGCCAATCCATTGCTCAGTGTAGGGGTCAACGCCGGCGTTGACGATCAGAGCCTTATTACCAAGATCGCGGTCGATCCTGAAACTGGTGCCCACGGTATGCGGAACAACTTTGTCAAGCTGATCAAGGACGGCAAAGTGCTGGACATTCCGGCATAGCTCGCATTAGCGCAAATAATTTCCCTTGAGGAGGAAAATATAGATGCAATACGGAATGATAATAGATCTTGAACGATGCGTTGGTTGCCATGCCTGCACCATCGCCTGTAAGGCGGAATGGGAAGTTCCCGTCGAGTACGGCAGAAACTGGGTACGGCGCTTAGGACCCTCGCTTGTACAGGGAGAGATGGCTTCCACCTACTATCCTGGTCTGTGCAACCACTGCACCGAGCCGCCCTGTGTCGAGGAATGCCCTGCAGATTATGAAGAGATGACCTTCACCGACCCCAAAACCGGGGAGACAGTGACCCTGGAGGTTGCAGCCACCTGGAAAGATCCTTTCGATGGTACCGTACAGATTGATAAGGCACGCTGTCTCGGCTGTGGAGCCTGCGCGGATGTGTGCCCATACAGCGCCCGCTACGTCAACCCTGATCTGGTTGATGATATGTCAGAGGATGGCAAAGCAGATAAGTGCACCCTCTGCAAGCCCAGGGTTGATGCCGGCTCCCTGCCGGCCTGTGTACAGACCTGTATCACCAATGCCAGGATTTTTGGCGATCTTGATGATCCCGACTCTGAGGTAGCCCAATACCTCAACAAGGGCGCGGCGGGTATCGAGCCAGTTGATGGAGAGCTCGGACCGAACATCAAATATTATGGCCGGAAAAAGGATGTGGACCTGTTGCTGGGAACCTCAACGCCAGAGCTGGTAGACGTCGGACCGATTCGCCGCAGGGCAATGCTCGCCGCACTTGGCAGCGGCGCAAAGAAATCTTTACGAAATGTCGGTCTGCTGGGACTTGCCGGGGCATTACTCGCCTCAACCCAGACCAAGGGAGAGAGTAACGACGAATAAGCCGTATTTCTGAAATCCCTTTACATTCTTTAAGGACCATAATCACAATTTGATTATGGTCCTTTTTTTATGTATTATCGTGGCACATTTCAAGCAGCTGCAACTGACTGCGGCCTTTTCGCCATAATTTGCACCCATAATGGAAATTTGAGGGGAAAGCTGCATTATAGTGAGTGATACACAGTATAACAAAGTATAGAGTTGAGGTACCTTTTGCCTGTCTTGAGCAGATAGGTGAAAGCCTTATGCAATTTGAGAATTCATTCCAGAAAGGCAACATATGAGCACAGACGATAAGAAGATCATTTATTCAATGATCAAGGTCTCGAAGTATTACGACAACAAACCAGTTTTAAAAGACATCTCCTTATCCTATTTTTATGGCGCCAAAATCGGTGTCCTTGGTCTGAACGGCTCCGGTAAAAGTACCCTGCTGCGCATTCTCGCCGGGGTTGACACAGAGTTCAACGGCAAGACCGTTTTGTCTCCAGGGCTTACCGTCGGCTACCTTGAGCAGGAACCACAGCTCGACCCGGAAAGAACTGTCCGCGAAATCGTCGAAGAAGGCGCCCAGGAAACCGTTGACCTGTTGAAAGAGTTCAACGAGATCAACGAAAAGTTCGCCGAGCCCATGACCGATGACGAGATGCAGGACCTCATCGACCGCCAGGCGAAGGTGCAGGAAAAACTCGACCATCTCTCAGCCTGGGACCTGGACAGCCGGCTTGATATGGCCATGGACGCCCTGCGCTGCCCGCCCCCCGAAACCACCTGTGGCGTGCTCTCCGGCGGCGAGAAGCGACGTGTGGCACTCTGCCGTATATTATTAAGAAAACCTGATATCCTGCTCCTTGATGAGCCCACCAACCACCTCGATGCTGAATCTGTCGGCTGGCTTGAAAAACATCTCCAGGATTACGAGGGCACAGTCATCGCCGTCACCCATGACCGCTACTTCCTCGACAACGTCGCCGGCTGGATTTTAGAGCTTGACCGCGGTGTTGGTATTCCCTGGAAAGGCAATTATTCTTCCTGGCTTGAGCAGAAAGAAAAGCGTCTTGCCATGGAAGAAAAGAAAGAGAGCAGCCGCCGCAAGACCCTGCAGCGCGAGCTGGAGTGGATCAAGATGTCGCCTAAGGGCAGACGATCAAAATCCAAGGCCCGAATCAGCTCTTATGAGAAACTTCTTGGCCAGGAGACCGAGACACTCGAAAAGGACCTTGAGCTCTTTATTCCACCAGGCCCGCGCCTTGGCAAGGTGGTCATTGAGGCAGAAAATGTGCAGAAGGGATACGGCGATCGTATTCTGGTTGAGAACATGACATTTAACCTGCCCCCGGGTGGCATCGTGGGAGTCATCGGCCCTAACGGTGCCGGTAAAACCACCCTGTTCCGCATGATCACCGACCAGGAACAACCGGATAACGGGGCCATAAGAAAGGGTGAGACAGTAAAACTCTCCTATGTCGATCAGTCGAGGGACTCCCTGGACCCTGAAGCGACAATCTGGGAGGCCATTTCCGAGGGTCAGGACACCATCTGGCTTGGTACCCGGGAGGTGAACAGCCGGGCCTATGTGGGTAAATTCAACTTTTCAGGCTCAGACCAGCAGAAGAAGGTCGGCCTGCTGTCCGGTGGTCAGCGCAATCGGGTCCACCTGGCGAGGATGCTGAAAGAAGGCGGCAATGTGCTGCTGCTCGATGAGCCCACCAATGATCTCGATGTCAACACCCTGCGGGCCCTGGAGGAAGCTCTTGAAAACTTTGGCGGTTGCGCAGTCATCATCAGCCATGATCGCTGGTTTCTGGACAGGCTTGCCACCCATATCCTTGCCTTTGAAGGGAATTCAGAGGTGGTTTGGTTTGAAGGAAACTATTCGGATTACGAAAAGGACCGTAAGGCCCGACTGGGCGCTGAAGCAGACCAACCGCACCGAATCAAATACCGGCATTTAACCAGATAACAGGCTAAACGCGAACCACACCGCCTCGCCAGGAATCCCCCCGGCGAGGCGGTGTGGCCTATATTCTCCCCTGCCGCTACTTTGTGCTACCTGCACCACTTTTTCAGCCTCAATAGCCGACACGAGCTTCTCATAGTCGCCCTCAAAACTGGTCTTGAAAGATCCAACAGTTCCTGCAATAACTCGGCGTCCTCTGCAAACTGCTCAAGGGCAAAAGCCCTGCTCCACTCCAGTGCACTCATAGACATGTCTCATATCGGCGAAACTGGGGTTCAATGGACCTGGAACCATATTGAGGGACAAAGAGAGATTGTAACTATGAAGGGCATAACTCACCACAACATAAGGCTGCTCCACGCCCGAGTGGTCGAAAGTGGTTATGACCGGACCTATTACTTCAGTTCGCTGCTCAACGGCAATCCAGGAAGCTGGATACGCCCTATCCGCTCGATGTACAGCTTGCCGTTGATCACATTGACCACTGTCGACCCGGGACCCTCGTCTGCGGGCCCTCCATCGACGATATATGCAAGCTTGTCCCTGAAAGCGTCATGGACCTGCTGTACCGAACGAGCAGGCTCATGCCGGGAGAGGTTGGCGCTGGTGGCGGTTACCGGTGCTTGTAACTGATCGATGATTCGGCAAACTGTTTTATTCGGAGTCAATCTGATACCAATTGTTCCGGTCCCACCGGTGAGGAGCTGAGAGACTTCTGGCTTGGCAGGAAAAACAAGGGTCAGCGGGCCCGGCCAGTAACTCTCGATCAGACTTTCGTATTGCTCAGGAATAGTCTGGGCATACCGGGCTATCTGATGCAGATCTGAAACCAGCAGCAGGATCGGCTTGTTTTGGGGCCGATTCTTGAGAAGAAAAAGGCGTTGGATGGCCTGGTCATTTTCCGGATCAACGGCAAGCCCATAATAGGTTTCTGTGGGTATTGCCACCACTCCACCTTGGCGGATGGCCTCGGCAGCCCGCCGGATCACCTGATCCGACGGGCTGGTAACAAACTGGAACTTAGAGTGATTCAAGTTTTTTGGCTTTTTCTTCAACTTCTTTAACCATGTTTTCCCTGAACTCAACCAGCTTCGCGGCGATTCTCTCATCATTGAGAGCAAGCATCTTCGCTGCAAACACCGCCCCATTCTTGGCTCCTGCCTTGCCGATGCCCATGGTAGCAACCGGTATTCCCGGAGGCATTTGAACGGTTGCCAGCAAGGCATCCATCCCATTTAACGGCGAGGCATCGAGCGGAATGCCGATTACCGGAAGATCGGTATGGGATGAAATAACACCGGCCAGATGAGCAGCCATCCCCGCACCGCAAATGATAACTTTCAGGCCACGTTCTTGGGCTGTTTTCGCGTAGGTAGCTGCTTTTTCGGGTGTCCTGTGGGCTGAGGCAACGGTCATCTCAAAGCCGATCCCCATCTGTTTGAATAAATCTCCCGCCGCCTTCATCACCGGATAATCGGAATCGCTTCCCATGAGAATTCCAACAACCACTCCGGTATCGCCTTCAATTCGTTTCATTGCTTTCGCTCCAATATCTCTACGATAATAACTTTCCTGCCAGCTGATACAATCAACCGCTTTGTAGCAGGCGTCCAGGGCGTCTTTGAGCTTCTCGCCTATGGCTGTAACGCCAAGAACCCTGCCGCCGTTTGAGACCACTTTGCCAGATGCCTCTGCAGTCCCTGCATGAAAGACCACCACATCGTTCACCTTTGCCGCTTGCTCTAGACCGGAAATGGGGTATCCCTTGCCATAACTTCCCGGATACCCACCAGAGGCCAGGACCACGCAAACTGTTGGCCGGGGGTCTATCTGTAAATCAATTTCATCAAGTTTTCCGTCTATGACGGCCTCAAAGATATCAACTATATCCGTCTGTACCCTCATCAGCAGAGGCTGGGCTTCAGGATCTCCAAAGCGACAGTTAAACTCAAGCACATCCACCTTGTCGCCATCAATCATCAGGCCTGCATAGAGCATTCCCTTGTAGGGCCTCCCCTCTGCAGCAAGGCCTTTTACTGTGGGAACCATGATGTTTTCCATCACGTATTGACTAATTGCCGGGGTAACCACAGGAGCTGGTGAGTATGCGCCCATTCCACCGGTATTCGGCCCCTTATCCCCTTCGTAGATCGCCTTATGATCCTGTGATGTTGGTAACGGTAATACTGTTTTCCCATCTGTGAAAGCTATAAAAGATGCCTCCTCTCCGGTAAGACAGGCCTCAACGACAACAGTGTTGCCGGCAGAGCCAAAGGCCTTATCCTGCATGATGAGATCGACAGCTTCCTTGGCCTCCTCAACGGTGGAGGCCACGATGACCCCTTTGCCCGCCGCCAGTCCATCAGCCTTGACCACAATGGGCGCTCCGCACTGATCAATATAGGCCTTTGCCTCATCACTTTCGGTAAAAACACCAAAGGCGGCGGTCGGAATATTGTACTTAGCCAGGAACTCTTTGGTAAAGACCTTGCTGCCTTCAAGAATCGCTGCCGCCTTATTCGGGCCGAAAATCCTCAAGCCATGATCCTCGAACGTATCCACAACTCCTTCAACCAGGGAAGCCTCAGGTCCCACCACTGTCAGATCGATTTTCTGTTCCAAGGCAAATTTCAGGAGCTTATCTACTTCAGTCGCACCTATCTCAACACATTCAGCGATTTCAGAAATTCCGGCATTACCGGGTGCACAGTAGATCTTATCGACTCTGCTGCTCTGATTAATCTTCCAGGCCAGTGCATGCTCTCTTCCTCCTGAACCGATGACAAGTACTTTCATGTTAAAGACTCCATGTATAATTGAATGTGAAAACCGGTAAGCAATTTAACCCGACGCGAACTCGACACTTTTTAGCAAAAATATAATGGTGTTTGCACATTGACAAACGGTGTATCAACCAATATAAAAAATGAACAGCCATTCATTAGCAAATTGCGGCAATTTGTAATTTTTTTTGAAATTTAAAGCTTCCGAAGGGTATGAAAGCAGTCAATAAACATGCAAGGATAATTACGGCGGCAACCAAGGTTTTTGCCAAAAAGGGCTTTTTTAACGCCAGAATATCCGATATTGCCAAAGAAGCCAAGGTTGCTGATGGTACTATATACCTCTATTTCAACAATAAATATGACATCCTCATTTCAGTTTTTGAGGAAGAAATAGGAAAACTCATCACCCAGGCCCAGAAGGCTCTCGCCAAAGAAAGCGATCCCAAAAAAATGCTTGAGCTCTTTGCCACAAATCACCTCAAGGCAATGAAAAAGAATAAGAACCTTGCCGAGGTGATCCAGATAGAACTCCGCCAGACAAACAAGATAGTGAAGGACTACCGCAACACCACCTTCACCCAGTACACCGATATTGTGGCAGACATCATCCGGGCCGGACAGAAAGCAGAGGTCTTCAACACAGAGATCAAGCCAGATCTCGCCAAAAGAGCTTTTTTCGGCGCCCTTGATGAAATCTCAAGGGTATGGAACATCTCCCTTGAAACCCACTATACGGTGGATGAAACGGCCAACCAGGTGCTGCTCCTCTTTCTCAACGGCCTGTTGGGAGAGTCCCACCCGGACAGCGAGGGCTCATCGACAGCTCCCAAGGTCAGCCTGACACCGTAATCCCTGACAAGCTTACTCAGGCAAAGTCTGAGCGTTGGATGTCCATGACTTCAAACTCCCTGTTACCGCCTGGGGTGTTGACCAGAACCTCATCCCCAATTTCCTTGCCAAGGATGGACCTGCCAAGCGGAGACAGTACCGATATAGAGCCTTTTTTCACATCAGCCTCTTCCGGGCCAAGTAACTGATAGGTGATCTCTTCATCCGTGTCGAGGTCAAGCAGGGAGACAACAGTGCCGAAGACAGCGGTTGAGGTGGAGACCTGGGAGCAGTCAATCACCTCGGCTCTTGAGAGCTTGTCCTTGAGTTCCATTATTCGCCCTTCAATGTGCCCCTGGCGCTCTTTGGCGGCATGATACTCTGCATTTTCCTTCAAGTCGCCATGCTCACGCGCAACTTCGATGGCCTTGACAACCTCAAGCCTATCGACTTTCTCCAACTTGCTCAATTCTTCTTTAAGGCGCTGGTTACCGGCCTTTGACATCGGAATACGTTCAACCATCTATTTCTACCTCCATAAAAAAAAATTCCTGCCAGATTCAATGTTCCACTGGGCAGGAAGCAATATAATTTCGCTGTGATCAGGAATTGTTACCAACGATACATCAAGGACATCGCAGCTTTCTTCTCATTATAGTTGTCACTATCGGAGTAAAGTACCTCTCCTTTTAATAGAAAATGCTCATTCATTTCAAGGAAAATATCAAAGGCACCGGTATATCTGACATTTCCGTCGGCTTCATAACCAAGAGCGAAATCAAGCAGATAAAAACTCGGGGTGTTCTCAAATGTATCGAAATCCTTCAACAGGTGCCGGAAGGAAAATGACAGCTCATGCTGCCAGTAGCTGTCCGGGCTCCAGTAAGGCAAAATGCTGATGTTATCCCCGGTGAAATCAGTGTCAGCGGTTCCACCTATGGTATCCGGATCTGTCTCGGAAAAATTGGATTCACTACTTTTCAGCAGCTCATAGCTGTATTGCACACTGAGAGAAGTATAGTCACTAAAGAAGGTATATGAAGTCCAGAACTGCATCCCATCCTGTTCATTGCTGCCCTTGAACCATTTATGCTGGTATTCCCCGCCAATACTGACGCCAGAGGCGCCGTCAATGACCAGCCCACCTAACAGGGTTCTACAATAAATCCCACTATTGAGAGCCTCAATGGTGTCGTCGACGACATCTTCCCGAAATTCCAGATAGCCACTTAATACCGGATCAAACTCATGATCGAATTTAACAGCGTATACCCACAAACTGTCCGCATCGGATTCGAGCTGATGTAAACCTCCGTCAAGACGCAGGGTGGTCTCCTTGCTAAGCTCAAAACGAGCTTTCCCGCCAAACTCCCTGCCGTCAGTGGACCCGCCCCCGGTTTCAGGTTCGTAGTGCAACTCGCCATAGCCGAACTGAAATTCTTTTCTTAAGCCAGCCAAATACTTGAAGTTCGCCCCATAGAAATGCTTTTTTATATTGACGGTACCGTCCCTGCCGCTCCTCTCATCGAGCATCGCCTCACCGGCCAAGGTGGGAGAGCGGGCCAGCCTGTTGCGCTCCATCAAATCCTGTAATTCCGGCAGTGATTCGCCACGGTCTTGCAAATACGCATAGACCTCCGCCTCTTTGGTGTAATTACCGAGCCGCTCATAGACCTTGGCCAGATCCATGAGACCTTCGACGGACTGCTCCTCCTTCAGCCTGGCTCTATTCTGGCGCTCTGCGATGATGTAATTTTTATCTTCGACCGCCTCCCGAATCTGGTATTCGTTTTTCACAAGTTTTTCCCAGCGGTATCGGTCATAAAGTTCGGCGACGATCTCTCCCAGTGCACTTCCCGTGATCGCCAGGAAACCGTCATCTGCCTGTAAGGCGTTCAGTTTATCGAGCTGTTCGGGACCTTCATGGGTAAACAGTGACCAGAACATGGCCTCACCACCTTCATCCCAATCGAAGTCCAGATTCTTTTCGGCAAGCCTCTGCTTGAACTGGCTGTTCACGTTGGGGGTCAACAGTTGCCTGTAGGTAACCAGGGATTCCTTTAACTCCCCCATGGCCCAGAGGGTTCGCGCCAGCAACAGTTTCTGTTCTATCGGCAAGGTCTCAAACGGCTTGCCAGCCAACTCGGAGTAGATAAAGTCATATTGTCCACGGCGAAATTGCAAAGAGAGATATTCGGTTAGAAAGACTCCGTCATCACCACCCTGTTCATGGAGTTCAAGTAAAGCTCTAGCGGCCTCATCGAGTCGGCCTATTTTGGCAAGAGCCCTGGCCCGCACAATTTCAGCCCTTTTTGAATCCGAATGGAGCTTTAAGATTAAATCGGCGATTTTCATGCTCGCATGATTTTCACCGTTTCCTACCGCCTTGTCAGATGCTAAAAACAGCCCTCGCACGCCTGCATTCGGTTGGATAAGCAGACCTTTTTCATTATAAAAATTTTCTTCGTCTATACTGCCACGGCCCTTTAAATAGTGCTGAGCCACCCAGATATCCGGGCTATGCCACATTTTCTCAGGGTATCTGGCCAGTATTGCCTTGCACTCTTGTTCTTTCCCCACACCAAGGTAGAGGTCACAGAGACGCAACTCAAGCGATCTCAAGATTGACACAGTATCCCGGTCATGTTGTTTTTTGGGAAACTGCTCAAGGTAGTGTTGCAGATCTCTGACGGCCAGTTTGTAACTCCCCTCCCGCTCAAGAAGATATATGTAGGTTAAAAACACCTCTGATAAAGAGTTGTCAGCAGGTATCCGCCAATTTGTGTCCTTGATGGTTGCGACATAGTACCAAAATAGCGACCAGCCATCGCTGAGCGAGTCATTTTCCGCTACGCTTCGGATCAGTTGAATCACAGCTTGTTGGTTTTCAAAATTTTCTGCCAATACTTCCCGCAGTACTCGCTGGGACTCAAACAACCTTCCCATATGATGCAGCGTTTCGGCCTGGCTGAGTAATATTTTTTCCCGGGCTGCCAGTCCAGGCCAGCGCGCGTTCAGCAGCCTGGCGTATAACTCCTTAGCCACTGAATACTGACCGTTTAGCCTCAGTGCTTTGGCATAGGCCAGATAAAGTTCAAGCTCAGCCGTATCAACAGGAGCCTCGGCCAGGGGAGCTGCCAATCGCTGCAGGACATCCAATCTGCCCAGATCTCCTGCGAGTTCAATGATAGTACTGCGGAGAACAATATCGTCCTGTCCTCGCCTGAGTGCACAGATATATGAATCAAGAGCTGCGACATCGAGGCCTATTTGTGTTTCCAGTTCCGCCTTGATCAGACAAAACATCGCGCTCTCTGCCAGTCCTCCACTGATTGATAGCAGATAGTCATAGGCCAGCTGTTCGTCACCTCGAGCCGCATGCAGCCTTGATAGCTGAAAACGCACCTCTTCATTGTTCTCGCTGTTTTCATCAATAACAGTCAGGACATCGATCAAGGCATCAGTGCTCTCTGCAGCCTCGAGCCGCTGAGCCATTATCTTGAATATTGACAGCCTGTCATCGGTAAAGCTATCAAGATCCCTCCACAACAGGCGCGCACCATTGTTTTCGACTATAGCCAGCAGAGTATCCGCTATTTCCTCTCTGACCTCATCCAGTTCCTGTGTCGCTGCACTGCTCTGGGGATAGATCTTCAGGTATCTTTCAAAATATTTAAGAGACTGATCAGCTCTTCCGCTGTCTTTTGCATAGATCCGGGCAGTTACCAGCAACCATTCTGGATCAAAAGCTTTATCATGTTCAAGAATGGCAAGAATGTGGGGGAGAGCGTCGTTGCCCCTGTGCTGATTGAGATAATAATCGGCCAGCTTTCCCTGGTACGCTACCGCTTTCGGGTCTATCACCACGATGGACTTCCAGAGAGGAAAGGCCCGCCTGTCGTCACCATATTCAACGAAGACATCGGCAGCTTCGGCGAGTATTTCGACGTCACTTTCAGCTTCGGCAGCAAGCAGCGAGTAATAATCGATAGCCTTATCCCGCTTCGAGAGGCTTTTACTCTTACGGGCCAGCTTTTCCAGCAGCGGACGATCTGAACCTTTGCGTTGCCGCAGTTGTTCCAAAAGAACATACGCCTCCTCCTGCTTCCCCTGCCCTTCCAGCGCCATGATAAAGCCGCTCAAAAGTGCTATACCTTCTTCGCCCTGGGGAGTTCTGGAGTAGGCCTGTCCCAGGTAATGGACAGCCTTTTTATACTCCCTGAGTTCCAAGGCCACCCTCCCTGCCAGCTTGGTATATTCGTGTTGATAAGGGTTCGCCTCGATTAGTGCCTCCAGCAGCGGAAAAGCTGCTTCATATTCTTCCAGGCGAAAGAGAATTTTACTGTACTCCCATTTCGCCTCCTCAATCTGCGGTTTCAACAGAATGAGCTCTTTGTAGTACTCAGCAGCATACTGGTACTTGCCAAGCCGGGCGAGTTCTCGGCCTCTGTCCCAATACCTCTTCCAGGTGGGAACATCAGGTGCGTCCAAAGGAACAATCTCCCTTTCAGGAGCAATTTCGGAGTAAAGAATTGTGGGGTGCAGGACCAGAAAAAGAGCCAGGATGGGCAGAACGATTAATTTAAGCGGGAACTCATCCGGCTTGCTCGATACCATGGTTCAGCCCTTACAGGCGGGGGAAGGTTGTAGAATTCATCCCGGCAAGCCTGGGAAGACCTGCCGGGGCCAATAGTATTGGTCTATTGATAGTATTTTTTTATGTTTTCTACAACATATGTCTGCATTTCCTCTGTCAGCTCTGGGTAAACTGGCAAGGCAAGGGTCTCTAATGCAGCCTTTTCCGCCTCTGGCATCGACCAATTATCGGCATCGGCTCCCAGACACTTCTGCTTATGCAAGGGGACAGGGTAGTAGATCTCACAGCCTATATCATTTTTCAGCAGCCAATCCCGCAGTCCATCCCTATCGCTGACCCGGATGATGTACTGGTTGTAGATATGGCTTGCCGCCTGCTCTTCTCCGGCAACACCGCGGTATACAGCCGTGGGGGTAACAACCGCACCATTTTCTACCAAACCGGCTTCAGCGAAAAGCCTGGTATACAGTGCGCCGTTTTCCTTTCGTGCTTTATGCCAGGAATCGAGGTAACGAAGCTTCACCCTCAAGGCCGCCGCCTGAATGGCATCAAGCCGGAAGTTTCCGCCAACCATTGAGTGATAGTATTTCGGATAGGCGCCGTGGTTTCGAAGCAATTCAATTTTTTTGGCGAGATCCTCATCCTGGCAGGTCACCATGCCACCGTCACCGATCCCTCCGAGGTTCTTGCTGGGAAAGAACGAGAAACAGCCCACCGAGCCCATTGAACCGGCCCGTTGCCATTTTACCTCGCTGCCTTCCACGATGGGGTATTCGGCTCCGATCGCCTGGGCGGCGTCTTCAACAACCGGCAACTTGTACTCAGCAGCAATTTTCAGAATCTCAGTCATATCAGCGCACTGTCCGTACAGATGGACAGGGATAATCGCCTTGATCTTTCTATCCTTATCCGCCTCAAGCACTTTTCGCATCTGCTGAGGATCGATGTTGTAGCTGACTGGATCTATATCGGCAAAAACGGGCCGCGCGCCAAGTCGTAGTATGACGCCCATGGTGGCGAAAAATGAATATGGGGTTGTCAGTACCTCGTCACCCTCTTTGATATCCAGGGCCATCAAGGCTACCAGAAGCGCATCTGTGCCACTTGAGACGCCTATCCCGTAATTCGCACCACAATATTCCGCTACTTCCTGTTCGAGGCCAACCACCTCCGGGCCATGGATATATCTAGTGGAGCGAAGGACCTCGGTTACCGCTTTAGTGAGCTCATCCTCAAGGTCAGCAAACTGTGCCTGAAGATCAAGTAAGGGTACTTTCATAATTTTGTTAATTTATAACAGTGAAGGTTTATTCATGTGGCTCGCGGGTTTGACAACCGGCGTCAAGCCTCTATTCCTTGGAATTGATGACTATCTTTTCTCCATCAAAGAAATCAACAATATCAGGCATCTCAGCTTCAAGATATTTTTTCATTTTCTTCAACAGATTCACCTCAATCTGCCGCACGCGCTCACGCGATATAGCGAACCTGTCGGCGATATTCTGCAAGGTCATCGGCTCATCGGTAAGCAGTCGCTCCTCAAGAATCATTTTCTCCTTGTCATTGAGTTTATCCTTGAGGACCTCCAAGAGTTCGGCAAGTTTTACCCGAATTTCCTTGCCGGCCACGGTCGACTCGATATTTGGCCCATTGCTGGGTATAAAGTTTTTCTGCTCGTCTTCAGAGTCAGAGCGCAGAGGGCTCTCCAGGGAAACATCCCAGTTGTCCATACGCTGGCTCATCTCGATGACTTCACGCTCCTTGACGTTGAGCCGCTCCGCCAGCAACTTCGGTTCAGGTTGAAACCCTTGGGCCTCGAGTAATTTTCGTTCTTTGTTGAGACTGAAAAACAGTTTTCTCTGGGCCTGGGTGGTGCCAATCTTTACCAGCCGCCAGTTGTCCATAATGAATTTGAGTACATACGCACGAATCCAATATGCCGCATAATAGGAGAATTTTACCCCCCGATAGGGGTCGAACTTCTTGGTGGCTTGCACCAGGCCGACATTACCCTCCTGGATGAGGTCCATGAAATTCTGCATCCAGTACTTCTGAAAATCCATTGCAACTTTAACAACCAGACGCAAATTAGAAGAAACGAGCCGATATGCTGCCTCCTGGTCACCATGCTCTTTAAACCGTATGGCAAGTTCATCGGTTTCTTCCCTGCTGAGCAGCTCATACTGGCTGATCTCCTGCAGATACCTGTGTAATGCAGGGTTACTTAAAGCAGGTAAATTGTCATCATCCGAAATTGAGACAAGCTGATGCCCTTTCATGGAATCATCAACCCGGTTTTCATCTTCAAACTCAATTTCCATTTCAACGTGATTTTTACTCATATGTGTCAGTCTCCGGACTGGTGTTAAGCGACGAATCACAGGAAAAGATTACCACTCTACCCTGCTAAGGTGAAAGTGCAATCATTATGTGCAAAACGCTGTGTGAATCGGTGAAATATGCTAATATCGATCATGGAAAGAGCGGGTATTGATTTCGAGGAGAATTCTGTTTTATAATTATAGATTTTGTGCTAAAAACAACCGTTCCGCTGGAATATCCGACCTATAGTATACTCTTTTGACCGTAATTATACCAATTACACACGATGAAAAATATAAGAAACTTTAGCATCATTGCTCACATAGACCATGGCAAATCAACGCTTGCTGATCGCATGATCCAGATTTGCAAACTCATTTCCGACCGGGAGTTCAAGGATCAGCTGCTCGACAGCATGGATATTGAGCGTGAACGTGGTATTACCATCAAAAGCCAGACCGTCTGCCTCCCATTTAGAGCCAAGGATGGCCAGGAGTATTCCCTCAACCTCGTTGACACCCCTGGTCATGTTGACTTCAGTTATGAAGTGTCCAGAGCCCTGACCTCCTGCGAGGGGGCCTTGCTGCTGGTCGATGCCGCCCAGGGCGTTGAAGCCCAGACCCTGGCCAACCTTTATCTGGCCATGGAAAATGACCTGGAGATTATTCCCGTCATCAACAAAATCGATCTGCCATCCGCAGAACCCGAAAAAGTCGCCCTGCAGATTGAAGAGGATCTCGGTCTTGACAGTGACATGATCCGCTACTGCTCGGCCAAGAGCGGTCAGGGTGTTGAAGAGATCCTCGAAACCATCGTCACCAGCCTTCCGGCACCGGAAGGTGATGCCGGTGCGCCCCTCCAGGCACTGATCTTCGACGCCAACTACGACGCCTTCCGGGGTACAATCATCTCCGTTCGCATCATCAACGGAACCCTGAAAAGCGGCGATACCATCAAGTTCATGTCCAACAACGTCGAGTATCGCGTTGAAGAGGTCGGTACCTTCCAGGTGCAGCGCTGCAAGGAAAAACAACTCTCTGCTGGTATGGTCGGCTATATTATCGCAGGAATCAAGAGCGTTCAGGACGCCAAACCGGGCGATACCATAACCCACGCCGCAAAGCCGGCCACCGAGCCGCTGCCGGGTTTCAAGGAAGTTCAGCAGGTTGTCTTCTCCTCCATCTACCCAATTTCCACCGATGATTACGAGGATCTTGCCGCCGCTCTTGAAAAGCTCCAGCTCAACGATGCCGCACTTACCTTCCAAAAGGACTCCTCCGCCGCCCTCGGTTTCGGCTTCAGGTGCGGTTTTCTCGGCCTGCTGCACCTGGAGGTGGTACAAGAACGACTTGAACGGGAGTTCGACGTCTCGCTTATCCTCACAGTGCCATCTGTGCGTTACCGCTGCTACTTGAAGGATGGCTCCATGGTTGAGGTGGATAATCCAGCTTATTACCCCGACCCCGCCAATATCGATCGCACCGAGGAACCGTATATCAAGGCCACCATCTTGATGCCGGAGCGGTATATGGGTGCGGTGATGACCCTTTGCATGGAGCGCAGGGGTGAAAACACCCAGTATCACTACCCAACGCCTGGCAGGATAGAGTTTACCTGCGAAATCCCGCTGGCCGAGGTGATCTACGATTTTTATGATCGTTTGAAGTCTATCACCCAAGGTTACGGCTCGTTTGATTACGAAATGCTTGATTATCGTTCTTCAGATCTGGTCAAGCTCGATATCCTGGTGAACGGGGAACGTGTTGACGCCCTCTCCCAGCTTGTGCACCGCGATAATTCCAGAGCACGAGGGCTGCATGCCTGCGAGATGCTGAAAGAGGAAATTCCCCGCCAGATGTTTAAAATCGCCATCCAGGCAGCAATCGGCGGCACCATTATCGCCAGAACGACCATTTCAGCATTGAGAAAGGATGTTACCGCCAAATGTTACGGTGGCGATATCACCAGAAAGAGAAAACTGCTTGAAAAGCAAAAGGCGGGTAAAAAACGTATGAAGACGGTCGGCAATGTTGATATTCCCCAAAACGCATTCCTTGCCGTTTTAAAATCTGAACAAAAATAACGACTATCTCTCCCCCTAGCTTGCAATCAGTTCAGGCCGCTGCCAGATGTGCTATCTGGCAGCGGCCTTTTTCGTCATTTACGATCGTTTCAATTCAGCCTTTCCGGACCTGCAGCGATTTTCTCACTAATTTTTCACTCTGGCCTGAACAATAAGTCCGCCCACAATAAAACACAATCCGACCAGGGTGGAGAGCATGATTTTTTCATCAAGTAAGAAATAGATGAAAACCAGGGAGAGAAAGGGTGAAAGGAATATGAGATTAGCAATTTTTGCCGTATTCTCTGTGAGTTTCATTGCCGTCAGCCAGAGCAGGAAAGCTACCCCCATTTCAAAAACACCTATATATACAGCTCCAGCCAAGCCCCGCATATCCGGCAACGTTATTCCATGGGTGACCATTAGATAAACTGCTATCATAGGAACAGCGCAGAGAAAATTCATAAGCAGCCCCACTACAGGATCCCGCCTGTCCCTGGTATTGCCTATCCAGTAGAGTGCCCAGAATATTGTGGAGAGCAGCGCCAGAAAAATCCCCAGGGGACTTTCCATGGTGAACGAAAAAGGATTGCCATTGGTGGAGATCACCAATACGCCAAAATAGCTGATACCAATAGCCAGTATCTGTTTTCGTGACAATCTGTGCCCGAGAAGTGGTACCGAAAGAATGGAAAGGGTTATGGCCCAGGTGTAGTTCAAAGGCTGGGCCTGCTGCGCCGGCAAAAGATCATAGGCCTTGAACAGGACGAGATAGTACAGCAAGGGATTAAGCATCCCCAGTTTGCATGAAAGCAGCCACTCCCTGCCGGTCATACACCGCAATATATCAAGTTTTTTTTGAACAGTGAGCACCAGCAACAGGACCAGACATGAAACAATGGAGCTGAAAAGAACCAGTTCGGCAGGCGCAATATGATTGAGCGACAGTTTGCAGGCACTGGCTATAGTCGACCATAAGCCTACTGTGGCCAGTGCGTAGCAATACGCCTTTCCTTGTCTGGTCATGTGTTCTTCCTGGCCGGAAAGACACTCCGGCATCCTGTTGAAGTCCAGTAGAGATCCAACCTGTGCGGCATAATTAAAACTGCCTGCAGAAGCCCCCACAGGCCGCCCAGATGGCAGGTTGCAACGTTCAACTTTAGCTTATTATATTATATATTACAGATAATTAAGCAATAAGTTCTCTTAACAGGTCAGCCGTCCTCTACGCCTGCTCCTTTTCTTTGCCACTAGGGCCACCCAAAAAAAGCACGCCCGTAAAGACGTGCTTTTCAATATCCGTGCCCCCCTCCTCACTCATGCGTACAGAAGATGTTCGTAGCGGACCCATACTTCGGTTCGTCGCTACTCCATGAAAGGATAGTCGTATTGGGTGGGAGGCACGAAGGTTTCCTTCACGGTCCGGGGCGAAACCCACCTAAGCAGATTGGTCATCGCCCCAGCTTTGTCGTTGGTGCCGGAGGCTCTTCCTCCACCAAAGGGCTGCTGCCCTACTACTGCGCCGGTGGGTTTGTCATTGATGTAAAAATTGCCGGCCGCATGTTCAAGCTTATCGAGGGCAATGCTGGTCGCCATACGATCCCGTGAAAAGATTGCTCCTGTCAGACCGTACTGAGAGGTCGTGTCGCAGATCTCCAGCGTTTGTTCAAAATCCTTGTCAGCGTAAACAAAGACTGACAACACCGGGCCAAATATTTCCTCCACCATGGTCCTGAACTGCGGCTCACCGGCCAGAATAACCGTTGGCTCGACAAAGTACCCAACACTGTCATCACATCCACCACCAACGATGACCTCGCCGCCGGAATCCGCTTTGGCAAAAGAGATATATTCCCGTATAGTTTCAAAGGCCTTTCTATCAATAACGGCACTGACGAAATTACTAAAATCTGTCGTTGGCCCTATTTTGATCGACTCGATCTCTGCCCTTAACAACGGTTCCACCTCGGTCCAGAGACTGGCTGGGATATAGGCTCGACTGGCGGCTGAACATTTCTGCCCCTGATATTCAAATGCTCCTCGCACCAGAGCTGTGGTCAGCTCCTTCGGATCGGCAGAGGCATGGGCGAAGACAAAATCCTTGCCACCGGTCTCCCCAACAATCCTGGGGTATGACCTGTAACGAGCGATATTGTTACCTATCGTTTTCCACATCTGTTGAAATACAGCTGTAGAACCGGTGAAATGCACACCTGCCAGGTTAGGATTTGCAAGGCATATCTCGCCCACTGCTGAGCCACTTCCCGGAACAAAATTAATGACTCCCGGCGGCAGGCCTGCTTCTTCCAAAATTTTCATGAAAAGATATGGGGTATACACAAGCGAAGAGGCAGGCTTCCAGACCACGGTATTGCCCATAATTGCAGGTGCAGTCGGCAGATTTCCAGCTATCGCCGTAAAGTTGAACGGCGTTACGGCAAAGACAAACCCTTCCAGTGGACGGTGCTGGACAAAATTCCACACCCCGTCAGCCGATTCAGGCTGTGTCGAATAGATCTTTTCGGCGAAATATACATTGAATCGGAGAAAGTCTATCAGTTCACAGGCGGCATCTATTTCTGCCTGGTAAACCGTCTTTCCGGCGGAGAGCATGGAACCGGCATTTATCTGATACCGGTATTTCTGGGCGAGCAGATCCGCTGCTTTGAGAAATATTGCGCAGCGTTCTTCCCAGCGCAGTTTGCGCCAGTGCTTTTGTGCGTTGACGGCGGCTTCGATTGCGGCGTGGATCTCTTCTCGGCCAGCTTGGTGATAGGTCGCCATAACCTTTTTATGGTCATGGGGTATAACCACATTACTGGTCTGGCCAGTCCTGTATTCCTCTCCATTAATTATGGCAGGTATCTCGATCGACTCTTTCCCCAATTGTTCAAGAGCCTTTTTCAGGAGAGTTCGTTCTTTGGTGCCGGGAGCATAACTGTAGATGGGCTCATTCACCGGCCTGGGGGTTCGTACTATGGCGTTATTTAATAGGTTCATACCCAACCCCTTGAAGATGTTTAAACTACGTTGTTCACCTCTTTATCGCTTGAATATAATCATCCGCACGGCCTGGGCATCTCCAGGCCGTGCCTTTACCTCAAAAATTTCCGGCTATTAGCCTTTTTTGAACAGCGCCTTGATAATTACGCCAGCCATTGCCGGATTTTCTTTCAGACGCCGGGTACAGTATCCAAACCACTGCTTGCCGAAAGGCACATATACCCTCATCTGATGTCCCTCATCAACTATGGATTTGCGCAGAGCGGGGGTAACGCCATACAGCATCTGGAACTCATACATATCCTTGGGGACATTATATTTCTTGATAAGCTCGAGAGAACCCTCCACCAGCGGCTTGTCGTGGGTTGCGATGGCCGGGTACATTTTGTTTTGCATCATGTACTCAACATCTTCCAGAAAATGTTTGTTGATGTTTTCGTACTGCTTGTAGGCGATCTCAGCCGGTTCGTTGTAAATACCTTTACAGATGCGGAAGTTAAGAGGTATCTCCTCGCTATTGAGATCTTTGAGGTTAGCGATATCGTCGTGGGTACGTTTCAGGTAGGACTGAAAGACGAGACCGACATTCTTCGGGAACTCAGCCTTGATTCTGCGCAGTAACTCAATGGACATATCGGTACACGGAGAATCCTCCATGTCGATACGAACAAAATTGTCGTATTCTGCCGCTTTAGCTACAACCTCGCGAATGTGCTGATAGGCAACTTCCTTATCGATGAGCAGGCCGAAGAAGGTAGGTTTGAGAGAATAGTTGCCGTTAACGCCAGCGGCTTCCGCCTTCTCGATCACTTCAAGGTATTCCTGCTTGTTTGCCTCTGCCTCTTCCAGGGTAGTGATAAACTCACCAAGGACATCGATGGTGGTCACAATTCCCATATCATTGAGCTTTTTGGCATTGACTATCGCCTGTTCAATCGTCTCACCGGCAATGTATTCCTTTGAGAACAACCACACCAACTTTTTGGGCATATACGGCAAAATTTGAGAAATAAGCTTGTTGATCATAACCTTCTACCAGTTGAGTTGAATTGACAGTACGGCAAACAGCCGCGGCCTGGAATATCCCGGTAACGCTTGCCGCTACCGAAACAATGCACACGTGACATTCACCGGATACAGCCGGTGGGGACAGAGATGTCTGCCAATAAAACGTGGAAGTCCAAAATACAGGATCTTTTCCCCCAGCACACTCTATTTGTATACAATCTCTGCGTGCAGAATAAGTACGCTATAGGTTTGTATTATGTCAACATTTTTTTCACCTTTGCGGCTTATGTTCCCACAGGTGGATACGAATGGCACTTTTCACTCAATAGCCGCAAAAGACCGCTCAGCTCTGTCCTGCCGAGGGCAAAAGCTCACCACAACTTTCTAATTTTCTTCTATATACCGAGAGAAATTGAACATTGCCCGGATCAGCCATAGTACCCTGATTATAGGGTGGCGATACTGTTTTCAACACCAATACAGGGCGATGAAAACGGATCATTTTTATTCTCCTTAGTATAGGGCATCGGCAACTAATCCCCAACTGGACCCACTATTTCTTCACGCTGTTCCACTCCCACCTTGCGGTGAACATCACGGTGAGAAAATGACTTTAAAGCCTGCTTGACGATTTCCTGCTGTTGTTTGCTGTTAGAACACCTCACGTGCAGAGCTGTTCTTAATTCAAGCAAGTGCCAATTTTAACCATCGGCACCTTCCTTCTCTTACTCCCAAAAAAAGGGGAGTGCTCCGGCAGGAACTCTCCCCTTTTTTTTATGAAAGCAGCTCGGTAAAATGCCAGCCTATAAATCCAGAACTGTTCCTTGATCAGCCGCCAATGCCGTGGTATAGAGCAAATCAGCAGTAACAAGATCCTGCACTGCGACACCGACAGACTTAAAGAAGGTGATTTCTTTATCAGTTTCCCTACCGCAAAGCTCACCATTGACCAGCTGACCAAGCTCACCGTGGATGTGGTCTTCTCCAATCAGGCCCATCTTGACAGGCTGTACGATGTCACCTGCTTCAGCAAGACAAGCAGCCATTTGATCAACCACCACTTTCGAACGGGCAACAGTTTCCGGTGGAATTTCGACCATATCGGTTTTATAGGCACCCACCGCATTGATATGGGTACCTGGCATGATATGCCGGTCCTCAAAGAGTGGTTCCATGGAGGGGGTGGCTGTACAGATAATGTCAGAGTCTTCCAGGCATTCCATTGAGTTGGCGACTGACACCTCAATTCCCAGCTTGCCTGCCATTTTCTCAGCGAACAATTCAGCTTTTTCCGGGTTTCTGCCGGCCACAAAAGCCCGTTCTATCGGCCTGACTGCACAGACTGCCTCCAGCTGAGTTTCCCCCTGTGCTCCCGGCCCAATGATAGAGACAGTTTTGGCCGTCTCTTTTGCCAGGTAGCGGGTTGCCAGACCGGAGCCGGCACCGGTTCTCAACCCAGTCAGGGCTTCACCATCCATGATGGCCAATGGTTCACCACTGCTCGAGTCAAAAAGCATCATCATGGCATGCACAATCGGTAATCCCCTGGCAGCGTTTTGTTTATGATTGGTCACTGTTTTCAATCCCACCCTATGGATGCCCGGCATATAGGAGGGCATAAACAGGGCATTGCCATTATCAGCCTCAAGTTCCAGCCTGGAGCGAACAGGCACCACCGCTTCACCGCCACTCAGCGCACCAAAGGCGACTTGCATCGCTTCGATACACTGTTCCATGGACAAGATTTGTCTGATGTCCTTACCTGAAAAGTATCGTATTGTTTTACCTTGCATCGTTAATACCTGGCATATAATTGAGTTATTACTGTAATTATTACTAGCGATAGGAATACATCGACAGGTGCCAGCGGCTCCTTGACCAGCAAAGAGTCACTCCCTGCCACTTCGTTCCCTTTTGAGATGATAAGGCAGGGAAGAAAAAAGCATCCCAAATTCAATAAAATCCCATGACGCCACCGGCGATCTGGATTTGGTAAAATAGAATTATCTTCTCTCCGGTTCGACCAGAGAGAAGATAATCATTAGAGGGGGGCACTACTTGGTGCGGATTAACTTTGAAACACGTGATGCTTGGGCCTTTAAAAAGGATCAGGCCACCCTTTCTTCTCTGCAGTGCGTGATAATATGGCAAAAAACATAGCCACCAGATAGGCCCAGGGGGCAGTTGTGGTGATGGCTGCCAGAAAAAAACCGAAACACAACACTGCAAAGAGATTCCTATAAAAATTCATACTTCAAACTACCAGGGTACGCCCATAACGAAATGAGGCAGGAACAGAGAAATTTTCGGGAAGAAAACCGTTACAAAAAGTACCGGGATCCAACATAGCACGATAAACCACAGGCATGGTCTCATCATCTCATCGATTGGTGCATCGCCTAGCCTGCCTGACAGATAGAGAACAGGTGCTGCCGGTGGAGTGATACAGCCAAGACCAGTATTTACACCGATAATCGCCGCATAGTGGATCGGGTTAAAACCAAGCTCAATGATAATCGGCATCAGAATAGGGGTCGTCAGCACCACCACACTGATGTCATCCATCAGCATACCCATGATCACCAGGAATATATTGATCATGAACATGATCACCAGTGGATCGCTCGATACGGCATAGAAGACCGAGAGCAGTACACCGGGCAGATCTTCGAGGATATAGAGCCGGCTCAACATGGCGACGGAGTAGAGCATTACCATGATAACACCGGTGGTAACCGCAGTTTCAACGATGACCTTGTAGGTACCTTTCAGCGTAAGCCCTTTATAAACGAACATGCCGATGGGAATCGCATAGAGAACCGCCATTGCCGAGGCTTCGGTGGTTGTCATGATACCGCCATAGATTCCTCCCAGGACGATAAAAGGCAGCAAGAGAGCGGGCAAGGCCTGTTTTCCCCTGCTCCTGAACAGCTGGACCTTGTCTCCCATGGTCCTGTTCGTCTTGGCTGTTGCCAGAACTTCCTGATTGTTCCGGAGCAGCCACCTGTTTACAGAGCAGATCAGCACTATGGTGATAAAACCGGGAATGACGGTCGCCAGGAAACAGGCCAGTACCGACTGACCACTGATCCAGGCAAAAATAATCAGTGTGGCATTCGGCGGAATAAGCAGGCCAAGAAGTGAAGCATTGGCAAGAAGCGCAGCAACAAGTCCGCGGGGGTATCCTTCAGCCCTGAAGCGCGGATACATGATAGAGCCAACACAAGAGAGTGTGGCACAGGCGGCACCGCAGATGGAGCCTACTATCGCACAGGAGATTGTTGCCACAATGCCGAGTCCACCCTTCAGGTGACCAACAAAAACATCGACAAAGTCAATCAGCTTCTCCCCGATCTTGCCTCTTTCCATGATACCGCCTGCGGCGATAAAGAGCGCGATTGCCAGCAGTGAGACAGAATTCATCTGGGCATAACCGTAAGGCAACAACTGTGAGGCTGCGTATCCCTCACCTGCCGGACCACCAAAGAATATCAGGCAGGCGGCGGAGGCCATGAAGCTCACAGGGACCGGTACGCCGATGACAAGGCAGAATACAAGAATTATCAGAGCAACGAAAATCATCTATTTGGTCCTCCTGAACAGTGCACGGGCGCTTTGAATGAGATCTCTCATGAAGTAGAACGCCATGAAGGACAGTCCCAGGAAGACAGAAAGATATCCCACCCAGAACGGTATCCTCCAAGCGGTGGTTTTGGGAATGGCGATTCCGGTACCAAGCGGTCCGGCATAGCCAAACCAGAAGAACTCCCACCCATACCATGCAAAAAGGACACAAACACTAACAGTGATCAGGTTTCTCAGGAAAATCAGTGAATTTTTAAGGGTCCCATAGGATAAGTATGCATTCACCAGATCGGCAGAAACATGGGTACGATTATATGCACCGATGGCGGCCCCAAGGAAATAGAGCCAGAAAGCAGCAAATTTCACCCATTCTTCATACCCAAACAGATCACCCTGTAAAATATAGCGGACAAACGTGGCAGCACAGATAACCAAAGTCAGGACAACTGTACTGGCAAAACAAACTGCCGAAAAAGAGCCGATAACAATCCGGTCAAAAAAATTTCTGGGCGAATGGAAAAGGTCTAGGCAATCAGATGAGCTGGTGCATTGAGTTTCAATTTTGTTATCCGACACAAACAAGCTCCCTCTAAAGCATCATGAGGCCCAGAGAACAGTTCACATCAAGTCTCTGGGCCTCACTTTATTGGTTACGATAACTTCGAGATAAACTTAGGAATTACTTAGGAGCAAGCTCTGTTCTGAACTCGTCCATGAGCTCCTTGGTCATGTTTTTCTCGAGTTTAGGCCAGGTCTCAGCACAGGCCTTCATGATGGGAGCAAGCTCTTCCTTGGTGTAGGTAACAACCTCGATTCCTTTCTCTTTCATCAGGTTCATGTAGTGCTCGTCTACGCTCTTGGCGTTTTCGATACTGGAGATGGTAGCGCGGGAAAGGATGTCCTGGATGGTCGCCTGATCTTCAGGCTTGATCTTGGCCCAGGTCTGACCGCTGATCATGAAGTTGAGAATCTCCATGGAGTAGTTGGTTGCATACCAGTGCTTGATAACGTCGCCAAGAGCGGTGTAGGCAGCGGCGGTCGGATAACCATTAACACCATCTACAACACCGGTCTGAATAGCCTGGTAAACATCAGCGTAAGGCACGGTAACAGTTCTGTAACCCATGGCCTCTGCAGCAAGCTTGTACACGTCCATGTTCGGTACACGAACGAGAACACCCTGGTCTGCCGCAGGATTGAGAGGATCTTTTGCAGGCTTGGTGGTACCGGTACCGATCATGCCCTCAACAAAGAAACCGAGAAGCTTAACGCCAAGTCTCTCGTTGAACTCGTTCATCTTGCCGAAGAGCCAACCGTCCTGGGCGAGAACGTTCTTCACGTCCTCGTAGTCACCAACAAAACCGTTGATGTAGATCAGCTCCATGCGCGGATCAAACTGGCTGGGAACAGAGATACATGACATATCAATGGTGCCACGGATCTGCTCTTCATACACCAGGCTGTAGTCACCAAGCTGGTTGGCAGGATAGACCTTAACCTCGATACGGCCATCAGTCTTCTCAGCGATCTCTTTCGCGATCTCTTCCATCATCTTGCTGGCAGGATGATCAGCAGCATTTTGACCGGCGAACTTCAGAACCATCTCCGGTTTAGCAAAAGCTGAACCACCGAATGCAAGAAGCATACTTGCCAGGGCGATACAAATAACAGACTTGAATTTAGAACTCATTCACTTCTCTCCTTTGTTTAGCTCTATGAAAACGGATTATGTCGAATACATAACCCACACCAACCACACCCGACTTTTCCTATGGTGATCAGGCTTGAGTCTCGGACTGCAGGTACAGCCCCTTTCAGCTCAAAGCAGCACACACAATATTTGTACTAAAGGAAATGTTGTCTATCGCCAAACCTCAGGAAATTGCCTCAGACAGCGATAACCATGCCTCCTGTAATACCTTGTCGGTCCCTATACCTCCAACTTCACATCGTACATTTGTAAACTCATAAGCTGATAAAATCATGCAAAAGTTCAACAACTGTACCAATTTTCCGATTTCATCCGGACTTTCAACTCCCGCAACGAGTCAGGATACATCGTGTCGACATGCGCACTTTAAACTTGCTCAAACGCTATAGTCAAGATTTTTCATTGTTTTATTAAGATGTTGAACCGTGGACAATTGTTGTATACCATTTTAACTACGTGATAATTCTATAATGTTGCAGCCCAATAAAAAATGTAAAAAAATATCCAGCCAGTCGCCTGCTGAGCCGTATTGGTCTCATTACTGGCAACTCCAAGGACAGCTGCGCTGTCGCTACCGCCTTACCATTTCAGTAAAAAGCATATAATTTCGAATATACTTACACTTAACAGAACAGATTACCGGCAGGCAGCCTATGCGAAAGTCCAGAAAGCAAGGCAATTTCAGCCCAATACCGTGTGATTGTGAATTCTCCGCTTCAGCCAGTCCTTTTATGCTACCAATATGCTCACATCCGCTGACACTGATTTAAGTTGACACTGTGTCGACATACTGTAGATTGTGGCGACTTGGTGACAAATGCTCGTAAAATCAGTTACTGAGCCATATATTGGAAGAAGTGGTTTAGGTGAAGAGGTAACTCGAAAAGCAGGATCGGTATGACAGAAACATCTCAAAGTCCAGGAAATAGCTCCGAAAAACGTGTTCGGGGAGAGAGGAGACTGCAAATCTATCAGAATCTCAGAAAAGAAATCCTCACTCTTTCCTTGAGACCCGGCGAGCCTCTTGACGAAACCAAACTCGCCGCCAAGTACAACACCTCCAGGTCCCCCGTCAGAGAGGCTTTGATCAGATTGGCCGGGGAGGGGTTGGTGTTGACCTTACCTAATCGCTCAACCCTGGTTGCCCCGTTTGACCTGCTGCTAATCCCGAAGTACCTCGACGCCTTGAGCCTGTTGCAGCGAACGACCCATTACCTGGCGGCGATGCAGAGAAACAGCGGCCACATGGAACTCATCAACCAGGCACAGGCCCGCTTTCTTGAGACGTTAGGTAAAAACGATACCTCCACCATTGAAGCCAACATGGAGTTCCACCTGGCAATCAGTGAAGCCTCCTGCAACCCCTATTTCACTACAGCCTATAAGCGCTTGCTCAACGAGGGAATGCGGATGCACCACATGCACCTCGAATATATCGGCTGGGAATTGGAGGAGAGGGAGATCCAGGAACACCAGGAATTGATTGAAGCAATTGAGGCAAAAGATGCGCTCAAGGCCGAAAAGCTTGCCCAAAGCCATGCAGAAACATTTGACCACAGGTTTATTCGCTTTCTCTCCCAAAAACTCTCGGAACATATCCAGATAAACAGCCATTGACAACAAACCAGTAATCAAACTGCGAAATTGCGCCCGATGGCCGTTTCTTGACAGACCAGATTTTCCTGGCATACGTTTTTTCGCCACGATCATCGAAAGCAATCTGAAGGGCATTCCTCAAATCTACAGATAGATCCAATTGATCAGGAGAGCACCCCGCAATGCACATTCCAAGTATACTGAACGATGTCATAGGGCCAGTCATGCGTGGCCCGTCCAGCTCCCACAGTGCCGCTGCTGTACGAATCGGCAAACTCGGCAGAGAACTTATGGGCGGAGTAATGAAAAAAGTGACCGTTCGTTTTGACCTATCCGGCTCATTGCCCACCACGTATATTTCTCAGGGATCTGACATGGGGCTCTGTGGAGGCTTACTTGGCTTCGAAGCAGATGACGAGCGTTTGGTCGACTATAAGCAGGAACTGCGTAACTCAGGCGTAACCGTCGAGTATATCTGTGACAAGTTCGGTGACCCCCACCCCAACACCTACAATCTCAGCCTGCAAAATGGAGAAGAGCAACACGACCTGGTCGCCATCTCCATTGGTGGTGGCATGATCGAGGTGATTCGAGTTGACGAAACCCCGGTATCCTTTTTCGGCGACTGTCATGCCATGATCGTCTGGGCAGATTCTTCAGCTCCCCAGTTGCTGGAGTTACTTGAACATGCCAACATTCTTTTTGACACCGCCAAGACAGGTGAGGGAATTGTCGTCTTTACCAAGAGCGCAAAACCTTTTGACAGAAAGCTGATTGGACGAATTTCCAGTCTTGATTGCGTCTTTAACCTGAGAACACTCTCACCGGTTCTGCCGATTTTGACCACCAAAGAGACGAGAGTACCCTTTACGAACGCAGTTGAGCTTCTTGAATATGCCAAACAACACAATATATCAGATCTCGCCGATCTCGCGCTCCACTACGAGGCTCAACGGGGAGGAATCAGCCAGGAAGCGGTGCTGGCCAAAATGACTGCTATCGCTGAGATCCTCGAGCGATCCATAGCAAGTGGCCTGCAGGGAACCGAATATGCCGATAGGATACTCGGCTATCAGTCCGGAGAGTATCTGCAACATGAACGGGACGGCAAACTCCTTGACCTGGGCCTACTCAATCGTGCTGTTCCCTACATAACCGCCTTAATGGAAATAAAGAGTTCCCTGGGTGTTATCGTCGCAGCGCCCACAGCCGGATCCTGCGGCGGGCTGCCAGGTACAGTCATTGCTGCTGCTGACAGCTTGAACCTGGACAGAGAGGCGAAAGCCAGAGCCCTTCTTGCGGCCGGAGTTATTGGGGCGTTGATCGCCACCAAAAGCACTTTTTCCGCGGAAATATGTGGGTGCCAGGCAGAGTGCGGAGTCTCCTCGGGCATGATCGCGGCCGCAATGGTTTCAATGGCAGGAGGGAATTGCAACACCTCTCTTGCCGCCGCCTCATTTGCCCTGCAAAATAGCTTTGGTATGGTCTGTGACCCGGTAGCCAACAGGGTGGAGGTCCCTTGCCTGGGCAAGAATATCATGGCGGCCAGCAATGGCCTCTCCTCGGCCAATATCGCTCTGGCCGGCTATGACCATGTTGTGCCCTTTGACGATGTTGTTTCGACTATGGATGCTGTTGGTCGCGCCATCCCTCACGAACTACGCTGCACCGGGCTGGGCGGCTTGTCTCTTACCCCTGCATCCAAGGCACTCGACAGAAAATTGAACTAACTCGCCTCACTGCATTGCTCAGCAGCCGCAAAGAAGTGCACAATACTCGCCATTTCTAATACAAAAGGGGCCATCCTTACCAGGATGGCCCCTTTACCCCAGGTGACCGTTAAGTCGAAAAGACACATGCGGCACCCACCGCATATGTCATAGAGTCACCGCCATCCAGCGGTTCACTCTTGTACTTCTGCTTTTGCTACATAAATAATTCGCTCCTCCTCATTGTTTTTAACCACACCGGTTAGGTTAACTTTTTTTCCTACAATTTCGTCCAGGCTGAGACCTCTGATGCGAAAGGCACCTTCTGCGGTCTCCAGAAACAGTGCATCACCGATTTTGCCCACAACGCCAGTCAAGGTCTTTTGAATTCGCTGGAAGCTTGACTCAAAGACCACCAACGGCTTTTCAGGCATCTCTTTCGCTGACTGGGCATGTAAAGGTGCTGCGGCCAGAACAAATGCGGTGCCCAGAGCCACGGCTCCGGTTATTGAATGAATGTCAACACGTTTCACAATCCACACTCCAACTCTATTCTGTCTGCCTCACTTCGCTTTTGATCTTGCTTACGCCCTCTTGCACATCTCTTTGCCGGGCTTCACACTCTGTAAAAGGAGATAGCAAATGACATGCCACCCACCAACAACACGTAAAATCAAAGAGCTACCAATAACCCCAGCACCCAATTACAGATCTTAAGTGCAAATTTTGCCCGCCAGTGTGCAATTTCAAGCACCACCGCTTTTTTTCCTATGGCAAAATCCCACTGTCCTTCGCCCCTTATTCCAGCGGACAGGGACCGCAACCAAGGCCCCGGATGCTCTTTACTGGCGTTCACCTTGTGTTCTTGTTACATTCTTCCTCTGTCAGCGGTTGGCTCTGCAGTACTGCGTGCCCTTTAAAAACTCGCTCCCATTCACCAAATGAGGACCAGTTGAAGACAGTTATGCCCCGAATTCCCATCACAGCAAGACTTGCCATCCTGTTGCTGGTTTTTGTGCTCATTTTCTACGGCACCATTGTCCATGTCTTTCTCCACATCAGGCATATGGCAACCCTCTCAGAGAAAATAGTCAGCATCAACAATGTTGTAGCCATACAGTCCAAAAGTCTGATCGAGCATCTGCTGGAAATGGACTCCAACGCCAAGAAGTTCAACCTGCTGAAACGGGAAATGTACAGGGAGTACTTTGAAGCAGCCCGAACCACTTTCGACAGCAGCCTTCTCAGCATCAGCCAGCTCTCCTCTCTCGGTTACACCCCGCCCGCCCCTTTTGTCGACTTCCTGGAAGAGTATACAGAACACGTCAATGTCATGGGGTTCGCCCACGTGGAACACCCGGAGACTCTTGCCTGGATCGATGAAGACACCCTGAATGGCTGGCTCGCCCTGTTAGTCCAGCTTCGTGACCTGAATCAAGAACAGATCTCAAAATCCCTGACCTTGATTCACAACCGTACCCTCCAGGCGACCAGAAATGGGCTTATCTGCTTTGCCATAGCTGTGGTAACTGCAATTTTTGCAGTGATATTTCTGTCAAAATCCATCCTCATACCCCTAGGCCAGCTCACAGACGGCTTGAAGACCCTCTCAAAAGGCGATTTTTCCAAACGGCTTAACGTCACCTCCAAAGATGAGTTCCAGGATCTGGCCAACGCCTACAACGAGATGAGTCTTGAACTCCACGAACAGGAAAACCTTCGCTCCGACTTTATCGCCACCCTGAGTCATGAAATCCGTACCCCCCTGTCGACCATTCAGGAGTCGGTCAACATGCTCCATGACGAAGTTCTAGGGGAGATAAATGAAAAACAGCAGAAATTCCTGGCTATCGCTAAATCAGAACTCAAGCGTATTACTGAACTGCTCCATTATTTGATGGACGTTTCCCGGCTCGATGCCCTTCATGGGCAGGGAAGTCAGGAACAACTGGACCTCTCTGCACTTGTTGCCGAATGCGCCTCAAGCGTCACCTCCGCTGCGGCGAAAAAAGCTATCAGCATCGAAAGAGAGTTCCCCTCTACAGCGGAACTCATTTCGGCCAATCGCAAAGAGTTGCAACAAGTTTTCATCAATATTATCAGTAACGCCGTTAAATTTTCCCCGCAGGGTGGGCAAATTCGCATTGCTGTTCTCAAAAAGCCAAAATCAGGGTATGTTCTGGTGAGCATATCAGATGACGGACCAGGAATCGCTGAAGAAGAAATCTCTTTAATCTTCAATAGATATTACCGGAGTAAAACTGTTCGCAAGCATATGGACGGTGTAGGGCTGGGACTCTATATCTCCAAAAAAATTATAGAGGCGGTAGGGGGAAAAATTTACGTTGCCAACACCCCTCCCAGCGGCTGCACCTTCTCAGTTGAACTGCCGGTGCAGCCAATGAGCAACTGAGTGCACACCAGCAAGACGTCGTGCCAGTAGCGGCTGCTCAAGAGCTTGATAAAAATAGATACATTGTACGAAATATGAGATCACGCCATCGTAACTTACTTATTGCACTCATGCTGCTTCCCCTCTCCAGTTGTGCTTCAGTACCACTTGTGCACCACCTGAACCCGGATACGGATCAGATCAAACGGGGTGAAAAGGCCTTTGAAAAGGGAAATTATGCAGAGGCGGAAAAAATCTTTTCTGAGATCTATTCCGGCAACGGGTCCAAAGATACCAAAAACAGCGCGCTCTATTATCTTGCCAGTACCCGCATCATTACAGCAAAAGATACCAATGATTTCATATCCGCGGTAAATCTGCTGGAAGATTGGCAAGCGAGTTATGCCAAGATCATGTATACCGAGCACCCCGATATTTTAAAGAAAGCTCTTGTAGCCGGAGCGAAGAACATCACCGAACAGCAACATTCACTGGATGATGTTGTCAGTTCCCAGAGAAAGCAGATTGCGGAGCTGAAGCAGCATGTAGAGACCCTGCAGCACCAGATCACCGAACTTGAGGCCATCGACCAGCAACTACAGGAGAAAAGACAACCCCTATGAGCAGTAGCCAACAACACAACCTGTTACTTGTTGATGACGACAGCAATATCCTGGAAGTCCTGGACGCCCGCTTCAGCGCCGCAGGGTTTTGCACCCAGAAGGCGACCAATGGCCAGCAGGCCCTTGAACTGCTGGCGAAAGAACAGATTGACCTGGTTATCTCCGATGTCAAAATGCCAAACATGAGCGGCATCGAACTCTATGCCGAAATGCAGAAATGCGTACCCGAAATGCCGGTCATTTTTCTCACCGCCTTCGGCAGTATCCCTGAGGCGGTAAACACAGTGCAGTCTGGAGCTGTTGATTACCTGACCAAACCTTTTGACGGTAAAGAGCTGGTCCAAAAGGTGCTGGACTTCTTCACCTCAAGGGAGAAAGAGAAGTCCGGTAACGAGGATTTTGCAGAAACTGATGCAAACAACAGCAATGGCTTTATCTGGGGCACCAGCAAGCCCATGGTTGAACTCAAGGACATGGTCTCCCGGGTAGCATCCAGCAATGTCAATACGCTGATTCTAGGCGAGAGCGGTGTCGGCAAGGAGTGTATAGCTAAAGCAATCCATGACGCCAGTCCCAGAAAAAACGGACCGCTCATTGTGGTCGATTGTGGCTCGACCCCGCCTGGCATCCTTGAAAGTGAACTCTTTGGTCATACCAAAGGTGCGTTCACCAATGCCATCCAAGATAAGACCGGCCTGATCGAAGCCGCCGATGGCGGCACCCTATTCCTGGATGAAATCGGTAATATCTCAGCGGAAATGCAACATAGGCTGTTGAGATTTCTTGAGGACAGAAAGATTCGCAGGGTTGGAGCTATTGATGAAAAGCAGATTGATTGCCGGGTGCTTGCCGCCACCAATGCTGATTTGACAGCAGATATTGAGGAAGGCAAATTCAGGCAGGATCTCTATTACAGGCTGAAGGTGGTGACACTCAATCTGGTGCCCCTCAGGGAGCGGCGCCAGGACATCCCCCGACTTGCCAGACTGTTTGTGCAACGCCACTGCAAGTCCTACAATATCCCTGATGTCCACATCCCGGATGCGACCCTAGACTGGCTGAAACAGCTCGACTGGCCAGGCAACGTGCGCGAACTGAAAAATGCCCTTGAGGCTGGGGTTGTGCTGTGCAGAAACAACACGCTGCTGCCCGAAGATTTCCAGCTCGAACAACCTGTCGCCAAGCTTGACTCGACAACGGAAAACTCGAAAAAACCGGATGAATTCTCGCTGGAACACAGCGAGCGTGAAGCAATCATCAGAGCCCTGCGCCAGACCAACGGGGTGCAAAAAAGTGCTGCCGAACTCCTGGATATCAGCAGGCGCTCAATCCACTACAAGTTGAAAAAGTACAATATCCAGCCCTCCGATTATAAATAGAACCAGACCTGGATTAGCGGAGACGCTGCAGACAGCCAGGCAGGCGCTTACTGATCTGCCTGGCCGTTTTCCAGCTGTTTTTTTACCCAGCCGGCCCTGATATAGTATTGCTGGCCAGCCGTGACCCACTGCTCACAGAGTTCATCATGCCCCATCACCGGATAATTCGGCGATACTGTTTTATCCACTCGGCAAATTCCCTTTTCAGTATCCTTGGGTCGGTAATGCCGACACGTGAGACAACGCTTCACCAGATGTTTCATAACTCTTTTTAGGGCCTGTTGTATTAAATAGTCGAAGTTCTTCCCAGGCACAGCGCAGAAAATGGCAGGCAGGCGCCCTGCCGTTGATATTTTTCAGCTCCGTACATTTCGATAATAGGGCAGATAAATCCGTGCTTTTTAAGACTCATTGAGATGATCGTCAAGGAATCTTCGGCGATTCGGAGGTCGCCGTCCTGATGGCGGTTATAGACAACACCGGCCAATGCCATCCTCCGGCTCTTTAATGCCTCCAGAGATGCCAGGGTATGGTTAAGTGAGCCCAACCTGGAACTGCTCACCAGGATCACCGGCCAGTTCTCGGCGGCAAAGTGATCAATCAGGGTCACCTCTTCGGTCAAGGGGACAAACAGTCCACCTGCCCCTTCCAGCAGAACAAACTGGTAGTCGTGAGCGAGCCTTTGGGCATCATCGGTAATCTTGCGAGGATCAATCTCCGCCCCGGCCAATCGTGCTGCCAAGTGGGGTGAACTCGGTACAGGAAAAAGGTACGAGCAGGTCAACCCTTCTCGATCAACCTGCTGGGGAGGTATCCCCATCAGGTTCCGATGTACGGCGATATCCTCACTTTCCCTCTCACAGCCTGTCTGGACCGCCTTGTGGGTTATGACTGTTCGACCGGCTTCCATGAGCCCCTTGGCAATCAGGCCGGCGGCTATGGTCTTGCCGATATCGGTATCTATGCCTGTAATGGCAATTATCCTTCCCTGTTGGTCTTTCATTGCTGTTTTCTCGCTATGACAGTAGTTGCCACATAATCTACCGGTACCCCTGCACTACAGCCAAAACGCGTGTAATATTCAGCCTCAAATGCTTTAAGCCTGGATGGCGTCCAGCGAAAACCGCAGACACCTCCAACTCCTGTGTTCTGGATATGACGAAGCACCTCCCTGGGTGAAGGTAAAAATATCTGGTGACGAGAGGTAGTAAGGTATTCGACTGCGAAGTGTCGGCTGACAATATCCCTGATCGTCCCCTCATCCAGATAATCAAGGCCCACCCCAGTCAGTTGCTGGACCTGACTCATGGTGCCTGGCCCAAACATGGAAAAGGCGAAATAGCCACCAGGAATAATTTTCAAAGCCAACCGTCGGAAACATCCAGCTACGTCTTGTAGCCACTGGAAAGTTGATGAAGAGATTACCAGATCTAAAGATCCGGGCAACGGAACAGCCTCTATATCGCCTGGTAACACCTCAATTTCCTTGACCCGGTCTGTTACCCGGGCTGCGGTCATGAAGCAGCACTCATCAACCAGGTCATTAACCCAGAGTTGTCCTATGGTCTTGGAATCGCATAACATAGCAGTGGTCGAACCGGTGCAACAGCCCACTTCCAGCACTCGCCGCACCTGCAGCTCCTGAAAATGTCTGAGCTGATCAACAAGATTTCTCCCCACCTCCTTCTGGACAGAGGCACTTTGCTCGTAGCTGGCGATACTGCGCTTGAAATAGTGGCAGATCCTGTCTGTCCCCTCGACATTCATTTCCTGATTAACTCGCATGGTCAAGCTGTATTGCTGGTTTCAGAAGGTATCGGAGGAAAGCAACTCATGCCAGCAGCTTTTCCGGTAGAAGGGAAAATGGCCACCGCTCACGAAACGGACATCATCTCCCCAGAAGTTGAGCTGATTTTCCGTTGCCATGATCCTGTCTTTGGTCGACACCCACACCTCGCTGTAGAAGGCTTCTGTCGAGGAAAGGCAATCCACCTGCTCAAGATACCAGTTCAGCTCCCGCTGTTGATCAGCTATGCCACGGGCAGGTGCATTATCCATAAACTCCCTGGTCAAATTCTTCTCACCGCACATGCGGCGATAGAATTTCTCTTTGGACGATTCCGACCAGGCTTGAGCGGTGACGCCAAACAGTTCTCTTGGGATGCCATACCTGTCGTGGATTGGGCATAGAGTTCCGTTCACAGCGATTTTCCTCTGGAATGCGCTTTCGCTGCGAGCAAAAAGCTTGTGTGCTGCCCACACTCCCATGGACCATGCGAGTAAAATTCGTTCCTGATAGTGACCAAATGCATCAATACCTGGAATAACACCCTCGCAGTCCCTGCTTGAAAGATCGCTGAAGTCAGAGAGGACAAGAACATCGATCCCCGTCGCCGTCAATTTGTTATAGGGCTTTTCATCCATGCCCCAGCCGTTGCAGAAAACCAGCAGCCGTTTTTCTCTGTTTTTTGCCAACCAGCTATACTGCATCAGCTGTCTCCTGCCGGCTCAGTGCCTGCAACAGCACGGGCTATCTCTGACGCCAGAGGGGCCAGATCTGCACACTCCATATCCGCTGTCAGGGAAAGCCTAAAGCGTGAGGTACCTTCTGGAACGGTGGGAGGTCGAACCGGAAATATCAGATAGCCATTCTCCTGCAGGGAATTGGCCGCAGCCACAGTTGACCTGTCGTCCCCTATCACCACCGGCACGATATTGGTGGTGCCAGCTGTTTGCAGGCCATGGTCTGCCAGGCTGTCTCGCAGCCTGCTGCTCAAGGTTTGCAAGTGCTCACGTTCTTTTTGCATCCGCTGAATAAGGCGAAAAACGTAGAGATTCCAGCTGACAATAACAGGCGGTAACGCAGTGGTAAAGATGAGCGAGCGGCTGGTATTGATCAGGTAATCTCGAATCTCTGAATTGGATAGCACCACTGCGCCCATGGAGGCGCACGCCTTACCAAAAGGCGCGACAAGCAGATCTATGTTATCGAGCACCCCGAATTCCTGGGCCTTGCCAAGGCCAGTCTCCCCCCATACGCCTATGGCATGCGCTTCATCAAGATACAGCAGGCAATCATAGCTCTGCTTTATTCGAACGAGCTCAGGCAGATCCGCCACGTCCCCATCCATGCTGAACACCGACTCCGTGACAATCACCACCCGCTTATAGTGGTCACGATATTGCTGGAGCAAGGCCTCAAGATGGGCATAGTCACCATGCCGGTAACGTTTGTGTGAGGCTCGGCTGAGACGAATCCCATCATGGATGGAGGCATGATTTAACTTGTCTGACAGGATGAGGTCACGTTTATCCAGCAGCGCAGGCAGGATGCCAATGTTGGCATGATAGCCGGAATTGAAAAAGAGTGCCGCTTCATGGCCGTAGGCCTGGGAAAGTTCTTCCTCCAGCAAATGCATCTGTTCGCAGTCGCCGCTCAGCAACCGAGAAGAAGTCGAACCCAACCGATAGCCATCCACCATATTCTGCCGGTTCATGCCGTTGTAGAACGCCTCGAGCAGTTCCTTGTTGCCGGCAAGGCCAAGGTAGTCATTGGAGGAAAGATTCAAGAGCGCTTCGCTTTCGGCCAGCCTGAGCCGACATCCTTCTCTTCCCGCAAGGGGGCGGAGTTTCCGGAAACGGCCAGACTCCTGTAACTGGTGCAGCAGAGCCGAATAGCCAAGTTCCATTACATCCCCCCCTGACTAACCACGTCACAAATCGCACGGCTCAACTCAGCCAGCTCGTCATCGGAGATGACATATGGCGGCATCACATAGACCAGTTTTCCGAAAGGACGCACCCAGACCCCTCTGGCAACGAACTCAGCCTGAATCTTTGCCATGTCCACCGGCTGCTTCAATTCGACCACGCCGATCGCTCCCAGAACGCGCACCTCCTGGACATGGCTATAGCCGGCACATGGCGCCAGCCCCTTGCGCAACCCTGCCTCTATCCTCTTGATGTTTGCTCGCCAATCGCTTTGCAGGAGCAGCTGCAGAGAGGTTATCGCCACACTGCAGGCGAGCGGGTTGCCCATAAAGGTTGGTCCGTGCATGAAGACGCCGGGAGCTGCACCGGAAATTGTCACACCGATCTCCTCAGTGGCCAACACCGCGGCCAGGGTCAGGTAGCCTCCGGTCAGTGCTTTGCCAAGACACATGATATCAGGTGAAATACCGGCGTGATCGCAGCCGAAGAGTTCACCGGTACGGGCGAATCCTGTGGCGATCTCATCTGCAATGAGCAGCACCTCATGCCTGTCGCAGAGTTCTCTTACGGCGCGGAGGTATTGAGGGTGATAGAAGTACATGCCGCCGGCCCCCTGCACGACTGGCTCAAGGATTACCGCACAGAGCTTTTCGCTGTTTCTGGCGATCAGGGTTTCAAAGGATTCAATATCACCGGGATACCACTCCTGGCCAAACCTGCAATTCGGACGATCAGCAAAGAGATATTCCGGCAATACGCCTGAATAGATATTATGCATGCCGGTAACGGGATCGCAGACGGACATGGCATGGAAGGTATCACCGTGATAACCGCCCCTGATGGTCAGAAACCTGTTTTTGCCCTTTTTCTGACGTGCATATTGGTACTGCATTGCCATTTTCATGGCAACTTCCACAGCTACCGAGCCTGAGTCGCAGAGAAACACCTTGTCGAGTCCGGCCGGAGAATGCTCCACCAGCAGACGACCAAGTTCAACCGCAGGCTGGTGGGTGAGACCACCAAACATCACATGGGACATCTTGGCAGCCTGCTCCTGAATCGACCGTGTCAGTTCCGGGTGGGCGTATCCATGAATCACGGACCACCAGGAGGCCATACCATCTATCAACTCTGTGCCGTCAGCCAAGCGAATGCGTACCCCCGCTGCTGACTCAACGGCGTAGACTGGGAGGGGGTTGATGATAGAGGTATAGGGATGCCAGAGGTGCTCACGGTCAAAATCGAGGAGTTGTTGCAGATTGTTCACAATCCCCCCTCTTATTCAGAGCTCTTTGGCATATCAACCCGGAATCCGAGTGCCTGAAACATGGCGATATCTTCAGCAAGGCTATTGCCGGCGGTGGTGAGATAATTGCCAACGATGGCCCCGTTGGCTCCTGCCTGAAAACTCTTCTTTTGCCTGTCCCCCATCAACCCGCGCCCGCCTGCAAGGCGGATGATCGCATTGGGGTTTATAAAACGGAACATGGCAACAGTGGTCAGTATTTCAGTAATTTCCAATGGTTTCACATTTGCCAGGGGAGTATTGGGAATCGGGTTCAGGATGTTTATGGGAATGGAAAGAATCCCCAGCTCACGCAGCTCAAAAGCCAGCTCCAGCCGTTGGTCAAGGGTCTCACCCATACCGATAATGCCACCTGAGCAAACCTCCATGCCGACAGCCTGGGCAGTTTTGATGGTTTCCACCTTTTCTTCCCAGGTGTGGGTGGTACACACTTCGGGAAAGAAACTGCGACAGGCCTCCAGGTTGCAGTGGTACCTGCTCACTCCAAACAATTTGAGTTGTTCGGCTTTTTCCCTGGTAAGGAAACCCATGGATGCGCACAGCGAGTGGCTTGTGGTCTCGGCAACACGTCTGAACAGATCGCCAAAATTGTCTATCTGCTGCTCCGTCAGGCTTCTTCCGGCTGTGACCAGCGAAAAACGCTTAACCCCGTAGGCCTCATTCTCCCTGGCCATGGACAGCGCAAGCTCTTTATCCACCGAATCGTAGCTCTCGATGGCCACATCATACCAGGATGATTGTGCGCAAAATTTACAATTTTCGGAACATTTGCCAGACTTGGCATTGACAATGGAACAGAGATCAAGGTTCTCGTTGTGAAACTCCCTGCGAAGCTGGTCCGCCGCTTCAAACAGCTTATCAGGCTGACTATTGCGGGCCAACTCTAAAGCCTGCTCGAAACTGATCTTGCCACCACCCCGAACAAGCTGCATACACTGCTTTAGCATAGAACGTACCTGACTGCTGCTATTCAAACTTCCACGATAGCCATAGGGAGTGCTTTGCACCTGCACAGAGGAGCGCACTCCCTATGGAAAGAGCCCTGTTACCAAGCGTCGTATTGACTAGGTCAGTTTGGCGAGACAGGCGGCCAGGGTTTCTGGCGTATCACACTGGAGGGTGGTGAGTTTGACACCTTTCGGCTTGATCTTACGCAGCATACCCTTAAGGACAGTCTTCGGCCCGACCTCTATGAACGTGTCGACCCCGTCCTCTATCATCTGGGTAATGATCTCGCACCATCTCACTCGCGAGGCGATCTGCTTACCCATCATTGTTTTGATGTTTTTCGGATCAGTTGAAGTATCGGCAGAGACATTGAAATACACTGGTGTCTGCGGTTCCTTGAACTCCACACTGGTCAGGAAATCTTCGAAATCAGGTACGGCGTCTGCGACCAGCGGGCTGTGATTCGCCACACTGACATTCAGGGGAATCACCTTTGCCCCCTTTGCTTCCGCCAAGGCTGTGAGCTCGTCGAGTCCCTCCATATCCCCGGAGATAATCACCTGCTCCGGGGTATTATGGTTGGCAGTAGTCACCACCCCACTGCCCTGATAGTCATTGATCAGCTGATCAACGTCCTCGATCGACAGACCAACCACAGCACGCATGCCGCCAGGGTTCTGGCGCCCCTCCCGTTCCATTAAAGCGCCGCGCTTCGCCACCAGGCGAATGGTGTCCTCAACGCTGAGCACCCCTGCCGCGCAGAGAGCAGAATACTCACCGAGCGAGTGACCGGCAAAGTAACTTACTTTCTTCTCACCAAGCTCCTTTTCCATCGCTTTCCAGCAAATCAGGTTGGTCGCTGTGATCGCCGGTTGCAAGTTGGCGTTCATGGTGAGCTCTTCCATGGGGCCGTCGTTTATGAGTTTTTCTAACGGCAATTCGCTAATCTCTTCAGCAAGCTTCAGCAAATCGTTGCTTTCAGCGTTTTTCTCTACAAAATCGCTGCCCATACCAAGATACTGTGAACCCTGACCTGGAAATATAACAGCTATCTTCATTGAACGTTCCTCTTCTGTCCTTTTCTTGATTCCACGAGAGAAATCAGGATAAATATGCCGGCCCCTACGCAGATTGCCGAATCCGCCACATTAAAGGCCGGCCAGTGGTATCTCCCTACATATACGTCTAAAAAGTCGACCACTGAACCCAAACGGACCCTGTCGACAAGGTTGCCGGCGGCTCCGCCCGCAATACAGGCAAAGGCAAAGCAGTACCACGGGTTCTCTTTTCTCAGCACAAAATAACCAATGGTCAATCCCACGATGGCCACTATCCCTACTCCCAAAAAGAAATAGTGACGCCACGGGGAATCCACATCGGCTAAAAAACTGAATGCCGCACCTGTATTCGTCACATAGACGAGATTGAAGAATCCAGGGATCACTTCCCTGGACTCATACAGTTGGAACGACTTCAGAATAAGATGTTTTGTATACTGGTCCGCGATAAAGACTATCGCGGCAATTATAAAATATGGCACGTTTACTCTTCGGCTGACAAGTCCATTTCTGCGACAACCTTGGCACAGCGATCACAGATAAGCGAATGGCTGCTGTCCTGGCCAACAGTTGTCGAACGAGTCCAGCAACGTTCACACTTGGCGCCCGGCGCCGGACGTACCGCAACCCTCAACCCAGGCAGCTCCTCACTGGCCACCACATTGTCGACCGTACCGGTAGCTGAGTCGAGGTCGTTGAGTTCGGAGACGATGGATATCTCCTTGATGGTTTGCCACTCTTGCTTGACAAACTCGGCAAGTTCTCCCTCAACCGACAATAATACCTCAGCTTCAAGCGGATGGCCAATCACTTTCTCGCGGCGGGCATGCTCAAGGGCGCCGGTGATCTCAGATCGAATCTTGATCAAACGGCTCCAACGATCCTCACGGGCCGCATCGATACCTGCCTCGGCAGGCTCGGGAAAATCTGCAAAAAACACACTTTCTTTCAGCGGGGTCTTCTGATCATGGCCGTGCAGCGACTCCCATGCCTCCTGGGCGGTGAAGCTCAATACCGGACTCATCAGCCGCAGCAGCCCATCGAGAATCTCATAGAGCACAGTCTGCGCCGCACGGCGCAGCAGTGAATCTGTTCCCGCCGTGTAGAGACGATCCTTTATGATATCAAGATAAAAAGCACTCATGGTAGTGCCGCAAAAGTAGTTCAGGCTGTGGTAAATTGAGTGAAATTCGTATTTCTCATACGATCCGACAACCTTGGCTTTCAACTCTTCAAACTTGGCAAGTGCCCAGCGATCGAGTTCCGGCAACTCCTCAAGGGCGACCTTGTTTGTGGCGGGATCATAATCGCTGAGATTACCGAGCATATAGCGAATGGTATTTCTGATCTTGCGATAGGCATCGGAGACCTGACGCAAGATCTCATCGGAGACCTTGACGTCATCCTTGTAATCCTCACTGCTGACCCAAAGACGCAGGATCTCCGCGCCGTATTTCTCGATCACTTCACCGGGGGCGACAACGTTGCCCACGGACTTGGACATCTTTTTCCCCTCACCATCCACGACGTAGCCGTGGGTGAGGACACCGTGGAACGGGGCACAGTCGCGGGTTCCCACAGAGGTCAGCAAAGAACTTTGGAACCAGCCGCGATGCTGATCGCTTCCCTCCAGATACAGATCTGCGGGAGCTCTTAGCTCATTGCGGATCTCACAAACAGCGGCATGGCTGACCCCGGAGTCGAACCACACATCAAGGATATCTTCCTCCTTGGTGAAATCGGTGGATCCGCAGGAACAGCTATAGCCATCGCCGAGAAACACGCCTACCTCGTGCTTGAACCAGGCGTCTGCACCTTCCTTAAGAAACAACTCGTCAATCTTGTCCACCAGTTCCTGACTGCGGACGATCTCCCCACAGGCTGAACAACTGACTACCGTGATCGGCACGCCCCAGGATCTCTGACGGGACAGGCACCAGTCCGGGCGCCCTTCGACCATGGAGTGAATTCTCTGCATACCCCAGGAAGGAGTCCAGACAACCTTTTCAATCTCGCGAAGAGCCTTGTCACGCAGCTCGTTGTTCTCCATGGAGATAAACCACTGCGGGGTGGCACGATACATGACCGGCTTTTTGCAGCGCCAGCAGTGCGGGTAGCTGTGATGGATCTTGTTTTGATGAATCAACACCCCAGCAGCCATCATGTCATCAATGATGCGCTGGTTGACTTCCGGCACCTTCTCCCCGGCATATGGACCAGCCTCGTCGGTGTAGATACCGTCGTTGTTGACAGGCGAAAGAATCTCAAGTCCATACCGCAGACCTGTCTGGTAATCGTCGGTACCGTGTCCCGGTGCAGTGTGTACGCAACCGGTACCAGCGTCAGTGGTCACATAATCGGCAAGAACCAGCAGGGAATCCCTGTCCAGAAAGGGATGTCGGCAATTTTTGCGTTCAAGACCCGCCGCAGAAAAAGTGGAAGCAATAGAGTATTCCTCAAGACCCGCTTCGCTCATTACGGTTTCAACCAGCTCTTTGGCCATGACCCAGGTTTCATCGCCAACCTTGACAGCGGCATATTCAAAGTCCGGGTGCAGGGCTACGGCCAGGTTGGCGGGCAGGGTCCAGGGAGTGGTGGTCCAGATGATTACAGAAACCTTGTCACCGGCAAGGGCTGGATCAACATCTGAGATATCATCTTTTACCGGAAACTTTACATACACCGACGGTGAGGTGTGGTCATGGTATTCGACCTCCGCTTCAGCCAGGGCTGTGGTGCAGGTTGAACACCAGTAGACCGGTTTTTTGTTCCGGATCACCGACTCAGAGAGCAGGAAACGGTTGAACTCCCGGGCAATGGCTGCCTCATACTCATAGGTCATGGTGAGATAGGGAGCGTCCCAATCACCCAATACCCCCAGGCGCTTGAACTGCCCTTTCTGGGTTTTGATCCACTTCTCCGCATATTTGCGACAGGCACCACGCTTGGAGAGCTTGGGAATCACCTTTTTCTTCTCACCCAGTTCCTTGTCGACGTTGTGTTCAATGGGGAGGCCATGACAGTCCCAACCTGGAATATATGGCGCATTGAAACCCGCCATACGACGTGATTTCAGAATTATGTCTTTGAGAATCTTATTGAAGGCAGTACCGAGGTGAATATTGCCGTTGGCGTACGGGGGGCCATCATGCAGCACAAACAGAGGTTTGTCCTCGGCGTGCTCCTGCAGCATCTCGTACAGTCCCTCTTTATCCCAGCGTTTCAGGTACTCCGGCTCTCTTTGAGCGAGGTTTGCCTTCATTTTGAACTTGGTCTGGGGCAGATTGAGAGTTGCCCTATAGTCCATGATATTCTCCTTTCAAGTGAATCACTTCAACTGCAGACGAATGCCTGGTTGACTTGTGGTATCGGGTATTGTGTTTGGGTGGCCAGGAGCCATCGGCTAGCTTCACATAAAACGAATAAAAATAACAACTGCGCTTGAACTTGCAAGGGTAAAAAATTCCGGCCGGAACCACCCAGCATTTCACTCGCCATATTTCGCCACACCATATTCCAGCGTACCGAATGCAATGTCATTTGAGGCCTATGCTGCGTGCGGCATAGAGGCGGTGATTTTACCGATTGGAAACGATTCCTTCTGAGCCTTACCTATACCAACCGTAACTTCCATGAAATTAAGTGGGCACACTTCTAATCATTTTTTGTATTAATCCCGACATAAACGAGCATTTTCATGTATGACGCCAGACCGTTATTGTGGTATAAATTCTGGCGATGACTGTTTACTTTGCAGTTTCCTTGGGTTATACCCATGTCTTAGCTGAAACACTATAGATATCAGTTGCTTTGCGCCAAGGAGCTGATTTCCACCATTACCGATGAATGTTTTGACCCCAGATTCCATGAGAAACAGTGCCACAACTCCCGATACGCCGATGGTAGAGCTGATAAAAGTCTTCAAGCGCTACCCGCCCGATGTTTCTGCCTTGACGAACATATCCCTTTCCATTGGACGTGGCGAAAAATTCTTTATCATCGGTCGCTCGGGAGCGGGAAAGACGACGCTGCTCAAACTGATTTCCAGCATGGAGCCCCCCACCAACGGACTCATAGAGGTTTCCGGCAAGTCAATCCAAAAACTTCGGGGAGTGAAGCTGGCACGCCTTCGGCAAAAGATAGGTGTTGCCTACCAGGACTTCAAGCTGCTGCTTGATCGGACGGCTGCTGAAAATATCGCCATCTCTATGGAGGTGTCGTACAAGAAACCACAGATCATCCGCAATCGGGTACGCTCTCTTCTCGATCAACTCGATCTTGCAGACAAACACGATACCATCACAGCCGAACTCTCCCGCGGCGAACAACAGCGAATTGCCCTGGCCAGGGCCGTTGCCAACTCCCCCACCATGGTGCTGGTCGACGAGCCGACGGGCAATCTCGATGCGGATACCACCGAACGGGTGGTCAAGTTGCTCAACAACAGCCACAAATCAGGTGCGACTGTCGTGATCGCAACCCATGATGAGTCAATTTACCGGGACACAACCAGCCGTATCATGGAACTCAAAGGCGGCATGATCCATTCTCTCACCGGAGGTATAGCCCAATGAGCTTTTGGTTTACCGTCATACGGCAGGTTGGGCGAAACCTGAGACAGACCTGGATGTCACAGTTTATGACGCTTCTCACGGTGAGCCTGTCTGTTCTTATTTTCAGCCTGTTCTACCTTATTTATGTGAACATGCTCACAGTGAGCGACCAACTCAGTGATGATCTGCGGCTTATCGTCTACCTCGAGGAGGAACCCGTCCCGGAAATGCAGGAGCAGCTGAGAAAGAAGATTCTCGCCTTTGACGATGTCGAGAATATCACCTTCATCTCAAGCGAGGAAGCCTTTGAAAAATTTTCAGAACAGCTTGGCAGTGACCGTGACGTGCTGGAGGATATGCCCAAGGATTTTCTCCCGCCTTCCATTGAGGTAACGCCACTGAAAACCTTGAGAAGCCTCAACCAGATACAACTCTTTTCCGGCTATCTCGCCAAATTGCCAGGAACCCTGAAAGTGCAGTACGGCAAAGACTGGATGGAACGTTTCTATCACTTCACCAGGCTGCTTTCCATTGTCGTGTTGCTCAGCGGCAGTTTGCTGATCCTGACTACTATCTTCATGGTGGCTTATACTATCCGGCTGACCATCATGGGCAGACAGGATGAACTTGAACTGCTGAAACTGGTAGGAGCCACCAACAATTACATCCGCACCCCGTTTTTACTGGAAGGATTCCTGCAGGGCGCTCTCGGCTCAACCGTGGGCCTGGCCTCCCTCTTTCTACTTTTCCAGTGGATTACCACCCGCTTTACCGGCCAGGGTTTTCTCAACCTTGTTGATTTCAGGTTCTTTCCCCCGGCCACAGTTGCAGCAATCATTGGCGTATCAATCCTGCTCTGTGCAGTTGGCAGCCACAGTTCAATGCGGAAGTATTTACGGATATGATCGGTACGCTTATGAGCCCCATACCATGGCAAACACAGCCCCGGTCCGGAAAAGCCGCGCCCCATACTTGCCAAGGCAGTTTGACACTCCCATGGAATCAGCGGGCAAGCCTCTGGATTTTCGCCGTCTCCACCATATCAGTCCTGTTGCTGACTGGATCTGCCCTGCCCGCGGCCCCTGCTGACTCAGACGCCTTTACCAGAAAGGACATTCAACGAAATATCGAAAGCCACCGGGTCAACATCCAGCGACTGCAACTTGGTATTCAAAATCAGCAGGAACTCTCACGCCAATCTGTTCGGCAGGAAAAAAATGTTCTGCAGGAGCTGGAAGAGATCAACCAGAAACTGGAAGAACAGCTGGTGAAGGTTACCAGACTGGAATATCAGACCAGACAGCAGCAGCAGCTTATTACCGCAAAAGAGCAGGATATTTCACGCCTGCAGTCAGATAAGCAACGGGTACTGCACCACTTCAGAAAGCGTGGCAGCGCCTATTACAAGATGGGAAAGATCGGATTTCTCAACGTCACCTTTTCCTCTCAGTCATTGCCGGAACTCCTCCGATTCCATGATGCTTTTCAGACAATGATTGAGTACGATCAGAATCTAATACGCGACTATCGGGAAAAGATAGTCGATCTCGAGCGGGCACGGGACGCCTATGCCCTGGAAAAAGAAGTTCTGCAGGAGTTTATTGAAACAACCCAGGCAGAAAATGAGGAAACGGCCAAAATCCGTGCTCAAAAAGAACAGCTTCTGGCCCATATTCGCACCCAGAAGCACCTGCATGAGCAGGCCGTCGAAGAGATGGAAGCCTCCGCAGCCAGGCTTTCTTCAGCCATCATCCAGCTCAAGAGCCAGGAAGAGGATCTCAAGCATGTCTTCGCCCGCTCGAAAGGACAGCTTCCGCCGCCTCTGCCGGGTAAGGTTATCACCTTCTTCAACCAGGAGAAAGCAAACAATCTCGGAGTACTGCGTAAATCATCCGGGATAGCCATAGAGGCACCGGAGGGAGCCCGCGTCCAGGCTGTAGCGGATGGAACAGTAATATTTTCTGGATATTTGCGGGGATACGGGAATACAATTATCATACACCACGGATACCAGTACTACTCCATCACCTCAAGACTGGACAAAATCGCTGCCCAAAAAGGGGATATTGTTAAAACCGGCAGCTATTTAGGTCTATTAAGTGAGACAGGCACCCTGCTTGATGATGGTCTCTACTTTGAAATTCGTCACGGCAAAGTGTCCCAGGATCCGTTGCAGTGGATTGATACCAGCAAGCTGGAACTGCAGGAAGCTGAGCTGGAACTCAGCGATCTCAGCTCTTCTCTCAATCAAGGGTAAGCCATTGCGGCTCACCTTACCCGGAGCCCATACATGAGAAGCACCGCTCTCCTTTGCCGAATCTTCCCCCTGATCCTCACCGCCCTGTTGCTCTCAGCCAGCTACTCGCCGGCGGAGTCTGAAGAAAAAGCCAAACAGCGCCAGGAAACCTATAAGCAGCTGGAGGTGTTCGCTAATGTCCTGAGTATCCTGCAGGATAATTATGTCGAAGAAATTGACACTCCCGAAACTATCAATGGCGCAATACGGGGTCTTCTCTATTCCCTCGATCCCCATTCAGCCTACCTTGATTCTGAGGGATTTCAAGAACTGCAGGAGGAGACGCAGGGCCAATTTTCCGGGATAGGCATAGAGGTGACCATCAAAGATGACATCCTCACTGTTATCTCTCCGATAGAGGGTACCCCTGCGTACAAGGCCGGCCTCAGGGCCCAGGATATCATCGTCGAGATCGACGGAGAAAAAACCAAGGAAATGGGTGCCGTTGAAGCAGTCAAACGACTGCGGGGTCCCCGGGGCAGCACAGTCCAAATTTCAGTATTCAGAGAGGGCTGGAGTGATTTGAAGGAGTTTACCCTCACCCGCGACATCATTCCTCTGCAATCGGTAAAAGCCTCCATCCTCGCCCCGAGGATTGCCTATGCCCGAATAACCAATTTCCAGAGCCACACCACCGATGATTTCCACCAGGCCATCGCTCAACTCACAGCCAAGACAGATATCAAAGGATTAATTCTCGATCTCCGCAACAATCCCGGCGGCCTGTTGAACCAGGCCGTGAGTATCGCCGACTCTTTTTTAAAAGAAGGACTGATTGTCTATACCAAAGGCAGAACCGAGAACCAGAACATGTCCTTTAAGGCCAACGCGTCAAGCAAGGACTACCCGTACCACCTTGTTGTGTTGGTTAACGAGGGGTCGGCAAGCGCGTCAGAGATCGTGGCGGGTGCCTTGCAGGATCATCAACGTGCCATCCTCATCGGCACGAGAACCTTCGGCAAGGGCTCCGTACAAACAATTATTCCGCTACCGGGTGGTGCAGGATTACGAGTGACGACAGCACGCTACTTCACACCAAACGGAAAATCGATACAGGCCACTGGCATTACGCCCGATGTTGAGGTACCTTTTGTACCATGCAACGGCCAGGTCGAAGACGATGGGGCCGATGACAGGAAGTTTCGTGAAGCCGATTTGAAAAATCATATCCCTGGCAGCGAAATGACCGAAGATCTCAAACCAGATTCGGAGGAAGAGCAGATCAAGCAAAAGCTCGCCGAAGACAATCAGCTTCGCTCGGCATTAAACATCCTGAAAAGCTTGAACCTCTATTCTCAATACACTGAAAAGAATAAGGAAATGTAATGGATTGTCTCGCCTTTATTGCAGAACAGAAAATCGCCCAGGCCATCGAGAAAGGTGAATTGAAATCATCTGGCTGGAACAATAAGCCCTTAAACCTCGATGATGACCACATGGTACCAGATGATCTGAAAATGGCGTACAAGCTGCTGAAAAATGCCGGCTACCTCCCGCCTGAGATCGAGCAGAGAAAGGAAATCACCAGACTCGAAGAGCTTATTGCCAGAACAGAAGATGAGCATGAGCGATTGCAGCAGATGCGCAAACTCAGTGTTCTGCTGATGAAGGTTGATGCAACCCGCACCACACCGGCCAATATCTCCCACGATGATGAGTACTATCGCAAAATAGTTGAGAAGACCTCTATTCGCTCCGTCAAGAAAGACAAATAAGCTCCACAATCCTCCAACACCTTGAACAAAAAAAGCTGAATCCGTACAACGGATTCAGCTTTTTTCTTTGCAGCCAGACAGTTGCTACCTGAAATTGTGCTTTTTCTTCATGTCCTGGTAGACGATGGTGGAGACCTTTCTGATGACGTTGCCACGGGTAAGCATCCAGTTGCCGTAATTTGCCGGCCTGGAACTTCCTTCGATTACACCAATTATCGCATACGGATACCGCTGACCGTGACGCGTTTTTGCCACAATGATTCCCATATCGCCGCAGAGATGGGCCGTGGAGCCGGTCTTGTTGTAGACCAGAGTCCCCCTTGGAATCGGGGTGCCGTAGTAGAGACGATCACGTTTTGGCAAGGCCATAATTCTTCGGATCTCCTTACTGTACGGCAATTCTGCATTCCATAGGGCGCGAAGGAACCGGATGTAATCAGACGGCGGAGCGGAATTCTTATAGGTTCTGCCACTGGCAGGGATATACTCGGTAATAACGGTATTGCGAAATATCGTTCCATAGTTTTTTCTCAGCAGCCGTTCAGCGGTTGCCGGGCCACCAACCTGACGCATCGCCCAGTTTGTTGCAGAATTACTGCTTCGCTGGATCATCGCCTCAAGCATTTTCCTGCTTTTGGGACCATATTTGATTTTGCCATTCTTGACCTGGTGGAAAAAGGCCAGAGCCACAAACGGCTTGATCATACTGGCAGCCTGGAATTGCTGATCGCCATTGATATTCACCAGGCTTCGATCGTTCTGCAGGTCGTAAACCATCCAGCCGGTCCGCTCATCCCCCCTGATTTTGCCCTTGCGCCTCATCTCTTTAATGTAATCTTCTATGTTGGCCTCGACCCGGGTGCCGCTTGATACGGCATACACCTTCTTGGTGGTGGTCTTGGTGATTATCGCAATTTTCTCAGGTGGCTTGTGCTGCCGAGAGGGCTGGACCTCTTTCGCCCCTTGCTGGGCCAGCTTGGTCGGTGGTGGCTGTGGTTCGGGCTGCTCTTCAGGCTTCGTTTCTTCACGGGCTGCCAGGACCTTGCCGGACAACTCACTGACAATCTGATGTACCGCCGCCTCAACCTCTTCCGGTTTAATGGGAGATTCAGGTAACTGCCCCTCATCCGTCACAACGTCCTTTTTAGCCGGCTGCGGCTGGCTGGTCCTGGCAGCCACATCCTGATCGGGTTCGCCACTGGCATCATCGAGCAGACTCGATTCCCCATAGACGATGGGATTGTTGTTTTCTGGGGTAATTGAGGTCTTGATCTTTCTGCTTTTCAGCATCCTGGCGTGACTCTGGGCCACCTTGATGGTGGAGCGCCGATCGCCCTGGCGCTTATAGATAAGCGCATAATTCTTGGAGTTGGTTTGCTCGATATAGAGATCCTTGCCAACCTGTTCCCCAAGTATGACATAAACCCGGGTATAGAGTTTTTTCAGAGAATCGAGATTCGGTCCGAGGCCGTAACTGACATTATAGAGTCGCTCGTACCCCTTTTCCTTGATAGCCCAGGCCTCATCCAGCCCGGCCTTGCGAAGCAGTTCACCCTGTCGGGCGATGCTCATGATGACATTTCTGGGGGAATCATTGGCGTCGTAGATGACGCCATACTGCTTGTCTTTGGTTACGATTTGCAGTCGCCGGGATATTTCCTCATCGAGCAGCTCCTGCAGCTGCTCTTTGTAATCAAGTACTCTTTCCAGATCGGAGTCCCAGATATACATGATGTCATAGGTATCTTCCTGGGCTTGCACCGCCTTGTCGGTGATCAGCAAAGAAGACACCCCCAGCATCACCAGGAGGAAAAAGAATACGACAGAAGAAATGGATTTACTCTTCAACAGATGCATTATACCGCTCTACCCTGGATACAAAAGCTTGATATATTTGCCGAATGTATTTCGGAGAATTGAATGAAGCACGCAGAAAACACAACATGGTAACATGTGATTTTCAGGCTCTTCAACCCTAATTATCAAGATTTTCCAGAATATTTAGAATCCCAGTTCCTTAAGAAATCTCTCGTCCTGGGACCATTTCTTCTTGATCTTCACCCAAAGCTTGAGCAGCACCTTCTCGCCAATCAATTTTTCAATGTCTATTCGGGCCGCGGTACCTATGGACTTCAGTTTTTTGCCGCCCTTCCCGATGACGATACCTTTTTGTGAATCACGCTCCAGAACAATTGTCGCATGGATCGTCACCAACTTCTTTTCAGGATCTTCCTTGAAGGATTCGATGGTTACCGCGGAAGAATAGGGTATTTCCTGCCCTGTTTGTAAGAAGACCTTCTCACGGATGATCTCGGCCACCAGAAATCTTTCTGTTGCATCCGTTGGGATATCCTCCGGAAAGTACCTTGGTCCCAGGGGCAGCAGCTCAAGAATCTGCTTCACCAGCATATCCGTTCCATCCCCCCTCAGTGCCGAGAGAGGGATAACGGCCTTGAACGGGAAGAGGGATGAATAGGTCTCGATCATCGGCAGCAGCTTTTCCTTTTCAAGCAGGTCCACCTTGTTGAGTACCATGATCGCCGGGCACTTCACCTGCTTCATCACCTCGGCAAATTCTTTTTCTTTTTCCTTTCGAATCTTTGCAGGCAGAGGCAGTGAGATGTCTATCAAAAACAGAACCACGTCGACCTCGCTGAGGGAATCCATGGCAATTTTCACCATCTCCTGGTTCAGCGGCACCCGCGACTTGTGCAGACCTGGTGTATCGAGCAGGACAATCTGGTAGTCCTCCTCGTTGACTACACCCAAAATCCTGTTGCGGGTGGTCTGCGGCTTGGGGGTGACAATAGAGATCTTCTGCCCAAGGAGACTGTTCATCAGGGTGGACTTGCCAGCGTTGGGAGGCCCGACAATTGCGACCATTCCGGATTTAACCGGTTTTCCAAACATATCCATAGATAATACGAGCTAATTAGAGTGTGATAGTGAAAATAGTGTGCTTCAAATCGTGATTCACACTATAGTAAGCGTTCGTGCCTGAGCAATTAAGCATGTATATAATTAATAAAAGATAATACGCATCGAAGTACCATGTGAGCACTAATTGCGCTAGCTTTACCTGGTCTGGAACACCTCTTTTGGTGTTGCGTTTTTCATATAATCGACTGTCATAAACACCTCACCCAATGATTGATTCTGGAAAAATCATAGAATACCTTGATAATGGACGTTTTATCTGTGCCCTGATCACAGAGGCCCAGCCAAAACGGGTCCGCCTGATCAATCAAAATGGCCGGGAGGTTAACCTTCCGGCATCCCGCATTGTTCACTGCTCTAAGACCATACTCCCAACCGAGACCAGCCGAGAAATCCTGGTAAAAACCCTTAAAGAAATTACCGAGAAGCGGCAGCAACTCGTCGAGCAGATATCTCTTCGAGATATCTGGGAGCTGACCATTGAGGAGAATTCAGACACCTTCGACCCTGATTTTCTCGCGGAACTGTCTTTTGGGCAGCAGCTCGACGACGACATCACGGCAGCCTTTCTGCGCTGCGTTTTCCTGGACAAGCTGTACTTCAAGTACAAGGAAGGCAAGCTGCGTGCTCACAGTGAAGAGCAGGTTGAGCAGATACGCCAGCAACGCGAGCGTGAAGCCCAGAAAGCTGAACTCATTGCCAAGGGCGCATCAACCATTCGCGATATAATGCGGCATGGTAAATCGCCTCAGGAAACCACCCGCTGGCAGGAGGAGTGCCTCAAACTGCTCAGAGATTACTATTTATACGGCAATGACGCCGACAATGCCGATATTGCCAGACATATCCTGAAGGAGGCCGAGCTTACCCGGCCACACGACGCCTTTCACGTGCTGGTCAAAGCAGGCGTGTGGAGCAAGAATGAAAACATTCCCCTGCTCAGATCCAACCTGCCAATCGGCTTTAGCCTACCGGCCCGGCAACAGGCAGAAGGGATTCTGCAAAGCCGAATGGAAGAGCTTTTCAATGATACCGGTCGGGTTGACTACACCCACCTGAAACCGATCACCATCGACGGGGCCACCACCCTCGATTTTGACGATGCCCTTACCGTCGAAAAAAAGGGGGATGATTACCTGGTGGGCATTCATATTTCCGATGTTGCTCACTACGTTCGCCCTGGTGATCCCCTTTTTCAGGAAGCGATGCGCCGGGGAACCTCAATCTACTTCCCAGAAGGGCAGATTCCAATGCTGCCCCGTCATCTCTCACAGGGCATCTGTAGCCTGATCCAGGGGGAACTCAGGGCAACTTTCAGCTTCATGATCCTGTTGAACCAGGAAGGGTCCGTAAAGCGTGTTCGCATTCACCCCTCAATTATCAAGGTCGCCAGAAGGCTCACCTACGAGGAGGTTGACCGGCTCATCGCCACCGACGAGGAACTCAAGATCCTCAATATGCTCAAGCAGAAGCTGCGAGAGAGGCGGCTGGCCCAGGGGGCGCTGCTGCTGCCCTTCCCGGATGTAAACATCTTTATCGATACCGGCGGCAGGGTCCATGTGAGTCTTGGCAGGACGGATACCCCAGCCAGGACACTTGTCTCCGAGATGATGATCTTGACCAACAGCGAGGCTGCACGCTTTATCTCGGACCGTATGGTGCCTGGCTTATTCCGCAGCCAACCTCCGCTCAAACAGCGTATCGTTCACGGTGAGGACGATGATCTCTTTTTGAATGTGCGCCAGCGCAAGCAGCTGCCCCGCGGTGAACTTTCCACCCTCGCCAATCCCCACAGCGGGCTCGGCGTTTCACACTACACTACAATCACTTCGCCCATACGACGTCTGCTTGACCTGGTCATGCAGCACCAGCTCAACACTATCACCAGAAGACTCGAACCATGTTTTACCGAGGACATGTGTCGTGACTTCTCCTCAATCATCACTCGAAACCTGTCAGCGGCCAACAACGTGAAACAGCAGCGCCATCGCTACTGGCTGCTCAAATATCTGCAGGAGCGCAAAGGCCAACTCGTCAATGCCCTGGTTATCGATTGCGGCCCGAAACGCTCAACGCTTGTGCTTACCGATATCCTCATGGATGTAGATCTTGCTTCACCAACCGGCTATAAGCCACGCCCGGGAAGCACCGTCCAGCTGAGAGTGAGTAAAGCAGATCCTATGGACAATACGGTACGGTTTGACTGGCCCTAGCCAGCTGCGTCCTGGGATATTTTTCCGAACATACCCAGCCGCAGCTTATTGACTGTCCCGATCTGTTTTGATCTTTACCCGGCCTTTTTTCGGAAAGCCAGCCGCACGATCACCACAATCCATTACCAGCACAGTCCCCTTTTTCTCCACCACCACACACCTGGCACTGGCCCCGAGACCATTAACTGGGGCAATCGTAGTGACTGTAAACAGCACCAGAGCCAACATGATAGCATTTTTCATTTCCCCCTCCTCTACACCTGATTTTTATTGTTTTGCCCTTCACTGTCCTTCTGATGCTGCCTCATCCTTTTCTTTTCAGCTGAAACTCTGTCAACGATAGCCGCCGAAATGGTTTTCGACAGCCGACATAGGTTGATTTGGGTAGACATCGAACCCGATATGCCCCGATATTCAGTGCTGATCCAAACACTATCTGATTAATGTTCCGGATATTGCTCCTACTTGGGAACTCTTGGCTTTCAACTGGTATGTCGAGTTGGTATATTCAGGTTCATACTGTTTAACTTGTCTTTGAACTCACATTTGAACTATGACTGAACCACAGCATCAGGGTGTCATGGCGATGGTGAAAATTGATGGTGGCAGGGTCAGGCAGCTGCGTGAACAGAAATCATTGACCCAGCTGTATCTAGCGACCGCTGTACAGGTTACCACCGACACTATCTCCAGATGGGAAAATCGACGATACCCGACGATTAAAAGAGAAAACGCAATAAAACTCGCTGAAGCTCTTGAAGTAGAGCTCGATGTGATACTCGAACGCCAGCCCGATCCTGAGCCTGTGTCTGAGCCGGATGTTCGCAGCTCCCAACAGAGTCACGACTCTTTCCAGAAAAAAACCCAGGGGCCAGCGGATAAATCAAACAAGGGAGTTTTGGTCCGCTGGCCCATACTCCTTCTCTCCGCAACAATGGCCGCAGTTATCGCCTTGGTTGGCTGGGTATATTTCCATCAGGATGTGCCAACTGAGCCAAGTGTCAGCGCAAGCAGAAGCCTACCTGCCCATTGCACTCCTGGCCAGGTGTTCCCGGTCAATATTGAAGTCAGCGTCAAAGAGGGTGAGCCTTTAGCCTTTATCGTAAAGGAACAGTTGCCGGCTGGTGTCACAGTCGTCAACGCCAGTCCCCCGCTCTCCAATTCGGGTCAAAAAGGCAACACGTTGAAATGGCTGAAGAAAGGTCACGGTACACAACTGTTTACATATGCCGCTACAATCGAGCACCAATTCGATGAAACTGATGAATTTACCGGGGGCATAGCCGTCAACGATCAATCGAGAGCCCCCTCTGCCATCATAGGTGACAACACGATACTGGTGACCACTTACCACTGGGCTGACAGCAATCGCGACAGGGTGATCAGTGATTCTGAAATACTTTCTGTCTACGATCAGTTTGGTGAGGCTGAACAACTTGGTATAGATCTCGACCTGCTCGAGGAGATCTGGCTCGGTTCAGGCTATAGCTGGAACCCAGATACCAAGTCATACGACATTTTACCGTAAGACGACCAAGACCGATTACGAACGGAGGCGTTCGACAACCAATGCGAAAAATTCCGGCACCAGCTCCAAACGTATACTGGATAAGCATCATCCTCCTTACGCTCTTTGCTCTCTGCCCCTTGCAAGCACTCGCCAAGGACCCTGTGGTCGGTAGGTATCTGCAGGCTTCAGGAGAGACTATCCGCCTGCAACTCACTGTCCGTGATCCGGCACCACAAACCCTGATCCTGCAGCAGCTGCTGCCGGCTGGTACACGGGTGACCTCCACCTCGCCACGTGCCAAAAAAATCTCTCAACACAACGGTGAGGTCAAATGGCTGTTTACAGGTGTGGCCAGAGGAAAAATAGAAGTAGTGATGCGCGTGCAACCGCCCGTGCCAGCAGGCACAGTCAAGGGCAGCTTTCGATACAGGATGCCAAACGGCGCCATGCGGGAGGGGCATGTCGGCAAGTAACAATCTGGCTGATATCCTGTTACTCCAGCACGGCAGCTGCCAGAGATCCCCATGGTGCTATCTGGCTTGCGATGGTCCACATGGTGAGGCAAACCAGCCCATCCAATACTCTCCAGGCCGTTTTCCTGTTGAGTATCGGGGAGAGCAGCACTCCACCGAGGCTTAGCGTGTAAAACCAGATAAAAGAAGCCAGACAGGCGCCTGCAGCGAATACATAGCGGCCGTCAGCGCCAAACTGACCACTAATGCCACCTAAAAGCACGACCGTATCCAGGTAGACGTGGGGATTCAACAGGGTGACCGCAAAGGTCGCCATTATTACCGCCCACCTCGAACTGTAGATATCCTTGGCCATCTCCAATCTATTGCCGGCTATCGCGGAACGAAGCGAACAGTAGCCGTAATAGGCCAGAAATATTGCCCCACCCCAGCCGGCCACGTCCCGTAGTAGAGGGCTTTGGGCAACCACGGTACCGACTCCCGCGGCCCCCAGGAAAATACAAAGCGCATCGCAAACGCTGCATATAAATGCTACAACCCAGTGATACTGCTTACGCACCCCCTGGGATAAGACAAAAGCATTCTGCGCACCGATGGCCACAATTAGGCCTGCGCCAGTTCCCATCCCCTGTAAAAATACACTCATAACGTACTCCTCTGTTTGAAATCTACCCAAGAATACGCTATCACTAGCGAGAAGGAAAATTAAATTATTTTATATTCCATTAGCCACTCTTATAATCATGCTCGACTACAAACTGTTAGAAGCATTTGCGATGGTAATCCTGGAAGGGGGTTTTGAGAAGGCAGCACGTAAACTGCACCTGACCCAGTCTGCGATTTCCCAAAGGATCCGGCAACTCGAAGATCTTTATGGCAGCGTTTTACTGAAACGCACCACACCTCCAGAACCTACAGCCTCCGGGCTTCCTCTTTTTATCCACTACAAAAAAGTGCGACAGCTCGAAGCTGATCTTGATCGGCAAAATACTGCTGAAGAACCTGCATATACCACCCTGGCCATTGGCGTGAATGCAGACACCCTGGAGACCTGGTTTCTGACCGCTGTGGAGGAAATACTGCGACGGGAGAATGTCGTGCTTGACCTGCAGGTCGACGATCAGGACAAAACCCATGAGCTCCTCAAAGATGGCAAGGTCTGGGGTTGCATAACCAACCGCCCGCGCCCGCAGCAGGGCTGCAGTGCAGAATATCTTGGCACGGTGCGATATGGGATCTTTGCCACCGCAGCTTTTAAAAAGAGATGGTTTGCCTCCGGCATGAATATAGAGGCATTCCAAAATGCCCCCATGGTACGCTTCAACCGAAAAGACGAACTCAGCAGTCAAATCCTGACCGCGATGTTCGGCTCGCTGCCTGAAGCTCTTGCTGATCATTCAGGCCTGTCCCAGCCCCCGGTGTTCTTTGTACCCTCCACCGATATTTACGGCTCCTTCGTCACCAGCGGCCTGTGCTGGGGGGTTTTACCTGAGCAACAAAGTCATCCCCTTGAATCTGACGGCAAAATAATCAACCTCAGTCCTGCTGACTCTGTGGATGTGCAGCTCTACTGGCATAGCTGGACCTTGAAATCTGAGACCATGCAAGGTTTTAGCCAGCACTTTATCAAACGCGCCAAGGCGATTTTACGCAATTGACGTCTTTTCTTACAGATGCACCCGGACGCCCCACCGTACCGGCCGGGATGATGCCAATGCTTTTATCAGCTGGTTATCAGCCAGGCTGAAAATCGCTCTCCGTTGGTGCATTTCTATGTGAAAGGCAGTACTGTGAGGGTTGAATGACCATGCCGCTTCGACTTTAGCCATTACTCTCATCCGGGTAATTTCGCATAATCTGCCCCCAACACCATCGCAACTTTCTTTTTCGAAACTTTCCATGAGCACACATGATCTGCAGGATTCCCTTTTAATCGATGAACTACTCAATTACGCGATGAGCATTGGGGTAACCAGGGCGGCACGTATACGGCCTGAAGCGGTTCGCGTGGAAGCGAAACTGGCGGCCTATTGCCGAGAACCCAAATGCCCTCATTTTGGCCAATCCATGAGCTGCCCGCCATTTGTTTCCGGGCCCGCCGGCTTTAGGAAATTTCTTGCTGAAAGCAAGCATGCCATAGTTCTGCGAATCGAAGTGGACAGCGACTCATTACACGGTGAGAACCGCCCTGAGGTGATGCGTCTCCTGCATTCCCTGACCGCTGCTGTCGAGGGTGAAGCCATCCGTCTTGGCTTTGCAACGGCAAAAGGGTTTGCCGGAGGATCCTGCAAACCAAGTTTTTGCCCGGAAGATGAGAAATGTGCTGTACTCGCCGGTGTGGGTGACTGTCGCTTTCCTGATCAGGCCCGCCAATCCATGTCCGGATACGGCATAAACGTGGGCGAACTGATGAAGGAGGCTGGTTGGTCAAACAGCCTCTTTGATAACGAGCAAACAGCTGACAAGCAACTGGCCTGGATTGCCGGGCTGGTGCTGCTCGGTTGATCTCATAATTTGGCCAGGGCCAGTAACGCCAAATCAAGCTGATCTTGACTGAAAACCTGTACCCCGTTTTGCCGCAGCAGGGCTGTTGTCACTCCCCTGCCAGCTATTTTATTGCCGCTGAAGGTTCCATCATAAATCATGGTCACCCCACAGGATGGACTCCTCTCCGTCAAAATAGCCATGCGAACGTTTTGCTCCCTGCATTTCTGCAATGCCTTTTCAGCCCCTTGTATAAACTGCTCTGTGAGGTCATCCCCCGCTGCAGTGTTCACCTCTGCCTGCCCTGAAAGCACACTTTCTCCACCAATACTTTTTCCACGAGCCACAATCTCCACTGGCGCACGCGGTACCGTAAGGCCTCCAGCCAGTTCCGGGCAGCATGGAATGATCGTACAGAGCCGACCAAGCTCAGCCAACAGGCGTTGGTCTAGTTCCAGGCTGGAGCCGTTATAGCGGACCTTTTCTCCCAACAGGCAGGCGCTCACCAGCACCTTGAGCTGTTTTTCTTCTTTCTTAGTACCCGACATCTGCCCTATTCCTCCCCTTGCGTGGCCTGTCACCCATCTGCCTATCCTTTCATGTTTTTTGACCCGACATCGAACCCGACATGGCCTTTATGCAGGCCGCTGTCTTCTTAGAGGTAACCCCGTTTGCCCTGATGTCAGCTATCTGTTTGGAGAAAAAGCAAATAAAGATAGCCCATACGGAACAATGATGCAGCAAGGTTCATAAGCCACTGCACGGGAAAGCAGCACCACCGCTTCAGCCGGTCAAATAGATCACAACAGGAGGCATAACATGAAAAAACTACACATCGCAATTTTTGCAATCGTCATCACCGGACTCAGCATCAGCTCAGCTACTGCTGGCCAAAGGGCAGTAAACGGCATGCTGATAGGGGCGGGCAGTGGCGCCGTCCTTGGTCAAGCCATTGGCCGGGATACCGAATCAACCATAGCAGGCACCGTGGTCGGAGGTATAACTGGGCTGGTTATAGGCACTACTCTTGAACATGGCAAAGCACAACATGTTCATTACCGGCCCCCAGCAGAGCACGTATACTACCCGCCACCAAAATACAAGCATAAGGTCAAACATCATCGCCCCCACTACGCTCCGCCCAAGCACAAAGACTGTACCAAGACAGTGAAGATAACCAAAAAGCACGGGGTTAAAAAACGTGTGGTAACCACGAAATGCTATGAGAGGCACCACAACCACAGACCCCACTACCGTCATTACCCGGTCTATTATCGATAACGGCAGTTGACTGTCGCACAAAACAGAGCCACCATGACTCCTTTTACCCTTCAATCGCGACGCGGCCCTTAAGTGGCCGCGTCGTCCCCGTACGTCTCCCCATCCACAACGCCAGACGCCAGCAGTTTCCCTCACCATTGTAATAAGGGATATTCTTCAGTGATTTCCTATTTTCATCAGCAATTTACTTCGCATGTGGTAAGATATGGCCACTCGTACTGACAGCTGAAGAAATATCGATAATTGTTCAACCTTTGCTTGTAATTCCATGACTACACAGCATCATAGCCAATCATTCGTAGGCCGCTGTATCATCGACACCCTTGCCGGGTTAAGAGAAGGATTGACCAGATTTTCCGGCAACAGCCGTTCCGCTGTTATTTTTTGCCTCAATCCTGGCGATCCCCTGTTGATATGTGATCCACAGAATCTGCTACGGGGCTATGAACCCAAGCTCAAAGACATCTATATCGATAAACAGGACTGGAAGGATGAGGATTACAGGCGCTATGACCGAAAACTCTTCAATCGTATCGCGCCTGTCGAAAACCTCCAGCTGGATGGTCTGATCAGCTATGGAGGACGCTCCGGTGCCGTCTACTATCAGATCTGGTTTACCGAACACCACCCTGACATGTGCTCGATAGGCCCGACGGAGCGATGGCTGGAGCACACGGTACTCCGCTTCTCCCACGACATGGCCAATGAGGACAGCCTGTACACCGGGATCTCAGGGAGCTTTCTCCGAGAGTACACGACCCATGCGGTCAGGGACTACATTGTCGACCGGGTCAATGTCAGCCTTGGTATTGACACCCACATCCGCATCTACCAGGTGATCGAATCTGTTCTTGGTATCTCCAAGACCCCGGAAGAAGGAGCGGTCCCCCATGGCGAACTGGTCTTCGTCGAGCCGCGTCTTTTAAATCAGCTGAACATGATTGCGCAATTCAGCTCGGAGCAGCAACCTCAACTGAACCATCACAAGCATATTCGCAAATTATTGCTTTCTGTGGAACAGACCAGCAATAAACTTGTTTCCGACGGAACCAGAATACTCGGAGTTTGCGACCGGCATCTGCCGGAATTTTGTCTGGTGGCGGACTTTCAGGGTAAGCTTGGATTTTTACGTCTCAAAAACGAACTGGTCTGTAGCTTTGAAGACGGCAGCTTCAGCTCCACGACTCATCGCGCCAAGCTGTTTGAGGTTGAAGAAATTCTACTCGACTACGACCTTGACACCAGTGTCAGAAACAGCCTGTTCCAGACTGTTTCCGCCCTGGTGCATAATGCTGAAACCAATGGGTTCGGTTGCACCCTGGTCGTAGATCTGGAAAAGGATTACACCGGAATATCAGGACAGCTTCTCTCACCGCCGATCGACCTTCAGCAACCCGAACCTCTGGTTCTGGCGGCGGGGCTCTCTCGCACCGATGGCGCATTGCACATCCGCGCAGACCTCCACCTCCACGCCTTTGCCTGCCTCCTTGACGGAACGAGCATCGCGGGAGAGGACAGGGCCCGGGGTGCCCGCTATAACTCTGCTCTCAGGTTTACTGCGATCAGAAAAAACTGCATCGTGATAGTTGTCTCCTCAGACCGTCCGGTTTCAGTGATCTATAGAGGCGTGGAAATCCGTAAACGACATCCCTTCAAACCCGCTGAGTTCTGTTCGCTAACCCCTGAACGGCTCTCCGATTGGCTCGGGGGGGAATAGTCACAACCTGCCAGCTTGAGGGCTCCCCCTTCCAGGTTAACAAGGCAAAAAAAAAGGCCGCATGAAAATACATTTCATGCGGCCCAGAATATATCCATTCTGCTTATCAGCCTTCCAGCACCCAGTCTGGAATATGATTCAGGATGTAATTCTGTACGGCTTCCTTCAATTCCCCTTTGGGAACCTCACCTACGGCGGCTACCGTTTCCTCGAAGTCAAACCAGCAGAGTTCTTTGTCGTCATTGGAGTAAACAGTCAGGATACGGCGATCTGCCTGCTCAATATCCTCCTCCTCCTGGATGGCGCCCACTACACTAACAGCCTGCTCATAGCTGAGAAAGTTAATCTTGTCGTCGCTCATGACATCACCTCAAACGGAAAAAGGCGAGTTGGATCTGCTCCACTCGCCTTTATAATCTCATACGGTTTCGAATCAGGCCGGCTTTACAACAGAGCCTGAACGAATACAACGGGTGCAAACTCGTGCACGCTTCACGCCACCGTTGGCGGTTACCATACGAACCGGCTTGAGGTTCGGAAGCCAACGCCTTCTGGTCTTGTTGTGGGCGTGAGATACATTATTACCGGTTGCTGGTCCTTTACCACAAATTTCACATACTTTAGCCATTGTAATTCTCCTTATATACCTTTCCTCTCCTCAGTTCCCTTAAATCGAAAGGTGGAGAAGAACTAGAAAATGTGTGCGACAAATAAAATCAAGAACGCTCTTTATTACAATCTTTCGTAGATGATAGCAAGAAATTTTGTCTCTAAACTTTGATTTATAACTGTTTCCCGCTACTACGGGTAAAACGACAGTGACTCATTTGTTTGGCTATACGTCTGTTTTGGCTCTTGAGTATGATAGCCTGCAGGGGGATTTTAGTATATCAATTAGGATGAACCGGTGCGGATACTTAAGGATTAGCTATTCTTTCCATCTATTTACCGGACAGCCATTCCGGATGGTTTGGTGGGTAATTATCGTTCAAGAGCCTTCCAAAAGCACTAGGCATCTCGATTCTTCTACGCATATGCCATGATAGCATCCGCCCCAACGCAATGCCAGTTTCAGCCTGTTCCCTAAACTACTCCCACTATCCACTTGCTCGAGTGTAAGAATAATCATAAATGATAAGGGTACAATCTTGCCCATCAAGACTGTACCCTATCTTTCTTGGTAGAAGCCCCTGGTAAAGAACCAGTTACCTCCATGCTCCAGCAACCCTGTGCTGTAGTTCATGAGATTTTCGAGATAATTTGGCTTGCTGGTATTTTCCGTGATATACTCGAATCCATGTGGTCGGTACAACGACCTGTAACCTCATTGGTCAAAAAGCAACAGGTTGATCATAAAGATCTGCTCCGGCGCATTGCACGCCCAGCCTAACACAATATCAGCGTCTCTAACCACCTGTTCTTCGACCGGACACAGCTCGTTGATACTGCCGGTGCCATCGCTGACGACCAGCCTGCACCGGCTCGATATTGTTCCTGCATGTTTAGCCGTTTCATGTCTCATGACCCTCTAAAGCATACTGGGCCAAAGATCTCCAGGAGGGTCACAAGCATTCAGTTTTTGAATCATGGTCAAGGTTGTTGACTATCCTGAACTTACGTCTATAATGCGGCTTCCAGCCTTTTGGCGCAATGCCAAAAGAGTTGAGACAGAGTAGCCTTGCAATGCACTTTTTTAATTGCATTTCTTGGTCTTGCATGGTAGCTACGATAGTATTATTAACAATCATTCTCATTAACGGGTAGTGCATGAAAGACAATAATCCAGTCTGGAATTTTTTTGCCTCAGTCAAACTCGCCCTTTTCACCCTCAGTGCCATATCCATTACAGCCATTATCGGTACAGTCATCCCTCAAAACCAAAAATTTGGTTTTTATGCCCATCAGTATGGCGATACTGCGGCTCAGCTGATCCGGGTGCTCGACCTTCACGATATGTATGGCTCGTGGTGGTTTCTTGGTCTCTTAGGCTTATTGAGCGCCAATATCATCATCTGCTCCATAGACCGCTTCCCAATTGCCTGGAAACAGATGAACGCAGATCAGTCCGCACTCGCCATCGGCAAGATCGAAAAAATGAGCTTGAGCCAACGCTTCACGCCAGGCAGGAAAACCGCTGCTGAAGATGTGGAGGCTTTTCTCAAGGAAGACGGCTGGAAGGTCAGCTCCAAAACCTCCGGGGATGGTACTGTTATCTCCGGGCAGAAGGGAGCGGTGTCGAGAATGGGCGTCTACATCGTTCACACGTCCATATTGGTCATCTTCCTTGGCTCTATGATAGGCCATTTCTTTGGTTTTAAAGCCAGCGTGTTCCTTCCTGAGACCCGGGTAACCGACAAGGTATATGCTGCTGGGCACAGATCGGCCATCGACCTCGGCTTCGAGCTTCGATGCGACTTCTTCACCATAGATTTCTACGACAACGGCATGGCCAAAAAATATGTCTCCGGCCTCACCGTACTCGAAAACGGCCAGGAAAAGTTTACCACTGAAATTGCGGTCAATACTCCTTTGAAATACAAAGGAATGACTTTCTATCAGGCAAGCTATGAGGGATACAAGGATTTCGTCTTCAAACTCACCGATACCGCCGATGGGACTGTTCAGACCTTTATCGCCCCGTTTCAGCAACAGGTTGAATGGAAAGAAAAGGATATTGTCTTTGGGGTGGTCAATGCCGAAGCGTTTCGAGACCACGTCACCCGTATCAAAGTCTGGTTCAAGGAAGGCGAGGCCAAACCGGTCGAATTCTGGTTAGATGACAACGGCATCCAGGAAATCGCTTCCACCGACGGCCAGCCGTACACTCTCCAGGCCAAACAGATGTACGCCACTGGCCTGCAGGTCGCCAAGGACCCGGGAGTATGGGTGGTCTATCTCGGCTTTTTTATGATGATGGCAGGACTCTACTTCTCCTTTTTTATGTCCCACAAGCGCGTGTGGGTTGTTACCGGTCACGGAGCTGAGGTGCTGGTTGCCGGCTCCGCCAACAAGAATAAGGTCGGTTTCGAAAAGATTTTTGGAACACTTACAGACAAGCTCAAAAACAAGCTCGCATAGTAACCGGACAATTAGAGACAACTCCAGGCCGAACCTGGATTCGGACCTGTTCGCCAGCCAGAAACTGGCAAAGGAAAATATACGGAGCCTTACGAATGGACAGTTCACAATTAATTGGTATCACAACCTTTACCTACCTGTTTTCAAGTCTTCTTTACGTCGGTATCCTGGTCTTTAAAGCAGAACGCCAGCTTGGTAAGGCTGCGACTTTTTTTACGCTTGCAGCCCTTGTTATCCAGACCGTCGGGATCGGCCTGAGATGGTATGAGTCATATGAAATGGGTATTGGTCGGGCTCCCCTGACCAATATGTACGAATCGGTGGTCTTTTTTGCCTGGACAATTGTAGCGTTCTATCTCTTTCTTGAGTGGAAATTCAAGACCAGGGTGATCGGGGCCTTTGCCGTACCTTTTGCTTTTCTGGCAATGGCATACGCCTCGTTTTCTTCTGTGAACAAGGCAATCACCCCATTGCTTCCGGCCCTGCAGTCCAACTGGCTCATCGCCCACGTCGTCACCTGCTTTATCGGTTATGCCGCCTTTGCCGTCGCCGCCGGTCTCAGCATTATGTATCTGGTTAAAGATGGGGCCGGGGACAATATCCGTCCCGGCTCGATACTCGCTACGATGCCAGCCCTGAAGGTGATAGACGACATCACCTATAAGAGTATGATCTTCGGTTTCATCTGGCTGAGTGCCGGGATCATTACCGGTGCGATCTGGGCCAACTCAGCCTGGGGAACCTATTGGAGCTGGGATCCCAAAGAGACCTGGTCACTGATCACCTGGTTCGTCTATGCGGTCACCCTGCACGTCCGTTATACCAGGGGCTGGAGCGGCAAAAGAATTGCCTGGTTATCCCTGCTTGGTTTTATCTCGGTTCTGTTCACCTATTACGGGGTAAACTTCCTGTTGTCAGGCCTACATAGTTACGGTTCCAACTAAAGAAGCGTCACATTGTAGTACCTGTTGGACTAATGATTTTAGGTAGTTAAGCTGTTTGACAAATTTAAGCAATCGCTGTATAAGTAGGAAAAATTAGCGTTGTATAACCTCAAACCAGCACCATTAACCTGAAGAAAGAGGAAAAGACCATGGTTAAACAGGTACTCGTCGCTATCGCAGCATCAGCGCTCATTTTCTGCGGTATTGCTACTTTGAATGCTGCCGATATGGGTCCGGAAGAGATCACCCTCGAGATTGCAGATTCGAAAAAGCCGAAGCCAGCGTACTTCCCGCATAAGGCGCACCAGGATGCCCTTACTTGCGGTGATTGTCATCATGGCATGGGCGACGACGGCAAGCAGGTACCATACGCCGAAGGACAGGCTATTCAAAAATGTGCGGAGTGCCATAACGCAGACACTCTCGCCGGCAAGAAAAAAGGCAAGGACAAGCTCGACACCCTGAAGGGTGCCTTCCATGGCAACTGCCTTGCATGCCATAAAGAAGTGGCCAAGAAAGACGAGACCAAAAAGGATCTCAAGAAATGCGCAACCTGCCATAAGAAATAGGCCATCGGCTGTTCGCGACAGCTGACAACCCAAAGCCAAAAAAAAGGCGGGCTCTCCGAAACCGGAGAGCTCGCCTTTTTCATTTCTACCACAAGTGCCAGTATACTCCAGCACGCTACTGACCTCAGGGCTGCTTTCCAGCAGGAACCAGCCCTGAGGTAGTTTCTGTTACTCCTGGATTTTGGAGATGTCGCCAACCTGCAGGATAAGTTCACCAATGGCAGTGAGCATATTCAGTCTGTTGATCCGCACTGCGGCATCATCAGCCATGACCATGACATCATCAAAAAAGCTGTCTACCGGCTGCTTCAGCTTCAGCATTGCCTGCATACCAGAGACATAGTCCCCCTGAGCGAGCAACTCCATCATCTCGGTCTTGACCGTCTGGTAGCAGCTATGGAGTTCTTTCTCAGCACTTTCGACAAAAATCGTCTCATCCACAGAAACATCTTCATTTTCCTTGATGATGTTTCTGATACGCTTATACGACGCAGCAAGTACGGTGAAAGCCTCCTCATCACGTATGGTCCGCAGCGCTTCGATCCTGGTCAGGGCATCAGTGACATTATCAAAGGATACCGAAGTAACGGCGTCTACCACACCGGCGTCCATGCCCTTGGCGACACAGTCATTGACAAATCTGCCCCGGATAAAGGACAGGACGGTCTCCACGGTCTCACCGCTGCCGTCAACTTTATCGCCATAAAGGGCCAGCGCTTTGGTGATGATCTCCTTTATGGATATATCCCAGCCGCCGTCGGCCAGAATTGAAAGCACCGCCAGGGAAAGTCTCCTGAGGCCGAACGGGTCTGCCGTACCAGTTACTTTCTGACCAATCCCAAAACACCCTGCCAGGGTGTCAAACCTGTCTGCAAGGGCGACAATCGCCCCCACCTCACTCGGAGGCAACTCGGCACCAGATCGTTTTGGCATGTAGTGCTCTTTTATTGCCGCTGCGACCTCGTCAGCCTCATTGTCATTTTTAGCGTATGCGTAGCCCATCACACCCTGGAGTGACGGGAACTCACCAACCATGTCGGAGATGAGGTCGGCCTTGCACAGATATGCGGCCCTGCTGGCCAGCTCAGCTTTCTCAGGAGCGATCTTTTCGGCGAGAATTCTGGACAGCTTGACAAGTCGCTCACTTTTATCCAGCATGGTGCCAAGCTTTGCCTGGAAAATGATTCCGTCAAGGCGGGCGCGTTTTTCCTCAAGGCTGCCGGCGCAATCGCTATTGAAGAAAAAGAGTGCATCTTCAAGCCTTGCCCGAAGTACCCGCTGGTGTCCTTTTCTGGTGGTATCCTGATCTTTTACCTCGGTATTGTTCACAGCTACAAAGCCCGGCAGCAGCTTACCCTCGCTATTGACCACCGGAAAGTACTTCTGATGCTCACGCATGGAGGTGATCAATACTTCGTCCGGAAGTTTGAGAAACTTCTCGTCAAAGCTGCCACAAACGCCAAAGGGCTTTTCAACCAAGTTGTTGACCAGGTCGACCAGGCCCTCGTCCACTGCGACCTTGGCGTCCTGATGGAGACCAGACTCAGCAACGGCCTTGGTGATCTCAGCAACCACCATCTCGCGACGCCTGTCAAGGTCCGCTACCACATGATTACTCGCGAGAATCTCCTCATAGACAGCGCTGTTTTCCACGATAAACTCGGTATTTGCCAGGAAGCGGTGGCCGCGGCTGGTATTTGAGGTGGCTATTCCTTCGTGCTCAAAAGGTAAAACCTCATCCCCGAAAAGCGCGGTCAACCACTGGATCGGCCGAGCAAACGCATGTCTGTTTGCTCCCCAGCGCATGGACTTGGCAAAAGAAAGTTCAAGAAGGATTTCCTTGAGCAGCGCTGGTAAAAGTTCGGCGGTTTCCTTACCAACCACTTCGCGCACCAACATCAGGTAGGGGCCTTTCGCAGTTTCCACCTCTTTCAGGTCCTCGACACTTGCCCCCCGTGAACGGGCAAAGCCCTCGGCGGCCTTGGTGAAATTACCTTCACCGTCCTTGCCTGCCTTTACCGACGGTCCGAGGAGTTCCTCCCTGATATCCTGCTGTTTATCAGCGACACCTTCAACAATCATGGCAAGGCGTCGCGGCGTACCTTTTACGATGATCGTCCCATGCTGAAGTTTAAGCTCCGTGGCTTTCTTTTCAAACTTCTCCTGCATCTGTTTCAATGCAGGCTGTACAAAAGACGCCGGCAGTTCCTCTGTTCCAATCTCGTAAAGTAGATCACGCATAGCTTCTATATTGGTATTTGATTAGTAAGAAATGGTAGAACCGTACCTTGCAAGCAGCTCTTAAGATTCGAGCATAGCGAAGGTGGAATAGTCATCAGATAGATTTTCAACTCGTACAGAATAACTTTTTATCTCTTTGAGCGTATTCAGGCAAGTACCAATTCCTCTGGTAACCGCTTCTACTGACAAAATATTCTGGCTCGCCTGGGCAACGGCCTTAATTTCCCCTGCGATACAATTCTCGATCTCGTTGATGAGATCCTCAATCCACATGAAGGTGTTGAACCGAACAGCAATCTCGGCGTTTCCCCAGTTTCCGGTCGATCTGGGCAAGGAGTTCTGGATATGCTCCTTACTCATTGGCAGGGCAATGGGAACGGTGATGCGAAATTCCAACTCTGGTTCCTGATCAAAAGATCCGCACATCATGCACTGATACTTTCTGGTGTTCAGTGACTCTCTCGATTTTCCGTTGGTCAGGAAAAATGGGAACTCAATCTCCATATGAGAAGCCTGGGCCTCCAGGCGGTGTTTCATCTCTTCCAGGATCTGATGAAAGTTCCGAAGATCAATTGCCCCATGGTACTGATTGAGGATTTCCACAAACCTGCTCATATGGGTGCCCTTAAAACAATGAGGCAGGTTCACGTACATATTTACTGTGGCGATTGTCTGCTGTCGGCTTTTCGCTTTATCGAGAACAGTAACGGGATAGGAAACAGTTTTAACGCCAACTTTTTTTATATTTATACGTCGGTGATCAACCTGGCTTTGAATATCTTTCATGGTATTTCGTGCACGTACTAAGACAATGCCGGGGTATTAGCTTAATAGCGATTAACAGCGGTTCGTTTCAACGCCCGGACTTTTGTATTCATCCGGTCGCACCCAATTAGCCTATGAATCTTTTAACAGCCTTTTTCAACTCATCCAGATCAGCAGATTTAACCACATATTCATCAGAGGCCCAGCTACTCAAATCCTGCTTGTATTCATGATAGGCAGAACTCAGGATTACCGGAATATCCTCATTTATCATTTTCATCTGTCTGAGCACTTCTATGCCATTCATTCCAGGCATCTGTATATCAAGAATTACCAGGTCTGGAAGTTCACTATTGAACTTTTCCAGCGCCTCTTCGCCATTCAGCGCCGAAATAACCTGGTAACCTTCTTCTTCGAATTCCTCATGATACAGCAGTTGTATACTTTCTTCATCATCTACCAGCAGTATCTTTTTCACATAAACCTCCGTTTTGTAGAATTACAGAGATTGACGCAGGTATTCGGCTGCTTCCTCGGGGGGCATGGGATTGATATAAAAACCGGAACCCCACTCAAAACCGGCAATAGAGGTAAGCTTGGGGACGATTTCGAAATGATAGTGATAGTGATCAAGGCCACTGGACTGCAACGGCTCGGTATGAAGAACGAAATTATAGGGAACGTCAGGAATGCAGCCATCTAGCCTGAGCAGTGTGTCGGAGAAAATTTGCGCAAGAGAGAAGAGTCTGCTTCTTTCTTCCCCACAGAAATCGGATTTATGCTCCTTTGGCAAAATCCACATTTCAAAAGGCGTTCTCGGAGCAAAGGGGGTCAGGGTAATAAAGTGATCGTTCTGACAGACGACCCGAATATCCTGTTGTATTTCCTGCCTGATAATATCACAGAAGATACAACGCTCTTTATACTTGTAATAGGAAAGCGCACCGGAGAGTTCGGAGACGATCATCCGAGGAAGTATTGGCAGGGCAACAAGCTGCGAATGTGAGTGTTCAAGGGAGGCACCAGCTGCCTTGCCATGATTTTTGAAGATCATGACATACTTGAACCTGGGATCTCGGCCAAGATCAGTAATGCGCTCTTTGAATGCCAGCAAAACGTAGAGCATTCGTTCGGCAGGCAGGGCTGAGAAGCAATCATCGTGATTGGGGCTTTCAATGACAACCTCATGGGCGCCAATACCGTTCATCCGGTCGTAAAGCCCTTCACCAGCTTTGTCGAGGCCGCCTTCTATAACAAGTGCCGGATACTTATTGGGCACCACACGCACCTGCCAGCCCGGACCGTTTTTCTTCTGATTTTGACCGGTTCTGAAGGCAAGTACTTCAGACGGCGTGGTATTTTCATTCCCCGGACACAGCGGACAAAACCCTCCGGTTGTCTGAGGTTTTTCAATCAGGAAGTCAGTCGGCCGTTTGCGCCTTTCTTGAGAAATTATTATCCATCGGCCGAGAACAGGATCTTTTCGCAGCTCCGGCATCTCAGGTTATTGCCCTTTGGCTTTCTCTCGCGTTTCCTGCAGGGTTTTACAATCAATGCACAAGGTGGTTACAGGACGAGCTTCAAGTCGCTTCAGGCCGATCTCTTCTCCGCAATCCTCGCAGATACCAAAGGTACCCTCATCAATACGAAGGAGTGCCTCATCGATTTTCGAAAGCAACTTACGTTCACGATCGCGAATGCGCAATTCAAAACTGCGACCTGATTCCACCGTGGCACGATCGTTTGGATCAGGAATGTTGGTGGTCTGATCCGTCATCTCGTTCAAGGTCTTGCCAACTTCATCCAAGATTTCCTGTCTCTTCTCAGTAAGACTCTGTCTGAACTGCTCGACTAATTCTTTATCCATCAAGCCTCCTGTAGAACTGAAACAACGTGCGAGTTAAATTTCAGTCAGATGTTTCTTCACGAATATATGTGCCGCTCTTTCCGCCCGTTTTTTTCAACAGCCGGATATCACTTATCACCATTGATTTATCAACAGCCTTACACATATCATAGATTGTCAGAGCCGCAACCGATACAGCCGTAAGCGCCTCCATTTCAACGCCCGTTTTACCGGTTATGCCAACAGTGGCAAAAATTTCTATAAGATTATCCTCGTCTTGCAAAGAAAAGTCAACGCTGACCTTCGTAATAAGTAGCGGGTGACACAGGGGAATAAGCGCGTCTACTTTTTTGGCAGCCATAATTCCTGCCACCCTGGCAATACCCAACACATCACCCTTGGCCATTTTTCCGTCTCTGACCTTGGCGAAGGCTTCCCTGCTCAAACGGATCTTGCCGGCTGCGTGAGCCACACGGGTAGTTTCGTTTTTCCCGCTCACATCCACCATGATTGCATTTCCTTCACTGTCGAAATGCGTAAACTCGTTATTCCCTTCTGCAGCCATTATTACTTAATCCTTAGTGTTTTTACCCATGACTTCACTAAAAAGTCTGGCGAAGAAACCTTCACGTTCCTCTTCCTGGCCATGCTTCTGACACAGGGTTTCAAACTCCCGCAAGACCTTCACCTGCTCATCGCAGAGGTTGGTTGGCGTCATGACCTGCAATTCGACTATCATGCTGCCTTTGCCACTCCCACGAAGTCTCGGTACACCTTCATGTTTGAGAGTAAAACGTTCCCCGGACTGACTGCCTGCAGGAACTTCGAGGGTTTTCTTGCCGTGAACAGTGGGAACCTCTATCTTCGCCCCAAGGGCCGCGTCCACCATGGAAACGGGCAATCGGGCAAAGATGGTGTCGCCTTCACGCATGAAAAAATCATGTTCTTCCACGTGAACCACCACATACAGATCACCGGCGGGACCACCTCTGCGACCGCCCTCGCCTTCCCCGCGCAGCCTCATTCTGGCACCGCTGTCAACTCCAGCCGGAATCTTGATGGCCACATTTTTACTCTTGTGCACCAGTCCGCTGCCATCACAGTCGGTACAGGGATCGGTAATGATCTCTCCCTCGCCATGACACTGGGGACAGGTGGAACTCACCTGGAAGAATCCCTGGGAGCGGATGACCTGCCCCCGCCCGTCACACATTGGGCACGTCTTTTTGGGATGCCCTGGGCGGCTGCCTGTTCCCTCACAGGTCCAACAGGTGTCCCGCCGGTTGAGCTCAACCTCCTTGGAGACGCCATGGACCGCTTCCATAAAGCTGATGGTGACGTCATAGCGAAGATCATTACCTGGCACTGGCCCGTCCCGGCGGGTGCGCGAGCGGCCGCCGCCAAAGCCAAACAGGTCACCAAAGATATCCCCGAAACTGGAAAAGACATCCTCGAAGTTGCCCGGACCGCTATACCCACTGTTTTTTAAGCCATCGTGACCGTAGGTATCATAGATCTGCCGCTTCTTCTCATCACTGAGAACCTCGTAGGCCTCAGTACATTCCTTGAATTTCGCCTCGGCCTCTTTATCGTCCGGGTTGCGGTCCGGATGATATTTCATCGCCAGCTTGCGATAGGCCTTCTTTATCTCTGAGCTCGATGCTGAACGGGATACAGCTAAAATATCGTAATAATCTTCTCTCATCGTTCCTGACTAACCTGTCACTTACGCGGCAGTTTTTGCGGTTTCAGAAAGTTCAGCCGCGTCTACATCGTCGGCGTCAAGCTGCTCAGGCAGTTCCTCAATGTTCTCCATGGTCACCTTGCCTGAGGCAATCTCACGCAGAGTCATGACGATTTCCTTGTTTTTGCCATCCACCACAAAGGGTTCCCCCTGCCTGTGCTGCTTTACGCGCTTTACAGCCAGATGAATGAGATTAAACCTGTTGTCATCGCCTACAACATCAAGACAATCTTCAACGGTAATTCTTGCCATATTTATCTTCCTCGTTGTGTACGTGTAATCCTGCGCCTCAGGTCGGACGACCCTCTAACAAGAAGAGATTACTTACTTCCAGAATTTAGCTTACTTTTTTTCAAACGGGTTTTCCAGCAGCAGGGTTTCATTCCTGTCCGGGCCAACCGATACGATCTGCGCTTTGACTTCGGTGAAATCTTCGATGCGCTTGATATAGTCCCTGGCAGCCTGCGGCAAATCGTCAAAACTGCGCACGCCGGCAATTTCCTCATCCCAACCCACCATGTCTTCGTAGACAGGTGTAACCGCCGCCGCCTGGCTGATATTGGAAGGCATGGCGTGGATTTCTTTGCCGGCTAATTGGTAGGCGTTCGCCATCTTGATGGTTTTCTGCCCGCTCAAGACATCGAGTTTGGTGAGAGCCAGACCGGTGATACCATTCAAACGAACCGCATCTTTTGCGACAACACCATCAAGCCAGCCGCATCTGCGGCGTCGACCAGTGGTCGCACCGAATTCATGACCTTTTTGCTGCAGTTGCTCTCCAGCCTCGTCAAACAGTTCTGTTGGGAATGGACCTGCACCGACACGGGTGGTATAAGCCTTCATGATGCCAACCACCGCGTCAATATGGGCAGGACCGAAACCTGTTCCGTTACAGGCATTTCCGGCGATAGTATTGGATGAGGTCACAAAGGGGTAGGTGCCGTGGTCAATATCAAGCTGGGTGCCTTGGGCTCCCTCAAAGAGAATGTTTTTATCTGCCCGGCGGGCACTATCCAGTTCGATTGACACGTTGCCGATGAAATCACGCAGCTTGCCGATATGCTCCATGAACATGCCGTATACCTGGTCGTAGTCCACAGGTTCAGCATCATATTTTTTGGTCAGCAGAAAGTTTTTCTCATCAAGAGCAGCCTTGAGTTTTTCGGCGAAAAGCTTCTCATCAAGCAAGTCTCCAGCTTTGATGCCAACCCTGCCAACCTTATCCATGTAACATGGACCGATTCCACGACCGGTAGTGCCAATCTTTTTCCCATCGGAAAGGGCTGCCTCTTTTACCTGATCCAGGCGGGCGTGGTACGGCATGATGAGATGCGCATTCTCGCTGATCATGAGTCGTTTCGGAGTAACTTCCAGACCCTGCTCTTTGAGCTGATCCATTTCTTTGAGAAGCACACCCGGATCGATAATGACACCGTTACCGATCATGCACATCTTTTCTTCATACAGAATTCCGGACGGGATTATATGAAAAATAAACTGCTTACCATCTACAACCAAGGTGTGGCCCGCATTGTTACCGCCCTGAAAACGAACAATGTAATCAGAGTACTGTGTGAGCAAGTCGACGATTTTTCCCTTGCCTTCGTCACCCCACTGTGACCCGACAACTACGACACTGGACATCTATATTCTCCTGGTAATTTATACTGCAGTACATAACTGGTTGGCAGATTAGAGAATGCCGGACAGGCGGAAACTCCAGGTCTGCATTAGACAAACTATTAAATATAGCTAACCCAATTAACAAAGTCAATTGCTCAAATTTCAACACGCTACTCGACCGATGCCAGCATCTCGCTATGCAACTCCATCATTTTGCACATTTTACGGCTCAACAAGGCTGTCCGGATCGTTTTCCCCGAACATTGACACCTGCCTGCAAATGCCGTAAAGTTGGCTCCGGTAGCAAAGTACAACCGTAAAGGAATAAGCATGTTCAGGCAGGTCGTCAAACAGGTGTCGGGAAGGTTTCACATTTTCAGACAAATAGCAGACTTACTGCTCTAGAATCACGCGCTAATCCGTTTTTCCGTCCCAGCGCCGGAAAACTTTAATACAGTGAGGCTTCACCTATGTTTGGTATTGGCTTGCCGGAAATGATCCTCATTCTGGCTATTGCACTCATCGTTGTCGGCCCCGACAAACTCCCCGATCTGGCCCGTTCCGTTGCCAAAGGTATCATGGAACTGAAAAAAACCGCTGACGGCCTGAAGGATCAGCTCAACGAGCAGGGTAACCCCCTTGACGAACTCAAACCCGATCTGGAAGATGCGGCAAAAACGTTTAAGAGTCATATGCTCGAACACCCGGAGAAAGGGAAAACCGACCTCTTTCCGGACCAGGGCGTAAATCCCGACGTGGACCAAGCCAAGAAGGCCTATGAAGAACTCACCAAAGCCGGCCTTGATCCTGCCGACGTTCCCATGGACAATCTTAAGGAAGGCGAAACTGTTGACCTCTCAGCCGATGACATGACAGAGGTCGTCCAGCCAATCTCCCCAGCCGAGGAGAACCGTAAATCAGCCTCAGCTTCCGTGATCCGCCCCGACGACAGCAACCCAAAAGACCTGGACAAAAGTGGGCAGGACTAAGCAAGCAAAACTGGCCGTTACAAGGTATTACCTCACTGACCAACAGACTCCCATTGCAATTGGACGTATCCCGGCAAATAGCATCTCATGAGTGAATACAACCTCCAGAAAACCATCCCTGCCCTCGAGCGCAGCCTGGCCTTTTTTCGACCGCACCACCTTGAGCTGCGCAATCGGTTGATCAAGATGATGGCAGCCATCGTGATCTGCTCGGTTGTGGCCTATATCTTCATTGAGCAGATAGCAGAACTTTTTATCTCACCGCTGATGGCCGCCAACCCGCTGGTATACAAACTTGTCTACACCAATCTGCCAGAGGCCTTTGTTACCTACATTAAACTTGCGGTGATCATCGGTTTACTGGCGAGTTTTCCCATAATCTTATATCAGCTCTGGCTATTTGTTTCGCCGGGTCTACGGAAAGACGAGAAAAAACTGGCAGTTACCGTCGTTTTCTGGTCGACGTTGCTTTTTGGCGGCGGCGGTGCATTTGCCTTTTTTGCTGTTTTACCCAAACTGCTCATCTACTTTACCAGTTACGCCAATGAGGGGTTGGAACCTCTCCCCAAACTCGGCCTTTACCTGACCTTTGTAGCCCGCATGATCCTCACCTTCGGACTCAGCTTCCAGATCCCGTTTCTGATGGTCATGGCCGGCAAGGCAAACCTCGTAACTGCAGCCTATTTCCGCAGCAAACGTATGTATTTTTACCTGGCCATTGTCGTTCTCTCCTTTTTGCTGGCCGCCGGAGATTTCATGGCAACCGCCCTGTTGGCATTACCGCTCTTCCTCCTCTACGAGATTGGTATCTTTCTCTCCGCCCTCTTTAACAGGAAAAAAAGAGAGCCAGCCGAAAGCTAAGCCTCCAGCCACAGTATAAATACTCCAATTACCGAACGCACATGGGCCCTGGATCATCATCGATCCAGGGCCCATGTGCGTTATGGTGTAACGAAGAAGCCGGTCAGCCAATCTCCTGCTTCAGCAGGCAACAGGAGATCCGGTGCAGGGGCCTTCCATCATCGTCGTAATCGATGATATCCGGCTGCAACAGCTTGTTCATTACGCAACCTTCAGCGATGTTCAGTTGAAAAAAACGATCCTCCGTAAAACCTTCATTTTTCAAAAGTTTGCCAGACTCAATTCGATAGCTGTGCACCGCGTGATCTTCGCAAAGCGGACACTGATACACCCGGCCGTTGGGGAAGATAAAGTAATTTTCGGCAACCCTTCCCGCGCATTGAAATTTCTCGCCTTCTTCGAGAAATACCTTCGGATAGGTAACGTGAATACCGGCATCTGCGGCCATACGTGCCACTTCGGGTACCACAGCAAGCCACTCCTCCCGGCTGAGTTGCAAAGAGTCGCTTTCAACTTCAGCCGATTTTCCCCTGAGGCCGATCACCTGGATAAAAAACTTCTTCACACCCAGTTCACGCAACAACGGTATCATGCGATGCAGATGGTCGATATTCCTTTTGCTTACCGTATAGATCAGGCTGACCTTAAACCCTTTATTAACCGCCCTTTTCAGGTTTGCAATACAGGTCTCATATACCCCTTCCCCCCGTATCGGATCATTCACTTCAGCATCCGGTCCATCCAGGCTGAAGCTGAGGTAATTGAGCTCATCCGGACTCGTTTTTTCAAGAAAATCGTGAAAAAGGTAGCCGTTGGAATCAACGGTGACGTCATATCCCATTTTTCTTGCAAAACGAACAGCCTCGGGCAGATCCCTATGCATCGTTGGCTCACCGCCCAAAAAGATCACATTGCCGGCCCCACGCCCTTCGGCGGACGCATTCTGAATTTGGCTCTCATCGGGCTTGAACAATTCCAACCACTCCTTGATTGTAGCGATGGAAAGTGTCTGGGTCCCGTGTTGCTCTGGATTTATATAACAGTGGCTGCACGACAGGTTACAGGCAGTAAGAATATGAAAAAATATATTTTTTTCTCCAGGACGAAAACCTACAGTCCTTGGAGTATTCTGCTCGGTGGAGATCATATAACGTCCTCAATACAGGTTCAGGGTAAGTCGGTAAATCAAAAGGAGGCCGGTGGCTGCTCGAGTGTGTAACGGGCCAGAAGCGTATCTTTAAGGTAGTCATTTTGGCCAGAGCTGAAAAACTGCTGAAACAATTGCAAGCTTTCAAGTCGCATCACGCCTGGAACAATGGACATTTCCAAAGAGGAATAAAGCGGTGACAGGAGCTTTAAAGGCAGATTGGTCCCACCTCCCATCACATCCTCATAGGCATACACCACAGAGCGAACACCGTTGACGATCATGGTTGAGTAACACATCAGGCATGGTTCCATCGTGGAATAGACGGTCACCATAGACAGATCGAGACCGGGATGTTGCTGTTGCAGGTTACGCAAAGCGACGATTTCAGCATGATCAAACTCGTTCATCTCAACAGCGCTGTTTTTACGGCCTCCGGTTGCCACAATATCGTCCTCGGCAACTATCACACATCCCACGGGAAATTCTTCAGCCATTAACGCCTGTCTTGCCTGCTCCAGGGCTTGACGCATAAACTTTTCATGGTCGCGCATTGCTATCTCCTTATCCTCTTCGACCATTGATCTCATGGTCAGCCGACCTACCTACCACTACGGGTCCTTATACTGCACCCGATGGACTCTATTCAGTTTCTTGGAAAAGGTCAAAAAGAAGATGGGGAAGAGTCACGTTCTCCCTGCCCTGGTGCCAAATTTACTATTTTCATCCCAAATAATTCTGGCTGTCGACCTATGTCTCTATTCCTGAAAATAAGCTAAATCGAAAATTCGAGAACATAAACCTCATGCTACACCACCGCCAATTTTCCCACTTTGCAAGACCTGCGCAAACGAATTATAGTGTAGCGAATGGACAAGATGCTGAAAATATTAGAGAGGAAGATATGAGCTTTAAGGACGAATGGGATTTGGCAAGTGCGCTCAAAGTATTGCAGCACCCCACTGTAGATTCGCAACTCTGGTCAGAAGCTGTCGAGTGGCTGCTGAAATATGGTCCCCCATCAATTAGAAGAATACTTCTCGATGCTTCCCAGACAGCTACAGAGATGCAGTTCCCTGACTTGCAGCCTTCTCACTACACCCCAGACGGCGAGCCGGTCTACGATGTCACACAACTGGCCACCAGCCTCGGGATATCAGAACAGGAAGTACAGGAAATTATTACCAAGAAAGGTATAGTAAACGATCTTTTCGATCTGTTTGACAGTGACTCAGTATCCAAATCCGTGCACTGATTGTGACAATCATGATTCGGGATGGACATGGCTTTTCACTCCATCCCGAATCAATCAGTTTTTCGCTGGCTGCAACACATACAGCTTTTCATCCTTAGTTGGCTGACTTCCGGTCGAGCGAGCTTTCCTCTTCAATGCCTCCAGGCTGAAATCGTCATCCCCCAGCGCGTCGCCCATCTCTTGTTCTATCTGGTCTGGATCTTCTCCAGCCTCCATGCGGCTTATCGCCTCTTCCATGGCGTCGCCGAGGTTCAGGCCCGTCTGGCTGGTAAATTTACGCATGAGCGAGGCCATCTGCCGGGGATCTTCTTCGTTAATACCCTCCGCCTCACGCATCAAGGTCTCAAAGGCCTGTTCCATCTTCGATTCATCCAAGCCGGCAAGCATTTCCTCACCTTCTTCTGCTGAAGAGCGAAGAGTTGCAAATTTAGAGACTTGCCTGGTCAGCTCCTTTTGTCCGCACTTCGGACAATCAGGCCTGGTAACGGTATCAATTCTCGATGAGAAAAAATTAAATATTACGTTGCATGAATCACAGTAAAATTCGTAAATCGGCATGTTTCAACTCACCCGCTTTTCTTTGCTTTCAGTTACGGTTGGCAATTATCAGCACTCTGAGCTACTCAAGTACCTGATCAATCATCTCTTCAGTCAGCTCATCTGATATATAGGTTGAGCCTATTTTATCCGGTAACACGAACTGTACCTTGCCGGAAACTGCCTTTTTATCTGTCTTCAGATATCTTTTTATTTCCCCCCGGTCAAGATCGGCGGGAATTTCTGTAGGCATGCCATAGGAGATCAGGATGTCAGTTATGCGCTTTTTCTCGATCTCTTTAAGAGTCCCTTTCAATACACTTAACTGAGCGGCTGCTACCATGCCAATGGATACAGCAAGACCATGAATAAGCTTGAAGTTTGAGGCGCCTTCCACCGCATGGCCGATGGTGTGACCGTAATTCAGGATCTTTCGCAGGCCACCTTCACGTTCATCCTGGGCAACCACCTCTGCTTTTATAGCACAGCACCTGGTGATCATCTCAACAATGACCTCAGACGTTAAATCCAGTATGCTCACCCGTTCTTTTTCCAGAAAAGCAAAGAAAGCCTCATCCCGGATGACACCATATTTGATCACTTCCGCCAGGCCGCCAAGCAGTTCTTGACTGTCGAGGGTCTGCAATACATCGGTATCTATATACACTGCCTTGGGTTGATAGAAGGCACCGACCAGATTCTTTCCTTCCGGAAGATCCACGCCGGTTTTCCCACCGACTGAACTGTCTACCTGGGAAAGGAGCGTAGTGGGAATCTGAACAAAGGGAATTCCTCGCATGTACGCAGAGGCCAGAAAACCCGCAATATCACCGGTCACCCCGCCCCCGAGGGCAATAATCGCATCATGGCGGTCAAACCCGGCCCGGGCGAGCTGGCTGGCAAGATCTGTAACGGTAGCCATGGTCTTGTTCTCTTCACCTGCGGCAAAGGTGAACATTTTGGCAGTGATACCAGCCGATTCCAACTTGGCCGACAACCTTTCTCCGTAGAGTTCTGCCACAGTACTGTCACTGATAACTGCATACCTATTGCCAATTGCGGTTTTCACAAGGTCGGCAGCGACTCTTTCAAGGCATCCTGGTTCAATATAAATCGGGTAGCTCCGTTCCCCGAGCCCTACATGCAACTCAGCCATTTCATCTCCCTCATACGCACCCAACGACTGAGAAGTCCAGTCGCCAGGAAAAAAATAGACAACGGTGCACAGACAATCAATTTTCCTCTGCACCCATGTATTTGAAAAGTGATGTGCCTCACCTGCTGGAACCAGCAGAATTCCAGTATCCTGCTCTCGACATGTTCAGATGAGATTGAATTTGAAGGCAATCAATGACAGGAACTTTACCCGTTTTGCAAACAAAAAAAAAGGAGATACCACCCGAACGGGCGGTATCTCCTTAGGACTACTGTATGAAGTTCAGATTACATGGAGTCGCCAGAAGCAGCGCCCTGCATCTTAACCTCTACCTTCTCGGTCAGGCCCTCGTAGTACGCACGGAGGTGTACAAGAACTTCGTCACGACCGAAGTGGTCAACGATCTCAGCACCCTCAGAGAGAGCTTTACGCAGCTTGGTACCGGAAAGGATAACGCGATCTTCCTTGGTGTGGTTACAGGTACGGAGAGAAGCCATACCGTCACACTTGTGGCAGTAGAAGGTCCAGTCGATCTTCATTGGCTTACACTGCAGGTCCTTACCCTCGTCTCCGGTGGTCGGGATGCGGTCAAAGATCTCCTGAGCCTCGAACAGACCGTAGAAGTCACCAACGCCAGCGTGGTCACGACCGATCAGCATGTTGTTCACACCGTAGTTCTGACGGAAGGTAGCGTGGAGCAGACCTTCGCGAGGACCGGCGTAACGCATATCCAGTGGGTAACCAGCGGAGATTACGTTCTCTTTAACGAAGTAGTTCTCGATCAGAATGTCGATAGCCTTAACGCGAACCGGTGCAGGAATGTCACCAGGCTTGAGGTTACCGATCAGGGAGTGAATCAGAACACCGTCACATACCTCTACAGCGATCTTAGCGAGGAACTCGTGGGAACGATGCATTGGGTTACGGAGCTGGAGAGCAGCAACGTTTGCCCAACCGCGCTCTTCGAACATTGCACGGGTCTCAGCTGGGGTCAGGTATACGCCTGGGTACTCTGCTGGGTACTCACCCTGGGAGAGAACCTTAACAGGACCGGCAAGGTTGAACTCTTTCTGAGCCATAACCATGATAACGCCAGGATGATCTTCAGGTGCGATCTCCCAGAACTTACCATCTACAGACTCTTCGCCTTCACCCATGAATACTTTCTCGCATTCCCACTTCTTGTCAGCCTCAGTCATCTCGAACTTCTCGTTGACAGTCATGGTAGCGAAAATCTCACCATCTTTAACGAGTGCGATCTCAGATCCTTCAGCGATGTCGGCAGCATCAGCAGCGCTTACATCGAGAGTGATCGGTACAGGCCAGAAGGTTCCGTCTGCCATCTGGAAGTTCTCACAAACGCCTTTCCAGTCAGCTTTGGTCATGAAACCATCCAGAGGAGAAAAACCACCAATACCCATCATGATCAGGTCGCCTTTGGCGCGATCAGAGATCTCTACCTGCTTCAGGCCAGCAGCTTTTGCCTTTTCAGCTTCCAGCTCAGCGCCTTCAAGAAGACAACATACAAGACCTTTTCCGCCGTGTGGTGCAACTAATTTAGACATAGAGTTCCTCTCTTTTATAAAGTTTTATAAATATATAAAAACTATTGTGACTCATCCCTTGAGCCACAATGAACTGAACTACTATTCTTCTTGTGAGTCTCATGAACTGAACTGCTATTCAGTCATAAGGGAGTATTTATAATTTGGTCAGCGTAAAAGTCAAGCGAAAAGCGAGTGTTGTCTATTGATCTCCCTGTTCAGGCGCAACCAGTTGACACAGCGTCAAAAACATTGGTTAGCGAACACCCTTTGCAAGCCTTTTTCATACGCCACCTGCCTCTACAAAGAAATGACACCTCTCCGTTTTTTATCCTAAAGACGAACAATTAGGACCCTTATACGAGCGGGAGCCCCCAACTTCAATTGCTAATCACAGCAATTATCTTGTTTTCACAGAAAGAAATTTCAATTTCATCAATGTGATGAAACCAGTTTTCAACGACTATGGCTAATGGTAAAAGAGTCAGTTTGCCCTGAACATTCTGAGTCTGAGGGAGTTGGATACCACGGCCACCGAACTCATGGCCATAGCCGCCCCGGCAATCATCGGGTTGAGTGTCGGCCCTCCGAAAATATACAGCAACCCGGCAGCGATTGGTATGCCAATCACGTTGAAGGCAAAAGCCCAGAACAGGTTCTGCCTGATATTATTCATCACGGCCCGGGAAAGCAATATGGCCGTCTTCACTCCGTGCAGATTCCCCTTCATCAGCACAATATCACCAGACTCAATCGCGATGTCAATGCCGGTTCCCATTGCGATACCCACGTCAGCCTGGGCCAAGGCAGGCGCATCGTTGATGCCGTCCCCTACCATAGCAACTCGTAGGTCTTTTGCCTGCAGACCCTGAACAGCTTTTGCTTTTTCGTCTGGCAGAACTTCCGCGATAACTTCTTCTATCCCAGCTTTAGCAGCGATGTTTCTGGCAGTTCTCTGTTGATCACCGGTTAGCATAACGACCCGCTTAGCCAGCTGACGCAACTCCTGTACAATCGTTGCACTCTCTGCCTTCAACTGATCTGCCACGGCCATTACTCCGACAAAATCCTGATTGATACTAATATATAATACGGTCGCCCCTGCTCCCTCCAAGGCCTCGATTTCTGTTTCAAAGCCCATCACCTCGATCGACTGCTCATTTAGAAATTCGCGGTTGCCAACCAGCACTGTATGCAACTTCCCCTCGAACATGAGCTCCGCAGCTATTCCCCTCCCCTGATGCGGGCTGAAGGATTGCGGTTGCACCAACCCGATACCATTCTCTTTGGCTTTTCGTACAATAGCTTCCGCCAGGGGATGCTCTGAAAGCTGTTCGGCTGAGGCAACTAGGCTAAGAAGAGTTTTTTTCTTCAGACCAGGCCTGGTAATAATTTCTGACAACTCTGGTTTGCCCTGAGTTAAGGTGCCTGTTTTGTCAAAAACGATGGCATCGAGCTTTTCAGTCCTTTCCAGCGCCGCACCATTTTTGACCAGTACCCCCAACTGGGCTCCCCTACCCACACCTACCATCAGTGAGGTTGGAGTCGCCAGGCCCATGGCACATGGACAGGCAATCACCAGCACAGCAATAAAGAAACGCAGGGCTTGTGAAAACTCGACGCCGCCCAGGAAATACCAGCTAAGCCCGGTCAAGACCGCGATAACCATGACGACAGGGACAAAATAAAGGCTTATCCTGTCGGCCATGCTGGCAATGGGTGCCTTTGTTCCCTGGGCATCCCGTACCAGTCGGACAATTCTGGCAAGCACAGTCCCCTCCCCGGTTTCTTCACACCTCACCTGCAAAACGCCGCTGGTGTTTAAGGTGCCTCCATACACTGTGCTACCAACTTTTTTCGATACAGGCATCGGTTCACCGGTCAACATCGACTCATCCACCTTGCTGTTGCCATCCGCTACTGCGCCATCAACCGGGATTCTCTCCCCGGGACGTACCAGTAATAGATCGCCGACCTCTATCTCCTTGGTAGAGATTTCTCTCTGCTCTCCATCGACGATTAGGGTCGCCCCCCCAGGGGCCAGTTCCATCAATTGACCGATGGCGTCAGAGGTGTGCGACTTCGATCTATTTTCAAGGTATTTCCCCAGAGAAACCAATGTCAGGAGGATACCTGCCGATTCAAAATAGAGGTCCATCGCCCGGGCCATCGCATCTATTCCAAGACAAATCTCAATGAAATTCCATGTGGAATAAATAAGCGCCGCACCTGTTCCGACAGCAATCAGCGAGTCCATGTTCGGGACTCTTCGCAGAAGAGCAGGAATGCCGGTCAGATAAAAATTCCTGCCCAGCCAAACGATTGGCAAAACCAACAGGAGTTGAATCAGGGCAAAGTTGACGGGGGACTGATGTGGAGTAAGGGCTGCAGGCAGGGGAAGACCGATCATCTCCCCCATGGATATGTAGAGTAAGGGCACTGCAAAGGCAAACATCAGGAGCAACCGTTTTCTCATCTGCTCAAGTTTCAGCGCCATCTCTTTCTGCCTGCTTTCGTACGACAACGAGTCTGAACTGACTATCTCTGCAGAAAATCCGATGCGCTCGATCGCTTCGCGAATCGCACGCACCTTCACCACGCTACGATCCAAATCCAGCTTGGCTGTTTCTGTAGTTAAATTCACGGCCACGGATTTCACCCCTGGCATTTGGCCGACTACCTTTTCAATTCTGCTGGAGCAGGCTGCACAGTGCATGCCGCCTATCTGCAGAAGTACTGTTTCTGCAGTTTGCCTGGTATCCTCACCGAGCTCAAAACCAAGTGCAGCCACACGCTGTCTCACCTCATCGAAAGGAAGTGCACTCTCGTCCCAGCTCAGGTCAAGCGTCTCTTCCGCCAGGTTGACCACAGCACTGCTGACACCAGTCAAACCGCCAACCACTCGCTCGATTCGACTTGAACAGGCCGCGCAATGCATGCCCTGCACCGGCACCTTTATATTTCGCAGTTGCACTCCGGAACCTGCTGTGTTCACGTTCATCAAACCACCTGAATAATTATTCTCTTGATTTCTAAATTACCAATCACTATGCTTGCCTTACTATCCTACATTGTGGGAACCAGTACCATAATTCAATTTTGTGAGGTGAACAATGACTACCGTGAAAATCAAAGGCATGAGCTGCAACCATTGTGTTAACTCTGTTCGTGAAGCTCTGGCCAAGCTTCCTGATATAAAAGATATAACCATTGATCTGGAGGCTGGTGAGGCACGATTTGATGGCGACATCGCCCAGGAAAGCGTAAAACAGGCTATTACTGCTATTGGTTTTGAAGTCGTTGACTAACTTTCCTGACTGAAGGCTACTCCCTGAAAGCCGGAAGGAGTTGGCTCCGGCTTCTGGAAAATATGAAATCCGCTATGACTAAGAGAGTATTCAGGCTTCTGCTAATTGCTCCATTGGTTTGGAATTATTGTTAATTATTTTTACACCCCCAAGCGAGGGTGACATTTTTTGTCACCACTTCTTTTAGTATTTCCCTCCTCCTCGACAGAGCGAAATACCAACACAGCACCATTTTCCCCAGGTTTCTCCCATAATTCTCAATAATTCGCTGGAATTATCATCGGTACGGAATTTGCTCTACTAGAGTAAATACCACTTTAACCCTAACAGCGAATTCATGAGAAAAACTAACTGTTTCAGATCTGTCAGACAGAGATCAGGCAAAGAAGATGGTTTCAGCATGATTGAGATGATCATCGCCATCGGCATCTTCGCTGTTCTCGCCTCTGTGGCTATCCCGAGTTTTCTACACTGGCTACCCGGTATCCGGTTAAAAGATGCTTCAACAGAGTTGCTCTCTGACATGTATCGCGCCAAGGCAGAGGCTATCAAACGAAACCAGAATGTGGTCGTCCTCTTTTCCACCGTTAGCTGCTCACCATCAGCGCCCGACGGCCAGGGCGGCTATCAGATATTCATCGATGACAACGGCAACAACGCCCTGGATGGTTCTGAATCCATCCTATTGCAACGTGTTATGCCCAGAAACGTTGCGCTCTGCTCTGAGGGGACAATTAGCGGGGATACCGGCTTTACCTCCAGGGGGTTCCCGATCGCATTAAATTCCGGTGATATCGTCCTACAAAACACCGACGATCGCTCATACAGGGTCACCCTTAATGTCGCCGGGAACATCTCACTCAACTAAAGGCCACCTCGAGAAATGAATATCAGAAAGCAGACCTCTCCCCCCAGACTAGGATCCCAGGATGCGTTCACCCTGGTCGAACTGCTCATAACAATGGTCATTTCGTCGTTTGTCATCGCGTCCATTTACTCAGCCTATCAAGTCCAGCAGCGCCAGTACACCAACCAGGCCCAGGTGGTCGAAATGCAGCAGAATCTCCGGGCGGCCATGCAGTTTATCACCTCTGAGCTCCGGATGGCAGGTTATGACCCGCGCGGTACTTCCGGCGCTGGTTTTCTTGAAGCCAAAGGTCATAAAGTTCAATTCACCAAAGATACAGTGAACGGTTCAGGTACGGCGGAAAGAGGAGACGGGCTGCTGACGGGAGCTATGGAAGACGTCTTCTTCGGTTTTGATCCGGCAGATGACACCGACAACGATGGCGAAGCTGACAGCGGTTCCGCCTCCCTGATGCTGAGTCAGGACTATGACTCTAGCGCCCCTAACTCCTCTAACTACCGAGACATAGCCGACAACATTCATGCCATTGAGTTCAGCTACAACATGGCCGACGGAACCACCAGCACTGCACCCAGCGATCTCTCCAACATAGACTCCATCACTGTTTCCATTCTCGCCCGTGCCAAACACCCTGACAGTTCCTTTACCAACAGCACTGTCTACACCACTGGCGGTACCAATAGCTGGGGCCCATTTAATGATAACTACCGCCGTCGCCTCTTGGTGACAAATATCAAATGCAGAAACATGGGACTGTAATTATGCAACTATTCCCCACCACCACCCCATCTGCCGCCCAAGCCGGTTTCACCCTTATTGAGACCCTGGTCGCCATGGCGATACTGGTCATTGGCATTTTCTCACTCTACTCACTGCAAACCACCTCTGTAGTCTACAACGCCAAGGCTAGCGGCATCACCACTTCATCTAACTGGGCGTCTGATCGTATCGAGCAACTCATCGCACAGGACTACGAGCATGGTGACCTGTTGGATAACAACAACAACGGCGTGGCAGGCCTGGACGATACTGGAGCCTCCGCTGATGGCACAGCAACCTCACCGGATGGTTATTACACGATCTCCTGGAACGTAGCAGATTATTTAAAACCAAACCCCAATAACGCAGCCGAATCAACACTGAAAAACATACGGGTAATCGTTGAGAAAAACACATTTGGCAGCAACCAGACAGTTGTTTTCAACTATTACAAACAGAAGGTCTTCTGATTCCATGAAATTCTTCCAGTACTCAAAACGACTCCTCAGTCAATCCTCAGGTGGCTACATCCTGATTGCCGCACTCATGATTTTACTGGTACTGACCCTGATCGGTATTGCCGGTAACCGTCACACTACCACCGAGTTGCAGATCGCAGCCAACGACAAGGTGCACAGGCAAACCTTCTATACGGCTGATGGCGCTACCGAATACGCTGCCGAACTGCTTGAGCAGAATATCGCCTGCATTGGCTTTGACCGTAACGGCACTACAACCAAGTGGCTCACCGACAACAGCGGTCCACTTGTCGTAGATGACTATATCGCGGTTGAAAACAGTTCCATGACTTTCTGGCAGAACTCCATCGGCACTTGGTCCGTCCCCACCAGCGACGATTACCCGACTGACGCCAGACGAGATCTCTTTTTTCCTCCAGATTATTCTGCCGGAGAGCCCCATACCAATATCACCATCGAAGGTCGCTCCGACCTGACCGCGGGCAGCTCCATCATCATGGCAGCCGGTTATCTTGGTCTTGGCCGCAGTATGAGCGCAGGCGGCGTCACCCTGGAGTATGAGATCTGGTCAAGACATATCGGTCTTGACAACAGTGAGAGCCGTATCCGCGTGGAGTGGCGTCATGTGGTGGGCCGGGAAGACCCGTATTGTAACTACGACTGATAAATATCCAACCGATCTTCTTCAGCTTTTCTTTTTTATCTCGGAGGATTTTCAATGAATTATCTGTTCAGGCAAACCACAGCGGCCTGTCGTATCATGTTGCTTGCCTCGGTAGTCTGCCTTCCGTCATCCCTGCTTGCTTCAGTCTGCGGTGACGGACTTGGCGTGCCGCCTTTTCTTTCAGCCGGAGCCAAGCCTAACCTGATGCTGGCTATCGACAACTCAGGCAGTATGCTCGACCTCGCGTACGTCAATACCGTTGGTGAATGCTATGACAATGGTTACGATGCAACCAAAACATATGCCGGTCTTTATGACGCGACCACTTGGTACAAATATGTTCCCGGTCAGCAACACTGGTACAGCGGAAGCAAGTATGAGAATGGCGACATTGTTTATGCTGATGGAAGTTTTTTTAAAGCGACAAATGCGAATGGATCGCTCTCTTCCGGTGTTTCAATTGGTGATGATGGAGCTGTGTACTGGGTTCCGCTGCATGTAATTGATGAATGGGAGAATGGAACGGATTATACCGCAAGCAGCTTCGTTCGCTATGAAGACCAACTGTACTACACTGCAACCGGTGGTACTTCCGACGGCACAAACATCGCTGATGACACTGGAGTCAGCTGGGAGCCGAAGGACCATACCTGGCTGCCGGGAACATCCTACCATGTGGATGATATCGTTACCTACAAAGGCAAGCTTTACCGCGCTACCACCGGTGGTACATCATCTGCGACCTCACTCCATGATGACACGGGGGTCAGTTGGCAAAGGATCAGCGAAGGACATTTTGAAACAACAAGTTTTAGTAGCGTCAGCGATGCCGACACATTTTTTAGTGCAGCTGGAGGAACCGCCTACAGCAATGACTCTCTCCTGATACATATAACAGAAGTCACCATAATCGAATCTGAGACCAGCACCACGTACCAATCTGGAGTATCCGCATTTGCTGCCAGCGGCAATTTCCTCAACTGGGCTTCCGCTTCAAAATTCGATATCCAGAAAAAGATTTTGACCGGTGGTAAATATGATGACCAGGAAGATTTCCTGGTAAGTGAAGGCCGCGGCTGTTCTTCCCGCGGATTCCTCAAAGAAGTGGCTATCACAGACTCCCTTGGTAGCAGCTCAGTTATTACTTTCTCGATAAAGGGTTTTGACGATTACGGCTGGATCGATACCACTGATGATACTACCAGGATATCTATTCTCGGCATTTCCAGCGATGGTTTCATTGGCTCAGATCGCCAGAAGGCGTGTAAGAATGCAGTTGATGAGATCAGTAAAGGTGCAGATGCTTCACAGGGACAAACAAGCCAGTATATTGATACCTGCCTGGCCTATGATACGAAAAACGGCATACTTGCCGCCTCAAACGCGGCCTACAATCACTCCATCCATACCTGCTGGTCAGCGGTAAAAAAAGGGTATACGGACCCGAGTGACTTTGGCAATGTCAACGAAATCTATAATGCCTGTAACGGCATTTATGCCAATGGAGTTGACCCATCAACCATTGTCCCTTCCGACAGTGGTTATATGTGTTACGGAGTCTATAACGAAGCGACAATCGACACTGCGCGCAAAGGCTATGTGGGTCGCTGTTATGAACCAGAAATCGGCGAAGGATGTTATCAAAAAACCTGTACCTCTGATGATGATAATGTTCAGGCCAACCCCGCTGTAAAGTGTTTCGAAAATGTCCTCTACGAGTGCACGGGAGTCTATCAAGACAAGAAAGGTACCTGCAACAAGGAATGGGCTGTCATCTGGGTAGATGATGCGGACAATACCTGTACGCCAACATCGTCTACACCAGCACAATGGACCGATGACCTCAATCCCAACACTGCTGATGCATGCGTACAGGAGGCGATGTGGGACTACTGCCAGTCAATAACTTTGCCAGAGGTTATCGACCCTTCTGATGAAATATTCAATAGCGGAGAGACTTGGGGCCTGCCTGGCTCACTTGTCGACTCCGGTATTATCGCTATGTTCGGTACCGACAGTCCCCTGATTGTCATGAAGGGCTATATCAGCAAGAGCGAAGCACCTGAAGGGCTCCTGCATGAAGTGGCTGGCGATCTTCGCATGGGTGCCATGGCCTTTACCGACAACGGCGCGCTGACAGAGTGTGAAATCGCCAACAACGCCATTGCCACAGACCCGGACAAGCTCACTGACCCGATAATCAAGTACTGCCCGGCAGAGAACAGGGACGGCGCTGAAGTTATAGCCCAAATCAACGGCGGAGATACCATCTCCTCCACAACCGGCAACAAGCATGTTGTTGATCTCGCAAATGCGATCAACGACATCAGGGCCACCGCCTGGACCCCGCTTGCCGAAGCGGTCTATAATGCGCTTGGTTATTATGGCCAGAATACCTCCTTTCGACTGGATTCCTTAGACTTTCTCACTGAGGCAGAGGATTCGAGCTGGGAGGATCCAGTTCAGTACTGGTGCCAGGAAAACTACGTGATGTTCATTACTGAAGGTGCCTCGACAGCTGATATCAATAGCGAGGTAGAAAGCCTTGTCGACAGCATGCCGTCCACCTTTTCAGAAAGCGGATATTCGGTGGCGGACGATGGCGAATGCACCAGCGGCCAGCTCTATGGATCCACCTATCTGGATGATGTTGTCTATTTTGGTAAAAACGTACCGGTGACCACACTGTACAGCACGCCTGCCGCGAGCCCCGGCCAGCTCGCCAGTGATGACGGGATACTCTACGACAAACGAAATGTTACCTCCTATTTCGTCGTTGCCGGTGTACCGCGTGACGACGGATCGACCAACGACTGCAACCCGGCAGAGCTGATGAAAAAGGCCGCAGGTAACGCCGGAACAACCCTATACACCGGTGAAGACCCGAGCCAGCTTGAAACCAACTTACGCACTGCCCTGTCAGACATCCTGTTCCGTGCCTCGGCCGGTTCGGCAGCATCGGTAATCTCCAGTTCACGAAGCGGTGAAGGCGGTGTCTACCAGGCAATTTTCTGGCCGAAGATCGATCGCGGTATCGGCAAGGACCCGTTACTCTGGGTCGGTGACGTGCACGCCTTTTTCATTGATTCCAAAGGCTACCTCTGGGATGACTACAGCGGCAACTCCACCACCATTGGCGAGTTGTGGACCGAAGACCTTAATGGTAACGGAATACTGGATACCGGCGAGGACGCCAACAATAACAATGTTCTTGATGGCGACCGCAGGGTTGTCACCTATTTTGATGAAACATCCCACTCCACCAAGATCTGTTTCAACCGGGATGTAGTCGACACCGGAGTCTGCAGCCCGTCGGACTACTTTGAAACGGATGACACCTCCATCGACCTCAGGGACTTTGAACACTACCTCTGGTCGGCAAAGGATAGGCTGGCTGCGGTTCCAGACAGCAACATCCTTGTCAACAGGCCGCTATTATCCGATGGCACCTGGGATTTCACCGGTGGCTATCCCTATCGCTATATCAAAACCTGGAATGACATTACCAATGACGGTATCGCTCACTCTTTCGAATTTATCAATTTTGACAGACAAACAGTCGTGTGGGCCGATAGCAATGGGCTTGAGTCGTATACCGAGTATCTGGGGCGCAGTTCCTTGCTGAGCGACTTTAACGTCTCAACCATCGATGAGCTGAAGGATGTCGTCGCCTGGGTTCGCGGCTATGACGAGTATGTGAAAAACAGTGATGATGAATACGAGACCAAGTATCGCTGCCGCCAATACCCCGACTGTGACTACACTACTCTCGACCGTATTACCTGGCGGCTCGGCGATGTAATCCACTCAACCCCAACCCTGGTCGGTCGGCCATCGGAAGGATACCATTTCATCTATAATGATCCTGACTACGCCGAATATTACAAGAAGTACATCAATCGTCGTCACATGGTCTATTTTGGAGCCAATGACGGGATGCTGCATGCAGTAAATGGTGGCTTCTATAATTCCGGGTTAAACAGGTTTCAACCCTGTCGACCCGACAGTGACCAAAGAGATTCCTCTGGCGAATGTATTGATGACACTGCTTATGGTCCAAATGCCACCACAGCATATCCGGAACTCGGTGATGAGATGTGGGCCTATATCCCGTATAATCTTCAACCACACCTGAAGTGTCTGACCGACCCCGATTACGAGCACAAATACTTTGTCGATGCGCCTCCAAGAATTTTCGATGTCCGCATTTTCCCCGACAACGATGTCCATCCCAATGGATGGGGAACCATTCTCGTTGGCCATATGCGCTTTGGCGGTGCACCACAGCTAGCAGACAATTCAACAGTTATTTCAGAAAACCGTGAGTTTGTCTCAGCATACTTCGTGCTCGACATTACAGATCCTGAGCGGCCTCCGACACTACTCGGTGAAATGACCATGACCACCGAAACCATGGTCGACAGCAGCGGCAATACTGTCGATAAGTATGCCCGTCTCGGTTATACCACCCCGATGCCATCGATTGTGGTAATGCGTGACGACAACGGTAATTCTGAATGGTTCCTGGTGTTCGGCAACGGCCCGACCACAGTCAAAGGCCAAAATGACGAGCAAGGGAAACTGGCTATCTATCCGCTCAACTCGCTCACCGGCGTGAACTGGAAGACAGGCGATGGTACGGTGAACTACAGTGACATTAAGCCTTTCAGAATCCCCAACGAATCCCCCACTTCTTCTGCCAGCATACCATATGCCGGCAGGCTCATGATCGAGGCTGACAGCGCAGGCGGAATTGAAAGTTTTGTCGGCGATATCGTCACTGTCGACTACGACCTCAGCTCTTCCGGATCCTCCGGTAAGGGAATCCCATATAAATCTGATGCGGTGTATTTCGGAACCACCGACGGCACTGATTTTACCGGCAGCACCCCAGCCTGGAATGGTGGGGGCAGGCTCTTTCGGCTTGTTACCAAGAGCTATGATGCTACCACCGGTGATCAGGCCTATACCTACCCCGACCAGTGGGAACTGAAAAAGCTCATCGACGCCCAGGCCCCCATCACCGCAGCCCCCAACATTGGCTATGATCCGGTAAATTACTGGATCTATTTCGGCACCGGTAGATTCTATGCCTCCGAGGACAAATCTGACACCACAACCCAGCGCTTTTTTGGTGTGAGGGAGCCAAGAGATCTCAACTGTGATATGACCTGGGGAGAGATCAACTGGTTCAACAGTGGTTCTGCGATAACTCCAAACCCAGCTGCAATCCAGGGTGACCAGGGGCTCTACCGATCCGATCTCATGAAAGTACTCCTGAGTGGCACCGGGGGATATTATGGTCAAAGCAGCCTTATCTACTGTGAAAACGAAGATGGCACGGAATGTACTCCTCCAGGTTTAAGCCGTACCTACAGCATGGATGACAGTTCGAAGACCTACTACGCCTTCGATGAGTTGGAACAATATATCCGAGGTGAGTGGTGCGGTACCACTAACGATGACAGCAAAGGCATCGATGGCTGGTACCGTGAATTGACAGACTCCCGTGAACGCTCGCTTGGTATGCCCACCCTGCTCGGTGGTCTGACGACCTTCACCACCTATCAGCCATTTGCCGATATCTGCCAGGCTGAAGGCATCAGTTCTTTGTACGGCGTTTACTATCTCACAGGTACCGCCTGGTGGGAGAATGTCTTCGGCACCGACAGCGACACTGAGGATAATGAGGTGGTGCGGGATAAACTCGATCTTGGACGCGGTCAGGCAATGACCCCAAGTCTGCACGTAGGTACGGGTGGCGACGATGCCAACGCCTACATCCAGACCAGTACAGGTGAAATTATCCAGGTCGGACAGAAAAACCTGCCGTTTAATAATTTCAAGAGCGGTCGGGAAACGTGGACTGACCAATAATTTTTTATTACACTCTGAAAAAATAAAAATCCCGATGTGCTGAATGCGCATCGGGATTTTTATTTGTACTTCCTCGGCAAGGTTGGACCAGCAATGCAGGCTTTTCTATAACCTGTACTCCTTAATCTTGCTCAGCAATGATGGATAACTGAGTTCCAGTAGTTCCGCGGCCTTGCTCTTGTTCCCTTCAGTTTTTTCCAGCGCCCTCCGGATATAAATCACCTCTACTTCTTTCTTGGCATTCTTTAGGGAGAAGTTTCCGTTCCCAGCGCCTTGGACCACGGAATTGCGTTCTTTCAGCTGTATAGTCTCAGGTAAATCTGTCTCTCGTATTTGTGTTGTCTCGGCCAGAACTACGGCCCGTTCAATCACATTCTCAAGCTCTCGCACATTGCCGGGCCAATCATGACACAACAGCAGGGAAGCTGCCGCAGTACTCATGCCAACTATATCCCTGCCTATAAAATTGCTTTTCTTTTTGAGAAGATACTCACTGAGTTGAGGAATATCGCTTTTTCGCTCACGAAGAGGGGGAATCTCAAGCCGGATTACATTGAGACGGTAGTAAAGGTCCTCTCTAAACCGGCCATGGGATATCTCCTCTTCAAGATTTCTTGATGTGGCAGCGATGATGCGCACATTAACAGACAACTGGTAATTAGCTCCTATGGGCCTGATCTCTCCCTCTTGCAATACTCTTAGCAGTTTTACCTGCATCGCATACGGCAGTTCAGCTATTTCATCGAGAAACAAGGTACTACCGTCCGCCTCGAGGATAAGGCCATTTTTTTTGGTATCTGCACCGGTAAACGCCCCCTTCTCATAGCCGAAAAGTTCAGCTTCGATGAGATTCGTCGGTATACTACCGCAGTTTATGGCATAGAACTGCCGCTGATTTCTGGGGGAATATCTGTGAATCCCTCTGGCAAGCAGTTCTTTACCGGTACCGGACTCTCCTGTCACCAAAACGGTACTATCATGTATGGCGACCTTTTTGGCCATGTTGAATACATCCACCATGCTCTCGGAATCTCCGACCATACCGAAAAAACCATCTTCCTCCCGTATTGCCGTTAACTGCTTTTTCAATGTATGGTTTTCTCTTTTCAGCTTTTCCCGTTCTTCCGCCTTTCTCAGGGTTAACAGGACTTCATCCGCTTTAAATGGTTTTGAAATGAAGTCGTAGGCCCCTTTTTTCATGGCCTCAAGCGCCAGGTCCACGGTGCCATATGCCGACATCATAATTACAGTGGAATCCTTGAGCGAATCATTTCCCTGTTCGAGTATTTCCATACCGGAGAGTACCGGCATACGAATATCACAAAGAATAAAATCAAAATACTCCTGCCGGGCTTTCTCAAGCCCCTCCTTGCCATCTGCGGCCAGGGTTATCTGGTAACCGCTTCGTGAAAGCAGGGAATGCAGCATATGCCGCATGTTCTCTTCATCATCGATAATTAACAATTTATAGCTCATCCTGCTTTCAACTCCCGTAACTTGTCAATTCTGCCAACTCACCCTGTACGGCTTGCACATGGGCAGGAAAGGTCACCGTGACCTCAGCTCCCCTGCCTTTTTCACCTGAAAAGCTCAATGCCCCGTTCATTGAACGGACAATTCTGTTGGCCACAGCCATCCCGAGCCCTGTCCCCTTACCGGGTTCCTTGGTGGTAAAGAATGGTTCCAGGACAAGGTCGAGGTTCTCTTTGTCTATGCCAATGCCGTTATCACGGATGACCAGACAGATCAGATCATTGTGTTCATTTTGCTGAGCTTTCCTGCTTATCTCTACTTCAATTTTTGGTATTTCCTCTTCTTTTTCGGCAAGGGCGTCAATACTATTGAGTATAATATTCATCAGCAATTGCTGGAGCTTGTTCGAGTCAGCCCAAAGAGTACAATCCTTGCCTGCATCCTCGACGATCACGTCAATACCGTTTTTCGATAATGGAAGTTGAAGCAGATCCAGGACTTTGGCCACAGCCTCATTCAATGCCACCGGCTCCTGATTATTGTCGGTTGTCCGAGCCATCTCAAGCAATTGCTTGATCAGAGTATCGATTCGCTGTAGCTCGCTGAGCCCTCTCTTCATGAATTGCCTGCGCTCGTCGACACTCACATCTTCTCGAGCTATCAATTCAAGATAGCCCTGCACGATTGCAACGGGGTTTCCTATTTCATGGGCCAGCCCGGAGGACAGCCGACCAATGGCCGCCAGCTTTTCAGCCTGCACAATCTCCTCCTGGGCCTCAGAAAGACGAGCGTTACTCTCGGCAAGCTCGACAACTGTTTTACGCAACCGCTCACGATCCAGCTCTATTTTTTTGACCATGCTGCCCATAGCTCGGTGGAGATGTTCAAGTTCCCCCTCCGTATTCTCAAAAAACATGCCTCCACCATCGGTGAGCTGGTAGTTATCTGCCTGCAGAACAAGCTTATCGACCGGATCCAGGACAACCTTCTTCATCCGAAACAGGGTAATCGTAGCGAGAATGATAGCATTGAGCAGGATATAGACAGCCACTATTTTCTGAACACCCCAGATAGTGGCGACAATTTGATTGGTTGAGAGCAGCACGCCGATGCCGCCCAGCGACACAGTATTTGCTGAATTTACAGAATTATCCAGGTTTCCTAAGATAGGATAGGCGAGAATCAGGTATCTGGTCCCCCAAAGATCCTCAACCGCAGATACGTTAACTTCTCTCACAACCAACTTTTCACTGGTTGTGGCATCGGCTACGGCTGCCTCCAGTTCGTGGATAAATTTTATCTTTGCTGGATGCTGTCGAGATGAGAAATACTCAGCCCTACCGCCTCCCTCATCATTGACCTGCACAAGTATCTGAAGACAGGCTGTGTCCAAAACGGAGTTGATCAGTTCAACTACCGACGAGGGGTGCACAGAAATGCCTCGGCCGAGCTTTTGGGCCTCAATACCAGAACTGAGCTGCAACAACCGGACAGCTGCAGCTTTCTCCTTGCCAACCTGCCTGTTGTACCATACAGCACAAACGACAATATCGGTCAGCAGCATGCCGACGAGCAGCGCGGTGAACACGGAAAGGGTTATCCGTATCTTGAGATTTTGTGAATGGATCATCTACAGGCATCCGTAATAATCAAACGATTTTCGCTTAGCCCCTTCCTGGTTCATCAGCAATATCTGTTTCAAAAAGAGTCGAAATAACAAATTGTTCCCGCACATTACCTTTTCTTGCTGTTTTTTCAAAGAATGATCAGTTCCTCTTGTTCCATTTCCTCCCTAACTGTGGCCAATAGCGCTGGCAGTCTGAAACAAATTGCCCGCTGGCTAGCTATAACGTGCCCAAAGTCTGAACTATTTGCCGTAGCCAAACACTCTGCATACTCCACCCAGCCGTTATAAAAAAATTTTATAACCTACTGATGCATTTATTAATAAATTTAACAAATTACCCGACCATCTTTTTCCTATCCATTTATTTCATCTTATAAAAACAGTTGTATTACCAGTCAACCTAACACTTTACACCCACCTACAACAAAAAAGGAGCGTTAGTTGCATATCACATAACAGACTGTTATTCCATTAATTAACAATTCACCCATTTACTGACTGCTAAATCATATGAGTACATCCAAAACTCCTGCAGCGAGCGACCAGCGCGGCTTTACCCTCATTGAGGTGATAGTCGTCATGGTGATAATTGGCATTATCGTCACCATAGCTGGTGCGAACTACGCAAAATCCCTGCCAAACTGGCGTCTGCATAGTACATCCCGGGACATCCACTCTGCGATGCTCAAGGCCAAAAGCGAAGCCATCAAGCAGGGTGTCGATATCACACTGCTTTTTGATACAAGCCTGCCCGGCTATTCTATGTTTGTCGACAGCGACAATGACAAAACTTTAGATAGCGACGAGAGGCTGCTGATTCCCCAGACCTCCTTTCCCGGTAGTGTCGAGTTTGAAGGGATATCATTTCTCAGTAACGCTCTTGTCTTCAACTTCAGGGGACTTCCATCCTTCCCTGGAGGAGTGAAATTACGTGCCATCGACACAAGTGGTACTGTCACCCGAAAGCGGGAAATAGTCGTCTCCAGTGCCGGGAACATCCGCGTAGACTCAATCTGAACCTATGAAACGACTTAGAAACCTCACCAAACATTCACCGGACAAAAGTGTTTATCTGTTTGGCAGAGCCTGTTCAGGCTTTACCATCGTCGAACTCGTAATAGCCCTTTTTGTCTCGTTAATGATTATGGCCACGGTTCTCTCAATTTACATCACCCAGATGCGGAGATACACCGCCCATGATGATCTTGCCGGGATACAGCAGAACCTGCGCGGCGCGCTCCTGCTCCTGCCTCTTGAGATCAGGCTAGCCGGCTGTGATCCTGCTGAGTTCCATCAGGCCGGCATCACCCAGGCTACTGCGACCCGATTTGGTTTTAGTAGAGACATTTCCGGAGGTGCTGTGAATCCCAACGAGGCCGATGGAAACGTGTTGGGAGCAAACGAGCGCATTGCCTATGGCTTCAAGGTCGGGGTGGACGCCAATAACGACGGAATCATCGACAATGGTGGCAGCAACTGGAGTGGAACCGGGGATCTCGGACGCGACATAGGATCAGGAATGCAACCTCTGGCAGAAAATATCGAGGCGATAGAGTTCAATTATTTTCTGAGCGATGGTTCTACCTCCCTGGCACCGACAAACCTGAACGACATCCGCCAGGTACAGATCTCACTGCTCGCCCGGGCTTCAACCCCAACTGCCAATTACACCAACAGTCGGACCTACACCACCGGCTCCGGAACAATCTGGGACCCACCTGACGATAACTTCAAGCGTCGGCTGATCGTTACCAACATCCAACTGCGTAATATGGGGTACTGATATGCCAATTCTCAAACCAGTATGGAACCAGGATGGTGTGACGCTTATTGAAGCCATGATTACCATGGCCATCTTGACCATCGGCATCTTTGCCACCATGGCCATGCAGGTCAAAGCCATCGATGCCTCCTCAACTGCGATGTTCAGGACCGAAGCCAACAGTCTTTCACTATCGCTGCTGGAAACAATGAAACATCTTGATTTCGACGACACCAATCTTGCAGATACAGGCGACTTAACTCTGAATGGCAACGAGATCAGTTTTGACCAAAACACCTTCCCGGAGCTCAAGTCGCAAATCACCCATCCTGACGGGGCAGGCGTGGGCAGCGTCAAGGACAACTCAGGTCTCACCTATCAGGTGCAATGGGATGTCCAGGATATCATCGATCCTTCCGACCCCACCAACAGTCGAGTGCTGGAAAAGACCGTGCGGATCTACATAAGCTGGAAGGCACTGCTCGGCACGAACACCCTGCAGATGACCACCACCAAATACCGCAACATAACCCTGTAAGCCTCGCACTGATACTCATGGATATGAACAAAATAACCTGCATAAAACAACCTCTTGCAAACAACCACGGTTTCACCCTGGTGCTCGCCCTGAGCATTCTCTTGATGCTGTCCCTGTTCGGCATCTGGGCCCTGAATACCTCGATCTCTGAGCTGCATGTGGCCAGTGGAACTCAGCAAATAGAAGAACAGTTCAATATAATAGAGGGCGCAGCCTACACCGAGGCTGCCAAGGTGGGCTTTTCCCTGAAAAGTTATTACCAGGTTACCGACCCTTCAAAGATGAACTACATTCTCACCCCCATAACCACTGGGGATTTCGATCCTGGTTCAGACGCTCCCGATACAGCGGAAGCACTCGATAAAGTCGTACACTCTCCATCCATGGTACCGGCTAATGAAAACTACTGGCCTTGGGAAAACCTTATTAGGGACACGAGCGATGATGATTTCGATTACAGGTACCTTGTTACCTACATCAGCCCCGATGCCCCGCCACTCGGCTATGACGCCGGCACTTTTTCCTCATACAAATTTCGCATCCAGGCGGCCTCGCCTGATTCGCCGATCTTCGTGGAGCTAGGCGGTAAGAAAATAGGGCCAGCAGCCGGTAATTAATGTGCCCGATAATCTACAAACAAATTTTCCATAACTATGCCGTCAGTCGAGACAGAGCAATGAACACAGCATTTACAATAACCTCACGAATCGCCGCACTCTCATTTTTCCTGCTGAACATATGCTCTGCCTTACCCATTCAGGCCAGAGATATTGATGTCTACTCCATCAACGCCAAACAAAATGCCTATGTACTCGTCGACAGCTCTGTTTCGATGGGATTTGGTGTTTATGAGCATGTCATCAACTATGGAGAGATGTACGACTATTTTGTTGGACTGAATCCCCATGGCGATAATAAATACATCTACGATACGATAATTAACGGTGATACCTACGAATTTACTACTCCCGCGGGCAGTTACCTGCCTGCAAGCGAGGCTCAACGAATCTATTTATGGAAAAGTGAGAGCGACATTGGCGTTTATTACACCTGCATACCTGACGATACGGGTTGTACCCCTACCGCATTTACCGGTGACCCATCTGATCCAGACTTCATTTGGGATCCCTCATATTTAATCGATACCTATACGCTTCTTGATGAGAACGGCAACCTGATACCCGATGGTTCAGGTCAGACGCCCAGACTCACCACCGATGAGAATGGCTATGTTCTCTTTGATGGCGAACCACTCCCCAATGGTCAAGACGTCAAAGTGAATGATCGGCTGGGCCTCTACAACAAGGCTGTGGTAGATAGCGGCTTCGCGGGCCTTCTGCAGGCTCCAGGGTACTACTTCAGTGGTTATCACACACTCGATAGAGAATTAATTGACGGGATATCTCTGATAGAACCGGAAAGTAATCTGCCGCCCTATTTTTTTGTAACTGGCAACTGGGTCAATATGCAGGCAGTCTATAACCTGCGCTACATCACCAGTAAACCAATTCCAGATAAGGCCAGGGAGGGAGACAGGGCCTGCTTTTTCGAACCATTTCCTATTCCGGAAAACTCCTGGTTCAAACTGGAGTGGAATCTCGATTACCCCGAATTGTCTTCCACCTATGACAAAAATCTCAAAGAAACAGATACCGCTGAGACTATTGAGCAAGCTGGCGCACTGAAAATCAGAGTCCGCTTCGCTAGTTTCGATGTTGAGGGGGATGGTGACTCCACTACCTTTAGAGATGACTATATCGCCATTTACGATGCATACGGCAATCAAGTCATCCAATACGACAACGACAATAGTCCGCTGACGGATGGAGGCTGGTCCCCCGAAATTAATGGTGACACAGTTACCATAAAGCTTAAATCAAACGCCCTGGTGGCAGGTTCTGGTTATGTGATAGATAAAATCGCCTACATCGACGACGAAGCCTATACGGTACAGAGCAGGCTGGAAATCGCTAAAAACGCGATGATGGATGTAGTTGACGCCTTCCGCGGCAAGATGAACTGGGGCTTTGCCTCTTTTGCCGGCGCCAATCAAGGTGGCGCCAATGTAGCCCCGACTCTCAACCCGACTGACAACGACGATGCCCAACGTGCCTCAATTGTCAAACAGATTGAACTCGTTAAGGCCGATAATCAAGGTTCACCGATTATGGAAGCGTTACAGGACGTCTGGGCTAAAGGGTATTACGGGCGACGCACTTCCTTGGAAAACCTGCTCTGTCGTAAAAATTTCGTCGTCAGTGTGACCGACGGCTTTCCGTCTGCTGACGACGACAACCAGCGCATTTCTGGAGTCCAATTTGATGACTGGGATGGAGATAACTGGAGCCAGGATCCGTCCCAGGGGTTGGCACATTTGCCTGATTATTACGATGATGTCGCCCATTGGATGTACACTCATAGCTGGATGGACATGTCGCCGGTTGATGATCCTGCTAATTCTTTTGAGAACGTGACAACCCACCATGTAGCCTTTGGCGCCAGGCATCCGCTGCTGGAGGATGCTGCTGAGGATTCTGGCGGGGAATACCTTGAGGCCTATAACGATGCACAGCTGAGCGCAGCCTTTTACTCACTGGCGATGATAATGTCTGAAGCCGTATCTTTTACCGCCCCCGTTGTTTCGGTAGACGCGGTAAACAAGATTCAGAGCGGTGAGGATTTGTATATGGGCTTGTTTCTGCCCCAGGACAGCAATTACTGGGCTGGCAATGTCAAAAAATTCAAAATCGGCGACGGCTCTTCAGCTGATCGCGAGCTTTTCATGATTTACGACCGACTTGGTCGTGAAGCGATTAACAGCGAAGGCAATTTTCTTGACAACACTGCTGGCTTTTGGGGTGATGATAACGATATCAACGATATAGATCAGTATGGTGCGGCGGACATTAAGGAAGATGGTTCTGGCGAAGTGCTGCTTGAAGATGTCCAGGACTTTTTCGCTAATGGAAACTACTACAGCAGAGCCATCTACACGGCCAAAGAGGTAAGTGGCCAGTGGCAGATGGTTAAATTCGACCGCACTAATATCACGAACACGGATCTCCAGGTTGATGACATCCTGGCCAGGGACATGCTTGTCAACTTCACCCATGGCTACACCTACGATGCGAACGCCAGCGGCGATCCAGTAGCTGTGCGCGATTGGGTTCTTGGCGCAATCATTCATTCCCAGCCAGTGGTGGTCGATTATTACGATACCACCCAAAGCAATCTCCCCCTGGTCAGACGTTTTCTCGTGGTTGGCAGCAACGATGGTATGCTGCATGTCTTTGACGATAGTGACGGCAGGGAAATTCTGGCTTTTATCCCACCAGATCTGCTTGGCAAGCTCAAGGATGTGCAGGCCAACTACTATTACGATATGGTTGATGGGCCAGTCACCTTGTATCGTCGCGACAAGAATCCGAAATACCTGATATTAGGTGAGCGAAGAGGTGGAGGCTACTACTGGGCCCTGGATGTGCAGGATTCTGATCCCGCGAACTGGACTGTTGCCTGGGATTTTACCGACACAGAAATGCTGCAATCCTGGTCTGAGGTCAAATTTGCGTCATTGCCTGTGAATATCGACAGTGCGACTGGCAAACGAGTCTACAAAGATGTGGCCATTTTTACCGGCGGCTACGATCCTGAGGAAGACAACTTTCCAGAGCCATTCGACGATGAAGATTCTGACGGCACCCCGTATGACGCTAATGGCGTAATTGATACGAAGCAATGGAGCAAATCAGACGCAGACCAAGACCTCAATAACGACGACATATACAACAGTTACAATCCCGGCAGTAACGACTATGGAAGAGCTATCTATATCGTCGATGTGGACGACCCGGCCGCAGAAACGATCGTGACCTTAAGCGCTGATATTCTGCCCACAACGATATTGCCTTTTTCAGCTCGTTATGGGGCAAACGAGAACAGCACCGGCAACCTGCAAACATATCCAGGCATGAATTACTCAATCCCTTCTAGCCCTGGTGTAGTAACAGGTATGGATGTCAATTATTACTCCACCGGCAGCGGGATAGCGAGAAGCTACCAGTCCAACGTATTTTTTGCCATGTATGCACCTGATATATATGCAAATCTCTATAAGGTCGACTATAGCATGGAAGTAGTTAATCTGGGCTCAGATTCCTCCCCTAATTGGCGGGTCGAGTTGGCCGAGTGGAAGACCAGGAAAATATTCAACGCCAACCCCGGAAGCACCAGTGCACGCGCTGGAGATCTCAATCCGGCTGACGATTTCTCTGACCAGGGCCGTAAGACGTTCTATCCACCGGCAATCTCATGGGGAGGCTCAAAGGGTTATTTTGAGACAGGCAATTTCTATTTTCCGGATGTGTCATTTGATACTAAAAACAAAATGGCCTCGGTATTTTTTGGCACCGGCGATCGTGAACACCCGAAGTACACCATGATCCGTAATCGTTTCTATGCGATCTATGACGACTCGTCGATGACCGCCAGAAACACCAACACGAATCAAGAGGTGACCATTACCTCCGCCCCATATTTTGAAAAAGACCTGCTCAACCTCACCTGTGATGAGCTGGGCCTAGACTCCCAGATCACCTCCTGTTATCTCGGCGACCTGGATGGCATGTGCGACGCGAGTTCCGCCGACACTGACATGAAACGCTATCTCAAGACGCTGCTTAGGGATAATGCCGTCTACCCAGTAACGGAAGGGCTGGAATTGGAACAAGGGGCGACATATGAAAATGACAAGAAGGGTTGGTACATAGTCCTCAATGACCAGGCCTCTAGCGTATGCGGCCACATGAAGTATGCGACCCTTATCAATGACCTGACTCTCAACGACCATGACAATCATTACGGGGAGCAGGTTCTCAGCAAGCCAAGCCTCTACTACGGTACTCTCTACTTCACCTCTTATCAGGCAGGCGGGGAAGACACCTGCCGGCCGATCGACCACGGCTATTCCTATGCGATAAACTACCTCGACGCCACAGCCACCTATAACCTAAACTATCAATCAAGTAACAAGAAGGACATAACCGACAGATATAAGAAATTTACAGATATCAGCGGCATCCCCTCAGGCTATACCATTATTACTCACAAAGGAAAAGCAGCAGCCATGGCAAGTATGGGCGCCTCAGTAGCCGGTCCAAGCCCCGATCCAACACCGTTCCAGATCCAGACTCCCGGTACAGGGCTTGAACTCTATTACTGGCGGGATACGAACAGCCAGGCCAACCCGTAGCTGCAGACGATTTAACTGTTGAACCAACGATTTGAATGGAATGAACAAGATCAAACAAACCTCACAGAGACAAACCATGCGCACTCTTTTGCTTGGCATTTTATGTTTCCTGGCGACAATATTTTTCACTGCCCCCTGCAGCGAGGCATTACTGTTTGTTGAGATTAAAACAGTCTCGGGTAAGCTGACCAAATTCAATGCAGACGGTTCTATTACTTTGAGCGATGGTGAAATCTACTCCCCTGCCAATCCAAAGATTGTCATGAATCTCACCCGCGGTGCTCATTTAACACTACTCTACTATACAGCAGTCGATGGGAAACGAATCTATACGCGCTACGCGCCTGGGAAAAACAGTATCAAAGCTCCCACTCCAAAGCTCCCTCCGGGCAAACGATCGCTCAAGTAGCTAACGTATGCTATTTTAGCTCTAAACTTATTTAAACAGGATAAATCCAAAGGTTACCCTTCCAACTCAGTCGGCCAAAATGCATTCATATCAAAAAATATCAGCCCCCCCCCTCTTATGGTCAAAGAAAGTAGCTTGGAGTGTTGTCACGACTAGCTCTTATAAATTCCTTCGCGATTCTGCGCATTCATGATTCTTGTGATATTACATCCTATCGAGCCATCCCGGATAATTTCAAGTAGTTCCAGTAAGCATTGAATTATAACAAACCCATCATTTTGTGATTTATTTAAGCACCCAAACAATTTCCTAACCTTGAGGCTAATCCATTCCTTTCTTACGGCATAACTGCACTTCACAGTCTTCAAAACTACTCCCCCCTACGCTATCGATACCCTTAACTGAAAAATAAATATTCACAATATAAGCTTAAATCACCCCAGCAGATCACACCTTTTACTAGCTAGGAACATATGAAGATACCAGAGAAATGATCCAAACCCAGAGCGGAAAAATTCTTATTCCATCTTAATCGGGTCTGAATATTTATTCTTTTATAAACCCATTTTTCATAAGGGTTTACAGTCAGTTAACCATTAGCAATCTATTTCAGCAACCAAACATTTATAAAAAAACAACGCAATTATCAAACCATAGTAACACCTAAGAAAGGCATGTTAAATATTTGACAATATAAAGTGTATGGACTCACAAAAGTGACATTATTTGTCAGTCTTACAAAATTTTGCCCCTTGAAAAGCTTTTTGTTTTAAAGTACATAGACGATAAAGCACCTGCACTTACGACATTTATCAGATTATTTTTAATTAGGCATATATTCTGCATCACAGACGTTGTTCAAGCAAAGTGCGTATAATACGCAAACCCCAACCTCATAACACACCAAAACAAGGAGAGAGGTAAACGTTATGATGAGACTTATTGGAAACCAGTTGAAGAGATCTAAAGGCGAGAAAGGCTTCACCCTGATCGAGCTCATGATCGTTGTGGCAATTATCGGCATTCTTGCCGCGATTGCAATTCCGCAGTTCACTAAATATCGCTCCAGGGCAAACAACTCTTCAGCACTTGCTGACACCCGTAACGCGCGGACTGACCTTGAAGGATTTTTTGCTGAGTGGCAGCATTATCCGAATTAATTTCATTAGAAATCGTATTATTCCATAGACGAATTCACATTAAGGAGTGAACACAATGAAAAATAATAATAAATTAGTGGTCTCCGCACTGCTCTCCGGGCTGTTGATCGTCCCTGCGTTTTCTTCAACTGCTCTTGCAGATTTCGGCACAGACGTAACCGGAACCGTCCAGATCTCAGACACGGATTCCAGTGAAACCCTCGATTTCGATACCTCGCCAGGTGTCCAGTTCAGTTTTTCCACCTCTGCCAATCAGTTTGCAATATCTGCGACTAGCGCGAACGCGACCAGCGACTTCCGTATGGAATTTGCTATTTACTCCCAGGCTACCGGTTATTACCAGCAACCGAATCCAGACCAGTCTGATGGTACCATTGCAAATATCTATCAGCCAACTGCTGATTTTGACAATACCAATCCTTTCACAGGTGGAAAATGGAATTATATGGGCTCCAAAACTGCCACTGACGGGGGCACTGACGGCACCAGCACTGACGGTACCAGCACTGACGGCACCAGCACTGACGGCACCAGCACTGACGGTTCCAGTGCCTAGCAACTGACCCGAGGTTACCCAACTTCATTTAGTAACCAGGCTCTTTGCCCCAACGGGCAAAGAGCCTTTTTCCTTTAGCTACGTATATGGCAGACAAGATAATTAAGTTCAAAAACGTAAAAAAAACCTACTCTGCAGAGCTAAAACGAAAAAAGACTGCTCTTACGAGCCTATCACTGGAGGTGGAAAAGGGAGAGGTATTTGGCATCATAGGTCCTAATGGTGCCGGCAAATCGACAACGCTAAAAATTCTCTTAGGACTTGTTCTTCACGATAGCGGCGAGGTCTCACTGAACAATCATGATCCAGCCACTCCTGCAAGCCATCAACATATTGGCTACTTACCAGAGTCACCGTGCCTTTATCCTAACCTCTCTTTGATTGATCATCTTAAATTTGCCGGCAAAGTGGCCCGTTATCCCAAGAAACTTATCAATACACGTATTGACGAGCTTCTACATTTGGTCAATATGACTCAAGCGGCCAAAACAGCTATCGGAAAATATTCTAAAGGTATGACCCAACGTGCAGCTTTGGCATACGCACTTTTTCATAAACCTGAAATCGCCATACTTGATGAGCCAATGTCGGGGATGGACCCAATCGGCAGAAAGCTCATTATCGACATCATTCTTGAATATAATCGAATGGGCAACACCGTATTATTCTGCTCCCACATCCTTACCGATGTCCAACGAATCTGCAACCGGATAGGGGTTATGCATAAGGGTAGACTCGCAACCACCCTCAATTCATCCCAGCTTTCAAGTGAACTGGAATTGGAAGACATTTTTCTCTCCACAGCCACTAAGTAACATTTATATTTATGAACACGATTTTTGCTATAGCCAGCCTGACCTATAAGGAGGGCCTGAAACACAGAGTTCTATTTGGCGTGTTAGTGGCTGCTCTCTTCCTTATGACCGGCGCCCTGCTCATCAGCGGATTTTTCATGAGAGACATTGTCAAGGTCCTTATCGACTTCTGCCTATCGGTTACCAATCTCGGCGGACTGCTAGTGCCATTTTTTCTCACCATAGGCATGCTTACTGGTGATAGGGATAAGCGAACCATCGTGACCATTCTCTCTCAAAATGTCTCTCGAACTCAATATATACTCGGCAAGTATTTCGGCCTGTCTCTTCTTACCGCAACCATCATGTGTATTCTTGCAATGGCCACATATTTTACACTATTAGGCGGTAGCTTGCTGTACGGTGAATATTACTTTAAATCCTTATCACTATATTCAGTAGCAACATCCATCGTCCTCAGTTATGTTGGGATATCTATTCTCAATGGTGTTGTCTTTCTCTGGTGCACTTTGACCACAACATCCTTTCTTGCCACTCTGTTGACAATTGCCACATATATCATAGGCCATTCGATTGACGATGTGGTACGTTTTGTCGAGTCACCGCCACCTGGAGTTACAGTGGCCACCTCAATTGTAAAAGCAGTGCAGATATTCCAGTACGTTTTTCCCAACCTTGCTGCATTTGACCATAAACTTACCGCTGCGCACGGACTTGCAATACCGCTTATCGATTCAGCGTTACTTTGTGGCTATGGGGTATCATACATTGCTTTCTCACTAGCCCTTTCGGTAATCATTTTTTCCAAACGAGACCTGTGCTAAAAAAACAACTCCTACCAATTCTCATATTACTGATCACGCTGGGATGTTATGTAGCTTTAGTTCCTGATGTTAAACAAGTGCGTGGCAAATACCTCCAAGAAAAATACACTCGAATCGGCAACGCACCCTCTCCTCTCCTGCAGGCAATGAGCCTCGAGTTTCAAGGTACTGTCGCCGATTTTCTGATGCTTAAAACAATATCCTACATGGGCCACTCTGTGACTGTTAACAGTTCCCCCAGTAAGGAAGACTGGCAGGCAATGTTCCGCGCGCTTGATCTCATCACAGACCTTGATCCTCGTTTCTGGGATCCATACGTTTTTGCTGAAACCATGCTAGCCTGGCAAGCCGGCATGTTCGATGAAGCGGCAATCCTGCTCGCCAAGGCAGTTCTCGCCCGGCCGGATGATTACCGCCCGAATTATTTTCTTGGTTTCAACTCTTTTTACTTTCAAGGAGACCCGGCAAAGGCAGCGCCTTACCTCAGAGAAGCGGCCACTCGTTCAAACGCACCATCATACATCCAGGCACTTGCCACACGAATGAGCGTCTACGGCAGCCAGACCATGGCGGCGATCATTTTACTAGAGGAACTTGTGGCCGACACTTACGATCCGCTTGCCAAAAAGCAGCTTTCCATACGTCTTGAGACGTTGAAAATGCTTTTTTCATTAGAACAAGCGCTCGCAAAATACAGGAAGGACTCTGGTAATTTCCCGGACAGCCTCAGTAAACTTGTTACCTCTGGCTATATAAAAACTCTGCCGGAAGATCCGTATGGAGGGGAATTCGTTCTTCTCGCAAATGGCAGGGTATATTCAACAAGTAATCTTCTGCGCACAAAATAGCGCTGGATTCAAGTAAGAGATGCGCTAGCCATGCCTTTATGAGGACTGAAAGTTGTCTTTTCGCGCACCTTGATTCTAATATTTTCCAATTTACGCATGAAGAAGACCACAGCTTTTTTTAGAATATCTCTTTCCAGCATGGCTTCTTTGAGCCTTTTCTTAAGATCCCTGATTTTCTCTTCTTGTTCAGTCAAAGTCTCAAGACCGTTTGCAGGAAAGGATCGTTTTTCTTTGGTTCGCAGCTCACCCCTCCATTTAAAAAGAAGGTCTTGGGAAATTCCAAGGTTGTCTGCAACATCCTTCATAGACAGCCTTGGTTCTTCAGTCGACTAAATAGCATTTCGTTTGAAATCTGAATCGTATCTTCGTCTTTGAACACTCAAATACTCCTCCTCCCAATTCATTTAATATTAGCTTAACTGAGTGTCCACTCTTTTATAGCGGAATCAAAATAATAAGCTTCATCTATAGCGTGCACTGATTAAAAACTCATGCATCTAAAACTGTACTCGAACGCGGCCAAACAGACGGCGCTACCAGTGCCATCACGCGATTTTTTCGGGAACGAGAAATAGGCCCGGGATACGAGGAAACAGCTGTAGATGCCAACATGCTGTAAGACCGGTTAACGAGAAAATCTGAGCGGAATTTTGCAAAAAATGGGATTTAAAATCACAACAACGTATTTCAGTAGGGATTCTTACAAGTAAGTAATGATAATGAAGTGAAAAATATTGCCTGTGTGTCGTCGAGCAGCTAGGATAGGTGTCGTCGCAAGGTTTATGGGCAGGAAAGCTCATTTTTTTAGGGTCGCTTGAAAAAGCGATATTTTAACACCATCACCCATTTCTTTGAAGATGAAGCCAACAACCTTCGTAAAAATTAATAGCACTTCATTTTTCATATCAACAATTGCATTTATCATCTTAAATGGAGTCTTAGATAATGCAGCTTATGTTGGCATCTTGTCTCTTTTTATTAGCTTCACCCTTATTTCCACCTATGAAATACACTGTAAAAAAATTGTCACCAGGGCAACAACAGGAATTTCCAACAATACTGTCAACTTTGACTATAAACGAGTATTAACAAAACTTTATGGGCTATATGCAAAATTAATCATTATCTGGTCATTGTACTGGCAATTACTTTCAATGGCACCGGCAAGGTTCAACGAATTCCTTTCTTTCCTTACTCCTGCATTTGCATTCACTGCTATTTTTGCTATTCCTTACGTCCTCTTCGTTGACAGTAGAATGATCGACCCTTACGATGGATACTGGCACTTTGGGCGGTTACTTTTAGGTCATCTCAAGGATAAAAGCTTTCAGAAGATAAGGAACCACCTACTCGGCTGGTCCATCAAGGCGTTTTATCTTCCCATTATGGTCTCAGGCTATTTTTACACCTGCAACTACCTATCAACATCCTTGGAAAAAGTTAATAGCCTCTACTTTCTAGATATATTACCCCTACTATTTACAATAATTCTTTTCATTGACCTGCAGGTTGCTGTGCTTGGTTATGTATGCACTTTTCGTATTCTTGATGCACATATCAGATCCTGCAATCCGATATTTTTTGGCTGGATCGTTACTCTTATTTGCTACTATCCTTTCTGGGGACTAATATATCCGAATTTAGTCAGTTATAATAACGGTGAAAACTGGAATTTCTGGTTTGCTCAGAATCCATTTCTTCTCAATTTATGGGGGTTAATGTTATTAGGTGCCAAGTGCACTTGGCTGTGGGCCAATATGACCTTTGGCCTACGTTTTTCGAATTTAACCCACCGAGGCATTTTAACAACAGGGCCTTTCCGCTACACAAAGCACCCTTCATATTTATCAAAAAATATTTTCTATTGGCTAAGTTCTTTACCATTTCTCTCAAGCAAAAGTCTTGATGAGGCTATAATAAATTCCCTTGCTCTTCTCTCTATTAACTTTATCTACTACTGCAGAGCAAAAGCTGAAGAAAGGCACCTCATGGAAGATCCGCAATACGTTTGTTACAATGAGTGGATCAAAAAAAATGGTATTATTGGCATGGGGAAGGAAAGATTAAAACGTTTCTTCAATACTGATGAAACAGAGATCGCCTTACTCGCTCTGAGGAACGTAAAAGAGAAAGAATTGGCTGAGAGACAGGGATTCAAACACCGATAAGCAGAGTCAGAGTCTGCTATCTTGCCATTAGACCATCCCCCAGCGGCATTGGAGTAGAGAGCATGCAGAGGAAAATATTTCAATTGCCAAGAAAAATGAAAACAAAATATCTCTTTAAGGACGATTGATCCGACATAGCCAAGCACTTGATCCGTGTCGCCGCTCGCCTCTCCGGAATCTGTATACCGGTCTCGTTCAACGGTGGTCTCCGAGGGGACGAAGGTACACACCTTGTCAATAATCAGGTGATCTCCTCGCGACGGCTGCACCGATTACTGGTAGTGGGTGATATCCGTTGACACCAAGACCAGTACCGAGAATAGTTAGCCCCTATCTGCCTTACGAATCACCTCGCAAAGTTCATCTGCAATGGTGTTGATCTCAGCCTCATCCTGCCCTTCCACCATCACCCGAATAACCGGTTCCGTACCTGATGGGCGTACCAGGATTCGACCATTTTTCCCAAGTTTCTCCTCTCTTTTTTTCAATGCTTCTGGGAAATCGGGAATGGAGTCGACCGGGATCTTGGATGACATCCGCACATTTTTCAGCGTCTGCGGGAAGCACTCCATAACGGTGGCCAACTCGGAGAGCGGCTTTTTGCGTTTTTTCATGATGGCCAGGAGCTGCAGGCCGGCCAGAATACCGTCACCGGTGGTGATATGATCGAGGAATACCAGGTGACCCGATTGCTCGCCGCCAAAGGAGTACCCTTTTTTGCGCATGCACTCGACCACGTAGCGGTCACCGACATCAGTTCTCACCAGGTTACCGCCCAGACGCTCCATAGCCACTTCAAGGCCCATGTTGGACATGCTGGTTGCTACCAAGGTCTTTTTCTTCAGCTTGCGCTGTTTCATTAGCTCCTGGGCACAGATGGCCATGATATGGTCACCGTCAACAATTTCCCCATGCTCGTCACAGACAATTAACCTGTCACCGTCACCGTCAAAGGCAAGGCCAATATCAGCACCCAGCTCTTTGACCCGTTGGGCCATTATCTGTGGGTGCAGCGCACCACACTCTTTATTAATGTTTGTTCCATCCGGGTCTACGCCCAGTTTGGTCACTTTAGCGCCAAGTTCACTGAAAACGTATGGTGCGACACCATAGGTGGCTCCGTTGGCACAATCGATGACGATATGGAAGCCATCAAGTGTGTACTGTTTAGGAAAGGTGTTCTTTAAAAAGACGATATAACGCCCCTTAGCATCATCTATACGACTCGCCTTGCCTACTTCGTCGGCCACAGGCCTGAGCGCTGCCATCTTCTGGGAGAAGATCAGATCCTCTATATCGAGTTCCACTTGGTCCGGCAGCTTGAAACCGTCGCTGGAGAAAATCTTGATGCCGTTATCCTGAAAAGGGTTGTGGGAAGCAGAGATAACCACACCGGCATTGGCCCGCATCGAGGTAGTAATAAAGGAAATACCGGGGGTCGGCAGCGGCCCGACCAGCAAGGCATCCACACCCATAGAACAGATACCCGCAGTGAGAGCATTTTCCAGCATATAGCAGGAGAGTCGGGTGTCTTTACCGATGATAATCCTGTTGCCCTTGGCCTTGTCCTTAACGATGAAGGCAATCGCCCGCCCGACCTGCATGGCGATCTCAATAGTCATGGGGTAGATATTGGCGACACCGCGAATACCATCTGTTCCAAATAATTTTCGCATCAGTCTTGTACCAGAATTTTCTTTTTGTCGGCAGTTATATACAGTACGCCGTCTGATTTTTTGTGAAGGCTACCGCTTTCTTCAAGTTCTATAATCTCGTCTTCGTCCAACGCATCATCAGTTGAACCAGCATCATCTGGCGCTACATCCCCCACAGGTTTCTCTTCTTCTGAAACCTGTTCTTCGACTGCATTTTCAGCCTTTTCAGCCTCTACAGCAGTTTCAAGCTCCTCGTCCTTTTTGACCAGGGTAACAGTCACGGGTTTGACAGCGAGTACCTCAATCGGCATCTGCACATCTGGTCTGGGCACGGCAATTACAGGTAGATTATCATTTTCAATCGAATCTCCCACTGCGGTAACAGAAAACAGTTGTTGCAGATCAGCGTTTTTTCTCATCAGGAGAACCGGCACATTGGCCAGAATCTCCACTTCTTTGGGCTCAACCTCCCTCAACTCACCGGCAACATATCCGGTTACGGCAATTTTACTTATCCGCTTCTGCACCATTCTCGGCTTGACCTCTATATCTGCGGTGACGGAAGTCTCGCCTATCAGATCCACAATGGCAGGGTCGAGATCAAGCGGGACCTGCAGCTGCCTTGGTGCAGACATGCCGTTGACATCGATGATCTCCGTAAGCAGTACATCAGCCTGGGAGAGGATGGTGGCAGGGCCGGTGATGGTGATTTTATCCGGGCTCATCTGCATTTGCACCAGATCATATCCAGCCGCTACATCACCGGTGGTGACAGGCCTGATCTTGAATGACTTCTGAATCAGCTTGTCCAGGGAGAGAATAATAGTGGAAGGCTGAATCCTGAGAACGGTTACGCCCCGTGGCACCTGGATGGCGTTATTATCATTTTCGATGACGTTGGTACCCGGGGTGGCATTGGAAAGGTTGATCTGCCGGGTTACGGAGCGATTCTCCATATCCTTTAAGACGGATCTGGGGCCACTTACCGTCACCTCTATCTCTTTCTTGAATTGATTCGAGATAACAAGATCTCTAGGCAGATTGATGATCTCGATCGGAACCATGACATTCTTGTCAACGGTGTCCTCGCCACCGACGAAGTACCACAACATCGTTGCCAGCACCAGTGAAGCGAACTTGAGCACCCAGTCCCTGGTGCCAAATCTCTGCAAGCGTCGTAATGAGAATAGATCTCTGATAAATTGAATGAAGCTTTTCAAAACCAAGTTTTCCATGAATAACTATTCCCTTCCTTGGGAATAAAGATCGCCCTCAAGCTGTTGCTCAGACTGATTTCATCGCTGACCGTGGTAAGCGCTCCATGGCGAACCACCGAGATCTCCTGGGTCTCTTCAGATACAACCAGTACTACCGCATCAGTTTCTTCGGATATCCCTATGGCGGCCCTATGCCTGGTACCATATTTCCTGTTGATATATGGATTTTGGGTAAGTGGTAAAATACAACCCGCGGATTGCACCCGCCCTTTATGAACGATCACGCCCCCGTCATGCAGGGGTGAGACAGGCATAAAGATAGAAATCAGCAACTCCTTACTCAGCCGGGCATCGAGATCGAAGCCGGATTCGACATAATCCTGAAGCCCTGTCTCCCGTTCGATAACGATCAGAGCACCGATACGGCGCTTGGAGAGATAAAATACCGAGCGTATAATTTCATCGAGATCCTTATCGGCCACATCCATGGTTTTCTGGAAGGGTGACTTACCCACCTGGGTAAGGGCTCGACGAATATCCTGCTGAAACACGATGATAACAATCAACAGGATAGAACTCAGGAAGGTCTGCATCAGCCACATCAGCGCCGAGAGATCGAAAATTTTGGCGAGGAAGTAGACAATGGTGAGTATGCCAAGCCCCAACACCATCTGGACCGATCGGGTTCCGCGAATGATTGAAATGAGCTGATGGATAATAAAGGCAACAACTAAAATATCGAGCAGGTCTTGCCAACGGAAATAACTAGGAACTTCAATCATTGAACGTTAGTCTTCGAATTATCGTGAAATTATCGGTTTGAAAGTGCCTGACGTCATTTTTGCAAGGGAAATAACAACATGAGATACTTGCCAATGCCATAAGGTAATCTACAGGGTAACAACGTATTTTGCCAAACATATTCCTCCAGTTTTGAAACTTTTTGACAATTCTTCTCACCTCTGGTGAATAACAAATCGACGTGCCCCCTAAGGAAAGGCTAGAAGCCGCTTTATCGATAAAATCATTTACTATATTCACTTCCAGCAGACACCTTTGATTTGTTATTCAACCATAGCCTTTTTTTTTGATTTCTACCTATTTTCATACTTGAAAAATAGCTCAACTCCAGGCATATCTTGTCACTTGCAAAAAATGGTGATACTCTTCTTGGACCCTGCATGAGCAAAAGTGGATTCCTGCAAGGCTAGCAAGGCAACAGTATAATATCATTAACTTTTCAATACGCAAATAACGTCTATGTCTGATCGTTTCGGCAGCATCCCCATAGAGCCGGCTCAGCCTGGCACCAACCCCAAGTCAAGGCCAACCAAAAAGGCCAGACAACGCAAGAAGAGTGCAGAGCCAACAGCTATCGGCAAAAGCCCAAAGTCGCCAAGAGACAAACGGACAGGTGTAGTCCCGAAGACATTGGCGACTGTTCTGATTACAGCCAGCATCTTCGGGGCCTACCTGGCTGCCGGTTTCTGGGGGGTACCGAAATATATCAGCACAACACTGGCGACAAAATTACAGGAGCAAGTGGGCATGCTCGTTGATTTCGAGCAGGTCAGTTTTAATCCCTTCTCCTTTATCCTCGACATTTCAGGAGTAGCAGTACACACTGGGGTCGTCCATAACGGAAATGAAACCAGGCGGCCAATCTTGACTGCATCTTCCTTCACAGCAGATTTGGCCCCACTTCAACTGCTCAGAGGCGAATTTGTTACCACCAGTCTTGCCGTCGATAATCTCGACTTACAACTTATTCGCCACGAAGATGGAAATTATAACTTTTCGCATCTTACAACTAAAAGAGATTTTAAAGCAACCGAGGAGATTCTCGATTTTTCCGATCTTCCTTTTCGTTTTTCACTGAATAATATATCGGCGAAAAATTCCCGTATTGTATTTGAAGACAAGCCGAAAAAAGGAACTCACATAATTGAGGAAATAGATCTCACCCTCCCCACTCTCTCCAATTTTTCTTTTGCTGCAAAAGAATATATTCACCCAAGTTTCAAAGCCGTTGTGAACGGCAGCCCGATAGAGATGACCGGCCAGGCAATTATTGCCGGTGATGGCAGCTCAGCGATGCAAACCAATCTTGAGTGTAATTTTGATAATTTAGACCTTCCTCTCTATCTTGCCTATTTGCCGTTACAACTTCCTTTCGACATAACCAAAGGCAAAGCAGACGCGGTGTTAAATTTCACGTTTTCACCCACCGCCAAGGAACATAACCTGCAGGTCAACTTCTCTCTTCAGGCAAAAGATACTGTGGTAATAGGTAAAAATGAGAGCTTTAGCCTGGAGGTTCCTGCCAGTAAACTCGAAGGTGGTATTCAGCCAATTACAGGTGATACCCACCTGAAAAATATCGTTTTACGTCAACCTGAGCTCCGTTTGAAGAGCTCTATCAATGTTGAAGACGTGGTTGCGGTATTAGATCCTGCCAACAGGGCTCAGGTTACTGTTCCTGCAACTCAGAGTTCCCGAATCCCTAAACTCGATATAGATCTGTTGCTGGCAGACAGCGGTAGTCTTGTTTTACCAAGTGACAGCAAAAAATCTCAGGCTGAGACATGGACCAACATCCAGGTCAGCCTGAAAGATTATACCAGCACACCTGAAAACAGGGAAAACGACCCGGCTCCTACTTTTCGTCTGGTTGCAGAAAAGGCAAAAAAACAAGGCAGCCTGAAATGGCAAGGCAAACTGAATCACAATAACCTACCAGATGGCCAACTGCAGCTGACAGGTCTTGATGCCTCCAGATTATTCGCATTTCTGGACTTGAAAAATTTCGGAACCCAAACAGGTATTGCCGACACCCAGGCACATATCAGTTTTGCCCGAGGTGTTGACCCTGAAGACAAACCTCGCCTGCATATCAACGATGCGACTATCACCCTGCGGAATTTCTCGGCAAAGCAGGGCAAAACAGTATGGTTTGCAAGCCCGGATACAAAGATTGCTGGCTTCAGTAAAGAAGGGAATCGCACATCATTTGGTTCCGTGGTTACAAGCAAGGCAACAGTTAACATTACCGCCGGCAAGTTACCTGCACTCTTCCAAGATCTCAATGATAAAGAGTCTGCTACCTCATTGGAGTCGCTGGATTTCAGCGGCTCCATTGTTATGAAAAGCAGCAATGGGAGCCGACCTCTCCTCCAGTTTACCAACGCTAAACTTCAGGCCATACGCCTTGCCGCGGGCGAGGATCGCGGTTCACGAGATAACAGTTCTTTCTCAGCCCAACTTGGCGACAGGGGTACGGTGGAGGCTAAGGGCCAGCTTCGCTTACAACCGTTTTCTGCCAACTATGCAACTGAATTCGCCAACATCACAACAGGCACTCTCCTTCCCTGGCTTGGCACGAGTAGCTTTACAGACAGCATTCAGAGTACCGTGAGCGGTGCTGGTGAATTCACCTTCCCGAAGAACCAATTCAACGGCCAGGTAAGCTTAGCAAAAGGCTCCCTGACTGGTCGTGACCCCAGATTGAGTTGGCAGAAAGCAGAACTGAACAACTTGCACTACCAGGCTTCACCGCTACGCATAGCCGTTGATGAAGTGCACCTGGACGGTCCCCGGCTCCCCCTCACCCAAAACTACGGCGAGCTGCACCCACTTGCACAACTGCATGCCTATTTACAATCAAATATAGCCAAACCGCTGTATAAAGCTGCCGGCAAAAAGGCCGCCGCCTTGAAAATCGATCAGTTCAGGATAACAGATGGGGAAATCGACTATGCAGACACCAGGCTATCCCCGGTCTGGAAGGGTACGTTTTCACAGCTCAATGGCACTGTCCATTCGATCAGCAGCGCCAGTAGTGCCAAACCTTCTTCATTCAGTTTCTCCGGCAAACTCGACTCGGTACCTTTCACCCACAACGGCGCCCTGACCGTGTTTTCTGCTGCCATGAACGGCAATAGTATCTTTTCCATTAGTAATTTGCCGCTGCCGTCCTTCCATGAGCAGCTCTCGAACCAGCTGGATATTGACACCAGTCGCGGTTTAGTGAACGTCACCGGGACCACGGAGTGGACCAACGGCGCCATGGACCAGAGAAGCGAGCTGGTCTTTCAGGATGTCGAACCACTCTCTGATTTAGCTGATTCCGCCCTTACCCTTGCATTGATTTCCGACGAGGAGAACAAGTTCTCCATCACAGCGGAAAACTCGCAGCCAAACAGCTCCAAGCCCCTGAACCTCTATACAGATGCAGTGCTTTCACTCAAGAAAATGATTGTCAAGGCATCCGTTTCTCCTCTACTGCTTGCCTCAGAGAATTATTCTGATCTTGTCGGCAATGAATTTGCCGACTTTCTTCCAGGCGAAATCATTCTTTCCGGACAAGGACGAGAGTCACTCTCCCGCTTCAGTAACCTACTGGCCGCTCACCCATATATACGGATCACCCTCACTGGTTTAGCTGATCCTGAAGTTGATGGCCAGGAACTCAAAGAGGCCCTGGAGAAGCTTGAGAACGAGCGTGTCGCTGAAGAAAACCGGAAACGCAGTGACCAACTCAACAGAGAGACTGAAGAATACCTGAGGAAAGCGGCCGAAGCCAGAATCGCCGCCGGAGAGACCGGCCAGGTGATCGAAGACGATCTACCTGTGCACCTGTTTTCCAAATATGCACCTATAGAACCGGAACCCGTCGTTATCGACGAATCGATGCTGCTGGACCTGGCTGACCAGAGGGCCAAGGTGATCGCAACCTTTTTTGTGGAAAATCTTGCTCTTGATGCCAGCCGGATAAAGATAAATCATCAATCCAGGATCTCCCAAAACGAGATCACTCCAGGCAATAGAGTACAATTTTCCATCGAACCCTATAACCAGGAAAAGAGCAGGCAGTAATCGAACCTGATATAAACCTCATCCCAATGTCAAATTATGCAAAAAGAGAGCCTTGAATCACTGGTGCGGCAAACCAGAACCTGCCGAAGGTTCAAAGAAGTGCAGACCATTAGCAAAGAACAACTGTTGTGGCTGGTCGACCTGGCCCGCCTCTCCGGTTCGGCTAGGAACTGCCAGCCTTGGCAATACGCTCTGGTCAATGACCGACCGCTTTGCGACAAGATCTTCCCCTATCTTGGGTGGGCCGGATACCTGAGCGACTGGAAAGGACCGGCAGAGGGAGAGCGTCCCGCTGCCTATATTCTTTGTCTGCTCAACACAACCTGGCTAAAAGGCAGTGAGAAAGAGGCGCATTTCGACCTTGGCATTTCCTCACAAAACATGTTGCTCGGGGCCACTCAACTGCAGCTCCTTGGGTGCAGGATAGGTGCCTTCTCGCCAAAACTGGGCGGGCTGTTTTCCTTACCAGATCACCTGAAACTGGAATTGGTTATTGCACTTGGCGCACCGGCCGAAGAGGTGGTCTTGGAAAACATGACCTCCTCCGACAAGGTGCAGTACTGGCGCGACGAAGATCAGATTCACCATGTTCCCAAGCGCCTCCTATCGGACATTACATTCGATCTTGAATTGAAGTAGCGGCGCTTCTTATCGAATAAAGTACAGCTTCGACAGGGCTCCATGACTCTTTTTGATCACAATTTAGAGCATGTTCTCGAATTTCTGGCAGCCCTGTCCCTGTTCACGTTTGTCACAAGTATCATCCTCATCCCGATACTGGTTGCCCGCCTGCCAAGGAAGTATTTCCACAAGGACTACTCATTCAAACACACCCTTGCTCAACGCTTCACCCTGGGCCAAGCGCTCAGGAGGCTGTTGCGCAACATCGTAGGATTCACCCTGCTGCTTGCTGGTGTTGCAATGCTTTTTCTGCCGGGCCAGGGCCTCATTACCATCATCGTCGGTATTGCCCTAATGGACTTTCCCTATAAAAAGAAACTCATCTATGCGCTCAGCCGTTCCATAGCGGTGCAAAAAAGCCTGAACTGGCTCCGAAAAAAAACAAAAAAAGCGCCCTTTATCTGGTAACGACCACACATCCTCCAGAATTTCTCAACTCTTAAAACCAGGCAGGTTGGAGAGTAATAAAAGTATCAGGATTCAGGAAACCAGACGGAGATCTACGATGAACCATCAAATCCCCACATAGCCATTTTATTCCCCCTGTTCAGCAATCAGGATTCGGTGCTTTCTTTTCCCTTATCAACATAATCCCTCACCAGCCACACCAAGAGCAGAACAGGAATGCCCATACAAGCCGTAATCAGGAAGAAGGTTTCATAGCCGAAATTTTCGGCGATGGTTCCGGAATAGCCACCAATGGTTTTGGGGAAGAGCAGCATCACCGAGGAAAATATCGCATACTGCATGGCAGTAAAGGATACGCTGGTGAGTGAAGATAAAAAGGCCACAAAAGCTGTGGTGGCGATACCACCGCTCAGGTTATCTGCCATGATCACCACCGTCAGCAGCGACAGGTTCGCTCCGGCCTTGGCAAGGGTCATAAAAAGCAGATTTGTCGCAGCGGAGAGTAACGCGCCGAGAAACAGGATTTTTATCACCCCATAGCGCACTGTGAGCACTCCTCCGAGAAAACCGCCGGCAATGGTCATAAGCAGGCCGAACGTCTTGGAGATATTCGCTATGTCAATAGTGGAAAAGCCCAGTTCAAGATAAAACACATTGGCCACCACTCCCATAACCACATCGGAAATCCGGTAGCAGCCAATGAGCATAAGCAGCAAAACCGCAGCTTTTACTTCGTAGCGCGTAAAAAAGTCCAGGACCGGACGTACATACACCTGATGGACCATCTCCCATGCCACCAGCTTCAATTGAACCAACAGCCTGCACACGAACCCGGCAATAAGAACTGCTGACAAAAAACGCAGGATCTCCACACCCAGGCCTACCAACACTCCGGCAACTGGAAAATGATCCTCTACCAACTTTTTCAGTTCGTCACTGATCGAACCGCTAAAGAAAAATGCCAGGGCAAAGGTTACTGTCGCCGCTGCAAAAAGAAGAACAATCCGCAGGTACTGTTCAGTGGAGTAATCGCTGTATTTCCTCTCCTTGCTCTGGCCTGGTTCCGAGATACAGAGGGTCGTGATAATTCCGGTGAGCATGATAACACCCATAATCAAATAGGTGTATTTCCAGGCCGAGTACACATACAATCCTTTACTGCTCCCAAGCCAGCCGGCGAGATAAAGTGAACCCGCACCGGAGACCAGCATACCTATCCGGTAGCCGGCAATATAAGTGGAGGCGAGTAAGGCCTGCATCGACTCAATGCTGGACTCAATTCTGTAGGCATCGATGACGATATCCTGGGTAGCCGCCGAAAATCCCAGCATCACAGCAGCAAGGGCCATTACCGTTAAGCCACCTGAGCTCCCCACGGGATTGGTCATTCCCATCCACATAATGGCCACTGCCACCAGCACCTGTGACAAGAGCAGCCAGCCTCTCCTTCGACCGAGCAACCGGGTCAGAAAAGGCAGAGGCAACAGATCGACCAACGGTGCCCAGATAAACTTGAATGAATACCCGAGGGCTGCCCAACTGAAGAAGGTTACACTGGCCTTACTGACGCCGGCCTGGGTCAGCCAGGCAGAAAGTGACGAGAAAATCAGATATAGAGGCAAACCTGAAGAAAAACCGAGAAACAGCATAGCCAGCACCTTGGGATGGGTGCAGGCCACTAAGGTTTCGCGCCAGCTCCGATTTTTACCATTTTCCAGGCTCATTCTTGTCTTTTCCTTGTATTGCGATTATGGTGACAATTTCCTCTGCAAGGACAATAGAGTAGCAACCCCAAAGGAGTATTTTCTGGAATTGGATCATCGGCTGTAACATGTCTTGATATCAGGAAATAGACACTGCTGTTCTTGCATCTGAATATCGGTGCAATATAATTAGTGATGCGAGTTCATCCGGATTACTTAATAAACGATTTCAGAACTGTCCAGAGACAGTTCCAATTAAAATGACTATTCGAATCTACAATACACTCACTGGCAAAAAAGAGCCCCTGGAACCAATTGAACCAAATCACGTAAAACTCTACGTCTGCGGCATCACCTCGTATGATTACTGCCACATCGGACACGCACGCTCTTCACTCGCCTTTGACATGATTGTCAAGTATCTGCGATATCGCGACTTTAAAGTTACATATATCCGCAACTTTACAGATATTGATGACAAAATCATCAAGCGGGCCGCAGAACAGAACACCACCTCCGAAGAACTCGCAAACAGGTTCATTGACGAGTTCTATGTAGATATGGACCAGCTCGGCATCGACCGCCCAACCATGGAGCCCAAGGCCACCGAGCATATTCAGGAGATGGTCGATCTGATCGCTGAACTCATCGAGAAAGGTGTTGCCTATCAGGCCGGCAACGACGTTTATTTCGCCGTTGATAAGTTTCCGGAGTATGGCAAGCTGTCCCACCGCAACTTGGAGGATATGCAAGCCGGCGCACGTATCTCCATCAATGAGTTGAAGCAAAACCCCATGGACTTCGTACTCTGGAAGGGTTCCAAACCGGGTGAGCCGAAATGGGAGAGTCCCTGGGGTGACGGACGACCTGGCTGGCACATTGAATGTTCAGCGATGAGTAAGAAGTATCTTGGTGAGACTTTTGACATTCACGGTGGAGGCAAGGACCTGATCTTTCCGCACCATGAGAACGAACTTGCCCAGAGCGAGGCTGCCAACTGCTGTGATTTCGTCAATACCTGGATCCACCACGGCTTTGTGACCATCCGTGATGAGAAAATGTCGAAATCGCTGAACAATTTTCTCACTATCCGCGACCTTCTAGCCCATTACCACCCAGAGATTCTGCGCTTTTTCGTCTTCTCCACCCACTACCGCAATCCTCTGGATTTTTCCGAGACCGCGATGCAGGATGCTACCGCGGGTCTTGAGCGTCTCTATAGTTGTATCCACACCATCGATCAGCTGGAGGATAGAGGTACAAGCGATGCAGAAGCCATTGCCAAGGAAAAGGATATCAACAAGCTGAATTCCATGGAAAATCGTTTCCAGCAGGCCATGGACAACGACTTCAACACTGCCCAGGCACAGTCTATCCTGTTTGATTCCGTCAAGATCCTTAACCGTATAGCAGCGGCCCTGCCTGAGTCTCCCGCAGCTTCAGACCTGCAACTGCTCAAAGAGAGCAGGGAGACCATAAAACGGCTTGCCGGCGTTATGGGCCTGCTTTCCGAGGATGCAGCCAACTTTCTCGACAACCAGAAGAAAAAGATGCTTGCCGGCATCGATATCGAAGAAGCAACTATTCAGAAGCTCATCGAAGAGCGATATACAGCCAGAAAGGAGAAGAACTGGGCACGCAGTGACGAAATTCGAGACGAATTGCTGGCGCACAACATCGAATTAAAAGACGGGCCAGAAGGTACCACCTGGACCGTTCGCCGCAACTAATCTCCCCCTTGTCCTCCTCCCCTTTGCATCCTGGGAGGAGGGTCTCCGTCTTGCCCCTCCCCTTCTCTTTTCTTCTACATAGCCATAACCTTTACCCAAGGGGGGCACCCATGATCAGAGAACCCGTCGTTGCCGATCGTTTCTACCCCGGAAACCTTAATCAACTCACCCAAACGGTTTCTGACCTGTTACCGCACGAGACCGGCCAGGAGAAAATCAACGCCATCGCTGCGGTTTCCCCACATGCCGGGTATATTTATTCCGGTTCCGTGGCGGCCAGAACCCTGGCCGCAGTTGAGATCCCGGAAACCGTTGTCATACTTGGTCTGAACCATCACGGACAGGGTGATCGCGTAGCCCTTTCCAGGGCAATCTGGGACATGCCAATGGGCTCTGTACAGGTCGAGGAACGCCTTGCCGACCTGCTGGTTGGTCCAGGCAGCCCGATCACTCATGATGAAGTCGCCCACCGCTATGAACATTCGGTGGAAGTCCAGATACCATTTCTACAGGCTCTGCAGCCAAACCTCAAGATAGCGCCCCTGGTGCTCTCTCATTTTTCCTTTGAGGACTGTATACGGGTGGCTGAAGCACTGGCAGATGGTATCGAGGCATTTGGCAAAAAAGTGCTTATTGTCGCCTCAAGCGACATGAGCCACTATGAATCGAGACAGCAGGCAACCGCAAAAGACCGACTGGCCCTCGACCAGATCGAGGCAATGAATCCACAGGAGCTCTATACGACAGTGCACCAGAGTAATATATCCATGTGCGGCATCATACCTGTTACCGTGGCGCTCCTTGCTTCCAAAAAGCTCGGAGCTACAACAGCAAAGGTTTTGTGTTATACTGATTCTGGAGAAGTAACGGGTGATACAGACAGTGTGGTCGGTTATGCGGGTATCATCATTTCTTAAGGAAAAGTGAACTTTCCATCAGATTTTTCCTTGACACCAAAACCGTTTTTTTCTATAAATCACCGCACCTGAGCGCGGCACTATTCACTACTGGGGGATGGTCTAATGGCAAGACGGCGGACTCTGACTCCGCTTATCGGGGTTCGAATCCCTGTCCCCCAGCCAGCCTTACTTGAGTGATCGAGGATAGATGAAGTAGTGGGCAGGTATGAACGAATCTTCTGCTGAACGGTTCAGGTAACACAAAAATCCCATGGGGGATGGTCTAATGGCAAGACGGCGGACTCTGACTCCGCTTATCGGGGTTCGAATCCCTGTCCCCCAGCCAGAATATAAACAGCCACTTATCTATCAGTTGGATAAATGGCTGTTTTGTTTTAAGCGGTTTGGTCATTATTTCACAACTCTTACGGCCAAGACCATTGATTATCTGATTACCAACTACGCTATGTTGCAGCACCATGCAACAGGCGTATAAATCCCATTTGCCGTATAGGTCAGACCCAATAGCAGGTTTGTACTTTCTTTTTCTCTTACTTTCTGCCGTATCAAGTTGAGCATTGGAAAAAACATGTAGCCTCACTTTAGGCAGCTTGGGTCTGCAACACCGGTAAGGATACATAATTCATATAATGCGCCGCATATAGCTAAAACACCAAATATAGTAGTGCCATCAGCTTATTGAATTTCAATAGCCTCATCTTTAACCAGCCTGACGCTTTCTACTGTCACAGAACCTTTACCCAGATATGCCCTTGTACTTATGTCCTCTGGTGCGAATTCTGAAAGATCCTCATCAGTATATTGGGTTCCGGCCATGTTATAATCGACATCAGCCCAAACGACTACATCATGATCCCCTGCCTCGAGGTCAGCAAATATAAAATTAAACGAATTTGCAGTCATTGTATCGAGGATCAATGCAACCATTTCATCTTCGACACAATCTTCTGCTATTGTTACGTTACCAGTTTCCATATCCACACTGTAGCAGGTCTCATCTACATAGCCTGCAAAGTCTGCGATCAATCCCTGATACCTCCTGGCAAAGGTCACCACTCCAGGCTCTGCCATTTCACCATCGACCTCTACCCATACTTTCACGTACGCTTCTGCCTCAGAAATCGCCCTTTGGAGAGCCTTGCTCATTACCTTGGTGTTTGTCGTTAGCCCGCATTCCAGGGATACATCAATAAAAAGGTCTTTCTGTGAGGCCGAATGAATAGTTTGTGTAAAAATTGGTGCAGCACTATTAAACTCTACCTCGGACAAATCCCCAGCTCCACAGGTTGACTTTGAAGTAGCCGCAAAAGCATTACCAAATCCTAGAAACATCATTAAAGCAGTAGCGCAGCAAACAGCAGAGATACTTTTTCGCATTATTTTTTCTCCTTTGATACTCCGTGATTTCAGTTTTTTGGAAAAACCTTACCAGTACTACCAATGCAGAATCCATTTCGTTATCGCACCACCTCCTTTCTACAAGCATGCCTTGTCTTTTTTGGGACAAATCAAAGCTGTTCCTTAGCTGATTCACTAAGGATTCAATACGCCCTATTGACGTTCTTATACAGACCAGATCATTCGGCCATTCAAGGTCTACGACATAGAAGGAAAACGTTCTCCATCCTGCTTACGCACAGCAAGTTAGCTCAACCTGTCAGACAGGAGCTTTACAACATCCATTCCCCAGATAAACTGGCCGCTCAATTTCGCACACAGCCTATATAATTAGCGCCTTGCCAGTTTTGTCCGATCATCTAAAATGAGATGTCACAATTACCACCTAAGAATTGCCGACAATGCTAGTATAAGTTGCTACCTGATCAGCCACCTCCCTGCTCATATGAATAGGAAACAAGCCCCAGTCATACCCAAAATAGACAAGAGGTGCTAAATCAGACAGAAATACAGCTTATATGATTGCTTCGTTACTGAAATTTTCCAGATTCTTCACTCTTCATGGAATGCCTCAAGCACCACTATCACGCTAGGCTAATATCGATGGTAGAAGCAGCCTATGTTTCGTATAATTGTGGCCTAGCGGAATGTTACGGTTAGGAATTCGACGCAATATCCTAGCCAACTTACACCACAAACAAACCCAACACACTTTAGAGTGTGTGTTCGACTGGAAACATATAATCCACTTCCTATCAATCTGCTTCAGAAGTACGAAGAGATGAATATTTGGATATCCCGAGTTTAATAAGCCCTTTAGTTATAAGGGCTAGAACAGATCCACCTTATGCGGATTGAAGTCTTCAGTATTCATTAGGCAATTGTTTTTTTGCAATCAAGTCAACGAGGCCGAGAAATTGCGGATTTCAGGAGAATACAACCCTATTCAAACATACTCTTTCCAATCACCAATCAAATATGGCACCACGAGCAAAGACCAACATGGTCGAAAAACACCTGAATCCCCGAAGATCATGGTAGACAACACCAACCTGAGGAAACAAAACCTGGCAAAATTACCCCGATTGCCGTAAAACTTACCGAACACAAGGGATGGCCTGACCGGTTATTTCTTAAATGCACGCGCCTCTGCCGCTCTCATATGACGAATTGGCCTTCTTCATCCGGCAGAGGCGCCACTTTTCAATACAATCGATAAAGGGATTGAGACTATGTCTTCACAGCGTCCAGCACCGAAGAGTACCGATAAACAGAGCGTATCGGACGAGACGATCCTTAAAATTGCCAAGGAAATATCCATCAAGTTCATCGAGGTAGGCCGCGTGACACCCGCCACCTTCGATGAAAGCTTCAACAGTATTTACCAATCGATAGAGTCAACAGTCAGGAAGAAGTAAGCATGACAGATCTTGATCCACAACTCAACTACGCTCCGGACGATATCCGGCATATTCATATAATGGGCATCTGCGGCACCGGCATGGCGGCCCTTGCCGGGATGCTGCAGCAAAGCGGATACACGATTACCGGCAGTGACAGCCATGTGTATCCCCCCATGTCAGACTTCCTCAACACCCTGAAAATTCCGATCTGTGACGGATACTGTGCAGAGAACCTGGAGCCCAAGCCTGACCTGGTGATCGTCGGTAACGTCATCACCCGAGTAAACGAGGAGGCACAGAGATTAGGCGAGATACCGGTCCCCTACCTCTCTTTTCCCCAGGCGCTTTCTCATTTCTTCATCAATAGCCGCACATCTCTGGTTATCGCCGGCACCCACGGCAAGACAACCACATGTTCACTCCTGGCTACCGCCCTGCATAGGGCTGAGCTCGACCCGACTTTTATGATTGGTGGAATTATTCGGGAATTTGGAGGAAACTTCAGGATCGGTGCCGGCGATTACTTTGTGGCCGAAGGAGATGAGTATGACACCGCCTTCTTCAACAAAGTTTCAAAGTTCCTTCATTATCAACCTCAAATTGCGGTAATAACCTCCATCGAATTTGATCACGCCGATATCTTTGCCGATCTGGAGGCCATCAAAGCTTCCTTTCGGCAATTTGTTGGCCTGATTCCGGAAGATGGGCTGTTGATCGCCAACTGGGACGATGAAAACGTTCGGGATGTTGTGACGGCTGCAAAATGCCAGTTGCAGAAATACGGCCTGAGCGACCAGTATCACTGGTCGTTGAAAGAGGTGAGTGTGCAAGAGGGTATGACCCATTTTACAGCACTGCGAAACGGCACCTCCTACGGTAAGCTGGCTGTGCAATTGCCTGGACGCCATAATGCCCTCAACGGGTTGGCGGTAACTGCCATCCTTGACCATCTCGGTGTTGATGCCGATACGATCTGCGCAGGACTAAGTTCCTTCGGGGGTGTCAAGCGGCGCCAGGAGGTTCGTGGCGTTGAAGCGGGAGTGACAGTAATCGACGATTTTGCTCACCACCCCACTGCAGTGAAAGAGACTCTGGCTGCTCTTCGTCTGGCCTATCCAGAACAACGTCTGGTGGTGGTTTTCGAACCTCGTACCAACACCTCTCGAAGGGCTATTTTTCAGAGAGATTATGTGCAGTCTTTTGACTCTGCTGATCTGATCTGCATCAGGGAGCCTGTACCGCTAACCAATATCGAAGAGTCCGAACACTTCTCCTCGCTACAGCTCGCCAACGATCTTGCCAGCCAGCGAGATCTGGTCGCCAATTCCTTTGGGGATACGGATTCCATCCTCGATTATTTGAACTGTCAGGTACAAGCTGGCGATGTGGTGGCAATATTGTCAAACGGAGGTTTTGACAATATTCACATCCGGCTGCTGGATCTTTTGAAACAAAAAACTCAATAGAACAGTGCAAACAAAAAGGGGGAGGCGCATCACAATGCGTCTCCCCCGGAATTTCCAACCCAGGTCCTCCAGCCAACGAGAAGGACCATCGACAAGTTTCAGGTTATCAACTCACCCAGCTGCGCCCTTAGGCGAGCCACCATTTGTGTGTAATCCATCTCGCTATTCAGGGCCTTGCCTTGAACCTCGATTTCCTTTGCCAATTCTACACAATCTTCCAGCCCCAGATTCAGCAGAGCGCCTTTCATGGTGTGGGCCGAGCGCCCTAACAGGACCAGATCGTCGGCGGCAACAGCCTCTTGCAAGTTGTCCATATGCGAAGCCAGGACCTTGATAAATTCCGGCAACATCTGGTCAATCTGCTCAGTGGGTAATTGAAATTTCCCTGAAAGATGACTTCGAATCTGGTCCAGTCTCTGTTGCTTGGATATATTGTTGCTGACCATAGGGTAAAGGTACAAGAATGAAGATCACTGTTTTTAATGTGGGAGCAGGAACTCACGCAGGTGCTCAACCAGCCGCTCTCTCAAAATAGGCTTGATCAGATACGCCTGACACCGTCCCAGGGTAAAAGCGTTCATTATGTTCTGGGGATCGTCGAGAGCAGTCGTCATGAATACCTTGGCTGCATCCTCCTCGGCAATATTTTGCTCGCGCTCGATTCGCCTCAACCCGTTTAACACTTCATGCCCGTCGATACCCGGCATCATAATGTCCAGGCAGACGAGATCGTATCTCTCGTTTTCCTTGTATTTCTCAGTGAGCACCTGCAGCGCTTCATTACCGTCAGCCACGGCATCGCACTGCGCATACGGAGCTAAATACTCGGATAACAAGGTACGGCTTATGTACTCGTCTTCTACAATCAACGCTTTCATTTTCTTTAACACGTCATTCAAACCCCTTCTGCGACATCCCTATTGCATTTAGTCGCCGCTCTGCGTATAAGGTATACCAACGTTTTACACATATTCAAACAAAAAGCTCACCCCAAAGCACGTTTTCCTATCCGAGCTATGCCGCCTTTACTCGTCCACCAAATCGAAGCGTACTGCAGGCAGAATTTTTCCTTTCAGCCTGATGATACGGTTATTGTCGCCATTTCAGGAGGAGCCGACTCCACCGCCCTGCTTCACCTCCTGGCGGAATCGGACTTAAATCTTAATCTTGTGGCAGCGTATATCAACCATGGCCTGCGTCCCCAGGAAGCAGAAGTTGAGATGGAGTTCGTCAAGGAGTGTGCCAAACGTCTTGCGATCCCTTTTATTGCCAGGCATGTAGAGGTGAAGACCTTTCAGAGAAAGCACAAAAGCTCACCGGAAGAAGCGGCCAGAATTGCGCGATACGAAGAACTCGAGGGCTTAAGGTCAGAATATCAGGGGCGCTTTATCGCTGTGGCCCACACCGCTGATGACCAGGCTGAAGAGGTGCTCATTCGCCTTATTCGCGGCACAGGACTGAAGGGCCTCTCCGGCATGAGCTGCAAAAACGGCAAGATCATCAGGCCACTGCTGACCCAGACGAAAGCTTCACTGCTTGCCTACCTGGCTGAACGTGAGATCGGATTTTGTCATGACTCATCGAATGACGAACGCATCTTCCTGCGCAACAAGGTTCGACTCGATCTGTTGCCGCTACTGGAGCGAGATTTCAACCCGTCAATCAGAAATACCCTGTTACGCACTTCAGAAATCATTCAGCAGGACGAGGCCCTGCTTGCTCAGATTTGTGAAGAACGTTTTCAGAAATTAACCACCTTGCAATGTGACACCCGGGATAGCCTGCTGCACCTCGAGCTTGATAGAAGGGAGTTCAGAACGGAACATCTGGCAATCCAGAGACGGATACTTGAAGTGAGCTGTTGGAGGATGGGCAACAAACCCACCTTCCGTACCATCCAACAACTCCAGAATCTCCTCACCCATGGTCAAAACGGCGCTCAGCTTCACCTGTCCCAGGGGCTGCGCGTACATCTTGACAATGACACGATCCGGTTTTCCTATCCTGCCGGTAAAAGAGCCTATCGAGGCGACGGCACAGCAGCTGCTTCTGCTCTTGACTGCAGAATAGACAAACCCGGGTCTTTTCAGCTTCCCGAACTAGGTAGAACCTTATCCCTTCAGGTAGTAGCCAGGGGGGAATGTGAGCTCGATAGAGCCGATGTGCTCATGGCCTGCGCCGATGACCTCTCGTTTCCTCTTACTCTTCGATCACCACAGCCTGGCGAGAAATTTCACCACCTGGGCAGTCCCGGCAAGAAAAAAATAGCCCGGATTCTCAGTGACATGAAAATCCGGGCCGAATTACGTAGCAGCTATCCGGTGCTGTGTTGCGGTGAACGTCCGATCGCCCTTGTCGGGGCCAAACTCGCCGACGAATTCAAGGTTACCGCCAGGACTCGAAAGGTCCTGGTCATTGGCTGGTCGGCGAGTTGATCATCACACTTTTTTTCGAAGAATACGCTTGTCCCCCACCCTGATTGTCAGTTTGATGCGATCAAGATACTCAAGGATCGGAATGGAAAATTTGCGGGTCAAACCGGTGAGATTCTTAAAGCCTGGGGCGTCAATTTCCCCCTCTTTTTTCATCACTTCGGTCACCTTGGAGACGAGATCATCGATCAGCGCCTTCTCGTAATACAGAGTCTCGCTGATTTTTACCAGCTGCCCTTCCCGCAGGAGAAGATCGAGTACCTGTTTCACCATTTTCTCCGAGTACTCGGAGAACCTCTCCATGGTCTCACGCACGGTCGGAGTGGAGAGGCCATTGGTTACATACCAGGCCAACAGCTCTTTCTGCAGTTCTTCTTCATCAGCCTTCAAGGCCACTTCATGGCCTGCCAGGCGCAGCATAGACTCTTCCTGCACTACCTCGTTTTTGCGCAACAGTTCATTCAGACAGTAGGTAAAGACTTTCTGGTCGATGGATTTGCCCAGCGACAGACGCAACTCCTCCCGCACCAGTCCCACCTGCAGTGGATTTGCAGCATGATACTTGGCCAGCGACTCAAGTATTTCAACCTTGGTTTTCTCCGCGATCTCGACATCAACGTAGCGCTGGCTGGCTGAATCGACCACCACCATCTTTTTGGTGGAGATTGGGTCATTCAAGGCCTTTTTCAGATGTTTACCGAAGAGCCCAAGCCGAATCCCCATATCGTCAAAGGTGAGTCCCTGGGCACCACTTTCCTTTAAAAAGAGCAGGATGCGATCTTCGAGGCTGCCCTCCATCAGGGTCTGGAATGCTTGCTGGTTGTAGACACGGTCCGCCTCGCTGAGGCGCTTTCTTTTCCGCGGCGAAACATTGCCTAATACCTCGCCACCACCGATGGTCGCCACCGGTGAGTAGCTTCTGACAACAAAATGATCTCCGGCCCAGACGGCAATAGGTTTTTCGAGAAGAATCTGTACCCCCACCTCACCGCCTGGCTCCAACTCATCGCGGTCAAGCAAAGAGATACGACCGAGGATTTCGGCAGTTCCCAGATGCACGCGGACCCTGGTGCGGTGCTTGAGATTTTTTTCGTTGGAGCCGAGATACAAAAACCTGCAGTCAAGCATGTAGTTGTCCTGCAATGATCCCGGGGTGGCAATGACCATTCCGCGCTCGACGGAGGCTGTATCGACACCCTGCAGGTTTATTGCGGTCCGATGGCCGGCCTCTACGGTTTCCACCGCCGCCGAGTGAACCTGTATGCCACGAACTTTTGCTACCTGATCCGTCGGATAAATCCGTAAATCCTCCCCAACGCTTACCCGTCCGGAGATGGAGGTGCCGGTGACGACTGCACCAAAGCCCTTCATGGCGAATATTCTATCCACTGGCAGACGGAATGGTCCAAACACCTCCTGAAACTGATGCTGCCGTACAAACTCATCCAGGGTGTTCAGTACCTTATCGATACCTTCCCCTGTGACCGAAGAAACCGGGATGATAGGAGCTTCCTCCAAAAAGGATCCTTCGCAAAACTCCCTGATTTCCTCTTCAACCATCTCCAGCCAGTCCTCATCCACCATATCCTTTTTGGTGAGAACCACCATGCCCTGCTTTACTCCCAGCAGACGACAGATCTCGAAATGCTCCACGGTCTGTGGCATGATCCCTTCATCGGCGGCGATGATGAACGCCACAAGATCCATACCCGTCGCGCCGGCGACCATGTTTTTTACAAACTTCTCATGCCCTGGAACATCGACAATACCTAGCCTGTGGCCGCACGGCAGATCCAGATGGGCGAAACCAAGTTCGATTGTGATTCCGCGTTTTTTCTCTTCTTTAAGACGATCCGTCTCGATTCCTGTCAGGGCACGGATCAAGCTGGTTTTTCCGTGGTCTACGTGGCCTGCGGTTCCAAGTACAATTTCACGCATGTGGTCGTATCAGGGCTTTTTATGTTAACGAATTAAAAGAATGGATTACCGTGTTTTTCCTGGCCGATGGTGGATTGGCTGCCACCATAGCCGTGGCCCGGCCAAACGACGGTATCTTCCGGCAATACCAGCAGCCGATTACGGATTGATTCGATAAGTTCCTTGTGCGATCCGCCGGGAAAATCCGTTCGGCCGATGCCGCCGACAAACAGGGTGTCTCCGGTAATCAGGTTGTTGCCGTTGAGCAGGCAGATGCCGCCGGGTGTGTGGCCCGGGGTATGGATTACCTGCATCTCCTCTTCACCGACCTTGACCGTATCACCATCTTCAACCTCAAGATCAGCAGGAGGCGAGGCCTCAAGTCCAAGCATGGAGAAATAGCCGGCAACCTCAGGCTTGCCAAAAAACTCGGCGTCAGCCTTGTGCATCACAATTTCAGCACCTGTTGCTTCTTTCAGGGCTCTGTTGCCGCAGACATGATCAGGATGACCATGGGTGGCAATTATGTACTGCAGGGTCAACCCGGAGTGTTTCAACTCTGCAAGAATGCTATCAACATCTCCCCCGGGGTCTATGACAGCAGCTTTTTTCGTTGCAGGGCAAGCAACGATATAGCAGCACACACCCATCGAACCAACAATAATTTGCTGTATTTGAAGCACGCGTTCTTCCCTCTTGGAAATAAATTATACTTTCGGGGTCCAAGGTGAACAGCATTCGCCTTGGACCCATTTCAAGCCTGACCTTATGAGCTGCAGGCGCAGCCGCTGCCAGCCATCGGCAACACCACTGGAGCAGCCACCGGCGGCAGCCTTAACTCCACTGCATCAACGACTTTGCCAAAAGCGGCAATTGCAGGACTATCACCCTCCGAAGAGAGGTACGGCTTGCCATCATCACCGGCCATGACCACCTTGGGATCCATTGGTACTCTTCCCAAAAAGGGCAGCTCAAATTCACGCGCGATCTCTTCACCACCGCCCGATTTGAAAATATCGACGGTCTCATTGCAGTTCGGACAGACAAAACCGGACATATTTTCTACAACACCGGCCACATCCAAATTCACTACCCTGCAGAAATTAATAGATTTTCGAACATCTGCAAGAGCTACTTTCTGCGGAGTAGTCACAACCACCGCTTTCAGGTTGGGGATGGTCTGGGCAACGGAGAGCGGTTCATCGCCTGTTCCTGGAGGAGCATCGATCACGAGATAATCAAGCTCGCCCCAATCCATATCGGAGATGAACTGCCTGATCGCCTGAATTTTGATAGGGCCTCTCCAGATGATTGCCTCGTCACGGTCCTTCATCATATACTCAAGTGAAACAACCTTGAGATTATCATTGTACTTCAGCGGCGGAACCAGATCATTTTTCGATTTGGGAGGCTGCATGGTGCCTTTCAGGTCGAGCATGCGTACAACATCGGGACCATGCAGGTCTACGTCCATCAGGCCGACCTTGTGACCTCTGTTGGCCAGGGCCAGGGCAAGGTTGACTGATACGGTGGATTTACCAACACCACCCTTGCCACTCATCACCAATATCTTGTTCTTGATCTTTCCGAGTGACCTGGTGATGGCATTTTCCTGCTGGGCCATCGCGGCCTGCTGGGATTCCTTGGTACTGCCACAACCTCCGCTACTGCTGGAACAGGAACTTCCACATGAATCTGACATTATACGACCTCCAAGTATTCCAGGCCTGCTTGAACACGCTGTCAAGAAACAGAGATTGACCAGGCAGCTTCCGCAGTATTTAACCTTGCAGATCCGCTACCAGCCAACGAGAAACGTGTAGTGCCTCGAAGAGGCCTGAAGAAATAAATAGTAATGTGTTTCGGGGCGATAGCCCTTATTCTACATGGCCGGTACGCACGGCCCACTCTACAGTAATGCTGTTGTCCGGAAATGCAAATGAAATCCTCCTGATCTGGGATCTATTTTTCGACACTCCTAACATTGCCAGATCGTCTTACTGAGCTTTTCTGTGCTTTTTGTTGCGCAATTCTGACTGAGTCCGTATTATGAGAGATTCACTTTACCGTAAATACTTTCGAAATTTTTCCTTTATTTCCCAAATCTGGCAGGAATAGCTATGCTAAGCTGGTTTAAAAAGAAATTCGCGAAACAAGAAGCAGAAAAACCGAGTGTTGACCAAAAAATCCCCGTTGCTCCTCGTGATTTCGGACAAGGCACTCCCTCAGTTGAAGAAGACACCATTCCCCATGTAGAGGAAGCTGTTTCCCCAACTGTTGAGGAAGCAACCCCTCCTCTTGCCGAACCAGTCCAACAGGACGAGCAACCAGCTGAGGTTGAACCAGAACATGTCGAGCCCGAGATCGAATCGATAGCTGATACGACAGAGGTAGCTGACGAAGCTGATACAACAGAAGAAGAGGAAAAAGAGCCAGCTGATTCTGAATCCACAGATGAAAGCCACTCCCAACCTGCTGCTGAGCTTGAGACGGCCACCGAGCCCATCGAAGAGATGACAGTAGAGGTTGAAGAAACTGAAGCAGAGGTCGTCGAGGAAACGGAGCCTCTTGAGGAGCAGACAGCGATACCGGCCAAGTCGCCCCTTGACGTGCTTGGGGAACCTGCCGCAAAGCCAAAAGAAAAAGGTTTTTTTGCCAGACTATCTGATCGCCTAACCAGAACCAGGGAAAACTTTACCTATCAACTGGATTCACTCTTTCTCGGCAAGAAGATGATCGATGCCGATCTGCTCGATGACCTTGAGGAGCTGCTTATCACGGCAGATCTCGGTGTCTCGACCACAGAGGAAATCCTGGATCATGCCAGAAAAAAAGTGAAGCGTGACTCCTTATCTGATCCTGCCGCGCTCAAGGAGATCATCAAAGATAAGTTGAAATCCTTCATTACCGATTACCAGCAGGACGCTGCACTGGTAATGCCTGACAAGGGGCCTTTCGTCATTATGGTCGTGGGCGTAAACGGTGTCGGCAAAACCACGACGATAGGTAAAATCGCTCATAAATTCCAACAATCAGAACAATCGGTACTGCTTATCGCGGCCGATACCTTCCGTGCCGCTGCCACCTCCCAGCTGAAGATATGGGGGGAACGAAATAATGTGCCGGTCATCTCTCAACATGAAGGTGCTGACCCATCATCCGTTGTCTTTGACGGTATCGCCCATGCCAAAGCCAAGGAGTATGATGTGGTCCTGGTCGATACCGCTGGCAGGCTGCATACCCAGGCCAACCTGATGGAAGAGCTCAAGAAGATTAAGAGAGTTATGGGCAAGCAGCTCCAGGGAGCACCCCACGAGGTCATGCTGGTGGTGGACGCGACCACAGGCCAGAACGGTATTTCCCAGGCAAAGCTCTTCGATGCCGCAGTGGACCTCACCGGTATTACCCTGACCAAGCTGGATGGCACCGCCAAGGGCGGTATTGTCGCCAATATCTGTAAAGAACTGAAAACCCCCATCCGTTTTATCGGCGTCGGAGAACAACTTGATGACCTGAGGGATTTCGATCCCGACGAGTTCATCGAGGCACTCTTCTCCGGCAAGGATGTTTAAATACCTCAAGGAAAGCCTACAATGCAATATCAACGTCGGCAGCAACCGGGTTGCGGTGGCTGCCTGCTTATTATACTCCTCATCGTCTTCGTAACCGGAGGAGCGCCTGCACTCATTAATTTCATGGGTGCCCTGATTTTTTCCGGAATAGCAGGAATCCTGCTGTTTATCGCCCTCTTTTGGGGTTTCTCCTTCTGGGTGCAGAGAAAAGTCGCGACCTATGAACAGTCCCAGACCGAGAGTCACAACCGTTTTGTCTGGCTCCTGGTCCACATTCTCGTGCATATCGCCCGCATAGACGGCCAGATCACTCGCGATGAAGTACAGACCATCCAGCGGTTCTTTCAGCACAATCTGCGTTATACCCAGACCAAAATGCTCTGGGTCAAAGAGCTGATCAAACAGGCTACAGCCTCGGATGTCTCTTTGCAGTCCCTGTTGCAGGAATTCAAGAGCAACTTTGCCTACGAACCACGGCTCATTTTACTCGAACTTGTCTACCAGGTGCTCTACACCAAAACGACAGTCCCCGAGAGTGAACTGAAGATTGCCAGGGATATTGCAAGCTTCTTGGACATTTCCGCATACGATCAACGCACAATCGAGGCAAAGTACCAGTATCGAAGCCGTCAGCAGACTGCCAGAACCATCGACAGGGCAGCGCAATATTATGCTGTTCTCGGCCTTGAGTCAGACGCTTCCGAAGATGAGGTCAAAAAGGCCTATCGAAAACTGAGCATGAAATATCACCCGGATAAGGTTCGTCACCTTGGTGACGAGTTCAGGAAAGTTGCCGAGGAAAAGATGAAAGAGATCAATGCCGCCTATGATTTCTTCAAAAAACAGTAAGTCGGGTAATGGCGGCAGCAATGCCAAAAGATAGACGTGAAAAACTCCCGGTATCTTGCCGCCAGGGCATTACCGGGAATTTTTTTGGAATTTTACTATAAGGAGACAACGATATGTCCATCTCTTTGAAGATGAAAGGATTTGCCGAGAAATCTTCCTGGATCAGAAAAATGTTTGAGGAAGGCGCCCGCCTGAAAGCTGAATTCGGCGAGGAAAATGTATTCGATTTCAGCCTCGGTAATCCTGATGCACCGCCTCCTGCAAAATTCTACGATGTTATCGAGAAACGAGCAGCGGACAAGACCCCCGGCGTTCACTCCTACATGCCAAACAGCGGGTATCCGTTTGTGCGCAAAGCCATTGCCGGCAAAATGAGCACTGAGCAGCAGGTCACCGTTGATCCCAATGATATGCTTATGACCTGCGGCGCTGCGGGCGGACTCAATGTTGTCATGAAAGCCCTGCTCAACCCAGGTGAGGAAGTGATTATTCTGGCACCGTTTTTCGTCGAATATAACTTCTATGTCGACAACCACGGCGGTGTCACCAAAATCGTTGAGACAGACGAGGAGTTCAACCTTGATCTGCAGGCAATCGAGGAAGCCATTACTGCAAAGACCAAGGCCATTATCATCAACTCCCCAAACAACCCCACTGGCCAGGTCTACTCCCAGAACGCACTGGAAGAACTCGGCGGCCTCCTGGAAACAGCCGGCCGGAAATTCGGCACCACCATCTATATGCTTTCAGATGAGCCGTACCGCAAAATTATCTTCGACGGCCTGAGTGTACCTTCCATCTTCGCGGCCTACAAAAACAGCATCATCGTCTCCAGTTACTCCAAAGACCTCTCACTGCCGGGTGAGCGCATCGGCTATCTGGCTGTTCATCCTGAAATTGAGGAAAAAGCACTGCTGATTGGTGCCTTGAATCTCGCCAATAGAATTCTCGGTTTTGTGAACGCTCCAGCCTTGATGCAGCAGGTTGTGGCTGAACTCCAGGACGCATCAGTCGATAATTCTATCTATGCCAGAAGAAGAGAGATGTTCTGCAAGATTCTCGAAGATGCAGGGTTTGAATTCCTGCCTCCCAAAGGCGCATTCTATATCTTCCCCAAGACCCCCATCGAAGACGATGCCCAGTTCTGTGCTATCCTGCAGGAGGAGAAAATCCTGGCAGTGCCAGGCAGGGGTTTCGGCAGGCCTGGTCACATTCGTCTGGCCTTCTGCGTACCCGATGAGGTCATTAAAAATTCTGCTGACGCTTTCAAGCGGGCGATGGCTAAAGCTCAAGCACTGTAGCAGTAACCCCCGTCAGCCTCTCACGCAAACACCCCACTGGCTTTCACCAATGGGGTGTCGTTTTTTCAGCAGGGACTTCAATCAACACTACGACTGCAGCCCACTGACAAACCGAAGAAATTCCTCGTTTGATAACAGCAACTCTTTTCCAGCCTCAATAGCAGCGTCCACCTGTTGGTCCGTCAAAGAAAAAGTCGTAGGTATCTGATTGAGAAAAAAACGCCTTTCCAGATCTGCGACTTGCGTGAAGTCCAACTCCACAAAATAGTGCTCCACCTCTTTATCGTCAGCCGACAGCTCGCGAGACCAGGACGCCAGAGCATCCCGCAACAAATCGATAGTGGCCGCATTATACCGATGTAGCTGGACATCTGTCACCGCTCCCATCAGCTGTTCAAGCTTCGGTGGCCTGGTGCTCTGCTCAATTTCATATTGAGGTCTGGTCGATGCATTAACCGAAATGATAATAAGCTTTGAGGCTACAGAGGTCGCACCCATGTCTCTCAGCAACTCCTTGATGCCTCCGGCAGCCTCAACACTTTCATAGAGGGCAAGCAAACCGAGGTTATCGGTTATTCCGCCATCCACCAAATGGATATAGGGTCGCTGCTCTTTGTCGGCATAGCTGTCGAGTCCGTCGAGTAGATGCCGGGTCTGTTGACTTACCTCCAGATTTTCCGGCACCGCCAAGAGCGGTGAGGCCGCCATCTCGCATCCGGGGTAGTTTTGCAAGACCACAGGATGGAAAAGGACAGGCACAGCACTTGATGCGGTCACGGCCCTGGCCACTGGATAGTTACCAATGTCCGAGCAGAGCAGGGAAAAGTAGTCCTGGGTGAAGGCGAACCGAATTCCTGCCCCCAGATCTGAGGCGTTTATGATAATAAATGGTCCATCTGCCCGAGACAAATCGGCGAAGGTTGCTCCGTCAAACAGAACCTTCTCATAATAGTCTATTGCCGTCTCCGTACGCCCGTCCTCCGAGAACCAGCTTCCAGGGCTTAGAATCCTGCTGAGGAGTTCTGAGGAAACATCACGTCGCAGGAAGCGCTTGTCGTAATCGGTAAAAATACGATCACCATAGAGCCCGAAATAGGCTGCGGTAAAGCTCCCTCCTGAAACAGAGGTTATCACATCCACCTCATCAAGCAGGCGTATCTCCTGGTTGCCAACTGTCAGCCTGGTGTCCCGCAAGGCCTCCAGAACGCCGTAGGACATGGCTGCAGCCCGGGTGCCACCACCTGAAAAAGCCAGGATAACCGAGAAATCATCTTGAGATGCTTTCTCCCGTATCTTCTCAAAGCTGTAGGAGTAGCCCCCATCAGGGGGCAATCCATCTAAATTGTTTATTTTCCCGTGAGTAGTACATCCAGAGAGAAGCAGTAGAACGAACAGCAACCAATATGGCATGGAGGGCACCTGTTGAACTCTCGCGTATCTGCAGCGTGGCAGTCAGGGTGACTACCGCTTTTTATTTCCGGATTTTTCTTTGAAGATCAGTTGAATCGGAACCTTATCCAGGCCGAGCCCATCACGGTATTTGTTGGTGAGATAACGCTGATAGGAAAAATGAACGCCCTTCGAGCTGTTGGTCATGACCACAAACCGCGGCGGCCGGGTAGCAACCTGCGAGGTATAGAAGAATTTGAGGCGCTTGTTCTTATAGATTGGCGGCGTATGCGCTTCGGTGGCATCCTGGAGCAGCCTGTTCAAGGCTGCGGTCGGAAACTTGGCCTTGAACTGGCGGTAAACGGCACCAATTACGGGAAACAGCCGCTTCACGCCAAAACCAGTCATTGCAGATACTTTTAGCAGCGGGGCAAAGCCGACGAAGGGCAACTGCCTGCCGATTTCCTCCAGCAGCTGCTCCTGGCGCTTTTTATCATCCTTAATGAGATCCCATTTATTGATGAGAATGATCAGGCCTCGGCCATGGTCAAGCGCATAGCCGATCACTTTGGTATCCTGCTCGGTGATGCCCTCTTCGGCATCGAGTAGGATAACTGCCACATCACACCTCTCCAACGAGGCGAGTGACTTTAAAATACTAAATTTTTCCAGCTTATCCTTGGTCTTGCCCTTTCGACGAATGCCGGCGGTATCGATCAGCAGATAGCTGAATTTACCATGGGTCAGCATAGTGTCGACGGAGTCACGGGTTGTCCCGGATATATCCGAGACCACCATGCGATCCTCACCAAGAATTCGGTTGATCATGGAAGATTTTCCGACATTGGGGCGACCGAAGAATGCCACCTTGATAGTATCTTCAGGAAGCTCCGGACCCGGGTCACCTTCATCTATGGTTGTGGCCAAGCCTTCCATCAGATCGGTGAATCCGTAGGCGTGCTCTGCTGAGAGCGGCCAGATTTTCTCTATTCCCAGCTCATAGAATTGCGACAGAATCTCCAGCTCCTGCTGCGGAGAGTCTATCTTGTTGACCACATGGTAGATCGGCTTGTCAATTCGTCGAAGCAGTTCGACCACTTCATAATCGGCGGGGGTCACGCCTTGCTTGCCATCCATGAGAAAGAGAATGATATCAGCCTCCTCAATAGCAGCCAAGGCCTGCTCACGGATGTGGTTTACCAGCAGATCCTCCGGATTGTCATCAATTCCGCCGGTATCGACCAGGATGAATGCACGATCTCCCCAGACGACCCGTTCATAATGACGGTCCCGGGTTACTCCCGGTGTAGGATCAACGATTGCTTTACGAGATTTGGTAACCCTGTTGAACATGGTCGATTTTCCCACGTTGGGGCGACCGATCAGGGCAACTATTGGACATGTTGTATTTGCCATAATGTGTTTTCCTTTGTTGAAGCAAAGGGTGTTTGTAACCGATCACGAGAATCTTTGCATCCTTTTCCCGTAAAATCAGGCAAAACAGGGCCAAAATCAACCTTCAAAGGAACTTAATCAGCAACTCCCTCCATATCAGCTGTCGACTGCTCGACGTTTCAGCACCGTACTCTTAAGCGGCCGAGCCCCCTTACCTGATCATCATGTTACTCGACTTGAGTAACCGGTTCGTTTTGCTCCAGGATTTCTCTTGCCCTTTGCACCAGCTGCTCAAGAATGACAAATCGATCACTGGCATAAACGGTTTTCTGCTCTGCAATAAGGCACTCCAAAGACCGCACCGCCGGCTTGATATACCTGGCAAAAAACACCTTGCCCCGAACAGCACTCAAAAATGCAAATGCACCGATAATCTGCAGGTTACGCTGAGTGGCGAGCAGCAGATATTGTCTCCGGAATTCGTTTTTTGGTATGGTCATTCTGCTTCTGAGCTGGTCGTGGTAATAGTCAAACAACTCGTCTTGAAACCAGCTGGGTAAGGCCACATAGGGGTCAATTAACAGTGAGGCAAGATCGTAGCCTAAAGGTCCCAACCGGCCTCCCTGGTAATCGATTATCCGAGCAGCACCACCCTTGACCATCACGTTTCTCGACTGAAAGTCCCGATGCAGAAAGTACTCCGATGGGATGGTTGACACTTCATCCGCAAGGTGCTCAAATTCATCAACAAGCCCAAACGGTACATCCTGCTTGAGCAAATCCTGCCAGAAAGCGCGCAAAAAATATCCGGATTCCCTTTCCAGCATGAGGTCCCGATCATATCTTGGCGTGTCCCAGCACCATTCCTGACGAAACCCACGGGCACCTTCCACCTGCATGGCAAGAAGCTGACAGATGGTTTTGCGGTAGTAGTCCCTGGCAACATCAGCATCCTTTTCACTGTTCAGGTCAAGCCCGACGATCAGGGTTTGCAGATGTTCATCACCCAGATCTTCATAAATCAGCAGGTGCTGGCCCTCATCAAAACCGTATATTTCTGGCACCGCAATCTTTGCTTGCCGTAAATGGGCACCAATCTTTGCGCTGGCCATGGCCTCGGCACGCTCTTTTTCACCACCGTCGACCGGTGGTGCCACTGCGATAGAGCTTTCTCCGTCAGCACGCTCAATCCTCCAGAACCTGCGCATTGAACCATCCCCACTGAGTGCCCGGAGGGTAAACTCGACCCTGCACCCTCCCTGGTGTTGAACGAGCAGTTTCTCGATGGCTTTTTCACTCTGATCAGCTTCCACTGATCGCGAAGCGGCATTGGTCATTAGAACTCCTCACTTGCAACGCTGTCAGAACTGCCATGAACTGCAGGTTGAACAGGGCTGACGGAGATGAGCTGATCTTCAGCACTGTGGCCCTTTGGCAACGCTACTCCATCCCATACGACGGTACGGGACAGGGTCGCATTATCGAGTGCAACCGCACCCAAGGCGCACCACCCTTCCAGTCTATTTTCACCTGTTATTGTTGCCTTGTCGCTGACCAGGAAACCATCTTTTTCCTGGTAATCAAAATCCCGCCAGCGGGGAACCTTGCCTGTCAGCAACCCAGCATGCAACTCGAGGTAATCAGCCGGAGTCCCCATATCTGTCCAGAAACAGTTATCCGCCCTGAACACGCCAATTTCTATACCCGACTGTAATAACTGCCGATAATGGCTGATGATACAGCTCTTCTCCCCATCGGCAATAGATTCAAGTACCGCCGGATGCACCACCTGCAACCCTGTATATGCCAGTTTCTGGCCTGGGCGAGTTTCGTCAAAACTTTGAATGCGGTCACCTGAAACAGGAACTTTATTGAATCTGCGGTGGTCATGCATTGCCATGGTTACAGCACATTCATTGTTACCATGGCTTTCCATTAAAGCTGCATAATCAATGGTGTGATATATATCACCATTCGTTACCAGCAGAGGCTCATCTTCCAGCTGGGCCAAAGCCCTGCGCAGGCCACCGCCGGTTCCCAGGATGGTCTCTTCAGATTGAATCACCACGCCTTCGATTCCTGCCAAGGCTGCCTCAACCTGAGTTCGTAAATGATGGCAGTTAACGATAATGCGTGAGAAACCAAAACGCTGCAAACGGCGAATGGTGAGCAGGAGCAACGGCTGATTGAGGATAGGAAAAAGTGGCTTGGGTTTTATCCTGGTATGGGGAAGCAACCGGGTGCCGAAACCGGCTGCGAGGATCATTGCCTGCACGGGTATCCTCCCTTTCAGTGGAACTTCATCGTCAGATCTGGACCCTCAGGTCTAAAACAACAGTGTACCGTCAGGCTGTTCCATGACGCCAACCACGACGATACCCGCCTCATCCGCGGCGCGTACCATAGCCTCACGGTCAAACAGCAGCGCCTGGCCCGCCTCAACAGCCAGCACAGCGCCCTTGACACTTTTTAAAGATTCAATGGTTTGAACGCCGGTGGCCGGCAGATCGAACCGGAAGTCCTGATTCGGTTTTTTCACTTTCACCACCACCGCCTTTTCCTTGGCAAGTGCTCCACCGCGCTTTATGGCAGCATCAGTTCCTTCGATGGCCTCAACGGCCACCACCGTCAGGTCCCTCACGACTACACACTGACCGATGTCCAGTCTGCCTATAGCCCTGGCGTGCTGCCAGCCGAACTCAATATCACGGCGTTGCTGTTTAGACGGCTTCTTGCGGCTCAGCACCCCGGTTGGAAATAGCAGGTGTTCAAGGTACATGGTCGATTCGCGTACCTTGATTCCATCTTTTTCCAGGGCACCCGCAATCGCGCGTAAAATAGCGTCATCCTGCTTGGAGTCGATCTTATTCCAGAGGGTCAAGGCCTTCAAGTCAGGCATGATGTCGCGGAAAATCTGGGTCTTGGTGATGGTTCCAAGAAATACCGTTTCTGCCACTCCCCGGGATTTAAACCAGGAGATGAGTTTGCCAAGCTGGCCCAGTTTCACCCAGCAGACATCGTCGGCCGCATCTGCAACCCGCTGGTCTGTTTCATTTTTATGGGCAATAACCATCACCCGGCGACCAGCTTTCTGAGCGGCCTCGATGAAAAGCAGTGGAAATTGTCCTCCGCCGGCTATGATGCCAATTGTGTTTGGATCCGTAACCATGCTGCCCATTAGTCTTCTAATGTACGTTTGACCACACCCCGCTTGGAGTTTTCAAAAAATTCGATCAGACGGGTAACTTCTGGGCAATCAGGCACTTCACTTCTCGCCTGCTCAAGAGCGTCTTTCAACAGCAGGTTCGGAGACCTGAAAATAATTTTAAAAGCGGTATCGAGTTTAGCGATAGTCTCACGGCTAAAGCCATTACGTTTCAGGCCGATCTTGTTCAGGCCAGAAATTCTGGTTCTGTTCCTGGTTCCGGCTATGATGACATACGGCGCGACATCAAGACTGATTCCGGATACGCCGCCGATATAGCTGAACTCGCCAATTCGGCAAAACTGGTGCACTGCCACGAGACCACCAATGGATGCCCTGTCACCCACTTCAACATGACCTGCAAGAGTGGCAACGTTGGCAAGAATGATATTGTTGCCAAGTTTACAGTCATGGGCAATATGGGTGTAGGCCATGAGCAGGTTGGAATTTCCGATAATCGTTTGGCCCGGGCCATGGGGGGTGCCTCTATGGATGGAAGCATACTCACGGATCTGGTTATCATCTCCGATAATCAGTTCGGTGGGCTCGCCTTTATAACTGAGATCCTGAGGGGCACCACCAACCTTGGCAAAAGAGCTGATCAGGTTCCTCTTGCCGATGGTTGTAGGGCCTGAAATCACTGCTTGAGGCTCTACCTTGGTTCCTTCATCAATGCGAACTCCGGCTTCGATTACTGCATAAGGGCCCACAATTACGGAACTATCGAGTTCTGCTTTGGGATCTACTACTGCTGTTGGGTGTATAGTCATAGTGTACCAACTTGGAAATGTTACGTTTTTTCAACAACAAACATGAATGATTTCTGGGGCCAATAAATCACATCAGAGCCAGAAGGTCTACAATTTCTTCCTGTAGGACAGCTCACGTCAATCGCCCATTTGCAATTCTGTAGCACAGAATTGCAAATGGGCGTTGAGCGAATCCACATCTCTTTTCAGCACCTTGTGCCTGCTACGAAAATGATGCCATCATCTCCGCTTCAGCGACCAGGGCGTCATCCACGTAGGCCTTGGCCTCCATAACCATGATGGATCTCTTCTTTTTCAGCAGCTTCACCTTGTAGATAAGCTGGTCCCCCGGCACTACCGGCCTTCTGAAGCGAGCCTTATCTATACCGGCAAAAAAGATCAGCTTCTTGCCGATGGCTTCCTGTTCGGCGTAAAAGGTCATGATACATCCCACCTGGGCAAGACCTTCCAGAATCAGTACTCCAGGCATCACAGGCTTGCCGGGGAAATGACCCTGGAAAAACTGCTCGTTGATCGTCACATTTTTCAATGCGGTGACTTCCTCACCCACCTTCATGTCCAGGACCCTGTCAACCAGGAGAAACGGATACCTGTGAGGTACCAGATCCATAATGCCGACAATATCTATATTTTCCGGAGCGGGAATCTCGCTCATAGTCTCTCTCTCCTTGTCATGGTTTTATTCATCATCTTTTGATATTTCTTCTTGTAAGGCGGCAACCGTCTTTTTCAGTTTCCTGAACTCACTGTTGAGCTCGGGAAGCTTGCTGTACACGGTTGTCGCTCGCGCCCAGTTCTTGACTGGCATGGCTGGCCAACCGCCCACTTTCGCTCCCTTTGGCAGAGAGTGATGGACGCCGCCGCCAGCCGCAACCATCACCTGATCGTCCAGGTGGATATGCCCGTTAACGGCCACTTTACCTGCCAGCACCACGTTCCTCCCTAGTGAACATGAGCCAGCCAGAGCAACTTGTGAAATAATAAGAGAGTTTGGCCCGATAACAACATTGTGCCCGACCTGTACGAGATTATCGATCTTGACACCAGACTGAATCCAGGTCTCACCAAAGGCAGCACGGTCAATGCAGTTGTTGGAACCTATCTCGACATCGTCATCGATACGTACTATGCCAACCTGGGGACGCTTTACATGGTTGCCCATGGCATCAGTAGCATAGCCGTAACCATCGCTGCCTATGACGGTACCGGAGTGGATAATCACCCGTTTGCCGATCACGCATCCGTGGGCGACGGTGACATTGGCCTTGAGCACGGTATCATCGCCAACCACCACATCGTCACCAAGTACCGTCCCGGCCTCAATGGTCACCCTTTGGCCAAGCTTGACCCGCTTACCCAGGACCACCATGGGACCGATGCTCACTTCCTCTGGTACCTCACAAGCCTCATCCACAAAGGCCCTTGGATGAACACCTTGGGCGACAAAGGGCTCTTGCAGAAGATGGTTATGAATAATCGCTGAAGCAAGATAAGGGTCTTTCACTCGAATTGTCGGGATCTCAAGAGACTCCTCAACATCCATCGGCACAATCGATGCGGCGGCATTACTGCTCTGCAATCTGGCAAGTTCTGCCGCTTTGACCAAAAAGGTCAAATCGCCCAGCCCGGCCGCTTCCAGCGAGGCAAGATTCGAAATCGTCACATCGCCATCACCGACCAATTCGCCACCGACCAGCTCAGCCACTTCTCCCAGTGGTATGTTCTTTTTTGTCATAGTCATCTTCAGATTGCCTGGATGTTCTTTATTTGGGATTTGGGTGCTCCCACCGTCATGGCCAGCAGGACAACACGCACTGTGGTTCGGCTAATACAAAAAATACTTCTGTCGCATTTCATCAAACTGTTTGAGTTCCGGCTGCCATTGTGCCTCAATCTCGAGCAGGTGGGTATCCGTTTCCAGTGCTTTTCGTACCTGCTGGCTTCCCAGGATCAAATCCATCGGCAACCGCTCAAACTCATACTCATAAGGCGGTTCCTTATAGCCGAAATCACCAGGATAAAGACGCATTGTTGCCTGCAGCAGGGCAAGGCTTGTCCGATATGGCAAGAAGGTGGACGGGTCCGTCACATGTATGTGGAAGCCGTTACAGACCTGCCTGGCAAATTTACCGGAGGTGGGCTCAAAGGCCAGTGGCCTGAGAGAACAGCCGGGCAGTGGAATATCCTTGAGTGCCTCGACAATATCGTCACACTTCCAGAAAGGTGCTCCAACCAGTTCAAACGGCAGGGTGGTCCCCCGCCCTTCTGAGATGTTGGTGCCTTCCCAGATCACCTGGCCTGGATAGACCAGCGCGGTCTCCGGGCTCGGCATATTGGGCGACGGAAAAACCCAGGGGAAACCGGTATCCCGGAAAAACATCTCCCGCCGCCAGCCGCCCATGGCAATCACTTCCAGATCCGCCCCCAGGGAAAACTCATCGTTCATCATCAGCGCCAGTTCGCCAAAAGTGAGGCCATGTCGCATCGGGATGGGAAACAGTCCGACAAATGAGGACCACTCCGGCTCCAGCACATTCCCCTCTATGGCTTGCCCGCCAACCGGATTGGGCCTGTCGAGCACCACCACCTTTTTCCCGAGTTTGGCCGCCCATTCCAGGCAATAGGCCATGGTATACATGAAGGTATATACCCTGGTCCCCACATCAACGATATCGATCAGCAACACATCAATATTTGCGTACTGCCTTTCATTGGGTTCACGGCTGTCGCCGTACAGGCTATAGACCATCAGCCCCGTCGCCGGGTCCAGCTGGTGATCCGACTCAATCATGTTATCCTGTTTCTCAGCAAAAAAACCGTGCTGGGGGGAAAACAGACAGGTCAACTGTCCCGGAAATGCGCGCTGCAGGTGGAATCTGCTGTGGATCAAATCAGAGGCTGTGGACGCCTGATTGGAGAGTAATCCGAGTCTGTTCTTTTTGAGCCATTCAGGCGGATCTTCAATGAGTTTTTCTAGACCTATCTGCACCATCGGTGAAAAATTCTCGCTCCGGTAGAGTTACGGTATCATGAATTCCTTTGAAAAAGCAGTATAGTAATTGTGCTTGCTTCAAATGTCAAAACGTTGTGGGCTTTTCAGTCGGCACCCACCCCGGTGCTTGATGGCAAACACCGACGCGGCCAAAATGGCAAGAGGCGAAGTGTATGACACCTCGCCTCTTTTCAAAACCGGATCTGAAACGCCAGGAACCTGACAGCTTTTACTCCACGGTCACGCTCTTTGCAAGGTTTCTCGGCTGGTCTACGTCGCAACCTCGCCTGTTGGCGATCTCGTAGCTGAGCAACTGGGCAGGAATGGTGTAAAGGATGGGGTTCATCTCCTCATGAACCGTTGGCATGTAAATGACATCATCGGTGATATTTTTCAGATGCGAATCTCCCTCTGTGCCGATCAGAATCAGTCGACCCTGCCGCGCTTTGATCTCTTCCACATTAGAGATGCTCTTCTGATACACATCATCTTTGGGGACGAGGGCCAGAATCGGCATGTCCTTGTCGATCAAGGCGATTGGACCGTGCTTGAGTTCCCCTGACGCATACCCTTCAGCATGAATATAGGACAACTCCTTGAGTTTCAAGGCTCCCTCCAGGGCGATCGGAAAACTGAGTCCCCTGCCGACAAAGAGAAAATCCCTGGCATCATAAAAGGACTCGATCAACTCTCCGATCTGGTTCTGCATTTCCTGCAGATCCCTGCCGATAACCGCAGCCACCTCGATAAGAGCCCTGCCCAGCTCGAGGCTCTTTTCAAGACTAACCGTTCCTTTCAGTTGCGCCAGCTGGAGGGTGAGCAGAAACAGTGCTGCCAGCTGGGCGGTAAAGGCCTTGGTGGAAGCCACCCCTATCTCCGGGCCGGCATGGGTATACACTGTGCCGTCCGCCTCACGGGTCATGGTGGAGCCGACCACATTGCAAATGGTGATCACCTTGGAACCTAACTCCTTGGCTATCCGGATTCCTGCCAAGGTGTCTGCAGTCTCACCCGACTGGGAGATAGAGATGGTCATCACCCGCTCATTGAGCACCAGGCTCCGGTAGCGAAACTCACTGGCAATATCCACATCCACCGGGATACGGGCGTACTTTTCAATCCAGTATTTCGCCACCAGTGCCGCATGCCAGGAGGTACCGCAGGCCACCAGGAATATCCTGTCGATCTTGGCCACATCCTCACTGGTCAGGTTGACTTCCGGGATGGATACCTCCCCGGTCTCCGGGTTGATTCTCCCGCTCAGGGTGTTGGTTATTGCCTGGGGCTGCTCATATATTTCTTTCAGCATGAAATGTTTATAGCCAGCCTTTTCGGCCATAGCCGCATTCCATTCGATGGTCTGGACCTCTTTTTCCACAGCAGCACCGTTGACAAGCGAGCTAACCTGATAGCTTGACTCGGTGATAACCGCCATCTCCATGTCTTCTAAAAAAACCACCTTATTGGTATACGGCAGCAGTGCAGGAATATCAGAGGCCATCAACATCCCTGCCTCATTGCTGACCCCGAGAACCAGCGGGCTCTGATTTCTGGCGGCAATCAAGGTGCCGGGTGCTTTGGCCCACATTACGCCAAGTGCAAATGAGCCTTCGACATACTTCAAGGCAGCCTGCACCGCGGCGGCCAGATCATCCTCTAGGTGCTCCTCAATGAGATGGGCGAGCACTTCGGTATCCGTCTCGGAGCTGAAAACATGCCCCTTTCTTTTGAGCTCCTCGCGTAACGAATGGTAGTTTTCGATTATACCATTGTGAACCACGACGAGCTCACCGCTGCAGTCACTGTGCGGATGAGCATTCTGCTCGGTTGGGGCACCATGTGTGGCCCAGCGGGTATGGCCCAGCCCGATGTGCGCTTTGGCAACAATCGCTTCATCGATCAAATTTTCAAGATTGGCGAGTTTGCCCTCGCAACGGTGCTTTTTGAGCTTACCGTCCTCGAGGTAGACAACACCTGCTGAATCGTATCCCCTGTATTCCAGTCTTCTCAATCCTTCTAGGATCACAGGGACTACCCGCTTTGGCCCTGTATAGCCAACAATTCCGCACATATCATCTCCTTATTATCTACTCCCGGGACTCAACCTATCCCAAGGACTTGTTAAGATTCAGCTTTTTTCACCTCTTGGTCCGAGAGGCGATTAAGATAGATTACCATGAACTTTTTATGCAAGGCACGGTTTTTCTTTGCAGGAACAGGAAAACACGCTAATGTATTATATTTCTCTACGTCGTTCAGACACAGAACTTTTACCCGCAAAGACAATTCAAACGAAGGATTTCTCTCCCCATGACTGACAGACAGCGTCTTAAAGAAATATTACTGGAAAAATCGTACCGTAAAGGAACGTTCACCCTCACCTCCGGCAAAACCTCAGACTTTTACATCGATGGAAAACAGACCACCCTCAGTGCCGAGGGCGCGTACCTGTGCGGCAAGTTATTGATGGAGCTGGTCTACAAGAGCGGCGAAAACATAGAAGCCATTGGCGGTATGACCCTTGGCGCTGATCCACTGGTTACCGCAGCCTCCGTGGTGAGCTTTCTGGAGGAAAAGCCTATCCCAGCTTTCATCGTCAGAAAAGAGGCCAAAGGCCACGGTACTGGCAACTATATCGAGGGCCTCAAGAATATGCCTGAAGGCTGTACTGTTGCCCTGGTGGAAGATGTGGTGACAACAGGCGGAACCCTGCTGAAGGTTATTGAGCGTGTCGAGGCCCAGGGCTTCAAGGTAGGTCTTGTTGCCACTGTCGTTGAGCGGCAAGAGGGTGGTGTTGAAGTACTTGAAAAAGCCGGCTATCGCCTCGAATCTGTCTTCACCCGGGAGGAGCTGCTCAGCTAGGGCCCTATGAAATGTCGTAAATGTTCAGCAAAACTTGAAGTGCACCGTATGTGCCGTCGGGTTCGTATGCGCTGCACCGGCTGTAAGACTGAGTATCACATCCATGAAGTCGCCAGTGAACTCGACGAGGAAACAGAAGAGTTGCTGGCCCGGTACACCAGCATTGTCTATGATTGATGGTTACCCCCCTGCCTGAACACCAATCATCTTCTCAACTGTTGTACAGGCAATGCCGGTCAGGCGACTACTCACTTCCCCAAAGGCATACCCGGACTTCATCTCACTCCGGGTATACCTTTCCAAAGTTTTTTCCCTTCCTGTAACCCCGCTTCTCAGTCACCCATTTGTTTGATATAAAAAACATTTGCGTTAAAGCAAACAAACAACCATAATAGGCAGTTAGGAGACCAACGCTCAAACCCTGATTCAATCTGTATTTTCAAGTCATTTGATCAATTATCAATCAGACTTGATAGATTCAGGTTTTGCCCTAATTCGCTGCGAGGAAGATGAGGAAGTGAAAGACAATACCCCCCAGACAGCACACAAAGCAGGTGAAGACGTAATTAAGGCCTTCGTGAATGAGGATGGCAACACCACGCTGTTCTGCCCAAAATGCAGCGCAGTGAAGACTGTCTCTGCTGAGCAGTACAGGGGCCGGCTCCACAACCTGAAAATCCGCTGCAACTGCGCCTATGTCTTTGTGGTCAATCTTGATTTTCGTCAAAATTATAGAAAAAAAACAGATCTTGCCGGATCCTATGTCCTGTTTGAGCCAGCATCCGGGAAAGGAGAGGCCCATATTCAGGACCTGTCACTTGATGGGGCCAGTTTTGTCATCACCAGCTGGGTAAGAGGACTTGAGGTGGGGAGCCGGGGACGCCTCGAGTTTACCCTGGACGACAAGAAGAAAACCAGATTGGTCAGGGAATTTGTCGTCCAGCATCTCAAAGACAACACGGTTGGCTGCAGGTTCAGGAAAGACCAGGCCTTTGCAAAAGAGCTTGGCTTTTATCTGCGATTCGGTCCGTAATCCTGCAGGGCCTTGCCCATCATCCGCTCCGCCTCCACCAGAAAAGGAGCCAGGGTTGCCGCATCAATAGCACTGACCAGCACCCCCTCCCGCTCGCACTCCTGACGGATCAACTCCGGGTCCTCAAGCCGGTCAATCTTGTTGAACACCTTGAGAATTGGGATATTACCGAGATCTAATTCATTGAGCAGACTTTCCACCACTCTGACATGCTCATGGTGGTTGGGGTTGGAAACATCGATCACGTGCACCAGCAGATCCGCCTCCTGCAACTCCTCCAGAGTAGCCATAAACGCTTGGATCAGGTCTTCAGGAAGGTTACGGATAAAGCCGACCGTATCAGTGATGATCACCTCCATATCAGTGGGAAATCGCAGCCTGCGGCTGGTGGGATCAAGGGTGGCAAAAAGCTTGTTTTCCGCCAGAATATCTGAGTTGGTAAGGGTATTGAGCAGCGTCGACTTGCCTGCGTTGGTGTAGCCAACAAGAGAGATTACCGGCAGATCCTTTTTTCTCCTCTGGGACCGCCTCCGATACCGTTCCTTACTGACATTTTTCAGCTCCTTGGCCAGCCTCGCCAACCTATCGTTGATACGTCTGCGGTCAATCTCCAGCTTCGTTTCCCCAGGCCCCCTGGCACCGATGCCACCGGTCAGTCTGGAGAGCGCATCGTCTCTGGAGGAGAGTCTCGGCATCATATACTTCAGCTGGGCCATCTCCACCTGGAGCTTCCCCTCGCGGCTCATGGCCCTGTGGGCAAAAATATCCAAGATGAGCTGGGTGCGGTCAATGACCCGCAGGTCGGTAAAATCTGTGATTGATCGTATCTGCGACGGATTCAACTCCTGGTTGAAAATAAGCAGGTTGGCATCCAACTGCAGGGCGACAATCATGATGTCGGCAAGTTTGCCCTTACCGAGGATGGTTCGGGGGTTAACTGTACGTCGCCTCTGCAGCACTGTCTCAAGCACTTCCACATCGTCCGTTTTCGCCAACTCCACCAGTTCATTCATCGACTCCTGGGCCTGCAGTCTCGATTCGGTGCTGACACTGATCAGAATCGCCCTATCTTTACCGCTTTCCACCTTGCGGACCTGATGGGCACGGGAGAACTCATCTTCTAAGGCCGTAACCAGGTTCTCAAAACTCTCCTGCTGGGCTGCCGGGTGAACAGGTGGTAAAAAGATCCAGTTGCCACCTTCTTCACTTCTTTTCGGCACCAGGTGCACGGAGTACAGTCGCTCCGGCAGACCATCATCGGCTATTTTCAGCACAGAAAGCAGATCGAGCCGAAGAAACAGCAGATCCATCAGATCCTCGTCGCTGATGTCCTCCCCGGCTAGATGGGTATGAACCAGCCTGACACCGCGCAGACGGCCTCCTGACGTTCTCAAGTGGGAAAGTTGGGGGATCATGATGGAGGAATAGCTGCCCACGATTACCGCCTCAACTTTTCCGGAACGATGGATCAGAATTCCCACCTGGCGATTCAGGTCCTGGGAAATCTGGCACATGGTACGGGCCATTTCAGAAGAGATGATCAACTCCCTGGGGACACGCTTACTTCCCAGGCGTTCGAGAACCTTGAGCTGGTTCTTCTTCAGGCCTTCAATATTACCGGTAACGATACCTATGACGAGTCTCCTGCGTTATCAAGTTCAGTTGGTGTTTTGCCCTGGAGCTACCGCTTTTGGTCCGGCAGGCTTGGCGCCATCGCTTCGCTTGCATTCCATGTCCGCCTTGTAGGTTTTCCAGATCGGGTCAGAGTAGGAGTTGTGACAGCCCACGCACAGCCCCACCCGTAATATTTTTTCAAGCTCCTCTTTGTTAAACGGCCGAACGTTATGGCGGGAACCGTGCTGCAACTGCTCACCATCAATGGTCACCCAGGCATCAAAAGGTACGGTCCTGCCGCTGGCAGTCTCAACCCCCTGTTCGATTCCGGCAAAGTGGAGTTCTCCCTCCTTCAAATAGACCTTGCCCTCTCCCAGCCCCACGGTTTTCGGTGAGGCATGGCAATCAACGCACTCCCGACCTTTCTCCTGTGTGGTATGCGGGTTGATGGCTGCCATGGTGAACCGGTTGAATCCGCCGGCGTCCTGACCGTCTTCATCCACCAGGGTGACGATATCCTGGCAACCCGGGGTGACAATCACCACCTCATCTTCCCACACCCCCAGCATTGGTTTTTCGTATCTGATATAGGACCGCCCCTCCTCCCACATGCCGGAAGTCTCTTTCAGGGTCAACTTATCCAGGTGTTTCTTGCGCTGGTCCTGTTTCACATGGCAACCATAACACTGGGGTACCCAGGTGGAATGGCAAGACTCACAGGTAACCCGCTTATGCGGTTCAAAATCACAAACCCCTGGTTTGGGACCATTGAGCGGCCGGATTCTGTCATCAATCTTGCCCCTTAAGGCGACTTTTCCACCCTCCTCCACCAGATTATTCAACATCTCGCCTTTTCGGGTAGTGCCAGGTGAGTCCGTGTGGCAGACGACGCAAGAGATCTCCAGCTGCTCCTCATAGTGAGCGTAGCTTGTGCCATCCCCCATTATCTCATTTCTGGTATGGCAGTCGATACACTGCATACCTTTCCGGTGATGGATGTCGTCGGCTATCTCGAGATAAAACCGGGCGCCCGGAAGCTGTTTGCTGGTCATGCCTCCCTGTTCAAATGGTGTTCCATAGCCTTCAGCCTCGAAAATACCGATATAGGAAAGGCCGATACGACCGGAGCGATTATGGCAGCGAATGCAGTTGTTTTGATCGACGCCGGCGGTAATCAGTGGATGCGGTTTTTTATCCTTATCCGCAGGCTGAATCTCCACATCATCTGCCTGCAGGCTTTGCACTGTTGCTACTTTGGGCTCGGCAGGCTGAAAATGACAGGCAGTACAACCGCCCCCTTTTTCATTGAAAAAGTCTGGCGCGCCGGGAAGGTCGTTTTTCTGCTTCCACAGGTGACAGGTGGCACATAGTTTTCTGTAATAATCGAGCGCAAGCGATGTTTCACCGCTCTCCAGCAGCTGATCCACGGTCAGATCGGTATTCTGGGAGTCCGATTCGCCCCAATAATAGAGCAGGGTTCCAAGAATTCCGCGATTGGTCGCCATGAGTGAGTTCTTCACCTTGTGGGCATCAGTCGGATGGCAGCCCTCAACAGAACATGTTTTTTCTATTGTTCTGAGATCACCAGGATTTATCACCATTCCTGCGTGGGCTTGTTCTTTACCTATGGCGAGGGGATCACCAAGATGACACGGTGTACAACCTATCATCTTGGCATCATGAAAAGTATCGAGTTTGACATCCTCATGACAGGAAAGACACATATCAACCGAACCGGCGCTAGTCAGGTAGAGTTTCTCCGGCCGCTTCAAGCCGGCCTCTTTTATCACAAAAAACGCGACCACTCCAAGCAGCAGAATGAGTGCCGCAATAGGGCCCTTCACCCCTTTGCCCCGCAGTTTTCTTGTGCTAAGTCCTGGCATCTCTACAGTCTATCCCCGATATCTCTGAGTGGTCGGGTATCTTCTCCCGCAGCCGAATGCCTTGGTGGTCACCTTCAACCCCATCGGCGCCTGCTTTCTTTTATACTCGTTGATCCGAACCCTGTGCACAACATCCAGCACCACTGACTCAGCAAAGCCACGTTCGATGATTTCAGCGCTCCCCTTCCCCTCCTCCAGGTACAGCTCCAGTATGGCATCGAGTACCTCATACGGCGGCAGATCATCCTGGTCGAGCTGATCGGGCTTGAGTTCTGCGGATGGCGGCTTTTCGATAATTCGCTCCGGTATGATCTCACGTTCGCTATTCACAAAACGGGAGAGTTCATAAACCAGCTGTTTGGGAACATCGGAGATCACTGCAAGCCCGCCGCTCATATCCCCATACAGGGTGCAGTAGCCAACCGCCATCTCACTCTTATTACCTGTGGTTAACAGCAGGTGTCCGAATTTATTTGACAGCGCCATCAGTAAATTACCGCGAATCCGGGCCTGGAGATTCTGTTCGGTCAAATCCTCGCCAAGGCCGATGAAGAGCGGTGAGAGACTGGTTTTAAACTGATCAAACAGAGGGGCGATGGGAATGGTTTCGAATTTACAGTCAAGATTGGCTGCAAGCTGTTGTGCATCTTCAAGCGACTCCCTGGAACTGTATGGTGATGGCATCGCCACCCCGAGCACATGTTCCTTACCCAAGGCGGCCACTGCAAGGGCTGCGGTCAGCGCCGAATCAATGCCGCCGGACAGCCCGATCACCGCAGAGTTGAAACCGCATTTGGTGACATAGTCCCGCACCCCGAGCACCAGGGCATCATAGACTGCCTTGATCATCGGCGGATCAACAGGTGCGTGCATCTCTCCCTGCCAGGTGTCGGAATCAACAACCACCATATCCTCAGCAAAGCCTAATGCCTGGGCTGACACCGCACCGTCACTATTCATCACCAGACTGCGTCCGTCAAATATCAGTGAATCCTGTCCACCCACCTGGTTACAGTAGAGAAACGGTGTCTGGTAGTCGTCACAATAGCGTTTGAAGATGGCCCGGCGGATATACTCCTTATCCCGCTGAAAGGGAGATGCGCTGATATTGATCATTGCAGTCAGAGCAACACCGCCCTCTTGGGCCCTGCTATGGATTTGAGCCAGGGGATCTACGGTATATTCATGCACTTCGTGATGCCAGACATCCTCACAGACGGTGACACCGAAATAGTGGCCATCCAGTTCATAGAGTTCAGCAGCAGCGCCTGGCTCAAAATACCGTGTTTCATCAAACACGTCGTAAGAAGGGAGGAGTTGCTTATGCGCCTTGAAAACCACCTTGCCGTCACGGACCACAACCGCCGAGTTATACAGCGGCTTACCGCCACCGCCTGCCCTCTGCTCTATACAGCCGAACATTACATCAAGGGCGGGCAATGAATTGATAAAGGAAGCCTTTGCCAGTTCGTGATCACGAAGAAAAGACCGCCGTTCCAGCAAGTCCTGTGGCGGATATCCTGAAATTGCCAATTCAGGGAAGATGACCAATCTGCATCCTTCACGGTATGCCCTTTCGGCATAATCAAGCATTTTCTGACAGTTGGATGCAAAGTCCCCCAAAACCGGATTTATTTGAACAAGAGCAATTTTCACCTTTTACTCCAAACTCCATCGTTATCTTCTGCACAGACGAATACACAGTAGGTCATTATTATCACACCAAAAGGATTCAAGGGAACCAATACAACCCTGCCCTGTAGTCACCTGTCCATCTTTACAGCTTTTACGCTATTTTTTCCGCTGATATTTTTGCACAGCCCGGTTGTGATCTCTCAGATTTGTCGAAAACTGATGAGTCCCGTCATTTTTCGAAACAAAGTACAGGTATTTGCTCTCAACCGGATTCAAGACCGCATCAAGGGCAGCTTTTCCTGGGTTGGCAATTGGCCCGACAGGCAAGGCCGGTATGACGTAGGTATTGTAGGGAGTGGCCGCTCTCAGCTGGGATCTGGTGATGGGCCCACCGGCACCCTCAACCCCATAGACAACCGTTGGATCGGACTGCAGGCGCATACCTTTTCGGAGTCGATTGTGAAAAACACCTGCGATCAATGGCCGTTCTGATGAAGCGCCGGTCTCTTTTTCCACGATAGAGGCAAGGATGACCGTCTCCTTAACATCGGGAGCAGGATCAAGCTCATGGGTCAGCTCCTTCCAGACCTTATGAAACCGCTGAACCTGCAGTTCAATGATCTTTCTGGTACCATGCATATTCCTGGTGAGGTTATAGGTATCCGGGTACAGGTAGCCCTCAAGCGAGTCAATCTCGCTAAAGCCTAGCTCCTTGATAAAGCTGTGATCCCGGGCAAGCTTTATGTATTCCTCAGCATCACACCATCCTTCCCTGGCGAAAATTTCGGCTATCTCTTCAATCTTCAACCCCTCCGGGATAGTAACACTGTGTTGCAAGGGGACCGCCTTGGCCAGAAGATCCATGACTTCCAGGGGAGTAGTACCGGTATCTATGGCAAACTCGCCTGCCCTGAGTTTGCCTGATACTCCCCGGAGCTTGGCAAAAATCAAGAACCGAACATCGTCTTTGATGAGCCCTGCTTCTCCGAGAATGGTGCTGATCCCTCGCACGGAAGTGCCCGAGGGGATATTGACAATAACCGTATCGGTCGTGCTATCGTCATTGCGGCCCATGGCGTAGCTACCCAGCCAGACAGCTAGAGCAATGACGACAAGAGACAGAAAAAGGGCCGTCCAGAGGACGACCCTTTTCAGTAGTTGGAATGGTTGTGCCGGGCTACGTTCTAATGATTCGTTCACTGCTTATCGTAACTTGGTTTGGCGGTTTTTTTTCTACTTCTTGCCCGAGGTTTTCTTTTGTCTGGTGGCAGCTTTCGTTTTCCCGAAGGCAATCTTCACTACCTCATCCATATCCTTTACCGGAAAGAAGTCCATCTTATCACGAATATCCTGAGGAATATCTGCAAGATCCTTTTTATTCTGTTCAGGAATAACCACCCTGTTAATACCCGCTCTCAGGGCCGCCAGAGCCTTCTCCTTCAAGCCGCCTATGGGCAGTACTCTGCCTCTTAAGGTCACCTCACCGGTCATGGCCAGTTTGGCAACGACCTTTTCTTTCACAATGGCTGAGTAAAGGGCAGTGGCCATGGTAATGCCGGCGGAAGGCCCGTCCTTGGGAATAGCTCCGGCGGGAACATGGACATGGATATCGATTTTATCGAAATAATCCTCGGCAACCTTCAGTTCCTCGGAACGGCTCCGGCAGTACGTGAGCGCTGCCTGGGCGGATTCCTTCATCACATTGCCAAGCTGGCCGGTGAGGGTCAGCTTGCCTTTGCCTGGCATCAGGTTCACCTCGATCTGCAGGATCTCACCACCAACCTCGGTCCAGGCAAGACCTGTCACAAGCCCAGGCTGCTCCAGCCGCTCTATTTCAGACTCCGGAATGGTCTTTGGCGGTCCGAGGTATTTATCGAGGTTATTCTTGCTCACGGTGTAGGGGCCACGTCCGCCTTCGGCCACCTTCCTGGCCACCTTGCGACAGACCTTGCCAATTTCACGCTCGAGATTTCGCAGACCCGCCTCATGGGTGTAGTGGGTGATCACCTGCTGCAGGGTCTCATCCGTCATACGGACATGTGATGGTTTCAAGCCGTTTTCCTTGAGCTGGCGCGGCAGCAGATATTTGCGGGCAATTACGGTTTTCTCCTCCAGGGTGTAGCCGGAGAGCCTGATTACCTCCATCCTGTCCAGCAGAGGGCCTGGGATCGTATCCGACATATTGGCCGTGGTGATAAACATCACCTTGGAGAGATCCAGCGGCAGGTTCAGGTAATGATCGGAAAACTCAGAGTTCTGCTCCGGGTCGAGCACCTCAAGCAGTGCAGATGAAGGGTCGCCGCGGTAATCCGAGCCAATCTTGTCGATCTCATCCATCATGAAGATCGGGTTGTTGGAGGCAACAGTCTTCAGCCCCTGGACGATGCGTCCCGGCATTGCGCCGATATAGGTCCGTCTGTGACCGCGAATTTCCGCCTCATCCCGCATACCACCAAGGGAAATGCGGTGAAATTTACGGCCCATGGCCCGGGCAATTGATTGGCCAAGCGAGGTCTTACCAACACCTGGAGGGCCGACAAAGCAGAGGATCGGTCCTTTGGTGGATTCATTGAGTTTACGGACCGCCAGATATTCCAGGATGCGTTCCTTAACCTTATCCAGGCCGTAGTGATCCTCATCAAGAACCAGCTTGGCCTCGACCAGGTCGAGCCTGTCCTTGGTCGACTTCTGCCAGGGGATATCCAGAATCCAGTCGATATAGGTGCGGATGATGGTCGCCTCAGAGGAGTCCGGATGCATCATTTCCATGCGACTCAACTGCTTCTTGGCCTCTTTGCGAACCTCCTTGGGCATCTTGGTTTTCTTGAGCTTTTGTTCCAGCTCCTCGATCTCCTGGGTCCGCTCGTCGGTGTCGCCAAGTTCTTTTTGGAGGGCATGGAGTTGTTCCCTGAGAAAATATTCCCGCTGGGATTTGCTCATCTCCTCCTTGGCATCGTTCTGGATCTTGGCCTGAACAGTGGAGACCTCAAGTTCCTTGGAGAGCAGGCGGTTGACCAGCTTGAGGCGCTTGACCGGGTCGACCTCTTCAAGAATTGCCTGTGACTCGACGATCTTCAGGCGCAGATTGGAACCGACCAGGTCAGCAAGACGGCCAGGATCGTCGATGTTGTTGATGATCATCATCAGGTCGGCGGAGAGAATGCCGCGCAGGGACATGATCTTTTCGGTCTGCTCCCTGACGGTACGCATCATCGCCTCGACTTCCACCGAAACCTCTTCTACCTCTGCATCTTCAATTACTTCGACTGCAACTTCGTAGGATGGATCGGTACGGGTAAATTCCTTGATGCGGGCTTTTGACATTGCCTGAACCAGGACCTTCAGACGACCGTCCGGCATTTTCAAGGTCCGCATGACCATACATACCATACCTACGTCGTACAGATCCTCTTCCTTAGGATTATCCTTTGTGGCATCCTTCTGGGTCACAAGCATGATCAGCTTGTTTGAATTCAAGGCCTCGTTTACAGCCTCCACAGATCCTGGTCGACCAACAAACAGAGGGATGATCATGTAGTTGAAAACCACCACATCCCGCACCGCCATCATCGGCAGCACTTCGGGGATTTCCATCTCCTCATTATTTGAAAAGTCATCCATGCTAATGCTCAAAGAATCATTAAATTCCACACATACCTCCTGACAGCACTGCCGAACCTCGGGTCTGAACAGGCCAGTTCACTTTTTATGAAAAAGGCAGGGAATCCCTGCCTTTTCTCACTCCTGAGCCAAAGTATATTTTACATAATATAAATATGCTATCTCAAAACAGCCGAAAAAACTAAACACCTGGAATGTTTTGTCAAGACATGATCCCGAAATCATTTTACCATTTTGCATTTTTTCTTGAACTCAGGCACAATCTCAATGATAGTTTGCCTGGCTCTGGTGGCTATTTCTTAATTTTCATTGGTAGCTATCGATTAATTAAATACGTCAATAATCACGGTTTACCGTAAACTCTTTATTCGGAGAAACAGACACATGCTGAATGCGGAATCTTTATTCGATCTCTCTGAGTTCAGATACGCCGATCTGTTCGCAACAAACGACTTTGCCTGGCTTGCACTTAACAAGCTGAAAAGCTACATGGATTCAATAAGCTATCCTGATTTTGACCGCACCTTGGTGCCGGATGGCAAACCTCTGCCTGAAACAGTAATTCTACATGAAGGGAAATGCATTAGCTCCGGTGAAATAGAGATAGAATATGGAGATACTACAAAAGGTGGCCTGAAAGCAACCAGAAATAAACAGATTCTTGAAGGAGCCACCGTTATTATGGCAGGGGCAGTGCTCACCGGAGATCGCATCGCCCTCGGCCAAGGCGTGCTTATCGAGTCCGGTGCAATGATCAAGTCTCCGGCGGTGCTCGACGACTGGTGCGAAGTGCGCCAGGGCGCCTACCTCCGTGGTTACTGCCTGGCCGGGAAGCGTTGCGTGCTTGGCCATGCCACGGAGGTTAAGCACTCTATTTTTCTCGATGACGCCAAGGCCGGCCATTTTGCCTATCTCGGTGATTCTATTCTCGGCAACAACGCCAACCTCGGCGCCGGGACGAAATTTGCCAACCTGAAGATGATCAAAGGAAATGTTATCATACGACACAATGGCGACAGGATAGATACCGGTCGCAGAAAATTCGGTGCAATCCTCGGTGATGAGAGCCAGACTGGTTGCAACTCGGTAACCAACCCGGGTACCATTTTCGGCAAGCAGTGTATGCTATTACCGAACACCACATCTCCAGCGGGTTTTCATAAAGCTAAATCCCTTATCAGGAAATAGTTTTTACTTTCCCACCGTACAGCTCAAAGATTACTTTCTGCCACGATCCGGCTGACATGTAGACTGTATTGCAGAGTTTCTCAAAACGGAATATTGGTTTATCGATGGACCAATATTCCGACCACCCTCTGTTCGTATATCACTGAGCGGTCATTCTTTTTACCTTGACGAAAAAGCGGTAGACAACGTACATTGGGCTCTGATTGCACATTTCCCATTATTAAGCCCACCCCGAGCCAGTCATGAGATCCGGCTTTTTTTCCAATTCGCAACAAGGAGTAGTCTTAAATGTTAACTGATAAAAAAATAGGACTTATCGGTGGCGGTAATATGGCTGAAGCCCTCATTAGCGGCCTCGTCATGTCCAATGCCGCCCTGCCCGAAAATATCATCTGCTCCGATATCAGGCAAGAGCCGCTGGCCGAACTCAAGAACAAGTATGGCGTCTGCACCACCACCGACAACCGCGAAGTGGCCAAGAGAGCAGAGATACTCATCTACGCCACCAAGCCGCAGATTCTGGCCACTGTCCTCAAGGAAACTGCAGATCTGCTGGACAAGAGCAAACTGATCATTTCCATTGCCGCAGGTGTACCGCTCGCCGCCATTGAAGCTGGTCTGCAAAAAGAACTGCGGCTGATCCGGGTGATGCCCAACATCTGCGCCTTTGTGAAAGAAAGCGCCACCGCTATTGCGGCGGGCAAGTATGTCGAAGAAGGCGATATCGAAATGGCCAAGGCCATCTTCGACTCTGTGGGCATCAGCGTCTTCATCCAGGAAAACGTGCTCATGGACGCCTTCACCGGCCTGAGCGGCTCCGGCCCCGCTTACGTGTTTCTCATCATCGAGGCGATGGCCGATGCCGGTGTCAAAATGGGTCTGTCACGCAAGGAGTCCTTGCTGTTGTCCACCCAGACCGTTATGGGCTCCGCCAAGCTGCTCCTCGAATCCAACGAGCATCCCGGCCAGCTAAAAGATCGCGTCACCTCCCCTGGCGGCACTTCAATCGCCGGCATCCACACCCTGGAACAGGGAGGACTACGAACCACCATCATGGATGCCGTCGAGGCTGCCACCAACCGCTCGAAAGAACTTGGCGAAATGATGATTCAGAGTTTTCTGGAGTCCAACGGCAAATAGACAATACCTGCCACCATCACAATAACAAAAGGCCTGGGGAATTCCTTCCCGCAGGCCTTTTGCATTGGTTGCTCTTGAAATTCCTCTCTCAAGCAGAGACTGATCTCATCCCCTCCCTGGTGATAAGCGACCGCAAACCTTCCGAGTCGCTTTCGACCACTCCCATGTTATTCATGATCTTGATAAGCTGACAGGTATCCTTGACACTCATGTTCAACCGCTTGGCTATGGTGCAGGAGTCAACCACCTGTGGCTGTTTGTTTTTCAGATTCTCTACCAGAATATTCAATACCTGCTGTTTGTTTGCTAAAACGGACATAGGCCTCACGCTAATAAAACAAATAGTTATCTAAAGATGCGGCAGCACCATTTCTGCCGCACCGTCACCATCAGTCACCCTTTGTTCAGGCGCCCACTACACCGCAAACGGCTTATGGAGCGCGCCAGGGAAAGAGTCGTTCACCTCCTTGAGATAATCTTGCCACTCAATTCCGAAACGATAGTATGCCATTGAGGCTATTTTCTTGGTCAAAATCGTGTTTCTATAGGTCTGCAGCTCCTCCAAACCGAAAATTCGCAAGATGGCTTCCCGCCCGAGGATTTCCATGAGCCCTCTCGGGATATAATGTTTGAGCACCTGCCAGACGAGCTCTTCATCGGCCAGAATTTCATCTATCCGGTCAAAGAGCTGGTCCTGAAAGGCAAAAATGCTCTCACTGGTTTTCTCGCTCAGATCAAAGAGCGGCACCAGCGGATCCCTGTCGTAAAGGTCAAGCAGCATCTTCGCCTCAATGGAGGCATAGCGCTCAACCAGTTCAATCATGTCCCGAATCAGCGCCCACCTGTTTTCGACATTTTCAAGAAGTTGCTGCTCGTAGTTATCCTGGAACAGGAAGGCGGTCAGCACCTCCGATACCGAGCTACTGAACACCCCGCCCTTGTTGGCCGAGGAATCCTTGATCTGCTGAATGTCGGTGGTGAGTGCAATATGGCGACGGGCCACATCGTCAAAGAAGACATTTGCCCCTTCTACAATGAACTTCAGTTCCTGGAACAACTCCAGGAACTGTTTGACATTGCCCTGATTGATGGTGTCCTTGAAGCCGCCACAGGGAATAAAAGCTTTGATGTCAGCCTGCTCAATGTATTTCCTGTTCGCGGGATTGGAGAGAAATGTGCGGTGGAACAGGGCGCCGTCCTCGACCAGGGTGCCATCCGGCAAGGTGATGTTTTCCCCCCTGAGCGGCACCATGAACCCTTTAGCGCTCAACTTTTCTTTCGGAAATCCAAGGGAATTGACACGTGGGTCACTGTTTCGCATAAAACAGATCTTCATCAACTCCTTTTTATCGAGTCCTTCCGGATCGAACAGGATGGAGCCGCCGTCGATGATCAGGCAGACCTTACCTTTGTAACACTGGATCTCGTTGGCACCGAGATCTCCGTCCGGCCCGCCGGTAATCATCAGGTTGAGGTTTTCCTCCTGCTCATCGTAATGATTGATCAGGGTCCGGAAACTGCTCATCACCGAGGTGGTGGTCATACCGCTGAGCACGATCTTGCCGCCGATCCGTTGATAGATCTGTTCCATATCGTTGGTCACCAGCACCGACTGTCCGTCGATCTGCAGATCAACTCCCTCCTCGCCCCGGTTGAAGAGGCCGAACAACTCACCGTTTGACAGCACACCGTAGGTGTCATGGGGAATTCCAATGGACTTGCCGGTGGTGATGGTACGCCAATAGCGGTAGCCACGCTCTTTGGCCCTGGCTGCCACCGCATCCATGAGCGGGGCGGTTCCCTCGTCCGGTCCAAAAAAGATCAGATCCGGTTTGCCGTAGTAATCGATGATGGAATCGTCGAGCAGCATCAGATCCATGATGCCCTCGGTGTAGTCGTAGAGCGCCTCAAGGCCATAGCCCGCATATTGCGGGTGAGGAACGACCACACCCTTAGACCCACTCTCGCAGATGTCCTTATGCTTGAGTCGCTGGGCCTTGGGTCCAAGCGCGTAGTTCAGGAGCACCGCATTATCAAGCTCCGAATCGTAATTTGCCCTGGAGACCCTGATAAGCCGCAACCCGCCACGAGCAATGTCACCTGCGCGCAGGTGGGTACCGCTGGCATAGTGGCCATTGACATAAAAGATGCCAAAGACGAACTGGTTAAAGACCAGAGGATCAAGGATGGCGCTGTCAAAGCGGAAACCGAACGAGCGCTTTTCTTCCTTGTAGAAGTTGGTTTTCAAGGTGCAGCTGACAATCTTGAACATGAACTTGAAGATATCATAGCCAAGACTGAAGTCGATGAACCTTGAGGAGATGATCTTATCAAACTCAAGCCACTTTTCCTGGAGTTCTGCTTCACTCAGCCGGTCCCCTTTTCCTGGTCTGAACTTTCGCTCAAACAGTGCATAGAGGAATTGGACCAGATCCAGATTTTTGGTGACGGTTTCGGTAATCAGGCGATCACCATAAATTGACTTATTGGAACTCTGCAGTCGCTTGGCAAAAGCATCCTGGTGGTCTTTACTGGTCAGGCTCTCCAGGATCTCGCGATCAGTGGCATTCTCACTCTCCTTATAGATGAAGAGGTGGGTGAAATCGATGGCATTGCCGCCAAACAGCATCTCCTGGTAACTGAGTTTGCCATCAATATAGGCATCTTTGATATCGCTGATCGAAAATGACAGGAAAGAGCGAAGATCGGCCAGCAGAGCGTTTTCCATGGTCCGGGTCAACTCCCCCTGGATATAGAGCGCACAGACGGACGATGGAGTAGATGACTTACTCAGGTACGGTTCCCAATAGGCGCGAACCAGGGTAAGCCCGTGATCCGCCAAAAGCTTGCGGACAAGCGGTAATTGCGGCTTTTCAAAATCGCTGTTGTACATCAGCCGCGTCTCACCGGTCTCCGGCAGGTTAAAGACCTCAATGTGCGGAACTACAGCCTTCTCACATTTTTTGAGAAAACTCTCATAACGCTTTCTCGTCGGCTCCGGGGTTATGGCATAATCCCCGGCAAGTGAAAACAGATACCGTGAACCTGAATACTGTTCCTTGGGAAAATCGGCAACCGTTTCAGGCCTGATAATATAGGTGAAATACTTTGACTCCGGTGAATAGTAATACTCTCTGCGGTGGCCTGAGATCTGATCTTCCAGCACCGCTTCCATGGAATCACGGGTCTCTTCGGTGGCGATGCGGACCTTGCCGACACTGGAACCGTAAGAGAGGTCAAAATCGATATTGGCAACGCGACCAAAAAGCGAAACGCTGCCCTCAACGACCTTGATGCTTGTGGCAATGGATTTGAGCAGATGAACCAGAGAGTCCTTCTGGATATGCTCGAAAAAGTAGCGAGGCAGACCGAGATCTTCCAGGAAGATACCCGCTGCGATGTTGATGCAATTGGCAGTAATCAACCCCTCCGTGGAGAGGTCGATTACTGCTTCGTACAGCAGCCGGGGATCGAGTCCGACCCCCTCTGCTTTTTTAATGATGTCTGCTCCTTGAGCGACTGGTCCTGATCTGTTGATAAGCTTGTTCATGGTACCCTCCGGTGGAGTACTCCAAAAAGTATCGTTATCCTGACTCTGTTCAGTAAAAATGCAGTTTGCTATTTATCGGCGACATAGCAGTTACAGGCCGAAGCTGTCTTTACAAACCTGACCGATCAAGCCGAGGTTCTCACAGACGGTGATACCATTTTCCCGCATGGCGGCAATCTTCGCCTGTCCCGTACCGCTGCCGCCGCTGATGATGGCACCAGCGTGGCCCATCCTGCGGCCCGGAGGCGCAGTGAGGCCTGCGATGAAACCGACCACCGGCTTGGTCACCTGCTCTTTGATAAATGCTGCCGCTTCTTCTTCGGCGTTACCACCGATCTCACCGACCATAACGATGCCCTCAGTCTCCGGATCGGCCTGGAAGGCACTCAGTACATCAATAAAGTTGGTACCGTTGACCGGGTCACCGCCGATACCGATACAGGTAGTCTGGCCAATTCCAAGCTTGGTGAGCTGATCAACGACCTCATAGGTGAGGGTTCCGGAGCGGGAAACGACACCCACCGGACCACCCGGTTTATGAATGGAACCGGGCATAATGCCGATCTTGCATTCCCCCGGAGTGATGATTCCAGGGCAGTTGGGGCCGATCAGCCTGCACGGCTTGCCTGCCATGAAGTTTTTCACCTTCAGCATATCCATGACCGGAACACCTTCGGTGATGGCAATCACCAATCCCACTCCACCATCCACCGCTTCCATGATAGCGTCGGCACAAAAGGCGGGCGGTACAAAGATCATGGAAGTGTTGGCGCCGGTTTTGGCCACTGCCTCACGAACCGTATTGAATACCGGAACACCGTCCATCTCCTGGCCACCTTTTCCAGGCGTCACTCCGGCCACCACCTGGGTGCCATAGGCAAGACACTGACGGGTGTGAAACTGCCCTTCCCTACCGGTGATTCCCTGCACCAGCAGCTTTGTTTCCTTGTTTACGAATATAGACACAACCTACTCCCTGGTTCGATTTCGTTTAGTTAACAGCAGCAGCAATCTTCTCAGCAGCGTCTTTCAGGTCAACAGCGGTTTGCAGGTTCAAGCCGGATTCAGCTAAAATTCTGCGCCCTTCCTCGACGTTGGTCCCCTCCATCCTGACGACAACCGGGATGTTGAGCCCCACGCTCTTGGCAGCCTGGACAACACCTTCAGCAAAGACATCACAACGCAGAATTCCACCGAAGATATTGATCAGTACAGCTTTGACCTTCTCGTCTCGCAAGATGATACGCAGACCGTTCTCAACCATCTCGGCAGTGGCGCCACCGCCAACATCCATAAAGTTGGCCGGTTCCGCACCCGCATTCTTGATGATATCCATGGTCGCCATGGCCAGGCCTGCGCCGTTGACGATGTTACCGACATTACCGTCGAGGTTGATATAGTTGAGGTTGAACTCTGATGCTTCAACTTCTAAGGGATCTTCCTCATCGGTATCGCGGTAGCTGAGTACATCCTTGTGTCTGAACAGGGCGTTGGAGTCTATATCGACCTTGGCATCCAGGGCCAGCACTTGGTCGTCACCGGTGATGATAAGCGGGTTGATCTCAACCAGTGAGCAGTCTTTTTCGACAAAAAGCGTGAACAGATTACGAACCAGCCCGACAAAGCTCTTTTGAATCTCTTTGGGGAGATCAAGTCCGAAGATGAGTTCGCGAAGATGGTAGCCCTGCAGACCAAGCAGCGGGTCTACCGCAACCTTGATAATCTTTTCAGGGGAACGCTCGGCGACCTCCTCGATATCCATGCCGCCTTCACGGCAGGTCATGATCACCACCCGTGCAGACTCCCTGTCGACCAGCAGACTGAGGTAGAGTTCCTCTCTGATATCCTGGCCGGCCTCGACGAGCAGCTTTTGCACCAGACGCCCTTCAGGACCGGTCTGGGGGGTGACCAGGGTCATGCCAAGAATCGCCTCCGCGTGTTCCCGGGTTTCTTCCTGTGATTTTGCAAGCTTTACACCACCGCCTTTGCCTCGTCCACCGGCGTGAATCTGCGCTTTCACCACCACCGGGTATCCGCCCAGACCAGATGCGATTTCAACAGCCTCGTTGACAGTGACTGCCGCCTTTCCTTCCGGAACAGGTACATCGTATTGCCGAAAGAGTTCTTTTGCCTGATACTCGTGAATTTTCATAATTCCCTAAATACGGTAGATATAAAAAAAGCCGGGTGAAGAACGTTTTCTATGTCCCTGTCACCCGGCCTGGAATACCTCGTTACTCCCTAGAAGAGCCTGTTGGCCTGCCCAAGTTCGTAGCCGATACTCAATGCGGTTTTATTCATCTCAACAAAATCTTTCGGCACCCGGTCGGCTATAGCCTTCATGACCGAATCTGGCTTGACCAGATCTGCGATGCCGATAAGAGCGCCCAGCACGCAGATATTGAAAACGATCGGCTTACCAATCTTTTCCATTACGTTCTCGTACATGGGCAGTTCAATCTGCCTGGCGTCAACCTTTTTGGTGGTCTCCACAAAACGTGAATCGGTCAGGAGGGTGCCGCCTGGTCTGATCTCCGGCGCAAAGCTGGTATAGGCCTGCTGGGTGAGACAGACCAGGATGTTTGGCTGGGAAACTACAGGGAAGTTGATCTCATGTTCAGAGATGATGACATCACTTCGAGTGGCACCACCACGGGCCGCAGCACCATAGCTCTGTGACTGGGTGGCGTTCATGCCCTCATGGATCACGGCAGCTTCAGCCAGAATAATGGCTGCAGTGATCACGCCCTGGCCGCCGGAGCCTGAAAAGACGAGTCGTGTACGTTTCATTTGGACGCCCCCTTCATTGCAACTTCTATTAATTTGTCATACTCACTGCAGTATTCCGGTTTTTCTTTCTGCACGAAAATACCGCGACCGAGCAGTTCCGGATTCTCCTCCAGACTCTTGGAGCCGATCGGCGCTGTGATGTTCTTGTAATTCTCCATCATCGTCGCCGCGTCCCCGCCCTTATTCTTGCGTCCGAAATGGGTCGGGCACTGGCTAAGGATCTCAACTACCGAAAAGCCCTTGTGCTGAATAGCCTTTTTGAGGATCTGGGTGGACTCCTTTGCGTGGTAGACGGTCGAACGCGCCACAAAGGTTGCTCCGGCGGCGGTGGCCAGGTCAACCACGTTGAAGTCATTGTCGATGGTGGTGTACGGAGCAGTGGTGGCCCTGATGCCACAACCGGAAAGCGGTGAGAACTGACCGCCGGTCATACCGTAAATACGGTTATTCATAACGATGGCGGTGATATCGATATTTCTTCTGGCGGCATGGATGAAGTGGTTACCGCCAATCGCCAAGGCGTCACCGTCACCCATGGGGACCAGGGTGGTGAGTTCCGGTTGGGAGAGCTTCACACCGGTGGCGAAAGCCAGGGCCCTGCCATGGAGGGTGTGCAGCGAGTGAAAGTCGACATAGCCGGAAATCCTGGCTGAACAGCCAATTCCCGAAGTCATGACAATATCGTTTTTTTCAATCCCCAGCTCTTCCACCGCACGCAGCAGAGAGTTCAGCACGATGCCGTGTCCGCATCCCGGACACCACATATGAGGGAAAAATCTTTGTCTGATGTAATCTTGAACAGCCATTGTTAAATCCCCCTCCCCTGGATGACACGAAGCAGTCTCTTGATGTCAGAAGGTGTGATGAGTTTGCCGTCGATACGGTTTGCCAGAAATACTTTTTCCGGATTATCCAGTGACGCCTTAACCTGGGCAAGCACCTGCCCCATATTCATTTCGACAACCACTACAGACTTCGCTCTGGAGCACTTCTCCCGAACCAGATCATGCGGGAAAGGCCAGATTGACTGGAGCTCGAGAACACCGATCTTTTCACCTTTTTCACGTCTGTTTTTGGCAAGATGGATCGCCGAGCGGGCGGAGGAACCGTAGGAGACGAGAATATATTCGGCGTCATCAAGGAAGTACTCCTTGTAGCGGGTGATCTTTTCGATGTTGATATCGATCTTATCGACCAGGTGACGCAAAAGTTCGTTGACCACTTTCGGGCTTGCAGAGGGAAAGCCCCACATGTCGTGATACAGACCGGTCACGTTATAGCGATGTTCTCCGCCGAAGTCAGACATGGGCAGGCGGCCGTCCTCACGGGGCAGGTATGGCCGGTAATCAACGCCTTTGGGAACGGAAGTGCGCAGACGCTCCACCAACTCGATTTCACCTGCTGCAGGGATCTCCAGCTTTTCACGCATGTGGCCGATGGCCTCATCGAGCAGGAGAATGACCGGGGTACGATAGGTCTCCGCCAGATTGAAGGCATCGACGGTCATCTTGAAGACGTCCTGGTGGTTGGAAGCTGTAAGGGCGATGATCGCATGGTCACCGTGGGTGCCCCAGCGGGCCTGGTTGACATCGCCCTGGCTGACGTGGGTCGGATTTCCAGTGGATGGTCCTCCACGCTGCACATTAGCGATAACACATGGAATTTCGGCCATGCAGGCATAGCCGATCGCTTCCTGCTTAAGGGAAAAGCCGGGGCCGCTGGTTGCGGTCATGACTTTGTGGCCGGTCAGCGAGGCGCCGATGATGGCACACATGGAAGCGATTTCGTCTTCCATCTGAATGAACTTGCCACCCACCTGAGGCAGTCTCTGGGATAGAACTTCAGCGATCTCTGTGGACGGCGTAATGGGATACCCCGCGTAGAAGTCAACACCGGCGTACAACGCTCCTTCCACACAGGCTTCGTTACCTTGCACAAATTTAATCTTATTTTCCATTTTCCCCTTCCTGACTTGTCAGCACAGTAATTGCGAGATCCGGACACCGCAGTTCACATAGTTTACACACAATGCAATCCTCTGGCCGTACAACCGTCGCCTTCTCCTTCTTGTCAAGTTCAAGAACATTTTTGGGACAGAGCGCAATACAAATCGAGCACCCTTTGCACCAGTCCCGGTTGATTATGATTTCCTGAAGTTTCTGCCTCGCCATAACCTTTTTTTAACGGATCTTTCCGTCCCTCGTTGGTGATGCATTTGGTCTATTTATTGTGAAGGACCCAAGCTTCCACTTTGCGCCCCCCGTTAGTACCATTTTTATGTAACTCTCTCTTCATTTGAAACAAAAACCGAAACCCGGTTTCAACCACTCTGCAACCATCATCCCGTGCATTTGCACAGTACCGCCAAACCTCGCCCTGAAACCTTCAGGCTGCTGCAAAATAATGCATTGTATACATTTTCTGCACACCGGACAATTAGCTCTATGGAATGCTCATGTCAACAGTTTTTTATACATCTGTTAAGAAACATTTTTCTTTTGTTATGACTGCCTCTTTTCCAGCCAATAACTCTTGACCTGCGCCCATGCCTGACCACACCCGTCACCTAACATCTTTCTTTACCAGCCAGCCAATGTTCGTGCACCTGTTTTGTACACAATCTGCGTGGCTTTTTCTTTGACTTATGCTATACCTTTTAGAATTCGTTCATGTTTACAGCCGATTAAGCAAAATAACCAGTGCAAAAACGGCAGTATTCGATAGCGTTTGGGCATAACCTAGAATGTTGATTGGTTCTGTCTCTGAAAGATCTTTGGCCAACTCTTTTATTATCATTTGTACTTAACAGGTGGAGAATGGGAGCAGTTCATAAAAATTCAGAGGAAGAAGTCTACGCAAAAATCAAGAACGCCATCCGTAAGCGTTACATCAAACAGGGGAGTCAGCTGGTGGAGATTACTCTGGCCCAGCAGCTCGGGGTCAGCCGAACTCCCGTGAGAAGTGCCATCAAACGCCTTGAATCTGAAGGTGTGGTTAAGTCGATTCCTAATCGCGGTGCTTTTGTCATCACCCCAACAAGCCAGGAGATAGAGGAAACCTACCAGGTACGAATGGAGATGGAGCAGATGGCTGCACGTCTCACCGCCGCTGCCATAACCCCGGACCAGGTCAAAGAGTTGCTCGACCTGGTTGAGCGTGAAAAGACCATATTCGACTGGACCAACCTTGACGAGTACGATGTGCTCAATGCCAGCCTCCACCTGAAGATTGCCGAATTCTCCGGCAACAATGTGCTGTATCACTACGTAAAGGAACTGCTTGACCGCACCAGAATCTACCTGATTCTTTTTGATCCCTTCTTCAAGTTAGAGTACAGCCCCTCGGTGGATGCGCACCTGGCAATTGTGGAAGCCCTCTCCAGACACGACGTTGAGTTGTCTTCCTCACTGGTACGCGAGCACCTGCAAAGCTCCGTGGACGGCCTCGAAAAGGCTGAGGTGATGCCTGAAGATTATCTTTCCCTGTAGCGCATGTGATGGGTACACACTTCTAGGCCCGAAGACATGGCCTCACATATTCTGTGTTGGTGAGGCTCGCCACGGTACTGCTGATTGCTCACAGGAATGCCCCCAACCGGCATTTTGTCGTGGTCACCTGCGGGGAAGGGTGCGATTGCAGTTCTCATTTCTAGCAGTTGATATCGCAGAGCAATTGTCACCTCGCATCCGCAACTATAGCAACTATACACGCTTTTATGTGCCCGGCCGAATATGCCCGTCATTTCGGCCAGAGTGAAAATCTGGTCCTTGGTTTGAGTTTAAGGTTCCACTACCAGCCTGTACCAAACCGCTCTTGAGACACACCTTCAATTCTCTTTGCAGACGACACGTTCCTGGTCATCACCCGGTAGCAGGACTGAATCGAAGTTACCACTAAACCTCCTTCATCACCAAATTCAGCCAGGGCTGAGTTGAGCTCGAATCTGCCTCCATTGAGAATTGCAGTTGCATCTATTAAGGTTGATGTTGTACAACCATTGAACAACTTGGCTTCAAGCAATCATTAAGGGGTGTACGCTCTGTTTTTATCAGTTGCACACGACACATCCATCGCATTCGCTGCGATAAAGGCCTGGGGAATGATACAAGTCTTTCTGCAGCCCCTGAAAACACAGGGCCTTGAATCTCTATCCACCTCGGCTTCACCGACGAGCGGAACTGCCGGAACTTTCTGGAAACGTTGCAATAGTGTCAGACTTCAACTACAGTGTGTGCGATTATTCCATTAATCACAGTCGCTTATATTATATGCCAAGTTACGTTTCGGAACCTGCAGCAGCTTCTTAAGAGTTTTGTTATTATGAAATATCTCTTGACAGCACAATCATACAGATGCAGGATGCCTCGCCTGTTTACAATAATTCTCAGACGGTAGGTGTACATTCAGCCAACCGCAGTTCCATAATCGTTCTACTTCAAGGTTATTTCTATGTCGCTTTCCAACGCTGACACCCCGATCATTCCCAACGTTCATGTTCCTGACAATCCTGTCTGGCCAGAGCTTAACCCTGCAGAAACCGCTGCTCTCAAAGCAGACATCAAAGAGATGCTCAATGAGCAAAATGCAGTGTTGGTCGCCCATTACTACACTGCGGGGGCGCTGCAGGACCTCGCAGAAGAAACCGGCGGGTGCGTGGCGGATTCGCTTGAAATGGCACGTTTCGGAACTGAACACCCTGCTGAGACCCTGGTTGTGGCCGGAGTCCGCTTCATGGGGGAAACTTCGAAAATCCTGAATAATGAAAAACGAGTGCTGATGCCAGACCTGGGGGCTACCTGCTCATTGGATGAAGGTTGCCCCGCCGACATGTTTTCCCAGTTCTGTGACGAACATCCTGAGCATACGGTTGTGGTGTACGCGAACACCAGCGCAGAGGTCAAGGCCCGTTCCGACTGGGTGGTTACTTCAGGAATTGCCCTGCCAATTACCCGGCACTTGGCCGAAAAAGGTGAAAAGATCCTCTGGGGGCCAGATAAACATCTCGGCCGTTATGTTCAGCGCCTGACCGGTGCGGAGATGATATTCTGGCCAGGATCATGTGTCGTTCATGAAGAGTTTCGTTCTGTGGCACTTGAGCGCATGAGAAAACTGCACCCTGATGCCGCCATTCTGGTGCACCCTGAGTCCCCAGAACAGGTCGTGGATCAGGCCGACGTAGTTGGCTCGACCACAGCCTTAATTGATGCAGTCAAGACCATGGACAGGAAAGAGTTTATCGTTGCCACTGATGCAGGAATCTTTAACAAGATGCGCCAGGTTGCCCCTGGAAAGACCTTGCTGGAAGCCCCCACCATGGGTGAAGGTGCCACATGCCAGAGCTGCGCCAGGTGTCCCTGGATGGGCATGAATTCCTTACAAAACCTTGCAGAGATCCTCAAAAGCGGCAGCAATGAGATCGAGGTTTCGGCTGAGCTTGCCGCCAAGGCTAAATTACCGATCCAGCGCATGCTGGATTTTGCGAAGACGTTGCGCAAATAGGTGATCAGCCAGCTGGCCGGAATGGTCCAGCTACGAAAGAATGGGGACTGATGCCTGTAACCCCACACGAAAAAAAAGGAGTCTGATACACTGTCGTATCAGGCTCCTTTTGATATTTTCCGGCTACGGAGTAACAGCTTTGAGGTGACCTATCCTGTTAACGACCTCCTCAGCGATACTGTCAATTTGCCGATCAGTCACCGTCACTTCCAAGTCGGCCAGGGTCCGATACATTGGCAAGCGCTTTTCATAGAGCGCTTGAGCTGCGGTCATGTCCTGCAGGAGCGGTCGCTTCTTGATCTTTTTACGGGCATTCGGATGGGCCTTGATGCTTGCTATTATCGCCTCAAAATCAGAATGGAGATAGACCAGAGTACCAAGTTTTCGGATATTGGGTACCCCGATGAAGCCACCGCCAGTCGAGATAACCGCCTCCCGGGCATGGTCCTGCAGCCACTCAGCGGTCTTCTGCTCCAGCATCCTGAAGGATTGTTCGCCATCATCCTTGAAGATCTTACGTATCCTCTTGTTGGCATAACTCTCGATCAGATCGTCGCAATCAAGCGCATAGCGGCCTGTTGCTTTGGCAATCGCCCTGGCTGTTCTTCCCTTGCCAACACCCATAAATCCAATCAATACAATATTTCCTAGGCTCATACTGAATACTCTCTCATCATCCTCTTGTTTGTACATCAAGCCCAAGCCATCTTACCCAACTCGCTCACCCGAAAAGCCAATTGCCATAGTCGCCACCAATATTGTTCCAGGAATATTGATCGGTATATCGTCTGCCAAGCTCGCGGCCAAGCCTATCTCCCTCAACAATCACCTTTTCAAGTTCTGCAACCAAGTTATCCTCGGCATACAAAAAGGCTGGTTCAAAAAGCTCAGGATAAGACAGCCGGTTGGGCAAAAGCGGCCTGCATCCCGCCCGGACAGCCTCGAGAACCGATATACCAAAAAACTCATGAATGGAGGTGGATACTACGATATCGCCCTGCCCGAGCAATTCTCCATACTGCTGTTTAGAGTCGGCATAGCCGAAATGGACGATTTCTTTGGCAAAGACATCCTTTGCCCAGGAGAAGCATTGCGGCTGGTTCTTAAAGGATTGCCCGAGTACTATCAGTTTAAATTTATGCCCCCGTTCTTTTATCCGCCAAAGCGCCGTAAAGAATTCATCAGGGTTCTTGTCATGTTCCCAACGATGGTTCCAGACAATCACTGGCGAGTTGTCACCCTCCTGCACCTCACCTGCTGCCGTCTGATCAATAGTTGAAAAATCAATGCCCGGATACAGCACAACGCTTTTCTCAGCTATCGCCCGGTGATGCTCTATGATAGAGATCTCTGACATCTTTTTGAGAAACTTCCTGCTTAACTCTAAAAAAGAGTTCAGATTAAAATGGGAGTTGAAGGCGAGGCAATCAGAAACCAGGGCGGTATTGAAATTGATCGAAGTAAACTGAAATATGGATGGGTCTTTCAGCTGACCGGGATAGGCAAATTGATTTTCGTGGAAATAGGTACAAAAACGGGCCTCGGGGTTCCATCCGGGCAGCTGCGTCAACATTGCCCGCAATACGGCAACATCAACGAAGGTTGAACAGAGCACACTATCGAACCAGCGTTGGTTTTTCTCCATGCTCCTCACCTGGGATACAACCCAGGGAGCAGCAACCTGCATCCTCATCTTCCACTTACGGGCAGGAAGCGTGACCAGTACCGACTGGCACTGCAAGGTATCAAGCAGGCCATTGAGAAATGCCTGATGGGATCCGCCATAATATGGTTCAACCACCAGAACACGTTTGTTATCAATCATATAGAAGTACAGCTAGCGTAGAGCTTTTTCATATTACTGCCGGGAAAATTGCCATTATGGTATTGGGGAAGTCGGATTCTGTACCGTTTGAACATCCCAGATGGCAAAGTATCATCTATTCTCCTGGCCCATAGCCAAACCAGAGCCCAATGGTATCATAAAGAACCCTGCTCTTCACCCAGCTTTTCCATTGAAGAGGCTGAGTTTCCAATGTAAGGTGGATCAATTCCCGCACCTGCCCAACAGGAAAATGAAAACCGCACCGGAGAGACATGCATGTGGAAGTCTAAAGACGTCTATTATATTTCAGGAAATACTGGAATTTTAGCAAAGGATATGGGGAATGCCCTGCTCTGCCAGTTTCCCGAGACTAGCTTCAACGAAGAGCTCATCCCCTTCATTCGTACCGAATCTCAAGCCAAAAAAGCTCTTGATAAAATCCTGAAGCAGTCGGCCGGCAGATACCCGATTGTTTTTTCGACCCTTTTTAATTCTAATCTCAACAGGGTCTTTGACGTCCCTGAAGTCGAGTTTATCAACGTCTTTGACCATTTTCTCGGCCAGCTGGAGGAGTCACTCGAAGCCAGGGCAATCAGGGAGGCCGGTACTGCCAGGGCCATGGATGACTCGGCAATGAACAAACGTGTCAACGCCATCCATTACTCGATTGCTCATGACGATGGCACCGGCACCAAAGACTACGATGAGGCTGATCTGATTATCGTTGGCGTATCCCGCTCCGGGAAGACACCGGTATCAGTCTTTCTTGCGACCCAGATGGGTTTGAAAACAGCAAATTATCCACTGGTGGACGACAACCTCCAATCATGCCGTCTCCCTCCGGAAATCATCCGCAACAAGACCCGTGTAGTTGGGCTTTCCACCACACCGGAAATGCTCCATTCCTTCCGTGAGAAAAGATACCAGGGAAGCACCTACGCGAAGATCACCACCTGCAGTACCGAACTGAAACAATCTGACCAGATTTTTTTGAAGTACCATATCCCTGTGGTCTTCTCAGACGGTCGTTCCATCGAGGAAACCGCCACCCAGGTCGCCCAGGAGCTGAGGAACCTGCAGGAAGCAAAGAAGTAACTGCTCAAGGCATGGTCACCTACAGTTCACGGGCTGTAGGTGATATACTCCAATTAGTAACGTAACATGACTGCGGTTCGAAGCATCGGCAACGAATCTCAGCTGTACGGAGTTTGGGCAATACGGCAAAAAATAAATCTCAGCCACCAGGCAAGAAATCTCTACCAACCGCTGACACAAACCTGGCCTGGCCTCCCCAGCACAATCCATTGCTCATGACAGTCAATTTTTCTCCATGCTTTTGCTGCAGTGATCGTCCCTTCCACCTCTGTTGTGAACCTATCCTCCAGGATCATGCCAAGGCCACAGTACCCGAAGTGCTGATGCGGTCCCGCTACACAGCTTATGTCCTGAAAAACGAGACCTACCTGTTATCGACCTGGGCGCCATCAACCAGGCCGAGAGAATTATCGCTTCAGGAGAGTACAACAAAGTGGCTCGGGCTGGAGATAGTTGCCAGCTCAGGGGGGGAACCGGAAAGCGATACCGGCCAGGTGGAGTTCAAGGCCCGCTTCATCGAGGGGGATCAACACTGCACAATGCATGAAACCAGCAGTTTTATTCGCCACTCAAACCTCTGGTATTATCTGGATGGCGATTGCGAGATCACCAGGCAGAAAATAGCCCGTAACGGCACCTGTCCATGCGGTTCCGGCAAAAAATTCAAGCGCTGCTGCCTGCAAATCACCTCGTGACCGGCAGGCCCGCGGTTTATCTGTCAGAATCGGTAAGCTGTACCACTCTATCCAGAAGAAAATCCGCAGTCCTGTCTTTTGAGGCAAAAGGTAGCGATTCGGAACCTGTCGGCGTTATCAGCAGCAGCTGATTGCTGTCTACTTCAAATCCCGTCGACTCGGAATTGATATTATTCACCGCAATCATATCCAGATTCTTTGCCTTAAGCTTTCTGCTTCCCTCGTCTTCAAGGTTGGTACTTTCGGCAGCAAAGCCGACAAGAATCTGCCCCTCTCTTTTTCGTCTTCCTAATTCAAGAAGGATATCTGGGTTCTTTGCCAGCTCAAGACTTGCCCCGATCTTATCCTTTTTGACCTTCTCACCGTATACCGATTTGGCCCGATAGTCTGCCACCGCCGCAGACTTAATCACAATATCGGCCCTCTCAGCATACCTCATGACCGCATCATGCATCTCCTGCGCTGTCTGCACCCTGACAAGCTCTACACCTATAGGATCAGCCAGGTTCGTGGGCCCGGCAACCAACACCACCTCAGCACCACGTCGAAAGGCGGCTTTTGCAAGGGAAAATCCCATCTTCCCAGAGGAGCGGTTACTCAAAAAACGAGCAGGATCGATGGGTTCACGGGTAGGGCCGGCAGTCACCAGGACCTTCTTGCCCAAGAGGTCGTGCGCAGTCAGCGCCCGCTGGAAAACCTCATCCACATCCTCCCACTCCGGAAGACGTCCCTGTCCCTCCTCCTTACAGGCCATCATACCGACGCCAGGCTCGATTACCTGGTATCCATATTGGGAGAGTCTGGCTATATTCTCTCGCGTAGCAGGGTGCTCATACATCCTGGTGTTCATTGCCGGACAGATGTACACCGGCGCCCGGCTGGCCAGAACCGTGGTGGAGAGCAGATCACTGCTCATGCCATGCGCCAGTCGGGCAATGGTCTGTGCACTGGCGGGAGCGACAATGATGAGATCGGCATCCCGACCTAGGTTGATATGGGCCATCCACTCATCACTCTCATTATCAAACATACCCGTGTGCGTTTTCGTCCCGGCAAGGCTGCTGAATGTCAGCGGAGTGATGAATTTCTGTGCCGCTTTGGTCATCACCACGCTCACCTGCGCCTCGGCCTTGGCCAGGGTACTCACCCAGCCGGCCACCTTGAACGCAGCAATGCTTCCGGTTACCCCAATTACAATATTCTTTCCGGCATATGGTAAGCTCATACTCGCTCCGTGATACCCATCAAACTCAATGATAACCTTGAAAAAAGAAAAGCATGCCTTTTACTCGAAAGACATGCTTTTTACGCCCAATCAACGTACACCCAGACCTAGTCCCGGGCAACTCCAAAAAATCTTAAGAGCATCAGGAACAGGTTGATGAAATCGAGATAAAGGGCAAGAGCTCCCATAATGGCACCTTTGCGAACAGCGCTCTCACCAGCCTCAAGGATACCAGCCTCTCCCATCCGCTTGATTTTCTGTACATCATACGCTGTCAGACCGACAAAAACGATCACACCAATGAGGGAGATGGTCCAGTACAGGCTGGAACTCTGCAAAAAGATGTTCACGATGCTGGCAATGATTATCCCGAACACCCCCATCATCATGAACGAGCCCATGCCGGTCAGGTCGCGTTTGGTAACCAGGCCATAGATCGCCATGGCGGCAAACATCCCGGCTGTGATAAAGAAGGTCCCGGCAATGGAGGCACTGGTATACATCAGGAAGATCATCGACAGGGTAACTCCGTTTAAGGCCGAGTACCCGACAAACAGCCCGGTGGCGGTGGCCGCCTTGATCTTATCGATTCTCGCTGAGAGATAAAACACCAGACCGAGCTCACCAATAATCAGCAGGAAAAAAAGCGGACTGCGCACCAGGGCGGCGGCCAGACCGCTATAGGCGGTGAGATAGGCGATAATACCGGTAAGCCCAAGACCAATGGCCATCCAGTTAAACACTTTAGCCAGAAAAATCGATGATGCCTCAGTCCTCGCCTGGGCAATGGCTGCCTGACTGCTTTGTCCGTACATACTTTCGCTCCTTTATATGGTAAATGTGTTAAATACAATTTAACTTTCACCCACTTATACTAATTCTTCCTGCTGATTGTGCAAGGAAAACAGAACCTAAGACAAGCTGTGTTCCAGGGGGGTTATCTGCCGTTTTGGCGGGCCACGGTGAGTAGGGTCTGGGCTATGATTTTGATATCCGTCCAGAGGGAGTAATTGAGGATATACCAGTCGTCCATATTGACTCTTTCTCTGTAATCTTCCACATCAGATCTTTTCCCGACCTGCCATGGTCCTGTTATACCAGGCTTCATCGAACAATAGCGACCGGCACTTTCCTTGTAGAAATCATACAATTCGCGGCCGACGATGGGACGCGCCCCAACCACACTCATCTCGCCTTTCAGCACGTTGATGAACTGGGGAAACTCATCGAGGCTCAGTTTTCTCAGGATCTTGCCAAGTCGTGTTACGCGAGGGTCATTTTTCAGCTTGAAGGTCCTGTTCCACTCCTCCCGCAATTGTTCATCGGCGGCAAGAATCTCCTCGAGTTCTTCCTCAGCCCCGGCCCGCATGGTTCTGAATTTGAGGCACTTGAATTTTCTTCCGGTAATCGTAATCCGCTCATGCCCATAAAAAATCGGTCCGCCATCACTCAACTTGATGAGCAGGGCTATGGTGAAGGTGAGGGGCAGGGTTATGGTCAGCACCAAGAGGGAAAAAAGCACATCGAAACTGCGCTTCCACTCGGTATGCGGGTTGAAATTGAGGATTATCAGGTCACCAAGTGCTTGCAGTTCCGCATGGTGGAGACCGAAAAGATAGAGATCAGGAATCAGGTAGATTTTCGCCCCGAGGGACCTGCATTCCCTCAGGATTTGAAAGATCATCTGCTCTGCGCGCATGGGCAGCGCGATATAGACATAGTCGATGTCATTGGTATCCAGATATTCCTGGATATCGTCCACCGCCCCAAGCAGGGGGATCCCCATTACCTCCTCGACACCCTCCTCTTTAAAGATGTTATCAAAAAAGCCGAGCACCTCTATTCCCGCCCAAGGCATGGCCTCGACCTCCTTGACCAGGGTAACACCTAACTCACCGGCACCAACCACCACCGCTCTTCTGACGTTTTTCCCTTTTTTTCGTATCGTTCGTAAGCATTTTCGAGCGGTTGCATGGAGCGCGAAAATTAAAAACGGGGTGGTTAACGACCAGATCATAAACACAGCCCGGGAATAGGCATGAGAAATTTTGAAAATAAAGAAGTAGAAGAGCAATACTCCGGTAATAATCACCCAGGCTTTCAATATGGCGAGAAACTCAAGATAGAATTTTCCTCCTCGCCAGGAGCGATAAAGCTGTACCGATTGAAATGAGATAAAACACAAGACAAAGGTGATTATCAGTAGACGAGTGTAATACACGCTCCAGGGAACCCTGTACCAGTGAACCAGCACTGCCAGATAGCCCACACAGAGCAGGCAGTCTATGAGATGCAGGAATCTGGCTATGTAATTACTCTGTTCTCTGAGGGTAGGTGCGAACATAAGCTCCTGTTATTATCTAACTACCACCTTGCCTGTGCTAAGATATGGGCCTCAAATTACCTCTGTTTGCTCCACCAGGACTTATGCAAACTGAGTTCAGGAACAACCATTGCCGGGAACTTTTCATAATTTCTCCCAGCTTTATATCCGAGATACTTCATTGCCGTACGAGTCGCAAAATCAGCTATCAGGCCATACTTTTTGCTCCGCATCAGTTCGATCATTCCGGCTTTGAAATAGGCAATTCCTTTCCTTTCCGCCCTGCCGAAATCAATGAACAACGGGGCCTCCAAGGTGTGGAGCACGCCAATGTCGAAATATCGCTTGAATTCCTGCGAAAGTTTGTAGTTATGACTGTGGTACACCACAGCCTCGCTCACATAATTGACGATGTAGCCTCTCTGCAGCAACCTTCCTGCAGTAAACGTGTCTTCGCCAAAGATCAGTCCGTTTTGAAAATAGCCTACCTCAGCCAGGAAGGACTTCCTGTAGGCCGCAAACGAGTTGGAGGTGAAAATTGTCCGCAGACCATGGATTTTCCTGTCTGCATAACTGCGCACCAGACTCTTGTCGCGATAGTTGAAGCGGCGAAGGTGAGCGGCAGCAAATGTGGCATCTTTATTGGGCAACTGACGCCCATAGGTCATCGCCAGCTTCTCCTGCTCAGCAAATGGCGCCAGCAGATTTTCCACCGACCTCTTGTCTTTGGGTATAGCGTCCTGGGTCAGAAACAGCAGCAACTCCCCCCGCGCTTTTTTTGCCATCATCGTCCGGGTGCCGCCATGGTCGAAATCTACCTGGGCTATGGTCGTCAGCTCTACATTAAAGTCCTTGCAGATCCGGGCAGAATTGTCTGTGGAAGAAGAATCGACTACCAGGATCTCGCTCGCCTGCAGAGTCTGGCTGGCCAGCGATTCAAGAAGGTGCCTGAGATACTTTTCCCCATTATATACGGGAATAATGATTGAGAAATTCATCGTTCGACTGCTCCATTTTGCTATTATTCTGGTGCGGTGGACGTCACACTCCCGCCCAACGCACCAGCAGGTATTTGCACATCGCCCAGACCATATAGGGCGATGGATGTTTCCGATACAAAATCACCTCGCTCTGCGCTGCGATCCTTCTCAGAATCCATGAGACCTCACTACGCTTATGCTGCCAGCCACGGGCATGGTAGGCGATCAGCCGAGGCTCGAAAAGGAGCTTCCAACCCCGCTTCCTCAGCCTGAGTGAAAGCTCGATATCTTCCTTATAGAGGAAGAAATCCGGGTCGAATATGTGGCGGCCTTCTGCCTGTAAAGCTGATTTTCTGCAGGCAAAGACCGCTCCGCACACGGCAGGAAGGTATTGCTTGGATCGTTTAACATCTGATACTCGACGTCCCTGGTCACGATCATACCAACGGCCGTACCAGCTCCGAAAAACCCCGGTGGAGTCTATGTACTGTGAGGGCGCCCTTCTTCTGGCGTCAAAGCCCACCAGGATTCCCGACGCTACCGCTGCCGACTGGTTGTCCGCCATGACTGCCAGGAGTTTTTTGCAATAATCGTACGGCAACACAGCGTCTGGATTTAAAAAGATCACCACCTCTGCCGGTGAGGACAGTTCCTGATAGCCAAGATTGTTTGCTCGCCCATAGCCTATGTTCTCCATTTCGATCAGGCGTATTGGATAGCGTTTTTGCAACCTTTTGAGATACCGTTTATCGGTCGAACCACTATCTACCACCACCTGCTCTAAAGAGACTCCAACCTGCTGCCGCAGTGACTCAAGACATAACGGCAGCATGATGTGCGAGTTATGGCTGACGATTACTAATGATACAGCTGGTTCCTTGTTTCTCACCATCACTCCCACCAATGTGGTATACGCTCACTGGAGATAGGTTATAATTCGTGATTACAAAAACAGCTTATTATAGGTATTGAGTATCCTGTTGCCTTTGCCCGAGGCTAACCGTCTATCCATTATCGATTGCACCGCCTCCCGTTCGCTCGCAATCAGCACCCCGCCAAAATCATCCGGTGATACCAGGCTTTTTATATGGAGTTTCTCCCTTTTTTGCCTCATAACAGGGACCTGAACAAGCGCGCCAGCCACCCCTTTGAGATAAGCCGCAAATTGTCTTTTTTTGAGAACGAAGCACAGCCACATAAACTGATACACCAGGATTGCCGGCAAGAATTTGAGCAGCAGTACAAGAGGATAGTTTTTTACAAGGACGTTGATGTTGTTCCGGGTAGAAAGGCGTATGGTAAAGGGGTTGATCTTGGACCCGCTTGAAGCACTCCCTATGTGGTAGACTATCGCCTCTGCCAGGTACCTGCACTTCAAACCGGCACGAGCAGCACGCATATTCAGGTCGACATCTTCCAGGTAGGCGAAAAAATCTTCGTCAAAATAGCCTACCTTGTGGAAAAAACGACGGCTGTAGAGCGCCGCACCGGCACAGGCGCCAAAGACATCCCTATCTTCAGCATACTGCCCCCTATCCTTTTCCATGCTGCCGACCTTGTAGCCTACTCCACCGCGAAGGGCAGCATCCCCCGCCCCATCGAAAACCTGACGCTGGTGATAGCTCATCATTTTCAAACTGAAGAAGTCGTAGCCGGGGTATTTGCCAACAGACCCGATGAGCACTTTGATACAATCTTTATCGACCTCTATGTCGTTGTTGAGTAAAAGTATCCAGTCCGCCCTGCTCTTCTTGATTCCAGCGTTGACCGCGGCACTAAATCCTCGATTCCGCTCAAACCCTATCAATCTTACCCAGGGATAAAAGTCCCGCAGAAAGCCTGCTGTATCTTCGGATGAACCGTTATCCACCACGGTCACCCCGAAAGACTGACAGGATTGCTCCTTTAAGGAACGAAGACATCCTGCCAAATAGTCCCTGCCGTTCCAGTTTGGGATAACAATTTCTATTTTTCGTTTTTCATGCATCTGTGTTGTTACCCTTTTCGCCGCGGTATTTCAGTTGACTCTTGCCACGCGCCTCTTGCTGCCAATGACCCGGCGAACATGATAGACCGGTTTGTTCTGGGCCTCGTGGTAGGTACGCGCCTGCAACTCTGCCAATAAGCCCATGGTAATAAATTGAAAACCTATGAAAATCAGCATGACCGCAAGCAGCAGCAGCGGTCTATCCCCCAGGGGAATGCCAAACATCTGCCGCTGAATGGTCATGATCGTCGCAATGAGAAATCCGATTCCGCCGGTAACAACTCCCATAAGCCCGAAGACCTGGATTGGTCTGGTTGCGTAGCAGAGCAGGAACTTGACGGTCAATAGGTCCAGCACCACACGCAGGGTGCGGGAGATACCATATTTCGTTGAGCCGAAGCGCCGAGGACGATGGTTGACCTTCACCTCGGTAAAGTCAATTCCCATACCGCTGGCAATGGCCGGGATAAACCGGTGCATTTCCCCGTACAGCTTTACGCACTTGATAACTTCCCTGCGAAACGCCTTTAGGGTGCAGCCATAATCATGTAAACGGACCCCGGTGGTCATGGAAATGAGCTTGTTGGCGATCATTGAGGGCAGCTTTCTGTTGATAAAGGCATCCTTGCGCTTATGCCGCCAGCCAGTAACCACATCGTATCCCTGCCGTATCTTCTCAAGCATCATGGGAATATCTTTGGGGTCATTCTGGAGGTCACCGTCCATGGTGACAATCACATCTCCCAGGGCATAATCAAATCCTGCTGCCATTGCCGCGGTCTGACCAAAATTTTTCCTGAATGTCAGTACGGTGACGGCATCATCCCGCGCCTGTATCCCCTCCAGCAATTGAAGGCTCGTATCAGTACTGCCATCATCAATGAAGATAATCTCATGCTCATCTCGCAGGCTGGTTAGCACCTGTTTCAATTCGTCATACAGTAAGGGGATATTCTCTTCCTCATTGTAAATTGGAATTACGACGGAAAGTAGCACGGCCTCTCCTTTTGGGTACAAGGGGCACACTCCTCTGTGCAGAAAATAGTGTAATTTTCCGGTTAATTTGTTTATTGCCAGGCCTGGAAGGGCTCTTTTGCCCAGAAACAATTAGCCGTCGCGGCCAAGCAGGCAAAACATTAAATGGTCTTACTTTCAGTCAGGCTTATTTTATTTGTACTTGCATCACCACCAACAAGCAAATGGTCGTGACACTGCTCTAAGACGTTCCTCCGCGTGCGCCTTTGAGGAGCATTCCCTACCAGGTCAACCTTCGCCTCTTGGTCAGGTTCAACTTGAGCATCAGGAGCCAACCGCGCTCTTGATGACATTGCTCAGGCCATCAGGCTTTTTCCTGCTGCCTCCTGCAAAAGTGAAATAGAAAATCATTCCAACTATGCCGAGCATGAACATCTTCAGCCTGAGCAGCAGTCCCATAACCAGCGACTCAGCAGGCGGCACCCCGGCTATCAGGAAAAAGACCACGAAAATTGATTCGAAGTAGCCGAGGTTGCCAAGGATTGTAACCGGCAAATGTGCAAAAAACATAGCCGCCGGGACCAATATGCACACCAGCAGTAAATCCACCTCAACCCCAAATGCCTTAAAAGAGAGAAAGACATTGAAGATTGCAAGCAGATAAAAAACCAGTGTGAAAAGGAAAAGTTTCACCAGGAACACCTTGTCGGTGGACATTGTCCGCCATGCCTTGTCCAGACGGTAGCTTACCTTCTCCGCTTTTACGGCGACAAATTTTACGAGATTTTCAAATCGTTCCGCCAACCCTGTAATCCTGGTAATCTTCAACCGTTCAAGGGTACGGATCGCCAGTTCTGTCAGCCAGTTGCCAAGCATCACCAGCTGCACGGTAATCGATGGTACCATCACCAGCAGTGCCACCAAGGACAGGCCGACGACACCGCCCACGGCTGCGATCAGAATAGGTGGCTCCCGGTATAGTCCCGGCTGCAGCAGCGGCATCAATACCACCAGCAGGAGAAGAAAGAGAATACCTGAAAATCGCTCTATAAATACTGAGATTGCAGCATACACCTGATCATCTATCTCATTGCCGCCATAAAAAGAGCGGACCACATCCCCACCGACGGTGGAAGGAAGGATATTTGAAAAAAAATATCCGATACTGTAAATCCGCAACAATCGCCCAAATGGTGCCTTCTTGTCGCCGTGTACCAGAATAAGCCGCCATTTCAAGCAGGATACGACGAGTACGGCCGGGGCCACTGCGACAGACAGAATGAAATAGCCCCAATGTATACCTTTGAGCACCTCAACCAGCTCATTTCCCTTCACGAAAGAAAAGAGAATCACGAAGAAAAGGACACTAAAGGCGAGCTTTATGATGATTTTACCGCTTACTGTCACCTTGGATTGCCTGAATACTCCTGCTTGATTGCATCACGCCATAAATGAAAACCATGCATTTTCCTCCCAGCAGCATACAACTGTCACCTCCGCACCAATATTTTCCGCATCCAGCTATGCATGCGAAGTGCGAGCCGTTCATGGCGAACCATGAACCAGAACATGATATGCGAAAAATAGTGTAGATAAACAAACATCAGCAGACAGCGGGGGCCGGGACCACCCCTGAAACAGCCCAAGGGAACAACCTTTGACAAGAGGAAGGTTTTACAGATCCGCAGGTTTTCATTGCCGGTCAAATCATAGTTGCTATTGAAGATCCGTTTCATGTCATTCACATATCCTATCATAGATATGACGCATATAGAGTCTCACCCGAAGAAATGGGTTGTACTTCAGCTGATAATGTGGGTACTCCCAGAGGGTTTTCAGCTGCTTTGTGCCGCGTTTTGACGCTGGCTTATGTTTACCGTGAAAATCGTCAAGGTGATATTTGTGCTGAATCTTTGCTATTTCCGAACTTCTGGGAAAAGCCAGTTTACTGACCATCAGATAATTCAACCACGGTTTATAGTCCCATATACTGTACCCGAGGATTGCCGAGGCGGCCCCGTACCGCTGGGCGGCATCGAGCAGACCCCGCTGAAGAGGTTCAAAGTATTTATCCTGCAGCTGTTCAGCCCTGCCCGTTTCGTCATCTTCCTGGCGAAACTCCAGTTGGTAACCGTCTTCAGTAAGCGTGTAGCCATTGAGCGTCGGATGCGGAGCTCTGCATGCCTCCTCAAAGAGATCTCTTGCGTACAGGACAGTTGATCCGGCCATATCAAACCGGAATTTATCGTAAATAACACCTTCAAGAATGTTGTCTGCAGCACTTGGGAAAACCACTCCGCGGGTAGCGCCCAACAAAAAACCATAAATTCGCGGCCGATCCTTTCTATGCTCGAGGCCCTCATAGAGAAAACGTTGGATGGTACCAAGCCAGCCGATATCAACCAGCGCTATGTTTTGATGCTCGAACATCCCGGCATCCTCAAAATACCTGATCATTGCCCGGCTGGAATCCCTGGTCTGTTTACGCACCTCTGCCTGAAAGCCCTCGTCGGCGAGCATGCTATGAAACCTTCTCTCAACATCAGGGTCATAACCGCTGTGCTGGGCACTGAGACAGTCATCCGGGTGCAACTCAAACCTCTTCAGATGGGGTACCAATGCATCCAGATCAAGTTTGAATATCCGGCAAATATCCCTGAAATCGCGATTCCCTTTCGGTAAAAAAGCGATACTGGCGTTGGTCTGGGTCAAACCCTGATGGGCACAACTTGCCCCGGCCAGGGCCATCCTGCTCACGTACAGATACTCTATTTCCGGCAATCCTCCCTGAGGATAGAGTGACGGAATTGCCCTCTCCCAGAAGCGCTTGAAGGTATACCCTTCCCGGGACAGGAAAAAGATTTTGGTGACCGATTGCTCAAGACACCTCTCGGCGACGTGCTGTAAAAAGCCGCCAATTATAGGAGCCAGAAAACCGTACCCCTCACGATACAGAGCAGGCTGTCTTTCATTTTCTCCTTCATGGGGCAACATGAGCTGCTGAAGAGCCCTGCCACGCCAAAAAGGCATCCCTTTACTGTAGTTTATGTATCGCTTCACTATGGACTTTCTTCGGCGCTCTGCCGCATCTTTCAGGACCATGGCATCAATCCCAAACTCTGCCGGCCGTAGACCATCTGAAATTGGGTTGTCCCCCACATGCAGCCAGCCATCCTTTTCCAAACCGTATTTTTCTGCAACAAACGGATAGGCAGCCCCCGAAGCTTTTGCCAGAAAAGTGTCAGCCGAAGAAACCACCTCTTCCACAGCATCAAGAAATCCTGCCCCCTTCACAATGGTTCTCAGGTGGTCTGCGGGCAGGTAGATGTCTGACACCACAAACACCCTTTTCCCTGCCAAGGAGAGTTCCCTGAGCCACTTCACAATCTCTGTTCTGGGTATAATCATCTGCTGTTCCATACCCATCTCAAAGCTGGTAACCCGGCCCAGTAATTCTTCCGTATTTTCACAACCAGTTAAAGTTCGGAGCAGTTCAGCCATGAACTCCGGATAACAGGCCTCCTGGTCTTCAAAGGATTCTCCGGTTTCTTGCCTGTGTCTGTTTTCGATGGAATCACGTAATTCCTGTACTTCTTCAGCGGTAACTCTCACTCCCGCCTGGCCGGCGAGCGCAGCTATGTACCTAGCCACTGGCTGCTTGACGAGATCCGGGTCATGGAGCCTACGGATGACCAGGGTGTCAAACAGGTCAAAGCTGACAACTCGCAGCCCTGACTGCCTTTTTCGGCCCTCCTTTACCAGGGCTGATAGTGAGTAATACTCTTCTCTACCCATTCAATGCCAACGATTTGAGATTGTTCCGTTAATTCACCTCAGCCCTGAGCCGGGGAAAACTTTTTCTGCAGCCAGATATGCAGGCTGTACAACAGCTCCTTGGCCGCGGGCCTCACTCCCCTGTTGAGCTTCTCCGGCTGCAAAGATGCTTTGACAACTTGCAGTTCCTGCTCCAATTCAACCAGCCGGCTAGCACCAGCCTCGGCATAAATCCGTTCGTTTTTTGATAATCTGGCCAGCATATATTTACGAATTACCTGCTGATCCTGCTCCCGGCCAATGATCGCGGCCTCCCCCAGGGTGTTATTGGGGTGAATGCGGTAGTATAAAAGGCGCTGGTCATGGAGATAACTCACGCCTCCAGGGTGAGTGAGGAGCATGCGGAAGATAAAATCGTAATCATGGAGATATCTAAGGGACGAAAAAAATCCTACCTGCAGCTGGGCCTCCCTGGTCATGAACAGATTTGAGGTGGTCACCAGGAGATTTCCCTTGAGAAAAGCGGCATAGAGATCATAGCTGATAAAATAGGTTTTCCGGTTCTTGCTGTGCCAGATATTCCAGCCAAAATCAGGGGCCTTAAACTCCACACCGGTATCAGAAATAGGGATAACATCGGTAAAGATACACTGGGCATTACTCTCTCGCTGATGGGTCAGCAGTTTCTCCAGCCGATCCTCTGTATAGACGTCATCTGAATTCAGTATGGCCAGATAATCCCCTTTGGCCATTCCTATACCTCTGTTGATAGTGTGGTATGCGTCCTGGTTGTCCTGATAGAAATACGATAACCGTTTATCGTGATAACTCTGTACGACCTCCCCTGTTTGATCAGTTGAACCGTCATCTATGACTATCAGTTCCAAGTCATCACAGCTCTGCCGTAACACGCTGTCCACTGCAGCCGCAATATACTTTTCATGGTTATATGCAGGTATGATTACCGATACCAGAGGAGTAGCCATGAAGCTGAATGCCCTCGCCAAAAGGTTGAGTGATTTGTTTTGTGCAAAGCGATTATGAATTTAATCAGGCTGCCTCGGCATGTGCCTGTTCTGGCTTCTGCGGCTGCCCTGAAATTGCCTCTTTAGGCAAGAAAGGCTGGAATACTCTCAGAGTATGTCATAAAGAAATGCAATTTTGAAGGGATGAGCAGAAAAAAAAGCTGTACTTTCCGGCTGTTCAGCCGTGTTGGTCAGCTAAGTTGGTCGAGTAATTCACGAAACCATTGGATATTACATAAAATACGTGACCAACCCCAAAAAAAATTGGAATTTTAGTCTATTCATCCGAGCTTGAAAGTAGCCATGTCGGCAAACCACCTTACCAGATAATCCCCTTGGTTTTTATCACCTTTTATATACCGATTCCCACAAATTTCGTAATATAAGCAGCTCCTTTTTACCAGGAACTTGTGCATTCCCCACGTATTGAGCCCATCGTGCAGCTGGCCAGTTTCCCGGATAATCAGCCGAGTTTGGCTACAGCCGGCATAATCACGCCCTCAAAATCAGCTTGGACACTGGCATCAACAGTATCAATTTCAGAGAAATACCTTTACCATCACTGCTTGTTTAAGTTAGGATTAATCCAGCCTGCAGGTTCATACCGGTCAAGCTGCCTATGAAACTCTATCTTTGATGGAATGAGCAGCAGCAACACACCTTCAGATAGGCACAACTATACTGCGCAACCATATCGATGCTATGCAACATTTTCCTATGACACCCGGCGAGATGATCGCCAGCCCCTGGCGAAATCGCTACTTACTTAAAAAGTCGATACAACGTGAAGTTAGCGGACGCTACAGAGGTTCGTTTCTGGGAATTCTCTGGTCCTTTTTTACCCCTTTATTTATGCTCAGCGTTTACACATTTGTTTTCAGCGTTGTGTTTCGTGCAAGATGGAGTGGCGGCAGCGGATCAAAAACGGAATTTGCCCTGATACTCTTTGCCGGCCTCATGGTCTTCAACCTTTTTGCAGAGTGCGTCAATCGTGCTCCGACCATGATTCTCGGACATAGCGATTACGTGAAGCGGGTGATTTATCCGTTGGAAATTCTCCCATTGATAACCCTGGGTTCAGCCCTGTTCCAGACTCTGGTCAGCTTTGGGGTATGGTTGCTCGCCTACTGTATACTTTTCGGCCTTCCCAAATTGACGGTGCTGTTACTGCCGGTGGTGATAATGCCGCTCATTTTTCTGATCCTCGGGATCAGTTGGTGGCTGGCTGCTCTCGGCGTATACCTTCGTGATGTGTCACAAATTATTGGTATTATCACCACAGCAATGCTCTTCTTATCTCCCATTTTTTATTCAGCATCGCGACTTCCTGAAAACTATCAAAAAATTCTCCAGCTGAACCCGCTCACCTTAATAATTGAACACACCCGCGGTATTTTACTCTGGGGCCGGATGCCTGACGCAATGACGCTGCTGTCACAAAATCTCATTGCGCTTGTCATCTGTTATCTTGGGTTTGCCTGGTTTCAGAAAACCCGTAAAGGATTTGCCGATGTCTTGTAACCCCCAACCACATTGTTCTCTGCAGTTCCAGGCAGAATCAGATTCACAACGAAATTGCGTTACCACATGAACAGACATGTTTGGGGACACACACGAGGCTGGTACCAATGAGGCGACATGAAGAGAGGAGAGATCTTTTCTTCTCACCAGTTCATAGGCGCAGACAAACTGACAGAACATCGAAGTGATGTCAAAAGCGGCTCGCTTACCAAACGAGTATTCCAGTCGCTTGTCCATCTCAGAACAAGACGTAATTTTTCACCGACAGGCAACAAGCACAGATGACTGACAGACAGAACCTTGCAAACAAGCAACTGCTGGAAGAACTGGCAGTTTTGCGAACTTTTTATGACCATGTGCATACTTCCCGGTCATGGAAGGTTACCTCGCCCCTCAGATACCTGGGCCGCCTGTTGAAACGTATACTTCAAAAGAATATTGGCGATACTGATACTATTGGGGCTGACGCCGACAATCACGATGTTCCGTTTGACCCGTCCTTTTATGCACGCGCCTATCCTTTATCTGCAGCCGACCCACTGAATCATTATCTTACCCATGGGCTGCCTGCAGGCAAGCCAGGTGTAGCACCTCAACTCACTGAGAGTAAAAATTTTGGCAAGCTTGACCCAACCAAACAGACCGTTTTATTGGTAGTACATGATGCAGACCACTCGGGTACTCCTATTCTCACCTATAATCTTGCCCGGGAACTGCAAGAGGAATTCAACCTCATCCTGCTGCCCCTTCATGGCGGAGCCTTGCAACCTGCCTTTCATCAGGTGGCAGATATTGCTCTTGAGCCATTTCCTGATGCGTATGATGAGCATGTTGCCTCAGCAGTTTTAGATACCGTTTTATCCAAGGTCAGGATAGATTGTGCCATCGTCAACAGCATCGTCTCAAGGTCGGTGCTCCCCATACTTTCTGCCTATTGCATTCCAGCTGTCTGTCTGATCCATGAGTTTCCGACCTACATTACCCCCAAGGATGCACCGTTGCAGGCTCAGCTCTGGGCCGCCAGAACAGTTTACTCCTCAAGACTTGTCTATGACAATACCGTCCTGCAATGTCCAGAATTACAAGCAATAGCCCCGACTATAATCCCCCAGGGCAAGTGCTCCCCCCCCAATGAACTATTTACTGGACCTGGGCATTGTACAAAAGAACTCACATTGCAGTTAAAGCCTGCTGACCTACCTGAAACCACCAAATTAATTATTGGGGTGGGCACGGTCGAATATCGAAAAGGCGTCGATCTTTTCATCGATTGCGCAGCCCGGCTCATTGACGATTATCCCGATATACCTTTCCATTTCGCCTGGGTTGGGTCCGGCTATTTGCCTGAAAAAGACCTGGGATATTCCTCTTTCCTCAAAGACCAAATCGCCAGGAGCGGTCTGGCCGGTAGGTTTATCTTTACCGGACATGTCCGTCGTATGGATACCGTTTATGCACAGGCGGATCTTCTTTTTCTCAGCTCACGTCTTGATCCGCTACCAAACACTGCCATTGAGGCAATGTGCTCTGGAATTCCGGTCGTCTGTTTTGAAAACACCACTGGGATAGCGGATGTGCTATCCGAATTTAGGCTGAATCAGCATTGCGTTGTCCCATACCTTCGAACAGACCTGGCGGCGCAATCTATAGCCGCCCTCTTCCACCACCCAAAGCAATTGACTGAACTGCAAAGCTCAATACAAACCTGTGCAACTGAATATTTCAAAATGAAACGATACGCTGGGCAAGTAACGGAAATCGCCATTGGGTATCGTGATAACCTGAGACGTGAGCAGACTGATCTGGCTGAGCTTGATAAGTCTGCTCCAATAGATCTGGAATTCTTCTGCCCTCCCGGCAGATCCGCTCAGAGCAAGCACCAGGCAAACAGACTCTTTATCCGATCGTGGCGAAGTGGTATACAGCGAAGAAAGCCCTTTGCAGGTTTTCATCCCGGCATCTTTGCCGAGATGCAAGATATCGATTTATCTTCCTCAAACCCATTGGTTGAATTCATTCATGCAGGAAGGCCGAGTGGTCCCTGGAGCTCCCCAATTATCCAACCTGTACATGAGAAAGAACAAGATGACACTCATCTTATCTGGCAACAGCGGATTGGCCTTCACATACACTGTTTTTACCCGGAATTATTCAGCTCGATCTTTGACCATCTGCAGAGTCAGCCTATCAAGCACCTCGATCTGCTCATCAGCACCAGAAGTGACGAAACACGTGAATTGATCAGGGAGATCATCGGCAATTGGACGGCTGGCGCGGTTGACATCAGAATAGTACCGAATCGAGGCCGTGACATAGGACCATTTCTCACAGAATTTGCCGATACGATCACCAGTAGCTATGACATAATAGGTCATATTCATACTAAAAAGAGCCAGGATATCGAAGATGATGGTCTCGTCCGGCTCTGGTTCAGCTACCTGCTGCAACATTTGGTGGGCGCACCACACCAAATGCTGGAAACTATTCTCCATGCATTTATGCAGAACCCACAACTCGGCCTTGTTTTTCCTGAAGATCCGTATGTGACTGGTTGGGCTGCAAATCATGTGCAGGCACGTCAACTTGCCGACAGTTTGGGCCTGGCTGATATTGGGAGAACATTTTTCAATTTCCCGGTTGGCAACATGTTCTGGGCTCGTCCGGCGGCACTGTCCGCCCTTTTTCGCTTAAATTTAGGCTGGGAGGATTATCCCCAGGAGCCTATAGGGCATGATGGTACCATCCTCCATGCTCTGGAAAGAATCACACCTTTTGTAGCTGAGCATCACGGTTATCAGTATGCACTGCTGCATATTCCTGACATGACCAGATAACCAAACTGATAACTCCAAGACCAGCAGCGGTACAATCAATATTTACTGTCAAGATACAGGAACCATCATGAAAAAATGTCTCTTAATCCTCGGTATGCACCGCAGTGGCACCTCTGCCCTTACCGGTACCCTGAATGACCTTGGTGTCAAGCTTGGCAAGAATTTGCTCTCTTCAAGGCCTGACAACCCCAAAGGCTTTTTCGAAAATCGCATAGCCTACGACATCAATAATGACATCTTTTCTCTCTTGAATTCCCATTGGAGCGATATTTTCCCACTTCCAGAAAAGTGGTGGGAATCGTCTCTCATTCAACCTTTTCGCCGTAGAATTGCATCCTTCATCACCAGCGAATTCGCCAACGAGGAACTATTTGCCCTGAAAGACCCACGGCTGTGCCGCTTGGCACCGCTCTGGATTCAGGTACTGAAAGAAAATGATATAGAGCCGTTCTTTGTGCTCATTGCCCGTAACCCCGCTGAGGTGGCAGCTTCATTGAAAGAACGCAACGATATGACATACGAGGTTGCAAACCATTTATGGCTGAGGCATGTACTTGAAGCCGAGCTTTATACAAGAGATCATCATAGGGCATTTGTTTCTTTTGAAAAACTCATAGAACAAGCAAACAGCGCAGTGCTTGGCACAATCAAACAGCTCAATTTGGAATCCGATATTGAGATCGCCCAACTTGTGCAGGCAGAAACCGCTTTTATAGACAAAACTATGCGGCATCACGTCATTGCCGAGCCCGATAAGGCTCCTTTCAGCCTCGCTACGGCTTGCTACACGACCTTGCAGTCTCTGTCTGAAACGAATTGGTCACCGGGTGCTATTCATGAGAAATTTGACGAAATCCGTCAAGATTACCAACAGCTGTTCGACTTCTTTCTCAGTGAAGAAGTATGCGACATAGCTCGAATGCGGTCCATACGTACCACGTGTGACGAGGAAATTTCCCACCTCAAGCTGCGACACAAGGAAGAATTGCAGGCAGCTCAAAATAAAGCAGACCAGGAACTGGGAGGTCTGAACGAATATTATGAAAGTAAACTCAAAGGCGCACTGTTCACACTAAGGTGTCAAAATGAATTTGTTAATGCGGAATCTCAGCAACTTATAGCTACACTCCAAACTGAAAACAGACAGCTTAAAGCGGATCTCAATCACTCGCAAACAACCGTTGCGCAAATGCGGGGCACCCTGGGCTGGCAACTAGCAGATAAGACCAGGGCAGTGGCCCTAAAGCTGCTCCCCCCTGATTCCCTGCGAAGGCGCGCTGGTCGCGTGTCCGTGCGCGGTGCCAAAGTTCTGATAAACGAGGGCCCAAAATCATTACTCCAAAAAACGGGTAGCAAAATTCCTGGAACCCGGTGGTCAACTCACGATACTCCGGTTGAGACGCTGAATATCGACCCAGACCTTCAGAGCTCATTACATTTCAAGGAGTATGATACTGTTCAGGCCAGCATAATTATACCAGTCTTTAATAACTGGTCATACACCTGGAAATGTCTCCTCTCAATTTATCACCGCACTGAGGGCAATTATGAGGTTATCGTTGTCGATAACGGCTCAACAGATGAAACACCGCAGCGTCTGGCAAAATGTACCGGGATTACTGTTATCACCAACTCAACGAACGAGGTCTTTGTTACCGGGTGTAACCAAGGCGCTGAAGCAGCAAAAGGCGATCACCTTGTTTTCCTGAATAATGATACGGAAGTGACGATCGGTTGGCTGGGCGCGCTACTAGCCCCCTTTGACAACCCGAAAACCGGAATCGTTGGCGCACGTTTACTCTATCCGGATGGAAGATTGCAAGAAGCAGGAAATATTGTGTGGTCTGACGGTAGTGGCTGGAACTATGGGCATGGAGATGACCCCTATCTGCCACAATACTCCTACCGCAAAGAAGTCGATTACTGTTCAGGTGCTTGCCTGGCAATTTCCCAAACCCTTTGGAAAAGAATTGGCGGGTTCGATATTCGGTATCGACCGGCGTACTATGAAGACACCGATCTCTGTTTCAGTGCCAGAAAATGTGGTTACAAAGTCATCTATCAACCGGAGGCACAGGTCATTCATCACGGCGGCGCCTCTGCTGGTACCGATACGAGTCAAGGCTATAAAAGATATCAGGAGATTAATAAAACCAAGTTCTTGCACAAGTGGAGACACCCCCTAGAAAGAGATCACTATCCCGACCCCAGCATGCTGCACCTGGCACGAGAGCGGGGCGCTGACAAGAGAATTGTCATAGTTGACCATTATGCGCCAACTTTCGATAAAGATTCCGGTTCACTCAGGATGTTCAGCCTGATCCAAATCTTTCAGGAAATGGGTTTTAAAGTGCTTTTCTGGCCTGACAACCGGGAATATGACAAGAAATACACACTTGAACTGCAGAGGTTAGGGGTTGAAGTGTTTTTTGGCAATATCACCTTTGAACAATTCATCATTGAACATGGCAAGCACCTTGACGTAGTCCTTCTTTCAAGGCCATATATCGCAAAGAATTATATCCACCTGGTTAAGACTCATTCCAATGCCCTGACAATCTTTGATACAGTCGACCTCCATTATCTTCGTGAAGAGAGGAAGGCGAAGCTTTTAGTAGAGCAATGGAGAAGTCTGGAATTCTATTTGGCAAACGAGACTGACGCAACTCTGGTTGTTAGTCCAACGGAAAAAGATATACTTCGCGGGGAAAAATTCAGTGATAAAGTACACATTGTCAGCAATGTTCATCAACTTCAAGATTGCAACAGCAACTTCATTGATCGCACCGGGTTAATGTTTATCGGTGGATTTAATCATCCACCAAACGAGGATGGAATATTGTGGTTTGTGAATAGCGTACTGCCATTAATCAAGAGAAAACTCCCTGGCATCCACCTCACAATTGTTGGCAGCAATCCCTCGCAAGAATTAAAAGACCTCCAGAGTGCGACAATACACGTAACTGGTTATGTGGAGGATGTTAGTCCCTATTTTGAGAACGCACGGGTCTTCGTATGCCCTTTGAGATATGGAGCAGGGGTAAAAGGGAAATTGGGACAAAGTTTCAGCTATGGTTTACCTGTGGTAACGACAACTGTTGGAGCAGAGGGAATGGGCCTGTCACACGGTGTCAATGCTCTGATAGCCGACAAGGCAGAAGATTTCGCAAACAATGTTATAGACCTGTATACAAACAGTAACACCTGGCAGAATATATCGAAGAAGAGCAGAGAGGTTATTGAAGAACATTTCTCTAACCACGTCATTAAGCAGTCACTGATTCACATATTTAACAAAAATAAGCAAAAGAGTACGCCACGACCTGTTTTACTACATTGTCATCTGTTTAAAAATGCAGGAACAACTTTTGATTGGAGTCTTTCTCGATTTTTCGGGGCAAGGTTTTATGAACATCACGATGATGAGCAAATGAAACGAGGTCGCAGGTACCTTGGACCATTTCTCAAGGAAAACCATGGAATCTCAGCTCTGACAAGCCATCATGTGACATTCCCTTTACCATTCGAGGATGGCCTGCAGGTATTGCCCGCCGTTTTATTTCGACATCCATTAGATAGAGTTGGCTCTGTGTACTCATTCGAGAGACGACAGCAGTCAGACACACCGGGAGCGAAAAAAGCAAAAGAATTGGGTTTGAAAGAGTACGTGGAGTGGAGGATGAAAAAGACCACAGGAGCCACGATACGGAATTTCCAGACACGATATTTTGTGAACGAAGATTCTGCTGATTTAACTGCTTATCATTTTGAAATGGCGATGGAGGAAATAAAGAATCTTTCCTTAATTGGAGTGGTCGAACGATACGATGAAAGCATGGTGGTTTTTGAACACCATCTTGCCACATTCTTTCCATATATCGATTTGTCATATATCAGACAAAATGTATCAAGCAGCAGAGATAATTGTATTGAAAACAGAATCGAATCAACAAAAAGACAACTGGGAGAGAGATTATTTGAACAAATAGTTGATAATAACAACTACGACTTAGAAGTACATCAAATAGCCAATAAAAAACTCGATCAGAGAATAGCGCAGATACCTAATTTTGAGCAAAAATTATCAGACTTCAAGGACAGATGCCAAATGTTGCAAATTTCAGCCAATCCATCACTCGGCAAAAATTGAATAGTTCATTGATTGTATTGATGATGACAATACTTTGAAAAGAGACCATGACGGGACCAGACCTTGCTATTTCTGTAAAAGACTTATCGAAATGTTATGAGATATATGAGAAACCCCACCATCGTCTTCTGCAGATGATTTCAATGGGGCATAAGAAGTTCTATAATGATTTTTGGGCCCTAAAAGACGTATCTTTTTCAATCACACGAGGGAAAACTGTCGGTATTCTAGGGAGAAACGGTTCTGGCAAGTCAACGCTCCTGAAACTTATATGCGGTACCCTCCACCCGACAAAAGGACGAATACAAACCCAAGGCAGGATTGCGGCAATATTAGAACTCGGCTCTGGATTTAATCCAGAATTTACTGGGAAAGAGAATGTCTATATGAAGGCGTCCATCCTTGGCCTTTCAGACAAGGAAACCAGCAAACGATTTCAATCAATTACAGATTTTGCAGAGATAGGAGAATTTATAGACCAACCTGTAAAAACGTATTCCAGTGGCATGATTGTCCGCCTGGCATTTGCAGTCGCAGTCAATGTCGATCCCGAAATATTGGTCGTAGACGAAGCACTGTCAGTGGGTGACGAACTATTTCAACGGAAATGTTTCTCAAGGATTGAGGAAATACGTGAATCTGGCGCAACTATTCTCTTTGTATCACATGCAGGAAACATAGTGGTCCAGCTTTGCGATGAGGCAATCCTGCTGGACGAAGGTGAAATGTTAGCAACAGGAGAGCCCAAAAAAATTTATGCTCATTACCAGCAGCTCCTATACGCACCTAACACCAAACAGCAGAAGATTCGCAAACAAATCACTACATCATTTCAATTTCAAAAACTCCAGTGTAATCCAACCGATGAAAATAAAAAGAGTTCATCAGGATACGACATTAAATCCTCCAACCAGGAATTGGTGCAGTTCTCTGAATCCTATAATCCAAGTTTAACCCCTACAAGTACAATTGAATATGAATCAAAAGGGGCAATAATTAGAAACCCTCAAATACTCAATACAAAAGGACAGCAAGCAAACAACCTGATACGTGGGAAAATGTACACCTATACTTATGACGTACATTTTCATAAATATTGTGAATTCATTCGTTTCGCGATGCTCATCAAAACATTGTCAGGGGTGGAACTTGGAGGAGCAATCACCGCTGCGAGTAAAGAAGATTGCCTGCAAAAGGTGAAACCAGACTCCGTATATAAAGTGCAATTCACCTTTCATTGCGCACTAAACCCTGGTAGTTACTTCTTAAACGCTGGAGTCGCCGGCAACATTACAGACAATGGTGACTATACCTCCCTGCATAGAATTATTGATGCAGCAATGTTTAGGGTATTACCTGAGAACAACAGAAAAAGTATATCCATAGTTGATTTTGGATGTAGCTCTGAAGTTTCAGAGGTATCCTTATCTCCAGACAATTTAAAACGGACCAAAAAGAATAAAGGTCCTGCACTTACCGGACTCAATTGAAAGCCCAACACTCAAAGCCTTAACACCATACAACTTATAGCCATTTATGATTGGGAAAATAGATTTTTTCATATGTGGTACACAAAAAGGAGGTACCAGCGCACTTGACAACTACCTTCGTTTACACCCAGAAATATGTATGGCCGATCAAAAAGAAATACATTTTTTTGATGATGAATCGCACTTTCTAACATCCAACGTCAACTACGATAGGCTACACTGCCACTTCTCACCACAAAAAACGAATAAACTCTTTGGAGAGGCTACTCCGATATACATGTATTGGGAGAATGTTCCGAAAAGGTTGTGGGAATATAACCCAAACGCTTTGCTTATCATCCTTCTTCGCAATCCAATTGAGAGAGCGTTTTCGCACTGGCAGATGGAGTATAATAAAGGAAAAGAGAAACACCGATTTTTGCATTCTATTTTTTTAGAACTATTTAAAAGATCATATCACAAAAAAGAACAACACAGAATTTTTTCATATATTGACAGAAGCTTTTACTTACCACAACTCAATAGAATTTGGGAATATTTCCCCAAAAGTCAAACCTTATTAATCAAATCGGAGCAACTCAAAACAAATCCAAATCAGACATTAGCTCGGGTGTTCGATTTTTTAAACACAGAAGCTATTAATATTGAAGAACCGTTGCTCATAAATACCAACAACTACACCTACAACATGCATCATTTTGAGAGAATATTGTTAAAGTATATCTTTAAAAATGAAGTCAAACAGCTTGAGAATCAACTATCGTGGGATTGTTCAAGTTGGCTGCAATAGTCTAAATGGAAACTACCATCAATCAACCAAGAATATCATTAATTTATTAGTAAATTACATTTTGAGGCTGCTGCCTGTATCCTTTTGGGGAGTAAATACAATAACGAATTATGTTTGGATTATTTGGACATCCGGTGATATGAATTTCGTGAATTGTTAGGTAGCAATTTATCGAGAGTTTCACCCCTGGCTAATTGTTTTTTCCAATGATCCTTTGTAGGAAGCTGGCCTCGATCTGACATGCACGAACTATAAGGTTCAGCTTAAGCTGACAATTTACCGGTGAGCAACCCACACCAAGCTCTACAGGAAATATCGTAATCTGAAGAGCGCCCTGACTACCCGCAACTTCACAGTAGTAGTCTTCATAGCGTGATAAGAACATTTTTTACATGATTTAATCTGCCAATCCTAACTTGTGCTGACCGGATATTATTTTCTGGTGTGCTTCTTAAGATGGAGTAAATCAGGCTTTACTTTTGCTTGTTCAAGTAGGTAACGCAGCATTACTCAACCTGTTCTTTTTTCGTTTTATTTGTTTTTCGGGGTTGGTCTTTAGAAAAAATACCGCTCCGCAGATGGTGAGAAATGTTGCTGTTAATAAGAAAGATGAATAACCTCCAGCATCTATTAGTAATGATCCGACAAAAGGACCTGCAAATGTTCCAAAATGAACAGTCAGCATCATCATGTTCGCGTTGTATCCCCTGAATTTTGGTTCCGCTACCAGATACATCAAGGAGTTCAGTGGCGGAATGCAAAGCCCCATCCCCAGACCAAAAACTACAGCAATGAAAAGGGACCAGGCCGGTGAAGGCATGTAAAACAAGAGTATAAAACCAAGACCGGTAATCCCCATGGACAACGTAACCAACAGAACTTTTGAGATGCTGTCGAAAATGTGCCCACCGAATAAGCGGATGGCGACCATCACTCCCATCTGGACGGTGAAAAAGAAACCGGGATTACCTACGCCTCTACTCAGGGCAAAACCTTCAAACAGATAGAAGAGACCAGAGAACAGGGTGAAATATACACCGTTGACCAGAAGAATAGCTGCGATGGGTTTCCGGCGTAGATTTCTCATCCTCATTGTATTGGAAACTGAGGAGGTATCTTTTTTATCTGCCCCCCCTTCAACATTGTTCTGTTTTTCTGGTTTGGCCGCATAGGCCAGGATTGTAGCGGGTATCAGCAGGCAGCCGGTAAGCATGTAAAGCATTGTTGGTGTATCAAGCCATGGCCTCACAAATTCTGAAACAGCCGGCATAACCGAGTACGGTGCAAGTAGGGCAACGGAGTAGATACTGAAGGCTGTCCCGGATTTTGAATCTGGTATAATGGACACCAGAATAACCATGCATGCGGCCATGATGCAAAATACTCCAGCTCCATTAAGGCTTCGTACAGATGCCAGGGGTAAAAATCCTTCGGCAAAGCGGTAGGAAACTGCGCAGAGAAAGACCAATGCTATCCCCAGCAACATTGTGCGGTATGCGTTATCAAGAGTGATACGCTGACTGACCGTTGCATAGAGTGCCATAGCGGAAAGGGAGTACAGGCCGACCAAAAATCCGGCTTGTTCATTGCCAAATTCAAGGCCAAGGAGGTACTCATGAAAATTGAAAAATACCGAAACATTACATAATGCCAGGAAGGTCACGCCACACAATGATATAAACCTGATGTTCAGTATATTTTCCTTTGTAATAGGTTCTTCCATCTTGTTGAACGATTCCTGATTGTTGCTGCTACGATGCTGCTGCGGCTCTTTTTTTCTTAATTTCTGTTACCTGCTCTCCGCCCATTCCTAAATTTTCATCACTGAGTTCACGGATGAGTACGCTGAAGTACTCTTGAGGGGTTTTGGTTATATCTACACAGACCGCAGTCAGTTTTTTGATCAATTCTTTCTTTTGCTCAGTGGACAGCTTGCCACCTTCAACAGTAATAACCGGCATGTTTTTCTCCTTTTCAAGATTTGTAAAGAGACAAGAGTTGATACCTGTGAACTACTCTCACTTTCTCCAGGCTAGACGAGACGAGTCGTATTGTCAATCGATAGTTTGACGGACCGTTTCGTTTCGTTTAGGGTGGGGATATGAAAAATGATACCAAGCAGACAAGACGAAGAAGCCAGAAGTCATATGACGCCATCATAAAAGCCACCCTCCAGCAGCTTGAAGTGAAAGGCTACGTCAAGCTGAGCATTGAGGGGATTGCGGCCCAGGCTGGGGTAGGAAAGCAGACTATCTACAGATGGTGGTCGTCCAAGGCAGCTCTGGTCATCGAGGCTTATTCTGAAGAAGTTAGCGGACGCTATACTCCACCCGAGACCGGGAGTGTACAAGGTGATTTGGAACAGTTTCTTGTAACGGTATTTACCAATATAAGCCAGCCTCCATCCTCTTATGTGATGACAGGATTGATAGCTGAAGCACAGACGAATCCTGAAATCGGCGAGAAGTTTTTTAACGGCTTTATACTGGGAAGACGTCAGGTTCTGAAAGAAATTCTTCAGGGAGGTGTGGATCGTGGTGAAATACAACCTGATGTGGAATTGTCAATCATCACTGACATGTTTTTTGGCCCAATGTGGTATCGATTGCTCATCGGCCATGCTGCTTTGGATAAGGAGTTCGCTCAAACGCTTATAAGAAATGTTTTGTCTGGTATTTCAATTAAGCAGAAAAGTTGAGCCGCAACAGAGAATTCACTATGAAGCAATTTACAGCTAATTATCGCTTGTTGCACACGCAAATGACAGGGTATTAAAGAAGGAGCTGAGATATCCACAACGGCACCATCTCTGCTCCTGCTTTGTTTTATTTGTCCCCGCAGATCCTAACTGCTATCCTTTTTCATTCCTTCAAGCTTTGTTAAACAGAGTGAAGTATTACAATTGAAGAAAATTTCCAGATGTATTTTTAGAAAACGCCATGGGACATGGTAGTGCTATTTGAACAGAAGAAGAGATTAGTACTGCCTGTAGTAAACACTATCTCAACCGACCAATTTAAGGTGTTTTCTGAAAAGTTTCAGTTTGACGAGCAGATGGACGGGTGTAGATTATTTCTACAAATATTTAGGTGGATGTTATAGGAGATGTCAGATCAAGCTGAACCTCGCTATCCGTTCGTGTCGTAACGAATCTCGATTTTTACAGATCATTTTCTAGCAATGTAACGCTTACCCCTGCAGTCTAGGCCCCAGCAAACTACCAATTCGATGTTTTTCTTCAACTGCCCCTTTGAATAGCGATAATAAATGATATTTTATTGATCTTAACATCGCACACAGGCCTTACACCAGAGTCTTTTCTACTTTCCTGAAGTTTGGATAATAATCTGATTATTTCTTAACTCACGCAGGCGCCTCGCATCTCTTAAAGCACCATGTAATCCGACAAACGAGCAACGCATTAAAATATCGAATATCCAGTAATAGTTACGTTTTTTTAGCGACAATTAAACAACTTCCGCCAAATGACATTGATATCCCTTTGTTGAGATTTTTAATCTCTGACTTCAGGATTACGTTCAATACAGTAGTCACCACCCCACCTTTGAGAGTATGATCACCGGATGTGTTTTTAGAGACTCTCTCTACTTTAGATATTCCAAGTTTGTACGGCAAGCTACGAAAAAGAAAGATTGGAATTGGAAGAAATCGGAAAATATATGTTGAAAATTCAACTTGGAAACCTGCTAACTGTAAGACCCGTCGCATAGACATCAAATCATATCTTCTGAAATGACCAGCCCAGACATCCTCTGCCGCCCATAGAGCAGAATAAGAAGGTACGGTTACATAAAGATGACCATTATTCTTCAACATCCCCCGCAGAGATATTAAAAAACCCAAATCATCTTCAATATGCTCAAGGACATCAAACAAGCCGATGGCCGGCAATGATTGTTGATAAAATTTCGCTGTCCTAGTTGTCGCACAAACAACATTTGCTAGACCTCTATTTTTTGCGTTGGAAGCACCGACCTTTCCCGGTTCAACCAAGACCACATTATAGCCTAGCCCTTCCAATCCGAATGAAACATATCCATTACCACCACCAATATCAAAAATTGTACCGTTTTTTTCTGGTGGGTATGCATTTATGACAGAGGCAATGCAATCATTCCGATGCTTGAACCAAAATGAGTTCTCCTCTATTTCATAGCAATTATCGCTTCCTTCGGATGGATAGGATACATCCTCAACATCATTACTATACCAGATACCATTTTCGCCTAATGTAAGCCCAGAACTTATAGTTCCTATATCTACCATATTATCCTTATCGATATTTACTTACATACTGGAGTAAGCAACCATAAAAAAGATCAACAGGTCAACAATTTTCAGATATTACTTCTTCAAATACTAAAATACAGCAATTCCATTCCAAAGATGAGATCAAATGGCAAACTCCTGAGAACTCGTCTAATCATCCCACTGGTCTAACTCATCTTACGATCAAAAGCCTAGTTGAACGTAATGACAACTATTGAGGCGGTACAAGAACTGACGTCAAACATTACGGTCATTAATTTGGCCCAAGCCTAAAAGGCAGATTGCCGTTAGGCACAGTTATTCTTTTTTCTTCCGCTTTTGGAACACCCATGAACAGATAACCCATCACCAGGTACTGGCCCAACAAAGCTACCCCGCTTGTGCTCCCAAATGTCGCTTCAACCTGTATCTCCGCCAGTACCATTACTATGAGCTTTTTAACTCGCCAGACGACAAATGGATTTTCTCACCAATAACGTCCCCATTCGAGATTGTTGTACGAATAAAATACTGTGGCGTGGCATTGGCTCTTTGTAAAATTCGCAGCAAATACTCGCCAATGATGGCAAAGGCAAAAAAATTGAAACCAAAAAGCAAGGTAAGAAGAATGGTCGTTGATGTCCAACCCGGCACTGCACTCCCATTAATAACATACCTGCAGAGAAGATAAACTGCATAGCTTGAACTTAAGAGAATTCCAATTCCGCCAATGACGCCTAACAGTCGTAAGGGGAACATGGAATAGCCAATCATATTACTCAGCACAAGCTTGGTCAGTTGCCGTGCAGTATACCCACTTTCCCCAGCCACCCGTGGAGCATGTTCTGTGACTGTATTGACAATTCTCTGGGATACGGAATTAATCATCGGGCCCAACGCAGGAGACAAGGTCCTTAGCTCCAACAGATTATCTACCACGTGTCGCCTCAAAGCCCTGAAGCTTGTAAATCGGAGATTTGGGTTTTTACCCAAAACAAATGAATTTATCTCATGCAACAATCTACTACCCAGTCTACGGAACCAGTGATGTTTCTTCTGTCTCGGCACACCCATGACGACATCAACTTCACGGGTTAAAGCATGTAAGAGCCGAGGTATTTCTTCTGGAGGGTGCTGCAAATCGTCGTCTATTGTAAGCACTACCTCACCCTTGGAATGAGCCATTCCGCAAAGTGTGGCACTGCTCTGGCCAGAATTACGCATGAGCTGAATTGCGGATACCGCACTATCTCTCTTGGCCAACGACTCGATTACACTCCAACTATCACCTGGGCCACAGTCGTCTACATATATTATCTCATAACCACTCTTGAGGGATTTCATCACATGGGAGAGACGCTTATGCAATTCAGGCAATATAGATGCAGACCCGTAAACGGGAATGACGATGCTATATTGAATTTTACCGGGCATAGCTGCTTTAGTATCTGGAACCTTTTGTACGGCACTCCCCATCCTGGGCTCCTCCTTGTTACCAATATTTTCTGCTATCCCCATAAGCTCTAACCAAACTTCCCCACTTCTCATCCTTTCTACCTAACCATCTATTTACCTGCACGAAAGTAGGTCAATTCAATTCTATCCAGCTTCTTGTTCGAGGAGATATGATTCTTGACAGCAGCGTAATTAGTCAACTGTGTGGTGTTATCAAGATAAAATACATCTTCAGGAAACTGCTCATATAAAAACGCCTGCATTACCAAGTGAAGCCGGTTTCCTCGAAACTCAGGCAACACAGCAGTCAACCCTCCTTTATATAGTTTTTTCCCCTGGAATTCCCCAGCGTCTATATAAAAGAAATAGCCAACCACACGGCCTTGTTCCTGTACTACGGCAAATAAGGTGCTATCCGCCTCAAGATGATTTTCGATCCAGGCTGAAAAATATTTATCTGATTGGGCACTACTAAAATATAATCTGTTCTTGAACCGTGAACAAAATTCCGGATTATCAACAAAAGAACCTTTGGTTATCTCAAGGATGCTGGGCAGATCTGCAATGGTCGCCAAGCGCAATTGCCAACGACTACTTCTCACTGGCTCAATTGTCCTTCTGTCAACAAGAGTAACAAATGTAATCCTGGTATCCACCAGACGAAAACCGAAATCAACAAAGTGGGGAATAGAACCTATGGCGCGTACATCAGTCGTAAATTCGACCAGTTCAAACTCTTCGTGGTCCGCATGGCTGGTGATCTTTTCCAGTACCTCCCTGAGCATCTCCTTATCTGTTGATAAGAGTTTTTGATGATCGAACTTGAGCAATCCAAAACGCTTCCCGATAAATCTGCTCTCCCATTCCTTCAGGCCAAAGGTCCCGAGGAGAGTTTTGCCATTTGCTAAAATGTCGACCTGTGCACCATCATCAGTTTTTCTCAACATTGTTAGTTTTTAGAGTTTTGAATATGGTCTTGAAAGTTCAAGGCAGGCATGTAGCGTAGGAAATGTCCTAATATGACATCAGTTAAGTACATACTACCGGCGTTTGAAGGCTGACTTATCTCATACTCTGGGGGTATATTCATGATGGGCTTACAGGGAGACCCCACATATACTTTTCGGCCTGGCAGGTCTTTAATGACCACGGCGCCTCCCCCAACTATACTTTGCGGCCCAATGTGGATTCCGGCCAGTAGGGAAGCTTGTGAACCTATGATTGAGCCATAGGAGATGTAGCTCAACAGTTGTTCCTCGAAAACCTTTCCTTTTCTGCCGTGGCTGACATGTTTGGTATGATTCGTGATTACTCCTGGGCCTATGAATCCATAGTCCTCGATGATTGTTGATCTGGAAATAATAGCCCCTGTGCGTACATTCACATGATTACCTAAATAACAGGCACCGGTGGTGATACAATGGTCGTCAAAGACTACATCATTTGCAATTCTGGTACCTGATTTCAAGGTCACCTTGTTACCGATTTGAACATTGTCACCAATGACAACATCCTCTTCAATGAAGACATGATGGCCTATGTGAACATTTTTTCCAACCTGTACATCTTTTTCAATTACGGAAAAATGTCCAATGCTATATGCCCCCTCATGTTTAAAAGACTTATGGATGACAATGCTCATACTATTCACCCTCACTTTTTCTGGATTTAAGGAGAAAAATGGGCTGTTGGTAAAATTTCATCATCTATTTTGTTCAACGCAATGCAGGTGCCACATTCACATAGCTGTCATTTGATTGATATCGGCTGTGTCCTTATTGAAATCAAATGATTTTTTATTGAATAAATACGTAAGTCCTCCCCACAGTACTGTTATCATTGAAAACAATCGAAATACGATAGCCACACTCAAGCCAACCTCTAAAGGAACCGAGAAGAGCGACAAGGAAAAAGCCAACATTCCTTCCCTTACCCCGAGAGCAGAAACTGATATCGGCAACGCGCTGATAAATTCAGTTAGGGCAAGGCAAAAAAGCACCTGATACAATCGTACATTGACATCAAGGGCTGATAACAAACAACTTACACTGATGGAACGAAAAGCATGAAACAACACAATCAACGCCATCAACACTGACAAAAACTTAAATAAAGATGCTAACTTAACTTCAACGATTTGGTTGTACAGAGCAGTTCCTTTTTTGACAAAAATTCGATATGAAACAGCTAAGACAATAATTATTAACAACATGACTCCTACTATTATTCCTCCTGCTTTAGCTAATAGTTCTGGGGGAAAAGAATTCGCCTTTTCCGGATCAATAAAGAACATTATTACCCCACCAAATACTGCCACTACAAAAAGAAAGAAAAATCCTGCCAACCTATCTATGCTCATGAAATATATTGATCTTTTCCAGTCACTCCCTGAGCATTTCTTAAAATAGATCACCCGGATAATATCCGGACCAACAGAGCCTGGGACAAATGTTCCTAAAAATGATGAAACCAGAATAAAATTTAGCGTATTTCTAAAGGTTGATGTATACTTGCCCAGAATATAGTGCACTCTAGCACCCTGCAATACACTCAAAGAGAACAGAAGGCTCAACACCCCCACCAATGTTTCCCTCCAATTTTCGAGACGCAACAGTTCAAGCGCATTTGAAATATCAACCTTTATCACCAAGAAAGTAATTAGAAATATTCCAATTACGTATCGTATCGCTGTGGCTGCCTTCTGCAATTTCACTCCATTCTCTTCTTTTTTACCTGGCCTTTATAATAAATATGTAAAATCAATAATTTTTTTCACCATAACACATTATCACCACAACATACTATTCAGCATACATTTCACTCGGTTCATTTGAAATACTTCTCGGAATAAACATTGAGTTTATTCTTTTTCAGAAAATCCACTTTGCTTTCCGAAAAAAAGCCTCCTCTTAAATCTTTAGGTAACTTATCCTTATCTCCTGGTTGATATTGCAACAATAACTGCTCAATCCTAAGGTTCCTCTCCTTGTGACCTGCGAGCCTTGCCCAGGCACCCTTTACAGAGAGGACATTTACAGCGAAAATCAATACGAACATGCCAGTGCAGGCATACTGTATTGCCTTTTTTACATCCATGACCTGAAGCAATATAATTATCGCCCAAATCATCGCCCCGATCCCTAATTCATATATTTTTAAATATCGTGGCGCCGCTACCCACCAATTTACTTTCCCGGCAACAGGAAAGTACCTGAAACATATTACAGCAGTGATATAAAATAGAACAAAACCCATCACATACAGGGGTACCGTGGTGCGGTTTTTTGCACACTTTAGCGTATACGCCAACAAAACAAACAAGTATATTGTTAAAACAACATAAGAAAGATACATAATACCATTATTGGAAAAGCCCCAAACGCGCAACATCCCAAAATCAAAAAGCCCACTTGTAAGAGCTATACTGTACGAGGTGAAGATCGCTATCAAATCAAACAATGCTATGTCAAATGGCGGTTTACCTTTTGAAGCTGGCATTGCACCTATCACATAATATGATAGTTTAAAGATTATAAAACCTGCCACAAGGGCAAAGAACAATTTTATTGCTGACTTCCTCAATTCTTTATGCACCAGAGCTGAAAGAGCAAGTAAAGAAATAACACTTGCCATGGCAATACTCGCGCCATCCCTTGCGCATGTCAGGTAAAAACCTGACATACAGGCCGTAGCGGCAATTCCTTGTATATCGCTATTTTTCAATGTCCTTTCAACTACAACATAAAAGATTAACATATATAGCAACCATATATTCGACAATGTAACCAAAGGCCAATGATATTCACTGAAGCTTTTAAGGCTGAGAAAGGTCGAACAGACGAGGAGAATGCCCGATATTTTCAACCATTTATTATTACTTGGCGTACTCAGCCACATAAGGCGTGCCAGAAATAATACAAGAATAACTTTAGCTGTCATACCTACATCGAAATAGAGGTTCCGCGTCAGGTCATTATATTTTTCACCGAGTATAAATATTGCCGCCGCCAAGGGATTTGGGTGAAAATCACTCCATAGCACCGACAGAGAAAAGGTGTTCTCATAGACCGGGTACAAGAACCGTTTTATGAATCTCCACTGATCAGCCCTTATTATATTTGTATGCAACTGCCATCCATAAGTTACCGCGCTACATATCAACAGCAATAATGGCGTACCAACAAACAACATTTCACCCAATTTTTCAGTGCCTTGCTTTTTATTATCCAGCACTTTAATTCACCCCTCGTATTACACTTGTCGGCACCTTTGGAGTAACATTTATCACCTTACGAATAGTATATTTCAACAAGCTCATTATTTTTTTCTGTTCAGTTTCCTGCAGACCGGTCCATAGCGGCAGCCTAAGCAATCTTTTCGAATAGCCATCTGTATTCTTCATGCTTCCACTCACCCTGCCGAATTTTAGCCCACCTGGACTTGAATGCAGCGGTACATAGTGAAACACCGTCATAACGCCCTCCTTTCTCAACATCCTTATAAGGAGTTCCCTGTTAATACCAGGCGGTAACAAAATATAATACATATGGGCATTATGCTGGCACTCTGGAGGCACAATCGGCCTACGCAACAATCCCTCTTTTTCTAAATCTTCAAGCCCCTCATGATACAGGTTCCAGCAAGCTACTCTGTTATTTGTTATCTGTTCAGCTTCTTCCAACTGTGCCCATAAAAAGGCAGCTATAAGTTCTCCTGGTAGAAATGATGATCCACAATCCTGCCAGGTATATTTATCAACATCGCCCCTGAAAAACTGGCTTCTATTTGTTCCCTTCTCTCTGATGATCTCGGCTTGGGTGATCAGGCTCTGGTCGTTGACCAGTAATGCCCCGCCCTCACCTGATATGACATTTTTCGTTTCATGAAAACTCAATGTCCCCATATCACCAAAACTTCCCAGGGCCCTCCCCTTGTAGGTGGCCATCACCCCTTGAGCCGCATCTTCGACTACCTTCAGGTTATAGCGCTGGGCTATTTCTAAAATCGTGTCCATCTCACATGCAACACCCGCATAATGAACAGGGACAATGACTTTCGTTTTGGGAGTTATGGCTTCCTCTATTAGCCGCTCATCAATATTGAGTGTATCTCTTCTAATATCGATAAATACAGGTACAGCCCGCCGCAAAGCGAATGCATTGGCGGTTGAGACAAAGGTATATGAAGGCATTATCACCTCATCGCCCTCATTCAACTCCAGTAACAGCGCAGCCATTTCGAGTGCTGCTGTACAGGAGTGAGTCAAGAGTGCCTTTTTGGTTCGAGTCAGTTTTTGCAACCAGGCATGGCAGCGATCAGTGAATGGTCCATCTCCGGCAAGCTTTCCATTGAAATGAGACTCGGCTATATAAAACAGCTCTTTTCCCGTCATATACGGCCAGTTAAAAGGAATGGTTTTCTCCGGCATACAGGCTGATCCTCTTAGTCTTTTTTCCTCTCAATATCTCTATTTTTAACGTAAGTACCTTGCCTAGCACCGGCATTCGATCAACAGCCACCACCAATTTATGCCTAATAGGCCTATTCTTGGCCGTGTTCAAGCCGCCACTGAGTCTATCTACATGCTAGGCATTGCTGTAACATTTGATCTTGAAGCTTTGCTTCAAAGCATTTAGCGCAGTGGGTTGTTGAAATGAAAACTTAACAGAGGCCATTACCACCCTGATGGAATACTTCCCACCACGGTTTTTTTTAAATGAATCGCATAATCATCTAAATATCATACCCACATCGGGATATAACGATCGCGGCTGAAATTTCAGAATAACGCCATGATTTCCGTACAGCCACTATGAACAGGGGGCAATACACCAAAGGTCGGTCAGTAGCATAGGTACCGATTGCACCTAATCGGCACAATCCTAACACAATTTTTACACAGTTGTCTGGGTTTTGGAAGTATTTTCAATATAAAATGGCACAATCAAATGAAGATAGCGGATATACATGCAGTTTGACCGTCTTCTCCTCTGCTTGGCAGATGACTGGCGAACACTACCAGGAAATAGTTTATAGATAGGGAATTTACCAACAAACTATCCCATTTACCGGCCTGGCAATGCTTAATCACCCCGGTCAGGCTCTTTGCTCTTGCCCTTTGAAATTACCACACTATACTAGCCAATCACTTGCAAAGAGAGGGGATAAAGCGCTAAGTGCAAGCTTAGTATGTGTTATGGGGGTAGGCTGGATGCTTCCCCGGTACTGATTTATAAGGGGAAGAATGAGTATTTCACTAAAACACCGGATCGAATATGGTTTTCTTCGATCGATCATCTTCATAATCAACCTTCTTCCCGTACCATTGATTCTCTGGTTCGCAGGTTTTCTCGGCCGACTTGCCTGGATCGTATTTCCTTTTCGCCTTGACGTCGCTTACAAGAATCTTTCCACCGTTTTACCAGGGCAGCCAGAAAAAGATAGAATGGGAATATTGAGGAAAACGTACATTCAGTTCGCCCAGACTTTTGGCCTGATATTCATCCTCCACAGAAAAAAGATGATGGAACAGGTGGCCAACGCCGAAATCAGTGGTATCGACAAACTTGAGAAAGCACTCGCTCAGGGAAAAGGCGTCATCTTGACCACCTACCATGGCTGTTGGTTCGAAGCCTATTTCGCCTGGTTTAATAAAGCGAACATTCCCACCAGCCTGATCTACCAAAAGCAGAGCAACCCACTTTCGGACCGCTTTTTTGTCAGGCAACGAGCCAGGTATGGCAGCGCACTCCATCACCTCGACAGCGGCGCTGGAATGAGCGCCTACGAAAAGGCTCTTAGCAAGAACCATCTTCTCATAGTCAGCCTTGATCAGAGCTACAGCGCCAAGGGGACTGACATTGTTTTTTTTGACACCCCCCTCAAGTGTGCCAAGGGGACGGCAGTGCTGCATATGAGGACCAAGGCTCCTGTGCTGACCAGCGTGTATTACATGAAGGATGGTAAACTGCATATTGATTTCGACACAGTTGAATTGCCCGACTACCAGGAGATCAGCGAAGAGTCCATACGGGATCTCACCTCCCGCGCCATCAAAAAATATGAAAACCACATCCGCAAGTACCCAGAACAGTGGTTCAGCCTTTTTCACAAACTCTGGACCAAGAAAGGGTATGACAAGGTGAATAGAAATTTTCGGGATCTCATCTTTTCCTAGAAGCAGTTAGCCCGGGGCGCCAATTCACTCCGCCTTGATTTTACGGTACAATACCGAGATGAATTGTTTGGATTCGTAGCCACGGGCCGTCCCACTGCAGAAATACAGCTTTGGGATTCTGCTGATGTGGTGTAATACTAAGCGATTTTTTGATATCGCAGTCTACCCGGCATGCAGGGAGTTACCGGGATAACGATGCGAGAATTTTCCCTCTATTCCACATTACACAATGTCTAATAAAGAAATTCTCAGTAAACTCTATCGGGTGATTCGTCCATACAGGTTACAGCTTGTTGTGGCGATGATCACCATGATCTTCTTTGCCTCCTCCACTGCCGGCCAGGCCTACATCCTCAAACCTGTCATCGACCAGATCTTTGTCGAAAACGACATTAATGCACTGGCCCTGCTGCCTTTTGGCATTATCGCTATCTTCCTGTTAAAAGCCGTCACCTACTATGTCTATACCTTCTTGCTGGAACGGGTCGGACAATCCGTTATTCGTGACATGAGGGTCAAGGTTTTTCACCACATACACACCCAGCCCGTTTCCTTTTTTAACGACTACTCCACCGGAACCCTGATCTCCCGCGTTATCTCGGATGTCTCATTAATGCAGCAGGCCGTCTCCAACGCCCTGGTAAGTTGTGTACGAGACACCTTCCAGGTGGTTTTCCTCGTCGGCCTGGTTTTTTACCTGAACTGGCGGCTGTCATTGGTCATCTTTATCATCTTGCCCATTGCCGCCTTTGCCATAGTCAAATTTGGGAAAATTTTCAGAAAGCTCAGCCGGCGCTCCCAGGAAGAAACGGCCAACGTTTCCGACAGGCTCTATGAAAGCATTACCGGCAACAGGATCGTTAAGGCATTTTCCCGGGAGGAATACGAAGACCAGCGTTTTCAGAAGCAGATTGGCACCCTTTTCAACATCACCATAAAAGATGCCAAGTACCGCACCATGCAGCACCCGATCATGGAACTGATCGGAGGCCTGGCTATTGCCTTAATCATCTGGTTCGGTGGCCGAGAGGTTATTCAGGGCAGCGCCACCCCAGGAACCTTTTTCGCCTTTATTACCGCCCTCATCGCTGCCTACGAACCGATCAAGGGAATCAGCAACATCAACCCGGCAATTCAGCGGGGACTTGCCGCTGCCACCAGGGTTTTTGAATTACTGGACATCGAACCGGCAATTAAAGACAAGCCGGGAGCAAAGCCACTGTTGCCTTTTAGTGACAACATTGAATTTAAAGACATCAGCTTTAGCTACGAAGATGGCACCCAGGTCATCCAGGGGCTGAATCTGACCGTGCCAAAAGGTGAGGCTCTCGCCATCGTCGGCTCAAGTGGTGGAGGAAAGACAACCCTGACTAACCTGATTCCACGCTTTTTGGATATCAATGGTGGTCAAATCCAGATAGATGGTGCCAATATCCAGGACGTCACACTCTCCTCCCTGCGACAACAGATCGCCATGGTCACGCAGCAGACCATTCTCTTCAATGACACCGTCCGCAACAACATTGCCTATGGCGACCTTGAGGCAACGGAGGAGCAGATCCGGCAGGCGGCATCAGCTGCTTACGCCCTTGACTTCATCGACAAGTTGCCAAATGGCCTCGACACCCTCATAGGGGAAGGTGGCGCCCGCCTTTCCGGAGGTGAGCGTCAGCGCCTTTCCATTGCACGTGCAATTTTGAAAAATGCGCCCATCCTTATTCTCGATGAAGCGACTTCCGCCCTGGACACGGAATCTGAGCGAGAGGTTCAAAAGGCTCTGGAAAACCTGATGAAGAATAAGACCACATTTGTCATTGCACATCGTTTATCCACTATAATAAACTGTGATAGAATCATAGTTGTCAAGGGTGGTAAAATCGTCGAGCAAGGCACCCATAACCAACTATTGGATCTAAAAGGGGAGTACGAAACCCTGTACAATATGCAGTACACCTAGCGAATACACCTCAGAACAATACCCGTCTTTCTGTGATAGCGCGGCTTGTTGCCGGTATATCACAGAAAGGCATGCAGGTAGCCAAATGCTATGACAAGAATGAAGCAATTCAGGAATGTTATTAGTATCGCCGGCCAATATTCTATTATCGCGGCCTGTTTCACAATGCCGTTGTCAACTTCGGCCATGGGGGGATTTGCCGGCCTGGCCCTGCTCTTCTGGCTCCTTTCAGGCTCATTTACCGCTCAGCTACGTGATCTGGTTCGCAACCCGGTTGTACTTTGCGCAACCGGACTATTCCTGCTACTGGCCTTCAGCACGCTCTACTCTTCAGCGTCACTATCAGCCAGCCTGGACACCCTCATAAAATACAGAGAGTTGCTATACCTGCCAGTGGTACTGGGGTTACTACAGCATCAGAACCATTTGGCCAACCTGGCAAAGAACGCCTTTATCGCCGGATGCATCCTGCTTCTGATCATCTCGTACGGGATGTATTTTTCAGTCATCCCCACGCATAAGTTCGGTAACTCCCTGCTCTTTCACATCACCCACAGTTTTTTCATGGCGATCCTGGCTTTTTTTGCCCTGCATAATGTTTTCGACGACAAACGCCACAGGCTGTTCTGGCTTCTCCTGTTCGCCGTGACGGCTTTCAACGTCATTCAGGTGGCGCCGGGCAGAACAGGTATGGTAACCTTTGCCTTGTTGACCTTTCTGACCTTGCTCCAGCGAATTTCCTCCCACCACCTGGTTCTGGCCACCCTGGTCACACTGGTCTTTTTTTCCACCGCCTTCCTTTACTCCGACAACTTCTCATCAAGAACGCAACTTGCCGTGGCGGAAATACAAAACTATACTCCCGAGAAGTCGCGAACCTCCATAGGCCAGCGCTTTGACTGGTGGTTCAATAGCCTGGACATGATCAAGGCTTCGCCACTGCTGGGCCACGGTGTTGGCTCTTTCGGAGTAGAACAGGCAAAACTCATCAAGGGCAAGAGAACCACTCCCACAGAAAACCCCCATAATGAGTATCTGCTTCTGGGCATGCAGGTCGGCACACTTGGTGTTGGGCTCTATTTTCTGCTGCTTGCATTACTGCTGTATTGCGCGCGCAGTCTCCCTTCACAACAGAAACATCTGCTCCAAGGAGTAGTCCTTGCCATGGCGGTTGGTTGTCTGATGAATTCCTTTCTCTACGACTCCCACCAGGGGCATTTCTTTATCATCCTGTCCGCCATATTACTTATCCGATCCCCCGCCCCGGGGCAAACGAACCCACAGTCGGCATAACCCCGCCGGAGATACCAGCTGTAGCGCATATCTCTCCCGTGCCCCCAGGCCCTCAACTTCTTCAAGATCTCCTGCGGGGCAAAAACAGGGTAACCGTACTCCCTTCACCTTCTCTACTGCTCATCTCGATGCTGCCACCATGCTCCTCCACTATCTTGGCAGAAAGTGCCAGGCCCAGCCCTGTACCGTCACTTTTTGTGGTGAAATACGGGTCGAAGACCTTGGGCAGATTCTCCGCAGCTACACCGACACCGCTGTCTGAAATCTCACAGCCAACACCATCTGTTTCAGGTTCCATGGTGATTGTCAATTCGCCGCCATCAGGCATGGCTTGGATAGCGTTGAGCAGCAGGTTTAGAAAGACCTGATTTATCTTGTCTTCATCAACGTTGATCAGATCACCTGAGTCCGGCAGGTCAACAACCAGATGTATGGCCATGGCCTCGGCGTCTACAGCCACCAGGCCGATCGCCTTATTCAGCACATCTGACAGCTTGACTTCACTCAATTGCAGCTGACCAGGCCTCGCATAATCGAGAAGTTCACTAATACTACGGTTCAACCGCTCTACCTCCTGAACCAGAATGTCGGCAGTCTCTTTCCCCTGCGCATCCCCATCAACCTTGCCTTTCAACAACAGCGCCAGCCCCTTGATGGAACTCAACGGATTGCGTAGTTCGTGAGCAACTCCTGCCGCCATCTTGCCAAGCGCGGCAAGTCTTTCGTTCCTCCGCAGCTCACCCTCAAGCTTTCGCAGTTCGCTTATATCCTGCATAAGCAGAACATGGCCTGAGAACTCTCCCCCGGAATCAGCAACCGGTAACGCGGTCAACAGCAAAGTGCGCTTTTGGCCATCAGCCAACTGGATTTCTCGCTCAGCAGATCTCACCCCTAGCGGCGCCCTGTTCGCAGAATGCTCGAGGAAGTCGAAATAGATTTCCCGCGGCAGAACCTGCTCTATTTTTCTGCTCACCAGACTGGCAGCGGAAATACCTGAGATACGCTCCGCTGCCTCGTTGACAATCTGCACCGAACCAGCAGAATCAGTGGCAATCAGTCCAACCGGCAGGGAGCCGACAAGCATGTCATTAAAAGCGCGAATTCTCTGAAGCCGGTTCTGTGTTCCTTTATAGCCCTGCAGGGTGAGCAGTGACAACCAGCCTCCGACTCCCACGAGCAACAAGACCACTGAAAGAATAATTATCTGCAAGAGTTGACGGGAAACAGCACTATCAAAGGCCTCCAGATCAAGCTGAACAACTATACCAAATTCCATGGCCGGCTCATTGGACAGGCCCTGGGGAACCACCTCACTCTGTCTCCCTCTATGCATATGCCCATTCATATGCCTGTCAGTGGAGGAACCTGGAACACCGCGGAATTTTGGCATGAAAAGCCGGCCAAGTTGAAAACCAGGTTGAGAACCCTCGCGGTGCATACGAAAGATGTATTCGCCGTCTGCGCCACGCTGTACAAATTCCATCATCTCTGTGGGCACTTTTTGTCCCACCCGTTCAGGGTCAGTAGCCGCCACTATTACTCCACCGGAATCGAACACCTCTACAAAGTGAATATCACGTTGTTCCTGGAGTTGATCGATCACCTCCTGAACATGATCTGTCCAGGCAAGTGCAGATTGCCCAGGAGTCCCCCTCCTGCCCATCCAGCCGGCTCGCATGGAGACCCTTACGCCGGTATCGAGAAAGCGGACGACCGACAGCCCTTTCTGGACCATGGCCTCGGTCATGAGCTCTTTTTCACGGTTATAGTTGTTCACCGCAAAAGCACCGATAATAAAGGTGAGAAGGGTGCAGGCCGCCGCCAAGATCCAAGGGCTTACGCTGGCGAGATGTTTTTTCATCTGCTACTCCGGTTACTCATCTGAATAATTCAGTATTTTCTGCAAGATCACTTTAGTGATCATATATGTAGGAACTATTCCCTCATCCCCCATGGGGCCGGAAGCGAGGGTCTGGCCGCTGATGAGCGGGTTGTCCGAGGCGTAGTAGGCATACCTCGTCTTCATGTCACCGGTGATATGTCCCTGAATTATTGCCGCACTTATCGCCCGCTGATAATGCCCGCCCTCCATCTCAAGTCCAATAGCCTTCCAATTGGAGGTCTGAAATCGCTCAAGCACGTCACGGTTCTGTAGGGAAGTGCCCAATACCGTCACCATCGGCCCGGAAAAGACCGTAACGCCATCTTCAAAATCGCTGATCTGCAGATCATTGTTGACTATATAATTATGGGGAGTGCCCTCCATTACATGGGCCGTTGCCAGCATGATATCTCCTTTCTTGCCGGGCAAAATCCCTGCTTTCCCCATGATGGAAATGGACTCGACATTCAAGGAGATCATCTGATCGGCCAAATGACATGGGCAGAGCAACTCATCCATGACCTCGAAGGCCTGGGTGCCAAACGCATAGTCCATCACCACAATCACAGGTTTCAATTCCTTTATCAGATGAACGTTTACCTGGAGGCAGGGATGCATGGCGGACTCATCGATCTGGGATGCATCTATGATATGTACGTCTATGTTTGATCCCGAATGATCTTCATGGACATAGAAGCCATGGTTTTCTGCATAGTTTTCAACTTCATCCTCACGGTCCCTGAGCAGTTTCACCATCTGGTACAGGTCGGAGGGAAATTCCAGCCCTGCCGACTTCAGGGCACCAGGACCATAAAAGACATTACGTATCGAGTGCATATTGGCACTGATCACATGCAATGGCCTGTCCTGGAATCCCAGCTCGAGGAGCCGTTCTTTCAATGACTTTGCCCAGATGGTCGCATATTTGTGCTGACCGATCACCTCCCGCAGTGACGGGGTAAAATAAACCGAGAGTTCATTGCTTTTGTGTTCCTGCTCGTCGATCACCCTCTTGCCTATGGTGTAGATGATTTTGAATAGGCCGCTGTTGGTCTGATACCGCTCGTTATTGCGATCCAGGTATTCGTAGGTATCTCGCGTCTCCTTGTAGGTGCGGCCGAGAATGATAGAGAGGTTCCATATGGCCTGGTCGAGTTCCCCTCCCTCAAGCTCACGGTTTTCGAGAACGATCTTTTCGAGTTCTCGCCATTCGGAGGTGGTTCCTTCGAGCCTGTTGCAAGCCTGGTGATAGATCTTGTGCGCTTCGATATTTAAAAATGTTATGTGAGTCAAAATATCATAGATCTCACTCAACCCCCTCGTTATGACAAAACACATCTCGGTTTCTGACACCGCATAGGAGGTGCGCCGCCGCTTGAGTGGTACAATCTTCGTGAAGGCGGTATCATGAAAATCTTCCTGAGCTGTCAGGATCAGCTTGGTACACTGTTCTATCCCACAAGGCATGCGGTCTATTACATACTCAAGCCCCTGGAGCTCGACTATTCTCGGATCCGTCATCGAGCCGTAAATCTCGGGACTCAGCATCTTCAATGCTTCAGCGAGCTTTTCCCCGGCCTTACCTGAGGGGGTATATGATCCTTGAAGAATCAGCGAATCGGCAATTGTTTTAAAGGTGCGAATGGCTGTACGTGCTTTATGTGACTTTGAAGGTTCCTGCATCGACATCACCCATGGATGAACTCGTTGTTCTGTTCCGCAGCTGCCGCTGCCACATAGTGGCAAATAAATCGGCAACCTCTTAAATTCTCACTGGAATCCATCATACCAGCTGAATTACTATTTGCTGAATTATTTTTGCTGTGGGTATCCAGGAGGGGGCGGTGCCAAGGCCAGGATGGGTCAAGTGGTCGGTACGGCAATCGGTTTGCTGTAGGGGAACACAGCCTGCCGATCCTCTAACCATCGGGTAAAAACAGCTTGAGAGCACCGGCAGGGAGCAACCTCTGCGGTCTCCCTGCCCGGTGGCTATAAAAATCGCTGAAGTGCCTCGATCAGCTCTTTTCTGCCCTGACCGGTTTTAGAAGAAAAGAGCACCCGCTGGGACGGGATGATGCCATGTCCGGCATCGAGCATTTTGGCGTTTTTCACCCGTTCATTGCCAGAAACCTTGTCGATTTTGGTGTAGACGGGCAAATATGGGATGTTCTTCTGGCTGAGCCAGGTGAGCAGTTGAGTGTCCTGTTGCTTGGGGGCATGACGAATATCCAGAATAACCACCACGCAGCTCAGGGTCTTACGGGTTTCGAGGTAGCTGGTGATCAAGCCCTGCCAGGAGTTCTTCATGTCTTTCGACACCTTGGCAAAACCATATCCCGGCAGATCCACCAGGTGGTACTGGTTGTCGACTAAAAAGTAGTTCAGGCCCTGGGTCTTTCCCGGCCGGGCGCTCACCTTCACCATCGACTTGCGCCCGATCAGGGTGTTCATCAGGCTGGACTTACCTACGTTAGAGCGTCCTGCAAAGGCGATCTCCGGTAGCTCTTCGGGGGGCAGCTGGCTTTCACTGTGCACACTCAACAGGAACTTAATGTCATGAAAATTCATTTTCTCCCCTTATAAACACATGAACCTGCGCCATAATGGAGATGACCCATTATACGGCCAGGTTCATATTCCGAGCAATTTTATGGTAGAAATCAACCGGGTCGACCCGCCGGCAACCCGAACAATCGTAGTACACCGGCGACTCTTTTTCTTTCTTAGATTACCTTGTTCAGAGGGTATTCAATAATTCCCTCTGCGCCCTTCTTGATAAGCGCTGGAATCAAATCGCGAACTACATCTTCGCTGACCACGGTCTCGACTGAAAACCAGTCAGTATTATACAGATTGGCGATAGTCGGTGCATTGAGGCTCGGCAGGATCTTGACAATCTCCTCGAGTTTACCCTCGGCAACGTTCATCTTCAGCCCCACGATACGATCAGCATTGAGCGCGCCCTGCAGGAGGGTGAAGATATTTTCGATCTTCTCACGCCTCCAGGGATCATTCCAGGCTTCCTTGTTGGCGATGAACTGGGTGTTGGACTCCATCAACTCATAGATGATCCGCAGGCCGTGGGCACGAATGGTGCTTTCGGTCTCGGTAACCTCGACGACGGCATCGACCAGGCCTGAGACGACTTTCGCCTCGGTGGCTCCCCAGCTGAACTCAATCTCAACGTTTATACCCTTTTCTTCGAAAAAGCGACGGGTCACATTGACCAGCTCGGTGGAAACCTTCTTGCCTTCGAGGTCCTCGAGGGTCTTGATGTCGGAATCACCGGCTACCGCGATTACCCAACGGGTTGGCTTTCTGCTCACCTTGGAATAAACCAGGTCACCAACCAAGACGTACTCGGACTCATTTTCCATGGTCCAGTCCTTGCCAGTAATACCGGCATCGAGCATACCGCTTTCGACGTAGCGCGACATTTCCTGGGGGCGACAGATGGAACACGCCACCTCGTCGTCATCAATCTTCGGGAAGTAGTTTCTCGCCGCCGGCTTGATCATCCATCCCGCTTTCTCAAAAAGTTCAATGGTTGCTTTCTCAAGGCTTCCCTTCGGGAGTCCAAGCTTTAACTGTGTCATCTTGTACGATCTCCAATTTCTACAGAAGTTTGGTTTGCTTCTGTTTATTTCTTTCCGTATACCTCTTCGGGGTCAAAAACCTTTTCCCCTTCTACCACCAAAGCATCTCCGTCAACTTTTCTGTAAAAACACGACCGGTGACCAGTATGACAAGCCGCTCCCCCGAGCTGTTCAACCAGAAAAACCACGGTATCATCATCGCAGTCAACCAGAATATCGTGGATAACCTGCACATGACCGGATGATTCGCCTTTGAGCCAAAGTTTGTTTCTGGAACGGCTCCAGTAATGGGCCTTGCCGGACTCCAGAGTCTTCTGCCAGGAAAGCTCATTAATGTATGCGAGCATCAAGACTTCCCGGGTCTCATGATCCTGCACGATGGCTGGTAACAGACCATCTGCAGTTTTTTCAAAGTTCAACATAACCTTCTCATCCTTTTGAAAATCAATCTGACTTTACAGACAGGGGCAGCGGATAAACTGTTCTCTAGAAGAACCTGTTTAAAGCCTTTTGAGTGTAAGGCGATGGGCGGAAAATCCGCTTTCAGGACAGGCCATTTGACCACAACCTGTCAGATTCAGGAAATCTGTCACATTACGTGGCGATACTCCCTTTGTCAAGCGTTAGATGATGTTTTCGGCAACCCAACTATAAATATTGCAAAACACAGCTGTAACCTGATAATATAAGCGGTTCGTTCCCAAAGTTAACCAATCGGTCTTACGAAATAAAAATACACTGTATGTCAACAGGCTATGTTGCATCAAGGAGCTACCAGCGCAATGAAAATTGATAAGAACGATATCGTTACCCTGGCATTTACCGGAAAACTCGACAATGGCACCGAGTTCATGAAAGTCAGTGAAGACAAACCGATGGATGTGACCGTAGGAAATAGCGAACTCCCCCCCACGGTAGAAAACGCCCTGGTCGGACTCGAAGTCGGTCAGTCACGCACGGTTCGTGTCTCCCCAGACGAGGGTTTTGGACCGCGCATGAAGAACCTGTTACAGACCATCACCAACAAGGACTTCATTGAGCGCATCAACCCCAGGCCGGGCATGATCGTCTCGCTGAAGGTTGACCGTGACGGCCAGGAACACCAGGTGCCGGCCACGGTGATGGAAGTCAATGAGGATTCAGTGGTGGTTGATTACAATCACCCGTTGGCAGGCCACCATCTGACGTACGAGATCTCTATTCTCAACATCCAGAAATCCGCCTGATTCAGCGGGGTGGAACGAAGTCGTTTCGACAAAAAACAAGGCCCGCACCGACAGTCGGTGCGGGCCTTACTGTTTCTACTCCAGTTACAACATACTGTGCACGCCAGCTCGCCCGTTCACATGCTCTGGGTGTCGTTCTCATCGACTGTTTTTTCAGCCTCCTGCATGGTCGCGGTTCTCATGGGCTGAGGTTTCTTTGGCGAAGGGGTTTCGGCCGCAGTATGCACCACTGAAACATCCTGCTCGCTTCGAACTGCAACGACACCACCAGCCCCCAGTTCATCAACCGCTGCACCGTGCGTCTCAGCTGCGTCAATGGCCTCACCCGAGGCTCCTGCCTGGGGCTGATCAATCAGGGCTTTTGCCAGATAGGCACCATCAAGAGACCTCTCCCCCAGAATCGCTCCTCGCAGATCCGCTCCCGCCAGGTCGGCGCCTACCAGCACCGCACCTTCAAGGTTGGCATGCCGAAGATCTGCACCTGCCAGATTCACCAGGTGCATCCTGGCATTACGCAAATCCGCCCCCTGCAAATCAGCATCCTTGAGGTCCATCCTGTTCAGGTTCATTCCGCGCAGATCGCACTCCGGGCAACTATTTGTCTTTTCCAGCCGGAGTAAGTCACTATTTCTCCCAGCCATCTGCTCTTTTGCCTCCACACCGGCGCCACCGGCGACGATGACCAAAACAGAAACAATGTAGAAAAGGATATGGCAGGAAAGCCCTGTCAACTTGGTCATAGTATCTCAGTTATTTGTCATATATTTTCGCCTGGAACCCGGTACACTCAGCCAGACTTCACCGGCCGAAGAGGCATAACCAGCTTACCCTGCTGTTCATGCAATTCATACCAGTCTTGCTATCGGGACAGACCGGCTTCAACTTTTGTAAGTTCAAACTTGTATCAAACATCGGGTCACAATGTGAGTCATCTCTTTGGCCCATTTACTGTGTGCCCCACTCATTGTGCCATGTCAAAGTCGTTCGTTTGACACGAGTCCATTCATCTACCATAACCAGGGACTTTTTTACAAGAGCTGCCCACGAGTTGAACTCCAAAAGATTTTCATAAATTTCGCCTGAACTGCATGGCTTGTCGGCCGACTATCCTTTTAATCTTCGCCACTTCCACGGCGGTATCGGATTCTTGCCTTGCCACAATCCACGCCTGTGAGCCCGGGCCTCCAACTCCAATCGCGCCCACTCCTCACATTCCGCAGTGCGGCAATAGTAGTCATAAACCCAGGCAGCTCCCTGCATGACCAGCTTTTGGTTTACACATATACCATCACGGTAAACCACGCCAACAATTCGGTTGTAGCTATCAAGCCCCTTCACCTTGACTGAGAGGCTATCCCCCTTTAACAGTGTCGCGGTTTGTTCTTTTGCCATATCCGCATATGGTTGATCATATTCCGGGCTGTCAATTCCCCATAAGCGGATCTCCTGCTCGCTGTTACCTGCCAACACAAGAATCGAATCCCCATCTATCACTTTTATAAGCTTGCACTGCAATGCTTCTCCGGCCCCTGACCATGAACACCACAGCAGACTCAATGCAATGACCAATAGAAGATTGCGTAATATAGAATTCATAGCTGCAATTATTTCAGCCCGACTTAAAGACTGCCCCCCGAATATTTAGTTCCACTCAATGCAAACAAGCTCCCATTCAGTATCCATCCTACAATCGAAAACCTTGACTGCGATGGCGGCCAAGTGTTCGGACATGATTCCTCAATAGAGTAAAATCCCTATTGTTATTTGCCCTTTCAATGTGATATTGTTTGCTAATTCAGCGTGCGCAACTTGGGTCACACAATACACATATACCACGTTTCTCCTCTAATTGTCAGTTATGAAAAATAGGGAGAACGGTTGCGACAATATTTGTACTGCTACAGTAAACGTTAACTTGTAAATAGACTTAGATGCCTGAATTTATACTTTCAGATTCTGAAGAAGACACCCGAAATTTCCTGCTCAGTCTTCCCATATTTGACAGCCTGGATATCGATGAATTGAGCCTTCTTGCTCAACATATGAGCTACGTCCATCTCAAAAGCGGTGAATACCTATTTGTCGAAGGCGACCGCGGAAACTTCATGGGATTTGTCGTACAAGGGCTTCTGGAAGTAGCAAAAAAGACCGAATCCGGCCAGAATGTTGTTATCGCCAGGCTGACCAAAGGGAATTCCATTGGAGAGATGGCTCTGATAGAAAAGTCGACTCGCTCTGCAACCGTCATCGCCAAACAGCCAACCTTAATGGTGACGCTCACCGAAAAAGGATTTGATATGCTCACCAGCCGCTCACCGGTACTGGCGGTCAAAGTGATTCAGAAAATAGCCAGGCTGCTTAGCCTCTACATGCGTCGCACCTCCAGCAGGCTTGCCGATCTCATGCAACCGCAACTATAAACCGCAAAGCTGCCTTCTCGATCCAGAAGATGCAAGCATGCAGGATTCACTCCCCATACGCATAGGCTCTCAAACCTCACCAGACAGCATCTTCCACCATGACGAGGCTGGAAATTCCCGCTGGCCGTTGGTGAAGTACTCCACTTTTTCTTGTCGATCTACCAAGCAGGTAGCACTCCGTGCAAGTTAGAGTCTTTACATGCCTAGACATGGCATCCGGTCTCAAACAGGTTCGTGAGGAACTTGGCCCCGATGCATTGATTCTCTCCACCAGAACGGTAAGAAACGGTAAACTCGGTCTGCTTGACACACCGACCATTGAGATTACTGCCACTATCGACATTCCTCTGTCTGGGAAGCAGGAAAAAGCAGCCCCTGCCAATTCTCTTCCACAGCCCACTCTCCCCAGAAGTAGCAATACTCCTGCAAGTCCTGCTCCACCTGACGGCAAGGACAAGGCCCTTGAATCCAGGCAAACGGTTCAGGCCGGCAACATCAAACAGGCGCTTCCTGATCATCTCAATTTAACCCAGCAGCACCTGGAATCAGCAACCCGGCTACTCGAGGAATCCGGCATCGACGAGGCCACCTCCAAAAAAGTAGCGAACCTTACCGCCGAACGACTCAGCTCAGCTGAGATCGTTGACAACAGCAAGCTACGCAGTTTTCTCTCCAGAACGATCGAAAGCCTCGTCCAGGTGGAGCCACCGCATTTTGAGCAGCAGCCCAAGCCACCGGGACAGTCCCGAATAGCCCTGCTCGGCCCGACCGGTGTTGGCAAAACTACCACCCTGGCCAAGCTGGCAGCCCATTACCACAGCAACCACTCCCTCTCCATCGCCCTGGTCACTATTGATACCTACCGCTTCGCCGCAGTCGAACAATTGAAAGCTTATGCTGAGATCATGAAACTACCGGTGGATGTGGTAATTTCACCGGCACATTTACAGGAGTCCTTGCATTACCACCGAGATAAGGATCTGGTGCTGATCGATACCGCTGGCCGCAGTCCCAGGGACAGCCTGTTTATCCAGGAGCTGGTGGCTTTTTTCCAGCCGCACCTCGGGATTGAAAAGCATCTGGTGCTGTCAGCGGCAACCAGGGAAAGTGAATTGCTGGAGACGATTCGTCATTTTGAAGTCACCGGCATCGACAGAACCATCTACACCAAGATAGACGAGTGCAAACAGGCTGGAGCGATCCTCAATGTGCAACTCCAGAACAAGGCACCTCTTTCCTACATCACCAACGGCCAGCGTGTCCCGGAGGATCTGCTGCAGATCACCAGTCGTTCAGTTGCAGAGTTGTTTCTATCCTACCATTAACCACTTCCTCACACCTCCGGTGGCCAGGAGGTACCCACGAAGCTCCTACAGGCTGCTACCAAGCTCCTGACTTCCGTCTTCCAACCCAACGGGCAATATACAGATCTGTAGGACCACCAGAACTGTTTCCTTTGGCTAGGGCATGTTCTTTTTCCAATACGTGGTTGCCCCAAATACGATTCGCCATGCCATTTTGCTGCTGGGCCAAGTCATGTTCCCCATGATACCATGTTAGTACCAACAGGGAGCTTTCCTTATTCTCCATTCGCTTATTTTGGGGCCTTTTATGCCCCGTAAACAAATATACATTGGGGCGACCATGAGCACTGCGACAGGCAAACTCTTCACTCCTTTTACTCTCAAATCCTTTACAATCAGAAACAGAATCGGCGTAGCCCCTATGACCAGAATGTCCGGGAATCATCGTTCCATCCCGAGGCAGGATGTTTTCGACTTCCTCATACGCCGTGCAGATCGAAAGGCGGGCATTGTCTACACTGAAGCCATAGTCACCGATTATGAAAGCGCCCAGGGCTATCCGGGTCAGGCACGAATTACCAACCGCGAACAAATCGAAGCGTGGCGTGGCGTAGTTGAGCGGATGAAGCAAGCCGGCGCGGTTACCATCATGCAGATCTTTCACTGTGGCCGCATAGCCTGGAAAGAGGTGAACCCAGCTGGCAGAACGATCGCGCCGAGCGCAGTCATCCCCAACCAAAAGAACCCGATAACCGGCGCCCCCTATCCCCTGCCTGAAGAAATGAGCGAATATGAGATCGAGCATGTAATCACCGGCTTTCGGGAGACCGCACGGGGGGCGATTGACGCAGGGTTTGATGGTGTTGAGATACACGGCGCCCACGGATACCTCATCAGCCAATTTCTCTCCCACTACTCAAATCGGCGCTCAGATCGCTACGGGGGCAGCCTTGAAAATCGGTTCAGGTTTACTCATGAGCTGATCCAGTCAGTCCGCGAGGTGGTCCCCCACGACAGAATTCTCAGCTTCAGGCTCTCCAATTGGGGAGTAGTCGATATGGACGTATCGCTATTTACAGACAGCCATGAATGGCTGAAGCTTATCGCCATGCTCTCGGAACAGCCGCTCGATGCCCTCTCCATTTCGACATATGATTTCCAGCAAAGCGCATTCGAGACAGATCTTACCATGAGCCAACTCACCCGCCGGGCGACCGCACTGCCTCTTTTCATATGCGGCAAAATACATGACCGCCAAACCGCCGAACTGGCATTACAGCATGCGGATGTGGCGCTCTTTGCCAAGTCTATGCTGCTCAACCCTGGTTTGGTGGAAGATCTCCGCTCGAACAAGGAGCTGCCGTGTTACAGTTCGGAGGAGGCCAACGTTGCCTATACGGACGAAATCCTCCCCTGAGCTTTTTGGGCTTATCCGCTTCACCCCTCCAGACGCCCCACCACAGCATAAGCCAGGGGGCCTAATATCACAATGCTTTCCAAGATTTGCAACACCTGAACACGAAATTCTATCCGCTTTTGTAGTTGACAGTGATATGGTTTAAGTAGGATTGCGACAGCACCTGCCAGTCTGCACGACTCAGGCAATTGACGAGATCCATTGTCGACCCAAACTGATCAGACACTCACAGTCTGTAGCATCAGACGACCTGGAACCCCAGTGAGGAGGATGCCATCATGACGACCATCTTGAATCACTCAGTAGCTCTTCTGTTTTGTGCAACCCTGCTCTTTTTGATCCTTTTTGCTGGGGTTGTTGTCCTCTGGTATGCGGCCAGAATGAATCTGAATGTAGGAGTTGACCTGCTGCGCTCCAGTATCAACCTCCTCAGCAGCGAGGAAGGCAGCATCAGCAACAGTTGCCGACGTGAGTTCCCGCGAGTCGACATCAAGAACCTGCGGGCTGACATCTCAGATGGCCTGGCCTCATATAGCGGCCGGGTCACCAACATTTCCTCCCACGGCCTCTGCCTGCGTGATCTCCCGGAAAAGCTGCCCGATTCACGCTCACTGCTTTCTGTAGTTGTTCAGGGACAGATCGAAAATTACAGAATAGTGGCCAGGCCACGCTGGACAAGCGTTCAGAAGAACAAAGACAAAACTCTGGGAGTTGAGATTGCAAGCTCCCCCACCGGCTGGCAGAAGTTTGTATCATCACACTGACTGGCACGAAATCCCACGGAAACAACAAAAAAAGGGTTACAACCATAACGGCTGTAACCCTTTTATCGTACTGGCGGGGCCGACGAGACTCGAACTCGCGACCTCCGGCGTGACAGGCCGGCATTCTAACCAACTGAACTACGACCCCAGTAGTGACGCTTAACGCTCTCGAAACTTGTGGTGGGCGGAACAGGGCTTGAACCTGTGACCCTCGGCTTGTAAGGCCGATGCTCTCCCAACTGAGCTACCCGCCCTGCGTTTAGCGTGACGGCTTTTTTACCAATTTCGACCTTACCCGTCAAGCATATTTATATCAAAAACGAAATTGTCAGATTTATGCTCTGATTCCCGCAGCCGCTTTTCAATTCAAGAATTAATAATTTTCAACTCATACCTTTTCAACGGGTCCGCGTCCCTCCCAAACCGGCCAATAGTGATTTTGATCTTGCCCAACCAATCCTCTATACTGTTAGGGAAGACAGGTGTTTTCTCTGAATCAACCATTACTGGGTTGGTGGCTGAGCCACCTCTAATCTCGAACACACTTTTTCACCCGTGAACAGTCTGCCTCCTCTGCCAGAGCCTGCCAAAAAGACTGGCCCAGAGGCGCCCATCTACACCATGCCCTGAGGGGTAGGGCTTCTCATAACCGAACCGAAGTGTGTGGGAAATATGGTTGAAGGTTACTCTTTAAATAAGTCTATCTATAAATCCAAACACCTAATTACTCCATCAACTTGCTTTCTTTGTATTGATATAGACTCCTCAGGTAAGCAGAGGCCTCAGGTTGAAACTCGTAGGATGTCTGATTGAGGCTGACTCGTTAGACCTCCCAGCCCACAGGTTTCACTCATCAAAATTCCAATACCAAAACCTCATCAATAATCAGGAATTACCCAGACAAGGCTTGGGTAAACAGTGAAAATCCACAATTGCATTCAATTTTTACGAGGAGCAAACACTCCACTGTAAACGCATCTGCATTGTTGATCAGTATCGCCATAGACCTTTCCGGAATATCTGAACCGAGTATCGACGAGACAATAGCAAAAGGAGGTTTACAAGATGGATCGACGAGAATTTATCAAATTTACATCATTGGCGTGTGGAGCAATCATTCTTTCAGACGGTTCTCTTTTCAGGCCACCTGAAGTCGCGGCAGCACAGACATCATCCTCTGCGGCCGGGCCTGGAAACCTTCCTGATTATGCTGGGAACATGCTGGATTCAGACATGAACGGCCTTGGCCCTGACGGTAAGCCGGTAGGTCACAAGGCAACCTACACCGGGGCCTCCAAGGCCAACAGCAAGGCCGAAGAGGCCATGGCCCACAAGATGAAGCTCACCCCCCAGGAGCAGGCCATACTCGATGGCAAGGAAGGAGAGGAGAAGGCCAAACTCATGAAGATCCTGGTCCAGTTTGGCAATACTTTTGGCGCCGATAAACTGGTGGATCTCGGCGGTGCCCCGCACAGCAACATGTTTATCGGCGCCGAATATATGAAATCGATGATCAAAATGCTGGATGCATGCGCCGAAGCAGGTCTCAAGTCCTATGCGACCTATACCGTCAATCCACGCCCTTATGACGTCTACAACGTCCAGAACAATGTCAAGGACATGACCATAATATACGAGGGCTACAAGCTGCAGAAGGCGCTTGATTACGTCCACGTTCGTCTCGGCGCACCGGATCTGAACTACAGGACCTGTGCCTGCTACCTGGAGGAGATCGGTAATGCCCCGGCCCCTGGCACCTTTGTCGCCTGGGCGGAATCTTCCGCAGTGAACTACGGCAACTCCGTCCTCGGTATCAGAACCAACCGCAACGGCGCCGGTATGGACCTGATCCAGGCCATGCTCGCCAAGGCGCCACATTTTGGTCTTATGACCGATGAGGGCCGCAAGGCCAAGTGGCTGGTTGAAGTCAAAACCTCGAAAGAGCCCGACTGGGGTGCGATCGGCACCGCAATAGGACGCAAGTGTGTCGAGGACGTTCCTTATGTCACCGGACTTGACAAGTATTTCAAGGGAGGCGAGGTCACGGCCGACAACCTGCACCTGCTGAAGGCCATGGGCAGTGCAACGGCATCAAGCGGTGCGGTTGGCCTGTACCATGTCGAAGGTGTCACCCCTGATGCCAAAGAAAAAGGCAAAAAGCTCCTGGTCGAAGGGTACCAGACCTATGTCATCGACGACAAGGAGCAGGCACGGATCATCGGCACCTTTCCCAATCTCTGGCCGGAAAAGGATGGCGATCCCACCGCAGCCTTCATCGGTTGTCCCCACAACAGCTACTACGAGGTGATAAAGTGGGGAAAACTGGTGACTGAGGCGCTCGACAAGGCTGGCAAGACGGAAGCCGCAATGCCGGTGTACATGTTCATGCCCAACAAGGTGAGGGACCGGGCGGTTGAAGAACATGGTGAACTTGTCAGCAAGATGACGCGAGCCGGCATGGTCGCCACCAATATGTGCGGCGTCAGTTACGCGGGCATGAAGGGTTTTTCCGAACGGGTTCGCGGTGTCACCAACTCAGCCAAGACCCGTAACTACTCAACCATCAGGTACTTCCCTGACGAGACCCTGGTGGAAATCATCGTCACAGGCAAGATACCAAAGAGCGCCTAACTATACAAAACTGAACATGACAGACCATCAAACAGCAATCGCAAAGGAGAAGCAACATGGCGAAAAAATCGTTCAAAGGCCGGCCAGTACTCGCCGGTAAACTCCAGGGTAAGGCGCTGGTTTCTACGCAACCATTCAACCTGACTGGCTCCTATTTGAAAAACATGTTCGGCGGCGAAACAGAGAGTGCCCCCTGCACCGATTCTGCCAACAAGGAACTCTACGAGAAGGAGCTCAAGGGAGCCATCATCTGCACCCCCCAGACCGTCGGGTCAACCATGGGCGCCGGGACCATTATGATGTTGAGTGAACTGGGTGTGGGCCCCAAGGCATTCCTGTTCTCCTCGCATATCGACAGCATTTCCGCCGGTGGGCTCATCATCGACGATGTCTGGAACGAGAGGCGGGTCATCACCATCGATCTGCTCGGTGACGAGTTTCTTGAGACCGTCAAGACCGGCGATCAGCTCACAATCCATGAGGACGGGACCGTCGAGATCGGCTAAAGCGGGCATTGCGGTGTGAACGGTCAAATCATCATACTGTGTGATATGTAGCAACCCATTCCATGGAGAGGACAATGAACAGACGAGAATTCTTAGGATCCTTGGCCGGTGTCGGCGCCTCCCTGATGGCCAGCCGTGTTTTCGCAGGCCCAGCGACCTCCGGAATGCGTAGCAACTACGCCTTCCAAAAGGCGGACACTCCGGTAATCCTCGAGGTCGCCATTAACGGCTCAACCACCAAGAAACACAACCCGGCGGCACCGGAAACTGCGGCTGAGCTTGCCGACGAAGCAATCAAGTGTCTGGATGCGGGAGCAACCATCGTTCACGTCCACAGCGGCAAGCCGAGTGAAAACGTTGAAGAGGCTGTTCAAGCCTACGTGGACGTCTTCACACCGGTCCGCGAAAAGCATCCCCTTGCGATCCTCTATCCGACCGCAAACTTCAACCCAAAAGTTTACCACGAAAACCGCACCGTCTGGCTGCCGGAAGTCCAGAGTGGGCATTATCGCGCCCTTGCCGAAGCGGGCCTTGCCAACATGATCTTGCTCGACACCGGGGTCGTCCCGCTCGCGGTCTACGACAAAAACGGCATGATCCCGGAAGAGGGCTTCTGGTGGTACGGCTTCTGGCCTGGCGACAACAAGATTGTTATCGACACCTGCACCGAATTTGGCTGCGGCACGTCGATCTCTGTGTTTGAACCGGGCTGGATGAAGAACGTCGTCGCCATGGCGCAAGCCGGCACCCTGCCCCGGGGCTCGAAGCTCAACATCTACTTCGCCGATTACGGCTTTGCCGGTATGGCACCGCCAATCCCCGAGGCGCTGCAACTCTATCTGCACATGATAGAGGGGTTGAACCTGGAATGGTCTGTCGGTCTGGTGGCCAACGACATCATGGAGACCCCCCTCGCCCGCATGGCCCTGGAACGGGGTGGCAGCTTTCGCGTCGGTCTCGAGGACTGGGGAAGTGGCCCCAGCAATCTGGAGCAGCTGGAGAGAGCAAAGGAACTCATTAACAAGGTTGGTCGACCGATTGTCAGCGGGGCGGAAGCAATAAAATATCTTGATATACCGTTTGCAGCAACACAACCGAAAGGCTGAAGAGGCTGCACCCCGACAGACATGAACAGATAAAACAAATTTAAGGCAAACTCAAGCAAGGGAGAACGCTATGACTACTGACAAAGCAGGACAGGATCCCCTGAATAGTGATCGCCGTACTTTTCTCAAGGCAGGGGCCATGGGAGCTGCCGGGGTCGCCGCGTTAAGCGCTGGCCTCCCCAGTGCCGCCTGGGCACAGCCGAAACCACCGGATGAGGACAAACTGAGAACCAACTCGAAGACTGGAGTCCGCACTGCCATTATCACCGATACCCAGCTCAATATAGGACCGTACCTGGCGGAAGAATTTGCCCGTCGTAAATACAATCTGGTTATTGCCGATGTGCAGGAAGGATTACCCGAAAAATTGCGTCAGTTGGGTGTGACCGATCTTGTCATCGTGCCTGGCCTCGAGCAGGAAGGGCCAAACAACGAGGGTAAACCTGGAGCCATACAGAAGCTTGTCGATGCAGCGATGGACAAGTTCGGCGGTTACGACTCGGTATTCATCCGTACTGCCTGGCACGGAGGGAATGACATCCTCGAAGAGACTCCTGAGAACATGCAGTTGTCCTACGAACAGAACTGCCTTGCGGTGATGTATGCCCTGCAGGCCGTTTTGCCACCTCTGGTTGAGGCAGGTGGTGGTCAGATCGTTGTGCAGACCAGCGCCACCGGCGAGAAGCCGCATCCGGGCCTGGTGTCCTACAGCGTCATGCGCGCTGCCGCCAATATGATGTGCCGTTGCGCCGCACTAACGGTCGCTGACAAGAACGTCACCATAAACGCCGTAGGCACCAATTTCATGAATTACCCTGGCTTCAAACACACCCTCGGCGCCGACAAAGACCCGAAGATAATGGAGGCTCTTCTGGCAAAAATTCCGGTCGGGCGCCTTGGGGAAACACGGGAGGCCGCTCACTTTACCATGGCCCTGCTGGATGGCCACAACATGTACACCACAGGCAGCTTCTTTCCTGTTGCCGGAGGCTTCAACAACGACGGTATGTAGTCGGCTGGCATGGCGCAGGCTTGGCAACTGAAAAGTAGCGCCAGAACAGGGGGGAGGTACACTGCAATAGATCGCCGCCTCCCCATTAGAAACGCTGAAGGACAGGCCATCGAGCCAAACTCTGTTGACACTAAAAACAGCAGTGCCTTTTTTTCCAAAAAGGAAAAAGGAGTACAATTGGATCCGGAATAGACAAAGCGATACGCAGCTTCAAGAGCGAATCCTCGGACATCGAACACAGGAATTAAGAAAACAGGTCTCAGAATTGAAGACTCGGCCTAATCTGTATCGAAGGGGGAGTCTATAACCAGTAGGCCAATTCTGAGACTGATTTCATCAAGAGGAATGAAATACCAAATTGTCTCAAACAGATGGAACTAGATGCCGCAGCTGCGGTGGCAGCACTTACAGAGCAACCAGGCTGTGGGGAAATCAGGGAACAATAATGTTTGATTGAAATAACGCGATGAGCCTTACAATCAGCAAGGCTGCATAAGGTGCCTTATGCAGTGGTGGTTGGCATACCTTCCCGCATATCTCCACTGCATATCTATCGTCTTGTTGAAGAGAAAGAGGAAATCATAAAAAAAGGGGTTACAGTCATATTGACTGTAACCCCTTTGTCGTACTGGCGGGGCCGACGAGACTCGAACTCGCGACCTCCGGCGTGACAGGCCGGCATTCTAACCAACTGAACTACGACCCCAGTAGTGACGCTTGACGCTTTCGAAACTTGTGGTGGGCGGAACAGGGCTTGAACCTGTGACCCTCGGCTTGTAAGGCCGATGCTCTCCCAACTGAGCTACCCGCCCCGCGTCAGCGTGACGGTCTATTTACCAACTTCGACCAAGGCCGTCAAGAAAATTTGAAAGCAAAATAACATTTTGTGACACCCTATAAATCAAGACCCCAAGGTACTCCTTAAAAACTACCTAGTTTCAGACCAATCGCTGACGCTACCTGCGATTTCATGAAGTTGATCTACAGAAATCCCCCCCTGCAGAAAGAAAGCTCCTATCAAGTTCAACCTTTTCTCCGACTTTCCTCCAAGGTTTCCCTCACAGCAAACACCAATACCGCAACCATCAAGCCCGTAAAGAGAATACCAATGAAGCCGATTACGATAGACACCAATTTGCCCAAAGGAGTTGTGGCAACAATATCGCCGTAGCCAATAGTCAAACCTGTAACAAGGGCAAAATAGAGCGCATCCTCAAATGGCATATTCTCCCAAAAGGTAACTCCAATCGCGCCGACCACCAGGAGGGCAATTAATACCAGAAAGACAAATTTCACCCTCCAAATGGCGGCAAAGAAGTGAAAATTGAAACGGAAAAACATCATGTTCCTCCCGGCGTTTTGCTGGGTAACTCAGTTTTTTCCCGTGTCGTATGCTGTACTCGATTTCACCCTTGAAATGGTTCCGAAACTTCTCTATTCTCATACTTGACCAGCACGCTGTCTCTTGGCAAAACGTTTCCCTAGCCCGCTGGCCCAGGGATTCGCGGTCACACCGTGGGCCAGTATGCTGAGCATGATGGTACAAACCGCTGTCGCGGCTATGGTGCTGCTATGTTCAACATTCGCATCTACCACGATTACGGCAAAAACCACACTCGCAAGCCCTCGTGGACCGAACCAACCCATAAATAGTTTACCCTCCGTGCTAACCCCCATACCGGTAAGAGACAAATAGACAGGCAGCATGCGAATCAGGGTCAAACTCAAAACAGCATACAACCAGATTTGCCAGGTGAAGTGCCCCATGGCCTTGCCAACCACCGCCGCACCGAAAATCACCCAGGTAATCAGGGCCAGTGTATCTCCCGTGCCTTCTGCCGCCAGCAGAAATTCCTCCTTTTCCTCTTTGGCCAGGATGCCAAAAAGAAAGCCCCCGGCAAATGCGGCAATAAAACCGCTGCCGCCCAGCCATTGGGCTGCAGCAAAACAACCCAGTGCCAGAGCGACAACCGGGACCTGCATCCAGGAATGGGTAAGCCAGTTTTTTTGCCAACCATATTTCAACAGGAAGGCAGCTAAACCAGTTAAAACCAATCCCACCGCGAGACCGATCCCTATTTCTTCAGCCACGAGCACCATTGCCAAGTTCCAGGAGCCTCCTTCTCCTGTGCTTCCTGTCGCCATTGCCAGGAACACGTAGAGAATCGGAACGCAGATACCATCGTTAAGCCCGCTTTCCACACTCAACCCCTGGCGAACCGGGGGAGGCACCTCCTCATTGGTTACCACCCCTTTTCCAAGTGCGGCATCAGTTGGGGCCAGCAAGGTCGCTACAAGAGCCACTCCGATCAGAGACAAATTTTCTACGAGAAGTGCACCTACCCCGAAACCGACGAGAATAGTCAGTGGCAAACCAACCAACAGCAAACGAATCGGCAGGGCTTTGGTTTTTTTCAGTACTTCTATGTCAGCATTGGCTGCATCTGTGAACAGTACGAGTGCCAGGGTCAACTCAGCCAGGGCCTTAACGCTTTCCCTGTCAGTTTCAAAGGAAAACAGATTGAAACCAAAAGGACCGATAAGCAGACCGAATAGAGTAAAAATAATAGGACCACTGATCCAGGACCGCTCGATACGACCAGCTACGGAGCTGTAGACCACAACAAAGAGGGCAAGAATCGTTAGATTTTGATACATTGCTTACCTCCGGCAGTTAAAATATAATCTCAACACATTGCGACCAATTGCCAATCGGGTGTACTGCACACCGGTATCGCCTGGTTGTTGAGTGACCGTTCCGTTCTGTTTCTGGTCAGTCTTCAGGCGACAACAGGTCGCCCCAATCGGTCCGCTGCCGCATCGTCTCCTTGGTTTCTTCAGGAATTACGTCATAATTCCGGCTCAGCTCCCAGCCACCGCCCAACGCCTTATATAAAGCGACCAGATTGGTAGCTACTGAACCAGTAGCTGAAGCAAAGGCGTCCGCCTGCTGAGCCAGATTTCTCTGTGCATCAATCACGCGTTGGTAATCGGTAAGACCTTCACTGTATTGGATCAGGGAAAGTTCAACCGCAAGTTTGTATTGTTCGACACTCTCAGAGAGAAATGCCTTCTGTTCTTGCGTTCTCAAAAAGCCAACCATGGCGTCTTCCACATCCTGAAATGCCCGCAACACAGTGTTCTGATAGTTCACCAGGAGTTGCTGGAAGCGAGCATCCTGCACCCGAACATTATTTTTGAGACGGCCGTAGTTGAAAATCGGCCAGTTGAAGGTTGGGCCGAAAAAATATGTAATACCGCCGGAGCTAAACATATCACTGAAATTGGCATTATTAGAACGATCATTGCCTTTATCGCTTGACTGCAGACCGATGGAACCAAACAGAGAAAAACTTGGATAGAGATCAGCTTCGGCAATGCCAATCTGGGCACTCTGGGCTGCCGCTTGAAGTTCTGCCAGGCGAACATCCGGTCGACGGCGGATTAACTCCGCCGGGATTCCCACTGTGACTTCGGTGGGTGCGGTAGGAATAGGTTTTTCCGAGCCAAGGATATCCTGGATATCCGTCGGAAGAGTACCGAGAAGAATCGCCAGGGTATTCTTCGCCTGGCGCAGGCCAGCTTCAAGAGGGGGAACTATAGCCTGAGTTTGTTTTAGAAGCGCCTTGGCCTGGCTGACATCAAGTTGGCTCGTTGCTCCAAATTCTAAACGTGCCTCAGCGACATCCAGTGACTGTTTTTGAAGACTGACGTTTTCTCTTGCAACCAGCAGACGTTGTTCAAAGGTACGGATGTCAAGGTAGGTACGGGCTACCTCTGCAATCAGTGAGACAAGAATGTCTTCGTAGCTGGCAAGCGATGCATACAAACTTGCATTAGCTGACTCAACCCCTCTGCGAAACCGCCCCCAGAAGTCAATTTCCCAGGCGGCGTCAAAGCCAAGCTGATAGTTATAGAAATACTTATCCGCACCCGCTCCGTTCGGCGCATAATCGCTTAACTGATTCGCGGTGGCTTCGCCCCCAACCTGCTGGGTTTGCGGATATTGTGCCCCGACAGCAATCCCTAACTGCGCCCGAGCTTCCAAGATCCGCAGTCCCGCATTTTGTAAATCCAAATTTTGCTGGTACGCAATGGCAATGAGCTTATCAAGCACCGGATCGTTAAATATGACCCACCACTGGCGATCGTCCAATGTTTCACTTTTGATATTTGGATTGTGCTGCTGAAGCCATTCTTCCTCCACCCGAACGTTTGGCTTCACAAAGTCCGGCCCGACCATGCAACCACTCAGCAAGAAATTGAAAATACAGAATATAATCAACCAAGAACCAGCAAACACAAAGATCGCCTGAACCGATTTCAACCGGCTGCGAGAGCCGTTCATTCCCCCCGGGATACCTTTTCTTCCCTGCTTTATGATAAAGGCGTTGGTCAACATGAATCCTACTCCTTGCAGAGAGCAAGTGGCTGCCTCTATTGCATTCGCTGAGGGGTTCACTGTGTAGCTTTCAGTGCTTTTCCTTGTTCTGCCTGCTGCCGCAAACCAATACCCGCGCGATTACTTCACTGGAGAGCAGTTGGAGCTGCTGGCGGTGTTTTTTCCCTGCCTTTGCCTGTAGACTCCGTCATCACCAATACCGAGCAGGTAGTTCCCACGCGCAGTTCAATCTCTTCCGGAACATCTGTTAAATGGATGCGCACCGGAACGCGCTGGGCCAACCGAATCCAATCAAATGTTGGGCTGACATTGGGCAGCAAGTCGAAACCCGTGCTACCGTCCTGCTGGGCTATACCCCAGCCGAGGCTGTCGACGTAACCTTCCAGCGGGCTGTCCGGATAGGTCATTAAAGTCACGAACGCTCGGTTATTCGGGCGAATTTTGCCTATTGAAGTCTCTTTTAAAAAACCATCTACCCAGAAACTGTTAATATCTACCAAAGCCAATACCGGCTGATTGGCAACGGCCTGGCTGCCCAAAGTAAGATTCAGGTTGGTGACGTAGCCATCCACCGGAGCCCTTACCCTGGTGAATTCAAGGTTCAACTCTGCCTGCCGAACAGCGGCACGAGCTGTCCTTATACTTGCGTTTGCATCCCCCAACGACCCGAGATTTGCTTTGGCTTCTGCTAGATTAGCTTCTGACTCGATCAGAGACGCCTTCGACTTTTCTAAAGCTGCAACTGCAGTTTTATGTTGCTCAATGGCGATCCTATGGTTGGCCTTGGCTCGTTCGACCGCCTTTTGAGAGGTTGCCTTTCGTGGAAGCAGTCCCCTCTGGCGAATATATTCAGCCTCGTTTTTTTCAATTGTTGCCTCCATTTCTTTGATCGCACTCTTCGATTGGGCTATGGAAGCACGAGACACAGCCACCTTTGCTTTTGCAGCCTCTATTTGCTGGAGCATGGCGTGATAGTTATCCTTTGCGGCAGCATGTTGCGCCCGGGCCTGCTCTAGATTTGCCTCAAAGGTGCGGGGGTCAATGGTAAATAATACGTCTCCGGCCTTCACAAGCTGATTATCAGTGATTGGTAATTTGACGACCGGACCAGACACACGCGGCGTTATCTGTATAACCTGAGCGCGAACCTGCCCATTACGAGTCCATGGATTGGTAACGTAGTCCAAATACTTCATGAGAACCAGGATGATGACCAGAGTAACGATCGCTCCTGTCAACATGTATCTGATGATCTTTTTCATTAATAGGCCTCTATTACGATCCTGGCTATATATTCAATATACAGAGCTTTTAACAGCGCCCCCCTTGTTTAATTAGGATGGAATAAGAAACGTACCGATCAAGATTGAATACACCACCGCTAATGCCATAAAGACCAAAGGTGGGTAGAAAAAATATCGTGACAACCGGAAACGATTGAGCAACCTCGCCGTTGCCACAGCAGCAATTGTGCCAAGCGTGGCTGCAATGAGCAACGGGGGCATGTAGATTCCGCCTATGGCGAATTCACAGGGAACGCGATGCACGTATCCTCCTTCTATAAAACCTACCTTGTAATGTACCGTTTTCTATGAGTTGTCGGTGAATTTCATTTCTTCAAAAATCAGCCAGCTGAGCTTTCTCCTGCAGTTTCTTGACTGAAGATTTCAAGAAAACACCAGAAGATTCTGTTGTAGCGTAGACATATCCTCTGCTTAAGAGTTACTTCTGCAGTTGTTTCAGGCTACAGCTTGTCTCAAAAACAAAGGTTCGGAGCTTGGCCCTTCGGGCGCCCAAGAAGAAGAGCCTGACAGGATCATGTGCTGCGTTATCAAGAGATTGCCGTAGAAAATTACAGCTGCAGCCCTGATGTCTTGTACATAGCCCAGTCTGACTCGTGAACTATCCGGGCCAGCGCCCGATAGTCAAATTCTGAAACTGCGTTACGCATGACGCGAAAACTTGCTCATCGTTTAGTCAGTCAATTATATTTCGCACCACAGATTGAACGAGAAACACCCTCACTGCGTTAAAACCTCTCTTCATGCCATAGGGCCCAGTTGATAACGCCTGCGCTTTCGCTATAATTGACCAATGCCTCCGACATACCTCGATAGGCGCCAAGCAACCGATAAAAATTCTCTCCATGCCAGTCAGTTAACTGACCGGATGGTGCCTTTTCCAGGGCAATCTTGATGCGCTCTTCCAGGTGGTCCAAAATACCGTCCAGCTTGGTACGAAAAACTTCCCTGTCACCTGCTCCAGGATCTTTTGCCAACCCTTGAAAGGTCTTCTGGGTTGCGATTCGCCATGCCTTTACCTCGGCTTGAAGTTCCTTTCTCAAAAATTGTTCCTGGGGCTTGCCACACTCCTCAAGCAGCTCCAGCAGTCGATAAGTAAGCCCTTGCATGCTAGTCACTAAGGTCTGCATCTGTTCTTTCGAAGCACCGGTCAACACATATGGATCTATGTGTGGCATCCAACCCCCAAGCTTTCTCGGTAATGTTGACACTTCGTGCCTGTGATAGGCTTCTCTCCAGCGATCAAATGGCCTCACCTCCCGCTCCAGGTTCCAGCGCATGGTCGTAATCAGGTACCCACAGCTGCGGAAATACCGGCCAAGCAAACGCAGAAATACCCTCTGTGGGCGCAGAGAAAAAGGGAGGTGTGTGGTGATATACAGTAGCAAAAAAAGGAGAACGAACATCAGACCGGTGTTGGCAACCTTGAGAAAGCTGTAAGTCTGTTCGTTGGAAATTGAGGCGATCATGACAAACATGGCCAACCCTAGCCCCCTGCATAAGGCTTGGCGAGGGGTTGCGAAAATATAGCAAATGGCAGAGGTGTAGGCGAAGATCAATACCCCCAAACCAAGAAAGCTGGATAATTGTGGCATCACCAAAAGATATATTACTCCGGCTAGTGACACACTCATTGCAGCCGGCAAAAAGAGCAGAGAGATTGGCAGCTGCGGAGTAGCCGCCATGGCCATGCCAAAGGCGGCGGCCATTCTTACAAAGCCGGGCCCACCTGGCATGCCCTCAACATAGATCACGGCGCAAAAGGCCAGCCAGAGTATTAACATGACCCGAACCGCACACGCCAGGCGATCCGGATCGAGCGCAAAGCCCCCCTCCTGTTGCGGATAGATATTGGTCCCTGAAGCAGATTGCCCAAAACCCTTGATGTCGTAAAGGCAATCAAACATGGATCTGGTCACCTGTTCAAGTTGTTGTACACGTGACTGAATAACTGCTAAGGCAGCCTTATGGAAATGGGATAGTTGCTGGACCTCTGCCCGATCCAAGGTAAGTTCTATTGTCGCTGGATATCTTTCAGGGTGTTGATCTGCAAGCATGCGACCAATCTGCACTAACCGTTCTTCGAGTTCTACCCCCAGAGCTGTTATGTTTGGCAACAGAAGTGAGAGCTTGAGGGCTTGCACCTCAACGAGACTCGCACGCCAGCGCTCCATGTTTTCTGTCAGCTGCATCGTTTGTGCCCGGTATCTTTTCCACTGCTGCCGGACCTCCCTTACTTCATAGCTGTCAGTCTCCGCCGCATCCAAAAGCTGGCTAAACATGGCCTGTTCCTGGACAACTTGGGTCCTCAGCTCTTGATCATCCCCTCTTTTTCCCCGATCACCCAGCACATCCAGGAACGACCGATAAAGCTCCAACTGGGTATCCGCCAGTTTGCGCGCGGCAACTTCGAAATCTTTTTGGCTGCTCAGGGGCCAGAGAATAAGAGAAATCACGCTATAGACCAGAATCCCCAGCCCGGTCTCTTGGGCACGCAATAACGCGGTTTTAAAAGCATTGATAGAGTTCGGCCCGGCGCTCATACAGACCACTACGCACACGAAGCCGCATACATACCAAAAATAGCCGTGCTTGGTTCCGCCCATCATATACGTGCAAAAGCTGACATAGATAGAAAGGAAAAATATAAAAAACCATCTATCCTGAGGAAACAATCCCAACATTATCAGGGCAAAAGCAGTTGCCACGAGGGTACCGAGCATGCGCAACACAGCCTTATCAAAAGACTGCCCGATTGTTGACATGCTCATCATGGATACTGCGAAACCAGCCCAGTACGGCTTGTCCCAGTCCAAATACAGAGCGATACCATAGGCGCTGGTCATCGCCAGACCTGCTTTTGCGGCTTCCGTTATACGGGGAGCTGACAAAATCAAATCGTTGCCATGTGCAGATGTGCAGAGTTGTCTGTGAATACCCGCAGACTACCCTATGGATAATGGAAAATGAACAAAGCAGATACGATTGGAGCTACTATAAATACTACCGCTATCTGATTGTGAATTGCAACACTTCGAACCACACACTTAGGTGGTCAGGAAAGCAGAATATCAACTGGAATTGGACTATTCAGCCTGACGGTAAAGAAAGGTCCAGAAGCACAGTCAATGGGACATATTCACGTTAGGCACCTTTTGTGAAAAATCCAGCGCTATCAACATCACTCCATTCATCGCCAGGATCAATCTTTGCTCACTGCTGCCAATATCGATGGTAACGTTTTTAGCCGCAGACAATCTCAGGTGAATATTCAAATATTCTCGCAGGCAACAGGTCCTTGCAATGGATACGGGGGCGCGATGAGCGCATATACGAAACAACAGGGAGCAGCTCAAAATCGACATGCCAGGGAGCACAATCTCAATTGTTACTCGAACTGCAGCTGCGGCATGAGCTGTGATCTGATTCAGATTCAACGTGCTGGGCACCACCGCAATCGTTCTTGGCCATACAAAGGTCTACTAATCAGCACCGGGGTTAATCACCAGGAAGAGACAACGAGTTCAAATGATACTGTGTTTAAAATGGGAAACAAAAAAAAGGGTTACAACCATGGTGGTTGTAACCCTTATCTCGTACTGGCGGGGCCGACGAGACTCGAACTCGCGACCTCCGGCGTGACAGGCCGGCATTCTAACCAACTGAACTACGACCCCAGTAGTGACGCTTGACGCACTCTGAATTTGTGGTGGGCGGAACAGGGCTTGAACCTGTGACCCTCGGCTTGTAAGGCCGATGCTCTCCCAACTGAGCTACCCGCCCCGCGTCAGCGTGACCGACTTTCTACCAACTTCACTAAAGCTCGTCAAGCAAATTTATAACCAATGAGAAATTCCCTGCTTTTTGTTTGCAGTGGCAAGGTGAGCAACTTCAAAAAGATGATTTTCTAACACCCTTAGCAATTTTTTTATCCACATGACAAAAATAAACTGCTATCTAATTATTTCCTTGGAACTCCCTGCCTTCTGTCCCATCCGTTTGACCGCCAGATCTATTACCAGCTTCATCATCCTCTGCCAGTCTAAAAATGACAAACTCGCCCTCCTCCCCTGTAACTAATCCCTTTTGAAGACCCTCCTCACGGGTATCACGTGGCTCATAAGGCTGGATTCCGGTACACCCGACAAGCAGTAGAACCCCAAGTAACTGGATCAGAAGTACAATCCTATGGATCTGGTGGGCGCACATATCTATCAGAACTTCACCCTGGCCCCAACTGAGTTCAGGCTGATGTCCTCCACCTCGGGTTCCACGTCTCGATCAAGTGAATAGAGGCGATAGAGATAATACAGCTCGGTGCCATAGTCCTCGAAGAGTTGCACCGCTGTGGCGCCGACTGAATAGCCGTCATCATTTCCAGTGGGAAGATTGCTGGACAAGGTATAATCGACACCAAATGCGGTCTCACCCACGGAAAAGAATCTTTTCAGCCAACCAACCTTGGCGTAAAAATTCGTCGGGTCGCTCTGATTGTCTCGCTCCAACCCGCCTGCAGAAAGTGTAAGATTCAACCCAGTATCCTCATGCAATATGGAGAAAGAGCCGTCGTACTGGAGATCAGTATCCGCCTGGTTTGGATTGGCGACAGCTACCGCACCAGCTGCTTTGAAGCCATAGCCTTTTCCTCCCCACCACAAGGACGTATCATACCGCTCATCACTGACCATGGAACCGGAGAGACGAAAACCGTAGAATCGAGGGCTATCGTAGCGTAATCTGTCTCGTCGGTTCAATCCGTCGAAACTGTTATAGGCATCGACGATTCTGATATCCGTTAGGGAATCATCATTTTCTTGCCTGAAAAGCATCCCACCGGCAGTATCAGAGATGGTAGCGTATGAGATCACACTGGTTCGAGAGAGATCTACGCTTGCGCTTCCGTAAGACGCAGTGGCGCCCTTGCCTATTGATACTTTACCAAAACGCTTGCTATCCAGGGAAAGCTCGGTCCAACGCTGGTCGAAGATGTTGTTGTTGTCCTCTTTGAGTTGACTGACTTCTCCGGCCTTATTTGGCGCTATTGTGAGCTCAATCCGGCTGGCGAGAGTCAAATCTTCATCGATCTTGGCGGTTCCCACAAAATTGACTCGACTCTCGCTGTTGTCGTTATCGACGAAGTAGGACTCTGTACTTTTTCCATCATCGACCACATTCACGGCCCGATTGACCTGGCCCGAGATAGCGAGCCTTACCCGGTCTCCGCCTCCGGACGTAATAATCTTTTCAACAGGCGGCTGCATGTCGTCTGCTTTCGCTGTTTCACCCATGCTGTCACGACGTTCAACGTCCTTGGCCATAGCCTTGGCTTCTTGAGCCTCGATCTGCGCACCGGCAACAGCTTCCATTAACTGTCTCACCTGCTGCTGCAATACTTCTATTTGCTGCTGCTGGACCACGATGACCTGCTCGAGCCTTTCGATTTTTCCGGTATCCGCTGCCGTATCCTGGACCGAAACAGCACTCGCGTAAATCGGCTCAACGACCAGGAGCAAAGTTATGGCAATAATGGTGACAACAGGTACACATGCCGCCCACAACCGTCGTGGTACCACCGGAGTCCAGGCTAGTATTTTTGCCTCCCCCTGACGGCAGGACGCAATCGCCCACCGCAATACGCGCAAAGAGCAAAAAAAATCCATGATTTTCTCCTTTCTCAGATGGTGAACGATGATCGCGTAACGGTATAAGCCGTAGAAAAAATCTCCATGCGGAAAAAAGACGTTTTGCTCAATTCAACTCAATGACGGAATCGGTCTCCATAGATTTTCCAACTACCCTGCTACGGGAAACCAAGTACTATTTTATGCCGGTATCCCGTAAATATGCTACGGGGATGGAAACTCAATTCAGCGACAAACCATCATATTGTTAGGACCAAACACTAAGCACCAAGAACTAGTGCCAGTGGAGTATTTACTAAGAAATTCTTAAATTACCGCACAATTCCAACGCATTAAAAACACAAAACCTAACAGCTTAAACACGTTTAACTACAATATTATCACCTAGTAAATGGCGTAAGCAAGAAGACTTAGAATAGTACCCTGAATATCCTACGGAAAAAATAGCTGGAAGAGCCCTTACCACGGGCCTCCCAGAGTCCGATCTGGTTCCTTCACGGTGTGGTATGCAATGCCTTCTAGGCAGAACAAACCCTCCGCAATTTTAACAGGTGAGCTCTGGATGCCCACCGACCATGGTGTCTTTACGTATCCAAAGGCTTTTGAAAACAGAGGTACAAGACATAAAAAAAGGGGTTACAGTCATATTGACTGTAACCCCTTTGTCGTACTGGCGGGGCCGACGAGACTCGAACTCGCGACCTCCGGCGTGACAGGCCGG